>BNJV01002953.1_pt1:0-1867500 | contig 2360662 bp, 2410 predicted proteins | sample 8540591 | NCBI WGS metagenome assembly BNJV01 (sample SAMD00202457, study PRJDB9452) | human saliva metagenome | host: Homo sapiens | reverse complement strand
GATTGGATTTCTAACCTGCGCCCGTGATCCGGGTGGGGGACACTGTCAGATGGGGAGTTTGACTGGGGCGGTCGCCTCCGAAAGGGTATCGGAGGCGCTCAAAGGTTCCCTCAGAATGGTCGGAAACCATTCAAAGAGTGCAAAGGCAGAAGGGAGCTTGACTGCGACACCGACGGGTGGAGCAGGTACGAAAGTAGGACTTAGTGATCCGGTGGTATAAAGTGGGATTGCCATCGCTCAACGGATAAAAGCTACCCTGGGGATAACAGGCTTATCACTCCCAAGAGTTCACATCGACGGAGTGGTTTGGCACCTCGATGTCGGCTCATCGCATCCTGGGGCTGAAGTCGGTCCCAAGGGTTGGGCTGTTCGCCCATTAAAGCGGTACGCGAGCTGGGTTCAGAACGTCGTGAGACAGTTCGGTCCCTATCCGGCGTGGGCGTAAGATATTTGAGAGGAGCTGTCCTTAGTACGAGAGGACCGGGATGGACTGACCGCTGGTGCACCTGTTGGGGAGCAACCCCATCGCAGGGTAGCCAAGTCGGGCCGGGATAAACGCTGAAGGCATCTAAGCGTGAAGCCCCCCTCAAGATGAGATATCTCATACGCAAGTAGTAAGACCCCTTGAAGACGACGAGGTAGATAGGGCAGAGGTGTAAGTGTGGCAACATACTTAGCTGACTGTTACTAATCGGTCGAGGGTTTAACCAACAAGTCGGATTGGTTGAAAGTGGATAGATGGTGTTTGATATGTGGTTTTGAAGGTACGATAAATATAAGGCCCCATGGTCAAGCGGTTAAGACATCGCCCTTTCACGGCGGTAACACGAGTTCAAATCTCGTTGGGGTCATTTGGTTTTTTGGGGAGCTTTAGCTCAGTTGGTTAGAGCAATCGGCTCATAACCGATCGGTCCCGGGTTCAAGTCCCTGAAGCTCCATTTTTATCATTATTCCTTGATAGCTCAGTCGGTAGAGCACGCGGCTGTTAACCGCGGTGTCGTAGGTTCGAGTCCTACTCAGGGAGCTTAGTAATTTATATTTTGGCCCGGTGGCTCAGTTGGTTAGAGCGCCGCCCTGTCACGGCGGAGGTCGTCGGTTCGAGTCCGATCCGGGTCGTTGCTATTATTTAATAGTTTATTTTATGCCGCAGTGGCGGAACTGGCAGACGCCCGGGACTTAAAATCCCGTGGGTAGAAATACCCGTACCGGTTCGATTCCGGTCTGCGGCAGCAAGAGGGAGCTTCAAAGTCTTAAGACTTTGAAGCTTTTTTTAGTGGAAGAAAGAGAGGGATCGGTAAACATGAGACGGGAAGTGAATATGGATGAAATTTCTGATGGAAAGCGATATACGGCCAATGATTTGGTTAAAGTTGGCGTAGATGGTTGTAGAGGATGTTGTGATTGCTGCAAGGGGATGGGAGACAGCATTAAATTAGATCCTATGGATGTGTGTAAATTAAGCTTTGGTTTGAATGTTTCTGTGGAAGAGTTATTTCGTACAACAATAGAGCTAAAGGTTTCAGATGGTATCATATTGCCAAACTTAAAGATAAAATCTGAAAACGATTCCTGCTCCTATTTGGATAAAACTGGAAGATGTAGCATTCATTCCATTCGTCCGGGACTTTGTAGACTCTTTCCTCTAGGAAGAATTTATGATGGAGATCAGTTTCAATATTTTCTTCAAATTCATGAATGTACAAGAGAAAAAAGAACAAAAATCAAGGTGAAAAAATGGCTTGACATCGAGAATATCAAGGAATATGAAGAGTTTATTCGCCATTGGCATCATCTATGTGAAATCACTCGAAATGTCATTGCAAAGTCAAATGATGAAGAATTTTCTCGCAGTATCAATGCAAATTTTCTTCGAATTTTTTTCTTGAAGCCCTATGAAAATGTGGAACACTTCTTGTTAGAATTTATGAAACGGTACACATTATTTGTCGAAATTTGTAACTAATGCCACTTATCATATATTTATGATTGTGATATAGTATTAGTGGAAGATAAGCAATTGGAGATCTGCCCTGGCATTTTTGGGCAGGTCTTTTTTAGAATGTTGGACAAACATAGAGGAGACGCAATGACATTTAAAGATTTGAAACTAAGAGGAGAACTTCTGAGAGCAATTAAGAAAGAAGGTTACACAGAGCCGTCTCCAATTCAAGAGAAGGCGATTCCAGAAATTTTGGAAAATCGCGATTTAATTGCATGTGCACAGACAGGAACAGGAAAGACAGCGGCATTTGCTTTACCAATTTTAAATAATTTAATGATAGATAGAAAGCCAAAGACTATTCAGGCATTGGTTCTGACACCGACAAGGGAATTGGCAATCCAAATTTTCAATAATTTTAAAAATTATAGTCGATATATTCCATTGCGCACAGCCTGTATTTATGGCGGAGCAAAACAAGGACCACAAGTTGCAGCAATTGAGCGAGGTGTTGAGATTTTGGTGGCAACGCCGGGAAGATTGATGGATTTGATGAGGCAGGGCATTTTTACCCTAGAGCATATCACAACATTTGTGCTCGATGAGGCAGATCAGATGCTTGATATGGGATTTATTTCTGATATTCGAAAGATAGTTTCATATATTACCAAGGAGCATCAGACAGTGATGTTTTCAGCAACTATGCCATCAAAAATTGAGGAATTGGCAAGAGAGCTATTGACATCTCCAGCAACAGTAAAAGTGGCACCACAGTCAACACCAGCAGAAACTGTGGAACAAAGTATTTGTTTTACAAAAAAAGAAGATAAGAATTTAGTACTCAGTCAAATGCTCAAAGAAGAGAATGTGAAAAATGCAATTGTTTTTACGAGAACAAAGCATGGAGCTGATCGCTTGGCCAAGGATTTGGAGAAGGAAGAAATTCCAGCAGTGAGTATTCATGGGGATAAATCACAGGGGCAGAGGCAACAGGCACTTCGAAGTTTTAAATCAGGTCGTGTCAATGTGATGGTGGCAACAGATGTAGCTGCGAGAGGACTGGATATTCCTGCACTTTCTCATGTTTTTAATTATGATATTCCAGAAGAATCAGAGATTTATATTCATCGCATAGGTAGGACAGGAAGAGCTGGAGCAACAGGAGAAGCGATTAGTTTGTGTTCACCAGATGAAATTGGACGATTACTTGATATTGAAACTATTGAATCGAGAATTGAAGGAAATTGAGACTCAGTGGTCTGTAAAAGTTGACCGAGTGAGACCAAGAAGCAGTCGAAGAAATTATGGAAAGTACGGAAATTACGGAAATTACGGAAAGTATCAGCGTTATCGATCTGGGGAAGTATATCGTCAGGAAGATATGCGGCGAAGAGATAATCGCAAGTGGAATAGAAACAGCGATCATACAGAAAATCAACAGGGACAGCGATTTGAGTATGTAAGAAGAAGACGTACAGTAAAAAGGGAAGTCAAATTATAAATGATAAAAGTTCAATCATCTTATATGGATATGGAAAAAATTGCAAATAGTGGTCAGATCTTTCGGATGTATAAGATAACAGAGAAAAGATTTGAATTGATAGCAGGACAGCACCTATTGGATATAGAGACATTGGGAGAGGGATGCTATGCCTTTAATTGTGACCAAATGGAATATGATCTTTTTTGGAGAGATTACTTTGATATGGATACTGATTATTCTGCATTTGCAAAAGATATTGCTGGGGATGATTACTTTCTACAGGAGGCAGAAAGATATGCTAGGGGAATTCGCATTTTGCATCAAGATCCCTTCGAAATGTTAATCACCTTTATTATTTCACAGAGAAAGAGTATCCCTGCGATTCGAACAAGTGTAGAGAAATTGTGTATGTATTTGGGAAGGGAGATTGAGAATGGCAAGTATGCCTTTCCAACTCCTGAGGCCATTGCATTTGCGGATGAAGGAAAACTCTCGAATTGCAGTTTGGGATATCGACAGGAATATATTCAAAAGACGGCACAAATGGTGGTAAATGGAGAAATCGATCTTCAATCTATTGGAGAGCTTTCAGATCGAGAATTAGTGGAAGAGTTAAAGCGATGCAGTGGAGTTGGCACAAAGGTGGCCAATTGTGTGGCACTCTTTGGATATCATAGAATTGATGCCTTTCCTGTTGATGTGTGGATACAAAAGGTGATTGACCACTATTACAATGGAAAATTTCCGATTGAGCGATATTGCGGATATGCTGGTGTTATTCAACAGTATATGTTTTATTATGGAAGAGCAGTAGAAAAAAATAAAAAAAGTTGTTGACAAAAGTTACAATACAGGTTATATTACTAGAGCAACATAAGTGTGTGTAGCTCAGCTGGATAGAGCACTTGGCTACGGACCAAGGTGTCGGGAGTTCGAATCTTCTCACGCACGCGAAGGATACCCTCAAAATCAAATGGTTTTGGGGGTATTGTTGTATATAAAAGTAGAAATAAATTTTGCATCACATGGAGGCGGCAATGGGGATAATTAGAGCAGCAAAATTAATATTTGACTATATTACGCATGATGATGCCAATCAAGTCAAAGAGGTCAATCGGGCCCTTGATTCGGTGGATCTAGATATTGCACAGGGAGATTTTGTGGCAATATTGGGACACAATGGTTCGGGAAAATCCACATTTGCTAAGCAGACAAATGGGATTTTGCTTCCGTCAGAGGGCACAGTTTTGATTTCAAATATGGACACAAGAGATGATACCCATCTTTTAGATATTCGAAAGACTGTGGGGATGGTATTCCAAAATCCAGATAATCAGATCATTGGAAATGTTGTCGAAGAGGATGTGGGTTTTGGACCAGAGAACATTGGTGTGCCAACGGAGGAGATTTGGAGGCGAGTAGATGAAAGCTTAAAGGCAGTGGGAATGACAGCCTATCGATTAAAGTCACCAAATAAACTTTCTGGCGGACAAAAACAGCGAGTGGCCATTGCAGGGATTATGGCTATGAAGCCAAAGTGCATTGTGCTCGATGAGCCAACAGCAATGCTTGACCCAAATGGACGCAAGGAGGTCATTGCAACAGCGAGAGAACTCAATAAAAAAGAGGGAATAACGATTTTGCTTATTACACACTATATGGAAGAAGTTGTTGGGGCTGACCGTGTAGTCGTGATGGATGAGGGCAAGGTTGTAATGGATGGGACACCGAGAGAAATCTTTTCCCGAGTTGATGAATTGAAAAAATTACGCTTAGATGTGCCAGCCGTGACAGAGCTTGCGGATGAGTTGGGAAAGTTGGGTGTGGAGCTTCCAAGAGGAATTTGACGACGGACGAGTTAATGGAGGCATTACTACCAATGTTGAAGGGATAAGGAGAGAATATGTCAATTCGGGCAGAGAATCTAAATTATATCTATGGGAAGGGTACAGCGTTTGAACAGTATGCACTAAAGGATATCAATTTTGAAATACAAGATGGTGAGTTTGTAGGCATTATTGGTCACACAGGCTCAGGTAAATCCACACTGATTCAGCATTTAAATGGATTGATCAAGGCGACCAGTGGCAAGATTTACTTTAATGGAGAGGACATCTACGCTCCAGGTTATGATTTAAAAAAGTTGAGACAAAAAGTGGGACTAGTATTTCAATATCCAGAGCATCAACTGTTTGAAGTCGATGTGCTCTCCGATGTTTGCTTTGGGCCAAAGAATCAGGGATTATCGGTGGATGAGGCAAAGGAGAGAGCAAAAGAAGCGTTACACCTTGTGGGATTGGATGAAAGTTACTATGAAAAGTCTCCATTTGAACTTTCGGGAGGACAAAAGAGGAGAGTGGCCATTGCGGGCGTGTTGGCTATGAAACCTCAAGTGCTTGTTCTGGATGAGCCAACAGCAGGTCTTGATCCAAAGGGACGGGATGAGATTTTAGATCGTGTGGCGGGGCTTAGAGAGGATACCAAGATGACGGTGGTTCTTGTCTCTCATAGTATGGAGGATGTGGCCAAATATGTCTCTCGTCTGATGGTGATGAATGCTGGGCAAAAGGTTTTTGATGGCACACCAAAAGAGGTCTTTAAGCATTATAAGGAGCTTGAAAAGATTGGGCTTTCCGCACCACAGATTACCTACATTGTGCAGAGATTAAAGTCCGAAGGTGTGCCAATTGATGACGAGATTACCACGGTGCCAGAAGCGGCTCGTGCCATTGCCAATTTAATTAGACAAAGAAAGGGATAGAAATGGGAGAATTAACGCTTGGGCAGTACTATCCTGTGGATTCAGTGATTCATCGAATGGATCCAAGAACAAAGCTCTTTGGAACAATGATTTTTATTATTGCCCTCTTTTTGAGCAATTCAGTGACAGGATATGTGCTGATGACTATTTTTTTGTTGTTATGTATTAAGCTTTCCAATGTTCCAATCAAGATGATGCTCAAGGGCTTGCGGGCGATTATCTTTTTGCTTTTGATTAGTGTGAGTTTTAATTTGTTTTTGACTCCAGGAGATCCCATTTTTCATATAGGATTTCTAAAGATTACTAGGGAAGGCATAAGAATTTCTATCTTTATGGCATTGCGTCTAGTGTATTTGGTTGTTGGATCTTCCGTGATGACATTGACAACGACACCAAATGCATTGACAGATGGACTAGAAAAGAGCCTTGGATTTTTAAAGATAATAAAAATTCCAGTTCATGAGATTGCAATGATGATGAGCATTGCTCTTCGCTTTATTCCTATTCTCGTGGAAGAGACAGACAAGATCAAGAAGGCACAGATGGCCAGAGGTGCTGATTTTGAAACAGGAAATATTGTGAGAAAAGCAAAGGCGATGGTTCCACTTCTGGTGCCGCTTTTTATCTCTGCATTTCGCAGAGCAACGGATTTGGCAATGGCAATGGAAGCTAGGTGTTATCATGGCGGAGAGGGAAGAACAAAGATGAAACCACTTCGCTATACAAAGCTTGATCATATAGCGTATCTGGTGTTAATTTCTTTGTTAGTGATCAGCATTGTACTTTCGACAACAGCACCGACATTTGAGTTAGAGATTTTAACGAAAGGGATGAGATGAGAAGAATTCGATTGATTGTATCCTATGATGGAACAAATTACTGTGGTTGGCAAAAACAGCCCAATGGTCTCACTATAGAGGAGGTGCTCAATAAACATTTATCAGAACTCTGTGGTCACAGCGTTGAAGTGATTGGTGCAAGTCGCACGGATTCGGGTGTACATGCCTATGGCAATGTCGCTGTATTTGACACAGATATGCGAATGGCAGCAGATAAATTTGCTTTTGCGCTCAATCAGAGATTGCCGGATGATATTCGGATTCAATATTCCGATGAGGTGGGATTAAATTGGCATCCAAGAAAGCGAAATTGTGTAAAAACCTATACTTATCGAATTTTAAATCGAAAGATTGATATTCCAACAGAGAGACTCTATGCCCATTTTTGTTATTTTCGCTTAGATGTGGAGAAGATGAGAGAGGCGACGGGGTATTTTGTAGGAACTCATGATTTTGTCAGTCTTTGCTCACAAAAGACACAGGCTTCCTCGACCATTAGGACGATTTATTCCTTGGATATTTTACAGGATGAGGACATGATTACCATTGTTGTCAGAGGAGATGGATTCCTCTACAATATGATTCGTATTTTGGCAGGAACATTAATCAAAGTGGGAATGGGTGTGTATCCACCAGAACATGTTGCAGAGATTTGTCGGGAAAGAATCGAAAATTGGCAGGGCAAACAATGCCCGCCAAGGGATTGACCCTTGTAGAAATTGAATATGAAGATGAACAATAAAAGGGGGTGTGAAAAAACTCGATTGAGTTTTTTCACACCCCTTTTTGTTTCGTTATTTTATAGTGAATATTTCTAGTGAACAGGTTCGCAGGTCAATTCGATGCCAAGCTTTTTGAATACCTTTGTGTCAACAGAGGAGAGCATCACAGAGGAGTGAACTTGACAGCCACGAAGCTTCTCTAATTGATCGAGGGCAAGTTGTGCATTGGTGTCTGTGGCTGCATTGATGGACAAGGCAATGAGGACTTCATCTGTGTGAAGCCTTGGATTTTTGCTGCCAAAGTGATGTGTCTTTAATTTTTGTACAGGTTCGATGACATTTGGCTGAATGAGATGAATGGAGTCGTCAATGCCGCCGAGAGTCTTTACTGCATTTAGAAGCATTGCAGAAGCAGCACCAAGAAGAGGCGTTGTCTTTCCTGTCACTATGCGTCCATCCAAAAGTTCAATAGCTGCAGTCGGTGCACCTGTAATTTCTTCTTTTAGAAGAGCAGCAGAAACGGTTTTTCGGATGGCGGTAGTAATCTTTGCCTGCTTCATGAGAAGTTCAATTTTATAGACCTCCTCAGGCTTGCATTCTCCCTTAGCTAGGCGATTGATTGCAGAGTAGTAGCGGCGAATAATTTCTTGACAACTGGCTTCTTTACAGACCTCATCGTCACAAATACAATTTCCTGCCATATTGACACCCATATCGGTTGGGGATTTGTAAGGACATTCACCATAAATTTCTTCAAACATAGCAGCAAGGACAGGATAGATTTCAACATCTCGATTGTAGTTGACCGTAGTCTCATTGTAGGCTTCAAGATGGAATGGGTCAATCATATTGATATCGTTTAAGTCCGCAGTGGCTGCCTCGTAGGCAAGATTGACAGGATGCTTGAGTGGGAGATTCCAAATCGGGAAGGTCTCAAATTTTGCATAACCTGCCTTGACACCTCGCTTATTCTCGTGGTAAAGCTGTGAAAGGCAGGTGGCCATCTTTCCACTTCCAGGGCCAGGAGCGGTGATAATGACAAGCGGTCTTGTGGTTTCAATGTAGTCATTTTTTCCGTAGCCATCTTCGCTGACAATGAGTTTGACATTGCTTGGGTAGCCCTCGATAATGTAGTGGCGATAAACCTTGATGCCCAATTTTTCTAGTTTTTCTTTAAACTTATCTGCACTTCTTTGTCCACTGTACTGTGTAATGGTGACACTGCCGACATAGAGACCTTTGTCCTTGAAATTTTGGATTAGGCGCAAGACATCTGCGTCATAGGTGATGCCAAGGTCTGCACGAATTTTGTTTTTTTCAATATCGGCAGCAGAGATAACGATAACAATTTCGGCTTGGTCAGAGAGTTGCAACAGCATTCTTAACTTGGAATCGGGAGCAAATCCTGGAAGTACACGGGAGGCATGATAGTCATCAAAGAGCTTTCCACCAAATTCCAGATAGAGTTTGTCGCCAAAGTGGCTAATTCGCTCTTTGATGTGCTCTGATTGCATGGTTAAATATTTTTGATTGTCAAATCCTTGTTTCATAAACTCCTCCTCAATAATAATAACAATATGGATTAAATTTTAGCACAAGTATGTTATAATGTGTACAAGTTTTATTTTTAATTCATAAGGAGACTACAATGGAAGCAAGGAAAGATCCAAGAGCAGGCGAGTTTTATAAGCATTTTAAGGATAAATTATATCAGGTAGTAACCGTGGCTAAGCATTCGGAGACTGGTGAGAAGCTAGTCATCTATCAGGCACTCTATGGTGAGTTTGGAATTTATGCCAGACCAATAGAGATGTTTATGAGTGAAGTCGATCATGAGAAATATCCCGCTGTGACACAAAAATATCGCTTTGAACTTGTGGATATGGGCAAGGAGAGCGAGGAAGAAGTGAAGGAAAGGGATGGGGAAAAAGTGGCGAGAAGACCTAAAATCTTTAAACCCGAAGTGCAGGAAGCCGTAGAAGAAGTGACAAAGGAATTGCAGGAAGGTGCAGATGAGCAGAGAAAGAAAATGGAGACAAAAAAGGCAGAAGAAAAGAATTATCTTGTAAAATTCTTGGATGCACAGTCTTTAGGTGACAAAAAGGCAATTCTTTTACACAACAAAAATAGTTTTACACAAAGGATTTAGATTGTATTTATACGACTTTGGACATTGAAAAGATGGCAGGCAATGAACCGCAACAGGTGGCTGGTATTGTTCGCTACCTCGATATGCAAGAGCACTATGAAGGCGGAAGATTGCGCAATAAATAGAAGAGGGCAAGACATTGGCATTTGTGATTGAGGAAGAATTGAAAAAGTTACCCTCTTCGCCAGGTGTGTATATTATGCACGATGAACGGGATGAGATTATTTATGTTGGTAAGGCGATTTCTTTAAAAAATCGTGTTCGTCAATATTTTCAATCGAGCAGAGATAAAACAGAAAAGATAAAAAAAATGGTGTCAAAAATCGTTCGATTTGAATACATTGTGACCGACACAGAGCTTGAGGCATTAATTTTAGAGAATAATTTAATTAAAGAAAATCGGCCAAAATATAACACCTTACTAAAGGATGATAAGACCTATCCCTATATCAAGGTGACCGTCAGAGAGGATTTTCCACGAATTTTGTTGACTAGGCAATTTAAAAAAGATGGGGCAAAGTATTTTGGACCATTTTCAAGTGCTACGGCCGTAAAGGATACAATAGATCTTTTGCAGAGGGCATTTCAAATTCGGACATGTCATCGAGTTCTTCCGAGGGATATTGGCGTACAAAGACCATGTTTGAATTATCATATTCATCAATGTAAGGCACCCTGCCAGGGCTATATTGGTGCGAAACAGTATCAAGAAAATATTAGTGGGGTACTCGATTTTTTAAATGGAAATTTTGAGCCTGTCATTGAAAAATTGACAAAACAGATGATGGAGGCATCAGAATTGATGGATTACGAGGAGGCACTAAAGTATAGGGATTTGATTCAGTCTGTCCGACATGTGGCACAGCGTCAAAAAATCACCTCAGAAGGGGTAGAAGACAGGGATATTATTGCGTTGGCCAAAGACGATAGAGATGCCGTCATTCAAGTGTTTTTTGTGCGTGAGGGAAGAATGGTTGGCAGAGAGCACCACTACATTCAAGTGGCCATGGAAGAGAGTCGCTCAGAGATTTTAGAGAGCTTTATGAAGCAATTCTATGCGGGGACACCATTCATTCCTAAAGAAATCTGGGTAGAAAGTCATCTTTTGGATGCAGAATTGATTGGTGAGTGGTTGAGTGCCAAGCGAGGCAGCAAAGTTTGTCTCATCTTTCCTCAGAGGGGAGAGAAGGAAAAATTAATGGAGCTTGCCAGAAAAAATGCAGAACTTGTGCTTGCAAAGGATGCAGATAAGTTAAAGCGAGAAGAAAAAAGAAGTATAGGTGCGGTGAGGGAAATTGAAAAAATTCTTGGATTTTCTCCGATTTCTCGCATGGAGGCCTATGATATTTCAAATATCAGTGGAGTGTCTTCTGTGGGTTCCATGGTTGTCTATGAGAATGGAAAACCCAAAAAGAGCGACTATAGAAAGTTTCGGATTCAGACGGTTATTGGACCCAATGATTATGCTTCGATGGAAGAAGTGCTCACGAGACGCTTTAGGGATGCCCTCTCTTTGGACGAACATTTTGTGAAACTGCCCGACTTGATTTTAATGGATGGTGGAAAAGGACAGATCAATATTGCAAGGGGTGTGTTGAAAAAGTTAGATTTAGATATTCCTGTCTGTGGAATGGTCAAGGATGATCATCATCGAACGAGGGGACTTTATTTTAACAACATGGAATTGCCAATGGATGTACATGATGAGGCATTTCATCTCATTACAAGAATTCAGGATGAGGCACATCGCTTTGCGATTGAATACCACCGAAGTTTGCGAGGTAAGACACAAGTCAAATCAGTACTTGATGAAATTTTAGGCATTGGACCAGTTAGAAGAAAGGCCTTGATGCGATACTTTGGCGAAATCAAAAAGATTCAGGAGGCAGAAGTTGAGGAGCTTTTGAAAGTGCACGAGATGGACAAAAAAGCCGCACAGGCTGTGTATGAATTTTTCCACCCAAAGCAGTAAAATTGTGTTATGCTAGGGGGAACAAGAGAAGGGAGGAAAGGTATGGACGGAGTTACCATAACAGAATTAATTAATAATAATAAATTGACAAATTTGACACCAGGAATTGATACTGAGGTCATCTTTGTAAAGAATGCAGAAGTTAATCGTCCAGCATTACAGCTGACAGGATTTTTGCTCACTTTGACAATGAGAGGGTGCAAATTATGGGAAATGTAGAATGTGCCTATCTTGAGACACTAGAAAGGGCACAAAAGGTTGCCATCTACGATAAATTGCTCTCCTATAAACTTCCAGCCATGGTCTATGCGGCAGGAAGAAAGCCAGATGAAGATATGTTAGCTTATTGTGAGCACTATGGCGTTCCTTGTTTGACTTCAGACCGAAGCACAACAGAGATTATGGCAGAAATTATTCGCTGGCTAAAGGCTGAGCTTGCACCATGCATTAGTATCCACGGTGTTTTGGTTGATGTCTTTGGTGAGGGCGTGCTCATTATGGGCGAGAGTGGAATTGGAAAGAGTGAAGCGGCTTTGGAGTTAATTAAGAGAGGGCATCGCTTGGTTTCTGATGATGTGGTGGAGATACGAAAGATATCTGATGTAACCTTAATTGGTTCCGCACCAGATATCACCAAACATTTTATTGAGTTGCGTGGCATTGGAATTATTGATGTCAAGGCTCTCTTTGGTGTGGAGAGTGTAAAGGATACACAGCAGATTGATATGGTGATTAAGCTTGAAGACTGGAACAAGGAAGAAGCTTATGACCGCATTGGCTTAGAGGACAATTACACCGAGTTTTTAGGCAATAAGGTAGTTTGCCATGTGCTTCCAATTCGTCCAGGAAGAAATTTGGCAGTCATTTGTGAGGCAGCCTCAGTTAACCACAGACAAAAGAAGATGGGATACAATGCAGCAGAGGAACTTTATAGACGAGTACAAGCAAATATTAATAAGGGAAAAATGTAGCGATGGATTGGAAGAATAGGTTGCAAGAAAAATTGCAAGAGGTTTTGACTGAAGATGAGATTCGCATTGCAGAACCAATGTCAGCCCATACTACATTTCACATTGGAGGACCTGCTGCACTGTTTGTCGAGCCAAAGACGGAAGAAAAAATAAAATTGGTGCTTGGAATCATTCAAAATGAGGGTGTAGATTACTTTGTACTTGGCAGAGGAAGCGATCTTTTGGTCAGTGACAGAGGCTATGATGGCGTGATTGTGAGCACAGCAGGTTTAGATAAAATTGCAGTGGAAGGGGAGCAAATTGTTGCAGGAGCAGGTGTTTTTTTGGCAGATTTGTCAAAGACAGCTGCAGAGGCAAAATTAATGGGACTGGAGTTTTCTTGTGGAATTCCTGGAAGTGTTGGTGGAGCTATTTTTATGAATGCAGGTGCCTATGAAAGTGAAATTTCTCATGTGCTCAGTGAGGCATTGATTTTAGAAAGTGATGGAATTATTCATTGGGTGCCGATGGAGGACCTTGACCTAGGTTATCGCCACAGCAATATTGAAGAAAAAAAGAGAACGATTTTGGCGGGAAGGTTCACACTAAAGAAGGGGAATCCAGAGGAAATTAACGCAAAGATTTTGGATCTCACAAGAAGAAGGGAGGAAAAGCAACCTCTTGAGTATCCAAGTGCAGGGTCAACATTTAAGCGACCGAAGGGATATTTTGCAGGAAAATTAATTTCGGATGCTGGGCTTTGTGGGTATCAAAGAGGAGGAGCACAAGTTTCAAAGAAACATTGTGGATTTGTCATCAATGTAGACCATGCTACAGCAGAAGATGTCTATGGACTGATTGGTGATGTGCAAAGAATTGTAAAGGAAAAATTTGGGGTGGAATTGCACCCAGAAGTTCGAATGTTGGGAGAGTTTTAAATGAAATTTGTCATCGTAACTGGAATGAGTGGGTCTGGTAAGACAGTGGCCTTAAAAGCATTAGAGGATATAGGATACGATTGCATGGATAACCTTCCGGTGGAGTTGTTGCCAAAACTTGTGGAGATAGAAAAGTCTAAGGGTGCAACAGCAATGACAGCATTTGGAATTGACATCCGAAGAAAGGAATCTTTGGAGAATATGCAAAAGATTCTAGAAGATGTCGACAATAAAAATGTAGAGTATAGCATTTTATTTTTGGATGCGGATAATGAGACACTCATTAAGCGCTACAAGGAGACAAGAAGAAGTCATCCCCTGTCAAAGGATGGAAGAATTGAAACAGGCATTGAAAAGGAGAGAAAGGCACTTGAGTTTTTGCGCAACCGGGCAGAGTACTATATAGATACCAGTCACTTTTTGACTAAGGAATTGCGAGCAGAAATTGTTTCGATTTTTGCGGACAAAAAGGTGCACAGGGATTTATTTGTCAATGTCCTATCTTTTGGCTTTGCCTATGGTATTCCAAAAGATGCAGATTTAGTTTTTGATGTGCGTTTTTTGACCAATCCATTTTATGAGGCAGACCTTCGCTTAAAATCTGGAGAAGATAAAAAGGTAAAGGAGTATATCTTTCGGGATGGTATGGCAGAAATATTTATGACGAAACTTCAGGATATGGTGGAATTTTTAATTCCGCAATATGTCAAAGAGGGAAGAAGTCAATTAGTCATTGCCATTGGCTGTACGGGCGGTCAACATCGCTCTGTGTGCATTGCCTGTGCCTTGGCAGAGCGACTAAAAAAATATTCAGGGATTTCATTAAATTTGGAACATCGAGATTGTGATCGGAATATTAAAAGGTTAAGTTAGTATGTCATATTCAACATCAGTAAAAGATGAATTGTCAAGAGTAATGCCCGATGAGTGTGAGAGCCAAATTGCAGAACTTGCAGGGATTTTGAGCTTTATTGGAAGAGTACATATTTCAGAAAATGACGAGTATATGCTCTCAATCTCTACAGAGCATGCAGGTACAGCTAGAAAGTGCTTTACTTTGCTCAAGAAAACATTTAATATAAAGACGAGTATTGCAATTAGTAAGAATTCTTTCCTACATCGCAGACATACTTATATAGTGAAACTCAAAAGCGATGAAGATACAAAGAGGGTATTAGAAAGTACAAAATTGATCGACAAATATGGTCGAATTGGTGAGGATCTAACTCTTCAAAAAAATAGAGTTGTTTCTAAGGGTTGTTGCAGGAGAGCTTTCTTACGTGGTGCTTTCTTAGCGAGTGGTTCGGTTTCGGACCCAGAGAAAGCATACCACTTTGAAATCGTCTGTCCAACAAAGGGACGAGCTATGCAGATTCAGCACATCATGAAAGAGCTGAATCTGGAAGCTAAGATAGTGATGAGAAAGAAGTCGTATATTGTCTATTTGAAGGAGGGTGATTTTATTGGCGATGCCCTGCGCACAATGTCAGCGGCAAATTCTTTAATGGAGTTTGAGAATGTGCGTATACTTAAGGGAATGCGAAATAAAGTTAATCGCTCCGTCAATTGTGAGACGGCTAATCTTAACAAGACGGTTAATGCTTACTTGAAACAAAAGGCGGATATTGAGCTCATTGTCAAAACAATTGGATTGGATGCATTAAAACCTAATTTACAAGAAATGGCAAAGGTGAGATTGGAATATCCAGATGCCAATTTAATGATATTGGGCAATTACTTAAATCCGCCAGTGGGAAAGAGCGGAGTCAACCACAGGCTTCGGAAATTAGCTGAAGTGGCGGACAAGCTCCGAGAAGAAATGGATGAGGAGAAAAGGACATGATCAAGAAGACAATTACTGTGGAATTAGAAAGTGGATTGGAGGCAAGACCAATTGCGATGTTAGTGCAGCTGGCTAGCCAATTTGCAAGTAGTATTTATCTAGAAAGTGAAAATAAGAAGGTAAATGCAAAGAGCATTATGGGAATGATGACAATGGCATTAAAAAATGGCACGAAAGTGACCGTACTAGCTGATGGTGAGGATGAACGAGCGGCCGTCACAGGAATAGAGTCATATTTAACAAACCAATAGTGTAAATAGTAAAGAGTTGGTCGATATTCGATGCAGCTCTTTATTTTTACAAACGGGAAAGGAAGGAAGATGGCGTTTACACATTTACACACACATACCGAATATTCACTTCTAGATGGGTCGAGTAAGATTAAGGAACTCGTTCGTCGAGCAAAGGATCTGGGAATGGATTCGCTTGCGATTACCGATCATGGTGTGATGTATGGTGTGATTGATTTTTATCGTGCGGCAAAGGAAGTGGGAATTAAACCCATTCTTGGCTGTGAAGTCTATGTGGCACCAGGTTCTCGATTTGATAGAGAAAACAGAGAAAATAGTGGAGATCGCTACTATCATTTGATTCTTTTGGCAGAAAATAATACAGGTTATGCCAACTTGATGAAAATTGTATCTAGGGATTTGTGGAAGGTTTTTATTATAAACCACGAATAGATATTGAACTGTTGAGAGAATACCATGAAGGCATCATTGCTCTTTCGGCCTGTCTTGCGGGAGAGATACCCAAACTTTTGGCAAGAGGTCTCTATGATGAGGCAAAGAAAAAGGCATTGGAGTATCGAGATATCTTTGGAGAAGGAAACTTTTTCTTGGAATTACAAGACCATGGGATTTTTGAACAAAAGATTGTCAATCAACAGTTGGTCAGACTGAGTAAGGAGACAGGAATTGACCTTGTGGTCACCAATGATGTTCACTACATCAATAAGGAGGACTGGGAGGCACATGACATCTTGCTGTGCATACAGACAGCAAAAAAGGTGATGGATGAAGACCGTATGCGTTACAAGGAGGGAGAGTTTTATTTGCGGTCCGAGGAAGAGATGAAAGAAATCTTTCCCTATGCTCCAGAAGCAATTGAAAATACACAAAAAATTGCTGACCGCTGTAATGTAGAGATCGAATTTGGAGTGACGAAGTTGCCAGAATATCCTGTGCCAGAAAACGAGACTGCAGTTTCCTATCTTTCAAAGCTTTGTGAAGAAGGATTAAAAAGAAGATATCACGATGCTAATGATGAAATCTGGGAGCGAATGCGGTATGAGCTTGGCATCATTGAAAAAATGGGATATGTGGATTATTTTTTGATTGTGTGGGATTATATTCACTATGCAAAATCTCATGGCATTGCAGTGGGACCGGGAAGAGGTTCGGCAGCAGGAAGCATTGTTTCTTATTGCCTTGGCATCACCGACATTGATCCACTCAAATATCAGCTTCTATTTGAGCGATTTTTAAATCCAGAGCGAGTTTCCATGCCAGATATTGATGTGGATTTTTGTTATGAACGTCGCCAGGAAGTAATTAACTATGTTGTTGAAAAATATGGAAAAGATCGTGTGTGCCAGATTGTGACTTTTGGTACCATGGCGGCCAAGGGTGTTCTTCGAGATGTCGGAAGGGCTCTTGACATTCCCTATGCAAAGTGCGACCAAATTGCGAAGTTAGTTCCAAAGGAGCTGGGGATTACGCTTGATCTTTCCTTAAAATTGAGCAAGGAATTTAGGGAAGTTTATGAGAGCGATCCAGAAATTAAAAATCTTGTGGATATGAGTAGAAAATTGGAAGGACTACCAAGACATTCCTCCATGCATGCCGCAGGTGTTGTGATTTCTAAAAAGAAGTGGATGAGTATGTTCCACTTTCTAGAGCGAGTGATGGATCGATCACCACACAATTTACGATGACTACCTTGGAAGAACTTGGCCTATTGAAGATGGACTTTTTGGGGCTTCGCACATTGACCGTTATTCAAAATACCGTAGATCAAATTGAAAGAAATTATGGCAAAAAGCTGGATATGTTAGCCATTGATTACAATGATAAAAAGGTCTATGATGCGATATGTACAGGAAAGACCGAGGGTGTATTTCAGATTGAGAGCAGTGGTATGCAAAGCTTTATGAAGGAGCTTCGTCCGGAGTCTTTAGAAGATGTGATTGCGGGCATTTCTTTATATCGTCCAGGTCCAATGGATTTTATTCCAAAGTATATTAAGGGAAAGGATCACCGAGGAGAAATTGTCTACGATTGTCCACAGCTTGAGAGCATTTTATCACCGACCTATGGATGCATTGTTTATCAGGAGCAGGTAATGCAGATTGTTCGAGATTTGGCAGGATATACACTGGGCAGAAGTGATATGGTTCGCCGAGCGATGAGCAAAAAGAAGGCATCGGTCATGGAAAAAGAAAGAAAAAACTTTGTCTATGGCAACGAGGAAGAGGGTGTAAAAGGATGCATTGCCAATGGAATAAAGGAAGATGTGGCCAATCGAATTTTTGATGAAATGATTGATTTTGCTAAGTATGCCTTTAATAAGTCTCATGCAGCTTGCTATGCCTATATTTCTTATCAGACGGCCTATTTAAAGTATTATTATCCAAAGGAATTTATGGCTTCTCTTTTGACATCAGTGATGGACAATACAACAAAGGTGTCCGAGTACATTTTGAGCTGTAGACAGATGGACATTGCCATTTTGCCACCAGATATCAATGAGGGAGAGAGCAAATTTTCAGTGGCTGAGGGGGGCATTCGCTTTGGACTGTCAGCAATTAAAGGTGTGGGCATTTCGGTGTCTGATGAAATTGTACGCATAAGGAAAGAAGGGGGAAAGTTTCATTCTCTTGAGGATTTAGTGGAGAGGACAAGTAATAAAGAGGTCAATCGGCGAACACTAGAAAACTTTATTAAATCGGGTGCACTGGATAGCTTAGAAGGCAATCGAAATCAAAAATTGCAGATTGTATCTCAAGTTCTTGGCAACAAGAGCAAAAATCAAAAAAATGTGATTTCGGGACAGATGTCACTATTTGATTTTGCCACAGAAGAAGACAAAAAAAGCTTTCAAGTTCAAATGCCTGAGGTCAAAGAATTGAGTAGGGAACAAATTTTACTCTTTGAAAAGGAGACTCTCGGTATCTATATTAGCGGTCATCCCTTGGAAGATTATGCTGATGAGATGGAAAAAAATGTGACGGCGAAAACCAGTGACTTTGCCATTGATGAGGAGAGCAATGAAGCAAAACTGGGTGATGGCCAAAAAGTGATTATTGGTGGAATGATTACATCCATGAAAAAAATGATGACAAAGAAGATGCAGATGATGGCCTTTGTCGAGTTGGAAGATATGGTAGGGAGTGTTGAAGTCATTGTATTTCCAAAAATCTATGAGCAGACTAAAAAGTACCTCAACGAGGAAGCGAGAGTATATGTTGAGGGGCATGTACAGATCCAAGAAGATGGGGTTGGACAGCTGATTGGCGAAAAAATATTGCCATTTGATCAGACGGGCAAGGAATTGTGGCTGCAATATGCCGATAAAGAGGATTTTGCTGCCCGAGAGAAAGAGATGATGGAGATTTTACAGCAAGCTCAAAGTGGAATAGACGGAGTTTATATTTATCTCAAGACGGAGCATGCAAAAAAATTTCTCGGAGAGAGATATTTAATTGCTCTTACAGATGGCTTAAAATCGAGGTTTGAGGAAATACTTGGTCAAGAAAATGTCAAAATAGTAACAAAACGCTTGAAAACGCTGTAAAAATGAATTAGAATGAAAAGCATATTGAGTTAGTTATCAATGAGGAGGGCTATAGATATGTCAAAAGCAATTAAAACAATTGGTGTATTAACAAGTGGTGGTGACGCACCAGGAATGAATGCGGCTATTCGTGCCGTTGTCCGCACAGCAATCCATAATGGTATCACTGTAAAGGGAATTATGAGAGGTTATGCAGGTCTTTTGGAAGAAGAGATTGTAGATATGGATGGAACCAGTGTTGCAGATATTATTCATCGCGGTGGAACCATCTTATACACAGCAAGATGTAAGGAATTTGTGACTGCAGAAGGTCAGCAAAAGGGTGCTGAGATTTGTAGAAAACATGGCATTGATGGAATTGTAGTTATTGGTGGTGATGGTTCATTCCAAGGAGCAGGAAAACTTTCAGCACTTGGCATCAATACCATTGGACTTCCAGGCACCATTGACTTAGATATTGCCTGCACAGATTATACCATTGGTTTTGATACAGCAGTAAACACAGCTATGGAAGCTATTGATAAGGTTAGAGATACTTCGACATCTCATGAGCGATGCAGTATTATCGAGGTTATGGGAAGAAGTGCAGGATATATTGCATTGTGGTGTGGTATTGCCAATGGTGCAGAAGATATTCTTTTGCCAGAGCACTATGATGGCGATGAGCAGGCATTGATCAACCGCATTATTGAAAACAGAAAGCGTGGAAAGAAGCATCACATCATTATCAATGCCGAGGGAATTGGACATTCAAATTCTATGGCAAAGAGAATTGAGGCAGCAACAGGAATTGAAACGAGAGCAACCATCCTTGGACATATGCAAAGAGGTGGTGCACCAACTTGCAAGGACAGAGTTTATGCTTCGATTATGGGTGCAAAGGCTGTGGAGAAGTTGATTGAAGGAAAGTCAAATCGTGTCATTGCTTATCGCCATGGCGAGTATGTAGATTATGATATTCAGGAAGCATTGGCAATGAAGAAGGACATTTCTGAGGATCAGTATAGAATTGCCAAATTATTGGTGCGCTAAAAATGAGTGAAGGATTGAATAGAACAACAGAAAATGTTGTGCTATGCGGGGCAAATTCCTATGAGCAAAAGTACTACTTCAATCCGGATTTTGCTCAATTGCCAGAGTCCATTCGGAATGAGTTGCAAATGATGTGTGTGACTTTTGCCGAAGAGGCAGGTGGAATTTTCACAGTAGAATTTGATGAGAAAGGCAATATCAAATTTACCGTTCGTGTAGATGATGGCGATTATCTCTTTGATGAAATTGAGAGCGGTTTACATATCTCAAAGTTTCAAAGGGAAAAGGAAGAGCTGATGGAGCAATTAGAGCTCTACTACCGTGTTGTATTTGAAACAAGATATTGATGAAGTTACAGTTTAAGATTGGAGATATAAACATCGAGGGAGGCTTATGTCTTGGACCAATGGCAGGGGTGACAGACCTGCCATTTCGTCTGCTCTGTAAAGAGCAAGGATGCTCTCTTGTGTGCACAGAAATGGTCAGTGCAAAGGCCATTTCTTATAAAAATAAAAATACTTTTGGATTGATGAAGTCGGATGAGAGAGAAAATCCATTGGCCATTCAGCTCTTTGGTTCAGATCCCGAATTGATGGGAGATATTGCTCATCAAATTGAAGACGGACCGTGGGATATGATTGATGTCAACATGGGATGTCCAGTGCCCAAAATTGTCAATAATCATGAGGGATCGGCATTAATGAAAAATCCGGACTTGGTCTATCAAATATTACAAAATATGGTATCTAAGGTAAAAAAGCCAGTGACTGTCAAAATACGAAAGGGCTTTGATGAACAACATATCAATGCCGTGGAGGTGGCAAAAGCTGCTCAGGCAGCAGGAGTATCGGCCATTGCTGTGCATGGAAGAACAAGAGAGCAATATTATTCTGGCAAGGCGGATTGGAGCATTATTGCCGATGTCAAGCGGGCAGTGTCGATTCCTGTCATTGGAAATGGTGATGTGATCGATGGACCATCAGCAAAGCAACTCGTGGAAGAGACAGGTTGTGATGGGGTGATGATTGCCAGAGGTGCACAGGGAAATCCTTGGATATTTCGGGCGGTGTTACAATACTTAGAGGATGGCACAAAGATGGATCCCATTTCGCTTCCTGAGATTGCAGAAATGATCTTGCGACAGACAAGAATGCAAATAGAGTACGATGGGGAGTATATGGGCATACGACAAATGAGAAAGCATATTGCGTGGTATACTCATGGGATGAAGGGATCTTCTGCATTTCGAAATCAAGTCAACCATATTGAAAGTTATGTAGAGCTTGAAAAGCTCTTAAAGCAGTTGTTTTCTTGACATTCCTATGTCCTAAAGGTATAATATTTCGATATAATTAACGCATAGTTGCGCTTATAAGGAGAAAAAAATGGCGGATAAGAAGCATATTTTGACCTATGAAGGTTTAAAGAAATATGAGGAGGAATTACAAGACCTTAAGGTAAACCAGAGAAAAGAGATTGCTGGAAAGATTAAGGAAGCAAGAGAACAGGGAGACTTGTCAGAGAATGCAGAGTATGATGCAGCAAAGGACGAGCAAAGAGATATTGAGGCAAGAATTGAGGAGCTGGAGACTCTTCTAAAGAATGCCGAAGTTGTTGTTGAAGAAGAGGTCGATTTGGATACCATTAGCATTGGTTGCAATGTCACTCTTCTTGATATGGAATATGATGACGAGATGACCTATAAGATTGTGGGCTCTACAGAGGCCAATTCTCTAGAAGGAAAAATCAGCAATGAATCTCCAGTAGGTCGGGCACTCTTAAAGAAGAGAGTGGGCGATATTGTTGAGGTAGAAACACAGGCTGGACCAATTAAGTACAAGGTATTGGACATCCACAGAGTATAGATAGAGTAAAGGAGAACAGGCGTGGCAGATACAAATCAGCAAAATGAAAAGGAAATTACCACCGAAGAGTTAAACCATATTCTTCAGGCAAGAAGAGACAAGCTTGCAGCTTTGCAGGCCGAGGGAAATGACCCTTATCAGATAACAAAGTTTGATGTGACCCATCACAGCCAAGAGATTATTGAAATTTTGAAACATTGGAGACAAAAGAAGGTCAAGAGCCTATCCTAGTGCGCATTGCAGGACGACTGATGTCAAAGCGTGTTATGGGAAAGGCTTCTTTTTGCCATATCCAAGATAAAGAAGGAAAGATTCAATCTTATGTCGCTAGAGATGCGATTGGAACAGATGAGTATGCTGCCTTTAAGAAGTTGGATATTGGAGACATTGTTGGTGTTGAGGGAACGGTATTTAAGACAAAGACAGGAGAATGCAGTATTCATGCTGTAAAAGTTGTGCTTTTGTCAAAGAGCTTAAAGCCACTCCCAGAAAAGTTCCATGGTCTTACAGATACGGACACAAGATATCGCCAAAGATATGTTGATTTGATTATGAATCCTGAAGTAAAGGATACATTTATCAAGAGGTCAAAGATTATCTCTGAAATCAGAAAGTTCCTCGATGCCGAGAACTTTATGGAAGTGGAGACACCAATGTTAGTGAGCAACGCAGGTGGTGCAGCAGCTAGACCATTTAATACCCATTACAACGCCCTCGATGAGGATGTGAAGCTTCGCATTTCACTTGAGCTTTACTTAAAGAGATTAATTGTCGGTGGTCTTGAGAGAGTCTATGAGATTGGCCGTGTTTTTAGAAATGAAGGAGTGGACACAAGACACAATCCTGAGTTTACTTTAATGGAATTATATCAGGCCTATACGGATTACAATGGAATGATGGATTTGACAGAGAGAATGTTTCGTCATCTCGCACAGACGGTGTGCGGTTCAACAACCATTCCTTATGCTGAGGCAATGATCGATTTGGGAAAGCCTTTTGAACGAATCACAATGATCGATGCTGTAAAGAAGTATGCAGGCGTTGACTTTGATGCCATTGAGACCCTTGAAGAGGCAAGAGCCATTGCCAAGGAGAAAAATATTACATTTGAGGAGCGTCACCAAAAGGGAGATATCCTAAATTTATTCTTTGAAGAATTTGTTGAGGAGAAATTAATTCAGCCAACATTTGTCACAGATCATCCGGTTGAGATTTCTCCGTTGACAAAGAAAAAGCCTTCTGATCCATCAAAGGTAGAGCGATTTGAGCTCTATATCTATGGCCGTGAGATGGCCAATGCCTACTCAGAGCTCAATGATCCAATTGACCAGAGGGAGCGTTTCGCCGCACAGGAGGCAGCATTTGCAGCAGGTGATGACGAGGCCAATCACACCGACGAGGACTTCTTAAATGCCCTTGAGATTGGTATGCCACCAACGGGTGGTATTGGCTATGGTATCGACAGGCTTGTGATGCTTCTTACCAACTCACCAGCAATTCGAGATGTACTTCTCTTCCCTACAATGAAGTCATTAGGTGGAAACGAGATGTCTAAAAAATCCGTTTCCGCTCAGGAAGCTGCTCCGGCAGTTGAGGAAGCTCCAATCGATTTCTCCAACGTAAAAGTAGAGCCGCTGTTCGAGGAGTTTGTTGATTTTGAGACCTTCTCCAAGTCCGATTTCCGGGCAGTAAAGGTAAAAGAGTGCGAAGCGGTGAAGAAGAGCAAGAAGCTCCTGAAATTCGTTTTAGACGATGGTTCAGGCACAGATCGTGTGATTTTAAGCGGTATTCACGAGTATTACGAGCCGGAAGAGCTGGTTGGCAAGACTTGTATCGCTATCACAAACCTGCCTCCGAGACCGATGATGGGGATTGAATCCTGCGGTATGTTAATCTCCGCTGTTCATGAAGAAGATGGACATGAAGGACTGCATTTACTGATGGTAGATAACCACATTCCGGCTGGTGCGAAGCTGTATTAAGAGGTAAAAACTTACCACTGAGCTTACCACCAAAAATTGATTGGCAAGATGGAATGCTTACCACCTTACCACCAACTTACCACCAAATATAACAAACTTAGTTGAAAGTCATCTCACAAAATGTATTTACCACCGCCAGAGCGTCCATAACTCTGGCGGTTTTGCTATAACCATTTATAAATACCACCGGCTTTACCACCGGACCTTACATAGGGCATTGACCCATTCTATTTTTGGAATGAGCCGATGCTCTATTTTTTTATGCCCAAATTCGGGCGTGTAAATCAGGCAAGGAGGTAAAAAGGATGGATTTTATGGAAACAGGAAATCCCATGGATCAGCTGGCAGCCGCACTCACGAATTATGAGTGGGCGAAGAAATTGTTATGTGTGGAAGTTGTTGGTGCCGGGCAGAATGCAGAGATGCTGGAGAACGTTCCTCACAAGGATATGGAAGATCTTGCAATGACCTATCGTATCCAGCTGGGACGCAATGAAGACGGTATTGCTTCTGTGCTCGTAACGAATGAGCTGATGGAAGGCATGGGGGTAACTGCAGAACAGCTTCATGCGGATGCATTGGACAACTCAGCACGAATCAGACCGCCGATTCTCAAAACACTGGATCAAATGCTGGAGATGCCGGAAGAAATGGAGCCGATGGTAGAGATACCAAAGATGCTTGTCCTCACAAATGAAGATTTGATTAAAGGAGCTGCGGTGGCATTTTATCCGGAGGCTCTGGATAATGCAGCGAAAGAAATCGGAGGCAGTTTCTTTGTGCTCCCTTCTTCTGTACACGAGGTTCTGCTTCTTCCCGATGACGGAATGATGAAAACTTCCGAGTTGAAGCAGATGGTCACAGAAATCAACAGGGCAGAAGTTTTGCCGAACGAAAGGTTGACCGACAGCGTGTATCACTTCGATGCAGAATCACGCACATTTGAGCTGGGAGAAAAGTATGAGAAGCGTATGGAAGCCAGAGATCAGGAAAAGGGAGAACGTTCTTCTGTTCTCAAGGATTTGCAGGACAAGCGTTCCAATATGAACTTGAAGCCGAAGCCTGCACCACACCGTACAAATGCAGAACCGGTGCTGTAAGAAAGGAGCCGGACAAGATGAATAACGAAATTCAGGTTTTCACCAATGAGCAGTTCGGACAGGTACGGACAGTAATGATTGATGGAGAGCCGTGGTTTGTTGCGGCGGATGTGTGTAAATCTTTGGCATTGAGCAACCCTACAGTAGCGGCTGCCCGACTTGATGAAGATGAACGGGCTAAGTTCAACTTAGGGCGTCAGGGAGAAAGTACAATTGTAAGCGAAAGTGGTTTATACACTCTTGTGTTGTCTTCAAGAAAACCGGAGGCAAAGGCTTTCAAGCGTTGGATCACCCACGAGGTCATTCCTTCTATTCGTAAGCATGGCGCATATATGACGAAGCCGGTTCTGGAACAGATGCTGGAACAACCGGAGACCATCGTGCTTCTTGCGCAGAGGCTGCTTGCAGAACAGGCAGAGAAAGAGGATGTGAAGAACCAGTTGAAGGCTGCGCAACCGAAGGCGGACTATTTTGATGCTTTTGTAAGCGAAAAGGATTTGACGAATCTCCGCAATACAGCCAAGGAGTTGGGAATCCCTCAGAACATTTTCATCAGCATACTGCTGGAAAAAGGCTGCCTGTACCGTGACCAGAATCGCCGTCTTCTGCCGAAAGCAGAGTACGCCGAGCAGGGAAGAGGGTATTTTGCGCTGCGGGATGTTTACTGCCGAAACGGTTCCCTGCGCCAGCAGACACTGGTCACAGCCAAAGGTAAGGCGTGGTTCCGTGTGAAATTCAAGAAATGGATGGAGGTGTAAGACAATGACGATGTTTACAGAGGGCTACCTGCAGGCATATGAGCGTATGATGCAGCAGAGCAGCCGGTACTGCCGTGATGATTCCGGTACCAAACATTCCCCTAAGAGTCAGGGAGAAAGGAAGCCGGCTGCGAAAGGCGGTGAGCGCTATGGCAGTCGTAAGAGTTGAGAAAAATCAAAATTACACGACCATGTGTAATTATCATCTGCGGGACAGGAATCTTTCCCTGAAAGCAAAAGGGCTGTTGAGCTTCTGCCTGAGCCTGCCGGAATGCTGGGATTACAGTATCAACGGTCTGGCTGCCGTTTGCAAAGAAGGCCGGGACTGTATTATGAGCACCCTTTCCGAGCTGGAGGCGAACGGATACCTGATCCGGGATCGCACCCGGAACGGGGACGGCACACTGGGCGGTATGGAATATGTGATTTTTGAGCAGCCGCAGAACCCTGAGTCGGGTCAGCCAGAGTTGGATTTTCCTACTCTGGATAAGCCTGCATTGGAGAAACCTATGTTGGAAGAACCGACACAAATAAGAACTAACTCAATAAATACGAAAAGAAATAATAACGAAGAGAAGAAAGAGACACGCCATAAATACGGACCGTATCAGAATGTTCTTCTGACGGATGAGGAGTATCAGACGCTTTGTAAGGAATTTCCTTCTGACTATGAGCAGAGGATAGCGAGACTTTCAGAATATATGGGGTCTACCGGAAAGTTCTATAAGAACCATCTGATTACCATCCGAAGCTGGGCAAGACGGGAAAAGGCGAAACAGCCCGCCGGTTACAGTCATGAGGCGTATCAATTTCAGGAGGGAGACAGTTTATGAGTGAACCAGATAAGGCACCCGATGTACTGATGACGGTACTGGACAGAATGTTTGTACAAAGAGAACTTCAGGATGGAGAGTATGCAGGCACAGACGGACTGATTTACTGTGGAAAATGTCATACGCCGGTTCAGTGCAAAGTGGATTATCTTGGAAAAACCAGAATCCTTCCCTGTATCTGTAAGTGCAGGAAAGAAGAACTGGAACAGGAAAAACAGCGGGAAGCGGAAGAAGAACAGAATCGCAGAATCCGGCAGCTCAAAGCAAACGGGATTCAGGAGAAACACCTCCTGGACTGGCGTTTTGAGGTGGCGGAAGATAACAGGGACATTCAGATCGCCCGAAAATATGTGAATAACTGGCAGAAGGTCAAGGCGGATAACCTTGGCCTTTTGTTATGGGGTGATGTGGGAACCGGCAAATCGTTTATGGCTGCCTGTATTGCAAACGAACTGATGGAAAATGGAACACCGGTGCTGATGACGAATTTCCAAGATTCTGAACCAGATGGGAGCGATGTATTCGGATGAACGGTATCAGTATATCGCTTCCTTTTCCCATTATCCCCTGCTCATCATTGATGACCTTGGGATTGAGAGAAATACAGAGTATGCGCTGGAACAGGTCTATGCCGTGGTTGACGAGCGGTATAAATCCGGTCTGCCGGTGATAATCACCACGAATCTGACCATCAATGAGCTGCGCAATCCCGTGGATGTGGCTCATGCCTGTATTTACAGCCGGGTACTGGAAATGTGCACGCCGGTCCATGTGGCGGGAAGCGACCGCCGCAGATCAATCGGAAAAGAAAAACAAAATGCCGTGAAGGGGGTATTGGAACTGTGAAGCGAAACAAGAAGTTTTTCCAAAATGAAAGCAAATATCTACAAATTAACGAAGGAGGTTAAGTGTATTGGCAAGGTCAAAAACGGCTGTGACTGCCACACTTCCAGAAGAATCGGGTGCGTCCGCCGGTACAGCTGAACAGGTGCAGCAGATTCCGTTGTCAAGGCTTCGCCCCTTTGAAGGACACCCGTTTAAGGTGCAGGACGATGATGCCATGGCAGAGACAGTGGAAAGCATCAAACAGATCGGGGTGGTAGTCCCGTTGATTGCGAGACCGATGGAGGACGGGAGTCTGGAAATCATTGCCGGACACAGGCGGCACCATGCGGCGCAGCTTGCCGGTTTGGAGAGTGTGCCGGTACTTGTCCGGGAAATGGACAGGGATGCCGCTGTGATTTTCATGGTGGACAGCAACCTGCAAAGAGAAAACATCCTGCCCAGCGAAAAGGCATGGGCGTACAGGATGAAGCTGGAAGCCATCAAACATCAGGGCGCTCGTGAGGATTTAACTTCCGACCAAGTTGGTCGGAAGTTGGAATCAGCGGATGTTGTTGCTGAAAATACGAATGACAGTAAAACACAGGTACGGAGATATATTCGCCTTACCAACCTGATTCCTGAAATCATGGATATGGTGGATTCCAGGGAAATCTCTTTTAATCCGGCAGTGGAACTGTCCTATTTGAAGCCGGCGGAGCAAAAGGATTTTCTTAGTGCCATGGATTATGCACAGGCTGCCCCTTCCCTTTCCCAGGCACAACGCATGAAGAAGATGAGTCAGGAGGGTTCCTGCGATCTGGATGCCATGTGTGAAGTTATGAATGAGGTGAAAAAGAGCGACATGGGGCGTGTGTCATTCAGCACGGATTCGCTGAAGAAGTTCTTCCCCAAGTCCTACACCCCGAAACAGATGGAAAATACCATTCTCCGATTGCTGGAGCAGTGGCAAAGAAACGCCAGCGTGATATGGAACGCTGAGAAGATGGAGGTATTGATTATGATGATGAACAAGATGATGGATTGCTGTGGATGCTGTCCCTGTTGTATGTGCAGTGAGGAAGCAGACCGGGAAGAAATGATGATGGGCGGTCATGCCGCACCTGCCTGGCAGGGAATCGTGGATATGCTGCACGATGCGTTGGAACGTATCATTCAGCTTCGCATTGATGTAATTGCAGAAGATCTGCCCGACAGGGATTATGCAGTTCTGGTTCTGGATGAAACCGGCGATGATGAAGTTATGGGTCGTCAGGAATGTGAGGGGATGTACGATGATTTCTGCTTTGACGATACGGCACTGGAAGACGATTTCGGTTTTCTGATTGCCTATGACAGTACGCACCTGATTGAGATCGGCGGCAGCTGGTATCTGGTAGACGCACCTCTTGTGATCTTCGAGATAGATGAGGATGGCAACGAATGTTCTGTCAATTACGAGACTGTGATGAAATCCCGTAAATTCCTGAAGGAAAATATGGTGGAGCTGACTCTGGAAGGCGAAACGTATACTGCTTATCGTCTGAACATCTAAGGAGGCTGCCATGAAACAGTATGATGTGACAATTACAGAGACCTTGCAGCGTACTGTCTCCGTAGAGGCTGCTTCCCGGGAGGAGGCAGAGCAGATGGTCACGGATTCATGGAATCATCAGGACTATGTGTTCGGTTCGGAGGATTTTATCGGGGCTGATTTCCGGACAACGGCGGAACGGGAGCTGGAACCGAGGAAAACAATGGATGTACTTCTGGTACAGCCGAATGCTTTTCCCAGACCGGTGACCATTGAAAACGGACTGGAAGCCTTACAGGCGGCTGTGGGTGGAGACATTGAAGCAACGTATCCATTTGACGATAATGTGGCGCTTGTCATCAATGATGAAGGCAAAATAGCCGGACTGCCGCTGAATCGTGCGCTCCGCACGGAGGACGGCGATATCTATGACATTGTGGCGGGGGACTTTCTGGTGGTAGGTCTGACGGAGGATGACTTCGGTTCTCTTACCCCGGAGCAGATGGAGAAGTTCGAGAGACAGTTCCATCAGCCGGAAACCTTTATCCGGATGGGGAAAAGCATCATGGCAATCCCGTTGCCGGATGATATGGTCAAAGATATGGCAGAAAAGCAGCCTTCACAGGGAATGAAACCAAAACAGAGCGACAGGGAGTGCCTGTGACGGCAGAAAGGAGGACGAATTTTTGCAGGAAGAGATTGAAAACAGAACAGTTAATCTGGCAATCAGTACAACCAAGCTGACTGCCCGAACGCTCTTGAATGCCTATCATACGTGGAAACGGCATCACAATGCTGCAAAAGATAAGAATGCAATGGAAAAGCCGGTCGGCAAGCAGACCATCAAGGAGCTGCTGGGGCAGAATCAGGGTGTCAGCAGTATTCCCATTCAGAATACCGGTATCCGTGATTTTGAGCAGATTGCCCGGAAATATGGTATTGACTATGCAATTACCAAAGACAAAACAGTGGTGCCGCCCAAATATATGATCTTTTTCAAGGCAAGGGATGCAGATGCCATGACTGCAGCATTTGCGGAGTACAGTAATCGGAAACTGAAGACAAAAGTGAAACCGAGCGTATTAAAGCAGCTTGAAAAACTGAAAGCTCTGGCAGCATCAATCCCGGAAAAGATCAAGGAGAAATTACAGGAGCATGGAAGCCGATGAATACAAAGATGAAGAAGATATTGATTTTGAACCTGCCGTATCTGATCATTGGTTTATTGGCTACGAACCTTGGAGAAGCATGGAGAATCGCAGAAGGAGCAGATTTCTCTGCGAAACTGCTGGGATTCTGTACCACGCTTGGGAGTGCAATCAGTAATCCGATGCCCAGCTTTTACCCGATGGATTTGCTGTTCGGGCTGCTGTGTGGCGGGGCAATTCGGCTGACAGTGTACCTGAAAGGGAAAAATGCAAAGAAATACCGGCATGGTCAGGAGTATGGTTCTGCAAGGTGGGGCGGGCCGAAGGACATTGAGCCATTTATGGACCCGAAATTCGAGAATAATGTCATTCTTACCCGTACAGAGCGGCTGATGATGGGAAGCTGTCCGAAAAATCCGGCGAATGCCCGGAATAAAAATGTGCTTGTAGTCGGTGGTTCCGGTTCTGGTAAGACACGCTTCTGGTTAAAGCCGAACCTTCTTCAATGCCACAGCTCTTATGTTGTTACTGACCCCAAGGGCGATATCGTAATTGACTGCGGAAATGTGCTTTTGAAGAACGGGTACAAGCTGAAAATCTTCAATACCATCAATTTTAAGAAGAGTCAGCACTACAATCCTTTCGCATATATTCACAGCGAAAAGGACATTTTGAAGCTGACCACAACGCTGATTGCCAATACCAAGGGGGACGGAAAAGCGGGGGACGAGTTTTGGACCAAGGCGGAAACGCTTCTGTATTGTGCGCTGATCGGTTATATCCACTATGAAGCACCGACAGAGGAACAGAACTTTGCGACTCTGATTGAGTTTCTGAATGCGATGGAAGTGCGTGAGGACGATGAAACATTCCAGAATCCGGTGGATCAGATGTTTGAAGCATTGAAAAAAAAAAGAAGCCGAATCACTTTGCAGTCCGGCAATATGCGAAGTTCAAATTGGCTGCCGGCAAGACCTTAAAAAGCATACTTGTCAGCTGCGGTGCCCGTCTTGCTCCCTTCGATATCCAGGAAGTGCGTGACATTACCATGTACGATGAACTGGAACTTGATACGCTGGGAGACAGAAAGACAGCACTCTTTTTGATTATGAGTGATACAGACCCTACCTTTAACTTCCTGATCTCCATGATCTACAGCCAGCTCTTCAATCTTCTTTGTGAAAAGGCAGATGATGTATACGGCGGGCGGCTGCCGGTGCATGTGCGCTGCCTGATTGATGAGTGTGCCAATATCGGGCAGATCCCAAATCTGGAGAAGCTGGTGGCTACCATCCGGAGCCGTGAGATTTCGGCTGCGCTGGTGCTTCAGGCACAGAGCCAGTTAAAGGCAATCTACAAGGATAATGCGGATACGATTATCGGCAACATGGATTCCCGCATTTTTCTGGGCGGAGCAGAACCGACGACTCTGAAGGAGCTGAATGCAGCCCTTGGCAAAGAAACCATTGATATGTACAACACATCGGATACCCGTGGTAACAGCCCATCTTACGGAACCAATTACCAGAAGGTCGGTCATGACCTTGCATCGGTAGATGAACTGGCGGTTCTGGATGGAGGCAAGTGCATTTTGCAGCTGCGAGGCGTCCGTCCTTTATGTCAGATAAATACGATCTGACACAGCACCCCAACTACAGATTCACAGCCGGTGCAGATAAGAAATATACGTTTGATATTGAAAAGTTCTTAGATCGCCGGCTGAAACTAAAACCAAATGATGCGTATGAGGTTATCGACGGCGATGACACCCATGCCTGACTGCTCTCCATTCCAATACGGAACCGGGGAGCTTTTTTTGTACCAATTCCGAAGTCACGGCACATGGCACTGCCCGGAGGGGCGAAGAAGATAAGAGACCATCCCTGCCGAAGACGGACGGTTGTTGATATAAGATAAAAACCATTCACTACACATTTTCAAAAACAGGAGGAAACAGAATATGGCATTTTTCAACAGCGCAGTAGGCGTACTTCAGACTCTCGTAATCGCACTCGGAGCCGGTCTTGGCATCTGGGGAGCAATCAACCTGCTGGAAGGATACGGCAATGATAACCCGGGTGCCAATGCTCATGTACGGTAAGGAAGCAAGCAACCGAAAACAAGAGATAGACCGCCAGCACTACACTATTCCGAACCAAAGACCAAAAGATAAGCATTGTGGGAAAATCTAAACTTTTGGATTTTCCTACAATGCCGACTACGGCGGAATCCTTCCCACTCCTTATATCTTTATTTCCGTATACATTGAATTTGTATTTAGTAAATGCTATAATGTCCCTATTCAAATTATAAATGTGTTGAATTAGTTACATGTACATATTTTTTGTGCCGCATAAATACCCTGTTGAGGTTGTCGTTCTTTGTCCAGATGTGGAAACAATAAAAGGAAGGGAACGATACAGGGAGAAAACAGGCTATTCCGGCTTTACGGTTGAAACCTTATACGATACATTTATGCAGACAACACCACGGATCGGCTTTTGGCTGGACAATTCCAACCAAACACCACAGCAGACAGCAGAAACCATTCTGAACGCCAGAAAGTCGGTATGATTGTTACATATAAGGGGAAGAAAAATTTCTTTTAGGTACTTTCTTTCCTAAAACTAATGTGATATAATAGCATCATTCCAAAAAAGGAGTAAAAAATATGCGGCAAGGTATTCTTAAATAAAACTATAATCAAATAGTGGGAACAAAGGATTATGATAGTCCCTTTTGTGGGGGCTTGGTTTTTTGTACCCAATTTAAGAATACTTTTGCCTTATCAATTTTGACATATCCGAAAAACAGCAATCACAAACAGGTGTATGCTGTATATGTGTATGTCCGCAAATTATAATCCCCAGTGGTAAAAGTATTTTACTGCTGGGGATTTTTATGCCCTTTTGGGGCTGTAAAAGGAGGACAATCACATGAAAATAATCAATATTGGAATTCTCGCCCATGTAGACGCAGGAAAAACAACATTGACGGAAAGCCTGCTGTACACCAGTGGAGCGATTGCGGAACAAGGAAACGTGGATAAAGGAACTACAAGAACAGACACTATGATTTTGGAACGGCAGCGCGGAATTACCATTCAGACAGCGGTTACTTCTTTTTGCTGGAATGATTATAAAATCAATATCGTGGACACTCCCGGTCATATGGATTTTTTAACCGAAGCATACCGCTCTTTATCTGTCCTTGACGGAGCTGTTTTAGTCATTTCGGCAAAAGACGGCGTACAGGCACAAACCCGTATATTATTCCATGCGCTTCAGAAAATGGACATTCCGACAATTATCTTTATAAATAAGATAGACCAAAATGGGATCGACCTGCGGCGTGTTTACCAAAGCATTAAAGATAAACTTACCAGTGATATGATTGTCATGCAGGAGGTTTCCCTGTCGCCAAAGATAACCATGACCGATATTTCTGATTTGGACAAATGGGATATGATTATTTCCGGAAGCGATGAACTATTAGAACGATATGTTGCAGAGGATTCTTTGGATATACAGGAATTACAATATGAAAAGTGCAAAAGAACCAGATGCTGCTCTTTGTTTCCTGTTTATCATGGGAGTGCAAAAGACAATTTAGGAACAGAAAAACTGATTGAAGCGATTACAGAAACTTTCATTACAGAAACAGACGATATTCAGTCTGAATTATGTGGATATGTTTTTAAGGTTGAGTATACAGAGCGGAAAAAACGGCTTTCTTATTTACGCCTGTATCATGGGACGCTCCATTTACGGGATACCCTGCTGCTGTCAAAAAAGGAAAAAATAAAGATTACAGAAATGTGTATTCCGTCAAATGGTGAAATCGTCCCGGTTGACCATGCCTGTCCGGGAGAAATTGTTATTTTAGCTGATGATACTTTGAAACTGAACGACATTCTGGGAAATGAAAAACTCCTGCCTCACAAAACACGGATTGATAATCCCATGCCATTACTTCGGACAACGGTAGAGCCGCAAAAGCCGGAGCAAAGGGAAGCCCTGTTAAATGCCCTCACAGAGATTGCTGATACAGACCCTCTTTTGCATTTTGACATTGATACTGTTACACATGAGATTATATTATCTTTTTTGGGAAAAGTACAGTTAGAAGTTATTTGTTCGCTATTAGAAGAAAAATATCATGTGGGCGTGGCTATGAAAGAGCCTTCGGTTATTTATCTGGAAAGACCGCAAAAAAAAGCGAGCTACACGATTCATATTGAAGTGCCGCCGAATCCGTTTTGGGCATCTATTGGTTTGACTGTAACACCGCTTCCTGTTGGAAGCGGAACACAATATAAAAGCGAGGTATCTCTCGGCTATTTAAACCAAAGTTTTCAAAATGCCGTCATGGAGGGTGTGCGTTATGGAATGGAGCAGGGCTTATATGGCTGGGGAGTGACAGACTGCCAAATTTGTTTTGATTATGGAGTTTATTACAGCCCGGTCAGCACCCCCGCTGATTTTCGTTTTCTTGCGCCTGTCGTGTTGGAGCAGGCATTGAAAAAAGCAGGAACACAACTGTTGGAACCATACCTTTCCTTTACCCTTTTTGCACCGCAGGAATATCTTTCACGGGCTTATAATGACGCACCAAAGTATTGCGCAATCATTGAATCAACCAGACTTGAAAAAGATGAAGTTATTTTTAAGGGGGAAATCCCTGCCCGTTGTATTGGTGAATATAGAAATGATTTGAATTTTTATACAAATGGAAGAAGTGTCTGCATTACAGAATTAAAAGGGTATCAGGAAACTTCCGGCGAGCCTGTGTTTCAGCCACGCCGCCCGAACAGCCGTTTAGACAAGATCCGGCATATGTTTCAGAAGATAATGTAACATCTTGCGCAATGCAAACGTTCATTGCTGGCTATTGCGAAATATCATTGATAAAATCAGCATCAGAGAGGAGGAACCATTTTGAACCAGAAACAGACGGATATTACAACAGGAAAGCAAATACGTCATCTGCGAACACAATCGGGAATGACACAGGAAGAACTGGCTGGGAAATTGAATGTTACCCGGCAGGCGCTATCGAATTGGGAGAGAGATGTTAATGAACCCGATTTAAATACGTTGAAAAAAATTTGTTTTCTTTTTGGAGTCCACATGGACGATTTTGCGAAGGAGGTAATAACAAAAATGGAAACATGTGAAAAAAAGAGAAACGACAATTTAATAAGTATGATATGGCAATTGGACTTTTTTATGGTGTCGGGATATTTCTTGGCATTGGTATTTTCTTTGTTGGCGGTTTTATGACAATGTCGGGTGCAGGGTGGGGAGCATCACTATTTGGCGGTGGCTGTTTTTCTCTTGTATTTGGCTTGATATGCCATGCAGTTATTACATTGAGAAGAAATGACAAATGATGACATATCCTGCTTTCTAGTCTTTTCGGTCATATCGCGTAAAAAAGCCGCTGCTTTTGGCTTTCCAATAGCGGCGGCAAAGGGAAATATCCTTTGAATACCTTACAGAAGAAAAGTTTTGCAGCATTATAAAAATAAAAGCCTATACCATTTTGGAAAGAAAAGATACATAATAGTCAAGACGGCAACAATCAGAAGTTATGGAGGGTAACAATGGAATATAGTAAGGAAGATTTAATGGAAGCAAAAAGGCAAATTTTGGGAGTGGGAGAGAACATGGGAACAGAGGAAAGCAAAAAGATCTGGGAGAAAAACGCACAATTTTGGGATGATGCAATGGGTGACGAATCCAATGAATTTCACAGAGAGGTAGTACGTCCCAAAGTAACGGAACTTCTCTCTCCTGATCCTTCGGATTACATTTTGGATATTGCGTGCGGCAATGGAAATTATTCTTCGTATCTTGCACAGAGAGGCGCTTCGGTCGTCGCTTTTGATTACAGCAAAAAAATGATAGAATTGGCTAAAAGACGGCGATCACAATATGCAAAACAAATTGAGTTTTGCGTAGCGGATGCGACCAATAGAGAAAGCTTATTAGGATTAAAAAGAAATCGAGCCTTTACGAAAGCAGTTTCTAATATGGCAATTATGGATATTACGGATATTGAACCGCTTTTTATGGCTGTTTATGAACTATTGGAGGAAAACGGGATTTTTGTCTTTGCAACGCAGCACCCTTGTTTTATCACATTGACTGAAAAATATATGACACCGCACAGTTACTATGATATAGCGATCGAAGGGCAGCCGGAGGAGCAGATTTATTATCATCGTTCCATACAAGATATTTTTAACCTTTGTTTCAGAGCTGGATTTGTCATTGATGGATAGTGTGAAAGAAAGTAGAGGTAAGCCGTAAACCGGCGCACTTAAATAAGCTGTCTTAAGTAGGCAACTTATTTGAGGATATAGATTTAGTAGATTGATCAAGAAGCTAAAGGTTCATCAGGAGGAAGCAGTCCTTCCTTTTGTAAAAGTTTTTTGGCTTGCTTGATAGCCTTAGCCTTCTGTTTTTCAGCTAAAGGTGCAGGCATATCGATTTTGTAAAGATCGCTTGGATTCCATACCTCTCCGGTAGACAGCATCCGGTAGATGGCTATAAGAATCATACGGGCAATGGCAATAACAGCTCTTTTCTTGCCACGGCGTTTAACAAGGGATTCATATTTCGTTTTGTAGTAAGGAGACTTGTCAGATTTCACGGCTGCATGAGCACACTGTACTAATGCAGGTTTGAGGTAGACACCGGCACGTGTAATACGGACAGATTTCTTCTTACCGGCAGATTCATTGTTGCTGGGGGTAAGACCTGCCCAACAACATAAACGTTTAGAATTACAAAACTGAGACATGTCAATACCAATTTCGGAGATGATAGTAATTGCACTATCATGTTTGACACCCGGAATGGTAGTTAGTAACCGGATAGCTTTATCATAATCAGGATCGGAAGAAATCAAAGATTCAATCTGTTTATCTATATCATTGATTTCAGCTGTGATATAATCCATATGTGCGCGAATTAGGCGCATACGATATTTCTGGGCATCAGTCATCTGATATCCTTCGATAGATTCAATCACAGCGTCTTCTTTGGATTTGAGGCTCTTAAGAAGTTTTGAAGCGATTTCTTCATGGTTAATCGTAGTACCTGATTGTTCAAGCAGATAATCGATAATGGATGAGGATGACTTCCCAAAGATATCGGATACAACAGAATCTAATGCGATATTACAAACAGTAAGAGCATTCTGATATCTATTCTTTTCACTTGAACGGCAAGAAACAAGCTTGTAACGATATCTTGTGTATTCTCTAAGAATACGGATCAACCTACAAGGAATGTAGCTGCTTTTCACAAGTCCCAGTCGGAATAAGTCTCCAATCCATTTAGAGTCTTTTGTATCGTCCTTGTTACCCTTAACAGCTTTAACCCATTTGGGATTAGCAATGGTAACGTTGATTTGATCTTCGAGAAGATTAAAGACAGGAACCCAGTATTTACCTGTGGATTCCATACAGACATCATGGCATTCATTTTCAAGAAGCCACGATTTAAAGTCTAAAATAGAATTGTTGAAGGTAGAGAATCGCTTCTTTTGATAAGAAGGTTCAATACCGGCGGTAGTTTTGATGATTGTGGCAACGAGAAAAGATTTGTGAACATCGACACCACAACAGGTTTGATAAGTAACTTTCATAGTGTAACTCCTTTCGTAAAAGATAAGAAGCCATTGACTGAACTGCCACACAATAAAACAAAGAGCTTCAACAATTCTTAGTGTACGGATTCATGATACCACTTATTTGTGCTTGAAAAGACAGAACTTACACTGATTTTTATGCTGTCTAAAACAGAGAAAGTTTTTACAACTCCACCTCCCGTGCTTTGTAGTATAGCTTCTTGTTATATATTTTAAATCACAGAGTTGAGATGTAAAACACTTTCATTACTATTTGTGCCGCGGCTTGCCCGCGGAATGGAGATTTTTATGAAGAATGTTTCAAAAACAATAAAGAAATTCCTATGGTAATGATAGTAAGGCTTAAAAAGGTAAAACGTGATAGCTTAAAATAAATTCAAGTTTGCCGGATAAATAGCAAACCCGGCCGAGCCAGTCAACGGTCAAGATGAACGGGCTTCGCCCGCCGTTGACAGCCCCGCCCGGTTTTGCAGTTAGGCAGTCAAGGAGCGACAGCCTAAAGTGCTGCCGCCCCTTACTATCATAAAAAGCAACTACTAACCAGCCACAGCCCTTTTGGGAGGAAAGGGGGATTTTCCATGACCTGTACAGAAGAATATCGGGAACATATCGAGTACACTTTCCATGCCTTTGCAAAGTCGTTATCCGAAATGCAACGATCAACGCAGCGAGGACACGGAGCAGGAAGCACAAAAGAGAAATATCCCTTGAATACCTCACAGACGAAAAGCACTACCCTTTAGGCACGACAGATGAATATTTCCAAGCCCCGGAGCCGGACGAGGAATACATACTTACCCTTTGCGGCGATACGGTCATTTTCAGCAGCGGTTTACTTGCGGAAGCCCTGTCACGGCTGGACGAACGGGAGCGGGAAATGATTTACCTGTCCTTTTTCAAGCGTATTCCACAGCACGAAATTGGCAGACAGTACGGGCGCAGCCGCAGCACAGCGGGCTACCATATCCGAAAAGCCCTACGGCAGCTCCAAGCGGAAATGGAGGGAATGGCATATGAGAAATAATAGGCTTCTCCCCTATGAAACAATCGTCCAAGCCGCCAGCGGGGAGCCGGAAGCGGTGGGAACTGTATTGCAGTATTACCGCCGCCGCATACAATGTGCCGCCCGTGTGAATGGACGGGTAGACCAAGATACAGAGGACTACATCACCCAGACGCTTCTCACAGCTATTTTCAAGTTCCGCTTTGGGAGATAGCCCTACCGCCTACAACTGAATAACCGCCGCTTCGCCGGCAACCAGAAAGCAGTAAATCTATTCAACAGATTTGCTGCTTTTTTTCGTTCCTGTTTGGCATTTTTGAAAATCCCCAGTATGAAAAAACAAAAGGGAAAATAGCCGCCGCAGTTGGCAAAATCCCTTACTTATCCGTAGAGGGTATCAAAGAAAAAAATACTGCCATTGTCCGCCTATTCCGGCTTGCGTGGTGTTGTAGGGAATAGAGGGGAAATTCTAAAAATCTCCGTCCATTTTGCTTTGCGTGGTGTTGTAGGTAGTGAAAGGAAAATTTTCAAGATAAGCCGGAATAGCGGGTAGCAAAGCCCTTTTGAAACGTTTTGTTAGCGGAAAGGACGGGAGCCGGGGAACGCCGGAGTTTTTCAGAGCAAGATTCTACCGAGGTGCCAAAATTCGCTCTCCGCTTATTTTTGCCCCTGCGGGAATCTTGTTGGGGAGTGCCTTCCCCAAACCCTGCTATGCGCCCTGTCGGGCGAGAAAGGAGGTCACAGACCATGCGAAAGAAATACAATACGCCCCACCGCCGTCATGTGGTAAAGACCCGCATGACCGATGAAGAATACGCCGACTTCACCGGGCGGCTGGCGGCTTATGAAATCAGCCAGTCCGAGTTTATCCGGCAAGCCATACGGAAAGCGACCATACGCCCCATTGTCACCGTTTCCCCGGTCAATGACGGGCTGCTTGCCGCCCTCTCCAAGCTCACGGCAGAGTACGGGAAAATCGGCGGCAACTTAAACCAGATTGCCCGGAGCCTGAACGAATACGGAAGCCCCTACCGGGGGCTGGAAAAGGAAGTGCGGGGAGCCGCCGCCGACCTTGCCGCCTTGAAGTTTGAAGTCTTGCAGAAAGTAGGTGAAGCCGTTGGCGATACTCAAACATATCAGCTCTAAAAATGCCAACTACGGGGACGCTGAAAAATACCTCACATTCGAGCATGACGAGTTTACCATGAAGCCCACCCTTGACGCAGACGGGCGGCTCATACCGAGGGTAGACTACCGCATATCCTCTCTGAATTGTGGCGGGGAGGATTTTGCCGTTGCCTGTATGCGCTCCAATCTCCGCTACGGCAAGAACCAGAAACGGGAGGACGTAAAGAGCCACCACTACATCATCAGCTTTGACCCACGGGACGGCCCGGACAACGGCTTGACCGTTGATCGGGCGCAGGAGCTGGGCGAGAAGTTCTGCGCCGAGCATTTCCCCGGACACCAGGCCCTTGTCTGCACCCACCCGGACGGACACAGCCACACCGAAAATATCCATGTGCATATCGTCATTAACAGTCTGCGGATTGCGGAGGTTCCCATGCTGCCCCACATGGACAGGCCAGCGGACAGGAAAGCAGGCTGCAAGCACCGCTGTACGGACGCAGCTATGAACTATCTGAAAGCCGAAGTCATGGAGATGTGCCACAGCGAGGGGCTTTACCAGATAGACCTTTTGAACGGCAGCAAAGAACGCATTACCGAGCGTGAGTATTGGGCGCAGAAGAAAGGACAGGCTGCCCTTGACAGAGCCAACGCCCCTATTGCTGCGGACGGTATCGCGCCCCGGCAGACCAAGTTTGAAACGGATAAGGCGAAGCTGCGCCGGACTATCCGGGAAGCCCTTGCCGCTGCTTCCGGCTTTGATGAGTTTGCCGCCCTGCTTCTCCGGCATGGTGTGACCGTCAAGGAGAGCCGGGGGCGGCTAAGTTACCTCACGCCGGACAGGACGAAGCCAATTACCGCCCGGAAGCTGGGGGACGATTTTGACCGGGCTGCTGTCCTCTCCGTTTTGGAGCAGAACGCCGCCAGAGCCGCCGAAAAACCCGCAGCCATAGCGGAATACCCCGGCAGTATCAAAGACCGCTTACGGACGAAAAAAGAAGCGAAAAACGCCCCGAACAATGACGCTGTACAGCGCATGGTAGACATAGCCGCCAAGCGAGCCGAGGGGAAAGGACGGGGCTATGAGAAGTGGGCGACCATGCACAACCTCAAACAGATGTCGGCTACCCTCATGCTCTACCAGCAGTATGGCTTTCTTCCCCGGACGAGCTGGACGCTGCCATTTCCGCAGCCAACACCGCCACGCAGGAGAGCCTTGCCGGACTGAAAGGGCTGGAAGCCGCTATCCGGGAGAAAAAGGAATTGCAGCGCAACCTTTTGGGCTATATCGGCACGAAGCCCGCCCGTGACGGTCTGAAAGCGCAGAAATCGGAGAAAGCCCGGAGAGCCTACCGGGAACAGCACGAAAGCGATTTTATCATAGCGGACACAGCCGCCCGTTATTTCCGGGAGCATGGAATAACCAAGCTGCCAGCCAGCAAAGCCCTGCAAAGGGAGATTGAGCAGCTTACCGTCCAGAAGAACGCCGGATATAACGACTACCGGGAGAAACGCCAGCGGGCGCAGGAGCTTCAGACAGTCAGACGCAATATCGACCAGATTTTAAGGGGCGCACCGAGCCAGCAGAAAAAGCGTGAACAGGAGCGTTAAAGACCGCCCCGAAATGATACCGAAACCCTACAAAAATACAGGTATGATATGAACCCTTACCGCAATACTCCCCGACTTCCAAACGGGGCTTACAGGGCAGAAAAAGCCCGAAAATGATACCGAGAACATACAGAAAATGCCCCCTATCCCGCTACACCGATAGGAACGGCAGAAAGGAGCTTACCATTGCCGAGAATGAGCAAGAAGCGGCGGCTGGAATGGTCTTTCTTCCTCAACCACCGCAACCGTATCACTTACAACGACCTATGCCGGGGCTGCACCCGTGACTGCAAACAGAGCTTCCGGGCGGTTATCATACTATGCCCTCGCTATTATTCCAAACGCTGGAAAAAGGAGGACGCAGCCTATGGCAGATAACCGCAAATATTACTACCTCAAGCTGAAAGAGAGCTATTTTGACGATGATGCAATCGTTCTGCTGGAAAGTATGCAGGACGGCGTTATCTATTCCAACATTCTCTTGAAGCTGTACTTGAAATCGCTGAAAAACGGCGGGAAATTGCAGCTTGACGAGAATATCCCCTACACCGCCCAGATGATTGCGACCATTACCCGCCAGCAGGTAGGTACCGTAGAGAGAGCTTTGAAAATCTTTATGAAGCTGGGGCTTGTGGAGCCTTTGCCAAGCGGCGCACTCTACATGAGCAACATTGAGCTTTTAATCGGCCAGTCCTCTACCGAGGGGGAGCGCAAGCGCAGGGCGCGGCTGGCTTTGCAGGAACAAAAAGCCCTGCCGCAGACAGGGGCGGACAAATGTCCACCATATCGAGCGGACATTTGTCCACCAGAGATAGAGATAGAGAAAGAGATAGATATAGAAATAGAAAAAGAGAGAGAGTTAGAAACGGGACACCCCGCCCCCGCCGCCTATGGCAGATACCACAATGTCATTCTTTCCGATACGGAGCTTGACGGGCTGAAAACAGAGCTTCCCGGCAAGTGGGAGTATTACATTGACCGCCTATCCTGCCATATCGCTTCCAGCGGGAGGAAATACAAGAGCCATGCAGCCACGATTTTCAAGTGGGCGCAGGAGGACGCAGCCAAGAAAGCCCCGAAAAAGGGCATACCCGATTATACCTGTAAGGAGGGCGAGAGCTTATGACGAATGGATTTGATGAAATGATTTTGAATATGACCGACACCACGCCGGAGCCGGAGGACTACACCGGCGAGGACGGGCTTTTATACTGCGGGAAGTGCCACAAGCCCAAAGAGGGCTATTTCCCCAAAGAAACCGCCGCATGGCTGGGGCGTGACCGCCACCCGGCAGAATGTGACTGCCAGCGGGCAGAGCGTGAGGAACGGGAAGCCGCAGAGAAACAGCGCAGTCACCTTGAAACTGTCGAGCGGTTGAAGCGGCGGGGCTTTACAGACCCGGCTATGCAGGGCTGGACGTTTGAGAACGACAACGGCAAGTGCCCGCAAATGGAACACGCCCATTTCTATGTGGAGAACTGGGAAACCATGAAAGAGCGCAACATTGGCTATCTGCTATGGGGCGGCGTTGGCACAGGCAAGAGCTATTTTGCGGGCTGTATCGCAAATGCCCTTATGGAGCGTGAAATCCCCGTGTGCATGACAAACTTTGCATTGATATTGGGTGACCTTGCCGCCAGCTTTGAGGGCAGGAATGAATATATCTCCCGACTTTGCAGCTTCCCGCTGCTTATCCTTGACGATTTTGGAATGGAACGGGGAACGGAATACGGCTTAGAGCAGGTCTACAACGTGATTGACAGCCGTTACCGCAGCGGCAGGCCGCTGATCGTCACGACTAATCTCACGCTGGAGGACTTGCAGCACCCGGAGGACACCGCCCACGCCCGCATTTATGACCGTCTGATTGAAATGTGTTCTCCTGTCCGCTTTACCGGGAGCAACTTCCGAAAAGCCACGGCGCAGGAGAAAATGGGACAACTGAAAAAGCTGATGAACAGAAAGGAGAGCCGCCTATGACCAACACCCCAAAGAATGACCGCAGCACCCGCCGCCCGGATTGCGTGACGGAAATCCGCATAGGTAATTCTGTCCTTGTCGTTTCCGGCTATTTCAAGCAGGACACCACCGCCACCGCCGCCGATAAAATGCTGAAAGTGCTGGAAGCGGAAGCTGCTACACAAAAATCGGCAATTTGACGGGACGTAAAGAAGCAGAAAGGACTGTACAGCCAGCCCCGGCGTGTGGTATGATAGTCATACGGAATAGTGGGGCTGGCTGTCGGAAATGGAGGACACTATGTTAAGACAGACCACCCGAAACCTTATTACCGCCCTTTATCCGAGATTATCCCACGAGGACGAGCTGCAAGGTGAGAGCAATTCTATTTCAAACCAGAAGCGTATTCTTGAAACCTATGCGAAGCAGAACGGCTTTTCCAATCTGCAATGGTACACAGATGACGGTTATTCTGGGGCGAACTTCCAAAGACCCGGTTTTCAAGCCATGCTTGCGGACATTGAAGCCGGAAAGTCGGCACCGTTATCGTCAAGGATATGTCACGGTTAGGGCGAAACTATCTGCAAGTGGGAATGTATACGGAAATGATTTTCCCACAGAAAGGCGTCCGCTTTATCGCTATCAATGACGGAGTGGACAGCGCACAGGGCGACAATGATTTTGCCCCTCTGCGGAACATTTTTAACGAATGGCTGGTGAGAGATACGAGCAAGAAAATCAAAGCAGTAAAACGGTCTAAGGGTATGAGCGGGAAGCCCGTCACGAGCAAACCCGTATACGGCTACTTTATGGACGAGGACGAAAATTTTATCATTGACGGGGAAGCCGCCCCTGTTGTGCGGCAGATTTACAGCTTGTGCCTTGCCGGGAACGGGCCGACCAAGATAGCCCGTATGCTCACAGAGCAGGAGATCCCCACGCCGGGAACGCTGGAATACCGTCGGACGGGAAGCACCCGCCGCTACCACCCCGGCTATGAGTGCAAGTGGGCGACCAATACCGTGGTACATATCCTTGAAAACAGGGAGTACACGGGCTGTCTGGTAAACTTCAAGACGGAGAAGCCGTCCTACAAGACCAAGCACAGCGTAGAGAACCCCATTGAGAAACAGGCGATTTTCGAGAACCACCATGAGCCTATCATTGACACCCAGATGTGGGAGCGTGTGCAGGAGTTACGCAAGCAGCGCAAACGCCCGAACCGCTATGATGAAGTGGGCTTATTCTCCGGCATACTCTTTTGTGCCGACTGCGGCAGCGTCCTTTACCAGCAGCGTTACCAGAACGCCACCCGCAAGCAGGATTGTTATATCTGCGGGAGCTACAAGAAGCGTACCCGTGACTGTACGGCGCACTTTATCCGCACCGACCTGTTGACCGCCGGAGTGACCGACAATCTGCGGAAAGTCACCAGCTATGCAGCGAAGCACGAAGCCCGGTTTATGAAGCTGCTGATCGAGCAGAACGAGGACGGGGGCAAGCGCAGGAACGCCGCAAGGAAAAAGGAGCTGGAAGCCGCCGAGAAGCGTATCAGCGAGTTATCCGCTATCTTCAAGCGGCTGTATGAGGACAGCGTGACCGGGCGCATTTCAGACGAGCGTTTCACGGAGCTGTCGGCAGACTATGAAGCCGAGCAGAAAGAACTGAAAGAGAGAGCCGCCGCTATCCGGGCAGAGCTTTCCAAAGCGCAGGAAGCCACGGTAAACGCAGAAAAGTTTATGAATGTTGTCCGCAAGTACACCAGCTTTGAAGAACTTACCCCTACCCTTTTGCGTGAGTTTGTGGAGAAAATCGTTGTGCATGAGTGCAGCTATGACGAGAACGGCACACGCAGACAGGACATTGATATTTATTACTCTTTCGTTGGCAAGGTAGACCTGCCCGAATGACCGCCCGACCTATCCGGCGCAATGCGCAAACGCCGGATAGGAACGGCAAAATTTTTTACACTTCTACTACTTCTTTATCACACATCAGCAAAGTCTCAGGGCATGAAACAGTTGATGGCCGGCGGCGGTGTGGCTCTGATCGGTATCACTCTGGTTCCCCTGCTTTCCGGTCTGTTCGGATAATCAGGATAAGGAGGTAGCCCATGCAAAGCATAATCGATCAGATTACGGAATGGCTCAAAGGCTTACTGGTAAGCGGCATTATGGGGAATCTGTCGGGGATGTTTGATTCCGTCAACGCACAGGTTGGCGAAATTGCGGGCGATGTAGGCATGACCCCGGCGAGCTTTCGCCGGCGGTCTTTGCCATGATCCGGAACATCTCCGAATCGGTAATCATCCCCATAGCAGGTCTGATTCTGACCTTTATCGCCTGCTATGAGCTGATTCAGCTGATAATTGAACACAACAATCTGGCAAATTTTGAGACATGGATTTTTTTTAAGTGGATTTTCAAGACCTTTGTGGCGGTCATGCTGATTACGAACTGCTTCAACATTACGATGGCAGTATTCGATGTGGCACAGCATGTCATCAGCAGCTCCGGCAGTCTGGTACAGGGAAACACGGCAATCGACGCTGGTGCGCTCTCTCAGATGCAGGCTACGCTGGAAGCGATGGAGCTGGGACCGCTCCTGGGACTCTGGCTGCAAACGTTTGTGGTTCAGGTGACGATGCTGGTATTGTCTGCAGTGATTTTCGTCATCGTTTACGGGCGAATGATTGAAGTGTATTTGTTGACCAGTCTTGCGCCGATTCCCTTTGCCACTTTCGGCAGCCGGGAGCAGAGCCACACAGGGCAGAATTATCTGCGGTCTCTGTTTGCATTAGGATTTCAGGGCTTTCTGATCATGATCTGCGTAGGCATTTATGCCGTGCTGATTCAGAGCATCGCTTTCTCGGATGATATTGTTGCGAGTATCTGGGGTGTGCTGGGATACACGGTGCTCTTGTGCTTCACGCTGTTCAAAACCGGAAGTCTGGCAAAAAGCGTCTTTGCGGCGCATTAGAAGGAGGTAACAGCAATGGCCGCATATATTCCTGTACCAAGGGATTTATCCCGTGTAAAGACCAAGGTATTTATGAACCTGACAAAGAGACAGATCCTCTGTTTCGGTGCGGCGGCGCTCATTGGGGTGCCGCTGTTCTTTGTCTTAAAAAGCACCGGAAATGTGAGTTTTGCAGCAATGGGGATGATCATTGTCATGCTTCCCCTGTTTTTTCTTGCAATGTATGAGAAAGACGGGCAGCCGATGGAAGTAGTGGCAAAACACTTTTGGAAAGCAAAATTCAAACGACCGAAAATCAGACCTTATCAGACGGACAATTATTATGCTGCGCTGATACGTGCAGAGCAGGCAGAAAAGGAGGTAGAACGCATTGTTTGCAAATCTCAGAAAACTGTTCGGAAAAAAGAAAATAGAGCCTGAGCTTCTGATGCCTGCCGGACTTACCAAGGCAGAGCAGAAGGAAGTCATGGCAGTGCTCGATCAGGCGAAAAGGGACCGGACGGTTCCTCACAGTGCACAGGACAGCATTCCATTTGACCGGATGTTCCCGGATGGGATCTGCCGTGTGAATGGCAGCTATTACACCAAAACCATTCAGTTTCAGGATATCAACTATCAGCTGGCACAGCAGGAAGACCAGACTGCCATTTTTGAGGAATGGTGCAGCTTCCTGAACTTCTTTGACAGTTCGATCCATTTTGAACTTTCCTTTATGAACATGGCAACGGATGCTTCGGACTTTGAGAAGATGATCCGGATTCCGTTCCGTAAGGATAAGTTTAACGGCACCCGTGTGGAGTTCAGCTCCGTGCTGAAAAAGCAGCTGTCCCAGGGAAATAACGGTCTGACCAAGACCAAATATCTGACCTTCAGGATTGAAGCGGATTCCATGCGTCTGGCAAAACCAAGAATCCAGCACGTTGAGACCGACCTTCTCAATCATTTCAGAAAGATGGGTGTCCGTGCCCGTGTGCTGAACGGAAAAGAGCGCCTTCGCCTGATGCATGACATGTTCCACTTAGGCGAGGGAGAAAACGATAAATTCAGTTTTGACTGGAAGTGGCTGGTCGGCAGCGGACTGTCAGTGAAGGACTTTATTGCACCCACCTGTTTCGCTTTTCCAAAGCCGTGTATTCCAGATGGGCGGGCTGTATGGCTCTATGTCCTATCTCCAGATCACGGCTTCTGACTTATCCGACCAGATGTTAAAGGACTTTTTAGAGATGGATTCCAGTCAGGTCATTACCATGCACATCCAGTCGGTAGACCAGAATAAGGCGATCAAGCAGATCAAGCGCACTATTACAGAGCTTGACCGGAGCAAGATTGAGGAACAAAAAAAGGCAGTCCGTGCCGGATACGATATGGATATCATTCCTTCCGACCTTGCCACCTACGGCAGAGACGCTAAAGCATTGCTGAAGGAACTCCAGAGCCAGAATGAGCGGATGTTTTTGCTGACCTTTCTTGTGATGAATACCGGAAAGACGGAGCAGGAGCTGGAAACCAATGTATTTCAGGCAGGTTCCATCGCCCAGAAGTATAACTGCAACCTGCGCAGACTGGATTATCAGCAGGAACAGGGCCTGATGTCCTCACTTCCGCTGGCGAATAATCAGATTGAGATTCAGCGTGGCATGACTACCAGCAGCACGGCGATTTTCGTTCCGTTTACCACGCAGGAACTGTTCCAGAGCGGGAATGAAACCATCTATTACGGACTGAACGCCCTATCCAACAACCTGATCATGGTAGACCGGAAGAAGTTAAAGAATCCCAACGGACTGATTCTCGGTACACCCGGCTCCGGTAAATCCTTCAGTGCCAAAAGGGAGATCACCAATGCTTTCCTTGTGACGGATGATGATATCATCGTCTGCGACCCAGAAGCGGAATACACGGCGCTGGTACAGAAGCTGGATGGTCAGGTGGTAAAAATCAGTCCTGCCAGCACCCAGTATATCAACCCGATGGATATCAATGCGAACTACTCGGAAGAGGATAACCCGATTGCATTGAAGGCAGACTTCATTCTTTCCCTGTGCGAGCTGATCGTGGGAGGCAAAGAGGGACTGCAGCCGATAGAAAAGACCGTGATCGACCGCTGTGTGCACCAGATTTATCAGAAATATTTTGAAGACCCGTCACCGGAGAATATGCCGATCCTTCAGGATCTGTATAAGACACTGATGGAGCAGGAGGAAAAGGAAGCTCGCCATGTGGCAACGGCGCTGGAAATCTATGTCACCGGTTCTTTGAACCTGTTCAATCACAGAACCAATGTGGATATCAATAACCGGTTTGTCTGCTACGACATTAAAGAACTGGGAAAACAGCTGAAGAAAATTGGGATGCTGGTGGTGCAGGATCAGGTCTGGGGGCGTGTGACAGCGAACCGTAATGCCGGTAAAGCCACCCGATACTATATGGACGAGTTCCATCTGCTTCTGAAAGAAGAACAGACGGCGGCATATTCCGTGGAGATCTGGAAACGTTTCAGAAAGTGGGGAGGCATCCCGACCGGTATCACGCAGAACGTCAAGGACCTGCTTTCTTCCCGTGAGGTAGCGAATATCTTTGAAAACAGTGATTTCATCATCATGCTGAATCAGGCTGCCGGCGACCGCCAGATTCTTGCAAATCAGTTGAACATCTCCCCCTCATCAGCTCTCGTATGTCACCCAGTCCGGCGAAGGCGAGGGACTTTTGTTTTACGGAAATGTTATCCTGCCCTTCGTGGATCATTTCCCGACGGATACGGAACTGTACCGCATCATGACGACCCGCTTGAGTGAACTTCAGGCAGCAAAGGGGGTGTGATATGAAACAGAAAAAGACAACTAGGCTGCATTTTTCAGAGGAGGATATGAAGAAGCCTTCCGTAAAAAAGGCTGCTTCCAAAGCGGAGGCAGCCGCAGACCGGGCAGACCGTGCAAAGGAGCGGCTTCCTGTGAAGCGAAAAAAGAGACTTCGATTTGAAGAAACGGCTGCAGAAAAGCCCTCATCCCTGTCCAGAAAACTGACTCATGCTCCGGGAGATGTTCTCTCCAGCCAGCTTCATCAGCAGATTGGCAGGAGCAATGAGGATGAGAATACCGGCGTGGAGGCGGCTCATTTTGCAGAGGGAAGTACAGAGGGGGCGGTCCGGATGGCCGGATATGCGGGATACAGCCGGAAGCTGAAGCAGTTTGAAAAGCAGAGAAGCTGGAACGGAAAGCAGATGCCGCAAATGTAGAAGCACTGTATCAGAAATTTGCGGCAGATCATCCGGAGAGCATTTCCAATCCATTCTCCAAATGGAGACAGAAGCAGGCAATCAAAAAGGAATATGCCGTTATGAAAGCGGCACAGGGAACGGCACAGTCCGGCTCCGCTGCATCCGGAACGCTATCCGGTGCAAAAAAAGCAGGAGACGGAGCAAGAAATGTCACAGAAAAGATGATCGCATTTGTAAAAGAGCATTCCTATATTTTGCTGCTGATTCTGGCGGCGGGACTGCTCCTGCTTGTAATAGCTGGAATGGTATCCTCCTGTTCCGTGATGATGAACAGCGGCGGCAATGTGATCCTCGGTACGTCCTATACTGCGGAGGATGCAGACATTTTGGGTGCAGATGGAGATTATACTGCACTGGAAAATGAGCTGCGCAGACAGATTGACAGCATCGAAAGCACCCATTCCGGTTATGACGAGTACCGCTACAATCTGGCAGAGATTGGTCACAACCCGTATGAGCTGGCGGCGCTTTTGACGGTGGAATTTGAGGATTATACCCGTGCGGAAGTGCAGGCAGAACTGCAAAGGATTTTTGAAGCACAGTACGAGCTGACCCTGACGGAGGAGGTCGAGATCCGTACCAGAACGGAAACACGAACCGGCACATCCACATCAATCGACCCGGTAACAGGCGATACCACGACAGAAGAATATGAGTACGAGGTAGAGGTGGAGTATGAATACTACATTCTCCATGTGACTCTGACCAACAGCGGCGTGAATCAAGTCGCCAGAAACTCCGGATTAGACAGTGACCAGCTGGAACGATACGATGTGCTGCTGGAAACCAGAGGCAACCGGGATGACCTGTTTGGAGATGTCAGCTTTGCTGTCCCCGGCGGGGAATATACGGACTACGATATTCCGGGCGAAGCGCTGACGGATGAACGGTTCCGGAAGATGATAACGGAAGCGGAAAAATATCTTGGACTGCCTTACGTGTGGGGCGGTTCCAGCCCGAGCACCAGCTTTGACTGTTCCGGATTTGTCAGCTATGTCATCAATAACTGCGGAAACGGATGGAGTGTCGGAAGACAGACGGCAAACGGTCTGATGGGATGCTGTGATATTATCCCGAGAAGTGAGGCGAAGCCGGGCGATCTGATTTTCTTTCAGGGAACCTATAATACCAGCGGAGCCTCCCATGTGGGAATATATGTTGGCAATAATATGATGATCCACTGCGGAAACGTGCGCCCAGCAAGGGCGAAAGTAGAAGTAGATTGAAAGGAGAGATGAATACAAGGCACTACCCCGCAAGATAACACGGGAACTCGACTGCCTTACCGACGAGGCGAAAGCTGTAACGGGAACAAAGCATGGCAGGAAAGCGGTAAGTCACCTAAAGGTAATCGGGTGCGACTGAACCGCAAGAGTAAGTGAATATGAGGATGAAACTGCGTTTGTTGAATGCAAGCTCTGAGCTTCTTTTCAGTGGAGACGTAGGAAATTTACCTGAAACCTATGGTGTGTATCGTATAAAGAAGGGTTTCCTCTTTATACGTTATCCAATGGTCAGAAAGGGTTGCCTTCTGACCTGTTATCAATTATGGCACACAGCAAGTCGGGGAACCGATATTAAAAGAGTGAAAGCACATCCGACAATTCACATTGCCTACTACTTTTGCAAACTGGGGATTGCCTAAATCAGAATGTTCTGAAAAAACTATGTGTAATGCGTATAAACGTGATAAATCCCAAGGTAGCGCCAAGGGAGATGACACTGAAAATCTGACATGGCAACGGAGTCCTCGTAGTAGTCCGAGAACAGGAAAACTGTTCACATGGCGAAGGAGGACAGTTTGAGCGTATTAAAATCAAAATTGATTAGGGAGGAAAACCTCGAATGAAACCAACAATCGAGATTTTAACAAGATTACAGGAAAATTCAAAAAACAAACATGATGAAGTGTTTACAAAACTCTTCGGTATCTGCTTCGTCCAGATATTTATTATGTGGCATTTCAAAATCTCTACGCCAATAATGGCGCAGGGACAAGAGGTGTTGATGATGATACGGCAGACGGATTCAGCGAAGATAAGGTAAACCAAATAATTGAAGCATTGAAAAACGGAACATATGAGCCGAAACCAGTAAGACGTACCTATATCAAGAAAAAGAATGGGAAAATGCGTCCTTTAGGATTGCCTACTTTCACAGATAAACTTATACAGGACATCATTCGTATGGTTTTACAGGCGATATATGAACCTGTCTTTTCAGACTATTCCCACGGATTTCGCCCGGGCAGAAGCTGTCACACGGCACTTACGCAGATCAAGCATGAGTTTGTCGGTGCAAAATGGTTTGTTGAGGGCGATATTAAAGGTTGCTTTGATAACATCGACCATTCGATGTTAATAACAATTATCAGCAGAAAAATCAAAGATGTCAGATTTATCAATCTGATTCGGCTGTTTCTTAAAGCTGGATATATGGAAAATTGGAAATATCATGGAACTTACAGCGGTTGCCCACAGGGTGGTATCCTGTCACCTATCCTTGCCAATATCTATCTGAACGAATTGGACAAGTTTGTGGATAATCTGAAAAAATCATTCGATTCCAACACGCCATATACGCTAACGCCAGAATACAAGGCATTACAGCAAAAAAGAGCAAACACAAGGAAAAAGATTGAACGGCGCAATGATGGCGAGGAGCGAAACAGACTAATTGCCTATTATATTGAGATTGGAAAGGAATTGCGTAAAACCCCTGCCAAGCTCTGTAATGACAAGAAGCTGAAATACGTCCGATATGCTGATGATTTTTTAATTGCAGTCAATGGGAGCAAAACAGACTGTGAAATGATTAAGGCGAAACTCACGGAATTTATCCGCAATGAGCTGAAAATGGAACTCAGCCAGGAAAAAACGCTTATTACTCACAGCAATGAATCTGCCAGATTCCTCGGATATGATGTGCGGGTACGCAGAGACCAACAGGTCAAACCGTGGAAAAACTGCAAACAAAGAACAATGAATAATACCGTGGAGCTGCTGATTCCGCTCAAGGATAAAGTGGAAAAGTACCTTTTCAACAAAGGTGCGGTGAAACAACGTACCGATAATGGGAAACTTGAGCCAGTAGCAAGAGTTGACCTCACGAGAAATACAGACCTGGAAATAGTCACAACCTACGATGCAGAAATCCGTGGACTATGTAATTTTTATTTCCTTGCGAGTAATTATCGGAGCCTGAACTACTTCAGCTATCTGATGGAATACAGTTGTCTGAAAACCTTAGCATGGAAGCATCGGTGCAAACTGTCAAAAATTTATGACAAATACCGTATTGGTGCAAAACGCTGGGGTATTCCCTATGAAACCAAAAATGGCAAGAAAGTACGCAAGCTCACGAAATTTAATGAGATTGATGGAAAACGTTGTGACGATGTGATACCTACCATCATTACCATTATTGCAAAAGGGCGAACGACAATCGACAGCAGACTGAAAGCATATCGCTGTGAATTGTGCGGGTATGAGGGGAAAGGCAGAAAATACGAAGTGCATCATGTGAACAAGGTGAAAAATCTAAAAGGAAAAGAGCCTTGGGAAGTAGTTATGATTGCAAAGCGCAGAAAAACACTGGTGGTATGTCATGAATGCCATCAAAAGATTCATCATGTATTTTGAACAAAAAGGTAATCGAGCAATATAACGGCGAGCCGGGTGCATTGAGAGGTGCACGCCCGGTTCTGTGAGGGGACTGCACAAACCTGTCATAGCAATATGATAAGGCGGTGCTTTCCTACTCTACCCGATTTCTTACGCTTCGATTTCAACATCTTACTGGCAGCAGCACTTCTACTGCTTCGGCAGACTGCCTTAAATGATAACAAACAGGAGGTCGAAAAGGACTTCCGGAAAGGATATTTTATGAGTGTAAAGCTTGAAAAGATTGCTGCGGAGCGTGAAAAAGCCCGCAGAAAGCGGGATGAATGGGACGCCCGTATGAAGGAGTGGGATCAGAAATACCGGGAACAGGAGAATGAAGAAATCCATTCCATGGTTCATGCGGCGAACCTGACCCCGGAAATGCTGGCACAGGTGCTTGCGTCATTACAGCATGGTGCGCCGGATATGACAAAGCCGCTTGTTTCTGCCGCAAATGCAAAGGAGGAGAACGATGATGAGAATGATTAAAATGATGGCAGGTCTGATTGCCTGTGCGATGATGAGCAGTATGCTGGTAACGACAGCGTATGCTTATACCGGTGAAGCAGCTGCTTTGGAGCCGGTGGTTACTGTTGAGGAAACGACAGAGAAAGCAATGGAGAAAGCAACAGAGAAAACCACAGAAGAAGCCACCGAAATGCCTTCGGACTGGGGAACCGGTACGGTCAAGGTGGACAGCAGCTCCTGGCTCCATCTGCGAGCCGGTTCCGGTACCGACCAGAAGATTATCGGGCATTTGCTGACAGGAGAAAAGGTAACAATTATCAGTGAAGAAGATGGATGGTACAAGGTGTCGGTTCCGGAGCAGAGCGGTTATGTCTGCGGAACCTATCTGGATGTGAAGAAGAATCCGGACAGAGTCCAGCCGGATGATGCCAATCCGCCAAAGCCGGAAAAAGAGGCAGAAACAGTATCCGATAAAGGTCTGACACCTGATGGTAATATGACCATGGTAGACGATATCGGCGGCAGCACCAGTGAGGGCCAGCAGTTTATCACGCTGGTAACAAAAAACGGGAACACTTTTTATATGGTGATCGACCGTGATGATGACGGCAATGAAAATGTGCATTTCATGAATCTGGTAGATGAAGCTGACCTGTTCGCCCTGTTAGATGAGGATGCCCAGACAGCATACACCGAATCGCAGAAGCCTTCAGAACCGGAAAAACCTGCCGGGACAGAACCGGCTGAACCGGCAGAGCCTGAAAAACAGCCAGAGCCTCAAAAGAAAAGCAATAACTGGGCACCTCTGATGCTTCTGGTACTGGCGGCGATTGGTGGTGTCGGCGGATTTCTGTTTGTATCTGTCAATAAAAAGAAAAAAGAACAGGAAGCTGCAAAGCCTGATCCGGATGCGGACTACAAAGATGAAGAAGACGAGGAATATGAAATCCCGGAAGAAATCGAGGATGAGGAAGATGAGGATGAATATGAAGCGGAGCTTCCGGATGAGGAAGAATAACGGATAACAAGTAGCACTGAGGGCAGCTTTTGGCTGCCTTTACATAGCGGTCTTGGACGTTTGGTTCTGGCCTGCTATTTATTTTTGCAAAAAGGAAGGAGCAGATGCAAATGAAGTTGGTTTTAGCGGAAAAACCGTCCGTTGGAATGAGCCTGTCCAAGGTACTGGGAGCAAACAAGCGTGAGGAGGGATATATGGAGGGCAGCGGTTATCTCGTCAGCTGGTGTATCGGTCATCTGGTGGAATTGTCGGAGCCGGAGGAGTATGACTCTCAATACGGTAAATGGAATTACGGTGACTTACCGATTATCCCCGAACAGTGGAAATACAGGATTTCCGCCGGCACGAAGAAGCAGTTCGGAATCCTGAAAAAGCTGATGCAGAGAGCAGATGTAGATTCGATTGTCTGCGCAACGGATGCCGGACGTGAGGGGGGAACTGATCTTTCGCCTGGTCTATCATCAGTGCGGATGTACGAAGCCGTTTGAGCGGCTTTGGATTTCCTCTATGGAGGATACAGCTATCCGAGAAGGGTTTGCAAATCTGAAACCGGGAACAGAATACGATGCTTTGTATGAAGCAGCCCTTTGTCGGGAGCGTGCCGACTGGATTGTCGGAATCAACGCCACCCGGCTTTTTTCATGCCTCTACGGGCAGACCCTGAATGTTGGGCGGGTAATGACACCGACTCTTGCCATGGTGGTGATGCGGGACGCAGCCATTAACGGCTTCAAGCCGGAGCCGTTCTATACCGTACAGCTCAAACCGGAGGGATTTGTGGTAAGCAGTGAACGAATGAAAGAAAAGGAGCTGGCAGAACAGCTGGCAGCAGCCTACAGGGACTGTGGGACAGCAATCGTAACCGGTGTGGAACAGAAAGAAAAGTCAGAAAATCCGCCCCAGCTCTATGATCTGACCAGTTTGCAGAGGGATGCCAACCGCATGTACGGTTACACCGCCCAGCAGACACTGGATTATACCCAGAGCCTCTATGAAAGAAACTGGTCACCTACCCCAGAACCGACAGCCGTTATCTGACAGATGATATGGAAGATATGCTTCCTGATCTGGTGGAGAAGGTACAGGAAATCATGGATTTGGGAGAAAAGCCTGCGGACAGCATCAACAGCGGTCAGGTGCGGGACAGTAAAAAGGTAAGCGACCATCATGCTATTATCCCTACCGGCAGTATCCGTGCAGAGGGTGTGGAGGAACTTCCAGCCGGGGAAAAGGCAATCCTGAAACTGATTGCTGTCCGGCTTTTGTGTGCGCTGGGCGACCCTTACCGCTATCTGGAGACAGTGGTTCATCTGGACTGCGCCGGTACCGGATTCACTACCAAGGGGAAAACGGTGCAGGATATGGGCTGGCGTGGGATTCAGAATGAAGCCTTTCCACCCAGACAGGAGAAAAGCCAGATGGCAGAGCTTCCTGAAATGGAGGCGGAAATGACTGTTCCGATTGCTTCCGTGGAAGTGAAAGAAGGACAGACAACTGCACCGAAGCGATTTACCGAGGATACTCTTCTTCAGAGCATGGAATCAGCAGGAGCAGAGGAAATGTCGAAAGATGTCGAAAGAAAAGAAATCGGAACCCCGGCAACACGAGCTGCCATTATTGAAAAGCTGGTGCAAAAGGGCTTTGTAGAGCGTAAAGGTGACAAGAAAACAAAATATCTGGTGTCCACTCACAAGGGAACCGCCCTTGTCACTGTGGTGCCGGAACAGATTCAGTCCCCTTCCATGACTGCGGATTGGGAGGAAAAGCTGCTCCAGATCGAGCGTGGGCAGTATTCCGCTGATACCTTTATGAAGGAGATTGATGCCATGGTATCCACTCTGGTAGCACAGTATCAGGTGGTAAAGGGCGCAGAAGTCCTGATGCTTCATGGGGGCACGGTGATTGGAAACTGTCCTGCCTGCGGCAGTGAAGTTGCAGAAATGCAAAAAAGCTGGTCTTGTACAAACCCGAATTGCAAATTTGCACTGTGGAAGGATAATAACTTCTTCAAAAAGCTGGGAAAACAGATGACAGCGCAGCTGGCGGAAAAGCTGGTAAAGCAGGGGAAAGCTCAGTTGAAGGGCTGCCATTCCCAGAAAACCGGCAGAAATTATGATGCAACGGTTGTGATGACAACGGATGCAGATGGACGACCAGTGTATGAATTACAGTTTCAGAACGGAGGAAAGTAAAAGTGATGATGGACAAGAAAAACCGTAGCATTCGATTTATTGACAGCCATTACAATGAGCTGTTTCGCCTCCCGGATGGCGGGACGATTGAAGTGATCAGACCCGACGGCAAGTTTTGCCAGAAGTGCGGCTATGTGGATGATTACCATCTGGAAGTGGGCAATTCTCTGTATCATATCTGCCAGTTTGCAGAGATGCTGGAGCAGATCAGAGCCAGTTGTAAACCGGAACCGGAACTTTCGGTGGATGAAGCTGCCTGGAAAATTGGGAATTGTGGATATCTGGCTGTACAGACCAGTGAGGATGGGTATGATTACACCATTTATGATAAGGATCTTCACGAGCTGGACGGAGGACAGCTGGATAATCTGGAACTCTCCATGAATGAAGCCAGAAACGAAATTCTTCTGGATTTCGGCTGGGATAAGAAAACCATGTATGTCGAGGATTTTGATGTCATTCAGGAAAAAGTAGAACTGACCGTTGAAAAAGAGCTGGAATCGGTGCGTTCCTCAACCTTGGAACACCTGTCCGGGCTGAAAGGATTTTCATCCGGCGCAGATTCTTCCGACAGATGGAAGGAGGCAGAACGGTGAGAAAGTATCATCTGACACTGGCAGAGCAGGAAACGGTGGTCAATTATGACAATGAACTTCCAACAGCCAGAATTTACACCCATGACCCTCGTATGATTCGGAAGCTTCAGGAGCTTGCAAAGAAATACCCGGAGCAGTTCATTTTAATCAGCAAGGGTCCCCAGAAGGCAGTCACCTATGAATTTCCGAAACGCAGCCTCGGAATCAGACCGCCTTACAGTGAGGCACGAAGGAAACAGCAGGCGATGGATGCCAAAGAAAACGGTCTGCCTTTCCTGGCAGAAAATACAGAAATGGAGGATGACAATGACAGACAGAATTAAAAAGTGGGATGATGTTCATGGAGCGGAAGTTTCCGATGAAAAGCTGACTGCCTTTCTGGAACAGAAAACAGATGCCTACGCAATCTTGCAGCTGCATCGTGGTGAGGAAACAGCCTATGAGCGGTTCATGAGCTATTCTGGTTTGAAGCGTCAGGGCAAAGAACCGGAGTTTGACCATTATGAGGTGGTTTATACCGGCGCACTCCCTGCCGGTTCCGTTACGCAGGAAAATCAGATTGTGACGCTGGAAGCTCTCTACGAGAAATTCAATGTGGATCATCCGCAGGACTTTACCGGGCACAGTCTGTCGGTAAGCGACATTGTGGCATTGAAAGTAAACAGAGTGGTATCCTGTCACTATGTGGACAGCTTTGGATTTCAGGAGCTTCCGGGTTTTATTCCCAGGGAGAATTATCTGAAAAATGCGGAGATGGCGTTGGAGGACGATTATAATTCTCTGGATGGAATCGTGAACAACGGAAAAAGGCAGGAGGAACCGGAACGGCAGTCCGTTCTGGAACAGCTGAAAAGCAGGGTGGATCAGGAACCTGCTTTTCCTTCATGTATCAAAAAAGGTGAAAGAGAGATGGAATAATGTATTTCATAGATGACGAGCTGACCCTTATGATGCTGTACAGTCCCGGCACCAGAGAGGGACTGATTACGGAACTGAATGCCATGCAGAAGGAGCTGACCGGTCGTGATCGGAATCTTCGCAAATGGACGAAGTCCGTCTTAAAGAAAGTGTCAGCAATGACCGATGAGGAGTTTGAGAAAATCGATCTTCTCCCGGATTTTAACGATTGAGTAGGAGGAGACAGTATGACAGCAAAAACTGAATATTACACCCGGATGGCAGAAGAAGCTGCCAGACAGGTGACCGGAAGCCGGGAGCAGTGGACATCTTTTCTGACCACAGCAGCCCGGCTTTATAAGTATCCGTACCCGGAACAGCTGATGATTTTCACCCAGCGCCCCGATGCGACTGCCTGTGCCGGGTATGATCTCTGGAATGACAAGATGTATCGCTATGTAAAGCGTGGTTCCAAGGGCATTGCTCTGGTGGATACCTCCGGCGAGGAGCCGAGACTTCGTTATGTGTTCGATGTATCAGATACCGGCACCAGAAAGAACTCCCGCCCGGTTCACCTCTGGAAAGTGGAGAATGCGCACATTCCCTTTATTCAGCAGGCATTGTCTGATTCTTACGGTGTGGACAGCAACAGGCAGTCCATGGAAGATCAGATCATGGAAATTTCCGGGAATCTTGCAAGAGATTACTGGGAAGAGCACAAAAATCAGATCATCGACATCGTTGCAGATTCCTATCTGGAAGGTTATGATGAATTCAACATCGGAGCTTCCTTCCGGAATGCGGCGACTACCAGCATTGCCTACACATTGCTGACCAGAACAACCGAAGATGCAGACAGTTTTTTTGGACATGAAGATTTTTTGGATATCTTTGATTTCAATACGCAGGCGGCATCCAATGTGCTGGGAACAGCGGTAAGCGAGATGTCCTCCCGGGTATTCCGGGAGATTGAGCAAACAATCCGAACCTATGAAAGAACAATACAGGCAGAAAGGAGCCAAAATCATGACAGAACTGACTTACACCCAGAACGGGGATTATCTGATTCCGGATATCAGTCTGGAACCGCAGGAAAAGAGAACGCTCGGGAAGTACGGGAGAATGCGCAGAGCGTACCTTCAGGAGAACAACACTCTTCTGTTCAATCATCTGGTGCTGACCGGGAAGCTGTTCCCGCACCTTTGGGAGATTCAGGACACAGCGACCGCCCGGATGGAGCAACTGATGGCACAGCTTCTGAAGCAGAATCCGGCACCGGACAAGAAGACTATGCAGCTCCAGTGGGTTCAGCACATGAATTCGCTGAAAGCACAGGCCGAGGAACTGGTGATGACGGAACTTATCACCAGTTAAATCTGTTCAGTCTCTTTCAGAGCGAAGCACAGCAGATTGAAAAAATTGATACAGCGGCAGAACAGCCGGCACAGGAAGCGGAGAGCGGAAAGCCCTCCGCTTTCGTCATTTCTGAGGAGGATATTGAACATGCCCTTCGGGGCGGTTCCGGTTTTGAAAACGGAAAAATCCGTATCTATGAACTTTACAGACATCAGGGCGATGCCAAAGGATGCCAAAGAAAGAGTAAAGTACCTGAAAGAAGAATACGGAATCGGCGGTCACAGCTATACCTTTGAAGATGGCAGTCACGGTTTTCTGGATTATAACGGCAAGGGTATTTTTCTGAGAAGCTATGCCCATGACCGGGAAATGCGTCTGAACTGGACGGAGGCGGATAAGAGACTGGATGCTCTCATTGAGCGGGGAGATTACCTGTCTCCTGCAGAGCAGGCGAAAATCGCAGAGCTGGAAGCTGAATATGGTTCAGATCTTCCGATGCCGGTAGCGAGATACCAGTACCCGCCTAAACAGAAATCCTTTGTAGAGCAGGAGCGCCTTTTCCTGATTGAAACCGAGGATGGATATGCTGTCTGGGATGATGCCTGGGATGAAATTTATATTGATTCTGAGGGCGTGCAGGAAGAATTCAAAGTGAATGGATGGCTCAGGAGTATCTCCAGCAGATGCGAAGGGAAGTTTCCGGTGAGAAGACTGCGCAAATGCAGGAAGATGAACCGGTGGAATCTACCGAGGCTATTGAGATACCACCCAGTCTGGAAACTGGAGATAACAGCGTTACCGAAGTTGCAGAAATCCAGCCACGATTTACAGTCACAGAGACTTCCGATGCGTTCCATGACCCGGAAGATTCTTTTGCTGTATGGGATCATACGCAGGATGATTATTTCTGTGAAGAAGATGGAACACTCCGTGCTTTTCCGAGTGAACAGGAAGCAGAAAAATACCGGACAGAAGTGGAACAGCGATTCGCAGAATTGGAACCGGCATTACTTGCAACTGATGAATTTCGTGTAGTGATACGGTGGAACTGGACGGTCATCCCTTTGTCATTGAACAGGTAGGGCTTTTTGATGTCCATCTGCGTGACCCGGAATCCGTATTTCCTGTTTTCAGGGCTGAAAGCAAGGAACACCTGCGCAGCCTTTTAGGGCAGGAAAAAGATATTCCTGAAACCACAACGGAAACGAAAGCGGTCTATCCGGCAGAAGAAAATGGACTTCCCTATGATGTGGTGATTGAATCAATCCGCACCGAAGAACTGGTGCGGGAGCAGACAGAACCGGTTATTACTGCTCAGAACTTTCACATTACCGATGATCGCCTTGGTTATGGAACACCGGGGGAAAAGTACGCGGCCAATACCGCAGCCATTCGCCTGTTACAGCAGCTGGAATACGAGAACCGTCCGGCTACTCCGGATGAACAGGCTACTCTTTCCCGTTATGTGGGCTGGGGTGGCCTTGCAGACAGTTTTGATGAAAAGAGCAGTCACTATCATGAACTGAAAGCTCTGCTTTCTGAGGACGAGTATGCTGCTGCCAGAGCTTCCACTCTGAATGCTCATTACACCAGTCCCACGGTGATTAAGGCAATCTATGAAGCAGTCGAAAACATGGGCTTTGAACAGGGCAACATTCTGGAGCCATCCATGGGTGTGGGCAACTTCTTCGGTCTGCTCCCGGAAAAGATGGAGGGCAGCCGTATGTATGGCGTGGAGCTTGACAGCATTACCGGAAGGATTGCTCAGAAATTGTATCCGAATGCGGAAATCAAGGTGGCTGGTTTTGAAACCACCGACCGCAGAGACTTCTATGATCTGGCAATCGGTAATGTCCCCCTTCGGCAATTACAAGGTAAGTGACAAGCCTTACGATAAGCTGGGATTCTCTATTCACAATTATTTCTTTGCCAAAGCACTGGATGAGGTTCGCCCCGGCGGCGTGGTTGCATTTGTGACCAGCCGGTACACCATGGATTCCAAAAATCCGGATGCCAGACAGTATATGGCACAGAGAGCAGATCTTCTGGGGGCAATCCGTCTTCCGAACAATGCGTTCCGTGCCAATGCCGGTACCGATGTGGTGTCAGATATCCTGTTTTTACAGAAGCGTGACCATCCGATTGACATCAGTCCTGATTGGGTGCATTTGGGGCAAACGCCGGACGGCTTTGCCATGAACAGCTACTTTATTGACCATCCGGAGATGGTGCTGGGCGAGATTACAACGGAAAGCACCCAGTATGGAAACAGGATTTGACGGTGGTTCCCATTCCGGGAGAAATCCTTTCAGAACAGCTTCATGCTGCTGTCCGGAATATCCACGGAACCTATGAACCTCTGGAACTGACGGAAACGGATGACCTGACGATGGCGCACGATACCATTCCGGCTGACCCCAATGTGAAGAACTTCTCTTTTGCGGTTGTGGACGGTGAGATTTATTTCCGTGAAAATTCCATCATGCGTCATGTGGAGCTTTCAGAGACTGCCACCGGTAGATTGAAAGGAATGGTGGAACTTCGCCAGATTGTCAATGAGCTGATGGAGTACCAGCTGGAGGATTATTCCGATGAGGATATCCGAGCAAAACAACAGGAACTGAATGTGGCGTATGACAGGTTCAGTGCAAGTTATGGTTTGATTAACTCCCGTGCCAATGCGCAAGCATTTGCCGAGGATTCTTCTTATTATTTGCTGTGTTCTCTGGAGAATATCGATGAGAACGGCAAGCTGGAATCCAAGGCGGATATGTTTACCAAACGTACCATTCGCCCGGAGAAAAGCATTACCAGCGTGGACACACCGGCAGAAGCACTGGCGGTATCTATCGGAGAGCGAGGAAAAGTTGATCTGCCTTATATGGCGAGACTTCTGGAAACTCCGGATGAATACGACAATATCATTTCTGAGCTGACCGGTGTTATTTTCCGTGACCCTTATGAAGCGGATGCAGAAGATATCACAAAGGGCTGGCACAGCGCAGACGATTATCTTTCCGGGAATGTCAGAGAGAAACTGAAAACTGCCAGAATGATGGCAACGACTGACCGCAGCTTTCAGGTCAATGTGACGGCACTGGAAAAGGCGCAGCCGAAAGACCTGGATGCCTCCGAGATTGATGTGCGTCTGGGTGCGACCTGGATTGATACCGATTATATCCAGCAGTTTATGGAGGAAACTTTTGAACCGCCGTTTTATCTGAGACGGAACATCGAAGTAAAGTTTTCGGAAATGACGGCAGAGTGGCAGATTACCGGAAAGCTCTCCCAGCAGAAATGATGTCCATGCCTATATGACCTACGGTACCAGCAGAGCCAATGCCTATAAGATTCTGGAAGATACCTTGAACCTGCGTGATGTCCGCATTTATGATACCTTTGAGGATGCAGACGGAAAGCAGAAGCGTGTCCTGAACAAGAAAGAGACAACCCTTGCCCAGCAGAAACAGCAGGCAATCAAAGATGCGTTCCGGGACTGGGTGTGGCGTGACTCTCGCAGGCGTGAAGAGCTTGTATCCAAGTACAATGTTCTTTTCAACAGCACCAGACCCCGTGAGTATGACGGCTCCCATATCCGCTTCGGCGGTATGAACCCGGAAATCAAGCTGAGGGAACACCAGCAGAATGCAATCGCTCATGTGCTGTACGGCGGCAATACGCTGCTGGCACACGAAGTAGGTGCGGGAAAGACCTTTGAGATGGCAGCCTCCGCCATGGAAGCAAAACGGCTGGGACTTTGCCAGAAATCTCTCTTTGTTGTTCCGAACCACTTGACATTACAGTGGGCAAATGAGTTCCTGCGATTGTATCCCAGTGCAAAACTTCTGGTGGCAAGTAAAAAGGATTTTGAAACAGCAAACAGAAAGAAATTCTGCGCCCGTATCGCCACCGGTGATTACGATGCTGTGATTATCGGTCACAGCCAGTTTGAAAAGATTCCTATCTCTCCAGAGCGTCAGGAGCGTATGCTGCGGGAGCAGATTGACGAGATTGAAGATGCGATTGCCGGTATGAAATATATGCGTGGCGAAAACTTTTCCATTAAGCAGATGGAGAAAACAAGAAAATCATTACAGGCAAGATTGGATAAACTCCTTGCTAATGACAGAAAGGATGATGTCATCAGTTTCGAACAGCTGGGTGTAGACCGGCTGTATGTGGACGAGGCGCACGCTTTTAAGAACCTTTTTTTATACACCAAGATGCGAAATGTAGCAGGACTTTCTACTTCGGAGGCACAGAAATCTTCGGATATGTTTATGAAGTGCCAGTATATGGACGAGCTGACCGGCGGACGTGGTATTGTATTCGCAACCGGCACTCCCGTGAGCAACAGCATGACGGAGCTTTATACCATGATGCGGTATCTCCAGTATGGTACCTTAAAGCAGAAGGGTCTGACCCATTTCGACTGCTGGGCTTCCACCTTTGGTGAAACCACAACTGCTATCGAGCTTGCTCCTGAAGGAACCGGTTATCGTGCGAGAACGAGATTTGCGAAGTTCTTTAACCTGCCGGAACTGATGGGCATGTTCAAGGAAGTGGCTGATATCAAGACCAGCGATCAGCTCCATCTGCCTGTCCCGGAAGCGAAGTTTGAAACCGTGGTGATACAGCCTTCGGAGCATCAGAAAAACATGGTTGCAGATCTGTCGGAACGTGCAGCAAAAGTTCATGCCGGATATATTGACCCGTCGGTGGACAATATGCTGAAAATTACTTCTGACGGCAGAAAACTGGGACTGGATCAGCGTCTGATGAATCCGCTTCTCCCGGATGACCCTGACAGCAAACTGAACGCCTGTGTGCGGAATATCCTGAAAATCTGGGAGGATGGCAAGGACGAAAAGCTGACCCAGCTCCTGTTCTGTGATATGAGCACACCGAAAAATGACGGCACTTTCAATGTGTACGATGATATCAAAACCAAGCTGATGATGTCGGGAGTACCGGAGACGGAAATTGCTTTCATTCACGATGCGGACACCGAGGCAAAAAAGAAAGAACTGTTTGCCAAAGTCCGGACCGGTCAGGTGCGGGTGCTCTTAGGTTCCACGCAGAAAATGGGCGCAGGCACTAATGTGCAGGACAGGTTGGTAGCCGTGCATCATCTGGATGTCGGATGGCGTCCTTCGGATATGACCCAGCGTAACGGTCGTATCATCCGTCAGGGAAACCGGAACAAGGAAGTGCAGGTGTATCAGTATGTAACGGAAGGAACCTTCGATGCGTATTTGTATCAGACTTTGGAGAACAAGCAGAAGTTCATTTCTCAGATCATGACCAGTAAGTCACCGGTTCGTGCCTGTGATGATGTGGATGAGCAGGCGTTGTCCTATGCAGAGATTAAAGCGTTGTGTGCCGGTGATTCAAGAATTAAGGAAAAAATGGATTTAGATATCGATGTCGCAAGGCTGAAAGTCCTGAAAGCCGACCATCAGAGCCAGCAGTATCGTCTGGAAGATAAGCTACTAAAATATTTCCCGGCGGAGATTGAAAAAACAAAGGGATTTATCAGTGGCTTTGATTCTGATGCGAAAACAGCAGAGGCACATTCCCAGGTAAAAGACGGGTTCTGCGGTATCGAAATCCGAGGTCAGAAGTATGCGGAAAAGGCGGATGCCGGTGAAGCGATTCTTGCTGTCTGCAAGTCTTATCAGAGTATGGAACCGGTGAAACTTGGCAGTTATCGTGGGTTTGCAATGGAGCTTTCCTTTGACAGCTTTTCCAAAGAGTATCAGGTTGCCATGAAGGGTGATATGACCCACAGGGTCAATCTTTCCACCAGTGCGCTGGGGAATCTCACAAGACTGGACAATGCTCTTACCGGTATCCCGGAGCGGAAGGAAAAATCAGAACAGCAGCTGGAAACACTTTATGCCCAGCAGGAGGCAGCAAAAGCAGAGCTTGGAAAGCCGTTTCCCCAGGAAGCAGAGCTGGCAGAGAAAACCATGTGGCTGGCAGAACTGGATGCGGCACTGAATATGGATGATGCCGGTACACCTGCGGAGGAACTTGGAGAGGATGAAGAGGGCGAGAAACCTTCCGTTCTGGCAGACTTAAAAGCCCGGTCGGAGCATATCCCTCCGGACAGAAAAAATGATTGCAGAGAAGAGGTGCTGTGATGCGTAACTCTACAGAACGGCTGGAAATCCGTCTGACACCGGAAGAACGGGAACGGATTGAACGAAAGATGCAGGAGATTGGTATCCGCAATACCAGTGCCTATATCCGGAAGATGGCACTGGACGGGTACTGCATCAATCTGGATTTGACGGATGTCAGTCAGGTGTCCTCACTGCTTCGCCGGTGCAGCAACAACCTGAATCAGTATGCGAAAAAAGCAAACGAGACCGGCAGTATTTATCTGGAGGATATCCGGGACTTGCAAAAGTGTCTGGATGAAATCTGGGAGCTGCATCGAGGTTTGCTTCTGAAATTGGCGGCACTGAAATAACAAAAGGCACGGAGTGAAAATCTTCGTGCCATACATAGACTCAAAAAGTTTTTGTGAGGGGTTGACATCCTTGCACACGAAAAGCTTTAGACTTACAATAAAGGCGTAACAACGAAACGGAGGTGCGTGTGATGAAGCTGATTCTAAAAATTTTTGCTCTGCCGGTAATTCTTGTATTGAAACTTTTTACACTGATAGTCAATGTGCTGGTAAATCTTTCTGCCTATGTGCTGTCTCCCCTGGTGCTGCTCATCAGTGGTATCCTGATATACAGCCTTGTGAAGCAGAACTGGTTTGATGTAGCACTGGCAGCAAGTATGGATGCTGCGATTTTCCTCGCTGTGTTTGCAGCTGGCTGGATTACCTGTATGGCAGAGGATGTCTGCTCAGGACTGACAGCCTTTCTACGTTCCTGATTTATAAATGGAGGCAGTATGGACAGAACTTTTATGCGTCAGTATTATGAAGAGAAGTACGATGAAGAATGCTTTGATAAGCACAGAAAAAAGCTGGAATATGTGGAGGCTGAAAAGCAGCATCGTCTGCTGGAAGAAAAGTTAAAGGTTTTGATAGGTGGAGAGAATACACCCGCATGGGGCATGTACGAGGAATGTATGATGGCATACATTGATCTGGTAGACATTCTTCGGAAGGAATCCTATCTGCTTGGGGCAGAAGACCGGGAGAAAATGTTACGATAATAGAAAAATGAGAAGCTGATTTGCATTGCGCAGGTCAGCTTTTTTCGTTGGAGGTGGAAATAAAATGGCAGCGACAAGACTGATTGCACTTCATATCAATAAGGGGAAAACGGTTGCACAGTGTCTTGCCGACCGAACTGATTATTCGCAGAATGCCGCAAAGACGGAGAACGGAAAATATATTAGTTCTTATGAGTGCGACCCTCGCACAGCGGATGAAGAATTTATGTTGACGAAACGGCAGTATGAGCATATCACCGGGCGACGACAGGGGCATAATGTGATCGCCTATCAGATACGCCAGTCATTCAAACCGGGAGAGGTATCGCCGGAGGAGGCAAACCAAATCGGATATGAGCTTGCCATGCGGTGGACAAAAGGAAATCATGCTTTTATCGTCTGTACCCATGTGGACAAGGCTCATATTCATAATCATATTGTGTACAATTCCACCTCGCTGGATTGTCTGAGAAAGTACCGGGATTTTCATTTGTCCGGGCTGGCACTGCAAAAGGTCAGTGATATTTTATGCTTACAGCACGGGCTGTCCGTGATTATTCCAAAACCCTATCGGGAGCGGAAAAAGGGGACGGTTTATCCCAGAAAGAAAACGCTGCGGGATGAACTTTGCGAAGCGATAGATGCTGCTCTTTTGAAAAAGCCAAAGGATTTCCGGGAGCTGGTTCAGCTGCTGATTGACGAGGGGTATGAATACAAAAACGGACAACATCCGGCGGTGCGTGGGAAGAACCAGAAGCGTTTTATTCGGTTCAGTTCTCTTGGCAAAGGATATACAGAGGATGACCTGACGGCAATCCTCGCAGGGAAGAAAGAACCGGTCAGAAAAAAGAAACAGGTGCAGAAAAGTGTTCAGAATCATGTCACTCCGAAGATGCAGTTTCTGATCGACATTCAGGCAAAGATTCTGGAGGGCAAGGGCGGCGGATATACCAGATGGGCTACCGTTTTTAATCTGAAACAGGCAGCGGAGGCAATGTTTTTTGCGGAAGCACATGGTATCGGTAACCTACAGGAATTAGCAACCGCCACAGCGGAGCGGATAGAAAAATGTGACCGGATGCTGGCTTCCATCAAGGAAGATGAAGAACGGCTTCAGGAAATCTATGTAATGAAAAAGCACCTTGTGAACTACGCCAGAGCGAAAGACACTTTTGCTCAGTACAAGGCTTCCGGGTACAACAGGAAATTCTTTGAGGAACATCGGGAAGTGCTGACTTTGCACAGAGCTGCCAAGACGGCCTTCGATGATTATAAGAAAGCACATCCACCGGTAGAGGGAGAGAAGTTCGTACTCCCTACCAGTAAGGAATTGAGTGCGGAATATGCCGATGTGCTTTTCAGAAAAAAGAAAACGTATTCCGAATATCGCAAAGAAAAAGACGAGATGCAGGAATACCTGGTTGTGAAAAAGATACTGGAAACCATGCTTGGCGAAGAGACTCAGAAAGAGGAAGAGAGGCAGCAGGACGAACAGAATCAGGAGCAGAACAGATAAGAAACGGTGCGGTTGGAGCGGCAGAAATTTGTCGTCCCTTCCGCACCGTGTTTTTTTTTGCGGGCTTTTGCCCGCCATGAAGCGTCCGGGAACCGGATGCGCAGCCAGTGCTGACAGGCACTGTTTCTAAGGGGATTGGGGATAGCCCCAACGAGCGGAAATGCATCTGGTACGGACAGATGCCCTGCTCGCAGGAGAGTAATCATTAATGAAAATAGAGTTTCATTCTTTGTTTCATATTTGCACAGGAAACATAAATGATGAAATAAATAGCGAGTGTAATAATAGTATTGTCAACAGGAAGTAATTAGATAAAAGGCAAATACAGAAAAACAATCGTGTATAGACAATAGTCGATAATAATCAGATAAGGTGTGCATTATCATTTTCAGGTATTTCAACTATTCACTTTCAATTTTAGCTTTTTTATGTGAATGCTGAAACTTTTTGAAAGTGGTGTAATTACTATAGATAGTTTGAGGAGGAACAGGTTATGTACGATTATAAATTTGAAGAAGACATTATGAATATTAGAGATTCTGTTCGTGGAGTAATCACCGGACAGAACAGAGACGGAGGTCTGTACATAGATATGCAGATTGAAGACGAGAAATCTGAAGATGGCATCATCACGGTTCCTGCATTTGGCTATTGGATCAGTCATGTTAACAGAGGTACAGAAGTGCTTTGTACAATAAAAAACTGGGCAAAAGAAAACAAGCGCATTGCTGTTCGTATTGACTCAGTTGATTACGGAAGTGAGATGGTTGCATAAGGAGGTGGTTTATATTCCATACAGGTTACAGCGATTCAGTAACCTGTATGGGTTGAATACCAGATAGGAGGCATTCTATGAGCTACGTTCTTATTAAGGGGAAGCGGTATTACAGAGATGATTCGACAGAAAAAATGGTTCTTGATAATGTTTCACAGGCCGTAGCTGATCAAAGAGAACGTCAGAACCAGAATACACATTCGACACAAAGAAGTATACAGAGTCTCCGGGATAGTCAAAGGAATCACCAGTCGGTCAATTCATCGGAAGTTTCGGTTATAAGTAATTCTGTGTTGAATCTGGCTGAGTTCTTTCGGGGAATGGTCAGAGCTACCAGAATTTCAGTTATTGTAGGTTCCGTGATACTGATTTTAGCATATTGTGTTCATGATCAGGCACAGATTCAGAATCCATTTCATTTGCCAGAAATACATACAGCAATTCATTTCCAGATGAGAGACACAAATGATATGAGAGGGAGAATTGAACTGGTCGGTGGGCAGATGATAAAACTTATTTCTAGGTAATTGCGAAACTTGCGATGCTTGTTTGTACTCTTGAACTTAAACAGGGAAGAATTCGTGCAGAGCACGAATTCTAAGATAAAAAAGTGGATATCTGCCAGTTTTAGGCGCACTCTAATAAGCCCCTGGTTTTATGGAGTTGGTAAGTCCTATGCTATGAGAGACTTTATGCTTCGAATGTATTCATGATGGTTGATTTTGTCTGCAAGGACAACAGTAATGAGTTGTGTGATACCAGCAAGAATTAGATCTGCATGCAGAGTCTTTTCATTTTGAGTCCGGCGCCCTGCAAGACACAGATTATCCTTGATGTGATTGATATCTCTTTCCACTACAGTCCTGATTTTATAGGTATCATCCCATTCTTCGGTTCCACGGATTGTCCCGGGATAAGCACGAAGGTTCTTTTCAGGATATATGTATACCATGCGACCGCATTTGGAGGAAGTACACGGATTTTCACAAAAACATTGGCGATGTGCTTTTCGAGTCGTCTTGTCATAGACCCATTTCATTTTTGGACAGACAAACTTGAAAGTTGGTATACCGCTTCGTAAGTTTGATTTACTGCCCTCGGGTTTCATAGGCAGAGAAAAGGGTCGTGAGGGCAACAGGGAACACCATTTTCATTAATGGAATAATCCTTATTTTCAAGACCCGATCTTGCATTCAGAGGGATATAAGCTTTCGAGAAATGTTTATCATCACCGAAGGTGTCACCGGTAAGGAGGCTCTTATAAAGCTCAACGGTATCAAAAGCCGCATCTCCGAGGAAGGTTTTCGGATTAATTAGCGGATGTTTGGAAAAGAAGTCTTTCAGTGTTGGAATCAAAAGCTTTGAATCATGAACACATTTATCTTCGTCAGGGAAATCGGATTTCTTTTCGACAATGATATCCGGATGAGACAGCATAAATTCTTTGTTATAAAAAGAGATATGTCGGATAATGCCCAGCCCGTTAGTGACAATGCCAAATTTGAAGACATAGCAAAAATGCCCATTGATATATAGCTGTTTGATCTCAGGATTAGCAGAGGCATGGGAAGGCATGGAGCCATAGGCAGCCTTGTAGGGATCATAAGATTTATCAAAGCCATGAGCTTTTGCATACGCCTTAAGCTGTTTGATGATCCTGTTCGCATACTTTGGATTATTTTCGGTAACAAATGCTTCAATACCGGAAGAATCAAAGATGGCCATATCAGCTTTCGCAGAGTCAATTGCCTGGCAGATAGGTTCGGTAACATCAACAAGCTATCGAATACGAACTGTAAGTCATCTAAAAAGTCCTGTTTGAAACGTGTGATTTTGGAAGCGTCAGGGACTTTGGTAAAGCCGCAGAACTCACGAAGCGGTTTTGAATAAGTGAGAAAAGTCAAGAGAAGCTGATCTGTAGGGATAGAGAAAATACGTTGTATAATCAAAGCCCACAGGAAAGCTTGCAGAGGGTATTTACGGGTTCTGCCCGTCGATGCATAGAAATGATTTCTGAAAGAAATCGGAATAAACTCATCAATATCGATATGGGTTTCCAATAGAGAAAGAAACGCAGGTTTGTCATTTTCAAATTTTTCCTGGCAATCTGAAAAAATATCTGCCAAAGAAAGCTGTTTATATGGTATCATAGGTATCAGAATAACTCCTTTCCTGGATAGTGGATTTTAGTTTTTGGCAACTCTATTATACCATATCCGGTGAGGAGTTATTTGTTTTTCGGTAACAAAAAATGCCGTATTTATGCGGCTTGTGGCGTTTCGCAAACGCCTAAACTTATTTCATATGAAGGGAGAAGAAGAGAATGATTCAGAATATCATGTCAAATGGATTTCGTGCCTTGGCGGCATATGTCTATATTTTTGCTGTAATTACATTGATTCTTTATATTGTCGCATCTGTGACCAATGCTTTTATGAGAAATGGAAAGTTTGATACTGCAGAGATTCGAAAACTTTTTATGACGAACCTGACATTCAGTACAGTATTCGCTTTATTGGATTATTTCCTGATATGACGGGAGTTTCAGAGATAAAGTAATATGAGTTTCTAAAAATCAGATTGAGTATGATGTTAGAAAATAAAAGGTAGATTTACACTGTAGATATCATTTGAAGGAGGAGTGGATGATGAAAACGGATATACAGAAAAAATTGGCAGAAAGAATCAGCAAGGATTATTTCCTGAGTCAGGAAAACGCACAGGTTAAAGTATTACAGATATACAGTAGCTGTCCGAGCCAATTAATTACGAACGTTGAACAGTGGGCGAAATGCTTCTCTTACAGACATATTTATCGGTAAATATTCCATACCAATGATTATGGCAATTTGGGGCTGTCAGGATTTTCTCAGTGCGTTGGAAGTAATTACAGAGTATTTTAACGGGGATGCAGATGCAGCGGAACGCAGAATCTGGCAGACACGGAGGTGATCCGGATTGAGCGATTACGGAACACATCCAACACAATATGGCGATCTTAATAAAGATGCATTATATGCGATGTATCGTGAGACTGTATATAGCAAACTGAGTGAGAATGAAAAGCTTGCTCTTTTGCAGGAAACAGTGAACAGAGATGCAATGGAGCGAGGTGAACTAGGAAGTCCTAAAGTAAAATTTGCAGAGATGGCATCAAACGTCAGTGGAAACACTGCAAATGGGGTAATTAGTGTTAATCGTGATATAGCAGTTAAAGGCATTCAGACTGTTGAATATCAAGGGCGGACTATTAATCACCCTATCGATGATTATAATATTCAGACCTTGAATACAGTTCTTCATGAGAATATCCATTGCTTCCAAGATCAAGTCATAGATGGAACGATTCAAATTGATAATCCACAGCTTACAGCAGAATATAGTGCAAATCATTTCACGGAAAGCATTGTTTTTCAGAATCAAAACTATCAGCTTGGAAGTCAGTATCTGACCGGAGAAACAACTGGAGGATACTATATGTACTATTTTCAGGCGACAGAACGTGATGCATACTTTTTAGCAGAAAAAAAGACCGAGGACATTTTACAGGGAATTGTTGAAAAGCATGGAATGGAGCCATCTTTCTCAGCATATGCAAAATCTGTAACTGCTACCGGTTATGAGGCAAGAGAACGCGAAGCTATTCAATTGTTTCAAAATACGGATTTTGTGAAAGATCTGAATCAGACGCTTCAGAATCAGTATTATGGCACAAATAAACCAGTAAACCCGAGAACTGAAAACGCTGTGAAGACCGAAATGATAGAAACTAATCGAGCAATGTATCTGCAGATAAAAATTGATAATTTACAAGCAATGAAGGAGGAAAACCAGATGAACTTTGATTATAAACCGGTCACATTGGATGAATATAATCAGTCTCTTAGAGATACAGTAAATGCATTTTATTCACATTCAATAAATGACCCCAATATGAGTAAAGAGGATGCTCTTAAATCTACAGGTGAAATGGCTGAGAAGTATCTTGAGGCAGTTGAAGAATTTCAGGAAGCGCAGAATGTACAGATACAGTCTTCAACTGTTGAAAATGCAACGGATGAGATACATTCAACAAATACTCTTAATACAGAGAATTCTGTTGAAACAGAGGTTAACAGCAGTGTACTGAGCGAGAATGGTGCGGAGACAACGGCAGATATTCCCATTGACAATGATGGTATTGATGATGGAGAAGACTGCGAAGATGGTCTGGATCCATAAGAAGGGAGATGAAAAGAGATGTCAAATTACTTTGATAATCAGAATAAATGGTCGTGGCAGATATCAGATAAAACAGTTTTGGTAACCACAGATCATGGTAATCATACACATACGATGGAGATTACCAATGTGCCAATCGGCGAAATGGTGGACAATACAGGTAAAGTAATGGGAGATGCACACAGATCTGTTTCACATGATTTTAAGGAAGATACTGAACTGGTAGAGAATACAGAAACTAATACTCTGGTTGATAACGTTGATGAAAACAATAATGTGAATGATATCATTCAAACGGGCACAATTGAAGACGCATCTGCAGTTCCATCTGTTGATAACAATGGAGAAGACTGCGAAGATGGACTTGATATTTGAGAATAGAGGAGGATTAAGATATGGCATTTAGTTATGGAAATGAAATCGATATGTACAGAGGAAATCAGAACAGGAATTGTGGAAGATACACTCAGACATTGTTCGGTCAGAGTATCCAGGAAAATCCGGTGCCTGTGTGGACTACGAACAAAGAGCATAAGCCGTTCGTTGTTTTTCAGGATCCGAAGTCGAGAAAGATGATTGGAATAAGCAAAGACAAGTTAGCGTATGGAACATTGATTGTCGGGGATCCGGGCGGAGGAAAAACGAATCTGATCAATATGCCTGTCAACAGGCTTTTGGCAACGTTGGGAAGCAACGATGTTTTGATTATCTTCGATCCGAAGGGAGACTACTATCGAGAATTTTGGAACGTAATTCCTGAAAAAGCCAGAATTGTAATAGGTGCAGGTCAGGAATACAGCACAGTTACATCCTACCATAATAGTTTTGCGGAAATTATGCCACGTGGAAATAACGGGAAACTGGTGTATACAACGGACTCGGATGCGGATGCACTTGAACTGGCTGAACGGCTTTACACAAAAATGCAGAGTGAGACTCAGCCAATTTTCCCGGCGATGGCAGAACAAATTATACAAGGATTACTGGTTTATTTTATGCGAACATACTGGCGGACAGACCAGTCAAAGTTGAATAATAAAGATTTCATTCGTTTTGTTACAGGGGCTACAAACGAAGAATTTAAAGCCATATTTGAATTAGATTACATGGAGGACTTCCACGATTGTGTAAACTATATTTCTGGAAAAGGAAATCAGACACAGGGTGTAAACAGTTATATCAGCTCTGTTCTTAGAAAATTATTTATTGGTCCGTTTGCTAGGAATGATCCAGAAAAGGAATTCTCTATGAGGGAGATAGTTACCAGACCTGGATCGAAAGTTGTTTTCATTGAATACGATATGAGACGTGGCGAGTCTTTAACTCCGATGTACGGTCTGCTTTTGGATAGCGCACTTTCTAACGCGCTGGGAGGTCGGGAGACGGATAGGAAAAACGTGTATTTTATTCTTGACGAGATGCTACTACTTCCGGAACTAAAGCATTTAAGTAACGGCCTGAATTTCGGGAGATCTCAAGCCGTTAAAATTTTGTGTGGTCTCCAGAACGTTTCGGGATTGGCTGATGCATATGGTGAAACCGGAATGAAACGTATTCTGGCATCATTTCAGAATATTATTACGTTTCGGTCTTCTGACCATGATACCCGACAGTTTCTTATAGAACGTATGGGCAGTAATTATCAGAATCTTTCCTTCTCAGCCCAACAGCAGAATATAAATGTTCAAAGAGAAGGCCATACGGTTGAAGAATGGGACATCATGTCACTGGGATTAGGTGAGGCCATTGTCAGTCTGAAGGATGAAAGTCCTTTCTTCTTCACCATGCCGAAATATCGATAATGTAAAGGAGGTAAACAGGATGTTTACTGGTAATAAGCAATGATTATGCGAGAGTGTGAGCGCAGAAATTCTGTACGAAGAGTGTGCGACGGAACAGTAGATCACACAACTTTTTTTCATAATATCAGAGGTGATCTTCTGATTTCAGGTTATATCGCAGCAAATACGACATTACTTGCGAATATGATTACTGAATATATGAAGAGGGGGGATATGCCGACGATTGTCCTATCTGGGCATAACGAGCTGTTTGAATTTCTCAGACAGCGCCAATCCGCGGGTGAAATTAACAGAGTGATGATATCAGATCCGACAGACAGGAATTACCACCCATTTTATGGCATGAACGCTCAGAAACTGTTACATTTTGTTCATCTGGCAGCAGAGGCACAGGGATTCAGTCTTTTGATGGATCAGGTCTTGCAGTATGCAGCGGCAGCGTTGAATATCGTTTCTGCTTCCTATCCGATGTCCCTGCCTGCTTTTACGAAACTTCTTAAGAATGATGACGATTTTATTTCTGCATATGCCCTTCAACTCGGACTTAGTAATGTGATTGCCGATATTATCCGGGGAAATCATGAAGCAGGAGTTATTCTTCGGCGTGCTTTGGAGAAACTGGAGGAAGTTTTTGAAGATGTCTATGATGGTGAAAAAGATACGAAATATAATTTTCAGAGTGGCGCACAGGGAGATGTGGCAGTTATGGCCTTTTATTCTGTATCCGCAGATCAGAAAATACTGAACAGTTATTTGAAAGAAGAATTGTTTTTTACTCTGAAAAGAGTTCCGAAGATCCGTGTCATTGTAGATGAGATGGAAGTTGACAATGTGGAAGAGGACGAGCTTGTTAAATTTCTGTTCCAAATGAAGAGACAGGGAAAAGTGGAATTGATTTTTGTCTCCAAAAACGCAGGAGAATCCGCAGGCAGTATGCAGATAAATTTCTCAAATGTGGTTCTTTCAACGCATGAGGAGCCGGCAGTAATGGAAAATCTGACAAAAGCGTTGTGGGGAACTTATCAGTATAGTTTTCCAGCTCCTGCTGCAGGAGCACCGCCTGCGTTGTTCTTTTCTTTCAAGACAACGGTTCATTGGGGGATTGCTACAGAAGAACGTTTGAGAGTGCGTGCAGTGGATCTGTATGGCCAGCAGGGTGTGTTCAGACGTAGTTCGGATTTGTTGGCACTAAAGACAACTGCCAATGACAATATCTATCTGGTTTCATCTTCGCGGTTTACCAACAGGAGCGCAACTTCCTGCGGTCAGTGGTATTGGATGGTAACAGGAGCTTGCTGGATAAATGATCATCTGGAACAGTTTCAGAATTTCGGATGAAGGTCAGGGTGTAAGTTTCAATACCTGAATTACACCCTGATACCTGAAAGTGAAAATCGGAGTTATCCTGTGTATATCAAAAGCGAAAGGAGAAAAGCCAATGAGACATTCAGGGAATATTTTCGAAACCGAAAGTTATCGTGGCACAGGAAGCAGAACTGTTTCCAGAGTTACAGCAGTTGCGATTGCATTAACAGTGGTTTCTTTTTTGGCAGCAGTCTATGTGATTGCCAATTTTGGAGACATCACTGCTAGAATTGCAATATGGATGGCAAATTTTTTGTCTTCCGGTTTTCCGATTTTAGTTACCATTGTAGCAATCATTTATTTTGTAGCAAAGCTGAAGTGGAAAATACGCAGACGTTTCTGGGGATGGTAAGGAGGTACAGAGATGGATTATCAAACTATAACAGTATGGACCGTGATTAAACGATTCCTGATTGGGTGGGCAGTTGCCGGACTTATTCTCGTAGTTGTGAGCTGTGTAAAATATAAGGAGTTCATTGTTACTGCGTTTGCCAATAACACCTGGGCATGGGTAAATGCTACAATGCCGGTGGTAATTATGATTTTCGGCATTGAATATATGCTCAGATCCGTATTTCGTTAGGTTTCAGGAGATGGGTTTCAGAAGATGCAGAGAAGGATTCTATCGGAAAATAGGCAGACAGTATACGATAAGCATACGTACGGAGAAGGGAGAGAAGGTCAAATGATTGCAAAAGGCAATGGAATCTGTGAAAACAAAAGATTTTTTTCGGTTTTAAAGGAGGAAGTGAGTATGATTAATACAGGTAAATTTAAAATGTATGGACAGCTCGAAGATCAGGCTGAGGCAGGGGATATCGAAGCTTTTGTATTCCGCAATGGTGAGGTGATACCGGCAAATCAGGCAGAGACAAGTACTGGGCCTGTGATTCATACAGCACCTGAGAAAAATTACGGACAGATGGAAGATGTTGCAAACGGAAATGCAGATGTGGAGGCTTTTGTATTCCGAAATGGCGAGGTGGTACCGGCAAGTCAGGCAGAAACTCGTACAGGTCCTGTTATCCATACAGCACCTGAAAAAAATTATGCTCTGCCAGAAGTCGGGGATGAAACAAATCTTGTTATAAAAATCTGCAATAGAGCAACCGCTGAATAAGGAGGATACGATATGGCATACTGGTACGAAAAAGAGAACGGTAATCTGCTGAAGTTTGAGAAAGAATGTTATTTCAGTTCATGAGAGAATACAATCATCCGAAACAGAAACTCAGCTTCTCTTTTGACAAAAAGAGAAGATTCTGTGTAGATATTTCATTGCCGTTTAAGGCAGCTCCGGACAGTCCGTGGAGAACCTTCAACTTCCATATCGTGTATGAACACGACCATCCAGGACGTGATGCTGACGGTCTCTTTGGAGGAAGCATCAAGGTCTACCCTATGACGAGACTAAAGCCTGGTTTTCATCACATGATTTCCGACTCTGCTATGGGATGTCTACATATTTGCCAAGTCCGTACGGTAAACAGCGAAGATGTTAATGGATATACAGCTATGACCAGGGTTCTTCGCTGGATCGAAGTGTATTGTATCTGGGAAAAAACAGGAGTCGACATTGATAAATAGAACGGAAATAAAACGGAAGGAGGAGGCAGTGTGAGAAAGAACAGAAACGTTCCGCATGTTTTCATTACGCATGATACCGTACGCGGTATCATGCTTGAGGCAAGGCATCCGGGATTGGAATGTATCATTCAGATGCCGGGGCGCAGAGTAGAAAATAACTTTTACTATGATATGATTGCAGACAGCGGCATGAAGGCGACATATGAATATGCTATGTGTGAAAAGGATCATGAATACTGTGATCATTTAAGCACACGTATCATAGAGTATTATGATTTTCCATATGAACAGATGGTTGTGGCACAACTTCATTTTCATCCGGCTCCCTATAAGCATTTTAGCCATGGAGATGGACCGGCAAACATTAAACTTGCCAGACAATACGGAGGTGTTACAAATGGGCTAATGTGGGTGAATCCTGAATTTCATATGCAGTTCTGGTACATCGATGAAGATGGAAACGAACTGCCTGTCGAATATACTGTTGATGATGAAGCAGTAGCGGAAGCAATGCCGAAAAAGTCACTTTCCAAACTTAAGAAGACTATTGAGGATAATGAAGCAGGTGTCAGGGTTAGACATTCAAGACCTGCAATGATTAAAGCTGACAGAAGAGGAGAAAATATTGCAACTGAAACAACGGAGAATCTACCGGAGGCTAAGGAAGAAAGTAGCGTGTTTTCAATGATTTCTGGTCTATGCAGAAAAACTTCAAGAAAAAAGGAGAGAAAAAGCATGGAAAATATGTTTGATAATAGAAAAGAGAATAGTATGTGCAGCGTTGGTTGTGAGGATGAAACTTCAGTTCCGGTTGAGTGTGAAAATGACTTTGAGAGTATCTGTGAATCACTCAGACCCTATACTGTTTTGCTTCCGGAAGAATACCGAACAAATAAATATGAAGGCTTGCTTCACGGATATTACATGAAAGAAACTAAGACCTTTAATGTGGTGCCTGAAAATCTGGTAAATATCAGAACAGATACAAAAGTGATTGGAGAGGCTTATCGCAGTATCAGCGGACAGCTCAATGAGGCAAAGGAAGGTTCTTTTGTTCAGATGGTATGGACAGATGAAGAGCCGGTTATTACGGTAATTGAAGATGAAGATGCAGAGGTAATTATCGACTATTACACCCTTCAGAAAGATGTGTTTTCCAGAAATACCGGTATTCTTGAAGCTGCTCAGATGGCTGATAAACAGGCTGTTATTTCAGGAGTAGGATCCGGAGGCTTTTTCGTAGGTCTTGAATTGGTGAAAGCAGGCATCGGCTCAGTAATCGTAGCGGATGACGATGTATTTGCATATCACAATATCTGTCGTCATGTATGTGGTATTCACGACGTTGGAAGACCTAAAGTTGATATTTTCAAAGAACGTGCGGCGGACATTAATCCATACTGCAAAGTATATACTTTCCGTGATTTAATCCAGCATGTGGATCCGAAGGTACTTGATGAAATCATCTGGGAAATCGATCATTCTCTGTTGTACGGATAATCGTCATGCGGGATATATCTGCAACGAACTGGCAGACAAGTATCATATTCCGATGGTCGATGCGGGATGTGGAGCACGAGCTTCTACCGGCGAGGTGTTTTATTATAAACCGGATTCTGGAATGGCATGCTACACATGTGCGTATGGTGAAGACATCGGTGTGGATCACAGCAATCAGAACGTTCGACGCAAATTTTATGCAACAGAAGCGGAGCTTGAGAAATTTCATTTTCAGCCTGGAATGTCATTGGATATTGAGTTGACAGCAATCTTTGAGACCAAACTTGCAATTGACCTGCTTATGGAAGGCGAAGATGGATATGTTTTGAAACTCCTTCCATACATCAATCAGGTTACCATTCTTGTGAATTATCCGGTTGGTAAAGATGTAAATCCTTATATGCAGCTCTTTGAAAATGGAGGACAGGAAGTGCGCCCTATGACGTGGAAGAGTGGATTTGCAGAGAAAAATTTACACTGTAGCTATTGTGAAACAGGCTAACAAGTAGATATGCATAGCAGAGGGAGGTGTCAAAGATGGGATATGTGTTGATTAATGGTAAAAGATTTTACCAGGACGACAGAGGAAATGTAACGCTGGATAATGTTTCACAAGAAGAAGCAGACAGAAGGGAACGGAGAAATTCAGCTGCTTTCGATGGTCATACAGGTTCAGGCTTTGGCACCTCTTCTGGTTCTACATCTAGTGGAAGTGTTGCCAGAACGATATCAACACGGCATACTGTTCCATGGAGAGTAATTATTCTACTTGGTATGATTCTTATGGTAATAGGTGCTTTGATTTATAATCAGACGTATGTGTCTTCAGCCGAGAAAGCTATAGAAAATTATATGGAAAATGAAACAGGCACGACTTCAGGCTCAGTGGAAGAGAGTGACTATATCATACCAGACAGTGCAGAAAGATACTTTGATTCAAGTGAAATTCAGAACTGTTCGCACGATGAAATACAGCTCATGATCAATGAAATATATGCGAGACATGGCCGCGAATTCTATTCTCAGGACAATAAAGACTATTTCTTTGGTAGAGAGTGGTACAGTCCGATTACTGGAAAAACAGATGAAGAAATTGTTCAAGAGTTTAATGAGTATGAGAAGGCAAATGTAGATCTCCTTAGTGAGTATCTTTGATTATAGAAAGGATGAGAAACATGAATAATCTGGAAAGAGAATATATTGCAATCAGTTTCAATGATGATTCGAATATTATCCCGGTGATACGAATGAGTGGAACCGATGGACTGAAAAAAGTAATCCGTGGTGTCAGCGGTATAAGTAAGATTTTTGTACACCACATTGATTTTATAAACCAGACTACGAATAAGATTGGAATGATTCAATGGCTGGATACTTCGCTGACGTCGGATGTTGTTATCCAGTATGAGCCGGAAGAACACGGTGGAACAGTTCACATAATGGAGATTGATCAGGTTTGGGCGTATTCTGTGTCAGTCGAAGGAAAGTTTTATCCTGTCTCATCAACAGAAACTGACAATAGGGAGAGTAATACTCACGTATCATGTATGGATAAAAAAAACATAGTGGATAAGGATAAGGTTAGACAACTTGAGGAAGAGAAACAGGTTAAAATTCTCTGGCCAGATGAACTGGCAGACGAGCTGAAAAAGGAAGTATTCGGACAGGGCGAAGCTGTTAAGCGAATCAGTGAGATTATCGTAGCAAATCTGCGACGTAAGAAACCGGAGGTTGAAGTGATAGTTTTGTTTGGTCCAACCGGTGTAGGAAAAACAGAAACAGGAAAAGCACTTCCAGCAGCTCTGGAGAAGCTGACAGGACAGGTATACGGTTTTCAACAGATTGCAATGAATCAGTATACAGAAGCACATAGCCTTCACCAGTTTTTTGGCGCGCCGCCTTCTTATGTGGGGTACAAAGATCCAACTATTTGAACCTTGCAGAACGAATGAATATCAGGTATTTCTTCTCGATGAGGTCGAGAAAAGCACGGATCGTATATGGACCGGATTGATGGAATGTTTTTCAAACAGCTCAGTCAAGCTTGCAGACAATACTCCAGTAATTGATCTGTCCCATGCGATATTCATTCTCACGAGTAATGTGCCGATTAATATGGATGCATACAACGCAGCATCTACATATCAGAGGAGTGAAATCTGCCGAGATGCTCTGACACGAACTTGTGGACACCCAGAAGTCGCCGGTAAGATAGGTAACTGTCTCGCTTTCCAGGAATTACCGAGTGATGCGATTACTGACATTGTATCGAAATTTGTTGTTCAGGAACTCCAGAATAATGACATGGAACTGGAACACATCGATGAACACCTTATGGTTCAGTTGAAAAAAATGCACAAGGACAGTAAATATGGGGCTCGTAGCGTTAAAGATGCTGTACGAACAGCATTGACTTTTACTGCATATGACAGAGATATCGATAAATATAAAGGGAAAAAGGTGTCTCTTTCAGGGGATGCGGAAAATATTGTGATAACAGTGATTTCCTGATGATGCAAAACATGAATCGGCAGTGTGTACAATGTGTAAATACTGCCGGTTTAGAAGAAGGAATATTCACAGAACAATATAACTGTAGTATAATGATAGAAGGTCTTTTGTTTCTTTTTTAATTTGTAAAAGGCGAAACGCCGATAATAGGAGTGAAATAATATGACAGAGATTAGTATTAATTCAAAGGTTTATAGAAATATTAAAGATTTGCACGCTTATGTGCAAGAGCTCATTAATAATGGGGCGGAGAAATTCGATGCTGAGAAGACTGCCAGAATTTCTGCTCGCCTGGGAGTAGTTGGTGAACAGATTATTTCATGGTCTGAAGATGCAGACGGGAATCCTATTATGGAAAAGGATGCAGTGGTATCTGTAGACCCTGAGTCAGGAGTTTCGGGATGGGTAGTGACCAAAGTTGATGAGTTTGGTTGTGAATTGATCGATCAGAACGGTCATATTAATCAGTGGATTATTATTGATTCTGTTTTTAGAAAAAAATATGAGGTGGATCCAGAACATCCGGACATGTACAGACCAGTGGGAGGTTTGCAGCAATTTGTCCGCTTGAATGAAGCCGTCCACATTCTCCAATGGGGAGAAGAATGGAATGTAGATGCCGGTGGTTATATTAATGTTTCAAATGAAGATGATTATCATTGTATTTCTGGTAGGGACTTTGCTGATACTTATCGCGTTGTTGAATAAAATATCGGATATAATGTAAAGGACATGTCAATTGTTTATTTGACTGGATAATGTTTAAAGGGACTCAGAGGTATAGAATATTGCACCCAGGAGAGAAAGTTCGGTATAAGTTTCTTTTTGGTGGATGACCAATCTCGCCTACTCGTTGCCTCATGTCAATACATTTATTTGCACTGAGTTCGTTTTTGAAACTCAGTGCTTTTTTGTTTTGATGAGAAATGCATATAATCCAATATTTGTTGAAGAATTCACGAATACGTGATATCATTACTATAAATTCATGAATGTGTTTTGGAGTGGTAAAATATGATTCGGTATTAGATCGAGAAAACGCAGAAAATGGTATTAAATTTATGTTGAGGAGGTACATATGGCTGTCTGTTATAACAAGCTTTTTAAATTGATGATTGACAGAAAAATAACCAATGGTGAACTGGCAGCAGAAGCTGGTGTGAGCTTGAATATTATTACTCGCTTAAAGAGAGATCAGTATATTGCAATGGATTCGATTGAAAAGATATGCGCGGCTCTCAATTGTAAGGTGGATGACATTTTGGAGTTTGTCCCAGAGGAAAATACGGAAGAACGATAGATAATACAAGGGGTGATATGAATGTTGGTGATTTTATTTGGATCTACTGTCGAAATGGGGAAGTGGAGCAGGCAATATTTTCAAGAAAAAGGTTTTGAACTTATTCATAAATACAATTATATTCCAGATGACTTTGCACTTCCTGCACGGTTTGGCAAACGGCGTGAAGCTACAAAAGAAGAAGTAATGAAGTGCGATTTTATTTATGAAAATAACGGTATGCTTGTAGGTTTTAATAAGGAGCAACTAATCGATGCTGTTCGTGGAAGAAAAAACTGTCTGATTACTATGTCTGCCAGTACCATTGATTTCATTCGTCAGATTAAAGCAGCTTATGGTGATTACGTTACAGTGATTGGTACATATATTGATGACCGAACATTGCAGAATTTGTTTGAAACATTACCAGATGTCACAGAAGAAGAACTACGTAGACGTATTGACACGGGGAAACAGATTAAGAAATCGCTTCTCGAAGACAGAAAACTTTTTGATTATATCGTAATGTATGGTGGAGAAGATTCTACATTTAATTATATTTCTTTGAAGATACAGTATGATTATATGCTTGATAGAGCAAATCGGCTTGAAAGAATTGAATGATAAGATGTATGTTGAGATGCCGTATGCAGGAGCGGACGATTATATATTTGTAAGTTACTCTCATGCAGACGTTAATAAAGTATTTCCGATTCTTCGCAAGCTCCAGCTGGCAGGATATCGTATATGGTATGATGAGGGTATAAAAGGTGGGGAAAACTGGAGAAAAATACTGGCTTCAAAGATTCAAGAAGACAGATGTAAAGAATTCCTTCTGTTTTCTTCCGAAAGTTCAACTATGTCCAGACATGTTAAAGCTGAAATTAATTTGGCACTGGACTTGAAAAAAAAAGATTACGACGATACGACTTGATGAAGCTCGGTTTGGCTCCGATTTGGAAATGTATCTTTCCATGTATCAATATCTTTCAGTGACAGACGATTCTTTCTTTGATGAGAATATTGTTAAGTCATTAGATATATCTACAAGAATTTAGGAAAGAGGGGTGTAATATATGCAATATAATGCCTTTATTAGTTATAGAAGAGAAAATGGATTTCTTATGGCACAGATTATCCATGATAAATTGGCTGAAAAGGGAATCACTTCCTTTCTGGATCTTGAGGAACTGCGTGCAGGAAAATTCAACGAAAAACTATATGAGGCAATTGAAAACAGTGATAATTTTATTCTTATTTTACCCAAGGGAGCACTTGATCGATGTACATCTGCTGAAGATTGGGTAAGAAAAGAAATAACTGCAGCAGTTGAGATGAAGAAAAGAATAATACCAGTATTGTGTGATGGCTTTGAGTGGCCACGGGAGAAATATAATGTATTGCCAGAAGTAATATGTTCTCTTGAACATTTCAATGCCGTAAAGTCCACACAGGATTACCTGAGTGCCATGATTGATCGACTGGTCAGCTTTATGGATAGTGTAAACATAGATACAGGTAATAAAGATAGTATTAAAGAAAGTACAGAATTTATTTCAACGGAAGAGTACTTTACTAAGGGTATTAACGATATTGTCAACCTCGATATGGTTGATATGGCTTTTCATGGAGGAGCAGAATGGCATGCGAATATTGAGAAAACAGATATTCTGTATGAGTTGGCCGAGTCTGGTATACATATAAGAGTGTTAATTAACCCTGCAAATGTATCGGAAGAATTGGCAAAACATATGCGGCATAAACGAAAAAAATATATGAGCTTTGACGAGTGCATAAAACGATGGAAAGAGTTTGGAGAGGAATTCCCTGATAATGTCGAGGTACGAGAGGTAAGAATTCCACTGTTGCGGCGCTATTATTCTTTTCATATGAAGGATGAAAGAAATGATTCAGTTAATGTAAAGTATTATACTTATGCAAACTCCAGACCAGATAGAAATTATCAACCGATATTTTATTGTGAATCGGATTACTTTAGATTGTATCGAGACGAGTTTGATTATTTGTGGGAACAAGCATTGAAATTCAATCGTGGAGGAACAATATGAAAACAGATGCTTTTATCAGTTACCGACGGGAAGGCGGTTTCCTGATGGCACAACTTCTTAGAGAATTACTAAAAAACAGAGGGATTAATTGTTATCTTGATCTTGAAGAGGAACATTCGGGTCAATTTGATGTTAGACTTGTTGAAGCAATAGATAGTGCTTCAAATTTTTTGCTTGTTCTGACAAAAGATGCATTGGACCGATGTGTTGATCCAGAAGATTGGGTCAGAAGGGAGATAGTGGAAGCTGCAAACAGGGGAAAGAATATTATTCCTGTTCGATATCCTGATTTTGAATGGCCGAGGGAATTAAATAATAAATTACCTGAAGAGGTTCGCTTTCTCGAAAATGAACAGGGTGTTATTTTGCGACAGGAGTATTTACAGGCATCCATAGAAAAAATAGTTAATACATTTATGGTTGATGTAAAGAAATCTGAAAAGGATGATTCACTCTATAGAATGGATATACCGGTGCGCTGAAAGCGCCTGTCCAGTGTTTTGGAAATCAGCTGTCCGGATAGAGGAAATCGCTATTCCAGGCGATATTAGCGCGGCGGAGCCGCCCTCCTGGAGGAGTTGTGACCGGGAGGAGGCCGTCGATTGATTGGTTACAGTTACTCACTCAGTGCCGGATCCAGTCCATACACCTCTCTCATGGAACGGTAGTTGGATGGATCGGTAGGAACTATGTTGATCTTGTAGGCATCGTGTTTGATGCGGTCTAGGATTGCCTCAGCAAGCGGACTGTCATCTCCTCCAAGCTGGTCATACCATCCACTCGGATCGTATTGAGAGCAGAAGATGGTGGACGATTTCCTCCGTCTCCGGTGCAGCAGCTCCAGAATGTCATGCTGTTCAGCTTCTGTCGGCTTCAGCAGGAGCCATTCATCAATGATGAGCAGTATCGGGTTGGCGTATTTGGCCTGAATCTTCTTGTAGGAACCATCGCTGCGTGCCAGATCGAGTTCCAGGAGCATATCCGGAAGACGTACATATTTCGTCTTGAAACGCTGTTTGCAGGCTTCCATGCCAAAGGCACAGGCCATGTAAGTCTTTCCACTACCGGTCGCTCCTGTGATGAACAGGTTGCGGTGTTCCGTGATGTACTCACAGGTGGCAAGGCGTTCAATCAGCTCACGGTTGAGCTTTCTGCCGGATGTGTAGTTGATACCGGCGATATAAGCCTCAGGCTGGTCGAAGCCCGCGCCTTTGATGAGCCTCTTCAGGCTGTTGCTCTTGCGGTTGTTATATTCGATGTCGACCAGGAGTCCGAAGCGGTCTTCAAAAGAAACATCCTTCATCCTCGGGTCGTTCATCTGGGTAATAAAGGCATCTGACATGGAAGTTAGGCGCATTTCAATGAGTTTGTCAATCGTGCTCTGGTTGGTCATAGTTCTTACCTCCTGTAATAGTCAGCGCCGCGGGTAATGGCGTGTTTGTTCTGTGTTGATGCAGCATCGGCAGCCTGGGGCTCCGATTCGAGTTTATCCTGCCCGGCTACTAAGATGTTTTTAATGCTCTTGTAGCTTGGACTGGCTGTATAGGAAAGTGCCTTCCGGCACGCTGCTTCGAGCCGTTGGTCAGAGTATTTATCTGCCAGCTTCAGGAGCCCCATACAGCTTCGATAGGATTGCTGCTCAACCCTTTGGGAGGCAAGGATTGCATTGACAACTTTGCATGTATTGGTTCCAATCCGCTCAGCCCACTTTCGGAAGCGGTCACCGTTCCATTCCAGATATTTCTGGTGGTCGGCCGGCATGTGCTCCGTAACGGTGCTGTACTGCCCCTTACGGCCGTATAGGCGCCGGTGAGAGGCGATGCGGTTGTGATTGTAAAAGATTTCGATAACAGTGTCGGTTACCCGCACATCCACCTTGCGTTTTATGAATTCGTAAGGGACGGAGTATAACATTCCGTCGACGGATATGTGATAATTGAACTGAACGGTGGCTTGTTTCCATTCCGCCAGTTCGTAAGGGGTAGCCGGTAGCTTAGCCAGTAATGGCAGTTCTTCGTCGCGGAAGATCTCGTATCGGGTGCCCTCTTTCTTTTGGAAGGGACGGTTTACGAATTCTTCCAGCTTCTTACGAATGGCCCTGTTCAGCTCAGCCAGCGAAAAGAACTGCTCATTGCGGAGTGCTGCAGTGATCCATGTGGAGATAACTCCCACAGAGCCCTCGGCATTTGGCTTATCTTTTGGCGCCCGAACCCGGGCAGGAATGATCGCCGTATTGTAATGTTCCGCCATCTCATGGTAGATGGTGTTGAGTTCCTGATTGTACCAGTCGTTGTTGTGGGTAACAGCTGTCTTGGTGTTGTCAGGAACCAGAATGCGTGTCACGCCGCCAAAGTACTCATACATATGTACATGGGCGGCAATCCATGCACGCTGCTTCTCGTTGATGAAAGCCTCAACATAAGGATACTGGCTGTACGTCATAACTCCCACAAAGAGGAAAGCCGGAATGATTTCACCGGTATCCGGATCCGTGATCTGTGCCGGATCGCCAGCCCAGTCCACCTCGATCTGCTCGCCGGGTTTCCGGCTGATATGCATGGTCGCACGGCGTTTTTGTTCATCCTGCTGGATGTGGTAGCAGAACTGTGAATACATGAGGGGCTCATCGCCGGACTGGCGGCATTCCTCCAGGTATTCAGTCCAGAGAAGTTTCTTGTTCACCCCGTTACGGAGCAGCTCCTTCTGGATGTAGTTGAAGTCGGGCATCCGTTTTTGCTTGGATACAGTAGATTCCTTGGGAAACATGAGTTTCTCAAGCGCTGCATTTGTCATGGTGTCATTTGACGGCCAGGATAACTGCATTTCCTGCGCGCGTTTTTGAACCTTGACGATGGTCTTCTGCGAAACACCGATGCTTTGGATGATGCTCCGCTGTGATGACCCCAGAGCGGTAAGCCTGAGGATCTCACGATACTTGGTCATACCTTGTGACCTCCTTATAATAGATTTGTGTCTTGCGACACATATATCTATTATAAAAACAGGAATCGTGATTTCCTCTCCCGGAACAATGATTTCCGTTTATCCGGAACTGTGATTTCCTATCACCGGACTGGTGATGGAATTCAGCCTGGAATACTCATAGAATACATACAAGTACAGAAGAGTTCTTCAAGTCGGGTTTTGAAATGATAGAAAAAGTATCAGGTATTGATATCTCATTTCGCGCTGGTAGCGAATGGCACCATAAATCAGGACTTGTGGATATTCTGTTACGTGTTATTAAGGAAAAGATTTGTGTTCGCGTAATTGTAAATGATGAGAAGACAGTTGAGCAGTTGTCTGTTCACATGAGACAGCCATTAAAGAAATATTATGGATATAATAAATCGTGTCAGGATTGGCTGGAGAAAGCAGAGTCATATCCAGATATTATTCATGTTAGAGTTGCAGATGTCCCATTGATGCATCGATATTATTGTATTAAAGGTCCGGAAAACGGACTGGCTAAGTATCTTTTTATACATATGCCAATTATATTCCTGAGAAGGATTTTCAATATAAACTGGGCAGAAGTGAAGAGGAGTATGAGCTGTTTGGAAATGAATTCGAATATCTTTGGAATAATGTTAGTCATGAGATTGAATAATTCATCAAATAATACTTTTTGGATTTATGGAGGTGAAGGACATGGTAGCTGATGTAAATGGATTGAAATTATTAAAAGAGAAGATTCAAAAACTGATAGAACAGCTGGACTATGCGGAAAGACAATTGGGAGTCATTCGTATGGAAATGCTGGCGTTAATAGATATTGTCCCTCAGTTTTGTAGCATGATTGCAATTTATGAAAAAAATTGAATGAAATTAAAAAAAATCAAGAACACAATAAATATATAGTAGAAAATATAGATCATCTGTGTTTCATCTATCAATGTGCTAGTACTCCTCCGACGGGTATAGGAATTTTTGAAGCCGCAGACCTGCTAATAAAAGTCAAGCCTCCAAATGAGAAAATTCGCTAACCAACCGCTGCCCATGACAAACAGCATTCAAATGCTGGCCAAAACACAGTGAGGGCGACGGAGGGAATAGCAAAGCAAGCCCAGCCAGCCCTCTCAAAATCAGGATAGCATTTGAAGGCTTCGGTTTGTCAAGGGTTCGCTGCGCCAGCTAAATGGTTCTTTGGATTTGGCTCAGGCTCAGGGGAAAATTACGTTCCAAAACAAATATCCATGTTTACTGTGAGCGTTCGGAGTCCATTACAGCTTTCACTCTAGCGTAGTAGATTCGCAAGAACTTGTTGGCCGAAGCCATCATGTAAACTTTGTAGGGCTTTCCCTCAGAACGTTTTTTGTTCATGAATTGAAAAACGGGTTCATCTTGTGGCTGTGTTTGCAAAATAACAGTCATAATCAGAAAAAGTGTCCTGCGCAAAACGGCAGAACCAACTTTGCTGATTCCTTTGTCATTTCCCACGACCTTGCCAGAGTCATTCGGCTGCGGCTCGATTCCCGCAAAGGCAATAAGAGATTTCTTGGAAGAGAAACGGCGAACATCCCCAATCTCAGCCATCAATTGAGGACCGAGAGAAGAGCCAACGCCGTACATCTCCATCACAGTATCAAATTCGGGAAGCTGCTGAGAAAGATGGAGCATTTCCTGTTGGAATGCGGCCATTGACTGAGAAACAACTTTCAGTTGAGCGACCTGTTGCTGAATAAGGAGCTTTGAGGTTGCAGATTTCGGAAGAGAAGCGGCATGGACTGCACAAGCATAAATCTCATCCGATTTTGAGCGGTTGAAGTAATATCCATGTTTCTGACACCACTTCAGATACTTTTTAGTAAATGCATCCGCAGAAAGGCTTGAAACGCACTCGCTGTGCCAGAAATCCCCGATGAAATCGACCCATTTTTCGCATCCGTTGCTCTTTGCGGGACTTGAAAACAATTTGTTGGCATCTGGAAAGGTCAGGTCAAGAGATGAAATCAGATTATTCTTCAGCATAGTACGAATCGCTACAGCTTGCTGGTACTGGCGATAACAATTCTTCAAGCCAGTCGGGTATCATCTTCTGGAAGATACTGCCGCAGCCGTGTCCACTTGTCAAGCGTATAGTTGGCGATTTTAACAGCGTCTTTTCTATCTGTCTTGACACGTCTTAAACTGTTGTTGTCGTAGTCATGAATCAGAACGGGATTGACTACGGAGACAAATAAGCCCGCATCGTGTAAAACGAAAGCAACTGGTTTGTGGTAATTCCCGGTGGCTTCCAGAACAACGCGGGTCTCTCCATCCAGAGCTTTGAGCTTCCCAGCCAGATCGTTCAGGTTCTGGGTGGTATGTAAAACTTCAAAGGGTTCGAGTACCACTTCTCCGAAGGGGCGCATAACACAAACCGTGCTCTTTCCTTTGGAAACGTCAATGCCTACTGCGTTCATGTTTTTTCCTCCATTATTTTGTATTTGCAACCGGAATCCATCTTTTACTCGTTGCCGATTCAATCTATTGGGTGACACGAACGCTCCGCTTGGCGGTGGCTCAACCTGCTTAAAACGAATGCTACAACAAGAGAGATGGCTAACTGTCTGCGGTGCGGGCGTAAAAGCCCAAGAAAAGAAACGTCAGCCGATTACTCTCTTATTGTAGCTTAGGTACGAGTTGGAATGGAATATGGCTGGCTGCCATTTCCGGTTCCAAATATATTGTAATAGAAAAGAAGATTGAAGAAAGAGGAGGGGGCAAGGCTATCATAAATTCTTTGGATGCAATTGATGAGGATGAACAAGTATTCATTGATGACGCAAAAGCAACGGCAGACGATATTGCTGAATTTATTTCAGAGTCATCTGCTGAGTATCAGAGTGATGAAAATTGTGAAATGTACTCTTACACACCTAGAGTGGTTGATAAAATACAAATAGATAATCATTTTAGTATGCCAGAAAAAACAGATGGGTATTTAGAAAATGATGAAAGAGGTCATATTGTAGCTTCACAACCTCAAGAAGGTAATACTAACCTAGATCAATCAATTTTACGGCGTAAGCAATTAGCGGAGGCTCTTCGTAAAAGTGAAAAAATAACTGTAAATCCAGAGAAAACGATTAGTTACTTAAACTTCCCACACCAATAAGGTGTGTTGTACCTTGAAAATTCAATATTTCAGCCAATAAAAAAGGCATAAATGCCAACCAAATGGTATAATGGAATTGTCCAAAGACCAACAACCAGAGGAGGATTTATGCCATATCTATTTTAGTACAGAATACCAATAAAGAGGTAGCAGTTTTTGATTGCGTTCACAGATTTTTTTCTGATCACCATATTGGAGATCTTTTGAAAAAGTGCAACGGAACGAAAGAAAAAGGTGTTCCAGCCATCTCATTGTTTCGTTACAGACTTGGGACTGTATTTTCCGACCGTAGCATGTATATGCAGATGCGCACTGGCTCCTTCAAAGAGGACTTTTCCAAAAATGCAGTTTATCGTTTTCTGAACTCTGCTAAAACGAAGTGGCTTAGATTCACCACAGCTCTGGCTTCCACAATCATTAATGACGAGGTGAAGGAACTTACAGATGAAAAACGTTCTAATGTTTTCATTTTGGATGATACCCTCTTCAATCGAACCAGCTGCAAGAAGACTGAGCTTGGTTCCAAAGTCTTTGATCATACCGACATGCACTACAAAAAAGGCTTTCGTCTGCTGACGCTTGGATGGAGTGATGGAAATACATTTCTCCCTGTCAACAGCTGTCTTATGGCTTCCTCAAAAGAGTCAAATATCATCGGACCCCAAAAGGACTTTGATAAGAGGTCAATTGCTGGAAAACGCCGCAAATTAGCACAGATGAAAGCAACCGATACCATGCTGCTGCTTTTAGATATGGCTACAGCACAGGGAATTACAGCTGATTACGTCCTTTTTGATAGTTGGTTATCCAATCCGGCTCAACTTACTGCAATCAAATCCAGAGGTATGGATGTGATTGCCATGGTTAAGAAAAGCAGTCGTATTAACTACGAATATGAAGGACAAAAGCTGAATATCAAGCAAATCTACGCAAAGAACAAGAAGCGCAGAGGCAGATCAAAATATCTTCTCTCTGTGTCTGTGATGCTCGGAAAAGAAAATCCTATTCCAGCTAAATCGTTTGTGTCAGAAACAAAGCAAATCGGAAAGATTGGCTTGCTTTCGTATGCACAAATCCGGAGCTTTCAGAAGAAGAAATCATCCACATCTATGGCAAACGCTGGCAGATAGAAGTCTTTTTCAAGACTTGTAAATCTACCCTCAATCTGGTTGGTGAATGTAGAAGTCTCTCTTATGATGCTTTGACTGCACATGTAGCCATTGTGTTTACAAGATATATGCTGTTGACACTGGAACAAAGAAAAGATGAAGACCAACGTACTCTTGGTGAGCTGTTTTTCTTTCTTGTTGATGAGATGGCCGACATTACTTTTTCTCATTCACTTTGCTTGATTATGGATGCAATGCTCGCAAGTATACAAGAACTTTTGAAACTCAGTGATGAGCAACTTAGTACACTCGCAGTTGATTTCGAATCCAGACTTCCTGAATATCTGAGGAAGGCACTACATAGAGGTGAATCTGCGGCATAAATCACTAATTTTGTTAGTTGAAGTATTGAATTTTCAAGGTGCTAGCCCATTTTTGCTATGGGAAGTTTGAGTTACTTATAATTTCATTAGTGATAAAAAAATGAAAAATGTGAAAGTTCCCTTAGCCCCATATGTTTTGTTGAGTGTACTTATAGTTTACGGTATTGGAGGCACGCTGTGGATCTGAAAAAAGCACAATTGTTTGTTCGCAGTGAGAACCCAGAAGTTGGGCATCCATGATTCTTAATGATGAGGTTTCAGCAAATGCAATCATCAAACGGGCTACCAAACACTATACCGTGGTTATTAATGTAAAAGAACGCTGAAATTAACAGCTGTTTACTACCGCAGGGGGTCATTGTTGAAAACGCATTAACGACCGCTGACCGGCGCAAATTGCAGCAACCCAGAAATTATCTTCGAATAAGAGGGCTGAACAGTTACTAATATAAATGAAGTTCAGTGATGATTGAGGTTTATTTTATAGGTATAATGGGCATTATGGTGTCCTTGCAAAACATCTGAAAATGATTCAATACAGTGGTTCTGTGAGATTAACTCCGTGGCAGAAAGGTTCCAGTCTTATGGTGTGATGGCTATTTCTTCAGATTATGGAGACACAAACAAGAGTGCATTCAAGGAACGTGCAAAATAGATGAGTATTCCACTTTGAAGAACAGAGACACTTTGGAATCCCAATCGGATGTGGGAAGCACTTCAGGATGTATTGAAGAAATTGAAACAGCAATGTCCAGAAATCTGACACTGTATTCATTAACCTAAACAGTTATGAATACAGTGCCTGATTTTTTTTTTTATTATTTTAATTTTTCGTCAGTATCAAAAATTTTATCAGGATTCCACTTTTTCTTGAGGATATCAGCTGTTTGCTTGATATTTTGGTTATCTATGCGTTGATATTTAGTGTAATCTTCATTAGGTGAGAAATAGTCCGCAAACTTTTTATCTAAATTTGGTTTGATAGCATCTTCAAAAGCTTTGATACGGTCTTCATAAGTTCCAATGCGTTCATCCTCTTTTATGTCGTAGAGTCCCTCGTATTCTTCTTCTGGAATTCTACGAGTGGCGGCATCGCTCAATTCTTTGTGCAATAATTGAAGATTTTTCCACGAGCAAATACATGGGTGGAGCTTTGCAATTTGTAGAGAGTGTCGTTTTACACCGGCACTTATGTACTGAACTACTTGCTCGCCGTCTACAGGTAACCATCCGCGCGTTAGTTGATAACAGCACCATCTCATATGCTCATATTGGGCAATTTTTCTCAAGAGATTTTCATTAATTGCATTTCTATTATTGATATCAGGAAATAGCTTGCATAATATGCATCTGCAAGTTCTTCACGGACACGGTCACTCCACCATGCATCTGCGTTTTGGATAAACCAAGCACGAGGAATTACTCCTGCTTCAAATAAGCGGTAAGGCAAACTGATAGCAGCAGCAAATGAAGAATCGTGGTTATATAATCGTTTGAAATATGAGGTTAGGTGTTCTTTGCATTCTGATTTATCGTATGAAGAGTTACAGTATTGCAAATGTATACACTGGGAAAGTGTTTCAATAATTCCACCATCTAATTGTTCCCAAGAATATAGGTCTTCTAAGGATCCCCACGTTATGAAATTGTAGTCATTAAACCACTGATTTGCATGTTCTTCTTCTTTAGGAATGATTAGCTCTTGCGCTAAACCTGCATAATCCGGATTTAAACAATGGACTGCAATAGTATAATCTTTTTTTGAATAACTACTAATTCGTCCGGAGAAAACTGCTTTTCTGATAACGAGTTCACGTATAGTGATTCCTAACTGAATTCCGTTCATATCGGAATCAGCATCAATAACAAAGTACAGATAATCCTCTGAAGACAATGTGTTTTTCAGTTCATTATGTAATGCACGGTTTGTGAATACAGTTTGTTTATATTCTACAGATGGAAAGTTTATGTCATTGATTTTTAGACATTCTCCAGTTTTTTTTCCGTCAATGAAAGAGTATCCTTCAAGCCCAGGACATTCGGAAATTATAGAATATCCAATTCCGGATGCATCAGGGGATATAAGCGTGATTTTGGAGGTTATGCTTTTATCAAATCGTGGAAGTGTCCAAAATCCTTCCTTTATTAGCCATTTAGCATATCGGTAATCTGGGTTATTTGATATGATAACCAGATGAATTGTATGTTTTTCGTTGTGATCATTACTTGCAAGGGTAAGGGGATAAAAATGAGGATGCCTTGCAAAAAGATATTCAGCACTTCGTTTGGCTTCATCAATTAAATAAATTCGTATCAAAGATAGAACTCTTTTAGAATTCTGTGTTGTATCCTCTGTAAAATAGCTCAATGAGGTGTCAAGCAATGGTGTGACTTCCTCTTCATTACAGCGAATATATAACTCAAGATTATTCCAGTCCGAGATAATGGTTTCCTTGTTGTCAGTACTCTTCTTAATATGGTCTAAGACATTAAGAGCATCTTGCATATTAGTGTTATAGTCGTCGTTTATTAGAATAATGCGCTGTTTCTTTCGGGGAACGATAGTTGTTTCAGGGGTCACTGAAGTGACTGATTCCCAGTTTTTTGGTGCTGTTTCTATGATGTGTTTGCTAATTACGTTGTTACAATTCACAGTAAACAGTCCGACAGAGCTGCTAGCAGATCGTACTGCAGGTGATTTAATGCAGGCTCTTTTTTTTGAAATATACAAGCATTGGCGGTTAATTGCTTCTTTTTTGATATCATCAATAGTTTTGAATTTTAGAGGTCTTTTGTACCCATTCTCGCAGCATTCAACCAGATACGCTAAAGCGGTTCCTATAGCGTGATCAGAAGCTTTTTTATATTTGTTAAATATAGTTTCACAAAGAACACCAGCTTCATCGTATTGTTTCTTGGATATTAATGCTCTTGCGCTAGATAAATCTATTTCAGCATTAACAGTATCTTTATTTTCGGTATGTTTGTCGGAGGTAACTATAGAGCTATTGGTGTTGTCTTCGGCATTGAATATTTCACGAAATTGTTCAGTAGGAAAAATCATTACAGCAAGGCGAATAATTTGCTCTGCATATGTGGGATTATTACAGGCCTCTTCCCAGATATACCAGGCAGATGCAACTACGGACATCGTGGCTAATCGTTCATAAAACACATTGTCTTCATCAGTTAAATCTATAGCGGTTGTTTCATCCAAATATGTAGAAGTGGAATAATCAAAAACAGGAATGGAATTTAATAAAGTACTTAATTCGATGGTTTGATTGTTATATTTGAATGAAACATTGATTTCATCGTCTTGGGGCGTTACCCCCTTTTCTGGATACTGACTTGTCCCAATTTCTTCTATAAGACTTGAATTCATCAGGTTTACTGTCCGGTTTCCAGAACAGCTTAATATATTTTTTGAAATAAGAGATCTCGTCTTCAGAGAGTAGTCTGCGATTATCGCTTGTATAATAGAAACCCGATTTATCTGCAGTAAGGTTTACTTTTTGTTCTTCAGTTATGGGGCTGAGTATTTTTTTCCATTGCTTCTTAAAAGCATGACGAATAGGAAATGTCCATATTGTGTATGGGGTATTCTCATTTGCTGTTTTAAGCAGTAATAACTCAAGCATCCTTTCGGTAACAGCTGAGGATTCCTTTTTGTATGAAAATAGGCGAGTTCGGTAGGTTTTATCATTTGTTAGATGAGTGGGGAAATCTAATCCGTTGTCATACCCTCTTTTTTTCCTGGTATAGAATGTCGATTTACAAATTTCTTCTCCTAATTCTGGATTATGAAAAATCGCTGGAATTAATAAAAAATCAACAATATCTTGCTGACTATATCCTGGAGGTACGAGATTATTCCATACAATACGTATCATAGGAGACCTTCTTTCTTAGCACTTGATGTTAATTATCAGGTGCTATTTTTGTTGCTTTCATCATTTGGCACAAATATTTACACTTATTATAACATCACAGTTTGAAACTCAATGAAAGAAGTTTCAATAAACATAATTATCAGTAGTTGAGACTCCTTGCTTTTTTTGAAACTTGTTCGTTGTGGTTAAATATAATCATAACAAAACAAGGAGGGCAAAAGGAGGTAGAAGCTATGAGTCAGATGAATGACGTTAATGTTATCAATGTAGCTGGAAAGGGGGCACAAGGAGTGAATAAATCCAATCTGCGTAATAAGCGGCTGAAAAACCTTGACAGGGGCAAGACAAAATCTCTCGGCATTTTTGAGAAGTTATCTATGAACTATGCCGGCTGGGTCGATGGTCGAAGAGGTCTGCTCCGTTGCAATGCAGACGGAGTCTGGCAGTCCAGTGTTCTGAAGCAGGAGGTAGATTCCTATGAGGAGTTCTGTGCAGAGCAGCTGGGTGGCTTAAAGGTTGAAGAAGAGGATGAATTCAAACAGATGAATATTCTGTTTGATAAGGTGGTTCCTTTAAGAAAGAAGCTTTCCGATGCAAAATCTCGTCTGAGTAAAGCGACGGATGAAGAGGTGGATTTGACTGAACGCAAAGAAGGAGAAAATAATCTTACTGAAATGCAGGTGACAGCAAGACGTAGTCGCGAAAGAAGTGAACAGTTGGCACCTCTTCGGAACGTTGTCACAGAATATGAGACACAGCTTTCTGCAATTGTTGATGACATTTTTTCAAGACTCAGCCAAGTGAAAGAAAGCTTTGATTCCACAGTAAAAATTACAAATCGTCTCCTGCAGCACAGTCAGAGACGTGTGGATGTATACTGGCGTTCTGCAATGCGTCATATGCCGGATCTTCCTGCATTACCGAATGTAATTTTCAGTAATGTGTCTGAGCTGGCATTTGCAGAACACTACAATAAAGTGGAGACACGAGCAGAGAAACTTCGTGCTGAACTGGCAAACGAATTATATGAGGAGGTGTTGTAAATGTTTGGAAAGAAACAGAATAGCGGGCTGTTCAGTGAGGTGGATGACAGCCGCCAGATTGTTTATGATTTCCGCCGTCGAACACAGCTGCTGTTTGAAAATTACAGATCGGTCAGCTATAAGAAAGAGCCAACATATGATTTTGAGCGCCTGAAGGATGAGGATACAGAAGTATTGGAGAAACTCATTGTTGCTCATGCAGCTGATGCAGGTAATGATGATTGTCTGATTGAAAAAATCCTCGGACCAGTGAGAGCAGGAATCTGTAATTTAGATGATCAGTCACTGGAACATATGGATTTCTATACCAGACAAGGAGAACGAACCATTGTTGACAGTGCAGATATTGGTCGCCTGCTTGAGCTTTGGAGAGGGAAAGAAGCTACGATGACAAAAGAACATGAACATACACAGGTACTTTGGAATAAGTACTGTGGTTACAACAAGGAGGTCTAAGTATATGAAAGACAATGATTTTGCAGTACGCATGAACCGTGGCGGTGAACTTGTGCAGGACAGTCTGCATGATTTTACCAGAGATAAATATAAGGCTGACAGTCCATTTCTCTGGGGTCCTATTCCTTTTTTACTTATGGCAGCCTGTATTGTAATTGATATAGCTTTTTTTCGTAGCTTGTTTGTACGAATCTCTTATGATGATCCAACAATGATCATACTCGAAGTTGCAGGTTTGGCATTTGCTGCTGACGTTGTAGCTGCTTACGCTGGTATTCTGGGGAAACGTATTAATCAGGGACTCAGTAGAGATAAACTGAACCTTTATCTGTTGCTGGCGGTTCCGATTTTGGCACTTGTTGTGAATGGAGCACTTCGAGTGGCAACAATGCCGCTGATGTCTGTGGATGGTTCTGTTGATGATGCTGCAATCGCATTAACTATCATTGCTATTGTTACTCCTGTATTCACATCTATCGGTAATTTTGCAATCAGTTTTCAGACATATGATCCTCTTGGCAAAAGAATGTGTCGTGAGGAAATTGCACTGGATGAGGTAAGAGATTACTGCAGACGTCTGGAGGCAATCAAGGAAGAATGTGATAGTTTTAGCGAAAAAAGAATGAAAGAGATGGACAGACAACATCTTGCAAACGCTAAGAAGGAATTGATTAACGATGCACTTATGCGTTATGCAGATGTGAAGGTGAAGCTTATGGAACATCTTGGTGATCCGACTTCAACAAATGTACTTAGTAAGTCACGTTGCGATGAGATATTTGACAGGATAAATAAGGAGCTAAAAGCTCTGGAAAATGCGACTGTTGTAGATATTCCAATCGATGACGTTGAAAAAAAACATGTAGTCAGCTTCTCTGAAGCTGCATAAGGAGGAACGGATATGAAGAATAGAATGCTTAGATATACATTAGTTGTGGCTATGGCAGCAGTCATTTTGGGGTTGACAGGATGCAGTGGTAAAGATAAGGAGTCTAAAAAGTCTGCAGAGGATATTAAACCGGCAGTGGCGTATATGATTGCCAATACAGCAAATGCAAAGTCGACCGACTCTTCTGCTCCTATGGTACAGGACACGATGATTGAATGTGCAGAAAACTATGGCTATTCTTTCATTGTCAGAGTGGATGGTGAACCGGAACTGGTCTCTTCAGAAAGTTTGGATATCGATGCACAGTATAAGAGTGCGCCTAAAGAACGCTTGAAGAGAGATGCATGCAATAGGGCTACAAACCTTTTGGCGGTGTTGGATGGAGTGAGTGCTGTATATCCGGAAGTTGATTATTTGGAAGGTCTTCGTTGTGCGGCAGCCTCACTACGAAGTCTTGATGCGAGCTATACTTCCCGCTCCATTATCTGCTGTGGAACAGGACTTGGAACCACAGGTTATCTTGATTTCAAGAATAATCTTCTGAGTGCTGAACCTGAGGTTATCGTCGAGATGCTGAAGGATAGAGAAGCACTGCCTGACCTTACAGGTATCACTGTGTATTGGCTTGGAATGGCTCAGGTAGAAGCACCACAGGAAAAATTGACTCCTAAGCAGGTGAAGAATCTAGAAATATTTGGAAGGCGGTGGTTGAGTCTGCAGGTGGCGAGTTTGTTCCTAATGATTACATTACTGTAGCAGGTGAGATGAGACGGGTTGATGAACTTCCTTCTGTGAGTGTTGTTGACATTCCTTCTGATAAGCCTATTGTGTTCGAACCGGAAGTACTTGAATCTGGAGACGAAGAGGTCAGTGCTTTCGAAGAGCCAATGGTATTGGGCGAAAGCCAGGTGGAGTTTATTGGAGATGAATCTAACTATTTGCATCCTGAAGTTGCTGTTGAAACGATTCGTCCTATTGCAGAATACCTGCTTGAGCATGAGGAGGTAAATCTTCTGTTGATTGGATCAACAGCGGGGGATGAGACAAATGACTCTACGCTTCATCTATCTCAGAAAAGGGCAGAAGCTGTTAGAAACACGCTGACAGAACTTGGCGTAGATGCCGAGCGAATTACAGCTATTGGAATGGGCTCTGATGATCCATGGCATATCAAAGATGCTGGATATGAGGGACCGGTAGCCAGCAGCAACAGAAAAGTTGTTCTTCTTGATGCTGGCACGGCTCAAGCACAGGAAATTGTGAATAATCATTAAGCAAAAGCGGTGGGAACCTTTAGGTGACCACCGCGGAAAGGACTAAATATATGAGTAATAAGTTTTTGGAAAGCCATTTATCGGCTGATGATATGAATGCAGGTGTTCCGGAAGGAGAAGAAGTGTCTATGGATAATAAAATAAACTATGATTATGCAGTTGCAATTGAAAAGGAATTGAATGATATGCCGTTTATGTTCAAGAGAAGAATGCTGAAAGACGAAACTTTGTTTGAACTACTTATGCCGTCTGAACGACTTCAGGCGCTTAGAATCAAAATGATTGTAGGTGAAGATGGTGATGTGAAATTCAGATGTTATCTTGCCGAAGATGTAGTTGAAAGCAATGTTGCAGCGTTACAAGATGAGATTAACAGACTGAATGCCAGATATCGTTTTATTTGCCTGAGCATTGATGATGACAGAGATATCTGTGCTGCGTATGACTATATTCTTTATGGCGATGAGCAGTCAGCAGCTGATCATGCAATTGCTATGCTTGTACTGTTCACAGAAATCATTGATAAATGTGTTCCAAATATCATGCCATTAATATGGAAAGAGCTTGTACGAAAGGATGAAGCAGAAAAAGTAAAAATGAATCTGTTCGACAGTGAAGGAGGTGTTGCATAAATGAATGTATTCTACAAAACCAGTAGTGGAATTACTCAGGTTTCTATGGAAGCAAACATTTCAGTAAACGTTTGATTACGATTCGAGGAGAAATTACAGAGGAGGCGGCTATTGATTTTACTGATAAAATTTTGGAACTGAATATGGAGTCTGAGGAGCCGATAACAGTACTTATCAATAGCCCTGGAGGTGAGATTAATAGTGGATTGTTAATGTATGATGCAATTGTAGGCTCGAAAGCGCCTGTTCGCATGGTGTGTAGGGGGAAAGCTTACAGTATGGGTGCTGTCTTGTTTACTTGTGCAAATGAGCGACTTATGTTGCCTAACAGCGAACTTATGCTACATCAGCCTCTCCTGGGTGGGCGTGTTTCCGGGAATGCCTCCAGTATCAAAAGTATCAGTGACAGTCTGCTGGAGACGAAAGCAAAATTGAACAAGCTGATTGCGGTTCATACAGGAAAGACTGAGAAAGAAATTGATGAAGCCACCGCATTTGATCATTACTTTACACCGGATGAAGCCATCGAGTTTAACTTGTGCGACAGGATTATCAGTTTCGCGGACATTATTGATTTTGCAGATGCAGTGGAGGGATAAAGTAGATGGCAAGAAGTAAAACAGATGTAAAGAATAGTAATCAGTCGGCAGTCAGATCCGATGAGCTGAAACGTTTCCATGAAGCGGACTGGGTTATTTTGGGAGATGGTCCAGAATGTATTTTCAGTACAGATACACAGGCAACAGGTATCAATAATAACATTCTGGTTGTAGGGGGATCAGGCTCTGGAAAAACTGTTTCTATTGCCGAAGCACTGTTCCTGGAAGCGTATCAACGGAGTATTGTCGCTACCGTAACAAAAAGAAGAATTGTGGATAAATATACTCCATTGCTGAGAGAACGTGGATATAATGTCTTGATTACAGATTTCGTTCACCCGGAACGAGGCAATGCCGCATATGATCCGCTGGATTTTATTAATAGTTTTGCAGATATCAGTTTTGTAGCCAAATCTATTGTTCTGGCAAATCCCAAAAAGGAGAGGTCTTCGGCGGATCCTTACTGGGACGAAGCGGCAACTTCTCTTTTTGCAGCGCTCATCTCCTATGTTTTGATGACGAAGGATGATGCAACATTTGCGGACGTTCTGGAGATGTTGGATAACCTGACCTTCGAAGAGTATTCTGGACAAATTAGAACAAATTATGACAGAAAATTTGAGTTTGGAGGAGAAAGACCCTTCGAATTTTGCAGTGACTAATTTTAGAAGTTTCCGCAAGCTTCCGATTAAGACAGCCAGCTGCGTGTTTGGAACTTTGAATACAACCGTTGATTCTGTTTTTAGTCCGGAACTTCGAACCATGTTCCGTATGAAGAAAAAGACAGATTTCGAGCAACTGGCTACAAGGCGTACCGTATTATTTGTAATTTCATCTCCTGTAAACCCTAGCCTGAACTGCTTTATCAACATGTTTTATGCACATGCATTTAAGCAGCTGTTTGAGTTTGGCGAGGAACAACCTGACGGTATGCTTCCAGTTCCGGTACATCTCCTAGCGGATGACTTTGCGACCGGATGTCCGGTGCCTCTGTTTGATCAGTACATTAGTATTTTTCGAGAGAAGCAGATTTCAGTTACGCTTCTGATTCAGTCTGAGAGCCAGCTTGTTTCTCTATATGGTTCTGATGCTGCTACTACAATCATTAACAATTGCGACTCCTATGTGTTTATGGGCTCCAATGACCTGTCTACTGCGCAGAATATCAGTCTTCGTGTTAACAGACCACTGGAGGATGTGCTTCATATGAAATTAGGCAATCAGATACTGTTCCGACGTGGAGCGAAGCCGAAGATTGGCAAACGGTATAGTATTCTCGAAAATGAAACATACAAGGAAATTACCAGAAATATGAACAACGTATTGTATTAGAGAAAGCGAAATTGATGGAAAGGGGGGGAATAAGCATATGACAGAATCGGTAGTGATGGGAAGGGGAATGAGACGTCATTTGGATTTTATCCATAGTATTTTTGTAGATGTGACGGAATCATGTAAGGTGACAGGAAAGGATGAGCTGGCTATGACACTGGATGAATTACTGGGACATATTTTTGATGACGTAGGAGATTGAAGGACAATGATTTGAGTTTCAGATATAGTTTCAAACCTGTACACATGGCAGGGTTTTGGAAAATGTTCAAGAATTCTATACTTATCTTATAAACTCATAGGAGGTAAAAGAGTTATGAGAAAACTGTTGGTTATATCCGGATTTTCTGGAGTAGGAAAAAATACGGTAATCCGTAGTCTGATGGAAATGGATCCAGAAATTCAGTTGAGCATATCAGAAACAGACCGTAAAAAGAGGAATGACGATGATCGATATGTGTTTGTTTCGCCTAAACAATTCCAGGAAAACCTGAAATCAGGTCATTATATAGAGTACAATTGCTATGGTACCCATTATTACGGAACTCCTCGTCAACCGGTACTTGAATATATGGACAGAAATCCTGATGGTCGAATGATTTTGGAAATAGATGTTCATGGCGTGCGAATGGCTGGTCAGGACATTGATCTGAAGCATCTGTATACAGATATCATTACTGTGTTTATTGCAGCAGAAGCAGAAACGTTGTTGGAAAGACTTAAGGGAAGAGGAGATTCTTTAGAAACAATCCGTAAAGATTGGAGATTGCGGCAGATGAGGCGAGAAATGTGAAGGAATACGAATACATTCTTTTGAATCGAAATGTGGAGAACACTGCGGCGCGTTTATTTGATATTTTGGCGGATAAAACTGTCAGAAGTGATAGTTTTGATGAAGATAAATTTTGCTCTGATATTTCTGCAATATTGCAAACATTACAGTGATAATCAGGAGGGATTGCGATGGCAAAAGATAATTCGTTTATCATTGGACTCAGAGAAAGATACAAAAAAATGACGGAACCGTGTGAGCAGACTTCACAAAGAGCGTGTGAACAAAGATCTAAAGAGCAAGAAGGCACTTTTCAGGACGTTGACCTTTTGGCCGAGCTGGAAAAGAAATTTGATGAACTCTTCGGTCCACTTGGAGAAGATGAAATTTCAGATAAACATACAGCTAATCAAGCAGAAGATGATACGGCATAAGCTGTTGAAAAGGAGCAATATATGCGATGAATTTTATTAAGTCCCTGAAGGTGTAAGGTTATGGGAGAGTGTACGAAGAAGAGTCGCTAATGAATTTTTGTATACCTTGGACTAGCATAGACCGGAGAGCTTGTGGTTCTGTCGGTGAAAGGAGGAGATTGCTGTGAATGAGAAGTCAACTGTAATAAAAAAAGACGCAACGATACGTAATATAATTTGTGCTGTGATACTGGTGTTAGGCTTTATCTGGTTCAACACCGTTTATCATATGGGTAGCTTCACTGAGAGTTATGGTGTCTTTTCTTTTGTGAAAGTAGCTCTTATCGCAACCTTTTATACTGGAATGTATTATTGGTTATTTACTTATGTTCGTATTGATCCAATTCGGAATACTACAAAGCTTTGTGCGATAGGAACAGCTGTTTCCACAGTGTTTATGCTTTTGGCACTCTTGTTGGAGCTTGGAACGGATACCTTTTCAATCTACGGAGAAAAAGAACTTGAGTTAATATTATTTAATATTCCGAAGAAGTATTTCTATGATTTTTGGATGATTATCTGGTTCCCTTACAACATCGATGTTATTTTCAGAGCTCTGCGTAATGAACGATTTAAAGCAATATCTGTGTTTTATAGCAGTGTTGCGGTAATAGGCATGACACTGGGAGGGGTATTGATCTTTCGACCGATGTCTAATATCTATCAGGTAGATGCCGTTCTTATGAATTGCATAACTCTTGGTGTTGCGGTATGGAAGTATGGTATTTCAGAGAAAAAGTTCGTAAAGGGAATACTGTTGCTGCTGTACTTTTGTATGGAATGATAAGAATTCTACTTCTTCCTCTTCAGTGCAGTGACTGGGGAGCAAATCTTTCCACTTTCATGTTGGGAGACAGTTATAAGGATTATGTGGAAGGCATCAGAGTTATTACAGCTAACGCTTCCTTTTTTGGAACATCAGAATATCTTAGAAACTCAGTATTCGTGCATGATTATCTCGTAGATCGTAATAAACCGGTAACTCAGATGCTCTATTATGGCGGATGGTCATCACTGATTGTTTTTATATTGTTGATGGTTGCCTTTGTTTGGATTGTCATGAAATTGCTTGGGGTAAAAAATGGAAGAAAACATAAAGGCTGGCTGATGTTTGCAACTGCAGCAGGAATGTTTTGTATTCGTACGTTTTTTGGAATTATGTATGGATTTGCCTTTCCATATCCAGTGGCACTTCCGTTTATGGGTAATAATGGAAGCCTGATGGATGGCATGGCATTCACACTTCTTATCATATGTGCCTGGGAGAATCACAGAATCCTACAGGTAGAACATATGAATGAGACTTTTGTTCGAGCAGAGGAAATTTGGGAGAGCAGGATTCTTACATGGTTCTTGATGAAGACGGGGATCTATATGAGGATAATCTTTGGGATTCTGTAGAAATATCCTCAGAAGATGGCTGTTATATTTATTGTAGAACGGAGTGATATGAATTTGACGATAGAGAATTCTGTGTGTTCACGACAAAGACTTCTCTGTTAAAGAGAAAACAGTTCATTCTGGAATATGCAGAACAGAAATGGATTTTACTGAATGATCCGAACGGTAATATTCAGGAGGAGATTATTGAACGACATAAGAAAACCTGTAGACCGGATTACTTGGAAGGAGAGGTGACATATTCTGATGATGAAGAAAACGATGATGACGATTTCGAAGACTTTGATTAATAATGTATGGCTTTGTGTATTTTTGATGATTGCTTTAATTGCTGCTGCAACAATAGGGTGGAGATGGAGCTTAGGTGCAGCAAAACGAAGCCTGAGCGAAGATTCTATAAAGATTTTGTATCAGGCAGATAATCTGAATACTGAGTCAGACGATAAATCTGGAAACACACATGATACTAACACATACGACAATATGACAGTAGAGATTTATGACGATCAGGCTTATCTTTATAATCAGTCAGGCGAAGTAGCCTTCGGACCTTGTAAACTCATCTACGATGATCTTGGGTATTCTAATTACAGCCGTGTTTTCCGATATGTAGATAAAAATGGTCTGATAGGATTTGGAAAAGTCGAAGAGACAGGTGTTGTCACCGTATTGTATGAAGGCATTTTTACAGAGGCAAGTAAGATGGCGGATGGAAGTGCCTGTGTTAAAGAAAATGATGAGTATTATTACATTGATGATGAAGGAAAGCGCCTTACGACAGGAAAATATCTTGAGGCGTATCCATTCGCAGAAAGTCAGGGGTGTTCTGCGAGAGTTAAAAAGCAGGATGGAAGCTGGGCGGTGATTAATCGTAAAGAGGAAGAAATACTGACAGGCTTCGATGAAATCCATGAGCTCTCATACATAAGTCACATTGGAGTTGGATTAAAAGAAGGGAAACCGGTTATTTTTACTTTGGAAGATTATGAAGATATACATCCTGGTATTATCTGTGAGTTTGATGGATGTAGCGAAATTAACCGCCCATATCCTGATGCGGATTATGTGATTTTGAAATCGAAAGAAGGAAAACAGGGCGTTGCCTCTGTCTGGAACGGAAATATGATAGTACCCGCGGTGTATGAGGACATCCAATGGGGATATTGTGACATGAAGTCAGATGATATTAAACAGCAGATGTGGTTTCGGTGCAGAAAGGACGATGACACAATGATATCCACTACTGGAATAACTAACGCGAGGAGGGATAAGGATGGAAAGATTTAAGAATGAAACAGGTCGAGAGAAACGATTGATTGATCTACATATGCATAGCATCAATTCAGATGGTGAGGAATCTCCCCAAGAGGTGCTTCGGAAGGCGGCTGAGGCAGGACTGTCATTGATTAGTATAACGGATCATAATGATTTCACATTTACGGAATGTCAGCAATATAAAGGTCTAAAAATTGTTCCGGGAATTGAGTTGTCTGCGGAATACCGAGTTCCTGCATGGAATGAGACCACAGAGGTACATATCGTAGGTATCTTCCCTGATGGTGTTAATCCGGCGGATTTCAATAAAATCCTGATAAATGCCGGTGAAGGTAAAGAAAAATATGTAAGGGCAATCCTAGACGACCTTGACACACGAGGAATACATATCACTTTGGAAGAAGTGTTGGCTGTTGAACGTAAGTGTAAGCACATAGGACGTCATGACATCGCGAAGGTTCTTGTAGGCAAAGGTATTGAACCGAATATTGATGCGGTGTTTGATCACCAGATTGGAAACTTCAGTCCGTATTATATACCAAGTACACGATATCTTCACTATGCTCCAATGAAAGACATTGTTTGTCAAATTATCACAAGTGGAGGTGTTCCAATTCTTGCACATCCCTACGGTTATTGCATGAATGAGGTTGAAATAGAACAGCTCGTTATAGATTTTAAAGAGGCTGCGATGGGACATGATTTTGATTCAGTAAATCTGAGTTCAGACAAGCTATTTACAGCTGGGATGGAAGTGTATTACCAGAGATATCTGGACGAATCAGATATGAAGCGTTTTGAGTTTCTCAGGAAACTTCAGGAGAAATATGGAATGCTTGCATCTGCCGGTAGTGACAGACATCGACCGTATCAGCCATTCTGCAGTGGAGGAGATTACTGTTTGTTTGAAAAGATGGTTCAATCGCTTCATGGAGAAAAGTTTTGGAGATAGAGTAGGAAGAAATCGATGGGGCTGACGTTGAAATCGGATTGTTTTTTGATATAATAAAAAGAAAAAGAAGTCTTTCTGAGGAGAACTGAAATATTAGGTACTCAAACTTCCCATAGCAAAAATGGGCTAGCACCTTGAAAATTCAATACTTCAACTAACAAAATTAGTGATTTATGCCGCAGATTCACCTCTATGTAGTGCCTTCCTCTGCAGTCAAAGCATCATAAGAGAGACTTCTACATTCACCAACCAGATTGAGGGTAGATTTACAAGTCTTGAAAAAGACTTCTATCTGCCAGCGTTTGCCATAGATGCGGATGATTTCTTCTTCTGAAAGCTCCGGATTTGTGCATACGAAAGCAAGCCAATCTTTCCGATTTGCTTTGTTTCTGACACAAACGATTTTAGCTGGAATAGGATTTTCTTTTCCGAGCATCACAGACACAGAGAGAAGATATTTTGATCTGCCTCTGCGCTTCTTGTTCTTTGCGTAGATTTGCTTGATATTCAGCTTTTGTCCTTCATATTCGTAGTTAATACGACTGCTTTTCTTAACCATGGCAATCACATCCATACCTCTGGATTTGATTGCAGTAAGTTGAGCCGGATTGGATAACCAACTATCAAAAAGGACGTAATCAGCTGTAATTCCCTGTGCTGTAGCCATATCTAAAAGCAGCAGCATGGTATCGGTTGCTTTCATCTGTGCTAATTTGCGGCGTTTTCCAGCAATTGACCTCTTATCAAAGTCCTTTTGGGGTCCGATGATATTTGACTCTTTTGAGGAAGCCATAAGACAGCTGTTGACAGGGAGAAATGTATTTCCATCACTCCATCCAAGCGTCAGCAGACGAAAGCCTTTTTTGTAGTGCATGTCGGTATGATCAAAGACTTTGGAACCAAGCTCAGTCTTCTTGCAGCTGGTTCGATTGAAGAGGGTATCATCCAAAATGAAAACATTAGAACGTTTTTCATCTGTAAGTTCCTTCACCTCGTCATTAATGATTGTGGAAGCCAGAGCTGTGGTGAATCTAAGCCACTTCGTTTTAGCAGAGTTCAGAAAACGATAAACTGCATTTTTGGAAAAGTCCTCTTTGAAGGAGCCAGTGCGCATCTGCATATACATGCTACGGTCGGAAAATACAGTCCCAAGTCTGTAACGAAACAATGAGATGGCTGGAACACCTTTTTCTTTCGTTCCGTTGCACTTTTTCAAAAGATCTCCAATATGGTGATCAGAAAAAAATCTGTGAACGCAATCAAAAACTGCTACCTCTTTATTGGTATTCTGTACTAAATAGATATGGCATAAATCCTCCTCTGGTTGTTGGTCTTTGGACAATTCCATTATACCATTTGGTTGGCATTTATGCCTTTTTTATTGGCTGAAATATTGAATTTTCAAGGTACAACACACCTTATTGGTGTGGGAAGTTTAAGTTAGGTATAGATCTGGAGTAGATTGATGCAGTGGATATTTTATTTGTCATTTGTGAATCAAATTAAAAACTATGTTTTGCAGAGTCTCATGCAAATGTAAGAAGAAAAACGAGGAGATTTCTTTGAAGTAGAAGCCTAAAGACAAAAATAGAACGAAAGAGGGAATGAATATGAAGACGGTACAGGACTTATGTCATTTTAGTTCAGGAATATATGAGCCTTATATTTTTGTATCCTATTCTCATGACGATAAAGATACTGTCGAAAAACTGGTGAACCGGCTGCTTGAAGATGGTTTTTGCGTATGGGTTGACTATGAGAATATCCGTGGATGGTATTTTTCTGACGATATCAAGAACGGAATCAGAGAATGTGCAGTTTTTCTTCAATGTCTCTCTAAGTCGTATATTACAAAACCGTATTGCGAAAAGGAATATAAACTTGCCGATGATGAGAATAAAGGGATAGTACCCGTTGCCATAGATGATGTGAAGAAGAATGATAATCCAAACCTGTTTCCATATGGCGGCAATATTCACAGGTATGGAAGTGGTATGCGTGATGATTTTGAAGAGTGTTATTCACATGTGGTTAAATCTGCACTTCTTCTTAAGTTAAAACAGGGGGAAAATCCGGGATACATGTTCGCGGGTGAAGAGATTTTGGAAGAATTCAAGGAACATTGCAAAAATACTTACGAGCATAGCGGAAATTATATTCTTCATGAGATTCATAAGGAACTTTTTACCGATATTTGGGATGAAGACAGCGATGAGATTTACGGGGGAACGGAGAGCACAGAAGTTTCCCTATATAACTTCCTGGTTAAAAACAAGGATAGGAATCCGGTTCTCTTGCTGGGAGAAGGTGGAACCGGGAAAACCGTTTCTATGATTCGAACCTGTAAGAAATTATTAAGTGAAGGTATTTGTGCGATATACGTTCCTTTAAATAAAGTTTGGTTTGACGGAATTGAAGATCCTATAAAAGAATACATCCGCAAGAAGATTCTTGGAGAAAATGCGCCCCTTTTTAGCAGTCTAAAAAATATGCTTAATGCCGAAGTAAAGAATAATGTATTCCTGTTTCTGGATGGAGCAAATGAGTTAAAGAAACAGGCATTGGAACGGCTCAGGGAGTTCATTTCAGATGCCGGAATGTCAAGGGAGTGGACCGGTACTAGAATTATTATTTCATCGAGAACAGATTTTGATATTAATGTTTATATCAAAGAGTTAAAAGTGCTACCTTTGGGGGAGAAAAATATCCGGGATTTTCTTTCTAAATTAAAAGTTGCAATTCCGGATAACAGTAAAGTTTTGGAATTAATAAAAAATCCTCTTATGCTTGGCTTGTATGCGGATGCGGAAAAATATGCTGAGAACTATAAAAAACAGGGAAAGCGATTTAAAATCAGGCTCGATGCTCAACCGGATACAGTAGCTAAGATCATTGGAAATTTTATGCAGACACAATTGTTTCAGATGGTGTCTGTCTCCAATGAAGAAAGTAATTTTATTCTGTATCATACATTAATCGACTATGCACTTCCGGCAGTGGGATACAAAATGCTTATGGCCGACGGGCTTCTGACAGAGAGAATGGTTCGAAGAATACTTATTGATTATCTAGATGATGATGAAATACATTTCAAATGGTATTCCAAAGAGATTTTGGAGGATCTTTGGTTTGAATATGGTGTAGATGATATTTATATCAGCAAAAATGATATTAGAAAAATATGTGACTTTGCAATTAAAAACTACAGATTTTTGTACATAAATGATAATGAAGACGATGAGCCTACAGTAGAATTTCTTCATCAAGAATTCAGAGATTATTTTGCGGGTGTATATCTGGCAAATGAAATACGTATGTTGGAAAAGTTTCAAAAGTACGCTGGTTATGGGTATTCGGAGATGGATATTTGTAAGTCGGCAGTATGCAAAGAAGCCATCGAGTATTGCTGCGGAATTTTAAAAGAAGAGAATGCCTGCCCGTATATTGCAGAAGACAGCTATGTTTTCCCAGGAAAGAGAGGAATGGAACCATCTTCATATAGTCTGTCAGAAAAGGTATTATGTTCGTTACGTGACAAAACTGACGAGAGGGATGCGGGTGTTGGGTATCTGATTGCGAATCTTATGCAGATTATGAGATTGAGCAGAAATGATATTCTGGCACAATGTGATTTTTCCGGATTAGATTTACGTAAATGTAAAATGAACGGCTGTCATTTTTCAGAATACCATATGGGTGCAGTTTATTCATCTTTGTTTGACGGTGCTCTCATGGATAAAACATTTTTCCTGAATGAAGGACATGCAGAAAATGTATGCGTAGTCGCAGAAGGGGAAGATGGGTGGATATACAGTGCTGATGAAGGAGGAATATTATTTCGATGGAGTTATCAGACTGACGAGATGTTTTTCGTTAAGAATTACCATGATATTCCCAGAGACATTGTATACAGTGAACAGGGAAATCAGTTGTGTATCGCATTTGAAAACCAGATTGTATTGATAGATTGTGATAATCACAAAGAAATATTCAGTCGATTCAACGAAGCGGGAACAAAATATTATCGCTATGTCAAATTTGATTCCGATGGTCAGGTTTGGTATGCGTATGATTTAGAACCATTCATCTGGTATAATCTTTTTCTGGAAAAAAAGCATCTGATAATCTGCAGTTTCCGGTTGTGTCTGGATGCGCACATGAATATTCTGATGCCGGAAAGATAGTCTATTCATTGTATGGAAGGAATATTTGTGTTTTAAACATCGAACAAGTGGAGAATAACTCCCAGATTGTCAACTATATTTACGACAACATGAGACGATTGGGTGAAGAAATTGATGAAAAAAACACAGACATAAAATCGAGGATAAATGCTATTACCGCAGATATGGGTCAGAATCGTTTTGTGGTTGCAATCGGAAGAAATCTCCTTGAATATGAATTGAGGGAATGCTGCAAGGCGAAAGAACTTCCTTTGCTACGAAGCTTTAAATTGGGAACTGACATTAAGGATGTCAGGTATTTGAGAAGCGGGGGATTTGTTCTGGCTGCTGGAAAGACGGTAAGTGTTATAGACAAAAAAGGAAATCTTGTCAATATGCTTCGAAAGAAATCTGTTTCGGATGTTGTGTTTTTTACACGTGGTTGTTATGAAGAAAGTAATAGTTGTGATACGGAAAGTGTTGTATATTATCTTGTTTCTAGGGATAAAGTGATTAAAAGGCTGGACGCCCGGTTAAATGTCATGGAAATGAGAAAAATCGCAATGCCGGCCAGATTCGAATGGGTAAGAGACAGAAAAACAAGAGAAATGCAGATGATGTTCGGATCGACGAAACAGTTTCCAAGTGGATATCGATTGTCATTTGATTCCGGAAATGTAATTCCGGTAGGATGGTGTTTTGAGATGAAAGTGGCATCAAAAGATCGTCAGATATATTCAATTGGGCAAACAGTTGTTGCATATGATGAATGTAAAAACACACCGGCTTATGAATATGTCAACTATTCGGGAATATGGATATTTGACTGCTCATTTAAAAATATTAAAGGCGAATTGTCGGAAGCAGACGGGCAGCTGATACTGAAAAAAAAACGGAGGGATTGTAAATGGAGCATCTTGTTAACATATATGATATTCAAGAAAACGGAAGATGTAAAGCAGATCTTCAGATTCCGGAGTTGAACTTGGTAATCAATGGTTTCCGTGTCGTTCCGGGGACAACGGGTAAAGGCGTTATTGTGCATATGCCGAAAGGAATGGGGACTGACTGGAAATATAGTGAAATCGCATGGCCTGATGTCCGGGAAATGATATCATCGGTGTATCTCGAGAACCCGCAGATCCGAGAAATATATATTAAATTATTTGAGACAGAAGAAAATCCGTTACACGTGATTAAGCAGGCAGAGCATCAGCAATACTCAAAAGAAGATGTTTCTGTGAATTTGTATAATTTTGATTACAAAAATAACACCTGTCAGGCAAGCGTTGTTTTGCCGGGAAACAGAAGGAGAGTGGAAGGTTTCTCTGTAAAACAGGCAGGGAAAGCTGTTCATGTTTATATGCCAAAACAGTATGGTATGAAATGGAGATTTGGTGAGATAACATGGAAAGAGGTTCAGAAAGCGATATCTGATCAGTACCGTAAAGAGGAACAGTATGTACAATCCAGCAGTTCTGCAGGAAAGGAAGGTTTTACGGCGAAGTTTCATCATTTCAATGAAGTATACTGGTACAATATCCTTATCCAGGATGATATTCAGACCATTGGCAATGCAACTCTTGAAAACAGAAATGAAAACTGCAGCATTAAGATTGATGATGAAACACTTGAGACTGTGGAAAAGTATGGTTTAGACAAAGTCGAGCTAGAGAAACTGAGTAAAACTGCGTTTAATAATGAGTCTTTTATTTCGGAGAAGAAAAATTTACTCAGGATAGAAGTTGAATACTGTACAGGGGTTTCAATAAGTGTGCTGGTTGATTTCGTTTTGCCGGGAAGTACATATGAGTGGAAAAACTTTTATATTAGAGAATTAGAAGGCGGTCAGGTGATTGTCAGTACTCCCAATAGTCTTCATGGCAGATGGTCAAATCCATGTTATCCATGGAATGCTCTTTGTGAAATGTTGAAGGAGGCGTATCAGCGGTTTAAAGAAAATTCTTCTATATCTGAGAAATTGGAAGATTCTTCGGAGCAAGTGCCTTGTACAGAGCAGGAAGAGGGAGAAACAGGGAAAAACGTGCCTTGTGATACGGTGGAGCAGTCTGCGGAGAAGGTTGCCAAGTCGAAAAAAAAGAAGCAGTTTCTTGATGCCCAGAATCAAATGGGAAGAGTTCGTAATGCAGAACACAGTGCATTTTTATTTGTGCCCCATTCCATCTTAAAATTAGTTCCGGCTGATTTTGACAGAAAATATCTGGTTCAGAGGTTGATAACTGCGTTAAATAGTCCGCAGGGAGGAATTGGAACTTTTGAAATTGAAATATTGGATTGGATAAGCAGACTAAAATATGTTTCAAAAACAACGCTACTGGATTTGGTTCTTTCTGGTTACATATCTCTTGGAAGCAGGGAGAAAATTACGGCTGCCAAGGTTACGGATGTAATGAATCATTTGTATAAATTTGACCTGATTGAAATGAGCCGATTTGTGGCTGTGGATGATAACGGAGAGCCTCTTGAGGAAGGAAACAGGCGATTTATCGGATTCATACACTCGGAGCTACCGGATATAACTTGCTCAAAGAAATGGGAAGACATCCGGAAAGACGTAATTCCTTTGGTGTACTTGCCGATGGTAATACAGTAAAAAAACATCTTTCCGCAACACAGTGGCTGGTATATTGGTTAACGCATTACTCCAGCGACGAAATACTGGATTATTCCATTAACACAATAATTAATCAGATGGGACAGAAATGGAATGGAGCAAAAATATATGCGAGTGTAACGTTTGATTCAGCGGTTATCGTTGCAGAACCGGTACGAAGGTGTGAAAACTTTGAGGTTGAAGTCAGTCAGAATGAGATGAAGGAAAAACTGTTGAGGCTGATTGATATATTTGACCATGAAGATCAGTTGTATAATGAGAGACGAGATCAGATTGTTTTTTCAACAAGACCAATTATATCTTTCGTTTGTGAAGATGATGAGCATATGAAGGAAGTTGCGGCATGCTTGGCAGGAACTATTAGTGATTACCCTCGACAGGAAATCTGGTTTACATCAGATCTTCGCATGTTTAATTATGATTGTATCGGAGAAAGGTTTCATAATGTTTGTGGGGGAGAGTTGCAGCGGATTGCACTTGAAGAAACGATTGGATTAACAGAAAAAACAATGGAAGAATTGGGACAGTTGTGCTAAATGGTTTTAATGATAGCCGAACAGAAGAATGAATGTTCTTGAAGATCTTAAGTTTTATCAGAAAATAGTACAGAGAGAATCGATGGATGAGGATTTAGTAAAGCATATTTATGACAGTTACATGCATTAAGGATTTTAGATCCGTATGATATGACAATTGTATCAGTAATACTGACAAAACCCTGAGCGGGCATGGCGTGATAGCCAATTTTCGCTCAGGGTTTTGTTGTACAAGCAAGTTTCAGTGCTTCATTCATTGCCATCTATGAGAAAAAGAAGATTTGGCTGGGCTTAATAATGTATCTGTAGTTCAATGCTTTTTGAAAAGGTTGCAATATGCACATTTCAGATATCAGTTTCAGTTTCATTTTCAATATTGCTCCTTTGAGGGGGAAGTGGAAAGTGAGCGGTTATGGAATAATTAATATAACAGATAAACAACTCGCTTGGAAAGGAGAAGAAGAACATGATAAAAGCAAAAGGACTTATCCTGGTAGAGGATATGAATGTACCTGAGGTTGTTCTTCGTGGAACACATCAGAGAATTCAGAAAGAACAGGAGGCAAATACGGCTCAAACAAAGTCTTCCGTTTTAACATTAGTAACGAACACAGAACCTGTTGCTAAGTGTGATCAGGAAATGGTAGGAATCGATGGCCTGATTGGCAAAAAGCAGAATATTGTCATTGAATCATATGGCGAAGATGGAACTTTTAGAGACTGTATCACTAGACTGGCAGTTCTTTTGGTGAAAGAAGATCCATTGATGAAGGGATTCATTCGTAGACTCCGCTTACATTATATCAATAAAATGAAACCATTTAGCTTTTCCATCGCTGGTTGGAATGAGGAAGAAAAGAAAAAACTTCGTGAGATTTTTTCGGAAGAACTCTGTGGAGTTGTTGATTCCATTGATGTAGAGAGTAATCCAGATGTGATTTCAGGTAATATTGTATTTTCTCCAAGTGCGCAGCTGTTCATTACAGGACAGTACATGGAAATTGGTGTGTATGAGATCGTGAAAGAAGTTATGCGGGAGATTGCTGCATACAGCAAGATTAGTTGGAAGATATATCGAAATGTAAAAGTTCAAACAAAAAATGGCTGCACAAAGAATGAATTCGATATAGTCATTGAATGTGAAGGTATGTTCTATGTAATCGAAGTAAAGTCAGGTAAAGAGTTTAAGCATGGGGCGATCTTGTAGATACTGGAAAAGAGTATGAGATTGTGCCTGACCGGTTACTGCTTGTGGATTCTTGGTTATCTGATGAGAAGGCAGGACGCATAGAAGAACTGTGCAGGTACTATGTATCGAATCTGACGAATGATACCTTGCGAAAGAAGATAATCACCATGATTACCAACGACCTTAAAATTCTGGAACCAAGGTGTTTAGCACTGTATTAAAAAAGCAAATGAAAAAGGGAAAGTGCTTGTTAGCATTGATTCTATTGATAATAAGGTAATTGCCTGGGAGGATTGGAAATGAGCTATACATTGTTTGAAGAAGGATTGCTTGATATCACCCAGCTGACAAGTAGACAGAAATTGTTGTTTCTTACATGTTTATCTGATTCGGATTGTGAACAGAAAATGATGATTGCTGCTGTGAAAAATGAAGAAAATTTTCGTAAACTGCGAAAGGCACTTCTGGTTGTCTTACCTGCTCTGCGTAACAGTAGTTTATATGAACCGGAACAGGTAAAAGTGGCGCATAGCGTTGCAGTATGGTTTATGGAGTGTAATCGGAAAGTGTTGAATTACAGAAATTATATCGAATTTACAAAACAGGTTTTTGATAAATAGATTTATTATAAAACTTGATTTTCGATGCTGAATATTTTGTGAAATTCGGATGAGATAAAACATAATTGTTTCCAAAGAAGACAACAAGAACGAATCTAAGGAGGATAGGAATATGAAGAAGATTCCATTTTTGAATGATGTATCAAATTATGACAATGTATATGCAGAGTGTGGATTCGACAGTAATCACCTATCAGAAATGGCAGTGTTTGCAGTGAATGATAATGAAGATGTGTATGAAGAACTGTCAGGAGACGGTGAATTTCAAGCGGGAATGCGCTATATAAGCAATATGTTGGATGAAATTGATCTGGCAATGATAGCAGAAAATGCAAGATCCAAGTATCTGACCAGTCTGCATCACTATCAATATCTTGGATTGCGTGGCTATAATGTGAAACGGCAGGGTATTAATAACCGACTGAAGAAGCTTGTAAATTCAGGGTGCTACGGGAGTTTGAGATTCGAAGGGAGGGTTCTGCTCGGGGTATCAGATACTATGGATTAGCTGGTCGTGGTTTGCGAATTGCGATGAACCAGAATGTTGTTTTTCATATGGGAAATCGCGTGCAGAATGATGAGATAGACAATCCGGAAACAGTAAAACGTATTCTTACAGCTAACATGGTGATTCTTGGATTACTTCGAAATGGAGCTGCTATTAAAGGGTTTGCGTTTAATGAAACTATCAGGCCTGTGCAGGAAGCCCGAATTACTGATAACTGTATACTCCGTACACCGGGAATGTTCTGGAGCGATTCGGATTCTATTTTCCTTTTGGAGGTGGTCAGATCCACCCCTCATGCGTTTCGAAAAATGGCGGACAAGGTACAGAGATATTATTCATTAGTAAATAATCCCAATTATCTTATAGCAAATGAACATGGGCATAAAGCAATGCCTCAGTTGGTAATTTGTGCAGAAAGCATGGAACATGCGCGTAAGGCGGATGCATATCTTCGAAGCAGAGATCTTTGGAGTGAGTCAGATACAATCCTTTATACCCATGATATGATTTTCATGAGAGATACACTTAGGATGTTTTATGAACTTGAGGAAGATGGAAAACAGGTTTGGTACGGTATGCAATCCAGATTTGCAGAACAGAAAAATATATGTGCATAGCAGAATGATTCGAACATTACTTTCGGCATCGAACTAAGAAATGAGAATCATATCTGGTGCCGAAAAATTTTATGCGGGGTTATATAGTTAGAACAAAAATGATAAAGGAGAGATGATAATCGTGAACATATTAAAGCTTCCAGTATCGATTACAAATTGGATTATCATATCGGATTATTTAAACGAGACTATTGACAGAAGGTTTTATATTAAACTTTTCAAAGATTATATGGCTGTTCTCCCTGTATATAAAGTGTCAGAAATATGTATTGTAGCTCAGTTACATTTGAGTGAATCTGATTTTCAATATGTTTTGGATGTTATGTGGAAATGTGTTGCGCTATTGCAAGAGAGATGAAAACGACAAGAAAAAAAGATTTTGTCGAAAGTTTATTGATGTTTCTGTTGCTGTATTGTGAACTTCCTCGATAATTAACTCTCGAAAATCAAAGAATCGCCAAAATACGTAGGTATTAATGCGTCTTGGACGATTCTCTCACAAGTCTATCGAGAGTTAATTAACACTCGATTAACAGGGGGCAATCCTTGAAAAAATCAAGTAAATAAGCCACATTTCACTATGAGAGTTAATTTTTTAGGAAGTTCACATGTATTGTTTTTTGTATCTGTACACGATAGTTGGGGACGATTTAGATGGGTGGATGAATCAATTATATACTAAAAAAGAACAGAGGTGGAACAAATTGAAAAGAATGAACGATGATTATTATGATGAGTGTGAGGATGAAAAATTCCATCCGTTTCAAGATATAAAAAAATCATGGTTTGTATGTAAGCTACCCTGTAAAATCATGTGCATTGGGATTTTAGTTGCTGCTATGATTTTTATTTTTTATCAGGATAATGTCGCACAGGAACAGTATTATTACTTCAACAGTGCGCACGCTGAATATGACAATGGGAATTATGATCTAGCACTGACTTATCTGGATCAATATCTTGATGGTGGGAATCGCGTATATTGGTTTATGCAGAAGGTAGGAGACAAGTATTTTTCAAGAAGTTTTGAAACGGTGGAAGAGCTGAGAGCGAAATGGTCTGATTTATCGGATGGATAAATTTGTGTCATTGAAGATATGGTAATGTAGATCAAAAACTGATACAATTGAATATAATCTATAATAATCGTGCATACATAAAAAATCAGCAGTTGATATACCATTTTAGATGTTAAATGTTACACGATCATAAAATTTGAATGATGTGAGAGGAGCTTCCTGTATAATTCAAGTGCTCGGCAAATAGAAAAGAGAGTTATGGGAAGAATTGGGGCACACCATATAAGAGAAGCAAAAAACTGTCGGATTATTTGGAAGATTAAAATATATGAAGAAATGTAATTGCATTGTAATTTTTGATAAAACAAAGTCTCATATTCTTTTTTGTAAGCGTGTCAAGAGTCCTTATGCAGGTAAACACAATTTTATCGGTGGTAAAGTAGAATCAGGAGAGGACGACTTGTCAGCGGCATATCGTGAATTGCAGGAAGAAACCGGTATTAGTCAGTGTGATATTCAACTGTTTCATCTAATGGATATTACATATTATTATCAAGGTTTTATTCTGGAGATGTATGTTGGACAACTCCGGGAAAATATTCCGTTGCAAGAAGAATTAAATCCGCTGGAATGGCTATCTATAGAGAATGAAAATTTTACAGATTCAGAACGGTTTGCAGGAGATCAAAACATAGCTCATATTGTGAATGTAGCTATGCACTATCCTTTGGAGAATATATAAATTTACGTAACAATGCTTGCGATACCGCCTTTCAGGGAGGACAGTAATATTTCCCCTTTGGAGGGGCAAGAATAAACAACCATTTGGGATGGTGGTTGCACAAACATAGAATAGGATATTAGATGATGAAGAATCACGAATGGATAGATGGACAGCTTCTTCAGACGAATAAAACGTATTCCCACCTGAAGCAAAAGCAGAAAGATAAAATTGCTGTCTGGATGTATGAGGAGACAAAGAAATATTATCAGGAGACCGGGAAGATGCCGGTGCAGTACCACGATGAAAAGGTGATTGATTCAGTTTATGAAAGAATTGAGGCGGCTCAGATATGGGTGCCTTATGGCGAAGTTGCAAAACATTATCACGATAAGCGGACGCAGCTCTGCAGGCGAGTAAAAAGAGAACTGGAGAATGGCAAGCATAAACCGGAAAAGACGATATTTATGAATATGTGCATGGTCTGCCAGGGCGAGATGGTGCTTGCGCTGGATAAAGTCAGTGACAGTTATTCCGGAACAACATTTCCGGGTGGACATGTAGAACAGGGCGAAACTTTTTCCGAAGCAGTGATTCGGGAAGTTCAGGAAGAGACAGGGCTGCTTATCAGTCATCCGGTACTCAGGGGAATTTATCACTGGTACCGTAATGGAGAGCATCAGATTGGACTCTTGTACCGGGCTGATGAATTTTCGGGAGAGTTAATGAGTTCTGAAGAAGGAAACGTGTACTGGATTACCCGAGAAGAATATGAAAAAAAAAGAACTTGCGGTTGGAATGCCTCGTGTTCTGGAGATAATGGACAATGATAATCTGACAGAGTGTTTTATGGATGTAAAAGAGAACGGAGAGATTGCGGAACACATGTTTTAGATGTGGGGGTGATGATTTTGAATCTTACAGATACCAGTAGATTTATCAGTCTGATTTTGCGACACAAGCCGGAAGTCATTGGAATTACACTGGATGAACATGGCTGGGCAAATGTGGATGAGTTGATTACAGGAATTTCAAACACGACCTATGGATATGGAGATTCTGGAAGAAATTGTCCGGACTGATAATAAACAGAGATACTCATTCAATGAAGATAAGACATTGATTCGGGCAAATCAGGGACATTCCATTCCTGTTGATGTGGAACTGCCGTTGGCAGAGCCACCGGAATATCTTTGGCATGGTACCGGCGAGAAATATGTTTCTTCCATTGATGCACAGGGGTTGATTCCAAAGAGCAGATTATATGTACATTTGAGCGCTGACGAAGTAACAGCGAAGAAGGTTGGCAGTCGGCATGGGAGACCTGTCATTTATCGTGTGGCAACCGGGCAAATGTACCGTAACGGAATCGAATTTCGCCTGTCTGTGAATGGTGTCTGGCTTGTAGATGCAGTACCGGTGCAATATCTTGAGAAAATATTGGCAGATTAAGAAATAACGAAGAAAGGTTGGCTGCTGGCATGGAAGAGAATAAATTGGATACTGTGAAAAAATCATATACAGAACCTGTTGTGGCTGAAATTAGAGAATTAATTGATAATTCTCGCAGAAGAATAGCTGCGCAGGTAAACAATGAATTACTAATGACCTATTGGAAGATAGGAGAGATTATTGTACGCTATGAACAGAACGAGAAAATAAGAGCTGCCTATGGCGAAAAGACACTTCTTCAACTATCTCGTTCATTAACAAAAGAACTTGGCAAGGGCTTTTCAAGGTCAAATATTTATAATATGAGGCAGTTCTATGTCAAGTATCCAATTTTCCAGTCAGTGACTGGAAAATTGACATGGACTCATTATTGTGAGCTTTTGTCTGTGTCTGATGATGATAAGAGAAAATTTTATGAGAAAGAATGTGAAAATTCAGGATGGTCAGTGCGTGAGTTAAAAAGGCAGATGGCAAGTTCGCTTTTCGAGAGGCTTCTTTTATCAAAAGGTGATGCAAATAAGGAAACCGTATTAGAGCTTGCTTCAAAAGGTATAGAATATACAAAACCGGAAGATGTGATTAAAGACCCATATGTATTTGAATTTCTAGGTATTCCTGAAGAAAAGCCTATACTGGAAAGTGATTTAGAAGCAGCATTGGTTCGGCAAATCGAGAATTTTCTGTTGGAATTGGGCAGGGGGTTTATGTTTGTTGGAACCCAGCAACGAGTTCCGGTAGGTAACACGAAACGCTATGTTGACATGGTGTTCTACAACAAAATATTCAGAGCATATGTCTTAATTGAACTAAAAACTATCCCGTTTTCTCCGGAAGCAGCGGGACAGCTTAATATGTATCTGAACTATTATGCGACAGAAGTAAATGACGAGGATGACAATCCGCCAATTGGTCTGATTCTGTGTACGGATAAAAATAATATAGATGTAGAATATGCACTTGGAGGATTGTCCAACCAAATATTTGCATCTAAGTATGTTTTGTATATGCCGGATAAGGAGCAATTGATTTCACAGGTAGAACGGGTAATAGACGATTGGCATAAAAAAGAAGCGTAAACACTATCCAACTGACCACCCAAACCACCCAATCGAATGAAAAGACTACTGAATCGGCGATTATGGATAATCCACACCGGCTTTTTGTGCCTGTACCATCTGATCTTTTCGCTCGATATGATAAATCCGGTTGCCTTTCTTGAACTGTGCTCCGGTCTGCTTAAAGTGAAACGGAACGTTGTATTTGACGCATTGGGTCATGGAGTTCAGAATCCAGGCAAAATCGCACAGTCGGGCATCGTCGCCGGATTCTCCACCACAGGTGACGCTTTCAATCATGCCGGTGGCAAGATAGTTTTCGATATTGATTGATTCAAGCATGGGTTCATGAATGACAGATCTGTGCCGGACAGGCAGAGTCAGGAATACAGGCAGCCGATGATCTGCCTGATACTGGTTCTCGCAGGTGCACATGATAGTGACGTTTTCATATCCATCATTCCAGTCTTCCGGAAGGGAGACTGTGAACCGGTGGATTCTTTGGTAATGATAACAAAGTGAAGATCAGAGCGCAGTTTTATCATCGCCCAGACTTCCTTCCTCCATTCATCGGCTTCTTCGATGAAGAAATCAGATGTCATGCAGGTATAGACCGGCTCACTGTCAGGCTGCAGCTTATACATGCCGTGGCGGTCCTTTTTCAGAGGGAGACCGAAATTGGCGGTTCTGGAAATAACGCTGGAGTCTTTGCCGAATTCTGCATCCCGGCGATAAACATAGCAGTGCTGACAACCGGGTGAAATCTTGTGACATCCGTGCCATGGGTTCCATATTGCCATAAGGAAACGCCCCCTTTCCGAGCTTTGCATATATGTTTGACGTTAACACTCGTCAGTAAAATGTTCACCTGTTTCATAAGCTCCCAGATCTTCTCTGAGGTAATTCGCCTTGTGAATTTCCTGCGTATTCAGATAATATCCTTTGGAGCGAAGCAGCAGGAACTTGTAGTCCAGCAATGCAGCCGGTACATAAAGAGAACGGGCTGCTTCAAAAAATGATTCGTAACGCAGATGTTCCAGCACAACATCGTCTTCCAGCAGAAGTTCAGCAGAGAACAGGTTTGCTTCTGTTTCTTCCGGCATGGACTGCCGGCTCTCCAGAACTTCCATCTCCTGAAAACCACGCATCAGAGCTACTTCCTGATGCAGGATTGCGTGTCCCAGTTCATGTGCAATCAGGATTCGTTCCAGAATACGATTAACGTTGCTGTCAATAACGATATTTTTTTGTCGGGACTGACAGAAGAAAAACCCCTTCAGTTTCTTCTGCAGATCTTTATGATGAATTTTAATTCCGAGTAACTGGCTCAGTTCATAGGGATCCCTGGTTTTGTATTTACGGGTGAGTTTGTCCACAACCCCGGCAATATACGCAGTAGAAGCCATCTTGCCACCTCCTTGGTATCTGGTTTGTGGTGTATTCTGTATGATCATTCTGGTTGTCTGAACTCACTTCGATGCTTTCTGTATTTCTTTGGCGTGAATTTCTCACGGGCATTCTGTTTCGAATCAAGATATACTTCCATCAGTGCCTGGAAAAAGACATCCTTCGCACTGTCATCCAGTTCTCCGCCGGCCAGCAGTGCGCCGGTGCGGTTCAAAATATCTTTGCCTCTCTGGCACCTCTGGAACCAAATTCTTTTCTCACATCATCAACAAACTGTTCCTGCTCCAGATGAACAGTTTTATCGGTTGCTTCTTCATCCAGAAGATAGGTAACTGATACATTCAGCGCTTCCGCAATTTTCTTAATATTCCCGGATCGTGGGATTGTTCCCAGCTGTTCATAGGTGTAGAGAGACCGTTCAGAAATGCCGGTCATTTCAGCAAGTTCTGTCTGTGACAGGTTAAGAGCAAGACGAGCTTCTTTTACTTTTTCGCCAAACGTCATAGTGTTGTTCCACCTTTCTGAAAAAAATTATTCATAACTTCCGATTAACTATTGACAAACTTCCGGAAGGATGTATAATCAAAAATATCAGAAGTTAACTTCTCCTTAATAGTACATCGGAAGTATCGAAAAGTCAATACTTCGGGGAAGAAAACTTCCGGTTATATCAATGTTACATCAGAAGTTGGAATTACATAGAGAGGAGGTGGCATTCATGCAGTGGACAATTCTTCATTCTGATATGAATAACTGCTATGCAAGTATTGAACTGCTTCATCATCCGGAACTGCGAGGGAAACCGTTGGCAGTGGGCGGAGATCCGGAAGCAAGACATGGAATTGTGCTGGCAAAAGATCAGCTGGCGAAGAAGTGCGGTGTGAAAACTGGTATGGCTCTCTGGCAGGCCAGACAGGTCTGCCCGGAGATTGTATTTGTCCCCCTCGTATGGATCTGTACTTACGATTTTCCAGATTGGCACATGAGATCTATGCAGATTTCACGGATTTGCAGGAACCGTTCGGTGTGGATGAGTCGTGGCTGGATGTGACTGACAGCTGTTCTCTGAAAGGGGACGGACTTCATATCGCACAGGAAATCAGTAACCGTGTCAGGCGGGAACTTGGAATTACAGTCAGTATCGGAGTCAGCTGGAATAAGATCTTTGCGAAATTAGGTTCAGACTATAAAAAACCGGATGCAATTACAGTTATCAGCAAAGAGAATTATCGGGATATTGTCTGGCCGCTGCCTGCAGGAGATCTTTTGTATGTAGGACCTGCCACGCAGAAAAAACTGAAAGAGCAGGGAATCTATACCATTGGTGAACTGGCATCGGCAGACCCGAAGGGAATGGCAAAACGGTTAGGAAAGATGGCATATGTACTGAGCGCATTTGCTAATGGAGAAGACCAGACTCCGGTAAGCCGGGAATGTACCCATGCAATGATAAAAAGTATTGGAAACAGTACCACAACACCCAGAGATCTGCTGTCTGTGGAGGATGTTTCCATTATCGTGTGGCTGCTGGCAGAGAGTGTAGCTGCACGGCTGCATGAAAATCATTTTGCAGGAACAGTGATAGAAATCTCTGTCAGAGATACAGAGCTGTACAGCTTTACCAGACAGAAAAAGCTGCAAATGCCTACGAATATTACCGGAGAGATTGCCAGAGCAGCCATGGAACTGTTCCGACAGCACTATCAGTGGGAAAGCCCATCCGCAGTATTGGTGTACGGGTATCTGAACTTCTGCTGGATTCCTGTCCTGTGCAGCTGAATCTGTTCATCAGCCAGGAACAGCGGGACAGGCAGCACAGGATGGATGAGGCAGTTGACGATATCCGCAGACGGTTTGGATTCTACGCAATCCAGCGTGGAATGATGTATACGGACAGACAGTTGTCCAGCGTAAACGCAAAAGAAGACCATACAGTACATCCGCATGGATATATGGAAAGAGGTAACAGAACCGGCGCACATGCAGGGGAGGTGTAACACAGAATGGAAGATAGAAATCAGATTACAGTAAGTAATTGCAAGGTATATGTGGAGGTGGCTGCAGAGTTTAAGGAGGGAGGATTTATGCGACCCCTGTGGATTTTGTGGACGGATGGTCGTAAATTCAGTATTGATCGTGTAAAAAGCTGTGTGAGAGCAGCCAGCCGTAAGGCGGGAGGTGTGGGACTTAGATATACGGTTTTGATTGATGGCAAGGAGAGCCATCTGTACTATGAAGAAAACTACCGCTGGTTTGTTGAAGCGAAAACCAGATGATTGAGATACCCGCCGGCAGCGTGGCTTCGCGCATCGGAACTTGCCGGTATCGTTTGAATACCTCATCTGCGGTTGACTTTCCCTTTTTCGTATGAGAGCGCTTATCTTCAGGAGGATTGCGGATGATGAAAATGAAAAGATATATTGTAACCTGTCCGGTGTGTGGCAAATTCTGTTCAGAGCTTCCAATAGTGACGCAGATGTGCAGTGCAGCAAGTGCAATAGTGCATTGAGCGTTGAAGTGGAGGAAGGTCGGGTGACTGTGGTTGAAATGCTCAGTGAGCAACAGTCACAGGAGATGGCAAAAAGAGCTTTGGCATATCACAGGGCGCAGTGCAAAAATTGAAAATCGAATAAGTTGAGATTGTCAGTTGAACCGGTAAATTGGGCTTGAACCCTCAGAACAGGCGCTGACAGTCAAGAGTTTGTTCAAAGGTTGGAACTGACAAGAATCATTAGGAGCCTGGCAAAACGGAAACACTATTCTACAGGAATAGGTGTGTTCATTTTGCCAGGTTTTTTTGTATCAGTATGCCGGATTTGTCCCGTTTCCGTTTTCTGGACGGAAAGGACAAAATATGTATCTTGATGCACATGAATTTGGAAAACGAGTAAAAGCTTTAAGAACGGAAAAAGGTCTTACACAGGAGAAACTGGCTGAAATGTTGAATATCAGTTTTTCGCAGATTAGCCGTATTGAATCCGGCAGAAGTACACCTTCGATTGATGTCATGATTGAACTGGCTGAGTTATTTCAAGTTTCGCTGGATTATCTGATTCTGGGAAGAGAATCGGCAACAGAAAATGTCAGAAATACATTGCTGGAACTGGCAGACGGATTGAAGGCGCTTGCTATGGGAATATAAATTGCTTTTGCATGAGATGCAAGTATTTTGCATACCATGCGCTAAAAAAAGAGCGATTGTCACTGTAGAATAATGAGTGAAGAGGTGGTCAACACCTCTTCACGAAACTGAATATGCAATCTACAGGAACAAGCCTGTTCAGAAGAGCCTTCGGCAGTTCGCTATGACACCCAATGGGGGAGAGCGGTTCACTGAAGCAAATACCGGATTGCAACCGGTGGCGGCCATGAAACTGAACAGAGATAATGATACTTCCGTAACTCGCGGCCCGGCCATGATGAAGGCGGGGAGGTTAAAGTCCTATGAGTGGAATCGCAGACCACGCCTGAATATTTAGAGATCCCAACTTCCGGGGTGATCGGGGATAAATACGGAGGAACCATATCAGCAGAAAGTGCCGCTGACTAAAGAAACACGTTTTAGCCGGCGGCATTTTATCCATATCAAATAGAAAGAATGGAGGAATCATGTATGATGAAAAAGGACTGGGTTTACCGGCGGGGAGATATCTATCTTGCAAATTTAGGAAAACCTGTTGGGTCTCAACAAGGGGGCGTTCGCCCGATTATTATTTTGCAGAATGATATTGGTAATTATTATGCACCAACTATAACACTTGCACCGCTGACTACAAACGGAGAAGAAGAAACAGCAGCCAACGCATTATTACCTGCGAACAGCTAAGGGACTAATGAAACCGTCTACTGTTTTAGCAGAACAGATGGGGACTTATGATAAGCAGTGTGTGATACGGTACCTTGGCAGAGTGAGCAAAGGGCAGATGCGGGGAATAGACGAAGCTGTAAAGATACAGCTGGGATATTATCTTACGGAACGTGTTGAGAGAAACAGGATAAACAGCAAATAGAATGTGGTGAGTAGTATGGGAAATACAGTATCAAAGCGGATGGAAGCACCCGAAAGAACGGAATTTGCAGAACTATTAACTGTAACTTCCGTTGAAGAACTGAGAGAAAAACATACAAATAAAATGGGTGCAGTGATGTGCCGGCGGAAGGAGGAAATTCATATGAGGTATGAGGTGCCTGTTTGGGAAAAAAGCAATCTTACATTAGAAGAGGCAGCAGCATACTGTGGTGTAGGTACTACAAAACTTCGTGAATTAAGTGATGCCAGAAACTGTGAGTTTGTTTTGTGGAACGGAACCAAGAGATTATTAAAGCGTAAGAAGCTGGATGAGTTCTTAGAAAGAGAATTTTCTATTTAAGATTCGGAGAAAGCGACATCGTTGATGGCCACCGAACACTGCGATTAAATATAGATGTGAGGTGGCCTTACATCACAGAAACAGGAGGATGATGAATATGGCTGAAAAAAGAAAAGATAGCAAAAAAAGAGTTTTGAAAGAAGGTGAATACCAGAGATCGAATGGAAGTTACGAATACCGTTGGAGAAGTGAGAATGGTAAGCGCCAGTATATTTATGCCAGAACATTGGAGGAGCTTAGAGAAAAGGAATTAGAAATTCAGCGGGATAAGAGCGATGGAATCCGGACAGTGAATCGCAACATCACAGTAAATGAAATCTATGATCTGTGGGTCAAATTAAAGAAGGGGCTGAAAGACAATACATTTGCCAATTATCAGTATATGTATGAGCAATTTGTATATCAGGATTTTGGTAAAAAGAAATTATGTGATCTGAAGAAAACCGATATTCGGAGATTCTACAATTATCTGGCAGACGATCTGAAACTAAAGGTTTCAACCATTGATAATATACATACCGTTCTTCATCAGGTTTTTAGATTTGGCTGTAGAAGATGAATATTTGAGAAATAATCCATCAGATAACGCATTGAAGGAGCTGAAGCAGTCCCATAACTTTGATGGTGATCGCCGTAAGGCACTTACCTTTGAAGAGCAGAAAAGATTCATTTCTTTTCTGGAGCGGAGCGAACAGTATAATCACTGGCTGCCGGTGATTACTGTGATGATTGAAGCTGGTCTTCGTGTAGGCGAGGCAATCGGACTTCGCTGGGAGGATGTAGATCTTGAAAATGGTATGATTGATATCAATCATACACTGATCTACTATAATCACAGAGTTGGCGGATGTTATTTCGCAATCAATACACCAAAGACAGCCGCCGGCCGGAGAATTGTACCGATGACATCCTCTGTGAAAGAAGCATTCCGGAGAGAAAAGGCATATCAGGAAGAGAACGGTATCACCTGTAAGGCAAGAATTGATGGCTATACAGATTTTGTATTTATCAATCGGTTTGGCAATACGCAGCACCAGGGAACAATCAATAAAGCACTTCAGAGAATTATCCGGGATTGTAATGATGAAGCTTTAGAATTACTTGCAGCGGGAAAGACCAAGAAGGATTCAGTGGTTCTGCTTCCGAGATTCAGCTGTCATTCGTTGAGACATACCTGTGCAACCCGTTTGTGTGAAGCTGGTGTCAACATGAAGGTGGTGCAGGACGTCCTTGGACATGCGGATATCACAACCACAATGAACATTTACACCGATGCCACAAAGTCCTTTAAGCAGCAGGAGATGAACAGGCTGGAGGAATTTCTGAAAGTGGAGAAAAAGGATGATTGAGACTTACCAACAGACAAAACGGTACTTACCACCACCCGTACCACCAACTTACCACCAAATCGAAAATACTTGTAAACGGTGATATAGAGTTGTAGACAATGGAACCCCTGAAAAGCACGGAATTAAGGGCTTTAGAGAGTTGTGAAGAGTGCTTTTCGGGATATAAAAATCGTCCCTACAATGAAGAGTTTGTCAAAGCCAGCAGGTGAGGGAAGTGAAAAGGAAGCAGATGAGAACAAAGCAGAGGAGTCAAAGACGGGCTTCTTTACACCAAATCATCAAATTGACTTTAGTAATGTCAAGATTGAGCCACTTTTTGAAGAGAGTGTGGACTTTGAAACCTTTAGTAAGTCTGACTTTAGAGCAGTAAAGGTAAAGGATTGTGCCGCAGTGCCAAAGTCAAAGAAGCTTCTTCAATTTACTTGGATGATGGTTCAGGCAAAGACAGGACGATTCTTTCCGGTATCCATGCATTTTATGAGCCAGAGGAATTGATTGGAAAGACCCTGATTGCCATTACCAATCTCCCACCGAGAGCAGTGATGGGCATCGAGTCCTGTGGTATGCTGCTTTCTGCAGTGAGCGAGTTTAAGGAGGGAGACGGCGAGGAGCTTCACCTTCTTATGGTGGATAACCACATCCCAGCTGGGGCAAAGTTGTACTAAAATGAAATATAAAATGTCAAAAACCATGATGTAAGACCACATGACAATTTGACAATAAAATTGGGAATAATGATGAATCGTTAAAGCACTTCTTAGAGTTAATCTAGGAGGTGCTTTTTTCGGTTCTTTGTCAAATGTTGGGTGGGTTGATTTTCAACCCACTCTTTCTGAAGGAATTGCATAGTTTTTTCTAACAGGTCTATAGAATACCCTATATCTGTTTTGGTTAGGGATATTTTTGTACCACAAAAAACTCGTCCCTACTTCTTTTTAAGCCATTGCCATTAAAATTCTGTTTCTAGAATATTTAAAGTTTCGTACACCATAAGATATTTTTTTCAACATCTTTAAAGTGTTAATTAGGTATTGACAAAACACCTTTAAAAGCCTATAATGGTTTATAGGTAGTTTTAAAATATCTAATAAATATTTAGAAAGGCAATAGAAATATGGAAGACTTATTATTTAATGTGAAATGTAATTGGAAGCATGCTGCACAGGAATATGAAATAAAAAGATTGGATTCTGCACAGGATATGTCAAGATCTGCGGTCTTTGTTCGGATGGTTGATGTGGCACAGAATATCTCTAATTGGAAGGAAATACAGGTGCTGCTTAGCAATGTTAAAAAGGGTGAAGACACTCCTATATTTACAAGCTTTCAGGCTCGCTATGATGAAATAACTGCGGCAAAGCTTGAACAGGTGAAGAAAGATATTCTTGGGCAAATTGATACCCTAAAGGTGTTGCAGACTCAGTACCTATTACAACTGTTACAGGCTAATTATATTGAAGTCCTAAGGCAGGCATTAGTCAGTATTAAATCTGATGGTGTCAGAGACGCAGAGGTTGACTTACCAGAAATGGCAAAGATCTTTACAGAAATGATGCTGATGGACAAGGAAAGCGAAAAACTTGTGCAGATTAGAAAAATTCTTGTGGACTGGAGGAATTCGAGATGAAACAGCCGATTACACAACTAACAAAAAAAGATGTACAAGCCCTGTGCAGAAAGCCATATTGCACCAATAGCAAGCTTATTAATGTCACAGAGCAGGAAGTAAAGGAGATGAAGGCACACTTGGAAACCCTTTACTCGGGAGAAATTCAAATGAATTTTGCTGAGAAAATTGTAGAGCGAAATAAGGAGTGGTAAGGGTGAAAAAATAAACATGGGCTATTCTCTTGTAGATACAGCAAATGCCTATGTGAATGAGCGAGCTGTAGGAAGAGGAATAAAAGAGTCAAGCACGAAGAGAGAGCTGTGAGTGAAGAGGAGTAAGTTGAAGTAGTTCACTTTATAAATACATATAAAAGAGTAGTTCCCTTTCAGAAATTTTGAGAGGGAACTTTTTTATGTTTATTTTGTGCTGAGAAGAATTGTTTAGAGATTTGTATAAGCCTATTAAGATGTGTAATACTTTATTGACAATGCATATATATATATATATATAATATTAGAAGGATTTTGATAAAAATATAGAAAAATGTAATAATTAAATTAATATAAACAAGTTATACACAGCATTGGATTCAAAAATAGAAAAGAAAAAATGTAGAAGGACAGATATTGTCATCCTAAAATTTTATACTATATGAGGACCGTATGAAGGAAGAGGGAAAAGACAAAGTAAAAAGAGTTTTGGGAATTTACTCGAAACTAATGAATGGTTATACCATTGACAAAGCAGAAGAAGCTCAAAATTACAGTGTAAATGAGCGAAGTATTCAAAGAGATATTGAGGATATTCGAGAATATATGGATATGGCATCTGTAGAAGAAGGTGTTATCAATACAGTAATTTATGATCGAGATGCAAGGGGATATCGCTTAGAGAAAATTTATGATATGAAGCTAAAAAATGGTGAGATTTTAGCTATTTGCAAAATTCTATTAGATAGCCGAGCATTTACGAAGAGAGAAATGAATAGTCTTATTTCAAGACTTCTGAAATGTTGTGTTCCAAAAGCTAATCGAAGAGAAATTACAGAACTTATTCAGAATGAGCAATATCACTATATTGAGTTGCAACATAGATCTGAATTTATTCAAAAGATGTGGGATATTGGAAAGGCAATCAGAGAACATCACTATGTAAGTATTGATTATCAGCGAACAAAGGATCGGGCAATCGTAAAGAGGCGAATTCAACCAGTTTCGATTATATTTTCTGAATACTATTTTTATATCACAGCATTTATAGATGATGAAAAAGTTAGAGAAAAATTTGATATTTTTAATGATTCATATCCAACGATTTATCGAATTGATCGGATCAAGGAGTATCAAGTTATGCCTGAAAAATTCCATATTCCATACGCAAATCGATTTGAAGAAGGGGAATTTAGAAAGAGAATTCAATTTATGTATGGAGGAAAATTGCAGAGGGTTAGATTTACTTATTCAGGCCATTCTGTTGAAGCAATTCTTGATAGACTGCCAACAGCAAAGATTGAAAGTGAGGAAGAAGGAATCTACACCATAACAGCTGAAGTCTTTGGGAAGGGAATAGAAATGTGGCTTAGAAGTCAAGGTGAAATGATAAAAAATATTGAAATAAAGTGAGGTATGACCGATGAGGGCATCAATGTTGGAGATACAACAATATTTAGATTCACATCCAGTAGCCAAAATGAATTTGCAGTTAAAGACGAAGTATATAAATTTATTAAAGCAATTAATTGCTGAAACGGGAAGTCAGGATTTATGGGTTGAATCGATGATTCGGCTCTATTCTTTAAAGTTATGTGATGGCAGTCAGGAAGATAAAGGCTTTAATTTTTATGAGTTATTTAAAAATTGTTTTAATTATCATTATTTTCGGTATTTTTTGCTTACAGATTGTCTGTTTATTACCGCATTGAATGACAGAAAAAAAGGTGATCAGGTTCTGAAAGGTGTGATTCAGCTCTATGGAGAGAAATACAAGAACAAACTATTGTCGTTGTTTCTTGCATTTTATCATACTGGAAATCAAACAATAATTGAAAAGATTCCTGTTCTCAAGCCAATGTATGAAGTGATTTGGAAAAATCGAGAATTTTTGGGAAGAACAGAAAAGAGAATTATGGTTACAGCAAATATGAGTGCTGGAAAATCTACCTTGTTGAATGCACTTGCAGGAAAAAAAGTAAATAAGATGCAGAATACAACCTGCACAGCTAAAATTCATTATCTTCATAATAAAGCTGGAGAAGATGGACTCATTTATGAATGGGATCATGATCTTGAATTGGATGCCACAGAGGAAATTTTGATGGAGGACAATGAAGCAAATGACAGCAATGAAATTCATGTAGGTGTGAGATTTCGTTCTCTTTGGGATGTGGATACAAGAGTGTGTTTTATTGATACTCCAGGGGTGAATTCATCAATGGAAAGCGATCACAAGGAGATGTCTCATGAGACAATTAAAACGACAAAATGTGATTTGCTTTTGTATCTATTTAATGGAGAGAATATTGGGTCTGACGATGATATGCGGCATTTGAGCTTTGTGAAGGAAAATTACAATGGAAATATCATTTTCCTTGTCAATCGAATGGACAGGTTCAAGAAGGGAGCAGACTCTGTAGCAGAGACAATGAAGACCGTAAGAAAGGATTTAGAAAAGCTTGGTTTTTCTGGTCCGAAGATTTATCCGATTTCCGCATATGCAGCATATTTGGCGAAGATGAGTATATATGGGGAAAAATTAAATGAAGATGAGCAAGAGGAGTTGGAATTCCTAAAGAGAAAATTGAGTAGGGAAGAATTCTCTTATCCGTCTTATTATCCCAACGAGGTCGATCTTTCCGACAAGAAAGATAATGAGTTTGCAGATGTATTCGTTCACTCTGGCATATTATTGCTTGAAGATATTATTTTTAATTAGAGGGGGAATGTTCATAATGAAAAAAGTATTTATTAAGTACAATCCATATCGAGTGACAACCGAGATATTGATTGATGGAAAGAAAATTAAAAACAATAGCCAATTAAATCGACCAGACCAGCGCCTTCAGGAATGGGTTGATCATTTACCAGAAATTCTTTGTGAGGAGTGTGGCACTAGGAAGTTTGAGATTGAGTTTCAGGGCACCACTTTGGACTATGAAGATGTTCTTGCTGCTGCACAGGAAGCAAAAAAGCAGGATATTGAAATTAGTGTAAAGCATATTCCGGCAAAAGAGGCGAAGGATAAAGAAAGTCATTGACGGAATTTTTGAGGAGATAAAAAAAGGACCATTTGAAGAGTTTAGAGATCCTGATCTTGACAGGGCATTTAAGTTGGCAAAGAGCAGTGATTTTGAAGTAAATGTTGTTGCAACAATGAGTGCTGGAAAGTCAACCTTGATCAATTCCTTACTGGGACAGAAATTGATGCCAGCCAGGCAAGAGGCTTGTACGGCAACCATTACAGAAATTAAGGATAATGATGAGGAGAGTTTTAATGCACAGGTATTTGATAAGGATGGAAATCAGATTGAACAACAGTTTAATCTTACCTATGCTGTGATGGAGCGTTTGAATGCCAATCCAGATGTTGCAAGAATTCATATCGAAGGAGATATTCCATTTGTCAAGGCAAAAGACGATGTTGCTTTGGTACTTGTGGACACTCCGGGACCAAACAATGCTCGTGATCCAGAGCACAGAGCAGCGACCTTCCGTATGCTTTCTGAGTCATCAAAGACATTGGTACTCTACATTATGAATGCAACTCAGTTGGCTGTCGATGATGACAACAATTTGCTTAGTCATGTCGCTGAGAGTATGAAGGTGGGAGGAAAGCAGTCAAGAGATCGTTTTATCTTTGTATTAAACAAGTTGGACGACTTTAAAAAGGGCGAGGATAGTGTTGAAAGTGCGATTAAGAAGGTAAGGGAGTATCTTGCAGACAATGGCATTGAAAATCCAAATGTCTATCCTGCATCAGCACTTACAGCATTAAATATTCGAACTATCTTAGCGGAGAGCGATGATGAAGATGACGATGAAGTCTATGATGCAAAAGGTAAGGTGCGTAAGTTTAACAGAAATGAAGAAATGCACTTTGAAAAGTATGCACCATTGTCAGGATCATCCAAAAAAATTGTGAAAAATAGATTGGCAGATGCCATAAGTAAAGAAAATACAAATGAGCAGGCATTGATTCATTCCGGAATTGTTCCAATCGAAGAAGCCATCAAAATGTATGTTGTCAAGTATGCCAAGACAGCAAAGATCAAAAATATTGTGGATACCTTCCTTAAAAAGCTTGAAAGTGCTCAGTCCTTTGAGAATACAAAGAAGGAAATTGCTTCAAAGAAAGAAGAAAGAGATGCTATTATAGCACAAATTAATAGGATTGAGGCAAAGCTTCAGAGTGGAGAGGAAGCAAAGAAGTTTAAGGATCAAATTGCAGCCATCAATTATGATAAGGAAATGATGAGGGTGGCCAATGATGTTATTAAGAAAGCTCAGGAAAAGATTACGAAATATTTGGCTCCTTCTGAAAACAAAAAAAAGAAGGATCTTTTAAGAGACGAGGCCATGGCTGTTCTTATGAAATTTACTAAGTTTGCAGAGAATCTTCAAGCTGAGGTTAAGGTGGAGTTGGAATCTTATCAGCAATAATGTTCAAAGGAGTGCGGAAGATTTGCTTGATCAATATAAGAGAAGGTTGGCAGACTTAGTGGAGGATATCGATGTTGGTAATATTGCACTTAATCCGTTTGAAATGATGGAGGGAGAGGTTTTGGACGATCCATCAATAGTTTATGACTTGGTAAAAACAAAGAGGGTAGAGGCTGGAGAAGAGTGGATTGAAAACACAGATAAAGCTTGGTATAAACCTTGGACTTGGTTTCAAGAATCTGGCCATTGGAAAACTATATATAAGAATGTGGATTATGTTGATAGAGAAGAATTGTCTCAAAAGTTTTTTGCACCAATTCAGGAGAATCTCTATGAGAATAGTGCTGCAGCTCAGAACTATGCAAAGGAAGCAACCAAAAGAATTAAAAGGGATTTTGCAGGTAAGTTTGACGAATTGGACGAGATATTAAAAGCAAAACTTAATGAGTTGAAAGTATGTGCCAGTGATGAAAAGGAGGCACGAAAGAAATTGGAAGAGGCTCAAAGGCGTTTGGATTGGCTCAATGACATTCAAAAAAAGGTAGATACAATTTTGGATATTTAATTTTTAGGAGGAAAAATGGAGGTTTCAAGTGAATTTCAAAAGGCAGTAAAAGAGAAGAATATACTTAGAATAAGGATAATGCTTAAGGATAGTTTGCTTATAGATAGAAGTTTTTCTATGTTCAAAAAATTGTTGGAGCATACGGAGAAGTATGGAGTAAAGGTATTGATGGAGGCAGAAGATTCACTTGAAAGAGCCGATAAGCCTTGGACAGTAGATTTAATGAATTCTGAGTTGGTTGGCTTGGTAAATGATTTCACAAAGGAACATATTCAATATGTTATGGAAATTATTCGTGAGATTTTACCAGTAGAGAAAATAGAAAGGCAGAGTTCTTTAGATAGAGAAAGTTATAGTAAACCACGAAGAAAGGAGCTTCTGCCCCCGAAAGATGATATGGAGAAATTAGCAAAGAAGATGATAGTAAGGTTGAAAGAAATTTCTGGAAAAACTTCTTGGAAGAGTAGAGGGGACTTTATCAGAGTTCTTAATGCTATGGAAAGGTTTATGGAAGAGGTTAAGGATATATAATAGCGAAAAGAGGAGTAAATATGGCACTTACATCAGAGTTTAAGGACGCAGTGCAAAATCAAAATAAAGTACGCGTTAGAATTATGTTGAAGGATAGTCTTTTGCTTGATCCAAGTGGAGATAATTTTCAACAGATGCTTGACTATGCAAAGGTTCAAATACCATCCCTTGTGGATGAACATGATGGAGAAGTATTCAAAACAGCAGATCAGTGGGATGAGACCTACCTCAATGAGCAAATGGTCGCAGTGGTAAATAATTTTTCTGAGGATAGAATTGAATTATTACAAAATATGGTTTTTAAGCTGTATAAGCCACAGCAGTCAACATCACATACAGAGCATACAAAAGAGGATAGGGAAGATGGATTATCTTCAATGCAAAAGACTGGTGTGGCGGTGGCAGGAGTGGGAGCAGTTGCCGTTGTCGCAGGAATTGCATTAAAGACATCAATGGCTGTGCCTATTTTGGGTGGAGTTGCCATTGTTGCTGGTGGTGTGCTGTATTTTGCTGGAAAAGATTTATAATAAGGGATTCATAATAAGGAGTTAGCTATATGGCAAATGATTTATTACCAAACAGAAAATGCACCAGTACCTAAGTACGACAATATGGCGGCAGGATATCAGTCAGCTCTACAGCTTGTAGAGGATGTCGTTTTAAAAAGTTACATCGCAGGTTTGTCTGATTTGGAAATTATTCCACTGAGCCAGAGCGTGTTGGATACCAATCTTGAAGAAAATGTTTTGTTTTTTAAGATTACGGAGATGGTCTATGAGAAAGAAGAATTTGCACCATATAAATTTGCAAGTGTGTTTAACACACTGGCCTCTTCCAATGCAGGGGTTTTCGTTATTATGGATAGTGATGGAGAAAAAACAGATTTCTATATGGGAATTCGCTCCTTAGATAATGAAAAAACTACTAGTTCGATTCGAAACACACTTGAGAATGCTATGAGTGGTCAATTTCCAGGCATAAAGACCAAGAACTATGATGTGGATGGAATGAAAAAAATTATGGCTGGAATCAAGGGAAATAGCATTGCTGCGGTGTCTTGTGTTGCAAACAGTCGGGAAGAGGATATTAAACACAATCAAAACTTTGTACAGGGCTTAGAGAAGTTAGTTCTTTCTATGAGAGGACAGAAATATACAGGAATTATTATTGCAAATGCAACAGATCAGACTCAGTTGAGAGAGCTCAGAAGATGTTATGAGAGTATATATAGCCAGTTATCTCCATTTGCAACAACCCAGGTCAATTATGGTCAAAATGCATCGGCTGGAAAGAGTGAAAGTAAGAGTGAGGCTAGAACGAGAACAACAACAAAGACGATCAATGAGTCGGAGACAAATTCGACAACAAATTCATATTCAACATCAAAAGGAAGCACAACCTCTAAGGGCGGGTCTTCTTCGAAATTGATCAAAGATTTAATCTCTGTAGCGGGGATTGTAGGTGCAGCCTTATCACCATATACGGGAGGAATAACAGGTGAGATTGGTGGTCTTATATCAGGTGGATTTGGACTGAGGGGTTCTACAACTGGTTCTTCTACATCATCTTCTACATCAAATACAGTAACAAATTCAAAATCGACTAGTAATTCAAAGACTTATGGAGAGAGCACATCGGAATCTGAAGGCTTGACAAGTACCAATACTACGGGAACAAGCATGACGAAGGGGTTATCTAATGCAATCACATTGACGGCTCATAATAAGACGATTGAAAATATGCTTAGTCGAATTGACAAGCAATTAAAGCGTATAGATGAGTTTGAAACTTTGGGTATGTACGAGTGTGCGGCTTACTTTTTGTCAGAGAATCAATATGCAGCAGATATTGCGGCAACAACTTATAAGGCGATTATGAGGGGAGAAAACTCTGGAGTAGAAAGTGCAGCAATTAATTCTTGGGGAAGTTGTGAAAAGAGAAAGACGGCACTGATTGAGCAATATGTCAAGAATTTTATACATCCTGTCTTTGAGTATTCTGGATCAGTTGGGAAAATTGAAGTGACTCCGAGTGCAATGGTCAGTGGAAGTGAATTGGCAATTCATATGGGGCTTCCTCGAAAGTCTGTATGTGGATTGCCGGTCATTGAGCATGCAGATTTTGGAAAAGAAGTCGTGCGATATGATCAGGAATCTTTCCAATCAGGGATTAATTTAGGTAAAGTATTTAATATGGGTAGAAGTTGCCTGAATAATGTAAGACTTGATAAGTCAAGCCTTTCGATGCACACATTTGTGACAGGCTCCACAGGATCAGGAAAGAGCAATACAACTTATGAGTTGATTCGACAGACAAATAATCTAGGGATCAAGTTTATGGTGATTGAGCCAGCAAAAGGTGAGTATAAGAATGTTTTTGGCCATCGTACAGATGTTCAAGTTTATGGTACAAATCCTGAATCTGCGGAATTACTTAAGATTAATCCATTTAAGTTTGCTTCAAAAATTCATGTATTAGAGCATGTAGATCGATTGGTGGAAATTTTTAATGTGTGTTGGCCTATGTATGCATCTATGCCAGCGGTATTAAAAGATGCAATTCTTAAGTCGTATGAAGATTGTGGATGGGATTTATCATCTTCAAAGAATATTTATGGGGCTCAGTTATATCCTACATTTATAGATCTTCAAGAAAGCTTGGAAGAAGTCATTCATAGTTCGGCCTATTCAGAAGAAGTAAAGAGCAATTATAAGGGGTCATTGATGACAAGAGTAAAGTCATTGACTAATGGGCTCAATGGACAGATTTTTACTTCTGGAGAAATTCCAAGTGAGGTATTATTTGACAGCAATGTCATTGTTGATTTGAGTCGAATTGGATCCTTGGAGACAAAGTCATTGATTATGGGCCTTTTGATTATGCGATTAAGTGAGTATAGAATGTCTTCAGCCGATGCTATGAATGTTTCACTAAAGCATATGACGATTTTGGAAGAGGCACATCATATTCTAAAAAGGACATCTTCAGAACAAAATTCTGAAAGTCCAAGTTTAGCAGGAAAGTCAGTAGAAATGATTTCGAATGCGATTGCTGAAATGAGAACTTATGGAGAAGGATTTGTTATTGTAGATCAATCGCCAAGTGCGGTAGATAGTTCAGCTATCCGAAATACAAATACGAAAATTATTATGCGACTTCCAGATGAGAGCGATAGGAGACTAGCTGGAAAATCTGCTGGATTAAGAGATAGTCAATTGGATGAAATTGCAAAGCTTCCTAAAGGAGTGGCCGTTGTTTATCAAAATGATTGGGTCGAGCCTGTGCTATGCCAAGTCCAAAAGTACAAGGGGGAAGAGAGACAATATCAATATAAACCAGAGAGGAATTTGCATCAATCAACTGACAGGCTAAAAAGGCATCTCCTGGAATTACTTTTGAAAACAAGAGTAAAAAATCCTGTAGATATTAATATTGATGCAATAAAGGAAGAGCTATTTACAGCTGAGATTTCTACTAAGAGTAAGTTGATGATAAAGAAAATCATTGATCAATACACAAATTTTCAAGAAATTTCACTTTGGAAAGAAGGAAATTTTGAAAGACTGTCTAAAGTTGTCAGCCGAATTTTAGAGGGAGAAACTTGGTTAAAATCTGTGATGGGCACAGCTTCAGGAAGGTAGAAAATGAGATGATTGAGGCAAAAAAGCAGGGAAAGGATGTACAAGACAGTGGTAGAGTTATTTATGAGGGAGATTCTACTCGCCCAGCAAAAATTGAAAGAACTGTTGTTATCGATGGAAAGAAAACAGAATTGATGGTAGACAATAGGGAAGGTTCAAAAGAATTGCTTGATGATCTGGATGGAGTAATTTCTGATGAAGATCGGGACAGCTTAAATGATGAAATTGCAGATATGGAAGCAGATGGAAATAAGATTTCTATTACATCTGTTACGAAGAAGTATGATGCCAGTGGAAATTTGGTTTCTGTGACTGTTGGAGTTAGAAATGAAACCAAAGAAGAAAAATCATATAAGACATTTAATGTTTAGAAAAGAGGGAGAGCAATGAATAAGCAAATCCATGAAGAGGTATTGAGAATAGAAGCCAAAGGTCTTCAAAATATTGAACTGTTGGCTCTTGTTACAGATTCTAGTTATGAAGTGATTTTTTATGCAACTTATAATGGTAAAATTTGCCAAAGTAATGATTTAGCGGAAAGTGGAATTTTGTCTTTGGAATTTGTAGATGATATCTATGCATCAGTGGCTAATGTAGTAAGAAGTGATAAAAAGTTTGATCCATCAAAAATGAATATTGTAAAAGCGTCTGATGAAGATGTTACAGTGGAGTATGATGAGAAGAATTGTCGAGTGTATGGTTTGAAGAAAAAGTGGAAGGAATCTGTAGGAATTCTTTAGAAGTGATTTATTCTCCAGAACAAAACGCCACCAAGTGTGTATGTACAGAGTACAGAGGCCTGGGGGCGTGTTTTTTTGATTATAGCATTACTATTGATAATTTTTAAAGACACAGATTCTGGAAATATTCAGATTGATTGTAACGATAGTTTTAACAGGACATTCTATATACAGTACTGTCGAAAACTGTTTGATTTTAAGGCAAAGCTGTTATGAGTGAAATTCATCCGTTCCTAAACTGCAAAACGGCAAAAAAAATAAAAATTGTCGTTTTGCAGAATATGGAGGTGGAACGATGAACCAAATAATATATAACATTCCACATCAAGAAAACTTCTCTAGAGAAGATTTTATCGCTGTTTTTGAAAGGGAAAATAAAAACAGAACGAAAGCTTCAGGAAGATATAGATTTCAAAAGTTATTATCGAATGGAGAAATTTATAGTGTTGGAAGGAATCAGTACCGTAGGGCTGAAGATTCAAAGAGCCACTATTCTTACCATTACTCAGTACTGTCATTAGATATTGCAAAAAAAATTGAGGCTTTATATTCGGAGCTTGATTTTCGTATTTTTGAGTTGGTGCAGTTAAATGAATTTGTGAATCACCAGATTGCACATAATGTAATCTTTGTTTTCGTAGAATCGGAATTGGGAAGTTATGTATTTGATTCCTTGAAAGAACGATATATTGGTAAGATTCTGCTGAATCCTTCCATTGAGACATTCCATCAATATTGGTCGGATAATATGATCGTTATTAAAAAACTGGTTTCTGAATCTCCAAAAGGAGAAGGGGCTGTCTGGGAAACAAAGCTTGAAAAGATGCTGGTTGATCTTGTGGCAGATAAACTTCTCCTGTCCAGTGTCAGTAGCAGAGAGTATGATAGTATTTTTTATCAAGTGTTCCGAGATTTCTATATTGATGAGAGCCAGCTATTTCGGTATGCAAGTAGAAGGAATGCAAAGAACAAGATATTGTTACATGCAGACAAAACAGATTTAAGGATGGGATTATAATATGTTGACAAAAGATAATTTTACGGAAGAACATATTAGAAATTTGCAGTCGGAGAGCAGACGCGATCCACTTCTGCAGGATATTTTGTTTGAAGAGCCAGGATATGCACAGATTATTGAGAAACCAATAAAAAGTGATCTGATTAAAGTAGAAGACCCGCAATTACAAGTATTGGTTCCAAGCATTGAGTGTATACTGGGTGACAAGCTGATAGCTTTTGCACCGCACACAATAGGGGTTCCTCTTCATGCAGATAAGGATATGGAGATCATCAAACAATTTTATGATGCTATATTCAACAGTGGGGCAGATACAGAAGAATTCTTTTATCGTCTCAGGTTAAAGGATGGCATGAAGTTACGAAAAATAACAAAAAGTATATTGAAATCTCTTTCGTAAGTGAAAGTAATACGGAGAAGCATTGACTGCAAATGGTGATAATGGATATCAGATGCCGATAGGCTTTTTCCTTTTTCTAGGTTTTTTAGAAAATTGAATTCACGAGGTAAAGTAAAATTTGATTATCAAAAAAAATAACAGATGATTCTTAAGGAGGGACGGATTATGACAAAGAAGTATACGGTTAAAAACAATAACACCATCCTGGCAAAGAAGGCACACAATAAGCTGGATTATTACCTGAGAACTCCTGCAGGTGATGAGTTATATCTCTTTACGAGGGAGTATTCTACGACCTGTTATGAGATGTGTAAGTCAGGAGTACAGATTCATTCGATTCTTTATGGAAGGAAGAAAAATACGGCATTCATGAATTTATCAAAGTACCTTAACTTCATGATGCCGTATTTTGTAGAGCATTATGGTCTTGATGTTGCTTAATTAATTCAGCAATAAGCGTTATAGGCAGCACTAATATTTGAAATGACTTCATCCACAATGTTCTTTGGGGACATTACCTTTACATAGTGTCCGAGAAAAAGAATGTTGCGGATGATTTCATCTTTTTGGAAACGATAATAGTAGATGTTCATGATGAGAGTATCATCCCCTTTATCATAACAAATAGTATCGTATGACGAAAAAAGATAAGCACATCTATCATAGGCTTCATCTTGGTTCTTGATTTCAATAGAGACTGGAACTTTTTCTTTTATATTCTTTAGTTGCTTTTCAATATTAGATAAAAACTTATTATATTCAACTATTTCATTTCCCAACTTTACTGCTGAGAGATTGGTTAGATTCATTTTCACTGGTCGCTTTGTATCTGATGGATAGCAGGAGAGTGAAAAAGAGTCAAATTGTGCAGAATATTCTAGCTTGTAAGGGTACACCTCTTGGTGTTCGTAGATTTGACCAGAAAAGGTTGTATTGGTTACAAACAGACGCCGATGCTGTTTTATTGCCGATACTATAGTCTTGAAATTTGTTAAAAACTCATCTGTGATTGATAGCTTGTTATCAGGAGAAAGTGATCGAATGTCGATGTATTCAGATTTGATTGGAAACCTCGACTGATCAATTTCATTCTCAAGTGCAGAAACGAGCTTTTGCTTAGTGGATGGTTCCAAGAACAAATCCGACTTGCTGTTTTGTAAAATATAGTATAACCAGGCCTTTTCTGCGATAGATGCTCTTATAGGAATAGAAATCTGACGCAACGGCAACATAAGATCATCTTGGGTATAGAGGATGCTGGCATTATAAAATTCACTGTTATCATAGGCATTTGTCAGGGCAAGCAGGAATTCTTCAAAAGAGCTTTGAGAAGCTCCGGAGAGCTGTTCTCTAAGTTCAGCTTCTGTTAAAGCCAGGGAATCGTCATTCACACAGTTGTTTATGTAATTTGTGATGAAGGCGAAGTTTTTGTTCTTATACTTATTGAATAATTCCATATTGCTTCATTGCCTCCTCCCAGTCAGTTTTGATTTTACCTGCTAAATCAGGGTTTGTACTAGAATCTACGACAGCATAAGAGCCATATCCACGGATCCACGGGACTAATTCCAGCTCGCTTTGTACAGTAACAGAGAAATCAACATGCCCGTTTCCGAGTTCTGTTATAAGGCCATAATGACGCGTTGATTTAAGCCTGTTTAGTTGTTTCTGGTATTCTTCTTCGGGGAATGTAAAATGGATTAATACCGTGGAAGTTTTTTCGCTCATGGCAACATTCCAAACGTGTTCACAGTGTTGAGAATATATCTGATTGTACATGCGATGTAGATCAGTACCTTTATTGATTTCCCCGGTAAAGAATTCGTATTTCTGCAACTTTTTAATTCTCTTGATAATGGATACTTCAGACACTGAGGATAACCGCTGCATATTGAAAACTTTATATTCATAATTATAACAGAAGAAATATTGGCGACCATATTGGCAGTCAATTACTAGCTTCATTGGTAGAACAGTACATTCTTTTAAGGAACCACTTTTAGTTCTATACTTATATTGGATGGCATTTGTGTTGTGGATTGCATTTAAAATAGCCCAAGTAATATCATCATCAATAACATTTTGAAGACGGTGGTTTTTGTAGAAGAAAACAGGGTTTTTTTGCTTGTTGAAAAAACTATCGGTTTCTTCAATGAAATTTGATTGCGTATATTCGCCTATAGTAGCGGATAGATAGTATCCTGGGATGGTAAGGAAAGAGCAATTGTAAAAGTACTCGGTCATAAGCTGTACATCTTTAAGCTCGTCTGCCTCTAAATCAGCAAAAATATCATTCGAAAGCCGATAGGTATCTTTTGAAGTATTGACAATAATGCCAATATCCGACAACTCTTGAATTCGGGCACGAACTTTGGACAATGTGAAGAGCAACTCACTGTGTTCAGCGTTGCCAGGAATACCATTGAATGCTTTGAGTAAATCCTGATTAGTTTCAAATACTATCTGGAGAGTGATTATTAAGTCATTTATGGTAAATTCGTGCATATAATCCATGCAATCGTCTATTTCACCATATTCTTTCACGCATTTATCTGAAGCATATTCGTATGGCTTTTGCCGATAATCAGGATCTGTAAAGATCTGCATAAGGCAAAAGTAGAAGATAAAGTCATCTATAACGTAGGAGCAGTTTTGGTATGTGTCAGCAAGATAGTTTACCGGACAAATAAAAGGATCGTACATAAGACGATATTTTTTTCCGGATTCCTTTTCGTTTGACTTGTGTTCTTGAAAGTATTCTCCATCAATATAGTTTTTAATTCGCTGTTTAATGTCATAGAAAGAACTAATGCTTTTGGAAAGTTTTTTCTCTACAAGTTCTTCTTTAGACGAACTGCCATACATGTAAAGATATCGTAAAATACCTCGGATTTTATCATAGTGTTTAATGTCGCTTTGAAAGGCATGTGTGTTTTTGGTTTTTGCCATTTTAATCCACTCCGATTTTTGTAGGTTTTTTATAAAGTTCAGAAATTATCATGTGGTAGTATATGCTCATCAGCTGAAAAGCCAGCTCGGAAGTGATAATGTCTTAACTTTCAGTATACAAAAAAGCACGCAAAAAATCTAGATAAACTTGATGTTTTATTGACAAAATGATAAAATTTTAAGAAGGAATATTGGAATTTGATGTGTGAAATATATGCACTTGCAATAATTAAACTTACCTATCGAAGGACGGAGGACTATGCTATGGAAAAAATGAATGAATTTGACGGATTTGTAATGCCGCAGGCAAGAATGCTTCCTGTAATTTTATTACTCGATGTGAGTGGCTCTATGTCATACGACTCAAAGATGGATGAATTGAATAATTCTGTTCGTGAGATGCTTGAGAGTTTCAAGAAGGAACAGATTGTTCAGGCAGATATCTGCGTTTCTATTGTTACATTTGGATCAGAGGTCAAAGTTCATACCGAACTTATGCCGGCACGTGATATTAATTACACGGATATGGTTGCAGGTGGAATGACATATATGGGCCGTGCTCTTGATGTGGCCTACGATATGATTGAAGACAAGACTAAGATTCCGAAGAATGCATACAGACCGGTTGTGGTATTGGTATCAGATGGCGCTCCTAATGATGATCATTGGGAGGACAAGCTCACGAAGTTTATTACTACAGGTAGAAGTTCTAAGTGTGATAGATGGAGTCTTGCAATTGGAGCCGATGCTGATACAGCTATGCTTAAGAAGTTCCTCGACCATCCTGAAAAGGAAGTATGCTACGTTGAGGATGCTGCAGATATCCATAAGTTCTTCCGCTTTATCTCCTCATGCACGATTCAGCGAAGCCAGAGCAAGAATCCGAATCAGGTGGCACAGGACCTGTTTACGACGGATATTTTAGATATCAATTTTGATAATTTGAGATAAGCGCCTATGAAGCATGAAGTTATAGGATATTCTTCTGGCAGGGGAGCCTTGCATGAGAAAGGGAGGCTCCCTAATCAGGATTCATATCTCGTAAAGCAGTTTAAATTCGGCACATTGCTTGTTGTGTCAGATGGCATGGGATCGTATCCGCATTCAGATGTTGGCTCACATTCGGTTTGCCGGAGCGTATCGCGTGCTGTTCAACTTTGGTACGAATATCATTGCGATGATATTCGGTTACTTATTCCATTGCTGCATTCGTTGTGGGGAATAGATGTATTTCCGTTCCCTAAAAATGAATGTGGAGCAACTTGTCTGTTTGCCTTTCTGAGTAATGATAATCTTTTGTATTTAGGGCAATTAGGGGACGGAAACATATATTATTCTGTCGGGGATGAACTTGCTCTGCTAAAAACTAAAGAGGATGATTTTACAAATCTTACGACTGGCATCAATAGCATCAGAAGTTTTGAGGATTGGAGCCTTGCTACAGTATGCACTGGTGATAAATCTGTTAAGGTATGTCTTATGACGGATGGGGTTGCAGAAACTTTGGTTGAGAGTCGACGTAATGAGTTTGTGAAGCTGCTTTGGAAGCGCTTAAGTGAAAAGAATAATATTTGCGAGCGAAATAACATGATTAATAGGCTGTTAGAAGATTGGAATCCGGTAAATGCTGGAGATGACAGAACTTTAGTCAGCTATGAAAAACGATAAGGCGGTGCAATATGGAAGAATCAAAAATTCAATTTGTGATTGATGAAAATGGATATAAGTATTACCTGGAGGAGGTTCTTGGCGGAGGTGGCCAGGGCGTTACCTGGAAAAACAAAGGATCCTAACATTTTGATTAAGATGAAGGTTAATCCGAGTACTGGTGAACCTGTGGTAGACAATGCAGAATATGAAAAAGTTTAAGAAGGAACTTGATGAGGTTAGAATTCTTGATATTCCTTCTGATATCCATATTGCAAAACCTGTAAGTTTATTGCAGAAACCGTACTGTGGATATACTATGCGTCTCCTTAATGATATGAAGCCAATTAAGTATTGGATCAGACCATTTGACGGAACGACAAAGCCGGGGCTCTTTTTATATAACACCGGTGGATTGCGTCATAGATATGAGCTGTTAATGAACACAGCAGAGATATTCACGCGTTTGTATGCTCACTCAACAGTTTATGCAGATATTTCTCCTGAAAATATTTTTGCATCTGGAAATCTCGAATCAAGTGAAGTTTGGCTTATTGACGCAGATAATATGCGTTACAGATTTGATGTTGAAAAACAGATTCAGACACCGGGATATGGTGCACCTGAAATTATGAAAGGTGAACTCAATTCTCTTCAGGCCGATGAATATTCGTTTGCAATCCTTGCACATGAAATCTTGACTATGAATTCTCCATTTAATGGCGAGCTTCTTACAGACGGTGATGGAGGGGGCTGGGACGATGAAGAAGTAGATTATGCTGATCTTGCTTCAAAAGGAGAAGTTGCCTGGATTTATGATGAGAATGACGATTCTAACAGGTGCCACACCGGATTAGGAGCGAAATTTGTATTCACTAAAAATATAAAGAAACTGTTTGAAGGTAATTTCGGAGAAAAAGGCCGCCACGATCCGCTTAGCAGACCGAAAATGCGGGATTGGTATATTGCCCTGAGACAAGCAGCAAATCTTACAGCTAAGTGTAAATATTGCGGAAGTACTTTTTTAGTACAGCTGGAAGATATTCAGAACTGCAAGTGTCCATTCTGCAAAACAGGAAGAGAGAGTGCTCGGGCGCCATTTATAGCTGCAATCGTTATGGACTATTTCAATGTAGATAAAATTGTTGCAGATGTTAACGAGGATATAGATGCATTTAATTTAGATGGAGGGTATGAGGTTGAACTCGTGTCTCTCGATCTGTTAAAGCACAAGGAAGTCGTAAGTATTAAGATTATCGATAATATGGATGGAGATTATTTCTTGTATAACTATCATACAAGCGATACATCTTTTTCTGAAAAGGTAGAAAAGTCTATAGAAATTGAGATTTCTAAAGGCGAGTATACAATCCGCAATCTGATGAATCGATCTATTCGTATTGGAACACCGAATTCGGATTACGGCGAAATTATGCCGAACAGCAGTAAACGCTTGTCTGATATTAATAACATTATCTTGACAATGTCCGTGCTGCGCGGCGATATGACAGATTATCTTGGGGATGAAGAATTTACTACAGATGACATCATGCATCTGAGAGAAAGAAGAATTCAGTTTGCCCTGGTATAGCAAAGGAGAGGTGACGAATGGATCATTATGATTTCAAGCATTGTACGCAAGAAGATACAATAGAATTTGAAATACTCTCTAATCTGAGTGATGAAAAAAAGCTGCATTTTAAGGATGGTGAGCCAGTCAGACTTATGAGTATTGGTGATGAATATGCGATAGCGTCTTTAGCTGATGATACCAGAGTAGTTAAGGTTAAGCCAACTAATGCACATTATAAGAGTATTATCGATGGGATTCTCAGTAGGGGCAGAGTTTGTTTGACCGCTGTCATCAATTATACGAGAAAATTGCTTCAGGTATCTTTTAAACAGTTTTCCGAGGAGAAATCTTAGCTATGCGATTAACGTATCGGAGAATTTTTTTGCTTCGGTTAGAAGAAGTGTTAACCTGAATAACATTTCAAATCCGAAGAAGGATATCGAGGAAGGAACTTTATACGAGGCAGGCGGTTACACATATGCTGTAATTGGGGTTCATGCTCGTGTAGACGAGAATCAGCAGTTCAAGCAGTTTATTGTTGCTGGAAGAGATTTTTATATTCAGGTTAACAAGATTGAGGAAGATTTAGGACAGGAATATTACATCGCTGAAAAAGTGCTTAAGAAAATTAAGTCAGATGACTATTATTTTTTCTTGGCAAAAGGCCAGCTGAAGTACACAACAGACCGGGAAAAAATAGCACTTGAAACAAAGGCTGTAATGGAAAGCCTTGCAGATGATACATATATTAAAATCTGGGATGAGTACGGAGAGATTGAGCGAGAAACCATAATGCAGGAAGCTCGTGACTTCCGTGCGTTAAGATATACTTCTTATGAGCAGATTGGACGGGATTATCGTTTTGATATATCTTCAGATAATCCAGAGAGATTCTCTGCATTTGCAAAGAAATTTAAGCGAGGAGACACATTAGTGGCAAGTATTATGAATCCGTTTGATGTGCAGCGCGAGAATCAGGAATTCGAAGAGTATCTAGATAAACATAAGAATTATATTGCTAACATTTGTCTTGCGGAAGATATAGATCCTTCAAGTGGTTCTATTATTTTTACGGTTGAAGACCAAGAGGCAAGAAAAATTTCTGTAGCACAGCAGGGATATATTTTTGTCTCTATTATGGGTGATAAAAAACGTTTGGACAGACGTGAACAGGCTCGTACCAAGATAGAAAGCCGTCAGTGTCCTATGCCAAATTTATCAGCTGTTCTGGAAGGTAAAAGTGTAAGTGCAGCGAATAGAACTAAAAGGGATTATCCTGCATTAAGCGATAGCGTTATTAAGGAGATATTTACCAAGAAAGGCAAATACCAGCCACCTACACAGAAGCAGGAAATGGCTATTGCCATGGCACTTAATACGCCGGATATTGCACTGATTCAAGGTCCTCCAGGAACCGGAAAAACGACGGTTATTACAGCTATATTAAAGCGTTTGAATGAAATTGCTGATCCAACAGGAGGCATGTTTGGAAGAGACCTTGTGACCGCATTTCAGCATGATGCGGTGCAAAATGCAATTGACAGGATTGAGATATTAGGTCTGCCGGCAATAAAGTTCGGTCATAAATACAATGAATCAGAAGATAATATTGTTGAGATTAATGCTGCAATTCAGGGATGGATTAATGACAGACTGTCTGATTTATATACCTGTCACAGTGATCTTGACAGCAAGAAGTATTTGAATGATTTTAACAAATTGTATGTGGATTATTTGTATTCTGCTAACTCTATAGATCAAACACTAGATCTTCTGGAAAGAGTACGCGATCTCGTTGATATCCGTGTTTCATCTGAACTGTTAGATGGATTGTCTGACGAAATATCAGACTTGCAGTTAATGACCGGTCGGGCTGCAGGAGCAACAACAAATCTTCTGGTTCGTGCTGTCAGGCGCCTTCCAGCATCTGAGATTGCATTTGAAGATAATGGAAGATTTGAAATGCAAAGGGCTGTTTATCAGTTGCGAAAACAGCACAATACAGAATTTGATACAGAGATAAAACAGATTCAGAAGATGCTGGACTCAGAAGAATATGATTTTGAGTCATTAAAACTGATCCGTAAAAAACTTCTGATAAAAGTACTTCCTAAGCAGGATATATTTACGGCCCCTAACAAAAAAGATGATATCGTACGCTTACTCGGTAGGATATCGGACTATCTTTTGAACCAAATTGAAGGCGGTAAAGATGGTGAAGAACTTGTAATTATGCAGTATATGCAGAGCTTGGAAGAAGATCCTCTTGCAGTAAAGCAGGCAATATTAAACTATTCGGCTGTTAATGGTGCTACAAATCAACAGGTCATGCGAAAAGGGATAGCTGACTTAAAAGACGGAGAAATTGTTTTCGACAATGTACTTGTAGATGAGGCGGCAAGAAGTAATCCTCTGGATCTCTTTATACCTCTTTCAGTTGCTAAGGATCGTATTATTCTTGTTGGAGATCATAGACAGTTACCTCATATTATTGATGAACAGATAGTTAGAAAACTAGAAGACAATAAAGAAAACGATGTGAAGGCTGACATTAAACAGAAGATCAAAGAGAGTATGTTTGCGCAGCTGTTTACAAAGTTGAAGATGCTAGAGGCTCAGGATGGTATTAAGCGCACGATTACGCTTGATAAACAATATAGAATGCATCCAACTCTCGGCACATATATCGATAATAATTTCTATCGTAAATATAACGAGAGCGAACATGTCGGAAACGGCTTAGAAGATCCGGCATTTTTCGCACATACTTTGCCGGGGATTGAGAATAAAGCATGCATTTGGTATGACATTCCATATGACGGAGAAAATAAAGGCGAAAAAGCAAAGAGTAAGTTCAGAAGGAAGGAAGCGGAGTCTATTGCTCGTCACCTGAAAAAGATGATTCTGTCTGAAGGTGGCAGAACCTTGAATTATGGCATTATTACTTTTTACCGGGAGCAGGTAAATGAAATTAATAAGGCATTAGCAGACTCGTATATCCAGATAATGGTAAAAGATGAGGGGGGGCATTATGTGATAAATCCTGAGTATAAGAAGAATAATCGTGACGTGAATGAAATTGTAAAAGTCGGTACAGTAGACGCATTCCAGGGTATGGAATTTGATGTGGTTTATCTATCTATGGTTCGATCTAATGATACTGAAATTGATGTATCTGATAATAGCCCTGAAGTGGCGCAGATGCTACAGAGAAAGTATGGCTTTTTAATGTATGAAAATCGTCTTTGTGTAGCAATGAGCAGACAGAAAAAAGCACTTATATGTGTAGGTGACAGCAAAATGCTTCAAGGAGCACAGGCTGTAAAGGCAGTTGCACCATTAGTGGAATACTATAAACTATGTGGGGAGGATGAATATGGAACGATCATTCAATAACAGAACCAGTGTCATATATCAGAGTCCTACGCATCCCAAGAATTATAAAATCGTAAAAAAACGTTGGGTTTTAGTACCGATGTGTGAATACAAAGTGTCAGTTCCTTATCCGAAACCTAACGCTTTGAATCTGTTTCAGATGACGATTTTACGATTGCTTATCAGCGGCAGTAAAGATGATGCTTATATTGCAGGAAAATTATGCTTACATGAGGAACTGGTTGCTTTTGTTATAGACGAATTAAAAAGATATCAGTTAATTGATGAGCGTAGGAGAGTAATGGCGAAGGGGTTAGAACTTGTTCGAACGGGTACAGAGTCTTATGAAATTAAGACTGGGTATGTATATTACAACTATGTCACAAAAACTTTTATGGATGCTTTTGTTCCTGATGATAAGCATAACGAAGTCGAAACCGGTAGTAGATATGATGGCGGGATAAAATTTGATCTGGGCACAGTGGCAAACCGTGAATGGAAAAACGGCATAATACTTAATGTTGATACTTCAGCTACGGTAACACCAAGATCATACGAAGTTATTTCAATTTGCAAGAAACATAATCGACGTACGCGGAATCTTGGCTTTATGGATGAAGATACTGATGACATAAAGACTATGGCAGAAGCTGAGGAAGAAAAAAACAGGGGAGAGGATATGGATCTGCCTTGGGAAATACAGAGCGTAAAAAGGCTTGGCACTCAGAAGGATGTTTATGTGGCAACGTATTTATTTATGGCTGCTGATGATGTTATAAATCGTAGTAAGCTACAGGTTTGTTATCCTTTTGGCGAAGGTACGTCTGCGAATCTTGTTGAATGTGTTGATAAATTATCAGACAAAAAAGAGAATACGAAACTTAAGAATGAAATACTTGGATTGAAAAAAGATGTGTTTGGCATGTCGGATGCAGAATTGGATGCGGTAAGGAAAGGTCATTCTGATGCTGAAAAAATGATTAAGCGTATTCTGTCTGATAAGATTGACGACTATCCTGCGGTTAGAGATGCACTCTTAAGTGTGGAATCTTCTTATTTGCTGGTGAAAGAATTACTGGAGGCAAATAAAGGAAGCAACAAAGACATCATCAAAAAGAATCTGGATGACTATATTGCAAATAACTATAATCTTCTGGCGAGTATATTAACATACACGGCTAAGGAATATGATTATTTTACAGATGCCCAGCTGGCTAATCATGTAGAGCAGAACGCAGTTTTGTTAAAAGAACTTTCGAGAAAACAAGGCTTTGCAGTGGCTGATGGTCGAGATGTAGATAAGTTCTTTCGTGTTAAGTCACGTGCAGTGAAGGAGGCTGCGAATGCTAGCCAACAGCAATTAAATGCGTTGTTTGCATATAATCTTATTGTGGCGGATCGTTTTCCGGAACATCCTTTTTATAAGCTGGCTAAGAATGTTCCTGAGCTTGTTCCGTATCTTTCAAGGCTGCGAGACTTGAGAAATGACAGTGCACATCCTAATGAAATGCCACAGGAGTTTAAGTGGGTTTCTTCATGTAGAAAGAAGAACATGTATATAGCATTCCTTCTCTTAAATGGCCTGCAGTTTAATGATGACGGCGAAGAAGAACAGGACGGAAATTCTGGCAGTAAGGAAAAGCTTGTAAAAGCAATGCGCGATGCAGAACTGTCGTGTGAAAGTATATACAAAGAATATTTTCAGAGAAGTGGAAATATTGCAAACCAGCTTAGAAACCTTCAGTTTGAAAATCTTTTAAAGGGAGAGAATTATCCGAATCGAGCATCAGAAGTGTTCGAAGCTATTTTTAAAGAGATTTTATCTCGTAGGCTGATTCTGGATGGAGTTAAAGAGGTTAAAGACTCATCGAAACAAGAACAGCGAGAAGAACTACTTAAAGAAATGCAGGGATTTGGATTCGATGTAACAGACACTCCTTTTTATTATAAAGATCGCGTTCTTGCCACATTCCGAGATTATACCAAGGGAACTCTGATTACTCTGTTTTACGCCTGGTATTATTCTGAAAGCATAAAGGCTGATGGTATGTTAAAGGATCTGTCAGATCGTTGTTCTGAATTTATAAAGTTGATAGATGAGATTCATAATAATCGCGGACACAGTGGAAAGATGGATTTCAAAGATAAAAAACTCGATTTTACTAAACAGCATATCGATAACGCTATCAATAGTATGCTGGATATCATGTTTGAGCATGGTGTTTTGTAGGTTTTTTAGAATAGAGGGATATAGCACGATGCTATATTTATCCATAAGGAGGAATGCTAAATGGCAAAAGGTAAAAGCAAAGATAGGAATCCTACAGTAAATGCAAAAAAGGAAAACATAGAGCGTTTTAAAGAAAGGGCAAAGGCTGCTAAAGTTAAGAGTGCTGAAGATCAGTGGAAGGATATGTTGGCTGTTATGTCTGAGGAAGAGGCTAAAGCATTCCTTGTGCAGTTAGATGTGGCTGCGAAGGAAGCAGACCTGGCTGAACGCGAGCAGGCAATAAAGGATATCCAGGCTGGGTTCGGAGATATTGAAACCGAACTTGACAATCGTGATACCCAGCAGGGAGAATTGCAGGAAGTGCTGGACGGGCGTGAGTCAGCGGTTCAGGAACGTGAGACTGCCGTAGGAGCACGTGAGACAAAGGCAGATAAAAAAGATTCTGAATTAATGGGACGTGAAAGAAGCATTATTGAAAGAGAAGCTAATGCTGAAAACGAATTTGCAATACAGAATCGTAAGGCACTGGACGCTCTCAGAAAGCGTAAGGAAGAGCTTGATACAGAAATTATTGCGCTTGAACAGAAAAAAATTGAGAAAGAGGATACGCTTGAGCAGCAGATAGAAGGTTTGCGAAAAGCTAAACTGGAAGCACTTGACGCAGAAATAGTAGATTTGAGCGAAAAAAGAAGGGAAGCTGCCCAGGCTGAAGCTGATCAGATTGTTGCAGATGCAAAAGCGGTGGCAGCAGCTAAAAGGGCGGATATACAGAATGAGATGACCGAACTTAAGACTCTTTCTACAAAGCTTAATGCGCAAAGACTTGAACAGGAAAAGAAAGAAAAGCAGCTTGCGGATAGAGAGCAAACCCTTAAATTTGGTGAAGATGATCTTAGAATTGAGCAGGGAGACATCCCAAATCAGATTAAGGCCGGCGTTGAGAAAGCGGCAGGAACAATACAGACAAAGCTTACTCAGGCCGAGAAGGACCGCGAGCATTATAGACGCAGACTTAAAGAGTGTGAGGCTGAACTTGAAGGATACAGACAGCAGGAACGAGAAGCAGATGGCATGACAATGGCAGAGCTTTTAGAGAAGCTTGCCTCTAGAGAAGCGGATATTAAGAGATTGACAGGGAAGCTTAATGCACGTCCTGATGAAGTGCTCCACGCAGAGTATAAGGTTAAAGCCCAGAAGTATGATGAACTGGATACGAAGTATGTACGGTTGTTGGAAGAGCATTCGGATCTCAAAAGACAGCAGGAACATTGGATGCTTACCACAAGCCAGTTGGAAACTGAAAGAGAAATGCTTGATTGCAGAAAAGCGAAGAGAAGTACTGCAGGCCTCAATCGAGAAATATGAGCAGGAGGTTAATCGCTTCAGAAGCTTGTATGAACAGCCTAAGGAATTGGCAGGAAGATTGGAGTCTATTGAAACTCCATATTTTGCTAGACGTGAAATGACGGCTCTTTCGATGACAGAGACAGAGTGGCTGGACAAGATTTGCGCAAACTGTAAGGAGGCAGGTATTAAGTTTAATCAGAGATTGCTTTACTCTTTCCATACAGCATTAAAAACTGCAGATTGGTCTCCGATTACAGTACTTGCAGGTGTAAGTGGAACCGGAAAGTCGTTGCTGCCAGAATATTATTGTCGATTTGGCGGAATCTATTTTATGTCCATGGCTGTTCAGCCGGATTGGGATAGTCCACAGTCGCTCTTTGGATATTTTAATTCTGTAGACAATAGATTTAACGCAACAACACTAATTCGTGCGATGGTTCAGTTCAGCCATGATGCCAAGCAGGTGGCAAAGGAATCAAATCTCTCTGATTCTATGTTCATTGTCCTTTTGGACGAAATGAATCTGGCTCATGTTGAATTATATTTCAGTGATATGCTTAGCAAACTGGAACGCAGAAGAAACAGTGATGATGAGATAGATGTTGAAATCGATCTTGGCGCCGGAATGCAAAAGTATCCACTTGAACTTAATGATAATATTCTTTGGGTCGGAACAATGAACGAAGACGAAACTACAAAATCGTTGTCGGACAAGGTTCTTGATCGTGGAAATCTGCTTAGTTTCCCGAGACCGAAGGAATTCATCAGCCGTGCTAAAGCCAGCAGTGTTGAGGCTGCATCTATGCTTCCGAAAAATGTATGGCAGAGCTGGCTTGATGCTAATGTTATCGAGGAAGAACAGTTCATTTCAAGAATCGATAAGTATAAGAAGGGTCTTGAAGCTGTAAATGAGGCGATGGAATTTGCCGGAAGAGCTCTTGGACATAGAGTATGGCAGTCCATAGAGAATTATATGGCAAATCATCCAAAGGTAATTGCAGCTATCCAGGCAGAATCATTTGATGCAGGTGTCTGTGATCTTGCAATGCAGGAGGCATTTGAGGAGGCATTAGTACATAAGGTAATGCCAAAGCTTCGTGGTATCGAAACAGACGGTGAAACTAAAACCCAGTGTATTGACAAGATTGAAAGTGTACTGTTCGGACCGAACGGAAAAGATGGTCTTGCTCCTGGCTTACAGGAAGATTTCGAGCATGCAAGAAAGAACGCATATGAGACATTTATATGGAGCAGCGCAAAATACCTGGAAATTGAGGAGTGATATATATGGCACCAGAGCTTGGTAAAATTAGGCTAATTGAACAGCTTGCGGCAGACGATGAACCTTCTAAGGAAGGCGCATGGTGGATCATGCTTCAGACTGCAGAAAGTATATGCAATTGTGCCAGCTTAAGAGATCCGGTGAATAACGCCTTCCTTTCAGAGTTTTGGACAGATGCAACTAAACACGTGACGCCTCTGCTCGAAACAGAGGTAGAGCGCCCGTTGCCGTATGATGACTTGATGCAAATGGTGTCTTACTGTGGAGACCAGTTGCAGGCGATTATCAAAAATCCAAGGCATAATATTGAAAAAGTCGATAAAATGGTTATGCCTCAGAGAGTTAAGAATGCCGGATCGAAAACAATGAACTGGTTGGGGCGGCAACCAGGCAAAACAATAAAGGAGAAGTTAGCCGGAAAAAATAAGATGCTTACTCAGGTCAATGAGTACAGCTACGATATTAGGGAAAATCAGGTATCCATGATGTTGTACCATCAAATTATGCGTCGTGTTTCAGAACGCGTGAATTATGGTATTAATGTGGGTGGGTATGATGATACTAACAGTGAACAGATGACGCAGCTGCTTAGAATAAAAAAGTTACTGCGGAATTCTCCACTGGCAGATATCACTGCAAAAAATCATAATCAGGCCAATAATGTGCTTCTCTCAGATAAAAATTATTCTGTAATCTGGAGAGCATATTTAGATATGGCTAAATATGATAAGAAACTTGCTGCACAATGGGAAATTGCATTACAAATGTATGTTAGAGCAGTATTTTTGGCTTTCAATGCTGAAATCTTGTCATATGAAGATGTGTATGCTGTTGAGAGTAGAATAAAGCTTGAAGGGATTGGCGACTTGAAGACGGCATATGTAATAGGTTATCACTGGCAGATTCCGTATGTGATAGAGGTTGAATATAGTGAAAACACTATATCTCTTGATATGTATGATGCACCGCTTGATGGAATCAATCAATCAGAAGTAGAAATGCATCTGACGCTGACTTTTGCGGAGTGTACAGATAATAATAAACTTGAGGCAAAGCATGGAGTCCCTATTAATGTCATCGTAGACGATGGCAACAAGGCGGATATTCGGTTGTTTGCCGATTTTTCGGGTATCCGATCGATTTGCTCCTTCTTAGTAAATAAGGTGTTTCCGTTTGCTGATATTGATAAAGAGAAAAGACAGCAGGAAGCAGCACATATAGAAGGATCAATAGCTTTTGATATTGTTGCCAACGGGGAATCATTGGGTGTTGATGATCCGGATGAGTCTGTTATTCCAAGCTTTGGATCAAAATATGCTGTTTCATATCTGGATGATAATGGCAATATTAACATTTTTCCAAGTGGCAACAGAGGTATTCATTACAATGCTGATGAAACAACAACGATAGACGATGCTGTTTTTAATCAGAATAATGAAGGCTTAAGAATGGCCTTAGGAGATATACACAATAAGGTTATTCTGAATAGAGATGATTATTTCTTTTATTTAGTGCCGGATGCACTGGAAGAAATTCTGCAGAAAAATCTGAAGCAATGCGTTAGATCCTGGTTTTCGAGGACATTTCCGGTTTGGCGCAGTGTAGCGGCATTAACTTTTTGGCTTAATAATTCGGAGAATTCTTTTGATGAGGATAGTATTTTTGTATACATTGATTTTGTTGGCGATACGGCCACGGCTGGAATGATGACCATTCATAGCGAAAAAGCAGTTCATGGTTATGTTTGTAATCATTTTCCGCCATTTCCGCAGATTGATGAGGGTGATGATATTACTGAAGATGCATATTGCCGAAACTATATAGTTATGTACACAGAAAAATATGGTTTTAGCATTCCGGAAGAAGTGGTTACAAAATTTATTCGATCCGGCAGCATTAAATCCTTGATGCTCAGAGACAGCTACGCAAATCAATTTGTTGAGTGTGATGGCAAGACAATAGTTTATCAGATCACCTATGACGAAGAACTTGTTAGCGAATGCATAGATGCGTGGTTGAATAAAATCAAAAAATTTTGGGCAAGAATACATGGCAGATTTGATTCAAGCAAGAAGCCAAACCATGTCATCTTTTTGTCAGATATTCTGATTAATATTTTATATCAGCTTAAGCGAGAGAATGACTTGTACACCGTATTCGATGAGGAGGAACAGGAATATCTTTCGCTTTATAAAGGCTCTAGCGATGAAATTTTAAAGGGGGCATTGGTTTATAAGGAACGTCTTAACAGACATCTCCCTACATGGACAGAGTATCTGCCTCATTTGAGCCTGAGGTTATCAAAGACGGCGGTTATGCCGAACTTGATCTGATTGGTGACGATGTTTCATTTGATGTTATGGGCGATGATAATGAGCATATCATTGAAGAACGATTGCTGCTCAAGGCGAATGAAAAAGAGTTCAGCTTTCCTCTTGTGAAGCAGGACATAAGCCGTAAATCTACAATGATAGATGCCTATATAACAGACAGAAGTTTTCCACTTGATCATGATGTTGAGGTGGCGCTGTCCGTAAGATATAAATATGGATATGATAACAGTTACGAGTTGACTTTAAAACCGGTAAATGGCCGAGAAACTGCATTCAAGGAGATTGTTGTTAAATGGGCTAACACAGACAGAAAAGTAAATATTCTAAGTATTTGGCCACCGGCAACTAATAAGGCAGAAGCATCTGTCATATTGTTAGAAATCGAGGAAACTCAGAAAAGTTTCGTCAGCATCAAAGATAGCATAGAAAAGCATTTTGTAAATTATTCTGGCGGTGAAAAAACTTTTCAAATAAAGAAGACTTCTAGAGCACTTTATAAAAATATATTTAAATTGAGAAATATAGTATTAAGTGGAATTCCGGAAGCAGAAAACTTTTTGGATTCATTTATAAAGAGCGATTTGTATAAATATATCGGTCAGTTGTCGGGAATATTTAAGAGCGCGAGCATACCAGATAGTTTTTACAGTAACAATAAATCTGAAGAACTGAGCTTTTTGCGTGATAATTGTATGCAGGTTATGTTTTCTGTTGGAAAATATACACCGGAGGTAAGACAAAAGGATTTTGTCTCTCATTATACAGACTATGATAAAAGATCACGTACAAAGGCATTGGTAAATATGCTTTTGTGTAATGGCCATAATCATCAGGCCATTGGTAAACTTATAGATGATGTACGAAATGCCAACAATGATTATAGGATGTACGCTCTGGTCAAAGAATTAAGTCGTATGTGGTGTTTTGATTCAGATTTGGTGTATGATTTTTATGACGCAAATCCATCTTTTATGACAGAAATGGCTTTATATGTAGTTGCCAGTCTTCGGAAACAGTTGGCGAAATGTGAGAGGGCTGGAGAAAATTATAAGCCAGGAGAGAAGGATGTGAAAAAATATATCGCTTATATGATAGCGATATTGACATTGCTGCGATTAAGAGATCCGGATAGAGCTGGACTTTTTTCTGTCCTTGAAGTAGCAAGCGATGACTCTAAGAAATTGGCACGTGAATTGAGGGTACTTGATGACTATATGAGTAAAGAGCGGCCAATTAATCCAGCAATTAGTTTAAATTGAATAAGCCTGAAAGCTTATACAAGATGAGCGATTTGTGTTACGCACTTGATTTGTACCTGAATGGTGATAAGCAGGCGGCATCAATAGAGGTAGTAGTTGTAGACGAGGATGATTGATGAATGAAGATACCAAATGAAGCAATAACCCATAACGGAAGGTTTCATACAGATGATGTATTTTCTGCAGCTCTGTTGAAAATTCTGAATCCACAAATAAATATTGAGAGGAAGAATTCTGTCCCGGAGGGCTATTCTGGACTTGTATTTGATCTTGGTGATGGCCAATTTGATCATCATGGATCGAGAAGTCAGTTCCGAGAAAATGGAGTCCAGTATGCTTCATTTGGTCTTTTTTGGAAAGAATACGGAAGCCTGCTTGTAAGCCCTAAAGAGGCAGCAGCCTTTGATGAATCCTTTGTTCAGCCACTGGATCAGCAAGATAATAATGGTGGGAATAATATGTTGTGCAGAGCTATAACTCAGGCCAATCCGAAATGGGATGAGAAAGTAGATTCTGACGAATGCTTTTTTCGTGCTGTAGAGATGGCAAAATTTATTCTAGAGAATGAAATCAAAAGCATGCATAGCACCGAGCATGCTGAAAAGACAGTGAGGGAATGCCTGGATCAACAGCAAAATGGTATTGTGATACTTCCACAGGGAATGCCATGGAAAGCAATACTGATTCCATCAGAAGCACTTTATGTTGTATATCCATCGCCAAGAGGTGGATACAATGCACAGGCAATTCCGAAGGCGATAGACAGGCAGGAATGTAAAAAGCTTTTTCCAGAAAAATGGAGGGGCAAAAAAGACAAGTTGAGTGAGCTTGCTGGTATTCTTGGGCTTACATTTTGCCATGTGCATGGATATCTGCTTGGAGCAGAATCTAAAGAGGTAGCAGTAGAAGCTTGCCTCAAGGCGATGAAATACTAAGGGAGGTGAAGAGATGATTACATATTCGACGAAGTTTCCGATAAAGGAAAACTTGGATAAAAAGACATTTGTCGAGATGGTTATAAAATGGAACCAGGGAAGCAAATTTGATAAGTTTGATACGCTGGATTGGGACGGCGAATCTTTTTCGACAAGTTGGGAGGACGATAAAAAGAAGTTAATTATCGATGAACTAACCCCTAAAGGTGTGATAGCTTCACGCTTTCAGAAAGAGGACGAGCATGGTCTGTGGAAGACAGATTTTATCCTGAACTATGATAAAAAGTATTTAACAGTTCGTGTCGCTTTGGAAACCACTGAGTTTACTACCGATTTCTATCCTAATTATTATCCGCCTTTTTTTGTAAAACAGGTGATTTACTGGGAATATGCCGGAGAAGATGTATGTTTGCCGGTTGATCAAGAAGCACATTGCCTGGATGCGCTTAAAAGCAATATTGATGATATCGTTTCAGGTAAGACTTCGTTGGCATTACCTATTGTGTTTGTTTCAAAAAAGCCAGAAGGCGATTTTCCTGTGGATTTATCAACATTAGCTTTTAAACTGCAAGGGATCGCACATGTTATATATGAGGAGAATGAAGTGGATTTGGGATCATATGCTTCTCAGCTGGATTGTGAGGGCAAAAATGGAACAGCTATTATCATTTATCCAAACAAAAATATGAAACGAAAGGTTATAAATCTTTCCGGGGTTAATAATGAAAATCCAGAGCAGGTGATGACGCACATTACAAATGCTGTTTACGAATTCTCGAATCAGGTCATGCAACTTGATATAGATACTTGGGAAGGCATACAGAACGAAAAACTGCATTTCCAGAACGGCATGCTTCTTTCGGACCGAAAAATTCTTGAGGAAGAAAATGCGGAATTGTACGAAGTCTTCGAAGAGCAGTTAAGCAAACGGAAGAAGCAAATCAAGAGCTTAATCGAAAGATTCAAAGACTAACGATTGAGAATCAGGCATTGCGGATGCGCTTGGCTTCGAGAGATCAGCAGCCGCTGATTTATATGGGGGAAGAGGCTGATTTCTATGAGGGCGAAATCAGGGAGATAATATTAGAGATTCTTGAAGATTATTCTCGAAATGTTCAAAAGGATACTCGTAGAGATCATATAGTGACGGATTTACTGGAAAATAATGATTTTGAGCATATTCCGGCAAAAAGAAGAGAACAGATTAAAGTGGCACTTAAGGGATATAAGTCCTTAGGCGGTTCATTGCGAGGGTTTTTGGAAAGTATGGGATTTGTTATTACTGATGACGGAAAGCATTATAAGTGGACATATTTCGGCGATCATCGGTATTCAGCGACCATGGCAAAGACAAGCAGTGATAATCGTGCAGGAATGAATATGGCGTCGCTCATAGATAATTTAATGTTGTGATAATGAAATGAATAAGAGTTTTGAGGACAGGCAAACATGAAATTGCCGGTCCTCTTTTTTTGTAGGTTTTTTGAAAAGGTGAGAAATTGAAATGGCGTATATTAACATTATCAGATGAAACAACACCGCCGGATTGAAAGGAGCCGACACTCAGAACAATGTAAATTATTATCGAACAATACTATTACGGAGGATTTCAAGATGGATCAGATTATTAAGAAGATTACAGCATTAGGTGTTCCCGGACTTGTTTTTATGGTAGCTATTGAGCTTACCGGTTTGGCAGGAGCAGCAGCTCTTACTTCCGCACTTGCGGCACTTGGACCGGGCGGAATTGTAGGAGGCGTTATGACCCTCTGTGTACTCGGAGTAGTTGCAGATGGTATCGCTGAATATGGATTTGATACTATTGCAAAGGGAGTTCTCAAGGAACTTTATTGCAAGGGCGAATCCAAGGAAAGCATCAAGGCCAAGGTAAGCAAGTACCCGGTATCCTCGAAGCTTAAGAGCAACTTGTACGATGTAGTCGATAGGTTCGCATAAGCAACCTGCCAGATGGAGGACATATTTTCCTCCATCCGGGAGAACCAGATACGAAGAAATGACAAATGTTTCAGAAAGCGAGGAACTGGAGAATGAGAACCGATTTTGTGAATAGAAACACTAAAAATAATCATCATGCATATAACCGAAAAACTGAAAGTAGAACGGTAAAAATGCTTGAAAAGGGAGTCCAGAACAGACCCAGTAATACTCGTCGGATGGAAGGACCGTTAGCAATTATCCGATTAAATACTCGATATGAGAAAATGGCGGGCTAAGAAAAAAGAGGTGAATAACGATGCAGAATTTATTAGAGAGAGAATTAAAGGAAAGAAGCCGCCAGAGCGGATTAATGCGTCAGTATTTTGATGGTAAGCGTGCTGTATTTGATGCACGCCAGGAGAAGTTTCTTCGTATGTATCCGTATCACGGCGCATCCAGCGGGGCTGATCTTCGCGGATTTGAAAGCAGCGTCAAGATGGCAAGTGATATCCAGCGTGATGCAATTATGCAGGCATATGAAGAAGAACGCAATTATTGGAATTCGACATATGTGCTGAATCACTGCAAGTGTGGGATTCATATTCATATTATTAATACGCTAGATGGAATGGAAATGATTTTGCACAATCTGGGATGTGATTATGGCACCGTCAATACTCCTTCCGTAACAGTGTCATTAAAGCACAACGAGAATCGTTCAACAGCAAATGGAGAGCCTGCAAAGAGAATCCCCAATATTAATAATGGGGGAAAGGCAGGGGAAGATGCTGTGGATTATGTCTTAAAGTGGCTTCCGGATATGTTCAGCGTAATTGAGAAAGATTGCGTGGGCAAGTACAGTGATAATATTATTCTCCTTGAAAATCCGGCATTCTGTGATGAAGCACAGGAGTTTGATCACTTGGTGATTGGACCTCAGGGGATTTTTAACATTGAGACAAAGAACTACGCTGGAAAACTTGCTATTGATAAGGCTGGGAATTGGCTACGCATGAAGAAGGGAGAAACAGAGTGGTGTGCTGAAGAAAACCCGGCTCAGCAGGTCTTCAGGCATCGGGTATTGCTGCAGAGTATTGTTGGATATCAGATCCCAATTATTGATGTTATCTGTTTATCGCATCCTTCAATTATGGTTGCCGGACAGGAGAATAGCAGGATTCCTGTTATTAAGAAGGATTTGTTAGCAGATTTCATTGTAAATTATCGGTCAGCAGGTCTCACTGCTGAACAGGTTGCAATGTTTGAACGGCGGATTAATAGCTACAAGATTAGCAAGTAGTATTGATGGGGAAATACGAATGAGAGGAAGTCATGGAGTATATCTAGGCGGTGATATTTACGGGTTATTGGCAATGATTCTTATTGAAATTGTTGCACTTCTGTTAGTTGGAGGATATCTTTTATTCACTGGAAAATGTGAATGTAGTAAAATTCTTCGGCGGCATATTGTTGATTATTGTTCTGGTAGTTTAGACTGTATACGGAATCAATTGAGAATTGAAGGTAAGAGCATGGATTTTGAGATAGAGACGTAGAAAATTCATTTGACAAAATGTTCGATTATGACAGAAACGAACATCTTGACATATATAAACAGACAATGCAGTTTGAAGTTCTCGAAGAAGAAATGAGAAGTATGATCGGTAATGTTGATGATACCGATTCGTTTGAGGAAGATGAGTTTGGTTATGTGGACGAGGATGAGCGTCGGGAGGCACTGGCGGAAGCAGGGATGGATCCAGACAAATATGACAAATGTAGTGGTAAACTAAATTTGTAACACCTTGTTCGAATAATATACCTGCATTATTCACGGTACAATACTTAAGTTAATTACCATGCTATAAATCTTTAAACTTAATCCATGACGCTGTAACTGACTGAATACCCCTAAAAATGGGCAGACTTCCCCTAGATAGAGTTTACAAGTAGTTATCAAGCTGTCAAGGTTCATTATTAGTTGTTATTCAAGCTGTATACATAGCTTGCTGATATTGGATAGGGTATTATAGAACTCATCCTTATATGGGCAACTGCTACACAGCTTGAATGTTATATACCTTGTTGAACGAATTACTTTGCAGCAATCTTCAGCAGTTTTAGACGGACAGTATCAATGCGTTGTTTTCTCATATTTGCAGATAATGTCAATCGTCTAAACCAATTAAATATGTTATAAGCAAGTGCATGTATTTGAAGCCTGTTGGCATTTACAATTCTTGTATGACTGCTGATAGAAGCAAAGTCAAAACCTGTTTTACTCTCCTTGATGAAGTTTTCCATCAAGCCTCTTTTGCAATAGAACTTGATAAGATATTCAGGGGATGATTCCATGTTTGTAACAATGAATGTATATATGTAAATCATTTGATTTTCAGGTTTTTCAACTTTACAGACAACACGTCTTTCATAAGGCCAAGGACCTGCCTGATACATGAATTCACCATAAACTACAGCATAATCTACTTTGTTGTTTTTTGTGATTTCATCAAGTTCATCTACAAGATATGATGCTTTATCACGAAGTATAGCATTTTCTTTCAAACGAATTATATAGCCAGTACCGTTTTCTTCACACTGTTTATATAAACCGGGTGTTGCAAAGCCACTATCTCCACGAAGGAGAAGTTTAATTTCTGGAAAATCTTCAAGATATTCATCAAGGATGGGCTGAAGAAAGTCCACAACTCCTGTGCTTGAATACTGAATCCCATCGCGAAGCTGAATTTTAATCAAATCTCCTATGAGGCCATCATAGCAAACAAGTGGATGGTAAGTTACTTTGATAATGGAAGTTAAATGCTCTGCCTTCCTGTTTGCCATAGGTATTAAGAAGTGTTGAGTCCAAATCCAAAATGATGGCTTCAGGCATCTGAACACTATAAACTTTCTTTCGAAGAATTTGATTTTATTGAAAGGAACTGATTCAGCGAATCCTCATCCATTCGATTATGAAATCTTGAAATGGTCGGTTGTGATGCTAAAGTGTCTTTATTTAGCACTGCTTTAAACACAGGATCATTTGTAAGTTCATCTGAAGAATCATCTTCAAAATAGCCTGCAATGATCATATATATCATCTGAAGAAGGTTTTCTTTATCAGTGTGATAACGGAATAATGCAGAATCATTGGTCTTAAATGATTGACTGAAAAGTTTATCAATGCCAAGTTTACTTACGAATTCTTTTATAAGAAGTAAGCCTGCATCGGAAGATAAATCGCCTCCATTGAAATTAATTTTAATTTTTCTATTGCTTTCAAGTGATAAGGTGTTTACAATACTCATAAAGGGCTCCTTTGTGTGATTATATTGAGTTTTGTCACCTTAATTTTACCACAAATGGACGCTCTTTTTTTATTCACTTAATAGGTGAGAGCAATATTTTGTTAAAATATAGTAATTATATAGCTTTCAGCCAGATAGTGTAAAATATTTTGTGTAAATAAAAATTAATCATAGAAAAAGGAACGAACTTCTTTTAAGATTTTAAGTGACCAAACAAAAAAACTTAAAGGAGTGAAATCCGTTCCTATGGCTAATGTTAGCACAAATTTAATGTCTGCTCTACTTAATAATGAATCTATCGATGAAGTTTTTCGTTCTGAATTGGAAAACGCAGTAAATGAGGTGCTATCAACCGAGCTTACCGCCTTCCTCAATTACGAGAAATATGATTACTCTGGCAGAAATTCCGGCGATTCTCGTAACGGTTTCTATGGCAGAACATATCAATCACGTTTTGGAACGCTTAATTTAAAGATTCCAAGAGATCGTGAAGGTGTATTTAAGCAGCATACCATACCTTCCTATCAGCGAACCTCAGACGAGCTGGAAACTACGATAATCCAACTTTATAAAAAAGGCATTACAACCCGAGAAATCTCTGATTTAATTGAGAAAATGTATGGTCACTACTATACACCACAAACCGTTTCAAACATTACCAAGGCGGTTCAGGATCAAGTTGATCGTTTTCATAACCGTCCTGTTTCTGATAAATATGTTGCTATCTATTGTGATGCAACTTACTTAAATGTTCGCCGAGACAGCGTAGCCAAAGAAGCATTACATGTTATTCTTGGCATTACGTTGGAAGGAAACAAAGAAGTATTGGATTATGCTCTGTATCCTTCAGAATCAGCATCCAACTATAAAGAGATGCTACAAAGCTTAAAGAATCGCGGACTTGAGCAGGTCCTCTTATTCATAACAGATGGCTTAAATGACATTCGCAATGCTTGCCTGGAAGTATTTCCAGCAGCGAAGCATCAATCTTGCTGGACTCATCTGTGTCGCAATGTAATGAAGCATGTTCGTGCAAAAGATAAAGCTACTGTTATGAACGAACTAAAATGCGTTTATAATGCTTCATCCTGCAGCGAAGCTGAATCGATTCTTTATAATTTTATGGTTAAATACTCAAAAATCTATCCGAAGGCGGTAGCAGTTCTTGAGGACTTAACTTCTCTTTTTGTATTCTACGAATTTTCAGATGGGATTCGCAGAAGTATATATACAACAAATCTTATCGAGAATCTAAACAAGAATCTCAAACGCGGAACCAAGCGTAAAGAGCAGTTCCCTAATGAGGATTCTCTCGAAAGATATGTTTGCAGTTTTTATTGCGACTACAACCAATCTATGGATCGTCGCGTACATAAAGGCTTTAAAGAATGTCGCCCTGATTTAGAGGCGATGTTCCTGTAACTCGTAAACAAGGTCACTTAGAAGAGGTATTTACACAAACTTCTTTACACAATCTTCAGCCACTTTCATGGTGTTACCATGAATAATCTAGGATATATTATAATATTATTGAATTTATTTGATAATCTCTTAAACCAGAATTTTACTGTCGACTGCAAAAATAAATTATGGTGCACTGATTTCACATATATGTGCCAGCCGAATGGAAAATTCAGATACAACTGTTCAATAATTGATTTATTTGACAGATTAGTTGTTGCTTTATTAAACAGTGATTATATCAATACAGACTTAGCAATCAACACACTTAAAACAGCTCTAAAAAAGGAAAACTATCCTAAAGTGATTTTATACTCAGATCAGGGAGTACAGTTTACCTCGTGGGACTTTGTAAATTTCTGCAAAGATAACAATATAACCCAAAGCATGAGTAAGACTGGATGCCCTTACGATAATGCTCCAATGGAAGCTCGTTATAGATAGGTATTTATCGAACAGAGTGTTACAAAAATACTTGACCAGTACAAGTTGATGTTCTTGAGGTAGAAGAAGGCCCATCCATGGGTGGTGCAATGCTGACAGCTGTCGGATGCGGAGCATACCCAGATGTAGAGACGATCGGAAAGAAACTGGCTCATGTAGTCGATATCGTTGAACCAGAAGAAGAGCTTGTGGCAAAATACGAAGAAAAATATCAGAAGTTTAAGAAACTGTATCCGAGCCTTAAACCATTATTTTAGGAACTTCCTAAACTACCGTCTGTTGATAACTATAAAATATATGGGAGGGGAGGGCGCTCACAGTTGCGAAGACCGCTCTCCCCACTGGGCTACGCTAAAGAGAATGTGAGTCTTCAGTATACTCGCTCCGCTTAAAAACAAGAAAGTATAGGGCAATGTAGATATGAGAAATATATTTAGAAAGAGACTTACAGACTTACATTAGAAGAAAGGCGATAGTGTAAAATATTTTGTGTAAATAAAAATTAATCATAGAAAAAGGAACGAACTTCTTTTAAGATTTTAAGTGACCAAACAAAAAAACTTAAAGGAGTGAAATCCGTTCCTATGGCTAATGTTAGCACAAATTTAATGTCTGCTCTACTTAATAATGAATCTATCGATGAAGTTTTTCGTTCTGAATTGGAAAACGCAGTAAATGAGGTGCTATCAACCGAGCTTACCGCCTTCCTCAATTACGAGAAATATGATTACTCTGGCAGAAATTCCGGCGATTCTCGTAACGGTTTCTATGGCAGAACATATCAATCACGTTTTGGAACGCTTAATTTAAAGATTCCAAGAGATCGTGAAGGTGTATTTAAGCAGCATACCATACCTTCCTATCAGCGAACCTCAGACGAGCTGGAAACTACGATAATCCAACTTTATAAAAAAGGCATTACAACCCAAGAAATCTCTGATTTAATTGAGAAAATGTATGGTCACTACTATACACCACAAACAGTTTCAAACATTACCAAGGCGGTTCAGGATCAAGTTGATCGTTTTCATAACCGTCCTGTTTCTGATAAATATGTTGCTATCTATTGTGATGCAACTTACTTAAATGTTCGCCGAGACAGCGTAGCCAAAGAAGCATTACATGTTATTCTTGGCATTATGTTGGAAGGAAACAAAGAAGTATTGGATTATGCTCTGTATCCTTCAGAATCAACATCCAACTATAAAGAGATGCTACAAAGCTTAAAGAATCGCGGACTTGAGCAGGTCCTCTTATTCATAACAGATGGCTTAAATGGCATTCGCAATGCTTGCCTGGAAGTATTTCCAGCAGCGAAGCATCAATCTTGCTGGACTCATCTGTGTCGCAATGTAATGAAGCACATTCGTGCAAAAGATAAAGCTACTGTTATGAACGAACTAAAATGCGTTTATAATGCTTCATCCTGCAGCGAAGCTGAATCGATTCTTTATAATTTTATGGTTAAATACTCAAAAATCTATCCGAAGGCGGTAGCAGTTCTTAAGGACTTAACTTCTCTTTTTGTATTCTACGAATTTCCAGATGGGATTCGCAGAAGTATATATACAACAAATCTTATCGAGAATCTAAACAAGAATCTCAAACGCGGAACCAAGCGTAAAGAGCAGTTCCCTAATGAGGATTCTCTCGAAAGATATGTTTGCAGTTTTTATTGCGACTACAACCAATCTATGGATCGTCGCGTACATAAAGGCTTTAAAGAATGTCGCCCTGATTTAGAGGCGATGTTCCTGTAACTCGTAAACAAGGTCACTTAAAAGAGGTATTTACACAAACTTCTTTACACAATCAGAAAGGCTTGCAATGACTTTGTGCACATTGTAAAATAGAGATATCTATATATGATAAAAAAGTATTAAAGTCAACAAAAACGCAGAATGTAGATTAAAAGATTATGGGAGGTTTTCTATGGAAATTAAGTTGGAAGATTTGGATCAGGTGAGAGAACGCACAGGAGTATCCTATGCTGAGGCAAAGATGGCATTAGAGGAGGCTGATGGAAATGTTGTGGATGCCATTGTAGCGTTAGAGGAGAAGAATGCAAAGACGACAGAAAAGAACGGCGAAGTGGCTAAGGAGATTGTTGAGAAAATAAAAAAGGCCTTTAAAGAGGGAAATGTGACCAAAATTCAAATGAAGAGGGAAGGAAAAATTATCTTATCTATTCCAGTCAATGTCGGAATCGTTGGTGGCATTGTGGGCGCTTCATTTGCACCATGGGCAATTATTCCAGCAATGTTGGCAGCTTATGGGTTTGATTGCAAATTTTCACTTGTTCGAGACGATGGATCAGTTGAAGATATAGAGTGATTTTTACATATACCTAGTTAATTGATGATAATTGATGATTTCGTTTTATAATATAACAGCCAGAAAACCCATGGTCTTTAGACCGTGGGATGAATGGCGTTAGGTTTACAACATATATATTTTACTTAAATACTATCATTTAAAATATATGCTATAATACATATATAGGAAATCCTATTTCCGAATCTATGAAAGGAGAAAATCGTATGTATCTTACTGTAAAACAACAAGTGAAACATCTGTCCAAGGAAGACTATATCACAATCAGGGAACTTTGTCATACGGCTAAGAATCTTGCTAATGAGGCAATCTATAATGTGCGTCAGTATTATTTTACAGAAGGTGAATTTCTCAAGTATGAGAAGAATTACACTCTTTTAAAGAATAGTCCTAATTATAAGGCCTTAAATTCCAATATGGCACAGCAGATACTGAAAGAGGTTGATGGCTCGTTTAAGTCATTTTTTGGTCTGCTTAAACTTGTCAAGCAGGGAAAATATGCTTTTACGGATTGTAAACTGCCGCATTATCTTCCAAAAGATGGATACACAACGCTGATCATTGGTTTTGTAAGACTGAAGGGTAATCAGCTGATACTTCCGTTTTCCAATAGTTTTAAGAAAACACATAAGTCTGTTGAAATTACGATACCCCCCCATACTTCTTGATAAGACGATTAAAGAGATACGCATTATACCGAAAGCGAATGCAAGGTTCTTTGAAATCCAGTATATATATGAAGATGAATGTATTCAAAGAAATCTAAACACAAACAACGCACTTGCACTTGACCTAGGTATCAACAATCTCGTCACAGCCGTATCAAATAGTGGTCAATCGTTCATTATTGACGGGAAAAGACTGAAATCGATCAATCAGTGGTTCAATAAAGAAAATGCCCGTTTGCAATCGATAAAAGATAAACAGCATTTTAGTAGAAAGCCTACAAATAGACAAAAAGCAGTTGCTCGTAATCGCAACAATAAGGTGAACGACTATATGAATAAAACTGCTCGTAGGGTGATAGATTATTGTATCATCAATAATATAGGTACGCTTGTTGTTGGTTACAATGAGACTTTTCAACATAACAGTCATATTGGAAAGCAAAACAATCAAAATTTTGTAAATATCCCTTATGGACAGTTGCGTAACAAATTGGAATATCTTTGCAAACGAAATGACATTGTTTTTGTAAAACAGGAAGAATCCTATACATCGAAATCATCTTTTTGGGATAGAGACGATCTCCCTGTTTACAATGCCGATAATCCAAAAGAGTATCCGTTTAGTGGCAGAAGATTACATCGTGGTCTATACAAAACGGCAAGTGGTAAAACAATCAATGCAGATGTTAACGGAGCATTAAATATCATGCGTAAAAGTAGTGTTGTGGATATGAATATCCTATACAGTAGAGGCGAAGTGGACACGCCGATAAGAATAAGGATTGCCTAATTACTTAGGTGGAAACTTAAATATCAAACTTCTTAAATAGAGCTGTTAGGCTCTTAGAAGCCCATTACCTTTAGTGATGGGTAGTTCACTAGGATAAGAAATCCAGAGCATATGAAGCATATTCTAAATTATATGCTTCATATCAAGATATTATTACGGGATATATTTTACCAAAATTTGATTTATCCAATATGGATGAGTATCTGGCCATAACAAAGGAAATCAATGCCACCAATCCAAAGAGTGTAGTAAAAAAGATATATATTATGCCTATTCTTGAAAGTCGAATGGTGGCTGAAGTGGGAACAAGAGTCAAAGCTTTACTGAGAATAAAGGAAGCTCTAGATACCATCCAGGAATATGTGTTGAATGTGAGAGTTGGGGGAAATGATTTTTGCAATCTGTATGGATTGAGGCGTTCAGTGAATCAAAGTATCTATGACATTGGTGTGATTAGAGATATCTTTGTTGACATCATTAACATTTTTTCATCTGACTATGTTGTTTCTGGTCCTGTGTGGGAGTATTTTGGCATGGAAAGAGATGGAAAATGGGATGTAGGGCTAGAGAGGGAACTTGTATTGGATCAACTCAATGGTTTTATTGGAAAGACAGCGATTCATCCAACGCAACTTCCTATGATTTATGAGAGTATGAAGGTAAAAAGGTCAGATTATGATGATGCGATGAAGATATTGTCGTGGGATAATCGTTGCCTTGGCGTGGAAAAGAGTGAAGATGGAAGTCGGATGAATGAAGTCAAGGTTCATGGAAAATGGGCGAAGAAGATGGTGATGCTTGGAAATATTTATGGAATCAAAGCAGAAGAAAAGGAAAGAGAATACACAGAGGCAGATGTGTTGCGACTTGCAAAGAGATTTCACAATACAAAGCGATCGTATTTGCTAGTGGATCCCTTGCAGGGAAAGCATTTGAGTGTTCATCCAAGCGAGGCAATAGATTTATTTCACGCACTGGGGAAAAAGGTGAGTCAAGTCTTTGGGGGTGTAAAACTTGTCATTGGATTTGCAGAGACGGCCACAGCAGTCGGAATGGGTGTGGCAGAGGAAGTTGCTAAAATTCAAGATTCTTGTGATTGTATCTATATTCATACGACAAGAGAAGAGTTATCAGAGGTTTTGTCATGGATTGAATTTCGTGAAGAACATAGTCATGCAGTAGAGCAAAAATTGGATGCGTCAAATTTGGGCAGGTGGATCAGGAAAACCGACACCATTGTCTTTGTGGATGATGAAATCTCTACAGGAAAGACCATCCTTAATTTTGTTCAGCAATTAAGGATAAAGCATCCGACATTGGCGGGTAAAAATCTTGTGGCCGCTTCCATTATTCAACGCCTCTCCAAAGAAAATCAGTTCAATATGGCACAACAGAAAATAGCGTGTGTATCCATATTGAATCTGGAATGCATGGACTATGAAAATCTTGTAAAAAAGTACAATATAGAAGAGGCGAAGGAGCCAGAAAGTTACATTGATGCAGAGGATACAAAGGATACAGGGCTTTGTTTTTGAACAGTTGCAGGCAAAGAGGAAACTACTTGATCCAAGAAAGGGTGTGAGAGCCAGAGAGTATTCTCACCATTGTGTTGGTTTTTGCCAGAAGCATTTTGAATGAAGTAAAAATTTGACTTGGATAATCGATCGATTCTTGTGCTGGGCACAGAAGAGTGTATGTATCCTGCGATGATTTTAGGAAGAGAAATAGAAAAATAGCAATCATTATTCTGGTGTGAAGGTGTTTACACATTCTACGACCAGAAGTCCTATTGGAATTGCAAAAGATCAGGAGTATCCAATTCAAAATGGATATAAGTTAAAGAGCCTTTTTATGACAGCAATCGCATAACTTATATTTATAATTTGAGAAAGTATGATCAGGTGATTATCGTTACTGACAGTAGAGAGATTGCAGATTCTTCACTGGAATCGATGATTTTGGCATTAAAACTTAGTGGAAATCATCATATACTTTTGGTCAGGGGGTAGGGCATTGTTTAGTACATATAAGGATGAGGATGTTATTCTTTTGCTAAAAGATATCACAGGTCTAGTTAGACCGCAGAGTACGCAGGAAAGGGAAAGAGCTATTCAAGGTGGGCGACATTATTGTGAAATGTTGCCCATTGAATATGAACCATCAAAGGACTATCAAGATGCATTTGAGGATGCCTTAACTCGGTATGGTCAAATTACTGCGGATGCAGTAGCTTCTGTTGCACAAAAAATATGGAAGAAGAGGGGAAAAGAGGTCGCTGTTGTTTCGCTTGCAAGAGCAGGAACGCCAGTGGGAATTTTGATTAAACGCTATATCAAACAAAAATATGGTGTGGAGATTGATCATTATACCCTTTCTATCATTCGAGGAAGAGGAATTGATAAAAATGCCTTAAATTATATTCTTTCTAGGCATGCTAGCAAGGATATTCAATTTGTTGATGGCTGGACTGGAAAGGGAGCAATACAGAGAGAATTAATTCATGCCGTGGCTGAATTTCCAGGTCTTGATTCAGGACTTGCTGTTTTGTCAGATCCTGCCAATATAGCCCAAGTATCGGGAACACAGGATGATTTTTTGATTGCAAGTTCGTGCCTCAATTCAACCGTCTCTGGGCTTTTGAGCCGTACTTTTTTGAGATCCGATATTATCGGACCCAATGACTATCACGGTGCTGTTTTTTATCAGGAATTGGAAGAAAGGGATGTTACTTACCACTTCATCGAGTCCATTCAAAGTCATTTTGTAATGAAAGATATTGGCGATGACAACCGAAGTCAACGAGAAGAAAAATGTGATCAATCCGCTCTTGAGGAAGTAAGAGAGATTGCAGAGCAATTTCAAATAAGGGATATCAATCTTATTAAGCCAAGTATTGGGGAAGCGACAAGAGTATTGCTTCGACGGCTTCCGTGGAAGATCTTAGTGCATAGCTTAGATGATGAGGAGCACCTAGGACATTTGTACCAACTAGCAAGAGAGAAGGGAGTGGAAGTGGTAGAGTATCCTTTGAAACACTACAGAGCTTGTGGACTTATTCGATCACTTGCCGATACATAGATGAAAAAAATTTGGTAGCCTGCGACTTAGATAATACACTGATTCATTCGTACAAATATAGAAGAGAGGATGATATTTGTGTGGAGATATTTAAAGGCAGGGAGCAGGGATTTATTTGTAAGGATGCAGTAAAAAAACTGGTGCTTTTAAACGACAAGGTGGAATTTATTCCAATTACAACGAGATCCATAGAGCAATATCAAAGAATACAGTGGGAGAAGATGGTTGTGCCAGAATATGCCCTGACGACCAATGGAGCCATTCTTTTGAAAAATGGAGTAAAGGATGATGTGTGGTTACAAGAGAGCACAAGAATAGTTAGAAAGTATCAAGGTGAATTAAATAGAGTATTAGAATTTCTTGAGAAAGAAGAGGAGTATATTCGCTGCAAATTTGTCGATGGGATGTATGTTTTTTTGTATTGCAAGGATGGTGTGGATATTGCAAAGAAGGTGGAGAGGTATAGAGAGAGGACCATACTTCATGTTGTTTCGTCGGGGAGAAAGATCTACTTTTTGCCCCCGGAGTTTAATAAGGGAGAGGCATTGTGCAGGTTGAAGGAAAGGTTTTTGCCAAACTATGTTGTTGCAGCAGGAGATAGTGAAATGGATTTGCCAATGATGGAAAGTGCCGATTTTGCATTGGGAAAGAGAGAAATTCTTGGAAAAAATTTGAGAGAAAATAGAAGAATTTTTACAGATGAAAATAATTTATTGGATGAGATGTTCGATATTGTTGAGTCGATAGAGGAGGGGAGTTTAGATGAAGACTAGATTCAAAATTTCATATAATTCACCTGTAGTACTTACCTTTGTATTGCTTTGTCTACTGGTTTTACTCATGAGTATTGGAACGCACAGAAGAAGTACGACCTTGTTCTTTATGACCTATCATTCTTCTTTGTTTAGTCCTTTGACCTATCTTCGATTTTTTACCCATGTCCTTGGGCACAGTGGGTGGGAACATCTGATTGGCAATACATCTTATTTATTGCTCCTTGGGCCGATGTTGGAAGAAAAGTATGGTTCAAAAACGATTGTTGAGATTATTCTCATGACGGCCTTAGTAACGGGGATTGTGAACTATATTTTTTTCCCGAGTGTGGCACTGTGTGGAGCCAGTGGTGTTGTGTTTTCTTTTATTCTTTTGTCTTCGTTTACAGGATTTCGGGAGGGGAGAGATTCCTCTTACCTTTATTTTGGTTGCGGTGATTTATATTGGGCAGCAGATTTTTCAAGGAATCACGGTGAATGATAATATTTCCAATATGGCTCATATTGTTGGAGGAATTGTTGGTGCGGTTATTGGATATGCACTCAATAAAAGACCAAGATAAGAAAAAAGGAGTATCTATGGCAGACATAGATACTCCTTTTGTGTAGAAAATGGAGAGCATAGGGGCAAATTTTGTGTGTTGAATTTTTGAGGGGCTAACAGTATACCGTATGATTGAAATAAAATAAAGCAAAAAATTAGGAATCAGTCGTATTGACAAAAAGTTCAATAAAACATTGCAAAACATAAAAAAAATCGGTGATATTTTGGTAAATAATCGAATATTGACAAATTATAGTTCAAAGCGTACTGTACATATAAGAAGTAAATTAATCAATCGTTTAGAAATATGGAGAGTGAAAAGGAGGGGAGGATGAGACCAGAAATTATATTTATGCCTCTTGGAGGGGGGGCAGAGAGTGGGAGCTAGCTGTTATTATTTAAAGATCGGCGACAGCAATATTCTTCTTGATGCAGGGATTGGAGTGGATCAGGGGATGGAATTTGAGCCGGATTTTCATTGTTTGCTTACCTCTCCATTTATGCAATCTATGGGGCAGATCAATCAGATTTTTATATCCCATGCTCATATGGATCATGTAGGGGATCTTTTGAAGGTGATGAATCAAGCAAATTATGCCAATGTATATATGACAGAAATTACAAAGACACTGACACAGTATCAGCTCTATGATCGGCTCTTTATTGGAAATAGAGAAAAAGATGAGCGTACACGCCTAGCAACAAAGGGGCTTTTGGAGAAAATTACACCTGTAAGTTTTATGAAGACTTTGGATTTTGGAAAGTATAGGGTGACTTTTTATCCAGCGGGGCATATTCCAGGGGCCATGATGGTTTTGTTTGAGGTGGGGAGAAAAAAGATTCTATATACAGGAGATTATTCTATTCATCATACCGTTCTTACACAGAAATGCATTCCTCCGAAGGGAATGGATATTGACACTGTGATTTTATGTGGACTTCACGCAAAGCATCCCGATTATGTAAAAAAATCAGATCGTATGTTTCAACAAATTGGCTATGCCCTTCATGTGGTCAATGACACGGGGCAATCGGTTCTATGTAAAGTTCCACAATTGAGTAAGGGAATTGAATTTTTAAAGAAACTCAATGATTGGAATCGAACAGGAATACCGATATATATTGATGAGTCTTTAATGAATGTTGTTCATAAGATGGAACAACTTTCTGTGCCGATTTTGAATCAATATAATCGAGTGATGGATATGAACAAGGGAAGACCGAAAGAAGCTCATATCTATTTGACATCAGATAGGAATACAAGGTGGGTAGGGCCATATAAGCTATTGAATGCGAATTTTTCATTGCACGAGGACTTTTCAGAAATGAAAGAATTTTTAAAGTTACTCAATCCAAGGCAGGCAATGGTGGTTCACTGTGATAAGGAAAAATCGGTATTTGATGAGACCATTGAGCAGGAAATGATGAGAGACGGGGAGTGCAGGACGCAATTTACTTTTGCAGAGGAAAATGAGATTTATCAATTGTAAGAGGAGAAGATAGAAGAAAGGAATACAGAAGATGATCAATGTGAAGGATTCAAAAGTACAAGAGGTATTAGAAATTATTCATGAGGCTATCATTCGAAAGGAAAAGAGGGGTGGAAGGCTTAACGAGGAAATTCTTACTGAAGGAAAGATTTTTTCTGTGATTTGCAAAGATTTTGATATGGGCCCAAGAAAAATTGTGGATTGTATGGAAGAGAGCTATGGATATGACACCACAGTAGATGAGGTGATCAAGCTCCTTCGTGGGGCAAAGATGGGCATTCCAGGTGAGCGAAAAGAAATCTTTAAGTGGGCTGATCGTGTGGCCACTTCCTTTTCAAAAGCAGTTCTTGGCGATAAAAAAGCATTTGAAGAGTTTGACAAAATTCGCAAGGAACCGGCAGTTAATGGAGAAAAAAGGCGTGTTCAAGAACGTGTAGCGAATATCATGATTTATGAAAAGTATCCAGAGATTGATGTATTTGAAGATATGGAGCGTCTGCTTTCACTCGGAAATACGCTTGCAAGGTACTTGTTTTTTGATATTGCAGATGCTATCTGTGAGGTATATGATTTTCCACTATATAAGGATAAGGAAAAAGATAAGCAGGATCATCAGGGAAAAAAGAAAATAGAGAAGGCAGAGAAACAACTTTCACATGAGCAGGCTCTGAAAAAAGTTGTTCAATTAGAAAACACTTTGGAGAGAACGGATGCCATGCTTCAAGATTTGCAAAAGGAATTTGATGTTCAGTTGGAAGAGAGCAAATCAAAGGAATTGGCAGAATTTTTTGCCAAGCTCAATTCAGAAAAATACGGTTGTATTCTCGATGAGCTTTTAGTCGTTAATAAGGGGGTAGACAGGCTAAGAAAGAGCAATTATGAGTTGCCAATTGAAATCAATGGTCTACTCATCATGGTGAAAAAGTTGATTCAATTTGTGCGAGATAGTCATATTGAGCCAATAATGAAGGTGAATTCTGTCCGTGAAGTGGCCGCATCAGATATAGAATATTGCAATTATGATGGTTCACCATTTGAAAGTCCAGAGGAGAAAAAGAAAATCAAGGTGATTTCATCGGGATGGGTGTATAAGGACAAGGATTTACAGATTTCGAGACCAAAAGTAAAGGAGGAAAAATAATGAAAGCACAAGAGCAAGATGGCTTATGTGTGGGCATTGATCTTGGGACAACCAATTCTGTGTTGTCCATCATCAATGAAAAGCCAAATGGAGATATTATCAGTAAGGTTTTGGAGATTCCTAGAGCAACGGATATGTACAATGCAGTTTCTGCAGGGCCGAAATTGACAACGAAAAAGGAGCCTACACTCCCGTCCTGTGTCTATTATCGACAGGAAAAAAATTATGAACCGCTGGTGGGTGATTTTGCCAAGATGCAATATCCATTGCGTCCGCATTTGGTTGCTAAGTCGGTGAAGAGTCAAATGGGAAAGGCCAAGGTGGAGGGGTTGTCTGAAGATATTCCGGACAAAACGCCTGCAGAAATTTCGGCAAGAATATTGAAGCATTTGATCAGGGAGGCATCGAAAGTCTGTAGAAGTGAAATTAAGGATGCGGTCATTACAGTACCTGCAAATTTTGATTCCATTATGTGCAAGGCGACAAGAGATGCAGCAGAATTGGCGGGCATCAAAGTAAGGAATAATGATGGCAGTGAGAGACCAATTCTATTATCAGAGCCAAACGCCGTAATTTATGATTTAATTAACCAAATTCATAATGGGGAGATTTCTGATCGAATTTTAGATTTGAGTGAAAAGAAGAGGGTGCTTGTATTTGATCTTGGTGGTGGAACTTTGGATATTACAATGCACCAAATTCAACGCAGAGATGACAATGAAGAAGTATTAAAGGTGGATGAAATTGCCACCAACCGCTATACATTGCTTGGTGGTGATGATTTTGATGAGGAAATTGCCAAGGCGATGTATAAAAGATACTTAGCACAATATGAACGCTATCCTGATGTTGTCAAAAAACTTCGAAAGGAAGAAAATACCATTATGGCTCTTCTTCGAGTTCAGGCGGAAGGATTAAAACTTGAAGTTAATGATCGATGTGGAAATCAAGATGACTATGACTCAGGATGGGATGATTCAGGATGGGATGACACAGAGGAAGAGACAGGATTTTCTATTGGTGGAAATATGGGAGGAATTGGTTATTCCTATGACGACACATTTACACAGGGAGAGGTAGAAAATATTTTGTCTGTTTTTATGGCATCAGAACTAAAATATGATGATTATAAGAATCTTGAAAATATTTCCAATATAAGAAATATTATTTATCCAATACTCGATGTGTTAAAAAAGGCTTCAGATAAATTGGAAACGGAAGATGTGGTGGTGGATGCCGTCATTGTCAATGGTGGAATGTCAAAGTTTTATATGGTCACAGATCGATTGAAGGAGTTTTTTGGTTTTGATCCTATTGTAGCTTTGGATCCAGATCAGGCGGTAGCCAGGGGAGCTGCAGTATATCATTATTATTTGCGTAAGTATGATGAAATGCAAGATGATATGCGTCTTTTAGATCAAGATGAAGATAGAACGGTGGCAAAAAATACTTCAAACAAGCGAAAAATTCCCGATATTCTCATTGATTGGTCTGGTAATATTTTAAATGATAGTTTATATCTTGGAGTCAAAAATGGGGCAACCCATGAGATTATTCCTACAGGAACAGAGCTTCCCTATACTTCACAAGTAATGTCAGGTTTTCGGATAGAAGCGGGGAAGAATAAGATTGCCATTCCAATTAAGAATCGAAATTTAGATGGATCCTATCGAACGATTGCCAATGGAAATATGGTCTTTAAACAGAGATATTTTAATGGTGTCTATGTGGCCTTTATGATTCATATGAGTAAGAATAAGGTAATTACCATGAAGGCTTGGACCAGCAGGGATGTTGATGGAAATAATCAAATTGAGGCTGGCATTGCTGAAATTTCCATTGAAACCAATGAATTTTCTAAGGAAAAGAGCAGGATGATCGCTCAAAGCGGTAGTCGCCTACAGCCAAGGGCAGAGATTAATCATCTTGTACAACTTTGCCAAAATTTGGAAAAAATTCGGGGCGGTCAAGGCCAAGATAAAAATGGCATGATGAATATGCGTATCTATAATTGTATCGACAGTATCTGTAAAGCTGGAAATAAGGAGGAATTTGCTCCAGCAGTGTTAGATGCACTTGAGAACAATACTTCTGAAGTAATCAAATTGAGACTTTTTGTTATTGCAAAGAAGATTGGAGATTTTTGGAGCAATGATGAGAAAAAGAGATTGGCAAGATTGTGTATGAGTCAAATTAGTGCAGATATTACAGGATTTCCTATGGAAAAGGGACCAAGAGTCAATACAAATATTGAAGCGATTTATGCAATGAGCATCTGTGCCAATGCAGAACAATTGAGCAGGTTGTCACCATTACATTCGATTGTGAAGTATCGCCAAGTCTGTCTGGATACACATGCGAAGACAAGGACAGAGATTCAGTGGTTGCAGGATGAGTTTTTTCATGATGTTAGGAAGACTTTAGAAAGAAAGGAAAGTAATATTCAATTCAGTGCCTATGCCATCGGTGCTGCATTGAAAAAGGACGGATTGAGTGAACCTATATTGCCATTTCAGAAGGAAGAAAGAATTATCCAACAGCTTTGTAAAGTTATCAGAGCAGGTGTGCTTTCAGAAAAAGCATTGATCTGTTGTGTATTGTCTCTGGGATGGATTAGTGACCAGAGAGAGAATATTTTTTTAAGCTTGATGAAAGAATGGAACAAGAAATATTGGATATTCTAGAAAAATCTAGACTTCTTTTTATCCGACCTTTACTCATCAAGAAGAGGAAAGAAAAAGTAGCGATGAAAAATGGTAAAGGGCGAACGGCTTACCAATAGTGAAGAGCAATTTTTGTTGAAGAAATTGGAACGATAGAGGACAGATTGCATATACACAATGGAGAGAGCATTCGGGTAAATGACCTGAGTGCTCTCTCCTTATCATCTATATCGGATTTAATTGTACGAGTTTTTTAAGTAATTTGGATCAATAATTGTATAGTTTGTATATAATTATTGTGATTAGTTGCACCAATAATAGCATAATTACGATAAATTTACAAGCTTGACCGCAGTAAATTTCAATTCTATAATAAAATTTAGAGTAAAATATTATTTTATTGTAAATTAGGACAAAAATATAGGAGGATGTCAAAAAAATTATTAGAAAGATTGGGAGGTGATTTTTGTGCAAAAAATTCGCTGTGTGGTCGAGCGAATTACTTATCAAAATCCAGAAAATGGATACTCCGTTTTGAAATGCAGAGTGAAGGATTACAGCGAATTAGTTCCTGTGATTGGAAATATGATTGATGCCAATGTAGGTTCGGTTCTTTTGTGTGATGGAGAGTGGAAGGTAGATGCAAAGTATGGTCGCCAATTTGTCACACAAAATTGGGAAGAGACACTTCCGGCCACTGTCTATGGCATGGAAAAATACTTGGGTTCTGGACTGATTAAGGGAGTGGGACCAAAATTTGCCAAAAAGATTGTTCAAAAGTATGGGGAGAAGACATTTGATATTATTGAGACCAATGTAGAAGTTTTGGAAGAAATTGAGGGAATCGGAAAAAAGCGTGTGCAGATGATTGCTCAGTCTTGGGAAAAGCAAAAAGAGGTTAAAAATATTATGCTCTTTTTGCAAGAACATCAAGTGTCCACTTCTTATGCAGCTAAGATATATCACCACTATGGAAATCAAAGTATTGCCATGATGAAGAAAAATCCCTATCAATTGGCCGATGATATTTGGGGAATTGGATTTAAGACTGCAGACCAGATAGCAATGAAATTAGGCTTTGAGAAGGAATCCTATGTGCGATTGCGAAGTGGATTGATGTACACACTTTCCGATCTTTCAAATGAAGGTCATGTCTTTGCTAAAAAGGGACAACTTGTAGAACGGGCAAGTCAACTTTTAGAGGCTTCTCAAGAGACCGTGATGATGACGATGGACGATATGATTCAGAAAAAAGAACTCATTCTTGAAAAAAATTTTGAGATTCAAGATGAAGGAAAAGAAAGAAAAGAAGATGAGGAAGAAAATAGAGATCAAAAGTCGGAGGTTGCCATTTATCTCCCACCATTTTATTATGCAGAAATTGGAGTTGCAGGAAAGTTAAAGAAGCTAGCTTCTTCTCCTGCAAAGGATCGACTCTATCAAGAGCTAATCAAAGAGCGAAAAAAGACAGGCAATGTTGAACTTTCGGTCGATGTCACTGCTATCGAAAGAAAGACCAAAATGAACTATGATGAGATTCAAGCTCTAGCTATTCGTCAGGCGGCTATAGCAAAGGTGATGGTATTGACAGGAGGACCAGGAACGGGAAAGACAACGACGACGCATGGCATTATTTCGATGTATCGAGCGTATGGATTAAAGATTCTTTTGGCGGCCCCAACAGGGCGTGCTGCCAAAAGAATGACAGAGACTACAGGACTTGAAGCAAAGACCATACATCGACTGTTGGAATGCAAGCCCCCCGATGGTTACCAAAGAAATGAGGAGCATCCACTGGAGGGAGATGTGTTGATTGTCGATGAATGTTCGATGATTGATATGATCTTGATGAATTCCCTATTAAAGGCAATTCCCACATCAATGCGTCTGATTTTGATTGGAGACATTGACCAGTTGCCAAGTGTCGGGGCGGGAAATGTATTGCGAGACATCATTGACTCGGAAAGCTTTTTGGTGGTGCGGTTGACAAGGATTTTTCGCCAGGCACAGACAAGTCGAATTATTATGAATGCACATCGCATCAATCGGGGAAGGATGCCTGATATCAGCAATGGCAATACTGATTTTTTCTTCGTGGAAAATGAAGCTATAGAAAGCTTTGTGCCACAGATTGTAAAATTAGTGAGTGAAAAATTGCCCAATTACTATCATCTTGCTCCAAGACAAATTCAAGTACTTACACCCATGCAGAGGGGAGTGGTGGGAGCAACAAATTTAAATCTAGCTTTACAGGAAGCACTCAATCCGCCTGAGCAAGAAATTGTGGTCAGGGGAGAAAAACGAATGGTAACAAAGCCATGCCTACATCGAAGTGGCTATACTTTTCGCATAGATGATAAAGTGATGCAAATAAAAAACAATTATGACAAAGAAGTTTTTAATGGAGATATTGGAACGATTGTATCAGTGAATGAGAGTGATCGGACATTGAGTGTGTGCTTTGATGGAAAAGTCGTAAGCTATGAAGCGTCTGAACTAGAGGAACTTGTCCACGCCTATGCCACAACCATTCATAAGGCTCAGGGCTCAGAGTATCCTATTGTGGTGATGCCAATGACCATGAGTCACTTTATTATGTTACAGAGAAATCTTGTTTATACGGGAATCACAAGAGCGAAGAAGATTTTGGTTATGGTCGGGACAAAAAAGGCATTGAGCTATGCAATAAAAAATGTGACCATAACAAAGAGAAATACTCTACTTAGAGAGCGATTAATCTAAGCTTTCTTTTTCTATTTTGACGAAAATATGGTATAATATAAATGGATATGATGTAGAGTTTGTGCAAGCAAAGATAAGGAGGAACAGTGATGTTTAAGGCAATACGACTCATTATGCAAGAAATGGACAAGGTGAATATGCACTATAATGTCGAGGATATGGAGGATGTCAATATTCTCAGTGCAGGCTATGGGATAGAAAATGGTCCTACGATTACAATTAAGGTATTTTCTCAAGATGATGACAATGATGTGGCTGTTCGTGTCTATGGCATTCTCCACAATGTGGCAGAAGAAAGAATTCCAAAGATTATGAAAGTGATCAATCAATGCAATCAAAAGTTTCGATACTTTAAGTTTGTAATGAATGATGACAATGATGTTAGCGTTGAATATGATTTTCCTGTTGAGGCCAGTGATTATACCTTGGGACAAGAAGTTGTTGAGATTTTGATGCGGATGATGCATGTTCTTGACGAGTGTTATCCAGTGTTGATGAGAGCTATTTGGAGTTAATAGAATTGGTGGAATTATTGAAATTAAAATGGATTTCGACGGTTTGGGGATTTTTAGAAAGGGAAGCACACTATGGAGTTTAGAGAAGTTATAAAAAATCGCTACTCATGTAAAAAGTATAGCGATCGTCAAGTAGAAAAGGAAAAGTTAGAGGCAATTTTAAATGCAGGGCGCCTTGCACCAACAGCAAAAAATCTTCAAGAGCAACATATCTATGTCCTTCAAAGTACCAAAGCTTGGACAAATTTGACCAAGTTTCTCCTTGTCGCTATGGTGCACCTACGGTCCTTGTTGTTGCCTTTGATAAGAACAATGTTTATCTCTATCCTGGGGAGAAGCGAGATTCTGGTGTGGAGGATGCAAGCATTGTTGCAACCCATATGATTTTGGCAGCAGCAGATGAGGGCGTGGACAGTTGTTGGATCAACCGCCTTGATCCAGATGAGTTAGCCAAGGCATTGGAACTTCCACAGAATGAGGAAATTCTAATGGCAATGGATCTTGGCTATGCCGCAGAGGGAGCAGGTCCATTGGCCAATCACGAAAAGAGAAAAGAACTTTCAGAGACAGTGAGTTATCTATAAGATGTAGAATATTTTAGAATTTTGTATAGGAATATTGAGAAAAAATCTCGGTGCAAGGCATCGGGATTTTTTTGTGTAGAAAAATGTCCATGTTTTTTAGAAATTAGAGGATTTTCTTGACGCTGCATATATATATATATAATATTAGTGGAAGTTTTGCAAAAAAATACAAAAATATGTAATAAATTTGTTATCTTTGGAGGGAATGGGAATGTCATTTGAGGATGAGCGCAAGGATTATATCGAAAAGTTAAAGAACATTATTGATGGAATTGATAAAATTAATGCGATGCAAAATACTAGAATTATTGATGCGAAAATGCAGAGCGAGCTTGAAAAGAAAAAAAGAGATGCTCAAATTTCTAAAAAAACTGGAACAAAGAGAATTTGAGATTGCAGTTGTTGGACTGGAGAAGGCAGGAAAGAGTTCTTTTTCGAATGCAATCCTTGAGATTGATGTTTTGCCAACAGCGGATGCAAGATGTACCTATACTTCAACTTGTATCCGAGCGGGAGAAAGAGACCGTGCAACGATTCGATTCTTTTCTGTAGACGAGTTCAATGGAGAATTTTGTGACAAATTGAAAACAATGGGGATAAGTGATGTCGGTGCTTATACCTACAATACGCTCAACGAAGGCACTTATCTTAGGCTTTTTGAAGCACTTCCTGAGAGGGATCAGAGAGAATATAGCCAAACTATCAATCAGGATGTCCTTGACATTATTCAAAATCGAGATATTCTTTCGCAGTATATTGGACATACAGATAAGCAGTATATTGGCAGTGAATTAGATAGTGATGAATTTAAAGATTTTATTCGAAATCCAGAAAAGGCAATTGCAGCCAAGGAGATTGTTATTGAGTCAACTAAGTTTAACTCGATGAAGAACGCTGTGATGTATGATGTTCCAGGTTTTGACTCTCCGACAGCAATGCACAGGCAGCAGACTTTATCAAAGATGAGAGATGTCGATGCCATTATTATGGTGGCCAATGCAAAGGCTCCAAGTCTGAGGGGAACAGAGATTAGCATCTTTAAGGAGAAGGACCTCGATGGAGCTCTACTTTCTGAAAAACTTTTTGTTTTTGAAAATAAGGTAGATATGATTAATGACACCAAAGCTTTAGAAGAGAATAAGGCGACAGCATGGAAAGAGTGGATTGAGATCAGAAAGATTATGGATAGAAAAGATAGGATTATCTTTGGATCTGCTATTGCATATCTTGGCGAAAAGTTAGGAAAAGTTGGGCTTGATGCCAGAGCAAAGATGGACGAATTAGGGATGCCCTATGGCGTTGATGAACTTAAAAAGGAGTTAGAGAAGTACTATGAGAAAGAGCGATTCGTTGTATTAAAGAAGAGAATTGATAGTATTATCTCTACACTTCAAGAAATGTTTAGGGATTTGAAAGCAGAGAAAAAAGTTTCATCTAGTAATGGGGATTTGGAAATCACGGCTCGGTTGTTTTTTGAAATCATGAATTCAAGAAATTTAATTCAATCTGATCTTAAGATACTAAAGGAAAGTATCAATGAGAAAGAGCGAGAATTGAAATTGTCAAAGGCGATTGATGCGAAAATTTCAGAATTGGTCACAGTTGAAACTGCAAGATCACAGAAGAAGAATTGAAAGAAACGCACAGAGACAAAGCGGGAAATGGAACGATGCAGAATCCAAGTGCAGTGGAACCAGCGATTCGTCAATTGAAGTTCAATAAGATGTATGAAGACTTTCAGGAAGAAATCTTTAATATTGCAGCAGAGGAGCATGAAAGCAATTTCAAAGAGATTGTAGAAATTTTCAAGACAAGATTTGGCTTGTCTGATAGGAATGCTTGCACTGATGGATTGATAGGAAATATTTGTGAATTTATCGATGGAAGAAGTACGAGAGATTCTGCCGATGGTGAGGGCAAGGCGTATTTTAGCAGCTTGATTGAGCGATTTGCGAGAGATATCTATGAAATCTTAATTTTGAAGACGAGAGGACAAGATAGATATAATCAGTTTAGAGATAGAGTTGAAAATTATTTGAGTATGGGCGTATTTTATAGTGCAACGAAAGCTAGGGCGGCAGAAGGTGATCAATTTTCCTATATCGATGCTAAGTTGTCAGATTCGCCAATGTGGAAACTACTTCTTTGGCCAGAGTTGCTAAATGACTGCGAGGAAGTAGACACCAATAAAGTTTGGGAAACTCTCAAGAATCTTACAGGAATTGAGGAGGGGGATTATATTTCAATAGATCGTCTAATCAACGCATCGATCAGTCGCTATGGCAAGTCTTCAGTTGAGCTAGTGAAAAAAATATTTACTGGTTTTGTAAAGTCTAGACCTGAAATGGAGTTAGTAAGAGCGGCAAGAGAAATATTACAGGAGTATGTTGTTGGAGATGAGGAAGAGAATAAAAACGAGAATGAGGATCTGAGAGATATTATTGATGGCAGGGCACATGTGAAAAGAAGCATTGGCAAGGAAGTAGAATTGACTTATGAGAGCATACAAGAAGAATTTAAGGCAGACATTTTAGTTTTAAAAGAAGTTCTTCGCCATGCATTTATTGGAGCCATTAATATGGACAGAGCTTTCAGTGCAAATGAGGTTGGGTTTATTGAGAGGTTAATAAAAAAACTGGATAAACAGGAATTTGAAGAATTTTTCAAAAAGAATTGGCAGTTAATAAAATACGATGAGATGAGTAGCATTGCAGATGAGAGGGCAAAGCAGGATGCAGATCGGGTGGTAATGGAACAGATTGACCAGGTTCTTACTGCGTTAAATCACAGAATGGTAGTTGAATAGGGGGAAAAGATGGAAAATATTATTGGGCTAAGTGGAGTTGATGGTAAAAAGGATAAAGATTATATTGAGAGCAATAGCGACAATCAAGGGATTTTTATCTTGATGAATCAAAAGGAAAAGTTAGATGTTTATTTGGGCTCTATGCATGAGGATATGGGTTTAACAAATAAGGATTTATCTAGATTAAAGATTTGTAGACAGTTTATCTTTTCTAAAGAGGAAGAAAATGTAGTCAGCGTGACCTTTTTGGGGGAAGATCAGAGGCAGAAGCGATATGTCAATTCTATGCTTGAGTTGCTCAAGGTCTTAGATCCTACGAAAAAATCTATGATTACGATTGAGAATGATGATCGAGCTCTTCTTGCAGAAATTATGCAGCAACTTGTGTATATTGAGTATAACATTTCCAATTTTGAGATTCGTCTGGCTAATGAAGTGAGAGATGCGAATAAAACAGAGATATTTATGAAAAATATCGATGAAATTCTAAGACAGATTCACATTGCGGGTGAAAATATTCGTCAGATGCAGGTGGATGAAAAATTAACGGAGACAGTAGAGAAGGTTGGCGAGTTTTTCAAAGAAATCGAGACACAGGCAGAGAAGGCAAAAAAGATTGAAATGAAAATAGCTGTGGCTGCATCGAAAAAAACGGGAAAGAGTGTAATTGCCAATAGTATGTTTGGAATGGAATTGGCACCAACAAGCCTTGAGATGGCAACGCCAAATACTTGCATCTATAAAAAAAGTAAAAATAATAAGTTTTCAGTGACTATAGGTGATCAGAAGAAGGAATTTGATCAAAAGGATGAGATATGCAGGTATATTGGCAATAAGTTTAGAGAGGCACAAAATGATCCAAGTCATAGGTTTGCGATAGAGGATATGGTAATTGAGTATCCTACAAATAGGAATAATTTTGAGTCTTATACTATTTATGACACTCCAGGTCCAGATGCAGCGGGAACAGATCACCATAAGTCAACATATAAGGCAGTTGAAGAATGTGATGTTATCATCTTTGCCATTGATTTTTCGAAGTATTTGACCAATAGTGAAGAAAAATTCTTGAGTGATGTAAAAAAGATTTTTGAGGAAAAGGGGAAGTTTCACACCCTAATTTTTTGTATCAATAAAATTGATCTGATGTTTCAAGATAAGGAGCCAGTTTCAAAAATTAAGAAAATTGAGTTTATTCGAAATCGCTTGCAGGCCATTGATGAGAAGTATAAAGACTGTGTTTTATTTGGAACTTCAGCTCTCAATTATTTCAACACATTAGAGATAGAAGAGAAAGAAGATCAATACAAAGTGTTGAAGGGCATTGGTGAGATGAATTTTGTCGAAAATCGAGATTTCTTCGAGGATGCAAATGATGAGATTAAAGATGACGGAACGACGACAATACTGTCCAATATTGAAGTCATAGTAAACTATCTTCGCCGAAAATTAAAGTATGATCCTGTAACAATAGACACTGTTCGAGATTTCAGTGGTATGCCTCAGCTTTTGAATTATGTTTCTTATATTGCGAAGAATAAAGCCAGAAAAGAGATTGTCAATTCCATTACTTTTGCTATTTCAAGTCAGATGAGTCAGATTCGAGATGAGATTAATAGGCGTGAAAATTTAAGGGTCTATATTCAGGCAAATGAGGAGAAGAAGAGAAAGATCAAGGAGGCTTTGAAGTACTACAATCAGAAATTTCATCAGATTGCTGCCAGTGACAACTTTACTGAAGGGGATATTCGTTATGTGGAAGGATTAAAAACGGGTAAGATCAAAAGCTATTTTAAAGAAGTTATGGAAAAAAATGGAAATAAGACCGATGTAGCACTGAGCGACCTTTTTGATTTCATTAAAGGATTAGTAAAGTTTGATGATAGTGAGACAAAGGATGTCATTCAGGAGGTTCAGGACAGGATAGAGGTTCTATTCTGCAAAAATCTAGAGGATGTCCGAGGGCAGTATGTAGATACGGAAAGGTTGGAAATTACTGGTGCGATGGTGGAAGAAGCCTTTCGGTTTGTTTGGAACCAAAAGACAAATCAGAAGATAGTAGATATGCAGCGGATATTAGAGAACTGTATTGAGGGAATTGGAGATATACTTTTTAATCGATTTTATCAATTAAGTGCAGTAAGAAAAGAGTGCACAGATCACTTAAAGCGCAATGATATCGAATTCGAGCTTGCCAGCATACCAGACTTTGCTCCGGCCATTTGCATTCCAGGAGTAAATCAATTTAAAATAGCCTTGACTCAGCAGTTTTTTATTGGAAGAGGTATTGCCAAAGAGAATAAAATAGGTGGTATTCATCAGTTTTTTAGAAATCTGACAAAGAACAATTTTGACTTTAGTAAAAAGGAAGTTATGTTAACCGATCAAATTATCGAGGGTATTTTGGAGCAGGTGAAGGGAGCGGATCATCTGGAGCTTGAAATTTATAGAAGCTTAATTCCGGAAATTAAAAAAGGATATGTGGAATTGGAAGGCAAGGTTGGGCAAGAAATTGATAAGATTATTCAAGAGTTTAAGAAGATCAATGATAGAAATGTTGAGGATATTTCGGGGTGGATTGAAAAGATTGATAACACCAAGGAAATTGATGAGTTAAATGAGAAATTTAGATTTGAGCAGAAGGGACTCGATGAGATCGCTCAAAATGCAGAGGGCTTTATGAAGCTTTGGAGAGAGGTAGAGAAAGGATAGGCACAGTTTGAAGATATTAAATAGTGTAAATATAGTTATTGCAAAAGATGTAAAAAGTTTTGTGGAAAGGTTGCGAAAGACTTGATGAGAAGCAGTAAGTTGCAACAATTAGCGGTTGACAAGCAATTAGCGGTTGACAAGCAATTTTGTTTGGCTGTAGATCAGCTTGATTATAGTAGAGCAAATGATTTGATTGAAGAGGGCTTGAGAGAATACTTGGGTGAGACAAATATAGCTTTGGGATTGAGAAAATATTTGAGAAAATTTGGTATAAATGAGGCGATAGAGGATATGGGGGATAGAGAAGCTCTCAGGTGCATTGCCAGTCATAGAGATGACATAGAGATGAGATTGATGCCATCCTCAAGAAGAAAGGACTTTAGTATGGATAAGAATTTGATTAGAGAATTTGCACGGAGATGGGTTGATACAAATTTAAATATCTCAAAAATGAGACCTATAGCACAAGAAATTGTTAGAAATGTGCAGGGAAAGAAAAAAAGAAATGGGATAAAGCAGATAGCTATGGGTGCACTTAGTATAGTGTATGTTGTAAGTGTTATCGTTGTAGCTGTCTATTGGTATATAACAAGGTATATAACAAAAAAGAATGTAGGCCAAGATAATAATACTCGATTGATCACAGGGACAACAAGTCAAAAGTCTACTGTGAGTCAGCCAGAGTTCACACAAAATGATCGAGCAGCACTGGAGTTATTAACCGATTTGGACAAGCTTGATAGGGCGATAATGGGGCGATAGTAAAAATAAAGTTGGCAAAAATAAAGTGGTGCTACAGGATATTGTGGCACTGCTTTTTATATTCGAGGGAAGAAAATGGAAAATCTTGTGCGATTGAGTGGAATTTATTTTGATGAAGATAAGAGACTTATTGAGTCTGGAATTGAAGAAAAGAAAGTATTTATTTTGATGAATTTTCATGAGAAGCTAAATACATATATTGACTATATGTTTCGAGAGGTAAAAGTGAAAAATAGTGATTTATGTAGATTGAAGATATGTAGACAGATTCTATTTCCAGAAAATAGTGTAAGTGTAATTACTCGAGAAGATAAAAAGACAGTGGGATCGATGCTTAGAATATTGAGTATTTTGCACTCCACCTATGAGGCGGTGATTATTATTGAAAATAATGATCGTGCACTTCTTGCAGAGATCATGCAACAGTTTGTCTATATTGAATACAATGTTTCAAGACTTGTAATTAAATTAAGAAATGAAGTTAAGGAGGAGAAAAATTCAAATATAAAGATTGCTGTGGCTGCATCAAAGAAAACAGGAAAGAGTGTGTTAGCCAACTGTATGTTGGGGATGGAATTGGCTCCGACAAGTCTTGAGTTGGCGACACCAAATACTTGTATATATCGAAAGAGTAGAGATGGAAAGTTTCGAGTGATTGTGGGATCTCAATCGAATGAGTTTGCAGATAAAGACAGCATACGAAAGTACATCCGCAATAAATTTAAAGAGGCACAAAATGATGCAAGTAGCAGGTTTGCTATAGAGGATATGGTGATCGAGTATCCTTCAAATGGAAATCGCTTTGAGCGATATAGTATTTATGATACTCCAGGTCCAGATGCCGCAGGAACCGATCACTATAAATCGACAGAAAGAGCAATTAGTGATTGTGATGTGGCCATATTTGCAATGGATTTTTCTAAATATTTGACGACTTCTGAAGAGCAGTTTTTACAGTTAGTCAAGGATGTTTTTGAGAGCAAAGGAAAATTTCACACATTAATCTTTTGCTTGAATAAAATAGATATGATTTTTCAAGATAAGGAAGCAAAGTCAAGAATTAAGGTTATTGAATTTATCAGAAATCGCTTGAAGGAAATTAATCCAAAATATGGTGATTGCATTATTTTTGGAACTGCTGCACTGGACTATTTCCATATTTTAGAGTTAGAGGAAAAGGCAAAAAAGTATGAAGTTCTTCAGCGTGTAAGAGCAATGGATTTGATTCAAGATATGGATGATGATTTTTATGATGAAGTGGAAGATACAATTGGAGAAGATGAGATACTCAATGTATTGGCTGGTCTTGAGAGGGAAGCTAAATTTCTTCATCGCCAGCTGGGCTATCCAAAAGTTTCATTGGAAATGATTAGAAGATTTAGTGGTATTCCTAAGCTTTTGGATTATGTGGAGGCTGTTGTCAAAAGATCATTTTTCTAAAAGTACAAAATATTTACCCTATCTTAACCTTCTTTGTGGTATATAGTATATACACAGAGCAATAAAGTATGACAAGGATACCACAGGTAGGAATAAAGGAGGAGGTTAGGTGAAGTATTTTGAAAATCAAAGTACGAAGAAGCAGGAAAGAAAAAAGAATATTTTACAGGCAGTGAGTACATTGATAACCAATGCCAATATCAAGGGTTTTTGGACAGGAAAGATTTTTACTGGCAAGACAAAGACCGTGTGTGTTCCAGGACTGAATTGTTATTCCTGTCCAGGAGCGATCGGATCTTGCCCTATTGGCTCGCTTCAGGCGGTGATCGGGAGTAAGAAGTTTAGTATGTCCTACTATGTATTTGGATTGATTATATTGATTGGTGCTTTGTTTGGAAGATTGGTGTGTGGATTGATGTGCCCCTTTGGATTTGTTCAGGATTTATTGTATAAGATACCGACCAAAAAGTTAAAGGTGCCAAAGAAGATAGATCGGGGACTGAGATATGCAAAGTATCTGATATTGATCGTATTTGTGATCTTACTTCCCATGCTTTTGACCAATCCATTTGGTCTTGGGGCACCTTATTTTTGTAAACTTATTTGCCCATCGGGGACATTGGGGGGAGCCATCCCGTTGTTGATTAAAAATAAGGAATTGAGGAGCACAATCGGAGTATTGTTCTTTTGGAAGTTGAGTATATTGATTGTGATTGTCCTTCTTTCTATTTTTACTTATCGTCCATTTTGCAAGTATATTTGTCCACTGGGAGCACTGTATTCTTTCTTTAATAAAATTGGATTTTATAAGATGGAATTTCACAATGAAAAATGTGTGGGATGTAAGCTCTGTGAAAGGGCTTGTAAGATGGATATTGATGTGAGAAAGACACCAAACTCATTGGAGTGCATACGGTGTGGAGCATGTACATCGGCTTGTTCGCACGAGGCATTGACCACTTCCTTTGCAGGATTTGCGGGACTTCAGAAAAAGAAAAGTGAATTAGATGGAAGAGGCGTGGAAAATGTGGAATAAATTGTCCATTCGAATCAAGATTACTTTGTTGACAGGTCTTGTGCTCTGTGGAATATCTGTGCTATCTTTTATTTTAACCATAGAAAATGCGGCTACTGTCTTTATTGTATCGGATGTCAATTTGCCGGTAGGGCAAGATAGTGCCATCAAATTTGATTTTGCTCATGCACAGCAAATCTTTCAACTCAAAAGTTTTTATATCATGCTCTTTGTTTCAATGGCAGGAACTTTTTTTATGTGGTTGGTGAGTGGAAGAGTATTGAGCCCCTTGAAGAAATTGAGTAGTGCAATGAAGAATTTGGACATCCAAAAGAACGATCAAGAAATTCAATTAGTAAATACACAGGATGAGGTTGGAGATCTACAATATGCCTTTCATTCTATGCTCAAAAATATTCGAGAATCCTATGATAAGCAAAAGCGATTTTCACAAAATGCCGCACATGAATTAAAGACTCCAGTGGCAGCAATCAAAACTAACTTGGAGGTGCTCGGTCTTGAAGAAGAGCCAAGTTTAGAGGACTACAAGGAATTTGTCGCCGTAGTGGACAGGCAGATTGAGAGAATGAACTTGATTGTTCAGGAATTAAGATTACTAAGTAGTGGAGAAACTTTGCAATTAGATGAGTTTTTTCCTTATAAAGTGGTAGAAGAAATATTGAGTGAATTTGACCAGCGAATTCGAGAAAGAAATTACAAGTTCGTATTTACTTTGAAAACCAAGATTTTTGTGTTCTTGCGGATAAAGTTTTGATGAAACAGGCAATTTCTAATGTGATTCACAATGCTTTGCGCTATTCCAATGAGGGGGAACTTGTGGAAATTGTGCTAAAGAAGGATAAATTGAGTGTAAAAAATTATGGCGTGGCCATCGCAGAGGAAGATTTGGAAAAAATTTTTGAACCATTCTATTGTGTGGATAAATCAAGGTCAAAAAAGCTGGGAGGAAGTGGTCTTGGGCTTGCAATCACAAGGGAAATTATAGAAGAACATGGATTTTCAATTATTGCTCGAAGTCAAGAGAATAGGCACGAAAAAATATTTACAGAGTTTGTGATTTGTTTTGGTGGAGGCAAAGATGAGAGAGTTGATACAAAAAGTTGAAAAAAATAAATTTGTTCCCTATGTTGTTTTGGGTCTATCAGTTGTCATGATTTCATTAGGACTTATGCGAAAGGAACATTTGGTTGTGTTAAAAAAGGCCATTAATATTTGTTTGGAATGTATTGGTATAGGTTAAGAAATAATATAGTCAAATACTATATTGATATTATTTATTATATTGTAGAGAAAGGATGATGAATATGAAGAAGAATTTATTATTATTAGGAGTTGTGCTTACTTTAGCTGCAGGAGTGACTGCTTGTTCAGGTGAAAAAAAGGCAGGTCAGGAGACAACAGCTAGTGCAGCGAGTACAAAGGCTGATCAATCAAAGGCTGATTCATCAAAGACGGATGCAGTAGATACACAGAGTGAAAGTAGTGAAAAATTTACAGAATTTAAGGCAAAGACTGTTAGTGGAGATGAGTTGACCAATGATGTGTTTAAAAGTAGTAAGCTTACTGTTGTCAATGTCTGGGGAAGTTGGTGTGGTCCTTGCGTGGCTGAAATTCCTGAGCTGCAAAAGTTCTATGAGAGTATGAAGGATCAGGGAGTCAATGTCATTGGTGTGGCACAGGATGCAGATACTGATCTTGATGCCGTAAAGGAAGTTATTGAAAAGAACAAAGTCACCTATCCAAATTTAATTCCAGAAGGAAAATTAAAGGATTTTGTGATGACACTTCAAGCGTTTCCAACAACACTGTTAGTTGATTCGGAGGGAAATGTTGTGGCTAAGGATTTGGGCGGAAAAGATATGGCTGGTTTTACGAAAATGGTAAATGACCAGTTGACAAAAAAGCTTCGACCATAAAAAGTGCAGTCACTGACTGCATATCTACATCGATAGAATGAATCAATCAGTGACAGAATACCCCATTCCACGATGTGTTTTGATTACATCAGAGCCCAATTTTTTCCTAATGGATGCGATATGGACTTTAATGACTTGAGAGGTATCATTGGCATTCATATCTACATTGTGCTCGAGTAATTCAGAACTTGAGACAAAGGTATTTTTGTGACAACATAGATATTCAAAGATACTATATTCTTTTGGGGTGAGAGGAATCATTTCATTTGATTTGAATACTTGTTTTTTTTGAATATAGAGGGCGATGTCAGAAGATGTTAGTCGGATGACATCGCTATTTTGCATATAGGGGGTACGCAAAATGGCACGAATTCTTGCTTCAAGCTCTGCAAAGTGAAATGGCTTTGTGAGGTAATCGTTGGCACCTAAGTTGAGTCCTTTCACTTTATCATCGAGAGAACTCCTTGCAGATAAAATGAGGACTCGTTGATTTGGATTGTCCTCTCTAATCAATTTGAGCACTTCAAATCCGTCCAGTTTTGGCATATTTACATCGAGAACAATGAGGTCATAGGTATTCTCGTAGTATAGATGTAGGGCTTCTTCGCCATCCGTAGCAGTATCAGTGTAGTAGTTGAGTTTTTTTAATCCCTTGGCAAGTGCATAGAGAATATCTTCTTCGTCTTCACATAGCAATAATCGCATTCTTTTATATCCTCTCTATTTTGACTGTTATTATCAATTTGTGCATACTATTATAAGGCAAAACCATTAATTTGAAAAGAGAACATTGGTAAGGTATTACTAACTATATTCATATATGTTATATTGTGATAATAAACTTAGAAAGGAGACGAGAATGGGAACAATTATACAGGGACTACTGATTCCATTTATTGGGACAACAGCAGGAGCAGCAATGGTCTTTTTGTTAAGAAATGAAATCAGTCCAAAATTACAAAAGATTTTAACAGGCTTTGCTGCCGGTGTGATGGTAGCGGCAAGTTTTTGGAGTTTACTTTCTCCTGCTTTGGAAGAGTCCAGTGCGATGGGAAAATTATCATTTATTCCAGCAAGTATTGGATTTTTGGTTGGCGTGGGATTGCTGTTATTGATCGATAAAATTACACCACATATGCATATGGACAGGGTAGAGGAGGGACCAAAGACAGGTTTAAAGAGAACAACGAAGTTAATTTTAGCAGTGACCATCCACAATATTCCTGAGGGAATGGCGGTTGGTGTTGTACTTGCCGGTTGGCGCTATGGAACAAGCAATATCACTGTGGCGGCGGCCATTGCTCTTGCACTTGGCATTGCCATTCAAAACTTTCCTGAGGGAGCCATTGTCTCCATGCCATTTCGTGCTGAGGGAATGAAAAAGAGTCAGACCTTTTTGGCGGGAATGTTTTCGGGAATTGTTGAGCCGATTGCAGGATTTTTCACCTTGCTTGCGGCAGGATTTGTTGTTCCGATTATGCCATATATGCTCAGCTTTGCCGCAGGTGCAATGATGTATGTCGTTGTGGAAGAATTAATTCCTGAGATGTCAGAAGGAGAACACTCCAATAGGGGGACAGTGGCCTTTTCTATTGGATTTGTAGTGATGATGATTTTAGATGTGGCACTTGGATAAAAAATTGGCTATTTTTTTTGAATTAAGGGATTGACTTTTTTAATTCTTTTGTTAAAATAAAATACGATCCGTTAAGGATTTCCTTAGATGGTATAAATAATGAATATAGTAATATGAAAGAAGGCAATGATGTCCTACTCAGCGACGAGAGGTTACCATTATTGTCTTTTTTTTATAATATAACAGCCAGAAAACCCATGGTCTTTAGACCGTGGGATGAATGGCGTTAGGTTTACAACATATATATTTTACTTAAATACTATCATTTAAAATATATGCTATAATACATATATAGGAAATCCTATTTCCGAGTCTATGAAAGGAGAAAATCGTATGTATCTTACTGTAAAACAACAAGTGAAACATCTGTCCAAGGAAGATTACATCACAATCAGGGAACTTTGTCATACGGCTAAGAATCTTGCTAATGAGGCAATCTATAATGTGCGTCAGCATTATTTTACAGAAGGTGAATTTCTCAAGTATGAGAAGAATTACACTCTTTTAAAGAATAGTCCTAATTATAAGGCCTTAAATTCCAATATGGCACAGCAGATACTGAAAGAGGTTGATGGTTCGTTTCAGTCATTTTTTGGTCTGCTTAAACTTGTCAAGCAGGGAAAATATACTTTTATGGATTGTAAACTGCCACATTATCTTCCAAAAGATGGATACACAACACTGATCATTGGTTTTGTAAGACTGAAGGGTAATCAGCTGACACTTCCGTTTTCCAATAGTTTTAAGAAAACGCATAAGTCTGTTGAAATTACGATACCACCCATACTTCTTGATAAGACGATAAAAGAGATACGCATTATACCGAAAGCGAATGCAAGGTTCTTTGAAATCCAGTATATATATGAAGCTGAATGTATTCAAAGAAATCTAAACACAAACAACGCACTTGCACTTGACCTAGGTATCAACAATCTCGTCACAGCCGTATCAAATAGTGGTCAATCGTTCATTATTGACGGGAAAAGACTGAAATCGATCAATCAGTGGTTCAATAAAGAAAATGCCCGTTTGCAATCGATAAAAGATAAACAGCATTTTAGTAGAAAGCCTACAAATAGACAAAAAGCAGTTGCTCGTAATCGCAACAATAAGGTGAACGACTATATGAATAAAACTGTTCGTAGGGTGATAGATTATTGTATCATCAATAATATAGGTACGCTTGTTGTTGGTTACAATGAGACTTTTCAACATAACAGTCATATTGGAAAGCAAAACAATCAAAATTTTGTAAATATCCCTTATGGACAGTTGCGTAACAAATTGGAATATCTTTGCAAACGAAATGACATTGTTTTTGTAAAACAGGAAGAATCCTATACATCGAAATCATCTTTTTGGGATAGAGACGATCTCCCTGTTTACAATGCCGATAATCCAAAAGAGTATCCGTTTAGTGGCAGAAGATTACATCGTGGTCTATACAAAACGGCAAGTGGTAAAACAATCAATGCAGATGTTAACGGAGCATTAAATATCATGCGTAAAGTAGTGTTGTGGATATGAATATCCTATACAGTAGAGGCGAAGTGGACACGCCGATAAGAATAAGGATTGCCTAATTACTTAGGTGGAAACTTAAATATCAAACTTCTTAAATAGAGCTGTTAGGCTCTTAGAAGCCCATTACCTTTAGGTGATGGGTAGTTCACTATAGAACTAAAATTTGAAAGAAGTTAAAGGAGAAAGTGAGAGATGGGACTTATCGAAAACGAATTTATTAAGTTTATGCAAAAATTTGATGCACATCCATTTGAAATGGTTATCAATGGCAATGTACATAAGATTGGTGAGGGAGATCCGACATTTTCGATCCTTGTGAATAAGGTACCTTCAGTTGTCGATATGCTAACGAGTACATCCATTACATTGGGTGAGGCCTATATGAATGGAGATATTCAAATTCAGGGAGATCTCTATCAGGCGCTTAATATGTTTCTTGGACAGATGGGAAAATTCTCAACAGACCAAAATAAGTTAAAGAAGTTGATCTTTACCTCGATGTCAAAGAAAAATCAGCAAAAGGAAGTATCTTCCCACTACGATATTGGAAATGATTTTTATAAATTGTGGCTTGACGAGACGATGAGCTATTCTTGTGGATATTTTGCTCATGAGACAGATACACTCTATCAGGCTCAGTGCAATAAGGTGCATCGCATCTTAGATAAGATGGACTTAAAAGAGGGCATGAGCATATTGGATATCGGCTGTGGATGGGGATTTTTGTTGATTGAGGCCGCAAAGAAGTACAAGGTTAAGGGAATGGGAATTACACTTAGCCATGAGCAAAAGGCAAAGTTTGAGGAGAGAATTAAGGCAGAGGGTCTTGAGGATTATCTTGAGGTGCAGCTTTTAGATTACAGAGATTTGCCAAAGACAGGAAGGATGTTTGACCGCATTGTCAGTGTTGGAATGCTTGAGCATGTGGGAAGAGGAAACTATGGTGAGTACTTAAAGGCTGCAAAATCTGTACTTGTTCCAGGTGGTATCTTTGTATTGCACTTTATTAGTTCATTGAAAGAATATCCAGGTGATGCATGGATTAAGAAGTATATCTTCCCAGGTGGTGTAGTGCCAAGTCTTCGAGAGATTATTCAAGAGGCCAGCGAGCAGAATTACTATACTTTGGATGTGGAAAGTTTGCGCAGACATTACAACAAGACACTGCTTTGTTGGAATAAAAATTTCCAGGCACATAGAGATGAGGTTGTGGCAATGTTTGATGAGAAATTTGCCAGAATGTGGGAGCTTTATCTTTGCAGCTGTGCAGCAACTTTCTGGAATGGTGTTATTGATTTGCATCAGATCGTATTTACCAATGGTGTCAATAATGACTTGCCAATGACCAGATGGTACTAAAAATTAATAAATAAGAAAGAAAAAGTTATAAAAAAAGTAAAAGGGTGGGGTGTGCTCCATTCTTTTACTTTTTTGCGTAAAGATGGTACAATAAGGGAAAATAGAGTGTAGAATTTGCTCTATCTTGGGGGAAGAAAGAAGGAATGAAGAGAGGGATTTTGAGAAGGCGCATTCTATGGACGCTTTTGATGATGTTGATCTATATTATGGGGAGGAATATTCCCATTCCATTTGTAGTACATGAGACCAGAGAGATGAGTATGGGATTTCGTACCTTTTTGGGTGATATCCTTGGAGGTATTCAAGCAAAGCAGACGCTCTTTACGCTCAGTATTATGCCTTGGATGACAGCTTCCATTGTGGTACAAATTTTGCAATCCGTGGCTGACCCAGAGGGAAGAAGAACATCGCAGAGAAGAACACAGTTGATGGCCGGATGGCTGTCACAGGGAATTGCACTCTTTAGTTCGATTTCTAGTATACAGAGCATGAAGTTTGAGCAAGGGGGAGAATATCTTTATCCAGTACTTGCCATACTTGCCTTGATGGCGGGCAGCAATTTTGTCATTTGGCTCTCCTATAAGAATAAGGAATATGGTGTGGGGGGAATGTCCTTTGTTGTGCTCATCAATTTGATTGATAGTTTGCGCTCGACTTATGGGCGCTTTATTCTATATTGGTGGAATGAAAGTGGGGCATTGCGTTTTGTATTGATTGTCTTTGGAGTCGCTTTGATTTGTGTGGGCATCATTCTTTGGACACTCTGTGCAGAGATAGCGGAGGTTCGCTATCCGATCAACCATGTGATGATTCACAACGAAAATGCCAGTAGGGATTATCTCGCCATTAAGTTTGAGCCTGTGGGAACAATGCCATTGATGTATTGTATGTCATTTTATGTGTTGCCATTGATGATTTTACAACTGCTAAGTAAAGTTTCGCCCAACAATCTGTGGATTTTGAGATTGACACAGTATTTTAATCTGGAAAAGGTGGCCGGAATTCTTTGCTTTATGTTCGTTTTATTGTTCACAAGCATAAGCCTTTCCTTTGTGATGCTGGATACGGAGAAATTGAGCAAGGGACTACAAAAATCAGGTGACTATCTGACAGGATATCGACCGGGGACAGAGACCAAGAAGGCATTAAAGACCACAGTTTTTCGGTTGAGTTTTATCAGTGGACTGATGATGGCTCTACTCAGTGGTTTGCCATTACTTGCGAGAAATTTCATTGAAAGCTCTATGCAACTTGGCTTGCCACAGGATATCTTTCGATTGCCAATGTCATTGATGATTTTGGTTGGAGTTTTTCGGCAGCTATTAGAAGAAGTAAAAATGTTAAATGTATTTGATCGATATAGAAAAGAGGACTAATGTATTATTTTGTACCTTCATATTATCAAAAGACAGGAAAATGGAGAGGAAATTCTTGGGTTTGGTATGCCAATCGAAGTATGCGAGAATTTGATGACATTGTCAGCCAAATTAAGATGTTTCGTGCCGCAGAAAAAGAGGTGACTTTGGTTGTGCCCTGCTATATTCCTGATTTGCGCTACTATCTGCATAGACAGGGACTTTCGGGAATTCGAATTTATTCTTTATTTGACCAGATACAGGGAGTATTTTCCTATGCCCCTGGACTTTTGATGTGGGAAGATTTGGATTGGCCAGAGGATATGGAATGGGTGTACACTCAATTTTTGATTATGGGTTATCAAGAGGGAGTGCATGTGGTCAATATTGAGTTTGGTCCAGAGTCCTATTTGCTCTGGATCGACCGCTTCGAACAAAAAGAGAAAGTTTGTAGACAGATCTATGATGATCGAGGATTTTTGTCTTCGGAGATTATCTATCGAGATGGCAGGGAAGTGGAGCAGATTTTTTATAATACCTATGGAAGAAAGACCTGCATCTATGATCTGGTTCAGGGAACAGTGCTCGTTAAAGGGCGGGATGGATTAAAAAAATATGAGAAAATGGAAGATTTAGTGAGAGAGTGCATCGAGAGATATTTTCTGGAACAAAAGAAAAAATGTGGCAGTAGTGGAGTGCTTGTGCTTTCGGCGAGCACATTTCATAATCGACTATTTTTGGAAGGCTCAGGGGACATTGTGACGATACTTTCTTGTTATTCTGAGCGAAATACAGAGCAAACGGATATCTATCAAATTAAGATGGCCATTCAAGGGGAATATAAGAAGACGCCAGCCCTAGTGCTTGTGGACACGAAGGAATTAAAAGAAAAGATTGCTGAGAATGAAAGATTTATAAAAATTGAAGAAATTTCGCCCTTTGATACGCGTCTAAAATTGGGAAGTAGTCAAAGAATACGCGCAAAGAAAATATTTTTGCCTATACAGGGGCTAAACAATCAGAGAGAAATTATTAAAATCATTGCGCAATATATGGAGAAAAATTTGGATGCGGAATTGGTGATTGCCTTTAGTGAGCCAGGTTGGGGAAGGCAAGAAAAGATTGAGGAGGAAATAAAGAAGCTATTAGAAGAACTTGACATTACGAGTTTTTCATTGGAAACGAAAAATCCACCCATTGTAGAAAATGCACAGCAAGATGAGGAAAAGGTGGTTCCAGCTCGAGTAAAAGTTGTTCGCTATTTGACAGAACAAGATGTTATTCAACATCTAGAAGACATTCGATTGCTTGTCGATTTGCGAGATAGCCCGGAGTTGTATTTGCAGATTGCAGCAATTAGTTCAGGTATTCCGCAGGTTAATCTGACTCAAACTCGCTATGTTCGTCACTTGAAAAATGGATTTTTATTGGATAGTATAGACGAGCTATTTGACTCACTTTGCTACTATCTTGATGGTCTATCGAATTGGAATCAGGCTCTTGTGCATGCGGTGGAGGATATTCGTTTGTATACTGGAGGAAGTTTAGTGAAAAAGATAGAAATGCTATTGAGGAAATAAGAGGAAATGGAAGAAGTAACAGTATTGCAGGTGGGAATGAAAAATCTCTCCAAGGTTTATATTATTCCTCGAAATGTACGCTGGGTTTACATACAGAGTGGGCAGTTGACCAAAGAAAAATTGAAAAGTTTGGAAGTAAAGAAGATACAATGTACAATTGTAGATTTCATAACACCAAGGGATCTTTCGCTGTTAATTGAGAAGGTAGAGGCGTGGACATTGTTCTTTACAGAAAATGTATTTCTATTGTCTGACATTCAAAAAAATGTTGCGGTGATGGACTTCTTTAAATCAAAGATGGCCTATCCGTTGCAAAACAATGAATTGCAGTCCTTTATTACTTCCATCCCAAGGCGATTTTTTGACCGAGTGGATAGCTTGCGTATTGAAACAAAGCACATTGAAGTGGCAAGGAAATATCAAAATATTGCAGTGTGGCGTGGAAACAATGCCATTGAAATTGTGGATAACTTTGGAGAAAAATACACACCAGTGATGTTTTGGCGCTTTGGTATGCCAGCACAAGAATATCGAGATCTTTCCTTTTGGGCAGAATACATCACAGAAGGATCTGTACAGGTTAAGTTTATTTTTCGTAAATTCAGACTGGGATCCACAGATGAGGTGTTACAGACGGTTGAGGTGGCCAATCCAAAGGAACCCATGTTATTCCGTGGTGATGAGTGGGGAGGAACAGTAAATATCTCCTTACAGGTCAAGGGAAGTGGAACATTGCGTATGGGAGTTTTGCATGCGAGAACTTGTCGAAATGGATCGGGGGAATTCTTTGCAGGGGGAGTTTCAACAAAAGATGCTTTCAAGGAAGAGGTTCTTAGTTATTTTAATCCAATGGATTTAAAGCCACCGCTCAATATTTATTTTTCTGGTTATCGAATGGCTGAGGGATTTGAAGGATATATGATGCTAAAAAATATGGGCTGCCCATTTCTATTGATTTCTGACCCAAGGCTTGAGGGAGGTGCATTTTACTTGGGCTCAAAAGAGTATGAGGAAAATGTTGAAAAGGTGATTCGAGATGCAATGGAATATCTGCATTTTGATGGCTCTCAAGTACTGATGTCTGGGATTTCTATGGGGTCGTTTGGAGCAGTGTATTATGGGAGAAAAATTGCACCGAAGGCTATTTTTCTTGGAAAGCCACTGCTCAATATCGGAACTATTGCGATGAATGAGCAGACGGTGCGCCCAGAGGGCTTTCCGACAAGCTTAGACTTATTGTATAAGTTGGAGGGAGAGGTATCCATATCAGCAGCAAAGCGATTGAATCAAAAGATTTGGAAAGAATTAGATGTTGCAGATTTCTCACAAACAGAAATTGCTGCAGTCTATATGCAACAGGATGATTATGATGCGATGGCTTATCCCGATATGCTTCGCCACTGGGCGGGAAAAAATTTTCGTGTCTATGGAAAGGGAATTATTGGTCGACATAATGATAATACGAACGCAGTGGTGACTTGGTTTGTTACACAATATCAGCGAATTCTCAAAGAGGAGTTTCAAAGATGGAAAGAGTAATCTATATTGTTCAATGGGATCATGTGAATAATCAAAGTCTGATGTATGGCTCAGTGGTCACACAGGATATAGATCGAAGCATTTTTTATCAAAATCAAATGCTTGCCCCAGGAAGTATTATACATACTTGGAAAGATGCCTATAATTATCAGGCTGTGCGTCAGGAGAGGTCTCTTCCACTACTGAGTGGGGGGAGTCGCTATAGCATTCGGATTCCAGAAAATGCTTCACTGGATGGGGTGATTTTGCGTTTGGAATTTATGGATAACTTTAAAAAGAATGTGGGGAATTTTATTTTTGGAGATAGAGAGAGCTTTGTTTGTCCAAAAGAGTATTCCAGTTACTCTGCACAGCTAGTGCGAAATGGCAATAAGGATTTATTTTTTCGTCATTTTGAAATTTTGCGTGGCTGTGAGACAACCATTTTTGAGGAGATTGCTAATCCTGTATTGGGAGAAAAGGTGCATATTTTGATTCCAGAGATTCGGCATCGAATGATTCGATTGCCAAGAAAAGAACGCTGTGAAAAGTATGCAAATCTTTTGATTGCTCCACCAGAAGCCCTTCTATACCAAGATTTTTCGATCGAAGAGTGGACGAGGGAGAGGTTAAAAAAGCGTTATCGCAGTGAATTTTCCTTTGTGCTGTTGACAGCAGGGCCAAAATCACAAAAAATTGCAGAAAGATGGATGAGTACAGACAGTGAAAAATTCAAGATATCTACGACAATTAAATAGAATATTGAACAAAGTCAATGCACTGCAGGATGTGATGAGGGAAAAGAGCGATGAAGAGCTGGCACAGATGACAAGTGTATTTAAGAATATGCTGAGAAGGGGGAAATCAGAGGAGAGCATTTTGCCAGAGGCCTTTGCACTTGTTCGAGAGGCAGCAAAGAGAACGATAGGGCTTTTTCCCTATGATGAGCAGGTCCTTGGAGGGATTGCACTCTACAAGGGAATGTTTGCAGAGATGATGACAGGTGCAGGAAAAACATTGTGTGCCTCGATGCCACTCTATGTCCGAGCACTGAGTGGAAAGAGTGTCATTTTGGTCACACAAAATGATTACCTCGCACAAAGGGATGCCGAGCTCTTGCGTCCACTGTATGAATTTTTGGGTTTGACTGTGCGAGTGCGCAGTGCTGAGGTAGAGGGAGAACAATCGGAGGCAAAGGAAAAAAGAGAAATTTATGCCGCAGATATTGTATATACGACAAGTAGTACATTGGGCTTTGATTATCTCATGCAAAATTTATCCGTATCGGAAGAACAAAGTTTCTTAAGAGAGTTTTTTTATGTTATTATTGATGAAGTAGATGTGGTATTATTAGATGCAGCATCTATGCCATTGGTAATATCGGGTGCACCAAAAGTCCAGTCCAATCTCTACAATATGGCAGACAGATTTATCGTATGTCTTGACCCAGATATGGACTATCGCATTGAAGACCAGCAGGTTTATTTTACGGATCGAGGAATTGAAAAGGCAAGAACTTTTTTTTCTATTGACAATCTGTTTGATGAACATCATTTTGAGCTGGTCAGACATTTGCAACTCGCACTTCGTGCCCATACACTCTTTGAGCAAAATCAAGAGTATGTGGTGCAAGATGGTGCCGTTTGTCTTTTGGAGGAGAGAAGTGGGCGAGTGCTAGAGAGCACAAAGCTAAGGGCAGGACAGCACCAAGCGATTGAGGCAAAAGAAGGAGTAGAGATTACCAATGATTATCGTGCGATGGGGATTATTACTTACCAAGACTTCTATAATATGTTTCCAAAACTTGCAGGAATGACGGGAACATGCATGGAAAATGCACAGGAATTTGCTGATGTATACAATATCAGAACAGTAAAAATTCCGTCCCATTTTCCTATTTTGCGAGTGGACGAGGAAGATGTGGTATGTGTGTCCTTGCACGAGCAGATCACCATGTCGGTGCGCCGCGTAGAACAGTGTTATGAGAAACGGCAGCCTGTATTGGTGGTCACTCCTTCGATTGCCATTTCAGAACTCTATTCTCGAGTGTTACTTAGGGAGCACATTCCGCACAATGTACTCAATGCCTATAGCCTCGCCAGAGAGGCAGAGGTGATTGCTGAGGCTGGGCGAGCGGGCAGTGTGACCGTAGCGACCTCGGTTGCAGGTAGAGGGATTGATGTGCAATTAGATGCCAAGGCAAAAGAGCTTGGAGGTTTGGTTGTTTTAGGTATTGGAATTATGGAAAATATTCGCCTAGAAAGACAGGCCAGAGGGCGGTCAGGTCGCCAGGGGGATCCTGGCAGAACTTGTTTTTATGTCTGTCCAGATGACAAAGTCGTGCGAGAGTATGGAGCTACTTGGCTTGAGGAATTTCGACGAAAAGAACAACCAGCAAGTGAAAGTGTAAAAAAGAAAATGGGAAGAGCAATTCGAGATGCACAACGAATTGCTGAAGAAAAGTCAAAGACCGTGCGTATGACGACAACGGACTTTGGTCTATCCATACAGATACAGAGAAATTATATCTATAAAAAGCGAAATGAGATTATTACAAAAATGACTTACTCCCTTCGAGATTGTTTGAAAATGGAGAGCGAAATTATTGATCGTTTTTTGAGGGAACATCAGCCGATGACGGAAGATGCTGTGAGTCGATTTGTGATGGAAAATATCTTGTATCGCTTTGCAGGTTTGCCCAAGGGGATAAAAGATGCGAAGCAGATGAAGTACTATCTCTTAGAATTGGCGAAATTGCAATTAAAGAGAAAGTTGCAACTATTGGGAAGTGATGATAGTGTGCGGACATTTTCAATATATGTCCTTGCGTGCCATTGATGATTCATGGATTGAGCAGGCAGATTACTTATCTCAGCTAAGAGATGCTCTCAGTGGTCGAAGAGTGGCACAGCACAATGCACTGAGTGACTATCATGTGGAGGCGTATCAATCCTTTTTGAAGATGAAAAAGCAAATTAAGATACGAATGATGAGAAATTTGCTTTTGGGAGAACTGGTGATAGATAAGAGTGGAAATCTTGTCTTACACTTTCCATAAAAGAGACTTGAAAGTAAGGGGACTGTTGGGATGAATACAGTGTATAATGTAAATCGAGGAATCGGTTGGGCAAGTAGTGGTGTGGAATACGCACAGGCCTATAGATCCAAGATTTTTTCACAACTTGGTGTGCGAACAAAATTTATTTTTACTGATTTTTTTGAGCGAGATAATATAGAGTATATGACAAAGAATATTGGATTTGCAGATGAAGATGTCATATGGCTCTATTTGTGGTTTACTGATTTTTCAGTGGCAAAAACAACATTTACGCCACAGGACTTAGAAGAGAAGTTAGATGGTGAATTTGAAAAGAGCACCATCAATGATACCATTGTCTATAATGAGAAAGATAGAAAGCACTTTGTCACTGCATATTTGACAAAGGATGGAAAGGCTGTGCAGAGAGTGGAGGATGTCTTTCAGGGGTGTTTGCTCACAAGAGACTATTATTCCTATGGCAAATACTGCACAGAGTATTTTACTCCAGAAAATGGACGGGCAAAGTTAAGGCTCAGGCGTTGGTTTAATACCGATGGCAGCACAGCATATGAGGAAATCATTGATGGGGAAGATATTCTCTACAAGATGAGAGATGCGCTGTTCTACTCAAAAGAGGCCTTTGTTGGATACTTCTTTAAGAAGTTGCATCTAGATAAGAGTGATATGCTCATTATTGATCGTTCGACAGATATTGCAAGGGGAGCATTGGCCAATCGGGGAAAGGCAAAGGTTTCCGTTGTTGTTCATGCCGAGCATTTTAGCGAGAACAATACGACCAGAGACAACATTCTTTGGAATAATTTTTATGAATATACATTTCGCAATGCAGATAAAATTGACTATTACATCTGTTCCACAGAGGTTCAAACGAAGCTGTTGAAAAAGCATTTTCGAAGGTACCAGAGAATGCATCCAAAGGTAGTGACGATTCCCGTGGGCAGCGTAGATACTTTGCTAAAGCCAACAAAAGAAAGAAAGAGATATTCTTTGATGACGGCTTCTCGACTTGCTCCAGAAAAACATATTGATTGGTTGGTAACTGCAGCAGTGAAGGCGAAAAAATCTGTGCCTGACTTGACATTGGATATCTATGGCAGTGGAAAAGATGCCATAGAGCTCGAAAAATTGATTGATGAAAATGGGGCAAAGGACTATATTCGCCTGATGGGGCATTATGATTTGATTACCGTTTATCCAAAGTATGAAGCCTATATCACAGCATCGACAAGTGAAGGATTTGGATTGACCTTACTTGAAGCCATCAGTGCAGGTCTACCAATGATTGGCATTGATGTTCGCTATGGGAATACAACCTTTATTCACAATGAAATTAATGGATTTTTAATTCCATTGCAGGAAGATGGAAATAATGAAATGATCGATGGGTTGGCCAAGGCCATGGTTCGTCTATTTACCGAGGTAGATATCAAAACATTTTCTAGGGCATCGTATATGTTTGCTAAGCCATATATGACAGAAGAACTAGTCGATACCTGGAGAAGATTTTTGGTCGATGCTTGTGGAGAAAATGTTTTTAAGAAAGAGGCAGAACAATGATTGTTTTATTAGATAGTTATACAGTGCAAAGTCAAATGCTTCTGTATTCATTGAGAGAAGCAGGCTATGATATGCCAGCAGTGAGCATTGTGACTGACGGCTTTCACCCACAGGAGGTGACTTCTCCATTTAGTTGGTTTTGTGGGTTTGAAAATCCCAATTTGCGTGGGAGGGCAAGATTTTTTAATCGCCTAAAAGTTCCCGATTTGTGGGAGATTCAATCGACGGGCACACAGGGAGAAGTGGTGGACTATGATGAGCTTCGAGCAAGAATTTTTTATGCTGAACCAGTATATCGCCGCCTGATTCGGGCAGTGGATTGGTTGGACAGGCAGAAAAGAGTGCGTTTGACTGATCACTACAATCGCTTTGGTATGCGCTTTGCCCAGACCGTTTGGAGTTTAGACGGACGACGTCAGATAAAGACCTATTTTTCACCAAATGGTCAAGTAGTGATTACAGAGAATTATATTACAGGGAATATTTTGCTTGAAGAGGAGGGTAAAACAAGAATTTTTGCCAACCTTCCCGAATTTGTAATTTATTTTTTGCAAAAGCGAGCGTTTTCTTTGGATCGAATTTTGTATAATTCTCTTTCCTATCCATTTTTTGTTTCAAATCGCTTGGGCGATATGGGAATTGAAGGAGAAGATATCTTATTCTGGGAGGAAGAAATTGGGCAGAACATTCCAGGAAATATGCAATCTATTTTGGATCATCCAGAACGCAGAACCAAAAAGATTGCAATTCAATCTCTTGAAGCCTACAATATGCTGTTAAAGCTTGGTGTGGATTCAGACAAGATTGAAAAGCTGGGTATGATTATTACTTTGCCAGAGAAAATCAATACCAGAAGAAGGCATTGATTTTGACCAATTCGGATGAAATCGAGAAGCTGACGATATTAGTGGAAGAACTTTCACAGGTGCAATTTACTATTGCCGCATTGACGGAAATGTCGGCAAAGTTATTAAGTATGGATAAGTATGATAATGTTTGTCTTTTGCCAGCGATTACCCCAGAGCAGGGTGTGAAATTGATGGCAGAAAATGACATTTATTTAGATATCAATTATGGAAATGAAATTTTAGATGCGTTACAAATGGCCTTTATTCATGAACAATTGATTTTTGCTTTCCAGCAAACCGCTCATAGACGCAATTTGATTTTGCCAGAAAATATTTATTCGTTAGAAAATGTTGCTGATATGATCAGAGCCATCCAAGCAGTGCTGGAAGAGAAGAAAATGATGAGATATTTTTTGGATTTACAAAAGAAACATGCAATGGTGGAGACACCAGAGTCATATCGACACTTTTTGGGTGATAGTGACGACATGGCATTAGAGTGTTAAGAAATTAGAATATTAGGGAATTAAAATGTTAGAGAGTTAAGAAGAAGTAGGTGAGTGATATTGAAAAGAGAAAAGAGAGATATAGAAGGGATTGGAGAAGATTTGCTGGGCAGGGATATAGAAAGACGCTTGGCTGATATTCAAAATCTAAGAAGGAGTCGGGAGGTATCGACAAAGGGAAGTAATCGCAGTGTCTATATTATGGCCGTTATTATTGCTATTGCATTTGTTGTTTCGGGCATATTGCGCCTCTTGATTAGTTTATAGTGGAGGAAGATAATGAGAGTACATATTACAAGTATTTACAATCAAATGGGGACACATGTGATTGCACAGCAAAATGTGATGAAGGTAGCAAGTACATTAGGTTTTGTTGAGATGCCTCTATTTTGCTATGATGTCAATGTAGACACTGATGAACAGCTTTCTGCAAGGCTTGATGGTATTGTTGCAGGATTAAAATTTGGAGATATTGTGATTATTCAGTCTCCAAGTTGGAATATTCTTCGCTATGATGAACGCATAGTACAAAGAATAAGAGCATATAAAGATGTTCAAATTATTATGTTTGTACATGATGTAATTCCATTGTTATTTCAATCTGGAGAAGAAAATTTACGAAGAACCATTGATATCTATAATATGTCCGATTTAATTATTCTTCCATCACAGATGATGTATGATGTGCTAGTTGAACATGGTTTGAAGGTTAAGAAATATTTGGTGCAAAAGATGTTTGACTATCCAGTGTCTGGAAGTTTGAATAAACCAGAATTTCAAAAGAAAATGATTTTTACAGGTGCACCAAGTCGATTTACATTCATTGATGATTGGAAATATGATACATTACTTTCTCTATACACAAGAGAGGAATTAGATGTGACGGGAAAAAATATTCAGCTCAATGGTTATCAGAGTGAACTTGGGTTGTTGTCACAGATGTCACAGGGAGGATTTGGGCTTGTCTGGTCTTCTGAAAAGGCGAAGGAATATTATTACTGTGTGATGCCTTATAAGCTTGGGAATTTCTTGGCTGCAGGTATTCCGGTTATTGTGGAGCGAGGAATTGCTCCTGCCAAGGCAATTGAGAAGAATCACCTTGGTTTTGTGGTTGATTGTTTGGAGGAGGCTTCTCAACGAGTACAATCTTGTACTCCCCAGCAATATAATGAGATGGTAGAAAATATTTTTCATTTTAATTTTTTAATTAAGGATGGGTATTTTACCAAAAAGTTATTGCTTGATGCAATATTTGCACTTCGTTTTGAGGAATAGAGAATGTATAAATTTTGTAAGTGAGTGGTGGTATAGACATAGAATAGGCAGTGGGATGAGCAATGGGGACAAGAGAGGTTAGAGAATAGATGAGTGATAAGAAAAGGAAAAGGCGGAGCAAGAAAAGTCAACAAAAGGCTTTACTCAAAGGCTTTGCAGCTATTGGAACAGTGATGGGTGGAGCTGCGTTGGCACAAAATGATGTATTGGCTGCAGGTGGTACAGAGGAAGAGCGAGTGTTGACAACAGAGGAAAATATCGTCAACAGTGAATCTGTAATTATTCGATCTGTAGAGTCTGAGACAAGAAGAAATGAAGAAAGAGCAAGCGAGCGAGAAAGAGATAGTGAGCGAGCAAGCGAAAGAGCCAGTGAAAAAATTTCGGAAAAGGCCAGTGAAAGAACTTCAGAAAAAATGAGTGAGAGAAGTTCTGAACGAGCTTCTGAACGAGCCTCAGAGAGAGCTTCTGAAAGAATTTCTGAGAGAGTAACGGGTGCGACAAGTGAACGAGGATCTGAAAATGTTGCGGCACATACAAGCGAGGTGGGGACAACATCTGCAAGAGAAGAGTTGTCTGATGCTGCAAGAACGCAGACAATGGAAAGTACCATTAGTGCAGAGAGTTCAGAGAGAACGGGATATAGTGACAGAACTGACAGCGAAAGCTCTGTCAGAGGGGTTTCTATGTCAGAAAAAAATACATATGAGAGTACAAGTCAAGTAAATGAAAGTCAGGGCAGTACGACTCAGGCAAGTGCAAGTCAAACGAGTGAGTATCAAACAAGTACAAGTCAAACAAGTGGAATTTCTCAGGAAAGTGAAAATATAAGTAGTGTGTCAGTGGCAACGGGTGGGAATGAAAATGCAAGTGATGCTACCAGTGTAAATTCCCATAGCCAGAGCAGTATGAGTCAGAGTGCCACAAGCAATAGTATGAGCCAGAGCAGTGCAAGCCAGAATATTACAAATTCAGGCAGTACTAGTCAAAGTACTTCCACTACATCTGCAATATCTTCAAATATTGGTAGTAATTTTTCTACCTCTAGTGAGAGTGCACAAGATTCCAATTCCATGGATATACAGCAGGTATTAAGGCGTGTTCGTCGATTTGTTATATCAGATGATGAGACCAATGAAGGAAATGAAGACATTGCCGATCAAAGTATATCTACATTAGCACAAGGTAGTGAAAGCACAGGCGATGAAGAAAATTTATTGACACAGACATCAAGTCAAATTTGAATCAGGCACAGAATTCAACATCTGATCTACAGATGTCAGGAATGTCAGGAGAGGGAACCAACACGGCAAGTACATCAAGTACAGGCAGTGGGGGCACAAGTGAGAGCGAAAGCACGATGCACAGTATAAGCATGAGTGTCAGTGAACGCATTGGTTCTGAGAGTATGACACCATCTATGCATTTACAGGTCAATAGCGAAAACACTGAGAGTCAAAGGCGAAGTGCACTAGCAGAAGCAAGTGTATCAGCAAGTCACAGCTTATCAGAGCAAGTACCGATTTCTTTAAGTAGCAGTGAGTCCGTTTCACAAGAAAATTCACAGAGTGCAAGCACAGCAGCAGTTGTTCGCTCGGAGACTATTGAGTCATTAAATGAAAATCTTTCAAGTGCCCTTGAAAATGTGGCGAGTGATTCATTAGTTGTACCCGTGTCTAATACTGGAGCAAGTTCTACATCAGAATCAGACTCTGAGGATGCACAGTCAGAGATGATTTCTGATAGTGAAAGCATCTCTGATCCAAATAGCAACAACGGTAGCAGTAGTGATAATAATTCTGAAATGGGATCTTCATCATTGAGTGGGACAAGGTCAGAATTGAATTTGGGTTCAGAAAGCACTTCTGTTTCGGAAAGTATTTCAGGAAGCGTATCAGGAAGTCTTTCTAGTGCTGGTTCAGAGAGTGGGTCAGAAATAGCTACTGCTTCTACATCTGAATTTGACAGCGTAGTATTTTCACTTGATAATAATCTCGATAATGTAAATGCTATGTTTTTAGGGCTTGATGCACAACTAAGAGCTGTTCCAACACAAAATGGATTGCTGAATACCTTGATGCTAAGAGAGGCGAATTCTGTAGATACATCAGCAGAAGTTGTTATTTTAGTGGAAGATACTAATGAATATGGCTATTATACTGGACAGACAAATCACAAACAGAGATATAAGACATTTACAGATGATTATTATTTGAAGCAGATAAAAAATTATTTGAATAAAATTAATAATGACAATGTAGTCGTGTCTTTAGTTGGATATAATAAAAAAACTACGCGTGCTGGAGATCAGAGTGGAACGAAGTCTTATTTTGAAAAGAAAAAGAAGGCCGATGCCATTAGAGAAATTGACCAATTATTAGCTAACCCGCATGCCTCTGGTGGAACACCTCATAATGAATTGTATGCTGGACAAGAAGTAAAAGATGTAACAGGAAGAACAGCACTTCCAGATGCTTTGGCAGAAGCAAATAGAATATTGAGCAACCAGACAAATGCAGCAGCTAATAAATCAGTGCTATTGTTGACAGGTAAAGCACCATTAAAGGTGGCAGAGGTAGATCAGGGGAAGATCTATGAAAAGGCTAAACCAGAGGCACAGAAAATTTTAAATCTTGGTGCAAGAATTGATGTTGTTGTTGAGATACTCCCACAGACCAATAGATGGGGGTGGTATGAAACAGATGTCACGGCAGGAACTGTCTTTGGAAGTATTGCAGGTGATGGTTCTCTAGCCTCTCCTAGTAATATAAGGAATTATGTTCATGTTCTCGAAACAGTAGGAACAAATTCTCCTGACTATAGTCAGGCAAGTTCGAGAGGTTTGGATTCTATTTATACAGCAACTTTAAATTCTTTAGCCCAAGTTACAGGTGGTACACCACAGGTATCTACGAGCATAAGTCAATCAACGAGCAATAGAATCAATAGTGAAAGGCAAAGCCAAAGTCAAAGTGAGTCTCAGAGGGCGAGCACATCAGAAAGTAGAAAGGCATCAGAAAGCAGAAGTCAAAGCCAAAGCCTATCACAAAGTTATCGAGATAGTTTAAGTGAAAGTGCAAGCTATAGAGAAAGTACAAGTACATCAGTATCATTGAGGGATAGTGTTAGTGCCAGAAATTCAGCTAGTATTAGTGCAAGTCAATCTGCAAGTCAATCTACATCAACAAGTACAAGTTTGAGTGCAAGGAACTCTACGTCAGCTAGTATCAGTGCAAGCAATTCGGCGAGTGTGAGTGGAAGCATTAGTACAAGTAATTCAGCGAGTGCGAGAGATAGTATTAGTGCAAGTACCTCGGTGAGCGTAAGTGACAGTATCAGTGCAAGTACCTCAACAAGTGTTAGAGATAGTATTAGTGCAAGTAATTCAGCGAGTGTCAGTGATAGCATTAGTGCAAGTAATTCAGCGAGCGTAAGTGATAGTATCAGTGTGAGTACCTCAGCAAGCGAGAGCGGAAGTATTAGTGCAAGCGAATCAGCAAGCGTGAGTGATAGTATTAGTGTAAGCGAATCGGCAAGTGAGTCAGCAAGCGTAAGTGATAGTATTAGTGTAAGCGAATCGGCAAGTGAGTCAGCAAGCGTAAGTGATAGTATTAGTGTAAGCGAATCGGCAAGCGAGTCAGCAAGCGTAAGTGATAGCATTAGTGTAAGCGAATCAGCAAGCGTAAGTGATAGTATTAGTGTAAGCGAATCGGCAAGCGAGTCAGCAAGCGTGAGTGATAGCATTAGTGTAAGTGAATCGGTAAGTGAGTCAGCAAGCGTAAGTGATAGTATTAGTGTAAGCGAATCGGCAAGTGAGTCAGCAAGCGTAAGTGATAGTATTAGTGTAAGCGAATCGGCAAGCGAGTCAGCAAGCGTAAGTGATAGTATTAGTGTAAGCGAATCGGCAAGCGAGTCAGCAAGCGTAAGTGATAGTATTAGTGTAAGCGAATCGGCAAGCGAGTCAGCAAGCGTAAGTGATAGTATCAGTGTAAGCGAATCGGCAAGTGAGTCAGCAAGCGTAAGTGATAGTATCAGTGTAAGCGAATCGGCAAGCGAATCAGCGAGTGTCAGTGATAGTATTAGTACAAGTACTTCCACAAGCGTGAGCGACAGTATCAGTGCAAGTACTTCAACAAGCGTTAGTGCAAGCAACTCAGCAAGCGTGAGCGATAGCATCAGCGCAAGCGATTCTGTAAGTGTGAGCGATAGCATTAGTGCAAGTACTTCTGCAAGTGTTAGTGATAGCATTAGTGCAAGCGATTCTGTAAGTGTCAGCGATAGTATTAGTACAAGTACTTCCACAAGTGTGAGCGATAGTATCAGTGCAAGCAACTCAGCAAGCGTGAGCGATAGCATCAGTGTGAGCGATAGTATTAGTGCAAGTACTTCGGCCAGTGTTAGCGACAGCATTAGTGCAAGTACTTCCGCAAGTGTTAGTGACAGCATTAGTGCGAGCGATTCTGTAAGTGTGAGCGACAGTATTAGTGCAAGTACTTCAGCGAGTGTGAGCGATAGTATTAGTGCAAGTACTTCCACCAGTGTTAGCGATAGTATTAGTGCAAGCGATTCCGTAAGTGTTAGCGATAGTATTAGTGCAAGTACTTCAGCCAGCGTTAGTGATAGTATTAGTGCGAGCAATTCAGCAAGCGTGAGCGATAGCATCAGTGCAAGTACTTTAGCAAGCGTTAGTGATAGCATTAGTGCAAGTGATTCAGCAAGTATCAGCGATAGTATTAGTGCAAGCGATTCCGCAAGTGTCAGTGATAGTATTAGTACAAGTACTTCCACAAGCGTGAGCGACAGTATCAGTGCAAGTACTTCAACAAGCGTTAGTGCAAGCAACTCAGCAAGCGTGAGCGATAGCATCAGCGCAAGCGATTCTGTAAGTGTGAGCGATAGCATTAGTGCAAGTACTTCCACAAGCGTGAGCGATAGCATCAGTGCGAGCGATTCCGTAAGTGTGAGCGATAGTATTAGTGCAAGTACTTCCGCCAGTGTTAGCGACAGCATTAGTGCAAGTACTTCCGCCAGTGTTAGTGACAGCATTAGTGCAAGCGATTCCGCAAGTGTCAGCGACAGTATCAGTGCAAGCGATTCGGCCAGTGTCAGCGATAGTATTAGTGCAAGCGATTCTGTAAGTGTCAGCGATAGTATTAGTACAAGTACTTCCACAAGCGTGAGCGATAGTATCAGTGCAAGCAACTCAGCAAGCGTGAGCGATAGCATCAGTGCGAGCGATTCCGCAAGCGTTAGTGATAGCATTAGTGCAAGTACTTCCGCCAGTGTTAGTGACAGCATTAGTGCGAGCAACTCAGCCAGTGTCAGCGACAGCATTAGTGCAAGTACTTCAGCCAGTGTCAGCGATAGCATCAGTGCAAGTGATTCAGCCAGCGTTAGTGACAGCATTAGTGCGAGCGATTCAGCAAGTGTTAGTGACAGTATTAGTGCAAGCGATTCGGCCAGTGTCAGCGATAGTATTAGTGCAAGTGATTCAGCAAGTGTGAGCGATAGTATTAGTGCAAGTACTTCAGCGAGTGTGAGCGATAGTATTAGTGCAAGTGATTCGGCCAGTGTCAGCGATAGTATTAGTGCAAGTGATTCGGCAAGCGTTAGTGATAGCATTAGTGCAAGTGATTCAGTAAGTGTTAGCGACAGTATCAGTGCGAGTACTTCGGCGAGCGTCAGCGATAGCATTAGTGCAAGTGATTCAGTAAGTGTTAGCGACAGCATTAGTGCAAGCGATTCTGTAAGTGTCAGCGATAGTATTAGTGCAAGTACTTCAGTCAGTGTCAGCGATAGCATCAGTGCAAGTACTTCCGCCAGTGTGAGCGATAGTATTAGTGCAAGTACTTCAGCAAGTGTTAGTGACAGCATTAGTGCGAGCAACTCAGCCAGTGTCAGCGACAGCATTAGTGCAAGTACTTCGGCAAGTGTCAGCGATAGCATCAGTGCAAGTGATTCAGCCAGCGTTAGTGACAGCATTAGTGCGAGCGATTCAGCAAGTGTCAGCGACAGTATTAGTGCAAGCGATTCGGCCAGTGTCAGCGATAGTATTAGTGCAAGCGATTCAGCAAGTGTGAGCGATAGTATTAGTGCAAGTACTTCCGCGAGTGTCAGCGATAGTATTAGTGCAAGTACTTCAGTCAGTGTCAGCGACAGTATCAGTGCAAGCGATTCGGCCAGTGTGAGCGATAGTATTAGTGCAAGCGATTCGGCCAGTGTGAGCGATAGTATTAGTGCAAGCGATTCCGCCAGTGTGAGTGACAGCATTAGTGCAAGTGATTCAGCAAGCGTGAGTGATAGTATTAGTGCAAGTACTTCCGCGAGTGTGAGCGATAGTATTAGTGCAAGTACTTCTGCAAGTGTTAGTGATAGCATTAGTGCAAGCGATTCGGCGAGTGTCAGCGATAGTATTAGTACAAGTACTTCAGCCAGTGTGAGTGACAGCATTAGTGCAAGTGATTCGGCCAGCGTTAGTGATAGCATTAGTGCGAGCAACTCAGCAAGCGTGAGCGACAGCATTAGTGCAAGTGATTCAGTAAGTGTTAGCGACAGCATTAGTGTAAGTACTTCCGCAAGTGTGAGCGATAGCATCAGTGCAAGTAATTCGGCAAGCGTTAGTGCAAGCAACTCAGCAAGCGTGAGCGATAGCATCAGTACAAGCGATTCTGTAAGTGTGAGCGATAGTATTAGTGCAAGTACTTCCGCCAGTGTGAGCGATAGTATTAGTACAAGTACTTCAGTCAGTGTCAGCGATAGTATTAGTGCAAGTGATTCGGCAAGCGTTAGTGATAGCATTAGTGCAAGTGATTCTGTAAGTGTTAGCGACAGTATCAGTGCAAGTACTTCGACAAGCGTTAGTGCGAGCAACTCAGCAAGCGTGAGCGATAGCATCAGCGCAAGCGATTCTGTAAGTGTGAGCGATAGCATTAGTGCAAGTACTTCCGCAAGTGTTAGTGATAGCATTAGTGCAAGCGATTCTGTAAGTGTCAGCGATAGTATTAGTACAAGTACTTCCACAAGCGTGAGCGATAGTATCAGTGCAAGCAACTCGACAAGCGTGAGCGATAGCATCAGTGCGAGCGATTCCGTAAGTGTGAGCGATAGTATTAGTGCAAGCGATTCGGCCAGTGTTAGCGACAGCATTAGTGCGAGCGATTCCGCAAGTGTTAGTGACAGCATTAGTGCGAGCGATTCCGCAAGTGTAAGCGACAGTATCAGTGCAAGCGATTCGGCCAGTGTGAGCGATAGCATCAGTGCAAGTACTTCGGCGAGCGTTAGCGATAGTATTAGTGTAAGTACTTCCGCCAGTGTTAGCGATAGTATTAGTGCAAGTGATTCCACTAGCGTCAGTGATAGTATCAGTGCAAGCAATTCCGCCAGTGTTAGCGATAGTATTAGTACAAGTACTTCGGCGAGCGTCAGCGATAGTATCAGTGCAAGTACTTCCGCAAGCGTGAGCGATAGTATCAGTGCAAGTGATTCGGCGAGTGTGAGCGATAGTATTAGTGCAAGTGATTCGGCGAGTGTGAGCGATAGTATTAGTACAAGTACTTCAGTCAGTGTCAGCGATAGTATTAGTGCAAGTGATTCGGCAAGCGTTAGTGATAGCATTAGTGCAAGTGATTCTGTAAGTGTTAGCGACAGTATCAGTGCAAGTACTTCGACAAGCGTTAGTGCGAGCAACTCAGCAAGCGTGAGCGATAGCATCAGCGCAAGCGATTCTGTAAGTGTGAGCGATAGCATTAGTGCAAGTACTTCCGCAAGTGTTAGTGATAGCATTAGTGCAAGCGATTCTGTAAGTGTCAGCGATAGTATTAGTACAAGTACTTCCACAAGCGTGAGCGATAGTATCAGTGCAAGCAACTCGACAAGCGTGAGCGATAGCATCAGTGCGAGCGATTCCGTAAGTGTGAGCGATAGTATTAGTGCAAGCGATTCGGCCAGTGTTAGCGACAGCATTAGTGCGAGCGATTCCGCAAGTGTTAGTGACAGCATTAGTGCGAGCGATTCCGCAAGTGTAAGCGACAGTATCAGTGCAAGCGATTCGGCCAGTGTGAGCGATAGCATCAGTGCAAGTACTTCGGCGAGCGTTAGCGATAGTATTAGTGTAAGTACTTCCGCCAGTGTTAGCGATAGTATTAGTGCAAGTGATTCCACTAGCGTCAGTGATAGTATCAGTGCAAGCAATTCCGCCAGTGTTAGCGATAGTATTAGTACAAGTACTTCGGCGAGCGTCAGCGATAGTATCAGTGCAAGTGACTCAGCCAGTGTCAGCGATAGCATTAGTGCAAGTGATTCAGCAAGTGTTAGTGATAGCATTAGTGCAAGTACTTCCGCGAGTGTCAGCGATAGTATTAGTACAAGTACTTCCGCCAGCATTAGTGCGAGCGATTCCGCAAGTGTCAGCGATAGCATTAGTGCAAGTACTTCCGCAAGCGTCAGCGATAGTATTAGTGCAAGTACTTCAGCCAGTGTCAGCGATAGCATCAGCGCAAGTACTTCCGCCAGTGTGAGCGATAGTATTAGTACAAGTACTTCCGCCAGTGTGAGCGATAGTATTAGTGCAAGCGATTCCGTAAGTGTGAGCGATAGTATTAGTGCAAGTACTTCCGCAAGTGTCAGCGACAGTATTAGTGCAAGTACTTCAGCGAGTGTTAGTGACAGCATTAGTGCAAGCGATTCCGTAAGTGTTAGCGATAGTATTAGTGCAAGTGATTCAGCAAGCGTGAGCGATAGTATCAGTGCAAGCGATTCAGCCAGTGTGAGCGATAGCATCAGTGCAAGTACTTCAGCGAGTGTTAGCGATAGCATTAGTGCGAGCGATTCAGCCAGTGTGAGCGATTCGGCCAGTGTTAGCGATAGTATTAGTGCAAGTGATTCAGTAAGCGTGAGTGATAGCATCAGTGCAAGTACTTCCGCAAGCGTTAGTGATAGCATTAGCGCAAGTGATTCTGTCAGCGTGAGCGATAGTATCAGTGCGAGCGATTCAGCAAGTGTCAGCGATAGCATTAGTGCAAGTGATTCAGTAAGCGTGAGCGACAGCATTAGTACAAGTATTTCGGCGAGCGTCAGCAATAGTATCAGTGCAAGTGATTCAGTAAGTGTGAGCGACAGTATTAGTGCAAGTACTTCAGCGAGTGTGAGCGATAGTATTAGTGCAAGTACTTCGGCCAGTGTCAGCGACAGTATTAGTACAAGTACTTCGGCCAGTGTCAGCGACAGTATTAGTGCAAGTGACTCGGCAAGCGTTAGTGACAGCATTAGTGCGAGCGATTCCGCAAGTGTAAGCAACAGTATCAGTGCAAGCGATTCGGCAAGTGTTAGCGATAGTATCAGTGCAAGCAACTCAACTTCAGCCAGCGTCAGCGACAGTATTAGTGCAAGTACTTCAACAAGTGTGAGCGATAGCATCAGTGTAAGCAATTCGGCAAGTGTCAGCGATAGCATTAGTGCAAGTGATTCAGCAAGTGTTAGTGATAGCATTAGTGCAAGTACTTCCACGAGTGTCAGCGATAGTATTAGTACAAGTACTTCGGCGAGCGTCAGCGATAGTATCAGTGCAAGTAATTCCGCAAGCGTGAGCGATAGTATCAGTGCAAGTGATTCGGCAAGTGTGAGCGACAGCATTAGTGCAAGTACTTCAGCCAGCGACAGTATCAGTACAAGTGATTCAGCCAGCGTTAGTGATAGCATTAGTGCAAGTACTTCAGCGAGTGTCAGCGATAGTATTAGTGCAAGTACTTCAGTCAGTGTCAGCGACAGTATCAGTGCAAGCGATTCGGCCAGTGTTAGCGATAGCATTAGTGCAAGTACTTCAGTCAGTGTCAGCGACAGTATCAGTGCAAGCGATTCAGCAAGTGTTAGCGATAGTATTAGTGCAAGTACTTCCACCAGTGTCAGCGATAGCATTAGTGCAAGTGATTCGGCAAGCGTTAGTGATAGCATTAGTGCAAGTGATTCAGTAAGTGTTAGCGACAGTATCAGTGCAAGTGACTCAGCAAGTGTGAGCGATAGTATTAGTGCAAGTGATTCGGCAAGTGTGAGCGACAGTATTAGTGCAAGTGATTCGGCAAGCGTTAGTGATAGCATTAGTGCAAGTACTTCAGCGAGTGTCAGCGATAGTATTAGTGCAAGTACTTCAGTCAGTGTCAGCGACAGTATCAGTGCAAGCGATTCGGCCAGTGTTAGCGATAGTATTAGTGCAAGTACTTCAGTCAGTGTCAGCGACAGTATCAGTGCAAGCGATTCAGCAAGTGTTAGCGATAGTATTAGTGCAAGTACTTCCGCCAGTGTCAGCGATAGCATTAGTGCAAGTGATTCGGCAAGCGTTAGTGATAGCATCAGCGCAAGCGATTCTGTAAGTGTTAGCGATAGCATTAGTGCAAGTACTTCCGCAAGTGTTAGTGATAGCATTAGTGCAAGCGATTCTGTAAGTGTCAGCGATAGTATTAGTACAAGTACTTCCACAAGTGTGAGCGATAGTATTAGTGCAAGCAACTCAGCAAGCGTGAGCGATAGCATCAGTGCGAGCGATTCCGTAAGTGTTAGCGATAGTATTAGTGCAAGTACTTCCGCCAGTGTTAGCGACAGCATTAGTGCAAGTACTTCCGCAAGTGTTAGTGACAGCATTAGTGCAAGTACTTCCGCAAGTGTAAGCGACAGTATCAGTGCAAGCGATTCGGCAAGTGTTAGCGATAGTATTAGTGCAAGCGATTCGGCAAGTGTTAGCGATAGTATTAGTGCAAGTGATTCAGTAAGTGTGAGCGACAGCATTAGTGCAAGCGATTCTGTAAGTGTTAGCGATAGTATTAGTGCAAGTACTTCCGCCAGTGTCAGCGACAGTATTAGTGCAAGTGATTCGGCAAGCGTTAGTGATAGCATTAGTGCGAGCAACTCAGCAAGCGTGAGCGATAGCATCAGTGCAAGTACTTCAGCCAGCGTTAGTGATAGCATTAGTGCAAGTGATTCAGCCAGTGTGAGCGATAGTATTAGTGCAAGCGATTCAGCCAGTGTTAGCGATAGTATTAGTACAAGTACTTCCGCCAGTGTTAGCGATAGTATTAGTACAAGTACTTCGGTGAGCGTCAGCGATAGTATCAGTGCAAGTACTTCCGCAAGCGTGAGCGATAGTATTAGTGCAAGTACTTCCGCCAGTGTTAGCGACAGCATTAGTGCAAGTACTTCAGCCAGTGTTAGTGACAGCATTAGTGCGAGCGATTCTGCAAGTGTTAGTGACAGTATCAGTGCAAGCGATTCGGCCAGTGTTAGCGATAGCATTAGTGCGAGCGATTCAACAAGTGTGAGCGATAGCATTAGTGCAAGTACTTCCGCCAGTGTCAGCGATAGCATTAGTGCAAGTGATTCAGTAAGTGTGAGCGACAGCATTAGTGCAAGCGATTCTGTAAGTGTCAGCGATAGTATTAGTGCAAGTACTTCGGCAAGCGTTAGTGATAGCATTAGTGCAAGTGATTCAGTAAGTGTGAGCGACAGTATCAGTGCGAGTACTTCGGCGAGCGTCAGCGATAGCATTAGTGCAAGTGATTCAGTAAGTGTGAGCGACAGCATTAGTGCAAGCGTTAGTGATAGCATTAGTGCGAGCAACTCAGCCAGCGTGAGCGACAGCATTAGTGCAAGTACTTCAGTAAGTGTTAGTGATAGCATTAGTGCAAGCGATTCAGTAAGTGTGAGCGATAGTATTAGTACAAGTACTTCCACAAGCGTGAGCGATAGTATCAGTGCAAGTACTTCCGCCAGTGTTAGCGACAGCATTAGTGCAAGTACTTCCGCAAGTGTTAGTGACAGCATTAGTGCGAGCGATTCTGCAAGTGTTAGCGATAGTATTAGTGCAAGCGATTCGGCAAGTGTTAGCGATAGTATTAGTGCAAGTACTTCCGCCAGTGTCAGCGATAGCATTAGTGCAAGTGATTCAGTAAGTGTTAGCGACAGCATTAGTGCAAGCGATTCTGTAAGTGTTAGCGATAGTATTAGTGCAAGTACTTCCGCCAGTGTCAGCGACAGTATTAGTGCAAGTGATTCGGCAAGCGTTAGTGATAGCATTAGTGCGAGCAACTCAGCCAGCGTGAGCGATAGCATCAGTGCAAGTACTTCAGCCAGCGTTAGTGATAGCATTAGTGCAAGTGATTCAGCCAGTGTGAGCGATAGTATTAGTGCAAGCGATTCAGCCAGTGTTAGCGATAGTATTAGTACAAGTACTTCCGCCAGTGTTAGCGATAGTATTAGTACAAGTACTTCGGTGAGCGTCAGCGATAGTATCAGTGCAAGTACTTCCGCAAGCGTGAGCGATAGTATTAGTGCAAGTACTTCCGCCAGTGTTAGCGACAGCATTAGTGCAAGTACTTCAGCCAGTGTTAGTGACAGCATTAGTGCGAGCGATTCCGCCAGTGTTAGTGACAGCATTAGTGCAAGCGATTCAGCCAGTGTTAGCGACAGCATTAGTGCAAGCAACTCAGCAAGTGTTAGCGATAGTATTAGTGCAAGCACTTCGGCCAGTGTCAGCGATAGTATTAGTGCAAGTACTTCCACAAGTGTGAGCGATAGTATTAGTGCAAGCGATTCAGCCAGTGTTAGCGACAGCATTAGTGCAAGTGATTCGGCAAGCGTTAGTGATAGCATTAGTGCAAGTGATTCAGTAAGTGTGAGCGACAGTATCAGTGCGAGCGATTCTGCAAGTGTGAGCGACAGCATCAGTGCAAGTACTTCGGCGAGCGTCAGCGATAGTATTAGTGCAAGTACTTCCGCAAGTGTGAGCGATAGTATTAGTGCAAGCGATTCTGTAAGTGTCAGCGATAGTATTAGTACGAGTACTTCCACAAGCGTGAGCGATAGTATCAGTGCAAGTAATTCGGCAAGCGTTAGTGCAAGCAACTCAGCAAGCGTGAGCGATAGCATCAGTGCAAGCAATTCTGTAAGTGTGAGCGATAGTATTAGTGCAAGTACTTCCACAAGTGTCAGTGACAGTATTAGTGCAAGTGATTCGGCAAGTGTCAGTGACAGTATTAGTGCAAGTGATTCGGCAAGCGTTAGTGATAGTATTAGTGCAAGTGATTCAGTAAGTGTGAGCGACAGTATCAGTGCGAGCGATTCTGCAAGTGTGAGCGACAGCATCAGTGCAAGTACTTCGGCGAGCGTCAGCGATAGTATTAGTGCAAGTACTTCCGCAAGTGTGAGCGATAGTATTAGTGCAAGCGATTCTGTAAGTGTCAGCGATAGTATTAGTACGAGTACTTCCACAAGCGTGAGCGATAGTATCAGTGCAAGTAATTCGGCAAGCGTTAGTGCAAGCAACTCAGCAAGCGTGAGCGATAGCATCAGTGCAAGCAATTCTGTAAGTGTGAGCGATAGTATTAGTGCAAGTACTTCCACAAGTGTCAGTGACAGTATTAGTGCAAGTGATTCGGCAAGCGTTAGTGATAGTATTAGTGCAAGTGATTCGGCAAGCGTTAGTGATAGTATTAGTGCAAGTGATTCAGTAAGTGTGAGCGACAGTATCAGTGCGAGCGATTCTGCAAGTGTGAGCGACAGCATCAGTGCAAGTACTTCGGCGAGCGTCAGCGATAGTATTAGTGCAAGTACTTCCGCAAGTGTGAGCGATAGTATTAGTGCAAGCGATTCTGCAAGTGTTAGCGACAGCATTAGTGCAAGTGATTCGGCAAGCGTTAGTGATAGCATTAGTGCAAGTAATTCGGCAAGCGTTAGTGCAAGCAACTCGGCAAGCGTTAGTGATAGCATTAGTGCAAGTGATTCAGTAAGTGTGAGCGACAGTATCAGTGCGAGCGATTCTGCAAGTGTGAGCGACAGCATCAGTGCAAGTACTTCGGCGAGCGTCAGCGATAGCATTAGTGCAAGTACTTCTGCAAGTGTTAGTGATAGCATTAGTGCAAGCGATTCTGTCAGTGTCAGCGATAGTATTAGTACAAGTACTTCCACAAGCGTGAGCGATAGTATCAGTGCAAGCAACTCAGCAAGCGTGAGCGATTCCGTAAGTGTGAGCGATAGTATTAGTGCAAGTACTTCCGCAAGTGTGAGCGATAGTATTAGTGCAAGCGATTCTGCAAGTGTTAGCGACAGCATTAGTGCAAGTGATTCGGCAAGCGTTAGTGATAGCATTAGTGCAAGTAATTCGGCAAGCGTTAGTGCAAGCAACTCGGCAAGCGTTAGTGATAGCATTAGTGCAAGTGATTCAGTAAGTGTGAGCGACAGTATCAGTGCGAGCGATTCTGCAAGTGTGAGCGACAGCATCAGTGCAAGTACTTCGGCGAGCGTCAGCGATAGCATTAGTGCAAGTACTTCTGCAAGTGTTAGTGATAGCATTAGTGCAAGCGATTCTGTCAGTGTCAGCGATAGTATTAGTACAAGTACTTCCACAAGCGTGAGCGATAGTATCAGTGCAAGCAACTCAGCAAGCGTGAGCGATTCCGTAAGTGTGAGCGATAGTATTAGTGCAAGTACTTCCGCAAGTGTTAGCGACAGCATTAGTGCAAGTACTTCCGCAAGTGTTAGTGGCAGCATTAGTGCGAGCGATTCCGCAAGTGTAAGCGACAGTATCAGTGCAAGCGATTCGGCAAGTGTGAGCGACAGCATTAGTGCAAGTGATTCAGTAAGTGTGAGCGACAGCATTAGTGTAAGTACTTCAGCAAGCGTGAGCGATAGCATCAGTACAAGCGATTCTGTAAGTGTGAGCGATAGTATTAGTGCAAGTACTTCTGCCAGTGTGAGCGATAGTATTAGTACAAGTACTTCAGTCAGTGTCAGCGATAGTATTAGTGCAAGTGATTCGGCAAGCGTTAGTGATAGCATTAGTGCAAGTGATTCAGTAAGTGTGAGTGACAGTATCAGTGCAAGTACTTCCGCAAGTGTGAGCGATAGTATTAGTACAAGTACTTCAGTCAGTGTCAGCGATAGTATTAGTGCAAGTGATTCGGCAAGCGTTAGTGATAGCATTAGTGCAAGTGATTCAGTAAGTGTGAGCGACAGTATCAGTGCAAGTACTTCGACAAGCGTTAGTGCAAGCAACTCAGCAAGCGTGAGTGATAGCATTAGTGCAAGTACTTCAGCGAGTGTCAGCGACAGCATTAGTGCAAGTACTTCGGCAAGTGTCAGCGACAGCATCAGTGCAAGCGTGAGTGATAGCATTAGTGCAAGCAACTCAGCAAGCGTGAGCGATAGTATCAGTGCAAGTGATTCGGCCAGCGTTAGTGATAGCATTAGTGCGAGCAACTCAGCAAGCGTGAGCGACAGCATCAGTGCAAGTACTTCCGCAAGTGTTAGCGATAGCATCAGTGCAAGTAATTCAGCCAGTGTCAGCACCAGCATTAGTGCAAGCGATTCGGTAAGTGTCAGTGATAGTATTAGTACAAGTACTTCAGCAAGTGTTAGTGCCAGCATTAGTGCAAGTACTTCCGCCAGTGTCAGCGACAGTATTAGTGCAAGTGATTCGGCCAGCGTTAGTGATAGCATTAGTGCGAGCAACTCAGCCAGCGTGAGCGATAGCATCAGTGCAAGTACTTCCGCCAGCGTGAGCGATAGCATCAGTGCAAGTACTTCCGCAAGCGTGAGCGATAGTATCAGTGCAAGCGATTCCGTAAGTGTGAGCGATAGTATTAGTGCAAGTACTTCAGCAAGCGTGAGCGATAGTATCAGTGCAAGCGATTCGGCCAGTGTGAGTGACAGCATTAGTGCAAGTGATTCCGCCAGTGTCAGCGATAGCATCAGCGCAAGTACTTCCGCCAGTGTCAGCGATAGTATTAGTACAAGTGATTCGGCAAGTGTCAGCGATAGTATTAGTGCAAGCGACTCCGTAAGTGTTAGCGATAGTATTAGTGCAAGTACTTCCGCGAGTGTTAGCGATAGCATCAGTGCAAGTACTTCCGCCAGCGTCAGCGACAGTATTAGTGCAAGTACTTCAGCAAGCGTGAGTGATAGCATTAGTGCAAGTACTTCAGCGAGTGTGAGCGACAGCATTAGTGCAAGTACTTCGGCGAGTGTTAGCGATAGCATCAGTGCAAGTACTTCCGCCAGCGTCAGCGACAATATTAGTGCAAGTGATTCAGCAAGCGTGAGTGATAGCATTAGTGCAAGTACTTCAGCGAGTGTGAGCGACAGCATTAGTGCAAGTACTTCGGCGAGTGTTAGTGACAGCATTAGTGCAAGTACTTCAGCGAGTGTGAGCGATAGTATTAGTGCAAGCGATTCGGCGAGTGTGAGCGATAGTATTAGTGCAAGTGATTCCGCAAGTGTTAGCGACAGTATTAGTGCAAGTGATTCAGTAAGTGTGAGTGATAGTATCAGTGCAAGTACTTCAGCAAGCGTTAGTGATAGCATTAGTGCAAGTGATTCGGCAAGTGTGAGCGATAGCATTAGTGCAAGTACTTCCACGAGTGTGAGCGATAGTGTTAGTACAAGTACTTCTGCCAGTGTGAGTGACAGCATTAGTGCAAGTACTTCAGCAAGTGTCAGCGATAGTATTAGTGCAAGTGATTCCGCCAGTGTCAGCGATAGCATCAGTGCAAGCGATTCGGCTAGTGTCAGCGATAGTATTAGTGCAAGTGATTCCGCCAGTGTGAGCGACAGCATTAGTGCAAGTACTTCAGCGAGTGTGAGCGATAGTATCAGTGCAAGCGATTCCGTAAGTGTGAGCGATAGTATTAGTGCAAGTACTTCAGCAAGCGTGAGCGACAGTATTAGTGCAAGTGATTCAGCAAGCGTTAGTGATAGCATTAGTGCAAGTACTTCAGCGAGTGTGAGCGATAGTATTAGTGCAAGTACTTCAGTCAGTGTAAGCGACAGTATCAGTGCAAGCGATTCGGCCAGTGTTAGCGATAGTATTAGTGCAAGTACTTCAACGAGTGTCAGCGATAGTATTAGTGCAAGTACTTCAGTCAGTGTCAGCGACAGTATCAGTGCAAGCGCTTCAGCAAGTGTGAGCGATAGTATTAGTGCAAGTACTTCAGCCAGTGTTAGCGATAGTATTAGTGCAAGTACTTCCACAAGTGTGAGCGATAGTATTAGTGCAAGCGATTCCGTAAGTGTTAGCGATAGCATCAGTGCAAGTACTTCCGCAAGTGTTAGCGATAGTATTAGTACAAGTGATTCCGCCAGTGTCAGCGATAGCATCAGTGCAAGCGATTCGGCAAGTGTGAGTGACAGCATTAGTGCAAGTGATTCAGCAAGCGTTAGTGATAGCATTAGTGCAAGTACTTCAGCGAGTGTGAGCGATAGTATTAGTGCAAGTGATTCAGCAAGCGTTAGTGATAGCATTAGTGCAAGTACTTCAGCAAGCGTGAGCGATAGTATTAGTGCAAGCGATTCCGTAAGTGTTAGCGATAGTATTAGTACAAGTACTTCCGCCAGTGTTAGCGATAGCATTAGTGCAAGTACTTCAGCAAGCGTGAGCGATAGTATTAGTGCAAGCGATTCCGTAAGTGTTAGCGATAGTATTAGTGCAAGTACTTCAGCAAGCGTGAGCGATAGTATCAGTGCAAGCGATTCCGCAAGTGTGAGTGACAGCATTAGTACAAGTACTTCCGCCAGTGTCAGTGATAGCATTAGTGCAAGTACTTCAGCGAGTGTTAGCGATAGTATTAGTGCAAGCGATTCAGCCAGTGTGAGCGATAGTATTAGTACAAGTACTTCCGTAAGTGTGAGCGATAGTATTAGTGCAAGTACTTCAGCAAGCGTCAGCGACAGTATTAGTGCAAGTGATTCCGCAAGCGTGAGTGATAGCATTAGTACAAGTACTTCAGCGAGTGTCAGCGACAGCATTAGTGCAAGTACTTCAGCGAGTGTTAGCGATAGCATCAGTGCAAGTACTTCAGCAAGCGTCAGCGACAGTATTAGTGCAAGTGATTCCGCAAGCGTCAGCGATAGTATTAGTGCAAGTGATTCAGCAAGTGTTAGTGACAGCATTAGTGCGAGCGATTCCGCAAGTGTCAGCGACAGTATCAGTGCAAGTGTGAGCGATAGTATTAGTGCAAGCGATTCCGCAAGCGTGAGTGATAGCATCAGTGCAAGTACTTCAGTGAGCGTGAGCGATAGTATCAGTGCAAGTACTTCAGCGAGTGTCAGCGATAGCATTAGTGCAAGTGATTCCGCAAGCGTTAGTGATAGTATTAGTGCAAGTACTTCCACGAGTGTGAGCGATAGTGTTAGTACAAGTACTTCTGCCAGTGTGAGTGACAGCATTAGTGCAAGTACTTCAGCAAGTGTCAGCGATAGTATTAGTGCAAGTACTTCAGCAAGTGTCAGCGATAGCATCAGTGCAAGCGATTCGGCTAGTGTCAGCGATAGTATTAGTGCAAGTGATTCCGCAAGTGTGAGCGACAGCATTAGTGCAAGTACTTCAGCAAGTGTCAGCGATAGTATTAGTGCAAGTACTTCCGCAAGTGTCAGCGATAGCATCAGTGCAAGCGATTCGGCTAGTGTCAGCGATAGTATTAGTGCAAGTGATTCAGCAAGTGTGAGCGACAGCATTAGTGTAAGTACTTCAGCGAGTGTGAGCGATAGTATCAGTGCAAGCGATTCCGTAAGTGTGAGCGATAGTATTAGTGCAAGTACTTCAGCAAGCGTGAGCGACAGTATTAGTGCAAGTGATTCAGCAAGCGTTAGTGATAGCATTAGTGCAAGTACTTCAGCGAGTGTGAGCGATAGTATTAGTGCAAGTACTTCAGTCAGTGTAAGCGACAGTATCAGTGCAAGCGATTCGGCCAGTGTTAGCGATAGTATTAGTGCAAGTACTTCAACGAGTGTCAGCGATAGTATTAGTGCAAGTACTTCAGTCAGTGTCAGCGACAGTATCAGTGCAAGCGCTTCAGCAAGTGTGAGCGATAGTATTAGTGCAAGTACTTCAGCCAGTGTTAGCGATAGTATTAGTGCAAGTACTTCCACAAGTGTGAGCGATAGTATTAGTGCAAGCGATTCCGTAAGTGTTAGCGATAGCATCAGTGCAAGTACTTCCGCAAGTGTCAGCGATAGTATTAGTACAAGTGATTCCGCCAGTGTCAGCGATAGCATCAGTGCAAGCGATTCGGCCAGTGTTAGCGATAGTATTAGTGCAAGTACTTCCGCAAGTGTGAGCGATAGCATCAGTGCAAGCGATTCGGCCAGTGTGAGCGATAGTATTAGTGCAAGTACTTCGGCCAGTGTGAGCGATAGCATTAGTGCAAGTGATTCAGTAAGTGTGAGCGACAGCATTAGTGCAAGCGATTCTGTAAGTGTCAGCGATAGTATTAGTGCAAGTGATTCGGCAAGTGTGAGCGACAGTATTAGTGCAAGTGATTCGGCAAGCGTAAGTGATAGCATTAGTGCAAGTGATTCAGTAAGTGTCAGTGACAGTATCAGTGCGAGCGATTCGGCCAGTGTGAGCGACAGCATCAGTACAAGTACTTCGGCGAGCGTGAGTGATAGCATTAGTGCAAGTACTTCCGCCAGTGTGAGCGATAGCATCAGTGCAAGTACTTCAGTGAGCGTGAGCGATAGTATCAGTGCAAGTACTTCGGCCAGTGTGAGCGATAGCATTAGTGCAAGTGATTCAGTAAGTGTGAGCGACAGCATTAGTGCAAGCGATTCTGTAAGTGTCAGCGATAGTATTAGTGCAAGTGATTCGGCAAGTGTGAGCGACAGTATTAGTGCAAGTGATTCGGCAAGCGTAAGTGATAGCATTAGTGCAAGTGATTCAGTAAGTGTCAGTGACAGTATCAGTGCGAGCGATTCGGCCAGTGTGAGCGACAGCATCAGTACAAGTACTTCGGCGAGCGTGAGTGATAGCATTAGTGCAAGTACTTCCGCCAGTGTGAGCGATAGCATCAGTGCAAGTACTTCAGTGAGCGTGAGCGATAGTATCAGTGCAAGTACTTCCACAAGTGTCAGTGATAGTATTAGTGCAAGTACTTCCGCCAGCGTCAGCGACAGTATTAGTGCAAGTGATTCAGCCAGCGTTAGTGATAGCATTAGTGCAAGTGATTCAGTAAGTGTGAGCGACAGCATTAGTGCAAGCGATTCTGTAAGTGTCAGCGATAGTATTAGTGCAAGTGATTCGGCAAGTGTGAGCGACAGTATTAGTGCAAGTGATTCGGCAAGCGTTAGTGATAGTATTAGTGCGAGCAACTCAGCCAGCGTGAGCGATAGCATCAGTGCAAGTACTTCCGCCAGCGTTAGTGATAGCATTAGTGCAAGCGAGTCAGCAAGCGTAAGTGATAGTATCAGTGTAAGCGAATCGGCAAGTGAGTCAGCAAGCGTAAGTGATAGTATTAGTGTAAGCGAATCGGCAAGCGTAAGTGATAGCATTAGTGTAAGCGAATCGGCAAGCGAGTCAGCAAGCGTAAGTGATAGTATCAGTGTAAGCGAATCGGCAAGTGAGTCAGCAAGCGTGAGTGATAGCATTAGTGTAAGCGAATCGACAAGTGAGTCAGCAAGCGTAAGAGATAGTATTAGTGTGAGCACCTCAGCAAGCGTAAGCGACAACATTAGTGCAAGTACTTCCGCAAGTGTCAGCGATAGCATTAGTGCAAGTGATTCAGTAAGTGTTAGCGACAGCATTAGTACAAGTACTTCAGCAAGTGTCAGTGATAGTATTAGTGCAAGTGATTCAGCAAGCGTTAGTGACAGCATTAGTGCGAGCGATTCAGCAAGTGTCAGCGACAGTATTAGTGCAAGCGATTCGGCCAGTGTCAGCGATAGTATTAGTGCAAGTACTTCGGCCAGTGTCAGCGATAGTATTAGTGCAAGTGACTCGGCAAGTGTTAGCGACAGCATTAGTGCAAGCGATTCTGTAAGTGTGAGCGATAGTATTAGTGCAAGTACTTCCGCCAGTGTCAGCGCCAGTATTAGTGCAAGTACTTCAGCAAGCGTTAGTGATAGCATTAGTGCAAGTGATTCAGCAAGTGTGAGCGATAGTATTAGTGCAAGCGATTCGGCCAGTGTCAGCGATAGTATTAGTGCAAGTGATTCAGCAAGTGTGAGCGATAGTATTAGTGCAAGTAATTCTGTCAGCGTTAGCGATAGTATCAGTGCGAGCGATTCTGTAAGTGTGAGCGATAGTATTAGTGCAAGTGACTCAGCAAGTGTCAGTGATAGTATTAGTGCAAGTACTTCAGTCAGTGTGAGCGACAGTATCAGTGCAAGCGATTCGGCCAGTGTGAGCGATAGTATTAGTGCAAGTACTTCAGCCAGTGTCAGTGATAGCATTAGTGCAAGTGATTCTGTAAGTGTGAGCGACAGCATTAGTGCAAGCGATTCTGTAAGTGTGAGCGATAGTATTAGTGCAAGTACTTCCGCCAGTGTCAGCGCCAGTATTAGTGCAAGTGATTCGGCAAGCGTTAGTGATAGCATTAGTGCGAGCAACTCAGCCAGCGTGAGCGATAGCATCAGTGCAAGTACTTCCGCCAGTGTCAGCGATAGCATTAGTGCAAGTGATTCAGTAAGTGTGAGCGATAGTATTAGTGCAAGTACTTCAGCGAGTGTGAGCGATAGTATTAGTGCAAGTACTTCCGCCAGCGTGAGTGATAGCATTAGTGCGAGCAACTCAGCCAGCGTTAGTGATAGCATTAGTGCGAGCAACTCAGCAAGTGTGAGCGATAGCATCAGTGCAAGTACTTCAGCAAGCGTTAGTGATAGCATTAGTGCAAGTGATTCAGCAAGTGTGAGCGATAGTATTAGTGCAAGCGATTCAGCCAGTGTGAGCGATAGTATTAGTACAAGTACTTCCGCAAGTGTGAGCGATAGTATTAGTACAAGTACTTCGGCGAGCGTCAGCGATAGTATCAGTGCAAGTAATTCCGCAAGCGTGAGCGATAGTATCAGTGCAAGTGATTCGGCAAGTGTGAGCGACAGCATCAGTGCAAGTGATTCCGTAAGTGTCAGCGACAGTATTAGTGCAAGTACTTCAGCGAGTGTGAGCGACAGCATTAGTGCAAGTACTTCCGCCAGTGTCAGCGATAGCATTAGTACAAGTACTTCCACAAGTGTGAGTGACAGCATTAGTGCGAGCGATAGTATTAGTGCAAGTACTTCCGCCAGTGTGAGTGATAGCATTAGTGCAAGTGATTCAGCAAGCGTTAGTGATAGCATTAGTGCAAGTACTTCGGCGAGTGTCAGTGACAGCATTAGTGCAAGTACTTCGGCAAGTGTCAGCGACAGCATCAGTGCAAGCGATTCGGCGAGTGTTAGCGATAGTATTAGTGCAAGTACTTCCGCTAGTGTTAGCGACAGTATCAGTGCAAGCGATTCGGTAAGCGTTAGTGATAGCATTAGTGCGAGCAACTCCGCCAGTGTGAGTGACAGCATTAGTGCAAGTACTTCAGCGAGTGTCAGCGATAGTATTAGTGCAAGTACTTCGGCGAGTGTGAGCGATAGTATTAGTGCAAGTGACTCGGCAAGTGTGAGTGACAGCATCAGTGCAAGTACTTCGGCGAGCGTCAGCGATAGTATTAGTGCAAGCGATTCGGCGAGTGTCAGCGATAGTATTAGTGCAAGTGATTCTGCAAGTGTTAGCGACAGCATTAGTACAAGTACTTCCGCCAGTGTGAGCGATAGTATTAGTGCAAGCGATTCCGTAAGTGTTAGCGATAGTATTAGTGCAAGTACTTCAGCAAGCGTGAGCGATAGTATCAGTGCAAGTGATTCAGCAAGTGTGAGTGACAGCATTAGTGCAAGTACTTCCGCCAGTGTTAGCGATAGCATCAGTGCAAGTACTTCCGCCAGCGTCAGCGACAGTATTAGTGCAAGTGATTCAGCAAGCGTTAGTGATAGCATTAGTGCAAGTACTTCGGCGAGTGTCAGTGACAGCATTAGTGCAAGTACTTCGGCAAGTGTCAGCGACAGCATCAGTGCAAGCGATTCGGCGAGTGTTAGCGATAGTATTAGTGCAAGTACTTCCGCTAGTGTTAGCGACAGTATCAGTGCAAGCGATTCGGTAAGCGTTAGTGATAGCATTAGTGCGAGCAACTCCGCCAGTGTGAGTGACAGCATTAGTGCAAGTACTTCAGCGAGTGTCAGCGATAGTATTAGTGCAAGTACTTCGGCGAGTGTGAGCGATAGTATTAGTGCAAGTGACTCGGCAAGTGTGAGTGACAGCATCAGTGCAAGTACTTCGGCGAGCGTCAGCGATAGTATTAGTGCAAGCGATTCGGCGAGTGTCAGCGATAGTATTAGTGCAAGTGATTCTGCAAGTGTTAGCGACAGCATTAGTGCAAGTACTTCAGCGAGTGTGAGCGATAGTATCAGTGCAAGCGATTCCACAAGTGTTAGTGACAGCATTAGTGCAAGTACTTCCACAAGCGTTAGTGATAGCATTAGTGCAAGTGATTCAGCCAGTGTGAGCGATAGTATTAGTGCAAGTACTTCAGCAAGCGTGAGCGATAGTATCAGTGCAAGTAATTCGGTAAGCGTTAGTGCAAGCAACTCAGCAAGCGTGAGCGATAGCATCAGTGTAAGCGATTCGGCAAGTGTCAGCGATAGTATTAGTGCAAGTGATTCCGCAAGCGTTAGTGATAGCATTAGTGCAAGTACTTCAGCGAGTGTGAGCGATAGTATTAGTGCAAGCGATTCAGCAAGCGTGAGCGATAGTATTAGTGCAAGCGATTCCGTAAGTGTGAGCGATAGTATTAGTGCAAGTAATTCCGCAAGCGTGAGCGATAGTATCAGTGCAAGCGATTCCGCCAGTGTGAGCGATAGTATCAGTGCAAGCGATTCCGCCAGTGTGAGCGATAGTATCAGTGCAAGCGATTCAGCAAGCGTTAGTGATAGCATTAGTGCAAGTGATTCAGCGAGTGTTAGCGACAGCATTAGTGCGAGCAACTCAGCCAGTGTCAGCGATAGTATTAGTACAAGCGATTCAGTAAGTGTCAGCGACAGTATCAGTGCAAGCGATTCAGCAAGTGTCAGCGATAGCATCAGCGCAAGTACTTCCGCCAGTGTCAGCGATAGCATTAGTGCAAGTACTTCGGCAAGCGTGAGCGATAGTATTAGTGCAAGCGATTCCGTAAGTGTTAGCGATAGTATTAGTGCAAGTGATTCAGCAAGCGTGAGCGATAGTATTAGTGCAAGCGATTCCGTAAGTGTTAGCGATAGTATTAGTGCAAGTGATTCAGCAAGCGTGAGCGATAGTATCAGTGCAAGCGATTCCGCCAGTGTTAGCGACAGCATTAGTGCAAGTACTTCAGCGAGTGTTAGCGATAGTATTAGTGCAAGCAATTCAGCGAGTGTTAGCGACAGCATTAGTGCGAGCAACTCAGCCAGTGTCAGCGATAGTATTAGTACAAGCGATTCAGTAAGTGTAAGCGACAGTATCAGTGCAAGCAATTCAGCCAGTGTTAGCGACAGCATTAGTGCGAGCAACTCAGCCAGTGTCAGCGATAGTATTAGTACAAGCGATTCAGTAAGTGTCAGCGACAGTATCAGTGCAAGCGATTCAGCAAGTGTCAGCGATAGCATCAGCGCAAGTACTTCCGCCAGTGTCAGCGATAGCATTAGTGCAAGTACTTCGGCAAGCGTGAGCGATAGTATTAGTGCAAGCGATTCCGTAAGTGTTAGCGATAGTATTAGTGCAAGTGATTCAGCAAGCGTGAGCGATAGTATCAGTGCAAGCGATTCCGCCAGTGTTAGCGACAGCATTAGTGCAAGTACTTCAGCGAGTGTTAGCGATAGCATTAGTGCAAGCGATTCAGCCAGTGTGAGCGATAGTATTAGTGCAAGTGACTCGGCAAGTGTGAGTGACAGCATCAGTGCAAGTACTTCGGCGAGCGTCAGCGATAGTATTAGTGCAAGCGATTCGGCGAGTGTCAGCGATAGTATTAGTGCAAGTGATTCTGCAAGTGTTAGCGACAGCATTAGTGCAAGTACTTCAGCGAGTGTGAGCGATAGTATCAGTGCAAGCGATTCCACAAGTGTTAGTGACAGCATTAGTGCAAGTACTTCCACAAGCGTTAGTGATAGCATTAGTGCAAGTGATTCAGCCAGTGTGAGCGATAGTATTAGTGCAAGTACTTCAGCAAGCGTGAGCGATAGTATCAGTGCAAGTAATTCGGTAAGCGTTAGTGCAAGCAACTCAGCAAGCGTGAGCGATAGCATCAGTGTAAGCGATTCGGCAAGTGTCAGCGATAGTATTAGTGCAAGTGATTCCGCAAGCGTTAGTGATAGCATTAGTGCAAGTACTTCAGCGAGTGTGAGCGATAGTATTAGTGCAAGCGATTCAGCAAGCGTGAGCGATAGTATTAGTGCAAGCGATTCCGTAAGTGTGAGCGATAGTATTAGTGCAAGTAATTCCGCAAGCGTGAGCGATAGTATCAGTGCAAGCGATTCCGCCAGTGTGAGCGATAGTATCAGTGCAAGCGATTCCGCCAGTGTGAGCGATAGTATCAGTGCAAGCGATTCAGCAAGCGTTAGTGATAGCATTAGTGCAAGTGATTCAGCGAGTGTTAGCGACAGCATTAGTGCGAGCAACTCAGCCAGTGTCAGCGATAGTATTAGTACAAGCGATTCAGTAAGTGTAAGCGACAGTATCAGTGCAAGCAATTCAGCCAGTGTTAGCGACAGCATTAGTGCGAGCAACTCAGCCAGTGTCAGCGATAGTATTAGTACAAGCGATTCAGTAAGTGTCAGCGACAGTATCAGTGCAAGCGATTCAGCAAGTGTCAGCGATAGCATCAGCGCAAGTACTTCCGCCAGTGTCAGCGATAGCATTAGTGCAAGTACTTCGGCAAGCGTGAGCGATAGTATTAGTGCAAGCGATTCCGTAAGTGTTAGCGATAGTATTAGTGCAAGTGATTCAGCAAGCGTGAGCGATAGTATCAGTGCAAGCGATTCCGCCAGTGTTAGCGACAGCATTAGTGCAAGTACTTCAGCGAGTGTTAGCGATAGTATTAGTGCAAGCAATTCAGCGAGTGTTAGCGACAGCATTAGTGCGAGCAACTCAGCCAGTGTCAGCGATAGTATTAGTACAAGCGATTCAGTAAGTGTAAGCGACAGTATCAGTGCAAGCAATTCAGCCAGTGTTAGCGACAGCATTAGTGCGAGCAACTCAGCCAGTGTCAGCGATAGTATTAGTACAAGCGATTCAGTAAGTGTCAGCGACAGTATCAGTGCAAGCGATTCAGCAAGTGTCAGCGATAGCATCAGCGCAAGTACTTCCGCCAGTGTCAGCGATAGCATTAGTGCAAGTACTTCGGCAAGCGTGAGCGATAGTATTAGTGCAAGCGATTCCGTAAGTGTTAGCGATAGTATTAGTGCAAGTGATTCAGCAAGCGTGAGCGATAGTATCAGTGCAAGCGATTCCGCCAGTGTTAGCGACAGCATTAGTGCAAGTACTTCAGCGAGTGTTAGCGATAGCATTAGTGCAAGCGATTCAGCCAGTGTGAGCGATAGTATTAGTGCAAGCGATTCCGCCAGTGTCAGCGACAGTGTTAGTGCAAGTGATTCCGCAAGCGTTAGTGATAGCATTAGTGCAAGTACTTCAGCGAGTGTCAGCGATAGTATTAGTGCAAGTACTTCAGTCAGTGTAAGCGACAGTATCAGTGCAAGCGATTCGGCCAGTGTTAGCGATAGTATTAGTGCAAGCAATTCCGCCAGTGTCAGCGATAGCATTAGTGCAAGCGATTCTGTAAGTGTCAGCGATAGTATTAGTACAAGTACTTCCACAAGCGTCAGCGATAGTATTAGTGCAAGTACTTCGGCAAGCGTCAGTGATAGTATCAGTGCAAGTACTTCAGCAAGCGTGAGCGATAGTATCAGTGCAAGCAATTCGGCAAGTGTTAGCGACAGCATTAGTGCAAGTACTTCCGCCAGCGTCAGCGACAGTATTAGTGCAAGTGATTCGGCCAGCGTTAGTGATAGCATTAGTGCGAGCAACTCCGCCAGTGTGAGTGACAGCATTAGTGCAAGTACTTCAGCAAGCGTCAGCGATAGTATTAGTGCAAGTGATTCGGCAAGCGTTAGCGACAGCATTAGTGCGAGCAACTCAGCCAGTGTGAGCGACAGCATTAGTGCAAGTACTTCCGCCAGTGTCAGCGATAGCATTAGTGCAAGTGATTCAGTAAGTGTGAGCGACAGCATTAGTGCAAGTACTTCAGCGAGTGTCATCGATAGTATTAGTGCAAGTACTTCCGCAAGCGTGAGCGATAGTATCAGTGCAAGCGATTCCACAAGTGTCAGCGACAGCATTAGTGCAAGCACTTCGGCCAGTGTGAGCGATAGTATTAGTGCAAGTACTTCAGTCAGTGTGAGCGACAGTATCAGTGCAAACGATTCGGCCAGTGTGAGTGATAGTATTAGTGCAAGTACTTCCGCCAGTGTCAGCGATAGCATTAGTGCAAGTACTTCAGCAAGCGTTAGTGATAGCATTAGTGCGAGCAACTCAGCCAGTGTGAGCGACAGCATTAGTACAAGTACTTCAGTGAGCGTGAGCGATAGTATCAGTGCAAGTGACTCAGCAAGTGTGAGCGATAGTATCAGTGCAAGCGATTCGGCAAGCGTTAGCGATAGCATTAGTGCAAGCAACTCAGCAAGCGTGAGCGATAGCATCAGTGCAAGTACTTCCGCCAGCGTCAGCGACAGCATTAGTGCGAGCGATTCGGCGAGTGTCAGCGATAGTATTAGTACAAGTATTTCAGCCAGTGTCAGTGACAGCATTAGTGCGAGCGATTCGGCCAGTGTTAGCGATAGTATTAGTACAAGTACTTCAGCGAGTGTTAGCGATAGTATTAGTGTAAGTAATTCCGCAAGCGTGAGCGATAGTATCAGTGCAAGCGATTCCGTAAGTGTGAGCGATAGTATCAGTGCAAGCGATTCGGCCAGTGTGAGCGATAGTATTAGTGCAAGTACTTCGGCCAGTGTCAGCGATAGCATTAGTGCAAGTACTTCCGCGAGTGTTAGTGATAGCATTAGTACAAGCGATTCCACTAGCGTTAGTGATAGCATCAGTGCGAGCGATTCGGCAAGTGTGAGCGACAGCATCAGTGCAAGTGCTTCAGCAAGCGTGAGCGATAGTATTAGTGCAAGCGATTCCGCCAGTGTCAGCGACAGTGTTAGTGCAAGTACTTCCACAAGTGTCAGCGACAGTATCAGTGCAAGCGATTCCACTAGCGTCAGTGATAGTATTAGTGCAAGCGATTCAGCAAGCGTGAGTGATAGCATCAGTGCAAGTACTTCAGTGAGTGTGAGCGATAGTATCAGTGCAAGTGACTCAGCCAGTGTGAGCGATAGTATTAGTGCAAGTACTTCCGCCAGTGTCAGCGACAGTATTAGTGCAAGTGATTCGGCCAGCGTTAGTGATAGCATTAGTGCAAGTGATTCAGTAAGTGTCAGCAACAGTATCAGTGCGAGCGATTCGGCAAGTGTGAGCGACAGCATCAGTACAAGTACTTCGGCGAGCATCAGCGATAGTATTAGTACAAGTACTTCCGCAAGTGTGAGCGATAGTATTAGTGCAAGTACTTCCACAAGTGTGAGCGATAGTATTAGTGCAAGTACTTCCACCAGTGTCAGCGATAGTATTAGTGCAAGTGATTCCGCCAGTGTCAGCGATAGCATCAGTGCAAGCGATTCGGCAAGTGTGAGCGATAGTATTAGTGCAAGTACTTCCGCAAGCGTTAGTGATAGCATTAGTACAAGTACTTCAGCGAGTGTGAGCGATAGTATTAGTGCAAGCGATTCAGCCAGTGTGAGCGATAGTATTAGTACAAGTACTTCAGCAAGCGTGAGCGATAGCATCAGTGCAAGTACTTCCGCCAGCGTCAGCGACAGCATTAGTGCGAGCGATTCGGCGAGCGTCAGCGATAGTATTAGTACAAGTACTTCCGCCAGTGTGAGTGACAGCATTAGTGCAAGTACTTCCGCAAGCATCAGCGATAGTATTAGTGCAAGCGATTCCGCCAGTGTCAGCGACAGTGTTAGTGCAAGTACTTCCACAAGTGTCAGCGATAGTATTAGTGCAAGTGATTCCGCAAGTGTGAGCGACAGCATCAGTGCAAGTGATTCTGTAAGTGTCAGCGACAGCATTAGTGCAAGTACTTCCGCCAGCGTCAGCGACAGTATTAGTGCAAGTACTTTCGCCAGCGTCAGCGACAGTATTAGTGCAAGTACTTCCGCCAGTGTGAGCGATAGTATTAGTGCAAGCGATTCGGCAAGTGTGAGCGATAGTATTAGTACAAGTACTTCGGCGAGCGTCAGCGATAGTATCAGTGCAAGCAATTCAGCCAGTGTTAGCGACAGCATTAGTGCGAGCAACTCCGCCAGTGTGAGAGACAGCATTAGTGCAAGTACTTCAGCCAGTGTGAGCGATAGCATTAGTGCAAGCGATTCGGCAAGTGTGAGCGACAGTATTAGTGCAAGTGCTTCAGCAAGCGTGAGTGACAGCATCAGTGCAAGTACTTCAGCGAGTGTCAGCGACAGTATTAGTGCAAGCGATTCCTTAAGTGTTAGCGATAGCATCAGTGCAAGTACTTCCGCCAGTGTCAGCGATAGTATTAGTGCAAGTGATTCGGCAAGTGTTAGCGATAGCATCAGTGCAAGTACTTCAGCAAGCGTCAGCGACAGTATTAGTGCAAGTGATTCAGCAAGCGTGAGTGATAGCATTAGTGCAAGTACTTCCGCGAGTGTGAGCGACAGCATTAGTGCAAGTACTTCGGCAAGTGTCAGCGATAGCATCAGTGCAAGTGATTCAGCAAGCGTGAGCGACAGTATTAGTGCAAGTGATTCAGCAAGCGTGAGCGACAGCATTAGTGCAAGTATTTCGGCAAGTGTCAGCGACAGCATTAGTGCAAGTGATTCAGCAAGCGTGAGTGATAGCATTAGTGCAAGTACTTCGGCCAGTGTCAGCGATAGTATTAGTGCAAGTGTGAGCAACAGTATCAGTGCAAGCGATTCCACTAGCGTCAGTGATAGTATCAGTGCAAGCAATTCAGCAAGTGTTAGCGACAGTATTAGTGCAAGCGATTCGGCCAGTGTTAGCGATAGTATTAGTGCAAGCGATTCCGTAAGTGTTAGCGATAGCATCAGTGCAAGTACTTCGGCCAGTGTTAGCGATAGTATTAGTGCAAGTGATTCGGCCAGTGTCAGCGATAGCATCAGTGCAAGTACTTCGGCCAGTGTTAGCGATAGTATTAGTGCAAGTACTTCAGCAAGCGTCAGCGACAGTATTAGTGTAAGTGATTCAGCCAGCGTGAGTGATAGCATTAGTGCGAGCAACTCAGCAAGCGTGAGCGATAGCATCAGTGCAAGTACTTCAGCAAGCGTGAGCGACAGCATCAGTGCAAGTAATTCCGCAAGCGTGAGCGATAGTATCAGTGCAAGCGATTCGGCAAGTGTTAGCGACAGTATTAGTGCAAGTACTTCGGCGAGTGTTAGCGACAGCATTAGTACAAGTACTTCAGCAAGTGTTAGTGCCAGCATTAGTGCAAGTACTTCAGCGAGTGTGAGTGATAGCATTAGTGCAAGTACTTCAGCCAGCCTCAGTGAGTCTATAAGTGTAGTTGATAGTATAAGTAGTTCTATCTCAGCAAGTGAGAGTGAATCAGCAAGTGAGGTAGCTAGCATTAGCGATAGCACCAGTGCAAGTAGTTCAGCCAGCTTCAGTGAGTCTACAAGTGTAGTTGATAGTATAAGTAGTTCTATCTCAGCAAGTGAGAGTGAATCAGCAAGTGAGGTAGCTAGCATTAGCGATAGCACCAGTGCAAGTAGTTCAGCCAGCCTCAGTGAGTCTACAAGTGTAGTTGACAGCATAAGTAGTTCTATCTCAGCGAGTGAGAGTGAATCAACTAGTGCAGTAGACAGTATCAATGCAAGCCTGAGTGTAAGTGATTCCGCAAGTGTAAGTGCTTCAGCGAGTGAAAGTGAAGAAATGAGTCAACTTGATAGCATTAGTGCAAGTATCAGTGATTCAATGAGTACAAGTGATTCCTTATCAGTGAGTGAGAGCTTGAGTGTTGAAAATATTGATTGGAGACATTACAACGATCATGGAAATCATGGAGGAAGAGGCAATGGAGGTGGTGGAAGGGTTAATTCCACACATGGATCCATTGCGGATAGAAATAGTGCACAGAATTCTACATCACTTTCAATGTCTATTTCTGATTCTGTATCAGATTCACAGTTTGTCTCAACATCAGACTCTATTTCTTATTGGATCTCTAATTCGAGATCTGCTAAAATTGAAGCTTCAACATCCGAGAGTTTGAGTCAAAGAAGAAATGAATCAAATGGAGATAGTACAAAATCAAGTAGTAGACATACAGATGAAAATCTGAGAGGCATTAATGACAGCAAAAGAAGGAATAAAAATGACAGAAATCTGTATGAAGATTCCAACTGGAGAAAGAGTGCAGAGGATAAGGCTGAACATAACCAGAGAAATCGAGGTGGCCGTATACCAAAAACAGGTGATAATGCCAGAATGTCAACCTATTTAGGGATGACAGGTGTAAGTACGGCTGTTTGGTCAATGCTTGCAGCTAAGAGAAAAAGAAGAAAAAAGCACGGCGAACAAGATAGTCAAGATCAGGGCAATAATGAGGGGCATGACAGTAATGAATAGATAATAGGTTGTGTAGATAAGATGGAGATGTAATAGATAAGTAAGAGATGAAGTAAGTAACAAAGAGTTAAGCAGATAAATAAGGTTCTATAATTAATGTTGGGATTGGCAATTGCTAATCTCAACATTTTTTATTTATAAATAAAAAAACCTCCAAGTCCCCAGTTTTTCACAACTACACTTGGAGGAGGTGTTCATATGAACGACCTAGCTAAAATTTTAGGCATTAATGATGCAGAGGTCAATATAAAATCTATAAATGATCATGCGATCTCATTTTATATTCAGACGGATATCAAGACTCATTCATGTCCTAATTGTAATGTATTGACTTTTAAAGTAGATGACTACAGGATTCAAAAGATGAAAGATGTTCCTATGTTTTTTATTTTTGAAAAGTATTATTTCGTCAGACAGATATATTGAGCTCTTGAAAATGTACGAAAGAGAATTCAAAAAAGAAAGTTGCCTTTTCTTAGGAAGTACTACAAACGAAGTAAGGGCTTAATTAAGAAGAGAAGAGAAAAGCAAGGCTATCGGACGATAACCGAGCGGTAGTTGAATGAATGCTTGAATACTCAGAAGATTTAAGAAAAGCACATTTTATTAAAGTGTTATTTGTTGATATTTTTGATGAAATCTCTTATTCAAAGCAAAGGGCTTTGTTTAGTGTAGTGAATGGAATGGTTCTATGAGGTAGAAAACGCAGGAATAACAGTATTTAGAAATAACGATAAGCATAGCTTAAACTTTGTTTCTCTCTTGATTAGCTTCAGTATTTTGGCCTTGTATGTTTCCTCTTCATTTGGAAGTCTACTGAGTATGGCGTTGTAAAAGCAAGCATTAGTATATGGTGTAGAAAATTTAGCAAAGAATGCCTAGAACAAGCCTTAACTAATTCAACCGATACCAATGAACTGGATCGTATGAAAGAAAATTGTAGACTTCGAGCAGAACTTGAAGAAGCACGAAAGGAAAACTTGTTCCTAAAAAAACAGCGGCATTCTTTGCAAAAGAAATCGATTAGAGGCTTATCAATTCATTCTTAATGGCAGGAGAGCAATAGTGGAGATGTGGAGCATTGAGTTGATAGGAATTATAATTATTTGATTTTAAGTATTTTAATTGTATAAAATTAGGTGTATAATATTCTAACTTATAATGAAAAGGAGAAAAGCTTATGAAAGCCAATTATGATATAGTTGTTATCGGTTTCGGTAAAGCAGGAAAGACACTTGCAGCTAAGTTTAGTAAAGCAGGAAAAAGTGTTGCCTTAGTTGAAAAAGATAAAAATATGTATGGAGGTACCTGCATAAATGTAGGTTGTATTCCTTCAAAGCGTCTTATAACAGATGCATCAAAAACTCCAAGCGGAGAGTTTGAGAAAAAAGCACAGTACTATAAGGAGACGGTTGCTGAAAAGAAGAAACTCATAGCTGCTCTTAATAAGGCTAATTATGATAAGATAGCAGCTGCAGGTGTGGATATTATTGACGGAACGGCATCATTTAAGGATGACCACCATATTATTGTTACAACTGAAGATGGAAATGTAGAAATTGAAGCTGAGAAGTTTATTATCAATACAGGTTCAGTTACTGTAATACCGAAGATTGAAGGTGCAAATAGTAAAGGTGTATATACATCAGAGTCTATGATGAATCTTGGTGAATTACCAAAAGGGCTCACTATTGTAGGTGGTGGTTATATCGGACTTGAGTTTGCCTCTATGTATGCAGATTTTGGAAGTAAGGTAACTGTAGTTCAGGATGGTGATGTATTTTTACCTAGAGAAGATGAGGATATTGCGAAGGCTATCCGTGATGTATTGGAAGCAAAGAATGTAGAGATAGTTACAGGTGCAAAGGTGACTAAGGTCGATGAAGGTAAATTATATTATGAGGTTGCAGGAAAGTCAAAGACTTTGGCCTCTGATGCAATTTTACTTGCTGTAGGTCGTAGACCGAATACGGATGGTCTCGGATGTGAAAATGCCAAAGTTAAGCTCACTGAGAGGGGGGCGGTTGAGACGGATGAACATTTGAAAACAAGTGCAAATAATATTTGGGCGGCAGGTGATGTCTGCGGTAAGCTTCAGTTTACATATATTTCATTAGATGACAGCAGAATCATTTGGGATGAAATAATGGGAGAAGATAAGAGAACTACACAAAACAGAGGAGCTTTCTCGTATTCGGTATTTATAAATCCGCCATTCTCAAGAGTCGGAATGAGTGAAAAAGAAGCAAAGGCTGCCGGAATAGAACACAAAGTTTTAAGTCTTAGTGCCAATGCGATTCCAAAGGCTAAGGTTTTAAGAAAGACAGATGGTTTATTAAAAGCTTTGGTTACAGCAGACGGCACTATCTTAGGTGCACAACTTTTCTGTGAAGAGTCTTATGAGATGATCAACTTTATAAAACTGGCAATGGACTATAACATTAAAGCAAAGGATATAGCAAACTTTATATTCACACATCCTACAATGTCAGAGAGTTTAAATGACTTGTTTGCAATGTAATATAAAGATATTTTGAAATTTGCACTGTCAAGCGTAAATGATTATGTCCTAAAATAATTATTTATAAGGAGCTGTCGCTTCACGATTGATCAATCGTGAAGCGGCAGCTCCTTTTTTTGCTAACCTTACACTTAGTTGCTCTAATTTGACCATGAGATATGTTGGAAAGGGATTTGCTGTCTGTGCTTCTATGTATATTGTGTTACTATAAAGGTAACGAATATTGCAATAAAAATACAATAAAAAAATAATAAAAAAACATAACAAATAATGGCTAAAAATATTCACTAGATGTTATCTATAGATTGGAGTATATTATAGACAAGTTCAGTTGAGTGAACAAATCAAGAATAGTGAAAGATGATATCAATTTTTATTTATGGAGGAATTTATTATGAGAAAAGAAAGTATTTATGAAGCAATGCAGAACGACATTATGAACGCTAACATTAGTGAAAATGACAAGAACAAGATGTTAAAAAATGTTATGAGACTTAAGAATCAGAAAATGAACATTATGATTACTGGAGCTACTGGCTGTGGCAAGAGTTCTACAATCAATGCGATGTTTAATACTGAAGTAGCTAAAGTTGGTGTTGGTGTTGACCCTGAAACGATGGAAATTAGGAAGTATGAATTGGACAATCTGGTGTTGTGGGATACCCCAGGACTTGGTGATGGTAAGGAGGCTGACAATAGACACGCTAAGAATATTATTGATAAACTTTTAGAAGTAGATGAAAATGGAAATGCATTGATTGATTTGGTTTTAGTCATCCTTGATGGCGGTAGTAGAGATTTAGGAACTTCATATCAACTCATTAATAATGTTATTATTCCAAACCTTGGCAAGGGAAAAGAAAATAGAATTTTAGTGGCTATTAACCAAGCAGACACGGCGATGAAAGGACACAATTGGGATTATGATAAGAATGAGCCTAACCAGAAGTTGGTAAATTTTTTGGAAAAGAAGGTTCGTTCTGTTCGGGATAGAGTCTACGAGGCAACACATGTTACCATTGAGCCGATTTACTATAGTGCAGGGTATAAAGACGAAGAGGGAGAACAGAGTAGACCGTACAATTTATCAAAGCTTTTGTATTATATCGTGAAAGCCACACCTTCAGAGAAGAGAGCAATATATGTAAACAATATTAATGAGAATAGAGAAATGTGGAGGGATGATGATAAACTGCTTGATTATGGTGAGGCAACGAGAAAGAGTATCTTTGAATCTATCAGAGAAGGTGCTTCTGCAGGAGCTGGTATTGGTGGAGCTATTGGTGGAGCCATTGACGGTATACTTGGCAGTGAGGGAGAGAGTATTTTCCGCGGCGTAGGCGAAGCTATTGGTGGAATTATTGGCGGAATTATTGGATTTTTCTTTTAAGGAGAGACATTATGAATAGATTCTATAGAGTTAGTGGACTTGTTGTATAAGGATTATTATCTCGATCATCATTGATATGGCTTTATTGAAAAGGAATTTGTTAAAGGTGATATTAATTTTTATTTATGGGAGAAATTTATTATGAGAAAAGAATGTATTTATGAAGCAATACTGAACGATATTATGAATGCTAGCATTAGTGAAAATTACAAGAACAAGATGTTAAAGAATGTTATGAGACTTAAGGCTCAAAAGATGAACATTATGATTACTGGAGCTACTGGCTGTGGTAAGAGTTCTACAATCAATGCAATATTTGGTACTGAAGTAGCTGAAGTTGGTTTTGGTGTTGACCCTGAAACGATGGAAATTAGGAAGTATGAATTGGACAATCTGGTGTTGTGGGATACCCCAGGACTTGGTGATGGTAAGGAGGCTGACAATAGACACACTAAGAATATTATTAAGAAACTTTCAGAAGTAGATAAAAATGGAAATGCATTGATTGATTTGGTTTTAGTCATCCTTGATGGCGGTAGCAGAGATTTAGGAACTTCATATGAACTTATTAACAAGGTTATTATTCCAAACTTTGGCGAGGGAAAAGAAAATAGAATTTTAGTGGCTATTAATCAGGCAGATATGGCGATGAAAGGACGCAACTGGGATTATGATAAGAATGAGCCTAACCAGAAGTTGGTAAATTTTTTGGAAGAGAAGGTTCGTTCTGTTCGGGATAGAGTCTATGAGGCAACAGGTGTTATCGTTGAACCAATTTACTATAGTGCGGGATATAAAGATGGATGGGGAGAACAGAGTAGACCATACAATTTATCAAAGCTTTTGTACTATATCGTGAAAGCTATACCTTCAGAGAAGTGAACGGTATATGCAAACAATATTAATGAGAATACAGAAATGTGGAAGGATGATGATAAACTGCTTGAATATGATGAGGCAACTAGAAAGAGTATCTTGGAATTCAGCAGAGAAGGTGCTTCTATAGGAGCTAGCATTGGTAGAGACTTTGGCAGTGTGGGAGAGGCTATTGGCCGCAGCGTAGGCGGAGTTATTGGAGGAGTTATAGGCGGAGTTATGAGGATTTTCTTTGATCAAGGAGAAACATTATGGAGAGATTCTATAGAGTTAGAGAAAATGGATAGAGTCCTTGTAGGCATTAATCAAGCGGCAGATTCTATTCGTAGTGGGTTTGTCGAGAAATCTAGTAAAATAAGTTCTGATTTATGATATAAAATGATATAATGTGATATATAATACCAATTTTTGATAATGATGATAACCATTTATTGATAATACAAAGGGAGAACGGTCGTGGCATTTTTTATATCTGCATTGGGTTTTGGTATTGCTTCACTACTATGTTTTATTTTGGCTATTTTTATATACTTTAGACTACTCATCGCTGTGTTTACTTGCACGGAAGTTCCTAACTGGATATATAGGTTAGGTCATATCCAGTTGACGAGAAGACCTAACTACTTTGATAATATTACAGATAAGTCTGCACAAATAGAGGCCAACTGCTTTATGCTATGTATTATTTTAGCAAATATCATAGCTATAGTCATAAATTACATCAAACTTTGCGATATAGGAAAAGCCATTTTTTCTTTTTTGAAAATACAATTTGTAATCATTATAGCCATAATTTTGCTTTGGGGTTTGATAAAATATCTTATCCATTTTTTTATACCTAAATATAATGCAAATTATATCTATTCAACTACGAATGCGATCATGGTATTGATGTTTTTTGCTTCATTTATCTTCACTTTGTTTATATCTATAGCAGGTATTCCTGTTAAACCTATAAACATACAAATCGATGGAACGAATATAGTTATGGGTACAACAAAAGCAGTCACACTCCTAGATGATGGTTTTACATTTGGAGACAAAACTGCAAATAGTGAAATTATCAATACGCACAGTGATCATTTTTATTATGGAGAATACATAGAATTATATCGAGGTGGTAAATCTTTTGGTCATGTCTGTGTCACTCCTACATGGAAAGATTCTGATGAGCTAAAAAATTGTACGATAACTTGTTATAAAGCTACACCTGATGATACAGATTTATCTGCTGTGAAATTCAACCATGTGACTCTATCCGATCTACAGCTGAGTGACTTTGAATCAAAAGATTTGAGTGATATTTTTTTACTGCATCCAATAGATTCTGATGAGCTAAAAATTCTCATTACTTTGTACTTACTCTACAGACTTATGACTATGTACTTTGGAAACGCTATCGCATCGAAGCAAATTTCAACTCTGATCGTAGTCTATCAAATTGTACGGTGATGGCACAACATACAATATGGGAATGAACAAGGAAACGCTTAGCTGGCTTTTTGGTGTTTTGAGTAAACTATACAATGTGAAAATCAACTTAAATATTGACAGAAAAATAAAAACATTATACACTATTTGTAGTGTGAATTGCATAAATAATGGATAGTATATGGGAGGTTCATATGAGAAAGAGCGGAATATTGTTACATATTAGTAGCTTGCCTTCACCTTATGGCATTGGAAGCTTCGGAAAGGCAGCATATGATTTTGTGGACCAGCTAAAGGAAGCGGGACAGGGATATTGGCAGGTGTTACCAATGGGACCGATTGGCTTTGGCGATTCGCCGTATCAATCTTTTTCTGCGTTTGCAGGAAATCCATACTTTATTGATTTGGATGCTTTGATCGATGAGGGACTATTGACCAAAAAAGAATGTGATGCTGTAGATTTTGGCAATGACCCGAAAAAAGTTGACTATGCAAAGATGTATGAGGAGAGGATTCCTCTTCTTAAAAAGGCATACAAAAGAGCCTATGTCTATAAGGATTTGGATTTCCAAGATTTTGTGGAAGACAATGCAAAGTGGTTATGGGATTATTCCATGTTTATGGCATTAAAAGATTATTTAATGGAAGTGCATATACAGAGTGGCCAGAGGATATCCAAAAGAGATTTGCCTATTCATTGGACTATTATAGAGAGAAATTGTATTTTGAGATTGAATTCTATCAATTTTTACAATATAAGTTTTTTACACAATGGAAGAAACTCAAAGATTATGCCAATGCACAGGGAATAAAGATTATTGGGGATTTACCATTTTATGTGGCAGCAGATAGTGCAGATACTTGGTCACATCCAGAACTGTTTCAATTGGATGAGGAAGGAGTGCCGACAGCAGTGGCTGGTTGCCCACCAGATAAGGAGATGAAAGAGGGACAGATTTGGGGCAATCCACTCTATAATTGGGAGAAGCATCGCCAGAAGGGATATCGCTGGTGGACTAGACGCATGAGGGTAAGTTTTGTGTTGTATGATACAGTCCGCCTTGACCACTTTAGAGCCTTTGATGAGTACTATAGTATTCCATATATGAGTGAGAATGCAGTTAATGGGCATTGGGAAAAGGGACCAGGTATGGATTTAATAGGTCATCTTCGAGATGAATTTGGGGACAAGGAGTTGATTGCCGAAAATCTTGGTATCGAAGGAGAAAGTGCAAAGGCATTGTTAAGAGAAAGTGGATGTGCAGCTACAAAGGTTTTACAGTATGCATTTCAAGATGGTGGCGAGATTTATTTGCCATATAATTATACCAAAAATAGTGTTGTCTACACAGGGACACATGATGATGAGCCTTTACATGCTTGGGCACAGGGCTTGACAAAGAAGGTGCGAGCAGAGGTTTGTAAGTACTTTAATATTGATGATGTCGATGATGATAGCCTTGTCAATGCAATGATTTGTGGAGCGATGAGCAGTGTTTCAAATGTTTGCATTATTCCTGTGCAAGATTATCTCAATTATGGTGCTGGATACCGAATGAATGTGCCATCTACGGTGGGAGATAACTGGACATTTAGACTTAAGCCAGGAAAGATGACGAAAAAGATTTGGAAACAGATCGCAGAATTGACAAACATATGGTCGTTTTCAGTAGTATTTGATAAGAGCAGTCGGTATATAGTAAATGGGATTTACTGTATGCCGACTTTTTTGTCTAAAATTTTGAGGGGGGAAAAATGAAATTTTTTCACTTGTCCGACTTGCATATCGGGTTAAGATTAATGAACTATGATTTAAAAAAAGATTTTGAGTATATATTTGCACAGATAATAACTTGGGCCAAAAAGGAAGAACCGGAGGTCATTGTGATTGCGGGAGATATCTATGACAAAGCAGTTCCATCGGCAGAGGCTGTAGAAATGTTTGATCGATTGATGGAGGGCTTAGTTCAGGCGTTACCAAAGGCAAATGTTTTGATTATTGCAGGAAATCACGACAGTGCAACTCGTATCAATTTATTTCGCAATGTATTGAAATCACGAAAGATTTATATGATTGGACAGCCACCGAGAACGAAGGAGGAGTACATGGAAAAGGTCACTGTACAAGATCAATATGGTGAGGTTAATTTTTATTTGCTTCCCTTTGTGCGACCTTCTGTAGTTCGAGAAATTGTGGGGATGGATCAACAGGGAAATTATCGGGGATATGATGCCAGCTTGCGTGTGATGATTGAGCGAGAGCACATAGATACATCGAAGAGAAATGTATTGGTGAGCCATCAATTTTTTCTCCCTACGGGAGAGAAGGCAGAAAATGTGGCAAGGGCAGAATCAGAAATTCGTATGGTTGGAAATATTGATGAGGTCTGTGCGGACATATTGGAGGTTTTTGATTATGCTGCATTGGGACATATTCACAAGCCGATGAAGGTGGGAAGTGAAGTCTATCGCTATTGTGGAACGCCAATGCCAATGTCCATCAGTGAGGCGGGGCAACAAAAGGGAATCATTGTTGTGGAGATGGAAGAAAAGGGAGTAGTAAAAACAAGAGTTTTGCCACTAAATCCACTACATCAAGTGCGCGTGATTTCTGGAAAGTTAGAAGAAATTTTGATGAAAGAAAGCACAGATTATGTGAGCATTCAATTGACTGATGAGGGAGAAATCAATGTCTTTGATATGCAGGAGAGGATTCGCAGAAAATTTCCCAATGTATTGGAAGTGCGAAGGCAAAATTTGCAAAGTGTAGATTATCAAATGCAATATGATCCAGAGGAAGACATGGATGCTTTTTCTCTTTGTAGGGCATTTTTAAAGGATGTCGATCAGGAAGAAGAAAAGCTCTTGAAGGAGGTAATTAATTTTGTTCAGGAGGTGGAAGGATGCGACCAATAACATTGACTATGCAGGCATTTGGCTCCTATGGAGAAAAAACGGTGATTGATTTTCAAAAGGCAACGCAGAATGTATTTTTGATTACAGGAGACACAGGAGCAGGAAAAAGTACAATTTTTGATGCCATGGCCTTTGCTCTATTTGGAGAGGCTAGTTCCAGTGCAAATAAAAAAGATGGTGCAGAATTGCAGAGCCAATATACAGATGCAGAACCCTATGTGGAATTGACATTTTCTCAGATGAGAGATGGAGTAGAAAATATCTATACCATTAGAAGGTCACTGAGACATAGGGTGGCGTATAAGAAAAAAGAGGGATATAAGGCAATAAAGGAAAGCGTTGAGTTGATTTTACCTGATCAGGGGCAATATAGCGAGAACAAGAAAGAAGTGGATCAAAAAATTGAAGAAATTATTGGTCTAAATAAGGGGCAATTTATGCAGGTGGCCATGATTGCTCAGGGCGAATTTATGGAGGTATTGCGAGCAAAGTCGGACGAGAAGAAGAAAATTTTTCAGGGATTATTCCATACAAAAATTTATGAAAAAATTGTAGAGGAATTGGCACAGAGAAAAAAAGAAAATGAAAGTGAGATGGAGAAGGTAAGGAATGCCTGTCAAGCAGATGTTGCCCAGATCATTTGCGATGATAGTGAAGAAATCTGTTTACTCAAAGAAGAAGTAATTGAAGAAAATCAAGTGACCGTGCCGATATTAGAAGAGCTTGTTGAGGCCCTCAAAAAGGGAAGAATACAGATAGATACTCTTTTTGAGGAGTTGCAAAGCATCAAGAGGGAAAAAGAAGAAGCATTTTTCTTGGCACAAAAGGAAGTGCTGATGGCAAGAAAGTTATTGGAAGATTTTTTGCAATGTGAACAAGAGAAAGACGAATTGGAAAAATTGTTTGGAGAGGGTGAAAAAATAAAAGAGAGGGAGAAGAGGGCGAAAAAAGTTCTTGATGCCCAGGAGTTAGTTGCTCTCTATCAAATCTGGAATAAGAAAAGAGAAGAGAAGAGCGGATGTGAACAGTTGCTCTTTGTTAAGAAAAAAGAGTTGCCTGAGTTAGAAGAAAAGTTAGAGGAGGAACGACAGAGAAAAGAAGAAACAAGAAAGCTTTTAGATGTGCAAATGCTTGCCTTTGAAAAAGTAAAAAATCAGGTAGAACAGATGTCTCCACTGTTTGAAGAGCAGAGAGAAAATGTGTTGGCTATAGCAAAGATGGAAAAAAGACAGCAGGAGATACAAAGCACTCTTTTGAAAGAAGAAAGGGAGCTGAGAAAATTAAGGGATAATCAATTGCACTGGCAAGAAAGATGGGAGGAAGTTTCGAATATTCAGGTGGAAATTGTGCGAGCACAGCAGGTTCTTCGGGAAGTCACTGAAAAGGAGGAAAGGGCACAAAGGAGGAAGGAAGAAAGAAAACGCTATGATGAGCTTTTAATAAAATATGACTATTTCTTAGAAGAATATCAAAAGGAAGATAAAAAGGCAAACTCCCTCTATACACAATTTTTGGATGAACAAGCTGGAGTGCTGGCGAAAGAAAAGTTGAGGGAGAATGAACCCTGTCCTGTCTGTGGCTCATTGCACCACCCACATCCCTATCAATTTAGAGGAAATGAAGAAATTTCTAGAGAGATTGTAGATAGACAAAGACAAATTGTTGAGAATACAAAGGAAAAATTAGAGGCCGTTTCAAGACAGATGGGAGAAAGAAAAGTTAGTATTGATGAATTAAGTAGAGGTCTAGAGGACGAAGAGAGGATTGAGGAAGAGAAGAATCAGGCAGAGGAAATTCTTAAAAAATTAAAGGAAAAAGAAGAAATTGCTCAAGCATTAAAACATAATCTAGAACTTGCAAGACGGCGAATTCCAGAGAAAGAGCAGTTTGTGGAAGAAAAAAAGAGGGAAGCAGAAGAATGTACATATCAGCTGACGAGGTTAGGTCTTCGCAATGAGGAAATTCAGAGACAATTCGTTTTTTCAAGTGAAGAAGAAATGAAAAATTTGCTAGAAAAAGAAAGGGCAAAGAAGGAAAGGTTGCAACTTTTGGAAAAGGAGAGCGAGGAGAGCTTTTTGTCCTATGAAAAAGAAGCAGCAAATGTTAGACTAATTATTTCGAGTGCAGAGGCAGACCTTCCAAGGAAAAAAGAAGAGGAAATGGGGGCATATCAGGAATATGCTACAGCAGCAAAACAGAGGGGAATGGAAAATGGAGTCTGGGTAGAGTACACAAAGTATCCGAAGGAGGATGCTATTTTGTGGCAGGATCAAGCCAAGGAATATGATGAAGAATTGGCAAGGAAAAGTGGAAGATTGGATTTACTAAAGGCAACTATTGCAGGAAAAGAAAAGCCGGATATCGAATTTTTTGAGAAAGTACAGGAAGAAAGACAAAGAGAAAAGAGTGAGGTAGAGGAAAAGTTACAATTTATCCAGCAAAAGAGGAAAATAAATGAAGGGGTGCAAAGGCGATTGGAAATAAAACTTTCTGAGCAAGAAAAGATGATGATGGAGCAGGCTAGAGTTAGCAGCCTCTATGAGCGACTTGCTGGAAAGAGAACAGGTGCAAGAATGGACATTGAAACTTTTGTTTTGCGATACTATTTGCAGAGAATATTGCACAGTGCAAACACAAGATTTTTGCAAATGTCTAGTGGACAATTTTGCCTTGAGATGGTTGATGAAGAAAATGCAGGAGCGGGAAAGAATAAAGGATTGGATTTGATGGTCTATTCCAATGTCACAGGAAAAAGAAGGGAGATAAGAACGCTTTCTGGTGGAGAGTCTTTCATGGCGGCCTTGTCACTTGCCCTTGGAATGGCTGATCATATTCAAGAGACCACATCATCCATTCATCTGGATGTCATGTTTATTGACGAGGGATTTGGTGCACTTGATGATCGCTCAAGAAATGATGCCATTCGAGTACTACAGGAAATGGCAGGGGGAAAGAAAATGGTGGGCATTATTTCGCATGTCACCGAGTTAAAGCAAATGTTGGAAAATCAATTGGTGGTTAAAAAGATCAAAGTGGAAGTCATGCCAAGTGGATCATTGGTTAGGAATTGGAATTTAGAATATGGAGGGGAACAATGAAGGAATACGATTTAATTGTTGTAGGAACGGGAGCAGGAAATATTGTTTTAGAGGCTGCGTTGGCTAAGGGGCTAAAATGTGCACAGATTGAAAAGGGAAAATTTGGAGGAACTTGTCTGACGAGAGGTTGTATTCCAACAAAAGTCCTAGTTACTGCTGCAGATTTTATTCGAGAGGCTCAAAAAATTGAACGAATTGGCATTGCACCATTTGAGAAGCCAAGAATTGATTGGGAAAAGTTATCTCATCGTGTGTGGGCAAAGATCAATGAAAGTAAGGAATTAGAGCAGTTCTATATGAATGAAAAAAATCTCGATGTCTACAAAGGATGTGGATATTTTACGGGTGAAAAGTCAATGAAGGTAGCTTTGGCATCTGGTGGAGTGAGTGAAGAAATCACAGCCAAGGTGATTGTCCTTGCTGTTGGTGGCCGAACAAAAATTCCAAATATTGAAGGACTTGAGGAAGTGGGATATTTGACTAGTGAAAATTTGTTTGGAAAAAATTATCCAAAATCAGCATTTCGCAGATTAATCATTATCGGAGGTGGACCAATTGGAACAGAATTTGCTCATGTATTTTCAGCTGCTGGAAGTAAGGTGATAATCATCCAGCATAATGTTCGACTTTTACCAAAGGAAGATGTACAAGTCAGTGAAAAACTACTGGAAAATATTCGAGAATTTGGTATTGGGGTAGAGCTAAATCAGGATACGATTTCTGTTTGGAGAGAGGGAGAGGACAAGGTTTTATTGATTCGAGATATTGCAACGGGAGAAGAAAAGGAAATTCGAGCAGATGAAATTTTAGTTGCCCCAGGAATTGTGAGCAATGCAGATTTATTGCATTTGGAGAGGACAAAGGTAACGGTAGATAGGCGTGGCTATATCGAGACCAATGAATTTTTAGAGACCAATGCGGAGGGAATTTATGCACTTGGAGATTGCAATGGAAAGGCACCATTTCGCCACAAGGCAAATTATGAGGCAGATATTTTGTCACATAATTTGTATTTACGCACAGAGGAAAATGATTGGCGGTTTGCAGAGTATGACCTTGTGCCCGCAGTGACCTATACCTATCCTCAGGTCGGACATGTGGGAATGACGAAGGAACAAGCTGAGGCTGCAGGTTATACGGTGAGTGTTGGTCTTCATCACTATTCTCAGACAAGTAAGGGGTATTCTCTGGGAATGATGGAGGGGGAAGTGGATGATGGATTTGTTAAGGTGATTGTGGAAAAAAAGAGTGGAAAGATTTTGGGTGCCCATGTCATTGGCGAGCAGGCTTCGATTCTTTTTCAACCATTTTTAAATTTAATGAATGCGGGAAAACATTTATTGCGTGCAATTCATCCAGAAATTGGTTCTGAACAAACAAAAGTACTGCGTGCAAAGAAATATGTGAGAAATCTGGAGCCAAATGTCATCTCGACAATCAATGAGACAATGGTGCCACATCCAGCTTTATCTGAAGTTGCAATGTGGACGCAGTATTATGTGGATTATGAAGAATAGGTAGAAAGCCACAAGTGCTACAATGCGAACGGTTTAGAACTTCAATAATTTTGTATCTATGATATAATAGTCACTAAAATGGCGAGATTAGGAGCGAATAATAGCGAATGATTTTTTATAGATTGACATTAAGTTATAGAGAAAAGGAAGAAGATGAAGATAGCGAAAGCATTGCTGAAAAGATTGAGCAAATCAATGAGAGTCTGGGGGCACATTGTGGGCTGGATGAGCGTCTTTCTATGTGTATTGTTGGAGCAAGAAAGAGTACAGTTGATGTCGCAGTGGCTTGTGATTTAGAAAAGGTGGAGTGGGAAGATTGCCAAAGCTATGTCTTAGAAATTTTTTCAGAATATTGGAGTGAATTAAAAGGTGTTTGCGTAGAAAAGCGGGAAGAAATTACACCTACCCATTTAAAGTGGCTGTTAAAGAGGGCCAGGGGAATGGGCTATGTGGATGAAATGGATAGTTTTGCTTCCGACCTTCGTGTCGACTATTTTGACAACTACCTCTATCATATCAAAGAAAAATGCTATCAAGTACCACTTTCTTATGAGATGGCCATGAAAAGAGCAAAGGGGATTATGGCCGATGAGAGCTTTATAGAAGAATTAGAGCGCATCTATGCTAAGGAAAACATAAAAAAATTCTATGGAAATCCTGTGCACTACTGTCTGCGTGTAGGAAGTAAAGAAACCGCACAAGAAATGATTGATATTTTAATTCCTGCATTAAAGACGAATGAGCGTCTATTGGGGGCACGCTGTGAGTATATCTATGATATTGATGAGGGATGTTACGAAGAAGATGATGTGCAAAATATTTTTGAGGCGGCTAAAGGATGTGCGGTCGTGATTGATATGGGAGAGAGCGATGGGATGGATGGCAACTATTCCTCTGCCTATGAGAAGGTCATTCATTATTTTCAGATTTTAATTGAAAAATATCATCATAAGACATTGATGTTTTTTATTGACAGCACAAAAAATCCTGGATTTTCAAGGAGTTTAATTGCCAAAGTAGAGGGCACATTGGATTTAGTTGAAATTTGTGAGGGATCTGGAAGTTATGAAAAATCTATTGAATATTTTCAATTATTAAGTCAAAAGACAGATTTTCCTGCCTCAAGACAAGAGGTTATGGAGGTATTGACAGAGGAAAAGACCTACACCACTTCTCAGGTTCAACAATTATATGACCAGTGGTACAGTATACAATTAAAAACGAAGGTCTATCAATCTTATCGAGGGCATAAGACAAAAAAGTTAACGAAGGAAATGAAAACTTCAGAACCATACAAGGTATTGCAGGAAATGATTGGATTAGAAAAAATTAAAGGCTTGGTTGATCAAATCATTTCTCTTGCCAATATACAAAGATTGCGAAGACAGATGGGACTTCCCAAAGTGGAAACTTCCTTACATATGATTTTTATGGGAAATCCTGGAACAGCAAAGACAAGTGTGGCAAGATTATTGGCACAAATTTTAAAGAAAGAAGGAGTGCTTGAAGTTGGGCATTGCATTGAAGTTGGCAGGTCAGATCTTGTGGCCAAGTATGTGGGCTGGACGGCAAAGAGCGTGAGTGAGAAGTTTAGAGAAGCGAGGGGTGGCGTGCTCTTTATTGATGAGGCTTATGCATTGGTTGATGATGCCAATAACTTTGGTGATGAGGCTATCAATACCATTGTGCAAGAAATGGAAAATCACAGGGAAGATGTGGTGGTTATTTTTGCGGGCTATCCAGAAAAGATGAAGGAGTTTTTAAATAAAAATGAGGGACTGCGAAGCAGAATTGCCTTTCACTTATCTTTTCCAGACTACAATGCACAGGAGATGACAGAAATTTTTGCCTTGCTGGCCAAGAAAAAGGACATCATTTTGAGCGATGAGGTTCGAGAAAAATGTCAGAGTATCTTTAAGAAAATTTGTGGACATGAGGAATTTGGAAATGGACGATTTGCCAGAAACTTATTGGAGCAGGCCTTGATGCGTCAGGCACAGCGGATTTTTTCTAGAGAGGGAGAGGACGAAATTAGCCGAGAGGAAATATTGACACTGAAAGTTGAGGACATTGATGAAAACTTGGATTTTCGTGCAGTAGATAAAAAACGCATTGGATTTTTGGGATAATTTGTGTGTATAAAAAGTGGGAAAGGTCTCTTTTTATCTTGGCAATATTTTGTGGTTTTGTGTCGGTGGTTTTTTGGGATTAGCGACATCAAACACATTGGGGAGTGATGTGTTGTTTATTCCTTCAGTCTGTTATCAAAACGGGCGTAAAACCCCTAGCTTTAGCTATGGGGATATAAGCCCGCTTTCTGTCAAATCCTCGATGGATATTGACAGAAAGAAATTCACTCTGTCTATTGAATTAGATAAACATATTCAGTATAATCTTAACCATGAAATATAAATCAAACCACAATGTCGTATATTCCTGTAAGTATCACGTTGTATGGTGTCCCAAATATCGTCGCAAGGTACTGGTCAATGGCGTTGATGTAAGGCTAAAGGAGCTCATTTCTGCCATATGTCAAGAAATCAGTGTCGATGTCATCGAAATGGAAATCATGCCAGACCATGTACATTTGCTTTTAGAGGTAGACCCACAATTTGGCATACACAAGGCAGTGAAAACTATTAAAGGCAGAACCTCCCGGGTTTTACGCACAGAATTTCCATGGCTGAGGAGCAGAATACCAACCCTTTGGACAAACTCCTACTTCGTATCAACGGTAGGCGGTGCACCACTTGCCATGGTGAAACAGTATATCGAAAATCAAAAAATATCGCAGAGGGGGTGAAGATGTGGAATATACGAAAGGCTATAAATTCAGAATCTATCCGACAAAGGCACAGGTACAGACAATCGAACAAACACTTGGTTGCTGTCGTTTCGTATACAATCACTTCCTAGCTTTGCGCATGGAATCTTGGAAAACGAAAAAAGAATCTGTGACGTATGTGCAGACGAGCGCACTCCTTACAGAACTCAAAAACCATCCAGACTATGTGTGGCTAAAAGCTGTGGACAGCATGGCTCTGCAAGAATCCTTGCGGAATCTTGACCGTAGCTATCAGAATTTCTTCAAGAAAATTGCAAAATATCCAAGGTTCAAATCCAAGCACAACCATCGGCAATCGTATCGTACCCGTAACCAAGGAAACGGGATTCGTATAGAGGGCGAAAAACTGCATCTCCCACGGCTTGGACTGGTAAAAATCAAACTGTCACGGGAATTTGAGGGCAAGATCCAAAATGCCACCATATCGCGGACGGCATCGGGAAAATACTACGTTTCCCTTTGCGTGACAGCAGATATAGAAAATTTCCTTGCTCGCAACGAAGGAGGAGAAGTTGGCATTGATGTCGGATTGAAAGAATTTTGTTCGGACAGCAACGGTAATGTCGTAGAAAATCCTTGTATTCTGAAACGATTGAGCAAGAAATTAGCAAGAGAGCAAAGAAAATTGTCCCGAAAAAAGAAAGAGAGCAAAAATCGTAGCAAGCAAAGAAAACTCGTTGCTAGAATACACGAAAGAATATCAAATGCCAGAAAGGATTTCCTGCATAAAATCTCGACAAAGCTGGTGCGTGAAAACCAAACCATCGGCATAGAGGATTTGCAGGTGAAGAACATGATGAAGAATCACAAGCTGGCAAAAGCGATTTCCGATGTAAGCTGGGCAGAGTTTTTTCGTATGCTGGAATACAAGGCGGTACTCTACGGAACAGATGTCATTCAAGTGCCGACCTTCTATCCAAGTTCGCAAACCTGCTCCGTATGCGGTGAGAGAAATACGGAAACGAAAAATCTTGCCGTTCGGGACTGGATTTGCAAAAAGTGCGGAGCGCACCATGACAGAGATGTGAATGCCGCCAAGAATATCCTAGCTAAGGCAAAGGAAATTCAAGCGGCATAAGACATGAAAAATACCGTGGGACACACGGGAATCTACGCTTGGGGAGATTGTGTAAGACATCGCTTCTTTCAGAAGCTACGCAGTAATCGGCGAACCAAGAATCCCCTGCCTTTAGGCATGGGGAGTGTCAAATTGTGATGGGCTTATCCTTTTTGGATATGCGGCATGAAGTTTATAAATATGAAAAAAAGTAGAAAAAAGAGTGACAGAAATAATTTCGAAAGATTTTGTTTCTGCCACTTTTATGTTAGAATAAAAGAGTGAGAGGAAGAATGGAGGCATAGTGAGAAAGTTACAAGAAATTTTAGAAAAGATAAAGCCACAAACAAAGAGCAAGTGGGAGTGGCAGATTTTACCTGAATTAAAGATGCCTGTTTGGGTTGTTAAGGGAAATCAGTCGGGAAAAGTTTTGGCCATTAGTGCAGGTGTACACGGATGTGAATATGTGGGAATTGCAGCAGTAAAGCGAGCGTTTGAAAGCCTAGATGCAGACAAAATTAGCGGAATGATTTTGTTTTTTCCACTAATCAATGCGGCAGGATTTTATCAGGGAAAAAAGCAGATTATGCCATTGGATGAAGAAAGAAAAAATCTTAATCGAATATTTCCAGGGAAAAGGGATGGAACACTGGCTGAGCGATTGGCTCATCGATTAGAGGAACAGCTCTATCCGGAAATTGATTTTTTGCTCGATTTACATGGTGGGGACATTGATGAAGATATGCAAGATCTTCTCTTTTTCTCAGAAAATGTATCAAAGACTGTGAGAGATGTAGCAGAGAATATTGCCAGCTGTATGCCTATTCCGTATCGTCTCTGTTCGCAGGCGGAAAATGGATTTTACAGTAGAGCGGCGAAAATGGGAACTCCTGCACTTTTATTGGAGATTGGAAGTGGGGGAAAGTTTTGTGATGAAGAGGTTATTCGCTGCCTAGAGTGCATCGAGGTGGCTCAAAGAGCATTGGGCATTGTACAGGGAGAGGTCAGTGTTAATCAAGAACAAAAGTGTAGTCAAAGGACAGAGTATGTGTTTGCAGCCAGTGATGGATTTTGGCATCGAATGGCAAAGGCCGGAGATAGAGTAAAGAAGGGGGATGTTTTAGGAGAAATTAAAAGTCTTGAAGATGTTCTCTTACAGAGAGTGATTGCCAAATTTGATGGTGTGGTATGGTATGGACAGACGGGTTTTGGTGTATCAAGTCAGACTCATCTTCTTGCGTATGGGGCAGAAGAATAGTATAATAAAACTATCGTTTGTTTCAAAAAAAAATTTGATGGAAGTGGGAATATGGAAAACAAATATGACAAGGATGATTGGACTCATGTTGGTGATGAAGTAGCTGACACTGTACAGAAGGCAATTCAGTCGGGCATCTACACAAATTTGAGTCGACATGTGGGATCTTTTGCTGGAGACTTATTGAAAGAAGTCAAGAGAAAAGTAGTTCCGAGAGTGAACCGAAAGGGAGAGGGGCTTGCATTGATGAAGGTGATTATCGGTGCAATTTTTGGCCTCTTTCCGGCACCATTTTTGCTTATTGCTTTCTTTGGCTTATTGCCTGAGTATAATGGTGCGGCTTTTATTACACTGTTTATATTGGGACTTATTGATGCCTTTTTTGTTTTGATGTTTTGTAAGGGAATGAAAAAGTTAAGGGCATTAAAGTTGGCACAAAGGTATGATGACTATATGAGAATTCGCACAGTGATTGAAGTGGAAACTCTAGCTATGGGTATGCATGCATCGGAGAGAAAGACAAGAAAGAACCTGCGCTATATGATTCGGGAGGGAATCTTTGAACAAGGTCATCTCGACAGTACTCAACAATTTTTATGATGGATGACCGCACCTACAATGATTTTCTGGATGCCACTAGAAAGAAGAAAGAAGAGCAGGACAAGGTGAAGGTAGAAGATGCAAGGATACAAACGACGCTAGATGCCAGTGATTTAACCCCAGAGCAAAAGAAACAGTGGAAAAAGGCCATTGAGGACGGCGAGAGCTATATTGCAGAGTTTCAAAGGCAAAAGAGTGCGATATCTGAGCCTCAGATGAAGAAGCATTTAGAGGATATCAATAAAGTTTTAGTTGATATTTTTGAAAAATTAAAGGCTAGACCAGCACAGATTGCACAAATGCGTAGGTTTATGGAGTATTATTTGCCGACAACCAAGAAGCTGGTACAAAAGTATCAAGAGTTTAACCAAATCGATTCCCCGGGAGAAGATGTTCTTGAGGCAAAGCAAGAAATTGAGAAGACCATGGGTACAATTTATGTGGCATTTGTGGAAATGCGAAATAATTTATTTATCAATGATGTCTATGATGTCACAACCGATGCAGAGGCATTGAGGACAATGTTAGCTAAGGACAGCTTAGTAAAAGATGAGTGGAAGCGATAGAGATGGAGGATGTATGAGCGAAAATAATGATTTTGGTTTTGATATGAAGGCGGAGGCACCAACATTGACTTTGGAGCCAGATTTGAGTGCCCCTATTGTTTCTGAGGAGAAGGATATCCAAACTACAGAGACAGCCAAGGCTGAACTTGCCCAAAAGGAGCAATTGAGCCCAGAAGAATTAAAGATGGTGGATGATTTTGCACAAAAAATTGATATCACCAATTCTCAAATGATTTTGCAGTATGGAGCAGGAACGCAAAAGAAGGTAGCCGAGTTTTCAGAAAAGGCTCTAGAGACCGTAAAAACAAAGGATATCGGTGAGGTTGGCAATATGTTGGCCAGCGTGGTCACAGAGTTAAGGACAATGGATGACTCAGGAAAAGATAGCAAGGGCTTTTTGGGATTTTTTAAGAAAAAAACTAATGAACTGGCTGCTTACAAGGCGAGATATGAAAAGGCAGAGGTCAATATTGATCGCATAGCATCGGAGCTTGAAAAGCATCAAGTTATTCTTTTAAAGGATATCAGTATGTTAGACAAGATGTACGAGGTGAATCTTGCTCACTTTAAGGAGTTGACACTTTATATTGCAGCGGGAAAGAAAAAGCTTGAGGAGGCAAGAAGAGTGGATCTTGCAAAACTCACAGAAAAGGCAAAACAGACAGGACTACAGGAGGACACACAGGCGGCAAAGGACTTTGCTGATATGTGCAATCGCTTTGAAAAGAAAATCTATGACCTTGAGCTATCAAAAGCTGTAGCTTTACAGACAGCTCCACAGATTCGTTTAATTCAGAGCAATGACACAGTGATGACAGAGAAGATTCAATCTACACTTGTGAATACCATTCCGCTGTGGAAGAGTCAAATGGTCATTGCCATTGGTCTTAATCACTCTCAACAGGCGGCAAAGGCACAGGCAGCAGTTTCTAATGCAACAAATGAGATGCTAAAGAAAAATGCAGAACTATTGCACACGGCAACGATTGAGACGGCAAAGGAATCCGAGCGAGGCATTATTGATATTGAGACATTAAAGTCAACCAACCAGACATTGATCTCTACATTGGATGAAGTGCTAAAGATTCAAGAAGATGGCAGAGAGAAGAGAAAAAATGCCGAAATTGAGTTACAAAATATTGAAAATACCATGCGTGCAAAGCTCCTTGATATGAGTAAGCAGCAAGCAAATATCAATCGTCAGTAGGCAATAGAAGACTATCCGTCCATGGGTGGATAGTCTCTTTTTTTGTGGATGGAGGAGAGAATGTTGGGAATAATTAAGGCAATGATGAGCCGACCAGAGCCAAAAAAAGAGTATATTAAACTCTGGAATATGGCCTTTAAGAATGACAAAAAGAGTAAGTTGATGTTGCAAAAATTAATTTGTGATATAGATAATCGCTATATTGAGCCAGAAAAGAAATTGAAAAAATTGGACATTCTCAATGAATGCTGTTTTACGAATGAGGATTATGCGATTGTTGTCCTGCTTCGAGCAAAAGTTATTTTTTATGAATGTGGTCAAATGGATTTGGGACAAAAGTTATTTGAGCGTGCACTCGACTATAACCCCAATATCGCCAGTGCTTGGCAGGGACTTGGTGATATCTTGAGTAAGCAAAGGGAGATTGAGAGAAGTCTGATGATGTATGAGAAGAGCCTAGAATGTGATCATACAAATCCAGAGGTATTGATCCCTGATATCTTTCAAAATATGCAATTAAAACGCCTTGATTTAGCAAGGAAACATTTGAAGGAATTGGAAGAATGTGCAGATGCAGCAAAAGATGGAAGAGATTTATTGCTCGAATGTATTCTTGACTATGATATTTTGGGAGACGAAAAAGAAAAGGAACGATGTATCAAAAAATATATCAATATGGGTGGTAGGGAAAAAGCATTGTATAAAAAGCTCAATGCTTCTAGAATTAACTTTTTAATTTAGGAGAGAAGATGAGAGAGAGTTTATATCGACAAATTCAAGAATTTAAACCGTGGAATGAACAGGAAGAAGTGGACAAAGAAGTGATTCTACATCTTTTAGAGACACAGGAAGACATTTTTTTTCGGAGCAATCTCATTGCTCATATGACAGCATCGGCTTGGGTTTTAAATCGAAAGCACAATAAGGCCTTGCTCGCTTGGCATAACATTTATCAGGCGTTAACTTGGCTCGGCGGTCACGCTGATGGGGAGGAGGACCTTTTGGCCGTGGCCATGCGTGAAGTTAAGGAAGAGAGTGGAATTACACGAGTACATCCTATTACTGAGAATATTTTTTCATTGGAAATTTTAAATGTTCTTGGGCATGAAAAGAGAGGAAAGTATGTACCGTCTCATCTTCATGTCAATATTACTTACTTGTTAGAGGCGGATGAAACAGAGAAATTGTCCATTAAGCCCGATGAAAATAGTGATGTGCGTTGGGTTTGTTTACCAGAAGGATTTCACACTCAGGAAAAATGGATGGCTGAGCGTATTTTTGAGAAATTGAGACAAAAACTAGAAAAACTGGGATAGAGTGTGGGGGAATTGTTAAGTCTTTGGCTTGGGGATTCTCCTTTGTACTATTTTGAGTAATACTTTGGAAAGGAGGAGTGATATGGCGGTATTATTTTTATTTGTGATTGTTGTGATTTTTCTGACCTGGCTGTGGAATTTTTTCCAAAAAAAACCAAGCAAAGAACAGGGAAAATTATATCGTCAGGCCTTTGTTAAGCGAAGAAAATATAAATTTCGCCTCTATTTAGCTATATTATATATTAATAATGGCTTTTATCGCCAGTCCGAATCATTGCTATCTGTCTTGCGCTTTTATGTGGTGACCAATGAAGATAAAAAGGCAGTATACTATTTTTTGGCAGATGTCTACTATCATCAGGGGAATTATGAGCGGGCACAGAAATTACTATTAAAATCCATAGATATTTCGACAAAGGACACCACAATGGAATTACATTTGCTTGCTTGTTGTGCAAGAGACAATGATGAAAAGAATTTGGCCAATGATGCACTAGAGCGATTGGTAGATGTGGGGGCAAGGGAAAATGTAGAAGATGCGGTGAATTTTTATATTGGGATGAAGGATATGGATCGTGCAAAACAAGATTTAAAAAAGTTACAGAGAAATCTCAAAAATTCAACAACGGCAAAGCGATACTATGTTCTTGCGGCAAAGATTGCCCATATGGAGGGCGACAAAAAGAAGAGAGAGCATTATCTAAAGAAGTATGCCGCTCGTGGAGGTGATGAAAAAGCCCTCCGCTGGCGCCTCAAACGAAGAAGATAGTCTCAAAGTTGACACTGTGTAGACACTAGTTTAGAATAAGTTGTGATATCAAATTAAAGGAGTTAAGTATGTCAAGACAATTTGCGAGGACGCAATTATTACTCGGTCCAGAGGCAATGGAAAAATTAGCCCATTCTCGAGTGGCTGTTTTTGGTGTGGGTGGCGTTGGAGGCTATGTGTGCGAGGCCTTGGCTCGCAGTGGTGTGGGAGCATTTGATTTGATTGATGATGATAAGGTGTGTTTGACCAATATCAATCGACAAATTATTGCGACAAGAAAGACAATTGGGAAATACAAGACCGAGGTGATGAGGGAACGAATTTTGGATATTAATCCAAGTGCAGATATTCGAGTGTACAAATGTTTTTTTCTTCCTGAAAATGCTGATGAATTTCCGTTTGATGAGTATGACTATGTGGTAGATGCGGTGGATACGGTGACTGCAAATTGAGTTGGTGATGAAGGCACAGGAAAAGGGCGTGAGAATAATAAGCAGTATGGGAGCTGGAAATAAGCTTGATGCCAGTGCATTTCGTGTGGCAGATATCTATAAGACCAAAGTATGTCCATTGGCCAAAGTGATGAGAAGAGAGCTAAAAAAGCGTGGAGTAAAGAAGCTGAAGGTAGTTTATTCGGAGGAAAAGGCTTTGACCCCTTTGGAGGATGAATCCATCAGCTGTAGAAGCAATTGTGTGTGTCCGCCAGGGACAGAACATAAATGCACAGATCGAAGGGCAATTCCAGGAAGTGTTGCCTTTGTTCCACCTGTAGCTGGACTCATTATTGCAGGAGAAGTGATCAAAGATCTCTGTGAAATAAAGAGATAGAAAGAGGGATTGACAATGGAAGATTTGAAAAAAGAGTGCATAGAGGCAATGGAGGAGTTAGTTGAAAAGAGCAATCTAAAACCTGGGCAAATCGTTGTCATTGGCTGTTCAACAAGTGAAGTGATGGGAGAAAAAATTGGAACCCATTCTAGTGAGGAGGTCGCGGCACAAATTTATGCAGGTCTTTCTTCTGTTTTAGAAAAACATGGACTTTATATGGCAGCACAGTGCTGTGAACATCTCAATCGTGCGATTATCGTGGAGCGAGAGGCTGTTTTAGGAAAGAAATCTGCAATGTCATTCCAAGACCAAAGGCCGGAGGTTCCTTTGCCACAGCTGTCTATCAACATATGAAGGAGCCAGTGGCTGTGGAAGAAATTCAGGCAGATGCAGGGATGGACATTGGAGATACTTTGATTGGTATGCATTTAAAGAGAGTGGCTGTACCTGTGCGTCTTCAAGTAAAGAAGATTGGCTGTGCCAATGTAGTGGCAGCACGCACAAGAGCGAAGTACATTGGTGGCAGCAGAGCGGTCTATGATGAGGAGTTATAAATGGAGAAAGGAAAAGATTTGGAGAGGGAATTGCTTTCCCTCGATGGCAGGGGATATCCTGGATATAAGTCACTAAAGGGTGAATATGATTTTGGATCTTTTATTTTATGTATTGATCATGTGCAGTCCGATCCTTATGCACCGCCATCAAAGTTGCGAGTAAAGGCAAAGCTTTCCACCACAGGGATCACGGCAGAGATGGTCAAAACAAGGGCAGAAAGAATTGCGATTTCTGACTTTTTGACGAGAACCTTGTATCAAGTTTTTCAGCGAGAGAGAGGCATCTTTATGGATGCTTGTGGGCAAGAAGTTATAGAAAGAAGTAGTGTTATTGTTGGTGAAAGTGGCATAGAAATCCGATTTTTGGCAGAATTTCCTGCAGCAGGACGAAGGATTCTTGGCAAAGCAGCTAAGGAATTGTTGATTGATAAGTTGACTGCAGGAATAAAAAATATTCAACCTCTTTCTGCCACATTGAATCGAAATCTTTTGGGACATATTGCAACTTTTCTTGAGCAAGAGGAAATCAGGGCGTGGATAAAAAAAGAACATTTAGTTGCCTTTGTTGCCAATGGGGCAATTTTACCAAGAGAGAGTGGAATTTCGGATCGACCGATGAAAAATGCCAAGAGCTTTGTCTCTCCAAAGAGTTTACAAATGAGTTTGACTTTGCGTGATGGAAAAACCATTGAGGGCATGGGAATTCGAGAGGGGATCACATTGATTGTTGGTGGTGGATATCATGGAAAGAGTACACTTCTTCGTGCCATAGAAAGAGGAGTATATAATCACATTAAAGGTGATGGCCGAGAATATGTCATTACACAGAGTGATGCGACAAAGATTAGGGCAGAAGATGGGCGAAGTGTGCAGGGAGTGGATATCTCTCAATTTATCAATCATTTGCCGCAGAAAAAAGACACAAAATGTTTTGTCAGTGAAAATGCCAGCGGAAGCACCTCACAGGCTGCGAATGTCGTCGAGGCCATTGAGGCAGGGGGTGGAACATTGCTGGTGGATGAGGACACTTCGGCAACCAATTTTATGATTCGAGATCATAGAATGCAAACATTGGTTTCTAAGGAAAAGGAGCCAATTACACCATTTGTAGAAAAAATTAAGGCACTCTATCAGAGACAAAAAATTTCAACGATATTGGTTGTCGGTGGAAGTGGCGACTATTTTGATGCAGCAGATTGTGTGATTATGCTCGATGAGTATATGCCTTTAGATGTCACAGATTTGGCCAAAAAAATTGCAAAAGGGGATGGACGAAGGATTACAGAGAGCGAAGAGTTTTTGTTGCCAAGGCAGAGAAAAATATTAAAAAAGAGTTTTTCTAAGGCAGGAAGAGAAGACCGAGTTCGTGCAAAGGGGCTTTGTACTGTGTTATATGGCAGAGAAAGCATTGATTTATCAGCTCTTGAACAATTAGTAGATCCTGAGCAGACATCAGCGTTAGCTGTACTTTTCGATTATGCCAAGGATAAGATTTTGGTCAGGGATGAGTGCATTACAAAGGTAGCTGACAAGGTTTATCAAAAATTAGAAGAAGTAGGATTGGAGGGGATTGCACCTTATACGAGCTATCCGGGGAATTTGGTTTTGCCAAGAAAACAGGAGTTTTTGGCTATGATCAATCGCTACCGTGGGCTGTGTGTGCAGATCATAGAAAATGAATAATAAAAATAAAACAAAGTGGTTGGTTACACTCACCTTTGGCGTTTTGATGGCTGTACCAACAATGATTTCCTATGCCGGAGTGACAGGAAAAAAGGCAGTAGCATTTGGAGCGATGAATGCGACGGGACCGGGAGTAAAGTCAGGAGATGTTATTGAACAAAAACAACAAATCATGTGCTGCAGGGCATAGCTGTGGATGTCAGTTATGATGTCACTCGATTTTCACTGCCAACTGGGGCAAGAAATCTTATTGTGGTGGAAGGATTTGCAAGAAATTCAAAGACCGCACAAAGTGGAGCAAAGCCAGAAAATCTGCACAATAAAGTGAGAGTTATTGCCTATCACAGAGACAATGACAATGCCCCTTGGGTGGCTAGGGTAAAGTCCTTGGGTGTAATGGGCTGGGGCGGAATGAGCAATCATCGCTTTGAAGGATCGGGAATTACGCCCATTGGTCTCTTTAAAATGGGAACCGCCTTTGGAAGAAAAGAGGCTATGGAAGGTTTTTCTAAAAATTATGTAAAGATTGATCCTCAGGCGAAGAGTCAATATTGGTCCAAAAGAACCAATCGCTTGGAGAGTAATGCGAATACTTTGTTACAGGATGGAGAAAAGCTTTGGGCAAGTGGATTTGCAGGCATTTATGACTATGTCATTGATTCAGGATTTAATGTCAATAATGCAAATGGAGATGGTTCGGCATTGTTTTTACACTGCACTTATCCAGGAAAGGCAACCACTGGCGGATGTGTGGCGATTGATCCTCAGGCAATGATTGCTATTGAAAAAATGTATGCCACAGGGGATAGTTACATTGCTCAGGCTCCATTTGGGCAGTTTGAAGGTATCTATTCTGCTTACAATGAAACAGGAAAAATGCCACAGGGAACTTTTTCAGAGACAAGCCAACAGCTCGATGATGTGCAGACAGAAATTCAATGGTAAAAGAGGAATAAAATATTCCTAGCATAGCAGTCTGCATTAAATATAGTAAATTGCTAGGAATTTTTGTGTCTATTTTGCTGACTGTTAATATTTCACTAAATATGCTATAATGGGGGGTATGCATTGGAGATAAATTGTCAAAATATGTGTAATAAAATTCAAAAAGCTTTAGCAATTTGCTAAAAGCAGAGGAGAAAGTATGGGGAAAAAAGGTTTTATATTTTTGTCCGGCGGATTTAATGAAGTAGTCCGCAATTTGCACTCAAAGTATCGTATCTATGCACCAGTGCTCAAGGTGGGAGAAGGTAGATTTACGGATACTGATGTTGTGCGCTACGAGTTTGTCAATGAGGCAGCGGATATTGAGTGGGAGAAAAAGTCTGATTATTCATTTAAAGAAATTCTCACTCCGCTCTCACAGACATTATTTTTCTTTACAGAAAATGATGTAAAGGAAGCTGATGAGGATACAAGAGAGGTCGTTGTCTTCTTGAGAAGTTGCGATTTAAATGCACTCAAGAGACTGGACCAAATTTATCTTCACAATGGTCGTGAGGAGGATTATTTCTATGCTCGTATTAGAGATAAGGTAAAGTTTGCTCTGATTGGCTGTGGACATTCTTATGAAGATTGTTTCTGTGTGGATATGGGAACAAATCGTGCAGATGACTTAGATTATCTATTTTCTGTAGATTATATTGATGGTCAATTTCATTGCCAGTTAAAGGATGAAGCTCTTGAGAATGTATTTGCAAAGAATGCCATTAAAGAGCAGGAAGTGGTTCCAAGATTTGTCACAGAAAATCAAACTAGAGTAAAGACACCGAAGGATGTGCCACTTTCTATTTTCCGCTCTCAAATGTGGGAGGAGTATAATTCTCGCTGCATCGCCTGTGGAAGATGTAACTATGTGTGTCCAACTTGCACCTGTTATACAATGCAGGATGTATTCTACACAGACAATGGAAAAGTAGGTGAGAGAAGAAGAGTTGGTGCATCTTGTATGGTCGATGGCTACACGAATGTCGCTGGTGGTGGAGAGTACAGAAAGAATCATGGGGATCGCATGCGCTTTAAGACTATGCACAAGATTTACGATTTTAATAAGCGATTTGGTTACAATATGTGTGTGGGCTGTGGAAGGTGTGATACGGTCTGTCCAGAGTACATTTCATTTTCAAATATCATCAATAAAGTGACAGCCGAGGTCGAGAAGGAGGCAGCGAATGAGAACTAATCCTTATATCCCATTTCCATCTAAGATTTTGGAAGTTATTCGCCATACACAAAAGGAGTTTACCTTCCGCATGGCATTTGAGGGCGATGTAAAGCCAGGACAATTTTTTGAGGTGTCCATCCCAAAGTTTGGTGAGGCCCCAATTTCAGTCAGTGGAATTACCAAAAACAGTGTTGACTTAACTATCCGCAAGGTTGGTCGAGTGACAGATGAAGTATTTGAAAATTATGTCGGAGATACTTTATTCCTCCGTGGTCCATATGGCAATGGCTTTGATGTCAATCAATATCAAGATGGCGAATGTGTTGTTGTTGCCGGCGGTACAGGTGTTTCGCCAGTGCGTGGAGTGATTGATGCATTGAATGAAACAAAGGATGCACAGGATAAGCATGTAATTTTAGGATTTAAGAGTCCATCCGATATGCTCTTTAGAGATGATATTGCACGTTGGGAAAAGAACATGGATTTGATTTTGACGATGGACAAGGAAGCAGAGGGCTATACCGGAAATGTTGGTCTTGTTACGAAGTACATTCCTGATTTGAAATTAAAGAATGTTGAAACAGCACAGGCTGTGGTTGTTGGACCTCCAGCAATGATGAAGTTTTCTGTAATTGAGCTATTGAAGCGTGGATTGAAAGAAGAGAACATTTGGGTTTCCTATGAGCGAAAAATGTGCTGTGGTATTGGAAAATGTGGACATTGTAAGGTCAATGATACTTATATTTGTCTCGATGGTCCAGTATTTAACTATGTGGACAGCAAGAGCTTGATTGATTAGGAGGTGCTACAAATGGCTATGGATATTAATGTAAAGAAGTTAAAGAAAAATGCATTTCGTGTATCAAAGGTGCGTGGCGAGACAGCATCTCGTATCAGAATGCCAGGTGGCTATATTGATGCAGAGAGTATGCAAAGAATTACAGAGATTGCACAAAAGTATGGCAATGGAACCATCTTTATTACCAACCGTCAGGGTGTGGAGGTTCCAGGAATCAGCATTGAAATATGGATGCGGTCAACAAAGAGATTCAGCTTATTATTGACCATGTACAGACCAATCAGGAAAAGAGAGACACTGGATATGCGGCATCAGGAACAAGAAATGTCGTTGCCTGCCCAGGAAAGCGTCTCTGCCCATTTGGAAATTATGATACAACTGAGTTTGCAAGGAAGATGGAGAAGCAAATTTTCCCAAATAACTTGCACTTTAAGGTTGCCTTTACAGGTTGCTCAAATGACTGTGCCAAGGTTCGCATGAATGATTTTGGTATTATGGGAATGACAGAGCCACAATATGATCCTGACCGCTGTGTGACTTGTGAGGCCTGTGTAAAGGGCTGTAAGGCAAAGAGTGTTGAGGCACTCAAGGTAGTCAATGGAAAGATTGTTCGCGATACGGAAAAATGTATTGGCTGTGGTGTCTGCATTACAGTTTGTCCAACAAGAGCTTGGACAAGAAGCAAAGAAAAATACTATCGCCTTGTACTTCTTGGAAGAACTGGAAAGAAGAATCCTCGACTTGCTGAAGACTTTATTAAGTGGGTGGATGAGGATAGCATTCTAAAGATCGTAAAGAATGCCTATGGATTTGTAGAGAAGTACATCGATCCAAATGCTCCAGATGGAAAGGAACACATTGGTTATATTGTAGATCGAACAGGATTTGAGGAATTCTACAAATGGATTATGGAAGGTGTAACTTTGTCTGACAAGGCTGAGGTGGCAAAGACAATGTACTGGAAGGGCAAGCACTACGACCATTTCTAATTTGTGCATTGGGTTCACTAGATAATCGTATAAGAAAGTGCCAAGTTGCAGGGAATCTGTGGCTTGGCACTTTTTCTTGACATAGGGAATAAAAAAAACTATGATGAAGAAAATGTGAAGTTTTAAGTAGGAACAGAACAGGAGGCATACAATGAAAAAAGGAATGGCTTTATTATTGACATCACTATGTGCTGGTGCAATGGTGGTTGCTTTAAGTCCAAATGAGGCAGAGGCGGCACACCGAAGAATTATTACTGATGCACCAAAGGCTGTGGCAGCAAAAGAAACAAAATCTGCAGAGATTAAGCCGGAATCAAAAGCTGAGGAAAGTAGTGAGAAAAAGCAAGAGACTACAGTGCCAGCAAAGGAAGAGCAGGCAGAGAGTGTGCAAAAGAAAATAGAGATTCGTTCCACAGATTATTTGTGTTTTCAGAGTCAAACTTACACCTATGGAGAGTTTCAAAAGGACATCGATTCTTTGCAGAAGAGTTTAAAGACTGCAGTGAGAGTAGAAGAGCTTGGACAGACCGTGGATGGCAACAAGTTGTATGATATTCGAGTTGGAAATCCAAATGCGAAGCACCATCTCTTGGTCTTTGGAGGAATACACGCAAGAGAGTATATGACCAGTCAGTTGGTGATGCGTCAATTAGTACAATTGCTCAGTGATCAGGGAGCAAATGCCGCATTTGAGGGAGTGGAATTGAGTAAACTCTTAGAGACAACAGAGGTTCATATTATTCCAATGGCCAATCCAGATGGCATTAGTATCAGCCAGTCGGGACTAGGAGGCGTTCACTCTGAGGCAGTAAAAAAGCAAATTGGTCAGATTGCCAAGGCTGATAAAAAGAAGTTGAGTGCTTCCTATCTTCAGCAGTGGAAGTCCAATGCCAATGGAGTGGATTTGAACCGAAACTTTGATGCTCTGTGGGAAAATTATCAGGATCATTTAGGACATCGCTCGGCTGATCACTACAAAGGAACAGCACCAGAGAGCGAGATCGAGTCAAAGGCTTTGGCGGACTTGACAAGAAAGGTCAAGTTTGATGCGACCATCAGCTATCATACACAGGGACAGGTGATTTACTGGAACTTTGGACAAAAAGGTGCATTGAAAGATATGACCTTAAATTTTGCAAATAAGGCAAGACAGCGAACAGGATATCGAATCGATGGCAATTTCCAATCCCTCGACACAGCAGGGTATAAGGATTGGGCGATCATGAAAATGGGTATTCCAAGTCTTACCATTGAGGTGGGAAGCGGTGGAAATCCAGTTTCTCCATCGCAGATGGAAGCAGTTTGGAATCAGAACAAAGAGATTGTGCCAATGACATTAAAGATGATTGCTGATGGGCAGTTGCATCAGGTTCAATAAAAAGTGGAGGAGAACCCCAAGCTAAAGGTTTGAGGTTCTCCTTATTTATTACTCGATGGTCTGTCCAGTCAACATATGATAAGCCTCTTTGTAGAGTGCAATGGTCTTGTCGATGACATCTTGTGGAAGGTCATAGTTGCTGTCTGGATGAGCCTTTAACCAATCACGAACAAATTGTTTGTCAAAAGATGGCTGAGAATGACCTGCTTCATAGCCATCAAGTCTCCAAAAGCGAGAGCTATCAGGAGTTAAAACTTCATCGGCCAAGATGACATTGTCATTTTCATCAAGTCCAAATTCAAATTTGGTGTCGGCAATGATAATTCCCTTGGTCAAGGCGTAGTCTGCACACTTATTGTATACAGCAAGAGCCTTTTCGCGAATTTCGTTGGCAATCTTTTCCCCCTTGCCAGGAAAGGCCTTTTCACAAACCTTTACACAGGTATCAAAATCGATATTTTCGTCATGGTCCCCAATTTCTGCCTTTGTGCTTGGAGTAAAGAGGGCAGTTGGAAGCTTTGAGCAATCCTTTAATCCGTCAGGAAGTGGAATTCCACATACAGTCTTATTTTTTTTGTAGCTCTCATAGCCACTGCCGGTGATGTAGCCGCGCACAATACACTCAATAGGAATCATGGTTAACTTCTTGCACAGTGTTGATTTTCCAATAAATTCTTCTGAGGAGAAAAATTCTGGCATATCCTTGGCATCAATGCTAATCATATGGTTTGGAATTAAGTCCTTGGTCAAATCAAACCAAAACGCACTCATCTTTGTCAAGACCTCACCCTTTTTGGTGATTGTGTTCTTTAAAATGTGGTCAAATGCAGAAATTCTGTCTGTGGCAACCATAATCAATGCGTCGCCAACATCATAAATCTCGCGTACCTTTCCTTCTTTTACCGGTGTAAATTCTTTCATAGCAGCCTCCATAAGATTTTGTAAGTTACATTTTTATTATAAATGTTTTTTAAAGAAAATAGTAGTACTAAAATTGCCGAATCCCATATTGTTGTGCTAAAATATTTTGGTTTTTCTAACTTTATGTATTCTTCAAAGCTGTCTTTCCTTTTGGCATCTTGTTGTGATAAAATATAGTTGTAACAGGAGTGACTAATAAATATAATTATGAAATAGGAGAAATTATTATGTCACATCAACATTACGAACCAGAGTTTAAGAAAAAACTCGTATGCCTTCATTTGGAAGAAGGACATACACTACAAAGCCTTTCTGCTGAGTATGGTGTTGCCAAAGCAAGCATTACCATATGGTGTAGAAAGTTTAGCAATGAATGCCTGGAACAAGCCTTAATTAATCCAATTGCCCCAAATGAACTGGAGATTATGAAAGAAAATCGCAGGCTTCGAGCAGAACTTGAAGAGGCACAGGAAGTCTTCTTATCTTGCAAAAAAACACAAGATATTAGAAACTATATCTGAGATATACCACAAAAATAATGGCGTTGTGGGATACCGCAACATGAAAGTTTATCTTGAGCGTAAATGTATTGTATTAAGTCGAATTACCGTTCATAAATATATGAACAAGGAATTAGGACTCGTCTCTATAGTCAGGCGTAAAAAGCCAACTTACGAGAGTGGAGAGGCACATAAGAAAAGTGTAGATGTATATTCAAGTCCTTACAGAGTAGGAAGGCGTTACACAAGATTCTATGGAGATTTTTATACCACTGACGGAGAATATATTACGAGTTTGCATTGGAGTAAAAGGGGATATCATTAATGAAAAATGTGCTCTTAAGAGCCTTAATGTATAATATCGTTGGACTTTTTATTATGGTTGGTTTTTATTTTTTGAAATATGATATAAATAAGACTCATACAAAAAGAAATGTTATTAATAATATTTCTAGGTGAGGTTTTCTATTGGTTAACTGTTATAATTGGATTATTGATTATTAAAAAGACTAAAAAAAGTTAAAAATATGAATTTCGGCATCTATTTTACAAAAACTATAGGTGTTTTTTTCATGTCTAGTTTTAGGAGGCGGGATTTGGCAAATAGAATAAAAGGGATAACTGTTGAGATTGGTAGGAATACTACAAAATGACAAACGGATCTAAAACAAGTTAATACGGAGATTAATCTTACTCAGTATAAACTCTGTGATGTCAATAAACTTCTTAAACTATAATGGTCTCATAAATTAAGACACTTTTTCAGACAAGTTTTAATGAATCTGATATACTAAAATTAGTACGAAAGAGAGGATTCATTAGTATGTCCAGATAAAGAAGAAATTTTAGTGCCAAATTTAAATCAGATCTTGTAATCGAGTTGCTTAAGGGTATGATACGATGTTATCTGAAAATGGTTCTAACCTATCGGGTGGTGAACGTCAGAGATTGTCAATTGCTAGAGCTATTCTAAGGGATAAACCGATTATATTGCTTGATGAAGCGACCGCATCATTGGATATTGAAAATGAGCTTCTTGTAAAACAGGCAATTGTAAATCTATTGAAAAAAAACAAGACTGTCATTATGATAGCTCATACACTTTCAGTTGTAAAAAATGCGGACAAAATCATCGTAGTTTCGGATGGACATATAGTGGAACAAGGAACACACGACCAGTTACTATCAAATAATGGAAAATATGCATCCATGTGGAAAGCAGATGTAGAACTAAATATGGCATAATTGTAATAAAAACTCTAACGAACGGCGTATATTAGCCGGTTGTTGGAGTTCTTTTATAAGATTCTTATGGTAAACTATGGCTTTATAATTCATCAAAAAAATATTTGACATATTCTGGCATGTCTTGGGGCGAAAGTGATGTGGAAAATAATATCAAGAATTGGTTGGAAAAAATTAAAGAGTTTTATACTGAAAAATAGGTGTTTTTGTTATTTTGTAGATTATTGTTGCTAACAAGTGTTCGCGGTGATACACTTTTAACAGAAAAGTAACGAAAGCAGATTGCTTCCTTGGAACTTTTTTTTTACTTAGAACAAATGGCGAATCCATGATTGATGTTGGAATTTTTCTTGGGAATTTGGTAATTGTGAGATTCAGGGTGTAACTATTAAGGCTATTAAAGACCTTGCGTAATGTGTTGTACTAAACAGTTTTAACAGATCAAACCAGTCGTGCACTGATAATGGCAGTATTGCTCACTTTACGGAAAGACCGTTATTGGAGATTATAGTACACTCATTATATCGGCCTCTTTCTCTTTTCTGAATGAGAGGAACTTGTTAAGTATTGTGACCGTGTAAGTATTCCTCGCTTCTCAATACATTTGCAACTAGGTACATTTAGGGGGGATCAAGCCAAGGAGCGGCAGGAAATTTTAGGATATTCTAATATAGGCATTACGATGAATCTGTATGTACATATTACGGAAGATAAAAAACAATGAGAGATGGATCTCGTAGCTGGATTGTTAAAAGTAGTATAAAATTTAATGCTGTTGAAACTAGAAATTGTAGTTTCAATTTTAGATAAGGAGAGTGAAATGAGAAAAAACTGGTTAAAGATTCCTGTTTTTTCGGCCGTTCTTGTATTGACTGCATCTTTTGTTGCTCAAGCACAGCAGTCGTGGAAATTAAATGAGGGGGCTTGGCGTTGCTATGAAGATGGAGTGGTATTGAAATCAACATTTACACAGGATCATTACTATGTGGATGGAAGTGGAAAAAATGTAGACAGTACCTATACTCGAGATATTTTTGAACAAATGAATCAAGCGATTCAAAGGCGCTATGAGCAAATCAAAAAGGGAATGCCACATAACACGACGAGGGTAGATTTTTCAATTTCTGAGCCATTTCGCAGTGCATATACAACAAATACGGAGGTAATTGCACCAGATTTAACCCATATTAGTGATATGCATTCTCGCCTTGACAATGGAAGTGATTGGCTGTCCTTTGCCTGTAGAATTATGGAAAAGGAAGGAAAGAGTTATTTGTCGGCCAAGATGAGCGATGCAGAGGTCGTTCGCTATGTTGAGGAAAATGCCGTGGTCAATCGCTTTGTACAGGATTTTGCGAAAAATATTCAAAATTTAAGTGATGAAGAAAAGGTGGCGGTCATTTCAAATTATATACTGGATCATGTTCAATATGATGATACCTTACAAAATTATACCGCATATCATGCATTGCAAGGGAAGGCAATTTGCAATGGATATGCACAACTATTTTTTAAGATGGCAAAGGCATCAAATTTGAGCGTTCACTATGTGGAGGGGAAGATCATTTCTAGTGGTGAGCTTCATGCTTGGAATCAGGTAAAGATTGGGGATACTTGGAGAAGTGTTGACACAACATACGCTTCGAGTGCAAAAAATCGAAGATACTTAGATTTAAATGAAAAAGATTTGCAGGCGAGAGAGATTGCAGCGATCTATGGAGATGCATAGACAAAAGAGATCCGAAGTGGTCTCTTTTTTTGACATCAACAATGAGGGAGAGAAAAAATGTCATATCGATTTATAATGGGAGGTTCGGGCAGCGGAAAGACGCACTATGTGTTTTCCGATTGTATTGCCAAGTCCTTGGAAAATGAGAAGGAGAATTATATTGTTATTGTTCCAGAACAGCAAACCATGCAGACACAGAAGGATTTGGTGACGATGCATCCCCGCCATGCGATATCCAATATTGATGTGGTGAGTTTTAATCGCCTAGCCTATCGGATTTTTCATGAACTTGGCATTCAAAACCCAGATGTCATTGATGATATTGGAAAAACAATGATTATTAGAAAAGTTGCCTTTGAAAAGAAGAAGGAATTAAAAGTATTTGCCAATCAATTTTCCAAGGCGGGATTTATTGACCATATGAAGTCTATGATTTCAGAATTTTTTCAATATGGTGTGGATGTAGAGAAGATAAGAGAACTTTTAAAGCAAGATTTGCGTCCGACTTTGCGAAGTAAATTGCAAGATATGGAGGTAATTTATTCGGGATTTCAAGAATTTATTGCGGGAAAATATATTACGACGGAGGAGATTTTAGATGTACTTTCTCGGGTGATTTATCGCAGCAAGATTATTGATAGAGCACATATTGTACTGGATGGGTTTACAGGATTTACACCTGTGCAATTGCGAATTATAGATATGTTTTTATCTAAGGCGGAGGATGTGACCATTACAGTGACTGTTCCGACAAAGGAGGAGGCCTATTCCAGACGAGAAGAGAGCGACTTATTTTTAATGAGTAAGACAATGGTGGCAGAGATTACCGATTTGGCAGCAAAAAATGGAATTTGTCACGAGGAAGATGTGATTTTTTCTCGTCCCTATAAGAGATTTTTGGATGAAGAAAATTTGGCCTATCTCGAGGAGCATTTTCTGCGCTATGATAGGACAAAAAGATGGCAGCAGATGGACATATTCGAATGGTTCGTGCGACAAATCCGATGTCAGAAATTCGAGTGATTACAGGAGAGATTTTGCGTCTGGTCAAAGAAGAAGGCTATCGCTTTTGCGAGATTGCTGTCATTATGGGGGACATGAATGTTTACAAGGAAGACTTGATGCAAAGGCTTGACAACTGTGAAATTCCTTACTATATGGATGACAATATTAGCATCAGTGACAATCCATTGGTCGATTTTTTGCGTGCAGCACTCAATGTGATTGCTGAGGGCTACAGTTATGAGAGCGTGATGCACTATGTACGTTCTTGTATGGTCGAACGACCGAAGAAATTGATTTGGATGATGGACAACTATATGCTTTCGAGGGGGATAAAAAGCTATAAGGCGATGGAAAAGCAATGGGACTATGTGCCAAGGAGCTTAAAAGGCATCAATATAGAGGAACTCAATGCTTTTAAAGATAGCATTTTAGAGGAACTTTTGCCTTTAAAGAAAGTCTTTTCTGAAGAGGAATTGACTGCAAATAAGATTAGTGCTGCAATTTTTGCCATTTTTGAAAAACTTGGTATTGAAGAGCGATGTGTGGAAATGGCGAAGGGATTTCAAGAGGCGGATGCTAAAGATTTGCAAAGAGCCAGAGGTTTTGAGGCAGTCTATGATAAAGTGATGGATTTGCTGGAACAAATGGGAGAATTGCTTGGCGATGAAAAATTAAAGCGAAAGGAATTTTTGGAACTATTGAATGCGGGCATTGCTCAAGTCAAGGTCGGAATGATTCCCGCAGCGATTGACCGTATTATTCTTGGAGATTTGACAAGAACGAGACTTTCCCACATTCGTGCCATTTTTTTCTTGGGCATCAATGAGGGCAGTGTACCAGCGAGCAAGGATAGAGGGACTGTGTTAAATGATAGGGAAAAGCAGATGTTAAAAGATTGGGGGGTGGCTCTGTCTCCGACAATCAAAGAAGATGTTTTTATTCAAAGATTTTATTTGTATTTAATGCTGACAAAGCAGTCTCATTATCTATTTCTCACTTATGCAGGTGCAAGCAATGATGGAAAGGCACTTCGCCCATCGGGAATTTTGCACTTAGTACAGGAATTATTTTTGCACTTGGAGGTAGAGGAAGACAGCCAATACCAATCCATTCGCTGTTCCTATGAAGCGAGAGAGGCATTGATTGAAAGTCTTCGTCAGATTCAAAATGGGGAAAAAAGTCTGAATCTATTTCAGACACTTTATCACTATGTGGAAGAATCAAAGAGCCTAGTAGATGCGGCAACCTATGTCTATAGAGAAAAAGGGCTTTCAAGGGAAGTGGCACAGGAGCTTTTCGGACGGCAATTGAGTGGAAGTGTGACAAGAATTGAGGAATATATCAACTGTCCGTATGCTCATTTTTTGAAATATGGACTGGAACTTAGCCCAAGAGATATTCGCCGATTTGCAGCTGTAGATATTGGAAATTTGGTTCATGAGGTGATGGAAAAGGTATTTGCATTGGCGAGAAAGAAAAGAATTCGCATTCAGGATATGGAAGATGGCGTTCGAGATGCATTGGTGGAAGAATGTGTTCAGGCAGCCAAACTTGATGATGAGTATGGGATTTATAGTGATAGTGCAAAGAGTAGCTATCAAGTTGAGCGCATCTTAGCGTTGGCAAAGCGTTCGATGTGGGTGTTGCAGCAACAATTGAGAAGAGGAAAATTTGAACCCTATGCTTTGAACAAAAGTTTGATGGTCTTCAATCTCTGACTGCTGATCTTGGGGAAGGAAGAACTTTGAAGTTACGAGGAAAAATTGACCGAGTGGATATCTGTGAAAATGGGGATGATGTTCTGGTCAAGATTGTGGACTATAAGACAGGAAGCACGGAGTGGGCACCAGATTTGACCTATTATGGCACACAGATACAGTTAGTGTTGTATTTATCTGCTATGGAAGATGTGTTGAGAGAAAGATATCAAGGAAAAAATATTGTACCTGGAGCAATGTTTTATCATCATTTGGATGATGTCTTCGTTGAAGCACAGCCAAAGGACAGCAAAGAAGCCATTGATGCAATGTTTTTAAAGACATTGCGACCGAGTGGATTGGTCAATACGGATATGGAAGTGATTAGATTTTTGGATGGCGAAATTAAAGACCAAAGTGATGTTATTCCTGTCCTCTTAAAAAATGGAGAAATTGAAGAGGTAAGATCAAGTGTGGCAAGCACAAAGCGATTTCGAAAAATGCAGGAATTTGTGAAAGATAAGACCAAAGAAGTGGCGAGTGAGATTTTAGATGGAGCAATTGCAATCAATCCCATCAAGAGGGATAAAAAGACTGGTTGTGACTATTGTAACTTTCGTTCGGTCTGTGGCTTGACAAGAGAAGAAAGGGATTTCAATTTAGTAACTTGCCAAAGATGAGTGCGAAGAAAGTTTGGGAGGAAATAGATGGCGTGGACAGATGATCAGAAGAGGGCGATTGATGCTAGAGGGGGAAGGATTCTTGTCTCTGCGGCAGCGGGCAGTGGAAAGACAGCTGTACTGGTGGCTCGAATTTTAGAGAGAATTCTAGATGAAAAAGATCCTGTGGATGTGGACGAATTATTGATTATGACATTTACTAGGGCAGCGGCCTCGGAGATGAAGGAGCGCATTCAAAGAAAGATTGAAGATATGTTGAGGGAAACGCCAGCAACTTCTGTACAGTACTTGAGATTAAAGAGGCAGGCCACACTTGTGGACTGTGCAAGGATATCGACGATTGATAGCTTTTGTAGAACGGTTATTGTCGAAAATTTGGATCACATTGACCTTGATCCTTCCTTTATGATTGCTGATCAGGAGACTTTGAGCTTGATGAGAGAAGATGTTATGGACAATTTGATGGAGGAAGAATATGAAAAAAAGAGCGAAGACTTTTTAAAGCTTGTTAATGGCTTTGCGACATCAAAGAGTGATGAAAGGGTGAGATCCTTTATTTTTCTGATTTATCAAGAGGCTCAGAGTAAGGCCTGGCCGAAAAAATGGCTTGATGAGCAGGTAAATGCAGATATTGGGGAAACAATATGGGGAGAATACTTAAAAAAAAGTCTTCACCTGGTGGCAGAAAATATTCTTGACCATATTGATCGGGCAATTCGTTACTGTAATGAGGAGAATGGACCAGAGCCTTATATTCCACTGTTTGAAGCAGAGCGAATGATGGCAAAGAATTTGTTTGAAGCTTCATCAGTGAAAGAATTGCAGTTTGCACTTGGTCAATTTGAATTTGAGCGATTACCAACGGTAAGAAAGGGAAAGGCAGATGAGGAACTGAAATCTTGCCAAAGGCATTCGAGATGAATATAAGAGCGTTGTCAAAGATAAGCTCAAAAAAAGTTTTCTTGTGGAAGATACTCGGGGAGACGAGGAAACCATCACCACATTGGTAAGACTTGCAAAAGAATTTGGCGAGCGATTTCAGGAAAAGAAAAAGGAGAAAAATATTGTAGATTTCAATGATTTAGAGCACTTTGCACTTGATATCTTGTGGGATGAGGGACAGCCGTCAGCAGTGGCACAGGAATATCAAAGACAATTTAAGGAAATTTATATTGATGAGTATCAAGATTCCAATGATGTGCAGGAGGAGCTGGTTCGAGCAATTGAAAAGAAAAATGTCTTTATGGTTGGTGATGTCAAACAGTCTATTTATGGATTTCGACAGGCAAAACCGGCCTTGTTTATGGAAAAGTTTGAGCAATTTTTGCCTTATTGTGAGCAGGTGGAGGGAGAGGGGAGAAAGATTGTCTTTTCCAAAAATTTTAGAAGCAGAAGTGAAGTGCTCTCAGCAGTCAATAGTGTGTTCTTTCAACTGATGCGAAAGGAATTTGGTGGAATTTTATATGATGATGAAGTGGCACTTCATTTGGGGGCAGATTATCAAGAGAGCCATAGCGATATGTCTGCACAGTTACTTCTTTTGGAAACACAGGAGGCGCAGGTTGATGAGAGCAATATGTCCTTAGAAGCGAGGATGGTGGCAAAGAAAATTCAAGAAATGATGGCGAGCGATTTTCAAGTCTTTGACAAGGAAAAAAATCGACAGAGAAATTGCGTTACTCGGATATTGTCATTTTGCTTCGCAGTCAAGAAAGTCGGGCGGATACTTTTATGGAGACATTTTTAAACTTGGGTGTCCCAGCCTATGCACAGACGGGAAAAGGATATTTTGATACCTATGAAGTTCAAAAGATGCTGTCACTTTTATCGGTTATTGACAATCCCTATCAAGATATTCCCATGGCAGCATTTTTGCACTCCCCAATAGCCAATCTCTCTGATGTTGAACTTGCCAATATTACTTCTGTATATAAGAAAAATTTACCAAATGAAAGTGCATTGCACATCTATGATGCCTGTCAGTACGCCTTAGAAAATCAAAGTACATTTATTGAACTGGAGACAGTAAAAAAATTGCAATCTGCCGATGACCTTCTCTGTCACTATCGCAGGCAAGCAGGCTATATGACCATCAGCGAGTTGATTCGAAAGATTTATGAGGAGACGGGATTTTTAGACTATGTATCAGCAATGCCAGCAGGAGAAGTGAGAAAGGGAAATCTGTATATGCTACTAGAAAAGGCAAAGGGATATGAAAGAACGGGCTATACGGGGCTATTTCACTTTGTTCGATATATTGAAAATTTAAAAGAATATAATAATGATTTTGGTGAGGCATCGACATTGGGTGAGTTTGATGACACGGTGCGCATTATGACCATTCATAAGTCAAAGGGATTGGAGTTTCCTGTTGTGTTTTTGTGTGATGCGTCAAAGAAATTTAATCAAAGAGATAGCAGTGATAGCGTGGTGGTGGATGCCGATTTGGGCATTGGCTGTGATATTATTGATTTGAAGCGAAGGACAAAGCAAAGTAGTCTAAAGAAAAATGTCATTGCCTACAAGAAGAAAAATGATAGCATGGCGGAGGAACTTCGCATATTCTATGTGGCTCTCACAAGAGCAAAGGAGAAGTTGATTGTCACGGCAAATGTAAAAGATGTTCAGAAGAAAAGAGAAAAAAAGAACATGGTAGGGCAGGAAAATGATCTTTCTTATATGCAAATTCAAGGTGCAACTTCTTATCTGGATTGGTTGTTGATGTGTGAGCGATCTATGGCTATGGAGGTTATTGTTGAAGGAGTAGATGGCTTAAGACAAGAGGAAGAAAAGACACAGGAAAAGTCCGTTGATATTAGGTCAGTCCTGTCATCTGCACCAAAATATAGAGATGAAATTGGAGGCAGTACTTGACTATCAGTATCCACATCAAATAGAAGTAGACTTAAAGACGAAGATGAGTGTCTCGGAGTTGAAGTATATCGGAGAGGATGTCGACGATGAGGCGAGCGAATCTCCCTATGTTCAAAGGGAAGAGCGAAAGAAGAAGTCGCCTGTCGATGCAGCAAAATTGGGAACGGCCTACCACACAGCTATGGAGAGACTGGACTATGGAATGGAGGCGAATAAAGAGAGCATAGAGAATTATTTTGACCAATTAGTAGTCGAGGGAAGGATTCGACTACAGGAGCGCAAGTATATGAAGGCGAAGCGATTGGAGGGATTTTTACATTCAAATCTTGGAGCTATTTGCAAAAAGGCGAATCTTTCAGGGAATCTGTGTCGAGAGCGTCAATTTGTTATGGGACTTTCTGCACAGGATCTTGGCATTGCAAAGAGTGAGGAGTTGATCCTCGTGCAGGGAATGATCGATGCCTATATTGAGGAGGAGGATGGCATTATTTTAATTGACTACAAGACAGATGTGGTAAAGGATGGAAAGATTTTAAGAGAAAAATATGAAAAACAGCTAGATTACTATCAAAAGGCATTGGAGAAGTTGACAGGAAGAAGCGTAAAAGAACGCATAATTTGGTCATTTGCTCTAAATCAAGCAATCTCTTGTTAAAAAGAGATAAATCGGCTATAATGGAGCGTATCTGATTTAATACTGCGTGGCAGTACAATATGGAGGCGGAACAATGAAAAGACGAACACTGAGAGAACATTGCTTTAAATTACTTTTTTGCACAGATTTTTATACAAAAGAAGAAGAGGTAGAGCAAATCAATGCATATATGGAACAAATTGAAGAGGAAGAATACAATGAAAATGGCGAGCGAGAAGTTCTCCACAGTGTGAATTTAAATGAAGATGCACAGTGGGAATTGAAGGAAAGAGTAGATAAGATTTGGGCATGCTCTCTACCATTGATGAGGAACTTGAAAAGGTGACGAAGGGATGGAAACTCAATCGCATCGGAAAGGTGGAGTTGACCATTCTTCGCCTAGCTTGTTATGAGATTAAATATGATCGAGAAGTTCCAACAGCAGTGGCCATCAATGAGGCTGTGGAGTTGGCAAAAAAATATGGTGGGGAAGAATCAGCTTCCTTTGTCAATGGAATTTTAGCAAAGTTGGTAGAATGATGGAAAATATATATTCGGTACAGCAAGTAAATGGCTATATTCACAACAAGATTTCGTCAGATGCAATACTGAATAAAATTAGTGTGAGGGGAGAGGTGTCCAACTGTAAGTATCACAATTCTGGGCATATCTACTTCACATTAAAAGATAATGGGGGGACCTTGTCAGCGGTAATGTTTGCCGGTAATCGACGGGGCCTCTCTTTTACAATGTCTGAGGGAATGAAGGTTGTTGTGCATGGAAAAATTGATGTCTATGAGCGAGGAGGATGTTACCAGCTCTATGCTCAGAGCATTGAAAGAGAAGGGCAGGGGGAACTGTATCAAAGGTTTGCACAATTAAAAGTAAAACTGGAAGAAATGGGGATGTTTGACTCTGCCTATAAGAGAAGTATTCCAAGATTTGCACAAAAATTGGGGTGGTCACTGCAGGGGAAGGTGCGGCATTGCATGATATTATTACTGTGGCGACAAGAAGAAACCCTCATGTTCAGATTGTATTGTATCCAGCGATTGTACAGGGAGAATATGCACCAGCAAGTATTGTGCGAGGAATTGGGATATTAGATCAAATGGACTGCGATGTCCTTATTGTGGGACGAGGTGGAGGTTCAATTGAAGATTTGTGGGCATTCAATGAAGAAATAGTGGCGAGTGCTATTTTTCATGCCCACACTCCAATTATTTCAGCGGTGGGACATGAGACAGATACAACCATTGCTGATTTTGTGGCAGATTTGAGGGCACCTACACCGAGTGCGGCAGCAGAGCTGGCAACATTTGAGTACGCAGCCTTTGTGCAGGGAATGGCCGGTGTTTCTCAGAGAATGGAGGATGCCATTCGGGCAAAGATCGATCGCATAAAAAATAAATTAAAGCAACAAGAATATCGACTGGCGATGTGTTCGCCAATGTCCAAGGTACAGGGATTTAGAACAAAATCAAAGGAGATGGAACAAAAACTTTCCTATGTGATGGAGAAGAAGATTTCTGCAAAGAAACAGCAATTGATGATGGATGCACAGCGGTTAAAGGGCTTATCTCCACTAGAAAAGTTGTCATCGGGCTATGCCTTTGTGACCAATGAGAAGTATGAACGCATCAATAGCGTACAGAAAGTAGAAAGAGAAGATGTATTGACTTTGCATTTTGCAGACGGCAGTGCAAAGGTCAAAGTGATGGAGGTGGCTGATGAGTAAAAATAGCATAGAAGAGGAATTGGTGGGGCTTGAAAAAATGATTCGACAATTGGAGAGTCAGGAGATTTCTTTAGAGGAGTCTTTTCAATTGTATGAACAGGGAATGAAGTTAGTGAGAGAGATCAACACACGCATTGATGCGGTGGAGGCTCAGGTGCTTCGAATTGAAACAGATCGCGAGGACGGATAATATTATGGAAGAATTTATATATGATATTGGAGAAATTGACAATGCATTGATACATTTTTTTACCAGCAAAGGAGGGATTACAAAAAATTGTCTATGAGGCAATGGATGAGGCTGTTCGCAGTGGCGGAAAGCGTGTCCGTCCAATGATTATCTATGAAAGTTATCAATTGTTTCAGGGTGGAAAGGGAAGAATGGAGGAAATTGCCCCAATGATGGCGGCAATGGAAATGATTCATACTTCTTCTCTCATTCACGATGATTTACCATGTATGGACAATGACACCTTGAGAAGAGGAAAACCAACTACATGGGTAACTTATGGCGAAGATATGGCAACACTTGCAGGAGATGCATTGATTGTGGAGGCCTTTTCTGTCATCGCCAGTGAAATGGCAAAGATACACAATCCAAGTTTGATCTTGAGGTATGCCAAGGCACTCGATGTCCTTGCTAAAAAGACAGGAATGCAGGGAATGATTGGTGGTCAGGTGGTGGATGTACAAAAGACAGGGGAAAAATTAAATGAAGAAGAACTTGATTTTATCTATCGACTAAAGACAGGAGCACTGTTAGAGGCTTCTTTTATGATTGGGGCCATTGTTGGTGGAGCAAAACAAGAAGAAATTGATGTGATGGAAGAGATTGCCAGAAATATTGGAATGGCCTTTCAGATTCAAGATGATATTTTAGATGAGACCTCGACAGAAGAAGAACTTGGAAAACCTATTCATTCAGATGAACGCAATGTAAAGACAACCTATGTTACACTCTATGGGCTAAACAAGGCAAAGGATGAAGTTTTGCGTTGTTCCACAGAGGCACAGAGACTTCTTGACACAATACAGGGAGATACTTCTGTATTGAAAAAGATGATTGTTTGGCTGTCGATGAGAAGGAAATAAAAATTTATGGTACTCGAGAAGATTAAAAACGCTGAAGATATCAAGAAATTAAAAAGAAGTGAATATCGCTTGCTCGCACAGGAAATTAGAGAATTTTTAATTGAAAAGTTGAGCGTCACAGGCGGACATCTGGCGAGTAATTTGGGTGTTGTGGAGTTGACTATGGCGTTGTATTTAAGCTTTGACTTTCCAAAAGATCAAGTGGTTTGGGATGTCGGTCATCAATCCTATACACATAAAATTTTGAGTGGGCGAATGGCGTGGTTTGACGAGCTTAGGAAATTTGGTGGAATGTCTGGATTTCCTAAGCGAAAGGAGAGCCCATTTGATGCATTTGACACAGGACATTCTTCGACCAGCATTTCAGCGGGGCTGGGACTTGCCAAGGCAAGAGATGTTCTAGGAGAAAACAAGTTTGTTGTCTCTGTCATTGGGGATGGAGCACTCACTGGAGGAATGGCCTATGAAGCTTTAAATAATGCAGCTCAATTAAAGAACAATTTTATTATTGTTTTAAACGACAATAATATGTCCATTGCACCAAATGTAGGGGGAATGTCACAATATTTGGGTGGAATGAGGACAAAAAAGGGCTATACGACTTTGAAGAAAAATGTGGTCTCTGCCCTCAATCAAATGCCTGTGATTGGAAAGAGGGCAATTATAAAATTAAAGAAGACAAAAAATGGAATTAAGCAAATGGTCATTCCAGGAATGCTCTTTGAGAATATGGGATTGACATACTTAGGACCTGTGGATGGACATAACATTTTACAAATGATGCGGATTTTTCAAGAGGCAAAGCGGTTAGATCATGCAGTGCTTGTCCATGTGATTACCAAAAAGGGAAAGGGGTATGCACCTGCAGAGAATGCACCATCTGAATTTCATGGTGTGGGACCTTTTGACATTGTGACAGGAAAGAGTTTGGAAAGTAAAAAGATGGGATATACCGAAGTGTTCTCCAATGAGATTTGTGCACTGGCTAGAAGGCATTCTCGTCTTGTGGCCATTACGGCGGCGATGCCAGGGGGAACAGGGCTTTCTCATTTTGCCAAGGAATTTCCTGAGCGCTTTGTTGATGTGGGGATTGCAGAAGAGCATGCGGTCACCTGTGCAGCAGGAATGGCTGTGGGTGGTCTTTTGCCTGTTTTTGCGGTGTATTCGTCCTTTTTGCAGCGAGGTTTTGACCAGGTAGTCCATGATGTGTGTATACAAAATTTGCATGTAGTTTTTGCCATTGACAGGGCAGGTCTTGTCGGAGCTGATGGGGAAACACATCAAGGACTGTTTGATCTCAGTTACTTGGGCATTATTCCCAATATGGTCATTATGGCTCCAAAAAATAGTGAGGAGTTAAAAATGATGCTTCGCTTTGCAGTGGAGGACTATCAAGGACCGATTGCACTTCGCTATCCTCGAGGAGTTGCTTATGAGGGATTTAGCCAATATCATGCACCGATTGTGCTTGGTCGAGCAGAAATGATGGAAGAGGAAGAACAGATCGCCTTGTTTGCACTGGGCAGTATGGTGACTACAGCAGAACATTTGCGTGAAAAGCTAAAGAAAAAAGGATATCGAGTTAGCCTAGTCAATGCAAGATTTGCAAAGCCTGTAGATTTTTCAATGATTGATCGATTACTAGAAAAGCATCAATTGCTTGTGACAATGGAAGAAAATGTGTTGCGCGGAGGAATGGGAGAGGCTGTTGCCGATTATATTGCACAGAGGAAAGAAAGACCGCTACTCTATCATGTGACATTGCCAGATGATTATGTTGAGCATGGGGATGTGACAAAGTTAAAAAGTTATATTGGTGTGGATTCAGACAGCATTATAGAGCGCATCATAAGAATAATGGAGAATAGATGAAAGAAAGACTGGATATATTATTAGTAAAGAAGGGATTAGCTCAGAGCAGAGAAAAGGCGAAGGCCATTATTATGTCCGGCATTGTCTATGTCGATGGGCAAAAGGAAGACAAGGCAGGTACAACATTTGATGAGCATTTGACGATTGAGGTGCGTGGAAAGACATTAAAGTATGTCAGTAGAGGTGGCTTGAAACTCGAAAAGGCGATGGAAAATTTTGATGTTACAGTTGAAGGGAAAATTTGCATGGATGTAGGTTCCTCGACAGGGGGATTTACGGACTGTATGTTGCAAAATGGGGCAAATAAGGTCTATGCCGTTGATGTTGGTCACGGTCAACTCGATTGGAAATTGAGAAATGATGAGCGAGTCATCTGCATGGAAAAGACAAACATTCGCTATGTGACTCACGAGCAAATTCCAGATGAGATTGCACTTTCTTCTATTGATGTGAGCTTTATTTCGCTATCAAAGGTTTTTCCAGCAGTCAAAGGTCTCCTCAGTGCATCTGGAGAGGTGGTGGCCTTGATTAAGCCACAGTTTGAGGCAGGACGAGAAAAAGTCGGAAAAAAAGGTGTTGTTCGAGATAAATTGGTTCATGAAGAAGTGATTGCAGATGTCTTTGGCTATGCCAAGGACAACCAATTTACAGTGTTAAATTTGACCTATTCGCCAGTGAAAGGACCAGAGGGAAATATTGAATATCTTTGTCATTTGACTGTAGATCCAGAGGCAATCGAAAATCAACAAATTTGTATTAAAGAGGTGGTAGAAAAGGCTCATGAAGCATTAAAGGAGTAGAGAATGAAGGTATTTTGCTTGATAGAAAATAGTGGAAAAGAGCATATTGGACCAATTGCCAAAAAGATGAGTGCGTATATTGAAAGTCGGGGAGGTCAGTGCTATCGAATCTTTGGCTATGCAGCAGAGACTGAGATTCCAGAGGATGTTGAATGTGTGATTACCCTCGGTGGAGATGGGACACTGATGAGAGCGTCTAGAGATATTAGTCGGAGAGAAATTCCAATCTTTGGTGTAAATATGGGACATCTCGGTTTTTTGACCAGTGTCAGTGAAATTGATGATATTTGGCCTGCATTGGACGAATTGATGGTAGGAAAATATACGCTTGAAAATCGAATGTTGATTGAAGGGCATATTATACATCAAGAAAAACAAATTGCCGAGCATATTGCAATGAATGAGGCTGTGTTGACGAGGACAGAGGGATTAAAGGCAATTAAATGTAAGATCTTTGTCAATGGAGAGTTCTTGAATGAATATACAGCAGATGGTATAATTATATCGACACCAACAGGTTCTACAGCGTACAATTTAAGTGCTGGAGGGCCAATTGTTGAACCATCTTCCAGAATGATGATTATTACACCGATTTGTCCACACGCACTAAATCGAAGAAGTATTGTGCTGAGTGCAGATGATGTGATTGAAATTGAGGTTACAGAGTGTGCAGATGATTGCTGTGGCATTGTCTTTGATGGAGAGGAAGAGGTTGATTTATTGGTAGGGGACCGAATTCTTTTGAAGGAGGCTGATGCCGTGGCGAAATTTGTCAAGCGCCAGGGGGGAAGTTTTCTGGATAATTTGAGAAAGAAGATGAAAGGGATTTAAATGAAACCAGAAAGACACTCAAAGATAGTAGAGCTCATTGGGAAATATGAGATAGAAACACAAGAGGAGTTGGCAGATAGACTCAAAGAAGCTGGATATGATGTGACACAGGCGACAATTTCAAGAGATATTCGAGAGCTTAGGTTAATTAAGGTTCTGTTAGATAATGGAAGGCAAAAATACGCAACATTTCGCAGTAACGAGCATTTACCAGATAAAAATATTCGCATCCTGAGAGAGGGATTTGTGTCCATGGATATGGCACAAAATATTTTGGTAGTCAAAACCTTATCAGGTATGGCGATGGCGGTGGCTGCTGCAATTGATGCGATGCATATGCACGAGTTGGTGGGGTGCATTGCAGGGGATGATACAATTATGTGTGCCATCCGAAGTGTAGATGACACCATTGTAGTGATGAGAAAATTGAAAAAGATTATGGCAGAAGAATACTAGGAGAGATATTTGGATGTTATTGGAATTGCGCGTAAGAAATCTTGCATTGATTGAAAAGGCGGATGTGGAATTTCATTCTGGTCTAAATGTATTGACGGGAGAAACTGGTGCAGGAAAATCCATATTGATTGATTCCATCAATATGGCCTTGGGGGCAAAGGCGAGCAAAGATCGCATTCGATATGGTGCAGATTATGGATATGTGGAATTGATTTTTAGCGTAGAGGATGAGAAAAAGTGTGAAAAATTGAAGGAAATGGGCTTAGAGATGGGCCCAGATGGGCAATTAATTATCACAAGAAAAATTTATCCTCAAAGAAATGTGATTCGCATCAATGATGAAACTTGTACTTTGCAAAAGCTAAGAAATATCACTGCAATTTTGATTGATATTCATGGTCAGCATGAGCACCAGTCGTTAATGAGTTCCACAAATCACCTAGAGATTTTAGATGTCTATGCGGGGCAGAAGGCATTACAGTGCAAGCAGAAAATTGCAAAATATTACCGAGAGTACAAGGCGGTATGTGAGCGGTTGTCTGAGTCAATGGACGAGCATATGCGTGTGAGAGAAAAGGAAATTTTGGAATATGAAATTCAAGAGATTTCGCAGGCAAATATTCGACCAGGAGAAGAAGAAGAGTTGGCAACAAAATTTCAGCGATTAAAAAATGCCAATAGAATTCAAGATGCCCTTGCACAGGCATTGCAGGCCATTTCACAGGACTATATTTCAGAGGCGGAAAAGAAAGTCAATCTTGTCAGTGTGTATGATGAGCAAATTGCAGACATTGAACAGCAACTAAGGGATATTTCGAATTTAATTGATGAGTCAATGCGGTCAATGGAAGATTATATTGCACAGGCAGAATACGATGAGGGAGAATTTTTGCAGGTGCAAGAGAGATTGGATTTCATTCGTCATATACAGAGTAAGTATGGAATTGATACAGATGAAATTGGAGCTTTGTTGGAGAAAAAAGAGATAAGACTTGCCTATTTAAATGATTATGATTTGGAGAAGGAGCGTGAACTAGAGGAGAAAGAGCGATTAGAGCAAGAGCTTGAGGTACTTTCGAATCAAATGCATGATTATCGAATAGATACAGCAAAGAAGTTGATTGTTTCCATCACAGAGGAATTGAGAGATTTGAATTTCTTGGGCGTTCAATTTGACATCCAAGTGACAAGATTAAAGAATTATACTTTGACTGGAAATGATACAATAGAGTTTTTAATTAGCACAAATCCAGGACAGCCATTAAAGCCACTAAAGGATGTGGCCAGTGGAGGCGAGTTGTCTCGGATGATGCTCGCACTAAAAACAGTGCTTGCGAGTGTGGACGAGGTGGATACATTAATTTTTGATGAGATTGACAGTGGGATTAGCGGAAGAACCGCACAGAAGGTGTCAGAGAAATTGGTGAGGATTGGAAAACAGCGTCAGGTAATATGTATCTCTCATCTTCCACAGATTGCAGCTATGGCAGATTATCACTACCATATTGTGAAGGAGACGGATGGAGTTTCGACAAAGACAGAGATTACAGAAGTTCTCGGAGATGAAATTGTGGCAGAGCTTGCAAGACTTTTGGGCGGCAGTGAAATTACACAGGCTGTACTTGATACAGCGGGGGAAATGAAGAAATTGGCAGATAAAAAGAAGATTGAGCTAATTTAGGAGGTTTCAAGATGAAGAATATACTTTTTGTGGCATCAGAAGCAGTTCCATTTATTAAGACAGGAGGACTGGCTGATGTTGTAGGATCTTTGCCAAAGTATTTTGACAAGAGATATTTTGATTGTAGGGTTATTATTCCGAAGTATTTGTGCATGAAGCAAGAGTTCAAAGATAAAATGGAGTATGTAACTCATTTTTATATGTCCTATTTGGGAAGAGATCGCTATGTGGGAATACTCAAGACAGAAGTAGAGGGAATAACATTTTACTTCGTGGACAATGAAGAGTATTTTGCAGGGGATAAGCCATATGGAGATTGGTTAAAGGATATTGAAAAGTTTTCATTCTTTTCACAGGCTGCATTGTCTGCACTTCCATTGATTAATTTTCATCCAGATGTTGTTCATTGTCATGATTGGCAGACAGGACTTATTCCTGTATACTTAAAAGATCGCTTCCGTGGCGGAGAATTCTTTAGAAATATGAAGTCGGTCATCACGATACATAATTTAAAATTCCAAGGTGTGTGGGATATTAAGACGATTCAGCGTCTGTCGGGACTTTCGGATTATTATTTTGTGCCAGATAAATTGGAATCGTATAAGGATGGAAATCTTTTAAAGGGAGGAATTGTCTTTGCAGATGCAGTGACAACGGTGAGTGCGACCTATGCCAAGGAAATCCAGATGCCATTTTATGGTGAGGGATTGGATGGATTGATGAGAGCGAGAAATCATGATCTTCGAGGCATTGTCAATGGTATAGATTATAAGGTGTTTAATCCAGCAACAGATCGCTTGATTGATCATAATTACAGCATTGTTGATTTTAGAAAAGAGAAAGTAAAGAACAAATTGGCTTTGCAACAAAAATTGGGCCTTTACCAAGATGAAGGAAAGTTTATGTTGGGCATTGTGTCTCGATTGACAAGCCAAAAGGGGCTTGATCTCATTGAGTACATGATGGATGAAATCTGTAGAGATGATGTTCAGTTGGTGGTTTTGGGCACAGGTGATGCACAATATGAAAATATGTTCCGCCACTTTGCTTGGAAGTATCCAGATAGAGTATCGGCACAGATTTATTATTCCGAGGACATTTCCCATCAGATTTATGCGGCAAGTGATGCCTTTTTGATGCCATCTCAATTTGAGCCATGTGGTTTGAGTCAATTGATGGCTCTTCGCTATGGAAGTATTCCAATTGTGCGAGAAACAGGAGGTCTCAGGGACACCGTAGAGCCATATAATGAGTTTGAGGGAAAAGGAACAGGATTTGCCTTTGCAAATTACAATGCACATGAAATGTTACACACCATCAACTATGCGAAGTATATCTTTTATAATAAGAGGCGTGAGTGGAATAAGATGGTGGCAAGGGCAATGGATGTCGATTTTTCTTGGATGCACTCGGCATTAAAGTATCAAGAATTATATGATTGGTTGATTGGATATTAGAATTGGAGGATAATGGAAACGCAATATAGACAGGATAAGGAATATATGGAAATTGTCAGTGACATTTTGGAATCGGCTGTATTTCAGTCTACAAAAAATTTTATTATGCATGGGACAACAACTTGTATGGAGCATTGCATTGATGTTTCCTATATGACCTATAAAATTGCAAGAGCAAAGGGCTTACGCTACCAGGAGGCCGCAAGAGGTGCACTATTACATGATTTATTTTTGTATGATTGGCACACTCAGGGCAATCGAATTCATGGTTTTACACATCCAGGCGTTGCACTAAAAAATGCGAAAAAATATTTTGATCTCACTGAGGTTGAAGCAGATATGATTGTCAAACATATGTGGCCGTTGACTATTATTCCGCCAAAATATGCGGAGGGATTTGTGTTGACCTATGCAGATAAAGTTTGTAGTATTCGTGAGACAATGGCGTCAGTAAAACAGGTGTTTTCATTGAGCAGGAGCAGGGCATAGAGGAGAGAAAGATGAGTTTTTTTCAGGAGTTAGGAGCCAATCAAGTGTTGGTGAGTGCCAGCCTTGGTTGGTTGATTGCACAGATCTTAAAGACACTGATTGATTTGTGGTACAATCGTTCCTTTCAAGCAGAGCGACTGTGGGGCAGTGGCGGAATGCCAAGCTCCCACAGCTCGACTGTATGTGCATTTGCCATGTCATCTGCCCTAAAATATGGTGTTGGTTCCTTTCAATTTGCCATTGGATTTATCTTTGCAGTTGTAGTGATGTATGATGCCATGGGGGTTCGAAGAGAAACGGGAAAACAGGCTAAATTATTAAATAAGATTATGGAGCAGGATTTTTTTAAGTTTCAGGATATGGAAGACTTTCAGGATAAATTAAAGGAATTTGTTGGCCATACGCCATTACAGGTATTGATGGGAGCAATTCTTGGCATAATTATTGCATTGGTGATTGATGGTACAGTTTATTATTCGTAGGGAGGGAGAAGAAGATGTCAATTTATCATATGATTAATGTTTTTTTTCTCTTTAGTTTTATGGGATATGTGCTGGAATGTATTGTACTGACTATACAGTATAAAAAGTTAGTTATCAATCGGGGTTTTGGACATGGACCATTTTGTATTATCTATGGGTTTGGAGCACTAGGGGCATACTTAGTGCTCTCACCATTTGAAGGGCATTTCGTCCAGTTGTATTTTGCAAGTATGCTGATGGCCACATTGATGGAGTTGGTCACTGCAGCGGCGATGATTCGACTATTTGGTTCACTTTGGTGGGATTATAGTGATAAAAAGTTCAATTATAAGGGAATTATCTGTGCAGAGAGTTCCATTGCTTGGGGATTTTTGGGAATATTTTTCTTTACTTGGCTGAATGGTTTTGCCCACAGTGTAGTGGCAAAAATCCCAGAAAATAAACAGAAGTATTTGGCTATTTTGTTGTTGACATTTTATATTGTTGATTTTTTATATTGTATGTGGAAACGCCTAAATGGTCAGGATATGGAAGATATGGATGGAATAATGAAAGTGAACTGACATTGGAGGATGGAGTTGAAATTTCGAAAGAGGATATTGCTCCTTGGATGTATGGTGATGCTCACGGGCTGTGCAGTAAAAAATGTGGCACAGGACATTACCACACCAGTGGAGAGTCCAGGATATACAAGAGCACAGATGATGATGATGATACTTTCTCAAAAGCAGGAGATTACAAAGGCCTATACCGATGAAATTTGGCAAAAGAAAGTGACTGATGACGGAAAGACCTATGAGGAGGTGTTTTTGGACGATATGAGAAACTTTTTTAAAGAATTAAAAGTGCTAAATTTGATTGCGGCAGAGCGAGGGATTCGCTTGACAACAGAGGAAGAGGCCATGATGGGAGAGGCATCAAATCAGTATTACAATGAGTTAAAAAAGCAAAAGACAGCATTTTCTGATATTTCTCACGAAGAAGTGGATGAAATGTTTAAGGAGTATGCACTGGCACAAAAGGTCAATGAGACGATTGCGGACAGTGACACCGATGAAATTAGTGAGGAAGAAGCAAGAGTTCTTAAATTACAAAGAATTGTTGTGGGAGATAAAAATAAGGCACAAGAATTAGAAGCTCAGGTCAATGCAGAGGGGGCAGATTTTTTTGCCATTGCAAAGCAAAATTCAGAATCTAAGGATATTGATATTGAAGTTGGGCATGAGGATTTGTGCGAGACAGCAGATAAGGCAGTTTGTGCACTCAATGATGGTCAGGTTAGTAGCATCATTGAAGATAAGGGAAAGTTCTATATTTATAAGTGTATTGTTGGCTATGACAAGGAAGAGACAGCAAAGAAAAAGGCAAAAATGAAGGAAAAAAGAAGAGAAGACATCTTAGATTCAGCATATCAATCTTTTGTTCGCACGAGAAATTGATGTCAGTGGCTCAGAGTGGAGAAGAATTTCTGAGCAAGTCAGTGGTGACTATGATGGGGCGGATTTCTTTTTGAATTACAAGGGGGCAGTCAACCGTGAGGGAGCATGAAATTAGTGAGCAAAAAAAGTTGACAACATTGCTCTTTGCGAAAGAAGACTTTGATGAATATTTGCTTGTCGAAGCCAAGGTACAGACATTTGCGACCTATCATATTAGTGGAAAAATAGTGAAAGAGTATTTTGATGATGAAGAAAGTAGAAAAGAATCTTTCTGTCAGTGGAAAAAAGTGAGGAATTTGTGTTATGATATGGTCAAGGGAAAAAAATTACCCATTTCCTTTACGATTGTGCTTAGGCTCAGTTCCTCTATGCTTTTGCAATGGTTGAAAAATCAAGATATCGACAATCACTTAGTGGATGGAAAGAGCTTTTTTGTTAATATTTATTATCGAGAGAAGCGACTCTATGTGGTGAGTGGGATGGCCAGTGAGACTTTTGGACTTGATAAGAGTGTGGAAAAGTTGTGGGATGATGAGGTATTTCGCATACTTTCACAGCTTAAGGTGGTAGCGTAGCACATGGCAATAAAATATGGAGTATGACAATGGAAGAAAAAATAGATTTATTACAAATCTTTTTGGAAGAACTTGCGGATATTGAGCCCATACAAGAGGAGGAGGAGACAAGACTTCTTAAGGAATTGAGAGGGGGAAATCAGTCAGTTTGTGAGAGATTGATTGAGGGGAATTTAAAATATGCCATTTCCTTCGTTAAGGATTACACCGGTCAGGGGATTCATCCGAATGATATGATTGCACAAATCAATTTGGCATTGACAAATGCGGTGATGAATTACAAGAGTGGAGATTTGAAGTCACAAATTGCAGCCGAGATTCACGACGCAATGAAGATGATGATTTCTGAGGAGAATCTAGCAAAAAGTGCCAAAGAAGAATTGGCTGATCGATTGAATGCATTGTCAGAAGAAGCAAGAGTATTGGCTTTGGAACTTGGTCGAGAGGCAACACCTGAGGAGTTAGCTGTTCGTGCAGGAATTTCACAGGAAGAAGTTTCAGAATTGATGAAGATTACATTGAATGCAATGAGCAGGGAGGGACAATTGAAATGACGGTCAAGCGAATTTATGTCGAGAAGAAACCAGAGTTTGCAGTTCGAGCAGGAGAGTTGAGAGAGGATATCAAAAGATATATCGGGTGCAAGGGACTAGAGGGTGTTCGTGTTCTGATCCGATATGATATTGAAAATATTTCTGAGACCACATATAAAAAATCTCTGGATACTATTTTTTTTGAACCGCCGCTAGATGATCTCTATGAGGAAGAGTTTCCACATGACGAGAAGGATATTATTTTTTCTGTAGAGTATTTACCAGGTCAGTTTGATCAAAGGGCAGATTCAGCGGTGCAATGCATTCAATTGCTGGATGCCACAGAGAATCCTGCCATTGTTTCGGCTACAACTTATGTATTGCGTGGGGAATTTTCGCCAGAAGAAATAGAGAGTATTAAGAGTTTTTGTATTAATCCAGTGGACTCTAGAGAGACAGGAATGGAAAAGCCACAGACATTGATTGCTCACTACGATGTACCAAAGGATGTCATTATTTTTGAGCACTTTCGAGATATGACAGAGATGGAATTAAAGTCTTTGTATCAAAGTCTCAATCTTGCGATGACATTTAAAGATTTTGAGTTTATTCGAGATTACTTTAGAGATGAGGAAAAGAGAGACCCATCGATGACAGAGATTCGTGTGCTCGATACCTATTGGTCTGATCATTGTCGTCACACAACTTTCCAGACAGAACTCAAAGATATTGATTTTGGTGAGGGATACTATAGAAAGCCGATGGAAGATACATTTCATCGCTATAAAACCGACAGAGAAGTTTTGTATAAGGGCAGAGAGGATAAGTATATTTGTTTGATGGATATTGCTCTGCTGGCAATGAAAGTTAAAGAAAGAGGGAATCTTGACTGATGTCGAGGAATCGGATGAGATTAATGCCTGCTCCATTGTTGTTCCAATTGATGTGGATGGAGTGACACAGGAGTGGCTAATTAATTTTAAAAATGAGACACACAATCATCCTACAGAAATCGAGCCATTTGGTGGAGCAGCAACCTGTCTTGGTGGTGCAATTCGAGATCCATTGTCGGGTAGAACCTATGTCTATCAAGCGATGCGTGTGACGGGGGCAGCAGATCCAACTCGTCCGCTCAAGGAGACCTTGCATGGAAAATTGCCACAGAAAAAGATTGTGACAGGTGCAGCTAGAGGATATTCGTCCTATGGAAATCAAATTGGTTTGGCAACAGGTTATGTAAAGGAGATTTATCATCCAGACTATGTGGCTAAGCGCATGGAGATTGGTGCGGTTATGGGTGCAGCACCAAGAAAAGATGTCAAGAGATTGAATTCTGATCCAGGCGATATCATTATTTTACTGGGTGGAAGAACTGGTCGAGATGGCTGTGGTGGTGCAACAGGCTCAAGTAAGGTGCATACAACAACCTCCATTGACACTTGTGGTGCTGAGGTTCAAAAGGGAAATGCACCTACAGAGAGAAAGATTCAAAGATTGTTTAGAAGACCAGAAGTTAGTCGATTAATTAAAAAGTGCAATGACTTTGGTGCAGGTGGTGTTTCTGTGGCTATTGGAGAGCTGGCCAGTGGTTTGACGATTGACCTTGATCTTGTGCCAAAAAAATATGCAGGGCTTGATGGAACAGAGATTGCGATTTCTGAATCTCAAGAGAGAATGGCTGTTGTGATTGATCCAAAGGATGTGAAGGAATTTTTGGCCTATGCTGCTGAGGAAAATTTAGAGGCTGTTGAAGTGGCAAAGGTAGAAGAAAATCCTCGCCTTGTGATGAATTGGAGAGGAAAAACTATTGTTGACATCAGTAGAGCTTTCTTGACACCAATGGTGCTCACCAGGAGGCAAATGTCAGCGTGGAGATTCCAGATGAAAAAGCCAATCCATTTGTTCAAGGAGATATTGAAGATGTCAGAGGAAAATGGCTTGACACATTGAAGGATCTCAATGTTTGTTCACAAAAGGGACTTGTGGAGATGTTTGATAGCTCAATTGGAGCAGGTAGTGTGTTGATGCCATATGGTGGAAAATATCAGCGTTCAGAGACACAAGTGATGGTGGCCAAGGTACCTGTTTTACACGGAAAGACAGATGCAGTGACGATGATGAGTTATGGATATGATCCATATTTATCTAGCTGGAGCCCATATCATGGTGCCATTTATGCAGTTTTGTCCTCTGTGGCTAAAATTGTTGCTGGTGGTGGAGATTACAAAAAGATTCATTTTACTTTTCAGGAGTACTTCCGCAGAATGAGCGAAGATCCAAGGCGTTGGAGCCAGCCATTTGCAGCACTTTTGGGTGCCTATGATGCACAGCTTGGATTTGGACTTGGCTCTATTGGAGGAAAAGATTCGATGTCAGGAACATTTAATGATATCGATGTTCCACCGACATTGGTTTCTTTTGCTGTCGATGTGGCCAATGCCAGTCACATTCTCAGTCCAGAATTTAAGAAACCAGGCAATAAAATTATTCTTCTTCGAGCAAAGAGAAATGAGTATGACTTGCCAGATTATGAGTATATTAAAGATCAATATGCGAAATTCTTTGAGGATGTCAAGAGCGGACGCATTGTATCAGCCTATGCAACAGAGCGTTCAGGTGTGGCTGAGGCCATTGCCAAGATGAGTTTTGGAAATATGCTCGGTGCCAAGATTGAGCACAATTTTGATCCAAGAGATTTCTTTGCTCCAGGTTATGGAAATATTGTTGCTGAGGTTCCAGGAGAATATGTGGGACAGCTTGCCATCACTTATACTGTTATTGGAGAAGTGACAGATGATGCGAAGTTAAGTTATAGCAATACAGAGATTTCTTTGGATGAGGCACTCAAGGTATGGGAGGCACCGCTTGAGGGAGTGTTCCCAACAACAACGCAAGAATCTGTGCCATCGCCAATGGAGACAAAGTTATTTGAGGCAAAGGATATCTATATTTGCAAGAATAAGGTGGCAAAACCAAGAGTATTTATTCCAGTTTTCCCTGGAACCAATTGTGAGTATGATTCCATTCGAGCTTTTGAAAAAGTTGGTGCACAGGCACAGGCGTTTGTATTTCGAAATCTCTCAGCACAGGATATTCGTGATTCTGTAGAACTTTATAAGAAGGAGATTGCACAATCTCAGATTATTATGTTCCCAGGTGGCTTCTCCGCAGGAGATGAACCAGAAGGATCGGCGAAGTTTTTTGCGGCTGTATTTAGAAATGCAGTTATTAAGGAAGAAATTGAAATTGCTTGGTCAAAGAGATGGCTTGGTGCTTGGTATCTGCAATGGCTTTCAGGCACTCGTAAAGCTTGGCCTTGTACCAAATGGTCAGATTGGTGTTCAGGCCAAGGATGCACCGACATTGGCGATGAATAATATTGGGCGACATATCTCAAAGGAAGTATACCTAAAAGTAGTGTCCAATAAATCTCCATGGCTTGCACAGGCTGAGCTTGGCAAGGTATATACAAATCCTGCTTCTCATGGAGAGGGAAAATTTGTTGCGACCAAGGAGTGGTTAGATCAATTATTTGCCAATGGACAGGTGGCGACACAATATGTTGATTTGGCAGGAAATCCAACAATGGATGATGAATGGAATCCGAATGGATCCTATGGGGCAATTGAAGGAATTACAAGTCCAGATGGACGAGTATTTGGAAAGATGGCCCATGCGGAAAGAAGAGGTAAGGATATTGCCATCAATATTTATGGTGACCAAGATATGAAGATATTTGCATCGGGAGTTGCCTATTTTAAATAAATTGAGGAGATAGTTTTTTATGAAGAAAGTAGTTAAGTTTGGCGGAAGTTCACTGGCAAGTGCAAAGCAATTTAAGAAGGTGAGCGACATTATCAATGCAGATAAGGCGAGAAGATTTGTTGTTCCTTCCGCACCAGGCAAGAGGGATTCAAAGGATGAGAAGGTAACAGATATGCTGTATCAAGCATATGAGGCTGCTTCTACAGGGGGATCTTACAAGAAGGTATTTGAAAAAATTAAAGACAGATATCAGAGTATTATTGATGGCCTGGGACTCAACTTAAATCTCGATATGGAATTTAAGAAAATCGAGGAGAATTTCCTAGCAAAGCAGGGAAAGGAGTATGCGGCATCTCGTGGCGAATACCTCAATGGTATGGTGTTGGCAAACTATTTGGGTTGTGACTTCTTGGATGCAGCAGAGGTTATTTTCTTCAATGAAGATGGCACATTTGATGCAGAATATACAAATGCAGAGATTTCTGCAAGGCTTGAAAATGTAAAGGGAAGGTGGTTATTCCAGGATTTTATGGCATTGATCACAGTGGGAAGATTCGAACATTTTCAAGAGGTGGATCAGATATCACTGGGTCGATTGTAGCTAGAGCCATTCATGCGGATGTCTATGAGAACTGGACGGATGTATCTGGATTTTTAATTGCAGACCCTAGAATTATTAAGGATCCAGCAGTGATTGAGACCATCACCTATAGAGAGCTGAGAGAGCTTTCTTATATGGGGGCGAGTGTATTGCATGAGGATGCAATTTTTCCAGTAAGGGCAGAGGGTATTCCAATCAATATTCGCAATACCAATCGTCCAGAGGACAAGGGAACACTGATTGTGGAGAGCACTTGTAAGCGACCAAGATATACGATTACAGGCATTGCGGGCAAGAAGGGATTTTGTTCCATCAATGTAGATAAGGCGATGATGAATGCAGAAGTTGGATTTGTCGCAAAGTACTTGAGGTGTTTGATGAGAATGACATTTCGATTGAGCATATGCCATCAGGTATTGATACGATGTCCGTATTTGTTCATCAGGATGAATTTGAAGATCATGAGCAAAGAGTTGTTGCGGGCATTCATCGCAAGGCAAAGCCAGATTCTGTGGAAATGGAATCAGGACTTGCATTGGTTGCTGTTGTGGGAAGAGGAATGAAGGCCAATCGTGGTACAGCAGGAAGGATTTTTGCTGCATTGGCTCATGCAAGAATCAATGTCAAGATGATTGATCAGGGTTCTTCAGAGTTTAATATCATTATTGGTGTGAGAGAATGTGATTTTGAATCCGCAATTAAGGCAATTTATGATATTTTTGTTACTGTGGAGTTATAATGAGCAGAGTAATCATTATAGGAGGAGGGGCAGCCGGGATTCTGGCTGCCGTTTCTGCAGCTGCCAAAGGGCATGAAGTTTGTATCTATGAAAAAAATGAAAAATTGGGAAAAAAATTATATATCACAGGAAAGGGACGTTGCAATGTGACCAACGCCTCAGATATGCAGACAGTGATGAACAATGTAGTTCGCAATCCCAAATTTTTATACAGTTCATTTAAGAATTTGACGAATGAAGATATTATGCAGATGATTGAAAATGCTGGCTGTGCCCTTAAGGTAGAGAGAGGAAATCGAGTATTTCCTGTTTCGGACCATTCATCTGATGTATTAAAGGCATTGGAAAAGATATTGAGGGACTATGGTGTAAAGGTATTTTTAAAATCTGAGGTTACAGGACTTTTGATTGAGGAAGAGTGTATTAAGGGGATTACGGTAAAGGGAAATGAGAAAGTGCTAGCGGATGCTGTCATTGTTGCTACAGGGGGATTAAGTTACCCAGCGACAGGTTCAACAGGGGACGGCCATCGCTTTGCAAAGAGGGCAGGACATCGGTTGAAGGAATGCCTGCCTTCACTTGTTCCCCTAGTGATTGAGGAGCCAACTTGTGGAGATTTACAGGGACTTTCTCTAAAGAATATCGAAGTTTGTGTACTCCGATGGAGGTAAAGAACTCTACAGAGATTTTGGTGAAATGTTATTTACTCACTTTGGTGTCAGCGGTCCTGTCATTTTATCCTCAAGTTCTTATGTAGTGGAAAGCTTAAAAAAGCATAAGTTGTTGCTTCATATTGATTTAAAGCCTGCACTGAGCTTTGAACAATTGGAACAAAGAGTTCTTCGAGATTTCTTGGAATTTAAAAATAAGAATTTAAAGAATGCTTTGGTGAAGCTATTTCCAGCAAGATTGATTCCGGAAGTGATTCGTCAATCGGGTATTCCAACTGGTATTCAAGTCAATGCAATTACAAAGAAGCAGAGACAAGATTTAATTCGAGCAACAAAATGTTTGGAATATACGATTGTGGGCACACGAGGATTTAAGGAGGCCATTATCACAAAGGTGGTGTCGATGTTTCTCAAATCAATCCTTCAACTATGGAATCAAAGCTCATTAAGGGCTTGTATTTTGTAGGGGAAATATTGGATTTGGATGCACTGACTGGGGGCTATAATTTGCAAATTGCATGGTCAACAGGTTGGTGTGCTGGAGAGGATATAGAATATGTTGAATAAGAGATTGAATATTGCGATTGATGGACCAGCAGGGGCAGGAAAGTCAACGATTGCAAAAATGGTCAGCAAAAAATTAAATTGTATTTATGTTGATACAGGTGCAATGTATCGCGCTGTGGCATTATTTTTCATTAAAAATGGAATTGCAAGTGATGATGAAAAAAGAATTGCCAAAGAAATAGAGAATATCCAGGTGGATATTCAATTTGAAGCAGGGGATCAGAAAGTATTGCTCAATGGAAAAGATGTCACAGAGGAGATTCGTGCAGAGCGAGTGGGCAATTGGGCAAGTGAAATAAGCAAGTATACTCTTGTTCGAGAGTATCTTGTGAAAATGCAAAGGGAAGTTGCTACAAAGCAAGATGTGGTAATGGATGGGCGAGATATTGGTACAGTGGTATTGCCACAGGCCAATGTAAAAATTTATTTAACGGCATCATCAAAGGTTCGAGCGATGCGCAGGTACAATGAACTCACACAAAAGGGTGTATTTTGTGATATTCATGATATTGAGCAGGGAATTATGGAAAGAGATGCACAAGATATGAATAGAGAAATCTCTCCACTTCGTCAAGCAAAAGATGCAATTCTCATTGATTCATCGAATATGACAATTGATGAAGTGGTGGAAAAAATTGTTTCATTGGCAAGGGAGAGATAGAATATGCGAGAGGTGATTTTAGCAGAAACCGCAGGATTTTGCTTTGGTGTACAGAAGGCAATGGATACTGTTTACAGCGAAGTAGAAAAGGGAAATCAAGTGTATACTTTGGGACCAATTATTCATAATGAAGAAGTGGTCAAAGATTTAGCTAGCAAGGGTGTGCAGGTGATTGAGGGATTGGATGAATTAAAAGAGAGTGGAACTTTAATTATTCGTTCCCATGGTATCAGTAAGGATGTGATGGATACCTGCCTAGACAGTGGAATGAAGGTGGTTGATGCTACTTGTCCATTTGTGAAAAAGATTCATAATATTGTACAAGAGGAGTGCAAGATAGGAAGAAGAGTCATCATTTTTGGAAATCCAAAACATCCAGAAGTGGAAGGCATTCAAGGCTGGGGAGATGAAAATACAGTAGCAGTAGAAAACTTTGAGGGTTTTATGAATTTGAATTTGAAACCAGATGAAAAGATTAGTATTGTTGCACAGACAACATATAATTACAACAAATTCAAAGAAATTCTTGATAAATAAGTGATTTAGGTTATGATATTAAGTGTTTTAATACGATTTGCAATGCTACACAGGAAAGACAAGTGGAGGCTCGCGAGATTGCGGCCAAAGTAGATGCGATGATTGTGATTGGTGGTAAATCCAGTTCAAACACAGCAAAACTTGTAGAAATTTGTAAAAATGAGTGTGCAAATACCATTTTTATTCAGACACTTGAAGATTTAAATTTAGATGATTTATTTTCTGTGCGCAGTGTAGGCATTACAGCAGGGGCTTCAACCCCAAAACAAATCATTGAGGAGGTTCATAGTAATGTCAGACCTTAGTTTTGAAGAGATGTTAGAGGATTCATTAAAAACAATACGTACAGGAGAGGTTGTCACTGGTAAAGTAATCAATGTTAAAGAAGACCAGATCATTTTGAATATTGGTTTTAAGTCAGATGGTATTATTACTCGTAACGAGTACACAAATGACAACAGTCTAGATCTTCGTACTGTAGTTCATGAAGGTGATGAAATTGAGGCAAAGGTTCTCAAAGTGAATGATGGAGAGGGACAGGTAGTTCTTTCTTCAAGAAGACTTGCCGTAGATAAAGGTTCATTAAAGTTACAGCAAGCATTTGAAAATCATGAGATACTTACAGCAAGGGTTTTACAAGTACTTGAGGGTGGTCTTAGTGTAGATATTGAGGACACAAAGGTGTTTATTCCAGCAAGTCTTGTATCAGATACTTATGAGAAAGATTTGAAAAAGTATGCAGGTCAGGAGATTAGCTTTGTTCTCACAGAGTTCAATCCAAGACGTCGTCGCATTATTGGCGACCGCAAGGAGTTGATGAAGGCGAAGAAGGCGGAACTTCAAAAAGAACTCTTTGCTAGAATTAAACCAGGGGATAGAGTTGAGGGCGTTGTAAAAAATGTCACGGATTTTGGTGCTTTTGTTGATCTTGGCGGAGCAGATGGTCTTCTTCATATTTCAGAGATGAGTTGGGGAAGAATTGAAAATCCAAAGAGGGTATTTAAGACAGGCGATAAGGTGACCGTAATGATCAAGGATATCACTGGTGAGAAGATTGCTTTGAGCATGAAGTTCCCAGAGGTTAATCCATGGAAGGATGCAGCAGAAAAGTATGCAAAGGGCACAGTGGTTAAGGGTCGTGTTGCTCGTATGACAGATTTTGGTGCCTTTGTTGAACTTGAGCCAGGTATTGATGCACTCCTACATGTTTCTCAGATTGCAAAAGATCATGTAGAAAAGCCATCTGATGTACTCAAAGTAGGTCAGGAAGTTGAGGCTCGCGTAGTGGATATCAACGAAGAGGATCAAAAGATTTCTTTGAGCATCAGAAGTTTGCTGAACAATCAGGAGAAAGAGTCTGTTGACGAGGAATAATTTGAAGAAATAAAGATGGCTGTTGCACTGTAATTAGTGTGACAGCTTTTTTTATGGAGGAAAGGAGAAGGCAATGAAGATTACAATTATTAGTTTTACAGAGCAGGGGATGCGCCTAGGGCAGCGAGTGAATGAGTTACTAAATACAATGGGGCATCATGTGGAGATGGTGGATCGAATGAAAAATCACCGTGTGCCATTAAAAGAATTTGCAGGAGAATATTTCTATTCCAATGATGCTTTGGTGTTTATTGGGGCCACAGGTATTGCAGTGCGAGCGATTGCTCCATTTTTGAAGGATAAGTTTGAAGATCCAGCAGTTTTGTGTATGGATGAGCTTGGAAATTATGTCATTTCCCTTCTTTCAGGACATATGGGCGGTGCCAATGAACTTTCGAGGATTCTTGCTGAGCATTTGGGGGCAAATGCAGTGATTACGACAGCAACAGATGTCGAGGGTGTTTGGGCTGTGGATGAATGGGCAAAGAAAAATAAGTTAAAGTTGAGTGACAGAAATTGGCCAGGGAGGTGAGTTCACGACTATTGGATGGCGAGAGTGTGGAGATGGTTTCTGGCTATAAGATTATTGGAAAGGTACCAACCTATTTGAGAAATAGTCAGAGTCCAATTTCTATCTATGTGACGAATCGCACATTTAAAAAGAGTACACCTGAAAAATCAATTCTTCGCTTAATTCCAAAGAATATTTGTGTTGGCGTGGGCTGTAAGAAAGATACAGAAATTGAAAAGATGGATGAGGCTTTTTCTGCGTGGTTGACAAAAAATCAAATTGATGGTGCAGCAATTGCCAGCTTTGCTACCATTGACTTAAAGGCCAATGAACCAGCTATCTTGGCCTTGGCAAAGAAGTACAAGGCAAGATTAAAAATTTACACTGCAAAGGATTTGGAAAAGGCAAAGGGGGATTTTAATGACTCCGAGTTTGTAGAAGAGATTACAGGAGTTGGCAATGTGTGTGAGCGTGCAAGTAGTTTAGTGTATTCAGAGAGAATGTCCGAAAAGGAATGCTTTGATGGGATTACCTTTGCGAGCACTTACAACAAGGACTTGACCTATGCATTCTTCTAGTTTTATCCTAGTGATTGCAGATAAAAAGAGTGCAAGGACGGTCAAAGCAATAGAAAGAAGCTATAGTGAGGTCAGGGTAGTGTTTGAATTGGGGCGCTGCCTTGACCCCATTGATATGGAGGAAAAAAAGAGGATCGAAGAGAATGCTAGATATGGACAAGAACTGGCGAGATTAGCAAAAAAAATTTACCTTGTGCGAGAAGAAAATTTGACAGTACTGAAGTAATGGAGTACGATGTAAAAGTTATTAGATAAATGAATAGAGAAAGAAGGAAGAAAATGCTAAAACTTGTAAAGTATCTTCGTGGATACACCAAAGAGTCCATACTTGCTCCACTCTTTAAATTGTTGGAAGCAAGTTTTGAGCTATTGGTTCCCCTAGTGATGGCTGGAATAATTGACCATGGTATTGCCCAGGAAAACACAGCCTATATTGTAAGGATGGGGGCGGTACTAGTGGGATTGGCCATCGTTGGGCTTTGCAGTGCTATTACGGCACAATATTTTAGTGCAAAGGCCGCAGCGGGTTTGGAACAGCACTCAGAGATGATTTGTTTCGACATATCCTTGGATTTTCTCATGCTGAAACAGATTTACTGGGCAGGGATACATTCACAACCCGTATGACCAATGATACTAATCAAATTCAGGCGGGAGTAAATTTGTTCTTTCGATTGGTATTACGTTCTCCGTTTATTGTCTTTGGTGCATTGGTGATGTCCTTTAGTATTGATGTGAGAGAATCTCTGATTTTTGTAGTGGTCATCGCACTTTTGGCAGTGATTGTGGCAAGTATTATGGGGCAGACTGTCAAAATGTATAAGCAGGTGCAAAAGCGACTGGATGATGTCCTTGGTCAGACATCAGAAAACCTTACAGGAGTGCGTGTAATCCGTGCTTTTTCTAGGCAAAGCGATGAGATTTCGACCTACAAAGATCGAACACAGAACTTGTCAGATATGCAAATTCATGTGGGCAATCTTTCTGCATTGATGAATCCATTGACCTATGTTGTCATTAATTTGGGCATTGTTGCGATCTTAAAGACGGGCTCTGTCAAGGTCAATGTGGGTACATTGACACAGGGAGAGGTTGTTGCTCTGGTCAATTATATGTCTCAGATTTTGGTGGAACTCGTTAAAGTTGCTAATCTCATTATTAATATGTCAAAGGCCTCAGCATGTGCAAGGCGTGTCAATGAAGTATTTGCCATTCAAAATTCATTGGTCGATGGGAAAGAAGATGCCTTACAGAGTTGGGATAGTGCAAAAGAGGAGGCAGTGATTTGTTTTAAGGATGTCAACTTCTCCTATCCAAATGCTGGAGCAGATGCACTGGAAGAAATTAATTTTAGTGTAAATAAGGGGCAGATGATTGGCGTTATTGGAGGAACTGGTTCTGGAAAATCAACTTTGGTCAATCTGATTCCAAGATTTTATGATGTTCGTCAGGGAGAGGTAGAGATTGCTGGAAAAAATGTCAAGGAGTATTCTCTTTCGTCACTTCGAAGGCTGATTGGTATTGTTGAGCAAAAGAGTCGACTGTTTAAGGGAAGTATACGGTCAAATTTACTTTGGGGAGATGAACAAGCAACAGATGAGCAGATGAACAGAGCAGCGAGTATTGCACAGGCAGCTGAAGTTATCAACAAAAAAGAGGGAAGATTGGACGAACCAGTAAGACAACTTGGTGCAAACTTTTCTGGTGGTCAAAAGCAGCGTCTTTCGATTACAAGGACATTGGTAAAAAAACCAAAGGTATTGATTTTAGATGATTCTTCCTCCGCCCTTGACTATGCGACCGATGCCAAACTTCGAAATGCTATTAAAAATGAACTTGTGGGGACCACCGTATTTATGGTTTCACAGAGGATTTCTTCCATTCGCCACGCAGACCAGATTTTGGTACTTGATGATGGAAGAATTGTTGGAATGGGAAAACATGAAGATTTAGTAAAACATTGTCAGGTCTATCAAGAAATTTGTATGTCGCAGCTTTCAAGGGAGGAGGTAGAGAACAATGCAGAAAAATAATTCAAAGAGTACAATGCGAAGAATATTGATATTAATTAAGCCCTATCGTCTGCGTATGTGTTTGGGTATTCTTCTTGCCATCGTTGTGGTGATTACAACCTTACTTCTTCCTATACTTACAGGAAAAGCAGTGGACACCATATTGGGAAAGGATCATGTAAACTTTGAAAAACTTGCAAAAATTATTATCCAGATGATTTTGGCAATGGTGGTTACTTCTGTTGCACAGTGGTTGATGTCAGCAATCAATAATTCGGTGGTGTATCGAATGATTCGAGATATTCGAATGCAAGCCTTTGATAAATTGCAAAGACTTCCCATCTCCTACATTGATGGAAACAGTCATGGAGATATCATCAGTCGAATTATTAATGATGTGGATCAATTCTCAGATGGTTTACTTCTTGGATTTTCCCAATTACTCACGGGAGTGTTGACAATTCTTTTGACTTTAGTCTTTATGTTCAGCGTCAGTATTCGAATTACATTGGTTGTTATTTTGGTCACTCCACTGTCTATGTTTGTGGCTGCATTTATTGCAAAGAAGAGCTATGTCCATTTTAAAAATCAATCCACAAGACGTGGAGAGATGACGGGAATTGTCGATGAGATGGTGGGAGGAATTTCGACGATCAAAGCTTTTGGTGTAGAAGAAATGGCACTGGATAGTTTTGAACAAGCAGATGAAAATCTAAGAGATGCCTATGTCAAGGCAACCTTTTTCTCCTCGATATCTAACCCTGCAACAAGATTTGTCAATGCGCTTGTCTATGCAGGTGTGGGGATTACAGGTGCGTTTTTAGCCATCTCTGGCTATATTTCGGTTGGACAATTAGCAAGTGTATTGAGCTATGCACAGCAGTACACGAAGCCATTTAATGATATTTCGGGCGTGGTGACAGAGTTACAAAATTCCATTGCCTGTGCAGCTAGAGTATTTGCATTGATTGATGAGAGCGAGATTGTAGCTGATCCAGAAAATGCAGTGGAATTAAAAAATGTTGAGGGCAATGTAAAATTAGAAAATGTTGAATTTTCTTATGTTCCAGATAAGAAGTTTATTGATAATCTCAATATTGATGTCAAGAAAGGGCAAAGAGTTGCCTTTGTTGGACCGACAGGTTGTGGAAAGACCACAGTCATTAATCTTTTAATGCGTTTTTATGAAATTACAGGTGGAAGGATTAGTGTTGAGGGGATTAGTACAAAGGAGGTGACAAGGGATTCTCTAGTGAAGTCCTTTGGTATGGTTTTGCAGGACACTTGGTTAAAGTCTGGAACCATCAGAGAAAATATTGCTATGGGAAAGCCTGATGCCAGTATGGGAGAAATTGTGGCTGCGGCGAAGGAAGCCTATGCGGATGGATTTATTCGTCGATTACCAAATGGCTATGATACTGTCATTACAGAAGGCGGGGAAAACTTTTCTGCAGGCCAGCGTCAGCTTCTGTGTATTGCCAGAGTGATGCTTTGCTTACCTCCAATTTTAATCTTGGATGAGGCAACATCTTCGATTGATACGAGAACAGAATTAAAGATTCAAGATGCCTTTGATAAGATGATGCAGGGAAGGACAAGCTTTATTGTTGCTCACAGACTCTCAACCATTCGAAGTGCGGATGTCATTATGGTTATGAAGGACGGACATATTATTGAGAGTGGAAAACATGAGGAATTGCTGGAGAAAAAGGGATTTTATGCAAATTTGTATAATAGTCAGTTTGCTTAGTAAGAGGAGAAAAAATGAAGATTAAAGAGTTGATTGTATGTGCAATGGCGATGGCACTCGGTTTTATTGCTTCATATATTAAAATTTTTGCTATGCCTTTTGGGGGAGCTGTTACACTGTTTAGTATGTTTTTTGTCTGTTTAATTGGCTATTGGTATGGTTTAAAGGCAGGAATTTTAGGTGGTTTTGCCTATGGCGTTTTACAATTTTTACAGGAACCTTATGTGCTTTCCATTTTTCAAGTTTGCTGTGACTATTTCTTTGCCTTTGCTGCGTTGGGACTTTCAGGGGCATTTAGAAATCAGAAGCATGGTTTTGAAAAGGGATTTTTATTGGCTGTGATAGTGAGAGGTTTTTTTCATTCTCTGGGGGGATATTTGTATTGGTTTTCCTATATGCCAGAAAATTTCCCACAGAGCTTGAAGATGTTTTATCCTGTGATTTATAATTATAGCTATTTGTTAGCTGAGGGTATTTTGACACTTTTGGTTATTCAGGTGCCAGCAGTAAAAAGTGCGATGAACTATGTGAAAAGAGAGGTTATTGGTGGCACACAGTAGTTGTGACAGATGATGTATAGAGAGGGAGAATGGAATGATTAAGGAACAATTAGATAAAATTAAAGAAGAGGCACTTCAAAAGATTGCCAAAGTAAATAATCTAGATATGCTCAATGATTTAAAGGTTGCCTATCTTGGAAAAAAGGGCGAGCTTACGGCTGTACTAAAGGGAATGAAGGATGTTCTGCCTGAGGACAAGCCAAAGGTCGGACAGATGGTCAATGAAGTGAGACAGATGCTAGAGGAAAAGCTGGCACAGACAAAGGATGAACTGGTAAAGATTGCACGAGAAGAGCAAATGAAGATGGAAACCATTGATGTAACTTTGCCTGCAAAGAAAAATGTATTGGGACACAGTCATCCAAATACAGTTGCGCTCAATGAGGTGGAGAGAATTTTCACCTCCATGGGCTATGAAGTTGTGGAGGGACCAGAGATTGAGTATGACGAGTACAATTTTGCAAAGCTCAATATTCCAGCCAATCACCCAGCAAAGGACGAGCAAGATACCTTTTATATCAACAAGGAAATTGTGTTGAGAACACAAACTTCTCCAGTGCAAGCCAGAATGATGGAAAAGGGAAAATTGCCAATCCGCATGATTTCTCCAGGTCGAGTTTTCCGTTCTGATGAAGTTGATGCAACACATTCTCCAAGTTTTCATCAGGTCGAAGGATTGGTTATTGATAAGAATATTACATTTGCAGATTTAAAGGGAACATTGGCAGAATTTGCCAAAATGCTTTTTGGACCAGAAACAAAAGTGAAATTTAGACCACATCACTTCCCGTTTACAGAGCCAAGTGCGGAGATGGATGTAACTTGTTTTAAATGTGGAGGCAAGGGATGCCGTTTCTGTAAGGGCAGTGGCTGGATTGAAATCTTAGGTTGTGGAATGGTGCATCCAAATGTGCTGGATATGTGTGGTGTGGATAAAAATGAATATACAGGTTTTGCCTTTGGTGTGGGACTGGAAAGAATCGCACTTTTGAAATATGAAATTGATGATATGCGCCTACTATATGAAAATGATATTCGTTTTTTACAGCAGTTCTAAAATAAGACAGATAAGGAGAGAGTAATGGATACAGCATTATCTTGGATTAAAGCGTATGTGCCAGATTTAGAGGTGAGTGCACACGATTATACGGAGGCAATGACGCTTACGGGAACAAAGGTTGAAGGCTATCGGGAGCTGGATAAGAATTTAGAAAAAATTGTAGTGGGAGAAATTTGCTCCATTGAAAAGCACCCAGATGCAGATAAGTTGATTATTTGTCAGGTAAATATTGGGGCGGATGCACCAATTCAAATTGTAACGGGGGCATCGAATGTCCATGTGGGAGATAAGGTTCCTGTAGTCCTTGATGGAGGAAAAGTTGCAGGCGGCCATGATGGTGGTCCACGGCCAGAAGAGGGTATCCGAATTAAAAAGGGAAAACTTCGCGGTGTAGAATCTTTTGGAATGATGTGTTCTATTGAAGAGCTTGGTGCAGATCGAGAATACTATCCTGACGCACCAGAAAGTGGAATTTATATTTTGCCAGCAGATAGTGTGCCAGGCGATGATGCCATTGAAGTCATTGGTCTTCGAGATACTGTCTTTGAATATGAGATTACTTCCAATCGTGTGGATTGCTATGCTGTCATTGGAATTGCTAGAGAGGCCGCTGCGACATTTGGAAAAGAATTTGTTCTTCCAAAGATTAAGCCAACAGGAAATCACGAGAATGTCAATGACTTTTTGAGGGTGGATGTAGAGGATACAGAACTTTGTAAGCGATATACAGCAAGAATGGTTAAAAATATTCAACTTGCTCCTTCTCCAAGGTGGATGCAAAAGCGATTGGCAGCAAGTGGAATTCGCCCAATCAACAACATTGTTGACATCACAAACTATGTGATGGAAGAATATGGTCAGCCAATGCATGCCTATGACTATGAAAATATTGCAGGAAAGAAAATTGTTGTAAAGCGTGCAGAAAATGGCGAACTCTTTGAGACATTGGATGGTCAAGAGAGAAAGTTAGATGATCAGGTTTTAATGATTCGTGATGGGGAAAGGCAATCGGCATTGCGGGAATTATGGGCGGTGAGAATTCAAAGATTACAGATGATGTGCAGACTATGATTTTTGAGGCAGCAACATTTGATGGCACAAATATCCGACTCTCATCTAAACGTCTCGGACTTCGTACAGATGCATCTGGAAAGTTTGAAAAGGGACTTGATCCAAATAATGCCATCGATGCGATCAATCGTGCCTGTGAACTTATCGAGGAATTGGGTGCAGGTGAGGTTGTCGGTGGTGTTGTGGATATCTATCCAAATAAGGTTGAACCATCTCGTGTAAAATTTGAACCAGACCGAATCAATCGTTTGCTCGGAACGAATATTTTAAAGGAAGAGATGATTGGCTACTTTGAAAAAATTGAGTTGATGTATGATGAAAAGACCAATGAGATTGTTGCACCAACATTTCGTCAGGACATTCATGTAATGGCTGATCTGGCAGAGGAAGTGGCAAGATTCTTCGGCTATGATAAGATTCCGACAACATTGCCAAGTGGAGAGGCAACGATGGGAGGGATTACCTATAAGTTGCGCATCGAAGAACAGGCGAGAGAAACTGCACAATTTTTGGGATTTTCTGAGGCAATGAACTATTCATTTGAAAGTCCAAAAGTTTTTGATCGTTTAAACTTTGCAAAGGACAGCAAGGATCGCATGGCAATCGAGATTATGAATCCACTTGGAGAAGATTTCTCGGTGATGAGAACTACACCATTACATGGTCTTCTCAATTCATTGTCTACGAATTACAACAGAAGAAATAAGGATGTCAAACTCTATGAGCTTGCCAATGTTTACAGACCAAAGACTTTGCCGTTGACAGAGCTTCCAGATGAAAGAATGCAATTTGCTCTTGGATTTTATGGAGCGGGTGATTTCTTTGTGATGAAGGGCGTTGTGGAAGAGTTTTTTGAGCGAGTTGGTTTAAAGGAAAAAGTCACCTATGAACCTCATTGCGATAGACCATTTTTGCATCCAGGAAGAAGAGCAGATATCATTTATTGTGGCAAGACTTTGGGCTATCTGGGGGAGGTTCATCCAGAAGTTGCACAAATTATAAGCTTGGAGAAAAGACATATATTGCTGTATTGGATATGCCGGTACTCATTCCATTTACTTCTTTTGACATTAAGTATACCGGCATTGCAAAGTATCCAGCAATGACAAGAGATATTTCTATGGTTGTTCCAAAAGAAATTTTGGCTGGACAGATTGAAGAGGTAATTGAAAAATTTGGTGGTGACAGTCTAGAATCTTATGCTCTATTTGATATCTATGAGGGAGACCAGATTCAAGAGGGATTTAAGTCAATGGCCTATACGATTACATTCCGTCGCAAGGAGAGAACCTTGGAAGAGAAGGAAGTTGTAACGGCAATGGATGCGATTGTCAATGCGTTAAAAGAGCTTGGAATTAGCTTGCGTGCTTAGTTGACAAAAAGGATGGTCTGCTTTATAATCTTAAGGAAATATAAACTGTTGATTAATTTTTTGGAAGGATGTTAGGTGAATACTATGGCAAATGCGAGAGCAAACAAAAAGGCAGCAGCAAAGGCAGCAGTGGTTGAGAAGAAAGTAGTAGCAGTAAAAGAGGCTCCAAAAGCAGAGGCTCCAAAGGCAGAGACAAAAAAAGTTGAGCCAACAAAGACAACAGAGACACCAAAGACAGAGACAAAGAAGGCAGCAGCACCAAAGAAGGCAGTAGTTACAAAAGTAAAGGCTGCAGTTCAATTTGGTGGCAAAGATGTAGATATTGACGCTTTGGTAAAACAAGCAAAGAAAGCATACAAGGATATACATAAAGATGTAAGCATCAAGAGTATGGATGTCTATATCAATGCAGATGATTCGGCAGCTTACTTGTTGTCAACGGTGAAGAAGCACCAGAGATTAAGATTACTTTATAGAGATGATGTCGGCACAGTCTTTTGGCTGTGCCGATATTTCGATAATAACGAAAGTGAGAGAAAAGAATGACAAAGATTAGAACACGCTATGCACCAAGTCCAACAGGAAGAATGCATGTAGGGAACTTGAGAACAGCACTCTATGCCTATTTGATTGCCAAACATGAGGGCGGAGATTTCCTCTTGCGCATTGAAGATACAGATCAAGAAAGATTTGTTGAGGGTGCAACAGAAATTATCTATAGGACACTGGAAGAAACAGGACTTGTACATGATGAGGGGCCAGATAAGGATGGTGGTTGCGGCCCTTATGTGCAGAGCGAGCGACAAGCAGAGGGCATTTACTTAGAATATGCAAAAAAGCTGGTGGAAAAAGGAGAGGCTTACTATTGCTTTTGTGATGCCGAGCGTTTGGCTACACTAAAAAGAACAGTCAATGGCGAAGAAATTATGAGCTATGATAAGCATTGTCTTGGTCTTTCAAAAGAAGAAGTGGAGGCAAATTTAGCTGCGAATAAGCCATATGTTATTCGACAAAATAATCCGACACAGGGAAAGACCACCTTCCATGATGAGCTCTACGGAGATATTTCTGTGGACAATGCCGAACTTGATGATATGGTATTGATTAAGTCGGATGGATATCCAACATATAATTTTGCCAATGTTGTCGATGACCATTTGATGGGAATTACTCATGTTGTGCGTGGAAATGAATATTTGTCTTCCTCACCAAAATATAATCGACTCTATGAGGCTTTTGGATGGGAAGTGCCAGTGTATGTTCACTGCCCACTCATTACTAATGAAGAACACAAAAAACTTTCAAAGCGTAGTGGTCACGCATCATTTGAAGATCTTGTGGAGGCAGGGTATTTGCCAGAGGCCATTGTCAACTATGTGGCACTTCTTGGTTGGTCACCAGAAGACGATCAAGAAATCTTTTCGTTGCCAGAATTGGTAGAGAAATTCAATTACCACAATATCAGCAAATCTCCAGCTGTTTTTGATATGGTTAAGTTTGGTTGGATGAATGGAGAGTATTTAAAGGCAATGGATGAGGAGAAGTTTTTTGAACTCGCCAAGCCGTATATTGAGGCTGTCATTAAAAAGCCTCTGGATCTTCGAAAAATTTCAAATATGGTTAAGTCAAGAATTGAGAAATTCCCAGACATCAATGACTTAATTGATTTCTTTGAAGAAATGCCAGAGTATGATATTGAAATATACAATCACAAAAAGATGAAGAGCAATACAGAAACTTCATTGAAGGTATTGAGAGAGACTTTGCCAATTCTTGAGGCACAGGAAGATTTCAAATGATGCCCTCTTTGCACGATTGTCAGAGTACATTAAAGAGACTGGAGTAAAGACAGGATTTGTAATGTGGCCACTTCGCACAGCACTTTCTGGAAAGCAATCGACACCAGCGGGTGCAACAGAAATTATGGAAGTGCTTGGAAAAGAGGAGTCTCTACAGAGGATAAAACTTGGAATCTATAAATTACAGTAAGAGTCAAAGAGAGGCTGTGGAGTTTGGAGCAGGACCAATGATGGTATTAGCTGGTCCTGGCTCTGGGAAGACATTTGTCATCACCCACAGAGTTTGTCATTTGATTGAAAAGCAAAATATTCGACCAGAGAATATCTTGGTTGTCACCTTCTCAAAAGCAGCTGCAGTGGAAATGAGAGAGCGATTTATCAAGTTAATGCCAGATAAGCAGGGTGAAAGAGTGACTTGGGGAACTTTTCACTCTGTTTATTTTCATCTTTTGCGAACAGCTTATGGCTATCGAGGCGACCAGGTGATTACAGATGCTGAGCGATATGATGTTATCAGAGAATTGATGAAGAAAAATCAGATGGAGAGCGAAGATGTTGTGGGACTTGGCACAGAAATTCTTTCAGAAATTGCCATTGTAAAACAAGAGAGAATGGATATCTTGCACTACTATGCACATAGCTGTCCAGCTGATCTTTTTCGACAGATTTTTGTGGATTATGAAAAGAGCATTAGCGAGAGAAAGAAAATTGATTTTGAGGATATGCTCGTGATGACATATGAATTGTTATCACAAAGAGAAGATATTCGGAGGGCGTGTGAAAATCGCTATCAATATATTTTGGTTGACGAGTTTCAAGATATCAATCGAATGCAATATGAAATTATTCAGCTCATCGCAGGGGAAAGGGCAAATTTGACGATTGTGGGAGATGATGATCAATCCATCTACCGCTTTCGAGGAGCAAAGCCAGAGATTATGCTCGGCTTTGCAAAGGACTATCCCAAAGTAAAAAAAGTATTACTCGATATTAATTTTCGTTCCACTACACAGATTATTGAGGCGGCAGGGAAATTAATTGCTCACAATAAGGAAAGATTTGAAAAGCAAATTACAGCGGCAAGAGGGAATGGAAGACCAGTGGATGTTATTCGATTTAAAAATGTCTATCAAGAAGTAAAGAGCATTATTGATGATATTAGCGATTATGTCAAAGCAGGTCATTCTCTGGATGATATTGCGATTCTCTATCGGACAAATTTACAGCCTCGATTGATGACGGAGATGCTTATGCAATATAATATTCCCTTTGTGATGAAGGACAATATTCCCAATCTCTACGACCATTGGATTGCCAGAGATATCAAGTCCTATTTAAGATTATCTATTGGAATGGCGAAGAGAGGGGATTTACTTCGCATTTGTAATCGCCCAAATCGCTATATTAAGAGAGAAGCATTGCAGTTTCGGATGGTCAAATAAGAGATTTATTTAAGTACTATGAGGACAAACCCTATATGATTGAGCGTATTGCTCAACTGAAGACAAACTTGCGAGCAATTCAAAATATGCGACCAGGGATGGCCGTGCGCTTTATTCGAAAGGGAATCGGCTATGATGAATTTTTGGAAGAATATGCCCAATATCATGGCATAGAAGAAGATGAACTTCTCGATATTTTAGGTGAGCTTGAGCAATCAGCTGACTGTTTTGAGACCATCCTTGATTGGTTCTCTCATATGGAAGAGTACAAGGAAAAATTGGCACAGACCAAGAAACAAGAAGAAAAAATAGGGGTTCGATTGATGACCTTTCATTCTTCTAAAGGGTTGGAATATAAAATTGTCTATATGATTGACTGTAATCAAGGTATTACGCCCCATAGAAAGGCCAAAGCTATAGAGGATATGGAAGAGGAGCGAAGAATGTTTTATGTGGCGATGACCAGAGCAAAAGACCGATTGTATGTTTATAGTGCGGATTCTAGCTTTCACAAGAAAGCAGAATTGTCAGACTTTGTGAAAGAAATTTTGTAGACAAAAGGGAGTGCCAAAGTTATACTATAGAAATAAATTATAGAAAGGAAGAAAGACATGGAAGAAATAGAGAGGGACTTTTTGGCGGAGAAGAGACAACAGTGACGATTACCTTGGAAGATGATTCCACCATTGATTGTGTTGTATTGACTATTTTTGAGGCAGATGACAGGGAGTATATTGCGGTAATGCCAGAGGACGAGAACAATGAAAATGTTTACTTGTACCGCTACCGTGAGCTAGAAGATGGTCAGCCAGAGTTGACAAATATTGAAACCGATGAGGAATATGAGATTGTATCAGATGCCTTTGATGAGCTCTTAGACGAACAAGAGTTTAATGAAATTATGGGTGATTTTGACGACGAAGAATAGAGATGAATATATTTCAAATGATTGGTCCTATTATGATTGGACCTTCAAGTTCTCACACAGCAGGAGCAGTGCGGTTAGGGCATGTGGTCAATAAAATTGCCAATGATGACAAAATTGTGGATGTAACCTTTGAGCTTTCAGGTTCATTTGCAAGAACTTATAAAGGACATGGCACTGACCGTGCACTCCTTGCTGGTGTGATGGGATATCACAGCTATGCCGAAGAAATTCGAGATGCCCTTAAAATTGCTAAAGAAAAAAATATTTCCTATCGCTTTATTGCCAAGGATATTGCAGGTGCACATCCCAATACAGCTCGCATTTATTTTCAATGCGAAAGTGGTGCAACAGGCAGTGTGCAGGGAGCAAGTATTGGCGGTGGAAATATCCGTGTGGACTATGTCAATGGCATGCGTGTGGACTTTAATGGGGATTATACAACCATTTTAATTTTGCATGATGACCGGCCAGGCGTTATTGCAGAGGTGACGAATTTAATTCATATCAAGTATAGAGATTTAAACATCAATAATTTTAAGCTTTCCAGACAGGAAAAGGGTGGACTGGCTTTGATGACCATTGAACTTGATGACAAGCCATCACAAGAATTGATTGATGATTTAAAGCGTGTTCAATATGTGCACAATGCAGTATTGATTCGGGCCATATAGAAAGGAATAGTGGTGAAGTACAATTCAATTCAAGAGCTAGTGGATATTGCGACAAGAGAAAACAAAAAGATTAGCGAAATTTGTATCAAAGACCAAGCACGGCAATTAGAAATGAGCGAAGAAGAAATCTTTCAAAAAATGGAAGAGAGCTTCTTGGTGATGATTGAATCGGCAAAGCCAAATCAAACTTTGCGTTCGACTTCAGGTTTAACTGGTGGCGAGGGATATCAAATGATGGAGTATGCCAATAAATCCGAAGGGGGATTGAGTGGCAGATTTTTGACTCGGGCAATGGCAAGGGCAATGGCGGTTTCCAATTGCAATGCGGCGATGGGAAAGATTGTTGCAGCACCGACAGCAGGTAGTTGTGGGATATTGCCGGGATGTTTGGTAAGTATGTACGAAGAAGGACGAGCAAAGAAAGAAGATGTTATTCGAGCGATTTTTACAGCGGGGGCATTTGGCATGGTTGTTGCAGAGAGAGCTTCGGTTGCAGGGGCACAGGGTGGATGTCAGGCAGAATGCGGGTCGGCTTCGGGAATGGCCGCAGCAGCACTTGTTGAATTACAGGGAGGAACACCACAGCAATGTGCGGATGCCCTTGGAATGGCGATTGTCAATCAGCTAGGTCTTGTCTGTGATCCAGTGGCGGGACTTGTGGAAGTCCCTTGTATCAAGCGAAATGTCTCTGGTGTGATGATTGCATTTTCATCCGCAGATATGGCTCTTTCAGGAATTGAATTAAAGATTCCAACAGATGAGTGCATCGATGCGATGCGTGAAGTTGGAGATGCACTTCCTTGCGCTCTAAAAGAAACAGCAGCAGGAGGATTGGCTGCGACACCAACGGGAAAGAAGTTAAAAGAGCAAGTCTTTGGACAAGAGGGATAAAAAAAGAGAGTTTCCAGCGATTGGTGATATGTACTCAGAATTCAATATATATGTTATGGACTAAACAGAACAAATGGATGCTATCCTGTACTTTACAGGTAGCATCCATTTTGTTTTTCGATGAACTTGGAACAAGCCTTCAAAGGATATTTTTTCTATACTCTGAAGGCGAAAATCCTTTTACCTTATGAAAAAGTCGGCTAAAGTATAGCGGATTATCATATCCGACAATTCTTGAAATTTCGGATATGGAATATTTTGTAGTTTCAAGAAGCAACTGTGCATTGGATATTCTGGCTGAAACAATAAATTGCATAGGTGTAGTGCCAGAATATTTTAAAGTTTCTGATAAACCAACTTATACTCATACCCCTTGATGTGGCATACTCTTCAATGCTTATTTCGCTACTATAATTATCGCTGAAATATTGTGTTGCCATATCCATTTCATTGTCCAGATAGATATCTGAGATTTTCCTATCCTTTTGAAGTTCCCTATGTATACCAATGAGCAGCTGTTGCATAAGTATTGACAGAAGTTCTTCATAGTGATCCTGACAACGCTGCAATTCTGATATCATTTTCTTATATATTCTTTCATATTCCAAGGATGTACCCACAAAGAAATAATGTAGATCATCACTGATACCATATTTTCTTAAAATATTTTTTACATTACCTCCTGTGAAATGTACCCAATACACCTCAGTTTTGTCTGTACCATAATATTCATATTTTTGAAATTCTTTCGGACGAAACAAAACCATATTTCCTGCTGTGATAACAGTTTCATTGTCCTTATGATTAAAATGAAAATATGCCTTTCCTGCACTTATATAAATCAACTGATAGTCAAGTCGACCACGAGGTCTGTAAGTGGGAAGTTTCGGCTTGGTGAGCAGACGATAGGTGCCACAGCTTCCCACTATAAGTGGTTTAGATTTATCCTTGAAGTCTATGGCGAAGTTATTCATATATCCATAATTTAAATACATATAACCTCCTAAATTAAAGTTTATATAATTGTATCATTTTGTGCATATTAAATCTATTATAGTTTATAGACAAAAGACTACAAAAATACTAAAATCAAGCTAACTTAATGAAGTACGAAATTGAAAATATTATAGTATGGTATTGTTCATACAAAAGGAGGTTAAAATGATTGTACCGCGTTATTATGAGGACTTGAAGGTTTTACATGAGAACACTATGCCGGCAAGAGCATATTATATTCCGGCTTCAAAGCGAATGGATGATCTTGTAGAGAATCGCAAGGGCTCAGACAGGATTCAATTTTTAAACGGCATATGGAAGTTTAAATATTTTGAAAGTATCTATGATGTAAAGGAAGAATTTTTTGAGCAGGGATTTGATGTATCAGATTATTCAGATATGAAGGTACCGGGAGTGTGGCAAAATGAGGGTTATGATCATCATCAGTATACAAATATAAAATATCCTTTTCCTTTTGATCCTCCCTATGTACCACAGGATATTCCATGTGGAGCGTATGTCTATGATTTTGAATATAAAGAGGATGAGAAAGCCAAAAAAGCATTCTTAAATTTTGAAGGTGTTGACAGCTGCTTTTATCTATGGATAAACGGTTCATATGTGGGATACAGTCAGGTACCACATGCTACAAGTGAATTTGATATCACAGATGTAGTAAAAAACGGAAAGAATACCATTGCTGTTTTGGTAATGAAATGGTGTGACGGATCTTATTTGGAGGATCAGGATAAATTTCGCATGACCGGAATTTTCAGAGATGTATATATCTTGAAAAGACCACAGGCTTGTATAAGAGATTATAAAGTTAATACAGAGGGAGAAAAGTTAAAACTTGATATCGAACTTACAGATCCAGTAGAAGTACAAATAACCCTGGAAGATCAAGCCAAAAGTATAATAGCAAAAGGTAAAATAGAGGAAACCGGAAGTATAGAGTTTAAAGTTTTAAATCCTGTTCTTTGGAATACTGAAAATCCATATCTTTATACCTTGATACTTGAAACAGAGGCAGAGACTATTGTTGAATATGTAGGATTCAGAACCGTTGAGATCATTGATAAGGTGCTTTATTTTAATAAGCAAAAGATAAAGTTTAGAGGTGTAAACAGACATGATTCGGATCCGATAACGGGATTTACAATCAGTATTGAACAAATCATAAAAGACCTTACTTTAATGAAACAGCATAATTTCAATTCTATCCGAAGCAGTCACTATCCGAATGCACCATATTTCTATCAGCTATGTGACAAGTACGGATTTATGGTTATTGATGAGGCGGATATTGAGGCACATGGTCCTGTTATGGTTTACAGAAAAGAGGATACCGACTACAACAGATTCAAAAGATGGAATGAAAAGATAGCGGATGATCCAGCTTGGGAAGCTTCCATTCTTGACAGAGTAGAGCTGATGGTAAAGAGGGAGAAGAACAGACCTTCTATCGTAATGTGGTCAATGGGAAATGAGAGTGCCTACGGTTGCAATTTTGAAAAGGCACTTAAGTGGACAAAAGAGTATGATCCTTCAAGAATTACACAGTATGAGAGTGCAAGATACAGAAATTATGATGTAGTGTACAATTACGATCATCTGGATATATACAGTAGAATGTATCCTTCACTTGATGAAATCAGAGAGTATCTAAAAAATGATGCAAGCAAACCGTTCTTACTGGTAGAGTATTGTCACAGTATGGGAAACGGCCCCGGAGATTTTGAGGATTATTTTGAACTTATTTATGAAAATGATCTTATGTGTGGAGGCTTTGTATGGGAGTGGTGTGACCATGCAATATATAAGGGCACAGCAAAAAATGGTAAAACTATGTACTACTATGGCGGTGACCATGGAGAAAAAGTACATGATTTAAATTTCTGTATGGACGGGCTTGTATATCCAGACAGAAGACCACATACAGGACTGCTTGAATATAAGAATGTCTACAGACCTGCAAGGGTGGTTTCATATGATGAAGAAAGTGGAAAACTGGTGCTTCACAATTATATGGATTTTGATGATCTGAAGGACTTTATAGATGTTAATTATGAAGTGAGCTGTGATGGAATAAGTGTTGAAACCGGAAACTTAGATCTTCCTTCTATAGAGGCACATAGTGAAAAAGAGCTTGAACTTAGGATAAAGATTCCAAATAAGGGCAAGGTATTCCTTAAACTGATCTATATACTTAAAAAGGAAATGCCTTTGATTCCAAAAGGATATGAACTTGGATTTGATGAGTTGAAGATTAAAAATGAAGATGGAAGAAATCAAAATACAGTGAAATGGCTTGACAGAGAAGTTACGGTATCTGATATGGAAGTAGCAGAAGATGATACATCGGTAATTATTAAGGGTAAGACTTTCACATATACCTATAGTAAGAAAAACGGAATGTTTGAATCCTTAGTATTTGCCGGAAGGGAATATATCAACAGACCTATGGAGCTTAATATCTGGAGAGCACCTACAGATAATGACATGTATGCAAAGTTGGAATGGAAGAAGGCAAAGTATAATGAAGCATATGCAAGAGCTTATAAAACAGAGATTATACAGTCGGAAAAGTGTGTTGAGATATCTGTAAAAACTTCTATGTCTGCTGCAAGTATTCAAAAGATATTGGATGCGGACATTGTTTGGAAAATCGACTGTATGGGAGGAATAACATCTTCCATCAAAGTTGTAAAGGATGAAGAGTTCCCTGACTTACCAAGATTTGGAATAAGATTATTCCTTGATAAGAAGCTTGAAAATATTGCATACTTCGGCATGGGACCTTATGAGAGCTATATAGATAAACATCAGTCAACAAGTCATGGTATATATAGAGCAAAGTTGAGCGAGATGCATGAAGATTATATAAATCCACAGGAAAACGGTAGCCACTATGACTGTGACTATGTGGAGCTTGCAAACGGACAGTTCGGTATGGTGGCGGCAGCTAAAAAAACTTTCTCATTTAATGCCTCTATTTATACGCAGGAGGAGCTTGAAAGGGCGGCACATAATTTTGAACTTGAAGAGTCAGACAGCACAGTACTTTGTCTTGATTATGCTCTAAACGGTATAGGTTCAAACAGCTGTGGACCAGTAGTGACAGATAAGTATAGATTTGATGATATCAAGTTTGATTTTGCGATCAGTATAATACCTTTTGTTAAGTAAAAATACATGGAAAGGAGAATTTTTATGGAAGAAAAGAAATATTTAAAGTGGTATAACAAGGTAGGATACGGTTCCGGTGATATAGCAGGAAATGTGGTCTATGCCCTCTTAGCTGCATTTGTAATGATATATTTAACAGATATCATAGGGCTTAATGCTGGTATAGTAGGAACATTGATTGCGATTTCAAAGATTTTTGATGGTATCAGTGATGTGTTCTTTGGTGCCATGATCGACAAGACCAAGACGAAAATGGGTAAGGCAAGGCCTTGGATGCTCTATGGATATTTTGGATGTGCCGTATGTTTGGCAGCGATATTTTGTATACCTGTGGATATGGGAAGTACCGCACAGTATGCATGGTTTTTTATAGCATATACATTATTAAATGCAGGATTTTATACAGCCAATAATATTGCATACTCATCACTTACCGCACTTATTACAAACAATAATTCAGAGAGAGTGCAGATGGGATCTCTAAGATTTATGTTTGCATTTGGAACCAGTATGCTTATTCAGGCTGTGACAGTCGGATTTGTGGAAAAACTTGGTGGCGGTGCGGCAGCGTGGAGAACAGTTGCTATTCTATATGCAATAATCGGAGTTATATCAAATACCGTTTCAGTGTTATCCGTCAGAGAACTTTCAGATGAAGAACTCTCTGAGGGGAAAAAGGATGATGAGGTAAAGGAAAAATACAATCTAATTGATACATTTCAGATTTCAGAAGAAGAACTCTCTGAAGGGAAAAAGGATGATGAGACAAAGGAAAAATACAATCTGATTGATGCGTTTAAGATACTTGTTCACAATAAATATTTTCTGATGATTTGTGGTGCTTACCTTTTGATGCAGCTTTATTCGGCTACAATTGGAATGGGCATTTACTTTATGAAGTATGTACTTGGAAATGACAGGTTGTTTGGAACCTTCTCATGGGTTATCAATATTCCTATGATTGTAGGGCTGCTTATAACACCAGTTCTTGTCACAAGGTTAAATGGTATGTACAAGTTAAATATAGTCGGATATGTGATCGGAACAGCAGGTCGTCTGGGAGTGGTTATAGCAGGATATATGGGAAGTATTCCGCTTATGCTTTTCTTTACAGCTGTTGCAGCATTTGGCATGAGTCCTCTTCAAGGTGATATGAATGCACTTATTGCAACAACATCAGAGTATACAAGACTTACGACCGGTAAAAAGGTGGATGGTACAATGTATTCCTGTACATCCTTTGGAACGAAGGTAGGTGGAGGACTGGGCACTGCTATAGCCGGTTGGATGCTTGCAGCAAGCGGATATGTTCAGAATGCCACAACTCAGCCACAGTCCTGTGTAAATATGCTTTATATTATGTACTTATGGCTTCCTATGATCTTTAATGTGTTGATAACTTTTATACTTGTAAATCTGAAAGTGGAAAAGGCAAATAAGGAGCTTCAGAGTCAATAAAAAACTCAAAAAAGAGAGTTTCCAGCGATTGGTGGAAACTCTCTTTTTGTGTTATACATTAAATCTAAATAAGATGACATCGCCATCTTGCACGACATATTCCTTGCCCTCTAATCTCATCAAGCCTTTTTCTTTAGCAGCAGCACTGGAGCCACAATCTAATAGATCTTGATAATTGATGACCTCAGCACGAATAAATCCTCGCTCAAAATCGGTATGAATCTTTCCGGCAGCCTGAGGAGCCTTAGTTCCCTTTTTGATGGTCCAGGCTCTTGTCTCATCTTCTCCAGAGGTAAGATAACTTAAAAGACCAAGAAGGTCGTAGCTTGCACGGATCAATTTATCGAGTCCGGATTCTTTAATGCCAAGAGCCTCAAGGTATTCTGCCTTTTCGTCATCATCGAGTTGAGAAATTTCTTCCTCAATTTGAGCACACACAACAAATACTTTGCTGTTATTTTGAGCTGCATAGTCTTGAACTTGCTTGACATAAGGATTACTTGCACCATCATCGGCTAAATCGTCCTCAGCAACATTGGCAGCAAAGATAACTGGCATAAAGGTAATTAGACCCAAAGATTTGACAAAGGCCATCACATCCTCGTCATCATTTTCGTATGACTTTGCAAGTTTTCCGTCCTCAAGAATTGCTTTTAATTCCTTTAAGATCTCAAGCTCCTTCTTGGCAGTCTTATCATTCATTGCCATCTTTGAAGTTTTGGCAATTCTTCGATCCAGAATTTCAATATCAGAGAAAATTAACTCTAAATTAATGGTTTCAATATCTCGGATTGGATCGACAGAGCCATCGACATGGATGACATTGACATCATCAAAACAGCGAACAACATGGACAATGGCATCACACTCTCGAATATTGGAAAGAAATTGATTTCCAAGTCCTTCGCCCTTGCTAGCCCCCTTAACCAGTCCGGCAATATCGACAAAGTCAATAACTGCAGGAGTTACCTTTTTTGAGTGATAGAGATCACCCAGTGCCTTTAGTCGAGCATCAGGAACAGCCACCACGCCGACATTTGGATCAATGGTACAAAATGGAAAGTTGGCTGCGGTTGCTCCAGCCTTTGTCAAAGAATTAAATAATGTGCTTTTGCCCACATTTGGCAGACCTACAATGCCTAGTTTCATAAAAAATAAATCCTTTCTGTATTTAAGTTGTGGAAGAAAAATACCATGAGTTTAATCAGTACTATCGTCATAGTATAGCACAGAACTTAGATACTATCAAATTTTATATTGTAATAGAGAAGTGACAAAAGGAGAATTTTGTGATAAAATTCGTCATTAGAATTTAGAGAAAGGAAGGGGAAAATGGGATACGATTTAAAGTTTATTCACTTGGGGATTACAATTGAACATTTGCATAATCATATCAGTGTATTTGGCTTTGCGATTGCTTTTTATGGTATTATTATTGCAACAGGTATGTTGCTTGGAATGTTTCTTGCCTCTAGTGATATGAAGCGACGAGGACTCAATCCTGACTTAATTATGGATCTTGCCCTATTTGGGATTGTCTTTGGCGTGATTGGGGCAAGGATTTACTATGTTATTTTTTCATGGAATAGTTACAAGAATCATCCTTTAGAAATTTTAAATATTCGGGGAGGTGGTCTGGCCATTTATGGTGGAGTGATTGCGGCAGCAATTACGACATTTGTTTATTCTAGAGCAAAAAAGGTGAGCTTTTTTACTCTGGCGGATTCGGCAGTACTTGGACTCTTGGTTGGCCAAATTTTAGGGCGTTGGGGAAATTTCTTTAATGCAGAGGCCTTTGGAGGGTACACAAACGGACCTTTTGCTATGCAGATTAAAAAGAGTATTGTCAATCCAAATATGCTAAATGATGCGGTGTTACATCATCTTGTGCAAGTCAACGGCATAGACTATATCCAAGTTCATCCTACATTTTTATATGAGTCAGTGTGGAATTTGTGTTTGCTCCTTCTTTTATTGTGGTATCGGAAGAAGAAAAAATTTGAGGGAGAGATGTTTTGGCTATATATCGGAGGATATGGATTAGGAAGAGCAATGATCGAAGGATTAAGAACGGATAGCTTGCTTGTTCCGGGCACAAATATCGCTGTTTCTCAAATGTTGGCTATACTTTGTGTGGTCATTTCTGTTATTACAATTGTTCGCAAAAAGAAGGGATAATACTTGAAATTTTTGTGGAATTAACATAAACTAAAAGCAATAGTTTTAAGAATACAGTACTCAAACAATGGAAGGAAGAAAAATGGATTTTAAGCATATATCTGTACTGTTGCATGAGACTGTGGACTCATTGCAAGTTCGATCAGATGGAATTTATGTGGATGGAACACTGGGGGGAGCAGGACATGCCTATGCAGTCTGTGAGAAGCTCTCAAGCAATGGACTATTGGTGGGCATTGATCAAGATGCTGATGCAATTGTGGCAGCAACAAAGCGTTTAGCACCTTTTGCTGATCGTGTAAGAATTGTGAGAGACAATTATGTCCACATGGGGCAAGTTTAAGGGATTTGGGCATTGAAAAAGTAGATGGAATTTATCTAGATCTTGGCGTTTCTTCTTATCAGCTCGATGCAGTGGAAAGAGGATTTACCTATCGTGAAGACACAAGATTGGATATGCGAATGGATCAGCGAATGGAAAAAACCGCAGAGGACATTGTCAATGATTATGATGAGCAAGACTTATATCGCATAATTCGTGATTATGGAGAAGATCGATTTGCCAAGAATATTGCAAAGCATATTGTAAAGGCGAGAGAAAAAAAGAGAATTGAGACAACGGGAGAGTTGATTGACATTATTCGAGCTTCCATCCCGATGAAGATCCAAGTTACTGGTGGGCATCCTGCAAAGAGAACTTTTCAGGCCATTCGCATTGAACTCAATGCAGAGTTGGATGTGTTGGAAAATACAATTGATGAAATGATTGATTTATTAAAGCCAGGTGGAAGATTGTCAATTATTACCTTTCATTCTCTCGAGGATCGGATTGTCAAGAAATTATTTCGAAAGAATGAAAATCCTTGTACTTGTCCAAAGAGTTTTCCTGTATGTGTATGTCATAAAAAGAGCAAGGGACATATTGTGACAAGAAAAGGAATTTTACCTTCACAGGAAGAGTTAGAACATAATTCTCGTGCAAAGAGTGCAAAATTGAGGGTATTTGAAAGGAGTGATAGCGAGTGAGCGACAGAGATAACCGAGTAAATACCAAGGTACGCACAAAGGTACGAGAAGATTATATCTATGGAAGTGCTGCACAAAAGAGAGAAATCGTGCCAGCTTCGACAGCGAAGGTGGCGAAGAAGTTGGCACCAAGGAAAAAGGCTCGAAAAAAGAGAAGAGTTTCTTTTTTTGAGGTAGTTGCCTTGGTGGGTGGATTAGTTGTTCTGTCTTGTGCAGTATATACTGCTGCTCTCAATACGAAAGTAAAAATTTCTCAGAGAGAGATTACAAAACAAGAGGCAGCGTTGGAGAATTTAAAAGCAAAGAACAATGAATTGGAAAATCGCATCAACTCTTATATTGATTTGAATAATGTGTATGAAGTGGCAACAAAGAGATTGGGAATGGTATATGCTAAGAAGAATCAAGTCATCGAATATAAGAAGACAGAAAGTGAGTATGTGAAGCAAGATGAAGATATTCCTAAAAATTAGATCTATTTTTGATAGAATAAGTTATCCGGATAATTCGTCTGAAAAGAGAAATAACAATATTTCCCCTAAATTAGAAGAAAAGCTGGCACTTGCACCCTTTTTGGTGATTGCGCTGGCTTTTCTACTATTGTGGGGAAGGGTGTTTTCCTTAAAAGTGAAGAATGGTCCGGTGTATGAGAAGAAGATTTTAGAAAATATTAATTACGATACAGCAGAAAGTGCCTATAAGAGGGGAGATATTCTCGATAGAAATGGAACGCCTTTGGCTGTCAGTAAGGAATCTTATCGAATCATTTTAAATCCTGCAGACATTTTGGAAGGTCAGGATGACGAAAAGAAGAAAAAAAGGGCAGAGGATAATCTGGAGATGACTTCAAAAGTCTTGGCTGAGACCTTTGGCTATGACCAACAGATGATTAAGGATCGCATCAATGAGTATAAGGACAGAAGATATTATCGCTTGGATGCAGGGATTACAAGTGAGCAAAAGGAAAGTTTTGATGCAAATAAGGAGACAGCAGAGAAGGACCAAAGGACGAGTGGTAAGGTTATTGGTGTGAGCTTTGAAAAGACTTATCAGCGTTCTTATCCAAACAATGCTTTGGCTTGTGATGTCATTGGCTTTTCTCAAGGAGATGGAGATGTAGGAACTGGAGGAATTGAACAGTTTTATAATAGCAATCTCATTGGCAAAGAAGGCAAAAAGTATGGCTATTTCAATGAGGATGTTGGTCCAAATCAGGTGATTAAGTCAGCTGAAGATGGAGACCAGATCGTTTCAACAATTGATATCAATATACAGCGAATTGTGGAAAAGCACATTCAAGAATGGGAGAGTAGCACAGGAAGTAAACGCACGGCTGTGTTGGTAATGAACCCCAATAATGGAGAGATTTTGGCATTGGCCACAAGTAAGGGATATGATTTAAATCATCCAAGAGATCTTACAAAGTTTTATCAACAGGCAGATATTGATAAGATGGATGACAAGAAAAAGAATGATGCCCTCAATGAAATTTGGAGAAATTTTGCAGTCAGTGATACCTATGAACCAGGTTCACCATCTAAGGTCTTTACTGTGGCCGCAGGCCTAGAAGAAGGTGTCATCAAGGGAAATGAAACTTATTTTTGTGATGGCTTTCAAAAAATTGGAAAGTGGACCATTAAATGTGTCAGTGTTCATGGTCATGGTCTATTGACTGTTACGGGAGCATTGATGCAAAGTTGCAATGATGCACTGATGCAAATTGGTGCGGCCATTGGTGTCGAACGATTTACAAAGTATCAAAAGATTTTTGGTTTTGGGGAGATGACGGGAGTTGACCTACCAGGAGAAGCAGATACTAAGGGGCTAATTCATACGGCACAGAATATGTCTGCAGTGGATTTGGCAACAAATTCCTTTGGACAAAATTACAATACCACTATGGTGCAGACAGCAGCAGCTTTTTGTTCGGTAATTAATGGTGGTTCCTACTATAGACCACATGTTGCCAAGCAGATTTTATCTGCCAATGGGGCAGTTAAGGAGAATCTGGATGGAAAAGTGGTCAGAGAGACTGTGTCCATGGAGACCACAGAGTTTTTGAGGGAAGCATTGAGAAAGACAGTTGCCGAGGGAACAGGGTCCGCTGCACAGGTGCCAGGCTATGATATTGGAGGAAAGACAGGTACAGCAGAGAAGTATCCGAGAGGAAAGGGAAAATACCTTGTCTCTTTTGCTGGATTTGCACCGACACAAAACCCAGAGGTCTTTTGTTATGTCATTATTGATGAGCCTCATGTGGCCGATCAGGCACATTCCACCTATGCGAGCACTTTATTTAAGGACATTATGACGGAAGTTTTGCCTTATATGAATCTCTTCCCAAATTCGACGAACACAGAGGAAGATAGTATAAAGGCAGGAATGCCAAAGGACAATGGAATTACCGTGGTACCAGATGTTTCACAAAAGTCAGAAACAGATGAGTATGTTCCTCAAATTTTACAAATTCCAGATGGTCTGCCAGAGGCTGCACAGACCACGGCAGCGTCGGGGCTTACTGTGCAGGACGATGAGCAGGAGACCTTGCCAAAACAAAGTGAAACAAGCCAGAGTGCGGCAGATACTTCGGCTACAGAAACAAGTGCAGCAGACACCTCGACAGGAGAAACTAGTGGGGCAAATAGCACAACAGCCACCGCAGAATCGACTGCTGTGGCCACAACAGTGGCTGAAACTCAAGCGACAACACAGACCAGTGCAGAAACCCAAGCACAGACAAGTGCAGCTGTAACCACGGCAAAACCAAAGGCCGCAAAGTCAAAGGCAAAGACAACAAAGAAAAGTGTTGGTGCAAAGTCAGCACCAAAGAAGGCAACAACAGCAAAGAAGCCAGTAAAAACAACGAAAAAAGCACGATAGCATACATTTGGAGGTAGAAGGATGAAGAAAAAAGTCATGGTTGCTGGATTAGGAAAGAGTGGAATTTCTGCAGCAAAGTTATTATTGGATGTGGGAAGTGAGGTCTTTTTGTATGATGGCAATGCCCAGCTAGATGTAGAAAATATCATTGAAAAACTTCATGTAGAGGATAGAAGTAAGATTACCACAAAGACAGGAGAACTTTTGGCAGAGGATTTGGCAGGGATTCATCTATGTGTCATCAGTCCGGGAATTGATCTTGAAACACCATTTGTCAAGGTGATTAACGAGGCCAAGGTTCCAATTTGGAGTGAAATAGAGCTAGGATATGCCATTGCCAAGGGAGAGTTGATTGCCATCACAGGAACGAATGGAAAGACAACAACCACTGCTCTTACAGGGGCCATTATGAAAAAGTTCAATTCGGACAGCTTTACTGTTGGAAATATTGGAATTCCATATACAGATGTTGCATTGGCAACAACGGAAAAATCAATTACTGTATTGGAGGCTTCGAGTTTCCAATTGGAGACCATTATTAAGTTTCGACCACATGTCAGTGCGATTTTAAATATCACACCTGACCACTTAAATCGTCATCACACGATGGAAAATTATGCGCGAATTAAAGAAGATATTACACTCAATCAGAGCAAAGATGATTTTTGCATTCTCAACTATGAGGATGAAGTTTTGAGAAAGTTTGGAACAGATGGGGAATGTCCAGCTACCGTAGTATTTCTCCAGTGCTCAGAAATTGGAAAATGGATTTTATCTCGATGGAGATATGATTTATCATGCCATTGATGGAAAAAGTGAGGCAATCTTAAATATTCAGGATGTCAATTTGCTCGGTCGACATAACTATGAGAATATTATGGCAGCGATAGCGATGGCCGATTGTATGAAGGTGCCAATGGATGTTATCTTAGAAGTTTGTAAGGAATTTAAGGCGGTGGAGCATCGCATTGAATTTGTTGCTGAGCAATATGGTGTCAAGTATTACAATGATTCTAAGGGAACAAATCCTGATGCAGCTATTCAGGCAGTAAAGGCCATGCCAGGACCTATTCTTTTGATTGCAGGTGGATATGATAAAAAGTCTACTTATGATGAATGGATTGAATCATTTAATGGAAATGTACGCTATTTAGTGTTGATGGGACAGACTAGAGATGCCATTGCTGAGTGTGCAAAAAAGCATGGCTTTCCAAATGAGAATATTATTTATGCAGAGAGTATGGAAGAAGCAGTTAAGGTCTGTGCTTCTTATGCAGAACCAGGGGATGATGTATTGCTTTCTCCAGCATGTGCAAGTTGGGGAATGTTTGATAACTATGAGCAGCGCGGAAATATTTTCAAGCAATGTGTGAGAAATTTGTAATATGAGAGCGGTTTTGAGAAATTTTTTTATTGGCATTATAGCGGATGTGGTACAAGGTTTCCGAAAATCAAGAAATTCCAATGGCAGAATTGACCGTAAGATGATTGTGGCAATGATTATGTTGGCCGTGTTTGGTCTTCTTATGGTCTACTCGGCCAGCTCCTTCGCATTACAAGTAGATGGGAAGAATGTTTGGTCGACCACATTGAGGCAGTTCGCATTTTTTATCATTGGTGGAATTGCCTGTGCAGTTATGGCAATACTATTGGATTATCATTTGTTTTTAAAGTGGACGCCCTATCTCTATCTCTTTTGTGTTTTTTTGAATCTCTATACAATGTTTTTTGGTGTGAGTAGTCATGGACAAAAAAGATGGCTAAGGATTGCGGGAATAAGGTTTCAGCCTTCGGAGGTGTCAAAAATTGTGTGTATTTTTGCCATGTCCATTTTACTTGTCAAATTATCTTCAAAAAAGAGTGCAGGAATAGGAAAAGTATTTTTGGATCTTTTGATTGTAGGAATGTGGAGTTTGGCTCTTGCAGGACCAATTGCAGTGAGAAACCTCAGTACAGGTTTAATTATTATCTTTATGAGTGTGTTGATGTACTTTTTGACACAGAATATCAAAACTGGAGCGACGATTTTTTGGGTCGGTTTTTTGACCCTTTTGATTGCCGGTGGGCTCTATACGCTCTATGTTTTTGGTGATCATCTTGGCTTTTTGGGATATCGAATTTCGAGAATTTTAGTTTGGAGGCATCCAGAGAATTATAAAGATAGTGGAGGATATCAGGTATTACGTGGTCTCTATGCGGTAGGTTCAGGTGGACTTTTGGGAAGGGGTTTTGGACGAGGACTGCAAAAAGTGACGGGTCTTCCAGAAAGTGACAATGATATGATTTTTGCTGTTATTTGCGAAGAGCTTGGTGTTGTTGGTGTGGCTATTTTATTTATTATCTATGCCTATTTATTTTATCGAATGGCTATGGCTATTGCAAAAGTCAAAGATATCTATGGAAGATTTATTATTATTGGTGTGATGGCACATTTTAGTTGTCAAATTGTGTTGAATGTCTGCGTTGTTACAGGGCTCATTCCCAACACAGGTGTCACTTTGCCTTTTATTAGCTATGGTGGTACAGCCATTATTACATCGATGATTGAGGTTGGATTGGTGCTCAATGTTATGCACTGCGATCGAAAAAAGAAATCGAGTGGAGCAGAGCGATGAAGAAAAAGATTTTTGCAATTGTAGTTTTGTTGTTGGTTTTGTTTGCTGTGGCATCTTCGAGAATAAAGATTACCAGAGTAGAATATAGTCATATTGCACATGGGAGTTGGTTTGATACTCAAGCTCTAAATCAGGAGATTTTTCAAAAAAAGGGAGATAATCTCTTGGTCAAAGTTTGGTTTCGTCAAATGACGGGAGATCTTCCAAAACTTCCATTTGTACAGAGCTATCGCATTAAATTTCATGGCTTGCATCAGGCAGAAATTGCAATTCAAGAGGAAGATATTGTGGCCTATATCGAGTATATGGGTTCGAAGTTTTATATTGATGATGGGGCGAAGGTTTAGAAAGCTCTTCTAAAGTTTTAGATGGAGTTATTCGAGTAGATGGAGTTGAATTTAAGGAAATTCATCTTGGAGAAACTTTGCGTGCGGAAGACGAGACAGAGCTCAATGAAATGCTTGGGTATTTGCGTTCATTGCGCTCGTTTCATATTCAGGGAGATCGCTTTTTTTATTCAAAATTGGGAGATAATTATTTATATATCAATAAGATGGATATTAATTTGGGAACTAGAGAAAATATGCAGAATAAGTTAGAAACGCTTGCAGATATGTTACCTGACCTCCTAAAACAGAATTTGGATGGAACACTATTTTTAAATCGCTATACGGATAAACCAAGCAGTGGATGGTACACTTTTAAAAGACGCAGTTAATTCGAAAAAAAGAGAATTAATTGTTGATATTTCAAGTGAAAGATATTATTATAGAATGTGACTTGTTGCGGAATTTTATAGGAAATTCCGCATTTTCTAGGACGAATAAACACATGGGAGGAGAATACCTTGTTGGAAATAAAGATTAATGAAGCTGAGAATGCAGCGAAGATTATTGTTGTTGGTGTAGGTGGGGCTGGCAATAATGCAGTCAATCGAATGATTGAAGAGAATATTGAGGGTGTTGAGTTTATTGGCATTAATACGGACCATCAAGCATTGCAATCTTGCAAGGCACCAATTGCTATGCAAATTGGAGAAAAGTTGACGAAAGGTCTCGGCGCAGGTGCAAGACCAGAGGTGGGTGAAAAGGCAGCAGAGGAAACTCTGAGGATATTTCGGCAGCACTTGCTGGTGCAGATATGGTTTTTGTCACCTGTGGTATGGGCGGTGGAACAGGAACCGGTGCTGCACCAGTTATTGCAAGGATTGCCAAGGAAATGGGCATTTTAACAGTTGGTGTTGTGACAAAGCCTTTCCGCTTTGAGGGAAAGCAAAGGATGGTCAATGCACTCAATGGTATTGAGTGCCTAAAGGAATGTGTGGACACCTTGATTGTCATTCCAAATGATAAGCTCTTAGAGATTGTAGATCGAAGAATTAGTATGCCAGATGCACTCAGAAAGGCTGATGAGGTATTACAGCAAGGTGTACAGGGTATCACAGATTTGATCAATGTACCAGCACTCATTAACCTTGACTTTGCGGATGTGCAGACGGTTATGATTGACAAGGGATATGCACATATCGGTATTGGATATGCAACAGGCGATGAGAAGGCACTTGATGCAGTAAAGCAGGCTGTGCAATCTCCACTTTTGGAGACCAGTATCGAGGGAGCATCACATGTCATTATCAATATTTCCGGTGATATTAGCTTGATTGAAGCCAATGAGGCCGCAAGCTATGTACAAGAACTTGCTGGCGATGATGCCAATATTATCTTTGGTGCGATGTATGATGAGAATGCACAAGATGAGGTGACGATCACGGTTATTGCAACCGGTCTTGATGAAGTGCCAACGGCACTTCCTGTAAAAGGACAATTTACAAAGGACTTTAACAATAGAAAGCCAGCACCGCCAGTGCAGCCAACACAGCAGCGTCCAACACAACAGGCTCGCCCACAGCAACAAAATCGTCCACTCTATGGTGGAAATAATGCAGCTCCACAGGGCACTCAACAGCAGGCAAAGCCAGCATTTACACAGCAACAACAGGCAAAACCAGGATTAAATAGAGCTGAGCAGCCAACAGAAGGTCAGAGTCAAAATCAGGATGCCAATAATCAGCAAAGAAATGTAGGATTTAAGCAAAGACCAAGTTCAGAGATTCAGATTAATGTTCCTGATTTCTTAAAGAATAGAAAGTAAGTAGATCGATTATATCGTATGATGCAAGGGGGAGTTTTCAATCGTTTGAAAGCTCTCCTTTGTATTCTATCCTATGTATGGTGGAGAAAAAATGAAAAAGTATTACGCAGTTCGCATAGGCAGAGTGCCAGGAATTTATGAGACATGGAATGAGTGCAAGGCACAAGTGCATGGTTTTGCTTCGGCATCCTATAAATCATTTACAAATAGAGAAGAGGCACTATCCTTTGTCAATGGGAATGAGAATAGGCAATGTAAAAAAATTTGCCCTGATAAAGAAACATTGCTTGCCTATGTAGATGGAAGTTACAATGCAGCTTCTCATGAATTTTCTTATGGCATTGTCTATTTGAGAGAAGATGGGGAAGAAGTAGAGGCAAAGAAAGTGGAGGATCCAAGTCTTGTCGATATGAGAAATGTTGCAGGTGAGATTAAGGGAGCCGAGATGGCTATGCGTTATGCCTTAAAAAATCAATATAAAAAACTCTATATTTTTCATGATTATGAGGGCATTGCCAAGTGGTGCACTGGAGAGTGGAAGACCAATAAAGAAGGAACAAGAGCCTATCGAAATTTTTTTGAAAAGATTAAGCATCAGCTAGAAGTTCATTTTGTAAAAGTTGTAGCACATACCAATATTAAGTACAATGATATGGCCGATGCACTAGCGAAGTCTGCACTTGGCATTCAGTAAGAAATGAAGAAATGAGAGCGAGGTAAAATGGCAAATAAATTTATAAAAATTAGGGGAGCAAAGGAGCATAATCTAAAGGATGTTAGCTTAGATATTCCAAGGGATGAGCTTGTTGTATTGACAGGACTTTCGGGATCTGGAAAATCTTCTCTTGCCTTTGACACAATTTATGCTGAGGGACAGAGAAGATATATGGAGTCGCTATCTTCCTATGCAAGAATGTTTTTGGGACAAATGGAAAAGCCAGATGTAGAAAGTATTGAGGGACTTTCCCCAGCAATTTCTATTGACCAAAAATCAACCAATCGAAATCCTCGTTCGACAGTGGGAACAGTCACAGAAATTTACGACTATATGAGGTTATTATATGCACGCATTGGAACACCACATTGTCCAAAGTGTGGCAAGGAAATCCACAAGCAAAGCATCGATCAGATGGTGGACAAAATTTTGGAATTACCAGAAAAAACAAAGTTTCAAATTCTGGCACCCATTGTTCGAGGCAAGAAGGGACGGCATGAAAAGGTGATTGCACAGGCCAAAAAGAGTGGCTATGTGAGGGTCATTATTGATGGGAATCTCTATGAGTTGTCAGAGGATATTGAATTAGACAAAAATATTAAGCATAGTATCGACATTGTTGTGGATCGATTGGTGGTCAAGGAAGGTATAGAAAAGCGTCTGACGGATTCTTTGGAAACAGCACTGGCCCTTGGAGAAGGCTATGCCAAGGTAGATATTATTGGCGGGGAAATATTGAATTTTTCTCAAAATTTTGCCTGTCCAGATTGTGGAATTTCCATTGATGCGGTTGAGCCAAGAACATTTTCATTTAATAATCCCTTTGGTGCCTGCCCGGACTGTGTGGGATTGGGTTACACTATGGAATTTGATGAGGACTTAATGATTCCTGATCCTTCATTGAGTATCAATGAGGGAGCAATCACAGTGATGGGATGGCAAAGTTGTAATGACAAGAAAAGTTTTGCCAATGCACTTTTGCTTGCCCTTTGTGAAAAGTTTGGATTTGATTTGGACACACCGTTTCAAGATTATCCAAAAAAAATACATGATATTTTAATTTATGGAACCGATGTAGAGGTAGATGTGCACTACACAGGACAGCGTGGAAGTGGTGTCTATCCAACGACATTTGAGGGACTTATTAAAAATGTAGAGAGAAGGTATCGAGAGACATTTTCAGAGACAGCAAAGGCAGAGTATGAGCAATTTATGCGAATTTTGCCTTGCAAAAGCTGTGGTGGGAAACGACTAAAAAAAGAGGCTCTTGCCGTCACTGTGGGCGATAAAAATATTTTTGATGCCACAGATATGAGTGTAGTAAAATTTAGGGAATTTATGGATGGACTGAAACTTACACCGACACAGGCACAGATTGGTGCGTTGGTCATCAAAGAAATTCGTGCGAGAGTGAGTTTTTTAATTGATGTGGGACTGGATTATCTTTCACTGTCAAGATCCACAGGAACACTCAGTGGCGGAGAGGCACAACGCATTCGTCTAGCAACCCAGATTGGATCAGGGCTTTTGGGTGTAGCCTATATTCTTGATGAGCCGAGTATTGGTCTTCATCAAAGGGACAATGATAAGCTTCTTGGCACCTTAAACATTTAAGAGATCTTGGAAATTCGGTGATTGTCGTTGAACACGATGAGGACACAATGAGAGAGGCTGATTTTATTGTGGATATTGGACCTGGAGCAGGAGACCATGGTGGAGAAATTATTGCCACGGGAACAGCAAAAGAGATTATGGAAAATCCAGATTCTATTACAGGAAAATATCTCTCAGGCAAACTTTTTATTCCTATTCCAAAACAGAGGAGAGTGCCGAGCGGATGGTTAAAGGTCAAAGGAGCAGCAGAAAATAATCTCAAGAAGATTGATGTGGATATTCCGTTGGGAATAATGACCTGTGTGACTGGCGTTTCAGGTTCTGGAAAATCTTCTCTGGTCAATGAAATTTTATATAAGGCTTTGGCAAGGAAGTTAAATCGTGCTCACACCATTGCAGGAAAATATAGGGAAATTGAAGGTGTTGAGCAATTAGACAAGGTGATTGCCATCGATCAAAGTCCTATTGGAAGGACGCCGAGATCAAATCCAGCGACCTACACAGGAGTTTTTGATATGATTCGAGATCTCTTTGCGGCGACACAGGAGGCAAAGACGAGAGGATACAGTAAGGGCCGATTTAGTTTTAATGTCAAAGGTGGAAGATGTGAGTCCTGTAGTGGAGATGGTATTATCAAAATAGAAATGCATTTTTTGCCTGATGTCTATGTGCCATGTGAAGTCTGTGGTGGAAAACGCTATAACCGAGAGACATTAGAGGTAAAATATAAGGGGAAATCAATCTATGATGTGCTGAATATGACGGTTGAGGAGGCATTGCATTTCTTTGAACATATTCCGAGTATTCAAAAGAAAATGCAAACGCTCTATGATGTGGGGCTTTCCTACATTCGCCTTGGGCAGCCATCGACAGAGCTCAGTGGTGGAGAGGCACAGAGAATTAAACTAGCTACAGAGCTTTCAAAGAGAAGTACAGGAAAAACAGTCTATATTTTGGATGAGCCCACGACAGGGCTTCACTTTGCCGATGTTCATAAATTAGTTGAAATACTCAGACGCTTGTCAGATAGCGGAAATACTGTTATAGTTATAGAGCATAATCTTGATGTAATTAAGACGGCAGATTATATTATTGATATGGGACCTGAAGGAGGCGACAAGGGAGGAACCGTCATTGCAAAGGGAACACCTGAGGAGATTGCAAATGTAAAGGATTCTTACACTGGTCAATATGTAAAGAGATATCTTGTTCCAGAGAAATATCAATAAAAAGAGGAGGGGAAGTTTTGAATTTAAAACAGGAATTAATTATTGTTTTGGATTTGGCGGTCAGTACAATCAACTTGTTGCAAGGCGTGTCAGAGAGAACAATGTCTATTGCGAAATCTATTCATACAAGATGCCGATTGAGGAGATTAAGGCAAAAAATCCAAAGGGAATTATTTTGACAGGTGGTCCAAATAGCTGTTATGAAGATGGAGCACCAGCGTACTCAAAAGAACTATTTGAGCTTGGCATCCCAGTACTTGGACTTTGCTATGGTGCACAGATGATGCAACATCTTCTCAATGGACATGTCACTAAGGCACCAGTGGGCGAGTATGGAAAGACAGAGATTGTCATTGATAACAAAGAGTGCAAACTCTTTAAAGATGTGCAGGAAAAGACCATTGTATGGATGAGTCATTCTGATTATATCGAAAAGGTAGCACCTGAATTTGAGATTGTGGCACATTCCAAGGACTGCCCAGTAGCAGCAGCACAGAATATGGAAAAGAATCTCTATGCCATTCAGTTTCATCCTGAGGTACTGCACACAGCAGAGGGAACAAAAATGCTTGGAAACTTTGTTCGCCTGGTCTGCGGCTGTGATTGCAATTGGAAAATGGACACATTTGTAGAAAGTAGCATCAAGGCCATTCAAGAAAAAGTGGGAAATGGCAAGGCACTCTGTGCTCTCTCTGGGGGTGTGGATTCTTCTGTTGCTGCGGTCATGATGAGTAAGGCCATTGGAGAGAACTTGACCTGTGTGTTTGTTGACCATGGTCTTCTTCGAAAGGATGAGGGCGACGAGGTAGAAGCTGTCTTTGGTCCAAATGGTCCATATAAGCTCAATTTTATTCGTGTCAATGCACAGCAAAGATTTTACGATAAGTTAAAGGGCGTGACAGAGCCAGAGCAAAAGAGAAAGATTATTGGCGAAGAGTTTATTCGAGTATTTGAGGAAGAGGCAAAAAAGATTGGTGCGGTAGATTTCTTGTACAGGGAACGATCTATCCTGATGTCGTTGAGTCAGGTCTTGGCGGAGAGAGCGTAGTGATCAAGTCCCACCATAATGTCGGAGGGCTCCCTGACTATGTCGACTTTAAGGAGATTATCGAGCCACTTCGTGACCTCTTTAAAGATGAGGTGCGAAAGGCAGGGCTTGAGCTTGGAATTCCAGAAAAGTTGGTATTTCGTCAGCCATTCCCAGGTCCGGGACTTGGCATTCGCATTATTGGCGAAGTGACGGAGGAGAAGGTAAAGATTGTTCAAGAGGCCGATGCGATTTACCGTGAGGAGATTGCCAATGCAGGACTTGACCGAAGCATTAGTCAGTACTTTGCTGCCCTCACCAATATGAGAAGTGTTGGCGTTATGGGAGACTATCGAACCTATGACTATGCCATTGCCCTTCGTGCAGTCAATACTATTGACTTTATGACTGCAGAGTCAGCAGAAATTCCATATCCTGTACTTCAAAAGGTGACCAGTCGTATTATCAATGAAGTCGATCATGTCAACCGAGTGATGTATGATATCACCAGCAAGCCACCAGGAACGATTGAGTTGGAGTGATAAAAGCAAATATGTTACTGCTATAAAACTGTTGAAAACAGCGGGTTTTGGCGATTGACTAGGGTAAAAAGCTCTTGAGTGATACTACTTTGATACTAAAAAGCTGAAAAAGTAGGTTCAAAAGGGAGTTGTTGAATTTAAGTAAATTGTTTAGAAAGCCTTCCATCGTTTTGGTGGGAGGCTTTTGTGGAAATAGTGAATTTAAATAAATTAGAAGTTTTGGAGGTGGTGTAGTCGAAAACGGTAACGCTTGTTAGATTAAAACAGAATGATAAGGAGCAGTTTATCAAGGATAATCAGGAAGCATTCAACTATGGTGCCTTAGAGGAATTTGGTCGAAGGGATGACCACTTTGAAGAAGACGGCGAGATTATCTCTCGTGAGACGATAGAAAAATCCATTGACAGTGGTGAGGCATATCGAATTATGCAGGATGGAAAATCTGTCGGAGGTATTGTTATCAGGACAGATGGTGAACGTGGTGAGCTTGACTTATTATTTGTTTCTTCGTATGTTCATAGTCAAGGGATTGGTTATACAGCATGGTGTGAAATGGAAAAAATACATCCGGAAGTGACTATATGGGAGACAGTAACACCATATTTTGAAAAACGGAATATCCACTTTTATGTGAATCGTTGTGGGTTTCATATTGTTGAGTTTTTCAATAGCCATCATCCCGATTCAAATAATCCGGATACGGATAGGCAGATAGATGAACAGTTTCAGGATGGCATATTCAGGTTTGAAAAAAGAATATATTAACTTAGAATTTGCGGAGGAGATATTAGTGTGAAAGAAAGTAGAGGTAAGCCGTAAACCGGCGCACTTAAATAAGCTGTCTTAAGTAGGCAACTTATTTGAGGATATAGATTTAGTAGATTGATCAAGAAGCTAAAGGTTCATCAGGAGGAAGCAGTCCTTCCTTTTGTAAAAGTTTTTTGGCTTGCTTGATAGCCTTAGCCTTCTGTTTCAGCTAAAGGTGCAGGCATATCGATTTTGTAAAGATCGCTTGGATTCCATACCTCTCCGGTAGACAGCATCCGGTAGATGGCTATAAGAATCATACGGGCAATGGCAATAACAGCTCTTTTCTTGCCACGGCGTTTAACAAGGGATTCATATTTCGTTTTGTAGTAAGGAGACTTGTCAGATTTCACGGCTGCATGAGCACACTGTACTAATGCAGGTTTGAGGTAGACACCGGCACGTGTAATACGGACAGATTTCTTCTTACCGGCAGATTCATTGTTGCTGGGGGTAAGACCTGCCCAACAACATAAACGTTTAGAATTACAAAACTGAGACATGTCAATACCAATTTCGGAGATGATAGTAATTGCACTATCATGTTTGACACCCGGAATGGTAGTTAGTAACCGGATAGCTTTATCATAATCAGGATCGGAAGAAATCAAAGATTCAATCTGTTTATCTATATCATTGATTTCAGCTGTGATATAATCCATATGTGCGCGAATTAGGCGCATACGATATTTCTGGGCATCAGTCATCTGATATCCTTCGATAGATTCAATCACAGCGTCTTCTTTGGATTTGAGGCTCTTAAGAAGTTTTGAAGCGATTTCTTCATGGTTAATCGTAGTACCTGATTGTTCAAGCAGATAATCGATAATGGATGAGGATGACTTCCCAAAGATATCGGATACAACAGAATCTAATGCGATATTACAAACAGTAAGAGCATTCTGATATCTATTCTTTTCACTTGAACGGCAAGAAACAAGCTTGTAACGATATCTTGTGTATTCTCTAAGAATACGGATCAACCTACAAGGAATGTAGCTGCTTTTCACAAGTCCCAGTCGGAATAAGTCTCCAATCCATTTAGAGTCTTTTTGTATCGTCCTTGTTACCCTTAACAGCTTTAACCCATTTGGGATTAGCAATGGTAACGTTGATTTGATCTTCGAGAAGATTAAAGACAGGAACCCAGTATTTACCTGTGGATTCCATACAGACATCATGGCATTCATTTTCAAGAAGCCACGATTTAAAGTCTAAAATAGAATTGTTGAAGGTAGAGAATCGCTTCTTTTGATAAGAAGGTTCAATACCGGCGGTAGTTTTGATGATTGTGGCAACGAGAAAAGATTTGTGAACATCGACACCACAACAGGTTTGATAAGTAACTTTCATAGTGTAACTCCTTTCGTAAAAGATAAGAAGCCATTGACTGAACTGCCACACAATAAAACAAAGAGCTTCAACAATTCTTAGTGTACGGATTCATGATACCACTTATTTGTGCTTGAAAAGACAGAACTTACACTGATTTTTATGCTGTCTAAAACAGAGAAAGTTTTTACAACTCCACCTCCCGTGCTTTGTAGTATAGCTTCTTGTTATATATTTTAAATCACAGAGTTGAGATGTAAAACACTTTCATTACTATTTGTGCCGCGGCTTGCCCGCGGAATGGAGATTTTTATGAATCTTATCCCTTTATTGCGAAGTATCTACATCGGACATCCAGACTTACCCAATGGATGGCTAGCTCATTTTTCGATACCCTGAATATTCAACAGATAGCAAACAGAGCCAATGTTTCATCTCCTACCGTTTATCAAGTGCTTTCTACAATCAATCATTCCTCTTCTAACCTTGGAGAAGCCATTTCCATAAATGAATTTAAGGGGAATGTAGGCACTGAAAAATATCAAACGATAGTGGTTGACCCTATAAAACATAGAGTATTCGGTGTACTATATTCCAGAAAAGGAACTTGCCTAGTCGACTACTTTAAATCTCTTGATCAGTCTAAACATATGAAAGTTCAATACTTTTTGATACCTGTCATTGAATAGAACTAAGGTTATGGAGTGATCTTTACCTCATACAGGGCAGATATGTAGTAATAATGGGTGCACAAAATAAAACATCATCACTATTCGTTCTAAATGGCCTCGATGTGTACCCATCCCTATATGGCAGCTCACCTCTCATGTCCAACAGGATTATCCTCCTTACGGTGAGTCCTCACTTCCTTCGTTCTGCCTGTCCATAATCAGGGTGCCAGCTTAGCTATTCATCAGGGTCATGCCCTTTGGAGAAAATTCCTGCCGGCTACCAGCTCATTCTTTGTACTTTCATCACTGATCCAAACACTCCGATTACAGCACCTTTCGGTGGACGCTTCCTATAATCATTACGGTTGTTCTTTATTGCTCGGTTATGCAGCCTTTAACTGCTCTCCCGGATGCCGAATATCTTTCAACATCTTTGATGTATCATAACTGATTCCCTTGGTAAGGATCACATGGAATACTCTTATTCGCATACCTGACCTGTTGGCACAGTTCTTTGATTAGGTCATTGACCCGTTCAAGGCGTTTTGTCTGGAGTTCATAATCCTCTATCAGATCCTGTATCTCCATCCGAGCTTCTGTAAGACCTGCTTTTAATCCTATGCTTTTCATGGCTGCATTCAGAATCAGCATAGCCTTCTTATGCCTATTTCCTCGGAGTTTAGCGTCTTTCCATATCTTTATGATACCTTCCACTCCTAGTCTTACTATCTCCTCAGGCTCCTCAGGAGTTGGTGCCTGTTTTAACACCAGCAGCCTTCCCTTGGCATCTATGTGTGTATAAATCCCCCTATATTCAAAGAAATACACTGCAATCTACTTCTGCAGACTGTTCTTCTCCCTTGTCTGTTCTTCTACAAGCCCAGTTAAAAGCTCTGAAATAATGCTTTTCACTGCCAACATCACTTCATTTGCTAACTGGCCGGTCAGCAATGACAGTTTAACTTAGGTATCTATTTTTGTAAAATCATTTACTTTCTACACTTTGAATTATACAGGAAGCTATTCAAAGCAAAGAACTTTGTTTAGTGAATGGCTTCGTGAGGTAGAAAACTCAGGAATTGAAGAGTTCAACATTTGATAAAGAACCTTAAAAAATGGCTCTATAATTAATGTTGAGAGTAGCACTTGCCAAGCCCAACATTAATTATAGAGCCTTTTTTATAGCTTCATAAATAAAATCCTTTCAGTTTCGTAGGCGAAAACTATAATTAAGGTGTATCCTACTTTTCCATTGGATTAACAAGTCTTTGTTTATTGAAAAAGATGATTATGTAATGAAAGAGTACAGAGTGTTAAAATAATGCTTGCATTTGTTAAATTATTTTGTTTAAATAATACTATGGTCAGAGGTTGAATTATACTGGTACTTGATATGGCTTGGAAAAAGCTTTGCGTTCTTAAGTATTTTGACCGAAATATTATTATTATAGAGGTGTTATGGCTGAGAGAGTAAATATATTAAAAATAGACTATGAGATGGATCGCACCGATTGGACACAGGTTGTATCTGCTGTCTTCGGAGGTATGCTTCGTGTACAGGATATGATCGAGATGTATGTTGCCAATGGACAGGGCTGGAATGTGGACTTTGCCACACAAAAAATAAAAATTGGCAACAATATATATCCGATTCAATTTATCGGAAGTGAATCAACACAGTCAAATGATTGGCTATGGGGTTGGGAGAATATAAACGGTTTTGATGAGAGTCTGCTTAAACTTGTGGATGAAGCAAGAGCTTTTGGACAAAAAGTGGGATTTAATACTTTAACTGTTCCAAATCTGCCGCTTACACAGAGTGTCACAGGATATCTTCTTTCTATGATTGCCTGCGGCATAAGTGAGAAGAACTATGGATACTATCCATGTAAACATTCGGGTGGTGTTGCTTTTGTAGCACTGTATGATTTGCCTAAAAAGTTCTTGCACCTGTAAATTCTACAGGATTTGTCAGCAATATAATGAAGGCAATAAGCCTGTATGAGCTTGATCATAAGATATTGGTGGAGGGATTTTTGGCATGGAACGGCTGTGACTACTATTGGGAAGACAACAATATCTATGCAACTTTTGAAAACAAAGAGCAGTTACTTATCAGATTTGAGAATATAGGTGACAAAAAGAGAATAAAGAATATTGACGGAATAACCGGATAAAACAAGTGGACCTCTGAAAAGAGATCCTATCTTTTGAAAGCATTTCATAGAGATATGGAGTGCTTTTTATTTATCAAAAAAATATAATTCAAAAATATATAAATTCATAAAAAAATTTTTTTCTAGTTATAATTTAGTTATTTTTTTATTATTTATAATGACATCATCAAATGATGGAGGTAAATCAAATGAGTATTATATTAGAAACGAAAGGGCTAACAAAAAAATATAAAAATGGGATTGCACTAAATAATGTTTCAATTCAAGTGGAAAAGGGTACGGTATATGGTCTGTTAGGTCCTAACGGTGCGGGAAAATCAACATTATTGAAAATCATCACAAGAGCGATTCCAAAAAGCTCGGGTGAAGTGATGTTTGAAAATCATCTGTTAGATGCAGATGATGTAAAGAAAATTGGGGCGATTATTGAACATCCGGCTATTTATCCAAATTTAACGGCTTATGAAAATTTAGAGGTTATTACTACTTTACTAAATATTGATAGGAAGAAAATTGATGAAGTACTTATGATGGTTTCATTGACGAATACAGGAAAAAAATTAGCAAAAGAATTCTCCTTAGGTATGAAACAGAGACTCGGTATTGCGATGGCACTGATTAACAGCCCGTCATTATTAATTTTGGATGAACCAACAAATGGGTTGGATCCGTTGGGAATTCAAGAATTAAGAGAGTTGATAAAAACGCTTTCCGCTCATGGGATTACAATCATACTATCAAGTCACATTTTGAGTGAAGTGGGGCAGATTGCGGATAAAATTGGCATCATTAATAAGGGACATTTGAGTTATGAAGGGCAAAATACCAATCAATCTAAGCTGGAAGATTTATTTATGGAAATTATTAGAAAGGATGTGATGAATGATGATTAAGATGCTGAAAGTGGAATGGATTAAGGAAAAAAGAGCTGCCAATTCTACACTAAAATATATAGTACCTATTATTTTTGTGTTATTTAATCTTTTTATGGTCAGTATCATGGGGCAAAGTCCTGCGGGAAGAAGTTATTTAATGGCCACAGCATTTAATTGGTATCCTGTTATGATTTTACCTATTGTGTTAAGCCTACTGGTAGTTAATATTGTTAGTAAAGAGAAAGAAGAGCACATTGCTTTGTGGCGAAGACTGAATATAAGCGTGGAAAAGATATTCATTGCCAAGAATGGAATGGTTGTTTTTGAATTATTTACTATTTTGATGTTGTCATCAATAGGAATTTATTTAGTGAGCAAATTTTTCTTACAAGAGGAGATTAGTCTTAGAATCATGATATTAGCTACTGGTTGTCTATTTATTGGAAGTTTGCCAGTAATTGCTTTATCTTTTTTTATTTATAAATTATTCAATAAAAAGGTTCTAGTGATTTTAATTAATTTTGTCTTTACCTTTCCATCAGCAATGATTGCTGTAACCTCGTATTGGAAATTTTTCCCTTGGGATTATAATTTAAGGATACTATGTCCTATTGTTGAGGTTCATCCTAATGGTACCTTTTTGGAAAAATCATCACCATTAACAGCAATGAACGCCGTGTATGTTGGATTAGTGTTAAGTGTTATGGTGTATGTCATAATAACAGTTATAAATATAGGGATAGAAAGAGGAAAAAGTCATGTTTAATATTTTAAAGTCTTATTGGATGAGAACCAAAAGAACACCATCTAGAATGGTACTTATTTTGTGCCCGTTAATCTTTACTGGTCTTTTTATTGTATATCTTCTAAGTTCTGCTGGTTTAAAAGGAGTAGAGCTTGCCTCTTTTTTTGGAGCATATACTGTTTTTGGCAGGTTTTTCTGTTAGCTTTTTTTATTCCCATGTTATATGAAAATGATAAAAAAAGCTGGAGGATACGCCAATGATTTAAGAATAGGAATTTGTCGAAAAAAATTATTTTTTTCTAGATTTTTTTATTTATTTTTATATTATTAATTGCTATTGAAGGGATAGCGACCTTACCATTTATGTTGTTTTTATACTTTTATGGAATTAAGATTCAAATGTTAGATTTGACAGTTTATATGATGATTGGGTCTGTAGGTTTGATTAGTATGGTGCCAGTTTATCAATTTTTAAGTTTAAAATTTGATTATACAGGTTCTATTTTGTTAGGTGTTATTTTTACCTTGGCTGCCATTCTTTTAGGTACAACGGATTTAGGAAGTGGTATATGGTATTACTTTCCATTTGCTTATCCGCTAAGACTTCTATATGGATATACCCGTTGCACTTTTAATGTGGACACTATTGTTTTCTATCTTTTTCTATCTGTTTTGATCTCATTTGTAAGTGTGGAAATATTTTCATTTTGGTATAATAGGTGGGACGGAATAAGTAAAATGGAGGAATAAAAGGTATGAATCTTCTCATAATAGATGATGACAAGGATTTGCTGAAATTATTAAAGTTAACATTTGAGAAAGAATATAATGTTGTTATTTGCGATTCGGCACTGAAAATTGAGCCGAGTGATTTATGCAAATATGACTTGACTATTCTTGATATCATGATGGAAGAAATGTCGGGTTTTGAATTTTTGACTAAATATAGAAATATGATAGACATTCCTATTATTTTACTTACAGCGAAAGATTTTGAAAAAGATAAAGTTGAAGGATTTGCACTCGGGGCAGATGATTATGTGACGAAACCATTTTCTGTTGCTGAAATTAGGGCAAGGGTAGCTGCACATATTCGGAGAGAAAATAGAGAAAAACATTCAAAACTTATAGATTATCCGATATCTTGTGATTTGCTTTCGAAAAAAATTTATTTTGATAATGTAGAGATAAGTTTTACAAATAGCGAATATGAAATTTGTGAGTTCTTATTAAAAAATAAAAATCAAGTATTTTCGAAAGAAAAAATTTATACAGCAATTTATGGTTATGACAAGGAAGGCGATAGCTCTACAACGATTACCGAAAGAATCAAATTAATAAGAAGTAAATTTGAGCCATATTGTATAAATCCTATAAAAACAGTTTGGGGAGTTGGTTATCAGTGGGAAATAAAAAAAGTTTAAGATATTTAATCAGCAAGTATGTAATTATGGAGTTAGTATATAGTTTTTTTATCATTGTGTTATTTTATGTAGGATTAAATGTATTATTAAATACCGGGGTAGTCTACCCTGCCAACTATGCGGACATTCAGTCGGAAAAAGTGGAAGCAGGTTTTCAAACAGAAGATTGGACACCAGCAGAAATACCATATTATTATGATTTTTTATATTTGAAAGATGGAAAAATAATAGAAAATACCATTGATAAAAAATATGATGATTTAGTACAGCAGGCCATAAAAAACGAAAGGGCCATCAGTGGTGAAATTATAGGATCAAATATTTTTAAGGCTTATACTAGGGGAAATAGACAACTGGTAATAAGATACAGAGTTAATGTTATCTTTGCCAATGAAAAGCTTTATAAAATCTTTGAAAATTTTGAGTGGGGGTATATTGTTTTCATACTAATGATTTGGTTTTTTGGATTTGCTTTGCTCCTCATTCGTTCATCAAATATATTAAAGAGGGAAATTTACAAAATTGCTATGGCGAATGATAACATCAGTCGGATGGATTTGGATTATGAGAGAGAACATTCTAAATATAAAGAAATAGATGGAGTACTTCGTTCGATTGATGTACTGGCTGAAAATCTAAAAAAATCTCTTGGTGAGCAATGGGATATGCAAGTTAAGCAAAAAGAGTTGGTGGAACAACTTACCCACGACATAAGAACTCCAATAACACTTATTAAAGGCAATTTAGAATTATTAAAAGAAGAGCATAGGGATGTATCATCCGAAAGATTTGCAGATATTTCAAATGGTATTGATAGACTGGAAAAGTATATTGAAAAATTAAAAAAATTTTCTTATACGATGGAAGGGAAAAAAGATGTTGTAAGTAATGAAGTGATTTTATATTGGATTGAGGTAATGTCTAGTATATGTAGGTTAAATGGTCTGACTTTAGAAGTAATAAAAAGTGAATCTAGTAATATTAAGTTAGATAAAGAGGAAGTAGCTGTAGCACTACAAAATATAGTCACTAATGCTGTCGAGTATTCTAAAAGGGGTTCTAAAATAATGGTAGCGTTTAAAGATGAACCTAGTGAATTTATTTTGACAGTTAGAGATGAAGGAATGGGTTTTGATAAAGACTTATTACCTTTACTTACAGAAAAATTTATTTCTGGAAAAGTAAAAGATAAGTGCGATAAACATGGTTTAGGCCTATGGGGAGTGAAGAATATTGTTGTGGCAAATAATGGCAACTTGTATTTGAAAAATTATAGTGGAAGGACGGCAGGGGCTGAGGTTAAAATGGTCTTTAATAAAGAATAATTTAGGGTATATAAAACTTTAAATATTTGAAAAATAGAGTTTTAATGGCAATGCATTGTTGATTTTCTGAGCAAAAATATTTATAATTTATAATAAAATATATGTTTATACAGTCTTCCATCATTTTGGTGGGAGGCTTTTGTACAAGTAGTGATTGGTCAAAACGATGGATATGAGATTGAACTAGTAGGGGAAGTAGAGGGGAAAGTATGTATTTAGGTAACAGAAAATTTTTGAAGGATTCCTTAGAAGTAGCCCATCAATATCTTAGGGTTGCAGATAATGATGAGAAGTCTGCAAAAACTTTAGAGAATATTGGTTTATATAATCAAGCAGCGTATTTTTACATTCAAGCAATGGAGAAACAGATTAAGGCTAATATTGCACAGATTGTTGATGTGACAAATACTTACTATAAGGACTTATTAAGGAAGACAATTGGACATTCATTGGATAAGTCACTGGATATATTGGTACAGATATATGCTAAGGGCAATGAGGTGATTGAAGAACAACTTAGACAGCAATTACTTAACACGGTGCTTCAAGACATAAGATTTTCTGCACTACACAATAAGATTAGATATCCAGATTTTGATGGAAAAAAATATGTCATGATAGAGCTTGGCAAAGCAGATTGTGTAGAATTGGAGAAAATGCTTGATGGATTAAAGAAGTATTTGAAGGAAATGAAAAGCAGATTTTAAAGTTGAAGATGGAAAACTGACAGTTGCTAAAGTTGCTTTTGACTCAGATATAAATATGATGGCTATGGCAGGAATTGTGATCAAGTAGCTCTTTGAGCGAGGAGGTATTGCTTTGGGATTCTGGATTTTTATGTTTATCATGGATTTGCTTTGCCCGCTAGTTATGATTGCATTTGGTAGGAGATTTATAAATAATCCGCCCAAGAGTATAAATTCTTTTTATGGATATAGGACTAAGCTGTCGATGAAAAATGAAACCACATGGAAATATGCTCATAAAATTGCTGGCAAGATATGGCTCTACTGTGGATTAGTTCTTCTTCCATTATCTGTGGTTGCAATGCTCTTTTTTATTGGAAAGGACATAGATACTGTTGGTACTGCAGGAGGGATTATCTCTTATATACAGATCATTGTCCTGCTTCTTACTCTTGTGTTGACAGAAATTGAACTGCACAAGCACTTTGATAAAAATGGAAATTTACGCACAGGGGGAAAAAATAGTAGAGGGAAAAATGATGGCAGATAAAATTATGGTTAGTCAAGACGGCAGAAAGGCAATTCAAAAGTTAGCCGATTTGCGACAGTCACTAAAGACGGCAAAGATAATGGTGTGGCAGGGTAGATTTATGCAATTTTCAGAAAAGGGAATGGAATTTACTAACTGTGTAAGCAATGTAGCTTCAACTTGTCCAGAATTAGATCTTGTCCATTATCAAGAAATTTTAAAGGAAAATGGAATTGAATGGACATCGATTTCTCTTCATGAGGCTGATGTTTCTCAGCTTGATTTGCAATGTGTTATGGCTCTTATCTTAGGAGCTGTGCGCATAGAACGATTTTGTGAGGGAGTTCTTCAAGATTTTTGGGAGGAGGGAGATATTGACCTTTGGCTGGGGAGATTGCAAGACTTGCTTTCAAGATAAAAAATAATTTCAGGAGAATTTTTACTAGATGAGTATCATAAAAAATACTATTCCTATACTCGAATACGATACCAATCCATATGCAGTAATTGATCCCACGCATGAAAAGTTAGACCTAGATTTACCTAAAAAATGTGTGTTTGCCTTTTTGGGTGATTATATTGATCAGTTTGCAATTCATCATCATGCTGAAAAAGTGGCAGAATTTATTAGTGCGACCAAAAAATATCCTATTTATGTCCTAAATGATGAGGGAGAACCTATTGTGCTTTGCCAAGCTCCAGTGGGTGCTGCAGCAGCCACACAGATACTCGATTGGTTGATTGGATATGGGGTGAGAGAAATTGGGGAGGTAATGCCTATGAGTATACATTGCTTCTGTGTTTGGAGGCAGTGAAAAAAATCATTTAGAAAAATTTTCTTTCTCTGGCATAAAATGATGAAAAAACTAATGATTTTGTATCAAATGATACAGAAAAGTAGGTAAAATATTTGCTATACTATCCTCTGTGAAAGGGAGGTGTAGAGATGAAGGAGAAAGTTGGAGAGGTATTTTCAATTTCAAGGGATAATCAACCTGTTTTGGGCTGCACGATTTCAAAGGAAGTTTATTCAGCTAGAAACAGTATTATTTATTTTTCGCTAGCGAAGGACACCGATATTAGTGCAGAAATTTTTCCCTATCACAAGTTGATTCTTGTCGCCGAGGGAAGCCTTGAGGTCTATGGAAGAGATGGCTGGACAAAGACCTTGGGGGTTGGCGAGGGGATTTTGACTTTTACTGATGTTCCAGTAGGTATGTGCACAAAAGAGGGTGCAGTTTACACGGAGATTTCCATTCAAAAGGAGGATATGATGAATAGTGCAATTCAGGCAGGAGAGGTATTTCAATTAGCAAAATTAGTTCCATATCAAGAGGGAAAGATTGTGAATATGGATATTGTTCACAATGATAAAATGAAATTTGTGATTATGGCCTTTGATAAGGGAACAGGACTTTCAGAACATGCAGCACCAGGGGAAGCGATTGTATTTGCTTTAGATGGAGAAGGTGTGATTGTATATGAAGGCAAGGAGCATAAGATTGTGGCAGGAGAGAATTTCCATTTTGCCAAAGGGGGTCTTCACTCTGTAAAGGCGACAGAAAAGTTTAAGATGGCACTTCTGTTGACACTTGAATAGGTGATGGAAAGATTACTGAAGTTATGTTATAATGCTAATGTTAGATTTATTCTGTAAATAGAGGAGGAAAAATCATGAAGACATTAGTAGCTTATTTTAGTGTCAGTGGAAACACAAAAAAGATTGCACAGGAGTTAGCTCAGATCGAAGGTGCAGACCTGTATGAGATTGTCCCTGCAAAGGCCTATACTGCTGAGGATTTGGATTGGAAAAATAAGGAATCAAGAACAACCAAAGAGATGTCCGATCCAAATTGTCGCCCAGAGCTTGCAGGGGAGAAGTTAAATATGGATGAGTATGATACTATTTTCTTGGGATTTCCACTTTGGTGGGAGAGAGAACCAAGTGTAGTTGATACCTTCCTTACATCCTATAACTTCGAAGGAAAAATTATTTTCCCATTCTGCACATCAGGCGGAAGTGCTATGAAGATGACTTGTGAGCGAATTAATAATTTACTTGAGCGCAAGGCTAAGGTTGCTGAGGGAAAGCGTCTTGGTGGAGATATTTCCAAGGAAGATTTAAAGCTTTGGAGTGATGGTGTTGAAGAATAGATAAAAAATTCTTGGGTGGAGATTTCTGCCCAAGATTTTTTGTTATTCAGTGTAGAATGAGAAATCTGGAGTAAAAGAAGATGCAATTTTATGTAAGAGTTTTAACGCAGGCAATGTTCATCTATCCGCTGATTGTATTGATAGTGACCATTCCCTATGTTATTTATAATTATTTTAAGTATGGATCAGTATGGAGCATACGAATATTTGTGGTCTACTCATTTATTTTGTATATGCTCTGTGTGTATTGTTTGGTTATTTTACCTTTGCCCTCTGCACAGGAGGCCGCAAAACTACATGGGCATAAGAGAGAGCTAGAAGCATTGCAGTTTATCCCTAAAATTTTTCAACAAGTACATATCGAAAAGGATGATCCGAGAACATGGATCAATTTATTGAAGAGCCCTGCCTTTATGACCAATTTACTCAATGTTTTTATGACGATTCCGTTTGGAATGTATTTGCATTATTATTTTAAAAAAGGAGTGGTAAAGACAACCATTTATTCGTTCTTTCTTTCCCTCTTTTTCGAGTTGACACAGCTTTCGGGGCTATATTTTATCTATAAGGGAAGTTATCGACTCTTTGCGGTGGACGATTTGATCTTTAATACGATGGGGGGATTTTTGGGATTTTTCATCGTTTGGCCGTTTATGGCATTTTTGCCGAGCAGAGAAGAGATTGATGCGACAAGTTACGAGAGAGGAAAGAGTATTTCTTTGCCAAGAAGGTTGATTTCTTTGATGATTGACTTAGGTCTACTCGGTGTAGTTGTTTGGGCTTTGAGGCAATTTGGTATCTTCATAAGTAGAGTGGAATTTTATGGGATTGTGGTTCTTGCCTACTTTAGCATTTTGCCAATTTTTACTAGAGGAAGAACCATTGGAAAATTCTTGACCAAGACAAGAATTCGAGGAAAGAAAAAGGCGAGAGCTCTGCCTTGGTATTCCTATTTTTTGCGCTATGGAAGCTTGGAATTGATTGTATTTTGGATTCCCAATCTTCTTTTTTATGCTATGCTCTATTTGGCTGAGAGAGAAGGAGTACAAGATAGTGTGCAGTTTGTACTTCTTTGTCTATTGAGTGGCGTGTATATTCTCTATTTCTTTTTGGCGGCAATTAAGGTCTTGATGAAAAAGAGATTATTTTATGAACGCTGGTCAAAGACAAAGATTGTCAGCACTGTGGAGTGGGATGAAGAAGATGAAGAGGAATAGCTGCCATAACAGAAAGTTGCTTGAAATCTAAGCATCTTCTTAGTAAAATAGGGAGACAATAATAAAAAATTTCTAAAAAGAGGAAATACTATGAGTGGAAAATCAATATTTGACAAGGTCTGGGATAGACATGTCATTACAGGAAAAGAGGGCGAACCTCAGCTTTTGTATGTAGACCAGCACTATATTCATGAAGTAACTAGCCCACAGGCTTTTGAGGGACTCAGAGAGAAAAATCGAAAGTTGAGAAGACCAGAGTTAACTTTTGCTACCTTCGATCACAATATTCCGACAGTGGATATTTTTAAGATTGATGATGAAATTTCCAAGTTACAGCTCGATACATTGGCAAAAAATGTCAAAGAATTTGGTGTACCTTGTGCAGAGCATGGCTCAGAAAAACAGGGTATTGTTCATATGATTGGCTCAGAGACAGGAAGAACACAACCAGGAAAGGTCATTGTCTGTGGGGATAGTCATACGGCAACCCATGGTGCATTTGGTGCAATCGCCTTTGGTATTGGTACGACGGAGGTTGAGCATGTCTTTGCGACTCAGTGCATTTGGCAGGTGAAGCCAAAGAAGTTGTTGGTGAAGTTTACGGGTAAGCCACAACCTGGCATTGGTGCAAAGGACTATATTCTGGCTCTAATTGCAAAGTATGGCGTTTCTTCTGGTTCGGGATATGCAGCTGAATATACAGGAGAGGCAATTGAGGCCTTAAATATGGAGCAGAGAATGACCATCAGTAATATGTCCATTGAGTTTGGGGCAAAGGTGGGAATGATCAATCCAGATCAGACGACATTTGATTATTTGAGGGGAAGAGAGTGTGCACCAAAAGACTTTGATGCGGCTGCAGAAGATTGGAAGACTTTAGTTTCTGATCCAGATGCAAAGTACGATAAGGTGATGGAAATTGATGTGTCAGAGCTTGCACCGATGGTGACTTGGGGAACGAATCCAGGTATGGGGGTAGCTTTTGGCGAGAAATTCCCAGAAATTCGCGATGTCAATGATGAGCGTGCCTATGACTATATGGGAGAAAAGCCAGGACAGACGATCGACCAGATTGATATTGGCTATGTATTTATTGGTTCTTGCACCAATGGTCGTCTCTGTGATCTTGAAGAGGCAGCAAAGTATGTTAAGGGAAAGCATATTGCATCGACACTGACAGCGATTGTTGTTCCAGGTTCAAGACCAGTAAAGCGTGCTGCAGAAGAGTTAGGACTTGATAAAATCTTTATCGATGCTGGCTTTGAGTGGAGAGAGCCAGGTTGTTCGATGTGTCTTGGTATGAATCCAGACCGTGTAGCTCCAGGTGTACATTGTGCATCTACTTCAAACCGAAACTTTGAAGGACGACAGGGAGCAGGGGCAAGAACACATCTTTGTTCTCCAGCTATGGCAGCAGCGGCGGCTATTTATGGCCATTTTGTAGATGTAAGAAAATTACCAGAATCTTTAGTGTAAGAAGGGGGCAGTCTGATGGAAGAATTTAAGATTTATACTGGAACGACAGTTCCTTTGATGAACAATAATATTGATACCGATCAGTTGATGCCAAAGCAATTTTTAAAGAGCATTGAGAAAAAGGGATATGCGAAATATTTGATGTATGATTGGAGATATTTGGATGATAAGATGACAGAGAATCCAGACTTTGTCTTCAATAAACCAGAGTACAAGAAGGCGACCATTTTAATTTCAGGTGACAACTTTGGCTCAGGATCTTCAAGAGAGCATGCGGCATGGGGACTGGTCGATTATGGATTTCGTGTAGTGATTGCTGGATCATTTAGTGATATCCACTACAATAATGAGTTAAACAATGGGCTTTTGCCAATTGTACAACCGCTGGAAGTGAGAAAAAAATTGGCTAGCTTAAAGCCAAGTGATGAGGTGACGATTGACCTTCCAAATCAAAGATTATTTCTCCAGTTGGAGAGTTCTCATTTGATATTGATAAACAATGGAAGTATAAGCTGGTGAATGGACTGGATGATATTTCCATTACTTTGGAGCACGATGGAGAAATCACAAAATATGAAGAGCATCGTCCGTCCTATTGGCAATCATAAAGAATATCGTTTGGAGAGTCGCAGGGAAATTTTCTTTGTGGCTCTCTTTTTGCAAAGTAAACAAAAGAGGATAGATAAATGAAGGTAAGTATTATTGTTCCTGTGTACAATGCACAGGAATCATTGAGACGCTGTATTGATAGCGTACTTGGACAGGAATTTCAAGATTTTGAATTGTTGCTGATGGACGATGGCAGTCAGGATGAAAGTGGAGTGATTATTGATGAATATGCAAAAAAAGATTCCAGAGTGTGTGCCGTACACAAGAAAAATTCTGGTGTTTCGGATACCAGAAATCAAGCATTGGATAGAGCAAAAGGTGAGTATATTCAATTTTTGGATGCCGATGACTGGATTAGTTCCGATGCAACAAAGTTATTTGTGCGAAAGGCTGAAGAGACCAATGCTGATATGGTGATTTCTGATTTTTATCGTGTGGTGGGAAAGCATATTTCGGTCAAGGGCGATATTGATACAGAGGATGTGATGACTAGACAAGAATATGGCGATCGCATGATGGAGAATCCTGCAGATTACTACTATGGTGTCATTTGGAACAAATTGTTTCGAAGAGAAATTTTAGAAAAGTATCATTTGAGAATGGATCGAGACATCAGTTTTTGTGAGGATTTTATCTTTGCAATGGATTATATTTACATTGTGAGCGAATTGTGGCACTCAATGCTCCAACCTACTACTATGTAAAGACAGAAGGCTCATTGGTTGCGAAAAATATGAATTTAAAAAAGATTGCAGCGATGAAGTGGAGTGTCATGCAATACTACGATGATTTTTACCAAAAGTTGCATACAGAAGAAGAATACAAAAGCCGAAAATTGGAGATTTTGTCTTTTTTAATTGGATTTTCAAAGGATGATGCCAGTATTCCTGGCATTCCAGGCACAAAGCGACTGGGAGAGGAACTTCCAGCGGTCTATCTCTTTGATCGTCTTCCAGACAATATTTTTGTCAATCATTACTATAAAAGCAAATTGATCTCTCGCTATTTGACGGCGATCGGTCTTCGCTACAATTTGAAGATGGAAGATGTTGCTGTGTTGATGGTCTTACATTTTGTAAAGACTGGTGCAACTATCAAGGAGATTGCGAATTATTTGGATAGATCTCAGGCAATGATTCTGGCTACGGTACAGAAATTGATCTGGAAAAAGATGGTGCAGATTCAAAAGGTGGAGATTACCAATAGTGTTTATACATTGGATGCAGAGGCAATGAAGATTGGGAGGGACATTGAACAGGCTATAGCAGATTTTCATGCGGTGTGCTATCAGGGAATGAGTAAAGAAGATAGAATAAAGTATCAGCAATTGGAAGAATGTGCAGAAAAAAATATTCAGCGTATTCTCAGTGATCCAAATCGAGGAATGATGAGTGAGCAAGCAGAGTAAATTATGGATGGAGCAGATGACTTTGCCAGAAAAGGCGGCCATCTTATCGGGGAAAAATGTCTGGGAGACCAGGGAGATCAAGCGATTGGGAATTCCGTCAATAACCCTTTCTGACGGTCCTCATGGCATTCGAAAGCAGAATACAGCGGGAGACCATTTGGGAATGCAAGAATCGATGAAGGCAACTTGTTTTCCGACGGCGGCAACGATGGCAAACAGTTGGGATGAGCGATTGGCTGAGGAAGTTGGAGAGGCACTTGGGCAGGAGGCAAGGCATCAGGGAGTAGACATTTTGCTTGGACCTGGAATGAATATCAAGAGAAATCCACTATGTGGTCGCAATTTTGAGTATTTTTCAGAAGATCCCTATTTGACGGGAAATGGCGGGAGGATATATTCGTGGAATACAGTCGATGGGCATCTATGCTTGCCCAAAGCATTTTGCAGTCAATAGTCAAGAAGATGACCGAATGTCAATGGATGCCATTGTTGATGAGCGTGCACTTCGGGAGATTTATCTGAGTGCTTTTGAAATGGCCATTTGTGATGCAAAAGCGAAATCTTTGATGACCAGTTACAATAAGGTCAATGGGATTTATTCTAATGAAAATCCCTATCTTTTGAAGAAAGTTTTGCGGAGAGAGTGGAATTTTAAGGGAATGGTTGTCACAGATTGGGGTGGAAGTTGCGACCATGTCAAAGGGGTAAAGATGCGTTCTAATCTGGAAATGCCTGCTGCAGGCTTAGCTTCGGCAAGAGAATTGTTGGAGGCATTAAAAGACCATAGACTTTCGAGACGGGAACTAGATATTGCTGTCTTGGATTTACTGAATGCCATTGATGAATTGAGCCAGAAAAAGCCAATGGATGTTGATATAAAGGCACATCACTGTTTGGCCAGAAGGGCAGCGGCACAAAGTGCAGTGCTGCTAAAAAATGAGGGCAAAGTTTTGCCACTAAAAAAAGGTCAGTCGGTTGCCCTCATTGGAGATTTTGCCTTTTCTCCTCGGTATCAAGGGGCGGGATCTTCACTTGTTCGGCCGACAAAGTTAGAAAATAGTGTGGACTGTGCCAAGCACTTTGGACTTAATGTGGTTGGCGTTGCGTCGGGATATGAGAGAAATGGACTGCCCAATGTAAAAAAAATGTTTGATGCAATGTGGTTAGCTAAACGAGCGGATGTGATCATCTATTATATGGGGCTTACAGAGAGCAGTGAGACGGAGGGACTAGACCGAAAGCATATGAAAATCCCAAGAAATCAATTGGATGTGTTGGCTGCATTACAGAAGATGAATCAAAATATTGTGGTGGTACTCAGTGGTGGCTCAGTGGTAGAAATGGATTGGCAAAAGCACTGTAGGGCGATCGTTCATGGCTATTTATCAGGTCAGGCAGGGGCATCAGCGATGATGGAGGTGTTGACAGGAAGAGTCAATCCATCGGGGCATTTGGCGGAGAGTTATCCAATGAAATACGAAGATGTTTCCATTTTTGATAGAGAAAGCCATAAAAATGTACAGTATAGAGAGAGCATCTATGTTGGCTACCGCTACTACGAAAAGAGGAATATCCAGCTATCTTTTCCATTTGGATTTGGACTTTCTTACACCGATTTTTTGTATAGAAATTTGCAGGTTGATGATAAGGGCATTCATTTTTTTATAAAAAATGTGGGAAAATTTGATGGGGCAACGGTGGCCCAGATGTATATTGGCCTTGCAAAGAGCAAGGTTTTTCGAGCAAAGAAGGAGCTAAAGGGATTTACCAAGGTTTTTTTAAAGCGGGGAGAAGAAAAGCAAGTGGATATTTGCTTTGATCAGTATAGCTTTCGATTTTGGAATGAAAAAATAAAAAAATGGGATGTAGAGCCTGGGGAATATGAGATTTTTGTCGGCGAAAGCTGTGAAGATATTTGGTTGAGAGGAAAGATCGTAAAGAAGAATGTGCATTGGCAGGGAAAGAGTCAAGAGGAAATATTGCCACATTACTACAGTGGAAATATCCCAAAGGTGACAAAAAAAGAATTCTTAAAATTACTCCATCGAGTGTCTAAAAAGGAACAGTGGAATGCAGATTTGAGTGTAGATGATACGGTGGGGCAACTTTATTATGCAAAGAGCAAACTTGCCAGGGGAATTTATCGCTATTTGGTAAGAAAGAAAAATCGCAGGCAGATGATGGGAAGCTTGGATTTAAATTTGTTGTTTGTATATCATATGCCATTTCGAAGCTTAGCAAAGATGAGTGGAGGGCGAATGAGTATGGAAATGGTTTGTGCCCTACTTCAGATGGTCAATGGACATTTATTTGTGGGTTTATGGGAATTTTTGGTTGCTACACTGAATAATCGCATACAAAATCAGAGATATCAAAGATATCTGGACAAAAAATAAAAAAATATCCTAGCCAAGATGCAAAGTGATGCACTGGCTAGGATATTTTTTAGTTATCTGATTTTTTCATTGCGATCTGACATGGTGTAATTGGCAATTCTCTGTGCCATACACCTGTTGCACGGTAAATGGCGTGAGCAATGGCAGGACCGGGCGTATTGATGACAATTTCACCAATGGATTTGCTCCAAAAGGTCCTGTTGGCTCAAAGGTGTGCTCGAATTCAACTTGAATGCGTCCGACATCAAGTCGAGTTGGAATCTTATATTGCATAAAGGAGTTCTCAATGAGAGCACCCGTCTTTGTATAGTTGAGATTTTCAGTTAAGGTATGTCCTATAGCCTGTGCAATACCACCCTCTGCCTGCACTCTGGCAATGGCTGGATTGAGTAGTGTGCCACTGTCAACAACTGCCTTTGTGTCGAGAAGTTTGACCTCTCCTGTGAGACGATCAAGCTCAATTTCCACCATAGCGACCATAAATGGAGGTGGAGATACAGGCGAGTAATGTGTCTCTGTCACATCGAGGGAAATATTATTTCCACATTGAGACTTGGTGGCAATATTTGAATGCTCAGGGTTTCTCCTGTGCTGATGCGAGAAACCTGACTTCCCTCAAAGCGAACATCACTTTTTGCACAGTCAAACATCGTTGCGGCAAGTTTACAGATATTTTCTACCAGCTTTCTACCAGCTTTCTCTACAGCCTTACCTGTAATATAGGCAGTTGAAGAGGCGTAAGATCCAGAGTCATATGGAGAAATATCGGTATCCGCACCGAATACAGCAATATCTTCCATAGAACACTGCAAAACTTCGGCAGCAATTTGAGCCAAAGTGGTATCACAGCCAGTACCCATGTCCGCAGCACCAATGATGAGATTATAAGTTCCATCATCGCCAAGGCGAAGAGTTGCTGATCCCACATCGACATTGGATACACCTGATCCTTGCATCGACATTGCAACGCCTGCACATCGTACTTTTCCATTGCCCATATCACGGACAGGGTATTTCGCATTCCAGTCAAAGATTTTTCTACAGGTATCCATACAGCGATCAAGGGCACAAGAATTGGCAATTTCATTGTAATAGGCAGGCATTTGCATTCCCTGCTTGACCATATTGATATCGCGAAGAAGTGTTGGATCCATTCCCAATTTCTCAGCAAGCTCATTGACAGCACTTTCTACCGCAAAAGTTCCCTGAGTTGCTCCATAACCTCTATAGGCACCAGAGGCCTGACGGTTGGTGTAGACAACATCATAGGCAAAGCGATAGGCTTCTAAGGATCCGCTGTAGAGAGGGATGGACTTGTGCCCAGAAAGACCAACCGTTGTTGGTCCATGCTCGGAGTAGGCACCAGAATTGGACAAAGTATAGATGTCAAGTGCACGAATTTTTCCCTCTTTACTTGCTCCAAGGCGAACATGAACTTCCATTTCGTGGCGAGGAGAACCAGCAATTAAAGAATCTTCTCTTGTATAAATAATTTGTGCTGGTCGTCCAGTTTTCATTGTGACAAAAGCAGGATATACTTCGCTCACAGAGCTTTGCTTTGCACCAAATCCACCGCCAATACGAGGCTTTTCTACACGAATTTTACTCTTTGGAATGCCAAGGGCATTGGAAAGAATTCGGCGCACATGGAATACAATTTGAGTGGAAGAGATAACATGAAGTCTTCCAAAGCGGTCAAGTTTGGTGTAGGTGCGAAATGTCTCCATCATTGTTTGGTTATAAGCCTTAGTGTGATAGGTATGGTCAATGACAATATCAGAATCGGCGAGAATCTTTTCGATATCGCCATTTACATCACTTCCTGTGGCCACAAGATTTCTTTTATTGTCGGCACCAACGGGGCAGAGTGCCTTCCAATTTTCTTCTGGGTGAACGAGAATTGGATTGTCCTTTGCAGTGTGAAAGTCAAGAATTGCTTCTAAAACTTCGTATTGTACTCTGATTAATTTGAGGGCACGGTCTGCTGCTTTTTCATTTTCGGCAGCCACGATGGCAACGACATCACCAACAAAGCGAAGGTGGCGATCAATAATTAATCGGTCATAGGCAGATGGCTCGGGATAAGTTTGACCAGCATTAGTGTAGCGCAAATTTGGTACATCCTGCCAGGTGTAAATATCCACTATCCCTTCCACATTTTTTGCCCTAGAGGTATCAATTTCCTTGACTATTGCATGGGCATATGGACTTCGAAGAAGTTTTACAATCAAGGCATCCTTTGGGACAATATCGTCCATAAACAACGGCTTTCCAAGTAAAGTTGCATGGAGTCTGTCTTTCGAATAGATTGATTGACATGAGTAAATTGCTGCATATTACACCTCAGCTTTCTTCTTGGTATTTAAGTAGTTTCGAATGCCTCTTAATTGTCCCTCGTATCCTGAACAGCGACAGAGATTGCCAGCTAAGAAGTCCTTAATTTCATCATCACTTGGGTCAGGATTTTCTCGAAGGAGGGCAATCGTATTCATAACAAATCCAGGATTGCAAAAACCACATTGTTCGGCGGCCTGATCAGCAATAAATCCGATAAATTCATTTGCTTCATCTTGGAGTCCCTCAAGAGTTTGTACATTGTGATTGGCTGCACGAGCAGCAAGTATAGAGCAAGAAAGAACAGGCACATTATCCATTAAAACAGTACATAACCCACAGTTGGCGGTTTCACATCCTCGCTTTACACTGAAACAGCCATGTTTGCGGACAAAATCGATGAGTAAAAGATCGGCATCGATCTGGTCAGTAATAGTTTTGCTATTTAAAGTCATTGTAATTTCCATTTAATTTTCATTTCCTCTCAATTCCATTGTGCAACGAGTCGTCAACACCTCAGCTAGTTGTCTGCGATACTCCCTTGTTCCGCGGACATTACTCTGTGTGGTGACCTGCTCGGCAACATATTTGCCAAAGGATTTGGCACTTTCTTCTGTGATTCCATTGTCAAGAAGATGATTTTCATCAAAGAAAACCATTGCTTTTCCGGGGCGTGCCCCGATGACCGCTCGCACTTTTTTATCAATGCAGGAAACTGCACAATTGAGCACAGGAAAATCGGTACGCTGAATGCGAACGGATTGATAGGCAATCGCACAATTTGATTTTTTTACCATGATGCGAACAAGAATATCATTGTCAAAGGGAAGATTTACAAATTGAGAAAGAGGGATTCTTCCAGCCTTGTAAAGTTCTACCTCGGCATCAAGTGCTAAAAATAAGGTTAATACATCGGAAAAGCCGAAGCGAGCCCATAGACTTGCACCAATGTTTGCCAGATTTCTAAATTGCACACCAACAATATCTTTGACTGCTTTTTGAGCAGCATTTTGACAAAAGGCATTGAAGGCTTTGTGTTGTTCAAGCTGTCGAAGAGTGGTCATTGTTCCGAATATGAATTCTTCACTTGTTTCTTCAATCGTGTTGAGATTGAGGTCACATAAATCGATGGCGGTTTGAAGATGACCACCTTGCATTTTCAACCAGAGCATGCCACCAATAATCTTGTTCGCTTTTTTTTGATTTAGAGTATAGGCTTCTTCCAGACTCTGTACACGAACATAGTTTAATCGTTTTCAAAAAAATTCCTCCTTGTTTACAAGTACAAATATCTGTCTCTATTATAGCAATAGAAAGTGCATCTGCATAGAGAGATATGTTTCGTATAAAAATGTCAAGTTGCATAACTGTTTAGAATGTGCTATCGTGAAAACACTAGATTATGTCCAGGGGGCAGAAAAATGAATATACAAAAATCAGAATTGGATGCTGTAGTAGAGGCAGGAAGAATTTTGGTGACGAGTGGTGCAGAAGTGTATCGTGTAGAAGAGACCATGAAACATATGGCGGAAGTCTTTGGAATTACAAATTTTGAATCCTATGTTGTCAATGGCGCAGTGATTGTATCAGGTTGTACTCGAAGGGGAAAAGCAGAGGCTAGAGTGGCCAATGTCATTGCAATCTCGGTCAATTTGGGGAAATTAGAGGCGGTCAACGCACTTTCTAGAAGTTTAAAAGTGGGAATAAGAGTCAATTCGCAGTATGTCCAGATGCGATTAAAAATGATTGAAGAGATGAAGGGGTATTCATATATTTGGGTGTTGATCGCCTATTTTATTGGTGCATTGGGATTTTCTTTGGCATTGGGAAGCTCTTGGATGGATTCCATAGTTTCTGGTGTTGCAGGAATGAGCCTTGGTCTTGTGATGGTTCCGATGCAAAAGTTTGTTAAGGCACAATTTTTACAAACCATTGTCGGAAGTGCGGTGGTTACTTTTGTTGCCTGTGTTCTTCATTGGATGGGACTTGGAGAGCATATTGGATTGATGATTTTGGGTGCGTTGATGGTGATGGTTCCAGGGGCAGCCTTTGTCAATTCTGTTCGAGAGTTTTCACAAAATAATTATTCTACGGGGTTGACACTATTGATGTCAGCATTGCTCACAGGAATTTCCATTTCGGTTGGTGTGGCAATGGTCATTGCTCTTTTGCCTTTTGCCAATCAGATGTCAGAAGTGTTTTCTGGAGATATTCAAGGGATATCGGGGTGGGTTGTGCGAGTAGTGAGTGCAGGTGTTGGCACAGTGGCTTTTGCACTACTCTATGGAACACCGAAGCGTTACTTTTGGGATTTATTTTGGGTGAGTGCGATGTCTTGGCTTTTATATTTAGTTTTTAATCTTTATCTTAAGCAAGAAGTTCTTTCCACTCTCCTTCCGGGGATTATTGTGGTTCTGTGTTCGAGAGCACTTTCAGTGCGAAGAAGATGTCCAATGACCATATTTTTGGCAACGAGTATCTTCCCATTGGTGCCAGGACTTAGCTTTTATCGTGCGGTATATTTTTTGATTGTGGGGCATGAGATGTTGGCCTGCAATATATGCACAGTTGTGCAACATCCGCGTTTACCATTATTATGGCCATCAGTGTGGTGCAACAAATGCCCATCAAATGGTTTCAATTTATGAAGAAAGGAAAAAAATGAGACGAAGAGTACAGTATTACGAGACAGATCGCATGGGAATTACGCATCACTCCAATTATATTCGTTGGTTTGAGGAGGCGAGAATTGATTTTTTGAGAGAAATGGGGTGGGGGTATGATAAGCTCGAGGAGATGGGCATTATGATTCCTGTGACTTTGGTGGAATGTAAGTACAAGAAGTCGACAACCTTTGCGGATGAAGTAGAAATTACAGTAGAAATTGAAAAATTTCAAGGTGTTCGCCTCTGTCTAAATTATCAAATTAAGAATGACAAAGAGGAAGTGGTGTGCACAGGAAGATCGGAACATTGCTTTTTAAATCCACAGGGAAAGGTGTTAAGGTTGGAAAGAGAATATCCGAAGTTTTATCAAGATTTAAAGAAACTAGAGAAAGAGGAATAAAAATTGGGGCTGCAAAAATGCAGCCCTAATTTTATTTTGGATATTTTCACTTAGGCAGTAATAATGGTTCCCGCCTTATTTTCAAGTGCAGCAAGGCTTTGCTCTCTTGAGGTGATAATCGCCCTTTTTCCCTCACCAGAGGAAACGAATTGAATGGCAGCTTCCACCTTAGGCAACATGCTCGAAGCCTCAAACTCTCCATTGGCAATGTATTGTCTTGCCTGTGCAACGGTCATTGAAGAAATGGATGTCTGGTTGTCCTTACCAAAATTTGTAAATACATGGTCTACAGAGGTCAAAATCATTAAGGTGTCAGCATCAAGATTTGTGGCGAGGAGACCACTTGCCAGGTCTTTTTCAATAATTGCACCTGCACCAATGAGATTTTCATTTTGCTGAATGACAGGAATGCCACCGCCACCACAGCAAATCACTGCCTGGTCAGCATTGATAAGAGCCTTGATGGCGTCAATTTCTATAATAGAGATTGGTTTAGGTGAAGCTACCACTCTCTGGAATCCCTTTCCAGCAATTTCAGTGGTATAATTTCCCTTATCTTCTTCTTCAATGGCTTCCTCAGCACTGAGATAGCGTCCTACTTTTTTGGTTGGGGCATTGAAGGCCTCGTCAAATGGATCTACGGTGACCTGAGTGAGGATGGTGCTCACAGGTGTGGAAGAACCCTTGCGAAGGAGAGCAGTGCGAAGTGCATTTTGTAAGTCATAGCCAATATAACCTTGGCTCATTGCAGAGCAGACGCTCATTGGAGCGTTGGTATAACCTTCGTGATTTTTGGCAAATTCATTCATTGCTGTATTGATCATCCCTACCTGTGGAGCATTGGAGTGAACAATGGCGGTTTGCCAACCTGCTTGAATGTAATCAGCAATAAATTCAGCCGTCTTTGCAATCGCCTTTTTTTGCTCTGGAAAATTTATTCCTAAATCCTTGTGTCCAAGGGAAATAACTAATCTTTTCTTTCCCATTGTAGTACCTCCATATTCTTAATATTTATATGCAATTTATTATAACTTTTTTGAAGTGGAAAAAGCAATAAAAATCATTTATAATTGTAGGATAGAAAAAAATGAGAGGGGAAAAAATGAAAATATTAAGTATTGCTGTTCCCTGCTACAATTCGGCAGCATATATGAGAAAATGTATTGAGTCATTGCTTGTGGGCGGTGAAGATGTAGAAATTTTGATTGTTGATGATGGTTCGACTAAGGACAACACAGCAGAGATTGCAGATGAATATGAGAAGAAGTATCCAGGAATTTGCAGAGCAATTCATAAGGAAAATGGCGGACATGGCGATGCCGTGATGCTTGGTCTAGCACAGGCAACGGGGAAATTTTTTAAAGTTGTTGATTCTGATGATTGGGTAGACAAAAAGTCTTATCAAAAGATTTTGAAAAAATTAAAGGAATTAGAAGAGAAAAACGAAAGACTAGATCTTTTGATTAGCAATTTTGTCTATGACAAGGAGGGAGCAGTAAGGAAGCGAGTAATGAACTACAGAAAAGTACTCAAAGAAAATAGACTGCTTTCTTGGGAGGACATTGGAAGATTTTGGCCAGGTCAGTATATTTTGATGCATTCTGTCATTTATCGAAGAGAATTACTTCTGGAGTGCAACTTGCATTTGCCAAAGCATACCTTCTATGTCGATAATATTTTTGTATATCAGCCACTGCCCTATGTAAAAAAATTGTACTATATGGATGTAAACTTTTATCGCTACTATATTGGACGAGAGGACCAGTCAGTCAATGAACAGGTGATGATTAGTCGCATTGACCAGCAGCTTCGTGTCACAAAGATGATGATTGACTTTTATGATCCTTACCAATTAAAGAGCAAGAAGTTGAGAAGATATATGATTTTGTACTTAGAGATTATGATGACAATTTGCTCTATTCTTGCGATTCAGTCAAAGCTTCCAGAGAATATGGAAAAGAAGAAAGAAATTTGGCAGTATTTAAGAGAAACAAATCCAAAACTCTACAAAAGACTGCGCTATGGATTGCTTGGGCAAGTTATGAATTTGCCAGGAAAGTTTGGAAGAAGGATTGCCGTCTTGGGCTATCAGATTTCACAAAGAGCATATGGATTTAATTAGAAACGAAAAGGGCCTTTGCGTGTGCAAAAGCCCTTTCCTTAGCCAATAATTTGTGAAGTTTCTTTTTCTGTTTGTTCCTGATATGCTGGTGCATGACTATAAATCAATGCATAGGCAAAGTAGCAAAGGATGGTCGCACCAGTGACATCAATAATGGAGTGTTGCTTTAAAAATACAGTGGACATGCAAATGGAAATGGCAATCACAGCCGATAGTACTTTTAATTTTGGATGATGTGCAAAGTGCTTACTCTTTACTATGGCCAGATGTGTTCCCAAGGAGTTATAGACATGAATACTTGGAAAGACATTGGTCGGGGTGTCGCTGGCATAAATGAGAGACACTAACTTTGTTGCCCAATTTTTATTGGCATCCAGCACAGGACGAAAGTCTGTGCCATTTGGATAAATTTGGCAGATAAAAAGTGATATACTCATTCCTGCGGCCAAAAACAGGATGTATCGATAAAATTCGGCCTTGTCTTTAAAAAAGAAGAAAAACACAAGACCCGCAACATATAAACCAAATGTAATATGGGATGATAAAATATTCATTAAATGGGATATAGTCGTCAAGGGCACTGTGCATAATATGATAGGCACTCTTTGCAGTGATTGTTCTTTCTAAGTAGATGTACCAGGAAAGATAGAGTGCAAAATAGGAAAATGCCCAGGCATGACGGTATTTCTTTAGTGTAGCAAAAAAACTGTTTTTCATACGCATCCTCTTTCTTTTTTGTTGACCTCTTAACTAAGCTATTATAATCCCTGAATGTGGTATGTGCAAGAACTATATTTTTGGAAAAATAGAGAATATAATAATAAAAATAAAATTGTAAAAAAGGAGAGAAAAAATGACAATTAGTGAAGTCATTGTAAAAATGATTGATTTTAGTGAAGGAAATGAGCATGACATTGCTCATTTTTTGCGGGTATGGGGATATGCAAAGATCATTGGAGAGTGCAGTGGATTGGATGAGAAGGAGGAAAGAATTGTGGAATTATCAGCCATTGTACATGATATCGCCTGTCCGAAGCTTCGACCAATTTATGGATGCGCACCAGGAGATAAACAGGAAGAAATGGGAAAGGAGATGGTAAAGGAATTTTTTGCTGATACAGATGTGAGTGAGGAAGAAATCATGCGAGTGGCCGAACTGGTTGGTCTTCATCACACCTATCATCCCATTAGTTTGGCTCATCAGGTATTACTTGAAGCTGACTTTTTAGCCAATGCGGGAGAAGATGAAAAGTACACAAAAATGGCAAAGAAGATGAGAGAAAATGTATTTCAAACAAAGACAGGGATTCATCTTTTAGAAAGTATGTTTTTAGAGGCAAGATAAATGGACAAACAGGAACAATTATTGACTTCTGGCAGTGTGCAAAGACGCATCATTGAATTTGCCATTCCTTTATTTTTGGGGAATTTATTTCAACAATTGTACAATGCGGCAGATTCTTTGATTGTGGGAAGATATTTGGGCAGCAACGCCCTTGCAGCGGTGAGCACTTCTGGAAATTTAATTTTTTTAATCGTTGGATTCTTTAGTGGCATCGCCTCGGGAGCAGGTGTCATTATTGGTCGCTACTTGGGGGCAAGGGATGCCAAGGGAGTAGAGGTGGCTGTACACACAACAGTAGTTATTGGTATGATGGGCAGTATTTTGATGACTTTTATTGGAACGATATTTGCAAAGCCTGTATTGCAATTGATGGGTACACCAGAAGAAGTGCTTGGCGATTCGGTTACTTATTTTCAAATTTATTTTTTGGCATCTGTGGGCTTTGTCATGTATAATATTTTTGTGGGTATTTTACAGGCAGCAGGAGATAGTCGGCATCCGCTGTACTATTTGATGATCTCTTCCATCATTAATGTGGTTCTTGATCTTGCTTTTATTCGAGGAATGCACAAGGGTGTCGGAGCTGCTGCATTGGCCACGGGAATCTCCCAGCTTGTCTCTGCATTTTTGTGTATGATTCAACTGTTGAGAGTAAAGGCAGATTATCGCTTGGTGCCAGGGAAAATTCGGTTGAACCTTTCAATGGCAAGGAGAATTATCGATCAAGGTTTGCCAGCAGGAATTCAAAATTCAGTGATGTCCTTTTCCAATGTGGTCATTCAATCCTATATCAATGCCTATGGTGCAATGGCAATGGCTGGAATTGGAGCTTATGTCAAGATTGAGGGATTTTTGTTTATTCCTGTGACTAGTTTTGCACTGGCATTGACAACATTTGTCAGCCAAAATATGGGAGCAAGGCAGGAAGAAAGGATTAAAAGAGGTGTGCGATTTGGCATTGGAATCATTTTAGTGTCGGCTCAAGTGCTGGGCATTTTGATGCTTATTTTTGCAAAGCCACTGCTTGGTCTGTTTGATCATACGCCTCAAGTCATTCAATTTGGCTATGACCGCTGCAAATTTGTGGTGATGTTTTTCTTTTTGTGTGCATTTACTCATGCCATGGGAGCGGTACTTCGTGGCATTGGAAAACCAGCTGTGCCAATGATTGTCTTTTTAGTCTGTTGGTGCATTGTAAGGATTATTTTCTTATCCGTGACCGAAATTTTTGTACACAGCATTGTGACGACTTATTTAGTCTATCCGATTACATGGACTTTAAGCTCTGTCACATTGTTTATTTATTATAAGCGATTGAATATAGAAAAAATTTTACAGGGGTAGTTGATGAATAGGGAAGCATTATATTATAAGGATATCAAAGAATTTGATGCTACACTGCTCTCCTGCGAAAATGCAGGGGAGCATTTTCGCATTGTACTTGATACAGAGGGCTTTTATCCAGAAGGTGGAGGTCAGCCGAGTGACCATGGAAAAATAATAGGGAATGGTCAAGAGATCGATGTGCTCGATGTACAAATAGAGAAGGGGAAGGTTGTTCATTATACAGATGCACCGCTAGATTGTGGGCATGTTCAGTGCATTATTGATTGGGACAGAAGAATGAGAAACACACAAAATCACTCGGGAGAGCACATTCTATCAGGACTGGTGAACAAGAAGTTTGGCTACAACAATGTGGGATTTCACATGGACACACAATCTGCTCAGACAAAAGGGGCAATGACCATTGATTTTGATGGGGTTCTCACTTGGAATGAATTGATGGAAATTGAAAATAAGGCCAATGCCATTGTAGTACAAGATCGGAAAGTGAGTGTTCTTTGGCCTTCAAAGGAGCAATTAAAGGATCTTCATTATCGAAGCAAGAAGGAATTATCAGGGAATGTACGCTTAATTGAGATTGATGGGGCAGATTTGTGTGCCTGTTGTGGAACTCATGTACATACCACAGGAGAAATTGGAATGATCAAATGTCTCTCGATCATGAACTATAAGGGGGGCGTGCGTGTGGAAATGGTCTGTGGAAAGGATGCACTTGATGATTATCAGAAGAAGCATGAACTACTACAAAGGGTCAGTAGAATGCTTTCTAGCAATATAGACACACTTGAAGAAGCTTTGCAGAGCCAAAGGAGAGAAAAGGAAGAAAGAGAGAAAAAACTAGGTAGTTTGTATCGAGAGTATTTTATGCTATATAAGACCTCAAGAAAATGGGTGGAGGGGGTGTATTTGATTTTAGTAGAAAATATGGAGCCTGTACAGATTCGCCAGTTTTGTGATTTTTTGCTTAGGGAAACTTGTGTAAAGACGGTGATCATTGGTTCAAAACTTTCGTCACAATATTCCTATGTCATTGGGACGAAGACAGGGGATGCCAGAGAAATAGGTAAAAAGTTAAATGCCACACTAAATGGTCGAGGTGGTGGAACGAAGGAAATGGTTCAGGGAGCATTTTTAAGTACAAAGGAAGAAGTGATCAAAGAAGTGAAGGCGATGGATCCTATGGTCCATTTTGAAGAATAGCGATAGAGGAAAGTAGAATGAAATATATTTTTTTTAGAATCATCAAGGCCATTCCTGTGGTTCTTGGTGTGACTGTATTGACTTTTTTACTGTTATATTTTAGTCCGCTTGACCCTGCACAGATTCATTTTCATCAACTTGGTGTGACACCGACAAAGGAGATGCTGTTTGAGTTTCAGGAGAAAAATGGGCTAAATGTTGGATTTATTGGTCAATATCTGCATTGGTGGAGGGGAATTTTGCACGGCGATTTTGGAGAATCCTTTGCCGATGCTATTCCTGTCATAAAAAAGTTGTCGATTGCCATACCCTATACTGTAGTTTTGGCTTTTGCATCCTTATTTTTGACTTTGCTGATTTCGATTCCATTTGGATTTTTTGTGGCAATACATGGGGAGAAAAAATCATCAAAAGCCATTCAATGGATTTGCACGCTAGTGATTTCTTTGCCAAACTTTATTGTGGCCCTTGGGTTGATGTATTTACTTTCATCACGCCTCCATTTAATTCCAATTCTAACAGAAAGTAAACTGGTTGGGGGAATTATGCCAGTACTGACTCTGAGTATTGGGATGAGTGGAAAGTACATTCAGCAAATTGAAGTGATGACAAGAAATGAACTTCATCAGGAATATGTTTATGGAATGTTGGCTAGAGGAATTTCAAGGAGAAGTGTTTTGATGCACACAGTATTAAAAAATGTGAGTGTGGAATTGGTGACTATTGTAGGAATGTCCTTTGGCTCGCTGCTTGGGGGAGTGGCGGTTGTGGAGAGTATTTTTAATTGGCCGGGACTTGGAAAATTAATGGTAGATAGTGTCAGTGCACTGGACATTCCTGTGGTTCAGGGGATTGTGCTTTTTATGGCATTGAGTTATATTGTTATCAATTTATTTACTGATCTATTGTATGGTGTGCTCGATCCGAGAATTCGAATAGGAGGCAGAGATTATGCAAAAGAGAGCTAAGTATTTATTTTTTATTCTCGTTTTTTTCTTTGTCCTTTTGTTGTGCTTTGGGCCATTGCTTATCCAAAAAGGTGCAAATGATGCTCAGCTTTCCAATAGTTTACAGCCACCAGGCAAAGAATTTTTCTTTGGCAGTGATTTTTATGGGCGAGATATCCTGATTAGAAGTATTGTGGCAGGGCGAACGAGTATTATGGCAACAGCCATGGTTGTATTAATTTCTGGAATATTTGGGATTGTCTTTGGAATGTTTAGTGGATATCAAGGTGGAAAATGGGATCAGCTATTGATGGGGATTTGTGATATTTTTCTGGCTTTTCCACAAATGATTGTGGCCATTGGAATTGCGGGCATATTGGGCGGAGGATTAAAAAATGCAATGATTGCTCTGGGATTGAGCAATTGGACACTCTATGCAAGACTCGCTCGCTCAGCCATCTTAAAGGAAAAAGAAAAAAATTATGTTACAGCACTGAGATTTTCTGGTCTCAGTCACGGGGAGATTATCTTTTTTCATATTTTAGGAAATATTAAGGACATTTTGTTGGTGACAATGACATTAAACTTTGCTAGCATTTTGATGGGACTTTCAGGGTTGAGTTTTTTGGGCATTGGAGCAAAGGCAACACAGCCAGAGTGGGGGGCCATGATTAGCGAGGGAAGATTGTATATAACGAATGCACCATGGGTGAGCTTTTTTCCTGCACTCTTTGTTGTTTTCACGGTATTTATTTTTAATATTTTGGGACGAATGTTACAGGGAGGTAGGCGATGAGACGATGGTTTCTGATTTTTGTCATTGCATTTCTACTTATGGGATGTTCGCAGAGAAATCAAAAAAAAGAAAAAGTATTTACTATGGGAACAGAGGAGTTTTCAAAGGGGATTGACCCATCCAATGAATGGGATGGATGGTACACTATGCGCTATGGCATTGGAGAAACTTTATTTTCACTGGATGAAAATTTACATCCTCAGCCATGGTTGGCCAGTGGCTATCGGGCGATTTCTGCAAATATATGGGAAATTGATTTAAAGTCAGGCATTTTATTTTCAGACGGAGATACTTTGACACCACAGATGGTGGTGAAAAATTTGGAGTACATTGCAAAAAAGAATAAGAGAGCAAAGTTTTTAGAAAATGCCAGCTATGAAATTTTTGGCAATACGATTCGAATCACGATGGCACAGCCAAGGGCATCCTTGATTGGGGACTTAGCAGATCCTTATGCTTGTATGATTGATTTGGATCACAGCGATGAAAATCATATTGTGGGCAGTGGACCTTATACTTGTGAGGAATTTGTTGCTGATCGGCATATTATTTTAAGACCTAATCCATATTATTGGGATGGCAAGCCAAAGATGGACAAGGTAGTGGTCAAGAAAGTCTTTGACAAAGAGACAGGAGCTATGGCATTAGATAATGGGGAGCTGGATGCCTTTGTGGCTTTAAATGAGCAAAGTTATCGCATCTTTGAAAATTTGAAAAAGTATCATGCACAATCAATTGAGACTTCAAGGCTCTATGCGGTGTATTATAATCCTGAAACCGTGGAAAAATCTCTTCGTGAGGCCATTCATTTGGCCATCAATAAGGAGGAAATGGCACAATATTTATTTTATAAGAATATGACGCCGACCAATACCCCATTTCCAGACTCGACAGGTTTTGGAGACAGTGAGGTAAAAATAGCAAATATGATGTTGAGAGGGCTAGAGAAATCCTTGAGCAAAGTGGATATCGAGATGAAGATGGCGATGGATATCTTGAAAAGGATGGAAAAAAAGTTCAGTTGCATATTCACTACTATCAAAGATTGTCTAATGAGCAGGTAGCCACACAGCTCATTACTTCTCTTCGCAATATTGGAATTTTTGCAGATATTACTAAAAATATGGATTCAAGTTATCTAAAAAATGGAAATTATGATTTGGGACTCTACACAGTTGTTACCTTGCCAAAGGGAGACCCACAGAGTTTTTTGGAGGATGTCATGGGTAGGGAAGGAGTTTCCAATTTTAATCATTTTTCAGATAGCAGAGCAGATGAATTATTGAATCAATTTTTAACTGCCACAGGACAGCAAGAGCGAACAGAGATTGCAAGGCAGTTGGTACAAATTTATAGTGATGCCTACTACATGGAGTGTATTGGATTTGCACATTCTAATGCGGTGACAAAGAAAAATGTACAGGGATTTATTTTGAGCCCTTCGCAATATCGCCAAATTAGTGTAGATTTGGACAAGGGAGGTGAATAGGTGAAGGTACTTGAAGTGGAAGGACTCAGTTGTAGCTATGGAGAAAATAAGGTACTGGAGGAGATTTCCTTTTCTATCAGTGAAGGAGAGATTCTTGGGATTGTTGGTGAGAGCGGAAGTGGGAAGAGCACAATTTTTCACAGCATTTTGGGATTAAAAAAGGAGTTAAAAGTCGATACAGGAAAGATCCTTTTTCGTGAAATTGACTTTTTACATATGCCACCAGAGAACAAGGCCATGTATCTTGGCGATCAATTGGGAACTGTCTTTCAAAATTCTACGGCTGCACTCGTACCGACAAGAAGAATTGGAAAACAATTTGAGGAGACTGTGCGCACAAAAAAGAATTGGAGCAAGAAAGAGATTAAAAAGAGGGCGATTTCCCTCTTTCAACTTTTGAGGCTGAAGGAACCAGAGTGCATCTATCGAGCATATTCTTTTGAGCTTTCTGGGGGTATGCAACAAAGAGTGGCCATTGCATTGGCATTCATTTTAGAACCAAAGATTTTACTTTGCGATGAACCGACAAGTGCACTTGATGCTCGAGTGGAATATGAGATTGTTCAAGAGCTTGCGAGACTTCGAAGAAATCAAGGAGTGGCCATGATGATGATTACCCATAATCTGGCACTGGCCATGGCTCTTTGTGACAAGATTGTAGTGCTAAAGGATGGAAAAATTGTGGAGAGTGGAAGCACAGATGAGGTCATTGCCAATCCAAGGGCAGAGTATACAAAGGAGTTATTGGAGGCTGTGCCAAGGCTTGGAAAGAGGAAGATATGGAAGTGATGAAAATTCAGGGAGTAGAAAAGCGTTATGGCAGGCGATGGGCATTAAAAGACATCAATGTAGATTTACAAAGTGGAGAGATCCTTGGCATTATTGGAGAAAGTGGCAGTGGAAAGACGACACTTCTTCGCACCATGGCTGGGCTGGTTCGACCAAATCGTGGAGAAGTGCTCCTTGAAAATAGACCAATACAAAGTTATCAAAAAGATTTCTATCAAAATGTGCAAATGATTTTTCAAGATGCAAGAAGCTCATTTGATCCACAAAAAACCATTGGTCAATCCTTTGATGAAGTACAAAGACATCTTTGTAATGTGAAGGTAGATAATGGGGAGCAATTGGCCAAAGTGGGATTATCTAGCGAATGTAAACATTGTTATCCCCATCAACTCTCTGGGGGACAATGTCAAAGAGCAGCGATTGCGAGGGCACTTTTGGTGATGCCGAAGGTATTGCTTTGCGATGAAATTACAAGTGCACTCGATGTCTGTGTGCAAAAGAATATTATTGAATTGTTGGTAGATTTACGAAGAGCAATCATATTAGTGTGGTCTTTGTTTCTCATGACCTTGCCCTAGTCAGCAATTTTTGTGATCGCATATTGATTATGTATGATGGAGAAATTGTGGAACAGGGAAGGACAGAGGAAGTTTTACATCATCCAAAGAATTCATATACGAAGGATTTACTGGGGCATATTTTATTAATTTAGTGAGGAGAAGGATGGCAAGACGACCAAAAATTAAGATTACAGTGACTGATCGAAGGGGAAAGATGGGATGCCACAGAGGGCATCATGTAGGGGAAGTGTTTGACTATGATACCGAGAGGGGAAAAATTTGTCCGATGGCAATGCACTGTGCATTTCCCTATATTGACATTTTGCGCTATGGCGGATCGATTCCAGGGCAGCCAAAAAATACCGCAGAATTTTGTTGCTCCGATGCAGACACGATTATGGTATTTAAGGCGGAAATAGAAAGTGAATAAAAAGTATTGAAAGAAGACTGAAAATAGAGTATAATATTCTCGATTTTGAGGCAAAGACGCCAAGGAGGTTCCCTTGGCGTCTCTTTTTTTACGAAAGGGGGATATATTATGCGTCTGACACCAAAAGAACAGGAGAAATTGATGCTCCATCTTGCAGGAACACTCGCAAAAGAGAGAAAAGATAGGGGGGTAAAACTCAACTATGTGGAGGCCATCGCCTACATTAGTTCTGAGCTTATGGAGCTTGCCAGAGATGGAAAGACCGTAACAGAGCTTATGCGCCTTGGCACAAAGATTTTGACCGTTGATGATGTAATGGCTGGAGTGAGCGACCTTGTGACTGAAGTACAGGTTGAGGCAACATTCCCAGATGGTACAAAATTAGTTACTGTACACAATCCGATTCAGTAAGGGGGGAGAAAAATGAAAATTGGAGAAATTATGCCAAAGGACAGAGAAATTGAGCTCAATGCTGGGAAAGAAACTGTTCAAGTTGTAGTGACGAATAAGGGAGATCGACCAGTTCAGGTTGGATCACACTATCATTTTTTTGAGGTAAATCGATGTCTTTCTTTCGACAGAGAAAAGGCGTATGGATTCCATCTTGATATTCCATCCGGAACTTCTGTCCGTTTTGAACCAGGTGAGGAGAAAAATGTGCAATTGACAGCAATTGGCGGAAATAAGAGAGTGTTTGGCTTAAATGACCTCACACGTGCTCAGGCGACAGATGCGACAAAGGCAGAGTCTATGGAAAATGCAAAGCTTAAAGGTTTTTTATAAACTGATGGAGGTAAGAAGATGAGCTATAAGATTTCAGCAGATAAGTATGCAATGATGTATGGCCCAACAACAGGGGACAAGGTGCGTCTTGCAGATACAAGTCTTGTGATTGAAGTAGAAAAAGATTATACAACCTATGGTGATGAGTCAAAGTTTGGTGGCGGAAAGACATTGCGCGATGGTATGGGACAGTCCGTAACTACAACAAGTGCAAATGGAGATCTGGATCTTGTCATCACCAATTGCTTGGTTTTAGATTACACAGGAATTTATAAGGCAGATATTGGTATTAAGGACGGAAAGATTGCAGGCATTGGAAAGGCTGGAAATCCAGATATCATGGATGGCGTGACACCGGGAATGACGGTTGGTGCATCAACAGAGGCTCTCGCTGGAGAGGGATTGATTTTGACTGCAGGTGGAATTGATACACATATTCACTACATTTCCCCTCAGCAGATTGACACAGCACTCTATTCTGGAGTGACGACCATGATTGGTGGTGGTACAGGTCCAGCTGATGGAACAAATGCAACAACTTGTACACCTGGACCATGGAATATTGAGATGATGCTTCGTGCAGCAGATGAGTATCCAATGAATATTGGTCTTTTGGGCAAGGGAAATTGCTCTGATGAAGCTCCACTTGTTGATCAGGTGAAGGCTGGTGTGATGGGATTAAAGATTCATGAGGACTGGGGTGCAACACCAGCGGTGATTAATCACTGCTTAAATGTAGCTGATGCCTATGATGTTCAGGTAGCCATTCACACCGATACATTAAATGAGGGCGGTTGTGTAGAGGATACATTAGCTGCGATTGGCGGAAGAACCATCCATACATATCATACCGAGGGTGCTGGTGGTGGTCATGCACCAGATATTATTCGTGCAGCAGCTGCGGCCAATGTATTGCCTTCTTCAACAAACCCAACAATGCCTTTTACAGTAAATACATTGGATGAGCACTTGGATATGCTGATGGTTTGCCATCACCTTGACAAGAGAATTCCAGAGGATGTAGCTTTTGCAGATTCAAGAATTCGTCCAGAGACCATTGCTGCAGAGGATGTATTGCATGATATGGGTGTCTTTAGTATGATGAGCTCTGACTCTCAAGCGATGGGACGTGTCGGTGAGGTAATCACAAGAACATGGCAGACAGCGAGCAAGATGAAGGACGAGCGTGGTGCATTAAAGGAAGATGCAGGTCATGACAATGATAATTTTAGAGCCAAGAGATTTATCTCAAAGTATACGATTAATCCAGCCATTACTCATGGTATCAGTCAGTATGTTGGTTCTGTAGAGATTGGTAAGTTTGCAGATCTTGTTCTTTGGAATCCAGCATTTTTTGGTGTAAAGCCAGATATCATTATCAAGGGTGGAATGATTGTTGCAGCAAAGATGGGAGATGCAAATGCTTCTATTCCAACTTGCGAGCCTGTAATGTATAAGCCAATGTTTGCTGCACATGGCAGTGCGAAGATGAAGTCCTGCCTTACTTTTGTGTCAAAGCAGCAATCGAAGAGAATGTGGCTCAGAAGTATCACTTACAAAAGACCGTTCTTCCTGTAATGGGATGCAGAAATGTGGGCAAGAAGGATATGAAGTTTAATGATGCCACACCAACAATTGAAGTCAACCCAGAGACCTATGAGGTAAAGGTTGATGGAGAACACATCACATCAAAGGCAGCAGATCACTTGCCATTGACACAGATGTATAACTTATTCTAATATTTGGGGGAAAGGTATGTTAGGCGTTTGTCTTCTCTTTGTAGGTATTGTACTGATTAACAATGGTATGTGCACATTGTATCATGTGGATGGAAAGTCGGCAGCAGTGATGAATATTTTGACTGGTGGACTTTCTGTTGTTATCAATGTGCTTAATCTCATTCAGGGCAATTACTATGCTGCTGGAACAGGTTTGTTGTTTGGCTTTACCTACTTATTTGTAGCATTTAATAATTTATTAAACTTGAGTGCCATTCCATTTGCATGGTTTTCAACATTCGTTGCTATTAATGCTTTTATTTTCGGAACACAGGAAGGGTTTGTGGGCAATGCAGCATTAAATATTACGCCGGATTGGCGTTGGGCAGCCATTTGGTATCTTTGGGCCATCCTTTGGGGAACCGCCTTTGTGGAGACCATTTGTAAGAAGAGTCTGGGAAAGTTTGTGCCATATCTTCAGGTATTTGAGGGAGTGGTGACGGCTTGGATTCCAGGATTGTTGATGATGGTTGGAAAGTGGTAATCCATAATAATGGAACATAGAAAAATGCCTCGGACACCGTTTCGAGGCGTTTTTTATAAGGAGGAAATATGATTTGTGAAAAAATTCTTGGAAAAATTGAGGATTTTGATCCTACTGGAAAGAAAATAGAATATATTGATATCGAGTGGGCGGAGTCGACAAAGAAGGTCCACAGAAAGAAGACAGAAAGTGGACTTGAAGTGGGGCTTCGCATGGATGATAGTGTACTTGTGCGAGGTCTCTATGAGGGAGATGTCATCTATGCAGACGATCAAATGATTATTGCTGTACATACTCCAGCTTGCGAAGTGATTAAAATTCATGTGCACCGAGACCATGCCTTTATGGTGGCCAAGGTCTGCTATGAGATTGGAAATCGTCACGCACCGCTGTTTTATGGGCATGATGATTTCTCCTTTGTCACTCCATATGATGAGCCAATGTTGGTGATGCTAAAGAAAATGCATGGTATTGATGTGGAGAGGGCAGTAGAAAGGCTTGATTTTGAACATAGAGTTTCTGCCAGCATTCATCACCATCATCACTAGGGGAGAACAATGAATACAGATCAAAAATTGATGTTATTGCAAATCAATGATGCCCTCTTTCCCATTGGAGGATATTCTCACTCCTATGGACTAGAGACCTACATTCAGCAGGGGCGGGTGTGTGATGTGCAATCAGCGAGGGAATACATTCAAAAGCGATTGGGCTACAATCTGCTCTATACAGATTTTTTGGCCGTTCACCTTGCTTTTTTGGCAGCAAAAGAGGAAAACTTAGAAAAGCTCAATGAACTTGAAGAGATCATGGAGGCATCAAGAATTCCCCTGGAGCTTCGAGAGGCGTCACGAAAGCTAGGTAACCGCTTTATTAAGACACTTCATAATCTAGATGCATCAAGAGAGAGTGCCTTTTATCAGAGCTACCTCAAAAAGAGAGAGGGAAAATCAACCTGTCACCCATGTGCCTATGGTACATTTTGTGCTTGTATGGGAATGGATGAGGATGAGGTGCTACTAAACTTTATGTATGCCCAGACCTCTGCGATGGTGACAAATTGTGTGAAGGCGATTCCATTGAGTCAATCTGACGGTCAAAATATTTTGTACCATCTACATTCACATTTAGATGAGCTCTTGTCAAAGATGAAGACACTGGGGGAGGAGATGCTGTGTTTGTCTACGCCGGGATTTGATTTGCGTAGCATACAGCACGAAACATTGTATTCAAGGATTTATATGTCTTAAGATACAAAACGGAAAAATTAGAGAAGAATGAGGAGAAAATTATGGCTTACACAAAGATTGGTGTTGCTGGACCTGTCGGTTCAGGAAAGACTGCACTTATTGAGGCATTGACAAGAAGAATGTCCAAGGACTATAGCATTGGTGTTATTACCAATGATATCTACACACAGGAAGATGCAGAGTTTTTGGCAAAAAATTCAGTTATGCCAAGGGAGCGTATTATTGGTGTGGAAACAGGGGGATGCCCACACACAGCAATTCGTGAGGACTGCTCGATGAACTTAGAGGCTGTGGATGAGATGATGACTCGCTATCCAGACATCCAGCTCTTATTTATTGAGAGTGGTGGAGATAATCTCTCGGCAACATTTTCTCCAGAGCTTGTCGATGCGACCATCTTTGTCATTGATGTCGCAGAGGGAGATAAGATTCCAAGAAAGGGTGGTCCTGGTATTACGAGGTCGGATCTTTTGGTGATCAACAAGATTGACCTTGCTCCACATGTCGGTGCAAGTCTTGAGGTAATGGACAGAGATTCAAAGAAAATGCGTGGAGATAAGCCATTTGTCTTTACCAATATTCGCGGTGGAGAAAATGTAGATGCCATTATTGATTGGATTAAGAAGAATGTTCTTTTGGAGGATCTTGCCTAGTGATGCAGGGAGAACACAATCATTTTGGGAAAACTTCAAAGTTGAGTATTAGGGCGGAGGTAAGAGATGGAAAGACGGTTCTTACGGATGTGGACTTTACGGCACCATATAAGATTATGAAGCCGTTTCCGCTCAAAAATGGTGGAATTCGAGTAATGCTCTTGGCTGCTTCTGCAGGAATTATGGATGGTGACCGCCATGAATTTTGTTTTGATATCAGGGAAGGGGCCTATGTGGAATTTGTCTCTCAATCCTATGACAAAGTTCATCCGATGGAAAAGGATTGTGCAAAGCGTCATACTCAGATCAAAGTGGCAAAAAATGCCTTTTTTGCTTTTAACCCACAGGCAACGATTCCTTTTCGAGATTCGGCATTTGAAAATTGTATGGACATTTATCTTGAAGATGAAAGTGCTCAATTTCGGATGAATGAGATTTTTACCTGTGGTCGTTATGGCTATGGTGAGGAATTTATATCGCTATTATTACAATCTCGTCCATATTTACCGAGGGGAACAATTAATTTATCGAGATAACACAAGATTTATTCCATCAGAATTTGATATGGCAGGAATGGGAATGTATGAAAATAATCGCCATATCGATAATATTTTTCTCACCTGTTCGCAGAGCAAGCAAACAGTGGAGACGCTAAGAGAGATACTTGATCAGAGCGAGGATGTCGACGGCGGTGTGACAAAATTGGCTTCGGGAGATATTGCTGTTCGCATCTTTGGAAGAAGTGCACAGGCACTGGAAAAGGTGAGCGAAAAAATGATGGGAGTAACATTATGAGAAACGATATTGTAGAAAAAATCACACAATTGCGCCATCACCTTCATGCCCATCCTGCACTTTCTTTGCAGGAAAAAAAAACCAAGGAAGCACTAAAGGCTTTTCTTAAAGAAAATGCTTCCAATCTTTTGATAGAAGATAGGGGACATTGGTTTTATCTTTTAAAGCCAAGCGAAAAAAAGAAGTATCCGCCAATGGCCTTTCGAGCAGATATGGATGCCCTGCCCATAGAAGAAAATTTGGACTGTTCCTACTCGTCTACAGTTCCAGGAGTTTCCCATAAATGTGGTCACGATGGGCATTGTGCTGCCCTTTGTGGTCTGGCAATGGAATTAAATGAGGCGGATGATTTGGGCTTTGATATCTATTTAATTTTTCAGCATGCCGAGGAAGTGGGAAAGGGGGCACAGGAGTGTGTTCAATTGATTGAAGAAAAGAAAATTTCAGAAATCTTTGCCTTCCATAATCTCGGAGGATTTCCACAGGGAAGCATTGTGGTTCGCAGGGGATTGACTCAGCCAGCCTCAAAAGGTTTGACCATTCGCTTTGAGGGAAAAACCTCCCATGCAAGTAATCCCGAAGAGGGAAAGAATCCGACCTTTGCCATTGGGAAAATCATTGCTTTGATTGAAGAAGAACTTCACAGAGAGCACGATGGAATGCTTCTTTGTACCGTGGTCAATGTCCAAGTTGGAAGTAAAAATTTTGGTGTGTCTGCGGGCGAGGGAGAGATTTCCATGACGCTTCGTGCAGAAAATGAATCAGAGATGGAAGAGCTTGAGAATCTTCTTCGAGATAAGGCCAAGGATCTTGCAAAGAATGGTGGATTTTTCGTTTCATTTACTGAAGATGATCCATTTCCAGAGACAAGAAATCATGATGAGTCTTTAGATAAGGTTGTTGCTGTGGCAAAAGAGCAGAATAGAAAAGTAGTCTTTATGCCAGAGCTTTGGCGAGCTTCAGAAGATTTTGGCTGGTATTTAAAAAAGTGCAAGGGTGCGATTTTCTATATTGGCAATGGTGAGGACTATCCACCCCTTCACACAGTCTCGTATGACTTTGTAGATGAAAATCTGGAAGTAGCTAAAGACATATTCCTGGGATTGATTCAAAATCATAGTTCCAAGTTCCTATAAAAAATGAAAAAATCCCCCTCTGATGTCTATGCTATCGGGGGGATTTTTAAATTTTTCTTGAAAAAAGTATAGATTTTGATATACTATAATGTGTTAGGGGACTCTAATAGAAAGTAATGAAAGAAAATAGTCTTATGAGAATGCCATTGTGGTGGAAATCCGGATATCCACAGATGACATTTTTTTATGGATAGTAATTAGTAGATACTAATTATATTTTAATTGCAAAGAGGGAGGAACATGGGAAAGCGAAGTGTTATATTGAAAAGTGGAGCGGTCGTCCTATCTATTTTAATGATGTCCAATCCATTGACAATATATGCTGGTTCTTGGAATTACAAGGGCGAGCAGTGGACTTATAAAAATGACAATAAGAGTAATGCTAAAGGTTGGCTAAAGTCCAATGGAAAGTGGTATTATCTCGATCCTATAACTGGTGTTATGAAGAGTGGTTGGCTCTTTGATAACGGAAAATGGTATTTTTTGGATACCAATCCATCCAGTGGTGCAATGCTCACAGGATGGCAGTGGATTGATGGCTATTGCTATTACTTCAGTACAAGTGGAGATATGCTTGCTGGCACAATTACACCAGATGGCTATTATGTCAATATAGATGGTCGCTATGTCGAAAGAGGCAAAGTTGCCTATGCACCAGAAAAAGGGATAAAGACAATAAAGACACCACAGAAATCTACTGGTGGAAAGAAGTCGGGTGGATCTTCTTCAAGTGGACGAGGAGGAAGATCTTCAAGGACTAGAGTAAAGCCTACGATTGCTCCAACCAAGACGGTGGAGGCGACAACCGTAGCTCCAGCAACAGAGGCAAGCAACTGTTAAGAGTAATTTATAAAAAAATTATAAATATGTGTTGATTTTTATAAGTTTTAATGATAGAATAAAATATAAATATTGAAAAGGAGGCTTTAAGAACTTTAATTATGAGTAAATACTATTCTATCAGAGAATTTTCAAGAATTTTAGGAGTATCAGCCCAAACACTTAGAAATTGGGATGCAAACGGTAAACTTCATCCACATCATGTGTCTAGTAATGGATACAGATATTATTCTCATGAACAATTAAATCAGGTTATGAATATAAAATCTGATTTGAATAGAATTGTCATTGGATATTGCAGAGTTTCAAGCAATAAACAAAAAGATGATTTAGAAAGACAAATAGAGAATATGAAGCTGTATCTAAATGCTCAAGGGAAACCTTATGAAATAATTTCGGATATAGGTTCTGGAATTAATTATAAGAAAAAAAGGGTTTAAGAGAATTAATTAAACGTATATCTCAAAAATAAAGTGGAAAAAAAGTTGTAGTTCTTTACAAAGACAGACTACTAAGATTTGGATTTGAATTAGTTGAATATGTTGCAAGTTTATATAATTGTGACATAGAAATAATTGATAATACAGAAAAAAACCAGAACAGCAAGAGCTTGTAGAAGATTTAGTTCAAATTATCACAGTTTTTTTAGTTGTAAATTACAAGGCAAACGTGCTAATAAAGCTAGAGAATTAGTAAATGAATTCATTGAGGTTGACAGTGAAAAATGATAAAATCAATAAAAATCAGACTATACCCAAATAATAAACAGATTACTAAACTATTTCAATATGCTGGATGTGCGAGATTTGCTTACAATTGGGCTATTGCAAAGGAACAAGAGAACTATAAGCAAAAAAATAAATTCTTATCGGATAATGAATTACGAAAAGAATTTACACAGCTAAAGAAACTGCCAGAGTATAGATGGTTAAATGAAGTAAGTAATAATGTAACAAAGCAAGCAATCAAAGATGCTTGTAATGCCTATAAAAAATTTTTCAAAGGGCAATGCAAATATCCTAAATTTAAAAAGTAAAAAAAGCATTCAACTCCTTCTTTTTATCAAGATACTGGTAAAATTCAGTTTACAGATACTCATGTAAAAGTCGAAGGATTTTCAATGAGTAAAAGACGAAATAAACAAAAATTGAATTGGATTAGACTTTGTGAAAAAGAAAGAATACCAATTAACTGCAAATACTTAAATCCACGCTTTACATATGATGGATTGTATTGGTATGTATCCATTGGAATTGAAGTAGATGACAATAATAATCTTCCATCAAATGATGGTGTCGGAATTGATTTAGGTATTAAAAACTTAGCAGTTTGTTCTGATGGAAATACTTATAAGAACATAAATAAAACACAAAAAGTAAGAAAAATAGAAAAGAAAAAACGCAGGTTACAGCGTTCAATATCAAGAAGATATGAGAAAAAAAGAAGAAAGGAGGCAGTTATTGTAAAAACAAGTAACATAATAAAAAAAGAGAAAAAAGAACTTTTAAAAAGTAATAAAAACGATTAACAAATATTCGTCAAAACTACTTACATCAGACAACATCTGAAATCATAAAAGCGAAAACCAAGTTTTATCTGTATGGAAGATTTGAATGTAAGTGGAATGATGAAAAAAATAAGCATTTATCCAAAAGCAGTACAACAACAATGCTTTTTATGAATTTAGAAAGCAGATTGAGTATAAGTCTAACTGGAATAATATTTCAGTCATTATAGCAGACAGATTCTTTCCAAGTTCTAAACTATGTAGTTGTTGCGGAAATATTAAAAAAGATTTGAAACTGTCTGACAGAATTTATAAATGTGAATGTGGAAACATCATAGATAGAGATTTTCAAGCAAGTTTGAATCTAAAGCAGTATGGAGAGAATGTTTTAAAACAATCTGTAGTGTAACACTTTAAAGTTATTACAGATATGTACCGAACGTTAATCGGGAATTGACGCCTACGGAGAGTACAAGAACTTGTAATTAGTATTTGAATTTATTCAGTATGAAAGCATACTCGATGAAGTAGGAATGAAACATAAAAGTTTATTAGCTTTTTATAAGTTTTCAGTAACGGCGTAAACGATATTCAATTTACGAGTGCAAGTAAATATAGCGTTCCTAATTTTGTTGGAGCAACAGTGAGAGACAATTATCCTCTCGACAAGACAGTTCGACTCACCTTTGACAATGCAAATAAGTCTCAACTAAAGAACTTTCTTGCAGCAGTAAAAAAAGATGGCACCGAAGTTTCTGTCAATGGCGTAGCTTATCATAAGGTATCTAGCTTCTCCCGTGGAGACAGCAATGTGTTCAAAGTGACGCAAAATTATGGCACGGGAAAAGACGAGTTTATTGACCTTAGCAAGGAGGCCTTCCAAGCAAGAAAGAACATGGTAAAGATTTCCTCCGATCTTTTTGATACTGTAGAAATTAGTGTGGATTATCAATAAGATAAGATACAATGGATTAAGAGATCGATAAGTTGTTTATCATGACGCTATCCTATTTTGAGGAGGTGTGTGTATGGCGAAAAAAGAAGAAATTCAAGGTGCATATCAGCTGACGGGAGGTCATACGAGCTTCTATGACCATATGATGACCTGTTCCACTTTCCTGGGCAAAATAATTTGCTATTTCGTGTGGAATATGGATAGGGAAAAGAATCGAAAATATATTCATCAAGCTCTATCTGGGATACCAAAGAATTTTTCAGGAAAAATTCTAGAAATTCCAGTGGGAACAGGAGTGCTAACGATGCCAAAGTATAAGAAGTTGCCAGGTGCAGAGATTACTTGTGTAGATTATTCATCCGATATGATGAAATCTGCACAAGAAAAGGCCGAACATATGGGAATAAGAAATATCCATTTTTTACAGGGGGATGTGGGAAATCTTCCATTTGCGGATGATTCCTTCGACATTGTGCTTTCCATGAATGGATTCCATGTCTTTCCTGACAAAAATGCAGCTTACAAAGAGGTGTTTCGTGTCCTAAAATCGGGCGGAGTCTTTTGTGGTTGTTTTTATACAAAGGGTGGATGTAAAAGAACAGATTGGTTTGCACGGCACTTTTATGTTCCTAGGGGATTTTTTACACCACCATTTGAAACCGAAAGCAGCCTCAGGAGAAGATTATTAAAAACTTGCAAGGAAGTTTTGATAACTCGAGTAGAAAGTGTGGCATGTTTTCGGTGCATAAAAAAATAGATAGGATAATGCGATCAAGATAGAGAGGGGCTTTCAAGTTTTTTAACTTGGAAGCTCTTTTTTGCAAGAAGGTAAGGTGAAATACTTGAAAATAAATGTGAAAATTAAGTATAATAAAAGTAGAATATAGAAAATTTGTAGTAGAATAAAGTAGGAAAAGAAATAAGATGAGGAGAAAAAAGATGGCAAGAACGGAAAATGTTGAATTGACAGTGCTTTGTCTTATTCAAGATGGAGATAAAATTCTATTACAGAACAGGGTGAAAGAAGATTGGAAGGGCTATACACTTCCAGGAGGTCATGTCGAGATCGGGGAATCCTTTGTTGATGCTGTGAAGAGAGAAATGAAAGAAGAGACAGGACTGGATGTTACTAACCCAAAATTGGTTGGGGTAAAGCAGTTTCCAATAAAAAATGGACGATATATTGTATTTCTGTTTAAAACAGAGCAGTTTTCAGGAGAACTTGTTTCATCAGAAGAAGGACAAATGGAATGGATTGATGGCAGGCATCTTTCAGAAATCAATACAGTAAATGATTTTGATGAACTTTTGAGAGTTATTAATAATGCAGACTTAACAGAGTTTCAATATTTGGTAGACGGGGATATTTGGAGTGTTTCAATAAAGTAAAATTGAGTCGTGGAGGTACATCGCAATGGTTTTTAAGAAAAAAGAGTTCAAATTAAAAGATGGGAGAAAGGCAGTTCTTCATACTCCTTCAGAAGATGATGCGGAGGATATGCTTCAATTTATTGTAAAGGCATCAAGTGAGACAGATTTTTGATGAGGTTTCCAGAGGAATTGGCTGAGGTTACGCTGGATCAGGAAAGAGCTTTTATTCAGGAGAGCTATGATAGTGAGAATAGAATGATGATAATCTGTTTTGTAGATGGCAGGATTGCAGGAAGTTGTCAGATTTCTTTTTGTACTAGAAAAAAAGATCGTCATCGGGCTTCTGTTGCGATTGCCCTTTTGCAAGAATTCTGGAATCTTGGTATCGGAACAAGAATGTTTGAAGAGATGTTTCAAGTGGCCAGAGCTCGTGGCGATGTCCGTCAGATTGAACTTGACTTTATTGAGGGAAATAAAAGAGCGAGAGGGCTATATGAAAAAATGGGATTTCGGATTACAGGAATAAAACCAGATGCGATACGAATGAGGGATGGATCGTTTGTGAATGAGTATATGATGGTGAAGTGGCTATGACACAAGGTTTTTATTAATCTAACCCTATTCTTATTTAATTTGAAAGGACTATGAATGGTTGGGAATTGTGCATTTATTTGTAATGAAGATAATTTTACAGTATTCAAATATGGTAACTATACTATCCGATTTGAGGCACCGTATTCTCTTGAAAAGTATACTGATGTTATAGAGTGGAATGATGGTTATCTTGTTGTTATGGCAAAGTATAAGCATAATAAAGACAGTGAGGAGGAGTATATTGATCTGGTTCCAATACTTGAAAATCTTTATATTCATCCAAAAGTCTTTTTGAGGCAAATTAAGAAAGTAGTAATAGATTATGATGGATGTTAAAATTGAAGAGATAAGAAAAAAGCTCTTTGAGCTACAAGATAAAAAATATCGTGATTTTCAGTGCAGGTTAATTCCAACACTAGAATCAACTACGATAATCGGAGTAAGAACTCCAGAGCTTCGAAGATATGCAAAGGAGCTTGTCAAACAAAAAGAAATGCAAAATTTTTTGCATTTCCTTCCCCATCAATATTTTGAAGAAAATCAACTTCATGCTTTTATGATTTCAGAGATAAAAGATAATAAGCAGTGCCTAGAAGAGTTGAATCAATTTTTGCCATTTGTTGATAACTGGGCAACCTGTGATCAACTTTCCCCTAAGGTATTCAAAAAGAATCGCTCTGAATTGATTGATCAGATAAAACAGTGGGTTTGTTCGGATAGAACATATACGGTTCGATTTGGAATTGGAATGCTTTTAGAGCATTTTCTTGATGATGATTTTGATCCAATCTATTTAGAAATGGTATCCAAGATTAGCTCTGAGGAATATTATATTCGTATGATGGTAGCTTGGTATTTTGCTACAGCACTTGCCAAACAATATACCAAAGCTCTACTATATATAGAAGAGCAAAAACTAGATATCTGGACGCACAATAAGACTATTCAAAAAGCTGTGGAGAGCCGAAGAATTACACTAGAGCAGAAGGAATATTTGAGGCGTTTAAAGATTTGAAAATTCATACTCCAACTTCAATAAGTCGGAGCAGTTTACTGTTTATATTTAGTGAGGAGGACATATCATTGAATCAAACTCAACATACTCGGTACGAGCAATATGAGCGGTGCTTGTTGGAATCAAAAAATGTGATTTTTCGAGGTGCACCTGGGGTGGGAAAATCATTTTTGGCAAAGAAAATTGCAGCGATGATTGTCAGTGATGGGGCAGAGGATAATTATGCCAATTTGTCACCAGCACAAAAGAGTCAAGTAGAATTTGTTCAATTTCATCCAAGTTATGATTATACTGATTTTGTGGAGGGACTTCGCCCGAGGATGAACGAAGATGGAAGTATCGGATTTGAGCTTCAAGATGGTATTTTTAAAGGCTTTGTGGATAGGGCAAGAGAAAATTTTGAAATTGCCAAGGAGTCGAGGCAGGAAAGGCAAAGGAGGCCTTTGCAGACGAAATTATAGCATTGTTCTTTGAAAATATACAATTTGAACAGGATCAATTTCAAACGATCACAGGAAGTCAATTTACCATTATTGATGTGGATGAGCACTATATTTCAATTTACATTCCACGAAATCCCTTGACAAATCGAATTACGTTGAATATGAATGATATCCGAAAAATGCTGATTTCGGGGGAGACTTTTGATAAAGTAACGAGTGTGACAAGATTTTTTGGGAAAAAGAATGCAAGACAGGAATATTCCTATGATTTGGCTCTGTTTCAGGAGATGAGTAAATTTAAATCAAAAATTAAAGAAAAAAATCCTTTTGTTGATGAAAAAGATAAAAAAATATGTCTTTATTATTGACGAAATTAATCGAGGCGAAATTTCAAAGATTTTTGGAGAATTATTTTTTTCTATTGATCCGGGGTGTCGGGGAAGGGCAGGGGAGGTTTCTACGCAATACGCCAATATGCATGCCGAGCCAGAAAAGAAATTTTATATTCCGCCCAATGTCTATATTATAGGGACAATGAATGATATTGATCGCTCAGTGGACAGCTTTGACTTTGCAATGCGAAGACGTTTTCGTTTTATTGAAATTCGAGCAAGGGATACACAGTTCATGTTAGAACATCTTGGCGACAAAAAGTTGGTCAAAGAGGCCACGGAGAGAATGAATCGTCTCAATACAGCAATTTTAGCTGTCGATGGACTAAATGAAAATTATCAGATTGGAGCGGCATATTTTTTAAAGTTAAAAGAAAAGACGGTTGGTTTTGATGAATTGTGGAGAGATTATCTTGAACCACTTTTGCAAGATTATGTCCGTGGACTCTATGACGAAAAAGCAATGATACGACAGCTCTATCTTGCCTATTGTGGGGATGAAAATAGATTTGGAAGTGATGTGATGGAAAATGAACAATAAAATCAATGTGTTAAAAGTGGCTGACAATAGCAAAAGAAAGAGAGAAGATTTTAATTGCATTCAAAATTTAGTTGATCACATAGCTGACAAAAAATTAGAAGAGCTTGGACAAGAGGGAGCATTTGTCTTTTCAAATGGTTTGAGTGAAATTGAGGGTTGGAGTCTAGAGTTAGATGAAGAACAAGTAATTTTAAAGTCAGAGAAAGAAAATTATGTCACAGGCAATATTATGGGCATTTTGGGTATGGATCACGAGCAACTGATGATCACTTCTCGCTTTTGCAAAGAGGAAAATCAAGATTATTTTTTGCAATACTTACTTCAAAAAGTTTTGCGTTTGCCCAATTTTGTCTCCTTCGCTCAAAGTATTCATCAGGAAGAAAAGATATTTGAGTGGCTCACATTTTTGTTTCCTCTGTATCTTCAAAAGGCGTTGAGAAAGGGGAAATTTCGAGACTATATGGATCAGGTTCATAACAATGCCCATGTGCGTGGAAGAATGGACATTGCAAGTCATATTCAAAAGAATATCCCATTTCAGGGAAAGATTGCCTATCGACAGAGAGAACATTTAGTAGACAATGATTTGATGGAATTAATTCGCCATGCGATTGAGGCAATTCGAGGAAAAAAATATGGTCATCCAATTTTAGATGGTGTGAAGGAAGAGGTAATGGTCATCGAGCGAGTGACTTTAAAGTATCGAATGGCGGACAGAAGAAAGGTGATCGAGGCCAACAGAAAAAATCCAATTCAACACGCCTATTATCGAGAATATGGAGATTTGCAAAAACTCTGCCTTTTTATTTTGCAAAATCAACAGCACAGTCTTTATCTTGGAAATCAAAAAATGTATGGGATACTCTTTGATGGAGCTTGGCTCTGGGAAGAGTATCTCAATCTTATATTGGGAGAAAAATTTTATCATCCAATGAATAAGAAAAAATTAGGTGTGCAAAAGTTCTTTGATAGGGCTGGTACAATCTATCCTGATTTTCTTGGAAGAAATCCGATCAATCGAGTTATTGCCGATGCAAAGTATAAGCCAGCAAAAAATATTTATGGCAGAGATTATCTTCAAATTCTAGCTTATATGCTCCGATTTGAGTCAAAGAGAGGCTATTTTTTGTACCCCCAAAGTGGTGAACAAAGGGATGGTCAGTTTATCCATTTAAGGTTAAACCAAGGGATTACTTATGAGAAAAATGTATCACCGAGAGAAGACATCGATGTGATCAAATTAGGATTTGTCATTCCAAGATACAGCAACAATTACAAAGAATTTGTTAGACAAATGGAAGAGAGTGAGAGACTATTTTTTCAGCTATTAGCCTCGGACAATGAAACTAATAGCTGAAAAAATGATAAAAGAGGCAATTACAGAAGATCTATATCTTTAGATATGGAGAAAATGCTGAAGGAATCGTATAAAAATTAGTGATATCTACCATATTCGCCCAGATATATTCTTCCTTTTTTTGAGGAGTAGAAGGTGGAGTTTCAATAAAAATATCAAGTCCCTCGATCATCCATTCTTTATGCGTAAAAATATGTCGATGTAAGGGCAATTTGCTCACTTGGATGGGAACAAAATCAAGGCTTTTTATAAAGGAAAGAGCCTGATTTTGTGCTTCTTCCTCTGAAGTGTAGGAAAAATTTGGAAATTCATATAGACCGGCAAGGATTCCTTTATTTGGTCGTTTTCGAATTAACATATGTTCTTGGTCGTGAATTCGAAGGAGAAAGCGTTTTTCAATTGTCCGTTCTTTCTTTGGCGGTGTGATGGGATAATCAAGCTGTGTACCTGTTTGTTGAGACATACAGTATGGTCGGAGGGGACAAGCATTGCAGTTTGGTTTGGTCTTTGGGGTACAAATATTAGAGCCTAGATCCATGAGTGCTTGATTAAAATCGCCTGGTCGGTTGCTCATCATTTTTGGAAAAAGAAAGCAGATGCCTCTTTTTTTGCTCTTTCTGTTTTGATGCTTTCTTTATAGGCGGTCAATCTTGCAAATATGCGCAAGAGATTGCCATCAATGGCAGGAATTTTTTGACCAAAGGCAATCGAGGCGATGGCAGCTGCGGTATAGGGGCCAATGCCTGCAATTTTTAATAAATCTTGGTAGGTAGAAGGCATAGTTCCACCAAAATCCTCCATAATTTGCACAGCACCTTTGTGGAGGTTTTGGACACGAGAATAGTAACCAAGTCCTTCCCAAAGTTTAGTGTAGACTTCTTCGGAAGCTTTAGCTAGGGAATGAATATCGGGGAGTTTTTTTAAGAAGCGTTCATAGTAGCTTTTTACGGTTTCTACTCTTGTTTGCTGTAACATAATTTCTGACAGCCACACATGATAACTTGTTGGATTTTCTCGCCAGGGAAGTTTTCGTTTATTTTGGTCATACCATTGTAATAAATAGCTTTCAAAATGATTCATTTTGTTCTCCTTTGCTGTTTAACAAAGATGATAAAATGAATTGTTGGAAAATGCAATGAAAATATGATAAAATAACTGTGTTTAGAGAGGAGGAGCAGATGTATCAAATTTCGTTAATATTGGCTGTGGCACCGGCACTTTGGTTGTTGTACTATATGTATCAATTAGATGAAATTGAAAAAGAACCTATAGGATTATTGGCACAGTTATTTATTTTAGGGGCGGTTTCCATTGTAGTGGCGTTTATTTTGGAAAAAATAGGATTTTCTATTTTAAATCGATACTTTGACGAGGATGAATTAATTTCCATTGTCATCAGCAATTTTTTCGTTATTGGTGTGGTCGAGGAGATGACAAAGCGTTTTATTTTAAAGGCAGTGACATGGAACCATCCTGCATTTGATTATTGCTTTGATGGAGTGGTTTATGCGGTAGCTGTGTCTTTAGGATTTGCTGCACTTGAGAACCTACTCTATGTCCATCGATTGGGTATTGGTGTTGTGCCACTTCGTGCGGTGACAGCGATTCCCGTGCACTGTATTACAGGAATTTTCATGGGACATTATTATGGATTGGCCAAGCTCTATCGGGAGAGGGGAAATGAGGAGAAAAAGAAAAGTTATCTTGCAAAGAGTTATTGGATACCTGTGCTTTTACATGGAGCGTATGATTTTATTGCCAGTATTGGCGGATGGGGAATTGTTGTATTTTGGGCGTTTTTAATTGGATTGGATGTCGTCGCCTATTTTTCAGTGAAACGCTTTTCGAGGGAAGACGTGACAGTAAAAAACGGAGATACTACACAGTAGTATCCCCGTTTATTTTTTTAATTTTTATCCCAATGGATCGGGCAAGAATTAATTTGATGAGATCTGGAATAATAAATGGAATAACACCAACAGAGAGAGCCTTAAAAAAGCCAAGGTGCATCTGATGGGATAACCACAATGTTCCAAGGAGATAGCACAAAAAGAGTCCAATGATCATTCCTAAAAATTCAAGAGATATGTTATTTTGTGCGTATTGAGCAACCACTCCTGTGCACAGGCTGAGGAAAATAAATCCGATCAGGTATCCTCCAGTTGGACCTAAAAGTTTAATCAATCCGCCCTGAAAACCAGAAAATACAGGGAGTCCAATGGCACCAATGAGAAGGTAGATTAGGCAGCTAATAACGCCGTCCCTCATACCGAGCACATAGGCGGCTAGGCAGACACCAAATGGAGTAAGAGAGAATGAAATTGGTCCAATAGGAATAGAAAGAGGACCGAGTACACATAAAATTGCACTAAACAGTGCGATAAGTGTGATTCTTTTTGTAGACATAATGTTCCTTTCTTTTTAAAAATTTTATGAAATTATTATAAGAGGAAAGATAAAAAATGTCAATTAAATATAAATAAAAGTTAACATAAGTGTGAAGAAACTATGGTACAATAAAAGTAAAAAATAGTGAGGGAGAAAAATGGGAGAATTATTAAATTATATAGAAAAAATGTGTCAAGATGACCTAGTAAAGATTGTCATTAGTAAGCCAAAAAAGGCCATTGAAGAGTTTAAAAAGATTGTGGTTGTGCAAAAGAAGGATTTCTTTCAAATTGAGAAGTACACAAATACACAGGTGTTTCATGAAAATATTGCGGGGAAGGATTTGAGTGCTAAGCTAAATGAATTGATTGAAAGGCATTTTTTACAAGTCAATGCCTTTGGGGAAAGGGGAGAACATATGATTATGATCTCCAAAAAGGGAAATCCAGCTTATAAGTTAAAGGCAAGGAGTGAGGAAAATAGCAAAGAAAATCAGAAAAAAGGGATGGAACACAATCGAAAAAAGAAGTATTTGCTCGAGGAAGGCAAGGTCATTGCCCCACTTGTCGATATGGGAATTTTTACTAAAGAGGGAAAAGTTGTAAAGAGTATGTATGACAAGTACAGGCAAATTAATCGAATGTTGGAATTAATTGATGATGCGATTTCTCACAGCAATTTGCAAGAAATGAATGTCATTGATTTTGGTTGTGGAAAGTCCTATTTGACCTTTATTTTATACCACTATTTGCATGAAATAAAGAAAATAAAAACAAGAATGATTGGGCTTGATTTAAAGGAAGAGGTCATTAAAAATTGCAATCTTGCAGCAAAACGATATGGCTATGAGCATCTGGAATTTTTCCTCGGAGATATCAATGGCTTTCAGGCTCCATTTTCAGTGGATATGGTGATAACATTGCATGCCTGTGACACGGCAACAGACTATGCACTTTATAATGCTGTCCAGTGGGGGGGCAAAGATGATTTTTTCTGTGCCATGTTGTCAACATGAGCTCAATCAGCAACTAGACACCCAAAATTTTGGCATACTTTCCAAATATGGGATTGTCAAGGAGAGATTTGCAGCATTGGCCACCGATGCCATTCGAGCAAATTTATTGGAGTACAGTGGCTATCGCACACAATTATTGGAGTTTATTGACTTTGAACACACGCCAAAAAATGTGATGATTCGTGCGGTCAGAAGAGCAATAACGCCCAAAATAGTGATTGAGAGCAGTAGAAGAGAAGTGGAAAATTTAATGAAAGAGTTCCATTTTTCTCCTACATTATATTCGTTACTTGTCAAAAAGGAGAGGTAGAGATGAATACATTAGTTATTGGGATCGCAGGTGGAAGTGGAAGTGGAAAGACAACATTGGCCAATCGCTTGGTGGAAAAATTTGGTGAAGATGAAGTGACAATTTTGCGTCACGACAATTACTATAAGGCTCATGATGATATTCCGTTTGAGGAGAGAGAAAATTTAAATTATGACCATCCTGATGCATTTGACACAGATCTTTTATGTGAGCATTTGCGACTTCTTAAGGAGGGGCATTCCATTTCGATGCCAACCTATGACTATTGCCTTCATACAAGGGCAAGGGAGTGCATCGTGGTGCATCCGGCACCTGCCATTGTCGTGGAAGGGATTTTGATTTTTTCAGAACCTAAATTGTGTGATTTAATGGATTTGAAAGTCTTTGTGGACACAGATGCGGATGTGCGAGTTTTGAGGAGAATTAAGCGAGATGTGGTCAAGAGAGGACGCTCCCTAGAGAGTGTAATGACACAATATTTGAGCACAGTAAAGCCAATGCACGAGCAATTTGTTGAACCAAGTAAGCGAAGGGCTGATTTGATTATTCCAGAAGGAGGAAAAAAATTTAGTTGCTCTAGAGATGTTAATTCAAAAGGTGAACAATCACCTCTATCAGAGATAGTAACCAGTAATAAAAAAAGGCGACTTGCAATGCAGGTCGCCTTTTTATGTATGATTTTTTTCTTATTCTTCAATAACACGATAAACTGGTAGTCTGTGCATACCCCATTCTTGCATTGCACCATAGCTACCCATGTAGATGTCGACAAGACCAGTGAAGTTTCCAGTGTCTTCCACAGTGTAGACAATGTCGCTGTCACCAATCATAATCTTTGAACCTGCTGGAATTTCCTTCCAGTTGGTTGCAACGGTATGATTTGCTTTAGGCATCATGCCTTTGGCTGTTGGAATGTTTTTGTATTTGCCAGATCTTGTGTAATTGGTGTAAGCAGTTACGCGAAATGTACCAATCTTCTCGCCACGCTTTGGAGCAGCGTATACAGCATTGGATAAAATCGTACTTATAATAGCAGTTACAGCAAAAATCTTCGTTAAACTCTTCTTCATTAGTCACCTCATAAATTCTTAAAAACTATTAACTAGTGTTGCGTTTGTTACAGTATAATTACAAAAATGTTAAATGTCAAGAGAAAGTTTTAAATTTTAGTTTCAAAACAAATAAAATAAAAAAAATTGGAAAAAACTTAAAAAAACTGTTGACAAAATACAAAAGAAGTAATACTATAACACTTAGAAATTAGCACTCCTTAAAGATGAGTGCTAACAAAAGAAGGGAGGGAATGAGATTGGAGCTTGATAAGCGAAAGGTGTTAATTTTAAAGTCCATTATTAAGAATTATATGGAAACTGGAGAGCCAGTCGGATCAAGAACGATCTCAAAGCTTCCAGGTTTGAATCTGAGTAGTGCGACCATTCGAAATGAGATGAGCGATTTGGAAGATATGGGCTACATCTTGCAGCCACACACTTCGGCAGGTCGTGTGCCGTCGGATAAAGGATACCGCTTTTATGTCGATGAAATATTAAAGGACAAAGAAATTGAAGTGGCTGAATTTAAGACAGATGTCCTAGAAAAGGTAGGACGCTTGGAAGTAGTACTTCGGAAACTTGCTAAGATCATTGCGAGTAATACAAATTATGCGACAATGATTAGTGGACCAAAGGTCGAGGAAAATAAGATAAAGTTTTTACAGCTATCAAAATTAGAGGGCTCAAGGATTTTGATTGTCACAGTTTTTGATGGCAATATTATTAAAAATAATATTATGGATTTAAAGAGGGAGCTTTCGGTAGATGAGCTTTTGGATTTAAATCTTTTACTCAATACAAGTTTAAATGGTCTCTCTATTGATGAGATTACCTTGGCAATGATGGCAAAATTAAAGTCCGATGCCGGAGTTTATGGGGATGTGATGGACATGGTGTTGTCTGAGATTGCCAGAGCGTTTACAAGTGATGATGAGGATTTACAGATTTATACAAGTGGTGCAACCAATATTTTCAAATATCCTGAATTATCAGACGGAGAGAAGGCATCAAAATTAATTGATGCTTTTGAACAAAAGGAAAAGCTCAAAAGGATATTTGACCAGACGCAAATTGCGGGAAATGATTATGGTATTCAGGTGTATATTGGCGAAGAACTTCCTGTGCAAAATATGCAGGACTGTTCGCTTGTAACAGCAAAGTATGAGTTTGGTCACGGAATCTGTGGCACGATTGGCATTGTGGGGCCAAAGCGCATGGACTATGAAAGAGTGGTTCAGACCATTAAAGAGGTGATGGCACAGATGGATCAAGATTTTAAAGACAAATAGAGAGGGAGACGGATGAAAAAGAAGGATGTAAGCCATAAGGTCAACGATGCAGAGAATACAAAAAACACATCGGAGACCAAAGAAGAAAGAGCTGCAAAGGTTGCGGCTGCAATGGAAGAGATGCTCAATGAAGAGGGCAAAGAAGACGAGTGTGAACAAGAGGGCGTTGACCCAAAGGATCAACAGATCAAGGATTTGCAGGATCGTCTAGTACGAAATATGGCAGAGTTTGATAACTTTAGAAAGCGTACAGAAAAAGAAAAGGCAAATATGTTTGATATGGGAGCAAGAAGTATTGTTGAAAAACTTTTGCCAACTATTGATAATTTTGAAAGGGCACTAAAGAGCGTGCCAGAGGGCAAGGAATGTGAGTCATTTGCCGCTGGCATGGATATGATTTACAAACAGCTTCTAAAGGAATTAGAGGCTGTGGGCGTAAAGCCAATTGAATGTGTGGGTCATGAGTTTGATCCAAACTTCCACAATGCAGTGATGCATGTGGAGGATGACAGTGTGGGCGATAATATCGTCGTGGAAGAATTTCAGCGAGGATATACATATAAAGATGCTATTGTAAGACATAGTATGGTAAAAGTCGCAAATTAATAAAAAATTACTTGGAGGATAGGAATATGAGCAAGATTATTGGTATAGATTTAGGAACAACAAATAGCTGTGTAGCTGTTATGGAGGGTGGCAAGCCAGTTGTTATCCCAAATGCAGAGGGTTCAAGAACAACACCTTCTATCGTTGCCTTTACAAAGACAGGAGAGAGATTGGTCGGAGATGCGGCAAAGCGTCAGGCCGTAACCAATGCAGACCGCACCATTGCATCGATTAAGAGACATATGGGTACAGATTACAAGGTAACCATTGATGGAAAGTCTTACACACCACAGGAGATTTCTGCAATGATTCTTCAGAAGTTAAAAGCAGATGCAGAGAGCTACCTTGGTGAGAAGGTAACAGAGGCTGTCATTACCGTTCCAGCATATTTCAATGATGCACAGCGTCAGGCTACAAAAGATGCAGGTAAGATTGCAGGTCTTGATGTAAAGCGTATTATCAACGAGCCAACTGCTGCAGCACTTGCTTACGGACTTGACAATGAGAAGGAGCAAAAGATTATGGTATACGATCTTGGTGGTGGTACATTTGATGTATCTGTCATTGAGATTGGTGATGGTGTCATTGAAGTTTTGTCAACCAATGGTGATACTCATCTTGGTGGTGATGACTTTGATAATAAGATTACAGATTGGTTAGTTTCTGAGTTTAAGAAGGCTGAGAACATCGACCTTTCTAAGGACAAGATGGCATTGCAAAGATTAAAGGAAGCATCAGAGAAGGCAAAGAAGGAACTTTCTACAGCAACAAGTACAAACATCAATCTTCCATTTATCACAGCCAATGCTGAGGGACCAAAGCACTTGGATATGACCCTTACAAGAGCAAAGTTTGATGAGTTGACCAGTGATTTGATTGAGAGAACAGCGATTCCTGTACAGAATGCATTGAGTGATGCAGGTATTACAGCAGCTGACCTTGGAAAGGTACTCCTTGTTGGTGGTTCTACTCGTATGATCAATGCTCAGGAGAAGGTAAAGCAGTTGACCAATACTGAGCCAAGCAAGACATTGAACCCAGATGAGTGTGTAGCTATTGGTGCAAGCATTCAAGGTGGTAAGCTCGCAGGTGATGAGGGCGCAGGAGATATTCTTCTTCTTGATGTCACACCACTTTCACTCTCTATTGAGACAATGGGTGGAGTGGCAACTCGATTGATCGAAAGAAATACAACCATCCCTACAAAGAAGAGTCAGGTCTTCTCTACAGCAGCAGATAATCAGGAAGCTGTTGATATCAATGTAGTACAGGGTGAGAGACAATTTGCAAAGGACAACAAGTCTCTTGGCAGATTTAGACTGGATGGAATTTTGCCAGCAAAGCGCGGTGTTCCACAGATCGAGGTTACTTTTGATATTGATGCCAATGGTATTGTCAATGTATCGGCAAAGGATCTTGGCACAGGTAAGGAGCAGCACATCACCATTACTTCAGGAACGAATATGTCTGAGAGCGACATTGAAAAGGCTGTTCGAGAGGCACAGGAGTTTGAGGCTCAGGATAAGAAGAGAAAAGAGGGCATCGATACAAGAAATGATGCGGAGAGCTTAGTATTCCAGACAGAGAAGAACTTGGAAGAAGTTGGCGATAAGATGGATGCAGCAGATAAGAGTGCAATTGAGGCTGACCTCGCTGCACTAAAGACTGCAGTGGAGGCAACCACAGCAGAGAGCATCACAGAGGATCAGGTTGCCCAGATTAAGGCAGCTCAGGAGAAGTTGTTAGAGAGTGCACAAAAGCTCTTTGCAAAGGTTTACGAGAATGCACAGCAAGCTCAGCAGGCAACAGGTTCAGCGGATGCAGGCACAACAGAGGGTGCACACTCTGGTGATGACAATGTTGTCGATGGAGATTTCAAGGAAGTATAATAGCGGCAGAAAGGATCAATAATGGCAGAGACAAAGAGAGATTATTACGAAGTTTTAGGTGTTGATAAGAATGCCAATGATGCCGCAATCAAAAAAGCATATCGAGTGCTTGCAAAGAAGTATCACCCAGATGCCAATCCGGGTGATACTGAAGCGGAGAAGAAGTTTAAGGAAGCAAGCGAGGCATACTCTGTTCTAAGCGATCCAGAAAAGAGAAAACAATACGACCAATTTGGTCATGCAGCTTTTGATGGCGGAGCAGGCGGAGCTGGAGCAGGTGACTTTGGTGGTTTTGGCGGCTTTGGTGGCTTCGGTGGATTTGGTGGCTTTGGGTTTGACAGCGATGATATCTTTGGGGATCTTTTTGGAAGGAGAAGTTCAAGAGAGCAAAGCAATGGTCCAATGCGAGGTGCCGATGTGCGCACAGGCGTGCGTCTGACATTTGAAGAAGCTGTGTTTGGTTGCGAAAAGGAGATTACAGTCAATTTTAAGGAGACTTGTAAAACTTGTAACGGCAGTGGAGCAAAGCCAGGAAGTTCGCCAGTGACCTGTCCAAAGTGTCAGGGCAAGGGAAAGATTATCTACACATCACAGAGTTTATTTGGAACAATGCAAAATGTAACGACTTGTCCAGACTGTGGTGGAACAGGACAGATTGTCAAGGACAAATGTCCGGATTGCGGTGGCAATGGCTATATCCAAAAGAGAAAGACATTTAAGGTCACAATTCCTGCAGGTATTGACAATGGGCAGATGGTGCGCATGGCCGATGGTGGTGAGCCAGGAAAAAATGGCGGGCCAAGAGGTTCTCTTCTTGTTGAAGCTGTAGTTAGCCCACATCCAATCTTTAAGCGTCAGGATATGGATATTTATTCTACTGTGTCGATTTCATTTGCTAAGGCTGCTCTTGGCGGGCCAATCCGTGTGAGAACGGTCGATGGAGAGGTAGAATACGAGGTAAAACCAGGAACTCAGACGGGTACAAAGGTTCGCTTAAGGGGGAAAGGTGTTCCATCCATTCGCAACAAAAATGTACGAGGCGACCACTATATGACATTGGTTATTGAGGTTCCAAAGTCTATGACAGAGGCTCAAAAACAGGCACTGCGTTCCTATGATGCGGCAATGCGTGGAGAGGTCAATGTCGATGAGACAAAGGCAAAGCCGAAAAAGAAAGGCTTAAAGGAGAACTTTAAGAATATTATTGACGATATACTATAGAGTTTTATATAATAGATGAGGGAGGGGCATTGGCCGCTCCTTTACTATTATTTATAAGAAATGATCATTAAAAATCGGGAGAATAAAGATGAAGTGGAAGAAATTTACATTGACAACGACAACAGCAGCTGTAGATCTTGTCAGTGCAACTTTTGATGAAATTGGGCTCGAGGGGATTGAAATTGAAGATAATGTCCCACTTTCTGAGTCAGATACGAAGGGAATGTTTATTGATATTTTACCTGAGTTGCCACCAGATGATGGTGTAGCTAAAGTGAGTTTTTTTATCTTGAGCCAGAGGCCGATATTGAGGGGATTTTAAAAAAATGTCCACGAGGCATTGGATGAGTTAAAGATGTTTACAGACCTTGGAGAGTGTAGTATCACAGAAGATGAGACAGAGGATAAGGATTGGATTAACAACTGGAAAGAGTTCTTTAAGCCATTTATGGTGGGGGACATTTTGATTTTTGCCAACATGGGAGACGATTCCAGAAAATGCAAAGTACAAGGAATTAATTCACATTGATCCAGGCACAGCCTTTGGCACAGGAGCACATGAGACGACACAGCTTTGCATCAAGCAATTAGAAAAGTATATTCAGCTAGAAAAAGAGAAAGGAAATCAGGATGTAGAGATTCTTGATGTGGGCACGGGAAGTGGAATTTTGGGAATTGCTGCATTAAAGCTTGGGGCAAAACATATTTTTGCGACGGATCTGGATGACAATGCCATCGAAGCTGTGGGAGAAAATCGCAAGAGCAATGACATTGATGAAAAAGATTTTGAAGTGATTTGTGGAAATATTATTGATGACGAAAAGATTCAAGCAGAAGTTGGGGATGAAAAGTATGATATTGTTGTCGCCAATATTTTGGCTCCTGTGATTATTATGTTACAAAAGGAAGTGTATCGACACTTAAAGCACAGTGGAATCTTTATTACATCGGGAATTATTGATACAAAGGAAGCAGAAGTTAAAGCTGCATTGTCAGAAAATCCAGAGTTTGAGATTTTAGAGACGACATATCAGGGTGAGTGGGTGAGCATCACAGCGAGAAGAAAGTAGGTAAGGATGTATCATTTTTTTGTTCAGCCAGAGCAAGTTAACGAAAAAGAGATTGTTATTTATGGAGAAGATGTCAATCATATTGGAAATGTTCTGCGAATGAAACCAAAGGAAAAAGTGCTCATTAGTGCGGGGGGAATGGATTATCTCTGTGAAATTGACAAAATTTCAAGGGAAGAAGTCTATTTGAGCATTCTTAAGCAAAATGAGAATTCCATGGAGCTTCCTGTAAAGATTACCCTTTATCAAGGAATGCCAAAGGCCGAAAAGATGGAGTTAATTATCCAAAAGGCCGTTGAGCTTGGGGCAAGTCGCATTGTACCAGTGATGACAAAGCGGGTGATTGTAAAACTTGATGAGAAAAAAGCAAGGACAAAGGTGGCAAGGTGGCAGGCGATTGCTGAGGCAGCAGCAAAGCAATCAAAGCGAAGTACCGTTCCAGAAGTCACTTTTCCAATCTCCTTTGTACAGGCTTTAGAGGAATCTTCTTCATCCAATCAGCAATTTATTCCCTATGAATTGGCCAGTGGGATGGAAAACACAAGGAAACTGCTAAAGGCTGTGGTTCCAGGAGATGAGATCAGTATTTTTATTGGACCAGAGGGCGGATTTGAGGAGGAAGAAATCCAAATGGCAATCGAAAGAAAGGTAAAGCCAATCACATTGGGCAGGCGAATCCTTCGAACAGAAACTGCTGGATTTGTAGTGCTTTCCAATTTGATGATTGCTGTGGATGTTGATTAAACTTCTTTGCAAACCAATAAGTGTTTGTTATAATGAAAAGTAGCTTGTCAACGGATTGATTTGGAGGAGAATATGGATACCATAAAGATTGCAAATGAAGTGGTGGCGGTTATTGCAGCTTTGGCTGCTATGGAAGTCGACGGTGTAAAGTCGATGGCTGGCAATATTACAAATGAAATGATTCAGAAATTGAGCAAAAAAAGTCTTTCAAAGGGCGTAAGGGTGGATGTCAATGAGGGAAGAGTTTCTGTGGTATTGATGCTCAATATTGATTATAATGCAAGTATTCCAAAAGTAAGTGAAAATGTACAAAACCGAGTTAAAAATGCCATTGAAAGTATGACCGATTTGTGCGTGTTGGAAGTTGTTGTCAAGGTGGCTGGGGTAAGTGTTGCGTGAAAACAAAAAAAATAGCTACATTTGGAATGTTGATTGCCTTGGCAATGATTTTTAGCTATATTGAATCCATTTTGCCCATTAATTTGGGTATTCCTGGAATTAAGCTGGGACTGGCCAATATTGTGACCATTGTTTCGCTCTACCTGATTGGCGTGCGAGGAGCAGTTTTTGTCTCCTTATTGCGTATTATCTTGGTGGGGCTGACCTTTGGAAATGGATCAGCCATGCTCTTTTCGCTTTCGGGTGGAATTTGTAGTTTAGTTTGTATGGTACTTGTCAAGGAGATAAAAATATTTAGTGTGTATGGTGTGAGTATGGTTGGCGGTGTGATGCACAATGTGGGGCAGATTTTAATGGCCATGCGTGTACTAGACGAAAGTAAGATTTTAAGCTATTTGCCAGTGTTAGTGATTTCTGGTGTACTCACAGGAATGGTTATTGGCCTGATTGCTGGGCAGGTAATTGATAGGATTCATCCAGTTTGGGAAAAAATGTAGGAGGAATAGGGAGATGATTGATCGAGCAGTAAAGGAATTGGTGCAATATGGTCTAAAAACAGGATTGATAGAAGAAGAGGATGCGATCTATGCACGAAATTTGATATTGGCGGACTTGAAAAAGGATGATTATGAAGATGATGATGTAGCGGATCGTCCTTTAGAGATGATTTTAAAAGATCTTTTAGATTATGCCTGTCAACAGGGGCTTTGTGATGACAATGTGGTCGCAAGAGATTTGTTTGATACAAAATTGATGAATAATTTGATGCCCAGACCTTCTGAGGTGATCAAGACCTTCCATGAAAAGTATTTGATTTCTCCAAAGGATGCCACAGATTACTTCTACAAGTTATCGCAGGATAGTGATTATATTCGAAGATATCGAATTTGTAAGGATATTAAGTGGAAGACCGATACAAAATATGGTGCACTTGATATTACGATCAATTTATCTAAGCCAGAGAAGGATCCAAAGGCAATTGCAGCAGCAAAAAAGGCAAAACAAAGTGGATATCCAAAGTGCTTATTGTGCCAAGAAAATGTGGGCTATGCAGGAAGAAGTAATCATCCAGCAAGAGAAATCATCGAATCATTCCTATGGAAATTCATCATAGTCAATGGTTTATGCAATATTCTCCTTATGTCTACTACAATGAGCACTGTATTGTATTTAATGGTCAGCATGTACCAATGAAAGTGGAGAGGGCCACATTTTGTAAATTATTTGACTATGTCAAGCAATTTCCACACTATATGTTAGGATCCAATGCCGATCTTCCGATCGTTGGCGGTTCAATTTTGAGTCATGACCATTTTCAGGGAGGAAGATATGACTTTGCCATGGCCAAAGCTCCGATTGAAATTGAAGTTGGCCAATTTGCTGGAGTAGATGTTGGCATCGTCAAGTGGCCAATGAGTGTACTTCGACTTTCAGGAAAAGACACAGAGACGATTATTGAGCTTGCAGATAAGATTTTAAATGCTTGGCGAAACTATAGTGATGAAGAGGTCAATATTTTGGCACAGACGGATGGGGAGCCACATAACACCATAACACCAATTGCAAGAAAAAAGGGAGAGGTATATGAGCTTGATTTGGTTTTGCGAAACAATAGGACGACCAAAGAAAGACCAGATGGACTTTTTCATCCAAATGCAAAATTACATCACATCAAAAAAGAAAATATTGGACTGATTGAAGTTATGGGATTGGCCATTTTACCAGGCAGATTAAAGGATGAGCTTGCGCTTTTAGCAGACTGCCTCTTGGCTGGTGAAGATCCAAATGGTGATGAAAGAATTGCAAAACATGCAGACTGGGCACAGGAATTGACAGAGAAATATGGTACTTGGTCAAAGGATAGTATTGATGAAATTTTAAAAAAGGAAGTGGGATTGGTATTTCAGCAGGTGCTCGAGGATGCAGGTGTATATAAATGCGATGCCAAAGGGCGAGAGGCCTTTTTGAGATTTATTAATGGATTACTAAAATAAAAAGAGACAGGAGAAAAATAGATATGGCAAAGACAAAAGTAGATATTGTTTCTGGTTTTTTGGGAGCAGGAAAGACTACATTTATTAAAAAGCTAATTGGTGAGGCTATTCAAGGTGAGCAGACCGTTTTGATTGAGAATGAGTTTGGTGAAATTGGAATTGACGGGGGCTTTTTGAAAGACTCGGGTATTGAAATTAAAGAAATGAATTCAGGCTGTATTTGCTGTTCATTGGCAGGAGATTTTGCCACTTCATTGAAAGAAATTTTGACAAAGTTTAAGCCGGATCGCATTATTATCGAACCAAGTGGTGTTGGAAAATTGTCTGATGTGATGAAGGCGGTGGCAGATGTAGAGGAAGAACTTGAGGTTGAGCACAACTGTGCAGTGACGGTTGTCGATGTGAAAAAGTGCAAGATGTATATGAAAAACTTTGGTGAGTTCTTTAATAATCAGATTCAATTTGCAGGAACTATTATTTTAAGTCGTGCTGATATTGCCGATCAAAAAAAGATTGATGAGGCCGTTGCCCTTATTCGCAACGTTAATCCAACAGCAACCATTATTACAACTCCAATTACAGAACTGACGGGTGAGAAGTTATTGGAAGTTTTGGAGTCCCCAGTGGATTTGAAAAAAGAACTTCTTGATGAGATGGCTCATGAGCATGATCACCATCACCATGAGCATGATCATGACTGTGATCACGACCACCATCACCATGAACATGATCATGACTGTGATCACGACCACCATCACCATGAGCATGATCATGACTGTGATCACGACCACCATCACCATGAGCATGATCATGACTGTGATCACGACCACCATCACCATGAACATGATCATGACTGTGATCATAACCATCATCACCATGAGCATGATCATGACTGTGATCACGACCACCATCACCACGATCATGATCACGAGTGTCACGATGAACATTGCACACATGATCATCACCATCATCACGCCGATGATGTGTTTGATAGTGTTGGCTTTGAGCAGGTTCCTGCAATTACAAAAGAAAAGCTGACAAAGATTTTGACAAAGTTAAAAGAGGGCGAGGAATTTGGCACAGTGTTGCGTGCAAAGGGAATGATTGCTGATGCAAATTCTAAGGCATGGTTTTATTTTGATCTTGTGCCAGAAGAGATTCAGATTCGTCAGGGCGAGCCGGATGTTACAGGAAAGGTTTGTGTCATTGGAACAGATTTAAAGGCAGCAGCACTTGAGAAGGAGTTTAGGGGATAATGACGGGAACTTTTGATAGAGAGCCGACCAGCACGAGTATACCTGTATTTGTGATCAATGGATTTTTAGAGAGTGGAAAGACACAATTTATGAAGTTTACAATGCAGCAGGAGTATTTTCAGGACGATCGGCCAACCCTTCTTGTTCTCTGTGAAGAGGGAGAAGAGGAATATGATGAAAAGCTACTAAAGAGAACGAACACTCATCTTGTGGTTATAGAGGATCAAAAAGAAATGACAGTGGAAAGACTTCATGAGTTGGAACTTGTCTATGATCCAGGTAGAGTGCTGATTGAGTGGAATGGAATTTGGAATCAAGATGAATTGGAGATTCCAGAGAATTGGTTTGTCAATCAAGTAGTCACACTCTTTGATACTTCAACTATGGATTTATATTTAAAGAATATGAAATCATTGATGGGACCAATGCTTCGACACAGTGAGCTTGTACTCTGTAATCGCGCAGATGATATTCCAATGGATACACTTGGTGAGTATCATTTCCAATTGAGAACGATGGCCAGCAATGCAGAGATTGTATTTGAGGGTCGAGAGGGTGAGATTCGAGGAGATTTTAGCATCGAACTTCCTTATGATTTAGATGCAGATGTCATCAAAATTGAGCCGGAAGACTTTGGAATCTTTTACATGGATAGTATGGAAAGATCAGATAAGTACAATGGAAAGAGTGTAGAATTTGCTGGGCAGGTCGTAAAACCAAGAAATATTCCAAAGAATAGTCTGGTTGTCGGAAGAAGGGCAATGACTTGTTGCGAGGCAGATATGCAATTTTTAGGATTTTTATGTTATTATCCAGGGGCAGATAGCTTCCACAATAAGGATTGGGTAAAAGTCAAGGGGAAAATTAAAATAGAAAATGTGGCTGTTTATCGAGGAGAGGGAGCAGTGATTGAGGTAACTGAAGTTCTTCGAACAGGTCCAATTCAAGAAATTGTTACATTTTAAATTATAGAGGGGGGAGAGATAGACTCTCCCCCTTTTTGTTAACATTGAACTTTTTTCATGTCGACGAGAAGAGTATATGGAATATGCATATTGGTGTATCCAACACCGAGTTGAATTTTTGGTTTGTTCTCTCCATGAAAATCGGAACCACCCGTTGGCAATAATTTATAGCGATGGGCGAGTTTTAGTAGTTTTTGGGTGTCAGAAATTTGAAATGAGGAATGATAACATTCTATTCCGTGAGCTCCATAATTGCTGATCACTTTAACTAGGTTTTCAAGCTCAATATCAGATAGGTGATAGCGAGTAGGATGGGCCAGTGAAATAAAAAAGTGATATTTGTGAAAGAAGTCCATTACACTTTCCACTGTGACCTGTTTAGGAGGAAGAAATGGACTTCCGTCACCAAGGTAGGATGAAAAAGCATCAGAGGCAGTGCGAAAATATCCCTTTGAAACTAAAGTGCGTGCGATATGACCACGGGTGACAACAGCATTGGGATTCTTTTGGTATAAATCTTCCATAGAGATTTTAATGCCAGCTTTATTGAGACGACGAATAATTTCGTTATTTCTTTCATCGCGCATATCAATAAAGACTTGTAGATCTTTTTGAATGGTCTGCAGGTGTGTGGTCGAATAATCTTCGTGAAGAAGGTAGCCAAGAATATGAATTTCTCCGCTTCCGTAGCCACAATCCATTTCGATGCCAGGGATGACTTCGATTGGAAGGTCCGTTCCTGCAAGAAGTGCTTCGCTGACACCAAGGATGGTATTGTGGTCAGTGATGGCAATGGCGGCGAGTTTTCGCCTGTCAGCTTCTTGAACTAGTTGTGTGGGTGTCAATGTTCCATCAGATGCTGTAGTGTGACTATGTAAATCAATATATTTTCTCATATTTTCCTCCAAGGTTGTTTTTAATAGATATAGTGTAACATATATGCTATACTTTTGGGTATATTTCTAGGATGAGGTTTAAAATGTCAACAAAAAAATATCGAATTTCAGGAAGTAAATATAGCTATCGAGAGAGACAAAAGCGAAAAGAAAGACAGAGGCAGTTATTTGTGCCGAGATTCATTTTTATCATTTTTATCTTGATTGCAGGGACAACATCAGCTGTAGTAGGAATTCAAAATTCGAGACAATTACAAAAAGAAAAGAACATCCAATGGTTGAGTGATAAGAGATTAAATAATAATGTTTTTCTTGAACAGGTCAATTTGCGAGGGCTGACGATAGAAGAGGCAAGAGAAAAAATGATAGAAAATTACCCATGGGATATGAAGATTTTGGTGGATAATCAGGAATATGAGGTATTTAATTTTGCAAACTTAGCGATTGATAATGCATTGCAAAAAATTTATAAAAAAAATAGCAAAGGCAAGTATTTTTTACAATTTCAGCATATGCAGGCAAGAATCGAGCAGGTTGCAGATGATGCCTCCAATCAATTTGACCAAGAGGCAAAGGATGAAAAGATACTTGAGTTTGATCCACAGACACAAAATTTTACCTATGCCCAGAGAAGAGATGGAGTAACACTAGATAAGAAGCAATTAATAGAAGATATTCAGACAGCTTTGAAAACGAAAAAATTTCAAGCAAAAATAGAGGCAAAACTTCATCACACAGTGGCCAGGGATTATCAGACACTGAGTGTGGTTTCAATAGATTTGGAAGATGAAGATTTAAGTCATGTCTGTGAAAAAGTGAGTGGTACGGTGATCAAAAAGGATGAAATTGCCTCGGTAAAAGCAATGCTCAAGGAAGGCGTGAAAACTGAGGGAGCAGATCAAATGGCAACGGCCATTTACAATGCGGCAATCAATGCAGGATTAAAGATAAAAGAAAGATATCCAGCGGAACAAATTCCGAAATTTGGCATGGTTGGACAAGATGCAACCATTGATTCAGAAAAGGATTTAAAGTTTGAAAATACCACGGGAGCAGAGATTGGAATCATTGCTAAAATGGAAGATAAAAAACTGGTAGTTGAACTCGTTGGCTTTCCTGTGCTATCAGAAGGTGAGAAAATTTATCTTGTTGTGGAACAAAGGCAGGAAGATGAGTTGCCACAGCCAGAGTATATTGCAGATAGGACATTAAAGACAGGAGTGGAAATTGTGGCAGAGGCAGGGATGCACGGCGGTCTTTGGAGAACAAAGCTTGTGAAAGAAAAGAAAGGGAAAGTGGAACATGTAGAGATTTTGGGAGATTGTTTCTACAAAGGTAGAGGGGCAGTAATTCGACAGGGAGTTCGCTAGAAGAGTGGCGACAAGGCTGTATCTGATAAAGAACAAGAAAGGTGCTGTATTCCATTTGCAATTATAATCAGAGTTGATATAATAGGGTTAGAACGCTTTTGCGTTACAATGGACTTTTTCAACATAGTAGGAGGAAATTATTTATGGCAAAGAGAAGTATGAAGACCATGGATGGAAACCAGGCCGCTTCCCATGCATCATATGCATTTACAGAAGTCGCAGCGATCTATCCTATTACACCTTCATCTGTTATGGCTGAGCATACAGACGAGTGGGCAACAGAAGGTAGAAAGAATATCTTCGGACAGACAGTACAGGTAACAGAAATGCAGTCAGAGGCTGGTGCTGCTGGTGCTGTACATGGTTCACTTGCAGCTGGTGCGCTTACAACAACTTATACAGCTTCACAGGGACTTTTGCTCATGATCCCAAATTTATATAAGATTGCTGGTGAGCAATTACCAGGTGTTTTCAATGTATCTGCTCGTGCAATTGCATCTCATGCACTTTCAATCTTCGGAGACCACTCCGATGTATATGCTTGTCGCCAGACAGGTTGTGCAATGCTTTGCGAGTCATCTGTACAGGAGGTTATGGATCTTACACCTGTTGCACATCTTGCAGCATTGAAGGGAAAGGTTCCATTTATCAACTTCTTTGATGGATTTAGAACATCCCATGAGATTCAAAAGATTGAGACTTGGGATTATGAGGATCTCAAGGAGATGACAGATTTTGAGGCAATTGAAGCTTTCAGAAAGAATGCATTAAATCCAGAGAGACCAGTTATCCGTGGTTCAGCACAAAATCCAGATATCTTTTTCCAGGCTAGAGAGGCTAGCAACCCTTATTATGATGCACTTCCAGCAATCGTACAGGAGTATATGGACAAGGTAAATGCAAAGATTGGCACAGATTACAAGCTCTTTAACTACTACGGAGCAAAGGACGCTGAGACAATCATCGTTGCTATGGGATCTGTAAATGATACCATTGAAGAGACAATTGATTACTTACTTGAGCAGGGACAAAAGGTTGGTGTTGTTAAGGTTCGCCTTTACAGACCATTCTCTGTAGATGCTTTTGTTGCAGCTATTCCAGACACCGTAAAGAGAATTCAGGTTCTTGACAGAACAAAGGAGCCAGGTGCTCTTGGCGAGCCACTTTACCTCGATGTTGTTGCTGCATTGAAGGGCACAAAGTTCCATGACATTCCTGTAACTTCAGGTCGCTATGGTCTTGGATCAAAGAACACAACACCAAATCAGATCGTTGCTGTATTCAACAACACAGATAAGCAAAGATTTACTATTGGTATCAAGGATGATGTCACCAATCTTTCACTTGATCCAGGTGCTGATCTTGTCACAACTCCAGAGGGAACAACCAACTGTAAGTTCTGGGGTCTTGGTGCCGATGGTACTGTAGGTGCAAACAAGAACTCTATCAAGATCATTGGTGATAACACAGATATGTATGCACAGGCTTATTTTGACTATGATTCAAAGAAGTCCGGTGGTGTTACTATGTCTCACCTTCGCTTTGGTAAGAAGCCAATCAAGTCAACTTACTTGATTACAAGAGCAAACTTTGTTGCTTGCCATAACCCAGCTTACATCCGCAAGTTTAATATGGTTCAGGAAATTGTTGATGGTGGTACATTCCTTTTGAACTGCCCATGGTCTGTAGAGGATCTTGATCAGCATCTTCCAGGACAGGTAAAGAAGTATATCGCAGATCACAAGATTAACTTCTACATTATCGATGGTGTGAAGATTGGTATTGAGACAGGTATGGGACCAACTCGTATCAACACAATTTTGCAGTCTGCATTCTTCAAGCTCACAGGAATTATTCCAGAGGCTAAGGCAATTGAGTTGATGAAGGAAGCAGCACAAAAGACATACGGCCGCAAGGGTGAGGATGTTGTAAAGAAGAACTGGGCTGCTATTGATGCTGGTGCAACAGGAGTGGTTAAGGTGGATGTTCCAGCTGAGTGGAGCAATTGTGCAGATGAAGGTCTTGACTATCCAAAGGCTACAGAGGGTATTGACAAGACACTTGCATTTGTAAACAATATTCAGACAGCTGTAAGTGCTCAGGAGGGTAATAACTTACCAGTTTCTGCATTTACAACTTATGTTGACGGTACAACACCAAGTGGTACATCTGCTTACGAGAAGAGAGGTATTGCTGTCAATGTTCCTGTATGGAATAATGAGAATTGTATCCAGTGTGGTTTCTGTGCCTATGTATGTCCACATGCTGTTATCAGAACAATTGCTCTTACAGAGGATGAGGCAAACAATGCTCCAGAGGGTATGCCAACACTTGCAATGAACGGAATGCCAGGTTACAAGTTTGCCATCAGCGTGTCACAGTTAGACTGTACAGGTTGTGGTTCTTGTGCAAATGTATGTCCTGGAAAGAAGGGCGAGAAGGCTCTTACAATGCAGAACTTTGAGGCAAATGTTGACAAGCAGGCTTGGTTTAACTACACAAATAAGCTTCCAGAGAAGCCAGAGGTAATTGCTAAGTTTAAGGAGACAACAGTTAAGGGTTCACAGTTTAAGAAGCCATTACTTGAGTTCTCAGGTGCTTGTGCAGGTTGTGGAGAGACTCCATATGCTAGATTGATCACACAGCTCTTTGGCGATAGAATGTACATTGCCAATGCAACAGGATGTTCTTCTATTTGGGGTAACTCATCACCTTCAACACCTTATACAGTGAATGCAAAGGGTTATGGTCCAGCTTGGTCTAACTCACTCTTTGAGGATGCAGCTGAGTTTGGTTATGGTATGCACCTTGCAGATGTTGCCATCAGAACAAGACTTAGAGGCATTGTTGAGGAATTTGCAGCAAATGGTTCAGATGAGGTTAAGGCAGCAGCACAGGAATACTTAGACACATACCATGTAGGTGCTAAAAATGGTGCAGCTACAGAGAAGCTTCTTGCTGCAATTGCAGAAGACAATAGCGAGAATGCTGTTGAGTTAAAGAATAACAAGGAATTCCTTGCAAAGAAGAGCCAGTGGATCTTCGGTGGTGATGGATGGGCTTATGATATCGGATTTGGTGGTCTTGACCATGTTCTTGCAAGTGGCAAGGATGTCAACATCATGGTATTCGATACAGAGGTTTATTCTAATACTGGTGGACAGTCTTCTAAGTCAACAAAGACAGGTGCAGTTGCACAGTTTGCTGCTGGCGGTAAGGACACAAAGAAGAAGGATCTTGCAAGCATTGCAATGAGCTATGGCTATGTATATGTAGCACAGATCGCAATGGGTGCAGATTACAATCAGACAGTAAAGGCTCTTGCTGAGGCTGAGGCTTACAATGGCCCATCATTGATCATTGCATACGCTCCATGTATCAACCATGGTATCAAGAAGGGTATGTCAAAGGCAATGACAGAGGAGAAGCTTGCTGTTGAGACAGGTTACTGGAATAACTTCAGATTCAACCCAGAGGCTGAGAACAAGTTCTCATTGGATTCTAAGACTCCTACAGGAGATTATCAGGAATTCCTTAAGGGCGAGGTTCGTTACGCATCTTTGGCTTTGAAGGATCCAGAGAGAGCAAATAAGCTCTTTGAGCAGAACGAGGAGAATGCTAAGGAAAGATTTACTTACTTAGAGAAGCTCGTAACACTTTATTCCAAATAATTTGTACCATATGGTATAATAAGGGGGGCGGAAACGCCCCCCTATTTTAGACGAAAAAATGAAAAAGGATGTGAAAAAAATGCAAAGAAGAAGAAAAACTCGATGGATGGCCCTTGCACTTGCAGGCTTTCTCTGTCAGTGCAGGGATGACCTCATTTGCAGCCAGCGGTGTGTGGAGTAAGCAAAGTGATGGAACATATTTGATGTATGATGGTTCTTCATTGGATGGCGTTGTTGCCAGAGGAATTGATGTGTCAAAGTGGCAGGGGGTCATTGATTGGACACAGGTGCCAAAAGATGATATTCAATTTGTTATGATTGGCACAAAGGCAAGGACTGGACTGGATGAGCAGTTTCATAACAATGCAAGAAATGCAGCACAAAATGGTGTAAAGCTTGGTGCGTATATTTATTCACAGGCAATGACAGTGGCTGATGCACAGGCAGAGGCAGACTTTGTGCTCGATTTGGTAAAAGATTATCCAATTTCCTACCCAATTGCCTATGATGTGGAAGACGATCCAACTCAGGGCAAGCTTTCCAAGCAACAGTTGACCCAGGTCATTGATGCCTTCTGCAATCGAATCAAGGAAGCAGGCTATTATCCGATTGTCTATGCCAATGACTATTGGCTGACCAATAAGATTGATAGCAGCATTTCACAGAAGTACCCAATTTGGGTTGCTCGCTACAATGTAAAGCATACATTTGCAACTCCTGTAATGTGGCAGGCCAGCAGCACAGGAAGAGTTGCAGGTATCAATGGCGATGTCGATATTAACTTCCAATATCAGAGTTTTGAGGGAAAGACACCAGCCAATACTTGGAGAACTATCGGCGGAAAGCGCTATTGCTACAGAAATTATCAGCCACAAAAGAGTACTTGGGTACAGGAGCAGGGCAAGTGGTACTATCTTGATGCCAATGGTGTGATGACGACCGGATGGATCCTTGTCAACAACCAATGGTATTTTATGGATGAAACAGGCAAGATGCTCACGGGTACAATCAACTCCAATGGAAAGACCTATTATTTGACTGCGGATGGGCATATGCTTGCTAATGCTACAGTTACCCTAAACGGAGTACAATATCAGGCTGATTCCAGCGGTGCACTTTCTGGAAATGTGGCCAATGGTGTAATGGCAAGTGGTACGCCAAGTAGCACAACGACAAATCGCAGTGCAGGAAAACCGGCCATCTATGCGGGAGCCTATCGAAGTGATGCCAACAACGGTCCAGGAGTAAAAAAGTAAGATCTGGATACTTTTAGTGAGGGGAGTGTATAGGTTTATTTTGAGCTCTCCATTCCCTCGGTGAAATTCCATAGATTGTCTTAAAGGCACGAGAAAAATGAAGCTGATTTTCATATCCTACGGCGGATCCAATGTCCCCAATGGATAGGGAAGTCAGCTTTAATAATTCTGTTGCCTTGATCATTCGATAATTGATTAAAAACTCCTGTGGAGAACGTCCGATGGATGAACGGAATAGTTTGCTCAAGTAACTTCTATTGATTCCACATATTTTGGAAATTTCATCAATACTAATATTATTTTGAAAGTTTTGCTCAATATAGTGGATGGCTTCTCTGATGTAGTAGTTACTCATCTTATCACTTTGAATGAGATTGGACGACTTAGAAGATTGAATTAAATAATCTAGAAATAAGTATAGATGTCCAATTAAATGAAAAGGAGATTCTTTGGAGTGCTGACTAATATAGAGCATTTCTTCCATCAATTTTTCACGAATATTTTTGGAATTGGCATGATATACAGGAGTATCTAGGGAAAAATTGGTGATATCCACAATTTCTTTTACTTTTAGTCCATCAAATTCAATCCAAGTGTATTCCCAGGGAATCTTAGAATCGGCATAGTAAGTAGTAATTTGGTTGGGAAAGATTAAAAATCCCTGTCCGCTTTTAATGGAGTAGTTCTGTGATTCGTGTTTTGAATTTTCTGCGATTAGTGTACCTGTTCCTGAAATGACATAGTGGAATAAGTAGTGATTTCTAGCAATGGGACCAAATGAGTGTCCTGGTTTACATTGTTCGTAACCATATTGATACATATTCAAATCAATAAAGTTTTCATTTGGAAATATATTAAAAAGTGTACTTTTCATGATAACCTCTCTGTGAATATACCATAATGTGATATTACATATCATAATAGCACAAAATAACGCATTTTGGTATAAAACAGAAAAAGTGTAGATATTTATTGGCAACATATTGGATGGTATAATGAAGTCATTAAAGAAGTGGAAAAAATAGGAGAGGAATAGAATATGAAAAAAGGTAAACTGATGAAGGGAATGGCTGTGGTCATAGGCATTGTTTCGGCAGTAAGTCTTGCTGGATGTAAACAACAAAGTGCCTCAAGTGGTGGCAAAGTAGAAGTTGAAATGGTTTCCTACAAGCCAGAAGCAGTGGATACTTTTGAAAAGATTGAAAAGCACTTTAATGAAACTCATGACAATATTCATTTGACCATTAATTCGCCAAATGAAGCCATGACCATATTAAAGACAAGGTTTATTAGAGAAGATTATCCAGACATTATTGCGATTGGTGGAGATATCAATTATTCCAATTTCCTTGATGCTGATTTGTTTATGGATATTTCTGACCTTGATGTATTAAAAAATGTAAAGAAATCTTACTTGGACATCGACAAGCAATTGGAGTTTATTCCTCAAGAGGGAAGATATGCGTTGCCTTATGTGGCCAATGCGGCTGGAATTTTGTATAACAAAGATATGTTTGATCAACATGGTTGGAAAATTCCAAATACTTGGGATGAATTTATTGCCCTGTGCGACACCATCAAGGCGAGTGGAGTTCAGCCATTATATTTGGGATATAAGGATACTTGGACTTGCCTTGCACCTTGGAATGCTCTTGCAGTTGGTTTAACGGCCCCAGATATCTGCAATCAAGTCAATATGGGAAAGACGACCTTTGCCAAGGCCTATAGAGAGGTTGCAGAGAAGGAAAGAAAGTTGCTTGATTACGCAGAGCCAAATCCATATGCCTACTCCTATAATGATGCTTGTACTGCATTTGCCAGAGGAGAAGCTGCAATGTACCCAATCGGTAGTTATGCCATCTCGCAGATTAAGTCCGTCAATCCAGATATGAATATCGATTCCTTTACTTTTCCAGCAAATCAGTCTGCAAAGGACAATGTCCTCAATTCAGGTATTGATTTGCAGATGTGTGTGATGAAAAAGGCGAAGAACAAGGATGCAGTGTATGAGGTACTTCGGTTTTTGTATGATGATGATACCATCAAGATGTACCTTGATGGACAGAGCGGAGTCGCTTGTAAAGAAGGAGATTTTTCCATTCCTAAGGAATTAGAGGGAATGAAATCTTATATTGAAGGTGATAAGATGGCGGATTTCCAGGATCATCACTATCCAAGTGAAATGAGTGTGGATGCCATGATTCAAACCTATCTCTTGGATAAGAGTGACAATGCAACTGATACTTTCTTAAATCGCTTTGATAAGGATTGGAAGCATTACAACAGAGACTTGATTCGCAAGGTACAAGAATACGAAAAGAAAAAGGAGAACGCTCAATGAAAAGAAAAATGACAAAGCGTGATAAAACTTTTTGGGCAATCATCATACCTGTAATGGTTTTGTTTTTCCTATTTAACACATTGCCTATGATTAAAGGCTTCATCTATAGTTTTACAAATTATAAGGGATATGGCGATTATAACTATGTAGGACTTCGAAATTATGCAGATCTTTTTACAGATGGCAGAGTGGGCAAAAGTTATTTGTTCACATTTAAATATGCGATTGTAGGAACCATCTTAGTTAATGTGCTCAGCCTGATTATGGCACTTGGATTAAATGCAAAAATTCGTTTTAAGAGTGCACTGAGAGGAATTTACTTTGTGCCAAATATTTTAGGTGGCTTAGTTATTGGTTATATCTTTAGCTTTATTTTTACCTATATTCTTCCAGCAGTTGGAAATATATTCCATATTGGATTTTTACAGAATAGTATTTTAGCCAGTGCAAAGTATGCTTGGATTGGGGTATTGATTGTTGGTGTGTGGCAGGCTGTTGCGATGAATACGATTATCTATATTTCAGGTTTACAGACAGTTCCACAGGATGTATACGAGGCAAGTATGCTGGATGGAGCAAGTAAGTGGGTAGAATTTTGGAAGGTAACTTTCCCTTTGGTTATGCCATTTGTAACCATCAATATGGTACTCAGTACAAAGAATCTTTTGATGGTGTTTGATCAGATTATGTCTTTGACCAAGGGTGGTCCTGCACAGAGTACAGAGTCGATTTCGTTTTTGATCTATCGAAATGGAATGGACGGAGGCCAATTTGGCTTCCAAAGTGCAAATGCTGTAATTTTCTTCTTAGTCATTGTGGCACTTTCTATATTCCAAATGACATTTATGAATAAGAAGGAGGAACAATTATGATGAAGGTAAAACAAAGGAGCAATTGGGTACTTACAATTGTACTTATATTGGGAACATTGACCGTATTTTTCCCATTATATATGGCATTTATTATTGCCTTTAAACAGCCAAGTGAAATGACCAATGATGTGGCAGGGGCGTTATCTTTTCCAGCAAAGTGGAGTTTAGATAACTTTAAGCAGGCAATGGAAGTTACTGATTTTTGGCATTCATTGGGAAACAGCCTTTTGATCACCATTGTAACCATTATACTTGCTATTTTGATCCATTCACTTGCAGGATATGTTATTGGAAGAGGAATGGCACATAAAAAGAGTTTCCGTGCAATTTATTTGTATATTGTCAGCGGTATGTTTGTACCATTTTCTATTTTGATGATGCCTTTAGTAAAGCAGACGGCACAGATGGGACTGGGCAACCGTGCAGGTGTTATCCTATTATATTTGGTATTCTATATGCCAATGAATGTATTGCTCTACACTGGTTATATTAAAAATCTTCCTATCGCTTTGGAAGAGGCCGCAGAGATTGATGGTGCAAGTACTTGGGCAACTTTTTGGAAGATTATCTTCCCAATGATGATGCCAATGCACGCAACCGTTGCCATTCTTACGGCACTTGGCACTTGGAATGATGTAATGACACCACTTGTGATTATGTCAGGAACTGGTCAAAACACATTGCCACTTGCACAGTTAAACTTCCAAACACAGTTTGGTACAAACTATAATCTTGCATTTGCATCTTATATTTTGGCATTAGTTCCAATCTTGATTTTATATGTAGTTTGCCAAAAGCAGATTTTAAATGGTGTTGCCAATGGAGCTGTGAAGGGATAAATAGCAGTACAGAGTAGTCATTACAAAACACAAAAAATTACAAAAATTATAGCAAAAGAACCGTGAAAGAATTTGATTCTTTACGGTTCTTTTATTTGTCAACTATAATTTTTTACTTTGTACCAAAAATGCGATCTCCAGCATCTCCAAGTCCTGGGCAGATATAGGCATCGACATTGAGTTGTCTGTCAAGATGACCAATATAGATTTGGATATCAGGATGTGCCTTTTCTAGGGCTTTTAGTCCTTCAGGGGCAGCGATGATACACATAAATTTAATCTTTTTTCCACCGTGAGCCTTGATTTGGCTGATGGCATCGATTGCGGATCCACCTGTAGCTAGCATCGGGTCAGTGACAACAATGATGCGTTCATCAATGGGGCGAGGTAGCTTACAGTAGTATTCGTGTGGGATGTGAGTTACCTCATCTCGATAGAGTCCAATATGTCCTACTTTCGCTGTTGGGACGAGGGAGAGAATGCCATCGACCATGCCAAGACCAGCACGAAGAATGGGAACAATAGCAAGCTTTCGCCCTGTAATATGTGGACTCATACAAGTTTCAATGGGAGTTTCCACTGGGCGGTCTTCGGTTGGAAGGTCATTGAGTGCCTCATACCCCATTAGCATAGCAATTTCGCCCACAAGGGCACGGAACTCATTCGTTCCTGTCGTTTTGTCTCTTAGGCGGGAGATTTTGTGCTGAACTAAGGGATGAGTGTTGATAAAAGTCTTTTGCATAAATTTTCCTCTCTTCCTAATATTTACAGAATATCGACTACTTTGTTTTTGGTGAATAGATGACGGTAACATAATCTCCCAAATCGTGGTCTACAGGAACTGTAAAGTAGATATCTCCGCCATTTTGATAGCTAAATGAACTTGGGAAAGTCTTTCCATCGCTTGATTTTACTGGGAAGTCCGCATTTTTTAGCATATTTGTGTAATCTTCTACCGATTTTGACTTTCGCTTCTCAAGGAATTTGTTGGTGACATCAGCACTTGCATCAGAAAGCTGAATGTCGTCGGACAATAGGTATTTTGCCATAGTTTCAGCATCAGCAAAATCCTTTAACCCGAGGTCTTGACCATTTTTTAAGTCGATGGTATTGGTGTAAAAAATAGCCTGTGTGGAGCCATCGGCCTTAGTCAATGTGCCTTTGTAAATAATACTGAGGCGAGAGTTGTCGGAGTTATTGATGGATGATTGAATATCCAATTTATCCTTTGTTGGATCTACACCAAGGGCAGAGACAATGGAAGTTGCATTTTTCTCAATGAGGGCATTAATTTTTTCTTGCATTGCAGTATCCTGCATTTCAGCAAGCTTTGGATAGGCAATGCTGACATTTATTGTCACTTTGGTAGGTGGAAGATTGTGTCTTGAATGCTGGGTCAACAACAGCACTTGGGTTTTGTGCTGGGGCGGTTGGGGCCGCAGTAGTTTTAATTTCTTTTTCTGTACTTGACTCAGCTGTTGTGTAGGTGCTGGAGAGATCGGTTGTCGATTTCTTTTTGCATCCTACAGCTAAGATAGCGGTAGCAGATAGAAGAGAAAAGCCCATAATTTTTAATGATTTTTTCATAAGATAAATCCTTTCTTCACTGTATTTGTTCTGTATATAGTATATTGCAAATGGCGAAAAAAGTCTTTAGAGATTAATGAACTTTTTTTTGAAAAAATACTTGCAATTAAAACAATACTGTGATAAAATGCATTTGTTGTTGAAGAGCCGATGTGGCGGAATGGCAGACGCGACAGACTCAAAATCTGTTATCTGTATGGATGTATGGGTTCAAGTCCCATCATCGGCACTCTATGGACCACCCGAAAGGGTGGTTTTTTATTATAAAAACTCCAAGTTCCCAGTTCGTCACAATGAAATAGTTTAAAAATATCCTGACAAGCCACAGAGCTAAAACGCCTTGTGTTTGTCAGGATATTTCTATTTTGTCCTGTAGGGAGTAAAATTACCTACTTTGCATTGGCTGCTGTAGCCTGCTGCTGTGCAATCATCACTGGATCAGTTGGATCGTAGTGCTGTGACAGTGGGATAGGCTTGTCAATTGCAGGTTTTTCAATTGGTCCCTTGTTCCATTGATCTTCAAAGATAATCACTGGAGTGCTAAGTGGAGTATTTGAGTAAACCCAAGCGGCATCGCCAGCCTTTAAGCGGATACAACCAGCAGATGATGCGTCATCCATGTAGTTGTATGTATTTGGATCAAGCTTATTTGAGTTTGGTGCATCGTAATAGATGAGAGAGTGGATAATAAATCCATCCTTAAATCGATTTAAGTACTGGCAATAGATGTTGTCGTGCATAATTTTCCATCTATACTTTGCATAAGTCTTAAATGAACCAACAGGAGTATCTGTACTTGAAGTACCCATAAAGGTCTTAAATGGGATAATATATCCATTCTTGCCATCCTTGGCGTAGATGGTCATTGTGCGAGTACTCTTGTTGTACTTGATCTGATAATCACCAGTTAATCCCATAATTGGCTCCAAATCTCTAGCTACTGTGCCATCCTCATTGAAGTAGAACTTTAAGCCATCGATATACTGCCAACCAGTGACACGCTGACCCTCGTGGAAGTAGTACTGATCATTGTTGTAGAATGCCCAACCTGTGTAAGGTGCACCACTGGCTGTTGAATATGCAACTTTTCCATCAGCACCAATATAAGTTCCTTCGTAGTTGTTGGCCTCCATCAGGACGCTAGTTGCCTGAGGGAAGGTTTCTGTGTTGTGCCAAAGAGCAATCTTAATGGCAACGATATACTTGTCGGTGCCAATTGTACCTGTAGTCTGTCCATTCTTTGCCCAATCAAGAGAAGTACCATCATTTAAGACAACTTTGTAATAGACATCATCCATAGTTCCTGTGTAACCTTTGACACGAATTTGGAGGGCCTGTATTTTGTCGCTGTTGTCGCCATTTGGTGTGCCTTCCTTAGAATTTTGCCATGGGAACCAGCCATGCTTTTTGGTGTATGCTCTGTAGTAGAATCTAGCAATACCCTGATGCTCAAAGTAGATGGAAGAAAAACCATGTGGGCTATAGAGATAGGTATTTAAGTTAGACTCTGTACCTGTAATCTTATTCTGGGCAGCATCTCTTAATTCATAGTGTAACATTGGTGTTACACCAAGAATTGGATCTGGAGGTGTGTTTCCTTCTCCAAGGGCATCAAGTCCAGCAGATTTTACAACTGCACCTAAATCGAGGTTTGCAGGTGAATTGACATTAGTTACCGTTTTTGGGGCACCATTGCCCGCATCAACCGTAGTTGCAGTTACCGCACCAAATGATTCATCAGCAAAAGAAAACATTGGTGTTGTAAATGTCATAGCCATGGTCATGACCGCAGTCATAATCGCAACGGCTTTTTTTGTGTGACGCATAATTTATCCTCCTATATAATCTATTGGTAAAATCGCAACTAAGTATAGCACACTGTAGGGAATAAAGCAAGGTAGGGACAACTTGACAGAAAATATGTTATAATAAAAATAACGCATGTTGTGGGCAAATTGGAGGTGCTAATGAGAGAATTAGATTATCTAAAGGTGATGTCAAGGGAGTATCCGACAAGGAAAGATGCAATCAGTGAGATGATTAATTTGCGTGCAATTATGGGATTGCCAAAGGGAACGGAGTATTTTTTTTCAGATTTACATGGAGAGCATTTGGCTTTTGCACATTTGTTGCGGAGCTCTTCAGGAATGACAAGACAAAAAATACGAGAGACATTTGGGCATCTGATTTATGAATGGGAGGAAAAAGAACTGGCCAATCTCATCTACTATCCAGAGAGAAATTTGGAGAAAAAGGAAGTAGAGGGCAAGAAGACAAAAGAATGGGAGAGTTTGATTATCTATCGCCTGATTAAGATTTTGCGGGCGGTCTCTTCAAAGTATACAAGGTCAAAAGTGAGAAAACGTATGCCAGCGGAATTTGCTTATATTATGGATGAGCTTTTGAATGTGGATAACACCGACGAGAATAAGGCTGTCTATTACAATGAGCTTGTGCAGACGATTATTGATCTTGGGATTGCAGATGAGTTGATTGTGGCTCTTTGCAATGTCATTCAAAGATGACCATTGACCATTTGCATATTATTGGGGATGTGTTTGATCGAGGACCAAGGGCAGATATGATTATGGAAGAACTTATTCACTTTGGAGAGCTGGACATTCAATGGGGCAATCATGATGTGGAATGGATGGGAGCAGCATCTGGAAATTCTGCCCTTGTGTGCAGTGCATTGAGAAGTGCCTTTGGCTACAATAATTTTGATGTGCTTGAAGATGGGTATGGCATCAATTTGAGACCAATTTCGATGTTTGCAGCAAGAGTCTACAAGGATGATCCATGTGAGCGATTCTATCCAAAGATTTTAGATGAGAATATCTATGATGCAGTTGATCCTGTGCAGGCGGCAAAGATGCACAAGGCTATTGCCATTATTATGTTTAAACTTGATGGAAATATGATTAAGGCACATCCAGAATACCATATGGAAGATAGACTGGTGCTAGAAAAAATTGACTATAAACGAGGGGTTATTTGCCTAAATGGTAAGGAATATCCCCTTCGTGATAGCTATTTCCCGACCATTGATCCTAAAAATCCCTATCAATTGACAACAGAGGAAGAGGAACTCGTTGAGGTGTTGACACATTCCTTTGAACACAGTGCTGTCCTTAAAAAACATATGCAATTTTTATATGCTAAGGGAAGTATGTATTTGTGTTATAATAATAACTTACTGTTTCACGCCTGTCTACCTACAGATGCCGATGGCAATTTTTCTAAAATGGAAGTGGAAGGAACAGAGTATGCGGGAAGGGAATTGATGGAAACATTGGAGAGAGTGATTCGAGATGCTTACTTTTTGCCAACACATCATCGGCGAAAGAAAAATTGTGTGGATATGATGTGGTATCTCTGGTGTGGCCCGAAATCCCCACTCTTTGGCAAAGATGCGATGAAGACTTTTGAAAATTATTTTGTAGAGGATGAAAAGGCAAGAGTTGAACTTCCAAATGCCTACTATAAACTCTGTGAAAAAGAGGAATTTTGTGATAAAGTATTCAAGGAATTTAGGATGGATACAAAGCAAAGTCACATTATCAATGGGCATATGCCAGTGAAGTTAAAGGACGGAGAAAAGCCAATTCGTGCCAACGGAAAAATGTTTGTTATTGATGGGGGATTGTCAAAGGCCTATCAAAAGAAAACAGGAATTGCAGGATATACGCTAATTTTTACATCGAGAAGATTGATGCTTGCAGAGCACAGCCCATTTCATTTGGAAAAGGAAAAAGCAGCCCATGTGCATATTGTAGAGACAGTGGAAAAGCGCATCACGGTTGGGCAGACCGACATTGGCAAAGAATTGCAAGTTCGCATTGATGATTTGAAGGAACTTGCAGATGCCTACCAAAAAGGGCACTTAAAGGAGAGAATTCAATAATGGATTGTAGACAGGAATGGCATGAGATTCAGCCATTTATTCGAGGCCAGCTCAATGGAGAACAGACAAAGGAATTTTTGGAACATTTAGATCAATGCCCAAGTTGTAGGGAGGAATTAGAGATTTATTATACCATTGAGGTTGGATTGGAACAGCTAGACAGCACCGATCATAATTTTAATATTGTTGGAGAGTTAAATCGTTATATCAGTGAGGCCAGGCGAAGTATCGAAATGGCCAGACTTTTGGATATTGGAAAATATACAATAGAGACATTGGTTTTTCTTTGTGTGATGGTGATGTTGCTCTTACAATTTCGAATATGGTAAGGAGAAGAGAATGAAGAAACTAGTTCTGATTGATGGACATAGTATTTTAAATAGGGCATTTTATGGTGTTCCTTCATTGACAAATTCAGTTGGATTGCACACAAATGCTGTCTTTGGATTTTTAAATATTATGTTTAAAATTTTAGATGAGGAAAAGGCAGACTATTTGGCTGTGGCATTTGATGTGAATGCGAAGACATTTCGCCACCAAAAGTTTGAGGACTACAAGGGCACGAGAAAGGGAATGCCAGAGGAATTGAAGGAGCAAGTTCCTTTAATAAAAGAAGTGCTAAAGTCAATGAATATTCCGATTTTTGAAAAAGAGGGCTTTGAGGCCGATGATATTATTGGAACATTGGCAAAGCGTTATCAATCAGAGGAGATTGAGGTGAGCATTCTTTCAGGTGATCGAGATCTTTTGCAACTTGTCGACGAGCATATTAAACTGCGTATTCCAAAGACATCAAAGGGAAAGACGACGGTCACAGATTACTATCCAAGGGATGTTTTTGAGGAATACCAAGTTACGCCAAAGGAGTTTATTGATGTCAAGGCCTTGATGGGCGATGCTTCCGACAATATTCCTGGAGTGCCAAGTATTGGTGAAAAGACGGCGATAAAGATTATTCATGAATATAAAAGTATTGAAAATGCCTATGATCATGTGAGTGAATTGAAGCCACCAAGGGCATCAAAGATGCTAGAAGAGCACTATGAACAGGCAAAACTTTCAAAGTGGTTGGCAACGATTTGTCTTGATGTAGATCTTTCCTCAGATCTAGAGGCAATGAAAATAGGAAATTTGTACACGCCAGAGAGCTTTCAATATATGAAAAGGCTGGAGTTTAAGTCCTTGCAAAAGCGATATGAGACGGGGGCATTTCGTATGGAAGCAAGTAAGGAGATCAAATTTAGCTGTGTCGATACAATGGAAGCTGCAAAGGCAGTGATGCAAAAAGTTTTGCAAAGTCAAGATATCGGGGTGGGTGTGTGCCTGGCGAAACAAAGCAATCCATTTGATGAGCATCTGGTTGATGGACTTGGAGCAGTTAGCCTTAGTATCAATCAAGAAGAAGTATTTGTCTTGATTTCTGGAGGAGAAATTGATTCTTCGTGGATTGAGGAGCAAGTGAAGGAGCTATTTTGCTTAAAGAATATTTTTATCTTTGATGTCAAGCCACTTCTTAAGGTGATGGGCACACAGAGAAGAAAAAATGTTTTTGATCTTTCGATTGCGGCCTATTTAATAAATCCACTAAAGGATAGTTATCAGGCCGAGGATGTCGCAAGGGATTTGCTGAATCAGATTATTCCGTCAAGGCAAGATTTACTTGAAAAGAAGGATGTCTGGGAAGAATTGAAAGAGAGAAATTCATCTGCCATTGAATATCTAGGATGGATGGCAAATATTGCCTATATGTCTAGGAAAACACTGTTGGAAGAAATAAAAACTGGCGGAATGGAAAGCCTCTATTTTGAGATAGAGATGCCACTAGTCTATGTTTTGGCAGAAATGGAGATTGTAGGCATTGGTGTCGATCGAGAGCGACTGCGGGCGTATGGCGAGAAGTTATCTGCATTGATAGAAAATGTGGAGAGAGAGATTTATGCAGAAACAGGTGAAGAATTTAATATTAACTCGCCAAAACAACTGGGAGAGATTTTATTTGAAAAGATGGAAATTCCAGGGGGAAAAAAGACAAAGACGGGCTATTCTACGGCTGCAGATGTGCTTGAGAAGTTGGCACCAGACTATTCTGTAATTAAAAAGATTTTGTCCTATCGGCAATTAACGAAGCTCTATTCCACCTATGTCAAGGGATTGATTGGCTATATTGAAGATGATGGACGGATTCATGGTATTTTTCACCAGACAGTGACAGCTACAGGAAGATTGTCGAGTGCGGAGCCAAATCTTCAAAATATTCCTGTGCGAACAGAGATGGGCAGTCGACTTCGAGATATCTTTGTGCCGGCGAAGGGCTGTGTATTTGTCGATGCCGATTATTCACAGATTGAATTGAGAATATTGGCGTCAATGTCAGGGGATGAAAAATTGATTGAATCTTATCGCCAGTCCATGGACATTCACGCAGCTACAGCAGCGAATGTCTTTCATGTTCCACTCAATGAAGTGACAAAGCAACAAAGAAGAAATGCCAAGGCTGTCAATTTTGGTGTTGTCTATGGCATTTCTGCCTTTGGGCTTTCTGAGGATTTGACCATTTCTAGGAAGGAAGCACAAGAATATATCAACAATTATTTTGCCTCTTTCCCAAAAGTAAAGAGCTTTTTGGATGAGAATGTTAAGCTGGCCAGAAAGCAGGGATTTGTCAAGACAATGTTTGGCAGAATTCGCCCAATTCCAGAGATTCGAAGTTCAAATTTTATGCAAAGATCGTTTGGAGATCGTGTGGCAATGAATTCTCCAATTCAGGGGAACGGCAGCAGATATTATGAAGATCGCCATGATTGCTGTCGATGAGGCCCTAAAGAAGAGTGGATTAGACGCAAGAATTGTATTGCAGGTGCATGATGAATTATTGGTGGAAGTCAAGGAAGACGATGCACAAGTGGTACAGAGTATTGTCGAAGAATGCATGAAAAATGCAGCAAAATTGGCAGTTACATTGGAAGTTTCTGCTCATATCGGAAAAACTTGGTTGGAGGCAAAGTGATGGTTCTTGGGATATTTGGTGGTGTGGGTGCAGGAAAAAGTACGGTGCTTGACATTTTGAGGGAAAAATATTTTGCTTATATTATTGAGGCAGACAAGGTGGCCCATCAGTTGTATCAAAGGAAAGAGGCAGGATATTTGGCCATCATTGACATTTTAGGAGATAGTGTTTGTAGAGAAGATGGTGAGCTCGATAGAGAAAAGATGGCCAATATTTTATATCATCATCCTCAATTACTAGATAGAGTCAATCAGGTGATTCATCCCCTTGTGTGGAAGAAAATTGAGGAAGATATTGCTAGAGAAAGGAAAGCGTATGATTTGATTGTTGTCGAGGCGGCACTTTTTCCAAAAAAGAAGTTGTTTGATGTGGCGTGGTATGTTGACACGCCACAAAATCTTCGCTGTATGCGTCTAAAGCAAGTAGAGGCTATACACAGGAGAGAATAGAGAGTATGATAAAGAGGCAGCCATCAAAAGAGGAATATATGAAATTTTGTGATCAAATTCTCTACAATGATGGCAGTAAAAAGGATTTGGAAGATCAAATTCATCTGCGGTTAATGGAGGCAAAAAGTTGAAAGTAGTGACACTGGCCAGTGGAAGCAGTGGAAATGCCATCTACATCGGATCAGACCACACGCACATTCTTGTCGATGCAGGAATTAGCAATAAAAAGATTGAAGAGCGATTGAATGAAATTGGTGTGGATATGAGAGATTTGAGTGGAATTTGTGTTACCCACGAACATTTAGATCACATTCGAGGGCTTTCCGTACTTGCAAAAAAGCATCAAATTCCTATATACTCTACAGAAGGAACGATTCAGGTTATCAAGGCGATGGGAAAGATGAGAGAGGATACAGAATGGATCAATGTAAAGAAAGATCAGACATTTATGTTGGGAGATTTATGTATTTGTCCCTTTTCTATTGCTCATGATGCTGTAGATCCTGTGGCCTATCGAGTTAGTTGTCAAGATAAACATGTGGCGGTGGCAACGGATTTGGGGTATTTTGATGAGTATACAGTAAAGAATTTACGGGGTTTGGATGTGGCCATCATTGAGTCCAATCACGATGTGCGTATGTTAGAATGTGGGAGATATCCATATTCGATAAAGCGTCGCATTTTGGGGAACAGAGGACATTTGTCCAATGAAAATGGAGGAAAGTTAATTAATCAAATTTTACATAGTGGCATGAAACATATTTTCCTTGGTCATTTGTCCAAGGAAAATAATCTCCCAGAAATTGCATTTGCAACCGTGCAAGAGGAAATTAATGTAGGAGAAGGACCCTATCGAGGAAGTGACTTTCCAATTGAAGTGGCAAAACGCGATGCGATTTCCCAGTGTTGTTGAGTTTTGATAGATTATTTAAAGTGAGGGAAGAATAATGGAAAAAGTAATTATTAGTGTAGTGGGCAAGGACAGTGTAGGTATTATTGCAAATGTATGTACCTATCTTGCACAGACAGGAATTAATGTATTGAATATCACACAGACCATTGTAGATGGATACTTCAATATGATGATGATTGTCAACGCAGCGGAGTCAACAAAGGATTTTCAGACGATTGCAGATGATACAGCAAAGCTTGGAAAAGAGCTTGGTGTGCAGATTCTGGCACAGAGGTCTGAGATTTTTGATATGATGCATCGCGTATAATAGGCAGAACTGAGTATAGGGAGAATAGATACAATGTTAAACATGAATGAAGTATTTGAGACAAACAAGATGATTTCTGACAACCTCTTGGATGTCCGCACAATTACCATGGGAATCAGTTTGCTCGATTGTATCGATGCAGATTTGGACCGCCTGAATGAAAAGATTTATCACAAGATTACTTCATATGCAAAGAATTTAGTCAGTGTCGGTGAGGCAATTAGTAAGGAGTTTGGAATTCCCATTGTCAATAAGAGAATCTCTGTCACACCTATTGCATTGATTGGTGGCAGTGCCTGCAAATCCAGAAGACTTTGTAGCAATCGCAAAGACTCTTGACAAGGCAGCCAAGGAGGTTGGTGTTAACTTTCTCGGTGGCTATTCTGCCATTGTCTGCAAGGGAATGACAACGGCAGACAAGATGCTGATTGAATCGATTCCTCAGGCACTTGCATCGACAGATATTGTGTGTAGCTCTGTCAATTTGGGTTCAACAAAGACAGGACTAAATATGGATGCTGTTCGATTGATGGGTAGTATTATCAAGAAGACAGCAGAGGCCACCAAGGACAATGATTCTCTTGGCTGTGCAAAATTAGTTGTCTTTTGTAATGCACCAGATGACAATCCATTTATGGCAGGTGCATTCCATGGTGTGACAGAGGCGGATGCCATTATCAATGTCGGTGTCAGTGGCCCAGGTGTGGTCAAGGCCGCCATTGAGGAAGCAAGAGGTAAGGACTTTGGTGTTCTTTGCAATACAATTAAAAGGACGGCATTTAAGATTACAAGAGTGGGACAGCTGGTTGCCCAAGAGGCAAGTAAACGCCTTGGCGTGCCATTTGGTATTATTGATCTTTCGCTTGCACCAACACCAGCTATTGGTGATTCGGTTGCAGAAATCCTAGAAGAGATTGGACTTGAAAGGGTGGGAGCACCAGGAACCACCGCAGCACTTGCCATGCTCAATGACCAAGTAAAGAAGGGTGGCGTTATGGCTTCGTCCTATGTCGGTGGTCTTTCAGGAGCATTTATTCCAGTCAGTGAAGATCAGGGAATGATTGATGCCGTCAATTTGGGTTCTTTGACCATTGAAAAGTTAGAGGCCATGACTTGTGTTTGCTCCGTGGGATTAGATATGATTGCCATTCCAGGGGATACACCGGATACTACGATTGCAGGAATTATTGCCGATGAGGCTGCAATTGGAATGGTCAATCAAAAGACAACGGCTGTACGTGTGATTCCAGTGATTGGAAAAGGCGTGGGAGAAACTGTTGAATTTGGAGGATTGTTGGGTTATGCACCAATTATGCAGGTCAATACATTTTCCTGTGCAAATTTTGTCGACAGAGGGGGAAGAATCCCTGCACCAATCCATTCATTTAAGAACTAGGAAGGCAATATGCAAATTTTAAAGAAGATCTTATCAATTGCGGCAATGATTTCGATGGTCTGTGTGCTCAATGTCCATGCAGATCCAGAGATTACACTGCCACAGAGTACAAATCAAAATGATGTCATCAATCAATCAGCAGCACTCTATAATGATGAGATGGACATCAATGAACAGGATTATTATTCCATTTTGGACAAGGGCGTCAGTGATATTAATTTTGAGGCCAGCCTAAGCATTGCCCAGCAAAGTGCCAACATTAGTGGTACAGGGTATTCTACTTATGTGGATGCTATTTGGCAGGCTAAGGGGCAGTACTTTAATGTGTCACCGATTGCACTCTGGGAGAGCGACAATACAGATGTGGTCATTGCCCAACAGGGAAGACTGATTGGTGTTGGAAAGGGAACGGCTATGGTCACAGTAAAGTTTCGTGGCAAAGAAGCCAGCATTCAAGTGACCGTGGATAATCTCGTAGCCAGCTCTGCCAGTCGAGTATCTGGATCCTATACCAGTGCACAAAAGCCAATTATGGACAAAGCAAAGGCAATGGTCAATCTCACTTGGAGACCAACAAAAAACTTGATGGGATGGAGAGGAACGAAGGTGTTTCAGGCGGGTGTGACCTACCGAGGAATCCCCTATTCACAGACACCTCATCAAGAAGATAATTTAAGTTTTCCAGGAACTTTGAGTAAGGCGGATTTTTACACTACATTTAGCAATGGTGGAAAGACAATGCCAATGTATGGAAATGACTGTTCGGGCTTTGTCAGCTATGCTTGGGGAATTCCAAGAAACAATACTTCAGGTTTTGTTGCGGGAATTCGGAGTGGAGATATGCAAAGGTGGGAAGTTACAATGCCAATGCTCCATCTGCAGCAGACTTAAAGGCATCTTATCGAAGGATGCATTCGGGTGATGCCATGGTAAAGGTCGGACATGTCATTTTGGTTGAAAGTGTTCAAGGGACAAATGTGGTTTGCTATGAGCAGACACCAGCACAGGCCATTGTCTCTACCCATAGTTTTGACGAACTTGCAAGCCATGGATATATGCCGTTTTCAAGAGGTAGTGGTGGTGGAAATTACGCAAGTAGTGGTTCAGGATCAGGTGGTGGTTGGGTAAAATCCGGAAATACCTGGTACTATACAAGTGGTGGAAGAAATGCCACAGGTTGGAGACAGATCGGTGGTGTGTGGTATTACTTTGGTAGTAATGGTGCAATGGCCACAGGTTGGAGACAGATTGGTGGCGTGTGGTATTACTTTAAGAGCAGTGGTGCCATGGCAGCAAATCAATGGATTGGGTCAAGAAATCCTTATTACTATGTTCACTCCAATGGTGCAATGGCATCCAGTCAGTGGGTGGGAATGAAGAGCGGATATTATTACTTCCATCACAATGGAAGGATGGCCTATGATGCATGGATTAAGGGAAGAGATGGTTATTGGTACTATGTCACAGGTAGTGGAAAGATGGCAGCGAATACCTCAATCTATATGAAAAAATATAGAAAGACCTATCGCTTTGATGCGGCAGGAAGATGCTTAAATCCATAAAATATAAAGATAGCACGACTTCGTCAATAATGGCGTTGTCGTGCTATTTTTATTGCACTTTTTAAGGAATATAGTTGAGTAATTTATCTCTATATACTAATAAATCAGTAAGGATGTACTAAATCAAAAACATAGAAGAAAAGGCTTGCAAGCATTGTATACATTTGTTATTATGTAACCGTAGAAAGAAGTTAGGGAAACTTAACATAAACATACATAATGGCGAGAGCCGAAGGAGAGATTATGGCAAATCAAGGATGGGAAGGATTTAAGGGAAAAAAGTGGAGAGATGATGTAGATGTGCGCGATTTCGTACAGGAAAACTACACACCTTATGATGGTGATGAGGCGTTTTTAGCTGGACCAACAGAGGCAACAGATAAGCTTTGGGGCGAGTTACAGAAGTTACAGAAAGAGGAGAGAGCTAGAGGCGGTGTGCTAGAGTGTGAGACAGAAGTCGTATCTGGCATCAAGGCCTATGGCCCAGGATACATCAAGGAAGATTTAAAGGACTTGGAAAAGGTTGTTGGTCTTCAGACAGACAAGCCATTGAAGAGAGCATTTATGCCATATGGTGGTATTAAGATGGCAGTACAGGCAGCAGAAAGTATGGCTATAAGACCAATGAGAAGTTCACAAAGATCTTTACTGAATATCACAAGACTCATAATCAGGCTGTGTTTGATGTATATACACCAGAGATGTTGGCTGCAAGACACAATAAGATCATTACAGGTCTTCCAGACACTTATGGCCGTGGTCGTATTGTAGGTGATTACAGAAGAGTGGCACTCTATGGTATTGACTTCTTGATTGAGAAGAAGAAGGAAGATTGGACAAATTGTGGCGATGGAACAATGTTTGATGAGGTTATCCGTCTTCGTGAGGAATTGGCTGATCAGATTAAGGCACTCAATGATATGAAGGAAATGGCAAAGGTTTATGGCTATGACATTTCTAAGCCAGCAACGAATGCAAAGGAAGCTGTACAGTGGTTATACTTTGGATATCTTGCAGCAATTAAGACACAAAACGGTGCTGCGATGAGTGTTGGTCGTGTGTCTACCTTCCTTGACATCTATATTCAGAGAGATTTGGAGAATGGAACATTGACAGAGAGCGAGGCACAGGAGCTGATTGACCACCTCGTTATGAAGTTTAGAATGGTGAAGTTTGCAAGAATTCCTTCTTACAACGAGCTCTTCTCTGGCGACCCAGTTTGGGCAACATTGGAAGTTGCTGGTATGGGCATGGACGGAAGATCAATGGTAACAAAGAATGATTTCAGATTCTTGCACACATTGGAGAACATGGGACCTTCACCTGAGCCAAACCTTACTGTACTCTATTCAAGTAGATTACCAGAGACATTTAAAAAGTATGCGGCAGTGATTTCAGTTCGCACAAGCTCTGTTCAGTACGAAAATGATGATGTCATGCGTCCAGTATGGGGCGATGACTATTCCATCTGCTGCTGTGTATCTGCTACACAGACAGGAAAGGAGATGCAGTTCTTTGGTGCAAGAGCAAACCTTGCAAAGTGTCTTCTTTACGCCATCAATGGTGGAAAGGATATGAAGACAAAGCAACAAGTTGCTCCAGAGTATGTGCCAATTACATCAGAGTATCTTGATTATGATGAAGTAATGAAGAAGTACGATGTCATGATGGATTGGTTGGCTGGATTGTATGTCAACACATTAAATGCAATTCAGTATATGCATGACAAGTATTACTATGAGGCTGCTGAGATGGCTCTGATTGATACAGATGTGCGCAGAACATTTGCTACAGGTATTGCAGGATTTCTCATGTAGTTGATTCCTTGTCAGCTATTAAGTATGCAAAGGTAAAGACAATTCGTGATGAGTCCGGATTGGTGCTTGACTTTGAGACAGAGGGTGACTTCCCAAGATACGGAAATGATGATGACAGAGCAGATGACATCGCAGTATGGCTTTTAAAGACATTCCTTGAGAAGGTAAAGAAGAGACATACTTACAGAAATTCAGAGGCAACGACATCTATCCTTACGATTACTTCCAATGTTGTATATGGTAAGGCAACAGGAAGTATGCCAGATGGAAGAAAGGCTGGAGAGCCACTTTCACCAGGTGCAAACCCAAGTTATGGTGCAGAAAAGAGCGGATTGTTGGCTTCACTAAATTCTGTAGCAAAGTTGCCATATGAGTATGCATTGGACGGAATTTCAAATACACAGACCATTAACCCAGGTGCTCTTGGACATAGCGAGGATGAGCAAAAGGAAAAGCTTGTGCAGGTAATGGACGGCTACTTCGATCAGGGTGCACATCATCTCAATGTCAATGTATTTGGTGTTGAGAAGTTGAAGGACGCAATGGAGCATCCAGAGAAGGAAGAGTATGCAAACTTTACAATCCGTGTTTCTGGATATGCTGTAAAGTTCATTGACTTGACAAGAGAACAGCAGTTAGATGTTATTTCAAGAACTTGCCACGCTAGAATGTAATAAAAAATGAAACAGATTGCCCGAGCCGAATGGTTCGGGCTTTCTTTGTAAGAGGAGAAAATATGGAAACAGCAAATATTCATTCATTAGAAAGTTTTGGTTCTGTAGATGGACCGGGTGTACGTTTTGTCATCTTTGTGCAGGGATGTCATATGCGTTGCCAATATTGTCACAATCCAGATACTTGGAGTGACAAAAAAAATCAGGTAATGACCTCAGATGAGCTATTACAAAAGGCCCTGCGCTATAAATCTTATTGGGGAAAGGATGGAGGAATCACTGTCAGTGGCGGTGAGCCACTTTTACAAATTGATTTTCTCATTGAATTCTTTAAAAAATGTAAAAAGGAAGGAATCCATACCTGTATTGATACCGCAGGAAACCCATTTACTAGGGAGGGAGAGTTCTTTGAAAAGTTTAAGGAATTGATGAAGTATACAGATCTATTGCTCTTAGATATTAAGGAAATAAATTCTCAGCGCCACAAATTGCTCACAGGTGTGCAAAATGAAAATATTCTTGATATGGCAAGATATCTGTCAGAAATTCACAAACCTATTTGGATTCGCCATGTCTTAGTCCCAACAAGAAGTGACTTTGATGAGGACTTACATGCACTTCGTGCCTTTATTGATACACTTTCTAATGTAGAAAAAGTAGAGGTCTTGCCATACCACACCTTGGCGATTCACAAGTATGAGGATATGGGAATTGACTATCCTCTAAAGGGAATCGATAGTCCAAGTGAGGAACGAGTAAAAAATGCAAGAGAGATTCTTGGAGCAAAGCAAGAAGAATATAAAATATAATTTTCCATTTTCCTCCCATTTTGTTATAATAAAATGGGAGGAGTTTTTATTTATGAAATTAGAGAAGGCACATATTGAAAATTTTGGAAAATTGAAAAACTTTGATGTCCAATTTAATGAGGAGAGTAACTTATTGTTGGAAAATAATGGCTGGGGAAAGAGTACGCTTGCAGCTTTTATTCGCATTATGTTCTTCGGATTTCAAAATGAGAACAAGAGTAGTGTTGTAGAAAATGAAAGAAAAAAGTATGATCCTTGGCAGGGCGGTGTCTACGGTGGACAGCTCACTTTTGCTGTGGGAAAGAAAAAATATCGCATTGAGCGTACTTTTGGAAAGACAAAAAGTGAAGATCGCTTTGTACTATATGATGCAATTAAGAATTTGCCGTCCGTAGATTATAGTGAAAATATTGGTGAGGAAGTCTTTTCTATTGATGCAGAGTCATTTATGAGAAGTATTTTTATTGGACAAGACGATTGTGAAACCAATGCGACAATACAAATTCAAAAAAGAATTGGAAATGTGGCAAAAAAGATAGAAGATATTGAAGACTATGAGAAGGCTTGGCAGAGATTGCAAGAAAAGATCTTAGAGATGAGCCCAGAAAATAAGGAGGGAAGTCTCTATAAATTAGAAAAGAGTATCGCAGGGGTGGAGTCCATTTTGGAAAAGAGTCAAGGTGTTGAAGAAAAATGGATGAGCTCCAGCAAAAAGAGAAAGACTATCTGGAAAAGAGAAAGGAATGTTTAGCTAAACAGGAGCAACTTTCTACAGAGCTTTCACAGAAGGGAAAAAGAAAAGAGCAAGTAATGCTTCACCAAGAGTATCTTACTCGAGCAGAGGAATTTACGAGGGCGAAGGAAAACTATGACAGGAAGCGAAAAGATTTCCCAAAGACAGTGCCACAAATTGAGATTTTACAAGTCATTCGACAGATGGCCCATGAAATACAGCCAGAGCAGGAAGAAATCCATATAAAGGAACAAAAGTTTGCAGATAAGGTTCCGAGCCGTTCTCACGCAGAGGAGGTCTTAGATGTCAGCATTTTGCCTGAAGTAAAATTAAAACTGGTGGCCAGTGGTCTGTTTTTTGTTCTCTGTGTGGTTGGAGCAGTTGCTCTTCGAGGCATTGTCTTGGCCTTTTCTATTTCAGCAATGCTCGGAGCAGTGGCAGGGTTACTTTTTTTTATTCATGCATTGTTAGAGATTAAGGAATTAGTGGGAGAGAGAGAAGAGGGTTCACTTTCTGAGCAAAGTGAAGAAGTATGGTCAGAAGAAGAACGAGCGGAATTGAAAGAATTAGAGAAATTAAAGATAGAACATCAAAAGAAAGTGGATACAGTGGAAAAGTATTTGCGCAGTACTGGATTTTCAGTGAATGAAGATATGGTAGTACAACTGGATCAGATGCTTTCGGATGTGACAGAGCTTTCCCGTTTAAAGAAGACTAAGCAGACAAGTGAAGAAATTTTAAAGAAGTTTATTGCAGCAAATCCAGGATGTGAGAGCGAGAAAGAGGAAGAGGTTGTTCCAGAAAAAGAAAATAGAGAATTGGCTGAGATAGTGGCTGTGATCAAAAAGCATGATCAAGAATTGGCTAGTCTTAAGGAAGAGATGTATAGCTTACAAAGAAGTTATGATGAGAGAATGGAAATTCAAGCACTCTATGAGCGAGCGAAGGAGGAGTACAGGGAAGAAAAAGAGCGATATGACCTCTTGTGTAAGAGCAAGCTACATTTAGAAGAGGCGAGGAGAAATTTTGGAACAAAGTATATGGAGCCAATAAAAGTAGCATTTGACAAATACTATGCATTGCTCACAGGAAAAAGCAATGAGGAGTTTGTGCTCGATGATCACTTAAATTTATCACTAAAGAGTGCAGGAAAACAGAGAGATATTTCCCTCATGAGCGAAGGTTATAGGGATTTAATTGGACTTTGTATGCGAATGGCTCTGATTGAAACGATGTATGTCGTTGAAAAACCGTTTTTAATTTTAGATGATCCATTTGTCAATCTCGACAATTCAAAAATGGGTGAGGCGATGAAGTTTTTGGAGAAAATTTCTAAGGAATATCAGATGATTTATTTTAGTTGTCATTCGAGCCGAATGCCGAGGATGAATACAATGTAGGCTGGCAAAAAGTATTGCAATTTTAAGTGTAGCGTGTTAATATATAGCACGCTACACTTATTTTATTGATTACAAGGACAGGAGGTAAGATGAACAGAAAATGTGATGCAGGATTTTTAATTAAGCAAATTCATGATGCACTTAGCAAAAGATTTAATGATGTGTTAAAGAAGTATGATTTAACGATGTCACAGATGTATGTATTAAAATATTTGCGAGAAATCAGAATAAGATGGTCACACAAAAAGAAATTGAGCAGTATTTAGAAGTTTCTCATCCGACAACTGTGGGAATATTGAAGCGTTTGGAGAGCAAAGGCTTTATTCAAACAGAAATTATTAAGGAGGGAAGATTTTCAAAACAAGTGGTATTGACTGAAAAATCAAATGTTTTACACAAGAACTTTCAAATGGAACATATGGAGTCAGAAAAAAGGCTTCTTGCACCACTTTCTCCTGCAGAAAGAGAGGAATTGATTGTTCTGCTACAAACGATTTATGAAAATTTAAAGGAGGAAGTCCTATGCTAAAAGTTTTATGGAGTCGCATTGGAAAGTATAAAAATGCGACCTATATGTCTATATTTTTGGTGGTTGCGGAGGCTATCTTTGAGATTTTAATTCCATTTATGATGAGTAAAATCCTTGACAAGGGCGTAAATGCTGGAAATATGGGCAATGTATTTTTCTATGGTGTGGTGATGGTTTGCTTGTCTGCGGCCTCATTGACTTGTGGTGTGCTCTGTGGACGGTCTGCGGCCTATGCCAGCAGTGGATTTGCTGCCAACTTAAGAGAGGGAATGTATAAGAATATCCAAACCTTTTCTTTTTCCAATATTGATAAGTATTCAACCGCAGGTCTAGTGACTCGATTGACCACGGATGTCACCAATATTCAAAATTCTTATCAAATGATGATTCGAATGATGATGCGTGCACCGGCAATGATGATTGCAGCATTTGTGATGACAACTATTATCAGTCCTAAAATTGCATTGATTTTTTTGGTGGCAATTATTTTTCTTGCAGCAGTTTTACTTCTGATTATGAAGTCGGCGACAAAACTCTTTAGTCAGCTATTTCGCAAATATGACGATTTAAATGCCAGTGTGGAAGAAAATGTCAAAGGAATTCGTGTGGTCAAGAGCTTCGTCAAAGAAGATTATGAAATTAAGAAATTTGGCAATAGCATTCAAAAAATTTATGATTTGGGTGTGAGGGCAGAGGCAAAAATAGCGATTAACCTCCCTATATTGATGTTGACCATCTATGCGTGCATTTTAATTTTGTCATGGGTTGGTGCACACTATATTGTTTCAGGAAGTTTGACAACAGGAGAATTGACCAGTTTATTTGCCTATGTAATGAATATTTTTATTAGTTTGATGCTCTTATCCTTTACTTTTGTTATGATTACAATGTCAGAGGCGAGTGCAGAGCGTGTGGCTGGGGTGTTGACAGAAAAAACAGATATCACCTCTCCAGAGCAGGCTGTGATGGAAGTAAAGGATGGCAGTATTGACTTTGAAAATGTCAATTTTTCTTATGGGAAAATAAAGAAGGACAAAAAGAAATTTGTTCTCAGCGATATTGACCTTCATATTCGTGCAGGTGAAACCATTGGTATTATTGGTGGAACTGGAAGTTCAAAAACTTCTCTAGTCAATCTAATCAGCCGACTCTATGATACAACGGAAGGAACGGTCAAAGTTGGAGGAATTGATGTTCGAAAGTATAATTTGACAGTACTTCGAGATAAGGTTGCTGTTGTGCTACAAAAGAACGAATTATTTACAGGGACAATCCTTGAAAATTTGCGTTGGGGCGATAAAAATGCAACAGATGAAGAATGTATTCGTGCCTGCAAAATTGCCTGTGCAGATGAGTTTATTGAACGTTTTCCTGATCAGTATGAAACAAGAATTGAACAGGGTGGATCGAATGTATCGGGAGGACAAAAACAGCGTCTTTGTATTGCCAGAGCATTACTAAAAAAGCCAAAGGTTATTATCTTTGATGATTCCACTTCTGCGGTGGATACGGCTACAGATGCTAAAATTCGCAAGGCATTGAGAGAGGACATTCCAGATACAACAAAGATTATTATTGCACAGCGCATTTCATCAGTAAAAGATGCTGACCGCATTATTGTTCTTGATAGAGGAAGAATTAGTGGTGTAGATACACATGAGAATCTTCTTATGAACAATGAAATTTATCGTGCAGTGGCACAGGCTCAGATGGAAGGCAGTGGAGATTTTGATAAGGTAGGTGCATAAATGGAAGATAAATAAAAGAGGCAAAGCAGGCTGCAAAAGGTATGCAGTCAAGAAATATGAAGCATATTGTGCAACTTGTATTTCAGCACTATGGCATTCATATGGTATTTGTATTTATTGGTATTATTGTATCGGCCATTGCCAATGTGCGTGGAACGGCCTTTATGCAGACATTAATTGACAAGTATATCACGCCAATGATTGGTCGTTCATCACCTGATTTTGGACCGCTGGCCAAGGCAATGACACAGATTGTGATTGTCTATTTGATCGGTGCAGGATGTTCCTATATGTATCAAAGAATTATGGTCAATGTCGGTCAGGGAACGATGCGTCGCGTGAGAGAAAATCTTTTTAGTCACATGGAAAAATTGCCAATCAAATATTTTGATACCCATTCTCATGGTGATATTATGTCGGTGTACACCAATGATACCGATACTCTCCGTCAATTTATTGGACAGGCATTTCCACAGATAATCAATTCAGCAATGATGATTGCAAGTATGTTTGTGACCATGTGCATTCTTTCCATTCCATTGACCATTATTGCCATGATTTTGGTTGTGGTGATGCTCTTTACAAGTAAGAAAATTGCAGATAGTTCAGGAAAACATTTTATTCGTCAACAGCAAAGTCTTGGTAAGTTAAATGGATATATTGAAGAAATGATGAGTGGACAAAAGGTAATTAAGGTTTTTAACCACGAAGAGGAGTCGATTGAGGGATTTCAAAAACTCAATGAAGAACTTCGAGACAGTGCTTATCAGGCCAATGCCTTTGCTAACATTCTTATGCCAGTTGTGGCACAGCTAGGAAATATGAATTATGTTATCTGTGCGATTATCGGTGCAGTGATTGCCATTAATGGGAAATTTGGTGTTACCCTAGGAACACTTGTGGCATTTCTTACCTTAGTTAAGGGATTTAATCAGCCGTTTGCACAGATTTCTCAGCAAATCAATGCGATTGCCATGGCTGTGGCCGGAGCTGACCGCATCTATGAGGTGATGGACAGTGTACCAGAGCTTGATGAGGGCTATGTGACTTTGGTCAATGCCGATGTCGATGAATTTGGAAATATTACAGAGACGGATGAGAGAACCGAACAATGGGCTTGGAAGGATATTGATCCAAAGACCAATCAGCCAGTTTATACCTTGATGGAGGGCGATGTTGTTCTTGATGATGTCACCTTTGGATATACAGACAAGAAAATGGTATTGCATGACATCAATCTCTTTGCCAAAAAGGGACAAAAGGTTGCGTTTGTCGGTTCAACTGGTGCAGGAAAGACGACCATTACCAATTTGATCAATCGCTTCTATGATATTCAAAAGGGAGAAATCCGCTATGATGGAATTAATATTTCTAATATCAAGAAGGCGGATTTAAGAAAGAGTTTGGGTATTGTACTGCAGGAGACCAGATTGTTTACAGGAAGTATTATGGAAAATATTCGCTATGGTCGAGAGGGGGCAACGGATGGAGAATGTATGGCGGCGGCAAGACTTGCCAATGCGTCGGACTTTATTGAAAAATTGCCAAATGGCTATGACACCATAATTAATGGGGAGGGCGGAAGTCTTTCTCAAGGTCAGCGCCAGCTTCTGGCCATTGCAAGGGCAGCCGTTGCTGATCCGCCAGCCCTGATTCTTGACGAGGCGACATCATCCATTGATACAAGAACAGAGCAACTTGTACAAACGGGAATGGACTCTTTGATGATAGGAAGAACAACCTTTGTCATTGCCCATCGACTTTCTACAGTTAAAAATGCGGATTGCATTATGGTACTGGAGCAAGGAAGAATTATTGAGCGTGGCACTCATGATGAGTTGCTCGCTCAGAAAGGAAATATTACGAGCTATATACAGGCAATGGCTTGGGAGAATAGAATAGAAAAGGACTGCGAAAAGGGAATTTTTGCAGTCCTTTTTGTGATTTTGTAACTATAAAAAGTGTAAAAAAGAATCATAATACTAATAGATATATATATATTAAATGTTGACAAATAAATATAAAAAATGTTATTATTCAGTGGTAAAAAATTAGAAAGTAATAGAATACAATGAGAGATATAATTTTAAAGGCCAAGATGTTGTGGCTCATTATGGTGATGAGTTTATTTACATTTTCATTGGGGTTTTCAGCAATGTCAAAGGTGTGGCATGAACCAGAAAAGGACTATGGAATATTGTTAGATGATTACTGGAGTATTCAATTTTCAGAGGAACATCCTACTATCGAGACAGTTTTGGATAAGATCAATCTCTTGCAAGTTCCACATTGCATAATTTCTTTTGGATCTTGGACACCAAGTGTGGCCAAATTTGATCAAGAACTATTCCGTGCATTAAAGATCCATTCTGCTATAAAAGATTATGTTGAAGGTGAAAATGTAGCGGTAGTCAACACAAATTATCAAGATATGCTTTGGAGAGAGAATGATCAAACCTATGTCACTGTTGGGGAGAATGATTATCGAGTTCTAGGATATTACGACAATGATGAAGAAAATACAATGACAATGCCGAATTTATATCTTGATATTCGGTCAAAGGGCATTAAGGAAATCATCGACTATTATGCAATCTATGTTGATTCAGCTAAAAAGGATATATCTGAAGAGCTAAGGCAGGATTTTCCTGAAGCCGAAATTCACAAATGGGGTGGAAAACAGATAGGATTGGTTAATACAAATCCCACCATGGTTGGATTAATTCTTATTTGTGCGGTTATTGTGTCAATGAATTGCATTAGTTTTGCACAGGCTTGGATAAGCTCTTGCCGAGAAGAGTTTGAAATTCGCAAAATGATTGGGGCGACGGATGGAAGCAATCATCAATTGCTGTTAAAACGCTTTGTTTTGATGGGTATTGTTGCTCTGGTAGTTTCGTGGATTTTAGATGAAATTACATTTACTGTTTTGAGAAGCATGAGGTCACTTGTCCATATTCGACTGTTACTTGGAAGATATTTCTATTTGGATAGTATTTTACTTGCTTTTTTGTCAATGATGCTTGTGATTTTTGTGGTCTTAGAAATTCAATGGAAAGTACATAGGATGAGAAATGAGAAATATTAAATTTGCACTTGAACAGATCAAGAGGGAAGTGTGGGATATGTTATTTAAAGTGTTGCAACTCATTGTAACATTTATCATTCTTGTCAATATTGCACAGGTGATTGCCGAAGCTTCCTATGTAAAAAAGTTGATTGGAGAATGGACAGAACAAAAGCAGGTATTTATGTTTCGCAGTACAGGAAGTGATAAGCAATATGGAGTACTTGTAAAAAATGACAGGGATACAATTTTGAAATATCAGACCATCATTGATGAAATGTTGGGAGGAAGATATCTATATACTTTTATTGATAATGCACTAGATGACTTTATTATTCAGAATAAAAAGTATATACGAGTGGGAGTAACCAAAGACTTTTTTGAGCAAAATCACTTGGATATTCCAGAAGAGGTACAGAAGAAATTTGAGATTACTTATGATACCAATGAAGATTGGGAAAAGAAGGTTTTGCCAGCAGTCGTAGGCTCTAGCTTGTCAAAAAAGTATAAAATTGGAGATATTGTGGAAGATGATTCGGGAAGGAAAATTCAGATCGAGGCTTTCCTGAAAAAGGGAGCAAGATTTGTTCGACCAACTCAACAAAAAGAGCCATTTTCTTTGGATAAAAGTGTAATTATACCCGTGAATGTAGATAAGAGTTCTGTTTATGGTATGGATCAAGCAATGTATTCCTGTCAATTATATGTCAATAATGAAAAGGAATTGAAAGAAATCAGAAATGTAATGCGCCAACAGAAAGTAACAGATGGATATTTTGTTAATTATAGCTCTCAGATTAAAGTTATAGAAAATGACTATGTAGAAACCATAATTTTATATAGTTTGTTTGGCAGCATTTTATTGATCTTTTCTTTTGTCAGTATGATTTGTTTGGTGATTCGCCGTGTGTCGGAATGTGCCTACGAGTATGGAATTAACTTGTTATGTGGGGCAAGGATAACAGATATTTGGGGGCGAGTTTTTATCGAAAATCTTTTGTTGATTGTATTGAGCTTATTGGTAACAACCATCCTGTGTGGCATAAGTGAATTTTTGCTATTGCCAGTATTGATATGTCTGGGATGTTTTATTATTTTGTTCCTTTATATGATACACAAGATTCAATTTGAAAAATTGACAGATACATTGCGAGGAGTGAGATAATGGATAAAATCATTGAACTAAACAATATATGCAAGACATATGGAGAAGATGAGCCAGTATATGCCTTGGATCATGTGTCTTTGCAGATTGAGCGTGGAGAGAGTGTTGCCATTATGGGAACATCTGGATCGGGAAAGAGTACATTGCTCAATATTCTTGGGATTTTAGATGTTGCCACAGAAGGGGAATATCATCTTTTTGGTAAGAATATTGCGGAGTATTCCATGAAGGAGAAGGCAAAACTTCGCAATGAGAAATTTGGTTTTGTTGTACAAGACTTTGCACTTATCTCTCACTATAATGCATTAAAAAATGTAATGTTGCCATTGGAATATACAAAATTGTCCAAAAAGGAGAAGATAGAGCGAGCAATGAAGTTGATGGAAAGGCTTGGAATTGTGCATAGAGCGAAAGCTGTGCCGGCAAAGCTCTCTGGAGGACAAAAGCAAAGAGTTGCCATTGCCAGAGCCTTAGTCAATCATGCGGATATTCTGCTTTGTGATGAGCCGACAGGGGCATTAGACTCTAAGACAACAGAGGACATTATGGCGTTGTTGATGGAATTAAATCGAGAGGGAAAGACCTTGGTGATTGTCACTCATGATGAAAAGGTGGCAAAGTATTGTAAGAAACAATATCTAATGAATGATGGAAAATTTGTTCAGGTGTAGAAAAGAAGAGATAGCAAGAATTGAGCGTAGATGCTTGTTCTTGCTATCTTTTCAAATTTTTATTCTTATGTTATACTTTTTCTTGTATATATGCGAATTGTGTAATTAAAAAATTCGAAATAAGAAGGAATGTGAGGCAGATATAGAAGATGAAGCGAGTTATGCTCAAATTGAGTGGAGAAGCACTTGCAGCAGGAAAAGGCAGTGGCTATGATGAGGCCACTGTTCGAGATGTTGCACAGCAGGTATTGGCCAGTGTAAAGCAGGGAGTCGAAGTTGGTATTGTCATTGGCGGTGGAAATTATTGGAGAGGAAGAACTTCGGAGGCGATTGACCGCACAAAGGCAGACCAAATTGGAATGTTGGCAACGATTATGAATTGCATCTATGTGTCAGAAATCTTTCGAAGTGAAGGAATGGAGACAGCCATTTTCTCTCCATTTGCCTGTGGAACGATGACTGAACTTTTTCAAAGGACAGGGTCAATGAGTGCTTTAAGCAGGGAAAAGTTGTGTTCTTTGGTGGCGGAACAGGTCATCCATATTTTTCTACAGACACAGGAATTGCTCTTCGGGCAATTGAGATTGATGCAGAAATGATTCTTTTAGCCAAGAGCATTGATGGCATCTACACTGCAGATCCAAAGCTTGATCCAAATGCGAAAAAGTATGAGACCATTAGCATTCAAGAGGTGCTTGACAAAAAACTTCAAGTTGTGGATTTGACAGCAACGGTAATGTGTATGGAAAATAAGATGCCATTGGCAGTATTTGATTTAAATGAGAAAAATTCCATTGCAAATGCAATGGTAGGAAAAATAAATGGAACAGTGGTAACTGTCTAGGAGGATGAATATGCAAGAGAAAATTAAATTGTGCCAAGAAAAGATGGATAAGACGATTAATGTATTGCAAGATGATTACGCAACCATTCGTGCAGGTCGTGCCAATCCCCATGTATTAGATAAGATTAAGGTAGATTACTATGGTACACCAACACCAATCCAACAGGTGGGCAATATTTCTGTGCCAGAGGCAAGAATGATTATGATTGCACCTTGGGAGAAATCTCTATTAAAGGAGATTGAAAAGGCAATTAATATGTCAGATTTGGGGATTAATCCAACAAATGACGGTACTACTGTGCGATTGATTTTTCCAGAGCTGACAGAGGATCGACGCAAGGAGCTTGTAAAAGAAGTAAAGAAAAAGGGCGAGGCAGCCAAAGTTGCCGTGAGAAACATCAGAAGAGATACAGTAGATGCCATTAAGAAGATGGAGAAGGCATCTGAGATTTCTGAGGATGATTTAAAAGATGGCGAAAATAAAGTACAAAAGCTTACAGACAAGGCCATTGAAGAGATTGACAAGACAATTGAGAATAAGTCAAAGGAAATTATGACAGTATAATTATACACTAATATCAGTGTAGGATATGCTATCGTATAGTGGAATCAGTAAATGATTTGGGCAGGCAATATGGCCTGCCCAATCCTATATCAGTAGGGAGGAAAATATGGTAATTCCAAAACATGTGGCCATTATTTTGGATGGAAATGGCAGATGGGCAAAGAAGCGACTTTTGCCAAGGGCAATGGGGCATAAGGCTGGTTGTGAGACCTTGGAAAAAATGGTTACTGTCTGTGCAAAGACGGGAATCGACTATTTGACAGTATATGGATTTTCTACAGAAAACTGGAAGAGAAGTGCCGAAGAGGTGGGGGCGTTGATGAAACTATTCCGCTTCTATATGAAGAGACTGTTAAAGATTGCTGCGGAAAAAAATGTGCGTGTAAAGATGATTGGCGATAAGCGAAGATTTGATGCAGACATCATCGAGGGCATTGACAAGTTGGTGGAGACAACAAAGGACAACACGGGAATGACATTTACTATTGCCATCAATTATGGAGGCCGAGATGAAATTCGTCGTGCGGTTCAGAAAATGCTTAAGGAGTACAGAGAAAGTCCCTATGATGTAGAAGGGGTTACTGAACAATTTGTTGCCGATCACCTCGATACAGCAGGTCTTCCCGATCCGGATTTATTAATTCGCACAAGTGGAGAGTTGAGATTATCGAATTACTTGCTTTGGCAACTGGCCTACAGCGAAATCTATGTGACGGATGTATTGTGGCCAGATTTTGATGAGGAAGAGTTGCAAAATGCGATTGCAGCGTATAATAAAAGAGAGAGAAGGTTTGGAGGCAGATAATGTTTTGGACCAGATTAGTAAGTGGAATTGTTCTTCTCATTATGGCAATTGTTTTTATCTTTGTGGGAGGACTGCCACTTTGGGCGATATCCTTGTTGATTTCTTTGATTGGGATGTTTGAACTTTATCGAGTACTAAAAATTGAAAAAAAGGCAGTGTCTTGGATTGGATACATTGGTGCCGTGGTTTACTATGCACTCTTGTATTTTAAAATTTCTTCAGAATATGAGGTGATTTTATTTGTTGTGATGCTTCTTTTGGAGATGGTCATCTATGTATTTACCTTTCCAGAATATAAGACAGAAGAAATTACAGCGAGTTTTTTTGGGCTATTTTATGTGGCAGTGTTATTTTCCTTTCTCTATCAGACAAGGACACTCAAAGATGGAAAGCTCTTGGCGTGGTTGATTTTGATTTCGAGTTGGGGAAGTGACACCTGTGCCTATGCAGTTGGAATGTTGATTGGAAAACATAAGGTGACCCCCAAATTAAGTCCGAAAAAATCCTTAGAAGGTTGTATTGGTGGAGTTTGTGGAGCAGCGTTGATTGCGTATGTTTATGCAAACTTTGTAAGAAACTATATGGTAGAGGTGGAAATCCGCTTTTAGCTTGTACAGTTGGCTGTGCACTTGGTGCCGTAGTTTCACAGATTGGCGATTTAGCTGCATCAGCAATCAAGCGAAATCATGAGATAAAGGACTATGGAAATCTCATTCCAGGTCACGGTGGGATTTTAGATCGCTTTGATAGCATGCTATTTACAGCACCAATTGTCTTTTTTGCCGTGATGTTTTTGGGATAGTAAGAATGAATTGGAGGAGTGATATGAAAAAGATAGCAATACTTGGCTCCACAGGATCAATTGGAACACAGACATTAGAAGTCGTGCGAGCAAATGGAGATATCGGTGTCGTGGCATTGACTGCGGGAAAAAATGTTGATTTGTTGGAAAAGCAAATTCGAGAATTTCGCCCAAAATTTGCAGCGATTTGGAAAGAAAAAGATGCCAAAGAGCTAAAAGAGCGATTGACAGATATACATTGTGAAATTGGTTTTGGCATGGAGGGGTTAATTCAGGCGGCAGTCATTGCCGAGGCCGATGTTGTTGTGACCGCAGTAGTTGGTATGATTGGCATTGAGCCGACCGTGGCAGCCATTGAGGCAGGAAAGGATATTGCACTGGCAAATAAGGAAACTTTAGTTTGTGCAGGGCATATTATTATGCCACTGGCCAAGGAGAAAAAAGTGCAAATTCTTCCAGTGGATTCGGAGCACAGTGCTATTTTTCAATGTCTTCAGGGCAATGAAAATAATCCCATTGAAAAGATTTTATTGACAGCTTCAGGCGGACCATTTCGAGATTACACAAAAAGCCAATTGGAAAAAGTGACCTTACAAGATGCCTTGCATCATCCAAATTGGAGTATGGGAAAAAAGATTACGATTGATTCTTCGACCATGGTCAATAAGGGGCTAGAGGTCATTGAGGCAAAATGGCTATTTTCTGTTGAGCCAGAGAATATTCAAGTGGTAGTACAACCGCAGTCGATTATTCACTCTATGGTTCAGTTTCAAGATGGTGGTGTGATGGCTCAGCTTGGCACACCAGATATGAAATTACCCATTCAATACGCCCTCTATTATCCGAATCGGCGAAAGCTTTTGGGAGAGAGATTAGATTTTACTAGACTCAGTGAGATCACAATTGCTCGACCTGATATGGAGGTGTTTGAGGGATTAAAGTATGCTTTTGAAGCCTGCAAAATTGGCGGAAGTATGCCAACGGTATTGAATGCGGCTAATGAATATGCAGTCGCAAAATTTTTGGATGGAAAGATTCGTTATGTAGACATTACAAGGATGATTCGCACGGCGATGGATCATCACAAGTTAATCCAAAATCCAAGTGTTTGTGATATATTGAACATACAATTGGAGACAGAAAAAGACTTAGAGAATGGATGGATATAGATGAGTATAATTTTTGCATTGATCATTTTTGGCGTGATTGTCACCTTTCATGAATTTGGACATTTTATTGTGGCAAAGAAATCGGGAATCAAGGTCATTGAGTTTTCTGTGGGAATGGGACCTAGAATTTTGTCAAGACAGGGGAAGGAGACAAGATATTCGCTAAAATTATTGCCCCTTGGTGGCTCTTGTATGATGCTGGGGGAAGATGAGGATGAAGAAAGTGTCGAGGGAAGTTTTAACTCAGTGTCTGTGCCAAGGCGATTGGCCACAATTTTTGCAGGACCGCTGTTTAACTTTATTTTGGCCTTTTTTATGGCAATGATTGTCATTGGTGCCGTGGGCATTGATAAGTCGGAGGTGTCCGAGGTGGTTGATGGCTATCCTGCAAAGGAAGCTGGCATTGAAGCAGGGGATGTAATTACAGCGATTGACGGCCATCGAGTGGTTATTTATAGAGATTTGACTTTATATTTGTATATGCATCCGGGCAAGGATGTGGATGTCACTGTCAATCGGCAAGGGAAAAAACTTGATTTTACAATTCATCCAAAGCTCAATGAAAAGTACAACCAATATATGATTGGAATTTCAAGTTCCGGTGGACGAGTTCCAGTAAAAGGACCGATGGAGATTGTAAAGTATTCGGCCTATGAAGTAAAGTATAACATCACGAGCACCCTAGAGAGTCTAGCCTATATGATTAAGGGAAAAGTAAAGGCCAATGAAATCAGTGGACCAGTGGGCATTGTCAATATGATTGGTGACACAGTCAAGGAATCCAGTGCCTATGGTGTGGGTGTGGTACTGTTGAGTATTGCAAATATGATGATTTTATTGAGTGCAAACCTTGGTGTAATGAACTTGTTGCCACTGCCGGCCCTTGATGGTGGTCGAATTTTATTTTTGATTATTGAGGGAATTCTTGGAAGACCAGTCAATCGAAAGGCTGAGGGAATGGTCCATTTGATTGGATTTGCTTTGCTCATGCTCTTTATGGTCTTTGTGATGTTTAATGATGTTCGACGACTAGTTGGCTTTTAGGAGAAAAAGATGAAGACAAGAGAAATTCATATTGGAAACCGAGTGATTGGTGGAAGTCATCCAATCTTAATTCAAAGTATGTGCAATACAAAGACAGAAAATGTACAGGCGACAGTGGATCAGATTTTGCGTCTCGAGGAAGCAGGATGTGAAATTATCCGAGTGGCGGTTCCGACAATGGAGGCGGCTACGGCCATCAAAGAAATTAAAAAACAAATTCATATTCCTTTGGTGGCCGATATTCACTTTGACTACCGTCTTGCGCTGGCTGCAATTGAAAATGGAGTGGATAAGATTCGCATTAATCCGGGAAATATTGGAAATTTGGAAAGAATTCAAATGGTGGTGGACGCCTGTAAAAAGAGAAACATCCCCATTCGTGTGGGTGTAAATTCGGGTTCACTAGAAAAGCATTTGATTGAAAAATATGGCAGTGTGACAGCAGAGGGATTAGTGGAATCAGCACTGGATAAGGTAAGGATCATTGAAAATTTGGGTTATCAAAATTTGGTTATTAGCATTAAATCTTCTGATGTCTTGATGTGTATTCGTGCACATGAGCTAATTTCAACAAAGACAGACTACCCGCTTCATGTGGGAATTACAGAATCAGGGACCATTCAGCGTGGAACGGTTAAGTCAAGTGTTGGCCTTGGAATTATTTTATATCAGGGGATTGGGGATACGATTCGAGTCTCTTTGACAGGTGACCCTGTGGAGGAAGTGACTTGTGCAAATTAATTTTAAAGACATTGGGCTTGAGAAAGGGCAGTGTTGAGGTGGTATCTTGCCCGACCTGTGGACGAACAAGTATTGATTTGATTTCCCTAGCAAATCAAGTAGAAAATTTGGTTGCTGGCTATGAGATGGATATCAAGGTTGCGGTGATGGGTTGTGTGGTCAATGGACCTGGAGAGGCAAAGGAAGCCGACATTGGCATTGCTGGTGGCATTGGAGAGGGACTATTGATCAAAAAAGGTGTAGTGATCAAGAAGGTACCAGAGCATCAACTTTTGTCAGCTCTAAAAGAGGAGCTTGATCAAATGTCAAGGGGACAGGCATAAATGAAGAGTTTTTTGGAAGTTTTTCCGACATTGCAGATGGAACATATCTCAAGGGCACTACTAGAACACATCCAAGTGGAAAAGGTGAGTGTCAATAAAGAAGGCTCAAAGATGAGAATCTATGTTTCATCAGATGTATTAGTGGAGAAAAGGATTATCTTTGATTTAGAGGGGATAATTAAGCGACAAATTTTTCCGACCAAGAAAATTCAAATAAAAATTTTGGAGAACTTTCGACTTTCTGAACAATATACGCCCAAAAATCTCTATGAGGCCTACAAGGAAAGTATTTTACTTGAGCTGCGAGAATATAGCATTGCCCAATATTTGATTCTTAAAAAGGCAGAGGTGGCATTTGTTGGCAAACGCATTATGGAATTTAGTGTGGAGCGAACACAACTTTCCGAGGCCATTGTTCCAGAATTTATTCGTATTGTGGAAAAAATCTTTTTTGAGCGTTGTGGGGTGGATTGTGAATTGAGACCTCACTATATTGCTCATATAGAGAGAAAAATTCAGGGCAAGGACGAAAATAGTAGGGAGAATGGGGGGGATCGAGTTATCAAAGAAAAGTTAGGAAATGAAGTAGAACAAGAAAGAGGACAGAGGTTTCTGAGAAAAAAACGGCAAAAAGTTCCGGCAAAAAGAAGGAATATATCTCTAGGAGCAAGAATCTGGATGTATTGTTTGGACGTGATTTTGAAGATCAATTTGTTCCCTTATCTCAAGTTGAGGGAGAGATGGGAGAAATCGTTGTTCATGGAAAGATTATTGAGTTAGATGAGCGATTTTTTGAACGCTCAGGAAAGACAATGTTTATCTTTTCGTTGACAGACTTTACCGATTCCATACAGGTAAAAATTTTTGCAAAGGAAGAGGATGTTCCTGCATTGCATACGGCACTGGTCAAAGGAAATTTTATTAAATTAAAGGGAACAACGAATATTGATAAATTTGACAGTGAATTGATTATTTCCTTTGTTCGAGGAATTAAAAAAAGTGATGCTTTTGGCCAAAATATTCGAACAGATGATGCTCAAGTAAAGCGAGTGGAATTGCATTGCCACACGAAAATGAGCGACTTTGATGGTGTCAGCAGTGCAGCAGAAATTATTAAGCAGGCCGCCGATTGGGGAATGGAAGCCATTGCCATCACAGATCATGGAAATGTTCAGGGATTTACAGATGCCTATCATGCGGTGCAAAAGATGAAAAATCCACCCAAAATTATCTATGGTGTGGAGGGCTATTTGGTAGATGACTTAAAGGAAGTGGTGGTCAATCCAAAAGAAGTATCCCTAGATGATGGATTTGTTGTATTTGATATTGAGACTACAGGATTTTCACCCACCCAAAATCGCATTATTGAAATTGGTGCTGTAAAGATTGTAGAGGGGAAAATTGTAGATCGCTTTTCAACATTTATCAATCCGCAGATTCCAATTCCGTTTCAAATTGAGGAATTGACAAGTATCAATGATTCTATGGTGGTGGATGCCCCACTGATTGAGGAAGTATTGCCGAAATTTTTGGCATTCTGTGAGGACTTTGCTGTGGTGGCACACAATGCAGGTTTTGACACTCGATTTATTGCGACCAATGCCAAGCGAATGGGATATTCCTATGATCCAACCATTGTGGACACTGTAACTTTAGCAAGAATTTTGCTCCCACAGCTCGGACGATTTAAGCTTGACACTGTGGCAAAAGCTCTCGATGTTTCACTAGAAAACCATCACCGTGCTGTGGATGATGCAGAGTGTACGGCAGAAATCTTTTTAAAATTGGCACAGATGCTCAGGGAAAGAAATATTTTGCTACTTAAGGATATTGAGGGATTGGCCAAGGTGAGCCAAGAGCGCATCAAGAAGATGAACACCAGTCACATCATTATTTTAGCAAAAAATGAAATTGGGCGAATCAATTTATATAAATTAATTTCTTATTCGCATCTTAATTACTATGCGAAACGACCAAGAATTCCAAAATCTGTATTGCAAAAATATAGAGAGGGATTGATTATTGGAAGTGCCTGTGAGGCAGGGGAGCTATTTCGTGCAATTTTGGATGGGCAAGAGGAGGAGGATATCCGAAAGATTGCTGAATTTTATGATTATCTTGAAATTCAACCAATAGGCAACAATGAATTTATGATTGCATCTGATCGCTATGCCATTGAGTCGAGAGAGGACATTCAAAAAATCAATAAAAAGATTGTAGAATTGGCAAAATCCCTAAATAAGCCAGTAGTTGGCACTTGTGATGTTCACTTTTTAAATCCTGAAGACGAAATTTACCGCAGAATTATTTTGGCAGGGAAGGGATTTACAGATGCAGATCATCAACCGCCCCTATATTTGAGAACAACCAATGAAATGATTGCAGAATTTCATTATTTGGGACCAGAGGATGCCTATGCTGTCGCAGTGACAAATTCGAGAATGATTGCCGATATGGTGGAGGATTTTCCGCCAGTTCGCCCAGATAAATGTCCTCCTGTCATTGAAAATTCAGATGAGTTATTGACACAATCTTGCTATGCAAAAGCACATGAGCAATATGGCGAGGACTTGCCAGAAATTGTGACAGCCAGACTTGAAAAGGAACTAAATTCGATTATTAAAAATGGCTTTGCTGTTATGTATATTATCGCAAAGAAGTTGGTGGAAAAGAGCAATGAAGATGGCTATCTTGTGGGGTCAAGAGGATCGGTTGGTTCGTCCTTTGCTGCCTATACTTCAGGAATTACTGAGGTCAATCCCTTGCCACCACACTATTATTGTGATTGTAAATATGTGGACTTTGATTCAGAGGAAGTGAAAAAATTTGCGGGGATGGCAGGTTGTGATATGCCAGATAAAATTTGTCCAAAGTGTGGAAAGAAGTTAAAAAAGGATGGCTTTGATATTCCATTTGAAACTTTTTTGGGATTTAAGGGAGACAAAGAGCCTGATATTGACTTGAATTTTTCGGGAGAATATCAACCAAAAGCTCATGATTATACCGAAGTTATTTTTGGTCAGGGACATACTTTCCGTGCAGGAACTGTGGGAACGCTGGCCGAGAAGACAGCCTATGGATATGTAAAGAAGTATTTTGATGAGCATGGCCAGGTCAAGAGAAAATGTGAAATCAATCGCATCACGCAGGGCTGTGTTGGCGTTCGAAGGACGACCGGACAACATCCAGGCGGAATTATTGTCTTGCCTCATGGAGAGGAAATTTATACTTTCACGCCAGTTCAACATCCAGCAAATGATATGACAACAAAAATCATTACCACACACTTTGATTATCATGCAATTGATCACAATTTATTAAAGCTTGATATTTTGGGACATCAGGATCCAACGATGATTCGTATGTTACAGGATTTAATTGGTATTGATCCTGTAAAGGATATTCCTCTTGATTCGAGGGAGACAATGACACTCTTTCAAAATACAGATGCTCTTGGTGTAAAGCCAGAGGATTTAATGGGGTGTAAGCTTGGAGCACTGGGAATTCCAGAATTTGGCACAGATTTTGCTATGCAGATGTTAATTGATGCAAAGCCAAAAGGACTTTCTGATTTGGTGCGCATTTCTGGCCTTTCTCATGGAACAGATGTGTGGCTTGGCAATGCACAGACATTGATTCAAGAAGGAAAGGCGACCATTCGAACGGCCATTTGCACAAGAGATGACATTATGATCTATTTAATTGGTCAGGGAATGGAAGAGGGCGAGAGCTTTAAAATTATGGAATCCGTGCGAAAGGGAAAGGGACTGAGCCCAGAATACGAGCAAGATATGATTGCCGCAGATGTTCCAAAGTGGTATATTGAATCTTGCAAAAAAATTAAGTATATGTTTCCAAAGGCCCATGCAGCAGCATATGTTATGATGGCTTGGCGCATTGCGTATTGTAAAATTTATTATCCATTGGAGTACTATACAGCCTATTTTTCTATTCGAGCAACAGGATTTTCCTATGAACTGATGTGCTTTGGCAAGGAAAAGGTTGAGCGGGCTTATATGGAAATTAAAAATAAATCCGATGCCACAGCAAAGGAAGAAGATACAGCTAGAGATTTGCGTATTGTACAGGAAATGTATGCGAGAGGATATGAATTTGAACCCATTGATATTTATAAGGCACAGGCTGTTCGCTTTCAGGTGACAGAAAATAAAAAGATTATGCCAGCACTGACAAGCATTGATGGTTTGGGAGAGTCGGTGGCTAGCAGATTGTCGAAGCTGCAGCTAGGGGAGAATTTATTTCTAAGGACGATTTTATGAATAGAGCAAAGGTAAATAAGACAATCTGTGAACAGATGGACAAATTAGGTTTACTTGGAAATCTTCCTCAGAGTGACCAAATATCAATATTTGACATTATTTAGTAAAATGATATATTATGTAAGTAGAGTTTTGGGAAAGGGGAACGCTAATTTGTATGAATAATGAATTGAATGCGTTAGTACAAAGACTTCTTTCAGGGGATGCGTCAGCATTAGATGACATCTATAGCACAACAGAAGGTTATGTTCGTGCATTTGTGGGAAAGAAGATTTTGGGAAAGAATGTAGAGGCCTGTATTGAAGAAATCTATGTCAAGTTTTTTTCAGTAGCAAAAGATGCAGACTTATCGAAGTTTGACGCCCAAAAAGTATTGAGAAGTACCATTGTGGAAGTGATTAGTGATGAGAGTGCAAAGGATGAGACGCTTTCACCACTTGATATTAAACTTTGGTCTGGAAAAGATGATGGCTCTGATCCATCAAAAGAATCAAGGATTGATCCTAATGTGGCAACAAATTTGATTGATCGTGTGTTTAGCCAGATTAAAGAAACCGATGCAGAGGCAACAGCACTTTTTTATGTTCAAGGAAGGCGATTGTCTGAGGTATCACAGCATCTTGCTATGCCAGAAAAGAAGGTTAAGGATATTCTCTACTCTGCAAAGAATAAGATAATTTCAGAAATTAAGCGTATGCGCGATAATGGAGAAATTGATTTATTCGGAATGAATCCAATTAGCTACTTTGCTTGGTTGTTGCACAGTGAGCGTTCTCCACAAGCTTTGAAGGAGATCAAGGAACAATTGAGTTCGGTTCTTCCATTTGTAACTGCAAAAAATACAAATGATGTGGAAGTAAAGAAACAGACAGAGACGGTTAAGGAAAGTATATCGGAGAAAAATGCGTCAGAAAAGATGGAAAAACCGAAAGAAGTTGAAACACATTCCAAAGCTGTCAATGAGTCGAATAAGAGCGAAAAAGCAAATGTGGCTGCCAAAGTGGATGTGGCTCATGCAGAAAATACAGAAAAGACAGAAAAGACAGCTAGCTCAGGCAATGTAGAAAGTGTGGATAGCACAAATAGTACAGATGGCATGGGCAATGTGGATCGCACAGGCAACACAGACAATATAGAGAATATGGATCGCACAGCCGATGCAGAAAGTACATTCGATACAGTGCCATTGAGTAAAGAGCCAATTTCTCAGAATGAGTCTGTAGCTGAAGGTGAGCAAGAACAAATTGAGTTGCCAAAAGAAGAAATATGGATGATGAGCCAGCACAATACATCCAAGGAAATGTAAAGAGTAAGAAGGCAAAGAAGGAGCAAGAAGATTCTGTTCAGCCGGTGGAAGCCTATCATGCAAAAAGGAGAAGGTCAAAACGTCATGAGCAGGAATCAGAGGCTACAAAGATTAGTACTGCAGAATCAACTGCCGAGTCCGCCAATGAGGAAGCATCTAGTGAAATGACGGGTGCAAAAGTGGCAAATTCCGCAAATTCAGATCATTCAGAGACATCTACGGTAGAGGCTACAGCAACTGTAGAAATTACATCTACGGATGCTTGGTATAGCTATGAAAATGGTGATGAGCCGACGCAGGATTATATGGACGAGGGAGATGGCGATTTAGAAGACGATTCAGAATATACTGAGGATACAGAGAAAAGCCAAGGTGAGCAAGAAGATGATGCAAGCGATGGGGAAGACTTTGAGGAAGAGTATACAGATGCATATGAGGAGGAGTTTCATCGCTCCGATTACGAAAATCTCAATGAAGAAGAATTTGTGGCAAGACGCACACAACAACTTTTAGATGATGATGATCAAGAGGTAGATATGCCATCATTTGTACTCAACGAAGACAAGAATGATGAAGATGGAGAAGAAGACTTCTATGCACTTGTTAATCAACAGAAAAAGAGAAGAAAATGGCCTTGGATCATTATAGCTATTCTTTGTCTGTGTGGAATTGTTTTTGCAGCAAAGGTTTGGAAAGATAGGAATTCTCATAAGGTGGCCGATGCTGTTGTCAAGGAAGAAAGTCAGAGTGCGAGTGCTGTTGATGCTGATAAACGGCAAGAGTGAAAAAAAGGATGAGACTTCTTCTGCAGCAGTTGTAGCTTCGGGAACTTCTTCGGCAGAATCCAGTGCAAATGGCAGTGAAGGCAGTGAATCACAAAGTGCACAGGCACAGGAAACTACAATGGCAGTAGCTTCTTCGACTGCTTATAAGGCAATTTATCGCAATTTAGTCAATACAATGGCAGATTCCAACCATGTCTTTGAATCGGGTGAAAATATTGGAGTTGATCAATATGGTTATAATGTCTATGATATGAATAATGATGGAATTCCAGAGTTAATCTTGCATTATATTGGAAATCCAAGTTGTGATGCTGTGTTTTATACGATTGGAACAGATGGAAATCCAGTGCAATTGGGTACGGAAGCAGGAGATTTGAGAACGGGATATTGTGAATCTCCAGATCATAGTTGCTTGTATCGCTACAGTTCTAATGGACCAGATACGATTTATGAGCGATTGACTATTGCAAATGGCAGATTGAATGTAGAAAAGCTTGATGTGCTTCCAGAAGGACTCGTTGATTCATCAGGACAGTTTACAACACCTATGCTTAGATTGTATGACAAATCAGATTTAAAGGGATTAGAGTAGTTAGAGAGATACGAAGATACTAATATTCTAATTTACTAATTAATATTACAGAGACAACATTAAGTTTGAGACAAAGATGAGGGAATAGAATTCTTAAAAGTGCAGGTTAATCGCATTTTTGAGAATTCTATTTTTTGATAAAAAAGTTTTCAAAAATGGTTGACAAATTCAGAAAATTATCCTATACTTACACAGGTAACGAGGCGTGGCTCAGTTTGGTGGAGCGCAGCGTTCGGGACGCTGAGGTCGCAAGTTCGAATCTTGTCGCCTCGAGATTTTTAAAGTCAAAGTACTTAGGCCGATTGGTCAAGCGGTCAAGACGACGCCCTCTCACGGCGTAAACCCGGGTTCGATTCCCGGATCGGTCACTCCAAAGAACTTTGATTAAAATGGTTGACATAGATATACCATTATGTTACACTACCTGAGCATTTAGGCCGATTGGTCAAGCGGTCAAGACGACGCCCTCTCACGGCGTAAACCCGGGTTCGATTCCCGGATCGGTCATTAAGTGAACCTGAATGGTTCACTTTTTGCTTATATAGCGCAGTTGGTAGCGCAACTCATTCGTAATGAGTAGGTCGCCGGTTCGAGTCCGGCTATGAGCTGGAAGATAAGCCTGCAAGCAGTGATGCTTGTGGGCTTTTTGCTTTTTTGGACAGAGTAGATTTTAATATCTAATTGTCAACCTTAAGCCAGTGAAAAGTTCTTTCGGTAAAACCGCAGACCTTAAGGGCGGCTGTCAATAATCCAATTCACAGATTAAGTTTACCTGCACAACTAGAGTGAAATCGAGCAAATATCGTTTATGGGATTAAGCAAGCGGTGGGCATTGGGTTATCCGTTGGTGACCGATTCGATACGATGGCTAAGCGAGTATAAAAGGTATTGATTGGTGATAATGGTACGGTGGAAGCTATGCAAAGATAGAAAGTGAAAAATATATATTTGATGTGCATTGGTATGCTCATAAAGGCAAACAATATGAGGCAAAGTTGAAAGTGAGGATGGAAAAATGAAGCTAAGGTATGTAGGGGAAACATTTGGAGTTGATTCTTTGACTAATGGTAAAATATATGACGCAAGTGTTGAGGATATAGATTATTATCGCATAATTGATGATAGTGGAGATGATTATTTATATGCTAAAGAGAATCCGGCACCTTTAGATGGTAGTTCACCTAGTGGGCAGTGGGAAATAGTTGAAGCTTAATTGGAAGAAGCAACATGATAACAGAGGAGCAAAAGAAGAGTATGACCGTTGAGTAGAGTCAGAAAGGCACAAAAAAGAGTAGATATCTTTAATGGCTGAATAATGTAAGCACCTGTAATAGGGTGCTTTTTTGTTGCGATAAATTAGTGGGCAATGCATGAAGAGTCCGCAAGGTAGGACAAATGATTGTATTACGCAAAATAGATGGATTATTGGTGGATGATATTCAAACAAGCATACCAGCAATGGTCAATACAACCATGTGAAGATGGAAGGTCAGAGCGTGCCTGTCAATGAACCATTTCAGCTCCCATCTGGAGCAACGGCCATGAGTCCTGGCATGAGTGGCGTTGCTGGGGAGGACATCAACTGTCGTTGTTTTGTTAGCTATGAGGTGAGAAAAACAGCGAAAGCATTGAATGACAGCGCAAATGATGCTATATTGACTTTGGACGAAGAAGACGCGATAGCTAGTTATACAAGCTTTGAGTCGTATATGCTGAATGATGCGTTAAGAAATGGTAGAGAACTCGATGAGAGATATGAAAAGATTGCTAAGAATTTGGATTCAGCTTTACTAAAGTTGCCAAAATATAAAGGCAATCTGATTAGAGATTTGAGCTTCAAGGATTTTCCAGACAGTGAAGAGCGCACACAAGAGTTTTTGAGTGGATTTACAGTTGGTAAAGACAAGACATTTCCTGAGTTTTTGAGCACTACATCCAACCCTTCGTATTCTGACAACCCTAGTGTACGAATATTTATCAATCATGCTAGGAATGGAAGAGACCTCAGGAAGTATAATCAGAATGAATCAGAGATTTTGTATCAACGCGGTTCAAGCTTTAAAGTCTTGAGTAAATGGCTTGGTAAAAATGGTGTTTATTTTGTCAAATTGGAGGAAGTAACATGATAACAGAGGAGCAAAAGAAAAAGTGGTTGAGCGGAGAATTGAGCTTCGAGGAAAAGGAAGATATTGTCCATAGTGGTCTCAGCGAAGAGGATAAGAAGTGGCTAAAACGCATTGATATACCTAAAGGGATAACAGTTGAGACGGGAGTGGAATTGTCACCTGAAGAGATAGAAAGGATGAATAGAGAAGGTAAAGAAGAGTATGATCGTTGGATGGAGTCAGAAAAGCGCAAAAAAGAAAAGAGGTAATGCGTATGGCTAGTAACGATTATTTTGTAATTGTTCATAAGATTTTGACTTATATATACGAGTGCCTAAGAGTGATAAAGATATTGATTTTACATTGCTATCTTCTGAAAGTTTGTGCATTGATGAGAAATATTACCAGTACATCCTTTCTAGCTTGATTAGTCTTGGATATGTTGATGGGCTGAAAGAAGTTAAATCAATTAGCGGATTTTGATGTCCATTGGTATGAATATAAAGGGGTGCAATATCAGGCAAAACTCAAGGTAAGAAGGGAAAAATAAATGAAACTTAGATATATCGGTGAGTCATTTGGTGTTGACTCTTTAACGAATGGGAAGGTATATGAAGCTAGTGTTGAGGATAGAGATTATTATCGAGTAATCGATGATAGTGGTGAAGATTACCTATATGCAAAGGAAAATCCAGCACCTTTAGATGGTAGTTCACCTGGTGGGCAGTGGGAAATAGTTGAAGCTTAATTGGAGGAAGCAACATGATAACAGAGGAACAGAAGAAGAAGTGGTTAAGCAGAGAAGAGAAGGAAATCCTTTAGATAGAGATATTATACTTTTGCATTACGAACTCCTTGAAAGCCAAATCGAAAAGCAGTACAATCTAAATGCACACGATGCACATGATGAAGCTAGTAAAACATATGATTGGTTAGGGCAATTACATAGGGAAACCAGTAAGAAAGGAGAAAAGGGTGTTTTTTTGTTGTGATAAATTGGTGGGCAATGCATGAAGACTCCGTAAGGTATAAATGATTGCACTCCACAAATATAGGTGGCTTATCGGATGGTGGGCCTCGAAAAGATAAACGATATGACTTTAGAGAAATTGAAAAAGATACTTGCAGATGAAAAGACTCCTAACAAAATCAATCCGCTGACAAAGGAAATTTGAAAGGAGTCTTGATAGGGATATTGGTTAACTTAGCAAATAAGTTAATCAATCACCTTATTCATCTTCTTCTCATCACTGTGTTCTCATAGTGATGACAGGGGGTTGGCTCAAACCAGCCCTCTGATAAAAGAATAATAACACAACAACTCATTTAAGTAAAGTTATGATTGTAAAAGTGTTAGAACTATTAGAAATTGTGTCAAAGATTGGAGAATATGTAGGCATTGCAATTATTGTTGCAAGCTTAGGTAGAGGACTCTGGTATCTGATCACGACATACTTGGACAAAAGGAGAAGGTAATGGCAACAGCACAATCAAAGGCAACAAGAAAGTATAAGACAAAAGTTAGTTGAATATCCAAGACCTATAAGCTAAAGCGTGAGGTTGTAGGGAGGTTTGTACAGGCTTATAAAAAGTGAGATGTTAGAGGTCAATTTTAGAAAAATATTTAGGAGACATGAACAGTTGAGTAAATTTGTGGTTTATATAAGTTGTGATACAGATTATTTAAATTGATGAAGCAAGGAGAAAGACAAAAAAATTGGCGGATGATGGGGATTTTAAGTTTTCGGATGAAATGGTAACATTGATTGATATTGATTTTGAAATATATGAAAAAAAGTTATCGAGGGTAGAGGATAAATAAATGAATAAATAAACTGCACCATAGTCCTGCCAGATAAACTGTAAACTGGATTCAAGAATATGGTGCAGTTTTGTGAAAATTATTAAACTATTTATTAAAGTTAGCGAATAAATTACAAATTTACTTAATGACAGACCTGACAAGGCACATAGCCATTGGCCTGTAAAGCAGATTCGTCAGTGGAATACTTGCGATTGCCATTGCTAATCTTATTGACCATTCTACAACTTGGATAATGGTATTTTTTGGAGCTTGTGTTGACAACAAAATAGCTTCCAGAAGGAATTGTGGATGTAAGGAAGTTCGAACTTGAAGAGTTTGTACTTGCCTTACTTGTATTTTGTTGTGTGCTCTGTTGTTTTGTAGTTGTTGTTTGAGAAGCTTGGCTTTGTGTAGGCAAAGTAGTGGCAGGAATCCAAGCACCATCAAGTCCAACCTTATAGCCATCCGGTGTAGTTGTATTGGTTAGCATTGCACCATCTGCTCCGACATAGTAATTTCCAATCCAGCGAGAAGCAGCCATATATCCGCTTGCATCAAAGTAATACCACTTTCCACTGATGTTTTGCCAAGAAGATTTATAATAATTTCCTGCATCATTGACGAACCACCATCCCATGTTGTCACGCTTCCATTCGTTAGCTTGAACCAAAGTAGCACTAGAGAGTGCAGTGGTTATGGTAGTAATTACTGCTAGTGTGGCAGCCAAAAACTGTTTTTTCATAAAAAATCCCCCCAGATTTGTAATAAAATAAAAGCATACTTAGAAATTCGCCATTAAATCAACTATTAAATCCACTATGCTTTCTTAGATTGTAAAACTTTTTTTCTGTAGTAGTCAAGCTTTTTTGTAACAGAATTATTTAGAAAAAAGTAAAGACTAGAATAAGATATCAATGGTATAATGAATTTGTTCGTACAACATAGGTGGGGACTTGTTAAAATAAATAGTAGTTTGAAAATGAAAGGAAGGGTATCACAGGAAAATTTTGTGATACAGGAGAAAAATGAAAAAAAAGGCAATGATTTTTATTGATGGAAGCAATGTTTTTTATGATTGGAAGAATAGTGCAGGTCCAGGAAGAAATATGGATGTGCATCGCTTTTTAGATTGCGTGAAGAATAAGTTTTCAGATATAGATGTAATTCGAACCTATTATTTTATTAGTGAAAGTGAGCAAAATAAAAATTTCCTACAAAGTATAAACAAAATTCCATATTTTGAAGTAATTACAGGAAGACTACAACAAAAACCGATTACAATCACAGAACGCTATGGGTTAGTTTGTCCAGAATGTGGCAAGGAAGTGACAGGACAGGTGATGACCATGACAGATAAGGGAACCGATGTCAATATTGCTGTGGAGATGATTCGCCATGCCTATGAGCATTCCTATGAAAAGGCAATTCTAATTTCGAGAGATGCGGATTTTTCTGGAGTTGTAAAGATTATTAAGAGTTTGGGGATGAATGTTGAATTAGTACTATTTGAAGGGGCACAGACAAAGGCACAGGAACTATCTGCTGAAGTGGACAATGTTGTGGTTTTGCACAGTGATGATTATGCTGAATGTGAAATGTTATACAGTGGGGAGTACTAAGGGGAGATAGTGAATTAGTAAAGGCTTTTATAAAAAGACAAAAACAAATAAAACAACGACAACAGCAGAGCATCTGTTTTCGTTGTTTTTATTTGCCTTTTTATGAATTGAATCAATCTAAGCCATTGAGTCGCAGGCAATTATTATATGCAAGCTCTTGTAAAGTTAGATATAATTTTTGTACATCATAGTGTTTTGGAAATTCGAGGGTGCGTGAGCAATACTCAGGTGGGCGACATTTTAAGTCCGGGGATGAAATGTAGGTGAAGGTTAGCTGGCTGTCATCAAAGCCAAATCCTGAAGTTTCCATCTTTACATTGACAATGGAATAGAGATTAATAGATTCTACTGTCATTTTCATTCCTGTTGCTCCCTGTTGGTCTGTCATAATAATGCGTTTGTCCGTGAAAATGAGTGCGTCTCGAATAAGCTTAAATCCAATTTCAATTTCTTCATCTTCCATCAAGTACATACCATATTCTTCATAGAGATCATCAATATTGACCTCGCTGTAATTGCCAATGGCGCCTTCAAATAGGCGGTGAAAGTTAAATGCCATAGAATTCCTCCTGATTTATTTAGACTATATTTCTAGGTGATATCTTTAGGCTATATTCCTAGACTATAGTTCTTGAAGATGGTTAGCGGGGGTTGCAATCATTGACCAATTTGTGTGATAGATGACAAATCCAGGGGCTGCACCGGGTACTTTTTTGATATTCTTTTTCTGAATATAATCAATTTCTACCTTTTCATTGTCTCGGGCCTTTGAATAGTAGGCCGCTAGTGCAGCAGCTTCTTCAAATGTGCGATCACTCAACTCTTTATTTTCTGATTTGACAATAACATGAGACCCAGCCACACCCTTGGCGTGAAACCACCAATCATTTCCTGTGGCGACTTTAAAGGTCAATTCTTCGTTTTGGTAATTATTCTTTCCCACATAGATGTGGAATCCATCGCTGGAGAGAAAATGCATCGGTTTTGAATTAATTTTAGCTTTCTTTCCAATATGGTGTTTTCGGATATAGCCAAATTCAATTAGTTCCTCTTTGATTTGAGCAAGGTCTGCTTCATCTGTAGCAATATCGAGGGAGATGGAAATGGAGTTAAGATGCTCAATGTCCTGGGCAGTCTTTTGAATTTCTTCACTCAATGCCTCATCTGTTCGTTTTAATTTTGCATACTTGTCATAAAACCTTTTGGCATTGTCTGTGGCACTTAGGGTTGGGTCAAGAGGAATGGTGATTTCCTTGTTTTCATCGTAATAATTTTCACAAGTAAATTTATCTTCACCTCCAGAGAGAGCGTAGCCATAAGTGTTGAGAAGATCACCATAGACTTTGAATTTATCCTTTTTCTTTGTATCTTTTAATTGCTTTGACTGTAAATCAAATTTTTTGACTGCACGCTCAAGGGCATTTTGAACAACTTTTCGAAGGTCAGCTGATTTTTGGCGGATGCGGGCAATATTGTCTTTGGCAGAATAAAAGTCAAAAAGCAAGGTGCTAACGGAATCATACTTTTTTATAGTAAAATCTTCACCCTGATAGCTTTCTAAAATGATGGAGCTAAACTCAAAAGGTTCGCCAGAACGGTAAATAATATTTGGTATAAAGCGACCATTTTGGATATCTTCAATGAGAAGATGAATCGTATGATAGAGATGCCTACATTCAATATCAGATAGAATATCTGTCTGATTAGATAGAGAGGCACGAGTGATCATTTCACTGGCCATCAATGGGCTGATACCAGCAAAGGACTGGTAGAGCGCCTTGACAAGAGAGAGATTGCTCGATCGGATGATTTTTGAAAAATCCTCTTCGCTGACAGATAGAATATCTGCCTTTTTTAGTTCATTGGGAAGAAAGTATTTTCGTCCCGGAAGAACCTCTCGAAGAGAGCTGACCTGTGCAGGGACACGCTTGATACTATCAATAATATTGTCATCATTGTCAGTAAAAATAATATTAGAATATTTACCCATTAATTCGACATAGAGCTTTTTTTGACAGACATCGCCGAGCTCATCGAGATGTTCAAAGTGAAAACAGACAATGCGTTCTAGTCCAAGTTGAGTGATGGATAAAATTCTTGCCGACCCGATATGTTTTCTTAGGAGCATACAAAATGCAGGTGCGGTCATCGGGCTTGGTTTGTTGACCTGTGTCAAATAGAGCAGGGGGAGGGAGGGACTTGCTGAAATTAAAAGTCTCTGTGTGCTTTTTCCTGCCTTAATGGTAAAAATCAATTCATCCTTGTCGGGCATAGCAATTTTATTGATTCTTCCGCCAGATAGCGAATTTGAAAGTTCGTAGGTAATATTGGAGATTACAAATCCATCAAGTGCCATAAAAATTCCTTTCTTAAAGCAATAGGTTTATTCTTTTTTCTATTTTACCATTTGTGAGAATTTTAGGCAAATGAGATTCTGGCATATTGACAAGTCTTTGAAAGGGTGATACCATGAAAAAGAATATATAGGAAATATGTAGAAAATATATGAGCGATATATGAGAAAAGTAGAGGTTGCGTTGCCGATGAGTAGTCATTTTGACATTGTAAAGAGTGGATGATAAATGACAAAAGGCGGAGACGCCGAAGGCATGGATGCTTTACCTGAAGTGGCCTGGGGGTATGTGGAATACGCATACAACTGTCATCAGTAGATGGGGAGCTACGACATCTTTTGCAAGTGGAGGAGTTGGCTTTCTGTGGCCAGCTCTATTTTTTTGAAAATATATGATAATGATAAGGAGAAAAAAATGGCAGTATTTACAGGTGCTGGAGTCGCTTTGGTGACTCCAATGAATGAAGATGGAAGTGTAAATTTTGAAAAGTTAGCTGAAGTTTTGGAGGAACAGATCGCAGGTAAGACAGATGCAATTATTAGCTGTGGTACGACAGGTGAAGCAGCTACATTGACAACAGAAGAGCATCTTGAAGTCATTAAGAGAACGGTGGAGATCGTAGGAGGAAGAGTACCTGTGGTCGCTGGAACAGGTTCAAATTGTACAAAAACAGCCATTTATCAATCACAGGAAGCACAGAAGTATGGGGCGGATGCTCTTCTTTTAGTGACACCATATTACAATAAGTGTACACAAAAAGGCTTGATTGAACACTTTACTGCAGTGGCCAATGCGGTCAGCATTCCTGTGATTCTTTATAATGTGCCAAGTCGTACAGGAGTGAATATTGCACCAGAAACGATAGCCTATTTAGTAAAGAATGTAAAAAACATTGTGGGTGTAAAGGAAGCAAGTGGAGATTTGGGGGCTATTGCAAAGATTTTTAAGCTCTGCGAAGGCGTGGATATTGACCTTTATTCTGGAAATGATGATCAGGTTGTACCTATTATGTCCTTGGGTGGAAAGGGCGTGATTTCTGTGCTCAGCAATGTGGCACCAAAGCAGACACATGATATGTGTCAGGCTGCACTGGATGGAGATTTTGCAACAGCTGCAAAGATTCAGATAGAAGCCTTAGATGTCATCAATTTACTATTTTGTGAGGTGAATCCAATTCCTGTAAAGGCAGCAATGAATTTACAGGGAAAGAATGTCGGAGGACTTCGACTTCCACTGACAGAGATGGAAGAAGAACACAAGAAAAAGTTAGAGGCAGCGATGCGAGCATATCATTTACTATAATTTTTAGCTGAGGGAGAAAAGATGACAAGAATTATTATGCATGGTTGCAATGGAGCGATGGGACGAGTAATCTCAGAGCTTCTTGCAGGGAATACAGACACAAAGATTGTAGCGGGAGTAGATTTGCAGGGAGAAAAGCTTTTTGACTACCCTGTGTTTACTTCGTTAGAAAGTATTGATGTGGAGGCAGATGCCATTATTGATTTTGCCTCAGCAAAGGCAATCGATGGATTGCTTGATTATGTGGAGGCAAAAAAGATCCCGGTTGTATTGTGTACGACAGGTCTTTCCAATGAGCAATTGGAGAGAGTAGAAAAAGTGAGTCAATCTGTAGCTGTGCTTCGCTCTGCCAATATGTCTCTTGGCATTAATTTATTGTTAAAATTAGTTAAAGAGGCAGCAGAAGTGTTGACAAAGGCCGGTTTTGACATGGAGATTGTAGAAAAGCATCATAGAAGAAAACTTGATGCACCAAGTGGAACGGCACTTGCACTTGCCGATGCTATTAATGAACAGATGAATGGGGAGTATGAGTATACATTTGACCGTTCACAGCGCCATGAGCCAAGAAGAGAGAAGGAAATTGGAATTTCTGCAGTGCGAGCAGGCAGTATTGTGGGGGATCACGATGTGATTTATGCAGGAGAAGATGAGGTTGTGACGATTTCTCATACAGCCTATTCGAGAAAGATTTTTGCCAAGGGAGCTATTGCGGCTGCAGAGTATTTATCTGGAAAAAAAGCAGGAATGTATTCTATGGCAGATGTCATTGACAAAAAATAATTGCAAACCAGATAAGCGTGTATTATACTTATAGAGATTGGCAATGGAAATATGTGATATTGAAAGGGATTGGGATGGAAAAACTGGAATTATTATACGAGGGAAAGACAAAAAATCTCTATAAGACAGACAGTGCAGACATTGGGATTTTGTCATTTACAGATGAAATCACTGCGATGGGGGGAGAAAAAAGAGAGACCATTGTTGGAAAAGGTGCTGTCAATAATAAGGTGTCTAACCGCATTTTTCAGATTCTTTCAGCAAAGGGAATCCCAACACATTATGTGGAAGAATTCAATGAGACAGAGACTGCTGTGAAAAGGGCTTCGACAATTTTGTTAAAGGTAGTGGTGAGGAATTACTCAGCAGGAAAGTTTGCTGAGCGAACAGGAATTGAAGAAGGGGTGAAATTAAAAATGCCCGTTCTTGAATTTGCTTACAAAAATGAGAAGCTAGGAGAGCCAATGATTAATGGCTACTATGCACTAGCTTTGGATATCATCACACAGGATGAGATAGACAAGATTGCAACATATGCATTTAAAATCAATGAAATTTTAATTGATTATTTTGGCAGCAAGGGAATTGATTTAATCGATTTTAAGATTGAGTTTGGAAGATATCATGGTGAGATTATTCTGATCGATGAGATTTCTCCAGATACTTGTAGACTTTGGGATAAGCAAACACATGTAAAGCTAGATAAGGATCGATTTAGGCGTGACCTTGGAAATGTGCAAGATGCGTATCAAGAAGTGTTTAAACGTCTTGGCATTATGTAGTTATGCAGGAGGACACAAATCGTCCTCCTGTTTGTTGTTAAGTTTGAGGGAAGGGTCAATGGATTATGGGAAATTTACACGAAGAATGTGGCGTTTTTGGTATGTACGATATGAATGGTGGCAATGTGGCCAATAGTATTTACTATGGGCTATTTGCCTTACAGCACCGAGGACAGGAAAGCTGTGGAATTGCAGTGACTGACACAAAGGGAAAAAAAGGCAGTTACAATGTCTACAAGGGAATGGGACTTTGCAATGAAGTATTTACACCAGAGATTTTAGAGAATTTAAAGGAAATGTTGGTGTGGGTCATGTGCGCTATTCGACAGCAGGTTCTTCGACAAGAGAGAATGCACAGCCTTTGGTTTTAAGTTATGTGAAGGGAATTCTTGGAATGGCCCATAATGGAAATTTGGTTAATGCACCACAGCTAAGAGAAGAGCTTGCTTATACTGGAGCAATTTTTCAAACGACCATTGATTCTGAGGTTATTGCCTATCTCATCGCTAGGGAGAGAATTAAGACAAGTTCTGTAGAAGAGGCGATAGGAAATACCATGAACAAACTACAGGGAGCTTATTCACTCGTGGTGATGAGTCCGAGAAAGCTAGTGGGTGCAAGAGACCCACAGGGGTTTAAGCCACTTTGCATAGGAAAGAGGGAAAACACCTATATTCTTTCCTCAGAGACATGTGCATTGGACACGATTGGTGCTGAGTTTGTGCGTGATGTTGAACCTGGAGAAATTGTAACCATTTCTAGTGATGGAATTACTTCGGACAAGTCAAGATGTGTAAGAGAAAAACAAGCAAGATGTGTATTTGAATATATCTATTTTGCCAGACCAGATAGTGTATTTGATGGTGTGGGCGTGTATGAAAGTCGAATAAAGGCAGGAAGATTCCTCGCAATGGATGAGCCTGTAGAGGCAGATATTGTCGTTGGTGTTCCTGAGTCTGGCAATGCGGCAGCGCTTGGCTATGCGATGGAATCAGGAATTCCTTACGGTGTGGCTTTTGTAAAGAATAGTTATGTCGGAAGAACCTTCATTAAGCCAAAACAAAGCTCAAGGGAAAGTGCTGTTCGTGTCAAACTCAATGTATTGAGGAGTGCTGTTGAAGGAAAGCGAGTGATTATGATTGATGATTCAATTGTTAGGGGAACAACTAGTTCTTTGATTGTCAATCAATTGCGAGAGGCGGGAGCAAAGGAAGTACATTTAAAGGTGAGTGCTCCTCCATTTTTGCATCCTTGCTACTTCGGAACAGATATTCCAAATGAACAACAACTGATTGCCCACAATCGCACAGTTGATGAAATTTGCAAGGTGATTGGAGCAGATAGTTTATCTTACTTGAGGATGGATAGATTAAAGGAATTATCAAATGGTCTTCCAATTTGTACGGCGTGCTTTAGTGCGGATTATCCGATTGAACCACCAAAAGAAGATATTCGAGGAGAATATTTTGACAAGGGCAGTGATAGCTGTGGAGCACCAAAAAAGCTTGAACAATGAGATATTGAGAAAGGAAAAGATCTATGTATAATAAATATGTAAGTCCACTTTCAGAGCGCTATGCGAGTAAACAGATGCAATATATCTTTTCTCCAGATAAGAAATTTAAGACTTGGAGAAAATTATGGATTGCACTTGCAGAGACTGAGCGAGAACTTGGTCTTGAGCAGATTACACAAGAGATGATTGATGAATTAAAGGCACATCAAGATGATATCAATTTTGCAGAGGCTAAGGAGAGAGAAAAGATTGTTCGTCATGATGTTATGAGCCATGTCTATGCCTATGGATTACAATGTCCAAAAGCCAAAGGCATTATTCATCTTGGAGCAACGAGTTGCTATGTGGGGGACAACACAGATATCATTGTGATGACAGAGGCGTTGAAGCTTGTTCGAGTAAAATTAGTCAATGTGATGAATGAGTTGTCCAAGTTTGCAATGGAATACAAGGATATGCCGACACTTGCATTTACCCACTTCCAGCCAGCACAGCCAACAACAGTTGGAAAGAGAGCAACACTTTGGTTACATGAATTTTATCTTGATTACTTGGATCTTTGCTATGTGATTGATTCAATGAAGCTTTTGGGGTGTAAGGGAACGACAGGTACACAGGCTTCATTTGTGGAATTGTTTTCAGGAGATGATGAAAAAATTAAAAAATTAGATAACATGATTGCACAAAAAATGGGATTTAATGATTGCTATCCTGTATCTGGTCAAACCTATTCCAGAAAAATAGACACTCGTGTGTTGAATGTTTTGGCAGGGATTGCACAGTCTGCACATAAGTTTTCCAATGATATTCGCCTATTACAGCATTTAAAGGAAATTGAGGAGCCATTTGAAAAGACACAGATTGGTTCATCGGCAATGGCTTATAAGAGGAATCCAATGCGCAGTGAGAGAATTGCTTCACTGTCTAACTTTGTGATGAGCAATGTAATGAATCCAATGCTTGTGGCTTCTACACAATGGTTTGAACGAACATTGGATGATTCAGCAAATAAGAGATTGTCTGTGCCTGAGGGATTTTTGGCCATTGATGGTATTTTAGATCTTTGTCTTAATGTGGTCGATGGACTTGTGGTCTATCCGAAGGTAATTGAAAAGCGTCTGATGGCTGAGCTACCATTTATGGCGACAGAAAATATTATGATGGATGCTGTAAAAATGGGTGGAGATCGTCAGGAGTTACATGAGAGGATTCGTGAACTTTCTATGGAAGCAGGAAGGCAGGTAAAGGTTGAGGGCAAAGAAAATAATTTGCTCGATTTGATTGCAGAGGATCCAATGTTTAATTTGACAAGAGAAGAGTTAGAAAAGACAATGGATCCGACAAAGTATGTGGGACGCTGTCCGCAGCAGGTGGTTGAATTTGTTGAGGAATGTATCTCACCAATTTTAGAGGAATATAGAGACGAGCTTGGCAAAACGGCCCAGATCAATGTTTAATAGTATATAATTAATTTTATTTTTTGGAGGTTTTTTCATGGTAAGAGCGATTGTTGGTGCAAACTGGGGAGACGAGGGAAAGGGAAAAATTACAGATATGCTCGCTGAAGAGGCAGATATTATTGTTCGATTTCAGGGGGGCAGCAATGCTGGACATACAATTATCAATAATTATGGCAAGTTTGCACTTCATTTGCTGCCATCGGGTGTATTCTATCAGCACACAACAAGTATTATTGGCAATGGAGTTGCCTTAAATATTCCTTATCTATTAAAGGAGATCAATTCAATTGTAGAAAAGGGCGTGCCGACACCAAAGGTCTTGGTTTCTGACCGTGTACAGATTTTGATGCCATACCATATTTTGCAGGACACTTATGAGGAGGCTAGACTTGCAGGAAAAGCGTATGGTTCAACAAAGTCAGGAATTGCACCATTTTATTCCGATAAGTATGCAAAGATTGGCATTCAAGTCAGTGAATTATTTGATGATGAAATTTTGGCAGAAAAAGTTGAAAAGATTTGTACATTAAAGAATGTTCTCTTTGTCAATCTCTATCATCAACCAGAGTTAAATCCAAAGGAATTGATGGATACTTTACATGAATATAGAGATATGATCGCACCTTATGTATGTGATGTGAGTGCCTATTTATATGAGGCCTTGAAGGTTGGAAAAAAGGTACTTCTTGAGGGACAGCTTGGTTCGCTAAAGGATCCGGATCATGGAATTTATCCAATGGTAACTTCTTCGTCGACATTGGCCGCTTATGGAGCGATTGGTGCTGGAATTGCCCCATATGAGATTACAGATATTATCACAGTGGTCAAGGCCTATTCAAGTGCAGTGGGGGCTGGTGAATTTGTCAGTGAGATCTTAGATGAGGCAGCAGCAGATGAGTTGAGACACAGAGGAGGAGATGGCGGAGAGTTTGGTGCTACAACAGGTCGTCCAAGAAGAATGGGATGGTTTGATGCAGTGGCTTCTCGCTATGGTTGTCGAATTCAAGGAGCAACAGAGGTTGCCCTCACGGTTTTAGACGTCCTTGGATATTTAAAAGAGATTCCTGTTTGCATTGGATATGAAATTGATGGAGAGGTAGTTAAGGACTTCCCAGTGACGGCAAAGTTAAAGAAGGCAAAGCCAGTGTATGATTACCTTCCAGGTTGGAATTGCGAAATTCGTGGAATTAAAAAGTATGAGGATTTGCCAGAGAACTGTAGAAATTACATCGAGTATATCGAAAGAGAACTTGGCGTGCCAGTAAAGATGGTCAGCAATGGACCAGGTAGAGAAGATATTATTTATAGATAGTAAGACATAGGGAAGGAGGGGCTGTGAAACAAAAAAATTCACAGTCCCTATTTCTGCTATGTTGATATGAGGGATAGCATGAGAGATGGTTTTATAAAAGTAGCTGCAGTGACACCAAAGGTTGTCGTTGCAGATGTAGATCACAATAAAAGTGTGGTGTGGATGGCGATGCAGGAGCAAATGGCAACGGGCACAAAGATTTGTGTATTTCCAGAACTGGTGCTCTCTGCCTATACTTGCAATGATTTATTTTTTCAAAGACCACTGATTGAAGAGGCAAAATTTGCACTCAAAGAGATTGTGGAAAAATCAAATGGCAGTGATATGGTCAGCTTTATTGGTCTGCCATTTGCAGTGGGTGGAAAACTATATAATTGTGCGGCCATTGTGCAAAATGGACATTTGCTCGGTTTAGTGCCAAAGCAAAATTATCCTAATTATGGGGAATTTTATGAAAAACGCTATTTTTGTGATGGCAATGCTAGAGTGAGAATGATTGATTTTTTTGGCGAGAAGGTACCATTTGGGGCAAATATTCTTCTTTGTTGTGAAAATATTCCAGAACTTGTCATAGCGGCAGAAATTTGTGAGGATGTCTGGGTTCCCAATCCGCCAAGTACCCATCACGCACTTGCTGGTGCAACGGTGATTGCCAACACTTCGGCCTCAGATGAGATGGTAGGAAAGAGTGGTTATCGGGAAAGTTTGATTTCTAATCAGTCGGCTAGACTTGTGGCAGCCTATATTTATGCCAATGCTGGAGAGGGAGAGAGCACTCAGGATGTGGTCTTTGGTGGCCACAATATGATTGCAGAAAATGGAAGCATACTTGCAAAATCAAAGCTATTTGTTGGTGGGGCTGTGGTGTCAGAAATTGATGTGCAAAAACTGATGGCAGAGCGAAGAAAGATGACGACTTATCCGAGGGAGCAGGACGAGGAATATCTGCGGATTCCTTTTTCTTTGCAGATGCAGGAAGTAGAATTGACTCGCTTTATTGATCCATCACCTTTTGTGCCTTCAGATGTTCAAAGGCGAAATGAACGCTGTGAAGAGATTATGATGATTCAAGCGATGGGACTTAAAAAGCGCCTAGAGCACACCAAGGCTAAATGTGTAGTTCTTGGTATTTCAGGAGGACTGGATTCGACATTAGCTCTTCTTGTATGTGTAAAGGCTTTGATTTATTGGGCATAGAAAGAAGTCGAATTCATGCCATTACCATGCCTGGGTTTGGAACGACAGATCGAACCTATCAAAATGCCTGTAAGCTGACGAAAGAGCTGGGAGCAAGTTTAGAAGAAATTTCAATCTGTGAGTCTGTACTACAGCATTTTAAGGATATCCATCAAGATGTTAATTATCATGATGTCACCTACGAGAATGCACAGGCAAGGGAAAGAACGCAAATTTTAATGGATATTGCCAATCGGGATAATGGGCTTGTCATTGGAACAGGAGATTTGTCAGAACTTGCCCTTGGATGGGCAACCTACAATGGGGATCATATGTCGATGTATGCGGTCAATGTCTCTGTTCCAAAGACATTGGTTCGATATTTAGTAGATTATTATGCCCAGACAACGAAAGAAAAGCAAGTTTCTGCGATTTTAAAGGATGTTCTTGACACACCGGTCAGCCCTGAACTATTACCTCCAGTGGATGGAAAGATTAGTCAAAAGACAGAGGATTTGGTTGGCCCATATGAATTACATGATTTTTATTTATATTCTATGTTTCGATTTGGTTTTTCTCCAAGAAAGATTTATCGCTTGGCTTGCCTAGCTTTTGGCAAGGAGTATGACAAGAAGACCATTTATCGCTGGCTGAGGACATTTTATTGGAGGTTTTTTGCTCAACAATTTAAGCGTTCCTGCCTTCCAGATGGTCCAAAGGTTGGAAGTGTGGCTGTGTCTCCAAGGGGAGATTTACGCATGCCATCCGATGCTTCCGCACAGGTTTGGCTGAAAGAATTAGAAGAAATTGAGGAGAATTTGGAGTGATTGAAGCGACAAGCAATAAGAGGGTAAGGGAAGTCGTCAATTTGCGGAAAAAAGCATCCTATCGAAGAGAAAAGGGACTCTTTACTGTGGAGGGGCAGCGCATTTTTGAGGAGGTGCCCATAGAAGAAGTTAGGGAAGTCTATGTGACAGAAAATTTTTTGAAAAATGCTAAGGCAGAAATAAGAGAAAAATTGGAAAGGCTCAAATGTGAGTTGGTCTCGGAGACAGTTTTTTCATTGATGAGCGATACCAAGACACCGCAAGGAGTGCTTGCCGTAGTTAAGCAAAGAAAGTATTGTCTCGAAGAGATTTTAGCGACAGAAAAACAGCATTTGCTTATTTTGGAGCGACTTCAAGATCCAGGAAATTTAGGAACTATTATTCGTGCAGGTGAGGGAGCAGGTCTTACCGGCGTAATTATGAGTGGGGATACGGCAGATATTTATAATCCAAAGGTGATTCGCTCGACCATGGGATCTATTTTTCGAGTTCCATTTGTCTATGTAGAGGATTTGGGCAATACAATTGAAAAAGTGAAGGCGACAGGGATTAAAGTATATGCTGCACATCTGCAGGGAGAGCATAGCTATGACAGAGAGGATTATACTCACTCCAGTGCATTTTTGATTGGCAATGAGGCCAATGGATTGACACAGGATGTAGCAAGGCATGCGACACATTATATTCGGATTCCAATGTTGGGTCAGTTGGAGTCCTTAAATGCTGCTGTAGCAGCATCTATTTTGATGTATGAATTGGCAAGACAAAGAAGGGGAGAATGATGAATTTAAAGGGAAGAAATTTTATCACATTAAAAGATTTTACACCAGAGGAAATTGGATATTTACTTGATTTGGCGGCAAAGTTAAAGGCGGACAAAAAAAGGGGCGTTACAGGAAATTCATTGAAGGGCAAAAATATTGCGTTGATTTTTGAAAAGCCATCGACAAGAACACGCTGTGCCTTTGTTGTCGGTGCAAGGGATGAGGGAGGATTTCCTGAGTACCTTGGAAAGGATGATATTCAGCTTGGCCACAAGGAGAGCGTGGCTGACACAGCGAGAGTGTTAGGAAGAATGTTTGATGGCATTGAATTTCGTGGCTTTGCCCATAAAACGGTGGAGGAACTTGCAAAATATGCAGGCGTACCTGTGTGGAATGGTTTGACGGATGAGTATCATCCAACCCAGATCCTTGCTGACCTTTTGACTATGAAGGAGCACTTTGGGCATTTAAAGGGACTTCATTTTGTCTATGCGGGAGATGGAAGAAACAATATGGCCAATTCTCTCATGATTGGTATGACAAAGATGGGAGTAAACTTTACAATTATTGCACCAAAGGCATTGCAGCCAACAAAGGAATTAGTTGAGCTTTGTAAGGGATATGCAAAGGAATCAGGTGCCAAATTGCAGATCAGCGATGATGTTTTGGCAGTAAAAGATGCGGATGTAATCTATACAGATGTGTGGGCTTCTATGGGCGAAGAAGACAAGGCAAAGGAGCGTATTGAATTGCTTAGTCCTTATCAAGTCAATGCAAAATTAATGGCAAGCACGGGAAAGGACAGCACGATCTTTATGCACTGCTTACCAGCGGTAAAGGGCAAGGAAGTGACAGAGGATGTCTTTGAGAAATATGCAGATGTCGTCTTTAATGAGGCAGAAAATCGTATGCACACTATTAAGGCCGTGATGGTCGCCACATTGGGAAATTAATATGGCAGATTTAGGAAGAAAAAAGAGCAGAGAGACGATGGTACTTATGGATGCTCTGCGAATTTTGGCAAGTGTCGTCATTATGATTTTGTCTATTTTCGCTTTTTTGGATCCAGAAGGACATCGAGTCTTTTTCCCTATCATCTTTGCTCTTGCGTCAGCATTAAACTTTGTTGCGGCAAAACATAGATGGCAATATAGGATGAGAGAAAAGAGGATTATGGTCAGCTTCATACTGAATTTGCTTGCAGGAATTTTCTTGGTTGTTGTCGCCTTTTTGAGTTTAGTGAGTATGTAGGAGAAAGATGAAGGAAAAAGTTTTAGAATTACTTGAAAATGCTACAGGTTATCTCTCAGGACAATATATTAGCGAGATGTTGAATGTTTCACGGACAGCGGTGTGGAAAAATATTGTTGCCCTGAGAGAAGATGGATATGAATTTGATGCAGTGAATAAGAGGGGGTATCGCTTGACAAAAAGGGGCGATTTATTTTCGGAGAAACGAATTGCTCATTGGTTGGAGGTTTATGGGGCAAATTACAGGATACATTTTAAAGAAACCGTAAATTCGACCAATGCCTGGGCAAAAGCTTTTGCAGAAAATGGTGATGAAAATATATTGTGTGTGGCAGATGAGCAAAGTGGTGGTCGAGGACGAAGGGGAAGAACTTGGGCTTCAAAAAAGGGGCAGGATATTTTTATGAGTCTTCTGATCAAGGAAAAGGCATTAAAACAGAAAATGCATCTATGTTGACCTTAGTTGCGGCCTTGGCTGTTGCAACAGGCATCAAGGAACTGACAGGATTGGAGCCATTCATTAAGTGGCCAAATGATATTGTAATTCAAGGGAAAAAGCTCTGTGGGATTTTGACGGAGATGAGTACCGATGTAGATGGTCTTCGCTATTGTGTATGTGGAATTGGCATCAATGTCAATGGCAAGGAATTTCCTGAGGAAATTAAAGATAAGGCAACTTCTTTGTACTTGGAGAGCACACAGCAGATAGAACGTGCACAGTTGACGGCTTTGATTGCAAAAAAATTCTTAAAGTATATGGCCATTTTTATGGAGACACAGGATTTTTCCAAATTAAAGAAGGAATATGAAGATTTACTTGTAAACAGGGGCAAAAAGGTTAAAGTTTTGGATTCCAAGGGGGAATACATTGCGACAGCCAAAGGAATCGATAAAAGAGGAGAACTTTTGGTCTGCACAGAAGATGGAAAAATGAAAACAATTTTTAGTGGTGAAGTAAGCGTACGAGGTGTGTATGGCTATTGCTAGTTGACATTTGTGCCAGTTGGCGTTATAATGAATTGCTACACTGTAAACAATTTTTTATAGAAAAGGATGTGGCTTAGTGGAAAATAAGAGTACAAAGGCAGTGGCTACAACAGAAGGTAAAAACAAGACAAAAAGTGCTTCGCAAGAGGAATTTTTGGAAAAGTTGAATAAACTTTTGGAGTTGGCCAAGAGCAAGGATAACAAGCTAACTTATGGAGAAATCAACGACTATTTTGAAGGTGAAGAATTGCAAAGTGATAGCATGGATCAAATCTATGCATATTTGGATATTCATAACATTGAGGTGGTCGAGGATATTCCAGAGGAAGTTCCTGTAGACATTGGCAAAATTACTGATGAATCTGCACTTTTGGTGGATGATGAGGACGATGAGTTTGAACATGATTCCGAGGAAGAGGAGATTGACCTTAGTGCAATTGATATTCTTGAAGGTGTTGGCACAGAAGATCCTGTCCGCATGTATTTAAAGGAGATTGGTACAGTGCCTCTTCTCACAACAGAGGAGGAGTTAAATCTTGCAAAGCGCAAGCAAGAGGGAGATGAATATGCGAAGCAAAAGCTAATTGAGGCAAACCTTCGACTTGTCGTCAGCATTGCAAAGCGCTATACAGGGCGTGGAATGAGTTTTCTTGACCTTGTTCAAGAGGGAAATTTAGGTTTAATTAAAGGTGTTGAGAAATTTGATTATACCAAGGGATTTAAGCTTTCTACCTATGCGACTTGGTGGATTCGTCAGTCTGTGACAAGAGCCCTTGCTGATCAGGCTAGAACGATTCGTGTGCCAGTGCATATGGTTGAGACGATTAATAAGATGAGTAAGATGCAAAGAAAGCTTACTTTGGAGCTTGGGTATGAGCCAAGTGTGACAGAGCTTGCTGATGCACTCGGTATGACCGAGGAAAAAGTGATGGAAATTATGCAAATTGCAAGAGAGCCAGCTTCACTGGAAACTCCAATTGGTGAAGAGGATGATTCCAATCTTGGCGATTTTGTTGCTGATTCCAATGTGCTCACACCAGAGGGGAATGTGGAGTCTGTTATGCTCAGAGAGCATATCGATGCATTGCTTGGAGATCTTAAGGAGAGGGAAAGGCAAGTAATTGTATTGCGCTTTGGACTTGAAGATGGGCATCCAAGAACACTCGAGGAAGTTGGTAAGGAATTCAAAGTAACGAGGGAGAGAATCCGTCAGATTGAAGCAAAGGCATTGCGCAAGTTGAGAAATCCAGTGCGCTCAAAGAGAATAAGGGACTTTTTATAAATGAATGTGAGAAATTTACAAAAGGAACTAGAGGGCATTATCAAGAGCAATGAAGCTTCGGGAATTTATCCGAAGCTTCTTTTGCACGCTTGCTGTGCCCCATGTTCTTCCTATTGTATGGAATATCTAAATTCAAAATTTGATATTACAGTGTTTTATTACAATCCAAATATTGATGATCCCAAGGAGTATCGTCTCCGTGTAGATGAGGAAAAGCGTCTGATTGCCAGTATGCCATTTGAGCGTGAAGTGAAATTTATTGAGGGAAAGTATAATCCTGAGCAATTTCATGAGATGGCCAGAGGGCATGAGACCGATCCTGAGGGGAGTGAGCGCTGTTTTATGTGCTATGAAATGCGTCTTCGGGAGGCGGCAAAATTAGCGGCAGAGAGAGGATTTGATTACTTTACCACCGCTTTAAGCATTAGTCCGCTGAAAAATTCAGCCAAATTATGTGAAATTGGTGAAAAGGTAGGAAAAGAATATGGAGTGAGCTATCTGCCATCCGATTTTAAAAAGAAAAATGGATATAAGCGTTCAACTGAATTGTCTAAAGAGTATGACTTGTATCGACAGGACTATTGTGGATGTTCATACTCCAAAAGAGAAGTGAGAGAACGAAAGAAAAATTTATAAAATTCTTTGACTATTGTTTAAAAATGCATTATAATGACAATGTATTTAAGAAAAAACAATGTAGAGGAGAGTGTTACCCATGTTAAGCAAAACTTTGACTATCGCAAATCCATCAGGACTTCATTTAAGACCAGCAGGAATCCTTTCTCAGTGTGCTATGAAGTTTAAGAGCAATGTTACCATCGAGTATGAGGGCAAGAAAATCATTGCTAAGAGTGTGCTCAATGTAATGTCTGCAGGAATTAAGTCAGGTGCACAGATCACTTTGGTTTGTGATGGCGAGGATGAGGATGCAGCAATGGCTGCTTTGACAGAGGCTATTGAGTCTGGTCTTGGAGAGTAAATAGAATATCGAATGTCAAGAGACATAGAGGAAAAAGAGGCGTGTGAGAAATGAAGAAATCATTTTTCACACGCCTTTGTTGTGGATTAGTTATTGTGTAAAGTGATGTCTTGATGATCTAATTCCATACTGGTGCTAAAGAATGCCTTGCATGCATCAATAAGGTAATCCAAATCTTTTACTCCTGCTGTTTCGTAGGCCGAATGCATGGCAAGCTGTGCTAGACCAATATCCACAGCATTCATCGAAAGTTGGGACATTGAAATGTTGCCAAGAGTAGAACCGCTGACGCTGTCAGAGCGATTGGCATAATATTGAACAGGAATATTTTTATTTTGACAAATGGACTTAAAGATGGCTATACTCACCCCATCGCTGGTGTATTTTTGTCCAGCGTGAGATTTAATGACAATGCCCTCATTCATGTAACAACAGTTGTTGGCATCGGCTTTTTCTGGATGATTTGGGTGTACGGCATGGGCATTGTCACAGCTCAATAAAAAGCTGGCAGCAGTGGCACGGTAGAAGTCCTCTTGACTTTTTCCAAGGCAGGAATTGACGCGTAAGAGCGTATCAGAGAGAAAGGTAGAGGCTGCACCCTGCTTTGTTCCAGAGCCCACTTCTTCATTGTCAAAGCAAGCAAATACCTGAATATTGTCGTGGCAGTTTCCTGCTAAAAATCCCATCAGTGAGCCAAATGCACATTCTAGATCATCAATTCTTCCACAAGAAAAAAATTCATTTTTTTGCTCCCCAAACACTTGCAGGAGTACGGCTGTATAGGAATAAATCACTGCCAAGTAAATCCTCTTTGTCACAGCCAATATTCTCGGCAATTATTGACTTTAGTGCCTCTTTTTCTGTGCCCTCTCCACCAAAGAGTGGGAGCATATCGACCTGTTTATTCCAAGCCATTCCGTCATTGGTCTGGCGATTCATATGAATGGCTAAGTTCGGAATAAGAACAAGATCTCGATCAATCTGGACGAGATGAGTGGAGAGTTTATTGGTCTTTTTGTCTTGGACAATAGCACGACCAGCAATAGAGAGTGGACGGTCAAGCCAGCTAGAACAAATCATTCCACCATAGCCTTCGGTGTTGAGCTGAGTATATTTTTGGCGAACTTCAAGTTGAGCATTTTCTTTTAGCTTAAAACTTGGAGAATCGGAGTGCGATGCGGCAATCTGAAATCCATAGTGGTTGAGCGTATTTCCCATACGAAATGCGATGATACTGGATCCATTTCTAGTGACAAAGTAGCATCCTCCCTGTTGGATATTCCAGGAATGTCCCTCATATAGCTCGTGAAATCCCTTTTCTTTTAAGATCAATCGTATATTGTCAATGGCATGGAATGCCGTTGGACTCTTTTGAACAAAGTCTTGAAATTGTTGAATCATGATTTATGTCTCCTTTGTATAAAATATCTATGGCATTTTTATTATACTCGGATTGAAAAGTTTTGTATATGGGAGGAAAAAAATAGATGTGCAATGAAGTTGTGGATTTTCGGGGTTTAAAATGCTAGTATAAGATTATAATGTTATGATAAATAAATATTCTAAAATAGGAAGTGATAATAATGAGTTTTTCAAAATTATGGGCCAAAAAGAAGGATAATAATGGAATACTCAAGTGGTTACCTTTGGATATGCATTTGGAAGATACAAAAAATGTCATTGGAAGGTTATGGAATTACTGGTTGAGTGATGGACAGAGAAGAGAAATTGCAAAATCCATGAATTGTTCTGAAGACGAAAGTTATGATGTTGTGAGCTTTATTGGAGCTGTTCATGATATAGGAAAGGCAACACCAGCTTTTCAGACACAAAAGGTTTTGCAAATTCTCTAGATTTAGACCAAATATTATTAGAAAAGTTGGAATTAGAGGGATTTCAAGGGATAAAAGAGATACTACTTACGGATAGAAATAAGAGTCACCATACGGTTGCTGGCGAGGCGATATTAGATAATTTAGGGGTAAAAAAAGATATCGGATCCATCGTAGGGGCTCATCATGGCAAGCCAGTAGACGAAGTTAATAATTATGAGTGTCAAGAAAAGGCGTATACAGCAAACCTTTACCAAAATGAAAATCAAAATAGCATTTTATATAAAAAATGGAAAGATGTACAGAAAGAAATCTTAGATTGGGCGTTAGTATCTACAGGAGTAGGTAGTGTGAATGGATTGCCTGAAATTGCACAGCCAGGACAGGTCATTATTTCTGGATTGTTGATTATGGCGGACTGGATTGCTAGTAATGAGCACTTTTTTCCACTTTTGAATATTGACAAAGAAAGTGTAGTAAGTGATAGTAAGCTTGTGGAAGATAGATTGGATATGGGCTGGGGAAAATGGTATAAAAATTTTCCGTGGGAACCAGACTGTTTTTTAGATGCAGATGAAGCATATCAGGATTTATATGGATTTTATCCAAGAGACTTTCAAAAAAGAATTTTCAAAGAAATTTCAGAAAAAAAAGATATTGGGATCGTAATTGTAGAGTCACCAATGGGTGGTGGAAAGACGGAAGTTGCACTGACAACAGCTATACAATTAGCTAAGCAAAGTGGGAGAAGTGGTGTTTTTTTTGGCTTGCCTACACAGGCAACATCAAATGGAATTTTTCCTAGAATAGAGAAGTGGGTGGAAAAATTGAGTAAAAATATGGGAGAAAACTTATCGCTTCACTTATCTCATGGAAAAGCTTCTTTAAATGAAAAGTATCAGGAATTACCTAGGATTTTTCCAAAAGATATTGACATCGATGGAAAAAGTAGTGTATATGTCAATGAATGGTTTTCAGGAAAAAAAACAGCAATGCTTGATGACTTTGTGGTGGGAACAGTTGATCATTTTTTGATGATGTCATTAAAACAAAAGCATTTAATGTTGCGACATCTAGGTTTTAGTAAAAAAGTTGTGATTATTGATGAAGTACATGCCTATGATGCATATATGGGACAGTATCTCTATGAGGCTATTCGATGGCTTGGAGCATATAGAGTCCCTCTTGTGATCTTGTCAGCAACGCTTCCAAAGAGTAGACGAATAAATTTAATTAAAGAGTATTTAGGTGGTAGGGGAGTAAAGAAAAAAGAAATTCACCATTTGGATAACCTACAGACAGAAGCTTATCCAATTTTAAGTTATACGAGTGGAAATGAAGTTCAGGTTTTTGATCACTTTGAGAGAGAGGAGTCAAAGAAAATAGAAATTCAGTCTTTGGAAGATGAAGAACTCTATGATAAAGTAGCTAGCTTAGTAGAAAATGGTGGAGTGGTTGGTATTATTGTAAACACTGTTGGTCGTGCTCAAAAAATCGCACAGGAGTGTATAAAAAAATTTGGAGAAGATATGGTTTCTATTTTACATTCGAATTTTATTGATGCAGCTAGAATTGAAAAAGAGGCGAAATTAATGCAAATGATTGGAAAAGGAGCAAAGAGACCTAATCAAAAGATTGTAGTAGGAACTCAGGTGATTGAACAATCACTGGATATTAATTTTGATGTGTTGATATCTGATTTGTGTCCGATTGATTTGCTCATTCAAAGACTTGGAAGATTGCATCGTCATAAGATTGAACGACCTAGAGACCATAAAAAACCTGTTCTCTATCTTCTTGGAAGGAGCGAAACATTTGATTTTAATAGTGGGTCGAGTGCTGTGTATGGAGATTATCTTTTGGCAAGAAGTCAGTATTATCTTGATTGTCTTGGAAGTTCTATTTTGCTTCCAGAGGATATTTCGCTACTTGTACAAAAGGTTTATGGAGATGAAGATATTCTATTAAAAGGTGAGTGTAAGGAAAAGTATCAAGAGGCAAAAGATAATCATCAGAGTTGCTTGAAGAAGAAAGAGAGAATGGCAAAGAGCTTTAGGCTTGCGAATCCAGAATTGGAAATAGATGCAAATGATGAAGATTGTACATTAATTGGGTGGTTAAATCGTAATGTTAGGGATGATTCAGAGGAAGCAGGAAATGCACAAGTGAGAGATATTCAGGCTACGATAGAAGTTGTTGCCTTGAAGAAAGTAGGAAATGGCTATGGAATATTTGGGCACAATAGGGATATTTCAGAGAATATTCCAAAATTTGCTATGGAGATAACAAGACAAACTATTCGTTTAGGCAATAGTATCGTACTTAAGGAGGGAGAGAATTCACTGATTCAATTTTTGGAAGATTACAATAGGAAGCATTTAAGCAATTGGCAGGATTTGCCATGGCTAAAGGGAATGTTGGGAATTATTTTTGATGAGAATCAGGAGTTTCAATTACCAAAGACAAAGATAAGATATGATGAAAAATATGGGTTAGTTCAGAAGAAAGAGAGCGAAGATGAGTAGATTTAATTTGCTTGATGAACCTTGGATAAAGGTAATCGATGAAGAGGGAAGAACGAAGGAAGTATCATTAAAAGAATTATTTCAAAATGCACATAGGTATGAGGGCTTAGCAGGAGAAATGGAAACTCAAAATTTTGTGATTATGCGTTTCTTACTTGCTGTTCTTCATACAGTATTTTCAAGAGTAGATGCCAGTGGAATTCCTTATGAATATTTTGATTTGGACGATCATTTTTTACAGCAAAGTGAGGTGGATGAAGATGATGTAAGGGATTATAGAAAAGAATTAGTAAAAACATGGGAAAATCTTTGGGATAGAGGTAGCTTTCCAGAAGTTATTGGAGAATATTTGGAAAAATGGAGAGAACATTTTTTCCTTTATGATGATAAATATCCATTTTTTCAAGTTACAGAGGAAGAGATTTATGAGGGGATTAAAAAGAGTAAACCAAGCTCTATATTCGGAAAAAATTTAAATCGTATGATTTCAGAATCTGAAAATAAACCTGCATTATTTGCACCCAAAGTGACATTGGAAAGAGATAAGATGACAGATAGTGAATTAGTAAGGTGGCTTTTAATGCTTCATGGATATATTGGACTTGCGGATAAAGTGGTTTTTGATAGAGGAAATTATAAGTCATCTAAAGGTTGGGTTTTTGACATTGGTGGAGTTTATATTCAAGGAAAAAATTTGTTTGAAACATTGATGTTGAACTTTGTCATCAATAATAAGAAAGTTGATGTTAAAATACAAAGACCATGTTGGGAATATGGTGGCAAAGAAAATATTGATAGATTATTTTTGAAGGAACTTGATAATGTTACAGAGTTGTACACAAATTGGAGTAGAGCAATGCACATTTGTCATCAGAATGAAATATCCAAGGGAGTTCAAGTAGAGATTGTGAAAATTCCAGAGATTGAGCATAAAAATCAGTGGTTAGAATCTATGACAATGTGGAAGTATAATGAAAAAGGAGATTTAAAGGATAGTTATACACCTAAAAAGCATATACCAGAGCAGGCAATGTGGAGAGCATATGGAAATATTGTTTTATTTGGAAATACAAAACATGAGGTAGGAGTGATTGAGTGGTATAGGAAGATCCAAAAGCACATTGGAGATAGGAGGATTAAAATTCGGTCTGTTGGTATGCAAGACGATGCAAATGCGACTTCTTGGCTTCCAATAAATGAAATCACAGATTCTTTGAATTTGCAGGATATGTTAGTTTTTGATGAAAAATTAGATGGATGGGTGATCAGAGTAGATGGCGTTGTAGAGATGACCAAGGATATGATAGAGAGGGTATATGCTACTTTTTTGAGAGAAATTATGGAGATTAGGAATATACAGAGAAGTAGTGTATTGAACAAGGGAAAAGAAGAGATATATTCTATTGTTGATATACTCTTTAGAGAGTGGATAGAAGGAATTTGGTCAGAGAGTGACAAAGAAGAGAAAGTTTTGGAGTGGAAGAAGACATTACAAAAGGTAATTAGGGAGGTGGCAGAAAGGAAAATGAAAGAGGCATCAAATAGGGACTGGATAGGAATTTATGATGAAAAGTATGGAACAAAAAATATTTTCACTGCTTTTGAAGGCTTAATGTGGAGAGTGAGAAAACAATTAAAGTTATAGGAGGAAAAAATGTCAAAAGATAAGGTATCTATTGATGAATTGGCATGGAAGATGATTGGAAAATTGGATGCAATAAAGGATGAGGGAAGAGGAAAAACAATATTGGCCAATATCCGTTCAACGGTTGGAAAATCCTTAGATGATGCAAACACTATTTGGCCATTTCTATTTGAGTATTTACCAGAGGAGTATTTAGGGAGAAGAGGAGAGATTAGTCCATATGAAAATGCTATTTATATGACATTACAAGTGTATGCGATTATACAACAAGGGAGTGGAAATAGAGGCATTGCTAAAGAGTTAGATGGAAATTTTTCTATGGGAGATACTTTGAGAATTTTGAGGAGGGGGAGATGAAAGTGATAAGTCTTTGAATCAGAGATTTAATGCGATGGTAACAGCAAATGAATTTGAAGAGTTTTGTTATCATTTAAGACATTTAGTGAGGATTCTTAAGGCAAAGGTAGAAGGAAGCTTACAAGTTGATTATGGGAAATTGGCTAGAGATCTCTATTGGTTGCAGAGAGAAAAAAAGAAAGAGGTGTCTATGAATTGGTCAAGATGTTATTATAAGAGCATTAATAGTAAAACAAATGATGTAGAAGAGGAGAAATAATTATGAGCGAAAAAAGACTTTTTTTAGATATTCATGCTATTCAGACAGTGCCACCATCTAATGTTAATCGAGATGATACAGGCAGCCCAAAGACAGCAATATATGGTGGAGCTAGGAGAGCTAGGGTGAGTTCACAGGCATGGAAGCGGGCGATGAGAAAGTATTTTGTAGAGCAAGGTGGAGCAAGTGTAGGAGTTAGAAGTTTGGATATCGTCAAATATATTGCAGATAAAGTAAAAGAGATGGACAATTCTGTTGGAGACGATAAGGCAATGAATTTGGCAAAGTCAGTGCTGGAAGGGGCAGGAATAAAAGTTGATACTAAGAAGAATAATAAAGTCAAAGCACTGTTCTTTTTAGGAGAGACTCAGGCGAGAAAATTGGCAGAGGTTGCATTGTCTGAAGATGTAAAGAAGGAAAAGGCAAGATTGCAGGAGATATTAAAAGAAAATCCAGATGTGGATATTGCACTTTTTGGAAGGATGGTAGCAGATGATCCATCCCTTAATGAAGATGCCTCATGTCAAGTGGCACATGCGATTTCTACTCATGCTGTGCAAACAGAATTTGACTTTTTTACAGCTATAGATGATTTGTCACCAGAAGATAATGCTGGAGCTGGTATGTTGGGAACGATAGAGTTTAACTCGTCTACGGTATATCGCTATGCAAATATTGCCTTGCACGATTTCTATAGACAACTGGGAGAGGATAAGGAAGCAGTAATCAATGCTATTCAATTGTTTGTAAAGGCATTTACAAACTCAATGCCAACAGGAAAGGTGAACACATTTGCAAATCAGACATTACCTCAGGCAGTTTTACTTGTATTAAGAAGTGATCGACCTGTGAATTTAGTTACAGCATTTGAGGTTCCAGTGAGAAGTCAGGAGGGATTTGTCAAAGAATCAGTTCATCAACTATATAGAGAATTTGAAAAAACATTAAAATTCTTAGAGGATCCAAAGGCTGTACTGTATCTTAATTTGGATGATCAATATGCTGATTTGGCTGAAGGAAAAAGTGAGGGTAATATTGGAGCTTTGTTAAGTGATTTGGCTGAAAAAATAGATTTGTATCTATAAGAAAGGGTGATGATTGTGGAGAAGAGTATTTTACTAAAGTTTTCAGGGCCACTTCAATCATGGGGAACAGAATCACATTTTGAGACAAGGTATACGGATTTATATCCATCAAAGAGTGCAGTTCTTGGTTTGCTTGCAGCAAGTATGGGATATAGAAGAGATGATCCTCGCATCGAAGAATTGAAAAAGTTAAAATTTGCTGTGAGAGTCGATCAAAGAGGAGAAGTGGAAAGAGATTATCATATAGCACAGAAATATAAAAAAAATGGTGACTTTGATAGAGTATATGTAACTAATCGCTATTATTTACAAGATGCTGTTTTTGTTGTAGCGTTGTCTAGTGATGATGAATTTTTAGGTTTGATTGATAAAAGTATTCAAAAACCTTATTTTCAGCTTTTCCTTGGAAGAAGAGCCTTTCCAATAACAGCAGATTATTATCTTGGTTTACAAGATGGTGATCCTATTTGTGTATTAGAGCATTTTAAGTGGCAGGCAGCGGAGTGGTATAAAAAGAAATCAAATAGTAAAAAAGTTGCTGTGTATGCTGATGCAAATTTATTGTCGGGGAAAATTGGTGTGCGAGAGCACAAGTTGCGAAGAGATGAGATAGTGTCGTTCTCTCAAAAACATAGGCAGTTTGAGTTGAGAAAAGAGGCTATGATTTATGTGAGTCTTGACGATGAGAAGTCTGAAATAGAAGAATATGAACATAATGCATTTAGATCACTGGAGGGTTAGATATGTATCTTTCAAGAGTAGAGATTGATATTGGTAATAGAAGAAAAATTAGGGATTTAACGCATTTGGGAGCATACCATAATTGGGTTGAAGCTTGCTTTTCTTATTCAGAAGATGAAATGCACAGAGAAAGAAAGCTTTGGAGGATAGATATTTTAGGTGGGCACCCCTACTTGCTATTACAAAGCAGAGAAGAGCCAAACATGGAAATGCTTGAAAGATATGGAGTAGAGGGAAGTGCAAGGGTAAAGCCATATAGAAAGTTTTTAGATTCTATTCAAGAGGGAAAAAAGTATCATTTTCGTGCTACTTTGAATCCAGTGATGTCAAAATCTTTGGGGAAAGGTAAACGAGGAAAAGTTATACCTTATCATACTGTAGAAAATCAAATGAAATTTTTATTTGAAAAATCAGAGAAAAATGGATTTTTATTAAGAGAAGATGAGATTAAGATTGTTGACAGGAGGATAGAAAATCTAAAAAAGAAGGGGATGAGGGATACAAGTTTCAGTGTAGTTACTTATGAGGGAATTTTAACAGTAACCGATCCAGAGGTATTTAGAGAGGGATTGACTTGTGGAATAGGGAAGAAAAAGGCGTATGGTTGTGGATTGATGACAGTGATTCCATTAAGTAGGTGATTGTGTTATGGAAAAGCAAGTTGGGGCAAAAAAGGCAGAATTGAGTGAGCTTCCAAGAATTTCAGATAGAGTAAGTTTTATTTATATTGAGCATGCTAAGATTAATCGAGTTGATAGTTCGATTACAGTTCAAGATTATAGGGGAACAGCTAGAATACCAGCTGCGATGATTGGAGTTTTATTATTAGGACCAGGCACAGACATTTCACACAGAGCAATGGAGTTGATTGGAGATACCGGGACGAGTGTTGTGTGGGTTGGAGAAAGAGGTATTCGCCATTATGCTCATGGTAGAGCATTGGCTCATTCTACGAGATTTTTGGAGAGACAGGCGGAGTTGGTTATTAATCAAAGAAAGCGTTTGAAAGTTGCACGAAAGATGTATCAGATGCGTTTTTCAGAGGATGTTTCAAATTTGACGATGCAACAACTACGTGGTAGGGAGGGAGCTAGAGTAAGAACCTTGTATAGAAGGTTGGCTAAAGAATATGGGGTTGAGTGGGAAAGGAGGGAATATAATCCAGATGATTTTTTGGGAGGAACACCCATTAATCAAGCATTGTCGGCAGCACATCAATCTTTGTATGGTCTAGTGTATAGTGTTATTGTGGCACTAGGGCTCTCTCCAGGTTTAGGATTTGTGCATACAGGGCATGATCTTTCGTTTGTCTACGATATTGCTGATTTATATAAGGCAGAAACAACGATTCCAATAGCATTTCAAGTTGTATCACAAATTAAGGAAAATGAAGATTTGGGGAGAATAGTTCGATTAAGAGTAAGAGATTCTTTTGTTGATGGTAAATTAATGTCAAAAGTAGTGCAGGATTTACAAATTTTATTGGGGCTAGATATGAGTGAAGATTGTATACAGGTTGATAATTTAAATCTCTGGGATGATAAAGAGAGATTAGTAAAATTTGGTGTAAATTATAGTGAATTTTCTAGAGAGGATTAAGATATGCCAATGACCGTAATTACACTTTCAAAGGTAAAGGCTTCGCTGAGAGGAGACTTGACGAAGTGGATGCAAGAAATGGCAGTAGGCGTGTATGTAGGAAATTTTAATTCTAGAATTAGGGAGAAGCTTTGGGAGAGAATAAAGGATTCTATTGAAGATGGTGAAGCAACAATGTGCTATTATTCTCACACAGAGTTGGGGTATAATTTTGAGACTGTAAATACAAAGAGAAAAGTAGTAGATTTTGATGGAATATCTTTGGTTCTCATTCCAGAAGAGAAAGAAGATAAAGAGATCTTGACATTGCCGAGAGGATTTAGCAATGCTAGTAAATTTCGTAAAGCACGCCAGTTTACTACAAAGCGAAAAGATAAAGAGATTTATCAATATGTTGTTTTAGATATTGAGACAGATGGTTTAGATGAGAACCAAAATTCCATTATTGAAATTGGTGCTGTAAAAGTGCGTGATGAGGCTTTAGATTATTTTCATTCCATGTTAGAATATGAAGGAAAATTACCTAAAAAAATTGTGGAATTAACAGGAATTGATGAGTCTATGCTTCAGGCAGAGGGAAAGAATTTAAAAGATGTATTAGAGACTTTCTTGGAATTTGTTGCTGACAGTGTGATTGTAGGATATAATATTGATTTTGATTTGCGATTTTTGAATCAAAAGTTAGAAGATGTTGGATTAAAGGAATTAAAGAATTCTAGTATTGACTTATGTAGGCTTGTAAAGAAGACAAGCAGAAGGCAAGCAAATTATAGGCTTGAGACAACGCTTCATCATTTTGGAATTGAAGTTAAGACTTTACATCGGGCATTGGAGGATGCGAAGGCAACATATGAGCTTTCGAAGAAGTTAAATGGATTTTGCGAAAAGTTGAAAAAGATGTGACCGTATTATGGGATCTTTAAGTATTTGTCCTGCGTAAGCGGGGGTGATCCCACGCTGCACGGGAGTTACGAATATACAAACCCATTTGTCCTGCGTAAGCGGGGGTGATCCTTTAGTAGTTCATTATGCGTTGATTTATTATTGATTTGTCCTGCGTAAGCGGGGGTGATCCCCGCCTAGAATTTGTGGTCGGACTTGTCGAATTATTTGTCCTGCGTAAGCGGGGGTGATCCCACTTCGGGAAGTGACACACTCGATAGCAGAGAATTTGTCCTGCGTAAGCGGGGGTGATCCCTTTTCCATGGAGTAAAAAAATTTATACTTGTTATTTGTCCTGCGTAAGCGGGGGTGATCCTATCTAAGCGGTGGAATGGATGAGATCACAATTATTTGTCCTGCGTAAGCGGGGGTGATCCCATCCTTGAAGCATTCCATCTTTAACACTCTAAATTTGTCCTGCGTAAGCGGGGGTGATCCTAACAAACCTGTGACACAATTAAAGCCGTCCATATTTGTCCTGCGTAAGCGGGGGTGATCCTATTTCAGATCGTCGTAAAGTTGTTGCGGTGGTATTTGTCCTGCGTAAGCGGGGGTGATCCTATCTCCTGTTTCTATCTGTCGCTTTTCATCTGATTTGTCCTGCGTAAGCGGGGGTGATCCCAAAAAACGCCCCCTTAAAGACTGTTGCGAAGTATTTGTCCTGCGTAAGCGGGGGTGATCCCGGTTTGACGGTGCGAGATGGGACAAGATAACTATTTGTCCTGCGTAAGCGGGGGTGATCCCAAGGAGTGGACGGAAAAGCAATACACAGTTGAATTTGTCCTGCGTAAGCGGGGGTGATCCCAGGTTCATGCTCATCAAATAATACAACTCCACATTTGTCCTGCGTAAGCGGGGGTGATCCTGTGCAGGTGCCACAAAAGAGGCAAAAAAGTTTATTTGTCCTGCGTAAGCGGGGGTGATCCCGGTGAATAAGTTCCGCTTGTGTGCACATTAGAATTTGTCCTGCGTAAGCGGGGGTGATCCCAGCATTCAATTCCCCACGCTTAAAAAAGTTTAATTTGTCCTGCGTAAGCGGGGGTGATCCTCTGCACGATTCCCAGCAAAATATTTACTTTGAATTTGTCCTGCGTAAGCGGGGGTGATCCTACAAATGTCGAAACTTGGGTAATTTCAGACGAATTTGTCCTGCGTAAGCGGGGGTGATCCCTAAACAACTTTTTTGGGACTTTCGCCGTACATATTTGTCCTGCGTAAGCGGGGGTGATCCCACAAGAACCCATTCGAGTAAAGATGTTAATTGATTTGTCCTGCGTAAGCGGGGGTGATCCCAGGCGACTACATATCGCTTGAGGATAGCAAAGATTTGTCTTGCGTAAGCGGGGGTGATCCTACCACATGGTACTCTTTTCAATTTTTTTACAAATTTGTCCTGCGTAAGCGGGGGTGATCCCCTTCAATCTGGCTTGCTACATTTCGCATAATAATTTGTCCTGCGTAAGCGGGGGTGATCCTGTAAATTGTATGTTTTCGCTATAGAAATAATCATTTGTCCTGCGTAAGCGGGGGTGATCCCTCACAGCACCAGTACATTATTTAGAGTTGTAGATTTGTCCTGCGTAAGCGGGGGTGATCCTGGTGTAATGTGCACAGGTCAACATTTCATTCAATTTGTCCTGCGTAAGCGGGGGTGATCCCATATCCTTTTCCAATAGCTTGTGATCCCGTTTATTTGTCCTGCGTAAGCGGGGGTGATCCCAATTTCAGTTGTAATTGAGCCATTAGGCTCTAATTTGTCCTGCGTAAGCGGGGGTGATCCCGCATCTACTTGCGAAGGCATAGAAGTTAAGCTATTTGTCCTGCGTAAGCGGGGGTGATCCTACCAGAAAGAGAGGTGGTGCTAGACAAAGGTGATTTGTCCTGCGTAAGCGGGGGTGATCCTGAATAATCATGACCGACATGAACAATGGTATTATTTGTCCCGTGTAAGTGGGTGATCCTACATTTATAGATTTCATATTGAATTTTGCATCATCAATGCTTAAAATTTTAGACTCTATAATTAATGTTGAGATATAATGAACACATAAATTAAGACAAAAAAATTATTGTTTCTAAGTTGGATTTTCCGTATAATTTTATAGCGAAAGAAGTCCAAATATGGCAAGACAACAATACTCCCCGGAGGAAAAATCTAAACTTGTTCTTGAAGCAATTCGAGGCGAGCGTACAATCAATGAGATAGCTGCCGAGAACAATATTCATCCAAACATGCTTTCAAAATGGAAACGAGAAGCAGAGTCTCAATTGTATACACTATTCCAAGATAATTTATCAAAAGAACGCAAAGCTCAAAAAGCATATGAATCCGAAATAAATGATTTATATGCTCAGATTGGCAAACTTACCACTCAGAACGAGTGGCTTAAAAAAAATCTGGTTTCTGAGCTTAATGTAGCACAATGCCGTCTGCTTGTTGACATGAATGGCTCAACCCTTCCTATATCTACACAAGTTCGCCTTTTAGAGCTTAACAGAAGCGGTCTTTATTATCAGCCGATTCTGCATTCCACGGAAGATTTACATATAAAGCAGATGATTGATAAAATCTATACCAGATATCCAATGTATGGATACCGTCACATTTGCTGGTATATGAATGAAATAGAACATTATGTGATTAATCATAAAGCAGTCCTTCGCCATATGAAGGAAATGGGTATACAGGCAATATATCCACGGCAAAATACAAGCAGACCTGAGCCAGCTAATAAAATATATCCATACTTGCTAAAAGGGCTTAAAATCGACCATCCGGATCAAGTATGGTCGATTGATATCACCTATATTCCTGTAAAAACAAGCTGGTTATACTTGGTAGCAATTATTAATTGGTATTCAAGATTCGTGCTACACTGGCAATTGAGTGATACTCTGGAAATAGATTTTGTTCTTGATACCAGTCGTAAGGCATTAAATGTATCCAGTCCTGAAATCATGAATTCAGACCAAGGAAGTCATTTTACAAGCCCAAAATTCACACAGATTTTTCTGGAAGCAGGTTCCAAAATCAGTATGGATCACCGTGGGCGTGCCTATGATAATATATTCATAGAAAGGCTCTGGCGGACCATAAAATATGAGGATATATATCCTAAGGCTTATGAGACGCCAAAAGAAGCTCGTATCGGAATTCATAACTATATAAAATTTTATAATCACGAGCGTCCACACTCACGCTTAAAATACCGCACACCGGAAGAAGTATACTGGGATAGATAATTATCCTGTTTCTCCTTATTGTGTAGTATAAGTGCAGATATATGAGCTGTAAAGGGTTCCTTCGGAAGCTGCTTTGCAGCACACCCTTGACAGTTCATATATCCACACTTGGTGGGTAACTAAGGGAGAAAGGGATGGAATAATCTCTTCCGAAATCTAACTTGAATTTTTTGAAAAATTGTTTTGACAAATGGGTTCACTTTAAGATTAGCAATTGCCAACCCTAATATTAATTATAGAGCTTCTAATATATGGGTTGACTCTATAAGATTTTCCAGCATCTATGAAGCAATAGAATAGAATATCTTATCCCTTTATCATAGTCAAATCAGAAGAATTATACTATAATGAGATTACTAGTTAAATAGTGTGAAAGAAAGTAGAGGTAAGCCGTAAACCGGCACACTTAAATAAGCTGTCTTAAGTAGGCAACTTATTTGAGGATATAGATTTAGTAGATTGATCAAGAAGCTAAAGGTTCATCAGGAGGAAGCAGTCCTTCCTTTTGTAAAAGTTTTTTGGCTTGCTTGATAGCCTTAGCCTTCTGTTTTTCAGCTAAAGGTGCAGGCATATCGATTTTGTAAAGATCGCTTGGATTCCATACCTCTCCGGTAGACAGCATCCGGTAGATGGCTATAAGAATCATACGGGCAATGGCAATAACAGCTCTTTTCTTGCCACGGCGTTTAACAAGGGATTCATATTTCGTTTTGTAGTAAGGAGACTTGTCAGATTTCACGGCTGCATGAGCACACTGTACTAATGCAGGTTTGAGGTAGACACCGGCACGTGTAATACGGACAGATTTCTTCTTACCGGCAGATTCATTGTTGCTGGGGGTAAGACCTGCCCAACAACATAAGCGTTTAGAATTACAAAACTGAGACATATCAATACCAATTTCGGAGATGATAGTAATTGCACTATCACGTTTGACACCCGGAATGGTAGTTAGTAACCGGATAGCTTTATCATAATCAGGATCGGAAGAAATCAAAGATTCAATCTGTTTATCTATATCATTGATTTCAGCTGTGATATAATCCATATGTGCGCGAATTAGGCGCATACGATATTTCTGGGCATCAGTCATCTGATATCCTTCGATAGATTCAATCACAGCGTCTTCTTTGGATTTGAGGCTCTTAAGAAGTTTTGAAGCGATTTCTTCATGGTTAATCGTAGTACCTGATTGTTCAAGCAGATAATCGATAATGGATGAGGATGACTTCCCAAAGATATCGGATACAACAGAATCTAATGCGATATTACAAACAGTAAGAGCATTCTGATATCTATTCTTTTCACTTGAACGGCAAGAAACAAGCTTGTAACGATATCTTGTGTATTCTCTAAGAATACGGATCAACCTACAAGGAATGTAGCTGCTTTTCACAAGTCCCAGTCGGAATAAGTCTCCAATCCATTTAGAATCTTTTGTATCGTCCTTGTTACCCTTAACAGCTTTAACCCATTTGGGATTAGCAATGGTAACGTTGATTTGATCTTCGAGAAGATTAAAGACAGGAACCCAGTATTTACCTGTGGATTCCATACAGACATCATGGCATTCATTTTCAAGAAGCCACGATTTAAAGTCTAAAATAGAATTGTTGAAGGTAGAGAATCGCTTCTTTTGATAAGAAGGTTCAATACCGGCGGTAGTTTTGATGATTGTGGCAACAAGAAAAGATTTGTGAACATCGACACCACAACAGGTTTGATAAGTAACTTTCATAGTGTAACTCCTTTCGTAAAAGATAAGAAGCCATTGACTGAACTGCCACACAATAAAACAAAGAGCTTTAACAATTCTTAGTGTACGGATTCATGATACCACTTATTTGTGCTTGAAAAGACAGAACTTACACTGATTTCTATGCTGTCTAAAACAGAGAAAGTTTTTACAACTTTACCTCCCGTGCTTTGTAGTATAGCTTCTTGTTATATATTTTAAATCACAGAGTTGAGATGTAAAACACTTTCATTACTATTTGTGCCGCGGCTTGCCCGCGGAATGGAGATTTCTATGATAAATAAATGGAGATATGGAGGAGAGTATGAAAAAAAGAATTTTTCTGGCAGCAGCACTTAGCTTTGGTCTATTGCTTTCTGGATGTTCCAATACATCAAAGACCACAAATAACTCAAATAACTCAAGTGAGACCACAGTGGCAACAAGTACAACAGTGGCAAGTACTACAACAGAGAATCCCAGTGCGGCAAATACCGAATTAGACACGAAGTCGGTAGCGGGGACGACGGTTAATTTCTATGGTTGGGGTGGAGATGACAAGCTCAATGCATGGTTAGATGACTACTTTGCACCAAGAATGAAGGAAAAGTATAATGTGACCTTAAAGAGAGTTCCAATGGATATTGACCAAATTTTGAGTCAATTGTCCGGAGAGATTCAGGCTGGAGAAAAAGAAGGCGACATTGATATGATTTGGATCAATGGAGAAAACTTTAAGACAGCGAAGGACAATCAAATGCTCTATGGACCATTTACAGATAAGTTACCAAATTTTAATCGCTATGTAGATGCCAATGCTGACAACATTAAGTATGATTTTGCCTACCCAGTAGATGGATATGAGGCACCTTATGGAAAGGCTCAATTTGTTTTTGAGGCAGATACAGCGACAGTTCCAGTATCGGAGTTTCCGACGGATTTAGATAAGCTTGAGGAGTTTGTGAAAGCACATCCAGGTAAGTTTACCTATCCTGCACTTCCAGACTTTACAGGAAGTGCCTTTGTGAGAAATGTTATTGCCATTACAGTGGGAAATGATATTTTTAAGGGATTAAAACCGACGAAAATAGATGTCAAAATAGAAATTACGCCAGCAATTGATTACTTAAAGTCGTTGAATCCTTATTTGTGGAACCAGGGAAAGACATTCCCTGCATCTTCTACAGAATTAGAGAATATGTTTGCCGATGGTGAGGTTTTAATCAATATGACCTATGGGGCATATTCAGTGGCAGCCAATATTGAGAGTGGAAAGTTCCCGGAAACAGTTCAATCTTTCCAATTTGACAAGGGAACTTTGGGAAATACCAATTATATTGCAATTGCGAAGAACTCAAAAATAAAGAGGGAGCAATGGTAGCCATCAATGAGATGTTGGATCCTGAGGTGCAGGCAAATCGCTATGCGAAGTTAAAGACGATTCCAGTATTAGATAATGCTAAGTTGTCATCAGAACAAAAGGCGGCGTTTGACCAAGCAGATTTGGGGAAGGGAACAATTCCTCAACAGGAGCTAGCTTCAAAATTTATTCCTGAAATTCCAGCAGAGTTTGTTCCTATTATCGAAGAAATCTGGAATGAGGAAGTTGTGGGAAAATAATGAAAAAATGGGCACCGTATTATTTACTGCTGCCATTTATATTGTTGATGTCTCTATTTTTAATGGGACTGTGTACTGGAATCGCTCAGAGTTTTGGAGTGATTCCAGTTTTCGGATTGACGAAACCTACGGTACGCTATTATATAGAAATTTTGACTCACAAGGATTTGGTGGTATCCATAGTGTATTCACTAAAAATTGCGATGGTATCTTCGATTTTTGCAGTTATTTTGGGAAGTATCATTTGTCTTTTTTTGGTGTATAGAGAGAGGGATAATAAAGATGAAATGTCGATTACAGAGAGAATTTTAAAACTCCCTGTAATTACACCCCATGTAGTGACGGCTGTATTTGCAATCAATCTTTTTTCAAATAATGGTCAGCTCGCAAGGTTATTTTTTCACTTGGGGATGATTCAAAACCAGAATCAGTTTCCGACATTGATTCATGATCGTCAAGGAATAGGGATTGTTTTGGCCTATGTATGGAAAGAGGCACCATTTATTGTATTTTTTGTACTTTCTTTGATGAAAAATATTAATGGAAAATTGGGAGAAGTGGCAAGAAACTTGGGAGCAAGTGAGATACAAACAATGTGGAGGGTAACACTGCCGTTGTGCAAGGAAAGCATTTTGAGTGCATGGATGATTATCTTTGTCTTTGCCTTTGGCGGTTATGAATTGCCATTTTTATTGGGAGCAACTTGGCCAAGGGCATTGCCTGTTTTGGCTTATCAGGAATTTACAACTCCAGATTTACAACACCGACCGTATGCAATGGCAATCAATGGACTAATTTTATTTTTGTCTATCGTTTGCACAGTTGGATATTTTTATTTGATGAAAAAGTCAATGGAAGAAGATGAAAAATAGGATGAAAAGAAAAAAGAAATGGGTGCAATATCTTGTTTGCCTTTGTTTGTGTGCCATCGTACTCTTGCCACTAATGAATATTGTACAATGGATGTTTATGGAGCGATTGCCGTGGCCACAGTTTTTTCCAACACACTATTCGCTGAGGGGAGTTGGAGAAATATTTCGAAGAAGAAGGGAGACAGTGGAATTGTTTGTCTCTTCGATTGGAATATCGACAGCAGTCGCTATGATTTCATGCGTGATTGGAATGATGACAGCACGGGCTTTGCTCGTTTATCAATTTAGGGGACGGCAGTTTTTCTTTTTTTTGACTATTTTGCCGTTTATGGTACCAGCTACAGTATTTGGAATGGGAATACAGTTTTATTTTATTCAAATGGGGCTAAATAACACCATTTTGGGTGTGATATTGTGCCATGTGCTATTGTCTTTGCCTTATTGTATACAAATTATAATGAGTGGAATGAGAGCATTGGGAACGAGGTTAGAGGAGCAGGCAAGGGTTTTGGGGGCAGGATCTTATCGAGCATTTTTTGTAGTTACCCTGCCATTACTTATTCCAGTACTTTTACCAGCATGGAGTATGGCCTATATTGTTTCATTTAGTCAATATTTTATTACACTTTTAATTGGTGGTGGAAGAGTGAAGACTTTTACTATTGTTATGATGCCCTATTTGCAGAGTGGAAATCGAAATATAGCCAGCGTCTACAGTGTACTTTTTTTGCTTCTTAATGATTTTGTTTTCTTTATTTTTACAAAATTGGCACAAGTTCTCAATAGAAAGAATGGAGGGGCATACTATGAGGCTTAGAATGGAGCATATTTTTGTGAATATTGGAGAGAAGAAAATACTAAAAGATATTCATATGGACATTGAAAATGGAGAGTTTGTCTCTATATTGGGGGCTTCTGGATGTGGAAAGACAACATTGTTAAAATGTATTGCAGGTTTAATACAAAGTGATAATGGAAAAGTCTTTCTAGGTGAAAAATTAATGAATGATGTAGAGGTTCAAAATAGAGGAACGGTAATTGTTTTTCAAGATATTCGACTTTTTCCCCATATGAATGTAGAAAAAAATATTTCATTTCCGATGGATTTGCAAAAAATGGACAAAAAAGAACAGAAAAGGGAAGTAAAAAGATTATTGAAAGCTGTGGAGCTGGAGGGATTTGAAAAGAGAAAAGTTCATCAGATGTCTGGTGGTCAGCAACAGAGAGTAGCAATTGCCAGAGCCTTGGCTGCAAAGCCAAAGGTTTTGTTGTTGGATGAACCATTTTCGGGCTTGGATGAGGCATTGAAGTTACAAATGTGTCAGCTTATGAAAAAAATTCATAAGGAACAGAATTTGACAACGATTCTTGTAACTCATGACAAGAGGGAAGCAATGCTTTTATCTGATCGGATTGCTTTTATGGATGATGGACAAGTGATCCAAATGGATAGTGTTGAAAATATTTATTATCAGCCAAATCATTTGCTTTGTGCGAAGTATTTTGGAAAATGTAATGTAATACAGGGAAAAGTACAGGATGGACTCTTAAGAATTCAGGGTCTTTGTTTTCCAGTGAAGAAAGCAGATGGGGAGTACAGTGCAATTATTCGTTCACAAGATCTTTATTTATTAAAAGAAAGTGTAGATGAAGATTTTCAGGCTAAGGTAATAGAAAAACATTTTTTGGGTGATCGAATCGAAATTTTGTTTCACTGGAATGGAAAAGAGTTAATTGGTGATTTTGTTAGCTTTGAAGAAGCAGAAAATTTAAAAGTCGGAGATATTGTGTCATTGGGTATTCGCCTTGAAAAGCTTATATTGATTAAGAAGGAAGAGAAGAATGAAGAAAGTTGTATATGATTGTGACAATACTTTTGGGATTAAAAATTGTGATGTGGATGATGGATTAGCATTATTGTATTTACTTGGTTGTGGAGAGGTTGAGCTTTTGGGCATAACTTCGACTTATGGCAATTCAAAGACAGATATTGTGTATCACAATACAATTCGTATGGTGAAGGAATTGGAACTTGGTCATATTCCAATTAAAAAAGGAGGAGAAAAGGCGGGAGAAGTGGAGCACGAGGCAGGGAATTTTTTGGCAGAAATGGCAAGAAAGTATGAAAAAGAATTGTCCATTCTTGCAACAGGATCTTTAACGAATCTTTGGGCGGCTTGGAAGATTGATCCACAGTTTTTTGACCATGTCAAGGAAGTTGTTTTAATGGGAGGAATTACCGAACCACTAGTTTTTCAGAAAAAGGTGATGGATGAGTTAAATTTTTCCTGTGATCCAGAGGCAAGTTATACTGTTCTTACAAAGGCAAAAAATGTGGCTACGGTGACAGGAAATGAGTGTCTAAAAATTTTATTTAGGGCAGAAGAGTATAGGGAAAAAATTTTAAAGTTGAATACAAGAAAGGCAGAGTTTATCTACAATAGTATCATTGGGTGGTTTGACTACAATATGGATTATTATGGAATAGATGGTGCATATAATTGGGATGTCTACTCAGCAGTCTATCTTGTCCATCCTGAATTATTTGAGGACCAATATTGTGAAATGGATTTATCAAAGGAAGATTTAAAGAGAGGATATTTGCGGATTTCTCGGAATGGAACAAATGTAGTAAATCTTCCAAAATTTGTGAAATCTGATGAAATACGAAGGGAAATTTATCGCGCTTGGAATAAAATGATTGTATAATTTGCTTAAAAATGCTATAATTTTACCACATGATATTATGTAATAATGGAGGGAAAAATGAAAAAGAGAGTAGTATTTGTGAGTATGGCAATGGCGGCAGCATTGCTCACGGCCTGTGGGGGAACACAAAAATCAGAGACTACAACAGCACAGACAACAGTACAAACAACGGCAGGACAGAGCACAGAGGCACAGACAGCAGCAGTAAGTGCAGAAAATACAAGTAGCACACAGACAGTGGATAAGCAAAAAGTATATGTGAGTGCAGAATGGGTTAAATCTGTGATTGATGGCAAGCAACCGGAATCTAGCGATTATAAGATTATTGAAGTTGCTTGGGGCAAGGAAAGTGATGACAAGGCCTATACAAAGGGACATATTCCAGGGGCATATCATCTCAATACAGACGATCTTGAGTCAGATAAGGATTGGAATCTTCGTACACCAGAAGAAATTGGAAAGCTTTGGCTAGTTATGGCATTACAAAGGATACGACAGTGATTCTCTATGGTGCAGATGGTGTGGATTCTGCAGACGACCGAGCAGCATTTGCTTTTCTTTGGGCCGGTGTAGAGAATGTCAAGTGCTTAGATGGAGGATTTAAGGCTTGGGAAAAGGCTGGATACAATGTAGAAACAACTTCAAATAAACCTGTGGCGACAACAAAGGATTTTGGTGTAAAGATTCCAGCACATCCAGAGTATGTTATGGATATTGAGACAGTAAAGAAGAAGTTGGCAGATGATCCAAACTTTAAGTTGGTATCTATTCGAAGCAAGGATGAGTTCGATGGAAAGACGAGTGGATATTCCTATATCGACCGTGCTGGAGAGCCAGATGGTGCAATTTGGGGACATGACACAGATGATGGCTCTTATACCAATGCAGATGGAACGACAGTAAAAATCGACACATTGGAAAAATATCTTGGTGAATCAGGTGCATCTATGAAAAATGACCTTTCATTCTATTGTGGAACAGGTTGGAGAGCGGCAGTTCCATTCCTCATTGCTTATGAAAATGGCTACAAGAATATTTCAGTGTATGACGGCGGATGGTATCAGTGGCAGATGGATCCAAATGATAAGGTTCAGCTTGGGGATCCAAAGTCTGGAAATATGAAAGAAGTGACTGTAAAAGACCTTACCACAGATAAGGCAAAGAAAAAGTAGATAGAATAGAAAAAAGGCTGATGTTTAACTTTGAGATGGACATCAGTCTTTTCTCATAGGAGATAAAAATGAAAAAGTGTTGTCGATCATTACGATAGTTTTAGAGGTATTGTTTTTGGTGGGAGCAGGAATTATACGCTATTTCACAGAGAGAAAGATGGGAATGGCAAGGCATATGGTCTATATGACAAGAAAGTGGAGTGAGGTTGTACCACTGGAAGTTTTACGCTATGTGGTTCCGATTGTGCTGATTATTTTCTGTATTTTTTCTTGTCGATATTTTGTGGGAGTAAAAAAGACAGCAAGAAGGATAGTCGCCTTTGCTGTCACTGCAATATTTTGCATCGCTTATATTGTGTATTTTATTTATGGATTTATTCAATCCCAGAGAGATTTTTTTGAAGTTGGATTATTGCTTTCTATTGCATTACTACTTCAGATCATAAGATTGTGGATATTGATGTTGGGGAAAAAATAATGAAAAATAAGAAGTTATACATTTTTATTGGGATTATTCTTTTGCTTCTTGTTGCAAATCACTTTTTGGGATTTTCAAAATATTTTACATCAGGAAAACTAATGGAAGATTTACAGGTGGTGGTGAAACAGAATTTGGCTCTTGCAATATTGATTTATGTCATTGCGACAGTGGTAGGTTGTGTGGTTTTGGCTTTGCCAGGAATTAGTTTTGCAGTGATTGCCGGTGTGCTCTTTGGGCCATGGCTTGGCACGGTTTGTTGTATTGTGGCCGTAAGCCTTGGGGCAATGGCTTCATTTTTGGCAGGGCGGTATTTTTTGCAGGATTCTATTCGACCGCTTGCAATGAAGAATACATATATTCGAAAGTGGCTGTTTGAAGGAGGAAAACAAAATAAGATTCTTATTTTGATGATTACAAGACTTCTGCCCATTTTTCCCTATAATTTGCAAAATTTTGCGTATGGAATTACGGATATTGGATTTATTGATTTTAGTTTATATTCTTTTATCTTTATGCTTCCTGGAACAGCGATGTATACGATTGCCAGCGCAGGGGTTGCCAGTCAAAAAAATCGTTGGTTCTATATTGCAATTGCTGTGGTCATTGCCCTAGCTCTTTTTCCAAGTGTTCGCTATGTGAGGAGGAAGTATATTGAAAAATAGAGATGGAAGCATTCAAAGTTGTATTCATTGCCATAAATGTCAAAAAAATTGTAAATTTTTGACAAAATATGGAATAGATATTGGAGATGAAGAGAAATTGAGGGAATTGGCCTATCACTGTTTCTTGTGCGGACGCTGTACTCAAGTCTGTCCAATGCAAATTGATGGTAGAGCGGAAGTATTAAAAATGCGACAAGAGAATGGAAGTGTATCAGGGTATTCTTGGTTACTTTTGGAAAAGAAGAACTATCTTTTTAAAAATTATAGTGGAGCAGAGGCAAAGAGGGTCATTTTTCCAGGATGTAATTTTCCTTCGTTTTATCCAAAGACGACACGCCATTTGATAGAGCTATTGCATGAAAAGATAGGAGCTGGAGTGGCCTTTGATTGTTGTGGAAAGCCAGTAGCAGAACTTGGGTTAGTGACAGAGGAGAAAACTATTATTCAGAGAATACAGAAAAAAATTGAGGAATGTGGGATTGAGGAAATGATTATGCTTTGTCCCAATTGCTATGATTTTTTGTCTGGAAAGCTCAAGGCAAAGATTACAATGGTGTATGATGTCTTAACTGAGCTTGGGATTGGAGAAAAGATTGAAGAAGGAGTAAAACTTTTCCCACCATGCCCACAGAGAGAGAGAACGGAATTGTTGACTTCGGCTTGTCAATTTATTTCTACAACGCCAGAACAGATAGAAGACATTCAATGTTGTGGACTGGGTGGCTGTGCGGCCATGAAGGAAAGAGAATTGGCCAAGGAACTTTCCTCTGGAATCCAAAATGAGAATCAACCAGTTTACACCTATTGTGCCACCTGTGCTGGGAATTTCCATCGAAATGGCTCTGATGTAAACCATATTTTGCCCAAAATTTTGGGTACAGATGAACAAGCAGATATTTCAGCATCATTGATGAATAGGGCAAAAATGAAATTTTTTAAGATGAGGAAGAAAAAATGAAAGAAAAAAAGAGAATCATTTTACTTGTTGTTTTATTTGCTTTTGTTTTGACCTTTTTCTTTGTGCCACAAGTCAATCGCATAATGAAAGAAATTTTTCGTGTTTTTGCTACGGGGGATTTTCGAGTTTTGAGAGATTTTGTAGCTCACTATGGCGGCTATGCAGCATTGGTTTCCTTTTTGTTGATGGTGTTTCAGTCCTTGGCAGCACCCTTACCTGCTTTTTTAATTACCTTTGCCAATGCAAATCTCTTTGGATGGTGGAGGGGAGCCATTCTTTCGTGGTCATCAGCTATGGCAGGGGCTACCATCTGCTTTTATGTGGCTCGAATTCTTGGAAGAGATGCAGCAGAAAAGTTGACGAGTAAGGTGGGAATGGGTCAAATTGAAGAATTTTTCAAAAAATATGGAAAAAATACAGTTTTAATTTGTCGCTTGCTTCCATTTGTTTCTTTTGACTATGTCAGTTATGCGGCTGGTTTAACTTCGATGAGTTTTTGGTCATTTTTTGTTGCCACAGGAATTGGGCAGCTGCCAGCAACCCTAGTTTATTCCTATGTTGGAAGCTTTTTGACAGGGGGAGCAAAAATTATGGTAACTGGACTTTTTATTTTATTTGCTCTTTCTGCATCGGTTATGATGCTTCGTCATATTTATCAGGGAAGGAAGAAAAATGAGAAATAATGCATTGATTATATTTACACGAGTTCCTATAGAGGGAAGGACAAAGACAAGATTAATGCCTTATTTAACAGGAATTCAGGCAGCAAAGCTTCATGCAGCGATGTTAAAAGATATTCAAGAGAGGATAGACAAGGTAGAGGCTGATGTCTTTGTATTTCATACTCCAGAAGATATCCATGGTTTGTTACATGAGATATTTTTTCGAGCGAAGGATTTTTTCCTTCAAGAGGGAAATGATTTAGGGGAGAGAATGAATCGTGCTTGCAGTAAGATTTTGAATTTGGGCTATCAAAAGATTGTATTAATAGGGACAGATGTTCCTATGATCACAGAAAGAGAGATTGCTAGGGCATACCAAAAATTAGATTTTAGTGATGTGGTATTTGGACCAAGTGAAGATGGTGGCTATTATCTTGTGGGGATGAAAAGGAAATTTCCCATTATTTTTGAAAAACAAGCTTATGGAGAGGGAAAAGTTCTGGCACAGACAAGAAGTCGACTGCATAGAGAGGGAGTTTCTTCGAGTTTAGTTCGGACGCTATTTGATATTGATGAAAGAAAAGATGTCGATCAATATCGAATGGCGGCAGTAAAAGACAAAGATATCCAAAGGATGGCAACATTTTGTTGTCTGCAAAATTTTTTAAAAGTTTCTGTCATTGTTCCCATCTACAATGAAGAGAGTACAATTCTTTCACTAAAGGAGCAACTGTATAAAGTAAAGGATCAAGCGGAGATTATTTTTGTAGATGGACAAAGCACAGATCACACCTTGCAGCTTTTAGGCGATGAGTTTGTGGTTTTACAATCGAAAAAGGGAAGGGCGGCACAGATGAATTTGGGAGCAAAATACAGCACAGGTGATATTTTGTTCTTTTTACACTGTGACAGTATACTTCCAGAGGATTTTTTACAGCAGATTAAGGAAGTGGCAAAGGCACATCTTGCTGGTTGTTTTGGCATTGCATTTGATACAAAGAGTGTATTGATGAAAATTTGTCAAATTATTTCAAATCATCGAATTGAGGATAGGAAAGTGATGTTTGGAGATCAGGGCATTTTTATCTGGCGGGAATTATTTGAAGAGATGGGTGGATATCAAGAGTTGCCAATTATGGAGGATTATCAATTTTCTTTGGATTTAAAGGAAAGAAGGGTGAAACTTGGAATTGCAAGAAAGAGAATTTATACTTCTGATCGGAGGTTCCCAAAGAGTACGATGGGCAAGTTAAAAATAATGTGGAAGATGAATCGATTGAGAAAATTATATCGTGATGGTGCGAGTATTGAAAAAATTCACCGAGCATACAAGGATGTAAGATGATGAAAAGGATAAAGGGATTGGAAGAATATGTGCAATGGAGTGTTTATCGTCAAGCACTCGGATTGCCCGAGGATCACGAAGAACAGTATGAGCTCTTGGCACAGGGGGAGTATAATATCAATTACTTTTTTGTGCATCCAATAACACGGAAACGCTTGATTTTGAGACTAAATACAGCAAGTCAAATGCACCTAGAAAATCAGATTGAATATGAGCATCAAACTTTGAAGTTTTTGGAAAATTCAGGTCATACACCGAAAGTGTACTACTGTGATGGAAGCAAACAAAAGCTAATGTATGGTGTGTTGGTAATGGAATTTTTAGATGGAAAAAGTTTAGATTATACGAAAGATGTTCAGGTAGGATTGAGAATTTTATCGGATATTCATGCAATAAAAGTTCCAGAGAATACCCATCTTTTGCGACCAAAGAGTGGTCCAGAAGCAATGCTTTTGGAGTGCAGAAATATGTTTATTCAGTATAAGAAATCAAGTCTTTGTGAGAAAAAAATACAATCCAGAGTGGAGAAGATGCTTGACGCAATGGGAGAGAGAATAAAAGCAGTAAAGATGATCAGTCCATACTTGTGTTGTATTAATACAGAGTTGAATAATACGAACTTTTTAATCAATCCTCAAGGGCAAAATAGTCTCATTGATTGGGAAAAGCCACTCTATGCAGATCCTGCACAGGATATTGGTCATTATTTGGCACCAACGACTTCTTTTTGGAAGACAGACATTATTTTTGACTTTCTACAAATTGAAGAGTATATTGAGCATTATATTGAAGAGGTCAATGGAAGATTTGACTGTACAGGTTTGAGGGAGAGAATAATGAACTATATTCCCCTCAATTGTATGAGAGGCTTGACATGGTGTGCAATGGCCTGGGTAGAATATCATCAACCAAATCGAGCCATTTTCAATGTAGATACCTATGAAAAGTTGAGTAAGTACTTAAGTGATCCATTTCTTTCTAAAATTGAAGAATTGGTTCTTTATTGACAAATCTTTTTTGGATCATTAGAATTAAGAAGGGCGTTAGGGGCGAAGTCTTCTGACGCTTATTTATTTTAGTGGGAGGAAAAGTGATGGTAAAGTATGTGTTTGTTACAGGTGGAGTAGTATCAGGGCTTGGAAAGGGAATTACGGCAGCTTCTCTTGGGCGTTTGCTAAAGGCAAGAGGGTACCGTGTGACGATGCAAAAATTTGATCCCTATATTAATATGGATCCAGGGACAATGAATCCAATCCAACATGGAGAAGTTTTTGTCACCGAAGATGGTACAGAGACAGATCTTGATTTGGGGCATTATGAGCGGTTTATCAATGAAAATCTAGATAAAAATTCCAATGTAACAACAGGAAAAATCTATTGGTCAGTGCTCAATAAGGAGCGCCATGGAGATTATGGCGGAACAACCGTGCAGGTCATCCCACATATTACAAATGAGATTAAGAGTCGCATCTACAGGGAAAAATGTGAGAGTGAGCAGATGACGATTTCCATTATTGAAATTGGTGGAACCGTTGGGGATATTGAAAGTCAGCCATTTTTGGAGTCAATTCGTCAATTTCAGGCAGAGGTGGGAAGGGACAATGCTATTGTTATAGAGGTGACACTCGTTCCTTATATCAAGGCTTCTGGGGAGCTAAAGACAAAGCCAACGCAGATGAGTGTAAAGAGCTTACAGAGTATGGGAATTTGGCCAGATATTTTGGTATGTCGCTCAGACTATCCAATTGAGGATGGGATGAGAGAAAAAATTGCACAATTTTGTAATGTAAAGAAGGAGCATGTATTACAAAATTTGGATGCCAATTCGCTCTATGAAGTGCCACTGATGATGGAGGAAGAAAATCTTGCTAAGGCAGTATGTGAATGTTTAAAGATTGATTGCCCAGAGCCAGACTTGACAAGATGGAAACAGATAGTTCATAATCTGCACAATACAGAATATGATGTGACCATTGCCCTTGTGGGAAAATATGTTGAATTGCATGATGCCTATTTGAGCGTGGTGGAAGCTCTCAATCACGCGGCCATTCAGGCAAAGACGAAAGTTCATATTCGCTGGATTGATTCAGAAAATGTGAATCCAGACACAGTGGAGGAGTATTTGCATGATGTCGATGGAATTTTGGTACCAGGTGGATTTGGCACCCGTGGCATTGAGGGAATGGTTCAGGCCATTCAATATGCAAGGACAAAGAAGATTCCATTTTTGGGGCTTTGTCTTGGAATGCAACTTTCCATTGTAGAATTTGCAAGGCATGTCCTTGGGCTTCACGATGCATCGAGTGTAGAGTTTGATCCAGAGACCAAGAATCCAGTGATTCACTTGATGCCAGAACAGGAGGGAGTAAAAAATCTAGGAGGAACATTGAGACTTGGTTCCTATCCTTGTGTGCTGAGTGAGGGAAGCATTGCCTATGCACTGTATGGAAAAAAAGAAATTACAGAGCGCCATAGACATCGCTATGAGGTCAATAATGACTATGTAGCGAAATTTGAGGAGGCGGGAATGAGTGTTTCAGGCAAGTCACCAAGTGGAAGAATTGTAGAAATGATTGAGTTAAAGGATCATCCATTTTTTGTGGCCACACAGGCACATCCTGAGTTTAAGTCAAGACCAGATGTCATTCATCCTCTATTTGCTGGGCTCATTGGTGCGGCATTGGAAATGAGAGCACAATAAAACAACAAATATCTTGTAAAAATAAACAAACGGACGCAACCAAAATGGTTATGTCCGTTTGTTTGTTTATTTTGTGGTATTCGGATTGTGAACCGTATATTTAATTTGACTCAACAAGAGCAACAATATCATCGGCCATCTTCTCAAGGGCTGCCACTTGATCTTCCTTTAGAGAAGACTTAATCGTGAGCATATCATCCATAATGGTGATATGCTTCATTGCAGCGAAGATCTCCTTCATTGTCTTTCCAGCAGTAACAGCCCAAGTACCATTTTCGATAATGGCAACGGTCCTCTTTTGGAAGTTATGAAGTCGCAAGTCATTTAAGAAGTCTTCCATAGGAGTGAACACACTTCCATTGTAGCTGGCTGAGGCAAATACAAGGGCCTTTGCACGGAAACATTCAGAAACAAGATAGGACTTGTCGATACCGGCAACATCATACATCTTGATATGTTTTAAGTTGCGCTTTGCAAGTTCATTTGCAAGATACATTGCTGCATTTTCTGTATTGCCATAAACTGATCCATAGAAAATGACAACCTCATCATCTTCTGGTGTGTAAGTTGCCCACTTGGAATATTTTTCTACAAACCAAGTGATCTTCTTTGGTTCTCTCCAAATTGGACCATGGAGTGGGAAGAGGTATTCAATGTCAAGTCCAGCAGCCTTATTGAGGAGGGCTTGAACCTGAATGCCGTATTTTCCAACAATGTTAGTGTAATATCTTCTTGCCTCATCCAATAATTCTGTCTCAAAATTTACCTCATCGGCATAGAGATTTCCACTGAGGGCACCAAAAGTACCAAAAGCGTCTGCAGAGAAAAGTGCTTTTGAAGTGGAGTCATAGGTGACCATAACTTCTGGCCAATGAACCATTGCAGCAGTATAGAAGGCGAAATTGTGCTTTCCTGAGCAAAGACAATCGCCTTCCTTCACTTCCATAGTGCGACCTGCAAGGTCAAAAGTGAAGAACTGTCGAATCATCTGGAATGTCTTTGCATTTCCAATGATTGTGGTTTCTGGGTGGCGAAGAACAACCTCGGATAGAGTAGCTGCATGATCTGGCTCCATATGGTTGACAATCACATAATCGAGTGGCCGACCATGGAGAACATTTTCTACATTCTCAAAAAAAGCCTTACTGACAGATGCATCCACTGTATCTAAGAGAACAGTCTTTTCATCCATTACAAGATAAGAGTTGTAGGAAACGCCATTTGGAATAGGATATACATTTTCAAAAAGGTGAAGTCTCCTGTCACTAGCTCCTACATAGTAGATATCATCAATAATGTTTCTTGCCTGATGCATTTTAATCCTCCTAAATATTGAAAAGTTATGATAGTATTATAGCATAGTATTGTGAGATAGGAAGTGTAGTATATAAATAAAAACATATTTTTTGGAGGCAGTGATGCGTGAAATATTGAAAGATATATTTATTAACGAAGTCAATTTAAAAATGAAGGATCCCCCATTTTTAAATTTGATTGTGGTCAAGGCAAGCCCGCGAAGTCTTCTGTTTGATACAGGAGTGACAAAAGTGGCAAGCGAGTCCTGTGCACAGGCATTGTATGATATGTTGGAAAGTCTAGGAATTGAGATCAAAGACCTAGACTGTTTTATTTCACATGCACATCCAGACCACATTGGGCTGGCAAAAGAATTGTCAGAAAAAGGGGCGACTATTTATGCCAATGCTGATGAAATGAAGGCATGGGATTCTCTGATTTATTATCAAGTGGCGGATGAAAAAAAGCGTGAGAGATTATTTCAAAGTGTAGGTTTGGAAAGAAAAAAGATTCCTGTTGTCTATGAAAAGATGTCAGAAACGGCAATGAGAGAGTTTTTCAATATGCCTTTTGCCAATTTTGAATTTACACCTATTCGGCCGGGGGATATGCTATCTTATGGGGAGTATTATTTTCAGGTTGTTTCACTTTCTGGTCATACGAAATACCAAATGGGATTGATGGATGAGGAAAAAAAGGTTATCTTTTGTGCCGACCACATTATGCAAAGAATTGTGCCCATTGTTGGGGCCATTGATGATGGAGAAAATGCCCTGGAATGCTATTTTCAGACGATGCGGTTTTTGAAAGAAAAGTGCAGGGGCTTTCTTTTTATTCCCTGTCATGGAGAGGAATTTAGAGATCTTGAAATTGAAGCGGATCGCATTGTCAATCATTATTTGAGTAAATGTCAATTAATGATTGATCTTCTTCGAAAGAAAGGAAAAAAAATGACGATTCGAGATATTGGGACAACGATTTATGGCAGGGATAGAGAGCATCCAGATATGAAAAAGTTTAGTTCCTGTCTACTGATTTGGGCAAAGACCTATGCCTGTCTTCTCTATATGAGAAATTTGGGCTTTGTTTTAGAAGAAGAGGTGGACGGAGTGCGGTACTGGTTCTATAATAAAAATGACAATGGTACAAAGTAATGGAAAATAATGTAAAGGAAGGATAGAAATATGGCAATAGATTTTAACCAAGAGGCACTAAAATTACATGAGGAACATAAGGGAAAGATTGGAGTCATCAGCAAGGTAAAGATTGAGACAAAGGATGATCTATCTACAGCTTATACCCCTGGTGTGGCCGAGCCTTGTAGAAAGATTCATGAGGACGAAAAAAATGTATGGAAATACACGGCAAAGTCAAATCTTGTCGCTGTAGTTTCGGATGGAACAGCGGTTCTTGGACTTGGAAACATTGGGGCAAAGGCGGCAATGCCTGTGATGGAGGGAAAGGCCGTGCTCTTTAAGAATTTCGGAAATGTGGATGCCTTTCCAATTTGTTTAGATACTCAGGACACAGAAGAGATTATTCAGACAGTAAAAAATATTGCACCATGCTTTGGTGGGATTAATCTTGAGGACATTGCTTCTCCAAAGTGCTTTGAAATTGAGCAAAGATTAGAGAAAGAACTAGAGATTCCTGTTTTTCATGACGATCAGCATGGTACAGCAATTGTGGTTACGGCAGCCTTGATTAATGCTCTAAAGGTTGTAAAAAAGGAACTTTCGGACATTAAAGTTGTGTTAAATGGACCAGGAAGTGCAGGAACGGCAATTATTAAGATGCTGATCGAAGTGGGTGTAAAGAATATCATTGCCTGTGATGAGCATGGCATTTTATATAAGTCAAGGGGCATTGGCATTGAGGATCATAAGGCCATGCTTTGTGAGATTACAAATCAGGATGATCTTCGCGGAAATCTTTCCGATGCTCTTGTGGATGCCGATGTCTTTATTGGTGTATCGGTTGCCAATTGTTTGACTAAGGATATGGTAGCGACAATGAAAGAAAATCCGATTGTGTTTGCAATGGCCAATCCAAATCCGGAAATTAGCTTTGATGATGCCAAGGAAGCTGGTGTGGCGGTAATGGGAACAGGAAGAAGTGATCGTCCAAATCAAATTAACAATGTGCTTGCCTTTCCAGGAATTTTTCGAGGTGCCCTTGATGCGGGGGCAAGGGACATCAATTATGAAATGAAAAAGGCGGCAGCTTATGCGATTGCGGAGTTGGTGACCGAAGATAAGTTGTGTGCAGATTACATTATTCCATCCGCACTGGAAGAGGGAGTGGCCGAACATGTCGCTAAGGCTGTGGCTGAGGCTGCTGTTACAAGCGGTGCCATAAGAAAATAAAAAACTATTGATTTTTTTTTGACGAATAGTATAATAAGGCTGTAAGTCAAGAAAAAATTAAAGTGAGGAAATTATCATGGCAGGAAGATTGAAATTGATGCGTGCACCATTGCGCTACATTCAAGGATTGGATGCACTTTGTTCGTTTCATAAGGAATTGGGCGATTTGGGAAATCGCTGGCTCTTTATTTGTTCAAACAGTGGACATAAGGCGTGTCACGACAAGATCGAATCAAGTTTTGCTGGAGAGAACGATTATAGAAGGTATGAAATTTTTGGTGGTGTATCCAGCACAGGCGAAATCGAAAGATGAGAAAGATTGTCGCTGAAGATAAAATCGATGTTGTTGTAGGTATTGGTGGTGGCTCAGCCATTGATACAGCAAAGGCGGTTGCATACTATGAGAAATTGCCAGTGGCTGTAGTGCCAACAGTAATTGCGACAGATGCACCTTGCACGGGACTTTCAGTTATTTATAATGACGATTATAGTTTTGATCGCTATTTGTTCTATCCAGATAATCCACATGCCGTTATTGTCGATAGTCAAGTTATTGCAGAGGCACCAGTGAGCTTTTTGATTGCTGGAATGGGCGATGCACTGGGAACATATTTTGAGGCCAGAATTTGTGCAAAGTATGATGCTCCAAGTCTTGAAAATGGTGGCGTAACTCTTTCTGCCATGGCACTTGCCAAGCTTTGCTATGAGACATTAAAAACTTATGGAAAAGCAGCAGTTGCTTCTTGTGAGAACAATGTGGTTACTCCAGAGCTCGCAGCAATTATTGAGGCCAATGTCTATTTGTCTGGCGTAGGTGCAGACAATGGTGGTTTGGCTTGTGCCCATTCTTTCTATAATGGTGTGACAGCACTTGGTGGACATACAGCCCCACATGGTTGCTGTGTGGCCTTGGTACATTGGTTCAATTGATTCTTGAGGGTGCAACTAAGGAAGAGTTTAAGGAAGTTCAGGATTTTTGCTTAGAAGTTGGACTTCCAGTGACCTTGGCAGAAATAGGATTAGATATCAATGACAAAGAGGCATTGATGAAGGTGGCAGAAGCCGCATGTGTGGAAGGAGAGACCATCCACAACATGATTCCAGATGTCTCAGCAAAAGAACTTTACAACGCAATGATTACCTGTGATGTATTGGGACGCGAGGCAAAGGAAGCAAAGTAAGTCAGAAACAAATAAATCAATATTTTATATGCAGAGTAGACTCGAATGCGTTAAGTGTCGGCTGAACAGGGAGTTGTCAGTCGGACGAAGCCAAAAGGTGCGGTATTCGGGTCGCATCCCGCTGCAAAGTAGATAGCAAAAGCTATCTCCCTTGTAGTATGTGGCAAAAATCTGCAAAGGAGGTAGCTTTTATGTTTAGAGAATCATTAGAAGAGTTAAAAAAGACAAGAACCATCACAATTTGTGGTCTATTTGCAGCTATGTCTTGTCTGATGGGGTCATTTACCATTCGCATTGGAAATATACTAAAGATTGGTTTTTCTGGTCTTATCAATGAGTTAGTTTCCATGTTTTTTGGCCCTGTGGTAGGTGGTGTGTTTGGTGGTATGACCGATGTGCTGAAATATATTCTTAGACCAGATGGAGCATTTTTGATTGGAATGACACTCAATAGTGCATTGGCCGGCGTGATTTATGGCATATTTTTGTATAAGAAAAAGATTTCATTTTGGCGGATTTTGGTTGCAGGAGTTGTTGTTGGTTTCCTTTGTAATATTATCATTACTACTTGGTTGTTGGTTCCACTTACAGGAAAGGGATTTTTTGTCATGTTGCCAACTCGCCTGCTGAAAAATGTTGTGATGATACCGATTAATGCATTCATCTTTTACTTGCTTCAGCAAGGGCTAGTTACGGCAAAAGTGCACAGAGCTATTTAGGCAAGAAATATAGATGCTAGACGAAAATGGAAATAAGTTCTATAATATATCTTATAGAACTTATTTTTTTTGAGGAGATTTTTAGTATGAGTGAAAGTTGTAATAGCAATTGCGGATCCTGTGCACAAAGTTGTAGCTCAAGGAAGGCACCGATGGATTTGCGTGCACAACTTGCTAAGGAGAGCAAGGTAAAAAAGGTTATTGGCATTGTCAGTGGAAAGGGCGGAGTTGGTAAGTCTTTGACAACGACAATGATGGCAGTAAAGACAAGAGCTAAGGGATTTCGCACAGCCATTTTGGATGCAGATATTACAGGTCCTTCGATTCCAAAGGCCTTTGGTATTGAGGGAAAGATTGGTGTGACAGACAGTGGATTGATGGTTCCAGCAACCTCATCGACTGGAATTTCCATTTTGAGTTCCAATCTTTTGTTGGACAATCCAACAGATCCGGTGATTTGGAGAGGTCCTGTTGTTGCTGGTGTGGTAAAGCAATTTTGGAGTGAGGCACTCTGGGAGGACATTGACTATATGTATGTCGATATGCCACCGGGAACTGGTGATGTTCCATTGACAGTGTTTCAGTCCCTCCCTGTCGATGGCATTATTATTGTGACAAGCCCACAGGAATTGGTCTCGATGATTGTGGCCAAGGCTGTCAATATGGCGAATAAGATGAACATTCCAATTCTTGGTGTTGTGGAGAATATGAGCTATTTTGAATGTCCTGATTGTGGCAAGCGTCATGCCATTTTTGGAGAAAGTCACATTGATGAGATTGCAAAGGAATATGGCTTAGAGGTACTTGCTAAACTTCCAATCAATCCAGCCATTGCTCAGGCTGTGGATGAAGGAAGGGCAGAGTACTTAGATGCCCCTTGGCTCGACAAGGCAGTGGAAAAGGTAGTTGGTGGCAATTAATTAGCAAAAGTTAGGAAAGAAAGTCAGGAATAGATCATGAAAATGGAAACAAATCCAAATAGTGAATTGATCCAATCCATTGTCTCTACGCCCAATTTGGCCGAAGTGCCAAAGGAGGTCTTTGACAATGGATATGAGTTTCAGCAGGCCATGATGATGTATAATTGTGCCATTCGTGAAGTGAAGACAAAGTTAGAAGTGCTCAATGATGATTTGACAGTGAGAAATAGTAGAAATCCCATAGAAGTCATTAAATCTAGGGTGAAAAAGCCAAAGAGCATTGTAGAAAAACTAAAGCGGAAAGGGCATCCTGTAACTATTCAGGCAATGATGGATAAACTCGATGATATTGCAGGGGTTCGTGTCATTTGCTCATTTATTGATGATATTTATGATGTTGCAGATATGTTGCGTCAACAAGATGATGTCTCTGTAATTGCAATTAAAGATTATATTAAGGCACCAAAGGACAATGGGTATCGTTCCTATCATATGATTATTGAAATTCCTGTATTTTTTTCAGATCGCAAGCAGATGATGAGAGTTGAAGTTCAAATTCGAACGATTGCAATGGATTTTTTTGGGCAAGCTTAGATCATCAATTGCAATACAAAAAAGAAATTAAAGATGCAAAGGAGATTGGAGAGGACTTGCGACAATGTGCCGAAGTGATTGGAGACATTGACGCAAGGATGCTCTCCATTCGCCAGCGTCTAGAGATGCAAGAGGCCGAATAGAGCACAAAAAAGCCAGCTAAGGGAAATTTCTTAGTTGGCTTTTTTATATTTAGAGTCCTTCAACAATTTCAAAGAGCAATTTCTCTGTGTCTTCCCAGCCAAGGCAAGGATCGGTAATCGATTTTCCATAGATGTGTTCCTCAACTTTTTGGCAACCTGGCACGAGGTAACTTTCAATCATTACACCTTTGACAAAGTTTGCAATCTCCTCTGAATGTCTGCGTGAGTGGAGAACTTCCTTGACAATTCGAATTTGCTCCATATATTGCTTGTTGGAGTTGGAGTGGTTGGCATCGACAATCACTGCAGGATTTAAGATATTTCTCTCAGCATAGAGATCATGCAATAGCTTTAAATCCTCAAAATGGTAGTTTGGCATTGTCTGACCGTGCTTATTTACAGCTCCTCGAAGAATGGAATGAGTTAGAGGATTTCCACTGCTCTTTACTTCCCAGCCAGAGTACATAAATTCATGGCTTTGTTGTGCAGCATAGACGGCATTTAACATGACAGAAAGGTCACCGCCCGTTGGATTTTTCATACCCACAGGAACATCACAGACACTAGAGGTCAAGCGGTGCTGCTGATTTTCTACAGAACGAGCACCCACAGCAATGTAGCTCAATAAATCATCAAGGTAGCTTAAGTTGTCTGGGTAGAGCATCTCGTCAGCAGTAAACATACCTGTCTCCTCAATGACATGTAGGTGCAGCTTTCTAATTGCAATAATGCCGTCATGCATATTTGGCTTTTTTTTTCTGGGTCAGGCTGATGAAGCATACCCTTATAGCCCTCACCTGTTGTTCTAGGCTTATTGGTATAGATTCTAGGGATAATGATTAATTTATCTGATAATTGGTTTCTAACCTTATTTAATTTGTGGGCATAATCGAGCACGGCATCTTCATTGTCTGCAGAACAAGGTCCAATGACAACGATAAATTTATTGCTCTTTCCAGTGATGGCATCAGCTACCTCCTTGTCAAAGGCCGCCTTCTTAGCTGCAAGCTCACTTGAAAGTGAAAATTCTTTCTTGATTTCTTCTGCAGTTGGCAAAAGATTAATATATTTTAAACTCATAAAATTCCTCCTTTTTAATATGGTAAGATTATATGCTATATGGAGAAAAGATGCAAGAACTATTTCACTTTAAATTGATACAACTTTAAATCTAACAAGTATCTGCGTATTGACGAGGTTTTTTGGATTTGTTATACTTTGCTCATATATGTATACTATGGGAAAGAGGGCACAAGATAATGAATTGCTATGAAGAATTAAAAGCAAGAGGGTTGATCGCACAGACAACGAATGAAGAAGAAATTTCAAAGCTGGTTAATGAGGGAAGAGCGACATTTTATATTGGATTTGATCCAACAGCTGATTCTTTACATGTGGGACATTTTATGGCTCTTTGCTTGATGAAGAGGTTACAAATGGCAGGAAATAAGCCAATCGCATTGGTGGGTGGCGGAACAGGAATGATTGGTGACCCATCGGGAAGAACAGATTTGAGAAAAATGATGACGGTAGAGACCATTGACCACAATTGCAATCGCTTTAGAGAGCAAATGAGTCGATTTATCGAGTTTGGAGAGGGAAAGGCCTTGATGGTCAACAATGCAGATTGGTTGAGAGACCTCAACTATATGGAATTTATTCGAGACATTGGACCACATTTTTCTGTCAACAATATGCTCCGTGCAGAGTGCTATAAGAATAGAATGGAAAAGGGACTGTCCTTTTTGGAGTTTAACTATATGATTTTGCAGAGCTATGATTTTTATATGCTCTATCAAAAGTATGGTTGTAATATGCAATTTGGTGGTGACGATCAGTGGTCAAATATGCTTGGCGGAACAGAGTTAATTCGAAGAAAACTTGGAAAGGATGCCCATGCAATGACCATCACATTGCTCTTAAATTCTGAAGGCAAGAAGATGGGAAAGACTGTGGGTGGTGCTGTGTGGCTTGACCCAGAAAAGACTTCACCATATGATTTTTATCAGTATTGGAGAAATGTGGGCGATGCCGATGTATTGAAATGTCTTCGTATGCTCACCTTTTTGCCACTTGAGCAAATTGATGAGATGGACAAGTGGGAGGGAGCACAATTAAATGAGGCGAAAAAGATTCTTGCTCGTGAGTTGACCACTCTTGTTCATGGGGAAGAAGAGGCGAAAAAGGCCGAGGAGGCGACGCAGGCTCTCTTTGGTGGAAATGGTGCGACAGCAAATGCTCCAACGGTTACACTTTCAGATGAAGATTTTTTGGATGGACAGATTGACATTTTATCCATTTTAGTAAAGGCTGAGCTTGCACAGAGTCGATCAGAGGCGAGAAGAAATGTTGAACAGGGCGGTGTCAGTGTCGATGGCGATGTGGTCAAAGACATCAAGACAAGCTATGCAGCAGATGTATTTGTTGGAGAGGGTGTGCTTGTAAAGCGTGGAAAGAAAAAGTTTTGTAGAGTAGTGAAGTAGAGAAATCAACGAGTTAAAGCATATAGTCCGTAACATTTGTTACGGACTGTATCTGCATAATCGCTTATGATAGAGAAACAGTAAAGAGATCATAACAAAAATATAGATAGGAGAATAGTAATGACAATTACAAAGGATATGTTACTTGGAGATATTTTGAGAGAGAAGCCAGAGTCAGCAGACACATTGATGCAGGTGGGAATGCACTGCTTAGGTTGCCCATCTTCACAGATGGAGTCATTGGAAGAGGCCTGCATGGTACATGGACTTGATGTAGATGAAGTATTGGAGTTTTTAAACGACGCAGACGCAAAATAGGGAGAATAAAATGAGTGCATTTTTGGGACCAATTCATATTTGGTTATTTGAAAAGATTAAGTTTCAGGAGAATTTAAATAAGCATTTGATTGAGATGGCCGCAGTGAAGGGCTACAATAAGGAAAAGCTTGCAGAGGTTGATTCTATCTGTGGGGTATTGGAAGAAGGAGAATTGGCGGATTTAATTGATGGAATGAATATTCATGGTTGGTTACAAGAGAGAATTTCCATTGTAGAGAGAAGATTAGCCTATATTACAAAATCAATTATTGAGGAAGACCAGACACATTTTGCAGATATTCTTGAAGTGGCTAAGGCCATTGGCGAGGAGAAAAAGCCAAAGGGATTGATCACAGCAAAGGAAGGTTATACCCTTTTGGAAGATCTATTGGTGAGCGGAATGCCTTGTGATCGTGTCAATATGGTTGTTGCTGATGATGGGGACAGCTTGACATGGGAGCAGACCATAGATATTCACAAGCAATATTGGGATCAATTTGATATTGATGTCAAATATTATTACGAGATTAGAAATGCAATTATTGAAGGTATTTTTGATGGAAGTGATCTTTCCTATGAGAAGGAGCCAGCAAATCAATTCACATTGAGAAAGAGGTAGGAATGTACGGTATTGAGCTTTTGGTTGCAGAGCATGAGAAAATTCTTGAATTTACAGGATTTTTAAAAGGGGTTTGCTGTGGGCTTTTAGAGGGCAAGGAAGTTGATCTGCCATTGATGAGAGAGTGCGTGGCTTTTGGAAGAAATTATGCGGATAAGCACCACCATGGCAAGGAGGAGCAGATTCTATTTCGAGTGATGCTCGAGAAATTGGGGCCTGTCGCAGAAAAATTGGTTCGCAATGGAATGCTGGTAGAGCACGACCTTGGAAGATTGCATATGAATTGTCTGACAGAGGCTCTAGATGCCTATGAAAAGTCACCTTCAACCTGTGCAAAGTTAGACATTATTATTCATGCAGGTGGTTATGCAGAGCTTTTGAAACGTCATATTGACAAGGAAAATGCGGTAGTTTATACATTTGCAGAGCGTGCGCTGAGTGACGAAGACAAAGAGAAAATTAATGTAGAAACAAAGGAATTTGAGGCAGAGAAGGATCAAGCAGAAAAAAGAGATGCATTTGAAGCTTGGTTAGATGCACATAAAAAATAGGGGCAGCAAGCCCCTATTTTTATGCGAAAATATGAACTTACTTATATTCCATCGTCACACTGGCGATGGAAATATCTGCTCCTTGAGTTAAGGTTTCAAGTTCATCTTGATTTAGGCTTTTTAGGCTGCGATTATAATAGATTTCATCATAAAATAGGGGATCGAGGTCAATGTCTTCCTTTTCGTAGACAATATCCACCATATCCCAGGTATCATTTTGCCAAATAAAGACACCTTGTTCATCGAGATTGGCATTGTAAAAAAGAGCTAGAAAGTCAGCAAAGTTGGTTATATGGAATTGACTTGACACCTTTTTGATGCGTTCTCCCTGTTGATATTCATTTTTATATTGAGCAATGGTCTCATCATCTAAATAAACTTTTGAAAAGCCACTGATGGCATAAATTGTATCCTCTGTAATTTTTTGGTTATCTACAAATAAGATTGTCTTCCATTTTTCCATTGTTATTCTCCATTCATCCATTTGGTATTTGCAACAATGGTATTATAACATAGCACATAGAGGGGTTCACTAACTTTTCGCAATGCTTGCAGGTGTTAAAATAAAATTTTTGTGGTATAATGACTGACAAGACAAATGAGATGAATTTTTAGCAATGGAGAAATTATGTTTAGAACAAGAAGATTAAGAGCAAATGAAAAAATTAGAAATATGGTGAGAGAGACTAGGATAAGCAAGGATTCCCTTATTTATCCTATGTTTTTTGAAGAAGGAGAAAATATATTTGAAGAGATTCCATCTATGCCAGGGCAATACAGAATGAGCATAGATCGCTGTGACTGCGTTATAGAGGAACTCTTAGAAGCAGGTGTAACATCAGTAATGCTCTTTGGCATACCAAAACATAAGGATGAGGTGGGCAGTGAGGCCTATCATGATCATGGCATTGTGCAGGAGGCCATTCGCTATATTAAGAAAAAATATCCACAAATTTATGTGATTGGCGATGTGTGTATGTGTGAGTATACTTCACATGGCCATTGTGGAATATTGAAGGGATCGGATGTAGACAATGATACGACCATAAAGTATTTGGCAAAGATTGCACTGTCTCAGGTAGATGCTGGTGCAGATATGGTGGCTCCATCAGATATGATGGATGGTCGAGTGGGAGAAATTCGAAATCTACTTGATGAAAATGGATACAAAAATATTCCTATTATGGCTTATTCGGCGAAGTATGCCTCTGCCTTTTATGGTCCATTTCGGGCAGCAGCAGATTCAGCACCTGCCTTTGGAGATAGAAAGACATATCAAATGGATGTGCACAATGTGAGAGAGGCACTAAAGGAAGTAAAAGAGGATGTCCTAGAAGGGGCGGATATTGTGATGGTAAAGCCAGCAATGAGCTTTTTGGATGTCGTGAGCAAGGTAAAAGAGATCACAGATATCCCTGTGGCGGCCTATTCTGTCAGCGGGGAATATGCGATGGTAAAGTCTGCTGCAAAAAATGGTTTTATTGATGAGGAAAAGATTATGTGTGAAATGGCGGTTTCGGCATTTCGAGCAGGAGCAGATATCTATATTACCTATTATGCAAAGGAGTTAGCAAGATGCATAGATAAGGGCATCATCGGTTAAAGGAGTGATTATGCAATCAAGAGAGTATAAAAAATCAGAAAAATATTTTGATTTATCCCAAAAATATATCCCAGGGGGAGTGAATTCTCCTGTTCGGGCAGCAAGAGCTGTACATCAAATCCACTATTTATAGAATGTGCAAAGGGATCGAGAATATGGGATGTCGATGGCAATGAATATATTGATTATGTGTGTTCTTGGGGACCTGCTATTCTTGGACATGCTCATCCCTATGTGCTAGAAAAAGTAGAAAAGGCATTAAAAAATGGACTGAGCTTTGGAGCACCGACAAAAAATGAATATATTTTGGCAGAGATGATCAATGAGGCAATGCCAGTGATGGAGCAAGTTCGACTAGTGAATTCGGGCACAGAAGCCATAATGAGTGCTATTCGATTGGCCAGAGGTTACACAGGAAGAGATTTGATTGTAAAATTTACAGGTTGCTATCATGGCCATTCGGATGGACTTTTAGTAAGGGCCGGAAGTGGTGTGCTGACCGAGGCGATATCTTCAAGTGGTGGTGTGCCAAAGGATTATGCAAAAAATACATTGGTCGCAGAATTTAATGATTGTGCTAGTGTTGAGGCTTTGTTTGATGAGTATGGGGGAAAAATTGCAGCAGTGATTGTAGAACCTGTAGCTGCAAACATGGGAGTCATCCCACCAAAGAAAGGTTTCCTTGAGTTTTTGAGAAAAATTACAGCAGAAAATAATGCACTTTTTATTTTTGACGAGGTCATTACAGGGTTTCGATTGGCAAAGGGAGGAGCTTGTGAATACTTCGGGATTGAGCCAGATATTGTTACGGTCGGAAAGATTGTCGGAGGAGGTATGCCACTTGCAGCCTATGGTGGCAAGAGAGAAATTATGGGACATATTAGCCCACTGGGGGATGTCTATCAGGCAGGAACATTGAGTGGAAATCCGATTGCGACAACGGCAGGAATTGCAACCTTGACAACCCTGTTTGAACATCCAGAAATTTATCAACACATCAACGAGACGACAAAGACCTTGGCAGAGGGCATTGAGAAGGTGATGAATGCCAAGGAAAAGAGAGTACAAATCAATCGAGCTGGTTCCTTGATGTCTGTCTTTTTTACCTCGAAAAAGGTGGAAACTTATCAAGACGCACTCTGCTGTGACCTAGAAGAGTATGCCAGATATTATGCCTTTTTGAGAAATAGAGGAATTTATATTGCTCCAAGCCAATATGAATCTGCATTTATATCAGATGCACACACAAAAGAAGATATCAAAAACACACTAGAGGTAATCGCTGAGTTTGGGGGCAGGGAATGATTTTACTGCTAAGTCTGAGCTTTAAAAATACGCCACAAAAAGTAAGGGAGTATTTTGCTTTTGGAAGAGAAGACAAAGAACGACTTTTGGCATTATTGTGTGAAGAAAGAAATTGATGAGGCAGTGGTGTTGGTTACCTGCAATCGAACAGAAATCTATGTCAGTACAGAAAGTAAGAATGCGACAGGAAGTGTCATTAATATGATCTTGGAAAAGTGCGAAGAGATTGTCGGAAGATCCATCGAGCACTTGCGAGATTATGTGTTTTGTTATACAGAAAAGGGAGCCGTGACTCATCTGTATAAAGTCAGTGCTGGTTTAGATTCTATGCTCATTGGTGAGGATCAAATTTTAGGACAGGTGAAAGAGGCCATAGAATTTGCCAGAGATTGTAATAGTGTGCATCTGTATTTAAATACATTATTTCGAGATGCCATCACACAGGCCAAGAAGATAAAGACAGAGACAATGATTTCAAAATCGGGTGTCTCAACAGCCACACTTGCTTTGAGAGCAGCAAAGGATGTGTTATCTTCATTTGAGGGAAAAAATGTGCTTTTAATTGGGGCATCGGGAAAAATCGGAAATATTGTCTTAAAAAATGCATTGAGTTATGATTTTTCTCATATCTATGTGACAAAGAGAAGTCACAACATTGATATGTCTCCCAATGTAATGGATAGAATCAGTATTATTGAGTATGATGATCGCTACCATTATATTGAGCAGGCCGATGTGATTATTTCAGCGACGAGTGGTCCACACTTTACATTGACGAGGGAACATATTTTAAAAAATAGTCTGTCTGTAGACCAAAAAGTATTTATTGACTTGGCTGTGCCCTGTGATATTGACAATCGGATAAGGAATTTAAAAGGGGTATATTATTATGACATGGAAGATATGAAGAAGTTTGCGGATGAAAACAATGAGAAAAAGAAGTTGAGCATTGAAAGAGCAAAGGTGATGGCTGAGGAAGGCGTAGAAAAGTTTTTGAAATGGGCATTATTTCAAAAGAATTTAGAAGTTTTTTCTAGTGCTGTAGAGAGTCTTGAAGAAGAAATAAAGAGAATTGGAGAGAAAAAGACCTTAGAGCATTTGTTCTACAAGATACGAGACAATGGGAGTCTAGAGGCCTTGCAGTCCATTATTGATATTTTTCAGTGCAATTGAGGAGGTGATGATTGGTGAAGGAAAAGATGAAAGCATTGGTCCAAAGGGCAGGGGAGACAACCAAAAGAGTGACTGATCGAGCAAAGATTGAGCTAGAGATTCAAAGACAAAAGAAGCAAATCCGCAATTATAAGCAGATTGTAGGGGAGTATGTCATTGCTCATCAGATGTTGATGGAAGATCCCATTATCTCTGAGCAAATGGGAAGAATTTTAGATGCACAGAGAAAAATTGAAAAATTATTAGAAAAGCAATTGAAAAATCATTGAGTTTGTTTCATAATGGTAGAAAATGTTTTTTTGGAGGAATTTTATGAAGCCATACGCAGAATTATCAAAAACAGAGCTTGAAGAACTTCTTGTGCAATTGAAGGCAGAGTATAAGAAGATGCAGGCCAAAGATTTGAGATTGGACATGAGCAGAGGTAAGCCAAGCCTTGAGCAACTTGATCTCTCTATGGGATTGATGGATGTACTCAACAGCGATTCAGATCTTCGCTGTGAGGATGGAACCGATTGCAGAAATTATGGTGTCTTAGATGGAATTAAGGAAGCAAAGGAATTGATGGGCGATATGATGGAAGTTCCCTATGATCACTTGATTATCTATGGAAATTCCAGCTTGAATATTATGTATGATACCATTTCACGTTCTTATACTCATGGTGTTATGGGAAATACACCTTGGTGCAAGCTTGACAAGGTAAAGTTCATCTGTGTTGTTCCTGGATATGACAGACACTTTGGAGTTACAGAGTACTTTGGCATTGAAAAAGTGTGTGTGCCAATGTTAGAGACCGGTCCAGATATGGATTTGGTAGAAAAGTTGGTTTCCACAGATGAGTCAATCAAGGGTATTTGGTGCGTGCCAAAGTATTCCAATCCAACAGGAAATTCTTACTCTGATGAAACTGTAAGAAGATTTGCTAGATTAAAGCCAGCAGCAAAGGACTTTAGAATCTATTGGGACAATGCCTATACAATTCACCATTTGTATGATTTGGATCAGGATCATTTGATTGAGATTTTGGCTGAATGTAAGCGAGCTGGAAATCCAGATATGGTCTATAAGTTCGCTTCTACTTCAAAGGTAAGTTTCCCAGGCTCTGGAATTGCAGCAATTGCTTCTTCACTCAACAACCTTGAGGACATCAAAAAGCAATTAAAGAATCAGACCATTGGTCATGACAAAGTAAATCAATTGCGTCATGTGCGATACTTTAAAAATATCCACGGAATGGTTGAGCATATGAAAAAGCATGCCGATAGCCTCCGTCCAAAGTTTGAAGCAGTAGAGAGTATTCTTGAGAAAGAACTTGGTGGACTTGGCATTGCAAAGTGGACAAATCCAAAGGGTGGATATTTTATTTCTTTTGATACCATGGATGGATGTGCGAAGGATGTTGTAGATGCTTGTAAGAAGGCTGGCGTTGTGATGACACCTGCAGGGGCAACTTATCCAGGTGGAAAAGACCCACACGATAGAAATATCCGCATTGCACCATCATTTCCACCGGCAGAGGATATGAAGACTGCTGCACAACTTTTGGCACTTTGTACAAAGCTTGTTTCAGTAAAGAAGTTATTGGCTGAGATCAGTGAGGGCAAGAAGGAAAAGGAAGTAAAGAAGGAAGAAAACAAAAAGGCATAAAATAAAAGCTGTTGTCCTATTCGTGGGCAGCAGCTTTTTTTGTCATTTTGACTAAGTTGTTGTCTGTATTTGGCATTGCAAGACATCTCGTCCTCGAGAAGGTCCTGTAAAGTCGTGTGGTCAATTACGCTATTGACGGCATTTTGCACTCGCTGAAATAATTTTTTTGTAGAACAGGTTTGATCTCGCCCACATTCTGGAGGGGTATTCCCATCTAGGCAGGACACGGGAGCTAGACTTCCTTCGGTGAGACGCAAGATATCCCCGACAATATACTCACTTGCAGGTCTTGTCAAAAGATATCCCCCCTGCGCTCCACGCACGCTCTTGACATAGTTGGCCTTAACTAATATGGACACAATTTGCTCTAAGTATTTTTCGGAAATTCCTTGATGTTTGGCAACTTGGTTGATTTTGGTTGTGTGATCGGGTGACATAGCAAATTCTAACATCATTCGCAATGCATAGCGCCCTTTAGTTGATATTTTCATAGATAAAAACCTTTCAATATTCTTTCCATCATTATATACTATTTTTAGAGGAATCGCAATGAATAGGATAGGAAGGTTAATGGAAATATGCAATATCGATTTTTAGTATTAGATTTAGATGGGACATTGACGAATAGTCAAAAAGTGATTACACCAAGGACAAAAGAAGTGTTGATACGTGCACAAGAAAAGGGTGTTTGCCTAGTATTAGCGAGTGGAAGACCAACTCATGGCATTGTGCATCTAGCTGAGGAGTTGGAATTAAACAAATATGGCGGATATATTTTGGCTTTTAATGGAGCAAAGATCATTGAAGTGCATGGGATGAAGACCGTATTTGACCAACATATTGAAAGGAAGTACTATAGAGAAATTATTGATTTTTCTAAGGAATATGGAGTCGATATCTTGACCTATCAGGGAGATGAGATTTTACTGACAAATAAAGAAAATCCCTATGCAAAGATTGAAGCAAGAATTACAGGAATGACATTGAGGCAAGAGGACGACTTAGAAAAGGTAATTCAAGAAGATGTGCCAAAGTTTATTTTGCTGGGAAATGGTGATGATGCATATCTTGCTGATGTAGAACAGAAGATGAAGGATAAGTTTCAGGAAAATCTCTCGATTTCTCGTTCAGAGGCATTTTTCCTAGAAGTGATGGCCAAGGGAATCGACAAGGCAAAGTCCTTAGAGAGATTATTGGAGATAAAAAATGCCACAAAAGAAGAGATGATTGCCTGTGGGGATGGATACAATGATTTGAGTATGATTTCCTTTGCAGGTCTTGGTGTGGCGATGGGAAATGCAGTGGATGGCGTAAAAAATGTAGCAGATTATGTGACACTTTCAAACGATGAAGATGGTGTTGCTAAAGTAGTAGAGGAGTTTATTTTTTAGTGGAAAAAGAAGTAGAGTATTTTGAGATTGGTGGTGGACTGGGGGGCAATCAGGACTGGTTTTGTGATCGGTGGATGTATCTTGGAGGGTGTGCAGCAGTCACGGCCTGTGATGTATCTATTTATTTGAAAAAATATAAAGGTGTGAAAGAGCTCTATCCAAATGATGAAAATGCTCTCTCAAAGGAAGATTATATTGCGTTTTCCAAGGTCATGAAGCCCTATCTTCGCCCAAGATTTACAGGAATAGATAAGTTAGAGATTTATATTGATGGCTATGGAAAGTACATAAAGGATAGAGGCTGTGATGAAATTCAACTTTTAGGACTTTCAGGAGAAGAAAGTCTGGAAACTGCAAAAAGAGCAGTAATTGAGCAAATAGATGGGGGCTATCCCATTCCAAATTTGACTCTTCGCCATAAAAATGCACAAATGCAAGATTATGTTTGGCATTGGTACTTAATTATTGGTTATAGGATAGAAGATGGAAAGATGTCGGTGAAGGTTGTGACCTATGGCAAGAGTCAATGGCTTGATTTTGAGATACTTTGGAATACAGGCTTTCGAAAAAAAGGTGGCTTGATTTTATTGAGGGAAAAGGAGCTTTCATCATAATGGAAGGGAAAAAATTAAGAAAATTATTTTTTTCTACCCTCTATTTGAGTACATTTACTTTTGGAGGTGGCTATGTCATTGTCAGCTTACTCAAAAATAAATTTGTTGATGAATTGGGATGGATTACACAAGATGAGATGATGGACTTGGTGGCCATTGCACAGTCTACTCCAGGCTCCATTGCTGTCAATGGAGCCATCGTTGTGGGCTACAAGATTGCAGGAATTGCAGGAATTTTGGTCTCTATCTTGGGGGCTGTGCTACCGCCCTTTGTTATTTTAACCATAATTTCTGCTGTCTACAGTGCTTTCAAACAAAACTTTGCCATTCAAGCACTACTGACAGGAATGAAATCGGGGGTGAGTGCCGTGATTATTTCTGTAGTCGTGGATATGGGGATGGGAATAGTCAAACTTAGAGAACCTATTTTAATTCTAGGGATGGTCCTTGCGTTTATTGCCAATTACTGGTTTAAAGTCAATGTGGTTTTGATTATTGTGATTGCGGCATGTGTTGGAGCAATGGTTACCTATAGGAAAGGCAGGAGGCAGAAAAAATGATTCTTTGGCTATTTCTTGCTTTTTTGCAAATTGGGGCATTGAGTTTTGGGGGAGGTTATGCCGCAATGCCCCTTTTACAGTCCATTGTTGTTGATCACTATCACTGGGTTTCTATAGCAGATTTCACTAATTTAGTGACAATTTCACAAATGACACCAGGACCCATTTCCATCAATGCAGCAACATTTGTCGGAGAACAGATCTTTGGAATGGGAGGGGCAATCGTTGCCACGCTTGGGGTGGTGATTCCCTCAGCTATTTTTGTCAGTATTTTGGCTTGGCTCTATGAAAAGTATACCGACATGGAACTCTTACAGGGAATTTTAAAGTTTTTGCGTCCCATTGTGGTGGCAATGATTTTATCAGCAGGAATCACCATTTTGATGAGTGCCATCTTTGACCAGGCGACAAAGAATGTGCACTGGAGAGGACTTATTATTTTTATTGTGGCACTTGTTGTGCTCAGAAAGTGGAAGACGGACCCAATTGTCGTGATGATTGGCTGTGGAGTTGCAGAACTGATCAGCCAACTTGTTTTCCACCTCCTATAGATGATAGAATAGAATACAGAACAGAAATAGAGATAGAAATGGAGAAAAAATGAGATATCCTGGAATAGTACATATTAAAAAGGGAGAGGCCAGAGCTTTAAAAGCAGGTGGAGCGTGGATTTATGACAATGAGATTGAGCGTACGGAGGGAACTTTTGACAATGGAGACCTTGTGACCGTGCTTGATTTTGATGGCTATTGCTTGGGGCATGGATTTATCAATATTAACTCAAAAATTCGTGTTCGCATGATGACGAGAAAAGAAAATGTAGTGATTGATAGAGAATTTATCGCAATGCGAGTGAGAAATGCTTGGGAATATCGAAAGAATACGGTGGATACTTCAAGTTGTCGCTTGATTTTTGGCGAAGCAGATTTTTTGCCAGGACTGGTGATTGATAAGTTTTCGGATATTTTGGTGGTTGAATCCTTGGCTCTTGGCATTGACCGAATGAAATTAGAGATTATTGAACTGGTAAAGGAAGTTCTTGCTAGAGATGGAATCCACATTCGCGGTGTCTATGAGCGTTCTGATGCCAAGGAACGCATCAAAGAGGGAATGGAGAAGGTCAAAGGATTTATTGGCGAACCATTTGACACTGATGTGGAGATTGTGGAAAATGGAGTAAAGTACATTGTTGATGTCAAGGATGGACAAAAGACAGGATTTTTCCTCGATCAAAAGAATAATCGCAAGTTAATTCAAGATCTTGCAAGGGATAAAAAAGTACTCGATTGCTTTACACATACGGGATCTTTTGCACTCAATGCAGGGAAAGGAGGAGCAAAGAGTGTTCTTGGCGTTGATGCCTCTGAGTTAGCCATTCGTCAGGCAAGAGAAAATGCAAAAAAAAATGGCTTGGAGAATCGTGTAGAGTTTGTGAGTGCTGATGTCTTTGAACTTTTGCCAGAGCTTGAGGAAAGAGGGGAAAAGTATGATCTTGTTGTGCTCGATCCACCAGCATTTACAAAGTCAAAGAATTCAATTAAAAATGCAATTAAAGGCTATAGAGAGATTAATATTCGTGGAATGAAGTTGACGCTAGATGGTGGCTATCTTGCAACCTGTTCTTGTTCTCACTATATGGATCAACAAACTTTTGCAAAGACCATCAACGAGGCAGCGAAAGGAGCTCATAAGCGTCTTCGACAGATTAGCTTTTCAACCCAAGCACCTGATCACCCAATTCTTTGGGCAGCAGCAGAATCATACTATTTAAAGTTTTATATGTTCCAGGTATGTGATGAGAAATAGGAGAAAAAATGATTATTGCATTTGATATTGATATGACATTGCTCGATCATAAGGACTATGAAATTCCAAATTCAGCAATGTTGGCGATTCGAAAGTTAAAACAGGCAGGACATAAAATTGTACTTGCCAGTGGAAGAAATTTACATAATTATTATAGCAGGGATATTGTGGATTCAATTTTACCCCATGCACTTGTAGAACTCAATGGAGCAAGAGTAGTTGTCGGAAAAGAAGTCATTTCTGATATTATCATGGACAAGGCACTCGTCAAGCGGATATTGACTTACAGTGAAGAACATGGAGAGGCTGTTGGAATGACAGATGGAGATGATGACTACTATACAAATCAGGACTACATCTATGAGAGAGAGATGCTCAATTGGGGTGAGTGTGGACGAAGATTTAAGGATTATCATTTACTTGAGAAAATGGATGTGCATACGCTAGTCTATTATGGCGATCCTGCGGGAGCAAAGCGGTTAGGGGAGCATTTTCCGATGTTGTCTGTGTTACTCTTTTCTGGAAAGGGAGGGGCAGACATTGTTCCCAATGGCATTACAAAGGCTGAAGGTCTGAAGGAACTTTGCCACTACTATGGAATGAGCATGAAGGATGTTGTGGCCTTTGGCGATGGAAGTAATGATGTTGAGATGCTTAAGGAAGCAGGAATGGGTGTGGCCATGGGAAATGCCGTAGAGGAATTGAAAGTCGTCGCCGATATGGTCACAGATCCTATTGGAGAAGATGGTGTGTGGAAGGCGTGTAAAAAGTTGAATTTATTTTAGTCTATTTTTAGATTGGAAGGAGTAAATATGAGAGAGCAAATTCAAAAATTGAGAGAAGTGATGAAAAAGTATGGAATGGATGCGTGGGTTGCCCCTACAGCAGATGCCCATCAAAGTGAGTATGTTGGTGACCATGACCAATGTAGAGCCTATTTAAGTGGTTTTACAGGAAGTGCGGGAACATTAGTTGTATTGAAAGATCGTGCGGCACTTTGGGTTGATGGTCGCTACTTTGTGCAAGGAAGAAAACAACTCGAGGGCAGTGGAATTGATTTGATGGAAATGGGAGAAAAGAAAGTTCCAACCTTACTTGAGTATCTCAAAGAAAATCTAAGCATTGGAGAGACTTTGGGCTTTTATGCAAAATTATTTGGTGCAGGAGAGGGCGAGCAATGGGAGAAGGAATTGCACGGAATTCAAATGCGTACAGATGTCGATATTGTCGATGAAGTGTGGTTAGATCGTCCAGCACGCAGTGCAAAAAAAGTGTGGAGAATTGATGCATACTGTGGTGAGGATACAAAGTCAAAGTTAGAGAGAGTGCGAAAGGAAATGAGGGAAAATCGTGCCGATGTTCTTCTTGCATGTTCACTTTCGGATATCGCTTGGTTGACCAATCTTCGTGGCGATGACATTGAATGCAATCCCTTGTTTTTATCGTATTTGGCAATTGAAGAAGAGCGTTGTACACTCTTTATTCAAAGTTGTGCAATGAGTGAAGAAATTGCAAATTATTTGAAGGATCAGGGCATTGAGACAGCAGAGTACGACGATTGGAATCAGTTTGTAAAGAAACTAAAAGGAAGAAAGATTCTACTTGATCAAAAGGATTGCGACTATCAAACACTTTGCGATGCGAGAAAAGACAATGAATTTATCTTTGTGGTTTCACCGTTGGCATTGATGAAAATTGTAAAGAACGACACAGAAATTGCTAACATGAGAAAGAGCCATGTTCGAGATGGCGTGTATATGGTGAAATATATCAAGTGGATAAAAGAAAGTGTCAAGAGGGGGGAGAAGATCAATGAAGTGGAGGCTTCAGATTACCTTGATAATCTTCGCCTAAAAGATGAAATTGGTGGGCTTGGCGTGGAACTTAGCTTTGATACCATCAGTGGCTATGCGAGCAACGCAGCCATTGTTCACTATAAGGCCAATAGAGAAACAGCAGCTATACTGGAACCAAGAGGACTCTATTTGTTTGATTCAGGTGCACAGTATAAAGATGGAACAACAGATGTCACAAGAACCATTGCCCTTGGAGAAACCAGTGACATAGAAAAGCAGGATTACACATTGACAACGATTGGAATGCTTCGACTATTAAACGCAAGATTTAAGGAGGGAGCAAGAGGATATAATCTCGATGCCTATGCTCGAATGAAGATGTGGGAGTATGGCAGAGACTTTAATCATGGCACAGGTCATGGGGTTGGTTTTTGCAATACTGTACATGAAGGACCAAATTCCATTCGCCTTACACCAAATCCGGATCCAAGGAGAGATGTGGTTATTCGCGAAAACATGGTAGTCAGCGATGAACCAGGCATTTATATTGAGGGAAGCCATGGCATTCGAGTAGAGAATTTAGTGGTGAGTGTAAAGGATGAGCAGGAGGGATTTTTGCACTTTGATTCATTGACCATTGTACCTCTTGATCCAGAACCACTCAATGTGGATATTATGGAGGAGAGAGATAAGCAATTATACAATGAATATCAAGCAATGGTGTATAAGACGCTCAGCCCATACTTAGATGATGAGGAGAAGAAATGGCTTTTAAACGAGACAAGAGCGATATAAACAAGAGCACAACAAAATGTGCTGTGGCAAAGCGTTGTGGGGGTTGCGATTACATTGAAATCGACTACAAAAAGCAACTGGAGAAAAAGCAGGAGACAGCAAAGAAATATCTTGCAAAATTTGGAAAAGTGGAAGAAATTGTTCCAATGGAAGAGCCTTATCATTATCGCAATAAGGTGAGTGCAGCATTTGGATTTATGCGAGGTCAAGTCATTGCAGGGACTTATGAAAAAAAGTCACACAATATTGTGGATATACAAAATTGTCTGATTGAGGACAAAAAAGCTTCGGCCATTGTGGCGACCATAAAAGAGCTTTGTAAATCCTTTAAAATAAAAACTTACAATGAGGACACAGGATATGGACTTTTGCGTCACACCTTAATTCGTGTAGGTAAGGCAACAAATGAGGTGATGGTGGTGCTTGTCACCGCCTCGCCGATTTTTCCAGGCAAGAATAATTTTGTCAAGGCATTAAAAAAAGCTCATCCAGAGATTACGACCATTGTTCAAAATATCAATCCAAGGGGCACGAGTATGGTGCTTGGCGATCGCAATGAGACACTATTTGGCAGGGGATATATTGAAGATGTTCTCTGTGGCTTGACATTTCGCATTTCACCAAAGTCATTTTATCAGGTAAATCCTGTTCAGACAGAAACTATATCGTTTTGCCATTGATTGTGCAGAATTTACAGGTGAGGAAGTGGTACTGGATGCTTACGCAGGTGTGGGAACGATTGGATTGATTGCAGCTTCAAAGGTAAAGCAAGTCATTAGTGTTGAACTCAACGAGGATGCGGTCAGAGATGCCATTTCCAATGCGAAGAGAAATGCCATTAAGAATATCACTTTCTATGCCCAAGATGCAACTACATTGATTGTGGCCGCAGCAGAGAATGGAGAAAAGATAGACACAATTATTATGGATCCACCCCGTGCAGGGAGCACACCAGAGTTTATTGCTGCGATTAGGAAACTTTCACCAAAGCGAGTGATCTATGTTTCTTGTAATCCAGAGACTTTAGCTAGAGATTTGGAAGTTTTTGTAAAGTATAAGTACAGGGCGAAGAAGATTCAGCCATTTGATTGTTTCAGTCAGACTGCTCATTTGGAGTGCGTGGTCTTGATGTCAAAGGCTATGAAACAACGTTAAAAACATGGTTTAGGCAATATAAAAAGGACGAGCATATGGGAGAAAAAATGATAGAAGAGGCAAAGAAGGTCAATCTTACTGAGCTGTTTTATGACTTGGTGTTTGTATTTGGGATTTCTAAGATTACTCATGTTCTACATAGCCTAGAGAGAGGAGTATTTAACTTAAATGAGATTATTATATATATTGTTGTTTTTGTATGTTTCATAAATGTCTGGAATGTGCAGACAGTGTACATGAACCGCTATGGAGAGCATAATTTATTGCATATCATCATTATGACAGTTCTCCAAATGCCTGCTTTATTATTTATGGCCGCAAATGTCAGCCCGGATATGGAGGATAGCTGGACCGCCTTTACTTTGGCGATTCTATGGATAGCTGTCGTGCAATTTCTGCAATATCTTTTCGCTTATACAAAGCACAAGCATAGTGAAAAAGATATAAAACTGATTAAGGATTTTCTGTGGCTTCTCTTTGCAAGATTAGTTGTTATTGTTATTAGCTTATTTATACCGGGAACAGGCCGCATCTTGTTGACTGGCTTTGGCTTTATTTTTAGTATTTTTGGCTCAAGCTTATTTAGAAAAGACATGGCTATGGCACCAATTAATATGCCCCATCTTATAGAAAGACTGACACTCTTTACTATCATTACTCTTGGGGAAATGCTGATGGCTGCTGCGAATTTCTTCGAATTAGAGAAATTTTCAATAAACTCTGTTTTACTTATGTTTCAGATAGCGGCGTTGTTTTTGTTTTATATATCTGAATTTGACCACGCCATTGAGGAGAATCTTCCTTGTCAAAGTGGGGCTGGACTCATTTATAAGCATTACTTTATTTGGTTTGGCTTAAATATCTGCACAATAGACTTAGACTATGCCAATGATGCCATGGGCATTATAAGGGTTATAATGATGTTTCTTGGCTTGTTCCTGTTTTACCTAGGCGTACTAAGCAACTCACGCTTAAACAAAAAGAGCCATCAGCTGGATAAGAAGCTAATGATTCCGTTTGTGCTGGTTTATATTTTAGGGCTTGGCAGTTCCATTGTTTTCCAGTCAAATATTTCTGTGGCTACTGCTCTTTGCACCCTGACGATTATTTTGGAAACGGTATTATTTGTTACATTCGTAGTAAGGCGTTTTTCAAAGAAAATCAGGGAAGAGATAATTTGTCCGTAAATGAAATGTCTATTGTGTTTTACAAGATTGATTTAGCTCGTGGACATTGTGGACTGGTTGTTTGATGAGTTATAATGTCAGTAACTTCTAATTTGTAGGGCTGATGTGTTTTTTGTTGACTAAGTCACGCCTTCGCTGATAAATGTCCAGACTCGCTAAAGAGGAAGGAAGTATAACTCGAGGAGAAGTGATTTAGATTAGAGAGCCGCTAGGCAATGCCTAGGGCTCTTTTTTGTATAGATAAAAAGTTTAAAACACAGATTATTCAAAATTTAATCATTATTTTCACATAATTTTTGGGTATCCTAGGGCTAATTAAAAAGAAAAGGAGGAACCCAAGATGAGAGAAGAAAAGAGAATTGCTCTAATACCTGCTTATGAACCAGAAAAAGAGATGGTAAAGATTGCCAAGGAGTTGAAAGAAGAGGGCTTTTGTGTAGTGATTGTCAATGATGGCTCTAGTCAAGAATGTGATTCGCTCTTTGTTCAGGCCAGTGAATATGCTGCAATTTACACCCACACTCATAATCGTGGAAAAGGTGCAGCGATCAAGACAGGGCTAGAATATATTAAAAACAATTTTTCTATTCCCTATGTCATTGTTACTGTGGATGCAGATGGACAGCATAAAGTGGATGATGTTTTGCGGGTTGTGAAAGTGGCTGAGGAAAATCCAAATAGTCTAATCTTGGGCAGCAGAAGGTTTCAAGGAAATGTGCCATGGAGAAGTCGATTGGGCAACAGTATCACTCGGATGGTATATAAGGTCAGTAGCGGACTAGATGTCTTTGACACACAGACAGGACTTCGGGCATTTTCTGACAGAATGGTGGAAGAAATGCTTTCCGTTCGAGGTGAACGATATGAATATGAGATGAATGTACTCTTGGAATTAGCGAGAAAGGAAGATATCAAAGAGGTGGAGATTGCAACGGTGTATCTCAATGACAATCGATCATCTCATTTTTCTACAATCAAGGACTCTTATCGAATCTATAAAGAGATTATTCGCTTTGCTTCGTCGTCGCTCACTAGTTTTTTGATAGATTATGGATTGTATTGTCTGTTATTTATGATTTCGGGGGCAATGGTAGTTTCAAGTATTTTGGCTAGAATGGTCAGTGCAAGCCTAAATTACAGCCTCAATCGGAAGTTTGTATTTAAAAGCCAAGAGGCAGCCATCGAATCTTTGCCCAAATATATCACACTTGCTCTATGTATTTTGTTGGGAAATGTGATATTGCTCAGAGGAATTGTTTCTTTTGGCATCAACGCCTATTTGGCAAAGATTATCACAGAGATTATGATGTTTGTCATCAGCTGGAGTGTACAGAGACAATTCGTTTTTAAAAAAGGAACTCGGGAGGGAGATTTATATGAAAAAGCATAAGTGGAATATTCTATTTTTGACATCAATATTGGCATTTACAGTGTATATTTCAATGGATACTTTTGTTATTTCAAGAGCATATCAGGTAAATACAACAAGCGTGAATACCTCTGCATTTGCCAATACGACAACAAAGGCAGCGACATCGGCTACAAAGACAACAAAGTCATCCAGTGTAAAAAACAGCACATCAAGTGCCAATAAAAGTACAAGTGAGACGACAGTAGCGAGCAACCAGACGAAGACGAGCACAGATGGTGGAAAGGAGATCAAAAGCTACAGCCAAGATGGAAAGAACATCAGCTTAAAGGAATACACCTATGAAAACACGAAGGTCTATGTCGCTGACATTACGCTTGATTCTGCACAATCACTAAAGACGGCCTTTGCCAGTGATACCTATGGAAAAAATGTCACAGAGACAACTTCACAGATTGCCAGTGAAAAAAATGCTATTTTATCTATTAATGGGGATTACTATGGGGCAAGAGAGGATGGCTATGTGATTCGAAATGGTGTAGTCTACCGAGATGAGGCAGGAAGTGAAGATGTACTTTGTATCTATGCTGATGGCAGTATGAAGGTGGTTGATCCGTCAACCGTGACCGCACAGGAATTAGTTAATCAAGGGGTTTGGCAGGCATTTTCATTTGGCCCAGGACTTGTGAGTGAGGGAAAGGTGAGTGTGTCAACCGATGCAGAGGTTGGAAGAGCCATGGCGAGCAATCCAAGAACAGCTATTGGGCTGATCGATAACAATCACTATCTTTTTGTGGTCTCCGATGGAAGAACACAGGAGAGCGAAGGACTTTCGCTGTATCAGCTGGCACAATTTATGAAGAGTTTGGGGGCAAAGACGGCCTACAACTTAGATGGCGGTGGCTCATCTACGATGGTATTTCAGGGAAGTTTAATCAATAAGCCAACAACATCGGGAAGAGATATTCGAGAGAGGAAGGTGAGCGATATTGTCTACATTGGATAAGATTTATCGAGATAATATTTTGGGACATATGATTTTTGCAATTTTTATTGCAGTTTTTGGTGCAATCTATGAAAAGTTTAGCCATGAAGTGTATTCCTATTATATGATCTATGCCTTTATGATTCCACTTTGTCTGGGAAGCTTTGCCTATCTTTTGGCGAGCAAGAGGGCAAAAAAAGAGCCAAGGAATATTACTGTAAGTGCATGGAATGCGGTCGTGGTGACTTTGACCATTGGAAGTATTTTTCAGGGAATTTTAGAAATTTATGGAACAACCAATCGTTTAGTTTGGTTCTATCCTGTAGCAGCCATTCTCTTTTTACTCATTGCTATAGGTTCAAAATTTCTAAACAATAGAAAAATAGTAGAAGAAATGGAAAGTATTCAGAAAATTCAGAAAGCATAGAGAATATAGAATTAGATGCTGGTTTTTGTTTTGAAGACCAGCATTTTTGCGTAATGATACATATTGAATGAGTTGTCTAAATATATAACAAAAATCTTACAATTGGTATGAGAATTTTTCTAGCTCTTTTCTAGCTATAGAAATTATGATATACTCTTTTCAGTGAATAAAATTAATAAAGGTATTGTTAATTATCTGAAAAGATTATACAATAGTGGAGTAATATTGTAGGATACATTGAGGTGAGTAATGGCATTTCAATTAGATGGAAAGCTGGTTGTGGGGATCTCTTCGAGGGCATTGTTTGATTTAGAGAGGGAAAATGCAATTTTTGAAACCGAGGGAATAGAGATCTATGCAAAGTATCAAAGGGAGCACGAAAATGATGTACTAAAGCCGGGAACGGCTTTTTCTTTGGTACGGGCATTGCACCAGCTGAATGCAGGCGGAAAAAAGTTGACAGAGATTATTATTATGTCAAGGAATACAGCAGACACCAGTCTGCGTATTTTCAATTCTATTGAACACTATGGTTTAGATATTACCCGAGCCGCATTGGTTGGCGGTGCACCGATTGTAAAGTATTTAAATGCATTTCATACCGATCTCTTCTTATCAGCAAATGGGTCAGATGTGCAAGAAGCTGTCGATGCAGGGGTGGCAGCAGGTCTAATTTATTCTTATCCAGAAGTCAAGATCAATCCAAAAGCAGAAATTCCACAAATTCGAATTGCCTTCGATGGCGACGCCGTACTTTTTTCAGATGAAGCAGAAAAAATCTATCAGGAGAAGGGCTTAGAAGCATTTACTTTGTATGAACAAGAGAATGCAAAAAAGCCATTGCCTGAGGGACCCTTTGCCAAGTTAATAAAGACCATTTCCTATGTGCAGCAGCAATTTCCACCAGATGCAGTTCCGATACGAACAGCCCTTGTGACAGCAAGAAATGCACCTGCACATGAGAGAGTGATCCGGACATTGCGGGCGTGGAATGTTCGCATTGATGAGGCCTTTTTTCTTGGCGGAATAAAAAAGAGTGAGGTTTTGTCTGCATTTGGTGCACATATTTTCTTTGATGATCAGAGTGCTCATTTGCGTGCAGCTTCAAAGGTAGTGCCAGCAGCTAAAGTTCCATATAAGAAAAAATAAAGCAAAAGAGTGTGGGAATATGAGTAGAGAATCCAGAAAAAAAATAGCGACAGAAAATATGGATGTTCTGAGGCTAGGTTTTTATACACTGAATGACAAAAAAATAGAGCTTACCATTCCAAAGAGCAGGCGGCAGGCCGTGGAAGTTTACACACCAGATCTACTTGCCAATTTGCATGTTGGCAATCAAATGATGTATGATTCGACCAATGTCATTGTCAATGACCTAAATAGTTTTGATGCAGCTTGGCAAATGAGGGAGAGCGGCAGGAAGATTTAGTCCTTAGTTTTGCCAATGCATATAATCCAGGTGGTGGATATCTGCGTGGAGCTAATGCACAAGAAGAGGTACTTTGCCGTCAGAGCAGTTTGTATCAGTCTATTAGTGGCAGCCAAGCCTTAGAAATGTATGAGGCCAATAAGGAGAATGTGGCAAGCAACACAGACCTTGACTATTTATTGCTCTCTAAGGATGTCGAAGTCTTTCGAAGGGCAGATGGAAGTTTTTTGCCTGAACCCTATCAAGTTTCTGTTATGTCCTTGCCGGCACCAAATACTCGTGTAAAGGCAGGAAAATTAAACTCGGAAGAGTTGGGCGAAGAGAGAAGACATAAATTTCGTTTGGGCATTCAGGTGGCCGCAAAGGAGCACTATGACACCTTAATTCTTGGTGCGTGGGGATGTGGAGCATTTGGCAATCCTCCAAAGGATGTGGCCAATGATATGTATCAAGTTCTTGTCGAAGAAAAGTGGATGTACCACTTTAAAAATATTGTATTTGCAGTGTATGACACAAAAGATGAGCGTCCAAATTACAATGCCTTTTTGGAGAGATTTGGTGATCATGAGGTGATGCTCAATCCAGATATGAGCGACGATATGTATGATGATGATGTAGACGACGATGATAACTATACAGACATCGACGATGGTGTCAAGGAATATATTCCAGAGAGAATGAAGGAAGAGCCAGTTGTGCAATTTGTTTCCTTTGACGATCAAAAGGAAGAATCTGTGCCAGTCGAAAAGAAGACAGAGAAAAAAGAAAAGAAAGATCGTGAGATTAGACAAGTTACTCTGTTGAGTGACGAGGAGGAAAAGACGATGATTACAAGACATGCGCTACCAGCGCTTTTGATGAATAGAAAGAGTGCCAAGAATGAGGACTTGGGCTATATTCAAGGAATAACAGCAGATGGAAGAATTTTCCTTGCAGAGCTCTATGATGAGGTTTCATCGGATGGCATCAGTTTGACCATTGTGATGGATGCGGAAGGATTTTCCATTGATGGGGATAGAGAAAAAGTCAATGATCGCTTTAAGAGCGATATTGATGGTGCACTCTGGAAAAAGGGCGTGATTGTCACGAATTTAATTGTTACTGGTGGCGGATATGGAGAAAAGTATGAGCAATATACCAATGAGGTCATTCGCTATCTTGTTGACAATCAGATGGTGACCTTCCTCGGCGAGAAAAATGTATCGATGTATGTGACACAGGATGCCAATGGGGTCAAGTTAATTGCAGTTAATATTTCGCTAAAATGTGGAAGAAAGCTCAATGCCAAGACAAATTGGGAGTTTATTCCATTTGATGATGAAAGAAAGTCACTGAGTGTAAAGTACATGGTAGACAAGCCAGAGGATGGTTCAGAGCCAGATGGCTACGATGCTGGTGTATTTACAAAGCACGCAAAGAGAAGATAGAGAATATAAAAAATCACATAAAAAGGGGGGCGTTGTATCTATGCAACCCCTCCTTTTATAATATAACAGCCAGAAAACCCATGGTCTTTAGACCGTGGGATGAATGGCGTTAGGTTTACAACATATATATTTTACTTAAATACTATCATTTAAAATATATGCTATAATACATATATAGGAAATCCTATTTCCGAGTCTATGAAAGGAGAAAATCGTATGTATCTTACTGTAAAACAACAAGTGAAACATCTGTCCAAGGAAGATTACATCACAATCAGGGAACTTTGTCATACGGCTAAGAATCTTGCTAATGAGGCAATCTATAATGTGCGTCAGCATTATTTTACAGAAGGTGAATTTCTCAAGTATGAGAAGAATTACACTCTTTTAAAGAATAGTCCTAATTATAAGGCCTTAAATTCCAATATGGCACAGCAGATACTGAAAGAGGTTGATGGTTCGTTTCAGTCATTTTTTGGTCTGCTTAAACTTGTCAAGCAGGGAAAATATACTTTTATGGATTGTAAACTGCCACATTATCTTCCAAAAGATGGATACACAACACTGATCATTGGTTTTGTAAGACTGAAGGGTAATCAGCTGACACTTCCGTTTTCCAATAGTTTTAAGAAAACGCATAAGTCTGTTGAAATTACGATACCACCCATACTTCTTGATAAGACGATAAAAGAGATACGCATGATACCGAAAGCGAATGCAAGGTTCTTTGAAATCCAGTATATATATGAAGCTGAATGTATTCAAAGAAATCTAAACACAAACAACGCACTTGCACTTGACCTAGGTATCAACAATCTCGTCACAGCCGTATCAAATAGTGGTCAATCGTTCATTATTGATGGGAAAAGACTGAAATCGATCAATCAGTGGTTCAATAAAAGAAAAACGCCCGTTTGCAATCGATAAAAGATAAACAGCATTTTAGTAGAAAGCCTACAAATAGACAAAAAGCAGTTGCTCGTAATCGCAACAATAAGGTGAACGACTATATGAATAAAACTGCTCGTAGGGTGATAGATTATTGTATCATCAATAATATAGGTACGCTTGTTGTTGGTTACAATGAGACTTTTTCAACATAACAGTCATATTGGAAAGCAAAACAATCAAAATTTTTGTAAATATCCCTTATGGACAGTTGCGTAACAAATTGGAATATCTTTGCAAACGAAATGACATTGTTTTTGTAAAACAGGAAGAATCCTATACATCGAAATCATCTTTTTGGGATAGAGACGATCTCCCTGTTTACAATGCCGATAATCCAAAAGAGTATCCGTTTAGTGGCAGAAGATTACATCGTGGTCTATACAAAACGGCAAGTGGTAAAACAATCAATGCAGATGTTAACGGAGCATTAAATATCATGCGTAAAAGTAGTGTTGTGGATATGAATATCCTATACAGTAGAGGCGAAGTGGACACGCCGATAAGAATAAGGATTGCCTAATTACTTAGGTGGAAACTTAAATATCAAACTTCTTAAATAGAGCTGTTAGGCTCTTAGAAGCCCATTACCTTTAGGTGATGGGTAGTTCACGTTATACTGTACAAAGATTCCATAGATTGATTGAATGGAGAAAGGTGAAGAAATGTTGAATATAAATAGAAATACAGGAAGAAGAAAAATAAAGAAGATAACTGCAGTGATTTTAATGGCCACTGCACTTTCTACGCTGGCTGTTCCAATGCCAGGATTTGGCGTGAGAAATGTCATCACTGCTTATGCAGCACAGACTCCAGAGGTTGCAGCACAGGGGGCAATTCTTGTCAATGAGACAACAGGAGAGGTACTCTATGAAAAGAATGCTGATACCCGTTTTTATCCAGCATCAATTACAAAGATTATGACGGCACTTTTGGTGGCAGAGAGAGGAAATCTCGATGATACGGTGACCTATTCTGCTGCAGCAACCACAAATTTGGAATCGGGTGCCGTGACACTGGGTGTAACTGCAGGAGATAAAATTAGTGTGCGAGACAGCCTATATGGGCTTTTGCTCTATTCAGCCAATGAAATTGCCAATGGACTGGCAGAGTATGTCTCAGGATCTGTGCCAGCTTTTGCGGATTTGATGAATCAAAAGGCAGCAGAGCTTGGCTGTACTAATACACATTTTGTCAATCCAAATGGTCTAAACAATGCCAATCACTATACAACACCGAGGGATATGGCAAAGATTGCCAATGCAGCCTATAATAATGAGATTATTAGAAGCATTGATACCACAGTGCAATATACCTTCCCAGCGACAAAGAAACGACCAAGTGCAAAGATCATTACCATGGGCCACAAGATGATTAATCCGGCAGATCCAAGATACTACCCAGGAATTATTGGAGGAAAGACAGGCTATACTTCAAAGGCGGGAAACACCTTAGTTACTGCTGTTGAAAAAGATGGTGTGAGGATGATTGCTGTGGTGATGAAAGCCAGCCAAACACAATATCAGGATACCAAGGCTCTTCTTGACTATGGATTTGCTACGGTGGAGGAAAATAGACAGACTCCAGCACCAGCACCACAGGAGAATGTAAGTGCCAATACAAGCAACAATACAAGTACAACAGGAAATAGTGCCAAGGCTGGGGTTGTAGGTCCAGGAGCAAATATGACAAAGAAGGGACAGCAAAAAAATGCAGGACCTGGAGAAAATCTACCTAGTGAATCACGCAAGCCACAGCAGCCAGAAATCAACAAGGAAGCCCACAAACTGTTGCTGAAAGCGAAAGTGCAGGTTGGCATCAGAGTGGACAAAATTGGTATTATATCAAGCAAAGTGGTCAAAGAGCAGTGGGAGAGATGCTCAACATCAAAGGGGCAAATTACTATTTTGATGGCAATGGAATAATGGCGACAGGTTGGCTTCAGGATCCAAATGGAGATTGGTACTATTTGCGTGATTCAGGAGATATGATTATTTCCGGTTGGCTCTCCTATAAAAATCAATGGTACTACCTCGGACAAGATGGAAAGATGTTAAAAGATACCGTGACACCCGATGGCTATAGAGTAAATCACGAGGGAGAGTGGTCGTAATTGGGAGTACAGAAGATAATTCAACATACCTTATGGATGGGAACAGCACTGACTTTAGGGGCACTGGTCAGATCAAAGTTTGAGCGAAGTCATTTGAGTGTGGTGCACTACAGAGTGGAGACAGATAAGAAAATAGAAGGAGAGAGACGATTTGTCTTTTTGTCAGATTTGCACGAAAATAGTTTTGGAAAAAACAATCGCATTCTGGTCGAGAATATTGAAAACCTCTCCCCTGATGCTGTACTAATTGGAGGAGACTTACCTGTAGTCAAAAAAGAGCTTTGTTTTCTCCAAACCTTAAATTTGTTAGAGCAATTGACAGAAAAATTTCCTGTCTACTATGCCAATGGAAATCATGAACTTCGGATGAAGAGAAATCGGCATAAATATGGCAATGCCTATTGCTTTTTCCACAGACAACTTGAAGAAATGGGCGTCATTTACTTGAGTGATCAAAAGGCCGATTTTGACCAAGATATCGAAATTTTTGGCGTAGATTTGGATGATCGCTTTTTTAAAAGAGGAAAGACACCAAAGATGGATGGGGAATACCTTAGAAAAAAATTGGGCAATTGTTCCAAGGAAAAGTTTAGTATTTTGTTACCTCATTCGCCACTTTACTTTGGGGCCTATGCAGAATTTGGGGCGGACTTAACCTTGGCAGGACATTTCCATGGCGGAACCATTCGCCTACCTGGAAATATTGGATTAATGACTCCGCAATATCATTTTTTTAGTCAATATGTGGTTGGACTAAAGCAAAGGGGCAAACAAAAAATGATTATTAGTGCGGGACTTGGCACGCACAGTGTAAATTTGCGTCTCAATAATCAACCGCAACTGGTCGTCATTGATATTGTGAATGCACAGCAAGGACAGGAAAGTAAGGTTTAGAAAATGCTGGAAGAAATTTCGTACAAATTAGAGAAGTTTGAAGGGCCACTGGATCTTCTTTTGCATCTGATTGAAAAGGGCAAAATGGATATCTATGATATTCCGATTGTGGACATCACGGCACAGTATTTGCACTATGTAGAGACGATGGAAGAGGATAATCTCGACACAAAATCAGAATTTTTAGTGATGGCAGCAACTCTTCTTGATATCAAAGCAAAAATGCTTCTGCCAAAGGAAATCAATGAGGAGACAGGCAAGGAGATTGACCCAAGAGAAGAACTAGTGGAGCGACTTCTTGAACATAAGCGCTATTGCCAACTGGCAAAGGAGCTAGCCAATCAGGAATTTTTTGCCCAAAGAAATCTCTACAAAGAGCCGACCATTCCCAATGAGGTTTTGCAATATGAATCTCCAGTGGACCTCGATGCCCTGTTTGGCGATATGAATTTAGCCAAATTAAAGGAAATCTTTGATGGGGTGATGAGACGCAGTGATAGCCGAATGGATAAGCAAAGGAGCAAGTTTGGCACAATTAAAAGAGAGCGTATTAGCCTTGAAGAAAAGGTGAGCAGTGTATTAAAGTACGCAAGGAGAAGGCGAAATTTCTCGTTTAAGGATCTCTTAGAGAGACAAAAAAATAAGCTCGAAGTAGTGGTCACTTTTCTTGCCGTATTGGAGCTAATGAAGGTCGGTGCGATTTGCTTAAAACAGGAGGAAACCTTTGGCGATATGGTGATTGAGAGTAAAACCGAAAAGAATACAGATAAGGATATCAAAGAAATGGAAGATCTTGGTATTCCATTGACAGGACTGAGGGAGAGTAAGTAGTGGAGCAAGGAACAGAGAAAAGGGAGATCGAACAAAAGGTACAGCACAGTATAATGGAGAAAGAAACCATTGAGCAGGAAAAGATTATAGAAGCTGTGCTCTTTACTATGGGAAAATCGGTAGAGGCACGCCAGCTCAGTGTGGCTCTTGAATGTAGTGTCGATCAGGCAAAGAAAATAGCAAGGAGCTTGATGCAGCGATATGAAAAAGAGCAGAGTGCAATGAAGATTATTGAACTAGAAAATGCCTTTCAAATGTGCACACGCCCAGAATATTATGATGCCCTCATTCGTGTCGCCAAAACCCCCAAACGACAAGTGCTGACAGAGGCGGTTTTAGAGACGCTCTCGATTATTGCCTATAAACAACCGGTGACAAAGACAGAGATCGACCACATTCGAGGAGTGAGCTCAGCCTATGCACTCAATAAACTATTGGAATATGGTTTGATTTATGAGGCTGGTCGCCTCGATGCACCAGGAAGACCGGTGTTACTGGCGACAACGGAGGAGTTTTTGCGTCGCTTTGGAGTGGGTTCTCTGGCAGAACTTCCCCAGATGGAGCCAGATGCCGAGGCAGAGATTATTCATGAAGTCGAAGAAGAGATGAATTATCACTTTGGAATCCCAGAGGAAGAAGAAATCGAGGAAGAAGAAATCGGGGACGAAGGAATCAAGGAAGAGGAAGAAGATGGAAATTAAAATTAAGTATTTTTCGGATGAGATTGAGCGTTTAGAATATATTGGTGGGAGTAAGAGCGATTGGATTGATCTTCGAGTGGCCAAGGATGTGGAGTTAAAGGCAGGCGAATTTGCTCTCATTCCCCTTGGCGTTGCCATGGAATTGCCAAGCGGCTATGAAGCCCATGTTGTGCCAAGAAGTTCGACATTTAAAAACTTTGGCATTATTCAGCCCAATTCTATGGGAATTATTGATGAAACCTATTGCGGTGACACTGATCAATGGTTTTTTCCAGCACTTGCAATGCGGGATACAAAGATTTGTGTCAATGACCGCATTTGCCAGTTTCGCATTATTGAGCATCAGCCAAAGCTTTCCTTTTGTGAAGTCAAGGAATTGACGAGGGAGTCTAGAGGTGGCTTTGGCACAACAGGAAAAAATTAGGGAAAATGAGGGAGAGGATACAATGAAAAAGAAGTGGATTTTTCCCTTGCTTGTTGTGGCCGTGGTATTGGTTGGTTGCAGTGGAAAGACAAAAGAGGAACAGAGCATAAAAAATGAGGGAGTTGCCCTGATGGAAAGTAAAGATTATGCTGGGGCAATTAAAAAGTTTGATGCTGCTCTTAAGGTCAAGGATTTAAATAAGCTCAATGTTCCAGAAATTGATATTTTGCGTTACCGTGCACAGGCAGAGTACCTGGCAGGTGACTATGCAGCAGCAGATCACACCTATACTTTGCTCGGCGAGGTTGATGGCGACAAGACAGAATATAAGAATATGCGAGTGATTTGTCTTTCAAAAGAGGGCAATGAACTCGATAAGGCGAAGGCCCTCTTTGATGAGACCAATGCCTTAAAGGATTCAGGCATTGGACACAAGGAGGCACTTTTAGAGCTTGGTAGGGCTTGGGCAAAAAAGAGCAGTGAAAGTGGTGATCAGAGTTATCTTGAGCAGGCCAAGGCCTATTTTGCGGCAGCAGCAGGCAAGGAAGGCCAAGTGGACACTCAGCTTTGTGACTATATTGGAAAGTTTTATTATGAGATTGAGGACTACCAAACGGCCCTTGCTTGGTTTGAAAAGGGACTTGGCTTAGAGTCAAGTAATCGTGAGCTATTGTTTAATCAAGCGGCCTGCTATGAGCATATGCATGACTATCAAAAAGCACTCGACTTATTTAAGACATATCAGTCTAATTTCCAAGATGATGCCAAGGCTGCACATGAGATTGCCTTCTTGGAATCAAGATTATAGAGAGTATAAGTAGGATTAGGCTATCAGATAGAGAAAGAGAATAGGAATATATGGCAGATTTAATTCAGACAGAAGAAGTTAAGGAAAGAGTGATTTTAGTCGGCGTGGCAACAAGCGACAATGATGACACAGAGCGATCCCTAGAAGAACTTGCAGAACTGGTCGATACAGCAGGGGCTGAGAGCCTCGATCGGATGATTCAAATCGAGAGCGTGTTCATCCAGGAACCTATGTGGGTAAGGGAAAGATTGAGGAAATTAAAGAGAGAGTCTGGGAACTGGATGCAACCGGTGTCGTTTGTGACGATGAGCTTTCTCCAGCACAATTAAAGAATCTCGAACATGAACTGGGCACCAAGGTAATGGACAGAACCATGATTATCCTTGATATTTTTGCAAAGCATGCCTCTTCAAGTGAAGGAAAAATTCAAGTTGAGCTTGCCCAATTAAAATATTCAGCAGCAAGACTCGTTGGCCTTCGCTCCTCCCTTTCTCGCCTTGGTGGTGGCATTGGAACAAGGGGCCCTGGTGAGAAAAAAATCGAGATGGATCGCCGACTCATTCACGATCGCATTGGACTATTAAAGGCAGAACTTGCCCAAGTAAAAAGCACAGAGAGATTGCTCGTCAAGCAAGGGAAAGGTCAAATGCGTTTGTTGCAGCCATTGTGGGCTACACCAATGCAGGAAAGTCTACGCTACTTAATACTTTGACTCAAGCAAGTATTCTTGCCGAGGACAAGCTCTTTGCCACTCTCGATCCGACAACAAGAAAGCTGGCTCTTCCAAGTGGTCAGGAGATCCTCTTAACCGACACGGTAGGATTTATTCGCAAACTTCCTCATCACTTAATTGAGGCATTTCAATCAACACTGGAAGAAGCAAAGTATGCCGACTTAATTATTCATTTGGTTGATGCTTCTAATCCTGAGGCGGACACCCAAATGCTTGTGGTTTACGACACCTTAAAAAAGCTGGAAGCCCTCGGAAAAGAAGTGATCACCGTCTACAATAAGACAGATCTTCTCAAAGAAGGCGACGAAATGCCAAGAGATTTTCATGCCGACTATACAATGCGTCTCTCTGCAAAGACAGGCGAAGGCATTGAAGAATTTAAGGAACTCCTTGAGAAAATTCTTCGCAATCGCAAGGTCTATATTGAAAAGATATTTGACTATAAAGATGCGGGAAAAATTCAGCTAATCCGAAAGTATGGAGAACTCTTGAGCGAGGAGTATCTTGGCGAAGGCATAGCTGTAAAGGCCTATGTGCCAAGTGAAGTGGTGGAGAAAGTATATCGCTAGACGATAGGAAGAGTGGTAGAATATAAAAACTAAGAATAGTGATGGAGCTATAGATGATGGATGTCAGAAAAGGCGAGACAGTAAGAATATCTCGTCTTTTTTATGGTATTGGTAAATATAAATGAATAAAGTGTTTGCAAAAGCAATTTTTTTGTGTTATACTCTCAAAAGTAAATGAGGCAATTTGAGTTTTGCCCCGATGGCTTAAAATGGTGCTTTTCAGAGGGTTAAAGCTTGTTTGAACAGGATTTTGACAACAAAAAGTGCTTGTTAAATTTTTAGCCCGAAAACCACCTCTCAACCCCTGAAGTTCACAGGCTTTGCAGGGATAGGGTTTAGAAAATGATTCCCCGTCTAGGGGACGGAAACTTTCCACAACTCATCTTCTTCTGTGTCATATACTAGTTTAGAAAATGATTCCCCGTCTAGGGGACGGAAACATAGAGTAACTAATAATAACATCAAAGATATCATCAAGTTTAGAAAATGATTCCCCGTCTAGGGGACGGAAACAGATATACATCATCCATGGCTCTTTTAACGCCATAGTTTAGAAAATGATTCCCCGTCTAGGGGACGGAAACCAGACTCATTCTTTCCTGGATCAAACGGTACAGCTTGTTTAGAAAATGATTCCCCGTCTAGGGGACGGAAACAAATACAATCTCTGCAGAATCTCAATGGTCTCTGGTTTAGAAAATGATTCCCCGTCTAGGGGACGGAAACTTTCAAGCTCAGACATAACTCTTGAATCTGGTTTCAGTTTAGAAAATGATTCCCCGTCTAGGGGACGGAAACATGCGATACCCGCCCATTAATGTGTATCTGTCATTAGTTTAGAAAATGATTCCCCGTCTAGGGGACGGAAACATTCTCTGGGTGACCTATTATCCAAGTGTTATCTTCTTCGTTTAGAAAATGATTCCCCGTCTAGGGGACGGAAACGAGGATATTCTCCATCTATTAAATTCATCTAAGAATATCGTTTAGAAAATGATTCCCCGTCTAGGGGACGGAAACATTAGTTAAGTTCTTCATAACTAAATCTCCTTCTCCCCGTGTTTAGAAAATGATTCCCCGTCTAGGGGACGGAAACATCAGGATTATCAAAATCAATTACTAATGCTGGAGCATAGTTTAGAAATGATTCCCCGTCTAGGGGACGGAAACTAGCATTACGCCTACGCTGTTTACTTGAAGCATAGTGTTTAGAAAATGATTCCCCGTCTAGGGGACGGAAACCCATCTATCATCTTCACATTTCTTTGAGAGGTAATTACGTTTAGAAAATGATTCCCCGTCTAGGGGACGGAAACATTTGTTATTGGAGAACTCTATCAATTACACATCTAATAATTCTAAGTTTAGAAAATGATTCCCCGTCTAGGGGACGGAAACTATTAACCTCACCCCAGAAGTACCCATCCCAGAATTCCTTCGTTTAGAAAATGATTCCCCGTCTAGGGGACGGAAACCCGCAGGGAAGTACTCTGAATGATCTTGAATCCCAAGGTTTAGAAAATGATTCCCCGTCTAGGGGACGGAAACTCTAACAGCCCCGTAGATTGCCAAGGTGTTCTTGGCGAATGTTTAGAAAATGATTCCCCGTCTAGGGGACGGAAACATTGGAATTACTGCTGGTTGTTTCGTAACAGTTATTGGAAAACCAGTTTAGAAAATGATTCCCCGTCTAGGGGACGGAAACCTACCATACCATCTTTAGCACCACCTTCATCCATAAGTTTAGAAAATGATTCCCCGTCTAGGGGACGGAAACTTACATTAACGAATCCCTTTAATAATCTACTCATAAGTTTAGAAAATGATTCCCCGTCTAGGGGACGGAAACCCGATATCATTAATGTTACAAAGGAGCTGATTACTGCTCCCAGTTTAGAAATGATTCCCCGTCTAGGGGACGGAAACTAAGTATGATCCGATATTTCTAAATACCAATACAATCATCGTTTAGAAAATGATTCCCCGTCTAGGGGACGGAAACCAAGTATAGTCTGGCTTATACTTATTATCAACTCTAAGTTTAGAAAATGATTCCCCGTCTAGGGGACGGAAACATTACATATAGTGCTTGTACAAATGAGGAGAAAGGAAGTTTAGAAAATGATTCCCCGTCTAGGGGACGGAAACTATGAAGATAATTCGCACAATCGTCGATAAAGTGAAGAGTTTAGAAAATGATTCCCCGTCTAGGGGACGGAAACCCTCTGTCATTTCTGACAAATCTGAGCCTATGATCAAAGTTTAGAAAATGATTCCCCGTCTAGGGGACGGAAACACATATGCCTATTTATGTGGTGAGTCTCGTACAGCTACAGTTTAGAAAATGATTCCCCGTCTAGGGGACGGAAACATTTCAGCTACAATACTATCTGGAATCCGTCTGTGTTTAGAAAATGATTCCCCGTCTAGGGGACGGAAACGATATTGTGTCTGCGGTTATTAGGTATGGAATTTTGGTTTAGAAAATGATTCCCCGTCTAGGGGACGGAAACCAAGTGTATAAACCGCCTTCCGCCCATACAATTCATTATGTTTAGAAAATGATTCCCCGTCTAGGGGACGGAAACTTGCAAAGCAACTGGTTTGATCCACCGTCTTCTGTTCCGTTTAGAAAATGATTCCCCGTCTAGGGGACGGAAACATGGGAGGCGGTCAATTGACCGCCTTTTTCTTATGGTTTAGAAAATGATTCCCCGTCTAGGGGACGGAAACTATGAGCAACGCCTACGCAAATACATCCGCTCATTAAGGTTTAGAAAATGATTCCCCGTCTAGGGGACGGAAACTCTATTGATAATCAACAACTTCTCTCTCCAATATCAAGTTTAGAAAATGATTCCCCGTCTAGGGGACGGAAACCGTAATACCAATACCCATCTTCAGCCTGTGTGGTTTTGCCCGTTTAGAAAATGATTCCCCGTCTAGGGGACGGAAACGATGTGAACCAGAAAATACCACCAGAAATACCACAGAGAAGTTTAGAAAATGATTCCCCGTCTAGGGGACGGAAACAGTGTTAGCATCCATCATCGCCCAAGCTTGCAATTGCTCAGTTTAGAAAATGATTCCCCGTCTAGGGGACGGAAACAGTGTTAGCATCCATCATCGCCCAAGCTTGCAATTGCTCAGTTTAGAAAATGATTCCCCGTCTAGGGGACGGAAAAGGCTTACCAGGTTTGCCTGGGTTAGCATCCATCATAGGTTTAGAAAATGATTCCCCGTCTAGGGGACGAAAATGGAAAATCAATCGTCAATCGCAACAGGAGACGGTGAATTTTGGCATTAATCAGTATTGCATTGTATTGATTAATTGATGAATATTAATGGATTCCCCGTTTAGGGGACGAAGAATTAAAAGATTTCAGGAAAGATGTTATTTGAATGAGCTTTGAATAAACTTTGAATACTTTCGGTCTATTTGCTTTCTAAGTTATATATTTCTAAAGTTATATTTTTCTATGAAATTTTAAATTTATATTGGGGTATTTTGCTCACAAAAAAGGAGCTGTTGCTCCCATAGATTATTTTTATTATTTGTCTATGGAAGCAACAACTCTTTTATTGGTTCTTTGTCAAATATTCGGTTCTTTGTCAAATGTTTTGTGTGAATCACTGTGCTATTCATTTGCTCTATATTTGCTCTATTCTTCTGAATAATTTTGATAGCCTTCAATAGCTTCTTTATAAAACTCAATCATCTCATTTCGGAGGGAGAGGGGACTTAAAATAATCGCATCTTTACCAAATTTGGCAAAGTATTTTTTGGCTTGATAGGTCGAACAACGGATAGTGTACTCATTTTGTGTTGGCAAAATATTAATTTTAGGTCGGCCAGCGAGTTTAGTCATACAGAGGGTTTTTCCTGCTTCAGTCAGATAGACATCAATGTCATCGACATCATCGAGCAAAAATTCAATTCCACGTACACGAATGGCTTCTTCTAATGCTTTGATATCTGTATTGCATAGAGGAGACGGATTCCTAGAATGTATACGAACAGTTTTTAAAGTTAGCTTAGACAGGACAAATGATGCAGGTCCTTTATCTCTTTTCGTGTGCTCTGAGTCAATGGGAATGGTATAACATGCTAAAAAATCTTCGGAGTGAAGATCATTTGGTAGGATTTTGTAGGGAAATACCTTGAAGGAGAGGATCTGATCTCCTACATTTGTATCAATTCTCAGAGGAAGTTTTTCTGAGATTGCTGTATTTAGGAGGTCATAAATCTCTTTTTTTGTAAATGCGTTCTCTCTCGATAAAGGGAAGCCTTGCATAAACTTCAATAGTGCATTTGACATAGGGTGCAGACATACCATAGTAAAAGTCAGCTTCCTCCAAAGTGGATAGTAATTCTTTTACATTGTTTCTGAGGGAATAGCATTTGCTAGGAATGGTATTTTTTTGTTTCAAATAGCCCTGCAATTCTTCCTCTACTTCCATTCGAGCACTTTTTATTTCATCTTTTTTTCTTTTTTTAGAAGTTTCTCCCTCTTTATCAATTAAATATCTTAGTGTGTGTTCTATGGTATTGGAATCAAGCCCAGCAGCACTTAACTGTTTTTTGAGTGTACTTTCTTGTATTTCAAGGTAGTGATTAATAGAGGCTTTGTTTGCTGGTTCATTGTAAAAATTGGCAACAACAATATTGATAAATTCAGAAATACTCTTGACAGAAAAATATAGACATATCATCTTGAATTACTTTTGAAGCCGTTGTTGAAAAACGAATACGAACTTTTCCTTCATCATTTGAATTATAAAATTTCATAAGAAATCCACCTCCATAAGTTATGACTTTAATTATAGGAAATTACGAAAATGATTGTAGATTGTAATTACTATGATAGTAACATAAATAAAACCAATAATACAATATATTATTGAAAATAGTGAGAAAATTAAAGAAATAGATGTCGCTAACGAAAACAAAGTAAATTTGCTATACTTCAAGTACAGGATCGGACGAGAGGAAACAACAAAAAGATAGAGAATAGAGTAAATAGGAGGAAGAACTATGGCATGTCTTTATGTGACAGAGCAGGGAGCAAATTTAAGAGCAGTGGATGGAAAGTTTGTCGTTGAGTGTAAGGACGGAAAGACAAAAAGTGTGCCAATCGAGACCTTGGAATCAGTGATGGTTTTTGGTGGCGGTCAAATGAGTTTGCAGGCACATAGGGAGTGTCTAAAGAGGGATATTAAGGTTGTCTTTCTTTTGCCTACAGGAAAATATGCTGGAAAATTAGAGGGAGCATCCAGTGGCAATGCACTTAGAATCAAAAAACAAATCTATTTGAGCGACAATGAAGAGCAATGTCTTTCCTTGAGCAAAAAGATTTTGGAAGCAAAAATTAATAATCAAATGGTTTTGGTAAAAAGATATGCCAGAACAAGTAAAGCGGATGTTTCGGATGAAGTAAAACTGATGTCTGCTTTTCGCAAAAATGTAGGGAAGACAAAGGATATCGAGGCGGCTATGGGATGTGAGGGAATGGCCGCAAAAGAGTATTTTAAGGCACTTTCAAAAATGATTAAGAAAGATTTTGCCTTTGATGGAAGATCGAAGCGTCCGCCAAAGGATGCCTTTAATGCAATGATTAGTCTGGGTTATACCATATTGTCAAATGAGATTTATGCAGAGATTGAAGCAAAATCATTGTCCCCATTTGTGGGATTTATGCATAAATTAAAAAGTCAACATGCTGCTCTGGCGAGTGATTTATTGGAGGAGTGGAGGGCAACGATTGTAGATGCTGTAGTTTTTAGTATGATTCAGGGAAATGAGATTTCGATTGATGAGTTTAGAGTGGATCCAGATGGGGAAGGAGTGTGGATGTCTAAAGAAGGAAAGAAGAAATTGATAACAAAATTAGAGAAAAAGATGCACACAGAGAGTGATTATCTAAGTTATATCGATGGAAAAATGGATTTTCGACAGGCGGTGTGGCATCAAATAAAAACGATTGCTAGTTGTGTGGAAAGTGGAGACTTTAAGGAGTATTGTCCAATTCGGTTGAGATAGGAGAAAATGTATGGAGCGAAAGTATGTTGTGGTGATTATCTATGATATTTCAGAGGATAAACAGCGATTGAAAATGGCAAAATTCTTGAATTCTTATGGGCATAGGGTGCAAAAATCTGCATTTGAGGCCTGCTTGACAGAAAAGCAATATGATAACTTTATTGCTAAGCTAGAAAAGAAAGTGAACAAAGATGACAATGTTCGCATCTATAAGCTCTACAGTGTCAATGAGGTCAAGGCGTATGGGGAGGAGAGAGAAGACTTTGAAGAGGTGGTTGTGGTTTGAGATGGAATGGCTTGCATAAGAATGGAAAAGACAGAAAGGATAGAGGCGAAAGATAAGGTAATAAATATTAGTTACTTAAATAGTAACTAATATTTAAGAATAAATCACAATAATAGGATATCTGGTAACAAAAATAAAAAAATATAATACGCTAGATATCACTATAAAGCGAAGGTATAATAAAGCTACAAAGATCACAGAGACAAAAAACAAATAAGATATAGGTAAAGTAAAGGAGAAACATTATGGAAGAGATTATTGTATTAGTTGCAAAAGAGGCAGGTAAGATCGTGGTGAGAGAAGTGGTAAACGAAGTGGTTGTCAAAGGCGCAATCAGAATCATTAAAAGTATTATTTTTTAGTAAAAAAAGGGAGGAAAAAAATATGAGTGAAGAATTTAAGAAAAAAGCAATGGATATAGCGGTGGAGGTGGCAAAGTCAGCTGCAAGATCATTTCTTTTGCAGATTATCGATGATTTTTTAAACTCAGATAAGAAGTGATAGCTAACGAAACTAAAGAGATTGAGATAATGAGTTGATGTAGGAGGAAAAAAATGAAGAAAGATTTATTAAAAGAATTTGGAAAGGCTTTGTTGGTCAGTGCACTTATGTTTGCGGTGAAGAGTTTAGAGGATAAAGGCACAGCAAATAGAGAGGAGGATTTTGAGATTATAGATGAAGAAGAATACGAAGATGGAGATTAAATTTAGAATGTAGATGAAGATCAAATTTAGAATGTATTGGAGGGAATAAATGATGGCAAAGAAGTATTTAGTAAAAAACAGTAATGTTTTAGTGGCAAAAAAATCAAGAAATAAATTAAATTATTATTTAAAGACATTGGGGGGAGAAGAGCTCTATCTCTTTACAAGGGAGTATTCGACGACCTGTTATAATCTATGTAAGTCAGGAGTACCTGTGCAAACAGTATTATTAGCGAGGACACGCAACAGAGCTTTGATGAATTTGTCGAAGTATTTGCGATTTATGATGCCATATTTAGTAGAATATTATAATTTAAATGTGGCTTAGTCTTGAAAATTAAGGAATATTTAACTATAATGTAATAAATGACGCAAATAAAACGCGCAATAGGAGAAAGTATGAGAATAAGTGATGAAGTGATGACGCATGCAGGAAGATTTCATGCAGATGATGTTTTTTCTGCTGCATTATTGAAAATAGTAAAGCCAGAGGTAAAAGTAAAGAGAGTGATGCATGTGCCAGAGGACTTTGATGGCATCGCATTTGATATTGGTGGAGGACGGTATGACCACCATCAAAAGGGGGCAGAGGTTCGTGAGAGCGGATATGCTTATGCCGCATTTGGGCTATTGTGGAGAGATTTGGGCCCAAAGCTTGTGGGCAGGGAAATGGCAGAAAAGTTTGATAAGAGATTTGTTGAGCCATTAGACATCAATGACACCACAGGGGCGTATCATCCGCTGGCCAGAGTCATTGGAAATATGAATCCAATCTGGGATGAAGAGGCAGATATTGATGTGTGCTTTGAGCGGGCGGTTGCATTGGCCAAGGTGATTCTTGAAGATGAGTTTCGAGTGATTGCAGGAATTCAAAGGGCAAATCATATTGTAGAGGAGGCTCTAGAGAAAAATTCTAATCATGGTGTGCTCATATTAGATCGAGGTTTGCCTTGGAAAGAGCCTGTTGTTGCCCACAAGGACATTGACTATGTGGTTTATCCATCGGAGCGAGGCGGATATAATGGTCAAGTTGTCGAGCGAAGAGAAGCAGACAGTGAGGAGGCAACGGGATTGTATTTTCCAGAACAATGGGCTGGAGAAAGTGCAGAGAATCTAAGAAAGATGACGGGTGTTGAAGACTTTAATTTTTGTCACGCAGGAAGATTTTTAATTAGTGCCTCTACATTAGAAAGTGCTCTAAAGTTATGTGAGATGTCAAAGAAGATCGCTAAGGAGGAAGGAAATGCCAGCGACACTGAAATTGAAACTAAGAGGTGATGCAAAACAAAAGCATGGATTTGAAATAGGCTCTCTGTTGCAAGGGGTGATGATGGGGGCGATTGATGGCGAGTATGCCGATCAACTGCATGAGAGCAATTTACATTCCTACAGCCAGTATATTACCGAAGGAGCAGAGGGAATTGAGTGGACAATTAGTGTGCTTGACCAGGAGGCGAAAGAAAAGATTTTACAGCCACTGTCTGAATTAGAGCACATTGCATTGCGACATAGAAATGAGAAGTTGGATATCTTGGAACGAAATATCATAGAAGAAGATTATCGAGATTTGATTGAAAAATACTATATGGTAGATGGAGATCCCTATATTCATTTAAGATTTGTGTCACCGACATCGTTTAAGGTTCAAGGCGAGTATTCTTTGTATCCAACAGCGAGACTCATTTTTAGAAACTTAATCAATCGCTACGATGAATTTTCAAAGGATTCTAAGATTTATGATCGAGATTTGCTCGACTATATTGATGGAAATGTGATTTTGACAGGGTATAACATGAGAAGTATTCGCTTTCCATTGGAGGGTGTCAATATCCCTGCATTTATGGGAAGTATTCGGTATAAAGTTCGTGGACCAAGACAAATGGCAAATATTCTTCGATTGCTCGCCTATTTTGGTGAATATTCTGGTGTTGGGATTAAGACTGGAATTGGCATGGGAGGAATGAAGGTAATCAAATCAAGGGATGGGGGAGGAAGAAGATGAATGAAAAACAAGTAAAACTTGCGATTGGCTGTATGCTACACGACACTTGTAAGGCACTGTATGCAGAAGACAATGGCAAAAATCAAAATCTGAAAAAGAAATTGCAAACAGATGATGTTTTAAAAGAAATCATTAGTCATCAAAAATTGGTGCTACAGGGAGGGGGAAGTGAAGATTCTTTAGCCTATATCGCACATATGGCCAGCAATATTGCATCTGCATCGGATCGCAGAAAATTGGGAGATTCTACAGAGTGGTCTTTTCCAAAGGATGCGGTACTAGATAGCATTTTTAATATTTTAAATGAGAAAGAAAAAGGTACGGGAAATAAGGTATATCAAGCGAGAAGCTTGGATAAAGGAATCAATTACCCTGTGGAACAAAATAAGCTTGATAAGAAGGCAAATGTAGATTTTATAGGCAGTGCAAGAGATGGGGTTGATGAAGCCATCGGTCGAATGACCTTTACAAGAGCTTATGTCAATTCCTTACTCGAGGCATTGGAGAGGCATTTGTCCTACTTGCCATCCTTTGCTGCGACAGATGAGCCAAAAGATGTATCTTTGTTTGATCACTTGAAGATGACGGCAGCCATTGCCTCCAGTATTTATGAATATCTTGAGGAGCAGGGGCAGAGAAATTATGGTGAAGAACTGGTAAAAAATGAAGAAGAATTTTGCAATAAGAAAGCATTCCTATTATTTAGTGCCGATTTTTCTGGCATTCAAAAGTTTATCTATGGGCATTTTGGAACATCGGATATTTTGAAAAATTTGCGAGCAAGGTCATTTTATCTTGAGATTATGATGGAAAATCTCATTGATGAGACATTGAAAAAGATTGGATTATCTAGAGCGAATCTTCTATATGTTGGCGGTGGACATCACTATATGATTTTACCAAACACAAAGAGGGTAAGAGATGCACTGGATGAGATGGATGCAGAGATTAATGCTTGGCTTAGAAAGAATTTTCAGGCAGAACTTTTCTATGCAACAGGCTATCAAGAATGTAGTGCCAACGAATTGGAGAATAATCCAGCTGGATCATATAAAAAGATCTTTCAAGGTGTATCCGAAAGAATATCAGAGAAAAAGTCAAAAAGATATAGTGCAGATGTCATTCGAGAGTTAAATAAAATCAAAATCAATGATCACAGCAGAGAATGTGCGATTTGTCACAGGAGTAGTGATTGGTTAGAAAGAGATGATGAGGGACGAGATATTTGCCCTGTTTGTGGTGGACTGATGCAATTGTCCAGCGATATTTTAAATCAAAATTTCTTTGTGGTGAGCCAGATAAAGGGTGAGAAAAGCCTTGAGGTTTTTGAGGGAGAGTATCTGATTCCAGTAAAAAATGGCGATGAACTAAAGCAGTGTATGAGGAAGGCAGATTATATTCGCTCCTATTCAAAAAATAGAAGTTATGTTGGAGAGGATACACAGGAAAATTTATTTGTCGGAGATTATCACTATGCAGATACACTGGGAGAACTAGTAAAAGATGCAGTGGGAATTGACCGCTTGGGTGTATTTCGAGCGGATGTCGACAATCTAGGTCAGGCCTTTGTCAGTGGATTTTCAGAGGACAAGCAGACATTGAGCAGGGCAGCAACTTTCTCAAGGAGATTGTCCATCTTCTTTAAGTTATATATCAATAAGATTCTCAAAGAGGGAGAGTTTAATCTAGAGGGAAGAGAATTGATAGAGCCAGCAGAGAAAAGGCGAAGGGTTGCCATTATCTACTCTGGAGGAGATGATGTCTTTGTGGCAGGTGCTTGGAAGGATGTCATTGAATTTGCCATTGATCTGAGCAATAGCTTAAAGAAATTTACACAGGGAAAGTTGACCATATCTGGGGGCATTGCAATTTGTGATCCAACTTATCCAATTTCTTATATGGCCGATATTACTGGGGAGTTGGAAGATAATTCAAAGCATTATGAAGATGGGGAAGGAAAAAAGAATGCAATTACACTTTTTGATGACGACAATGGATATCATTGGAATCAGTTGACAGATGAGGTCATTCGAGGAAAGTTTGCAACTATTAATGATTTCTTTTCTATGTTTGAGGACAAGGGAAAAGGCTTTCCTCTATCAAGTGTTGGAGCTATTTAGAGGACAAAAGAAAAAAACAGCATTCATTTGGCAAGATTGGCTTATGTTTTGGCAAGAATGAATCCAGAAAAAGAGTGCCGATGACAAAAAAACAGCAGGCATATGAGGCTTTTAAGAAATCCATGTATGAGTGGATGCAAAGTGGTGAGGATAATCGACAGACCATAACAGCGATTTATCTCTATATATATTTAGTCAGGGAGAAGGAGGAGAAAGATGGGGTACAACAATAAGGGTGATCTTATTACAGAGGAGAATTATGTTGGAAAGGCGGAGAGTGTCATTACTGCATTAATTGGCAGAAAAAGAACTCTTGACGACATCAAAGATTCGTAAGCTATTGGCAATTCTCAGTGAAATTTATACAGATGCAAGGCATGATGGAAAGAAGGAACTCTCTGATGAGATCAAGAGTAGAATTCAGTACTTTAAGATGCGCTTTGTCTATGAGGCAGGAAGAGAAAAGACTGTAAAGGCTTTTTGGGAAGCTGCACAGATTGAGAAGCAGATTGATAAAATTGGGAATAGCAAGAAGGAGCTTATTTTGTTTTGCCACTATATGGAGGCATTGGTTGCATATAGAAAATTTTTAGGTGGAAAGGACGAATAATATGTTTGGGAAGATTAAAATTAGTGGAAGTATTAAGGCAGAGACAGGTCTTCATATTGGAGGTGGCTCAGCATTTGCAGCTATTGGAGCAGTGGATGCACCAGTTATTCGAGATGTATGTGACAATAAGCCAATGATTCCTGGCAGCAGTTTAAAGGGAAAAATGAGAACTTTGCTTGCCAAGCAATATGCCAAGGGTTGGAGTCTGCCTCAAGAGCACAATGAAGATGATGACAAAGTAAGGAGATTGTTTGGCAATACGGCGGATAAGAAGAACCCAAAGACAAGTCGTCTATTGTTTGGAGATTGCTTTTTATCCAATGCCGAGGAATTGGATGATTTTGGCATTAGTGTGACAGAAGTTAAATTTGAAAACACAATTGTTCGAAAGACAGCTGTTGCCAATCCAAGACAGATTGAAAGAGCAGTTCGAGGCACTAAGTATCAGCTAAATTTGATCTATAATGTCGAAACAGATAATGTAGAGGAGATCAAAGAGGACTTTAAGACACTTGCGAATGGCTTTAAATTGTTGGAGTACGATTATCTTGGAGGTCATGGTTCTAGAGGCTATGGACAGGTAAAAATTGAGATTGATGGTGCAGAATTTGTTGTTGAAAATTGGAAGAATAAGGATGAAAAGAGCAAATTTGATCAATGTTTAGAGGAGTGCAAAAAAGTTTTAAAGGAGAGATAGTATGAAAACGAAGATTTTAAAATTAAAGTTTTCTTCCAATGTGCATTTTGGCGATGGTGGCTTGACAAAGGCACAGAGCACATTTCGAGCAGATACTCTCTATTCAGCACTTTGCATTGAGGCCTTAGGCCAGGGAGGCTTAGAAAAATTAAAAGAGCTATGTGAAGGTAGAAAGGTTCAGATTTCCGATGCACTTCCCTTTATTAAAGACAAGTTCTATGTTCCAAAGCCGATGATACATGTTGAGATAAAGAATGATAGTGATGAGGGAAACTCCGTAAAGAAAAAGGCAGTGAAAGCACTAAAGTATATTCCAATCGATCAATTTAAAAAGTATCTTGCAGGAGAAATGGATGTGATCGAGGAAGAGAAATACTTTCACGACGGATTTGCAAAGTCCTTGTTGACGCATAAAGTTTCTATTTCAAGGGGAAATGGTGAGAATAAACTCTATGCAGTTGCTGGATATCGCTACAGAGAAGACAGCGGATTGTATGTACTTGTGGCCTATGAAGAAGAAAAAGATTTTCAATTTATGAAGGAACTTTTTGATTCATTGTCCTATACAGGTATTGGGGGAAAGGTCAGTGTAGGTTACGGAAGATTCGAGGTAGAGGAAGCCAATTTGCCAAAAGAGTTTAAAGATTTATTCAACATTGAATCATATGAGCAAGTGATGACCTTGTCGGTTTCTCTTCCAAAGGATGAGGAGTTAAATGTAGCATTGGAAGATGCGGGGTATACTTTGGTGAAAAGAGGTGGATTTATTGCCTCTACAAACTATGCTGATGCTTATCACAAAAAGAATGATTTGTATATGATCGAGGCAGGGGCAAGCTTTAAACAGAAATTTGCAGGAGATATCTATGATGTGTCGGCCGGAGGCAAACATTCTGTCTATCGATATGGAATACCATTCTTTATGGGGGTGAAGTAGTATGGAAAGCTATTTAAAAAAGTATAAATTTGTATTTAGGACAGTAGGACCTGTTTTTGTTGGAAGTGGTCAGGAACTTCAAAAAAAAGAGTATATCTTTGATGAAAAGAAAGTAAAGATTGTTGATGTTGATAAGATGCTCAGCTTTTTTTGCAAAGATGAGCGTCTAATGAAGGGGTATGAAAAATTAGTACTTACTGATAGATCAGATAATCTGCAGAAGTTCTTTAAAGAGTATGGTGTTGGTGAAGATGTGTATAAGGCTTGGATTTTAAAGGAGTATAATGTTAGGGGAAGTAGTTTTAATGGAGAAAAGATTAACACATTTGTAAGAGATGCTCAGGGCAAAGTTTATATTCCAGGAAGTAGTTTAAAGGGGATGCTTCGCACCATAATTTTGCTTTATCATATTTGTCATGCAGATGAGGGATATAGAAAGGCAGTAGGAAAACGAATATCAGATATCATGTTAGATAAGGGACTTAATAAGGATAAGTTGAATCAGAGTTTAGATGAAGTGAATATGGATATGAACATTGAGTTTCTGCATCGTAAAGATCTGACAGGTGGAGAAGAAGATATTAAAAATGCAGTAAATAGCATTATGCGTGGTCTTAGAGTTTGTGACAGTAAGCTTGAATTAGATAGGAAGATGGGATTATATAAGAAGTATGATGTGTCCACAAATGGGAAAGGACATAATATCCCATTAGTAAGGGAATGCATTAATCCTAGTGTAGAGATAGAAATGGAAATTGCTATTGATAGTACTATATTTCCATATACAGAGAATGAGCTTTTGAAAATGATTGAAGAATTTGGGAAGTACTATTGGGAAAAGTTTGAAAAGAAGTTTCAAAAAGAGAAAACTGTGGGTTATCCAAGTCGTCTAAATCGTCAAATTCGTAATTATACTGGTGGACCTAGGATTTTTCTTGGGGGAGGAGTAGGATTTGTCTCAAAAACAGACATCTATGCATTGTTTGATGAAGAGAAAGCGGTACAGATAACAGGAAAAATTTTAGACATTATGGATAGAGATAGTAAAGATAGAGAAGAGGGTGAGAAGAAGGATAAAAAGCATAGGGAAGATTATAAAATATCACCTAGAGTTCTAAAATGTGTAGAAATCGGGAATGGACGTTTTGAGATGGGGGAGTGCAAGGTGATATCCATAAAGGAGATTTAGAAAATGGGGGTCTCATATGAAGATATTATTTTCACCAATTGGAAATACAGATCCAATATCAGACAGCAATTTTTATGATGGAGCAATGTTACATATATGTAGACATTATGATATTGATAAAGTGTATATGTATATGTCAAAGAAAATTTATGAAAAGGAAGAGGCTGATCAGAGATTTACAATATTTGTTGAGAAGTTATCTGAGAAAAAAGGAAAAGAGATTGAATATGAGGTTTGGAATAGTGACATTGAAGAGGTGTATGAATTTGATAAATTTATAGATGAGTTTAGAGAGAAAATTGAGGAGATTATGAAAGAACATCCAGATGCAGAGTTATATTTGAATGCATCTTCTGGAACTCCGGGAATGAAAAGTGCCATTATTATTCTGGGAAATTTTGGAGAGTATCCAAATACAATTATTCAAGTCAAGGATCCTTATGGTGGGAAGAAGCCGCCTTTGATAAGTGATATCAGGGAATTGAAAAGTTTGAAGGGGAGCGGGCATTTCCTAAGGAAGAAAAAGAGGTTTTTGGTAAAAAGCATAAGAAGGGAAAATCCTCAGCATTTGTTTGATGTCAATCAAATGTGGGCTAAGTGTAGAGATAATAATGACATTACAAGCAAAGGGAACAGAGGTAATGAAGTAGCTTGTCGCTCACTTTTGAAAATTAAACAAAAAGAAGCACTTAAGGAACACATTAGTGCTTATGATTATGATGCTGCTTTGGCTATTGCAAAAATGATGGGTGATAGGAGTTTTACAAAAATGTTAGAGTTAGCTTATCATAGGAGCCTTTTAGACTTAACAAGTGTTGAATCTATAGAAAAGGAGATAGGACAGGATTTTACTTTATCACAAGATGAAAGACATAAGAAGACATTTGAATATGCCTTGAGCCTAGATATAAAATTAAAAAGAAGCGAGTATGTGGAGTTTGTTCGAGGAATTTCTCCAATTATTGTTGAGTTATTTTGGTTGGTGTTGGAGAATAAGGAGTCTTGTAATCTTAGTGTAGATATTAATGCTTACAGGGATGGCAATTCTAGGCAAAAGTGGAATACAGATAGAATGATTAAGGGAGATATTCTATTTGATATTATTAATGAAGGGTATAAGCAAGGTAAGAAAAATAATAATTTTCGACCAAATGACATTAAGGCCAATGATTTGAAATTTTTAATTCTTGCTTTTTCACGAAATGAAATTTTGAAGGAAATAGTGAAAAGGTTGAGAAAAGTCGAGAGTAGAGTTCGCAATTTGGCAGCACATGAGATGGTTTCACTTAATGAAAGTGAGATAAAGAAGAGAACAGGAATTAGTACTGTTGATATTATGAAGGATATTAAGGAATTATTTAAATATTCAGGAATAGAGATTCAAGATAATGATTGGAAGTCATATGATCATATGAATAAAACAATTATTAGTCAGATTAATCGGGATTAACAGTGCAGTGAATAACTTTAGAGGAGCTGTCGAGAAATGATGGCTATAAGAAAGGGTGGCGTAAATGCTGCCCTAAGTTTTTATTTAAAGATAGTATTATCAGAATATTTCTGTTTTATTCTGTATGAAAAGTAAGATTAGTTGTTTCCTGATAGCCACTTTTTCATCATGTTGTGCTGTTGTACATTATATCTAGAGTTGTGCAGATGCTAAAATTTTATAAAAAATATTGACAGAAAATCTTCATAATAATACAATGACATATAGAAAAAAGTAGATGTTTTATTTGCTAAGATGTACTGATATAGATATAATGTTTATAAATTAATGAATAGGGGGATTAGGTGAGTGATATAGAAAAGGGGTATAATGGATACATAAATCAAGATGATGCAAGATACTTACTATTTAACCAAAAACGGTGCGACAAGTATGACTATCTTGTATCGTGTGGTTGTGGTGTTATTGGAGGGTTGATAGATGTTTTTTTAGTTAATTCTCCAGAAAGCAGTGTTGCTCAACAATGGACAGATAGACAAATTGATGGGGTGGTAAAGCGATTTGCAAAAATTTCTGGTTGGAAAGCAAGAGAGGGGAAAGAAGATTCTCTTTCAAGTGCAATAGGATTTTTAGAAAAGAAATATCGAGTAAATTATGATCAAAGATATTCTGCTGATGTTAATGATTTATTTCATATGACAACAAAAAATCATCATTTGATGAGCTTAGGGCATTCACCAGATATTTTTGGATTGTTTTTTTCACTCTTAAATCAGTTTACATCAACATCCACATTTATTGCTAATGGGAGATTAATTTCTGTCAATACAGATTCTTATGAGTTACGAGGAAATAATTTTATATCTCAATTGTTTTGTGGAATTATGAACTGGTTTGGGCATATTATGTCCGATATTGCTGGCAGTTCTGGTAGTAGTGGACGAGGTACAGGAGTTGCAATACCATTTTTTAGCTTGTTTCAGCTTTGTACATTTGGAGAATTTTCAGTTAAAAAAGATCGACAAGATTTAGCAACAATTGCTATTCGCACCTTTCAAGAGGGCTATGATTTTCGCTTTGGATTGGCAATGACAGTTCCAGTCATTATAACTGAACTTTTAATTAAGACATCGTGGGCATTGAGAAGTTACTTTGTGGATAAGCAGCCTATAGAGAGATGTATTCCAATTTTAAAAAATGATCGTTTAAGGATGATGTTACTTGTAGGAAATGGAACTCTATGTGCCCTTGATGGTGCACATGCATTTATTTCTTCAAGTGGAAATTGGTTGTTGTTTTTTGCAAAGGCTAATATAATTGTTTGGTTTCGTTTATTACAATTGGTCTTAAAGGAGTTATGTCTTCGTTTTGGAATTACAGGAACTTTAGAAAAACAGGTTTTAGCTATGGAGTGTGTGAATCAAATTTTGATAAAAAACACTAGAAAACTTGAGGAATATGATATTCAGTCTTATCAACAAAGTATAGGGGGTTTTTTAGAGTTAGATGATAGAATTAAAGACTTGAAAAGTGAGGAAGAGGTATATAATTTTTTAGAAGAATTTTGTATAGATAGGGGACATACATTTCCATGGAAGGGTAGTTTTGATCAGCATATGGAAAACAGACAAGGAAGGTTGAGGTTTGAGTGATGAAGAGTTTTTTGGCGCCAGAAACGATGAAAAAAATTGCTTTGGTAATATTATCAAACTCATTAAGGGAAAAAAATGTCAATATTAAAGAGTATGCAAGAGCTTTTTTGTGTATGTCTGGGTATGAAAATGTAGAAGAAATAATGAGAGAACTTGAAAATATGGGTGTTTTTCAAGGCCCTCAAGCTATGATTCGAGTATGTGTAGAGACTTTTTTTACAGCTTTCGATAATATTTATTACCAATCCAGTTTGGTAAGGAGAGATTTGCTTTATGATAATCTAGGAAAGTTTGAAGGGCTAAAAATTACTTTGAAAGAAGTGATAAAAGAACCAAGTAGTGCGAAGGAGAGATTACAAGGAGTGTCTAATCAATTAAAAGAGCTATTTGGCATTTTTAAGGGGCGTTTAATATGTTGCATTGGTGATATACGGAATATAGATAACCAAGGCAGAATGCAGTTTTTTTTGAAAGCGAAAAGCAATAGAAGTATTGTAGATACAAATATAAATTTTATACATTTATGTTTAGATGTCTTAGAGAAAGTAGTCAAAATTTATTGCATTGTAGAGACATATTATGGGCGAAATGGAAAAGTATTATTGGATGAGTATGAGGAATTTTATCAAAAAAATTTATTAAAAGGTGACACACCCCGTCTTTTATATGCTTATGAATTTGGTGAACATAATAAGAAGAGGGAGGATTTTTTGCATTTGGAGGATAGAGTAAAAGATATTACAAATATTAGTGAATATTATTCAGAACTTTTAAAGGAATATAAAGATGATGTAGAAGAGTATGAAAATGTTTCATTTGGACAATAGGAGGAGAAGATTATGCCAAATCATGATAGAGATGAAATGAATAACAATGTAGATGGACAAAGTGGATTAATAGCATTAGGACTCACTCTTTTGGGAGGAGCAGTATTTGGTGCATTGGGTAGGTCTAGAAAAAATGCACAAGAAGCTCAAGAAATTCAGGAACAGATTGCAGAGATAGATCAAGAGATTGAAGGCTATCGTTCTAAATTTCTTGGGGAGATTATGTATGTTGATGAGATTGAGGAGTTAGAGGCAAAGTGTGAAGAGTTGAGAAAAAGGCTTTAGGAGTAGAAGATATGAATGAAGTTTATGGAAACGGAAATTATGTAAGAGATAGTATTGCGTGTTCTAGAAGTTTTCAAGAGGTCTTTGGGGCTCAACAAGGGATTACTGGTTATGGCAAGTTGGCAAGTTTAATTGCAGTGTATACAGAACAAATTGACAGAGTGGCGGAGCGACTTGGCGAGTATATTGCATATAGAAGTACCGTAGAAGATTACGCTCAACAATATGGGAAGTCTTCTCTTTTAGGAACTGCCAAGAGAGTTATGACTTCATCAAGCAAAGCCTTTGACTTTCAGGTACAACGGAGAAATACAGCGTTTGTGAAAAGGATGGCGGTTGAGACAGGAATTAAATTAGCAGCTAGAGGTATGCAAAAATTCTTAGGTGATAAGGAAAAATATAGTGTTTGTGATCAGATCTATAGAATTTTACTTTCGTACGCTATAGAGGAAGATAATGTAATAAAAGATTCTAGAGTAGAGGCTGAATTGAATAAGATTAGGAACAGTTTGCCACTTTCAGAGGGAAAACGAATAAAGTTATCAGAAATTTCAGTGGCAAATTTAGATATATTTCATACTGATTTATCAATTTTAAATTCTAGTGATAATACTAGAGTGAAAGAAAGTCTGTCGTATTTTTTGTATGTCTTATATGCTCAAAAGTATGGAGATTCTCCAATAGGTGAAGGGCAGTTGTTAAGGTATTATGATCGTTTGGGATTTCAAGGAGCAATGGGTCAGGAATTGCTTAGGGAAAATAAAAATAGTTATGACATTGTAACAGATGATCAGTTAAAGTATTTAATGTTATCAAGAGCAATGTTTAAGAATCTTGAACCTAAAATTCCAGAAATTAATCTTCAGCAGATAACAAGAAGAACCGAAGAAATGGCTAGAAATGATCCATATAGGATTAGGAAACGAATGGTTTTGAAAGCACCTAGTACACGAAAAAGGACAATTATGGATCTCTTTTTTGAAGAACCAGATGTAGTAATTCAGGCAGGGGCAACTGCGTTCTCACAACTAAATTTAAATGATGATACAAAGGAAGATACAAGAAAATTGATGATTGAAAAGTGGGAACTAGATGATAAAGCAGTTGATATGATTATGTCTGAAGCCAACGATATTAAAAAGGAGAGTACTAGGGAATAGGACGAAGTATGTGCCTTTTAAGATTATAAATTGGCTTGTTGACAAGTTAAAGAGAAAAAATTGTATTAAGAGAGGTTAGGGTGTAAGATGCCAGTTCCAGTGATATTGGTGGCTGTTGGAGCCATATCCGCTGTTTCAGGAGCTGCAATGGGTATACACAGTACTTGCAAGATCAAAGATTCAAATAGCCAAGTGAAGGAAGCAGAGAAAGAACAAAAAGAAGCAATAGAAATTTTTGAAACTCAGAGCAGGAGGGCAGTTTCCATAGCTGATCAATTGGGAAAGCAAGAATTAAAAATATTGCAGACATTCAGAAGATATGCTGATTATATTGAACAAATTCAAAATAGACCAAGTTTTAAGGAAATTCAATTGTCAAATCTTTATGTAGATTACTGTAATATTTGGGATTTGAGGAAAGTTTCAAAGGGAGCAAGTGTTCTATTAGGAGCTACAGGAGGTATGATTGTAGGTGTTGCAGGAGGCTTTGCAGCTGCAGGAGCAACGACTTCTGCGGTGTGTGCATTAGGAACTGCATCTACAGGTATTGCCATAGCGGATTTATCTGGGGTTGCAGCAACGAATGCAACATTATCTTTGCTTGGTGGTGGATCGTTAGCAGCAGGTGGTGGTGGGATTGCTTTAGGAAGTGCAACTCTTGCTGCTTCATCTATGGGTATAGGGTTGGCACTTGGTGGTATTGTGTTTGAGATTATGGCACATAAATCAGGCTCTTCTGCGGATGCTGCAGTAAAAGAGGCAAAGAAAACAGTAGAGGAGGTACAAAGAGTAGCAAAGTTTTTGAGTGAATTTCAGAAAATAATAGACCAATATGGTGTTGCTATGGGAAAGATTGCTAATAAATATTTTCAATCTTTGCAGAAGATGATGAATATTATAAAGGACAAGCCAGATTGTAGTTGGTCTAATTTCACAGAGAGTGAGAAGCGAGTGGTTGAGATTACCACATTATATGTAACAGTTTTGTATAATATGTGTAAGGTACAGTTGACAAAAAAAGATAGAAGTGGGTTGAACCGGATAAATAGCAAAGATGTTAAGCAAGTGTTAGAGTGGACTGAGAGGTATATGGTATAAAAGTGGAATGCACATCTTCATCAGCATAAAATAGTTACTTTAGCACCATCTGAGCTTTTTTGTTATGATCTTTTTTATACTTCATTTTAGCTATATCATGAAATATAGCACTTTTATAAATTAACTGTTTACTATAGTCGTCAATATTAAGTTGTTTGAGCATATATTTACAGGTTTTTAATACTCGTTTACTATGTTGAATTAATTTTTTACTTTGTTTATTGGTACAACCCTCTTTTTTTAGATATTTCTTGAGTATCTCTATAGAATGTTTTTGGTCTAAAGACATTATGTATTCCATATATTAATTTTCCTTTCAAGTTTTTTTTCAATAGTATATCACAGAATGTGTATAGTTAAATTTTTTGATGTCTCAAGCATTCATATGAAGAGAGATGTCAAATTGTTATGCTCGAGTTTTTGGTAATACTTATGACTAAGATATCGTGTTTGGCAGTTAACAAATTTTTTTATCTATTGATTAGCATATTACTTGTAATTGTGAGGTCGAATATAATTATATTCGACATAAGCAAGTTATTCAACAGTGAAATAGAGCATTTTTGGATTGTACACTTCACTTTACAGAAACTCCCTAAAAGACTTGTGCAATATTCAAAATAATTATAGAATAATAGATGACACATTGATACGAAATTATAGGAGAGGAGAGGCCATTTATATAAGACTGATTGTCTACAGTCAATATCAATGGCAGAATTCAATTTATGATCAGCAGATTAATCGAGAAAATCCAAAAGACAAAGGCACCGATATGTGTGGGATTGGATCCAATGTTATCCTATGTTCCAAAGCATATAGTGGAGACTTCATTGAAAGAATATGGTGAGACCTTAGAGGGGGCAGCAGATGCCATTTGGAAGTTTAATCAGGCAATTATCGATGCCGTAGCTGATTTGATTCCAGCGGTAAAGCCGCAGATTGCCATGTATGAGCAATTTGGTCTTGCTGGGTTAGTGGCGTATGATAAGACCGTAAAGTATTGTAAGGAAAAGGGATTGATTGTTATTGCTGATGCAAAGAGGGGAGATATTGGCTCGACTTCGACCGCATATGCAGTGGGACATATTGGACATATTCAGGTGGGAAATACCGTTTGCAAGGGATTTGATGCCGATATGCTCACGGTCAATCCATATCTTGGAAGTGATGGAATTAAGCCATTTGTTGATGTTTGTAACAGCGATGATAAGGGCATTTTTGTCTTGGTAAAGACATCGAATCCATCCAGTGGAGAGTTTCAGGATCGCTTAATTGATGGAAGGGCACTTTATGAGCATGTAGCGGAGAAGGTGGTTGCATGGGGAAAAGAGAGCATGGATGGAGCCTATTCCAATGTCGGTGCTGTGGTCGGTGCAACTTATCCTGAGATGAGTAAGGTTTTGAGAAAGTTAATGCCAAATACTTATTTTCTTGTGCCAGGATACGGTGCTCAAGGGGGAACGGCAGAGGATTTACGATATTGTTTTAATGAGGATGGACTTGGTGCAGTGGTCAATTCATCAAGAGGAATTATTGCTGCCTATCGCCAAGAAAAGTATCAAAAGTTTGGTGAGGAGAATTTCTTTGAGGCATCTCGTCAGGCGACGATGGATATGATTGCGGATATCAATCGGGTGCTATAATGACAATGTTAACAATGTTGACAATGCAAACAAGGTAAAATAGTACGGATAATACGGATAAAAAGTAAAGTAAATGGAAATGGGAGAGGAAATAATGAGCAAGCAAAAGAGGCGTGTGCGAGTGATTTCGCAAAGCTGTATTGGACCACATATCTATGACCTGCGTTTGGCGTGCAAGGAAATGGTTGAAGAGGCAGTGCCGGGGCAATTTGTCTCTCTCTATGTCGATGATGCAGCGAGATTACTACCAAGACCAATCAGTATTTGTGGTATTGATAGAGAAAAAGGGGAGCTTCGCCTCGTTTATCGTGTGACAGGAGAAAAGACAGGAACTGCAGAAATTGCAAAATTAGGTGCGGGAGATGAGATTGAAGTTTTAGGACCTCTTGGCAATGGATTTTTACTTGAGGATATGGGGGATGTGATTTTGATTGGTGGAGGTATTGGAATTCCGCCGATGTTAGAGTTAATGAAACAGCTCCCTGAGGCAGGAAAAAAGACTGCAGTCATGGGATATCGGGATAATCAATTATTTTTGGCAGAGGAATTTAAAGCCTATGGTGAAATAGTGGTGGCCACAGAAGATGGAAGCGAGGGCGTAAAGGGCAATGTCCTCGATGCCATTCGAGAAAGAAAAATTAAGGGCGATACCATTATGGCCTGTGGCCCGACACCAATGCTTCGAGCAATCAAGGCATATGCAAAGGAAAATCATATTCGCTGTTACATCTCCTTAGAAGAGAAGATGGCTTGTGGAGTGGGGGCATGCCTAGCTTGTGTGTGCAAGACAAAGGAAGTTGATCATCACTCACAGGTCAACAATCGAAGAATTTGCAAAGATGGACCAGTATTTTTAGCTGAGGAGGTAGAAATCTAATGGCACCAAATATGAAGGTAGAGATTGCAGGGGTTGAATTTCAAAATCCTGTGACTGTGGCAAGTGGAACATTTGGCTCAGGGGCAGAGTACGCCGAATTTGTGGATTTAAATCGATTGGGTGCAGTGACCACAAAGGGGGTGGCCAATATTCCTTGGGCTGGAAATCCTACACCACGAATTGCAGAGGTGTATGGCGGGATGCTCAATGCCATTGGTTTGCAAAATCCTGGCATTGATGTATTTGCAAAGCGAGATGTGCCATTTTTGCGAAAGTACAACACAAAGATTATTGTTAATGTCTGCGGAAAGACGACAGAGGACTACATTGATGTGGTAGAAAAACTTGGAGATGTCGATGTCGATATGCTAGAAATTAATATTTCTTGTCCAAATGTCAAGGAGGGCGGTATTGCCTTTGGTCAGGATACAAAGGCAGTAGAGGCAATTACGAAGGCAGTAAAGTCTCATGCCAAGCAACCAGTGATGATGAAACTTTCTCCAAATGTAACAGATATTACAGAGATGGCCAAGGCCGCACAGGCAGGTGGTGCAGATGCCCTTTCTCTGATCAACACCTTGACAGGGATGAAGATTGATATTCAAAGGCAGACATTTGCTGTTGCCAATCGCACGGGTGGATTTTCTGGACCTGCAATTAAGCCGGTAGCTGTCAGAATGGTCTATCAGGTGGCACAGGCAGTACAAATTCCAATTGTGGGTATGGGTGGAATTTCTTGCTGGGAGGATGCGATTGAATTTTTGCTTGCGGGAGCAACCATGGTGAGTGTGGGAACTGCCAATTTTTATAATCCGAATGTGACGATGGAAGTGGTCGATGGCATTGAAAAATACTTGCTGGATCATCAAATTTCAGATGTGCGAGAATTGATTGGTGCTGTCAAGTAAGCGGTGACATTGCAAAATAAAGTGAGTAGAAAAGGAATGGGATGAAATGGAAAGATATAAGGCAGAGTTTATTGAATTTATGATTGATTGTGAAGTGTTAAAGTTTGGAGATTTCGTGACAAAGAGCGGAAGAAAGACTCCATTTTTTGTCAATACTGGATTTTATCGAACAGGTGCACAGTTGACCAAACTTGGAGAGTACTATGCACAGGCAATTAAGGACAATTTTGGTTTGGATTTGATGTTTTGTTTGGACCAGCCTACAAGGGAATTCCGCTGACTGTGGCAACGAGCATGGAAATTTCAAGATTGACAGGTAAGGAAGTGAAGTACTGTTCCAATCGCAAGGAAGTAAAGGATCACGGGGACAAGGGAATTTTGCTTGGAAGTCCAATTGCAGATGGTGATCGAGTGCTCATTATCGAAGATGTGACGACAGCGGGAACTTCCATTGAGGAGACTTATCCAATTATTAAGAGTCAGGGCGATGCAGATGTCGTTGGTTTGATTGTCAGCGTGGACCGCTGTGAGAGAGGAAAGGGAGAACAATCGGCTCTCAAGGAGATTGCACAAAAGTATGGGATGAAGACTTCAGCGATTGTGACAATGCACGAAGTTGTGGAGCATCTTTATAATAAGCCATACAAGGGAAGAATCGTGATTGATGATGAATTAAAGTCAAGAATTGATCATTACTACGAGCAATATGGGGCAAAGAATTAGACAGATGTTTGACAAATTGAGAAAGAACAAGAAGTATAAGTTTTTAAAGCCAGTCAGAAATAAGGGGCAATCTATTCTCGAAGAGGAGAGGTTTAGCTATCCAGAGGATCGAAAGCAAGAAATCAATCCTGCTTTGGTCAATTATGTGCGAAAGCCACTTTCAAGAAGAAGTTTGATGTCGGTGTTTTTGAGCTTGATTGCCTCCATCTTTACCATTTGTGCCTATCGTTTAGTTGTGGATTTAAAGGGAGCTCCCGATTTATCACTGTCCGCCTTGGCCATTAGTTCCATTCTCTTTGCCGTGGCAGGATTTTGGTATGGCATACTTTCCTTCTTAGAAAAGGAGACAAGAATGATTCTTGCCTATATTGGACTGGCACTTGGGGGATGCAATTTTTTATTGTGGTTTTTGATTATTGTAGTCGGCGGAATACTTGGAAGAGGGTAGAAGATGGAACGTTATGAACTTGCCACAGAACGCATTCGGCAAATTCCAAAAGAGGATTTGTCGGTGCACTTTGGCGACTTTTTTGTGTCAATGGCTGAATTTGTCATTGATGTAGATGAATTAAAAAGGGATATCGACAGTGGAAAGTATGAAAACTATGATTTTGAGACATTACAGTCTATTCAAGAAAAATTATATGCACAGATTTTGCCACAAAATTATAACAAATCGTTTTTTCATCCTGATGTACTTTTTGAAAAATATGGAGAAGAATTTGGACAGGTGCTTTGTGTCCTTGCAAGAGAGCTTAGAAGCATTATTCCGATGGCTTATGAGAGAAAGAGGAGAATATCTCCAGTGTGTTGGAGGTCTTTTTAGAAATCTATACAGCAGCTAAGGAAGAAGATGTCACAGCAAAGCAGTTGGAAGATATTTTCTTTTGGTATATGTTTGATTATTTGGATGTCACTGTGCCAGAGCGAGTGAGAGAAACTTTGACACCACAAAATCACTTTATTCGAGATATTATTGAAAATGCAGATTTGAATGACCTTCGCTATTTATTTTTATTTGGTCAATATATTTCAAATAGTGAGATTGCTATGGCAAAGTATCTCAATGCATTGCCAGAAGAGACGATTAAAAAGATGGCGGATACCTACACTCAGGGCTATCAAAAGGGATTTGTCGTGCTGGGAAAGGATTTGAGTAAGGTAAAGAATGTTTCTTTGCATTGTCCGATTGGATTTGAGCGAGTGGTCAAGGTGGCGATTCAAAATTTTTTGGATATGGGGCTTGAGCCAATTCTTTACCGAACACCATATCGTTTGGCTGATATTGTTGGGGAAAGAAGCCGTGGATGTGGTGGGCAGAGTCCAAATCGCCAATATGACTATGACCATCGCTTTGACGGGGCATTGATTTTAAAAAAGGCCTTTACAGATAGAAAATTAGCACTGTTAGAAATGGCCTATGAAGAAAACAAAGAGATTCTTGATGTCTATGCGGGACCGGCCGTGATAGAGACTTTTGGAGAGAAGAGCTTTGTGCCAGTAAATACAGAGCATGCCCTCAGTTATAGCGACAAACAAAAGAAGCTTCGCCTTGATTTTTCAAATGAATTTTCAATGCTCTTAAATCGCTATGTTCAAACGGAAAAGACAAGCTTTACGATTATTGCTTGGCCATTGCCAGACATTGTAGAGGACAAAGAATGCTATCGCAAGATTTTTGATGAAATTATTCGCATCAATACACTGGATTATCAACACTATCAGAGGATGCAACAGATCATTATTGATGCTCTTGATCAGGCAGAATGTGTACATGTTCAGGGTGGACAGGGAAATGATACAGATATTACCGTGAAATTACACTCCTTGAAGGATCCAAAGAAGCAGACAAATTTTGAAAATTGTGTTGCAGATGTCAATATTCCTGTTGGTGAGGTCTTTACTTCACCAGTGCTCAAGGGAACGAATGGACTTTTGCATGTGGGAAGAGTCTATATTGGCGATATTTTATTTAAGGATTTGAGACTGTGGTTTTGTGATGGTATGGTCTCAAAGTATTCCTGTCAAAATTTTGAGAACGAAAGTGAAAATCAGAGTTTGATTGAGGAAGTACTTTTAAAGAACAGAAAGAGTCTTCCACTTGGGGAATTTGCCATTGGAACCAATACGACAGCTTATGCAGTGGCAAAGAAGTATCAGATTTGATCAGTTGACAATTTTAATTGCAGAGAAGATGGGCCCCCATTTTGCAATTGGTGATACCTGCTACAGTCACGAGGAAGATGAAGTGACTTATAATCCAGATGGAAAGGCAATTATTGCCAAGGACAATGAAGTTTCTTTGCTTCGTCACAGCAACAGGGAAAAGGCCTATATGAATTGTCACACCGATATCACGATTCCATATGATGAATTGGGGGATATCCATGCCATTTGTGCAGATGGAAAAGAGATTGCCATTGTTGTCGATGGAAAGTTTGCTCTAGAGGGACTTGAGGAATTGAATGAGGCCATGGGCTAAATTGTTGGTTAATGCGGAAAATATCCGAATAACATAGATCAATACAAAGGAGAAAAGTTATGTCAAAAGTAGGAATTGTAATGGGAAGCGACTCAGATATGCCGATTATGGCACAGGCAGCCGATTTTTTAAAGAAAATGGGAATTGATTTTGAGATGACCATTATATCTGCACACAGGGAGCCTGATATTTTCTTTGACTGGGCAAAGAAGGCAAAGGAAAATGGCTTTAAAGTGATTATTGCGGGGGCAGGAAAGGCAGCACATCTTCCGGGAATGTGTGCGGCACTTGTTTCGTTGCCAGTCATTGGTGTTCCTATGAAGACATCAGATCTTGGTGGTGTGGATTCACTCTATTCCATCGTACAGATGCCATCAGGTATTCCATGTGCGACTGTGGCCATCAATGGTGGTAAGAATGCGGGAATTTTGGCAGCAAAGATTTTGGCCGTTTCTGACAGCGAGTTAGAAAAAAAATTAGAGGCTTATACCGAAGAGATGAAAAATGAAGTGGTTCATAAGGCAGAGCGACTAAAAGAAATTGGATATGAGGCATATCTAAAAGAGATGGGCAAGTAGATAGGAGGACAATATGGATTACAAGAGTGCTGGAGTTGACATTGAGGCTGGCTATAAGTCAGTGGAATTGATGAAGAAGTTTGTAAAGAGTACGATGCGTCCAGAGGTCCTTGGTGGTCTCGGCGGATTTTCGGGGGCATTTTCTTTAGAAAAAATCAAGGAGATGGATGAGCCAATTCTTCTTTCGGGAACAGATGGTGTGGGCACAAAATTAAAGCTTGCCTTTTTGATGGATAAGCACAATACCATTGGTATTGATTGTGTTGCTATGTGTGTCAATGATGTAGCCTGTGCAGGCGGAGAGCCACTCTTTTTCCTTGATTATATTGCGTGTGGAAAGAATGAGCCTGAAAAGATTGCTCAGATTGTCTCTGGTGTCGCCGATGGCTGTGTGCAGTCTAGTGCAGCACTCATTGGTGGAGAAACGGCAGAAATGCCAGGCTTTTATCCAGAAGATGAGTATGACCTTGCGGGCTTTGCTGTCGGTGTGGTCGACAAAAAGGATATGATTACAGGCGAAAGTATTCAAAGTGGCGATGTCTTAATTGGTATTGTTTCCAGTGGTGTGCACAGCAATGGATTTTCTCTGGTGAGAAAAATTTTTGATATGACGAAGGAAAGCCTAGATACTTATTATGATGAACTGGGAAAGACGCTTGGAGAGGCACTTCTTGCACCGACAAAGATTTATGTCAAGGCGATGAAATCAATAAAGGATGCCGGTGTCAAGGTTCATGGCTGTTCCCATATCACAGGTGGTGGTTTCTATGAAAATATTCCAAGAATGTTGCCAGAGGATAAGCTTGCTGTCATTAGAAAAGATGCCTATGAGGTTCCTGCTATTTTTAAATTGATGGCAAAGAAGGGCAATGTCTCTGAGGAAATGATGTACAATACCTATAATATGGGCATTGGTATGCTCCTTAGTGTGGCAAAGGAAGATGAAGAAGCGACAGTAAAGGCAATTCGAGCAGCAGGTGAGGAGTGCTTTGTGATTGGCCATGTAGAGGATGGAAAAAAGGGCGTGAAACTATGCTAAAAGTCGGAGTATTGGTCAGTGGAGGCGGAACCAATTTGCAGGCCATTTTAGATGCCATTGATACAGGAAGAGTAAAGAATGCCAAGGTGAGCTTTGTTTTTTCAAATAATGCCAATGCCTATGCACTGGAGAGGGCAAAAAATGCAGGCATTGAGGCTATGGCACTGTCTCCATCCAGCTTTGAAACTCGAGAAGAATTTAATCAAGCCATGCTTAGAGCACTGAAGGAGAGGAATTTGGATTTGATTGTCCTGGCAGGATTTTTAGTTAAGATTCCACCAGAAATGGTTGAGGCCTTTCGAGGAAGAATTATTAACATTCATCCTTCATTGATTCCAAGTTTTTGTGGCGTTGGTTACTATGGTTTAAAGGTACATGAGGCTGCACTGAAAAGGGGAGTCAAGGTGACGGGAGCTACAGTTCACTATGTCGATGAGGGGATGGACTCTGGTCCCATTATTTTGCAAAGGGCAGTAGAAGTAAAAAGTGGTGATACGCCAAAGCGTTTACAGCAGAGAGTGATGGAAGAGGCAGAGTGGGTGATTTTACCCCAGGCCATTCATCAAATCGCAAACAATGAGGAGGTCAAGTGATGAAGGTATTGGTTGTCGGCGGTGGCGGTCGAGAGCATGCCATTTGCACAAAGATTGCACAGAGCAAACAGGTAGATAAAATTTATTGTGCTCCTGGCAATGCAGGCATTGCTCAGGTGGCAGAATGTGTACCAATTTCTGTGATGAACTTTCAGGCATTGGTTGACTTTGCAAAGGAAAAAGCTATTGATTTGACCGTAATTGGTATGGATGATCCGCTCTGTGGAGGGATTGTAGATGAATTTGAAAGGGAAGGACTTCGAGTATTTGGCCCTAGAAAAAATGCAGCGATTCTTGAAGGCTCAAAGGCATTTTCAAAGGATTTAATGAAAAAGTATGGTATTCCAACCTGTGCCTATGAGACTTTTACTTCGCCACAGGAAGCGCTTGCGTATCTTGAAACAGCGAAGATGCCAATTGTATTAAAGGCCGATGGCTTGGCATTGGGAAAGGGCGTGTTGATTTGTCAAGATCTTGAGCAGGCAAAGGCAGGCGTTGAGGAATTGATGATCAATAAGGAATTTGGAAGTGCAGGAGAGAAGATTGTTGTCGAGGAGTTTATGGTTGGGCGAGAGGTGAGTGTTCTCTCCTTTGTCGATGGAAAGACCATAAAAATTATGACTTCCGCTCAGGATCACAAGAGAGCGAAGGATGGAGATCAGGGGCTCAATACAGGGGGAATGGGAACATTTTCACCAAGTCCATTCTATACTGAAGAAGTGGATGCATTTTGTAAGGAACATATTTATCAAAAGACGGTGGATGCTATGCGTGCCGAGGGCAGAGAATTTAAAGGTATTATTTTCTTTGGATTGATGCTGACAGCGGATGGGCCAAAGGTGCTCGAGTACAATGCAAGATTTGGAGATCCAGAGACGCAGGTCGTACTGCCTAGAATGGAAAATGATATTGTAGATGTCTTTAATGCTTGTATTGATGGGACATTAGACCAAATAGAATTGAAGTTTGCTGATAATGCAGCCGTTTGTGTCGTTCTTGCCAGTGATGGATATCCACAAAAATATGAAAAAGGTGTGCCAATATCTGGATTTTCGGCATTTGACGGAAGAGATGATTATTTTTGCTTTCATGCGGGCACAGCCTTTGACGAGAATGGAAAAGTAGTCACAGCAGGTGGAAGGGTATTGGGGATTACAGCAACGGGAAATACTTTGGCACAGGCAAGACAAAAGGCCTATGAGGCGACGGAATGGATTTCATTTCGCAATAAATATATGCGCACAGACATTGGAAAGTCCATTGATGAGGCGTAGGAAAATAGGATAGATCACAGAGGGGAGGGAGCTACTTGGATTTTTGGATGATATTTGCAGGCATTCTTTTTATCTCACTGTTTGCAGCAATTATTGGACCAGTTGCAGGAATGTCTGCAATCTTTGGTGTTATTGCAGAAGAGGATGAGGAAGAGGAATTTTAGGCAAGATGTCCCATTTTTTCTGGAAAGTTGACAGAAAAGGTGGGGCATCTTTTCTTATTTGAGAAGATATGATAAGATAAAAGCAATGATATTCTGTTTAGGAGGACGAGATGGCAGAGGAAGTAGTATCAAAAAATTTTATTGAATTAGAGATTGAAAAAGATCTTGCAGAGGGAAAATATACACATGTGCAGACAAGATTTCCACCAGAGCCAAATGGATATTTGCATATTGGACATGCAAAGTCCATTCTTTTAAATTCAGGTTTGGCAGAGGAATATAAGGGAAAGTTTAATCTTCGCTTTGATGATACCAATCCGACCAAGGAGAAGGAGGAGTTTGTTGATTCTATCAAGGAAGATGTCAATTGGTTAGGGGCAGATTATGAAGACCGCCTCTTTTTTGCATCTAATTATTTTGATGAGATGTACGAAAAGGCTGTTTTATTGATTCAAAAGGGAAAGGCCTTTGTCTGTGATTTAACTGCAGATGAAATTAGGGAGTATAGAGGAGATTTTAAAAATCCTGGAAAGGAAAGTCCATATAGGAATCGCAGTGTTGAGGAAAACTTGCGTCTCTTTGAGGAAATGAAAGAGGGCAAAGTAGAAGATGGAAGGCGTGTGCTTCGTGCAAAGATTGATATGGCATCACCAAATATCAATATGCGCGACCCTGTGATCTACCGCGTGGCGAGAATGAAGCATCACAACACAGGAGATAAGTGGTGCATTTATCCGATGTATGATTTTGCACATCCAATTGAAGATGCCATTGAGCATATTACACACAGCATTTGTACTCTGGAGTTTGAGGATCATCGACCACTCTATGATTGGGTGGTGAGAGAATGTGAGTACAGTGAGCCACCAAGACAGATTGAGTTTGCAAAGTTATACTTGACCAATGTGGTTACAGGAAAGCGATATATTAAAAAGCTTGTAGAAGATGGCATTGTGGATGGTTGGGACGACCCAAGATTAGTTTCGATTGCAGCACTTCGAAGAAGGGGATATACACCAGAATCTATTCGCAAGTTTGTTGAACTTTGTGGTGTGTCTAAGGCACAATCTTCTGTGGACTATGGGATGCTTGAATATTGTATTCGAGAGGATTTAAAGTTAAAGAGACCAAGAATGATGGCTGTGCTTGATCCAATTAAGTTGGTGATTGACAATTATCCAGAGGATCAGGTGGAGATGCTGCCAATGCCAAATAACATGGAAAATCCAGAACTTGGGGAGAGAATGATTCCATTTGGAAGAGAGCTCTACATTGAGAGAGAGGATTTTATGGAAGAGCCACCAAAGAAGTATTTTCGACTTTTTCCTGGAAATGAAGTGCGCTTGATGGGGGCTTATTTTGTCACTTGCACAGGATTTGAAAAGGATAAAAATGGAAAGATCACGGTAGTTCATGCGACCTATGATCCTGAGACAAAGAGTGGAAGTGGATTTAATGCAAGAAAAGTAAAGGGCACAATTCACTGGGTCAATGTAAGTACAGCAAAGCAGGTAGAGTGCAGACTCTATGAGAATATTGTGGATGAAGAGAAGGGAAAGTTTGACGAAGAAGGCAATCTCAATGTCAATCCAAATTCATTGACCGTATTAAAGGAATGCTATGTAGAGCCAAACTTTAACAATGCAAAGGCGTATGACAGCTATCAATTTGTGCGAAATGGTTTCTATTGCATAGATTGTAAGGATTCTACGCCAGAGCATATGGTATTTAACCGTGTGGTTTCATTGAAGACTTCATTTAAACTCTAAGACGCAAACAGGGAGTGATTGGGAGATGACAACGAAAAGAAAAAAGATTGTGGCAATGGGTGCATTGATTAGCATTGTGGCTGTTGCCGCATTGGCTATTCCGGGGATGAAGACATACAAGAGAGTGATGGTTGTGTCGGAATCGGCCTCTTATGAGACAGCAATTGCTGAGGAAAAGCAAAGTGCAGCACAGAGCATTGCACAAAGCATTGCCAACAATAAAAAAGAGAGTGAAGAGCAAAGTCAAAGTGTGGCTGAAAGCATTGCGATCACTGTGCCAACATTGAGTGCACAGGAGCAAGATTTATTGAATGACTTATATACACAGATTTCAAATCGCAATTTGGAATCTGTGGCGAGAATTTTACTTGAAAAACAAGAAGATCTGGAGAATTTGTGCGACAAGACATTTGAGGGGCGAACCTATTTGTTTGATGGTCGAGGTGTTCGCCTAATGCCAAAGAAGGGGCAAAATGCCGATGGCATTGTGCTAAAGGCGAGCAATACAATTTTTTATGGAAGTTTTGTCAATGGAAGTATCAATGGCCATGGTATTGCTTTGACGGCCTATAATCTGGATGCTCCGAGATTTGATTATTCGGAGGGAGAGTGGTCCAATGGGTTGATGGAGGGAAGCGGAACGATAGGATATTCCTATCTTGCTCCTTCTCCATCGGATGACAGTATTTCTAGCTATAAGACAGGAAATTTTGTTCACGACAATATGGACGGGGATTTTACCTATGGTGTCAATGAACGAGACGGTGCACAGGTGGTATTTACACTTCGAGCCAGTAATGGCAGAACAGTGATTGACAATCGCTGGAAATGGGATTCGGATGCAAAGGCCTACGCACTAAAAGAAAGCACATCAACAAATCCTGAAGAAAAGGCAAAATATACTTTGACAAAGGAGCAATCCAGTGAAGTGCGCTGGAGCAATCCTGTTCCATTTATGAATTAAAAACTAGCGTTCCAGAGGGTGTCACGATTGATGGTTTTGTAAAACAATCGGCGAATTTCCTCTGGATCTTTTGTTTGTGATAAAATCCACATCAGTTTTGTTGCCGTGGCTTCTAAAGTCATATCGTAGCTTTCAATCAGACCAAATTGCTGTTTGATATTCTTTCCAACCTCATATACAGACATATGACTTCCTTCGAGTGGAACCTGAGTCGTCATAACAATGGTCTTTCCATTTTCAATTAACTGTTGAATAGAAAGTTTAAAGTCTCCATCCTTATGACTTGGCAAACCACCTACACCAAAGGATTCAATAATGACGGCATCATATTGTGTGCCAATAAAATCGAGGAGTTTTGGATCCATTGAAGGAATTAACTTTAATAGACAAACTTTAGAATTAAGTTCATTGTAAAAGCGAATACTCTCATTTACTGCGGATTTATCATCGAGATAGAAGATGACATGGTCATCTTGAATAGCTGCAATATATGGAAAATTGATGGAAGAAAGGCATTGTAGCTCTTGGTTCGCTCCTTTCTTGCCCTCGTTCCACTGATGACTTTACCATCAAATACAATATTGACGCCATAGGCATGGTCGTGAGAGGCAAAGAGAATACTGTCATGCAGGTTTGTTCGTGCATCAGTGACATCTAAATCAATTGGCTTTTGTGCTCCTGTGACAATAATGGGTTTTAGTGAGTTTTGAACGAGATAGGACAGTGCGGCTGCTGTGTAGGCCATGGTATCTGTTCCGTGACAAATTACAAATCCATCAAAATCAAAGTAATTACTCTTGATACAATCAGCAATCTGTATCCAATTTTCGGGCTGAATATTGGTGCTGTCGAGATTAAATAATTCGATGGAAGAGACATCCGCAAATTTTTTTACTCCAGAGACATAGGAGAGAAGCTCAGATGGCTTAATTTGTGGACGCAGTCCGTCATCACTTTTTTGGGAGGCAATGGTGCCTCCCGTTCCAATGAGTAAGATTTTTTTCATTACAATTTTCCTTCCTTAAAGTAGGCAATCATTTCCTGCCCGACACTTATCGTGCTATCTGGCAGCGGAACATCTTTTCGCTCAAACCAAGAAGCTTCTTTTAACTCTTCTTCCTGTAAGGTGATGGTGTCATCTCCATCAAGCTCGGCAGTAAATCCCATCATAAGAGTATCTGAAAATGCCCAAGGTTGTGATTTGTGGGCACGAATATTTTTGATTTTTAGTCCGACCTCTTCCATCACTTCTCTGCGAACAGCATCCTCGGGAGTTTCTCCAATTTCCATAAATCCTGCAACAAGAGCATAGTGTTTATAGGTCGTGTTCCTTCCTTTTGTCAAAAGAATGCGATCGCCATCAGTAATCGCTACGATAATGGCAGGACTGATCTTTGGATACTCTATCGCACCACAGTTTGGACAAATGACGGCACGCTCTGTTGTGGAGCGAATGGTCTTACTTCCACAGTGACCGCAATAAATTCTCGATTGCAAAAAGCGATAGATCTGTCCACCCGTCACTCCAGCAAAGCTTGCAGCCTGATCATGAAAATGTCGAAAGGTCGAAATTGGCTCCATAGAGAAACTAGAATGTTTACAAACAGATGGATCATCAATGAGATAATACTCATCTTTATCGATGGAGAATAGGTAATATCCCCCATCTTGTCTTTTTGTCTTCAGGTCTTGAAACTGCGGAATGGTATGATTTCCAAGTTTATCTTTGGAAAGCAGCACTGTATTGCCCTCAAAGTAGAGGGCATAGGCACCATCTCTTGGAGAATGGTTTTTAAACTGTGGGTTGAATATTTTTGGGTAAATTTCTTGTATCATGGGTAATCCTTTTCTTTATTTACTAGTATGCTTGATCAAGTGGCGTGGCATTGGCCACATGATATTTTTTCAAAAGCTCATTTTTGGTATGCCAGAGCTTGTTGGAAAGATCGACATAGGTCTCATGAGGATAAGCCAGGCGCTTTGCCTCATCCCAGAGTGTATTTTTTTCTGCATTGCAAATTTTTTGCAATTCCATCACACTTGGGCTTTCATAGACGCATTTTCCATCCACAAAGATGGGAACAAGCAATTCTCGAAGGGTGTAGCTGCCAGGGTCGAGATGAGTTCGTTTCCATGTCTCGATGGGGTCGAAGAGATTGAGCGGTTTGTTTTCATCAAAATGTTCATCGGCCATACAAATTAAATCGGCGATGATTTTGTGTTCCTTTTTGTCATAGATGCGATAAATAGTCTTATTTCCTGGATTCGTAATTTTTTCAGCATTTTCTGAAAGCTTAATCTTTGGAATAAACTCACCAGTTGCTAGATCTTTGATGGCTGCGAGCTTATAGACACCGCCAAAGGAAGGGCACTTATTGGAGGTAATCAAATGGGTACCGACACCCCAGGAATTAATTTGTGCACCCTGAATCTTTAGAGAAGAAATTAAATCTTCATCTAGATCATTGGAGGCAGAAATAATGGCATCCTTTAGTCCGGCCTGGTCAAACATTTTTTTTTGCTTTCTTGGAAAGATAGGCAAGGTCTCCACTATCTAGGCGAATGCCGTAGTGTTCTAGTTTTATCCCTGCCTCCTTCATTTCGAGAAAGACTTTGATGGCATTGGGAACACCACTTTTTAGCGTGTCGTAGGTATCAACAAGAAGGATGCAATTATTTGGATAAATTTTTGCATAATTTCGAAAGGCAGTGAGTTCGTCGGGAAAGCTCATAATCCAACTGTGTGCGTGTGTGCCCATCACAGGGATGTCAAACATTTTGCCAGCTAAGACATTACTTGTTCCACTGCAGCCGCCGATAACAGCAGCTCTTGCCCCATAGATGCCAGCATCAGGACCTTGTGCTCTTCGAAGTCCAAATTCAAGAACGGCATCGCCATCTGCTGCATGGACGACTCTGGCGGCTTTGGTGGCAATAAGGGATTGGTGGTTAATGATATTCAATATAGCTGTCTCAAGAATTTGTGCCTCAATAACAGGAGCAATAATCTTGATAAAAGGTTCTCTAGGAAACATCACCGTTCCTTCTGGAATAGCATAGATACTTCCTGAAAATTTAAAGTTTTTTAAATACTCCAAGAAGGTAGGCTGAAACAGGTGAAGACTTTCTAAGTATTGAATATCTTCCGCTGAAAAATGAAGATTTTTTACATATTGAATCACCTGTTCAAGCCCTGCACAGATAGCATAGCCGTTGTGTCCAGGATTACTTCGATAAAATGCGTCAAAAATTACAGTTTCATTGGTGTTATGTGATAGAAAATAGCCCTGCATCATGGTGAGCTCGTATAGGTCAGTCAGCAGGCTTAAGTTTTGTTGTGCCATGGGATTCTCCTTTTCTTAAAAATAATTTTACCTAATTATAGCACAGAAAAATAGAAATAGACAATTCTGTGATTTGTTGTTATGATATTGTGCGAAGCTGTTCTTTAGCTTCAGAGAACTATAATACTCAAAGGATGGTGGTATTTCGAGTTACGATTTTTTGATTTAACAAGTTTATACAGACCCGAAGATATGCTGGGTGATCGCGAGTAGCATACCTTTTCGTTGCATATCTCAGTTGTTAGCATAAAATGTTTAGCAACAAAAAATTGAATAGGAATCTGGAACTAGAGTATGGCTCAAACTACAAAATAATTTTGGCGTGAGAGTTGAAAGTTTCAGAGATTCTTCCTCTCACGCATAAAGTTTTGAGAGGATTTCAAGGAATGAAAAAGTTATGGAAACAAGTTTTGAGTTTGGGACTTGTTGCAGTGCTCTCTTGTTCTAGCTTGCCCTTTGGACTTGGCTCAGGTATTGCCTATGCAGCTCAAGAAAATGCAAAGAGCAACCACTTAGACGAGATTCTAAAAAAGCAAAGCAGTGGCCCTTATGACCTTTTGCTCCTGATTAGGCAGGATAAGAATGCTGATGATATGAGTGCGCAAAAGGCTGCAGCAGTGGCACAAAATGACATCAAGGAGATGTTGGATCGTGCACTGGAGCAGGGAAAGGTCTCATCATATGAGAGCTTTTTTTCGTCAAATTCAATCCATGTCATTGCAAGTGATATCGATTTTATCCGACAATTGGCAGCCCATCCGTCCGTAGAGGACATTGCCTTAAATGGTAAAGTCAGTGCAGTGGACACATCAAGTTCATCAAGTGCACAAAATGGTGGAGATGCAATCGACAGTGCAGATGGCATTGATTGGGGCGTAAAGATGGTGCGTGCAAACAGTGTTTGGGATGAATTTCATCTTGACGGAAGTGGTGTGACCATTGGAATTATTGATACAGGTGTCAATTATAAACTTCCTGTACTTCGCAATGCCTATAAGGGCTATGATGCGGCAAAGGGAACATATGACACAAAGTATTACAAGGATTTTATTGATCCAGATAAGGTGGAGCCAGCGGCTTCATCAGAGAACACACATGGAACTCATGTTGCAGGAACAATTCTTGGAAAAGAAGGTGACAGCTTAAATCGAATTGGAGTAGCCCCGGGGGCAAAGTTTATTAATGCAAGGGCAATCTCTGAGGGAATGACCAGCAGTGATGTGATTTTAAGAGCTGGCGATTGGATGTATAGTATGCATCCAGATATTATTAATAACTCCTGGGCAGGTGCATCAAATAATAATGATGAGTGGTTTGCCAGAATGGCACAGACCTGGCAGGATGCAGGAATTATTGCTGTATTTGCTGCAGGAAATGCAGAAAATACAGATAGTGAAAGTGGACTTGGCACCATTGCCAATCCAGCAAATCTTTTGGATGTTATCGCTGTAGGAGCAGTAGATAAGAAAAAGAAGATTGCTCCATTTTCAGAGAAAGGACCATCCGTGTTTGATCCTTCTGGAAATGTAACTAAGCCAGAAATATCAGCACCTGGTGTTTCTATTCGTTCATTGAATGCAATGGGCGAGTATGTTAATGACAGCGGAACCAGCATGGCAGCTCCGCATGTCAGTGGTGTTTTGGCACTTTTAAAACAAGCAGATCCAAGTTTGACTCCACAAAGAGCAAAGGAAATTTTGGAAAAGACAGCAGAGCCATTGACCGATGAAAAATTTTCTCAATCTCCCAACATGGCTTATGGCTATGGCTTGGTCAATGCCTACGATGCAGTGGCTAGCTTAAGGGGAAGAGAACAGGGATCCATCTATGGCAAGGTCACAAAGGGTGGCGAAAGAAATATGAGTGCATATGAAGAGGTTGAAGTTTCACCAGCACAGACAACCCAAGCACAGACAACTCAAACAACTCAAGAACAAAGCGAGAGTTCTCACAGTGGAGAGAGCGTATCAGCAGCTAGAGTGGCAACGCCTGCTGACGCTACAGATGAGGCCAAGGAGAACGAATCGAAAGAGGAGATGAGTACTGCTGCGATGGTTAAAAAGCAGAGTATCAACCGAAATATTGCATTTAAGCCATTAATCAAGGTATTGGACACAGGAGCCTATGCCTATGCAAAGTCAGATGGAAGTTATAAGATTCCCCATGCAGTGAATCAAGCGGGTTCACCATATACAGTAGAAGTTTCTGCCTATGGTTATATTACGCAAACTGCACAGGTGGATTTATCTAGTCAGTCAAATCAAAAAGTAGACTTTGTACTTCAACCTGCGCAGATTGCGAAGGTGAGTGGCAAAGTACTTGATGAGACAGGAAATGCTCTTTCTGGTGTCAATGTCAAAGTTGTAGAGGATGAAAATGTCGATAATGTGCAGACAATCGAAGATGGTTCATACCGCATTCAAGCGGCATATGAGGGAAATTATACACTTCGTTTTTCTAAGTACGGATATCTTTCTAAGACCATGAAGTTAAGACTCAATGCAGGCGAAAACACACTAAAAAATGTGACTCTTTTTCAGTTATCTAACTTAGAGGAATATTCACAAAATAATGGTGTTGGTGATGTTGATGGTGCAAATGTGGAAGCTGTAATGACTGGCGGTCAGGAACAGGGTGTTGCTGTGAAATTTGTCACACCTGTTGATGGTGGAATTTTAAAGAGTGCGAATTTGTACTTGGTCAATAGCGGAGATTACCGTGGCAATCACATTCAAGTGGGTGTCGTTGGCTATGATAGTGGAAGACGACTTCGCGAATTAATTCCATTTAGGGATGTGGAAATGCACACAGCGGCTGGAATAGCGTAGATTTTAGCGATTATTACCTAAAGACAAGCGATCCAATTTATGTTGCTGTTCGCTATGCAAAGCCAATTGGAGAGTCCATTGGCGTGGCGTATGATGAAAATGCATCAGAGAACAATAAAAATCAATCCTATCTATTTAATGGTGAGCTTTCACCTGTATCAGAGCGTTCAAGCCTTTCAGAGGGTGGATTTGCGATTACAACAAAGTGGTATTCTGGAACAACTTCAGGCAATGCAACAGATGTCGAGGAGCCAAATGTTGAAAATTTACCTCAAGTGAGCGTTCCAGAGACTCAGGCACAGACTCATTCACAGGCACCAACACAATCAACACAGTCAGAAACTTTACCACAAAAAGATTATCGTCAAAAAAGTGATGGCTCAGGTGTAAAAGCACCTGTGGGCACAGAGACAAGTCGAAGTGGTAAGATTTATGGTTGGGAAGATCAGGCAAAAAATATGCATGGACATTTGGTGGCCAGCGATACAGTAGACCGCAAGTGGCAAAGAAATGGCAATCATTGGCAACTTCTTCGAAGCAATGGAGAGCCATATAAGAACACTTGGGTAAAGGCCTACACAACATCGCAGACAAAACAGGGAACACATTTTTCGTGGTTCCGATTTGACAGCGATGGAAATATGCAAACTGGTTGGGTAAAGGATGAGAAGGGACATTGGTTCTATCTCGAAGAAAGTCAAGATCAATACGCTGGCGAACTTGTTGTTGGTTGGCGAAAGATTGGAGATGATTGGTATTACTTTAATACTTCGGCTCCAAAAGTTGAGGGAAGAATGGAAACCGGTCTATTTGTCGATAAGAACAAAGACACCTATTACCTTCACGAAGGAAAAGACAAGAATGAAGGAAAGATGGCCAAGGGCTGGACACTGATTAAAGACCAATGGATTTATTTTAATGACAGCGGTAAGAAGGTGGCTAGAGCCTTTGACGATGAGTTTTTAAGAGCACAGGATGCACAGGAAAATTCAAATTCATAGTAAGAAAGAGCGTGCCTAGGTTGCACGCTCTTTTTGCTTTGTTGACAAGAAATTTTTGCAATGTTAAAATGACAAACAGGTTATAAGGAGGGGGTAGTTCATAGATGCAGAGTCTGGTTTCTATTCTTTTATTCTTTATTGTCGTTATTCCTGTATTTGTGGCAATCATTTTTGCTTATCAAATACGCAATCGACCAAAGACGCTAGAGATGGGGAGCATTGGGTTATTTCTTATGGATATCTTGATGTGGGGAATGGGAACTTTGGGTTGTGGAGGTTGTTTTTACCTACTCTCTCATATTGACTATAGCATTCAGATCTCTCAATATTGTCTAGCTATTGTAGTCATTAGTTTTTTGAATTTTTGTTTTCTTGGAGGAAGAAAGCGATTTAGGAAGGGAAATTGGCATTTTTACTTTTTTGCTATTTTGTTTTTTCTGACCATGGTGGTGACTGTGATGATATTAAAGTATCAATTAAAGGATGCAAGGATTTATCTTTGGTATTTGTCAACACTTTATATTTCTTGCCATGGTCGGGACGAGGAAGTAGAACTTGTGACAAATCCTTGACAGCAATAAAAAACTATGTTTAAATAGGGAAGAGAAAAGGCTGAGATGGAGAGAATGTAATTTTATCGACGCATTTGCCTCGTCCTGTTCACAGGATGGGGCTATTTTTATGAAAGGAAGTTTAAATATGTACAACAAAGTACCTACTGATTTGAAATTCGTAGAAAGAGAAAAAGAAGTAGAGAAATTTTGGGAAGATGAAGAGATCTTTGAAAAGAGTATTGAAGATCGAAAAGATTCCCCAACATATATGTTTTATGATGGTCCGCCAACAGCGAATGGAAAGCCACATATTGGTCATGTTTTGACCAGGGTGATCAAGGATATGATTCCACGATATCGAACAATGAAAGGCTATAAAGTTCCAAGAAAGGCGGGATGGGATACACATGGGCTTCCTGTGGAGCTTGAAGTAGAAAAAAAGCTTGGACTTGATGGAAAGGAACAGATCGAGGCGTATGGTCTTGAGCCATTTATCAAGGAGTGCAAGGAGAGCGTCTGGAAATACAAGGGCATGTGGGAAGAGTTTTCAGGTGTCGTTGGATTTTGGGCAGATATGGAAAATCCATATGTCACCTATGAGAACAATTTTATTGAGTCTGAGTGGTGGGCCCTCAAGCAGATTTGGGACAAGGGACTTTTGTACAAGGGCTTTAAGGTCGTACCTTATTGTCCAAGATGTGGAACACCTCTTTCTAGCCATGAGGTTGCACAAGGATATAAGGATGTCAAGGAAAAATCGGCGATTGTCAAGTTTAAGGTAAAGGGCGAAGATGCCTACTTCCTTGCTTGGACAACAACACCTTGGACATTGCCAAGCAATGTGGCACTCTGTGTGAATCCTGTAGAAACTTATGTCCGTGTGAGGAAAGAGGGAACAACTTATATTATGGCGGAGGCCTTAGTAGAGAAGGTATTGGAAAGTGATTTTGAAATTTTAGATCGCTTTGATGGAAAGAGCCTTGAATATAAGGAATATGAGCCTTTGTTTGATTTTGTTGATCCAAAGAAGAAGGCTTGGTTTGTGACCTGTGATGACTATGTCACCTTGACCGATGGTACAGGTATTGTACATATTGCACCGGCCTTTGGTGAGGATGATTCTCGAATTGGAAGAAAATATGATCTGCCATTTATCCAACTTGTCAACAGCAAGGGGGAGATGACAAAGGAAACCAAGTGGGAAGGTGTATTTGTAAAGAAGGCAGATCCATTAGTATTAAAAGATTTAAAGGAAAATGGAAAATTATTTGCTGCACCGACATTTGAGCATAGCTATCCACATTGCTGGAGATGTGACACACCACTAATTTATTACGCAAGAGAGTCTTGGTATATCAAGATGACGGAAGTGAAAGATGATTTAATTCGCAATAATCAAACCATCAATTGGATTCCAGAAAGCATTGGAAAGGGTAGATTTGGAGATTGGCTTGAAAATGTACAGGATTGGGCAATTTCAAGAAACCGCTACTGGGGTACCCCACTTAATGTTTGGCAATGTTCCTGTGGAGCTATGCATTCGATTGGAAGCATTGAGGAATTAAAGTCGATGTCAGAGAATTGTCCAGAACATATTGAGTTGCACCGTCCATTTATTGATGCAGTGACCATTAAATGTCCAGAGTGTGGTGGACAGATGAAGAGAGTTCCTGAAGTGATTGATTGTTGGTTTGATTCGGGATCTATGCCATTTGCTCAGCATCACTATCCATTTGAGAATAAGGAAGTATTTGAACAGCAATTCCCAGCAGACTTTATTTCTGAGGCCGTGGATCAAACAAGAGGTTGGTTTTATTCTCTACTGGCAGTTTCTACCTTAATTTTTAATAAGGCACCATATAAAAATGTCATTGTCCTTGGACATGTACAGGATGAAAATGGTCAGAAGATGAGTAAGTCAAAGGGAAATGCAGTAGACCCAATGGATGCACTCAGGGAATATGGTGCAGATGCGATTCGTTGGTATTTTTATATCAATTCCGCACCTTGGCTTCCAAACCGCTTCTATGGAAAGGCAGTACAGGAAGGTCAGAGAAAGTTTATGGGCACCCTTTGGAATACCTATGCTTTCTATGTGCTCTATGCAGAGATTGATCAGTTTGATCCGACAAAGCATAAGCTGGAGTATGATCAGCTGACTGTGATGGATAAGTGGCTGATGTCAAAGCTTAATTCTTTAATTAAGGAAGTTGATGAGGATTTGGCAAACTATAAGGTGACTGAGGCAGCCAGAGCATTACAAGTCTTTACTGATGAGATGAGCAATTGGTATGTTCGCAGATGTAGAGACCGATTCTGGGCTAAGGGAATGGAGCAAGATAAAGTTTCCGCCTATATGACCTTATATACAGCATTGGTGACACTTTCTAAGCTAGCTGCACCAATGATTCCATTTATGACAGAGCAGATTTATCAAAATCTTGTGCGAAATGTGGATAAAAGTGCACCAGAAAGTATCCATCTTTGCAACTATCCACAGGTGAATGAGCAGTTGATTGACAAGAAATTGGAAGTAGACATGGATGAGGTGTTGGACATTGTCGTCCTTGGTCGTGCGGCGAGAAATGAAGCAAACATTAAAAATCGTCAGCCAATTGCAGATATGTATGTGAAGTCTGACAATGTGTTAGACAAATTCTATACGGACATTATCAAGGATGAGCTCAATGTAAAGCAGGTGAGCTTTAGAGATGATGTTGAGGACTTTGTAAATTATACCTTTAAGCCACAATTAAAGACAGTAGGGCCAAAGTATGGAAAGCAACTTGGAAAGATTAAAGAGGCATTGGCTCATCTGGATGGTCCAGCAGCAATGAAAAAGTTAAAGAGCGATGGGGCATTGGAATTTGACTTTGATGGCGAGAAAATTTCACTGACAATGGATGACTTGTTGATCGAGACAGCAAAGAGTGAAAATTTTGTTTCTCAGGAAGACAATCAGGTGACGGTTGTACTCGATATTCGTCTTACACCAGAACTGATTGAAGAGGGATTTGTTCGCGAGGTTATTTCAAAAGTGCAGACAATGCGCAAGGAAGCAGGATTTGAGGTTACTGATCACATCATTCTTTCACAGAGTGATAATGATAAATTGGCTGAGATTATCAAAGCAAATGTCGATCAGGTGAAGTCGGAAACTTTAGCTGATGATATTGTCTTTGGCAGTGTCAGTGGATACAACAAGCATTGGAACCTCAATGGTGAGAGTGTTTTGCTTGGAGTTGAGAAGGTAGTAAAAAACAATTAAAAAATGCAAGGTGGAGGTATGTTAATGACAGGACTGATTCGGAGTAAAAAGTTTGATAAGAATCAGATTAAACAAGATATTATTAACAATGTAAAGATTCTTTATAGAAGATCAATTGAAGAGGCCAACCCAATGGAGGTCTATCAGGCGGTGAGCTTGACTATGCAAAAGCTCATTATTGATGACTGGATGAAGACACAAAAAGCTTATGAAGAGAAGGATGTAAAGACCGTTTATTATCTTTCTATGGAGTTTTTGATTGGTCGTGCTCTGGGAAATAATATTATTAATCTTGGAGCAGTGAAGGAAGTGAAGGAAGCTCTTGATGAGTTGGGATTTGATTTAAATCTCATTGAGGATCAGGAGAGAGATCCAGCACTTGGAAATGGTGGACTTGGAAGACTTGCTGCTTGTTTCCTTGATTCTTTAGCAACACTTGGCTATCCGGCGTATGGCTGTGGTATTCGCTATCACTATGGTATGTTCAAGCAAGAGATTAGGGACGGATATCAGATTGAGGTTCCAGATGAGTGGTTAAAAGACGGATATCAATTTGAGCTTCGTCGTGATGAGTATCAGGTTGAGGTTAAGTTTGGTGGTCATGTTCGTGTAGAAGTAAAGGATGGAAAGAATAAGTTCGTTCAGAATGGATATTCTTCTGTGCTCGCTGTTCCATATGATATGCCAATCGTTGGTTATGAAAATGGCATTGTCAACACATTGCGTATTTGGGATGCTCGTTCTGTATCTAACTTCAGCCTTGAGCAATTTGACAAGGGAGATTATCAAAAGGCTGTTGAGCAGGACAATCTTGCAAAGAATATTTGTGAGGTGCTCTATCCAAATGATAATCACTATGCAGGTAAGGAGTTGCGCTTAAAGCAACAGTATTTCTTTATTTCTGCAAGCATTCAAAGAGCAGTCTTAAAGTTTAAGGAAAAGAACAGTGATATTCATGACCTTCCAAAGAAGGTAGTATTCCAGATGAATGATACACATCCAACTGTTACAGTTCCAGAGCTTATGCGCATCTTGATTGACGAAGAGGGACTGTCATGGGATGATGCTTGGAGCATTACAACACAGTGCTGTGCGTACACAAATCATACGATTATGGCAGAAGCTCTTGAGAAGTGGCCAATCGAGCTCTTTTCCAGATTGCTACCAAGAATTTATCAAATCGTGGAAGAGATTAATAGAAGATTTGTCTTGGAAATTCAGTCAAAGTATCCTGGCGATAATGACAAGGTACAGAGAATGGCAATTATTCATGATGGTCAGGTGAGAATGGCCTATATGGCTATTGCTGGAAGCTTTTCTGTCAATGGTGTGGCGAAGTTGCACACAGAAATTCTGGAGAAGCAAGAGTTAAAGGATTTCTACGAAATGACACCAGAAAAGTTCAATAACAAGACCAATGGTATCACACAGAGAAGATTCCTTCTCCATGCCAACCCATTGCTTGCAAATTGGATTACCAATAAGATTGGAGACGATTGGATCACCGATCTTTCAAAGATTGCAAAGCTAAAGGTATTCCTTGATGACAAGAAGAGTCAACAGGAATTTATGAACATCAAGTACCAAAACAAGGTTCGCCTTGCGAATTATATCAAGGAGCACAATGGCGTTGATGTTGATCCTCGTTCCATCTTTGATATTCAGGTAAAGAGATTACATGAGTACAAGCGTCAGCTGCTTAACATCTTGCATGTAATGTATTTGTACAATAAGTTAAAGGACAATCCAGTGCTTGATATTGTGCCAAGAACATTTATCTTTGGTGCTAAGGCCGCAGCTGGATATCGCCGTGCGAAGTTGACGATTAAGTTAATTAACTCTGTGGCAGATGTCATTAACAATGATCCTACCATCAATGGAAAGATTAAGGTTGTCTTTATCGAGGACTATCGTGTATCTAATGCAGAGATTATCTTTGCTGCAGCTGATGTCAGCGAGCAGATTTCTACAGCAAGTAAGGAAGCATCAGGAACAGGTAACATGAAGTTTATGTTAAATGGTGCCCCTACACTTGGAACAATGGACGGTGCAAATGTAGAGATTGTCGATGAGGTCGGTGCAGAAAATGCATTTATCTTTGGTATGAGCTCAGATGAGGTCATTAACTACGAGAAGAATGGTGGATATGATCCAATGGAGATATTTAATAATGATCAGGATATCCGCCGTGTACTAATGCAGTTAATCAATGGTTACTATTCACCAGCTGATCCTGAGTTATTTAGAGATTTGTACAATTCTCTGCTCAATACACTCAGCTCAGATAGAGCAGATACTTACTTTATCTTAAAGGATTTCCGGTCTTATGCAGACGCACAGGAAAGAGTGGATGCAGCGTACAGAGATGAGGACGAATGGGCAAGAATGGCCCTCTTGCAGACCGCATCTGCTGGAAAGTTCTCTTCTGATCGAACAATCGAGGAGTATGTAAGAGATATTTGGAAACTTGAGAAAGTTGTATTAAAGTAATTTTGCATAGTATAAAAACCCCATGGATTCAAGAAAATCGGCTCCATAGGGTTTTTTTATTTTGGGAAAGTTATTCTTTTGATGAAAGTTCCTCCCATTCAAGGTATAAATCATTTAGCTTTTGGCTGTGCTCTTCCTTTTCTTTTTGAAGGCGAGCAAGCTCGATAGCATTTGTTTGAAGTTCAGGATCAAGAAATTGCTCGTCAATTTTGGCGATCCATTCTTCAAGTTTTTCAATTTCCTTTTCACAGCGTGCAATCGCATTTTTTCTCTTTCGCTGTTCGGCTTGCAAAGCCTTACTCGACTTCCCAATCACTTTTGCTTTCTGTTGTAGTGAAAGTGGTCGGTTCACTTACATTGTCAATATCAGCTCGATGAGCAGCTTCTGTGATCTCCTTTTTTTCAAGATAGTAATCGTAATTTCCAATGTAATTAAATAATTGTTTGTGGCGAAGATCTAAGATGCGATTGGCTGTGCGATTGATAAAGTAGCGGTCGTGGGAGACATAAATGACCGTTCCAGTGAAATTGGCAATGGCATTTTCAAGAATTTCCTTGCTGACAATGTCAAGGTGGTTGGTTGGCTCGTCCAAAAGGAGAACATTGGCCTTTGAGAGCATTAACTTGACCAAAGAGACACGACCACGCTCACCACCGCTGAGGTCAGCTATCTTTTTGTACACATCATCTCCAGTAAATAAAAATGCAGCGAGAACATTTCGCACACGAGTATTATCTAGATTTGGATAGGAATCCTGTACTTCATCAAAGAGCGTTTTTTCCATATGTAGGACTTGGTGTTCCTGATCGTAATAGGCGAGATGGATGCGAGAGCCAAAAGTGATACTTCCGGTATCAGGGGAAATCATATGGTTTAACATTTTTAAAATGGTTGTTTTTCCAGCACCATTGTCCCCGATAATGGCGACATGTTCGCCGCGCTTTATTTCAAAATGAAGATTGGAAAAAAGTTGCTGATTTCCAAAGGACTTAGAGAGATTGGAAACTTTGAGAACATCATTTCCACTTTCTTCGGATTGTGTAAAGAAGAGAGACATATCACTTTTTAGTTCAATCGGTTTGTCGATGCGTGTAATCTTATCGAGCATTTTTTCTCGGCTCTCAGCTCGCTTAATTGATTTTTCACGGTTAAATGAGCGAAGTTTTTCAATCACTGCCTCTTGGTGTTTGATTTCTTGCTGTTGGTTCATATAGGCCTTGAGTGCAGCTTCTCTTAGCATTGCTTTTTTTTGTGCAAAAGCTGTGTAATTGCCAAGATAGGTATTGACTTCGCCATTTTCTACATCGATGACCTTGCCCACAATTTTGTCTAAAAAGTAGCGGTCATGGGAGACAATGACAACGGCTCCCTTGTAGTTGAGAAGATATCCCTCCAGCCATTCGATGCTTGAGAGGTCAAGATGATTGGTTGGCTCATCAAGAAGAATAATATCTGGTGCAGACAATAAAAGTTTTCCAAGAAAGACTCTCGTCTTTTGTCCACCAGAGAGGGAATGAATCTTTTTTAGAAAATCATCTTCCGAAAAGCCTAAACCCTTTAAAATTCCAGAGACTTTACTTCTTGCGACATAGCCATCAGCCAGTTCGTATTGGTGGGTGAGATGGTTATAGTCATCATAGAGTTTTTCGAGCTCTTCGCCGTGAAGATGTTTCATTTGATCTTCCATTTTGGAAATCTTTTCTTCCATAGCAATGATGGGTTCGATGACAGTGTAGAGTTCTTCTTGAATCGTATAGTCAGAATCTATATCATTAATTTGGTGTAAGTAGCCAAGTTTAGCATCTTTTGATAAAATAACACTGCCAGCGTCTGGTTGATTTTCTCTGGAAAGAATTCGCAAGAGTGTAGTTTTTCCAGCACCATTTAGACCGACGATAGCAACCTTTTCGTGCTCATTGATAAGTAAGGAAGCATCACGAATAATCGTTTCACTTCCAAACGATTTTGTAATATGCGTGGCACTTAAAATCATAATTTCTCCTTTTGTATAAATAAAATAGATACAATGAGTATAACTTATTGTATGACACAAGACAAGAGCTTAAAAAAACCTTACCTTTTTGAAATGTAGACATTATATCTAAAAATATGTTATAATAGCTAAGTTATAAGGGATGAAAAATAAGAAGCAAAAGAGGGCGGAAAAATCAATCTGATAGATATGCACGCACATATCATCTACGGTGTGGATGATGGGGCACAGAGTATTGAGGAAAGTATCCATTTAATAAAAATGGCATATCAGCAAGGAGTGAAAAAAATTATCGCTACGCCACATTCTTACTCGACAATAGGCGTGGAGATAATGAAAAAGAGATTAAGCGTGTTGCAAAATATGCTTGCAAAAGATTTGCCAGAGATGGAATTGTTTTTTGGTGAGGAGATATTGTATTCTGTAGATGTCTTAAATAGGTTGGAAAATCAAGAAATATCAACACTTGCAGGCAGTCGATATGTATTGGTGGAGTTTCAGCCTGTGATTTCTTACAAGAATATGCTCCACAACATTCGAAACTTGATGGTCTCGTCTTATATTCCCATTTTAGCCCATGTCGAAAGGTATGCTTGTCTGAGAAAAAAAAAGGAACGCTTGGATGAGCTTAAGCATCAGGGCACATTATTTCAGATGAATTATCTCTCTCTCTTAGCGGAAATATTTTTGATCAAAATACTCGATGGTGCAGAAAGATTGTACTAGAAGGAAAGGTGGATTTTTTGTCTACCGATATGCACAGACCAGGTTGGCGGCCACCAGATACAAAAGTAGCATTGACCTGGCTAAAAAAAAATCTATCAAGTGAGCATATTGAAGCATTGACTTATCATAATGCATTGGCAATTCTTCACAATCGGCCGATTCGAGCATAAAACAGAGTGAAATGAAAGGGAAAAAACACATGGGAAATTCAGCCAACAACATGGAGCAGGATGTATCAGCAAAAGAGCTAGAAATCGATCTTGTGGCACTGTTTCTAGTATTGAAAAAGCGTCTCTGGATGATTATCTTGGCCGCCATTGTAATGGGGGGCATTGGTTTTGGTTATAGCCGCTACATGGTCACACCAGAGTATCAATCGACAGCAATGATTTATATTCTCTCTAAGGAGAATTCATTGACATCGCTTGCGGATTTGGAAATTGGAAGTAAGCTCACAAAGGATTACAAGGTAATTGCTAGAAGTAGGGCTGTACTTGAGGAAGTCATTGGAAAGATGAGCCTTGATATGAGCTATGATGAATTAAAGGGAAAGCTCAAGGTGGAGAATCCGACAGATACAAGAATTTTGTCCTTGACGATTACTGATCCAGATCCAGAAAGGCAACAAGAATTGTCAATCAGGTGGCAGAGTCTTCTTCTTCCTATATTGGATCATTGATGGAGATGAGACCAGCGAAGATTTTGGAAAAAGGTGTGATTCCAAAGGCACCATCTAGCCCAAGTGTTAAGAAAAATGCAATGATTGGTGCTTTTCTCGGCATTGTTGCTGTTTCAGTCATATTGATTGTCTTTGAGTTATTAAATGATACCATTAAGACAGAGGAAGATGTGGAGAAGTACCTTGGAATTACTGTATTGGCAAGTCTTCCTGATCACACCAAAAAGAGTAGGTATGAGAGGAGGAGAAAATAATGCTGGTAGAGAGAAAGAAAAAAGTAGAATTAAATGTAGGGAATTATGGCTACTTATATGAGGAATCATTGAAGGTATTGCGAACAAATTTGCAGTTTTCAGGCAATGATTTGAGAGTGATTATGTTAACTAGTGCCGTGCCTGGCGAGGGAAAATCCGATACAAGTTTTAATTTGGCACATTCGTTGACACAAATTGGAAAGAGAGTCTTATATTTGGATGCTGACATTCGTCGAACAGTATTTATAGCAAAGCATGCTGTCTCTTCAAAGGTCGATGGTTTGAGTCAATATCTCAGTGGTCAAAAGGGACTCGATGACATCGTCTATGAGAGCAATATTCCTAATTTAGATATTATCTTTGCAGGTCCTTATGCACCAAATCCAGCAGAACTTTTGGCTGAGGCAGAATTTTCTATCCTTGTGGAGCGGGCAAGACGAGAGTATGACTACATTATTATTGATACGCCACCACTTTCTAACATTGTCGATGCGGCAGTTGTTGGGCGATGCACAGATGGTGCAGTCATTGTCATTAAAAGTGGAGAAGTTAGTTATAAGTTGGTACAAAAAGTAAAGGAGCAGTTGTTAAAGGTCAATTGCAAGATTCTTGGCACGGTTTTAAATAAGGTGGAAGTACATAAGAATAATTATCATTATTCTCGAGCATTAGCAAAAACAAAAAAGAAGTAATTGTTGCCCGATAGCCCTTGTTGCTATCGGGCAAAGTTTTGTCTTTTAGGTATGTGCAAAAATACATTGACAATGTTCTTATCATTCACTATACTTAGGGTATAAATGTAGAATTATTAACAAGGAGATTAGTATGGAGGAAAAGCGAATCTCAAAAGCAGTAATTTCGAGATTACCGAGATATTATCGCTATTTGGGGGAATTAATTCAAGAAAAAGTGGAGAGAATATCTTCAAAGGAGTTGAGTATCCGAATGAAGGTGACTGCTTCACAGATTCGACAAGATTTAAATAATTTTGGCGGTTTTGGACAGCAGGGATATGGGTACAATGTCAAGTATTTGCACAATGAGATTGGCAAGATTTTGGGCATCGATCGAGAGAACAATTTAATTGTTATTGGTGGAGGACACCTTGGACAGGCCATTGCCAATTATGCTAATTTTGAGCGCAGAGGATTTTATATTAAGGCAATATTTGATATTGACCCAGAGATTATTGGAAAAGAAGTTCGTGGAGTGAGAGTCTATAGTATGGACGAACTCGAAGATTTTATCAAAAAAAATGACATCCATATTGCAGCCCTGGCTATTCCAAAATTGCAGGCCGAAGAAGTGGCAAAGCGATTGGTTGCAGCAGGGATTGTGGGCATTTGGAATTATGCTCATATTGATCTTCAAGTTCCCGACAATGTCGTTGTGGAGAATGTACATCTTTCTGAATCCTTAATGCGTCTGTCCTATCGTGTCAATCGGGAGATGGATAAAACAAAGAAATGATCATTGGGATAGGGACAGATTTAATTCAAATTTCACGAATTGAAAAGGCCTGTGCAAAGGAACATTTTCTGAAAAAAATTTATACAGAAAAGGAGTGCCGGCTAGCGAAGAAAAGAAGTTCTTTTCTAGCCGGTAATTTTGCTGTAAAAGAGGCAGTGAGTAAAAGTCTTGGCACAGGTTTTTTGGGGTTTATGCCAAGAGATATTGAGGTGCTTAGGGATGAACTTGGAAAGCCCTATGTCAATTTATATCATGGGGCATTGAGGCGTGCCAAACAAATAGGAGCAGAGCGGATTTTGGTTTCTATTAGTAATACCAATGAATATGCAATGGCATTTGCACTGGTAGAGGGAGAATGAAATGTTGGTTTATACAGATGAAGTTCTAGAGAAAATTCCACAGAGAAAAAAAGATGCAAATAAAGGAACTTATGGTCATGTACTGGTGATCGCTGGAAGCAGAGGTATGAGTGGAGCAGCATATTTTAGTGCACTTTCTGCATATAAGGTGGGTGCAGGCCTTGTGCGGATTTTTACAGTTGAAGAAAATCGAATTATTTTGCAGACCATGTTGCCAGAAGCGATTATTACTACATATGAACCAGACAATTATGTGAAAACATTAAAGGAAGTGCTTTCTTGGGCAACAGCCATTGTGATTGGACCAGGAATGGGTGAGGGGGAGATGGCAAAAAAGATCACAGAGCAGGTGCTTGCTTCCTCTCTACTCCCTATGGTTGTCGATGCGGATGCCCTAAATATTGTGGCAAAGAAAAAGATGTCGGTGTTGTTTGGCAAAAATATGGTAATTACACCACATTTAGGGGAGATGTCAAGACTTGTGGGAATGAGCATTGATGAGATTAAGAAGGATAAATTAGCTGTGGCAAGAAAGTATGCACTCCATCATCAAGTTCATGTCCTCTTAAAATCAGAAGAAACACTGGTTGTCAGTCCGAGTGGAGAGGAGTATAAAAATACTTCGGGTTCGCCTGCGCTGGCTAAGGCAGGAAGTGGTGATGTTTTGTCAGGAGTGATTGCAGGTTTATTTTGCTTGGGCTATAATATATTTTCAGCAGCCTCTCTAGGAGCCTATATCCATGGAAAGAGTGGAGAAGTGGCAGCAGAAAAATATGGAGAGCATAGCACCATTGCAAGGGATATTATTGAGAGTATTTCTTGTGTGATGAAAAAGGAGAATTAGAAAGTGATGTTAATTTTTATATTGTTGATTTTTGTGTTTATGGACGCAGTGCTATTTGCATTTGGATCAGCAATACAAAGTATCAATGTGACAGAGTTTGAAAAAGAGATGGAGGGTGGTGATGTCAAGGCAGGGCGAGTGCTTCGCATTTATAATCGTCCAGAGAAATTTGTCAATACCATACAAACATTAGAAATGGCCTTTGCTATTGCAATAGGCTGTGTGATTATTCGAAATTTTTCAAAGATTTGGATGGCTGTGTTGGTTGCCATCATTTCGGCCATGGCGATGGTGAGTATAGGAATGGTAGTTCCAAAGCGATTGGCGATTAAAAATCCTCAAAAGACTGCAAAAAAGTATATTGGACTTGTGCGCATTGTTATGGGAATTTTCACTCCATTTACATTGATTATTCGTGTGATTTCTTTTGTAATCCTTCGCATTTTTGGCATTGATCCAAATAAAAAAGAGGAAAATGTGACAGAAGAAGATATTATGAGTATGGTCAATGAAGGGCATGAACAGGGCATTCTTGAGCACAGTGAGGCCGAGATGATTACCAATATCTTTGAGCTCAATGATAAGCACGCAGAAGATATTATGACACACAGAAATAGTTTGGTTTGCATTGATGGCGACTGGACTTTAGAAGAGGCTGTGGACTTTATATTGAAGGAAGGAAACAATTCCAGGTTTCCAGTCTATGAGGGTGATATTGATGGCATCATTGGTATCTTGAATATGAAGGACGCATTGATATTTTCAAATAAGGGCATCTATCAGGAGAAAAAAATTAAGGAGATTGATGGTCTTTTGCGCGAGGCAAATTTTATTCCTGAAGTAAAGAAGTTAGATGCACTTTTTAAAGAAATGCAATCAGATAAAATCCATATGGAAATTGTTGTCGATGAGTATGGACAGACAGCAGGCATTGTAACAATGGAGGATATCTTGGAAGAAATTGTCGGAAATATTATGGATGAATATGATATTGATGAAGAGATGATTACAGAAATTGGTGATGGAAGCTATATTATGAAGGGAATGACTCATTTAGAGGATGTTCAAGAAACCTTGCATATTGAGTTTACAGAGGAAGATTATGATAACTTTGATACACTCAATGGATTGATTATTGCAAAGATTGGGCATATTCCAGAGGATGGGGAAAAGTTTTCGTTAGTAATGTATGGCTATGAATTTACCGCAATCAAGGTGGAAAATAAGATTATTCGTTCTATAAAAGTCACTTTACACAAGGACAAAGAAGAAGATTCTACAGAAGATGTTAAGAATTCTTAAAAAAGAGTGCTTTAATTGACGGAAAAACTTTGATATAGTAAAATAAAAACGATATTTAGTAGAGCAAGGAGTGGGAAGAGATGTCAGGACATTCAAAATTTGCAAACATTAAGCACAAAAAAGAGAAAAATGATGCTGCAAAGGGAAAGATTTTTACTGTTATTGGTCGAGAGATTGCTGTTGCAGTAAAAGAAGGAGGATCTGATCCAAATAATAACTCAAAATTGCGTGATGTGATTGCCAAGGCAAAGGCAAATAATGTGCCAAATGACACAATTGAGAGAGGAATCAAAAAGGCAGCAGGAGATTTGAGTGCTGTAAATTATGAGCAGAATGTCTATGAGGGGTATGGACCAAGTGGTGTGGCCATTATTGTGGAGACATTGACCGATAATAAGAATAGAACAGCTGCCAATGTGCGTGCAGCATTTACAAAGGGTGGCGGAAATATTGGTGCACAGGGCTGTGTATCATATATGTTTGACAAGAGAGGTCTCATTGTGGTTGACAAGGAAGAATGTGACATAGATGCCGATGAATTGATGATGCTTGCACTTGATGCTGGTGCAGAGGACTTTTCAGAAGAAGAAGACAGCTATGAGATTTTTACAAGTCCAGAAGATTTCTCTGAGGTTCGAGAGAAGTTGGAGAAAAAGAATATTCCAATGGCCGATGCAGAAATCACAATGATTCCACAAAATTATGTGGATTTATCTTCGGAAGAGGATATCAAAAAGATGAATCGTATTTTGGATCTTTTGGATGCCGATGATGATGTACAAAATGTATATCACAGTTGGGATGAGTAAAAAGGGGGAGTAAGATGGGCAGTACAGATGTAAAAGAGTTATTGTATACGCCAAAAGTGCAGGAGCTTTTTGGAAAACTTTATGGATCAGAACAGAGCCCGATGCAGACAAAGCGATATGAAGCAGTAGTTGACGGCTATGTTCATTCTTTTGGTGATGCAGATATTTTTCTTTTTTCCTCTCCGGGAAGAACAGAAATTAGTGGAAATCACACAGATCACAATCATGGCAAGGTGATTGGTGGAAGCATTAATTTGGACTGTGTGGCCGCTGCTGCAAAGACAGAGGAAAGGGCAGTTCATATTATCAGTGAGACATTTCAACAGGATTTTGTGATCAATTTGGATGAGTTAGAGCCAAGTGAGCAAAAAGCTGGAACACAGGATTTAGTCAAGGGATTGATTCAGGGATTTTTAAATCGAGGTTGCAAGGTAGAAGGATTTAATGTCTATATGACAAGCAATGTCATTGCTAGTGCGGGGGTAAGTTCTTCGGCAGCATTTGAGACCTTGCTTTGTCAAATCATCAATACATTGTTTAATGAGGAAATTGGATACTGTTGACTATGCACACATTGGAAAGTATGCTGAGAATGTGTATTGGGACAAGGCCAGTGGGCTTTTAGATCAAATGTGTTGTGCAGTGGGTGGGTTGATTGCCATTGATTTTAAAAATCCAGATAAGCCACTGGTAAAGAAGATAAATTATGATTTTTCTAACGCAGAGCATTCTTTGATTATTGTACAGACAGGCCGTGGCCACGCCGATCTTTCGGCAGACTATTCGTCAATTCCTCAGGAGATGAACAAGGTGGCCGAGTATTTTGGAAAGAAAGTTCTCAGAGAGATTTCAATAGATGATGTTCTTGATCAATTTTCAAAGCTCAGAGCATATGCTAAAGATCGAGCAGTTCTTCGTGCTCTTCACTTTTTTGAAGAGAATGAGCGGGTGGACAGGGAGATTACAGCATTAGAGAAAAATGATTTTGAGAGCTTTCTAAAAAATATTGCGGCAAGTGGAAATTCATCGTGGAAGTACTTGCAAAACTGTTATACAACAGCAGAGGTCAATGTGCAGGGAATTAGTTTGACATTGGCACTTAGTGAGCGGTTTTTGGAGCAAAAAGGCTGTGGTGTTTGCCGAGTACATGGTGGTGGCTTTGCAGGAGTTATTATGGCCATGGTTCCTGATGCAATTGCAGATGAGTACATCCAATATATTGAACGCTATATGGGTGAAGGAAACGCACATCGCATGCGCATTCGACCGATGGGATCAATTTGTGTGCAATCTATGTTAGATTGAAAGAGTGAGGTTAGGTTATGAGTGAGGAGAGGTATATGGGAGAAAGTGTAATGAATGCAGAAAAAAGAGAGAAGATCTATCGAAAGGCACCGACATATCAATGGTTTTGTAGTCTAGTGATTACCTTGATTTGCACAGGGATATTTTTTAATATGTGGTATTCCTTTGTCAGTGTCAACAATCAGACAGGGCACCTTTTGGGAACAGCGAATCTCTTGATGTCTACCATCATTTATTTGGTTGTTGTTATTTATGTAATGAATATGACAGGTGGATATAAAATCGGCGTAAATCAAACGATGAATATTATTTCATCGCAAGTTGTTGCATTATGTGTTGTCAATATTATTGAGTTGATTGTATCTTTGGCAATTCTTGGCGAGATACGATTTTTTGTTGTGCTCTTAGTGCGCTATATTCTTGTGTGGGTGATTGAGTCCATTATCATTGGTCTATTGACTTTTTTAATGGTGCATATGTATATTATGTTATTTCCACCACTAAAAATGCTAGAAGTGATGGGAACGAGGAAGAATACACTTTCTGTAAAGATCAATCGCCGTGATGACAAGTACAATGTATGTAAGCGTATTAGCTTTGCAGAAGATGATGAGAGCATTATTCGAGAAATTCAAAAATATGATGCTGTATTGTTGAACGACTTGCCGAGTGAAGATAAGAATAGAATTCTAAAGATTTGCTATAAGGTAAATAAGCGTGTGTATTTTACACCAAAGCTATCAGATATTATTGCAAAATCGTCTAAAGAGGTCAATCTTTTTGATACTCCATTATATTTAAGTGAAAATACGGATATGTCACTGTCCCAGCGTGCGGTTAAGCGTCTGTTTGATATTGCATTGTCCGGTATTTCTTTGATTATTTTATCTCCAATCTTGATTTTAGTTGCTATTGCAATTAAATTGAATGATGGTGGTTCCGTTTTTTATCGCCAGGAGCGTGTAACTTTTGGTGGAAAAAAGTTCTGGATTTTGAAGTTTAGAAGTATGATTGAAGATGCAGAAAAAGATGGAAAGCCACACCCAGCAGGAGAAAATGATGACCGTATTACCAAAGTGGGAAAGGTAATTCGTGCAACGAGAGTGGATGAGTTGCCACAGTTAATTAATATTCTTGCGGGTGATATGTCGATTGTAGGACCAAGACCAGAGCGTGTGGAACATGTAGAAAAATATGAGAATGATATCCCTGAGTTTGTATTTAGAACAAAGGTAAAAGGTGGGCTTACTGGTTATGCCCAAGTTTATGGAAAGTACAATACCACTGCACTTGACAAGTTAAAGCTGGACATGATTTACATTTTAAACTATTCCTTCCGATTGGACCTTCAGATTATTTTTGAGACCGTCAAGGTTATCTTTCAGAAAGAAAGTACAGAGGGATTTGACGAGGGAGGTCAGCATGAGATGCAGGAGTATGCAAGTGGGAAGGAGAAAAAGTGAATGAAAATTCTTGTTGTTTCTGAAAACTTTTATCCAGACACATTTGCAATTAACGATATTGTGCGAATTCTTGGTGAGCGTGGTCATGAGGTGACTGTGCTCACAGGTTTGCCAGATTATACGACATCCTATATTCCTGAAGAATACAAGCATGGAAAGAATCGAGAACAAGTTTATCATGGTGCTAAGGTTTATCGTGTGCCAACGATTGCAAGAAGACATGGACCAATTTGGAGAAGTTTAAATTATCTTTCTTTTGTGTTTAGTGGAAATCGGGCGGCGAAGAAAATTGATTTTGGAGAATTTGATATTATTTATGTCTGGGAGGTTTCGCCGGTGACCATGGCCCTTCCTGCGATTGCACTGAAGAAGAAGTATAAAAAGCCATTGTTTTTGTATTGCATGGACATTTGGCCAGAGTGTGTAAAGGCGATGGGATTTAAGGAGGGCACTTTCTTCTATTCCAAGATAAAAAATTTGAGTGCTCATATCTATCAGCAATGCGATCATATTGCTGTGTCGTCAAAGCCATTTTTTGATTATCTCGAAAAGGTGGATGGATGTTCTCGAAAGAAGATGAGTTATCTTCCACAGTTTGCCTCATCGGATATGTTGGAGAAAAATTTTGAGAAAAAACCCAATGGTCACTTTGACTTTTTGTATATTGGAAATATTGGAAAAGTTCAAGATATTCCATGTTTGGTGGCAGCAATGGCCAAATTAAAGGATCGGAAAGATGTCACCTTCCATATTGTAGGTGGTGGTTCAGAGTATGAGCATGCGATGGCGATGGTCAAGGAAGCGGGGGCAGAAAACATTGTCAAATTCTATGGACCAAAGCCATTTAAGGAAGCGATGACCTATTATAAGATTGCTGATGCTTGTATGCTGACTTTAGATGGAAAAAATCGGATTGGTGATACTTTGCCAGGAAAGTTACAGACCTATATGGCAGCCGGAAAACCTGTCATTGGAGCAATTAACGGTGCTGGAAATGAGGTAATTAAGGAAAGTCGCTGTGGATTAAGTGTTCGTGCAGGGGATAGCGATGGGCTTGCCAATGCTTTCTTAGAATATATTGCCCATCAGCAGAAGTATGCAAATTGTGGCGAAGCGGCAAGAAAGTATTTTCGAGAGAATTTTACGCAGGAAAAACATTTTGAAACTTTAGAAGCACGCTTAAAGGAGATGATCAATCAATGAAGATACTGCTTATAAACTCAGTTTGTGGAATTGGCAGTACAGGAAAGATTTGTGGGGCAATTGCGAAAGAATACGAAAAAAAAAAGGTTATGAAGTCAAAATTGCCTATGGTAGAGATGCACAGGTTCCCGAGGAATATCGAAAGTATGCAGTGCAAATTGGAAATAGCACAGAAGTAAAGATGCATGCACTAAAGAGCAAACTTTGGGATGCCCATGGTTTGGGAAGTAAGAAGGCGACAAAGGAGTTTCTTGAGTGGGCAACAAAGTACAATCCAGATGAATTGTGGTTGCACAATATTCATGGCTATTATATTCATTATGAGTTGCTCTTTGACTGGATTAAGTCAAGACCGAAGATGAAGGTCTATTGGACATTGCATGATTGTTGGGCATTTACAGGACATTGTGCATATTTTTCTTATGTTGGCTGTGAAAAATGGAAGAGTGGATGCGGAGGTTGTCCACAATTAAAGGAGTATCCAAGTAGCCTTGGAGTAGACAATAGTGATAAGAATTTTCAAAGAAAAAAGAAGGCCTTTTTGGGTGTAAAGGATATGACCTTGATTACACCTTCGAAATGGTTGGCTAGTTTAGTCAAAGAGAGCTTTCTTGGACAATATCCAATAAAAGTTAGTTACAATACGATTGATCACAATATCTTTAAGCCAACTCCAGGAAATTTTCGGGAGAAATATGGCATTAAGAATAAAAAGTAGTGCTTGGTGTAGCTAGTGTGTGGGAGCCAAGAAAAGGGCTTGATGATTTCTTACAGTTATCTTCTATGCTCAGTGATGATTATGCCATTGTGTTGATTGGATTGTCAAAGAAACAATGTGAGAATTTACCAAAGAATGTTATTGGCATTGAAAGGACCAATAATCAGGAGGAATTGGCCATGATTTATACCACAGCAGATGTCTTTGTCAATCCTAGTAAAGAAGAAACTTTTGGAATGACGACGGTGGAAGCTTTGGCTTGTGGTGCAACACCAATTGTATATAAGGGAACAGCTTGTGAGGAGATTGTTGATATGTATGGTGGCATTGCAGTGAACATGGATATCAACAGTTTGTATAAAGCCATTGTATCCGTTGCAGAGAGTGGGGGACAAGAGTAGATGGTAGTTTCAGCACGAAAGCTAGGAAGTTTAATCTTTCTTGCTGTATTGTTAGTGGTCATTGGCTATGTCATATTGCATGTCAAAGAGCACGAGAGATATGATGTCTATATTGTATTTACCTTTTATTTAAATATTGGTATCTTTTTAATCCATATTTTGAAGGAAGTGAGCAAGCGAAGCTTTAGTTTTTGTCTGTTTTTTGATATGTTTGCCCTATTTTTCTTTGGATTTGCAGCACTTTTGCAGTTTTTTACCAATCAATTTATATGGAGATTACAGGCTGAAAGTACAGAAGTTTTAATTTGTAATCTTATTATTTTTCTTTGGGCAGTCTTCTTTTATTCAGGACGCAATGTAAAGATTGTGTTAAAGGGAAATGATTTTAATAAGAAGTATACAATGCGAAAAAATGCAAGATACATTTTATGCTTCTTTTCCATTTATTATGTTGTACTATATTAAGACCATTGGACTTTCAAACTTATTTCTTAGAAGTACAAATTCCTATGGTGAAACTGTAGATACGACGACGGCATTGCTTGCAGTGCATGGCTTGAGAAATATTTCTTTGTATTCTTTGGCCTTTAATATTGTGTACTGTAGGAAGCAGGGAAAGGTCGATGCCATTTGTATTATTGCTGCGGTGTGTTTTTTGGTCAGTTGTTTTCCAACAGCAGTATCAAGAAATGTAGCTGCGGCCTACTATATGGGACTGATTATTTTGACTTTTCCAAAAGTTAGAAAGACGCAGTGGTTGCCCATTATTTTGATTGTTGGTCTAGTCGTCGTCTTCCCTTTGCTTGGAAATATGAGAAACGCAACATCGACAACAGAGGGAATGGAAATGGTGCAGGGAACATCTCTTGGAGATACTTATCTGACAGGAGATTATGATGCCTTTTCGATGATTATGATTATTCGAAGATATGTTCTTGATAATGGGGCGACATTAGGAAGACAGTTGTTAGGTGTATTGCTCTTTTTTGTGCCAAGAAAAATATGGCCAACAAAGCCGATTGGTACTGGTGCAACGGTAATTGGTCCAGTAATGAGTCAGTCATTTGCCAATGTATCTGCTCCTCTCATTGGAGAGGCTTATGTCAATGGTGGTATGTTAGGAACCATTGTGATGGGATTTATTGTGGGCATAATGACGGGTAGTGCAGACAATAAGTATTGGAAGACCAAAGATGAATTTGCTAGAGTGAGAATGATTTATCCATTTAATTTGTTACAATTTTTCTTTATGATGAGAGGTGATTTGCTGTCATCATGGGCGTATTTTTTTGCGACTTATTTTGTAGGAAGTGTGATATGGAAGTTATCAGTGATAGAGGAGAAAGCATAATGAAAAAGAATATTCTTTTTATTTCTAATTATCCATCACCATACCGAGTGGAGTTTTTTAACCAACTCGGTGCGGTAGATGAAATCAATTTAACTGTTATTTTTCTAGAGAACCCGTCACAACAGACTCATCGTTCAAAGGACTGGTTTAATACAGATTATTCCTTTTTTCAGGCGGTCTTTTTGACAAAAAAGATTTCTCTTGGAGGAAAGAGAGTGATTCATCCAGAATTACTCTCTTGGGTAAAAAAGCCATTTGATGAAATTATTTTTGGTGGCTATTCCTACCCCTCCTTTATGTGGGCTATGGAGTTTTTAAAGCGCAACAAGAGACCGTTTAGCATGGAAGCAGATGGCGGGTTAATTTCCGAAGATAGTACAATAAAATATAAGATTAAGTCCCATTTTTTGAGTATGCCAAGTAAGTGGTATAGTAGTGGAAGGGTGACAAGTGAGTATTTGACGCACTATGGAGCAGATGCGAGCAAGATTGTGACCTATCCATTTTCTTCTCTTTGTCAAAAGGATTTGATGAAGAAAGAAGACTTGGCAAAGAAAAAAGAGGAGAGCAGAGCACTTTTAGGATTTTCAAGTGATCAAAGGATTGCTTTAAATATTGGGCAATTTATTCACCGCAAGGGTGTGGATGTTTTGTTAAAGGCAATTGCTAAGGTCGATCCAGAGATTCTGTTCTTGATTGTTGGTGGAAAGCCAACAGAGGAATATCAAGAAATTATTGAAAAAGAAAAAATTTCTAATGTTAAATTTTTAGATTTTATGCCAAAAGATAAATTGAGTTATTATTATGATGCGGCAGATTTTTTTGTCTGTCCAACAAGAGAAGATATTTGGGGATTGGTCATCAATGAGGCTATGGCTCATGGGTTGCCAACCATTAGTACTGATCGCTGTGGTGCAGGAGTTGAGCTGATCGAAGATGGTCAGAGTGGATTTGTAGTAAAGACAGGGGATGTAGATGCCTTGGCACAGGCAATTCAAAAAATTTCAAAGATGGATTTAAAGGCGATGGGAGAGAAGGCACTGGAGAGAGTGCAAGGATACACCATTGAAGAAATGGTAAAAGTACATATTCGTTCATTTATGAGTTAGATTTGGTTAGAGAGTACAGGAGGATATAATGGATGAACTCTAAGATTATCAAGAATTATTTATACAATCTTTCCTATCAAGTTCTTGTTTTATTGGCACCGCTAATTACCACACCTTATATTTCTAGAACTTTGGGGGCAAGTGGTATTGGTATTTATAGCTATGCCTATTCGATTGAAGCCTATTTTGCAATATTTGCAGCGTTGGGTATGCAGGTATATGGGCAGTTGAAAATTGCTTCAGTGAGAAACAACAAAGGAAAGTTAACGGCCCTGTTTTATCAGATTATTTTGGCAAAGTTTTTGACCGCAAGTATAGCAGTTATTTCCTACTTAGCTTATGTCTTTTTTGTGGCCAAGGAAAATAAAGTAGTTGCATTTGCACTGACAATGAATGTGGCTGCAACATTTTTGGATATTTCATGGTTTTTACAAGCACTTGAGGAATTTAAAAAGACGGTTATTCGAAATTATGTTATCAAACTGACAAGTTTGGCATTGATTTTCATTTTTGTAAAAAAAGAATCGGATGTTTTAAAGTACACATTAATTTTACAAGGATCAATGGTGCTTGGAAATCTCAGTCTTTGGTTTGGTCTTAAGAAGTATCTTGTGCCAGTGAAAGTGTTAAAGTGGGGAACTTTTGAACATTTAAGAAATAGTTTAGTCTACTTTGTACCGACACTTGCAACAACGCTCTATGCTTACTTTGATAAGACAATGATTGGTTTGATTACACATTCTTCGGTTCAAAATGGTTACTATGAGCAGGCCTATAAGTTGGAAAATATTTCCATTACTGTGGTGAGTTCATTGAGTGTTGTCATTATGCCAAGAATTGCCTATTTGTTTAGCTCAAATAATAATTCAGAAATTCAAAAGATTTTAAAGAAATCATCATCTGTGATGATGATGATTTCAGTGCCGATTTGTATGGGAATTATTGCTGTCTCAGAAACCTTAGTACCTTGGTTTTTGGGAGAAAAGTTTATTCCGGCGACTCCAATTTTAAAGCTCTTTGCGACCTTGGTTGTCATTGATAGTATCAAGGATTTCTATGGAACGCAAATCTTGATTCCAATGAAAAAGCAAAAGTTTTATAATGTCATAATGATTACAGGTGTATTGATGAATTTGGTGTTAAACTATGTCTTTATTATCCGCTATCAGGCATTGGGGGCTTGTATTGCATCTATTATTTCAGAAATTTTTATTGCAGTTGTCTTTGCAGTAAAGTGCAAGAGTGTATTGCACTTTAAAGAAATTTTAGGTAGCTTTTTGAAATATATCCTTGCAGGAGTCTTGATGGGATTTTTGGTCTATCAATTTAATAAGATGCATATGCGAGGAGCATTAAGAATTGCCAGTCAGGTAATTGTGGGTGGTATAAGTTATGTAGTGTTGCTGATGATTTTCAGGGATCAAGTTATCCTTGAATTTATCAATAAATTTAGAGGAAGAATGTTAGGGAGAAGGGAGTTGTAATGGATAAGAAGTCATTGCGACAGGCACAGCTTGCACAGCTGTTGCTTGCAAAGGAAACGAAAAAAATCTGTGAGAAACATAATCTCAATTATTTTTTGCTCGCAGGATCGGCATTGGGTGCCGTTCGTCACAAGGGATTTATTCCATGGGATGATGATTTGGACATTGGTATGCTTCGAGAGGACTATGACAAGTTTATGGAATATGCAAAGGAGGAGTTGCCAAAGACCATCTTTATGCAGACTTGGGATACTGATGAAAATTATGCACTTCCATTTTTGAAGTTGCGTCTAGAGGGAACAAAGTTTGTGGAGAGAAACACAAAGGATGTGGATTTGCACAAGGGAATCTACATTGACATTTTTCCATTTGACAATGTACCAGCTGATGAGCAGGCACAAAAGAAGCAGGCGAAGGAGACCTCTTTTTATTGGAAATGTCTGTTAGCTAAGAATCATTATGTGCTCTGGGATGATAAAGATTGGAAGAAAAAATCCATTTATCGATTGGTTCGCATGGCAACGAGTGTGATGTCAAAAAAGCAAATTCAGGCAAAGATTGATGCACAGATGTTGGCCTATAATGGACAGAAGACAGAGGAAGTTGTGGCTATAGGTGGCTCTTATGGCTACTGGAAGGAAAAGAAGAAGAGGCTCTGGTTAGAGACTACCGAGATTGTGCGCTTTGAGGACGATTATTTTCCAATTCCAAAGGCCTATGACGCATATTTAAAGAGCTTGTATGGCGACTATATGAAGTTGCCACCAGAGGATCAAAGAGAAAATCGACACAATATTTGTGAATTTGATCTTGGAAATTATACATTTGAGGGATAGGGTGAAAATTATGAAGAGAGTGATAACTTACGGAACATTTGACTTATTACATTATGGACACATCAATTTGCTGCGCCGTGCAAAATCCTATGGTGACTACTTAATTGTTGTGCTTTCATCAGATGAGTTTAATTGGAATGAAAAGCGCAAGAAGACTTATTTTACCTATGAGCAGAGAAAGCAGTTGTTAGAGGCTGTTCGCTATGTGGATTTGGTTATTCCAGAGACAAGGTGGGAACAAAAAAACGCAGTGATATGCATGAGTATCATGTGGACACCTTTGTGATGGGAGATGATTGGAAGGGCAAGTTTGATTTCTTGAAGGAAGAGGGCGTTGAGGTTGTCTATTTAGAGAGGACACCAGAAATTAGTTCTTCTCAGATTAAGAGGGATCTCTATGATGCCAATGCTGTAGATGGTGAGTCAAAGTTAGAGCACGGGGACATCAATACTGATCCAAAGAATTAATTCTGAGGTGAAGAACATGAAAATAGAAAAACTTCTATTTAGTGTAATTATACCTGTCTACAATACCAGAGACTACTTGCCTATGGCGATTGAATCTGTGCTCAAGCAGGACTGCACAGATTATGAAATTATTGTGATTGATGATGATTCAAGTGATGGTTCCAGAGAAGTTGTTAAAGGATATGAAAAGCGTGGAGAGATCATTGCGGCATACAATGAAAAAAATCAAGGTCTTTCAACAGCAAGGAATCAAGGGATAGAAATGGCCAGAGGGGAGTATATCGTCTTTTTGGACAGTGATGACTACTTCTCAAGAGATGCCCTTAGTAATTTTAGGAAAAAGATTGAAGAATATGATCAACCTGATATTATTGCAGGACATGCCTATCGCTTGAATGGCACTTGTATCAGTAAAAAGAGAGGAAATAAAAGTCCCATTGTGGGGGTTATGAAGGGACGAGATTTCTTGAGGACGGGTACCGCAGAGACTATCTTTTTGCATGTAGTCAATTTTACATCTATCGACGAGACTTTATTGAGGAAAAAAATTTGAGATTTAAGGAAGGTCTTGTCCATGAGGATGAGTTATTTACCCCCAAAGCTATGATTTGTGCTCAACGAGTGGTGGATGGGGATTTTGAGTTTTACTATCATCGAAATCGCCCAGGCTCAATTTCAAATAAAAGGGAAAAAAAGCATGTGGAAGATATCCGCACATTGTGTAAGGAATTGGAACAGTTTTTAGAAGATAGGGGAGAGAGTCCAAAGAATACTTGTTACTTGAGAGACCATATGGCTGTTCTCTATATGAGTGCCACTAGTGTGGGACTAGAAAATCATTTTTTGGATATGAAGACAGCTAATTCAGATAAAAACTTTCCATTTCGCAATGCGAAACGCCGAATGACCATTGGGAAAGCGATTGTCTATGCAGGATCACCAAGGGTTTATGTATTTCTCAAAAAAGGTTTAACGAAGATAAAGAAAGCTTGGAATTTAGTTTCTAAGGACTGTTTTTTTAGAAGGGCGGTGCTATGATTCCTAAAGTCATTCATTATTGCTGGTTTGGTGGGAAGCCACTTCCTAAGATTGCCAGAAAGTGTATTCAATCTTGGAAGCGATTTTGCCCAGATTATGAAATTGTAGAATGGAATGAGAAAAATTATGACATTCACAAAAATTCCTATATGGAAGAGGCCTACCTTCAGAAAAAGTGGGGATTTGTTCCGGATTTTGCTAGATTAGATATTATTTATCAAAATGGTGGCATTTATTTGGATACCGATGTGGAACTCATTCGACCATTAGACGAGCTCTTATATCATCGGGCATATATGGGATTTGAGGGGGAAAGGGATGGAGTAGCAATTAATCCTGGTCTTGGTTTTGGGGCAGAGAAAAATAATCCCATTTTGCTTGAGATGATGAAAGATATCTATGGAAATCGGCATTTTTGCAGAGAGGACAAAAGCATTGACATGACCCCTAGTCCAAGGCTGATGACGGATTTCTTGGTAAAGAAAGGTCTACTTGTCAGAAATCAAAGACAGTGTATTGGGAACGAATTGGAGATTTATCCCAAGTTATTTTTTGCACCAAAGGATTTTTGGGATGGAGGACTTTTTATAAAAGCAGATACTTTTTCCATTCATCACTACGATGCCTCTTGGGTTGATTGGGAGAATAGAGTGGTGAAATGGTTTCGTTGGTTTTTGCCAAGATTTGGTGTATTTGGCAAAGGTTTGCTTTTTGTCTTGACAAAGATGTTCGGTCTCATTCGACATATTCGTCTCTATATCGCAAGAAAGATAAAGAGACAAAAGGGGAAGAGCAATGGCCGTTAAGTCAAAAGCTGTAGCAAAAAATGCCATCTACAATATGCTCTATAAGACAGTGGTACTGATTTTTCCGATGCTAACTTCGATGTATGTGTCACGAGTTTTGCAGGAAGATAGAATTGGAAAGGTTGCCTATGCACAAAATATTGCTTCCTACTTTCTTGCACTTGCTCTATTGGGTTTTTCAGAATATGGCACAAGGGAGATGGCAAATGTAGCAAAGGACAGAGAAAAGACAAATATTGTCTTTTCAGAATTATTTTGTATCAATATTTTGTCCACAACGGTTGCCACGGTGCTATACATTTTATTGGTGTGTTCTCGGGCAAATTTGCGTGTAGATTTTTGGCTCTATATGGCCACAGGGTTGGTGATTTTCTAACTATGCTAATATTGATTGGCTGTATCGAGGTCAGGAAGAATATGGCTTTATCACAGGGAGAAGCACTATTGTCAAGATCGTTTCCTTGCTTTCTATGTTACTATTTGTCCATACAAAAAAAGACTTTGTGCTCTATGCACTGTTGACAAGTATGAGCACGGTATATAATAATGCTGTGAGCATTTTTCGGGCAAGAAAGTATGTGAGTTTTACTTCTCAGGGCTTAAATCTCAAGAGGCATATGGAAAGTATGTTAGAGCTTGCAGGAGTGGCCTTTTTTGGAAATCTCTACAATAAATTAGATACAACCATGCTTGGAAAGATGGCAGATGATGCATCGGTTGGATATTATTTTATCGCAAGTAAAATTATTGTTTTGGCAATGATTAGTTGCCAATCGGTTTCAGAAGTTATCTTTCCTAAATTGAGCAGAATGTACGAGGAAAAAGACAATGAAAAACTGGAGAGCCTTGTAGAAAAGGGATTACAATTTTTGATCATCATTTCTTTGCCAGCAAGTATGGGCATTGCTTTGCTTGGAAAGGAAATCGTTGTGGCACTGTATGGCAGACATTTTTTAATGGCAGGTGCCACATTACAAATTTTTGCCCCAATGATGATTATCCGTCCGATGGCAGATTTAATCTGTTATCGGCTATTGATTAGTATAAAAATGGAAAAGAAAAGACTATTTGCCAGTATTTTGACCAGTGGTGTCAACTTTATTTGTAACTTATTGCTCATTCCTATATGGAAGCAAAATGGTGCAGCCATTGCCTCAATTTTGTCAGAATTGGTGGTCAATGCAATTTTATTCTACTATGTGAGACAGCAGGTAAAAATTCGGGTAAAATGGTCGATTTTCCTCAAGACATTGTTAGCTACGGCAATGATGTCGATTGTAATTATGGTGAGCAAGCTATGCCCTATTCCTGGGGCAATTCTTTCATTGGCTTGGTCAACCTTTATTGGGATAATGACTTATTTTTTGGTGAGTGTAGTTGCAAGAAATGAAGCAGTTATTACAATATTTCAAAAGATAAGAGAAATTATAAAAAAAGAAAAAAGGAGTGTATAAGATTATGTCATTATATTCAGGAGCAACATTGATGATTACAGGAGGTACAGGTTCATTTGGAAATACGGTGCTCAAGCATTTTTTGACTACAGATATTGGTCAGATTCGTATTTTTTCAAGAGATGAGAAAAAGCAGGATGAGATGCGTCACGATTTGCAGATGAAGTATCCAGATTACTATGGCAAGGTGAAATTTTATATTGGGGATGTTAGAGATCCAAGATCCATTAAGGATGCTATGCCGGGTGTCGACTACATTTTCCATGCTGCTGCACTAAAGCAGGTTCCTTCTTGCGAGTTCTTCCCAATGCAGGCGGTAAAGACAAATGTTGAGGGAACAGACAATATGTTGCATGCGGCCATTGAGGCGGGAGTAAAGCGAGTGGTATGTCTTTCCACAGATAAGGCTGCATATCCAATTAATGCAATGGGAATTTCAAAGGCTATGATGGAGCATGTGATCTATGCCAATGCACGTGTGGCAGCAGAAAGAGGAGATACGATTATTAGCTGTACTCGCTATGGCAATGTAATGTGCAGCCGTGGATCCGTTATCCCACTTTTTATCGATCAAATTAAGCATGAAAATCCAATCACGATCACAGATCCAAATATGACTAGATTTTTGATGAATCTTGATGAGGCGGTTGACCTTGTTGATTTTGCCTTCCACAATGCAAAGCCAGGAGATCTCTTCATTCAAAAGGCAGATGCTTCGACCATTGGTGTCTTAGCAGAGGCTGTTCAAAAGCTCTTTGGGGAGACAGAGACCAAGGTCATTGGAACAAGACATGGTGAGAAGTTATATGAGACATTGATGACAAGAGAAGAGAGACTTCGCAGTGAGGATATGGGACAGTACTTCCGTGTATCTGCTGATAATCGTGACTTAAATTATGACAAGTACTTTGTCAATGGACAGGTACAAACTATGGCAGATGAGTCCTACACAAGCCATAATACCAATCGCTTGGATGTCGAGGGAACCATCAAGAAATTGATGACAACAGACTATGTCAATGAGCAATTAAAATGGTTTGAGGAGAATAGAAAGTAATGAGGATTTTAGTCACAGGTGCGAGAGGATTTGTTGGAAAAAATTTGGTTGCCAACTTGATGAATGTCAAGGAGGGAAAAGATCGCAATCGAAATTTTGTTGTCGATGAAGTGTATAGCTATGACATCGATACAGATCCAGTACTTTTGGAGGAGTATTGTCAAAAGGCAGACTTTGTATTTCATCTGGCTGGTGTCAATCGTCCAAAGGATCAATCAGAATTTATGGAAGGAAACTTTGGTTTTTCTAGTACATTGCTTGAGAAATTGAAGGCTACAAATAATTCTTGTCCGGTGATGTTAAGTTCATCTGTGCAGGCGACCTTAATTGGTCGCTATGGCACATCGGACTATGGAAAGTCAAAACTTGCGGGAGAAGAACTCTTCTTTCAATATGCCAAAGAGACAGGAGCAAAGGTTTTAGTATATCGCTTCCCAAATTTATTTGGAAAGTGGTGCCGACCAAATTACAATAGTGCGGTGGCAACATTTTGTAATAATATTGCCAATGATTTGCCAATTCAAGTCAATGACCGCTCGACAAAACTGGAATTGCTCTATATTGATGATCTGGTAGAGGAAATGTTTGCTGCTCTGGAAAATCGCGAACATCATTGTGAGTATCCAACGGCCGATGAAGTGATTGACGGAAGGACATATGATGGCTTGACACCAAGAGAAGTAGAAAATGGTCGCTATTGCTTTGTGCCAACAACACATTTTGCAACGCTTGGAGAAATTGTTGACTTTTTGGAGGCCGTCCATCGACAGCCAGAAACATTACTTATGCCATCCATTCCAAATCATTCGCTGGAGAAGAAGTTATATAGTACCTATTTGTCTTATTTGCCAAAGGAAAAAGCTGCATTTTCATTGCATATGAATTGTGATCCGAGGGGTTCATTTACTGAGCTGTTAAAGACCAGCGATCATGGACAGTTTTCTGTAAATATTAGTAAGCCAGGAATTACAAAGGGACAACATTGGCACAACACAAAATGGGAATTTTTTATTGTGGTATCAGGACAGGGGTTAATTCAGCAAAGAAGAATTGACAGCGATGAAATTATTGAATTTAGAGTTAGTGGGGAAAAGATTGAAGCTGTACATATGTTACCAGGATACACCCATAATATTATTAATTTGAGTGAGACAGAAAATTTAGTGACATTGATGTGGGCCAATGAAGCCTTTGATCCAAAACATCCAGATACTTTTGGAGATCCTGTATAGGAAGAAGGGTGAAAGATTAGAGTGGAGGAAAATAGCATGGGATTTAAAAATAATGGAAAATTAAAGCTGTTGATTATTGTGGGCACAAGACCTGAGATTATTCGTCTCTCAGCGGTCATTAAAAAGTGTAGACAGTATTTTGATGTTGTTCTTGCACACACAGGACAAAATTATGATTATAATTTAAATGGTGTGTTCTTTGATGATTTGGAACTGGATCCACCAGAGGTGTATATGGAAGCTGTGGGCGAGAATTTGGGTGCAACAATGGGCAATATTATTGAAAAGTCCTATACATTGATGAGCGAGATTCGTCCAGATGCAGTGCTTGTGCTTGGAGATACCAATAGCTGTCTGTCCGTCATTGGGGCAAAGAGATTGCATATTCCAATTTTTCATATGGAAGCGGGAAATCGCTGCAAAGATGAGTGCCTTCCAGAGGAAACAAATCGCCGCATTGTAGATATCATTTCCGATGTCAATTTGGCCTATTCAGAGCATGCAAGAAAGTATTTGGCCGATTGTGGTTTGCCAAAGGAGCGCACATTTGTCACAGGTTCTCCAATGGCAGAGGTTTTACACAATAATTTAGACAAAATTATGGCATCTAATATTCATGAGAGACTGGGATTAGAAAAGGGAAAATATATTCTTTTATCTGCACATCGAGAGGAAAATATTGATACAGAAAAGAATTTTAATTCCCTGTTTAATGCGATCAATGCCATTGCAAAGAAATATGATATGCCAATTTTATATTCTTGTCATCCAAGAAGCAAGAAGAGACTGGAAACATCAGGATTTGAGCTTGACTCTCGAGTTATTCAGCATGAGCCACTTGGTTTTCATGACTACAACTGCTTGCAAATCAATGCTTTTGCTGTAGTATCGGATTCAGGAACATTGCCAGAGGAATCTTCCTTTTTTACTTCGGTGGGACATTCTTTTCCAGCGATTTGCATTCGAACTTCGACAGAGCGTCCAGAGGCAATTGATAAGGGATGTTTTGTACTCGCAGGAATTGATGGAAATTCCTTGGTGCAGGCCGTAGAGACTGCAGTAGCTATGCAAGAAAATGGAGATAATGGAATTCCAGTGCCAGATTATGTTGATGAGAATGTGTCAACAAAGGTGGTAAAGATCATTCAAAGTTTTACAAATGTAGTGAATAAGATGGTATGGCGAAAAGAATTATAAGTAAGGAAAGCATAGCTACTCTTTTTGTTATTCTCATTTTATGTTTTATCTGGGGACATTCGATGGTGCCAAGAGCAGCTTCTTCTAGGGAGAGCACAAAAGTATTGGGTGAGGTTGGACCGTGGCTTAGTAACATTGTAGGAGAAAAAAATACCACAGAAGAGTTGGTCAGAAAGATGGCTCATGCCACAGAGTATTCTTGGCTTGCGACGGCAGTGTTTGTCAGGATGTGTCTTGACAAGAAAAAGATTCGCAGGTATAAGGTTTTGCATATGTGCTTTTTTGTCGCATTTATTGACGAAACTATTCAAATTTTTTCAGGTAGAGGTCCACAAATTCGAGATGTTTGGGTGGACTTGTTGGGGGCAAGCATTGGTTTATTGATTGCAACCGTGGTGCGAAAAATTTGGAAATATAAAAAATCTTCTTGCATAGCACAAAAGAAAGTGCTAGAATAGAGAACATATACAGAATCTGATGTCGAGTGGACCGCTTGTCGGTCCACTCGATTGCGTATGATCAGATATTGAAATCTAGAAGAGAAAGGGATGCGTATATGAGTAAAAGCGACACTTATGTGAAGCGGACAGAAGAGTTTTTGACAAAATTACAAGAAACAATGCCATTTGAGTTAGTGGATGTGGAGTTTGTAAAGGAAGCAGGGGAGTATTATCTTCGAGCCTATTGTGACAAAGAAGGGGGTATCGGAGTCGATGACTGTGCAGATATTAGCAGAGCCTTGAGCGATTGGCTTGATCAAGAGGATTTTATCTCTGAAGGGTATATTTTGGAGGTAAGTTCACCGGGACTTGGAAGAACCTTGAAAAAGGACAAGGATTTTGTTCGTGAGATGGGTAAGGAAGTTGAAGTTAAATTGTATAAGGCAATAGAAAAGAGAAAAGATTTTTCTGGAACATTGGTTGCTTTTGATAAGGATATGCTGACCATCGAAGAAGATGGAAATACCTTGACATTTAGCCGAAAGGACATCGCAAATGTTCGCTTGGCGATTGATTTTTAATATTTGGAGGACAATGAAAAAATGAGTAAAGAATTAATGGAAGCGTTGGACATTCTGGAGAAAGAAAAAAATATTAGCAAGAAAACTTTGTTGGAGACAATTGAGAATTCCTTGATTTCTGCTTGCAAGAATAACTTTGGTACAGCGGACAATGTCACTGTAACCATTGATCCAAAGACTTGTGATTATACAGTGATTCAGGAAAAGGAAGTTGTGGAAAAGTTGGAAAAGCCAACGCTTGAGGAAAAGGCCACAAAGATTTCTCTTGCAGATGCAAGGCAAATTGATCCAGATTATAGTGTTGGAGATCGGGCACAGGTTCCTGTAAAGTCAAAGGAGTTTGGGCGAATCGCAACAGGTGTAGCTAAGAATGTAATTTTGCAAAAGATTCGAGAAGAAGAAAGAAAAGTTATTTATAACGATTATTTTACTAAGGAAAAAGATATTGTCACTGGTGTTGTTCAAAGATATTTGGGAAAAAATATTTCAATTAATTTAGGCAAATGCGATGCCATTCTTTCAGAAAATGAGCAGGTGAAGACAGAGGAATTTAAGCCAATGGATCGAATTAAGCTCTATGTTTTGGAAGTAAAGGACACCACAAAGGGACCAAGAATTTCTGTGTCCAGAACTCATCCAGATCTTGTGAAGAGACTGTTTGAAACAGAGGTTTCAGAGGTTAAGGATGGAACAGTGGAGATTAAATCTATTGCCAGAGAGGCAGGGTCAAGAACAAAGATGGCTGTTATCAGCAATGATCCAAATGTCGATGCAGTAGGTGCCTGCGTCGGATTAAACGGAGCAAGGGTAAATGCTGTCGTTGAGGAGCTTCATGGTGAAAAGGTGGATATTATTAATTGGGATGACAATGCAGCATCACTCATTGAAAATGCACTCAGTCCAGCAAAGGTGATTGCAGTTGTAGCAGATGAGGAAAAGCGTGAGGCACAGGTGATTGTACCAGATTATCAGCTTTCTTTGGCTATTGGAAAAGAAGGTCAAAATGCGAGATTGGCAGCACGCTTGACAGGATTTAAGATTGATATCAAGAGCGAGACACAGGCAAGAGAATTGGGATTATTTGATGAGCTGGGCATTGATTATCAACCAGAAGGAATTTCAGATATGGAAATTGCACTGGAAAGTGGACAAGCCAAGGAAGATGCTAACGAGCTAGCATCAGAAATGGGGGATGAGTTTGAAAAATAAAAAAGTTCCGATGAGACTTTGTATTGGCTGTGGTGAGTTAAAGATGAAGTCAGAATTGGTTCGCATTGTAAAGACGGTAGAGGACGAAATTTGCCTAGATGATACAGGAAAGAAAAATGGCAGGGGAGCCTATATTTGCAAAAATGTAGAATGCCTGTCCAAGGCAATGAAGACAAGGGGGCTTGATCGCTCCTATAAGTCACCAGTATCAAAGGAAGTTTATGAAAAGTTAAAAGAGGAGATGGAGGTAAGATATAATGGAAGATAAAATTTTAAATTTTCTAGGTCTTGCAGCCAGAGCAGGAAAGGTTGTCAGTGGAGAATTTTCAGTGGAGAAGTTAATTAAAGCCAATAAAGCAAAGCTAGTCCTTGTGGCTTTGGACGCTTCAGATCCGACAAAAAAACTTTTTAAGGACAAGAGCACATATTATCAAGTGCCCATGTATGTATATGGTGATAAGGACAGTTTAGGTCATGCCATAGGAAAACAGGCGAGGGCGTCTGTTGGTGTGAGTGATCATGGATTTGCAATGGCGTTGATAAAATTACTTGAACAATAGATGGGGGGGTACACGATTTGAAAGATAATCAAGAGGTTAAAACTGAGGTGCATACAAAAAAAGTGAGTGCGGTATTTCGCCCACAAAATGCACAGCAGCCAAAGGCAGGAAGAGAAGAAATAAGAGGGAAGAGGTGAAATCGGTGGCTGAAAAGAGAAATGATAATGGAAGGCCAACTGCACCAAGAGCAGATCAAGGTAATAGAGAACGTAATAGTAATCGTGAGAGAGGAGGAAATTCCACAGGAAATCGTGAGCGAAGCGGAAATCGTCAGGGAAATCGTGATGGAAACCGCGAGGCAAGAGGAGGCTATCAGGGAAATCGCGAGGGAAACCGCGAGGGAAGAAGTAGTTATCAGGGAAATCGCGATGGAAACCGTGAGGGAAGAAGTAGTTATCAAGGAAATCGCGACGGAAACCGCGACGGAAGGAGTAGTTATCAGGGAAACCGTGACGGAAGAAGTAGTTATCAGGGAAATCGTGACGGAAACCGCGAGGCAAGAGGAGGCTATCAGGGAAGCCGTGATGGAAATCGCGAGGCAAGAGGAGGCTATCAGGGAAATCGTGATCGCAATGCTGGAAATCGCAATGGGAATCCGGGTAATCGAGATGGCAGAGGTGGCAATTATAGCCGAGGTTATCAGGGCGGTTTTGATAAAGATAAGGATGCTGCACCAAGCAGAAACTTTCAATCAAAAAATAATAGTAGTAAGCCAAGTACAGCAAACTTAGATGGTGCATTGGCTAAGAAGACATCTACAACACGATTGAATAAGAATAACTTCAAAAACCAAAAAAATGACAAAAAGCATCGCACAGAGGATGGCCCAGCAAAGGGTGGAAGAGTGAGCAGACATCCATTTATTATGCCAGTTAAGCCAAAGGTAGAGGCAGTAGAAGAGGATATCAAAGAGATTATCATTCCAGAGACCATCACCATAAAGGATTTGGCAAGTAAGATGAAATTACAACCTTCTGCGATTGTAAAGAAACTCTTTTTAAAGGGTGAGGTGATGACATTAAACTCAGAGATTAGCTTTGAAAAGGCAGAAGAAATTGCACTGGAGTATGATGTCATTTGTACATTGGAAAAGAAGGTCGATGTCATTGCAGAGCTTTTGAAAGAAGATGAGGAGAATGCAGAGGATCTTGTGCCTAGACCACCTGTTGTCTGTGTTATGGGACATGTCGATCATGGAAAGACTCACTTCTTGATGCCATTCGAAAGACCAATGTCACAAGTTCAGAGGCTGGCGGTATTACACAGCATATCGGTGCATATATGGTTCAAATTAAGGGCCAAAAGATTACCTTCCTTGACACCCCAGGACATGAAGCATTTACAGCTATGCGTATGCGTGGTGCAAAGTCTACAGATATTGCCATTTTAGTTGTTGCAGCAGATGATGGTGTTATGCCACAGACAGTAGAGGCCATTAATCATGCCAAGGCAGCTGGAGTGGAGATTATTGTTGCTGTCAATAAGATTGATAAGCCAGGAGCCAATGTAGAAAGAGTAAAGCAGGAGTTATCTGAGTATCAATTAATTCCTGAGGATTGGGGCGGATCAACGATCTTTTGTGAAGTTTCTGCAAAGGAAGGTAGAGGAATTGAGAACCTCTTAGAGATGATACTTCTAACTGCAGAGGTGAAAGAATTAAAGGCCAATCCAAATCGCAAGGCAAGAGGTATTGTTATTGAGGCCGAGCTTGATCGTGGTCGTGGTTCAGTGGCAACCATCCTTGTACAAAAGGGAACTTTGCGTGTGGGAGATTTTGTGGCTGCAGGTGCTTGCTCTGGTAAGGTAAGAGCCATGATCAATGATCAGGGAAGAAGAGTTGAAGAAGCGACACCATCCACACCAGTTGAGATTTTGGGACTTGATAATGTGCCAAATGCAGGAGAAGTTTTGGTTGCAACAGAGGACAATAATGAGGCAAAGGCATTTGCAGCAACCTTTATCAGTGAGGGCAAGAATAAGTTGATTGAGGAGACAAAGGCAAAGCTTTCGCTCGATGACTTGTTTAGTCAGATTAAGGCTGGAAATGTCAAGGAACTTCCAATTATCTTAAAGGCCGATGTGCAAGGATCTGTGGAGGCAGTAAAGCAATCCTTAATTAAGATTTCTAATGAAGAAGTACAGGTAAAAGTGATTCACGATGGTGTTGGAGCAATTACAGAGTCAGATGTGGCATTGGCTGCAGCAAGTAATGCTATTATTATTGGATTTAATGTACGTGCAGATGCGATGGCAAAGACAACGGCAGAGCATGAAAAGGTTGATCTTCGTTTCTATAAGGTAATTTATCAGGTCATTGCAGATGTAGAATCTGCAATGAAGGGAATGCTTGAGCCAATTTATGAGGAGAAGATCATTGGTCACGCAGAAATTAGACAGCTGTTTAAGGCTTCTGGTATCGGCACGATTGCGGGATCTTATGTACTGGATGGAAAGTTCCAAAGAGGATGTAAGTGTAGAATTACTCGCGATGGCGAACAAATTTTCGATGGAAATTTGGCATCATTAAAGAGATTTAAGGATGATGTCAAGGAAGTAGCAGCAGGTTATGAGTGTGGTCTTGTGTTTGAGAAGTTTAATGATGTCAAGGAACTTGATCAGGTAGAGGCCTATGCTATGGTTGAGGTGCCACGCAGTTAATTCGCAGTGGAAAGGCGATAGAAATGAGAAAAAATAGTGTAAAGAATACACGAATTAATGCAGAGGTGCAAAGAGCACTTTCAGAGATTATTCGTGGAGGACTAAAGGATCCTAGAATACATGAGTTGACAAGTTGTACAGAGGCAGTGGTGACACCAGATTTAAAGTATTGTACAGCATATATCAGTGTTTTAGGAGATGACAAGGTGGCAGAGGAGACAATTGCAGGGTTAAAGCAGGCGGCAGGCTTTATCCGCCACGAACTTGCAGAGAAAATTAATCTGCGAAACACACCAGAGTTAAAGTTTGTTTTGGATACATCCATGGCCTATGGAATGAAGATGTCAAAGTTGATTGATGAGGTTATGGGAAATGAGTCTACTAAGGAGTAGGAGATGAATATTCTAGAGCAAAAATTGGGGGGAGCAAATACAGTTGCTATTCTGGGGCATATTCGCCCAGATGGCGACTGCATGGGCTCTTGCCTCGGATTATATAATTACATAAGAAAATATGATCCACAGATAGAAGTGAAAGTGTATATTGAGGAAAAACCAGAGAGATTTCAATACTTAAAGGGGTTTTCCGATATTATTGAAGAGCGTTTTGACGAAGTCAAGGTGGATCTTTGCATTACTTTAGATTGTTCTGATAGAGAAAGACTTGGAGCACGGGCAGTTATTTTAGATCAGGCAAAAGATTCTTTTTGTGTGGATCACCACATTACCAATTGTGGCTTTACAAAAGATATGGTACTTGAGGCACAGGCTAGTTCAACTTGTGAGGTACTCTATGGTCTTTTACAGCCAGATAAAATTGATCGAGATATCGCTGAATGTCTCTATACGGGAATTATTCACGATACAGGTGTGTTTAAGTATTCAAACACATCAAAAAAGACAATGCAGATTGCTGGCGAATTGATGGAGAAAGGCATTGATTTTGGAAAGATTATTGATGAGAGCTTTTATCAAAAGACTTATGTACAGAATCAAATTTTGGGACGGGCCTTGCTGGAAAGTGTAACTTTCCATAGTGGAAAATGTGTATTTTCTTCCATATCCAGAGAAGTGATGGACTTTTATGGTGTGACCAGTCAAGATATGGAAGGTGTTGTTGACCAGTTGCGCAATACTAAGGGAATTGAAGTGGCCATCTTTATGTATGAAATTGGCCCACAATGCTATAAGGTGAGTATGCGTTCAAATAAATTTGTCGATGTCAGTGCCATTGCATCTCAATTTGGTGGTGGCGGACATATTCATGCTGCGGGCTGCTCGTTTAATGGTTCAACACATGATATCATCAACAATATTTCTGCATTAATCGATAAGCAATTTGAGGCGTATCAAAATGATCAACGGAATCATTAATATTTATAAGGAACGAGGGTATACTTCTCATGATGTTGTGGCCAAGATGAGAGGCATTTTGAAACAGAGAAAAATAGGACATACGGGGACTTTGGATCCCGATGCAGAGGGAGTATTGCCGGTTTGCCTTGGAAGTGCCACAAAACTTTGTGATATGATGACAGATAAAAGTAAGGAATATCAGGCCGTGCTTTTGCTTGGCGTTTCAACAGATACCCAAGATATCACAGGAAAGATAATAGAAGAGAGAAGTGTAGAATGTGGCGAGGAAGAGATAAGGGCGGTCATTTCTAGTTTTATTGGCCAATATATGCAAATTCCGCCGATGTACTCAGCATTAAAAGTTAATGGACAAAAGCTTGTCGATTTAGCAAGAGCAGGAATTGAAATTGAGCGAAAAGCCCGACCAGTAGAAATTTTTCATATTCAAATTCAAGAAATTAATCTTCCAAGAGTGCGTTTTCTTGTCCATTGTTCCAAGGGAACTTATATTCGCACGCTCTGTGCAGATATTGGAGAAAAACTGGGATGTCTTGGGACAATGGAAAGCTTAATTAGAACCAGAGTGGCTAGTTTTACATTGGAGAATGCAATTTCACTGGATCAACTTGAGAAGGCAAGAGATGCTGATGAGGTTGAAAAGTATATTATTCACACAGAACAGTATTTTATAGATTTACCATTGGCCGTAATCAAGGAAGAATATCAAAAGTATGCAGACAATGGGAATAAATTAAAGTTGCATTTTTTGGAAATTAAAGATAGACTTGTAGACAAGACACAGCTTCGCCTGCGAGACAAGGCAGGGCATTTCTTTGGCGTGTATGAATATATAGCCAACGAAAATTGCTTAAAGCCATATAAATTATTTCGAGAGCAATAAGGTAGTGAGGAGTTTTGAAATGGTAGAATTCATCAATGACAGCAATGTAGAAATCAATGAGCCAACGGTAGTGACGATTGGAAAGTTTGATGGCAAGCACCGTGGGCATCAAAAGATTTTTCAAAAGATGAAGGAGATTGCAAGAGAAGGCAATCTAAAGACCGCCGTCTTTACCTTTCATACTCCGCCTGCCGATGTGATCAATGGGAAGGTGCAGGAGCAGATTTACACCAATATGGAGAGAAGAAGAAATCTTGAGCAAGAGGGAATTGACTATATTGTGGAATATCCCTTTACAAAAGAAATTTCTATGCTCGATGGTTTGACTTTTATTCAAGAAATCTTAATAAAAAAAATGAAGATGAAGGCGATTGTAGCAGGTCCAGATTGTGCGTTTGGCTACAAAAAAAGTGGAGATGCTAAGCTTCTTTATACCTATGCGAAGGAATACGGCTATGCCGTTTACATTATTAAAAAGGAAATGGATGAAGAGCAACAGGAGATTAGTTCCACATTCATTCGGCACCTCATTGAAGAGGGAGAAGTGAGGAGAGCTAATCAGCTTTTAAAGAAACCTTATTGTGTGAGCGGGAGAGTTTGTATTGGAAATCGCCTTGGTGGATCTGTTCTTGGGTTTCCGACATTAAATATTGTGATTCCAAAGGAAAAGACAATTCCAAAACTTGGAGTGTATGCTTCGAGAGTTCAAATGCAAAAAACAGGGGAAGTTTTCTTTGGAATGACCAATGTGGGGAGAAATCCAACAGTACAAGAAGATGGTGCCCATCATCGCATTCGAGTAGAAACTTGGCTCTATAATTTTCATCGTGATGCCTATGGCGAAGAGATTACTGTGGAGTTTTTGGAATTTATTCGGTCAGAGAAAAAGTTTCATTCTTTAGATGAACTTAAGGAACAACTGAAAAATGACAGGGAGAATGTTCAAAAGGTATTGACAGATTTATGCATCTTATGATAACCTAGTCTCGTACTTTTTCGCCCAGACTAGGAACTGGACACTCCAACCTTTTTCTTAGTTTGAGGTTAGTATAATAATATTTTTTAAGGAGAAAGAAATGATTACAAAGGAATTAAAGGCACAGATTATTGCAGATTTTGGTAGAAAGCCTGGAGACACAGGTTCACCAGAGGTACAAATTGCAATTCTTACAGAGAGAATCAATGAGTTGAACCAGCACTTGAGCACAAATAAGAAGGATCATCACTCAAGAAGAGGGCTTTTGAAGATGGTTGGTCAGAGAAGAGGACTTCTTCAGTACCTAAAGAAGAATGATCTTGAGGGATACCGTGCATTGATCGAGAAGTTAGGCTTGAGAAAGTAATGTAGAGATATTGAGCAGGGTGGAGTTTTCTCCACCCTGTTTTTGCAAAGGCAAAGGATAAATCCCGAGACCACTGATATGTTCCTGAAAAATCAGTGATGTATCAGTAGTTTCGGTATCCTTTGAATAGATAAACAAGGAGAAATTATGAGTAAGGAATTTAAAAGCTTTAGCATGGAGTTAGCAGGAAGAATGCTGACGGTAGATATTGGAAGAGTAGCTGCACAGGCCAATGGAGCAGCGTTTATGCACTATGGCGATACCACAGTATTGTCAACAGCAACAGCCTCAGATAAGCCAAGGGATGGCATTGATTTTTTCCCACTTTCTGTGGAATATGAGGAGAAGATGTATGCTGTGGGGAAGATGCCAGGAGGCTTTAATAAGAGAGAGGGAAAGGCAAGTGAGAATGCTGTATTGACCTCTCGTGTTATTGATCGCCCGATGCGTCCACTTTTTCCAAAGGACTACAGAAATGATGTCACCCTAAATAATTTGGTGATGTCTGTAGATCCAGACTGCTCTCCTGAACTTACAGCAATGCTTGGCTCTGCCATTGCAACAGCGATTTCAGATATTCCATTTGATGGTCCTTGTGCGACCACACAGGTGGGAATGATTGATGATGAATTTATCATCAATCCAAATAATGCACAGATGGCTGTGTCAGATCTAAAATTGACCGTTGCTTCGACGAGAGAAAAAGTGATTATGATAGAAGCTGGAGCAAATGAAATATCAGATAAAAAGATGATTGAAGCAATCTATATTGCAGATAGCATTAATAAAGAGGTTATTCAATTTATCGATAAAATTGTTGCCGAGTGTGGAAAGCCAAAACATAGTTATACTTCATGTGCTGTGCCAGAGGAGCTCTTTTTGGCAATGAAGGAAGTTGTACCTCCAGCAAGGATGGAAGAGGCTGTTTTTACAGATGATAAGCAGACAAGGGAAGAAAATATTCGAGTGATTACTGAGGAGTTGAATGAGAAGTTTGCAGAAAATGAAGAATGGTTAACTCTTCTTCCTGAGGCCATTTATCAATATCAGAAAAAGACGGTTCGAAAGATGATTTTAAAGGATCACAAGCGTCCTGATGGAAGAGAGCTGTCACAAATTCGTCCATTAGCTGCAGAGGTAGATATTATTCCTCGTGTGCATGGTTCAGCAATGTTTACTCGTGGTCAAACACAGATTTGTAATGTCACTACACTTGCACCACTTTCGGAGGCACAAAAAGTCGATGGATTGAATATGGAAGAGACGACAAAGCGATATATGCATCAATATAATTTCCCTTCGTACTCTGTAGGAGAGACAAAGCCAAGCAGAGGACCAGGAAGAAGAGAGATTGGACATGGCGCATTGGCAGAAAGAGCCCTTATTCCAGTGCTTCCATCTGAGGAAGAGTTTCCTTATGCGATTCGTACAGTGTCAGAGACATTTGAATCTAATGGTTCGACCTCTATGGCTTCAACCTGTGCATCTTGTATGTCTTTGATGGCGGCAGGAGTTCCAATTAAAAAGATGGTTGCGGGTATTTCTTGTGGATTAGTCACAGGAGAGAGCGATGATGAATATGTATTGCTTACCGATATTCAGGGACTTGAAGATTTCTTTGGCGATATGGACTTTAAGGTGACGGGAACAGATACAGGAATTACTGCTATCCAGATGGATATCAAGATTCATGGTCTCACTAGAGAGATTGTGGAGGGTGCTATTTCTAGATGTCATGAGGCGAGAGACTTTATTATGGAGAACTGTATGAAGCCTTGTATTGATGCACCGAGAGCACAGCTGAGTGAATTTGCACCAAAGATTGAGCAAATTACAATTGATCCAGCAAAGATTGGTGATGTTGTTGGAAAGCAGGGCAAGGTCATCAATAAGATTATTGAAGAAACGGGTGTAAAGATTGATATCAGTGAAGAGGGCAATGTTTCTGTCTGTGGCACAGATAAGGAAATGATTGACCGAGCAATTCGGATGATCAAGAATATTGTGACAGAAATCGAGGCAGGAATGGTGATGACAGGAAAAGTTGTCCGAATCCTTGAATTTGGTGCGTTTGTTGAGTTGACACCAAATAAAGATGGAATGATTCATATTTCTAAGCTTTCCGATCAGCGTGTCAATAAGGTTGAAGATGTTGTCAATATTGGAGATGAAGTTACAGTAAAGGTTGTTAAAGTGGATACAGCAAAAGGAAGAATTGATCTTTCTTTGAGGGCATCTGATTTAGCAGAAACAAAAAATTAGGAGAAGCTAAGAAGATGCCACAGTGTGAGTTTCGCTGTGGCATCTTGCATATATGGAGGAGAAAAATGGTTATACAAGAAGCAGCAGAAATGTATTTAGAGACAATTCTTTCACTGAAGAATAAATTGGGTGTAGTGCGTTCTGTAGATGTGGCCAGAGAAATGGGATACTCAAAGCCGACGGTATCAGAACAGATGAAAAAGTTTAGAGAAAATGGCTTTGTTGAGGTAGATGCAGATGGTCACATTCATTTAACTCCTTCTGGAGAAAAAATTGCACAGAGAACATTGGATCGACATCATGTCTTGAGTAAAATTTTTCAAAAAATTGGTGTCAGTGAAGACACAGCAGTTGAAGATGCTTGTCGAGTGGAGCATTATATCAGTGAGGAGACCTTTAATGCATTAAAAAAGCATTTTGGTGAAGAATAATGAATTTAATTGTAGCAGTAGATAGGCAATGGGGAATTGGACATCATGGCAAACTCCTTGTTTCGATTCCAAAGGATAAGCAACTTTTTCGCGAAGAGACGATGGGCAGGGTAATTATTATGGGAAGAAAGACATTGGAGTCACTTCCTGGCGGACAACCACTCTATGGCAGAACAAATATTGTGCTGTCAAGAAATAGGAACTATCAAGTCAAGGGAGCGGTTGTTGTCCATAGTTTAGAAGAATGTCTTCACTGGTTGACAGAACATCAAATTGATGATGAAGATATTTTTGTCATTGGTGGAGAAAGCATCTATAGCGAATTTTTGCCCTATGTGCAGGTGGCTCATGTCACTGCAATTGATTTTACTTATCTTGCGGATGCACATATGGAAAACTTAGATGCCCTGCCAGAGTGGAAGATAATGGCAGAATCAGATGAGGAGACATACTTTGACTTGACTTATACATTTAAGCTATATGTCAGGTCGAAATATGTAAAATTTCAATAAAAAGTCTTGATGAAAAATTAAATATTATGTTATAATAGCCATTGCTTTATATAAAAAAGTAAGGGAGATGTGCAGATATGTTTTCAATCGTAAAAAAAAGAAAATTAGCTGAGAAGATTATCTTGATGGATATTGAAGCTAAGCGTATCGCAAATAAGTGTTTGCCAGGAGAATTCTTAATTGTCAAGATTGACAATAAGGGAGAGAGAATTCCACTCACTGTTTGCGATTACGACAGAGAAAAGGGAATTGTGACGATTGTATTTCAGGAGGTCGGTGCTGAGACAACAAGAATGGCAGAGCTCAATGAGGGAGATGCCTTTATGGATATTGTTGGACCACTTGGAAATCCTAGCGAGTTAATTACAGAAGATTTTGAAACGCTCAAAAATAAAAACCTTCTGTTTGTGGCTGGAGGTGTTGGTACAGCTCCTGTATACCCACAGTTGAAGTGGTTGAAAGAGCACGGAATTCCAGCAGATGCCATTATGGGGGCAAAAAACAAGGATCTATTGATTCTTGAAGATGAGATGCGTGCAGTGGCAAAAGAACTTTATGTGATGACAGATGACGGTTCTTATGAACACAAGGGTATGGTTACAGAGGGAATTAAAGATCTCGTAAATAATCAGGGAAGAAAGTATGATGCCTGCGTAGTTATTGGACCGATGATTATGATGAAATTTGTTTGTATGCTTACCAAGGAACTGGGTATTCCAACGATTGCAAGTATGAACCCAATTATGGTCGATGGTACAGGAATGTGTGGTGCTTGTCGATTGACTGTTGGTGATGAGGTGAAGTTTGCCTGTGTAGATGGTCCTGAGTTTGATGGACATCTGATCAATTTTGATGAGGCAATGAAGCGTCAGCAGACATATAAGACTGCAGAGGGAAGAGCAATGCTTGCCCTTCTTGAAGGAGAAACACATCACGGTGGTTGCGGTAATTGTGGAGGTGACAAATAATGATCGAAGTGAATAAAATGAAAAAAGTTCCTGTAGCTGAGCAGGAGCCAAAGGTAAGAGCAACAAACTTTAAAGAGGTTTGCCTTGGATATACACAGGAAGAGGCACAGGCTGAGGCAACAAGATGCCTAAATTGCAAGAATGCAAAATGTGTTGTTGGTTGTCCTGTTTCAATTAATATTCCAGGATTTATTCATGAGGTTGTTCAAGGGGGATTTCGCAAAGGCATCAGAAATTATTGCACAGTCTAGTGCACTTCCAGCAGTTTGTGGTCGTGTTTGTCCACAAGAGACCCAATGTGAGGGTGTATGTATTCGTGGTATCAAGGGCGAGGCAGTTTCTATTGGAAAACTTGAGCGATTTGTTGCTGACTGGGCAAGAGAAAATGGTATTGTTCCAAAGGTAACTGCAGAAAAGAAGAATAAGAAGGTTGCCATCATTGGTTCAGGTCCTGCAGGTCTTACTTGTGCAGGAGATTTGGCCAAGATGGGCTATGATTGTACAATTTTTGAGGCACTTCACGAGCCAGGTGGTGTGCTCATTTATGGTATTCCAGAGTTTCGTCTTCCAAAGGATGGAGTTGTACATCCAGAGGTAGAGAATGTAAAGAAGCTTGGTGTAAAAATTGAGACAGATGTCATTATTGGAAAGACATTGACCATTGATGAGCTATTTGAGGAAGAGGGATTTGATGCAGTATTTATTGGATCAGGTGCTGGACTTCCACAATTTATGGGAATTCCCAGGCGAAAATGCAAATGGTGTGTTCTCAGCGAATGAGTTCCTTACAAGAAATAACTTGATGAAGGCCTTTAAGGACGGATATAGGACACCAATTTCACGAGGAAAGAAAGTTTGTGTTGTTGGCGGTGGTAATGTAGCTATGGATGCAGCAAGAACGGCTCTTCGTCTTGGCGCAGAAGTTCATATTGTCTATAGAAGAAGTGAAGCTGAGTTGCCAGCTCGTGTGGAGGAAGTTCACCATGCAAAGGAAGAGGGCGTTATCTTTGATCTTTTGACGAATCCAGTAGAAATCCTTGAAGATGAAAAGGGATGGGTACAGGGAATGAAGGTCATTAAGATGGAGCTTGGCGAGCCAGATGCATCTGGAAGAAGAAGACCTGTTCCAATCGAGGGTAGCGAGTATGTTATTGATTGCGACACAGTCATTATGTCCCTTGGTACATCACCAAACCCATTAATATCCAATACAACAAAGGGATTGGATATCAACAAGAGGAGATGTATTGTTGCACAGGAAGATAATGGACAGACAAGTCGCGATGGTGTATATGCTGGTGGCGATGCAGTTACAGGTGCTGCAACGGTTATTCTTGCAATGGAGGCTGGAAAAGCTGGTGCAAGAGGTATCGATGCATATCTCTCTGGAAAGGCAGAATAAAATATAGAATAGAAGAGTAGATAGAGGTTGCAATTTTTTTTTGCAGCCTCTATTTTTTATTGTTTTCAAAGGATAGTTGTGGCATAATGATGACAGAAGCGATAGAAATACAAGAATACAAGTTACAGAAATGCAAATGATTTGAAGGAGGAAGGAAAATGATAAGTAAGTCTCCAAAAGTTTATACAGGCGAAGATGTCTTTGACAAGGTATTGGAAGACATTGTTCATCTTCTACTTGAGCCAGGGATGCTCATTAGTGAAAACAAAATGGGGAGAGACTTTCAAGTTTCTCGGTCAGTAATTCGAAGTGCATTTGGGCGGTTGCGTCAGATGGGATTTATTGATATATTGCCGCAGAGGGGAAGCTATGTTTCAAAGATTGACGCAAATTATATTGAAGATTTGCTATTTTTGCAATCAGCTATTGAAAAAGAAGCCGTCAACGATATTCTTTGGAATCTCAGCGAGCAGGAACAAAAAGTGATGATTGGTGAGCTGGAGGCGCAATTGTCTCAACAGAAAATATTTGCACAGGAAGGGGGAAGTTATCCAGAATTTATGCGATTGCATAGGGAGTTTCATCGAAAGATTATGGAAAAGGCCAAGAGACAACGGGTAATGGATATTGTGGGAGATAATCTGCTGCACCTTGAGAGATATCGGCATTTTGAGATTGCCCATACCCACATTACAGAGTATTTGTTGAGGGAAAATGCAGAGATGATCGAAGTGTTGCAAAGTAGGGATTTTGCATTTGCAGTGAAGAAAATGAATGAACATCGAGATAGAGAGGTTCATTTGTCGAGGAAGTTAATTGAGCAATATGGTTAGAAATAGTGGATTGTTGGGCGAAGCGAGAGCTTCGCTCAATTGATTAAAGTACTAGTATACTAAATTGAGAAAATATATCAAAGAAAAATAAAAAAACATACTTGACATATAGGAAAAAAAGGAATATACTACCAACATAAAACATATTAAAAGAGTAGGAAAGGTTGGTAAAGAGATGAGTCGTATATATAAAAGTAATGCAGAACTTGTGGGAAATACTCCTCTTGTAGAAGTTACAAATATTGAAAAGGAATTAGGATTGGAGGCAAAGGTTTTAGTAAAGCTTGAATACTTTAATCCAGCAGGAAGTGTTAAGGATAGAATCGGTTTGGCAATGATTGAAGAGGCTGAAAAGACTGGAAAGTTAAAGCCAGGGGCAACTATTATTGAGCCAACATCAGGAAATACAGGAATTGGACTTGCTGCTATCGGTGCTGCAAAGGGATATAAGGTAATTCTTACAATGCCAGAAACGATGAGTGTGGAGAGAAGAAATATCTTAAAGGCCTATGGTGCAGAAATTGTGCTCACTGAGGGAGCAAAGGGAATGAAGGGTGCGATTGCAAAGGCAGATGAACTTGCAAAGGACATTCCAGACAGTTTTGTTCCATCACAGTTTTCAAACCCAGCCAACCCAGCAGTTCACAAGGCAACAACAGGACCAGAGATTTGGAAGGACACAGATGGTGAAGTTGATTTCTTTATTTCAGGTATTGGAACAGGCGGAACAATCACAGGTACTGGCGAATACTTAAAGGAGCAGAAACCTAGCGTAAAGGTTGTTGCTGTGGAGCCAGAAGGTTCACCAGTTCTTTCAGAGGGAAAGACTGGACCACACAAGATTCAAGGTATTGGTGCTGGATTTGTTCCAGATACATTAAATACGAAGGTGTATGATGAGATTATTAAGGTGAGCAATGAGGATGCCTTTGAGTATAGTAAGTTATTGACAAGAAAAGAGGGACTTTTAACAGGTATTTCTTCTGGAGCAGCACTGAGTGCAGCGATTGTACTTGCAAAGCGTCCTGAAAACAAGGGAAAGACGATTGTAGCTTTACTTCCAGATTCTGGAGATCGTTACTATTCGACACCTCTTTTCACAGAGGCATAATAGATTAAAGGAAAAGGGTAAATGATCATGGGAAAGAAGATTGAGAGAAAAGATAGAAATTTTAAATTTGAAACATTACAGTTGCATGTTGGACAAGAGCATGCAGACACAGTGACAGATGCAAGGGCTGTGCCAATTTATGCGAGTACATCATTTGTATTTCATAATTCACAGCATGCAGCGGATCGCTTTGCCTTAAAAGATGCAGGAAATATTTATGGTCGTTTGACCAATCCAACCAATGATGTCTTTGAGCAGAGAATAGCAGCTCTTGAGGGCGGTGTGGCAGCCCTTGCTGTCGCTTCTGGAGCAGCAGCAATTACTTATGCCATCCAAAACATCACAAAGGCTGGAGACAATGTTGTTTCAGCAAAGAACATTTATGGAGGGTCATTTAACCTCTTGCAGCATACATTGCCAGATTATGGTGTGACAACAAAATTTGTTGATATCTTCAATGAAAAAGAGATTGAAGATGCCATTGATGAGAATACAAAGGCTGTATTGATTGAGACACTGGGTAATCCAAATTCAGAGGTTGTAGATATTGAGGCTGTGGCAAAGATTGCACATAAGCACAATATTCCATTGATTGTTGACAATACTTTTGCAACACCATTCCTTGTTCGTCCAATTGAGCATGGTGCAGATATTGTTGTTCATTCAGCAACAAAGTTTATTGGTGGACATGGCACAGCCATCGGTGGTGTGATTGTAGATGGTGGCAAATTTGATTGGGAGGCTTCAGGAAAGTTTCCTTCTCTAACTGAGCCAAATCCAAGCTATCACGGTGTGAGCTTTACAAAGGCTGCAGGAAAGGCAGCGTTTGTCACAAAAATTCGAGCACTCCTTTTGAGAGATACGGGGGCCTGCCTTTCTCCATTCCACGCCTTTATCTTCTTGCAGGGATTGGAGACACTTTCTCTTCGTGTAGAGCGTCATTCAGAGAATGCAAAAAAGGTAGTGGAGTATTTAAAGAATCATCCACAGGTGGAAAAAGTTCATCACCCAGCAGTGACCGATGACGAAAGTCAGAAGGAGCTCTACAAAAAATATTTCCCAAATGGTGGAGGTTCAATCTTTACCTTTGAGATCAAGGGGGACGCAAAAAAGGCAATGGACTTTATTGACAACTTAGAGCTATTTTCACTTTTAGCTAATGTAGCGGATGTAAAGTCATTGGTTATTCACCCAGCAACAACAACACATTCTCAGTGTACAGAGGAGGAGCTGTTGGATCAGGGAATTAAGCCAAATACAATTCGTCTTTCTATTGGTACAGAGAATATTGACGATATCATTCAAGATCTCGATGAGGCATTTAAGGCAGTTCAATAATTTGGAGGCGAGAAGAGGATGAAACTTTCAAATAAATGTAGGTATGGATTGAGAGCTTTAGTGGATTTATCAACGAGGACTTCACAGGAGTATGTCGTCTTGGCTACACTCGCATCAGACAATAATATCTCACAGCAATATCTTGAGCAGGTGTTTGCATCCTTAAGAAGAGCAGGGATTGTGCTTGGTGTTAAGGGAGCACAGGGGGGATATAAACTCAATCGCCCTGCATCAGAAATTAAAGTTTCAGATATTCTTATTGCTTTAGATGGAGAGTATAAGATTGAGCCAGAGAGTGCACAGACTTCTGGGCTGCCAGCTTCAATGGCGATTCAAAGTTTGGTGATTGATCAGATTAATCAGCATCTGGATGAAGTTCTAAAAAATGTGACATTAGAAGATCTGACGAAAGTTTATATAGAGTATAGAGATTTTGATCAGTCGATGTTTTATATCTAAGTAGAAACACAAGGGGAGTTGCTAAGACAGCAGCTCCTTTTGTCGTACTTTTATAGTATTTTGGGCAAAGGTATGTTACAATATACACAATGAGAGCAGAATTTAGGATAACGAAAGGGTTTAAATATGAAATGTCCATTTTGTGGGGGCGACACAAAAGTAGTAGATACAAGGGCCTCAGAAGATAATTCTACAATAAGGCGGAGGCGAGCGTGTGAAAAGTGTAAGCGTCGTTTTACAACATTTGAAAAAATTGAGACCATACCCCTATTGGTGATTAAAAAGGATCAATCTAGAGAAGAATATGATCGAGATAAGATTGAGGCGGGGCTATTGCGCAGTTGTCACAAGCGTCCAGTGACAAATCAGCAAATGCAAAAGATGATGGAAGATATTGAGACACAAATTTATTCTTTGGGGAGTAAGGAAATTTCAACAAGGGATATTGGCGAAATTGTGCTGGAAACATTAAAAGGAGTGGATGAAGTTGCCTATGTTCGATTTGCCTCGGTGTATCGTGAATTTGAAGATGTGGGAACTTTTATGGAGGAGATTGGAAAGTTGTCAAAGAGGGAGGAAGAATGTTAGAACAATTTTTTCCTGATGCTCTTTCCAATTCCATCTATGATATTGACTTTAAAAAACTCTATCATATGGGGTATCGTGGAGTTTTATTTGATATTGATAACACATTGACAGAACATGGGGCACCAGCTACAGCGTCGGTTATTCACTTCTTTGAAAATTTAAGAACGATTGGCTTTACTACTTGTCTAGTTTCGAATAATAAGGCTCCTAGAATTTTGCCTTTTGCAAAAGAGGTAAATTCGGACTATGTATGTGACGCCAAAAAACCTAGAAAAAAGGGATATTTGGCTGGTATAGAGAAAATGGGCATAAAAAAGGAAGAGACTTTGATGGTGGGCGATCAAATTTTTACAGATATTTGGGGGGCAAGACGCCTGGGAATTTATTCCATTTTAGTTCAACCAATTAATAAAAAAGAAGAAATACAGATTGTATTGAAGCGAATTCCAGAAAGGTGGATTCTTCATCAATACAGAAAGAGAGGGTAAATGTTTACGGCAAAAGCAAAGGTATGCGGTTTGATTGCCAATCCTATTGGACATAGCATGTCAATTGCATTGCATAACTGTTTTAATCAGGAAATGGGGGAGGACATGATCTATGTGCCATTGCAGGTGAAAGAAGATCTAAAGACAGCAATCTTAGGTGCCTATTCTTTGGGAATTCACGGAATGAATGTCACCATTCCATATAAGCAAGATGTAATGAAATATCTTATTGACATCGATGAGGAAGCAAGGCGAATTGGTGCTGTCAATACTCTAGTGAGGGCAAATGGAGGATATATTGGGAAAAATTCTGATCTTCCAGGGCTGCTGATGTTACTTGAAATGGAGGGCATTTCTTTAAAAAATCAAGATGTTGTATTGCTTGGAGCAGGTGGGGCAGCCAAGGCGGCTGCTTATTTGGCTGGTCAGGAGGGTGCGAAATCTTTGACCATTGTCAATCGAAGCGGATTAGCGGCAGAAATGTTAAAGACAGAACTTTTATCCTATTTTCCAGAATTTTCGATTGTGGTGTGCACCTTGGGGGATGTGGAAGAAAGATAAATCAATATCTTCCACACAGAGGTTATCTTGCAATTCAAGCAACGAGTGTAGGAATGTACCCAAATAGCGAAGATTGTATTGTATCAAATCCTCAATTTTTTGAAAAATGTGATGTAGGTGTTGACATTGTCTATATCCCTGAAGAGACTACATTTATCAAAAATTTTAAATCGAGGGGAAAAAAGGCCTGCAATGGTTTGGGAATGCTAGTATACCAGGGGGCGATTTCTTGGCAATGGTGGACAGGAAAAATATTGAGCAAAGAAACCAAGGAAAGAGCGATGGAAACATTGCAAAAGATTTTAAATCAGCGTATGAATAGGGAAGAGTGACAATGAAAATTTTAGTAGTAAATGGACCAAATTTAAATTTTTTAGGAATACGAGATGAAAAGCAATATGGCAGTCAAAATTTTGCCTATCTAGAGAATCTGCTCAGAAAAAAAGCAGAAGATGAGGGCTTTGAAATTGAATTATTTCAAAGTAATTATGAGGGAGCAATTATTGATAAGTTGCAGGAAGCTTATCAAAAAAAGGTTGATGGTGTCGTGATTAATCCGGGGGCATTTACCCATTATTCTTATGCGATTCGGGATGCTCTGCAGCCATTGCATTGTCCAAAAGTTGAGGTACATATTTCTAATATTCATAAGAGAGAGCAATTTCGTCACACCTCAGTGACAGCCCCAGAATGTGATGGACAAATTGCTGGTCTTGGGTTGAATGGCTATTTGCTTGCCTGCGATTATATAAAAAAAGAACTTGATAAAGCGTAGGTTTTGTTATAAAATACTGTAATAATACGATTTTTAGGAGGAAACTCAATGATTTCAGCAGGTGATTTCAAAAATGGTCTTACTTTAGAGATAGAAGAGGGACAGGTATTTCAAATTGTCGAATTTCAACATGTAAAACCAGGAAAGGGTGCAGCTTTTGTCCGCACAAAAATTAAGAATGTCATCACAGGTAGTGTTGTGGAGAGAACATTCCGTCCAACAGAGAAGTTCCCAGCAGCTAGAATTGACAGACGAGAAATGCAATATCTGTATTCCGATGGCGAGATGTACAACTTCATGGATACAGAAAATTATGAGCAGATTGCATTAAATGCAGATAAGGTCGGCGACGCATTGAAGTTTGTAAAAGAAAATGATATGTGTAAGGTATGCTCTTTCAACGGCAATGTATTCTCCGTTGAGCCACCACTCTTTGTTGAGCTTGAGATTACAGACACAGAGCCAGGATTTGCAGGAAATACAGCACAGGGTGCAACAAAGCCAGCAGTAGTAGAGACAGGAGCAACAGTATATGTCCCATTATTTGTCAATCAAGGCGATGTAATCAAGATTGATACCCGTACAGGTGAGTATCTCTCAAGAGTTTAATCAAAAACGATGGGAGGCGGTCAATTGACCGCCTTTTTCTTATGGAGGAAGAATGAAAACATTATTAGAACAAATCAATGACACAGTGAGTGATGCTTTTTATCACTGTCAATATGATAGAGTATATGGAAAAACGGGAATTTCAAATCGCCCGGATTTATGCGAATTTCAGTGCAATGGAGCAATGGTTGCGGCTAAAATTTATAAGAAAAGACCAATGGATATTGCAGAAGAAGTGGCAAAAAAACTAGAAGGAGAAAAGATATTCGAGAGCATAGAGGCTGTGATGCCAGGCTTTATTAATATCAAGGTGAGCAAGAGCTTCTTACTCAACCAAATCAAAGCCATGGCAAAAAATAAAAAATTTGGATTGGAATTGCCAGAAAAACAAAAAATTATTGTGGACTTTGGGGGGGCGAATGTCGCAAAGCCATTGCATATTGGACATTTAAGATCTGCTATTATTGGAGAAAGCATCAAGCGCATTGGGCTCTTTATGGGACATGAAGTTATTGGTGATGTACATCTTGGAGATTGGGGTCTACAAATGGGTTTAATTATTGAGGAACTCAAAGAAAGACAACCAAATCTTTGCTATTTTGATCCCGACTTTACTGGAGAGTACCCAGAAGAGGCACCTTTTACGATTGCAGAGTTGGAAGAAATTTATCCAACAGCATCAAAAAAATCCAAAGAAGACCCAGAATTTAAGGAGAAAGCACAACAGGCCACTTTAAAGTTACAAAGTGGGTATGCACCATATCGTGCGATTTGGAAACATATTCTTGCGATTTCAAAGGTTGATTTGAAAAAAAAATTATGATAATCTTGATGTTTCCTTTGATTTGTGGAAAGGAGAATCCGATGTTCAACCATACATCCCAACGATGATTGAAGATATGGAAAATCGAAAAATTGCCTATGAATCGGAAGGTGCTTTGGTCGTTGATATTGCTGAAGAGGGAGATAGCAAGGAATTACCACCTTGTATTATTCGAAAATCTGATGGAGCTGCACTATATGCGACATCAGATTTAGCTACACTTGTGGAGAGAGAAAAATTATATCAACCGGATGCCTATATTTATGTGGCAGACAAGCGTCAGGATTTACATTACACTCAGTTCTTTAGAGTAGCCAAAAAGGCAGGGATTGTTCCTAAAGATCGCAAACTAACTTTTATTGGATTTGGAACGATGAATGGAAAAGATGGTAAACCATTTAAGACAAGAGCTGGCGGTGTGATGCGGTTGGAGGATTTAATTAAAGAGGTAGAGGATGCCGTCTACACTAAGATTTTAGACAATCGTGATATCAATGAAGTCGAAGCGAGAGAAATTGCAAAACTTGTGGGACAAGCTGCCATTAAATATGGAGATTTGTCCAATCAAGCAGGGAAAGATTATATTTTTGATATTGACCGCTTTGTTTCCTTGAAGGAAATACTGGACCATATATTCTCTACACAATTGTGCGAATTAAATCCATTCTTGCAAAGTATGCAAATCAGAGCACAACAGAAACGATATCTCCGGAAGATCTAAGGGAAGCCAATCAGGAATCAGAGAAAAAATTGGAACTTGAACTTGCCCGTTTTTCAGAAGTAATCAAAAGTGCTTGGGAAGAGCAGGCACCACATAAGATTTGTCAATATGTCTATGCGATTGCCAATGCATTCAATACTTTCTACCATGAAGTGAAAATTTTGAGTGAGGAAGATATAGAGAAAAAGAAGTCTTATTTAGCACTTATTTTGTTGACACAAGATGTGTTAGTGTCTAGCATTTATTTATTGGGAATGAAGGCACCAGAGAGAATGTAAGAAATCACTAAAACGACAAAAAAATATCAAAATGTTTTAGAAAAAATGCACTACTTAAGTTAGCGAAACATTGAAAAGCCAAAAATCGAATGGTATAATTTAATGGAGCGCTGTGCTTAAGTAGTGCTTTTTTGTGCAAAAAAACAAGTAAGAAAGGAAGAGGAAAAGCTATGAAATTAGCGACATTTAGAGGTGGAATCCATCCATTTGAGGGAAAAGAACTTTCGATGGATAAGCCAGTAAAGGTAGTATTACCACAAGGTGAGCTCGTATATCCAATGGCACAGCATATTGGCGCACCAGCAAAACCGCTGGTGTCCGTGGGAGACGAAGTGCTTGTTGGTCAAAAAATTGGTGAAGCGTCGGGATTTATTTCTGCCAATGTCATCTGCTCAGTGTCCGGAAAGGTAACTAAGATTGAAAATCGAAGAGTTGCCAACGGAAGTATGGTAAATTCCATCATTGTTCAAAATGATGGGGAGTACCGAACCATTCCAAATTTTGGGAAGGATAGAGACGCAAGCAAGCTATCAAAACAGGAAATTCGAGACATTATCAAAGAGGCAGGAATTGTCGGACTTGGTGGTGCGGGATTTCCAACACATGTCAAGCTCACACCAAAGGATGAAAATGCGATTGACTATGTCATTGTCAATGGTGCAGAGTGCGAGCCATATTTGACAAGCGATTACCGCATGATGATTGAGGAGCCAGAAAAAATTGTTGGTGGCCTAAAAATCATTTTGCAATTATTTGACAAGGCCAAGGGTGTTATTGCTGTTGAAAACAATAAGCCAGAAGCAATAAAAAAGTTGCAAGAGTTGGTAAAAAATGAGTCAAGAATAGAGGTTTGTGAACTGTTGACCAAGTACCCACAAGGTGGAGAGCGATCGATTATCAAGGCTGTCACAGGTAGAAAAATTAATTCGTCAATGCTGCCAGCAGATGCAGGATGTGTTGTTGACAATGTGGATACCGTCATCTCTATTTATATGGCTGTGGCAAAGCAGACACCATTGATACGAAAAATTATTACGATTACTGGCGATGCTATTCAAAATCCACAAAACTTTAATGTGCGACTTGGCACAAACTACAATGAGTTAATTGCTGCCGCAGGTGGATTTAAATCACAACCAGAAAAAATTGTATCTGGTGGACCAATGATGGGACAAGCTTTATTTACGACAGATATTCCTGTAGCTAAGACATCATCAGCACTCACTTGTATGCTAAAAGATCAGGTGGCTCAATCAAAGACAACGGCATGTATACGATGTGGTCGTTGTGTCAAGGTGTGCCCGAGCAATCTAGTGCCACAGTTGATGATGGAGACAGCAATCGCAAATGATGCAGAGGCTTTTGAAAAACTAAATGGTATGGAATGTATGGAGTGCGGTTCCTGCACTTATGTCTGCCCAGCAAAAAGACCATTGACTCAAGGATTTAAATTTATGAGAGCAATTGTTGCAGCAAATCGAAGAAAGGCTGCACAGGCAGCAAAGGAAAAGGCCGCTGCAGGGGAGGGAAAGTAAATGGAAAATTTATACAATGTATCAGCATCTTCCCATGTGCGTGATAATTCATCAACCAGAGGGATTATGCTCGATGTCATTATTGCGATGCTCCCAGCGAGCGTCTTTGGTATCTATCAATTTGGTATTTCCGCATTGATTATTCTCGTTGGAACTGTATTTGCTTGTGTTGCAGCAGAGTATTTATTTCAAAGAGGAATGAAAAAGAGCAGACCATTGGAGATTTGTCTGCCGTGGTCACAGGTATGATTTTGGCACTTAATATGCCACCAGAGATTCCTGTATGGATTCCAATGCTCGGTGGTGTTTTTGCCATTATTGTTGTAAAGCAACTCTATGGTGGCATCGGATTTAACTGGATGAACCCTGCACTCGCCGCAAGATGCTTTCTGTTGATTTCCTTTGCTGGTAAAATGACCAATTTTACTTCAAAGAGATTAGGCTTTGATGCCATTACAGGAGCAACTCCTCTTGCAGCTCTTCGTGCAGCAAGAGCGACAGGAAACACGATGACTACCATCAAGGAAAGCTATTCTTTCGCTGACTTGTTCATTGGACATATTCCTGGAACAATTGGTGAAGTATCTGTCATTGCCCTTTTAATTGGTGTGGCTTATTTGTTGATCCGAAGAGTAATTAACCTGCGAACACCAATCGCTTATATTTTGACTGTTACAGTATTTGTGTTCGTGTTTGGAGAACATGACCCTTCTTTTGTTTTATTCCATATTTTAGGTGGTGGATTAATTTTTGGTGCTTTCTTTATGGCTACAGATTACACAACAACACCAATTACGCCAAATGGACAAATTCTTTATGGAATTTTTATTGGTATTTTAACAGGAATTTTCCGTCTCTTTGGTGCAAACGCAGAAGGTGTTTCTTATGCCATTATTCTTGGCAACATTGTCGCACCTTTGATTGAGAAAGCAACCATTCCGAAGGCATTTGGAAGGGAGGGCAAATAAATGAAAAAATCAGGATTTATGAAGGATGCTTTTACCCTATTTATGATTACACTGATTTCTGGTGTTTTATTGGGTGCTGTCTATCAAATCACAGCAGAACCCATTGCCATCGCAATGGAAAAGGCAAAACAAGAAGCATACAAAAAGGTTTTTGCCGATGCAGAAAGTTTCAAGGAAAATGAGAGCGAAACTGCTGCCATTGAACAAGCTAATACAGAACTTGCCAATAAAGGTTTTGGAAAAGTTTTGATCAATGAAGTCGTCGATGCAGTGGATGCATCAGGAAATGTTGTTGGCAGTGTAGTGACATCCACATCAAAGGATGGCTATGGTGGAGATGTCAAGATTTCTGTTGGAATTACAAAGGATGGCACAGTAAATAGCATTGCATTTTTAACTCTTGCAGAGACACCAGGTCTTGGTATGCGTGCCAAAGAACCAAAATTTAACCAACAATACAATGGCAAAAAAGTTGATGCATTTGTTGTCACAAAAACTGGAAAGAAGCAAGACAATGAAATTGATGCCATTAGTGGTTCGACCATTACCTCAAAGGCCGTCACTAACGCGGTCAATGCTGCATTATTCTTTGCCAATAACTATGTAGGAAAGTAAGGGGGAGAAAAATGAATAGAAATACTGAACGATTATACAATGGTATCATCCAAGAAAACCCTACTTTTGTATTGATGTTGGGAATGTGTCCAACACTTGCTGTTACAACATCCGTTATCAATGCCTTAGGTATGGGACTTTCGACAACCGCCGTATTGATGTTTTCCAATATGATTATTGGTGCAATGAGAAATATCATTCCCGACAGAGTGAGAATTCCAGCATTTATTGTTATTGTTGCATCTTTAGTAACGGTTGTACAGCTCTTAATGCAAGGATACTTTCCAGCACTTTACACTTCGCTGGGCATTTATATTCCTTTGATTGTTGTCAACTGTATTATTCTTGGACGCGCGGAGTCCTACGCATCAAAGAATCCTGCTATTCCAAGCTTTTTTGATGGACTTGGTATGGGACTTGGATTTACGATTTCTCTTAGCTGTATTGCCTTTGTTCGTGAGCTAATTGGAGCAGGTGCCATCTTAGGATTTGAAATTATCCCACAGGACTTTAGAATTTCCATCTTTGTCCTTGCACCTGGTGCATTCTTTGTATTAGCTGTGCTCTCTGCATTGCAAAATAAATTAAAGATGCCAAGTGCAACCAATGGTTCTGTTGTCCGTTCTGAACTTTCTTGTGGTGGCGATTGCTTGCATTGTCATGGGGCAAGCAGTGTAGAAAATCACATTACTTTAGCTGAAGAAGTGGCTAAAGAAGCAGAAAAGAAAAAAGAGGCTGCTGCCAAGGCAGCACAAGTAAAGAAGGGAGAATAAACGATGAGAGATCTTATTTTATTGCTCATTAGTTCCATACTCGTCAGCAATGTTGTATTGAGCCGTTTCCTAGGACTATGCCCCTTCCTTGGTGTTTCAAAGAAGGTAGAAACAGCCTCTGGAATGGGAATTGCCGTTGTCTTTGTCATTACGCTGTCTTCTATTTTGGCTGATCGTATTTATAAATTGGTATTGATTCCTACGCACCTTGAATATATGCAAACGATTGTATTTATTCTTTTAATCGCAGCACTTGTACAATTTGTAGAAATGTTTATGAAAAAGAATATGCATAGTCTGTATGAATCTTTAGGTGTGTACCTTCCACTGATCACAACGAATTGTGCTGTACTTGGTGTGGCTCTTGACAATGTTGCTAAGGAATACAATTTCGCACAGAGTATTATTTACGGTGTAGGTACATCATGTGGCTTTGCACTTTCTATCGTTTTACTTGCGGGTATTCGTGAGAAAATTAATGAGTCAGAAGTTCCTTTCAACTTTCGGGGAATGCCAATTGTATTGGTTACCGCAGGATTAATGGCCATTGCCTTTTGTGGATTCTCAGGACTGATTTAAGAGGGAGGAAAATATGATAACAGGTGTAATTATTGCCGCCATTGTTGTTGGTGTTGTTGGCATCTTGGTTGGTGTGTTATTGGGCGTAGCCAGCGAAAAATTTGCAATTGAAGTTGATCCAAGAGAAATTGCAGTCAGAGAAGCGCTTCCAGGAAATAACTGTGGTGGTTGTGGATATCCAGGTTGTGATGGTTTGGCAAAGGCCATTGCCTGTGGAGAAGCAGAAGTAAACCGCTGTCCAGTAGGTGGTGCTCCAGTAGCTGCAGTGATCGCAGAAATTATGGGTGTTTCTGCTGGAGAGAGCGAAAAAAAGGTCGCCTTTGTTCGCTGTAAGGGAACATGCGATAAGAGCAAAGAAAAATACAATTACTTTGGTATCACAGATTGTAATCAAGCGAGTGTTGTTCCAGGATTTGGCGGAAAGTCTTGTTCCTATGGATGTATGGGATTTGGTTCCTGCGTCAAGGCATGTGCATTTGATGCTATTCATGTTGTCGATGGAATTTCAGTTGTTGACAAAGAAATGCGTTGCCTGCGGAAAGTGCGTGGAGGCTTGTCCAAAGAAATTGATTGAGCTTGTACCATATCAATCCCATCATCTTGTACAGTGCTATTCACAGGATAAAGGAAAAGATGTGAAAAGTCATTGTAGTGTGGGCTGCATTGGATGTACGCTCTGTACAAAACAATGTAAGTTTGATGCAATACACATGAATGGCAATGTTGCTCAGGTTGACTACAGTAAGTGTGTAAATTGTGGAGCTTGTGCACAAAAGTGTCCAACAAAGGTTATTCAAACTGACAAAAAGATTGCTTGATGGTCTTGAAAAAGAAAAAACTTTGGGTATACTAAAAGGGATGATAAAAGTCCAGTTGCCAGAGGCCAGAGACTACATTAGATAATGCATCGGTTGATTGCCTCGTTGCACAAGCGATTTCATCTATTTAATGAAAAAAAGAACGTCCAAGCGGCTAGATTCGCTGGGCGTTCTTTTTATTATCTTATCACTTGAATAGAGTATTTTTATATGATATAATGTGGATTTGAAACGCAAAACACTAAAGGAGAATCCATTTATGAGTTTAAAGGTAGAAAATTTAGAGAAAAATATGGCAAAGCTCACAATTACTGTAGCTGCTGATGATTTCACTAAAGCGATCAAGGCTTCTTATGAGAAGAATAAAAACAAATTTGCTGTTCCAGGTTTTAGAAAAGGACATGCTACACAAGCTATGGTAGAAAAGCACTTTGGCTTAGGTGCATTACTTGATGATGCAATAAATGTTGCCATTGACAATTCTTATCCAGCAGCAATGCAGGAGTCAAAGCTTGAAATTGTTTCAAGACCAGAGATTACCATCACTAAAGTTGCAAAGGGCGAAGATTTTGAGTATGAGGCACTTGTTGCTGTATACCCTGAGGTTAAGTTAAATAACTACAAGGGAATTGAAGTAGAAAAGGCCAATGCTGAAGTGACCGATGAGGATATTGAAAATGCGTTAAAGGGCGAGCAAGATCGCAACTCTCGTATGGTGACTGTAGAAGGTCGTGCCATTGAAGAGGGAGATCACACAGTGATTGACTTTGATGGTTCTATTGATGGCGTGCACTTTGAGGGTGGAAAGGGTGAAGATTATCCATTAGTTATTGGATCCCATGCCTTTATTGAAGGATTTGAGGAACAAATCAAGGGACATAATATCGGTGAGAGCTTTGATGTTCATGTTACTTTCCCAGAAAATTATGCTGCAAAGGATCTTGCTGGTAAGGCTGCTGTATTTGCTGTAACGATTAAGGATGCAAAGAAAAAGGAACTTCCTGAACTCAATGATGAGTTTGCAAGTGAGGTGAGCGAATTTGATACCCTTGATGCATTTAAGGAAGACTTAAAGAAGAAGCTTGCTGTTGCAAAGGAAGAGAATGCGAAGATTGCGAATGAGAACACTGTTGTAGATAAGGTATCGGCACAGGCAGAAGTTGATATTCCAGATCCAATGCTTGACTCAACGATTGATCAAATGGTCAATGACTATGCAAGACGTATGCAAAGCCAAGGCATTCCTCTTGATCAGTTTATGGAATTTACTGGAACAACAATGGAGCAGATTAGAGAGCAGATGAAGCCACAGGCTTTCCAGAGAGTTCGCAATAGAGTTGTTTTAGAGGCCGTAGTGAAGGCAGAAAATATTACAGCAACTGAGGAAGAGATCAATGCTGAGCTTCAAAAGATGGCAGATCAGTACAAGATGGATATTGAAAAGATCAAAGAGATCTTTAATGCACAGGGTCTTGATCAATTAAAGCAGGATCTTGCTGTTCAAAAGGCAGTAAACTTCCTTGTAGAGAATGCAAAGTTCGTTTAATTCAATAGTAAACTAAGGAGGTAAAAAGTTATGAGTTTAGTCCCTACAGTCATCGAATCGACAAGTCGTGGCGAACGTGCATTTGATATTTATTCGAGATTACTTAAGGACAGAATCATCTTCTTAGCTGATGAAGTCAATGATGTGACCGCAAGCCTTGTTGTCGCTCAGATTTTATTTCTTGAATCTGAGGATCCAACAAAGGACATTAATTTATACATCAACAGTCCAGGAGGAAGCGTTGTTTCTGGAATGGCCATCTATGACACAATGCAATATGTAAAGTGTGATGTTTCCACCATTTGTATGGGTATGGCTGCAAGTATGGGTGCGTTTTTGCTTGCTGGTGGAACAAAGGGAAAAAGATTTGCTCTTCCAAATGCAGAGATTATGATCCATCAGCCATCAGGTGGTGCACAAGGACAGGCGACAGAGATTAAAATTGCAGCAGAACACATCTTAAAGACCAAGAAAAAGATGAATGAGATGCTGGCAGCAAATACAGGTCAGCCAATCGAAGTGATTGAGCGAGACACTGAGCGAGACAATTATATGACCGCTCAGGAAGCCCTAGAATATGGTCTTATTGACCAAGTGATTGAGCATCACTAGGAGGAAATATGGCAGGAAAATCTGACGACAAAAAGAAAGCTGTTTGTTCCTTTTGTGGCAGACCAGAGGATAAGTTTAGAAAACTCTTTGTAGGTCATAATGCATTTATTTGTAATGAATGTGTTGGTATTTGCAGTGAGATTATCGAGGAAGAGGCACATGATAAGGCTTCGGCAGACTTTGCAGAAATTAACTTGCTCAAACCAAAGGAAATTAAAAAATTTCTAGATGAGTATGTCATTGGTCAGGATGAGGCAAAAAAGGTGCTCTCTGTTGCGGTATATAATCATTATAAGCGAATTACAGCAACATCTAAATCCGATGTCGAAATTCAAAAGAGTAATATTTTGATGCTTGGACCAACAGGATCAGGAAAAACCTATCTTGCACAGACATTGGCAAAGATTTTAAATGTTCCATTTGCCATTGCAGATGCGACAACATTGACAGAAGCTGGATATGTAGGTGAGGATGTCGAAAATATTTTGCTCAAACTGATTCAAGCTGCGGATGGCAATGTCGCTAGGGCAGAATATGGTATCGTCTATATTGACGAGATTGATAAAATTACCAAAAAATCAGAAAATGTCTCCATTACAAGAGATGTATCCGGAGAGGGTGTACAGCAGGCACTTCTAAAAATTTTGGAAGGAAGTGTTGCCAATGTTCCACCACAAGGGGGAAGAAAGCACCCACACCAAGAGCTAATTCAAATCGACACCACCAATATCCTCTTTATTTGTGGAGGTGCATTTGATGGATTGGAAAAGATTATCGAACGAAGACTAAGTAAGGGAAGCATTGGATTTAATGCAGAGGTTGTTGAGAAAAATTCTCAAGCTGTAGATGAGCTTTTCCGTCAAGTTATGCCACAAGATTTGGTAAAGTTTGGCCTAATTCCAGAATTTATCGGTCGTGTCCCGATCACAGTTTCTCTTGATTTACTCGATGAGGATGCACTTGTTCGTATTTTGGTTGAGCCAAAGAATGCCTTGACCAAACAGTATCAAAAGCTCTTTGAACTTGATGATGTTAAACTTGAATTTACAGATGATGCCATCCACGAAGTGGCCAAACTTGCTGTCGATCGAAAGACTGGAGCAAGAGGATTGCGCTCCATTATGGAAGATGTCATGATGGATATGATGTATGAAATTCCATCAAATGAAAGCATTGGCATATGTAAGATCAATAAAGAAGCAATTGATGGTGGAGAGCCTGAAGTGACTTTTCGAGATGTGAAGGTAAAGAAGACAGAATAGAAGACAAAAAATGCGTTTGCCTCAAGGCAAACGCATTTTTTAAGTAAGAACGAAGAGGAGGAAAAATATGATTATTAAGAGTGCAGAATTAGAGACGGTATGTGGTATAACAAGCACCTTTCCTGACAATGATTTTCCAGAAATTGCCTTTGCGGGAAAATCAAATGTAGGAAAATCAAGTTTAATTAATGCATTGATGAACCGAAGATCCCTAGCTAGGACTTCATCATCGCCTGGAAAAACACAGACCATCAATTACTATAAGATCAATGGGAATTTATATTTTGTCGATTTACCAGGCTATGGATATGCCAAGGCATCAGAAGAAGTAAAAGCACAATGGGGAAAGATGATTGAGCGATATTTGCACACTTCAAAACAATTGTGCGGTGTATTCTTGTTGATTGACATTCGCCACGCACCATCAGAAAATGACAAACTGATGTATCATTGGATTTGTCATCAAGGATATGAACCTATCATTATTGCGACTAAGTTGGACAAAATAAAGAGAAGTCAGATTCAAAAACAAATAAAGATAATAAAAGAAGGGCTCAATTGTAGCGAAAACACGACAATTTTACCCTTCTCCTCACAGTCCAAACAAGGAAAAGAAGAGCTCTATGCCTTGATTGAAAAGATTGTTAACCAAGAAGGTTAAAAGATAGATATTGGTAAATTTCTTGACATTTGTCACGCCAGTTATCACACATATGTGCAGCAGTTTCCTCATCAGGAACAGATAAATCAAGGCTAATGAGAATGTTTTTTCCTTCGCGCACTTCACAATGAACCACATAATCGAGGTTGGAAGTCTGGTAGTAATCGGCGATGTTTCCAACCTCATTGCGCAATTTAAACTTATTTTCCTTGATGTATTCATCAATTTCATTCATAATCGGTGGAGAAATTTTATGGCTAAAGTACTTTAAAGTTTCCTCTCCATCCTTTGTAATTTCATAGCGCGATGCATGGTGATTGGAACGGACATGAATTAGTTTGGCCTCCACAAGTTCAGATATCGTCTCTTGAAAAGAAAAATAATCTGTATACTTATGATTCAAAAAGAACTCCGACATTTGTGCATTGGTCAAGGTAAAGTTGACACGGTTTAACATATACAAAACCATCAATTTATAAAGGATTGTCGTTACAGACATCGTTGACCTCCACTTTCCTATATAATATAACATCATACCAAGCTTAATCTTTTAATTCAAGTATAATTGTAATTTTAAAGTTATTTATGCTATAATGGTACAAGCCGCTTGAGGTAGAGAATATAAATTTAGAATGGGTGCTTTATGAGAGAGAAAATCAATCGACTAGCTAAGGGAATCATCGATCAAGTTCTTCCAGAAATTTCTGTGATTCCAGAAAATATTGATATGCCAGTAAAATCAGGCGAAATAATCAAAATAGAAATCAATATTGAGAGCAAAAATCGCATATATGCAAAGGGATTAGTTTATTCTTCCAATTATCGCGTAAGGGTTCTTGCGCCTTCTTTTGGTGGAATAAAAAATAAAATAACCTTAGAGATTGATACTCGCTTTTTAAATCCCAAAGAGGTGATTAAAGGCCAACTTGACCTTGTGACCAATGCAGGGGAAAAGGTTTTACCTTTTTCATTTACGGTTGTACCTGGGCAAAATACGGACATTTTAGATGATATTGAAAGTATTGAGGATTTTGCTCTCATTGCCAAAGCAGATTGGGAAAGTGCTCTACAGCTTTTCCAATATAAACACTTTTTGCATGCCAAGTTTATGAATACGCCAAGACTCTGTGCTCTGTATAGTGCCTTTTTTGACCGTACCAATAAAAATAATGCGCTGGAGGAGTTTTTAATTGCTGCTGGAGTAAAGACTCCCGTTTACCTAAGCTTTGAACAACAAAAATTTTCATTTTCTGATCTTTTGGAGGATGTTGTCGTTGAAGTCCCAATCAAGAGAAATACTTGGGGATATCTTGGATTTGCCATCCACGCCGATGGTGATTTTGTGGAATTATCTACTCGGATTTTAACTAATGAAAATTTTACAAATCATCAATCAAACTACACATTTACCATAAAAAAGAGCCGTCTCTATCGAGGGCACAATGTGGGAAAAATTTATTTCATCAGTGTGGGAGAAAGTTTTTGTGTAGACATTGATGTCTACTCAGGAAGTGGACAAGAGAGAAAGAAAAAATCCTACGAAACCAGAAGGCATTGGTTTGATTATACTAGGGCACGCATCGCCTTTATGACCAAGGAGAAGGAAAAAAAGGATTGTATTGCCTCCATGGTCAATGCACTTGAAAATCTAGAAGGTGAAGAAACGAAAGTCGAATATCGAAAACTATTACTTGCTGAAGTCTATTATCTTGCAGGTGAAAAGAGTAAGGCAGCGGATATTATCGATGCGATCCGAGAAAATATAAAAGAAAATCGTTTGGATCTAGTAGAAGAATATCTTCTTTTAGAATACCTTGAAGTTGTTGTCTTTGCAAAGGAAAGTAAACGACCAAGCCTTATTCGCTTAATGAGAAGAATGATTACGGAAAATCATCTTCATCAATTATTGCCAAGACTGATTCATCTTGACATCGCATTACAAAATGATGCGTCGGAATTGTTTGAGTTATATAAAGTTGTATATCAAGATGGTTGTACCAGCCCTTACCTCTATATTTGTTATTGTCAATTTTTGGCAAAGCACACTGAATTTTTGCATGATATTGGTGCTTTTGAAGTCCATGCTTTTTGCTGTGGTGCAAAGTATCATGCAATTAGTAGAGAACTGGCCGAAATCATTGCCAAACGTGCCATTAGTATTCGTTCATTTGAAGGCTTACATTTTCAATTACTTAAGAAGTTATATAAGGACACACCAGAGCGAGAATTTTTATCAGGAATTTGTTCTGCACTACTAAGAGGGAAGATAAAGGATAACAGCGTCCACCATTGGTATCAACTTGGCATTGAACAGCAGATTGCTCTGACTGGCATCAATGAGGCCTTTGTTTTATCTTTGCCAAAAAACTATGACCAAGTCATTCCCGAAGAGGTGCTTTGGTATTTTGCAGATAAAAAAAGACTTCTTGACCAACAGCATAGAGCCTATCTGTATGCCAATATTTTATCCTTTTATCCAAAAAATAGCGAAATTTACCTCGCCTATATTGATGAAATGACAAGTTATGCCCTAGAAGAGGCAAACAAGCCCATATTGATTCTTCTCTTGCTGTGATTTATCAGGAAGTTTTATCTGTAGACATTGTGGATGAACAGTTGGCAAGGGTTTTACCATCCATTCTTTGTGCCTATCGCATTCAAAAGGTAGATCCTTTGATTAAACAAGTGGTGGTCATCTATCCACAATTAAAAGGAGAGCATATTTATGCATTTGAAGATGGCGAAAGTTTCATTCCCATTCCAACAGATGATACTATTGTTTTATTCCAAGATGCCTATGGAAATCGCTATGCTCGGTTTGGCAACGAAGCACAGATGGCTCTGGATCTTGTGGATGTGTTGACGCAGTGTTACCATATATATCCGTCGCATCCATTATTGCACATTGCAAATTTAAAGCATATGGTAGAGCAAGAACAAGTAGATGCCACAAAAGCTGAACTATTACAGGATGCAATGCGTGATGTAAAAATTACTGCTGCCTTTAAGACAAAGATTTTATCTGTTCTGGTTCAATTTTATCAGCAACAGGCCATGGAGCAGTGGTCTTTGGGGGCAGATGAGTTTTTAGACAGCATTGATAAGAGTTTACTCGACCAAAAGGAGCGCCAGCTCATTTGCAATACCTTTATTGCCAGAGGAAGAGTGAAAAAAGCCTATGCTATGATAAAGACATTTGGTTGCGATAAGCTTTCTTCAAAAGACTTATCCAATCTTTGTACGAAACTATTAATCAATCAAGAAAAGATCGATGATGATCTCTTGCTTAACTTAGTTTTCACTTCGATTATCAATGGTTGTCAAGAGGAGATTATCCTTGATTTTGCAGCAAAAAAATATAATGGTAGTAGCAAAAATATGTATCTTCTCTTAGAAAAAGCCATTGAAGTTGGAGCAAAGACAGCGGATTTAGAAGAACGCCTGCTGGCCCAGATGCTCTTTAGCAACTACAGCGAGCATATTGACCAGACTTTTTATTGGTATATCAGTCGAATGAAAGTCAGTGACACTTTGGTGAAGGCATTTTTTAGTTTGAAATCCTATGCCTATTTTGTCGAACATGAAGATCCCTCTTTACAAGTATTTGAGTATCTAGAGGCCAGTATGGAGACAAGCTCAAATATTCAAAAGATCCCTCTTCTTTATGCAATGGCATTGACAAAGTATTACACTACAAAAGATGTACTAAGTGAAAGACAAAAGGCTTTAGCGAAAAGCTTAGTCTTTTTACTTATTGAAGAAGGTATTCTCTTTGATTACTATAAAAAGCTTGCAAAGTTTATTCCAATTCCTGAAGAAATTCTGGAAAGCTCCATTTTAGTCTATCACACAAAGGGAGAAGAAATTTTCTTGCACAGCAAGGTTTCACCGTATGATAAAGAATATCAAAGAGACAGCATAAGAAATATGTATCAAAACTTCTATGTTGCCACAAAGACGCTATTTTCTGGTGAACAGTGGGACTACAAAATTTATAGCGAAAATAATGGCATTCCTTTACTTGAAGGAAGTTTAAAGGGAGAAGCGATCGATCACCACCAAGAAGATAGTCGCTTTATCTGCCTAAATAAACTTGCAAGTATTCCAAAGTCTCATTTGCAAGCTGAATTAGAAAATTATGTATGTAAAGATGCCATGACAAAGTTATTATTTACAATTCAGACAAAAGGGAGTAAAGATTAATGGAAGCCAGAGTACTGGGGATTGACCTGAGTGATGAGAGTACCACATTGGTTTACTTTGGAGAAACCGAGGCGTTAACTTTTAAAACATTGGTCGCAAGAGAAAAATTAAAAGAGACCTGGTATGTTGGGGATGATGCTTTTGACCAAAGTCTAGGAGAACTTAGCGTGACGGATCGGCTGTTGACTTTGACAGCCAAGCATGGAACCGCGACCATTCAGGGGAAAAAGTATCACGGCAATGAATTATTACGCCACTTTCTCAAAGAAATCATTGAAAAAAGCGTCAATAAATTTGATGCCCGATACCCAGATGAAATTGTCATTTCCATACCAAAAGTAGAATCGAATATTACGAATCAGATTATGGATTGTTTTGTTGATTTGGGCTACTATAGATCACATATTCATATTATTAGTCGAAGTGAGAGCTTTATCTATTATGTGATGAGTCAAAATAAAGATATGTGGACAAACAATGTCGGACTCTTTTTTGTATCCGATACCAAAATCCATTACTATGAACTTCGGGTGCATCGAGGCAGCGGACCAAATCCTGTAGTGATTGCACAGCGAGAAGATATCCATGAAGGATTTGACCAAGATATTCTCAGCACACCAAAGGGGATCAAAATTGCTGATGATATCCTGACTTCGATTGGGAAAGAAGTCTTAGCTAGAAAAATCTTTTCTTCGATTTTATTGGTCGGACGATGCTTTTCTGAAGTTTCTTGGGCAGAAAATTTTATGCGTGTTGTATGTCAGCGAAGAAAAGTTTATTCTGAGCAAGCTCTTTTTGCTATGGGTGCTTGCTACAGAGGTGTGGATTTTGCAAGCCCAAAATCACCATTTCATTTTACTTGCATTTGTGATGGAAGGTTAAGTTCTACGGTATCACTTCCGTTAATCAATAAGAACAAAGAATGTGATACCCCGATTGCTAGGGCGGGAGATAATTGGTACACAGCTTCTAGTCAATGGCGAATGATTGCAGACGGGGTCAATTCACTTGACTTTAAGATTACCCCACTTGACCTTCGAAAACGGAGAATGAAAGTGGTTAAGATTTCGCTTGACTTTTTACCAAAAAGACCACAAAAGACTAGGCGCATCGATGTAAGGACTGTATTTAAAGATGCACAAACGATGATGGTAGAAATCAAAGATGCAGGCTTTGGAGATATCTATCCCATGGGCAAAAAAGCCCATTTAATTAAAGAGGTGAACTTATGGGATTAATTGTATGTGAACAAAGTGAGGTTTTACATCCTCTCTATATTACAGAACTAAATATTCATGTCTATTCTTTGGAGGAATTATTGTATGTCATTTATGAAAATCCTATTCTTGCCAGAGAAAGCTTGATTTCTCAACCACTGTTTGAGTTTTTAGATTTGGAGCTTGGACTTTTGCAATTAAGTTCCTATCTGCAAAAAATGAAAAAAGAACAAGCTTCTAATGATGAGATTTTATTGACTCTTCTTGACTGTACACGTATGTATAGTGCTGTTGAACTCAATCACTATCGAAAAAAACTGGAAGCTTATCGAAAATTGCATAGAGCAGAATATTTATTTGAAATGGCGAATACACTGTTTGAACAAAAAAGATATCAACGGGCAGCAGACACTTATCAAAAAGTATTGAATTTTCCAAAAGACATGGTCGTTACGGACGAATTTTTAGCGAGTGTTCATGCCAATCTTGGCAGTGCATATGCCAATCTTTTTCTTTTTTTAGACGCTTATAAAGAATATGCCATCGCCTACAATCAGATAAAGGATAGGCACTGTCTAAAAGAGATGTATCACATTATGCTCATTGCTCCTGATTTAAGCTTTGATGAACAATATTTTCAAGACCTTGATGAGCAGAGCAAAAAGGAATGGGATGCAGAATTTAGAGATAGCCTAGAACAGGCAACATCGCTTCCAATATTGAAAGAAATTTCACAATGGTTTTCCCATGACCATACAGATGACACAGACAAAAAAGTGGAGTCGATCATTCAGACCTGGAAACAGGAATACCGAAACATGATGTAGAGGAGACAAAATGAAGGAACTAGAAAAAAATTATAATCCATCCCAAATGGAGAGAAAAACCTATGAAAAATGGCTAAAGATGAAGTACTTTCATGCCAAAGTCAACCGTGACAAAAAGCCATTTACCATTGTCATGCCACCGCCAAATATTACGGGGCAATTACATATGGGACATGCACTAGATAATACAATGCAAGATATTTTGATTCGTTATAAACGAATGCAAGGATTTGAGGCTTTGTGGCAGCCAGGAACCGATCACGCAGCCATTGCCACAGAAGTGAAAGTGATCAATCGCCTAAAAGACCAAGGCATTGATAAACATGACCTTGGAAGAGAGGGATTTTTAGAAGAAGTTTGGAAATGGAAAGAAGAATATGGCTCAAAAATCATTAATCAGCTCTACAAACTTGGTGTCAGTGCTGACTGGGATAGAGAGCGATTTACCATGGATGAGGGCTGTTCAGAGGCTGTTCAGGAAGTCTTTATTCAGCTCTATAAAAAGGATACATCTATCGTGGTTCAAGAATTATCAACTGGTGCCCGATCTGCCAGACTTCGATTTCTGATGCGGAAGTTGAACATGTCGATCAAGACGGATTTTTTTCTGGCACATTCTTTATCCGATCATCGGAGAAGAGGGAAAGTTTGTAGAAATTGCAACAACAAGACCAGAGACCTTGCTTGAGCGATATGGCTGTGGCCGTCCATCCAGAGGATGAGCGATATCAAGACCTCATTGGAAAAAAAGAGTGCAGTTGCCACTGACAAATAGAACAATTCCTGTGATTGCCGATGAATATGTAGATAAAGAGTTTGGAACTGGTTGTGTAAAGATTACCCCTGCACATGATCCAAAATGACTTTGAAGTGGGAAAAACGCCACAACTTAGAAGAACTTTGTATTATGCATGATGATGCAACAATCGATTGTCCAGGTTCAAAGTATGACAAAATGGACCGCTATGAAGCTAGAAAAGCAATGGTTGAAGATTTAAAGGCACAGGGACTTTTAGTAAAGGTTGTTCCTCACCGCCATAATGTCGGTACACATGATCGTTGCAAATCAACGGTTGAGCCAATGATTAAGCAGCAGTGGTTTGTCAAGATGGAAGAAATGGCTAAGCCGGCGATTTCTGCTATTGAAAATGGCGATTTACAATTTATTCCAGAAAGTTATGGAAAAACTTATTTACATTGGCTGGAAAACATTAAGGATTGGTGTATTTCTAGACAAATTTGGTGGGGACATCGCATACCTGCTTACTATTGCGAGCAATGTGGTGACATTGTTGTTTCTAAAACAAAACCGACGACTTGTGAAAAGTGTGGTTGTACGCACTTTTCACAAGATGAAGATACACTAGATACTTGGTTTTCTTCTGCTCTTTGGCCATTTTCGACTTTGGGTTGGCCAAAACACACCGAAGAACTCGATTATTTTTACCCAACAGATGTCTTAGTGACAGGATATGATATTATCTTTTTCTGGGTTGTTCGAATGGTATTTTCTGGCTATGAGCAGACAGGAAAGAGTCCTTTTCACACCGTACTCATTCATGGACTTGTTCGAGATTCTCAAGGTAGAAAGATGAGTAAATCTCTTGGCAATGGTATTGATCCACTCGAAGTGATTGAAAAATATGGTGCCGATGCCCTTCGAATGACATTGATGACCGGCAATGCTCCTGGAAATGATATGCGTTTTTATTGGGAAAGAGTCGAGGCCAGTCGAAACTTTGCCAATAAGGTTTGGAATGCCTCTCGCTTTATTATGATGAATTTAAAGGATGATGCCTATAAAAATACTCCGCTTTCTTCTCTCACTCTTGCTGATCGATGGATTTTGTCAAAAGCCAATACTCTTGTTCAAGATGTGACCGAAAATCTGGATAAATATGAGCTCGGTATCGCCCTATCAAAGGTCTATGATTTTGTATGGGAAGAATTCTGTGATTGGTACATTGAAATGGTAAAACCTCGCCTTTGGAGTGAAACAGATACGACAAAAAATGCTGCACTTTGGACACTAAAGACTGTCTTAAATGATATGTTAAAGCTTCTTCACCCTTATATGCCATTTATTACAGAAGAAATCTTTTGTAACTTAAATGAGCAAGAGGAAACGATTATGCTTTCTCCTTGGCCAAAGTATCAAGAAAAGTATCATCTGCCTGTCGAAGAATCCAAGGTGGAGACCATTAAAGAAGCTGTGCGAAATATCCGAAATGTGAGAAGTTCTATGAATGTTCCACCAAGTAAGAAGGCTTTGGTCTATGTTGTTACGGAAAATGAGGAGATTGCAAAGATCTTTGATGAATCAAAACATTTCTTTAGTATGCTCGCTTTAGCTTCCGATGTGATTATTCAAAAGGATAAGTCAAAAATTGATGATGATGCCGTTTCTGCTGTTATTGCTGGAGCAAGTTTTTATATGCCATTTGCAGAGCTTGTGGATATTGAAAAGGAAATTGAACGCCTAAAGAAAGAAGAAAAGCGCTTAGCTGGGGAAATTGCTAGAGCAAAGGGAATGCTTGGCAATGAAAAGTTTATCAGTAAGGCACCACAGGCAAAAATTGATGAAGAAAGAGAAAAGCTTTCTGGCTATGAAAAAATGATGCAGCAGGTAACCTTACAACTTGCACATTTACAGAAATAAAGAAAGAGATGCCGATACAACAGTTTATTGAAGATCTGCCCCTCTGGGCAGCAAAAAAGAACAGTATTGCAGACATTCAAACTTTTTTGTCTGCAATGGGATCTTTAGAAAAGAAGATGAAGATCATTCATGTTGCAGGGACCAATGGAAAGGGCTCTGTCTGTGCGAACTTGACACAAATGCTTGTGGATGCTGGTTACCGTGTGGGAACTTTTATTTCTCCCCATCTTGTTCGGATCAATGAGCGAATCTTAATCAATCAAGTTCCGGTTGATGATGTCAAGTTTTCTTTGGCCGCTTTAAAGATCAAGGATCTAGCCTCCACACTTTGTGCACAGGGACTTTTTCATCCAACCTATTTTGAGTTTTTGTTTTACACTGCAATCGAGGCCTTTGCTGATGCAAAGGTCGATTATTGTATATTGGAAACGGGATTGGGTGGAAGATTAGATGTCACCAATGCGATTTCTTCACCAAAGTTGACCATTATTACAAGCATTAGTTTTGATCATATGCAATATCTTGGAGAAACCATCGAAGAGATTGCGAAAGAAAAAGCAGGAATTATTAAGCCCTTGGTACCTTTAGTATTTGATGATCAATTCCCTGCTGCTTCAAAAGTGATTGAGGAGACAGCTAGGTCTTATGGGATTCAAACCTTTGCCTTGACAGAAAAAAAAGAAGTTTATTTTCCACTTCTTTCTTTTTTCAATGCCGATTATAAGAAGGACAATGCAATTTTATCCATGATGGCGATGCAGCTTCTTTGCCCAAGTTTTTCCCTAAAGGGTCAGTTAGCCTCCTTAAAGAAAGTGCAGTGGAAGGGAAGAATGCAAGAAATCATGGCGGATATCTTTGTCGATGGTGCCCACAATATTGGTGGCGTCCAAGCCTTTATTCAAGCCACTCGAACACTTTGTTCGAGTAGACAAAAAAAGCCAATTCTTTTGTTTTCTACGGTGGCAGATAAAAATTCGCAGGAGATGATTGAAAACATTTGTGATTCATTAGCCCCACAAAAAGTATGGATTCCCCACTTGCACACGCACCGTGCATCTGATACACTTACGCTTGCAGATTGGTTTCAAAAGTACACAAAAACATCCTGTGAGATTGTTACCTGCAGCAGTGTCGTCGATGCCTTTCAAAAGGCACTTTCATCAAGACAAGAGGATGAAATTTTGTTTTGTGCAGGTTCACTCTATCTTGTGGGAGAGATTTTAGGAGAATGTAATGATTAATTTTGAAAATGAAATTGTAAACTTTACACCGAGCCTAGAGGTTTCGGCAGTAGAAGATGCCATCATCAAGAGCGATATGATGGATGCCAATGACCTTTTGATGGAATTAATTAAGAAAGAAACGAGAGGACAGGACGAATAATGGATCTACAACGGAAATGTCAGCAAATTTCCAATAGCTATTATAATCTTGGTTTAGAAAAAGCCAAAGTTAGAGACCTCTCTGGTGCAATTGTGCAATTAAAAAATGCCCTGCACTTTAATAAGTATCACACCGATGCCAGAAACCTTCTTGGTTTGATTTACTACGAAATTGGAGAGGTGGGAGAGGCCATTGTGCAGTGGGTAATCAGTAGTAATCAAAGGCCAAAAGAAAATATTGCACAGCGATATCTAGCGGATTTAAAAAAGCGAGCAGGTCGTCTGGAAATATATGAACAAAATTTGATTAAGTTTAATCAAGGTTTAAACTATGCAAACAACGGCAATCCAGATTTAGCTATTTTGACGCTGACAAGAGTTGTGCAAGAAAAACCAAGTTTTGTCAAAGCACAGCTTTTACTTGCACTTTTATATATCAATCGAGGGGAGTATAAAAAAGCAGGAAAGGCACTTTTATTGGTTTTGCGAACAGACAAGACCAATGAAAAAGCACTTCGCTATATGGCATTTGTCAAGGAAAATACAGGGCGTGCAGATATCGAAAATAAGAAAATGAGCAGTGCATTTTCTCATCGACAAATGACGGATGATGATGTTATTATTCCACCGACATATAAGGAATTCAACGGTTGGCAGACCGCACTCAACATTGGCGTTGGCATTTTAGTTGGTGCTGCTGCGGTATTATTTTTATATATGCCAACTAAAATGGCTTCTGTTTCACATAGAAGCAATGCAGAGGTTTCTTCTATCAGTGAAATTGAGTTCAGCAAAAATGGATAACACCGACTTACAAAAGGTCAATACAGATTTGCAATCACAGGCAGAATCTTTGTCTCAGCAAGCTGAACAGCACAGCAAGGATAATAATTATAAGTTTATCCAATATCAAAAGCTGGCGGCCATTGTCAATTATATCCGAAATAAGGATATCCCTATGGCTGCACAAATCTATGCCTATATTGATCCTGCACAGCTTGTGGATATTCCTGAAAGTGGAGTCTCCGTTCAGGAAGTCTATGCCCAAGTTTCCGCCATTCTGAATGAAAAGGGGTGGGCTCCACTTGTCAAACTTGGAGACAGCACAATGGCTGCTGGGGATCCTGCGACCGCAGCAGTTTACTATGATGAAGCCTTTAAAATTAAACCAGACCTTGTGGAAGCTTTTTATAAGCGCTCAACGGCACTTCGAGCAGCAGGGGATGCAACAACGGCCAATGAAATTTTAAAGCAATTGATTGCTAATTTCCCAACATCACCCTATGCCCCAAAAGCTCAGGCTGAGCTGAATGCAGCACAGGCCCAGACACAGCCGCAAACCCCTGCACCAGATGCAACAATCGCTTCATCACAGGCACCAACCGCAGCACAAGCTGACTCATCCGCCCAGTCCGTTGCTCCTGAGCAGACACAGCCTGCCTCCTCAGAGCAATCTTCTACACAGCCAGCACAACCAGCAGCACAAGTGACACAGGCAGCAAATGTGGCAGTCGCAGAGACTGTGGCTCCATCAGCACAATAAAGAATAGGGAGAGAAGTGTCAACTACCCATGACCTAAAGGTCATGGGCTTGTAACTGCCCAGTCGTAGTGACGGCTTATGCCTTTGACCTTTATTCCAATAGGTATTCCTACCTAAAGTGGCATTACGTTGAACAAATCCAGATAAGTAGACATGGTTTCATCCAATAAAACCTTACTGTCTGTATCAACAGATATCTGAATTTTAGCTGTAACTGTCATCTGTTCCATAAGTACGCCTCCCTGTTATTCCACACCGAAAGGATTTTATTTATGAAAATTTTTATTATGCGTCATGGAGAGACGGATTTTAATCAAGCTCATCGCTTGCAAGGACAGAAAGATATTCCACTCAATGAAAATGGAAGAGATCAAGCTCGACTTGCAGCAGAGGAGTTTCGACAAAGAGGAATACTCTTTAACCGAGTTATTTCTAGTCCTTTGTTTAGAGCTCGAGAGACGGCAAAAATCGTTTCCAGGCAAGAAGACATGGAAATCTTTAATAGCCTTATGGAAATTGATTTTGGACGCTATGAGGGCATAAAATATGAAGATATTGATGAGAATATGAGAAACTTTTTTCACGATCCTCAGAAATTTATTCCAATGAGAAAAATGGAAAGCTATACACATCTTTTTGAACGCATTTCTCATTTTTTAGACTGGCTAAAGCAGTTAGAAGGAGAAGGAAATCTCTTAATTCTTTCCCATGGAGCAGCCATTCATGCGATGATGAATCAAATTTATCAACTGAAATTATACGACTTTTGGAAACAGCCAATAGGAAATTGTGGGTATTTTGTCGTTGAAATTCAAGATGGTCAATTTAGGGTCGTTGAAGAAAATTTTCGAGATGGAAAGAACAATTATTTAAAAAAATAGCAATAAAACGGAGAGCCTTCAAGATGAAAGCTCTCCGTTTTATTTTTGCTTTTCGGCAGAAAGATAAATTAAAATAAATTCCTTTAAATCTCGCTTAAAGTCCATATCAGGGAGGATATAACCCAATAACTCCATTTCTTCTTTAATCTTTCGATTTTCTACAATGGCATTGTACATTCCCATTGCTTGATAGTGTACGGCATGGAGAAGATTTTGTGAACTGACAAATCGAAGAGCTAAATTTTTTGAAAAAATGGTAATAATATCATCTGTATCGGAATAAAAAGCCCGCTTGTATTCCACTAACTTTTCCATAGAAACATTTTCTTCAAAGACGGAGAGGAGATGATAATAGCGAAGGTATTCTGAGTGGTCGGCGATAATGCGACTCCAAATTTCAGCAAAGACTTCCTCTGAATAAGCACAGCCCACAGGATACGAGGCTTTTAATTCATTGTAGTACTTTTCTCTAGCTTCTTCACAAATCATTAAGTAAATTTCTTCTTTTGTGCTGACATACTTATATAGATTGGCTCTGGACCAGGAAAGTTTTTGGGCAATATCGGAGATGGTAATCTCTGAATAGGGCTTCTCATCAAAAATCTTTCTACCTGCTGCCTTAATTTCTTCAAATCGCTCCTGCTTTTGTCCTTCATTTCTTGCTCGAATAAATTTTGTCATACTGTCCTCTATTTAAAATACATAGTGTTTTTTATATCTCTATCATAAGCTCAACAGAAAGAAAATGCAACTTATTTTGTCTTTATTGTTTTCGCAATTTAATCTTATTTCTTGCACTTTTTCTTCTGTCTTCCTCAATGGCTGCATAGTGGCGTTTTGTCGTATTGACATCTGTATGCCCTAAAACATCAGCAACCAGATAAATATCCCCTGTCTCTTTATATAAATTTGTTCCGTAGGTACTTCTTAGCTTATGTGGGGTAATCTTTTTTAATGTTTCCACAGAAAGAGCATATTTTTTTACCATTTTTTCGACACTTCGAACACCGAGACGCTTCTTTTGCATAGATAAAAATAGTGCATCTTCATGCCCTGGGGCCGCTAGAATAGACTTTCGATACTCCATATATTCCGTAAGAAGTTCTTCCACTTCATCCCCAAAGTAAACGGTTGTTTCCTTTCCTCCCTTCCTTAAAATCTTTATTCCATCATTTTTTAGATCTACATCTTGAATATTTAAGCCAACACACTCAGAAACTCGAATTCCTGTTCCCAACATAAGGGATAGAAGAGTCAAATCACGAAGTTTTGTCTTGTCATGGTAAGTGCGTTGCTTTGTTGTCAATTTCCTTCCACTTTCTACTGCACTCAACATCATTTCGACTTCATCCTCATCCAAGTGCACGATATCCTTTATTTTTGTCTTTGGCATTAAAATTCGCTCTGTGGGATTGTGTTCAATCTTTTCTGTTCGATACAGATAGCGATATAAACTTTTTAAGGTCGATAGTTTCCTCTGAATTCCCTGTCCCTTATTGACAATCTCTTTTTCTTCCTCTTTTCGATACTTTAAGTACTCCATATATTCCTCTAAATCTACAGGAGACAAATTTTCTAAAACTTCGATGGGAATATCTCGGATTTTTTTATACTTTTTTTCGAGTACAGGGTTTGCCTTCAATAAAAATTGAAAAAATACATTCAAATCATAAGCATAGGCAATTCGAGTTCTCGATTGTGTGCGTGGCTCAATTCCCCGAAAAAAATCCTTGCAATAGGGCGGAAGGGCCAAGGTGAGCTTTCGAAGTTTTAATACATTTTCTCGATCAATTTGTTCGTTATAACTAAGTGATGACATCCGATTCTCCTTTATTTTTTGTATATCTATAGTATATCATATAAAAATGTCTTGCCAAAATAGGAAAGTTGTAAGATAATAATAAGGACATAGAGTCAAAGAAATATCATTATTTTCTTTAAGGAGGTTTTTTGAAATGGGATATTTAGAAATTGAGAAGGTCATTGGTAGAGAGATCCTTGATTCTAGAGGAAATCCAACTGTAGAGGCTGAGGTTTACTTAAACGACGGTACTGTCGCTAGAGGAACAGCTCCAAGTGGTGCATCTACTGGTGAATTCGAGGCACTTGAGCTTAGAGATGGTCAAAAAGACCGTTATCTCGGAAAGGGCGTGACAAAAGCGGTTGAAAACATCAACACCATTATTAACGATGTCATCGTTGGTATGGATCCACAGGATACCTATGCTGTAGATGCTGCAATGATCAAGGCTGATGGTACAAAGGATAAGTCTAAACTTGGTGCAAACGCAATCCTTGCTGTATCTATTGCTGTAGCAAGAGCAGCCGCAGAATCTCTTTGCATTCCTCTTTACAGATTCCTTGGCGGTGTATCTGGAAACAGACTTCCAGTACCTATGATGAACATCTTAAATGGTGGTGCACATGCAACAAACACTGTTGATGTTCAGGAGTTTATGATCATGCCAGTTGGCGCACCATCTTTTAAAGAGGCACTTCGCTGGTGTGCAGAAGTTTTCCATGCATTGGCTAAATTGTTAAAGTCTAGAGGTCTTGCAACATCTGTAGGTGATGAGGGTGGTTTCGCACCAAACCTTTCATCTGATGAGGAGACTATCGAGACAATTCTTGAGGCTGTAAAGAATGCTGGTTATGAGCCAGGTAAGGACTTTATGATCGCTATGGACGCAGCAGCAAGTGAGTGGAAGAGCGAGAAAGGAAAGGGACATTACAAGCTTCCTAAGGCTGGTACAGAGTTTACTTCTTCAGAGCTTATCGCACACTGGAAGTCATTGGTTGAGAAGTATCCAATTATCTCTATCGAGGATGGTCTTGATGAGGAAGATTGGGATGGATGGAAAGAGCTGACAAAGGAACTTGGCGACAAAGTTCAGCTTGTTGGTGATGACTTATTCGTAACCAATACAGAGAGATTAAAGAAGGGTATTGACAATGGTTGTGCAAATGCAATCTTAATCAAGCTCAACCAGATCGGTTCTGTTTCTGAGACTTTAGAGGCAATTAAAATGGCTCACAAGGCAGGTTATACTGCAATTTCTTCCCACCGTTCAGGTGAGACAGCAGATACAACAATTGCTGACCTTGCCGTTGCCCTCAACACTTGCCAAATTAAGACAGGTGCTCCAAGTAGATCTGAGCGTGTTGCAAAATACAATCAGCTTCTTCGCATTGAGGAGCAGCTTGGTGAGAGTGCTGTTTATCCAGGAATTAACGCATTCAACATTAAGCGTTAATTTTGGCGTATGGCTTAAAACAGCTTTGCAGCTTTGCAAAGCTGTTTTTTGTTAAATAAAAAATAAGGAGATTGAAAAATGAAAAAATTTTTATTTGGAACAATGATGGTTGCTGCGATGATTGCTGCAGCAGGCTGCGGAAAAAAAGAGAGCACCACTACACAGACTACAGCACAAGCTGAACAGTCTAGTGCAAAAGCAGAAGATACAAAAGATGCAAAGACAGTGGAGGGAACCATTGAGGAAAAAAAGGAAAATCAATTTATTCTCGATGCCAAAGATGGAAAGTCTTATCTTTTCGCCTTCTATGATGGAACGAAACCAGAGGGATATGAGGGTGTCAATCAAGGAGATAAAGTAACCGTTTCTTATACTGGAGATCTTCCAAAAAGCGATGCAGATTCCTTTACAGGAAAAGTAGTATCAATAAAGAAATAGGAAAAATCTATACTAACTATTCGTTAAACAAGTCTTTTGCGAATAGTTGAATATCAAAAAATAAAGCCAAACCTACACTCTTCTAGGTCTGGCTTTATTTTTATCTTGATCCTGGTCCATTATCTGCATCAAAATCCATACGTGGTAAACTGTTGTCGTCATCGCTGTCCTCGTCGCCCACATCTCCTCCTTGTTTTCTTAAATACTCCTCAAGTCCCTCATCGCCAACATCACCGGCGTCGTAGTCGTCATCATGTAAGTTGTAAGCCGAGTAATCAGGCTTTTCTTCGTCGTCCTTTGACTTTTTTTTTGCCTTATTCGCTTTGGTTGGTGCTGTTGTACTTTTGTGATGTTCCTGTGTAGAAGGTGCTGCTGCCACCGAATAGGTCTGCTGCTGCGATGATGCCGAAGCACTTTCTCCCGAATGAGACTGTGCCACGGTGCCCTGGATTACTTCCCCACCAGCAACGGTTGCCGCCCCTTGCTCTGAGGACGGCAACGAAGAATTCATTGCACTGGTTTTTGACTTAACTGTCGATTCCGCCTTTTTGCTCTTATTTGTCTTTGACGACTTTGGCATCTTTTTTGAATTTTTTTGCCCATTTGGGCTAAGAGAAGTTTCTAAAGTACTTTCACTTTCTTCTATGCCATTTTCTTGCAAATCGCTCACACTACGCTCATCCGTCCCTTTTCCCGTCTTTTTAATGATATAATCACTAATTTTTTGGACAGAATCACTAGGCGTATAACTTTCATCTTTAAATAAAAGTTGATGTAGAGCAATAACATTGCTTTTTAAGGTGATTGGAACAACAATGGAACGACCATCAAGCTTCATAATTTCCTTGTCAAAAGGAAAGCCTACCGTCTCTGATAGATGATATTTTTTGGTATTCTTTGCCATTGGCAAAATATCATCAATAGTAATATTGGTTGATGTCATTGGCAATACACTGACCACCAATTGCATTAACTTTTTCTTATCCGCTACCTTCGCTTTATCAAAGGCCAAACTAATTACTTTTCGCTGGCGTTCTGTTCTTTGGAAATCATTATCCATCAAGCGAAGTCTTGCATAAGCTACAGCTTGAACCCCGTCAAGATGCTGCAAACCTGGGTGTTGTAACTGAACAGATCCAATTCCTGTGGATTCCACAGTTTCTGTGATAAAACTATTAATATAGGCAAATTCTGCATCCGTCACATCAATATCGACACCACCAAGAATGTCAATGGCGTGAATAACGGCTTCCCAGTTAAAGACGACATAATCGTGCACATTGATATCAAAGTTTTCTCTAATGGTCTTTAAGGTCTGATCAACCCCACCCTTAAAGTAAGCTTCATTTAACTTATGATAAGTCTTATCATCAATCTTTGAATAGGTGTCTCGATAGAGAGAGACTACCTGAATATCTCCTGTCCCACGGTCGATATTGACTAAAATATTGACATCCGATAGAGCCTCTCCCTTTCCGAATTTACCATTTCTTGAATCTACACCAAATACAGCAAAGGTATAATACCCCTTTTGCTTTGTTTGGAAGCTATAGGCTAAAAATGCACCATAGCCAAGAATAACCACCAAAAAAATAGCTAAAATAGAGCGAAGGACAAGACGAAATTTCTTCTTTTTCTTTTTGCTCTGTTTTCTCGGTTGATTTTGGCTTTGACCTGGTCGATTCTTCTTTTCTTTGCGACCGCCGTCATCTGTATTTGGCAAGACAAAATCGTCACTAAAACTATCAGGAACGACAAAAGTATCTTTGTCAAAACTCTCCTTCATCTGATGTCTTTTTCGCTCTTCTTCACGAATTTTTCGAAGGCGTGCCAAATCGTCAAGATACTTTTGATGCTCCTTTTCTGTGTCAAACTGCTTTTCATCTTGCTTCATAAATCTACTCCTTCATCTCCATCGCTTTAATCTAGCAGGTTTCTATAATTCCAATAGGCACTCATCTTTCCAACAGAAACATTATTGACTGGATTTCCACTTTCATGAATACAAATCATATCTCCATCCCCTGCCCATTTTAAGAAAATAATGACATGACCAATGGATTCTTCTCCTCCTGGGCGGACAATAATATCGCCTGGGCGAAGTGCACTTCGATTAATTGCCCTTCCACTATCGACAAGGGTAGATGTCGAATATGCACTTGGCTGATTTCCTGTTGCACTCCAATATACCCAGTTAATCCATCCTGAGCAGTCAAGTCCTCTAAAGATTCGGCCCTTGTAATCAGGTTGAACCATAGAGTAAAAGCTATTGCCCTCATATCCAGAGCTACTTGGTTTTCCGCCAAAGTAATATGGAATCTTTCCCACACTGTGAAGGGCTTGCTCAATAATGCTGCGACGCTGTTGGCTTAAATCTGCAGGAAGTTCATTTAAATAACCTTGAATTTCCTCGTCTGTCAAGGCCTTTCCTGTAGAAAATGAACTTGCTGAAAGACCAAAATCGGCCATCCAATCCCTTGCAACTAATTGATTGACTTCATTGATCTTATCTTCTGTCCAACCCTTCCATTGATCATTAAAATCCTTTTTATTATTTCCAATAGAATCGAGTTTGAACAAGTTTTTCTTTCCATTGAGCATAGTTACTTGAGCATTTAAACTTAGTGTCAGATGACCTGGGCACTTTGGAAAGATAAGATTGCCATTTGCGTCTGTTTCTAGGGAAGGAGAAGTCTCTGTTGTTGTGGCACTCTCACTACTTGCTGCTGTCGGCGGTGTAGCCACAGGAATGGATGCCTGAGGATTTTCACTTGCCGCTAGTTGTGCTGCTTCTTGGCTAGCCAAAAGAGCTGCACTAGATGCCGCTGCCGCACTGGCCTTTGCCGAAGCCTCTGCAATCGCTGAGCTGGCATTTCCCTTTTTAATCGCAGCTTGCACCTTTTGATCAGTCAAGCAACCTTTGTCATAGCTGACATCGCTCATAGACAAACTATAGCTATGTGACTTTTCCCATAGTTTCTTTGCATAATCAACATAAAGTTGATAATCTTCCCAGCCGTGATAATAGCCATAGACACTGGCCATTGCCATAATTTCCTTGGTGTTTGAGTTATACTCTAAAGCTTTTCCATTTCCGTCATGCATACTGACATCGATTTTTGACCATTTTTTAATGGTCCAAGTCTCTGGTTTTTTTGGATCTTGATCTTTATCTGTGATATCATACTTTCCAAGTACAGAACTTTGTGGCTTTCCAAGGACTTGTGCCATCTTCGCTGGTTTCATGTCCATCTTGTTAAAGATTTCTGAATACCAATCAGCATCCAAATTAAAAATTTCTTGATAGAGCATTCCTGCATAGCTATTGGTTGGCTTTGACTGATCTACCCCTTCTGGAAAGCGATGGGCAAGATTTAAATCCGTAGCCGAAGGTTTCCAGTCGGCAGCTGGAACAGTGGATACATTGCTATACAATGCATTGTAATCGATATCACTGTCAAAGTTTGCCACCTCTGGCAAAGCAGTATTTGTCTCCTCTGCTTGCCCATTTTGTGCCACCACTTGTGGATGTGGATGAGACAGTGCATAGACCTCACCGTATTTTGCAGTTGCAACACCAACAATCATCATGACCGCAGCACTGACGATAGGAATCAATTTCTCACGATTGCGATAAAACTTTTTCAGTTCTTTTAATTTTAGCATTTTTCTCTCACTCTTCTTCTCAAAAAAATAAAATCATTATATAATATTATCGTTGTAATAATAACACAAGATGCTGACAAAATAAATCTTTATCAACTTAAGGGTCCCTTAATTATAATATACGGTTTTATACTGCTTTTCAAGTATTTTGTTACTAGTTTGTTACTAGTGATTTTCTTAATTTTTCAAAAAAAATATAAAAATAAAGCAGAGCAAAAAAGAAAGGAGAACTTTATGCCTAGAGGACGAGCGATGCGTGCACCCAATGGCTATGGGTCTGTCACCAAATTGTCAGGAAAAAGAAGGCGACCATTTATGGTAAAAGTGGATACGGTAATGGATGAGCGTGGCTATCCAAAGAGTAAAATTTTAGGGTATTTTGCCACGAGAGAAGAAGCCAACATAGCACTTTTAGAATATCATAAAAATCCCTATAATCCTGACACAAAAAAATTAAGTTTTTTAGAGGTCTATGAACTTTGGTTTGAGTCAAAATATATAAAAGGCGTAAGAACCTACAGCCAAAGTTCCATCCAAGCAACAAAAGCTGCACTAAAAAAATGCGAACCGCTCTATCATCTTCCAATGAAAGAAATCAGGACTTTACATATGCAAAATTTACTCGATTCCCTCTCCTGCTCTCACGCTTCCATTGAATTTGTCAAGGTTTTACTCAGCCAAGTTTCCCGCTATGCCCTGCAATTTGATATCATCGAAAAAGATTATGCTGCATTTGTAAAAATTCAACAGCCAGACGACGATGAACATGGTATCGCCTTTTCTTTAGAAGATATTAAAAAATTGTGGGATCATGTTGATTTGCCTTGGGTAGATAGTATCTTAATTTACATTCATACTGGCTGGCGGGCGAATGAACTTTTGCAGATGCCCATCGAAAATATTGACCTGTTTTCTGCTACAATGCGTGGTGGTTTAAAGACTGTCGCTGGAAAAAACCGACTTGTTCCCATACATGAAGATATTTTTCCACTAATAAAAGCGAGAATGAAAAAGCAAAATGTTTCTCTGTTTGGTCCACAATTTATGAAGTATTCTACCTATCGAAATATCTTTTATCGCACTCTAAAGACGGCAGGCATCACCACGCACTACACCCTGCATGACTGTCGACATACTTTTGAGACACTTTTGAATAATGCAGGAGCCAATGATGTTGCCATTGACCGACTGATGGGGCATTCTTCTAAGGGGATTGGAAAGAGTATTTACACACATAAAGATCTGACGGAGTTAAGAAAAGCGGTTTCTTTAATAAATACTAAGATTTATTCATTTGACCTTTTGGGAAAAAACAACTATAATTGATATGCTAATAATGTTAAAGTTTAAAGGAGTGTTTATATGTGTGGAATTATGGGTTACACAGGACCATTAGATGCTAGTGAGGTAATCTTAAATGGTCTCGAACAATTAGAGTATCGCGGTTATGACAGTGCAGGTCTTGCACTTACAGGTGTAGATTCAACCATTTCTATCTTTAAAAAAGTGGGAAAAGTTGCAAATCTCAAAGCAGAAAAAGCCAAATGCCATCAAACGCACACACGGGCATTGGCCACACAAGATGGGCTACCCACGGTGGCGTGACTGATATCAATGCACATCCTCACCGCGCAGGTCGAGTGACATTGATTCACAATGGAATTATTGAAAATTATCATGACTTAATTTCGGAGTATCACTTAGAAGATAAATTAATCTCGGAAACAGATTCTGAGGTTGCTGCTTGGGTACTCGATGCTGTATATGATGGGGATCCTCTTCTTTCTATCCAAAGATTTGAGAAAAAAGTTCATGGTTCTTATGCCTTTTGTATTCTCTTTGATGATCTCCCAGGGGAAATCTATTGTGTTCGAAAGGTAAGTCCTTTAGTTGCTGCCTACGCTTCTACAGGGGCATTTGTTGCTTCTGATTTGACAGCACTCATTCCTTATACAAAGGAATACTTTGTTGTTCCAGAAGACAAGATCATTCGAATGACACCATACAAGGTTCGTATCTACCATTTAGATACATTGGATACAGAAGAACCTGAGATTTTGACTGTGAATTGGAGTGTAGAAGCCGCAATGAAAAATGGCTTTGACCACTTTATGATTAAGGAGATTCACGAGCAGCCAGATGCCTTTAAAAATACGGTGATGCCAAGAATCAACAAGGGACTTCCAGATTTTTCTGATGACAACATCAATGATGAAATCTTTACAAAATGTGACAAGGTGCAGATTGTAGCTTGTGGTACTGCTATGCACACTGGTATGGTTGCAGCAGCTATTTTACAGCCACTAGTTAGAATTCCGGTTCTTGTCAATATTGCCTCTGAGTTTCGCTATGGCGATCCCCTCATTGACGATCGCACACTCGTAATTGTCATTTCTCAGTCAGGTGAAACGATTGACACTCTCGCTGCAATGCGTCTAGCAAAGGAAAGGGGGCAACTACGCTTTCCATCGTCAATGTCAAGGGTTCTACCATTGCTAGAGAAAGTGACTATACATTATATACCCATGCAGGTCCTGAAATTGCTGTGGCTAGTACCAAGGCCTACACCGTACAGCTTGCTGCCCTATATTTAGTCATTTGTAAGATGGCTCTCCTTCGTGGTGCATTTTCTAAGGAGCAGGCAAGAGATTTTATCAATGATTTGATGGATGTCATTTCTAGCATTGAGATTGTTATTGAAAAGAAAGAACAGATTAAAGAGATTTCAAAGAAGCTCTTAACAAGAGATGATGCCTTCTTTATTGGTCGAGGACTGGATTATGCCTTCTCCCTTGAGGGTGCGTTGAAGTTAAAAGAGATTTCTTACATTCACGCTGAGGCCTATGCAGCAGGTGAGTTAAAGCACGGTACGATTGCTTTAATTGATCATCAGGTTCCTGTAATTGCCATTGCAACTCAGGATAATCTTCTTGCCAAAACAATTTCAAACATTCGAGAGGTAAAGGCAAGAGGTGCATATGTCATCCTTTTGACGAAAGAAAGTGCAAAAATTGATGCTGGAGTATATGATGAATTAATTACGATTCCAGATATTGACGATCACTTTACGGTATATCCAATCGCTGTGGCCTTACAGTTGATTGCTTACTATACTTCCCTTGCCAAGGGTCTTGATGTGGATAAGCCAAGAAACTTAGCAAAATCTGTAACTGTAGAATAAGACAGAACTACCCCCCTTACAAGTTTTGATTGCGACTTGTAAGGGGGGGATTATGGTTAATTCTTGCCAATGCCAAATTTCTCTGTCAATAAATAAAAAACAAAAAAAATACTTGCTAAACCCATTATTATATATGTACTAAAAATGCCTAACTCCTCAATTGTAATTCCTATAAATGGACTAACAACAGAATCTGCAACCGTAGAAAGAGCATTATAGCAAGATAATAATGTAGCTCTATGAGCAGAATCTATCTGTTCATTTACCTCTGCATCCATAATTGGATTGATAGTTGCAATGCTAATTCTGCATAAGGATAAAAACACAATACCTATATAGTTTCGACATATTCCTGCAACAACGAAACACACTGCAATTAGTAATGTAAAAATACTTTTGGTATGTTTTCCAAATACTCCTTCCAGTTTTCCGCTTCTTTTTGAAACAAATGCCGTTATTAAATTATAAATAAAAAATATTACTCCAAACAGTGCTACATTCAATCCTATATCATCCATATACTGTTGTAGCAAAATATTCTGATTCAAAAATAAAACTGCAAACAATGCTCCTGCAACAAATAGCCAACGCAATCTTTTATTATCTTTTATAGCACTCATAGATAGTTTGAAGTAATTAATTAATTTTTGTTCTTCATTTACTGTCTTTTTAACATCCGTAAACATTATAGAAACTACAAAAAGCTAATATGTATATTACAGTTGTACATACAAAGGGCAAATACTCATTTACCTTATAAAGTACCCCTGAAAAAATAGTAACTACAGCAACGAAATACATCTTGATAGAATTGATCTTCCTAATCGTATCTTTAAAAAGTTCGGAGTGTCCTACTTTATTTAAGCTCTCATAGAGTAGAGCATAATCAGCTCCCGATATGGCAGAACTACCTAGTGCAGTTAATACTGAATAAAATACAATATATATAAAATTATCTGCGAAAATAATTATTATATTAGCAATTATAGTGATAAGTAATCCATAATTAATACATTTTTTTGTATCCAATTCTATCTGCAAGCATTCCACTCGGTATTTCAAATATCAAAGAACAAATGCCGGTAATTGTGCTAATAAGCATGATCTCAGTAAAACTAAAACCTTTAAATTTTAAAAAGAGAACTTGCGTTGTTCCAACAAAAAACTTCCCTGTGAGTAACGAATATAATTTAAATAGTTTAATATTTTTCTCCATATAAATACCTCCTCCAAGTGTAGTTATGAAGAAATGGGGATGTAGAGATTTTTTATAAAAAATGTTGAGATTAGCAAATGCCAACCCCAACATTTTTATAGAACCTTTTTATTTTATTCTGGTACAACTTCAATCCAATATCCGTCTGGATCGGTGATAAAGTAAATTCCCATTGCTGGATTTTCAAATGCAATGCAACCCATTTCTTCGTGTTTTTGATGTGCTGCTGCCATATCTTTAGTAGACAATGCAAGGTGATACTCTAGATCCCCCAAATTATATGGCTCTGTTCGGTCACGAAGCCAAGTCAACTCTAATTCAAAGGAACTCTTTCCATCGCCAAGATAGACAAGGATAAACGATCCATCCTCAGCCTCTTTTCTTCGCACTGGTTTTAGTCCAAGTGCCTTGTCATAGAAATCTAAACTCTTTTCTAGATCCAAGACATTAAAATTAAAATGATTAAAGGTAAACATTAACGAATGACCTCCTTTCCTCCCATATAAGGGCGAAGAGCTACAGGAATGCGGATAGAGCCATCTTCATTCAAGTTGTTCTCTAAGAAGGCAATGAGCATTCTTGGTGGTGCAACAACGGTATTATTCAATGTGTGGGCAAAGTACTTCTTGCCATCTTTTGACTTTACACGAATGCGAAGTCTTCTTGCCTGTGCATCGCCAAGATTTGAACAACTACCGACCTCAAAGTACTTTTTCTGTCTTGGAGACCAAGCCTCCACATCACAGGACTTCACCTTTAAATCGGCAAGATCTCCCGAACAGCACTCCAATGTGCGCACAGGAATGTCCAGACTTCTAAATAAATCCACTGTATTTTGCCATAATTTGTCATACCACATCTTTGACTCTTCTGGCTTACATACTACAATCATTTCCTGCTTTTCAAATTGGTGAATGCGATAAACGCCTCTCTCCTCAATGCCATGAGCACCCTTTTCCTTTCTAAGCAAGGCGAATAAGATGTCAATGTCTTTGGAAGACTCTCTTCGTCATTCATTGTATCAATAAACTTACCAATCATGGAATGTTCGCTCGTACCAATCAGATATAAATCCTCACCCTCAATCTTATACATCATGGCATCCATCTCTGCAAAGCTCATTACACCTGTGACAACTTCTGAGCGAATCATATACGGCGGAATGCAGTAGGTAAATCCTCGATCAATCATAAAATCTCTTGCATAGGAAAGTACAGCGCTGTGTAACCTTGCGATATCTCCCATCAAATAATAGAATCCATTTCCAGCAACTTTTCTAGCACTGTCAAGGTCAATACCATTGAGCTTTTCCATAATCTCTGTGTGATAAGGAATTTCAAAATCAGGAACAAATGGATCGCCAAACTTCTCAATTTCTACATTCATCGAGTCATCTTTTCCAATAGGAACACTTGGATCAATAATATTTGGAATCACCATCATAATATTTTTGACCTTTTCTTCTAACTCAGCTTCCAATGGCTCAAGCACATCAATGCGTGCACTAATTTGTGCAATCTCGTCCTTTACCTTTTGTGCCTCGTCCTTTTGTCCCTTGGCCATCAATGCACCAATTTCTTTGCTCACTTTGTTCTTCTTTGCACGAAGCTCATCTGCCTCTTGCTGTGTCTCTCTTGCCTTTTTGTCAAGCTCAATCACCTCATCAACTAAAGGTAATTTCTCGTCTTGAAACTTGTTCTGGATATTTTTCTTTACAATATCCGGATTTTCACGCAAAAATTTAATGTCAATCATATTTCCTCCGCCTATATAAACAAATTTAATCAAAAAATATTATACAACACTTTAAAAAGCACCGCAAGGCATCGCAAATTGAGCAAAGGTTATTTTTTCATTTCAAATTGCAATCCCGCACGAACAAGTACAGGATAGAGGGCATTATACAACACAACAACGACAATGGTTCCTGCAATTGCGTTGATCAAGGTCACACCACCTGCGATGGTGCTCATAATCTTTGCAGCATCGGCCTGTACACCAAGAATATAGATTTTATAAAAATATCCTGCAATGGGATCTGCAATGACATTAAATCCTAGTCCTGCAATGGATGCAAGCAAACTAAAGAGAAAAATCTTCTTTCGATCATTCGTCTTTGTGATATGCCCAATGTTATGAGCAACAAATCCTGCAATTAAACCAATACACAATTTTAAAACAAAAGTCTTTGGGGCACTGGTGATATAAACAGGATCAAGTAAATCGGCAATGGTCATCCCAAGACTTCCAGCAATTCCACCATAAAGTCCACCAAGCAACAAAGCTGCAATGACACAGATTGCATTACCAATATGTAATGCCACCATATCTCCACCAAATGTGGGAATAGGGATTTTTAAAAAAGTAAATGCTACATAACATAATGCGGTCATTAGTGCCATAACCACCAATTTATGTACTCTTTGATCTGAATTTCTCATACTCCTACCTCCTAGTTGAATTGATAATATTTCGTCACATTCTATCACACTTTATCTTTACTTTCAACTACCAAAAGTAGACCAGAAGAAAAAAATACTTTCGCTCTATCCATAACAATCTCGTTGCTTACGGTAAGAGTGGGCGTCTTTTGTTGGTCTAAAACGACATTGTAAAGGGGATACAAAAAGCCCACAAGGTATAGTCCTTCTACCTTTCCGGCGAGAGCATAAAAGGAAATATACTTTCCCCACTGCTTTGCCTTTAAAATTTCTGTTGGTTTAGAAATGGCATAGATGCGATTTTTTTCATCTATAATTTCCAGCTGAATGCCAAAAGAAATATAGTGCAGCGTCAGATAAAGATTGGAAAGTTCATGGTCAATTCGCCCACCCAAGCAACCAAGAGCAAAGATATGTCGATAACCTCGTTCGATGCAAACTCGAATTGCTAATTCTGTATCTGTCTCATCCTTTATTGGATTATGCCGTTGTACTTCAATTCCTTTTTCTTCATAGGTATGCAAAAGACTTGGATTTATGGTGTCAAAATCTCCAACCAAAACATCGGGAATACGGCCGATTTGATCGAGAAATGCAAGTCCCCCATCGACACAAACTAAGAGATCTGTGTCAGATTTTTGATGTAAAAAATTGAGGGCGAAATCTCTGGATATCTCGCCCCCTGCAATTAAAAATGCGGTTTTATTCTTCATTGTCCATCACTTTTTGAAAATATTGTACATTGTCTGTAATATTTGAGCCAAAAATGGCACTTCCTGCAACAATCATATCTGCTCCGGCATCCAATACCGTCGCAAGCGTCTCTCTATTGATTCCTCCATCAACTTCAATCTGGAAATGAAGATTTCTCTCTGCTCGGATTTTTGCCAATTTTTTAATCTTTTCTGTGCAATAGGAAATATACTTTTGACCACCAAAGCCTGGATTTACGGTCATTAAAAGCACATAGTCAAGCTCAGGCAAAATTTCTTCCAAAGTAGAAAGTGGTGTCGCAGGGTTTAAGGCAACTCCTGCCTGAATATCTTTTGAATGAATATGTGCAATTGTTCGATCAAGATGCAGGGTACATTCCTGATGTACGGTAATCATATCTGCTCCGGCTATAACCATATCATCAATAAAGCGATCCGGCTCATCCACCATCATATGAACATCAAAGAATAACTTTGTGTGCTTGCGGATAGCTGAAAGTACCGGCATTCCAAAGCTAATGCTTGGCACATTTTTTCCATCCATAATATCCATGTGCAAAGAATGGACACCATTTTTTTCTAATTCTTCAATTTGATCCTTTAATTGATAAAAATCTGCTGCCAACAAAGAGGGTAAAAGTGCTCTCATCAATATTTCCTCACGCTTTCTAATTCTTTATAAATTTTTACATAGTTTTCGTAGCGAATTTTTGAAATTTCACCACGATGTAGTGCTTCCTTGACACAACAATCGGGCTCTGCAACATGGACACAGCCATGGAAGCGACATTTCCCTTCATATTTTTCAAATTCTGGGTAATAACTTCGCAGTGCTTCCTTTGGCAAATCTTCAATATTGACCGAAGTAAAACCTGGAGTGTCACAAATATAGGTGTTTTCTTCGACATAAAAAAATTCTGAATGTCGAGTCGTATGTCTTCCTCTCGAAATTTTTTTGCTAATGTCTTGCGTTTGCATCAAAGCCATCGGACATAAAATATTCGTCAACGACGACTTTCCAACGCCCGATGGCCCGGCAAGAACACTAGATTTTCCACGCAAATAGGAGCGAAAATCATCAATCCCTTCGCCACTGGCCACACTCATTTGCATGGTAAAAAAACCGGCATCTTGATAAATGTTTGCCCGCAAGCGATCTGTTTTGCTTGCGATATCTGCCTTATTCCATAAAATAGCAATTTCTACATTTTGTCGACTCATCATAATGAGATATTTGTCAAGTAGATAAAGCTGTGGATCAGGATGTGTAAATGCTAAGACAACCACAGCTTGATCGACATTACTGACAGCGGGACGAATGAGGGAATTTTTCCTTGGTAAAAGCTCTACGATATTTCCGATCTGTTTTTCTTTATCTGTAATATCGAAAAGAACATCATCTCCGACCAACGGCTTTATCTTTTGATTGCGAAAAGCTCCCTTGGCCTTGCAAGAATAAATTTCCCCTTCACAAGCAACATAATAAAATCCTGCAATTCCTTTAATAATCTTTCCTTGAACACTCTTCATTATTGCACCTTAAAGAATTGGACATCATAGGACTTGAGTACATTTTGTGTATCAGCATCAACAACCTCGACATTGCCATCTTCTACGCCATCTGCACCAACAATGGATTTAAATCGCACAGGTAAAATGGTATCTCCGGTAATATTTCTTGGTTCCATTAAAGTGCGATATACTGTCTGACCATTGACATCTTGGCGAAGGCGAATCATCACCTTGACCTTACTGCTGCTGCCACCTGGACCAATTAAATCCTTTAGCTCAAAGGTTGTATCAATGGAGCCAACATATTGGTAGTTTGACTCTGGGCTAAGTTCTGCACTGGCCGTTGCATTGACATCTTTTTTATCTTCTGCCTTTGTAGCCTTTGTAGCCTTTGTGGCTGATTCTGTACTACTTTCCGTTGGAGCAGGGCCTTGGCTGATGACATAGTCCACCTTGCTACCTAAAGTTGCCTGTGCTCCTGGCTCTGGAGATTGACTAATAATATCTCCAGCTTTGACTGTATCGCTATATTGCACTGCTCGATTTCCTGGCTTTAGATTGGAAGAAATCAAGAGATTGGTTCCTGCGGCTTCCGGCTGATTGACGATATTAGGTACAACCGTCATCGTATTTTTCTTTCCCTTGCTAATGACAATGGTCACTTCGCTTCCCTTTTCAGGCTGTTCAGGGACAAATCGAATAATTCCGCCCTCTTCGATACTGTCACTATACTCTTCTTCTGTATTTACACTAAATCCTTCACTCTTTAGTGCAGTCTTTGCATCTTTTGCATTCATTGATGTAATGCCAAGAGAGGTCAAATCGACTTTTTGAGAACCATTGCTAATCACAACGCCAACACTAGAGTGTTTCGAAACGACCTCATCCGACTTTGGATCTTGAGAGATCACCTGCCCCTTTGGCACGCTATCACTGTAGGCATTTCCTGTAACCTTCATGGAAAGTGTAGCTTCTTGTAAGATTTTTTCTGCCTCATCCTGTGTCTTCCCATCTAAATCAGGGACTTTGGTTTGATTGGAAGCAAGTGTTGTCTCTCCATTGGGTCCTGTTGGACTAACCACAGTCTTTGCCTTTCCGATATTTCGCCCAAGGATTAAAAGAAGAACAATCGCAACAACGGCACCGCCAACACCAAGAGCAGCCATCAACTGCTCAGATCGTATTCCCCTTCGTTCTTCTCTTTCTTCATCTTCATTTTTTTCTTCCTTTTTGCCAAAATCAGAAGCATCCAAAGAAGAGGATTCAAAAAGTTCAGGGACAAAAAAAGAGTCCTTGCTCTCATCTTGTGATGTCTCTTCTGGAAAATCAGGAACTTCAAAGGCATCCCTTGCCTCATCAACATCTCCATCCATCACATTTTCTAGGGTGTGTTGATTTTGGGCATGTCGAGCATTAATTTCTCCCATCTCCTCTTCGCTCATGCGTCGGGTGTCCCCATTGATCGTGGTCGTATTGCCAAGCAAAGAAGGATCATTGGGGTCAATCAGCGCTTTTCGAAGGTCAACGAGCAAATCTTCCATCGTTTGATATCTTCGCTCAGGCTTTTTTTGTGTACACTTTAAAATAATACTTTCAAGACCAGCAGGAATGTCTGGACTAGATAAACTTGGCAAAGGAAGTGGATCCTCTAAGTGGGATAGAGCAATCGCCACGGTTGTATCTCCATCAAAGGGAACTTTGCCTGTAATCATTTCATAGATCGTAATTCCCAGAGAATAAATATCACTTCGCTGATCAGAAAGAGCTCCTTTTGCTTGCTCTGGACAAATATAGTGCACTGATCCCACAGCTGCTCCACCAATGGTCTGGGCAGAGACAGCCCTTGCAATACCAAAGTCCGTCACTTTTACCTTTCCATCTTTAGAAATAATCATATTTTGTGGCTTAATATCCCGATGGATAATGCCTCTTTTATGTGCAGCAGCAATTCCTTGTGCCACTTGAATACTGATACCAAGGGTCTCCTTGACATTGAGCTTTTTCTTTGTTGCGATATAGCTTTTGAGTGTAATTCCCTCCACAAGCTCCATCACAATATAATGAATATTTTCTTCGTCCATGACATCATAGACATTGACAATATTCGGATGTGACAGCCCAGCAGCTGCTTGAGCTTCCATTTTAAATTTTGACACAAAAGTTTCATCCGTACCAAATTCTTCCTTCAGTACCTTAATGGCAACAAGGCGATTGAGTTTATGGTCTTTCGCCTTATAGACATCTGACATTCCACCAGAGCCAATTTTCTCCAAAATTTCATATCGACCCTGTAAAAATATTCCTGGTTTTAATATCATTATTTTTCCTCTCCCATACCAGACAACAAAATCACCGATATGTTGTCCTTACCACCATTGTCATTGGCTGTCTTGACCAATTCTCTTGCTGCTTTTTCTAATGAATCGGATAGGTTGACAATATCTAAAATACATTCATCGCTGACCATATTACTCAAGCCATCAGAACATAAAAGAGCAATATTGCCCTTTTTGGGAATCAGCTTAAAATAGTCAATCTCTAGCACTTCCGAAGCACCAACAGCTCTTGTAATAATATTTTTCTTTTCTTGGTATTCTTTGGAATCCCTTGAAATTTACCAAGGCGTACCATCTCTTCGACATAGGAGTGATCGACAGTCACTTGGTTAATCTTTGAATGATCCAAAAGATAAAGCCTGCTGTCTCCAACATTGGCCACCAAGAGTTCACCTGAAATATAGGTGGCTGTCACAAGGGTTGTTCCCATCCCTTGAAAATCTTTATTGGTCTTGGCCATTGAAAAAATTTCCTTGTTTGCGTGCAAAATTGCCTCATTGAGTGCAATCAATGGACGCTCCTTTGAATTTTCAATGTGGTCACACATTCTTTTAACAAGTTCCGCAGAGGCAACATCACCAGCTTTTTCACCGCCCATGCCATCTGCTACAATATAAAGATTTGGAAGTGGTCCAATTCTTTGGTCACAAATAAAGATATTATCCTGATTCATCTGTCTGACCTGTCCACAATCTGTCAATGCCACTGATTGCATTTACTGTTCCCCCTTTATAAAGTCTTTTGGACTTTGTGCATAATGCCTACGAAGCTGCCCGCAGGCACCATCAATATCTCGTCCCATTTCCCTCCTTATAGTAACATTTATACCACTTTTTTCAAGAAGATTTTTAAAAGCGAGTATGGATTTTGGTGTCGATTGCAAAAAATTTCTCTCTTTAATCGGGTTGACAGGAATGAGATTGACATGTCCATGCATGGAAGAAAGTAAGGAAATCAAACGCCTTGCCTCTTTTTCATTGTCATTGACTCCCTGCACAAGACTGTATTCAAAAGTAACTCTTCGCCCTGTCTTTTCAAAGTAATAGCGACAGGCTTTTAATATTTCTTTGATGGTATAGCGATTGGCAATGGGCATCAATTCCTTTCGAATTTCATCATTTGGTGCATGTAAAGATAAAGCCAATGTAATTTGCAGTCCTTCATCAGCAAGTTGTCTCATTTTGGGTACAATACCACAAGTCGAGACAGTGATGTTTCTTTGACTAATATGGAGTCCATTTTCGTCACTGATCATTCGAACAAATTGAACTAGATTTTCATAATTATCCATCGGTTCACCCGAGCCCATGACCACAATATTTGAAATTCGCTCGCCCAAAAGTTTTTGAATGCGATAAACTTGATCAAGCATTTCTGAAGCTGTCAAATTGCGTACAAGGCCATCAATGGTGGATGCACAAAATTTACAGCCCATTCGACAGCCCACCTGAGAGGAAATACACACTGAATTTCCATGGGTATAGCGCATCATTACACTTTCAATGATATTTTCATCCTCTAGGGCGAACAAATATTTATGTGTATCATCAATTTTAGATACACGAAGTGCCACTGGAGAAAGTGTTGTTAGGGTACACTCTTTTTTTAACTTTTCCCTCAAAGATTGAGGAATATTTTTCATCTCATCAAAATCAGAAACCAGCTTTTGATGAATCCAACCATAGATTTGTTTAGCACGAAATGCAGGCTCATCCGCCAGATAGGCTCGAAGCTCTTCAAGACACATGGACTTAATATCGATCATCTTTCCTCCTCAAATTTTATCTCTATCCTTTCGATAAGGATTTTTCAAAGACACTAATAAAGAAACCATCACATGGATGAATTCCTGGCAAAAGTTGCATATAGCCTTTTGTTTGCGTATCGATTTTTACTGGGGCATTTGATAAATCCACAGGTGAAAATTCTTTGTGTTTTTCCAAAAACCAAGCAACATTATCTTCATTTTCATAGACATCAATGGTGCAAGTAGAAAATACCAATCGCCCGCCCGGTTTTACATATTGGCAGACATTATCTAAAATTTTCTTTTGTATCTCAGCAAGGTTTTTACAATTTTCTAGGGAGGTATTCATCTTAATATCGGCCTTTTTTCCAATAATCCCCAGTCCTGAGCAAGGTAAATCAGCAAGAACGACATCCGCCTTTTCTTTCCATGGGGCATAAAACTCTAGGGCATCCTTTTGCACTACCTGAATATTTTGAAAACCACTGCGAGCAACATTATCCGACAATATATCCACCTTTTTTTCTGAAAGATCACAGGCAATCACCTCTCCCAATCCATGTAATTGATCAGCAGCATGGATCGTTTTTCCACCAGGAGCAGCACAGACATCGATGACTATATTATTTTCTTTGATTCCAGAAAGAGAAACAACCAGTGAAGAACTTGCATCTTGTACACTGCACTCTCCATGAGCGATACATTCGATTTCAGAAAGTCGATCAAATCCACTAATTTCAAGCACCGTTTGGTTGAGTGGAGAGATCCTTACCTTAATATTTTCTTTTTGAAGTTTTTTTATCACTTCTTCTACACTTATGTTTGATGTATTGACACGAATGCTGACTTCTCTGGGCACAAGATAACTTTGTAACATGGTTTCTATGGTATCAGCGTCATATTGGCTCTTCCAAAGTTCAATAATCCAGTCTGGCATTGAATATTTCGTTGATAAATCAGGAAATACAATGGTTTCCTTTTCTCGAATAATATTTCGCAATATTCCATTGACAAAACCTTTTAATCCTCTAAGTCCTCGTTTCATAGTCAACTTTACGGCCTCATCACAGGCTGCTCGGTCAGGAATGCGATCCATATAAAAAATTTGATAAATGGCCATGCGCAAAATATTTAAAATGACAGGTTTCATTTTATTTTTTTGCACACTGCTGTAGTGTGTAATAATATAATCAAGTTGAATTTGATAGTCCAAAGTTCCATGGACAAGCCTTGATAAAAATGCTCGATCGACTTTCGATAGATAGGCATACTTTGTCAGAGCTTGATCTAAAACCTGATGGGAATGTTCTCCCCGATCAATTGACAATAAAATCTCTAGTGCAATGGCACGAATATTTTCACTTTGCATAAATTCTTTCTCATTTCTTGTGTGTTAAAAATGGAGGTGTGAAATCACACCCCCAATCAATTGTTTCTTCTTCGATGCGACAAAAGGATAATGCGCAAAAATTGAGTGCCGCTGCTGCCGCACTAGCGACATAAGTAAGAGCAGCAGCAAATAATACGCTTTTTGCTCCATGAATTTCATCCTCACTTAACATTTGCAACTGTTTTAATTGTTGTAATGCTCGAGACGAGGCATTCAATTCAACTGGCAGCGTGACAAATTGAAATAACAGTGCAGCTAAATAGAAAATAATTGCCAAGGAAATCAGCAATTGCCCAATTTTTCCAAAAGTAGACATCGGATTGATAAAAAATCCAATGACAAACATCGGCCAAGCAATATTTGCTCCAATATTTGCCACAGGTACGAGAGAGGAACGCACATTTAAAGGCACATAGCCAAGATTATCTTGAATGGCATGACCACACTCATGAGCAGCTACAGCAATGGCCGCAATTGATCTTTGGTGAAATACAGTTTCACTTAGGTTTACCGTTCGATTTTTTGGATCATAGTGGTCGGTCAATTGCCCAGCCACACCGACAACCAAAACATCATAAATTCCGTTGGCTGAAAGAATTCTTTTGGCAACTTCCTCTCCTGTTAGCTCAGTACTACTAGCAATTCTTGCATATTTTCGGTAAGTTGAATTGAGATATTGTGATGCTCCCATCGCAAGGAGCATTCCTATAATAATCAAAACATAGGTCGGATCCCAAAATAAATTGAACATCGTCAACATTTCTCACTCCTTAGATAGTCTTCATTTAAAGTAACTCCTCTTAAAAAGGCTGCTGTATCCATTCTCTTTTTTCCTTCCAATTGAAGTTCCAAAATTTCTAAAAGTCCACCGCCACAAATGACAAACATTTGCTGGTTTCTAAGTAATATCTTTCCAAAGTCGGAAGGGGTGTATGAAATATCTTCTGTGCTGTAAGGCTTAGCTTTCCAAATTTTTAATGTCTTATTTCCAAGATAAGAATACGCACTTGGCCAAGGATTTAGCCCACGAACAAGATATTCGATCTCTTGTGGTGATTTTGTAAAATCAATATTTCCCATCGTTTTGTTGAGCATAACCGCATAACCTGTGGGACTTTTTTCCTGTTTTTTAGGATGAAGAAGTCCTCTTTCTAAGTCATTGAGGGTATCAATAATCGCTTCTTTTCCAAGAACAGCTAATTTTTCAAAAAGACTACCCCCTGTTTCATCTAAAGCAATCGGGATTTCATATTGCTTTAAAATGTCTCCAGTATCCAATCCCTCATCCATTTGCATGGTGGTAATTCCTGTTGTCGTACAACCATCAAGGATGGCCCATTGAATCGGGGCTGCTCCTCGATATGCTGGCAATAAACTTGCGTGAATATTTATACATCCATACTTTGGAATTTCAAGAACTTCCTTTGGTAAAATCTTTCCGTAAGCAACAACAACAAAGACATCCGCTTGATATTCTTTTAATTCTTCAATCACTGCCCTATCTTTCATCGACTTTGGTGTGATGACATGGAGCCCGTGCTCAAGGGCCTTTGCCTTGACATCTGATGGTTGCATCTGATGTCCTCTTCCTCTTGGCTTGTCCTCTCTTGTGACGACACAGACCACATCATCCCCTCGTTCAATTAACCCCTCTAATGGTTTTACTGAAAAATCAGGGGTTCCCATAAAAACAACACGCATACTACATTTCCTCTTCTTCTAGTTTTTGCAATTCTTCATTGTCAAAGCTCTCCTTCGGCCACTAATTCCACATAAAGCTCACCGTCTAAATGAGCACATTCATGGCAAATGGCTCTGGCAAGAAGGTCCGTTCCTTCGAGTTCAAACTCCTGCATATTTTCATCTATCGCCTTTACCTTTACATGTTCTGGTCTTGCCACAATTCCTGTCTTGCCCGGCACACTCAAACAACCCTCATATCCGATTTGTTCTCCATCTTGTTCGATAATCACAGGATTGATCAAGACAATTGGTGAATTTTCTTCTACTTCAATAACAACTACTCGCTTTAAAATACCAACTTGTGGTGCAGCAAGGCCAACGCCCTGCTCCTGTCGCATAGTGTCAATCATATCGACAATGAGTTCTTTTATCTTTGGTGTTACTTCTTTGACCTCCTTTGCTTTTTTATTTAAAATTGGATCTCCAATAACTCTAATCTGTCTTAACGCCATTTCTTCTCCTCTATTCTAAAAAATATAAAATTATGTAAAGTCATACATCAAACTGATGCCCAAAAAAGAAGGATGATTTGCAATTTGCTGTTCAATCTTTTCCTTCATTCCTAGTAGTATACCATATTCTATATGTTTAATGTATGCCATTTTTCTGTAGAAATCTTGAATTTTATAAATGGCTGCATTAACTGGACCAATGATTCGACACTGTTTATCTGCCATTTGTTCTGCAATCTCCATATAAATTTGTGCAGCAGCAGTCAGCTTTTCCTCTGACTTAGAGGAAATTTGCACAGTCAAAATATGAAATATGGGTGGATACTGTGCCACTTTTCGAAAAATCAATTCTTTTTGATAAAATTGAACATAATTTTGCTCTGCTGCCGCTACAATGGCATAGTGCTCTGGATTATAACTTTGAATGACAACTTCCCCTTCTTTCTGTCCTCGTCCAGCTCGACCTGCTGCCTGCGTCAACAATTGAAAGGTCTTTTCCGTTGCCGTATAATCGCTGACATACAAAGAGGTGTCCGCAGCGATAATGCCCACTAAGGTGACATCAAAAAAATCATGCCCTTTAACAATCATCTGTGTGCCAATTAAAATATCAGCCTGATGATGGGCAAATTGCTGAAGAATTTCTCGCCCTGCATTTTTATTGGCCGAGGTATCTAAATCCATACGAAGAACTCTTGCCTGGGGAAACATTTGCTTTGTGATACTTTCTATTCTCTGTGTTCCCACACCAAAACCTGCAATATACGGTGATGCACAATGCGGACACTGCTTTGGCTTGGTTATGGTATAACCACAATAGTGGCAACGCAATTTTTCATCTCGATGAAGCGTTAATGAAACATCACAATGAGGACATTTCATCACTTCTCCGCAAGTTCTGCAGGAAACAAAATTGGAAAACCCTCTTCGATTCATAAAGAGCATAATTTGCTCATGTTTTTTTAGTCGGTCTTGTATGAGTTCCTGCAGTTTTTTGCTAAATATACTGCGATTGCCCATCTTTAATTCTTCCCTCAAATCCACAATATGAACTTTAGGAATTTTGGCATCTTTGACTGCTCTCTTTGTCAAGGTAAGCAATGTATATTCCCCACGAAGTGCACGAGTGTAACTAATCATTGATGGGGTTGCACTGGATAAAACAACGGAAGCTCCACAAATTCTTGCCCTCTCTCTGACCACATCGACACTGTGATAGCGGGGAATGGTATCATTTTTGTATGCCCCATCATGTTCCTCATCAATAATAAAAAGACCAATGTGATCAAAGGGGGTAAAGATGGCTGATCTTGGTCCAATCATAATATCGGCATCATGGGCAATCGCTCGATCAAATTGGTCATATCGCTCTCCAGCAGAGAGTTTTGAATGAATGACGGCCACTCGCTCCCCAAATACAGTCATCAATCTCTTCACTGTTTGATAGGTAAGGGAAATTTCAGGAATGAGAACGATAACTTGTTTTTTTGCCCTCAATACCTCTTTGATCATTTCAATATAGACTTCTGTTTTTCCACTTCCTGTAATTCCATATAAAAGATAATCCTTTTGGATGTCCTTTTGAAAATGATTTGAAAAAGTTTCTACAGCATGAACTTGCTCTGGATTTAGAATTTTCGTTGTCTGGTTCAAACTGGGCTCCTCAAACTGATTGCGATAAATACGTTTTTCATGAATGGAAATGACCCCTTCTTTTTCCATTTTATCAAGTACCACCTTAGTAACCCCCAGCTTCGTTATCGCCTCTTTATAATCGAGCAGATCGGTGCTTGCAAAGGCAGCCAACACACGAAGCCATGCATATCTTTTCTTTCTTTCACATTCTTTAATGCAGTCAAGAAGTGCTTGATTTGTTATCTTTAGCGTAATCTGTCGCTCTACTTTATGTTGAACACGGCTTTTTACGGGCATCACAACTGAAAGTGCACGATTTAATGTACAGCCATAATATTCGTGCATCCAGATGGCTAGAGAAAGAAGCTCTGCTTCAATATTCATTGCTCCTGTCACAACTTGAGAAATCTCTTTAATTTTTCCCTCTTCTAATGTGGTCTTTTCCTTTAGTGCAATGACATATCCTTTCCGAATAGTCCTTCCAAAAGGAACTTTGACCATTTGCCCAGGGCAAACAGATAAAGTGTCTGGCACCCGATAGGTAAATGGTCGGTCTAGGCTCTCATTGGTAATATCAATGATCACATCTGCATATAAGTTCATTTTGTAATAATTCCTCTATACTCTTTGATAAATGCATACTATTTGAACCCTTAAATAACAAGACATCTTTTGAACGAATAAAGTTTCGTAGAAATTGATCCATTTTTTCTCGATCAAGAAAGCCGTAAACCTCGCCCTTTGGCTGGATGTGTAAAAATCCTCTTTCAATTTCTTTCGATAGCTCCCCTAAATGAACAAGAATATGAATATTCTTTTTTCCAAGATACTCACCACATTCGTAGTGCATCTTTTCAGCGTCTTCTCCAAGTTCTTTCATATCAGCAAGCACAGCAATCTTTCTTCCCCCTACGGCTGGCACGATGTCTTCCAAAATGTCAACAGCACCATTCATGGAAACTGGACTTGCATTGTAGGTATCATCAATAATAGTCAATGCATTTTTGCGAAAAATTTGTTGTCTATGAGAAAATCCATGAAATTCCTTTAATTTCTCGGCAGCCGCAACAAGGTCAACACCATAGCAATTGGCTACAGAAAGAGCGGCAAGAGCATTTCCAATTTGATGCTTTCCATATACTGATAGTTCTACATTAACTTCCTTTTGATCAATCTTTGCAACAAATTTGGCCAGACCATTTTCCATAGAAATATTGCTCACCTGATTCTTTCCAAAGTAGACGATCTTTCTTTCTGACTTAATTTTGCTGAGCAAGTCGTCATCTGCATTTAAAAATAATGTTCCCTCTGGATTCATATAGTCACAGATATGATATTTTTCTGCACAAATATTTCCTCTTGAACCTAGTTGCTCAATATGAGCTACACCAATATTTGTCATCACGGCACTATCTGGAGCAACAAGTCGAGAAATCTTTGTCATTTCCCCAGGTTCGCTAATTCCCATCTCAATAACACCAATTTGTGCATCTTCTGGAATGGAAAAGAGGGTGAGGGGAACTCCAATTTGTGAATTAAAATTGGCAGGGGTTTTAAAAACTTGGTAGCCGCCACTAAGTGCAGCAGCTACCATTTCTCTTGTTGTTGTCTTTCCTACACTACCCGTGATACCAACGAGAGGAATATGAATATATTCCCTTCGATAGGCATAGGCAATATCCTGGAGAGCCTTAAGTGTATCCTCGACAAGAATGTAGGTCATCCCTTCACTGATAGAAACTTCTTTCTTACTCACTAAACTGACCTTACAACCTGCCTCTGCAACAGAAGGTAAAAATTGATGGGCATCATTTTTTTCTCCAATAATGGGAACAAACAGTGCTTCTGGATGGGCCTTTCTTGAGTCAATGACCACATCCTTTACTAAGGCGTTCTCATCCCCACAAAGCAACTTTCCTTTTGTTGCCTCTATGATTTGTCTTACACTATATTCTCTCATTTTCTTACCACCTATAATAATTCTTTTACTGCTTCATCTACTACTTCGCGGTCTCTAAAGTGTGTGCGCACACCATTGATCTCTTGGTAATCTTCGTGACCTTTTCCGATTACAGCAATCATATCTCCATCCTGTGCATTTTTCACTGCATAGAAAATGGCCTCTCTTCGGTCTGGGATGGTCAAGTACTTGCCACCTGTTGGCTTTAATGTCTCAATAATATCAGCAATAATATCTTCTGTCTTTTCATATCGAGAATTGTCGGCCGTCACAATGGATAAATCTGCCTTTCTTCCAGCAATTTCTCCCATCGCATACCTTCTTTCCTTTGCTCGATTTCCACCACAGCCAAACACAACAACCAAACGTTTTGGGTGATAGTTTCTCAAAGTATCCAGTAAGCTTTCCATACTAATAGCATTGTGGGCATAGTCGACGATAACACTACAATGATCAGATTTATAGGCAATCTCCATTCGTCCATCGACATGAATATGCTCAAGTCCTCTTGTCAAAATCTCTTTATTTAAACCAAGCAATGCACAGACACTAACTGCAGAAAGTGCATTGTAGGCATTAAAGTGACCTGGAATAGCAGCATGGACATCAAAGTTTTCAAAGCTTTCTTTTCCGCACACACCAAATGTAATACCTACAAAATCTTTATTGGCCACATATTGAATGTTCGAAAAATGAAAATCTGACTTTTCATCACTTCCAAATGTATAGAGTCGATGGCAATGTGCATGCTCAATGATATAAGGAGCATGTTCATCATCTAGGTTGACCAGTGCCGTTTTACATTGTGAAAAGAGCAAGCTCTTACACATTAAATATTCTTGAAAATCTGCATGCTCATTTGGACCAATATGATCTGGAGAAATATTCGTAAATACAGCATAATCAAATTCAATCCCTGCGGTTCGATGCATCTTTAATCCCTGACTGGATACCTCCATAATCATGTATTGGCACCCTGCATCGACCATCTTTTGAAAATCTTGGTGAAGTTCATAAGACTCTGGTGTGGTATTCACCGTTGGAATTTTTTCTGAACCTATAAAACAACCATTGGTTCCAATCATTCCTACCTTTTTGCCACTTTGTTCTAGTAAAGTCTTCATCATATGGGTGGTGGTTGTTTTTCCCTTCGTTCCTGTCACACCGATGGTGACCATTTTTCTCGCTGGATAAGAAAAGCGGGCCGCAGAAAGCAGTGCCAGAGCCTTTCTTGTATCTTTTACACGGATTACAGTGACATCCTCTGGATAAGAGCAATCTTCCTGAATGACAATGGCCTTTGCTCCCTTTTTTACTACTTCGTCGATAATGGTATGAGAGTCAAATCTTGCTCCCTTTAAGCAGACAAAAATACTATCTTCTACCACATTCTTTGAATTGTAACAGACCTCTACAATATCAATCTCTACACTGCCCTGTAATAATTCAAATTCTAGTCCCTGTGTCTCTTGAATGATTTTCATGATTTCTCCCACTAGAACAATCCTGTAATTGCTCCACTTTCATCTACATTAATATTATAGGCTGCTGGTGTCTTTGGAAGACCTGGCATTGTCATAATTGCCCCTGTAATCACAACAACAAACCCTGCCCCAGCATTGACATAGACATCTCGCACATTAATTTTAAATCCTGACGGGCGACCAAGCTTCGTTTGATCGTCAGAAAGAGAATATTGTGTCTTTGCCATACAAACAGGAAAATGTCCAAATCCCATCTTTTCAATTTTATCAATTGCCCTTGTTGCTGCTGGCGTATAATTTACACCATCTGATCCATACAATCTTGTCGCAATTTCAAAAATCTTGTCCTTAATCGAAAGCTCATCGGAATAGAGCGGTTGAAAACTCTTTGGCTCATCGAGTGCTTCTATGACTTTATAAGCAAGGTCAATTCCTCCCTCGCCTCCTTTTTCCCAGACATTAGCCAGAGCAAAGCGGCAACCCAATTTTTGGCAAAATTCTTTTACAAAATCTAATTCTTTCTCTGTATCTGAGACAAAAGCATTGAGTGTAACCACAACAGGAACACCAAATAATTTTAAATTCTCAATATGTTTTTCGAGATTGACAATTCCCTTCTTCAGTGCGTCCATATTTTCTGATGACAGCTCGTCTTTCTTTACTCCACCATTGTACTTTAAGGCCCGAATCGTGGCAACCAACACGATGCAATCTGGCTCAAGCCCTGATAATCTACACTTAATATCCATAAATTTTTCTGCACCTAGGTCTGCACCAAATCCTGCCTCTGTGACACAGATATCTCCAAGTTTAATGCCGCCTTGGTTGCTCGAACACTATTACATCCATGAGCAATATTTGCAAATGGTCCGCCATGAACAATGGCTGGTGTGTGCTCAAGAGTTTGAATGACATTTGGCTTGATGGCATCCTTTAACAACGCCGCCATACTTCCCACAGCCTTTAAATCTCCAGCGGTTACAGGATCCCCATTGTAGTTATAGGCAACAATAATCTTTGATAATCTTTCCTTCAAATCATTTAAGTCTGTGGCAAGACAAAGCACAGCCATAACTTCCGATGCAACAGAAATCACAAAATGATCCTCACGGACAACACCATCGGCCTTTGCCCCAAGTCCAACAACAATATTTCTCAATACACGGTCATTCATATCGATGCATCTTTTCCATAAAATTTGTCGGGTATCAATCTGCAATTCATTTCCCTGCTGAATATGATTGTCAAGCAATGCAGCCAACAAGTTATTTGCTGATGTGATGGCGTGAAAATCTCCTGTAAAGTGTAAATTGAGATCTTCCATTGGAACAACTTGGGCATAGCCTCCACCTGCTGCCCCGCCCTTAATTCCAAAACAAGGTCCCAAAGAAGGCTCTCTCAAGGCAATAATGGTCTTTTTTCCCACCTTATTCAGTGCCTGCCCAAGTCCGACACTAATGGTTGTTTTTCCCTCACCTGCTGGTGTTGGATTGATTGCTGTCACCAAAACCAACTTTCCATTTGGCTTTGACTCAAGTTTTTGTAAAAATTCCTCTGTAAATTTTGCCTTATATTTTCCATACATCTCGATGTCATCTTCAGAGACACCTATCTTTTCTACAACCTCTCGAATTGGTAACATTTTTGCTTGCTGAGCAATTTGAATATCTGTCATAACGATTTTTTTCCTTCCTCTTTTACTATTTCTTCAAATTCTTGCGCACTGAGTAGAATTTCTCTTGGCTTTGTCCCTCTATCTTCGCCTACAACACCAGCCTCATGGAGCTGGTCAATAATTCTTGCTGCACGATTGAATCCGATTTTAAATCTTCTCTGCAAAAATCCTTTAGATGCCTTATTTTCTTGGATAATCAATCTTCCCGCCTCTGTAAAGAATTCATCCCTTTCTTCTTTAACTTTCGGTGTGGCATCTAACCCTGCTTGCTCAATTTTTTCCATTGTCTCTTTGCTGTAATCGGGCACTCCATTCTTCTGAACAATGGAATTTACAACTTTTTGTACTTCGTCGTCTGAAATAAAAGCCCCCTGAATTCGAACAGGCTTTGAACTGTCCTGTGCAGAATAGAGCATATCCCCTTTTCCTAGCAACTTTTCTGCACCAACACTGTCTAAGATGGTTCTTGAATCAACTCCTGACGATACAGCAAAGGCAATTCTTGTTGGGATGTTTGCCTTAATTAAACCAGTGATCACATTGACACTCGGTCTTTGCGTTGCAATAACCAAATGAATACCACAAGCTCTAGCTAGCTGAGCCAAGCGGCAAATACTATCTTCTACTTCATTTTGTGCGACCATCATCAAGTCCGCCAATTCGTCAATGATAATCACAATTTGTGGCAGTTTTTCTTCATCTGCATCTATTTTTTTATTGTAGCCCTGCAAATCTCGAACTCCTGCCTCAGCAAATTTCTTATATCGATCATTCATCTCGGCCACAGCCCAATTCAATGCCCCCGCTGCCCTCTTTGCCTCAGTAACCACAGGAATCATCAAATAAGGAATTCCATTATAAATGGATAATTCCACAACTTTTGGATCAATCATAATTAATTTGACTTCATCTGGCGTATACTTATACAGGATACTCATAATCAATGTATTGATACATACGGATTTTCCCGATCCTGTTGCTCCAGCAATCAATAGATGGGGCATTTTGGCAAGATCGACAATGACAGGCTGACCAGAGATATCCTTTCCAAGGGCAAAGGCTAAGCGATAGCGATGGCTCTGAAAATTATTTGTTTCAATTAGCTCTCGAAAATGGACGACATTGCTCTCTCGATTGGGAACTTCGATGCCAACAGCGGCCTTTCCAGGAATAGGAGCTTCAATTCGAATATCCTTTGCAGCAAGAGCCAATTTAATATCGTCTGTAAGGGCAACAATTTTACTCACCTTGACCCCTTGCTCTGGCCGAAGCTCATAGCGAGTCACGACAGGTCCCACACTATAATCCGTCACACTAACTTCAACACCGAAATTGTGTAAGGTCTTTTCTAATCTCAAAGCAGTTTTTTGAAATTCATCTTCAGAAATTCGTCCACTCTTTTTGTTACCCTTATCAAGTAAAGTAACCGAAGGAAGATGATAACCATCTTTTTCTTGCTTGTCTTGATGGTCTTCTTGAAACAATGTAGCAGGTAAATCTGACTTTTCTTCAGATAAATCAATGGCAAATTCCTCTTTTTTAGAGTTTATTTCAAAATCTTCTGCATATCTTTCTGCATCCATAGCTAGATTAATAATATTTTCCTTATCGACAACAGGAATATTTTGAATCTCTACATCTGACTCATCTTCCTCAAATGGAATCTTTCCTTCTTCCGCTCTAAACTCTGCTCTCAGTTCTTCTTTTCTCTTTAAAATGTCCCTCACATTCTCTAAAGTCTCGCGATCAATCTTATTCTTCTTTTTTCGATATGGAAAGAAATCCTCTCTTTTTCGAACAGTTTTCTCTTTTTTTCTTCTGCTCTGTGCTCTGTGTAAAGAATCTTCTGTTGTACTAAAATCGTCACCTTTTCTGGAATTCGTTCCCATTTTTGAATCAATAATTCCTGCATTTTCTGTCTGTTGATTTCTTGACTTTAGTACCATTTGGTCAGATTCTCGTTGTTCTTCTCTTCTAGTTGGCTCAGAAACCTCTGTTTTTCTTGTTCCTTGCCTAGGTGAAACTTTAACTGAAGGTACGCCATCCGCATTTCCAATATTTCTGTGCTTTGCTTCATTATAGGAAAACCTTTTTTGTGTATACACCTGTGCATCTTCTTGTTCTTGATCACCTTCTTGATCCTGATCATATCTTTTTTGTCTGTAACTTTCCTTTGCATAGGAATACACCTGTTTGCTCTTTTTTCTTACTTCTTTGACAAACGAGCGTTCCGTTAGATACACACAACATACAATCATTACACCCAAAAACACAATGATAGCTCCAAAAGATCCAAGTATTGCGCGCACAATAGAGGCGAGTACACCTCCAATAAATCCGCCACCTGTCTGGCTGGAATAGAATTCTGCTAGACTTGCTGTACCTTCATATTTATCTCCTGAAAAAATGGCTGCAATAGCACAAACCGAAATAAAAATTCCAGTGGATGCAAGATATTTATTTTGTATATGCGTACGATTCTTTGCATAGAGAGCAACAAGAATCGCTACTAATAAAATAATGGGAAATATATAGCCTATCAAGCCAAAGAGCCCAAGGTCTACACTGCGAAAAACTCTTCCAAAACTTCCGCCCAGTCCCAAATTACTCACAAACAAAATTAAACAGATAATCAATGAAAATATGCTCACCATCTCAGCTTGAAATGGATTGATTCCCTTCTTTTTCTTTGACTGTTCTACTTTTCTTGTGCGTGTGGCATTCGCACTTTTACTCTTTTTTGAAGCTGTACGCTTGGTTGTCTTTTTTGTATTTTTCTTTGTCGCCACTGCTCTTTCCTCCTTATTGATTCGTCTATCTTTTAGTATACAAGACAAAAAAATAAAAAGCAAGACAGTTCATCAAGTGAACCATCTTGCTTAAACTTTATTAGTCTCCTAAGACATTTCGAATTGCCGCAGGTTTTCTATAATTCCAATTTGAAATCTTGATACCACTTCTTCGGCTAGCTGCATTGACAATCTGACCATTTCCAATATAAATACCAACATGATTGATTGTTCCACTTCGATTTGCATAAAAGACCAAATCTCCTGGGCGAACATTCTCTGCAGACACTCGAGAACCCATACTTGCTTGTGCACCTGAATAGTGTGGAAGGTCTACACCAAAATGACTCATAACACCCATTGTAAAACCAGAGCAATCTGCACCATTTGTAAGGCTTGTTCCACCCCACACATATGGATTTCCTAGATATTGAAGTGCATAGGAAACGACTTGGGATCTTCTTGAAGATCTTGAAGAAGACTTTGAGGAAGCATTTTCCTTATTTCCATTCTTGTTTCCATTGTCACTCGGTGCATTTGCACTATTATCATTGTCTACTGGAGTATTTTCCTCTGCCACTTCCTCAGGCGTAAATGGAACTGCCTCATCGAGGGCATAGCGCACATCCACAAAATCAGTCGCAACAAAGGCATTATTATCGTTCTCCAACTCAATCTCTACCCATCCATCTTGCTGTGCCACTACAGGATATTTGTGCGTTGGTAATTTGTGTCCAAATATCCGCATCTGTGCTTGGGGCACTTCTGACATTGAGGATATCCGTATTCACCACAGCTACAAGTTGAGCTTGTTTAAGAGCCTCTTCATTTGCGGCATCTCCTGTAAGAATATAATCTTTCTTTACATATCCTGTAATTCCACCAGATTGAATCTTATACCAATCTCCACTCTCTTCAAGAATATTCCCTGCGGCCTTACTTGGCAACTTTCCAACCACCTTGCCACCATCATCTGGTGTTTCGCGAATATTCAAATAATTTTGCACATCAGAAATTCCAAGACGATCATAGGCGTTAAGTATCATACTCTTTAAATCTAATTTCTGTGCCTCATTTAAGGAATACGCAATCGTTGCATACTGCTTGTTAATATAACCTGAGGTATAGCCAAGATCAATCTTTACCCAATCACCATCATCTTCTAAGACTTCATAGCGCTCATTTTGCAATACGACTTCTACAGATTCTGCATCTGCACTTGGGGCACTTCTGACATTCAAACGATCTCCTGTAATCTGTGCTCTCTTCTTTACTAAATCCTTGGCTGCTTGTTTTGCATCATCACCTGTGCGAATGTACTCGCTTCGGACATATCCATCCACTTCCCCCGATGTGATATGAAGCCAGCCATCTTCTCTAGTCTCTACAATATTACAAGCACTGCCATTGTAGAGTTTACCAATGACATCAGCATCATTTTTAGCATCCTTTCTCACATTGACAAATCCATCAACATTGGCAATGCCGAGATTGCTATAGCCTGCAATAATGTTATCTTTTTCTGTATCTTCTTTTTTCTTTTCTTCGGCTGCCTGCGACTGCTCAGCAGATAGTGTTGTCTCTACAGGAACAACAATGGTTTCTTCTGCTGTCTCTGTACTCTCTGTTGTCGCTACAGTTGTTGCAAGTGCTGCCTTTGGTGCATTAGCTCCGGAAGCAACTACCTTTGTTCTTCCAAATGTCACCAATACAGCAGCGATTGCAATAGCCCCCGCTGCAGTCACAGCTTTTTTGCGCGGGGTGAATTTGAAAGTAACTCCTTAAGTCTGTTCATAAATCCATATTCTCCATCTTAAACTAGTTCTCTTTATTATATCCCCTCAATGAGAGATATTTTAAAATTAGTTCTACAGCCTGATCAAATGTTAAATCAGTTGTATTTACTGGCAAATCATATCTTGTCAGATCATTCCACGCTTCACCAGTATAATATCTGTAGAAATCACTGCGTTTTTTATTTATTCGCTGTACGCGCATCAAAGCTTCTCTGGTATCAACGCCATCCACTGCACACACATTTTGTACCTTCGTCGGTAAATCTGCATATACATAAAGACGAATAAAATCTGAAAATCCAGACGACTCCAACACAAAATCGGAACAGCGTCCAATGAAGATACAAGATTGCTCCTTTGCTAGTTCGCGAATAACTTCCGACTGGAAACGGAATAAATTATCTGGAGAAGTCAACTTATCTCCCAGAGAAGGGCGATCCATTGCATCCCTCAATCCACCAACAATTCTATGCAAAATATGATTTCCAGGTCTTTCGTCATTTACTCTAAAACACTCTTCGGCCACTGCTGCATGCTCAGAAGAAATCTTAATAATATCATCATCATAATACGGAATATCTAAAATTTCAGATAACTTCTGTCCAATTTGTTTTCCACCACTTCCATACTCACGGTTAATTGTCAGAATAAGCTTTTTTTTCATCATATCATCTCCTTTCGCCAATGATACCATAGAATGGTGCTTTGCACAAGAGTTACATAATTATTACACAAATATTACACACTTTTCTTTTGCAATATCTTTTCATATGCAGTATAATGGAATTCCCATCTCATAGTAGAAAAATAATAAACGAAAGGAATATTCTATGAAGAATAATCATAAACATCGGAGATATGCTCATTATACAGGTGAGAATGTCCATGCGGTTCAGATGATTTTTTATAAAGCAACTTACATCTTAGAGTTGTTAATCTCTCTCCTTGTCATCATCGGCATTGGTATTGAGTTAACCCACCTCCCATCGATGTACAGCAATATTGCTCATGGAAATAAAGAGCTGACCGATTTTTTCCGTGAAATGTTCAATATTATCATTGGTATTGAGTTAGTTAAGATGCTCTGTCGCCACGACCTAGATTCTGTTGTTGAAGTTTTACTCTTTGCAGTGGGACGTTATATGATTATCGAGCATTTACCAATTCATGGAACCTTAATTGGTGTGATTACCATCGCCATCTTATTCATTATTCGAAAGTTCTTATTTGTTTCCGCTCTAGATAAGGACAAAGATGATGAAGATGAAAACGAAGATGACGGAGAAAGTATTAACGAATAAATAACTTTGGCACCGTAACTAAAAATAGTGAAAATTCAGAAGTCATATTCTTAGATTAGTTTTATGGTTTTTCAACCAAAGGTTCTACGGTTAACCTCATCCACCATACCTCATGCTATTTCGATATAACACCAATACAATAGCACTTATTGGTATCGCTTCTAAATTGATAACCATACAGGGAAATGCGGACTTGTCTTGCAGTTCTACATCTGTCTATGGTTATTTTTTCTTAGACTTTATCTCTAAAGCCTTGTCCACGTCGTGCAATAACAAATGAAGCTCCGACATGAGTATTTAGCTTCATTTGCGGACAGTATTTATTTTTAGCAATCCAACTTGTCCATGTGGGATTGACTTTATTGAGATAAACATTGTTGCGATAAGTAATGGATTCCATTGTTTCAACGAACTGACGGTAAGCTAACGAGTGTATCATTTCATTATACTTCTTACCATGCTTGGATTCTGTTTTAGCTTTCGTACGCTTAAAATTAAGGTCCTCAATAGTCACATCTTTGCCAGTAGTTAAAGCAAGTTTAACAATATCGTTGGCGATAGCTTGTAAGTCAGACTTTGTAGCCTGTCCTTGTTGAAACCTGTATGGTAAGAATTGGTTTTGAATCATGTGTCCAAACGCATTCGTTTCGGTTAAGGTCACAAACCCCTTATTAAATCAAGACCAATGACACCATGAGTGCTGCGAGTCATTATATCAGTATCCTCTTGTTGGATTTCAAAGGTGCAATAGAGATAGTATCGTCCATAACGCTTGATAATCTTATACGAAAGAGGACTATTCTTTTGTTCTAAAATGGAAATAATCTCTTGTTTATGATGATTAAAATATACTTTCCCAAAGGCGTATTTATCATTCCCTTGAGTCGTCTTGAAACCACCAAAGTCCTTACGGAGCTTAATATTGAACTGGTTATTCAGTTTGTTATAGTTCAACTGTAAGAGTTGATTACCAGAGGTTTCCGTTTTTGTTCCAACAAATGACATCTGATTATCACGATGTTCAATGAACTTGGCGTAATCTTTGTTTAATAAGTTTTTCGTACCAAAACAAATTTTGACTTGACCTGATTCTAGTTGGTAATCGAGATTACTTAGCTTCTGTTTCATGCGATTGAGCTTGTTTTTCTTAGCAACCAGCTTTCGTTTGAGATTACGATGTTTGGTTAGATTGACAAACAAACCAGCTCGTAACATCGCACAGTTATCGTCATGTTGTTCTTGCAATTGAGGGATAACTTTTGTCTCAAAATAATCAATCTTATGTTCAAGAATCTGTTTTTCGTGTCGTTTCAACTCAATTAAAGCACTCAATCGTCCTTGTGCATCAGATATAATAGAATTAGCAGTACGCTTAGTAATACTGTATTGATTTTGTAAATATGTGTTATAAGCTGACTTATTAAAATTGTCTGTATGCTTAATGTGTTGAAAGGTTTTTCTCATAGCGTGAGCGTAAGTCGCACGAGAATTTTCAACATATTCAATAATTTGAGAATTGTTCTTATCGTGTAGTTGAGTTACAACTGTAAACTTACGTTTTTGCATGAATGAGTGCCTTTCTATTCCATAATATCGTCTAAATTAAGATGATCAGCTAGTTTTACCTTTTGATTATCTTTACCTACAAGAGTTAGATAATGTTCTAAGAACAAATGTTCAACTTGTTCTTTCCCTAACCATTCCTCTAGTTCCTTTAGCGTCATTTCTTTATGATTTTGGGTCATTGCTTTGTCCTTTCTTATTTTCTTGTTTACCTTTTGACCGCATATCATAGAGCTTGCCTGAAAACGATGCGATAAGTGACATCATATCGTTCATAAACTCCTGTTCGACAGACATTGTTTCCGTTTGTTGTTTGACAATAACGATTTCGACACCTTTAGCATTAAACATGGTTTCGAGATAATGAAAACCGAAACGAGTTAAACGGTCACGATAGGTTACAAATACACGATTTACTTCATCATTCATAACCATTTTAAGTAACTGTTGTAATTTCTTACGTTTATCATTCAAACCGGAACCAACTTCTGACAGTACAACTACATTTTGCAAGTTATCTGATTGGTCAATAAGAAACCGAATCTGCCTGTCTAAATCGCCATGAGACTTCTGGTCATGCGATGATACACGGGCATAGATAACATCTCGTCGTTTGTCAGTTGTATCATCATATAAAAGATTATGTTCTCGTAATGTCATCTTTAGTTAAGAATCGCCTATCGGATACGGGGTCACGTCTAAAATTGATTTTAGGAGTTTAGATATTCTCTTAACCTTGGTAAAATCTCATTTGTGTACTCCACAGCTTGTTGATATAAATCTTCAAGTTTTTGGCTGTTTTTTTCCAGTCGCTTCACAATCACAGGCTCCTGCGGACGAATGACAAAGATCTTTCCCTCCTTTTCAAGCCTTTCAATTTCTTCCTGCATACGATTGTATCGCTCAGGAACTTCTTCTAGTGCGGCAACAAAATTTGGAAGCGGTCCAAAATAACTAGCATAGACCTTTTTAGAAAGATTGGACAATGGCTTTTTTCTGTACCCTTTGTCTCTTGTCAACACCAAAACAACTTTTTGATAGCCCAGATCAAATGCCCTTTGGTAAGCAATCGGCATAGAGACACCACCATCGAGGTATTTTTTCCCCTCCACAGTAACCATTTTTGAAAGTAATGGAAGAGAAGCTGAGGCCTCCACTGCCTTTACAATACTTGAACAGCTTTCCTTTTCAAAATATTCTGGTCTTCCATTCTTGCACCTTGTGGCAACAACTTCAAATTTTTGTTCACTCTCACGGAAAGCCTTCCAATCAAATACATCTATATTTTCTGAAATTTCATTAAACAAAAAATCAAAATTAAAAATCTTTCTTTTTCGAAACATCGTCATTTTACTGATATACCTTCTGTCATGGAGATAGGTCAGACTGATGCGCTTTGCTCTTCCTTTTTGTTTGCTGATATAATTCATTCCGTTCATTGCCCCTGCTGAAACACCATTGACATAGGACATATAAATTTCATTTTCCAGAAAAGTATCCAACACCCCTGCGGTAAACAATCCACGCAAGGATCCTCCCTCTAAGACTAATGCAGCTTTTTCTAATCTTTCCATCAATTTATTGCACTCCTTTTTATAAGATAATATCATAAAATAATATCACCTTGTCAGTTCTTATGCAATCTGTTAAAATACCAATATTAAAAAAATATTGAAAGGACTGTAACTATGGCTGAAAAATTGGCAAAGCACCTCGTTGGTGCAATGGGTGGATTGCTTGCACTCACTTATGGAAAACAACTCATCGTCTTTATTATTTCATTATTCCCAATTCTTGAATTGCGTGGAGGAATGATTGCAGCTTCCTTACTGGGACTTGATCCTGTTCAAAGCTACATCATCTGTATTATTGGAAATCTTATTCCTATTCCATTTATTCTCATCTTATTTAATCGCTTCTTTGAGTATTTGCGCAATTCAAAAATTGGTGTTCTCAATGCATTTGGAAATTGGCTGGACAAAAAAATCCAAAAAAATCGTTCCAAAATTGAAAGTGTAGGATTCTGGGGACTCGTTCTTTTTGTTGGCGTTCCACTTCCTGGAACTGGAGCTTGGACAGGATGTATGATTGCCGCTGCCTTAGAGATGGACAAAAAGAAGGCCTTTTTATCTGCACTTCTTGGCGTACTCATGGCAAGTGTGATTATGATGATCCTCTCTTTTGGTGTTATTGGAAAAGTTGTATAAGTTATAAAAAAGAGGGGACTATACCCCCCTTTTTTTATACAAACCCTATGACAATTCCGCCATCCCCCGCATAGATTGTCGAAACCCCCATGGCCTCTGTAATAAATATTTCTTTACAAATCCCCATTGCTTTAAAATGGTCAGCAACAAATTGTGCACGCTCTGGACAATTAACATGAGTGATACACAGAATCTTTTCGGGAAGATTTTCTCCCTCCTTTGTTGCAATCTCTGCCATCTTGGCCAATGCTCTATTCATTCCTCGGGCCTGATCAAGCTTAATAATCTTTCCCTCACTTGCCCCCATTATTGGCTTAATATTGAGTGCTGAGGCAAAAAAAGCAGAAAGCCCTGAAAGCCGTCCATTTTTTCTCAGTGTCTCCAATGATTCCAATACAAAATAGGTCTTCATTTGATTGCGCAGGTAAAAAATCTTCTCTTTTATTTGCTCAAATGAAAAATTCAATTTGCACATTCTCTCCAGAGCCACCACTAGGCGATATTGACCAGCAGCTGCAGAATTTGAAGGAATAATTAGAATCTTTTTGTGATCCCCCCCATATTCCTCCTCATACAACTGCTTCCCTAAAACTGCACTTTGATAAGATCCACTTAGATGCTCTGATAAGGTCACTACAAAAATCATTTCTGCACTGCAATTCATTGCCAATTTAAATCTCTCAGGAGAGGGACAAGCCGTTTTTGCTCCAACACTGGAGGTACGCATTCGCCCAAGAAAATCTTTTTGATGAAACTGGGCATCATCTGCTATGTGATAATCCCCAATTTCTAGTTGCAATGGTACGGATTGAAAATGTAATCTATCCTCTAGTTGTTCTCTATTGAAGTCGCAACAACTATCTCCAATAATCTTATATTCCATTTCTCACCTCTTAGACGGTGTTTAGCTTCTCCATAAGTTCATTCGTTCTTTGAATAAACTTTTCCAATCTTTCTGGTGACAATGAGCCATGTCCAAGGCTGGCTAAATCATAGAGTTGTTCGCTCAATAGTGCGAAGTTTTCGCACTCTGTATTCTCTACAAGTTGCTTCACTAATGGATGACTTACATTGAGCACAAGGGTTCGTCCACCATTATCAAACATTGCACTATTCATTCCTGGCATTGCATATTGCTTCATCATATCCTGCATTCTTCTTGATTCCTCAGATAAAGTAATCATTGATGCAATGGAATTGTTTTGCAATGTTTGAATCTCCACATTGAGCTTCTCATCCCCAATTTCGTCTTTGACCTTCTTGGCCACTTCATCGTATTTCTTTTTTGTCTCTTCGTCACTGTCTTCCTGCTTTAGTGCGGCCTGAATATCTGCATCAATTCTCAAAAACTTTAGTCCCTTATTTTTGTATTCCAATTGTCCAATAAAGGCCGAGTCAATGACATCAGAAAGAATCACAGCATTCTTTCCTGCCTCTTTAAACATTTTGATATACTGACTTTGCTCATTGACATCTGTCACATAGTATAATGTCTTTTCCTGTTCTTCACCACACAGATCACGAAGTGTTATATACTTGTCGTCCAAGTCTTTAAAGAGAATTGAATCTTTCATTTTCTCCTCAAACTTCTCATCCTTTAAACAGCCAAACTTAATAAATGGAGACAAATCATCCCAGTACTTCTCATAACTTTCTCGATCGACTTTGCACATTCCTACCAGTTTATCAGCAACCTTTTTTGTGATATAGTCTGAAATTTTCTTGACAAAGCCATCATTTTGCAGTGCTGACCTCGAAACATTAAGTGGTAGATCTGGGCAATCAATAACTCCCTTTAAAAGCATCAAAAATTCTGGAATTACCTCCTTGATATTGTCTGCAATAAATACCTGTGTATTATAAAGTTTAATTGTGCCCTCAATGCTCTCATATTGGTTACCAATCTTAGGGAAATACAAAATTCCCTTTAGATGGAATGGATAATCCATATTTAAATGAATCCAAAACAGTGGCTCCTTGTAGTCATGAAATACTTTTTGATAAAACGCAATATAATCTTCTTTGCTGCACTCATTTGGATGACGATTCCAAAGTGGGTGAATGTCATTAATTGGTTTTGGTTCCTCTTTTTTTTTCATTCTCTTTCTCTGGATTCTCTTCTACCTTTTCATCCAAATCCTTCAAAAAGATCTCCACAGGCATAAAGGAACAATACTTTTCAAGTACCTCTCGCACACGATATGCATTTGCAAATTCATGACTCTCATCATTTAAATAGAGTGTAATACTGGTTCCTCGCTCTGTTCGGTCACTCTCTCCCATCTCATATTCTGTTCCGCCATCAGAAGACCACTTTACGGCCTTTGCACCTTCCTTGTAAGAAAGAGTATCAATAGTCACCTTGTCTGCCACCATAAAGGCAGAATAAAATCCCAATCCAAAGTGACCAATAATCTGATCATCACTTGCTTTGTCTTTGTACTTTTCAATAAAGTCCTGTGCCCCTGAAAAAGCAATCTGATTGATATATTCATCAATTTCGTCTTCCGTCATACCAATACCATTATCTGTAATTGTGATTACCTTTTGACTTGGACTAATCTCCACCTGCACACTATACTTTTCATCTTCTGGTGCATTGAATTCCCCAATCAATGCCAATTTCTTTAGTTTTGTAATGGCATCGGTTGCATTTGATACCAACTCTCTAACAAAAATATCATGATCTGAATATAACCATTTCTTAATAATGGGAAATAAATTCTCACTATGAATAGACAAATTTCCTTTTTTCACTGTCTCTTCCTCCCTTTCTTAACTTACTATCTACTATTATAGTCAATAGAAAAGAAAAGTCAATTCATTTTTAGCACTCAATTATTTAGAGTGCTGATATATTTTGTAAGTTGTATACTAGTATTGTTTTTATATTCTACCATTCTCTCGAAGAACGCTGTTGATTCAACCACGCAACAGCTTCTAAAAGCCCCTGTTGAGAATACTCAAATAATTTATCTTCCTTCAATTCCTCTGCTGTCTTGTCGTAGGCAAAGGGTTCTGGCCAAATTGTAACTTTTAAATGTGCCTCTCCTCGCTTGTCCATTGGTGTAAAGTGAACATTTTCAAGTGGTTCCCTCGCAATACGATACCTCATTCCTGTGTCACTTCCTGTAAAACATTGCCCATATTCATAAAATCCAATTTGTAATACATCATAATTTTGAATCATTTTTCCTCCTAAAACACAAAAAGTGTGCGAAGGGCTTCCTTCGCACACTGACAAAATACTAAACAACTATACAGGGTATGACTTTGCCTTTGCCTTTTCTACATCTACCTTTGATTGCTGTGCCTCGCGGTACTTGAAGAAATCTTCTGCTACCTTAGGGAACAATGCATAAGAAAGCACATCTTCATCCTGCTGCTTCCACTGTGCACAAGCCTTTTCAAATCCTGGCAACTGTGGTGCAATATGATTTGCTGGTCTGTCCGTGATTGGCTTCTCATCACCAATAATCTTCTTTTGAATCTCTGCATTAAATGGTTTTACGGTCTGACCAAATTCGCCAAGAAGAATCTTCTTTGATTCTGTAGGAACCATCTTATATCTTTCTCCAGAAAGTACATTCATTACGGCCTGTGTTCCAACAATCTGAGATGATGGTGTAACTAGTGGTGGTTCACCAAAATCCTTGCGAACTCTTGGAATTTCTTCCAATACCTCGCGGTACTTATCTTCCTTACCAGCATCCTTTAATTGCTTGATTAAGTTTGAAAGCATACCACCTGGTACCTGATAACGCAATGTATTGATATTGACACCGAGAACCTTAGGATTTAGCAGACCATCAGCCATAAACTTTTCCCTAATTGGTCTAAAGTAATCCGCAATTTCAGAAAGAAGATCAAGATCAAGACCGGTATCATATTCCGTTCCCTTAAATGTCTGTACCATAACCTCTGTGGCTGGTTGACTAGTTCCCATAGCGAATGGGGAAATCGCCGTGTCAATAATATTTGCACCATTTTCTATAGCCTTTAAGTAGGTCATTGAAGCCACACCCGATGTGTAATGAGTATGAACATCAATTGGAAGTGAGGTAGAAGAGCGAAGTGCTGATAACAACTCCTGTGCTGTATATGGTGTCAACAAGCCCGCCATATCTTTTACGCACAAAGATGTTGCCCCCATATCTTCAATTCTCTTTGCGATGTCCTTCCAATAGTCCAAAGTATAGGCATCTCCCAAAGTATAGCAAAGAGCAATTTGTGCATCAGCCTTTTCCTTCACTGCTGCCTTTACTGCTGTTTCCAAATTTCGAATGTCGTTTAAACAATCAAAAATACGGATGACATCTATTCCATTTGCCACAGATTTTTGTACAAAATATTCTACAACATCGTCAGCATAGTGATTATAACCTAAAATATTTTGTCCTCTAAAGAGCATCTGTAATTTTGTATTTTTAAATCCATCTCTTAGCTTTCTCAATCTCTCCCATGGATCTTCATGTAAAAATCTCAAGCAAGCGTCAAATGTTGCTCCACCCCAGCATTCCACTGCGTGGTAACCAACCTTATCCATCTTGTCAATAATTGGAAGCATCTGCTCTGTCGTCATTCTTGTCGCCACTAAAGATTGATGAGCATCTCGAAGAACGGTCTCAACAATCCCTAATTTCTTATCTGCCATTATAATCTCCTCTCTATTTCACACCAAAGATTGCCATAAATGTTCCAGCCGCAACCGCAGTACCGATAACACCAGCAACATTTGGTCCCATAGCATGCATCAAAAGGAAATTTGTAGGATCTGCCTCAGAACCAACCTTTTGTGATACTCTGGCCGCCATAGGCACAGCAGAAACACCTGCCGAGCCAATCAAAGGATTAACCTTTCCACCCGTTGCCTTACACAACAATTTTCCAAATACAACTCCTGCCCAAGTACCAAATGCAAAGGCAACCAATCCAAGAATAACAATTTTGATTGTTGTTACCTTCAAGAAAGCTTCTGCACTCGTCGTTGCACCAACAGATGTACCAAGTAAAATAACCACAATATACATCATTGCATTGGCTGCTGTCTCAGTAAGCTGTTTAACAACGCCACTCTCCTTAAAGAGGTTTCCAAGCATCAACATACCAACAAGTGGGGCTGTTGTCGGAAGAATTAAGCACACAACGATGGTAACAATAATTGGGAATAAGATTTTTTCAAGCTTTGATACTGGACGAAGCTGTCCCATCTTGATCTTTCTTTCCTCTTCTGTTGTAAACATCTTCATAATTGGTGGCTGAATAATTGGCACAAGAGCCATATAGGAATACGCAGCAACAGCAATTGGTCCTAAATATTCTGTCTGCTGCAATTTTCCTGCAAGAAAGATGGATGTAGGTCCATCGGCACCACCGATAATAGAAATTGCTGCTGCCGCCTTATCATTAAAGCCCATCAAAATAGCAATCAAATAGGCTGCATAAATACCAAACTGTGCAGCTGCACCGAGCAGAAAGCTCTTCGGATTGGCAATTAGAGGTCCAAAATCTGTCTGAGCACCAACACCCATAAAAATCAATGATGGCAAAATACTCCACTCATCGAGAATATAGAAATAGTGTAACAATCCACCCACACCGTTTTTTGAATTTTCTGGTGCAAGCATAATGTCTGGATAAATATTAACCAACAGCATACCAAACGCAATTGGAACAAGTAGTAGTGGTTCAAATCCCTTTGCGATTGCCAAGTATAAAAATACACAAGCAACCAAAATCATTAAGATATTTCCACCCGTCATACTCAAAAATGCGGTTTGCTGAAGGAGATTGCTTAGCGTATTAAAAATGTAATCCATTGTAATCCCTCCATAAGATGTTCAATCTTAGTTTAATGTAGCCAATACCTGACCAGTCTCAACAGCATCACCTGCCGCCACATTAATACTTGCAACTGTTCCATCTTCTGGTGCTACAATCTCATTTTCCATCTTCATTGCCTCAAGAACAAGTAAAACTTCGCCTCTCTTTACACTCTGTCCAACATTAGCCTTTACTGCAAGAATCTTTCCAGCCATTGGAGACTCCACCTTAATAGATCCTGCAGCACCTGTTGATGCCTTAACCTCTGCCTTAGGTGCAGCTTGAGCAGGCTTTGCAAGTGGTGTCACTGGAGAAGAAACTGAACTAGCTTCGCCCTCTTCTACTTGTACTTGATATGTGTTTCCATTTACTGTAATTGTATAATTCTTCATTGAGATTTTTCCTCCGATTACTATCTTCTCTTTTTGCTTACTCGCTTAATTGAGCGAACAACAAGACCATCTGTGCTATTTCCTGTATAGGCAGCAATTGCTGCTGTAATTACAGCAACCAATTCTAGATCATCACTAAGCTCTGGCTCGTTTTCTTGTACAGGTGATTCAGTCACAATCACCTCTTCTACTTGTTCAACTTTCACCTCTTTTGTAGCTTTTGCCTTTGCTTCAAATACATTGATATACTTGAAAAGGCTGATCAACCAGGAAATAAAAATCAAGATTACAAACACAGTTCCCATTCCCATCAACAAGTTCATAAACGCCTTTTCCATCTTTTCCATAACGCTATAAACTGGATTGAATGATAAACTAGTCAATTCTAATTTTTTTGATAACCCAAGGCTGACGCTTGCGTTTCTCTTTTCTCCAGTCAATTTAAACTTGACATCGTATCCCTTGTTATCACCTTCCTTGATCTTTACATCTGCAGGATCTCCAGAAATTTTACCAATGATCTCCTTATTATCTACCCAGTTCTGCAGTGCAGTTCCAAATGCAACCTGTGTTGCATCATCACTATCTTCGTACTGCTTGATTGCACTTGTCAATGTATTATCATCGGCACTCTCTAGCTGTGACATCATTTGATTGACATAACTAGTAATCTGTGATTCCACACCTGCATCAATCTGTGTCTTCTTCTTGCTAGAGCAACCTGCAAGGCCGATAATTCCAAGCACCATCACTAGACAGAACAATACCTGTCTCATCTTTTGCTTCATTATGTCACCTCGTATTAAATCGTACCATGTTTCTTAGCTGGACGATCTTCTCTCTTTGTAAATAACATCTCAAATGCTGCAATCAATCTCTGACGAGTTTGTGCTGGATCAATAATATCATCCACATATCCTCTTCTTGCTGCGGAAATTGCAGAAGACTGCAACTCATTGTACTGATTTGTATATGCATTGATTGTTGCCACTTGATCATCAGACGCTTCAATTTCTTGTTCATAGATAATTCTTGCTGCTTCTCTCGCATCCATCATACCAATCTTTGCTTGTGGCCAAGCATATACCATATCTGCACCGATAGACTTTGAATTCATACTAAGATATGCACTGCCAAATGCGTCGCCGACAATGACACTTACTTTTGGTACAGTTGCATTTGCAAAAGCATAGGTCAATCTTGCTGCTGCCTTTGCCATATGCTTTTCTGTTCCCTTGGTCGCTGCATAGCCCTTGACATTAACTAAAGTGAGTACAGGAATTTGGAAGGCATCACAAAAATCAATGAACTCTGTTGCCTTTCTTGCTCCCTTTGCTGTGAGCGTCTTGTCACATTCTAAGGCCACATTTCCATCTTCATCAAATATTTACTTGTGTTAGCCACACAACCAATAGTCTGACCATTGAGGCGAATAAATGCCGTGACCATCTCAGGTGCAAAATTCTTCTTCACACTAAAGAAGAAATTATTGTCTGAAATGTAGCTAAGTGCCAATGCGGCATCCTCAACACATCCTGCAATGTCCACTGCTCTATTGAGATCATCTGTGCACTCATCATAGGACATATCATCTTCATTATTTGCAGGAAGAACAGAAACCAGTGTCTTTATCTGCTCAATTACTTCATCTTCTGTACCTGTACCATCCACAAGTCCTGTAGTTTCTGATTGGTACTTTGCACTAGAAGTATCTAAAATATCAATGTAATTTCCATCCAAAGTATTTGGTGCACTCACAAACAAACTTGCCTTTTCTGACTCCATAAATGTAAAATCTGCAAGTGCTGTGCTCACCGCCATGCCACCACCACAGTTTCCAAAAACTGCCTGTATTTGTGGAATAACTCCACTGGCCATGGTCTGACTAAGATAAATTTTTCCAAATGCATCCAGTGCATCTGTCGCCTCTTGAAGACGCAAACCTGCACAGTCAATCAGACCAATAATTGGTGCTCCCATCTTCATTGCCTGGTCATAGATGTTGACAATTTTCTTTGCATGCATCTCACCCATCGATCCACCAAGGACAGAATTGTCTTGGCTGTATACATACACTAAACAGCCTCCAATTGTTCCGTAACCTGTGATTACGCCATCACCTGGGGTTTCTGTCTCAGCCATATTAAAGTCTGTGCTTCTTGCTGTTACATAGCTACCAACTTCAACAAAGCTGTTGTCATCGAGCAACTTTTCAATTCTGATTGCTGCTGACTTTTTTGTTGTTTGACTCATAGAGAACCTCCATCCTTAAAAATTGAATAGAATATTAACTTTTTCTATAACTATACTATTGTATAGACAAAGCCACTTTTATTTTATTCTATTTCCAAAAAAAACTCAACTCTATTTTGTTATATTCTTAATTATATCTAAAAAAAGCGAGAAGTATACACTATACTTCTCGCTTTCTATAGTAAAAACTAGTTGTTGATTAACTTATCATCTTCGCTGTTCCAGCTATAAAGCTTACGGATCTCAGCACCAACCTGCTCTGATGGATGCTCAGAAGCAAGCTTTCTCATTGCCTTAAAGTGTACCTGACGACCTGCTGGTGACATATCAAGCAAGAACTCCTTAGCAAATGTACCATCTTGAATATCAGAAAGGATCTTCTTCATTGCCTTCTTTGTATCCTCTGTAACGATCTTTGGTCCTGTGATATAATCGCCATACTCAGCTGTATTAGAGATAGAATATCTCATTCCCTCAAATCCTGACTGATAGATCAAATCGACAATCAACTTCATCTCATGAATACACTCAAAGTAAGCATTTCTTGGATCATAACCAGCCTCGCAAAGAGTCTCAAATCCAGCCTGCATAAGTGCACAAACACCACCACAAAGAACAGCCTGCTCACCAAACAAATCTGTCTCTGTCTCTGTGCGGAATGTGGTCTCCAAAAGTCCTGCTCTTGCACCACCAATAGCTGCACCATAAGCAAGTGCAAGCTCAAGTGCCTTGCCTGTTGCATCCTGCTCTACAGCAACAAGACAAGGTGTTCCCTTACCTGCAAGATACTCTGAACGAACTGTGTGACCTGGTGCCTTAGGGGCAATCATTGTAATATCAACATCCTTTGGTGCCTTGATACAACCAAAGTGTACATTAAAGCCGTGTGCAAACATCAACATATTTCCTGCAACAAGATTTGGCTCAATATCCTTCTTGTACATATCAGCCTGAAGCTCATCATTGATCAAAATCATAATGATATCAGCCTTCTTTGCAGCCTCTGCTGCTGTAAACACTTCAAGGCCCTGTGCCTCAGCCTTTGCCCATGACTTGCTGCCCTCATAGAGACCAACAATAACATTACATCCACTTTCCTTTAAGTTTAATGCATGTGCATGACCTTGGCTACCATAACCAATAATCGCAATTGTCTTTCCCTCAAGCATTGATAAGTTACAATCTTCCTGATAGTAAATCTTAGACATAACTAGCCTCCTGTGAATAAATAAAATATATGTAAAAAACAAGTTGAAAACAACTGTTTTTCAACAACAAATTAGGATATACTTCGAATATCCTCTGAGCCTCTTGAAAGTCCAGTGAGACCTGTTCTTGCCAACTCAAGGATTTCATAGTCCTCCAGCAGATGAACAATCGCCTCTAACTTATCTCTATCTCCTGTCATCATAATGGTCAGTGATTCCCTCGCCACATCGACAATATTGGCTCTAAACATCGATGCCACTGCACTTATCGCTTGACGCTGTGCTGCATCCGCCTTCACCTTCACCATCATCAACTCGCGATAAACGCTCTGTCCTTCGGAGAGTACCTTAATATCTCGCACATCCTCAAGTTTTCCCAGCTGACTGGTAATTTGCTGCAAAGTCACTTCATCGCCCATGGAAACTACAGTCATTCTCGAATATCTTGGATCTTTGCTTTCACCAACCGTCAATGAATCGATATTGTAACCTCTTCTGGAAAAGAGTCCAGCTACTCGGCTCAACACACCTGCTGTATTATCAACAATTAAGGACAATACAATTCTCATATCATTACCTCCTAAAAACTTTACGTATAATTCTATCAATCTAATGTCGAAAAGTCAATGACAGATATTGCATAGAAGATATAAAAGTGCCTTATACTAAAATCGAATTATTTTCTTTTTGTAATAGGCAAGTCGCTCACTGCCATCAGATATGTGGATAATCCCACATTGTGTAAATCCAAGCTTTTTTAATAAATTTTGCATTGGTACATTGTCTCTATGTGTATCAATGCGAAGGTTTCCACTCAAATTATAGGCCCAATCCAGGCAATAAGCTCCAATGCCATTGGTTCCCTTAAGAACAGCCAAACGATGTACCACTCCATAATCTGTCTCATCATCTGGCCACTGCCCATGGGTAATCTCTCTGTAATCTGGGTCAACCCCCTCACTGTAGACAAATACCGCCAATACTTTATCCTTTTCCACACAGACATAACTTCTTTCTTTTTCAATATCTTCATCTATCAAATCAATTGAAGGGTATCCACTATCTGCCCATTGATGTGGATTATTCTGCTCTATCATGAACTTTCTTGCCTGTGCATAAATTTCCATAATTTGTTCTCTATCTACGATGTCACTGAGTCGAATCTCCACCTGTTTTCTCCTTTATACTATTCATAATATTGAGTCCCTTTTCCTTAACTACAATGTCTCCAGCTAAACCATCGCGAACTACATCATTTCCAATTTTTAAAACCTTCACATAATAGACATATAGATGCCCCTCGTCATCAAGGCGTGGCATATCCTTCCAAGTGTATTCTCTTGCATCTTTTGCAATGGTGACTGGATTTTTTACCCTAAAAATCTTCTTTTTTACAATTTCATCTCTTCCTTCATCTGTCCTTCTATGCAATTCAACTACCATAGGGAAGGCTTGCTTAAGCTCTGGCTGCCAATGTACCCTTGCTGTAATGTTAATATTCTTTTTGGGATTTCAGCCAAATGTACAGTTGTTGGGTTGGATTGATACTGCTCATCGCCATTAATAATGACCTTAGCTTCATCCGAATATGTTCCACTTTCAACCACATCCTCACTCTTTATTCTCATTGGCAAAATAATATCTAGATACCTTACATATCCTTCCTCTGCTTCATAAAACTTCCCTAAAAGTTCCAGTTGATCTGTCGAAAGTGTAAACTCATTCTTCTCTCCATCCCAGCGAATATCAAATAAATCACTGTCTAAAACCTCTCGCTTTGTCACACTATCGTTTTTCACATTGTAACGCATACTTTGTAACTGCATTTCATCCAATGCATCCAGATCCGGCTCCAAATGTTCGTCCATTTTATAGGTAACTTGTATACTAGAATATCCGTTAGTATGATTTGCTTCAAACTTCACACGAATTCGATCAAAAAAGCGCTCTGCATGATCATCCAACTCCAATGTATCTGTAGAAAGGCTAGTCACACTCAATCCAACTTCTTTTTTAACCTGCTCACTCTTTAATGATTCTTCAACTTTTGGCAGCGGTGCTTCCCCTACCTGCTTTTCTATTGGCGAAAATCGCAATACAATTGCAACCACAATGGCAAAAAAAATAGCAAACTTTCGCCCCCAATGCTTTATGCTCATCCCAAACTCCTTCTATTTTGTTATGCTACCAATATAGCATAATTTGTAAATATAGAAAAGAGCCGATGATGCAATGAATGCACCATCGACTCCCACTATTTCGGCTAAAAATTCTACTTCTTCTCCTTATTTTTCCTGTTCTTTATCAGTACAATAACCAAAAGAACAAGTCCAATGACAATGAAAATTGCCCAAGGGATAAAGTTAAAAGCATCCGAAGTCTTTGGAATACCAAATTTCTTCTTTTTCTTCTTCGCCACCTGATCAGAACTTGCTGAAGTATTGGACGAAGTCTTTGATGAAGTTGACTTATCTTCTCCTCGATTTGGTTGATCAGGATCTTTTTGATGATCTTTCGATTCTTCAAGCGTCACCTTCTCCTCTGGATTAGATTTATCTTTGGCCACCTGATTGGAAGTTTGATTGTTCTCCCTTTCAATCAATTTGGTCGTACTTGAACCACCACTACTAGATCCTGAATTTCCAGAACCTCCAGATCCTCCACCAATCTCATCAGAATCTCCATCATAGTGATAGATATTCTTGATTTCCAACTTGCCTCCCTCGTCAATCACCTGACCGTCTTTTTCTCTAGTCACTCGATAACCTGTTTGTAACTTTCCATCAACATCGGTCACATTGACAATCATCGTCAAAATAGAAGTATCATAAGTAAACTTTTGATTTGTGCCAGCCTCTTCATAGAAGCGATAGACATATTGCCCCACATGAGAATAGGTCACATCACCAAAGTTATGAACACCATTGATTCCACTCAATCGAATCTCACCATTGATTGCACCGTTTGGCATTGGTGCACCATCGACACCTTGCATCACAAAATGGAAAGTATCCAATCCAATTCGTCTAGCTAAAATTAACTTCTTTAAAGCAAAGTTAAAATCTACTGGCTCTGGATGATAGGTGTTGGTAATATCCATACCAACGACGCTACTTTCATAGTACTTCGGTGCACTGTGCTCCTTAACGCTATACTCAAATGGTACTGCATTTTGGTCGTATTGTGGAAGATTATCAAATTGATATCCCCAAGTTGTTGCACTGCTTGCATTCTCTGCACTAATATTTGTGCTGCGATATACATGACTTGGATCGTCTGAACGGTACAAATCAACCGCAACAGATGTTGGTCGGGCACCATTTCCTAGCTCGTTCCAAATTTTTTGTCCTTGAACAGAAATCGTTCTAAAGACATTGGTCACCACTAAGGTATCCCCATCGTTTGAATATGTTGTATCGTAATTTCTAAGTCCATTCTCATCATATTGTCGAATGCTATATGTGTATGGATTTCCATCTCGATCGTACTTTGGCATATTCTCAACGACATTGTTCCAAGTATTTCCTGAAGTTCCTGGTGGATTTTCAACCACCTTTACCACTTCTTTCGAACCATTTGGCAATGTGCGAATCAGTTCAATCTTATTACCTGAAGGTCTCAATTTGTGCTCATTGTCATTGTCCACCCAAACTGTCCGAATTGGAATCGATCTTGTCACCACATCATTTGTGATCGTCGTATCATTTTCATTGTGTGCCTGATAATTGTTTAGCTGAGGCACAACAACTTCCTCTACCTTGTAGATGTAGCGATCACCATTGTGATCAAACTCAGGCAATTGACTAAATGTATAGCTCCACTCATCGCCTGTTCCCGATAAGGTCTGTGTCTGTACAAGCTCAGGTAATGGGTTATTCTGTGTTGTTCTCGTCAATGTAAATCTACGCTGTTTGGACGAAGGGAAAGAGCATCGGAATGGTCATTCCACTTTTTCTTCGCTGTAATGTCTATGATACTTCGCTTATTATGTAGCTTTGCCAAAAGATTTTGACCGTCCTCTACCACTTGTAAGGTCTGTGCATAGCCTGGAATTTGAACTTCTTCAATGCCATAATCTGCTACAGTTTGACCATCAATCATCCAATATGGCAAATCTCTAAATACATAGCTCCAGTCATCACTCTGTCCAGGTGTGTGCTCTGAAATCTCCACCGGCGTAATACTAGCCTGTGTAGGGTCAGCACTAATGCGTGTGTGATTTCTTGTCAAATATACCTGTACACTTTGTTCAATGCTTCCCTCCCAACTCTTGACAACCTTCATATCGCGAAGACGAGGTGTTTCGTCAATCACAGCTTTCCATGTAGTTACATTGCTCAATCTCGGCGTAGTCACTGTTGGGTCAGTAATCACATTTCCCGCACCATCACGAATGGAAATGATATTTCCAGAGCCATCCGTTGGATTGGTGATCTGCTCAGTGTGATATCCAGGATAGTTTTCCCTTTGTACTACATCATAGATAATAGCCTTTGTACCATCTGAGGTGTACTTTGGCAAATGATCCATATTGGCTACCCATCTTGCTCTACCTGGTACAGTTGGATCTTCTTCCAGTCGCATTGGCGTATTCTCTCGTACAAGTTTAGGATTTGCTGGATCTGTGCGATCATAGACATCCACATATGGCACTGGAAGGTTGCTAAGATCTGACGCTGGATAGCGATCAAGACCATGCCAATTTAAGACAACATTTAAATTGATCTCATCCTGTGTATTGACAATATCTCCTGCATATTGATTACTGGTATCTTCGGTGAGTAAAATCTGACCTGAATTGAGTGCTGTATAGCCTTGCATCAATCTCTCTCTCGCATAGTACACAATTTTCGTATGACCATCACTTGCATACTCATTGAGACCTGAAATCGTCAGGTTATAGCTATTTGCTGCACTTAAAACAATTCCTGTTGTATTTACTCCTGTCTGTGTATATGGCATCGGATTTCCACTGTTGTTTGTATCCGCAAGGATGTCGACAACTACTGGAGGCGTGTCGTTTGCCGAACCAGAATAAATCTCTGGTGCCATATTCCAAATCTTAGCAATTCGAATATCCTTTGTCTTACGTACATTATCAATGCTTGCACTCTTATGCTCATCATCAATAGTAATGACACTACTACTGTTTGAAGCATAACCATCTAATTGTGTATTTTCTCTCAACGCATATTGGACTTCTGTCACACCATCCGCCTTATACTTTTCAAGATTAGTAAACACATCCTTAAAGTTTTGTGCTGGATTTGCATTGTAACTTAATGTCTTTGTGCCCAGAGAAATTGGATGAGCAACATCGGTAATGTCCAAAAGTTCTACTTCAATACTTGGTGCTTCTGATGTATCCACACCCGTCCAATTCTTTTGTACAGCGACTTCTTGCTTACGCCTTGTGTTCGTTGCTGCAATATTTACTGTACCAAATGGTGCATCTGGCAACACTGGTGTGTCGTCAAATGTAGACTGCATTGCAAAGGTATAACCCGGCAAAGCATTGACCTCTCTTGCCTCATAGAGAATTCTCGTTGTTCCATCACTCTTATACTTTGGCAAATCCGTAAGGTCTGCAGCAAATCCATTATTTGCATCTAAAGTCACTGTCTTTCCTGCAACATCTACCTTATGATTTGCATCTGTTGCATCAACTAGTTGCATCGTCACTGCTGGTGCATCTGCTGCGTTCACTCCTACCCAAGACTTTGTTATATGAATATCTACTGTCTTATAGGTGTTTGTAATCGTTGCCGTCTTGTGACTTGCATCCACATCTGTCACCGCCGATACATTGACCTCATACTCTGGAAGTGGGCTAACTTCCTTCACTTCATAGTGAATCTCCGTCACACCATCATCTTTGTACTTTGGCAAGTTTGTAAAGACATCCGTAAAGTTTTGCGCTGTATTGGCATTGTAGCTCAAAAGCTTTGTTCCAAGTGAAATTGGTGAAGTTGGATTTGTAACATCCCAAAGCTCCACATTGACACTTGGAGCTGTACTATCTGCCACTCCAACCCACTGTTTATTCACCTTTACTTCTTGGGTAACCCTTGTATTTGTTGCCACAATGCTCACAGTTCCATCTGGTGATGTCACTGTTGGTGCATCACTATTGGTTGTCGCCACACTAAAGGTATAGCCTGGCATTGTATTCACTTCTACAACCGAATACTCAATTCTTGTCGTTCCATCGGCCTTAAACTTTGGAAGATCATTAAACTCTGCTGTAAAGTTATTGGTGTGATCCAATGTTGCCACCAATCCAGTAAGAGTGATTGGATTGGTTGGATCTGTATTATCAATCAATTGCATTTGAACACTTGGTGCATCATTTACATTGACACCTGACCAATTCTTTTGCACGGTCACATCCACACTTTGCTGTGTATTGTGAATAGCAAAATGAAGATTGTCAACCCCTGCTATTCCACTTGGCGAAGTAGTTCTTGTCACCTGTGGTGTGTAACCTGGAATGGCCACCTCCTCCACACCATAGTTGTAATCTGTAGTTCCATCAATACTTGTCACTGGTAGACGCACAAAAGTATGTGCCCAACCATTTGTTGCAGAAAGTGTCTCTGGAACCGCTGGATGATTTGCCTGTGTTGGGTCGGCATTTATTCTCGAGCCATTTCTTGTCAAGTAGACATTGGCCTGACTTTGTATTGCTCCCTGCCAAGTCTTTGTCACACTCACTTCTCTTGTCTTTGGTGTCTCATCAATCACACCATGCCAAATCGTCACATTAGAGAGCAATGGCGTTGTCTGTGTTGGATCATCAATCACTTCACCATTGGCATTTCGAATTGAAATTGGTGTTGTGCCATTGAATGGATCTGTCTTCTGTGTCGTCGTATAGCCATTGATTGGGCTGTGCTGTACAACATCATAGATAATTGCCTTCGTTCCGTCGGCTGTATACTTTGGAAGACGAGTCATATCCGCAGTCCAGCGCACTCTACCTGGCACTGTTGTGTCTTCCACAAGTTGCATCGGCGTATTGGCACGCACAAGTTTTGGATTGGCTGGATCAGTTCGATCGTACACATCCACGGTTGGCACCGGAAGATTTGTCAGCTCAGAAGTTGGATAAATATCCAAATCATGCCAATTCAACACAACATCAAGATCAATGACATCCTGTGTATTGACAATATCACCTGCAAGTACTCCCTGTGCATCTTCAATGAGCATCAGTCGTCCTGTTCCATCGGCAATGGATGTTGCTGTCGGATCAGTTGGACCTGTATAACCTTGAAGTGCATGCTCTCTGACATAGTACTTAATTTTTGTCACTCCATCATCAGTATACGCATTGAGGCCTGTCAATGTCATGCGATATTGATTAGCACGATTGAGCACAATACCACTTGTTTGAATGCCTGTCTGTGTATATGGTGTTGGATTAACTACGCCATCATCAGTTGTATCTGCCAAAATATCGACCGTCACTGGCGGCGTATTGGTAGAAGATCCTGCATAAATTTCTGGAGCCATATCCCAAGTTTTTGCAATTGCAATTTGCTTTAAAACTCTGACATTTGTAATCTCTGCACTCTTATGTGTCGCATCATCTGTACGCACGGCACTAATGCTTGTCTGATAACCATTGGTTTGATTATTTTCCTTGACAGCATATTGAACTTCCGTCACACCATCCGCCTTATATTTGTCTAAGTTGGAGAATGTATCTGTAAAACTAAGTGCTGGATTTGCATTATAGCTCAATGTCTTTGTTCCCAAAGAAATTGGATTTGCTGTATCAGTGACATCCATAAGTTCAACAACTACACTAGGAGCACTTGTTGGATTGACACCTGTCCAGTTCTTTGTCACCTTCACTTCTTGCTTTACTCTGCTATTGTTTGCTGTCACCGTGACGCTACCATATGGTGCTGTCGCTGTCGGTGAAGCTGAATTCACTGTATTGACACTAAATTGATATCCCGCAAGTTGTGGAGTCTCCTTTACACTGTATTGAATCTCCACTGCTGCACCCGCTACCAACTTATATTTTGGAAGATCGCTAAAATCTCCTGCAAAGTGATTTGCATTGTTGAGCGTTAGACTCTTTCCTACCACATCCACTGGTGCATTTGGATCTGTGACATCGACAAGCTGCAATGTCACTTCAGGAGCATCCGTAAGTGCTACATCTGTCCATGTCTTATCCACATGAACATCCACTGTCTTGTAGGTATTGGTAATCGTCGCCTCTTTATGTGTCGCATCAACGGTGTTGACTACACCAATTTGTGTATCATATTCTGGAAGATTTGTATTCTCCCTAACCGCATACTTGACCTCAGTCACACCATCAGCCTTGTACTTGTCAAGATTATCAAATACTGCACTAAAGCTATCTGATGGATTTGCACTGTAGCTCAATGTCTTTGTTCCCAAAGAAATTGGACTAGCTGCATTGGTCACATCCATAAGCTCAACCACAACACTTGGTGCATTTGCTGGATCTACACCAACCCAGTTCTTTGTCACTTTCACTTCCTGCTTTAGTCTGGTATTTGTCGCATGAATTACAGCTGTACCAAATGGTGCATCTGTCTGTGCAGCATCAGAATAAGTCGTAGAAGTACTAAATTGATAACCTGGCATACTTGGCTCTTGCACAGCATATTGAATGCGTGTTGTGCCATCTGACTTAAACTTCGGCAAATCATTCAAAACTGCTGTAAAGTGATTTGCACTGTTCAGTGTCGCTGTTACCCCACTTACTGCAACTGGTGCGGTTGGGTTTGTCACATCCATCAATTGTAAAGTCACCGCTGGTGCATCACTTTCTGCCACACCCACCCAATTTCTTCACCGTAATGTCTATGGTCTTAAATGTGTTGGTCACATCAAAGACAATATTGCTCGGCAAAGCTGAATTAGTATTGGCCACGAAACTACTGTGGATACTTTGTTCATAATTGACAATGTTTTCTTCCTCAATATTGTAAGTGTAATCTCCACTGCCATCAATTTTGCTCACTGGCATTCCACTAAATGTGTGTGTCCAATGATTTGCTGCATTTAATGTCACAGCTTGTGGTGTTGATCCTGGCTGTGTCGCATCACCATTGATTCTTACACCCTCTCTAGTCAGATAAACCTGTGCACTATTTCCTGGCGTACCTTCCCAGTGCTTATTCACTGTAATATCTCTTGTCTTTGGTGTATTGACAATGTCGGCATGCCAATGCGTCACCGTGGCCAGTGCAGGTGTTGTCTGTGCTCGATTGGTGATGACATTTCCACTTGCATCACGAATATTGAGTACCGTTCCGCTTCGATCTTGAGGATCTGTGTTTTCGGTTGTCGTATAACCATTGTATCGCTCCCTCTGCACTACATTGTAGACAATCGCTGTCTGACCATCAGCTGTGTACTTTGGAAGATCGCTCATACTTGCCGTCCATCTCGAACGATCGGTATGTGTCAAGTCCTCTTGGAGAGTCATTGGCACATTTTCACGCACAAGTTTTGGATTTGTTGGATCGGTCATATCATACACATCTACATGAGGAACTGGTAAATTTGTGCGTTCTGCTGGGGTATATAAATTCATACCATTCCAAATGACAGTTGCATCCAAATCAATTCGTTCTCTCTTGTTAATGAATGTTCCCGAAAGTACACCAGAAACATCGCTAAGTGCAATTAGTCCCTGTCCATCAGTTCCACTAGCCACCGAAGTATTTACTGGTGCAGTATAACCTTGCACTGGAACTTCCTTCGCATAGTATTGAATCTTTGTCTGTCCATCCGCAGTATACTCACTCAAACCATTGATGATTGTTCGATATTGATTTGTTCCATCCAAAACAATGCCACTCGTTTGAACTCCTGTCTGAGTATACGGTGTCGGATTGACCACACCATCATTGGTTGTATCTGCATAGATGTCAACACGAACAGCTGGTGTATTGGCATTTGATCCACTAAAACTCTCCTCTGGCTGATCCCATTGCTTCTTAATGTCAATATTTTTTGTCTTTCTTGCATTGGTAATCTCTACACTAAAGTGAGTTGCATTGGATGCATCCTGCTCCATTGTACCAACATTGACATCATAGCCATCAAGTGTTGTATTTTCCTTTACTGTATAGGTAATCTCAGTAATTCCATCTGGCTTATACTTTGGCAGATTTGCATAAGTATACGTAAAGCTCGACGAAGGATCTGTCGTATTATAGGACAATGTCTGACGACCTACAGATACCGGAGTATAACCTGGAGTTTCATCCATCAATTCCACCTCAACATTTGGTGCCTGACTGAGGTCAACTCCTGTCCACTTTTTCTTTACTGTAATGGACTTTTGCTCCATTGTATTGGTCACATCAAAACTTAAGTTATTGGCAATGTTCGCATTTGTGCTGTAATTTGCAAATGCTGCATCGTCCAATGTTGTCGTATTGGTGTAACCTGCTCTGGTCTGTCCATCGGCAAACTCCTCACGAACTACATATTGAATCTTCCTTGCCACAACTTTTGCACTCTGTGGATCTGTCGCTGCAAGTAGCGGATTTGTTTCTACACTGTAGGCATAACTTGGCACATTCGTAAAGATGGCCTGATAAGAACCATCACTTTGCAAAGTCACTGGCTGTGTAAAGAGTGGTGTCGTCATATTTTGACTATCATATAGCTTCAACACAACACTTGGTGCTCGGCTTGGATCTACACCAACCCAATTCTTTTGTGAATCGAATTTCTTGACGCTTAATGGCTTCATTTGTGATCTTAAATACATTGGAATTTGCAGTTCTTTGTGCCACATCTTCCACAACAGAACTATGAAATCCTGTAGTATCACTCAATTCTACAACAGAATAATTTACCACCTGACCGCCAATTCGGCTCTCAAGACCAGTAAAGTTTGCAGTCCAATTGTTGCTTGCATCCAAATTCTGTCGGCGAATCTCCGTTGGTGCATTGCTGCCCACCTTTTGCATCAAAGCTACCACAACTCGGCTGTTTAAAAGAGGAGTTGTGCTACCATCAGCCCATTGCCACTTCTTCGATACCATTACATTCTTTTTGCTATCATCTTTTGCCACATTCTGGATGTGGAATCCATTGGTAATGTCGCCACCAATTAAGACATTGTAATCATTGCCAATCTGGCTATTGACTACGGAGGTAACCGTACCATCCGCTGCCGTTACACTGACTTCTCGAACCTCATAGGTATACTCTCGTCCACTGTCATTGGCCAGTGGTACATCCTTAAATGTCAGCTCTGGCACACTGCCATCTGTTGCTGTTTGTAAAGTTACACTGCCATCTGCTGCCGTCGTTGCTGGCGTTGTTCCAATCAAAACATTGCCTGTTACTGGTGTAAATGAAGTTTCATTGCTGGCTTTGTGCATCAATTTCACTTGTACACTGGCCTCTGAACCTCCCGTCCAGGTCTTTGTCACCTTGATATCCTTCACCTTTGTGTTATAGACAATATAACTGAGGTTAAGGTTTTGCTGGGTGATACTAAATTGTTTGTCTCGAGCAGTAACTAAAGGCTCCCGATAACCTGTCGGTGCGGTAATCTCTCGCACAGTGTAATCACCAAGTGGTAAATTGCCAAAGAAAGCAAAACCATCTGCTCCCGATTCCACTTCCTTGATATATCCCGAGGAATCCGCTGCAATTGCACCATGTCCAGAATACAATCTAAACTTTGCACCACCAAGTGGTCTTCTTGTCAACGAATCGTATTTAGAGACCAAAATACTTCCCACATACTTTTTGTTGTTCATATAGATGGAAATTGTTCCATCAAATCCCGGTCTTGTTGCCTCAGTTGCAATTCGAAAGGTCTTTGGAGATAACATTCTTTCATATCCTGAAAGGGCAGTCTTCTCAAAAATGGAATATTCCTTATCCTGATCAAATGGATAGTTTAAATTCAACTTTCCACTTGCATCGCTGACAATATCGGTATTTCCATTGATTGGAATGGCACTTCCTACTTTGACACCATTATTGGTTTCATAGAGTTCAAATACAACTCCAGCCAATGGCTTATATACTGTAGCCAGACCATCGCCTGTAGAGCGAAGCTTATATCCTGCATGGGCATTGACATAGCTTTGGGCCTGTGCTGTCGGAACATTGATATATCCTTCCAGATCTTCTCCCTTGATGGCATCAACCTTTACTGATTTGTTAGAAACATCCTGTGTATGTGTATACACAATATCATTTCCTGACAAATTATATCTCGCATCTGTAGACGCATTGGCTGGTGCTGTGCTTGGAATTGTCACATTAAAGGCAATCGGTGTTGTGGAAAGATAAAATCCTCCCGGTGCTGCGACCTCTTTTACCTGATAACTTCCTGGCTCTAGTTGGTCAAATACCGCCTGTGCTCTTGCTCCATTTTGCAATGTCGTAGAGACCTGTCCAGTGGAAGTAATCGAAGCCACACTTCCATCCGCCGCATAAGTTACCTTAAATAGCTCAAACTTTGCTCCCACAAGTGCTCTTGCCTGATCATCTGTCTTATTGACGACAATCTTTCCCTTAATATTTTTTGGCATATTCGGGAAATTCAATGCACTTTGCATAAACACATTGCCATTATCTGGATTTAATAGCTTACCTGTTGGCGAAAGTTTAAACTTATAGGAATTGGTATTGTGCTGATACAAATTGACTTGAGGGCTGGCTTGAGTGGCCTCCTCAGTAACAGTGTAGACAACATTTGGCTTTAAATTACCTAAAATAACCTCACCATTTGCATCTGTATTTCCTGTATATACAGAATGACCACTTTCATCAGTCACCTTAAAGCGATAACCTGCAATCTTTTCCTTTTGGAAATCTGTCAACTTATCCCACTGACTTGGATCTAAATCATTTGCATTTTTGTGATGACTTTTCTAAATGGCACCTGCATCTTTTCATTGGTAAATTCAACGCTCAAGCTTGTATTGCTTGCATCGACAGTGACATTCTTTGTCGATACATCGGTAAAGCGAAGATTTGCAGAACTTGCAATCTCCTTTACGCTGTAATTTCCCTCTGGAAGATGATTGACTGTCACCGTTCCATCTGTGCCAGTCGATACATTCATATTGACATCCGTATTCGAATACGCTCCGCCTGTAGTTCCCTTAATATTAAAGCTGACAAATGGAAGATTGACACTTGGATCAACCGTCCTTTTCACAATCTTTAATGAGCCTTCCACTGGCTTAGTATTCATAAATGGACGAAGTGTCATGGAATCTGGCAATGTATCCTCAAAATTGTTGTCCGCCTTTAAATACTGTGTCAAATTGACTAAAATCGTATTGCCGGACCTCATATAGCCATCTGGAGCAGTAACCTCCCGAATTACCACACTGTGGCGAACATCGAGATCTTTGACTGTAACGACACCATTGCTATCTGAAGTTGCATAGTATAACGCATTGCTTGTCATATCTCGGACTTCAAAGGTCGCACCTTCTAGTGGCTGTGCCTGATTGTCTGGTGTTGTCTTTCCCACTCGACCATACTTTTTAAAGTGCAATGTTCCCTTTTGTATCGCCATAATGTTTTGAACATTATTGACCTCTCTAAAGTGTTCCGGTGTTGTTGCACCTGTTGCATAGTAGCGAAGAGAGAAAGAATCCACAGCCTTTTTGTCAACCAATGTGTCATTGACACCACTTAATCTTGGTGCCTTCATTGGCACTTCGATTTGCAGTTTCTGACCGTATGGAAGAATAAAGTTTCGATCCAATTTGACCTTCATCGCCTTTGTATTGGATGCTGGCGTTGAAGACCACCGACTCAAATTGTCTGCCAAAGTGTCCACGGTATCACCAATTAAAAGTGTATCTGCTCCACTATTGGTATTGAGATAACTCAATGTGTACTTTGATGGATCAAGCGTCGTCTCCACCCCATTGGCATCCGTGGTATACACACGAATATCTGACAGACGACTAGTGTCAAATGTATTGCTAAAATCACTATTTCTAGGTCCTGATTTACTCTGTTGCACATCATTTTGACCTGGGAAGATATTGACAAGCTCTACGCCGCCGTAATTTCCCGATCCTGAATTTCTGTCCAACTGAGACACCGTCATTCGATAATCAAATGGCTCTTCTGACTCTGTAAAAATAGAATTCGTCCACATATAATCGGTTCTTCTTCGAATTTCCAATTTTCCTGAAAGTGCCGAAGCCTTCTTTACTTTAATAGGAACTTCTGCATAGCCCCAATCCTGTGTGTCCGTCTGTCCATTTGGCTTTGTGCGACGCACATTGCCATTGAGCTCTACATTTTCTTGTGGGTCCCAGTGCATATAGGCCCTGTTAACTAATTTCCGCCAGAGAATCCCCAAGTACTTTGGACTTAATATGTGCCACTGGATAGTAGTAATTCGTATATTGCTTCAAATCCAAGCGATCTGCATAAAAACGAATTGCACGGCGAGTTACTGCTGTGCCATCTTCAATGGTCTGATAGCGACCAATGACTTCCATATGACCACCTGCACGAACAAATTGGGGATCAAGCTGAATATCACTTTCATTGAGTTCCAATCCATCTGGTAAGACATCATAGATTTCAAAGTTTTTCAACACATCGGTCAAAGGCGTATTGTATACTCCGCCAACTTCGCTCTGTAAGCTAATATGGTAGTATCCCGTCTGACCACCAAGAGCGGTATCTCCACTAGAGTAATCGGGATAACTCTCGTAGGACAGAGGTACAGTTCGATCTTGTAATCCCTTGACCAAGCTAATCTTTGAAAGGAATGGCTGAATATAGACAGACGCATCCTCCTTTCCAACCAAGTTTGCATCAAACCCTGCAAACTCTGGATCGGTTACCTTTGCTCTCGTCAAGCGATCCGTGCCCTTTGCATAGGTATTGGCAATAAAGTAGGCATGGTTTTTAAATAATCTGGTCTTCCTCCAGACAATAACTTTGTCGAAGGATCCTTAACACCAGCCCACACCTTTGCCACAATGGTAGTATCCAGTGGTGCTGTGTCCGTCTCCACAATGGAAATCTTGATATAATCTACATCATTCCTTGGAATATCCACCCCCGTACCTGTACTAATTGGAACTTCCTGATCCAAAATTACACGGTCACTGGTCGGATTGACAATACTGCCCAATTTCTTATAGGCCGTAATTCTTGCGTGACGATTACCCGCAGCTGTCGCTGACTGTGTAAACTCAATTCTCTTATAATAGAGTCTATCATCCAAGTCATAGTCAATCATCGACACATTTTTGACATCCATCGTCTGATTGGTCGCCGCAAAGTAAGTTTCGTAAGAAATATCCTTTGTTCGATCGTCCGGTGTGTCATAGATTGTGGTCAAATTTCCTATAAGGCGAGGTGAACCAGCAGCAAGTTTTTCATAGATATACTCTCTACCCGTCCAAGTTCGAAAACTCCCAATTGGATAAATGGTAATGTCATCGCTCGCAGCATACTGCATAGTCGGTGTATCTGGATTGATAGGATCATCTTGGTCTGTGACGGACAAATCCACTTTTTCATACACCGGCTTATCTGTCTGGATATTCGGGAAAGTAAACTTCAACGATGGCATCTCATTAAAGTTGAGTGATCTTGCTGTCGTCTGATTCAATTCCTTTGTATACACCAAAGTCACACCATCGGATTGCAATTCCCATCCTGAATTAAGTGCAGGATCAAAGACTGCACGCTTTGTAGATGTTGTGTTTGTCGCAGGATCATAGGCCGTATATGTTGGAACCTCCTGCTTCAATGAATAACTCTTTATTGGTTGAGAAACTGGTGACATAAATAACGGTAACTAACCACTGTTGGGTCAGAAACATATTTTACTCCCGATGATGAAAGGGATACTGTACCAAAATGTCTCGGTCCATCAATGTCCATTCCTCGATTCGTATAATTGTAATCTGGAGACAGTGGCTCAGCATACAATCTAATTCTTGGCTTTTCAATCTTTGCCGTTGTCGTCAAAGTTGTACCTTGTGCTACCGTCTTTAGCTCTCCATTGATGGTATTTTGTAACACAATATTAAAATGGGCCTGTGCTCCATCTGAACTTCACCTGTCTTGTAGTAGAAGTTAATCGGAACATCGTTGACTGCACTCAATGTTGTGGCATTCTTTAGAGAAATCTCCACGCCATTTGGCAAGAGTCGCACTCCACTTGGATTGTATAAAGTCGCTGTCGCTGCATCATTGGCTACAACTGTCTTTGTCGCATCAATGTATGGAGAATCAAAAGTAATGATCAACTTTGCATTTTGCAATGGAATATTATTGCTTCCAATCTTATTCAATGAAAATACGGTTGGAATAATTGGCAATAGATTACCCGAAGCCTGATAAGTCTCTTCCTTCTTCTTTGGTGAAGAAGAATTTTTCTGTAAATCAAAATCAAGCTTTAATGATGGGTCAACATTCATCTCCAATTTCTTGTAGATAAATGTGATTTCTCGGTCTGTTCTTGAACCATCTGGCTCAAATGGAACATTGATATCACTTCTTCCTGCCACATTGCTTCCTGTCGTATCTGTTGAACTAACCAGTGCATAGCCTGGAATCAATTTTGCAGAATACTTTCTTGATGTTGCAAAATTTCCTGCAGCATCTCTTGGCTCCATCTCCTCATAGATGTACTCTCTGTAATCAGGAACACTTGGCTTTCCTGATGTTCCATCAAAACTTTCATTCGTTCCCTCAATGCGATAATTGACCTTAATAGTACCTGGATTAATTACCGCTTTTCTGACTTTAGCATTTCCAATCCTGTTGATGGTCTCTGTATATCCTTTTGGATTACTTCGATTCAATGTTCCATCTGCATTGACTGGATTTGTAAAGACAAGAGCTCCCGGACGAGGATATGTTCCCTGACCAGATGGAGTATAGGCATTAAAGGTGCTGTTTGAAAGTGCTGTATTGCCACCCCGAACGGTTGTGCCCGATGGAATTACCCACTCGATAGTGTTTCGAAGATCACTAAATACAAACTCATTTGAGCCTTGCATCTGTGTCAATCCCGGAATATCCAATCTCTTGACTGGATTGTTCTGAAATGCACCACCTGCAATCGTTGTCAAAGCTGGAAATTGCGAACTATCGACACTACTCAAGCTATTGTTAAGGAATCCATTTTGTCCAATACTGGTCAAATTTGGTGCATTGACTGAAGTAATGGTATTATTTGTAAATGCACTCTCTGGTACACTAGTCAACAGTGGAAGATTCAGATTTCCTGATAATCCTGCAGAATAAAAGGCCATCCTTCCAATGCTTGTGACATGCGAAAAATCAAAGTTTTGTAACTTTGTTGCACCTGCATTTGAAATATTGTTTGAAAAAGCCCGGTCTCCAATCGTTGTCAAGGCAGGCATAATCACACTGCTCAAAGGATTGCTATTAAAGCCCTCTCGTTCTATTTCGACAACCGCATCTGCACGTACACTAGAAATGTTCTCATTGTTGAACGCATTTGCTCCCACTTTCTTTGCACGATTTGGGATCACAAGATTTCGTCCATTGTTGAGCAATTTCATCTTACCTCTAGATGTCAGTCCTGTGACCCTTGAAGGATCTGCTGCATCCCAAGTAAAATCATTTTCATCAAAATCGCCACTGACATCTTCCACAGGATCGACAATATAATTTCCTTACTACTTAGTCCTGTTGTGCCATTGGTATGAACCACAATATTTCCACCATAGGCAGATAGACCCGGGTTTCTCGCTGTTGACGAGGTAATGGTTCTAGGCCATTCTGGCGTATAGAAGATATCTGTTCCCAGAGACTGTGCCACATCAAAGTGAACCTCTTTGATATAATTCATACCAAAGTCTCGAATGCCCTCCGCACGAATTAGACTTGGCAAATTTAACTCCTGTAATTTATTGTTATAGAAATTATATCCGCTCTCTAAGACCTGCAAATTTGGTGCATTCAAAGTTTCTATTGTTCCACTATTGTAAAACGCAGTTCCTCGAACAATGGTTGCACTTGGCAAATCGAGGTTGACAATCCTGTTCCCCTCAAAGGCAGCCCTTCCAATGTCCTGTAAATCGGGTGCTACCAATGTAGTCAAACCACCATTTGTTGTCGATTGATTTGAAAATGCACTACTTCTAACCGCAGTTACTCCTGTGATATCGACAGAACGAATCTCATTTTGCAAAAAGGCATTGCTCTCAATCGTAGTCACTAGAGGCATCTGCTCACTAACTTTGACATAAGTCAGCTTCGCATTTTGAAATGTACTTGGTGGAATGGTTGTCAATTTAGGAAAATAAAATCCCTGCGGATAGCTTGGGTCACTACCCACCTTGGAAAGACTAAATGCCGCATTTTCAAGTGTGGTCAAATTAGGGGCATTGACTGAAGTAAGTCCTGTCTCATAAAATCCCTGACCTCTAATGGTTTCCACATTACTAAAGTCAAACTCTCTCAACTTTCTTGCACGGAAATGCTGTCCTTCCTATGGTCTTTACATTTGGTAAACTGACCTTCGTCACTCCATTGTTTCCATTTCCGTCACTAAAGGCATCACCTGCAATACTTTCAATATTGCCTGCATAATCAGTCACAGTAAAGTCTTGTGTCAGCTTTTTAAAAGCCAAACTTCCACTTGGCACAACTCCTGCACCAATTTCTGTGATGGTATCACCTGTTGTCGGATTAATGTGAGGAAGAATAAGGTCATGATTTCCTGAGTTGTACTTTGCCACACCCTGTGGAGAAAGCCCCTGTACAACACCTCGTCCACCACCGACACCTGGATCACCGCCATAGACAAAATCACCGAGTACCCAGCCGTTTCCGAGTGGAAAATCTTTCATATTCGTTCCCATTAAGACATCCACCTTTAGGCGCTTTTCCTCGCCCGTTGTCGGATTTCTCAATATATATTCCACCGGAATGGTTGTTCCCGCTGCTGCGGTTTTAATTGTCGCAATTACCGATGGGTCTGCAAACTCAACACTTGAACTTAAGTCTGCATTGTTTGCATCTGTTGCCTTAATAAAGCTCAACAGAGTTGCTTTTACATCATCATCTGTTGGTGTTGTTGTAAAAGGTGCAATATTCGGCTGCACTGCCGTGTTTCTTGTCAAGAAAATAGACTCTGGTAACTTTGTGTACTTGACTTCAATGGTATAGTCATCACTATCTGGTGTAAAAGTTACCTCTCCGTTTGGATTGGCCGTAGCATCTGGAGTGTAATTTGGAATTGCCTGACCTGTATAGGTCTGTAACATATCCCTTACATAGATATCACCATTATTGGTTAAATCTGGCTCAATCACTATATCTGGAGCAATTTTCTCGCCCGTTGTGCTGTCCTTGTGGACAACAGTCAAACGAATCGGATTCATTACATAACCGTATCCGCCACCAACGACATCCTTCTGGGGAACACCGACTGGTAGAGGATTCACTGTAGTTGTCACACGCACATAGCGGTGATTATAACCAAATGCTCCCGGCTCCACTACCTGCAAAGTATTTGGAAAATCTACACTCGTTAAGTTATTATTTCGGAATGCATCCGCATAAATTCCCTCAATTGCTGATCCAAGATTTAAGCTTGTCAAATCATTATCGGCAAATGCTCTCTCTCCCACATCTTTGACTTGATTTAAGTCCAAGGTGGTCAATGCATTGTCTCGAAAAGCATCTGTTCCAATTTCCTCCACACTATTTGGCAAAGTTAAACTAGAAATTTGATTTCCTGAAAAGGCATTGTCTCCAATTAACTTAACATTGCTTCCCAAAGTAAGCGCAGTTAAATTTACATGTGCAAAAGAATCTTCACCGATCTCTACAACATTGAGTGTATGACCATTCACTGTAACTGTATCTGGGATGGTTACGGTGGTGTCTGTCACTCCATCCTTAAATCCCCAAATCACTGCGCCGTCTGTTGTTTCCTGTACAAGAAAATTTCCTGATTCCACCAATTGACCCGCTGCTGGTCTGGTGTGAAAAGTTACATTGGGTATGGCCATCAAGGACATACTCAACATTGTGGCCATTGCCATATTATTCTCTAATTCACCCTCTTCAGTTGAAGGTTGCAGCGGTAAAGTCTGAGTTTGTACCTCCTCTCCTCCCAATTCTGTCGTTGGTGCTGTGGCATTTGAAGCTGTAGCTACCCCTGTCTCTGCGTACGCAAAGGCTGGCCCACCCCAAAGTGCCGAAAAGTCTGTACTTGTAAGTATCATACAGACCACCAGTATCATCGCCACAATACGCTTTACTATACTGCGCATTGTATTCTTATTCTTTGCTTCGATCACTCTAAAAACTCCTTTTTTTTCTAACTGCGTCCTACTTATGTGTAAGAGTTTTCTAAGTGAAGCAATCTGGGATCCTTTAATGAAATATCTGGGTTCTTCCATCAAGTTGTCTGCATCACGAAGATTCATGCCATTTTACACTATGTATACAGGCAACTCAAAAAGATATTATAGGACGATTGTATTATATCACAAAAAAAATCTGTAATCTATATTGCCATAAAAAAAATGAGTACAAAGAATAAATTTTGTTTCTTTGTACTCATAAAAAACTAATAATTGTTCCTATTTTATTACAAAATTAATAATTCTTCCTGGAACATAAATTTCCTTGACAATATGGCCCTCAAGCTTTCCCGCTTCCTCAAGTGCCTTCTTTCCTGCAACGAGTGCCTCATCCTTTGCAATCTCTGCTGGAACACTTACGGTCACCTTGGTCTTTCCATTGACCTGAACAGGAATTTCAATCTCATCGTCCTTCATGGCCTCTTCGTCAAACTCTGGCCACTGTGCATGGAACACACTGCCCTTTTCTTTGACAGCCTCCCACAACTCCTCGCCAATATGAGGTGCAAATGGAGCAATCAAGATAATAAATGTCTTTAAAGTATCTAAATCAACTCCACCCGTCTTCTTTGCAAGATCAATCAATTTATTGTTATACTCCATAAATCCTGCGATCACGGTGTTTAAACTAAAGGACTGGAAGCGATATTCAATATCTGCAACTAGGCGATGGCGAAGTTTCATCATTTCTGGTGTCACTTCGATATGCTTATCCTTTGAATCCATCACCAAATTATAGAATCTTCCAAGAAATCTTGACACGCCCTCAATTCCTCTGTCATCCCACTCTGCATCAAGCTCTGGTGGTCCAACAAAGAGTTCATACATTCTCAAGGCATCACAACCATAATCTCTCACTAAATCATCTGGAGAAACCACATTTCCTTTTGATTTGCTCATCTTAATACCATTTTTACCATTAATCATTCCCTGATTAAACAGCTTAATAAATGGCTCTTCAAAGTCAATGACACCGATATCGTGCAAGAATTTTGTATAAAATCTTGAATACAGTAGATGTAACACCGCATGCTCAACGCCACCGATATACATATCCACTGGAAGATACTTATCTGCTTTTTCCCTAGATACCAATTCCTTGTCATTGTGAACATCAACATAGCGAAGGAAATACCAGCTCGATCCTGCCCATTGTGGCATTGTGTTTGTCTCTCGTTTTGCTGGGGCACCACAGCAAGGACAGGTCGTGTTGACCCACTCATCAATCGCAGCTAATGGTGATTCTCCTGTTCCTGTTGGCTGATAGGATTCTACATCAGGAAGAAGAAGTGGCAACTGATCTTCTGGAACAGGAACATTTCCACAATTTGGACAGTGAATAATTGGAATTGGCTCTCCCCAGTATCTCTGACGTGAGAATACCCAATCTCTTAACTTGTAATTTGTGGTCTTTTTTCCAAATCCCATCTTTTCAATAATTGCTGGTGCCTCTTTTTTGAGCACTGCCGATTCCATTCCATTCCATTCGCCAGAATTAATCACCGTACCTGCTGCATCGGTATATGGCTCTTGCATATTTTCAATCTCTTTTCCGTCCTTGGCAATCACTTGAACAATTGGAAGATCAAATTTCTTCGCAAATGCAAAGTCTCTATCGTCATGGGCAGGTACACACATAATTGCTCCTGTGCCATAGTCAGCCAATACATAGTCCGAAAGCCAAATTGGTGTCTTTTTGCCATTTAATGGATTGATGGCATAACTTCCTGTAAATACACCTGTCTTTTCCTTAGCCTGCATGCGATCGACATTGGACTTCATTGAAGCGTCCAATATGTATTTTTCCACTGCCTCTTGATTATCCTCTGTGGCCAGGTACTTTGCCAATGCGTGCTCTGGAGAAAGTACCATAAAAGTTGCTCCATAGAGAGTATCTGGTCTTGTGGTGTAAACCTTAATCTTGTCCTCTCTTCCATCCACTGCAAAGTCAACTTCTGCTCCATAGGACTTTCCAATCCAATCAGCCTGCATCTTCTTTACCTTTTCTGGCCAATCCAAGGTATCCAAATCATCAAGAAGACGATCGGCATACTCTGTAATCTTTAACATCCACTGACGAAGATTTTTCTTTGTCACTGGAGTACCGCAGCGCTCACACGCACCATTGACTACTTCCTCATTGGCTAGACCTGTCTTACAAGATGGACACCAGTTAATTGGAAATTCCTTTTCATAAGCAAGCCCTTTCTTAAACATCTGAACAAAAATCCACTGTGTCCACTTATAGAACTTTGGATCGGTTGTGTTGACTTCCATATCCCAATCATATACCGCAGCAATCTCATTGATCTGTCTCTTAATATTGGCAATATTGGACGCCGTTGACTTTGCTGGATGTGTCCCCATCTTAATTGCATAGTTTTCTGCAGGAAGTCCAAAGGCATCCCAGCCCATTGGGTGAATAACATAATGCCCCTTCAAGATCTGATATCTACTCCATACATCTGAAATAACATATCCTCTCCAATGTCCCACATGCAAACCTGTTCCCGAAGGATAAGGGAACATATCAAGACAATAATATTTTGGCTTCTTTCCATCATTTACATTGATTGGATGCTCCTGCCAATTCTTTCTCCATTTTTTTTCTACGGCACTGTGATTATATTGTGTGGCCATTTGCATTCCTCCCATTCTTTTGATAAACAAAAAGATCTTGCACCTATTGTAGATGCAAGATCCATTTGCGTATTTCCTTAGGTGTTTAACTAAGAAAATATAGCACGAAATTAGTAGGTATGTCAATAAGGCGCATCACATTGTCTGCACAACTCCATCAACTGTCCATTCTCCATTTTCATTGACTGTACAACTGTTTGCTTGAGTACTTTTCATCAAAAATCCCTGAAAGCCATCAGATTTTGGATAGAAATAATAACATTTTTTCACTCCATTATCTTCAATCCACTGCCAGCCAGTTGCCATGCTTCCCAAAATCATTTCATTGGTGGAATTGAAATAATAGAGGTTGCCATTTGCTTCCTTATGCCAGCCAGTTGCCATACTGCCAAGCGTCCCATCGGTATTCTTGTTTAAATAATACCAAGTTCCATCCGTATCTTTATACCAGCCAACCATCATGCCTCCATATTGGTCAAACCGATACCAGCCATACTTATCCTTTTTCTGCAAAGCGTAAGGGTTATAGAGCCTAGCCCATTTATTCCTTAGCACTTCCCCTGTGGAGGAAATAAATCTCCACTTTCCATCGACTTGTTCCCATCTTCCTTCGTCAGTCACCCGCTCATCCTGTGCATCGCTATCTTTTCCAACTGTTTCGTCTTTTCATTACAGCTGCGGTTTCTTTCTTTGATTGACTCTTTGGTGACTCTTGCTTACTTTCGGCCACCTGTGTTTGATCAATATCAAAAAAATGCACCTCATAGACAAGATCTTTTTCGGCCTTGCCACTTGGATCCTTTAGCCCGCGCACGCTCACTTGATAGCTGTTTCCAGCCTCTGTAGAAACAGACGGATCAAAGATAATTGCATTGCTTCTACCATAACTTCCCTCGCTCTGATAGTCATATTGCAATTTCTTTTTTTCTGATTTATCCAAAATGGTAACATTTTCGCCATTCATATCCTTCACTTCCACGGTGATATCTTCTGAATCGCCATACTTAGCTGGATTTAGTTGTATCGACCATTTCCCCGAAAAATATTTACTTGGCATATTGACTGCAGGCCATGCAATATAGTCTGCATCATAACTTTGGTTTTGATTATAGCCATCAAAACTATACATCAAAGTATATCCCTTAGCTCTTCCAAAACCTGTGTACTTCATATCAGGATCCAAAATCCACCTTCGATTTCCAAGTTTTGTCATCTTACTTGTATTGCCATCCTTCATCCAACCACTCATCACGGCATCTGCACCGACTTTATAGCCTGCTGCAATGTTGGATCTCTTTAAACCTTGAATCGCTTGATAGTAAAATGCTGCACTCATATTATCCGGTCTTGCCGGGTAATGCGAAAGTGTCCCTGCAGCAGAAAGCAACTCTGCTCCTGCCTGTGCCTTCTTTGTGTAATCCTTTGCCAAACTCACCTCATCTAAACCTGCAACATAGCGAGTAAAATTTAATGCATTTAGCATATTTTTTTGTGATTCTTCAGAAAGCACCCCTTCGATTCCAGCCCCTGCATCTGGAGCCACTTCCCATACATCCTCTCTTTCAAGATCAAATGTATGTTCCATATAATAACTTTTGATTTCCTGTTGACTGTGACTTGCAACAGGATTTGAGTTTGCTACTTCGGCAACGGCACCCAAACTTGATACACTCATACCCACAATCAAAACGACTGTAAGTATTAAGCAATGAATTGCTTCTCTAATGTATTTATCCACGATTACCCCCTTGAAATAAAACTAATGCAGCAAAATATTGATTCTTGGGGAATCGTCTTTATTGTAAATAGTTCTGTGAAACAATCAAAGAACATTTAAGCAACGAACTCAAAATATTTTTGAAGAAATCACCAGAACTATCCACTGACAAAGTATGGACTTTCACAGATTGGCAATGGCCGTCAGGCAACAACGCAACTTACTGAAAGACTTGTCGTCTGAAAGAATACTTTACAAGACCATTCTGTTTTTCTTCAATATTTTTCTTTGCTACACCGCTAATAATCATAGCAGTAGCAAATTGCACCGTCAAGAATAATTCTCAATTTTTTGAGATTATTCAGCTACCTCTCTTATCTGCACAATACCATCGACAACCCATTCTCCATTCTCATTGACGCTGTATCCATCAATATTTGTATTGGTCAATAACCTTCCCTTTGTGCCATCAGAAACTGGGTTGAAATAGTAACACTTTTCTATATTGCCCGAGCGAATCCATTGCCAACCAATGAGCATAACACCAAGATTATTATCGGATACTGGGTTTAAATAATACCAATTTTCATCTTGATCGAATATCCAACCTGTTAGCATCGTTCCATCCTTTCCAAAGCGAAACCATCCCTTGGTTCCAGAGAAAGAATTATATAAATACGACCAGGTGTCCTTTAAAATTTGCCCATTTTCAGCATCATGTGTCCAACGACCATTCGTAAATTGCCAAACAAAAGATTTTTCTGGCTTCATATTGAGCCCAGAAATCACCTTTGTTGTTGCCAAGGCATGAGTCGAAGTTGGATATTTGATATGATTCATTGTTGACTTCTTTAGCTGGGTATTTGAAGTATTTTGTGTTGCGGTGCTTGTCATATCAAAGAAATGAACTGTATAAACTAGTTTCTCACTTTCCATCAAGGTATTCGCATCGAGCAATCCCTTAATGCTGACCTCATAAGTATCTCCTTCCTTCATTGATACATTTGGGCGAAAAACAATGGCATCTCCATAGGAGGATGCTTCATCATAAGTCACCATAGATGTCGGAAGAATCTGTGTCTGTCCTGTCGATACATTTTTCATTGTGATCGTAACATTGCCATGTCGAAATACATTTCGATTCAGTTGTACAGACCAAACTTTTGGTGCCAAATTCACTGGCATATTCTGTGCTGGCCAGGTCACGAAATTATTGTCCATTTGCAATGTCAAATACTTTGAATTGGGTGTTGCCATCCAAGGAAGTGTAGTTCCTTCCCCGTAATTAAAATACATTGCGCTGTAAACAGCGCCTTTTGTGCTCTTTCCCGCACTTCCTAATCCAATTTCTGTCATATTTGGGTGCAATGCCCATCTTCGATGCCCCAGTGAATTGACATTGTCATCATCAACCCACAATTTCACTGCCTTTGCAATCGAATGGGGTGCCCCCACCGCAATATTGGATTTTGCTGTTGCCGCCTTTGCCTCTTGAAAAAAAGTCTCACTCATCCCATTAGGTTGATTATAATTTCCATGAGAAAGTGTATCTGTCGCCATCATTAACGCCGATGCTTTTTGTGCCAAATCCGTATACTCTGGCAATACTTTTGCTTCCCTTACGCCTGCAATATAGCGATAATAATTGACTTCATTTAGTGCATTTTGTACTGTGCTCTCGCTCAGCTTTCCAGCAACATCTCTAGTGCCATCAGGAGCAATGTCGTATGCATCTTCCATATCAATATTGTATGGATGTGCACTTAAATATGCCTGAATTTCTTCTTTTGAATGTCTTTGAACATTGCTTGAAATATCGGCATAAATCAGTGTAGGTCTTCCCAATAAGAATGAACCTACAAGCACTCCCATCACAAAAATTGATGAGAGTGCCATTTTCAATTTGTTTCCCATCATGTCTCAGCGACTTTACCCACTCCTGATCCTAAAAAGATCTATGGGGTTGAGCCGCCTCCTCCTTTCAAAAACTATGGTAGAGTATCGTGCTCTTACACCGGATTGGGTATAACTTATTGTTTTGTCATCAACTACAAATGGCCTAACGCTACTGTGAGATCCTGATAAGATCTCTGGCAGTTACAAGTCATCACCTAAAAGGTCGGCCGCTGACACATTAAGAATAACACATCTTTTTTCTATGGTCTATTCCTCTTTTTCTAACTTTGAAGCTCTTGCTTGAATCTCTCTCTTTTGTACATCTCCTGGTGCCTGTTCATAGCGTGCAAATTCATATGAAAACTCACCAAGACCTCCCGTAATCGAGCGAAGACTTGTGCTATAGCCAAACAATTCAGACATTGGAATATCTGCACGAATATTTTGCTTTTTATTGGCCACAGATTCCATTCCAAGCACTCTCGCCCTTCTCCTATTTAAATCTCCCATGACATCACCCGTAAACTTGTCTGGCACAACTACACTGAGCTCTGCCACAGGCTCCAACAACATTGGATTTGCCCTCAAAAATCCATCCTTAAAGGCAATACTTGCTGCCATTTTAAATGCCAATTCTGAAGAATCAACTGGGTGATAGGAACCATCGAGCAAGGTCGCCTTGATGCCCACCACTGGATATCCAGCCAATGGTCCACTCAGACAACTTTCTGCAATTCCCTTTTCTACTGCAGGGAAATAGTTCTTTGGCACTGCTCCACCAAATACAGTCTCCTCAAATACATATGGTTGATCTAAATTATGTGATGGCTCAAAGCTCATCTTAACATCACCAAATTGGCCATGTCCTCCTGACTGTTTTTTATATCTTCCCGCTGCCTCAACCTTATTGCGAATGGTCTCTCTAAAGGCAAATTTAGGCTTAGAAAGGGCGATCTCCACTTTATATCTTGACTTTAACTTGCTGGCCACAATCTCCAATTGCTGATCTCCAATGCCATACAAAAGAGATTGTCGATTTTCTGCATCTACAACAGCCCTTAATGTCTTATCCTCTTCCATCAATTTGGCAAGACCTGATGCTAACTTATCCTCATCTCCTTTATTGACCGCCTTATATCTCATGTAGGTATATGGCACAGAAATCTTTGGTCTATGATAGAGAATTGGAGCTACACGAAGAGCCAGAGTATCCCCTGTCTCTGTCACTGTAAGCTTTGCCATGGCACCAATGTCCCCAGCCCTTAACTCTTTAACTTCAATGGCCTCCTTACCTCGAAGAACATAGATTTCCGCTCTTTTCCTCTGTTTCTTTGGCCACATTGTAGATGGTACTGTCAGGGCGAAGCGTTCCTGTGCAAACCTTTACTAGAGAATATTTTCCAATAAATGGATCCGCAATCGTCTTAAATACACGCATCGAAAGCTGTGCATCTGCATTATATTTTGTCTCAATTCTCTCTCCTGTGTTGACATCCACACCATCACAAACATTGTGGTCTGGTGATGGGAAATACTTGTCAATGGCCATAAGTAATGCCTTAAATCCTTGACAATTCACGCCCGATCCCATCATAACTGGAAAAATTGAACAATCAGAAACATTCTCTCTAAGGGCAGTAGAAATCTCCTCATCACTAAAGTTATCCCCTGACAAATATCTCTCCATATAGTCTTCGCTTGTCTCAGCCACAGCTTCCATCAAAGACTCCCTAGCGATTTTTAAATGATTTTCTACATAGTCGGGAATGTCACAACTTTCATAGTCAGAGAGGTTGGTAAATCTTCTTCCCTCCATCTTTACGACATTGACAAATCCGACAAATTTGCCGTTTTCACGAATTGGCAAATGAAATGGTGCAATTTTTCTTCCAAACTTGGTGTTGAGCTTAATCAATAGCTCTCGATAACTGGCCTTATCATCATCCATATTGGTGACAAATAAAATTCTTGGCAATTTATATTTTTCACAAATCTCCCAAGCTCGCTCTGTTCCCACTTCAATTCCAGCCTTACAATTAATGACAATAACGGCTGCATCGGCTGCACTCACAGCTTCTTCCACTTCACCCACAAAGTCAAAATATCCTGGCGTGTCAAGTAAGTTGACCTTGACCATTCCACTTTCGCCCTCATATTCGACAGGAATAATTGAAGTTGCAATTGAAAATCCTCTCTTTATTTCTTCTTTATCATAATCACTGATAGTATTTCCATCGGAAATTTTGCCCATCTTGGAAATTGCTCCGGTTACATATGCCATTGCCTCAGCAACGGTTGACTTTCCAGCACCACCATGTCCCAAAATCACAACGTTTCTCAATTGCTGCGTTCCATAAACATTCATAGTAAATCCTCCTCTAAAAGTGATGACTATATTTTACTAAATTTTCCCCTTTTTTTCAATATATTTATTTATTTTATACAATTTTTTTGACGATTATTGTGCTCAAATTACATTTTGTCGTGGAAATTGTCAAGCTGCTCCATATTTCACATTTCGCAGATTCTATGTTATAATGGTCTGATAAAATAAAAAAGGAGCTTACAACTGTGAAGAAATATACTTTTGGCTTCATCGGCTTTGGTCTAATTGGAGGCTCCATTGCCAAAGCACTAAAAAAGAAATTGCCCGACTGTACCATCTATGCCTATATGAGAAGTCATATTAAATTAGAAATGGCCAAGGAGGATGGCATTGTCGATGTCATTCTCGATGACATTGATACATCGTTCTCCCACTGTGATCTTATCTTTTTATGTACTCCCGTGGAATATAATGCTCAGTACCTCGAAAAATTAAAACCGATTATCCATTCCAAATGCATAATCACAGATGTCGGCAGTACAAAATCATCCATCCATGAGAGTGTCAAGCTCCTTGGACTAGAAAAAAACTTTATTGGTGGACATCCTATGGCTGGTTCAGAAAAGACAGGCTACGAAAATTCCGACGAACTCCTTCTTGAAAATGCCTACTATATTTTGACGCCAACAAAAAAGACAAGTAAAAAAGACTTAGATACTCTCACTGCACTCACCAAACTGATGGGGGCCATTCCCTTTGTTATGGATTGTGCTGAACATGACAAGACCGTCGCAACAATCAGCCATCTTCCCCACTTAGTTGCTGCTGCGCTGGTCAATCTAGTCAAGGAAACGGATAATTCCAATGGAGTAATGAAACAACTTGCTGCAGGGGGATTCAAAGATATTACACGAATTGCTTCTTCCTCTCCGATTATGTGGGAACAAATTTGTGAGACCAATCGTGAGGCTATTCTCAAAGTCCTTGACATTTATTTGGATTCCTTAAAAAAAATCCGAGATGGTATTAAAAATAATATCCCATCCACAGTCTATCAGCTCTTTGAAGAATCTCGCAGCTATCGAAACTCCATCAGCGATAATGTCCGAGGACTCATCAGTGCTCAGTACAGTTTTTCTGTTCAAGTGGCTGACCGGCCAGGATCCATTTCTATTATTTCTGCCATCCTTGCTGCTAATTCCATCAGCATTAAAAACATTGGCATTAATCACAATCGTGAACTTGGAGAGGGTGCACTTCGCATTGCCTTCTATGGCGTGGAAGACTGCCATATGGCAGTAAAACTACTAAAATCTTATCACTACAATATCATTGAAAGAGGTTAATTATGTATAATACCAATCCTTTACATGGAGAGTTGATGATTCCAGGAGATAAGTCGATCTCCCATCGCAGTGTCATGTTTGCTTCTCTTGCCAAGGGAACATCCCATATCAAAGGCTTTTTACCCGGTGCAGATTGTCTTTCCACCATCCATTGTTTTCGACAAATGGGCATTGAAATCTACCAAGAAGAAAGTATGGTCACCGTCACAGGTCAAGGTATGCGAGGATTAAAAAAGCCAAAGTCCATTCTTGATTGTGGAAATAGTGGGACAACCACAAGACTCATCAGCGGAATCTTGGCAGGTCAAAACTTTACTTCTACCCTCACTGGAGATGAATCCATTCAAAAGCGTCCAATGAAGCGCATTATACTTCCACTTACTCAAATGGGGGCAAGCATTGCCAGTCTCCGTGACAATGGCTGTGCACCACTTCAAATTACAGGTCGCCCATTACATGGCATTACTTATCACTCACCAGTAGCCAGTGCACAGGTAAAGTCGGCCATCCTTCTTGCTGGTCTCTATGCTGAGGGAAAAACCTACGTTATCGAGCCCTCTGTTTCAAGAAACCACACAGAAATTATGCTCAAAGCATTTGGAGCCGATGTTTCTTGTCACGACACCACAGCAAGTGTCCACCACACAGATGAGCTATTCGCAAGCAATATTGAGGTTCCTGGAGATATTTCCTCAGCAGCTTACTTTATTGTTGCGGCACTAATGATTCCAAATTCTGACATTATTCTTCACAATGTCGGCATCAATCCAACAAGAGATGGGCTCCTTCGTGCCATTGAAATGATGGGCGGAAAGATTGAGATTCTATCCATAAAGAATGAAGACACAGAAGCAATTGCTGACCTTCACATAAAATCTCAAAATTTACATGGAGCAACTTTTGGTGGTGATATCATTCCTACAATGATTGATGAAATTCCAGCCCTTGCAGCTTTAGCTTGTTTTGCTGAAGGTGAAACTATAATTAAGGATGCTGAAGAACTGAAGGTAAAGGAATCCAATCGCATCAAAGTGATGGTTGAAGAACTTTCTAAAATGGGTGCCCAAATTGAGGAAACGGAGGACGGTATGATTATTCACGGAAAACATTCTCTTCATTCTGCACAAATTGATTCTCATAAGGATCACCGCATTGCTATGACTTTTAGCATACTCTCAAGAGCCATTGGCCAGGATTTACCAATCATTGACAAGGATTGCGTAAAGATTTCTTATCCAAACTTTTATGAACACCTACATTCTCTCTCCTCCTAGAGAGAATAGAACAAAAAAGATGAGCGCAAAAATGATTTTTCATTTCTTACGCTCATCTTTTATTTAGACTGTCTTACTCTTAATAGCTGCTCTCTTTCGAAGCGTTGGATCAAGAATCTTCTTGCGAATGCGAAGACTGGTTGGTGTCACCTCTAAGAGTTCATCTGTATCAATAAACTCAAGAGATTCTTCAAGACTCATAATCTTTGGTGTGGTCAAGCGAAGAGCTTCATCTGCACTTGAAGATCTTGTATTGGTCAACTTCTTCGTCTTGCATACATTGATCTCTACATCTTCAGCCTTTCCATTCTTACCAATAACCATACCCGCATATACCTTCTCACCTGCACCAATAAAGAGTGTTCCTCTCTCCTGTGCATTGAAAAGACCATAAGTAATGGACTCTCCACTTTCAAAGGCAATCAAGGAACCTGTCTTTCTATAGAACATATCTCCTTTATATGGACCGTAATCATCAAATTCTGTATTGAGAATACCATTTCCCTTCGTATCCGTCATAAATTCGCCACGATATCCAATCAAACCTCTGGAAGGAATATTAAATTCCAATCTTGTATGCCCATTGTGCATTGGGCTCATCCCTCTCAACTCGCCCTTTCTTCCTGTCAACTTTTGAATAACTGCACCTGAAAACTCATCAGGAACATCAATATAGGCATTCTCCATTGGCTCAAGCTTCTTGCCATTCTCATCATAGTGATAGATAACCTCAGCCTTACTTACTGCAAACTCAAATCCCTCTCTGCGCATATTCTCAATTAACACAGAAAGATGTAGCTCTCCTCGACCAGATACCTTAAAGCAATCCGCAGACTCTGTCTCCTCCACACGAAGAGATACATCCGTATTTAATTCTTTAAAAAGTCTATCTCTTAAATGTCTTGAAGTAATAAACTTTCCTTCCTGACCAGCAAGAGGAGAATCATTGACCATAAAGTTCATCGAAATCGTTGGCTCGGAAATCTTTTGAAATGGAATAGACTCTGGGTTTTCTGGTGAAGTCAAAGTATCTCCAATATGAATATCAGGAATACCAGAAATTGCCACAATGGCACCGATACCAGCTTCCTGCACCTCAATGCGATTTAAGCCTTCATATTCATACAATCGGCCAATTTTTACTCTCTTTAACTTATCTGGTTCGTGGTGGTTCACCAGTGCGAGGTCTTGATTTACTCGAATAACACCATTGTCCACCTTTCCAACTCCAATTCTTCCCACATACTCATTAAAGTCAATGGTCGAAATTAACACCTGTGGTGCTGCATCTGGATCGCCCTGTGGCGCTGGGATATGGCGAATAATCGTTTCAAACAATGGGATCATATCCTCATTGGTATCAGCCAAATCATATCTTCCCCAGCCCGATCTTGCACTGGCAAAAATAAATGGACAATCGAGCTGACGCTCATTGGCATCTAAATCCATCAAGAGCTCCAAAATCTCATCTACAACTTCATCTGGTCTTGCCTCTGGGCGATCACATTTATTGATACAGCAAACAACATCAAGATCAAGCTCTAAGGCCTTTCTCAATACAAACTTTGTCTGTGGCATTGCTCCCTCATAGGCATCGACAACCAAAACAACACCATTGACCATCTTTAAAACACGCTCTACTTCCCCACCAAAATCCGCATGTCCTGGGGTATCAATAATATTGATCTTTACCCCACCATAACTTACTGCTGTATTTTGAAAGAATGGTGATTCCTCTTTCTCTTTCAATGTCATTGGAATCCATCACTCGCTCTACAACTTCTTGATTCTCTCGAAATACACCACTTTGGCGCAACAACTGATCGACAAGGGTTGTCTTGCCGTGATCAACATGGGCAATAATGGCAATATTTCTAATATCTTCTCTCTTTGTCAACATAATTAACTCTACTTCCTATGATATATTCTAGTGTGCGACTTAACAGTATAGCAGTATAGCACCGAAATATCCTAAATTCAACCTTTTCTTCACAAAAAGGCACAACCGAATTGCTCGGCTGTGCCCTAAAATTTATTTATCGCTTAATACTGTATTACTGGAAATCAAATACATCCATCCACTTCTTCAAAAACTCTGCCTCTTCCTCTACGCCCTTTGACAATTGTGCAGCAGCTACGATGGATAACCAAATCTGTACATTCTTCTTCTCAATTCCACTCTTTTCAGAGAACAAATCAAGATACTTATCAGCCAAGGCTTGGTCTTTAAGTGCAAAGATCAAATAAGTCATCGCTGCATCTGCAGAAGCATTTCCCTTTGTCGTGTGTGACCAGTCAACCACATACGCCTTGTTGTTCTTTGTGATAATCACATTGCTTGGGTTGAAATCTCCATGACAAATCTTATTGTGGCTCTTCATACCATCAAGTCTTGTCAAAATCTCATACTTGGTGTTGTCTCCAATGTCAGTCATGCCCTCAATCATTCTTCTGTACTTTGCCTTCAAATCGGTCAAAAGTAGGCAATTCTTCTGATGAATAGACAATTGCAAATCTACAAAAGTATTCAAATACTCATCCATCTTCTCTGGATGTGCCTGCATCAACTCCTCAAGCGTCTGTCCCTCAATCCTCTCCAAAGTGATGGCATGTCTGTCGCCAAGCTCGCCTACAGAAATTACCTTTGCAGCTGGAACTCCGCACTCTTCCATGCGGGCTGTGTTGACTGCCTCAGCAAAGATATTTCCTTTATTGTGACCTTTTTCAAATACCTTAACTACGGTGTTGCCATTTCGATAAACCGTCTTATTCTTTCTACTTACAATGATCTCTTCAAAGTCCATAGTTTTCTTCCTACTTTCTATTATCTTCCGTAATATGCATCTAAGTACAGTTCCTTGATCTCACGAACAAGTGGATATCTTGGGTTGGCAGCAGTACACTGATCGTTAAATGCCTGCTCGCACATATCATCCAATGTATCTAAGAAGTACTTCTCATCTACATTGTACTCCTTAATTGTCTTCTTTACACCAATAATATCCTTTAATTCCTCGATCTTCTTCAAGAAATTCTCAAAGATTTCGTCATCATTCTTTCCTGTCACACCACAATACTTCGCACACTCAACATAGCGCTCCTTTGTATGTGGATATGTATACTGTGGGAATGTTCCCATCTTTGTTGGCACTGGATCTGCATTGTAGCGCATAACTCTTGTCAAGATTACCGCATTGGCAAGTCCATGTGGAATGTGGTGGAAAGCACCTAATTTATGAGCCATAGAGTGGTTCACACCAAGGAATGCATTGGCAAAGGCCATACCTGCAAGGCAAGATGCCTCAGACATTCTCTCTCTTGCAATTGGATCATTCGCACCGTTTTCATATGCAGATGGCAAATACTCAAACACAAGCTTCATTGCCTTGAGTGCAATACCATCGGTATAGCTTGATGCCATCATTGATACATAGGCCTCCAAAGCATGAGTGAGTACATCAATACCTGATGCAGCAGTCAATCCCTTTGGCTGAGTCATCATGTTGTCAGCATCAACAATTGCCATATTTGGCATCAATTGATAATCTGTAATTGGCCACTTTACACCTGTCTCTGCATCTGTAATGATGGCAAATGGTGTAACCTCTGAACCAGTTCCTGAAGATGTTGGGATAGCAACAAAGTAAGCCTTCTGACCCATTGTTGGGAATGTATAGATTCTCTTGCGAATATCCATAAAGTCCATAGCCATATCTTCAAAGTTTGCCTCTGGATGCTCATACATTACCCACATAATCTTTCCTGCATCCATTGCAGAACCACCACCAAGAGCGATGATGACATCTGGCTCAAATGCTCTCATGGCCTCAACACCTTTTCTTGCACTCTGCAATGTTGGGTCTGGTGCAATCTCATAGAAGCAAGTATATACAATGCCCATCTTGTCTAACTTATCTGTGATTGGCTTTGTATTTCCATTCTTGTAGAGGAAGGAATCTGTAACAATAAATGCTTTCTTCTTGTGCATTACTGTGCCAAGCTCATCAAGAGCAGTCTCCATGCTACCTTTCTTAAAGTATACCTTCTCTGGAACTCTAAACCAAAGCATATTCTCTCTCCTCTCTGCTACTGTCTTGATGTTAAAAGATGCTTTACACCCACATTCTCAGATACGGAGTTTCCGCCCCATGAACCACAGCCAAGTGTAAGTGATGGAGTGAGCTTAAAGTTATAAAGATCACCAATACCACCTTGCGATGCTGGCGTATTGATTAAGATACGACAAGTCTTCATTGCCTCAGCATGCTTGTGCATCTTTTCTGTCTCTGTTGTAGAAACATAGAGAGAAGATGTATGACCATAACCACCATCTGCTACTAATTTTGCTGCCTTTTGAAGAGCTTCATCAAAATCCTTTGCTCTATACATTGCAAGTACAGGGGAAAGCTTCTCGTGTGCAAACTCCTCACTGATATCTACAGAAGTCACCTCACCAATTAAGATCTTTGTTGCTTCTGGAACATTGACTCCAGCAAGTTTTGCAATGGTGTGTGCACTCTGACCTACAATCTTTGCATTGAGGGCACCATTGATTAAGATCGTCTTTCTCACCTTATCAAGCTCGTCCTTCTTTAAGAAGTAACATCCTCTTGCAAGAAATTCCTTCTTTGCCTGATCATATACCTTGTCAAGTACAGTCACTGACTGCTCAGAAGCACAAATCATACCGTTATCAAATGTCTTTGAATGAATAATGGAGTTTACGGCCAATACAACATCTGCTGTATCATCAATAATTACTGGGGTATTACCTGCACCAACACCAAGAGCTGGCTTTCCTGATGAATATGCTGCATGAACCATTCCAGGACCACCTGTAGCCAAGATAATATCTGCATCGCGCATAACCTCATTGGTCAACTCAATGCTTGGTACATCAATCCAAGAAATAATTCCCTCTGGTGCTCCAGCCTTAACCGCTGCATCTAAAACAACCTTTGCTGCTGCAATTGTACAAGCCTTTGCTCTTGGGTGTGGGCTAATAATAATTGCATTTCTTGTCTTTAAGCAAACCAATGTCTTAAAGATTGCTGTAGATGTTGGGTTTGTGGTAGGGATAACCGCTGCGACAATACCAATTGGCTCAGCAATCTTCTTCAAGCCTGCTGCCTTGTCCTCCTCGACAACACCTACCGTCTTTGTGTCTTTGTATGCGTTGTAGATGTACTCTGAAGCGAAATGGTTTTTGATAACCTTATCCTCCATGACACCCATTCCTGTCTCTTCAACAGCCAACTTTGCCAATGGGATTCTTGCCTTATCGGCAGCCATTGCAGCCGCATAAAAAATTGCGTCTACCTTTTCTTGTGAAAATGTTGCAAATTCTTTCTGCGCAGCGCGCATCTTCTTTAAGCTCTCTTGCAATTTTTCCACACTATCGATGATATCCTTACTCATTGTGCTTTCCTTCCTCTCGTAGCGTTATTTTTTTAACGCTTATATTCTAACACGCCTCAATGGGAATGTCAACAGTTTTTGTTATTTTTTTATCATCTTAATCTCATTGTCTACAACAATAAAGGAAATCCTCTCTTTTTCACGAGGTTCAATCTTTCCTGCACTCTCTTCCAAAATCTTCTTTGCAAAAGCAGTAAATGTCGATGTTTCCATTACAGTTAAAATATCAATCTTTTCTCCATAATTGATACTTGGACGCACAACTTGAAAAGTCTCAATCAAATAGTTAAACTTCCCATAGGAGTCATATTCTATCGTCCACTTGGCCAAAATACCATCATATACTGTACATATCGTTGCCTTCTCTAACCCAGCCAAAACCGCAGCTTGATAGGCACGAACCAGTCCCCCCGTTCCAAGTAGTACTCCTCCAAAATATCTCGTCACAACAACACAAATTCCTTGAATATTTCTCCCCATCAATACATCAAGCATTGGCTTTCCCGCCGTCTGTGATGGCTCTCCATCATCAGAAAAACGCAAAACTTTTCCATCTTTTGTGATATAAGCATAACAATTATGCCTCGCATCCCAATATTGTTTTCGAATTTTTTCAATGAATGTAATTGCGTCTTGTTCCTCATCAATTGGTACAATATGTGCAATAAAGCGTGATTTTTTCTCTACAATTTCTCCCTCACCGCCAATATAACAGATTTGATATTGTTCCATCTCTTCCCCTTATCTCTTTTTCTGTATAATCTAATAGTAGCACTTTTTTTTTCAATTTGATATAATAAAGTTGTTTTTAGCAGACAGTGTACTGTCATACTAGTTTGGAGGTAAAAAATGAACTATGGAAAAAAATCCACGGAACGAAAGCTAAAAAACGTCTCGTCAAGAAAGAAAAAATATGCCAATAAAGTCATGCTTACATTTGGAAAAACTGTCTTCTTATGTTTGCTCTTTATCACACTTCTCATTGGCAGTCTTGCCGTCGGTGTATTTAAGGGCATTATTGATAATGCACCTGATATTAATGTGGAGAGCATTGTCCCTATGGGCTTTGCAACGACGGTATACAATGCAAAAGGCGAACAGACGGATACGCTCGTTATGGCTGGCTCAAACCGTGAAGAAGCTACCTATGATGAATTGCCACAAAATTTAATTGATGCCTTTGTTTCTATTGAGGACTCCCGCTTTTGGCAACACAATGGCATTGATACAAGATCTATTATGCGTGCCATTGTCGGTGTGCTCAAGCACAATTCCTCTTCAGGTGGAGGATCCACTATCACACAGCAGCTCATTAAAAACAATGTCTTTAATGGTGGCCGTGAAAGAAGTTTTGGTGCAACTTTAGAGAGAAAAATCCAAGAATGGTACTTGGCCGTGCGTCTAGAAAAGACCATGGATAAAAAGCTCATTATCACCAATTATCTCAATACGATTAACCTCGGCAATAATACTTTGGGCGTAAAAGTTGCTGCACGAAGATACTTTGGAAAGGAAGTCAGTCAACTTACCCTTTCAGAATGTGCCGTGATTGCTGGAATTACGAAAAATCCAAGCCGCCTCAACCCAATTACTGGAAAAGAGGACAATGCAGAGCGAAGAATGACGATCTTGCAGAATATGTACACTCAAGGCTACATCACAAAGGAAGAAGAAGAAGATGCTCTAGCCGATGATGTCTATGCTCGCATACAAAATGTCAATTCTACAAATAAAGAGACAAACAACACCTATTCTTACTTCACAGATGAACTTGTCGAACAGGTGGTAGAAACTCTCGTAGAAAAGTTGGGTTACACAGAGACGCAGGCACATAATTTGTTGTATAGTGGCGGTTTGTCCATCTACACAACGCAAGATCCTGACTTACAAAAAATTGTAGATAAAGAGATCAACGATCCAAGCAACTATCCAATTGTAAAGTATTCTTTGGAATATCGTCTGTCCATTCGAGATACAGATGGAAATACGAAAAATTACTCTCAAGAACATATTAAGAAATGGCACAGTGACATTTTAAAAGATAACTTTGATGGACTCTATAATACAGAAGCAGAAGCTCAGGCTGATGTCAATAAGTACAAAGAATCGATTATCCAGAATGGTGATACGATCATTGGAGAGTCCCTAAAGACAGTACTTGAACCACAGACCAGCTTTGTCTTAATGGATCAACAAACTGGACAGGTAAAGGCCATCAGTGGTGGTCGTGGTGAAAAGACGGCGTCCTTGACCCTAAACCGAGCAACAAACACCACTCGCCAGCCTGGATCTACCTTCAAGGTACTCACTGCTTTTGGACCGGCCATTGATATGGGCAAGGCCACATTAGGTACTGTCTACTACGATGGTCCATATAAAGTTGGTGACAAAGAATTTACAAACTGGTATCAAAAAGAACAAGGTTACACTGGTTGGTCAAGCATTCGAGATGGTATTATCTATTCAATGAATATCGTTGCCGTCCGCTGCTTAGTTGAAACTGTCACTCCTCAAGTTGGTGTTGACTATGCAAAGAAATTTGGTATTACAACCTTAACTGATGGCGATGTCAACGCAGCAACTGCACTGGGTGGTATCACAAAGGGTGTTTCAAACCTTGAGTTGACCGCTGCATACGCAGCCATTGCCAATGGTGGTATTTACACAAAGCCCGTCTTCTTTACAAAGATTATTGACCACAACGGAAAAACACTTATTGACAATGAACCAGAGACACATAGAGTAATTAAAAATACCACAGCCTTTCTTTTGACCGACGCAATGAAGGACTCTATGGAAACACATCAAAAATTCACTCGACCAGGAATTTACATCAGCTCAACCAGTACACGTGCTCACTTGAGTAATATGTCCGCAGCTGGTAAGTCTGGTACAACCTCTGGAAACAATGATGTTTGGTTTGTTGGGTTTACACCTCATTACACTGGTGGTATTTGGGCTGGTTATGACGAAAATCAAAAACTAGACAGTGACGCCAATCAAACCGCCTTCCACAAAGACATTTGGAGAAAGATTATGACCAAGGTCAATCAAGGGCTTGATGATCCTGGATTTAAGGCTCCTGACAACATTGAAAGTGCAGTTATTTGTAGAAAATCTGGAAAGCTTCCTACTCCTGGTGTATGCGAGTACGATCCTCGTGGCGATGCAAGATACAAGGAATACTTTGCTAAGGGCACTGTTCCTACAGAAGATTGTGACAAGCATGTAAAATCCGGTCGAGGCGTTTCCATCCTCGTTCCAAGTGATGATCAGGGCAATACCGATGACTCCTACTATTCTGGTGGAAGTTATCGCTCGAGTTCAAAAACTCAAATAGTTTAAATTCGAAGAGTTCAAATTCAAGAAAGAGTTCAAAGAAAAACTCTTCTATAACCACCCCAACAACTGAGGCAACTACGCTGTCTCCAATTGTCAATACAGAAGCACCTACAACCAGCCGACATGGTTCTGGATTGAGAGATAATACCGAACGAATCAATTCTGGTCCTGGTACAAACCTAAATGACAATAGCGCTAACTCTGGTGAATCTGATCCAGTAATTACTAACGGTCCCGGTGGTGACGAATAAAACATAATGATAAGAGAAAAGGGGCTGTCGCCCAGATGATTCAATCATCTAAAGCGACAGCCCCAAATAAGGAATTTATATTTCTGTAAAATATCGGCATAGTCGTAACCATCGGCTATGCCGTTTTTAAGTTACTTTGGATATGCACTTCTCCTATGAAGTTTCTGATTCTTTCTGCATTTAGTTCCTTGATATCTGTGTAGGTCTTAATCAATCGCAGAAAACTGTCTGCATTGGAAGATTTCTCTCCGGCTGCATCAATGATATGTTCCGGCTACACCACACGCTTCATACTTACCACCGGAGGGTAGAAAAGTTCATAAAATTATGCTATAATTTTGCTATATTTTTGAAAGTAATAAAGGAGATGCGAATGATGCTTCCAGAAGAAATTAAAAAACTCAGAACACGTTGTTTTCTGACGCAGGAAGACTTTGCCAAGAAATTAGGCGTGACATTTTCCACTGTAAATCGTTGGGAACAAGGTAAATCCAAACCGAACCTTGTTGCGATGAAGAATATAAAAGCCTTTTGCGAGGAGAACGATATCCCATATGCAGATATTGAGAACGCATGGCTGGACTATAAAGTTGGAGGAAAAAAGAATGGTTGATACAAAGAAAGAACAGGAACGTGACGAACTCCACCGTGCAATATGGGCAATCGCAGATGAACTGCGTGGTGCTGTCGATGGTTGGGACTTTAAGAACTATGTACTCGGAACCATGTTCTATCGCTATATATCAGAAAATCTGACAAGTTATATTAATAATGGAGAAATCGAAGCCGGAAACACAGATTTCGACTTTGCTCAGATGTCGGATGAAGAGGCTGAAGAAGCAAGAGAAGGACTTGTAGAAGAAAAAGGATTCTTCATTCTTCCAAGTGAACTCTTCTCTAATATAAAGCAGAAAAGCAATGCAGATATGGAATGGGCTAAGGCTCATCTGAATGAAAAGTTAGAAGCTATATTCCGTCATATTGAGGAATCCTCAAAAGGCAGTGAGGCAGAAAGCGACTTTGCCGGACTGTTTGCCGATTTTGATGTCAACAGCAATAAGCTGGGTTCTACTGTTGCCAAGAGAAATGAGAAACTTGTAAAGCTTCTCAATGGTGTAGCTGATATGAACCTTGGTTCTGTACAAGACCATGATATCGATGCCTTTGGTGATGCTTATGAATATTTGATGACCATGTATGCATCTAATGCAGGTAAGTCCGGCGGTGAGTTCTTCACTCCTGCCGATGTGTCAGAACTTCTTACTCGCCTTGGTACTGTTGGAAAAACAGAAGTCAATAAGGTATACGACCCTGCCTGTGGCAGCGGTTCTCTATTATTGAAATCTCTGAAAATTCTTGGTAAGAAAGGTGTACGTAACGGTTTCTATGGACAGGAAATCAATATCACGACCTACAATCTTTGCCGTATTAATATGTTCCTGCATGATGTAGGATTTGATAAATTCGATGTTGCCTGTGAAGATACACTGACGTCTCCACAGCACTGGGATGATGAACCATTCGAACTGATTGTTTCAAATCCTCCTTATTCCATCAAATGGGCAGGCTCTGACGATGCAACTCTTATCAATGATCCGAGATTTGCTCCGGCTGGTGTACTTGCACCAAAGAGCAAGGCAGACCTTGCATTCATCATGCATAGCCTTTCTTGGCTTGCAAGTAATGGTACTGCTGCAATCGTATGTTTCCCCGGTATTATGTACCGTGGTGGAGCAGAAATGAAAATCCGTCAGTATTTGGTAGATAACAACTTTATCGACTGTGTTATTCAGCTTCCGAGCAATCTGTTCTTTGGAACATCTATCGCAACCTGCATTATGGTAATGAAGAAGAATAAGACAGATAACCGTACTCTCTTTATTGATGCAAGCAATGAATGTATTAAGGTCACAAACAACAATAAGCTGACTCCTGAGAACATCGATAGAATCGTTGATATTTTTACGAAGCGTGAGGAAGTAAAGCACATCGCACATCTTGCTTCTTATGAGGAAATAAAAGAAAATGATTTCAATCTTTCTGTATCTACATATGTAGAGACTGAGGATACAAGAGAGAAAATTGACATTGTAAAACTGAATGCAGAAATCAAAGAAATTGTTGCTCGTGAGCAGGTTCTTCGTGATGAGATTGACAGGATCATTGCAGAAATCGAGGTGTAATCAATGAAGAATTTGTTTATAGATAGTAATATTTGGTTGTCACTTTATCATTTTACAAACGATGACTTATCTCAATTTGAAAAATTGAGGAAAATGCTAGATGATGATATCAAGTTATGGATTCCTGTACAGGTTAGAGATGAAGTAGTTAGGAATAGAGAAGCAAAGCTTCAAGATACATTTAAGTCTTTTGTGTTTCCAGATATGAAGTATCCTGCTTTTTGTAAACAGTATCTGGAATATAAAACGATTAGTGAGCAATATATATCCTTAAAAAAGGATTTTGAATCATGGAAAAAACAGATTGATGAAGATGTTCGTGACGAAAGTCTGCCTGCTGATAGAACAATAAACTTATTCTTTGAGGCTGTTTCATTACTAAAGTGTGATTCTTTTATAGAAAGTGCATATTCAAGATATAAAGTTGGTAATCCGCCAGGCAAAGATAACAAATATGGCGATGCCATTAATTGGGAATGCTTGCTGGACAATATTCCAGAAGGTGAAGACCTATTTTTTATCAGCGCTGATAAGGATTACCGTTCTACATTGTTTAAAGATGAATTTCATCCGTTCTTAAGAAAAGAATGGGAATTGAGAAAAAAGTCAAAGATACATTTTTATACGGCATTAGTACCGTTTTTAAATGAGCATATCGAATCTATTAAATTAGATACCGAAAACAAGAAAATGAATTTAATACAGCAATTAAGTGAAAGTGGTAATTTTGTTACCACACATGGAATCATTAAAATGATGACCCGATATTCGGATTGGACTGATACACAAGTAGAAGAATTGTGTGAAATAGCAAATAAAAATTCACAAGTTCAATGGATATTAGGTGATCCTGATGTGTTGGATTTTTATTCTGATTTAATCGCTAACTATAACTTAAATAGCAATGAATACGGAAGTGTGAGTCAGCTAAAAGAAAACTTAGAAGCAATTACACATCTGATGAACTCTCATTCTCAAGAAGATTTTGAAGCTGATATGGCTGACACACTTGAAGAATACTATAAACACTAACGGAGGGACATAAATGAGCAGATTAGATGAATTGATTCAGGAATTATGTCCTGAAGGTGTTGAATATAAAAATGTAGGCGATCTGGCTAATATCTCCAGAGGACGTGTTATGTCTAAGGATTATATCGCAGAAAACGCTGGGGAGTATCCTGTATATTCATCTCAGACTGAAAACGATGGTGAGTTAGGGAAAATATCCACATATGATTTTGAAGGTGAGTATTTAACTTGGACAACTGACGGAGCAAATGCAGGTTCTGTATTCTATCGAAACGGGAAATTTAGTGTTACAAATGTCTGTGGATTAATTGATTGTAACAATGATGAAATTCTCACTCGATATATGTACCATTACCTTTCGAAGAATTCAAAATCCTATGTCAGTAGTGGAATGGGCAACCCTAAATTGATGAGTAACGTAATGGCGAGGATTAAGGTCGCCGTACCTCCGTTGGAGGTACAACGTGAAATAGTCCGTATATTGGACTCTTTCATGTTGCTTACAGCCGAGCTTACAGCCGAGCTTACAGCCGAGCTTACAGCTCGGAAGAGCCAGTATGAATTTTATAGAGATGAACTTCTTAAAGTTGATGGTTCTATAAAAACCGTTGCGTTAGAAGAAATTGCAGACATTGGAACTGGTAGCAGTAATACTAACGAGGGATTAGAAGAAGGTCTATATCCGTTTTACGTCCGTTCACAAGAACCCCTGCGTAAAAACGAATATGAATATGACGAAACTGCAATTATCACTGCCGGAGACGGTGTTGGTGTTGGTAAGGTATATCACTATGTTGAGGGTAAATATGCACTGCATCAGAGAGCATATAGAATTCATATAAACACACCGGAAGTACTTCCTAAGTACTACTTCCACTATATGAAGTCAACATTTTTGCCTTATATACAAAAAACGATGTTCCAAGGATCTGTTGCATCAATCAGAAGACCTATGCTAAATAAGTTTCCTGTGCCTGTGCCTTCTCTTGAAGTTCAGAAGAAAATCATTGATGTGCTTGAAAATTTTGAATCTATCTGTAATGACCTCAATATCGGTCTTCCAGCTGAGATTGAAGCACGTCAAAAACAATACGAATATTATCGTGATGCACTGTTGACATATGCTTCAACAGGCAAGATAATCGCTCAGACAGACAGACAGACAGACAGACAGACAGACAGACAGACAAGTATAATTAAGCTTATTCAGTTTGTCTATGGTTCTGTAAGAATTTCTTTGAAAAACATCAGTAAACATAGTAGTTCCGGATCTACTCCTAAGAAAGGAAATAGTGCTTACTATGAAGGGGGTACTATCCCTTGGTTAAGAACACAGGATGTTAGATTCAATGAGATTTATGATACAACTGCTTTTATTACAGAACTTGCGGTGAAAGAAACATCTGCTAAATGGATACCGGAGAATTGTGTTATTGTTGCCATTTCAGGAGCGTCTGCCGGAAGATGTGCGATAAACAAGATATCGCTTACCACCAATCAACACTGTCTGAATATTGAAATAGACCCTAATATGGCACTATATAAATATGTTTTCTACTGTGTGTGCAGTCAGCATGAAGAATTGCTTTCGAGAAAAGAGGGTGCTCGTGGTGATCTCAATGCATCAAGAATACTAAGTTTGGAAGTCCCGCTTCCATCTTTATCCGAACAGGAACGCATTGTAGGTATCCTCGATAGATTCGATACTCTCTGCAATGACTTAAGCATTGGCCTTCCTGCCGAGATTGAAGCAAGGCAGAAACAATACGAATACTACAGAGATAGACTGCTCAATTTTGAGCCGATAACAAAATAAATACGAAAGAGGTGATGTGTGTGCCTTATTTTAATATCGTAGCCGAAACAAATGAGAATACGGTTGTAACAGAATATGAACCTGTGAAGGTTCATGCTGACCAATATCAGAGTGAGGCTGCATTAGAGAAAGAATTTATCCGTATGCTTTGTGATCAAGGCTATGAATATCTTTCCATCCATACCGAAAAAGATTTGATTGCAAATCTTAGAACTAAGCTGGAGGAACTGAATAACTATAAGTTCTCAGATACCGAATGGCATCAGTTTTTCAATTCTGCTGTGGCAAATCCTAATGAGCATATCGTAGAAAAGACTCGCAAAATCCAAGAGGACAATGTGCAGGTCTTAAAGCGTGACGACGGCTCATCCAAGAATATCACTCTGATTGACAAGCAAAATATCCATAATAATCGTCTGCAGGTCATCAACCAGTATGTGATAGGAAAGGAAGATGGTGCAAGCTATGACAATCGATATGATGTAACTGTGCTTGTCAATGGTCTGCCACTCGTGCATATCGAGTTAAACGCAGAGGTGTTGCCATCCGTGAGGCTTTCAATCAGATAAACAGATATCAGCGTGACAGTTTCTGGGCAGGCTGTGGACTCTATGAGTATGTACAGATATTTGTTATTTCCAATGGAACAAACACAAAATACTACTCTAACAGCACACGCTTTAATGCCATCAAGGATTCAAATACATCTAAGGGCAAGAAAGGTAAAACAAGCAACAGCTTTGAATTTACTTCATTCTGGGCAGATGCCAATAACAGAGTGATTCCTGACTTGATTGATTTTACAAAGACCTTCTTTGCCAAGCATTCCATCCTAAATATCCTCACTAAGTACTGTATCTTTACTTCTGAGAATATGCTGATGGTCATGCGTCCATATCAGATTACAGCCACAGAGCGTATTATCAATCGTATTGAGATTGCAAATAATTATAAAAAATACGGTTCTATTGAAGGTGGCGGATACATTTGGCACACTACAGGTTCCGGTAAGACACTTACTTCCTTTAAGACTGCGAGACAGGCTTCTTATCTTCCTTTTATCGATAAGGTCTTGTTTGTAGTAGACCGTAAGGACTTGGACTACCAGACCATGAAGGAGTATGACCGATTTGAAAAAGGTGCTGCCAACAGCAATACCTCAACGGCTATATTAAAGAAACAGCTGGAGAATCCGAATGCTCGAATCATTATTACTACGATTCAAAAGCTTGCCACTTTCATCAAGAAGAATCCGGGGCATTATGTATATCAGAAACATGTGGTAATTATCTTTGATGAATGCCACAGAAGTCAGTTCGGTGATATGCACACTGCTATCGTAAAAAACTTTAAGAAATATCATTTGTTTGGCTTTACCGGTACGCCTATATTCTCTGTAAATGCAGGTCGTGCTAAGAACCCTGAGTTCTTTACCACAGCACAGACTTTCGGTGACCGGCTCCATACATATACTATTGTAGATGCTATCAACGATAAAAATGTACTTCCGTTCCGTGTAGATTACATCAAAACAATGGATGTGGATGAAGATATCGATGACGAGATGGTATGGGATATCAATAGAGAAAAGGCTATGATGGCTCCACAGAGAATCAGCCTTGTAACAAAGTATATCCTTGACCATTTTGATCAAAAAACCTATCGTGGCGATAAGACCTATGACTACAGCACTCTTATGAATGTTGCAGAGGTTGCTTCTGCCGACAGAGGTGCCGTGGAAGAAATTAAGAAAAAACAGCGTGTAAGCGGCTTTAACTCTATATTTGCCGTAGCCTCTGTGCCAATGGCAAAGTTGTACTATGAAGAATTCAAAAAGCAGATGTCAGCAGATCCTACCAAGAAATTGCGTATTGCGACTATCTTCAGTTATGGTGCTAATGAGGAAGAATCTGATGGTATCCTTGATGAGGAGAACTCTGAGGATACATCAGCACTGGATAAGCCTTCTCGTGATTTCTTGGAAGATGCCATAAAAGATTATAATGAAATGTTTCATACGAACTACGATACTTCAAGTGATAAGTTCCAAAATTATTATAAAGATGTATCCCTTCGTATGAAGAATAAGGAATTAGATTTGCTTATCGTAGTCAATATGTTCCTGACAGGCTTTGATGCTACGACACTGAACACGCTGTGGGTGGATAAGAACCTTAAGATGCATGGACTGATTCAGGCTTTTTCAAGAACAAACCGAATCCTTAACTCCATCAAGACATTCGGTAATATCGTCTGCTTTAGAAATCTGCAAAAGCGAGTCGATAGTGCTATATCCTTATTTGGAGATAAGAACGCCGGAGGTATTGTTCTACTGAATAGCTTAATGATTACTATTATGGCTATGAGTCTGTAGACGGAAAGCAAATGCCAGGTTATGCAGATATGATGGAGGAACTGAAAGAAAAGTTTCCACTGTCAGAACCACAGATTATTGGAGAACAGAATCAGAAAGATTTTATTTCTCTGTTCGGTGCAATTCTTCGTATGCGTAATCTGTTATCCTCATTTGATGAATTTATCGGCAAAGAACTTATTACAGAGCGTGACCTGCAGGATTATCTTGGTAGATACCAAGACCTTCGTGATGAGTGGAAACGCAGACGTGAACAAGGTGAAAGCACAGATATTATAGATGATATCGTCTTTGAGATAGAACTCATCAAACAGATAGAAATAAATATCGACTACATCCTTATGCTCGTGAAGAAGTATCATGATACGCACTGTGAGGATAAGGAAGTGCTTATTACCATCAATAAGGCTATTGATGCCAGTCCTGAACTCCGCAGCAAGAAATCACTCATTAAAACCTTTATTGCGGGAATCAATGAAGTGGTTGACATCATGGCTGAATGGCATGATTATGTTGTTGCCAAACGTGAAGAGGACTTGGAAAATATTATAAAAGAAGAAAAGTTAAAACCGGAAGAAACAAGAAAGTTCTTGGAGAACGCATTCCATGACGGAGAAATCAAGACTGCCGGAACGGACATTGATAAGCTGATGCCACCTGTCTCACGATTTGGTGGTGGCAAACGTGCAGAGAAGAAGCAAGGCGTTATCAGTAAGCTCAAAAATTTCTTTGAGAAGTATTTCGGTATTGGTGGCTCTTCATCATTCACAGAAGAACAGAAGCCATTTACTTATAACACCTTATCTGAACCTACCTTAATGGTAGCCGAGGATAAAGCACCTTATAATAAAAAATGACCACACCAAAAACTGGGCTTTTCGAAGTCTGGTTTTTGTGTTGTGGAAAAGTTTTTAAACCGCCTAGTTCTGGGCGTGGAAAAGGGCTGTGCACCAATTTTAGTGCGACAGCCCTTTTCTCTTTGTTATTTACTTAGTTTCTACATTCTTTACTGTGGCAATATCAATTAAGGTGAGCTCCTTTGCCCGATTTTCCAAAGAAAGAGCTAAAGCTTTTGCTGTATCCAGTGAAGTCAATACATTGACTCCTGTCTCAATGGCATTTCTTCGAATCACAAAGCCATCCTTGCTGTGTTCAGCGCCCTGTGCTGGTGTATCAATCACCAAATCAATCTCATGGGCAAGTAAGAGATCCAAAATATTTGGGCTTTCCTGCTCAAGCTTCTTCACACGGTAGGCCTTGACACCATTTTCATTGAGTACCTTTGCTGTACCTGTTGTGGCAAAAATCTTGTAGCCAACGGCCTCAAATCTTCGAGCAATTTCCACTGCCTCTTCCTTGTCCTCATCCCTTACCGTCATAATCATCTTCTTGTGCTTTGGTAATTTCACCCCTGCACCCTCAAAGGCCTTATAAAGGGCCTCATTAAATGTCTTTGCAATACCTAAGCACTCCCCTGTTGACTTCATTTCTGGTCCAAGAGAAATATCTGCACCTCGAATCTTCTCAAATGAGAAGACTGGCATCTTCACTGCAATGTACTCCCCTGCTGGCTGTAATCCTGGTGTATAGCCAAGTTCTTTAAAGTGTGTCCACAAATTACTCTTGCTGCCAATGAGACAATTGGAATACCTGTGACCTTACTAATATATGGCACAGTTCTTGAAGATCTAGGGTTGACCTCAATGACATAGACATCTTCTCCACTGGCAATAAATTGAATATTGATCATTCCCTTGACATGAAGGGCAAGGGCAAGTTTCCTTGTGTAGTCCACAATTTTCTCTCGCACGGTATCACTAATGGTCTGTGCTGGATAGACACTGATCGAGTCTCCTGAATGAACACCTGCTCGCTCAATATGCTCCATAATTCCAGGAATGACAATATCAGTTCCATCACACACCGCATCGACCTCAAGCTCCTTGCCGACAACATATTTATCAACAAGAATTGGGTGATCTTGTGCAATTCGATTGATAATGCCAATAAACTCATCAATATCATTGTCAGAAATTGCAATCTGCATTCCCTGACCGCCAAGCACATAAGATGGACGAACAAGGACAGGATAGCCCAAACGATGGGCAACAGCCTTTGCCTCCTCAGCTGTATATACCGTGCCACCTGTTGGTCTTGGAATATGACAAGTCTCTAAAATGTGGTCAAAGAGTTCTCTATCCTCTGCTGCATCCACATCTTCTGCCTTAGTTCCAAAGATAGGCACGCCCATCTCAATTAAGGCCTCCGTCAACTTAATGGCTGTCTGTCCACCAAATTGGACAACCGCACCATCTGGCTTTTCTACATCAACAATGGAAGCTACATCCTCTGGTGTCAACGGCTCAAAATAGAGCTTATCTGCAATGTCAAAGTCTGTACTTACTGTCTCTGGGTTATTATTGACAATAATTGTCTCATAGCCTTCCTTTTCAAATGTCCATGTACAATGTACAGAGCAATAGTCAAACTCAATACCCTGACCGATACGAATTGGTCCTGAACCAAGAACCAAAACCTTCTTTCTGTCATTGGTCTCTGGTGCCTCATTGACACCATCAAAGCAAGAATAATAGTACGGTGTCTCCGATGCAAATTCTCCCGCACAGGTATCTACCATCTTAAATGCAGCAACAATGCCCGCATCTTTTCTCATCTTGCAGATTTCTTTTTCTGATTTTTTTGTTAAATCTGCAATGATTTTGTCTGGAAATTCCATTCGCTTTGCTTCTCTCAAAAGTTCAACGGATAGTTCCTCTGTCTTTAATCTATTTTCAATGTTGACAAGGCGAGCAATCTTATGAATAAACCACTTATCAATCTTTGTGATATGATGAATGGTATCATAGTCAATTCCTTTTCTTACTGCCTCAGCAATCACCCAAATTCTTCGATCATCGACCTTTTTCAATTCCTTCTTTAAGACCTCCACATCCAGTGCTGTGTAGTCATAGCTCATGAGGGAATCCACATGTTGCTCCAAGGAACGAATGGCCTTCATTAAAGCACCCTCAAAATTGGTACAGATACTCATGACCTCGCCTGTTGCCTTCATCTGTGTTCCAAGCTCTCTTCTTGCGGAAATAAACTTATCAAATGGAAGTCTTGGCATTTTTACAACGCAATAGTCAAGCATTGGTTCAAATGATGCATAGGTTTTTCCTGTAACTGCATTCTTGATTTCATCCAGTGTATAGCCAAGAGCAATTTTCGCAGCAACTTTTGCAATTGGATAACCTGTCGCCTTACTAGCAAGTGCAGAAGATCGGCTCACTCGAGGATTTACCTCAATTACACAATACTCAAATGACTCAGGATGAAGAGCATATTGCACATTACATCCACCGGTAATGCCAAGTTCGGTAATAATATTGAGTGCCGAAGTTCTTAGCATCTGATATTCCTTGTCTCCCAAGGTCTGGCTAGGAGCTACTACGATGGAGTCTCCGGTATGCACACCCACTGGATCAAGGTTTTCCATATTACAAACAGTAATGACATTTCCAATGGAATCTCGCATAACCTCATACTCAATTTCCTTCCATCCAGAAATACATCTTTCTACCAATACCTGATGCACACGAGAAAGTCGAAGACCATTTTCTAGTGTCTCCTCTAATTCCTCCCTATTGTTGACAATTCCGCCACCAGAGCCACCAAGGGTATAGGCTGGGCGAAGGACAACGGGATATCCAATTTCCTCGGCATAGACGATACCGTCTTCAATATTTTCAACAACTTTGGAAGCAGCAATTGGTTCACCAATCTTTTCCATGGTCTCCTTAAAGGTCTCTCTGTCCTCAGCCTTTTTAATTGTCAATGCCGTCGTACCAATCAGCTTCACATCATATCGGTCAAGAAATCCTGCCTCTTCAAGCTCCATTGCCAAATTCAGACCTGCCTGACCACCAAGGGTTGGAAGTATCGAATCTGGCTTTTCCTTTTTAATAATCTGCTCCACAACTTGTACTGTCAATGGCTCAATATAGACCTTATCGGCAATATCCTTATCGGTCATAATTGTCGCAGGGTTTGAATTGACAAGAACAACCTCTATTCCCTCTTCCTTCAATGAACGACAAGCCTGTGTGCCCGCATAGTCAAACTCTGCTGCCTGACCAATGACAATCGGTCCAGATCCCAAAACGAGGACTTTTTTAATATTTTTATTCTTAGGCATTTTTCTTTTCCTCCATCATTTGAATAAAGCGGTCAAATAAATATCCATTATCCTGTGGTCCAGGACAAGCCTCTGGGTGATATTGTACCGTAAAAATATCCTTGCCCACATAGCGAAGCCCCTCATTTGTTCCATCATTGACATTGGTAAATGCTGGTATGGCTACCTCTGGATTTAAGGTCTCTGTATTTACCGCATAACCATGATTTTGAGAACTCATATAGGTCCTGCCTGTCTCGTGATCTTTCACTGGATGATTTCCACCACGATGTCCATACTTTAATTTATAAGTATCTGCCCCTGTAGCCAGAGCCATCAATTGATGTCCTAGACAAATGCCAAAAATCGGCACTGAAGAATCATAGAGTTTTTTGATTTCCTTGATAATTTCTACATTTTCCTTTGGATCTCCTGGTCCATTGCTCAACATAATTCCATCAGGATTTGATGCCAAAATTTCTTCTGCGGATGTGTTTGCTGGCCACACAGTCACTTCACATCCTCTCTTTTGGAGAGATATGGCAATATTATCCTTTGCCCCAAGATCTAAAAGTGCGACTTTCTTTCCCTGCCCCTTAAGAACATACTTTTCCTTGCAGGTCGATGCTAACACTACTCCCTTTACAGAGTATTCCTTAATCCTTGCTAACGCCTCTTCCTTGTTGAAGTTTGCACTGGTTGTCAACATTCCATTCATTGTGCCATGTTCTCTGAGACGCTTTGTCAAATCTCTCGTGTCCACCCCACAAATTGCTGGAATATCATTTTCCTCCAAAAACTCTTGAATCGATCCCTCGCTTCTAAAGTTGCTCGCAAGATCAGATACTTCTCTTACAACCCAAGCATCCGCCCATGGTCTAACAGACTCCATATCCTCATAACATACTCCATAGTTGCCAATCAGTGGATATGTCATTACCACTGCTTGGCCCGCATAGGAAGGATCTGTCAAAACCTCCAAATAGCCCGTCATTGAGGTGTTAAATACAATCTCACTGATGACTTCTTTGGTCGAGCCAAAGCTCTCTCCCTCGTACACGCTACCATCTTCTAAAATCAGATACGCTTTCATTCAGACCTGCCTTTCTATACTGTTATCAATTTTTGCTTAATCTTATGAATTATATCAGACAGCACACTTTTTTTCAAGTAAATAATACTTTTCCTCAACTGTCATATAAACTAATTATCATTTGTGCAACTTCAATGAGATTGCAACCATTTTCCATACTGCTTTTTTGCAAATAGTGATGCGCCTGCTCCTCGCTCATGCCATTTCGCTCCATCAAAAGCAATTTCGCTTGATTTAGGATTTCCTCATCTTTCTCACTTCGCTCTATCCTCTTATTCTTCTTTTTCTTTTCCCTGCGCATTCGATCCCCAATCATATAGACGGTATCAATAAAATCATGCACTTTTAAGGGCATCGGAAGGAAAAATACATTATCGGGTAAGTTTTCATTTAACCTTGCTTTTGAACAAAGTAAAATCATCTGAAAATTAGGATTTAGATTTTCTCGAACCTCCTCAAACATCATATCAGCAAATTGATAGGCACAAATTAATATCCCACTGCCATAGCTATCACATAGTTGAATTGCCCCGGCAGCCGATTGCGAGAGCCCTGCCACTCGAAAGCCATTTTTTGCCAAAATATTTTTAATGGCTTTTGCATCCTCCATTTTTGGAAAAGCGACGACAAGCTCCGACATTCTTCTCCTCCGATACTACTTAAAACCTTTCCAAATATTGGGCAATTTCCCAATCTGAAATTATCTCTAAATACTCCTCCCACTCTCGCTTTTTTGCATTTAAATAGCGCTGATATGCATATTCTCCAAGAATCTCCCTAGCAAATACAGATTTTTCAAATAAATGAATGGACTGCCCAAGGGTTCTTGGAAGACTTTCTATGTTTTCTCTCTCTTCATTTGCTAACACAAACATATTTTTATTCACTGGCTCTGGTGGCAGTAATTTTTCTTCAATTCCTCTCAAGCCCGCCCAAAGACAGGCAGCAATTGCAAAATATGGATTTGCCGCAGAGTCTGGCGAACGAAGTTCAATCTTTGTGTGCTCACCCCGAATGGAGGGAACTCGTATTAAAGAAGAACGGTTCGATGATAAACTCCAGCTAATATAGACGGGTGCATCAAAACCTGGCACCAATCTCTTATAGGAATTGACAATGGGATTAGTCAATAGCGAAAGCTCTCCAATATATTTTAATAATCCCGCAATAAAATAATTGGCCAACTCGCTCAATTTTTCACCCTGTGCCTCAAAGACATTTCTTCCCTCACCGTCTCGCAAAATCATTCCAATGTGCATTCCACTGCCACTGTCCTTTGCCTTTGGCTTTGGCATAAAGGTTGCATGAAATCCATGGCGTCTGGCAATCACCTTGACCGCCATCTTTAAAGTCATAATTTCATCTGCTGCACTCACTGCATCGGTATACTTAAAATCAATTTCATGCTGTGCTGGTGCAGTTTCATGATGAGAAGCGTCAATGACATAGCCCATATCTTCTAAGTTGAGTACAATATCTCTTCTCACATTTTCTGCCATATCTAATGGTCCAACATCAAAGTAGCCCGCCTTTTCTGAAGTTGTCGTCGTTGGATTTCCATTTTCATCCATATCAAACAAAAAAAATTCACACTCTGGACCAACTTCTAGGAAAAATCCCATTTCTTTTGCCCTTGTAATGGCTTTTTTTAGGATAAATCGAGGATCCGCTGTAAATGGATTTCCATCAGGCAAATACACATCACAAATCAGCCTCGCCACCTTTCCCTGTTGTGGTCGCCAAGGAAATACTTCAAATGTATCTAAATCTGGATGTAAGTACATATCAGACTCCTCAATTCCAACAAAGCCCTCCACACTCGAACCGTCAAACATCAAGCGGTTATCCAGTGCAGCCTCCAGTTGATTGCTCGTAATGGCAATATTTTTAAACATTCCAAACATATCCGTAAATTGTAATCGAATAAACTCTACATCTTCATCCTCTACAATCTGAATAATTTCCTCTTTTGTCATATTTCCTCCACTTTTTTCAAAAATCAATTATACTATCAGTGTACATTACTTTTTATCTAAAAACAAGGAGACAAAACTATGATCATCACAGCAACATCTTTAACGCCAAATCAATGTAAAGACATTCAATCCATCCTTCAAGGCATCGACCCTCTTTTCCTCCATGGACTAGACTACCCCTTTTTTGACGAAGATGCTTTGCACTTTATCTATTATCAAGACCTTCTTCCTGCAGCTGTCCTTGTTTTATTGCACATTAAAAATCAATCCTTTGAAGTTCTTGCCTTTACCCACAAAAGCTTTGAAAATAGGGGATATTTTCAAGCTCTTCTTTCCCATGCCCAAAAAAAGCATCCCATTGATCAACTCACTTGGATACTCGCAAAGATTTCACCAAAGACCAAACATCTGCTCAAAAAATTTTCTGCCCAATATCTAGATACAGAATATACAATGGAGCGTTCGCTTTCTTCTCTACCCAATCGACCTTCCACCTATCACCTTTTGCCATTTGACGATCAAAAAGATAAACTCTATGAAGTTTGGGATAAGGAGAAATTCATTGCCCGATATGGACTTTTTCCTCTCTCCCAGAGCCATTGTTTTCTCTATGATTTTTTTGTATTTCCAGAATATCGACACCGTGGCATTGGTCAAAATATTCTTGCACAAATTTTAAAAAAAATGCAAGAGGCCGGTTTTACCCACATCCTCTTGCATGTCAGTCAGAGCAATGAAATTGCCTGCCATCTCTATCTAAAACAACATTTTGTAATCTCTACCTCTTTGTATTACTATGCGAGCAGGATTGAGCGAACCGCAGACCAAACCAGTACAATCACGCCCAATACAATTCGATAATAGCCAAAGAAGGTGAAGTCATGTTTTTTTACCCAATTGAGCAAAAGGCGAATGACATAGACAGAAACTACAAAGGCCACAATCATACCCAATAACAAATACACAACCTCTTGTGCACTGTAGTGAAAGCCAAACTTCACTAGCTTTAAAAAACTTGCTCCAAACATTGTCGGAATACCTAGAAAGAAAGAAAACTCCGAAGCCAATGTTCTTGATGCCCCCAAAATAATTCCGCCCAAAATAGTTGAGCCAGATCTTGAAGTTCCTGGAATCAATGAAAGTACCTGAAATGCTCCAATAGAAAAAGCTGTCACATAATCAATATCTTCAACTTTCTTGATTCTTGGCTCAACATTTTGATGACGCTTTTCAATGACAATAAACAAAATACCATAAATAATCAATGTCGCTGCAATCACTGGTGTTTTGTAAAGATGCTCATCGAGCCAATCATCAAAGGCTAAACCAATGATGGCCGCTGGTAGGCAGGCAATAATAATCTTACTCCACATAATCCAAGTTTCTTTTCTCTGCTGAGAACTCTTCTTTGGAGAAAATGGATTTAATTTTCCAAAGAACATCACAACCACAGCCAAAATGGCACCCAATTGAATGACCACCATAAACATAGTCTTAAATTCAGGACTGACGTTGAGATGAAGAATATCATCCACTAGTAGCATATGTCCCGTAGAGCTAATGGGAAGCCACTCTGTAAAGCCCTCCACAATTCCTAAAATAATGACCTTAATAATCTCTATAATATTCATTTTTGCACTCCTTATCTATTCTCTATTTGCCAATCAATCTCACTCTCTCCATTTTCAATCAAAAACGCATTGGCCCTACTAAAATGCTTACATCCAAAAAACCCCCGATAGGCCGACAATGGACTTGGATGTGGTGCCATAAGAACCAAATGCTTTGGATTGTCTAACATCACCGCCTTACTCTGTGCGGGTTTTCCCCAAAGCATAAATACTACAGGGGCATCTTTTTTATTGACTGCTTGAATAATTGCATCTGTAAACCTTTCCCATCCATGATTTTGATGAGAATAAGCCTGATGTGCCCGCACCGTCAATACTGTGTTTAAAAGCAACACACCCTGATCCGCCCACTTTTTCAAATATCCCTGATTTGGAATAAAACATCCCAAATCATCCTGCAATTCCTTGTAAATATTGCCAAGCGATGGCGGAATTTCTTGCCCTGGCAAGACTGAAAAACTCAACCCATGAGCTTGCAAAAAATTGTGATAGGGATCCTGCCCCAAAATCACCACCTTAACTTTTTCATAAGGTGTAAAATGTAAGGCATTAAAGATATCATCTGCTGGTGGAAAAATCGTTTTTGTTGCATACTCATTTTTCACAAACTGATAGAGCTCCCTATAGTATGGCTTTGAAAATTCTGGCTTTAAAATTTCTAACCACTTTCCCTGTATCATTCCCATTTTACAACCTCACACTCAGACCTTGACTAGCCAAATATTGCTTTAAATCTTGAATTTCTAGCTCCTTAAAGTGAAAAAGACTGGCCGCCAAAGCTGCATCCGCCCCTCCCCTTGTCAGAGCATCCAAAAAGTGTTCCCTTGTCCCTGCCCCCCCAGAGGCAATCACAGGAATGGAAACACTATCTGCAATCAATCTTGTCAATTCACAATCATATCCCGCCTTTGTGCCATCGCAGTCCATACTGGTCAATAAAATTTCTCCTGCTCCAAGCTTATTTGCCTTCTTTGCCCATTCAATGGCATCTAGACCAGTGTCCACTCGCCCACCATTTTTATAGACATTCCAGCCACTTTGATCTTCTCTTCTTCTTGCATCAATCGCCACCACTACACATTGACTTCCAAACTTATCTGCTGCTTCAGAAATCAATTCCGGTCGATCAATTGCTGAAGAATTAATGGAAATCTTATCTGCTCCTTCTCGAAGAAGCATTTTAAAGTCCTCCACCGTGCGAATTCCACCCCCAACTGTAAAAGGAATAAAGACATTCTCTGCCACTTTTCGCACCATATCCACCACTGTAGCTCTTGCATCTGAAGAAGCGGTAATATCTAAAAATACCAACTCATCAGCACCTGATCGATCGTAAAATTTGGCAACCTCCACAGGATCTCCCGCATCCTTTAAATTGACAAATTGTGTGCCCTTGACCACTCGACCATCCTTGACATCTAAACACGGAATAATTCTCTTTGTCAGCATTCTACACCTCCAAAAAGTTCTTTAAAATTTTTAATCCAATTTCAGAGCTTTTCTCTGGATGAAATTGACAACCAAACACATTGCCATATTCCACCGCTGCATCAATGTGCACCACATAGTCTGTAGTTGCAGCAACAACAGCCTTGTCCTTTGCATCCAGGTAATAGGAATGCACAAAATATACATATGGATTTTTCTCGATCCCCTTAAACAGACGAGTATTTGGTGCGATGGTCAAATTATTCCATCCCATATGTGGAATCTTGTAGCCTAGTTTGTGTGGAATTTTCAAAACTCTTCCCTCTAGTATATGTAGCCCTTCCACAGGCTCATTTCCTTCCATCCCTTCTTCACTTGAATCAAACAAAAGTTGCATTCCCAAGCAAATACCAAGTAATGGGATTTTTTTCTTGACCACCTCATGCAAAATATCAACCAATTGATACTTTTTTAGCTTTTTCATACAATCTGCATAGGCTCCCACTCCTGGCAAAATCACCTTATCTGCACTCAAAATGATCTTTGGATCTCTTGTGATCACAGGGATTTCCCCACTACTGACCAGTGCTTTTTCTACACTCTTTAAATTTCCTGCGTCATAATCAATTAGTGCGACCATATCCTCCTCCTCTCCATATCCTTTCTCTACTATAGCACATTCCATTGATATCTTGCCACAAAATTCATAAAATATTTAATTTTTTAATTGACAACATTTTTAAATTATGCTATCATATACGAGTGCCAATGAAGGGGAATAGTTCAATGGTAGAGCAACGGTCTCCAAAACCGTAAATGGGGGTTCGAGCCCCTCTTCCCCTGTTTAATATTTTAAAGAGAGAGTTTATAAGCCAAAAACTTATGAACTCTCTCTTTTTTACCCTTTTATCATCTCAAAAATGACCAAAAAATTAAGAAGGCAGGACTCATTTGAGTCCTGCCTTCTCTTGAAGTTGCCCATTTCGATCCGACAGCTTCAATCTATAAAACTGCTTTTTCACACTTAATGCAAGGAATAACCATTAGGTGATTAGTTTGCATTCTGTTTCTGAAGAATGTTTGTAGCCTTTACTTCTTTACCAGCATTGAACTGATCCCAGAGGAAGTTGATTGTAACCTTAGCATTCTTGTCCTGTGACAATGAATCATCGTTCTCCTTCATGTTGTCAACGCTACCTGTTGTGTAAACACCCTCAGCATCTGGATCCATAGCTACGCCAACAAAGATGTCCAATCTGTTTGTTGTTGCTGGGCTTGTCAAAACTTCGCCATTTGTGATTGCGTTCTTGATCACATTCTGGTCAATGTTCTTCAATGCTGACAATCTTACGAAGTCAACACCACCAACTGTGAAGTACTGGCTAGGGTCAAGGTTAAGGCTCTTTACAAGCTTAAATACATCTGATCCATCAGCAACCTTTGGTGAATCCTCCTGCCATGAGTATACAGCAATACCGATCATGTTCTCTGCTGTATCATTGTCAGCTGAAACATCAAATGTAACATTGCTAAGCTTTGCAGCAAGTGTACCTACATTAAGAACATCTGTACGGAATGTCTGAGCATATCCTGGGTACATATTCTGGATATCAAGCTGAATCTCATCACTACCCTGAGTTGTTCCCTTAATATATGGTCCAACAGTCTTCTTGATACCTGAAGGATCAGCATACTTTGCATCAAACTTTACATTGTTGTACTTCTGTGCATCTCTGTAGTATCTGTCAACTGAACCGTCAATAGCGATTGTATTGTAGCTGATGTTTGCTCTTCTAAAGAACTCACTTGATGCCCAACCTCTGTTGCCTGCACCACTAACGCCATCAACAATTGACCATGTTCCTGAAGGACCCTCATCTCTGTACTGAGCATAAAGACCCATATCAGCGAAAGTCATATCAAGATCACCTGTTGTTGCTGTTGCAGTTACCTTTAATGTGTCTGTCCAGTAAGCGTAACCTGTTCCACCAAGAATCATTGTTGCGGCAAGAATACCACCAAGAATCATCTTTCTGTTTGTTTTTCTCATTTTGCATTGCCTCCTATAAACTTATAAACTTTACAAACTTTGTTTTCGCAAACACCTATACTCTATCATAATAATTTCTTAATTTCTAGTACTACTTGGTGTATCTTTACTACCTTTTTCGTTTACTAATTCTTAAGAAAGTATGCTGTAGTATCAGATAAAATTAAGAATTTACCATCTTTGGGAACATCATTCTCATCTAGAGCACAAAGAATTGGTGAGCCCATCTCCTCAGACAATGAAATCATATCTTCAATGTCATTGATTTGAACCAACATGCGACCAGAAAAATCAGGTAGCTCTCTAACATTCACTAAATGACTTCTCTGCTTGCGTACAACTTCTTTTTGTGCTAGGCCAATGGCCTCTCTCTCATCTGGTGCCTTGGTCAAGACAAGGACACTCACTCCCATGCCAAGTCCAATAACCAAAAGAACGACACCCACTGGAGTCAGCTTCTGGTTTGGTCTCTCCTTGACCAATGTAGAATTCGTAATACTTCCACTATCTGCTGCTGCATCTGGCTTATCGACAGTATACAATTTGTTGGCACCACGAATTGGCATTGGCAGAGTATAGGTAAAATCCTTTGTCTGCTGTTGCCCATTGACATCAATATAATACTTGCCACTAAGCACAAGGCTCATGCTCTTGCTTGTCGTAGAGCCCAACTCCTTTTCTGCCTCTGTGACAAAACCAGCAAATAAATCGGGACTGACATCCACGCTTTCTTCTACCGTTACCCTGCCATCCTGTGTTGGCTCTGTAGAAACATGCTTTAAATTTTGCACCTTTGAATAGACTTTCTTTGTTGGATCATTGTTAAAAAATCCATCCAATTCTGCATTGATATCATAATCCACATGCAATGTGGCCGCCTGATCGCCCACAAGTTCTGACTTTAATTGAACTGCAATGTGATCTGTCAGTGCATCTGAGTACACTCTTCCCTCTTCAAGCGTTGGTGTATCATAGATGCTATTATTCTTTAGCACAACCTGATAGGATGATGTCGTGTTCACTTGATAAGTAAATACATTCGATTCTTGTTTTACTTTCTTTGTCTTCATTCCAACACCAGCCACGATCAGTCCGCCAATCACTGCCACTAGACTGACAAGTAACAGGGCAACGCGTGACCGATTGCCCATTGGCCTTTTTTGCGTTGTTTTCTTTTGTGCTGGCTCTTTCTTTACTACTTTATTCCCCTTTTCAGTATCACTTTTGTTCATCAACAACTCCCTCTGGTACATCATTTTTTGCTTTTAACATAAGCATTGGCAATCCAATTTTGGGTATCCAATGGTGGACAATTCCCCTAATATCATTTGGATCCACTTCCTGAGAATCCTCTGATTTATTATTATCTCCCTTGGTTATAAATGTGCGATTGCCATTTTCATCAATTTTTACCTTCTTAATTCGATGTGTAATGTTAATCTTATCATCTCGGTCAAAATTGATAATATCTCCCTCAGACAGTTTCTGAATATCTTCTTCTTTTTGCATCTTCTCAATGAGAACAACATCACCTGGCATAATCTTTGGCTCCATACTTCCTGTCAAAATAACCAGCGGTCGAACAGGAAAGACACCAATCCAAAACCACGCCATCAAGACAATAAGTCCCAGTCCCACAAAATCTTTCCACGAAATGTCCACAACTTCTTGGAGTTTCTTTTTTCCACTGTTCTCCCCACGCCCATACATAAATGTCGCACATATACATGGGAAGGCCACACCAATGACGGCATAGGCAAACCAAGAGATATCTGGCAAAAATGGAAAAAATCGCCAAAATGCTGCCACAAGGGCAGCATAAAAAATTCCAGCCCATTTTCCACCCCAAAGTACAAGCACACAACAAAGTGCATTGTCCGCAATAATGGGCAAAACATCCTTGGCCACATAGATAAAAATATCCTTGTTACTTGTCAATTGCTTGAGCTTTGGAAAATTTGCCATTCCAATCGCAAGGATAAGCAAAAAAATAATGGTGAAAAATTGGCGTTTCTTCTTCGCATACTTCCATATGGTCGCCATTCCATAGGCACGGATACTCTCCCTAGCAACAATGGGCGGAAATAGAGTCAACACATTCCTCAAAAATCCCACGGGCGAATTGTCATAGGGAGAAGCTTTTAATTGTTTGAATATTACACCAACCAGATAGTAAAGTGCAACGATAATAAATGCTCCCGCAAATCCTGCCTCACACATCTCCGTTCGTGTGTGGACATTGCCAGGAGATAAAATCCCTGGCAACACTCGCCAAACAATCACTGTCAATGCCACCCAATAGAGTGACAAACAACTCCAATCCAACAAAATATGCCTTAACTGGCGGAATAGCTGGAAGAAGATAGGCAATTAAAAGAAGCACTGTATATAGACGATATCGTGGATATTTCGCCTTACTCATTGACCTCTTGAGCACTCTCGGCTCCACTGTCTACTTCTGCCTTGGCCTCTGTCTTTACTTCTGATTTTTCTGTAGCACCATCCTCAGATCCACTTTCAATGGAAGCCTCTGCTGTGACAGCACTCTCACTACTTGAATCACCAGTTTGTGCACCTTCTGTAGTTGCTGAACTCTCCACTGTAGCTGTATTTTCTGTTGCCTCTGTACTTTCCTCAGCTGTTGTTTCTTCTGTTGCCTTAATACTAATATCAGCCTGATAAAAGATTGGTACATCGACATTTACTTTTAAGTGATCCGTCCAATAAGCGAAACTCACTCCACTTGCCAAAACACTCAATCCCAAACCTGCAACTAATCCTAATACTTTCTTGCGCATAATATGCCCCCTACTCCTATTTATTGTCTGCCTTATTTTGATCAACCATCAAGTCAAATGTTGTCTGATACTGGACCATAATGCCATCTCCATCTGCGGTCACATTGTCAACAGTCTGAAGACCATCTAAATCCGCCTGACTAATCTCAAATGTTGTTGGAACCGCATTCATTGCATCCAATGTCTCCTGTGTAGGTGCCACATAGATCACACCAATCAACTGGTCCTTATCATTTCTTTCCACTGCGGAGTAGGTATTAAACTCAACAGGAACAGCAAACTCCTCTGCCTTATCTGCAAGCTCATACACCGATCCATTGTAGCTCAACAATGAGCGATAGGACTCAGCCTTTGCCACTGCTGTTGGCTTTGTAAAATCTGCAGCCTTTTCCTTTGCAATCAACTTCTTGTCTGTGTCCTTTGAATCGATTGGATAAGAAATCTTTAAGTACTTTCCAGAAGTCAAAATCTCCTTTGGCAATCCCTTTTCAAATGTCAAAGACAATGTCTTATCATCTGTAAAGTTTGCCTTAATTGAAGTCTCCAATCCCTCTACATCCGTGCCATCGGAAAGTTCAACCTTATAGTCCTCTTCACTTCCCTTAAAGATAGCATCAAAAACATCAGTTCCCATTCCCATGGCGATATGCTGCTCGCTCAACCAGCCAGCATAAGTTGCACCTGAAAATCCAAGTGCAGCCACCATCAGTCCTGCAATCACTAATTTTTTATAACCTCTTTTTCTTCTTCTCACTTCTATACACCCCTCAATTATTGTATTCTGACCCTTTTTTGGGGTCCTATTTTGAGTTTATCTGCAATTCTTTGTTGATTTCGATAAGCAAAAATCACAAGTTGACGTCTTCCACAATCAACTTTGTTGCTGATATTACTCATATGCTTTTTTACTGTCCCATCGCTAATATGACAATTTTTAGCTACAGCTTCATTTTCATCACCAGCTCCAATTCGATATAGTACCTCCAGCTCACGCCTTGTAAACCGACTGAGAATCACCTCTTCTTCTTCCATCCCACTAATTTCTCCGACAAGATCACTTGAATAATACTTCTGCCCATTTTTCTATCTTTTTGCCAAGCAAGCTTCATTTCTTCCAGAAAATCATCCTTTAGAATATAGGCATCAATATTTAAATTCATTGCCCTCTTAAATTGTGCAGAGCTTCTTAAGCTAGTCACTGCAAGCACTTTTCCTTTGTACTTTGCTTTCCTTATGTCCTCAACAAAATCCAATACATCTTCATCATCCAGATGAATGTCTACAACAATTAAACTAATTGCTTCAATTCCAACACTCGCTACTCTCTCATTTGCCTGTGCCACGGTCCTCACTTGTGTGACTTCTTCCTCTGGTTGATATTTATGGATGGTAAACTCCAGCCCTAATCCTTCTAGGGTGTCACTATCCAAGATCAAAACCATCTTCCTTATACTCTCCCTTTCTCACAACTTCACAGTCTCTCTAACATTTTCGTACCACAAATAAGGGCTCAACAGCCCTTCAAACTCACTCCTATCTTCCACGCATTCTCTCATCTCCTCCTATATTCACTCCGACAATCAAGCTCTTGTCGATACCGTTATCATACACTATTCTTAAGGAGATGTGAAGTACTACATAGATAAAAATAAATAAAAAGGTCACTACATTTTCTATACAATGCAGTGACCTCTATCTGTTTTTTCCGCTATACAAGGCAGTTTTTCTCTCTCCCAGCATCGAGAAAATTCCCTGTTTGGTTAATTTTTCTTTGCTCCGCAGTTAATAAACAATGACACTGTGTACATAAACCCTCAATTCATTCTTCCCATACTTTCAACAGAGTAGCTCCTCATCTCCCACACAAGTCTGCTATTGTCTCCTCCATATGTTCAGTTTGAATCTCCACTTCTTGCCCCTTTCAACATAGAGACGCATCTCTACTCCGAGGCACTCACACAGTTTGATCGATTCTGTGGTTTCCTATTTCCTTAGTGACCCATCTTTTGCCACTATAAAGTTAAACAAGATCACATAACGAAGAACCACTTCTATCACCCTGCGCCCTCTATGTGCCACTACAAAAGTCTTATGATCTAGAAATAGGCATAAATTGATATCCCTGTATGTGAAATTTTGATTTAACACAGTATATTCTCCAAATAGCTCCCAGCAGACCAAGTATCTTTGGCAACTTACGCTTGGTTCGTCGCATCACACCATTTGATTTTTTGTAAACTTCGGCTCAAAGTTACGGGGGATACCCGTAACCACAATATTTTCCGCCCATTTGTGTCTCCTTTCTCTGTTCTCTTGAAAATAAAATTTTTATATACTTTCATACTCACACAGAGACACAAAAAAACTGACCTCTGTGTGAAATAATATACTCCTATCGAATACTATGGAATGTTCCACAGTCTCAATGGCCATATTCTCACAAAGGTCAGAACAACTTAAAATTTAAGATGGATGATAATATCTTCCTCTGAATATTTAGGCAACTCTTATGACTATTCACTATTCGTTTCGTTGCCCAAATGTTAGCACAATTTTTTTTCAAAGTCCAGCCCTTTTTTAGATTCTTTTTTGTACTATAAAGAATTTAAAAACTGGTTTTTATGAGAGTTACACATCGTCTCTTATTGATAAAAACTGCCAAAATAGGCGTATTTTCATCTCTATTACACATTGTTGCTTATTGTAATATCTGCAAATTCATAGCGAATTATTTTTTTTAAATCTTCTGGATTGACCTGCACCTGATACCCAATCTTTCCTGCACTAAAAATAATAGTATCAAATGCTCTCGCACTTTCATCAATCACTGTGCGAAAATTCTTCTTCATTCCAATCGGAGAACAGCCACCATGAATATATCCCGTCAGTGGCAACAGCTCCTTTGACTTAATCATTTCAATGGATTTTTCTCCCACAACTTTTGCGGCTTTTTTTAAATCCAATTCCTCAGCCACTGGAATGACAAAGACATAGTTTGTTTTACTCTTTCCCACAGTCACTAAAGTTTTAAATACTTGGTTTTGATTCTGACCCAGGACAGTCGCTACCTCCACCCCACTCACTGCATCAGTGTTTACATAGGAATGTGGTGTATATTTTATCTTCTTTTGCTCCAAAATACGCATTACATTCGTTTTTTCTTCCATTTTTTGCCTCTCTACCCTTTATAATAAGTTAATCGCATCTTGAATACTTCGAACGCCAACGATTTCCATTTTTCCTCGATAATTTAGTTTATCCAAACAGACCTTTGGCAAAATACAGCGAGAAAATCCCAATTTTTCAGCTTCTCTCACTCGATACTCTGCCATTGCAACACTTCGAACCTCCCCTGCAAGTCCTACTTCACCAAAGACAACCATGGAATCATCAAGTGCCCTATCCTTTACACTTGAAATCAAAGCAAGCACAATGGCTAAATCCAGTGCTGGCTCACCCACTCTCAGTCCACCTGCAATATTGATATAGGCATCATAGCGATTCATCATTATGCGACAGCGCTTTTCAATCACAGCCATCAAAAGATTCACTCGATTGACATCTGTGCCCACAGCTGTTCTTCTTGGCAGTCCAAAGGCTGTTTCCGTAACCAGAGCCTGTACTTCCAATAAAATCGGCCTTGTTCCTTCCATCAGACACGCCACTGCGGCTCCCGACGCCCCTTCTGGTCTCCCAGAAAGCAAATATTCCGAGGGGTTAATCACCTCTCCAAGACCTTGAGGTAACATCTCAAACACACCAATCTCATTTGTCGATCCAAAACGATTTTTTTCACCCCACGCAAAATTCGATAACTGGCCGAGCGTTCACCCTCAAAGTAAAGGACAGTGTCCACCATATGCTCCAATACTCTTGGTCCTGCTACCTGTCCTTCCTTTTGTCACATGTCCGACAATAAAAAAATGGCAATTCCTCTCCCTTGGCAATATGCATCAATACATTTGTCGATTCTCTGACCTGGGACACGCTGCCTGCGGCCGATGTCACATCCTCATTGACCATCGTCTGTATAGAATCAATAACCACTACATCAGGCTTTTCGCTTTCAATGACACGATCAATCAGACCCAAATTGGTCTCACACAAAAACTTTAACTCGCCTTCCACCTTTCCAATTCGCTCAGCGCGCATCTTAATCTGTCCAAGACTCTCCTCCCCGAGATATAGAGCACTTTTTTTTGACCAATTGCTAAATTTCTACACACTTGCAATAATAACGTTGACTTTCCAATGCCTGGATCACCACCCACAAGGACTAGTGAACCCGGCACAATACCACCGCCGAGGACTCGGTCAAGCTCACCAAATCCTGTCTCCATTCGGCTCTCATTCTCAAGCACAATTTCTTCTAATTTTACTGGCTCACGAAACATTCCCATTGCACTTGATGTTTTCACCATTTTCGTCACAGGCTCTTCCACTAAGGTATTCCATGCCTTACATGCTGGACACTGTCCACTCCACTTGGATGTCTCATTGCCACATTCCCTACAAAAAAATATACTTGTCTTTGACTTTGCCATAACTTCCTCTTGAACAACAAGAGTCGGGATAGCCCCGACTCTTTGTTTTATTATCTCTTTACAACTTTAACTTCTGCTGGTTTATCGCCATCAAGCTCAACACTGACAACCAATTTTCCACTCATATTGGTCTTCATTCCACCAATGGCCTCACCATTGACAAATACCTCATAGACAGTATCCTCTTGCAATCCAAGTGTGATCTGTGCATCCTCTTTTCCTTCCACGGAAAATGTCGCACCATCTTCTGTCACCGCATACGAATGTACGGCTGTCCCCGGTATTGACTCATATGAAAACAGCTCATTCTTCTCCAATTTTGTAATTTCCTTAAATGTCTTTACCTTATAGCGGTCTCCAAATGCCTCAAAATCAGATACTTTCTTCTTTTCGCCCAATGTAAAGTCTCCAAAGCTCAACTTTCCATCTGCTTCCTTGCGAATGAGTTCTTTTACTACTGCCATCACTTTACCTCCTTGGTATTTTTCTTTGCTCTTTTGAGTGTCTTGAGTAAAATCTTTCGCTGCCCCTCCCTGTCAACATCGACTAAAACAGTACTATTTTCCTTGACCTCTCCATCCAAAATGGCTTCTGCAATCTTATCTTCAAGCTGATTTTGTAATGCTCTCTTTAGTGGTCTTGCCCCATATTTCTTATCATAACCAACATCGACAAGATAGGCTTTGGCCTCATCAGTCACCTCCAAGACTAAGCCCATATGTTCTTTGGTTCGCTTGTTGATTTCTTCCAAAACTATGTCTATTATCGAGGTCAAATTTGCTTTTGTCAACTGATGAAATACAATTGTTTCATCAATTCGATTCAAAAACTCTGGCTTAAATAATTGTCTCACTTCTTGCATCACATTTTCTTGCATATGTTGATGGTCTACTTTGACATCACTTGTTGAAGCAAATCCCAAAAGTTTTGGAGCAATAATGCGCTCTGCCCCCGCATTGCTGGTCATAATGATAATGGTGTTTTTAAAGCTAATTTTTCTTCCCTGTGCATCTGTGATATGACCATCGTCAAGAACCTGCAATAGGATATTAAAGACATCAGGATGTGCCTTTTCAATTTCATCAAATAAAATCACAGAATACGGATTTCTTCGAACCTTCTCAGAAAGTTGTCCCCCTTCTTCATATCCGACATAGCCTGGAGGAGAACCAACCATCTTTGAAACCGAATGCTTCTCCATATATTCGCTCATATCGACACGAATTAAGGCATTCTCTGTTCCAAATATTGCCTCAGCCAATGCCTTTGATAGCTCTGTCTTTCCCACACCTGTAGGTCCCAAGAACAGAAATGAGCCAATCGGTCTTTTTGGATCTTTAGCCCCACTCGCCCTCTTCGAATGGCCTTAGCAACCGCAGTCACTGCCTCATCCTGACCAATGACTCTCTGGTGAAGCACCTCTTCAAGCTTTCTTAACCTTTCGCTCTCTCCCTCAGTCAATTTCTTTACAGGAATCTTTGTCCAAATTGCAACAACATCGGCAATATTTCCTTCCTCAACGACTAATTTCTTGCTTTCCCTCTCCTTTTGCCACTTTTGCCTAATGGCTTCAATCTTACCCTTCTTTTTCTCCTGCTTCTTCTTAATTTGTGCTGCCTTTTCGTAGGCCTCTGCCCGAATCGCAGTTTCCTTTTGGATTTCCAATCGAGAAATTTCCTTTTCTAAACTCTGAATCTCCTCTGGCTCAGCAAAGTCCTTTAAACGAACACGAGAAGCCGCCTCATCAATCAAATCAATGGCTTTATCTGGCAAAAAACGATCAGAAATATATCTTGTCGAAAGGGATACTGCGGCCTTTAAAGCATCATCCGTGATGGTCAAATGATGATGCTCCTCATACTTTGAGCGCAATCCCCTCAAAATTTCATAGGACTCCTCCTCACTCGGCTCTTCTACCGTGATTGGCTGAAACCTTCGCTCTAGGGCCGCATCTTTTTCAATATGTTTTCTATATTCCTCAATAGTAGTTGCACCAATGAGCTGCAACTCCCCCCTAGCTAAAGACGGCTTTAAGATATTTGACGCATCCATTGAGCCTTCTGCACTTCCTGCACCAATAATCGTATGAATTTCATCAATAAATAATAAGACATCTTCTGCCTGGATTACCTCATTGATGACATTTTTAATTCTCTCTTCAAATTCTCCCCTGTACTTTGATCCAGCAATCATTCCTGACAAATCCAAAGTCACCAATCGCTTATCTAACAATGTCTCTGGAACATTTTTTTGAACAATCAGTTGAGCAAGGCCTTCGACCACGGCGGTCTTTCCCACACCTGGTTCTCCGATTAAGACAGGGTTATTCTTTGTTCGCCTGCTCAAAATCTGCATCACTCTTTTCATTTCATTGTCTCTTCCAATGACTGGATCAAGTTTTCCCTCTCTTGCCAATTGTGTCAAGTCTCGGGAATAGCGATCTAGTGTCGGCGTATTGCCCTCACTTTTTTCCTCAGAATAGAGCTCTCCCTTTACAGCATTTGTCTCCTGTCCCATTGTATTTAAAATATCAATATAGATCTTTTGGACATTTACACTGAGCGTTCTGAGCAATCGACTTGCGATACAATTTTCGCTCTTTAAAATTGCAATTAAAATATGCTCTGTTCCCACTAATTTTGACTTATAGCGCCTAGACTCCTGATCTGCCGCCTCAAGTACACGAGCAGCTACTGGAGAATATTCCATATCATCATCCACTGCCACAAAAGCTGAAGTGCTGAGCAACTTATCAATGAGCTCTACGATCTTTTCTTCTGTCACATCATGACTTTCTAGCACTCTTGCTGCAACTCCATTTCCCTCTCGAAGCAAACCAAGGAGAAGATGCTCTGTTCCCACATAGCCATGCCTCAATTCCCTTGTTGCCTCCACAGCCAACTCGATTGCTCTTCTCGCTTGACTTGTATATCTATCTGCCATCTATTTCCTCCACTACTCACACATTATACGATCTAGATACTCACGGACATAGTCTGCCCTTGCAATGTCCACTTCTTCCTTGCCCAAATCCCCATCTGCTCTCTCTAAAATATTGGCTGGCTGAATCCCAATCGTCAAGGCATAGAGTGACTCCAAATGACTTCCAATCAAAATATGGTCACTCGCCCCCCGCATCACCACACTCAAATGGGTCAAGGCATCCTTTAGGCTCAATTTCCTCGCATACTTTAATATTCCATAGGAGCGATACACCCGATCAGACACATCAATCGAATGCTCCTCTAGCTCTTTTTTTCTTGCCTCCATCTCATGTGTATTGAGTCTCAAAGCCACACGCTTAATCTGATCAATAATTTCTTTTTCGCTTTGCCCAAGTGTCTTTGTATTGCTCACATCAAAAAAGCTTCCTATACTTTCACCATTGGCTGTATAGACACTTCGCACCGTCACGCCAAATCGACTCAAGCTATTGACCAGTTTATCAATCCCTCTATTTCTTGCCAACACTGGCAAATGCAAAATAATATTTGCCTTTAATCCCGTCCCCATATTGGTCAAATATGAGGTCATATAGCCATACTTTTCGTCAAATGCATAGGGAAAGCGCTCATTGATTTGATCATCAATCTCATTGACTCTTTCCCAAAGTTGATTTAAACAAATTCCACAGCCGACCATCTGTAGACGAATGTGGTCATCGCCATTGATCACCACACTGAGGGCTTCGTTTTCACTCAACAATAACCCAATGGCATCCCTTTTTTTTGCTGCTGTGGAATTAATCACCCTTCTTTCTCGCAACGCAATTCTTTGAACATCCGACATTTGATGCAAATATTTCTTTAAAAGAACACCATCTTTTCCAAGGTCACCAAGCTCATCCATTGACATTTTCACAATCTCTTTGGCATCTTCTCGCCCTAATTTTGCTGGAAAAAGATAGTTGTCAAAATTTCGCACAATGCGCACTCTACTGCTGACAATATTATTTTCTGCACTCAACGCAATTTGATCAAACCACATCAGCTCATTCCTCCTGTCAATCGGCGAATCTCATCTCGACAAGCTGCTGCTGTCTCATAATCTTCAATTTCCAGTGCGGCCTGCAACTGCTCCTTTAAGCTTTCCACTTCCGTCTTTTCCACCATTGCTTTTTTCTTTATTTTTGGCACTTTTCCCTTGTGCTCTTTCGCTCCCTGCAGTTGCTTTACGCTTTCTTCCATTAAAATGCCAAAGGTATTATAGCAATCCTTGCAACCAAAGGTTGATTGCTCCAAAAACTCATCATAACTTGTATGACAAGTTGGGCAAACAACGAGTCCGTACTCCTTGCCCACCTCATCGGCTGCCTGACTAAATAGTCCTGTCAACAATTTTTTTAATGAAAAATCTCCTTCAAACAGGGAGGAATATTGATCCATATCCTTTGCACACTGTGAGCAAAAATGATGTTCCTTTTTGACTCCATCAATAATTTCTGTGTATTGGATATTTGCTTCTCGTACCTTACATCTTTCACACAACATAATCTGTCGTCCCTTTCTTCTTGTATTCCCACCTATTATTATACTGCAATATTGCTAAATTTCATGTGAAAAATATTGGTTATAGAGTTTATCTACAATTTCATGTGCATCTTCTCGGCTGACACCATTACAAATTCCTCTCGCAATCACAACAGAAAACTCCTTTTCCATATGGCGAAGTACACGCATCTTATCGACATCGACATTGATGACTGCACCTTTTCTTCTATCCAATTTAATAAAACCTTCCTGCTTTAAAATGCTATACGCCTTATTGACTGTGTGCATATTAATTCCCACTGTATCAGCAAGTTGACGAACTGAAGGGAGGGAATCCCCCTCCTTAATCCTTTCTGTCGCAATACTCATAATAATCTGATTGCAAAGCTGCACATAGATGGCCTCGTCACTTTTAAAATCAATAAATAGTTCCATAAAATCACCCCCTCACCACATAATTACATTTGTTATATTCTTAGTGTAACACATTACACAAATACAATCAATCTAATGTAGATAAAATTACTTGTTTTTGTTATAATAAAGCTGCGATTAGACTAAACACAGGGGGAAAGTTATGATTTTTAGCAGCTTGGAATTTATCTTTATCTTTTTGCCAATTTTCCTTGGCATTTATCGCTTGCTCCCCTCTACAAGGCGAAATCTTTTGATCTTTGTCTCCAGCATCCTTTTTTATGGAGTGGGACTCGCTCAAACAGCTCGCAGTTTACCTGTAGAGAAACAAGCCAACTTTTTAAGACTCATTCCAGTCTATGTATTGCTCTTTTTGGCAATTATTTTATTTAATTTTATTTTCGGAATGCTTATTTTTCACAATGAAGGGAAAAACCGAAAGAAACTACTGCACATTGGCGTCGTTGTCAATGCGGTCATCTTAATCTTTTTTAAGTATACTTCCTTTATTTTGCGATGCATCGGTTTGATCTTCCATTTTTCTGCAGAGACTATGGATCTTCCAGCCTTTCACATTGCCGTACCGATGGGAATGAGCTTTTATATTTTTCAGTCCATCGCCTACCTTGTTGACATTTATAGAAAAGAAACTCATCCAGCCAACAGTTTAATTAAATTTGGCTCCTATATGAGTATGTTCCCTCAATTGACACAAGGTCCGATCATGAACTACGAAAATGTTCGCCAACAAATTCGCAGGCGTGGTTTTTCAATGCCTATGCTCTCTGAAGGATTGAAGATGTTTATCTTTGGTCTGGGGATCAAGGTCTTACTTGCCAATCGTGTACATCATCTGTGGACCAATGCAGGTAATTTTGGCTATGATGCCATCAGCACACCACTGGCTTGGTTAGCTATTGCAGGACAAAGCTTTTATCTTTATTTTGACTGGCTTGGCTACTCTCTTATGGCTGTGGGGCTTGGTATTATCCTTGGCATCAGCATCCCAGAAAACTTTAATCATCCCTATATCTCTTTGACTATGCAAGAGTTTTGGAGACGCTGGCATATTACACTTGGAAATTGGTTTAAAAATTATATTTATATTCCCCTTGGTGGAAGTAAAAATGGAACATTTTTAACCTACCGCAATATGTTCATTGTCTGGATGTTTACCGCCATTTGGCATGGAGCAAACTTCAATTTTATTCTCTGGGGACTATTTTTATTTGCCTGTATGGCAATTGAACGAGCCTTTCTCGGCGATATTCTCCGAGCTTTTCCAGTCCTGGGACACATTTATATGATTATTTTAATTCCCATCAACTGGGTATTTTTCTCTATCACAGATCTTCCTTCTATGGGAATCTTCTTTAAAAAACTATTTCCATTTCTCGGAAAGGTCGGATCTGCCTCTGGTAAAGATTTTGCAAGCTATGTGACTCCATATTGGATATTGTTATTGCTTTTATGCGTTTTATTTTCAACTAAAATACCATTTATTGTATACAAAAAGATTAAGGATACTCTCTTTGGACATATTTTCTTGATTTTTATCTTCTTATTTAGTGTATACTCTATCTATATGGGACTTAATGATACATTTGCCTATGGTGGCTTCTAAAACTTTGACGAAGGGATGTTTTAAGGGATTTCATTATGAAAAAAGATAATCACAGAAAGCAATTTTTGATTGCTATAGGAATAGCAACATTGATTTGCTATCCATTTGTACTGCCACAAATTCTAAAAAGTAACACCTTCATTGTGGAGGCATTCCATGATAATAACAAAGAAACAGAGGATTCTGTGACAAAGGAAACTATAGCTTCTTCCAATCCTGTATCAGAAAGCTCTCCTGCACAGACAAGTGTAAGCACTACAGCTGCAAAAAATGCGAGCACTACGACTGTGGCCGCTGAGTCCAGTTCTGCTACAGAAAGCCTAGCAACCACTGCAGCCACCACTGCAGCTGCACCTGCCAAGGCCAATTTTGTCACTGTCACAGATGACTATTTCTCCGATGCTCTCTTTATCGGAGATTCTCGAACAGATGGTATTCGTATGTTTTCTGGACTCAACAATACAACTTATTTTTGCAGTGCTGGGCTTGATTTTAAGGATGCCTTTAAGAAGACACTTTCCATTGACAAAACTACAAAATCGACATTGGAAAATTTATTGGCAACGAAAAAGTTTGGAAAAATTTATATTATGCTAGGCATCAATGAATTGGGATTTCCAATGAATGTCATTGAATCCCATGCCACCCAAGTCATCCAAACTGTTCAAAAATACCAACCAGGGGCAATTATCTTTGTCCAAGCGAATCTCCATGTCACCAAATCTCGCAGTGCCAGTGACAAGGATGTCAATAACAAGAGGATCAACGAACTCAATGAGATATTAAAAAAGTTTGCCAACAACACCAATATCTTCTATCTTGATGCCAATGTTCTCTTTGATGACGAGCACGGTGCACTCAATCCAAAAATGACCTCTGATGATACGCATATCCATGGAAAATATTATAAAACATGGGCAGAATGGCTAAAAACAAAGGGTATTCAAAAATAAATTACCTACAAAAAAGGAGAGTCTCCAAGTGAAACTACTTGAAGACTCTCCCTTTTGATTAATTTCCCTTCACCTTACTCAAAAGATCCTTGATCTGAGCCAATGTGTACCATCCCCTGTTAACTTGAGTTCCATACATATTTACACTGTAAATACAACCAATCTTAATTTGACCATTTGAAAATCTCTTGACAACAAAGAGTTCCTGTCCAAGATGGGTATCATAATTGGAGTCAATCAAGACCACATCCTTAAGATCCGGCGTATAATTTACGCCCAAAGTCAGAAACCATGCGAAAGCTTGTCTTTGCCTCTGACATATTTTCAATATCTAGATGTTGATCTTCATAGAGGTAATGAGGCTCTGATTTTTCATAAGAAAATGATCGAATCTCTGACTTGTCATTCCCCGTCATTCTCTCAACTTTCCATCTTCCTTCCGTTACATCCATTTGACCTGTATTCACTTTGTCAATAATGGCCGAAAGCTCTGCTTCCGAATTGATCTGAGCCAGTGTCTTTCCACTATAGACAAACAATGCCTTTGACGGGTCAATGTCTGGGTCGACATGTGGAGAAGAAAATGCCTTTGTTCTATTCATCGCCTGAATAAATTCTTGTTTTGTTGGACGCTGATTGGACTTCTTTCCACTTTGGACATCACCTACAATCCAAAATCCAAGGTCTCGATCAAAGTAATAGGTCTTTCCATTTTGTGTCAGTGGTTCTATTCTCATATCTCCACTGCCCGGATTTAAGTAATACCATCTTCCATTTGGTTGCTGAATCCAACCTTCCTTCATCCAGCCGTCCCCATCAAAATAGTACCACTTTTGATCGATCTTTTCCCAGTTATTTCTTGTGTAAGAACCATCACTGTGGCGATACCACCAGCGACTTCCCGATTTTACCCAAGCCGCTCTCTTGTGCTTCCATGAACCATCAGCATTAAATTCATATCGAACACCATTGATCGTCACTGGCTGTGTCTTCATATGTCCTGCATTTGCACCGCTTGCTGCATTCGATACCATCGTCGTTCCCAACATCAATGCGGCAAGTGAACCAATAAATATACATTTTTTTCTCATGACACTCCTCCTTTTTTGATATAATTTTAACAAAAAAAACGATTCTGTCTATAACTATTTTCTTACCATTTCATAAATTATTCTTACATAACAACAAAGACAAAATATCCTGACAAGTCACAAAGTTGCCTTATACTCGTCAGGATATTTCTATTTCTTACTTCTTATCAATCTTTACTTTTTTTGAACGGCGCTTTCCATTTCCCTTAAACATCATTGAATTGTTCAACTGCAAGTTGATCTCATTGGCCAAACTTGGCAATTCTGGGATATCCTTGTCATCGTCCTCATCATAGACAACGGTGATATTGGCAGTAGATGGATCAAATTCATGAATTTTTTCCATCTCTTCTGGCTTTTCTGCCATTCCTGCATACTCCTCTGCATAGTCATCTGCATTTTCCTCATCATCGGTATCTGGATAGAGGTCCTTTAACTCATCCTCATTAAATTCAAAGGTTGGTACCTGTGGTGCCTGCTCTTTTACTTCTGGCTCTGGGTGAAATTCTGCCTTTGCCTCTGGCTTAATTTCAGGCTGAACCTCAGGTTTTGTATCTTGCTTTGGCTTTGGTGAAGGTCCACCACTTACGGTTGGTGTATCCTTTCTATCTGCCACCTTCTTTTTTCCACTCTTTAAATCTCTAAAAGCAAGACAGAGAAATCCCAAAATTGCAATGCCAGCTACACCTGCTGCAATATGCAATTTATTGCCACGCTTTTTGTAATCTAGCTTCAATTGTTTGTATTGTTGGAAGGTATCTACATAGTCTGCGGTATTTCCATCAATGGCTGGATCTTCAAAGTAACGCTGTATGGTCATCTCTTTTAAGTCCAAGCGATAAAAGTCCTTATTGCCATCCTTATTCATTCCGTAGACAACCACATAATTGTGCTCCTTATCTGTAGCCCAAACCCAGCCCTTAATCTTCTTGCCATTGACATCTAGGGTTGCCTCTTCAAATCCTTTTGGCACAGCTAAGCCCTCATCGAGAGGAATTGGTGTCACCGTCTTTGCCGCAACAGTCACTGGTGAATCTTCCATCCAAGTGTCCGTTGCCTCATTGTAGAAGAAGAGACTTCCACTGCCATCTTCTGCATTTAAATACATCACCACCAGATTGCCATCGAGTTCCTTTCCCGCTGCAACCGTCGTTCCATGATAATCATACTTGGCCTCATCAAAGTTTTCTGGAAGCAGAGACTTATCAAATGTTTTTGCCAAGGTGTATTTTTTTCCTTCAATGACAATGCCATCGGCATCACTATAGGCCTTTGTTTCACCTGCTGCACTGGTTTGAGCACTAGAAGATGCGTCACTGGACTTTTGACTTGATGTTTCACTACTTTGTGAAGCACTACTACTTTCTGCTGTAGAAGAAGTTTCTGCTGTTGTCTGTGCCGTAGTTGTCTCCTGTGCCGTAGTTGTTTCTTGCGAACTGCTTTCTGCTGTCGTTGTTGCCGCAGCAGCTTCACTGATGGTAATCTTTGAGCTACCTCTCTTATCGAGTGAAGCCGCATTATTGTCTTTATCTAAAATTCCCCAAGATTTAACATCAATATTTGTTTCACCCTGTTTTAATGCCTTAAAGGTCAATGTGTAGGCAAATTCATAGGGATTATCTCCCACCTTTCCTGCCACACGCACAGTGCCATCTCCATAGGATGTGGCATTCGTTCCATCTACAAACTTCAAATAAGAAGTATCATACTTAATCACAATACTATTGTCGCCAATGCTACCACCATCTACAGAAATAACCTTCATTGTCACTTTAAATTCTTCTCCAGCACTTGTCGTAGGATCTGAAAATGCGATGCGTGCAGTCAAAGCATGTGCTGTTGTTGTAAACATTGGTGTCACAGATAAACCCAAACAACAAATGCCCATCGCTAAGCCATTGACTACTTTTTTGCGTAATTTCTTCATTATTTGTCTCCTTTAATGATCATTTACTCTGTTGGTAATTTTGCTATATGATCTGGCATATTGCCATATACCGGAATCGTAAATGTAATCTCTGTATCCAAGATATCTTCGTATGCCTTCTTTAAGCGTCTTCCCTCTTTTAGTGCACCATTAATCGCTGTCATATATTGATGTACATAGGGATTGCTACTCGCAACATCAAACTTCTTTAGATAAGAAGTTGTCTGTGCATTGGATAGATAATTATTGGCATAGTACATTGCACCACCAGCAATGGCCTTTTCCCTTGTATTCCAAGGTCTGCCATAGCTATCTTCTTTTGAAGCCCAAGCTAGACCATTTTTTGCTGCTGTTTTTCCATTTTTTTGATACGCTTCAATATTGTAATAATTATAAATTCCCCTGTAATCGGCATCTGTTCCGCTGATGATACTGCTACTTCCCTTTGCTCCCTGTTCATTGACTATCATGGATGCGAGCAAATAGGGATTCACACCATTGTTTCTACCTGCCAAAAAGATGGCCTGTGCATAGGACATCGTCTCCACATTTTGATTTTCCATAAACGTGCCCTTTAAAATCTTTTCCACACCCTCTATGCTCTGTTCTCCATCCACATACTCTTGATCAATAAATTGGAAAATGTCCTCTTCATTTAAAAAATTTCTTGGATCTAAGTGATAGGCAATCACCTCATCTGAGGCCTGAACCCAGCGACTTGAATCAAATCCCTTCCATTTTCCTGTGGCAATATCATAAACTTTTGCTGAAGTCGACTTCCACAGGCGAGAGGAAGAACTTTCTACTAAATTTCTTCCTGGAACTTTTTCCTGCTCTAGTGCTAAGTTCCAATCTTCCGTGGTTGTCGTTGCACGAAAAATCCAATTGGGATGTTGACTGTGCAATTTTCTCAGGGCAACCTTGTAGGTTTCTGGAAATCCCTCTCTTGTCAACGCATCTTCAAAGTTTGTATCCACTACATTGGACTGTTGAATTTCACTTGCTTGAACCTGTTTTAATGGATTCATATTTGGCAACTGCATTGCCGCAAATGCAGCAAACAGCAATGTCTTTTTATTCATAAGTTTACTAAACCTTTCTATTGTGTACATCTGTACATTCTACCATTCTTTACATTTTCAAGCAAGCGATTCCACAACAATTCTGTAACTAATCTGTAATAATATAGTACTCTTTTGGTCTTCTGTCTCTAAACAGCCCCCACGAAAGTCGCTCTTTTAAATTGTTCACAAGGTCAATATCGGCATACAAAATCTCTTCATGGTCTCGTGAGGCCAGAGCAACCATTTCTCCTTGGGCATCCGTGATAAAGGAAGAACCATAAAATTGAAGCTCTGAACTTTGATTACCATTTTCTTCACATGGTGTGACACTCTCAAGACCAATGCGATTGGCCGCAACTACAGGGACAATGTTGGCCGCAGCGTGTCCTTGCATCGTCCTTTTCCAATGTGGCATGCTGTCCACAGTCAAAATAGGCTCACTTCCAATCGCTGTAGGATAAAACAAAATATCTGCTCCCAACAAAGCCATACTTCTTGCACACTCCGGAAACCATTGATCCCAGCAGATGCCCACACCAATTTTTCCATACTTTGTCTCCCACACCTTAAACCCTGTATTCCCCGGTGTAAAATAGAATTTTTCCTGATAATAGTGATCATCGGGAATATGGGTCTTTCGGTAAATGCCAAGAATCTTTCCATCGGCATCAATGATAGCCACTGAATTATACAATACATTTTTATCTCTCTCATAAAAACTAATTGGAAGGACAATATCTTCTTCCCTAGCTAACTTTGCAAAATGACGGACGGCATCATTTTCTTCCAAAGTCTTTGCAAAATCGTAGTATTCATATCGTCTTTCCTGACAAAAATATTGTCGCTCAAATAGCTCTGGAAGAAGAATGATCTTTGCTCCATTTTTGGCTGCCTCTTTGACCATCTCATCTGCCCTTTGAATATTTTGGGCAACATCCCTTGTGCACTTCATCTGCACTGCTGCAACTTTTACCTTTTCCATTTCCTATCCTTTCTGAAATTGAGGAATTTGCTGTGTGATACAATGAATATTCCCTCCACCAAGTAAGATTTCCCTCGCTTGAATAGGAATCACTTCTCTTGTTGGAAATAATTCAGAAAGTAACTTTACGGCCACTTGGTCATTTTCATCCTGAAATTGTGGCAATAAAACAGCTCCATTAGAGATATAAAAATTGACATAACTTGCCGCAAGTCTCTCGCCTTCTTCTCTTGTCTGCTCGCCTTCTTCATAAGAAAAGCCCTCCAGTTCATCCCTTCGAATGCAGACCTTTTTCTTTGGCACCGGAAGACGATGTACCTTAATTTTTCTTCCTCTGGCATCCCTCTCGCTCTCTAAAACCAATGCATCCGCCTGGCTCATTGCATATTGCGGATCATCTTTGTCCTCACACCAGGCAAGAACGACCTCCCCAGGACAAACAAAAGCACACACATTGTCCACATGCTCATTGGTCTCATCATGAAAAATGCCAAAAGGAAGCCAAATCACCTTCTCAACACCCAGGTATTCCCTCAACTGCTTTTCAATCTCTTCTTTGCTCAAATCAGGATTTCTCCCTGCACTCAACAGACAAGTCTCGGTTACTATGGCCGTGCCTTCTCCGTCGACATGAATGGATCCACCTTCTAACACAAAGGGATGAGCGTCAAAATACCTTGCCCCCAAGCGATCGATACATTGCTTAGCTAAAGCATCATCTTCTTGATAGTGGGCATACAAGCCATCGACTGCTCCACCCCAAGCATTAAATTTCCAATCCACTCCGCCCAAATCTTTTTTTTGATTGACAACAAATGTCGAAGCGGTATCTCTTGCCCAAGCATCATTGTTTTCTACCTTCCACACTTCAATTTCACTTGGCAACATTCTCCTTGCCTCATCAAAGTGAAGGGCATCGGCGAGCATATACACTTTTTCCGATTTTGCAATATGTCTTGCAATTTCTACGAATTTTTCCTTTGCTAATTTTGCCTGATTCCGCCACGAGCCCTCTCGCACTGGCCAAATCATGATGCAGCCATGATGCTTTTCAAATTCTGCTGGCATAAAATACCCTAATTGTCTAGGTGTTGCCATACTTTCCCCCCAGTCTCTGTGCAAAATCCATATATCCGAATTCCTTAATCACTTCACATTCTCCCTCTTCATCCATTAGGGCAATGGAGGGCAGAGGCATTCCATTAAAGGTATTATTCTTGACCATCGAGTAGATTGCCATATCTTCAAAATATAATTTATCTCCGATATGGACTTCTTTTTCAAATGAATAATCTCCAATCACATCTCCCGCAAGACAAGTTACGGAAGAAAGTCGATAGCAAAACGGTTTTTCTTCTGGCAAAAATCCATCTCGAAGTGGTGGGCGATAGGCATTTCCAATACATCCGGCATATGACAGGCAGCAGAAGCATCTAAAATAAGCGTGGTAATGCCATTGTCCACCTTTTCAAGAACTTCCGTCACCAAATATCCTGCATTGAGGGCAATGGCCTCCCCTGGCTCTACATAGACCTCTACACCATATTTTTTCTTCACTCTCTGGATTTGCTCAATCAATGTCTTTCGGTCATAGTCTTTTCTCGTAATGTGATGACCTCCACCAAAATTGAGCCATTTAACTCTATGTAAGTACCTTCCAAACTTTTCTTCGACCGCCAATAGTGTCTTCACCAGATCATCGCTATTTTGCTCACACAATGTATGAAAATGCAATCCATCAATGACATCCAATACACTCTCATCAAAGTTTTTGATAGTCACACCTAGTCTCGAACCTGGTGCACAGGGATCATAAATGGCATGCCCCTCTTGGGTTGAACACTCTGGATTAATTCTTAGCCCTGCACTTCTTCCCCGCAATCGATCCTTAAACTTATTGACCTGTGCAATCGAATTAAAGAGGATGTGATCACAAATTTGAACAATTTCATCAAATTCCTTCTCCTTATAAGCTGGTGAAAAAATATGATTTTCCTTGCCCATTTTTTCATAGCCAAGCCTTGCCTCAAAAAGTCCACTTGCCGTCGTCCCATCTAGGTACTTGGCAATTAGAGGATAGGTATCATAGCAAGAATATGCCTTTTGTGCCAACAAAATCTTACAACCTGCTTCGTCGGCGACCTCTCTTAAAATTTTTAGATTTTCTTCCAATTGCCTCTTGTCAATGACATAGCAAGGGGTCTGCAATTCTTCTATTCTCATTCACTACTCCACAATCTTTGGGTTTTCATCGACAACCCAAGGCAAACCATAGGTATTTAATGCCTCCATAAATGGATCTGGATCAAATTCTTCCACATTAAAGACACCCGCTTTCTTCCATTTGTTTGTGACAACCATCATTGTTCCAATCATCGCTGGGACACCTGTGGTGTAAGAAATTGCCTGAGAGCCAACTTCCTTGTAGCACTCTTGATGGTCACACACATTGTAGATATAGATGGTTCTCTCCTTTCCATCCTTTACCCCAGTAAAGATACAACCAATGTTGGTCTTTCCCACCGTTCTTGGCCCTAGAGATGCTGGGTCAGGAAGGAGTGCTTTTAAAAATTGAATTGGCACAATCTTTTGCCCCTGAAATTCAATCGGCTCTGTAGAAAGCATTCCGACATTTTCCAGACATTTCATATGGGTGAGATAGCTCTGTCCAAAGGTCATAAAGAAGCGAATGCGGCGAATTCCTGGAATATTTTTTGCCAAGGATTCAATTTCTTCATGGTGCAATAAATACATATCCTTCATTCCCACTTGTGGAAAATCATACTCTCTCTTGATGCTCATTGCATCTACCTCAACCCATTTTCCATCTTCCCAATAGGAGCCTGGTGCAGAAACCTCTCTCAAATTAATCTCCGGATTAAAATTAGTTGCAAATGGATATCCGTGGTCTCCACCATTGCAATCCAAAATATCAATGGTATGAATCTCATCAAAATAGTGCTTAAGTGCATAGGCAGAAAATACGCTAGTTACCCCTGGATCAAAGCCACTTCCCAGTAGTGCTGTGATTCCTGCCTTTTCAAACTCTTCCTTGTACTTCCACTGCCAAGAATAGTCAAAATAAGCCGTAAAGCCAAGCTCTCTACATCTTTTTTCATACACCTTTCTCCACTCAGGATCCTGTGTATCCTCTGCCTCATAATTTGCTGTGTCGATGTAATCGACCTTTGTCTTCAAACAAGCCTGCATAATTGTCAAGTCCTGATATGGCAAGGCAACATTGAGTACGGCATCTGGCTGATAGCTCTCAATCAGTTGAACAAGTTCCTCCACATTATCTGCGTCCACCTGTGCAGTTTGAATTTTTGTCGTTGTCTTTGCCTCTAACTCTTTCTTTAACTCGTCACATTTTTTCTTTGTTCGACTTGCAATCATAATTTCAGAAAAAACATCGGATACCTGTGTGCATTTTGCAATAGCCACTCTCGCAACACCACCACAACCAATAATCAATACTCTACTCATCTACTTTCCTCCTCTTCTAATAATTCCTCTACATATCTAGGAAGCATAAATGCCCCTTGATGCAAATTTGCAGAATAATACCAAGTTTTAATATTTTTTTCCTTCCATTTCTTGCCATCAAAATCTTTCAGTGGATGATATTTTTTGGATGCAAATCCAAAGAGCCAATATCCCGATGGGCAGGTTGGAATATGGGCTTGATAGACACGGCTAATTGGAAAACTTCGATAGGCCTTTCTGTGCATACTTCGGCACGCCGCCTCATCTTCATCATAAAACGGACTGCCATGCTGATAGACCATAATGCCATCTTCCTTGAGAGCTCGATATCCTGCACCATAAAATTCCTTAGTAAAAAGCCCCTCTGTATAGCCAAATGGGTCTGTGGCATCATTGATAATGATATCGTACTCATTATTATATTTTCTTAGAAATCGCAAACCATCTTCATAAAAAATCTTTACCCTTGGATCTTCTAAGCCTGTAGCCGTCTCTGGAAAAAATTGCTTGCAGACATCAAAGAGCATATGGTCAGGATCGACAATATCAATCTCTTCAATTTCTGGATAGTGGGCAAACTCTCTAGCCACCCCCCCATCCACTCCACCAATAACTAATACCTTTTTTGCATTGGGATGGACGCTCATTGGCACATGTACAACCATTTCATTGTACACAAATTCATCTGCCTCAGAAAATAAAATATTGCCATTTAACGTCAACACCTTGCCAAATTCTAGGGATGTAAATACATCAATCCTTTGAAAGTCACTCTGTCCTGAAAACAGCTGTTTATCTGTTCGAATAGAAAGCTTCACATTTTCGGTGTGCAACTCTGAAAACCACATCTCCATATTTTACCTCTCAATGACATTCAAATATTCTACATTTGGATCTTCTGTTCCCTGCAAAGAACATCCCCTGTCCTTCGCAAACAAAATATATTCTACAATTTCTTGTGTGATCAACTCTCCTGGTGCTAGAATTGGAATTCCTGGTGGATAGCACATGGCAAATTCACCACAGACATTTCCTGCACTTTCTTTGATTGGTAACATCTTTCTCGGACGATAAAATGCCTCCTGTGGTGAGAGGATAACCTCTGGCTGAATATACTCTCCCCCAATCAAATCCTTTCCATCTCTTTGATACAATCTTCGAATATCTGCCAGTGCACCAACTAATCGCTCAATATCCTGAATCCGATCTCCAATCGAAATATAAGCCAAAATATTTCCAATATCGCCAAATTCAATTTGAATGTCATACTCATCGCGCAACAGATCATAGACTTCAATTCCTGTCAAGCCAATCCCCTGTGTGTGCACAGATAACTTCGTGACATCAAAATCATATACACTCTTTCCATCGACAAGTTCTCTGCCATAGGCATAATATCCACCGATTTGATTGATTTCATTTCTTGCATACTCGGCCATCATCATCACCTTATCAAAGGATTCCCGACCACGCAATGCTAAATTTCTCCTAGAAATATCTAAACTAGACAAAAGAAGATAGGATGCACTCGTTGTCTGCGTCAAATTAATAATCTGTCGGACATGTTCTGGATTCATCTCTTTTCCCGTCAATAGGATCGAGCTCTGCGTCAGACTTCCCCCCGACTTGTGCATAGAAATTGCCGCCATATCCGCTCCCGCCTGCATCGCAGAAATTGGTAGTTCCTCATGAAAACTTAAATGCGTGCCATGAGCCTCATCCACCAACACCTTCATCTGATGCTGATGTGCAATTTGCACGATTTCTTTCAAGTCTGAACAAATACCATAATAGGTTGGATTATTGACCAGCACAGCCACCGCATGTGGATGCTTTTTGATGGCCGCCTTTAACTTTTCATTTTCCATACCTAAGGCAATGCCAATTCTGTCTTGAACACTCATTTCCACATACACAGGTCTTGCACCACATAAAACAAGAGCATTGATGGCTGATTTATGCACATTTCTTGGCAAAATAATTTCATCACCTGCTTTGCAGACACTTAAAATCATACTTTGCACTGCTGATGTTGTTCCTCCCACCATCAAAAAGGCATGTGCTGCCCCAAAAGCTTCTGCTGTCAAATTTTCTGCATCTCTAATAATGGAAACTGGATGGCATAAATTATCTAGGGGCTTCATCGAGTTGACATCTAATCCAACACATTGCTCCCCAAGTAATTTTACTAACTCCGGGTTTCCTCTTCCTCTCTTATGCCCTGGCACATCAAAGGGAACCACTCTCTTTCTTCTCAATGCCTGCAATGCCTCATAAATTGGCGCTCTCTTTTGGTCTTCCATCTAACTTTTTAACCCCTTCTCCCATTCATCAACCTTAAATCCTACGAAAACCTTGTCCTCTGTCACAACGATGGGACGCTTTAAAGCATTCCATCTGTTGCCAATATCGCATACATCTCTTTCTCACTCATATTGGGCAACTTGTCCTTTAATCCCAGACTTTTGTAGACTAAACCACTGGTATTAAAAAACTTCTTTAGTGGCATCTGACTCCTTTTATGCCATTTTTCAATTTCCTCTGCCCTTGGATTATCTAATTTAATATCCCGATCTTCAAATGAAAATCCATTTTCCAAAAGCCACTGCTTTGCCTTTTTGCATGTCGAACACTTTGGATATTCTACAAATAACATTCCTCTTCCCACCTTTAAAAATCTCATTCTATAGTTGGTTTATTATACTATATTTGTGGCATTTTTACAAAGAAAAAACGGATAAGCTTGCTCAAGGCTCATCCGTTTTTCCAAAAGTAAGAGGAAATTTCAATATGTGTAACACTATATTTTAAACACTCAAGTCATCTTTGCGTTGAATAACAAGGAGTGATTAAAACCAAAACTATAACTTTGCCAATGCCTCACCAGCAGCCTTTAACGCTTTCTCTGCCTCTGCATCTGGCTCATTGTTTGCGATAATGCCTTCACCGCCGACAATATTTGCACCTGCTGCCTTCATGCGGTCAACCCAAGTGCGCATCCATTCTCCATCGCCCCAGTCATAGGATCCAAAAAGAACTAAATTCTTTCCAGCCACCTTGCTCTCTAAGGCTTCTACTAAAGGTTCTACCACGGAATCCTCAAGCTCTTCTGCACCCATTGCTGGACAACCAATAGCAAAGCCACTTGCTTGTGCCAATGTATCCGCATCTGCATTTGAGGCCTCTAAAAGCTCAGCTGTTGCACCTGCTGCCTCAACGCCACTCTTTAGCATATTTGCCATTGCTTCTGTATTTCCTGTCTGGCTCCAATATACAACATAAACTTTTTCCATCGTTCGTAAAACCTCCTAGATATTTTCATTTCTGCAGATAATCTCTCTCATTTTCTTACCTGCAAACCATTCTTGCATGGCCTCTTCTCTTGCTTGATCAAAGGCAAAGAAGAGTTCCTTTGTACTTGACATATGGTCATACACCTTCCAGTAACCACTGCACAGACATCGCTCACCATGATGCTTGATAAATCCCAACACATCACACAGCGGGTAACCCAAAAATACACCGATTTCATGTGGAAAAATATTTCTCACACCATAAAAGAATTGAATTCTTTCTTTTAATATCAAAAGACATCGATGTAAGTCTGCACCTTGATAGCCATAACCATTCAAAAAAGATCGAACTTCATCTGTTTGAATATATTGCTTTAGCTGTGCCTCTCGATAAATGAGAACCAGATGCCTCTCGTTTGTCGAATACAACATAAAAATATGTAATCCCGACTCACGCAATTCCCCAATGAGAAGTCCCAATTCTGCATCGGTCAAAAAGAGCATATTGGATGTTTTCAATCCCTTTAAGACGGGTGCACTCTGCATAATAAAGCGAAGCTCTGCGTTTCCGCTCTTTCTTCCTGCTTTTAAGCTTCGAACAATCACTTCTGGGGGCATCTTTCTGTCCGCTCCTTTCGATTAGTGTTTCCTTACTTGGTTAGTACTCCCTAACTATATACCACCTCCCTAACTTTGTCAAGCACTTTTTTAAAATTTTTTTATATTCCCTTAAAAGTAAAGCTAAATTGGATTCTCATTGCATTTGGCAGGACATATTCATCATGGGTATTGGCCCCCCAGCTATCATCTCCTCCAATTCCCATCTGTTTCCAATTACACCGAACAATGGTATGATGAATTTTAGGCAATTCATATGGATGACTCGCTTCCTCTAGTTGCTCTGGAGTATATGGTGTGGCACAAAATTCCATTTCGTCGGAACTAAATCTCATTCCCCTGCCCTTTTTATCTGTCACCTTGGCCCAGCGCACACCTGTGCGATTTCCTGTCTCCTGTGGTACAATATAATTTTCCACATTTTCTCTTGCTGTCGTCTCAAACACGCCAAGTCTTGCCCCTTGATTTCGGTCACAATAATTTTCTAGCGGTCCTCTTCCATAATAGGTGATCTGATCATAATCTGCATTTAGAGTAAAGAGCATACCAAATTCAGGCATTGGTGTAACACCTAGAATAGGATCATATGTCATCTCTACTTTTACACTTCCATCCCCGCTCACGGTATAGGCAATGTCAATCATACTCACTGGTTCTGTGGCCAACTTATAGGTAAAGGTCAAGCGAATGCCCTCTTCTTTTTCCTCAATTTCTACTAAGTCTCTTGCCCTCTCATCTTTTGGCACAAAGATTTGATAAAGACTTGCACTCTTCCAACTTGCATAGCGAAATGGCATTTGATTTCCCCTGTCATTGTCAACTGGTGCCCTCCAAAAATTAGGTCTTGGTTTTTTCTCCAACATTTCTCTTCCGCCATAGCGATAGGACACTAATCCGCCCTGCAAATAGGAAAAGAGCACTTCAAAGTTTTCTCCACGAATTCCCACATTGTATGTTCCACGAATTAGGGTTAACTTCTTCTTTTTCTCCTCCTTCTTTTTCTGACCATCGACGACAAATACACCCTGTCCAAAGGCCACTTCATATCCTCTCCTTGCCCAAGCTCTATCCTCTTTTAATGTAAAATAGGCATTCAGTGTGTACTCTCCTGCCTCCTTTGGAAGCGTCAATGGCAACAAAATCTCCACTTCTCCAAGAGGGGCAACATCCACAGGACAAACAATTTTTCTCAATAGCTCCCCTTCACATTCTATAGTCACTGTGCAATCATATTCCGATGTCCAGGTAAATAAATGCTTGTTTTTCACCTTCATAAAGAGACTGTCTTGGTCATTTCGAAATGTGGCTGTAATATTTTGATAATTAAATTTTACTTCCTGCATCTTGGCATAGGCTCTTCTTTGCCCATCGACAATGCCATTGGCTGAAAAATTGTAGTCACTTGGTCGGTCCAAAAAGTCCCCGCCATAGGCCATAAATTCCTCGCCATAGCGATTTTTCTTTCGAATGGTTTGATCCACAAAATCCCAAATAAATCCGCCCTGATATCTTGGTTCCCGATCTGAAAGGTCTGTATATTTAAACAATGCACCATTAGAATTTCCCATTGCATGGGCATACTCACAACAAATCAATGGCTTTTCCTTGTGTTCTCTCAAAAATTTCTCAATATTGGCGACACTGGTATACATTTGGCTTTCCATATCCGATGAATTTGGATATCGACGATCCCAAAATATTCCCTCGTAGTGCACCAAGCGATGAGGGTCAAGTTCTCTAAAGCGATCCGCCATTCTTTGAATGACGCTTCCCCCAAAAGATTCATTTCCACACGACCAAATTAAGATGGACGGGTGATTTTTATCCTTTTGATAGGACGAATTGACACGGTCAAGCATCATCGGCAAATACTCTTCATTATCTCCTGGCAAGATCTGTGCTCGATCAAAATTTCTTTGCACCGTTCTCTCCCAAAGACCATGACTTTCCATATTATTTTCAGCAATCATATACAATCCCTGCTCATCACAGAGCCGATAGAGATGCTCACCATTTGGATAATGTGAAGTTCGAATGCCATTGATGTTATTTTGCTTCATCATCAACACATCTTTTTCTACATCTTCCTTAGCAACAACTCGCCCTGTATCACAGGAAAATTCATGGCGATTGACACCTTTAAACACAATGCGCTTTCCATTGAGTTTCATTATTCCCCCATCGAGCACAAATTTGCGAAAACCAACTTTTTCCTGAATCACTTCCATCACTTTATTTTTGTCATCAAATAGCTGAATCTTTAAATCATATAAATTGGGCTTTTCTGCACTCCAAAGAAATGGATTATCAAAATTTACTCGAAATCTCTTTACCTTTTGCGTATCCACTGAACCCATCAGAACGGGTTTTCCCTTATAACTTAGGACATAATTGGCCTGCCATGGAAGTCCCTCAAACTTCATCTCCACATCAAGGGTTGCTTTTTTTAACTTATCATCAAGTGTTGGCTCAATCTTGATATCATAGATATGAGCTCTTGGAATCGTATAGAGATAGACATCACGAAAAATTCCAGAAAATCGGAAAAAATCTTGATCTTCTAACCAACTCGAAGAACTCCACTTAAACACCTGAACAGCCAATTTGTTGTCCTTTTGTATTGACGGTGTGAGTTCAAATTCTGACGGCGTAAAGCTGTCTTCACTGTATCCGATAAACTCTCCATTGAGCCAGAGAGCAAAGGCACTTTCCACGCCCTGAAAAGAGATAAATATTCTCTCTCCCTCCCATTGTTTGGGCAGTACAAATTCCTTGGCATAGCTAGCCACAGGATTAAATCGCTCAGGTAACTCTGGTGGAGCAATCTCTTCCCTTCCATCCCATGGATACTCCACATTGACATATTGTGGACGATCATAGCCTTCCATTTGAATATGAGCTGGCACCGAAATATCATCCCAATCATCGCATGAATACTCTTTCTTTTCAAATCCTGTAATTGCATACTTATACGATTTTGCATAGAAAAATTTCCAAAGTCCATTTAAACTTTTTCTCAAACTGGTCTCTTTTTTGTCCAATTCTTCGTCTGAACGATAAGTGATATGATCCGAATGTGCTGGCAATGTGTTCATCTTAAAAATCCTAGGATTTTTAACAATTTCATAAGAAAAACCTTCCATATTTTCTCTCCCTTGGTAATTTTTCTTTATTATAGCAATCCCAAACCATCGTAGCAAGAAAAAGCAATGCAAAATCATGTGGAACTATACGAACAATTGTTTGATTTTTTCTCGAACATATGTTAGTATAACTTTAAAATTATTTAAGTTGGAGGGATTCTTTATGACTGGTTTAACACCAAAGCAGGAAGAGATTCTGCTCTATATTAAGGACTCCATTGTAAAGCGTGGCTATCCGCCATCTGTGAGAGAGATCTGTAAGGCGGTTTCTCTTCGCTCTACTTCGTCTGTTCATGCTCATCTTGAAAGTTTAGAAAAAAAAGGATTGATTCGAAAAGATCCTGCAAAACCTAGAACCATTGAGATCATTGACGATGCCTTCTCCTTTTCTCGAAGAGAGATTGTCAATGTTCCTATTCTTGGCAATGTTGCCGCTGGTGAACCTATTTTTGCCGAACAAAATATTCAATCTTACTTTCCATTGCCAAGTGGATACCTTCCTCACAGCGATACTTTTATGCTCAAAGTCAAGGGCGATTCCATGATGGATGTTGGTATCTACAACAATGATGATATTATTGTTTCTAAGCAAAATTATGCCAATAATGGCGATATTGTCGTGGCTCTACTTGAGGACAGTGCAACAGTAAAGCGCTTTTACAAAGAGGATGGGCACTACCGCTTGCAGCCCGAAAACCGCACAATGGAGCCAATTATTGTAGATTCTGTAGTAATTCTTGGGAAAGTGATTGGATTGCTGCGCATGATGTAAAAAATGATTACAAAATAGATTCTTTGTCAAAGGTTGGGGTGGGTTGATTTTCAACCCGCTCTTTATAAACCAAAATTTATCTTTGTCTTGATGGCTTGGAAAAAAATAATAGATATATGCCAAATACTAGCTTAATAAATGCATCTATATACGCTACTATATCTAATGAAATACTAGAAAAGATGTATCCTGTAGCAATATTCATAGTACAAGCAATACCTAAATAAATCATTGATTTTCCATGTACAAAATAGTACGGAAAAAAATGCAATGCCGTGGCCATTAACGCCCCCAACCAAATTAATCTCCAATTTTTGGTTTCAAAAAATGGTCCACCTAGCAAAAACATTAAAATAAATAATAAAATAATGGCATATAAAGAAACTTTGTTTTGAAATTTACTTGAGGTGCCATTGGATAATTTATTCAATAATTTTTTTATTCATATTTATTGAGAAAAAAAGGCAACAAAAATATCCAATACTAAATATTTGCATATTGATTATTTGTTTTCCTCCTATCAATGTAGCGAGTGCAATTACTGCTGCCACTACAATTAACCATAGACCACATGATCTCTTATAATTAAATTCTAATTTTTCATCTTTATTATAATTAAATAATCCTATTCTCATATATTTCTCCCTAAATTTTAATTCATCTACTGGAAGAACTTTTTTACATAAAAAGTTATGGTGACATGACTCAATATGAGTCACATCACCTTTTTCGATTCTCTTATCAACGCTACGCCAACTCGCCTGCTGTAACTTCTATTCCATCGCTCCAAATGCGATCCAAATCATAAAATGCTCTGCTCTCCACATCAAAGATGTGAACAACAATATCTTGATAATCCATCAAAATCCAATTTGCACGCTTTTGTCCCTCAATGCTCTTTGGAACAACATCAATTTTTTGCAAATTTTCTTCGACAGCATCGACCATCGCCTGAATTTGATTGTCATTGTTTGCACTTGCAATGACAAAGTAATCGGCCATGGACGAAATTTTTCCAATGTCAATCATGCGAATGTCAATGCCTTTTTTGTCATCTAAAGCCTTATAGATTTGACTTAAAATCTCTCTTGTCATTGATTCCCTCCTTCTCTAACCATTCAAAACATTCCACTGTAAAGCGATCAATCCAAACGCCTCTCTTTTTTAAAAACTCAATCGTATCCACTGTAATTCGATACAATGTCGCATCAATATCCAAAAATGCCATTCCTCGCACCTGTGCCAAATTGTCTGCTTTTTCTCTCCTAGGTTCAATGTAATCGGCAATATAGACAATCTTTTCCAGTAAGGTCATATTGGCATGACCTGTGGTATGCCAGCGCAGTGCCGACAAAACTTCCTCATCTTCAATTCCATAGGCCACTCTGGCCAGTACAGGTGCATAAACGGCATGGAGTACTTGTGGTGCCTGTAATTCATTTTCTGTGAGTTCAATTCCTGCTGCTTTACACATAGAAATCAACTCCTCTGTTTTATAGTTTTTTGCACAGTCGTGTAAAAGTCCTGCAAGCTCTGCCTTTCTAATATCCGCACCATAACGCATGGCCAATGCAGCCGATGTAAATGCCACACCAAGTGTATGCTCATATCGCTCTGGCTTTAAATTCTCTTTTAACTTCGCTCGAATAGCTAGCAACTCTTCTATATTCATTTTTTACCTCACTGATATAAATGATGCTGTTTGATAAACTCCAAAACCTTTGCTGGCACATAGGAGGCAATTGAGCCTTTTTCTCTACACAACTGGCGAATTTGCTCTGATGAAATATCTACCCGTGGATAGGAAATGAATTCAATATCTGCCAAATACTTCTCACGCAAATACTTTGATTGCACGCTCAATTCCCTGTGTTCTTTTTGGTAATCTCGCATCGCAACTAAAATTCTTGCCAAAGAGAAAATCACCTCTGGTCTATGCCAAGTTTCAATTTCATAGAGCGAATCTGCTCCCATAATAAAAGAAAACTGAATCTCAGGGTATTGCTCTCTTAGTGCCTGCAAGGTGTCACTTGTATAACTTTTTCCCCCTCTTTGATTTTCAAAATCAGAGCGTTCAAAGTGTAAAAAACCAGAAATGGCCAACTCAACCATCTCTGCCCGCATCGCATAATCCGTCACCTTTTTTCCCACCTTGTGTGGTGGATTTGGAGAGGGCATTAGCCAAATCTTATCCAACTGAAATTGCTCCATCGCATGTTGTGCAAGTTGCAAATGCCCATTGTGAATGGGGTCAAAAGTCCCCCCCAATATTCCAATCTCCATCATGATTTTCCTCGCTTATTTTGGCAATACCAATTTTCTCTTTTCTGGTTCATCTGCCTGCTTGTACAAGACGATCTTTTTTCCAATGACCTGAACAACTTCACTTCTTGTGTGCTCTGCCAATGCCCTAGCAATCTCCTTTGGATCATCTGTACAGTTTTTTAACACGCTAATTTTTATTAGCTCCCTTGCCTCCAAGGCTTCTTCCACTGCAACAACAATTTCATCTGTCAAAGATGACTTACCAATCTGCATAATTGGCTCTATTGTCATTGCAATTCCCTTTAAATATGATCTTTGCTTACTTGTCATACTACTCCTATTTATAATAATCAAACTCATGTCCATACATACGCACAGTATCTCCCTCAGAAATTCCTGCCTCTTCCAGTCGCTCCAACACTCCCGATGTCTTTAAAAACTTCTGGAAGAAATCAAATCCCTTTTCAGAATCCAAATTTGTATAGCCGAACATTTTTTCAATCCTTGGTCCCTCAACAATATACACGCCATCTTCATCTATTTCCACAGTAAATGGCAAATTTTGATCTTGGGTGTATTCAATTTCCATTTCCTTTTCAAAGATCTTTGGCGATCGATCCACTGTCTTTAAAACTTCATTGATGGCAAAGAGTAGTTCCTTAATTCCCTTTCCTGTAACCCCAGAAATTGGATAGACTTTTAAGTCGGGGAACGCCTCTTCAATTCTTTTCAATGGATCATCCATATCAGGAGTGATGCAATCGACCTTATTGGCGGCAATGAGCTGTGGTCTTTCCATCAATCCCTGACCATAGGAATCTAACTCCTTCATAATGGTCTTAATGTCCTCCACAGGATCTCTTCCTTCTGTAGAAGCTGCATCCACAACATGAACTAAGACCTTTGTTCTTTCAATATGACGAAGGAAATGATGACCCAATCCCACACCATCGGCCGCTCCCTCAATGAGTCCTGGAATATCCGCCATCACAAATCCACCGCCGGGAAGATCAACAACACCAAGATGAGGGTCAAGAGTGGTAAAGTGATAATTTGCAATCTTTGGCTTCGCATTGCTCACACGAGAGAGGAGAGTCGATTTTCCTACATTTGGATAGCCCACCAGTCCAACATCAGCCAGGACTTTTAACTCCAATTGCACAAACAATTCCTTCCCCGGCTGACCTGGCTTTGCAAATTTTGGCACTTGCATTGTTGCCGTTGCAAAATTCATATTGCCAAGTCCACCTTTTCCACCGCGAAGAATGACTTCTCTTCTATTTTCCCCTGACATATCGGCAATGACTTTTCCTGTCTCAAAGTCCTTAATTACTGTTCCCTCTGGAACTTTGACAATTAAGTCTTTTGCATCTGCCCCATGACAACGGCGTTTGCCCCCTGGCTCTCCGTCACCAGCCACATACTTTCTTACCTGTCGAAAATCAGTCAATGTGTTTAAGCCATCATCCACTTCAAAGATGACATTGCCACCTCTTCCTCCATCTCCGCCATCGGGACCGCCCGCAGCGACGAACAATTCTCTTCGGAAACTGACATGACCATCGCCACCCTTTCCCGATTTTATAAATATTTTTGCGCTATCGGCAAACATTGAAGCACCAGCCTTTCTAAAAATTTACAATTGAATTGAGATACAACAAGGGCTCCATACATTCGTATGAAGCCCTCAAAACACTTATTAATTTTCTCTAGGGATGACAGAAACCTGCTTTCTGAATCTGTCCTTTCTCTCGAAACGAACGATACCATCTGCTGTTGCAAATAATGTATCATCACCACCACGACCTACATTGAGACCTGGATGAATCTTTGTACCACGCTGTCTATAAAGAATATTTCCTGCCAATACAAACTGTCCATCTGCTCTCTTTGCACCAAGTCTCTTGGACTCAGAATCACGGCCGTTCTTTGTAGAACCAACTCCCTTTTTATGAGCAAATAATTGAAGGTTCATCTTTAACATGTTATTTCACCTCCTGCATACTAATTTTAATATATTCACTGCCATATTCCTGTTCAATGCTCTGTAAACCAAGTACACAGCTCTTTAACAGCAATCTAGCATCTTCACCTACTTCTTCTATGAGACGAAAATGATAATCGCCCTCGTCCATCTCGCAGGTAAATAAATTCTCTGTAAAAGCTTCAATGGAATTTGCCAAATTGATGCTCAGTACAGATACTGCAGAACAAACAATGTCATAGCCATACTCGTCATAGCCCGCATGTCCATGAATGTCTAATCCCACATATTTGTCGTTTTCTGTCCAAACAGTGACCTGAATCATAAATTAAGCGTTGATTTTCTCAATCTTAACTAATGTGTACTGCTGTCTGTGACCATTCTTCTTGTGATAACCGGTCTTTGCCTTGTACTTATATACAATAACCTTCTTTGCCTTGCCATCACCTAAAACCTTAGCAGTTACAGATGCTCCAGCTACTGTAGGTGCGCCAACCTTAAAATCGTTACCACCAACCGCAAGAACTTGATCAAATGTGTACTCTGATCCATCTGCAGCGCCGAGCTTTTCAACTCTAATGATATCGCCCTCTGATACCTTATACTGCTTTCCGCCTGTTGCAATAATAGCGTACATTTTGGTACCTCCTTATAATCATTACTCGCCAAATACGGTGTTCCTAAGAAACTTATAACCTCATTGAGCGGCATACTTTGAAATGATAGCACCTTTCCCCGTAAATGTCAAGCAGTTTTCTATGCATCTCTCCACTGCTCAAAAAGAGTAGGACGAAGCTTCTGTCTGGTCATTTCTGCAAGATGAAGAGAGGTAAAATCAACAGCCACCGCTTTTACCCTATCCTTTTTTAGCTCTCTAGACAAAAGTTCAAAGATTTCCCTTCGATGCTGACTGTCGGTCATATCAATAAAATCAATCAAATAATACCTGAAATATTTCTTAATCTCAGCTGTCTGGCTGCCATCAAGGCTGCTTCCCTATTGGTCCTTTGAATTGTCTCTTCCTTTGACATCTTGACATCGGTCTTTCCTGTATTGACATCAATCACCGTCAAGGCCTCTGTCGGCTCAATCACCAGATATCCTCCCGACTTTAACCAAACTTTTTTTGACAATGCCTCAGCAAATAAACTCTTTAGGCCATAGAGTGCACAGAGCGAAATCATCTCATCTTTATATAATTTTAATCCCTCTACCATTGGACTTTTTTGCTCAAGAAGATATTCTTTTATTTCTTGGTAGACCTTGGGAAGATCTGTCACAATCTCAATGTCCTCTTCCTTTAACTTTTGCATCGAAGTCATATACCCAGGTGTTGGAGCCTGTAAAAGAGTTGGTGCACTCTTATACTTTGCATCACGAAGAAGGTTCCGTAACTTGTCTCCCAATTTTTTTGCCTCTGCATAAATCTTTTCAGCCGAAATTTGATAGGCATTCGTTCTACAAAGAATTTGAATTTCTTCCAGTGGAAAATGAGAAATTTCCTCTCGAATCTGATTTTTCCATTCCTGATCCCGAATCTTTGAAGAAAAACGAATCTCTCCATGTCCTAAACTGACCACACAATACCGCCCCGTCATGCAGATATGGGCACTGGCCATGGGAGCCTTTGTCTTTACGGCCTCCTTTGATATCTGGACAATAATTTCATCGCCCTCTTTCAATTTTTGATGCTCTCTCTCATCTGTGTAGAGATGAACCTTGTTTTCTTTGAGATTATAGTAGCAAAGCTCTCGCTCACCACAAATTTCCACCTCCACAAAAGCCGCTGCAATATTCTCCACAATATTTTTTACCTTTGCAATACAGATGGCATTGAGTGTCGTGTGGGCGTGCACTTCAATGTCCATCGCCACATCTTTTTCATAGTATACTGAGACCATTTTTTTCTCATACTCTGTAATTAAATAACGGTTCACTTAAATATCCTCTCCAAAATCATTGAGACTTTGATGGTTCTGTGCATACATATCGACACGAATGATGCGTCTTTTGGCATTTTTAAACTTCTCTCCCAACGCCTGTAAAACGAGCTCTGGTTTTAAATTGTCCACGCTTCCATGTGAAATATCCATCTCCAAGGTCAACGGTTGCTCCATCACTTCAAGGTGATAGATGAGTGGTCGAATGTCAATCATCTTGACTTTTTCCTTTCTCACCTTTTCCAATATAATTTCTTTTTGATCGAGCAGTGTGTCTACCGCTTTTTTTAACTCGTCCCCATCAACATCCAAAAATTCAATGCGATATTTTGCTTCGGTCATACTCGACATCGCATTTTTCGTTCCCTCTTTTAATCTTCTAAAACTACGCACATAAATGCCCGGGCACATCACCGAATTTAACTTATCAATGGCCTCCTGTGAGTGAATGCCCTGCATTTTTTCTTCATCCACCTCAATGTCCATGTATTCGCCAATGCTCTCCATGCCAAGACTTAGTGGTGCACCAAAACTCATAATCTGATGAGGTGAAAATCCTTCACTATATTTGATGGGCATTGCACATCTTCGCATTGCCTTTTGAAAATAGCGCATAATGTCGAGATGTCCAATAAAGCGAACTACTCCGGTCTTTTCAAATTTTACTCTAATTTTCAAAGCAAACACCTCCACCAAATTTTTCGCACCACATCCAAGACAGGCCTCCCTGCAATTTGGAGAAATCTTATCTTGATGTGCAATCTTCCACTCTCTCTTTAAAAACTCCTTGGTCACACCGCAATCAATAAAATCCCAAGGGAATAACTCATCCATTTTTCTCTCTCTCAAGATATAAAAAGTATAGTCAATACCATAGCTCTCAAAAGCATTCATCCACACATCTTTTTTAAATTGATCTGACCAAGCATCATATAAGGCCCCAGAGGCATAGGCTGTTTCAATGACCTTACAAACTCTTCGATCTCCTCTCGCAAATACTCCCTCTAAAATGGTCACATCAGCATCGTGATACTGATAGCGAATGCTCTTTTGATTTAATTGTGCACGAATATGATCTTTGGTCAAATACGCACGGCGCAGATACTCCTCTTCGGGAAGCATTGCCGCCCATTGAAATGGTGTAAATGGCTTTGGCACAAAAAAGGAGGAACTTGCTGTAATTTGTACCTTTCCAATTCTTTCTGACTTTGGAATGCGATAATATTCCTCAGCTACCTTTTCACAAAGTTCGCCAATTCCTCGAATATCGTCATCTGTTTCCGTTGGAAGCCCAAGCATAAAGTAGAGTTTTACCTTATTCCAACCACCCTGAAAGGCCTCCCTAGAGCCATTGATAATGTTTTCCTCCGTTATTCCCTTATTAATGACATCGCGAAGTCTCTGCGTGCCCGCCTCAGCTGCAAAGGTCAAGGAACTCTTCTTGACATCCTGCACCTTTTTCATTACATCGAGTGAAAATGCATCAATTCGAAGCGATGGCAGGGAAATGTTAATTCCACGCTCACTGGTGTATTCAATCAAAAAGTCAAGCAACTCCTTTAATCCACGATAATCACTTGACGAGAGAGAACTCAATGAAATCTCCTCTGCTCCAGTAATATCAAGCATCACCTTGGCATAATTTTTTAAATATTCTACGGAGTGCTCTCTTGTCGGACGATAAATCACCCCCGCCTGACAGAATCGGCATCCTCTGATACAACCACGCATAATCTCTAACACCACCCGATCCTGTGTCACCTTAATAAAGGGAACTACAGGACTGCTCAAAAATGTCACTGTGTCCATTTCCCGAACAACCTGTCTTTCTACAACCGCAGGAACATCATCAAAAAGTGGTGTAAAGCTCTTTAATGTATGATCTTCATTGTACTCTACCTCATACAGAGATGGCACATAGATGCCAGGAATCTTACTCGCTGCACGAAGAAATTCCTTCCTTGATTTCTTTTCTTTTTTACACTCCTTATATAAGTCAAGCAAATCATAGTAAACCACTTCGCCCTCTCCAATATAAAATATGTCAAAAAAATCTGCCAATGGCTCTGGATTAAATGCACATGGTCCACCACCAATCACAATGGGATCGTTCTCTGTGCGATCCTCTGAATGAAATGGAATACCAGAGAGCTCTAAATCTGCAAGATATTGGTATAACACATTTCATATTGTAGGGTAATTCCCAAAAAGTCTGCACTTTTTACCGGCAGTTGAGACTCAAGTGAAAAGAGAGGAATTTTTTCCTCTCTCATGATTTTGTCTAAGTCAATCCAAGGTGAGAAGAGCCTCTCGCAATAGACATCGTCTCTGCGATTGAGATAGTCATAGAGAATTTGCATTCCAATGTGGCTCATCCCAATTTCATATACATCTGGAAAGCACATCACAAAGCGAATATCAATATCCTTTATATCCTTTTCCCTAGAATTGAGTTCGCCTCCGATATAGCGTGCGGGCTTATCCACTTTGAGCAAAATATCATCTGACAATGCTAATTTTTTCATAAATAAAATCCTTTCCTTTGGGCATACTGGTTCTCATTATAGCATAGGTTTGTGCCTTGGCAAAGCAAAAAGAGGATACCCTCTTGTATCCCCCTGTACTTACTACTTCTCAACTTGATGGAAAAAACAGCTCCTGCTACCTGTATGACAGGCTGCCCCCACTTGCTCAACTTTTGCAAGCAATGTATCATAGTCACAATCTAAGTAAAGTGACTTGACATATTGATAGTGCCCCGAAGTCGCTCCCTTAACCCAAAGCTCCTTTCTCGAACGGGAGTAATAGGTCATCGTCCCTGTCTCTAAGGTTTTATTCCACGCCTCCTCATTCATATAGGCCACCATCAACACTTGATTGCTCTCATCATCTTGAACAACCACAGGGAGCAAGCCATCTGAAAGCTTTTTTAGCTCCGCCCACCGATATTTCTTTTGTTCACTCTTATTCATACTTTTTAATTGCCTCTGCCAAATCAATCTTTTTTTCATAGAGTGCCTTTCCAATAATGGCCCCCTTGACACCTGCATTGTGTAGATTCTCTAAATCATCCATACTGCTCATTCCACCAGAAGCAATGATTTCAATCCCTGTCTGGTCTGTCAAAAGTTTTGTGTACTCTACATTTGGACCTGAGAGCATTCCATCTCTCAAAATATCGGTATATACAATATGTTTTACACCCATCCTGACCATCTCCATTGCAAGGTCCTTGGCTAAGACATTGGAGACTTCTCCCCAACCTTCTACAGCAACCATTCCCTTTTTGGCATCAATTCCAACAACAATGGCCTCTGTACCAAATTTGGATTAATTCCTTAATAAACTCTGGCTCTTTTACTGCCTTTGTACCAATAATACACCGATCAATCCCCATATTCAGCATATTCTTCACTGTCTCGACACTGCGAATTCCTCCGCCGACTTGAATAGGAATATGAATGCTATCTCGAATTGCCTTGAGTGCAGGGGCATTGACGCTCTCTCCCGCCACAGCACCATCTAAATCGACAAGATGAAGAAAACTTGCCCCCTGTTCTGCCCAAAGTTTTGCCATTTCTTGTGGTGTATCCGAGTACTTCTTTACATTGTCAAACATTCCCTGTGTCAAGCGGACACAGGCTCCGCCTTTTAAATCTATCGCTGGATATAACTGCATATTACAATATTCCTTTCGTTGAAAGTACGCCCTGAATGCTTTCATCAATGGACACGGCTTCCTTGAGTGCTCTGGCCAATGCCTTAAATGCAGCCTCAATCTTGTGATGATTATTGACTCCTGAAAATTCCTTAATATGTAAGTTCATTCTTGCCGAGTAAGAGAGGGCATAGAAAAATTCTCTCACCATCTCGGTCTCTAAATTTCCAACAAATTCTCGGTCAAGCTGCAAGTCATATTGCAAATACGGGCGGTCAGACAAATCGACAGCACAAAGGACGAGTGCCTCATCCATTGGCAAATACAACTTCCATAGCGTCTAATGCCCATTTTATCTCCCAGTGCCTTTCGAATGGCCTCGCCAATCACAATGCCGGTATCCTCTATGGTGTGATGAGTGTCCACTTCCAAATCCCCATCGACCTTTAATTTCATATCAATAAAGCTGTGGCGAGAAAGTGCTGTGAGCATATGGTCAAAAAAACCAATGCCTGTACAAATCTGATTCTCTCCACAGCCATCCAAATTTATCTCCAAAGAAATCTTTGTTTCCCTTGTGTTTCTCTCTACACTGGCTATTCTCATCTTACTCTTCCCCATCAAAGCGCACATGAATGGAGTTTGCATGTGCAGTGAGTCCCTCGGCCTTGGCAAATTTTTCAATATCCTCGTGTACGGCCTCAAGTGCTTCCTTAGAGTAATAGATAATACTTGATTTTTTAACATAGTCATCAACACTAAGAGGAGAGAAAAACTTTGCCGTTCCATTGGTCGGAAGGACATGATTTGGTCCCGCAAAATAATCGCCCAGTGGCTCTGAACTATAAGAGCCCAAGAAAATAGCCCCTGCATTCTTAATCTTTGTCATCACCTCAAATGGATTTGCTGTGACAATCTCTAAATGCTCACTGGCGATTTCATTTGCCACATCAATCGCTTCATCTAATGATTCTGCCAATAAAATATATCCATAATTTTCAAGTGACTTTTCTAAGATGGCCCTCCTTGAAAGATTAGGAACCATCTTTTCAATATATTGATTCACCTCATCGGCAAGTTTTTTACTTGTCGTAATCAAAATTGCCGATGCTAATTCGTCATGTTCTGCCTGGGACAACAAATCCGCTGCAATATGGCGTGGGTTTGCTGTCTCATCGGCAATCACCAATATCTCGCTTGGTCCTGCGATGCTATCGATGCTCACATATCCATAGACACATTTTTTGGCAAGTGCAACAAAAATATTTCCTGGTCCTACGATTTTGTCGACTTTAGGCACCGTCGCAGTTCCAAATGCAAGTGCGGCAATTGCTTGTGCGCCCCCCACTTTATAAATTTTTGTTGCTCCTGCCATCTTTGCTGCAGTCAGCGTCACTGGATTGACCTTACCATCTTTTCCCGGAGGAGTGACCATAACTATCTCCGGAACACCTGCAACAGAGGCAGGCACAATGTTCATCAATACCGTCGAAGGATAGGCAGCCTTTCCACCAGGGACATAGACACCTACACGTGTAAGCGGTGTCACTTTCTGGCCAAGAATGGTACCATTCGGCTGGGCATCAAACCAACTTGTCCGCAACTGCTTTTTATGATAATTGCGAATGTTCTCAAGCGACTTTTGCATCACCTGCTTAAGCTCAGGATCGACAAGGCTTCGGCCTCCGCAATTTCATCATCACTAACCAACATCTTACGGGTATCTAGCTCAGTATGATCAAACTGAAGTGTGTACTCCTTTAATGCTTCATCCCCATTGTGGCGAACATTTTCAACAATCTCCTTGACTGTTGCCTCATACTCCCCGTATTGATTTGGATCCCTCTTCAATAGATCTGAAAGTATATTCTTTTTGGTTTCCTTATCTAGTTGAACTATTCTCATTCTCTTCTCCTTCAGTCTACAATCTCATTATATAACACTTTTTCACTGATGTCTTTAATGATTTGTGAAATTCTCTTATTTTCACGCTTCATAGACACACGATTGACCACCATTTTAGCGGACAAATCACAAATTTCTTCAAGTACCTCAAGACCATTTTCTCGCAATGTTGTTCCTGTCTCCACAATGTCGACAATGACCTCTGACAATCCAACAATTGGTGCAAGCTCAATACTTCCATTTAACTTAATAATCTCCACCGTCTGATGCTTTTTATTGTAAAAATAGTCCTTGGCAATATTGGGATACTTTGTGGCCACACGGATTTGCTCATGATGCTTTAATAGTTCTGCTGCGGCAGCTGGTCCACAGACACACATCTTACATTTTCCCATCTTTAAGTCCAGCACCTCATAGAGTTGTCTTCCCTCCTCCAAGATGGTATCTCTTCCCACAATGCCAATGTCGGCTGCCCCATATTCTACATAGGTTGGAACATCGGAAGTCTTTGATAGAAAGAAGCGAATACCTAATTCCTCATTGGAAAAAATAAGTTTTCTCGATGTTTTGTCCTTCATCTCCTCACAGGAAATGCCAATCTTTTCAAACATCTCCATGGCCTTTCGGCCAATCGCCCCTTGGCCAGTGCAACTGTTATATACCTCATAATATTTCACCCAAAATTTCCTCGAGATTTTTCTCCAGATCCTTTCCTGTATTGATGTCTGTCTTTAGTATAGAGGTTTCTTTCATAAAGATAAGCTGTGTCATCCCCTTTTCTTTGGCATAGGCGATATACTCTTTTCTTTCTTTTTCTCCCTCCATTGGCATGCCCATCGCTCTCTTTCCAATTCGTCGATACCTTGTGAGCACTTGCACTGCCTCACCAGTCCTTTGCTCCTCATAGACTACCAAAACATCTGCCGCACTTGTATCAAATTCCACCTTTTGAGAAGACAGAGCCGACATCAAGCGGTCAATGGTAATGGCAAATCCAATCGCCGAAATATCTCTGCCAAACTGCACAAGGAGCTTATCATAGCGACCTCCGCTGACCATATAGTCACCAATACCATAGGAATACGCCTTAAAAATAATCCCTGTGTAGTAGCTAAATTTGCTCAGCATTCCCAGATCATAGGAAATATATTCCGTAAGTCCATATTCCTTTAAAATCTGATGCACCTTTTCTAGGCGATCAATTGCACTTTGTGCTCTCTGATTTTTCGTCATTTCCTTGGCTTGTCGAATATTGTCGACAGAGCCAAATAATTCTGGAAGCTTTAAAAATACATCCTTAAAATCTGCCTTTTTTAAGACATTTGAAATATAATCCTCTACCCCAAAATAATTCTTATTTTCAATCAGCTCTCTGAGCTCATCGCCTTCTTCTTCACTGATGCCAGCTTCTTCTAGGAGACCTCGAAAAACTCAACCTCTCCAAGTTCCACTTGAAATTCCTTTAGCCCTGCACTCCTTAGCGATTGAATAACCATCGCAATCATTTCTGCGTCCGCTTGAGCGGAATCATCTCCAATTAACTCTGCACCCGATTGGGTTACCTCGTAGAGTCTTCCCTTATAAGAGGCACTATTGGTAAAGGTATGTCCCAAATAGCAAAGTCGCTGCGGCATCGTTTCCTCTCCATAAAACTTTGTCACACATCTTGCAATGGCTGGAGTCATATCTGGGCGAAGAACTACGGTATTATTATATCGATCAAAAAACTTATACATCTCCCTGTCGCTGACTGAACCTCTTTCCTTGGCAAAAATATCAAAAAATTCAAACATCGGGGTTTCAATAGCACTGTAACCAAATAATTGCATTTGGCGAAGAATTCTCTGCTCTACAATATTTTTTCGTGCACATTCTCTATCATAAATATCTCTGACGCCCTCTGGCGTATGCAAAAGATTTTTCATTCATTTTCTCTCCTCAGCTTTTATACTTTAGTATGCTACCATAACAGAGAAATAATGTCAAACTAATTTCGTTCATTCAAATCTTTTCCTAAGGGCACGAGATAGTGAACAAGGACATCCCGATGTTGACCAATGGGATATTCCTTGCACATTTCTTCAAAACTTATGCTCTTTCGCCCTCCCTCCTCCATCCTCTTCCAATAATAGGCAAGCTCTCTGTAGGGAAGATAATATAATTGATTTTTTCTTGTGTAATGAATAATTAAAAAAGCAACGCCCTGTTGTGCCTCAAAATTTTTCATAAAGACCATCTGATGGGGATGGACATTGGCCAATCGAAAGTATCACTGTGGCATTCCTTGGCATCAAAGCACACGGCGACCCCCTGCACCACGCCAATATAATCCACCGTTGACTTTTGATTAAAATAGGCCAATGTAATCTGTCTAGAGGATTGATCAATTTGAATCGGTGTAATGGGCGTTGGAATCTTTTGAATAAGGGCAAGTCCCATCTCCTGATAAACCTGATTGGAATGATTGATCATTTCCTCAAGATTTGATCCCCTTAGACCTCTCGATTTCCAAGTTCCCATGAATACCCCTTCATCCATTTTTTAAAACTTTTTGGCACCTTGGCCACCAAAATCTTTCCTCCAACTTCCATATCCGCAATGGGTGGAAACTGTAGGCGATACGCATGTAATTGCTGTGTTGTTCCTCTTCCACTTCCATATTTTCTATCACCCACAATCGGATGAGCAATGGAAGAAAGATGAGCACGAATTTGATGGGTTCGCCCTGTAATCAAATGCACCAATAAAAGTGTCATCCCATTCTCATAGTACAAAGGAAGATATTCTGTTTCAATGGGCTTTGCTCCTACTTTTTCCTCTTCTACTAGTGAAACTTTGTTCTTCTTTTCATCCTTTTCAAGCCATCCGACAATTCTTTCCCCCCTAGCGATTTTCCCCTCAACAATAGCCAGATATTCCTTCTTTACACTTCTTTGTTTAATCAATGCATTCATTCTTTGACTTCCCTTTAATGTCTTTCCACAGATCAAAAGTCCACTGGTATTTCGATCGAGGCGATTGCAAATCGAAGGGCAGAAGGTGGACAAATCCTTGGTAGAAATTTGCCCACTCTCCAATAAATATTGAATAAAAATTTCATTGGCCGAAATGTCATTTGGCTCGGCCTTTTGAGAAAGAAGCCCTGCCGGCTTGTTCATCACCAAAATATCTTCATCCTCATACACAATCTCTTCTAGTTTGAGCAAGGTTTTTGCAAACTCCTTCTTTGGCTTTGATTTAAATTTTTCAATGGTCTCCTCTGCCAGCCACAGCCGAATGCAATCTCCCTGAGAAAGCATTTCATTTCCAACGCATTTTTTGTCGTTGAGTGTAATGTTTTTCTTTCTCATCATCTTATACAAAAATCCCTTGCTCGCCTCACTCAAATACTTTCCAAGTAATTTGTCTATTCTCTGTCCGCTCTCATTTTCCCACGACAATCTCTTGCATTCTTCCTCCTACACCGAAAGGCTGAGAAACAATTCCTTAATCTTTTCGATCTTTCTATCGCTTCCTTGCTCCTTGGAATTTGATAATTTGTCCAGTGCTCGAAGATAATCTTTCCAGTCCTTATAGATACTAATCTTACAACTTGCCCCATTGTCCTTAAAATTTTTTTCTAAAAACTCCTTGCCCACATCGACCTTGGCCTTGGTATTTGGCATATAACAAAGGGCATATCCTGGCACAATCATCACATAATCCAAAGGCATAATTTGTTCTCTCATGGTCACGACTAAATCAAAAAGGAGTTCCCCTCTATCTGAAAACGCAAGAATCTTTTTCATTTCTTCTTGACTGGGCGTTTGATAGCGAAATGTAGCCAAAAACGGTGATGCCAAATTTGCCATAGGTAGAACAGTCAAAATGGACATCACAATCAAAATTCTACTAAAATTTTGACTGGCCACTAATTTTGATGCAATGACCTGTGCCAAAATCGCCACCAAAAAGATAAAGATCATTGCCCCCTGCCTTTTTTTATATACCTTTCGGTATCCATAACTTCCCTTTTCTACCTTCAATCATCTTCTCCTACATTCTTTGCATTATTTTCAAAATAAAACTCCACGGACAAAGCTTTGCCAAAATGCGAAATACATTGATGCTCAGTCCATATACAGAAGTGGATTTTCCTGCCACCACATCCTTTAGTGCTCTTTTTACTACCTTCTTTTTGTCCGCCATCACAAGGTGCTTGTAAAAAGCCACACTCTTGTACTTTTGAGCAATGTCAAAAAATTCTGTGGCCACAGGTCCTGGGCAGACTGCACAGACATTGATTTTTCTCTTTTTTAACTCCATCTGCAATGACCTAGAATAGGAATAGACATAGGCCTTGGTTGCCGCATAAATGCCAAATTGTGGCTGTGGCATAAACGCTGCCGCCGAAGCAAAGTTAAGGATCAATGCTCGTCCACGCATATGCGAAAGCACAATATTGGTTAACTCTGTCAATGCCACACAATTGACCCGAATCATATCCGTCTCTTCTTTTCTTGTGCACTCTCCAATCTCTTCCAATAAGCCAAATCCCGCCGCATTGACTAAAATCTTTACTTTTGGTCTTTCTTTCTCTAAGAGCCTTTCAAAGTGCTCTAAAAATCGCTCGTCCTCCACTGAACCAACAAATGGTCGAATATTGACCTTTTGTTCTTTTTCTACCTTCTTCTTTAGTTCATAGAGCTTTTCCCTTCTCCTAGCAATCACCCAAATCTCATCTAAATTTTTAAACTTCTTTGCGATTTGCTCGGTCATTTCCATTCCAAGCCCAGAAGAAGCACCACTAATAATTGCAATTCTCATTCTTTCCTCCCACAAACCACTGTTGACAGTTTTTGTAATCTTTTATGTAATAATCGGCCAATGCCTTTTTTTCCTCTCTCATATCGGCAGAATGGGCATCTTCAATCGCACAGACCTGCATATTGGCACGCTTTCCTGCCAAAATTCCTGCCACCACATCTTCAAAGACTAAACAATTTTTTGGCTCAACCTCTAATTTCTCTGCACAGGTCAAATAAATATCTGGTGAAGGCTTTCCCCTCTTCACATCACAGGATGTAAGCACTTGATGAAAATAACCTTCCACACCTAGAGAAGAAAGCACTGCATGGACAATTTCTCTGCTATTGCTTGTGGCAATGCCCATTTTTACTTCCCTTTTTTTCAATTCATCCAAAAATTCCTTGGCTCCCGCTTTTAATGGCACTTCATTCTTATATTTATCCAGTGTCATTTCCACCCAATCCCTCTTGATCTCCTCAACTTCTCTGGGCAAACCAAATCTTTTCTTAAAGTATTGTGCCGTCTCCGTAAAACCCATTCCCTCAATGGTATCGGACAAATCCTTCGGACATTCCATGCCAAATTGCTGCAAATAAGCAACATCAATGGCCTTCCACATCCACATCGAATCCACCAGCGTCCCATCAAGGTCAAATAGTACTGCTTCCACATTTGATAACATTGATTTCTTCCTCTGATAATTTTTTATATTCACCAGGAGCTAAATCATCACTCAGACTTAGCCCTCCCATTTTTACTCGCTTTAAATAGACTACCTCACAATTAAGAGCTTGAAACATTCGCTTTACTTGATGAAACTTTCCCTCACACAAAGTCACATTGACTAAGGTGTATTCTTCTTTTTTTCCAAGAACTTCAAGCTTTGCTGGCAATGTTTTTTTCTTTTCCCCAATGTCTAGCCCCGCCAAAAACTGCTCCTTGGCATTGTTTGGCAATTTTCCTTTGATATGTGCAAAATATACTTTCCACATGGTGAGTTGGAGAGAGCAACTGGTGAGCAAGCTGACCATCATTGGTAATCAACAGCAGCCCCTCCGTGTCAATATCCAACCGCCCAACAGGAACCAATCCCTTTCTTGTAACATCCAATAAATCCATCACCGTCTTATGCCTTTGATCTGATGTCGCTGTAATCACCCTTGCTGGCTTATTGAGTAGATAATATTCAAACTCTTCATAGACTAGTACTTTGCCAGAAACCACAATCTCATCTTTTTCACTGTTTACCTTCACTTCTGGCTTTTTGACGACTTCCCCATTGACACAGACTTTTCCAGTGCCAATCCATTTCTTTACCTCACTCCTTGTGCCAATACCTTGATTGGCCAAATACTTGTCCAGTCGTAGTATCACTTACATCATCCTCCAACCTGGGTAATACTTATTCTTTAATCGCATGCGATCTTGCTTGACAAAACCGAGGGGATATCCTTCTACACACACTAAACGATAGCCACTTCCCTCATCTTGTGCCTCCAATGTCTCCCCTTTTAGATAGCGAAGAACCCGAGGGTCATCAATGGAAAGATTCACAGGATTGTCCCACTCCTGCATCTTTAAATTCATTGCCAAAGCCTGAGATGGTTCAAATCGCTTATTGTTGATTCGCCCAAGCAAAAGTCCCGTGCGTAAATAGCGAAGAGAGCGATCTAGCTTTGCCTCTCTTGGAAGATAATAAACATATTCTCTGTTGATATAAAAGCGTTCACTCTCCCAATTCCTCTTGATATGATGCAAAAATTCTTCCACTTCCTTTGGTAATTTCACCTTTTTTTGATTGATATGGTGCGTCGTGTGCTCTGTATCTCCTTTTTTCTTTAATCTTGCCACAAAATGACCCTCTCCGTCAATTTTATGTGGGAAAAGTCGTATCGTCCCTGGCAAAATTTTTGACTCCGTAAATCCTTTTTCCATCTGGAGTGGATCAATTGAAAATTCTGGATGCTTTTCCAAAAATGCACATAGTGTATCTTCGTCCTCCATCTTTGCATAGGTGCAGGTCGAATACACCAAATATCCCCCAGGTCTTAACATCTTTGCTGCCTCTTCAAGAATTTCTCTCTGAATCGGTGCAAAAAATTCTGGTCCTCGCTTCAAATAGGCTTGAAATACCGCATTGTCTCTTCGAAACATTCCCTCTCCCGAACACGGAGCATCCACTAAAATGACATCAAAAAATTCTGGATAGACCTTCGCAAGTTTTGCTGGCTCCTCACAAGTAATCAACGCATTGCCAACGCCAGAAACCTCAATATTTTTTAGCAAGGCCTTCGCTCTTGAATTACTCAAGTCATTGGTGACTAGCACACCTTCTCCCTGTAGCTTTGCTGCAATTTGTGTGCTTTTTCCCCCCAGGGGCTGCACATAAATCGAGCACTCGATCGCCTGAGCGAACTTGGCTAACCGAAGCTGGTGTCATCGCCGAAGGTTCTTGAATATAATAAAGCCCTGCATAGTAATAAGGGCTTCTTGAAAGTCCCCGGTTTTCATCTGTATAAAATCCTGTCTCCACCCAAGGTACCTTTCTTAAATCACTCTTTAAAAGCTCACACATCTTTTCTGGGCTGACCTTTAATGTATTGGCTCGCACACCACCAAACGCCCTTTGATGTAAAGTTGCAATATACTCGGGATATTCCTCACCCAAAAGTTCTTTCATTGCCTCAACATAACTTTTTGGCAAATCCTTTTCTTGTATCATCTTCTTCCTCCAAAGTAATCAAAAAGCGTGCCCAAAATCCTTGGCACGCCCTTACAAACTCTTTATTCTTGATTGCTGTAGTAGCCCATCTGCTGCCCATCATCATAGCTTTCCAGCTCGTCATTTTGCTCGTTTTGCTCTGGTGGCACAACCTCGTTATAACTTCTTGCCAAATCATTGCGATTTTGGTCAATCGTGCGAATGGTCAATCTCAAATCCGAAGTAAATTGATCAAACTTGGATTGTGCTCCCCCAAGTGAACTTTGTAACATACTCTGCACATTGCTCAAGAGTTCATCTGTATACTGAATCGCTGCTGTCTTGACATCGTTTGCCTCTGCTGTTGCATTGTTGACAATATCCTCTGCTCGTAATTGTGCTTCTTGTATCATCTCTTCTGCCCTAGCATAGGCCTTTTGCATAATCTCATGCTCATTGGTCAGTTCCTCTGTCATTCGATTGGCATTGGCCACAATACTGCTGGCTTGTAACTTCGCATCAGCAATAATCGCCTCCTGATTGCTCAATACTCTCTGATATTGTTTAATCTCCACTGGAATTTCTTCCCGCAAATCAGCTAAATATTCCTTCATCTCTTCTTTGTTTACTGCGATTTTTGACGAAGAAAGCGGAACCATCTTGCAGCCATTGATAAATGTCTCTATATCGTCAATAATCTGTTCAATTCTACTCATATGGACACTCCTTGTTATTTCATCTTATCCTGTATAGCCTTTTCCACTCTTTTGTCCACAAAGTGGCTGATATCTCCATTGTAGGAAGCAATCTCCTTGACAATGCTAGAACTTAGATATGAATATTGTAAATTTGTTGTCAAAAATACAGTCTCTACATCTGGTGCAATGACCTTATTCGTCAAGGACATCTGCAACTCATATTCAAAGTCTGTCACAGCACGTAAACCTCGAACAATGGCTTTTGCACCTACTTTGTGAACAAAGTCAATTAATAACCCGTCAAAATCGACAACCTCAACATTTTCTATATCTGAAGTTACTTCTTGTATCATTTTAACACGCTCTTGCACTGTAAACAATGGATTTTTTGACTTATTGCGCAAGACACCAACAATCAATTTGTCAAATACAGAAGCTGATCTGCGAATAATGTCCATATGTCCATGGGTGACAGGATCAAAACTGCCTGGATATACTGCAATCTTCATATTTATCTCCTTCGCAAAAATATATGCTTATTTGTTTTATATTCTTTTACTTTTGTAAGCTCCCATATCTGATCAGAAATGGCAGAAATATCTGTCTCCTTTGACATTTCCACAATAATCAAGGTACGCTCATCAATCAATGAAGAATTCTCTAAAATATCAAGTACCTCATTTTCCATTTGATGATTATATGGTGGATCCATGAACACAATGTCAAATGGCTCCTTTTCTGTCTGCTCTAACTTTTTTAGTCCATATCGAAAATCCCCTGGCATAATGCGTGCATCCTCTGTTAGATGGGTGGTCTTTAAATTCTCTCGAATCATTTCCACCGCCCTTGGATTCTTTTCAATCAAAACAGCATAAGAAGCGCCCCTACTGAGCGCTTCTATCGCTATGCCTCCACTGCCTGAAAAAATATCTAAAAATCTTGACTCAGGCAAAATCGGCATCAACATATTAAAAATCGTTTCCTTGATTTTATCTGTCGTTGGTCTTGTCGCATCGCCAGGGATTGTCTTTAATTGGAGTCTTCTTGCCTTTCCCGCAATTACTCTCATCACATCTCCCCACTATCTTACTTAATTGGCCTTTGGTGCCTCCACTGCAGCGGCCTCAGAAGACTTTGTTGGTGCCGAATTGGCCACTGTCTCTGATGTCGGAGCCTTTGTTTCCTCTGGAGCCTGTGAAGGCTGTGCTACTGGTGCTGCAGCTGGTGCCGTTGTCGCACTATTGGTATAGAAACAAAGAACTGGATATCCCTCGCTAATATTTTCATAAAATACTTTGGCCACAGATGGTGGCAAATTAATGCAACCATGAGAACCACTGGTCTTATAGATGGATCCACCAAATGAAGATCTCCAAGGAGCATCATGGAAGCCAATGCCATTATTAAATGGCATCCAAAAGCTTACCGGCGAGGCATAGCCTTGACCCTTTAAGATCGCATCTTTTTGCTTATAAGCAACGCTGTAAGCTCCCCCTGGTGTTGCCATTCCCTTGGAAAGATTTCCAGATACAAAATCTGAAGAAATCACCAGTCCTCCATTTTTGTAAAAATACACCTTCTGTGCAGAGAGATTGACTTCGACATAGGAATTGCCATAGTCATTGCTTCCGTGAGAAGCTGCCTTTCTCGAGTAGACAAAATCCCTTGAAACTTGTTTTCCCTCAGTGATAATCTTTTTAATCTGTGCTGCCTCTGCACTTTGATTAATCTTCCAACCATAGCTTCCGCCAGAGATGGTCACTGTTCCGCCACCTGTCATCTGGAGAGTCTTTGCCTTATTATAGGTATCATACTTCTTTGCCATAGACTTGACATAGTCTGCAATCTTACTATCACTAATGACTGCTTTCCATCCCCACCCACGCTCAACCACTTGCTAATGGTCTCACCAGATAAGGTCTCACCCACAGAATAGGTAATCTTTGCCGAAGCGTACTTATTCATCTCATCCTTTGCCTCAATCAATTGGGTATCATTTGCACGAACCTTTGGATTGGCATAGAGACTGTTGCCATTTGCATCTAAATCAATCTCTGGCTGCATCGTAAGCATAGATTGCTTAATGACCTCCTTGGCCTTTGCCACATCCAATTGATTTCCATCCACTTCTGGAACAATACTAAATCCTTTTCCACTGACATAACTAGAAACTTTTGCATCTTCTGGAGCAACAAATGTCGCCTCATCCAGTGCCTTTAACTTGACCACAGAACCATCAAAGAGACCTTCATCGAGTTCAACATTGGTTTCAACTGTCAAATCATCCTTTTTCTTCATATGTGGAAGCCACTGTAAAATCTTTTGATCATCCACCATTTTCTTTAAAGTTTCATCTGGCACATAGTGTAGACCAACACTTGAGCCCTTAAAAATTTCCTCGCCATTACCTCTTGACTTGATGACAATTTGATAATTTGCAATCTGTCCCTTAATAATATCCTGCACCTGCTCTGGTGTCATATAAGAGACATTGATTCCATTGATATAGGTGTTTGGGAAAAACTTTTTATTAAAGGTCTGTGCCTTGATGACATAACCAATGCTGATTGCACCTGCAATCACCAATATACCACAACCTATCCCTTTTAACCACTTGCTTCCTGTTGTCTTTCTTTGCCTTCGTATCCGCTACGGGCACTCTTGTCAGTACGACATCTTGTGTTTGTGCCACATTGTTCTCTACTTCTGCCATTTCTTCCTTTCCTCACCCTACAAACTCAACCGATTGTAATAATTTTTTTTATACTTTTCCATCTGCTCCTTTAGACTATACAGCTCTTTTTGTGTGCAGTCAACACACCCTTCAAAAATCATGGCACAGGCCTGCTGTGCCATTGCCAGTTCTGCTGCGTCACTGTATATGTCTGCAATCCCAAATACAAACTCTCCACTTTGGGCAATCCCAAAGAGTTCACCTGGTCCACGCAGCCTTAGATCCTCTGATGCAATGAAAAAACCATCATTTGAATTTCCCACGACATCTAGTCGCTTCTTCGCATTTTCCTTTTCTGATGTTCGGACAAAAATACAATAGCTCTGTAAATCGCTTCTCCCCACACGCCCTCGAAGCTGATGCAAAGAAGCAAGTCCAAATCGCTCCGCATTTTCAATCATCATCACCGTGGCCTTGGGTACATCCACGCCAACTTCAATGACCGTTGTCGACACCAAAATATCAATTTTTCCATGTGTGAACCGTTCCATTATATCATCTTTTTCTTTTTGTTGCATCTTACCGTGCAAAATTTCTATAAAATAACGATTATTAAAATATGTTTTTAATTTCGCACCATAATTCATCACATTTTCAAGGGAACTTTCCTCCCCTTCCTCGACCATCGGACAAATTACATAGGCCTGATGCCCCTTTTGTACTTCCTTTGCAATATGAGCATAGGCTTTCTTTCGATCCTTTGGTTCAATGACTACATTTTTAATTGGCAATCTCCCCTGTGGTTTAACAAAAATCTGCGTCACATCCAAATCCCCATACAAAATCACCGCCAGAGTCCTTGGTATCGGTGTCGCACTCATCACCAGAATATGGGGCTGTGTCCCCTTTTGTGCAAGACTTTGACGCTGCATCACGCCAAATCGATGCTGTTCATCCGTAATCACAAGTGCAAGTTTGTCAAATTCTACTCCATCTTGTAAAAGTGCATGTGTCCCAATCACAACATCAATTTCATGACTTTTTATTTTTTTGTAGGCTTCTTCGCGCTGTTTTTTAGTCATTGAGCCCGTCAACAGTGCTACCCGATAATTTCCATCGATATGGGAAAAAAGCTTTTCAAATGCCAATAGATGCTGTTTAGCCAAAACTTCTGTCGGAACCATCAATGCCCCCTGATAGCCCTGTTGAATCACTGCATAGAGGGCAGCAAAGGCAATCACCGTCTTTCCTGAACCAACATCGCCCTGCACAAGTCGATTCATCACCTGATTTGAAGCCATATCAGCTAAAATAGCTTCCATTGCCTCTTTTTGTGAAGAAGTCAAGGCAAAGGGAAGTGCTTCAAAGAATGGTTGCATAGAACATCTTTTTATGCAATAGAGAGAATGGAGATGCTTCCTTGATTTTGCCTCAAATTTTGTCAAATATAAAAATAAGAAAAATTCATCAAAGGCAAGCCGCTTCCTCGCCATAACCACTTCAGAAAAATCTCTTGGAAAATGGATTTTTTCCACAGCCTTTTTGAGACCACAGAGTAAAAACTTCTGCCGAATTGCTTCGGGCAAAAATTCGTTCATATCCTCACTTTGCCCCAAGGCTGCTGCCACAAACTTGGCCATTGCTCCACTTGTTATTCCCTTAGTCAATGGATAAACACTTTGAAGGTGTAAACATAGCTTCTCATATTCATCCACCTCATAAATGTTGGGGTGCTCCATCTCTAGCACCCCATTTTTTTCTATAACTTTTCCCACAAAAATATGGCGAGTAAATAGTTTTAATGTCATCGCCAAGTAGACAGCATTGTACCAAATGACATTGACTTTTTTCCCCGTTTGATCTTCCAGCACAGCGGTTGTGACTTTCTTTTTTCCAAAGATGCGATTGTTCAATGGTTTGACAATCTGTGCATAGACACTAATTTCCTCCCCCGGCTGTGTCGGATGAAAAAATACTGGTTCTTCCATCTTTTCATATCGCAGCGGATAGTGCCTTAGCAGATCTTCTATCGTCTCAATATCCAATTTTTTGAGAAGATTTTTCGTCTTTTCTCCCACGCCCCTTAGACTGGTCACTTTATCTTGTAGCATTTTATTCCACCGAAATAATATAGTAATAGACTGGCTGATTTCCCAGGTGAAGTTCTACCTCTAGGGATGGATATGCCTTTTGAATCTCACTAGATAAAGCTTTTGCCTCATCTTCTTTCCTATCCTCCCCATAGTAAATGCTCAACAGCTCACTATCTTGTGTAACAACTGCCTTTAATGCCTCAAGAATAACGGTATTGATCTCCTCACCTGCACTGAGGATACCCTGATCGCCAAGGGTCATCACATCCCCCTTGTGGATTTTAACTCCATCAATGCTGGTATCTCGCACGGCATAGGTCACTTGTAAGCTAGAAACGGTCTTCATCTGCTGAGTCATTTCCTCTAGATTTTCTTCTGGTTCACTCTCTGGCATAAATCCAAGCATTGCGGTAATTCCCTGTGGAATGGTCTTTGTCTCCACCACATAGACCTTTTTGTCCTGAACAACCTCTGCTGCCTGTTTTGCTGCAAGAATAATATTTTTATTATTTGGAAAAATAAAAATATGATCTGCATTGACTTTTTCAATGGCCTGCAAGATATCTTCTGTGCTTGGGTTCATGGTCTGACCGCCTTCAATCACCTCGTCAACCCCAATTCCCTTAAAAATTTCACTTAATCCTGAACCCGCACAGACACTGATACAACCATATTTTTTCCTCGGCTTTCTTCTCTCTTCATCCGCCTTTTTTTGCTCCATCGCCACACGCTGTGCGTCCTTAATGAGTCGCTCATGATGTTCCTGTCTCATGTTGTCAATTTTAATTCTTGAGAGTGCACCGTAAGTCAATGCCCTTTGAAGGGCAAGCCCTGGATCATTGGTGTGCACATGAATTTTGACCACATCTTCATCGGCAACACACACGATAGAATCACCAATCGAAGACAAAAAGTCCTTCAATTGATCCTCCTCCTCTAAAGGCATTGGTTTATTCAGATGAATAATAAATTCTGTACAATAGCCAAAGCGAATATCCGAAGTGGAAAGATGGGCGGTGTCCACATTTTCTGCATTCTCTTTGACCTCTATTGACTTTTCCTTTAAAAAGTCCGCAGAAACTTCTTTTCCACTGAGAGCATAAAATGCTCCCCTGACCACTTCCATCAATCCCTGACCACCAGAATCTACAACTCCCGCCTGCTTGAGGACAGGAAGCATCTGTGGTGTCTGAGCCAATACCTCATCTCCTCGGTTCATCACCTGTGCACAAAACTCGACAATGTCATCGCTTTCTTGTGCAAGCTCAATGGCTCTCTCACTCATTGCCTTGGCCACAGTCAAAATTGTTCCTTCTTTTGGCTTCATCACAGCACGATAGGCTGTCTCGGTTGCCTTTTCCATTGCAACAGCCAATAACATCACATCAATTTGCTTTGCATCTTGAATGACCTTGGTAAAGCCACGCAAAAGCTGTGACAAAATTACACCCGAATTTCCCCTTGCTCCTCGCAGTGAACCCGAAGCAATCGCTCTAGCTACTGTTGTCATATCATTATCTGCAGCAGCCACAGCCTTTGCAGCTTCAAGAATGGTCATGGTCATATTTGTTCCCGTATCTCCATCGGGCACGGGAAATACATTTAATTCATTGATCCAGTCCTTTTTTGCCTCTAAGTTTTGGGCTGCCGATAAAAACGCCCGCTTTAGAAGCACTACATCTATCTGTTCCACAGATTTCCCTCCTTAATCGATTACTCTGACGCCTTCCACGAAGATATTGACCTGTTCTACTTTCATTCCTGTAAATAATTCCACACGATACTTTACATTTTCAATTAAATTATCGGATACCGCATGAATATTTACCCCATAGGCAATAATCACATGAAAATCAATACTTAGCTGATTGTCTTTGATCGAAACCTTTACCCCCTTGGTAAGACTTTCTCTCTTTAACAATTTCACCAATCCGTCTCGAACGCTAATTGCAGCCATTCCCACAATGCCAAACACTCCACCGCCTGCAACCCAGCGTATAACGCAATCACATCTGGGCTAATCATCACATCGCCCAATGTGTTATTCAATACTCCATTGTCCATATCTGCTCCTTCCCTGCCATAGATGTGCAGAGATAAAAATTGATTGTGCACTATCTATTATACTATATTTTATGCTTTTTGCAATAGCTCATCCTCTGCCACACATCTTCTAGCTACGGAAATGATTTTTTGCTTGCAAAAACTTGCTCTTTCTGTTATCATAGCTTTGTTATGGATTTTTTGAATCCGAATCCGAGCGCATTTAAGGAGGTGTAATCGTTTATGGCAAAGTGTTCAGTAACTGGAAAGTCTGTTCTATTTGGTAATACTGTCAGCCACTCTCACAGACGTGGTAACAAGATGTGGAAGCCAAACCTTAAGAAGGTCAGAATTAAGACTGCTGGAGGAAATACCAAGAGAGTTTGGGTTTCTACCTCAGCATTACGTTCAGGTCTTGTTGAGCGTGCTTAATAGATAAAGATGGAACTTAAATAAAGAGGGAGTTTTCAAGTTTTCAACTTGGAAGCTCCCTTTTGCTTTATCTCATAAATAAAATGAATGGGCGATGTCTACCGCCCATTCATTGATCGTCTTCTTATTTTTCTAATGCTCTCCACTTAAAGTTTGGAACGACATCAGACCACTTTTGAATACCAATCAGTGACTTTGCAAATTCTGTATTTTCAAGCGTCTCTGACTTCTTATCAATATTCTTAAATACGGCCCAAATCTTTCTTCTCTGTGTAGCTACAATCTGATCTCCCTTGCTCATATCACATTTCCAAAGACCAAAGGAAAGTCCACTTCTTACTTCCACAGGTGCATCCACTTGACGGCTCAAAATATACGCATCAATTAGTGGATTGGAATCAACAAGATAATAGCTGTAGGCATAAGCTGCTGCCTGCAATTGCTCAACATCTCCTCTAGTTGCCGATGTCGCTGTAAATCCCTGCTCGGTAAGAATAATATGTCTTGGTTTTCCATCTGGTGCTGAAAGTGCACTCTTTTTGAAATAGTCAGTCAAAGTACCTAAGTTTGCAAAGTTGATCACCTGGGAATTCTCATCATTGCTAAACTTTCCAGTCTTTACATCATCCCAAAATTCTGGCTCAGTCATTGGGAATGGATATGGGTGGTAGGATAATCCCCATGCAATGTCTCCCTTGGCCATTACTTGAGAATTAAAGGAATCGACAATCTCCTTGCCGCCATACTTTGTCTGACCATTCTTCTCCTCTGGATTGTTCCAGTTGTAGTCGAGAGAATAGTACACACGGTCATTGGCACTTGTGCTCTTAATGGCTGTGTAGAAAAGTCGAAAGGCCTTTTCATAGCTGCGCACATAGGCCGTCAAATCCTTTGGTCCAACATAGTTCCAATATTGATTATTGATCTCATTTCCAATAATCCAGTTGGAAACCTTGCCTTGGCTGGCATTGCTTCCATTGTAGCGCTGTGCAAGAAATGCGGCAATGGCTCTCGTCTTTTCAAATCCTGCTTCTGTCTCTGCATTAAACAGATAGTAGGCTGCCTTGTCCGTCTTTTGTGTTCCTGGCTGGAACAAATCTGGCTCATTGGCATTGTACCCATTTAATAAGATGGCGGTAACGGTCATTCCCTTTCCCGAAAGAGCAGAAATGGTCTTATCATATTGCTCAATTACCGACTTATTAAAGTGATAGGTCTTTCCATCATAAGTAAAGTCAATTCCTTGGCCCATAATCTGGTCGAATGTGATATTGGTTGCCACATGCTTTACACCAAGCTCAAATGCATCACCGAGCATATTGATCTCAATGTTTAATCCCTTCTTTGTCAATGGCTGATTAAATGCAGCCTGATTTGGTGCAACCACTTCAGGGTTTGTCACATAGTGAACTTCACTCACTGGAATGTACTTTGAACCATCGTACACAGCAACGACAAAACTACTGTAGAGGCGATCATCTGCTTTTCCTCTGTTGAGAGGAATATTGGTTGTAGAACTTCCTGTGGAAATCTTGCCAAGTAGTCTGACCTTCCATCTAAGTTCTGACGATAAGACTGCGTCTCAAAGAGATAAAACTGCCCATCTGTGCCCGTCATATCTCCCGATGTCGTCGCCTTAATCTGGATATTCTGCTTATCTGCTGTAACAAGAGCCGATTGAATGGATGCTTTTGCCTGAATTTCTGCTGCATAACTTGTCAATGACGAAAATCCACTGACGGCATAGCCTACACCAAAGAGCATTGCTGCTGACAACATAAAAGCAGAGACTTTTTTTACTAAATTCAATTTCTTCATGATTTGCCTCCCACCTTTATCCAACTAGTTTCCTTAGTATCATACTCCATTCGTAGCAGATATACAATTACAATTCTATGACAATTTACAAACAGTTTTAGTTCGATATCCTTAAACAGACAATACTGAAAATACGGCATAATGCGTAGCAATTCCCAAATAGCATTAATACTAACACAATATTTGTGTAACACTTTTGTAATATTACTTTTTTGTTTTTTAATGCCATCAAAATAAGTGGCAAACAAGGAAGAAAATATCTTCCCTGAACCCCCTGAATATACTTTGAACTAATCGGTGTCCAAGCAATCAGCATCGAAAATTGAACCAAAAAAATGCACATTCCCACCATCAGAAGGATCCCGATTCGATTCCTCTTTGAAAAGACCATCTTCTCCTCACTCTGGCGCAGTCCAAGAACCAACAGACAAGCACTAAACCCAAGAACAACAATATAGGGAATGTCTAAGATAGGATCCATATTTCCAAGGTAGCCACCAATCATTGTGCGGTGATAAAAATCGCCCTGACTCACCCAGCTTTGGTAAAAGACCTTCAGCGTCTGAAATGGATGATGCAAACAATATTGTAAGGAATATCCCTCTTCCTTTGCCCAACCGACATAACTTTGTGTTTCCACTGCATAACTAGTAATCACTTGGTGATTGACCAAGTACATCGCCACAGCCCAAAACAAAAAGACCACTGCCCCAGCCAGCAGCATCTTTTTTATTCCCCCAAATTTTTTTACAGGAATAAAAAGAGCAACCCCCATTAGCGGAGCATAGACCATCTTACATGGACCTGCAAGGGCCACAATAATGGCCAAAATGGCGACATCTTTTACACTGACTTTCTCTTTTTTTAATGCCAACCAAAGACAGATCGCAATATACAACCCCCAGAGCGATAAAATGTAAGCATCATAGGAAAAAGAAGCTGCCAAATGCAACACCATAGGAAGCAAATTGACTCCAAAATAGATCTCTTTATATACAGGTAAAATCTTTATAGTCAATGTTGTAATGAAGACAAAAAAGAGCAAATTAAAAAACCTTCCCATATAGGCAAGCCCAAGACTATTCATATTGCCAATTCTTGCCAAACTAATTCCTAAAGCCTGTGGAAAATAGGCAATCGGCGTAGTGATCACAGGTGGAAATTGAGAGAGTGCAAGGGCATCTTCTGGCAAGTCCTTGGTGTCTGCATTGCCACGCCCCGAAAGACCAACTTGATGAATTAAGCGATACGCCCCCTCATCGAGCACTCTGGATAAAACCACCGATTCCTTTTCTTTATTTTCCTTGTCCAGCGGCTTTTCTAATGTTCCAATTTTGTCCTTAAATTCATAGTCGCCCTGCACATCCTCCAAAAATAAATCCTGTGCACGAATCAAAACATGACCATCTTGATAGGTCGCCTGCTTTCCCATCAAGCGATTGGACAACTGATAAGCACTAATATAGTGACTAATTTCATCAGGTGCAGAAAGTGGTGGCAAGACAAAAAGATAAAAGATCCCCAAAATCAACACAAGTGGTGCATAGATTACCCAAAGTTTTTTCTCTCCTTCTTTGAGTAACCATGCACCAAATCCGCCAAAAACAACCATCACTCCCACGGCAAGGAATAAATAATTCTTCTTTAGCCAAGAATCTTTGCTGACCATTGCCCCACTCAAAACATCAAGATATTGCAAAGCAATAAAAAATAAAAGTGCCAAACATAGAACCAAAAATCCAATTCTATACTTTATCTTTTCTTCCATATTTCCCCCATTCATCTACAATTTAGTCATACATTCCGTCAAAAAAGGTATGGACATATCCTCTTTTATCCATTGTTGCATTGTCAAAGCGAAGAATTTTCGTTGTCTTTTTTTGCTGATGGACATAGCCCTCCATCGACATTGTCTTTTCCTTTTCTCCCTGCCAATGGACAATCGCATCTTTTCTAATGCGAATAATGGTCTTATAGGGATTGGCTGTATTGGTATTGTCAGCTCCACCAACAACCTCCACCACTGCCTCATAGCCATCGGAAATACTTTTTATATCCTTTATATTGCACCAAGCCATACTTGGATTATAGCGTTCCGTCAAGTTCTTACAATAATAGCCCTGTATCCACTTGCCCTGTGCATCGACCATATAGCCGTCGGGCGTCAAACTCTGCGTATACATTGCACCATCTGGACCAACATAGTAATTATTGATCCATTCACTCTTGGCCATGTAGCTACTTGAATGGAAGTAATACCACTTACTGTTGATATTCTTCCAACAGCCCCTGGCGTATCCTCCATTTTTTTGTTGCCAATGCCAGCCTCCTGTATCCTGTTTCCATGTTCCAGCGTAGCTTGTCATTGAAAAACTAACCATTGCGATTAAACTAAGTATTGACAATGTTCTTACCTTTTTCCTCATCATCGCCACCCCCTGTATCCTATTTCTAACTATTTTTATTGTATGATGATTCTGCTTTTTGTGCAAGAAAAAATGCCTAGTTTTTATCAAACTAGGCATCTCCCTTATTCTTCTATTCTTCTTTTCCCCATACCTCCTGTGCAATTTCCTTGACTAGTGCAATCTTTGCCCATTGCTCTTTCTGTGAGCTTATTTCCAATCTCGCAGGAAGCAAAACCACATTGTGGACTTAAATAGAGCCTCTCCAGTGGCACATACTTTGCTGCCTCATAAATTCTCTCAATTACTGCCTTTTTGTCCTCTAACTTTGGTGACTTGGTTGTAATCAGTCCCAACACGACTTTCTTCTCGCCAGAGACTGCCTGAAGTGGCTCAAATCCACCACTTCGCTCATCATCAAACTCAAGAAAGTAGGCATTAACATTCTCTCTTGCAAACAAAGTCTTTGCCACAGCATCATATCCTCCCGTGCAAGCCCAAGTAGAGTGGAAGTTACCCCTACAAATATGGGTGTTCACCACTAAATCCTCTGGCTTTCCCTCAATGGCCAGATTGTTGACACGGAGCAAATCTTCTTTTATTTGCTCAAGTCCAGCCTCATCTGTGCCAAAAATAAGAAGTGCCCTCGGATCAACAACCACACCCCAAGAACAATCATCAAGCTGAATATTTCTACAACCTGCTGCATAGACCTGTGCAAAAAACTCATGATAAATCCTAGCTATCTCCTGAATGACTTCCTCTCTTGTCGAATAAACTTCTTCTGTGCTATCTACATTAATAGGTATAATCAATTGCTCCAAAAACTGTGCTGGCGATGGAATCGTCAACTTCGCCACTGTCTCCTCGTCTTCCAGTGCCTTGACAAAGCGAAAATGTTCTACAAATGGATGCTCTTTTTTCAGTCCCAATTTTCCTACCAAAAAAGTATCATCAATCAAGGCCTGCTCATCGTGAAATGGAATACCTGTTTCTGTCGGCTTGTGGTTAATGCCGTCAAATCCCCACATAAAGTCAAGATGCCAAGTGGCTCTTCGAAATTCTCCATCAGTAATTACCTTTAGTCCTGCTGCCTTTTGCTTTTTGACAAGTTCAACAATCTCCTCGTCCTCCACCTTTTTTAGGACAGCTGCATCAATTTCTCCCTTGGCAAACTTTTCTCTTGCCTCTTTTAATCTCTCTGGTCGTAAAAAGCTTCCCACCACATCATAGCGATGAGGTGTTGTATGTAAATTTTGAATACTCATTTTTTGTTCCTCCATATCTCTTCTTGAAATAATGCTACCGCAATCCCACTAGCTTTAGATGGTGGGTTAAGGTAGCAAAAAATAGATATTTGTGATACAATAACTAGCGTTATGGGAGTATGGAAATCAAAGAATAGACACAAATATTTATTACAGTATCATATTATTTTTTTGTATGTAAGTATAGAAAAAAGCTTTTAGTATCAAAAGAAATATAAGATTATATAAAAACAATTTTTCTTATGAGATATGCACAAAGAGTAATATAATCATAAAATATATGGAAACAGACAAAGACCATATACACTATATGATAGAAACTGAGCCTACAATATCCATAAGTAAAGTGGTTAATCTAATTAAGAGCTATACAACATATCATATATGGAAAAAGCATACAGAATATCTTAAGAATCATTTTTGGAAAGAACATACATTTTGGACGGATGGATATTTTGCTTGTAGCGTAGGTAATGTTTCTGAAGAAATGTTAAAGCAATATATAGAAAATCAAGGGTAGAAAGGCGGGTAAGCTTTAATGTTAAAAGGCATATAGATATCGGATTTATCCAAACAAAGAGCAAGAAATACAGTTAGCAAAGACATTTGGCTGTTGTCGTTTTGTATATAATCAAACCCTTGCGTACAGAAAAGATGCTTATGAAAAAGAAAAAAAGTCTGTCAGTAAAACAGATTGTAATAATTATTGCAATAGAGAGCTGAAAAAAGCTTATGAATGGCTAAAAGAAGTAGATAAATTTGCTTTAACAAATGCAATTTATAATATGGATAGTGCTTATCAAAAGTTTTTCAAAGAACATGCAGGTTATCCAAAGTTTAAGAGTAAGCACAGTAATCGTAAATCATATACAACCAATTTTACAAATGGGAATATAACTGTAGATTTTGATAGAGGAAGAATAAAGCTGCCAAAATTAAAAAGGGTAAAAATAAAATTACATAGAAAATTTTCAGGTCGGATAAAAACAGCAACTATATCTAAGGTACCAAGCGGCAAGTACTATGTGTCTGTTCTTGTAGAAACTGAACATAGTCCACTTGTAAAGACAAACAGACAAATAGGATTGGATTTAGGAATAAAAGATTTATGTATCACATCAGATGGGAAGAAATATGAAAATCCGAAGACAATTAAAAAATATGAGAAAAAGCTTACAAAATTACAAAGACAATTAGCAAATAAAACAAAGGGGAGTAGGAACTATCAGAAAAAAAGGAAACAAATAGCACTATGCCATGAGAAAATAGCTAATACAAGAAAAGATTATCTGCATAAGACTTCAAGCGAAATTATAAACGAAAACCAAGTGATAGTTTCGGAAAACTTACAGATAAAAAATATGGTGAAAAATCATAATTTAGCGAAAACTATAAGCGATGTATCGTGGTATGAGCTGACAAGACAACTGGAATATAAGTCAAAATGGAATGGTAGAAATTATATTAAGATAGATACATAGTGTGAAAGAAAGTAGAGGTAAGCCGTAAACCGGCGCACTTAAATAAGCTGTCTTAAGTAGGCAACTTATTTGAGGATATAGATTTAGTAGATTGATCAAGAAGCTAAAGGTTCATCAGGAGGAAGCAGTCCTTCCTTTTGTAAAAGTTTTTTGGCTTGCTTGATAGCCTTAGCCTTCTGTTTTTCAGCTAAAGGTGCAGGCATATCGATTTTGTAAAGATCGCTTGGATTCCATACCTCTCCGGTAGACAGCATCCGGTAGATGGCTATAAGAATCATACGGGCAATGGCAATAACAGCTCTTTTCTTGCCACGGCGTTTAACAAGGGATTCATATTTCGTTTTGTAGTAAGGAGACTTGTCAGATTTCACGGCTGCATGAGCACACTGTACTAATGCAGGTTTGAGGTAGACACCGGCACGTGTAATACGGACAGATTTCTTCTTACCGGCAGATTCATTGTTGCTGGGGGTAAGACCTGCCCAACAACATAAGCGTTTAGAATTACAAAACTGAGACATATCAATACCAATTTCGGAGATGATAGTAATTGCACTATCACGTTTGACACCCGGAATGGTAGTTAGTAACCGGATAGCTTTATCATAATCAGGATCGGAAGAAATCAAAGATTCCATCTGTTTATCTATATCATTGATTTCAGCTGTGATATAATCCATATGTGCGCGAATTAGGCGCATACGATATTTCTGGGCATCAGTCATCTGATATCCTTCGATAGATTCAATCACAGCGTCTTCTTTGGATTTGAGGCTCTTAAGAAGTTTTGAAGCGATTTCTTCATGGTTAATCGTAGTACCTGATTGTTCAAGCAGATAATCGATAATGGATGAGGATGACTTCCCAAAGATATCGGATACAACAGAATCTAATGCGATATTACAAACAGTAAGAGCATTCTGATATCTATTCTTTTCACTTGAACGGCAAGAAACAAGCTTGTAACGATATCTTGTGTATTCTCTAAGAATACGGATCAACCTACAAGGAATGTAGCTGCTTTTCACAAGTCCCAGTCGGAATAAGTCTCCAATCCATTTAGAATCTTTTGTATCGTCCTTGTTACCCTTAACAGCTTTAACCCATTTGGGATTAGCAATGGTAACGTTGATTTGATCTTCGAGAAGATTAAAGACAGGAACCCAGTATTTACCTGTGGATTCCATACAGACATCATGGCATTCATTTTCAAGAAGCCACGATTTAAAGTCTAAAATAGAATTGTTGAAGGTAGAGAATCGCTTCTTTTGATAAGAAGGTTCAATACCGGCGGTAGTTTTGATGATTGTGGCAACAAGAAAAGATTTGTGAACATCGACACCACAACAGGTTTGATAAGTAACTTTCATAGTGTAACTCCTTTCGCAAAAGATAAGAAGCCATTGACTGAACTGCCACACAATAAAAACAAAGAGCTTTTAACAATTCTTAGTGTACGGATTCATGATACCACTTATTTGTGCTTGAAAAGACAGAACTTACACTGATTTTTATGCTGTCTAAAACAGAGAAAGTTTTTACAACTTTACCTCCCGTGCTTTGTAGTATAGCTTCTTGTTATATATTTTAAATCACAGAGTTGAGATGTAAAACACTTTCATTACTATTTGTGCCGCGGCTTGCCCGCGGAATGGAGATTTTTATGCAAGTAGCCAGCTATGTTTTAGTTGTGGATATAAAAATACAAATGTAAAAGATCTAAAAGTAAGAGATTGGATGTGTCCTTTCTGCAATACAAAACACGATAGAGATATCAATGCGGCAAAAAATATATTGGCAGAAGGATTAAGACAAGTAGTATAAGAAAAAACAATAGGGCAGGGACTGCCCGAATTAACGCCTGTGGAGATAGTAGGTTGCGAGGTCAGCGAAGCAGGAAGCCCATAGGCTTTAGACTATGGGTAGTTCACAGTATCATAACACTTTGCAAGAGATTTGAGTAATCCCAATAAAAAATGCCCTGATATAGTTTTTAACTATACCAAAGCATTTCCCCTTCATTAGGACTTTAATTCTTCCGCCATTTTCTCTGCCTTTTGTGTAGCTTCAACGGAGACTTCATCTTTTCCTGTAAAGCGATGAATTAAATCAGGAACCATATCAAGAATCTTTGAAATGGCATCTTGATTTCGGACATTCACTAATTTTGTCACCCCATTTTGAATAATCAAGACGGCCGCTGGTGTCATCTTTGCACTCATTCCACCACCAGAATTGTCCTTTGATGCCTGTGCAAAACTTCCTGCTGCCATTCCACAAGTCACATCCACCAGCGGAATAATCACGGCATCATTTAAGTGGACTGGTTCCCCGACAACGGTCTTTGTGTCCACAAATTTGTCCATACCATTAAACAATGCCTCTACATTCGAAACAAAACTCTTATTTTCTGCCATACATTCTCCAATCTACTTCTTCTTCCTTACTTTCTTATATAAATACCTAAAATTCCTATCAAACCATATTTTCACACAAATCCATATCAAAGAAAATAGCCGAACTCGTCCTCGAAAATAGAGATCCAAATCGATGACCTTTTCTGTAAACATTGGCACCAACTCAACGCTCTTTGCATAACATGGATACAGCAGTGACACATAAGTTAAAATCTGCCCTGTTGTCGAAGGATCTTCAAATCCAAACTTTGCCCTTCCCTTTATTTTTCTTGGCAAACTATGTCTGACTATCTTCCACGCCCCATCAATGAGAAGTAAAACCGCCCGATGAATCCTCTGATCACTGGCCATCTCCTTTATATGCTTTATCTTTTCCTTGATTTCCTTGATCCTCTTGCCAATCTGTTGAAATTGAATCTTTTTTGGCTTCTTCTCTGTTGACTCAGCTTCTTTTGACTCAGCTTCGTTTGACTCAGCTTCTTTTGACTCAGCTTCGTTTGACTCAGCTTCTTTTGACTTAGCTTCGTTTAATTCAACTTCTTTTGGCTCAATTTCTGTTGGCTGAACTTCTGTTAAATTCTCTTCTGCATCTGGCTCATCCAACTTTTCCTCTATAACTTTTGCTTCTTTGGTTTCCTCTTTGGTTTCTTCTTTGCTCTCTTCTTTTTGGCTTCTTTCTTCAAGAAGTCGATCGAGTTCTTCCTCGGAGTAATCAGCAGACTCAAGATGATCTTCCTTGTCATTTTCTTTCTCATCTGCCTTCCACTTCCACAGTGTAAACCAAAGTAATCTTGCTCTGGCATAGACTTTCTCTTGATAACCGCCTTCTATGCAAATCAGTCGAAACAGCCATGTGATCTGTGTTGCCACACATTGATTTTTATCATTGTAGGAAATTTTTCCATCATAGCGAAGAGGGACAAAGAGTATGGCCAAGATGCCAAGAATCAGCAACCCGATCACCACCAACAAGAGTATGCCAAGAATTTTTAATATTGTCAAAAAGATTGTCAGCATCTACCCTCCTATTCTCTGCCCTGAAGATAGGCAAGAATATCCTCATTTCCCATCTTCTCTATGCTATCTTCCACCATCTTTTTCACCAACAAAAAGGCCTCCTGCCTTCCCTCGGCAAGTCCAACAATTTTATAGTGATCATATTGTGGCAATAAAAAGGCAATATTGTGGATAATCTCTAGCCTTGCCCGTCTTCCCTCTTCCAAAGAATACGCAATCACATACAAAAGTGGAGCTTTCACTCGCTTTTTAATCGCTGCGATATGTGCTCTTTTGTGATCCCTTGCATACTCACCAAAATATAAATTCTTATTCCACTCAATCTTTCGTCCCATTTACTCAAAATATTCCAAAATACATTTTCTAAGTAAGTTCAAAGCGGCAGACACTGCCTCTTCCCGAACTTGCTTTCTCGTTCCTGTAAAATGATACTCCTCTGTCTGAATCTTATCATTGACACAGCAAGCAATGTAGACAAGTCCCACAGGTTTTGTTGGTGTTCCACCATCTGGCCCCGCAATCCCTGTGATGGCAAGGCCAGTGTCTGTTCCCACCTCAAGCACAGCTCCCATGGCCATTTCCTTGGCTGTTTGCTTGCTCACTGCACCATATTTTTTTAATGTACTCTTGCTGACATTCAATGTCTTTCGCTTTGCCTTATTGCTGTAGACCACAAATCCCTCTCGAAATGTCTCGGACACTCCAGGAACATTAATGAGTTTTGCTGACAAAAGTCCACCTGTACAAGACTCCGCTGTCGCAATCGTAAGCTCATATTTTTCAAGCAGTCGAACAACCATTACCTCTAAGGTATCCTCAAGTCTAGTCGAATAAATTTGATTGCCAAACCGCTCTTTTAAGGCCTTAGATACTGGCTTAATCATCATCTTTGCTTCATCTTCCATATTTGCAGAAGCGGAAAGCACAATGTGTACACGTCCGTCATAAGTTTCCACCAAAAAGCCAATCTCTGAATGTTTTTCTACAAGGTCTTGAATGCTTTCTCTGACTTCTTCCTCGCTCAATCCATATAACTTAATTGTCTTATATCTTGTTACTAAACTCGTCTCCATCTCTAAAGCCCACCTTTCCTATATCTCCTACATTGGTTCAGATGTCAATACACCATGATTTTTTGCCAAATAGTCAATGAGTGAAATCACCGTCAGTGCTGTCATTACAATGACCATCGCCCTTGTAATAAAAATGAGAGGTTGAAGATGAATGATCATTAAAATAACCGCAATCATCTGTGACACCGTCTTTAATTTTCCCCACCAACTGGCCGCAATGACAACCCCCGCATCTGCGGCAACCAATCGAAATCCGCTGATCACAAATTCTCTGGCAATAATAATGATGACAACAACCGCACTGATTTGTCTAAGCTCTACAAAGCAAATGAGTGCTGAGCAGACCAATAATTTATCTGCCAAAGGATCCATAAATTTTCCAAAATTTGTCACTAAGTGGTATCGCCTAGCAATCTGACCATCCAGCATATCGGTCAAACTGGCCACAATAAAAATAATCAGAGCCACCACTCGAAGCATTTGATTTTGTCCTTGCCCCCACAACAAACTGGCCACAAAAAAGGGAACCAATAGCACCCGAAGTAGGGTTAATTTATTGGGTAAATTCATACTAATTCCCCCATTAAATCATACTCCGAAGCTCCTGTAATCTTTACTCGAACAAAATCGCCTGACATATGATTTCGATCGCTCTCCACAAAGACATAGCCGTCCACCCCTGGAACATCCATATAGGTTCTTCCAATATAGACGCCATCATCAGGGATATTTCCCTCAATCACCACATCCAGTTCCTCACCGATGAGCGATTGCAAGTGAGCTAGAGAAATCTCCTGTTGTAAGAGCATAATCTCCTCTCTTCGTGCCTCCTTCACCTCTTCGTCCACTTGATTTTCAAATCCTGCTGCAATGGTCCCTTCTTCTTCGCTGTAGGTAAATACACCCAATCGCTCAAATTGCATCTCATCGACAAAGTCCTTTAAGATTTCAAAGTCTTCCTCGGTTTCTCCTGGAAATCCGGTAATCAAAGTAGTTCTCAAGGTAATATCTGGAATTTTCTTTCTTAACTTCCCAACGATTTCCTTTAAATCATTTTGATTGGTTCTCCTTGCCATCCTGCGAAGAATGCGGTCAGAGGCATGCTGAATTGGAATGTCTAAATAGTGGCAAATCTTTTCTTCACTAGCAATTGTATCGATTAATTCATCTGTAATCTCCTCCGGATAGCAATACAAAATGCGAATCCAACGAATCCCTTCTATGCCACAGAGTCTCTTTAATAATTCAGGAAGCATCTTCTTCTGATAGAGGTCCACGCCATAGAGTGTCGTCTCTTGGGCAACCAAAATCAATTCCTTTACGCCTTCACTCGCCAGTTGTGTTGCTGCCTCCACAAGTTCCTCCATTGGATAGCTTCGATAATGCCCTCTCAAGCTTGGAATAATACAATAGGTACAATTTTTATCACAACCCTCCGCAATCTTTAAATAGGCATACCATCCACCTGTGGAATTTAATCGCTTTGTTGAGATTTTTGGCAGGCGATCTAAGTCTAAAAATTCCATCGCCTTTTCCCCACGAAGTGCATTTTCCACCGCTTCTTCAATTTTATCAAAGCTACTTGTTCCAATCAATGCATCGACTTCAGGAATTTCCTCAAGAATCTCATCCTTATATCTTTGGGCAAGACAACCTGCCACAATCAGCACCTTTAAATTGCCCTCTTCCTTTAATCTCGCTGTATCAATAATGGTATTGATACTCTCTTGCTTTGCATCCTCAATAAAACAACAGGTATTGACCACGATCACATCGGCCTGTGTCTCATCATCCGTAAAGGAATATCCCTTTTGTGTCATTGTACCCAGCATATGCTCTGCATCAACTAAATTTTTGTCGCATCCCAGCGAAATCATACTAATTTTCATCAATCTTTTCCTTATCTTTTCGGTATAAAAAGCCATCATACTACACATTGGTAATAAGATGGCTTAATTTTATTCTTCGTCCTGATCAACATCTTCAGAGACAATTCTTACCTTATGCTTATATAACTCTTCTACAGCAATAGAAAGTGGCTTTTTCCCAAAAGATGGAACCTCGGCCTCTTCCCCAGCAATCAATTGTCTTGCTCTTTTTGCTGTTGCAAGAACAATGGAATAGCGACTTTGTACCACTGGCTGCTCGCCTGGTTCCACATCACTATTTACGACATTAATTAAATCGGTATATGATGGATGTAACATTAATTTTTCCCCCTAGAATATTCTCTTTCCATGTCATCTTGTATGTTTTTAATCAGCTCTTTATTGTAGCGAATATCAAAGTGCTGTGCTTCAATGAGATGATGTAAACTTTTCACCGTCTGATCTAAATCGTCATTGACCACAATGTAATCATAGGCATCCATACTCCTTGCCTCTTCTACAGCTCTATGCAGTCTCTTTTCAATTTGCTCAATGGTTTCGGTTCCTCGACCAATGAGACGCTCCTTTAAGGTCTTTGCATCTGGTGGAGTAATAAAGACTAAAAGTGCTTCAGGAAATTTTTTCTTAATCTGCAATGCTCCCTGAAGTTCAATCTCCAAAAGAACATCCTTTCCCTCATTGATTTTTTCCATCACATAGGCCGTCGGCGAACCATAACTATGCTCAACATATTCTGCATATTCCATCAATTCGTCATTTTCAATCATCTTTTTAAAACATTCCTTCGTCACAAAATGATACTCCCTGCCATCGACCTCACCCTCTCTGGGCTTTCTTGTCGTCGCAGAGATATTGAGCTCATATTGATCGTAGTCGGCCACCAACCTCTTCATCAAAGTTCCTTTACCTGCGCCCGAAAAGCCAGAAACAACAACGATTAAACCTTTTCTCATCTTTTTTCACCACTATTCTATATTTTGAATTTGTTCTCTGACCTTTTCAATCTCTGTCTTTAGTGCAATGGCCTGATCGGCCACCTCCATATCGGTTGACTTTGACAAGATCGTATTTGCCTCTCGATTCATCTCCTGTGCGATAAAGTCTAGCTTTCTGCCCACAGACCCTTCCGATCGAATGGTCGCCTTCGTCATCTCGATATGACTTTTGAGACGGACAACCTCTTCATCAATGCTCACCTTATCTGCAAATATCGTAACTTCCTGTACAATGCGATTGTCATCAATGGCCGTTGTCTCCAACAACTCCTTGACCTTTGTCTCCAGATTTTTCCGATACTTTGCAATAATTTGTGGTGCCCGTCCCTCAATGTCTCTGACAAGTTCTGACATATAATCAAGCTTATCTACGAGGTCTTTGATAAGATTTTGACCCTCGGACTCCCTAGAATGGGTAAATTCCTCACAGGCCTTTTCAAGACCATAAGAGAGAATCTCCCACATCTTTTCCTCATCCTCTGGCACTTCTTCCATCGTAAAAACTTCTGGCAACTGCGCCAAAGTAGATATCTTCAAATCATTGACCGTAAAGCCGACATCTTTTTGCATCTGCTTACAATATTCCACATATTGCCGGGCAATATGGCTGTTATACTTTAACAATACCGGTGTCCCCTCATAATCTTCATAAGAAATATAGAGATCCACCTTGCCCCTTTGAATATATTTTTTCAACAAATTGCGGATGGAAGCTTCAAAAATATTGAATTTTTTTGGCATCTTTAGACTTAAGTCAAAATATCGGTGATTTACTGACTTGAGTTCGACAGACAACTTATATTGATCTGTCAGTTGTTCTGCTCGTCCGAAACCTGTCATACTCTTTATCAATGTCAAAACCCTCTTTTCTACTTTTTTACATAACTATCTATTATTATAGCTGTAGATTGAGATCAAGTCAATTATCGCTTATTCACAATTTCCCCTTGACATTTATAAATGCAATTTGCATCCACACAGCCTCTTACGCTAGAAAGTGGGTAGATATTTGCATTCTTTCCAATGATGGTTCCTGGATTTAAGATGGAACCACAGCCAACCTCCGTGCCATCGCCAACAATAGCACCGACTTTTTTCATTCCTGTTTCCACATCGCCATCTTCAAAGTGAATCTTTACCAATGCCTTGTCACTCTTTACATTGCTTGTCAAAGAAGACGCCCCCAAATGGCTCTTATAGCCAATAATAGAATCGCCAATATAGTTATAGTGCGGTGTCTGTGCCCCATCAAAAATGATGGAATTTTTTACCTCACAGGAATTGCCAACTACGGCATTTTTGCCAACTAAGACATTCCCTCTAAAGTAGGCACAATGTCTCAATTCACTTCCCTCGCCAACAATCATCGGCCCTGTCAGACAAACCGTCGGTGGAATGACCACACTCTTGTGAATCCAGATATTCTCTCCCACTCTTTGATACTCTTCTTGTGGCAGGTTCTGCCCAAGCTGTACAATCAGCTCTCCAAGCCCCTTTAGTGCTTCCCAAGGATAGGTAAACTTCTTTAAGTACTCCCCAGCCATCGTCTTTTCTAAATCAAATAAAACCTCAATCTTTGCATCCTCTCTTCTCATCTCACTCTAACTCCTTATCCTATTTTTTGTAAAATTTTGATACCCGATCAAAGGCCTCTCGAATGAGGTATTGATTGCTCTTTTGCATCACCCCATAGGTTCGCCTTCTCACAAATGTATCCAGTTTTTGCATATACTCCTCCTGCGTAATACTGCCCTGTGCCACATAGTTTAAGCCCTTTTCCCAACTGGCTGTCAGTTCTGGATTCAGCAGTTGGGCAATGGAAGCAAGTACCACCTCATAGACCATTTCGCCAAGCTGTGTCGGCGTGATGGCTTGCGTCTTTTTGTTGAGTCCTAGATACTTAATATTCACTAGCTTCTTTAGGATATCGGCCCTCGTCGCCGAAGTGCCAATACCACTGCCCTTGATGTGACTTCGCAATTCTTCATCTTCAATCAATTGCCCTGCATTTTCCATCGCAAGGATCATAGAGCCAGAGGAATACCGCTTTGGCGGTGTTGTCTCTCCCTCTTTGATATAGAGTTTAGCGACATTTATTGTATCACCCTTTTTTAGTTTTGTCACCATAGCGATCAATTCTGGTCGCTCTTCTTCGCCTTTTTTTTCCTCTGACTCATCAAGCAACATCTCTGCGACTGCGAGATATCCCCTTTGCACACAGACCTTTGTATTGACAAAGAAATGTTCCTTCCAAACGCCAATCTCTATCATATCCTTTTGATAGATGGCTGGCGGATAAAAAATACTTAAAAATCTCCTGCAAATGAGTTCATAGACTTTCCTAGCCAGCGGACTTTGTTTTTCCAAGGCATAGAGCCCCTGCCCCGTTGGAATAATCGCATAGTGATCGGTAATCTGCTTATCATTGACATATTTTGACTTTGTAATAGAAAGAAATGTCTTTTTCCCCATCACCTCTTTGGCAAAGTCAGCCACAGCTTCGACCTTACAAAGTCCAGAAATATTTTTTCCAATCTCCTTAGCTACCGCCGTCGAAAGTACCCTGGCATCGGTTCTTGGATAGGTCACCAATTTCTTCTCATAGAGCTCTTGAATAATCTGCAATGTCTCATCTGGACGAATCTTAAATCGCTTTGAACATTCATTTTGAATTTCTGCAAGATTATACAGTAGAGGTGGATTTTTCACTTCCTTCTTTTTTTCTGTTTTTAACACCACACCTTCTTTGCAGTCTCTGAGCTCATCAATCAAAACTTTGGCATCCTCTTCTTTTTTAAAGCCATTTTCTCGGTACAGCTTTGGCGATTGAAAATATTTAGACCCTTCCACAGCTCTCCACTCGCCCGTAATCACCACACCATCCCTAGAAAAGTCGCTTAACACTCGGTAAAACGAGGTCTTAACAAAATCTCGAATTTCTCTTTCTCTTTTGACCACCATCCCAACGACACAGGTCATCACTCGCCCAACACTTAAGACAATTCGATCCTTTTTCATTAGACTTGCCAATGTATTTCCATACCGCAAGGTCAACAGTCTTGAAAAATTAATCCCCATCAAATAGTCTTCTTTGGCCCTTAAATAGGCAGAAGCTGCGAGATGATCGTACTCTTTCCAATCCTTCGCATTTTCAATTCCTCGAAGAATTTCTTCCTCCGTCTGTGAATCAATCCAGACGCGTCGCCTTTGTTTTGTCGAGGCGACCTTTGCCATCTCATCCACTAAGCGGTAGATATACTCCCCCTCTCGCCCCGAGTCTGTGCAAATATAAATACAATCAACATCTTCTCGATTGAGAAGACCACTGACGATATCATATTGCTTTTTACACTATCAATTACCTCATAGCGAAAGGTCTCTGGAATAAAAGGCAGGGTATCTAACGACCAGCGCCGGTACTTCTCATCATACTTTTCTGGATAACTCATCGTCACCAAATGCCCAACACACCAAGTTACAATCGCTTCTTTTGACTCAATATAGCCGTCACTCTTTACTCCCACAATACCTAGTGCCTTCGCAAAGGCCTTGGCCACACTGGGCTTTTCCGCAATAAATAACCTCATAAATTCTCCTTAAAACTCAAAGTAAAAGATGGTTGTCTTATCAAAATGCTCTCCTGGAAGTAAAAGTGCTGTGTGAGACAAGTTTGGAACAAATTCTGTCTCAAAGCAATACCCACTATGGGCATTAAACTTTCCACTCAACCCATTTCCTGTATAAAACTGAATACTTGGTAAATCTGTCCATACCGTAAGCTTTCGCCCACTCACAGGATCTTTTGCCCCCGCCACTTTCTTTACTTCGAGATTGCAATCATTGATAATCCAAGCGTGGTCATAGCCATTTTCTCTTTTCGTATATGGACTCTTGATATCCCTTCCAATTTCCTTTTCCCTGGTAAAATCCATTGCGGTATCCTTTACCGAACAAAGCCTTGCCATCGGCAACAAATCATAATCATTTGGCAAAAAGTAATCTGCATCCATCCAAACCTTTTCTTTTAAGACATCACAATCTGCCGATAGATGAAAATATACATGGCTTGTCATATTGCAAATGGTCGGCTGATCCGTTACTACATCGTAGTGGATCTTTACACCATTGTCCTCTGTCAATGTGTAACTCACACAGACTTTTGCATTTCCAGGAAATCCTTGATCGAGATCTGGGCTATCTAAGAAAAATTTGACTGTATTATTTTTTTCATCTACGCTTGCTTCCCATACTCTCTTTCCCCAATACTTTGGTCCCGAATGAAGATTATTCTTTCCCTCATTCTTTTCCAAGGAATATAATTTTCCCTGAATCATACACATTCCATCACTCACTCGCCCAGCATTTCGTCCGACAATCGCTCCCATCTGTGCCCTGTCCTTTTCGTACTCCTCCATGCTGTCGTATCCGAGTACGACATTGTGATGCCCCTCTTTTTCTGGCAAAAGCATTTCTTTCCAGATCGCACCATAGTCTAAAAATGATGCACTCACTCCATTCGCATTAGAAATCGTATACTTTTTTACGATTCTACCTTCTCTCGTTTTTCCAAATTCTTTTATATAAATTGCCATATTGCTCCCCCTTCACTCTTAGATTTTACCACAACTTTTTGACAAAAATCCTATTTTTTTATTCAGCTTAAAAGATTCTTTCGCCACATTTAAAAATTTCTCCACTCTTGACTATATAATGAATAAAAAATAAAATATTATTGATTTTTTTATTAAAAAATGCTATACTCCACATCGTGTTAGTTCGATCTAAAAGTTCTTTGAACAATTTCCAGATCCTAGTTGACTGTTAAGCCAAGAGAGAATAACACTGTATTTTTGCACCCTTTTATAGAGGTCTGAGTGCCACAGCAAGGAATCCTTGTCTGTATTGTAGCAGAAAATTATTTCTGTGTTATACACAGAATGTGATATCAACTTCTATCGGGGTGACAAGAATGCAAAGTTAGAGTTATATTGGTTATGTAGTTGATTGATTATAACAGAATTATCTCATTTTGAACGTGATTATATATAGTTAGAGTATATTATCGAAGCAACGCGAAAACGCTATTGTAGGATTACGTTCATTGTCTGTTTTCATGTCTCGTTGCATATACAGACATCCATGATCGTAATTCTCTATATTGAAACTATCACATGTGTAGTTATATTATTACCTTTACTTTTGATCGTTGTTCTAAAATTACATATATTGCTTAGAATGAATTATCAACAATATAATGCTTAGAACATAGCTGGAAAGAAGTGCGAAAAGGCAGTTTGGCTTTTTTGCACTTCTTTTTATTTTCCATCCACATAAATAAGAATCCCAAGACCACAAACAGTCCAGGGATTCTCTTCTTTCATCCTACTTTGCTGTGATGTAATTTTGAGCCGTCAAAAGCTCTGCACAAAGAAGTGCTCCACCTGCTGCACCACGAAGTGTATTGTGTGAAAGACCAATAAACTTCCAATCATAAATACTGTCTTCGCGAATTCTACCAATGGACACACCCATGCCATGTTCAAAGTCAACATCCAATTTTACCTGTGGTCTATTGTCCTCTTCCATGTACTGAATAAACTGCTTTGGTGCACTTGGCAAATTCAACTCCTGTGGAAGTCCCTTAAATTCTACAAGCTTTTGAATCAATTGCTCCTTAGTCACTTTCTTTCTAAACTTTACAAATGCTGCTGCTGTGTGACCATTGAGTACTGGCACACGAACGCACTGGCAACTAATCTTTGGCTCAGATGCAGGCACGATCTCATCGCCCTCTACCTTGCCCCAAATTCTAAGTGGCTCTTTCTCGCTCTTTTCTTCCTCACCACCAATGTAAGGAATGACATTCTCTACCATCTCTGGCCAGTCCTTAAATGTCTTACCTGCACCGGAAATTGCCTGATAAGTTGTAGCAATGACCTCATATGGCTCAAATTCTTTCCAAGCACTCAGTGCTGGAGCATAACTTTGAATACTACAATTTGGCTTTACCGCAATAAATCCTCTCTTTGTGCCAAGACGCTTTTTCTGTGACTCAATCACAGCAAAATGCTCTGGGTTAATCTCTGGGATAACCATTGGAACATCCTTTGTCCAGCGATGTGCACTATTGTTTGAGACAACTGGAGTCTCTGTCTTTGCATAGGCTTCCTCAATGGCCTTAATCTCATCTTTACTCATATCCACTGCTGAAAATACAAAGTCAACCTGTGCAGCTACCTTCTCCACTTCATTGACATTCATTACAACCAGCTTTTTAAATTTTTCTGGCATCGGTGTAGTCATCTTCCAGCGACCACCAACAGCCTCCTCATAAGTTTTTCCTGCACTGTTTGGGCTAGCGGCCACAACAACAACCTCATACCAAGGGTGATTCTCCAATAAACTTAAAAAGCGCTGTCCAACCATTCCAGTTGCACCAAGAACGCCAACTCGTAATTTCTTATCCATTTTCCTGTCCTCGTTTCTGTCTATCTTTATTATTTTTGCAATTTCTTGCATTTACGGCTTATCTTAGTACAATTTCAAAAAAAATGCAAGTACTTTTTCGCATAGAAAAGACAGTTGTTTTTGTAGAAAAGACACTCAAAGTTTAAGTGTCTTTTCTTATAACAAGCATCTATCACTCCTATATCTTTCTTCTATGGTCTACCATAAGATTATGCCAACTCCAATGCAACCTTCATCATATTGGTAAAGGTAGTCTCTCTCTCTCTTGCACTCGTCATCTCGCCTCGCTCCTTGTCATCACTAATGGTGAGAATCGCAAGGGCATTGGCTCCCCCTGCGGCTGCATTGGTATAGAGTGCTGCGGCCTCCATCTCCACCGCCAGCACCCCCATATCTGCCCATGTCATCCCCTCTTTATTTCTGTTTGTGGTGCATAGAACATATCCGAAGTGAGAATATTGCCCACATGATAGTCAATGCCTAGCCTTTTTGCTACAGTGACTGCTCTTTGTAATAACTCAAATGAACACAGAGGAGAAAATTGACCTGGAAGTCCCATCAAGGATGGGAAATTTGATGTTGTACAGGTGCCCATAGCAAAGATTATATCCTTCACTTTTACCTTTTGACTCATCGCACCCGCTGTTCCAATGCGAATGAGATTCTTCACCCCATAAAAATGAATCAACTCATAGGAATAAATTCCCATCGATGGACAACCCATTCCCGTACCCATCACAGAGACTTCTCTCCCTTGATAAGTTCCTGTAAAACCGAGCATATTCCTGGTCTGATTAAATTGCCTGACATTCTCTAAAAAATGCTCGGCGATAAACTTTGCACGCAAAGGATCTCCTGGCAAGAGGATGGTCTTTGCAATCTCTCCTTCTCTTGCTTCAATATGCGGTGTCGGAATTTTATCCATATCTTTCTCCCCTTTCTATTCTCTTGTTCTACTTCTATCCCTTCAGCTTTGTCCCACGATCATTGCGGTTACTCAGCTTTAATTTCAATAGATTGACTGGCTTTCCATGGATCTTGACAATATCACCATCCGAAAGTAGATACATAGCCACTAACTTTTCTCCCTCCAAAAGACGCATTGCTTTTTCTCCCTTAGAGGTCTTTTTATAGAGATTGACGGCAATGAGTGGAAACTTGACAATATATCCCCCATCAGAGACAAGAATCACTTCCTCATACCCACTATCTACGCTCACCAGACGAACACTTAGTACCTTATCGCCCTCGCCGAGCTTTGTGGCCACTACCTGGCGATTATTCGTGCTCAATTCCTTTCCGTCGATTTGCTTAATAAGTCCCAACTCGGTCACAAAAAGTAACCGCTTTTCCTCATCAGAAACTTGAGCAAAGGATGCAATGAAGCGAATTTCTTCCTTACTTGTATCCAACTTACAAAGATTATCCAGAGGAATCCCCTTATCTCTTAATTTTCCCGATAAAATATTTTCTGCCTTCACCTGATGCAAAAGCCCCAAATCGGTAAATATGCAGACCTTGTCATCTGACATCATAGGAACCACATACTTATATTCGCTCTCCACGGTCTCACGGTTTTTCTCAAACAGGCCAAAATCCATCGTCTTTGCGTAGCCAAAGCGATCCATCACAAAGACAATCTTTTGTGCCACCTTTGGCAGTTCCACAACCACAGCTTCCTTAGCATCTTCTAGGCTAGTTCTCCTTTGTCTGCCAAATTTTTCCTTAATCTCTAATAAATCGGCAATCAAAACCTCGTCCATACTCTTTTGTGATTGTAAAAGCTTGGTGTAATTTTTAATATTCTTTAGTGTCTGCCGATTCTCCTTTAACAGAGCTTCCACCTCAAGACCAATCAACTTATATAACTTCATTTCCAAAATAGCCTGTGCCTGACGCTGTGTAAACTCAAGTTCTGCCATCAATCTCTCCCTCGCCAGTGAGATATTCTTTGACTTTCTCAGAATGGCAATAATCTGGTCGATGCAGTCACAGGCCCGAATCAGTCCCTCTTGAATTTCCTTTTTCTCAATTTCCTTTTCAAGAAGAATGTTATACTTTTTTGTCGCATTCTCATATTGAAAATCAAGGAAATTTTGCAAAATACTCAAAAGATTCAATGTCTCTGGTCGTCCCTGTGCAATGGCCAGCATATTTACCCCAAAGCTATCCTCTAACTTGGTCTTTTTGTAGAGCATATTTTTGACACGGTCAATATCGGCATCCTTCCTCAACTCAAGGACAATGCGTGTGCCATTTTTGTCCGACTGATTGGAAATATCCACTACTTCAGGAAGTTTTTTGCTCTCCACAAGATCAGCCACATCTTGTAAAAACTTATTTAATCCCGCACCAATCATGGTATAGGGAATTTCTGTGACAATTAACCTGTCCTTGTCGCTCTTTCTTCTTCCAAGCTCAATCTCAATCTTTCCTCGAAGCTTAATCTTTCCCGTTCCTGTGCGATAGATATTCAATAAATCTGAGCGATTGGCAACAATTCCCCCTGTCGGAAATCAGGCCCTGGCATAATATACATCAATTCCTCGACACTAATCAGACGATTTCGGATATAGGCGATGCAGACATCACAAATTTCTGCCAAATTATGTGGTGGCATCGAAGTGGACATACCCACGGCAATGCCCTCTGCTCCATTTAACAAGAGATTAGGAATGCGCACCGGCAAAACTGCAGGTTCTTTTTCTGTCTCATCATAGTTGGCAACAAAGTCCACAGTCTTATCCAGATCCTTTAAAAAGACTTCTTGTGTAAACTTTGTGAGCTTTGCCTCCGTATAACGCATGGCCGCCGCTCCGTCGCCCTCAATCGAGCCAAAGTTTCCATGCCCATCAATCAAGGGCATTCCCTTTTTCCAATCCTGCGTCAATACCACCAGTGTCTCATAGATGGAAGAATCTCCATGGGGATGATACTTACCCATAGTATCGCCCACAATTCTTGCCGACTTTCTGTGTGGCTTATCGGCATTGATGTGCAACTCACTCATATCATAGAGTACACGCCTTTGCACCGGTTTTAAGCCATCCCTTGCATCTGGAATCGCTCTGGAGGTGATGACACTCATTGAATAGTCCAAGTAGGACTTTTGCATCTCCTCTGAATATTCCGTTCTTAATATTTTCTCTGCCATAGCCTCTCCTATAAATCTATACTCGCCTCATTGGCGTGTTGATAGATAAATTCTCTTCTCGGTGCGACATCTCCGCCCATCAATAATTCGGTCACTTCGCTCGCTAATCTCGCATCTTCAATTTCCACTCGCTTTAGTAGTCGCCTTTCTGGATCAAGTGTCGTCTCCCAAAGTTGCTGAGCATCCATCTCTCCCAGTCCCTTATATCTTTGTAAGGTAAAGTTATCGCCATGCTTTTTTCTGTAGTTGGCCAATGCCTTTTCGTCATAGAGATACTCCTCCTGACCACGCTTTGGAATTGCCTTATATAGCGGCGGCATTGCAATATACACATGTCCATCATAGATTAGCTCTGGCATAAAGCGGTACAAAAAAGTAAGTAGTAGCGTGTCGATATGACTGCCATCGACATCCGCATCTGTCATTAAGACAATCTTATCATAGCGAAGTTTACTGATATCAAAGTCATTTCCATAGCCCTCTGAAAATCCACAGCCAAAAGTGTTAATCATTGTCTTAATTTCTGCATTGGCAAGTACCTTATCCATCGAGGCCTTCTCCACATTTAATATCTTTCCTCGAATCGGCAATATCGCCTGATACCTTCGATCTCTTGCGGTCTTTGCTGAGCCACCTGCCGAATCTCCCTCGACAATAAAGATCTCACACTGCGATGGATCCTTTGATTCACAGTTGGCAAGTTTTCCATTGGAGTCAAAAGAAAACTTTGATTTGGTGAGCATATTGGTCTTTGCCTTCTCTTCTTGCTTTCGAATCTTTGCTGACTTTTCAGCACAACCAATGACCGCCTTGACGATTTCAACATTGCGATCAAAAAATCTTGTGAGCTCATCACCAATAATGGTCGCCGTCGCCTTGCTCGCATCGGCACTGGCCAGCTTTGTCTTTGTCTGCCCCTCAAAGATAGGATTTGGATGCTTAATGGCCACCACTGCCGTCATTCCATTTCTTGTGTCCGCCCCTGTAAAGTTCGCATCCTTTTCCTTGAGTATCCCTAACTCCCTCGCATACGCATTGATCATCTGTGTAAACTTAGTCTTAAACCCCACAATATGCGTTCCGCCTTCCTGAGTAAAGATATTATTGCAAAAGCCCAAGATATTTTCCTCAAATGCATCGACAAATTGAATCGCCGCCTCAACTTCCATTCCGTCGGCCTTGCCATGAATATAGATTGGCTCATGTACCACTTCCTTTTGGCGATTGAGGTCACGCACATAGGCGACAATGCCCTCTGGCTCGTGATAGGTGATCTTTTCCTCCTCACCCACTCTCTTATTCTCGTAGTAAATGGTCAGATTTGGATTGAGATAGGTGGTCTCGTGCAATCTTGACTTTAACCAATCCGCCTTAAAGTGAATCTTTTCAAATATCTCTGCATCAGGATAGAAATTAATCTTTGTGCCTGTCTCCTTGGTCTTTCCAATCACTGGAATCATTCCATCAATCAGTTCTGTCGTCGGTTTTCCCCTCTCATAGCTATCGGCATAGACCTTACCCCCACGGCTAATTTCAATATACAATCTTTCTGAAAGAGCATTGACCACCGAAGAGCCCACACCATGGAGACCTCCACTGGTCTTATAAGCTTCATTGTCAAACTTTCCGCCCGCATGTAAGGTCGAAAGCACAATTCTTTCTGCAGAAACTCCCTTTTTGTGCATCTCTACTGGAATTCCTCGCCCATTGTCTTTGACCGTACAGGAGCCATCGGACTCCAAAGTCACCCATATACAACTGCAAAATCCCGCCAAATGCTCATCGACAGAATTGTCTACAATTTCATAAATCAAGTGGTTTAGCCCCTTCGTGCCCACTCCACCAATATACATACCCGGTCTCTTTCGCACAGCTTCTAATCCCTCTAGGATCATAATGCTACTTGCGTCGTATTTTTTTCCCATGCTATCCTCCAATTTAAAAAGCGTATCGGATATTATAAACGATTTGCCTCTCTCTTTGCAAGTTTAATTATAGCGAGTAGACAAAGGAAAAGTCAAGTAAATCGAACATAAGTTCTAATTATGGACAAAAAAAAATAACCCGAACGGGGATTTCTCCCCGCCCGAGTTATTCTCAAAGACTGAACTCTATGGATTACTTAACCCAACGACCATTCTCGTCTACCTTGTAACCATCCTTTGTTGTCTCATTAACATAGAGTGAACCATAAGGTCTGTCACTGTTATTTGAGTAATCCCAAGTCTGAGTTGCATTGTTGTAGAACCATGTTGGTCCGTTGTTGTATGGATTTAAGTAGTACCAAGCATCTCCGATGTGCTGCCAGTTAAGGAGCATCTCACCAGAGTTGAGGTTCTGATAATACCATCTTCCATCCTGATCGTCCTGATGCCATCCCTCAACCATATGGCCGAAGAATCCGTCATGAACATCAGATAAGTAATACCATCTGTTTGTATTCTGATCTAAGAACCAGCCGTGATCCATGATGTTGTCACCTGCAAAGTGATACCACTCTGTTCTTGTGGTATTACCATAAGTATAAGCAAGCTTTTGCCATCCTGTTACACGAGTACCATTCTTTAAGTTGAATACCCACTTATGATTTGCTGCGTCAACTAACTCCCAGTCACCATCTACGCCTACACGGTAAGCACCTGCAGCCTGAACATTTGCTTGAGTGTTGATGACTCCGCTGCTGCTACCTGAGCCGCCGCCTGAACCACCTGAGCTGCCTCTTGAGCCGCCGCCACCACCGCTGATGATTGGGCGAACGCCTAAGTAACGGTTGATCTCATCAAGAATGGCCTGTAACTCTGGAGTTGAAGCCTTTCTTGGTGATGTCTGAGAAAGAATTGCATTTGCTCTGTTGATGGCATCCTGAAGTCTAGCCTCATCTGCAATCGTTAAGTTTCTCGCATTAACCATGCCCTGTGCTCTTGTAATGGCATTGCCAAGAGCTGTAGCTGTGCTTGCTCTCAATGGAGCATCACTATCAAAGTAGATATAAACAGTTGTATCAGATAATACTGCATCGTTATCATTAAATGGTACATAAGATGTTGCAGAAGTTGAAAGACCTCTGTATGTCCATGTCACACCATTGATATCAACGCCACCAGCATCAACACCATTTGCACGGATTGAAGCGATGTCGCCTGTATATGCAGCCTGTCTTGATGAATTTGCACTCAGTACATCTCCATCCATTACGACAAATGATCTTGAGTAAGATGCATCCTTGTTGCTCTTAAAGATGACATTATGTCTTCTTGTGCGAGTAGATCCAAAGATATAGCTCTGACCATTGACGAAGTTTGACAATGTGAAATATCCTGGATAAACACTATTTGTTGAATTAAAGTCAACACCTGTGCTTACTACATTTCCATTCATATCCTTCAATGTGTAACCATCAGTTGTATTCGTTGATCCTGTATCCAATGTCAATGTAATATCACCTACAGTGCCATTGTATGGATCCCAGTTGCCTGTTGTTGGATTATATACCTGAACAACTGGAGTAACAACAAATGAAGGAGTATAGATATTTCTCTCTCCTGCTGCTCCAATAGCTTCCTCAGCTGCTGTAGCTGTTCTCTTCTCTACATAAAGTCTATAGATACCTGCTGGTGCATTGCTTGTGATGCTTGGGAATACACCTGCATCACCGCTTGTATGCTGATCACCGTCATAGAGAACTCCTGTATCTGTTGCTGTCGCGCTACTTGGCGTAGCCACTGTAGAAATAATAACACCTGGATCAGTATAGTGTGCAACAATGGTTACATCATCATTTGGCATCAAGAAACTAATGATGTTACTTGGAGTTCCTGAAGCTGGTGTAATTGATGATGGATAAGTAAATCTGTAGAAATTATTAAATGGTGCTGTTGTACTATCAATTCCATTTGCTGTAATTTCTACACGAGTTCCTGGTGCAACTGCACCCAATCTGCTTAATGGCTGAGCATTATCTGTTCCAACCTTAATATTCATTGGTGGCATTACACTTTGGAAAGTAACCTTATGGTCACTCTGTGTTGGTGTCAAGATTGCTGTATTGACTGGGGTACCATTAGCTGGATATCCAGGATCGTTTGTTCCTGTTGTTCTAGCTACGATTGTATAAGTCGTATTAGGATCCAATCCACCAAATGTCACTGGTGCACCAGGTGTTGTTGGTGTTGTCCAAGGTGCAACAACATTACCTGAAGGATCAAGCAATTGATAATCTGTATTTGGTGTTGTTGGATTAACCGTAATACTTGTTGTTCCAGGATTTGAATTATCTGGAGCTACAATTGGTCTTGGTCCACTGGTTGATCCCTGTGGATTTGTTGTTGGGATAACCACTTGTCCTGGAGCTGAAGTTGTCACTGTACTTGGAATTGGTGATCCTGTCACTACTGGAGTTCCTGCTGTTGCTGGATCATAAGTATAGATGTTATATGGATAACCTGGTGTAAATGGTCCTGTAATTGTACCATTATCTCCTGCAAGATTTGAACCAGGAATAACAGTAATCACATTTCCACTTGGATCTGTAACTACATAATTTAATCTTGGATCAATTGCTTGACTACCTGTATCTACCTGAACAGTCGGTGTACCAGTTGTATCATCTAAATGTCCCGTTCCTGTTGGTGCATATAGATTGAGTGGACCTGTTGGAACAGCTCTTGCTGTAAATGTCTCCCCACTCATATTTGTAATATCGCCAGTATTAAAGCTAATCTCTTGACCATGAGAATCAAACCAACCAACTCTGTAATTAGCAGGATCATTTGCCACTACTGTGCTTGCATTTGATGCCGCATCAACATCTGGTCTTGACATTGTAACTGTTGTCTGATTCTGAATATTGGTCACTGGTGATGTATTCAACAAACTATAATCTAAGTTTGGATCACTTGATGTGAATGTATAATTATTCATCATCGCTGGATTTGGATCAAAGTTAAGCTTCAATTTGATGATATTTCCTGAAATATCTCCATCAGGAATGCCTTGACCTAATGTGTAGTCAACCCAAGTACCGTCACTCTTTTGATACTGCCAGGTTCCTGTTGTATAACCTAAGTCTGGTGTAATGGTTGGCACCATACTAGAAATCAATGATGGAAGAATCTTGTAAGTATTATCTGTGAAATCCTTTGCAACTCTCTCATTCACTCCTGTGCCACCAGGTACATAACTCAAACCATTGGACATCACCATGCTTCCGCCACCAGGAGATTGTAATTGAACAGTCTTGATTGAATTCTGATCAATCTTATATTGAACTTCAATCTCCATATCCTCTGATGGTGTCATGTTTGTTGTCTGTACCTTAAACTGAGGTGCAGATGTTGACCATGCTCCTGAAGTAATTGAAAATCCCTCAGCTGAGCCATTTGTATTGTTGAGAGCAATGGACGGAGCTCTTTCTCCTGTATGTGCTCCCTCATATCCACTCAATACTGGAACCGGAATCTTGTACTCTCCATTACCTGTTGTGTCTGTTGTAGGAACACGATCAATCTTGTAGGACAGACTCTGATTTGAAGAATCTTTATACAAACCTGCTCCATTCGAGTCACTAATCGTCGTTGGAGCTGTGCTTGCTACACTAGCACCCAGTGCAGTAATTACCTTATCTGTAATATTGTTGCCTAACTCATCTTTATAAACAATATTAATTGTCTTTTGATAAGCTGGATTGCGGTGATAGATATAGACAACATCAACTGGATGATTGACCATATGACCTGTCACTGTGTGATCTGTACTATTAACAGTAAAGTTATCCGCTGTCATCAATCCTCTGTAGCTATCCCTAAGAGCAATCTGATCTGCTGTCGGTGTAGGTGTTACTGATGGATTATCAATATCTTTCAATGTCTGCAAATCGACCATCTTATCTTCTGCACCAGCTTTTCTAATCTCTACTCTATCAAAGATATACTTCGGTGTTCCTCCGGATGCAGCCGTTGTCAAGCTAGAGTCTGGCGCAATAGCAGTTGCTCCAGTTGGAAGATCCTCACTTGCATAATAAGAATTCGATGGACGAGACTTATTCCATAAAACCTTCTTAGCACCACTTGAATCCACATACTCAAAGACATCCCTCACTGTCAATGTCTTTTTTACATTCCGATCTTCTTCATAATTGATCACAATGGATGCATCTGCTGGGACAACATGCCCTGTTACCATATTTGTTCTTCCATCCCATTTCAGAGCATACGGGAAATTTGTAGTAGAGTTAGTACCCGTATATTGATCTTTTCCTCTATTACTTGACTTTGAAGTAACCTTATACATTGTAATCTCAGCACCAGGAGTAGTACTAGTGGTCGTCGGCACTTTTACCTTAAATCCACTAATTGGGCTAGCCACCTTAGTAAAGGTTGAACCTGCTAATAAATGCGCTGCATAACTAGGGCTCAAACTACCTAGATATATAGGTAATCCACCTGGCAATTTTAGCTCTGTCTTTATAACATATTCATTTAAATTGCCTCCCTGATCTCTCGTTGCCTTATATGTTGTCATTCCAGATGGCAAAGTTGCTGGGAACTTATATCTTGGCGAATTGCTTCCAAAACTATCACTCTCATACCAACCAGTGATATTATAATCACTCAAATCAATGCCTTTATTCGTCAACATATTATTATAGTCAGCTAACTTGTAACCTGTAGTACCATTTTGCTGTAGAAAAGGCATTAAATGCTCACTTGTGCTACCTGGAAATAGTGATAATGTTCCACCATTTGGTGCTGAAATAGGGCTTCCTCCTGTACCTGTAAAAGTAAAGTTCCCTTGATCTGACTGACTAAATACACCCGGAAATGCTGAATCTAGATCAATCGTGAAAGTTGAACCTGCTGCGTAAGCCGGCAGAGCCGGTGCTACCATAGTCGCAACCATGGTAGCAGCAAGCAAGTTAGAAATTCCTTTCTTAAATCTTGCTTTTTTCAATTGTTTCCTCCTTATGCCTAGTTGATCCACTCGCCATTGCTATTGACTGTGTAACCATCTGGCGTTGTCTCACTCATGTATAAAGAACCAAATGGGCGAACATTGTTGTTGTTGTATACCCAAACATCATTCTCTAATCTCCATGTTGGTTCACTTGCAAACTGATTAAAGAAATACCACTTGTTGTTGATCTTTGCCCAACCTGTGTACATCTCACCAGTTGTTGGATCGAAGAAGTACCACTTGCCATCACTTGGATCATGATACCAACCTGTCATCATGGTACCATTGTCTTGTTCAAGAAGTACCACTTATTCTTTGTGGTATCAAGGTACCATCCTCTGATCATCTTGCCCTGATCGGAACCTTCCTTAGGATTTAACAGATACCACTGCTTGTCATCCTTGTCATAGTACCAACCTGTAACAAGGCTTGACTGCTCATCGAATCTGTACCAATCGGTAACAGGCTGTCCGTTTGCATTGACATAATCAATTCTTCCCCATCTGTTGTTTAATGGAAGTCCACCATTTAAGTAGAATCCCCAACGATTGGTTGTTGGATTGATCTTCCAGCCTCCATCTACACCAAGTGTAAATGTAATCTGTGGTGTGTTCTGCAATGGCATACTTACATATCTTGTTCCCTGAAGTGGTGTACCAGAAACATTTCCGCCACCACGTCCTGATGAACCTGAGCCACCACCTGCACCATTGTTTCTCTGGTTAAAGCGATCACTTCTTCTGTTAGAATGTCCATAGAGATCATCCATCACTGCACGGAGAGCATCAATTGCTGCCTGCAACTCTGGATAATTTGCCATACGAAGAGGATCTGTGCCATTCTCTAGTCTTCCACGGATACGATCAAGAACATTCTGTGCCTCAGCAATGGCTGCCTGCAATCTCTCAGCCTCACCAGCCTTTAAGAATGGATCGCCAACAAGATCATTGGCCTGACCAATTAAGCTTGTCAAATCTTTTCTTGCCTGCTGTACCTGAGGTCTGTTGTTATCGTAGTAAGCATAGACATTCATTGTTCTTGTCACTTCAGCCGATGGATCGAAGATAGAGATATTGTTTGGCATATCCTTCTTTGACCAGTTCACATAAGTATGGGTTGTACCATAGATATCATCAAATGGAGTTACCAATGTGTTGGCTGTTGCACCATCTGCATATCCTGTAACAACTGCATAGTCTGATGTGTACCAGCTGTCATCAACCGCATCTTTCTTTCTCACCTTAATCTTCTTAAAGAAGTTTCTGGTTGTATCACCGAGATAGAGGTGATCCTTTGTAGGATTGTTATCGATGAAGTTCAACTTAAATGTCTTTGAGTAAACAAGGACATAAGTATGGTTGAGATTTCCAACGAAGGAAAGAAGTCCACCGTTGTTTGCTACATCCTCAACAACGCTCATCTGTGATGTATAGGTAGGATTTGCAATCTTTGTCCATGTAGAATCTACTGTAGACCAAGATCCCAAACTTCATAGTCAAGCATATCGGTATCCTGACTTGCCAACTGAACATTGACATTGACCTGTGCATCAGATGGAGTTGCGTTCTGTACTAATCTTCCATCGACATATCTTTCTTCCTTGACATCAAGTGCCCAACCTGGAGTAAATGCTCCTGGGTGATCAACCCATACCTGAGATGGTACATTCTTTACAGCCTGTACCTCATTGTTCTCTGCATTTCTCTTATCAAAGATAACTTTGTAGCGAACATCGGCATGGTTAACATTGATCAAACTCTGGTCAGTAGGGTTGGTCAAGTTGTTCTGAATATCGGAGATTTGACTTGCATCCATAGCAAACTCACCGTCTGCTGCTCCGCCTCTATTCTCCTGTGAAACTGGTGCAATTGGATTGCCAAAAGCATCTGTTGCTGGCACATCATAGATAGCTTCAAAGATAACATTGCTTCTATCCAAAGTACCTGTGTAATCGTTGCTTGTGATCTTTGCTGTTACGCCTGGAATTCTACCATTGGAAATTAACCAATACTTAAATGCATGACCTGCACCATCTGTAGGATCTGCATGAAGTGTAAAGGTTGAAGTTCCCTTCGCTGTGTTGAAATCTGTAGTATTAACTGAGTTTGTATCCACGCTCGTAATTCCTACATTTCCACCAACAGCATTGGTTGTTGTCTTAATGGTGTAGTTCTGAATATCAACCATATCACCAGGGTTAGCTACAACTGGTACACCTGCTGGAAGATTTCCAGTTGGTGTCTCACTTGGATTGCCATGGCGACGAGCAACAACTGTGTATGTATCACCTGGATTTAAGTTATTAAATGTTACGGTTGCTGGTCCAGATCCTACCGGTGTCAACCAACCATTATCTGAATTTGGATATGGCACAACATTTCCATTTGAATCAATCAATGCATAATCTGCATCTGGATCTGCTGGATTAATTACAATCTGTGCTCTATCTGTATCATTAGGGTCCACGCCGACATTCCTGTTATCACCAATTGCTGGAATCATAACTGGCTTTGGACTAGAGATGTTACTTCCTGTCACAGAAGTTCCTGGCTGACCTACAGTCGCCTGTGTATCCGGTCCGCCCTCAACAACATTATAGGTTCTACCTGGAATTACATTTGGAACCTGAATATCGCTTCCATTTGCTGGTCCATCAACAACGGCAATAATATTGTTATCAGGATCTGTAATTACATAGCGGTTACCTGGTGTTGTACCTGTAACAGTAATTGTACCCTGACCATTATCACCAATTCTTCCATTTGCACCAAATGCACCTGGGTTAAGACCCCATGTTGCATCTACCTTACCAAAGTTTGCAAGATATGTACCTGCAACAACGATATCACTTGGCTGAACAATCTGTCCACTTGGTGATGTCCAGTTCTTCAACTCGTAGTTAGCAATAGGATTTGTTGTTGGAAGAACAAGGCTACTCCATGCTAAGTCGTAGTGAAGATGCTGTGGTGTACCACCTGGAACATTGGTACCTGCTGATGTCAATGTACCCTTTGAAGTATCAGATGAAGCAAAGTTAACATCAACCCACTTGCTAGGATCTTCGACAACCTTTACATAAACTGTTCTTGATCCAGATGGATCTGTTGCCAAACGATCTGCATCTGTAATTGGCTGTGTACCTGCCTGATCGTAATACCATCCCTGTACCATATGGTAGTTGTCTGGTGTTACTGTTGGGAATCCGTTGAGATTCTTAATAACACTAAACTGCATTGCATTCTCGTGACCATTTGTTACACCATCATCTGTGAGTACACTGATTGGTCCATGAGAACTCAATGTTGCAAAGTTAGAAGAACCATCGTTAACAAAGTCAAAGTTTAAGTTCTGCCACTTTGCTGGATCTCTGTCGAGATTATAGATTGCACGAACTCCACCACTTGCTGGCATTGTTCCTGTCAAAGCACCTGCTGAATCCGCAGTCAACGCACCAGATGGGTTTAATGTCAACGCATTTGGAAGTGCTGGATTATAAACATATCCATACATTGCTGCTGTAGTTGCAGCTGTTGGCACTGCCAATGGTGTTGTAATTGCTGAGTTTGGTGCAAATGCATTACTATCTGCATAGATTGCCACACCATCAGCCATAAATCTTCTTGTTACAGCTGAAGCACTGTCTGGTCTATAGTAGAAAACGACAGTGACATCTTGGTTAGGCATAAATCCTGTCAGATTTCCATCGTTTGCAAAGTTTGTATTGGTTAACAATCCTTGAGAACTATTTAAACCAAGCACTGGTAAATTATCTGATGAACCTGCAGTAATTGCAGCATGATCAAATGTATAGCCAGGGAATGACAAACTTGTAATATGCAATGGCTGCTCTGCTGTCTTTTGTACTGATGGAACAGGGGCAGCAGTTAAGATGGTTCCCGTACCCACTAATTCATGACTTACATTCAATGTGAATTTTTGTGTTGGATCCACTCTATGACGATAAGTCAAGCTAGCATTTGTTCCTGGTGCACCTGACTTGAAATAATCAGCTGTAGTTGCACCTGCAACTGGTGTAAATGTACCTCCCGATGGCATATCTGTACCAAACTGGAAGGTATAACCTGGAATTACCTTTGAGGTATGTGGCTGAATGTTTCCATTGACTACAAATGTATTCGCATCTGGTTCACTACCAAAGTGTAATGGCAATCTAGAATTGACATTCTCATAATTCTTTTGAATATAATATGGTGTAGTATCTGGAACCCACCTTGCAAATAAGTCTTTGTGTAGTTTCCTGGTGTTGGATAAGCTGTCACTGGAGATGTTGATAAAACAGTCTCCGTTAGATTGTACACATGATCACCATTTGCATCTTGATATTCATACCAACCCGCAAAAGTCATACCAGCCTTAGAAATACTTGATGGCCACTGTGCAGTAAATGTTGGGCTTGTTGATACTTCAGAAAAATGTGTGTTAGACATAATTCCACCTTGTGGATCAAAGTAAACATCCGCTTTTCTTTCCTTAAACACTACTGTAACAATGACATTACCTCTAGGCATTGTTCCCTTGATATGCTTTGCTCCTGCAGCACCATCATCGAAATTAATACTAGCTGTTGTACCTGTCGAAGCATCTGTCATAGACAATGTGCTACCTACCTCTGGAGCAGCTCCTATCGAATAACTTACAAAGTCTCTCGTCGAAAGAACTGAAGGATAAGCAAATCAATATTTGCTCCTGCAGCAACTGCTCCTGATGTAAATCCCATAGCAGCTGCATTCAATGGGTTAGCTATCGGTGCTGCTGTTGTTCCCAAAACAATTGGCGTACCATTTTCATCTACAACCTGCACAGAAATCGAATACTTCTCTGATTCCACATAAAAGCGATGTGCATTCTGTGCCCCAGCCGCCGCACTAGGAGCATGATCACTATCTGTGTGTCCCAATGTAGCGCCTATTGGAATTAACGCATTAGAGTCTCCAGAGAAACTAGACACGCTATAATTGCTGTCGCTTCCTGACATATTTGTTGGCTCTACAACTGGATATCCTTCATCCACTCCCTGTGGGATTAAGTTTGATCCTACAGAAATTCCAATCTTTGAAGTAGAAGCCAATCCCTTGCCGTCTGTATTGTCAACAGTAACTCTTGCACCATGCTCTGCATCCGTACCATTTAAGTAGACATTCGCCTTAGGTGTTGGCGGTGTTACTGCTGGTGGTGTCGCAGCAGCTGGTGTTGGTCCATCATTGCCATCAATGATAACTTTGCCACTAACTATGAGCTTAGCAGTTTTACTTTGTAAGCTTACTGCACCTGCATTCTTGCCTGACTTATTGCCAGAAATCTCCGCTCCGTTCATCTCCATTGAAGCACCAGATTTACATCAACTGCTGCTGGCATATTGTCTGTTGCAGTTGTATTAGCATGGTTAATGTTGGAGTCGGTTCCCATAATTAACTTACTGCCTGCACCCTCTACGCTAATCATAGGACTCGTCGCTACAACACCGCCACCATCAAGATTAATATTCATAAACTTGACTTGACCATCACCTATTACTTTAAACATTGGTCCCTGAAGATTTGCTCCACGCGTAAGAGTGTATTTATTAGAGTTCGCTTGTGGTACACTAGCTCCATAGGAGTATTTCATACCAGTACCACCTCCAGAACTATATGTAGGATCTGAAGTAGCTAAAGTAGCTGGTGCATTATAATCTGCTGACATAATTGTAACATTATATCCTGCTGGAATCTCAATCGTTCTATCAATTGTCTCATTCCCTTGCATCATAATGTAAATAGTCTTGTTCTTACCATTATTATCTTTAACATTTGGCAGATCATTTGCATAGGCACCTGTCTTATACAATACTCTCTCAATGGTAGATCTCGTTCCATCTTTTGCCACAGGCGTTGCCACATATCCTGTATCTTTTCCTGGATTTGTATAGACCGAAGTATTGCGATTTGGATCTGCATAATACACATGCTGACGCGTTGCAATTGCAAACTTTGCGGTCTTTGTCTCATTTGGTTCTAAGTTAAAATATGCTGAAAATGCTACTGCCGAATCTCCGTCTTGCATCAACACACTCTTTCTAATTCCAGTAAACATAAAAAGGGCAGTTTGCATTGTATATGATGCTGAAGATCTATTCGGAAAGCCCGTTGATGACCACTCACCAGCCCATACACCTAGACGACTCTTATCATTGCTATCTCGCTTTTGCATCCCCACCGTGCTATCTGTAGGAATCTTTGTGTAAACATCTAAAGCTGAAAAGACATGTCCTCCTCCGACATAGCTGCTACTCCCTGGCTCACCACCAGTTGCGTGAAAATGTACACCTTCATAACCGGAGCTTTGACTTTGATCTCCACTAATAACAATCGGATTATTATCATGGCTAATCAGTGCTGTATCTGCCTCATTACCAATGTTAAAATCTACATGGCTTGTTGAATTATTATGGACTGTATACTCCACCATAACATACTCTTTGTCCGCAGATGGATAAACAGTTTGCCGAACTTCTACATTATCGCTAGTAGACATAGCATTCGGTATTGGTACAGTAGAAACTTTACCATTTACTGCATTTGAAATTTCCCCAAAATGAGTCCCAATATTAGGATCTACATCAAATCCAGCGAGCCCTCCAAACGCATTATAAATTAATTTAGGCGAAATATCTATTTTAGATGGATCTACATCACTCGGAACCCCAAAGGCATATCTAGTCTGATAATAATTTGTTTGTCCCTGCCTGTAGGTGGTTCTTCCCAAGTCTGTATCTAAAGTTGGCCCCTTAATATCCAATCTAAATGTATTCTGATTAAGACTTGTCAATCCGTGAATATCTGCACCTGAACTAGTCTTTCCTCCACTAAACAATCCTCCAGCACTTGATACATCAGTTACATTATTAGTACCAGTAGTAACATGATCAAATCGGAATGTAGTATTATTACTTGCTCCAGAACTAGGAACACTATTATCCTCCAGTACAGTACCGGCTGCATACACAACATTGGCGCCCAAATACGGTACATACGGCAGGCCGCTCATCGCCATTACCGCTGATAGGGCTAAGGCGGTTGCCTGCTTTACGCGTTTTCTCTTTTTAATTTTCAATGTTCAAAACCTCCTATTCGAACAAGAGGAATCCTGAATCGTTTGCGCCCTCGTTTTGTGCAAGTGGGCGTACATAGCGATGAGCACTATCTAAGGAGCCATCATAGAGGTAAGCAACGCCATTCTTAAATCTTGGCTTGTCACCGCTGTCCACTCTAGCAAAGAATTTGCCCTTCTTAATTACGATCCAACAACCTTCTGCATCCTGTAACACTCTCTTATCACCTGTGACTTGCTTACCGTTTCTGTCGACAACGATATAGTCACCTGATCTTGAATCCTTAACGAGTCCATAACCAATGTCCTCTTTCGCATCCAATCTCAAACCATTGAAGTAGTACTTACTCTTATACTTCTCCAACCGTCCTCTATTTCCAATGGCAACGCCACTGTTCTTAAATCCAAAGTAAACCAACTTATCTGCAAGCTCTACAGGAATATCGGTTCCTGTCTTCATTGATCCGTCGTTTAACTCATCTGCACCGAAGAGATATAAGTTACCTCTGTCGATTCCAGGGATATCCGAATCTGCATTGTCCACAAGGAAATCCTCTGAATCAAACACGCTGGTGTCGAACTGCTTAGCAAATGTACCATTTCTAAACATTACAACAAACTGTGTCTGCATTCTTCCGATCTCATCAAAGGCATACTTTCTGCCATTAACTTCCTTAATGCGATCCTTGTAAACCTTACCCTTGTTGTTTGTACGGAACCAAGAATACTCTTGCAAGTTGTAGTCATCGGCATCCATATCCTCATTTGGTACCATAAATGCCCAATGATCGCCCTTTACCTCTCCATCCTTGTCCTCAGATCCATAGCGGATATCTGCATTAGAACGCGTGGCTACTAAGGTTGCATCAATCTTTGCAAGCCTTGGAATCATAATTCCATTCTCATCAAAGGCATAGTTTTTGCCATTGATCTCACGAACCTTTGAAGCGGTAATATCCCTTGCGGCTACCTTCTTTCCTCTCTGATCAAAGTATAACCACATCTCATCGTACTCAGAGTAATTTCTCTGTGCAAGATCGCTGTAGCCAGCATTAAGGCCAACATCCTCATACCTTAACCATTGATTTTGATACATCGCGCCGTCTGCACCAAAGTAGTACATTGCCTCGGCAAATGTATCCTCTGAATCAGGATTGACTGTCTCGCCGTTTTGCTTAACAAAACCTGTGAGCATCGCACCATTCTCATCGAATGCGTATGTCTTTCCGTCAATCACCTTCTTTGAAAGGCGATCGCTTCTTCCTGTCAGTGCCTTTCCATCTGCACCGAAATAATACCAAACAGCATCTCCATCATCTGTAGAGAGCTGTCTCCAGCCATTGGTCACCATAGCTCCATCGGAGTCAACATAGTACTTATTGTTGTTGTCATCACTAACTACTGTGTTGACAACCAACTTACCATTATCTCCGAGATAAAACCATTGACCATTTGATGCGGCCCAAGCATTGGTTGCTTGGCTTCCGTCTGCATTCTTGTAGTCCAAGAACCATCTACCTGCTGCCACTGTCCATTAGAAACAGTTGCGGCGTGGGTTGGCATGGCGAATGCACCTGCCATAAGTGCAGCAGCAAAGGCTACACCCACGAAATTCTTTTTCATCCTTTACCTCTCTTTCATCCTTTTCTCACTCGAAATCTATTGTTGTTTTGATCGAGTGGCACACCCAAGTGGGTGGATGCGCATTGCGCAAAGCTTTTCCCGATCTCCAAAACCTCCCTTTCTTTGTTTTTTATAAACTCAGTTCAGTCGTCTGGTACTTTCCAAACCAAATTTATTCCCCTCTAAGCAGTTCTTTCTCTGCCGTCACTACCTTTTCCCTGTGTAGTCAGGCACCGTCCCATATTACGGCGGCCAAGGATGGGAAAAGGCGCATAAAAACCGAGGTCCCTCCACCGTCCCGTCTTGCGATTGACTATCGAGTTTCCAAATTTTTTAATGCGCCCTGCTTTCGTATATCCTATTGTGGCGTCGATTTTATTGTATACTATCATTTACAAAACTGTATTTTGGTATACATCATTTCCTTGTCTTCCTTTCTGTCCTCTAACAAACACAAAGTAGACCTTCTTTATTCTCTTTTGGATTATACTATATTTTTTTAAATTTTAAAATAGTTTTTTGTATTTGTAAATTTTTTGTAAGTTTTGTTGCTTATCTGCAAAAACTTCCCCCTTTTGTGAGTTGTCTCTGTCAAAATAAAAAACAAACAGAGACAACATCACAAAAAGAGTACACTTCCCTTTCCCAAAGAAGTCTATGATTTACACATTCTCTGTGGCCTTGGTATCACGAACTCTTTGCATCCAGTCTTTGGTAAGAGCAAGAGACACTCCTGCCGGATTCACAACAATACCCAAACTGTTGTCTGGTATTGGAAGTGCGAGAAGATTGTCCATTGTGGCCACAGAGATGCTGATGCTGGTGTCTGGTCCTCTAAACTTTGTAAATTCAAAGTTGTCTGTAAACACAGGAATCATATACTTGTCCTCCTGCATCTTGACCATCAATAATTGCACCTGATCCTTCATCTCTCCCTCCCCTGGACGAAATGGCAATAAAAACTTTCCTCGAAGGACATTGACGACCATCTCCTCTTCCATCTCTCGAAGCTTTTCATTGTCAGGATTTTCAAGTCCTCTTCGAAACTCCTGCATAAAGTAAAGCATTGTCAGTTGAAGGCTTGGATTTTCCACTGGGCGACGATCTTCTGGAATGTCGCTTAGGTCATGTCTTCGGATAAATTCATTGAGCTGTAGGATAATCACACCGTCTCCCGTGTGAAATTCCACTGCATTGATGCCAAAGAGGAAAAAGCTCGTAAATGTCGAAAGGATTCTCGATGGATCGTCCATCTTCAATGCGTTCACATCCTTTTTCTCCTCTGTGAGTGCTCTTGCCGCCTGCTCAGCCTCTACTTCATCCAAATATACAACGGCCGCATCGTCTTGTGTCTTTTCCTCACAGACCACATAGGGCGATCTGGTATGTACGGAATAGAGAACATACAACTGATCGATGCTTGGGATTGCCTGTATCAATTCTTCTCTTGTCATCTTTTCTCTCCAAATTCTTTATTGTTTCGCTGGTGCTTGGTGAAACTTTTTGCGAACCTCAATATAACTTTAATCGCCTCGACGCATCCATCGACTCCGCCAAGCCTTGAGCTATTGATGCAAAGGTCATAGCTTCGGACATCGCCCCAACGCTTACTTGAATAGTAATTATAGTATCCTGACCTTCTCTTGTCTGTCTTAATCATAATGTCCTTTGCTTTATCTGCCTTTAGGTCATTCGTCTCCATAATGCGTGCAATCTTATCCTCATCCTCTGCCACAATAAAAACAGAAATTAGATTTGGATTGTCCGCCAGTGCATAGTCGGCACAGCGACCGACAATGACACAACTTTCTTCCTGTGCAATCTTTTTGATGGTTTCAAACTGTGCAAGGAAAATTTTGTGATTGATTGGCATATCCATATAAGATGATGTGGCATAGCCCATAGAGTAGCTATCCATCACTAGAGAGTACAAAAAGCTGTTGGTTGGTTTTTCATCATGAGACTCAAAGAGTGCCTCACTCATTCCGCTTTCTTTGGCTGCCCTGGTCAGTAGCTCTTTGTCATAGCACTTAACGCCCAATTCCTTTGCTAGTTTTTCTCCAATTAATTTTCCGCCGCTCCCGCATTGGCGGCCAATGGTAATGACTAGATTATTCCCCATCTTTTCTTCCTCCTCGCCAATTTATTCTTTTATTATACTTCATTCTGCCTATTTTGGCAATTTTTTTAAGAGTTCTGAAAAATATTGCGGTAAATCTGCACAAAACTCCATATATTCGTGCGTCCTTGGGTGGACAAAACCAAGTACCATGGCGTGCAAACACTGCCCCTGGAGATGAAAAGGATTTTTTTCTGGTCCATAGACTTGGTCCCCCACAAGTGGATGGTGAAGGCTGGCCATATGTACTCGAATTTGATGTGTCCTTCCTGTCTCTAGTTCACACTCAATATAGGTGTACTCCCGAAACCGCTCAAGCACTCGGTAGTGGGTGATGGCATTCTTTCCATTTTTGGGATTGATTGCCATCTTTTTCCTGTCGATGGGATGGCGACCGATGGGAGCATTGACCACACCCTCGTCCTCCTTGATGACACCATAGACCAAGGCTCGATAGCGCCGAGTAATGCTGTGTTCTTTTAATTGTTCCGAAATCTTTTGATGGGCGACATCATTTTTGCAGGCAATTAAAATCCCCGTTGTATCCATATCAATGCGGTGAACAATGCCTGGGCGAAGAACACCATTGATGCCTGAAAGATTGTCCTTGCAGTGGTGCATCAAGCCATTCACTAAGGTTCCTGTGTAGTGTCCTGCTGCGGGGTGAACGACCATTCCCTTTGGTTTATTAATAAGAATCACATCGTCATCTTCATAGACAATATCCAGTGGCATCTCTTGTGCTACAATGTCGGGCTCCTCCGTCTCTGGGACATGAAGACACACCTTGTCACCAGCATTAACTTTGTAATTTGTCTTTGGCACTGTGCCATTGACATTGGCATAGCCATCTTTAATTAACTTTTGAATATAGGTGCGGGAGATTTCTTCGATATTTTGCTTTAAAAACACATCTAGTCGCAAATCTTTGCTCTCTTCCCCCGCCAAAAATTCATATACTTGCATCACTTATTCCTTGTCAAATCGAAAGTCTTCGTCCTTGTAGAAAAATACAACAAAAATTATAAGGATAATGGTTCCTACGGTGACATAGATGTCGGCCACATTAAAGACAGGAAAATCAATCAATGAAAAGTACAAAAAGTCAACCACATATCCTTGACTCATTCTGTCAATGCTATTGCCAATGGCTCCTGAAAAAATCAGCACCATACAAAGTAACAGTGGGAAAAACCTTTTCGTCAGTGGAAGGCGAACGAGCAACCACAAAATCGTGAGAATAACCACTGCCATAATGACAAAAAAGAGAATCTGCTTTCCCCGCATCATTCCAAAGGCAGCGCCTGGATTTTCTAGGTAGCTTAGTTCAAATACGCCAGGAATTATCTTCCTTGATGGCTGATTCATCAGATGAAGTACGGCAAGTCTCTTCGTCCACTGGTCAAAGAAAATTCCAACGGCCGCCAAAATTAAAAATATTATTGCTCTTATCTTCTTATTCTTCATATTGAATTTTTTTGAGGGCAGCTTCCATCTCATCTAAGCTCACTGTCCGATCAATTACAGCCTTTCCGATTTCTTCTAGCAGGATAAATTTTACCTGACCAGCTTCCATCTTTTTATCATTCTTTGTATTTTCAAGTACTGCCTGAATATCAATTTCACCCAGATGCGTTGGAAGAGAAAATTTCTTGAGGGCAGATTTTAATTTGTCATACTCCCGTTGATCAAGGGTTCCTCTGGCCACTTGAATTTGCATGGCAGCAAGCATTCCAAGGGCCACGCATGCTCCGTGACTTAGTGAAAAGTTCATCTGCTTTTCAATGGCATGACCTAGGGTGTGCCCGTAATTGAGATGTCCCCTCACGCCCTGCTCTGTCGGATCTTCCTCGACCACTGCTCGCTTAATCTTATCGCTTTCTAAGACAACTTGACTGCACACATCGACATCAACATCCTCGATTGCCTTGGCATTTTCAATTAACCAATCATAATACTTCCGATTTCGAATGAGTCCATGTTTTAATACTTCGCCCATTCCCGAAGCCAGCTCTTTCTTTGGCAAACTCTTTAGTGTCGCCACATTGATGTAGACGAGGGCGGGCATATGAAAGGCCCCCACCATATTTTTGTAGGCATCAAAGTCAACGCCTGTCTTTCCGCCAATACTCGAATCCACCTGTGATAGCAAGGTCGTTGGCATCTGGATAAAGCGAACCCCTCGAAGATAGGTTGCTGCTGCAAAACCACAAATATCTCCCACCACGCCGCCGCCAAGGGCAAGGAGAAGATCCTTTCGATCAAACTTATGTTCTATTAATTCTTTGTAGATCTCTCGCACGGTATCCAGAGTCTTGTGCTCCTCCCCCGCAGGAATGGTCACGGCGATAACTTGCTTTGCTACTTTTTCCACTCTTTGTTTCACTTCACAAAGATAGAGTGGAGAGACATTGGTATCGGTCACAATGCAAATCTTTCTTCCCTCGACTTGAATGTCTCTCAGTCTTTTTTCTAATCCTTGGAAGTCTCCCTCAATCACAATGGAATAGGCAGTCCCTTGATTTTTTACTAAAAGTTCCATTTCATCCCTTTCCTCTAAAAGCACTCAATTTGTACACTCATTCTTCCCTTTCTTGTGATATGGGCATCGCCAAGATAGCGAAAGCGTCCCATTCCTCGCACAGAAATCAAATCCTTCTCCTGAACGATATAGGAATGATTGGTGGTCATCTTGGCATTGACAAATACTTTCTGTGCCATCAGATACTCACTGACGGCATTTCTTGACAGATGAAATGCCCCTGCAATTAACACATCTAATCGCTGTGAGGCGACATTGATGCTTTTGACTTCTCTTTTTGTGAGCGAGCAATCTCTTCTCTTTCTTCTTTGCTGACTTTGACCTTGGTCTTTGCTACAAATTCAAGGTTTTGTAAGATAACTTCGCTGACACTTGCTAAGACAATAATATGGGCAACAAAGCCATCTACAACAATGTCCCCCATCATATGTCGCTCAAGTCCCAAATTCATCAATGCCCCAAGATAATCCCTGTGGCTTAGGTTTTGGGCAAACTTTTCATTGCTCGGCTCAATGCGAAGATAGTCAAGGACATCTTCTTCCTCACAAGAGAACGGAAGAAAGCAAACAACCCTTCGCTCCGCCTCATCATATCCACCGTCCAGTTTCCATTGAACGCCTGAAAATGTATCGGTCATCGAGCGAAAGACTGTCTGCTCATATAAATTCAAAAATACACTATGCGTCGGTCTGTGGCGAAACTCACAATTTCTTGCCAACTCCGCCAACCACTTCTTTAAAAATAACTCTTCCTTGTCCATCATAGTCTATTGATCGGATCAAGACCACCAGAAAACTTGACATTGACTGGTGTAATAATATAGATGGTATTGGAAACTTTTTGCATACTTCCATGCATACTGTAGGTCACACCTGAAACATAGTCGACAATTCTTGCGGACTCCTGTGCGTGTGTGCCCTGCAAATTGAGCACAACCACTTTGCCCGCTGCAAGAGCATCGCTCACCAGGGCACCATCATCAAATATACTCGGTTCAATCATCTGAACTTCCAGATTATCATCCTTTTTTGACATGGAATAACTTCCCCCTTCCCGCTTCAGTCGTCGACCTTTCTTTGGCTCCCAAGCGCTTTGGCTTACTTGTCTCTTCCTCTTCTTGCTCATCAAATCCAGACTCATCTACATCATCGTCGTCGTCATCGCCCCTAAATATATCTGTAACGCCTTTTAAAAAACTCACGATAATTCCTCCATTTCTCTATCTTCCTCCAAAAATCTTTGTGCCCACTCGAACAAAGGTTGCCCCCTCTTCGATGGCCACAGGATAATCTCCTGACATTCCCATAGACAGATATTCCATGGTTATATTATGGTTGGTTTTATTTTCTATGTCAACTGACAATTCTTTTAACTTTGAAAAAACTGCTCGATTCTCTTGTCCATCTTCGACATTGGGTGCCACCGTCATCAATCCACAAATCTTGACATGAGGATACTTTGTAAAGTTCTCAGCATCAGAGAGTAATTCCTCTGGCAAAAAGCCAAATTTTGACTCTTCTCTCGCCACATTGACCTCCAACAGTCCTCTCACCACGATGTCTAATTTTTCTGCCTCATGCTCAATGGCCTCTAAAAGCTTTATGCTGTCAATCGAGTGAATGAGATACGCCTTTCCAATTACAGCCTTTACTTTATTGGTTTGAAGATGACCAATCATATGCCAGCGAATGTCCTTTGGCAAGGCCTCGTACTTGCTGACCAATTCCTGCACTCGGTTTTCTCCAAAGTCTCTGATGCCCGCCTCATAGGCCTCTTTTAGCATCTCCACCGGCTTTGTCTTACTCACCGCCACCAAGGTCACCTCGCTTTGGTCTCTTCCTGCCTTTTTGCAAGCCAATTTAATTTCTCTTTCCACTTCTCTTAAGTTTTCCTTAATCATGAATAATCTCTCCCTCCTTATACTTTGACGCATCCAACAAGATGTGATCATACTCTTCAAGTCCACCTTCTTTCGGAGTCACAATTTCGTAGGCATCATCTTCCGATTGAATGTTGACTCGGATAAACTCGACATATCCTTTATTGATTCGGTACACGCCCTTTAATGTCTTTTTCTCTGAAATTTGCATGGTCTGCCCATTGTCCTGCTTGATGGTATCTCCCTCGGAGAGACTGCCATCACTTGGCAAGCGAAAATAATAAACTATTTCCTTCCTCGTCCTTTACTAACATTGTTCGGTCGAGGGGAATAAATTGCCACTGGGCATCTCCCTGTGTGGCGATTTGTTTTTGTACTCCTCGATTGGTTTCATTTTCTGGTCTTGTCAGATAATCACTGCCAATCACATAGTACTCCTGTTCAACAATCGCACTCTTTGGCACTTTTAATCCCGCCTGATCACTTCCTTTAATTTCAAAATCGACATAGCGTTCATCAATCATCTCCACCATGTAGTCGCTAAAACTTAACACGCCATAGGACTTTCCATCGCTTCCCGTCATCAAGCGAAGAGGCACAACTTCTTCAATTCCCTGTGACTTAATATAGACATCGACGGATTGCACATTTTGATAGGCCTTTGTCTGGGCCTCTGTCAACGGAAATACAATACTCCATGGGTCAGATTTCACCAATTTATAGAGTGGCTCTCCACTCTTGACCTCATTGCCACTGATGCGTTGTATGCTTCGATTATTTGCCTGAACAAAGTCGTCTGCCACAATATCATCGACCTTTTTTCCAATCATACTGTCCATGGTCAAGGAGACTACTCCTGGCGTATCGGATGGAATGTCCTTGTACTGAATATTGTGGACTTTAATAATATTTTCAAGGTCTGGAATCTGATTGTAGTCCAATGCCTCGGAAAGACGCAAATTCAACAGGTACTTGGTGTTGTAGACTTCACTAAAGTTATTGTCGGCATAGCGAAGGGTAAAGGACTCCAATTGTCGTTTGATTGTGCGATAGACATCTTCGCTCAGTCCTTCCTGTGGCTTTTTATTGTCTGCAATGTACTTTGCCATCTCGCCATTGGTATCTACAGAGCAGACCTTTGTTCCCACTCGCACCCGCTTTCCATCCTGCACATAATAATTGACAAAACCTCCATTTTCAGCATTGACCACACTTTCGTCCCTCAAGATAATGCCAGAAAAACTCTGATCCTTCACTAAATTTCCAGATTTGACTTCATAAATTTTTGGCTTGTCCCTGCGAATATAGATGATGGTCGTCACTAAAAAATATAAAAAAATCGCAACGAGAGCAAAATTTTTAATGGTCAGCTTTCTTTTTTTTCTTCTTCTTTTCAATTTTCTTCCCCTAATAAACAAGAATACCGGACAGCTCATCCACTGCCCGGCATCTATTGTACCATTTCTTGGCTATAATGCAACGACGACATCATTCTTTGCATTCTCTGGAAGATCCTCAACATCCATAGAAACACTGAGTACAAATGTAATGTTGTATTTCTCACCAAACTTTTCTAATTGATCAATCACTGCGGTGATATCTTGACCTTCTAGACCAGCAAGCTTTAAGAAACTGTCAAGAAATACGGTCTCCAAGTCATGATCTTGTGAGATAATTCCTGACAAAAATCCAACAAATCCGTCTGCAGAGTCGATTGGAAACTCTGCAACATTAATCAAGCGAATCTTGTTGCCAAGTTCGTACATGTGCTTGGATGATTTATCCAAATACACCACATTTCCTCTCGCTGTCTTAATCGCTTGATTGGCTCTTTCTAAGAGCTGCTTGGTCTTTCCCTTGCCTCTTTTTCCTGCAATAATCTCAACCATATTTGATCTCCCTTCTACTAAAAATTCCTAGTCCTATTATACGATAGGGAGAAAAAAATCGCAACACTACTGTATAGCTTTTTTTCAAATAATCTTGCCATATTGTCATACAATATCGGTTTTTGTCTTTGCATTGAGCACAACTGCAACATATTCTTTTCCATTGTCACTCTTTGCTGCCGCTACAAGGCAGTTGCCAGCAGCCAAAGTTGTGCCTGTCTTTCCTGCAAAGACAGTGATGCCATTGGGCTGTGGAGATTCGTTGCTAATAAATTGATTCCCATTGGCCCAGGTCACCGATTTACTACTTCCATTGGCCTGTTTGTAGTTGGCAACATAGGTCTTTGTTCCTGTAATCTTTTTAAACTTTGGAATTTTTAGTCCCTCGTGAAACATCAAATACAAATCATAGGCACTGGTGTAGTGGTCAGGATTGGTCAGTCCATTGGCATTGACAAAGTGCGTGTCCACAGCCCCGATTTCTTTTGCTTCCTTATTCATCATCTCCACAAAGGCATCGATGCTACCGGCCATATGAATTGCAATGGCATTGGCGGCATCATTTCCCGAAGGGAGCATCAAACCATAGACTAATTGCTCCATCGTCAGTGTATCACCTGGCTTAATCTTTGCTAGACTCGCCCCAGGCTCTGTAATTACCACCTCATTGCCCACCGTGACACTATCGGATAGGTTTCCATACTTTAATGCCAAAATCGCAGTCATAATTTTTGTCGTGCTCGCAGGATTCATATGTGCTCTGGCATCCTTTGCAAAAATGACATCGCCCCCATCTTGTGGGGAAAGCACGGCTGATTTTGGAGCAAATTGCCCATCTTCTTGTGTCTCCTTAATGACCGCAAGGTCACTGGCAAATGGCTGTACATAGGCCGAATCGCTGACATAAAAATCCTTAAATTTCTGTGCAAAATCGTATTCTGAAACTGTATTTTGATATACAAAATTTCTTCCAAAAAAAATCAGTAAAGCGACCACTACTAGACCAAAAAGGCCCAGTAGTGGTCTTTGTATTCCTCTTCTATTTTTCTGTTTCTTCTTCATCGCCTTATCTTCTGTAGATTTCTCTAAACTCAAAGTCTCCGTTGTCCATTGCTTTAATCATTAGCTCTGCAGTTGCCAAATTGGTAGCCAATGGAATATTGCATTTGTCACAAAGTCTGATGACTGTATTGACATCTGGCTCATGCGGATTGCTCGACAGTGGGTCTCTCAAAAAAATGACTAAATCCATATCATTGTTTTCAATTTGTGCACCCAACTGCTGCTGGCCGCCCAAATGACCAGCGAGGTACTTATGTATGGTCAAATTTGTCACCTCTTCTACCAATCTTCCTGTCGTTCCTGTTGCAAACAGGTTATGCTTTGACAGCGTGCCCCTGTATGCAATGCAAAAATTTTGCATCAATTTCTTTTTTGCATTATGTGCAACCAGCCCAATATTCATCTGAATCTCCTTTCCTCTTATTGCCTTCGGCTCAAGCCGATATTTAGTACTATGCCAAGCCCCAGATACATACAGATCAAAGAACTCAGACCATAGCTGATAAACGGCAAAGTCAATCCTGTGTTTGGAAAAATTCCCGTTGCCACGGAAATATTGGCAAAACTTTGAAATCCCAACATCATGCCATAGCCTACACAGACTAACTTTCCCTGTAAATCCCTTGCCTTCCCTGCCAAGTGAAAACACTCAAATACAATGAGTGCAAACAGACCAATCACCACGACGCAGCCGATAAATCCAAGCTCCTCTCCGATGACGGCAAAGATAAAGTCTGTTTGATCCTCTGCAATAAAATTTCCATTTTTTACAGAGGTCAATGTATTGTTATTCAATCCCTTTCCTGCAAGTAGCCCCGACCCAATCGCCATAATGGAGTTTTTTTGCTGTTGACTCGCATCGGCATACTTTCCTGGGTTAATCCAAGCCAAAATTCGATTGGCCTGATACCCCCGAAGAAATGGCACTACATTTTTAGAGATCAGGAAGATAAACGCTGCTCCAAGGGGAACAACAACCGCAATAGCTCCAATCACCCACTTATAACTAATGCCCGCCACAAAGAGCATACTCAATACCATCACCACAAACACAATGGTTGTGGAAAGGTCAGGCTCAAGCACGACCAATAAAAGACCTGAACCTGCCAATACAGCAAACATAACTAAAAATAGAAAATCATCAATATTATCTTGATACTTATCGAGTAGCCAAGCAAGAAAGATAATCATTCCAATCTTTGCTAGCTCCGATGGCTGTAAATTCATCCCCGGTAACTTTAACCATCTTGACGCTCCCTTTGCACTGTGTCCGACGACCAATACCGCCGCCAACAAAATCAGACAAAATCCATAGATGGGGATGGCCTTTTCCATCACCCTTCGATAGGGAATCACAGATAAAATTACCATCGCCCCAATGCCCAGCATCATACCAAGCAATTGCTTGCTCACATAGCTCATATTTCCATTGGTTGCACTTGAAATAATCAGGATACCAATGGTATTGAGTGCCAAGACATAAAATAATAGGCGAAAATCATAATTCCTTAGTTTGTAATTGTCAAACATCTCTCTACCTCAATTCTATATTATCTCACAACTTTCGTCAAATACTTTAGTCTCCAATGCGAACATCGGTCGACTTTTGTGCAGTCGACTTCAATACATCATCTAAAGTCACCTGTCCAAAGTAGAGTTTATAGATTTCCTTTGCGACACTGGCTGCATTGGAAGATGAATAACCAAAAGGAATATTGACCGTCACCGCAACCTGTGGTGCCTCAAATGGTGCAAAGGAAATAAAGAATGCATGGTTACCTCTCGTCTTAGACTCCTGAGCTGTACCTGTCTTTCCTGCGACATTCACTTTTAATTCCCTAAATAGCTTATTGGCCGAACCATATTGAATTACTCGGCGCATACCATTTTGCACCGTATTCCATGTGCTCTCTTGAATATTGATGTGAGAGCTAATCTTTGGTGTATAATCTTCCACTAGATTTCCCTGACTATCTGTCACCTTGTCAATGACACTCAGTTCAAAGACAGTGCCTCGATTTGCCATTGCCGTCACATAGCGTGCAAGCTGGACATTGGCAAAAGAATGGGTACCCTGTCCCATTGCCGATTGCTCTGGACTTTGGTCAGAAATCATCGGATCATTCTCTGTAATTTCCACGCCTGACTTATGGTCAAGTCCAAACATAGTCGCATACTTTCGAATCTTTTCCATACCGGTCAATGTCGAATACTCTCCATTGGCATTGGTAGAAAGGCGATGTCCAAGTTCAGCAAAGAAATAGTTACAGGAGTTTTGGATTCCTGTCTCAATATTTTCTGCACCATGGGCACTTGGATAAATCCAACACTTGATGCTTGGCTTGATGGCATCATAAATTCCTGTACAGCGAATAATATCGGTGCTGTTGATCACCCCTTCTTCCAAACTGGCCACAGCAGAAATTGGCTTAAAGGTCGAACCTGGTGCCTTTCTTGCCTGAGTGGCATTGTTATAGAGTGGAAGAGATTGGTCATTTAAAAGTTGATTATAGTAGTCGACATCCATCACATTGGAGAGACGATTGCTATCATATCCTGGGTAAGAGACAATGGCTAAAACCTCTCCTGTGTTGACATTTGTCACCACCGCACCAGCTGTACATGGATCAAGTGCCAGTTGTGCTGGTGTAATCTCCAATCTCGAAATCTTATCAATCATAAAGGCATAGGGATCATATCCTGCATTGAGCTGATTGATCATATTGTCATCTCTGGCTAAAATTCCCTGATCATAGAGGGCCAGACAGAGCTCCCTTCCGCTGACAATATTATTCTTAATCAAATACTTATAGGTGGTCTTTTCAAATCCATTGTCATCTGAAAGACCATCAAGTGCAAAATTGACCAATGCGGTATAGATGTCATCGGCATCCGAATACTTACTATCAATATTTAATTTTGTGGTGTCAATCCAGCTGCTCGCAATGCCATCATACAAAAACTCTCGCATACTGATATCATCATTTTTCCATCGCACATAGTAGTCGGCATTGGTGTCGATGAGACTCTTTTTAATAATGCCATTTTGGTCACTGGAAAGCTTATTGTACAAGTAGTACATATAGGCCTTTTGATCCTCCGACAGCTCCTTTAGTGGTCTGGCCTGACTGGTCTCAAGCTCTGCACGAATTTGAGCAATGGCACTGTCTTTGTAGCCAACATACTTTGCATAGATTCCCTTTCATTGTCAGTGGCATCTTGTGCATGGAATTTATCAACAGACAAGACATTATTATTAATCAATTGGAAGTACGCATCTTTTATCGGAATCATTCGGTCTGTAGAATCTACGCCCTCTCCATTTGGACTGTCAAGGGCGGAAAGCTTTTTCGTCAAAATACCAGCCAGTTGCTGTTCCAATTGATGATAGATGCCCACTTGTAAGTCTCTGTCAATGGTCAAATACACATCATTACCTGGCTGAGAAGGTGTGGAATTTGTTTCCTTCATAATATGACCAACCTTATCGACATAGATGGTCTTTTCTCCCTTCTTTCCATGTAGCTTTGATTCCATATACGCCTCAATGCCACTTCGTCCAACCATATCATTTTCATCAATATCGGGAATGGTTGCCTTTAGTTCATCTAACTGCTCTGGCTGAATCTTTCCTGTGTAACCGATCACAGAGGCAATGTACTTTGCATCATTGTAGTGACGCAGCGTCTCCTCCTCAATATTTACACCCAAAAGCTGAGAGGCATTCTCTAAGATATCGGCCCTTGTCTCATCCGAAATCCCAGAAGCCACCTTCGTTGCCTCATACTTTTTAAACGAGGTAAAGTTCATGGTATACTTGATATTGATCATGTCAAGCCGTTCCTTTGCCGTCAACTCAATCTTTTCTCCCTCAGGATTGCCAAGCTCATCGAGCTTATATTCCTTACTCTTTTTATCAATTAAGTCCGCAGCCGTCACATCTGTCGGTGTCTTTCCCGAAGAATCATTTAAATCATCCACACTCTTTTTCCCGTAAAAGTCTCGCAAATCGAAGGCGTGCTGGCTCTGAAGGCGTGGTAAAATAATAATTTCCATCTTGGTCAAGCCCAATTTGTAATTCTCCAAGCACAGGCTCTTTGTGTGCCTCAAGAATTTTGACCAATTGGTAGAGCATATAATTTCTATCGGTCGCCTTTTTATACTCTCCATTGTCCTGCACAGTCACCGCATAGGCCAATTCATTGTAAGCCAAAAGTTTACCATTTCGATCATAAATATTTCCCCTTGTCGCCGGCTCTGTCACTGTCTTTTCCGTCAACATCACATAGTCATTGAGGTACTTTTCTCCATCAACAAGCTGAAGCCGAAATAACCTCGATATCAAAATGACCAGCATAGCGACATATACCGCACCGACCACTAATATTCTTGAGGAAAAAATCCTCTCTCTTAACTCTCTAAGCACTTTCCTTACCTCGCTTATCATCAATTGCTTTCCATCGCCTATTGTATTCTAATAAGAGGCGATACAGCAGCAATGTGCAAAGCATTGTTGCAATCATCTCTGGAAGGACAATGGTTCTGACATAAAAAAAGATATCTGTCTTTCCTCGAATATAAAAGCGCACGACATAGATAACAAAATTGTAGACAACTTCATTGATTGCACATAGTGACACTGGCAATATAATATAGTCCTCGTAGAAATACCTAGAAAACTTTCCATTGATAAATCCCATCCAAATAAAGATGAGGGTAAAAATCCCAAAGGCGTTGCTATAAAATAAATCCATCAATATTCCTGCAAAGACGCCATAAAAAATGCCCTCCCGCTCTCCATAGATAAAGCCATAGGTAAAGACTAAAATCACCATAAAATTGGGTGAGCCAGCCAAAAATGGAATAAATGGGAAGATACAACTTTGTATGGCAAAAAATATAATCATCAATACAATATTGGCAATTCTGCGTCTCATTCTCTCCCCCAACTATTCATCCTGTGTTTTCTTTACATCGGTAATAATCAACACTTCCTGCATAGTGTCAAAGGAAGCAGCAGGAACGATATATCCGCTCTTTGTCAATCGGCTCCGGTCCTCTGTGATATCGGTAGCATAGCCCACTAAGAGCCCTGGAACATACTTTGTACTAATATTGGGAGGTGACAATCTTATCCCCATCTTTGATATCTGCATTGGCACGAATATCAGAAAGTTTCAACTTTCCCTCCTGATAGAGCTTTAAATCTCCTGCCACAATGCAATTGTCTCCAGATTGCACGGCCATCGCACTGACACGGCTCAAATCATCAATAATTGAGCGCACGGTCGCATAATTTGAACCAACATCGGTCACAATGCCAACCAATCCGCCACTGGCCATTACATTCATATCAACTTTAATGCCATCGGCTGAGCCTTTGTCAATTCGAAATACACGAAACCAACCCGAAGAGTCCTTGGCAATAATTCTTGCACCGACAAAATTGTATTTCTCATACTCTGTGTTGAGCTTATAGAGCTCTCGAAGTCGAGAAAGCTCATAGGTTGCCTCCTCAAGTCTTGTATTTTCGCTCCTTAATTCCTCAATCTTTTCCTGTAGTTTACTGTTATCTTCCAGTGCTGACTTTAATTTTTCATGTTGCTCAATACTATTGTACAGCGACTTTCCCGCTGTATTGACACCAACTTGAATCGGCGTAAGGATAAAACCCACCCCTGCACGCAATGGTGCAAGCCAAGTATTCTTGATGGATGTCACTCCAATCAAGACAACACATATCGCACTCAACACAGTGAGTACCAATCGATTATTCTTTGGATCCATTGTAGAAGTTTCCTCTTTCTCTAAAACTGTAATAGACATTGTCGCCAATAATAATATGATCATTGAGCTCCAAGCCCACGCTCTCACAGCCACTTTTGACCTGTCTTGTCACAAAGATATCCTCTTTGCTTGGCATAGGATTGCCACTGGGATGATTGTGAACCAAAATCAAATGCACGGCCTGATGACGCAGAGCTTCAATCAGCACCTCACGGACGGAAATCAATGAGGCATTCACTGTGCCAACACTCAAAATCATATCGCTCATCAAACATTGTCGCGTATCCAAAAAGGCGACGCGAAGCTCCTCCCTCGGTAAATGACGCATCTGTTGCATATAATGCATCGCACAGGCCTTTGGCGTAAGAAATTGTAACCTCTCTTTTTCTTCCACTCGCCAAAGTCGCTTGGAAATCTCTGCAACACAAAGAAGTTGCACGGCACGAACCTGCCCAATTCCCTCAATTTTAATGAGTTCCTCATAACAAAGTTCAAACAATGCTTGAAGTCCTTTTCTTCCATTTGCTCCTTCAAGTACTGTTCTGGCTACGCCAAGGACATTCTTTTTCTTCGTGCCCGAATGCAAAAAAACAGCCAAAAGTTCTGCATCGGTCAAGCTCTGTGCCCCATAGCGAAGGCATCTTTCCATCGGTCTTTCTTCCTTTGGGATTTGTTTCATGTTCTTTTTTTCTTGCATTTTGCCTCTCTTTCTGCTCTCCAGACAGACAATACAATACACGCAAGTATAGTTTACCACTATTTAATCAGTTTAGCATCTATAAGTTTTTGCAAAGAGAATAAAATTCCAACTTTTGCGTGATGCCAAGTCAATCCACCCTGAAAATAAGCAACATAGGGTTCCTTCATCGGTCCATCGGCACTCAATTCAATGGAAGAACCCGATATAAATGCCCCTGCAGCCATAATCACTGGGCTATCATAACCTGGCATATCCCACGCCTCAGGGCGCACATAACTATCTACGGGTGCAGCAGCTTGAATTCCCTCACAAAAGGCCTGCAATCCCTGTGCCTTTCCAAAGGTAATCGCTTGAATAATATCATGGCGACTCTCCGTGGCATTGGGATGGCACAAAAAGCCAAAGCTTTCATAGATGTTGGCAGCAAAAATAGCTCCCTTGAGTGCAGCAGCTACTACCGTCGGGGCCATAAAAAGTCCCTGATACAAGCTCCGATTGATTCCCAAGTTTGCTCCAATTTCCTTTCCAACTCCTGGGGCAAATAGGCGGTAGGAGGCATTGTCAATGCACTCCTTCGTTCCCACAATATATCCTCCAATAGGGGCGAGTCCACCTCCTGCATTTTTAATCAATGAGCCGACCATCATATCGGCTCCAACTTCCAATGGCTCTTTTTCTTCGACAAACTCTCCATAACAATTATCTACCATACAGATGACATCGGGCTTGATTCCCTTAATGAAGGAAATCAATTCCCCAATGCGGTCAACCGAAAGTGTTGGTCTTGTCGCATAGCCCTTTGATCTTTGAATTGTCACTAGTTTTGTCTTTTCTGTTATATTTTGACGAATGGCATCAAAGTCAAATGCCCCATCTTCCTTTAAATCGGCCTGGCGATAAGTCACTCCATATTCGGCAAGGGATCCCTTCGATGGTCGAATGCCAATGACTTCTTCTAAAGTGTCATACGGCTTGCCCACAGGGGAAAGCAGCTCATCTCCAGGACGCAAATTTCCAAATAAGGCGACGGCCAAGGCATGGGTTCCGCTGGCTAGCTGTGCTCTCACAAGGGCACTCTCTCCACAAAATACACTGGCATATACCTTCTCTAAGGTATCTCTACCTGCATCGTCATAGCCATAGCCTGTTGTCGCACTAAAGTGCTCCGCACTCACACGATTTTCTTGCATTGCACGAAGCACCTTTAATTGATTGTATTCGCTCACTCTGTCAATCTGTGCAAATCAGCTCAGACAACTTGTTCTCTATCTGTTGTCCAATTTCCAGTGCCCTCGCTCCAATGCCCATACTCGCATACATTTGCATTAAATTTTTTTCACTTTATTACCTCTCCTGCCATAAATTCGGCCAAATCCTGTGGCGAATGAAACTTTGTCACATCAATCCATTGTGCTCCTTTTTCTCGCTTAAACCAGGTAATTTGACGCTTTGCAAAATGTCTGGTCGATTGTTTAACTTGAGCAATAGCCTCTTCTAAGCTACAATTTCCATCGAGATATTCTAAAACTTCCTTGTAACCAATTCCCTGCATTGACACTAAATTTTGATGAAATCCCCGATGTTGTAAATCTCTCACTTCCTCCACAAGGCCATCGTCAAACATCTTATCCACACGTTGTTCTATTCTATCATAAAGAATCTTTCTGTCCATATTCAGCACAAAAAAATTGTAGTCGTATGGACTTTTCTTCTGCTTCTCCCGCTCATTATGTGCAGAAATTGGTTCATTCTGTGTCAGGGCATATTCTAGGGCACGCACCACTCTCTTTTTATTATTTTTGTGAATGGTTCCAGCAGAAATCGGATCAAGTAGACGAAGTTTTTCCTGCATCGCATCCGCTCCAAGAAGGTCATATTCCTTTTCTAAATGCTCTCTGAGTGCTTCATTCTCCCCATCACCTTGAGAAAAATCAATGTCATAGAGAATGGATTGAATATAAAATCCTGTTCCGCCCACAATCATTGGAATATGGCCACGGGCATAAATTTCTTCCATCGCCTGCTTAGCTAACTGTTGAAAGATGACAATATTAAATTCTTCATCGGGATCAAAGACATCGATAAGAAAATGGGGAACGCCCTCCATCTCCTCTTTGCGAATTTGCTGTGCCCACATCCATTCCTCGGTAAACCTGCATCGAATCCGCACTGATAATCTCTCCCCCAATTTTCTTTGCCAGTAAAATAGAAGAGGCCGTTTTTCCCACCGCTGTCGGTCCTGCAATAATCACTAATTTTCTCATACAATCCTCTTGAACTTCTTCTCTATTTCATACTTACTCATCTCAAACATTGTCGGTCTTCCATGTGGACAATGGTAGGGATTTTCTAAGTTCATCAATTCATCAATCAAAGTTTTTGCCTCCAAAAGTGACAATGTGTGATTTCCCTTGACAGCTGCCTTGCACGCCATTGAGGCCGTCTTTGCAATGATACTCTCTGGTGTCTTTAGCTGATTGTGATTGGCAAGTTCAGTGATCAATTCCTTTAGCATCTCCTTCTTTGAAACACTTGGCAAAATTGAAGGCACCCCATCAATGCGATATTCATTGCCACCAAAGTTTTCGATGTGAAAGCCCAGGTCAGACAATACCTTTTGATTTTGATTGAGGGCATCGGCCTCAATAGCCGTGAGGGTCAACAGGATCGGAGGAACGACCATCTGTGACGGCACTGTGTTTTGATACTGTTTCATCAATCGCTCATAGAGCACCTTTTCATGTGCTGCATGCTGGTCAATCACAATCATCTTTTGATTAAATTCGACAATCCAATAAGTGCCAAAGATTTGTCCCACAATTTTATGCAAATGCAAATTTTTCTTGTCTAAAAATTTTAACTGCTCGCCAACAACAGGTACTGCTTCCGTGCTATTCCACGCCTTATCTACAACCTGACTTGATTTTTCTTCTTGTGGTCTATCAAAAAAAACTTGGTTTGACACTGGATCGCTTTGCACTTGATAATTTTCAATTCTTTCTTGAATTTTTCGTTGATCATGTTGATATGTCTCAAAAGCTTCTGACATTTCCTTTCTGTTTCACATCGCTCATAGGAAGATCCGAGACTCTCTTTAGCTGTACACGATCAGCCTCCACCTTTTTGATCAGCTCCTTTTCCATCAATGCAGACACAATGGCATCTCTTGTGACCTCATAGATCTTTACTTCCTCTGAAAAGCGCACTTCCATCTTGGTCGGATGAACATTGACATCCATCACCTCTGGCGGAATCTGATAATTTAACACGGTAAAGGGATATTGATGTTGCATCAGACGATTTCCATAGCCTTCTTCAATGGCACTGGCAATGGTTTTTGCCTTAATATACCTTCCATTCACAAAATACATTTCCATACTTCGACTGGCTCTTGAAACCTCTGGCTTTGCAATAACCCCTGTGATTTCTATTCCCTGAGCACGGTACTCCACAGGTAAAAGGGCCATAGCCACTTCTCGCCCATAGAGACGATAAATTGAATCCTTTAGATTTCCATTTCCTGATGTCTGCAATTTTGCCTGATTGTTGGCAATTAAGCGAATCGACACATCTTGATGAGAGAGTGCAATCTTTTCCACTAGCTCAGCAATATGTGCCGCCTCTGTTTGATTTGACTTTAAAAATTTTCTTCTAGCAGGGGTATTAAAAAAGAGATCTCTGACAATGATACTCGTTCCATCTACAGCCCCAACCTCTTCAAAGCTTTGCTCAATTCCCCCTTCAATGACATACCAATGCCCGACCATCTCCGATCTGACTTTGGTGATCATCTCCATTTTGCTCACAGCAGCAATGCTTGAGAGAGCCTCGCCACGAAATCCTAAACTAGTAATGTTTTGTAAGTCATCTGCACTTTGAATTTTGCTCGTGGCGTGACGCAAAAAGGCGATGCGCACTTCATTCTTTGCAATGCCACTTCCATTGTCAGTGACACGAATTAAACTCTTTCCGCCATCCTTAATCTCCACAGTAATCGAAGTGGCCCCCGCATCAATGGCATTTTCTAACAGTTCCTTTACAATCGATGCTGGCCGTTCCACTACTTCACCGGCAGCAATCTTATCAATGGTATCCTTGTCCAGTACTGCAATCATATCTACCCTTTCTAAATTCGATTTCGGATTTTATTTTGCAAACGCAAAAGGGTGTTCATCGCATCCATTGGCGTCATCATGTTCAAATCCATATCTCGAATCTCTGTAACTATTACACCATCATTCATCGCATCCATCAAAGAAAGCTGTGCTGATTCCACATCATCTGGCTTAGAAACGGGCTTTCTGCTCTTTTTTGGTATGCCAAGTTCCGCAATTTCTCTAGCTTTTGTGGCAATATCTGCCCCTGAAAGCTCCTCCACTAATTCTTTTGCTCGAAGAAGGACACTCTCTGGCACACCAGCAAGCTTTGCAACCTGAATGCCATAGCTTTTATCTGCGCCACCTCGCACAATCTTTCTAAGAAACACAATGTCTTCTCCTTGCTCCTTTACCGAGACGCAGTAGTTATTGACTCCCGAAAGGGTTCCCTCTAACTCGGACAACTCGTGATAATGTGTCGCAAATAAAGTCTTTGCTCCAATCATTCTTGTGTTGGCAATGTGCTCAACAACAGCCCACGCAATAGAAAGACCATCAAAGGTTGAAGTTCCCCTGCCAATCTCGTCCAAAATAATTAAGCTTTGTCGGGTGGCATTTTGTAAAATGTTGGCAACCTCCATCATTTCCACCATAAAGGTCGATTGACCACTGGCTAAGTCATCTGATGCACCCACTCTGGTAAAGATGCGGTCACAAATCCCAATATTTCCTGCACTTGCAGGAATAAATGAACCCATCTGTGCCATCAAGACAATAATTGCTGTCTGTCGCATATAAGTCGACTTTCCTGCCATATTGGGGCCAGTAATAATACTCATCCGATTTTTGTTTTGATCAAGCAAAGTATCATTGCTGATAAATTCGTGGTCTTTCATCATCTCCTCAACCACAGGATGGCGACCATCTCGAATATCAATTAATCCCTTTTCATTGATATTGGGGCGAACATATTGATTTTTTTCTGCCACCGTTGCCAAAGACAAAAAGACATCGAGCATGGCCAGGGCCTTGGCCGTCTTTTGGATTCTCTCTACTTGCCCCGCAATCTGTTGACGAATCCCAACAAAGAGACTGTATTCTAGATTTTTTAACTTGTCCTCTGCCCCCAAAATTACACCTTCTAATTTTTTTAACTCCTCACTGGTATAGCGCTCGGCATTGGTCAGCGTCTGCTTTCGAATAAAATACTCAGGCACCAAATTTTTATAGCTATTGGTCACCTCAAAGTAGTAGCCAAAGACCTTATTAAACTTAATCTTTAGACCCTTAATCTGTGTCTTTTCTCTCTCCCTGCTCTCTAACTCAGAAAGCCAATCCTTTCCTTCTGTCTTTGCTCTTCGCAGTTGATCGACATCTTCATTATAGCCATCTTTTAAGAGATTGCCCTCCTTTAGAGTGATGGGGGTGTCCTCGTCATTGAGTGATCTTTTAATCAAATCACAAAGGTCAGGCATTGAATCCAGGTCTTCATTGATCTGGACAAGCATTGGAGAATGAAAGTTTTTTACCATCATCTTGATTGGCTCAACCATATCAATCGAACTTCCAAAGGCCAACAAATCTCTTGTATTGGCACTTTCACTGCTAATCTTCCCCATCAATCTTTCCAAATCATAGACTGGTCCTAGATATTCTCTCAACTCTTCTCGGTCAATATAGCTTCCGAGCAATTCCTCAATCGCTTCTTGACGACGCAAAATCAAATCTCTTTGAATCAGTGGCTGTTCAATATAACTTCTTAAGAGTCTAGCACCCATAGCCGTCTTTGTCTTATCGAGCACACCAAATAAGCTTCCCTGCTTTTTCTTATCCCGCATAGTTTCTACAAGCTCCAAATTTCTCCTTGAGCTCGCATCAATCATCATATATTGCCCCGTGCGATAGGTCTTTATATTTACAATTTGGGCACAACTTGATTTTTGCGTATTATATAGATAGTGCATCACAGCCCCGGCGGCCACCACGCCATCAGGATATTCTAAAAGCCCAAGTTCTTCCATACTCTTTACTTGAAAATGTTCCTTGAGTATCTTTTCATCCTCTACCTCGTTAAAGTATTGATGATCAAGCGAGGAAATGGTAACACCAAAGTCACCAATGCCCGACATTGAAAAACTTGGATTACAAATAATTTCTGCTGGTGCAAAGCGATGTACTTCATCTAGTAGCTCTCTCGTCTCATTGACCTCTGTGACATAAAAATCACCTGTACTAATATCAACGGTGGCAATGCCAAAGCGATCAAAGAGATAGACAATTCCCATCAGATAATTGTTCTTGTCAATACTTAGGGCACTCTCACTTGTGATGGTTCCTGGCGTGACAATGCGAACAACCTCTCGCTTTACTAATCCCTTGGCAAGTTTTGGGTCTTCCATTTGCTCAGCAATGGCCACTTTATAGCCCTTACTGACCAATCTAGTCAAATATCCTTCCACTGCGTGATAGGGTACGCCACACATTGGAGCCCTCTCCTCAAGACCACAATCTTTTCCTGTCAAAGTCAATTCTAATTCCTGCGACACAATCTTGGCATCTTCAAAAAACATTTCATAAAAATCGCCCAGGCGATAAAATAAAAGACAATCTGGATTTTCCTTCTTTGTCTCCAAATATTGTGTCATCATCGGTGATAAAGCCAAAACTATACCTCACTTTCGACCATATGTCCCATGTAATAAAATCCCTTGGCCTCATCGAGCACAACAGAAATAATCTTTCCAATAAGACTTTTTTGTCCTGGAATATGGACAACCATGTTATTGCTCATTCGTCCAGTCACATATCCATCCATGTGGTCATTGAGATTTTCAACTAAAATGTCCACCGTCTCTTTTTCGTACTTTTTGGTGCTATTGGCGGCATCTTTTTGTACTTCCTTTAGCAAGCGGTCAAATCTTTCCTTGATTACCTCATCACTCACTTGATTTTCCCACTTTGCTGCTGGCGTTCCCGATCGCTTTGAATAAATAAAGGTAAATGCCGAATCATATTTTACCTTTCTAACCACATCGAGGGTATCCTCAAAATCCTCTTCACTCTCCCCAGGAAATCCCACAATAATGTCTGTGGTCAAACTCATCTCTGGAATTTCTCTTCGAATCTTTAGAGCTAAATCTAGATAACTTTCCTTTGTATAGCCTCGGTTCATCTTCTTTAAAATGGCCGTGCTCCCCGATTGAAGTGGCAAATGCAAATGTCGACAAATCTTTTGATTTTCCTTGATCACACGAATTAAATCATCCGATAAATCCTTTGGATGTGAGGTCATAAAGCGCACTCTCTTTAATCCGTCAATCGCAACAACTTTCTCCAAAAGCTGGGCAAAGGAAATGGGATTTTCTAAGTTTTTTCCGTAGGAATTGACATTTTGTCCAAGAAGCATCACCTCTACCACACCATCGGCAACTAAGTTTTGAATCTCACGAATAATGTCTTCTGGTTCTCTCGAACGCTCCCTTCCCCTGACATAGGGAACAATACAATAGGTGCAGAAATTATTGCAACCAAACATAATATTTACTCCCGATTTAAAGGAATAGAGTCTCTTATTTGGCAATTGTTCTACAATTTCATCGGCCTTTTCCACCACATCGACCACTTGGCGATTTCCCTCCAAGCGTTCATTTAAAATCTCTGCAAGCTTATAGATATTGTGGGTTCCAAAGACGATATCGACATAGCGGTAGCTCTTTTTAATTCGCTCCACCTCTTCGGCCTCTTGCATCATACAACCACAGATACCAATGAGCATATCTGGATTTTTTTCTTTATAGCGCTTTAATTGTCCCAATCGACCATAGAGCTTATCATTGGCATTTTCGCGCACTGTACAGGTGTTAAAGAGGACAAGGTCGGCATCTTCGCTGTCTGCAAAGGTATAACCAATATCTGCCAATATGCCCTCCAATTTTTCAGAATCTCTTGAATTCATCTGACAGCCAAAGGTCACCACATTGGCGGTTGGCCTTCTGCCAAGTTTATCTGTCAACTGGGCAATCATCTGGCGACATTTCTTGATAAAGTAATATTGGCGATAGGGTTCCACCTCTGGCTCTTGCATACTTAAATCAATTGCGTCAATCATCTGATCTATTTCCTCTTGTCTTGCCTTTTCCATGAATAAAATCCTTTCCTAAATATATCTTATGCCATTTTCTGTTGCCACGGCATCCACACAGATATCATAACTTTCTCCTGTAAAGTCGACATCTGTCTGAAACTCATATGCTGCACCAATCAAAAAATTGGCACGATCTTGCTTAAAGTAGCGGTCATAGTAGCCCGCACCATAGCCAATTCTCGTTCCATCCATGCCATAGGCAATGGCTGGTGTAATGACAATGGCATTGACCGCCTCAACCTTTTTGCACTTTAATTTTGGCTCTCTCACACCAAAAATTCCATCTTCTAGATCGTCCATTGACTCAATTACATAAAAATCCATGTGCTTTCCATGCACTCTTGGGAGAGCAATACTTACCTTTTGACTGGATCCTTCATTTCTCTTCCAAAGCAATTCAAACAAGGAAGATAAATCCACTTCATTTCCCTTAGCTGCATAGGCAAAAATAATATTTTTTTCTGTGCCGAGCTCCAAAATATAATTTTCAATCTGGCGATACAACACATCGACAATGCGACTGCTCAGTTCTCTTACACTTTTTTCATCCATCTTTGCCCTTTGATTGGCCAGACGCTCTCGAATCTCTTGCTTTCTTGTCTACTCATCCTTTTCTCCACCAAACTTTTTGCCAAGATCTGTTACACTTCCATCCTTTTCTACAATGGAGATATTATTTAAATTTGCACGCATACTTTCACGGATGGCTTCAAGGTATTCCTTTCGAAGGTCAGCCTGCTCCTTTTTTTCTTCTTCTGTCAATCCAATGGACTTTTGCTTAATAGCTAATTCATTGATGCGATCAATTTTTTCCTGTTTCATTTTCCCCTCCACGAAATCTTTTTCTAAATCTCTTCTTCAATCACTTTTACTAAGTCAAAAACTTTGCTCTTATGTGCCATAAAGAGGGTTCCCACCACTCTTCCCTTCATCACTTCACTGATGATGTCCATATTTTTTCCATTGGCAATCACCATATCTGCTCCCGCAGCTGTCGCAATCTTTGCGGCAATCAACTTCGTCTGCATTCCACCTGTGCCAACATTGGAGTTTGTTCCCTTGCCCATTTTCATGAACTCTTCATTCATCTCTGGCACAACAGTAATAAACTTTGCATTCTGATTTCTCCTTGGATCATCGGAATAGAGCCCGTCAATATCTGACAATAGAATCAATAAATCTGCATTGACCAGTGCAGCCACAATGGCGGAAAGTCGGTCATTGTCACCAAATTGCACCTCATAAGTAGAAATTGTATCATTTTCATTGACAATCGGAACCGCCCCCAAGGCCAATAACTCGTCAAAAGTATTCTGGGCATTATACCGAGCATCATCTTCAATCATAGTCGACTTGGTCATCAAGACCTGTGCTGTCGTAATATTGTACTCTGAAAAAATCTTTTGGTAAATCATCATCAGCCTTGCCTGACCAACGGCTGAAAAGGCCTGCTTTTGCGACAAAGTCTTTGGTTTTTCTCCATTGCCAAGAGCTTGTCGACCTGCAGCAATAGCTCCTGAAGAAACTAAGATGACATCCTTTCCCATTCCCTTTAAGTCGGCAATTCGTCTTGCCATCTTTTCAATCTTTTCGATATTAATCTGTCCTGTCTTTTCGTGAGTGATGGTCGATGATCCCACTTTAATGACAATCTTTTTTCTCTTTCTTAATTCGCTTCTCTTTTCCACTTTATCTCCCCATATGGTGATATTTTCTAATAATCGCCTCCGCTACTTTTAGTCCGTCCATTGCTGCACTGGTAATGCCACCTGCATAGCCTGCACCTTCCCCACATGGATAGATACCCAAAATATTGGTCTGCAACTCCTCATTTCGATGAATACGCACGGGTGATGATGTCCTTGACTCAATTCCAGCAACAATGGCATCTTCTCTTGCAAATCCCTTAATTTTTCGGTCAAATTCTGGCATAACCTCTACAATAGATTGATACACCGTCTCTGGAAGAATTTGGTGTACAGGTGCAAATTCTTCCTGCCCACAGAAGCAAGGTTTGACCTGACCATATTCTTTGCTCACTTTTCCTCTCTGGAAATCTCCATAAAGTTGTACTGGAATTTTTCCATTGGCCGCCAAAAATGCCCTCTGTTCTAACTCCTGCTGATAGTACATTCCTGCAAGTGGTCCATCAAATCCAAAATCTTCCACACCTACAGTGACAATAATTGCCGAGTTTGCTGATGCTGAATCTCGATCGTGATAACTCATTCCATTAATCGCTAATCTATTTTTCTGTGTCGAGGCATTGACCACATATCCACCTGGGCACATACAAAAAGAATACACACCCCTGCCACCACTTGTCTTCGCTGTCAATTTATATGGAGCAGGATGTAAAAACTTTGCTTCCTTTTCTCCATATTGCGAAATATCAATCATTTCCTGTGGATGTTGCATTCGAACACCAATGGCAAAGGCCTTCGCCTCCATGCTCAAATTCCTTTCTTTGAGCATAAAAAAAGTATCCCTTGCACTGTGCCCTATAGCCAGGATAAGTACCTGAGTATCCCAATAAGCTCTTTCCTTTCCACACTCTACCTCAATGCCACAAATTTTTCCATTTTCTTTCTTAATGTCACAGAGCTTTGTACGAAAATGCACCTCGCCACCACAGCGAATAATTTCCTTTCTTATGCCGGCAATCACCTCTTTTAATCGGTCTGTACCAATATGTGGCTTGTGGTCATAAATAATCTCCTTATCCGCTCCAAACTCAACTAAGGTTCGCATCACAAAGGTATTTCTTCCAATGTGATCTTTAACTAAGGTATTTAATTTTCCATCACTAAATGTGCCTGCACCACCTTCGCCAAAGCTGACATTGGACTCCTCATTGAGTTTTCCACTCTTCCAAAATTCTTCCACGGTCTTACTTCTAGCCTCAACCTCTTCTCCTCGCTCGATGACAATTGGTCGATAACCCCTTCTAGCTAAGGAAAGTGCTGCAAAAATTCCCGCTGGTCCAAATCCCACAACAACAGGACGATATTTTAACTTTTCCTCTCCCATCTTGGGCAATTCATAAACCGTCCTTTTTGTCTGCTCGATATTTTTTTCTTTTTTTAGTCGAGCAAGTACTTGATTTTCGCCCTCCACTTCGACATCCAAAGTGTAATTATAGAGAATGTCCTGCTTTTTTCTCGCATCAATGGAGCGACGCACAATTTCTATCTTTCCTAATTGTGCTGGTTTTATATGCAATTTACTTGCAATTTTTTTCATCATTGCCTGTTGATCGTGATGCACAGACAATGAAAGACCACTGATTCTAATCATATTTATCCTTTCGCCGCACTTCTACCTGCTCGAATTCCACTTGCCCAGGCCCAATGTAGATTATAGCCACCACAGATACCATCGACATCAATGATTTCTCCAACAAAAAATAGTGCCCTATCTCTTTTGCTACTCATATCAGAAAAATGAATTTCCTTACAGCAAATGCCGCCGCTACAAACTTGAGCCTTGTCAAAAGTCGCACTCTTTTCAATGACAAAATTTGCCGATAATAAAAAATCAAATAACTTGTTCAATTTTGTTTTTGAAACCTTCATCACCTTTTCTTCTTCGGCAATAGCAAACTGAGAAAGGAATGCCTTCCACAACTTATTATTTAGTATTCCATTGCCAAAAAAGCCCATACTTTCCTCTGCAAAACGCTCTTTTCTTTCCAACAAAAAAGATTTGTCCTCCACAAAATGAACAATAATCTCCACTTTCTTTTTTTCAAAAATTGCCCTGGCCACTCTTCCACTGACTTGAAAAATGGGAATTCCTGACAGACCGTAATCTGTCAACTGCAACTCTCCATATTCACTGGCCACAATGTTTTGATCGACGCTCACATCCAATCCACATTTGATGCGCACACCAGCGACCTTTTTAAAAAAATTCTTTTCCTGAGCATAGAGTGCACAAAGAGCAGGAAGTGGTGACTTGACTTGATAGCCCATTTGCTCTATGAGCGTCAAAAAACTTCCATCCGACCCTGTAGTCGGGGAAGCTTTTAATCCTGTTGCAATAATGATGCGATCCACATTCCACTGTCTATCTTGTGCAATGACATTCCAACCATTTTTTTCCCTTTTGATCTTGGCAATGGAGACCTCTGTCACGATTTCTCCCCCCCATCGCCTAACTCCTACCTCCAAAGCCTGTGCAATGGCCACGGCCTGCTCTGACTTTGGATAGATATAGCCATCCCTTGAAAATGGCTCCACACCAAGCTCTTGAAAAAACGCAATGGCATCTTCTGGTCCAAAATCTTCAACGACTTGAAGGGGCACCGCCCCCTCTTTTAAATGAAAACAATCTGGATTCATCAAGAGATTTGTGTAGTTACACTTTCCATTTCCTGTAGCTAAAATCTTTTTTCCCACACTTTTGTTGTGTTCCCACACAATCACCTTAGCACCAGCTTTTGCTGCTGCAATAGCAGCAGCAAGTCCCGATGCACCCGCTCCAACAATTCCTACCTTCATCACTGCCCTCTACTCTACATCAAATGCATCTTCTTAAAGATTCTCACCAAGCCTCTTCCCTTTGGCATCGCACGAAGCTCAACTTCATTGATTACATGGAATTTAACCACAGCAATCGCATAGCTTAACATTGCAGCCAAAATGGCCACCAATACAGCAAGTGAACCTCTGCGAATAAATCTTGAAAAGCCTGTATAAACAAGATAGGTCACCACGCCCATAGTGATCGAAGCTAAAGCTGGTCCAATATAGGTCTTGACGATTTCCTGGCGATAGCGCAAATATCTCCTCATCTGCCTTGCATTTAAGATACACATACAAAGGGCAAAGACAATATTGGCAAAGACCAAACTATAGATGCCCAAGTGGAAGAACATAATCATTGCCACTAAGGCTATACAGTGAATAATTAGCGAAATCACTGAATTCTTCACTGGCAAACTCATATGATTGGTTCCCTGTAAAACTGCATTGGTAATCGTAGACAGCGAATACAAAACTACGGCAATAGAGCCAATGCGAAGAAGCATTGTTGCGGTTTCATTTCGCCCAAAGAGCATCGTAATAATGGGTTCAGAAAGCACAGCAAGTCCCACGGCACATGGCAACGCCACCAGCATGGAAAAGCGAATAGAGGTTGCAATCGTCTCTCTGACCTTTCCTCTCTCTCTTGCAGCGGTCGCCTGAGAAAGTGTTGGAATCAATGACGAGGACAGAGCATTGGAAATAGCCACAGGCACATTGATTAAAAGAAGATAATATCCTGTATAAATGCCATATTGCTTGGCATTATCAACCTTTGCACTGCCAAGATATTGCATTAAATTTCCAAAAATACTGGTGTCAATAATACTATTAATATTGTAGACCGCCGTCGAAGCAATCACAGGAACGACATTGTAAATTAAAAGTCTTGTGATTTGCTTGTAGCTTTCCTTTTTCTTTTTTTCTCCACTACTTACCCGAGCATAACTTTTATAGCTAACGAAAAACCAAATCAAAAGAATAACAAGAGCAAAGAGGGCTCCTGCACCTGTACCAATCGTACCGCCTGCCGCACCATAGGCTCTTCTTGTTGAATCATCCTCTAAACTTTTTGCTGCCAACTCACTCAGCCATATGGCTGCACCGACACTGACCACCGCATTGATGATCTGTTCTAAAATCTGAGAGACCGATGTCGGTATCATCGTCTTATGTCCCTGAAAATAGCCTCGAAATACACCCAAATAAGCCATAATCCAGATCGTCGGTGCCAGTGGTAAGAGTGCATATTTACTCAATGGCATACCAAAAAAAGTATTGGCAAAGAAATCTGCACCAAACCATACAATCGCACAGCCAAGCCCTCCGACAATGGTCGCATAAATCAGTGCTGCCCTCAATATGCGATGTACTCCCTCTGTCTCGCCCGTGGCCATTCTCGCCGACACCATCTTACTTACAGCCAGCGGAAGACTATACGAGGACAAGAGGAGCATAATCGCATAGACATTATATGCTGCCGCATAATATCCATTTCCCTCTTCTCCAATTGTTCTTGTCAATGGCACACGGTAGGCAAGGCCAATAATACGCACCAAAATACCTGCCACAGCAAGAATTGATCCTTGCACGACAAAGTTTGAACCCGATCTTGCCTTATTTCCCTTCTTCCTTGACTTTGGTGTTAATTGATTGTCCATATTATCTTGTGTATCCCCTTCCATCTAGGATTTGTCTCTGCCTTTCTTCCATGGCGATTCTTTCCTCGTCTTCCATGTGATCATAGCCCATCAGATGTAACATACTGTGCACAACCAAAAATGCCAACTCTCTCTCCCTGGAATGTCCATATTCCTTGGCCTGTTGAATAATATGCTCTGCCGAAAGTACAATATCTCCCAGCATCAATTCCCCTGTCTCTGGATTAAAGGTTCCCTCTTCCTCAAGGTGGTCAAACTCTCCAGGTTTTTCAAACTCATTCATAGGAAATGACAAGACATCTGTGGCACGGTCAATTTTTCGAAATTCTCTATTGATTTGATGAATGCCCTCATCATCTGTAATCGTCACTGATACTTCCGCCTCATACGGACATTTTTCTTCATCCAGTGAGGCCATAATGGCATCTTCAATGATTTTTTGATACTCTATTTCAAGGTCAATCTCTGTCTCATTGGTAATTTCAAATGTCACCTCATCACCTCACTCTCTTGGTTGTGTTGTGCTTTTTTTCATAGGCATCATAGGCCTCCACGATCTTTGTACCAATGGATGGCGCACGACATCCTTGGTGCTCAACTCACAAATTCCAATATCTTCAACTTTTGATAAAATCTTAATCGCCACATCCAGTCCAGAAACTGCCCCACTTGGCAAGTCTTTCTGCGAGCGGTCTCCAGTGATGACAACCTTTGAGCCAAAGCCAATGCGAGTGAGAAACATCTTCATCTGTGCAGGCGTTGTATTTTGTGCTTCGTCAAGAATAATATAGGCATTGTCCAGTGTCCTTCCTCTCATATAGGCAAGAGGAGCCACCTCTATCAGCCCCTTTTCTGCATTGTGCAAGTAACTCTCCGCCCCCATAATCTGATAGAGTGCATCGTAGAGCGGACGAAGGTAAGGATCAATCTTACTTTGCAAATCCCCCGGCAAAAATCCCAACTTTTCCCCTGCCTCGATGGCTGGTCTAGTCAAAATAATTCGATTGACCTGACCGTCCTTAAACGCCTGAATGGCCATCGCCATGGCAAGATAGGTCTTTCCTGTACCTGCTGGTCCCACACCAAAGACAATCATTTTCTTTCGAATGGCATCAATATAGGCCTTTTGTCCAAGCGTTTTGGGTTTAATTGGCTTTCCATTGATGGTTCTTGCAATCACATCCTTATCGATTTCTAATATCTTGTCATCGCCCTCTGTGTAGGAAAGTGAAATCGCATAATCCACATTTTGCTCTGTGATTTGATTGCCTCTCTTTGACAATTCAATTAAATTTGAAATATAGACTTTGCTCTCACTACATATTCCTCGGGACCCATTATCTTAATTGCACCATCTCTCTCCAAAATCGTGACATGCAATGTCCGTTCAATTTTCTTTAAATAGGTATCGAAATCTCCACATACATTTCTCTCATGTTCCATCGGAATATCAATGATATTTTCTACTATTGCCAAATTTGTCTTCCCGCCCAATCGCAAAAATGGGCACTCCTTTCCGTATGATTATAGCAAAATATTATCACATCACTAGAACACAGTCAACAATTAGCACGACAATGAAAAATACCCGGTCGCAATGACCGGGTATTGAACTATGCATTAGTTGAATTTACGTTTTCTAGCAGCTTCAGACTTCTTCTTGCGTCTTACACTTGGCTTCTCGTAATGCTCTCTCTTACGGATCTCCTGCTGGATACCAGCTTTTGCGCAATTTCTCTTAAATCTTCTCAATGCGCTGTCGAGACTCTCGTTATCTTTCACAATCACGTTTGACATCGAAAAACTAACCTCCCTCCGGTTGTGAAATAAAAACCTTACTCATTATATCATATTTTAGTAAAAGGTCAATAGCTTTCAAAAACTTTTACAACTGCTGATCTAAAGTGGTCTTTGCTGCTAAAAGTGCCTCATCTATGCCCTCTGGCTTCTTTCCACCGGCCTGTGCCATATTTGGACGACCACCGCCTCCACCGCCAACAAATCCTGCAATCGCCTTGACAATATTTCCAGCATGTGCACCCTTTTTGACTGCACTCTCTCCAGCCATTACCATCAAATTGACCTTTCCGTCAACCTGTGAGGCTAAGACCACAACGCCATCATCTGTGTCCTTCTTTAGCTGATCGCCCAGATTTCTCAGTTCATTCATCTCCACGCCTTCTACTTTCATTGCAAGGAGCTTGACACCCTTGACATCAACAATATTTTCTGCTGCATTGCCCATGGCCTCATTGGCGAGTTTGCTCTTTAATTGCTCATTTTCTGACTTTAATGCCTTGACCTCTTCGAGAAGATTGTCGATGCGATCGCCAAGCTCAGAGACATTGGTCTTTAATTGTTTTGCCAAGGTCTGTAACTTTTCTTCCAATCCTCTATAATAGTCATTGAGTGCATCCCCTGTAAGTGCCTCAATTCTCCTGACACCTGCCGCAATTCCACTCTCCGAAATAATCTTAAAGGCGCCGATTTCTGAAGTGTTCTTTACATGAGTTCCGCCACAAAGTTCTTTTGAAAAATCTCCCATGCTGACCACACGCACATCGCCATGATATTTTTCGCCAAATAGTGCCATTGCTCCGCTCTTTTTTGCTGACTCTACATCCATCACCTCAGTCACAACAGGCAAGGCCGCCTTAATTTCTTGATTGACTAAGTCCTCGACCATACGAATCTCTTCGCCAGTTAAGCTCTGAAAATGAGTAAAGTCAAAGCGAAGGCGATGGGCATCCACCAAACTTCCTGCCTGCTCGACATGGTTTCCAAGAATTTCTCGAAGAGCCTTGTGCAATAGATGGGTACAACTGTGATTTTTTGCTGTGTTTTCTCTATTTTTTGCGTCGACTTCCATCTCGACCACATCGGACATAGTAAACATTCCCTTGGTCACATGGCCAATATGTCCGATCTTGTCACCTGGTAACTTTATCGTGTCTTCGACAACAAATTCTGCATCATCGGTAAAGATCACACCGACATCTGCATTTTGTCCGCCCATGGTCGCATAAAATGGGGACTTATCGGTCACAATGGTTCCTTCTTGACCGTCTGTAAGTGCCTCCACTACCTCGGTATCTGTAGTGAGTGCCGTAATCTTTCCTTCCGTCTTTAGGGAATCATATCCTGTAAAGACGGTGGTCAATGCTGGATCAAGAGACTGATAGACTGTGACATCAGCTCCCATATAATTGGTTGTCTTTCTTGCCTTTCTTGCTGTCTCTCTCTGATTTTCCATTGCCGCAACAAATCCCTCTTCGTCAATAGAAATCCCTTTTCTTCCATAATTTCCTTGGTCAAATCAATTGGAAATCCATAGGTGTCATAGAGCTTAAAGGCATCCTCTCCGCTCATCACCTTTACGCCATCTCTAGCCATCTTCTCTTCCATTTCTGAAAGAATAGCCAGTCCCTGGTCAATGGTCTTATCAAACTTACTCTCCTCCTCGGTGAGTACTTTTAAGATCATCTCCTTCTTTTCTTCTAACTCTGGATAGCCATCCTTGCTGAGTTCAATCACTGTCTGTGCAAGCTTTGCAAGGAACTCTCCCTCAATTCCTAACATTCTTCCATGGCGTGCCGCACGGCGAAGAAGCCTTCTGAGGACATAGCCCCTTCCCTCATTGCTTGGCATAATTCCATCAGAAATCATAAATGTACAGGAACGAATATGATCTGTAATTAGTCGAAGAGAGACATCCTTCTTCTCATCTTCCTTATACTTTGTACCAGCAATACCAGCCACCTCATCAAGAAGAGCTTTAATGGTATCCACTTCAAAAATGCTATCGACATCCTGTACAACCACAGCAAGTCGTTCAAGTCCCATTCCTGTATCAATATTTTTATTCTTTAATTCAGTGTAATGACCCTGTCCGTCATTTTCAAATTGAGTAAATACATTGTTCCAAACTTCCATGAAGCGATCGCCTTCGGAGCCAACATATTCGTCCTTTCCGTACTTTTCACCGCGGTCATAATACACCTCTGAACAAGGACCACAAGGACCTGAGCCATGCTCCCAGAAATTCTCACTCTTGTCAAAGCGATGAATTCTCTCCGGAGCTAAACCAATCTCCTTTGTCCAGATCTCAAATGCCTCATCGTCTTCTTCAAAGACTGTAGGATAGAGGCGATTTGGATCAAGCCCAATGACCTTGGTTAAAAACTCCCATGTCCAATGAATGGCTTCATGCTTAAAATAATCTCCGAAAGAAAAATTTCCAAGCATCTCAAAAAATGTACCATGTCTTGCCGTCTTTCCGACATTTTCAATATCACCTGTTCTGATACACTTTTGGCAAGTTGCCACTCGTCTTCTTGGTGGAATCTCCTGTCCAGTAAAATATGGCTTTAATGGTGCCATACCCGCATTGATTAACAACAAGCTGTTATCATTATGTGGAACGAGAGAAAAGCTCTTCAACACCAGATGTCCTTGGCTTTCAAAGTAGTCCAAAAACATCTTTCTAATCTCGTTCAATCCGTACTTCTTAGTCATATTGCCTCCGAATATTACCTCTTATTTTTTTATCTTCTCATTTTTTCTCTTGCGCATTCTGATGCCAATCTTAATGCCGATGAAGGCCAATATAGCATAGCAAATTGCCTTAATAATAGCGGCAAGCAAAGCTGATGTCACTGCAATCATCCCATTCACCTCTTTTCCTCAAAAACCAACTGTTCTTGCTAAATCATAGCATAGCTATATAGAAACTGCAAGGTGAACGCCAACGCTCAGGGCAATTCCTACAACAAGAATAACAAAAATAATCAAATTTAATTTCTTCCTATTGCTCATTTTTTTCCTCTTGCTTCTTGCTCATTTGTATCACTAGTTGTGCAGCCGAAAAGGCTTTCCTTGCCAACTGCTCACACTTTTTTTCAGGCTCGTCCATCTGTTCTAGTATGATTTTGTGTGCCTGCACATAATGGCGATTCAAACATTTAATTAGTTCCATCCACTGCGTTGCATGTTTGACATAGCCTGATTTTTTTCTTTGAAATCCCTCTTTGACCCAGCGTTCCGTCCACTTTAGGCGAATGGCATCGTAGATAAAGACCTGATCTGTGTATAGATCCACTTGACAGGAACCGCCCAATTCTATTAATCCTGCAATGAGTCCCTCCAAAGAAAGACTCAATTGATCAGTATAGGTCTGTCCCTGAGCCATTGTCTTTTGGTGAAATTTTCCTTCTCTATCTTTCCACCGCAAAATCGTGCCATAGCCACCTGGGCCTTCCTCCGCCTCTCCTGTCACCGTCATACTATAGATATCTACCTTTTCCATTCTCCACCCGCTCCCATTCTCTACTCGCTCAAATAGGCCTTCTTGACCGATTCATCATTCATCAATTTCTTTGCATCTCCAGTAAGAACTACCTTTCCTGTCTCCAGCACATAGGCACGGTCAGCAATCGAAAGTGCCTTTTTTGCATTTTGCTCAACCAAAAGTACTGTTGTTCCCGATTGATGAATTTCTTCAATAATATTAAAAATCTCTCCGACATAGAGAGGAGACAGTCCCATCGAAGGCTCATCCATGACAATCATCTTCGGTCTACTCATCAACGCCCTTCCCATGGCAAGCATTTGCTGTTCTCCACCAGACAATGTACCAGCCAACTGATTCTTTCTTTCCTTCAATCTTGGAAACTTTTGATAAATATTTTCAATATCCCGTTCAATCTCTGCCTTATCACTTCTAGTATACGCACCAAGGCGAAGATTTCAATAACCGAAAGGTCAGCAAACACTCGCCGTCCCTCTGGCACATGGGCAACACCAAGACCAACAATTTTATGTGCCGGTCGATTGGTAATATCCTGACCTTCAAAAGTAATTGATCCAGATTTTGGATGCATCAATCCTGTGATTGTATGTAAAATTGTGGTCTTTCCCGCACCATTTGCTCCAATCAATGCCACAATCTCTCCTTGATTGACCTCAAAGGAAACTCCTCTGACTGCCTGAATCATACCATAATTTACGGTAATATTTTCTACTTGAAACATTTATTTTTACTCTCCTAAATATGCTGTAACTACCTTTGGATCATTGAGCACAACCTCTGGGGTTCCACTCGCTAATTCTGTTCCAAAATTTAATACAGTCAAATACTCACAAATTCCTGCCACTAATTTCATATCATGTTCAATCAAAAGAATAGTCATATGGTAGCGCTTGCGAATCAATGTGATAGTATCCATCAATTCCTGTGTCTCCTGTGGGTTCATTCCTGCTGCTGGCTCATCGAGAAGCAAAAGTTTTGGTCCTGTGGCCAAAGCTCTCGCAATTTCTAACTTTCTCTGCTGACCATAGGGCAGATTTCCCGCCTTCCAATCACAAAAACTATCTAGACCAAAGACCTTCAAAATCTCTATGGCCTTTTCATTCATCTGTCTTTCCTTCTTGTGATAATTTGGTCCATGAAGCATGGCTGAAAATAATCCATATTGAATTTCATTGTGCAAGGCCGTCTTTACATTGTCTAATACGCTCATCTTGTCAAAAAGACGAATATTTTGAAAAGTTCTGGCCACGCCCCCTCTTACAAATTTGTGTCGGTGCAAGACCTGAAATCTGTCCTCCCTGCAAATGAATACTTCCTGAGGTCGGCTTATAGACACCTGTGAGCAAATTAAACACCGTTGTTTTTCCAGCACCATTTGGCCCAATTAAGCCGTAGAGCTGTCCTTCTTCAATCTTTAAGTTGAAGTTATCAACGGCCTTTAGTCCACCAAACATAATGCCCAGATTTTTACACTCCAGTAATGCCATACTACACCTCCCCCTTTCCCAGCAATTTTCTAGTAGTTTTATTATTCAACAGTCCCTCTTTAATCTTGCTGTGATTAAAGATCATAATGAGAATTAATACAACAGCATACAACAGCATACGCAAATTGTCGGCACCACGCAAAAACTCTGGAAGAATCGTCAACACAATAGCTGCAATGACCGAACCTGTGACACTGCCCATTCCACCGAGCACCACAATAACCAAAATCTCAATCGATTTGTTATAATCAAAGGTCTGTGGCTTAATAATACCTACATTATGTGCATAGACACAGCCTGCCACTCCAGCAAAAAAAAAGCCGCAATGACAAAAGCCTTAATCTTATAGGTACTGACCTTAATGCCAATAGACTCTGTGGCAATCTCATTGTCTCGAATAGCAGTGATCGCACGACCATCTCTTGAATGAACAAAATTTACAATAAATACAATCGTCAACACGGTCAAAATAAAGACCAAAGTATAGTTGTTGTAGTCTGAGCGAAGGGGAATCTTTGAAAGTCCCTTTGCTCCTCCTGTAATCCCAATAACATTAATCACTGACTTTACAATCTCTCCGAAGGCAAGGGTGACAATCGCTAGATAATCACCATTGAGTCGAAGCACTGGAATTCCAATCAATAATCCAAAAACAGCGGCCACAATGCCACCCACAAGCAAAGAAATGGCAAAACCAATCGGTGTTGGCAAGGCATGAACTAAATAAATGGAGGTCAAAGAACTTGTATAAGCTCCGATGGACATAAAACAAGCATGACCTAGAGAGAGTTCTCCCAAAAATCCAGTGACTAAGTTTAGTGACACCGCAAGCATAATATTGACCCCAATTGGTACCAAAAGTGAACGATATTGGCGATTGAGCATCCCCCCCTTGAGGAGTATGGTAATCAATGCATAGACGACTACAATTAGAATCACATTCTTAATTATTTTTCCCTTTTTCTTTGTCATACTCCACCTACACTTTCACTAATTTCTTCTTGCCAAGAAGTCCAGATGGCTTTACCAAAAGTACAACAACCAACACCCCAAATACAATGGCATCGGCAAGATCTGAAGAAATATATGCCTTAGATAAACTCTCAATAATCCCCAAAATAATACCGCCAAGCATTGCTCCAGGGATGCTTCCAATTCCCCCCAAAACTGCGGCGACAAAGGCCTTAATACCTGGCAATGCACCAAGTGTTGGGCTTAAGCTCTCATACTGGCTGACATAGAGAATCCCTGCAACAGCCGCCAAGGCACTTCCAATGGCAAAAGGTCAACGAAATGGTCGCATTGACATCAATACCCATCAACTCTGCTGCTCCCTTGTCCTCAGCCACTGCACGCATAGCACTTCCCATCTTGGTCTTATTGATAAAGAGGGTAAGGAGTATCATGGCAATGGCCGTCACAATCAATGTCACCACGGTAATACTTGAAACTACAATTGGCCCAAAGGAAAGATTAATCTTTGGAATCACAGAGCCAAAAGAAATTGGTGTTCCCTTAAAGATCAAAAGGGCAACGCTTTGTAATAAGTAGCTCATACCAATCGCTGTAATTAACACAGCTAAAGGTGGTGCACTTCGAAGTGGTTTGTAGGCAAGCTTTTCAATGACAATTCCCACAACCGCACAAAAAACAATGGTCAAAATAATAGCGACAGGGATGGGCACATTGACCTGCACCATTGCCGCCAACACATAGAGTGCATAGGCTCCGACCATAATGATATCTCCATGTGCAAAGTTAATCATCTTTGCAATACCATAGACCATCGTATAGCCCAATGCAATCAGAGCATAGACACTACCCGTACGCAGACCGTTGAGTAGCTGCTCAATGAAATTTACAAACATAGTTTTACCTCTCCATAAAATAGCCTATTTATAAAAAAATGGAGATATCACCTCTATGCGACATCTCCACTAAAGTTTTTACTACTTTGCCTGATAAGGAACATACTCCCCATTGGTAATCGTAACAAACTTTGCCTCTTTGTTTGGCTCACCCGATGCATCGAATGTCACCTTACCTGTCAATCCATCAACTTCAATCTGTGTCATCGCAGCAATGAGATCCTCGCTCTTGGTTGATCCTGCCTTTTCCAATGCTGCCTTAATCACATACACTGTGTCATATCCATCTGCCGCAAACTGATCTGGAGTTGCATTGTACTTTGCCTTATAGGCATCTACAAACTTCTTTGCTGAAGGATCTGATGCAAGGAATGGGCTCAAAAATACAGCTCCCTCTACGGCACTCTTATCTGTCACCTGTGCAATCACACCATCCCATCCATCAGAACCGATAAATGCAGTATTCATTCCTGCACTCTTGGCCTGCTGTGTAATATACGCTGCTGCCTGATAATATGCCGGAACAAAGATGGCCTCTGCACCTGCATTCTTAATTTTTGTCAGCTGGGTTGTATAGTCAACATCCTCTGTCTTAAAGGACTCCTCATCAACAACAATACTGTCCTTGCCCTTGGCCTTTAACTCTTCCTTAAATGCATCCTTAATTCCTGTAGAATACTCATCTGCATTGTTGTACAAGATGGCAATCTTACTGTAGTCTTTACCAGCAACAAAGTCAGCCAATGTTTTTCCCTGTAAAGGATCGGTAAAGCAAAGACGAAATACATTGTCATTTGCTGTAATATCTGCTGCTGAACCTGATGGTGTAATCTGTAAAATCTTATCTTGTGCCGAAAGGGATGTCACGGCAAGAGATGATCCACTCGTCACACAACCAAGCAACACATCCATTCCATCGCTCATTAACTTATTGTATGCGGTGACAGCCTGATCTTCCTTGGCCTGGTCATCCTGAAAATCAAGTGCTAACTTTACATTCTTATCGCCCACCTTAACACCGCCTGCGGCATTAATCTCATCAATGGCAATCTCTACTGCATTTTTACGGATGTTCCATAAGATGCTGCACTTCCTGTAAGCGGTCCAATAGCACCAATGGTAAAGACATCCTTTGTATCTGTCTTTGTATCTGCATCTGCCTTCTTATCCTCAGCCTTTTTCTCTGTTGACTGTGTTGTCGCTTTGCCATCCTTTGGCGTGCTCGTTCCACATGCTGCAAGTGATGCCACCATAGCAAGTGACAATGTAACCCCCAATAGCTTTTTCACTATTTCCTTACCTCCTGTAATCAAATGTATAATCTCCGATTATATCTTTTTCACTTTTAATTGTCAATCCATCTTACCAATCCAATGCCTGACTTTCGACATTTTTCTCTCTTTGCATCAGCTCATCGACGGCATCCTTTGGTGCCTTATTTTCAAAGAGCACTGCATTGACCTGCTCTACAATTGGCATAGATACGCCATATTCCTCAGCCAATGCCTTCGCCGCCTTTGCAGAATACACGCCCTCGACCACCATTTTGACCTCGTCCATCGCTTCTTGCATTGTCTTTCCCTGTCCAATTAACACACCTGCTTTTCGATTTCTGCTGTGTCTACTTGCACAAGTAACAATTAAATCTCCAATGCCTGAAAGCCCAGCAAACTTTGCACTGTCGCCCCCATCTTCACACCAAGACGGCTCATCTCTGCAATTCCTCTGGTAATCAGTGCCGCCTTTGTATTGTCTCCATATCCAAGTCCGTCCGCAATACCGGCAGCTAGGGCAATGACATTTTTTAGGCTTCCACCAAGCTCAATACCTAACATATCCGAAGAAATATACACACGAAATACAGGGCTCATAAAGATATTTTGTATCTTTTGTGCTGTCTCCTTGGTGTGTGCACCCACAACACAGGTTGTCGGCAATTTCCTAGAAACTTCTTCCGCATGACTTGGTCCAGAGAGCACACAGACATTTGCCCCTGGAATTTCTTCTTCCACCTGTACATTTAATACTTTCAATGTATGCTCTTCAATGCCCTTGGCCACATTGACAATGATTTGCTCTGGTCGATAGAATTTTGCCATTTTTCTTGCTGTTCCCCTCGTATAGATGGAAGGGACGGCAAGAACTAAAACTTTTGCTCCCTCCATGGCCTTTTCAAGGTCAGGTTGATAAATAAATTCTTCTGGCAGCACAATGCCCGGAAGACTTCTATGCGTTTTTGTTTTTTCCATGCTCTCAAGTTCCTCTGGAAATGCCGACCACAAAGTTACCTGATGACCATTGTCAACCAATAACATTCCCAATGCTGTTCCCCAAGTGCCTGTGCCAATAATTGTTATCTTATCCATATCTACTCCTACCTTTTCCTATTTTTTACTCCCTAACTTATTTTCTGTCCCTGATAATAACCTCATAATATTCTTTCGATGTTGAAAGATGGAAAGTCCGCCAAGGACCACAGACATCACTCGAATTTCTCCTAAATTTTTTGTCCCCATTTTTCCTGCAAAGGTCAACAAAAATGTCATTGCAATCATCACAAGCATCACCAGGATTGAACCCAAGGAGACATATTTTGTAATGGCCACACTGATGATAAAGATCAAAAGACAGGCGATGATTAATCGCCAATCCAGGGTGGCAATCACTCCTGCGGTCGAAGCAACGCCCTTTCCCCCTTTAAAATGCATATAGCACGGAAAATTGTGACCCAATACCACGCCAAGTCCTACATAAAAGACAAAGAGCGTCGGATTGATTGGTTGACTTTTTAATAGCAAACGCACCACAATACATGGAATAAAGGCCTTAAAAAAATCTCCAAAAAAGACAATTGCTCCTGCCTTTTTCCCCATAACACGCAAAGCATTCGTTGCACCCGAATTTCCGCTTCCATAATTTCGTATATCAATATGTTGGAAATGTCCAAACAAATATCCTGTCTGTAATAACCCAAAGAGATATCCCACCACGATGGCAAGTATTCGATATAATGTCCACATTTTTAACTTTCCTCACTTCTCTCTCGAATAATAAATCTGAGGGCCGTCCCTCTAAAGCCAAAGGACTCCCTGATGCGATTTTCCAAATATCTTTGATAAGAAAAATGCATCAAACTCTTATTATTGACAAATATCACAAATGTTGGTGGTTTTACTGCCACCTGTGTGGTGTAAAAAATCTTTAGACGCTTGCCCTTATCTGAAGGTGGTTGTTGCATCACTGTGGCCTCCGTAATAATTTCGTTGAGCACACCAGTCTGCACACGAAGGGTTTGATTTTCTCTAACCATATCAATTAACTCAAACATCTTATTCATTCTCTGACCAGTGAGTGCAGAGATAAAAACAAATTCTGCATATTGCATAAAAGAAAGGACTTGCTTAATTTTATTGGTAAACTCATAGATGGTCTTGTCATTTTTTTCAATCGCATCCCATTTGTTGACAGCCACAATAATGCCCTTGCCTCTTTCGTGGGCAATGCCCGCAATCTTTGCATCCTGCTCAGTCACGCCCTCTGTGGCATCAATTACTAAAATAACCACATCGGCACGCTCCACTGCGGTGACGGTGCGAATAATGCTATATCGCTCTAGTCTTCCTTTACCTTACTCTTTCTTCGCAACCCTGCGGTATCAATAAAGACATAGTCTTGTTTATTATATCGAACAACCGTGTCAATCGCATCTCTTGTTGTTCCCGCAATATTGGAGACAATCACTCGATTTGCCCCCGTAAGTTTATTGATCAAAGAACTTTTTCCAACATTTGGCTTTCCAACAACCGCAATTCTTGGACGATCATCTTCTCCCGCATCCTCTAGCATTTCCTTTGTAAAATGGGCACTCACTGCATCGAGTAAGTCACCAATCCCCAGTCGAGAGGCCGCCGATACAGGAACAGGATCTCCAATGCCTAAATTATAAAACTCATAGACATCATTTCCATACTTTGCCATGCTATCAACCTTATTGACGGCTAAGACCACTGGCTTTTTTGACTTTCTGAGCATATCGGCCACCTTAAAGTCTGCATCCTGAAGCCCCTGTCGAACATCGGTAATGAAGACGATCACATCGGCTGTATCGATGGCAATCTGTGCCTGTTCTCTCATCTGGGAGAGAATAATATCGGAACTTTCTGGCTCAATTCCTCCAGTATCAATTAAAGTAAAATACATATCGAGCCAAGTACAATCTGCGTAAATTCGATCCCTTGTCACGCCTGGCGTGTCCTTGACAATAGAAATCGTCTCCCCCGCAATTACATTAAACAGTGTGGACTTTCCCACATTTGGGCGCCCCACCACCGCTACTACAGGTTTACTCATCTTTTTCTCCTTTATTCTTCAGTATAAAAGCCCTCATCTGAAAGCTCATAGGCATTGTATTGCACATCCTCTACATACGCCTCATTGGCAATCGCTCTTACTAAGTCATAGCCAGAACTTCCCACAATTACTGTCTTTACACCAAGCCTTTTCTCCACATCTTCTCTTGTGTAGTCATCAAGAAATGTCTCCTCGCCACTTCGAAACATATTCACAGGCAAAAGCAGGCGTTTGCCCAAATCCTGATCCTTTAATTGAGCCATAATATCTGTTGCCGTCACCAGACCTGAAACTGTAATTTGCTCGCCGAAAAAATCATTGCGAATGGGAAAAAGTGATACCTTCTTATCAGGCAAAACCTTGCCAATTTCCTTCAATAACTCAAAGATAATAGGTGCTGGCAATGTCCCTGTGGCAATGGACAGTTTTTCTACCTTGTGGTCTGTCTCTATTTTCCCATGACTAAGTTCTACAATGGCATCCTTTACTTCCTCAATTAAAAGCCGAAGCATTCCCACGCCATTTTCAAGCTGAATATAGCCATCATATTGTTCCTCCTGTGGAATCTCCTTTCCCGCCAATAAATAAAACTCATCGCTGGCCTGAACAAAGTGACTGCCACATTTTTCATTGCCTTTTTTTGTATCTCTTCAATAATGCCAATAGTCTGTATGGCACTGTCTTTGTCAATTGGCTCAAGTGGCTTTAATCCCTTTCGAAATTTTGTCATTCCCAGTGGTACCACAGAAACGGACTCCATCACTGGAGCATACTTTAATAAATCATTGAGTGTATGTTCTAACTCTTTTCCATCATTATAGCCTTTACACATCACAATCTGGCCATTCATTGGAATGCCCCTTTCATAGAGCTTATCTAAGTACTTGAGGGCTTCGCCCGCAAAGCGATTGTGCAACATCTCACAGCGCAATTTTGGATTGGTCGTATGTATTGAAATATTGATGGGTGCAAGATTAAAATTAATAATTCGCTCAATATCCTCGTCCTTCATATTGGTCAGAGTTACATAATTTCCCTGCAAAAAAGAAAGTCTGGAATCATCATCCTTAAAATAGAGTGTCTCTCGCATTCCTGGTGGCATTTGATCAATAAAACAAAATACACATTGGTTGGTGCAAGTCTTATAGTCACTCATTAATCCCGAATCAAATTCTATACCAAGGTCCTCGTAGTCATTTTCAATATCCAATTCCCAAAGCTCGCCATCTGGCTTTTCAACGAGCAAAGTGACTTCCTCAGCATTGATATAGAATCGATAATCCAACACATCCTTTAATTCATGTCCATCAATCGAAAGCAATCGATCCCCCACCTCAATCTCCAATTCTTCTGCAATTGAGCCTGGTGCAACAGAAGCAATTCGATGTCCCTTATTTTCCATAAATCCTCACCTTTCCAAATCCCTGTCTCTTTATCATACCAATTTGTCTATTCTTTGTAAAGAATAGAGCAACTATTTCTTGACGCACACCCTGTCAAATGTTATAAATGAGTTGACACTAACAAGTTACATTAAGGAGAAGAGAATGTCGAATCAATTTGTTTTTAATGATCGTCTGCCGATCGGACCGTTGAAGATTGCAGCACTGAATAGCTGTAAAGATCTTGCAAAAGATGTGAATGATATCATTGTTTCTTTTAGAAAAAATGATATGGAAGCATTGAAGAATCAGCCAGAAAACCTACACTACCGTGGTTATGAGGAAGAAAACTATCTCTTAAAGTTACAAACCCCTCGCTTTGGTTCTGGCGAAGCAAAAGGACAGATTGATGAATCCGTACGTGGTGCCGATGTCTTTGTGATGGCTGATGTCACAAACTACTCGCTCACCTACACGCTCAATGGTTTTGAAAACCACATGTCCCCTGATGATCACTATCAGGATCTAAAGAATTATTGCTGCTTGTATTCCATCTGCACACAGAGTCAATGTCATTATGCCATTTCTCTATGAGAGCAGACAGCACAAAAGAACCAAGAGAGAATCCCTTGACTGTGCAAGTGCTCTCATAGAGCTCGTTGATATGGGTGTCAGCAATATTATCACCTTTGATGCACATGATCCTCGTGTGCAGAATTCAATTCCACTTCATGGCTTTGATAATTTTTCGCCAACTTACCAATTTGTAAAAACCATTTTTGAAAATATTCCTGACCTAGTGATTGACAAGGATCACTTAATGATTATCAGCCCAGACGAGGGTGCAATGAATCGTGCCGTATACCTTGCCAATAACCTCAAAGTGGACATGGGCATGTTCTACAAGCGCCGTGACTATTCCAAAGTTGTTGATGGACGAAATCCGATTATCGCTCATGAATTTATCGGTGCGAGTGTTGAGGGAAAAACCGTCATCATCATGGATGATATGATTGCCTCCGGCGAGTCAATGTTTGATACGGCAAGACAACTAAAGCAAAGAAAGGCCGCACGTGTTATTATTTGTGCAACCTTTGGTCTCTTTACGAATGGTCTAGAAAAGTTTGATGAGGCTCACAAAAATGGCGACTTTGACTATGTATGTACCACCAATTTAAATTACAGAAAACCAGAACTTTTGACCAAACCATGGTATTTAGAGGCAAATATGAATAAATATCTTGCGGCCATCATCAATTCCTTTAATCATGATGTGCCAATCGGCAAGGTTTTATCCCCTACAGATAAAATTCAAAAGTTTGTCAATAAATTAAATCACTCAGAAGAACCTGACACAGACGAATAAATGATAAAAGGGGGTGTGAAAAAACTCGATTGAGTTTTTTCACATCTCCCTTTTTTTATCATTCAATCAATGCCAACATCGCCGCGAGATTTCCCCGCTCTGCTCCCATTGTGCGGTGGGAATAGAGTCTAGTGCTATTACAATGTGTGCAAATATTACTCGTATAAATATTTTCTGGCAAAATTCCTGCCTTTTCTAAAATCATCTCATTGGCACGCCAAAGATTTAAATGGCAATGATCGTTGACATAGGGCGTGAGGATCTCTTTGACATCTCCAGCCTGAAATTCCCGCTCAAATCTCTTGCCAAGCTCTTTGCTAATTTCATAGCAATCGACACAAATTCCAGGTCCAATGGCCGCAATAATATCTCTAGGTTTGCTGCCATAACATTCGATCATCTTTTCCACAGTGATGCGCCCCATCTCTTTAATGGTTCCTCTCCACCCAGAGTGTGAAAGACCAATTGCTCTTTTTACTGGGTCGACAAAGTACAGGGGTATACAGTCCGCATAGAAGGTCACGAGGGTAAGTCCTGGCACATTGGTCACCATTCCATCAATATCCGGAATTCTTTCTTTTGTTATGCCAAGACCCAAATGCTCTTTTTTTACCTGCAAGACATTTGTTGTGTGCGTTTGGTCAGAAAGCACAAAAGAATCTTCTCTAACACCAATGGCTTTAGCCATTCGTCTGTAATTTTCAAGGACATTTTCCCTTTTCTCCCCTGGCTTTGTAAAGCTTAAATTCATGCTCTCATAGACACCTGTGCTGACACCGCCTTCCTTTGTCGAAAAAGCATGACGCACACCAATACCTTCAAGTGCTGGAAAATACAGATACGGCACACCATTTTCTGCCACCCTCTCTACAATCTCCATCTTTTTATCTGTTCTTATCCATTGATCCATTCAAACACATCCTTTTCCCAAGTCCACTCATTTCCACAAATACCAATACAATCAAAGCGCATGGGCATTTCTTCTATCTGTCTTTCATAGATATATTGCCTTGCCCCTTGATAAATTCGCCTTGCCTTTTTCTCATCCACAGCCTCCAGTGGCATACCATAGCAAAGATTTTTTCGATATTTAATTTCACCAAACACCAAGGTATCACCATCAAGAAAAATAATGTCAATTTCTGCTCTCTTTGTGCGATAATTCATCTCTACAATGACACAGCCTCTTTGTTGCAAAAACTGGGCAGCCTTTTTTTCGTATTCACTGCCAATTGTTCGCCGATTCATTCCTTTTCTTTGTCCTTTACAATTTTGCCAATAAAGGTCTTTCTATGAATTTCACAAGCTCCTTTCTCCTTGAGTACCTTCACATGCTGGGGCGTGCCATATCCTTTGTGTTTAGCAAATCCATAATCAGGATAGAGAGTATCATATTTTCCCATCAATTCATCTCTTGTCACCTTGGCTAGAATGCTTGCTGCTGCAATACTTACACTCCTAGCATCTCCCTTGACAATAGGCACTTGAGGAATATCCACCTCTGGAATGGTCACCGCATCATTGAGCAAGAGATCTGGTTTGACTTGAAGTTGATGGATTGCCTCCCGCATAGCCTGATAGGTCGCCTGCAAAATATTGATTTTGTCAATCACCTTGTGATCGACAATGCCAATGCCATAGGCGATGGCCTTTTGCTTAATTTCTACAAATAGGGCATTTCTCTTTTTTTCGGAAAGCTTCTTTGAATCATTTAAAAATAAAATTTCCTCATCTCTTGGCAAAATCACCGCTGCTGCCACCACAGGTCCTGCCAATGGGCCTCGCCCTGCCTCATCAATCCCACAAATATAGTGGTATCTGGCATATTGATGTTCAAATTCGCGCATTTTTTCCAGCCGTTCTCGCTCTGCCTGCAATTTTTCTTCCTTCAACACTGCCATACTACGCCTCTTCTTCCTGACTCTTTTGCGGCCATTCCAATGTAATTTTTCCAAGTTTTCCTGAGCGAAATTCATTGATAAAAATACTTGCGGCCTTATCATAATCATACTCATTTCCCTTAATTATACAGCCACGCAATTTGGCAATCTGAATCAATGCCTCATGCTCATCCATATCTTCAATTTCAAATCTTTCCCTCAAAATCTCTGGTCGATTGGCTAAGAACCAACGAATTAACTCTGTTCCCAACTCTCTTGTATCTATAATCATATCATTGATGGAGCCAATAAAAGCAATCATCTCTCCGACATGTTGGTCTTCAAATTTTGGCCACAAGATTCCTGGTGTATCCAAAAGTTCGACGGATTTATTGAGTCGAATCCATTGGTTTCCTTTCGTAACTCCTGGCTTATTTCCCGTCTTTGCTGTGGCCTTTCCTGAGATGGAATTAATCAATGTGCTCTTTCCTACATTGGGAATTCCTGTCACCATAGCTCGAATTGGACGATTTAAAATACCACGCTTTCTATCCCTTTCTTTCTTTTTTTCACACGCCTTGTCAATACTAGCCATCAACTTTTTTATGCTCTTTTTTTCTCTCGAGTCCATCATTAGACATTCATAGCCAAGTTTTTGAAAATACTCCTCCCACTGCCGATTTGCTCGTTCATCTGCAGCATCTGCCTTGTTCAGAATGATCAATCTAGCCTTTCCCTGTCCCAGTTGGTCGATATCTGGATTTCTTGTTGAAAGCGGTGCCCTCGCATCCGTCATCTCGATAATCAAGTCGATAATCTTGACATCCTCAGCCATCGCACGCTTGGCCTTGGTCATATGTCCTGGATACCATTGAATCTTCATTTTTTCTCCCCCATCACCGAATAAAGCCAAAGCGAGAAATTTTTCCGATTCTTAGCCAAACCTTTCCCACAATGTCTTTTCGCTTTACATTTCCAATACTATCAAATCTTGAATCCTCACTGGATTCCCGATTATCTCCCAATACAAAATACTCATCTCTTCCCAAGAACACTCCACTCGATGCCAGACCGGAGAGTGAAGCGTCGCCATATTTTCCGCCTAGTTGTTCGCCATCAATATAGACTTTTCCACCTTGAATTTGTACGGTCTCCCCTGGAAGTCCAATAATCCGCTTAATATTGGTGCGACCATCAATAGAGCGAAATACCACCACATCATAGCGAGATGGTCCTGTAACTCCATATTTCAAGCGGTCCATCAGGGCGTGTTCTCCCGAAAGGAGCACTGGCTGCATCGACTGCCCTGTATTTGTAATCTGTTTTCCAAATGAAAACACACTAAACCACGCCAATGCAATGACAACAAAAATCATGGCAATGGTGTCCAATGTCCTCACAAAAATATTGCTTTCTTCTCGATAGAAATTCATCTTTTCTCCTCAATACGGCAAAAGGGGGGACGATTGTCCCCCCTTTTCGTACAAAATTATCGAATAATCTCTTTAACCTTTGCTGCCTTACCAACACGATCACGAAGATAATTCAATTTTGCTCTTCTTACCTTACCTCTTCTGATTACTTCGATCTTATCAACAAAAGGAGAATGTACAGGCCATGTCTTCTCGACACCAATACCATTTGAGTTCTTTCTCACAGTGAAAGTCTCTCTTGCTCCGCCGCCCTGTCTCTTCAAAACAGTGCCCTCGAAGATCTGAATTCTCTCTCTGTTTCCCTCTTTGATCTTGTTGTGTACTCTTACTGTATCACCAACAGAAAACTCATGTGTTGCTCTTAATTGTGTTGCTTCAATACTCTTAATAATCTCGTTCATTGTGAACCTCCTGCTTTTCATTTGACATTCTTTCGTTCATTCTTTTCCCGAACCAGAGGAACATCGCTTAATAACGCACCTATCTTAGCACACTTCATTTGAAAGTGCAAGAATTATTCTATATTTTGTTCTTCTTTTAACCTCTGTAAAATTTCAACATCCTTCTTATCAAGGTTGGCATTCTCCAATAACTCTGGTCGCCTCTGCAAAGTCCTCAACAGCGATTGTTCTCTCTGCCATTTTGCAATATTTTTGTGATGTCCACTCAAAAGAACAGGGGGAACTTTTAGTCCTGCATACTCCTCAGGTCTTGTATATTGTGGATACTCAAGCAAGTTATCTTCAAAGGATTCAAAATCTGCACTCTCATGATTGGTCAGCACCCCTGGCACCATTCGACTAATGGAGTCAATCATCACCATCGCTGGCAATTCTCCACCAGTTAATACATAGTCCCCAATGGAGACGCTCTCTACATTTAACAATTCCAGTGCTCGCTCATCCACGCCCTCATAGTGACCGCATAAAAAGACGAGATTTTCCTCTCTTGCTAACTCCTTGGCCAAACCTTGATTAAAGACCTTTCCCTGTGGTGTCATATACAAAACCTTGGGTCTTTTTCCCAACTTCTTAGAAAGTTCCTCATAGGCCTCACAAATGGGAGCTGCCTGCATCAACATTCCTGCCCCACCCCCATAGGGATAGTCATCGACATGGCGATGCTTATTATGAGCATAATCTCGGATATTGATTGCCTCAACTTCAATTAAATTTCCCTGCTGTGCCCTGCCAATAATACTTTCTTTTAATACCATCTCCATCATCTCTGGAAATAGAGTCAAAATATGAAATTTCATTTCTTTCTCCTACAAATCGAGTAAACCCTTCAGTAAATGCACAACAATCTTTTGATTTTCTAAATCGACATCGAGAATGCATTCCTTGATATAAGGAATGAGCACATTTTTCTTTTCCATCTTGACTTCCATCACTTGATTGGCTCCCGTTGGAAAAATATCTTCCACAACGCCGAGCTCTTTTCCCTCATCCGTAACCACCAACAGTCCAATCAAATCGGCAATATAATTTTCATTCTTTTTTAAAGGTGTTGCATCCTTTCTGTCTACGAAAAGATCTGCATTTTTATATTTTGCCACCTCCTCTGGGGTGTCAATGCCCTTAAACTTACAAATCACCATATTCTTAAAGTACTTGACGCTCTCAATTTCCAGTTCCTTTGCCTCCCGCATACTTTTCATATGGACTTTTTTTAATTTTGAAAAGCGCTTTGGATCGTCTGTTGTCGGATAGACCTTCGCCTCTCCTCGCACACCATGTGGACTTGTAATCACACCCACTCGCAATTTTTCTACCATTATTCCCTCCAAAAAAAATGAGGACTCAAGCGTGGAGTCCCCATTTCTAACGAATATCAACTATTACTTTTTTTCCTTCCCTAGAAGATGCTGCCTTGACAACATTGCGAATCGCACTGGCAATTCTTCCCGATTTGCCAATCACTCTCCCCATATCTTCAGGTGCAACATGAAGTTCCACGACAATTGAATCTTTTTGTTCTGTCTGTGTGACAACTACTTTTTCTGGTTCGTTTACTAGTGCTCTTGCCACCACTTCTACAACTTCTTTCATAGCTGTTCCCCTATGCTACTGGCTTACTTTTGGATATTTGCTTCCTTCAAAAGCTTTGCAACTCTCTCTGTTGGCTGTGCACCGTTAGAAAGCCACTTCTTTGCCAATTCCTCATCAAACTTGATTACACTTGGCTCCTTTGTTGGATCATAGTAACCAACTTCCTCGATAAACTTACCATCTCTTGGAGATCTTGCGTCTGCCACAATAATTCTGTAAAAAGGTGCCTTCTTCTGTCCCATTCTCTTTAATCTCATCTTTACTGCCATTGTTGTATTCCTCCTAAAATCTTTCTGTTTTAAAACATACCACCTGGGAGCTTAAATTTTCCTCCCATCAGGCCACCAAGACCGCCACCGCGTTTCTTGCCACCTGTAAGACCAGACATCGACTTCATCATCTTCTTCATCTGGTCAAATTGTTTCACAATGCGATTGACCTCCGCAATGTCCACACCCGCACCCTTTGCGATGCGATTCTTTCTTGACGGATTCAAAATGGAAGGATTGGCTCTTTCCTGTGCCGACATACTCAGCACAATCGCCTCAATCCTAGCCACTTGCTTGTCATCAACTTCAGCTAAGGCATCTGCCTTTGCTCCCATACCAGGAAGCATTCCCAACAGTCCATTGATGCCACCCATCTTTTTTAATTGTTGCATCTGCTCCAAGAAATCATTAAAGTCAAACTCTGCCTTTTTGATTTTCTTAGAAAGCTCCTTGGCCTTTTCCTCGTCATACTCAAGCTCGGCCTTTTCAATCAAGGTGAGGATATCCCCCATACCAAGAATTCTGCTCGCCATTCGATCCGGATGAAATTGCTCCAAATCGGACAATTTTTCGCCCATACCGACATAGAGAATGGGCTTTCCTGTCACTGACTTAATAGAAAGTGCTGCACCACCACGGGTATCACCATCCATCTTTGTCAAGATGACACCATAGACATCCAGACGCTCATCAAATGTCTTTGCCACATTGACAGCATCTTGACCTGTCATCGCATCGACGACAAGCACACTGTAATCAATATTTACATTTTCCTTGATTTGCACAAGTTCATCCATCATACTCTCATCAATGTGCAAGCGACCTGCTGTATCAATAATGACGATGTTGTTCTTGTTCTTTTTGGCATGCTCAATCGCTGCCTTTGAAATATCGACTGGAGAATGTGTGTTTCCCATCGTAAACACAGGTACCCCCTGCTTTTCTCCATTGATCTTTAATTGCTCAATTGCTGCTGGGCGATAGATATCACAGCCGACAAGCAGTGGCTGGTATCCCTTGGCCTTAAACTTTCCTGCAAGCTTTGCCGCTGTTGTCGTCTTACCAGCACCTTGAAGACCCACCATCATAATCACGGTCATCTCGCCTGCTGGCTTAATTGTAATTTCTGTCGTCTCTGCACCCATCAGTGCGATCATCTCTTCATTGACAATTTTGATGACCTGCTGTCCTGGTGTCAGTGAGTTCATGACATCCTGTCCAATTGCTCTTTCCTCGACGGCCTTAATAAATTGCTTGACAACCTTAAAGTTGACATCGGCCTCTAAAAGTGCGAGCTTGACTTCCTTCATTGCTGCCTTGACATCATTCTCTGAGAGTCTTCCTCGCCCCCTCAAATTCTTAAATACATTTTGAAGTTTCTCTGATAAACTTTCAAATGCCATATCGATCTCCTATAATGCAAGTATTTCCCTAGAAATCTTTTCGACCTCATTCATCAAACGATCATCTTTGGTCTCATGAAACTCTGTAGAAATTCTGTGTATTTGCTGTACCAATGCTTTCGTCTTTTCAAATTTATTGACTAGACCCAATTTTTCCTCATATCCTTGCAGTAACTTATCGCACCGGCGAATTAAATCGGATATGCCCTGCCTGGATATGCCCTCATCTCTGGCAACCTCGCTAATCGAATAATCATTAAAGACCACTTCCTCATAAATACGCCTTTGATGTTCAGTTAAAAGCTCTCCATAGAAATCATATAATAAGCTCTGATTTACAATATCTTCCATAAAATCACCTCTGCTATAGTAAAGCAAAAGTGATATCTTGTCAAGTATTTTTACTTGACACTTTTTTTCTTTCTATTCTGCCTAATCTTTTCTGCCTCGGCATTGATATACATTGGTATGGTCTTTGAGTAGGCAAACTTTTGTGCACTGTAAAGACCATAATATCCAGAGAGTGTAAAACTCACTGCCACTGCAATAGCATAAAAAGCCAGTCCAGAACCTCCACAGAGTTCCAATCCCATAATCAATGAGGCAATTGGACAATTCGTAACTCCCACAAAGCAGGCCACCATTCCACAAGCAGTAGAAATCTGTGGCGGAAGACCAATGAGTGTGCCAAAAAAGCATCCAAAAGTCGCCCCAATAGTAAAGGTCGGCACAATCTCTCCTCCCTTAAATCCGCCACCAATGACAATGCTCGTCATCAGCATTTTCATAAAAAATGCCTCTGGTCTTACCTTTCCCTCCATGCATCTTTCAATCAATGGAAAACCACCGCCACAATAGTCCCTTGTTCCAATCAATAAAGTCACGCTAATAAAAAGGAGTGCTGCAACCAAAATGCGGACACTGGTCTTCTTTATTTTGTGGTATTGATGTTCTGCCCCGTGCATCATTACGCAAAAAGCAATGGAGACAATGGCTGTCGCTGCGGAAAGCACAATCAACAGCAAAACCGTCTTAATATCCCAATTTGGAAGACCCTCCACAACAAAACGCTCTGGAGCTACGCCCCAAAATGGAGCAACGGCCGCAGCAATATAGGCAGAAAACAGGCAGGGAATCAATGCAGCGTAGTACATCACCCCGACACTAAAAATTTCCATAGAAAAAATTCCTGCTGAAAGTGGTGTGCCAAAGAGAGCCGAAAAGCAGGCACTCATTCCACACATCACGACTATATTTCGGTCAAGTTGATTGAGCTTAAAAATACGTGCAAATAAATTTCCAAGGCTTCCACCAATCTGAAGAGCCGCACCTTCTCGTCCCGCCGACCCACTGCCCAAATGGGTGAGCACAGAAGAGACAAAAATGAGCGGTGCCATCTTCGATGTAATCTCTTCTCCCGTAGAAATAGAGCTCAAAACTAAATTTGTTCCTCTCGGTGCATCCGCCCCAGCAAAATGATATAAAAATACAATAATTAAACCACAGATGGGCAGTAAAAACAGTGCATAGCTGTGCCCCATCCAAAAAGTAGTGGCAAACTCAATGGCACATGCAAAAATTGCACCCACTGACCCCACTGAAGTTCCAATCAAAATTGAAATTATGGACCACTTTATAAAGTAGTGCACATTTCGATAGAGCGAAGTCTCCTTAAAATTCTCATCAATTCTTGGATGCTGTGCATCAGTCTGTATAAATGCCAGTGGATTTAACAACTTTCGGACGATATCCCTCATCTTTTAACCTCTTAACAATCATTTTCTTGTGTTCTGTTCCAAACGCCTCTAAGGTAATCTTTAATTCAACAGCTGCATTTCGATTGATGCTGACAAATTGATTGTGCTCTAGGCGAATGACATTGCCCTTTTCCTCCGCCAAAAGTGCAGAAACCTTTGCAAGCTCACCTGGCTTATCTGGAAGAAGTACCGACACTGTAAATACTCGGTCTCTTTGAATCAATCCATGTTGAATCAAAGAAGCCATCGTGATGACATCCATATTTCCACCACTGAGAATCGAAACAATCTTTTTGTCCTTGACCTCTAGATGCTTTAATGCTGCAACTGTCAAAAGACCTGAATTTTCAACAATCATCTTGTGATTTTCAACCATATCAAGAAAGGCCACAATTAACTCATCATCTTCAATGGTGATGATATGGTCAACATTTTTTTGAACATATGGAAAAATGGTCTCTCCTGGCTTTTTCACCGCTGTTCCATCGGCAATGGTATTGGCACTTGGCAAAGTCACAACTTGACCAGCTTCAAGGGAAGCCTTCATACATGCTGCATTGGCAGGTTCAACGCCAATCACCGTAATATTGGGATTGAGCATCTTTGCCAAGGTAGACACCCCTGTAATCAGACCGCCACCACCGACAGGGACAAGAATAATATCAACGGTTGGAAGTTCCTTAATAATCTCCATTGCAATGGTTCCCTGACCTGTTGCCACTTCCAAGTCATTAAATGGATGAACAAAGGTTGCTCCTGTCTCATCAGCAATGCGATATGCTGCTGCACAGGCTTCATCAAAGACATCCCCCTCAAGTACAACCTCTGCACCATATCCCTTTGTTCGATTGATTTTCATCAATGGCGTAGTGGTTGGCATACAAACCGTTGCCTTAATCTTTGCAAGCTTTGATGCATAGGCAACACCCTGTGCATGGTTTCCTGCACTGGCTGTGATAATGCCCTTTTTCTTGTCCTCATCAGGAAGCTGTGAAATCTTATAGTAGGCACCGCGCACCTTATAGGCACCTGTTCGCTGCATATTTTCAGGCTTTAAGTAGACCTTATTTCCCGATTGTTCAGAGAAAAACTCACTAAATACAAGTTTTGTCTCTGCCGTCACCTCCTTTACAATTTCACTTGCCTCTTCAAACTTTTCTAGTGTCAACTTATCCATTTTTTTACCCTTCCTATTCGTCAATTTCTTCTTGTATTTCTTCTTTTACCTCATCATCAGATTCAAACAAGGCATTGACAAATTCCTCTGAATTAAACTTTGTAAGTCATCCAACTTTTCACCCACACCAATGTATTTCACAGGTATGCCAAGCTCAGCCTGAATAGCCACGGCAATTCCTCCCTTTGCTGTTCCATCGAGCTTTGTGAGCACAATTCCTGTAATATCCGCGACATCCTTAAACTGTCTTGCCTGTTCTAAGGCATTTTGTCCTGTCGTGCCGTCTAAGACAACCAAGGTCTCTCGAAATGCCCCCTCGTATTCCTTGTCAATAATGCGATTGATTTTTCTCAACTCCTCCATGAGATTCTTTTTGTTGTGCAATCTTCCCGCTGTATCGACAATTAAGACATCCACATTTCTTGCCTTTGCTGCCTGACAGGCATCATAGACCACTGCTGCTGGATCAGAACCCTCATTTTGTGCAATCATATCCACACCACTTCTCTTGCTCCACTCGGCAAGCTGATCAATGGCCGCTGCACGGAAGGTATCGGCAGCGACAATCAGCACTCGCTTGCCCATCTCTCTCAACTGGGCTGAGAGCTTGCCCACAGAGGTAGTTTTTCCCACCCCATTGACTCCAATCATCAAAACAACTGCCTTTTGATTTTCAAAGGCATAGGCATTTTCGCCAAGATCCATTCTTTCCTTAATTGTCTCAATTAAAATTTGCCTGCAATCTGCAGGATTTTTAATTTTGTCCGCCTTTACACGAGCTCTCAATTCCTCAATAATATCTGTCGATGCACGAATGCCAATGTCGCCCATAATTAGGGTTTCTTCAAGTTCTTCATAAAAATCCTCATCAATGACATCATAGCCCAAGAATACGCTCTCAATACTATTGACTACCTTATTTCTTGTCTTAGCCAAGCCTTCGACAAGTCTGCCAAAAAATCCCTTCTTCTTCTCTTCCATATTTCCCCCTAGGTTAAGCTATCTTCAATTAAATTTACAGAGACCAATGTGGAAACGCCTTTTTCCTGCATAGTAATGCCATATAAGCGGTCGGCTGCGACCATCGTTCCCCTTCGGTGTGTAATCACAATAAATTGCGTGTGATCTGTCAATTTATGTAAATATTTAGCAAAGCGATCGACATTGGAATCATCCAGTGCCGCCTCAATCTCATCGAGCAAGGCAAATGGTGATGGCTTTAAATTCTGAATAGCAAACAGTAATGAAATTGCAGTCAAAGCCTTTTCTCCACCAGAAAGTTGCATCATATTTTGCAATTTTTTCCCCGGTGGCTGAGAAATAATGCGAATTTCTGCCTCCAAGATATCACTTTCCTCATCTAAAATCAGCTTTCCATGTCCACCACCAAATAACTCTTTAAATACAGCATCAAACTCTTTTTGTATCAATCCAAACTTTTCGGCAAATTGCTGTCGCATCCCTAAATCTAAATCTTGAATTACCTTTAAGAGATTTTTTTCTGCCTCCACAATATCATTGTGCTGAATGCTCATCTGCTCATATTGACCAAAGACCGTTTCATATTCATCAATCGCATTGACATTGATATTTCCAAGTAGGCGAATATCCTTGTGCAATTCTTCCATATGCTTTCGTATATGGGTAAGATCACAAAGATTCTCATCCCTAAGTTTTTGTGCTCCCTCCTTGGTCAATTCGTACTCATCCCAAATATGCTTCATTAAACTTGTCTGATCATCTTTGCTCTTTTCTAGTTGACTCGTCAATCGCACAAAATCTTTATCCAGTGCTCTCTCCCGCTCAGCAATCTCTTCGTGCTGAGCAAAGAACTTCTTTTGTTTGCTCTGATATTCTTGCTTTTCCCTTGACTTTTTATCGAGTAGCTCTCTTATCTTTTCTGCCTTAGCCAACAGAGCCTCTCTCTCCACTTGAAGATTTTCTATCTCTTTTTGCCTTGTTGCAATTTTATCTCTCGAGCCCTTTTCGCTCTCATCAAATCCTTCCTTTTCCTCCATCAATTGACGCTTTTCTGTCTCCACTCGCTCTGCATTGACATTGGCAAAGACCATCTGTTGCCCAAGCTTTGAAAGGGAAAGTTCTATTTTCGCCATTTCCTCCCTCGTCTTCTCCTGCTCACTCTTCTTTTCATCGAAGTGATGCAAGAGTTCTTGAACATCTTGATCAATTCCTTGGCTTTGGTCATCAATCCTTTCAATATCTTCTTGAATCAACACCTTTTCATTTTCAAGCTCCTTCGCCCGCTTTAAAAGAAGTCTGTTTTCTTTTTCCATATCCTTTGTCGAATGACTGATTTCCTCTATTTGCTGATCGAATCCCCGAATATCCATATCTAAGGTATTTTTTTCAATGAGCTTTTCCTGAACTTGGCTTCTTATCTGCTCCAATTGCTTTTGAATGGACAAAATCTCTTCCTGACTCTTTTTTAGTCTTTCTTTTTGGAGATTCCATTTCTCCTTCGCCACAAGAAATTGATTTTCTAACTCTTCAATTTCTCTCTTTCTTCCCAAGAGATTGTTAGAATTTTTAAATGCACCGCCACTCATTGCTCCACCTGGGCTAAACTGCTCTCCGTCCAATGTCACAATGCGAAGTTCATAGCGATACTTTCTCTCCATCGCAATGGCTCTGTCAATATTTTCTACCACCCAGATATTTCCAAGCAAAGATTGAATGAGTGGCTGATACTCTGGCCTCGTGCGAACGAGCTCACTGGCCATTCAAGAACGCCCTCTTCTTGTCGCACATTCTCATCTTTTCCGCTCCCCCTTTTTGGGAATGGCTGTCAATGGCAAAAATGTTGCCCTTCCATAGCGATGCTTCTTTAGATATAAAATCAGCTCCTTTGCTGTTTCTTCATCCCTAGTGACTACATTTTGAATGCGACCGCCAAGTGCAGTTTCAATGGCTTGCTCGTATTTCTGTTCGCTCTCTATCAAATCTGCCACAACACCACACACGCCTTCAGATTTTTTCTCCATGACACGGCGAATGGCATTGCCATAGCCCTCATAGTGTTCAGCAATATTTTGCAAAGTTTCAAGTTTTGCACGGCAATGTTGCACTTGTTCTTGAAGCGTTGAAAATTCTCTTTCTTCCTCAACCTTTTTTTCTTCTCTCTCCTGCAAAGAATGCAAAAGGGTCTGCTTTTTTTCTTCCAATTGGTCAAGCTTTTCCCTCAAAGAAGAAAACAGTGCCACTTTTTGTTCTCGCTTCATTCCGATGGCACTTTCTTTTGACTTTACCTTTAGTAATTTTTGCAATACCTCACTACTTCGCAATCGAACTTGTTCCAAAAAAGAATCCATTTTTTGCTCTTCAGCAATTAACTTTGCACGCTTTTCTTTGTAATTGAGATGGCTCTGCTTTTGGGCCTCCACAGCCTCTTGTATCTTTGCAATTTGTCCATCTATTTTTTCCAATGCAAGCAATACCTTCTTCTTCCTCTGTTCAAGCTCTCTTTGCTCGCCTTCAATGTTCTCCTTTTCGGATTGAAACTTTGTAAATCCTTCCTGCTTTGGGAAATCTCTGCATCAATGGTGCAAACTCTTGTGTGGATATGTTCGATGTTTTTCTCTTCGCTCTTTACCTGCTCTCTCAATACATCGATTTGACCAAATAACTCTTTTTCTCTGACATTGGAAAGTGCAACTTTCTCCCTGTTCGAAGTCAACAAAATATCGATATTGGAAATTTCCCTCTCCATCCGCTCATAGGAAGCCTTTAATTGCACAAGCCTTGACTTTGTCTCATTGACATCGCCCTCTATGATTTGCTTTTTTTCTTCTAAGCTCTGTATGCGTGTCGAAATTGCATCCATCTCACAAAGAAAATAGTTGACATCATAGTGCTTAAGTTCATCCCTCAATCGAAGATATTCCTTTGCCTTTGCCGATTGCTCTCTCAAAGGGCCAACCTGCTTTTCTAATACGGACAAAATATCTTTGATACGCACAAGGTTTGCCCTCTCACTCTCCAATTTCTTGCTCGCCAAGGTCTTTCTTCGCTTGTACTTGGTAATTCCTGCCGCCTCATCAAAGAGCTCTCGTCTTTCCTCTGGTCTTCCATTTAAAATCTTATCTACTTGCCCCTGACCAATAATAGAGTAGCCATCTTTTCCAATTCCTGTGTCATAAAAAATTTCTTGAACATCCTTTAGCCTACAAGCTGAACCATTGATTTGATACTCACTCTCACCCGAACGATAAAGCCGTCTTGAAACCTTTACTTCGTCAAAGTCAATACTCAGTGCTCGGTCCGCATTGTCGAGTGTTATCGCAACATAGGCAAATCCCTGTGGTTTTTTTAATTCTGTCCCCGCAAAGATAACATCTTGCATATTCCCGCCACGAAGCTGCTTGGCACTTTGCTCTCCAAGTACCCAACGCACAGCATCGGAAACATTGCTTTTTCCCGAACCATTTGGTCCAACAATGCCTGTAATTCCGTTGTGAAATTCAAACAGGATTTTATTGGCAAAAGACTTAAATCCCTGCACTTCAATCTTTTTTAGATACATTTACCTTCCCCAATATCTTCAATGTCTCATAAGCTGCAAGTTGCTCTGCATTTTTCTTGCTTGTGCCACTAGCCCTTGCATATTCCTTCTCATCGACAAAGACAGCCACTGTAAATGTCTTTTGATGATCTGGTCCATGCTCAGAAATGAGGACATACTCCACGCTCTGTCCCTCCTTTTGCACCTCTTCTTGCAAGATCGTCTTGCTATCATAAAAGAATTGTTTGCCCTCAATATCGCTTAGGATAAATCGGTCAATCACCTCTTTGCACTAGCAAAACCACCATCTAAATAAATGCCACCAATCAGGGCCTCAAACGCATCAGAGACAATACTCGCACGACTTCTTCCTCCCGTGGCTTCCTCTCCCTTTCCCAGTAAGAGATACTCTCCGAGGTGAAATTGCTCTGCACAATAGGCAAGTGCTGGCTCACACACAAAACTTGCCCGAATTTTTGTCAAATCTCCCTCTGGTTTATCTGCATAGAGTTTAAAAAAGAACTCACTGCTGACAAGTTCAAGCACAGCATCGCCCAAAAATTCCAATCGTTCATTTGATCCAGCTCTTCCCAATCGCTTTTCATTTGCATAGGAACTATGGGATAGTGCATGTTCTAAGAGTGTCACATCATGGAAGTGATAGCCAATGGCTCCTTGTAACTCCATCAACTTTTTCTTCACTATTTTCCTCACTTTCTAAAATGGGAAGCCACATATCGGCGGATATGTGACCTCCCTACATCTGGTCAAATTAGTTTGTTGCATTCTTAATTTGCTCGACCGCATCGGCCACAGAAGTAATGTTTTCTGCAACTTCCTGCGGAATTTCAATATCAAATTCCTCTTCGATCCCCATAACAATCTGGAAAATATCTAGGGAATCAGCACCGAGGTCGTCGACAAATGTAGAGTCCATTGTAATCTCATTCTCATCGACATTTAAAACCTCTGCCACAATTTTCTTTAACTTCTCAAATTCCACTTTTTTATCCCCTTATTTCCTTTCCTCTGCAGTCTCTACTAGGCTGTCTTTTATACATTCATTAATTCTTTCTTCCTTAAACTTGACACATTGTAAAACTGAATTGCACACTTCCAATGCCTTGGAATTTCCATGTGTCTTGACAACCAATCCTTTTAATCCAAGTAATGGTGCTCCACCATATTGACTGGCATCAAAGGACTTTAATGTCTCCTTCAAAGAAGATTTGATGAGCAATGCACCAATTTTTGTCTGTAAGTTTTTTAGGAGTGCCCCCTTAATTTTTTTGAGCAATGTATCCCCAAGCCCCTCATATAATTTTAAAATGACATTTCCTGTAAAGGCCTCACAGACAATGACATCTGCACCTCCCTTTGGAATTTCTCTCGCTTCAATACTTCCAATAAAATTGATGTCCTTTAGCTCTTTGAGCAGTGGAAATGTCTCCTTGACCAATGCATTGCCCTTTTCCTCCTCTGCACCAATGTTGACAATGGCCACACGAGGATTTTTAATTCCGACAACCTTTTCCATATAGATAGATCCCATTCGAGCAAATTGCACAAGATGACTTGGCTTGGCATCTACATTTGCTCCACAATCAATGAGGAGAGAAACACCTGTGGCTGTTGGGATTACGGGTGCCAATGGGGGTCTTTCTACTCCTTTAATTCTCCCCACAATCACTTGTCCGCCGACCAAGATTGCACCTGAACTTCCCGCAGAAACAAAGGCATCCGCTTCCCCATTTCGAACAAGCTGCATACCGACCACAATAGAGGAGTCCTTCTTACTTCGAATTGCGGCCACTGGGGGCTCTCCCGTCTCAATCACCTCTGTGGCTGGCACAATCTCTACTCTCTCCTTTGGATAATCCTTCCCCTCCAGATAATGTGCAATTGTCTCCTCTACGCCAACCATCTTTACTCGTATGTTCGGGTTCTTCTGTAAGGCATCAAGACCACCCTGAATAATTTCGTCTGGTGCATGATCTCCGCCCATTGCATCTAATGCTACTGTTACCATGTCTCACCTCTATATTCTATATTGTCGCGACAAATTCATAATATACGATAATGAAGCAAATATCAATAAGTATTCAGAAAAAAATGCCGACCACCAATTGCATAGTCTAACAATTGGGGTCGGCACATTTTTACGCTTAATCAATCCACTATTCAACTGTAACGATCTCGCGCTTGTTGTATGTTCCACAGTTCTTGCAGACTCTGTGAGGAAGCATAAGCTCTCCACACTTTGGACATTTTGCAAGACTAGCAACAGACATCTTCCAGTTTGCTCTTCTTTTATCTCTTCTTCCACGAGAAGTCTTATTCTTTGGACAAATTGACATGAAAACACCTCCTTGCGTCCTGATTACGACTTTTATATTATACAGACGACACCGGTGTTTGTCAATCACTATTTCTCTGTAAGTCGTCTTGTCTCTCTTGCAATGGCAAGCTCCTCATTGGTAGGGAATAGAACAACCTTTGCTGTAGAATCATCTGTTGAAATAATTCTTGCCTCTCCACGAATGTGATTCCTCTCTGGATCAATCTTGATACCCATATATCCAAAGGCATCACCGATCTCTTGGCGAACACGCATATCATTCTCTCCCAATGCCACCTGTAAAGGCAATGGCATCCACACCGCCCAGTGCTGCGATATACGCTCCAATATACTTAATCAAGCGATAGCCAAAGGCCTCCATTGCTAATTTTGCGTCTGGATTGCCATCGGCCGCTGCACTCTCGACATCTCTAAAGTCAGAAGATTGATATCCGCCCATTGCAAGAATTCCTGACTTCTTGTTTAAGATATCCAAAACTTCATTTGGATTTTTTCCCTCTTTGTTGTACAAATTGTACAAATGCAGGATCAATATCTCCCGAACGAGTTCCCATAATCAATCCTTCAAGTGGTGTAAGACCCATAGAAGAATCGATGCACTTTCCACCAATAGACGCAGAAACTGATGAACCATTTCCAAGATGGCAAACAATCACTTTGGCCTTTTGAGGGTCAAGATTGGCAAATTGAATAACCTCACCTGATACATACATATGGCTTGTTCCATGGAAACCATAGCGACGAATTGAATATTTATCGTAGTACTCCTTAGAAATTGCATAGCGATAAGCCTTCTCTGGCATACTCATACCAAAAGAAGTATCAAATACAGCTACATTTGGAATACCTGGCATTGACTTTTCTACGGCCTCAATACCCATAAGGTTTGCTGGATTATGTAAAGGACCAAGGTCAAAGTACTCTCTAATTTTTGCCTTTACATCCTCATCAATAATAATGGACTCACTGTACTTTGTTCCACCATGTAATACTCGATGTCCCACAGCAAAGATTTCACTCTTATCTGTAATGACTCCATGCTCTTGATCTGTCAACACAGAAAGTACAAGGTTAATAGCTACTGTGTGATCAGGCATTGGCTCTTCCACCACATACTTTTCTCTTCCTGGAACTTGATGTGTCAATTTTGATCCCTCAATATGGATTCTCTCACAAAGTCCTTTTGCAAGAACTTCTTCTGTCTCCATACTAATCAATTGATATTTCAGTGAAGAACTTCCACAATTAATAACTAAATCTTCATGTTGATAATCTCCTTAATTATTGATTATTCGTCTGCTTGTGCTTGTACAACTGTGATGGCTACAACACCAACGATGTCCTCCCAAGAACAACCTCTAGAAAGGTCATTGACTGGCTTTGCAATACCCTGACACATTGGGCCATAAGCATCTGCCTTGCCAAGTCTTTGAACCAACTTATATCCAATATTTCCTGCATCAAGATCAGGAAATACCAATACATTGGCCTGTCCCGCAACCTTTGAACCCGGTGCCTTGCTTGCTGCAATTTCTGGAACAATTGCGGCATCCAACTGCAACTCACCATCGAGCAAAAGTTCTGGTGCCTGTTCCTGTGCAAGTTTTGTTGCCTCAACCACCTTGGTGACATCTGCATGCTTTGCACTTCCCTTTGAAGAATGACTGAGCATAGCAACTTTTGGCTCCTTGCCAACTAAAAGCTTAAAGCTGTCTGCAGATGAAAGAGCAATTGCGGCAAGTTTCTCTGGATCTGGGTTTTGCTCAAGACCACAGTCCGCAAATACAAATGTGCCCTTCTCACCAAACTCACAATCTGGCACTTCCACCAAGAAGAAAGCTGATACCAACTTTGTGCCTGGCTTTGTTTTAATAATCTGTAAACATGGGCGAAGTGTGTTGGCTGATGAGTGACAAGCACCACTGACCATACCATCGGCATCACCATTTTTAATCATCAAGCAACCATAGTATGCATAGTCTGTAAGCATCGTTTCTTGCCTCTTCGTGAGTCAAGCCCTTAGCCTTGCGAAGCTCTACAAATAGATCCTCATACTCCTGTGTCTTTTCATAGGTGTGTGGATTAATGATTGTGGCCTTTGAGATATCACAACCAGCAGAATTCTTTTCAATCTCCTCAGGGGTACCAATAATAATGATATTGGCAATTCCCTCCTTTAACACGGCCTCTGCTGCCTTAAATGTTCTTGGATCCATAGACTCTGGCAAGATAATTGTCTTATTTGCTTTTTTTGCCCTAGCCTTAATTTGTTCCATTACTCCCATTGTATTACCCCTTTCATATCATCGCATAAAGCGTATTGAAATACACTTTTATAATTATAGTATAGTGATTGCGGATAATTCAAGCAAAATTTTGTTTTTTTGACTATACAACTTTTGTTTTATCTGCTAAAGTTATGGAAAAAATAACTGGAGGATACTATGGAAAATCAAAAAAAGGTGATTGGTATTATTGCCGAATACAATCCCTTTCACAATGGTCATGCCTACCAAATTCAAAGAGCAAAAGAAATGGCCGACGCAGACTTTGTTGTTGTACTGATGAGTGGTCATTTTACTCAGCGCGGAGAACCTGCCATTTTTAACAGCCACACCCGCACAAAAATGGCTCTACTCGGTGGTGCTGATGCTGTGTTTGAAATGCCCGCTCCCTTTTCCTGTGCCAGTGCTGAAGATTTTGCCAGCTATGGCATCAATCTCTTTGGAAGTCTTGGCATTCCCTATATTAGCTTTGGCACAGAGGGAGCAAGTGCTAAGGAATTACTTTACCTTGCCTCATTGCTAAAAAATGAAAGTCCCACCTATCAACTTCACCTAAAGGAATTGCTACTTCTTGGCAGCAGTTTTCCCCAAGCAAGAGAAGGGGCTCTCCTTGCACAGATGAAAGAAGATGGTCTTTCAAGCGATGAACGATTTCACTACAAAGAAATTCTCCAAAGCCCCAACAACATCCTTGGCATTGAGTACATGAAAGCCAAATTAAATTATCGCTCCCCCATCCTTCCCATTGCCATTCCTCGCATGGGCAGTAGCTACCACGATACTTCCCTGCCAAAATTTCAAGACTTTGCTTCAGCCTCAGCCATAAGAAATTCTATTTTTCAGCATCACAATGATTACGCTCCCTTTGTTCCTCATAGTGTTCTTTCTCTGCTCAAAGAAGCAAAGCCGCTTCCTCGAGATATTCTCTGTGACCCGATATTTTATCGCATTCTCATGCTACAATATGATGATACTCCCCTAAGTCATTTTTTTGATGTCAGCCATGAGTTATCAAGGCGAATCATCAACTATATTCGCCAAGGTAGTAATTATGAAGAATTTATCACCAATATAAAGCCAAAACAATACACCTTTTCTCGGGTTAGCCGTGCACTGCTCCATATCTTTTTGGGAATCACAAAAAAAGATATGCTCGAATACAAGGAGGGAAAGCTAGCCCCCTATGCAAGACTAATCGGCTTTAAAAAGGAATCTTCTGATCTACTCACTCAACTAAAGAAAAATTCCTCCATCCCCATCATCAGCAAACTCGCCGATGCCAATCATATCCTCTCAACATCTCCCACTGCCCTCAAACTTCTCTTCTGTGAAGTTCACGCCGCTCATCTATACCGTGCCCTCTACTATTCTTGCTATAGCGAAGAACTCCCCAATATCTACCAGCAACCACTGGTCATCATTTAATGCAAAAAGAGCAGGCCTAAAGCCTGCTCTCTTTTAAAAGAATTAGTCTTCTTTTCTCTTCTTTGCTACTACTGCTGCACCTGTTGCACCAATAGCAAATAAACCAAGATACAATGCTGGGTTAAACTGATCTGCTGTCTTTGGCACTTTGCCCTTTCTGACATCAGATGTACCTGCTACGCCGCCCTTTGTTGACTTTGACTTAGCACCACTTACACCATTGACACCAGACTTTGTTCTTGCACCATTTGCACCATTGACACCAGCATTTCCCTTAACACCATTTGCTCCATTGAATCCATGATTTGCTGGAGCACCATCTACTGTAGCCTTATCATCAGTTGTGTAACCTGGAGTTACATCATTTGATGTCGTGTTATCTGTAGTTGTGTTATTTGTTGTATTCTGGCTTGTTCCATTTGTGTCCACTCTTCTACCTGGAGTTGAAGAGCCTGAACCGCCACCTGATGACTTCGTTCCGCCACCTGTGCTTCTGCGTCTTAAATCTGAAGGTGTTGCTGTTTTTGTATCTGTATTGGTATTTGTATTGGTATTTGTATTGGTATTTGTATTTGCATTGCTATTACCTACAGGAACATTGTAGTAGTAAGTTGCAATCAAGTTGCCATTTGCATCCTTCTCTGTAACCGTAATTCTTGCAGAAGTAAATCCTGCTGGAATTACATAGTTATAAGTTGTTGCTGGCTTTCCATCGACAACACTGTTGGTTGTAGATGCTGGTCTACCAAACTTTGCATCCAAAATCTGCTTTGCCTGTGCACCTGTTTTGCCATTGACCGCAGCAAGTAATTGATTCAACTGTTCCTGTGCCTGAGCATTGTTGTTTGCTTGGTTCACTGGTGTTGTGCCATTGTTGTTTGGATTTGGACGAACATTCTGGTTCTGGTTTGTTGTGGTGTTGCCACCATTTGCAGCATTGCTATTTGATGCTGCAGACGCTCCAGATGTTGTAGCAAATGTATCAACTGGATTGCTGTTGACAAGTGCTACGACACCAAAGGCCATCATGGAAGTTACTGCACCAGTAGCAATAGCTATACGTGTCTTATTTAAATTCTTTCTCATTGTAAAACACTCCTTCTTCTTATTTTAACCTCAAAACAATTGTAGTTATACCATTATTTACAACGGGTTGCAAGGTTTTTCATATTTTGTAATGTTTTCGTAAAATATAGAAAAAAATTTAATAAAAGAAGTCAATGCAACTGCGATTTTCCATAAATGGGCGAATAAACTTTTCTCCTGCCTCCACATGAAGTGGATGGGTGGCATAGGCCTTTAGTGCCTCTTCATCTTTGACTTCTGCAATGACCGCAACATCCATGTTACTACTTGGTAAGATCTCGGTAACAAAAGTAATCTTTTGAATTGCTGGCACCTTTCCATATAGACCTTCAATAGCTTCCTTGGCTTCTCTTTTTACTTTTTCAACATCCTTGACTTCCTTTTTTATATTCCACATCACAATATGCTTTAACATCTTCTCCATCTCCTATTGGTTTTTCTTAAACACCTCAAATACCTGATCATAATTTCCTGTATATTGAGTGTAAATTTGACTTTCCTTCTCGATCGGCTGAAATAGGTACTGGGCATCTTGCTTGGTATCAAAGGAGGTCAAATCGACAAACATCCATTTCCCTGAATATTGATCTCATTCCATGTATGATTCGTTGTCACGCTGCCTGTCTTAAATTGCCCAGCCACGACATTGGTCTGCAATCCACAATAGCGTCCCAAAATATAAAACAACGCCGCATAGGACTGACAAGTTCCCTTCCCTGTAGTTAACATTGGCGCTGCCCCATAATTGCTGTGCGTATAGTCATAGGACGAATGCGTGCAAATATAGTCTGCAATATACTTTGCCTTTGAAAACGCATCCATATTTGCTGTCTCGGTCTTTATTTTCTTTGCGACATTGTAGAGCGTATGGATGTATTGCTCATTTTGAGCAATATTTTCTTCTGTATTGGCATTGGCCAGTGCCACAAACACCTTGTCCCCACGCTTTGCAAAAGCATAGGGATAGGTCGAGGCTACAGCATTGCTACTCATCAATAACTTCGCATCCGGTGCATACTCACCAACTTTTGTAAACCACTCGCCAGGATTAGCCTTTGTCACACTCGCCACCATCGAATCAATGCCCAATTGCCGAATTGTGGTATCATTTTCATTTGCATAGAGATCAGTGGCAATGGCTCTGACGGTATTTTGATCTGCCATGGCCGAAAAGGATGTCCCCCATACAATTGCCGCAGTAATTGCTACAATCTGCCCTATTCTCATATTATTCACTCCTTCAATCAATCACTCTTTATCTAAGAAAAAAGACCACACGACTGCAGTCGGTGGTCCTCTCTCAAACTATTACTGTGCCATCTGCTTTGCAACTTCTGCTGCAAAATCTTCAGTCTTCTTCTCGATACCCTCACCTGTCTCAAAACGAACAAATGACTTAATCGTAATCTTTGCATTGTTTGCCTTTGCAACTTCCTCAACATACTTTGCAACAGATTGCTTTCCATCTGTAGCCTTTACATATGCCTGGTCAAGAAGACAGATTTCCTTTAACTCCTTGTTGATACGTCCCTTAATCATACCTTCAATTACATTTGCAGGCTTTTGAGACTCCTTAGGATCATTGGCAATCTGTGCACGAAGGATTTCCTCCTCCTTAGCAATGTAGTCAGCATCTACTTCCTTATCTGATGTGTAGAGTGGCTTAAGTGCGGCAATCTGCATTGCGATATTTCTACCCATCTCCAAAATCGCATCGTTGACAACATCTGTTTCGATATCAACTAAAACACCAATCTTTCCGCCAGCATGGATATAAGATACAACAACACCATTGTCCTCATGCACCTGCTGGAAACGACGGATATGCATATTCTCACCGATGATGGAAATCATGCTAGAAAGCTTCTCATTGACAGTTAAAGAGTTATCTAGTGCCCACTGCTCTGCAAGGAATGCATCGATATCTGCTGCCTTTGTTGTCAAGGCCTGCTCTGCAACCTCATTTACATAGCTTTGGAACTTCTCATTCTTTGCCACGAAATCAGTCTCTGCATTCACCTCAACAGCAACTGCACTTTTTCCATCTGCACTAACAACGGTTGCAACAATACCCTCTGCTGCAATACGTCCTGCCTTCTTTTGTGCACCAGCAAGTCCCTTCTCACGAAGGAAATCGACTGCCTTGTCCATATCTCCCTCTGTAGCTGCAAGAGCCTTCTTGCAGTCCATCATACCTGCACCTGTCATTTCTCTAAGTTCTTTCACCATTGCTGCTGTAACTGCTGCCATTTTTGTCCTCCTCAATCTCAATTATGATAAATACAGCCCTGTAATACTACAGGGCTATTGTGCTTATAATAAATTATGCCTCTGTTGTCTCTGCATCAGCTGCTGCACTCTCAGCCTCTTCTGCTGAAACTGCCTCGCCCTGCTTTGCCTCGATAACTGCATCGGCCATTCTTGACACGATCAACTTCACTGCGCGGATAGCATCATCATTGCCAGGAATGCAATAGTCAAGCTCCTCTGGGTCGCAGTTTGTATCACAGATACCGATCAACTCGATGCCAAGATTGTGTGCCTCTTGGATACAAATTCTTTCCTTCTTAGGGTCAACAATAAAGATTACATCTGGAAGCTTCTTCATGTTCTTGATACCACCGAGGTTCTTCTCTAACTTATCCCACTCCTTCTTGATCTCAATGACTTCCTTCTTAGGAAGAACATCAAATGTTCCATCCTGGCTCATCTCTTCAATTTTTTGAAGTCTCTTAATTCTTGACTGAATGGTCTTAAAGTTTGTCAACATACCACCGAGCCATCTCTCATTGACATAGAACATTCCACAGCGCTCAGCCTCTTCCTTAATTGTATCCTGTGCCTGCTTCTTTGTACCTACAAAGAGGATTGTGCCGCCCTCAGCAGCTACATCAGCAATTGCCTTGTATGCTGCATCGACCATACCAACACTCTTTTGAAGATCGATAATGTGGATACCATTTCTTTCTGTGTAGATGTATGGAGCCATCTTAGGGTTCCATCTTCTTGTCTGATGTCCAAAATGAACACCTGCCTCGAGTAACTGCTTCATTGAAATTACGCTCATTGTTTTTCTCCTTTGGTTTTTCTCTTCCGTCTATGCGCTGCACGGAGTACCCTTTGGGCACCGCTCCTACCCTTGCACAGACGTGCTTTCTAAATAGCTATTCGATGATATCATATTTCCTTCTAAAAATCAAGAAAAATCCTAATGATTATCGTATTGCTGTGCACTCTTTACTTTTTTTAGCTCATCAAAGACAACATCATTGAGCACCTTAATATAGGTTCCCTTCATTCCCGAAGATCTACTCTCAATCACCCCTGCACTCTCAAATTTTCTCAATGCATTGACAATAACACTTCTTGTGATGCCCACACGGTCAGCAATCTTACTGGCCACTAAAATGCCCTCATTGCCTTCTAATTCATCAAAAATATGTGTAATGGCAGATAACTCCGAAACTAAGTGTGGAGATGGCCGATTTTACAATCTGTACTTTTCGATTTTCCTCTGCATTCTCCTCATTGACACTGCGCATCATCTCTAGCCCCACTACAGTTGTGCCATACTCGCTCAATATAATATCATCAATATCAAATGGATCGCCACACTTATAGATAAATAATGTGCCCAATCTTTCCCCACCAATGTCAATTGGCGTAATAATCGCTTGATACTTCTGACAATTTTCTCGATCAAAACCCAAGGTGACTAGATTTACATTTTCCTTTGTCGACAATATCGAGAGCAAGCGCTCATTGAGTGCTCTGTCCACAAAGCCTCCCACTTGATTGGTCAACATCTCTTGAATATCCTCTGTATCAGGATTGTCACCAATACCTAAGACCTTTCCCTTTTTGCTAATCACAAGAATATTTGACTTTAAGATGCCACTCAATACGACACAAAAGTCATTGAATACTACTTTATGCGAATGATTATTATGCAAAAGCTGATTAATCTTTCTCGTCTTATCCAATAGTTCTACACTCATCCCAAAAGCCTCCTTATCGAAATACTCCAGCACTTTAGATAAGTAAATATTAGCACAATTCTAATAAATACGCAATAATTGTGTGTTATTTTTCTTCTTTCGGAATTGTTTCCATATAGCCACATTCTTGATCGGAACAAAGGTATTTATTGCCCTTAATCACCATATATTTTCCGCATTCTGGGCACTTCTTATTTGTCGGACGATTCCAAGACATAAACTCACAAGTTGGGTTGTTTTCACAGCCATAGTAAATTCTTCCCTTTTTCGTCTTTTTTATGCAGACTTCTCCCCCGCACTCCGGGCAGGTCACACCAATTTTTTCTAAATATGGCTTTGTATTTTTGCACTCCGGAAATCCTGGACAAGCTAAAAACTTTCCATGTGGTCCATATTTAATGACCATATTTCTTCCACAATTTTCACAAATTACATCTGTCTCTTCATCTCGAATCGTCACCGACTCCAGTTCCTTTTCTGCCACCTTTACGGATTCCTCAAGGTCAGGATAAAAGTTTTCAATCACTCGCTTCCAAGGCATCTTTCCCTCTCCAATAGAGTCAAGGAGCATTTCCAAATTCGCTGTAAAATCCTTGTCAACAATGGTGGCAAAATGACTCTCCATCATCGAATTGACCACTTGACCAATCTCTGTCACATAGAGATTTTTTTGTTCCTTGACAATATAGCGCCTAGCCAAAATGGTCGTAATGGTCGGTGCATAGGTCGAAGGACGTCCAATTCCTTGTTCCTCAAGAGCCTTGACTAAACTGGCCTCGGTATAATGTGCTGGTGGTTGAGTAAAATGTTGCGTCTCAATCAAATCCTTTTTGGTGAGAATATCCCCCTTTTTTAACTTGGAAATAACCGTATCGGATCCCTCTTTTTCTTCATCCGAGCTATACACGCCCATAAAACCATCAAAACTGACACTGGAACCTGACATTGTAAAAAAGTACTCCCCCGCCCTTACTTTGACAGAAGTTGTCTTATAGATCGCTGGCTTCATTCGGCTGGCTGTAAAGCGCTTCCAAATCAATTGATACAGCCGAAAATGTTCTCTCGAAAGGCTGTCCTTTACTTTGACTGGTGTGAGTGTGATATCGGTTGGTCGAATTGCCTCATGGGCATCTTGAATCTTTGTCTTCTCCTCCTTCTTTTTCGGAGCATCCATAACATATTCTGCACCATAGGTTTCTGTGACAAATTTTCTTGCACTTTCATCAGCCTCTTCAGCTACTCTTGTCGAATCTGTACGCAAGTAGGTAATGAGAGCAATCGTTCCCTTTCCCTCAATCTCTACACCCTCATAAAGTTGCTGTGCGATGCGCATTGTCTTTTGCGTTGAAAAATTTAATGTCTTACTGGCCTCCTGTTGCAAAGTTGAAGTCGTAAATGGCAATGGAGACTTCTTTATTCTTTGTCCCTCATTGACCTCATCCACAACATAGTCCACATTTTCTAATGCAGCTAAAATAGCATCACACTCTTTTCTACTGGCAATCTCCATCTTACTTTTTTTGCCATAGAATTTAGCATCCAAAATTTTTTTGCTGACATTTGAAGTAAACTTTCCCTCAATCGTCCAATATTCCTTGGGAATAAAGGCATCAATTTCTGCCTCTCGATCACAAATCATTCGAAGAGCCACAGATTGTACTCGTCCTGCTGAAAGTCCACGCTTTACTTTTTGCCACAACAAAGGGCTAATCATATAGCCCACCATTCGATCGAGTACACGCCTTGCCTGCTGTGCATCTACAAGATTCATATCCAATGCCCTTGGATGTTTGATGGCCTCTTTAATCGCATTTTTTGTGATTTCATTAAAACTAATGCGATAGATTTTTTTGCCGCTCTCGTCTAGTTTCAGTGCCTTTGACAAATGCCAACTAATCGCCTCGCCCTCTCGGTCAGGGTCAGTAGCTAGATAAATCTTATCTGCTTTTTTTGCCGCCTTTCGCAAGTTGGCCAAAATCTCTCCCTTTCCACGAATCGTAATATACTTTGGTTCAAAGTCATTTTCAATGTCAATCCCCATGGAACTCTTTGGCAAATCACGCACATGACCATTTGATGCAACAACTTCATAACCAGAACCTAGATATTTCTTGATTGTTTTCACTTTTGCTGGTGACTCCACAATAACCAGACTGCTCGCCATGTTCTTCTCCTTTAATTATTTTTTGCATAGTAATGGCTCGATACTTGCCGCACAAGTCCCTTTAACTCCAGCTCAAGTAAAATCGCTGTCAACTCCCCAAAATCCATATTCACTTCTGTGGCAATATCTTCCAAAAATTTAGATTGTAAATCGAGGCAACTATACACCCTTTTTTCATTTGTTGCAAGCAAATCTTGTAAATTGCCCTGCACCTGAAGCTTCTTATCCCGCAATATTCCTAAACTCTCCATTATCACCTCTGGACTAGTGGCAATGCTTGCTCCCTGAAAAATCAAGGCATTACAGCCCTTACTCATCGGATCACTCACTCTTCCTGGAAGGGCAAAAACTTCCTTTCCCTGCTCTAGAGCATGCTCTACTGTAATCAAAGATCCCGATCGCTCTCTGGCTTCTATCACCAAAACAATATCCGAAAGCCCCGAAATAATTCGGTTTCGAATGGGAAAATTTTTCCCCAGTGGCGAAGTGCCAAGTGGATACTCGCTAATGATTCCTCCGCCATCTTTTGCCATTTTTTCATAGAGTGTGTAGTTTTCCTTTGGATAGGCAATATTGATTCCACATCCAAGAACGCCAAAACTGAGCCCAAAACGAATGGCCCCCGCATGAGCAGCGGCATCCACACCATGAGCTAAACCACTAATGATTTGTACGCCATTTTCTGCCAACACCTTGGCATACTCTCTAGCCATAGAAATTCCATATTCGCTGGCATCTCGACTACCCACAATGGCCACACTCTTTTTTTCCTCTTTTGGCAACTGCCCTCGCACATATAATCCCATTGGCGGATGATGAATTTGTCGCAATTTATCGGGATAACTTGGCTCAAGTGGTGTCACAAATGCAATCTTTCTCTCTGTCAATTCTTGATAGCGTTCCTCTATCTCAAGCCAATTTTTTTGCTCCAGCAATAGTGCATGAATTTGATCTCTTCGCAAGATTTCAAATTCCAATAGTTCTTTTTCTTCTATATGCAATAAGCGAGACAGGGGCTTAATTTTTTCATAGAGCCTTTGAATAGTTGCTGCCCCAAACCCTGGAATTTCAGAGAGAAAAAATAACATCTTCTGATCGCTAATCTCTTGTATTTGCATTGCTTTCACCTCCCCAATATTTTTCTTCCATCACACGAAAACTCAAGGCCTGTGCCAAATGAGTTCTTAAAATCTGCTCACTATTGGAAAAATCTGCAATCGTCCTTGCCACCTTTTTTACTTTTTGTAAGGAGCGAACACTCATCCCCTTTTGCACATAAATTTCCTGCAAAAATTGTTCATCTTCTGGAAGCAACTGGCAATAGCGAAGTATCATTTGCGCATCCATCTGAGCATTCCATAAAATCGTGCTCTTTGCAAATCTTTTTCTCTGTATCTTCACCACCTGCATAATTTTTTCCCGAATGCTTATACTACTTTCTCCCTTTTCCATTTTTATGCTCTCCCTCGCATTGATTTCCACACAAATATCCATGCGATCGACAATGGGGCGACTAATTCTTCCCCTATATCTCGCAATATCCCCCGGTGTACAATGACAGCGACTCCGATCGGGATAAAATCCACATCGACATGGATTCATCGCTCCACAGAGCATAAAATCTGCTGGAAAAGTATAACTGCCCCCCAACCTTGTAATGCGAATACATTTTTCTTCTAAAGGCTGGCGAAGTCCATCCAATACATTCGGTCGAAATTCTGCAAATTCATCTAAAAATAAGACACCTCCTGATGCCATCGTAATCTCTCCCGGTCTTGGTCTTTGCCCCCCACCACAAAGAGCACTTGCCGATATCGTATGATGTGGTGCTCGAAATGGTCTTGCTTTTACCAGTGCACAATCTTTTGGCAGTAGACCACAAATCGATTGAATTTTTGAAATTTCAAGTCGCTCCTCTTTGGTCATCAAAGGCATAATTTTGGGGATGGCCATGGCCAGCATTGTCTTTCCCCTGCCTGCTGCTCCAATATAGAGAATATTGTGGTGTCCTGCAACGGCAATCATCGTTGCCTGCTTGGCAAACTCCTGCCCCAAAATGTCTGAAAAATCGACCTCCCCATCCACAACTTCTTCCTCTTCCTTTACTTCAGCCAAAAAATCATCTTCTGAAACTTGATCATTGCATATTTGAATTAATTCCTTTAAATTTGACACAGCAATGCAAGAAATTCCCTCCATCACTGCTGCTTCCTTTGCATTTTGCACTGGCAAAAATAAGCGGGTAAACCCATGCTTTTTTGCTGTCTCTGCAATCACAAGTGCCCCGTGTACTGGCAAAATTTCTCCAGAAAGTGATAATTCTCCTACAAATATTGCCTCCTTTGTCTTTGTGGATTTTATTGCTCCATAGGCAAGCAACATCGCCACTGCAATGGTCAAATCAAAACCACTGCCCTCTTTTTTTATATCAGCAGGACTTAAATTAATGACCACTTTTTTTGGCTTTACACAAACCCCCGCATTCTTTATGGCCGAGCGAACACGCTCGGTTGCTTCCCGAACTTGACTTGAAAGATAACCAATGATGGAAATTCCTGGAAGCCCATTGGAAACATCTGTCTCACAACAAACGAGCACACCCTCAACGCCATAAATACCAACGCCATACGCCTTACTGACCATAGCCTCACCACCTATCAAATATCCAATTTTTACTTAACATTGAAATATCTGGCGAAATGCCAAGATTGTACAAGAATTTATATATATCAGACTACTACAAAATCAAAAAAATTGCAAGCAAAAAGGAGGTAGTCAATCCACCTCCTTGTCACTTACTTACTCATAACGCAATGCTTCAATAGGATCTTTTTTTGCTGCCTTCCTTGCAGGAAAAATACCAAAAAACACACCCACTAGTGCGGAAAACCCAACCGCAATCACAATACTTGGAATACTAATGACCACACTCATCTTTAAGATTGCACCTGCAGTGGAAACAACACTGACAGCAAAGAGAACTCCAAGCATTCCACCGACCATAGAAAGCACCGCAGACTCAATTAAAAATTGGGTCAAAATATCCTTTGTGGTTGCCCCCAATGCCTTTCTTGTTCCGATTTCTCTTGTTCTTTCTGTCACCGATACCAGCATAATATTCATAATGCCGATACCACCGACAAGTAAAGAAATGGCTGCAATGGAACCAAGAACAAGAGAAAGTCCACTCAAAACTCCATCGGCCTGTGTCATAGATTCCTGTGCAGATTCAAGCTGAATCTCCCCTTCACTTCTTTTCTTTGTCTTGCTGACATAGGATTTAAAACTTCGATTAAATTCTCCCAATTGCTCACTGGTCATCTTTGGATTCGCAAAAAAGCGAAGAACACTCATTCCTGCATTATGTTCTTCATCAAATAGACTCCATGGCACATACATGGTTCCACTCAAAGTATTGCCCATCAATAATTTCTGAATCGGGCTCATATTTAGGCGATACACTCCCACAATATGAAATTCTGTCATTGTTTGATTAAAATTAACACGAAATGTCCGTCCAACGACATTGTTTGTCCCATAGAGCTCCAAGGCATCTTTTTCTGCAATCACACAAGCTGTGCGTTTCTTTTCCACATCCGAAGTACTGATAAATCTTCCCTCCACCATCTCCATCTGTGGCTGTAAGGAAAGAAAATTGTCAAGCACTCCACTGAGGGAGATGCTCTCCTTCTTTAAATTGGTCTTCAACTCAATATTGGCCGAATCCATGGCATCAATATAGACAAGATCCTTTCCAAATACGCTCTTATACTTTTCAATATCATCTATGGTAAACAAATCAGACTCTCGAAATCCTCCCCGCTGACATGGAGCATTCCCTGTGTCACACCAATTCCTGCATAAATGTCAGAAAACATCTTTCGCACACTGTCTCCCAAGGCCGTCGTAATAATCACGGAGCCAATGCCAATAATAATACCTAACATCGTCAAAAATGCACGCATTTTGTTGGCCAGAATGGCCGCAACCGCCATCTTGAAGTTCTCAACTAACACGATGAATTCCTCCTCCTTCCGTAATTGGTGTCGGATTTTGATTGATTTCATCAGAAATCATCACGCCATCATTAAAGGTGAGAATGCGATGGGCATATTGGGCAATATTGTCCTCATGCGTAACCACAATCACCGTATTGCCCTGGGCATTTAACTGAGCAAAGAGCTCCATAATCTCCACTGATGCCTGAGAATCCAAGTTTCCCGTCGGCTCATCTGCAAGAATAAGGGGCGGACGATTCGAGAGTGCTCTGGCAATAGCCACTCTCTGTCGCTGACCTCCCGAAAGCTCATTTGGCTCGTGATTCATTCGTTCGGAAAGTCCGACCATTGCAAGCAACTCCATCGCTCTTTCCCTTCGCTTTGATGGTTTTACACGAGCATAGGTCATTGGAACCTCTACATTTTTTAAAATGCTCATTCGGCTGATCAAATTAAAGGACTGAAAGACAAATCCAAGTTTTGCATTTCGCACACGGCTGAGTTCATCCTGACTCATCTTGGCCACATTGATGCCGTCAAGATAATAGTCGCCAAGGCTTGGTCGGTCAAGACATCCCAAAATATTGAGCAATGTCGATTTTCCTGAACCCGAATGTCCCATAATGGCCACAAACTCTCCCTGCTGAATGCTCAAAGAAATCTTTTTTAGCCCCAGCACTCGCACTGCACCTGTATCATAGATTTTTACCAAATTCTCTAAACGAATAATTTCTTTCATCAACTACTCCACTTTCTCTTGACTTGATTTTGTCGTATCCCCTGCTGTCGTCGAATCATCCTCTCCCGTTTGCAGTTGAACCTGTTCTCCTTCCGTCAATTTGTGTCATAGGTCTTGACATAGTAAGCCTTATCCTCTCCAGGCATTGGATTTTCCTTTAATTGTGCATTGATATCATCTTCAATTCCTGTTTCCACAGGCACAATATGCACGGTATAGCCATCATTTCCATCTGGTTGTAACATCTGAATCACTGTCTTTCCTGTGCCATCATCGCCAATAGCGGAAATCGGAACAATGTAGGCATCCTGAGCTGAATCAAGGACAATCTTTGCCTTAGCTGTAATCCCAGAAATAAGTGCTGTATTGGCATCGACAATTTTTACCTTGACAGGAATCACTCTCTCTGTACTTGTCTCTGACTTTTTCTCACCTGTCGGGCTGATGGAAGTCACCTCTCCACGCACAGTATTGCCCTCTCCAAGGATATCCGCACTGATGCTCACTGCCTGACCAATCTTTACCTTTCCAATATTGTACTCACTGATATCTAATTCCATTTGCAAATTCTGTAAGTTCTCAATGCTCATCATTATGCCCTTACTTTGTGTTGCATCGACACCATCGGCAAATTGACCAACTTTGGTATTGACTCTGGTAATGGTTCCAGAAATAGGTGCCTTGATAATAACATCATCTAATTTTTTATTGAGCTGATCCAGTTCTGTTTGTGCATTTTGAATGTCAATATCAAAGCTCTGATCAGGGATAACCTTTCCATCCTCTACATCAAATCCATCCACTACACGCTTGGCATCATCCAAGGTCTTTTGTGCGTTGTCAAGCTCAGCCTGAGGAGCTGCCCCCGCGGCAACAAGTTCACTCTGGCGATTGAAATTTTGTTGTGCTGTGTCCACATCAGCCAAGGCCTTTTCATAGGCCTTTTGATCTTCTTTTTGCTTGGCCTCTTTTTGAGCAACTTTTAGTTCATAAGCTCCCTTTGCTGTCTGGATATTCTTTTGAATATCTTCTGGATCAATCTTTGCCAAACTGCTCCAGCTTCTACATGGTCTCCTTCTTTCACTAAAAGTTCTGTCACCTTGCTGTGAAGACCTGAAGTAATATCTACACTGTCACTTCCCTCAATTGGCCCTGTAATCACTAAAGTGTCATCAATATTTCCCTTCTCTAGCATCTGTGCACTGACCATTGGCAATGTTTTTTTCTTTGGCATAAACTTTTTCACTGCAAAGACAGCCAGCACAATGACCACAATACCAATGACCAATTTCCCTACAATACCTCGTTTTTTCTTCATCTTACCACTTGGCTGCTCCATCATCTTTTGGATTTGCTCGTCAACATCTTTTTCCTTTCCTTTCATTATCTCCTCCATTCAAAGTTATCTGCCAACTGGGGCATAGGTTCCCGTCGCATAGTCAATGCGATACCCTGGCATGTCATTGCTCACAATAATATGTTGATTAATGCTTCCATCATCAGATAAAATATCCACCGTCACTTCCCTAGGAACCAATTCATCTCCCTGATAAATCGGTGTGGCAATATAATACAAACTTCCCTTTTTATTCTGGGTCAAATACTTCTTTGCCAGTGATTCTGGATATTGCATTCCCTCGTCACCATCCCCTGTGCCCACATTCTGTGCCCGAGTTCCTGTAATTAAATTATAGCCTTTATCATCTCCACCCAGCGTATGGGCAATGAGATGGGAGCGATTGTAAAATGTTCCACTATAAGATTTTCCATTGGCATATTTTACGCTGACCCTTCCATTGCTCACCCAACCACTTGGCTTGATTTTACTGATGTCAGCTCTGGCATCTTGACCTCGCTTGATATTATTGTAGGTCAAATATCCATGAGCTGCCAGTGTTCGATTGAGGCGATCGTAGCCATCGTATTTAATATCTCCCTTTCTGAGTTTTTTGTCCTGTGAAGATATATTGGCCTTTCCTACAACCTTATAAAACTCTGGATAGCGCACATCTCCTGAAAGCTGTGTTTGATCCGTTTGATGCACCCCTGGCAATACACCACGAAAAAAATAGAGTACAAGAATGACTACAATGGCCAATATCGTCTTTAGCTTATTATTCTTTTTTAAATCTTCCAACACTTTCTCCCTCTAAAAAAAATGGGGATATGCCTAAGACACATCCCCCCAAAAAAACTTTAATCTTCAAATCCATTTGGATTATTCTTTTGCCATCTCCAAGCATCCTGACACATCTTTTCGATATCTCTTTTGGCCACCCAACCAAGTTCCTCCTTTGCCTTTGTGGCATCGGAGTAACACTGTGGTACATCGCCCGCTCTTCTTGGTTTAAACTCCCTGCGAATGGTCAAATGATTGGCCTTTTCAAATGCATTGATGACATCCAAGACAGAATAGCCAACCCCTGTTCCAAGATTGTAAATTCTAACCTTCTTTTCATCTCTTAACATCTTATCCAGTGCCTTGACATGACCATCAGCCAAATCCACAACATGAATATAATCTCTGACACAGGTGCCATCTGGAGTTGGATAATCATTTCCAAATACACCTAGACAATCTAATTTTCCAACAGCCACCTGTGTGATATACGGCAGAAGATTGTTTGGAATGCCTCTTGGATTCTCACCGATTAATCCCGACTCATGGGCCCCTATCGGATTGAAGTAGCGAAGAAGCATCACACTCCACTCTGGATCTGCTGTATGTAAATCTGTTAAAATCTGCTCGAGCATTCCCTTGGTGCGACCATAGGGATTGGTAATCTCTCCCTTCGGACACTCCTCTGTAATTGGCACAAATGCTGGGTCTCCATACACCGTTGCACTAGAAGAAAATACAATATTCTTACATTGATGATTTCTCATCACATCACAAAGAACCAAGGTTCCCGTGATGTTGTTGTGATAGTACTCCAGTGGTTTATACACCGATTCGCCCACCGCTTTTAGTCCAGCAAAGTGAATGACCGCCTCAATCTTTTGCTCGTGAAAGACACGCTCTAAGCCGTCTTTGTCTAAACAATCCACCTCATAAAAGGTAACTTTCTTTCCTGTGATTTGTTCCACTCTCTCCAATGATTTCTTGCTAGAATTGACGAGATTATCCACGACAACAACCTCATAGCCCGAATTCAATAGTTCAATGCAAGTGTGGCTTCCAATAAATCCCGCACCACCAGTCACTAATATTGACATCCTTCTACCTCCAACAGATAAATTTTGTCTATATTATACATCAAACTTCAAGATTGCGTCAATTATTTTTATATTTTTAATGATGGAAAAGGCGAATTCCTGTAAACGCCATTGCAATGCCATATTGATCGCAAGTTGCAATCACTTGGTCATCTCTCACTGAACCTCCTGGCTGAGCAATATACTCCACTCCGCTTCGCCTTGCGCGCTCAATATTATCACCAAATGGGAAGAAGGCATCGGATCCAAGGGATACACCAGTCAATGTCTCTAGCCAAGCTCTCTTCTCTTCCTTAGTAAATTCCTCTGGCTTTCTTGTAAACAAATGCTCCCATCTGCCATCACTTAATAATTCTTCCACGCTGTCCTCTCCAATATAGACATCAATGGCATTATCACGGTCTGCTCTCTTAATTCCTTCCTGAAATGGTAGAGGAAAGCACTTTTTCATTTTGACGAAGATACCAATTATCTGCCTTGTTCCCTGCTAGCCTTGTGCAATGAACTCTCGATTGCTGACCTGCACCAATCCCAATGGCTTGACCGTCCTTGACATAGCAGACAGAGTTTGACTGAGTATACTTTAAAATAATTAAAGAAATCACCAAATCTTCCTTTGCTGACTGTGGAATATTTTTATTCTGTGTCACCACATCTTTTAACAAATCAGCATTGATTAACAGATCATTTCTTCCTTGTTCAAAACTAATGCCAAAGACTTGCTTTCTTTCGATTGGCTCAGGCACATAATGGGGATCAATCGCAATAATATTGTAGTTGCCATTTTTCTTTTGCTTTAGGATGGAAAGTGCCTCCTCTGTATATCCTGGTGCAATCACGCCATCGGAGACCTCTCTCTTAATCAATTTGGCTGTCGACGCATCGCAAATATCACTGAGAGCAATAAAATCTCCAAAGGAAGACATGCGATCTGCTCCCCTTGCCCTCGCATAGGCACAGGCCAACGGACTAAGTTCTTCATCTTCCACCCAATAAATTTTCTTTAATACATCACTTAGCGGTCTGCCCACAGCAGCCCCCGCAGGAGACACATGCTTAAATGAAGTTGCCGCAGGAAGTCCCACTGCCTTTTTAATTCGCTGACTAACTGCCATCCATTAAAGGCGTCAAGGAAATTAATATATCCAGGTCTTCCACTGAGCACTTCAATCGGAAGATCCTTGCCATTTTCCATAAAGATTCTTGATGGCTTTTGATTTGGGTTACAACCGTACTTTAATTGCAATTCTTTCATTTTTTTCTCCTTATTGATTCTTATTCACGATCTTTGTCTGTGCCTGCCCTGTCTTTAGGTCAATAAAGCGCACAAATAGAGAAACCTTATTCTCCTCATTTAAGCTCTCCCACAAGTTCTTTGTAAACTCCTCGATATCCCCTTCAATTTTTACTTTCTTTGGCTCACCACAAAAGCTTGGCAATGGATTGCCATCGCTCATATAGGTATGAATAAAATGTCCCTCTCCTGCTTTTGGTGTCGCATAGGCATAGTGAAAGCGAAGACAAGAACTTGGATCACCATCATCAGACTTTAAAATGGAGAGTGCATAGTGGAATTTCTCATTTTCATGTCGCACAACTCCTGAAATTCTTGGCGTATAATTTGGAGCATCTGGCTCAAACTCTCGACTTCTTAGACTTTGCTCAAAGGTCAATTGGGTGTCCATTCCCTCATAAATGGTATCGGTTTGATCTCCATTGGTCACAATCGTCTTATTCCCAAGCACTCGCACTGGCGCATAGATAATCAAAGAAGGATCCTCAAGTTTGGACGGATCAAAAGCCTGTGTGCGAATACCATCGCCCTCTGTGACAAAAATACGATTTCTGGAATTACTACTTCTTCCCATAATAAAATAAGCAATCACGGCCTTCTCTCCATCACCGCTTTGTCCAATGACAATTCCTCTCCCTGGGTAGGCATTACTTCTTAATTCTTCATACAGTGAAATCTTTTCCATAAACTTTCCTTTCTGCCAAAAAAAATAACCGCCAAAACAAAACAAAACTACCTCTTGATACCTTTGTTCTGCCCAGGCGGTCGACATTTTCTATCTACATACTCCCTGTGGTGCTCCACTTCGCCAGTTATATGCTCTTTGATTATACTAAAAATTTATTCTTTTTACAAGCCTATTCATTTCGAAGTGCAGCCAGTGGACTAAGACGCATCGCACGAATGGATGGGAAAAATCCAGCCAGCATACCCACAATCACTGCAAACACCACCGAAAGTCCTGAAAGCCACAATGGAATAATGGAAATATCCCCATCCATTGACATAATCATCTTTGCTCCTCCCAGATGATTTAAAATGATAGACACACCATAACTAATTCCAATGCCGATTATTCCACCAGCAAAGCCAATCATTGCCGATTCCATCAAAAACATATCCCGAATTTTGTTCATATCACAGCCAAGAACTTTCATAATTCCAATTTCCTTGGTTCTCTCATAGATCGACATCATCATGGTATTGGCAATACCTATGGCGGCAACAAATAAGGAAACACCACCGATACCACCAAGCATCATCTGTATCATTTGTGTCTGCTTTTTTGCTGAACTAATCCACTCGACATTGGAAGTTGCATTGTAGCCAAGATCCTTCATTTTCTTTTGTACACTGGCAACATTTTTCATCTTATCTACATTGACAATCAAGTGCTGATAGGCCCAAAAATTGAGCGGTCTCCCCTTCTTGGTTGTCGGCTGATTGGGAATTGCCTTTCCTCGAAAAACTTTTTTTAACTCTGCCTTTAGCTGATCGATATTGACATACACACCATAACTATAGGTTCCATACACGCCATCTTCTTCACTCTTTAGCTCCCCTGCTTTGGCAATAGGATAGCGCTTTGGTGGCTTGGGCTTTTGTGTAGAATCTCCCCCCGATGTACTTGCACTCCCCCCTGCATCTGCTGCTCCACCAACCGCTCCCGCATCTGTTGAATTTGCTGAATTTGGTGTCTTTGAGGCATAGTAGGCATCTGTGTCATAAATCACAAACATTGGAGCTGAATAGTCAACATCTGGCTTGACTCCCGTGTCAAAAAAACCTTTTCCTGTCTTTGCATCATTAAAACTCTCTAGCACTGCATCGCCATAGATGGCTCTAAGTTCCTTGTCACTAGCCTTTGGAATTTCGCCATCTTTTAACTTCAAATTTTTCATATACTCTTCGTCAGATCCTGTCAAGGTGGCAAACTTATCCACTTTCCCTGCAATAAAATGACACTCGTCTCAATCACGGGAGAAATGCCTTGCACATGCTCCAAACTCTTTAGCTGTTGAATATCCTCATCCTTTAGATATTGCTGTTGATTGGCATTACTTTTCCCATTGCCACCAACATCATCTTTTGGATCAACTTGAATTTGAGTCAATGATCCCTCACCTTCATACATCTTGTCCGTCATTTCCTTCATTCCAATACCAATGGACAACATAATGACCACCGAGGCCGTTCCAATAATTACGCCCAAAATGGTCAATGCTGTTCGCATCTTTCTCCGCACAAGATTGCCAAAGCTCATGGTCAATAAATCAATAAATTTCATTATTCTCCATCTTCTCTTTTCTTTCTCTTCTTATAATAGATAAATCCGCCACTGCCGCCGCCAACAAGAACCACCAACGGAATTAAAATCTTAGGCAAAATAGATCCTTTTTTTGTATTGTCATCGACAACTTCTTCACCACTTGTCTCCTCTGTCGAAGCATTGGCATCGGTCACGGGTAAGTCCATTTCCTTTTCTTCGGTGCTCACTTGACCATTTTCATCCTCATAAGAAATCAAAATCTTTACCTTTTCATCTTCTGTGCTGACATTGGCTCCCTTAATCATCGCATCAACATTGCCACTTTCTCCTGGCTTAATATTTCCGACATAGACTTCATTTTCCTTGATGCTATCCCCTGTAAATTTGGCAGAAACATTATAGAGCACAACCTTTCCTGTGTTATTGATCTGAAAAGTGACATCGCTCTCCTCACCGACTGCAATGCTTGCTGGTGCTGCCTCAATATTTCCAATTCCAAGTCGAGCAACCTGATATACAGGAACATCAATATTTACTGATTCCTCCGCATTCTTAAAGTCTGGAGAATCATATTTTTCTCCAATCTTAATGCCATAGGAACGCTGGTCTACACCTGGCTTTGCTGTCATTTTCACTCGAAGTTGTGTTGTTGCTCCTGCGGCCAAAGAATTGACCACAAAAGAATTTGATCCCGAACTTGTGGTAAATACCGCACTATCACTTACCTTTTCTGACTCCAAGGAAAATAAAATATTGCTGGCATTTAAATTCGTTGTCGCATTCTTCATGTTAATCACTAATTCAAATTCCTGTCCAGCAATCACTTTTTCGGGAATCGTCTGATAACTGTCAACCACAATTCTTGCTTTACTTCTTTCATTGGCATTAAACTCAGGTGCAGCTGTTGTCTCTGGAGCTGTGGTTGTCTCCACCTCCTCCTTATTTTTAATATTGACATAAAACTCTGTTTCTAAGGTCTTTAACTCGCCAAATTCTTTATCTCGATAGCTAATTTGTAGCTTAATTGGATAGGTTCCCGAATAGGTATCTTTCGGATCATAAAGCTGTAATTCATCGGCATCACTTGATTGACATCGATGTGATCAAAGTAATGGTCATAGCTAACTTCATTGATGTCAAACGGAAAGACTTTGCTGTCTTTGTCAAGCACCATATGGGCAGTGACATCATAGGCGGTAGTCTTTCCATTATTTCGCAAATTAATTGCAAAATTCATGACATTTGGATACACACCATAGGGCGTTTCCTGTCCCTCTCCCAACATAAACAGTGCATTTTTATCTGGTGCTGCGGTTGTCGTCTCTTCGGTTGTCTCGGCCTCTGTGGACTTGCTAATCCATACATTGACATATTCTTCCACATCATGGCTATTGCCATCATCTGTGATATAAATTTTTACACCATAGTAGCCTTCGGGGATATCCCTTCTGACTCTGGCCTGTAAGGTAACTGTCTTCTTCTTTCCCTTTTGCAATTTTCCAAGAGAGCGAAGTTTCGTTGTCTCCGAAGTCAACTCAAAAGGAAAGGCATTATTTAAATCATTATTTCCCCCCTCTGTCCCGTCATCTCTACTATTGGTCTGGTCATCATAGGCAATGCCTGCGAAGGCCTTGTCATAGTCTCTTCCTGGCGTAAAGGAAAAGGTCACATTCATTATTTTTCCTGTCTTTCCCTGAGGAATCTTTGACTGTGAAAGATAATTGTTCCCTTCTATGTTGACAAGAGCGGCATAGCTTGGCACGCTCACCACTGAGCTCATTAAAAATATAGCCATGAGGCAAATCTTTATTTTCTTTATTTTCTTTATCATTTTTATCTTTTCTCCAATCTCTACACAATATCTAGCCGAAATTCATTGTTAATTTTTCCATCGACAATGCGAATCTGTCGGTCGGCAAAGCCTGCAATTTCTGGATCGTGCGTGACCATAATCAAGGTCTGATGTTTCTCTTCCACGATCTTTTGCATCAATTCAAGGACTTCTGCTGTTGTCTTTGTATCCAAATTTCCAGTTGGCTCATCGGCAAAAATAATATCTGGTTGCATCGCCAGTGCTCTGGCAATGCCCACTCGTTGCTGTTGTCCTCCACTCATCGCATTTCCCTTGTGATACATATATTTTTCTAGTCCCACCAATCGCAAATACTCCTTTGCAATTTCCGTTCGCTTTGCCTTTGCTACTCCACGAAACATCAATGGCATAGCCACATTTTCTACTGCATTCATCGTCTGCAACAGATTATAACTTTGAAAGATAAATCCAATATGATCCCTTCGAAATCGCACAAGCTGATTTTCATTCAATTTTTCAATATGTTTTCCATTAATAATAATTTCGCCTCTACTTGGTTTTTCAAGACCTGCAAGCATATTGAGCAATGTTGATTTTCCCGATCCCGATGGACCAATAATCGCACAAAATTCGCCCTTATTGATTTCAAAATCCAAACCATCAAGTGCATGTACTTTTTCACTTCCTGCTTGGTAAAATTTATATAAATTTTTTACAATAATAATCGGTTCTCCCACCGAAATTACTGTCTTTTCCTTCTGTTTCATTTCTTGCCTTTCTCTTTGTCTCTACTTTTTTCCATATGCATCCGTAGTATAGCACAATTACTAAAAAAATATATTTCATTTCTCTAAAGATTATTTTGCCAATATTTTACTCTTGTTCTTTAAGTTTTGCATTGATATAATATTGAATAAAAAAAGGAGCAAAATTATGAGACATTTGTTAAACCCTCTAGATCTAAGCGTCAAAGAAATTGATGCTATTTTGGCTGTTGCTCGCCAAATTGAGGTAGATCCAAAAAAATTCGCCCATGTGTGCGATGGAAAGAAACTCGCCACACTCTTTTATGAACCGAGCACCAGAACAAGACTTTCTTTCGAGGCCGCTATGCTCAATCTCGGCGGAAGTGTTCTTGGTTTTCACTCTGCCGATTCTTCCTCAGCTTCTAAGGGGGAAAGTGTTGCCGATACCATCCGTGTCATTTCTTGCTATGCGGATATCGCTGCCATGCGTCATCCAAAAGAAGGTGCCCCACTGGTTGCCAGTCAATACTCTCGCATCCCTGTGATCAATGCTGGCGATGGCGGACATCAGCATCCAACACAAACGCTCACGGATCTGATGACCATTCGCTCCTTATCTGGGCGACTCAATCATCTCACCGTCGGTCTATGCGGTGACCTAAAATTTGGTCGAACTGTACACTCTCTAATCAACGCCCTATCTCGCTATGAAGATATTCGCTTTGTCTTGATTTCTCCACCTGAACTTCGTGTTCCTGAGTATATCCGTGAAGATGTTCTCAGAGCAAAAAATATCGAATTTAAGGAAGTCGGTGACCTCGACAGTGCAATGCCTGAGTTGGATATTTTGTATATGACTCGTGTGCAAAGAGAACGCTTCTTCAATGAAGAGGACTATATCCGACTAAAAGATTCCTATATTTTAGATAAGAAGAAACTAAAACTTGCCAAGAAAAATATGTATATTCTCCATCCACTTCCACGTGTCAATGAAATTAGCGTAGAAGTCGATAATGACCCAAGAGCGGCCTACTTTAAGCAAGCACAATACGGTGTATATGTTCGAATGGCATTAATTATGAATTTATTGGGGGTGACACCATGTTAAATATTAGCGGACTCAATGAGGGAATTGTTCTCGACCACATTCAGGCAGGAAAGAGCCTTGACATCTATTATCACCTCGGGCTTGATCGGCTCGACTGCCAAGTGGCCATTATTAAAAATGCAAGAAGCAGTAAAATGGGCAAAAAAGACATTATTAAGATTGAAGGTGGCAATGTCTTAGAGACCCTTGACCTTGAAATTCTTGGCTATATTGACCACAACATCACCGTCAATATCATCCACGAAAATAAGATTGTCGAAAAGCAAAGGCTGAAATTGCCAAGAAAGATCACCAATGTCATTCAATGTAAAAATCCAAGGTGCATCACTTCGATTGAACAAGAACTTCCCAATGTCTTTTATCTTTCTGACGAAAAGGCAGAGACTTATCGCTGTATATATTGCGATGAAAAGCATGAATAGCTATGGATAAAAAGCCAGAAGATAAACCAAAGGCACCTGCCAGTCCAGCAGGTGCCCCACCAAAGAAGAAAAAGAAAAAACTTGATCGCTTTGCCCCTATTTGTATTGGCATACTCATTGTGCTGATGGGATTGACTTTTTTGCAAAGCCTATTCGGCAATCGACCAAATAAAGTTTCTAGCATCTCGGAAAGTGTGACAACCTACCCATCGACAGAAACAAATCCTGCCGAGACACAGACGCATTCCTATGCCCTTCAGTCCATTGATGAAAATGAACTAAAGACATTGGCAACCTATTTTCGAGAACATTACTATGGTTTTTTTCTCTGCGATTACAATCAGCCCCAGTCCATTGATTGGAGTACCGTCCTTGTCTATGTTGATGCCCCGCAGACAAAAATCCCTGAGGAAATCAAGAAGTCTTACCTAGAAAAAATTCAAAAAAAGGAAGGAGATGTCAAGTTATTTGCCTATAATTCTTATCAAATTGACCAATATGTCAAAGAAACTACAACAACGAATTATGCCGATGCAAAACAACCTCTTCACTGGGACTATGACTCTAACAGTCAAATCTATATTTCTTCCCGCCCTGATGTTTCCCCAAAGGAAATCAAATTTACACGGGGACAAAAATCTGGATTTGATGTCACATTGTATTACAAGCTAAAAGATGCCAATTATCCTTCAACTAAGGTTGAGCATATAATGAAATTAAACTTTCAGGGTACAATTCCAAAATTTATCTCCAATACGCCCTCTACATAAATACCTCTCCCCAAAAAATAGTGGGGAGAGGTATTTTTTATTCTCTATTTTATTTTAATTTGTATAGCCCATCAAAGATTCATCTACACTTTTTGCAACCGCTCTTCCTTCAGCCATTGCCCACACAACTAAGGATTGTCCTCTGCGAACATCTCCCGCAGCAAAAACATTTTTCTTTGATGTCTCAAATGCTCGATTGGACAAGATATTTCCTCTTGCATCTGAATCTGTCTGAAATGCTTCCTTGACATAGTCCTGTGCACCAATAAACCCAGCAGCAATCAATACTAGATCAGCAGGGATTTCCTTTTCGCTTCCCTCAATGACAATCATATTGATTTTCTTTGTCTTTTCATCCATTTTGGGCTCTAAAGACACAGTGATAACAGATTTTACATTGCCATTTTTATCCGCCACAATCTCCTTAATTGTCGTTTGATAAACTCTTGGGTCATGACCAAATTTTGCAATCGCCTCTTCCTGACCGTAGTCTGTATTGAGAACCTTAGGCCACTCTGGCCATGAATTTTTTTCACTTCTCTTTACTGGTGGCTTTGGCATCATCTCAATTTGAACAACACTTGCCGCACCAAGTCGAATGCTTGTTCCAACACAGTCATTTCCTGTATCTCCACCGCCGACAATAACAACTTTCTTGCCCTTGATACTCTCAAAGCTAAAGTCTCGACTTTCCATCACTTTCTCGCTATCATAGTCAAAATCCATTAACTTTTTGCTCACCTCAGACAAAAAATCAACAGCAAAGTAAATCCCCTTGGCATTTCTTCCCTTGACAGCCAAGTCCCTTGGTTTAGATGCACCACAACAGAGAATAATGCGGTCGAATTTTGACTGCAAATCCTCCGCCGTAATATCCACACCGACATTTGTGTTGCAGACAAATTCCACTCCCGCCTCTTCTAAAAGCCTAACTCTTCGGTCAATATTCCTTTTATCCAACTTCATATTTGGAATACCATAGCGCAATAATCCGCCCACTCGGTCATTTCGCTCAAATACTGTCACCAAATGTCCACGGCGATTGAGCATCTGGGCAGCAGCAAGTCCAGCTGGGCCACTTCCGACAATGGCAATTCTTTTTCCTGTGCGTACACTTGGACAAATTTCCTTAACTAGATTATGAGCATACGCATATTCTATAATGGCTCTCTCATTTTCTTTAGTAGACACTGGCTCCCCATTGGCTCCACAAGTGCAGGCCTTTTCACAGAGTGCTGGACAAACCTTACAGGTAAACTCAGCCAGACCATGCGTCTTTTCTAGTCGCTCATATGCCTGTTCCCATCGACCTCTGTAGACAAGGTCATTAAATTCTGGCACCAAATTATGAAGCGGACAACCCGATGTCATTCCTGCAATTATGCCACCATATTGACAAAATGGCACTCCACAAGCCATACATCTTGCTCCCTGTTCCTGCTGTTCCTCCAATGAGAGAGTTGCATGGAATTCATCAAAATTTTTTATTCTCTTGTCCGCAGAGACACTATCTCCCGTCCTGCGCTCATATTCTAAAAATCCTGTAGTCTTTCCCATATTCCCTCTCCTACTTATTTCCTGTCGCAGCATAAAATGCTTCAATTTGTGCATCTTCTCTACTCATTCCCTGTTCTTCATACATCACAGTCAAGCCCATCAACTTCTTATAGTCTTCTGGAATAATCTTTTTAAACTTCATAAGATTTTCCTCAAAATTTGCTAAAATCTGCTCTGCCTTCTTTGAGCCTGTGTAGTGCAAATGTTTTTCCAGAATACTTCTTAATTCCTCTCGGTCAGTCTTATTTTCCACCTTTCCATCAAGACCATTCCCTTATTGAGGTTTCGATACAATTTATTGTCCTCGTCATAGACATAAGCAACACCACCACTCATACCCGCAGCAAAGTTCTTTCCTGTCGTTCCTAAAATTACAGCTCTACCACCTGTCATATACTCGCAGCCATGTTCTCCGACGCCCTCGACGACGGCAATCGCACCTGAATTTCTCACACAAAATCTTTCTCCAGCCATACCTGCAATATAAGTCTGTCCTGAAGTTGCCCCATAGAGAGCAACATTTCCCACAATAATATTCTCATGTGGATCATATCCAGCATCCTTTGGTGCTTTCACTATAATTTTTCCACCAGAAAGTCCCTTTCCAAGATAGTCATTCGCATCACCTACCAGATCAAGTGTCAATCCCTTTGGAATAAAGGCCCCAAAGCTTTGTCCACCTGCCCCTTGACAGTCAATGGTAATTGTATCTTCCTCCAGTCCATTGTGATGAAGGCGAGTAAGTTGAGCACCAAGCAGTGTTGCAAATGTTCGGTCTGTATTTCCAATATGTGCCGATATTCTTGCCTTCTTTCCCTTTTCTAATGCCTCTAGTACGGCCTTATCTTTTAAAAGAACAGCTTCATCCTTTGTCTTTTCAAGCTTAAAATCATATTGGGCACTTGGGTCAAAGGTGACATTTTCTTCCCTATATAAGATCTTACTCAAGTCAATTCTCCTTGCCGCACCAGAAAGTTCTTCTTTCTTCTTTAGAAGATCTGTTCTTCCCACGAGCTCATCCACGGTTCTTACGCCAAGTTTTGCCATATATTCTCGAAGCTCCATGGCAATAAATCTCATAAAGTTTTCTACATATTCGGGCTTTCCAACAAAGCGCTTTCTCAACTCTGGATTTTGTGTGGCCACACCCATTGGACAGGTGTCAAGATTACAAACTCTCATCATCACACATCCTAAAGTGACCAGTGGAGCCGTTGCAAATCCAAACTCCTCTGCACCAAGAATAGCAGCAATCGCAACATCCCTTCCTGACATTAACTTTCCATCCGTTTCAATAACCACTCGCTTTCTCAATCCATTTTGAATCAATGTCTGATGTGTCTCTGCAAGTCCAAGTTCCCAAGGAAGACCTGCATTGTGAATAGAACTTAGTGGTGCTGCTCCTGTTCCGCCATCATAGCCAGAAATCAATACAACTTGTGCCCCAGCCTTAGCCACACCAGCAGCAATCGTTCCCACACCTGCCTCGCTAACTAATTTGACAGAAATTCTTGCTCTCTTATTGGCATTTTTTAAATCATAAATTAATTGTGCAAGATCCTCAATTGAATAAATATCATGATGTGGTGGAGGTGAAATTAAGCTCACTCCAGGTGTAGAATGTCTCGTCTTTGCCACCCATGGATACACTTTCTTTGCTGGAAGATGTCCACCCTCTCCAGGTTTTGCTCCCTGTGCCAATTTAATTTGTATTTCCTTTGCCGATCCTAAGTATCTACTTGTCACACCAAATCGACCAGAGGCTACCTGCTTAATCGCTGAGCTTCGATCATGTGCTGTGCCTGCAGATTCCAATCTTTCATCGGACTCGCCACCCTCACCAGAATTTGACTTTCCTTTTAGACGATTCATTGCCATCGCCATTGCCTCATGGGCTTCTTGAGAAATTGAGCCATAGGACATCGCACCTGTCTTAAATCTCTTGACAATGTTTTCTACGCTCTCCACTTCATCCAGTTTGATCCCCTTTTCAGGATAGGCAAAGTCCATCAAACTGCGAAGATATCCTGTCTCCTCCCGATCAACCATCTGTGTGTATTGCTTAAACTCCTCATAATCTCCATCTCTAGTTGATTTTTGCAATAAATGAATGGTCGCTGGATTATAGCGATGTTCCTCTCCACCTGAACGCATCTTATGCATTCCTTTACTCTCGATTGTCAAATCAACATATAAGCCTAGTGGATCAAATGCCTTGGAATGTTGTTCATCTGTAGCCCTTTCAATATCTTCTAGGGTAACTCCTCCAACAGGACTGACTACCCCGGTAAAGTATTGATCAATGACTTTTTGATCAATACCAATGGCCTCAAACATCTTGCTACCCTGATAGGATTGAATCGTTGAAATTCCCATTTTTGACGCAATTTTTACAATTCCTGTAGAAACTGCCATATCGTAGTCACTCACTGCAGCATAGTAATCCTTTTCAAGTAAATCCTCCCTACACAGCTTTTGAATTGCCGCATGAGCTAAATATGGATTGACTGCACTTGCACCAAATCCCAACAATGTTGCAAAATGATGAACTACTCTTGGCTCTCCTGATTCCAAAATAATGGACATGGCTGTCGCCTTTTTCGTTCTTACCAGATGTCCGTGTACAGCTGCCACAGCAAGTAGAGATGGAATGGCAACATGATTTTCATCTACCCCTCGGTCAGAAAGAATCAAAATATTAGCACCCTCTCGATAAACTTTGTCTACCTCGACAAAAAGATGCTCTAGAACACGCTCCATTGGAGTGCTCTTATAATATGTAATTGGAACCCTGGCCACTTGAAATCCTGGTGCCTGAATACTTTCAATCCTCAATAAATCAAGGTCAGAAAGAATTGGACTATCCAGTTTTAATACATGACAATTTTCTGGTTGTTCTGACAAAAGATTTCCATTAGTTCCCAAATACACTGACATCGAGGTGACGATCTTTTCTCGAATTGAATCTATTGGCGGATTGGTCACCTGAGCAAAGAGTTGTTTAAAATAGCTAAATAATGGTTGATATTCCTTTGAAAGGACTGCAAGTGGCGTATCAATTCCCATTGCTCCAACAAGCTCATTGCCTGTTCTAGCCATTGCCTCAATCTCTTCAGTGTACTCCTCATAGTTGTAGCCAAATGACTTTAATAGGCGACAAAAATCTTCTTTTTCAAAATTTTTAATTCTTGCATTTGGCATCTTGATTTTGTCCATGGTGAGCAAATTCATGTCTAACCACTCGCCATAAGGCTCTTTTGTTGCATACTTTTCCTTTAATTCCTCATCTGTAAAAATCCTTCCCTTCTTTGTATCGACAAGAAGAATTTTTCCTGGATGAAGTCTTTCCTTTTTCACAATGTTGCACTCATCCATTGGCAATACACCAACTTCAGAACTTAAAATCAAGCGGTCATCATTCGTCAAGTAGTAGCGAGAAGGGCGAAGACCATTCCGATCAAGAATTGCTCCCATAATATCTCCATCGGAATAGAGAATCGAAGCTGGACCATCCCATGGCTCCATCATTGTCGCATAATATTGATAGAAGTCTCTTACCTCTTGAGAAATTGTATCATTGTGTGCCCACGGCTCTGGAATTAAAATGCTTGCCGCTAATGGAAGCTCCATTCCTGACATCACCAAATTCTAAGGTGTTATCAAGCATAGCAGAATCCGATCCCTGAGAGGAAACTACTGGGAACACACTCGTCATCTCCTCATCAGAAAAATGAACACTGCTCATTGTCTCCTCTCTAGCTAACATTTTATCCACATTGCCCTTAATGGTGTTAATCTCTCCATTGTGAACAAGCATTCGATTTGGATGTGCTCTCTCCCAACTTGGATTGGTATTCGTTGAAAATCGTGAGTGCACCATAGCAATTGCTGAACAATAATCCTTATCTTGCAGGTCAAGGAAAAATGTTCTCAGCTGTCCAACCAAAAACATTCCCTTATAGACAATGGTTCTACAAGAAAGGGAAAGAACATAGGTGTGTGTGCTGCTCTGCTCAAATTCTCGTCGAATAACATAAAGTATGCGATCAAAATCAATATCTTGTTTTGCCTTCTTTGGTCTTTCTACAAATCCCTGATAGATATCTGGCATACTCTTTAATGCCTTGGTTCCCAAGACTTCTTGATTAACTGGTACTTTTCTCCAGCCCAAAAACTTTAATCCTGCCTTTTTTGTAATGACTTCAAACATCTTTTGGGATTGTCTCTTTTGTAACTCATTTTGCGGAAAAAAGAACATACCAACGGCATAGCTTCTTGCATCGCCAAGCTCAATTTCTTCTTTTTTGCAGATTTTCTTCAAAAAATTGTGGGGAATTTGAGTCAAAATTCCAACACCATCTCCTGTTTTTTCATCCGCATCCTTTCCCGCTCTATGTTCAAGATTTTCCACAATTTTTAGGGCATCATTAACGAGAGCATGTGTCTGATTTCCCTTAATATTTACTACCGCACCGATACCACAATTATCATGTTCAAAATCAGCTCGATATAATCCTTTGTTACACTTCAAAATATTTCCTCCAAATTTATTTTCCTAAACTTACACCTTTTCGCTCTTTCAAAAAAACTCACCTTTTTCAATGGCTTCCACAACGGCTGCAAGCTCATGCTGACAAGGTGCCACCTCGTTGTGCTTAGTTTTTGCGGGGATTCCAATCTTCCAAAGCTCCATATCTAGGTCTTTCATATACTCTGAAACTCTTGGCTTTAAAGTTCCAAAGTAGTGATCATCCATTTCCTGTCCCTTTGGCGCTGGTGCACCGACTCAAAACAAAAAAGGCGCCACGGGGATATCTCCCCGAAGCGCCATCGCATTTTGTATGAATCTTTGTATGGTCTATATACTATCCCGAACTGTACAAAACTGTCAAGTACTTTTTCCAATACATGATCCTATTGAATTTACAAAATGTGTATGCTTTATTCTCTAATTCTTGATTACATCATTCCGCCCATTCCAGCACCACCCGCTGGCATTGGTGGAACATCCTCCTTAATAGTTGCAACAACAGACTCCGTTGTCAACAATGTGCTTGCCACAGAATTTGCATTTTGAAGTGCAGAACGTGTTACTTTTGCTGGGTCAAGAATGCCTGATTGAATCATATTGACATACTCTTCCTTATAAGCATCAAATCCAATGCCCTCTTCAGCTTCCTTTACCTTATTGACAATGACACTGCCCTCAAGACCAGCATTTTCTGCAATGCGATAGAGTGGTGCAGAAAGTGCCTTTAAAATGACAGCTGCACCTGTCTTTTCATCTCCCTCAAGGCTAGCTACAAGCTCTGAAACCTTCTTGCTTGCATGAATATAGGCTGTGCCACCACCTGCGATAATGCCCTCTTCAACGGCTGCTCTTGTCGCATTGAGTGCATCCTCCATGCGAAGCTTTGCCTCTTTCATCTCTGTCTCTGTCGCTGCACCCACACGGATAACAGCAACACCACCAGCAAGCTTAGCCAGTCTTTCCTGCAATTTCTCCTTGTCAAACTCAGAGGTTGTCTCTGCAAGTTGCCCCTTAATCTGAGCAACTCTCTCATCAATCTCCTTCTTGTTGCCAAGTCCATCGACAATAATCGTATTCTCTTTTTGAACCTTGACGGACTTTGCTCTACCAAGCATCTGCATTGTAGTATCCTTTAATTCATAGCCAAGTTCCTCGCTAATCACTGTACCACCGGTAAGAATAGCAATATCCTTTAACATTTCTTTTCTTCTGTCGCCATAACCTGGAGCCTTTACTGCAACTACATTAAATGTTCCTCTGAGCTTATTGACAATCAAAGTAGTCAAAGCCTCTCCCTCAACATCCTCTGCAATAATTAAGAGCTTTGCTCCTGACTTTACAATCTCCTCCAAGATTGGAAGAATGTCCTGAATATTAGAAATCTTTTTATCTGTAATCAAAATATATGGATTGTCAAGATTTGCTTCCATCTTTTCCATATCTGTGCTCATATATGGAGAGAGATATCCACGGTCAAATTGCATACCTTCGACGAGGTCAAGCTCTGTCTTCATTGTCTTTGACTCCTCGATCGTAATAACCCCGTTATTTGTCACCTTCTCCATTGCATCAGCAACTAACTCACCCACTTCATCATCTGCTGCAGAAATTGCTGCAACTCTAGCAATCTGTGCCTTTCCTTCGATTGGCTGACTCATCTGCTGAATAGCCTCAACGGCAATATCTGTTGCCTTTTTCATTCCCTTTCGAAGAACAATTGGATTGGCACCCGCAGCAATATTCTTCATTCCTTCATTGATCATGGCCTGAGCAAGAACTGTTGCTGTAGTCGTACCATCGCCTGCAACATCATTGGTTTTTGTGGCCACTTCCTTTACAAGCTGTGCACCCATATTCTCAAATGGATCAGCAAGTTCAATTTCCTTCGCAATTGTCACACCATCATTTGTAATCAGTGGTGCACCATAACTTTTATCAAGAACTACATTTCTTCCCTTAGGTCCAAGAGTCACTCTCACGGTATCTGCAAGCTGATTTACACCAGCCTCCAATGCTTTTCTAGCTTCTACGCCATACTTAATTTCCTTTGCCATATCTATCTACTCCTTTAAAGTCTCACTGATTTTCTATGATATCAATTATTGAATAACTGCCAAAATATCATTTTGCTTGACAACGACATAGGACTGTCCGTCCACCTCAACTTCTGTACCTGAATACTTTGCATAAATAACCTTATCCCCAGGCTTTACCTGCATTGTAATTTCTTTTCCATCAACAACTCCACCTGGACCAACTGCGATAACTTCAGCCTGTGATGGCTTTTCCTTTGCCTGTCCCGGTAATACAATGCCAGATGCTGTTGTCTCTTCAGCAACCAATTGCTTTAATACAACTCGATCAAATAATGGAACTAAATTCATATAAAAACCCTCCTGATTATTATCTTCTTCAATCACTAAGCAATGTTATATCACTTATTATTAGCACTGTCAAGTCTTGAGTGCTAAAAAATCCAAATGAATTGTGTTTCACAATGTGTTATAATGTCAATAGTTCGTTTCACATAAATACAAAACATAAGAGGAAATCTATGGACAAAGAAGTATTAGATCATTTTTATTCTGAATTTTCAATTTTACAAGAAGCGGTTGCTCAATTTAAAAGCGGAAACCTAAGCTCAAAGGAATACGCTCATATTGCGGCACACTATGGCACATCACCACAACCGGGCCATGACAATCAACACATCCTTCGCCTCGGACTTCCTGGTGGTCGCCTAAATAAGGAGAAAATTCGATTTCTCCTCAATACCATTGGAGATTATCATATTGAAAACTTAAAGATTACATTTTCACAATCTATTCAATTTCATGATTTGAGCCTAGATACTGTGCTAAAAATTTTACCAAAAGCATGGGAGGCTGGCTTTATTAGTGTCGGCAATGGCTCAGATTATACTAAAAATGTAATCTGCTCACCACTAACAGGATTAAAGCCTGGAGAATACATCAATGTAATTCCCTATGTAGAAGCAGCTTCCAATTATCTACTAAAGTATCAATCTGTCGCTGCACTTCCAATAAATTTTAAAATTTCTTTCTCCAGTTCTAAGGACAATGAAGGGCATGCCTCATTCAATGACCTAGGTTTTGCTGCGAGACAAAATCGACATTTTGATGTCTATGCCGGCGGTGGTCTTGGAGAAAATCCACGTCTTGGCATCCTCGTTGGAAATAATATCAATCCCCAGCATATCCTCTACTATATTCGCACAATGATGGATGTGTTGGCTGAGTATAGTTACACCAAAGCCAGATATATTCCAACCTATCTTGGAGACAATGAATTTTTAGAAATTTTTGAGAAGAAATTAAAGAGTGTAATGGAACAAAAAGACCTTGATCTCACACTCACTGCACGCTCCATTCCCAAAAAAGGAAATGGAGAAACCCAAGAAAACTTTCGCCTAAAAAAGCAAAAGCAAAAGGGACTCTACTATGTCAAATATATGCCTGTGGGGGGATTTTTTGAACCAGAAATGCTCAAAAAAATCTATATGAATATTGTTACAATGAAATTGGTTGAATTAAGACTTTCCACAGATGGTGGCGTATACATTGCCAACTTAACTGCAAAGGAAGCAGAAACAATTTATGAAATCACCAAGGGCGGAGCAGAAAATCTCTTTGAAGCCTCCATTATATGTGCTGGAAATCAACATTGTAGAGACGGTCTAATCAATACTCAAAATTTACTTGATGACTGTATGCAGCGTATCAGAAAAATGGGTATTGATGAAAACTTACTTCCAAAGTTGCATATTTCTGGCTGTGCTGCCTCTTGTAGTGCACAGCAAATCGCTTCTTTGGGTTTTCAGGGCATTCACTCAACATTTACTGCGACTCCCTGTGTCAGCATCTACTACAATGGTTCAAAGCAACTGGGCACAGAGCGCCTGGCCAAAGTCGCCCATTCCATTCCTGTAGACAAGGTGCCCGATTTTCTTGCCGACCTAGCCGATGTATTACATCGAGAAAACCTTTGTTATGACGAGTGGATCGAAGGACATATGAACCAATTCATCACTCTATTGGACAAATATTGTCCATACTAATATTGTAGGCTGTCACACTTTTTTGTGCGACAGCCCATATTGATCTAGCTCCATACCACTGTAGGCTTTTTGCTAACCAATGAAAAAAAACAAGTAATGGCAATGACCTCTACATCACATCAATATATGCTCCCATCAATTCCAAAGTTCCCATCAACGCCTTCATATGCGTGCGTTCCATTCCATGAGATGCACTCACCCCCGGTCCAACTAATGCACATCTTGTGTCATACCCAGCCCGCCAGAGTGCTCCGGCATCAGAACCATACATTGGATAAATATCTGTCACCGCATCAATATTTCTTTCTCTACAAATTTCTACCAATCTTGTGGTCATCTCATAGTCATATGGACCGAGGCTATCCTTTGCACAAATTGAAACCTGACGATCATTACAACTTAAATCAAGTCCCACACAGCCCATATCAACGACCAAAAGTTCATCCAAATCCTTTGGCAGTGTTGCACCGCCATAGCCAATTTCTTCGTGCACAGAAAAGCAGAAATGCGTCTTGTACTTCGGCTTGACTTGCTTATCCTTTAAATACTTTAGAAGAACCATTTCAAGACAGACACAGGCTTTGTCGTCAATAAATCTTGACTTTAAAAATCCGCTCTCTGTAATGACGGTCTTTGGATCATAGCAGATAAAATCTCCCACAGCAATCCCCAGTGCTCGCACATCTTCTGCACAATCCACCTCTTCGTCAATGCGAATGGACATCTCTTCTGGCACACGCAATCTATCTGTGGCATCCTTAAATGTGTGCTTTGATGGTGAAAGCGAAAGAATGGTTCCTGTGTAGACTCTTCCATCTCGGGTATAAATCTTACAATACTCTCCGTCGAGGCTTGGCACAAGCGGAGAACCTACAGGAACAAATCGAAGTTCCCCCTCTGGCGTAATGGAACGAACCATTAAGCCCAGAGTATCCAAATGGGCAGAAACCGACTGTCTTTGAATTATCTCTTCCATCAACAGTCACAATAATATTTCCAAGATTGCCCACGGTGTATTGGTATCCCATCTCTGCAAGTTGATTCGTCAATACCTTGCTCACTGCCTGCGTAAAACCAGTCGGGCTATCCACGCCCATAATCTCTATAATTTCCTTCTTTAATCTCTCTCGATAATTGTCCATCATTTCCCTCCAAAAATAAAACAGCCATACCAGTCGCACTGATATGGCCATCCCTCAACTAAAACATTGGCACAACTGATCCGTTATACTTTGTCTCAATAAATTTCTTTACATCATCACTTCGAACAGCATCCAAAAGTGCATTGGTCGCCTCACTCTTTTCATCGCCCTCGCGTACAGCAATGATATTGGCATAGGTAATTGCTGCTTCAGAATCGGCCTTCTCTGTTGCCAATGCATCGCTCACCTTAAGTCCTGCCTCAATGGCATAATTTCCATTGATTACGGCAACATCAACATCTTGCAATGATCTTGGCAACTGTGCAGCTTCCACCTCATACAAATCGAGGTTCTTCTTATTTTCTACAATATCTTGCTTTGTTGCTGTAAGGCCTGCTCCATCTTTTAACTTAATCAGTCCCTGTGCCTGCAATAAAAGAAGTGCTCTTGCCTCATTGGTCACATCATTTGGAACAGCAATCTTTGCCCCATCCTTTAGTGCATCCAATGTCTTTGTCTTTCCTGCATAGATGCCAAATGGCTCATAGTGTACGGTTCCTGCTGCAACTAAGTGCGTTCCATACTTTTGATTAAACTCATCAAGATATGGCTTGTGCTGGAAGTAATTGGCATCAATTTCTTTTGATTCCAATGCCTTATTTGGCTGAACATAATCTGTGTATTGTACAATTTCAAGATTATATCCCTTTTCAGCCAATACCTTCTTTGCCTCTTCCAAAATCTCTGCATGAGGAGAAGGACTTGCTCCGACCTTAATCGTCTTTGCCTTGTCACTCTTTCCCGCTACTGTTGAAGCTGCTGATGAATTTGATGTATCTGCTGAACTTGATCCATTTGAAGCCTTTTGACCACAACCTGCCAAAAGTCCCACAGCTAATAAACTTGTTGCCAACCATAACCATCTCTTTTTCATATTTTCCCTCCATAATCGATTATTATCGAATTCTTTTATCTGTTTTCTTTGCAAAAATTGTCCAAAATTCCTGAATAATCTGGACAATAATGACCATCATCACCACGGTAATCAACATCATCTCTGTTTCATAGCGATAATATCCATAGTTAATCGCAATGGTTCCCAATCCACCGCCACCAGTAAATCCTGCCATTGCAGAATATCCTAAAATGGTTGTCATAGAAATTGCCGCACCGATCATCAATGATGGCTTTGACTCTGGAATCAAAACTTTAACAATAATCTGCCAAGTCGATGCCCCCATGGATTTTGCTGCTTCAATCACACCAGCATCCACTTCCTTTAAAGAAGACTCTACCATTCTAGCAATATATGGGCCTGCAGCAATGACCAGTGGCGGAATAACTGCCTTTGCACCAATGGTCGTTCCCACCAAGGCTCTTGTAAATGGCAAGACCATAATAAGCAAAATCATAAATGGCACTGCACGCAATAAATTGATGAGCACACCCACAATCATATTGAAAAAAGGTAGTGGTCGTATTCCATTTTTATCCGTCACCACAAGGAAAATGCCCAGTGGAATTCCAATGGCATAAGATAACACGGAAGACAGAATGACCATATAGATTGTTTCTTGCAAACCCTTAATAATCATGCTTGTGGTCTGTGGATCTAAGTTCACTCTCACTCACCCCCTCAAATAAGACATTATTACTTGTCAAATAAAACAAAATTTTGTTTGCCTGAACAGGGTCTTTTGGCAATTGAATCACCATTTGACCACTCGAAATTCCCTGAATATTTTTTGTCGATGCCCCCAAAATATTGACAGGCACCCCGCTACTAAGAACCATATTTGCAATCATTGGTTCAAATGAACTGCGCCCATCAAAAATAATGCGAATAACTTTTCCACCTTCAGGCATTGTCTTTGGCAAGGTCTCTCCAACAATCAATTGCTTTCCAACATCAGATTGAGGATCTGCAAAAACCTTTGACACCTCTCCAACCTCTGCAATGCGACTGTCTGCAATAATCGCCACACGGTCACACACACTCTCAATGACCTTCATCTCATGGGTAATAATAATGACCGTAATCCCCATTTTTTGATTGATGTCCTTTAATAATTCCAAAATTTGCTTTGTTGTATTTGGATCAAGTGCTGAAGTTGCCTCATCACAGAGCAATACCTTTGGATTTGTGGCAATGGCTCTGGCAATGGCCACACGTTGCTTTTGTCCACCAGAAAGCTGTGCAGGATAGGCCTTCATTCGATTTTCGAGTCCCACAATAGCCAAAAGCTCCTTCGCTCTCTTCTCTGCAACAACCTTTTTTATTCCCGCAAGCTCCAGTGGAAAGCAGACATTCTTTAAGACATTTCTTTGCTCGAGCAAATTAAATTGCTGAAAAATCATTCCCATCGACTGTCTCGCCATGCGAAGCTCTTTTTTCTTCATCTTTCCCAGCGGCACTCCCTCAAAGAGCACATCACCCTCTGTTGGCTCCTCCAAATAGTTGATACAACGAACAAGTGTTGACTTTCCCGCACCAGACAGACCAATAATTCCAAAAATCTCCCCATGAGCAATATCCAAATTGATATCCCTAAGAGCTGTCACCGAACCATTGGCCGTCTGAAAGCTTTGAACATATGTTCAATTTTAATAATTGATTTCATTCTCCTCCCACTAGTGGCACAAATCCACAATGCACTGTGCAATAATCTTTGCAGTCACCACAAGCTCAGAGATGACAGCAAATTCATCTGCTCCATGCATCCTTGTATCTGTTCCTGGCATTACGGCACCAAAGGCCACACCATTCTTTATGTTGTGCACATAAGTTCCTCCACCAATGGCAATGCACTCTCCCTTTTGTCCTGTATACTCACTATACACACGAAGAAGTGTCTGCACAAATTCGGAATTTTCGTCCACTTCATGGGGTGGTACCATATGGTCATTGGTAAATTCAAGTCCAATACTCTTAAACTTTTTGTGGCATGTTTCCAAAATCTGTTTTGCGTCTCCACTCACTGGTACACGTGCATCAAAAAAGCCTTCGAGCATATGGTCTTCCAAGGAAAGCATTGAAAAGGCCAATGTCAATGCACCACTTTTTTCATCTTCGACGGCAATGCCAAGCCCCTCTCCACCAAAGTCATTGTGTGGCATTAAATGATATAAATCTTTAATAGTCTTTACTTTTTTGTTCTCACCAAAATCCAATCGATCAATGAGCATCAACAAGCCTGTGAGGGCATTATTTCCATGTTCTGGTGTTGAGCCATGGGCATTTTCTCCCATAGCCGTAATCTCAAATCCATTGGCCAGATCAAACTCAAAACGAATACCAACTTCCTTTGTCACTTCATCGGCCACAGGCTCGACATCCTTTAGTGCAAATCCAGAAATGACCGCCTTTGCCTTTGGTGGAACGACATTAATTTTTGTGCCCGCATGGATGGAAACCAAATCTCTCTCACAGTGCTCTCTGCCAAATCGGCCCACAAAATGTCCTGGCAATCTTCCCTTTTCAATATTGACTACGGGATACTCTCCATCTGGTGTAAAGGTCATTGGTGCTTCCTTTTCAAACTCATAGTAGTGCTCAATGCACTCACTATTTGTTTCCTCATCCGTTCCCAAAATCAATCGCACATTTTTGCTGACAGGAAGATTTAACTCCTTTACTGCACGCATTGCGTACAATGCAGCAATAGCTGGTCCTTTATCGTCTGAAGTTCCTCGACCAAAGATTTTGTCTCCCTTAATCACAGGAACAAATGGCTCTGTTTCTGTCCATCCTTCGCCCTCTGGCACAACATCAAGATGAGCCAAAATATCCAATTGCTTTTTTTTGTCCTGAAAAAGGTCAATGGCTCCTGCAAAATTATCATAGTTGCAAACAAAAAAGCCGTATTTTTCAGCCATCTCAAGGGCAACACCCAAGGCCCTTGCAGGTCCTTCTCCAAATGGCATTCCCTCTTTGTACGCACTTCTTTGACTATCAATGGCACAAATGCTTTTGATGTCTTCTAACATTTCCTGTGTATGGGCATCAATATAGCGTTCAATTTCTTCTCTATACATTGTCATGACTTCCTCCATCTTAGTTTTTGCCAAACTCGCTCAACTTTAAGTCAGGATTTCTCTCCTCCACCATACGAATGCTCCAAGGATTGATAAAGATTAACAATGGATTATCCTTTAAATCCTTAATTTTCTTCATATCACTTGTTCCCTGAATCTTATTGACATCAATCTCCGAAGGATTTTCAATCCAGCGAATATGTTCGTATGGCAATCTCTCGAGTTTTACCTCTACATTGTACTCATTTTGTAGACGATAGGTCAAGACCTCAAATTGAAGAACACCGACAACGCCCACAATAATCTCCTCCATCCCTGTGTTAAACTCTTGAAAAATCTGTATAGCACCCTCTTGGGCAATTTGATAGACACCCTTTAAAAATTGCTTTCTCTTCATTGTATCCATCTGGCGAACTCTGGCAAAATGTTCAGGTGCAAATGTCGGAATTCCCTCAAACTCTGTATTTGTCGGTCCATCCGTCAACGTATCTCCAATTGAAAAAATACCTGGGTCAAAGAGTCCGATAATGTCTCCTGCATAGGCCGTGTCTACAATTTTTCTCTCATCAGCCATCATCTGAGTCGATTGATTCAGACGCATTTTCTTTCCCCCTTGAATATGCGTCACTTCCATTCCTGCATGATATTCACCCGAACAAATACGCATAAATGCAATTCTATCTCTGTGTGCCTTATTCATATTGGCCTGAATCTTAAAGACAAAGGCAGAGAAAAACTCATCTCTCATCGGATCAACAAGACCATCTTTTGTCTTTCTAGCCAGTGGTGGCGTAGTCATACTTAAAAAGTGCTCAAGAAAAGTCTCCACACCAAAATTGGTGAGTGCCGATCCAAAAAAGACAGGAGAAAGTTCTCCATTGCTGACTCTCTCTTGATCAAATTCATCGCTCGCACCATCAAGAAGCTCAATCTCATCACTCAACTGAGCCTGATAGTCTGCTCCAATGGCGGCTTCCACACCATCATCGTCAATATCAATTTCTCTAGATTCTACTTCCTTCATTCCCGACGCACTTGCTGTAAATGTAGTAATCTTCTTTGTATGGCGGTCATAGACTCCCTTAAAATTCTTTCCACATCCAATTGGCCAATTAATTGGGCAAGTACGAATGCCAAGAACCTCCTCAATTTCATCCATCAACTCAAATGGATCTCTTGCCTCTCGGTCGAGCTTATTGATAAAAGTAAAGATTGGAATATGTCGCATCACACACACCTTAAAGAGCTTAATAGTCTGAGCCTCCACACCTTTGCTGGCATCAATAACCATCACTGCAGAATCTGCCGCCATCAATGTTCGGTAAGTATCCTCAGAGAAATCTTGATGTCCTGGTGTGTCCAAAATATTGATACAATATCCCTCATAATTAAATTGCATTACTGAAGAAGTAACGGAGATTCCTCTCTCCTTCTCAATTTCCATCCAGTCGCTGACCGCATACTTTGCTGTCTTTTTTCCCTTGACACTTCCTGCAAGATTGATTGCCCCACCATAGAGCAAAAACTTCTCCGTCAATGTCGTCTTACCAGCATCTGGATGGCTGATAATAGCAAATGTTCTTCTCTTTTTAATTTCATTAAAATTCACTTTATAATCCTCCAATAATTCGATCGAGCAAAATATGGGCTACCTGTGCCTTGCTCATCAGCTCCAGTTCTTCCATCTTCTCTCTAGTCATCAAGGTCACGACATTGGTGTCTCCACCAAAACCTGCTCCTGCCTGCTTGACATTGTTACAAACGATCATATCCAAGTTCTTTTTGATTAACTTTTTCTTTGTGTTTTCGATCATATTTTCTGTTTCCATCGAAAATCCACATAAAAATTGCTTCTCTGTCTTGTGCTCTCCCAAATAAGCCAAAATGTCCCTTGTCCGTTTCAATGGGATTTGCATATCTCCATCGCCCTTTTTTAGCTTTTGATCTGCCACGACGAGTGGAGTATAATCCGCCACTGCTGCTGCCTTAATGATAATATCCATCTTCTCTGACACTGCCGTCACTGCTTCAAACATATCCTGTGCCGATGTAATCGATTTTACCTGCACAAATCTTGGTGCACGCTCAGAAGTCGGTCCAAGTACCAAAGTGACATTTGCTCCTCGATAAGCTGCTGCCCTAGCAACCTCAATGCCCATCTTTCCCGTGGAATGATTACTCAAATAGCGCACGGGATCAATAGCCTCCCTCGTAGGCCCTGCCGTGACAAGAATATTTTTTCCCATCAAGTCCTTTTTATAGGCAATGTGATAGAGAATATGGTCAAGAAGCTCCTCTGGCTCAGGCATTTTTCCTGCTCCCACATCGCCACAGGCCAAATATCCACTCACGGCATCCACAAAATGAAAGCCAAAACGCCTCAACTTTGCCATATTCTCTCCCACAATTGGATTTCATACATTCTCGTATTCATCGCTGGTGCAACAAGAATAGGACATCGGCAGGCCAATACTGTCGTCGTCAACATATCATCAGCAATGCCCCCTGCAAGCTTTCCAATAACATTTGCCGTTGCTGGTGCGATCGTCACAATATCTGCCTTCTTCGCCAGTGCAACATGTTCCACATGAAACTCAAAATTGCGGTCAAAGGTGTCCACCACACATTTATGTCCTGTCAGTGTCTCAAACGCAATTGGATTGATAAAATTGGTCGCATTCTTTGTCATCAACACATAGGTGTCTGCCCCTTGTTTTACAAGTGCACTGGCCAGATTGGCGATCTTATAGGCCGCAATGCCACCACAAACTCCCAATATCACTGTCTTTCCTTTTAACATATGCCCCTCCATTGTCACAAATTTATAGCCGTGCTATGATAACATAGGAGTCATTATATCATAGAAAAAAACTGAAAGGAAGAATACACAATGATTTTAACCATCGACATGGGCAATTCCAACATCGTCATTGGCGGAATTGATGAACAACAGACCTATTTTTTAGAGCGCATTACCACTAATCGAAACCGCACAGATCTTGAATATGCTGTGGACATCAAAAATATTCTTGAAATTCACAAGACCATGATCAAAGATATTGATGGAGCTATTTTATCCAGTGTTGTACCTCCACTCAATACCACGATTACTAATGCCGTAAAAAAAGTTACAGGACTTGACTGCCTCTGCGTCAACACACACATGAAAACAGGGCTTGGCTTTTTAATGGATCACCCTGAGACTATTGGTTCCGATTTAATTGTCGATTCAGTTGCCGCCATGCACGAGTATCCCCTCCCCCTTGCAGTCGTCGATATGGGCACAGCAACAACCATTACCATTGTCGATGAAAATAAAAATTACATCGGTGGAATTATCCATCCTGGTATTCGTGTGAGCCTCGATTCCTTATCCTCTCGCACAGCACAACTACCATTTATTGATTTGAATCAAGCAGGCTCTGTGATTGGAAAAATACAGTCGATTCCATGAAAAATGGCATTCTCTATGGCCATGCCGGAATGGTAGATGGCATTTTATCCGCCATGGAAGCAGAACTAACCAAACCATTAACGGTCGTGGCTACGGGCGGTTTAGCTAAATTTATTGTCCCACTCTGTAAGCACAAGATTATTCTTGAAGAAGATTTATTGCTCAAGGGGCTATTGATCTTATATCAAATGAATACCTAAAAAATAGGGATTGCGAACATCAACTCTTTCGCAATCCCTTTGTTTTCTTTTCCTTGAGCAAAACTGTAAGCCGGGTTATGTATCAAATGGTCATCTATCTAGGCATATCGTCACCAATATGCTCGAGCAACCTACCTGAACATGGACGGGCCGCCCTTCGTTCTGTTCGGTCTTGCTTCAGATGGGGTTTACATATCCCCCCTGTGTTACCACAGGGGCGGTGGTCTCTTACACCACCCTTCCACCCTTACCAGTTTCCTGGCGGTATATTTCTGTTGCACTGTCCTTGGAGTCACCTCCACCAGACGTTATCTGGCATCTTGCCCTGCGAAGCCCGGACTTTCCTCACCTACTACCTTTCGGCATTGTAGCCGCGACCATCTGTCTTACTCAAGAACTTTACTTTACCACAAATTAGACCTTAAAGCAACTTCCACCGACAAATTCCCTTAAAATTGAATTCTGTGGAATGTGCTCTTCGGGAATATTTAAAAAATAATCCAGAAACTTTAATAGCCTTTTGGCCTCCTCATATTCGGGTGCCTGCCTTGGAATTCCAAATAAAAGTGGCTCGACATAGACCTTTAATACCGCAAGTTCATAAATCAATGCAGAATTAAAGATCACATCTGCACTCTCTTGAAATGGAAATATATTCTCATTCTCTCCCTTTCTCACTAAAGGCCACATTTGAATTGTCGACTGTGCCGAAATTCCCCGAGTCCTTGCGTCCCTCACCATCCTCCGAATCATCCGCCCATCGGCTGTAGGAATGCGATTGTGCTCATCAATATTTAATTGTGTCAACGCACTAATATAAATTTTATACTTTGACTCCTTTGGCAAACTATAGGACAATCGATCATTTAGACAATGAATCCCTTCAATAACTAAAATATCCTCTCTTCCTAGCTGTAAAAAATCCCCATTATATTCTCTCTTTCCCACCTTAAAATTAAAGTGAGGTAATTCTACTTTCTCTCCAGCTAAAAGTTTTGTCATGTCCTCATTAAACTTTTCGATATCAATGGCCTCTAATATTTCAAAATCATAATTTCCATCCGCATCCTTTGGTGTGTCCTCCCTCTCTTTAAATAATTGTCCACAGCAATCGGATGAGGACAAAGACCATTCGCCCTCAGCTGTATGCTCAAGCGATGTGAAAATGTCGTCTTTCCCGACGAAGATGGCCCCGCAATCATCACAAACTTCTTTCCCTCTTTGCCGGCAATATCCTGTGCAATATCTCCAATTTGTTTTTCCATCATTGCCTCAGAAATTAAAATCATCTCTGTTGTATTGCCCCTTGAAATCTCTTCATTGAGTGCAGCCACATTTGCACAGCCAAGTTTTTCTGCCCAGCGTGATGACTCATTTAATTTTTGAAATACCTTCTCTGATGGCTGAAACTTCGTCAGTACTTTGGGATGTCTTGGCGACGGTAACAATAAAACGAAGCCATCCTGATAAGAAATGATGTCAAATTTTTTGATATAACTGGCATCTGGGGCCATATAGCCATAGTAATAGTCCTCAAATCCATCAATGAAATAGACATTAACTGTCGATGCCCTGCGAAAATAAAATAATCTCTCCTTGTCAAGCATTCCATATTGGTGAAAGTGTTGCATCGCCTCTGTGGTGGAAAGGCTTTTCTTTTCAATTTTTGCGTGACAACAAATCAACGCTTTCATTCTTTCCTTCACTTTCAAAAGAAGTGAAACATCAATATTCAGCCCATCCAGTAGACGGATAAAGATACCATTTCCTGTGGAATACTCCACCTTTAACTTGCCAATGTTTTCCCTGCCCATCACATCAAAAAAGGACTTCATCAAAACAAACAAAGCCGTTCGCTCCAATGTCTGCATTCCTGGCCTTTGGCTTATGGTGACAAGCTCAATCTCTCCACTTTCTGTAACTTTACTGGCAAGCTCATATAACTTTTTATTGTAGCGCACCAAGAGTGCATCGCTATCCGGAGAAATCTCATTCACAATATCTTTAAAGGTGACATTTTCATCAAATAAATTTTCTTTTTCTTGGTATCTCACACAAATCATATTTACCTCACTTGTACAGGAATGGCAAATGGCACTCTGTACACGGCAACTCTTGGCATAAATTTCTTGATTTTCTTTTCCATATCTTCCATGAAAATATGCTCCAGTCCATAGTGACCAGCATCAATAATACAAATCCCTGCTTCTCTGGCATCCAGTGCCTCGTGGTGAGTGATATCTCCTGTAATCAGAACCTGTGCTCCTGCTGCTACTGCATAAGAATACATCCCCTTTCCCGATCCTGGAGAAATAGCCACTGTCTCAACTCGCTTATTTTCCAATAGTTCTGCTCCATAGACACTGACAAATGGCAGTGAAAACTTTGCCTTTACATGAGCAATTAAGGCCTCCAAGGTACAAACATTCTTTAATTTCCCCACTTTTCCCACACCGATTTCCACGCCATCGATCTGCCCTGTGACTTCCAGTGGTCTTCCCTGAATTTCTATTTTTTCTGCAGCCAAGTCCCCCATACATCCTATGGCCACATCATAATTTGTGTGCATTGCAATATAATTGATACGATTTTCAACCAATGAAAGAATTCTGCTTCCAAAAATATCTTCATCATTAATCTTTTTTAGTGGTGAAAAAATCAATGGATGATGTGTGATCAATAAATCTACCCCCAGAGCAACCGCCTGCTCAATTGCCTCTGTTGTGACATCGAGTGCCAACAATATCCGCTTTACAGAGCAATCTCTTCTTCCCACAAGTAGTCCTGGATTGTCCCAAGACATGGCAAGCTCCATTGGCATAATCTTATTTAAATTTTCTAGTATTTCCTTGCATTTCATGTTCTGCCTCCTCAACGCACGAGATATAATGTGTAATTTCTTGCCTTCTCTGATTTAGCTTTTCACCGCCATCCTCTAGTCCAGACAAAATTTGTACAAATTTCTTTTTTCCTTCAAAAGATACTCCCTCAATACAGGATGATTCTTTTGAATTAAATCCTCACCAAAGAGTGCATAGATTTCTGTTTTTTCTCGCATATCTCGCTCTGGCAACACACGCAAAATGATATAATATTTGTGATCCTCACAAAGCATTTCCTCTTCCACAATGGAATATCCATTTGCCCACAAGTATTTGCGAACAAGTGACCACTCCGAATGTGGTGATAAAATATACTCCTTTATGCCCTCTTTTAAGTCTTTTCTTTCTTCTAGTATGCGAACAATGAGTTCTCCTCCCATTCCCGCAATGAGCACAGTGTCCACTTCACCTGCGACAATCTCACACAAACCATCAGACAGTCTTGTCTCAATTTGATTTTCCAATCCATATTCCCGAATATGAGCTCTGGCACGCTCAAGTGGACCCGAACGCAAATCACAGGCAATGGCCTTTTGAATCCGTCCTTCATCAACCAATTTCACTGGAATAAATCCATGATCTGTTCCAATATCAGCAAGTACGGCATTGTCTTTTACCATACTCGCAATTCTTTCTAATCTACTTGACAGCCTCACCTTCTTCACTATTCAATATGTACTCCCTTCTTTCTCCATTGTGCCTGCTCTAAAATAATTTCTTGAAATTGTGTCGGACTGAGTGCTGACTTTGCACGCAAGTCAAGACTGGCCAACTTCAATTTCAAAATACTCTCTTCCATTGCCTTCTTCTTCTCCTTTTCTGTCACCTCCCCTAAAAGCTCTGCATGAAATAGCCTTGTAATCTGTTTTTGTAACTCCTCATCTTCCATATATTCATCAAGAATCGCTGCGGGATTTACCACACCCTTTTCATAATCTTGATAGATCCTTGTTGCCACATCTTGATAAATTTTCTCAATGAAATCAGAGGGCGAGATATAGTTTTTAATTTTTTCAAATACCTTTGCATCCTCAATCATCCAAGTGAGTAAAAGCCTCTGACTCTTTTTTATTCCATCTTCCTTTTCCCTGCGCTCGATCGAATGCTTTTCTTTTTCTTTCTCTCTCTGACTTTGAATAGCATTTTGTAGCTGTACTTGTGCCCCCATTCCATTGACCATGCGACGCATATCCTCATAGGCAATAAAATGCTCCTTGCAAACAGCTTGCATATAGTTTTCTCTCTCCAATCCGTCCTGAAAGCTACACAATCTTTCGGCCACTTTTCGCTGAAAATCCGTCTGCTGCTCAGGATCATGAAGATCAAATTCTTTTTCAAGCACATCAATTTCCCACAAAAATGCATTTTTTGCCCGATCAATCCGCTCTTGATAGGCATCTTTGCCCAAATTTTTAATAAATTCATCTGGATCTTTGTATGGCTGCATATTCAATACCCGAGCACTCATTCCTGCTTCCCGCAAAAGCCCAATTGCTCGCCTGGCCGCATTGATTCCTGCTCCATCTGAATCATAGGCCAAATCACCCGCTTTACATACCGACGAAGTAGTTGAACATGAGAAATTGTCAGTGCAGTTCCAAGAGAAGCCACTGCATTGACAAATCCTGCCCGCTGAAGGGCAATCACATCCATATATCCCTCGCAAAGAATCATATCCTCCTTCCTCGAATAGCGTGCAAAATTAAGACCATACAAGTTTTTACTCTTGTCAAATAATTTTGTCTCCGGCGAATTCAAGTACTTGGGCATTCCATCGCCCATCACTCGCCCACCAAAGCCAATCACTCGACTATTGACATCCAGAATAGGAAACATCACTCGATTCCAAAACTTATCTCTGCTTCCCCGCTCTTCCACCGTCACAAGTCCTGTTTGCTTTAAAATAGCATCGTCATATCCTTTGCTCTTTAAATAGCGATACAAGTCATCCGAAGTTTTATTTGAAAATCCCAGACCAAAGTGAACAATGTCCTCTGCAGACAATCCTCTTGCCAACAAATAGTCTCTGGCCTGATCCCCCTGTGGTTGTCTGAGTTGATGATAGAAATACATTGCCGCCAATTTATTGATTTCTAACAAAATATTTTTTTCACTGCGAGTCTTTCTTTCCCCTTGTGTTTCTTCTTTCTGTGGCAATGCAATATTTGAACGCTCAGCTAGAAACTTTAGTGCCTCTATAAAAGTTAGATTCTCATATTGCATAATAAAAGTGATGACATTTCCACCAGCCCCACAGCCAAAGCAGTAATACATCTGCTTTGATGGCGATACTGAAAAGGAAGGGGTCTTCTCATTATGAAATGGGCAAAGTCCCATATATTGGGCTCCTCTTTTTTGAATCTTCACATAGGAAGAGACAACATCCACTATATCACTTGCTGATCTGACCTCTTCAATCGTTTCTTCTGAATAGTACAAGTCCATCCTTCCTTTCTTTTTTCACATATGTTTTTGTATTATATCACAAAAAGCTGTCACACTCGACAGCTTTTTTATACTACTTTTTTATATTATATACCAACCAATTCACTTACAAACCGATCCACCTGCCTAGAAGCGGAAACTCCTGTCTTACACCACAGTGCAAAATGTTCACAATTATTTCTCGTCAAATTATAGGCACATTCCCCAAGTCTTTGATAGGCTCTTTTTACAGTTTCTTCTGCTGAAAACAACTCATATTTTTCTCGAAATAAAAAGTCACACAAGCCTCTTTTTTCTGTTTTGTAATGTCTTGACATCTTTTTTCTTATTTTCTCTGGTGCCCTTCCCTCTCCTGGAAAATGCAACACAAAGATATCATCTATATTTTTACTAAAATCTTTTATTGTCGTCTCTCTCACGCTTGGATTTCTTCCAAAATCTCCATCATCTGCTGCGTAGTGAATCACTTTTCCATCGCCCACATAGACTCCAAAATGTCGATACAGTCCTCGGTCAATTCCAATAACATCACCTGCTCTAAAAAATTGTCCACTGCTCAGTCGAAAAAACTTATCTTCCATCGCAGACCATGTGCCCCACGCCATTTGAATATTTTGTGCATTGAGAATTCTTGCCCTGTCACTTTTTCGATATCTCTGCAAACGCCACATCTGATTCTCCTGCACATTCTCCCATGCGGTATCCCTTTCATTCACTTTTCTCTCTCTATTTGGCCGATCTCCGACCTTCTTTTTCAATACTGTTGCCGCAATCACAAGTGCAAGTAACATATTCACCTCCCAGATATAATTAGGTATCCCTAATTAGCATTACCTAATTATATCCCAGAAAATGAAAAAACGCCATATCAAAAATGATATGGCGCGTAGTTTAATGATAACAAGGGTACTACTCCTGCTCCACTTGCGAAACAAAAGCCGCCTATGGATTTTCTCATTAACATCTGCAGTTCACAGCTCAATACTACTCATACTAGGCATAACCAACATTCAGTGATAAAAGTTATTGATGCTACAATACTAACAAAGTGATCAATTCTGTTGCGGGGCATCTCTAAATCTTACTTCCAAATGTGTCTACTGCATTACCCTCTCCTGCATCCACTCCCCTCTGTGCATTAGCCAACACGGCGGTCATCCACCACCTTGGGTTCTCAATGCAGTTTCGTGTATTACCGATTGCAATCAAAAATAATACCTTCTAAATATAACATTCTTAAAGAAAATATGCAATATTAATTTTTACTATGATATCAATAGAAAGAGAGCAGAAACTCTCGTTCCTGCTCTCTGCCGTGCGGGAAAAGGGACTTGAACCCTCACGATCATACAATCACTAGATCCTTAGTCTAGCCTGTCTGCCAATTCCAGCATCCCCGCATATCCCTCTCTTAAGGACATTCAAGAGTATATCATCTATTTTCAAATAATGCAAGCACTTTTTTTATTTTTTAAAAAAATATATTCTCTTGACTTTTCTTTTAACTTCACCTATACTATTACGGCAAGCAGAAATGGCGGAATTGGCAGACGCGCACGGTTCAGGTCCGTGTGGTAGCAATACCTTGAGGGTTCAAGTCCCTTTTTCTGCACGAATCTTAGGCTGTGGTATACCACGGCCTATTTTTTTTAGAACATATACTCAAGCCACTCTGCGCCCGAAAAGCTCTAATTATTCCTCTTCCTCCATTTTTTTAACAAGAAAATAAGGCTATAGATTTGGAAATCCAAATTTATAGCCTCTCTCTGTAATGTCATCTTTTCAAGCTCCCATCGCTTTGATGGGCACGCCCTAAATTAAGCCAATTTAGCCTTTGCTGCTTCAACAATCTTGTAAATGCAGCTGCATCATTAATTGCAAGCTCAGAGAGCATCTTTCTGTTCATCTCGATACCTGCAAGCTTCAAGCCATACATAAACTTTGAGTAAGAAATGTCATTCAATCTACATGCCGCATTAATACGAGCAATCCAGAGCTGTCTGAACTGTCTCTTTCTCTCTTTTCTACCTGCATAAGAGCTCTTCAATGCTCTCATTACTGACTGCTTAGCAATTCTATACTGCTTAGATCTAGCTCCTCTATAGCCCTTTGCCATCTTCAGAACTCTATTGTGCTTCTTCTTAGCGTTTAATCCGCCCTTAATTCTTGCCATTTTGGTATATCCTCCCTCTTAACTATTCAACTTATAAATATGGTAAAATCTTCTTCATAACCTTTGCATTTGTTGCATCAGTTACGATATCTTTTCTAAGATTTCTCTTTCTCTTTGTTGACTTCTTAGTTAAGATGTGTGACTTATACGCCTTATTTCTTACAAGCTTACCTGTTCCTGTTCTCTTAAAACGCTTTGCTGCTGCTCTGCTAGTCTTTAACTTAGGCATTACGATTGTCCTCCTTAAATATATCTCAATTAAACTTTCTTTGCTGATAAAAACATTACCAAACTTCTGCCCTCTGCCTTAGAAGGCTTATCAATTACGGCTACCTCTGAAAGCGCCTCAGCAAAATCATCCAGAATGTACTTCGACTTAAACATACGTGCCATCTCACGACCTCTGAATCGAAGTGTGACTTTTACCTTATTCCCCTTTTCAAGGAACTTTCTGGCAGCCCCAATCTTTGTGTTCAGATCGTTAGTGTCAATATTCGGTGAAAGACGAACTTCTTTCACTTCGATTACCTTCTGCTTCTTCTTTGCTTCCTTCTCTCTTCTTGCAAGTTCATATTTGTACTTGCTATAGTCAATAATCTTGCAAACCGGTGGCTTAGCCGTTGGTGCAATGAGTACAAGGTCAAGTTCTGCTTCTTCGGCCTTTGCCATCGCCTCAGCAATGGATACCACACCGAGCTGTTCTCCATCACTACTAACTAGACGGACTTCCTTTGCTCTAATCTGTTCGTTAATCAATTGATTGCTAATAGTCGTATACCCCCCAAATAATGTTTAACGCTAAAAAAAATAGCCGATAGAAAGCCATCCGCCATAAAAAAACACACCCAAGGTATGCAAAATTATGAACCCGGGTCACGATTGTGCCAAGGTGAGGCGAACCTGCTTTCTTGTTTAAAGTAACTTTCAACATTTTAGCAAAGTTCACCTTCCTTGTCAATATCTTATTTTAGTTTTCTATTAAATTGGTCATACTTACCAAAGATACACCCAGTGTTGAAGCATTATGCAGTAGTGCTGACACTGTTGGCTGCAATATTCCCATTGTTCCAAGTAGAATCAATGCTCCATTAAATCCAATGACAAAGTGATGATTATTATGAACTCTCTTCATCATTAAATTAGCCAACCGCTTTAGCATGACAAGCTCCTCAAGGCTTTCTGCTGCAATAGTGACATCAGAAATCTCTCTTGCAATGGCTGCTCCAGCACCAATGGCAATACCACAATCTGCTGCCGAAAGTGCTGGCGAATCGTTGATGCCATCGCCAATCATAATTACCGTATGTCCTGCGGCCTTTCTCTGCTCCACAAGTGCAGCCTTGTCTTCTGGCAAAACTTCTGCATGGAACTCATCTACGCCAACTTCCCCTGCAATCGCCTGTGCTGTCTGAGCATTATCTCCTGTCATCATTACTGTCTTTTTAATGCCAAGCTCCTTCAATTGAGCAAGCACATCCTTTGCCTCTGGGCGCAGTGGATCCGCAATCGCAATAATCGCAGCAAGTTTTCCTGCGATTGCCAAATATAGATGCGAATACCTTGGCTCTAGTGCATCCAAGATCTTTTCATCTGCCTTAGAAATTTTGACATGCTCATCATCAAATACAAAGTGAGCACTTCCAATCACAACTCTTTGATTATTAATTTTGCTTGCAATTCCATGTGCCACGACATACTCGACCTCAGAATGCATTTCTTTATGAGAAATTCCCATATCTGCTGCCTTTTTAACAACCGCATTGGCCATAGAATGTGGGAAATGCTCTTCTAGACATGCTGCAATTTTTAGCATCTCATTGGCATCTCTCTTTTCACAAGGAATAACCTTTGCCACAGTTGGACATGCGAAAGTCAATGTACCTGTCTTGTCAAAGACAATTGTATCTGCATGAGCAATGGCCTCCAAAAACTTTCCACCCTTTACTGTAGCATTGTACTTTCCAGCCTCTCTCATCGCCGACAGCACCGCAAGTGGCATAGAAAGCTTGAGTGCACAAGAAATCAACCATCAATACAGAAAGTGCACGAGTCACATTTCTTGTCAACAAATAGGTCAAAGCAGTTCCTGCCAATGAATATGGAACGAGCTTATCTGCCAATCTTGCAAACTTACTCTCTGTATTTGACTTTAACTTTTCTGAATCCTCAATCATCTGAACCACTTTGTCATAGCGACCATGTCCAACTTCTTGTTCGGCCTCGATGACAATTTCGCCCTCTTCAACCACAGTTCCTGCATAAGCATAAGAACCTTCTCGCTTTGCTACTGGGACAGATTCTCCAGTGAGTGAAGCCTGGTTGACCATGGCTTCTCCACTGACAACCTTTCCATCAATGGCAATGACATTTCCTGTATGAACTGTAATGAGATCCTTTGCCTTAATCTGTCCAATTGGAACTAAAACATCTCCATTTTCTGTCTTTAACCAAACCTTGTCGACATTTAAAGCCATACTTCTTGCCAAGTCATCGACGGACTTTTTGTGTGTCCATTCCTCAAGTAACTCTCCAATGCCAAGCAAAAACATCACAGAACCTGCGGTAGAATAATCTGCTCGCACAATAGAAATACCAATGGAAAGTGCATCGAGAACCTCGACTTCTAACTTTCCTCTTAGCAAGCATTTTATTCCCTTCCAGACATATTTAATGGCATGAGCAACCAACCAAACCGTCCTGATTGGCATTGGGAGAAATAAATCCCTTGCAAACTTTGTAGCCACCATCATGACCAGCTTTTCTTTATACTCCCTTGTCAGTGCCCTTCCTGTCTTTCTGGAACAAGGGCAGCTACCTTTTCATCGGCATAACTAAACTTTGATAGTGCTTGTAAGACTTTATCGCGACTTCCTTCTTTATAGTAAAGAATCGCATCTGCCGTTCTCTCATAGACTGTGGCCTGTAAAACATTTTCATTTGCCTCTAAGTAATATAAAAGCATATCCGCCTGCCTTAGCGTCATTTGCTTTTGCGCCATATGCAAGCGGATTCTTCCCTTACTCTCGTGTAAGATTTTACATTTCATTTTATGCTTCCTCGGATGTGTCCTCTACTTCTACTTCCTTGCTCGCTCTTGCCTCATTGATGTCCTTTGCCTCAGCAAGAATATCACTTGCATTCTCCTGAATACATGTCACGGTATCCATTGCACTCTCCTTCACACGAAGTGCTGCTGCAACTGTATGTGTATAAGCCTTCTTTGCATCCTTGCTTGACAAGAGCTTAAATCCAGCTGAACCAAAAATTGTACCACCAACAAATATTGCTACCTTCTTTACATCGATCATTGTGATTACCTCCAAAAATTATTTTTTTCTACAGGCATTATCCTAACATAAAGGAAAACCTAACCGATATGCGAATCAGACAAAAACTGTGCTATTTGGTTTATTGTTTTCTGTATTCACTTGGCTTCATCCCAACAATCCGCTTAAAGGCCGACGAAAAGCGACTGGGACTCTCATATCCTACTTCCTCCGCAATATCTGCAATTGCATCTTTTGTATTTTTAATCGCTCACAGGCCATATGAATTCGATATCTGCGCATATAGGTATCAATTGGTGCCCCAAAAAGATATTTAAAGCAATCCTTTAATGTTGTCATTGAGATATCATTTTCTCTAGCTAACTTTTCTATAGTAAATCTCTGTCCCAGATGGCCAACCAATTGATCGTGAATGCCCTTTACCTTTTCTATCTGTCCCCTATAGAAATATTTCTTTTTTGTTTCTTCCACTTGATGTGTATGACAAAGATAGACCAAAAGTTCCAGACATTTTAGCATTCCAAGGCTCTTCCAATGATTCTGATCTTTCAATGGCTGCCAAATCGCACGGATTGTCTCATTTGTCTTGATATGTGCCCAGCTCTTTTTTTTCAAAAACTGCCCCCGAATGTCCTTGATACAATCTCCAGATAAAGAAAGTTCCTCTGGCAAGTGTTTAAAAAATGTTTCCATATTTTCAATATTCAACAAATATGCTAGCATTTTTCCGCTGCCCAATGGAAGCCGCAAGTCAATTTCTTCTCCAACTTCCAATTCTTTTATCCATAAATCGCCCATTTCGATGCTACAGATGCAATCTCCATCTAGCCATTCCATTCGCCCCTGTAGGCAGTAGAATATGGCTAAGTTCCTCGTTTCCTTTTCCCTATAAGAGAAATGTTTCCCGTGCAAGCGAGCGTAGAGTAAGTTCATCCCCTCTGCAAGCACAATATTTTCCATAACCTCTCTTCTCTCCTCTGGTTAGTATAATCTAACTGTATTTCTTAACTATACAACAAACTTCCTCTCCTTGTCCAATACTTTTTAGTATTGACAAGAAAATTAGTTTGTGCTAACTTATCTATGTAAATTAGTATGGACTAACTAGGTAGAGAAAGAAGGTGACAATATGCCATTGTTGATGGCAAAGCTTGGCGAGGTGTATACCATTACTCGAGTTTCAGGCACAGAAGAAATGCGATTGCATTTAAACAATTTGGGTTTCGTTGTTGACGGACAAATCAGCGTTGTCAGTGAACTTGAGGGAAACTTGATTGTCAATGTCAAGGGCTCACGTATTGGAATTAGCCGAGAAATGGCTGCCAAAATTATGATCCGCTAGGAAGGGGAAGGAATGAAAAATCTAAGAGAAGCCAAAATTGGCGAAACCGTCACTGTGGTCAAACTCCGCGGTGAGGGTGCTGTAAAGAGAAGAATTATGGATATGGGACTGACGAAGGGAGCAACTGTCTATATTCGCAAGGTAGCACCATTAGGTGATCCTATTGAAGTAACAGTTAGAGGATATGAGCTTTCTTTGAGAAAGCAGATGCAGAACTTATTGACGTAGAATAGAAAGGACTTTTATTTTATGAAGTACACGATTGCTCTTGCTGGTAACCCAAATACTGGTAAGACTACACTATTTAACTCCCTCACGGGATCAAATCAATATGTCGGCAACTGGCCCGGCGTAACGGTGGAGAAGAAAGAAGGTAAATTAAAAGGTCATAAGGACATTACCATTGCCGATTTACCAGGTATCTATTCTCTTTCTCCATACACACTTGAGGAAGTAGTTGCAAGAAATTATCTCTTAAATGAAAAACCAAATGCTATTATCAATATTATTGATGGTACAAACCTAGAAAGAAACTTGTATCTAACTACTCAGATTCTTGAACTTGGCATTCCAGTCGTTATCGCAGTGAATATGGCCGATGTCATTGCAAAAAGTGGCGATATTCTCGACTTTGACAATCTATCAAAGACATTGGGTTGCCCAGTGGTTGAAATTTCTGCTCTAAAGAGTACGGGAATTGACAATCTTGTGGCCAAGGCCGTTGCAGCTGCACAATCTGGAGCTACTTTAAAGTCTCTCCATGACTTCGATCCAAAAATCGAAGATGCACTAAAGAAAATTGGTGATTCCTTGACACAGGTTTCTGAAGCAACAAGACGCTGGTATTCCATCAAGATCTTTGAGCGAGATGAAAAGATACTCAATCAACTTTCTCTCCCTGATAGCCAGATGAAGACCTTTGAGGGCATTATTGCTGCAGTAGAGAAAGAGCAAGATGATGATGCAGAGAGTATTATCACAACCGAACGCTATTCCTATATCGCAAAGATTATTGATCGTTGCTACAAAAAGCGCAATAAGAATAAGGTGACACTCTCTGATAAAATTGACCGCATTGTCACGAATCGTATTTTGGCATTGCCAATCTTGCCATCATTATGTTCGTTGTTTACTATATTTCCATATCGAATATTGGTAAAACCGTCAGTGACTGGATCAATGATACTCTTTTCGGTGAAATTGTTCAGCCAGGTGTGAGTGACTTCTTGACAAATATTGGTTGTGCAAAATGGCTTGTCGGTCTAATTTCAGATGGTATTATCGCTGGTGTTGGATCTGTTATTGGATTCCTTCCACAGATGTTACTTCTTTTCTTTTTCCTCGCCTTCCTTGAGGGCTGTGGATATATGGCCAGAATTGCCTTTGTTATGGACAGAATTTTTAGAAAGTTTGGTCTTTCAGGAAAGAGTTTTATTCCTATCCTTGTTGGTACAGGTTGTGGTGTTCCTGGAGTTATGGCATCAAGAACAATTGAGAGCGAGCATGATCGTCGAATGACCGTTATGACAACTACTTTCATTCCTTGTTCTGCAAAGATTCCAATTATCGCATTGATTGCTGGTTCACTCTTTAATGGTGCTGCTTGGGTTGGACCAAGTGCCTACTTTGTTGGTATGGCTGCCATCATTGTTTCTGGTATTATGTTAAAAAAGACAGCTCTATTTGCTGGGGATCCAACTCCATTTGTTATCGAGCTTCCACCTTATCATATGCCAACCGCTGGTAGTATTTATCGCTCCATGCTTGAGCGTTCTACAAGTTTTATCAAAAAGGCGGGAACCATTATTCTTTTGGCATCTATCTTCATTTGGTTATTGTCAAACTTCAGCTTTGCTGGTGGTTCATTCGGAATGACAGATGACATGGATTCTAGTATTTTGGCCGCTGTTGGTGGTGTGATTGCCCATATCTTTAAGCCTCTTGGCTTTGGAGACTGGAAGTTTGCCTCTGCAACCATTACTGGTCTTATTGCAAAGGAGAATGTAGTCAATACCTTTGGTGTTCTCTTCCACTCCGATGCAAAAGACCTTGCTGATAACAGCCAGCCAATTTGGGCTACATTGCAAGCAGCAATCACTCCAGTAGCTGCCTATGCATTCTTAGTATTTAATCTTTTATGCGCACCTTGCTTTGCAGCCATCGGTGCCATTAAGAGAGAGATGAGCTCTGGAAAGTGGACTTGGATTGCCATTGGCTATCAATGTATCTTTGCCTATGTTATTTCATTAATTATTTATCAATTAGGTATCGTCTTTACTGGTGCTGCAGGATTCAGCATTGGAACAGTAATTGCTATCATCTTGATTGCACTGATTATTTTCCAACTTGTTCGCCCTGCAAAGCCAACAGCAAAATCCACAGCAAAGAATCATCGTCCTGTGGTTGAATAGGAGGAAAAAATTATGGCTACTGCAATTGTTGGACTCATTGTTCTTGCCTGTGCAGGTGGTGCAGGTTTTGTAATCTACCAAGACAAGAAACACGGTAAGCATTCTTGTGGTGGAAATTGTGGTGGCTGTAGCGGAAATTGTGGCAGTTGCCATTCCGCTTGCCATACAAATCATTCAAAATAATGATATGAAAATAGCCCTCAAGCATAAGCTTGGGGCTATTTTTTTCTATTTTCCCAATCGAATATCCTCTAATTTTTGCTTCATTTCATCTGAAAGCTGATCAAAGAGCAAATTTTTCTTGCTCATCTGGCTTTCAATATGTTCCTTTCGGATTTCTCTCTCCACTCTCTGCACATCTTCAAATAATTCCTTTGAAGACATCAATATACATCCTGCACTGCGAATAATCACCTGCTCCATTCCATCCGAGGTGACTACCGTCACTCGGTACTTATGTCCAATCTCATGGGCCGTCTTTTCAATATAGCGGTCTGCAGTCTCTGCCTCCTTGGTGTAGACAACATAGATATTGTGATATTCCATAATCTCTGTTGTATGTCCCTTTAGCTTATAGGCATCAAAGACCAAAATTAAAGTGTACTTTTGATAAGATGAATAATTGACCAAAATATCCATTAGGCGGTCCCTAGCTGCATCAATGTTCTGTTCGGCCAGTTCTCTCAAGCTATCCCAAGCAAAGATAACATTGTAGCCATCAACCAACATATATTCCTTGACCTTCTTTGTTCCCTTATAGACATATTCCTTTTCTGTGCTCTTATGATGCTTGGTCGATTGATCCCAATCACCAATCCTTGGTTTGACCTTTCCATAGGTTCGCTCAAAAATTTCCATCAATTCCTCAGTGTTGGCCTGATTGGCGTCATAGGTGGATCGAACCACTTGAACTTCTTGAGTGTCTTCTGGTTTTGTATCAAAAAATCCCAAGCCACTGTCCACTTGTCGATAGAGTGGAACCTCATACCAAGGCACATAAAAACCACTGCCATGGGCACAAAAAACTGATCCGCAGGGACTTGAAATGTCTAGTTCTGGATCATACATCGCATTGGCTATCACTTCCTCACTATTGTGACACTCATCATAGCGATCAAAAGAAAGAAAAATATGTCCCTGTCCCTTAGTATAAGTCAAAAGGTCAGCCTGATAATTTTGTATACAAGCAACGGGAGCCACCCCCACAACACTGGCCATCTCCCCTTCTGTCTCTGGCGGATCAAATTTGGCAAACATGGCATTTAAATCATTGAGTGCTCTTCCAAGATTGACTACTGGAATCTCTAGGCGAAATTCATAATAGGGCTCCAGCAAAATACTTTCTGTCTGCATCAAGCCCTGACGCACAGCTCGATAAGTCGCTTGACGAAAATCTCCACCTTCTGTGTGCTTATTATGTGCCCTTCCTGCCACAATTGTCATACGCATATCCGTGACGGGAGCTCCAATTAATACTCCTTTATGTTCCCTTTCCTTTAAATGTGTCAAAATGAGATTTTGCCAATTTACAGCCAACATATCCGAAGAAACCTTGGATGAAAGATTAACCCACTTCCCCTAGGCAGTGGCTCGAGCAAAAGATGAACTTCCGCATAGTGACGTAATGGCTCAAAATGTCCAATTCCCTCTGCACTCAGCTGAATGGTCTCCTTATAGGCAATCCTTCCCTCTGAAAAAGTCACATCCATATCCATTCGCTCTTTGAAAAGGTTTTGTAAAATTTCAATTTGCACTGCTCCCATCAATTTGACACGAATGCTCTGTGCCTTCTCATCCCATTGCAATTGCAATTCCGGAAACTCCTCTGCCATCTCCTTAAGCTTTGGCATCGCCATATTGGGGACAATATCTTCTGGCAAAATCATTTCATAGCTGAGCACTGGCTCTAAAACCTTTGGTATAGCGGTGTGGTCCTCTCCCAAGCTCTGCCCAACATAGGTGTGATTTAAACCCACCAGTGCACAGACCGTACCCGCACCAACATCGGACACACTTTCAAATCTTATGCCATTATAGATTCGAATTTGATTGACCTTTTCCTCGCCAATCACCATTTTATTTTTCACCTCGCCCCCCGTGACCTTAATATGTGTCAGACGAGTTCCTTGAAAATCTCTGGTAATCTTATATACAATCGCACCAAATTCTTCGGGATATTCTTTTTCGATCGCATACTCTGTAATAGCATCGAGCAATATCTCCACTCCCATCAATTTAAGAGCAGATCCAAAGTAGCAGGGAAATAGTTCCTCTCTTGCAATGGCAAAAGAAATCATCTCCTTTGTGATCTCTCTCTCCTCTAAAGTGGCCTCCATCATCTCTTCCGAGCACATCGACAATTCGTCCAGCCACTCTTCTTTTTCTGCCTGAAAATCTACAATATTTCCTGATAATTTTCTCCTCAATTCAGCATAGACATTCTCCTTTTCCACCCCATTTTGATCCAATTTATTTACAAAAATAAATGTGGGAATATGATATCTTCTCAATAATTTCCACAGCGTCTTTGTGTGCCCCTGCACGCCACTTGCACCACTAATCACTAAAATGGCATAGTCTAAGACAGTCAAAGTTCTCTCCATCTCTGCCGAAAAATCGATATGTCCTGGAGTATCCAATAAATTGATTTCCCAATCCTTCCAATGAAAGATTGCTTGCTTTGAAAAGATGGTAATTCCCCCTCGCCCTTTCTAAGGCAAAGTGATCCAAAAAGGCATCCTGATTGTCCACCCTTCCCATCTTTTTGACTGCACCGCTTTGATATAAAATTGCTTCAGCCAGCGTCGTCTTTCCAGAGTCAACAGCCGCCAATATCCCTATATTTTGTCTCATTTTTCTTCCCATCCTATCCAAATTTAGTACTATTATAACATTTTCGCTGAATGATTGCAAAAATCTCCCCCTGCGATATAATATTCCTAACGATTATTCTAGGAGGATTTTATATGCAATATCGAATTGAACACGACACAATGGGCGAAGTCAAAGTTCCTTCTCATCATCTCTGGGGAGCACAGACACAAAGAAGCTTTGAAAATTTTGCCATTGGAATCGAAAAAATGCCATCTGAAATCATCAAGGCCTTTGGTATTTTAAAAAAAGCTGCTGCCATTGCCAATCACGACTTACAAAAATTGGATGACCAACGTTTTTCCTATATTTGCACTGCCTGTGATGAAATCATTTCTGGAGAACTTGCGAATGAATTTCCTCTTGCGGTGTGGCAGACAGGATCAGGTACACAGAGCAATATGAATGTCAACGAAGTTATTGCTCATCGTGCCAATCAATTGGCCGAGGAGACGCTCATCCAACCCAATGACCACGCCAATATGTCCCAAAGCTCTAATGACACCTTTCCAACGGCCATGCACATCGCAGCAGTCACAGAAATCGAAGATCAACTTCTTCCTGCTATTGACAAATTAATCAACACATTTCTTCGATTAGAAGAGGAAAATCAAGGTATTGTCAAATCTGGGCGAACTCACCTTCAAGATGCCACACCGATTGCTTTTTCTCAAGAAATCAGTGGCTGGAGAAGCTCTCTTGAGCGAGATAAAGAACTCCTTCGTATGAGCCTCCAACCACTGCGAGAACTCGCCCTCGGTGCAACTGCTGTTGGCACAGGTCTAAATGCACCAGCAGGATTTGACCAAGCTGTAGCCAGAGCTGTCTCTGTGCTTACAGGCAAGGAATTTATCACCGCAAGAAATAAATTTCACGCCCTCACTTCAAAAGATGAGCTGGTCTTTTCTCACGGTGCCCTCAAGGCGCTGGCCTGTGACTTACTAAAAATTGCCAATGATATTCGCTTTTTGGCCAGTGGACCTCGATGTGGTCTTGGTGAAATTTTTATTCCAGAAAATGAGCCTGGAAGCTCCATTATGCCTGGAAAAGTCAATCCAACACAATGTGAAGCAGTAACGATGGTTGCCATTCAGGTCATGGGCAATGATACGACCATTGGCATTGGTGCTAGCCAAGGAAATTTTGAGCTCAATGTCTTTATGCCCGTCATCATCTATAACTTCCTTCAATCTGTGCGACTATTGAGCGATGTCATTCTCTCCTTTGAGAAAAATTGTTGCAGGGGCATCCGGGCCAATAGAGACAAGATGCAGGACAATCTTCATCGCTCATTGATGTTAGTCACCTGCTTAAATCCCTATATTGGATATGAAAATGCTGCGAAAACGGCAAAACTTGCCTATAAAGAAAATATTTCCCTGAAAGAAGCCTGTGTTCAACTTGGATTTTTAAGTGAAGAAAAATTCGATGAAGTCTTTTTACCTGAAAAAATGATTTAAAAGAAAATGGGAGTGGTGAAAAATCAAAATTTTTCACCACTCCCATTTTTTATCCTATTTTTTTGCATCAACCCACTTGCCGTCTGCACCAACTTGGTAACCATCCGGTGTCTTTGTATTGGTCAACATTGCACCATCACTGCCCATGTAGTATTTTCCACTGACCCAACCATTGGCAGCCATGCGACCACTAGAGTGGAAATAATACCACTTATTATCAATATTTTGCCAACCTGTCGCCATCGGACCGCCTGGTTTTAAATAATACCAAACCCCTTTGATCTCCTGCCAACCTGTGGTCAAATATCCCTTGCTATTAAAATAGTACCAGCGGTCACGAATTTTTTCCCAATTTCCCTTTGTATAAGAGCCATTGTTGTGCTGGTACCACCAACCTGTCTTATCCTTAATCCAAATGCTTGCCATTGCTGTGTTGGCCTGTGCCACAGTCATAGCCATGGTCACAGCCAAAATCAACCACTTTTTTTTCATGATTTTCTCCTTCTTCTTATGATTTCTTTTGAATACTCAATGTCGCCTTTGCTGGCAGGCAGACCGCAATATCTCCATCATCTCCAAGCATTCCATAGTGCTCACAGATATGATCTGGACAGGTGCTGTCAACAAATCCTGCTCGGTGATTTTTAATTTGAATATGAATTTTATAACCGTTGCTCTCGGCATAAAAGTCATCATCCTTATCCAGTGGCAACCGCTCTACAATGTGGTCGCCATAGGTCAAAATTGCAACATCTGCCTTCTTTTTTCCAAGCCCGCGCACACCAAGCCACACTAGACAAATGGCAATGAGCACAAGCCCAAACAAAATTTCATTTCTCCGAAGCTTCTTCATAAATTACAATAAAGCCTCACTCTGTGCAATCTCCTGACGCATCGCCTCTTCTCCCGGTGCTCCCACTGTGACTCGCTTTTCTACACAATGCTTCATGCCAATGGCCTCGTAAATATCTTCCTCAAATACTGGACTAATGGCCTTAAATTCTGCTAGGGTAAAATCATCGAGTGCCTTATGGTTTTCAATACCATAGAGAACCAACTGCCCCACGATGCCATGAGCATCTCGAAAAGGAACGCCCTTTCCCACAAGATAATCTGCTGCATCAGTGGCATTGGTAAATCCACCCTTTGCTGATGCTTCCATTCTTTGATGATTAAATTTCATTGTCGAAAGCATTCCACTCATCAGGCGAATACAGCCTTGAACTGTGTCCATTGCATCAAAGCTCAATTCTTTGTCCTCTTGCATATCCTTATTATAAGCTAGTGGAATTCCCTTCATTGTGGTCAAGAGGCTTGTCAGTGCACCGTAGACACGCCCTGTCTTTCCTCGAATCAATTCTGCAATATCTGGATTTTTTTTCTGCGGCATAATGGATGAACCTGTAGAATAGGTATCATCCATGTCGACAAAGCGATATTCATCTGTGTTCCAGATAATAATCTCCTCACTCAACCTTGAAAGGTGCATGGCCACAATAGAAAAATCGCTCAAAAGCTCAAGCAAATAGTCACGGTCACTCACCGAATCCATACTGTTTCTTGTCGGTCCATCAAAATCTAAAAGTTTTGCTGTCAACTCTCTGTCCAGTGGATAGGTCGTTCCTGCAAATGCACCTGCACCGAGAGGGCATAAATTCATTCGCTTTCTGCAATCTCTCAATCGATCTCTATCTCGCAAAAACATCTCAAAGTAAGCACCAAGATGATGGGCCAATGTCGTTGGCTGAGCTTTTTGCAAATGGGTAAATCCAGGCATGACGGTGTGAACGTTTTCCTTCATCAAAGTTAAAATCTCACCAAGAAGTACAGTCAATAACTCCTGTGTCTCATCCAAGACATCCCTTGTATATAATTTCATATCGAGAGCCACTTGATCATTTCTGCTGCGACCTGTGTGCAATCGCTTTCCCGCATCTCCAATTCTTTGAATCAAATTTGATTCTACAAAGGAATGAATGTCCTCTGCATCTTGTGCAAATGTGAGTTTTCCCTCATCAATATCTTTTTCAATTGACTTCAATCCCTCAACAATGCAATCCCTATCACTCTCTGTCAATATTCCCTGCTTTGCAAGCATCATCACATGGGCAATACTGCCTCGGATATCTTGATGATAAAAGCGATGATCAAAGGAAAGTGATTCATTAAACTGAAACACCAATTGATCTGTCTCTTTTGTAAATCTTCCACCCCAAAGTTTCATAACGATCTCCTATAGTACTATTTCTGTGCATTTTCTTGTAATACTTCTTGATGGTTCTCTTCTTTTGTATCGAGTACTTTCTTTCTTCGATTAAAGAAAACCGCAATCAAAACCAAAACCAAAATACTTCCACCACTAATGACCATACCAGGGTAAAGTCCCTGTGGTGTAAATTTCATTTTAATCTCATGCTTACCTTCTGTCAAATCCAATGCAAGGAAAGTATCTAGCCCCTTCCTCGGTTTTGTCTTTACACCGTCGACATAGACCGTCCAGCCCTCATCATAAGGAATTGAGGTCATCAATACCTCTTCTGGACCTGCGTCCACTGTTCCCTCCACAGTTCTTGAATCATAATGTGTCACCGTAAATGGACTAATATTGAGCATATCATAGGCTTCTTTTAATGCCTTATAATCAAAGCGATAGGCACTGGCATCCATCTCCTTATTGTCATCATTTCTGACAGAATAGGTGATGCCCTTATCGACATAGCCAAGGTCAATAAAATACCCTCGATCTACATTTTCAAATGTCTGGTCAATGTTGTCCTTTGAACTCTTTACCTTGACTGTTTTGATGCTAGAATCATTGATATACACATAATATCTGCCCTTTTCGGAGGTTGTAAAAGTATAGGTTGAACCATCCTTTTCTCCTTCTTCCTCCAAAAGTACTGGACTCGTGCCAATAATCTGTGTCAAATTATTCTGCACATCCGCAGGAGAGCGAAATGTCCTGTCCCAACTGGTCTCAAATCCTGGCCCAACCAAGTAACCAATCGGCAGAGTATAGGGATTTTCATACAAATAGATATTATTGCTATGTGTCACATACTCGACATTTGGGTCGTTGCTCTCCCCTGTATAAATGCCATATTTCACTGCATAGAGCATATCCACCAGTGGCGTACTTCCTGTGATGGAATAGGCATTGGTGGAAGCTTCCGTTCCCATCTCCTTAGAAAAATCGCTCAATGCAGCCCTTGCCGTCGAAGAAAATAGAGATACTGAGTGGAAATTCATCCACGCTCCATCATCCTTTGTCTTTCTTGTCACCTTTTCAAAGCGATAGAAGGTATCATTTGGTAAGTCCTTTAGCACCTTGGCCACATCGGCATTGTCGTCCTTATAATCTTTTCTGCTGACCGTTGTCACACTCGTCAGCCCTGTATTGGCTGTCATCTCTACACTTAGAATGACCAAGGTAGCAATAATTAAGGCATTGACATTGATTCTCTTTTTCTTCCACAAATACAAGAGCAAAGCATAGATGGCAATTAGAATCAATGATGCATAGTATACTCCAAAGCCAAAATGCTTTTGTTCCACCGTTTTTTGTGCCAATAAGATAAATCCTAAGCTTCCCACTGTCGCCATACCAAGCTCTTTAAGTGTATTTGCCCGAAACCTGTCATAAGCCCGAAACGCCATAAAGAGCACAAGGAAAATATAGATAAAACTCTGGCGTGCCGGCAAAGAATTCGGATAATGAAAGCCATGCCAGATATAATTGAACACATCAATGGCAAAACTTGCAAGGAAAAAGAGAGACATCGTAAAGTATACCGCCTTTTCCTTGAGTGAAATCTTTTTATTCATCAAGTAAAGCAAAATAAATAAGTAAATTCCCACACCACAATAAATATTTGGCCAATGGTCAAGTCCAATTTCTGTCTCCACCCCTGGCATATGTCTGGCCACCATATCAATAATTGAAAAATAGGCGACATAGACTTGTGGAAAATTAAATGTTCCCGATGCCGTTGCCTTTAGTGCAAAAATTTCTGGCAATAGTACCATTGCCGAAATTCCTCCTGCCAACAAAGAAAAAAAGCCAAATTGCAATACTGCAATAAAAAAGTCTTTCTTGCTCGTCACACCACGCATTACCAAAAGTGCCACAAAGTAGAAAATCAAAAACATACAAATCATAATGGAGATGTAGTAATTGGATGTGATGGAAAGTCCAAGACATATCGCATACATCAATCCCTTTTTCTTATTGACTAGTCGCTCCAATCCCAGGGCAATCAATGGCAAGAGAATAATGCAATCCAACCACATAATATTCCAGCTATATGCAGCCATATAGCCAGAAAGTGCATAGCCAATGCCAAAAAATGCTGTTCCCATCCCCTCTTTCTTACTGTGCTTTTGCAAGTAATAGGTCATCGCGAGTCCCGAAAGACCAATTTTAACCACAATCATATAGGTCATAAACTCGATAACTAAAGACTTTGGACAAAGCACGATCAACCAATTGAGTGGGCTCGCAAGGTAGTAAGCATAGAGTGCTGAGAAATTGACCCCCATGCCAATGTCCCAGCTATAGAGCAAACTCTGTCCATGCTTTAACTTGTATTGAAACTCTGAGAAAAACGGAGCATATTGGTGGTACATATCCGTTCTCAAAAAACTATTGTCGCCAAATGGAAAGATTTGTCTTTGCACAAAAATTAAAATCATAATGGCAACAGGTATAAAAAACGCCGCCAATAAAGCATCCGCTCTTTTAAACCAAGACTCGCTTTTCATAAATCACTCCTTCTATTTCTTAAATACAAACCATTTACTGAAAAAATAATTCAGTATGACGACCAAAACAGAAAGAATTGCCTTGGCCAAGACATCATCAAGATGCAACCCAGAAACAAAAAGCCACATTCCTGCTACATTCATAGCTCCTGTCAAAAGCCTTGCTCCAGTAAATACAATAAACTCCCATAAAATCGTCGAAAACGACATATCATGGCTCTGAAACACAATGCGCTTATTGGTCACAAACGCAAAAACAACAGCAGCAATCCAGCTAAGAACTGTACATGCCAGATAATTGACATTCATAGCCTTAAAAGCCATATAGACTGCCCAATCAACAATTGTCGTCAATACGCCAAAAATCAAGTAACTGATTGTTTCACGATTTACATATTTTTTCCAATCCATTCCTATCTATCCTCTTGTATCAATTTCTCTGCACCATCAGAATAGCGCATCGAATAGTCGTCCATCACATAGATGGCATAGGTATCTGGAATTTGATTGACCAGTGCAATTCCCTTATCTACCCCGAGTGAAAAGCACACTGTGCTCAATGCATCGGCATCCACAGATTTTTTAGTAATAATGCTCACCTGAACAATACCATTGTCATAGGGAAATCCTGTCTTTGGGTCGAGGATATGGTGATAATTTTTTCCATCAATAATAAAGTGGCGCTCATACACGCCTGAACTAACTACCGATAAATCACTGACTTTTACTGCACCGATAGTCTCCTGTCGATCAGCAAATGGTCTTTGTAAGCCAATCGTAAAATCGCTACCATCTGGCTTTTTTCCAATGCAAAGTACATTTCCCCCGAGATTAATAATTGCTGAGTGCACACCCTCTTTTTCTAAATAGTCCTTCAGTCTATCTGCAATATAGCCCTTGGCAATGGCCCCAAGGTCAATCTGTGTATCGGGGCTATCAAAATGAATCTCATTTCCATTGACATGAACTTTTTTATAATCTACCTTGGCTAAATCTTTATCCACATCTTCCTTTCTTGGAAGTTCGGGGTCATCAGATTTAAAATCCCAATACTTTCTCAATGGTTGCACGGTGATATCAAATGCACCATCTGATTTCTTACAATATTCTAGTGCTGTCTGTATACAACTAGCTAGGTCATCGCTAACTTTACGACCTGCTCACTTGGATCTCTATGATTTAACGCATACAATTGTGCTCCCTCTTTGTCAGATGAAAACACATCTTCAAAATCATTGCACATCTTGATGGCACCATCTAAGGCTTTCTGCTTTGTTGGGTCATAGATGCGAATTGTCACAAAAGTATCCAGTGCAAATACAGATTCTTCAATCGGTTCTTTACTTTTTTCACCTGAACACGAAGTCAGCGCAACCACCATAAAGATGGCTGCGCAGACAATGGGAACAACTTTTGATTTAATTATCTGAAGAATAATTTGGGGCCTCCTTTGTAATCTGAATATCATGTGGATGGCTCTCTCTAAGTGCCGCAGAAGTAATCTTTACAAACTTTGAGGTCTCTTGAAGCGTTGGAATATCCTTTGCTCCACAATAGCCCATACCTGCACGCAATCCACCAATCAACTGGAATACTGTATCTTCAACCAATCCCTTATAAGCCACACGACCTTCTACGCCCTCTGGCACCAATTTCTTCGCATCAGCCTGGAAGTAACGGTCCTTACTTCCACTTTCCATTGCAGAAATTGATCCCATTCCACGATATACCTTGTATTTTCTTCCTTGGAATAGCTCAAAAGCTCCTGGTGCCTCATCACAACCTGCAAATAAGGATCCCATCATACATACACTTCCGCCTGCTGCCAATGCCTTTGTCACATCGCCAGAATACTTAATACCTCCATCGGCAATAATTGGAACACCATAGGTTCTTGCAACCTCAAAGCAGCTCATTATTGCACTAATCTGTGGCACGCCAATACCTGCAACTACACGAGTTGTACAAATCGATCCTGGTCCAATGCCGACCTTGACACAATCCGCTCCAGCCTCAATCAATGCCTTTGTCGCCTCACCTGTTGCCACATTTCCTGCAATGACTTGCAAATTTGGATACTTTTCTTTTATCATCTTTACACAACGAATGACATTTTGTGAATGCCCATGAGCACTGTCGAGCACAACGACATCGACATTGGCCTTAACTAGGGCATCACAGCGCTCCAATACATTGGCCGTAATTCCAAGGGCTGCACCACAGAGCAGTCTTCCCATACTGTCCTTTGCTGAACTTGGATACTTAATCTGCTTTTCAATGTCCTTAATCGTAATCAATCCCTTTAAGTTATAGTCCTTGTCGACAATTGGGAGCTTCTCCACTCTTGCTGCTGCCAAAATCTTCTTTGCCTCATCCAGTGTTGTGCCCTCCAGCGCTGTAACAAGCTTGTCCTTTGTCATTACTTCACTGATCTTTTTGGTAAAGTCCTCTTCAAACTTTAAGTCTCGATTCGTAATAATACCCACAAGCTTTTTTCCGACTGTGATTGGAACACCTGAAATTCTAAACTTTGCCATTAAATCATCCGCATCTTTTAATGTGTGGTCTGGAGAAAGGAAAAATGGATCTGTAATAACACCATTTTCTGACCTCTTTACCTTGTCCACCTCCTCAGCCTGCTGATCAATCGACATATTCTTGTGAATAATACCAATACCGCCCTGTCTAGCCATGGCAATGGCCATGCGATGCTCTGTAACCGTATCCATACCTGCACTCATAAATGGAATATTTAATTTGATTTTCTTTGTCAAATAAGTGGAAATGTCGACTTGATTTCCAATCACCTCTGAATATGCTGGTTGCAAGAGCACATCGTCAAAAGTAATGCCTTCACCAATAATTGTTGCCATTTTTATTATCCTCCTTCAATCTTTACTATCTCATTTTTCAAAAAGTGCCACTGCCTCACAATTTGCTGTAAATGGAAACATATCCACAGCACAAGCTTTCTTTAGATGATATCCACCCTCCTTTAAAACCAAAATATCTCTTGCCAAAGAACTTGGTTTACAGGAAATATAGACAATCCGTTCTGCCTGATACTCCATAATTTTGGGAAGAGCCTTGGGATGGATTCCTTCTCTTGGAGGATCTAGGACAATGATATCTGGTCGGGTCTGCAAGTCATCAATCACTTTGAGCACATCTCCAGCAATAAATGTGCAATTGTCAATGCCATTCTTTTGGGCATTTTCTCTTGCCGCCCTCACAGCCTCCTCAACAATCTCCACACCATAGACTTCTTGTGCCACCCCGGCCAAAAGCTGTGCAATTGTCCCTGTTCCGCTATATAAGTCAAATACAGCCTTGCCCTGGGTGTCTCCAATATATCTTCCAGCCACTTGATAGAGCAATTCTGCTCCCAAGGAATTTGTCTGAAAGAATGAAAATGGTGTAATCTTAAAATCAAGTCCGAGCAAATTTTCTGTAATAAAATCCTGCCCATACAATATGCTCGTTCCCTGGTCAATGACGGCATCTGCATAGGAATTATTCACTGTATGCAAAATGCCTGCAATTCTCCCTTCTATCTTACCATCATCTTCTAGCTTTCGTACCACATCCTTCCATTTTTGAATAATTTTTTTCGCCTCTTCATCAATAGGTGGTATATATTCTTCTCTATTTGGATCTTCGATTTTTCCAAAGCTTGTTGTTGTAATCAAATCGACTAAAATTTCTCCACTCTTTGCTGATCTTCGAATCAACAAATGCCGCAAGAAGCCACTGTGTGTCAATTTATGTAAATAGGGTATACCAGCTTCTGCAAAAAATGCAAGTGTTGCCCTCAAAATGACATTAAAATCCATATGTACAATTTGACAACTATCGCTTGTCACAATATCATAGTGGCTTCCTCTCTTGTGCATTCCCAGTGCCAATGGTCCATCCTTATAGCTATCACCAAAGGAAAATTCCATCTTATTTCGATATCCCTCTACTGCTGGGCTTGCTTGTATTCCTTCCCAGATAAATTCCTCATCTTTAGAAGTTTTTTTAATTGTTCCTCTTTGATATCCAGTTGATGTTGATATCCCACACTTTGGTACAGACAACCACCACAAATCCCCGCAAAATTACATAAATTTTCTCTGTCTTCTACACTTGATGGTTCAAGGACACGAAGAACTCTTCCCTGTGCTTCCCCTGCCCTCTTTTTGGTAATACAATATTCCACCTTCTGTCCACCAATGGCATGTTTGATCGCCACTCTTCCATCTTCTCGCTCAATATACCCCTTATCAGGAAATACTGTATCTCCCACTAAACCAATTGAGATCTCTCCCTTTTTCATACTTTCTCCAAATCCAAATAAATATAGAAAAATCCGTAAGTCTTATGTTCATAAGCATTACGGACTTTATCCTCAATCTTTGTAGACGAGAAGATTAGTTTTCTTCCTCGTCTGCAAAATAATCATCATCAAAATCGTCATCAAAATCATCTTCGAAATCTTCAAGATAATCTGGAGTAAAGAATTTATAAACAGCATACGCAATACCTGCAACAGCTGCAATTGCACCAACAATAGCCAGCACCCAAAGAATTGTATTCTTCTTCTTTCATCGTCTTGCTTCTTTGTCAATAAATCATTCAACTTTGCAGCATTCATCAGATCTTCCACTTTTGAAAGTGCATCTTTTCCTACATTTTCAAATCTTCCCATAATCATCGTCCTTTCACTATACACGATATAGTTTTATGCTCATCATATAAGCGTGTCTACATAATATCATATTTTAATCAGCTTTGCAAATCCTGCCATCATCTTCTTTATGCCAAATTGGTCAAATTCTACTGTAATCGTATAATCTCGCTCGCCATCTTCAATGGTAAGAACTGTGCCCTCTCCAAACTTCATGTGTTTTACTCGATCTCCTATGATATACTCTAGATGCTCTGCCTTTTCAATCTTAAATTCCTTTCCAAAACTTGGTTTTGTCGATGGTCGAGCAATGTGAGAAACACTGCGTAAGATTGGTGGCTCTTTTTTCTTTACTTCCTGATTTTTTCGTTCCAAAAGATGTTGCTCAATGAGTTGATTGGGAATTTCTTTGGCAAATCGAGAAAGTTGGAAAAATCTTGTTTCTCCATTCACCATTCGCATCCTCGCTGCTGTCAAGCAAAGTTTTTTCTTTGCCCTTGTAATCCCCACATAGCAAAGTCTTCTCTCTTCTTCCAAATCCTTTCTATCCTCTGAGGCAATGCTTCGAATCCCAGGAAATAGGCCATCTTCCATCCCTGTCAGATAGACATAAGGAAATTCTAGCCCCTTGGCCGCATGCAAAGTCATTAGGGTCACCCGCTTTCATTCTCATCCATTCGATCGACATCCGCAATTAATGCCACGTCTTCAAGAAATTGGGATAAATCTGTGTATTCTTCCGCCTTGTTTATCAATTCCTCGATATTTTCCCACCTTGCCTGTGCCTCAATCTCTCCCTCTTGACTTAAATATTCCTTGTAACCAGTCAACACAATCAACCGCTCAATAAGCGTAGAAATTTTTCCTGTTTCTTGTCGAATCTGTTCGATTAAAGAAGAAAATGCCTGAAATTTTTCTGCTGCCTTTCCCATTCCAGCAATCTGAGATACTTCCCTGATCGCCTCATAGAGACTTAGTCCATTGGCACTGGCAAAAGCACTGACTTTTTGAATGCTGGCATTGCCAATCCCTCGCTTTGGCACATTCATAATTCTTAAGAGTGCTATATCATCACTTCCATTAGCCACCGTCTTTAAATAGGCCAAAATGTCCTTGATCTCTTTTCTCTGATAGAAATTGACACCCCCAACCAATTGATAGGGAACCCCCAGTGTGACACATCTTTCCTCCAAAAGTCTAGATTGTGCATTAGTTCGATAGAGAATAGCAAAATCATTGTAATTTCCTTCCTTGGCATTTGCCTTAATTTCTCGAATAATTTGATTTGCTTCCTCTACTGCATTCTCATATTGCTCAATACGAATTTTTGCTCCCTCTTCTTTCTGTGTCCAGAGCTTTTTTTGTCTTCGCACGAGATTATTTTGGATTACTCCATTGGCTGCTGCCAAAATATTTCCATCCGAACGATAATTTTGCTCCAACTTAATGACTTGAGTGTGAGGAAAGAGTCGATCAAAATTTAAAATGTTTTCGATATTTGCCCCTCTAAGCCATAGATGCTCTGATCATCATCGCCCACCACACAAATATTCCGATATTTGTCTGCGAGCAGAGAAATTAAGCGAAATTGTGCTGTATTGGTATCCTGATACTCATCCACCATAATGTAGCGAAAGCGTTCTTGATACTTGTCCAATATATCAGGATGCTTTTCAAATAGTTCCACAGTCTTTCCAATCAAATCATCAAAGTCAAGAGCGTTATTTTGATGTAATGCCTTTTGATATGCCTCATAGATATCGGCCACCTTCTTTTCCATATACCCTGTGGCATTTTTCCTAAACTCCTCATAGCCAATTAATTCATTTTTTGCAGCAGAAATCAAACTCAAGGCGTTTCTCTCCTTAATCTGCTTTGTATCAATGCCCAGCTCCTTGCATACCTTCTTGATCAATGTCTTTTGGTCATCGGTATCATAAATTGAAAAATCATTGCTATAATTTAACCGTTCAATTTCTCTTCGCAAAATACGAACACAGCTCGAATGAAAAGTCATCACCCAAACATATTGGGCATCTAAACCAACTAACTTGTCCACACGCTCTCTCATCTCTTTTGCTGCCTTATTCGTAAATGTAATCGCCATAATCTGATAAGGATTGATATGCCTTTCTTCTATTAAATAGGCAATTCTGTGCATCAATACTCTAGTCTTTCCAGAGCCAGCACCAGCAAGAATTAAAAGCGGCCCCTCTGTACAAAAAACCGCCTCTTTCTGGCGGTCATTTAAATGATTATCAATTGCGTTCATTCTCTTCACCCTTGATGCGCTCAAACACCAAATCATAGCCATCATTTCCATAATTGAGCGAGCGATTCACTCTACTAATGGTTGCCGTGGAAGCCCCCGTCCGTTCTGCAATCTCTAAATAGGTCTTCCTTTCCCTCAACATTTTCGCCACCTCATATCGCTGTGACAATGACAATAGCTCATTGACTGTACACACATCCTCAAAAAAAGTATAACATTCTTCTTCATTTCTCAGTGTCAAAATTGCTTGAAACAGATGATCCACTGCTTCTGTTTTAATCTTTTTATTCATAAAGAAAAATCCTTTCCGTCTTCTATTTATTGTTATTCGATTTTAGCACAGTAAAATTTTAAAGTAAAGTACAATAGTTGTCTTTCCATAGAATATGGTTTATAATGGTGTACAAAACATAATGAATTTGGAGGAGAAAATGTCTAACTACGGTTACATCTCAGGTATGGGTGGCGGTGGTCGCCGCGGGGGACGAAATCGCAAACCCAGTATCTGGAAAAAAATTTTAATTCTCATCATCATTTTAGCCATAGTTTGTGGTGGTGCCTATGCAGGATTTCACTACTTGCGTGCAAGGGGATTATCTATTGCTCAATTTGCACAAAATATTGGAAAACCTGCTCAGACAACAGCTGCACCAGAAACTACTGCAGCGCCAAGTATTGATGATTACCTCGCCCGTGCCTCTGCACTCGCAGCAAGTTACGACTACGATGGGGCCATTTCCCTATTGAGCGATCCAAGTATTGCTTCCGACGAAAAGGTCAGCACAGCGATCAACGAGTATCAAACCATCAAGGCCAGCCTCGTTCGCCAAGATGTCAAAACTTGCCCTCATGTCTTTTTCCACACCTTGATTTGGGATGCTACAAAGGCATTTGATGGAGACTCAAAGGCTGCTGGTTACAATGAGGTAATGACTACCATCAACGAATTTAATAAAATTTTACAAAATTTATATGATCGTGGCTATGTCCTCGTTCGTATTCATGATCTTGCACACGAAGAGGACGACCCTGCAACAGGAACAAAACATATGGTAGAGGGAAACATTCTTCTTCCACCGGGAAAGAAGCCAATTGTTATGTCTCAGGATGATGTTTGCTACTATGAATATATGACTGGAGATGGATTTGCCAATCGTCTGGTCATTGGCGATGATGGAAAGCCAACAACAGAAATGGATATGCCTGATGGAACAAAACAAAGAGGTAATTTCGACTTGATTCCAATTCTTGACCAATTTGTCAAGGAACATCCTGATTTTTCCTACAAGGGAGCAAAGGCGATTATCGCTGTCACAGGTTACAATGGTGTATTTGGATATCGAACAGATGCCTCCTATCAGGGCAAGAATCCAAACATTGAAGCAGATAAAGAAACGGTCAAAAAGATTGCTCAGGCACTCAAAGACGACGGCTATGAGCTTGCTTCTCACAGTTGGGGACATCGCCATCTCGGTAGCATTCCTTATCAAGATTTTGTCACGGATACAGATAAATGGGATCAAAATGTGGCTTCTCTCATTGGACCAACCGACATCATCCTCTATCCATTTGGAACAGATATTGCCGACTGGCATCCATATAAAGACGACAATCCTCGCTATATCTACTTAAGGGATAAGGGATTCCGCTACTTCTGTACTGTAGATTCCTCAAAGTATTGGGTACAAATTAATGGGGATGTCTTCCGTCAGGGACGCAGAAACTTAGATGGCTATAGAATGTGGAGAGATATCAACGAACCAAATAATCAAAAATTGAGCGACTTGTTCAATGCATCTGAAGTATTTGACCCTGTTCGCCCAACACCAGTTGGCGAGATTCGTTCCTAAAAATTATTGGAATTAACTTGACAACTTTGAAACCTTATGATATCCTTTATAAGGTTTCATGCTGACATGGCACAGGAGGTAGCGCACCTCATTGGTAGTGAGGAGGTCACGGGTTCAACTCCCGTTGTCAGCTTACCTATTAGGGGCTGTTTTTGACAGCCCCTTTTGTGTATCTAAACATAAAAAAAGGAGAGGTCAAGCCTCTCCCTTTTCATTTTATTCCTTTCCATCCAATTCCTCAAAGTTTGCACGCAATGCCTCACAGGATGCATCAAACTTTTCCTTTTCTTCTTTGGTCAAAGAAATTTCCAAAATCTTTTGAATACCGTTTGATTGATAATACATGGCACACCGACAAATACGCCACTCTGTCCATACTCTCCACGAAGATTTGCAGACACTGTAAATACAGAGCACTCATCTCCAAGGATGGCCTTTGTAATTCGATTCAAGCTCATTCCAATGCCATAATAGGTTGCTCTCTTCGCCTCAATAATTCGATAGGCTGCCGTTCTTACATCTTCCTCAATACTAGCCAAATGCTCCTGATTAAATGCACCATTGGATTCCTCCAGTATAGAAAGAACCGACTTTGTTGACACCATCGCATTGCTCCAAGGAATAAATTCGGAATCTCCATGCTCACCGATAACATAAGCGTGAACATTTCTTGGATCCACATGCATATAGTTACCTAATAGGTAGCGAAGTCTTGCGGAATCGAGAGCTGTACCTGATCCCAAGACTCTTCTTGGATTAAATCCGGAGAGATCACAAGTAATCTTTGTCATAATGTCCACAGGATTGGTTGCCACAAGGAAAATGCCATTAAAACCGCTCTCTGTAATTGGTTCAATAATGGACTTAAATACAATCGTATTTCTCTTTAGCAAATCTCTTCTTGACTCACCTGGCTTTTGAGCCACACCTGCCGAAATAACCACAACATCTGCATCCTTGCAGTCCATGTACTCACCAGCCCAAATGCGCATATGTGAATTTGAAAACGCCAATCCATGATTTAAGTCCATGGCCTCTCCAATGGCTCTCTTCTTATCTACATCGATAAGGACAAGCTCATCACAAGTATTTTGATTTAACATGGCATAAGCATAGCTCATACCAACCATTCCACAACCTACCAGCACAACTCTTCTCTTATCTGTCTTCATAATCTTCTCCTATTTCTTTATTAACATCCTCTGGCGAACGATCTCGTACGCAAGCACGCCTGTCGCCACAGAAGCATTGAGCGAATCGATATTTCCTCTCATTGGGATGGAAGTAATAAAGTCACATTTTTTCTTTACCAATTCACTCACCCCATTTCCCTCATTGCCAATCACAAGACCGATTGGACCTGTCAAATTCTGTCGATACATCACCTCCCCTTCCATATCTGCACATACAAACCAAAGACCTTCTTTTCTTAATTCCTCAATCGTCCTTGAAATATTCGTCACCTTGGCCACAGGGGTGTAATTGAGCGCACCTGCCGATGTTCTCGCCACCGATGCCGTCAGTCCAACTGCTCTGTGTTTTGGAATAATCACCCCATGTGCACCTGCCAAATTTGCTGTTCGGATCATCGCCCCCAAATTATAGGGATCTTCTATTCCATCCAAAATAAAAATAAAGGGATCCTCTCTTCGCTCTCTTGCCACCTGCAAGATATCTTCCACACTCGCATAGGCATAGGCTGCTGCAATGGCAATCATTCCCTGATGTTTCTTTGTCTCACTCATTACATCGAGACGATCCTTTGACACAAAGGAAACTTGTGCCTCTTTCTTCTTTGCTTCCCTGAGCACTGTCTGCACAGCGGCATCCTTTAAGCCATCCTGAATGTAGAGCTTATCTATGGTTCTCCCAGAGCGAAATGCCTCAATAATCGCATTTCTCCCTTCAATTAGATTTTCATTCGCTACCACTAACTTCTCCCTTCACTTCATTCATTTTCTTCCACGCCAGATCAACTAATTCCACAGCTCGAGAAAAATTCCCTGACAAATATAAATATCCCATCAACGCCTCAAATCCTGTTGCATGGCGATAATCTGTCATACTCGCATTTTTGGCCATCGTGTGCGAATTTGCATTTCTTCCCCTGCGATACACTGATAGCTCCTCTGCCATTAAATCATCACAAAGGAGCTTAACCATCTTGGCCTGTGTTGCCGCCTTGACAAGGTTTGCACTGTCCTTGTGCATCTTATTCACTTGTCGATTTCCCTGAAAGACCACATAAGTTCGAACAATGAACTCATATACGCCATCTCCAATATAGGCAAGAACCAGTGGGGATAGCTGAGTCACATCCATGTCAGGAAGAGAAAATGTGTCTACAATTTTACTTAAGCTCTCCTCCACTTTACACCCTCTCTCGTGTCTTCCAAAATAATTCCCATCTCAATGAGTTGATCACGAATTTCATCTGCACGTGCAAAGTTTTTCTCTTTTCTTGCCGCCTGACGCATCTCAATCAATTTCTCCACTTCGGCATCTAAGTCTTCTTTCTTTCTCTGTGTGATGATGCCCAAAATATCACAGAGAGAAGAAATCATCTCTTTCAGCTTTTCAAGATAGGCCCTTGCACTTTCTGATGAAGCTGTGGAATTTGAAAGTTTGACCAATTCAAAAATCGCACTGATAGCATCGGCCGTATTAAAATCGTCATCCATTGCCTCGTCAAAATTTTTCACATATTGCTCTGCCCTAGTCAGATTTTCCTCCTCCTCGGCTGTCAATGAGCGATTTTGTGCATGTTCTATGGCCTCATTTAGGCGGTCAACTGCCGTTAAAATACGCTCAAGGGCATTTTTTGAACTCTCCATTAACTCTGCCGAGAAATTGAGTGGGCTTCGGTAATGTGCACTCAACATAAAAAAGCGGAGTACCTGCAAATCATAGTTCTTTGCAATATCTCGCACTGTGCGGAAGTTTCCCAGTGACTTGCTCATCTTCTTGTTATCAATATTTAAAAATGCATTGTGCATCCAGTAATTGGCAAAGCTCTTTCCACTGGCCGACTCCGACTGTGCAATCTCATTCTCATGATGTGGGAAAATCAAATCCTCTCCTCCACCATGAATGTCAATCTGCTCTCCAAGGTATTTCTTGCTCATCACAGAACACTCAATATGCCAGCCTGGTCTTCCCTTGCTCCAAGGTGACTCCCAATAGGGCTCTCCCTCTTTTTTGGGCTTCCAAAGAACAAAATCCGAACTATCTTCCTTGTCCTCTTCTCCAGTCACCTTAATCTCTCGAAAACCAGATTGCAATTCATCCATATTTTTGTGAGAGAGCTTTCCATAGTCCTTAAAACTTTTTGTTCTAAAATAGACGGTTCCATCCTTGCTGACATAGGCATTGTTCTTATCAATCAATGTCTGAATCATCTCTTCCATACCATCAATTTCTTCTGTTGCCAACGGATTTTTGGTCGCAGGCATAATATTCATATCTGCCATATCCTTCTTACATTCTGCAATATAGCGAGTAGAAATTTTTGCCGCATCAACGCCCTCTTCCTTTGCCTTACGAATAATCTTGTCATCCACATCGGTAAAATTGGAGACATAGTTGACCTCATATCCCTTGTGCAAAAAGTATCTTCGAACTGTATCAAAGAGAATCATTGGTCTTGCATTTCCAATATGAATTAAATTATAAACTGTCGGTCCGCAGACATACATTCTCACCTTTCCCGGCTCAATTGGTACAAACTCTTCCTTTGTTCTTGTCAATGTATTAAAGATTTTCAAAATCTTATCCTCCTAAAATCATTGCTCTTGCAGCCACCACAACCTGCACATCCACTTGCCTGTACATAGGAAATATCAGAAACTGCACTGAGAAGGCAAACCGCATGTGCACATATGCCCTCCTCACTTCCACTAATTCCAAGACCTTCCTCTGTTGTGGCCTTGACATTGACTTGTGAGATATCAATGCCCAGTGCCTCTGCAATATTTTCCCGCATCACGTCGATGTAGGGACGCAACTTTGGTCTCTGTGCAACAATTGTTGCATCAATATTTTCTACAATCAACCCCTGCAAATTAACTAAATCTGAAACCTCTCGCAGTAATAATAGGGAAGAAATCCCTCGGTATTTCTCATCTGTATCTGGAAAATGCTGTCCAATATCCCCAAGTGCTGCTGCTCCAAGAAGTGCATCAGAAATTGCATGCAAAAGTACATCAGCATCCGAATGGCCTAAGAGGCCAAGTGAATGAGGAATTTCCACTCCACCGAGAATCAACTTCCTATCCGCAACCAGTCGATGTACATCATAACCATGTCCAATTCTCATCAATAACTCCAATCTATCTTTTCATTACATTATACACCTTATCTTACTTGAAACACAATTGACCTCTATACTTTGAAATTTTCCAAGCACCTCTCCATCGGCATGCAAATATTGTGGTGACTGCAATAAAACCTTGATATCACTGTTGTCATATTTGCGCACACCGGCATAATTGAGGTGTTTTCCCATTCGTGCAGCAATTAGATTTCTCAATAATTTCAATTTCTTTTTTGAAAACATCACACACGAAGAAAGAAGACCATCTTGAGCTGATGCCTTCTCTGCAAATCGAAATCCTCCGCACTCTGTAGGCTGAATATGCATAGAAACAAAGGCAATGTGATTAAATTCCATCTTCTTTGCATCGTCCAGTATAACACAGCCTCCCACTGTTTTACTAGATATGATGTGTGCTATCGCAGACAAAAGATAGGCAAGTGAGTGTTTTTTCTTTTGCTCCTGTCTCTCCTTCTCTGCTCGAATATTGACCATAGCGGCATCTAATCCAATGCCACAGCTGACAACAAATCTTCGATGCTGTCCCTCGCCATAGCTGACAATGCCATAGTCAATTTTTACCTCGCCTTTACTCTGCACAATATTTTTGAGTGCACGGATCGGATTCTTTCTGATCTTAAGTGCCCTTGCAAAATCATTACTCACTCCAGCTGGAATAACAGCCAATGTCACATGGTCAGAAATATGCATTCCATTGATCACCTCATTGATTGTTCCATCCCCACCAATGACGACAAGTACCACTTTTTTGCCATAACTAATTCCACTCGTCAGATTTGCCGCAATCTTTTTTGCATCTCCAGACTCCACGGTCATATACCATTCATATTCAATTTTTCGTCTCACAAGAAAGCGTTCCACTTTTTTCCAAATACGGGAACCTTTTTTTCTGCCCGCATTTGGATTGACAATAAAAATCAGCAATATTTTCTCCATATTCTCTTTATCATATCTTTATCGTAGTTATTTCATTTTACCACAAAAACAGGTTATCTTTCCACTGAAAAATATTTTCAAAAATATTTTCAAAATACTGTTGACAATTAAAACAATTCATTATATACTGATGAGGCGTTGAAGCAAGGGATCTTAGCTCAGCTGGGAGAGCATCTGCCTTACAAGCAGAGGGTCATAGGTTCGAGCCCTATAGGTCCCATTTCAACAATATGGCGGAATAGCTCAGTTGGCTAGAGCACACGGTTCATACCCGTGGTGTCGAGAGTTCAAATCTCCCTTCCGCTATCGAAAAGCCTTGAACAAAGTTCAGGGCTTTTTATTTTACTCAAATTGATATCCTTCCTCAGTGAACTACCCATAGTCTAAAGCCTATGGGCTTCCTGCTTCGCTGACCTCGCAACCTACTATCTCCACAGGCGTTAATTCGGGCAGTCCCTGCCCTATTGTTTTTTCTTATACTACTTGTCTTAATCCTTCTGCCAATATATTTTTTGCCGCATTGATATCTCTATCGTGTTTTGTATTGCAGAAAGGACACATCCAATCTCTTACTTTTAGATCTTTTACATTTGTATTTTTATATCCACAACTAAAACATAGCTGGCTACTTGCATAAAATGTATCTATCTTAATATAATTTCTACCATTCCATTTTGACTTATATTCCAGTTGTCTTGTCAGCTCATACCACGATACATCGCTTATAGTTTTTCGCTAAATTATGATTTTTTTCACCATATTTTTTATCTGTAAGTTTTCCGAAACTATCACTTGGTTTTCGTTTATAATTTCGCTTGAAATCTTATGCAGATAATCTTTTCTTGTATTAGCTATTTTCTCATGGCATAGTGCTATTTGTTTCCTTTTTTTCTGATAGTTCCTACTCCCCTTTGTTTTATTTGCTAATTGTCTTTGTAATTTTTGTAAGCTTTTTTTCTCATATTTTTTTAATTGTCTTCGGATTTTTCATATTTCTTCCCATCTGATGTGATACATAAATCTTTTATCCCTAAATCCAATCCTATTTGTCCGTTTGTCTTTACAAGTGGACTATGTTCAGTTTCTACAAGAACAGACACATAGTACTTGCCACTTGGTACCTTAGATATAGTTGCTGTTTTTATCCGACCTGAAAATTTTCTATGTAATTTTATTTTTACCCTTTTTAATTTTGGCAGCTTTATTCTTCCTCTATCAAAAATCTACAGTTATATTCCCATTTGTAAAATTGGTTGTATATGATTTACGATTACTGTGCTTACTCTTAAACTTTGGATAACCTGCATGTTCTTTGAAAAACTTTTGATAAGCACTATCCATATTATAAATTGCATTTGTTAAAGCAAATTTATCTACTTCTTTTAGCCATTCATAAGCTTTTTTCAGCTCTCTATTGCAATAATTATTACAATCTGTTTTACTGACAGACTTTTTTTCTTTTTCATAAGCATCTTTTCTGTACGCAAGGGTTTGATTATATACAAAACGACAACAGCCAAAATGTCTTTTGCTAACTGTATTTCTTGCTCTTTGTTTGGATAAATCCGATATCTATATGCCTTTAACATTAAGCTTACCCGCCTTTCTACCCTTGATTTTCTATATATTGCTTTAACATTTCTTCAGAAACATTGCCTACGCTACAAGCAAAATATCCATCCGTCCAAAATGTATGTTCTTTCCAAAAATGATTCTTAAGATATTCTGTATGCTTTTTCCATATATGATATGTTGTATAACTCTTAATTAGATTAACTACTTTACTTATGGATATTGTAGGCTCAGTTTCTATCATATAGTGTATATGGTCTTTGTCTGTTTCCATATATTTTATGATTATATTACTCTTTGTGCATATCTCATAAGAAAATTGTTTTATATAATCTGATATTTCTTTTGATACTAAAAGCTTTTTTCTATACATACATACAAAAAATAATATGATACTGTAATAAATATTTGTGTCTATTCTTTGATTTCCATACTCCCATAACGCTAGTTATTGTATCACAAATATCTATTTTTTGCTACCTTAACCCACCATCTAAAGCTAGTGGGATTGCGGTAGCATTATTTCAAGGTACAATTTTTGCGTAATAATATAGGGAGGGTGCACACTAATCCCTTAGTGCGACAGCCCCCCTATCTCACAGGCAAATTCCATGAATTTTATATTTTCAAAAATCTTATAAAACTAAAGCCATTACTGCACTAAAAATAATCGCAGAAATTACACTCATCGGAACGGCCTTGAACAATAACTTTGGAAACATTTGATTTCGATCTTCTTCCGTTGCACAAGAACCTAAAACCAAGCTTCCTCCAGACGAAAATGGAGAAATCGCAGATGATTGACCACCAATGACAATGCAGGCAAATAACACAACAGGATCAATTCCTGTGGCCGCTGCAATTTGTGGTACAATAGGAAATAATGCCGGGCAAACCACACCCAAAGTACTGGAAAAAAAGCTCATAATTGCAGCAATCGCAGTAAATGCAATTGGCAATGCCCAAGTTGGAATATTGGCACCAGTCCACGCTGCAAGCAGATCAATGGTTCCTGCCTTAACCGCCACATTAATCAACATTCCCACTCCACAAATCATAAGAATCGTATTCCATGGAACTTTAGCTACAACTTCATTTTGAGGTGCAAGATTCAATAAAAGTGCAATAACTGAAAAGATAATAGCAACCAATCCAACATCAATCTTGCCATTAATATTACTGATAATCTTCACATTTGAAAAAAGTCGATTAAAAATCGGGAAAATCAAAACAACAATCATCATCAATAAAATCAAATATAAATTTGTTTTCTGTACTGCCGTAAATGGCTCAGGTTTTTCAAATACTATGCCTTCCCCGACATGACGATTTTCCTTTGTTGTAAAGAAAAACAGAGCAATAAATAATATAGAAAAAATCACACTTGCAATGAATATATTCCCTGCAAATTGAAAAGATTGTGCTCCAAAACCTATATTCTCCATCAACCCACTAAAAATAATACCACTTCCACTGGTCATAAAATTGGCTCCAGAGAGTGCTCCACAATTGACTGCTACGGCCCCCGTCAATTTATCCATCTTCGCATCTTCACATAAGAGCAAAGTTACTGGTGCCATAAATGCCATCACTGTAAAAAAGCCTGCACCAAGTGCTGCAATCACTGCAGCTGCAAAATAAAGTGCAAATGGCAAAAGTGCTGGAAACCGTCGACAGGCATAGAGAAGATATCTTGCTGTCTTGTCTAATGTTCCATTGACAAGGGCAAAATTATAAAACAAAGACACGGCCAAAATAATAAACATTGTACTGATTGGCCATCCAGAAATAATATCTTTTGGTTTTAATCCCATCGCAAAACACCCAATCAAATAAGCAAATACAATGGCAAAGAATCCTGTATTTATCTTTGTGTGATATCCCAATACAATAGCCAACAAAATAGCTAATACAATAAGTAAGCTTACCATTCATTCCCCCTATTGAATTCCCAATAAATTTGCTGCAATATCCTGTGTCATATAGCGAAGTTGATCCCTTGGAATGCCATGATCAAAAAGATATTGCATATATTGTTGTAATGCAATCTCCCAATGTGGGTTCTCCACTTGACCACCATCAGTATCCACCATTACATTTTTATAGCCACAAGCTTCTATCGTCGCCAAGTTTTCTTCCATATTGCTCTTGTACTTTCCACCGCCCAGTGGCTGTGCAAAGCAATGCTCCAAAATAACATCATAATCCCGAACAAGCCTTGCCTGTTGTTCAATGCTCATTCCAACCAATGACCATTCTGGATGAGTAATGACAATTTTTTCAATGCCATAGTTCTTTGCAGCTTCAACAACTCTAAAACACTCATCCACTGAAATATGTGCGGTCGCAAGTACTGCATTGTGTTCCTTGATTAAGGAAAAGACATCTCTTAACTCTGGCACAATTTCCATCTTGAATAACATCCACACTCTTTGATAGATCCTGTTTCATTCTGACTAAATGATTTCTTGATGATTGTGTTGGCAACCAAATGACCTTGGCTCCCAACTTCAGTCCTGTCTCTACGGCCGTTGGATTGATACCTCCAATATTTTTATTGAGTACAATTCCGCCAAACATCTCAAATGTATTCTCACCATGTACAATTTTATTATACACATTTGTCATAATTGCTCGCTCCACAGTATCCCCAAGATGCGATTTAATTACAATGGCCCTTGCACCAACACGTACCGCAGCATCACAGAGTTCAAAATCATTGTATGCACGAACACGCAAATCTGGATTTGTGTGAACATGCATATCAATAACTCCCTCTAAGGTCACCTTCTCTTCCATCTTTTTCTCCTTTCTTAGTTATTTCTATAATATACACAATGTCACTATGATATTCAAGTACTAAAATGCTACTCTGCTAAAGAAGTGAAACGCCAAATAGAGCTAGCACATTTTCTATACAATGTGCTAACCCCATTTTTGCTATTCACCTTTTTCGTCCCAGAAAGAAAAAGATGATGTTTACACCTCACTCAATTCATTACAACACTTTGTTGTCTAATCCCAGAATTTAGTACAACTTCATAATATAACTCTCTCTTGTGAAGTCTCAATACAACATTTCTTCATCTCTAGTACATACTTGCTTGATACCACATAGCAACCCTCATTCCGTCCTTACAAATACTTTCACCAGAGTAACCATTCTCAAAACAGTCAAATGGTCATTGTCCTCCTCCATATTCTTATTTCGAAACTCCATTCCAAAGCAAGATCAACATAGGCAAAGTCCTACTCCCATGCAATGTATTCCTTACTTATCATGTGGTTTACTGTCTTTTCAGCGACCCATCCATCACCACCGAATCTCTCTCTTTTCTTTTCCCCATATTCACTGAAAATAGGTCAACAAAGAACCACTTCTGCTATTTTCATTTCCTATGCGGTGCGTCTTATGATCGATGCCACAGTCTCCAAAACGGCCATGCTAAGCACAAAATACATCTGAAATTTTGATTCCATGCAATATATTCTCCAAACTCACCTGCTCTGAGTATCTCTACGCTCAGCATCATTGCAGGCTCATTTGATTTTTGCTTTCTGTTTACCTAAGATGGAAGTTACGGGGGAACCCCGTAACCAAAAATCTGACTCTTCATTGTGTCTACTCCTTTCCCAATTCATCTTATTTTCACGCACACTCTGAACTTTAATGAGAAGCTTTCAACACAAACAGACAACAAAAAAAGTCCTGACTTTGTGATGAAAGAATATACGACTCCTTTAATCCTATGGATAAAACATTCCACAGTCTCAATGGCCATACTCTCACAAAGTCAGAACAACTTAATTAAATCAATAATTTAAGATGGATGATAAATATCTTCCTCTGAAATCTTGGCAACTTATGTGACTATTTTTTTCGTTGACAACAATGTAGCACACATCTTTATTTTTGTCTAGTCTTTTTTTAATTTTTTTTTAATAAAATAATTTCTCTCCTCGCTCAACCTTGCTTTTTTTCAAAAAAAGAGTAGAATGTTTTTTTGTAAAAATACACAAGAAATGAGGTTTTACTTATGAATCTTAAAAAAAATCGAGAACTATTTTTACATTGGTTGTTGACGATCTCCGGAGGATTTATGGGTGCATATTCGATCATTGCTCTTGGTGGCAATTTTACAAATGCCATCACAGGAAATATGATTAACTTTATGAGAAGTCTTTCTGGTGGAGATTTTTTAGAATTTATTATTCGTGTAGGAGTACTTTTTGTCTTTGCCAGTGGTGTAATGTCCAACTATTTACTTTCCTACTACACTAAACTCCATATGCAAAAGGCCGTACTTGTCGTCAATGCCTGTGCTGTGGTGGTAACTTACCTTCTCTCTAATAACATCCACCCACTCTTAAGAATTTATCCATTTTTTTTTCTCTGCAGCATTCCAGTGGGGAACCTTTACAGGAGCCAATGGATATAATTCCTCTCCCCTGTTTATGACCAATAATCTAAAGCAAGCGACTCTTGCCTTTACGCAGCATTTAATTACCAAAGACAAAGAATTTCTCAAAAAAGGAATTTTTTACAGCCAAAACATTTTTTGTTTTGCTATTGGTGCCTTTATTGCTGCCTCAGGATATAGTCTTCTTGGTTCTAAAAGTACATTCCTTGAGTTTATCATTCTCTTGATTGCACTACTCATTATTGTCTTCACTCCAGAAATAGAGAAGAATAATAAAAAATTAGAAAAAGCCAACCAGAAATAATCTGGCTGGCTTTTTCCTATTCTTTCTCCCCTAGTCCAAAATCCTCACATAGAATGTCCACCATATGGTTGATGCTATCCGTGACCATCTTTTCAGAATACATTCGGCTATATCGGTAATAGGTATAATATCCTCCCATCACCAAAAAGGTCAAAAGCATATTCCACTGAGCATCACTCCTTAGCTTTGGCCATTCCACATATAATCTCTTTTTCATCTCTTTTTCCAAAGTTCTTGGAAGTAAAGATTCCTTTAAACCAGAAATAAAATGCGAATCATACTATCCTGTGACTTTAGTGCACAAATCAACTCATTGCTAAACTTCTTTGGTGCAGATAATATCCATTCTGGATGACAAATCTGCTCAGCCACCGCACGCATTGTGCTCTCAATAAGACAATCGGACAAATCATAGATATCTCGATAATGTAAATAAAATGTTGCTTTACTCACTTGTGCCAACTCACATAACTCTTTGATGGTTATTTTCGAAAGCTCCTTATGTGCACGCAACTCCAAAAAGGCACTACAAAGAGCATTTTTTGTTTTTATCTGTCTCAAATCCATTTTTTTCTCCGATCCACATCCCATATACTAATAGACTTATTCTTATTATCGTCTGATATTTTACGATTTCTCAATATTGATTATATCCCATTCCCATAGTCTATGCTAATCTATATAAAAATTGCAAGTATAAACAAATAGAAATTGTCACGAAGATATTTAGGATAAATTGGAGGTATTTATGGACTTTTATGGATTTTACACAGGACAAATATTTGACGCCCATCAATGGCTCGGTGCACATATCGAAGGGAAACAAACTGTTTTTCGCACATTTGCACCTGCTGCAAAGCGTGTTGAACTTTATATTCACGATGTCGCCTATGAAATGAAGTGCATACACGATGGAAACTTTTATGAAGTTACCGTTTCCAATATTCAAGATGGTGACAGCTATTACTACAAAATTTGGGGAGCTGATGGCAAAGAGTGTATTCACTCTGACCCATTTGGCTTTGGGATGGAACTAAGACCAAAGTATTTTTCTATCGTCAGGGATCTAAAAAATTACAACTTTCAAGACAAAAACTGGATGCAAAACCGAAAGATAGAAACCAATGGTCCCCTCAATGTCTACGAAATGCATCTTGGCTCATGGAAGAAAAAAGGCAACGAGCAAGAGGATTGGTATCGCTATGATGAACTCATTCCCCTTCTCATCCCTTATCTCAAAGAAAATGGCTACAATTATGTCGAATTTATGCCAATTAGCGAACACCCTTGCGATGAAAGCTGGGGATATCAAAACACAGGATTTTTCTCTCCAACCAGTCGCTATGGCACAGCAAGGCAATTAAAAATGCTTATTGATGCACTGCACCAAGAAATATCGGCGTTATTCTTGATTTTGTCCCTGTTCACTTTGCCGTCGACCAATATGGACTGGCCAAATACGATGGCACCTATCTCTATGAATACCCACACAGCGATGTCGGTGTGAGCGAATGGGGAAGTTGTAATTTCATGCACTCTCGAGGTGAGGTACGCAGCCTTCTTCAATCTGCTGCCAATTACTGGCTTGAGGAATTTCATTTTGACGGCATTCGCATGGATGCCATCAGTCGTATTATTTACTGGCAGGGAGATGAGCGACGAGGTGTCAATAAAAATGCAGTGGACTTTATTAAGTTTATGAATGTGGGGTTAAAGAAGAGAAATCCACATTGTATCTTAATTGCAGAGGACTCCACAAACTTCGCAAATATCACAAAATCTGTCGAAGTTGGTGGGCTCGGATTTGATTACAAATGGGATTTAGGTTGGATGCATGACACCCTGAATTTCTTCGCCACACCCGTCAATGAACGAAAATATCACTACCACAAGTTGACCTTTTCCATGATGTATTTTTATAATGAACACTATCTCCTTCCCTTCTCCCACGACGAGGTTGTTCACGGAAAGGCAACCATTGTACAAAAGATGTTTGGAAATTATGATGAAAAATTTGCCCAAGCTCGTGCCCTCTATCTCTATATGATGCTTCACCCGGGGAAAAAGCTCAACTTTATGGGCAACGAAATCGGACATATGAGAGAATGGGACGAAAAGAGGGAGCAGGATTGGAATCTCCTAGATTTTCCTATACACGATCACTTCCACCACTATATTATGGAACTCAATCACCTCTACCTCTCTCACCCTGCATTTTGGGAGAAGGACTATGAGACATCGGGATTTTCATGGATAGATTGTGATTGTCCAGAGGATATCATCTACTCTATGAAGCGAAGTGATGGCAAGGAAACGCTCATCGGACTATTTAATTTTTCTGACCAATGCTACAGAGATTACACCTTCTCTGCCAAGAGCCTGCCAAAAATTTTACTAAATACAGATCGTACTGATTGCGAGCTTCATCTTCGCCTAGTGGGAGAACTTGTCCATATTGATCTTCCACCATTTAGTGGTTTACTTCTTTCTTAACTAGGCTAACAAGTTCATTTTGAATAAACAAAGGGCCAGCCAAGGATACTCCCTGGCTGGCTCTTCAATTTAATTTCTTATTCTCTTAATCCCTCAATAATCTTTTCCATTAAAGCCACTCGATTAAATGGTGTAATCAAATAATATCCATCAATATAGGGTTTTATCTTCTTTGCCATATCAAGAGAAATCTCAACCGCTAGTTGTTCTCCCTCTTCTCTATTTTTTCCCACATATTGAGAAATAATCTCCTCAGAAACACGAATGCCATTGACCTCACTATCCATAAAGCGAGCATTTTTTTCACTCACCACAGGAATAATTCCACCCAAAATTTTGGCACTCAATCGCTCTCTTGCCTTTGCTAAGTTTTCAACAGCTTCTTGTGTGAGCACTGGTTGTGTCAAAAATCCCACCATTCCATGCTCTATCTTTTGCTCTGCACGCCTTAATTCTACCTCAAAATTTCTCGCATTGACATTGAGTGCACCATAAATTTTATATCCCTCATCAAAAACTTCTGCATTTAATGAATCAATATAGGCAGCAAGTTTTCTCGAATTAAACTGATAGACACTGCTGACTTCATTTCTCTGTGCATTGGGAATAGGATCGCCTGTAATAGCCAAAATATTATAGATTTCTTCTGCATGCATACCAAGCAAAGTGCTTTGATGGCATTAATATTTCGATCTCTACAAGTCATATGCGGAATGACATCCAGCCCAAGTTCTCTCTTTACCTTACAAGCTAAGAGGGCACTGTCCATTCTGGCCACTGCAATTGGACAGTCGGCAATGGTCAGCGTGTCTACTCCTGCGGTCTGCAAACGCCTTGCACTCTCCATAAATCCAGACAAATCAGCATTTTTAGGCGAGTCGAGTTCCACAGCAATGACCTTTTTCCCTTCCTCTAATTTCCTCCACAGGTGATTTTTGGATTCATCTTTTTCCTCTGTCACAACAACACTCTTTGGCTGTATCTTTTGCCTTACAAATGATGTACTCCCAAATCTCTCTACAAAAGCCTTGATATGTGCTGGCGTCGTTCCACAACATCCACCGACAATCTGTACACCCTTTTTGACAATATTCTCAAGCTGCTCGGCATAATATGTAGGTCCATTGCTATAGAAAGTTCTTCTGCCGCGAACCACAGGATAACCTGCATTGGGCATAATGCTAATGTCTGTAGTATGAACATTTTCTAAAAGCGTGAGCATATGTGCTGGACCACAGACACAATTCAGTCCAAGAATATCTACACTTGCATTTTCCTCATTTCTTGAGAGCAATTTGCGATAATATCGTCCCTCACTGCTATAGCCATCGGGCAAAACAGCAAAGGAATTGATAATAAAAGCTTCTGGAGATTTTTCCTTGATGTACCTAGCGGTTTCAAAAAGCCCTGTTATGGAAGAATTGGTTTCAAACAAGAAATCATTAATCCCCTGTTTTAAAAACAAATCGACCACTTCTTTATATTGCTCAACAACCTTTTCTTCTTCCTCACCATCAATTGGACCAATATCTGCAAAGATATAGGTTGTATCATTGGCTGAACGACGAGCAATCTCTACCGCAGCATCAACCAATTGCTCCAATAATTTTGAATTTTCTCCAAAATTTTTTCGATTAACCCCAAAAGTATTGGTCTTAATGGCATGAGCACCTGCTGCAATATATTCTTTATGAATGCTTTCAATGACTTCTGGATGTTGAATGTTTGCCATTTCACAATTTATTGCAGGCTCATTGACAATAGAGGAATAATAAGTTCCCATTGCACCATCAAAAATCAAAACATTGTTTTGTAAAAATTCTCGAATACTCACTTTTCCTTGATTATGCATGATCTAGTACCTCTTTTGCGATATCTACTGAAGCTCTCGCATCCTTTGCATAGTAATCGGCCCCCATTTCCATGGCATAGTCTTCTGTGAGCACCGCTCCGCCAACCCACACCTTACAATTTGGATTGACTTTCTTTACTGCAAGAATGGTCTCTTTCATCGATGGAAGAGAAGTCGTCATCAAAGCGGAAAGTCCGACTAAGTTGACATGCTCTTGCTCAACTGTCTTGCTACCAATTCGATTGGCACATCTCGCCCAAGATCAAATACTTGATAGCCATAATTTTCTAGAATAACTTTCGTAATATTCTTTCCAATATCATGGACATCCCCTTTTACAGTAGCAACGACAATCTTTCCCTTATTTGAGTTGCCGTCACTAGACTGTGCAATGCGTTCCTTAATAATATCAAATCCTGCACTGGCTGCATTTGCTGCATTGATCAACTGTGGAAGGAAAATAATCTGCTTTTCATATTGCTCGCCAACAACATCAAGTGCAGGAATTAATTTTGTATTAATTAGTTCCACTTCACTCATCGTTTCTAGATGTATCTTGGTCAGCTTTTTTACCTCTTCTTTGAGTCCTTTTAGTACAGCACTCTCAATGGTTTCCTCACTCTTTTCTTGTGCACTCTCTGGCTTTTGTGCCATTGCCGATTGATCAGAAAAACGCTTAATATAGGCATCACTATTTTCATCTTCACCTGCAAGCACACGGTAAGCAAAGACGGCATCCATCATACCAGAAATATTTGGATTAATAATTGGCAAATCTAGTCCACAGTGCATCGCTTGAGTTAAGAAGCTCTCATTGATGTGGCTTCTCTGTGGAAGACCAAAAGATATATTGCTCACCCCCAAGGTACAATGAAGCCCCAATCGCTCATGTACCTCACGCACAGCCTTTAATGTCTCCTTTGCCTGATCCTGCTGTGCGGATACAGTAAGCGTCAGACAGTCAATAATGACATCCTCTTTTTTAATGCCATATTCTAGTGCTTTCTCTAAATATGTTCAGCATGAGCCACTCTTTCCTGCGCAGTCTGTGGAATTCCGCCCTCGTCAAGGGTCAATCCAATAATAGCTGCACCATACTTTTTGGCAATTGGTAAAATCAATGCCAGTCTCTCATCATCTGCATTGACAGAATTAATAATTGCCTTACCATTGTAGACACGAAGTCCCGCTTCCAGTGCCGCTGGGTCTGACGAGTCAATCTGTAATGGCAAGGATACAATGCCCTGCAATGATTTAATGACAGAAACCATCAATGGAACTTCGTCTACCCCCGGAACACCAACATTGACATCTAATACATCTGCTCCACTGTCTTCTTCTTCTAACGCAACTCTTGAAATATATTCAAAGTCATGATCAACTAAAGCCTGAGCAAATCTTTTCTTTCCTGTTGGATTTAATCTTTCCCCGACAACTAAAACTTTGCCATACTCAGCCATCGTTGTTGCTGAGCAAACTCCCCGTCGAATATGCTCTGGTCTTTCTACTTTTACCTCTCCTGCTTCTTTGACTTCTTTACATAAATTTTGGATGTATTCTGGCGTCGTTCCACAACATCCACCCATTGCATGCACACCAAGCTTTAAAAACTCTACCATCTGGCGACCAAAATCCTCTGCCCCAAGGTCATATTCCCCTGTCTTTGGATCCGGAAGACCTGCATTTGGCTTGATAATCATTGGGACATCGGTCCATTCTCTGAGTTCTTTTGCCAACTTTAAATTTCATTTGGTCCAAGTGAACAGTTGATACCAATGCCGTCCACACCAAGTCCCTCTAATGTCATTGCCATTGCACCAATCTTTGTCCCTGTAAAGGTTCTTCCGCTCTCTTCATAGCTCATCGTCACCCAAACCGGTAGTTTTGTGTTTTCCTTAGCTGCAAGTACAGCGGCCTTGGCATCATAAAGGTCTGTGAAAGTCTCAATAACAATAAGATCTGCCCCGTACTTTTCTCCAGCAATCATCTGCTCTTTATATACTTCAAGGGCATCTTCAAACTTCAATGTGCCCAGCGGCTCCAGCAATTCTCCAATCGGTCCGACATCCAGTGCCACCTTTACCTTCCTTTGACTTTCTTCTGCCGCCTTCCTTGCTGCCTGTAGTGCTGCTTTTACTGCGGTCTTCGTATCAATACCACTGCCCGCAATCTTGTGCGAATTGGCACCAAAGGTATTGGTATAGATAATATCGCTTCCTGCAGCAATATATTTTTTATGAATATCACAGACAATTTCTGGGTGCTCGTATCCAAATTTCTCTGGATGCTCTCCAGGCTGCAATCCAGCAGCCTGAAGCATGGTTCCCATACCACCGTCTAAAATGAAAACTTTATTTTCCACATCGTACTCCTCTCCTCAAAAAGCGACAAGCCTTTTTCATATTACAATGACCACATCCTGACAATCCCTTTGCTGGCAGGTGATCAGAAATTCCAATAATCGCAGAAACGGACTTTCTTGGAATCATAATTCCACTCTCACTCACAGTAAGCCCAATCGTCCTACTTGTATTGAGCATTGTTAAAAATTGTTTTTGTACTGTAATCGGCAAGTCTCCATATCCTGGTGAATATCTTGTGGTCAAGTATTCCCCCTTATGTTTTTCTCTCATCATTGCATCCACATTGTCACACAAAATTTCGATTAAAGTGCTCGCACATGAATCCATAATGACTGCATCGGAAACATTTTTAATCTGTGCCCTTCGGATCGTATTTTCCACCTCTGCCCCGAGAGTGGCTGCCATAAAGACTGCCCCCTTACATCCTGCAAGATGTCGATGAATATCTTCCCCTGTCAGGTAGGCATATTCTGGTGGAAACACCAAGCTCTGGAAACTCCTCTTCCTTTACAACATACCTTGGTTGTGCTGCATCAGAAATCATCTCCATACAGCGATCAATTTGTTCACTTAGATGATCCTCCATCTGCTGACCATGATATTCCAAATAGCGCAAAATCTCCGATTTGTCTTCTTCGCGCAATCTTACTTCCATATCATTTCCTCTTCTTATTCTCTTTCTTACGATAATATCATTCGGTCCGACAGTCCTTCTTCTGTTGTCGAATACAAATTCATAATATCCTGCACTCCCATCTTCTTTCTCTCTTCTCCTGAAAGGATGGTCAAGATACTTCCCTTGTTCATCACCAATGTCTTATTGCCATATTCAAGTGCATTGGGAATATTGTGGGTAATCATCAAGGTCGTAATGTGATTTTTCTCCACAATCTCTCTTGTAATTTCCATAATTTGATGGCTGGTCTTTGGATCAAGGGCTGCCGTATGCTCATCAAGAAGCAATAACTCAGGGGTTTCAAGCGTTGCCATTAAAAGGGTAAGGGCCTGACGCTGTCCACCAGATAGCAAGCCAACTTCACTAGTCAACCTTGTCTCTAGTCCAAGTCCAAGTTTTTTACAGACTTCTTTAAAGTAGACTCTATCAGATTTTCTCACACCAAAACCCAAACGCATTCGTTTTCCTCGACTAAATGCCAATCCCAAATTTTCCTCAATCGTCATATGAGGTGCTGTTCCCTTTAATGGATCCTGATACAATCTTCCAATGTATCTTGCCCTCTTATATTCCTTTTCATAGGTGATGTCACGACCATTGTTATAAATTCTTCCACTGTCGACATCAATATTTCCCGCAATAGAATTGAGCAATGTACTCTTTCCTGCACCATTGCTCCCAATCACAGTTACAAAATCCCCATCTTCAAGCTTTAGAGATAAATCACAGAGTGCATGCTTTTCATTGACTGTGTCCTTGTTAAATATGACATTTAAATCCTTAATTTCTAGCATGACGCTTTCTCCTTTTCTCTATATATGGCTTGATTAATGGAATACTAATGGCTCCAACCACAATGATGGCTGCAAATAACTTTAAATTACTTGCTGGTAACCCAAGCTGGAAGGCAATAGCCAAAATCAATCGATAGATCACTGCTCCCACAGCCACGGCAATTAAGTGGCGAAGCATTCCTCTTTTTCCAACAGCTGTCTCCCCAATAATAATACTAGCCAGACCAAGAACCAACATTCCTGTTCCCACACCAACATTTCCTGATTTATTGTACTGTGCATAGATTGCACCAGAAAGAGCCACAATCATATTACAAAGGGCAAATCCAAAAATCTTCATCACATCTGTATTGATACTGGAGCTGCGCACCATCGCTTCATTATCTCCTGTTGCACGCAGAGAAAGTCCTGGCTGTGTCTTTAAAAATACATCAAGAATGACAATCAACACTACAACAACTACAATCAACACAACTAATTTCCCGATGTCCACACCACCAGCAAAAATCTTTCCTTCAATAAAGGAAAACATCGTCTTTTCCCCACTGACAAAGGCAATACTCGGACTTCCTTTCATAATCATTAAGTTAATTGAATACAGCCCCGTCATCGTCAAAATTCCTGCCAAAATTTCATGAACCTTTAACTTGGTGTGAAATATTCCCGTCACCACACCAGCCAGCAACCCACCAATGGTTCCCATCAATATGCCAATCAACGGATGTCCTGCTACTGTCCAAACACAGCTATAGGCAAGACCTGTAACAAAACTGCCATCTACGGTAAGATCTGGCAAATTTAAATTCGAAAGGCAATGAAGAGACCAAGGGCCAATATGGCATAGATGCACCCTTGCTCCAGATTACCAAATAATGTTGTTAATGCCATAATCTCCTCTTATTGCTGTTTCTTTGTTGTCAGTTCCTTATACTTTGGACTATTCTTAATTTCATCTGGAATAGTGATGCCTAAAGCTTTTTCCGTGTCTGCATTGACATAAGTAAACAAGTCATCCTTAAATACCTTTACAGGGATGTCCTTGACATTCTTTCCTTTTAGCACCTCATCAACCATCTTGGCCGTTTCTTTTCCAAGATCTTCATAGTCAATACCTACAGTGGCAAATCCACCGTCCATTACCATCGAATCTGCACCCACATACACTGGTTTTTTTGCCTTTACTGATTCTTGTGCAAGTACAGGCATTGCAGAAGCTACTGTATTGTCATTGGCCACAAAAATAGCATCTACCTTAGGAAATAGTGTTGATGCTGCCGTCTGAAGTTCTGCACTGGTCGAAATGCTTGCAGTTTCAATTGTCAAACCATTTTGCTTTGCAAAATCCTCAAGTAACTTTAAATTATGCACAGAATTATCCTCACCTGGATTATAGATATAACCAAACTTCTTTGCCTGTGGTGAAATCTTCATCGCAAGTTCCATAATCTTGTCAATTTGTACAGCATCAGATGTACCTGTCATTCCCTTATCCGGTGCATCCATATTTGTGAGCACCCCTGCTCCAATCGGATCCGTCACCGCCGAAATACAACCGGTGTTGTCTTTGCAAGTTCCATAGCCCCCTGAGCCACTGGTGTCGCAATGGTAACTAACACATCCTGCTTATTTCCTGCAAAATTTTGCATAATACTTGTAATATTGCTCATGTCGCCCTGTGCATTCTTGTAATCAATCTTACAATTGACACCGTCCTCATAACCAAGCTCTTTTAATTCCTTCATCATGGCATCATTGATAATATTTAATGATGTGTGCTCCATCAATTGCACAACACCAATTTTTTTCATATCCTTACTTGCCGTTTGAGTCTGTGCTGCACTTGAGCCTGCCGAAGTTGTCTCCTGCTTTGCTGATGGCACACATCCAGCCAAAAGAGCCATCATAGCCACCGCACCAATCACTGTTTTTAATCCTTTTCTCATATCTTTTCTCCTTAACTAAAAAGCCTGCCCCTTGCCTAGAAAGGACAGGCCAAATTCTTTTATTTCTTCTATTTCTCGTATCCAGGTTTGCCAAGTAATTTAAACATATTCTTCTTGTAGAACTCTACACCTGGCTGGTCAAATGGATTGATATTATTCAAATATCCACTGATTGCCACTGCAAACTCAAAGAAGTAGAACAACTCACCGAGATAGAACTCATTTTGCTCTGGGATATGTACCATCAAGTTTGGCACTCCGCCTTCTGTGTGTGCAGCTATTGTTCCCTGCATTGCACACTTATTGACATAGTCAAGCTCCTTGTTCGCAATGTAGTTAAGACCATCTAAGTCGTTCTCCTCTGCCTCAAGTATAATGGTTGTTCTTGACTTTTCAATATTCAGTACAGTCTCAAACTTCATGCTCAATCCATCCTGAATATATTGACCCATAGAATGTAGGTCTGTAGTTAAATCTACAGATGCTGGGAAGATACCTCTTTGATCCTTACCCTCACTCTCACCAAAGAGCTGTTTCCACCACTCGGCAATATAGTGCATACTTGGCTCATAATTTGCCAAAATCTCAATATTTTTGCCCTTTCTGTAGAAAACATTTCTTGCTGCTGCATACAACAAAGAAGCATTCTCCTCATATGCAGTGTTCATTGCAAGTTCTCTTCCCTTTGCAGCACCTTCCATCAACTGATCAATGTCTGCACCACTGACCGCAATCGGCAACAGGCCCACAGCGGTGAGTACGGAGAATCTTCCACCAACATCATCTGGAATTACAAAGCACTCATATCCTTTTTCATCGGACATCGTCTTTAGTGCTCCCCTTGCCTTATCTGTTGTAGAATAGATTCTCTTTGCAGCCTCTGCCTCGCCATACTTCTGTACTAAGAGCTTTCTAAAAATGCGGAATGCAATCGCAGACTCTGTGGTTGTTCCTGATTTTGAAATGACATTAATAGAAAAATCCTTATCTCCCATTACATCGATCACATCCTGAAGGTAATTGCTGCTCATGCTATTGCCCACATAGTAAATCTGTGGTGTCTTTCTGTCTTCCTTCTCCATCTCATTGTAAAATCCATGGCGAAGATACTCAATGGCTGCTCTTGCTCCGAGGTAGGATCCACCAATACCAATGACAATCAAAACATCAGAATCTGACTGAATCTTTAGCTGCTGCCTTAATCCTTTCAAACTCGTCCTTGTCATAGTTAACTGGAAGGTCAACCCATCCTTGAAAGTCACTTCCCTCGCCTTGTCCAGAGAGTAATCTGTCCTTTGCATTCATCACTGCAAATTTCATGCTCTCCATTTCTCTTTGTGACAGAAACTTTTCTGCCTTTGTGTAATCAAATCGAATATTATTTGACATATAAACCTCCCAAAAGATAATCTTTTTCTTACTACTTAACTATAGCAACTTTTTAACTACAATACAATATATTTAGGAAGACCATTTTCATATTCACAAAATTTTTCTCCCTGAACCAGTGGAAGTAAATAGTCAATCATTTCCTGAGTTACGCCATTTTGTGCGGCATTCATCCACTCCCTTGGCACTTTCTTTTCCCGATTGGCCACCTCGCGAATGTCTGTCACTGTGTACTCAACTTTATATTCCTTACCCGGAACCCTCTGTAAAGAAGACATCTTTCCACTCATACCTTCAAGGACAAGTTCTGTTGCATGCTCACCAAGCTTTTTTGATTCTTCAATATCGGTAGCACTTAAAATATGTGCCGCACATCTTTGCAATAAATTGACCTCAATCGAACGAACTTTACAACCAATCTGACTTCGCACATATTCCTCTAATATCTTTCCCGCACCTCCCGCTTGTGCATGACCAAAGGCATCCAATCTTCCTTCATTTTTTCCAAGATTAAATAAATATTCTCCACTCTCATCGTGCAAACCTTCACTGATAGAAACAATGACCTGTTTATTCTTCGTCAAAGCCTGGCGAAGATCAAGCTCAAATTTTTCAAGTGAAAAATCGCTTTCTTCAAGATAAATCAAATATGGCACCTTTCCGCTCTGATTTTGTGCCAATACTGCACTGGCCGCCAACCAACCTGCATTTCTTCCCATCAATTCAATAATTAGCACTGATTCCAAATCATAGACAATCAGCTCTCGCTCTAGCTCTGCAAAAATGGTCGCAATATACTTTGCTGACGAGCCAAAACCTGGGCAATGGTCAATTCCGCACAAATCATTGTCAATGGTCTTTGGTGCACCAATGACCTTAATGTCATCAATATGATGTTCCCGCAAATACTTATCCAGCTGATATACTGTATCCATCGAATCATTTCCACCAATATAGACAAAATATGCAATATCATTTCGATGAAATACTTCGACAATCTTTTCAAATTCCTCTATATTTTTAGTATTCAACTTATACCGACAAGAACCCAGTGCACTTGCCGGTGTCTTTGAAAGAAGAGAAATAAACTCCTCATCCTTGGCCCTCTGTGTCAAATCAATAAAATTCTCCTTAAATACACCCTCAATGCCATTTCTTGCACCCAGTACTCGAAGATCTGCCTTGGCGGCCTGCTCAATGACTCCCGATAGTGTTGCATTAATTGCACTTGTTGGTCCACCTGACTGTCCTACCAATAAAGTTTTCATTTTTCTTTTCCCCCTTACACGCTCTTTACAAAAATTCCATTGACCTCAACATTGTCATCTACCACAATCACAAGGCATTTTTTCCCGTCAATCACCTTCGTGCTAATCAACTGCATATGCTCTGCATCTGCCTTAATGGCAATACCTGGACGCTTAATCTCAAATTTCTTGCGATCAACCACATTTTCTGCCAGAACTTCAATGTCTGCCTCTTCATTTTTTTCATACGCCACAATCGCTTCTTCACTGGCTCCACTATCTGACATAATCTTTACCATATCCTGCTTTGTGAGCACTAAGGGATTAGGATCACTTGCATTTTGCTCAATTCTTTCCACAATCTTTCGTGCACAGTTGAAATCACTTCGTAATCACAATCCTCTCCCAAGGCCGTTTGCATCAAATTTTGAATGGTCTCCTTCTGCTCAATGGCTGGCATCGGACAACCTGCCCCAAACATTTCCTCAACAAAAGCTTCCTTTAAGCTCTCTGGCTTTCTAGAAAAATAGAGCACCGAATGAAGATCTGTCGAGCGATCATTAAAAGATGGAAACAAAAATCCAGTCATAGGTGCCTCAACAACCCAGTCTCTCACACGATTTTCCATCCTTCCCACTTCTTCGTGGTACGAAAGAGATGCCTTTGACAATTTTACTGGACAAATTGAACACAAAATCGCATGAAAAACTTCTTCTGAGGCATCTTCCATCTTGATTTTATCACTGCCCTTTCCTGGAACATCATAGCAAAGATCAATAAGGATAATGTAGTAATTTTCTGGATAGTCATAACAGGCAATAACCTTATGATAGAATTCTTCTAAGAGTGTATCATCGTCTAAATCGCTGTCTCTCAACTTCAAAAGAAATTCCTGAGCTCCACCCTCTTTTTCTGCATCGAGTGGAAAATCAATGTTAACAAGCTGTTTTCCTAAATTTCCAGACAATGTCTTTCTAAAAATTTCCTCATACTTAAAGCTATCCTCGTCTTCCAAGCGATAAAATGCTTCCTTAGAGATCAATTTGATATTTTTTTCTGCATCCACATAGCAACCACAAAGCTTTGTAATCACACTTTCACTCTTTGACAATTGCTTTTTGATTTCCAATACCTCTGTCTTAATCATAGCTTTCCTCTCTATTTACATTGATACAACAATGCATTCACAATGGCCGCTGCCACATTGCTGCCACCCTTTCGCTTGTCAGCAACAATCATTGGCACATCTAGTCTTTTTATTAAATTCTTTGACTCAACCACATTCACAAATCCCACCGGTGCTCCAATCACAAGGGCAGGTCGCAACTCTCCATTTTGAATCAACTCATACAATCGAATCAAAGCTGTCGGTGCATTGCCAATGGCAAAAATTACGGGGCTTTCCTTGGCAAGTCTTGCTCCCTCTTCCATACAGACGCTCGCCCTTGTCACCTGTCTTTCTCTTGCTAATTTTGCAATTTTCTCATCACCAATGAAGCAATGTACACTTGCCCCAAATTCATTAGCCACCTTCTTATTGATTCCTGAGGCCGCCATCGTTGTATCTGTAATAATGCAGGCACCATGTAAATTGCTTGCATCCCTGACTCCACAGCATTGTTTTTAAAGATCATATTATCTTCATAGTCAAAATCAGCACTTGTATGAATACAGCGCTTTACCACTTTTAATTCTTTTTCTGTATAAAAGGTCAATCGTTCTGGTTTCATAGAGGCTGTGATAATCTCCATACTTCTTTCCTCTATTTTTTCTGGTGCAACAACTTCAATTTCCTCTAGCATCTAAACTCCTATCCTAAAATTTGATAAATCTTTTTCATATCCAAGGAATTCCTTAGCAAATCTGCTAAACGATTATACTGTTCTTCCTTATAATTTTCTTCCTCAAAATCCATCGTCTTTGCCTGTGGATTTAAATTGACAGCAAGTAACTTTGCCAACTTTGGTGTATCAAAAATGCCATGTAAATAGCTTCCAAATACAGTCTTTTCTCTATTTGACAAACCGTCACAGCGACCATCTTCCAATTGAATCCACTCCCTACAACCACCAAGATTTTTTGTCCTACCCATATGAATTTCATAGCCCTGAACTTTTTCTATTCCCTGAAATAGTGGCAATGTGTCAATAATCTTTCCTTTGATCTGTGTCCTTGTCTTTTGGCTTTTAAATATAGTCTCGCTATCTAATAGTCCAAGTCCTCGCATCACACCTCCGCTTTCGACTTGATCTGGATCATACAGCCACTGCCCAAGCATTTGAAATCCACCACAAATTCCCATAATCGGCACTTGTCTTTGATGTAATCGAAAAATCTCTTCCTCCATCTTTTTTTGTCTCAACCACAAAAGATCTTCCATTGTATTCTTTGTCCCTGGTAAAATCAAAAAATCTGGATTATTTACTTCTTCTGCCCTTTGCACATAGCGAAGACTAATTCCTGGAATTCGCTCTAAGACATTAAAATCTGTAAAATTAGAGATATGAGGAAATAAAATCACTGCCACATCCACACCATCCCCTACTCTTGTCTTTTGCAATCGGATAGATAAAGAATCTTCATCATCAATATCAATTTCTTCCATGGGAATACAGCCAATCACTGGCTTTTTTAACAACTCTTCTATCATGGCTAGGCCTGGAAGAAGAATAGTTTTATCCCCTCTAAATTTATTAATAATTAGTCCCTGAATTCTCTCTTGCTCACTCTGCTCAAGTAACTTGACGGTTCCATACAACGAAGCAAATACCCCACCTCGGTCAATATCTCCCACCAATAGTACTGGGGCATCGACCATCTTTGCCAAACCCATATTGACAAGATCATCTTGCTTTAAATTGATTTCTGCTGGGGAGCCAGCCCTTCAATCACAATAATATCATTTTCTCTTGCCAAACTCTCATAAGCCCTTAGAATATACGGGATAAACTGCTTTTTTTCTTGGCATAGTAGTCCATTGCCCTCATATTGCCAAATACCTTGCCACCGACAATCACTTGACTTCCCATAGAGCTGGTTGGCTTTAGTAATATGGGATTCATTCGCACATCAGGGGCAATACCTGCGGCCTCTGCCTGCATCACCTGAGCACGCCCCATTTCCAATCCATCTGCTGTAATATAGGAATTTAATGCCATATTCTGTGACTTAAAAGGAGCAACCCTGTAGCCATCCTGAGCAAATATCCGACATAGCCCAGCCGTCACAAAGCTCTTCCCTGAATTAGACATTGTTCCCTGAATCATGATTGTTTTTGCCATATTTCCTCTATTGCTCCAATTAATTTTTGATTTTCTCTAGGAAGACGCACAGCAATGCGAAACCACCCCGCCCCTAAACCACGATAATTGCTACAATTTCGAATCAAAATATTCTTTTCTTGCAATTTTTTATCTAGAAGAGAATCCTTGCTATAAAATAACAAAAAATTGGCTGTCGATGGAATGACATCAAAACCAAAATTTTGTAATTCCTGAAACAAATACTCCCTTTGCTTATGTATTTCTTCCAGATTTAAGTAGTTTCCTACTTCTTCCAACGCAACCTCCCCGGCCTTGACTGCCAAATGATTGACACTCCATTCTGGTGTCACCGCCTCTATACGCTCGGCCAAATGTGCATTTTTGCAAATAGCATAGCCAAGACGTAATCCTGGAATAGCATAATATTTTGTAAAAGAGCCAAGAATAACAAGATTTTTGCTTAAACTTTCTGTCATAGAATAGCGTCTTCCTTCCAAGACAAAATCCAAAAAGCATTCATCAAGGACAAAAATGACTTCTTTCTGTTCACATTTTTTTACAATTTTATCTAGCAACTTGGCATCTACTCGCTTACCTGTTGGATTATTGGGATTACATAAAATAAAGACATCGATGTTGTGATCGATCCGTGCTAATATATCTTCCTTCACTTGAAAATCTCCATCCATCTCATAGTATGATATCCTTGAGCCTTCCATAGCCTGCACGGCCCTTTCATATTCTAAAAAGGAAGGTACAGGTAAAAGGGTATGCACAGGTTTTCCCATCGCCTGTATACAATGGTAGAGCATTGCCGCAGCCCCATTGGCAAGGAAAACCTCCTGTGGCTGAACCTTCACCTTTTTTGCAATGTCCTCCCTCAACCTCTGATAACGAACATCTGGGTAATGCACCAGATGCGTTATTTCCTCCTGCAAGGCACGAACGATGGTCGGATGAATTCCATAGGGATTAATATTTGCTGAAAAATCGAGCACTTCCCCTACATCTATTTTTTTTTCTCTAGCAAAGGCAAGGGCATCTCCCCCATGAATCATGACTTTGCCTCCCGGTATTCATGAGAAAAATGTTTGTCATAGAGTTTTGAAAGGGCATATTGATCGCCCAAAAATCTTCCCACCACAATCAGCCCTGTCTTTGTGATGTTTTCCCTTCTGACAAGCTCGGCAATATTTCCTAAATTTCCTTGAATAATCTTTTCCTCAGGCCAACTTGCCTTATAGACTAAGGCAATTGGCGTATCCACTGGATAGGAAGTCTGTAATTGTTCTACCAATTCTTCTATGCGATTTGCCGACAAAAATATTACCATAGTCGCCTGATGCTTGGCAAAAGCCTCGATACTCTCTTTTTCTGGCATAGGCGTTCTTCCTTCCATTCTTGTCAAAATAATGCTCTGAGTCACCTCAGGAAGCGTATATTCCTTCTTTAGTGCCGCAGCTGCTGCCACAAAGGAACTTACCCCAGGAATTACACAAAATTCAATTCCCTCCCGCTCTAAAGCATCCATTTGTTCTCTGTGAGCACCAAAAATTGCAGGATCCCCTGTATGCACTCGGGCCGTCATTAAATTCTTTTTTTCCGCCTCCTTCATCACCTCAATCACTTCTTCTAAGTGCATAGTCGCCGAATTGTATACCTTTGCTCCACTTTTTATATCTTTCAATACCTCTCTGTTGACTAGAGAACCAGCGTAGATAATGACATCTGCACTGTCAATAATCTTTTTTCCCTTAATTGTCAATAATTCTGGATCTCCTGGACCCGCACCAATAAAATAAACCATTTTCCTCCCACTTAGCAAATTGCCAACAACTTGTTTCTTCTAAAAGATATACCATAAAATCCCATAAATCCCACACAAAAACACTATGCCATAGAGTGTGCTCTTGCTGATTAACACATTGACTCTTTGTATATCCCTTTCTTCCACCTTCCTCATCGCATCACCAATATAGGGTTTTTCATATTTTTTTCCAAAGTAATAGGCATCACCAGCCAATTGAATCCCCAGTGCTCCGGCCACTGCCGATTCTGTCTGTGCAGAATTTGGACTGGCGTGACAAAAGCGATCCCTTTGAAAAATTTTCCAGGCATCTTTTATAGAATAAAATGGAAAGGATGCCAACACCATCAGCAGTCCTGCAATTCTTGATGGAATAAAATTGGCCAAATCATCTAATTTTGCTGCTGCATAACCGATGGAAGAATATTTTTTATCCTTGTAGCCAATCATGGAATCCATTGTATTAATTACCTTGTAGACATAGCCAAGTACTGGACCTCCAATAATCACATAAAACATCGGAGCAAAAATCCCATCAGAGAAATTCTCAGCCACTGTCTCCACCGTTGCCTTAATAATTCCCTCCTTACTCAGTTCCATCGTATCTCTGCCTACAATTCTTCCCACGGCTTTTCTTGCACCTTCCAGCCCTTCATTTTTTAATGCATAAAATACACGCATACTTTCCCTTACTAGTCCATGCCATGCAAAAAGCTGAGAAATCAATAGAGCACTGCAAATTCTATTGACCTTTCTTGGCAATAATTGCAAGGCAAAAAATACAATACCTGAAAGAGCAATCGTCGCAGTGAGCATCCAAAAGACCAGCACAAAGCCATAAATTTTTAATTTTTTTTCATCTTCACCTGACAACTTCCTATATTTTTTTTCCAATCTTTGAATTCCCTTCCCCATCAAAACAACAGGATGAGGTAACCATACTGGATCTCCAATCAATAGATCAATCAAAATTGCAAACAAAAACACTCTGATTCCAATCATCTTATACCGCCAATGCAACAATAATTGCAATAATCAATTCACAAAGCTCCAAAAAATATCCCGCTAAATCTCCTGTAACTCCACCAAACTCATCATGTGAGGACAGACGATAATACAAAAATACAACAAATCCTGCTGCTGCAACCACAATCCCCATACTGTGACTGATATAAATCATTCCCAGCACACAGATAAGGACAAACAATACTAAAATTGTTCGAGTTACACATATTTCTGCTGCATCCGAAAAAGTCATGGCCAAGCCCTCTCCTCTTGCATTTTTAAAGCAAGCGAGAGAAAGTGCACTGTAAGCTCGAATCATCACAAAAGCCACATCCATCAAAAGCACCTGCTTTACATTGTCAAATTGAACTAAGGCTGCAGTATACACAATGGAAAACATGATAGCTCCGATAACAGCTCCACTGCCCACATGGCTGTCCTTCAGAACAGCCAATTTAAATCTTCGGTCTTGATGAGAGGCCTTGGCATCGAGCACATCCATAAATCCATCCATATGAATCCCCCCAGTATAGAGCAATGGAATGATAAATAGCCCCGCTCCTCTCAATAGTGGTGCCATCTTAAAGATCATCGCCGCTTTCCAAAACATCAAAAAGAAAATCCCCTCCAACACACCAACCAGTGGAAACAATGCCAATACATATTTCATGTTCTCTTTTTCCCACTTCACAAAAGGCATAGGCACTTTCGAATACATTGCAAATGCAATCAACAATGACTTGATCATAGTTTCTCCTTCACTATTTTTGCAATTCCAAAAATCACCTCGATCACTTGCTGTGATTCCTTGATCAGCCAATCGTGTAATTCCTCCATTGCTAAAATATACTCCTCTACTTCCTTGCTATAGCTCTTTTCATCATCAAAGATATCATTTCCCACAATGACCAATTCCTTACATTCTGAAGCCAACATAAAAATCTCTGATTGAATCTTTTCTACAGCAAGTAATCTATCTGTCATTATACCATCTTTTTGAAACATTGTATTCGCCAAAAAATTGGACATACATTCTAACAATACAATTTCACTCGATTTGACCATCCCTGTTCTTGGTCTTTGACATTCCACAGTGCGAAATTTTTTTCCCTCTCGCATCTTCCTGTGCTTTTTTACTCGTTTTCTTCCTTCCTCTCCATAGACTTGCATCAATGCAAGGTACACTCTTTCCTTTCCTAGTCGACAAACATAATCTTCCGCATAGGCCGATTTTCCACTTGCTATTGCTCCATAAATGTAGATCACAATATCTCCTCTTCATAATCTCGATATTCTTCTACTTGAATATCCTCAAATGTTCGATTTTCATTGTATACACTCATTGCCATATCAAGGAGACCAAAAAGCATTGCCGCTCCTGTTCCTTCTCCAAGACAAAATCTTCCGTCCAAAACAGGACAAAGCCCTAAATTCTCTACCAGAAGCTTTGCCGCAGGCTCTGCACTCATATGAGAGCCCAAAACATATTGAAGCGACTTTTCACTGATTTTTTTTGCCACAAACACAGCCACAAGAGAAATGAAGCCATCACAGACGATAGGAATTTTTTCACTCGCACAGCCAAGCACTAACCCCGCCATAGCTGCAATATCCAAACCACCAAGCTTTTTTAATACATCAAAAATATCTTCTTTATTCGGCTTTCTGCTTTCAATTCCCTTGGCAATCACCTGCTTTTTTCTCTCCAAGCCATCTTTAGACAAACCTGCCCCTTTGCCTGTCACCACTTCGACAGGTAAATCCAAAAGAACACTTGTCAGTGCTGCACTCGTCGTTGTATTACCAATGCCCATCTCTCCCATTCCAAGGAGGGTATAGCCCTTCTTTTTGCATTCTCTGGCCATTTCTATTCCAACCATAATGGCTCTGTACATCTGATCCTGTGTCATTGCATCTTTCTTAAGGAAATTTTTTGTTCCTTTCATCACTTTCTTGTCCACTACTTTAGACTCAAAAATCTCTCCCACCACCCCAACATCCACAGGAATAACATCGGCCTGTGCACAAGTTGCAATGCGATTGACACTGGCAATGCCCTTAGCAAAATTATTGGTGACAATGGCTGTCACACTCTGGTCTGTCTGCGTCACCCCCTCACACACGATACCATTGTCTGCACACATTACCACCACAGCCTTTTTCTTGATGTTGATATCTTCTTTCCCTAAGATAGCAGCAATCTGTATCACTTGATCTTCTAAAATCCCAAGACCATGAAGTGGTTTTGCAATCTTATCCCAATGTCTCTTGGCTGCCTTGGCCATCTGATCATCAAGATCTGTGATTTGGATATGAAGAATTTCTTCTCTGGCTAGCTTTCCAGCATATACTTCCATTGCTCTAACTAAATTCTTGCCATCACCTCATTGCTTCTCAAGTAAATGTGAGGATAGCCCGCATGCAAATGTTCATTCATATGGATGCACTCCCACGATTTTGAACCATTTGCCTTGGTTGCCAAACCATCTCTTCCTGCGTCTGTTGCATCCCAATAATGAAATTCATGGGATCGCATCTTCTGCCCCTTCTTTAAGAGCAGACCATCCTTCTTTGCCTCAACCTCAATATAGCCAAAGCGAACTAATTTATCTGTGCGAAAACTCTCGCCACGAATTGCTCCAATCATTGTCTGTCTCTTGCCACGGATATCTTCCATCTGCTCAAGTAAACTCATAAAGCCACCGCACTCACCAATGACGGGCATCCCTTTTTCGACCTTTCCCTTTATCTCTTTCATCAATTTTTGGTTGATCTGATCTGCATAAATTTCAGGATAGCCACCACTCAACCAAAGCCCTAAAATTCCTTCAGGAAGTTGACTGTCTTCTAGCATAGAGAAAAAAATAGGCTCGATGTTGTGTTCGTGTAATACGGACATATTGTCGATGTAGTGAAAGCAATAGGCATCATCTTTTGCAAATCCAAGCTTAAATTTCCCTTCTTTTTGTGCCTTTTTGAAGATGTCTTCGCCCTCTTTTTCCTTGACATATTGAAGAATTTTGTCCATCTCAACAGTCTCTTCCAAGCGATTGGCAACAGTCTCTGCCAAGCGAAGTACAGATTCTTTTTGTGGTGTATACAATCCTAAATGCCTTGACATCAATGTAAAATTTTCATCCTCTGGCAAATAGCCAATCACTTTTTTTCCTGTCACTCTCTCCAGCTCGTCTCTACGAACAGGGTAGTCCCTTTCACTGCAGCGATTGATGATCAGATATAGAATTTGTTTATCCTCTCCATATTTTTCAATATAATCTCTCACCTGTTGGGGTTTTTGATTCTCCACTAAAAGAATCACTTTGGCATCAATACTCTCGGCCACCACAGCTGCAGAGCCCCTTTTTCCCTGACCATAAATCCCATCAAAATAGCCCATTGCCCCCTCTACAATCGCAATCTGTGTGCCCGAAGAATAAGTGACAAAGTGTTCCAACATCGGATTTACGCCATCTTTTGGCTCAAGAAAATAGGGATCTAAGTTAACAGACATTCTGTCACTAACTATACTATGGTACATTGGATCAATGTAATCTGGTCCTGTCTTAAAGGCACTCGCCACAATATTTTTTCTCCTCAGATAATCATGCAGCCCAAATGTGAAGGTTGTCTTTCCGCTCCCAGACTTCATTGCCGAAATCAAAATTGCATTGACCATCTTTTAATCCTCCCAATAAATCTTTGCAATCAGCACTGGATTTTCAGCCATTGCCATATGGTAGCTCGCTACCTTTTTTCCTCTGGCCACTGACATCCATATCACCTGTGTTTGATATCCTAGACCTTCATATTTTGAAAGGAGAACTGAAATCTGAGCAATAGTTTCCAATGAAATTGCATTGATGACAATTGTCGCTTTTTCATTCTTCTTGTACACAGCATCAACAATCTCCTCTAAATCTCCACTGCTGCCACCAATAAAGACGCTGTTCGGCTCTGGAAGACATTTTATCACATCCAGTGCACTGCCACAATGGATTTCCACCCTAGATTGAACCCCAAATTTCCACATTTTGAGCAATTAAATTGCTAGCCAATTCCTTTTTTTCGACTGCATAGACTCTTCCGCCACGCAAAAATTTGGCCATCTCAATACTCACAGATCCTGTACCCGCACCAATATCATAGCAAATATCCTGCTCACAAATCCCAAGCATCGCAATGGAAATCGCCCTCACCTCAGCCTTTGTCATCGGAACCTTGTCCCGTATAAATCTTCCCTCTGCGATGGCCATTTCCATCCTCTTGCCCCTCGCATTTGGGTTTTCAAATAACAAACAAGAGAGCTTTCCAAAGGAATAGTGGCAAAGATTTTCAACTGTATCGGAAAAGATTTTTTCGTTTGGATAGCTCAAATCTTCGCCCACAGTAACCCTTAGCTTTCCAAGTCCAAACGCACAAACTTCCTCCATCAGCTCTCTGTTTTTTTCGCCCCCACTAGTAATGGCAAAGATTTTTCTGTTTTCTTCTAGCACTTCTAGCTCTTTTGCTTCGCCATGAAAGCTCAAAATCTTGGCATCTCCCCAAGAAACTTTACACTTTGAAGCAAAGTAAGAGATGCTAGAAATCCCAGGAATTACCTCAGCTCTCCAGCCCTTTTCCTCCAATTTTTCTAGAAGCTTATTGGTCCCACTAAAAAACCCTGTGTCTCCACTCATCAGGCAAACCATTTTTCTTATTCCCTGCCGATAACAGTTCTCAAGCCATGCCATAATTTCATCTGGGCGATAGGATATCAAAGATTTTACGCCTTTTCGAATTAACATTCTCTTTGCTCCCACAATGGCCTCAGCCTCATCAATTAGACTTTTGGCTCTATCAGGTAAATATCTCTCATCCCCTGGTCCAATTCCCACAATAGAAACACATGGCGTTGTCCCCTCTAAAATCCTCCTTTCTGCCTCAAAAAGACAGATGCCCTCCTCCTTTGTCGGTCGAGCAATGACAAGACTTTTTGCTCCAACTTTCTCACATGCTCTAATTTTTTCCTCAAACCCTCCAGCTTTTCCCGACTCCTTGGTCACTAGGAACTTACAATGATATTGTTCTAACATAGCTGCATTCATATTTTCAGAAAATGGCCCCTGCATGGCCAGAATATGCGAATTTTCTAATCCAAGACGTAGGCAAGTCTCTATCGAGTCCTTTGTTGGCAACACTCTGGCATAAATTCTTTTTTTATCAAGTAAATCATACTTCAATAGCTCCTTACTTCCTGTCGCCACAAGCACATTGCCATCCTGATTTTTCAAATAGTCAACGACTTCTTCTATATTCCTAAAACAGTGCTCACTGCTTTCTGCCTCCCGAACAATGCGAAGATATTCAATATTCATCTGCTTACAGACTGCTTTGATATTCTCTGTAACTTCTTTCGCATGGGGATGGGTGGCGTCCATGACAAATCTTGGTCTTTCTTTTGCAAAAAATGTAGCCATTTCAGCAGCATCCATTCTTCCTTGACAAATTTTGACATATTGGCTCTCTTTTAGCACATCACTTCCATATTCTGTTGCCACACAAATTTTTGCCTCTACTTTTCCAAAATCACAAGCTTTGGCTAGCTGTCGTCCCTCGCTCGTTCCTCCAAAGATAATGATCATAATTGATATCCTCTCGGTGTCACCATCTGATTTCCAACAACTCTTGTCTGAGAATTTCCAATAAAAACCGTGGTGAACATATTCACATTTTCCTCTTTTAATTCTTTCAGTGTCAGAATCTTTGCCCTCTCTCCTTCTCGACCAATATTTTCCACAGTGGCACAAATGGTATCCTCTGATTGCTCAGACAAAATGATTTCACACGCCCTTTGTAAATAGTCGGCCCTCTTTTTGCTAGAAGGATTGTATAATACCATCACAAAATCGGCAGCAGCAGCACAGTGCAATCTCTTTTCAATCTTTTCCCAAGGAGTCATCAAATCGCTCAAGCTAATCAATACAAAATCATGGATTAAAGGTGCTCCAAGCACGGCCGCCCCGCTTACAGCCGCGGTAACTCCCGCAATCACCTCAACATTGCACTCTGGATAGTCTCTTCCAATTTCTAACATTAGTCCTGACAATCCATAGACTCCTGCATCTCCCGAACAAACCAAGGCCACAACCTTTCCCGTCATTGCCTCCTCAAAAGCCAACTTGCAGCGATCTTGTTCCTGACGCATGGGTGTTGTCAAAAACTCCTTTTTTGGAAAATGCTCCTTTACCAAATCCACATAGACTGTATAACCGACAATAACATCTACTTTCTCTAAAATCTGCGCTGCCTCTATGGTCATCTGCTCATATTTTCCAGGGCCAATGCCCACAACATAAATCTGATTCATCTACTTTTCCTTTACAATCAATAATGTATAATAACCTGTTTTCTCTGGTGCCATTTCAAGGTTTGTGTACAATTTCTCATCTTCCATTCCACAATTTTCCACAAGCATTGCCCTTGCCCCCATCTTTTTTACTTCCTCTTTCAGATTCGAAACCTTTCTTCCTGCCTTCATCAATACTTTTGTGCCCGACATATGCATCACTTCATCTATTCCATAAGTCGCTGGAATAATATGCATCTGCTCTCGATTTTCCACAAGACTTATCCCAAGTCTTGCCGCCGCAGCACAAAATGAGGGAATGCCACTGACAATCTCTGTTTCAAATCCAAGTTCTGTAATTTTTTTATGTAAATACATATAGGTAGAATAAATTGTAGGGTCTCCAAGAGTTAAAAAAGCCACAATTTGCCCCAATTCTAATCTTTCCTTAATAGATAAAACCGCCTCTTCATGTGCCTTTTTCAGTACTTCCTTATCCTTTGTCATCGGCATAGAAACAGAAAAAACTTTCTTCTTTGTCACCTCTGGGCAACCAGCCTTTGCAATCGAAAAAGCCACACTACTTTCGACCGCTTCCCCTGGCACTACAATGCAGTCCGCCTCCTTCATCACTCGAATGGCCTTTACAGTCAATAGCTCTGGATCTCCTGGTCCAACGCCAACGCCATACATCTTTCCCATTATTCTCTCACTTTCCTAATTTTTTTCTGCAATCTTTTTGCCTCACCAGAACAGATGAGCTCTCCTTCATCGACAGTAAAGGAGATAATTCCTATTCTAATCAATGGACCACTTTCTTTATTATGCTTATCCCTTAAATTTTGAGCTCTTTTTGCCCTTTGCATCACAGCCATATACATTGCCTCACCAAGAGAATTCATCACTTCTTTTAATATGCCCTGATCCTTTAACAGTCGAGTTCCTTCCTCTGTCGTATTGGCATTTAAAATTTTTCTTGCCAGAGAAAGTGTCTGTTCTGGAGAAAGTAAAGTTTCCTCAACTTTTAAAAGATGTGCAGCCATCAGCTCCATTCGACAATCAGAATCATTAGAATGTGTGTTCATAATATTTCCAGCAACCTTAATGAGCTTTCCAAGATGTCCACAGATCAACATTTCTTCCACACCCATATGCACAGCCATATCAATGGCTTCGCCAATATAATTACTAAATTCCACTGTCATATCACTTTCAATTCCATATTGTTCACTTAGAAATCGAATGCCGTAATTTCCTGGAACGGCAATAATTGGATAATCCTTTTGCATATGATAGTGCATATCTACCTTGATGGTATCCACCAAGGCCTTGACACTCATTGGAGCAACAATTCCTGTTGTTCCTAAAATAGAAATTCCTCCAACAATGCCAAGTTTTGGATTGAATGTCCTCTTTGCCACTTCTTCTCCTTCTGGAGCAAAAATGGTTGCAGAAATTTTTCCCTTCAATCCCCATTCTTTTGCCCTCTTTAAGAGATTTTCTCGAATCATTTTTCTTGGTATAGAGTTAATAGCTGCCTCTCCTATGGGTTGGTCAAGACCTGGACAACTAACTCTTCCAATGCCTTCACCACCAAAAATCTTTACTTCGCTCTCCTCGCCTAGCTCACAAGAAACCTTTGCATAGATCATCATTCCATCTGTGGCATCTGGATCATCTCCACCATTTTTTCTCACACCACAGCAGGCACTACTCTCATCCATTTGATTCTCCTCAATGGGAATGTCCAGGGTAATTCCAATAGGCAACTCCACGGACACTTCACTTATCTCTTTTTTATAAAACCACAGCGTCAATGCAGCCACTGCCGCAGCTGTTGCCGATGTCCCCGTGGTATAGCCTGCTCTAAGTATCTCTCCTTCCCTCGTTTGATTATACTCGTCAATGGTCATAGCTCAATGCCCTTTCTTGCTGGAAGCCCCTGAGTGTAGGGATGCTTAACCATCTTGCAATCTGTAAGATAATCGGCCAAATGGGCAATCTCTGCTGGCACATTTCTTCCCGTAAGTACAATCTCTAGATTTTTTGGTTTGTTTTTAAAAAGTAAAGTGCCTCTTCTCGATCAATCATATCATATTGATAAGCTGCCATAAATTCATCTAAAACCAAAAGATCAACGCTCTTCGCCCCATCAATCACTTCTTGAAAATACTTCCTGTAATATTCCTTTGCCTCTTTTAATGTTTCCTGATTCATATACTTAATAAAGCCAAAATTTTTTTCACAAGAATGGCAAGTAATATTTTCAATTTTTCTCAAAATATTGAGTTCACTCGACGAGCCATCTTTTAATAATTGTGCAATATAGACTTTCATTCCACTGCCAGCTGCACGGACAGCTAACCCCATAGCTGCTGTTGTTTTTCCCTTTCCATCCCCAGTGTAAATATGAATTTTTCCGTCCATTTTTCTCCATTTCTACAATATAAAAAATGAACGACTGCCACAATAATACAGGCAGTCGCTCTCACATTCTATTTTCCTTCGTAAGTAATCAAAGAGGATACATCATAGCCCTTTAGCTTGTCTCTTCCCCTTAAACCTGCAAGCTCCATTACAAAGCAAATCTTTACTACTTTGCCACCAAGTTCTTCCACTAATTTGACAATGGCCTCAATGGTTCCCCCTGTTGCAATGAGATCATCAATAATCACTACCTTTTGCCCTGGCAAAATGGCATCTCGATGTATCTCCACTGTAGCCTTTCCATACTCTAAGTCATAGTCCATAGACACAGTCTCTCTTGGCAATTTTCCCTTTTTCCTTGCGGGAACAAAGGCCTTGTGCTGAGCATAGGCAACAGGAACACCAAAAATAAATCCCCTCGACTCTGCCCCCACCACAAGATCATAATCGATATCTTTTACAAGATCACACAGACCATCGATGCTCAATTTTAACCCCTCTGCATCCTGCAAAATACTGGTCACATCGCGAAAGATAATCCCTGGCTCTGGAAAATCTGGAATGCTAATGACATAATCTTCCAGTTTCTTCATTATCTAATGCCCCCTATTGATAAATTGGATATTTGTCGCAAAGCTTTGTTACTTCCTCACGAATATAATCTGCCTTTGCCTCAAAATCAGTTGCGGCAAGCCATACAAGCTCAGCAATCTTTGGCATATCTTCTTCCTTTAATCCCCTTGATGTAATCGCTGGTGTACCAATGCGAACACCACTGGTCACAAATGGACTCTGTGGGTCATTTGGAATTGTATTCTTGTTTAATGTGATATAGACTTCATCACATCTTCTTTGTAATTCCTTTCCTGTCACATCTAATCCTGTTAAATCAAGAAGCATCAAATGATTGTCTGTTCCACCAGAAACGATCTTAAATCCCTGGGCAATCATCGCCTTTGCAAGGGCATTGGCATTCTTTGCCACCTGCTTTTGATACTCAACAAACTCCGGCTTTAGTGCCTCTCCAAAGCACACGGCCTTTGCTGCAATCACATGTTCAAGTGGACCGCCCTGAATTCCAGGAAATACCGCCTTATTAAAATTAAACTTATCCGCTGCAGCCTGATTAGCCAAAATCAAACCACCTCTTGGTCCACGCAATGTCTTATGTGTCGTTGTTGTCACCACATCGGCATAAGGCATTGGGCTCTCATGAACACCTGCAGCCACAAGTCCTGCAATGTGAGCAATATCGACCATCATATAGGCCCCACACTTGTCGCAAATTTCTCGAATTCTCTTAAAGTCAATCTTTCTCGCATAGGCACTTGCACCAGAAATCAATAATTTTGGCTTGCACTCCATGGCAATTTCTTCCATCTTGTCGTAGTCAATATATCCTGTTGCTGGGTCAACACCATATGACACAATCTTAAAATATCTTCCAGAAAAATTTACTGGTGAACCATGAGAAAGATGTCCGCCTTGGTCAAGGCTCATGCTCATCACCGTATCCCCTGGCTCTAACATTGCCAAGAATACCGCCATATTGGCCTGTGCCCCTGAATGTGGCTGCACATTGGCATAGTCTGCTCCAAACAATTTCTTTGCTCTTTCGATTGCAATACTCTCCACCACATCGACATCTTCACAGCCACCATAATATCGCTTTCCTGGATAGCCCTCCGCATACTTATTGGTCAATACCGTGCCCATAGCCATCATCACTGGCTCAGACACAATATTCTCTGACGCAATCAGCTCTAAATTTCTTCTCTGTCTTGCGCACTCTGCTTGAATTGCCTTTCCGACTTCTGGATCATATTGTGCAATGAATTCCATAACCTGATTCACCATAATTTCAAACCTCCTAAATAATTATATCGCTAACAGTATAGCCTATTTTGATTTGAATTTCCAGTCTCTAATTACCACCTGCAATGTTCTCTGCCCCATATACTCATTGACCTGTGGAGCATAGATGATATCGATGAATCTTTTTGCTTCTTCTATAAATGCATCACCATCTGTAAACACTAGTCCTTCCATTCTTGTGCCCGCACTATCTTTTAAGGAAAGTCGAACAACATTGTGGTCTTTTCCAAGCACTCTTGCATTCAAAATTTCCACATCTTTTTGTGCAAAAGTTGGACTTTCATTGCCCTGTCCAAAGGGAGCAAGTTGTGCAAGTTGTGCAACTAAGTCCTCTGAAATATAGCCAAAGGGCATGGCAACATCAATCCAAACTTCTTTGACAAAATCACTTTCTACAAGTTTAGAATGCTCATTTAAAAATCGGCGAAAAGCTTCCACATTTTCCTTTTTTAAGCTCAACCCCGCTGCCATTGGATGACCACCATATTTTTCTAAAAATCCATCTGCTTCACAGAGTTTTTCAAACATAGGATATGCCCCAATGGAGCGACCAGAGCCCTTGAGTATTCCCTCTTCCTGTGCATCCGTCAAGACAATTGCTGGCCTTTGATATCTTTCCCTGAGTCTTCCCGCAATAATCCCTGCAAGTGACTCATGACAATCACTCAAATAAACCACGAGCACCTTTTCCTCAGGTGCAGCTTCTACGATTTCAATGGCCTGATCTACCCCCTGCTGTGTCATATCCTTACGCTCATCATTTAACCTTTTTAACTCCATAGCCCTTTGCTTTGCTGTCTCCATATCCTTACTCATCAACAGTTCAAGAGCTAGCTTTGCTGTCTTTAATCTTCCACTTGCATTGAGACAAGGTCCAATAATAAATCCAATATGATAGGCTGTGAGCTCCTTATTTTCTAGTTCACACACCTGCAAGAGTGCACGAAGTCCCAAATTTTTTGTTTTTTCCAATGTTCGCAATCCATATCGCACAATAATGCGATTTTCATCTTTTAATTGCATCACATCACCCACCGTCGCAATCGCAGCAACAGAAAGTAATAACTTCCATTCCTCATAGGATACATCAAAAAAGCGATAGAAAAGTTCCACCAATTTCCATGCCACCACGGCACCACAAATGCCATCAAAAGGATAATGGCAATCTGCTTGCTTTGGATTGATAATGGCCTTAGCCAATGGCAATCTATCCTTGCCTTCCTCCTTAAATACTTCGTGATGGTCAGTAATAATGACATCTATTCCCATTTGATGAGCATATTCCATAGCTTCAAATGCAGCAATTCCATTGTCACAAGTAATAATGAGAGCAATCCCATCCGCTGCTGCCTTTTCAATAATTTGTGCATTAATGCCATAACCATCCTTGATTCGATCTGGTATATCACAATCTACCTGTGCACCAATGCGGTGCAATCCTGTAACTAGAATATAACTAGCACACACGCCATCAATATCATAATCTCCCACTACACGAATCTTCTTTTTTTGCTCAATTGCCCTAGCAATAATTTCTACTGCTCTATCTCCATCTTTCAATTTCTTTGCATCATGCAAATCTTCCAATTTTGCATGCAAATATTTTTCCATATCTTTTTCTTGAATATCTCGATTGACCATCACTCTGGCGGTCACTGGAAAAATCAAAAAGCGAGCTGAAATTTTTTGAAAATCAGCTCGCTTTGTATATAACATCCATCTACTTTCCATCTCTACCTCTATACATTGTCACTAAGTTGAGAAGAAATAATCGCAATATGCTCATTTTCCTCCTCTGCATCATAGCACACGCACAATATCTTCTCAATATATTCTGCATTTTTTGCATTTGGATCATAAAAGAGACCAATGCATGTGTCTCTACTAATCTCAGTCAAACAATCATAGAGGGCATCTAAGTTTTTTCCATAGTGTGGAGGAAAATCCAAACATTTTGCCAATTGCTCATGAATTTTTTCTGCACTATTTTTTCCATGCAAATCCACAATCACCTTTTTCATCTCTCTCCTCCTAATATAACTGTTCAAAAGTCTTGTAGTGATCTTGAGTATAAAAAACAAGACCATCATTGGAATATATCAAACGCTTTTCATTGCGATATCCCCCTGTATAGTCAATATCACATTCATAATACTTTCTGCCCTTAGCCTTTGGCAGTTGTCCCTCATAATTTCCAAATGCACTTCCGCCAATGCTCATTCCTGGCAAAACCTTATCTAAGTTTCCAGCCTTGGAATCCCATCCCTTTTCTTGAGCCTTCTGTTTTGTAATATAATTTTGTGGCAATTTTTTATAGGTATGAATATAGAGCGCCACATCTTCTTTGCTCGTGTATCGACCACTCGCCTCTATTGCCGACTTTTTCTTCTGCCCTGAAGAATCACTCGATCTTTTTTGTGTCATCACATCTGGCGTCGTCACATCCGTTGACACTTCCTGTGATGTGATATAAACATCAGGCATTGACTTTTGACTTGGCATTTGTCCTTGTATTGCACAAGCTGTTAGCAACAAGGCTACAAGAACAAATGAAAATAATGGCCAACGAAAAAGTTTAGATAACCAACCTTTACTTTTCACAAGTATCACCTCTCCAATTTATATTTTCAAACTCCCCCTATATATAGAAGAAACAGACGCAAATGCGCCTGCTTTTAGTATTTCTTTATTTTAATCTGGAAGAAATCTCACCGCTTTCACTGGCTGTCGATAAGAGATATCGGAGATAATCACACCTGTTTTTCTTGAGCTGGCATTGGCTAATTTTCCATTTCCAATGTACATTGTAACATGGTCAATTCTTCCCCTTGTCGCATAGAATAACAAATCTCCTGGCTTTACATCACTAATTGGAATCTGGCGTCCTGTTACCGCCTGTGTTCTCGATGTTCTACCTGTATTAATTCCAAAATGTGCATAAATCTGCATGGTATAACCAGAACAATCCACACCCTTTGTCAAGCTAGTTCCTCCCCATACATAAGGAATACCAATAAATTGCTTTGCATAATTGACAATATCCTGACGCAGTGCATCGTAGTCCTTGCCATCAGCAGACGATTTTGCTGTGGCCGCAGGTGCTGTTGTCGACGCTGCCGTTGTTGGTGCAGGGGTTTCCTTCTTTACGCCAGGTCCAATCTCAGGCTTTGTGGTCTTCTTTGCAGCAGATGGTCCCTGTACTGCGGTTGTCTGTTTAGGAGCTGCTGTCGTTGACGGTGGCGCTGTCTCTGTCTCCTCAACAGTGGAAGGCACTGCCTCTACTGTTGCATTATCATTATCATTATTATTATTTGTTTGCACACTGTCTTCTACAATGTGAACCTCTGATTCTTCTGGTGCTGCATCCGCCTTAATTACCTCTGGCTGTGCATCCAATGTCACCATAATTGCTTTATTTTGTGTTACCGATTCCACAGATGGTCCAGAACCTTCTGATTGAGTTGTATTTTTCTTTGTCGCTGTTGTCTTTCCTGTAATTCTTATATTATTCCCACTGTCACTATTACTGTCTGATCCTGGTGCCTCTCCTACTACAACTGCATCCGGAAGACTCTTATCTCCGGCTCCATAGGACGTAAAGGCCAGTGCAGCGGTTAAAATAGCCGATGCCCCTGCTGTCCATAACTTATTTTGCATGAATTACTACCTCCAATTTCTCTCTATCTTCCATCTTTTTTATTATTTTCAAGTCCATCTCATCAGCCTACTTAGTATAACAAAACAATAATATAGTTACAATAAAAATACTTCAATTTCAAAAAACTGACATTTTTCATACTTAAAAATGACATTTATTACTTTTTGTACTTGTACTTTGTTACAATATCCTGTATGCTACAGACAAATGACTACATTTGGAGGAAATTATGCGTAAAAAGAGTATTTTAGTTACGGGAGCATCTCGAGGAATTGGTCGAGCCATTGCCCTAAAGTTTGCACAAAAGGGATATAATGTTGCTATCAACTGCATCCACAATAAAGAAAAACTGCTCGATGTCCAAAAAGAAATTGAAAGCCACCATGTCGAATGCCTTACCTATGTTGGAGATATGGGCAAGGTAGATGATTGTCAGAAACTCTTTTCCAAAATTCAATCCACTTGGCAAAGCCTTGATGTTCTTGTCAACAATGCTGGCATCTCCTACATCGGTCTATTGCAGGATATGTCGGAAGATGAATGGAATCATATGATCAATAACAATTTAACCAGTGTATTTCACTGCTCCAAGCTGGCAATCCCTCTCATGCTCAAGGAAAATCATGGGAAAATTATCAATATTTCCTCTGTTTGGGGCGTATGTGGTGCCTCCTGTGAAGTGGCCTATTCTGCAACAAAGGGAGCGATCAATTCCTTTACAAAAGCTCTGGCCAAGGAATTAGCTCCAAGTAATATTCAAGTCAATGCCATTGCCTGTGGTGCCATTGATACAGATATGAATTCTTGCTTTAGCGATCAAGAAATTACATCTCTCACAGAAGAAATCCCTGCAGGTCGCCTCGGCCTTCCAGAGGAAGTGGCCGATTTTGTCTATCACCTTGGCTACAAGGGAACTTATCTCACTGGTCAAGTCATTCAAATGGATGGCGGATGGATCTAAAAGGCGTTTGAATGATAAACGTAAGAAATTACAACAGTTACTTAAAATGGTTATGAATGATGAAGTAAATCGTGTATTTGTAACCTATCGTGACCGTTTAACTCGTTTCGGTTTTCATTATCTCGAAACCATGTTTAATGCTAAAGGTGTCGAAATCGTTATTGTCAAACAACAAACGGAAACAATGTCTGTCGAACAGGAGTTTATGAACGATATGATGTCACTTATCGCATCGTTTTCAGGCAAGCTCTATGATATGCAGTCAAAAGGTAAACAAGAAAATAAGAAAGGATAAAGCAATGACCCAAAATCATAAAGAAATGACGCTAAAGGAACTAGAGGAATGGTTAGGGAAAGAACAAGTTGAACGTTTGTTCTTAGAACATTATCTAACTCTTGTAGGTAAAGATAATCAAAAGGTAAAACTAGCTGATCATCTTAATTTAGACGATATTATGGAATAGAAAGGCACTCATTCATGCAAAAACGTAAGTTTACAGTTGTAACTCAACTACACGATAAGAACAATTCTCAAATTATTGAATATGTTGAAAATTCTCGTGCGACTTACGCTCACGCTATGAGAAAAACCTTTCAACACATTAAGCATACAAACAATTTTAATAAGTCAGCTTATAACACATATTTACAAAAATCAATACAGTATTACTAAGCGTACTGCTAATTCTATTATATCTGATGCACAAGGACGATTGAGTGCTTTAATTGAGTTGAAACGACACGAAAAACAGATTCTTGAACATAAGATTGATTATTTTGAGACAAAAGTTATCCCTCAATTGCAAGAACAACATGACGATAACTGTGCGATGTTACGAGCTGGTTTGTTTGTCAATCTAACCAAACATCGTAATCTCAAACGAAAGCTGGTTGCTAAGAAAAACAAGCTCAATCGCATGAAACAGAAGCTAAGTAATCTCGATTACCAACTAGAATCAGGTCAAGTCAAAATTTGTTTTGGTACGAAAAACTTATTAAATAAAGATTACGCCGGGTTCATTGAACATCGTGATAATCAGATGTCATTTGTTGGAACAAAAACGGAAACCTCTGGTAATCAACTCTTACAGTTGAACTATAACAAACTGAATAACCAGTTCAATATTAAGCTCCGTAAGGACTTTGGTGGTTTCAAGACGACTCAAGGGAATGATAAATACGCCTTTGGGAAAGTATATTTTAATCATCATAAACAAGAGATTATTTCCATTTTAGAACAAAAGAATAGTCCTCTTTCGTATAAGATTATCAAGCGTTATGGACGATACTATCTCTATTGCACCTTTGAAATCCAACAAGAGGGTACTGATATAATGACTCGCAGCACTCATGGTGTCATTGGTCTTGATTTTAATAAGGGGTTTGTGACCTTAACCGAAACGAATGCGTTTGGACACATGATTCAAAACCAATTCTTACCATACAGGTTTCAACAAGGACATGCCACAAAGTCTGACTTACAAGCTATCGCCAACGATATTGTTAAACTTGCTTTAACTACTGGCAAAGATGTGACTATTGAGGACCTTAATTTTAAGCGTACGAAAGCTAAAACAGAATCCAAGCGTGGTAAGAAGTATAATGAAATGATACACTCGTTAGCTTACCGTCAGTTCGTTGAAACAATGGAATCCATTACTTATCGCAACAATGTTTATCTCAATAAAGTCAATCCCGCATGGACAAGTTGGATTGCTAAAAATAAATACTGTCCGCAAATGAAGCTAAATACTCATGTCGGAGCTTCATTTGTTATTGCACGACGTGGACAAGGCTTTAGAGATAAAGTCTAAGAAAAATAACCATAGACAGATGTAGAACTGCAAGACAAGTCCGCATTTCCCTATATGGTTATCAATTTAGAAGCGATGCCAATAAGTGCTATTGTATTGGTGTTATATCGAAATAGCATGAGGTATGGTGGATGAGGTTAACCGTAGAACCTTTGGTTGAAAAACCATAAAACTAATCTAAGAATACGACTTCTGAATTTTCACTATTTTTAGTTACGGTAGCTTCCCTTGATGAAAATGGTAAGGTATTAGGTAAATAAATGTATAGGAGTGATTTTTATAACTATGTTCACACTTATAGACCAGTTACAAGAAACCACGGATTGTTACTACATAGATTTTCTTCCTAAAAAAATGAACGGTTCTAATTATTTTGAAATCGAAGAATTCTTCTACAACACTTATATCAAAGATTTTTCAAAAAAAATTGTCCGAATTATAGTGAAAATTCTTGGTTATTATCCTGCACAAATATATTTGACTGAATTTCCCGATCAAAGTGATAATAATTTCATATCATTATATCCTGTTGGGGAAGATATACGAAATATACCACTCACAGAATTGGATAAACTCATTTCTCATGTAATAATCAATGATGTATCTTCTGTTCAAATTATTTTTGGAGATGCTGAAAAATCTCTCATAAGTATAAATGGTGGTTTTTCAATAGATATATATAATATATCGGAAAAAGAATTAAAACTATTCAACATCTTGATTGAGCAAGAAAATCTATTTTTAAGAAAGCAAGAAAACAGGGCATAAGCCCTGCTTTCTTCTATCACCATGATAAAATCATTCATTTTTGTCTCGCTCTTTGGCTGTTCCCTTTAAGAAGTGTTGGTATTCCCACCAATAGTCAAGGACTTTTTTTACTCACCGTGAGTAAAAAAAGAGGGCAGTTGCCCGTCCCCCTTTCAATCTTCATAATGTCCTTTGCATGAAACGATATAGATTATCTCGTCTTTTTCATAATAAACAATCCTATTGGTATCATCAATACGCCTGCTCCACATACCGCTTAGATTTTCCTTTAGCGGTTCAGGCTTCCCGATACCTTCAAAGGTGCTTCTCTGAATATCCTTGATAAGTCCGTTAATTCTTTTCAATGTTTTCTTATCCTGCGTCTGCCAGTACAGATAATCACTCCACGCTCTATCTTCCCATAGCAACCTCATTAGTCCAACTCTATCAAGTCATGCTCTGCGAAATGGGCTTTACCGTCCTTAATATCACGCACGATATTTTCCAAATAACGGATATTGCTATCAGAATAAAACGGGTCTACCGACACCTCAAAAGGAATACGCTTTTCTCTGCCTACTTTTTTAGCAAACACAGTGAACGCCGCACTCATGGAAAGACCTAATTCAGCACACGCCTGTTCCATGCTCTTTTTTACATCTGCGTCCAACTTGAAATTAACATTAACTGTCTGTGACATATACAACACTCCTTTCTTGCTTATAGTATATGCAATAGAAAAGAAAAAGTCAAGAAAATTTCTTTAATTTTTCTTTATTATTTGTAGTATTTCCACATTTCATATATTCATACAACATAATAGCAATAACTTAAATAGGCTCTATAATTAATATTGGGGTTGGCAATTGCTAATCTCAACATTTTTTATTATTATAAATAAAAAAACCTCCAAGTCCCCAGTTCATCACAACTACACTTGGAGGAGGTGTTCATATGATATTCGATGTACTCTATTCTAGAAAAGGAACTTGTCTGGTCGACTATTTTAAATCGCTTGATCAATATAAACGTATGAAAGTCCAATACTTTTCTTGTGACATGAATAAAACCTTCATCGACTTGGCTAGGATATATTTTCCCAATGCAAAGATCGTTATTGATCGGTATCATTTCGTCAGACAAGTCTATTGGGCTCTTGAAAATGTACGAAAGAGAATTCAAAAAAGAATGTTGCCTTCTCTTAGGAAGTACTACAAACGAAGTAAGAGCTTAATTACAAAGAGAAAAGCAAAGCTATCGAACGATAACCGAGTGGCACTTGAATGAATGCTTGAATATTCAGAAGATTTAAGAAAAGCACATTTTATTAAAGAGTTATTCGTTGATATTCTTGATGAAAACTCCTATTCAAAGCAAAGAACTTTGTTTAGTGAATGGCTCCGTGAGGTAGAAAATTCAGGAATTGAAGAATTCAGAGCAGCAATAACCGCATTTAGAAATAACTATAAGATAAAGGTGCTGAAAAGAATATCTTATGGCGTACGAAACTTTAAATATTTTAGAAACAGAATTTTAATGGCTATGGCTTAAAAAGAACTGGGGACGAGGTTTTTTTGTGGTGCAAAAATATACCTAAACAAAACAGATATAGAGTATTCCATAGATCTGTTAGCAAAAACTATGCAATTCCTTCAAAAAGAGTGGGTTAAAAATCAACCCACCCCAATATTTGACAAAGAACCTTTATTTTCCCAATTCCTTATTCCTCAATCACATGGTCAACTAAATCCAAAGTGTGCTCCCTATTCATATAATTGCACATCTCAATAAAATCCTTTAATGGAACATTATTGATCTGCTTATTTGAACCTCTCATATTAATAGAGACCGTCTCATTCTCTGCTTCCTTGTCACCGAGAACAATCGTATATGGTGTCTTGTAGGTCTTAAAGTACTTGATCTTCTCCTTCATATTCTTGTCGGAGTAATCTGCCTCAATGCGGATTCGATTTGAAACCAACTTATCAGCCACCTTCTTCGCATACTCATTGTGCTCTTCATGAATTGGAACAATACCCACTTGATATGGTGAGAGCCAGAATGGAAACGCTCCCTTAAAGTTCTCAATCAAAATACCAATAAATCTCTCCAAAGATCCAAAAATTGCACGGTGAAGAACAACTGGAATTTTCTCTGTGTTGTCACTTGCAGTATAAGTCAAGCCAAAGTTTCTTGGCAACTGGAAATCTAGCTGAACTGTACCACACTGCCATTCTCTTCCAAGAGCATCCTTAATCTGCAAATCAATTTTTGGTCCATAGAATGCACCATCGCCCTCATTGATTTCATAGTTGCCCTCTCCATACTTTTTGTCGAGAATCTTTTTCAATGAAGCCTCTGCTTCATTCCAAAGCTCAATATCTCCCATAAAGTCATCTGGTCTTGTGGAAAGTTCTGCTCGGTAAGTCAAGCCAAGAGTAGAATAAATTTTATCTGCAATGGAAAGAATATCATCAATCTCATTTTCAATTTGGCTTTCCATAACAAAAGTATGATCATCGTCCTGTCTAAACATCTGCACCCTAAAGAGACCATTTAACTGCCCCGTCTTTTCTCTTCTGTGCACCACATCGGTCTCTGAATATCGAATAGGAAGGTCTCGATAGGAGTGAACCTTTCTCTTATAGGTCATCATCGCATTTGGGCAGTTCATTGGCTTGCCGCTCTTGTATCCTCAGCTTGGATATCTCCATCCTTACCTGGAACAATAAACATATTATTGACATAATGTGCCCAGTGACCACTGATTAACCAGAGCTTTTTGCTATTGATAATTGGTGCAGAAATCTCCTGATATCCATGAACCTCATGAATACATCTCCACCAATCAAGCAAAGTATTAAACACCTTCCAACCTCTTGGCAACCAATATGGCATACCTGGTGCAGTCTCATCAAACATAAATAAGTCAAGCTGTGGCCCCAGTTTCTTGTGGTCTCTTTCCATTGCTTCCTTAATTAGTTGTAAGTGCTCCTTCAATTGTTTCTTATCTGGGAACACATACACATAAATTCTTTGCAATTGATCTCTGTGCTCATCGCCCTTCCAATAAGATCCTGAAACTGACTTAATCTGAAAAGCCACATTCATCAATTCCTGTGAATTGGCAATATGTGGTCCTCTACACAAATCAATAAAATCATCCCCTGTCTTATAGGTAGTAATAATTTCATCCTCTGGCATATCATTGATCAATTCAACCTTAAACTTTTGATCCTTAAAAATACTTAAGGCCTCTTCCTTTGATACCTGTGCCACTGTCCAATCTTCTCGACGCTTGATAATCTCACGCATCTTATCTTCAATCGCCTGAAAATCATCTTCTGAAATTCCTCTTGGCAACAAGAAATCGTAATACATACCATCGGCAATCTCTGGACCAATGGCATATTGCACATTGTCTTTTCCAAAAATTTCAATCACTGCCTTGGCAAGGATATGGGCCATGGAGTGACGATATACCTTTAAACTCTTCTCTTTCCATAATATACTCTCCCTAGTCTATTGCTCAAATTATGGTAACACTCACTATTTCATCTGTCAAGTAAACTATCACCTATAATGCCTAGTAATGCACTCTTTCGGTCTCTGCACCGACCTTTTTGGTAAACTTTTGTTCATCAAAATATTCAATAAGAATTTTTGCACATTTTCTGCTTGTATTGCACATATCACGCACTTGAGCAATCGTCAAGACCTCATTCTTTTCAAAATATTCTTCTATTTTTTCTTGCAAGTCATCAATCAAACTCTTCAATGTGTAGATCTCATCCGAAAGACGCACCAATTTCTTTTCATAGCTCATCAAATGGAAGATATCTAACACCTCTTCTTCTTTTTCATGTAGCCCCGAAATCTCTGTGTATTTTATGAAGTCATAACCTGCCACCTTCAAAGCATCCAAAACTGTGCATTCTACCTTGATATAAGTTTGATCCTTTACTATTTTAAATTCATTAAGACAGACAAATTCATCGACAAGGCGAATAAACTTTTCCTTGACCAACAAAAGAAGGCACTCCTCAAAGACATTGGGTTTTATCTGTTTCATTAAGCTATGGTATACCTCGGCCTTTTTCATTCCAAAGCGATAAGGATAATTCTGGTGATACTTTAAAAGTCTTACCTTTAATTCTTCCTCAAAAGCAGACTTATTGGCTATGTGCCAATAATAAATTTCTCGCTTCATATCTATCTTGATAATTTTTCCTTCTTGTTCCAGTTCCTCCAGATAAGGTAAAATTTCTTCCTTAGAGTGAGACATCAATTGTGTGAGCTTTGTCAAGGTCATTAACATTTCACTCTGAATGTGCAATGCACAGACATCGGCCAAAGACCCCGATTCCTTTTGCTCTAATTCCTCAATAACATCCTCGTGAAAACGCTTTTTCTTCCTTGGATTTGGCTCAAGAATAACACCGCCCCCCACTGTTTCTAGTGGGGAATAAAAGCGAACAATAAAGTGATCTCCTCGCTTGACTACAATTTCCTCTTCAAGCAATAATTGACAAAATCCACTCTGCCCTGGTGCAATTTCTTCTTGGTCTAATAGCACAGCTCTACATAAAACTTCACTTGTCCCTGTAAATAGATGCAGTCGTTCTCGATTCGTGAGTGTTCGGCTACTGTCTTTTAATACGCTCATTCGCACATCAATTCGATCCGTATTTTTCATGCTCCCCTGTGGGGCAATGACTGCTCCCCTGTGTAAATCTTCCTTCTTTACGCCCACAAGATTTAAGGCCACTCTCTGCCCTGCACTACAGCGATCTTGGTCTTTTTCATGCACTTGAATATTTCTTACCTTGCACTCTTTTTGACTTGGATAGATGCAAAAGCTCTCTCCCTTTTGAATTTTTCCAGAAAGCAAAGTTCCTGTCACCACTGTGCCAAATCCTGTGAGTGAAAATACTCGGTCAATGGGAAGTCTTGCAATTCCATTTTCATCCTTTTCTTTGGACAACTCCTTTTGCATCTTCGCAATCTCATCCTTGAGTGCCTCAATGCCCTCCCCAGTTGCGGAGGAAACTTTAACTACAGGTGCATTTTCAACAATGGTGCCCTTTAACTCCTCTTTTATTTCTTCCTCGACCATTTCCAGCCACTCTGCATCAACAAGATCACATTTATTGATAACCAAATTACATTTTCAATGCCCAAAAGTTCCAATATATCCAAATGCTCTCTTGTCTGTGGCATAATGCCCTCATCCGCCGCCACAACAAGCAAGACTAAATCCATTCCCACAACACCAGCAACCATGTTGTTGATAAACTTTTCATGCCCTGGCACATCAATAATTCCACACCGAGTTCCATCTTTCATATCAAACCAAGTAAAGCCAAGTTCAATCGTAATTCCTCGCTCTTTTTCTTCTTTTAGGCGGTCTGTATTTCTTCCCGTCAATGCACGAATTAAAGTTGTCTTTCCGTGGTCAATGTGTCCTGCCGTTCCAATAATGATGTTTTTCATTCGCCTTCCAATGCCTCCCTCAGCATTCTGACTACAAGATCAAATTCATCACTAAAAATTGTTCTCACATCAAGCCACAGCATATCCTCGGCTGTGCGAACAATCACAGGAACCTCTCCCCTGCGAAGTGCCAATTCAAGGTCTACAACGGACATATGATCTGCTCGTATGCAGACAGCAAAACTTTTTAATCTTTCCATAGGAAATGAACCACCACCAATTTGTGATTCACATTCAAGCACACGAACATCTATTGGCAAATTTTCTAGTCTGTTTGCCAATATTTCTGCCTTTTCTTTCATTTCTTCTGGCGTTGCCGAAATCATAGATAAAACAGGAATCTTTTGAATTGCATTTTCCACATCCAAATATTCGATCAAAACTTCCTCTAGGGCAGTCACTGTAAATTTATCAATGCGCAGTGCCCTGGTCAATTGATTCTTCTTCATCCTGTCGATGTACTTTTTCTTTCCCACAATAATTCCAGCTTGTGGTCCGCCAAGAAGTTTATCCCCACTAAAAGTCACCACATCCACACCCGAGGCCACTACCTCTTGCACTGTAGGCTCATAGTTTAGTCCAAATCGGCTCAAATCAACCAAACTTCCACTGCCAAGATCTTCAATTACTGGAATTTCTCTTTCTTTTGCTATTGGACAAAGCTGAGCAGAAGATACACTCTCTGTAAATCCCACAATCCGATAATTGCTTGTGTGAACCTTTAATAAAGCTTTGGTATCAGGTGTAATGGCCTCCTCATAATCAAAAAGATGCGTCTTATTGGTCGTTCCCACCTCTACCAGTTTTGCTCCACTTGCCTCCATCACATCGGGAATGCGAAATTTTCCACCAATTTCGACGAGTTCTCCTCTGGAAACAATCACTTCTCCCCCCTTGGCCATCGCATTGAGAACAAGCATGACTGCTGCAGCATTATTGTTTACTGCCATAGCGGCCTCTGCCCCTGTAATTTTGCAAAGAAGTTCCTCAAAATGAGCATAGCGCTCTCCACGCACGCCCTCTTTTAAATTATATTCAAGATTAGAATACCCACTGACAACATCCACTAAATGCTTGGCATGCCCTACATCCATTGGGGCCCTGCCCAAATTTGTGTGTAAGATTGTACCCGTCGCATTAATTACTTTTTGCACATGAAATCTATGCATCTTTCTCACACGTAGACAAATATTTTCCACCAAGCCATCGCTCTTTTTCTTCAGCTCTTCTGCATCATTACAAATAGCAATGGCATTTCGCAATGCAGCCAGCTCCTTTCGAATCGCCTCCATCACAATCTTATGACCATAATTTTTGACCGCTTCTTGAATTTCTTCTTTTGCCAACAAAAGATCTACTTTTGGAATATTTCGATATAACTTATTTTTATCCATTATCCCCCTCTTTACCTATGTAATCTAATTAATTTATCTCCCTTTTCCGACACATAACCAATCACTGCCACCGTAGTGTCCATTCCTGCCTTTGAAAATTCTGAAAGAACTGCTGGCACATCGCTCTCACTTACACTGTACAAGAGCCCACCCGAAGACTGTGGATCATAGAGTAAATCAAGATAAAATTCTTCTACACCACTAGCATCCACTTTGTTCATAGAATATCTTCGATTATTGTAGGTTCCCTCTGGAATCACACCCATTTTGGCAAAATCTTCTGCCCCAAAAATATAAGGAACTCGACGGACATTTAAATCAAAAGTTACCTTACTTGCTTCGGCCATCTCTACACAATGGCCCAAAAGACCAAATCCTGTAATATCTGTGCAAGCGTGCACATCAAAATGGTCCATCACTTCCTTGCCCTTTCGATTGAGTGATTTCATTACGGTTACTGCCTCATCAATAGAGGATTGTTCTGCAATTCCTCCCTTTAGAGCTGTATTAATAATTCCACTTCCAATCTGCTTGGTTAAAATCAAGGCATCCCCTGGTTTTGCACCATAATTTTTCAATACCTTCTTCGGATGAACAATGCCTGACACACATAGTCCATACAGAGGTTGGTCATTTTGAACCGAATGACCACCAACTAAAACTGCACCAGATTCCTTTACCTTGGCTGCTCCACCTGCCATAATTTCTCCCAATACAGAAATATCTAGGCAATTTGGGAAACCGACAATATTGAGTGCAACTTTGGGAACTCCGCCCATCGCATAGACATCACTCAACGCATTGGCTGCTGCGATTTCTCCAAATGTATAGGGGTCATCTACAATCGGTGTAAAGAAATCCACCGTCTGAATCATGGCAATTTCATCTGATAATTGATATACGGCTGCATCATCTGCGGTGTCGATGCCAACCATTAAATTATTGTCTTCAAATTTTGGTAACTTACCCAGAACCTGGGCAAGGGTCTCAGGACCTATTTTTGCTGCTCAACCAGAAGTTTTACTCATCTGGGTCAATTTCACTGCCATATCATTCCTCCCAATCTTTAATACGAAATAGGAGTTCCGGTGCCTTCACCAGAACTCCCCCTTGGCATTATACCATAAATTAACTTACATATCCTGCTTTTTTCAATTCTTCTATCGCTTTTTCACAATTTGCCTCAGACACAAGAATAATTGGCCCTGTACAACCCATTCCACTTTCTGCATAGATGCCCTGTTTCCACAACACTTTGACCGCATCCTCTAAGTCCATCACTTCAATTCCTGCAATGGCCGCAGTTACAATTTCCTTCTTTGGTGGCTTTACCTCTTCACTAGAGCTTGGCTTTGATGCTCCCTTAATTTCCTCTAAAATTGTCTTTAATCCCGCTCTATTTGCACTTTCAAACTCTGCCTTAGCCACTTCAAAGACCTTGCCTTTGACAAGCTCTGCTGCATAACAAATGGCATTGTAAATCACCGGTGCTCCTGATGCTCTGGATACGATCATCACCAACTTGTTGTAATTTTCTCCAATACCAGGCCCATAGCCATAACCTGTTGCCTCAAAACTTCCACCTGTAGTAAAGGAAGAAAGCATTTTGCTCATCACATTTCCTGTCAAGGAATCCATAACCATCACATCGGCACTCGCCTGCAAGATGTCATTTCCACGCATTACGCAGCCACCATCTGCCCTTGAAGACTGAGCAAAATGTAGTTCATACCCGCCCTCTACCAGCTTTTTTAGTGCTTTTTCTGTCTGTCTTGCTCCATCGACATTGAGAATGCCCACGCTAGGAGTTGGATTTCCACAGGCTTTTGCTGTAATAACACCATAGATGGCATTCTTAATCATTGCTTCCACTCGGTCAGTACTTGATGTACCTGTAGTATTGGCAATAAACATTTCCCTTGATTTTGCTGGGGTAATGGATCTACCAACTGTGGACACACCAATCGGAAACGGGAAATGCATAGTAACTGCACCATCTACCTCGCCATTCTCTAGCATACTCTCCATTTTCTTGTGACCTTCTTCGTCGTCAGCCACAAAAACGGTGTTCACGCCCTCGGCACTCAGACTGCCAATGTAATAGACATCAATTCCAGCTTTTGCTGCTTTTTTTGCTGCTTCCATTACATTTTCTTCGCCGTGCTCACTGCCCATACCTGTCACAGCAATCTTTGGACGCTCCCCAAAGCTTCCACTTTCTAGTCCCTTTGCCATGGTCAGAAAAGTATTGGCAATCATTTTTTCGACTGTATTTACCATAACTTTCCCTCCTCTACTGTTGAAGCAATGATGCTGCAAATCCTTCATGGCCTTGGCAATCAAACTCTTTACCTCTTCCTCTGAAACACCACCTGTCTGCTCGTTTGCAGAAGTGTTTGCCTGAACAACAAAGGAAACACCATCAAAGAGATTGGTCATTCTTCCAAGGAAGAGTGATCCCTTTCCAATAATCATGGCATTCTTAATTTTTCCAGATAAAATATCCTCTCTGGCAAATCCAAGATATGGCACACCTGATGGAATATGTCCTTGTGTCGGTGCAAATCCTGTCAAACCATGCTTTACAGTAAAGTCTGTAATATCTGCCCTTTGGATATCGCCCTTCTTTACTGCAAGTGCTGCAATCATCTTATAATTTGCCATTGGCACATCACCTGCACCTGCTGGCTTAGTGATATCTGGGTTTTGCATCTCTGGTGAGAACTTGTCAATATCTGTAATCTTTAGTCCCACTCTCTCCAGTGGCTCAGAAACTAATGAACTGATAACATTTTGTGGTGCAGAACCTGTACCCACCGTATGTCGTCCGAGGATATCCAAGTTGATTTCTGGGCTGACACCATCATTTTCACCAACAATAATACAAAAACCTGCCAAGCAATCTTCCAGTGCAGGAAGTCCCTTCTTCACATGGTCTTTTCCATTCATTCCAAGTTTTGCTGTGCAGCCACCACCCACAACAGCCACACATTTGTATGCCCCAGCCTTTACCAGTGCTGCGGCCTCAACCATGGCATGTGATGGTCCAGCACAAAAACCTCTGGCATCTGAACCTGTGGCATGATTTAATCCTGCAATTTCTGCGGCTGCCTTTGCAAAGTTTCCGCCACCACGCTGGTTGACATCGCCACAGGCCTCCTCTGAACAATCAATCACATACTCAATATCGTCTGGAGAAATTTTTGCATTTTTTACTGCATAGAGAAGGGAGAGAACACTGGTCGCCTTGTTCATTAAATTCTCGTGCATAACTTCTGCGGAGAGATTGACATCAATGTCATGTGCTCTCTTCACGCAGCCAACAAGCTTTCCATCGTGATATAGTCCTTCGGCATGTTCCTCATTGACATATTTTTCAATTTCGGCAATATCAAAGCCCTCCAAAATTCTTGCCTTGATCTCCTCTGTGATCATTGGATCTTGCTCTAATTTCTTTCTTGTATCTGCAACAAAGCTCTTTTCTAGCAAATATACTTCAAATACATCACAAGTCTGGGCCAGCAATAAAAACTCATCCTCTGGCATAATCTCGCCAAATTTTCCGTAGCGACTTGCCCCTTCCATTTTCTTATCGTAATAAGGGAACTCTACGCCAGCAAGAGCATCTGGTGTGGCATTTCCAATATACACCTGATTTGGCCAATAATTTACACAGTCTTCAAAAGAACGAAGGTGAGATGGCAATTCCTTCAAGTAATCTCCATCAGGATTGACAATACGCTCTGTAATCTGAGTGGATCCATTGTGAATCACCATCTGTGGTGTATGTGCTAAAACATAACTGGCCCCTTTAATAATACTGTTCATTGCGATGTTGCTACCCCAAAACAGGGTAGTCTCCCCTTTCTCTAATCTATTTATTCATTTTAAAGTAAAAGAAAATCACAAAGGAGAGCGAAGAGGCTGCTACACCTCGCCGCTCCCCTCCTGTGAAACAACTATTTATAAATATTTACAATACTCGTCTCTGATTGCTGTCATCTCGTTGACAATATCGTCAACATCCAGAACCATCTCCATCATTCCAATCTGTTCATCATAGACAGCTGGATCAAACTCCTCCTTGAGTTCTGGTTCGCAACAGTGATAAACCGTAAGTCCAAGCTGGACCCCTGTCAATGGACCTGCGAATGTAGGGTCACCTGCTGTTACTGTCTCTGCAGCAAGGCTTGCAGCCTCACCCTCAGCAGCACCGAGAACAACAACTAAGTTCTCAGGGCCAAATTTCTCAGCAAAATCTTTTACCCTCTTTTGATTCTCAAGATCCATTGCACCTGCGCTCGTTCAGACAAAGCATTCAGTGGACATATAGACAACTTCTCCACCGGCTGTTTCGACGCAGGCAGCGATTGCTGGACCAGGCACGCCGTCACGGTCACCAACAATAACTACTTTTTTGTCTTTTAAAATAGCCATTTTTCTTCTCCTTTCAAATTTAAACCCTATATACAATGCTCATTGAGCAAATTGCCAATACTAAATATATTTCTTAACCATCTCTTCAATGGCGGCCTCTGTGCAGGCCTCCTTCACTAATTCTTCAACCTTGGCACCATCTTTATAAATGGCCATCACAGGAAGTCCCAAGACCTTTTGTCCAATAGCCAAACGACGAGCCTTTGTGGTATTGAGTGAACACCATTTCATTTTATCTGCATACTTCTCTGCAAGACTATGCACAAATGGCATCAATGCCTGACAAGGAACACAACCATCTCCATAAAAGTCCACAAATACATATCCCTGTGCCTGTAAAACCTCAGCTTCAAATGTTGTCTTATCTACATCTAACATAATCTTTATTCCTCCCATTCATTGATATAATGTTCTGCCTGTGTTGCAGCAATTGCTCCGTCTGCGGCTGCTGTTACTACTTGGCGAAGACTCTTTACTCGAATATCTCCAGCAGCAAATACACCAGGAATATTGGTGTGCATATCCGCATCAGTTGGAATATATCCATGATCCATCTCAAGCCCCGTGTCATTGTAAAGCTCTGAGTTTGGAAGCATTCCGATAAATCCAAATAGTCCAAACATTCCATCGTCCTCATCTGCCTCAATCACAGTCTCTTCGCCTGTCTTTACATTTTTGACTGTCATCTTCTGCAAGATGTCATCGCCTTCAAGTTTCTCTACAACCGTGTCCCACATAAAGTGTAACTTGTCGTTTTTAAAGGCTCTCTCCTGAATAGATTTTGCTGCTCGAAGTTCATTTCTTCTATGAATCAAAGTGACTTTTCTTGCAAACTTTGTCAAGTACATTGCTTCCTCGACTGCGGAATCTCCGCCGCCCACAACAAATACCTCAAAATCCTCAAAGAAGTTGGCATCGCAGGTTGCACAGTAGGAAACGCCCTTACTCAAGAACTCCTTTTCTCCTTCGCAACCAATTGGTCTTGGGTGTGCACCTGTGGCAATAATCACCGCTTTTGCTTGATACTCTCCCTTTTCTCCAATAACCTTCTTTACCTTTCCACTGAAGTCGACACTCTTTACTGTGTCTGCCATTCGCTCGCAACCAAAGTTCTCACACTGTTTTGTCATTCTTGCAATGAGGGATGGACCGCTCTCGCCCAGCACTGCCTGACCCGGATAATTTTCAATCTCATCTGTAATGGAAATCTGACCACCATCCTGTGCCTTTTCAATAATCAAAGTGGAGAGCCTTGCTCTTCCTGCATATAGTCCTGCCGCAAGTCCTGCCGGGCCTGCACCAAGGATAATGACATCATACAACTTATCCATTTTGTTATCTCCCTTCAATGTCATTCCTAGCGAAATATTAGTGCATTTTTTATATTTTTTATTTTTTCAACCGCACTTTATTATTTATATTTACCTCAATTATACAAATTTTATTAAGATATGTCAATATTTATTGTAAAATATTTATTATTTTTATAAGCTTTGTATAATATAAATAAAATTCATCAAGACAAAATACACAAAAAGAGGAGCGAAAATCGCTCCCCTCTATGTATACGGCTATGCCGAGAATTGTTGGCGTAAGCGTGTGAGAATCGAACTCACCTAGGACGCAACGCGCCCAACACAGGTTTTGAAGACCAGGAGGCACACCAGTTACCTATCCGCCTACATCATATATTTGAAACCCCTATATTATACTATATTTATTAAAGATTGTCAAATACTGTTTGCTCTTTCACTTCAATCGTCAATGCCTTTAATGCCTTTTCTACCAGTTTTCTACGCAACTTCTTTTCCTCCTGTGCATCAAGTGCAGGATTGCCCAATGGGTGAGGAATTGCAACCGCTGGAACGATGCGGTTTGCTCCTACCGTGAGAGAAATTGGTGTAACTGTACAAATGTGAACTACAGGAATTTTGTATTCCTCAATGCCCTTAACCATCGTTGCACCGCAACGTGTACAGGTGCCTCAGGTGCTAGTGAGTATCACAGCGTCCACATGATCATCAATCAATTTTTTGCCAATCTCCTTAGCAAAGGCCTTGGCCGAAGCAACAGCTGTACCATTTCCTACCGTAGTAAAGAAATAAGGATATAACTCTCCGATCTTGCCTTCTTTTTCTAGGTCACGAAGGACATCCACAGGCAAAACACGATCTGCATCTTCATTTGCATAAGTTGGATCATATCCACCATGTGCTGTCTCATAGGCATCGGATGTCAAATCATTAACTCCTGTAATATCATACTCGCCATAGTGAGAAGCATTGGAACTTTCAATATGGTCTGGATTTCCCTTTGGAACAATACCGCCAGAGGTCACAAGAGCAATCTTTGCCTTACTTAAATCCTTAAGTGCTGCTCCAGGTTCTACTCTGTCAAAGCAAGGCATTGGATACTCTGTCACAAACGGCTTATCTGCAAGCTTCTTTACAAGCATATCGACCGCACGCTTTGCTCCTCTTTCCTTTTCAAAGAAGTTGACACGTACTCCCTGAGGAATATATCCTTCCTCAACTGATGCACCAATCTTTTCCTTTCGATATAATTTCAACGCAAGTGCTGCCATTTTCTTGACTGCATCTCTCATACCTGCCGCAGAATTCTTGGTGGAAACAATATAAACTTTGTCCTTAAACATATCTACACCAGGATTTTCTGTATACATACCTGTCAACACAGGAATATGTAAATTCTCCTGTACAGCATTGGCAACTGTTCCACAAGCTACTCCATATCGACCAGCATTAAATGCAGGTCCAGCAATAAAGAGGTCTGGCTTTAAGCCCTTTACCATCTCCACAATATCTGCTGTTGCCTTGTCAATATTTTCATTAAAATATCCATCTCCACAGACCACTGTGCCCACAATCTCAGCTTCATCACCAAATTGCTGAGCAAATGCCAGTGCTGGTCCAAGTGCCTTGCCCTCTTCTAGTGTCGCAGGGTAATCGGCCTTTTCCTCACCACCGATTTGAGCAAAAAACTGATTGATATATTGAACAACTCTAAATTTAGCCATAACATCCTCCTATCTTGCACTCAAGTTGTGAAAACCTGTCTCATTGGTCGCACCCGTCATAACCTGAATCTCAACTTCCAATGTTCCATCTTCACGCAATGTGTGCTCATTGGCACCTGCAATCTTATTTACATAGGCAAGTGTTCCAATCAGTTTGTCAAGTTTTGGCAAAATAATCACGCCATTGGCATTGCCTCCTGTCACTACGGCATCCGCTGAGGCATCCGCATCTGCAAGGGATTGCGACTTTCCATCTCTTCCAGCATACTCATCCGTAATCAATACAACTTTAATGCCCTCATCCTCAATTTTTTTACAATTCATCATCAAGTCAGTATCTGGATTTCCAAATCCCTCTTGAGATACAATAACGCCATCCAGTCCAAGCATCTTACAAAGCTTGGCTGTCATATTGGACGAGCGCTCCTTATCGGCAAGATAGACATTCTCATTTGTAATAATCTGTCCAACAAAGTTAAACTTCTTTCCATGCAAAGCATAAAGTTCTTCAACAACTGGATTGTTCTGATGAACATAGGTCGGATTCTTATCACAAGCAGACACACAATTTCCTGATAAAATTGCTCCATCCATAACTTCCGTAGGATAAATAATGGTTGGAATAATCTTCTTTGCATCCACTCCATAGACATAGGTATCGTGCAAAGACCTTGGCTTTGTAACATTTGTACATAGGCCACTCTTGGCAAATCTGGGTACTCCGAAAAACTTTCCTTTAAATTCTTTGTCTCATACACCTGTGTCTCATCTGGTGTAAGTTCTCTGGCCAGTTCTCCAAGATAATTTGCCACCTTCAAACCAATCATACGAACAGCCTGCTCATAGTCATGTGGCTTGACATCTTCCACTGGTGAACACACAACAACCAAGTTCAATAATTTTGAAAATGGTGTGTAGTCAGCACCCACGCCACTCATATCAATAATACCTTCTTGGAATCCAACAATTGGACCTGCTGTCACGACAGCCATTCCCTTTAGTGCATAAGTTTTTCCCTCGCCAACGCAGTCCACTTTGGAAACCACACCTGGGAAAATCCCACCTCGACCTTCCACCTTGACACGAGGTTCAATTACATCCTTTACAGGTGTAATTCTTACGCTCTCTCCTGGCTTTGCAATATCTACTTCCACTTTTGCAATCTTTTCTTCGGCCAATGCAATCTCTTCAATCGCCTTCTTATCGATATACAAGATTCCATCCTCAACCTTGGAAGTATCTGCAAAACAAATGTCTTTGATCCATATTCTACCCAATTCCAGTTTCACTCTGCTACCTCCTTGAAATCATATCTGACTCAAGTCCACTTTCAAACAAAGTCAGATCAACAAATTGAAAATCTCTCGTGACATCTTTTTTATATGGATACTTTTTCTGAGAAAATTTGTCACAAGTAAGAACTGCCTCTTCAATCACCCGCACGGAAAACTCATCAATTTTTCCTGTCGATTCTTCTAAAAGTACAGACTTATAGGGTGTTTCATTTGGCTTAATGCTTCCCGAAAGCGGATGTGTCAACAATCGGTATCCTCGATGTACAAGATCTCTCACCTGTTTAAGCACTCCTACAAATGAAGTCTCTTCGTATTTCAGATCATATTGTTGAGAATATCTTTCCCTTACCATTGGATTATTCGTTACAATTAACTTCTTCATTTCGTCCGCCCCCAAGACATATTGCTATAGTTTCTGTACTCTCCGCAACTCTTGTTTGTACATATTAGCATTTATTATTTGATTTTTCAATATTTTTTATAAAAAATTGATAACTTTTATATATTGCACAAATTAAAAATTAATTTCTTCTATATAAATGGCTTCCATTTAATTCTCTTTTTATTGGATACTTTTTCGATTGTATAAGCACTTTTTATAGTATATACTTAATATACCATTGGATTATTGTATGTATTTCTTTTCTTAGGAGGAGTTTATGGAAAAATTAAATAATATTGTACAAATACTCAATGGATATTTAAGCAATTATGTCTAATTATCGCATTGCTCGGTGGTGGTGTTTGGTTTTCCTTCCAATTGCATTTTATTCAGCTCAAAGGCTTTGGTGAAGGAATGCGTCGAACTTTTGGCGGACTTTTTTCAAAAAAAGGCGAGGCAGGACACGATGGAATGTCATCCTTTCAGGCACTGGCCACAGCCATTGCTGCTCAAGTAGGTACAGGAAACATTGCAGGTGCTGCAACGGCCATTGCTGTCGGTGGTCCTGGTGCTATCTTTTGGATGTGGGTTGCTGCCTTTCTTGGTATGGCCACAATCTTTGCGGAGGCTGTTGTTGCTCAAAAATTTAAGCATGTTGCAGAAGATGGATCTGTCACTGGCGGTCCTGTGTACTACATTCGTGCAGCATTTAAAGGAAATTTTGGTCGCACATTGGCAGGTATTTTTGCTGTGTTAATTATCTTTGCCCTTGGATTTATGGGCAATGCGGTGCAATCCAATTCCATTGCAGCAGCATTTAATAAGGCCTTTGGTATTCCACAATATATTATGGGTATTATCATTGCGATTGCCGCCTTATTTATCTTTGTCGGCGGCATCCAAAGAATTGCCAAAGTGACAGAAAATATCGTACCTTTTATGGCAGCATTTTACATCATCGGTTCACTCATTGTTATTTTTGCCAATGTGAAGCACATTCCTTACGCATTTTACTCCATCGTTGTGGGTGCTTTTCGTCCAGAGGCCATCGTCGGCGGTGCTGTCGGTGCAACCCTCAAAAAAGCGCTTTCTAAGGGCGTAGCTAGAGGACTTTTCTCCAATGAAGCTGGTATGGGTTCTACACCTCATGCCCACGCCATTGCCAAGGTAGATCACCCAGCAGAGCAGGGTTTTGTAGCGATGATCGGTGTATTTATTGATACTTTTGTTATCCTAAACCTCACTGCACTTGTCATTATTACTACACAGTCGCTGTCTCTGCGAGATGCCTCAGGTGCTAGTTATACAGGTGCTGCCCTCAGCCAAGTGGCATTTTCTACCCTCTATCACAAGGGCGGTGATATTTTTATTGCCATTTGTATGCTATTTTTTGCATTTTCTACGATTATTGGTTGGTATTTCTTCGGTGCTGCCAACATTCGATATCTCTTTGGCAATAAAGCCATTAAACCTTATTCCTTCCTCGTTGCACTCTGTGTATTCGCAGGCTCACTTGCAGAGGTAGATTTAGTTTGGAATATGGCCGACTTATTCAACTCATTGATGGTTCTTCCAAATATTATTGGTCTGTTCGCATTGACTAAGATTATCGTTGGACTTAAAGAGGATTACTATCACAATTTTAAAAAAAATTAAAAGATAGGCCATAAAGACAAATCAAGGAGAGCTTTCAGGTGAATTACCCGAAAGCTCTCCTTTTATTTACTATTGCTTTTGCCTAAGTGCATAGCTCATTAAGCTAGAAATCAGTAGTTCTCCAACGACAAAACCAAGCCAAACCCCTCGCATTCCCAAAAAAAAGGACAAAATTATTGCTGAAATGGATGTTGCAAAAAAGCCTCGCAAAATCGAAACAATGGAGGCCCACTTGGCCTTTGCTGTGGCACTCAAAAAGCCACCGCCCACAATATTATATCCTGCAAAAATCATTCCCACAAAGTAGTAGCGAATTCCCATTGTGGCATATTTTGCCATATTGGGGTCATTTTCTCCATTAAAGAGACTAATTAGTGGTGTTGACAAAAGATTTGTAATCAACAAAATCATCACTGCTGCTCCAAAGGCAGTTCCCACAGCCATATGGAGCAAATGGCGAGACGATTTTTCATCTCCTTTTCCAAAGTATTCGCTAAATAATGGTTGACTTCCCTGCGAAATTCCATTAAAAATCGCCACTGCCACAATGGACATATTCGCAATCACTCCATAGGCCGCCACCCCCGTATTGCCTGCCAGACAAAGAATCAATGTATTAAAAATCACAGTTGTAATTCCTGTGGCCGTCTCTCCCATAAATGCAGCAACACCAAGTTGTACAGAATAGAGCGTTCTTCCAATCGAAGGAAATGAAAACACAAAACGCACCGTGTTTTTCTTAGATAAAAAATGACGCATACACATCATCATTCCCACAATGGGCGAAAGTGCCGTGGCCAGTGCAGCTCCATTCATTCCCATTTTTCCTGGAAACATCAAAATATAGTCCATCACAATATTAAAAATACTGCTGGTAAATGTTGCAAGCATAGCCCCTGTCGGGTCATCATCATTTCTCACAAAGGAATTCATAATAGAATTCAACATAAAAAATGGGGCAAATGCCATAAATATGCGTGTGTAGGACTTTCCAACAGCTACAATCTCTTCATCTCCCCCCCATAAAGCGAACTACTTTTTCAGGCATCAAAAGACCCACAATAATAAAGAAAAGACTGAGGATCAGTGCCACAAGGATGGCGTTGGAAAAGAATAAATCACTATCCTTATCTTTTCTTGCTCTGGCAATTCGAAATCTTGTCGACGAACCCACAGCCAACATTGAGCCAATGGCATAGATCAAGCTATAGACTGGCAAAATCAAATTGAGAGCTGTGATACCATCGGCTCCCTTAGCCTGACCAATAAATACGGTGTCTGCAAGAATATAGGCAGATATCCCAATCATCCCCACAATATCTTGGGAGACATAGTGAACAAACTTCTTATTTAAATCTTTCAAACTTTCTCCTTCTATGCTAAACTCTTGAAAAAAGAAAGTGAGGCGGTCATATGAATAGCACAAATTTAGAATATTTTGTCACTTTGGCAGAAGAATTAAATTTTACACAGGCAGCACGAAAACTCTATATCTCTCAGCAGGCACTAAGTAAAATGATTTCTAAACTGGAGGAAAAATTAGGGATTGCTCTCTTTGACCGAAGTACTCCCCTTCGACTGACCACCGCAGGTCAGGTTTTTTATCAATCTGCAAAAAAAATCTTAATTAATATGGACGAATGCACTCGCCGCTTACAAGAAATCAAGGATTTTACTAGAGGAAATCTCTCTATTGGCATCTCCGTCACTCGTGGCACCGTCCTTCTTCCACAGATTCTTCCAAAGTTTCATCGCCTCTATCCCAATATTCACATTTCCATCTTTGAGGGGCAGATGACCACCGATGTCGACCAGGCACTCAACGATTCTATGGTTGATCTGTCCATCACCCATGCCCCTGTCATTCCAAATCACATTGTGAGTGTTCCGCTGTATAAAGAGACCTATATGCTTGTAGTTCCCAATGACCTTCTCTACAATGCCTTTTCAAAGGAAGAAATCGAGGATATGCTGATCCATCCGCCATCCATTGGGCTCTTTCGTGACTTTCCCTTTATTGCTCAAGAAACAACAACGGTCGGTGGCGAATTTTTCTTTGACCTATGTAACGAAGCAAATTTTGTTCCCAATATTCTCTACACGGTACAAAATATTTTGACGGAGTTAAACCTCTGCATTTCTGGTGCCGGAGCCTGTACTATTGCTTCGACCTTCCTTCCGATGTTGACCGAATATGAATATTACAATCATCCCTATTTAAATATTGCCTCTGTCACCTGCATCAAACTACAAACTAATTTAGAAAGTCGTCCTCTGGCGATCAACTACATACGAGGGAAAATTCTCACCGACGCAAGCAAATCATTTATTGAACTGGCCAAGGAATGTTTTATTAAATAGTTCAGCAAAAGACATCGGATAGCTATACAGTTATCCGATGTCTTAACTAGTTACTCTGACTGTCAATATATGCTTTAAGTTTTGCCTCATCCTCAGGTTTATCGACCAGCAACTCCATCTCTCCAATGCGAGAACCCGCCGTAAATATATAAGAAAGTGCCACATATTGTGTCAATTTTGACTTTATATTCAGTCGATCGCCCTCCGTTGTCACTAAAGTCACCCCGCCATCACAACCATCAACCACCTCAAATAGCTGATCAATATCCTTTACTTTATCAATCTTCATATTCCCCACCATCCTCACTTTCAAGATTATATCTCTATTATACGGTGGCTCTTTTCGTATGTCAAATATTTAAAATAGTTTCAAATATTTAGTCTTCTCCGTAATTTTTCGCCTTTCCAATAAAATATTCCCTTGCAAATTCCATATCTTGCACAAATTCTGCCGCACCAATATATTTTCCCTCGCCATCTCTCACGGCCATATAGCGAACCAAAAAGACCTTGCCATTTTTCTCCATCCAAATGGGAACTTCATCCAGTGTACCCTTTTTAAATTCCTCAATAATCGTTCTGACCTTCTTTTCTACTTTTGGTGGGTGACAAGAAAAGACCTCTCGCCCAATCGCCATTGCTGGACGCTTAAATACCTTTGGCCCCTCATTAAAGAAGCGATTGATATCCTCTCCATCGACAAAGGTAATCTCTAGAGGAATGGTATTCAAAAGGGCCTGAATCTGTTCCACGGTCATATGACCGCCAACCATCACCACTTCTTCCGAATTTTTTTCTATCACTGCCTTCTTCGTATCTACTTTCTCAGCCTCTGGCCAAATCATCGACTCTACGCCAAGGCAATTTTCGTAGTCCTTTGCATCACGATAGATTCCCATCCATTCTTCCTTGCTAAAATTGGAGGAACAGGTCGGAAAAAGAATATTCCTCTCCTTATAGATCATTTCCTCCATTCGAGTGATCACCGCATCCAATCGCTCAAACCACAACTGATTTCTATTCTTTTCCCTGCCAAGATCACGGAGTTCCTCTCGAATATCATTGTCTACCGACCACATCACACTCGCTGGACCCTCGATGTGGTATCTGACCTTTAACACAGGATAGAGTAAATCTCCCTTCTTTGCATAGTGGATAGCAACACTTCGAAGTTCAGAAATGAGACTGTCTTCGACTTTTCTTTCCTGTACTGCTGTCTTTACTTTGGCTAATAACTCCTCTAAAGCGTCATTTTCCCTTGTCAAAGTGTAGAGTGGATGACCTACAACTTCCGTTAACTTTTCCATCGAATCTATTTTTGTCGTTCGCTCATGAAAGAGTGCCGAATGCACATCACAGAGCTTTTGTAATTCTTCCACTGGCGTTCCTTCCGCCAAAATTTTTTGTTCCGCACGCATAATTTCATTGGAATCAACATCTTGAAAATCTCTCACAAACTCTGTGCGAATGCGATCAAAATCCTCCCCCCTGCTGATTCTATCCAAATATTCTTTAATCTTTTCTACTCTCTTGTCCATCACATTCCTTCCTCCCTTTTGTTCTCTTTCTACTCTTTTCAAGATCTTATCGTCCTTCTTTCTAAAAGACGATAACATTTGTTACCAAATCCTCTTAAATATGTTATAGTAATATTTATTTTAGATTTACAGGAGTTATTGATATGATTGAAGACCGCATAAAACGCTACTGGACTCGGCGTGCTCACGATTTTAGTACGGTGCGAAAAAATGAATTAAAAAATCACCTTCGTATGGCGTGGCTACAGGAATTGAGTGCTCACCTTCCCACCCCCTCTCCCATCCGTGCACTGGACATCGGGACAGGTAGCGGATTTTTTTCCATATTGCTGGCAAAGGCGGGAATTTCGGTGGAAGGTATTGACCTAACTGAGGCTATGCTTTCTGAAGCCCGTGCACTCGCCAACGAGGAAAATGTAGATATCCCCTTTTTTGCCATGGATGCCCAAAATCTTGACTATGAAGATGAAAGCTTTGACCTTGTTCTCAGTCGCAACCTCACTTGGACATTGCCCAATGCAAAAAAAGCCTATGCTGAGTGGTTTCGTGTATTAAAGCCAGGGGGAATCTTACTCAATTTTGATGCCAATTATGGCACACACGAGCGAGGGCACAGCCTGCAAAACCGACAGGTCTCGGCAGATAGTCCCTATGGACATCTTGGCATTACCGATGCTCTTGCCAAGGAAAATACTTTAATCACACTATTTATGGATATCAGCAAACAGGACCGCCCCCATTGGGACAAAGAAGTCCTCCTTTCCACTGGATTTTCGTCCTGTGACATTGACCTCGATGTTGGAAAGCGTATCTTGGGCGAATTAGACCTCGATGATGCCCCAATGTTTGGCATATATGCAATTAAATAAAGCAAAGGAGTCATTAAAATGAATCATTCATTTCATAGCTATGAAGAAGAAAATATTCACTATTGGAGTAACCGTGCCAGTGGCTACTCCGACGTCAACAAAGAAGAACTCACTTCCAATCAAAAAAGTGTATGGTCTACTCTTCTTGACGAACGCATTCAAAAACATTTTCAAAATAGAGATAGAGCAGACATTCATATTCTTGATATCGGCACTGGTCCTGGATTTTTTGCCATCATTCTAAGAGAACTTGGCTACCATGTCACAGGAATTGATTACACCAAGTCCATGCTTTTAGAAGCAAAGAAAAATGCCAAACATCTTTCCAATGAGATTCACTTTTTACAGATGAATGCCGAAGAACTCACCTTTCCCTCCAAGAGCTTTGATGTCATTGTCAGTCGAAATTTGACTTGGAATCTTCCCCATCCACAAAAGGCCTACACTCATTGGGTTCGTGTACTAAAAGATGGTGGTCTTCTCCTGAACTTCGATGCCAACTGGTATCACTATCTCCACGACGAAGAGGCAAAGTCGGCTCATCTCATTGACCGTGCCAATATTGCAGCCTCTGATGTGGAAGACGAATGTGCCGGTACCAATGTCGATGCGATGGAAGCCATTGCCAGACAAACCCCACTGTCTGCACTCTCCCGTCCAAAATGGGACAAAGAAATCCTATCTTCTCTCCATATGCAGGTAAAGACGGATGCCAACATTTGGCAACGGGTGTGGACAAGACAGGAAAGAATCAACAATGCTTCCACTCCAATGTTTATGGTGGAATCAAAAAAAGGAGTTACTGGCTAATCCAGTACCCCTTTTTTGCAAATCTATTTTTTCTCATCCAATGTTTTCATCGCTGCATTGATCAAACGGCAATAGGTAAACCCTCCCTCGTCATAGGTCGAAAAAGTGCCCGACACCTCAATATCATCTCCCGCTGCAGGATAATCTTCTAGGGAAGCAGGTTTATTGGCAAGATCAAACTCCAGTCCCTGCGAGCAACAAGCCGTGGCATCTGCAATGACACAGGAACAATAAATTCGATCGGGAATTGGCTTTCCGTCCCCATCCATAGGCTGATAGAAGGAAAATTGGCCCCTCATCACAACTCTCTTTCCCATATACTTTTGAGGATTCGACATCATATCAAATACCTGGGAATACATCATTGTACCATTTAATTTTGTCAGATCAACTACATCACCCGATGCCTGTGCTGACACCGAGGAGTCATCCTGAACTGATGCTGCTTGAGAAGTCTCTGACAAAGAACTTTCCGCCTGAGAAGTCTCTGCCAAAGAGCTTTCTCCCTGAGAAGTCGCCGTCAGAGATGCTGTTGAAGTCTCTGCCAAAGAAGATCCTTTATTCAAAGATGATGCCACTGCGTTATTTTTCGCACCACAGCCAAAGAGAAGCATCATCATACCTACTGCCAAAAAAAGAAATTTCTTTCTCATAACTACGCTCTACCTCCCATCACATTTCCTGCAATATAGCTAAGGAAAAAGGCTACCACATCCACCGCAACAATCGTCGATCCGACAGGAGTCCCTGCAACAATGGCAATCACCATTCCAATCGTAGCACAGATCACAGAAAAAATAGCCGAACAAATGGTTACGGATTTAAAGCTATGAAACATTCTCATTGCTGACAGGGCAGGAAAAATAATCAAGGCTGAAATCAAAAGTGAACCCACTAATTTCATTGCCAATACAATAATAATCGCAATAACAATCGCAATGAGCAAATTATAATTGTCGACCTTCGTTCCCGCGGCCCTCGCAAAGTTTTCATCAAATGTCACATCAAAAATTTTATGATAAAAGAAAATAAAAATCAACAACACAATAATGGACAAAATGATGCATATCCACACTTCTCCCCTACTCAGAGTGAGAATGGATGTCGAACCAAACAATGTGCTACACACATCTCCTGAAAGATTTGAAGATTTTGCAAATAAATTCATCAATAAATATCCAAAGGCCAAGGCACCCACAGAAATCATTGCAATGGCTGCATCGCCCTTAATTTTTGTATTCTGCCCCGTCCGAAGCAGTAATATGGCACAAATAATAGTAATGGGCAACACTAACATCATCTTGTCCGTCAAATTTAAAATCGAAGCAATTGCCAAGGCTCCAAAAGAAACATGGGACAAGCCATCACCAATAAAAGAAAACCGCTTTAATACCAAAGTTACCCCCAACAAAGAGGAACAAAGTGCAATCAAAACACCAACAATCAAGGCATATTGCACAAATGGGTAATTCAAATAGAGAAATAACTTCTCAACTATATTCATGATCTTTCACCACCTTCTTGCTCCAGAAAGATTCTTCCTGCTGGACTTTTTAGATATTCTTCTCTTGTCCCGAAGAAAATGTTTTGACTGATGTGCAAAATATGACTCGCATATCGCACAGCAGCTGAAATATCATGAGATATCATAATAATCGTCGTCCCCTCTTTATTTAATTCTTCTATTGTCGCATACATCTCTGCTGTGACCTTTGGGTCAAGCCCCGACACAGGCTCATCCAAAAGCAAACACTTCTGTGTCGCACACAATGCCCTCGCAAGGAGTACTCGTTGCTGTTGACCACCCGATAATTCTCGGTAGCATCTCTTAGAAAATTCTCGAATCCGCATTCGATCCATATTCTTTTCTGCCAATTCTTTTTCCTTTGCCCCATAGAATGGTCGAAGTCCCATTCTTCCCTGACAGCCTGACAAAACAATTTCTGCCACCGAGGCGGGGAAATCCCTTTGTACCTCCGTTTGCTGTGGCAAATATCCAATCTCTGTCTGCTTTAAGTGATCACCTGTCAGAATCTTTCCAGCAAGTGGTGGCAAAAGTCCAAGGATTGTTTTCATCAATGTCGATTTTCCAGAGCCATTTTCTCCAACAATGCAAAGATAATCGCCCGAATTTACAGTAAAACTAATATCTCTTGCGACTGCGTGCCCTTCATATCCCAGTGTAATATTTTGGCAGGTGATTTGTGCCATAATGTCCTCCTTAGTTTAGTGCTTCCTTCAATACCTCTAAATTCTTTTTCATAATAGAAAGATAAGTTGCACCATCATTTACATCTTTTGTTGTTGTGGATTGCATAGAATCCATAGTCAAGGTCTTTTGATTCTTTGCAGAAGTTGTTTTCTTTACTGTATCTGCAATGCGACCATTTCCGCTTTCAATCTGCAAAATGGAAGAAAGTCCCAATTCATTCACTTTCTTTGCCAAGAATGCAATGGTATCAAAACTGACCTCTGTCTCTGCAGAACAGCCAACAAAGGCCGCATAATATTTTAATCCATAGTCGTCAACCAAATAGCGAAATGGGAAACGATCAGCAAAAAGAATTGTATTCTTTTTTCCTGACTTAACTGTATTGGCATACTCTGTATCAAGAGAAGCTAACTGGTTGCAATAAGAAGTCACATTTTCCTGATACTTTTGTGCATTTGCTGGGTCAAGCTCTGCCAAATCATCTGCAATCACCTTGCAAAACTTTTGTGCATTTTTAAGTGATAACCAGACATGCTCATCCTGCTCTGGCTCTTCCTCTTCTTTCTTTCCCTCTTCTTCCTTTTCAGGTTGCATACCCTCAACTACTTCTTCTTCCTTTGCACTATCTCCCATAATTTCCATCAAATTGATGACTTTCATATTTTTGTTTGTTGCCTCAGAAAGTGCCTTCTTTACCCATGCATCAGATTCACCGCCCACATAAATAAACAGATCACAATTAGAAATCTTCATAATGTCCTCTGCAGTTGGCTGATAGCTGTGCAAATCAACGCCATTATCTAAGAGCATCGTAATATCTGCACTATTTGTGTCTCCAATAATCTGCCTTACCCAGTCATACTCTGGAAAAATTGTTGTGACAACGGAAAGCTTCTTTGAATTTGCAGGCTGTGCAGCTGAAGATTGTGCACTTGTAGATTGTGCGGTTGCAGTAGATGATGGTGAATCCCCCGATTGTGAAGACTGTGTTTGCTTTGATGCCCCACAACCAACAAATCCAAATGCAAATAGTACAGCCAAAAGCACCCCAATCATCCAATGCATTTTTTTACAATTTTTATTCATAACCTTCTCCTCCTTTATATTGATTCCTTCTTTGATAATTGTGCTGAACACTCGTCACATACACCATAAAAAACTGTGCGTTTGGGATTAATAATAAATCCATGATGCTCCCTCACATGTTCTTGCATCTGTGGAATCTCGTCACAATGAATATGAATCACCTTTTGACAAATTTCGCATTTACAGTGATAGCAATGATCTTCATCTTCTCCTTCTTCCCTTACTAATTCAAAGCACGCAGGACTTTTCAAATCAATCATATACTTTGTCACAATTCCCTGATTCACCATCTTTTCCAATTGACGATAGATGGTCGTCGTTCCAACCGATTTTCCCTGAGCTTTAAAATATTCACACGCATCATTGACTGTAATGTGTTGTCCAGACATCCTTTCCAGATAAGCAAGTAATTCCACACGCTGTTTTGTTTGATACTTACTGCGCATATGTTCCCTCCCCAATTTGAAAACCATTCTCATTTTAGAACAAAAAATTTAAAAAATCAACATAAAAATTTGCATAAAAAACAGGCGGTCAACGCCGCCTATTTCTATTTTTCCCTTCTTTTCCTTTCTTTTCGTCTTATTTCTAATAAAAATTTAGATTATTTAATCGAGTTTCAAACTCACTAAGCTCTGGCAAAATAAACTCTTCATCTACCTTTGGGTACTCCATATTTACTTGATATCCTGGCTCTTTCGCCTGTTTTGGTCCAACAACCCAATAGGTCACAGCAACATACCCCTGATAATCATCTTTTCGTTTATAAATGCCCTCTGCCACATTGTCACCACCTACAAGTTTTTGTGCATTTTCTGGTGCATCTTCTTTTTTTGTTGTAATTGAAAATGATTTAAATCTTGGATAAATTTTCTCCCTCAAATCAAACTCTCTCCATGTTATTGAATCAAGATAAGAATCATAATTTTCAATACTGTTTGCATACCTTCCAACATCTTCTATATTGATTGTCGCTTTTTGCTTTGAGACAATGGTATCCCAATCCATAACCACAACATCTTCACTGCAAACAAGCCCCGATTTTATCTTCTCAATGATCTTTGCCAAATCTTCTCCATTAAGCTCACTGTCTGGAGACAATAGGAGCACATAAAATCCCTTCTCTCCTGCATTGTAGGTAATCAAATAGACCCTATTCCCTAACTTTTGTTCCAATACATAATACCCCCAACCATCACCCGCATCGGTGTATTTTCCATTTCTCTTTTCCTTGGTATTAATGTCTGTTGCCAAATCATCAATCGCCACTGCCCAAAACGGACTGTCCTTTCCAAGCAATACCTCTGGCGTGGTCGGATTAAATGCAAATCCCCCCATTGTTATATTCACTTCTTTTCCGTCCTCACGCACATACTTATACTTCACTCCCTCTTTTTTTGCTACCGACGGGTCAATATAATAAGCATACTTAAATCCCTGCGTATTGATATCATAGTTATTCCCAAATGTAATCACTTCATCTTGATAATCGGATGAATAGGCAATAATATCCGCCTTCATCCTATGGACTGCTGCTAGTGTCTCTGCTGTTGCTGTCGCACTAGAGCTTTCTGCTGTCTCATTTTCCCTGCTCTCCCTACTTTTTTCACTCGTATTTTTTTGAGCTACAGAAGTTGAAACCTGCTTTACACCTTCTGCACTCTTTGCATTTTTACTGCCACACGCACTCAATCCAAACAACGCTACAGCGAAAACAACAAAATATTTTCTCCTCATCATTTATCCCTCCTTTAGCCAAAGAAAAAATTGCTTAATTCCCTTCATATTATTTATATTATAATAGGTTTTTTCTAAATAATAAATAAAAAATTATTTAATTTTACTATTTTTTTGTGCAAATAGTACCTTTTCTTGTCTCTTTCATTGAGCTTAAGACTTCCACCTCCGAGACAGAGAATCAATTTTTCAATCTTAGCAGTTACCAATGGACATAAACAGGCAATAAAAAAGAGAGAGCACACATGGTGTGACATCTCTCAAATTTGGAGTTTTTACATTTTAGACTAATCAATCTACAATCAATCTACCTAATCTAAAATAAAGATATTTATTTTTCGTTATTCTTCAGGTGTAAAAATTTCTTGAGTGATATCTATATAATCTGGCCCAACATTTGATGTCTCACATAAAAGCATATCATCATTAAAATCATTTGTTTCATCCAGACCTAAATCGCCCCAAAAGTCATCATTTGTGTGGTCAAAAATATTATTTATCATGAGTTTTTCCTTTCGTATATCTCATATACTGGCTACTTTTTTAATTCTATAACAAATACTACAAAAATTCAATACTTCGGTTGATAGTATAAATCATTGTTTTTGTTTTGGAGATTAGAAATCATGGCAAAAACTTTAAGTTAAAGAGAACTGGATGCAAATGCGTTTGATGAGGTTGGCTTATATTATCATTCGGTCTGCAAAGTTTCCGTCCCCTACTGCTTAATAGAAATGAGTCATAATATAAGTACCGATGATGAAGCATAAAATAGACAAAATAAATCGAATAGAGAAGTGAAAATTGGTTTTTCTTTCACCTGTTCTTTTATATTCGATATCCGATGCAAAAGCTCTAATGCCTGAGCTGATAAATAGGATGATCCCAATGAGGTAGATAATTGTTGCAATAGCCATAAAATTTTACTCCTTTCATATATGTGTTCGTCCCCTAGACGGGGAATTATTTTCTCAACAAGTTAATCAATCACCTTATCCATCTTCTCATCGCTATGGTTTTCGTCCCCTAGACGGGGAATCATTTTCTAAACTGCTAGAATTTCGGTATCATGGGATAATTTAGCAAATAACATATTTCCGCCCCCTAGACGGGGAATCATTTTCTAAACCGCTGAGGGGAACACCCAAGCATTACAAGTGTTTGATGGCGTAGAGTTTCCGTCCCCTAGACGGGGAATCAATTTCTAAACTTGAGATAGCTGTACAACTGGCTACTGCGTTACTAACAGCGTTTCCGTCCCCTAGACGGGGAATCATTTTCTAAACATTGAAGGAATATCTGGAGAGGTTGACAAAACCAAACGGTTTCCGTCCCCTAGACGGGGAATCAATTTCTAAACTAGTATGAGTTTGAAAATGACAGAGAATTATTTGAGTTTCCGTCCCCTAGACGGGGAATCAATTTCTAAACCTAAAGGCGAATTCTATAAGCTATGGAATTCTCAATGGTTTCCGTCCCCTAGACGGGGAATCAATTTCTAAACCCATAAATGAAACATCTCAATATTGTGAAGGTGTCCTGGGAAGTTTCCGTCCCCTAGACGGGGAATCAATTTCTAAACTTGTGAAGCTTATCATAACCGGAACTGCTATAAACGTTTCCGTCCCCTAGACGGGGAATCAATTTCTAAACTTTTATGATATTCGGAATTGGTGCGGTTGACAACGATGTAGTTTCCGTCCCCTAGACGGGGAATCAATTTCTAAACTAAAAATTGCCATTTTGTTTATGGTAGTATTATTTGTATCTAGTTTCCGTCCCCTAGACGGGGAATCAATTTCTAAACTAATCAACAAAGTTATGTTGTGAGAGTAATATCATATATAGAGTGTTTCCGTCCCCTAGACGGGGAATCAATTTCTAAACGGGTAGTAATCAGCTCCTTTGTAACATTGATGAAGGTTTCCGTCCCCTAGACGGGGAATCAATTTCTAAACTGTTTGGGGACTTGTATGTACAAGCCTAAAAGTTGGGTTTCCGTCCCCTAGACGGGGAATCAATTTCTAAACTAATAAAGCCTAAATACATTTCTCTATTATGTTTCCGTCCCCTAGACGGGGAATCAATTTCTAAACAGCTAGACAATACTTCACAGAACAACGGTTTAAGTATTGTTTCCGTCCCCTAGACGGGGAATCAATTTCTAAACTACACTTCTAATGGTCTCTTTATCGAAAACATCGAGGGTGTTTCCGTCCCCTAGACGGGGAATCAATTTCTAAACGCATTGCACACAATCTGTGTCAAGGAATTGGTCAGTTTCCGTCCCCCTAGACGGGGAATCAATTTCTAAACTCAACTATTAGGAGTTTATCAAACTCTTCTTGAGTGTTTCCGTCCCCTAGACGGGGAATCAATTTCTAAACTAAATCAATCATCTGATAGCAAGCCGCTGCGTTAAGTTTCCGTCCCCTAGACGGGGAATCAATTTCTAAACGTGTACGTAAGATACATTCTTACAATTTTGGCTTCAATCAAGTTTCCGTCCCCTAGACGGGGAATCAATTTCTAAACATCAATACAATGTGTGTAGTAGACTTCTCTAAAGACTGTTTCCGTCCCCTAGACGGGGAATCAATTTCTAAACTAGTCTTGCAAAGAAATATTCTGATGAGAGATGGAATGTTTCCGTCCCCTAGACGGGGAATCAATTTCTAAACTAACTGGGGATTTAGGAAATCTGATGGTCAAGTTGTAGTTTCCGTCCCCTAGACGGGGAATCAATTTCTAAACTTTAGTATCTTTCTCAATAACACTATCGTCGGAACATATACAGTTTCCGTCCCCTAGACGGGGAATCAATTTCTAAACTGATACTAATGGATATATGCTAACTGGTCACCAAGTGTTTCCGTCCCCTAGACGGGGAATCAATTTCTAAACATGAAACAGGTCAAATTGTAGTAGTGAAAGACAATAAAAGTTTCCGTCCCCTAGACGGGGAATCAATTTCTAAACTCTCTCTTATCTCCATCTACTTCGTATAGTTTCCGTCCCCTAGACGGGGAATCAATTTCTAAACCATAAATCCCCCACCTCTTAGGTGGTTGGGATACGTTTCCGTCCCCTAGACGGGGAATCAATTTCTAAACTACGGATTCGGATGTAAGTCCTAAATGTATATATTTAGTTTCCGTCCCCTAGACGGGGAATCAATTTCTAAACTTGCGTATGATGTGAGATTCACATTAGTAGTATATGATGTTTCCGTCCCCTAGACGGGGAATCAATTTCTAAACTGTAAGAAGCTTAATTCTAAGAGAGAAGAGCTAAATCGTGTTTCCGTCCCCTAGACGGGGAATCAATTTCTAAACCCTATCCCTGCAAACCCTGTAAATTTCAGGGGTTGCGAGGCACTTTTCGGGCTAAAAATTTAACAAGTGCTTTTTTGCCCTTAAATCAAGTAAAAATCAACCCACACACCCCAAAAAGCACCATTTTAAGCCATCGGGGCAAAATGGAATTTTCCTCAATTGCCTTAGTAAGTATAACACAAAAAAGGGCTTTTGCAAACACTTTATTTTGTGACAAATTTTATAAAAACAAAAAGATGAGAGCATCTTGTCCTCTCATCTTTTTTGCTTTTACCCATGCTCACCTGTTTACAAACACAACTTACATAGAAATCCGATCATAGACTTCTGCCATTTTCGCTTCATTTAACCTTGACTTTCCATGTATTTTTGAAAAGGCAATATAACCACACATTCGGTCGATAAGTGTCATTTCCTTTTTGCCACATCTAGGACAAACATCTGGTCTATTTGTCTTTTTGTTATTCCACTGAAAACCACAATTATCACAATACGCTAGTGAAATATTGATGCCTTCATAGAGCCCCAAATCCATTGCATGGTTGACATAAGCTTCTAGTGCTTCGATATTATGTGGGACATCAAAACGCACATATTGAATCTTTCCACCATTGAATAAATCCCAAAATCTTGCCTCATAACTTTGCTTATCTAGCTGTGTTATATCTTCTGAGACATGGCAGTGAAATGAATTTGAAAAATAATCTCTGTCACTAACATTTTCTTTTATTCCAAACTTCTTTCTAAATGATTTTACTTGCTTTCCACAAAGGCTCTCGGCTGGTGTGCCATAGACAGAGTATTGTATATGATCTTCAGCTTGATATTCAGCGACCTTTTTATTAATATACTCCACAACCTCTAGGGCAAATTCACCATCTTCTGTAATTGATCTACTATTGTATAAGTATTGCAATTCATTGAGTGCGGTAATCCCAAAAGAAGCCGTTGCACTCTTTAGCAGTGGCTCTATCTTATCATCTCGCTTGAGATGACCACCATATAGACCACCTTGCATAAAGGCCAATGGATTGGTATAAGCCTTCTTTTCTGCCAAAAACTTATAGGTTCTCTTGTGAATTTTCCTAATTAAATGTAGATAGTCATCAAGCACATTATAAAAGTTCTCATGATCTTCTCTGCTCTTTGCCAAAATCATTGGAAGGTTCAAGGACACAACGCCAATATTAAACCTACCTATAAACACAGGGGTATCATATTCATCTGCTGGTATCTCTCCCCCTCTTTCAAACCACTTGGTAAGAAAAGCTCTACAACACATCGGGCTAATGACTTTGCCATATTTTTTATAGACTTCAGAGACAATCCCTCTATCTCCAGTGAGGCTCAAATATTCTGGATACATCACCTTGCTCGAACACGATAGAGCGTCTTGGAAAAGGGAGTATAATGGTTTGCCTTTGGCATGAAGATTTTTGTCATAAAGAAAAACTAATTTAGGAAAGAGCACAGGTCGCTTAAATCCTTCCTTGCCATGTCCCTCTTTTCTAACCTTTAACGCAGCAATGGTTGCCATCTGGGCATATTTGTCCATACCAATACCAAATGATATAGTAATAAATGGATAATCTCCTCTTGGCGAAATGAGAGAATTGAACTTTGCTTCCAATGCAAAAAATCCATTTTCAAAGTCTCTTTTAATCTTTTGATTTGCCAGTTGATCTGCTTTTTCTGTCTCTATTCCAACTTCTACCAATTCTTTCAAATAAATATCATAGCTCTTTTTTGCATATTTGACGAATAACTCATCAATCTGTGCAATGGTAAGCCACCATAAATTTGTGCAACAGCATTCATTGATACTGTTGCAATGACATCAAAGGCCTCTGACAATGTGCTCGGTTCGTCATACCACATTTCTCCCATTTCAAATCCGCCATTGAGTACGGTCTCCATATCAAAGAGGCAACAATTGATCGTATCTCTTCGAAATCCCATGTCATGAATATAAATATATCCGTCATTGATGGCTTCTCTCTGTTCTGGTGTAAGGTGATAATTGCTATATGTAATTTTTTCTACTGCATCCACAATAAGTGCTCTCTTACTGGATACCAAACTGCTATCCATACTTCCGTTGCTCGTATCACCGTCATAGGTAATCTTACTCATTTGAGTACAAATCTGTTCGTAAATTCCTGCATTGACTTCCTTAGTTGCAAAAAGAAACACATCGGCCACTTCTGGATGTCCAGATAGTGCTTTTTTTATACAACTATGCCATTCCTTGCTTTCAAATTTATTTCTTCCAAGTTGCTGTTTCAATAACACAAGTTCATGATAGAAATCATTATTTATCTTTTCAATACAATCATCATCAATCGGTGCTAGTGCCATCGCCGCATCTATTTTCACTAAGACCTTGATCCAGTCACAATTTTTGCTATACTCTAATTCTTTTCCATCTCGCCTTAATAATATAAATTTATCGTCCATATCCCCATCCCTTACACCATCCTCGAAAGAGGAAGACAAGTAAATTTCTCTACTTACCTTCCTCATCCATTTCATTTGATATCCACTCATCTATTGAATGAATCTAGCTTCTTTCTGCATGGTTGCTAATTCTTCTTTTTAACTCCCTATTCATCTCCTCATAGGAATTCCAATACTCTGGTTTAATACCAAAATTCGTATAGGCAAAAAGCTTCTTTATCATATCCATAATCTGAGAAGGAGTAAATCCAGTCCTATTCTTGATGTCATTGCCGTCGAGTGAAACAATATCATGTGCAGCAAGATTTCTCACTTTCTCCTCCACACTTCTGAGATTATTTGCAATATCTAGAAGCGTCGTATCATCGGCCAAATTTCTCAACAGATACAATAGGGCCTCTGAATATACATTGGACAAATTAAACCTAGATAGATTTGCATCTTCACTGTGCTTTTCTCTATACTCCCTGTCCGTGATCTCACTGATACTATCCGATCTACCTGGCAAATTCTGTGTAACTTTATCTTGATCCCACTTTCTGACACCATACTTATTTGCCTTGCAATAGTCATTGATGTCCAACTTTCCTTTGCTCTTTAACACAACTTCAAATAGCTCGACAACAATTGGTGTAATACCTCTGACAAAGTCAATATACTCCTGTCTTTTTTCCTTGATATTCAACCACAGTGCGTACTCAAAAAGCTTTCTCGCATCTCCAGACTTTACTGGTGTGATGTCAAATCCATCCTTCTTGTAGTCACGATCCACCTTCTTCATATTCAAATTATAGCGATTTGCTGCTCGCTGTAATTCTTCAATATAATTTTGGATGCTGTGCCTTTCCATACTCCTTGCTACAGAAAGTGCCGCTCTATAGTCATACTCGTCGATATGCTTTTTGATGATCTCTTCTTTTCTAAGTCTCGATAGCGATGGGCATACGTTTTCAGCACATCGATTCTCACCATCTCGTTCTAGCTCTGCATTTAACTCCCACATCACTTCCAAATCAAGATTTTCCTCATGGGTGTGCTGATTCATTTTCCTTTCTGGCGTGGAAACCTGAATAAACTTGCAGTTATATTCATTTAAGTCCTGCAAAATAACTAACGCATTTTTCATTGCTGGAGTTCCCGAAGAAATATTAATAAAAATTGATCCTCTTCCTTCAACTCCTTGACAATCGAATTGATTTCCTTCTCAAATCTAAATAAGAATTGATCATATACTTGTACATTTTCAAGATCCTTGTCTGCAATAATAACACATTCGATCTTCTTATTCTTTTGCTCAGCTAATTTCTCAATAAAGAAACGATAGCGATTGTCCTTTACATGTTTTTCCCATATTTCCTTCGTCATATACAGATAAACCTTGTCAATATCACAATGTCTGCAAATATGCAACATCGAACCATCATATAAATTGCGCTCTGATACTGGATCTGTTCCTCCAACTGGTGAAAAAAGTATATTCATTTTTGACCTCCTAGTCATTTGTAACTATCTGTTCTCAATGTTTTCCATACCTTCCTATATGTAGTGTAAGGTATTTTTCATTTCTATTCAATATCTTGTCAATATCTTGTTGTTTTTTCTTTTGTCTACCACCTTCCTTCAAAAAATGCCTTATAGGCTCTGTCAGCTATGGTGCGAGTTCCAAAATAGTCGAATGCACCGCCCACACCTGCTCCAATCAATGGCACGGCCTTTCCAAGATTTACAATTCCCTTTGTGCCAAACTTGGTAATAAACCGACAGCCAATCGCCTGATTGATTTTTGTCAGTGTTCTACCTGGAATTTTTTTGATTACATTTGTGGCAACTCTTGTTCCCAGTTTTACACCCGCTTGCTTTGCTACCTGAGTCAATGGCTCCCCAACAAGGCAGGCAAGGACAAGTGTCTCTGTCTGATCACTCGATGGAGAATACCCAGCCAAATGCGCTGTGCAAGCAATCATTCTCATTTGCATATACAACACACTGGTGACATTGAGCGGAAGAGTAAATGGAAGTGTTGTAAAACCCCCAAAACCTGTGATAACTCCACTGGATGTACATTTTTTAACTTGATTTTTTAACATTGCCTTGCAAGCTTCTTCTGCACTTGAATATTTTGCAAGATAATCTCCTGCCATTTTTTCTACACTTGTGTTGCCAAGACCAATGCCTTTTATCGCTTGACCATAGGCGACATCCAGCCATTGCATTCCCTGCTCTTGCTGTTTTTGTGTCACAACTTCATTTTTCATCGCTTTCTCCTTTACTACATCCAGTTTTATGCATCTACTTTATCCCCCTAATCTTTGTGCCACTCAATCGCATAGCCTGAGCACCAATCCCTAGTGACTGTAACTTATAGTTGTAATTCAGAATAACTGCACATCCTAACAGACCAATCGTTCCCAACCCCAGTGTTACAGCAACGATTTGCCATCCCTCCAATTTGCCTTCCTCTATAGCCTTTACCGCAATAGCTCCACATGCTTCACATACATCTTTCATCATAATACCCTCCTATGCCTCACGGCTCACTCTTTTCAACTCGTTTTCTCTTCGTTACACCTATAATATAGCACTTTTAATTTTTATTTAAAATTCGTATTTATAAAAAGCAATCCACCCCCCTTGTATTAGCTTAAAATCAGTATTATAATGGCTATATCACAATAATTCACAACCACCTTTTATGGGTAAAGGAGGTAAAGGAGGAAAATGAATGGAGAATGCAAAAATTGATATCTATCCTTCACCTAAGATCCGCCAAATGATGGACAACGATATCGAACTATTTGAAATATTCAAAGACAATAAGAACAGCGAACCAATGAAAGGAAACACCAATGCCTTTCTCAATCGACTGCTCTATGTATACTTTAACAAAGACAAATATAAGGACGAAATGGAGGAATTTACAAAATTATTGGATACCTACCCTATGATTGCTAAAGATATTCGTAAGCTAATCGACATGATACTAGACAACGAAGCAGACGAACTATTGCCTCGTCACAGCAATAACACAGAGGATACACCTGAAAAAAATCGCTTGTCATTTAAGCCGACTCAAAAAAACTATACCACAAATATATACGAAGAAATTGACAAGGATTGTCCCCATGATATGAGTCGATCAGGATTTATATGTCAAATTCTCAAGTTCTACTTTAGAAAACCTTTGTACCAACGTGAACTGATGATATTCTATTCTGAGTATGAAAATATTTCCCGTAATTGTCAGAAAAAATGTATTAAATTTTACAATTTATCCGATAATCAATGGTACACTGTAATGCCATATAAAATTTTTCTCGGCAAGGAACAGATGTTTAACTATGTCTTCTGCTATGGATTGGATGAAAATAACACAATAAAAAATTATTCATTTCGATTAAGTAGAATGTCACAGATTCAAGGAACTTCTTTGTTTATCCCTTGCCCTGAAGATATTGAAAAAAACTTTTCACTTACCCAAAGCCTTGGTGCTTCCTATGCCATCAATACTCCACCTGAAACAAGTTGTGTCCTTCTAACAAAAAAAGGGCTGTCTTCTTTTCGACATATTTACTTTGGAAGACCAAAGATAAAGGAAAAAAAGCCTGCCCCTAATGGCTGTTTTCGATACTCTTTCAATTGCTCTGAGGAACAGTTATATCGCTACTTTCGCCGCTTTAATCCTGGGGAGGCCATCGTAGAATCACCTCCTTCTCTCAGAGATAGAATTATTGATTTTCACAAGAAGTCTTTAGAAGTCTACCAATAGCAACATGACAAAAGCTATCAAATCAGATCATCTACAATCCAATTTGATAGCTTTTGTGCACAACTCTTTTTACATTACTTTTTGCTTTTTATACTTTTTTCCCTTGCCTGCAAATAGAAAATTTCTACCTTCTCTACCAACAAAGTCAAATTTCTAAATACAGACTCCGCTGCAAATCCAAAAATCACCATAAGTAAAATGCTAATTTTCGACAAGTCAGTCAATGCAAACAATCTTCTAAGAAGGAGTCCCGAAAATAGCAACCCGACAACATTCACTGCAATCACTAGATACTTCCGATAGTCCAGTGGTTCGCTGATCTTTGTCAAAATCATAAATCCGACAACAGACATGACCAAGGTGGCAATCGTTCCTATGCTATCTTCGGATATTCTAAATACACTTCCGGCAACCACAATGGCAAATACAGCAATCACATCCGTCAGTCCTCCCGGCAACGCCTTAATCAACACATTTTTGAGGAAATTTCCTTGAATTCGATTCTTATTTGGCTCCAACGCCAAAAGAAATCCTGGAATTCCGATGGTAAACATACTCACAAAGGAAATTTGTGCAGGTTCGAGCGGATAAGTAAATAAAAATACTGCCGACAGCACAGACAAAAGTAAGGAGAAGATATTCTTCACTAGGAATAGACTTGCGGAACGCTCAATATTGTTGACCACTCTTCGTCCTTCATACACGAGGTCTGGCATATGGGCAAAGTCAGAATCCAATAGTACGACCTGTGCTGCCTGTGCACAGGCTTCGCTTCCTGAGGCCATGGCCACACTGCAATCTGCATCTTTCATTGCCAAGATATCATTGACACCATCTCCTGTCATCGCCACTGTATGCCCCTGCCTTTGTAAGGCCTTTACAATCTTTTGCTTTTGCTTTGGTGTCACACGCCCAAACACGGTATAATTTGACATAGCTTCTTCTATTTTCTTGTCGCTGTCGAGTAAACTTGCATCAATGTAATTTTCGGCATTTTCTATTCCTGCTTGAATGGCAACCTGTGACACTGTCTGTGGATTATCTCCCGATATCACCTTGATGCCAACATTTTGACTCCTAAAGTAGTTAAATGTTTTTTCTGCATTTGCACGAATTGGATTTGAAAAAGCAACAAATCCTAGTGGTATGACATTTTGAGTAATCCCTTTTTCAATATCATCTCCCTCATACTTTGCAAAAAGTAAAACACGACTGCCCCTTTGTGTATAGGGAAAAACATCATTTTCAAATTTTACGAAATTCTCTTTCATAATAAACTCTGGTGCTCCAAGCAAATAGCAACCATCTTCAAAAGTGATGCTTCCATATTTTAGTGCAGAGGAAAAGGGCAAAATCTTTTTTGGTATTTTGTCCCCATAGATCTTAATATTACTTGCATATTCCTTGAGCGACTTCATTGTTGCATTGTTATCTTTAGAAGCAAAAACATAGTCAGCCAGTGTCCTCTTTAAATCCTCCTCACTTAGCTCAGGCTTTGAACCACTTTTACAAAGGAATACCTCTTCTACCCTCATATCCGGCTCTGTAATGGTTCCTGTCTTATCCACACACAGCACATCAACTCTAGCCAAAGTCTCAATGCTCTTCATATCATGGAGTAGCACCTTCCTTCTAGCTAGCTTCACTGTGCTGATGGCCAAGGCTAAAGTAGTCAATAAATAGAGTCCCTCTGGAATCATACCAATAATCGCTGCCACTGTTGAAGTCACACTTTTGCTCAATGTATCATGATTGACATAATAGCTTTGGCAAAACAAAATAATAGCAATCGGTATGATAATAATACCTACGGCCTTAACAATCAAATTGATTTGGCGTATCATTTCTGACTGTTCTTTACCACTCATCGACTTTGCTTCTATGCTCAGCTTTGAAATATAAGAATCGGCACCTACTTTTTCAACTTTTGCATAGCACTCTCCTGACACCACAAAACTTCCTGACATCAACGCACTGCCAACATTCTTTTCAATCTCATCTACCTCACCTGTCAGCAATGATTCATTTACATTGATGCTTCCCTCTACAACTCTAGCATCTGCACAAATCTGCTTTCCAGCCGAAAACAAAACAATATCATCTTTGACAAGCTCTTCTGACAAGAGATTTTCTAGTTTCCCATCTCTGAGGACATCGACATGCGGAGCACTCAAAAGATTCATCTTTTCCAATGTCTTCTTTGCGCGAAGCTCCTGCACAATTCCAATCACTGTATTTCCAATAATAATTGGCAAAAATGTAAGATTTCTATACGATCCTACCAAAATCAACAAAATAGAAATAACCAAAAATATCAAATTAAAGTAGGTACATAGATTAGATAAAATAATTTCTCTTGTCGTCTTATCTGTTCCTATGTCGGCCTTATTTCCCTCTCCCCTAGCCACTCTGTCGGCCACTTCGGACTTACTAAGCCCTGCCAATGTGGGAGTATTTTCATCTATTACATCCATAAATCTCCCCTATTTGCATATCCTGTATGCGTTTCCAATATTCTTTAATGGTGGTGACCACCACAATGATGTGCCTCCTTTGAGTACTTCAATGTGCCTTGAAGATAATCCTGCACAGCTTTGTCTACATCTCCTGTAACATCTCTACATTTACAATTTTCCCATCTTCTATGTCGTAGATTTTGAATGTCTTTGTGTGTCCAAAATGTTGAAAAACTTCTCCATTATCATAGTTTACGGAAATTCTCATAAATCATCCTTTCTTTACTTTGTTCCTTTTATATGCACATAGACAAAATCGTGCTCAAAATTCTCTTCGCTGACAACTGTAATTGTGCTCTTGTTATGGAATATGGATGTCTTTGATCCTCCAATGCTTTCAATATGTCCATAACATCATTTCTGTTCCCCGACATAGTCATATCATTTCCAGCCTTCACAATTCCAGATGCATATGCTACAGGATACTTCTTATCTCCCTTTGTTAGACCTTTTGTCACCGACCAATCTGTCATAACAAATCCATCAAATCCCCATTCATCACGCAAGACATGGGTCTGTAAATCCTTTATTTGACAAGTATGCTCTCCATTGACAAGATTATAAGAACTCATCACAGCCTTTGGAGAGGCTTCCCTCACACAAATTTCAAAGCCCTTCAAATAGATTTCTCTCAACGCTCTCTCACTGACTACACTGTTGGAGGCATTTCGATTGGTCTCTTGGTTGTTTGCAGCAAAATGCTTGATGGTAACCGCCTTTCCCGGATGTGACTGCACACCTCTAGTGATCGCTGTGGCCATCTTTCCACTGATCAGAGGATCCTCACTATAATACTCAAAGTTTCTTCCACAGAGCACAGACCTATGAATATTCAATGCGGGGGCAAGCCACAGATCAATGCCAAATATCTCCATCTCACTTCCCACTAAGTCACCAAGTTCATATGCAAGTTGATCATTCCAGCTCTGTGCCAATGCCGTGCCAATCGGTATTGCCGTGGCATATTGATAATAATCTACACTGATATCTACATTTTCATCTGTATCACTTTCGGAATCCCATCCCAATTTTTTTAGCTGTTCCTCTGTCAATACCTTCATACAGGCATTATCAAAACTTGATCCCTTCGATCTTACACAACCGTCTCTTTTGAGATTGTAGATTGGTGAAAGTCGCAACCCTGCAGGTCCATCTGCCATGACTACTTCAGGAATACCATACTTTCTATTAAAATGTGTTGTCTCACCTGCTGCACCTGCCACCTTCGTTGACGCATCTCCAACAATAGAATCGCCCGTAGTTTCATCAAAATTTCCCACACAGATATGTGCCAGTTCTTCATTTGTAAGTCCTGCCACAAAGCTATCTATGCTGATTCTCTTGCTAGTGACATCTTTCCAAGAATATTTTCCTGTCTTTGGATATTCCACTGCTTCTTCAGAGTACTTTACTTCGATAGGCGAAGATTTTTTCACTTTCCACTCTATACTTTCTGCCACCGCTTTTTGATTTTGTAGACCAACAAATTTTGGTGTAAAATCTGAAAAAGTATCTGTGAGATTCTTATTTTCACAGATCGTCTTGACCTTTTTTAGCACGACATCTTCAGCTAATGTAAGCTTTACGACTGCTTTTGTATCTCTTGATGAAAAGCCTATTCTCACCTCGTAGTTACCTGCTTCCAGCACATATGCGTTTAGCCTGCTGTCAAATGAGGCTAAACTCTCTATTGGTATTTGAATAGAAACCTTCTCTGTGGCATTTGGCAAAAGCTCTTTCGTCTTTCTATAGCCTTTCAATTCCTGATAAGGTTTGTCAAGTTCTGTCTGTGGTGCACAGATATAGACTTGTACAACTTCTTTTCCTGGAAATTTTCCAATATTTTTTATCACAGCCTCTACGGTAATCTCGCTGGCATCTTTCAGCACACCATTCTCTGTGACCACCTTACTTTCTGCTATTTCAAATTTTGTATAGCCAAGTCCATAGCCAAATGGAAACATCGGCTGATAACCAACAGTATCAAAGTATCGATAACCTACATAAATCCCCTCATGATAGTAGGTGTCATCCCTAGCTCCAAACCCTTTCGTACTTGGATAGTCATTGATCTTGCCCATGTCGTGGTCAGTTTTCCTGATGGATACACCTTTCCAAATAATACATCACAGAGGGCATCGCCACTGGCAATGCCAACTTGACTCATCAAGAGTATAGTGTCCACTTCTAACACTGGTGTCAAATCAACTACACCACCAACATTGAGCACAAGTACAAATTTTTGATACCTTTTATTTAGCTCCAAAATATCTCGAATTTCACTGTGACTTAGAGCAATATCTCCGCTCTCTACACTCCTATCTTTTCCTTCACCACTGATTCTTGACAAAACATAGATGGCCGTATCTGTCTTTACATCAAATGCAATGTCATACTCCGGTTGAGGTGCTGTCAGCCACACTAAGGAATCAAATAGAGTCTCATGATTTTCCAATGCCTTTTCATATGCTCGCTCAAAAAATGCTTTTGTTTCTGCGTCACAAACTTTATCATATTCATCTAACCATGCCTTACTTGCCACCTTTATTCCTGCATTTTCGATTCCTTCTTCCACTGTGACAAAATGCCTTACATTCACATCACCAGATCCTGTTCCCCCCTTGACTGTATGCCGAATGCCACTGCCATACAGTGCAATTTCCTTTGGCTTACTCAAAGGCAGGATATTTTTCTCATTCTTTAATAGTACCATGCACTCTGGTGCTGCTTTTCGTACTGCTTCAATCCCCACCTTTTCAAAAGGTCTTGGCTCTTTTGTGTCCATTCTTTGCATTGTGTTCTCCTCCTGTATAGCAAAACATCGCATAGCACGATCGATTGCAATTTTCTAACGCATTACCATTCATTTACTGCATACAACAATGCCAACCGATTATTTTTAAGTAGTTCTTGTGATATTCTGTCATACTCATCTCCAAGTCCCTTTTGCTGTGCCATATAGGGAGGTTCATCATTCCATGATCCCATAGCACCAAATACATCTGCCTGGCTCACCGCCTCAAAGATTCTTAGCTGCTCCTCTGGCAGTTGTGGCAACACAAGACCATATCCTCGATCTGGCCCCTCGTCCTTCTTTTCCAATACTTCAATCGCCTTTGCAAAGATAGTTGCAAAATGTCCGCAATCTATTTTTTCAGCTAAATCTCTTGCTTCCTCCAAACATTTTTTCAACTCATTTTCATTATTTTGAAAATTTGGCTTATTGGCTGGCGGATTTTCCCATACATTCTCTGTGTAATAGATTGTCCACATTCTAGCCTTGTCACTAAACTCCCAATATGGTCTGAAGAAGGTGACCTGTCCGTCTTGATAAAAACACAAAATCATACTTCCACTTTGATTAGAAAATCCCAATCTCGACCTGTCCTTTACTTCATATGGCAAAAGTAATTTTATATCTTCTATCTTCCTTTGCTTTAACTGCTCAAACCATTCAGAAACATTTTTTGCAATATAATGTTCCTCCCCATGGACAGAAACAAAGCGAAATAAAACATCTTGGACATACTTTTGTGGCGAATAGGTGATATCCCTATTTTCCTTTAACGCCTTTTTTGCTGCAGATACGATCGATGCGATTTGATACACTTCTCCATTCATAATTTTACCTCATACATTCCGCTACTTCACTTTTTATATAAGCTAAATTATAACATAGTGAGTAGAAAAATATAGCTTTACTTACAAGTTCTTATTTCCTAAAAACTTTGAAATCCCTTGCAATGTCTGTTGACAATGTGAAACTAAGTGCCCTATTTTTTTCATCAAGATCAATCGATGCATCATATTCATTCCAAAACAAATAAAACATTCTATTTCTCCATGATATTCCATAATGCCCATTTGTATCTACTGAATTCTCTGAAGGAAAAAGCCAAATTTTTTTGCCAAATCTCTTTGCCATCTCCTTACTATTGAGCGGAGCAAAGATGTCGATTCCATTGAATGTACACTGTATTTTCTTTTGTCTCACTGCCTGTATGCTATCTTCATTGAATTTCAAATGAACAATTTTACAGTCTTCTAGTACAGTATCCTTTTTCTCACTCCCATAAAGTCCCACCGAACAGAGTACAACCCCATCCTTTACGAGTAGATATGGCGAATATTCCAAGGCAGTATTATTCATAGAAAGTCCCTTTTTAACAACAACACTTCTATCCTCTGGATACTTGCGAAATTCTCCCAGGAGCTCTGTATATTTTATCCCCATTTTAGGCTTTTTTCCAATATAAATGTCAAAGCCATCCTTCAAAAGATCAGAGACTGTTGTTTGATCTGGTATAATCTTTGTTTGGTCAATAGAAAATGTAGGTGCGATGGGTGGAAGTCCCACAATAGCATAGATCAATCCGATATAGACACACAAAAGAAGAACACCCGCCACCCTCACCATAGATCTCCCATTGCGTTGTCTTGCATTAAATATCCCCAAAATCATAGGGGTCAAAATGGCAGAGGCAAAGGGAGCAAGATTGCCATGTATCTTCTGTGAAATTCTAAAATAAAATAGCAAAAATGAAATTATTGGCAGCAAATAGACCAATAACTCCCCAAATCTCAATTTTTCCTTTCTCGTCTGCGGATTGATTGCTGCGTCCAGCCCACTCTTGCCATTTTCTGCCATTGTGCTTGCACTATAGTAGCGATACACTTTCATGACAAATCCCGCAAACAATCCCTATCCCTATAAATAATAAGAGAAACACAAGCCTTGCACTCATATTTATACGCCTCTTTGATATATACTAGATACTATAGATTGGATACAACATTGATTGGATTGCCCTTAATAAAGCTCTTTATATTATCTGCCAAAATGGAAACCAATCGCTTTCTTGTCTCCAGTCCCTTCCATCCCATATGAGGCGTCAAAAGGACATTGTCCATCGTATAAAGAGGGCTGCTTGCTACAGGTGGTTCTGTTTCCTGAACATCAAGTCCAGCTCCTGCAATCGTGCCATTTTCCAATGCTTCTATAAGAGCGACCTCATCAATCAGTGTGCCTCTTGAAGTATTAATGAGAAATGCTGTTGGCTTCATTAGGGATAAAGTCTCTTTGTTGATCATATGTCTTGTACTTTCTGTCAATGGACAATGCAATGAAACATAATCACTATTCTTAAGTAATTCTTCAAGCGATACATAGTGGATACCTTTTTCATCCTCTCTTGGTGTCCTGCTATATACCAGTATATTCATATCCAATGCCTGTGCGATCTGTATAACCTTCCTACCAATATGTCCTGCACCTATAACGCCAAGTGTTTTACCGTTTACCTCAACATGGGGAACTTGAAGATTTTTGGTGAAATTGTCATGATTTCCACATCCTAGCATCTTCATCTGTACCTGCATTGTAGAACTCAAATTCAATATCATCATGATTGTAGTATGTGCCACACGTTCTGTGCTATATGCCGGAATATTGCAGACTGTAATCTTTCTCTTTCGTGCTGCTTCAAGATCAATATTATTATATCCTGTACCCGCCTCACAGATCAGTTGAACAGATTCTGGGAATTTCTGTATCATTTCTGCACTCACAGGCATCTCCTTTGTGACAATAATATCTGCTCCCTGAATACGCTCTAACATCTGCTGTTCTGTTGTATCATCATATACTCTAACATCAGAAGATAAGATAGAAAAATCTATCTTTCCATCAAAGTTTATTTTCTTTGCATTCAATACCACACATTTGTTGTTCATAATATCAATTCCTTCTTTTAAACAAATATAAAATTCATTGAGAATTAACTCAATGCTATATAAAAGATATCCCCATAAATTGTTGTGGTCAAGTATTTTTGTAATACTTTTGTCTGCTGATTTACTGGTACATCCCATCCTTTGACCATGATTTTCTGAGCACCACATAAGAAATCAAAAAGTTTGCAAGCCAACCAGCTGGCACAGCAAGCCAGACAAATGCAATGCCCCACTGTGGTGCAAATCAAAGCAACAGACAATCGAATTGCAAGGTTAACTATATTGGCAAAGAGAAATGGTCGCATGATTCCGAGCCCACGAAGTACTCCATCGGTTGTCATCTTGATTCCCATGAAAACGAAAAAGTAGCCGATCCATTTCATGTAATCCCCCGATACTTGATAGGCCAAAGCCGTTCCGTCTTTGCCAAGAAACAGGGAAGAAATTGAGGTATGGAGTGTCTCAATAACTATAAAAGCAAGAACTGCAAAAGCCATATCTAACACCAGTGCCACATGATAGCCTTCTCTGATGCGTTGTTTCTTATTTGCCCCAAGATTCTGTGACACATATGGCGAAACTGCATTGCCAATCGATACAAAAATGAGTGAAAAAACATTTTCTACCCAGGAATAGACTTAAAATCAAAAAGCTAATCAGTGATGTTGACACAATGGTTTTCATTTTTTCATAATTCTGGGCACCAAAATAGCGGCTCACCAGCACACCAGCACCAACACCAGCCCCCAATGCCACACAAATAAAAACATTTGTCAGTGCAGCACAGGCACCAACTGCTGCAAGTGCTGAAGAACCAACAAACTGGCCGACGATAATTGAATCAGCCATATTATACACTTGTTGAAATAATGCTACCGCAATCCCACTAGCTTTAGATGGTGGGTTAAGGTAGCAAAAAATAGATATTTGTGATACAATAACTAGTGTTATGGGAGTATGGAAATCAAAGAATAGACACAAATATTTATTACAGTATCATATTATTTTTTGTATGTAAGTATAGAAAAAAGCTTTTAGTATCAAAAGAAATATCAGATTATATAAAACAATTTTCTTATGAGATATGCACAAAGAGTAATATAATCATAAATATATGGAAACAGACAAAGACCATATACACTATATGATAGAAACTGAGCCTACAATATCCATAAGTAAAGTGGTTAATCTAATTAAGAGCTATACAACATATCATATATGGAAAAAGCATACAGAATATCTTAAGAATCATTTTTGGAAAGAACATACATTTTGGACGGATGGATATTTTGCTTGTAGCGTAGGCAATGTTTCTGAAGAAATGTTAAAGCAATATATAGAAAATCAAGGGTAGAAAGGCGGGTAAGCTTAATGTTAAAGGCATATAGATATCGGATTTATCCAAACAAAGAGCAAGAAATACAGTTAGCAAAGACATTTGGCTGTTGTCGTTTTGTATATAATCAAACCCTTGCGTACAGAAAAGATGCTTATGAAAAAGAAAAAAAGTCTGTCAGTAAAACAGATTGTAATAATTATTGCAATAGAGAGCTGAAAAAAGCTTATGAATGGCTAAAAGAAGTAGATAAATTTGCTTTAACAAATGCAATTTATAATATGGATAGTGCTTATCAAAAGTTTTTCAAAGAACATGCAGGTTATCCAAAGTTTAAGAGTAAGCACAGTAATCGTAAATCATATACAACCAATTTTACAAATGGGAATATAACTGTAGATTTTGATAGAGGAAGAATAAAGCTGCCAAAATTAAAAAGGGTAAAAATAAAATTACATAGAAAATTTTCAGGTCGGATAAACAGTAACTATATCTAAGGTACCAAGCGGCAAGTACTATGTGTCTGTTCTTGTAGAAACTGAACATAGTCCACTTGTAAAGACAAACGGACAAATAGGATTGGATTTAGGGATAAAAGATTTATGTATCACATCAGATGGGAAGAAATATGAAAATCCGAAGACAATTAAAAAATATGAGAAAAAGCTTACAAGATTACAAAGACAATTAGCAAATAAAACAAAGGGGAGTAGGAACTATCAGAAAAAAAGGAAACAAATAGCACTATGCCATGAGAAAATAGCTAATACAAGAAAAGATTATCTGCATAAGATTTCAAGCGAAATTATAAACGAAAACCAAGTGATAGTTTCGGAAAACTTACAGATAAAAAAATATGGTGAAAAATCATAATTTAGCGAAAACTATAAGCGATGTATCGTGGTATGAGCTGACAAGACAACTGGAATATAAGTCAAAATGGAATGGTAGAAATTATATTAAGATAGATACATTTTATGCAAGTAGCCAGCTATGTTTTAGTTGTGGATATAAAAATACAAATGTAAAAGATCTAAAAGTAAGAGATTGGATGTGTCCTTTCTGCAATACAAAACACGATAGAGATATCAATGCAGCAAAAAATATATTGGCAGAAGGATTAAGACAAGTAGTATAAGAAAAAACAATAGGGCAGGGACTGCCCGAATTAACGCCTGTGGAGATAGTAGGTTGCGAGGTCAGCGAAGCAGGAAGCCCATAGGCTTTAGACTATGGGTAGTTCACAAAAGCTACCAAGAATCAGTGGCATTGTAAAAACAGTCAACGCCTTAAGAGGTGCATCCGTAATTAAATACTCATCTTTTGACATTATCCTACTCCTTCATAAATTTCTTCTTTTTGTCTGAAAGCACAAGCATAGTTTCATAACTTTACTTATTTTTCCTCTGCATCAAAATAGTTCCAACAAAATTTTATACATAGGAAAAGCCCGAAAATAGCATATTCTCGGACTTTTTTGCATTTTGAATTTCACAACTTTTTCTTATCTCTATAGTTCAGGCAAAAAAATAATATTTACACTGCCCGTCCTTTCATTTTCTACTACCTGAGTGTCGATGTGAAAAAGTTCTTTTATATTCTCACTTGTAAGCATCTCCCTTGGCGTTCCAACCTTGAATACTTCTCTCTTTTTCATCAGTATGATTCTGTCACAATAGGTAGCCGCAATATTCAAATCATGGACACAGCAAAGCATAGTGAGCTTTTGTCGTTTTAATATATTCATTATCTGATACTGATACCCGATGTCCAGATGATTGGTCGGCTCATCCAGTATAATAAGTGGTGCTTTTTGACTTAAGGCTCTTGCAAGTAATGTCCTTTGCTTTTCACCGCCTGAAAGTGAAAGAAAATGTCTCTTTTCATAGCCTTCAAGACCGACCTCCTTAAGGTACTCAAGCACAATCTCTCTGTCCTCGTCGCTGTTCCCTGAAAACATCTTCTGATAGGCAAATCGTCCAAGCATTGCCATATCATATACTGTCATATCAAAATCGACAAGATTTTCCTGTTGCATGACAGACATTTTCTTTGCAGTCTTTTTGTTGGACATTTTAAAAATCTCTTCGCCGTCTATATATGCAACACCACTGTCCGGAGTATAAACCTTATAGATATTTTTTAAAAGTGTGGATTTGCCGCAACCATTCGGTCCGACTATTCCTACAAACTCGCCCTCTTTTACGCTTATATCAATGCCGTCGATAATAATCTTTCCGTCGATGGAATAGGTAATCCCCCTTGTTTCCAGTTTCATCAGCCGTTTCCTCCCATTCTCGATTTTCTAATCAAATAAAGAAAAACGGTGCACCAAAGAATGCCGATACAACGCCGATTGGTAACTCCTCAGGAGAGATAAGTACCCTTGAAATCACATCCGCCAACACTAAAAACGTGCCTCCCACCAATGTAGCCGCTGGTATGAGTCTGGTATGTTTACTTCCCACTACAGACCTTGTGATATGTGGAATCGTAAGTCCGACAAAACCAATGACTCCACTGATAGACACTATGGCCCCTGTAAGTAATGTTGCTACCAAAATCATAATGAACTTCAGTCTGCCTGTGTTGACTCCAAGTGTAAGTGCAACATCATCACCTAAAAGCATAGCATCGAGCATCTTTCTGATTGCATAAATCACAATAAAACATATGACAAATACAATCGCTACATAGACCAGTCTTTCCCATGTGGAACCACTGAGTGAGCCCATCATCCAATACTGTGCAGTCTTTACCTTATCAGATCCTGTCCTTTGTAGATAGATCATTATATTGGTCAAAGCTCCAAACATTGCCGCCACAGCAATACCCGCAAGAATAAGTTGCGTTGCTGTTACCTTGTTTCTGATTTTAGCTATTTGCAGTGCAATCACTATGGAGATAACAGCACCAATAAATGCACCCAGCACTGTACCATACTGTCCGTAAAAAAACATTGATCCGTACATAATCATAAACACGGCACCTGATGATGCACCCTGTGAAATGCCAAGGACATACGGATCTGCCAAAGTATTCTTTGTAAGTGCCTGCATCACAATACCACAGAGTGTAAGTCCAGCTCCTACAATAAACGCAGTCAAAACTCTTGGCGTACGAATATCCCAAATAATTGACTCCATACTGTTATCCCATGTAGGTGCTACTACTTGCTTACCGCTGATTTTATTTGCCAAAAATCCGATAACATCACCAAATTTGATCTCTACGCTACCAAACACAATAGATATCGCAATAGATAAAATCAACACAGCAAGCATTATAAATATAAAAAACAAGTATGTACCGTTTGACTCAAGTGGAAACAAATGCCTTTTAAATTTTTTCATACTGTCTCCTAAAACAAGACTGCCACAAAAGTGACAGCCTTCTTAATCTAAAACTTATTTGAATTTATCAGGATAGAACTGCCGTGCCATTATCTTTACAGTATTTGCAGAGCCTGATGAACCCTGCATATCTGAACAGCAAGCACTGTAGATTTTTCCTTCCTTTACAGCACGAAGGTTCTTTGTAAACTTATTCGTCTCAAGGAACTGCTTCTTCTTCTCAGTATCATGATCATAGTCAAGTATAAGAATGACATCCGGATCTCTTGCAACAACCTCTTCCCATGAAGGTGTAGCCCAGCCCTTATCTATATCACTAAATATTGAAAGACCGCCTGCAAGCTTGATCATATCTCCCGGTATTCCCTGACAAGCTGTAAAAGGTGCGTCCTCACCTGAATCATATACAAAGACGGATATCGGCTTTTTATATACATCGTCACCAAGTGTCTTTTTACTTCTTCAACCGTGTCCTTCATAGCCTGTACTTTCTGATTCGCAAGGTCTGTGACACCAAAGATATGTCCCAATGTATCATAGTCTTTATATACATCCTCCATAGTTGCCTTATCAGAACATGAGTATGGGAAATATGGAATAATATTATTCTTAAGGCACCAGTCTACAGAGAAGTTGGTATCTGAGAAAAGGGAATCCCACCCCATCATAAAGTCAGGTTTCAGTGCAAGAATCTGCTCCTTTGATGCCTTGCTTAGATTCTGGCCGTCAGGAAGTATTTTGTTCAGCTTGTCTCTTGCAGGAAAATCATTTACAGTGTCAAGACAAGCTCCTCTTGTATATCCGGCAATGTTGTCTTCAAGCCCAAGATCCAGGAAAAAATCAACCATCTGGTCACCGTCTACCACTACTCTTTTTGGTGCAGAAGTAAATGTTTCCTCCATATTTTGACCGGCACCCGACCGCTCAAGATTTAGTGTGATTGTATACGGCTCATAAGCTTTATCACCGGACTGTGCCTCATTGCTGACCTTCTCCACATCCTTTTTCACAGAAAACTGATCCCCCTTGGAACCGACCACTCTCTTTTGAGAACTGCAAGCGGACATACTCACTGCTGTAATACAAAGTCCTGCCAATATTGCTAACTTTTTCATAAATCCCCCTTCTATAAATATCAACTCTTGACTTTTTGTTATTCTAACATTTTCTATAAAAAAGTCAATATATAAAATCAAATTTTAGGCAATATACCCATACGCCTAACAGCTGTGAACATTCTATTTCAGTTCCATACTCCTTGCATTGTACCAATGAAATCCGTTGTCATTACAATATTTTTCAATCTTTTTTGAAAGAGTGTCATCAGCTCCATACTCAATTAAAAATACTTCCATAGCATCTTTTTTTACTTTATCTAAATATTGAATAAAATATTCAGAGTCTTTAGCTGATTTTTCACCATATTTTTTGTTTTCAAAATCAATACTTGTAAATACACATTCCTGATTGACCCCATCAAACATTTCCTTTGCCATTTTGTCATCAATACATTTGCTTACAAATGTATCTCCGCCATTGATGATCGTATCAAGATGATATTTTCTAAGTCCATTCAATATAGAACAAAGTCCGTCAAATGTCTTTTCATCCTGAAACTGATAATACACATCACAGTTATCTATAAAAAATCCATCAAAGCCTTTATAGGAGATATTTTTCCCAAGTTCATCTACAACTAGATTTTGCCATTCCTTATTGTACACATCCATCCAGTACTCATCTTCCCAGTTCTCATAATTCCCCAAGACTTTATCTTTAAACTTCTCATAGTATGGGCGATAGTTTTCCAAAGATCCTATATTGAGATAGGCATATATCTTTTTATTCTTCTCATGCAATTTCTTGATATTATCTTTATCAAATTCACTTGGTTCAAGCACAAGAACTTCGTAATTATTGAGTTTCATCCCCTCTTCTTTACCCATGCCGATAAATACACCATAAGATTTGCCACTATAAAATTTCTCCTGTGCAAAAAAAGTTCTGCCAAAAAGGAAAAAAACAAAACACCCTATGACAGCTAAAGCAGTAAATCTAAATTTCTTCATAAGAAAAGATCCTTTCTATATTGATACATTATATTTATATCAATTTTAAATACTTTAAGCAAGTATATGATCTTACATAAAGTAAAATATACTTGACATAATGGAATAACAGAGTTATATTGATGATGTAATATATATATGACATTTTGTCTGAAAGGAGTTTTTATGGAAGATCTGAGGATTGGTTTATTTATTGGTTTATTTATTGTAGGTGTATTTGGAGTATTGACTTTCAATTCAAAAGAGTCAAAAAAAGGATACGATGAAAGGCAGTTGGCTGTCAGAGGACGAGGCTATACTTACGCTTACTTCACTGTAATGATACTTTCAATTTTACATATATTCACAAAAGATATGATCTCATTGCCCGTTTCAAATGAACTTATCAGTCTTATCATACTTTTTATATCAGGTATTGTACTCAACATCTATATTGTTTTTCATGATGCTTATTACATCTATAAAAATAATAATTGTAAAAAGCAATTTATCGCTTACATCTTTATATTTTTGTTAAATGGCGGCTACCTGATCAGGTCCATCGTAGATCACACATTGTTTAAGGACGGAGTACTTCAATTTAGAGAAGGTATCAACCTTATTGTGGCTATATCCTTTATTGTTTTAATTCTAAACTTGGTGGTAAAATTGGTAATAGACAGATATAAAAAAGAGGAAGAATAAGGGGGAACTATGAAAAACCTTAAATTAAAATCCGCCAGAGCCGCCAAAGACCTCTCCCAACAGCAGCTTGCAGATCTGGTCGGTGTCAGCCGTCAAACAATAAATGCGATAGAAAAGGGAGACTACAATCCCACAATTCGTCTTTGCCTATCCATCTGCCACACACTTGATAAGACTTTGGATGAATTATTCTGGGAACAAGAATAAGAGGGTATATGCCCTCTTATTTTATTTCCATCCTACACACAAATCCCACATCCTCACCGTTAATAAATCTTACCTTCCATCTATGAAACTCAACTACTTTCTTAACTATCTTAAGTCCAAGTCCATGTTTTCCAACGCTTTTGCTCTCGGCATATGAACTTTGATTCAATCTTTGCAAAATTTCAGCCGGTACTCCGCTTCCGCTGTCTCCTATCTCCAAAATCGTTTTTTTATTTTCTTTATATAGATTTATATATACTTGGCATCCGTCAGGATTGTGGCGAAAAGCATTGTTTAAAAGATTTATAACGGCTCTTTCAAAAAGTTCTTCGTTTAATGAAATTTCATATTTTTGCAACTCATCCTCTATATTCAGTTCAAAATCATACTTAGACTGTGCATCAATATCAAGTGAATTTATCGCATTACTTACAATCTTTCTGATTAGTGTACTTAAACAAATCTTACTTTTTTCAAATCTTTTTGTACCGAAATCGAGCTTACTTGTAATATTTAAATTCTCTACCAATGCTCTGATGCGTAGCCCTTGACTTTCAATAATCTCAGCTTTTCTTTTTATCTCATCCATATCACTTTCTTTAGGAATCATTTGTGTATTGCCTAAAATAACAGCAAGCGGTGTCCTGATATCATGAGAAACTCCGGCAATCCACTCTACCCTTTCTTCCTCAATTCTTCTTTGTCTTGCTTTATACATCCTTATCGAAACAAAGATAAACAAAATGATATTAAAAATAAATAATACAGGTGTTATTTCTAAGAATGTCAAAACATTATTCGCATCATATTCCAAAGTATATTTCCATATATCCACATTCAACTTTCCGACAATCAGCAATCGGTCTTCACTAACTATATAAGTGCGTACAGGATAGTCATCCAGATAATACCTTGTAAACTTCGCTACATCCTGTAAAGTATACTTTGATTTTTTCAAAGATTCCGGCATATTTTCATACCATACAATATTCCCGTTATTATCCAGTAAAAAAGCAAATTCATTATTCTTCTGTAACTGTGTGCTTTCTTCATCACTTAAAACATACTCACTGGTATTGTATGATAAATTGTCCATTATTTCGCTTGCATCTGTATAGTTTGTATATGAGCTTTTGTACATCACCGCCATACAGATTATGAAATCCACAAACAATATGGCTATGGCAAAAACAAGTACCCATAGTATAAATTGCAATCTTCTCTCTAAACTTTTTCTCATATCTTCTCCATCTTATATCCCAGACCTCTTACTGTCTTTAAGAAAATCGGTTTTGAAGGATCCTTTTCTATCTTTTCTCTTAAATGACGCATATGTACAATTAAAGAATTTTCAAGTCCGAAGCTGCCGTCCGGCCAAAGCTCTTCACAAAGTATATCTGTAGTTACTATCCTACCCTTATTTCTATAAAGAATTGAAAATAATGCGAGTTCTTTAGCTGTCAAAGTTATGATACTTCCATTCTTTTTTACAATACCTCCCTCTATAGAAACTGTACTTTCACCTAAAACAATATCTGAAGTGTTTTCATCAAGCGAGTAACATCTTCTAAGTACCGCGCCGATACGGAGCAACAATTCTTTCGGGAGGAAGGGCTTTGTTATATAGTCATCCGCCCCCAGTCCAAGACCGTGAAGTCTGTCTTCATCCTCATCTCTTGCCGACAGGAAGATAACCGGCAGTTTTGGAAATATACCTACCCTTTTTAATTCCTCATAAAAATCAAACCCGTTGCCGTCTCCAAGCATTACATCAAGTAAAATAAGATGAATCTGACAACTATTCACTCTTTCTCTTCCTTCCTTTAGATTCTTAGCATATTCTATATCTGTATATCCGTCATTTTTTAAAATATCTCCTAAAACCTTTGACAATTCTGTTTCATCATCAATTATCAGGATTTTACAATCTTTCTTTTCCATATATACTCCTAAATCATTTTGTTTTCTTATTATATCTTATTTAAGTAAAGTCGCTATATAAAAATACTTTTCTTAAGGTAATCATAATGTAGCAATAATCTTCGTTTAATCTTCAGTTATTATCATAATCACATATCAAGCAAAAGGAGAAAAACAATGACGGATACAATACTTGAAACAAAAAATTTAACTAAAAAAAATCGTGTACATGACTTATCCATGAGTGTGCCGAAATCCTGTGTATACGGATTTCTCGGACCGAACGGAGCAGGAAAAAGCACTACATTGAAAATGATTTTAGGACTTATAAAGAAAGACTCAGGAGAGATTAAACTCTTTGGTGAAAAAGTTTCAAACAAGAATCTTTTAAATCTGCTTCGTCAAACAGGTAGTCTTATAGAAAATCCCGGAGGATATCCTCATTTAACAGGACTTGAAAATATGCAAATCATAGCAAAGTTAAAAGGTGTCAAAGAAACTGAAATAGAAAAAGCTCTGCAAACAGTAAGACTGTATGAACAAAGAGATAAAAAGCTTGCCGCTTATTCACTTGGTATGAAGCAAAGGCTTGGTATCGCTATGGCACTTCTTGGAGATCCAAAATTACTCATATTGGATGAGCCTACCAACGGCCTTGATCCTGCCGGAATAATGGAGATTAGAAAACTTATAACTTCCCTACCGAAAGAAAAAGAGATGACTGTACTTATCTCAAGCCATCTGCTCAATGAGATAGAACAAATGGCTGACTATGTAGGTATTATAAATCATGGTCAAATGCTCTACCAAGGAAAGCTGTCAAATCTTGAATCATCAGGTCAAAGTTTGGAGCAGATTTTCCTTAAGCTTACCGGAGAAAAGGAGTCATTATGAAACAAATCAGCTTAAATAAGTCAATATCCATTGAATTTAAAAAGAATAAGCTCCTGATTTCCGTATTCTTATTATTTATTGTAACAGCATTAAACTATTTCTACCTTTCATATGAAGACTTTCCAAAAGGGCAGGAATGGCAAAGGATCTTCAGCTCGATTCCGTTTTTGAATACAATGTTGATTTCTATTATGATGTCTGTACTGGCCAGCAGATGTATAGATATAGAAAATAAAGGAAATATGTGGAATACTCTACCTACACTGGAAAGCAGGAAAAAACTCTTTTCTTCCAAGCTTTTATTCGGCTTAATACATATAGCTTTATTTTGTTTTATACAGACAATAATGATTTTATATTTAGGTATTAAATTTATGATTGGGGGAGGATTCCCAATTTTTGCATTATTGCAGACTGAATTTGCAGAGATTATTTTCGGAATGATTATATTTCAGCTTCAATGTCTGCTGTCCTTAAAATTCAGGAATCAATTTGCAGCACTTTCCATTGCATTCGGAGGTACACTTGCAGGTGTATTCATTGCTTTTGTAAGTAAATCGGCACTTACTCCATGGTCCGTTCTGTTTTCTTTAAGTACTGTTACTATGGATTATGACTCTGCCACAAGAGAAATGCTGCTTTCATGGAATGCAATAGATATAAAAGCGATATTGATAAGCTTGTTATATTTCTTTGTTACATATAAGGTAAGTCTATTGGTATTTAATAATCCTGAAACAGGTAATTTTAAGATTGCTCTTGTAAATAGAAAAAGCAAAAGTGCTCATACCCTATTGCCTGTAGAACTTATCAAGATAAAGAGAAACCCTGTATGGATTCCCTTTATTTTGATTCCGTTAATTTCTGCCGGTATCGGTATTATAAATTTTCTTTCAAATCAAGGAGTGTTGTCATTGGACTGGGCGGATCTTTGGACACAGGAGTCATTGTTTTTAGGTATGTTCTTCCTATCACCTCTAATTGCCATACTTGCAAGCCTTGATTTTCGTATGGAGCATCTTGGAACTAACTGGAATATAATACTTACATCGAGTTCGCATTTCAAAGTATTAAAGGATAAATGGCTTACCGTAGCCACAATGTCATCTATTTGTATGATATGGATTGCATTTATCTATATTGTTTCAGGAAAGATTATTGGAATTACAGGAAGCATACCGAAAGAATTCTATTTAAGAATCTTTGCAAGTATACTTTGTATCATTGCTATTTCAAGCTTTCAGTGTATGCTTTCACTGATCATACCTTCATTTGCAATACCTGTCGGACTTGCCTTCCTTGGAAATATTTTAGGGCTTCTACTCACAGTAAAGGGATTTTTCTATGCAACACCGTTTTCAATGCTGATATACTCTATGGGAAGCACAAATATAACTGGTGAAATAAACCTGCCTGTTGTAATAATAACTTGTTTACTCTATATTTTTATTTCTTTTGCCATAGGATTGCTTTATCTGAACAGTACTGATATAAAGACAGGGAGGTAGAGGGTGTCTTTAATAAAAATACAGCCTTGATACTTAATGATATCAAGGCTGTATTTGATATTTTTCATTCATTGCCTCCTAAATTTCAAATAATAGGTTTTGAAAGTTCTCCTTCCATTTCTTTATAGATTCCTCCATAACCCTACAATATTCCAAATATCCCATGTCCTTACCATCGTAAATATACATAGGCATTTTATATATTTTAGGATGTTCATTTCCATAGAATTTTTCATATGAATGTATCTCTTGATAACTCCATGTCTTTGACTTATTATCCGGGTAAATTATACCACAGTTATTTCCGCCTGATATAAGCAGGTAGGATAGCAGTTGATGAATGTCGTCATTTTTATTCCAATCCCAAAACTTATACTTGGCATCAAATATATTTCTTCTTTATGTTCATCTCCTTCCTCAATAAAGTCAGGATACCAATATTCTCTATTTGACCATTCTAATGTTCCTGCAGATCCGTCCGTCAACAAATGCTTGTAATTACATTCTTTCAAGAGCTTTTCTGCAACAAATTCCTCCCAAAGCCACGATATGTCAATCAACAGACTAAATGACAGTTCTTTAGAATTGTCAAATATATTTTGTCCTGATTCGCTCAATATCATAATTGCAAGTTTTCTCGCTTCTTCATAGTCCTGATACATTGGATGAGTGATTTCTCTTCTGCAACTTATAGTATCTGCATAGTTGACATTCATTCTATATAATGGAGTGGCATTTTCTATCACGCTCACTATCTCATTCAACATCAGCTCATTATTTAAACACGCTTCCCACACTTCAAAATGATTACAGATAATATAATCCAGCACCTGACGCATTAAGTATAATATTTCATTGTCATAGCTATACTCTCTTATTTTATAAGATGTTTTGCCTATAAAAGGTGTGTTAAGCCTTATATGCCTGTCAATATCTATTGAGCCCCTAAAATTGTAGTCATTGTACTTACTTCTATTGTATTCTTTATACAGTCCGCTGCCGTACGCTTCCACAATTTTGCTCAGAAAAAGGATGATCAAAATGATGATATAATTACTTTCTTCCTTACAGTTGACATCAATATTAAAAATATTCACACCGTAAACACTGCTCAATAAATAAAGAAGAAAATATTGCTTTTCACTGGTATCAAATCGAGAAGTAATTTCTATTCTCCTACTGTTTTCATCTTGTGTTGGCGTAGAAATAACTCCAACCCAGTTATAAGTGTATATCTTACTATTTCTTATCTCTATAGCCGTGTCTTTTTCAAACCTCTCTCTTTTGGGTACAATGATAGCATTATGCTCTTTTATAAGCTTGTTTACAGAACCAACAGATTCTATATAACTTTTGTACACCTCAGGTATATGACCATCTTCTATTCCTCCATCTTTACTCTCAGAAACAAAAGTATAGTATTTGTTTGGGTGTTGATTATCTTCAAGAGTAATTGCCTCAAGAGTATTTGCCCCTTTATTTTTCATCGCCTTCTCCTGAATTAGAAATATTAGAAATAAAATTTTCTCTAATATTTTCAACCTCATTTTCTTTGCCTCTGCCCTTGACATACTCATTTAGAATCTGTGAAATATGATTGTCCCAAACTTTTTCTATGGCTTTTTCATAATCTTTACTCTCATCATAGTACAGCCTAATTTTGGCAAAATATGAAGGACCAAGATAATAATGCTTGCTAAGCTTTAATTTGTTCACAATAGCATCATTAAGATCGTCTATTTTAGTTTTATAATTTTCATAATTTTGCTCAAGTAAGGTTTCTATTCCCATAGACTTTAACACATCATCCATCACTTTATCAGGCTTTACCTCATACCATGCAAAACGTCTTCTCAGTGCAAAATCAAACACCTCAACGCTTCTATCTATATCATTCATAGTACCGATAATATAGACATTTGAAGGTATAAAGAATTTATCGTTATCCTTATTTATAAAAAATGTTTCATCCGTTGCCAATGCAGAATATTGTGTTGAAATCATACCTTTTATTCCTCTGTAATCCGGATCAAGGCAGTACATAATCTCCCCTAATACCTTTGAAATTTCCGCACGATTTATTTCATCAATAATAAAGAGAAAACTTGGAAGTTTACTTGGGTCAAACTCTACAATATCTTTACTTTCATCTACCTTATCAATTTCTTTTTTCAGTTCCCCTTTCTCTATTTCCGACTCCCAAAACTTTTTGATTGACTCATCTTCTCCAATCAAAAAATCCTCTATACTGCCGGCATCAACCTTTTTACCTGCTGCAAGTATTCTTTCTATTACACCTGCCCTACGACAAAAAGATTTGAAAGAACCATTTTTAAGTGAATACTTCAGCTCATTACCTGACAAGTTGGGTCTGATACCGTCTATAAAGTCTGTATAGTCATATGACGGATGAAACTGTACCATATCCATTCTGACTTTCTTGATTTCTTCTTTTTTATTTTCACTTTCGCATAGGGTATCAAACAGTATATCTACTATAATATTTCTTGCTGAGTATGTCTTTCCGGTTCCCGGTGCACCGTTCATAATAAGCTGCTTATTCGACAATAGTAAATTATACTGTGGAGTATTTTCTATTGTCATCTGTTCAATCAGGCAGTAGATGATATCATTTATTCCTTGTTTGACTCTTTCAGGTATTATACCGTCTTCCGCTTTTGGTCCCTTTTCTCCTTTTTTGTTTGGATCAAACCACCAACTTTCTCTGATTGTTTTGCCGCTTTTGTCTTTTTCTCCTTTATCAAATACACCGAATTCTTTATCTTTATCAGTATACTTTAAGCTTTCAATTCCGTTCTTAAGAATATTTCCAAGACTTGTATCGTGTGCTTTAGATAATAACTTATCATGCTTCTCCCCTAATCTCTTTTCTTTCGTTGGGTGCACAAATTTTCTCGTATATTTGTACCATTTATCACCGTTTATCTTTATTATCTTCAAGAATGTTTCATTGATATTATTACCTGTAACATTACCTTCCTCATCAAGAGTTCCCACTCCCCCAAGAGCCATTGCCATAAAAAAGCAGAATGCATTTTTTAGTTCTTCATTTTTTGATACTTTTTCAAAAGTCTTTTCAATTGTTTTCTTAAAGCAAATATCCTCATCACTTAAAAGTTTCTTGATATCCGCAAATGTTGAATCAAGTGTAAGTATACTCATAAATTTTTCTCCTTAGCTTAATTTATCTTTTTTAACACATCACCAATATCCCCATCGATACATATACTTCTATCATTTATCTTCTCAGGACAGAAGGCTTCTCCATAATTTAAACATGCATATACCGCCTTTTTATTGTCAAATGTCATCTGCCAGAAAGGATATTTTATAATTACAGGAGTATTTGCTCCTACTCCAAGTTCTAAAAAGAGTACATGCAAGTTTTCATGTCTTCTTATAAAATCAGCATAATTACTTGAAGCATTATGCCACCCCTCATCTTCTACAAAAGTATTATCAACTCTAAGATTTGTAGTCACATCATCACCTTTTGGAGTTTTCGGTATAAGTTCAGTAGGTATTTCCATAAGAATATCTTTATTCACAGGTACAATAAACTCATTCTTATCATTTCTGATAAATCCCTGTGCTTTTAAGGCTTTTTCTACCCACACTTTATTATCAAAGGTATCTTTGCAAGCCGGATTTACACTTTGAAAAAGTCCGTAATCTCCCTGAATGTAGAAAAGTCTTTTCTTATCAAATCCTGTTCTTTGGAACTGATGGTCTACATTTGTCGTAATTACAAAATAGTCCTTATCCTTAACCAAGTCAAGTAAATCCTTATATACAGGTTTTGGAGCATCAACATATCTGTTAAAATAAATATGCCTTGCCCACCATGCCCAAAATATCTCTTTCTTTGGAAACGGATAAAAACCACCTGAATATATATCTTTTATACCGAAAGCCTTTGCAAAATCAAAGAAATACTTATCAAATCTTTCACCGGTGTATGTAAAGCCTGCAGATGTGGAGAGACCTGCACCGGCTCCAATCAAAATTGCATCGGCATTTTCTATTTCTTCTTTAAATTTTTTTATCTGATCATCCCTACTGCCTTTACCATATGAAGCTCTACCTCTAAAGTAGTGTGCCGCGGCTATTCCCTTAGATATTGAGTCTTGATAACCATTTGGTCTTTTAGCAAAAATCTTTTCCATAGTACAGTCCTCCTTCTACAAATTTATACTGAAATTTCTTTCTCGTAATATTTCTTATCTTCATCCTTAAATACATTAAATATTACAAGGTCCATTTTACCTTGATTTTCTTTTAACCATTCTCTTACAGTTGCTACTGCAATTTCGGCTGCTCTTTTATTTGGAAAATGAAATACTCCGGTGGATATGCAGCAAAACGCCACGCTTCTCAATCCGTTTTCAACGCAAAGATCTAAAGTGTTTTTATAACAGTTTTTAAGATCTTCCTCATTCCTTTTGCTAAGTCCCCCTTGTACAATAGGGCCGACTATATGAACAATCTTTTTTGCAGGAAGATTATAAGCATCTGTAAGCATCGGAATTGCTGTAGGTTGTTCATAATCTCTGCCATAGCGGATCTTTAGCTGATTCATTTTTTTGTTGCATTCATTTCTAAGCTCCACACCGGCAAATGTATGTATACAATTATCAATACAGCTATGCATAGGAATAAAGCAACCAAGCATCTGTGAGTTTGCAGCATTAACTATTGCATCCACTTTCAGCCTTGTAATATCTCCCTGCCATATAGAAATAGAATCTTCTGCTTTATCTATATCGGAAAGATATACTATACCGTTTTCATTTATAGCTTCTCTAAGATATTCATCTTGTATTTTTAATACCTCAGTATTCATTTTTCTTGGCATTCTGATATTCATAAGAGAACGTAGTATTCTTTTCTTCCCGTCTGTATCTACAGGTACTTTTAAGTTCTTATACTCTCCGGAGTCTTCTTTAAAAGCTTCTATAAGATAATCAAGTCTTTCATTTTGATTCATATTTACCTCCCGTTATGAAACTATATTTGCACCACAATACTCGCATTCTTCTTTTAACATTACTACTCCTGTAAAAACTAAAACTTACCTGAATTTGTTAATCCATCCCTTGAAGGCACTATTTCTCTATTATCCCGGTGTTCAACTATTTTCCTGCTCCATTTGCTCTAAAAACATCCATAGTTATCCATTTTATTTGACATAACTTTTACCTCATAAATTTTTTAATATTTATTATAGATGTAATATAGGTCATTACATCTAACTTGTCAATACTCTAATTTAAAAAAGATGCCGTTACAAGCATCTTTTAGTCTTAAATCTCTTTTATACCCTTTTCAATATCCAAAAGAGTATAGGTTTTCATCTTGTTTTCCATAGCATCCTGTATTTCACTAAGCTTACCGTCCAATATTCCATGTATATTTTTCCCTACAGGGCAAGCAGGATTTGGCTCCTCATGGAAATGAAACAGTCCATCTTCTTTAACTGCTTCAACCGCCTTATAAACATCATAAAATGTTATCTTAGACGGATCTTTTATAATCTCTATACCTCCGGTTCCTCTGACTACATTTATAAGTCCGGCTTTCTTTAACTGAGAAAGAATGTTTCTGATAATTACCGGATTTGACCTTATACTACCTGATAGAAAGTCACTTGTTATCTTCTCTTTATCTTTAAAATATTCTACACATGCAAAAATATGTAATGCTATTGTAAATCTGCTTGATATCTGCATTTGTATACCCCTTTTTTAGTAAAATAATATAGCCTATTTAATGTAATGTCAATATTTACATTAAATATAAATCTATACACCCGACTCATGCATTCTTTTATGCTCATCACTGTTTATATAATCATCATGATTATGACAATGCTTTTCTTCCGAACCCGAATGAGAGTGAGTATGCTCATGTTTAATTATATGCTTATGTGTTGAGCCGTTATGTGTATGAACAATAGTATGTATATGATAGTGAATATGATTTTTTAACATTGTATCATATACTACAATCACACTTCCGATTATCATAAAGATAAGTCCGATAAAATAAACTTCTGACAATCTGTCACCGTCTACCGCAAATGATAAAAAAGTACCTATAAAAGGAGCTATTGCATAGTATGCACTTGTTTTGGCGGTGCCCAACTCTCTCTGTGCTCTTATATATAAAAATATACTGAGACCATATGCCACAAATCCAAGCAACATTGAAATAAAAATATATTTTATGCCGGGTATATTTTCTCCAAGTATAATTGCTATTATAAATGAACCTGTACCGGAAAAGATTCCTTTTAATATCACTATCTCATATGTACTCTTATCCGAAATCATTCTTGTACAGTTGTTTTCAAGTCCCCAACAACATGTTGCAAGTATTACAAACAATGAACCTACAGAGAATTTAAAACTTCCGCTTCCTTCAAATGAGAGAACTATACTTGAAAATGTAATAAATCCTATGGCAATCCACAATCTTGATGTTACAACCTCTTTGAATATTAAAATAGCAATGAGCGTAGTTGCTACAATTTCAAAGTTACCAAATAGCGAAGCATTTGAAGCCGAGCCTATATTTATTCCGATCATTAAAAATATAGGTGCCAAAATATCAAGCACAATCATTCCGACAGTATATGGTAAATCTGTTTTTGACAGCTTTTCAATTTTCTTCTCTTTTTTTGAATTAAGAAGATACATTATACCTACACCTATTCCTGCTCCAAGATACAAAAAAGAAGCCATAAATGTAGGTGTGACTTTTTCCAACAGAATTTTTGAAAAGGGAATATTTATTGCATAGAATGTTGCCGCAAGTAATGCCATAATGACCGCCATACTTTTTCCGCTCTTTTTCATATATTTACTCCTCCAAAAAGTTCATATTCGGCCAGAGTTTTCTTACCACTTCATTCGGATACTCATTGTCTATAAACTGCTCTATTACATTCCTTGCTTCCGGATGTTTTTTTCTGTCTGTAGTCCTTATCATCACCATTGATGTAACTGTTCCGTTGCAGATAAAAAACAGTGCTATAAACACTGCAAGAACTGAGCCTGTTACCGGTGGAATCTTTTCTATAAACTTTGAAAAAGGGAGATAAACGAATTTAAACCATACCAAAGCCACTATGCCCCAAAAGAACATAAACAAAAGATTTGTTCTGCCGTCGATATTAAAAGGCATATATGAATACCAGATATGTTTTGATATCCATTCCCCAAATGTATTTTTTCTGCTGGCAATATTAGTATCCATATTTTTCATAGGATATTTTCTGACAAAAATATAAATGGTCACAATATCCGCTATTATATGAAGAGCATTTCCTACCGCTCTGGACATCTTTTTATTTCCTGCCATCTCCGCTACCTTGCCATAGGTTGCTACCTTACCTTTCGGTATTCTCTTAACCGCCTCGTAGATTCTTTTTGTAGGCGAGTCAGTTACCAAGTCATAGCTTTCGGCAATCATTCTTTTAATATACTCATCTTTTATACTGCCATCAAGTATTATAGTGTTCCAATGCTCTTTATTTTGATGATATCCCGGAACAACTGAAAGGTAGGTATTTCTCCAAAAGTCTCTCCAAGTAGGATCAACTTTCACATTTAAATTTATACCGTCTCTTTCATATACACAAAGAAAAGCTTTCTTGGTATCCTTTATCCTTATCAGTTGCCAGTCAGCTTTTCTAAAAGGTTTGTCCAAATATGTATTTTCAAATTCTAAGCCGAAACTACAGGCCTCTTCTTTTGTTCTCACTTAAACACCTCATACCTTCTTTATCTTTAATTCTCTTAGATAAGCTTTTTGCTCATCAGTGATGCGATAACTCTCAATTGACTTTTGTATTGCCTTATTATGAGTCCATATATCAAGACTATTGTTTTCAATAAATGGAATTATACTCTCATACTGCTTTGCTAAAGCTGTTGCAAAGTACCAAGCAATCATCATATTTATATAGTATTCACCTGACCTTATCTTTGAAACCATCTCAGGATATAATATATCAAAATCCTCATCCAGGAAATGCTCCATAAGCATACCTATTCCAAATCTTAGAGTGTAGACCTTATCAGATTTCAGCCAATCTTTTATATATTCCAATAATTCATTATGATGTTTTTTAAATACCTTTGGTGAGAGCTGATCACAGGTCGCCCAGTTGTCTATATATGGGAGAAATCTGTTTATCTCATCAATACAGTTTTTAAAGTCCTTTATTTCAGAAATAATAAATGCATGCAACTGATTTTCATCAAAATATTTATGAGGTAAGGTTTGTAAAAATTCTATAACATCACTACTTTTACCGAGTTGTTTTGCATATTTTCTAAGATCAGGTGTCCTTATACCTATCATACTTTCCTTATCAACTGTAGGTATCAACTTACTGTTAAAATCTCTGTAATCCATATCCTGCATTTTAAACAATTCCACTCTTATCTCATTTAAGTTCATATCAGACTCCTTTTAAATCCAAAGTTTTACCGATTCTTTACCTTATAAGTTGTATTATAATCTATATTACAACCAATTCCAATATGGTTGCATTTTAATATAACAGGAGGGAATAGATATGAGTCAAAACAAATTATTTTTGATAATACCGATATTTATTGTTGCAGTAAGTTTATATGTATTTACTGCGGGTTTGAAAAAGAAAGAAGAAACGCTTTCAAATGATGAAACCACACAATATTCCGGTAAAGTAAGTAATATATCTCAGTCCGGTAATCTAAAAGAGATCTATCTTGCAGGTGGATGCTTTTGGGGGCTTGAAGCCTATATGCAAAAGATAGATGGTGTTGAGGATGCTGTCAGCGGATATGCAAACGGTAAAACCAAAAATCCGAAGTACCAAGATCTTCATACAAGCGGTCATGCTGAAACTGTAAAAGTAATATATAATTCCGATATAGTAAGCCTTGAAGATCTTTTGGAGTATTACCTTCGTGTAGTAGATCCTGTAAGTGTAAATAAACAGGGAAATGATACAGGTACTCAGTATAGAACCGGAGTATATTATACAAATGAAGAAGATAAAACTATAATAGAAAAGATTCTGGCAACTGAACAAACTAAATATGACAAACCTATCGCAATAGAGGTTTTACCTTTAGCTCAATTCTTTGATGCTGAAGATTATCATCAGGATTATCTTACTAAAAACCCCGGTGGATACTGTCATATAGACTTATCTCTTGCAGATAAACCATTGGATAAGAAAACTGAACCACAAAGTAAAGAGCCAAAGATAGATATTTACAAATATCCAAGACCTTCAGATGATGAACTCAAAAAACAGCTTACAGATGAGCAATACCAAGTTGCTGTTAACAGTGATACTGAAAGACCTTTTGCAAATGAATATTGGAACAATTTTGAAAAGGGAATTTATGTAGATATTACAACAAAGGAACCACTCTTTGTCTCAACAGACAAGTTTGAATCAGGTTGCGGTTGGCCAAGTTTTTCAAAACCTATAAATGAGGATGTAGTAAAATACAGTGAAGATGACAGCTTCAATATGAACAGAACAGAGGTGAGAAGCAGAAGCGGTAACGCCCACTTAGGACATGTTTTTGATGACGGACCTAAAGAATCAGGTGGTAAAAGATACTGTATAAACAGTGCCTCACTTGAGTTCATCCCCTATGAGAAAATGGATGAAAGGGGGTATGGATATTTAAAGTATCTGCTTGAATAATATATTTTAATGGCTGAGAATACATGTAAAAATGGTCTCAGCCTTATCTTACTTATATATTATCCATATTTCACACTATTTTATTATAGTATCCCTCAAATACAAACTTCTCAGGATGAGATTTTATATATTTCATTTCAATTCTGCGAATTTCGGAGCAAGATCACCCAGGCGATCTCTTCCCGCTGTTTGTTTCTTCATATCCTTCAAATCCCTCCTTACTCGTTTTTCATATTGCGTTCCCAGAACTCCACGGCACGGTCGATCCAGCCTTCCGCAACGGTGCCTGTGCCAAGCCCGAAGCCGTGAGACAGGCCATTAAAGACTTCGATCTCCGTATCTGTGCCGTTTGCCCGAATAGCATTGATGCGTCGCTCTATCGTCCTGTAGGAAGCAATGCCATCGTTCGTCCCGACAGCGCTGTAGGTCGGTGGTTCATTGCCATATACTTCCGAAAGGCCAGTATAATTGACAAATACTGCAGCCGGGCGGGGGTAAGCATCTTCTCCGAAGCTTTCTGTACCGTAACTGCCAAGCCACGCTGCCATTCTGGCTCCGACCGAACCTCCCCATAGGGAATAGTCGGATGTGTCGACTTCCAGTTCTTTTGCATGTTCGAATATAAATGCGATCGCTCTTGCCAGATCCTCGCAGGCAGTCTGAGCGCCGGGACGATAGATCAGAGCAAATGCATTGTAGCCCCTCTTTGAAAGCTCCAAAGCATGCGGGAAGCTGTCGTGCATCGCACCGACGTAGGCAAAGCCGCCTCCCGCGTTTACGACGGCAAACTTGGCACCGGGATCACCCTTGAAGAAGAACAGACCGGTATCTCTTTTGGCTGGATCAGCTTTCTTTTCTTCTTCCGTGTAAATGTCATAAAAGATGGTATCCCCGGTTTCCGCATGATCTCTCATGTAGTTGCAGATCTCCACCGTCATATCCGGATCAATGTTGTTGTACCAGGTAAGACGAAGACTCCCAAGTGTATCACCGCTCATATATCCGCTGTTTACAGGAAAGAGCAGCCTGCCGTAATCGCCGAAAGCAGGATCGTTCTGAACATCTGCGATCCCGTTCTCCTTCGTATAGAACGCGGCCGAAGCCGTGCCGACAGTCACCTGATCATTATCCGAATTCCGGAAAAACAGCGGTAGCGCATTGTACAGATATTCCTGTACGGCATCAAAGTCATGATACCCGCCGTCCTTCAGATGGAACATATAATGCTCCAGTGTGAACACATCAGAACGCTCCAGCATTTCCTCCGCCATGTCGATGGACTGGCTCTTTACCGCATCCTGTGTGCCTACGGCGTGATATATGAAATAATCGCGCTCATCAAGGTCGTTATCCTTCACCAGCTGTTCGATGAAGTCCACATTCCTTTCGATCTGAAAATCTCCATAAGTGCCGTAATACCAGCAGGATCCGCTCATTGGCAGGAAGTAACGAATATAATCTGTGTCATAGCAGAACTGCAGCCAGGTCGTGGCCGAGCCCAGGGAGAATCCACCGAAAGCCCGATGATCCCGGGATGCCTTTAGATCCTCATCCGAAGCAGACTTTGCATAAGTGTGAAACCTTCCTTCCACCGTTGGCATCAGGTTTTCTTCGAAATCCCGGTGGAACTGGCGGAACTCGGCAATCGATCCGCTGAAGCCCGTGTCGCTGTTATCATTGTAGAACGTGGCTGATACGATGATGACCGGTGGGATGTCGCCGTTTTCGATCAGGTGATCAAACACGTTTTTGGTTGAAGTGTATTCAAAGTATTCGCCTGTGTGTCCGCCCCAGCCGTGCATCAGATAGATGATGTTGTATCGGGTTTCTTCATCGTTTTCATCATAGCCGTAAGGGGTATAAACGTAGGCTGTTTTTGTGATTGCTGCTCCGTCTCTGACATAATCCTTCGAATCATAATCCACCCTGGTCACAGTACCGGGATGGTCGGATGCGGCCTTATATGAAGACGGAACAGCGGTTGTATATCCTGTTTGCTCCATAGTTTCCTTATTCTCTGATAAGGTGACATCTGAAGGTTCTTTCGTGTCCTCCGATGATGCCTCTGTTTCATTTTGTTCTGTTTGCTGTTGAGGCTGATCTGAGGCTTTTGCGCAGGACACCAGTATGCCGACAAGCATCAGCACGCATAGCAGCAGTATTATTCTTTTCATTTCATTTATGGCTTCCTTTCTTATCCAGCCTTTTCAGCCATCCGGCCAGATAGTGACCGACGAAGACGAACAGTCCCATGATCGCCAGATAGTCGATAAAGAAGAAGATCAGTGGTTCGCTGTCATCAAAAAACACGAAATGAGTCCGCAGGAAAAGGTATTCTCCGAGTTGCCGCCTGAAAAAGGCATATATGCCATAGCCTGCAATGCCTGCCGCCAGAAGCCTCGCGATCCATCTGCCTGCCGCAGTCTCTTCCTTTCGGTCTTTTCACATGGCGACAATCATCGTATTCCAATGCAGTCCCAGGTGCAGAGACATCAGGATGTAATTCAGATAGGCACAGACCAGATGGACGCTTCGAGCAATCGATGCCCCTTTGCTGATCTTAAAAAACCGGTACAGATGCTGCGACAGGACGATCCCGCTGACAGCCGATGCAATCACAGAGACGATCATCAGCAGGACGATAGCCGTCTGAAAGATGCGAAAGGCTCTGTATCTGCCCTTGAAAGCACGCCAAACCAGCGTCTGTTCAGCACATGATGCACCGTAAACAGGACGATCATGACCGTGCCGAGGATCTCATGTGTCAGTTCTCCGATCAGCGAATAAGCCGTCAGGCCGAGGAGAACTGCTGTCATCCCGATATCGATGATCATGCACCATTTTTTCATAGGCATTCCTTTTCCAATCAAGTGCCGTATCTTAATGACCTCCGAACAGCCATCCCATGATATCTGCTTCATGGGCAAAAGATCCGCCTCCGCCATGCTGATCCCCGATCCCTCGCTCATCGAAATATGCCTGGTTCTTCAGGTCGAGAACCACCAGTCAGTTGATCTGTTCTTCAGTGAATCCCATCTCTTTATACAGACTTACAAGCTTCTCATAAGTCTCGCGTACGGAGGAGCTGCCGTAATAGCTGTCGTTCTCTCCGGTCACCAGATCGGATAGCCGATCAATACAACATCGTACTCACTCCAGTTCGGGACTTGCGTAGAAACAAGTTCGATGTCCTGCAGCGATGTATCGTTGTGCTCTTGATTGACCCGGCTGCTTCGATCCCTCCAGTTAAGATCCTCGTCGGAATACACATTCACCGGGATGATCTCAAATGTATCTGCACCCAGTTCATCTGCAACATATTCCGCTACTCTTCCGGTATTTCCAGATGCGGAGTAATAGACCACAAGGGTCTTTCCAGATGGTGCCGGCAGCTCCTCCTGTGGAGTCTGTGCAGTCTTCTGATATCCTAAGCCCTGCACCCATTCACATACATCTTCCTCTGAATCAGCCCCGCTGCCACCGCGGATGGAAAGCGCATCATCGCTTCTTACCGTGGCTCCCTCAGCCAACTTTTCGATTGTAGGCAGAGCACACCGTTCGAACTGCCTTCATGAGAGAAGAACGGGATGATCGTCTTGCCCGAGAAATCATAGCTTTCCAGGAATGTCCACATGGACATCGGAAGATCGTACCACCATACCGGGAAACCGAAGAAGACCGTATCGTACTGCGCCATCTGTTCTTCTGTAAGGTCGATCATGATCTCGGGACGCTCATCGTTATCCTGCTCCTGCTTGGCCCGGTCAGCAGTCTGATTATAATCATCGGGATAAGGATCCTTTGCCGTCATGCGATAAAGATCCCCGCCCGTTTCATCTGCCACCCAATGCGCCATGCTGTCGAGATGTCCTGACCAGGAGAAATACACAACCAGAATCTTGTTATCAGCTGTCTGTGTGTCAGAAGGATCGGATGACGGCAGATCCGAAGTCGCATCAGAAGCTGTGGCGGAGTCTGCATTTCCAGTATCCGCCACAGTCGTTTACTGTGCTTTTGCGTTATCCGTAGTATTATGTGTGTTGCTGCTGTTTCTGCAGGCTGCAAGTGTCAATGCCATACATAACTGCAGCAAGCAGTACCGCGAGTAGTCTTCTTATCTGCATTCAAGTAATACCTCCAATAATTCATCCCTTGTGAACTTCTTCGCGCATCCGCCGGTCATGACCGTGGAATCCGCGATTGCTTTGTAAGCCGTATCTGCCGGGATACTCATTTCGGTAAATGTGGTCGGCAGGCCGATCTCCCTGATGAAGGCTGCCAGCGCTTCGACAAACGCTTCGGCAAGCTCTGCATCAGTCTTTCCTGCTGGATCGACGCCCCAGACTTCCACGGCCAGTCTGGCAAATTGATGGTTCGCCTCCGGTATCATATGCCTGTAGAGGATCGGATGCAGTACCGCCAGTCCCTGCCCATGGTTACAATCGGTGTAGGCGCCGAGCTGGTGTTCCAGCATGTGGCACTGGAAGTCGGTCGCTTTGCCGATCTTCAGAATGCCGTTCTCCGCCATGGCCGCCGCCCAGATCAGCTCGCTCCTTGCCCGGATGTCCTGCGGATCCTTCAATGTGGCGCGGATGTTCCGGATGATGTTTCTCTGGGTGGCTTCATTGATTTCGTCAGAGAGGTTGACCTCTCGCGGAGATCCCATGTAGGTCTCCATGCTGTGGGAGAGGGAATCAAAGGCCCCGGAGATGACCTGCTTCATGGGCATGGTCATGGTATAGGCGGGGTCCAGGATAGCGAAGCTGTAGAATGTGCCCCAGAGAGCGGATTTCAGCTTCTTCTCCTCGTTGGTGATGACCGCGCCGTTGTTCATCTCCGTGCCGGTGCCGAAGGCGGTGACCACAGCTCCCATGGGAATGAATTCCGTCGGCTGCTTGTGATCGGTATACTCCAGCTCCCAGATATCTTTATTCAGCTTCGCCTGGGCAGAGACGATCTTGCAGCAGTCGATGACAGAGCCGCCGCCCACTGCCAAAATGAAGTCAATGTTCTTCTCCTGGGCAAGGGCAGCGCCCTCCTGTACCTTCGCGTAGGTCGGGTTGGACATGATCCCGGTAAACTCCGTCACGGTCTTTCCCGCTTCTTTCAGAATATCCAGCAGTTCATCATAGACGCCGTTCTTCTTAATGGAACCGCCGCCATAGGCCAGCAGCACATTTTGACCGACCTTGGCCAGTTCAGCAGCCAGATTCCTGGACGCTGCCTTTTCGCCGAAATAGACTTTTACTGGATAGTTGTAGGTAAATGGATTCATGAGTACCTCCTGTTTGGTAAAATGCCCAAAGTCCGCCGGATATCTGATCATCTCCGTGGCGGACATTTGGATAATTGTTATTTACAGATTCTTAACAAAGAACGGAAGGATGTAGTCAAATGCTTCCGATACAAACGGTGCAAGATCGTACATGTCGAAGTGGCTCGCCTCGGGAATGACATGCATTTCTTTGTTCTCGCAGGGGACTGCTTCAAAGATCTCGGTGGAGGAAGGTCTTGACCAGGCGTTCTCGCCGCTGATCACACAGTAAGGCTTCTGCATACCCGTCATGATCTCGGTCACGTTGTATTTGATCAGCTCCAGCTGGCTCCAGGCCACGACCTGATTGGACCATCTGGGGTGAGTACCACGGCTGGAATAGTAGTAAGCCGCTCCTTCGTCAAAAGCTCTGGGCATAAAGTTGAGATACATTAGATCGCCTTCGCCCTTGTCATAGGCTTCTTTCGCGGCCTTCACTTCCTCCTCCGGCTTGAAGAACCCCATCATGGGAGAGGTGGAAATGTTGGAAATGGCAGGAACAATGGCAGTGACAGCCTTCAGCCTGGGTTCTTTGACTCCTGCCACGGACATATAGGAGCCGGAACCGCAGATGCCGAGTCCCCCGATCCTGTTCTGATCCACATAGGGAAAACTGCAGAGATAATCGACAGCTCCTTCAATATCACTTTCCTTCACATCGGGAAGTTCCTGCCCACGGGGCAGCCCTTCGCTTTCTCCGAAGTAGGCTCCGTCGAACACCAGCGTTACATACCCTGCTTTCGTCAGCCTCTCGGCATAAACCGACTGTGCCTGCTCCTTGACGGAGAGCATCGGGCCGGTGATGACGATAGCCGGGTAGTTTTTGCTCAGATCGAATCCATCCGGAAGACGGAGAAGTCCCGCCAGTCTGAGACCGAGTTCTTTATTCATAAAAATCTCCATTCCGCGGGCAAGCCGCGGCACAAATAGTAATGAAAGTGTTTTACATCTCAACTCTGTGATTTAAAATATATAACAAGAAGCTATACTACAAAGCACGGGAGGTAAAGTTGTAAAAACTTTCTCTGTTTTAGACAGCATAAAAATCAGTGTAAGTTCTGTCTTTTCAAGCACAAATAAGTGGTATCATGAATCCGTACACTAAGAATTGTTAAAGCTCTTTGTTTTATTGTGTGGCAGTTCAGTCAATGGCTTCTTATCTTTTGCGAAAGGAGTTACACTATGAAAGTTACTTATCAAACCTGTTGTGGTGTCGATGTTCACAAATCTTTTCTTGTTGCCACAATCATCAAAACTACCACCGGTATTGAACCTTCTTATCAAAAGAAGCGATTCTCTACCTTCAACAATTCTATTTTAGACTTTAAATCATGGCTTCTTGAAAATGAATGCCACGATGTCTGTATGGAATCCACAGGTAAATACTGGGTTCCTGTCTTTAATCTTCTCGAAGATCAAATCAACGTTACCATTGCTAATCCCAAATGGGTTAAAGCTGTTAAGGGTAACAAGGACGATACAAAAGATTCTAAATGGATTGGAGACTTATTCCGACTGGGACTTGTGAAAAGCAGCTACATTCCTTGTAGGTTGATCCGTATTCTTAGAGAATACACAAGATATCGTTACAAGCTTGTTTCTTGCCGTTCAAGTGAAAAGAATAGATATCAGAATGCTCTTACTGTTTGTAATATCGCATTAGATTCTGTTGTATCCGATATCTTTGGGAAGTCATCCTCATCCATTATCGATTATCTGCTTGAACAATCAGGTACTATGATTAACCATGAAGAAATCGCTTCAAAACTTCTTAAGAGCCTCAAATCCAAAGAAGACGCTGTGATTGAATCTATCGAAGGATATCAGATGACTGATGCCCAGAAATATCGTATGCGCCTAATTCGCGCACATATGGATTATATCACAGCTGAAATCAATGATATAGATAAACAGATTGAATCTTTGATTTCTTCCGATCCTGATTATGATAAAGCTATCCGGTTACTAACTACCATTCCGGGTGTCAAACATGATAGTGCAATTACTATCATCTCCGAAATTGGTATTGATATGTCTCAGTTTTGTAATTCTAAACGCTTATGTTGTTGGGCAGGTCTTACCCCCAGCAACAATGAATCTGCCGGTAAGAAGAAATCTGTCCGTATTACACATGCCGGTGTCTACCTCAAACCTGCATTAGTACAGTGTGCTCATGCAGCCGTGAAATCTGACAAGTCTCCTTACTACAAAACGAAATATGAATCCCTTGTTAAACGCCGTGGCAAGAAAAGAGCTGTTATTGCCATTGCCCGTATGATTCTTATAGCCATCTACCGGATGCTGTCTACCGGAGAGGTATGGAATCCAAGCGATCTTTACAAAATCGATATGCCTGCACCTTTAGCTGAAAAACAGAAGGCTAAGGCTATCAAGCAAGCCAAAAAACTTTTACAAAAGGAAGGACTGCTTCCTCCTGATGAACCTTTAGCTTCTTGATCAATCTACTAAATCTATATCCTCAAATAAGTTGCCTACTTAAGACAGCTTATTTAAGTGCGCCGGTTTACGGCTTACCTCTACTTTCTTTCACACTAGTACCTATGAGATTGTGATCTTAAAAGGAATATTTTCAGGTACAGGCTCATTTATAATTGCAAATCTTCTTGAAGAAAGTATACCTGATATAAAATATATTTGATCTCAATGTTACTTGGATTTGTGGCCTACGGACTCAGTATATTTTTATATATCAGAGCACAGAGGGATTTGGGTGCAGCCAAAACCAGTGCCTACTATGCAATAGCTCCTTTTATAGGTACCTTCTTATCATTTGTGGTAGACGGTGACAGGCTGACAAAAGTTTATTTTATTGGACTTATCTTTATGATAATTGGAAGTGTGATCGTCGTATATGATACAATGTTAAAAAATCATATACATTACCATGTACATACGATTGTTCACACACATAATGGCTCAACACATAAGCATATAATTAAGCATGAGCATACTCACTCCCATCTGGGTTCAGATGAAAAACATTATCATCATCATGATGATTATATAAACAGTGATGAGCATAAGAGAATACATGAGGAAAAGTAGAATAATTCTTAAAGTAATGATACAGCCTATTTAATGTAAATGTTGACATTACATTAAATAAGCTATATTATTTTACTAAAATAACAGAGGGAGTATACAAATGCAGATATCAAGCAGATTTACAATAGCATTACATATTTTTGCATGTGTAGAATATTTTAAAGATAAAGAGAAGATAACCAGTGACTTTCTATCGGGCAGTATAAGTTCAAATCGATTTTGTAAAGATCGCTTGGATTCCATACCTCTCCGGTAGACAGCATCCGGTAGATGGCTATAAGAATCATACGGGCAATGGCAATAACAGCTCTTTTCTTGCCACGGCGTTTAACAAGGGATTCATATTTCGTTTTGTAGTAAGGAGACTTGTCAGATTTCACGGCTGCATGAGCACACTGTACTAATGCAGGTTTGAGGTAGACACCGGCACGTGTAATACGGACAGATTTCTTCTTACCGGCAGATTCATTGTTGCTGGGGGTAAGACCTGCCCAACAACATAAGCGTTTAGAATTACAAAACTGAGACATATCAATACCAATTTCGGAGATGATAGTAATTGCACTATCACGTTTGACACCCGGAATGGTAGTTAGTAACCGGATAGCTTTATCATAATCAGGATCGGAAGAAATCAAAGATTCAATCTGTTTATCTATATCATTGATTTCAGCTGTGATATAATCCATATGTGTGCGAATTAGGCGCATACGATATTTCTGGGCATCAGTCATCTGATATCCTTCGATAGATTCAATCACAGCGTCTTCTTTGGATTTGAGGCTCTTAAGAAGTTTTGAAGCGATTTCTTCATGGTTAATCGTAGTACCTGATTGTTCAAGCAGATAATCGATAATGGATGAGGATGACTTCCCAAAGATATCGGATACAACAGAATCTAATGCGATATTACAAACAGTAAGAGCATTCTGATATCTATTCTTTTCACCTGAACGGCAAGAAACAAGCTTGTAACGATATCTTGTGTATTCTCTAAGAATACGGATCAACCTACAAGGAATGTAGCTGCTTTTCACAAGTCCCAGTCGGAATAAGTCTCCAATCCATTTAGAATCTTTTGTATCGTCCTTGTTACCCTTAACAGCTTTAACCCATTTGGGATTAGTAATGGTAACGTTGATTTGATCTTCGAGAAGATTAAAGACAGGAACCCAGTATTTACCTGTGGATTCCATACAGACATCATGGCATTCATTTTCAAGAAGCCACGATTTAAAGTCTAAAATAGAATTGTTGAAGGTAGAGAATCGCAGAAGGTTCAATGCCGGCGGTAGTTTTGATGATTGTGGCAACAAGAAAAGATTTGTGAACATCGACACCACAACAGGTTTGATAAGTAACTTTCATAGTGTAACTCCTTTCGTAAAAGATAAGAAGCCATTGACTGAACTGCCACACAATAAAACAAAGAGCTTTAACAATTCTTAGTGTACGGATTCATGATACCACTTATTTGTGCTTGAAAAGACAGAACTTACACTGATTTTTATGCTGTCTAAAACAGAGAAAGTTTTTACAACTTTACCTCCCGTGCTTTGTAGTATAGCTTCTTGTTATATATTTTAAATCACAGAGTTGAGATGTAAAACACTTTCATTACTATTTGTGCCGCGGCTTGCCCGCGGAATGGAGATTTTTATCTGAAATCATTCTAGTACAATTATTTTCAAGTCCCCAACAACATGTTGCCAGTATTACAAACAATGAACCCAAAGAGAACTTAAAACTTCCGCTTCCTTCAAATGAAAGAACTATGCTTGACAATGTAATAAATCCTATAGAAAGCCACAACCTTGATGTTACTACCTCTTTAAATATTAAAAGAGCAATGAGTGTGGTTGCTACAATTTCAAAGTTTCCAAGCAATGATGCATTTGAAGCTGAACCTATATTTATTCCAATCATCAAAAATATAGGTGCCAAAATATCAAGGACAATCATGCCGACAGTGTATGGTAAATCTGCCTTGTCAATCTTTCAATGTTCTTCTCTGACTTTGAATGAAACAGATACATTATACCTACACCAATTCCGGCTCCAAGATACAAAAATGAAGCCATAAATGTCGGTGTCACTTTTTCCAAGAGAACTTTAGAAAACGGAGTATTTATCGCATAGAATGTTGCTGCCAGTAATGCCATAATTACCGCCATTGTTTTTCCACTCTTATTCATATATGATTAATCCTCCAAAAAATCCATATTTGGCCACAGTTTTTTTACCACCCCATTCGGATACTCCTCATCTATGAACTGCTCGATCACATTCCTTGCCTCAGGGTGATTTTTTCTGTCTGTGGTTCTTATCATCACCATTGAAGTTACTATTCCATTACAGATAAAAAACAGTGATATAAAAACGGCAAGGACTGAACCTGTAACAGGTGGGATCCTCTCTATGAATTCAGAAAAAGGCGGATATATAAATTTAAACCATATAAGTGCCACTATTCCCCAAAAGAACATAAACAAAAGATTGGTTCTGCCATCAATATTAAAAGGCATATAGGAATAGTCCCAAAACTTCATACCGAAAAATACTTCTGTAAATATAGAACAAAGATACTCAAACACACCACCAAAAAAGAATCCAGATAAAAATATGGAGAGAGTATTTTACTTTCTTACCTTTGAAAGTGCCAAGGTAAGTATTACCGTACCAAGTCCCCACACCAAGCTAAAAGGCCCAAGTACAAAACTTGAGCGTCTCATAAATTGATGCCCTACAATTAGTACATACACAGTTTCTACAATAGCATTCCATAATAGCTAACATTCCTGCCTGAAGACACTATAATCATCAAAATCATAATCAAAGCAGGATATCCAAGAATCGGAACATTCAGTGCCCCAGTATTTATATACCTTTGTTCTTTTAAACTATATATAACCGTATTCAGTATCCAAGCCAAAAGCCCATATATAAAGAAATAGATAACTAAGTCCGCACCACTAAATAATTTCATAAACCTCCTATTGTATACCCTCAGCTTTAAACAGCTTTCTCTGTTCTCCCATCAAGAAAATCCGCAGATATTTCACCAACTTTTCCGATAATACAAGCTTCCTTCGATACTGTTCCTTTCGCAAAAAAATTAACAACCACATGCCAAAGTACATGACTGCTATGTAAGGAAGCACATTCTGTTTTAGGTCTACAAATTTGAATTTGTTACTCTTTTGTATCGTAAATAATTTTGCCCGTAAAGTAAATTGAAATGTCCATTTGAACTAAATCTTCTGTTTCTAAGATAGATAAATAACCAGAATACAATACTTGATTATACCCATATAATTCATCTACAATTTCAAAGCTATAGTTTTTGTATCTCTTTATAAAATGTTCCAGTTCTAATTTCTCACCGTTGAATTTTCCATAGTTTCCCCATTTGCTCTGCAACATCACGCAGGTACAATCAAAATCCACACCTTCGATTGTAATGTTTCCTTCGACCTGTTCAAAAGGTTCTGTAAGTTTTTTATATCCGTCCTCAAATTCAAGTGCTATTGTTTGATCTTGAATTATAATCTTTTTGACCCGCATATCATGCAGACTATATGGAATGGGCGGATTGTGTTTATATTCTGTCCTCATGAGACCTCCCCGTCAAATTCAAATTTGACTTGCCTATTTTCTTAAAATCTCATGTGGAGCTTCTATTTCATTTGCCAAGGTATGCTCTGTTAATTCTGACATCAATTTCAATTTTTTATTAATCAATGGTCGCATACAATTAGGAACATGTTCCTGATGCGCTCTGTGGATTGCTACACATTCCTTACAGTTTCCGTGATAACGACAGGCTTTCAGGCAAGGACAGTGATCTTTGTCTTTATACTCCTTACGAAATTCCGCTGCAAATTCTTCTTGCAGTCTCAGCCCCTCGACACGGTTTCCCTTATGAAATTCTACCATTGCATCCAGTTCTTTCTGGTTCCCTTCAATCTTCATGTTATTATAGCGCCTCCATTTCAACTATTCCTCATTTTCTGATAAATTCCGATTTATCTGTGTTTTTTCATAATATATTTCAGTTTTGGAGTTTCAATCACTTCATCAACTTCAAATCCAAGCTTATCATAAACCTGCTTTGCATTTTTATTAAAATCAAAAACGGTTAAGGAAATACTTCTAATATTTTCATCTTTGAAAAATAAAAATCTATAAATTTTTTTCAATGCTTCTGTTCCAAAACCCAATCCTGTTTTTTGGGGATTTAATACAAATCTTCCTATGTGAATATTATCTTCCTCGATTCGCACCTCTTGTATCATTCCAATGAACTCTTCCCCATTAAAGATAGAAAACTTATTTTCCAATTTTTTAATTTTATCATAGGTTAATGGATAAGGAATTTGAGAGCCCATCCATTGCTCCTGAAACGCTGAGCCTAGTTCATTGGACCAACGACATAAAAGTTCAATATTATTTTTGTTGATCCCTCTTTCAAATTTAATGCCCATCTTCCAGCTCCTCAACTTCAAATTTTTCTCTCTAAATTTTTTATATTATACCATTTTTATGGCATTTTCTCTATGGCCAGATTTCCCCCTTTCTCTCCTTTTTTTACCATTGTTCCATTCGGATTTGGAGGTGTAGCTCGTTCTTTACTTCAGGCACTATTTCGCTCATAGACTGTCTCCTTCTTCTTAAAATCCGTCATACCTGTTACCTCTTACTCAAATTTGTCTCAAAAATGGGGTCATAAACTCATGATAAAGCTCTCAAAATAGTAAAATTTGAAGTCAAATTTCCTCAAATTTTCGATTATCTCTTTGTGAACCGAAATTAATGTTTGCAGAACCGTGGAAGCCCATAAAATGGGGCTTTTCGGATATCGTTGCTGCGTATGTGATGCAAATCCACAGTACCTTATAACAACCGAGCACTTCTTTTCATAGCCAGATATCAGATATGGTATCCAGCTTTATCCATATCGTTATTCGATCCTAGTACACTAGCAATATGATTAATTCTCAATGTGTTTTCATAATCATCAAATCTTCCTCTTTTTTAAGAATCTAACCTGATTGATTTCTTTCCTCTTTAATTTAATATACATCACCTACAAAATCTTGATTACAGATTTTTATCTCTACAGATGTCAAAATCAATGCTATAATTCACTGTCCACTTCCCATATTCCTTCATATACATTGTAATGACAACGAGGATTTCTAGTTAAAATATTTCCACAAACCGCCATTCCTAATGGTCTACAATCTTTACATGCAAACCTGTATTCACAATCTTTACATTTTTCTATCTTTGAAACATCCAAAAACCAACATACTTTTGTAGCAGAACTTTTTAGTATCTCTGTAAGACTATTCTTACAAATATTTCCATATACTATTGATCTCTCAAATTCGCAAGGAACAACATCACCATTTTCTAAAATAGAGATTTTTCCATACCAACAAGTATTTCTAATCTGATTATTTAAAAATGTTTTCTTTGTAATGTGAAAATTAGGACGTGTTAAGCTAACACAATTTATCAATTCTTTATTTGTAGGAATATGTTCGCTTTGTTTTCCACCAAAAACTTCTCTTATCACATCATATTTCTTATAATGCATTCCAATCTCTTTTACAAAATTTACTATTTGATAAAGATAATCCTGATTTTCTTTCATTATTATTATAGCAGCTTCAACATACACCCCGTTTTTCACTAAGTTATTAACAGCCGCAACTGGTTTATCGAAACTACCAGAAACTGTTGTGACTCTATCATGAATTTCAGCACATTGCCCATAAACAGATACCTTAACTATTATTTCATTTTCAATAATACACTTTATCAACTCTTTTGATAATAATGTTGCATTTGTAAACAAAACTGTTTTAAAATCAAACTTAGATGCATACTCCAATATGTCTAACAAGTTCTTATGGCAACCTGGCTCTCCGCCAATTACTATCAATCTTTTTATTTTCTGTGCAGCTAATTGATCAATAACATTTTTCCACTCATTTAACTCCAACACATTTTTCTTACTTTTATGAATCTCCCCCTCATAACAATGTAAACATTTCATATTACATGTTTGGGTTATCTCAATCCATGACATTTCTAATTTTATTTCAGAATTAAAATACTCAACACATTTTTTTGGTAAAAAAATGTGTTGAAATTAATTTATTATTTTTTTAATTGCTTTAAATAATCATAATCCGATTCGTAACTCCATCCATTAATGTACCTTATAATTATTTCACATCCAACCTCATTTACTGAATACACTTTTTCTTTTACTAAATCATATATAGCTCCATTTTTTTAGCACCTTTTTAAGAATACAATATCATCATTAATCCAATACATTATTTCTCAAGAGGTATACTTTTATATATTTCATCAAGTTCTTTAATTATTGATCTGTATACCTCCGTTCTCCTTTCCATCCTATCAATAAATTCCGGCAATAGTTTTTGACATAGACTTAGATTATTTTCAACATATAAATGTTCAAAATAATTCACAAGCTCTGATCTTTCAATTTTCTCGAAAGCATCAACCTTTTCTCTCAATCCATTTATTTCATAATCCATATGATTGATTAATTCATATTTATTTTTTAATGTAATAAATTGACTTTTTATTGCGTCCGTCCGACGATAAAATTCATTGTTCAGAAAATCAACAATTTCTAAAATACCAGGATTTTCAAAATTGTATGCCTCTGTATTAAGCATAAAATAATTATTCTTTAAAAGGCCTTTATCTTTTGTCAATTGTAATAGTCTTGTCCCATACAATAATTGTACTTTTAATCCTCCATAGTGATAATAATTTGCACTACCAATTCTTTTCAAATACAAAAAATTTTCTCTTATTGACTCCAGTGATGAAAAAGGATTAAAGAAAATCATTCCAAATCTCGGAGCAATACCAATTTTTCGCAGATATGATATTGCACTTACCCCTTCCTTAAGTGATGATTTCTTATTATACAATTTTCTATCCATTTCATTTCCTGTATCAATTCCGACAAATAAGTGATGAAATCCAATTTTGCTCATTTTTTCTAATATATCAGCATTTGCTACATTAGCAACAGATTTTGCCTTTGCAAATCCCGAAAATACTATATTCAATCGCATATCATCAATTAATTGTATTAATCGTTCTAGTCTTGCTCGATTCTCTTCACCATCAATATCAAATATATCATCATCACACAGAAAAAATTTCCTAATTCCATAGGTTCTAGCTAAATATTCTATTTTGTTAGCCAACTGCTCAGCACTTATGTACTCGACATGTCCTTTACGAGAAACACAAAAACTACAATTTCCAGTACATACATTTGATTTTGTCAACATACAATAAGTTTTTTGCATATTTCTTTCCGGAGTATCATAATAAAAATAATCGTACACAACGCCCCTATCAATCTGTTTTTCAATATTTATTTTTTTATTTAAATAATCTGTTTTGTGGGCAATATTTAAATCGCCATGCAATATTTTATCACCATGTAATCGCCTATGCTCAACTAATCTTTCAAACGGAGACTCACCATCTCCAATAATATAATAGTCCACATTATCTGATTCTGAAATAATCATTTCATAATTCATGGTGACAAACTGTCTCCCCATCACAATACAAGCATCTTTATTTATTTTTTTAATTACTTTAGCAATACTATTAAACAAAGAATAATTAGTTTCAAACACAGAAAATCCATACACCTCATATGGTCCAACTTCTATTAAATCTGACACTATTTCATCATATTGCTCGTGATTATGATAAAATTTCATATCAACTCTATTTTTAGGGTTCTGTCTCAATTTATACACAATTGAATCCAATCCCGTATTTCCATACTTATAACTATTAATAATTGAAATCATCAATATCTTCAATATTTTCACCGCCTTCATATACGATAAAATGCATACAATTATAGCAATACTGAGCCTTACACAAAACTCTTTTTTTCTCCTTAATCCATTTTTTAGTTCGCATAGCTCCCATTGATGCAACAGTTGGATACAATAATATTATTTTTATTTTACGAGGTTTTTTTCTAACACTCTGTTCTATTTTTTCAATCCATTTTAGATATGTATTTTGATCATAAAACGTATTAAATAAATAAAAACATGTGTACTCTTTATCATAGTTAAAATCTAAAGCATTCTCGTTATATACCGCAATATGAGTATCATAATTACACTTAGTTTTATATTTGGTAATATTATTGACACATATATCATAAAGTTCTTTATCGTATTCAAGCCCTATTAAATTGTCAAATCCTAAATAGGACAAATAAAGCAGGAGATTTCAAATGGCCCTACAAAAGGATTTAATAATAAGATAAAGGTGCTGAAAAGAATATCTTATGGCGTACGAAACTTTAAATATTTTAGAAACAGAATTTTAATGGCTATGGCTTAAAAAGAACTGGGGACGAGGTTTTTTTGTGGTGCAACAATATATCTAAACAAAACAGATATAGAGTATTCCATAGATCTGTTAGCAAAAACTATGCAATTCCTTCAAAAAGAGTGGGTTGAAAATCAACCCACCCCAACATTTGACAAAGAACCAAAGAGGTTCTTTGTCAAATGTTGGGATGATATGTACCCAGAATCCTGGACATATGTTATGAACTAAGCGAAACACATAGATATTATCCTGTACTTTACAGGTGGCATCCATTTTGTTTTCCGTTGTATTCTTTCATTGTTGTAATAATTTATGTATTCATCTAGTGAACTTTTTAAACGCCGTCTCTAACATTCTCTTGATTTGATTTAGGTTTGGACTCATCGATAAATCATATGAAATAACTTCATTTGTGTACATGTCAATTATCGGAGAAAGATAACACTTTCCCCATGAAAAGTTAAACTGAGATACATCAGTTGTCCACTTCTGAAGTGGTGCTGTCGCTGTAAAGTCCCTATCTATTATGTTTGGTGTTACTTTGCCTACTTCGCCCTTGAATGAATGATATTTCTCTTTAGGCCTTTTGCCTTGCAATCCAAGTGAATACATGATGCGTTGTACTCTTTGTGATTAACAATATTTCCACATCTTAAGAGTTCTCTATACACTCTTCTTACACCATATCTGCCTTTATGCTGATCAAATATTTTCTTGATTTCTTCAGTGAGTTCAGCATTTCTAAAGCCTACAGTATCAACTTTACTGATTTCGTAGTAGTAAGTTGATTTAGGCATATTTAAACCTTTTAGTAGGTGCTTTAATTGGTATCCTTCTTCTCTGAGTGCTTTGATGATTGCTGCTTTTTCGCCTTGAGTTGCGCAGCCCATCTTTCTTGTCTCAAGGCGATCCTTTTTTTTACTACTTCAATCTCAGCTTTCATTGCTGCAATTTCTGCTCTTAGTCTGATTAACTCTTCGCGTTCTGATTCAGTTAAAGGCTTGGGCTCAATCATTTTCTTTTTCATATCAGGGTTCTTGCTCTTGCGACCTTTCTTTTTATTCACAAGACCATTGTAACCTAATTCTTTGTATTTGCGAACCCACATATATAGCATTCCATCGCTGATACCCGCAGAAATAGCAACTGAATTGTTGGATTGTCCTGCTAATACTTTAGCAACTAATTCATATTTCGCTTCAGGGGTCCACACTTTGTTATTACCTAAGTGCTTTAAAGTGTCTGGTCCATTTTGTTCTCCGATACGAACCCAGTATCGAATCATTTTACGAAATCTTGTTGTTTTTATCCCTTCTGGTGTTTCAGGCCAGATTCCTTGTCGATATAGCTCGATACACTCTAACTTATACTCATGACTGTAACGCATGAAAAATACCCTCCTTACTGGGTGTCCAGTAAAGAGGGTACATATCAAATAGCGAATATCTTTCATCGGCTGCAATTCCTCCTTGGCGGTGGCAGGCTGCAAGCTCTGCGTAGGTCGCTTGCAGCTTGCTGTACTCCGCTTGTAGGGAATCCAGATTGACATTCAAATCCACGCCCTGCTTTTTGAGATAAAGAAAATCTTTGTTGAAGCTGTCCAGCTCGTCCTTGTGGCTTTCCGCAAAGGCTTCCTTGCTTCCATAATGTCCGCAATCCAATTTTGCAGATTTCGGATCGTGCCACGGATGGCATTCATCATACGGTTAGCGGCTTTAATATCTCGGTTGAGATTGGCAATGTTGGTTTGTTCCAGCACAGAAACGGTAGCTCCCATATGGACGGTGGGAAGAACATCAAGCCCCTGCCGCTCATAAGAACGCATATCCACTCGTTCGGGACTTCTCTCGGCAGGGTAAAATAACCGTCTGGCAAGCTGCAAGTTCCATTACTTTCCACTTCCTCGACGGCATTCCAGAGCGTTACCTGGTCAGCGTATTCCAGCGGGGCATTTGCCGGAAACACAATTTCTGTGTAAAGGATTTCCGGCTATTTTCTTCTGTGATCTTTGGATTCCTGGTTGTACTCGGAGAACAGTTTTTCTCCAGCTTGGTAGGCAGCTCCGGCAACAGCAGAGCTGCTCTTACTCCGCTGGACGATGCAAATTTCCAAATGTGGTACTGGTATCTTTGGTTGAATCTCCTTTCGATGATACAAAAAAGACCGATACTTTTCAGCACAGTCGCAGGGGGATGTTCACTTGTTGTCGATGAATGATTGCTTACAATCGTTCCTCGGCAGCAAATCCACACAGGGGTAGCTGGCAAAGCCAGTGCAGGGGAAGTGTAGCTTCCTCTGGATGAATGGAGCAAGTTACTTTTGCGGAAATCATCAAGCTCCATACAATAGGCTTTCGGCAGAATGCAATCACCATCTTTAGTGCTATATAATTGTGCCCTTGTCTCCGTCAAGGGTTTTCGCCCTCCTCTTCTTCCTGCCTTTCTCTCTGGCTCTCAATCAGCAAATTCAGCTTCTTTTGAACCGCTTCGCTCTGGAAGATGAAGGTCATCACATCCTCATCGATCAGGACGATCGACTCTTTTAAAAAGGTCTCCAACATTCCGCACGAGTGCAAAGCCGATGGGTTCTCTCGCTTCTGGTCAGTCGTTTCAACTCGCTCTACAATCGCTTCTCCTTGTGTTTGGCTGCGGTCAACTTGTACTCCGCAACATACTATTTGTGTCTCAGCTTTTCCAATTCTTCATTTATGGGCAACTTCTCCTTTCTGATAATGAGCAAAACAAAAGCGACCAACTTTTTACGACTGATCGCCTTTGACTTGGTCACTATTTTGTTTTTTCAGAATCCTATATCGAGTGATAACATCCTGTTCCATGACCGCTTTTACAACTCAAATACCAGCTTTCATAGTCGTTGTATTCGTAATCGTTGTCTGCAACATAATAATTATCGTTAATAGTTCAGCCTTTTCCACCACATTCCGAGCAAACATCTTTTTCGCTATCTCTGCTTAATTGTGAATCTATCTTACATGCCTTTTTCCTTCTCCACCATGTAAATATTCCCATACTAAGTTTTCTCCTTCTCTTAAAACGGTGTTCCATAAAGATGTATTTTCTTTAATCACCGAGCGATGTAAATTATAATACTCAAACTGAAAAGTGTCTTTTATTCTTTTTATTTCATCTAATGGAAAGATGTTTAATCCATTTTCCAAACAAGCAAATACATGGTCGTCGGTTTTTAGTTCACCATCGAGTGCTTCGTACAATGTAGAACCTATCATATAATCAAGGTTTTTAATGTTAATCTGGTCAAACTTACATTCTTTTATTAAATCAAATGTTTCGGTAATTGTAGACTCAGACTCCATTGGAGCACCAATAATGAAATTTCCCACAGTAAATATACCCAACGAATTAGCATATCGAATAATACTGGGCACTTTATCGATATTTATATTCTTTCTATAAAACTGCAATATTTCCTTGTTTCCACTTTCAATGCCAAAGCTTATGATTTTTATATTACATTGTTTCGCTAAGTCCAAAAATTCCTCGTCGATGTTCGCCCAACTGCTAATAAAAAAACGAAGATTCTCATACAAACCTGATTGCAAAATTTTTCTTAATAACCTTTTTGCTCTAATCAGATTAAATGTGAAATTCTCATCAGTAACCCACACATTTTGATAACCTTTGCTCTTTATGTCTTTTATTTCATTCAGCACATAATCATCCGAATGTGTAACATAGCAAGATTGCCAGCTTTTTCTTTGACAGAAAATACAAGTGTTCTCACATCCTTTAGCTGTCTGCAAAAGAGTATTCTTTTTATTTTCTCGATAATAAGAAATTTTCAAGAGCATATCTCTATCAATAAAAGGAATTTCATCATATTCTTTAATATAAGGAACTATATTGTGTTCTTCATATTGATTGATGCAATCAAATATATTATTGATTACATTGTCAACTATTGTATGCTTGGCATTGCCAAAATTTCTTTTCGTTATATAACAATAGTTACCATATGCAATCGTAGGAACACAATTATTTAATACATCAATGATTTCTGCTGCGTGTAAAACATTTTGTGACCGTTTTAAGGCGTAAGAATCACATTCAACAAGAGCAAGATCAAAGTGTTCTCCACTTACATATCCCATAAAGTTATGCATATCAAAATATTCACAAGAAAAATCTTTAATACTTACATTGTGATACTTACTTAGAATTGTAGCTATTGTCAGCATTTCATAAGAAAAACCAAATCGAGGTTTCTTAAATTTGTCCGGCTTTGGATAAATCATAAGAATATTCATAATCTATCCCTCCAAGTATCTTTCTGCTTGAGATAATGCATACAACCCCCACGAAGCTCCATCTTCAATCTCATGGTACGCCCACACTCCGCTTTTTAACTGAGTTTTACACAAGTAAACATACGCTCTTTCAATTGTTTCTATATATGCGGTATCATTCATACTAATCAAAGCAAGTAAAGCCACCGATGTACAATAAACATTTTCTCCCACTGGATGATTGCACCAAGGAGCAAAACCGCCACTTGCTTCCTGTTGGTCACTTAACCATTTAGCCGTTTTGTAAAGAAGGGCATCATTCGTTTTAGGTTTATATTTATTCTCATTGAACGCTAAAATTGTATATGATGCCTTATATGTTAGAGAATTTAACTCTGAACTCCATATGTTCTCCAGCCATTCAAGATTTCGTTCCGTTGCAATCTCTGGCAACAAATAAAGTGCAAGTCCAGTTACAGGAATTCGATGCATATCTCTCTTGCTTCGTCCAAATCCTTCCTCATCACCATTATTTTCTAAAAGCCAGGATATTGCTTTTTTCCGTTCATTTTTGTATTGCGGATAAAATTCTAAAAATTTGATATTCCATAAAGTATCTGTATTGCCAATAAATCCTCCATCGTCATGTTGGGATTCTAAACATTTATCAACAATTTTCTTTGGAATATCGTTCGGAGACAATCCTGACATAAGGAGCAATGTACAAGTTTTTGTTATACGGCAAATTTCAATGTTCTTTCTGAACATCTCATTACACATATTTAACAGTGATATTATCGCTCTGTTTTCATACTTAGACATCTTTCATCCTCCTGCCTGACCCTTGGGAAAAATCGTGTATCACTAATTCTATTTGCACCAACAATCCATCTTACAAACCTATCAATTCCTAAACCAAAACCACATCTATCCGTTTTCACATTCCTAATCGCATCGACATACCATTGAATCGAATCCGCCTTTGCGAACCAAATTTTATCTTGGAGTAAAACTGCATCATTTGTTCGTTCACAGCCTTCGCATAACTCACCATAGGATTCTGGAAGTAAAATATTCATTGCTTTGCTTGTGCCATTTTCTTTCCTCTTTGAAGTCCATGTAGAAAATTTGGTCGGATAATCAACTATTATAACTACATCCTGCAATTGTTTGGAAACTAAATAGTCGATATCACTAATGTCCATATTTTTATCATATCCATCGTCTGATAAATCTGATATAAACTCATCATAACTTATGGCTTTTGGAGAAAAATTCATTTTAAGATCTCTGATTCTTATCAAAAGTTCAGAATGATTCCTAATAGAATTTGAATTTAATAGTTCTTCCAAGACAAAATTTATATACGTCTTAATGATTTCTAGCATTTCATCAAAGGTACAGTTTAGCATCTCGACCTCTAAAATATCAAACTCAACTAAATGGTTGAAATCATCACTTTCATTACGAAAGCACTTAGATATTGTGAATACTCTGCCAAATTCAGAAGCATACATCCCCATAAATAATGCATTACTGGATGACAATGAATATTTCCCATCATATAAGGGAAGGTATATTTCTGCTTTTTTGTTTGCAATTGATTCGTGCAAAATAGGCGGTTCAACGAAAATAAAATCTCTATCAAAAAAGAATTGCTTGGTAAATCTTTCTATTTCGCTTCTTACAATAAGTGCCTGTCTTTTCTTATCGGTTATTGTTTGATAATATTCAACATCTGTACTCATGTTATTTCTCCATTTCTTACCCAATTGATAATTCGAGGAGCATCAGGGTTCTCGGCAATGTAGCCGTTTTTACGCAAGATATTTATCATCTTGTTATTGGATGCATTTGTCTTTGCCATATTTTTAAAGAAAGCTCGATGATAGTAATCCAATAATTTAGTAGCTACACCTTTGCCACGATAGCTTGGCAGGACAACTATTTCTTCGAGCAAAGAGAACCCTTCCGGTCTTCCGCTTTCTCGTAAAAATCCAACAATTATATTTTCGTGTATAGCCACATAGCAATGCCTCTCACTTCTGATTATTTGCCTAATCAAAGATGCTTTGCTGTTGTACGCTAAAATTTCTGATCTTCACTACTTATACAGCCAAAGATTTCCATTATAGGATCAACATCTGTTTTTTTTGCTCTACGAACAAACACATCAGATCGAAGATTTAGCAATCCCTCTATGTTACGACCAAAGACACATTCACCATTTTCTCCATCCAAGTGACGTTTGAGAATACTAAGTTCATCCGCATAATTATATCGTTCATTCAAACAATTCTTTCCAAATGGATAATCTGAAGCGTATATCACTCTGTCGTATCCTATAATTTCGCATACATTTATTATGGCTTGCAAATCACCAACTGTTGATAAATCCATATATAATCCTGGATATTTTCTTAACGCCAATGCATTAGATATTGTTTGCTCTCCAGTATATAAATGTCCTCTACCCATGTGTGCCAAGATTACATTGATATTTGGAGCATACTTAAATATTTGTTTAATCTGTTTGGGTTTATCGGCAAATTTAGCATGAACAATAATAGGGACATTAGCGTCTTCAATCAATTGCAATTCCTTTTTTATATCTTTTATTTCAATATCCTCATAAAGAAGGTGCAGTTTGACCCCTCGAAATCCTTTTTTTAGATTTTCTTCTAAATGCTCATCAATTCTACAAAAGGGAATTAACCTATCAGGATATTTTTGATATGCTTCAAAAACATAATCATTTGTTTTTTCTGTATCAAAATCTTTATGCGGAATAGGAAGAATAACAGCCTTGCCTATGTTATTCATATCCATAAGCTCAATTACTTCTTCGTATGTAGCACAAAGGTCGTATTTGAAGACGCTATTTTTGACATCGCAAAATGAATGTTTTCCTATATGTATATGTGCATCAATTAGTTGCATCGTTTTATCTCCTTTATACCTAAGAAGGAGGTACTCTTTGCGCAAGAGTACCTCCTTCTCATTGCGGTTTAGTTGCAATTGCAGTTCGTGCAACCAAAGCACCAATTACCTTCACTAAAATTTTCCCAAACTTCCTTAGTGAAAAGCATTTCGTCTTCTTCCAGAATGATAGGTGCAGAATACTCTTTCATGGTTATACCTCCTTCAAAATGTTTATCGATGGCAGTCTGTATCATCAAAGAACAGTCTGCAATCAATCTCTCTCTATCAACCGCATACTCTTTCTCTACAACAGCAATCGCAGCTTCAACTGCAGATACCTCTCTGAACAAATCCAAGATAAAATATGAAACTTCGTTCAGACGATACTGATTGCCGTTTTCTACATTTAACGCCCAACACTTACTGTCCATCGTTCTTAAAACGATTTTATCGTTAATTTGATATTTTTTTGTTAAATCCAACATTGAATATCCTCCCCCATATAGTCACCGGTTGTTTCATACGCTATTGCTCTACAACCTCCACAGCGTTCTATATTAACACAGCCATGACACTTTCCTTGTAAATTGTTTTTGTCTCTAATTTTCCACAAAACCTCACTATCGTACCAAATCTTGAATATTCCATCTTCGATAATATTGCCTATTGGAATTTCAAGACGTCTACATGGCAATACCGTACCATCCCATAGAATAGCCAACGAGGTCAATCCTACCGGACAAAAACCACCTATTTTTTCATTATTCGTGCAGTCTAAATGTGCCGTGTTAATCCACAACGGACGCAGACGTCTTACAGTCAACTTGGAGTTAATAGCATTCGCACGAATTGTAACCCCCTCATAAATTGATTTAATTTCCTCTTTGCTAAGAACATCATCCAAACTGCTATGTCCACAAGGCGTAACTCGCTCAACGGTTACTGCATTTACATTGTACTTTTCTGCAAAATCAATAATTTGCAATGCGTAACCCTTATTTTGATACATCAATGTAAACATAAAAGAAACTTCAATATTATTAGCTTGGAGTGTTTTTATTGTTTCCAAAACCTTTTTAAATGTGCCTTTACCTCTCACACCATCATGAATATCTTCGGTTGGACCATCCAAAGAAATTTGAATTTGATGTAACTTTTTTGATTTTACTAAGGCTTCGATATGTCGATCGGTTATGCAAGTTCCATTTGTCAAAATATCAAACTGTTTAATTTCATCGGACTGTTCCAAAAAGTCAACCAATGTGAGAATGTGCGGACTTAAAAACGGTTCACCACCGGTTAAAGATATCCTACCCAACATATTCCATTTTTTTAATGCAGTAGTAATTTGACTTCCTATTTGCATCAATTTATCTAAAGGCAGATCTTCATAATGATAACCTTCCTGATAGCAATGAGCACATCTCAAATTGCAACTATTCATAAAAATCTCCATTCCGCGGGCAAGCCGCGGCACAAATAGTAATGAAAGTGTTTTACATCTCAACTCTGTGATTTAAAATATATAACAAGAAGCTATACTACAAAGCACGGGAGGTAAAGTTGTAAAAACTTTCTCTGTTTTAGACAGCATAAAAATCAGTGTAAGTTCTGTCTTTTCAAGCACAAATAAGTGGTATCATGAATCCGTACACTAAGAATTGTTAAAGCTCTTTGTTTTATTGTGTGGCAGTTCAGTCAATGGCTTCTTATCTTTTACGAAAGGAGTTACACTATGAAAGTTACTTATCAAACCTGTTGTGGTGTCGATGTTCACAAATCTTTTCTCGTTGCCACAATCATCAAAACTACCGCCGGTATTGAACCTTCTTATCAAAAGAAGCGATTCTCTACCTTCAACAATTCTATTTAGACTTTAAATCGTGGCTTCTTGAAAATGAATGCCATGATGTCTGTATGGAATCCACAGGTAAATACTGGGTTCCTGTCTTTAATCTTCTCGAAGATCAAATCAACGTTACCATTGCTAATCCCAAATGGGTTAAAAGCTGTTAAGGGTAACAAGGACGATGCAAAAAGATTCTAAATGGATTGGAGACTTATTCCGACTGGGGCTTGTGAAAAAGCAGCTACATTCCTTGTAGGTTGATCCGTATTCTTAGAGAATACACAAGATATCGTTACAAAGCTTGTTTCTTGCCGTTCAAGTGAAAAAGAATAGATATCAGAATGCTCTTACTGTTTGTAATATCGCATTAGATTCTGTTGTATCCGATATCTTTGGGAAGTCATCCTCATCCATTATCGATTATCTGCTTGAACAATCAGGTACTACGATTAACCATGAAGAAATCGCTTCAAAACTTCTTAAGAGCCTCAAATCCAAAGAAGACGCTGTGATTGAATCTATCGAAGGATATCAGATGACTGATGCCCAGAAATATCGTATGCGCCTAATTCGCGCACATATGGATTATATCACAGCTGAAATCAATGATATAGATAAACAGATTGAATCTTTGATTTCTTCCGATCCTGATTATGATAAAGCTATCCGGTTACTAACTACCATTCCGGGTGTCAAACGTGATAGTGCAATTACTATCATCTCCGAAATTGGTATTGATATGTCTCAGTTTTGTAATTCTAAACGCTTATGTTGTTGGGCAGGTCTTACCCCCAGCAACAATGAATCTGCCGGTAAGAAGAAATCTGTCCGTATTACACATGCCGGTGTCTACCTCAAACCTGCATTAGTACAGTGTGCTCATGCAACTGTGAAATCTGACAAGTCTCCTTACTACAAAACGAAATATGAATCCCTTGTTAAACGCCGTGGCAAGAAAAGAGCTGTTATTGCCATTGCCCGTATGATTCTTATAGCCATCTACCGGATGCTGTCTACCGGAGAGGTATGGAATCCAAGCGATCTTTACAAAATCGATATGCCTGCACCTTTAGCTGAAAAACAGAAGGCTAAGGCTATCAAGCAAGCCAAAAAACTTTTACAAAAGGAAGGACTGCTTCCTCCTGATGAACCTTTAGCTTCTTGATCAATCTACTAAATCTATATCCTCAAATAAGTTGCCTACTTAAGACAGCTTATTTAAGTGCGCCGGTTTACGGCTTACCTCTACTTTCTTTCACACTATGCCATTGGAAATAAAATTCTTCTTTCTTCATATTGCTCATCTAACTCCATTCGTGTATTTTGCATAAAATGCTCTCCAAAAATCCTATTTTTTTACGAAAGGGTTTTTATACAATCCCAGTTCATATAAAATTTTTGCTATCTCATTTCTAAGAGAAAAAAGGAAACCATAGTTCTCAATATAGATTTCGTTAATACAACTCACTTTATCATTATTAAATCACTTAATATGTAAAAAGTAAATAGCCAGTTTGCCTTGTGCTCTCTCTGGCTTTCCGTCTGTGTTCCTTGTTGTATGGTAGTTGTAGCTGAATAGACAGTCTGGACTTGTCCAGCACATAGATCACGCCGCCCTGAGCGAAGGATTTTTCCAAGCGGCAAAAATCGTGGAGCTTCTTGCCGAACGCTGCCAGCCGCTTGGACTGCGGTACAGATAGCGATGATCCAGTAAGAGAGCCACTGCCATCTTCTCCGGGATTCCAATTTCCTTACAGAAAGTCCGGATGCAAGTGCAATCCTCCGAGTTTACAAACATGTCGAAATAGTCTGCCTTGGGCTACGCTGCATCCAGCTATTTGCAGATATCCTCATGTTGCTCCCTCTCGACCACAAGTTCCTGTGCCAAGGTGTAGATGACTTTCGGATGCTGAATCACCTGATCGAAAATAGAATCGCTCATATACACACCATGCTTGCGGATGGAAGGGAGAACTTTATCAAACATCCAGTGCTCAAATCGTTCTGCCGATTGCAGTTTTCTGTGGACGATCAGCCGGTAAACATCGCCTTCCGTGATAAAGGAGATTTCAACGACCTGTTTTCCAGCACTTCCATACTGATTCACCTTCTGAACGACCCCCTCGCGTTTCGTTAGGGGGCCTCTGCAATAGCTTTTCACTGCGGCGTAAGGATTCATATGCCCCAACGCTTTCGCCACATCGCTTGCACAAACGAATGTCTTGCCCACCTCCTACAACAAACGGACCGAACCAAACTTCTAGTTCTCGAACACCTACATCATCTGCTTCTACTGTCCGCCATAACTGCCCACATCGGTGTCATGGGACTTCTGATTGAAATCCGTTATACCTGTTACCTCCTACTCAAATTTGTCTTGCCGGATTTCGGGCAGAAAAAATAGAGCATCGACCCATTCTCGTTTTCAAAGAATAAGCCAAGGCTCTATGTAACAGGATACCTGATATTAAATTTTTGCAGAATTCGTCAGAACTCGCCATACTATCCTGACACTGTTTTTCATTCCATTTGCAATGTACTCCTGAATCCCCACTTCCGTGAAATAAACGCAGCCGTTTTCCACATACTGAACATAGGAGATCAAACCGTCTGTTCTTGCAGCATCCAGTGTTTTTACGCTGATTCCCAGTATACTGGCTGCTTCCTTCCTTGTAATCAGTTTATCCATCGCCTTCTTCGCCATCCTTTCGGCATTTGCCCTGTCTTTTTTTCTCTGCCTGTTCCGGAATGTAATAACCAAGCTGAATCCTTACAGCTTCATCAATCCCACGCATCTGCCCCTTACTTACCCGCCCAAGATAGCGAATCACGCATACCTTGTCACAGGTGTCGAGCTGTTCTGCCAATACCATAGACGGTTTTGCCAGTCCCTTTGCTTTACGGAGAAAGAAATGCGTTGGCTGCTTCCGCTTCTTCTCAATTTTCGATGTCAGCGGAGCAATCGTGATCGTCGGCGCATAATAATTGCCAACATCATTCTGAAGAACCACAACAGGACGAACACCGCCCTGCTTTGATCCGACCGGAACACCGAGATTGGCAAGATATAAATCACCTCGCCGATAAACCCAGTTTTCTTTCATTTGCTGTTGTCTCCAATCTCCATACACTGATATGGATAAAGCCTGCCAGGTATCACGCTGAAACAGCACCCGGCAGTGCTTTCTGAAAATATGGTTTCTCTGTACTTTTTCTTATCACCCCAGAGATATAGGATTTCTCACAGGCGGCAGTGTGCTTCACTGCTCCATTGGAATTTAACCATCCCGCCTTCCTTATGGCCGGACCGCGAATTACAGAAGTATCATTGTCCCTGTCTGGCTTTAACACCGCCGCCGGTTGCAATCCGGCATTTGCTTCTGCGAAACCGCTATCGCCCCGATGGGCTTCATGGCGTGCAGTCGAAGGCTCGACCAAACAGGAATGTACCTGAAGAATGAGTATTCAGTTTTCAAGGGACATCCGGACTTTCGTCCTTACAAAGTAAGTTTAACAAGAATCCTCCGGTTTCGCGTTGGCCTCGTAGGCGCACTTTGGTTGTCCTTGCAGGACTACCTACGGTTCGTTTTGACTTTTCAGTGTTCTATACAGCCGGATTGGGGCAAATAAATACCCCGTTGGTTTCCCAACGAGGCATCAAAGATGATTCTATTCTGTTTTCTGTAAACTGGTACCCGTTTATCTCCTGGTGACCATTTGAGTCACGGCTACTGATCATATGCTCCTTCCGCATGAATAATCAGCATTTCAATTTCTGGAGCAGTAATGACATTTACCACGTCAATTTTCTGCTCATATGCTTTACTCAATCGAAATTCCTCTCTGCGAGAATCCAAAATCCGTATCACAGAAATCTGCTCATCGAATCCTTTCCGTAAGTATCGCTCCTCGAATCGTTTAGCACTTCTGCAACGGATAACACGTTCTTCCAACATTTCTTCTCTGTTGAAAATCAGAAGATCATTATCAACCAGTATGTCGATAATAGCTTCTTCGGCAGAGCCTTCACATATACACGCCTTGTATTTTGCTAATTTCATTCTGCCGCCTCCTTAATTGATCGAAGCAGCCAGGCTTTTCTTCAAGCGCATATACGCTTCATATGCTGGCGTTGTTCCCTCAAGGAAACCGCTCTGGTAGGCATCACTCTTTTTAATATCATTATGTTTCAATATATAGCTCAAATTTTCTGCTGTAATGCCATTATAGTTTCTTACAATACAAATTCCGTCATTTCGGTCATATTCATCCAGCAGTTCCGGATAATGCGTAGTGAAAATAAGCGTTCCGCCATTTTTGTTCAGTCGACTGTCCATAAAGAAGCGCACTAAGGTCGTTACAATTTCCTTGTTGAAATGATTCTCTATTTCATCTACCAGAAGATAACCACCTGAATGAAGAACTTCCTTTACCATCGAGAATGTAATAATGCCCTTAATCATACCAGAGGACAGATACTGCTCAAGGTCTGCCGCATTATTCAGGATAATCTCTTCTTCATCCTTAAACTTCAAGTGGATAAATGTTTTTCCCTCTGTCTGCTCAAAGCACAATTTCTCAATGGTCGGATCGAGAAATGCAATTACCTCCAATGGAATATCTTCGGTAAATGGAAGCACATTCACATTCGTATAGGAAAGCATACCTGAATTTCTGATTTTTGAAAAATTGGAAAACAGGCTCCTCTGGAAAACAATCGTTATTCAGAAGGGCCTGTTTGAGTTATCTGCTTTTGGGAAATTAGGGGGTCTATGGCGAGCGTTTTTGTGCTTTTGGAGGCATTTAACCGTAAAGGGGCTGCTACACTTGGACTTTTTTCCTTGTGCAACAGCCCCTTCATACATTCATTATAGCTTTTATCATCCATTTTATTTGCCCCAAACAGCCGCTGCATTCGACCTTACAAGCAGTTCTTCCACAGGCAGACCAATCGGACAAATATCATGACAAGATAACGACTTCCCGCATCCCTCAAAATATTTCTTCTTATATTCAGCAGAAATCTCATTCAAATGAGTGCTTTCCTGTTCTTCATTCAGAATCCGAAATGCGTTGACTGCAGCAACAGCGCCTGCAAAAGTCCCATTTGCAGAGAAGTTAGGACACACTTCAAGGCAGCAGCCACACATCAGACAGCGTGCCGACTGGTATCTCGGTTCATGTGTCCACGAACTCATATAAGCTTCACTTTCAAGCCAAAGGTTCAGTTTTTTCAAATTTCAAACAGATTTGACCGGTCAACGATCAAATCTCTTACAAGCGGAAATTTGCTTAAAGGTTCCAAGGTAATTGTAGAACCTTTTAACGTATGTAGAAATGTAGAGCATGCCAGCCTCGGACGTTCGTTAATCAGCATGGCGCAAGCCCCACACTTTCGCACCATACAGCTACATTCCCAGCTGATGGGAGTAACTATATTCCCTGAGTTATCTTTCAAAGGGGTTCTACTGTTCAATTCCTTTAGAACAGTGGCAACAGAGCTGTTTCTGCTTCCGTCAAACTCAAATTCCTGCCAATAACTGTCTGCTTTCTGACTCTCCTGCCGCCTGATTCTTATTTTATATACCAAGTGAATCACCGCCTTTCTGGAACAGGTACAAAGGAAATCTGTATCTGCTTTCCATCAAATCTGGCTACCGTTGTTTTAAGGTAATCATCATCATTGCTCTTCGGATAATCCTCCCGCCAGTGTGCACCACGGCTTTCTTTTCTTGCAAGAGCACTCTTTAGAACTGCCATGCCAAGCAATGGAAGATTTCCTGTCAGCGCTTGTACCGTTTGAATCCCATTTAACAACATATTCTCATTTCTGACAACGCCCATAGTCTCCTGCATCACTTTGTTTAATTGCTTTATTTCTGAAATTTGGGACGCTGGTGGAAAATCTATCTGTGTCGCACAAGATAGATCTACTACATCTGCCTGTTCGCATGCTGATTTTGCCGCAACACGTCCTCCGTATAACGCTCCTAACAGAGAATTTCCACCAAGACGGTTGGCACCATGATATTGGGCACAGCATTCTCCGGCAGCGTAAAGATTCTGAATCGGCGTTCTGTGCTGCTCATCCACCAGAATGCCTCCCATAAAATAGTGAATTCCCGGTAAAACAGACACCGGTTCCTTTCGTATATCTTTATGCAGATAGGTCATACAATCGTCTGCCAGACCAGATAGCTTATTTGAAATAATCTCGTCCGATATTTCCGTCATGTCAAGAAATACCTCTGATTCATGGCTGACCTTCCATATCTCTCTGGCGGTAATATCTCGTGGCATCAGATTTCCAAGCTCCGGGTATTTTTCCTCCATGAAATACCATTGTTTTCCATCTTTCATGGCAAACAACCTGCCACCTTCCCCTCTGGCCGCCTCGCTGATGAGCATGCGTTTTCCACCACATTTCACAGTTGTCGGATGATACTGGATCATCTCGCCATTTGCCAGAGAAACACCAAGCCGGAACAATTCTGCGGTGACTTCTCCTGTATTGCTCAGCGAACCCGTTGTATTTCCAAACAATCCGTGCATACCACCGGTGGCAACAATAACCGCATCCCCCGGTAATTCCACAGTCTCCTGACTGTATTCATCCCTGATTACGCAGCCACAACAAATATTGTCACACAGACGAAGTGTTAGGAAAGAATGATGGCTGAACCGTTCTACCATACCAGATGCTTCTTTCCTGCGAACAGCGTCTATCATAGCTGTCATGATCTGCTTCCCGGTATCGCTCTGCGCAAAAGCAGTCCTTTTCTTTTTCTGCCCGCCAAAATTCCGCAGATCCACATTATCATAGCCGCTCATGTTAAATTGAACTCCAAGTTTTAACAGCCAGTGCACCAGCTCCGGTGCTGCCTGTGTCATTCCCCAAACTGCATTTGGGTCTGCCAGACCGCAAGCCGCCTTTATTGTATCTGTGAAATGTTCTTCGGGACTGTCGTTTTCATCTTTTGTATTCAAAGCTGCGTTGATACCGCCCTCCGCCATAACAGACTGCGCCCGCTCTGATGGAAAGGAGGAAACCAGTTTTACATTGCATCCATTTTCCGCTGCCTGCAAAGCCGCTGAAAGTCCTGCCAGTCCAGCACCTATAATAATAATTGTCTTACTCATAGATATTGCCACCCAATATAATAGAAAAATAACTGCGCCCGCTATAAACAGAAGGAGCACCGAAAGAATCAAATAAATATCACCCCTTCGTTCTTTATAACTGATGATTCCCAGCGATACGAGCAATGGGCGGATATTGATAAAAAAATATGAACAAAGATTGCCGCCACGAACAAAAAGCTGAGTTACCATCTTTACCGTTGTAAAAGGGAACAAAATATATGTCCCATTCTGCACCTTTCCAAACAAGCCAATATGGAAGAACAGCAGGATCAGTATTGCCAGCCCACTGGCTCGTCTCGCCCAGAATATGGCGTTCTGTTTCAGATACATTTTTCCGGATTGCTTCGCTGTCTGTAAACTCTGAACTGTCAGGATGACACCAATCACCGTATGCACAACAAGAATACCAACACCAATCCATGCAAGAAGTTTCCCTGCGCTACTTCCAACTCCGTTCAGCATAAAGCTGCCCATGATTCCATGAATCATAAAAATGAGAAGCATTAAAACAGACAAAATCGTATTCCATTTTCTCATAAATTCCCGCTCACCTCATTTCTTCGCTGTCCATGATCATATAGTCCATCTGTGTTAGCGTTGTAATGTCAATAAAATCATCCGATGCCAGGAATACATCATACTTTCCACTTACCACTCTTGATAGCATCATTGTGTTACTGTACTCTTTCAGATCTACGGAGAAACCGGCCTGTTTCAACCTGTCACAGAGTTTCTTAGCATAACTGACAAGCGGATAATCCGTCTCAGATACATATAACCAAAAACTAATGTCCGTTTTCATGAGATCTGTTTCATTTGTTTCCGAATCGTCCAGTGCCAATTCTTTTAATTTATTCCGGGTGTTCTCGTTGTCGAGACCATCTGACATCATATTAATACCGAGAACATAAGAGCCTTCCAACTGTGCGGAGGCTTGAGCCGCCTTTTTTGACTTCGGTGTTGCTCCTGTGACTACATCAATCATAGAAGGCGGTGAATGTAAAATGGCACCAAACCCTACAAGAAAAACAATCGTAACAACTAACAGAATCAGTTTTCGTTTCACATTCCCACCTCATTTCCTATTTTTTCAAAATTCTCATTGCGTTTAAACAGCAATTATGGTAACGCCTACATCACCAAATACAGCTTCCCACATTCCCGCAATACCAAGAGCACCAAGAATCAGGAACACACTCTTAATCCCAAGAGCAATCACTATATTCTGCATGACAATCTGTTTTGTCGCTTTTGCTACTTCAATCGCGTCCACCAGCTTAGACGGTTCATCTGTCATCAGAACTACATCTGCTGCTTCAATGGCCGCATCCGAACCAAGCCCACCCATTGCAATACCAACATCTGCACGGGCAAGGACAGGAGCGTCATTGATACCATCACCAACAAAAGCCAATTTGCTTCCCGGTCTCTTTTTACTATCTAAAAGCTCAACCTTTTCCACTTTTTGGTCAGGAAGCAGCTGTGCATAATATTCATCCAACTGCAATTCTTCCGCAACGGACTTCCCAATTTTTTCATCATCACCGGTAAGCATGACTGTTTTTTCCACGCCGATATGTTTCAGGTCAGAAATTGCTTTTTTACTGTCCGGCTTCACTTCATCTGTTATCAAAATGCATCCTGCATATTGACCATCTACAGCCAAATAAACTTTTGTACCTGCGTTTTCACAGGTTGTGTACTCTATACATTCTGTATCCATAAGTTTCGTATTGCCAGCAAAAACTTTCTTTTCCCCTGCCATTACACTGATTCCATATCCTGAAATTTCCTTATAATCAGAAATCACTGACTGATCAATTTCTTTTCCATAAGCAGCAAGAATGGATTTTGCAATAGGATGGTTAGAAAAACTCTCTGCCTCTGCCACATACTCCAGAACCTGTTCTTTTGAAAATCCATTTGCAGGCAAAATATCCGTCACATTGAAAACACCTTTTGTAAGTGTTCCGGTTTTATCGAACACAATAACGCTGACATTATTAAGTGCCTCTAAATAATTGCTTCCTTTTACAAGAACACCTCGTTTAGATGCTGCACCAATGCCGCCGAAGAAAGTCAGCGGGATTGAAATAACCAATGCACATGGACAAGATACCACAAGGAAAACAAATCCTCTGCGAATCCACTCTGTCCAGCCTCCGCCAAGAATGATCGGTGGCAGAATCGCCAGAAAAGCTGCTAAGATTACAACCACAGGTGTATAATAACGTGCAAATGTAGTAATAAAATTTTCTGTTGGTGCTTTTCGGCTTGACGCATTTTCCACAAGATCAATAATCTTTGAAGCCGTAGATTCACCAAATGCTTTTGTTGTCTTAATCATTAAGACACCCGTCTGATTCATACAACCGGAAAGTGCTTCGTCTCCTTTATGAACACTTCTCGGAACTGATTCTCCTGTTAAGGCGCTTGTATCCAGCATAGAATCTCCATCCAATACCACACCGTCTAATGGAATTTTTTCACCAGGCTTTACAATAATAATCTCACCAATGGAGACATTTTCTGGAGATATGGTAATCAATTCCCCATTTCTTCTTACTGTAGCAGAATCTGGACGTATATCCATTAAGTCTGATATAGATTTTCTTGAACGCTTAACAGCCAATGACTGAAAAAATTCACCTACCTGATAGAATAGCATAACAGCAACTGCTTCTGGATATTCACCAATGACAAAAGCCCCAATCGTAGAAACACTCATCAAAAAATGTTCATCAAATACACGCCCCTTTGAAATGTTCCTCACAGCCTGCCATACAACATCTCCACCAAGAATAACATAAGAAACAATGAGAAAAGCTAACTCGATAGGCAGTGACACTTTCGCAAAAACAGTCAATGCCATACCAATGGCATAGATTGCTGCACCAGTCGCTAAACGAACTGTCAACTTCTTATCCTCATTGTTATAGGATTCATTGGCCTCCTGCTTTTTTTCCGGTATATAAGATTCCTGTACAATTTCAGAAACTTCCACATCTGGCTCATGGCTATGAACAATCGTTTCAATCTGACTGGCTATCGTATCTGCGGCTGTCTGAGCAACAATGATTGTAAGCGTCTGCTTCATCAGATTTACCACTGAGGATTGCACTCCATCCAACTCTCCGACTTCTTTTTCAATTTTTGCGGAACAATTCGGACAGTCCAACCCTTTTAACGAATAACTCTGTGTAACATTCATAACGGTTTCTTCCTGAACTTCCACATCTGGCTCATGACTATGAACAATCGTTTCAATCTGACTGGCTATCGTATCTGCGGCTGTCTGAGTAACATTGATTGTAAGCGTTTGCTTCATGAGATTTACCACTGAGGATTGCACTCCATCCAACTCTCCGACTTCTTTTTCAATTTTTGCGGAACAATTTGGACAGTCCAACCCTTTTAATAGAAATATGCGTTTCATGATAATCTCCTTATAATTTGTTTAATTGTTCAATTACTCAACTATAATGTTAAAAAATATTATTTCTGCCAAAGATGCTCAAATCCCTTGTCAATAATCTCTTTCACATGATCATCTGCCAGCGAGTAGTAAACTATCTGTGCTTCTTTACGGAATTTTACCAGATTCGCAAGGCGTAATGCCTTTAACTGATGCGAAATTGCAGATTTTGTTACCCCCAGTAGCACTGCAAGATCACATACACACATCTCACTCTGTTCTAGAGCGTGTAAGATTTGTACTCTAGTTCCATCTCCAAATAGCTTAAACAAAGAAGCCAACTGGATATAATCATCTTTTGGCTGCATCTTGGATTTCACATCATTCACAATATCCTCATGAATTACATCACAATTACAAATATAAGACGTTTTTGGCATATATTCACCTCCAAATAATAATAGTTGAACAATTACTCAACTATTATTATACTTATTTTTAAATTCATGTCAATAAGCTGATGTTAGTTCCCCATAAATTTTACAATTAAAACCAGCTCTTTATTCTTTTCTTAATCTTTTTTCCCAGTATACCGTTTTGGCTTTCTTGTCACACTTCCATCTGCATGACGTTCCACATTATCTCTGCTTGTTCCGGAATGTAATATCCAAGCTGAATCCTTACAGCTTCATACAGTTTGCTGACGGTAGGGAAACAGTAAGGCATTCCGGTTCTGTCAAGAGAAGATCATTCTGAATTTCTTTTTGAACCAACTCCGAATAATGATTGTGTTCAAACAAAACATCCAAAAGAATGTAGAATGGCCTGTTATTGATCGGTGAATCATAGGTGAACTTAAAATGCCTTTTTTCGATATTGTTCTTTCCAATCCGCTTCTGTTCCTCAACATCCTTAAAAGGAAAAATCTCCGATGCACGATCTAAATACTTATCCAAATCTGTCCCTGGCTCGGCAATAATATCAATATCTGTGGATAACCGATGCGGATGTTCCATCAGCAACATAAGACAGACACAGCCAATGATAAGTCCTATGATGCAACCCATGATAACTTAGAGGATGACACCCATCAAGATATCCACCAAGTTAGCCACCAAGATTCTACGCCGTCAGCAGTTAGGCATTCCATCCTTTCATCGGCGTTACGGAAAACGATATGCTCATTTTGAGCACATCGTTTTTCTCCGCAACTGGGAAATCAACGTCCTGCCATTCTCCCTGCATGGCTTTCCTGCCCCCTTCCGGCGGCGTTTTCCGGCTCTCCTTCTCAGGGTCATCGCCTGGTATCCCATGCAGACGGTCATGCGGTTTTCAAGGTGCAACGGGCAAAACGGCAACAAAAAAGCCGTCACAAAACAGACCACCCCTGCCTTCGCTTTTTCTGGAAGGTCATGCTAGTCGGTTATGTAACGGCTGAAAGCCAAGATGTTCAGCCCCGCAGGGCCGGAACGAATATGTAAATATGTTATAGTGAACTACCCATAGTCTAAAGCCTATGGGCTTCCTGCTTCGCTGACCTCGCAACCTACTATCTCCACAGGCGTTAATTCGGGCAGTCCCTGCCCTATTGTTTTTTCTTATACTACTTGTCTTAATCCTTCTGCCAATATATTTTTTGCCGCATTGATATCTCTATCGTGTTTTGTATTGCAGAAAGGACACATCCAATCTCTTACTTTTAGATCTTTTACATTTGTATTTTTATATCCACAACTAAAACATAGCTGGCTACTTGCATAAAATGTATCTATCTTAATATAATTTCTACCATTCCATTTTGACTTATATTCCAGTTGTCTTGTCAGCTCATACCACGATACATCGCTTATAGTTTTCGCTAAATTATGATTTTTCACCATATTTTTTATCTGTAAGTTTTCCGAAACTATCACTTGGTTTTCGTTTATAATTTCGCTTGAAATCTTATGCAGATAATCTTTTTCTTGTATTAGCTATTTTCTCATGGCATAGTGCTATTTGTTTCCTTTTTTTCTGATAGTTCCTACTCCCCTTTGTTTTATTTGCTAATTGTCTTTTGTAATTTTTGTAAGCTTTTTTTCTCATATTTTTTTAATTGTCTTCGGATTTTTCATATTTCTTCCCATCTGATGTGATACATAAATCTTTTTATTCCTAAATCCAATCCTATTTGTCCGTTTGTCTTTACAAGTGGACTATGTTCAGTTTCTACAAGAACAGACACATAGTACTTGCCACTTGGTACCTTAGATATAGTTGCTGTTTTTTTATCCGACCTGAAAATTTTTCTATGTAATTTTATTTTTTTACCCTTTTTTTAATTTTTGGCAGCTTTATTCTTCCTCTATCAAAAATCTACAGTTATATTCCCATTTGTAAAATTGGTTGTATATGATTTACGATTACTGTGCTTACTCTTAAACTTTGGATAACCTGCATGTTCTTTGAAAAAAACTTTTGATAAGCACTATCCATATTATAAATTGCATTTGTTAAAAGCAAATTTATCTACTTCTTTTAGCCATTCATAAGCTTTTTTTCAGCTCTCTATTGCAATAATTATTACAATCTGTCTTACTGACAGACTTTTTCTTTTTCATAAGCATCTTTTTCTGTACGCAAGGGTTTGATTATATACAAAACCACAACAGCCAAATGTCTTTGCTAACTGTATTTCTTGCTCTTTTGTTTGGATAAATCCGATATCTATATGCCTTTAACATTAAAGCTTACCCGCCTTTCTGCCCTTGATTTTTCTATATATTGCTTTTAACATTTCTTCAGAAACATTGCCTACGCTACAAGCAAAAATATCCATCCGTCCAAAATGTATGTTCTTTCCAAAAATGATTCTTAAGATATTCTGTATGCTTTTTTTCCATATATGATATGTTGTATAACTCTTAATTAGATTAACCACTTTACTTATGGATATTGTAGGCTCAGTTTCTATCATATAGTGTATATGGTCTTTGTCTGTTTCCATATATTTTATGATTATATTACTCTTTGTGCATATCTCATAAGAAAATTGTTTTATATAATCTTATATTTCTTTTGATACTAAAAGCTTTTTTCTATACATATATACAAAAAATAATATGATACTGTAATAAATATTTGTGTCTATTCTTTGATTTCCATACTCCCATAACGCTAGTTATTGTATCACAAATATCTATTTTTTGCTACCTTAACCCACCATCTAAAGCTAGTGGGATTGCGGTAGCATTATTTCAATTGTTGGGATAGATTACCACAAAAATCGAGCTGTGTCAGCAAAAAGTTTTGAAAGCGTGTCATTTTCGGCAGCTTGCAAGAAAAATTGAGGGAAACTTTTGCAAAAAGAGAGGGCTGGACGGTGCCAGCCCTCTTGACAAGCAAATTTATATAGTTTGAAGGCGATTTTCCAATGCTATGATATTTTGATGGATCTGCATGATCACATCCTTAAACGCAGCATCATCTTTTCCAGTCGGGTCTTCCAATCCCCAGTTATCATCAAATGGTCTACCAATAAAAGGGCATCCTACATTGCATCCCATCGAGATTGTAAATCCGGTTCAGGAATCGCAGAAATCAGCTTAGAATACTGCGTCTGCTCCATGCCGATGCCATAAAGCTCATTCACCAGTCGGACAGCATCCTGATTGATCCGGGGTTTTGTTTCCGTTCCGGCAGAATAGCTTTCAAACACGTCGGACGCCAGCGCTCTGCCCAATGCCTCTGCAATCTGGCTGCGGCAGGAGTTGTGGACGCAGATAAATGCAACCTTTGGCTTTGTCATGCGGGGAACCTGCCTTTCGTTTTGTTTGCGATTTTTACAAGGAACAGCATCACCGGCACTTCGGTCAACACGCCAACCGTTGTGGCAAGTGCGGCAGGAGAGGTTGTTCCGAACAGGGCAACGGCTACTGCAACCGCCAATTCAAAGAAGTTGGATGCGCCGATCATTCCGGCAGGTGCTGCAATGCGGTGTGGCAGCTTGAGCAGCCGACAGTCACCATAAGCAATGCCGAAAATCAGGAAGGTCTGCAAAATCAGTGGCACGGCAATCAGCACGATATGCAGGGGATTATCCAGAATGACCTGCCCCTGAAAGGCGAAGATCAGTACCAGCGTCAGCAGAAGTCCAACCGTCGTAATGCCGTCAAATTTCTTGACAAAGGTATTCTCAAAATACTCTTTTCCCTTTTTCTGGGTCACAAAATACCGGGTCAGCATACCACCTGAAAGGGGAATGACCACGAACAGCACCACCGACAAATTAGCGTATTCCACGGCACGGACACATTAGAAACGCCCAGCAGGAACTTCACGATAGGGACGAATGCTACGAGGATAATCAGGTCGTTGGTGGCCACCTGCACCACCGTGTACGCCGGGTCGCCCTTTGTCAGAGCGCTCCACACAAAGACCATCGCCGTGCATGGCGCAGCGCCCAGCAGCACCGCTCCGGCGAGGTATTCCGTCGCAAGCTCCGGTGTAATAAACGCCTTAAACACCACAAAGAAGAACAGACTTGCCATGCCATACATGGTGAAAGGCTTGATGAGCCAGTTGACGATCCAGGTGACGAACAGACCTTTCGGATTTCTGCCCACATTTTTGATGCTGCGGAAGTCCACCTTCATCATCATGGGATAGATCATCACCCAGATGAGAATCGCCATGGGAATCGACACCCGTGCATACTCAAACCGGTTCAGAAATTCCGGAATCTGCGGCAGAAATTTGCCGACGCAGATCCCCACCGCCATGCAGAGAACGACCCATACGGTCAGATACTTTTGAAAAAATCCAATGGGAGAAGCGTCACGCTCGTTCATGCTCTTACCTTCTCCAAAATAACGATGACTTCATCCTTTTTCAGCACCTTGCCATAGGACACCACCTGACCATCTACCACCAGCGCAGGTGTTGTCATCACTCCATAGGCGGCGATCTTTTCAAAGTCCCGCACATGGTCAATGGTCATATCCATCCCAAGCTCCCGCAGTGCGTCTACAGTTGTCGCTTCCAGCGCATTACACTTGGCACAGCCGCCGCCAAGAATTTTTGATCCCGGACTCCTTCTTTTCGGCTTCTGCCGCCTGCATTGCTTCCGGCGTACAGCTCCCGCCGCAGCAGCAAGGCTGCTTTTTGTTCTTCTTTTTTCTTACCAAATCCGAAAATTGACATTTTGATACCCTCCAATTATAAAATGAACCCCTGAAACAGGTTGAATAAGTAGCCTACAACGATAATGCCCAAAGCGCAGATAGCGATAAAAACACCCAGCAGCTTCGGCTTAACTGCCTTGCGCAGCATGATCATTGACGGCAGGGACAGCGTAGTGACGCCCATCATAAAGGTAAGCACCGTACCAAGCTGTGCGCCTTTTTCAAGCAAAGCCTCGGCAATGGGAATCGTGCCGAAAATATCGGCATACATAGGAATGCCTATGATGGTTGCTAATATTACGCCGAAAGGGTTATGGCTACCAAGAACCGCCACAACCCAGCTTTCGGGAATCCAGTTGTGAATGACAGCCCCGATGCCTACGCCGATGAGAATGTACGGAAAGACCTTCTTGAAGGTTTCCGCTACCTGATCCTTGGCATAAACTAGCCGTTCCTTCTGCGTCAGTGTTGGGGAGGCAATGTCCACGGCAGATGCCCTGCGGATAAATTCCTCCACCTGATTTTCCATGTGCAGCTTTTCAATCAGCGTACCGCCAGCCACAGCAATCACAAGCCCCAGCACCACATAGAGAATCGCAACCTTTGCCCCGAAAATACTCATCAGAAGAACAAGACTTCCCAAGTCCACCATAGGCGATGAAATCAGGAACGAGAAGGTCACACCCAGCGGCAGTCCGGCACTGGTAAATCCGATAAACAGTGGAATGGACGAGCAGGAGCAGAACGGTGTTACCGTGCCGAGCAGGGCTGCGATGCAGTTTGCCCAGATACCGTGAAACCGCCCCATAATTTTCTTACTGCGTTCCGGCGGAAAATAACTCTGAATGTAGGAGATCAGATAAATCAGCACACAGAGCAGCACGGTAATCTTAATCACATCATAGAGGAAGAACTGAATGCTCCCACCGATTCGGCTTGTTGCGTCCAATCCCAATGTGCCGAGTAGATTTCCAATCAGCGTATTCAGCCACTTCATGCCGAGGATTTGATCGGTGATAAACTTGCCCATCAGGAGCAGCACCCCCCTTCGCTATTAGAGCCGCAGCAGGTCAGTCCCTCTATAAATTCTTTGAACTGGGTCAGGGTTTCGCAGTTCAGGGAGTAATGCTGCCACTTGCCATCCTTGCGGGCATTCACTAGTCCGCACTCCACCAGAATCTTCATGTGGTGAGAGAGGGTCGGCTGGGTAATTTCAAACCGTTCCAGCAGCTTACAGCCGCACTTTTCTCCATCCGACAGCATCTTCACAATTTCCAGCCGGTTCGCATCCCCCAAAGCCTTGCAGATCAAAGCCACATCTATAGCGTTCATAAAAACACCTCACATTGATATTTGTCTATGTAAGTAGTATAGCAAATACATCGATAAGTGTCAATGCATTTGTGCAAATAAAAGCAGGTACACCGCATTTCTACACTGTACCTGCTTTTCATCATAACCTTTCTTTACTCCGTATCGTCTGATTTGGCTGAAAAATCCCCCGTTGGTTTCCCAACGAGGCATGTGATGCTTACAGATCGACAAAATACTTTTTAGATTTTCTTCGCAATCGTAGACAGCTCCGAAATAATGCGCGGATGCGCTGAATACTACTACTGAGTACCTGCTGGGAAGCAGCGGCACCTATGTCGTAGAAGCTCACAAAAAAGGCGGCGCAAAAGCAGCGAAGGATATTGAAGAACTGGTCAGTGAAGTGACCGGTATGTTCGCTGGCGGCGAATTAAGCGAAGATGCCATCGAGGGAGCCTATAAAGCTCTGACCGATGCCTACTGGATTGCCAAAGAGAACAATAAAAAATACGCCCCGAAAATGAGGCGTAAAAAATCCGATCAGTGATATTTATCGTACACACTTTTCGCTATACTATAAACTGGAGGTGGTATGATGAATGCGGAACAGCTTTCACGGGTCGGTGAGAAACTGGTAAAACGCTGCGGTTCCAGAGACCCTTTTGAAATTGCAAGGCAGCTTGGTGTCCATGTCATGCTTTGTGAAAACCTCGGTTCCCTGAAGGGAATGTACCGAGTGATTAAACGAAATCGCTTTATTTTCCTGAATAACAGTCTGAATGAAAATATGCTGCGCATCGTGTGCGCACATGAATTAGGGCATGACCAGCTTCACCGGAATATGGCGAAAACCACCCCGATTCATGAGTTCATGCTCTACGACATGAAATCCAAGCCGGAATATGAAGCCAATATCGTAGCAGCAGAGATCCTGATGGACAGCGATGAAGTCCTTCGCTACATCTATGAGTATGGGTACACCGCCGAGCAGATCGCCAGTGCGATGTCCACTGACATCAATCTGGTTGCGCTGAAGGTAGCACACCTGGCCACACTTGGATATAATCTGCACGCACTGGAACATAAAAAGCAACTTTTTGAAATAACGTATCTTCGAGGAGCCTTGACCGGCTCCTCTTTTTTTTGCAAATTGTGCAGATGCCGTCTGCACAATTATCAGCCTAACATCGTAAACGCTCCATAGCAAGTACCTTGCCAGCCCCAAAGTGCTGCAACATGGTTTTGCAAGCAATAATCCGCAACGTTCGCTCCTCCAGTATTCACCTGTAATCTCCATACCGCCATCTTCTCATCTCCCCGCTTTCTTCTTTAGTGCTTATCCACCTTCCGCTTCGGGAACCATCCTTTTGCCACTCTTATTTCCTGTTCTTTCAGTTCCTTAATGCTCCAAAAGCAACTGACGCCCAAAACACCCAGGGAAACCGACCAAAGTATTTCCTGCATTCTTACGGATAGAATCATACACAAAATGCCCACCAGCAAAAATACCGGCCAACAGCGGCTTCCAAAGTAATACTCCGCATATATAACAATAGGATGGAACAATCCAATCAGAAAAAAGGTAAGCACACCAATCAATATGCCACTAAAATTCATCATAACTCCTTGTCCTTTTCCTTATACAAACAGCACATTATCGCAGACCGGCGCAACTTATCTTCTGCGTGCAACAGTCGCCCTCAACAACATATCCAATATGCGCAAAGAAGAAGTATTGCAATATAGAACTACAACCTTCCTCTTCCATATTTTTTAAATATCTGACACATTTTTATGGATTGCATTTTTTACACGGATCATAACCTGCAGCAATCAGCGCATCCCTACTCTCTGATGAGGATTTTTTATCGCTCTCCTTCATCTGTTTGACCGATGAACAGGACGGCCGATGAAATTTCTTTGTATTGGTATTGAGGATATAGGATTCCGTGCTGGTCTGCTGAGAAGCTGCCTGCGTAACAGCCTGTGTGGCCTGCTCTGTTTCTGCCGTCTTGTTTGTTCCAGAAGCCGAGCTGTCCCCCGTCGCATAATTGATGTTAATTCCCGGCTGAACATTATAAACGTAAACGCAGTACAAAATACCTTCGCCTTTGTCTTCTACGGATTCCGCTTCCATTAGTACGCCGGATGCTACGAGATTACTGCCTTCAAAAACCGGAGTCACCCGATACAGCACATAATTTCCAGTTTCTTTTACATAGTCCGCTGCCATATTCTCAAACGGCAGCATTCCCTGAACATTCAGATATCTGGTCCCAGTGATTAAGTTCTTCTCATTCGCATTTTCTGCAGTGAGCTGATAACCGATCAAGTGGCAGCGATTATAAATCTTTTTTTCGCATCTTTCTGTCAATCATAAGTTTGAATAATCTGTTGTATGATACTGCCATTTTTCCTCGCCTTCTATCTTTCTAAGTGGTTTCCAAGCCATCAAAAAACTCTATTGACATTATAGCACAACGCGCTTTAAGAGTAAATAAAAAATGCCGACTTCTCGCAAGTGTCACTCTTCTGCAAGCAGGGCTTTCGTGACACGAAAGCGATTTTCTGCTTGTTGGGGAAACTCCCCAATCCCCATAGAACGCTGCCTACGGCATCGGGCTGCGCATCCGTTCTGGATGCTTAACGGCAGTTCCTGCCAAAGAAAAAAGTCCGGTGCAGTATGAGCATTACGCCCACACTGCACCGGACATTCCATCATCTACTATTCTCCTTATTTTCTTCTTCTTGCCACACTTCCTGCTCATGCAGCTGCTCTTTCTTCTGTTCGTCCTCTTTCAGGATTTCCTGCACAATCTTCTGCGCCACGAGCCAATCTTGCATTTCCGATTTGGTCTTGCGGTACTCTGCATAGGAGCTTTTCTTTCGTTCCAGGAGCATCGCATACTCTGCGTTCAGCTCGCTGATGCGTGGAAGCTTTTTGTCAGAACCGTTCTCTTTCTTATAGGCATCAAACGCCTTTTTTGCTGCGCTGCGCAAGGCCAGCATATCCCGATGGGCTTCATAGAACTCCCTATTGTAACCGGATGCTTTATAAGCGGCAAAAACATCTTTTGTCTTGGCATAATTGATTAGATGCTTCCGCAGCACCGACACTTCCGACATCCGTGCCTCATCTGCCTTTACAGATTCCAGCAGCGTATCACATTTTTCAGAAATTCCATCTGCCTTTTCCTTCAGCTCTGCATAGCTCTTGATTCCATGCTCTTCCATGAACATCATCGCTTTCGCCATCTGTTTCAGATTAAAGACTTTTGCCCAGCGCGCATATCCCGCGCCTTTGCCCTCCTGCATTTTGGCACGGACATCAATAAGGAACGACAACTCCTCCTTCTGATGCACCTGTGCCGACCGTGCACTTGTGCGGGTTTTCTCTGCAAATTTGCTTTTATGAACCGCATTCCCTGCAATCACCTCGCAGAGTTCTTCAATCGAATATCCTTTGCCCAGAGAGCGGAAACGAGCAAATCTGGCATAACCTTTTCCCCGTAGGGCAGGCTGTTTTCCATCTTTATACTCGTATCCTGCCTCTTGCAAAATTCCAATCAGTTCCCGAAAGTCTTTTGGTTTTCTTGCCAATGCTGCATCAATGGACTCGCAGATTTCATCCCGCTGCGATTTTTTCTCCGGGTATTCCGTTCTCTTCTGCCGTTCTCCATAGGGCTTCTGGATAATGACCGACAACCGGTGTTCCAGGCAGACGATGTCACTGAGCCTCGCCAACGCAAGACCTGACAGACGAAAATCGCGGAATTTTCTGGTGCAGTCTAATGTAGTCGAATTAAAAATAATGTGGTTATGAATGTGCGCACGATCAACATGGGTAGCCACGATAAATGCGTGTTTTCCCTTGGTGAATCGCATGACTGTCTCATACCCAACCTTGTTCGCCTCCTCCGGCGTGATTTCCCCAGGCTTAAAAGATTGCCGAATCTGATATGCAATCACATCATGCGCCTGGGTTCTACCGGTGATATGCTCATACTGCCGTTTAAAAAGCAGAAATTCTTCATCACAGGTCTTTGCGTCACAGGCATACGCGCTGATATATTTTCCATCTTCCGTCTTTGCTGCATTCTCAGAATAATCAGTACGGTCAGCCAGACACTGCGCTATCCTTCCAGATAGGAATCTGCAACGATGTCACTAATCTGCCTGCGTTTTTCCTCCCAGTAATCCCTTGCAAGGCGTTCTGCCGCTTCCATGATATGATTTTCCAGAGACCCGGCACCGGCAGGAACATCAAACGCTGCATCCAATGCCCGAATAATCGGCTGCTCATGCTCTGCATTCATTTTGCAGAGCTGTACCGGACGGGAATTCTTCCGTTCTCCGCTATCTGCCACATCAAATACATACCGCAGTTTCGGCTGCTCGCCGCGCATGTCCAAAAGAGCAATGCCCTTGGAGCCACGCTTCACATAGCGGTTCATCCGGTCATTCCAAAGATCGTACTCTGCACAGGCCGTTGCCTCTGGCCTCTGCTTATAGATCATCAACTGCTCCGCAAACGGATACTTATAAAGCCGGGCGGATGTGGTCAGAAACGCTGTCCACTGTTCTTTGCTGCCAGTGATCTGCGCCGCTGCTTCCTGCGCCATCTGCATATAATAAGCCGTTTTTGTCATCATCTGTCTTTTTCCTCCTCTCGCTTATTCGTCCGGATACAAATCCAGTGCCTCATATTCTGCATCTGTCATCTCTGCCAGTTTCGCAAGCAGTGAGGCCATCCACCTGCGCAGGTTTCTGTCTCTGCGGTCAGACTTTTCTGCATCTTTTGAAGCTCTTCGATCAGTCCTGTCTGTGCGCCAGGGCTGTAAAGCATCATGAGCATCCATTCGTCATCCGTAAAACGCATTTATAACTCCTTTTCTTCGCAGCACCTGCGAGTTGGCGCAGGCGGCACCGCCTCCTGCTTTTCCTTCAGCTGATCCAGAACCGATGCTTTCTCTGCCGGTTCTTCCTTCTTTCCGTTATTGCTCACTCCGTCAACCATGCCATAATCGTCTTCCATTGCCATTTCTGCAGCTTTCAGGTAATTCTTCGGTTTCAAAAAACTGGGTAGTTCCTTGAATCCGATGGAATCCACATAGTGACAGCTTACAACACCATTCTGCCGTAAAGCCACGATGTCAGACACAGAAAGACTATGCCCAGTAAAATCATCAGGGCGGGAAACATTGAATTTCGCATACAGTTCCTCCAACATCGTATTCTGATCCTTGTAGGGAAGAAGCGGAGCCGTATACACCACCTCATAATAGTCAATATCCGGTTCCAGCCCCATCCGTTCCAGTTCGCGCATAGACGAAAATCGTTCATATACCGTATCCTCGCTGCAACGAATCTGCAAGATCGCATACTGGTCGGTAGTACTGTCGAGAAATGCCATCATCTTCTCATCTAATGCCTGATTTCCATGCACTTCATCCCATTTTTCAATTCTTGCCATCATTCATTTCTCCCTTCTCCATAAACGGCAGTCCATTTTCCTTTGCTTCCTGTCGCTGCTGTTCCCGACGCTTTTCACTGTAAGGCGGTCGGATACCGACGCAGCGTTTCGGAATCGTATAAGTGACCGACCCATGCTTCCGGCGCTCTAAAACAAACTGCTCCGGATACTGTTTTCTCAGTTCCCGGAGCTTCTTAATCAGGCGGCTGTCATGGGTGTAAATACTGGCAGTATCCAGTTCATTGTCAAAATTGATGACGGTTTCCTGCTCTGCCTTCGTAATCTTATATTTCATCGCTCCGCCTCCTTCGCCTTAGCAGCTTTCACCGGCGTATCCGTTCTGGAAGACAAATCCGAGAGTTTACCCAGCACAGATTCCCGTCTGCTGATTTCTGCATCCTCTGCACGATCACAAAGTTCATCATAGTCAATCTGCGTCATGGTGCGTCCACCGAATCCATAATCCGAAAGGATCTGGTCTCTGGCTGCATTCATGCTGATTTCCGGGTTGTCGATCTGTCCACCGTCAATTTCCGTGAAGTCCTTATGATATAAGGTATAGTCGTAACCGTCCTCACAGGTCTGAATGGCAAGAAAGCCCTTGCTTCCCAAATCCCATGCACTTCGTTCTTCCGTAATCAGCAACTCCGGACGGCAGGTACCGCCACCGCGTTCCAGCATTTCTGCCAGCTGACAGATGTGCAGAACATCATACCCTAGGCGAAGATGATATTCGTCCATATATTCACAGCGGGCCGAAAACTTCCGATTCGGATACTCGATTTCCACCGCACTGCCATCCGGTATTTTGAACCTATCCTCGTAGCTGCTGGTGATAAACCGGATATTTTGGGTATTCTCCAGTTCAGGATCAGCCTTTTTCATCTGCCAGAGAATCTTTCTGCCACCGCGCATCTGTTCCAGCATCTTTGGGGCTATCGGCGCAACGGTAAGACCGGAAAGCTGGGGAATCTTCTGGAGTGCTGCCATCCTCGCGTTTTCTTCCAGCGTAGAAAACGACTGTTTATCCAACACATCCCAGCCAATGTGTCCCTCGGCAATCTGCACCTTGCTGTCCATATCAAAACAGTAGAACTCCACGCCGTCCTGCTTTTCCTGCAAGGAAAGCAGAGCGACATTATCCACCAGATAAGCTGCATTCATCATTTTCATGCTCATTTTTTACCTCCAAACTCCAGCTTAAATGCTGCTGCGCCGTTCTCTCCTGTCTCTACATGAACGGTTGTGTCATAGTAACATCCAGACTTCTTGGAATAGCAATGGGTAAGCCGTGCTTTGCCCTGATTAACCAGCTGCTTTACCAGTTCCTCTGTCATCTGCTTGCCCAGTGTCTGAAAAAATCTATTATCCTTCCAGAGCGCAAATTTACAGCTCTTATCCCTGCAAAACCATCCCTTTGCCGTTTCGCAGACATCACTGCCGCAGGCCGGGCAGGAACCAATGACTTTGCGTTCCAGCTGCATCAGCACATCGGCTCCTTTTACAGCCTCGTAGGTTTTAACAAGTCCGTTGACCATGCTGCTGATTTCGTCCATAAAGGCATCACTGTCATACTCGCCGTGTTCTATTTTCAGCAGTTTTTCCTCCCAGTCTGCCGTCATAGATGGGGACTGAATCTGTTCCGGCACCACCGTCACCAGCGCATTTCCCTTGTCCGTAGAGCAAAGGTATTTCGTTTTCTTATCACCCTTGCGCTCGATAAAGCCTTTCTGTACCAGTTTTTCGATAATGGCAGCGCGTGTGGCCGGTGTACCGATGCCTTTACGCTCTACGCCAGCCGGGAACTCATCCGAGCTGGCACTTTCCATTGCTGAAAGCAGAAGATCTTCGGTAAACCTCTTGGGTGGGCTGGTCTTACCTTCTTTCAAATCGACACGGGCAAGTTCCACTGTCATGCCTTCTGAAAGCTCCGGCAGTTCACCTGCCTCCGCATTCTTCTCAGCCTCTTCACTTGGCTTTCCTGCATATCGTCTCCAGCCTATATCCGTGACTGTTTTGCCTTTGTACGGAACTTCTGACCGGCGCACTCCACTTCTACTACGGTTTCTGCATAGAGGCAAGGTGTTCCGACTGCACAAATCAGCCGCACCGCCAACAGAGTAAGAATCGCCTGTTCTCCACTGGGAAGAGAGGAAAATGTCATAACCTGCCGCTGTTTTTGTAGGAATAATGGCATGGTGATCGGTGACTTTCTTGGAATTGATGACCTGCGCTGCATTCACCGGTGCCAACACATCCGGCTGAATCTGAAAGCTCTGCTGGATCACAGAAACAAGTTCCGGTACCAGCGGTGCCATATCACCCGTCAGATACCGGCTGTCAGTACGGGGATAGGTTACGAGTTTCTTCTCGTACAGAGCCTGCGTGTAATCCAGGGGCTGCTGGGCAGTGAATCCCAGCTGCCGATTTACTTCTCTCTGAAGCGAAAGTCAGATCAAACAAGGCCGGGGGCTTCTCTGATTTTTCTTTCTGCTCCACCTTGGTAATGATGGCACTTCCCGCCTGACAGCACTCTGCCACCAGTTTTTCTGCTTCTGCTTTTTCTTTCATCCACTCACCGCCTGCTTGAAAATCTCGAAATTTTAATTCTGCCGAGTAGAACGGCTCCGGCTTGAACGCCCGAATTGCTGCATCCCGCATGACCACCATCGCAAGCGTTGGTGTCATCACACGCCCCACATTCAGGGTCTGCCCATACAGGCATGAAAAAAGCCGGGTGGCGTTGATTCCGACAATCCAGTCGGCACGCTCCCAGCATAAGCCGCCTCATATAAGGCATCATATTCTGTTCCCGATCTGAGCTTCTGAAAGCCTTCTCGGATCGCACTGTCCTCCATTGAGGAAATCCAAAGGCGTTCCACCGGCTTTTTGCACCCTGCTTGCTGGTACACCAAGCGGAAGATCAGTTCTCCCTCACGCCCTGCGTCAGTTGTGCAGATCAGGCTCTCCACATCTTTCCGCTGCATGAGCTTTTTCAGGATTCCAAACTGCTTTTTCGTGCTGGCGAACACCTGATACTGCCAATGTTCCGGCAAAATTGGAAGATCATCATATCTCCACTTAGCATATTTTTCATCATAGGCTTCCGGCTAGGAAAGTTCCACCAGATGCCCACACCAATTGACAAGGTAGCCATTGCCCTCCATATAACCGTCCCCTCGCTGATTTGCCCCGATCACCTTCGAGAGACTCATGGCAACCGAGGGCTTTTCCGCTAATACAAGCTTCATTCGATACTGCTCCTTTCGCAAAAAAATTAGCAGCCAAACACCGAAGCGCATGACTGCTATGTAAGGAATGGTATTCTGTTTTAGGTTTACAAACTGGAATTTGTTACTCTTTTGTATCGTAAATAATTTTGCCCGTAAAGTAAATTGAAATGTCCATTTGAACTAAATCTTCTGTTTCTAAGATAGATAAATAACCAGAATACAATACTTGATTATACCCATATAATTCATCTACAATTTCAAAGCTATAGTTTTTGTATCTCTTTATAAAATGTTCCAGTTCTAATTTCTCACCGTTGAATTTTCCATAGTTTCCCCATTTGCTCTGCAACATCACGCAGGTACAATCAAAATCCACACCTTCGATTGTAATGTTTCCTTCGACCTGTTCAAAAGGTTCTGTAAGTTTTATATCCGTCCTCAAATTCAAGTGCTATTGTTTGATCTTGAATTATAATCTTTTTGACCCGCATATCATGCAGACTATATGGAATGGGCGGATTGTGTTTATATTCTGTCCTCATGAGACCTCCCCGTCAAATTCAAATTTGACTTGCCTATTTTCTTAAAATCTCATGTGGAGCTTCTATTTCATTTGCCAAGGTATGCTCTGTTAATTCTGACATCAATTTCAATTTTTTATTAATCAATGGTCGCATACAATTAGGAACATGTTCCTGATGCGCTCTGTGGATTGCTACACATTCCTTACAGTTTCCGTGATAACGACAGGCTTTCAGGCAAGGACAGTGATCTTTGTCTTTATACTCCTTACGAAATTCCGCTGCAAATTCTTCTTGCAGTCTCAGCCCCTCGACACGGTTTCCCTTATGAAATTCTACCATTGCATCCAGTTCTTTCTGGTTCCCTTCAATCTTCATGTTATTATAGCGCCTCCATTTCAACTATTCCTCATTTTCTGATAAATTCCGATTTGTATCGCTGTTCTTACTTTCTATTTTATCAGATATCGCCTACGGATTCCATAGCTTCATAGCTCAAAATAGTTCATTCGCAAAACATTTAGCTATGTAAAAGGGACGGCTTCTCAGCCGCCCCACCGGTCAACGCTGCGTTAATCAGACAGGTTCATCGTCCGATTCTGCTTCGTAATCCTCGTTGACATCCACTTCTTCGCCCTCGTCACCATCATCCTCCGGCAGCTGGAGTATGTCTTCATCCTCATCGTGATAATCCGCATCCGGGTCCGGCTGATTTTTCTTGGACGCAGGCTTTACGCCCTTCATCTTAACATAGAGATAACCGCCGACACCGGCTGCACCAATCACAAACAGAAGCAGCATAATCATCGGGAGCGGAGACGCTTTCTTCTGCTCGCTCTCTGTTTTCTGCTCTTCCGGTGCAGGTTCCGTCTCCTTCGGCTTTTCGCAGGTTCCGTGACTTCCGGTTTCTTCTCCTGATACTTGGCGGCTTCCTCTTCATCCATCAGCGCAAGCAAATCGACCTCATCCACCATATTCAGAAAATGCACATTCTGGTTGCCGTCTTTATCGCGGTCGATGATCAGATAGAAGGTATTGCCAGCCTTTGTCACCAGCGTGATGAACTGCTGGCTGGATTTATCTTCTTCCTCACCTATATCGTCCACCAGCGTCATATTGCCTTCCGGGGTCAAAGCTGTACTGGATTCCTTTTCACTCTCGGATGACAGTCCGCTCTGCGTCAGATCCAGAAACAGCTTCAGAGCATCTTCACTGAACATGCTGCTGTCTTTTGCAAAATCCGTGACATTCAGGTACTTTTCATGTGCATACCCGGTTTTGCCGTTGAAGTTCACCTTATACCAGTCACCGCATTTTTCGACAATCTCCACTGTATCGCCGGAATGCAGATACCCAATAATCTCCTGATCCATGCCGGGACCGGAACGAAAATGCAGGCTGGTGATACCCGGCACCACCGTACCAGTCTGCTTTTGGGACTTTCGCCGCCGATGTTGTATTCTTTGCCGCCCACCGTAATGATCAGGTTCCCATCCGCATCCGTAGCGACTTCGTAGCCATCCGGCAGCACCTGCATATCCGGGTCGATTTCGATGTTGCCGTCACAGTCTGTTTTCCCTGCATTTGCGCTTTCCGCCACATCTGCTTCCTGAGCAGCAGTACTGACAAACGTATTCTTCTGCCCATCCTCACCCGTATAGGCAAATGCAGTAGTCATAAAGGTTCTTGCCGCCAGCAGCTCGCCTCAATGGAAGCATAAGAAATGGGGTAGAGTAGGAAAGCACCGCCTTATCATATTGCTATGACAGGTTTGTGCAGTCCCCTCACAGAACCGGGCGTGCACCTCTCAATGCACCCGGCTCGCCGTTATATTGCTCGATTACCTTTTTGTTCAAAATACATGATGAATCTTTTGATGGCATTCATGACATACCACCAGTGTTTTTCTGCGCTTTGCAATCATAACTACTTCCCAAGGCTCTTTTCCTTTTAGATTTTTCACCTTGTTCACATGATGCACTTCGTATTTTCTGCCTTTCCCCTCATACCCGCACAATTCACAGCGATATGCTTTCAGTCTGCTGTCGATTGTCGTTCGCCCTTTTGCAATAATGGTAATGATGGTAGGTATCACATCGTCACAACGTTTTCCATCAATCTCATTAAATTTCGTGAGCTTGCGTACTTTCTTGCCATTTTTGGTTTCATAGGGAATACCCCAGCGTTTTGCACCAATACGGTATTTGTCATAAATTTTTGACAGTTTGCACCGATGCTTCCATGCTAAGGTTTTCAGACAACTGTATTCCATCAGATAGCTGAAGTAGTTCAGGCTCCGATAATTACTCGCAAGGAAATAAAAATTACATAGTCCACGGATTTCTGCATCGTAGGTTGTGACTATTTCCAGGTCTGTATTTCTCGTGAGGTCAACTCTTGCTACTGGCTCAAGTTTCCCATTATCGGTACGTTGTTTCACCGCACCTTTGTTGAAAAGGTACTTTTCCACTTTATCCTTGAGCGGAATCAGCAGCTCCACGGTATTATTCATTGTTCTTTGTTTGCAGTTTTTCCACGGTTTGACCTGTTGGTCTCTGCGTACCCGCACATCATATCCGAGGAATCTGGCAGATTCATTGCTGTGAGTAATAAGCGTTTTTTCCTGGCTGAGTTCCATTTTCAGCTCATTGCGGATAAATTCCGTGAGTTTCGCCTTAATCATTTCACAGTCTGTTTTGCTCCCATTGACTGCAATTAAAAAATCATCAGCATATCGGACGTATTTCAGCTTCTTGTCATTACAGAGCTTGGCAGGGGTTTTACGCAATTCCTTTCCAATCTCAATATAATAGGCAATTAGTCTGTTTCGCTCCTCGCCATCATTGCGCCGTTCAATCTTTTTCCTTGTGTTTGCTCTTTTTTGCTGTAATGCCTTGTATTCTGGCGTTAGCGTATATGGCGTGTTGGAATCGAATGATTTTTTCAGATTATCCACAAACTTGTCCAATTCGTTCAGATAGATATTGGCAAGGATAGGTGACAGGATACCACCCTGTGGGCAACCGCTGTAAGTTCCATGATATTTCCAATTTTCCATATATCCAGCTTTAAGAAACAGCCGAATCAGATTGATAAATCTGACATCTTTGATTTTTCTGCTGATAATTGTTATTAACATCGAATGGTCGATGTTATCAAAGCAACCTTTAATATCGCCCTCAACAAACCATTTTGCACCGACAAACTCATGCTTGATCTGCGTAAGTGCCGTGTGACAGCTTCTGCCCGGGCGAAATCCGTGGGAATAGTCTGAAAAGACAGGTTCATATATCGCCTGTAAAACCATACGAATGATGTCCTGTATAAGTTTATCTGTGAAAGTAGGCAATCCTAAAGGACGCATTTTCCCATTCTTTTTCTTGATATAGGTACGTCTTACTGGTTTCGGCTCATATGTTCCGTTTTTCAATGCTTCAATTATTTGGTTTACCTTATCTTCGCTGAATCCGTCTGCCGTATCATCATCAACACCTCTTGTCCCTGCGCCATTATTGGCGTAGAGATTTTGAAATGCCACATAATAAATATCTGGACGAAGCAGATACCGAAAGAGTTTTGTAAACACTTCATCATGTTTGTTTTTTGAATTTTCCTGTAATCTTGTTAAAATCTCGATTGTTGGTTTCATTCGAGGTTTTCCTCCCTAATCAATTTTGATTTTAATACGCTCAAACTGTCCTCCTTCGCCATGTGAACAGTTTTCCTGTTCTCGGACTACTACGAGGACTCCGTTGCCATGTCAGATTTTCAGTGTCATCTCCCTTGGCGCTACCTTGGGATTTATCACGTTTATACGCATTACACATAGTTTTTTCAGAACATTCTGATTTAGGCAATCCCCAGTTTGCAAAAGTAGTAGGCAATGTGAATTGTCGGATGTGCTTTCACTCTTTTAATATCGGTTCCCCGACTTGCTGTGTGCCATAATTGATAACAGGTCAGAAGGCAACCCTTTCTGACCATTGGATAACGTATAAAGAGGAAACCCTTCTTTATACGATACACACCATAGGTTTCAGGTAAATTTCCTACGTCTCCACTGAAAAGAAGCTCAGAGCTTGCATTCAACAAACGCAGTTTCATCCTCATATTCACTTACTCTTGCGGTTCAGTCGCACCCGATTACCTTTAGTGACTTACCGCTTTCCTGCCATGCTTTGTTCCCGTTACAGCTTTCGCCTCGTCGGTAAGGCAGTCGAGTTCCCGTGTTATCTTGCGGGGTAGTGCCTTGTATTCATCTCTCCTTTCAATCTACTTCTACTTTCGCCCTTGCTGGGCGCACTGAGCCGCAGTGGAGCATCATCCCGTTGCCAACATAAATGCCCACATGGGATGCTCTGCTGGTGTTGTAGGTTTTCTGGAAGAAGATCAGGTCTCCGAGCTTTGCTTCACTCTTTGGGATAATATCGCATTTCCCCATCAGACCGTTGGCCGTTTGCCTGCCTACATTCCAGCCATTGCCGCAGTGGTTGATGACCCAGCTGACAAAACCGGAGCAATCAAAGCTCGTGCTCGGTGAACTGCCGCCCCAGACATAGGGATAACCGAGATATTTCTCTGCTTCGGTAATCATCTTTCGGAATTTCTCATCTGCTGTTGCCACATGGTGTGCTTCCTTTTCATCCTGCCGAAGCAGTGCCTCGTACAAGTCCTGCAACACCGGCATATTCTCCGGCACCGGGTTCTCAAAATAGGTCTGGTAAATCTGATAAACACAGCGGTCGATGACTGTCTTTTCTACCGGCTGTAAGCCTTCCTTGCCGCCCACGATCAGCTCGCACAGGGACAGGATAAAATCTGCTTTCAGGGCAATCGGATTATCCTCTTCCAAATAATTCGCGTTGATGTCCATTGGATTGATATACTGCGTACTGGAAGGGCTGATTTTAATAACCTGCCCCTCAAATTTCTGCACCAGTGCCGTGTACTCGGCTTCCGGATCGCATACGATTACATCATCATCCGTCACCAGAAACGCATTGGCGATTTCACGCTTGGCAGAAAAGGATTTACCAGAACCGGGGGTACCAAGGATCAGCCCATTGGGGTTTTTGAGCTTTTTCCGGTCAACCATAATCAGGTTGTTGGACAGCGCATTCAGCCCTCCAAATTCACAAAGGTATCGAAGTAGTCTGCCTTGGGCTGCGCCGCATCCAGCTGTTTGCGGATACCCTCAAGCTGCCCCCTCTCGGCTACAAGCTCCTTTGCCAGGGTGTAGATGACCTCCGGATGCTAATCACCTGATCCAAAATAGAATCGCTCATATACACTCCATACTTTCGGATGGACGGGAGAACTTCATCAAACCTCCAGTGTTCAAATCGTTCTGCCGATGGCAGTTTGCTGTGAACGATCAGTCGGTAAACATCGCCTTCTGTGATAAAGGAGATTTCAACGACCTGCTCTCCAGCATCCCCATACTGATTCACCTTCTGAACGACACCCTTGCGTTTCATTAGGGGGCCTCTGCAATGGCGTTTCACAGCGGCGTAGGGATTCACATACCCCAACGCTTTCGCCACATCGCTTGCACAGAAGAAGGTCTTGCCTGCCTCCTGTAACAAATGGATCGAACCAAACTCCTGGTTCTCAAACACCTCCATCATCTGCCTCGACTGTTCGCCATGACTGCCCACATCGGTGTCATGGGGCTTCTGATTGAAATCCGTCATACCTGTTACCTCCTACTCAAATTTGTTTCGCCAGATTTCGGGCAAAAAAAAATAGAGCCTCGACCCATTCTCGTTTTCAAAGAATGAGCCAAGGCTCTATGTAAATCAGTCAAGTATGTGTTCGTCCGTCGATGGCAAAGTTGGACTTCATTTGCTCCTATTGTCCACCAGTAATTTGACCACTATAAACCCATAAATTTCCGTTCAAATTCCATCAAAACCGAACAGTCCAGACAGAATTTTAGGCATAGAAAAAGCCCGAAAAATGGCATATTTTCCGAGCTTTTTTAGCATTTTGAAATTTTCGATTATCTCTTTGAGAACTGTGGAGCACGACGAGCGGCTTTGAGGCCGTACTTCTTACGCTCTTTCATTCTAGGATCTCTTGTGAGGTATCCTGCTCTCTTAAGAACTGGACGGTACTCAGCATCTGCATGCAAAAGTGCTCTTGAGATACCATGTCTTACAGCACCTGCCTGACCTGTAAATCCACCACCGTGAACATTTACAAGCACATCGAACTTGTCAACTGTCTCTGTGGCTACAAGTGGCTGACGAACTACAACCTTGAGTGTCTCAAGACCGAAGTAGCTGTCAATATCTCTCTTATTAATTGTGATCTTACCTGTACCAGGTGTTAAATATACTCTGGCGATAGACTTTTTTCTTCTACCTGTTCCATAAAACTTATCGTTAGCCATTACTCTATTCTCCTTTGAACCGTTATTAGCCTTTGATTTCCATAACTTCTGGCTTCTGTGCAGCGTGTGTATGCTCAGCACCAGCGTATACATGAAGCTTTGTGTATAAAGATCTTCCAAGTGGTCCCTTTGGAAGCATTCCCTTAACAGCGAGCTCGATAACTCTCTCTGGCTTCTTAGCTAAGAGTTCACGAAGTGTTGTCTCCTTCATACCACCAACATACTCTGAATGTCTGTAGTAGATCTTCTGGTCTAACTTCTTACCTGTTACCTTAATCTTATCTGCATTTACAACAATTACATAATCACCGCAATCAACATGTGGTGTGTAGATTGGCTTATTCTTTCCACGTAATACATTTGCCACCTCTGAAGCAAGGCGTCCCAAAGTACATCCCTCGGCATCGACAACATACCACTTTCTGTCGATCTTATCCGGATTAGCCATAAAAGTATTCATCATTGACCTCCATTAACTTGAACAGTTAGTTTTTCTATTTATTGACGTAATGTATGGATAAATGCTTTCCGGGGCATTGGAAGAAGCATCAATCTCTAATGTTACAGCAATAGATTATACTCGTTATCTTATTCTGTGTCAATACGGTTTTTCAAACAAAATGAATATTCTTTCTCTTTTTATCCCAAGAAAATAGGAGTACAATAGTATAGTATCATTATGTTTACTTTTAAAAAATGAATACATACTATCATAGGGAGAATAAAAACAAAAAATGGAATTAGGCAAATCTTATCTCATCAAAAAAGATATCTTTTCATTTACAAGCGGAGAAATTTGGAAATTAGTCAATCAAGGATATCAAGCCTATTATGGCGAATACAATTTTATCTTTACAAATGATAAAAATCAAAAAAAATGGTTGATTTTACGAAGCCATTCTGATGAAGATATGGAAATATATCATCATTTAGATATGTACTTTATGGAAACTACTGATAAGGAGACAAAATGCTAACTTGGAGTGGAATACGAAAAAAGCTAGAAAAGGAATATCTAGCTCCATGTCTACAGGGACATATCCAATACTACGCAACATCATATAGTAAAAGCCCAGATCACGAAGGAAGAGCAGCTATCAGATATGATGGAAAAGAAATAATCAAGGGCTGTTATTACAATAATTGGACAAAAGCAAATCAATTCCCAAAAGACGAAAAATATGAAAAGCGTATGAGAGAGGAATTTGCATTTATCGACGACACTGCAATCAAATTGGGTATATTTGATCAACGCTGTTTTTATACTGCCTTCTATGAATTTGACAATCAAAGTATCGAAATGAGTCTAAATAGCGAAAACTTGCTGGTAAGAATATTTGCAATTTTAGATAGACGAGTTGGAAAAAGAAGATTGACTTCAATCAGAAGAACGATTGAAAAAGATGAATCTATATCCAATGTGTTTAAAGAATTTTTTGCCATTCGAATAAAGGCTGAAGGTATGATATTAGAAAAAAATTTTGAGTAATTAAGTAATTGAGTAAATGAATAAATTGACTAAAACTAAAGAGGACAACACTATGGATTTTTATATAGCTGAGGAGGGAATCCCTCTAACCATTGGTTGTGAAGATACAACAATTGCATATTATGGAAGTGAAATAGAATTACATTATGAAACAAAGTCTTCCAATGGCAAACTTATTTTCTCTGCAAAACTGCCGATACTAAATGTAGAGCTTCCATTTTGGATTTTTGGTGAACAGCTAATATTTTTAGATGCATACTATTTATTAACTGAAATCGTTGACAAAAATACACAGATTCCAATAACAAGTACTCTCATCAATATCCACACAGGAAAATACGCAAAACTAGATCACTATTATCCTCATATAACTACTGATGAAGAAGTAAAACTTCAAACTGATGATGGAAATATTCTGATTTTAAGAGATATAGATAACCTGAAATGGATAAATATAGAATAAAAGATTAATAAAAAATTATACGCTGGGCAATTGTCCCAGCTTTCTTATCGCTGGGGCTTGCTCATAACGTATTAAAATTTAAATTACAATAAAACAACCTACAATACTACAATAACATCACTCCTACTGCATCCACACAAGTTGCTTGACTTCGTTATAGAACTCCTCAGTTGCCTTGTCTCTCAATCCTATAACCTCTTTTAAAAGTTTATGTGTGGATTCACTATCTGACTTATCTCTGAATGTAATATAGCGACTATAACAATAGGCTCTATTGCGACTCATGCCATAGGTCTCCTTCAACACAATCAATGGACTGACAGCCTCAAGTACCTCCTGTTCTGTGTCATTTACAATATGTGGATTTAACTCTGTCATAAAGACATTTGCATACTCCAATGCTCTGTTATAAGAAATGCCACTTGATTTACTGATCTGCTGTAAGCTATTTCTTACTGCTTCTCCCAATTCCATTGGAGTCATCATTCCATCGCCGAATTCTTCATTGAATTTTCCACTATCCTCTAACTGTAGTAATCTTGAAACTTCATCTCTAATCATTGTTCTCTCCTCCTAAATTTTATTGTAGAAATTAGTAATATAACAGTATCTACACATTCCAACCCTTCAACGGAAAACAATTCATATCTCACTCGCCTTAAAGACTATACCATAAAAAAATATCTAATGCAAATTTTTACTAATAACTTCTCAACTCATTAGACTTATGATATATATTCTAATTTGGTACGATTCTAATGGTAAGTCCACATTCCTTGCCATTTTAGGTAAAGAACTTTACATTCCACCCTTGTGTCAAGTATTGGATAGATATTTTTTCAAATTTCCAATCCATTTTTTACTTCTATTTTAACTTCAACACCGGATTTTTCAAGAGATTTTTGATAAGGTCTGTATAAATCATCTGATCGACCACTTCCGTTATGCTTGTGATTCTTTGTCCTGCATCTTTGGAAGACGCTCCGCAATGATAGATTCGCTGATGTTCGGTATTCCAGTCGATGAAAATGTATCTGTCATGAAACTCTCCACCGGATCTTTGGAATCTTATCTTTCTAAACGGATATTCCCTACAGAAATCCTGATATTCAAGGGTACAGTCCAATTACCAACATTCCAATCACTGCCGGAATGGATAGTTGGAACATTAGTGATAACGGTGTCTTGGTTAACAATTGCTCTTTCATGTTTTGTTTCATTTTAACCATCTCCTTCACACTAATTAGCAATCTTCCAAACAGTTGCTTTATTTTTCATATTGATCAATGTTTTATACAAACCGCCTTGCTTCATCAGTTCTTCATGATTTCCTCGTTGTTCTATTTTTCCGTTATTTAAAACCAAAATCTGATCGGCGTTTCGTATGGTAGAAAGCCTGTGAGCAATCATAATAATGGTCTTGTTCTTTGTCAGTTCTTCAATGGCAGCCTTTAGCTTATCTTCATTTTCCGGATCAATATTTGCTGTAGCTTCGTCAAAAATGACAATCGGGGCATCTTTTAACATAGCTCTGGCAATGGAAATTCTCTGTTTTTGTCCTCCTGAAAGAGTGGCTCCGCCTTCTCCAATCAACGTATCGTAACCATTTGGCAAGGCTTCTATAAAATCATGACACATCGCCTTTTTAGCAGCTTCTATGACTTCTTCTCTTGTGGCACTTGGCACACCGAACTTGATATTATTTTCAATCGTATCTTCAAAGAGATAGACATTCTGGAATACCATAGCAATATGACTCATCAGATGGGGCAGAGTATACTCTTTGATGTTCTTCCCACCTATTAAGATTTCTCCTGCATTTACATTCCAAAATCTTGCAATCAGATTACAAAAGGTCGTCTTTCCGCTTCCTGACGGACCGACAATGGCGGTCATGGTGTTCTTCTTCATCTCACAGGAAATATGATCTAAAATTGTCTTTTCATCATAAGCGAAAGAAACATCTTTAAATTCAATATCCGGGTGACGGATTGGGCTTGTTTCAGCTCCTTCTTTTATTTCAGGAATCTTTTCCATATATTTCAAGCTGTCGATGGAGTTCTCTGCAATTCTCAGTATCGCCATAGAGCTTCCTGCCGCCTTGATTCCCTCAAAGATAATAAAGCCGGCAATCATAGACATAATCGCATCTGCCAAAAGCATATCTCCTTCAATGTAATACTTGGCAGATAAAATAATAATAGCGGCAATACTGATTCCAAGAACAATTCGCTGTAAAGCGATATATGGCGTCATGGTTTTTTCCAGTTTCATTGTAATATTGCAGTTTTCTTCAAACGCATTACTCAGTTCTTTATTATTCTTACCGCCTAAATTGTATGATTTAATCACCTGCATTCCTTGTACGGTTTCCAGTACCTGTTTTGTCAAATGTGTTTGAGCAATACCTATTTCGCTTGCATTTTCTCTTGACTTTTTTTCCATAAAATAAGTGACAATAAAAAATGCAAGGATACCCAAAAATGCGGTAATTCCTACCATTATGTGCAAATAAAATAAGGCTAAGGCAAAGACGAAAGTATTGAGTAATCCGCCTAAAACAAGCACAAGCAGCATCGGTACCTGCATTTCAATCTGGCTGAGGGTGGTGGTACTCATTGTTGTAATCTTTCCTAAGCTGAATTCACTGAAAAATCCCATCGGTACTTTTTTAAGCTTGTTTCCGATACGAATTCTTTTATCCGCTGCCATAAAATAGCCGGCATGCGTTTGCTCCAGCTGAGATATATATTGCGTGATAATCTTTCCGACTAAGCTGACAAGAAGAATCCCTAAGACAATGGCTATATCCTTCATGGAAAGAGTTTCGTCAAATATTTTAACGAGAACATAATACACACCGCCCATTTGCATTGCATTAAATGCCGCACAAAGGAAACCGACAATAATGGACTTTCGTATATTCGATTGTTCCTTTTCCGCAAAGTTCCATATTTTCTTAAATACTGTAATCATAACGCTCCTCCTTTCCCGCAGCTTTCCATAAAGAGGAATAGACTTTTGACGTTTCTAAAAGTTCCTCATGCTGTCCACAACTTTCAATCTTCCCGTTTTCGACCACAAATATTTTATCTGCATTGACAATGGTTCTAAGCCTATGTGCAATTAAAATCAATGTTTTTCCTTTCACCAAATTACTGATGGCTTCCTGCACAATGCTTTCGTTTTCGGTATCCATATAGGAGGTGGCTTCATCTAAAATAACGATCGGTGCATTTTTCAGCATAGCTCTTGCGATAGAAATTCGTTGCTTTTCTCCTCCGGACAAATGTCCTCCGCCTTCTCCCACAATCGTGTCATACCCGGCGGATAACCCTCGGATAAATTCATCACAACCGGATAATTTTGCCATTTCCTCTACTTCCTTATCACTTGCCGACGGTTTTCCGATTCTTATATTTTCTCTGACAGACATATCAAATAGATAATTGTCCTGTGATACATAAGAGATGGTTTCGGATAACTGTTCTAGCGGAATCTCTTTGATGTTTTTTCCCCCGATACTTACTTCTCCGGCATCTGCATTCCAAAAACCTGCGATCAGCTTCGTAATGGTTGACTTTCCGCCTCCTGACGGACCGACAAATGCCGTTACCTGATTTTCCCCAATCGTCAAACTGACCCCTTCTAATACTTTCTTATCTTCCGAATAGGAAAAATCCACATTTTTCAGTTCAATATCACTACCGGATAACGAAACATTCTCTTTACCATGCTCAAGATCAGGGGCATCTAAAATCAATCCGATTTCCTTTGTAGTCGTTCCTATTCTGGACAAATCATCCATATAATTGGTCGCCGTCAATATATTTTCCACCGTTCCAAAAGAAAGTACAATGATGGTTATAAAAGTCGCTATTGTTAAGGAACCATTTAAATAGAAATAAACTCCTAACGGCAGGATTGTAAGCAAGGACATGGGTGAAATTTTTCTGTATGCAGATACACCGATCATCGTTTCTTTCATCCAATGATAATAAAATGCCGCATTTTCATGGACTGCTTCACTGTATTTCTGATAGGAAGTTTCGCTTTGATTGAACATCTTGATGACCTCAATTCCTCCGATATATTCCACCACTGCGTTATTCATTTTCTGATTGATTTCCACCGATTGCTGATACTTTTTCCCATAAGATGCCATCACCGATTTCATACAGAACATTCCAATCACAAGAGGAATCAAGGAAACAATTGCCAATCTCCAATCCAAAATAAACATATAAATCAGCAAGAGAATCGGACCGATGATATTTGCAGTCATTTCAGGAATAATATGTGCTAAGATCGTTTCCATGGAATCCACCTGATCCACAATAATATTCTTGAGCTTACCGGAAGAAATATTCATAACATTCCCAAGGGGCATCCGAAACAGTTTTTTAGAAATTTCTTCCCTTATCTTTTTTAAGGAATAAAACGTTGCCTGATGCGATATGGAAGTGGAAGCCGCCGCAAAGATTTCTTTCAAGACCATTGCGGCTAATACCATAAGACCATATTGCAAATAAAATCCGAATTCTGTGTTTTTTCCAATCAGTCCTACAATCATTTGCTAATACGATATATGCGGCAAGACCGGATACCACTCCTAAAACTGCCAATAGAACGGATTGAATGTAAGTGTTCTTATATTCTTTTACATACTGTTTGATTAAATTCATAATCCAAATCCTCCTCTTATACCAAAAATTTTTATCTTATGGGAGCAAATAAGAAATCCGATATTTTACCTTCATTTCCTTTTACAGCTATCTTTTTATAAGTCTTGTCATTAAGCATCAACACCGTATTGCACACTTCAAAGAGAAGTTCTAAATCATGGGTAATAATGACCACCGGTCTCTTGGCGGCATATTTCCTTATCATAGCTCCTATTTCTTTCATTCTCTTATAATCAAGCCCTGAAGTCGGCTCGTCCAATATAATGATTTTTCTTTCACTTAAAAAGGCAGTGGCAAGTGCAAGCCTTTGCTTTTGCCCACCGGAAAGTTCTTGTGGGTGATCCATTTTTTTATCCCACAAATCAATTGCATGAATATAGGTAGTGACTTCTTTTAAGTATTCACTATCTTTCACTTTATTTTTAGGAATCAGTTCATTTTCCACCGTATCAAAGAAAATTTGATAATCCACATCCTGCATCATATAATACGATTGCTTCAATCTTTCTTTCGTTGTTTTTCCATAGCTTATTTTCCCTTTATTTTTAATTAGTCCTGCCAAAGTTCTTCCTAACGTTGTTTTTCCAATTCCATTTTCCCCGATGATTGCCATAATTTCTCCATAATGAAGATCAAAAGAAAGATTCTTTATGAGTTCCTGTTTTCGTATATCAATATTTAAATCTACGATCTCGGCAACCTTTTCTTGCTCTTCATCCGAGTTTTGTGCTTTCAGAGACTGATAACTGATTGCTCGCAATCCATATTTTTTACAGTCATCCTCTGTGAGTTCTCCTTGAGAAAACACCCTCTCGATTGTCCCATCTTTCATATAGATTAACCGGTCATATAAATCATTCAAAAAAAACAATCGATGTTCCGCAATAATAATCGCCTTTCCCATTTCTTTTAAAGTGCGGACAATATCTCTAAACTGAGCAATCCCTTGATAATCCAAATTGGAGGAAGGCTCGTCAAAGAAAATAATTTTCGTATCATATAGTAAAGTGGAAGCGATCGCCACTTTTTGTTTCTGTCCTCCGGAAAGTTCCGAAAGTTTCTTATCCATCAAGTCAGAAATCCCCATTTTCTCAAAGGCTTCTTTTGTTTTTTGCTTTAATTCCTCAAGAGGCATTCCTAAGTTTTCTCCAACAAAGGCGACTTCTTCTTCCGCAATGGTAGCAAAAAAATTGATCCGACGGATTTTTGAAATACATTGCCGATATATTTTTGCAAGCTCACCTTTTTTTCGTAGTCCAGCAAATTTTTATCAAATAATTTTTACTTCTCCGTCTAAATCACCCTCATAGTGATAGGGAATTAAGCCATTTAATATTCTTGTTAAAGTCGTTTTTCCACATCCTGAAAGTCCTGTTATAACAATCAATTCACCCGGCTCAACACTTAAACTTAAATTTTTTTAAGATAATCTCTTTGCTGTTTTTTTATACTTAAATTTGTTGATTTTGACTTCTAAAAATGTTCATTTATAATCCTCTGCATCTAAAACAATCTCCATACTAAATAAAAAGCAACAACCAAACAAATCAAGTCAAAAAAATTATATTTAGTTGGATTGTAACTTGTTTTTTTTATTTTATACTCTGCACCTTTTGAAATAATGGAAGATGTTAAAGTTTCGCTTACATGAAGACACTTATACATCAATGGAATAAGATAAAGTTCAAATGAACGGACAGGATGTACGAGGCTTATTCTTAAGCCCCTTACTTTCATACCATTTCGTATTTCTTTAATCCTTATTTCCATTTCACTCATAAATCTAAGTCCCGTAGCAATACTAAGGTTAAAGTCATTTGGAATTCCAATTTTCCTTAAAGAACTCATTATAGTAAGTGGCGATAAAGAAATCAGTATCCTACCTAAAACAAAAATAGGAAAAAGTTTTATCCCAATTAAGAGTAAACCTATAAAAGACGCCACTCCAAGTCCATAAGGAAGTTTCTCTAATAAGTGCAAGAGTAGTATGAGAAATAAATACTTTGTAGACATGTTAAGAAATACTTTTTTTGAATGTGTTAGCAATAAAACAAACGAAACCGCCAGCATAATATAATAGCCAAACTTATCGGTAATAAAAAGCGTGATAGAGAATGAAACAATAAGAATAAACAAAACTATACTATTAACTATGCAAGTCTCTTTTATTGTGTTTTTTTGCATTAAAGTATCCCTTTCTCTTTTCTTTTTTCAAAAAATTTATTATTGATATACATTCCGAATATGCCGGCCACAATAACTAAAACGATATTTATAACAATCGAAATCAACATTGCTTTAGGTGTAAAAAATGTGTACATATATTGAGCTTGCTCCGGAGAAAAAACAGTAAATACTTCCACTAATTTTTCAGGGCCTAAAATTTTTACAAAAGTCATAGCATGCATTGAAATGATAAACATTCCAGTCGCCACTGCCGCTGCAACTCGTTTATCATCTTCATAACTTCCTATGATAATTTCGGCCACAATACCTGCTATTAAATTTATAATAAGCATCGGCCAATATCCCATTAACGACCAAAAAATAGCCAGCAACATGAAAAATATAAATGCTGAAGGTTTTTTCTTAATCTTTTTTGCCATTACAACAAATGGCGGTGCAATTACAAGTGCAGAAAATCCACTTGCAACATAAAGAGAAACGGTTCCCAACATTCCTGTTCCCATTGATACAGCCATACCTAAAACAAAAGCGATAACTGTAAATACAGTGATTTGAATAATGTCTTTTAATTTCATAATGAACTTCCCTCCTAAATTCCAGTTCTTTATTTGTTAGCTTCAACTAACCCTGATGAAAAAATTAAGGCACCGGTGTACCAGTGCCTTATATCACCATTTATGTTAAGTATATCTGCAATGTTAGAAGTTCTCTATAACCAATTGGGTATTTTTTAACTCCAAAAAGACAAATTACTCTCATTTAAATTCACTTGGAGTTTTACCCATAATACTTTTAAACGCCTTTGAAAACTTGCTTTGATTTTCATAACCGGCCATCTCGGCAAGTTTCCCTATACTTAAGTATGGTTTTTTATTCAAAAGAATTGCTGCTTCTTTTATTCTGTTTGTCCTCATAAAAGCACCTATCGATTGCCCCGAAATACATTGAAAGCAATTCTTAAGACTTGATTCGGAAACCGCAAACTTTTTTGCTAAATCTTTTATCTTCAGCCATTCAAAAGGATTTTCTATAATCATTTTATAACACTCTTGAGTTGCTCTGTATACCGGTTCGGAAAATGATGAAAACTGTTCTGTATCTTTTTGATTCTATCAAGCTTAAAAAAACAAAAAGTAACTCTATCGTTTTTTTATAATGGAGTATGGAAGTTTTACTCTTTCATCTACCTCATACAATTCGTTGATAATATGATTTATTCCATCACGAGAACGTATAATCAAAGATACTCCATTTTTACACAATCTGCCTCGTAATCTCTGCAAATCAATATTTCCATACGGAAAATATTTATCAATTGATTTTTGGGCCACATTTATATTAATAAAAAGTGAAAGTCCAACATATTTCTTCATTGGGATACACGAATTTTTAAATGAAGCTTTGCCAAGATCAACAATACTTAAATCTCCTCTCCCTAAAAAGGCATGCTCGTTATTTTCTAAAATAAATTCATAACAACCTTCTAAACAATGATCAATCTGTAACATACCCTCCTTAGGCTCTATCTTTTGATAAGTAGTTTGCATATTCAAAGTATTGTAAGAGAGTTGAATTCCTTCCAAAAGATTATAACAACGCATTTTACCCGTTCCTGTATCATTGTTTAAGCAATATATTTGTATATCTTTTGTCTGTTTTTTTTCTGTAAAAAAGAGTTTATCATAAGCATTTTCAATAACATTGTTTTTATTTAATTCCATTTCTTTTCTCACCTCATTTTTTCTCATATTTAAATATTATACCATATGATTATAATTTTCTCTTTCTACAATTAAGAAAAATTGGTATAATTTAAGTAATATTTCTATATGCTTAATGTTGCTCTTCTACTAACAGTATAAGAGCAAGCACAGTAAGTGTACGGACACTTACGGAAAAATTGATGAAGCAGCCCTTTGGGAACTGCTTCTTTTTTTATCAATTTTTAGCTTGTTAGGGAGACCCTAAAACCCCGAAATACATCTAAAATCAACCCTTCATCTTGCTATTGACTATATTGTTAATGGAGATAAAACAGATGAACAGCTTTCAGTCAATACGCATAAATGCCATCAGACAACTGCTCATACTCAGTTTTTACGAACAAGAGTGGAGGCGGGAACTAATGGAACTGTCCTTGCAAGACATCTGATTCAATCTTTTTTACCAGGAGAAACAACGCCTGAAATGGCACATCGAATCGGTCTTGAATTATGTAAAAAGATACTCAAAGATGAGTATGAGTTTGTGTTATCGACGCACATAGATAAAGGGCATATCCATAATCATATCATCTTCAATAATGTAAATATGGTTACCGGTAAATGCTATCAGTCGAACAAGAAAAGCTATCATAAGATCCGTTACCAGAGTGATAAGCTCTGCAAGGAAAATAACCTTTCCGTCATCGATGAACACTACGAAAGTTTTAAGAAAAAATACAAGACAAGCGGAAAGTCTTGATATGAAAATGAGCAGGCAAAGAAAGGGACTTCTTGGAAAAGTAGGCTTCAATTTGACATTGACCGCATAATAAAGCAATCACAGGATTGGGATGAATTTCTAAAGAAAATGGCTGAGCTTGGCTATGAAATCAAACATGGCAAACACATCGCTTTTAAGCCGAAAGATAAAACGAAATTTACAAGATCGAAGACAATTGGCGAAGATTATACGGAAGAACAGTTAAAAGAACGCATAGTAGAAAGAGAAACGATTAGGACTCCTCCTGTTAAAAAACGCATTGGAACTATCATTGATATGAAGACCAATGCCAAGGTCAAAGAGAGTAAAGGTTATGAATACTGGGCAACGAAACATAATCTGAATACGATGGCAGAATCTGTTATTTTCATCAGAGAACATGGCATTAAATCCGTTCAGCAGCTTGATGAGTACATTCAAAGAACAGCTGATGAAAGACAACATCTGCAAGATAAAATCAAAGCGATTGATAAAGAAATGGAACAGTTATCCGCTACAATGGAGCAAGTCCATACCGTCAAAAAATATCGAGGATATTACAAAGAATATCGCTCTAATCCATCTGATAAGGCATTCTTTGAAGAATACAAAACTCATATTACCCTCTATGAAAATGCTCTTTCCGAGCTTAAAAAGTCTTATTCCAAACTTCCAAATTCAAAGGATATTTTAGACAGACTTGATAATCTGCAAGAAAAAAAGAATACCCTCATGCAAGAGTATTCTTCCTCAAAATCCACAATGGACGAACTTTACAAAATACGCAAAAACTACGGAATCTACATGGGTAAGGAGATGGAGAGATAATCTTTATCTCCTTTTTTTGAGCAACAAAAAAAGAGCCGGTGCAGCCCTAAAGACCACACCAACCATAAGACTATTTAGTATCATCATTCACATTTAATACAGTACCTATTTCTTCATAGATTGATATAGTATCTAAGAAATCAACATCTTTAGTATACGGGTTATTCTGTGTGTATTTTTTCCATAGTTCTTTTGGTGTTTCACTTTCCCGGAACAACTCTACTATTTCCTTGTACTGTAAAGCTGTTTCAAAGAACCTCTGTATTTACTCGTTCTTTCTATTGCTTTTCTTAATATGCCTTTATCAATTTTATCTTTATAAATGCTGTATATCATATACAAATCATAGAAATCCCTTGCTCTTGTTGTAGTAATATTTCTGCTTGAAATGGTTTCAAATTTTTCAGCGAGTATAGTTTCTATGGTATAGGTCATAATTGGTATTGTACCTTCCTCTAAGATTTTTGAATAGGAATAATTCATTTCTCTTGGAGTGATAACATCTCCTGTCGTTATATCTATATTTAAGGTTGCATTTATTTTCCCAAAAATGCAGGATATGCTTGCACAAAAATCTTCATACACATCTTCCTGTCTTATTGGCGATAATTTAATCAGCTTATATTCAATATCTGCGTCAATTTCAATCACTAATATTTCATTTAAGATTTTTGTTATAGAAACTTCATTTAGCGGAATGCCTCTAATCGTGATATCCATATCCATTGTACTACGCATATCAACACCGATAAGAGAGGAGATAAGAAGTCCTCCTTTTAATATAAAATTCTCACTATATTTTGATTTGGAGAGTTTTTCAAGTATTCCTTCAAACAAGCACATCTGAAGTAGAGAGTTCGGATTAACTCCCGTTTTCTTAGATATGTTCCTAATCGCTCCTTTTATCTGTTCTGATGTTTTCATAATAGCACCTCCGTATATCGTTTTAAAGCTTGCTCCATATTCATCTTAATAGCATATTTCGACAGTTTTAATAAATTTTTCTCCTTACCTGCAAAGTAAGATTTTATTGCTTCACTAAATACTTGTGCATCTATTCTGTCCTTATCTTTGATAATATCAAGTATGGTTCTTTCTTTGTCATACACTGATATTTCTCTGCCAAAAGGACTGGTTATAGTTATTTTCCCAATATCGTAATAATCTTTTTTTACATACTTAAAAATAATATTATCTCTTGCCGACTTAACTCTGCTGACATTATCTCCTACCTTTACAGTCATCACATAAACAAGGGGCATTCGTGTTGATAATCCTTGTAAATATGCCGCTGTTTCGTGAGAAAAAATACCTTTGGGTATTCTGTATGAGAAATAAAGATACTCATCAATATTCTCATCCGGAAGTGCATAGAGTCCGTTGGCTATTTTTTCAAGTTCTTCTTTTATGGTTAATTCTTTTAGGATATCCTTATGAATACCAAGATTTAAGGCTTCTCTGGTAGTTATAATCCCATTATTTTCTTTTATTTTTTTTAGCAGCAGTTCCCGTTTACTCATTTCTATCACCGCCTTTTCGTTCTTAAATTATAATATTTATAAGAATAAAAGTCAATATTTAGAAAAAAAAGAGCCGGTGCAATCCGAAGACCGCACCGACCATAAATTTATCTCTCCGTTTCTTTTGGCTTTTCTTTACTTTCTTTAGGTTTTTCCTTATCTTCCGCCTGATATTTCTTGATAGCTCCAAGGACGGATTCTTTCTTTTCCTCCTGTCCTTTCATCTGTTCTTTTGCCTTTAAGAGCTTTGAGGAGAATATCCTTACATTGCTGTGTTCCTTGCCGTTATCATCAATGGATGTTCTGATTTGTCCGAATAACTTTACGAAATCTCCCTGTTTAAAGTCCTTTGGAAGTTCACTCTTTTCTCCATAAGCGGAGCAATTATGATATACCTTATTACCCTCATCATCTTTGGAAACTACGGAGAAATTTGCCACCTTAAAGCCTTCTCCGTTCTTATTTTCTATTTCGATTACATCTACATTGCCTACAACATTTCCGACGATATTTACAAGGTCACTCTGGTACGATTCTAATTGCCATTGAAGCGTCAGCTATTCAAGCTGTAGAGACCTTTACATTCCACTCTGGTACGATTCTAATTCTCATTACAAACCAAAAGATATTGCTGAATTCTTCTTTACATTCCACTCTGGTACGATTCTAATTGAGAGCGATTTAGAACAACAGGCTATACAGATACCTTTACATTCCACTCTGGTACGATTCTAATCACACCGTTCAACACACTTGCCGTAGCAGTGTAACACTTTACATTCCACTCTGGTACGATTCTAATTGTTGGCGGAAAGAATGTCAGCTTTGATGGATATGACTTTACATTCCACTCTGGTACGATTCTAATAGAGATAATTCCGAGAAGCAAAGAAAGCAATTCTTCTTTACATTCCACTCTGGTACGATTCTAATTCCCCTAACAAGCTGCCGGAGTGACCACACATTAGCTTTACATTCCACTCTGGTACGATTCTAATAAAATCAGCATGGAAAAGCAGTTGCCAAGAAGTTTCTTTACATTCCACTCTGGTACGATTCTAATCTTTATTAACAAAATTTGATCTGAATTTATTTAAGCCTTTACATTCCACTCTGGTACGATTCTAATATGGATGCCAGACCTGATAATCCCTGTATTTTGATCTTTACATTCCACTCTGGTACGATTCTAATCATAGTTATATTCCACTTTGTTCCCTTCGATCTTTTCTTTACATTCCACTCTGGTACGATTCTAATAATATAGCGTCCGATCTGGTCACGCATCACCCTCGACTTTACATTCCACTCTGGTACGATTCTAATAAAACGATGAAAGTTATTCAAGAGGTAGCCAGACAGCTTTACATTCCACTCTGGTACGATTCTAATATTATCTGAAAATTAATTACACAGACAGGGCTGGTAACTTTACATTCCACTCTGGTACGATTCTAATTTCGCCGCACTCTGTGCACTTTGTACATCTCGTTGCCTTTACATTCCACTCTGGTACGATTCTAATGAGTTGCTGGCTGTACAAAATCAATTATATGATATCTTTACATTCCACTCTGGTACGATTCTAATAAGAATTGCGGACACAATCGGCATATATACGAAAGTCTTTACATTCCACTCTGGTACGATTCTAATATAACCCCCCCCAGATTTTTTTGATTGGATCATAATCCTTTACATTCCACTCTGGTACGATTCTAATACTTTGTGCTTGTCGTCTGATTATCTAGAATTGTGCTTTACATTCCACTCTGGTACGATTCTAATCAATTCAACATAAATAGAATAATCTTGCTTCATCTCCTTTACATTCCACTCTGGTACGATTCTAATTAAACACAGTTTCCCAAACTTGATGTGCTCATCTTTACTTTACATTCCACTCTGGTACGATTCTAATTAGAAGTCTTTCATCTGCTGTGATACAGCTTGTGCCTTTACATTCCACTCTGGTACGATTCTAATGACACCCCCACAGGGGGGAGACGCTAAACAGGGTGACTTTACATTCCACTCTGGTACGATTCTAATTTCGATCTCATCCATGCCCCCTGCTAGATACTGACCTTTACATTCCACTCTGGTACGATTCTAATTTCATCATCCAGACAATGCAATTTAAGCTCGTTGGGCTTTACATTCCACTCTGGTACGATTCTAATACTAAGTAAGCAAGGTATACAGCTTAAGTAAGCAACTTTACATTCCACTCTGGTACGATTCTAATGTAGATGTTGTGGAAATATCCCCTTTGTCTGTAATCCTTTACATTCCACTCTGGTACGATTCTAATAATGAATTATTCATGTATTTCGCAACGGTTTTTAGCTTTACATTCCACTCTGGTACGATTCTAATACAATTTACCTAAGTAAAGTAACAACATCTGATCCTGACTTTACATTCCACTCTGGTACGATTCTAATCGATTGGAGGGTTAAAGATGACATTGAATATTTCAACTTTACATTCCACTCTGGTACGATTCTAATAATTATTTGATTTTTAACATTAAATATGCTACCCTAGTTTTACATTCCACTCTGGTACGATTCTAATCTGAACTTTCATTCATTTGAAGTTGTGTTTGAATTTTTACATTCCACTCTGGTACGATTCTAATTAGAAAGATTGACTATATTTTAAAGCATCTTACAGTTTTACATTCCACTCTGGTACGATTCTAATCTGGCCCTTATTCTACTACAGAAATACACTATTTTCAAGTACTGTTCTGTCGACCTCAAATTTCATTCTATATTTCGCTAGCATGAAATTTTAAACTTGCAAATATTTCTCACTTTTTCCCAAATATACGCCCTTTGTCGACCCCCTACTATTTTAGCACTTTCTATAGTCGACAATCAAATAAATAGCGGGTCATCTTGTTCCATCCCCATCACATCTTTATCTAACCATCGTTGATCTCTGCTCTTAAAAATAACCACAGAATCTGTACTTTCATCAATCTCTCCTTCGATATCCTTCCTCAACTTATATAAGTTTGCTTCTGTAATCTCTCCCTCAAAAACAGATTTTTGAATATGAATCAAATTTTGCTTACACAATTTAAATACTCGATTCCATCTTTTCTGACCATTTCCTTCTGTGCTAATATCATATACTAAAATTACATACATACTCTAAATTCCTTACCACCACATCACAAATGGATTATATTCCTTTTCGCCATACAAATGTTTGATTAATTTGTAGCACTCTAAGCGCATCAAATAGCGATAACTAACTTCTCGCTCTAAATCCTTATGCTGAATGGTTTGCTTCAAACGCTTATCATATTCTGCCAGTATGATTTTTGATCCCATTTCAGACAAATGCAAATAATTTAAATCTTTAGTAAAATGTTTCTCTTGAATTTGATTTCTATTCAAGAGAGAAAAAATTAATCTGTCTGCTATTAATGGCTTGAATATCTCGGCAATATCTAAGCTCAACGAAAACCTACGAGTACCTGGTTCGTGCAAATAACTAATTGTCGGATTTAGCTGTGTTTTATAAATTTCTCCTAGTACTGTCGTATATACCAGCGAATTGAGATAAGAAATCAAAGTGTTAATCATGTTATCGGGTGGACGCCTCACTCGTGTCTGAAAATCTATCTCTTGATTGATAATTGTATTCCATTCTCTGTAATAGAGCTTATGAATATTTCCCTCCACGCCCATTAATTCTGGAATGCTCATTGTCTCATTAATTTGTCGAAGCCAATACTCAATCTCATCCATAGTTTTCTTGACTTCTTTACCTCGTCCATTGTAATACCTCAAGTTTCTATATATATTGTTTCCTGCTGCCTTCACAAATTTCTTTGCAATCTCCAGACGCTTTTGGGCATCTATATAATGTTCAACCTGCTGTACCAATAATTTCCCTGCCACTTTATTTTCCTTAGGCACCAAGCTCGCCACATAAAAACTATAGTAATTAAAAAAATGAGCTATTATATTATTCTGTGCTAAAAAAGTAATTAATTTTGTGTTGAATGTATTCTCTCCAAAAAAATAAATTTCTGAGATACTATTGATGGGCATATCCCTTTTTGTTCCATCTATGCTTGTAAATCTTATCGTATTATCTTTCCTACTCAATTCTCCATTTTGATAAATATATAAACTATTCTTCATCCACACTCCCCCATCACCCTATTTACAACTTACACAAATCAAAATATGCACATTTTTTGCAAATCCTACCTTGTTGTCCTTCTGGAACAGTCGGACTTGAAATAATCCTTGCAATGTCTCTTAATATTTTTATTATCTGTGCCTCATCACTTTCTGATAGCAAAATCTCCTCTGTCTTTTTGATTAAGGGATAATCGAGCTTTGCTAAAACATCAACTACACCTCTATTTTTTAAATAGTACAAATAATACTTTACCTGCCATATGGATGCCTGCTCAACTTTTCTACTCTTCTTAATTTCATGAATGACTCCTGCATTTTCAATAAAGTCAATATTAATCTCTTCATTGATCATAATATGCTTTCTCTCTGACTGGTAACTTGTCTCATCAATTACTTTTCCCATATGCACAAGTTCACTTTCTTCCTCCATCTCAAGACCATTGCCGAACAACCATAATTTTTTCTTGCAAACAAAGTAATAATAGACCATCAATCCTGTGATTTTCTCATCTACCATTGTAAAAGACCACTCTCCTCATTTTCTCTCAACAATCCAATATTCTTGTCATAAGAAGCATTGATCAAATAGAATTTTTCATAGCCAAATTGCAATGGAGACTGAAACTGAATATACATTTTATAACTCATATCCACAGTCAAGGTATATTGATTGAGCTGATTTTGAAGTTGAAGCATCTTGAACTTATTTTCTTCTCTGTTTTGCTTATCTTGAATAATCATTTCCATATCATCTCTAATTTTTGCAAACTCTTCCGACTTCTCCAAATAGATTTTCGTTGGAATCACGGAAATAGAAGTAATATTTCGAAACGATTTCGTTGCCTCATCTAGTGTCAACTGACCTGTTCTTAAACTTTCTAATCCCCGATAAGCATCTTCAAACTCTCTTATATAGGATGAATCTGGATATCTTTCCTCATATTCTTTCAATTTATCCAGCGTAAAATATGTGGAAATCATCCTGTTTTTATCCTTTTCTGACATCATCCCATCTATACGGCCATCACTCCAATTATGCAAAGCTGTCTTACTCAGTTCAAAAAGAGATTCAAAGATCAATCCCTTCTTTATGTATGAATTTTTTTCTGAAGATTTTCGATACAACGCTCTTGGTATCACTGTATAGACAAACACATTTTCTGCATCTATAGACTTCTTTCCCTTTCGATTACAGCGCCCCAATCTCTGAAACAATCCGCTCAAATCAGAAAGCTCTGTAAATAAAACATCAAAATCAATATCTAAGCTTGCTTCGACAACCTGAGTTGCTACCCATATCACTTTCTTTTTACAAGCTGTCGCTCCATCATTTAGAATTTCTTCTTCTTTTAAATTTCTGTCTTGTACTGTAAAGCGAGAATGCAATACTTTAACTACAATATCATCCCCTATATTTTCTCTTAGTTCTTTGTAGATTCTTTGTGCTGTGCGAACGGTATTGACAACCACTAATATTTTTAAACTTTCTCTACCTCTATTCACATCAATAAACTCAAAAATATCTTCTGTCGCTATCTCTCGATCACACAACTGCACATGATGTCTAATCTCCTCTTTCAAAAACTCTTTTTCAACGATCGACTTTCCCATATACTTTTCCAGCCAACTCTTGATAAATGGAGGAAGCGTAGCTGTTGTAAGAATAAACTTCCCTCCAACTTTATCAATCCATTGTAAACTATAAATCAATGTGGCCAAAATATCTGGAGAATAGGCTTGGATCTCATCAATAATTATCTTAGAATAACTGCAAGTCGCCAGCATTAATTCATAGGCAGGATATTTAAATGCAAAGCGAAAAATTTGATCCGGTGTCGTAATGGTCACAGGAAGTGCCATGGATTTTGTCGTTCCATAATAATTCCAAAATTCTTGTTGTTCTTTTTCTCCAACTTTTTGAACTTTCTCTTCTAAGTTTTTAAAATAGACACTCCTTGCTTCACTATGCAAAAGTCCCAAATGAGAAGAATAATCCATTGGATAAAAGTCTCTCTTCACTCGCTCATACATTGCATTAATCGCACTCCTCAGAGGCAATACATAAAATCCCTTTTGATTTCCAAGCCACATCAATGAAGCTTCTGTCTTTCCCAATCCCGTTGAACCAATTAAAATCAAATGCCTATCTCTATTGTCCCTTGCAAATTTTTGCATATCATTGGGAATATACTCTTTTCTATCCCAATATCTTTCCATTCGTTGATCCAAGTCTACATTGGGAATCTCAATGACTTCATGTGCACTTGCACTATAGTCACACTTATGCAAAAATCCTTTAATTAATTGACTATCAATATCTTCTTCCAACTTCTTTAAAGCATTGGCTTCTCTCCCGCCAATGCTTTTAGATAAATCTTTGTCTCTACTTGATTGTGGCAAAATAGTGCAAGGAATCGTCTCTAAATTTTCTTTTATTAGTAACTGTTTATCTTCAAGTTCACCAAAATTATCCACATAATGATGATGATTTAAGATAGCATAGATGACCTTTCGCATCTGCTCTTTGTCTACATCCTGTAACAATGCTTTCGCTAAAATTGCAGATAAAATATTGTGCCCTACTTCCTTTGTTGCATCAAATTTTTTATGTGCATTCAAGCGATTTTGAAATAGGGCATTGATTTTTCCCACATCATGATACAAGCAGCTAAGTTCCACAAGCCATAAATTTTTGATATCCGAAAACTTTGAAAGCTCACCTAAGCATTCTAAGAGCTCTGCTGTATGCTCATACAAGGTCTCATCTTCCTTGGCCAAATAATTTTTATAATACTCTGGAATCTCTAACTGCTTGCTCATCTTTTTCTACCTCCTAGTTTAAATCTACAATATAGCCCCCATCTCGATCAAACCATGCATCTGTTGAGTCGCTGTCAATAGCCACTGTCGATGTATACAGACAGGAGATTTTTTGAAATACTCTCTTCTTATCTTGAATCTCATAATTCTTTGATATCTCATAGAGTGTGCCCTGTATACTCAATTCACGCCCCATTTTTTTCCTGCTGTCTTTAATAAAATAAGTGCCTTCATCAATCCGTTCGTAATTGACATACATACTATAGCCATTTGGCAAAGTATATTCTTGATCAATATCTCTTGTCAGCTCCACCTCTTTTATCTCTTCCAATTCGATAAAATCTTCACTTCTTCCTAGAGCCACAAGGTCAAATTTATGTTTCAAAATATCCTGTATAACCTCTTCATCTGCGTGCACATGAATGACTAATTCGACATCTGAAAGTACTTCCTGATAGCTTACTCCCTTAGTCAATGTGCCAAAATGGCTCAATGGTTCTACCACCTCTCTCTCACGCCTCTCCTTAAAATCTGCACGAAGTTTTTTAACTCTTTCTTCTCCTGCATCGAGTTGCTTAGTGAGCACCATCCCTTCCTCTGTTTTTTTCCCTGCATCTTTTATTGCCTGCTTTAATCTCTTTTTCTCAGTTTTCCAAAGATCTTCAATGGGACAGATCTCTTCCTTTTCCATCTTTTTGAGTTGATCATCCCGATCTTTTATCGCCCTGTACTCTTGAATCTTATCTTCTCTAGCTACCTGTATGGTAATTCCTTTTCTAAAGCTATTTCCCTGCTTCTTTAATGCCTTTGCAACCTCAATGTAGCCATTGCTCAAAGCATTCGAATTTTCTAGCCAAATTAAAGTGCTTCGGTCATCCTCTAAATGATTCAACAGCGTATAATTGACCTGAAGTTTTCTTTGCATACTCTCAAATTTTCCTTGAACTGAAATGTCCATTTGATGATAATGGTCATATCCGCATGCCGTATGCAAAGCTCCAATAATGGTTGAATATGCCGGAAGAGGATATGTCATTCTATTTTTGACTGTTTCTTCCTTTGCATAAGATGCTTGACTCTGCCTCAGTTTAATTCTGAGCACCTTCATAATATGCATCCACCTCATCTTTCAACTTTTCAAAAAATTCTACAACGGAAACAGGCTCTAACTCTTGAATGATTTCCTCTTCATTCTCAAAAGTATTTCCTTCCAATAAACCAGCTCTATACCCTTCTTTTAACTTTTCCTTCAAGTCTTTCCCAATTTTTAGCTTATTCCCAGTCATATGAATTGCATTCTCAAAATAATGGGTCTTTCGCTCTCCAATTCCTCCTACAACAAAGAGCGGTTCTGCATTGTCCATATTTCCCTTGACAACCAAGCTGAGGTTTTTCACTGCATCTAATAATGCCCTTACTCGATAGATTTTTTCCGTATTGTCTGCCTCTTCGCCATAGTTTTCATCCACGCCCACTTTATCTAAGTCAATAGTCATACTATAGCACTTTAATGCTTTTTCGTACTCATATTGGTAAGGTATCAATCCAGCCTTTAACTTATTTTCATCGCCTTCTGCATAAGTCTTTGCCTGGAATAAGTTATTATGAAATCGAGTCGTATTGATAAATGGAACAAAAGAAATTGCATCTGTCAAATAGAAAGAACTCTTCCTAATTTTCGTTGTCGGAACTGTATTCATATAGCCTCCTTCTAAGGCTCTCTGATTTGACGCATTCGCTTCTGCTGATACAGCCTTTTGTGCCACTTTTCCATCTCCAGCAACAATCACCCCTAAATCATCATACAAGCCACTCTGTAACATAATCGCATTCTTCAAGCTTTCTCTCGATCGAATGGAATAGGTTTTTCCTGAGCGATAAATCTTTTGTACAACGCCAATATTTCCCAAACCCTCTCCATAGTTTGATGTCATGTTTGCAATGACGGTCAATGTAAGTGCCTTATTCTTCATCCTTCTTACCTCCCTCTTCCTTGTTCTCATCTTTTGAAACTACAAGCTGATTCACAAAATTATAAGCTAAGTTTTTATTTGATTCAAAATCTTGAATCAAATAGTGCAAAAAACGAAATGAAATGTCGGTATATGACGACAGTTGCAACATAATTTCTATAAAGCGATCATAGTCCTTTGCCACAAGCACGCTGGATAACTTTTGTCGGTAGTTCTTAATCTTATTTTTATTTCCGGCCGACTCAAAATACTTCACCACTGCGTTGGCCGCTGCAAATGTCCCACTCAGACTAACTTTCTCTTCCATAGCTTCCTCCAATCTCCTATCCATTCTGTAAATGATGTCATTGACCTCAATCAAAGTTCTCAATATTCCATGCCCTGCATTGAGAAAGAATAACTTTTCGATCAAGTCATCCAAATTTTGATTGTTTAAAATTGCCATTGTCACTTCATGCATAATGTTTATGTAACTATCTTGATCCACCTTAACCAAACGATAGAGGGCAGCATCTAAAGAAAAATCTCTATTCTTCCACTTTTCCTCTATCTCTCGGAAGATATGTAATCTGCTCTCTCGAAGAAAAATCGTCTCAAAATAGCCTGTCTTAAATTCTTTTTTAATGACTTCCACATCATAGGCAAGAAAAGGCATCGTCTCCATGTAGTTATAAAACATAGCATCCCAATTTGCTCGCTCCCCCTGCTTTTTAGATAAGAATGTTTGCAAAGCATTATTGGTATTTAGTAACTTTTCTATCGAAATATTGTCATTAATAAATACTGCTTCTGCTCCCTTTGTAAATCCAAACATAACAAAGTCAAATTCCACTTCATCCTTACCTTGAAAAGTATCCTTATCAAAGCAAAATCCCAGAGCTTTTGTTTTTCTTCCCCCATCAACGGCAAAGCCACTTAATCGACAAGTCGCTGCTGGTGTACTTCTCAATTTATTTGCATCAGAAAATTGACGATACCCTCCAACTTTTGCATTCGCAAAAGTCTGCCGAATGAGCTCCAGCCGATGCTCTTCAATCCGCCTTTGAATGATTTCCCCATTCTCACCATTGCACTCCATTCCAGCAAATATCTTTTTTAATATTGTATTGGCCTTTAGCTTGTCATTTATCTCTTTCAACAGTGCATCTCTTTGTTCACCTGTCACATCATTTAGCCTTTTTAACTTATATTCTATCTGACAATGATGCATATTATCTTTCAAATAGTCTTCGACAAATAACAAAAACTTCTGATCCAATTCATCCTCTGGATAAATATCCTCATAACGATAATATAATTTTCTTCCCTGCTTTTTATAAGGAAGCTTTTCTTGGCTAAAAAATCGAATCATGCCCACTGCTGCCGCCGCATATCTCCAATCTGTTGGCACTAACTTGCGGTTAAAAGCCTTTCCCTCAATCTCATAGTCACCGATTTCAATCACAAATTCACCTCCCTACATCACAAACTCAACTAATCCAAATCCCGAATTTCTCTTTGATCCCACTCCTGAACTTAAAATATATTGCAATATTTGAATATCCCCTGCCAGTGCAAAAGTTCCCACGCTCGCTGGAATTTTCATTCCATATGCACGCACTATTGTTTTTCTCAATCCTCTAAAATCACCCTTAAGTTCTTCAATCTCCTTTGAAAGTTGTGGCAAACTCTCCCTCAACTTTCTTTTCATTTCCTCCAAAAAGTTCTCATCCTCGACAGATAAATACTGTTCTTTCTCTTCTCTCTCCTTTAAACAGATTGGAGATAATACCTTAAACATGGCAAATGGCTGAGTGATTTTTTCCTCTCTAACCATTTTGATTTGCTCTAAAATCAAAGCATTTCCTTCCCCAACTGGAAAGGCCTTTCCTTTCATCTCTAACAGTGCAGAATAATAGACAAGTGCAGTCTGAGCATCCGACATCTTCAATGTCATCTCTACCTCTGTGCCACCAAGCTCCATATTTTTTCCTAAAAATTTTGGCTCTGCAAAGCGAATAGACCAAACCAATGACTTTTGATTTGCTCCACTATTATAGAGAAAATCATAAAACTCACCATCCATATATTTCGAAATGGCATACTTAAAAAAACTAATCACCGTCCTCCGATAATCTGACTTAAAATTTGGCTGTTCCAATCGTAACTTAACAACATATTTCACAATATTCCCTCCTTATCCAATGAATTCCTATTTTATTGACATTCCACTCTGGTACGATTCGAATTACAATGCAAAACTAAACTTTTACATTCCTCTAAGATATGATTCAAGATGTGATATTCCTCACACCTACATCCTAACCCTTTTACAATTGAAAGGCAATAATTTTTTATTTTTTACCTGTTTAATTTTGTATTATATAAAAAGCAGCCATCCCCCGACAGCTACTTTCTACTACACGATTTCTATATTAACTTTGCCAAAAACAAACTTGCTAGTCCAAGAAAAATAAAAAATCCCAAGACATCCGTTGCTGTCGTGACAAAAATGGAAGAGGCTAGAGCTGGATCAATTTTAAAATGGTCAAGAACAACGGGAACAACAAATCCAAAAATGCCTGCCACAACTAAATTTCCAATCATTGCCAAAAAAATAATGAGTCCAAGATAGACATTGCCATAGAAGATGGCAACGACAACACCTGTGATCAGACCAATGGCTGCACCATCAACAACGCCAAGTAAAATCTCCTTCATCAATGCACGCCAATCTTCTTTAAAATTCAAGCTACCACTGGCCAGCTCTCTCACCAAAATGGACATCGTCTGTGTTCCTGCATTGCCACCCATTCCCGATACGATCGTCATCGTTGCTGACAAGGCCACGGCCTTTGCAATGGTCCCCTCAAATATCTTTACGGTAAATGAGGCGAGAAAAGCCGTTAGGAGGTTAATCACCAACCAAGGAAGACGAAGACGAACAGAGTCTATCCATTTTGTATCCATTCCTTCCTCTGCTGATACACCACCCAAATGGGCAATATCCTCGTCATGCTCTTCCTGAAGAACATCAATAATATCATCGACCGTAATAATACCCAAAATCATTGCCTTTTTGCTCACCACGGGCACAGCCTGTAAGTCATACTTTGATACAATTTGTGCAACTTCCTCCTGATCGGTTTCTGGCTCGACAGAAACCACCTGATCATCCATAATTTCCCGAAGCTTTGTATTTCTTGGAGCACTAAGTAAGTCCCGCAAATCGACATATCCAACCAATTTGCGATGTTCATCTGTAATAAAAATTTCCTCAATAACCTCTGTCTTTGGTCCAATATCTCGAATAATATCCAATGCCTCCGCACAAGTTCTATCTTCACGAAGTGCAATGTACTCTGTGGTCATAATTCCACCAGCTGAATCATCTGGATATTGTAATAGAGTGTGAATAATTCTTCGATCACCCGATTTCATTTGGTTAAGAATACGCTTTCTTCTTCCCGTCTCCATATCTCCAAGAATATCCACAATATCATCCTTTGACATCTTTTCAAAAATCTTCAAAAGGACTTCGTCTTTCAATAATCTCGCAATTCTTTGACGCAAATCATCGTCAGCCTCTTCCATAAGTTCAGCCAATTGATCGATGTCAAGAAGATCTTGTAATTTCTTGATGTCTTCATCATCAAGATCATCGACTTCCTCTGCAAAGTCGGCTGGTTGCATATCTTCATAGTAATCATCAATGTCTTGCTGATTTCCCTCATCAATCAAATGCTCCAGCTCATCACTATCTTCCTCTTCTTTTTCTTCTTCCTTTTCACCACTATCTGTATTTGAAACAGATTCAAACAATTCATTGAGATTTGGTCGGCTCTCCTCTGGAAGTTCATTTCGTCCGTTTCTTCATTCTCCGTATTTTCTATCTGTTCTCGTTCTGCATATTCTCGCTCTAATTTTTCTCGCTCCCTGCGCTCTACTTTTTTTGCCTCTTCGAGTGCATTCACTGCATTGCTATTACTGTTTTGGTTTTCTGCCATTGGAAGCCTCCTTTCTCACTTTGCCCTTCTGTCTATTCTACTTTTGGTATATTCTATATACAGGGCTAATTATAGACAAAAAAAATAGGCTTGTTAACCCCCTAGAGGGATTATATTTTGGTTGTATTTGTATAGCAATTATGTTACATTCAAATTACTATAAATATCATATCGAAAGGATTTATTTTATGAAAAAGAAGTGGTGGCACCAAAAAGTGGCCTATCAAATTTATCCAAAAAGTTTCAAAGACACAACCGGAAATGGTATAGGTGATTTAAGAGGAATTATTGAAAAATTGGATTACCTAAAGGATCTTGGGGTGGATATTATATGGCTATCTCCATGTTATTGTTCTCCTCTGGCCGACCAAGGCTATGATATTTCTGACTACTACAATATCGACCCTCGCTTTGGAACTATGGAAGATATGGACGAGCTCATCGCCAAAGCAAAAGAAAGGGATATGTACATCCTTATGGATTTAGTGATCAATCACTGTTCTGATGAGCACGAGTGGTTTAAAAAGGCCATTGCTGATCCAACAGGTGAATATGCTTCCTATTTCTATATTGAAGATGCTGTTGATGGCCACGAGCCGAACAACTGGCGTTCCTACTTTGGTGGCAGTGTATGGGAAAAAATTCCAGGCACAGATAAATATTACCTGCACCTTTTCCACAAAAAGCAACCTGACTTAAACTGGGAAAATCCAAAGCTCAGAGAAGAAATTTACACGATGGTCAATTGGTGGCTCGACAGAGGATTGGGAGGATTTCGAATTGATGCCATTATCAATATTAAAAAGGCATTGCCATTTACCAAATTCTCCTATGCCCCTGATCGAAATGACGGTTTGACCAATTGTACAAAAATGTTGGAAGATACCATCGGTCTTGGAGACTTCTTGACTGAATTAAAAAATAAAACTTTTGCTCCACATGATGCCTTTACCGCCGGCGAAGTGTTTAATGAACGAGAAGAAGAGATTCCACTCTTTATTGGCGATGACGGATATTTCTCTACTATGTTTGACTTTGAAAGTGCTTCTTTTGGTGAGAATGGTCGTGGCTGGTATAAAAAACAACCAATTACGCCGGATGACTATAAGAAATGTTGTTTTAAGACTCAAAAGCGTATTGGGGATATCGGTATGATTTCTACAATTATTGAAAATCATGACGAGCCTCGAGGAGTCAGTCACTATATTCCAGAGGGCGAGTGCTCGGACACCAGCAAAAAGTTCCTTGCAACAATGCAGTTGATGTTGCGTGGACTTCCTTTATCTATCAAGGTCAAGAAATTGGAATGGAAAATGTCAATTTCACTTCCATTGACCAGATTGATGATATCTCCAGCCGTGACCAATATCGTGTTGCACTAGAAGAGGGTTTGTCTGAAGAGGAGGCCTTTGCCATTGTCAAAAAATACAGTCGTGACAATGCAAGAACACCATTTCAGTGGGATGATTCTGAGAACGCAGGATTTACCACTGGAAAACCTTGGTTAACTTTAAATCCAAACTACAAAGAAATCAATGCCAAGAGCCAGGTCAATGACCCCGATTCTCTCTTTTCTTACTACAAGAAATTAATCCGACTTCGCAAAGACCCAGAGCACCAGGATGTCGTAGTTTACGGTGAAGTCATCCCTTACCTAGTGGAAGAGCCAAAATTGATGGCCTTTTATCGAAAGGGCGAAACGGAAACTCTCCTTGTTCTCGGAAATTTCCAGACAGCTAAAAAGACAGTAAAATTGCCAAGTCAGCCAAAACAGGTTCTTCTTAACAATGTAAACACCCTTACTATGACTTCTGATGAAATTTGTCTAGAGGGCTATCAAGCCGTTGTTCTTCTTTTGTAATTGACAAACAAAATGGGAGTTTCAAGTCACTCACTTGAAAACTCCCATTTTTTATTATTTAATTGCACCATCAACCATGCCTTGAATAATCTGCTTTTGTGCAATTAAGAACAAAATAACAATCGGTATCATTGCAAGGAATGCTGCACTCAAAATCAAATCCCACTGTTTTACATAGGATCCAACAAAGCTACTCACCGCAATTGGCAATGTCTTAATTTTTCCATTGAGTCCGAGCATAATGGATGGAAGAAGATAATCATTCCAAATCCAAAGTCCATTCAAAATAAGAACTGTCATCTGCACTGGGCGAAGAAGTGGCATAATAATTCTAAAAAATGTACCCTCTGGTGAACAACCGTCAATCCATGCTGCCTCCTCTAGCTCCCTTGGAATTCCCTTAATAAGCCATGTAACACAAAGATAGACATTGAACCACCAAATCCAAGATACGCAAAGATGACTCCCTTATAACTAGAAAGCATTTGAATTCCTGTAAAATTTCCAATATTTCTAAATACAGTCAAAATCGGAAGCATAACTACCTGAAATGGAATAACCATTGCAGCAACAAACATCATAAAGATTACATTGGACCAACCCTCTTTGTGATGACGGCTGAGTACCCAAGCAGCCATAGAAGAAAATAGTGTCAAGAGGATGAGAGAAACAATGGTGATAATCAAAGAACTCTTAAATGAACTCCAATAGCTAAAATTTGTGTTATTGATTACACCTTTAAAATTATTCATCATCTGTCCCCAATGCTTTGGAAGGGCAATTGGACTGACAACAATGTCTGCACTTGTCTTTGCAGAGTTGATGACAACTAAGAAAAATGGGCAAAGAACAAGAATGGCAATGACAAAGCCAACAATGGTACCAATCAAATTTCGATTTTTTTCTGCTTTCATACTATAATTCCACCTCTCTTCTCTTGCTGATGGCTACCTGTGTAAGTGACACAACTGCCAAAATAATAAAGAATATCACGGCCTTTGTCTGACCAAGGGCATAATTGTTCTTTCGAATTGCTGTGTTGTAAATATTTAAGGCCAAAAGCTCTGTCGCTTGAATAATCTTTGCTCCCATAATGCGGCTTGGTGCACCATTGGTGATGGCAAGGTTTAGATCAAACTGCTTAAAGGAGTTGACCAAAGTTAAAGATACAAACTGTAAATGTGTTGGCAATCATTGGCATCTTAATCTTAAATAGAGTCGTCACTGGACTAGCTCCATCCACACCTGCTGCTTCAATGACATCCCTTGGCACAGTTTGCAATCCTGTCAAATAGATCAACATAATATAACCTGCATATTGCCAAGTATTAACAATCAAAATCGCAAGGAGTGCTGTATTGGCATTGGTCAGCATTGAAGCTGATCCTGCAAAAACGACCGTAAATACTTTATTAAAAATAAATTGCCATACATAACCAAGTACCAAACCACCAATTAAGTTTGGCAAGAAATAGGCCGAACGAAGAAAAGATGTTCCCTTAATCTTTGATGTACACAATAGAGCAAGTGCAAATCCTACAACATTCACCAAAATGATATTGATTACAGTATAAATCACAGTGATCAAGAAAGAATAGAGATAATCTTGCTGCTTAAACATCGTGACATAATTAGCTAATCCCACAAATTTATTGAATTGAATTCCGTTCCAATCAGTAAAGGAATAAAAAATTCCCAATAAAAATGGAATAATAACAGTAACTGCAAAAGTAAATATCATCGGAAACAGGAAAAGAATTTTGACAATCCGTGTATGATTTTTACCTGGCATTTTAAAAATTCCAAATAAAATGAGTAAAATTCCAATGATGAGTGCATATCCTCTCCACTCTCCCGTTGCTTTTGTAAAATCCAACACAAGCGCATATACTGTAAAAATAATTCCCACAACAATCAATGCCACGGATAAAAATTTTGGACTCTTTGTATTCATGTTTGTGTTTGCTCCTTTCCAAATATTTTGGCATACAAAAGGGGTGACCTTTCACAGCCACCCCTTGCTCCATCTTGCCTACTTAGTTCTTTTTATTCTTTACATAGTCTGCAATTGTTGTCTGCATCATCTCAACAAATTGGTCTCTTGTAATATCGCCCTTTGCATAGGACTCAAATACCAATCCAATGGCATTCTGTGCAAGACCTTCTGGCATATTCGACCAAGCCCAAGAAGATGTCTTTCCTTCATCAACATACTTCTTTACATCCATAGCAAGTGGTGTCTTTGGCTCCACCTTACTATTCTTATATGGTGAAATCATACCAGCCTCTTCAACAAGAATCTTTTGTGCATTCTCATTTGTTGCCACGAAATCGAGGAACTTCTTTGCTGCATCTAAGTTCTTGCTGTCCTTATATACACACCACCAAGATGGACAATCTGCCAAGATACTTGTCATATCGGCCTTTGTAAATGCAAGTGGTGCAATACCTACCTTAAATGTTGCATTGTAATCTTTCAAAGATGGATCAACCCAATTTCCCTGTGTGATAAAAGCGGCCTTTCCCTTAGCCCAAAGAGCTAATTGATCATCATAGGTTCCTGAAATCAAAACTTGAGGGTCTGCATACTTAAATAACAGTCCTGTCATATCGGCAAACTCACCCAGTCGGTCCTTGTCAAGCTCTCCCTTCATCGCCATATCAAAGTACTTGTTGTCTCCTCTTTGAAGACCACCAGTGTAATAATATCCGAACAAATGATTTCCTGTGGACCAATACATCTGTCCAGACTCTGCCGCTACAGAAGCAACAGCCTGAATGCCAAGTTGATCTTTCATTCCATCAATCTTTTCAAATGCGGCCTTAAATGCATCGTAGTTAACCAATGTCTTTGGATCAATGCCTGCCTTCTCAAGAATATCAGCATTATATGTGATACCATATCCTTCTACTGCATATGGGAAACCAACAACTTTACCTGTTGTCTTGTCTTTGTAAGCAAAATCTGTATTCTTTGCAAACTCAGAATCACTCAAATCAGCAACCATATCTGTCCAGTTTGCATAGTCGCCATCGCCACCAATAACAAATGTCTGGCATATTGTCGGCAGCTTTATAGCTCTTAATCTGCCCCTGAATATCCACACCACCACCGAGGGATTCAATGGTAACTTCCTGACCAGTCTCCTTCTTAAACAGCTCAGCAACTTCTTTCAATTGCTTGTCAATCTCAATCTTTCCGTTAATCAGGCGAAGTCCTGTCGAGCTTGCTGTCTTATTATCCGTCTTATTATCCGTCTTTCCCGCTGCGCTTGTGTCTGCACTTGAAGAACCTGCACTACCTGTTGGTGTGCTGTCTGTCTTTCCGCCGCAACCTGCCAGTAGACCAACGGTCATCACTGCACTCAATGCGACTCCCAACCATCTTTTTTTCATAATTTCCTCCTGTCTGATCGATGATTTTTCAGATCCCTCTTTATAGACACAATTCTATCACATTTTCTATGCACTTTCAATTATCTTTTACAGAAAATTAATCTATTTTCAGAACAATTGCTCCATAAGCAGACATTACTCCGCTTTTTCTAGGGTCTATACTGCTATTAGAAATTAAAATTTTAACATTATCTTGTGCGAATTGACCAAAATCAAATTTTCTATCTTCTGTGGAGAAATTGCAAACCACCAATAACTGCTCATTGCCCAATGTCCTCGTGTAAGCAAAGATGGTTTCATCATCCTCACACAACAGATGATAATCGCCATAGACAACAATATCATTGGTCTTTCGAATAGAAATTAATTTTTGATAGTAATGGAACACAGAATCTGATCTACTCAATTGCTCCTGAACATTGATTTCCTTAAAGTTTGGATTGAGTGGAATCCAAGGCGTTCCTGTGGTAAAGCCAGCATTTTCCCCATCATTCCATGGCATCGGCGTGCGGGCATTGTCTCTACTTTTATGGGCAATTGCTGGAAATAGCTCTTCTTTGTATAGCGACCTGATGCAATCAATTCTTTATAGGCATTGATTGACTCAATATCTCGAAAGTCCTCAACCCCGTTAAACACCGTATTCGTCATTCCAAGCTCCTCGCCCTGATAAATATATGGTGTTCCCTGCATCATATGGAGGACTGTCGCAATACACTTGGCTGACTTTTCTCTATATTCTGGTCGAGTGTCACCAAGTCTTGAAACAATTCTTGGTTGGTCATGATTACAGAAGTACAAACTATTCCATGCCACATTTTGCAGTCCCAACTGCCACTTGGTCAAATTTTTCTTGAGTGGAATCAATGGCATAGGTCTTGTGGACCACTTAAAATCTTTTCCGTCATCAAGTCCCACATGCTCAAATTGAAAGACCATATTTAACTCTGATCCATCTGATGATGCATATTTTTTTGCTTCTTCCACATTCACACCCGCAGTCTCTCCCACCGTCATTATGTCAAACTTCGACAATACTCTCTGGTTCATCTCTTTCAAGTACTCATGAACTCTCGGTCCGTTGGCACAAATACCACTGTCTCCATAAAGTCCAACGACCTTGCTGTCTGGCAATCCATCTGGTTTAGAAATCAAACTGATGACATCCATTCGAAATCCATCAATCCCTTTTTCTAGCCATCTTGTCATCATCCCAAAGACTTCATCTCTTACCTTTTCATTTTCCCAATTTAAATCTGGCTGCTTCTTTGAAAACAAATGCAAATAATACATCTTTGTCTTCTCATCATATTCCCAAGCTGAACCTGAAAGAAAGATCCCCAATTGTTTGGTTCGTGACCGTCTTTTCCCTCTCTCCAAATGTAGTAATCTCTCTTTGGATTATCGAGAGAGGATCGACTCTCGATAAACCACTTGTGCTCATCTGAAGTGTGATTGACCACTAAATCCATCACAATCTTAATTCCCCTTTTGTGTGCCTCAGCTAGCATATGGTCAAAGTCATCCATCGTTCCAAAGTCATCCATTATGTCCTCATAGTCACTGATATCATAACCATTATCATCATTTGGTGATTTGTACACAGGAGAGAGCCAGATGACATCAATACCAAGCTCCTTTAGATAATCGAGCTTTCCTGTAATGCCTCGAATATCCCCAATGCCATCTCCATTGCTGTCACAAAAGCTTCTTGGATAAATTTGATAGACTACGCTCTCTTTCCACCACGCTCTGTTCATAAATTGACCTCCAATTTTAATATTTTTCCATATTATTATAGCATATCTCACAATAAAAAACTCCATTTCTTATATTGAAATGAAGTTCTTTATATTTTTATACAAGTATTGCTTTTACTGGTTTGATTGGATCAGGCATATCCTTTTTTTCTTCCCTCAAAATCTCCATAAACTCCTTGCCAGTAATCGTTTCTTTCTTAATTAAAAATTCTGCAATCTTGTCCATGACTTCTCGATTTTCTCGCAATATGGCCACCGCCTTTGCATAGGCCTCCTTTAGAATACGCATCACTTCCTTATCTACTTCCGCTGCTGTCGCCTCACCACAATTCATTACGGTGTGACCTGACAAATATTGATCCTGCACTCGCTCAAGCCCAATGAGACCAAACTTTTCGCTCATACCATATTGTGTGACCATAGCTCTTGCAATGGAAGTTGCCTTTTCAATATCATTGGAAGCTCCCGTTGTGACATTTCCAAATACCACTTCTTCCGCTGCTCTTCCACCAAAGACACTGACTAACATATCTTCTAACTCGCTCTTTGACTTTAGATAGGTCTCCTCCTCAGGAACATACATCACATAGCCAAGGGCTCCCATTGTTCTTGGCACAATGGTAATCTTTTGTACGGGCTCAGAATTTTTTTGCAGAGCAGAAATCAAAGCGTGACCAACCTCGTGATAGGAGACAATGGTTCTCTCCTTTTGATTCATCACTCGATCCTTTTTCTCCTTGCCCACCAAGACAACCTCGACAGATTCCAAGAGATCATTCTGGCAAACTGCCTTTCTTCCATGCTTTACTGCAAGAATTGCCGCCTCGTTGATCATGTTGGCCAGCTCCGATCCAACTGCTCCACTCGTTGCCAAACCAACAGCTTCTAAATCCACACTGTCATCCATCAACACATTTTTTGAGTGGACTTTTAAAATCGCAACTCTGCCCTTTAAATCTGGTCTCTCCACCACAACTCTTCGGTCAAATCGACCTGGACGAAGAAGTGCTGGATCAAGAATTTCTGGTCGATTTGTTGCCCCGAGCACCAAAAGCCCCTTTGAAGAATCAAATCCATCCATCTCGGAAAGAAGCTGATTGAGTGTCTGCTCTCTCTCTCGTCATTTCCACCGCCATAGCGAGAATCTCTGCTCTTACCAATGGCATCAATCTCATCAATAAAGATAATACATGGTGCTGCTTCTTGTGCCTGTCGAAATAAATCTCTTACTCTTGAAGCACCCACGCCGACAAACATCTCCACAAAATCCGAACCACTGAGAGAGAAAAAGGGCACATTGGCCTCTCCGGCAACAGCCTTTGCAAGCAAGGTCTTACCTGTTCCTGGAGGTCCCACAAGTAGAGCTCCCTTTGGTAACTTCGCTCCAATTTTTGTAAAGCGTTCCGGATTGTGTAAGAAATCAACAATCTCTGTCAGCGATTCCTTCGCCTCATCCTCTCCCGCAACATCCTTAAAGCGGATGCCTGTCTCCTTTTGCACATAGACTTTGGCATTGTTTTTTCCAACACCCATCACTCCACCACCGCCTACTCTCCTCATCATAAAATTAATAAAGAGAAACATCAAGACAATCGGAAGAACCATGCTGGCAAAGGACATCATCAAAGATACTGTGTCATTTCTTCTTCGTTTTGCAACGACACCCGCCTTGTACAAGCGATTAATCAAATCCAAATCATTTTCCATACGTACCGTTGTATAAATGGTCGACGAAGAATAATCTGTCAACTTTGGCTTCGCCTTAATTTCAATTTGACTGTCTGTAATCACTGCAGACTCCACTTTTCCATCATCTACCATTTGCATAAATTCCGTATAGGAAATTTCCTTGGTACTTCTTGATTTCAATCTTCCAGACAGCAATGAAAATACCACCACGGATAAAATAATTGCAATCATAAGAATGACCAGTTGTTGTCCGACTCGTCCGCCAGAGTTCTTGTCATTTTTATTATTCATTCACTCTTCCTTTCTATTTCCTCTAACGATTTAAAAATCCTTTGCCAATAATCTCACTCGATTTTGTGATAATCATAAAAGCATGAGGTTCTGTAATTCGAATATAATTTCTCAACTTCAGTGCCTGTGCACTGTTCATTGTCGCCAAAATAATCCTTTTCTTGTGATGAGCATAAGCCCCTTCTGCATTATAAGTTGTTGCCGAGCGATGCAATTCTTCAATAATATACTTACAAATCGGCTCTGGATTCTCACAAATAATAGTAAAACACTTACACATATTAATGCTTTCAATAACATCATCAATTACCAATGATTTGGCCAACAGACCCAACAAAGAAAAAAGTCCCGTTTGAATATCAAAGATAAAGAAAGCAAGCAAAACAGCCACAAGATCAACAATCAATAGCACTGTTCCAATGTTAAAACTCGTATATTTCTTTAAAATCAATGCAATAATATCGGTTCCACCACTCGATGCACCAATATTAAATAAAATTGCCGTCGCAACCCCTGGAATAAAGATAGCAAATACCAATTCCAACAATGGTTGGTTTGTCACCGGTGTGTGCAGAGGGATATATCGCTCCATCAAATCCAGTGCATAAGAAAATACAACACTGGCATATACAGTTTTAATTCCAAATGACTTTCCCACCATCAAAAATCCAACAACCAATAACACAATATTGGTAATCATGGTAAAGCGAGATGCTGACAATGGCGTTAACTTGCTGACAATCTTTGAATATCCTGTCACACCACCAAATGAAAAATTATTTGGAAACTTAAAAAAATACACACCAACAGCCATCAATAAAATACTCACTGTAATAATTGCATACTCTTTGATTGTCTTTTTTACTTTTTCATTCATCTTTTACTGACCTTCTTCCGCAATAATCAACTCTTTTGCATAAGGTAAGTTAGCAATCCAATCACAAAAATGATGCCATTCTTCCAATTTGTGATTTCTTCTCGCATAGTAAATATTCACCAATGTCTCATAGTTGAGCGTACAAGTTCGCATTTGATTGTAACTCGATGGCAAAAGTTGAATCATATCATACCAATCTTCCCTATTTTTGCTTTCAACATAGCGAAGACGAATCTCCTCCAAGTTCGCAATAATCAAATTCAATACCCTTAACCCATTTTCGCTCAAATGATCATGTGAAAAATCATCAAGCTCAAATGACTTTGCATGAATTTTGTGCATGGTCGAAGTAGAATTGGCCACTGTAGCCACCTTATAAGTATCATATTCTTTCCACCAATACAGTGGTGCTGTAATGTCAACAGACACCATAATTTGACGAATAAATTTTCTGTGATCAGATCCCGCCTTTCTCAGTCTCGTAGCCAAGGACAAATCATTCGGTCCTAAAACATACTCATGATTTTCATCATAGTAGCTGTCCATTCGATTCCAAGAATTCATTGGATTTCTTGCTCCGCGCATTGCATTTTCTAAATTAAATACGGATGTACGCTCTAATTCAATCACACTAATCCTCCATTTTCTATGCTCTCCAGGTTCCACTCTTTTTGAATACCTGATACATCTCATAAGCCTTGCTCAACATTAATTTTTTTCATTGGCAAATTTTTAGAAGATGATATGCCTCATAATATTTATAATATCCCGAGTCAACAAAAAAACTCCTCCCTTTGTGGTTTACTATAATAACTATCGGCCAACATCAAATACCAATGTACTTCCTTGCTCACCACACCCTCTTGTACATTAAAGGTATATTGACTCCTGCCTATGTAGTCCACAATTTTGGCCTCCACGCCAGTCTCTTCTTTAACTTCCCTTAGTGCAGTCTCTTCATAGGTTTCACCTTTTTCAACCGTTCCTTTTGGCAATACCCAGCCCTCATATCGATTTTTTTATAGTTTTTATACAATACAAGAATCTTTCCTCGAAAAATAACCACACCGCCACAGCTCGTTGCCTCAATCACTGCAATCCCTCCTGTTTAAGTGTTTTTTACTAGCATAGTATAGCCTATAAAAAAATTGAAATCAAGCCTTACCCATCTATTCTATTCCTCGCTTAAAATGCCCTCTTGTAAAATCTTTGATCGGTTCTTCCCTTCTTTGATTTTGAAGATAGACATCCACATAGCAGTCCACAATCTTTCGCACTTCATCCTTTTTTTCTGTCGTAAACCACAGGCGATAACTCTCGACACCTAGGCTAGAAATCTCTGTGACCAAGCCAATGGTTGACAATGGCTGTGCGTTGTAGATGCTATTATAACAAAATGTACAGCGATTTTTTACCGGCATATCCTTTTTATATCGATCTTGTAATGTCAATAGACTCATCTTGTGATCACAGCCCAAAGTATTTTTCTTTAAACATTGTGCACTGACCATCATAGGTATTCGTCCATAGACAAGCAATTCCTTGCCTGCACAATCCATCTTCTTTAATTCCTTTAGGTTAAATTCCACTGGCAAAGTCTCTTTGTCTGCCCCCAATAAACTCAAAGTATCTGCTGCCTCATGATTATAATTGTACATTGTATAGTCAAAAAGAAATTTTGGTCTCTTTGCTTGATACTTTTTAAAGATCCCTTCCACATAGCCCACTTCTTCTAGGGAGCGAATCATCAGTGCATCAAATTCGGCCTCGACGAATTCCTTTTCATGCTCATTAAAAAACCGCTTTGCTTCTAACCTAAAAATATGAGGCAAATATAAGTTGACACGATAACCTTTTTGATGGAGATCATCAATTGTATTCTTCCAATCACTCGCTGCAATAGTATCTGCTTCAAAACTAATTTCCTCTACCATCAAATGATTTGACGAACACTCAGCTATTGCCTGAAGCTGCTCTTTTGTCTCACATACAACATGAAGAAATGGCTTTTTCTCCTCTTTCTCTGCTTTTTTCTTTTCCTCAATATTTCTAGTATAAGGTAGCTCTACCTCTCGATAATATGGAGACAAAATCTTTTCATCTAATGCTGCAATCGCCTCTCTTCTTAGGTCATTTAAGCTTTTACAGGAATAAATAAACCATCGTCTAATTCTACCTCCAAATCTTTGAGCTGATACCATGTCCCACCCATCTTTTGAATCTGCTTTTTGACCTCTTCCACCGTTGCCGAGCGATTCTTTGCCACATCAGGAATTGCTCCCTGTACACAGACTATGGCTTTATCACAACTTAGCTCCAATGTCATCGGCATTTGAGTATGCACTCTTAATTTTCCCACTAAATCATGTTTTTTCTGTGTTTCCACATAAGTTTTATCAAGAAAATCAAACAGTTTTTCATTGACCTCTCTCTTTTTTGGCTTTTCTCCAAAAGCGATCATATCTTTTCCATTGTGCTGAGTATAATAACCATCCGTCTGTCCGCCTCGATCAAACAAATCGAGCAATTCCCTTCGATCACTCGGCTCAACTTGATATCCCTTTTTTCCAACCTTCTTATAAAGATCCACATACTTTCGCCAAATGCGTACGACACCCGCTGTATATCTTGGCGATTTCATTCTTCCCTCAATTTTTAGCGAATCAACCCCTGCTTCAATTAAGTCTGGCAAAATATCTAGGCTACATAAATCCTTGCAACTGAGCAGATGATTTTTCCCATTTTTGCTAATTTCCTCTCCCTTTTCATTGTAGAGGCTATAGGGCAGGCGACAAGTTTGTGCACAGCGCCCTCGATTTCCGCTCCTTCCGCCAATCAATGAACTCATCAGACATTGTCCAGAGTAGGCATAGCAAAGTGCTCCATGGACAAAACATTCGATTTCAATATCCCCTGTGGCATCAATAGCTGCAATTTCTGCAAAGAGAGAGTTCTCTCGCCGGCACAACCCTTGTTGCTCCCATCGCCTGCAACTGCTTGACTGACTCAGGTCCTGTAATGCTTACCTGCGTGCTGATGTGAATATCCATATTTTGAAAATATTGATGTACAAAATGAAACACCCCCATATCCTGAACAATGACGGCATCTAGTCCCGCCCGATAATAGGGAAGAAGATAGTCATAGAGCTCTTTCATCTCATTCTCTTTTAATAATGTATTGACCGTCATATACACACGCACACCAAAGTGATGGGCATAGGTAATGCCCTTTAATAACTCATCTTCTTTCGGATTATCTGCATAAGCTCGTGCTCCAAACTTTTCGCCACCGATATAGATGGCATCTGCCCCCGCATTAACTGCGGCAACCAAACTTTCATATGAACCTGCTGGTGCAAGTACTTCTATTTCCATAATTCCCACTTTCTACTTTTGTAATCCCAAGTGCCGATATGCATTTTCTGTGGCCACTCTCCCTCTTGGCGTTCGATTGATCAAGCCATTCATCAATAAATAGGGTTCATAGACATCTTCTAAGGTCGCACTGTCCTCTCCAAGTGCTGCTGCCAAAGTCTCTAATCCCACAGGACCACCAGAAAATTTTTCAATCAGTGTCAGCAAAATCGCCCGATCATTTTGATCGAGACCAAGTCTATCCACATCTAAGACATCCAGTGCAAAATCGGCGACTTCCTTTGTGATTTTTCCATCATACTTAACCTGTGCAAAATCTCTCACTCGCTTTAACAGGCGATTGGCCAGTCTTGGCGTTCCACGACTTCTTCTTGCCAACTCCAAGGCCCCCTCTTGACCAATCTCCACACCCAAAACATTTGCCGAACGCAAAATAATCCTCTGAAGTTCATCAACTTGATAAAACTCCAATTTTTGCACTACGCCAAAGCGGTCTCTCAGTGGTCCAGTTAAAAGCCCCGCCCTTGTTGTTGCTCCAATTAAGGTAAATTTTGGCAAATCTAGGCGGATACTCCTTGCATTAACTTCCTTTCCAATCATAATGTCGATGGCAAAATCCTCCATTGCAGGATAGAGGACTTCCTCCACTTGGCGATTCAGGCGATGAATCTCATCAACAAAAAGTACATCATTTTCCTGCAAACTATTCAGAATTGCCGCCATATCCCCTGGCTTTTCAATTGCTGGTCCAGAAGTGATTTTTAAATTGACCCCCATTTCATTGGCAATAATTGTGCTCAATGTTGTCTTACCAAGTCCCGGTGGTCCATAAAAGAGGACATGGTCAAGACTCTCTCCTCTTTGCTTAGCCGCCTCAATGTATATTTTAATCGTTGACTTAATCTTTTCCTGACCAATATATTCATCCAAAAGCTGTGGACGCAAACTACTTTCTAATTGTTGCTCTTGGGCCACAAGCTCTGTCTGAATCACTCTTCTTTCCATCTTTTTCTCCTATCCGATTAAATTACGCAGTGCCATTTTAATCACATCCTCTACTTTCATCTCTTTTGTTTTTACTACACAATGCACTGCTCTCGTCGCATCGCTCAACGAATATCCAAGAGAAACCAAAGCCGAAATGGCATCTGCACTCACATTATTTTTTTCTTCCTTGTCATTGGCGAAATGATTTCCATCCTCAAATTTTATTTTTTCTTTTAAGTCAATAATGACTCGCTGTGCCGTCTTTATTCCCACACCTGGAGCCTTGGCAATCGCTTTTGCATCGCCTGATAAAATAGCAATGCGAAGTTCATCGGAAGATAGGGCAGAAAGCACTCCCAAAGCCCCCTTTGGTCCAATTCCACTGACTGTAATCAACTGCTTAAATATCTCCAGATCCTTATCTTCCAAAAAACCATAAAGTTGCATACCATCCTCACCTACACGAAAATAGGTATGTAAAAAAATCTCCTCTCCCACTGGAGAAAGTCTTGCCATCATTGATGTTGGTACAAAGACAGAAATTCCCATCCCCTGATGATCCACAACGACAAAGTTTTGTGCCACCTGCATTAATTTTCCTTTGATATATGAAATCATATTCTTCCTCTCTTCAAAATAGAATCCATCTCTAATTAGTAGCGTTCTGGATGACGCAACATCCAACGCATAAATGCAATGGCTCGCTCCTCCCCCTGGTCCTTGTTGATCAACAATATTTTCTCCAACAATTTCTTGGTATCTGGATGAATCAACAATAATTTTTCTGTTCTTTGATAATAATTCCATGGAATATCCGTTGTGTAATGTCCCTTGTTGTAGACTTGGATGCGGCAATGCGATCACAGCACATCTCCAATACATAGCGAAGGGGCATTTTCATTCCCACCAATCCTTCTGTCGGATCAATTGCATAGTCAATCCAATATTCAAAGTGATGCTTATTCCTACCTTTGTGATGTAACCAAGCCACCGAATACCCTCTGACCATTTTTTCTGCGGCATTTGGGCTTCTTGTCCCTTGATAAAAATAAATTCCTGTAATAAATTCTTCTGGCGAATACTTACTTAGATCATGTAATAGGCCCTGCTTAATCAGCCCAACTCGAAAACAAAGCTCCATCACTGCAAGTTTATGCTCGGTGATAGTCTTTAGATGTTTAAATATATTGGCATATTGCATAAGTAGATTACCTCAACTTTTCATTTTATAATACATACAGGGGTGTGAAACCACACCCCTGCTTATCTCTCATTTCTATTCGTTCGATGCTCTTTCTAACATCTCCTCCAATTCATGTACAGAGAAATGATACGCCTTATTGCAGAAATGACATTTTACCTCAATTGGCTTTTTATCATCAATCATTTCCTGCAATTCCTTCCTGCCCACACTAATCAAGGCCTTTTCCACTCTCTCCTTTGTGCAATTGCAATGGAATTGCATGTCGATTTTTTCATTAATTTCTAAGTCCATATCGTTAAGAAGTTCTCTCAAGACATCCTCTGGTGTCATCCCCTTGTGTAACATTGTCGTCATCGGCTCAATATGTGCTAATTTTTCCTCTAACTTTACAATCAACTCCTCAGGACAATGTGGCATCAATTGAATAATAAAGCCACCTGCACTATCTACTGTATTTTCCTTTGTCATCAATACACCCAGAGACACACTCGATGGAGTCTGCTCACTCGTCGCATAGTAGTAGGTGATATCCTCTGCAATTTCCCCTGAAATCAACTCAACCTGACCGACATAAGGTTCTTTTAAGCCTATATCAGAAATCACACTCAAAATTCCAATACCAATAGCTCCAGCAACATCTAATTTCCCCTTGTCATTGGCTGGAATCATAACTACTGGCTCAAATGGATATCCCTTGACATTTCCATTGCAATCAGCAGTTACCACTGCTCCCTGCATCGGTCCATTTCCCTGAATCTTTAGTGTCAATAAATCTTTTTCATCCTTCATCATACTGCCCATCATCGCCCCTGCACTCAAAAGTCTTCCAAGTGCAGCTGTGACCACGGGACTTGTTCCATGAGAAGCTCTTGCCTTCTCCACAGTATCCTTTGATGTGCACGCAAAGGCACGGATCATTCCCTGTGCCGCCGTTGCTTTTACAATATAATCCTTCATTTTGCTTCCTACTTTCCATTCTCCTGCATACAAAATAAATATCGCTCTGTATGTCTCGTCACCTCATTGTCTGTATCTGCATCAACTAAAAATTGAAACTAATCCTGCCTCTTTTGCGGCCTGCTTGATTTCCTCTATGGTATATGCACGCTGCAAATGGGTCTCCTCATATCGCCTATATTGCTGTCCATCCTCATTCTGAATATAGAGTGTAAGGTCATATTCATTGATATGACTCTGTTCATCATAAGAATTTTCCCAAATAAAGCTTCCATTTTCACGATTTTCTGCAATGGTCGTCTCGCCAAGAACTTCTCTATATTTATATGGTGAATTACAATCAAAAATAAAGAGTCCCTTGGGGTCAAGATAATTATTAACTAGACGAAAAACCTGAACAAGGTCTTCATAACTTGTGATGTAATTGATACTATCACATCGACTAATTATGGCTCGACAAGTTCCATAAAGTTCAAAAGAACGCATATCCTGCAAAAGATAGAGAATGTCAAGCCCAGACACATAACGCTTTTCCATCGCCACATTGAGCATCTCCTGTGCATTGTCGATGCCAATCATGTCATACCCTTGCTTAGCCAATAATTCTGTCAACTCTCCCGTTCCACAACCTAAATCTGCCACAATGCCACTTTCAATTCCCTCTCTTTTTAAAACGGAACAAATCTGATCACACCACTTCTCATAGGGAACATTGTCCATAAATTCGTCATAGACCCAGGCAAATTCTTCATACGAACCCATAAATCACCTCACATAGAATAAAAGAAAGCTACCTTTCTCTAACGAAAGGCAGCTCTACTCATTATGCATTCTTTCCACAGCAATGCTTATACTTCTTTCCACTACCACATGGGCAAGGGTCGTTGCGTCCAATCTTCTTTGGCTTTACAACAGTACCACTGATCTTTTGTGCATGGTAAATTTCTTTTCTCTTTTCTGCATCGAGAATATTATCCCATTGTGGAAGATGATATAACCACTCTGCCTTAGCCTCTACCATATTGTAGTAGAGTTTTTCCGGAACAATCTCAATATTAACTGTGGTATTCTCATCCATTGTCTCAATTGGATTTTCCTCTGTCAAAGACTCATTGATGCCATCCAAAAATCCTGTAATTGTCTGTACATCTGTATGGAATTTTTCTGCGAGCTCTTTCACTGTACAAGTAATCTTCTCCTTAGGATTGCTAAGGATTTGCTCATAGATCCCCTTCTCTACCATGAAGTAGTTTGTCCACAAAGTCTCTTTATCTTTATCATTGGTTCCATCGCCATAAGCTAGATTTCTCCAGTTCTCCAATAATGTCATTTTTGACCACCTTTCATTGTTTGCAAAATATCTAGGATATTATATCCTAGTCAAACTAGTTTTGCAAGTATCTAATCTTTTTTGATTTCCCTGATATACTCCCCATTTTCTTCATCAATACCTTGAAGTCCCCAATAATCCTTGCTGTCCACAGAGAGCTTTTTCTTTCCCAATTTAATGTTGACTCTCTCCTTGGTCAAACGATAAATGACAGCCCATGTCGGCACACCAATCACCATACCAACAATGCCAAATAATCCACCAAAAAGCAAGATGGAAAAGAGCACCCAAAAACTTGCCAGCCCCGTAGTCTGTCCAAGAATCTTTGGTCCAATAATATTGCCATCGACCTGTTGCAGTATTAAAATCCAAATTAAAAACTCCAGACAAGAAATTGGTGAAACCAATAGTAAAATAAATGCACTTGGAATCGCACCAATAAATGGGCCAAAAAATGGAATTACATTGGTCACGCCCACAACCACACTAATTAAGAGTGCATAAGGCATATGAATAATGAGCATAAACACATAATTGATTATACCAATAATCAAAGAATCAATAATCTTCCCCACAATAAATTGTGAAAAAACCTTTCGAATATATCTTGTCTCCTCAAGCAACCGATTGGCTTTCTTTACTTCCAATATACTGTAACAAATCTTTTTGACCTGTGCAGCTAAAATCTCCTTCATATTGAGCAAATAGACCATAACCATCAAACCAATCAAAAAATTGATAATCATATGAAATGCTGTAATCACGCCCGATGAAAATCCCACAATATATTTGTTGATATTTGGCACAATGGATTGGTTGAACCAATTAATTACACTAAGTTTTACACTTTCATAGTTTTTATCCACCACAGGATAGTGCTTAAATCGCTCTAAAAATAATGGCTCAAAGCTCGCTAAATCTTTTGGCAATGAATTGAGCATATCACTTACATTGGAAATCATCTGTGGCAAAATCATCATCACCAACAAAGAAATGATAGCAATAACTAAGATAACACATAAAAAAGTGGCCATGCCCGTTGAAATCTTTTTTGCTAACTTTTGATTTTTTATTGCCTTTTTGAGATGACGATTTAAAAATGCCACAAAAAAATTATAAGGTCCTGTCATCAAAAAGGCCAAAACTGCACCATAGATAATCGGAGTTAAAATCGAAGCAATTTTTTTCACTATACTAAAGATATCCCTTGCATGCAAGGCAATAAAAGAAATACCAATAGCCGCACCAATCACACCCAGTGCTGTCATTCCCCAATAAAAATATGGCTTAAACTCATCTTTCAATCTTCTTCACTCCTAGAAAGAAAAGCAGCGATTACTCGCTGCTTTTGTCTTATTTATGTGAATAACCCCAGAATGACGGTCTTATGTATTGACGCCTAGCTGTGCTAGGTGGGTTACCTCACCACAATATCTGCCTTCCACTAAACCATTGAGGCCTGACATCCATTGTAGTTCTTTGGAATCCCATTAATCAATATGTAGGATCAAAATTGATAAGATTGTCGTTCACCCCAGGAATTACTCTCCTGTACTTACACAGACATTATATCTTTTTCTTTTTGCTTTTTCAAGCCCTTTTTAGTCTAAAAATCATCATCCACAGCAATCTGGAAAACTTGATACTCCCCATCAGCAACAAAACCCAACTTCTCTGCAAGCTCAATGGAGTGCACCGATCCTGTATCCCAAAGTGGATAGCGATCCTCACGAGCACAATCAAGCATATATCTTGCAGCCGCTGCAATGGCCAATCCCTTTCGCTTGTGTCCAAGCTTTGTGGCGATGGTCACTTCCACCTTTCCCTCACTAAATCCATAGACACTGCAACCACTGACAATCTCCTTGTCCAAATATACAACATACCCTGTGCCATTTAAGAAAAATTCTTCCTCATCACAATTACAGGTAAAATCACTGCTCCATTCATTGGCTGCAATCTTTTTAAATGCTGTCCTATCCAGTTTTCTCAACTTATACTCTGCTCCAATGGCCTCAATCCATTCCTTGAGTGCAGATTGGTCACAGCTATTTTTTTCTCGCTTTACTGTATAGCGACTTACCATACGATAATTGCAATTTAAATTATCCTCCAACCAGTGCTTCCAATGGTCATTCTCTGGAACAATATAGGCATTATTGCACTCACGAAGCAAAATGCTGCGAAGGTCCAATGCCTTTCTTCCCTTTGGTGGCAGACCAATCAGATAGATAAAATTTCCAACCTTGATGACACAAAATTTTGGTTCGTCCATCTCAGCCACCCACGCACGTCCCACAGCATCTTCCATAGCGGCCTTAATCAATGGTTCATCACTACCTTCACAAAGTGATGTCAAAAGATTTCTTTTGGTATATCCCAGTTCAATCATCCTATTACCTCCGTCTCCTTCGATCTGTCGTAAGTTTAGTATACACCGATTGGGTTTTTTAGTAAAGCTCTTGTGCATATTTACAATTGACACAATGCTGCGGGGATCTGCTCTGGTGAACGAACAATCACTGTTGCCTTCGCCTGTTCAAGCTCTCTTTGATTTCCATATCCATAGAGAACCCCCACACAGGGCAAATGATTTTCTCTTGCTCCCAACACATCATGGCACCGATCTCCTACCATAGCAATATCCTTTTGATTAGATAAATGGTTTTCTCTCATTACATATTCAATCACTGCAGCCTTTGTCGACCTTTTTGTGCCATGGTCGCCATCTGCTCCACCGACAAAAACAAAATAGTCATCCAGCCCAAAATGGGTGATCACTTTTCTTGCCTGTTCCTCAGGCTTTGACGAGGCAACATATAGTTTTTTCCCATTTTCCACTAATTCCCTCAATACATCCTCTATCCCGTCATATAATTTACATTCAAAAATTCCAACGGAATGATAGTAATCGTGAAAAATATCAATGGCTGTGTCATATTGCTCCTTAGAAAAGTGATAATATTTCTGAAAGCTATCAAATAATGGTGGACCAATAAAAACTTCAAGATTTTCTAAGTTTTTCTCCACAATCCCAAAATGAGCCAATGCCCTTTGCACTGCCTTGGTAATCCCCAAGGCCGATTCCACTAATGTCCCATCCAAATCAAAAAATATATGTTTCATAGGCAACTCCTTATTTTTGATTCAGTATAGCACAAATGGCATACAAAACAAAATATTTCGTATGCCACCTGCCTCTACCTGCGTTATTTGGTTTTGCCTCTATTACTTGAAAAATTCATGTCCGCCATGTTTAAATAAATAAGTCAAATGACTATCAAACCAGCGGATATTTTTCTTTGATGAGCCTGCTCTATTCATAAAGTACAAAGCTCCCTGTGAAATGTCTTCACCAGCTAACACCCTGTTCACAGCAGTAATGGTCTTTTGCGAAACCTTTACTCGATAAAATGAGCCATTGCTCACTGGCGAAAATTGTCCCTTCATCAAAATCACACCAGAAATGGTGTTTGGAAATTCAGCATTCGCTACGCGGTTAAAAACCACATTGGCCACCAACATTCTTCCTTCTACATCGCTGTCACCAGATTCTGATTCCACAATGCGGCACAGATTGTTGTAATCCTCATCACTAATCGATTTGGCAACTTCATCTTCCTGCTTCTTATCCACTTCATTAACAACATCAGCATTTGCTGGGGCTGTTATTGTTGCTGCATCGACATTGAGACTTGCCCCCACCTGATCACTTGGGTGAATACCCACATTGGTATAAATGCCCATAACTAAAGCTACAGAAAATCCCACTAGTACCTTGATGGTGTGCTTACTCAAGTTCGACTTTTTTTCACCTTTGTCCATGTCCTTCATTTTCAAAAGTGATTTTAACTTTAACATAACATACTCCTCTTTTCTCGGCTCGTGCCGTGATGCCAAATGTATTATAAATGAGCTTTTTACAGAATGTCAATATTTTGAATTATATTTGTAATAAATAACATAATTTTTGAAATATTTTCTTAATATATTTAGTGATACTTTATATTTAAGCCAAATTGTTACATATTCTGTCGCATTATTCTATTCCCTTATGTTATAACTAATGATATAATATATATTCAGAATGAAAGGAGGCTACATGGAACAACATTTATCACAATATAAAATTTTTTATGAAGTTGCCAAAGCAGGAAATATCTCTCGTGCAGCAAAAGGCCTCTATATCAGCCAGCCCGCAATTTCAAAATCAATTTCTAAGCTCGAGGAAAGCCTAAATGTAACCCTCTTTGTGCGCAACTCTAGAGGTGTCACTTTGACGATGGAAGGACAAATGCTCTACAATCACATCTCAGATGCATTTCATTCTATCAGTATTGGTGAACAGCAATTGCGAAGAATTAAGGATTTTCATATCGGAAAAATAAAAATTGGTGTAAGCAATACGTTGTGTAAATATACACTACTTCCCAAATTAAAGGATTTTGTCGCTAACTATCCCCATATTATGGTCAATATTGCCTCACAACCGACAGCACAAACTGTCAATATGGTAGACAATGGGCTCTTGGACCTTGGGCTTGTTGTCCAGCCAAATAACAAGAAAAATTTTGCATTTGCCCCACTAATGGATATTCATGACACCTTTGTGGCCTCTCCTGAATATCTCAACCACTTATATTTACGTGAGAGCATTGAATGCGATCCTCTTCTTGTTGGAAATATCATGATGTTAGACAAAAAAAAAAACACAACCAGAAGATATATTGATGAATATTTGCTCAATCATAATATTTCTCCACATCAGCTATTAGAAGTGACCAACATGGAGCTTCTCATTGAGTTTACAAAGATTGGCATTGGTATCGGCTGTGTCATTCGAGAATTTGTTGAAGACGAATTAAATCAAGGTTCTCTCGTTGAAATTCGCCTTCCACATTCGATTCCCAACCGAACGATTGGATTTTATTACTCCATTGCGAATCCAAATCCAGCACTAAAATCATTTCTATAAAAAGAAGAAGGACTTGTGAAACTTTATCACAGGTCCTTTTTCTCTATTCATTGTCATTCTCCTATTTCTGACGGATGTGACAAAATCTTTTCTGGTGAAAAACTTTCTAGCTCCTTTCTATCTCGAAATCCCCATAATACACCTACAGTGTGGACTTTTGCTGCCCTTCCTGTCTGCATATCTGTCGAAGTATCACCAAAATACATACATTCCTCTGGACAGATATTCAACTCCTTAAGCATTGCAAGAAGAGCTGTGGGATCTGGCTTTTTGGGAATACCCTCTCTTTCTCCATAGACAAGATCAAAGAGATCTTTTCCAAATTGAGAGTAGATATTGTCCTCTGCACGGTCTTGTGACTTATTTGATAATACCCCAAGAAGTATTCCCTTTTCCTTTAACTTTTTTAAAGCTTCAACCACTCCATCATAGGGCTTTACCCCATCTAAGCAAGTTTTCTCAAAAGTTTCCAGATAAAACTTTTCTGCCTCCTCTTGATGTGTACACTCAGTATCTCCTGAGTAGATCAATGCATTTTGAATAAATTTTTGATATCCCTCTCCCACAAAAATCTTTGTGTGCTCCTCATCAATCGCTTGATAGCCCAAATGTTCCATTGTCAAACTAATGGTCTCTTTTAATGCATGTAAGGTATCCAAAAGTGTGCCATCCAAATCAAAAATACATGCTCGAATCATCTACTTCTCTAACTCCTTTACAATGCGATCAATGTCTTTCTTTCTTCCAATGACCATCAGATGTGCCCGACCGTCGATTATGTAGTCTGCATGTGGCATCAATTTCATATACTCTCCTTGCTTTGTTCCCAACACAGAGATACTATAGGTGTTTCTCAAGTCCAAATCTCTCAATGTCTTGCCAACCCACTTTGGCAGCGGAGCAATTTCATAGATAGAAAACTCATCGGTCAACTCAATATAGTCAAAGACACTATCTGAACTATAACTTACGGCCACTTTTTCTGCAATATCTCTATCTGGATAAATCACCTCATCCGCACCATTTTTTAGTAAGAACTTTGCATGGATATCTCGATTGGCCTTACTCACCACATACTTAGCCCCCAATTCCTTAACTAAAGAGGTAGTCTCCAGAGAACTTTGAAAATTTGTTCCAATGCAGACAAAAACAATATCAAAATTTCCAATGCCCAAACTCTTTAAAACATCTTCATTGGTACAATCTCCAATTTTTGCACTGACGACATAGGGAAACATTCCCTCTAATCGATCTTCTTCCTGGTCAACGATCATAATTTGATTGCCAAGCTCTGCCAATTCCTTACAGAGATGGCAACCAAATCTTCCCATTCCAATGATTAAAATTGATTTCATTTTTCTTCTCCTAACCTATACTAATTGATTCCTTTGGCAACATCACCTTTGGCTTTTTCTTACTCTCCATAAAAGCCAAAGCAAAGGAGAGACTTCCCACTCTTCCAAGATACATCAACATAATCATCAGTATCCTAGACACTGTATTTAAATCTCTTGTAATTCCCGCTGTAATTCCTACAGTTCCACTGGCAGAAAACGCTTCAAACACGACATCCTGCATGGCAAATGGTTGCATTCCCATCACAATAAAGATGGTGATAATGGTAATCCCCATATTTAAGGTCGCAATAATACTTGCTGTTGCCAAAGCATCATCCTCTAAGCGCTTTCCAAATGCCTGAATACCATAGGCACCTGTCACATTTTTCTTTACGCCCATCAAAAGTACAAAGAGCGTGGTTGTTTTAATACCACCTGCGGTAGAACCTGGACTTCCACCAATAAACATCAATGCTGTTGTCAATAACTTTGAAGCTCCTGACATTGCTGCTGTATCCACTGTATTAAATCCTGCCGTTCTTGCCGTAACTGATGCAAAGAGGCTGGATAAAATCTGTCCTGACACACTCATTCCCTTGAGCACACCATTTCTTTCCGCCCAATAAAAGAGCAAAGCCCCACCAAAGATTAAAATGGTACTCATCAATAATACAATCTTTGTATGTAACAAATACTTCTTAAAATGCCAGCGATTTTTTAATAAATCTCCCCATACAACAAAGCCAATACCGCCAATCACAATCAGAGACATAATCACAATATTGACTAATGGGTCATCATAATAGGCAACCAGAGAAGAATATTTTCCATATTTTGCACCCATGAGGTCAAATCCACCATTACAAAAAGCGGATACGGAGTGAAAAATTCCATACCATATTCCCTTTAAAATACCAAATTCTGGAATAAAGCGAATCATCAAGAGCAATGCTCCAACGCCCTCGACGATGGCTGTTCCTGCCACAATTCTTCTGGCAAATTTTACAATTCCACCAAGCTGTAATGCATTGGTACTCTCCATCATTAGACCACGCTCTCTCAGTCCTATTTTTCTTCGCAATATAATGGAAAAGAACACACCAATACTGATAAATCCAAGTCCTCCGATTTGAATCAAAATTAAAACAACAATCTGACCAAACAGCGTCCACTGCGTCGCTGTATCTGCCACAACCAATCCTGTCACACAGCTCGCACTTGTAGCTGTAAAAAGTGCACTCAAAAATCCAATGCTCTGTCCAGACCTCGAGGCCATTGGTGTATCTAGAAGTATGGCCCCAATCAATATCATCAAGATAAAGCCAATCGCAATGAATTGTCCCTGCGACAAATGTCTTCGCATCCTTCTTCCTCCAAAACAAAATAAATTTCATAAAAAATGGCACATGTACAAGACATATGCCATTTCCTATTCAATAAAAATTATAATAAATGTGCTCGCATATCCTCAGCACTCATATTGACAAGATATGCTGGTGCAATATCAAAGATTGTCTTGCAACCAGTCTGTCCTTCCTTAGCTAACTTATATGCTGCTCTAGCATAAGCTACAAGAACAGATGTTGTAAACTCTGGATTGGAATCAAGCTTTAATCTGTATTCAATAATATGTGAGTTTTCATTGTTCCAGCCCGTCTTGCCACTTCTGAATACAAAACCACCATGTGGAATTCCCTTGTGATCTCTATCTAACTCTTCCTGAGAAATGAAATGTACGGTTGTATCATAATCAGAGAAGTAGTTAGGCATTGTCTTGATTTCATTTTCAATCTTTGCAAGATCTGCTCCCTCAGCTGCAACAACAAAACACTCTCTTGTGTGCTTTTGTCTTGTTGTCAGCTCTGGATTCTCTCCATTTCTCACTGCCTCAAGTGCTGACTCAACAGGAATAGTATACTGTCTTGCATCTAAGACGCCCTCCACTCTTCGGATTGCATCGGAATGTCCCTGACTAACGCCCTTGCCCCAGAATGTGTAATCCTTTCCATTTGGCAATACAGCATTTGCATAGAGACGATTGAGTGAGAACATACCTGGATCCCATCCAATAGAAATAATTGCAATCTTTCCACTCGCCTTTGCTGCTGCATCAACATTTGCAAAGTGCTCTGGAATTCTTGCATGAGTATCGAAACTATCAATGACATTGAAGTTCTTTGCAAACTCTGGTGTCTGTGTTGGCAAATCTGTCGCACTACCACCGCAAAGGATCAAAACATCAACCTCGTCTTTGTGTGCTACGGCCTCGGCTGCTGGATATACATTGACACCCTCTGTCAAAATCTTTACTGTCTTTGGGTCTCTTCTTGTAAATACTGCCTTCAGTTCCATATCTGGATTCTGCTTAATCGCACACTCAATACCTCTTCCAAGGTTACCATAACCCATGATACCAATTCTAATGCTCATCATTTTTCTCCTTTACTTCTAAAATGGTAAAGCACCCCATCACTGCGGTGCTTTAATAGTAGTACTTTATACCTATTTATATTCGTTTGTCAATACTTTTTTACTGATATAGTAATAGTATGGAACAATTGGCAATAGTGCAAATATCCAAGCAGCTGGATCAGCCAAACAGACAAGGAAAAATTTTCCAAACCTTGCCAAAACAACTACAACCATTCCTCTGGCAAAAAGCTCTGACACACCACCAAGCATCGGTACAAGACCATATCCCAATCCCTGCAAGGTATTTCGATATAAAAAGATGCAGGCAAGAAATGGATAAAACCAGATCACTGCTTGGAAGTAGTTTCTTGCTGCCCCTAGAACCTCTGTATCTAATCCTCCAACAAATAATCTCGCAATCTGCACACCAAAGACGGAAATGATGATGGCAATGACAACAGAAAAAACAAGCAATGTCTTTAGCGTCACCTTTACTCCCTCTCTCACTCTGTCCATTCTTCCTGCACCTAAATTTTGTCCCGTATAGGTGGCAATCGTTGCTCCAAAGGCTGCAAACATTGTCGTGCAGACATTTTGTACCTTATTCGCTGCAGAAAATCCCGCAATATGTGCCTCACCAAAGACATTAATGGCTCCCTGTACAATAATTGTACCAATCGCTGTGATGGAAAATTGTAATCCCATTGGCACACCTAAATTGAGCATTTGAACTGCAGAGTACCATGAAAATTTCATATCTTCTCGATGTAAATGCAAAATCTCATATTTTTTTATCATATAGATTAAACAAAGGAGTGCAGAAATTCCCTGCGAAATCACTGTCGCATAGGCGCAACCCACCACGCCTGTATGAAATTGCAATACAAATACAATGTCTAAAACAACATTAATAACTGCTGAAATAACCAAAAAATAAAGAGGTGAACGACTATCTCCCACTGCACGAAGTATAGCAGCGAGTCCGTCATAGGCCGCCGTAGCAATCAAACCCAAATAGATTACATGCATATAGGCAGCAGTATCGGACAAAATATTTTCGGGTGTATTCATCAATCGCAAAATGGGAACATTGACTAAGGTTAGCCCTACCGTCATCACCAGTACCATTGCTCCAATGAGATAAATACTCATAGCCAAATAGTGGCGAAGCCTCTTCATATCCTGTGCACCAAAACTTTGGGCAACTAAAATTGCAAATCCACTTGTTAGTCCTGTCAACCAACCAAGCACAAAAAAAATCAAGGAACCTGTACTTCCAATGGCCGCCAGTGCATTGACTCCAATATAGCGCCCTGCAATGAGTGCATCCGCCAGGTTATACACTTGCTGAAAAAGATTGCCAAAAAACACAGGTATCGTAAATCGCAAAATTAACTGCAAGGGATTTCCCTTGGTCATATCATGTGTCATATCTTCCCCCTTATTCTTTTTATTTCTTTGGCTATATTACTTTACCTCTCTTTTACTGTCAATGACCAAACTTGGCAGTTTTATAAAATATCTATCTCGATGTGTATCAGACCGTAGCACTTGCTGTACTGGCCTTATTTGTCGGTATACTCTTAAAGGAAAAGTTTACATTTTTAACAACATTTTGCATCCCTGCAGCAGTGGTCGGTGGAATCATCTCTAGCCACTGCGGCAGCAACCTTTGGTCTTGTGGCGGGTTCATTGATGGGCGGACCACTTGCCAATAATTTGATTAAGAAAAAGGATTTGTCTAAAACAGCTGTTTATGAAGATGATTCTATGCTGATCGAAGAAGAAGTAAAACAAAAAGAGAAGTTTCTATGTATGCCCCAGCAGTCTATCAGCTCTGTCTGGCTATGGGGATTGGAACCATTATCTCCTTCTTGCTTTCAAAGACAGGAATGACCTTTCCAATCTATAACGAAATCGCCATCACATCAGCGTTTCCTATGTGATGGCGATTTTTATTTAATCTTTTTTTCCTGCTACCCAACGAAGTCCCCAGTGAAATGCCTCGTCCAAACTTCTGTGACCGGAATAAAACTGAACGACTCTCTCCACACTAAAAGTTTCATTATTTAGGTTCTCCAATAAAACCAGTCCGCACATCGTCTTATTGGTGTCATATTCATTCATCTTTACTACGATATCCTCTGCCTTTGGATATTTAATCGTAACCACTCCATCCGCCTGCTTCCAATTCGCTACACCTTCATAAATAAAGGTGTAAACTAAAATCCTCTTTATCTTTGACAGCTGTTTTCCATTGATCCTCAAGTTCTCTCCCGCACTATTTTCTCCCGTTCGGTCATCACCATCTAGAGCAACAAAAGGAGCCGAATTGAGATTTCCAAAATTTTTTCCAAGAGCTTGAACACTTCCCTTGCTTCCATCTTTTAATTCCCACAAACAGCCGAGATCCAAATCGATCCCCCCACCTTCCCCTTCTCCAAATAGGCGAGAAAAAAATCCCTGCTTTTTTGCTGTCGAAACTGGTCTGGCATTCCAATTTAGATTAATTAGAATCTCGCCCAATCCACCTTGTGACTTTTTCAAGTTTACCTTTTGACCTTTTTCCAAGATGACCATAGCTATTCCCCCATTTCTTACGAAATTACAACACATTTCTGTATCGATCAATACAAAGAAAAAAGCGTAAGCCCCTTAGCCCACGCCATTTTCTTCTTTGGTCAATTCTTTCTCCATCGAAATCATAATCTGCATGACCTCTAGCGTGGAGATGACGGGAGTCGAACCCGTGTCCAAAAACCAATTCCCTGTTCTTCTACTATCATAGTTCGTTCTTTGACATTCCCTCCGCCCTGCGAGAACGAACACCCTCAGGACTTTAGTAGCTTCATCATACGGCTATATGCGCAAAGCTTAACATATACCGTTTCTCACAAAGTCGATGCCAGATTCTTAAAGTGTGAGTGCTCTAAGGCTGACAGCTGCACTTAGGCAGCGTATGCTAAATTATCTTCAGCGTTTAATTTAATTTTGCCATTTAACGCATCGCATGCGGATAGCTTCACCAGCTGCATGATCCCTGTCGAAACCGGTACATCCCCTAAATTCAGAGTACTTCGGTAACTACATATCCATCGTATATAGTAGTATCTATAGTAACATACTTTTTAAAAATGGGAAAGACTTTTTTATCTTTCCCACAAAATTCCATATCCTACGACATCAATCTATACATCTCGCATTCTTTGCTTGAGTGCCTTGTCCATTTCTCTCTTTTGATCCTTCTTCGCCATGGTATCTCGTTTGTCGTAGTTTTTCTTGCCCCTAGCCATACCAATCTCCACCTTGACCAATCTTCCCTTTAAATAGACCTGTAATGGCACAAGAGTGAGTCCCTTTTCTTGAAGCTTTGATGAAAGCTTTTCAATTTCTCTCTTGTGCATCAAAAGTTTCTTCACTCGAAGTGGATCCTTATTAAAGATATTTCCCTTCTCATAGGGATTGATGTACATTCCCATAATATAGAGTTCCCCTCGCTCAATGCGAATCCAACTTTCCTTTATGGAGCACTGTCCGAGACGAATGGATTTAACTTCTGTGCCAAATAGTTCAATTCCTGTCTCATATTTATCTAAATAAAGTAATCAAAATACGCCTTCTTATTATTCGCAATCACCTTTACTCCATCAGCCATTCGTCTTCTTCCCCTTCCATTTCTAATCGAAAATCTATGGTGCCCATCAACCGATCAACTGCCATCACTCTCACTTTTACCCTCTGTCCCAAGGTATACTTTATATTGGTTGTCTCTCCAATCAGCATATGTCGCTCCTCGACATAGACAAAATAATCCTGCCACATCGCCTGAATGTGAACAAGCCCCTCCACTGTATTCGGAAGTTCCACATACAATCCATATCTTGTAACCCCACAAATAATTCCATCAAAGACTTGTCCAATATACTTTTGCATATACTCACATTTTTTATACTTGATTGTCTCTCGCTCTGCTTCCTGTGCCCTCCGCTCAAGTACGGAGGTTTGCACAGCTACCTCTTCCAAATGTTCACTGTAATGCTTTTGACGGCTTTGATTTAACTTCCCCGCCAAATTTTCTTTGATAATGCGATGAATTTGTAAGTCTGGATAGCGTCGAATGGGAGAGGTAAAATGTGTGTAGTACTTTGCAGCTAATCCAAAATGGCCTGTGCACTCTGTTTGATACCTCGCCTGCTTCATACTTCTTAAGGTCACACGACTAATCATCATCTCCACTTCCTCACCGGCAATCTTAGCCAACAATTTTTGCACTTCTTTTGGATGTACTTCTTTGTTCTTCGCATGAAGAGTATACCCAAAGTTTTGAATAAATGTAGCTAACTGTTGAATTTTTTCTGGATCTGGTGTGTCGTGCACACGATATAAAAATGGCAACTCCAACCAATAATATTCCTCGGCCACAGTCTCATTTGCGGCAAGCATAAAATCTTCAATCAACATATTTGCAGCATTTCGCTCATAGGCCTTAATTTCTATTGGGCTCCCCTTTCATCGAGAAGAATCTTGCACTCAGGAAAGTCAAAATCAATTGATCCTCGCTCCACTCTCTTCTTTCGAATAAGATCGGCGAGTTCCTTCATCTTTTCAAACATTTCCACACATTCTGCATACTTTTCTATCGTATCTTGGTCGTGATGTGTAATCATGGCATTGACCTCTGTATAACTCATCCGATGATTGACTCGAATGAGTGTCTCTGCAATTTGATGTCCAATAATCTCTCCTCGATGATTGATATCCATAATGCAAGAAAGTGCCAAGCGATCAACCCCCTCATTTAGGGAACAAATGCCATTGGAAAGGCGATGCGGTAGCATTGGAATCACCCGATCAACCAAATAAATGCTGGTTCCCCTCGCAAAAGCTTCTCTATCCAGTGCTGTGTTTTCCCTTACATAGTGGCTGACATCTGCAATGTGTACGCCCAATCGCCAATTTTCTCCATCTCTTTCAAGCGTAATGGCATCATCCAGATCCTTTGCATCCTCTCCATCAATCGTCACCGTCATCTTATCTCGAAGATCTAAGCGAGTTCGCTTTTCCTTTTCCGTCACCTCTTCAGGAATGTTGGCAACTTCTTCCATCACTTCCTCTGAAAATTGTTCTGGCAAGTGAAGCATCTTGACAATGGAGAGAATATCCACACCTGGATCATTGGCATGACCTAAGATCTCAATAATTCTTCCCTCTGGTTTTCTCCTCTTTCCTTCAAAAAAATGGGTGACCTCAACCACAACCTTATGTCCTGACACCGCTCCCATGTCCTGTCCATCGGGAATAAAGATATCGCTCAAGATTTTTTGATTATCTGGCAATACAAAACCAAATTTTTTATTTTTTCTATAAAATCCAACCACTGTCTTATTGGCATGGTCTAAAATTTCAACCACATGGCCTTCTGCTCGCATTCCTATTATCTGCTGATCCACAACAATGCGTACTTTGTCGCCATGCAGTGCATCCATTGCACATCCTTCAGGAATAAAAATGTCCTCTTCCCTTCCCTCAATTTGTACAAATCCAAAGCCTCTAGCATTGGCCAAATAGATGCCCACATAGTGCAAAATTTTTGGCAGGGTGAACTTACCTTTGGTTGACACACTCACCAATCCTTCTTCTAAAAGACAATCCAAAACCTCTTTAAGTTCTCTTCTGCTCTCCTTGGGAATATCCAAAAATATGGCCAATTCCTTTAATTTCATTGGCTTATACATGGGATCTGCAAGAAGGTCTAAGATAACTCTTTTCCTTTTTTCTAATTTATTTTCGTCCATATTTCCTCTCTATCTTGGTAAACAGGTAGAAAGAAAGCACTCTTAAGTATAAGAGTGCTTTCTTGTTTGCTATTAAACTAAATTCAAAAGAAACGCAAGAACCAAAAAGGCAACTGCACAAAACAATGCACCTTTTTCCTTCCAGCCCTCTGCTGAACGTCCCTTATTTTTACTCCAATATGTATCGCCCATTCCTCCAACAGAGCCACCGAGCCCCTGCTCATTGCCCTCCTGAGATAACACAAGAGCGGAGAATACAATACATACTATGCAGAACAAGATCGCCAAAATTGTATGCAACATTCTACCTATACCTCCCAAATTCAATCTGTATTTCTTTGCAATATTTGCATTGTAGCATATCAATGTCATAAATACAAGTAAAATGCCAGCAGATGAAGAAAGAAAAAAGAAGAAATAGATTGGAAATTTAGTAAGAATATGTTTCAATATTAGATATTCATCTGCTGACATCCTACAAATTATAGCACGATTAAATTCAATATTGGGCTTAATGTAATAATTAGCGATTTCTAAGTAATAATTGCTCAAAAATGTCTTAAATTGAATGCAATTTAATTTAAAATAATCTATTTACTTTTTTCTCAAACTATACTATAATGTGGTTACATCAAGTGATGTTTAAATGTTAGAATATAGGGATTGTTTTTGAGAGTGAAGGGAGTAGTTATGCGTAAATTGAATAAAATTTTGGGAACATTGCTCGTAGGTTCTGCAGTTCTTTCTGTATCTGCTTTTTCCAGCCATGCCTATACTTGGCACAATGAAGGAGGTCGTAGAACTTTTACTGATGACCATGGTGTCAAGGCCATCAATACTTGGGAAGCCACTTATACAGTAAAAAATGGTGTGACTTCACCTGCCACATGGTATCATTTTGACAAGACAGGAACGATGAATACAGGTTGGTTCCAGGATGTCGACAGCATATGGTACTATCTTGATCCATCCACTGGTGAGATGAAGACCGGTTGGGTGAGCGTGAATGGAAGTTCCTACTACTTGCAGTCAAACGGTCAGTTGCTCGTCAACGGCATTACCCCTGATGGCTACAGGGTAAATTCTAATGGTATATGGGATGGTTCACCAAAAACAAATCAACCAGCAACCAATCCACAGGATTCTTCCTCCTATGCACAGCGTGTTGTTGACCTCGTCAATCAATATCGCCAGAGCAAGGGATTATCTGCACTGACCGTCGATAATACCCTTTCTCAAATCGCAGCAAAAAGGGCTGAGCACATCACCACAAATTTCAGCCATTCCGTTCCTGGTGTTGCTCATACGGCAAGTGATCCCAATGGCCTTGGTACATTCCTTGAGAACAATGGCTACCACTGGCTCAGCTACGGTGAGAATCTCGCCTACAATCAGCCTACACCAGAAGCTGTAATGAATTCTTGGTTAAATAGCCCAACACATAAGGCAAATATTGAAAATCCAAATGTCACACAAATTGGTATCGGCTATGTAAAGAATAGCAATGGCGTGTATTGGACACAGTTATTTGGCTCTCGCTAAACCATATATAATAAAAAGTGGATGTGAAATCTGATTTCACATCCACTTTTTAGATATCACTCTATTTTACAACTCTTTGCAATCCATAGATGGAAGCTCTTCGATTAATAAAATAGGCAAATAACATCACAATAACAAAATAGGGAATGTTTTGATAACCAAATACCTCTCCACCGATAAAAATGGGAGCCAACAAAGTATTTGTCGCACTTCCAAAGACCGCCATATATCCCGCCCCCATTAAAAGCTGACCTGGCAAGGGTATAAAACTAGAAAGTAACCAACCAAACGAAGAGCCAATAGCAAAAAGTGGTGTCACCTCTCCCCCCCTGAAAACCAACACTCAATGTCACCACAGTAAGGAGTAGCTTCAACAGCCAATCATAGGTATACATCGGCTTTCCTCCAAGGCTTTCTGAAATCAAATTTGTTCCAAGCCCTGCATAGCGACCATGGTGCAACAAAAAAATAATAAAACTTAATGCAACGCCGACAACAAATACTCGAAGATAGGGATTTTTGATAGATTCTCCCGCAAGAGCTTTTGTCTTCTTTTGTAAATAAATAAAAAGATTTCCAACAAGACCAAACAAAATTCCTGCAATCATCAAAAAAATTAAATTCTTTGGTGTCATCGCAACAGCCACATCCACATTGTGCTCAAATTTTTCTAACCCTAGCTGTGCACTCACTTGACTCGCCGTAAATGCGGCCACTAGTGCAGGCAACGCTGCCTCTAATTCCAATTGCCCCTGTGCAAATAGTTCTAGTCCAAAAAATGTTGCTGCAATTGGTGTTCCAAATAGACCACCAAAGCCTGCTGCCACACCTGTCACTAGAAGAATTTGTCCACTCTTTTTTTTACTTTTCTCAGGTATCCAAGCTTGAAAGCGATGTGCCATCGTCGCTCCAATTTGTACTGCAACACCTTCTCTTCCCGCGCTTCCTCCAAAAAGATGGGTCAGCCATGTCGCCACTGTCACAAAAGGAATTAATCGCAACGGAATATTTCCTCACTCTCTTGCGAGACCATAAATACCTGTGTCATCCCCCTAGCTGCTTTTCCCGCAAATTTTTGATATCCAACCACAATACCTATTCCAACAATCCCCAAAAAAGGAAGGAGTTCATTTAAATGGAGATTGCGAAAATCACCAATCCAAAGTAAAACTCTTCCAAATACAGTGTCAATCACACCGACAATTGCACCAATCAATAGTCCTAAAATAATAAAAATCATCTGCTCACACTCCCCACTAAATCATAAAAAGGATGGCAAAAACAACTAGTTTTGCCACCCTTTTACTCTTATTCTGGCTTTTCAATCTGCACAATCGCAGCTTTTTGCATAGGAATTCTACAATTTTTGTTATTTCCAAACTCTACAATCACTGTATCCTCTGTAATATCAATGACAACACCATAAAATCCTGATGAAGTCAATACAGAATCACCAACAGCAAGGGTAGACATCATCTCGTCCATTCTCTTCTTTTCCTTCTTCTGTGGACGATAAGACATAAAGTAAATCATTGCTGCAAAGATAATGACATAGGCAACAATAATGAGTGTGCCCCCCTTGCCACCTGCTGCTGCAACCACTGCTCCTAAATTTACCATTTGTTCCTCCCAAGTCTTAATTTTTACCTTCTATACCAGCAATCTTGGCTGCCTTGTACTCTGCATAGCAACCCTTCTCAATGGCACCTCGAATTTCACTCATCATTGTATTATAAAAATACAAATTATGCAATACACATAGCCTCATTCCCAACATCTCTCCAGCCTTTAATAAATGGCGAATATAGGCTCTTGAATACGAGCGACAGGCTGGACATTGACAGCCCTCTTCTATTGGTCGAGGATCTAATTCATGTTTTTTATTAAATAAGTTGACTTTTCCTTTATTTGTATACACATGACCATGTCTGCCGTTTCTTGAAGGATACACACAGTCAAAGAAATCAATTCCTCGATCCACAGCCTCCAGTATATTGATTGGTGTGCCCACTCCCATCAAATAGGTTGGCTTATGTTTTGGAAGATGAGGAACCACCACATCTAAAATATGATACATTTGCTCATGACTCTCGCCAACGGCCAAGCCACCAACTGCATAGCCATCAAGATCAAGCTCAGAAATTTCTTTGGCGTGCTGAATGCGAATATCATCCACTACTCCACCTTGATTGATCCCAAATAAAAGTTGCTCCTTGTTTACTGTATCATCCAAAGAATTTAATCTAGCCATCTCACTCTTACAGCGCCTTAGCCATCTTGTCGTCCTTGCCACAGAATGTTCGATATACTTTCTATCTGCAAGTGCTGGTGGGCATTCATCAAAGGCCATTGCAATCGTCGAACCCAAATTGGATTGAATTTGCATACTCTCCTCTGGTCCCATAAAAATCTTATGACCGTCGATGTGGGAATGAAAAGTCACCCCCTCTTCCTTAATTTTTCTCATTCCTGCAAGGGAATAAACTTGAAAACCACCAGAATCTGTTAAAATCGGCTTGTCCCAATGCATAAACTTATGCAATCCGCCAAATTCCTTAATGAGTTTATCTCCCGTTCGCACATGGAGATGATAAGTGTTGGAAAGCTGTACCTGTGTGCCAATTTCCTGCAAATCATCAGTGGAAACAGCTCCCTTAATTGCAGCAACTGTTCCAACATTCATAAACACAGGAGTCTGTATCGTTCCATGCACGGTCTCCATCTGTGCTCTCTTTGCACGACCGTCCGTGTGCAATACCTCATATTTCATAAAAATCTAGGCCTCCTTGCCCTTCTTTTTTTCCTTTCCACTTAAAATATACCAAAATGCTGAAGCAAGGCAAACCGAAGAGTAAGTACCACAGACAACACCCACCATAATCGGCAATGCAAACTCTCGAATAGAAGATACACCAAGAATATATAGCACAAATACCATAATAAAAGTGGTCAAAGAAGTATTGATACTTCTTGTCAATGTCTGTGTAATGCTGGTATTTAAAATATCTTCCTTACTTGTCTTCTTTGACAATATCTTCATATTCTCACGAATACGGTCAAAGATAACAATGGTCGCATTGATGGAATATCCAACAATGGTCAAGATACAGGCAATAAAGGTTGAACCAACACTCCATCTAAAGACCGCATAGCAGGCAATCAATACAAGGACATCATGAATTAATGCAAATACTGAACTTGCTGCAAATCGGATATCTCTAAATCTAAACCAGATATATAATAGCATCAATACCGTCGCAATAATGGTTGCCCAGATGGCATCCATTCTCATCTCTGCACTGACTGCACCAGAGATACTCTCAGCTGTAATCTTACTCTCATCTACTCCAAACTTAGAAACAAGGCTTTGATTTAATTGTTCTCTTTCATCCTTGCTTAGCGTTCTTGTCTTAATAATCACTTGATTCGTTCCCTGAACTTTTTGTGTCTGCGTAGAGGCATCCTTTGTCACACTCTCTACCACAGGAACAACCTTGGAAGAAATATCCTCGAGACTCATATCTTCATTAAATGTGACATTGGTCGATGTACCACCCTTAAAATCAAGTCCATAATTAAAGATATCGCCAATCTTTGATTTGTTCATTCCCATTCCAACAATGCCAATGACAATCATAATCGCCGAGATAACAAAGAAAATCTTTCTCTTTTGAAGAAATTGAATTGGCTTTTTCTCGACCTTCTTGCCATATAATTTCTCGCCCTCAAGTCCAATGCTGTAGAAGCAATTCATAATAAATCTTGTCACAAAGAGTGCGGTAATCATAGACAAAATAATACCCAGTGCCAATGTGGAAGCAAATCCCTTGACTGTACCTGAGCCTCTTAAATAGAGTACCACTGCTGCAATAATCGTGGTCACATTTCCATCGACAATTGCAGACAGGGCCTTTTGAAATCCTTCATTAATGGCCTGCTTTGTACTATGATTAAGCCCAATTTCTTCCTTAATACGAGTAAAGATAATGACATTGGCATCCACGGCCATTCCGACAGCAAGAATAACACCCGCAATTCCAGGCAAAGTCAAGGTAATCTCAAATGCTGCAATCAAGCATACGGTCAAATCCACATATAAAATCAATGCCAAAATTGCAGCTACACCTGGAAGCAAATAGAGAGCAATCATAAACACCGTCAAAATTCCAAATCCAATCGCTCCTGCCTTTAAACTTGTGGCAATGGCTTCCTGACCGAGCTTTGCTCCGACAACATTGCTGCGCAACTCCTCAAGCTCTACAGAAAGAGAACCAATTCGAATTGTAGAAGCTAAATTTTCAGCCTCTGTGTTGTCCTTCATTCCATCAATACTGCACTGTCCACCTGTGATGGCCTCTCGAACCACTGGACTAGAAACTACTTTTCCATCATAGACAATGGAAATCTGCTTTCCAACATTTGCCGCTGTGACATCAGCAAATATCTTTGAAGCCTCATCTGTAAAAGTCAACGCAACATAGTATTTTTTTTGACCATTTTCTTCACCAATCACGGCCTTTGCACTGGCCACCTGATCACCTGTCAAAATCGTCTTTCCATCTGGTCCTTGAAATACCAATGAACCTGGCTTTCCAAGTTCTTCCAAAATGGCATCTGCATTGGATACTCCTGGGATATCGATATTAATTCTTCGATCTCCCTCCAAATAAACCTCTGCCTCTGTCGAATATTGTGTAACTCTCTGGTGCAATTTATACACCGTGTCCTTCATATCCTCAAGCTTTGGATGTTCATCCTTCGCCTGATAAGTGATACTCACACCACCTGCAAGATCGAGTCCTAACTTAATCTGCTTGGCTGAAGTGATTGCTAGATAGGTAAAACCAACCAAAGCAATCAGGACAATCAATAGCCCCAGCCATCCCTTTGACTTTTTGCTTTTCATTTTTTCTCCTTTTGTGCTCTTATGCCTCATCTGCCATGGCAGCCTTAATCATAATGGCACATTCAATACGCTTTTTTTGTAATTCGCAACCAATATCATAGACATCGGTGATATTTCCATGGAAATTGTTGGAATTTGCTGCACAACCTCCACTACAATAAAATCTAGCATAGCAATCCTTGCATTTTGGCTTTGCATAGACATTACAAAGTTTAAATTCATCTCGAATTTCTGTCTTTACCACACCAGTATCCACATTTCCAAGCAAGAATTCCTCGTGACCAACAAATTGGTGACATGGATAGAGATCTCCCCAAGGTGTCACTGCAAGATACTCTGTTCCTGAACCACAGCCAGATAATCTCTTAGCCACACATGGTCCCTGTGTAAGATCAATATTAAAGTGGAAGAAATTAAATCCTCTTCCCTCCTTCTTTCTCTTGACATACTCCACGGCCAGCTTGTCGTATTCTTCTTTAATCTTTGGAACATCTTCCCATTGAATGGCATAGGGTTCGTCTTCTGCTCCAACTACTGGCTCCATACTGGTCTGTTTAAATCCAAGGTCTGCAAAGTGAAGAACATCCTTTGAAAATTCCAAATTATTTTTTGTAAATGTTCCACGAATATAGTAATCTTTGGTTCCTCTGCTCTTTGCAAACTTTTGAAATTTTGGAACAATGACATCATAACTTCCTTTGCCTCCCCTAGTTGGGCGCATCATATCATTAATTTCTTTTCTTCCATCCAAACTCAACACAACATTGGCCATCTCTAGATTACAAAATTCGATAACTTCATCGTTGAGTAGCATTCCATTGGTAGTCAATGTAAAGCGAAACTTCTTGTTATTTGCTTCCTCTAGAGAACGACCATACTCCACTAATTGCTTTACTACAGACCAATTCATCAATGGTTCTCCACCAAAGAAATCCACTTCTAGATTTCTTCGATTTCCAGAATTGGTAACCAAAAATCAAGTGCCTTCTTTCCCACCTCAAAGCTCATCAATGCACGTCGTCCGTGATACTCCCCCTCCTCTGCAAAGCAATACTTACAAGCCAAGTTACAATCATGAGCAATATGTAAGCACAGTGCCTTAACTACGGTCTTTCTTGCCTTAAAATCTCTCACATAACTTTCATAAGTATCCTGAGTAAAGAGCTCTTCTGCATCAATTAATTCCTGCATATCTAACAAAGTTTCTTCTATTTCTTCTTGCGGATATCCCTTTTTTGTCAATTCCTCACAAATGGTTGCAACAGTCTCTTTGCTCATTTTTTCTGGCTTTTCCATCTCACCAATCACTGGCTCTGCAATCGCCACAGCATCATATAAGATGGGATCTGCCACATGCACAGAGCCTGAATTGACATCTAAAATAATATGATATCCATTATTAATATACTGATGAATCACTATTTTTCCCCTTATTTCTATTACTTTGAAAAGAAAAACCCCCTACAATCGACTTGACTGTAGGGGACTCCAACGCCTTGGCTTACACCAATCAATGTTACCTTTTGACTATCTGTCTGGATTCTCGCAGCCTTGATTTCCCACAGTGCAGGAAGTCTTGCAAGCTGATTGACAAGATGTCTGGCACTCACCACATCCGCCACGCTTTAAGCTCTCTTTTAAAGTCTTCTCATTTAAAGTCTTAACGTGCTTCATAGTAAACTCTCCTTTCCACAAAACATATTTTTGAGATTATAACATATTCTTATGGTCTTTACAACTTTTTTGGAAGTGTCAAGCGAACGGTCTCAATTCTTGCCTTGTCCATCTTTTCCACACTAATGCGAATGCCCTCAACTTCGATGACATCTTTTTCTTTGGGCACTTTTCCAAGAATTTCCATCACCAATCCACCAATTGACTCATATTCTTGCGAAGTCAATTGCGTGCCAATCTTGTCATTTAGGTCATCAATTCGCATTGAGCCCTCGATGAGATAGTCTCCCTTTCCTAATTTGACTAAATTTTCATCTTCCTCTTCGTCATACTCATCTCGAATATCCCCGACAATTTCCTCAAGCATATCCTCAATCGTCAGCATTCCCGCTGTCACACCATATTCGTCAAGTACAATCACAATATTGCTGAAGGTCTTTCTCATCTCGGCCATCAATTCTGCAACTTTTTTGTACTCATAGGTGTACAGTGGCTGACGAATATAATCTTTAATCTGAAATTTTTCCTTGTCTTCGACAAGCAATAAGTCCTTGATATTGATAATGCCAATGACATTATCTGTGGACTCCTCATATACCGGCATTCTTGTAAACATATCATTTTTAAAGATTTCTATGACTTTTTCATAACTTAAATTGACATCAATAAATGTCATGTCAATTCTTGGAATCATAATATCCCTGACCACAGTTGCCGCAAAGTCAAACACATTATTGATCATCTTTCGCTCTTCATTTTCAATAATTCCCTCTTCGTGACCAACATCGACAATCGTACGAATTTCCTCCTCTGTCATCGCTTCCGATTTTGTTGACAAATCCATACCCAAAAGTAAAAAGATCAACGCTGCTGCCTTATTGACTAAAAAAATCACAGGTGTGAGGACGGTCATCAAAAGGTAAATCGGCTTTACAAAAAGAAGAGCTGTTGTCTCCGCATTTCTTACCGCCAAGGTCTTTGGTATAATCTCTCCAAAAATCAAAATAGCAATTGTTAAAATTCCCGTTGCAATTCCAACAAGACGGTTGCCTACAACTTTAATTGTCAAGGTGGTCACCAAAGAAGATGCTGTCAAATTTGCCACATTGTTTCCAATGAGGATGGCCGAAAGCATCTTATCGGACTCTCCAGTGACCTTGATCGCCAAAGCTGCTGACTTATTTCCATGTTCTGCCATACTGCGCAATTTTATTTTGTTGGCTGTTGCTAGTGCCGTCTCCGATGATGAAAAAAATGCTGATGTCAATAGCAATAATATCAACACGACAAACTGCACTATGTCCGAACTACTCATTTTTTTTCTTTCCTCCAAAAACGAAATTATTGATTACAAATAGTATAGAACCAATAAAAACAAATATATCTCCAATATTAAAAATAATCTTTTTTAGCGGTCCAATTTCTACGCTAAAATAATCCACAACATATCCCCTTCCAAAGCGATCCGTCAAATTACTCATCGCTCCAGCAAGTAAACTGGAAAATGCAATTTTTTCTAATTTCTTTCCCTTCTGTGGCAAGAGTAGAGAAAGTTTTCCAAGGATCAAACTTCCCATCATCAGTGGCAAATACTTCACAAAGCGATCTCTTCCTTGCATATGCCCAAATGGCAGCCCCAGGTTATGGAACTGATGAATGCGAATCATTCCACCACTCCCACTCAATGGTGCTGGATAATCCTCCTTGGGCAATCGCTCAATCCCCTGTTTAATGCTCAGGTCTAAAAAGGCCCCTACAAAAGAAATCCATGCCCAAATCATCTTTCCTCTTCCCCACGGATGCGAATGTGAGGTCCTCCCTTTTTCTCCAGATAATCCCTTGTAATGGTCACGGCACCAATACTTGTATCCTTTGGAATCTCATACATAATGTCGAGCATAAACTCCTCGATAATTGAGCGAAGTGCTCTTGCACCTGTCTTCTTTTTCTGTGCCTCTCTTGCAATCCAAAGCAATGCATCATCTGTAAAATCAAGCTTTACCTCATCGAGAGCCAAAAGCCTTTGATACTGCTTTAAAATGGCATTTTTCGGCTCCTTCAATACACGAACCATTTCCTCCTCTGAAAGTCTTGACAAAGTGACAATAATAGGAAGCCTTCCCAAAAACTCTGGAATCATACCAAACTTTCGAATATCTTCATTCGTCACATAGCGAAGAATGTCTTTCTCATCGTCATATTCATCCTTTAACTGTGCATTAAAGCCCATACTGGATTTTTGATGCAGTCTCTCCTTGATAACATTGTCTAAATCTGGAAAGGCACCGCCACAAATAAATAAAATATTATCTGTATTCACGGTTGTCAGTGGAGATAAGGCATTTTTTTGATTGGATCCCACAGGAACTTCCACCTTGCTTCCCTCAAGTAATTTAATAACTCCTGTTGAACACTCTCACCACTGACATCCCTTGTATTGACATTTTTCTTCTTCGCAATCTTATCAATTTCGTCGATAAACACAATACCACATTCTGCACGCTCCACATCATTGTCTGCTGCCATCAATAATTTGGAGATGACACTCTCAATATCATCTCCAATATATCCAGCTTCCGTCAACGATGTCGCATCAGCAATGGCCAATGGAACATTGAGTAGCTTAGCTAAGGTCTTTACCAAATATGTCTTTCCACTTCCTGTTGGTCCAATCATTAAAATATTAGACTTTTCAATCTTTGCTTCGCCTTCCTGCCCCTTTGATGTATCTAAGAACACTCTTTTATAGTGGTTATAGACAGCAACGGCCATTACCTTCTTTGCCTGATCCTGCCCAATAACATATTGATCGAGCATTTCCTTAATCTTATGGGGTGCTGGAATATCCTTCATTGTAAAAATTGGGGTATCCCTCTTTTCTCTCTTCTTCACTCTCTTCTTGTCTGGAATATCCATCATTGGCGGAAGATTTCCCAAATTTCCTAAATCTGACAAATTCATATTCATAAATGGCATTCCCTGAATCTTACTTATATCTAAGTTCCCTAAATTACCATCACCAATAGAGTTAAATGCCTTTTGCATACAGTCATGACAAATATCGATATTTCCAGGTAAAGATACCAATGGTCCTGTCACACTCTCTGGTCTTCGGCAGACATAACATATCTTTTCATATTGATCCTTATCTTTGTCTTCCATCCTTCTTCCTCTCTATTTCTCTAAATTTCGCAAAGATATCCCTATCTTACCACATCCAGACAGCAAAAAGAAGGGGCTATCAATCTGTACCTGATTCATAGCCCCTTCTATACTATCTCTGGTTCCATCAAATTGCATTACCTCTGCTTTCCTTCATTTTGAAACCGCCTCTATTCAGTTGTACATTTACCACAAGCTTTCTAACCAATCGTTGCACGCCATCACTTTGTGACTTCTATCTGTTTGACTTTCTATGTTGTATCATATCAACCCTATTCTCCTGTCTGAGATAAGGCGGATGTAACAGTAGAAACCTTGTCAGATAGACCTGTGTCCAGATAAAATCTATAATTTAACTTTCATATGAAAGATTAACACTTTGATATTCCATGATTTAAAAACTTACTGTTTACATGTTCTATCGCTTGTTGGTAATTTTTATAGCTAGTTTATGTTCCCATCGGATTGTACCTCCTTATATTTATCTATCTCTTCCTTGTGACTTCATTATAACATATTTTTCCCTCTTTGTCAATATATTTTTTTCTGTAATTTTAACTTTATTTTTTTCTATAATTTTTTTCTCTATTGTGCAAAAAATATATTGTTTTCAGATAATTATCCCCCACATTTCTGTGGAAAATTTTCTCCTAGGTACTTTTCACTCTCCAACTTGCAGCTTCCCTTCTCTCTCCAATAAACTTTTTATAAAGTCCCTCCTCTTTCATTAACTGAGTATGTGTTCCACATTGTACAATCTTTCCATTCTCCACCACAAGAATCTGATCTGCATATTTTACCGTCTTTAAGCGATGAGCAATAATAATTACTGTCTTGTTCTTCGTCAACTCTTGAATGGCTCTCATCAATTCATTTTCGTTTTCTGGATCGACATTGGCCGTGGCCTCATCCAGAAATATTACTGGTGCATCCTTCATCATCGCTCTAGCAATAGAAATTCTTTGCTTTTCTCCACCTGACAAAGAAGCTCCACCTTCACCAATCACCGTCTCATATCCCTTTGGAAGTGACATAATAAAATCATGACAACATGCCTTTTTTGCCACACAAATTACTTCTTCCATCAAAGCTTCTGGTCGTCCAAAGCGAATATTATTGGCTATTGTATCGTGAAACAGTACCACATTCTGAAAGACAAAAGAAAAATTTTTCATCAAAGCATCCATATCATAGTCTTTGACATCCACTCCTCCCAGCGTAACCTTTCCTCGATGCACATCCCAAAACCTTGCTAGTAAATTAATCAAGGTTGTCTTTCCACCTCCCGAAGGTCCTACAATAGCTGTCATCTTTTTCTCTGGAATATCGACAGAAATTCCGCAAATAACCTTTTTCTCTCCATAAGAAAATTCAATATTTGATGTCGATAAATCACAAGTTCTTGGCACAAGAAAATCGCCCGAAATATTCATCTGTGGAGTATCTAAAATTTCTTGTGCTCGCTGGACATAGATGTCGATAACTCTTATCAATGCAGAATAATTTCCTGCGGTCTCCAGACTAGTATAGATAATAAACGCAGCAATAACCATTGTTATTGCATTTAATGCACTCATTGTCCCTTCACAATAAAAATACAGACCAACACAATGATCACCACCCCCATTAATTTGGCAATCAAACTCTGCAATGTCATCATAGGAATCAAGGTCATCTCCATATCCGTATTGATCTCTACATTTCTTTGAATGGCATCATTTAATTCCCCACATTTTTTCCCTGTCAAATGATATGCTTTGACTTCAGCCATTCCCTGCAAATATTCTAGCACTTTTTCCACTAATTTCTCATCAGCATTCACTTTTTGGTTCGATATCTTCTTTGAAGATTTTTGCAAAATCCGATTGCCATATAAAAAAAGAAGAAATCCAAACAAGAGAACAAGGGCAATACGCCAATCAAAGAAAAATAGCATCACAATAATCAGCGATGTTGTCAATAATCCTTCACAGACCATCATAACCACTCGGACCGCTACCGATTCCAAGGTTTCCATCCCATTGGTGGTAACTGAAATAATCTGTCCCAAAGATTTCTTATTGAAATATCCCATTGGCATATATCGCATATGCTCTGCAATCTCAATCCTCTTCTTTGCACAGCCATCATACCCAGCCTCTGTCTGCAATAACATACTCTTTGATTGCACAAGTCCAGAACCAATGGTTGACAATAACATTATGCCAAAGCTAAGTAAAATATCCTGTGTCTCTACCTTACCTCTTATCAATGCTCGAATCATACAGGCAATTGCAGGTATTTTAAGTGCATCAAACATAGCCTTAACTACACCCAACAAAATAGAATTTTTTAGCTTTTTTTGATTTTCTTCATTGCAAAATTGAATAAACTTTCCAATTGTTTCAAGCATTATCTTTCACCTCCATATGGGCCTTCCACATACTTTCATACAGACCATGATGCTTTAACAGTTCACTGTGTGTGCCGCTTTCCTCAATCTCTCCCTTTCTAATAACATAAATTTTGTCTGCGTCCACTATCGTAGATAGACGATGTGCAATGACAATCAATGTCTTTTTTTCTGTTAACTTAGATACTGCTCGTTGAATTATTGCTTCATTTTCTGGATCAGTATAGGCAGTGGCTTCATCTAAAATAACGATAGGAGCTGCCTTTAACATTGCCCTAGCAATACAAATACGCTGTTTTTCCCCACCAGAAAGATGACTGGAACCTGCCATCGTGTCATATCCATTTTCTAATTTTATAATAAAATCATGACAACCTGATTTTTTTGCCACATCCTCTACTTCTTCATCTGTAGCACTTTGTCTTCCAAGACGTATATTTTCCCGAACTGTCATGTTAAATAAATAATTGTCCTGTGAAACATAGGCAATCTGATCCGCATAAATTTTTTGTGGTATTTGTCGGATATCCATTCCTCCAAGCTCAATTTTTCCCTCATTGATGTCCCAAAGAGAAGCAATTAAGCGAGCAATGGTGCTCTTTCCACTGCCACTTGGTCCGACCAATGCAATGAAACTTCCTTCTGGAATATCCATCGATATCCCATGCAATACCTCCTTGTCCTTATAACGAAAATGAACATTTTTCAATGCTATATTTCGCCTCTTGATCTCCACCCTCTGCAATGGTCTTTCCATTTCCTCAGCCTCTAAAATATCTCTCACTTCTTCTAAAATCGTGCCCATTTTGCTAATATCATCGCTATAACTTGCTGCGGTAATCAGGGGAGTAATGAGACCTACAGAAAGAATAATAATAGAGATAAAATTTACTGAGCTCAAACTTCCCAATTTAACCAAGATTCCTCCAATAGGAAGTACACTAAGCATTGTCGCTGGCATAATGACTAGCATCAATGTCATCGGAAAAATGCTAACATACATCCAATCAATAAAACTATGTGCGGCATTATAGGCATCCTGTGAAAATCGCTCATAACTAGATTTTGTCTTTCCAAAAACTTTAATAACTTGAATTCCATGAATATATTCCACAGCCGTGTCATTTAATGCCTTTGTCGCTTCTACTGTCTTTTGATAAAACTTATCACTCCTTGCAATCATAAAGCTATAACAAACCATGCCCATAGGGATTGTCAGTAGACTGGCTAAGCCCATTCTCCAGTCAATGATAAAGATATAAATTAAAACAGCAAATGGAATCAAAAGATTTGCTGTCACCTCTGGTACAATATGAGCCAGTGTTGTTTCAATACTATCAATTCTCTCAATCAAGATATTTTTAATGATCCTGTGCCTCTATCTAACACCACTCCGAGTGGCATATGTGCTAACTTTTCAATGCATCTTTTTCTCATCTCACCTAATACAGCAAAGGTTGCTCTGTGACTTGTCGATGTAGATAACGCATGAAACAATACCCGACCTGACCAAAATATCGCCATAAAAATAGAATATCGCAAATAAAAACCTATATTTTTCTCTCCCCTCATAAATCCGTTTATCACCTTAATTGCGAAAAAATAAGGAACAATTGAAAACCCTACACCAACAATTGCCAAAATCACACTCCAAACATACTCTCTCTTATGCCCTCCAATCTGCCCAAGAAGCCACGCCATAGAGGTTGTCTTTTTTCCATCGCCCATATATGAACTCCTTTCTCCGCCTACAAAAGTTACATCAAATAAAGACTGCCTCCCAATGAGACAGTCTCTCTTCAATCCATCATTTTGCCTACTAATCCCACTGTTAGTTAGTTTAATCTAACTTAAGACTAATACCATTGATTTGCATTGTCAATACCCATTGTCTAATTATTTGTGTTATAATAACAGAAAATAATTTTTGAAAGGGGTAGATAAATGGAAACAAAAAACAATTCTATCACTGAAGGCCCAATCGGCAGACAATTACTCTTCTTTTTCTTTCCCATTTTGTTTGGCTCCTTTTTCCAACAACTCTATAACACAGCAGATGCTATGGTTGTTGGACGCTATGTCAGTAAGGAGGCACTTGCTGCTGTCGGAGGTACAACAGGAACCTTAATTAACCTTTTTGTTGGATTTTTTGTTGGAATTTCCTCCGGTTTCTCTGTCATTATTTCCCAACGATTTGGTGCACAAAGAGATGAGGAAGTCAGTCAATGTGTGCATACTGCCATTACTTTCTCCATTATCACTGGTCTTTTGCTTTCCGTCATCGGCTATATTCTCTCCCCATTGGCACTAAGTTTAATGAATGTGCCAGAGGATATCTTTCCACTAGCTAAAATTTATTTGCAAATTTATTTTATGGGAATGACAGCCAATCTTGTTTACAATATGGGAGCTGCGATTTTGCGTGCTATTGGTGATTCTAGGCGACCACTTTACTTTTTAATTGCATCGACATTTACCAATATTTTATTAGACATTCTTTTGGTCGGCATATTGAAAATTGGAGTTGCAGGTGCAGCCATTGCCACTATTGTGTCTCAATTGGTCAGTGCCGTCCTTGTCATTTTTGTGCTTTTGACCACTAAGACCTCCTATCAACTGCATATTCTAAAGCTTCGCATTTACATCGAGCCTCTAAAACAAATGGTCTACATCGGTCTAGCGGCTGGGCTCCAATCCATGATGTATACCATCTCGAATATTATTATCCAAGCCTATGTCAATGCCCTGGGCACAGACACCATTGCAGCTTGGACGGTATATGGAAAAATTGATACCATCTTTTGGATGTCCATTCAGGCTATGGGTATTTCCACCACAACCTTCGTTGGACAAAATTTTGGAGCCGGAAAAGCAGATCGTGTGAAAAAAGGTATTCGCTGGTCACTTTTCATTAGTTTTGTGATGACCATTTCGATCAGTGTATTGCTCTTTCTCTTTGGAAGCCATATCTTTTCCCTGTTTACCAAAGACCAAGAAGTTATTCACCAGGAAATTATATCTTGCATCATATTGCCAGCTTGTTTGTTACCTATGTCTTTGTTGAGATTTATTCAGGATCACTTCGCAGCGTTGGCGATTGCTGGATTCCTATGGCCATCACAGGAATTGGTGTATGTATGCTTCGTATACTTTGGCTTGTCATTTTCTTCCCAACACACCAAAGTATCACAACGGTCATTGCCTCTTATCCAATCTCTTGGACAACAAGTTCGCTATTCTTTATTTTCTATATGCATAAATTTAGTGGACTACAAAAATGGCTAAAAATCAACGCCTAAAAGGAGGTGTGAAAAAACTCAATCGAGTTTTTTCACAGCCCATTTTTATTAAATAATTTCAACCATCATCCTTACTGCCGCTTTCCCCGCAATATGCTTATCTTCACTTGCAGAGCTTACAAGTATCGAATCGTCAAAATCATCGATATCCTTTACCACAAATTCATCTCCTAAAGCAATCTTTTTTTCTTCCAGATATTCAATCAAATCCCTGTCATCTTCAACTTTATGTAGTCGGCAGGAAATACCCTTTGATACCTCCGAAAGCTTTTTTAATTTATCGGTCTCCGGATGATTTTCGTATATTTCATTTCCGTGTGGGCAGTGCATAGGTTTATTTAGAAATTCATTCAGTCTGTCCTTTAGTCCGTTTGAAGTGACATACTCCAAAGCTTTTGCATCCTCATGGACATCCTGCCATGAATAACCCAGATATTCCACCAGAAACAATTCCCACAATCTATGCTTTGTCAGCAATGCTCTGGCCCTCATTTTACCTGTTTCCGTCAAAAGAATCGACTTGTTCTCAGTATATACTTCACCCTCTTCTACCAGTTTTTTTAACATCTCACTTACAGATGCAGCCTTTACTCCCAAAATCTCCGAGATCTTTTTATTTGTTGCAATTTCCTTTTTTTCAATAAGCTCATAAATTGCTGAAATATAATCATCTCTACCGGTGTCTATCTTAGCCATATCATTTTCCCTTACTCTGAGTCCGTAATGTTTTCTTATATCATCACTTAATTTTTTACCCGTTTCAGTCAGGGAATATACACCTCTTTCTTTTGCACGATAAACATATCCCTTTTTTATCAGCTTGTCCAAAACATATTTGAGCTTCCTGTCGGACCAGGCAATATGCTCTCTGATTGTACTGTATCCCAATTCACCAAGAGCATTTTTCTTTCCTGTATGATTATCTATATGTAAAATCAAAAGTTCCCTACTGAAACGATTTTTGTTTTTGATGTATCTTATAATCTTAGTAATGATTCCACCGGGATATACTGCAATGGTTATCATAAATGTTAAGCCTGAAACCAAAGCACACATTCCCGACATGGATACATTAAATTTTACAGCAAGAAAATAACCAATGCAAGAATTAACTACTGCATATACAGCCGCCAAAAATATTGTTATTTTAAGGTCCTTTGAAATCAGATATGCACTTGCAGCCGGTGAAATAAAAAAGGATATTGTAAGTATCGCACCTACCGACTCAAACGCAGAAACTGCAGTAAATGAAACCAAAGCCATAAAAACATAATAAAGACCTGCACCTGCAATACCGGCCACTCCGGCATATACAGGATCGAATGAACTTATTTTCAGTTTTCTAAAAAAAACCGCTATAAATACAATATTTATCAAAAGTACAAAACTCATCTGTATCAAAGCCTTTGGAAGGCTTAATCCAAGGAAATTTATTCTATGAAGCGGAGCCAGTATAATTTCTCCAATCAAAACCATCTCAGTATCCAGATGTACATTTCTTGCATATCTTGTAATAAGTATAACGGCTATCGAAAAAAACAGCGGAAAAATTATACCTACAGAAGCATCTTCCGTCACTCTTTTACTTTTTATCAGTAACTCTATACAAACAGTCGTTAAAACACCGAAAAGACTTGCTCCTATTATTAATAAAACACTCCCTATATCTTTAGTAACAAAATATCCTATAACTATTCCAAGGAGTACGGAATGTGAGATTGCATCAGAAACCATTGAAAGTCTTCTTAACACTAAAAACACTCCCAAAACAGCACAGGCAAGTGAGGTTATTATAAGAATATACAAAGATTCAATCATTTCCCTACCCTCATCTTCCTAATATTTAAAAGCATTCTCACAATACCTCTCGGTGCAAACAATACAGAAAAGAGAGCAATGACAGACATAATAAGTATAATGCTTGGTCCTGTGGAAAATCCCTTCACCGCACTGCTTATAAAAGTACCCAAAAAGGCAGATACGGCTCCTGTTACCGCCGCAATCACTAAGACTTTCTCATAACTTTTACTCCATTGCAAACCTGTAACCGCAGGTGTTATAAGCATACTGCTTATAAGAATGGCACCCACCGCCTTTAGACCTGCCGCAATCAAAATCATGGTTATTATCATTATAAGAAGAGAGGTAAGCCTTGAATTTATCCCTATTGTATATGCATAAACCATATCAAAGACATATACCTTTATCTCTTTGTAAAACAGTATAAACAGGGCAAGAGATATAATCGATACTGTAAGTATTATATATACATCCTCTCTCAGTATATATGCCGCCTGTCCGAATATATAGCTTGCAAGCCCCGACTGCGAAGCGCCCTGATATTTCGGATTACCCTGTATATAACTTTTTAATACCATACCCATACCGAACATTGCAGATAAAATGACAGCCATTGCGGTGTCCGCTTCTATCTTTGAGCCTTCCGAAATAATCTGTATCAGTATAAAAGCGACTATGCCTGCCACTATTGCACCGAGCATTAAAATAAGAGAACTTTTTCTTCCGGATATCATAAATGCTAAAATTATTCCGGGAAGTGATGCATGACCTACAGCATCACCTATCAGACTCTGCCCCTTTAAATACTTATAGTTCCGACTATACCTGTTGCCATGGCAAGCAGCATTGTTCCTATCGCAACCACAATAAACGAATACTGTGTAATAATACTTATATTCATAGCCTACTCCCCATATGTCGCATCTATATTCTCTTTCACAAAGGTTTCCTCAGTCCTTCCGCTTGCTATAAGCTGCTTATTAACCATAATTACATGATCGAAATATTCGCATAGGGTGTTTAAATCATGGTGTACCGCTATAATGGTCTTTCCCTCTTTTTTAAACTCCCTCATTGTTTCTATAATTATATTCTCTGTTTTCTTATCAACTCCTGCAAGCGGTTCATCCATAAAGTAAATAAGGGCATTCTGAGCAATTGCCCTTGCTATGAATACCCTTTGTTTTTGTCCCCCTGAAAGTTCTGAAATCTGTCTGGATGCAAAATCTTCCATTTTCATTTTTTTCAATGCTTCCAAAGCTTTTTCTTTTTCAGAAGCATTTACTCTTTTAAATAAGCCAAGTCCCGCATATCTTCCCATTGTCACCACATCAATTACTGTAGTGGGAAAATTCCAGTTTACCGTGGTGGTCTGAGGTATATAAGCAATCTGCTTATATACCTCCTTGTAAGACTTACCCATAATACTTACTTTACCTGAAATAGGCTTCATAAGCCCAAGTATTCCCTTCATCAAGGTGGATTTACCGGCGCCGTTTGGCCCTATTATTGCAGTAATACTACCCTCATAAATATCAAGATCCATATCCCATATTACAGGAATATCCGTATATGCCATTGTAAAGTCTTCCAAATGTATCAATACTTTTTCCATATCAAACCTCAAAGGTACTATTTTAAATTATCGGTAATAAGTTTTACATTATGCTTGTACATATCAATATATGTATCTCCGTCTTCACCCTTTGGCGCCAAAGAGTCTGAGAACAACTCATTTCCTTCACCGCTTACGATTTTTACATCCGCTCCCTTTGCAGCTGCACCTTCTCTTAACTTTTCCATACGTGCAGGATCTGTTGTAGATTCTGCAAATATAGCTTTTATTTTATGTTCCACTATAAAATCTATTGTTTCTTGTATATCCTGATTTGCCACCTCCGATTCGGTGCTTACACCTTGAGGTGCTTTTACTTCTATATCATATGCTCTTGAGAAATAATTAAATGCATCATGAGGTGTAATCAAATATCTGCTCTCCTTAGGTATTGAAGAAATATTCTCCTTTACATACTCATCAAGCTTTGTAAGTTCCTCCAAATACTTTGTCTTATTCTCTTCATACTTATCCTTATATTCAGGATTCAAATTTTCAAGTGATTCGCCTGCAGCTTCTACAGCCATCTTATAAAGTCCTATATCAAACCAGAAATGTGGATCTGTAATAACTTGTCCGTCTTCATCCATTGTCCCTATGCGATCTTTCGGAAAATTTCTGCTCACAGCCTCGCCTTTAGCTTCAAGTGCCTCCACCATTTTACCTTCAAAATGAAGTCCATGATAAAGTGTAAGTTCTGAAGAACTAAGTTTTGTATAGTCCTCAGGCTTTGCAACATATAAATGCGGATCCTCTCCGGCAGGTATTATAAGCTCTACATTAACGGTATCACCTGCAAGTTGTTCTACCATATCCTGTAAAAATGAAGTTGTAACAACCACATTCTTCTTATTCATGGTATCACTACCTGCTTTTGATGTTTCCTCCATTGACTTTGACTCTGTATTTTGTGCAGTAGTCTGAGTATCTGAAGTTTTCCCTCCTGCACATGCACAAAGTGATAAAGCCATTCCTGCGGCTGCAATAAGTATACTCAAATTTCTTTTAAACATATTATACCCTCCTAATGAATTAGGTTATTTTATTTTTATAATTAGGATTGCCTAACTACTTTTATATTTATACCTCATTTTTAGAAGTAAATCAAGTACCGATATATTTTTTATAAAATAAAGTATAATCTCTTATATATTTAATACTTGTAATAATTATGATAAAAGTTCCTACTGTAAGTAATATTCTGTAAATCTTCAAAATTTATTCTGAATTTTCTGAAGATATTCAATTTTAGTTACAATTAAGTAAGATAAAATTAAGTCTAAGGGACTATATTTTCTACAAAAAATGCTTTAGAATATAATCATAACATTAAAATATTTATCTTGCAGGAGAGCCTGCAGAATGGAGGATTGTATGATTCAAGGAAGTTTAAAGAAGATGGCGTCAGTTGTTTTGTGAAGACTATACTTTCAAGGGTACACCAAACGGCAATATCAGTCTTAACGATAAAACAGGCAAGGGCGCTACAATATCAAAGATTTCTGCAAGCGGAACAAGCATGTCTGTAACAGTTACACTTCCAAAGACAAGCGCAGGTGACAACGGCGCACTTGAAGTAAGCGATATCAACTGGGGTGACGATGACAGCCCTATCATATCTTGGGACAAGGCCGACTATGCAAGCAAGTACGAAGTAAAGCTGTACCGTAACAATTCAATCAAAGATAATGTAACAACATCAGGAACAAGCTATGATTTCCGCAGCAAGATCCGTGAGAACGGCAAGGGAAGCTACACTGTAAAGATTCGTGCAGTTGCAAGCAACGGTACTAAGGGTAACTGGACAGAGTCTGATGAATTTGATGTAGATGACGATATCTTATCAAATCTCGGCGGACAGAGTAACAACAATAACGGCGGTAACGCAGGTCCTAACGGTGCAAGCTCAAACAGCACAGGTGCTTGGTTAAAGGACAATGTAGGCTGGTGGTATATAAATGCCGACAGAAGCTATACTATAAACAACTGGCAGCAGATTAACGGTAACTGGTACTACTTCGACAACAGAGGTTATATGATGACCGGTTGGTTAAAGAGCCCTTATTCAGGCAAGTGGTACTGGCTCAGCAAAGAAGACGGAAGCAATCTCGGTAAGATGCTTACAAGCCAGTGGGTTGACAACAACCGTTACTATGTAGACGGAAGCGGTGTTTGGACACAGAGCAGATAATAAATTTGGGGATGTGAAAAAACTCTATTGAGTTTTTTCGCATCCCCTTTTTGCAATTATTGTGTATAAATGACTGAAATCATACGCAAAAAAAGCGCACTCCCCCCTACCCCATAGAAATTCTTTTTTGAATCTATGCGGCAGTTCTGTTTCTCATCTTTTTTTTCTAATATTTATATAAATTATGGCCTATCGCCACGAGTAAAACTTCCAGTTTGACTGAATGAATACCTTTTCGGACAATTCTCTTGTACCAACGGTCGTTTTTCATAATTCCGAAAGTGCCTTCTGCTTGTATCGAACGGTTCATTCGTAATAACGCACCGTGGATACTTTCCAGGTTTTCGATTACTTCCCGGTGCATGGAAGTTAGTTCCTTATTGATCCGAACGGTTCGATTCTTATCTGTCTTCTTACATTTCTTTACATATGGACATCCGCTACAGTCTTCGCATTCATACAGTTCTTCCTTGCGCCCGTACTGATTTCCCCTCACATTTTTCCTGCATAAAAAACGGAATGCTTTATCGTTAGGACATCTCATGACTCCTTGCTCATCAATTCTGAAATTAACTGCACGAAATGGATCTTCATGATATTTCCGATCCTTAGTTTCCTTTTTAAACATTGGAAATTTCATATACTTTCAATTCCGTTCTGTTCACAGAAAATATAATTGTTGTATGAGCCATATCCGGCATCTGCCACAGGATATTTGGGATAGAATCCATAAGTTTGTTTGAAGTGCTCCATCAAAGGAACAAAGCAATCCATATCCGAACGATAATGGTTCACGTCAACAACTGCAATATATTCATCCGCTACACCAATCTGTACATTATATGCCAGCAGAAGCTGATCATTGCCCATGTAATCCTTTTTGATACGCATAAAGGTAGCGGAGGTATCTGTTTTAGAGTAACTGTTTCTGTCAGGACCACAGATTTCAATTTTTTGTATGTATTCTTGAAGTTTCTGACAGAAAGTAGTCAAGTGTTCATAATGACGCTGTTCTTTGGATTTTCGCTTTCCGCTTCCGTAAACAAATGTACTGGTATCCAGTTCCCATAAAAGTACCAGCTGCTCAACGATTTCATTCAGATAATCCGGTACATACTCTGTGTTTGTTGTGATCTGCACCCCACTCCATGCGATTTCTGTATTAATTTTCTCAATCTCCGCAGTAATTTTTTCGTAAAGCTTGTAACGAAACTTTTCGGTAGTCTTCTTCCATACCCAGGTATACTTGTTTGCGTTTGCTTCAAACTTGGAGCCGTCAATGTAGAGATGTTGCAGATCTACATGCTCCTCGTTAAAGATAGCATGATTGATATCGTTAAAAATATTTTCAATCTTATCTTTAAGTATTTTATTGATGAAATATCCAAAGGTTCTGTATGATGGAGTCCGGTGATCCATGAGATACATGAACCTGATATTCACTTTGCAGTTGTCTTCCAGTTCTCTCAGAGAGCAGTAACCGCTAGTCATAAATCCGAAAAGTACTGTTTTTAACATGTTGACCGGATTATATCTGTGTCGTCCGGTTGTGTACTCCGGAATATCCGTCAGATACTTGTTTAAATCGATTCCTCCCATCAATCTGTCAAATGTTAAAACAGGATCCAACAGATCCAAACAATCTGAAAAAAACAGTGGTAAATATCCTTGTTTTGAATTACAATAGGTATTGGGTAAATTTTTCATTGCAAGTTAATTTTACCACAAAAATAAGACCTTTCGCATGATGATATGTACCCTCTTTACTGGACACCCAGTAAGGAGGGTATTTTTCATGCGTTACAGTCATGAGTATAAGTTAGAGTGTATCGAGCTATATCGACAAGGAATCTGACCTGAAACACCAGAAGGGATAAAAACAACAAGATTTCGTAAAATGATTCGATACTGGGTTCGTATTGAAGAACAAAATGGACCAGACGCTTTAAAGCACTTAGGTAATAACAAAGTGTGGACCCCTGAAGCGAAATATGAATTAGTTGCTAAAGTATTAGCAGGACAATCCAACAATTCAGTTGCTATTTCTGCGGGTATCAGCGATGGAATGCTATATACATGGGTTCGCAAATACAAAGAATTAGGTTACAATGGTCTTGTGAATAAAAAGAAAGGTCGCAAGAGCAAGAACCCTGATATGAAAAAGAAAACGATTGAGCCCAAGCCTTTAACTGAATCAGAACGCGAAGAGTTAATCAGACTAAGAGCAGAAATTGTGGCAATGAAAGCTGAGATTGAAGTAGTAAAAAAAAGGATCGCCTTGAGGTAGGATGTACTCTGTACTTCATTGCTTTGTTTGCCATCTTTACTACCCTGTGATTGAATGTATTGTTTGATCATATCTACAGTAGCATTGCCTGTGGTTAGCAGACAAAAGCTCTGTGACCAGAACATCTCTTTCCAAAGAGATTGGCGTATTGTAGAAAATTCTTTCTTTATGATACGGCTGCTTGCGGATTTATAAGTGTTGATAAATTTACTCATTTCGGTATTTGGGTGCCCTCTGAATAGAATGTGAACATGATCTATATCATGATTCCATTCTTCCAACATAATGTTGTATGCAGGAGCAATCTTTACAAATATCTCTTTCAGACGGTTAGAGATAGTATCGTCAATCACTTTATGACGGTATTTGATACACAGGATAAGATGATAATGTAACATGAATACCGAATGATTATTTGTATCTAATTGCAATGTATTTATAACCTAGATAGGACTGATTTACAATATAGATTATACTGTTATAAGATACAAAAATCAAGAAAACGCCGTATTAAAATATCCCATTGGCATATATCGCATATACTCTGCAATCTCAATCCTCTTCTTTGCACAGCCATCATATCCAGCCTCTGTCTGCAATAACATACTCTTTGATTGCACAAGTCCAGAACCAATGGTTGACAATGACATTATGCCAAAGCTAAGTAAACTATCCTGTGTCTCCACCTTACCTCTTATCAATGCTCGAATCATACAGGCAATTGCAGGTATTTTAAGTGCATCAAACATGGCCTTAACTACACCCAAAAAAATAGAATTTTTGAGCTTTTTTTGATTTTCTTCATTGCAAAATTGAATAAATTTCCAATTGTTTCAAGCATTATCTTTCACCTCCATATGGGCCTTCCACATACTTTCATACAGACCATGATGCTTTAACAGTTCACTGTGTGTGCCGCTTTCCTCAATCTCTCCCTTTCTAATAACATAAATTTTGTCTGTGTCCACTATAGTAGATAGACGATGTGTAATGACAATCAATGCCTTTTTTTCTGTTAACTTAGATACTCCTCGTTGAATTATTGCTTCATTTTCTTGGTCAGTATAGGCAGTGGCTTCATCTAAAATAACGATAGGAGCTGCCTTTAACATTGCCCTAGCAATACAAATACGCTGTTTTTCTCCACCAGAAAGATGACTGGAGCCTGCCATCGTGTCATATCCATTTTCTAATTTCATATCTCTCAATCAAGATATTTTTTAATGATCCTGTGCCTCTATCTAACACCACTCCGAGTGGCATATGTGCTAACTTTTCAATACATCTTTTTCTCATCTCACCTAATACAGCAAAGGTTGCTCTGTGACTTGTCGATGTAGATAACGTATGAAACAATACCCGACCTGACCAAAATATCGCCATAAAAATAGAATATCGCAAATAAAAACCTATATTTTTCTCTCCCCTCATAAATCCATTTATCACCTTAATTGCGAAAAAATAAGGAACAATTGAAAACCCTACACCAACAATTTTCAAAATCACACTCCAAACATACTCTCTCTTATGCCCTCCAATCTGCCCAAGAAACCACGCCATAGAGGTTGTCTTTTTTCCACCGCCCATATATGAACTCCTTTCTCCGCCTACAAAGTTACATCAAATAAAGACTGCCTCCCAATGAGACAGTCTCTCTTCAATCCATCATTTTGCCTACTAATCCCACTGTTAGTTAGTCTAATCTAACTTAAGACTAATACCATTGATTTGCATTGTCAATACCCATTGTCTAATTATTTGTGTTATAATAACAGAAAATAATTTTTGAAAGGGGTAGATAAATGGAAACAAAAAACAATTCTATCACTGAAGGCCCAATCGGCAGACAATTACTCTTCTTTTTCTTTCCCATTTTGTTTGGCTCCTTTTTCCAACAACTCTATAACACAGCAGATGCTATGGTTGTTGGACGCTATGTCAGTAAGGAGGCACTTGCTGCTGTCGGAGGTACAACAGGAACCTTAATTAACCTTTTTGTTGGAATTTCCTCCGGTTTCTCTGTCATTATTTCCCAACGATTTGGTGCACAAAGAGATGAGGAAGTCAGTAAATGTGTGCATACCGCCATTACTATATTAAATCGAGATATTGCTCTACTGGAATTCCTCGATACTTATCAATATTTTCGATATTCTTTTCTATCATTTCTTTGACAATTTTCATTGCCTGTGCTGTTGCATGACAAAGCGATTGTCCCTGCAAAATTCCACCAAGCAAAATTGCAGAAAAAATATCTCCTGTTCCTGGAAAACGAACATCCAGCTCGTCATACTCTAGACAAAACTTTTCTCCATTTTCTCTGTCAAAACCAATACAACACTTCTTTCCTTCCACTGGCACAGAAGTAATGACAACAGAAGTATTCCTTTCTCCCTGAATCTTCTTTAATAGCTCATTCCATTCCTTCTCTTTGACACCCTCTTTTTTGTATTCCATTCCTGTCAAAAGGCAAGCCTCGGTATAATTGGGCTTTACTAAATCGGCATAGGTCAATAATCTTTTTCGATTTTTCACTGCTTCCTCAGAAATCCCATTATATAGATGACCATCATCTCCCATAATAGGATCAACAAAAATAAAGGTGTTTTTCTTCTTTTGTTCGGAACAAAAATTCGCTAAAATTTCTGCCTCTTCATCTGAGGCAATAAATCCAATGGAAATAGATTGAAAGGAAAATTGAAGCTCTCTCCAAATTTGAATCGTTTTCGCAATATAATCTTTTGTGTCAAGAATTTCAAATTTTCCATAATCTAAAGTATTGCTCACTAAGGCTGTGGGAAGCGTAAAGATTTCAAAACCCATATGAGAAAATATAGGCATCATCGCAGAAAGTGCAACCTTTCCATAGCCAGCAAGGTCATTGACCAATAATATTTGCTTTTTATTTTCCATACTTATCCCTTTGAAATTACATTCTTCATACTTCTAACAAAGTCTTCAATCTTTCCTACACTTTCCTTGCCATACTCTGCACAAATTTTTACAATGGCTGACCCCACGATAACACCATCAGAGACTGCGGCCATCTGACTAGCTTGTTCTGGATTGGAAATACCAAAACCAATGGCTACAGGAATATCCTTCACTTTCTTAATGCTCTCCACCAAGTGTTTGATATCTGTCGTAATCTGTGCTCTTGTTCCTGTCACCCCCATAGAAGAAACACAATAAATAAATCCTTTTGCATTCTCTACAATGTGATCAATTCTTTCCCCTGATGTTGGTGCCACAAAGCTGATGTAGTCAATGCCATATTGATCACAATAATCAGAAAACTCATGACTTTCTTCAAAGGAAACATCAGGCAAAATCAGTCCATCAATGCCAAGAGCTGCTGCTTCCTTTACAAACTTTTCAATGCCATGGGAATAGACCACATTGGCATAGGTCATGAAACAAATTGGTATTTGTGTGTTCTTTCGAATTCTTTCCACCATTTCAAAAACCTTATTTGTCGTTGCTCCTGTAGAAAGTGCCCGCAGATCCGCCTGCATAATGACAGGTCCTTCTGCTGTTGGATCAGAAAATGGAATTCCAAGCTCAATCATATCTGCCCCTGCTCTTTCCATCGCATACACAATCTGCTCTGTTGTCTCCAAATCTGGATCCCCACAAGTAATAAATGGAATAAATGCCTTGCCATTTTCAAATACTTTTGCAATCTTACTCATTGATATTCTCCCCTCTATATCTTGCAATCGCTGCACAGTCTTTATCTCCTCGCCCTGAAATGGTAATGACCATAATCTGATCCTTGTCCATCTTTGGTGCAATCTTCATCGCATGAGCCACTGCATGAGCACTCTCAATCGCTGGAATAATACCTTCGATGCGTGAAAGATATTCAAATGCCTCCACAGCCTCATCATCTGTAACACCCACATATTGTGCTCTGTCAATATCATGCAAGTAAGCATGCTCTGGTCCAATACCAGGATAATCTAATCCTGCAGAAATTGAATACACTGGTGCAATTCCACCATTGTCGTCCTGACAAAAATAGGACTTCATTCCATGAAAAATGCCCAGTCGACCTGTATTGATGGTAGCTGCAGTTTCAAAAGTATCAATTCCTCTTCCTGCTGCCTCACAACCAATTAATTTGACATCCTTGTCCTCAATAAAATGATAAAATGTTCCAATGGCATTGGATCCTCCGCCCACACAGGCGAGCACAACATCAGGAAGTCGATGCTCAGCCTCTAAGATTTGCTCCTTAATCTCCTTTGAAATAATAGCCTGAAAATCTCGAACAATCACTGGAAATGGATGTGGTCCCATAACTGATCCAAGAACATAATGGGTATCCTCCACACGATTCGTCCACTCTCTCATGCAGGCGGACACGGCATCCTTAATGTTGCTGTTCCATCAGTAACTGCATTGACCTTTGCTCCAAGTAATCTCATTCGATACACATTGAGTGCCTGTCGATCAGTATCTTCCTTTCCCATAAAGATTTCGCATTCCATCCCCATCAAAGCCGCTGCCGTCGCCGTCGCTACGCCGTGCTGACCCGCACCTGTCTCTGCAATCAATCTTGTCTTTCCCATTTTCTTTGCAAGAAGGGCCTGACCGAGGACATTGTTAATTTTATGTGCTCCTGTGTGATTTAAATCCTCTCTCTTTAAATAAATCTTTGCACCGCCAAGATCCTCTGTCATATGTTTTGCAAAATAGAGTCTCGATGGGCGGCCTGCATAATTATTCAACAATGCTGTGAGTTCTGCATTAAATTCTGGATCATTTTTATATCGATTATAATTTTCCTCTAATTCCACAACTGCATTCATCAAAATTTCTGGAATGTACTGTCCACCATGTACACCAAATCTTCCATTCTCTCCCATTTTTCCTCCTATCTGCGTTCGTCATAGTCGCGAACATTTTGTACAAATCTTCTTATTTTTTTTCTGTCCTTTTTCTTTTCTGTCTCCACACCACTGGAGACATCCACCCCAAAGGGATGTAAACTTTCAAGTAGCTCAGAGACATTTTCTGGATTTAATCCACCCGCTAAAAAATAGTCTCGATTTACTGACTTTAAAAGCTCCATTTGTTCTTGTGAAAATAGCTTTCCATCGCCCATCCCTGCATCAAGTAAAATCATATCCGCTGGCACTTCTTTATCAATGCCAAATCTTCCTTTGATTTTACCTGAATGGCCTTGATGATCTTTGCCTGAACTTCCACCGATGCAAGCACGGCCTTTAATCGTTCAATATAGCGAATATCTTCCCTGCCATGGAGTTGAATAATATCAATCACCTTTTGGGCACAGGCATCGACAATCATAGAAATCTCTGCATCAACAAATACACCCACAACCTGAATTTCCTCTTTTAATCCAGCCCTCAAGGTCTTTGCTCTCTCGATGGTAATATTTCGATGACTCTTTGGAAAGCCCATAATAAAGCCAATATAATCTGGACTCACCATATTGACAGATTCAATGTCTTCTCTCCGTGATAATCCACAAATCTTGATCTTTGTCATCGTCCAGCCGCCTCAAAAAATTGCTGCAACAAAGTTTTCTTATCCTCTGCTCGCATCAAGGTCTCTCCAATCAATGCAGCATCTGCTCCCATCTTGGCAATCGCTTCGATATCTTTTCCATCCTTTACACCACTTTCACAGACAAAGAGTATATCACTTGGAATCTTTTCTCTCAATCGGCTGGCATTGGAAAAATCAACACTAAAATCCTTTAAATTTCGATTATTGACACCAATTATTCTTGCCCCTGCCTCTAGTGCCGATGCAATTTCCTCTTCATTATGTGTCTCTACCAAAGCATCTAATCCCAATTCATCACAAATTTGAATATAGTCCTTGATTGTCTTTGTATCCAATATCGCACAAATGAGAAGCACTGCATCTGCTCCCATTAGCTTTGCTTCATAGATTTGATACTCATCTACTGTAAAATCTTTTCGAATCATTGGAGTTGACACATTTTTTCTGATTTCTTTAAAAATTTCATCACTTCCAAGAAACCACTTTGGTTCTGTGAGAACAGAAATGGCATCTGCTCCCGCCTTTTCATAAGCTTTAGCAATCTCTAAATAAGGAAAATCTTCAGAGATAATCCCCTTAGATGGTGATGCCTTCTTGACTTCACATATGAAACGCAAATTTTCTTTTTCTAAGGCAGAAAAAAAGCGATGTTCTCCCTTTTTTGTCTCCATTGCCCGCTTTTTTATGCTTTCTAAGCACTCCTTTTCCTTTGCAAGAGCTACCCTCTCTCTCGCATAATTTGACAATTCATCTAATATCATTTTATCCACCTATGCATTGGAAAGAGCAATAAACTCTTCCAATTTTTTCTTTGCCTTTTTGCTATCAATGGTCTCGGCTGCCAGTGCAATTCCATCAGCAATGCTCTTTACCTTTCCTGCAACATAGAGCCCTGCTCCTGCATTCATTAACACAGCATTTCTCTTTGCTCCAAGTTCACCATTTAAAATCTCTAAGGTAATTTTTGCATTTTCTGCTGGTTCTCCACCCAAAATATCTTCCTTTTTGCAACGCTCTATGCCAAAATTCTCTGGTTCAATCACATATTCCTTGATCGTTCCATCAGTAAAATCACAAATTGTTGTCGGTGCAGTTACAGAAATTTCATCCAGCCTCTCCTGACCATAGACAACCATTCCTCTCTTGACACCAAGCTTCATCAAAACTTCCGCCATTGGTCTTACCAGTGATTCATCATAAACACCCAAAAGTTGCATATTGGCCCCCGCTGGATTTGTAAGTGGTCCCAAAAGATTAAACACTGTTTTAATCCCTAACATTTTTCTCACTGGGGCCACATACTTCATTGACTGATGATAATTTTGTGCAAATAAAAAGCAAATATTGATTTTTTCCAATAGTTCCTTCGCCTTTTCTGGCTCCAATACAATATTTACCCCCAAAGCCTCCAAACAATCGGCTGCTCCTGACTTTGAAGAAGCTGAGCGATTGCCATGCTTTGCAATAGGAACACCTGCTGCTGCCACAACGATAGCCGATGTCGTCGAAATATTAAATGAATTTGAGCCATCTCCACCAGTTCCCACAATCTCTAGCACATCCATGGCATTTTCCAACTTCTTGCAATGAGCCCGCATTCCCACTGCACAGGCCGTAATCTCTTCAATCGTCTCTCCCTTCATAGATAAGGCCGTCAAATGCCGAAGTCTGAATGGGGTCTGTATTTCCTGACATAATTTCATCCATGCAGGCCACTGCCTCATCATAGCTTAAATTCTGTCTCTGTACTAATTTTTTAATCGCCTCACCGATCATCAATACTGCCTCCTATCTCACATTTGTAAAGAAATTCTTTAAAATATTTTCGCCTTCTGGTGTCAAAATTGACTCTGGATGAAATTGCATTCCATAAATTGGGTACTTCTCATGCTCCACAGCCATAATCTCTCCATCTTCGGTCTTTGCTGTCACTTTTAAGCACTTCGGCATCGTCTCAGGAAGTGCTGCCAGAGAGTGATATCTTGCCACTGCAATTTCATCAGGTAGTCCTACAAATAACTTACTGTTGTGATCAACTTTTGCCATAGATTGTTTTCCATGCATTAATTCCTTGGCATAGGAAACCGTTGCCCCAAAGACTTGGCAGATTGCCTGATGCCCAAGGCAAATGCCAAGAATTGGAATTTGTTTTCCCAATTTTTCAATGACCTCCATCGAAACTCCTGCTTGTGCTGGTGCCTTTGGTCCTGGCGAAATAATAATATACTCTGGCTTCATCCTCTCAATTTCAGATACACAGTATTCATCATTTCGAATCACACGGATATCTGGATTGATCTTTCCAATCAATTGGTATAAATTATACGAAAAACTGTCATAATTATCAATTAGTAAAATCACTCTAGTACTCCTCCTCTGCTGCAATTTCTAAGGCTCTCACTACAGCCTTTGCCTTATTGATGCATTCTTGATATTCCTTATTTGGATCAGAATCCGCTACAATTCCTGCTCCTGAGCGAACCATCACCTTGTCATTTTTCTTGTAGGCAATGCGAATGGCAATACAGGTATCCAAATTCCCTGTAAAATCAATATATCCAATGGCACCACCATAAATTCCTCTCTTATCATCTTCAAGCTCATTGATAATTTCACAGGCTCTAAACTTTGGTGCCCCCGAAAGTGTTCCCGCTGGCAAAACAGAGGCAACCGCATCACATGCATCCTTATCCTCTCGAATTTCTCCCCTCACCGTGGATCCGATGTGCATTACATGAGAAAACTTCTCGATGCACATATACTTTTCCACTTCTACTGTGCCAAATTTACTCAACTTTCCAATATCATTTCTTCCAAGGTCAACGAGCATATTGTGTTCTGCCCTCTCCTTTTCATCAGCGAGAAGTTCTTGTTTTAATCTTGCATCTTCCTCGGCATCTTTTCCCCTCGGTCTTGTTCCAGCTAGTGGAAAAGTCTGCAAGACGCCATCCTCAAGTTTTACTAGAGTTTCTGGAGATGCTCCCGCAATCTCGATGTCATCACTTGAAAAATAAAACATATAGGGTGATGGATTTAAGGTGCGAAGTGCACGATAGGTTCCAAGTAAGCTTCCCTCAAAGTCGGCTGTCATTCGATTAGATAAGACCACCTGGAAAATATCTCCCTCATGAATATAGTGCTTTGCCTTCTCCACCATATGGCAATATTGCTCTTTGTCAAACAAATACTGAAAATCTGAAGTAATCTTTCCAGGCTTTTCTTTCTTCTGGTTTCCTGTCTGAATTAATGTTATCATTTTTTGTAATTCTTTTTGTCCAGCAATATAACTTGTATCAATATCTTTTGTAGAAATGTTGACAATTAGCACAATCTTTTGCCTGTAGTTATCATAGGCAATCACCTTATCAAACAACATCAAATCCACATCCTTAAACCCTTCTGCATCCTTGGCATCAAGTTTTAAGTTTGGCTCACTATATTGAATAAAATCATAGGAAAAATAGCCTACCAGACCACCTGTAAATGGCGGAAGATGGTCAAATTTTGGACTTTGATTTTCCTCGATAATTTTTCGAATTTCTACAGCTGGATCCTTACATGTAAATTCCCTTACAGTATCCGTGACGATTCGCAATTTATCCTTTGTCGCACTAATTTCTAACTTTGGGTCATATCCCAAAAAGCTATACCTTCCCCAGCGTTCGTCCTGCTCGGCTGACTCCAACAAATAACAGTGCTTGCTCACATTCTTTAAAATCTTGAGTAGAGAAATTGGTGTTTGAACATCCGATAAAATTTCTGTTGCCAGTGGAATCTTTTTATACTTTTCTTGTCTTGCAATTTCCCTTGCTCTTTCTAAGCTAATATTATAATTCATCTTCTTCCTCCAATAAAAAAACTCGTCCCGATAGTCAAAAACTATCAAGGACGAGTCAACATTTCCTCGCGGTGCCACCTTGCTTCGTATATTTTCATATACGCCCTTATCGGATACCAACATATCCTCTGCAACTTACGCATGCATCTGCGTCATGGAATACTCAGCAATGCCTTTGACCATGCCCTCCGTGGTCCATTTAACAAACTGCATTTCTATCTGGTTCTCAGCTACCCAGACTCTCTGTGAGCGCACAAATGTTTTTATCTCCACTTCAACGGTTTCATTAGTATTATAACTTTTTTTTATTAAATCACTATTCTTTTATTTTGTCAATAGACTTTTTTATTAAGATTGTGTTATACTTGTGATGAGAGATATTTGGAAATTGAGATGGTATAGATATGTTAGATTGGGGGAATAAAAATGCAATGTAAAAAATTATTATCCATTACTCTTGTCATGGCAATCTCTGTGACAACTTCAGGTGTTGTCCTCGCCGCAACAAAGCGACCGGGCAATATTGTTTCTTTTAAGGGACCTGCTCTCAAAGAAACTTCTGCTGTTGCCCCCATTGCCCCAAGTCAAAAAGGAAAGGCAAAAGCAACGACAAAAAACACGACTACTACAACAACAGCAACAACTACAGCACAATCGACATCTTCTAAGGGCATTTGGAAGAGTATCAATGCCACAACTTGGACTTTTCAGCTTCCTGATGGCAGCTTAGCCAAGGGCTGGCATGATGACTTTCACTTCAATGAGTCCACAGGACAGATGGACTATGGTTGGCTAGATTTAAACAACGCACGCTATTTCCTTAGCACCAAGCATGATGGTAGCTTTGGAAAGAAACTCATTGGCTGGCAGTGGATTGATGGCTATTGCTACTACTTCGATGCCAGTGGAAAACTTCACACTGACACCAAGAAAAAAACTCCAGATGGACATTTTGTTGATGCTCAGGGACGCTGGATCATTAATGGAAACCTACAACAAAGAACCGATATTGGCTACAGCAGTCAGCTGCCAAGTGTACAACAAGTAGCACCCGCAGATACAAAGTCCACACTTACAAATAAAATCGCCACAGACGCGAAAACAGGAGCAAAATTTATTGTCAATCAACTGCTCCTCGATGCCAATGCTGATGTGAGTGAGGAACAAGTCAGCAAACTACTTGCTCCATATAATGGAAAAGTAGTAACGCATATTCTTTCCATCAACACTTATACGGTTGAATTTTCTGATGTAAAGACCGCTCAAGAACTCGAGGCCATTGCAGATGAATTGCGAAAGAACACCATGTTTACCCATGTGCACCACAATGAAATTGTAACCATACAATAATGCTATAAATGATAAGAGGCTATGGAAAATTCATAGCCTCTTTCTCTTTTGCATAGTCAACTATATAAATTTTTCCTTTATCCTCTGATATACAAAAGCTACACTTATCAAAATTATTCCAATTATAATATAAATTATACGAATATTACACTTTAGCACCAATTGACCAACACAAAATGTTCCTAATGCTCGTGCAATCAAAACCACAAAGCGAGAAGTAGAAAATATCTGTCCCATATTTGCCTTTTCTCCATAAAGTTGAATGCTACTTCTAAACCCAATGGACACAAAACAGCTGTTATTCCCACTAAGATTGCACCAATATAGTACGCAGAAATGCGAAAGGAAAATGCAATAAAAAGATAACTAAGACCTGCTGTAAAAAGACCTATCCCAACTATATATTTCTCATCTATTTTTTTTACTATCTTTAGAATTACCCCTGAAGCTAATAACATCCCTATTCCTTCAACAGTATTTCCAACTCCATAATAGCTACCATCCATTCCAAGAACATCTTCAATCATCTTGATTTCTAGAGGTGCAGCTATTCCAATGCAAAACATAAAAATACTCCAAAAAGAGATAATCCATTTAATCTTCTTATTCAAATTTATAAACTTTTGACATATCTTCTCTTCTCCACTATTTATTACCTGCAATTGAATATTCACTAGACTATATGCCAAAGCTGTAATACCAAAACAGACTATGCAAAACCAGATATTAATATTAATAGAAAAATACTTGGCAAGATACGCCGCCACCATTGGTGCTACTATCATAGAAAAAGAAGACAAAAAGCTTAATATAGAACCAACCTGTATAAGTTTATTTGAAGAAAACACATCCGTCATCATCGCATTAATTGTATTATTTTCCACTGTTCCAATCCAACTTAAAAACAAAATTAATGATTAAAATTGTATAAAAATTGTTTATTTAGCAAAAAAATAATGACATACAAATAACCTTAGATATATTAAGCAAACATACAATTCTATTTTTTTCCTATATTGATCTATATATTTTCCAAAAAACATAGTGAATAAGGCTGGCAATATCTGAGTTAAAAAAAATCCACTGACAACTGCCATGGATTCCGTTTCATTATAAAGATAAATTAATACTCCAACATCAAATATATATGATGCAAATTCACCAAAAAATCTTGCTATAACTAATAACCATAAATTGCGTTCCATCATTACCCTCTTTCTATCTTTTATGATTACAAATAAAAAACCTCCAAGTCTTCAGTTCATCACAACTGCAATCGGAGGAGGTGTTCATATGAACGACCTAGCTAAAATTTTAGGTATTGATATCAATCAGTTAAAAAAACTATGTAATGCTTTCAAAAAGAGTGGGTTGAAAATCAACCCACTCCAACATTTGACAAAGAACATCTATTTATTTAAACATCACTCAATTCTAGTAGTTGACAATCTTACCAAAATCTGGCTTTAAGCTTGCACCACCAACGAGACCTCCGTCGATGTCCGCCTGTGCAAAGAGCTCTGCTGCATTTGCTGCACCAACTGATCCGCCATATTGGATGCGAATAGCCTGTGCTGTTGCCTCATCATAGACCTCACCAATGCAAGCACGGATGGCCGCACATACTTCCTGAGCCTGTGCTGTTGTCGCTGTCTTACCTGTTCCAATAGCCCAAATTGGCTCATAGGCAATAACTGCTGTCTTTGCCTGATCAGCAGTTACATTCTGGAAGGCAATCTTAATCTGCTGGCGAATCCAGTCAATTGTGATTCCCTGCTCTCTCTGAGCCAATGTTTCACCACAGCAAACAATTGGTGTAATGCCCACTTCAAAGGCCTTTAACACCTTCTTATTTACTGTCTCATCTGTCTCTGCAAAGTATTCTCTTCTCTCAGAGTGACCAATGATGACATACTTTACACCAACATCAGTGAGCATCTTTGGTGAAATCTCACCTGTATATGCACCAGCATCCTCAAAGTACATATTCTCAGCACCAACTGCAATGTTACTTCCCTTTGTTGCCTCAATTACTGGAATCAAGTCAATCGCTGGAACACAAAATACAACATCAACATCTGGATTTTGTACAAGTGGCTTTAACTCCTCCACAAGTGCAACAGCCTCTGAAGGTGTCTTATTCATCTTCCAGTTTCCTGCAATAATCTTTCTTCTAGACATGATCGATCTATCTCCTTTGTTCATTAACCTCTGTTGATTATCTATTATCTGCTGCAGCTACACCTGGAAGCTCCTTGCCCTCTAAGAACTCAAGGCTTGCACCACCACCAGTTGAAATGTGTGTCATCTTATCAGCAAATCCAAGACGCTTTACAGCATTGACAGAATCTCCACCGCCAATAACTGTTGTTGCATCGCTAAGCTCAGCAACAGCCTTGCAAATTTCCAATGTACCCTGTGCAAAGTTCTCAAACTCAAATACGCCCATTGGTCCATTCCATACAACAGTCTTTGCACCCACAAGTGCATCCTTGTAAGCTGCAATAGTCTTTGGTCCAATATCAAATCCTGAGAATCCTGCATCGATCACATCGACAACCTTGCGCTCTGTATCATTTGAAAATTCCTTGCCCTCAACATGATCTACTGGCAAAAGAAGCTTTACATTCTTCTCCTTAGCCTTCTTTATCATCTCAAGTGCATAGTCAAGCTTGTCTTCCTCGCAGAGAGAATTTCCAATCTCCTGACCCTGTGCCTTTAAGAATGTATAAGCCATACCGCCACCGATAATCAAAGTATCTACCTTATCAAGAAGGTTGTTAATGACATTGATCTTATCAGAAACCTTTGCACCACCAAGGATGGCAACAAATGGGCGAACTGGATTCTCTACAGCCTGTCCAAGGAACTTAATTTCCTTTTCCATCAAGTAGCCAACAACATTTTCCTTACAATACTTTGTTACACCAACATTTGAGCAATGTGCTCTGTGTGCTGTACCAAATGCATCGTCAACAAAGATGCCATCACAAAGATCTGCAAGCTCCTTAGCATATTGCTCAGCCTTCTCGTCCTTGCCATACTTTGTCTCTTCTGCTCTATATCTTGTGTTCTCTAATAAAAGAACCTCTCCATCCTTTAAGCTGTCAGCCAATGCCTTTGTCTCTGGACCTGTTACCTGTGGATCAGAAACAAACTTTACTTCAACGCCAAGACGCTCTGAAAGGGCTGGAGCAACTGGTGCAAGACTTAAATCCTTTACAGGCTCTCCCTTTGGCTTACCAAGATGTGAACAAAGAATCAACTTTGCACCGCCATCCAATAACTTCTTCAATGTAGGAATTGCACCATCAATACGATTATAGTTTTGAATCACGCCGTCCTTCAATGGAACATTAAAGTCGCAACGCACCAATACTTTCTTTCCCTTGATATCCTTTAAATCATCTACTGTCTTCTTGTTTAACATAGAGCTCTCCTTTATTTACATTCTTCAAAAAAAAGAGGTCCGGTCCTAGGACCGGACCTCTTTGGTCTCTGATAAATTAGTTCAATTCAGCAAAGTACTTGATTGTTCTTACCATCTGTGATGTGTAAGAATTCTCGTTGTCATACCATGAAACAACCTGTACCTGATATAAGTCATCGCCTAATTCAGCTACCATTGTCTGAGTTGCATCAAAGAGTGAACCATACTTCATTCCAATAACATCAGATGAAACGATCTGATCCTCGTTGTAACCAAATGACTCTGAAGCAGATGCCTTCATAGCCTCATTGATCATCTCCTTTGTAAGACCAGCCTTCTTAACAACAGCTGTAAGAATTGTTGTAGATCCTGTTGGAACTGGAACTCTCTGTGCAGATCCGATGAGCTTGCCGTTGAGCTCTGGAATTACAAGGCCAATAGCCTTAGCAGCACCTGTTGAGTTAGGAACGATATTTGCAGCACCTGCTCTTGCTCTTCTCAAGTCACCCTTTCTGTGTGGTCCGTCAAGGATCATCTGGTCACCTGTGTAAGCATGAATTGTGCTCATGATACCACTCTGGATTGGTGCAAGCTTGTTCAATGCATTTGCCATTGGTGCAAGGCAGTTTGTTGTACAAGATGCAGCAGAGATAATTGTATCGTCCTTTGTCAATGTGTTCTCATTTACGGAGAATACAACAGTTGGAAGATCATTTCCAGCTGGAGCTGAAATAACAACCTTCTTAGCACCTGCATCAATATGTGCCTGTGACTTTGCCTTTGATGTGTAGAATCCTGTACACTCAAGTACAACATCTACTCCAATCTGTCCCCAAGGAAGCTTAGAAGCATCTGCCTCTTTGTAGATTGTAATCTTCTTGCCATCAACAGTGATGGAATCCTCACCAGCCTCAACAGTATGAAGGCCCTCACCGATCTTTCCACAGAAACCACCCTGTGCTGTATCATACTTCAAAAGGTGTGCAAGCATCTTAGGATCTGTAAGATCATTGATTGCTACTACCTCATAACCATCTGCCTCGAACATCTGTCTAAATGCGAGACGACCAATGCGTCCAAAACCATTAATTGCTACTTTAACTGACATATTAACTCCTCCTGTAAGAAATGTAAGTTTTCATCTCGTCTATTATTGTACTCAAAATGATACAAAATTGCAAGTACCTTCTTCCATCTCTGTTTTTTTTTATTTCGTCATTTTTTAGTCAATCAAGTCTCTATTCCACCCATTTTTGACTGATATCTCCACACAAAATGTGTATACATTTTATGTTTCCACATTTTACCGTGATATTAACTAGTTTTTTCTCGTATATCCCCCTACTTTTTTACTTATTTTTCGAAGACTTTATCGTATAGCCAAGGAAAAATACTAGAATTTGCACACAAATAAGTGTATACCGCCAATAAGATGTACGACTTGCCCATATCATTTCCATCGGCAAATATTGAGAAATTGTTGAAAATGTTCTGGAAACATGAGAAATATCCACAAAACAACCACTCCATAGGCACAACAGTAACACAAAATAGAGCAGCATTCCTTCCAATCCAATGGCATAGGAAAAGAGCATAGAAAGTAGTGCACTAAAGCCTGTCGCCCACAGCGAGAAGCATACCAATGTTAAAATTTTCTCCTGTCCACTACTTCCAATCACCATAGTTTCTAGACCAATCAAAAATGAAAAACTTGCCATCACACATAAAATACTCATCCGATGCTTTCTTCTCTTTCTGATCGAAAGGCGCCTTTGTACATCCATCTCCTCTTGATCCTGTGCAGCCAAGGAAAGAGAAAAACTCAAAAACAAAATTTCCATTGCCACAATGGCCAGTGCGTTTGGTGAAAATATTTCCCTCTGTGTAGCTCCCTGATAGTTCTTTAAAGAATATAGTGGTGTAGCATTAGAAAATTCTTGATTTATGCGAAAAAGCAGCTCCTGACTCTCATCCTCTGTAAGCTTTCTCTTTAGAATCTTTTCTGCCATCCCTTTTGCCCCATATTTACTTCGCATGGCAATCACTTTCCCTGCAATAATTTCCCTAATGGCTTCTTGAGAAAAACCACCACTCACCCCTATATACTCATAATCATTCTTTCTAAGGACAAACATCCCCTCTGCTTCTCCAAATAAAACACCGATTTTAGCCTGATTTTCCTTCTTTTGAATCAACTCCAATTCCTGATTTTTTTGTAACTCTTCCCATAATTCCCTGCTCTTTTCATCTCCACTTTCATTGACTACATAGAGTTTTATTTTCTGGCTTAAGGGGCGATTTACCTGTTTGATCACTAGTCCAAATGTCGCTGCCACTAAAATCCAAATCACTAGCCAAATTCTTGAACCAACTAGGCGAAGAAGTCGAATTTCCCACAAAAAATGACTTGACCTATGTTCTCTTTCTTTCCTTCTTCCCACAAAAAAATAAATTCCAAAAAGTAATATTCCAAGAAGCATCATCCCCAGTGCTGGTAGATATAAAATCCACCTTTCCTTCATCTGTGTGCCGTCCATCGCCATAAAAGCATAAATCGGATGAAACGGAATTCGAAACTTTCCCCAAAGTGTTCCTCCACTGACTAACAAAAAGTAAAAGCCAACATATTTCCTATCTTTTGTACATCTTTTTACAAAAGACAGATATCCCTGCCAAAAAGATAAAACTAGATAGCAAACTGATAAAAATAGAGCAGAAGGAGTTTTTTTGAAAGAAAAATAGAGACATAGAACATCACAGGAAGTGCACAGAGAAAAAAAGCACCACAATTTTTTTGATAAAAAAATGCTCCTATTTTCCCCCCTCTTACCTGATAGCGGACGAGTATCCATTGGTTAATTTCTCTTGGAATATTTCTTGCAATCGCAAGAGCTGATAAAAATGCACTCAAAAATAGCACCGTTGCCAATACCCTAGCACTCTGTCCCTGAACATACTTTTGTGCTGTATCTTTGAAAATGCTCTGGCGACCAAGGGCATCGGATAATAATTGAAGTGAGGCATTTTCATACATCTTTTCATCACTTTGCCCTGTAAAATTATGCACCGCTCTGGCCACTGCCTGATCTGTCTGCATAATATTCATAATGGAACTAAAAATAGAGGTAAAAATTTCGCTCTGCACAGGCATGTTGATGTTACTGACTACCTCCACCGGCTTGGCCTGAAAGTAATAGGCATCATAGAAAAAGTCTTTTGGGATCGTAAATACAGCTGCTATTTCTCGCTGAAATGCCTCTTCATTATCTTCCTCTTCTCCAATTTCTTCTATTGATGAGAAAAGTTCAACATCCTTCATTTGCTTAATTAGCGTTTTGGACATCATTGTCTGATCCTGATCTCTGACTCCAACTGCAAATGGCTTTGCAAGACCATCCTCTACCACCTTTTCACTCATCACTTGCATACTCAAAAATAAGAAAATGGGCAAAAAGATCAATAAAAGATTCCACGGTCGAACAAGAATTTGAATATCCTTATAGAGCATTGCTCTAAAGCCCTGCATCCATCATCCTCCCTTTCTTGATATAAATTCTTCGATCAACTAAAGTATCTACAATCTCCTTCTGATGACTAATCAAGACAATGCCAACACCCTCATCTCGTCTTACCTTTAAAATTTTTATCATTTGCTCAATGGAAACTTCATCTGCCCCAACAAATGGTTCATCCAAAAGTAAAAGTGACGGCTTTCCCAACAGTGCTGTGGCCAAATGCAGTCTTCTCTTCATTCCTCCCGAATAGGTCTGTACTCTTTTGTCAATCTTTTCTAGCAGTCCAAGTTCTTTTAGTAAAGATTCACTCTCTACCTTGATCTGAGATCCATTCATCTTCTCTAAAAGCCCCCAAAAAGTCATATTTTCTCTTCCTGTCAATTCCTGATACAATGATAATTCCTGTGGAAGATAGGAAAGCCTTTTCTTTACATCCTTCCTATACTCAATACTTCCCCCATCAAATTTTTGTGTCCTCGCAATCAAGGACAAAAGCGTGCTCTTTCCTGCACCATTCTCTCCCAAAATGCCAAGAATTTCTCCGCTTTGGATAGCGAAAGAGGCAGACTCTATCGCTGCCTCTTTGCTCCCTCTGTATTTTTTTCTCACCTCATGTAAAATACAAAGTTCTCTATTTTTCATCTTATAATTCCTTTGCAATATAGCCTGCCAAGTTGGAAGCATGATCTGACATTCTCTCTAAATTGCTCACAATATCAAGGAAAATCACTCCTGCCTCTGTTTTACATTGCTTCTTTGACAACCTGTCAATGTGCTTTTCTCTCAATTCGTCTTCCAGATTATCAACCTGATCTTCTAGTTCGTTCACCTTTCGAACATCATCCATATTCGGGTTCCTTCTCGCATCAATGGCTGCCTCCAGTGCCTTGTAGACTTTCTCAGAAATTCTCTTTAAATCTTCGACTGCTACTTCGGAGAATTGAAGTTTTTTCTCTTCCAAGTACTGCATATTTTCAACCAGATTTTCTGCGTGATCGCCCACCCGTTCAATGTCACTGACGGTATAAAACAAATCATTGACGACTAACTTTTGATGCTCGCCAAGCGGAAGATTATCGACCTTAATCAAATATTCAATTAAAACTTCTTCCATTTCATTGATGGTCTTTTCTACCGTAAACACCTTCGCAATCTTTTCCTTATCTCCTGTCAAAACAGCATCAATGGCTGTCCTTGTGTTTTCCAGTGTAATATGACCCATATGGATGATCTCCAATGTAGCTGCCTCAAGTGCAAATGCTGGTGTTTCAAAGATACGCTGATCAAATTGCCTGATGGCATCCACTGGTGACTCCACTGTAGCACCTTGTTCTGCAACCTCGTCTGTTCCCTTGACAAATACACCGGAAAGACTGACCAACTGATTGACAAATGGAAGTAAAATTAAGGTCATCGTCGAATTAAATAGAGTATGGAAAATAGAAATATCCACTGCCGTCATATTGCTTGTCGCAAACTTTTTATTAATGTTAAAGAAGATAAATCCGCCAATTCCAAAGACCACGGCACCCAATGTATTAAATAAAAAATGAAGCACTGCGGCTCTCTTTGCTGTCCTTGAACTTCCCACACTGGAAATCAAGGCAGTCACACAGGTACCGATATTTTGTCCCAAAGTAATATAAATGGCTGAACTCATATTGACCACACCATTGAGGGCCAAAGTCTGCAAAATACCAACCGATGCCGATGAACTTTGTAAGAGTGCCGTAACAATGGCACCAGCCAAAATACCAAAAATTGGATTCTTTCCAAGAATGGCAAATGCCTGTGAAAAATGGGAAGCTGTGCATATGGACTGATCGAACTTGACATATACTTTAATCCCAAGAACAAAAATCCAACACCAATGACAATCTCTCCAATCAAGTGCTTTTTCTCTGACTTGGCAAACAAGATAAGCATTGCACCAACACCAATAAGTAATGGTGCATCAAATTCTGGCGTCAATATCGCCAAAGAATCCCCCATCTGGCTCATTGACACCAACCACGCTGTAATCGTTGTACCAATGTTTGCACCCATAATGACACCCACAGCCTGTGTCAATGTCAAAATTCCTGCATTCACAAATCCAACAACCATAACTGTTGTTGCTCCAGAACTATGGATAATTGCTGTAATCAATGCCCCCAGACCGATGGCCATCAAGCGATTGTTTGTCAGCATACCGAGGAATTGCTGCATCTTTCCTCCAGCTGTCTTTTGTATACCCTCTGACATAATATGCATACCATACAAGAACATACCCAGACCGCCCACAAACCCAAATAGATTTGCAATGTTTTTAACATCCATCTCTTTTCTTTTTCCTCTTCCTTTTTTGATCAGGTTTTTACCCGTCTAATTCGCATTCTAACATAGACCTATATCTTTTTTCAACATTATTTATTATAATTTATATATCATTTCAAATAAGGAGAGTTTAATATGTTAAACGATTGTCACATTCACACACATTTCTCTTCTGATTCCACAACTCCACCAAGAGCACAGATCGAGCGAGCAATCTCTCTTGGCATGGAAAGGATTTGCATCACAGATCACAATGACTATGATGCCATCAATGAAGAGGGAATGACTTTTTTGCTCGATGTCGAGCGCTATTTACTCGCTATGCAAACTCTCCAAATCGAATACCGCAAGGATATTGAATTACTTATTGGTATCGAACAGGGGTTGCAATTGCATCTAAGAGATTATTATGACGAGTTTTCTAAAAACTATGCCGGCTATTTTGATTACATCATCGGATCAAGCCACTTTATCGATCGCCAAGATCTCTACTATCCTTCCTTCTATCAAGGACATCGAGAGAAAGATTGCTACGCACATTACTTTGATATTTCTACACAGAGAATCCTTTTACTCGATGACTTTGATAGCTTTGGTCACCTCGACTATATCGTGCGATATGGTCCAAATAAAAATGCCAACTATTCCTACGCTGCCTTTGCCGAATATATCGATCCGCTACTAAAGGCATTGATTAAAAAGCGAAAGGCTCTTGAAATCAATAGTGCAGGCTACAAGTATCAGTTGGGAGTGCCAAATCCTCATCCCGATATTATTCGTCGATACAAGGAACTCGGAGGAACTATGGTGACCATTGGCAGTGATGCCCATCAACCAGAATATATCGGCCATCACTTTGATGATGTTGCTCAAATTTTACTCGATTGTGGCTTCATAAAATACACTATTTTTAGAAAACGACAACCAATTTTTCTACCTATTCTCTAATAATATGATACAATAGGGAAAGATTATATTTGTTTGGAGGTATTTTATGGCTGTAAAAAATGAATTTATTACTTTCACAATTCCTGAGCAAAAGACCATCGCTCTCATCGCCCATGATGGCAAAAAGGCAGAATTGATTGATTGGTGCAATTCCAACAAGGAGATTTTGAGCAAACACTTCTTGTGTGGAACAGGAACAACTGCTCGACTTGTCTCTGCCAAAACAGGTCTTCCTGTCAAAGGCTACAATAGTGGTCCGCTCGGGGGAGACCAACAAGTAGGAGCAAGATTGTCGAGGGAAAGATTAATTTTGTTGTCTTTTTCTCTGATCCACTTGAAGCACAACCACATGACCCAGATGTCAAGGCTCTCCTTCGCATCGCTCAGGTCTATGATATTCCGATGGCCATCAACAAGGCCTCTGCAGATTTTATGCTCCACTCTCCACTACTCAACAATCCATATGACCACAGTGTCATCAATTTTGATCGAAATGTGGAAGAGAGAGTGGAATCTGTCCTTCAATAAAATCTCTTTTGTGAAGTCAGAAATAAAGGGAGAGTTTTCAAGCCAAAACTTGAAAACTCTCCCTCTTTTCTATTTTGCAATATCTTGCACTCTTGATTCTCGAATGACATTGACTTTAATCTGTCCTGGATATTGCATCTCTTCCTCAATGCGTTTTGCCACATCATGAGCCAAAATCACCATATCATCTTCTGACACCTTCTCTGGCATAACCATAATGCGCACTTCACGTCCTGCTTGTATAGCAAACGACTTATCCACACCTTCAAATGAGTTTGTAATCTCTTCCAGTTGTGTCAAGCGCGTCGTATAATTTTCCAAAGTTTCTCTTCTTGCACCAGGTCTTGCAGCCGAAATTGTATCTGCTGCTTGCACCAAACAAGAAATCAAGTTGTCAGCTTCCACATCCCCATGATGTGATTCTACAGCATTGATCACAATTGCAGATTCTTTGTACTTTCGACAAATATCTGAACCCAATTGCACATGTGAACCTTCAACTTCGTGGTCAATTGCCTTTCCAATATCATGTAAAAGCCCTGCTCTCTTGGCCACACGAACATCCACACCAACTTCTGCGGCCAAAAGTCCTGTCAGTTCAGCCACCTCAATCGAATGTTGTAAAGCATTTTGTCCAAAACTTGTTCTAAACTTCATACGACCAACCAATTTGACAAGTTCTGGATGAAGTCCATGCACACCCACTTTCATGGTAGCCACTTCTCCTGCCTGTCTCATCACCACATCAACTTCCTTCTGTGCCTTTTCCACCATCTCTTCGATTCTGGCTGGATGAATTCGCCCATCCACAATCAATCTCTCCAGTGCAATTCTAGCTACTTCTCGTCTAACTGGATCAAATCCTGACAAAACCACAGCTTCTGGCGTATCATCAATAATCAATTCTACCCCTGTCATCTGCTCCAATGTGCGAATATTGCGTCCTTCTCGACCAATAATCCTTCCCTTCATCTCGTCATTTGGCAGTTGAACAACAGAAACCGTTGTCTCTGCCACATGATCTGCTGCACACTTTTGGATAGCTGTGACAATGTAATCCTTTGCCTTTCGCTCAGCCTCTTCCTTAGCCGAATTTTCTAGCTCCTTAATTAACTTTGCCTTGTCATGCTTGATGTCATCTTCCACTGATTGCAAGAGAAATTTCTTTGCATCCTCTGTAGTCAAGCCAGAAATCCTCTCTAGTTCTGCCTGACCCTGCTCTAGGAGTTCCTCTACTTTGCGATTTTTTTCGCTCAGCTTTTCCTCCTTTGCAATTATGGCCTCTTCCTTCTTCTCCAATGTTTCCTGTTTCTTGTCAATGTTTTCTTCCTTGATCAAGACTCTCTTTTCATAACGCTGCAGTTCTGCTCTTCTCTCTTTGACTTCCTTATCAAGCTCATTCTTCGTCTTCAGTGACTCTTCTTTTGCTTCTAAGAGAGCTTCACGCTTCTTTGTCTCCGCTGTTTTTAAGGCTTCCTCTATAATTTCTCTGGACTTGACTTCTGCCGAACCGATCTTATCTTCATAAGTCTTCTTTCGATGTGATATTGCCATTTTCCAACTCAGAGGCGCCACAATAACTGCTGTAAGGATAACTGCAATTAAAAAAATAATACCTTGTGACACAGGAGCACCTCCCTATTAAATTTTCATTGTACGATTACAACATTTAAATTTTATCAGAAAATGCCCTAAATTGCAATAAACTTCAATCACTTTCACCAAAGCCAATACCTATTCATCCATACAAGAAAGAATCACATCATAGGAATATCCCTTTGCCACAAGCGACTGCATCAATTTTCGCTTTTTTTGCCAATCACTATTTTGTCGATCATACTTCTTTTTTTCTAGGAATCGAAGAATTTGACTTCTTTCATCTACACTCTCTAAAGATAAAAATTCCTCCAAAAGTTCTGTCGATATTCCTTTTTGTCGAAGATCATATATCATCCTCTTTCGACTCTTTCTTTCTCCATTTGAGCGAATATAAAAATCCACATAGCGTGTGTCATCAATATAATGATGTTTCTTTGCCCAATCGATAGTCTCATCAATCACTTCTTTTGGATAGTAGCCATCTCTTAACTTTCCTCGCAATTGTGCCTCGGTCTTATCCCTATTCTTTAAAATATAAACAATTCTCTCCCTCGCCCGCTTTTTTAAAATAGGATACACCTTGATTGCATAATCTTCATCTCTTAACTCTTCGCCCTCCTTTATTCCAAGTCGAAAAATCTCCCCTCGATAGAGTGCAAAGACAAAGTTCTGATCTGCACAAATCTTACTGCGTCGCTTGTCTATCGGAACAATCTGCGTAATCAACATTATTCTTTAGTCTCTTCTTGTACTTCTTTTACAGCTTTGATATCATCTTCAAGTCCATGGGCAGCACGCACCTTGGTCTCAACCTCAGCCATAATCTCTGGATGCTCACGCAAAAACTGCTTAGCATTTTCTCTTCCCTGGCCAATCTTACTTCCCTGATAGGCATACCAAGCACCACTCTTATCAATAATGTCCTCTGCCGCCGCAAGATCGAGAATATCTCCCCTCTCTAGAAATTCCCTTTCCAAACATAATATCAAATTCTGCCTCACGAAATGGCGGTGCAATCTTATTCTTTACCACCTTTACCTTTACTCGATTGCCAACAACCTCGCCACTATTCTTTAAAGCCTCTGCCCTTCGAACTTCCATACGAACAGATGCATAGAACTTAAGTGCACGTCCACCTGTAGTTGTCTCTGGATTTCCGAACACAATGCCAATCTTTTCTCTCAACTGGTTAATAAAAATCACTGTGCAATTGCTCTTTGCCATAATTCCTGTCAGCTTTCTCAATCCCTGACTCATCAATCTTGCCTGTAATCCCATATGAGAATCACCCATATCACCATCAATCTCTGCCTTTGGCACAAGAGCAGCAACAGAATCCACAATCACAATATCTACTGCACCAGAGCGAACCATTGTCTCTGTGATTTCTAAAGCCTGCTCTCCATTGTCTGGCTGTGAGATATATAAATTGTCAATATCCACGCCAATATTTTTTGCATAGGCTGGATCAAGGGCGTGCTCTGCATCAATAAACCCAGCAATTCCGCCCCTTTTTTGCACTTCTGCCACCATATGTAAGGCGACTGTTGTTTTTCCTGAAGACTCCGGACCATAGATCTCTACGACCCTTCCCTTTGGAATTCCACCAAGACCAAGGGCAAGATCCAAGCTCAAAGAACCTGTCGGAACTGTCTCTATATTCATATTGATATCTGAATCTCCCAATCTCATAATCGAGCCCTTGCCATAGGCCTTTTCAATTTGTGTCACTGCAGCATCTAATGCCTTTAATCTATCATCTGTATTCATTACTTTATCCTCCCACAGCCATATACGAACATATGTTCTATTTAACTATATAATAATACACTTTCTCTGCCTTGTCAATGTCTATTCCTAGCTTGATTGGTAAATTGTCGAAATGACAAAGATATGCTTGAATCTATCAAAGATTTTCTACACTGAAATGATTATATTTGCAATATTATCATATTTTATGCAAATTAACAATTATATTCTTCCTATTCTTAAGAAAGTATTCATATTTCCTTTATTATTTTTTCAATTTTTTTACACAAAACTGTGCTATACTGAGTTCATCATAAAAAGTGCGAAGCACTCCACAGTTTATGAAAATCCCGAAATCCTAAAACCTACGCCCCCAAATCGAAAGATTTGGGGGTGCTTCGTTTTGCCCAAATATAGAAAAGGAGGGACCTCCAACAAAGTTGAAAGCCCCTTGAATAAATATTGATAAAGCAATTACTGTACAGTAACAACACGCATTGAATTTGTCTCTGACACTGGAAGATGATCGGCCTTGCCCTGTACGATACCTGCTGTTGTAACCACGATATCTCCTGACTGAAGGTGAGCCAACTCCTTAACAATCTCAACAGACTCCTCTAACAAGTTATCTGTAGAATCTGATCTCTTGGACTGTACTGGAACAACACCCCAATAGAGCTGCATCTGTCTAATGGTCTTCTCACTTGGTGAAAGTCCATAAATAGTTGCACTTGGTCTCCACTTAGAGAGCATACGAGCTGTAAAACCACTGATTGTTGGAGCAACAATAGCCTTTGCACCAAGAGCATCTGCTGTAGCAACTGCAGAATAACTTACCTGATTAGAAATATTCTTCTCAGAAACAGCATCGATATGTCTTGTCTTATAAGCCTCTGAATTCAAATGCTTCTCTGTCTCCTCAGCAATTCTAGCCATTGTCTGCAATGCCTCCAATGGATACTTACCCATCGCAGACTCTCCAGAAAGCATAATTGCATCTGTACCATCATAAATTGCATTCGCTACATCGGCAACCTCAGCTCTTGTAGGTCTAGGATTTCTAATCATAGAATCAAGCATCTGTGTTGCTGTAACAACTGGCTTACAAGCAAGATTACACTTTTGAATCAACATCTTCTGAATGGCTGGAACCTTCTCTGCTGGAATCTCAACACCCATATCACCTCTGGCTACCATGATACCATCAGCAAGTTCAAGAATCTCATCGATATTGTCGATACCTTCTTGGTTCTCGATCTTAGCAATAATCTTCATATTAGCATTCTTCTCTGCGACGATCTCTCTGATCTCACGGATTGCTGCAGCATTTCTTACGAATGATGCGGCAATAAACTCAAATCCAAGGTCTGCACCAAAGCGAAGATCTTCTTTATCCTTATCTGTAAGAGGTGGAAGCTTAACTGATACACCAGGTACATTGACTCCCTTTCTCTCTCCGAGTTCGCCGCCATTTAATACTGTACAAGTAATGTCGCCATTCTCTACAGATTCTACACGAAGCTCGATCAAACCATCATCAATCAAGATTGTATTTCCTGGAGCAATATCCTCTGCAAGACCTGCATAGTTGATAAATCCCTTCTTGTTGTCACCGACACACTCATGAATGCTCAAAACATAGGTCTGTCCCTGCTCAAGTGTAACCTTCTTGCCATCTACCAAAACACCTGTTCTGATTTCTGGTCCCTTTGTATCCAAAAGAGCTGCAATCTGAAGCCCAGTCTCTTTTCTGACCTCTTCCAAGATCTTATATCTTCCCAAATGCTCCTCATAGTCACCATGTGAGAAGTTGAATCTTGCGATATTCATACCGCTGAGTGCCATGTTCTTCATCAATTCCTTGTCATTGGTATTTGGTCCCATTGAACAAATAATTTTTGTTTTCTTCATTTTCGCGTCCTCTTTCAAAAAATAATGTCATTGATGTAACAATTGTATTATACAATACTTTACAAAAAATCGCTACCATCAATAGAGATATTTTTATTCGATATGCTTGTGTGTATACAGATGTTCCGCACAATACTCATAATTCCCATTGCACTTTGAGCAATATCGAAATTCCATATCGGGCATGTCTTTCTCTGTTCTTCCACATACAGCACATTTATGTACTGTACGAGATGGAACTTTTATCTTTGTCTTATTTTCTTTTTGGACTGCTCGCTTTGGTGTGATCCCTCTCCACATCTTTGTCATCACAAAGAAAATAATAAAATTAAGTCCTGACAAAAATAGTGTCACCCTTGTCACCTGATTTCCACGAATAAAATTATATAGACCAATCACAATATAAAATAGTGCCAAATACTTGGCCTTAATGCGCAATACAAAATAGATAAAAAATTCCATATCTGGAAAAGTCAACGCAAAAGCTAAGAGAATCGACATATTTAAATTATCTGGTGTAATCGCATAGCGAAGTCCAAAACCAAAGTAGAGAATAAACGCTGCCAAAATATGAAAGAACACCCCCATCAACATAAAGACATTAAATCGAAATGCTCCCCAAATGTTTTCCAATGTATTTCCCAGACTAAAATACATCCACAACATCAAAGCACTAAATAAATATTATTGCTCGGTGGATAGATCATCCAAGTGATGAGTCTCCAAATTTGTCCATGCAAAACTTTTGGCACATCGAGTGCCAAATATTCATAATAAATTTGAATATTCACTATACTCATAACAAAGCCAATGGCATATAATACAACGAAATAATACATCAAATTATGAATAGCATATTTGGAAAATTTGTGCTCAAATTTGTTAAAAAAACTCATATTCCTCCCTTTCTTTTCTATGCCGTTTGTAACCTTCCCTATTGTATCACATCCTGCCCAATTGTAAAATCAAATCGAATGTGTTAGAATTGCGTTTGCAACATAAACTGATAATATTAGTATTGATTCCTATTTTTAAAAATAAGAATCATTGAAATGAGGTTACAATGACAGAATTAACAAAGAATACTCTGGGCATTGATGTCGGCTCTACCACAGTAAAGATTGCCATCCTTGACCAGAATAAAAATGTATTGTTCTCTGACTATCAGAGACATTTTGCAAACATTCAGGGCACTCTTGCCACACTTTTAAATACGGCCTACGAAAAACTTGGAGATATGGAACTTATTCCTTTGATCACCGGATCGGGTGGCTTGACTTTAGCAAAACATCTTGATATGACCTTTGTCCAAGAGGTTATCGCTGTCGCCACAGCCCTTGAACATTACGCTCCACAGACGGATGTTGCCATTGAGCTTGGTGGTGAAGACGCAAAGATTATCTACTTTGCAGGTGGTCTTGACCAGAGAATGAATGGTATCTGTGCTGGTGGTACGGGCTCATTTATCGACCAGATGGCTTCTCTTCTCCAAACAGATGCCACAGGACTGAATGAATTTGCCAAAAATTATAAGTCCATCTATCCAATTGCCGCACGTTGTGGTGTGTTTGCCAAATCAGACATCCAACCTCTCATCAATGAGGGAGCAACGAGAGAGGACTTAGCTGCCTCCATCTTTCAGGCTGTGGTCAATCAGACGATCTCTGGACTTGCCTGCGGAAAACCAATTCGTGGACATATTGCATTTCTCGGCGGCCCACTTCACTTTTTGCCCGAATTAAGAAATGCTTTTATTCGCACCTTAAATTTAACTGACGAATATATCATTGCACCTGAAAACTCACATCTGTTTGCAGCCATCGGCAGTGCACTGAATGCAAAAGATCAAGCCTCCATTCCGATTGGCAGCCTGATCAATCAGCTTCACACAGGCGTGACCATGGAACATGAGATCACTCGAATGGATCCACTCTTCCACAATGAGGAAGAATACAAGGTATTTCAAACTCGTCACTCTGGCAATGCGGTAAAGACTGCGGACCTAGCAAGCTATGAGGGAAACATCTATCTTGGTATTGATGCTGGTTCTACAACAACCAAAATTGCTCTCATTGACGATCAAGGTTCTCTCCTTTGGAAGTTTTACTCAAGCAATAACGGCTCTCCCCTTGCCACAGCCATCCGTGCCCTCGATGAGGTCAAAGATCAAATCAATCCAAAGGCAAAGATTGCCTACTCCTGTTCTACAGGTTATGGCGAAGCCCTATTAAAAGCTGCCTTTATGCTCGATGAGGGAGAGGTAGAGACGATTGCTCATTACTATGCAGCTTCTTTCTTTGACAAAGATGTTGATTGCATTCTCGACATCGGTGGTCAGGATATGAAGTGTATTAAAATCAAAGATAACACTGTAGATTCTGTACAGCTAAATGAAGCCTGCTCTGCAGGTTGTGGTTCATTTATTGAAACCTTTGCAAAATCATTAAATTACAGTATTGTTGATTTCGCAAAGGAAGCATTGTTTGCTAAAAATCCTGTGGACCTTGGAACTCGCTGTACAGTATTTATGAATTCCAATGTCAAGCAGGCCCAAAAAGAGGGGGCAACCGTTGCCGACATCTCTGCAGGTCTAGCCTACTCTGTCATTAAAAATGCTCTCTACAAAGTCATTAAAATCACTGACCCTTCTGACCTTGGAAGACATGTCGTCGTTCAAGGCGGTACTTTCTACAATGATGCAGTGCTTCGTGCATTTGAAAAGATTTCAGGCTGTGAAGCAACAAGACCTGACATTGCTGGAATTATGGGTGCTTTTGGTGCTGCACTCATTGCAAGAGAAAGACATGAAAACAAAGAAACCAGTATGATTCCTCTGGAAAAAATGATTTCTCTTCAATATGATACGACGATGAGTCGCTGCAAGAGATGCAACAATGCCTGCGTGCTCACCATCAATAACTTTGGTGGTGGAAGAGAATTTATCTCTGGAAACCGCTGTGAGAGAGGTCTAGGTCATGACAAGGTAAAAAATGATATTCCGAATCTCTTTGATTACAAATATCACCGCATATTTGATTACCCTGCTCTACCTGAGGCCATGGCTGAACGAGGCGTCATTGGTATTCCACGAGTACTCAACATGTATGAGGACTTCCCATTTTGGGCTATTTTCTTTAAGAAACTTGGCTTTAGAACTCAGCTCTCTCCAATGTCAACAAAGAAGTTATATGAGATGGGCATTGAATCTATTCCAAGTGAATCCGAGTGCTATCCTGCAAAGCTCACTCATGGTCATGTATCATGGTTAATCCGAAAGGGCATTAAAACCATTTTCTACCCATGTGTGCCATATGAACGAAATGAGACACCAGATGCTGGAAATCACTATAATTGTCCAATTGTTACCTCTTATGCTGAGAACATTAAAAACAATGTAGAAGAAATTGCTGAGCAAAATATTCGCTTTTTAAACCCATTTATGGCATTTACAAATGAAGAAGTGCTCACCAAGCAATTAATTAAGGTGATGGCGGATGAATTTGGTATTGGAGAAAGAGAAGTCAAGGCTGCTGCTCATGCTGGATGGAATGAACTCTTACAGGCAAAAAGAGATATTGAAATCAAGGGAGAGGAAACCTTACAATGGTTAAAAGACAATAAAAAACATGGCATTGTCCTTGCTGGTCGACCATATCATGTGGATCCTGAAATTCACCACGGTATTCCTGACATGATTACTTCTTTGGTCTTGCAGTGCTCACAGAAGATTCTGTCTCCCATCTTGCACCAATTGAAAGACCTGTCATTGTCAGTGACCAGTGGATGTACCACTCAAGACTCTATGCAGCTGCTTCTCTTGTCAAACAAAGAAATGATCTTGACCTTGTTCAACTTAATTCCTTCGGCTGTGGTCTTGACGCTGTCACCACAGATCAAGTTTCTGATATCTTGGTTGGTTCAGGAAAGATTTATACCGTACTAAAGATTGATGAGGTCAATAACCTTGGTGCCGCAAGAATCCGCATTCGCTCTCTCATTGCTGCTATGCGTGTGAGAGAAAAGCGAAATATTGAGCGCCACATCAAGAGTGCGTCCTACCACAGAAAGACATTTACAAAGGATATGAAAAAGGACTACACGATTCTATGTCCACAGATGAGTCCAATTCACTTTGATATTCTTGAACATGCACTCAATGCCTTTGGCTACCATGTCGAAGTTTTGCAAAATGAGGGACGCTCTGCCATTGACTGTGGATTAAAGTTTGTCAACAATGATGCCTGCTATCCATCCCTCATTGTTGTTGGGCAGATTATGGAAGCACTGTTATCTGGCAAATATGATCTCAATCACACAGCCATTTTTATGAGTCAGACAGGTGGTGGATGTCGAGCAAGTAATTATATTGGATTTATCCGCCGTGCCCTCGAAAAGGCAGGCATGGAACAAATCCCTGTTATCTCTGTCAACGCCAATGGAATGGAAACCAATGAGGGATTTCAAATCACCCTTCCCATGATGATTAAAGCCATGCAGGCTATTGTCTACGGTGACCTCTTTATGCGTGTTGTCTATGCAACCCGCCCATATGAAGCTGTGCCAGGATCAACGGATAAATTACACCAAAAATGGAGAGCGAAGGCGATTCAATCTGTCTCAAAGAAGAGTCCTTCCTTCGGTGAATTTAAGAAAAATATCCGTGCCATTGTCAAGGAATTCGACGAATTGCCAAGGCTCAATATTAAAAAACCTAGGGTCGGTGTGGTTGGAGAAATTTTAGTCAAATTTTCCCCACTTGCCAATAATCACATTGTAGAACTTCTCGAAAGAGAGAGGGAGCTGAGGCCGTTGTCCCTGATTTACTGGACTTCCTTCTCTACTCCTTCTACAATGCTAACTTTAAGGCCGAGCACCTTGGAATGTCCAAAAAGACAGCATTTCTTTGCAATTGGGGAATTAAACTTCTCGAAGGATTTCGAAAGGATGCCAAGGTGGCCCTTGAAAAGAGCAAGCACTTTGTTGCTCCTTCAAACATCCGACACCTTGCTGATATGTCTAAGGAATATGTTTCCATTGGAAACCAGACAGGAGAAGGCTGGTTCTTGACGGGTGAAATGCTTGAACTTATTGAAACAGGTGCACCAAATATTGTTTGTACACAGCCATTTGGCTGTCTGCCAAACCATGTCGTTGGCAAGGGTGTAATCAAGGAGCTTCGTCGCTCTCATCCGGAAGCCAATATTATTGCGGTCGACTATGACCCAAGTGCGTCTGAGGTAAATCAGCTCAACCGCATTAAGTTAATGTTAGCTACAGCCAATAAGAATTTGGCAAAAAACAGCGAAGTCACTGCTTAAATTTTATAAAAAAAGGGGGTGTGAAAAAACTCAATTGAGTTTTTTCGCATCTCCCTTTTTGCACTTATAGTGTATAAATGACTAAAATCATATGCAAAAAAAGCACACTTCCCCCTTTTTTATTAAGAATACAAATCATAAGGCGTGTTCTGATAGACATAAAAATTCAACCAATTCGCATACAATGTATTGGAAAAGTTTCTCCAGCTAAGCACAGGACGCTCATTTGGATCATCATTTGGAAAATAATGAATCGGAATCTTGGGATGCATTCCCTTATTGGTGTCTCTTTTATACTCCTGTGCCAAGGTGTAACGATCATATTCAGGATGTCCCTGAATAAAGATTTGACTTCCCGAATTGTTCATGATCAACAACACTCCTGCCTCTTTGCTCTTTGCAAGAATTTGTAAATCCTTACAAGCCACAATATCTTCTTCGTGAACTTCTGTGTTTCTCGAATGTGGACAGTAAATATAGTCATCCAGACTTCTAACAAGCGGTGTCTTTTTGTGCAAAACTTCGTGAGTGTAAATTCCCGATAACTTTTGTTTCATCGGAAACTTTTTAATACCATAGTGATAATATAATCCTGCCTGACTTCCCCAACAAATATGTAATGTTGAAGTGACATGGGTCTTACTCCACTCCATCATTTTGCACAACTCTTCCCAATAATGAATTTCCTCAAACTCATATTGCTCAATCGGTGCCCCTGTAATAATCATACCATCAAATTTTTTCTCCTTAATATCATCAAAATGAACATAAAATTTATTTAGATGGCTTTGACTGGTATTCTTGCTTTGTGCGTCTGCATCATTAAAAATGTGCAATCAACTTGAAGCGGTGTATTGGACAGTGCACGAAGTAGTTGCGTCTCGGCCTCCTCTTTCAATGGCATCAAGTTTAAAATCAATATCTGTAATGGACGAATATTCTGCGTCATCGCACGGTCTTCGTCCATCACAAAGATATTCTCTTCCTCTAAAATTTTTTGTGCGGGCAATCCCTTTTGAATTTTAATTGGCATAATATTCTCCTCACTTTCTCTATTGTTCCAATAAATCTAAAAAATCTTTTTCTGATAAAATCGGTATATTCAACTCCTTAGCCTTTTTATTTTTGCTCGACGATGACTCCTTGTCATTGTTAATGAGATAGTTTGTCTTTGCAGACACAGAGGAGGAAACCTTGCCACTATTTGCTTCAATTATTTCCTGCATTTCCTTTCGATTTTTAAAATGCTCCACACTTCCTGTGATTACAAAGGTCATTCCAGCAAATTTTTCTCCTTTGCCTTCCTTCTTTGTCTTTTCAATCTCTAGCTCGACCAACAATTTTTCTAGACTCTCTCGATATTTTTGATTGGCAAAAAAATCAACAATCGCCTTCGCTAACACCTCTCCAATTCCATCAATTTCTGTCAACTCTTCCATTGTACTATTCATAAAGCGATGGATGTCATCATCAAAATGTCGGCTAATAACTTTCGCATTTGCGACACCAATTCCTGCAATCCCCAGTGCATAGACTAGCCTTGGCATCGTGGTCTTTCTTGCCTTTTGTATTGCCTGATCTAGCTTTTCATAAGATCGGAGACCAAATCCATCGAGAGAAACAATTTTTTCTTTATATTGCTCAAGATGAAAGATATCGGCTTTTTCGTGAAGATACCCTTCAGCCAAAAATTTTTCCAATGTCATCTCCGAAAGACCATCAATATTTAAGGCATCTCGACTAACCATCAACGAAAAGCCTTTTACTTGTTTGACTGGACAATCAGGATTTATACAGTATAAAGTTTTAATTCCATTGTCATTTTTGATCCTTGTCTCTTGATCACAGGCTGGACAGGTCTTTGGAATCACGATCTTTTTGCTCCTTGTCAGATTATCTGCAATCTGTGGGATAATCATATTCGCCTTATATACTGTAATGATATCTCCCTCTCCAAGTCCAAGCTCCTCCACAATACTTACATTGTGTACACTGGCACGGCTGACCGTCGTCCCCCTCTAGTTCCACAGGCTCAAACACGGCCACAGGATTAATTAGCCCTGTTCTTGATGGGCTCCACTCAATATAACGAAGTGTTGTCTCTTTTTGCTCATCGCTCCACTTAAAAGCAATCGCATTTCTTGGAAACTTTGCTGTCGTTCCCAGACGATCTCCATAGGCAATATCATTAAATAAAAGCACTAACCCATCCGATGGAATATCATAGTCTACAATCCGCTCAGAAAACTCGTTCACTTTTTCTTCTAAAGTATCTCTATTTACCAGCACATACTCAACTACACTAAAACCTTGCTCCTTTAACCAATCAAATTGCAACTTTCGCTGATTGTGAAAATCAATGCCATCTGCTTGTACTAAAGAAAAGGCATAGAAGTGAACATTTCTCTCCTTCGTCACTTTTGCATCAAGCTGTCTGACTGATCCAGAGCAAAGATTTCTCGGATTTTTATACTTGGCATCAATGTCTTCAATTTGTGCATTGATTTTATGAAAATCAGAATAACGAATAATTGCCTCCCCTCTCAAAACCAAGTCACCCATATAGGAAATGCAAAGGGGAACATTGGCAAAGGCCTTAGCATTATTGGTAATTTCCTCACCAATATATCCATTTCCCCTAGTAATGGCCTCCTCAAGTTGTCCACCTTTATAGTGCAAGACAATGGTAAGTCCATCCATCTTCCAGCTAAGCAATGCACTTTGCTCCCCTAACCATGTCTTTAACTCATCAACACTTTTGGTCTTGTCTAGAGAGAGCATGGGACTTTATGCTCTCTTTTTGGCAGTGCAGATACTACCTCATACCCCACACGCTGAGTCGGCGAACTCGATAAAATTGTCTTTGTCTCCTCTTCCAGTGAAACAAGTTCATCATAGAGTGCATCATACTCCAAGTTGCTCATCATTTCTTCGCTCTTTTGATAATAGACATAGGCAGCTTGATTTAATTTTTCCACAAGTGCCTTCATTCTTTGCATTTTATCCATTCTCTCATCCCCTTTGCAGCATTTTTTTCAATTGACTCTGCTCTGTCTTAGAAAGTTCACGATAACTGCCCTCTAAGAGATTGCCCAATAAAATATTCATAATTCGCACACGCTGTAAATCCCTAACCTGATAGCCAAGCTCCTCACACATTCTTCGAATTTGGCGATTTAATCCTTGAGTCAGAACAATGGAAAATGTATCCTTTGAAAGAATCTTCACCCTACATTTTCTTGTGCGCACACGCAGTTCACTCAGCCAAACCCCCATTTCCATCTGTCTTTGAAATTCCTCTGACAGTGGCTGATCAACCTGAACAATATATTCCTTTTCATGAAAATTTGCTGCTCGCATAATTTTATTGACCAAATCTCCCTGATTGGTCATTAAAATCAATCCCCTAGAGTCCTTGTCCAGTCGCCCAATGGGATAAATTCGCTGAGAAAACCCGACCATCTCCACAATATTCTTTGCCCGATCCTTTGTTGAGGTTGTACAGACAATGCCCACAGGCTTATTGACCGCAATCAAAATGGGCTTCACCTTTTTTATATCGCTCTCTTGTCCCACTCTCTTTTCGTCGACATACACTTGATTCTCACCCTCAACATTTTCTCCCATCTTGGCCAGTCTTCCATCAATTTTTACTCTCCCCGCCTCAATCAAGCGGTCGGCCTCTCTCCTTGAACAAATGCCCATTTCGCTCAAATATTTATTGATTCTCATCTTCATTGCTTTCTACAAAATTTTGGTGGTCGGTCACAAACATTGCATCTCCAAAGGAAAAGAAGCGATACTTTCTCTCCACTGCAGCCGCATAGGCCGATAGGACATTCTCTCTTTTTGCAAGTGCAGAGACTAGCATCACCAATGTGGACTCTGGCAAATGGAAATTCGTAATCAAGCAGTCCAAAACTTTAAAGCGATACCCTGGATAGATAAAAATTTCTGTCCAACCACTCTTTGCCTGTAAAATTCCTTCCTCTGTGCTGGCACTCTCAATGGTTCGGCAACTCGTTGTTCCCACACAAATTACTCTTTTTCCCGATTTCTTTGTCTCATTCACTAAATTCGCAGCCTCCTCAGAGACCATATAAAATTCAGAATGCATATGATGTTTTAAAACATCTTGTTCCTTTACTGGTCGAAAGGTTCCAAGTCCCACATGTAAGGTCACACGGGCAATTTTTACGCCCATCTGTTCAATCTCTTCCAGCAATTCCTTTGTAAAATGCAATCCTGCGGTCGGGGCCGCTGCACTGCCATCATGTTTTGCGTACACCGTCTGATAGCGATTTTTGTCCTTTAATTGATGTGTGATATATGGCGGCAGTGGCATTTGCCCAAGTTGATCCAAAATCTCTTCAAAGATTCCATTGTAGGGAAATTGGATCAAGCGATTTCCTTCCTCCACGATGCCCACAACCTTGCCAACAAGAAGTCCCTCGCCAAACTCAATCTCTGTCCCCACCTTGCACTTTTTTCCAGGTTTTACTAAGGTTTCCCAGATATCCTCTTGCCCTCTCTTCAACAGCAATACTTCAATTTTAGCTCCTGTTCCCTTCTTTACGCCAAAAAGCCTTGCAGGAATAACTTTTGTGTCATTAATGACAAGGCAATCTCCTGCTCGCAAATACTTTTTAATTTCATAAAAATGTCGGTCCACACATTCTCCCGTCTCCTTGTCAAGTACCATTAATCTCGAAGAAGAGCGATCTTCCAATGGATCCTGCGCAATTAATTCCTCTGGCAAATCATACCAAAAATCTCTTAATTCCATAATTCCTCCGTAATGAAAAAGGTATATGCCCACCAGCACATACCCTTTTGCTCTGTTTCTACTCTATTTCAGTGTGCCCGATGGGATTCGAACCCATGGCCTTCAGAGTCGGAGTCTGATGCGATATCCAACTTCGCTACGAGCACCTCCCCCTACTATACAATATTTGCTACAATTTTTCTAGCTCTTTTTTAGCTCAGCAATTTGATCTCGCAACATCGCAGCTTCCTCGAAGTTTAACTCTGCTGCAGCTTTTAACATCCTTCTTTCTAGCTCCTTTGTCAATTTTTCTAATTCTTCTCGGCTCATTGACTCAGGATCTTTCTCCCAACTCTTTTTATCCTTTATTGCCGCCTTTGATATGGCAATGACATCTCGCACAGCTTTTTGAATTGTCTTTGGTGTGATGCCATGCTCTTCATTGTACTGCCTTTGAATTTCTCTCCTTCTTGCCGTCTCGTCAATGGCTCGACGCATCGATGCTGTGATATGGTCTGCATACATAATGACATGGCCATCCACATTTCTTGCCGCACGACCAATCGTTTGAATCAGTGAGGTTTCACTTCGCAAAAACCTTCCTTGTCTGCATCCAAAATCGCCACCAATGTAATTTCTGGAATATCTAACCCCTCTCGAAGCAAATTGATCCCCACTAAGACATCAAATTTATCTAATCTCATATCCCGAATAATCTGTGCCCTCTCCAAAGTATCAATATCAGAATGCAAGTAGCGAACTCGAATCCCTACTTCCTTCATATAATTTGTCAAATCCTCAGCCATCTTTTTTGTCAATGTCGTGATCAAGACTTTGTTTTTCTTTTCCACCTCTTTATGGACTTCACCAATTAAGTCATCAATCTGTCCTTCCACTGGTCGAACACTAATTTCTGGATCAAGCAATCCTGTTGGACGAATAATTTGTTCCACACGCAATAACTCATGTTCGCTCTCATAGACATTTGGTGTCGCTGAAACAAAGAGCATTTGACTAATTTTTGATTCAAACTCCGAAAATTCAAGTGGACGATTATCCAGTGCACTTGGCAGGCGAAATCCGTAGTTTACTAGGGTTGTCTTCCTTGATCTATCTCCCGCATACATACCTCTAATCTGTGGAATGGTAATATGCGATTCATCCACAATAATCAAAAAGTCCTCTGGGAAATAATCCATTAAAGTATAGGGTGGTTCTCCAGGGGCAGAGCCGGTCAAATGTCTCGAATAATTTTCGATTCCAGAACAAAATCCAGTTTCCTTTAACATTTCCACATCAAAATGCGTCCGCTCATCAATTCTTTGTGCTTCAATCAATTTTTCTTCTCTTTTAAAAAATTGAACCTGTTCCTTGCATTCTGCCAATATATCATCTGCTGCCTTTGCAATCTTTTCAGGTGCAACCACATAGTGCGACGCAGGAAATACGGCAATATGGCTGAGTTCGCTCACCACTCTTCCTGTAACCACATCAATTTGTGTGATGCGTTCAACTTCATCGCCAAAAAATTCCACTCGATATGCCTCTTTACTCGATGCTGCTGGAAAAATTTCAAGTACATCTCCACGCACTCGAAAAGTACCTCGATGAAAATCAATATCATTTCTCATATATTGAATATCAATTAATTTTCGAATAACCTCATCTCTTTCTCTCTCCATCCCTGGACGAAAAGAGAAAGTACCATTTCTTGATAGTCAATTGGGCTTCCAAGGCCATAAATGCAAGAGACTGAAGCCACAATAATGACATCCTTTCTCTCCGAAAGTGCTGCCGTTGCCGAATGGCGTAATTTATCAATTTCCTCATTGATCGCTGAATCCTTTTCAATATAGGTGTCCGTCGAAGGCACATAGGCCTCTGGCTGATAATAATCGTAGTAGGAAACAAAATACTCCACTGCATTCTCAGGAAAAAATTGTTTAAACTCACTGTAAAGCTGGGCAGCCAAGGTCTTATTGTGAGCAATCACTAGTGTTGGCTTTTGCAATTTTTCAATTACATTGGCCATCGTAAATGTCTTTCCTGAGCCCGTCACACCGAGCAAGGTTTCAAATTGATTTCCTTCATCAAAGCCCTTAACAAGTGCTGCAATGGCCTGAGGCTGATCCCCTGTTGGCTGGTATTCAGAATGTAAAACAAACGGCTTTTCTTCTCCACTTTGCTTATTGGGCATAGGTAATTCCCTCTTTGATTGCATAGGCCAAAATTCCAGAGACTGTCTTTGAGTCCTTCATTTCTCCTCTATAAATTAAATCTAAAAGATCCTTCACTTCCCATGCCTCCACTTGAATCTCCTCATCCTCATCAAGATGCTGGTGTGTCACCTTCATATTTTTGCCACAAAGATATCAATTTGTTCATCACAGAAAGCCACTGTGGTGTCAATTCGAATTAAAAATTCCAAATCCTCTGGCTTTTCTACCTTTCTACCTGTTTCCTCCTCCAGTTCTCGAAATGCACAATCTCTTCTTGGTTCATCTACACGATCTACCTTACCTGCTGGCAACTCCAAAGTAAAGCGATTGAGTGCATTTCTGTATTGTCGAACCATCAAAAGTCTACCTTTTTCATCGACAGCAACCACAGCTGCTGCCCCATTGTGGTGAATAAAATCCCACACCGTCTCTCTTCCATTGACACGAACCAAATCCTTATATACCTTAATAATCTTGCCCTCATAGGCAAGATCTCTCTTTAACCTCTCGATCATTTTTCCCTCCACTACTTTATCTTTGTGCACTTTTGATATACGGCCTCTGCCCCTGCAAGAATACTTGCTCGAAATCCTGACTCCTCCAATGCGGCCACACCAGCAATGGTCGTTCCCCCTGGCGAACAAACCTTATCCTTCAATACTACTGGATGCTCTCCGCTCTTTAGTACCATCTTGGCACTGCCCAGTAAAGTCTGTGCCGCCATTTGAATCGCCTCTGACTTTTTTAGTCCATATTTCACTCCTGCATCGGCAAGTGCATCAATAAACATATACGCAAAGGCTGGTGATGATCCGCTGACTGAAACCACAGCATCCATCAATCTCTCCTCCACAACCACACTCTTTCCAAAAGAATCAAATAGAGCAATCAGCCCCTCTTTCTCCACCTTGGAAAATTCATCGGCAATCCAAGAAATTCCTGTCATACTCTCGCCCAAAAGTGCTGGAGTATTTGGCATTGCCCGCACAATTCTCTTGTCATCGCCAAGTTTTGACTTTAATTCATCAATACTTTTCCCTGGAGCTAAGGAAATCACTACTTGTCCACTTGGCATATCCTTTGCTATCTCCAAAAAAACGGTATCATACATCTGTGGCTTAATGGCAAGAACTAAGATTTCACAATTTTTCGCCAAAGAAGCGTTGTCCTCTGTATAATCAACTCCTGTCTTTGTCTTAATTCTTTCCTTCTTTTCCTGCGACTTTGAAGAAAAAATTAAGTCCTCCTTTGCATACTTTGAAAGCACACCCTGTAAAATGGCATAGCCCATATTCCCCATGCCAATAAATCCAATCTTTTTCATTTTGTCCTCACTCTCTTTATTTTCCTTTATTATAACGCAACTGTCTTTGAAAAAAAAACTTTACTTTTTACCTAAAAAATGCTAAGATTTTCTGACAAAATAAAAATGGTCAACAATTGGAAACGCACACTCCTCCAGGATGATAACGAACAACACATGTATCACAGGAGGATTTTTTATGCCAAAAAACAAATTTCAAGATGCCATTTTTACATTGATTATGGCAAGTATTATGGTCTACGGAATGGTCGTATACAACATTGCAAGAAATATGGGCAATCTGACCAATATGACCTTTTTTCATGCTCTCGCTGAACTTCCCATTATGGTCCCCATCGCATTTATTCTTGAATTTTTTATTGTTGGGAAACTAGCTCATCAACTTGCCTTTATGGTTGTTCGCCCATCGGATAGACCACAAATCATTACTTATGCTATTTCTATTTGTATCTGCTGTATAATGTGTCCAATAATGAGTTTTATTGCCTGTCTTCTCTTTAACAGAAATCAAATGAGTTTTGCATTTTGGATAAAAACTTGGGCATTGAATTTCCCTGTGGCCATCTTATATCAACTCTTTTACTGTGGTCCGCTGGTTCGCCTTATCTTCAGAATTATTTTTAGCAAAAAAGAGCAATCAACTAATTTTTAGACTATATCATAAAGGAGAGTTTTCAAACCAATAACTTGAAAACTCTCCTTCTACAATTATTCCACTTTTGCATTTCCATTGACAGCATCATAATATGCATTGACTGCCAACAAAAGGTTCATCTTTGCGGCCGAAATTTCCAATTCCTTTTGTTTTTGTTGAATTTGAATTTCAGCATATTGTGATTGACTGATTGCTCCCAATCGATAAGAAACCTGTGCTGTGGCAAGTTGTGCATTTATATTTTCTAAACCCTGTCTTGCTTGGTCAAGACTATTCTTTGCATCTCTTACTTTGATAGAGTTCTTGCAAATTGATATGTAAATTTGCCTCCATCTGTGCTTCTCTTGTCTCCCAAGCTGTTCTCCCTGTTTGATTGAGCGGATGCTTCCCATGACGCTCTTCAATAAGGGTATAGTTGTTGCCAATCGCCTTTTTAATATCTATCTCAGGATGTAAACTCGATAGTGCCTGCTCATCCACCTGTGGAACATCTCCAATCTCTGGATTTGCACTCGGATTCCATCCACACATCTGGATCAATGACCTCTTCATTTGCAACTCATTGCTTGTCAACTCGGAAATACGAGACTGTGTCTGTAAAATATCCACCTGTAATTTTTGTACATCACTCAAAATTCCCGTGCCATATCTTACCTTGGCCTGTTCTGCAGTAAGCTGTGTCTGACTCAACTCAATTGTTTGTCGAAGCAATTCCTTTTGTAACAATAAATTCTTATAATTAATCATCAATGTTCTTACACTGGCACTCATCTGTGCCTGTGCCGTTCGAAGCGAAGCATTGCTGGAAGAAATTGGCTTTTCTAAATTTTCCTTTGACTTTTTCATTCCGTCAATCACTGCCTTTAGCCCCATACTCTGTGCCGCATAGATGGCCATCTCTTCCACATCTTCGTTCGTCTTTGCCTCTTCTAAGAGATTGTCCATATTTCGCTTGACAGCAGACAAATTATCTATATTTTGAATAATCTCTAATCGACGATCCTGATAATTTTTCCAAGCAGCAGAAATTTCTGGATTAAAATTGTGCACCAAATCGTCAATTTCGGCATACTCCAAGCGATTGTCCATTAACTTTGCCCAAGTGGCCTCGTCATAGCCATTGAGCATGGCCTGTGTCATGTTTCTCTCTGCCGGATTTCTCGGTGCGCTCACAAAGGCAGAACTTGGAAATGATGTCCCAATCAAAAAAGTTAATGAAGTCAGTACAAAACATCCTATTTTTTTCATCAAAGCTCCTATTCTGCCTTTGCCAAGCCATTGACATCCCATTGATAATTTTCCATTGCAGAAAATAGGGAGATCTTTGCCTGTGCAAGTGCCACATCGGCCTGCCTTTTGCTAATTTCTTGTGCACTCATCTCATAGGCACTGGCTACCCCAAGGCGAAGTTTCGTCTGTATCTGAGAAAGCAAGCCATTTTGTACATCCACATTAGCCTTTGCATAATGATAGGCATCCCTCGCAGCCAAAACATTTTGATAGTCAACAACTAATGCTGTGGAGATATTTTGCTTATTGGTTTTAATTGCTGTCTGCAAACTCTCCTTTTGACTGTCCTCACTGGCATTGGCTAGTTTCTTTAAGTTTATACGCAGAGTGTAATTATTCTGAAAAGCCAAGCCCTGATCATTAGCTGGATTCATCTTCTCAATTTTTGAAAATTCGACATCGGGAAGACTTCCTATCTCTGGATTTCCATTGTAAGACCAACCACACATCACCATCAACTTTTTCTTGACATTATTTGCATCATCTGTTGCCTTAGTAATGCTTTGCTCAGCCTTTAGTAAATCCTCCTGTGCCGAAAGAATACTTGACTTTACCCCCGTTCCCGCACGAAGCTTTATTCCTGCAAGATGAAGAGCATTTTGTGCCTGTTGTTTCGTCAAATTGGCGTCTTCCACCACAAGTAGATTTGTATAGTAACTAATCATATCATTTTGTGCAACTTGAACCAATGTCTTTTTTTGCTGACTCCAATGTAATCCACTTAATCTCAGCATCTTCTAGTGCATTATCTGCCGACTTATTCAAGCTACTAATCTGTGCCTTTGCCGAAGCAAGAGCCACTGCTGCAGATATATAATTAGCATCTTGTGGGTCTGGCTCTTGTAAATTTTTCTCAATTTCCTTCGCCATATCCCGATAGGTCTTGACTACTTCTTCATTGGTCTTTCCATATTCCTTTTGAAAGGATCGATAGTCAATCTTGTTTTGCAAGATCGTGCCATTGTATTCCTCAAGCAACCCTTCAATTTCCCCATATTCCAAGCGATTGTCTCTAAGTTTTGCCCATTCCTCTTGACTTCTTGAAAATACAGGTTCGGCAAAACTTGCCATCGGACTCTGTGCAAATAGAACAGATAACAATGTAACTGCCAATATCTTCTTTATCAAATCTTACACCCTCTCTCTCTCCCTTTCGATATCACAGCGAACCCCCATTTCAATGATATCTAACTGACGGCTAAGTATGTCTTTAGCCTCTATTTCTGTTCTTCTCCTTGATTTCACTGCGATCAGAGATTGAAGAAACAATACAAAAATTATGTCAAAAATCTTTGTAAATTCCTCCAAAGAAGCAAAGCTATAGACAGGTTTACTTAAAATGTAGATTTCTCTGTGAAGTTCCTCCCACTTTTCTAGATTTTCTTTACTTCTTGCCCCCTCCTCATTCATCAAGCGAACAAATGTATAATCCTTAAATACCTCAAGATAGAGCTGAGCATAGGTGCTCGTCTTTTCTCTCTCCAGCCCTTCTGCAAATAACATATTTGCAGAAAGAAATAAATTTCCACCATTTTCCTTTATCACAGTAATCACTCGATCTACAATTCTTCGAACAAAGTCCTCTGCAACATATTGAAAAAGGTCATCCTTATCTTCAAAATATGTATAAACTGCCTCGAGAAATTCCTGCGCTCTTAATAATTTGATTAATGGAAACCATGGTCACAGGATGCATCAAAAATTCCTTCATTGCTGCCTCTAAAATCTTTATTTTCTTTGGTCCTTTTAATTTTAAAAATCGTGCACTTGGCATAGTTTTTCTCCTTCTTTATATAACATTATATCCATACTACAAAAAAAAAGCCATTGTGTCCATAACTTTATCAAAAATATTCATCTAAACTTCCAATAATTCACTTACTATTTGAATATACTCTGCTCTATTCTGGACTTTTCTAATTTTTTTCAGATATTTTTCTTTTCCTGCAAAACTTGTAATCCAAAATCCCCACAATTCCTTCATTTTAAAAAGCGTTGGTGTATCCCCTGACATTATCTGTGCATAGCCAAGATAAATTTCATCGTGGAACTGTTTAAATCGACTACGATTCATCTCCTTTTTTCCTTTTTCTCCTCGAATTTCTGATATTAATTCTGGATTTTTTAATAATCCTCTTCCAATCATCAAGGTCTCCACACCAAATTGAAATATACTTTTTGCGTCATCTTTTGTACAAATATCTCCATTGTAGACTAACTTTTTCTCTGATTGCATTGCCCTTTTCCAAGCCAACCAATGAATCTCTCCCCTATAAAAATCAACACGCAACCTTGGATGAACAATCAATTCACTCAGTGGGTACTTCTCATAAACTTCTAAAATTTTCTCCCATTCCTTTTCATCACTGTCGCCAATTCTTGTCTTAATTGAAATTTTTTGCTCACATCTAGAAAAAATCCCATCTAAAAATCGATCAAGCTCCTCTACATCGGCCAAAGCTCCTGAGCCCTTTTTCTTTGAGGTCACTGTCTTTGATGGACAACCTAAATTGAGATTGACCTCATCATAGCCAAATTCAGCAATCTCTCTTGAAAGCTTAACAAAATCATCCACTTGATTCGTTAGAATCTGCGGTATCACTGTGATTTTTGTATTATTTTCTGGCAAAATATCTCGCTTTTCTGATGGTGAAAATCCTTTCTTAGGATGTGGTGTGATAAATGGTGTAAAATATCGATCTATTCCTCCATAGTACTTTGCAAATGCATTTCGAAATATATAACTGGTAATGCCCTCAAGTGGAGCCATATAAATCTTCATCATCTTTCCTTTCTATCAACAAAAAATGCTGTTACAAGGGCTTTTCCCTGTAACAGCATCTGATTATAGCATATTCTATTTAAGATTGCACCGCATCATCCTTTGATGAGTCATCACTGGATTGATTTCCCTTTGACGAATCACCACTGGATTGACTTCCCTTTGATGAATCACCACTTGGTGGATTGCCCTTTGGTGGCTTGCCACTTGGCGGATTCCCTTTTGGTGGCTTGCCACTTGGTGGGTTTCCCTTTGGTGGCTTGCCACTCGGTGGGTTTCCCTTTGGTGGCTTGCCACTCGGTGGATTTCCCTTTGGTGGCTTGCCACTTGGTGGATTTCCCTCTGGTGGCTGACCACTTGGTGGATTTCCCTCTGGTGGATTTCCCTTTGACGAATTGCCACTCGGTGGGTTTCCCTCTGGTGTACCTTGTCCTGGTGCACCTTGTCCTGGTGCTCCTCCCCTTTCGCTCTTTTCGCCAACAGTTGTTGTCTTTCCTGAAATGGTCGCTGTCTGCTTGTCTTCTCCTGTCTGAATCGTCACTTTCTTTCCTTCGCTCAAATCACTTGAAGATATCAAGACACTACTAAAGTCTTTCTTTGTTGTGATATTTGCAATCACATTTCCACTTTCATCTGTTATCTTGACCACTGTTCCCGCTTTTTGTGTGGTAGAATAGTTGACTTCCAAACTATTTTGAGTGGAAGTGTCGCCAAAACTTTGTACCATTCCACTAGAACCAATGCCCATATAAGTTCCACCTGTAATGGTTGCTGTGCCATCATAATCTAATGTGCCATCGCCATCACTTGTCGGACCATAGACCATAATTGTACCACCATTGATATAAATATCTCCATTGGAATCCACTCCATCACCAGTGGCATCCACCGTGATATTTCCACCTTCTAGTTTAAACCAAGTATCCTCCTGTGCCTGCATACTCTCCTGATCGCTGTCTGTCTTTGTTCTTGCATTGATGCCGTCATCTGTGGCCACAATATTAATGTCTCCACCATTGACTGTCACCTGTTTTCCTTCCAGACCTTCCTCTGAATTTTGAATATCAATTTTTCCAGCATCAATATCCAATGTTCCCTCTGTTGTCATTCCCTTTCCTGTCGCATTGATGGTAAATGTGCCATCCTTTACAGCAATGCTATTTTTTCCCTTAATGGCATTGTCCGCCGATGTAATGGTGTAAGTTCCTGAAGTAAAGGTCAAGTTGTCCTTACTCTTAATGCCATCCTTTGCATTTGCTGTCACTTCCAATGTACCCGATCCGTCAAAGCTCAAATCACAATCAGCAAATACTGCTGCATCAGGTTCATCACTATCTTCTGTATTAGTATAAGTCTTTGCATCCACTAAGGTATTACTTGAACCATCGGCCAAGGTAATATTGACCTTTTTTGCACTCTTTGCATAAATAGCTGCTGTGGTCTGACTCTGTAAGTTCACACCATTGAGAACAAGCGTAACTTCTCCTTCTGATGCATCAATAACCACTTGTGCATTGGAATTACTTCCCCCAAGCGTATAGCTTCCCGCCTCAGTAATGGTCAATGTGCCATCTGCATAACTTGCACCACTACCTTCAATTTGTGCCCCACTGTCGGAAAATGTAATTTTTGCCTTTTCTACCAGTGTCTGTGCACTTGCCTCGCCTGTATTCTCTGCCTGTGTACTGCTGACTACATTTTCTGTATTTTCCGCATTCGCCTTAATCGCCTTATTGCTACAACCTGTGGCCAATGCCAGTGCACTCAATGTCAAACATACATATATTTTCTTTCGATACTTTTTCATATCCATTACCTCCTGTCTTGTTATGGCTATAGCATACCTTCTCTAACTGAAATGAAGCTGAAATTTTTTCCATAATTTAAATTTTTTTGGTAAAATAAACTTAGGAAAGGAGAATATCATGAAAATATTAATTGTAGAAGATGATGAAAGCCTCGCTCTTGCCATTGCTCAAATCTTAAATGAGCAAAAATATCAGACCGAAATTGCCTATAATGGAGAAGATGGTCTTGACTACGCATTACATGACAACTATGATCTCATTTTACTTGATATTATGCTGCCAAAACTTGATGGTTTTTCACTTGTCAAAAAATTGCGACAAAATAAAAACAATTCCCCTATCATTATGCTCACTGCAAAAGATGATATTCACTCCAAAATTACTGGACTAGATAGTGGTGCAGATGACTATATCACCAAGCCATTTGTCAAGGAAGAATTGCTCGCAAGAATTCGTGCCAATGCAAGGCGTCAGGGCGATGTCATTATCAACACCCTCTCGTTTTGTGACCTCAATTTAGATCTCGACACAGCCATACTCTCTTGTAATACAAAGAGCATTCAGCTAAGTTTTAAGGAATTTTCTATTTTAAAAATCCTTCTTGTCCATCCTAATCTTGTCATCAGCAAAGAAGTATTGATTGACAAAGTATGGGGCAATGAATCAGAAGCTGAAGCAAACAATGTTGAAGCCTACATTTCCTTCCTCAGAAAAAAATTTCAATTCATTGGCACAAAAGTGAGCATCAACACATTGCGAAGGCTGGGATATCGACTTGAGGTGAAAAATGATTAAAAAACTACAAAAAAAATTTATTCTCATTAACATGGCCTTTGTCACAGCCATATTGCTTGTTGTGCTCGGATTTATTTTATTTTCTAATATAAGAACACAGACAACAAATACAGAGAATTTCTTAAAGCATCAACTGGAACAAAATATGGCGGGAGAAAGAATGCCCAATCAGCTAGAACATCACGACTCTGACTTTCAAGTTATTCCTCCAGACCATCAATTTCAAACTCCCCTTCCTTGCCTACTCTTTGTTCTTGATGACGACGGGGATATCATAAACAGGGAAGAACAGGGGATTTCTATTGACAATGAAACAGCTAACGCCCTCATCAAAAAGATAAATTTGCCTAATCTATTGGAATATCACAGCTACTATACCAGTCACTCCCTTCAGTATATGTATGCACACAAAGATGAAAATCTCTACCTTATCTTTACAGACATCAGTGTCAATATTCACAACACAAGACAATTGATTTTAAATATGGTCATCGTTCTTGGCATCGCACTGATTCTTTTTGGAATTCTTAGCTTTTATCTGTCAAAATGGAGTCTGTCTCCCATTGAATATGCTTGGAGACAACAAAAGCAATTTACCTCTGATGCCTCCCATGAACTTCGCACACCCATTGCTGTCATCTTAGCCAATTTAGATGTTCTTAATTCTATGCCTATGTTGCCAGAGCAACAGCCTTGGATTCTGCGCACAAAGACGGAGGCTCTTCGCATGAAAAAGCTCATTGAAGACCTTTTATTTTTAGCTCGCCAAGATGCAAAGACACAAAATCTACCTATGGAAAGTGTCGACATTTCTTCCATCCTATGGGAACGATGTCTAAGCTTTGAGGCTCTTGCCTTTGAAAAAAAGATAACCATAAAAGAAAATATTGAAAACAATCTTTTCATCCTTGGTCATCCTGCTCAACTGCAACAACTCTTTACGATTTTTATTGACAATGCCTGCAAATATTCCTCCACTCCCGGTATAGTTTCCATCACGGCGAAACAGCAAAAAGAGGAGATTATCATTGACTTTAAAAATACAGGTAGTCCCATTCCCAAAGAGGCCATCCCCCATCTATTCGATCGCTTCTATCGAATAGATGGCTCAAGAAACAAAAAAGAAGGTGGCTATGGATTAGGTCTTGCCATTGCAAAACAAATTCTCCACAACCACCAAGCAAAGATAAAGGTAGAAAGTTCCAAAGAACAAGGTACTACCTTCTCCTTAATCTTTTCTAGTCGAACAAAAAATCACTCATAACTCGATTGCTCAAATCAAGTCCCTTTTCAGTTAAATAAAGTCTTGAATCTTGAACTTCCAATAATTTTGCGATCACATTCTTTCGAATTGGCATATCAAAGACTTTAAACATATTGGAACCAAATCTCTCCATAAACTCTGCTGCACTCACGCCCCGTGTCAGACGAAGCCCCAAAAACATAAATTCTTCCATCCGCTGACGAGTACCTAATTCTTGAATGTCTTGATATAGGGGTGTGATATCCCTGTTCATCAAAATTTTCATATAGGCATCAAAATTTTCTTCGGTGTGAAATCTTCGATTGTAGACATAGCTCGATGCCCCAAGACCAAGTCCTAGATAGGGGACACCCGTCCAATAGCCAACATTGTGCTTGCACTCAAATCCCCTTTTTGCATAATTGCTAATTTCATAGCGTTCAAATCCATGAGCACGAAGATATTGATTCGTGAAATAATACATTTCCCGCTCTTCTTCTTCGGACGGGAGATTTTTTTGCCCCTCTCGATTGCCATAGGCCGTAAAAATGGCGTTCCTTCTTCAATAATCAATGAATACGATGAGATATGTTCTGGTTTTAGTCGCACTACCTTCCGAAGTGTCTCCTTCCAGCTCTCCACACTTTGACCTGGAAGTGCACTCATCAAGTCAACATTGATATTTGTAAATCCAACTTCTCTGGCCATTTGATAGCTATCCAAAAAATCTTCAAAAGTGTGAACTCTGCCCAATAGTCTTAATTCCTCATTGTCCGCCGACTGCAATCCAAAACTAACTCGATTGATCCCATTTTGTCGATAAATTCTTAATTTATCGACATTTACTGTTCCTGGATTGCATTCAATAGTCACCTCGGCCAAAGCATTGACAGAAAAACTTTCATAGATGGCACTCATAATGTTGCCCACCCAAGTTCCCTTTAAAATCGAGGGTGTACCACCACCAATAAAAATTGTTGTGATATAAAAATCATCACAGTACATCTTTCCCTGACTGCGAATTTCTTCACACAACTGATCGACATAACTTTTCTGTGTCAAATCATCGGCTACACCAGAGCGGAAATCGCAATAATTACATTTTTTGGCACAAAATGGAATGTGAACATAGAGCTCCATCCCCTTTTTATGACCAAGTCCACCCATATCGCCCACTCTCTCACCTCTTATTCTTCATCTAATTTCAAGACACTCATAAACGCCTTTTGCGGAATCTCCACATTTCCAATCTGGCGCATACGCTTCTTTCCTTCCTTTTGCTTCTCTAAAAGCTTTCTCTTTCTTGAAATATCTCCTCCATAGCACTTAGCTAGGACATCCTTTCTCATCGCCTTTACTGTCTCTCTGGCAATGACCTTTCCGCCCACAGCAGCCTGAATAGGAATTTCAAAGAGATGTCTTGGAATCTCCTCCTTTAACTTCTCACACATCTTTCTTCCACGCTCATAGGCCGAATCGGAGTGAACAATAAAGGAGAGAGCATCGACCGTTTCCTTATTGATTAACATATCGAGCTTGCAAAGAGAAGAGGTCTGGTAGCCCTTTAACTCATAGTCAAGAGAAGCATATCCTTTTGACCGACTCTTTAGAGCATCAAAGAAATCATAAATAATCTCATTGAGTGGCAAATCATAGCGAAGAACTGCTCGAGACTCCTCAATATACTCCATGCCAAGATAGACTCCTCTTCTTTCCTGGCAAAGCGTCATAATCGCTCCAACATAGTCCTTCGTCACCATAATCTCTGCCGAGACAATTGGCTCTTCCATATGCTCAATCTCACTTGGATCTGGGAGATTTGATGGATTGGTCAGTTCGATGACTTCTCCATTCGTCTTAAATACCTTGTAAACTACACCTGGTGCTGTTGTGACAAGATCTAAATTGTATTCCCTCTCTAATCTCTCTTGAATAATCTCTAAATGCAATAGACCCAAAAATCCACAGCGAAAACCAAAGCCCAAGGCAAGAGAAGTCTCCGGCTCATAAAATAGAGATGCATCATTTAATTGTAACTTTTCTAGTGCATCTCGAAGGTCATTGTACTTTGCACCATCAGCTGGATAGAGACCACAATAAACCATCGGAGTCACCTTCTTATAGCCCGGAAGTGCTTCCTGGCAAGGATTATTTTTTAATGTTACGGTGTCACCAACTCTGGTGTCCTTGACATTTTTAATGCTCGCGGTAATATAGCCAACCATCCCTGCACTCAATTCATCGCATTGAATAAATTGTCCTGCGCCAAAATATCCCACTTCTACAACATCTTGAACTGCTCCTGTTGCCATCATTTGAATGGTATCGCCTTTCTTTACAGAGCCTTCCTTAATTCGAACAAAGACAATCACTCCTCGATAGGAATCATAGACAGAATCAAAAATCAATGCCTTTAGTGGATCATTTTTATCTCCCTTTGGTGCAGGAATCTTTGACAATCGCCTCCAAGACATCTTCAATATTTAGTCCCACCTTGGCTGAAATTCTCGGTGCATCCTCTGCCTCAATCCCAATGACATCCTCAATTTCTTCTGCAACATGGTCAGGATCTGCACTCGGCAAATCAATCTTATTGATCACTGGAAATACTTCCAAATCATGGTCTAGAGCCAAATAGACATTGGCCAATGTCTGTGCCTCAATCCCCTGTGCAGCATCCACAACAAGAATGGCACCATCGCAGGCCGCCAGTGCCCTTGATACCTCATAGTTAAAGTCGACATGTCCTGGGGTATCAATCAAGTTAAAAATATATTCTTCTCCATCCTCTGCCCGATAGACTGTTCTGACTGCCTGACTTTTAATCGTGATGCCTCGCTCTCTCTCCAAATCCATGTTGTCAAGAACTTGCTCTTGCATCTCACGACTGGTCAAAAGTCCCGTCTTTTCTATAATTCGGTCGGCAAGAGTAGATTTACCGTGGTCAATGTGTGCAATAATGCAAAAATTTCTAATTTTACTCTGGTCGATCATGTGTATACCTCTTTATTTAAACTATTAACTTTTATAGAATACCATTTTTCTATCATACTTGCAATATTTACTCCTTGACAATACCGCATATTTAGCATAAAATACTTAAGTATGTTTACATTGAACTGTCCGTGTCCAGACTTCGATGCTAACACTTTAATTATTATAACTATAAAACAAAGAAATTATTTTGGAGGTGTAGAGGGTTGGCTAATATCAAATCCGCAAAGAAAAGAGTGCTCATTGCAGCAGAGAGAACAGAGAGAAATAAAGCAATCAAGTCTAAGGTAAAGACTGCAGTAAAGAAGGTTGATGCCGCTGTTATTGCTAAGGATAAGGAGAGTGCACAGGCAACTTTAAAGGCTGCTATCGTTGAGCTCACCAAGGCAGCAAGTAAGGGTGTTTATCACAAGAATACTGCTGCTCGCAAGGTTTCTAGACTTTCTAAGTCTGTAAATAGCATTCAGTAGAAGTAATATTTTTTGCCACAGGTTACCGTCATGACCTGTGGCCTTTTTTTATCCTTTGATTTGCTCTTTGCTCATAATCAATAATTCGACTGCAATCTGTTCGGGCATTAACCCCGTCTTTACTCGCATCTCCATATCTAGGCAGCCATTGAGTATTCTCTGTAACTCTTCTTTTGAAAATGCACTTGCCTGTCTCATCAATTTCTCTGCAATATAGGGCTGTAAATTCATTGCATTTCCAATGCTATATTTGTCCATTCCCTGCATCTGTCTCACCTGCAAAAGTTGATTAAATTGTTTACTTAACAAGCTCAAAATTCGCATTGGAGGTTCCCTCAGAATAAGCAAATCCTCATAGTAGTGCATTGCCACCCCAATCTTTTTTTGTACAATAGCACTGAGCATATCAAAAATCTTATTTTCCACACCGACAGTCGTAATATCCTCAATATCACTTCGCTCAATGACCTGTGCTTCCCCAATATAAGCCACCAGCTTTTCAACCTCTGTTGTAATATGTTGTAAATCATTGCCCACATAACTCAAAAATAAATCTAAATCTGCCGCACGAATATTTTTTCCCATCCGCCCCATCAGTGCTCTTGTCCAATCTCGCAACTTTCTTGGCTCCATCCGCTTGCATTCACAGATTGTGCCAAGCAAGGACAGCTTTTTGTACAATTTCTTTCTCTTGTCAATTTTCTCTCCCTCAATAAAGATGAGACAGGTTGTCTCTGGAAGATTTTCTATATACCCTCCCATTTTTTCATTTCCATTCAAAAACCACTCACTGTTTTCCACAATAATACATCGCTTTTCTGCAAAAAATGGCAGAGTTTCTGCTATCGCTATCACTTCATCTACATCGATACCTTTTCCCTCAAAATAAGAAAAATTCACTTCATCCTCGCCAATAATTGCTGATTTTAAGCGGTTTTTGTAATAAATTTTTAAGTAGTTTTCCTCTCCAAACAAAAGGTAACTATTCTTTAATTGCCCAGATTTTAACTCTTCCTCAATCACAATTCTTCCTCTACCTTGTTCCTTTCTCCTGTCATCTTAACTTGACACTCCCCACAGCTAAAGCAGAGGGATTCTTGCTTCAACCACTACTGCATTGTGTGATACCATGCGGTATCGCAATGTCTTACACAGTGTCCACAAGCTAGATTATACTGTTTCCGTATGCCCTACGGTGCAGTTTTCTATAGGCTTATGCCGACTGCATTTGCAGTCCTTTATTTAAAATATTTATGCTTGCGTTGGTATCCCTGTTATGTATGGTATGGCAGTCTGGACATTCCCATACTCGGACTGCTAGATTTTTTACCAGCGAATTCTTGTACCCACAACAAGAACAAGTCTGACTGCTTGGATACATCGTTGGCACTTTGATTAGATCATTTCCATACCAGGCAGACTTATACTTGAGCATATCAAAGAACTTCCTCCAGGATGCAGAACCGATGTGCTGTGCCAGTTTATGATTACGCATCATGTTCTTTACTTTCAAATCTTCAATGCAGATGGTTTGGTTTTCACGAATCAGCAGGGTAGACTGTTTTTGTAAAAAATCGTTTCTCTGATTTGTAATCTTTTCGTGGACTAAGGCAACTTTGACACGCTGCTTATTGCGGTTGTTAGAGCCTTTTTGTTTTCTCGACAGCATACGTTGTTCACGAATGAGTTTACGCATTGATTTTTCAAGATATTTTGGGTTGGACACGACCTTTCCGTTGCTGTCAGAGTAAAAATCTTTAATACCAACATCAATGCCTATAGAGCCAGCATTGTTGGGGCTTGGCTGTGGTTCAAATTCCACATTAAGCACTGCAAAATACTTTCCTGTAGGAGTACATTGAATCGTTACATTGTTAATTTTTCCTACTTCCATCGACTGACGTATTTTGATATAGCCAAGTTTAGGGAGTTTGATGTATTTTCCTGCAATACGGATATGATTACCTTGGTTTACTGTCCTGTACGACTGATGTCTGTTATGTTTACTTTTGAATGTTGGGTGTGCTGCACGTTTCTGAAAAAAGTTTACAAAACCTCTGTCGAGGTCACGCAAAGACTGTTGTAATGCAATAGAATCTACCACTTTAAGAAAAGCAAAGTCTTCACACTTTTTAAGTTCTGTCAGCATAGCCGAAGTCTGAGCATAGCCAATTTTATTGCCACTATCATAGGCTTCATTGCGCATAGCAAGTCCTTTGTTGTAGATCAGTCTACAACAGCCAAAAGTCTGATTGATTAAATTTTGTTGTTCCTTGTTTGGGTAGATTCTAAATTTGATCCCTTTTTGCATTATCCAAGTTTATCCTTTTGTCTTTGCGATGTTTTCTGATTTTCGATATACTGCTTGATCACATCAAGCAAAGCACCACCAATAGTTGATACAAAATAGCTGTTGGTCCACAATGACGGTATTCTTGTTTTTCATGATGGATATTCACTTCTCAAAACTTTTGAAGTATATCCTTTTAATGATTTAACCGCTTTGTGAATACCGAACTGAGGAGCTACCTCCATGAGTAGGTGTACATGGTCTGACATGATTTCCATTTCCATGATGTCTACAGAAATATTTGCAGCATACTCAAGAAGAAGTTCCTTTCATCGGGTATCGATTCCATTTGTTAAAATTTTGTGTCTATACTTAGGACACCACACAACATGATATTTGCAAGAATAGATGATATTGTTATTAGATTTATATATAGTATTCATATTTGTATGATATACAATTTTTAAATCTAATGCAAGAGTATTTTGTTCCCTCTTCAATTACTTGCGTAAATTGGATGGAAGTGTCTTATATCCCCATAGCTAAAGCAAAGGGTTTTACGACACGTTGGATAAATTTACTCCCTTTTGTATCCTCGAATCTTCATTCTTTTTCCATCTGTCTCCAATCGTATTGCCCCACTTTTTTGCGTAGAAAAAACTCGGGTTCCTGCCTCCTCCAGTCGCTTGAGCACTTCCTTGCTGGGATGACCATAGCGATTTTTCTTTCCATAAGATAAAATTACAGTATTCGGTCTTAATGCCCTAAGCCAATGATCACCTGTCGAGGTCTTTGAACCATGATGCCCCGCCTTTAAGACATAAACTGGGCAAATCTCCTTGGAATGTAAAATTTCCTCTTCCTCCTCTATTCTGGCATCCCCCATCAACATCATAGAAAAATCTTTTTCTTGATACCACAACACAATGCTCTGTGCATTAACATTTTCAATTTTTTCTCCTCTTTTTGGCGACAGACAGGTAAATTTTCCCCTTCCAATCAAAAACTCATCCCCTGCTGCACAATATAAAATGGGAATCTGCCGATCTTTTGCCAGTGCCTTAATTTTGTCATAATGCTCGTCCTCCCTCGCAGGTTCAGGCAAATAAATTTTTTCCACTACAATATCACTATTTTCGATCAGCCACAAAATACCATTAATATGGTCAATATCCGCATGTGTCAAGAACACTGCATCAAGGTGATGCACTGCATTTGCCCCTAAAAATGGACAGAGAACATATTCACCTAGCTTTTTGTTTGAACTGCTGCCAGCATCCACAAAGATATTTTCCCCGCCCACTTGCAAAAATATCCCATCGCCCTGTCCCACATCAAGAAAGGTCACCTGTGTGTGCTTTGGATAGGGATGACGCAAAAATAAGAGAAAAAAGAGCATCATCATAGCTTCTACACTAAGAACTTTCCAAGGAGCAAACACCTTCTTTTTTTGATGGAAAAAGATCATGAAGCACTCCAAAAAAAACATAATTCCATAACTAATTAAAATCCTTGCCATAGATGGTCGTCCGACAAGAAGGCTGTGTCCTGGCAATTTCGCATAAATTGCAAATCCATTGATAAAAAAATAGAGTTGCTGAAGCAGGATAGATCATAAATTTGGCCAGTGGGATACAAAATGCTGAAAGACACAGAGAAAAAATCCCCGACCAGATAATCATGCCCATCAAAGGAATCACCAATAAATTAATGAGCACTCCATACAGTGGAATGGAAAAAAAGAAATAGGCAATCACTGGCATTGTCACAATTTGTATAGAAAGGCTTACTGCCAAAGCCTGTGCCATCTCCTTCTTTTTGCTGTCCTGAAGCAATCGATGAATACTCATTACTGGCCCTCCAATGGCCAATATTGCCAAAAAAGATAATAAAAATCCACATTGAAAAAGTTGATAGGGAGAAAATAAAAGTATCCAAGAAGCAGAGAAGGCCATCGCACTCAGTAAATCATAGCTTCGCCCAAGATACTGCGAAACAAAGAATAACACCAACATACTACTTGCCCGAAGAACACTCACACTCGCCCCAGTAAATTCTGAATATAAATACAGAAGCAGTGAGGCACAAAGACCACTACAAAGGAAATTCCACCTCAATCTCTTTCGCAGTAATTGATACAAACTCATTCCAAGAATAGAGATATGTAGCCCACTAATGGCGAGAAGATGAGCAATTCCATTTTTTCTGTAAAGCTGATACATCTGGGGAGAAAGATCGGACTTTTCCCCCAGTAGAGCAGCCTCCAAAAGCCTGAAACTTCCTCAGAAGCAAAGCTTTGCATCTTCTTTATCATTTGTCTTTTGATATCGAAAAGGTATTGTTTCGGCCAATTTACCCAATGGTCAACAATTTCTACCTCCTCTACAAAGGCAATTTTTTCAATTCCTATAGATTTATAGTAGAAATCAGCACAAAAGCTTCCTGGATTGGATGCTGGCTGTGGCGGAAAAAATTCCCCCCTACAGGAAATTAAATTTCCAATGCAAATATCTTCTCCCACCTTCTTCTTATCCGCATAAATTAACACATGGCGGCCATAAAAAAGAATTTTTTCCTCTTTCTCTTCAATTTTATGTACTCTAAGATAAATTTTTTGCTCTCCCAAAATTTTTTCTGTGTGAGAGTGCTTCACACAACTCATCGAGCACACACCAAGCAAAAATGTGAGGCAAAAAATACTATACCCTCTCCATTTTTTGTACGCAAAAGAGACGATCAAAGCTATGATCGCCACTATGCTCACCCACTTACCTATTCCAAAACACATCAGCTCTCCAAGCACAATTGATGCTGCAATAAGTAACCAAGGTCTCTTCATTTGTTCCTCTATATATGTTGGGTTAATTGAGATATTCCATATTTCGCTCAAATAAGGTGCTCAAGTCAATATCATCTTGATATTTATAATTTTGTGAACCATTCACTGAAATCTGTACCTTTGAAACTCCCGATATCTCAGAGAGCGAATTGACAATGGAATAAATTGTGACATAATCTTTTTGATTTGGGATGGCCGTCAAGAAATTTGTGTCAAAGTTGACATAACAAATTCCATCATTGATGGAAGTATTAATCAATTTGGTGTCTGTGGCAATGGTCTTTTTATTCTTTGCATTGGTTGGACCATGCATCAATTCATTGATCACTACCTTTTCCATTGGTGTATTAATATTATAAAACACTTCATGCGTTTCTTCCACCAATTTTTCGCCCTTTTCATCAGAAAAATAGAGTTTTAACTTTGCCCTTTCATAGGAATTGACATTAGAAACACTATCTAAAAAATCATCTCCTGAAAAAATAGTCACATCATTTTTTGTTGTAATTTGATGGTCTCCCACATAGATGCTAATAAATTGAATTCCATCTATCTGTGTCAGTGTCTTCGCTAGCCCTGCACGACACAAAATCTCTCTGGTCTTATCCATTTTGGCATACTCATCACTAAAATATAAAGTTAATGTCTTTCCATCTAGCTTATACTTTTGATAAATTTCCTTTGCGGAAGGACGCTCGCCAAATCCTGTTGACCATCTGGCACATTCAACAGCTGTGTCAGAGATTCTTCTACTAAATCTTCTTTTTTTGTTGCCTCAGGTTTGTACACAATCGAAGTGAGTGCTGTCTGCGAAGAATTAAGATAATAAATTCGGAATTCATCATTTGGCAATTCATTTTTCACTTTTTCCTTTTTCGCACAGCCAATAAAGACAATAAAGAGAATAAAAAGTACATAAACTATCCATTTATTTCTTTTTCTCATTCTTTTCTCCCCTCTGTTTGCCCATCACATTTGGCTTTTCTTCTTTAATGTACTTTAGAGGGATACGAATAGAAAAAGTACTGCCCTCTCCCTCTTTGCTGGTCACTTTAATAATGCCTTTGTGACGCAAAATAATATTCTTTGTAATGGCAAGACCCAGTCCTGTTCCTCCAGTCTCCCTTGATCTGGCCTTGTCCACTCGATAAAAGCGTTCAAAAACCATATCCTGAAATTCCTCTGGAATGCCCACACCTGAATCACTCACCTTGACATAGAAAAACTTATGGTCTGCATCCAATACAACTTTGACCCAACCCTTTTCATTGTTATATTTACTGCATTTTCTACTAAGTTATTAAGTGCCAAGGATAACTTTGTTTCATCGACTTCAGCCACCACATCCCGAATTGATTCTAATGTGACCTCAATATTTCTCTTTAGAGCAATCGGTTTAATCCTCTTTAAAATTTGTTCGAGCAATGCGTTAATATCCACTTGCTCTGTATTCAGTGTATCTGCGACCTTATCAAGCTTGACTAAAGACAGAAGATCATCAATAATCTTTGCCTCTCGATCAATTTCATCAGAAATATCCTTCATAAATTCCTGATACAGCTCCACAGGTGCCTCTTCCATACTGTTGATGGAATCAGCTAAAACTCGAATAGAGGTAATCGGTGTCTTTAGCTCGTGAGAGACATTGGCCACAAATTCATCTCTCGATTGATCCAGTGCCCGAAGTTTGGCATAAGTCGCATTGATGGTGTCAGAAATATCCCTTGTCACTGTATATTGGTTGATATGCAATTCCTGATCCATATCTCCCTCAGAAATTTTTTGTAAATCTTCCCTTAAATTTTTAAATGGTCGAGTCAACATCACCGCAATAATAATACTAAGGCCAAATACCGCTGCAAATATTGTAATTTCTAGCATCAACATTTGCTCGCTTGTATTATTTAAAATATTAAATTCTCCCTCTGTCGAAGAGGTCACTAAGATAACCCCTTCAATATCCTTGTTATCTGGTCCTGCATAAATTGGGGTTGTCTGTATGATGTAATTCTTTCCTTCGATATATTTACTTGTATTTTCTCCTCGAAAACAGCGCAACACTTCCTCAGCAACATTAATCTTGCCCTCTGCAATATTAAAGGTATCCTTGACAATGCGAAAATCCTTATTCACAATGACAATTCGACCATTGTAGATATCTGCAAAATTATCAATGGAGCGATCAAGCCCCTCGTTTTCCTCTCCAGAAGCAAAATAGGCCGAACGCATTAAATTATTTGACAAAATCAATGCCTGACTTTGTAATGAAATTTTTCTTTCCTCAATCTCTGCCTTTCCAAAGCTTCCCAATAGCACACGACCATAAATCACTCCAGGTACAAAACTCATCACCACTAGAATGATAATCAATAATGGTCGAAAATGAATCGCTGGCAGAGAAAATCCCCTCTTTTTTTCCATTGTTTCACCCTGCCATCTTCTGTTATATTCTCTTTACTGCCCCGAGCACAAGAGTTCCAGGTCCAACATGAGTGGCAACAGAAAGTGCAAGATCAAATACAATCACCTTCTTTTTCCCTAACTTTTCACTGACTTCTTCTGAAAATTCCTGTGCAAGTTCAAGACAATCGCTGTGGGCCACAAACCAATCCACCTCTTTTTCTGACTTCCATCGATTTTGCACATCTTTTTGCACTGCTTCAAACATAACTTCCTTGGCCTGTCTCGCCGTGCGCACTTTACTAAAGGAATCAATCTTTGCCCCCTGTATAGTCAACACAGGTTTAATTCTTAAGAGTGTGCCAATCGCTGCTGCTGCCGCCGTGATTCGCCCACCCTTTTTAAGATACTTCAATGTATCCACGGTCAAGTAAATCGTTGCCTCCAGACTTTCCTTCTCCAAAATCCGAACGATTTCTTGTGGTGAACTTCCCCTCTCAATTAATTTCTTTGCATCCAACGCAGATGCCCACTGGGAATAGGAAATTCGATGATTGTCAACTACAAAGACCTTCCCTTCATAATTTTCATCCCTTGCTAGAGCAATCGCATTTTGGCAAGAGGAAGAAAGACTCGAAGACATTGGAATGTGAATAATCGCCTCGTACTCCGCTAATAGCTTATCCCATAGTTCCATTAACATCGATAGAGATGGCTGAGAGGTCGTAATATTTTCTCCTCCCTTTTGTTTCAAAGAAAGTGGCACGATCTAAGCTCACTCCCTCTAAATACTCCTTTTCTCCAATCTGAAATGGCATTGGCAAAATATAAATGCCATATTTCTCCCCCTGTGCTGGAACAAGTCCGCAGTTACTATCTGTCACTACTGCTATTTTCATCTATTTATCCTTTTTCTTATCCTTTAATTTTTCAAATGCCTCTCTCTCACTCATCGGCTTCATATCCTCATCCTTGTTGCTATAAGCATACTTTGCATAAATTAAACAGGCCACCCCTGCCAAGGCAACCAGCACAACAATTCTCAGCACATTTCCCATTTCTATCTCCTTCCTATGCAAAAACAGGAGAGCTCACGCCCTCCTGCCCGCAATTAGAATTTATCTCTCTAATCTATATATTAGTTGTCAATCTCGATTGAATCAACCTTGTAGTTTGTTGTATGGATCTTGTAATCGTCTCCATCCTTCTTAGAACCACTCTTAATCATACCACCAGTTGTGTTGATTGCGTAGAAGTCGCCATCAGCAGCTGTTGTTGTGATTGCATATGTTGTGTGGTTGTCATTTGTGTGAGCAGTATCAATTGCTCCGAAGTGTCTGATGAAGTCTGCTGTATCCCAAGCTGTGATTGTACCATCAGCCTTGTACTGGAAGATTGTTACCTTATCATCATTTGAAGCCTTTGCAAGCTTACCAGCCATGTACAACTTGTGGTTATCTACACCAACTGTACCCTGACCCTTTGTAGATGAAGATGTCTTGAACTGGAACTTGTATGACTCGCCATCAAGATCAACATTCTGAGCACCTGTCTTCATAGATCCGTCATCGCTGTTACCGAAGTAGTAAGCTGCGATTGTACCATTAGCAATATCTGCTGCATGATTATTGTAGAACTTGTCGTACTCGTCATTTGTATCGTAGTCCTTGCCGTCAAGGATTGAAACGATGTCCTTTGTTCCGCTCATCTGGAAGAAGTGAAGACCTGTTACCATCTGACCATACTCATCAAATGCGTACTTCTTGCCATTGATTGTCTTAATCTCATTTGCTACGATGTTTCCGTCGCCATCTGCATAGAACCATGAGTTTGAACCATCATCATAGTTTGACTTATTTAAGAAATAACCTGGAACAACCTTGAACCATCCCTTAGTCTTTCTAGCACCATCCTCTGGTGTTGAGAAGTACTTAAATGTCTCAGAGTATGTCTTATTACCCTGTAAACCGCCATTAGCAACAGTAGCGTCTGAAGTTGTAGCAAATGTATGCCAATCAGCTAACATACGACCATACTGATCAAAGCCATACTTCTTGCCATTGATTGTCTTGCCCTTCTCGTCTGTAGTCTTCTTACCTGAGGACTTGAAGTAGAACCATCTTGTCTGGTTCTCATCCCAGAAACCATCTCCTGGCTGCTCATCTACTGAGTTGTCATCATAGACTGAGATCTCTCTCCAACCTGTAGCCATAGCTCCGTCAGTCTCATCACCGAAGTAATACTGACCGTCCTGGAACTCTGAAGCCTCATCTGTTGAGTTAACCATCTCACCGTTGTCATTTACCCAACCGTAGAGCATCTGACCATCTTCATTGAATGTATACTTCTTACCATTGATTGTCTTAAGAGATACTCTTCCTGTTGAAGTTGTCTTATATGCCTTACCGTTTGATCCGAAATAATACCACCAAGCATTTGGCTGGTTAGCATCATCACCTGCATCCTGATTGTCAAGAGCAACCCACTGGTTAGTAACCATAGCACCGTTAGCATCTACATAGTAACGATCATTGTCGTCCTCGATCAATGTGTCTACAGCCATTTCGCCGTTATCATTGAGGTAGAACCAGTTATCTCCTGATTTTGCCCATGTATTTGTTACCTGATTTCCACTTCTGTCATAGTAAACCCATGTTCCGTTCTCCTCTTGCCAACCTGTAGCAGCGAAAGAAGTCATAGATGCACCAAGTGCAAGAAGTGCTGCTGCTGAAACTACTGCAGCGATTTTAGTCTGCTTTCTCATAATAAATGCACTCTCCTTTTAAATTTTGAAATCCGCTTTAGTTAAACCCTAATTGCGTTCAAGGGTATCATACTACTAAAAAGTAGATTTATCAACCAAATTTTACAATCTCCTTCTTCTCTCCCTCGAACTTGTGCCTAGTATATACTATTTTTTGCCAAAATTCTATATCTTTTCTATAGACATTTTCTTACAAAACTTTTACTTTATCACTGTAAAATAAAGTTTTTTTGTGGTATAATGTTCAAAACTACTTTTTAAAAGTTTTAAAATAAACATATAATCATCATTTTTTTAATGGAGGAATTTTATGCAACGCTTAGTATTAATTTGTCGTGAACTTTACGAACAACCTGCACAATCCCAAAGAGATCTTGCGAAAAAACTTTCTCTTTCTCTGGGCACAATTAACACTACTATGGCTAAGGCCCTTGACCTTGGCTATATTACAAAAGAAGATTATGGCTATCCCCTCACCCAAAAGGGACTCAACTTCTTAGAAAATTACCGTGTGGATGCCGCCCTTTTTCTTGCTGCTGGATTTGGCTCTCGCTTTGTTCCCCTAACCTACGAAACACCAAAAGGCCTTTTAAAAGTCTTTGGTGAGCGAATGATTGAGCGACAAATTCAACAACTCCACGCCGTGGGCATCACCGATATCACCATCGCTGTTGGCTATCTAAAGGAAAAATTTGAATATCTTATCGATGCCTATGGTGTAAAGCTTCTTTACAATCCTGAATATGCCACAAAAAATACCTTGGCTACACTTTGGAATGCTCGCTCGGCCATTGAGGGAAAAAATGTCTATATCCTCTCCTGTGACAACTGGATGAGAGAAAATATGTATCACACCTATGAACCGACTAGCTGGTACTCTGCCTCTTACATGGAAGGAACTACCGAAGAATGGTGTCTATCGACCACAAAGAAAGGAAGAATTTGTGATATTCAAATTGGTGGAAGTGACAGCTATGCCATGTATGGCCCTGTATATTTTACAAAAGAGTTTCTCGCCCAATTTTTGCCAAAACTTGGTGCCGACTATGCCCGCCCATCGACAAAGGAACACTACTGGGAGCACACGCTTTTAGACTGGGTAAAGACGGGAAAACCAGAAATCTATATCAACCGCCAGCCAAAAGATCAAGTCTACGAGTTTGAAAGCTTGGAAGAATTGCGTGCCTTTGATCCATTTTATCAGGATCACTCTGACAATATGGCCATGAATCTCATTAGCAAAGTTTTTCATGTTTCACAATCAGAAATCACCGATATTTGCTGTCTCAAAGCAGGTATGACCAATCAATCATTCTTATTTCGAGTGAAAGAAAAGCGCTACATCTGTCGCATTCCTGGGCCTGGAACCGATATGCTCATCGACCGAAGAGCTGAGCACAACAACTATGCCACCGTAGCACCACTGCAGATTACAGAGGAAATTGTCTACTTCAATGAAGTCACAGGATATAAGATTTCTGTTTACTACGAACAATCAAGAACAGCAAACTTTTCCGACATTGAAGACCAAAAAAAGGCTATGGCACTCCTTCGCAAATTGCACCGTGCAAAATTGCAATCCAATCATTCCTTTGATATTGAAGAAAGAATTTTATTTTATGAAAACCTTTGTACAAGCCACGGTCAAGAAATTCCATTTGAAGATTACAAAAAAATTAAAAAGAATATGATGCAACTTATTCAGGATATTTCCAACAGCCCAAGACCATCGGTGCTCAGTCATGTCGACAGTGTTTGTGACAATTTTCTCTTTGTGAAGAAAGGTGATATCGAAGAAGTCAAGCTCATTGACTGGGAATATGCTGGTCAAGCTGACCCACTCATTGACATTGCGATGTGTTGTATTTATTCCTATTTTAATAGAGAACAATCCGATGAGCTTCTTCGTGTCTACCTCGAGCGAGAGCCAAATCGTGAGGAATATGCCACACTCTACGCCTATATGGCTCTTGGCGGATTTTTATGGACACTTTGGGCTATTTATAAGTCCCATCAAGGGGAAAATTTTAGTGACTACACATTGGTGATGTATCGCTATGCCAAGGATTATTTCCATTATCATAACGATGTCTTGAAAATGTAAGAACTTTTTTCACACACATTATGTTATAATCTCTCTATACATACTGATAGCAATGAAATTTTAGGAGGTATAGATGAGACAGTTAAAGCAAATGGCAACACTTGCACTTACCGGTATCTTGACCATTGCCCCTACATGGAATGCATTCGCAGCGAGTGGCTGGGTCAATGAGGACAAGTCTTGGGTATATTACGACACAAATGGTACAAAACATAAGGGCTGGATACAGACAAGAGACGGCTACTACTATATGGATCTTGACACTGGAAATATGTCCATCGGTTGGAAGGACATCAATAAAAAATGGTATTACTTTAAGAGCAGTGGTTTGATGAATCTTGGTTGGATTAAAGATGGCAATACTTGGTATTACAATCTTTCAGATGGCGTAATGGTTTCTTCTGGCTGGCTAAAAATCGATGGCAACTACTACTATATGCGAAGCAATGGTGCAATGGCTGTTGGTTGGCGAAATATGGAAAATAGTTGGTACTACTTTAAGGCCGACGGTCGCTGTACCTTTGGCTGGAAAAAGATTGATAACAAGTGGTATTATTTTGCAAAAGATGGAAAGATGGTCACTGGCTGGAAGGAAATTGACGGCAATTACTACTTTATGGACAATGCCGGCGTGATGAAGACCGGCTGGATCAATGTCGGCACCAATCGCTACTATCTCGATGAAGGTGACAAACATCTTGGACGAATGACCAAAGGATGGAAAAAGGTTGGTGATGGTTGGTACTACTTTAATTCCAGTGGTTTCTTGATAAAAGGCTGGGTAAAGTCAGGCAACAAATTCTACTACTTAAGAGAAGATAGTGACGGAAAAATGGCCATCAATACGACCATCAAGATTGGAAACGAGAGTTACACCTTTGATAAAAATGGTGTTTACACTGGCGGAAAAGCAAGTTCCTCTGCTGCTACTGTGCCAGAGCCATTTACAAGTGCTGCACAAACTACTACTGCAGAGACAACCAGTGGTTCTTCTATTGCCCAGACCAAGGCTGATGCTAAGTCAAATCCTGGCAATGTCATTGGCAACCAAGGGCCAACGAATCTCGCCTCCGCGACATCAACAGTAGTGGCTCAATCATCAACTGATGCAACTACAGTGGCAAAGGAAACAACAAAAGCCAGTCCATCAAAACCCGTTGCCTCATCAAAGCCAAGCAATGTAAATCGTGATGGCGGACTACAAGAGGGACGCACAGATGGTCCAAGATAAAAGCAGAAAGGAATACCATGTACAAAAAAAATAAATTTTGCTTAAGTGCAATGGTTCTTGCCGCTATCTTGTCTTTTCCCACAACAATCTCCTCTTTGGCCGCCGTTGATCCTGCCAATGCATGGAAAAAGCAAAATGATGGCAGTTATTTAATGTATGACGGCTCTTCCTTAAATGGAGTTATTGCCAGAGGCATTGATGTTTCCAAATGGCAGGGCACGATTGATTGGACGAAGGCTTCAAAGGATGACATTCAATTTGTTATGATTGGCACTAAGGCAAAGACCGGACTTGACGAGCAATTTCATGCCAACGCAAAAAATGCAGCACAAAATGGTGTAAAACTTGGAGCCTATATTTACTCCCGTGCAACCAATACCACAGAAGCCGCAAAAGAGGCAGATTTTGTACTCAACTTGGTCAAGGATTATCCTATTTCCTACCCCATAGCCTACGATATTGAGGATGATGCCACACAGGGCAGTCTCTCCAAAAGTCAACTGACTCAGATTATCGACACCTTTTGCAATAAAATTAAGGCCGCAGGCTATTATCCGATTATCTATGCCAATGACTACTGGATTTCCAATAAATTCGACAGCAATATTCCCAAAAAATATCCCATTTGGGTTGCTCGCTACAATATCAAGCACACCTTTGCCACCCCTGTGATGTGGCAAGCCAGCAGTACAGCAAAGGTTGCGGGTATTCAAGGGGATGTCGACATTGATTTTCAATACAAGAGTTTTGAGGGAAAGACTTTGGCTACCACTTGGAGAAATATTGGTGGAAAGCAATACTACTACAAGAATTATCAGCCACAAAAAAACACTTGGGTATTTGATCAAAATAAGTGGTACTATCTTGGCTCTAGTGGAACAAAGCTCACCGGCTGGATTGCTACTGGAAACAAAAAGTATTATCTAGATTCCAGTGGTGTGATGAAAACTGGTTGGATTAAAGATGCAAATTCTTGGTACTATGCGAACGCCAGTGGTGCGATGGTCACTGGTTGGGTCAAGGACAAAAATCTTTGGTACTATATGCTAAAAAATGGAAAGATGAAAACCGGTTGGGTCAACGATGGAAAAAATTACTACTATTTATCTTCCAGTGGTGCGATGAAAACCGGTTGGATCAAAGATGGTAGAAATTGGTACTATCTCGATGCCTCAGGTGCCATGCGCAGCGGCTGGTATATGGTCGGCGGTCTTTGGTACTTTATGGACAACTCAGGAAATGCTGACTGGTGCCATCAAATCCAATGGCAAAGTCTATTATCTTGCCAATGACGGACATATGTTAAGTAATACTATGGTCACCCTAAATGGTGCTCAATACTATGCCAATGCAAGCGGTGCACTTTCTGGCTACAGTGGAAATGCTCTTTTGGTTAGCACAGGTGGTGGGCATGTTAAGTCGGCCAGCATTCACATTGATGATACTACCACAACTGGTGGTGCAGATAATGCCTTCCAAGTCGATACTGCGACTGCTCAAACCAATGATACAACTAGCACGCAAAGTACGACAACAGCAAATACTACTGAGGACAACAATACGCAAGAAAGTAGTACACAAGCAAGCACGGAACAGGCAACGGATGACACAAGCAGTGCACAGACCAACACAGAAAGCGAATCTTCAACCTCTGTTATTTCTGGTCCTGGTTCAGATATCATCACTTCAACCAGTGCCGCAACAGGATATAATGGCGGGGCCTACACAGATGATGCTTCTCATGGTCCAGGTATTAAAAAATAAATTATTCTTGGAGACGGTTTTTCCGTCTCCTTGTTTTTTTTCTCACATAGTGCTATGATACTAGCATGGACAAGACATATTTTCACACAAAGATATATTTGATGATGACATTGCTTAGTTTTATTGTCATCTATAATCACGCACTCAATGTTGAGCTATTTATAGGTATCAATGACCACTCCAGCACAATTGCTAGACTTGAGGAAACCATTGCTTCTATTGGACAAATGGCAGTCGCTGGCTTTTTTATGGTCTCTGGATATCTATTTTTTCGAGATTTCACAATAAAAAAATTGCCATTGAAGTGGAAGCGACGCTTTTTTTCAGTCTTTATTCCCTATGTTGTATGGAATGGACTCTACTACCTCGGCTACTTTATTGCCAGCCGTCTTCCCTTTTGGACTGAAATTGTGGGAAAGGGAAAAATCTCCTTTTCTATCCATGAATTGCCAAGTATTTTATTACACTACCGCTATAACTATGTCTTTTGGTTTGTCTTTCAACTCCTATTATTAATTGGGATTTCTCCACTGCTCTATATGGGAATTAAAAATCGCATTGTGGGAATATGTTTTATTATTCTGTTGAGTTTTGTCATTTACTATAAAATTAATATTATTTATATCAATGAAGATGCCATCTGGTACTACACTGTGGCAGGATATGGGGCACTTCATGCCCAAGAATTTATTGAAGAAAAAATTTCGATATCTCGCTTCGTCTTTGGTCTATTTTTCATTTTTTTAGGCATATTTACCTTTTACTTATCAGAGGCTCTTTCCAGTGTACTCTGTATTGTTCTCTCTCGCTTTTTTGGTGCATTTGGAATATGGCTCAGCCTATTTTGTCCATCCTCCCATACTCTTCCCAACCTATTTCAGCGTTCATTCTTCATCTATGCCATTCACTTTTCATTCATTCGCATAATTAATAAAATTGGAGCAAGATTTTTGCCTCACACTCAGCTCTTTGCTGGAATTTTATATCTGGGTATGCCTATTTATATCTTTCTTTTAGCCAATCTCTGTGCAGAAATTTGTAGGCATATCTGCCCACGATTCTATCGCATTCTCTCTGGAAAGCGACCATAGAATATATAAAATAAAACTAAAAGAGAACAGCAAAGAGGCAGAGATTACACAATGATAATCCCTGCCTCTTCTAATGCCTTTTTCACTGTATTCATGACTCTCTTCTTATCTCCACTCCAAAGTGGTGCCAAAAGATCCTTTTTCTGCCCATCTCCAGTCAAGCGATGAAGAATCACTTCTTTTGGCAATACATAAAGACAATCAATTAAAATATCAATATATTCCTCAAGTGATAATACCGAAACTTTTCCTTTTTTCCACTCTCTGGCCATCTTTGTTCCCGCCAAAATATGTAATAGATGTAATTTAACTCCATCTGCTCCACTTTTTCCAATATATCTTGATGTCTCCACCATCATTTTCTTTGTCTCCCCCGGAAGACCAAGCATCTGATGGACAATCACCGTCATTCCTCTGGCCTTTAATCTTTTCATTGCATCATCAAATACACTTAGAGAATATTGGCGATTGATGTATATTGCCGTCTGCTCGTGTATGGTCTGCAAGCCAAGCTCAATCCATACAGGCTTAACACGATGAATGCGAACAAGCACTTCCATCATTTCCTCTGACAAACAATCTGGTCTTGTCGCAATCGAAATGGCCGCAACATCCTCTGGCTCAATCGCTTCCCTATACATCTTTTCTAATTCTTCTGGCGGCTTGCCATAAGTATTGGTAAAGGATTGAAAATAGGCGATGTACTTTGTTCCTGGCTTTACCTTCTTTGACACGAGGTCCCTTGCCTCTTTGATTTGCTCTTTAATATCGCCCCTCTGTGCAAATGCCCCTGCGCCATCACAAAAGATACAACCTCCCGTAGAGAGGGTGCCATCCCGATTTGGACAGGTGCATCCCGTAGAAAGTGCCAATTTATACACCTTCACGCCATAGTGATGCTTCAGCCAAGTATTGACACTTATTCTTTCATCCATCTACTTCTTCAATACCTTCAATATATTTTTTTGCATATGTCCCCCAAGTATATTTTAACTTAATCAGATCTTTAGCATTCATTCCAATTTGTCTAAATTTATCTGGTGAATCCGCTACTTCCAAAATTTTTTTTTGAAATTCTTCAGGTGAATTCGCTATCAATAAATGCTTTCCATCTTCTATTCCTACCATAGAGTCAGCTGCCAAACTCGTTACAATAGTTACTTTTCCAAGAGCCATACCCTCTAATACTTTATTCTGAATTCCTCCACCTGTCTGCATAGGTGCAATCACTGCTAATGCAGAATTCAAATAAATATACGGATCTTCTACAAAACCTGTCACCGTTACATTTCCAATTTTTTTTGCTTCCTCCTCTAGTTCTTTAGTCGGATAAGCACCAACAATAACTAGGGGAACCCTAGTTCCAATGTTTACATGAATATGTCGAATGTACCAAAGCATAGCATCTATATTAGGTTGATAGTTCATTTTTCCAATAAAAGCAACTGATCCAAAATATTTACGATCTACTTTTTCATAAGTAAAAAGCTTGTCTTCTACACCGTGAGGCAACAAGGAAACATTTCCCGAATCTTTCCAATAATGATATTCCTTTGCATTAAATAAATAAGTCACTTGGCTCAATTGAATAGCCTTGTTCTCATAAACTAATAATCTATTTTCTTCTATCCCATAGATAAATTTCCAAAAAAATGATCCCACTTTCTCCTTTGAATTCTTATAATTCAAAGCAATAGAATCTACCATATCAAAAAAACAACAATCTTTTCTTTTTGAACACAATATTTTTTTCTAGATATTTCCAAGTTCTTACCAAAGCAGCAATACAAATATCAGATTTTTTTTGCATATTGATCTACTACTTGTTGAACACTTTTATCATAATAGTAACCTATTTGCAGTGGTTCTCTCTTACAAAAATGCAATCAATATATGAAAAAAATCATCTTCCATCTAGAAAAGCTTAACACTAGTGAAATTGATATTTTTGCTCTATATAAAACTTTTTCTCTTCCTCTATAATATCATCCGTAGTTATAATAATTACTCTAACTTTATATTTTTTTGCAAGCGCCATTAAAAGATTATAATTTTTTTATTAGAATATCCACTAACAATAGGAAAAAAATCTGTCTTGGAAGAATAACTAAACAATTTTTCATTACAAATCTCCCCAAAATTACAATTGTTTTTCTTACTCCTATGTTACACAACAGCTTGATACATACAATGCATCAAGCTGTCTCCTATCTATATCTATTGTCTATTTAAAGTAAACGACAGATGTGTAGATATATCCGTCCCCTTAGTACTCCCTAAAAACACCCTATATAAATATTTTTATTATCTCTATCTATATAGATATCTCTTATCACCTAACTAAACAACTTTTCCTTATAAACTCCATTACTGATCAGCTCTCGAATGGAGTCAATTACAATCTGCTTGTCCTCCTGATAAGTCACACCAAACCACTTGTCATCTGTGCGAAGCACCTCAACAGTAGCTTCCCCTGACTTTAACATGCGGTCAATAATTCTAGGCAAGAGATATTCTTTCTTGATATCGCTTTCTGGCAACTTCTCAAGAAAGACCTCAAATCCTTTGTCGAGTACCTCAATAAAATTTGGATGTAAGCCCCACATATTCATCGAAACAGCACTGTCAAGTTCTACCTCAACATCCTGACCATCATCATCTTTTGCACTCAACTTTCCATCCACCATTTGAATTTCATAGGTCTCCGTCACTTCAGAGAGCTTATTGTCCTTGATGTGGCAAACTCCCCTAGTCACACCGCCATTGTCACTGAGTGTATTCGCCAACTTAAAACCTGCCATACAAAGATCCATTGGATTTTCATTGACATCCATTTGATTAACTAGATAATCATGTAACTTTACAAAGCACTCCTTGCCATAGTAGTCGTCTGCGTTGATAACGACAAATGGCTCATGAATGACATTTTTTGCTGCAAGAATGGCCTGACCTGTTCCCCAAGGCTTCTTTCTATCCCATTTCCCCTTAAACTTTTCTGGAATGTCATCAAGTTCCTGATAGGCATACTCGACCTCAACAATTTTTGAAATTCGATTGCCGATAATCTCCTTAAAGTCCTTTTCAAGATCCTTTCGAATAATAAATACAACCTTATTAAATCCCGCTTCCAATGCATCATGAATGGAGTAATCCATAATGATCTCTCCACTTGGTCCTACCTGTGCCAATTGCTTAATACCGCCCCCAAAGCGACTTCCAATTCCAGCTGCCATAATTACTAATGCTGTTTTCTCCATACTATTATGCCTCCATATCTCTCTATCATTCACATTTGCGTCTAAAAGTGTCCTACTATTATAACACCTTTGCCTCACATTTTGTCAGTTTTTGTGGCAAAACAATAAATTCTTAAGAATTACGCCATCTTATAAATTTTACAAGTTTTTTTCACAAAAACGCAGTGCTGAATCAATCACTGCATCCATATCATAGTATCTATACTCTCCAAGTCTTCCGCCAAATAGAACCTTTTGTTCCTTCTCAGCCAAATCTCTATATTGTTGATATAGCTTTGAATTTTTCTCATCATTAACTGGATAATATGGCTCATCTCCAAGCTTCCACTCCGAGCTATATTCCTTACTAATCACTGTCTTTGGCTGTGTACCAAACTCAAACCACTTGTGCTCAATAATTCTTGTATAAGGTGATTCTGCGTCTGTATAATTGACAGCCGCATTGCCCTGAAAGTTTGGCATATCCAATACTTCCGTCTCAAATCTCACACTTCGATACTCAAGTGCTCCCAATTGATAATCGAAGTAGGCATCAATTGGACCTGTGTAGATCACCTTTTTAGCCAATGCATCCAATTCCTCTCTGTGCTCTAAGTAGTCCACATTTAATCTAACTTCCACACCCTCTAGGATATTCTCGACCATCTTTGTATAGCCGCCCATTGGAATTCCCTGATAAAGTGCATTAAAGTAGTTGTTGTCATAAGTCAATCGAACAGGTAATCTCTTAATAATAAATGCTGGCAGATCCTTGCAATCTCTACCCCATTGTTTCATTGTATAACCCTTAATGAGCTTTTCATAGATATCTGTTCCCACCAAGCTAATTGCCTGTTCCTCAAGATTCTTTGGCTCAGTAATACCCGCTGCCTTTCTCTGCTCTTCAATCTTTGCCTCAGCTTCTTGTGGAGTCACCACGCCCCACATCTTATTAAATGTGTACATATTAAAAGGCAAGGAATAAATCTCTCCCTTATAATTTGCTATTGGTGCATTGGTAAAGCGATTAAATTGAGCAAATTGATTGATGTAGTCCCACACTCTCTGATTATTTGTATGGAAAATATGTGCTCCATATTGATGTACATTAATTCCCTCAATTTCTTCTGTATAAACATTTCCAGCGACATTTGGTCTTTTGTCAATGACCAATACTGATTTTCCCTTTAATTTTGCCTCTCTTGCAAAGATTGCTCCAAACAATCCTGCACCAACGACTAAATAATCGTACATGTTGTCTCCTTCTTCTTACATATTATTTTCTTAAATAAATTGTCACTCCATCACCAGTATATGCGGACTGATAATTATTTTCAATATTGGGTAAATAGCGATGGATATCTTGCTGATCAAACCAAACAATGGCCTCCGCATTCTTTTCTTCCAATTCCTTTCGATATTCCTTCCAAATTCCATCTTCATGGTCAAACATTGATGGATGAATATATGGATACTTCGTAGCAGAGTTTCTCTTTGATGCCAAATAATACCCTGCATGATCTGGAGAAGCAACAGCAATCTTGCTTCCCTCAGCTGTATTCTCACGAAGAAAAGCGACGGCCTCTTGACTTTTTCCTACATCTTTCCAGTTTGACACTTGACTGCGGTAGGCAATGACTCCATTTGGAACAAGCAAAATAAATACGAGCACCGCTGCTACAATTTTAATTGATCCTTTCACTACTCGTTGAACAATTAATGTATAAGCAAGTAAAAGCCATACATAGTAAACACTACTATATTGCACATATTTTCTTCCAGGTAATGCAACAAAAAACATTTGCAAAACTAAAATCACTAATACTGTCTTTAGTAAATCTTTCTCCTTAGATTCCTTACTCTCTCTCGAGAACACTTCTATAACAATATAAACGATTATAAAATAGAAAAGTAAAAGAATATCTGGACGATTAAAAAAGAACCAAAATGTTCCAAAAATATGACTATGCAATACATCCACCTTAAATCCCTGCCAAGTAAACTTAAAGTACTGTTGGATCATATCATAGGCTCCATGTACACCCTTTAGCCACACCAAAATTATTCCTGACAACACAGCCCAAACTTCACCAGGAATAAAAATTTGAGTCAACATTAATTTTTTATTTTTTTTCCAATATTGGATTACTCCCCAAATGTAAAATAGAAATATTCCAAAAACAAGTGCCTGTTTTGTCCAAAAAACCAATGTAAACAAAAGCCCCAAAAGAGCAAGTCTCGTCTTACTTAGCTCTTTTTCAATATATAAATCTATACTACAATAGACAAATCCCAAGATAAAAGCTAAGCCAAGATAATCAGGTGTATTTCCAATCCAAAATGCCCAGCTCAAACCAGACAGCACACTCACGCTCACAATTAGTGCCAACTTTTCCTTTAAAAAATGTTCTGTAATTTTATATCCCAATAATTCAATAATAAACATAGCCAAAAAATCAATCAGCCATACTCCATGAATCTTAGCGATAGCAAACCCCAGCGCATTAATTATATATAGTACTGGTCCAAAGTGATCAAAATTATCTCTGTAAAGCACTTCACCACGCAACAAAGAACTTCCAATATATTGATACACCCCACTGTCACTATAATTCACTCTGTGACTAAAGATTGAAGTCACATCTTGTAGTGAGAAAAAGAACGCAAAAACTAATAAGCAAAATACAACTATCGCCTTCCTTGAATAACCCTTAGCTTTCATTTTATCCAAACTCCCTAAAACCAATAAATACCCCGACTATAACCATAGCTAGAGTATTTATTGATAACTATAATCATTCCACAAAATTAGTTAAGATGCTTCATCAAGGCATCTACCAATTCTCCAAGATTCGCACTATTTGAAAATTCATCAAGGGTGAACTTCATCTTAAACTCTTCCTCAATGTCATTGATTAAGTTCAAATGAGTCAAGCTGTCCCACTCATCCACTGTATTTGCATTTGACTCATCATTTAATTCCAAATCATCATTTTCAAACACATCTCTGCAAATATCTACTACCCTTTCAAAAGCCTCTTCTCTTGTCATCTTACTTCTCCTCATTAATATAACTTACTTGATCTTTATAGCTGTCCACATCTAATGCGTAATTATTTTCTCCCACATTAGTAAATCCCATCTTTTCATAAATCTTCTCTACCATAGCGTTCTTTGGAGTAGGAATGTATTCTGCAGTAATTTTCTTAAATCCATGCGCTCTTGCTAACTTAACAATCTTGTTAACAACATACTCCTCCATACCTCGTTTCAACACACGACAGCTCATCAACCAAGTATCTACAAAAACTTCTTGTTCATTTTTCTTTTCTAAAATCACCACAGAAACTAAACCATGATCTCCAAACTTATCCTTTAAATGCAAAGACATCGTCAAAAATTTTTCATTCTCTGCAATGGCCTGAATATCAGCTTCTGAATATCTCATTGTTCTCAAATTAAATTGATTTGAGCGTTGAGTCAACTGTGCAATTCGAGCATAATTTTCTGGCATAAACTTTTCAGCCTTGCCAATCATTTCCAAGCTCTTTAAATAATCATCTATTGACTGATACTGAACCTGTAACTGTTTTCTTTGAAATTCGGCCTGATAAAGCTTGTTCTATCTGACTTTACTCCCACATAGGATGCACAATCAAAGTAATTACACTCCTGAAGATAGCCTAAATAAAGTGCTGGATCTTCTGGTAACTCTGGCACCTCAATATCCTTAATCATTTGGCGAACTAGATTTCTCTCAAATGGATTATCATCCACAAATACAATAGAATCCATACCAATATTCAAAGTCTCCTGAATCAACTTAATATTGGTTGCCTTGTCCTCCCAGTTTGCAACAAACACAGAAATATCATCTAAATGCAAAACCATCTCTTCATTTTTTTCAAATGGCTCTTTTGCTACAGACTCTGTGTTCTTACTGCATACTGCCAAAATAATTCCTGCTTCTTTTAATTGCTTTAACCAACGCTGAAAATTCGTGAACACATGCCCTTTGCCCAATTCACCAATTTCAATTCCGCCAATTCCATCATCTCCAATGACACCGCCCCAAAGAGTATTGTCTAAATCAAGAATAATACACTTCTTTATTTTTCCAAGAATAGACTTCTGCACATCAACAACTGCCTTTGTAATATAAGGCAGTGCATTCATCGAAGCACTCAATTTTGCACTATAATACATCGGTGCGTCAAAGAAATTCTTTGCTCCAATCCGAATTTGTATTGCCAACAAGTCTACAGGATAAACATTTGCATCACTTCTCATAGCCTCTTCCAGTAAAAAATTCAACTTTCTTATCTGATAAATAAAGCTAATGTCCACTTTTGCTGAATATTCTCCCAAAACCTTGTCGTCAATCTCAGTAAAATTCATTTGGATAACTTTGGCTTTTGAATTTTTCTCAATAAGTTCCCAATATCCTCTAATTTTTTCAATGTAAATATCAGCAAAATGTGCCCTATTTGACAATGGCATATCTAAGAACTCTTCATACAATTTCTCTGTTGCCAGCCACAATACGATTGTATCAGGTGAAAAATGATATAATTCTGAATCCACATCTAAAAGTTGTGCCTCAATTTGATTATAATCTGCATCAAACACATTGGCATTAATTCCTGAAAGCTTCGCATAACCTAGAAGTGACTTTGCAAAAAACTGTGTCGCACAATTTCCAAGGATGGCCACTCTCACTTCTTTACCTTCCACAACCTGCTTCGCTGCTTTTCTCAGTTCATTAAACGAATACATAATTCCTTCCTTTCTGCCTATTGAATGCTTTATCAAAAGAAAACATCTTATAATTTGCGGATGTTGAATCATCATGTGCCCCCACCATGAATTGTGCATAAGCAATAATTACAGTATCATAATGATTATCCAATATATACTGCTTCAAATCAAATGAGTCATCAACTTCACGCATAACTAGACTATCGACTTCCTTTATCCCTAAAGATAAAAAGGGCTCTGTCGTCTGTTCGTAGGAATCTCCAAGGAGCAAAACCTTTCCATAATTAACATTATGATTAATGCAATTAAGACGATTATAAGAATAATGCCAACTTCCTACCGAGTAAACATTCGATTTTTTATCATATAAAGCTTCATTTACAAACATATCAAATGTTCCATCTTTATTTCCATCTGGAAATTTAAAAGTATAACTCGTCTCAAACTTTGGTTTAATTTCTGTAAAATCATCTAGTCCAACATATGCTCCAGAAACTTTTCTCCCTTGTTCTCCCAACCAAGCCTTTTTATACTCAACCATGTCATAATTATCTACATTATATATAGAAGTGTCAATAGAATAGCCACAATATTTATTAAGACCATCCGCTATAATTTTCACTGCCCATAGCGTTGCCTTTGTAGTCCAATGATGATCTGTTCTATAAAAGAAATCTTTGATATTCAATCCTTCTTCTCTAATATTTTCTCTCAAGTCAATCGTCGGTATGCCTTTTTCTCTAATTCTTCCAAGAAATTTGTCCATATTCCGATTGCTAAAAGAATCAACACCAAAATTTTCCTTAAAGAAATTATCATCCACATACTTTGTTGGCTCATTAACATAAAGCAAATGAATATCATGCTCTTTCAAAAAATCAGCTAACGCACTTATTTGATTATATTCATAATCTGTAGAAGTTTCTGGAGATGAAGAAACAATGTAGTTTCCTTTTGCAACATACATACCCATGTTGCTATAATATCCACGCATTCCCATTAACTTTTCCATAATTCCATTAATATCAATAAGTTCATGCTGTATCCACAAATTGCTTGTAAAATCAGAATCTATAGCATTAATATTGACATCCTTGTGAACAGCTGCATCTGCAATTTTTTGTATTGTAGTATAGCCACCTGAACGAATAAATGCTATCCCCAGTCCAAGTACAAATAGACTAGACATGGCCTTTTTTGTATTCCATTTTTCCATTATCTTTCTCCTAGAAATTTGCATAAGCAAACGGATTATTTTGTCCAACAACTGCAAATGTAATCGCCCATATAAATAACACAATGACTAAAATTCCAATAACTGCATCATAAATCCTACAAAGTTCCTCTTTTCCCTCAAACCTTTTTCTCAAATTTGGCACTACTGGGAATGATAATACAATAGCAAATAAAATAATCCAAAAGTAATCTTTAATTATAAACATAGTTCTTAAGTCAGAAATCGTATGTTTTTGGAACATAAACATATTTTGTATATAAATTACAGCTGTCTTTAAATCTTTTGCCCTAAATATTACCCATTCGAAATTGATAAAGAACAAGGTAAAAATGCGATATGCAATCTTCATTCCCTTTGATTTAAAAGTATCTGGAAAACCTGTCACTTTCTCAAATGCAATTAAAATGAAAAATCCTAATCCCCAAACAACAAAATTCCATGCTGCTCCATGCCATATCCCTGTTGCTAACCATACAGCCAACATATTAATATACACTCGACCTTTGCTCTTTGTTCGAGATCCGCCTAATGGAATATAAATATAGTCTCTAAACCACTGGCTCAATGAAATATACCATCTTCTCCAAAACTTTGCTACAGATTCTGTCATATATGGATAATTAAAATTTTCCATACAATGATAGCCAAACATTTCTGAGAGTCCAATCGCCATATCAGAATATCCTGCAAAATCAAAAAAAAGTTGTAATGAATAGCAAATAGCCCCTAACCATGCAAAAGCTGGTGTAAATAATGAAAAATCTGTAGAATAAACTTCATTTGTAATATTAGCTAATACATTTGCTAATAAAACTTTTTTATTAAATCCAATTAAAAAGCGAAACACTCCATCACTAAATAGGTGATTCTTTTCTTCAGTCCCTATAAAAGTATTCTTGAAATCTCCAAACCTTGCTAATGGTCCAGATAGAACTTGTCCGAAAAACGATAGATACAGTACATCTCTCACTGGTTCATGATCTAATTTCACCTTTTCACTATATACATCACATAAATAAGAAATTGCTTTAAATGTAAAAAAAGAAATTCCTAATGGTAAAGCTAAATTTCTTAGTGCTAATGTAGAGCCAGCTAAATCATTAATTGTAGAAATTGCAAAATCCATATACTTATAATAGATTAAAATCGAAAGATTAACCAGTACTCCTACTGTAACTAGAACCTTTTTCAATTTCTTCTCTTTTGCTCTTGCAATCAGTCTTCCTAACACTACAGTAATGCATACAGCTACTACAAATAATTCAAAATATTTTAAGGACCCAACAGCATAAAAAAATAAACTCAATGCCACTAAAATATATTCTTTAGCCCTATCATCTGCAATGTAGAAAACTCCTAAAGCAACTGGTAAGAACACAAATAGAAAAATGGTACTTGTGATTGCCATTATCTTTCCCCAAAAACTTCTTATTCCTTTTTAATATGCTTAACCAATACATAACTCATATTTTTAACTTTATATCCCAACTCCAAATGCATTCTTAAGGATGCTGGATTATTAGAAGATACTGCTGCAATAATTCTCTTCTTTCCATCTTCCTTTGCCTTTAGCATTGGATAATACAAAACAGAAAATCCAAGTCCAAGACTCTTTTTAGCATCATACAATCCTGCCAGTAATGAATCAGAAACTTTATTCGAAATTTCTTTTAAGAGAAAGAATCCAATCTCCATACCATTATTTTCTACAATATAGCAAGTAGATTTTCCCGACTCAATTTCCTGTTGGCACCAATTAGCAAAACGAATGCCTGATTGCTCTTTTTTAAAAAAAGGATCTAAATACACCTTATCCGTGTCAAATATTCCCTGACGGATTGCCTCATATACCTTCTCTTCTTCCCCATCTTCAATTTTACGATAGCAAATATACTCTTCATATCTTTCATATGCCTTTGGCAAAGCAAGATTTTTTAAATCTGCAGATAACTCAAAACTTGTCTCTGCAAATCGAAAACCATGATCTTGTAGAAGATACACAATATCCATTCGTCCAACAGGCACCCTGCACAATTGGTAATCAAAATTTATCTCTCCCAGAATCTCTCTTCCTATTTTCTCTATGCTTTCTGTTCCATCAAAACGAAATTCAACACTGTGGACACCTAGATTTTTCTTCTCCCATGGTTGCTCAATTTTTTCCATATTCCCCACCCTCTTCCTAATGTTTAATCTTCTCACGAATTACATATTGTGGAGAATGATTGATACAGATGTAAATACGTCCAATATATTCACCAATAATTCCTAAAACAAACAAAATCATTCCGCCCATTAATAAAATAATTGAAATTGTCGAACTCCATCCAATAGGAATACTTTGATCAACTAGTCTTCGAATTACTGTGACAATAATAAATAAAAGACCTAAAAATGCTGCAAACAATCCACTAAATGTTGCTAAACGCAATGGTTTCACAGAAAAAGAGGTAAACCCATTGAGCCAAAGCCCCAATAGCTTACTCAACGAATAACCCGACTCCCCAACTTCCCTCTCTCGATGTCTTACCTCTACATTACATATTTTTCTTGTGGTTCTAAGTACTAATCCTGTAACATATGGATATGCATTGTCATATCTTAAGATCTCATCAATAATAAATTTCCGTGCTGCAAAATAACTTGATATATATAAGTCTTTAGGCTTTTCCAAAAGATGCTCTGTCATAACACTGTTGAGATGACTACCCAAATTTCTAAACTTTGAATGCTTTTTGTTGGAATACTCTGCATACACCACATCATATCCTTCATTAATCTTATCTAGCAACTTTCCAACTTCATTTGCCGGTGTCTGTCCATCATCATCAAGGCAAACGACAACTTCACCACTAACCTCATGAAATCCAGCCATCAATGCAGAATGTTGACCAAAATTCTTTGCCATATCAATGCCAATAATATTATCATTTTCCTTGCACAATCTTCTAATCTCACTAAATGTGTCATCTGGTGACGCATCATTTACTAAGATGATCTCATATGTATACCCATTAAGAGTAGCCATCGTTTCCTGAACTTCACGAATAACACCTGCCAAAGTTTTCTGAGAACGATAACAAGGAATAACAAATGAAATTTTCATTTTTCCTTCTCCTCTCTATTCCCTATAAATTTATATGTTAAAGAGAACAATTCCTAAAATAATTGCCGCCATACCTATTACTTTTTTTGTGCTCAATTTTTCATTTAAAAATAGAGCTCCCAATACTGCAACATATACATATCCACTTGCTTCCAATATTGGTCCCATTGACAGCGGCACAAACTTATACGCAAGTACCGTTAACAGTGACGAGCCAAAAAACAAAGCATACGCAAGCATTACAGGAATATTTAAATACTCCTGTAATTTACTTGCATATGTTCGATTGGCACTCTTTTTTAAAATCACCTGTGATACCGAAGAGATGAATACTGAAAATAAAAATAGCCCTATATATCGAATATCAATGTTCATCTGCTGCCACCACCATATATATTCCAAAAATAATAACCAATGCCCCAACTACATTAAATACCGTAATCTTTTCTTTAAAAACTAACATTCCCCATAACAATCCCCAAACAACTGTGATGGCTTTATTTGCATAAGCTGTGACTAATGGCAACTTTTTCAAAATTTGTTGCCAAAATAATGCATAAGCAAACAAATCGATAAGAACCAAGCCATAAAAAATAATAAACTTTACCGATAAAAAACTTTGTGTTCCTGCAATTTTTGAGCAAACCGCACCTAGAGAATAGATAAAGAGTAATATATGTAGCTGCACAAACACTTTTAATTTTTGCAACTATCTATTCTCCCCTCATACTAGAACTTAAAACTTTACCATCAGCAACTTTTTGCAAATACTTTCCATATGGTGATTTTCCATATCGCCTTGCAGCAATCTCTAATTCTTCACGACTAATCCAGCCATGGCGATAAGCAATCTCCTCAGGAGCTGAAATCATAATTCCTTGGCGTTGCTCCACCATACTGACAAACTCTGAAGCTTCTAAAAGACTTTCCATTGTTCCTGTATCCAACCATGCAAAGCCTCTTCCAAGTAATTGAACCTTTAATGTCTCTTCATCAAGATACATTGAATTTAGTGTTGTAATTTCAAGTTCACCTCTAGCTGAGGGCTTTACTTGCTTCGCCTTCTTTGCCACTCCCTTTGGATAGAAATAAACTCCCGTAATTGCATAATTGCTCTTTGGATCCTCTGGCTTTTCTTCAAGTGAAACCACTTTACCACTTGAATCAAATTCAACAATGCCAAATCTTTCTGGATCCTCTACATAATAACCGAAAACTGTCGCACTTCCCTCCTTAGCTCCCTTTGCAGCCTGCTGTAATATTGAGGCAAATCCATTTCCATAAAAGATATTATCTCCAAGCACCATCGCACAGCAATCATCTCCAATAAATTCCTCACCAATAATAAAGGCTTGAGCAAGTCCATCAGGTGTAGGTTGTACTGCATAGGACAAATGAATACCAAATTGTGACCCATCTTGTAATAGTTCTTTAAATCGTGGTGTATCTTCTGGTGTAGAAATAATCAAAATATCTTTTATTCCTGCCAACATCAATGTAGATAGTGGATAATAAATCATTGGCTTATCATAAACTGGCAATAACTGTTTGGATGTTACTAAAGTAAGTGGATACAATCTTGTTCCTGCTCCACCTGCAAGTATAATTCCCTTCATTAGCGATAGAACTCCTTTATTTTATCAATCACCTTTTGCTGATCCTCAAGTTTCAAATTATAATACATTGGTAAACGCACTAATCGTTCGCTCTCTTTTGTCGTGTAGCGATCTTCTCCATGAAATCTTCCAAACTTTTTTCCAGCTGGTGCAGAATGCAATGGAATATAATGGAATACACAACCAATCTCATTTTCACGCATAAATGAAATAAATGCTGTTCTTTCTGCCAAATCCTTAGCCTTAAAGTAAAACATATGTGCATTGTGTAGACAATTCTCTGGAATAACTGGAAGATTTATCTTTCCAGCATCCTCTAACTCCTTAAGTCCTTTGTAGTATCTATTCCAACTGTCCATTCGATTTTGATTGATTTCATCAGCTACCTCAAGTTCTGCATACAAATAGGCTGCATTCATCTCACTCGGAAGATAGGAAGATCCTGCATCTACCCAAGTATATTTATCAATCTGTCCACGGAAAAACTTACTTCTGTTTGTTCCCTTTTCTCGTATAATCTCTGCTCTTTCTATATTTTCAGGGTCTCTGATAAGAAGTGCTCCACCCTCTCCCATAGAATAATTCTTTGTTTCATGGAAACTAAAACATCCATAATCACCAATAGCACCAAGTGCCTTTCCTTTATATGTGCTCATAATTCCCTGTGCGGCATCTTCGATGACAAGCAAATGATACTTCTTTGCAATCTCCATAATTTTGTCCATCTCACATGCTACACCAGCATAGTGCACCGGAACAATTGCTCTTGTCTTTTCTGTAATAGCATCCTCAATGAGATTTTCATCCATATTCATAGTATCTGGACGAATATCCACAAATACTACCTTAGCTCCACGAAGTACAAAGGCATCTGCTGTCGATACAAAAGTATAGGAAGGCATAATCACTTCATCCCCTGGCTGAATATTGCCAAGCAAAGCAGCCATTTCTGTCGCATGTGTGCAAGAAGTTGTCAACAATACTTTTGAAGAAGAAGTTCTTTCCTCCAACCACGCATTACACTTTTTAGTAAATTCTCCATCACCACAAATCTTATGGTTTTCAATTGCCTTCTTTACTGCATCTAACTCTGGACCCACGAATGGTGGTACATTAAAATTAATCATCTTCTTCTCCCTCCAACATCTCTCTATTGAATCACCAAATTTTCAGTGCCATCTGCTGCTCTCAATAATGGATACTCGTAGATATTATGATCAAAAATCAAAAATTTCATTCCCTCAACTTCAAAGCTATCAATGGCCAACTGATAATAAGCATCTGCAAGCTGCTTTCCCGGCTCAATCATAACAAAACACTTTCCTGTATGTAACTCTGGCTTATACAAATCCGATGATACACCATAATATTGCACATTTGAAATGTCATTTTTATCAAAATAGTATGGCACTGTAGGTTTTGTCGCATCATAAGCTGCAAAGCCTATCCTACTATTCGACGCCATCATATAACTAAACGATCTCCAAAATGGTGCAAAGCCATAATGTACATCTCGATGCTCTAATTCTTCAAACACCTTCTTTACAACCTTATCCTCTGTGTGCGGATGAAACAAGGTTTTCATCGTGTTGCCATTCAAAAACTTATGATAATCCATAGCAAAATAATACTTTGCATTTAATGTGAATGATGTAATTAAAATTCCAGCAAGTACAATAATTTTCCATGGCTTATACTCCTGAAAATGAAATTCATAAATATAAGCTGCACATAAATAATGTTCATCATATACATTGGAATTAAGTACCTTGCTTCAGCATATCCACAAAAAATCATCATAAACATTGTCAGGACATTACTTGTCTGTGTAAAAACAACTAGATATTGAATGTAGGGACTCTCTATCTCTTTTAATCTTTTCATCATAACTATTGGAATAACAAAGTTAATAATGACAGCAAACACCATCACAATACAATTGCTAATTGACACTAAATCAAATAATTTAGTAGTAGCTTCAACACCCAGCAATTGCCACATCTTTCCGAATACAATAAAAAAATGATTTGAGATTTCTACAGGATCTAAGATTCCTATATTAAACATCACATTATTAAAGCCTGTGATCGCACATATCACCTTGTATCCAATAAGCCCTACAATGGTACCAATAAAAGTCCATACAATGAGTTTTATTAGATACTTTTCTTTTAACCACGCCTTAAAATCCCATTCTTTACGTAAAAAGAACAAGACAAAAATAGCAAAAAATGAAGGAATTATAATCTGTAGTACATTAGAAAGTCCCGTTGCACAGATCCAAATAAATATAAAAAGATACAGTGCATAAACAATTCCCTTTCTCCTAGATGAAACTGTCTTTCCTTCCATATTGAGCAATGTCTTAAAACAAATTAAATAAATCGTAATTGCCCAAATATTATATACATATGCACTCTGATAAAATAGCATATCATTGTAAATTCCACCAAAGGGAATTAAAAACAAAATGCTCTCTATACAAGCTTTCTTTTTATTGTCCCATTCTAAGATAAAAAATCCTAAAACCAGAACAACTACAGCCATAACACTTCCTGAAGAATGAATTAAATATTCATTCTTTGTAAAGAACATGGCAAAAATGAGAAAAAAATTATAAAACGGTCCAAATACTACAGTCGTATAATGAAAGTTTTTTGGATACAATCTCCCCTGCTTAAAACTCTCTTCTGCCCAAAATAAAAGTCCTGCACAGTCAGAATGCAAAAAATATTTTGCAAATGCCAGAATAATAAATGCTATACTCAATAATGCAATAGCGGTATAAATAAATAAGCCATACTTATTGCACCTATCAAAAAAGCCAATTTTTTTCTTGTTCATATTACAATCCTAGGTACCTTTCCCAGAATTCAATATTCTGCACTTCCTTGCATCGACTTTGATAACTCTTTTTTGCTGTATCATAGCGCTTATCAATTTCTCTGAACATATAATTCATCTTTGCATAGCACTCTAATAACTTTTTATTGTCCTTCTCTGTAACAAAGGCTTTTTTTGATGTCACATCATATTGTAGAATCTTTTTTGCTCTATAGGCATTAATCGGGCGGATAGAAGACATCGAAGTAACTACATTTCCCCTTGTTCTTAAAAGATAACCATTGAGTGTCAATATCCTCTTTAACTTATTTATTGGTGAACTCTTTTTATGTCTTTCCTTGTCATACTCTGGATAGGAAAATGGAACATCTAAATTTTCCAATGGCTCGGCCTTATACCCTGCCGCCATAATCTCCTTATGAAGCTTTTCACCATCTGACTTTAACAGCCAATCCACACCCTTTAAGAAATCAGCCACGCCACGAAGAATTAAATCAACATTTTTATAGCGGTAATATACAATCTCTCTTGTGATTGCTTTAAACATATCCTTCTTTAAATCATTTTTTCCATACCAAGGACAGTGCATAGAATTGTCAATCAATTTATTTCGGATAATATAGTACTCAAGGAATGAAGAATATTTATTTTCAAATGGCTCGTGCCATACACAAATTCCATTCATCAAAATTAAATTCTTCATATTTCTAAGACCATACTCTAAGTCATCACCTCGAATAAAAATTGGCATAGGAAGATTATCTGATCTTACAATGTCCATTGGAAAACAGCAATACCACCAAGCATTATACTCTCTGTACTCCTCCCACTCATTGTAAATACAATCCATTAGCATTCGCATATCAAGTCCCATCTTTAGTGGCTCAAGTCTTCCCGCATTCCAAACAGCTCCTGATTCCACTTGAGAATATTGTTTGTCGATGCGAAGCATTGCTCCACCAATAAAGGAATCCTTATACTCTTCCTTTAGCAAAGATAAAAATTTTTGTATGTTTTCACAATAGACTCTGGATCGATCACAATGTCATCATCCATCAAGAGCATATGAGTAATACCCATTCCCTTCTCATTAGCACGACTTGCCTCAATCATACATCTTGTAAATCCACCAGCTCCACCAGTATTTTTATTCTTTACAATGTGAATTTTCTCTGAAGACAACTGATCAATGTCTAAGGTCTGCCCATTATCTGAGACAAAAACTTCAAGATGTCCATTCAAATCTGAATTCTGATTTTCAATAATATGCTCATTTAAGATGCCAATATTTTTTGTGACATACGCCTCTCTCTTAAAAGTACAGATACCAATAGCAATCTTAACATTGCGAATCTTTTCTTCTTCAACTTCTGTATAAAATTCGCCACCATAAAAACATGAACCATCCTCTAATGCAGTAAGTTCAAAGCAGAGCATACCCACAGTATAGGCTTCTGGAAATAAAATTGTTCTTACTTCGTCATTCTTTGCCTCAATGATTGTCTCAAAAATTGGTTTTTCAAGCAAATCATCCACCAATTTTTGCTTAGAATATAATGTAACTCGAAACTTTCCCTTGATTTTTAAATCTAAAAATAGTTGATCAAGTATAGTGTACTTCTTCCATTTTTCAATTGAAAAGCCATTAAAATAGGTATCAAAAGATGCTACACCATCCTCTTTAAAGAGAAGACCACAATCTCCGAGCTTTCTTACTCCTGTATCTGCACTCTTATCTGCATGCTCTAATGTCCATACATCATGTACAGGATTTTTTCCCAATCGATAATACAAAAGTTTTTCTCCACACAATCCAGCCTTTGGCCAAAGAATATCCTGTAATTTAAATCGCATTCCCAATCCTCCTATTTTCACCTTTACTTTTCTAATGATTCCATATAGGCATCACAAACTTCATTTACAAGTCCAGACTGAACCTCTACACCTTTTCGCAGCCATAAGGCGTGGTCACAAACCTCTTTAACTGAATCAATCGAATGAGACACAAATAAAAGCGTTGTTCCCTGCTTTCTCATATCATTCATTCGCCGCTCACATTTTTTTGTTGAAATGCATAATCTCCAACAGCCAGTACTTCATCACAAATTAAAAATATCCGGCCGAACAACTGTGGCAATAGCAAATCCCAACCTCGCTGCCATACCTGAAGAATAATTTTTTTAATTGGCATATCCAAAAAAATCCCACAGTTCTGCGAAATCTACAATATCCTTAAAATGATCCTCCATAAAATGACTATCATAGCCAAGCACTGCACCATTTAAAAATATATTCTCTCTGGCTGTCAAATCGCCGTCAAATCCTGCTCCTAGCTCAATCAACGGGGCAATAGTTCCATTAATTTTTACTGTCCCTTTATATGGCTTTAAGATTCCACAAATCATCTTTAATAATGTGGATTTTCCTGATCCATTGGTCCCAATAATTCCCCAGGCCTCACCTCTTCGAATTTTTTTAAATTGACATCCTTGAGAGCCAAAAACTCCTTAAACATCAACTCTCTCTTTATTAACTTAATAAAGTATTCCTTCAGATTATCAATTCGCTCCGAAGCCATGTTAAATCGTATCGTAGCATTTTCTACTTCAATTATGTAATCATCCACTAGTGTTTTCTCCTTCATTAAATATAGAGAATAAACTTATCCTGTGTCTTCGTAAAGCACCAGCTCCCCAATATCATAGCAATCACTGCAATCGTAAAGCCCTGAAGAATCATGCCTAAGCTTGGCAATCTCATCTCTAATACTAAAATTCGAAACTGTGCAACATAAGAATACAATGGATTAAAAGTCTTAATCATAGTTTGCAGGCCCGCCGGCAGTTGCTCCATTGGATAAAAAATAGGTGTCAAATACATCCACACTGTCATAAACGCAGCATAAATATATTGAATATCTCGAAAAAACACCGTCGCCTGAGCTAAGAATAGTCCTAATCCAATACAAAAAATATATACTTGAAATAATACAATCGGAATATACATCATATAGACTGTAAATTGTATTCTGCAAACAATAAATACAATTAACATTGCTCCTAAAGAAAATGCTGTGTTCACTAAACAACTAGTAACTTTGGAAAAAGTAAAAATGTATTTAGGAACATAGGTCTTTTTCAAGAGTGGAGCATTACCAACAATTGAAAACATTGCTTGATTCGTAGATTCATTAACAAAACCAAATATTGTCTGACCGATAATCAAATACACCGGATAATTCTTAATATCAAAACGAAACATATTTGAAAATACAATAACCATAATGATCATAATTAACAATGGATTTAAAATGCTCCAAAAATATCCCAAAAAACTTCTTCGATACTTTAACTTAATATCCTTTGTGACCAATTGGCTAAGTAGTGGCTGATAATTGCGAAATATGCTTAATCGCCTTATTAACTTTGACATTCTTCTTCTCCTAGATATCTTTTCCAAAATTTCTCGCTGGTCAATATCGCTTTACGACTACAATACTCATCTATAACCTTTTGACTTTGCTCAAGCTGTAAAACGGCTCTGATCATATACATTAAACTTTTGAATAGGCCTAGATAACTCTTTCTTGTGATAAATCCCTTTTTAGTCTCTGGATCAAAAAAGAATACTTTTTTTACACGGTACAACCGATTTGCTGCCACCCCAAACGGTAACGCTGAAATTATACCACTCCTAGATGGAATTATCCACCCGTTGAAAGTCAATTTTTCTCGCAATCCAAACTTTGTATTCCACTTTTGATACAATTGATATTCATTGTAACTTTAGGGAAGTGTTGAACATATTGAATTAGTTTTCTATTGTTAGTGCAACATTCTACTGGCAAAGAATGATACCCCATCTCTAGTATCATCTGATGTAAGCGCTCCCCATCCTGCTGTGCTAAGGCTTCTATTCCTCTGCAAAAATCTTTCACTGCCATGTAATTTAGCTTTACATCTTGATAGTGATAATATAGTACTGAATGAATCATTCTCTTTATCACTACTTTTTGTAGCTTTCTCTTACCCGCACCATCTCTATGTATAGCACGTAATAGCAGATTATTTCGAAGTTCATAGTACTCATAAATTGACATTTTTTTGTGTTCACCCACACCATGCCAAACACAAATACCATTGAGATAAATAAAACCATATTGGCAATTTCTCAATCCATATTCCACATCATCAAGATGAATAAACATAGGCAGTGGAAGATTCTCTTTAGTGGCTACCTCCAAGGAAATACAACAATACCACCACCCTGCATAATTTACATTTTCCTCAACTTCATTGCGAATACACTGCCGAAAATCCCGCAGATCAAGCCCTTGCTTTGGATTGATTAATTTCCCATTGTGCCATCGTTCACCTGCTGCATTTTCTATATATCGATAATCTTCTCTAAGCATTGCTCCAGCAATAAAAATATCTTTATATTCCTCTTTTAAATAAGATAAAATTCCATAGGAACGAATCAATGCATCAGGTTCAAGAACAATATCGTCATCCATAAGAAGTACATGGGTAAATCCTTCTGCTTCCCTATTTCTCTGTGCCTCAATAATTCCCCTTGTAAATCCCCCACTTCCTCCAAGATTCTTATTCGCAAATACGCTTAACCATCCTCTTTCTCTTATTTGCAAAGAATTGGCATTGTCAACAACATAGACCTTAAAATGATCCTCATTCTCTTCATCTGAAAAAATTTCTTCTTCAAGAGTATAGAGATTTTTCTCCAAAAATGCTTCCCTGTGATAAGTACAAATATCGAGACAAATTTTTATATTTCGTTTGGGTTTTTCGACACTTTGAAAACTAGCTTGAAAATAGGGCTCTATCCCTCGTTCCTTTACAATACTCACCCAAGCGATCTCATATAAATCTGTAAGATTAAGTAAAATCTCTCCCCTTTGTTGATTTTTCTCTACAATTCGCTTCCTATAGACAATTCCATGAAGATCATATATGCAGACTTCTCGGACACCTCTAGCTTCAAATACTAACTTAATTTGAGTGATATCTGTATATTTTTTCCACTTTGCCACTGAAAAAAGATTAAAATAAGTATTAAATATACGACACTCTCCAACATCTCTGTAGTACATTGACTGCTCTGTACAGATTTCTCCCATTGGATAAAGAATTGACTGTATTTTCACTACTTTATACTCCTTCTTACAGCAAATGCTGCCACATCAAATAAACAATATCTACTCCTACGTATCCAACACACTGCTTGATTTTGTACTGCATCGTAAATCTTTTTATAATTGTGCTTTAGCATAAGGTCCATCTGTATCATAGCTTTTTTTCGACTGTGACCAAAACTCAAATATATTTTATATTGACTAGTTACCACTCTTGCTACAGCTGCAATCATTGCCCGCTCATTGATATTTCCCCTGTGTGCACTGCAATAAATCAATAACCTTTGTAGCACTTTCTCATGCTGATCACATCTTTTTTGCATATTTAAAAGATTCATGCTCTGTGTATCCATTCCTATGCGATACATATAGACATTTGCGTCAACAAAACTCACTGTATTGACATAGGGTAATGGAAAAATCATATATTCTGTGTCCACATAAAAACAATGCTCATCCAATCGTTCCGGCATATTCTTGAGTATACTTGTCTTAAAGGTCATTGCATGCATCTTTAAAAACGAATCTGCCAGAATATCTTCCGAAAGATAAACCTTTTCAAACTCTGCCCTTTTGCAAAGTCTATCTACCTCCCACGATTTTTCATTGTTTTATGATCCACCCAACAATACTGACTCATCACAAGATCCACTGTTGTACTTTCTAAGTAACACACTAAATCTCTAAATCCTTGTTGTTCTACCCAGTCATCACCATCCACAACCTTAATATAGTTTCCCATTGCCTCACTAATTCCTATATTAATTGTTGATCCATGACCACCATTCTCCTTATGAATCACTCGATAAGCTTCTGGATAGATCTCTTCATATCTTTTTGCAATATTTGCTGAATTGTCCTTTGATCCATCATCGATCACCAATACCTCAATCTTATTCATAATTTCCGGAATAACAAAGGATTGAAGACATTGTTCAATATATTCTTGCACATTATACATTGGAATTACTATAGTTAGTATTTTCATTAACCTCTCCCTATCTTCTCTTCCAAATTCTGCACCTTGCCATAAATCTCTTCCTTCAAATTTTCTGTATGAATCAAAGCATTGAGAGCATCATCCTCAATCCCTTCTGTAGATTCCTTGATAAAGAGAATTTTTGGTGTCAAAATCATTAATTTCAAGTCTAACCACATACTATAATTTCGAATATAGGTCAAATCAAGCTTCAACTTATCATAGGGTGTCGTATTATACTTTCCATAGACCTGTGCATATCCAGTCAATCCAGCCTTCATTTTTAAGCGAAAATCAAACTCTGGAATTTCTTTCTTGTATTCTGCCGCAATTTCTGGTCGCTCTGGCCGAGGTCCAACCATGCTCATTTCTCCCCTCAAAATATTCAAAAGCTGTGGCAATTCGTCAAGGCGTGTGCTGCGAAGAACCTTCCCTACTTTTGTAATCCTATGATCCTTTTGTCCTGCTAACCTTGCCACACCATCCTTTTCTGCATCCACAACCATACTCCTAAATTTTAGAATATCAAATTCTTTTCCATTGACAGTCAATCGCTTCTGTCGAAAAAATATTGGACCTCTGTCTGTTGTGTAAATGGCGATTGCTGCCAAAACAAAAATAGGCAATGTAAAAATCAACATCATGCTTGCAATGATAATATCCAGAACCCGCTTAATAAATAGCTGATCAATCTGTGGTCCCTCATTTTTTGAGAGCAATAATTGCGTATCAAATAGATTGAGTTCTGTGGCACTCCGCATCAATATATCACTAAGTTTTGGCACAGCATAGGCTCGAATTCCTTGATCATAACAACCTTTGATAATAATATTTCTTTCATGAGAAGGGATATCTCCAACAATTACCCCTCCATATTTTCCTGCCTCATGGAGAATATGGTCAATCCCTCGATTGAGACTAATGGCCCCAGAAATTACATACTTATCATCTCTAGAATTGAACTTTTTCCATATAGAAAATACAGGCTTATCCCCATAGACGACCAATAATGACCTCGGTGGAAATAGTGTTGCATAGACAGCCTGAAAAATAAATACCCAGGCGACAACAACAATAAAATCGACTGCTGTCAAAAGCAGAAATAGCCATGGTGCATAGAGCTTTTTATCAATAAGCACAAGCTCCAAATAAGCAAAAATATTCACTAGAACAATGGAAAGCATTTGTGAATAAATCAAATTTCCATGGCGCAAGTAGCCAATCCGCAACCCTCCATAGGTATTTAAAAAAAATAAAAGAATCGCACCATACAATCCAACAATAAGCCAATTACCTCTTCTCCAAAATGGGATTTCAATAATACGATTATAATATCCCGTCCAGACACACCAATAGAGCAGTACTTCTACTGCTACAATTATGACTGCTGCACATGTCTTTATTAATCTTTTATAACGCTCATTGTTCTTCATCTATTATTTGTCTCCCGATCTATACTATATACTCGGTCTTAAAACTAACATAATGCCATTAATTATACTATACTTTCCCAAAACACGCAACTTTCCTACAATATAAAGGGGAGGGCAAAGCCCTCCCTCTATTCCATAACTTTCTTTTCTCTATTTGCTGCCGCAATCATCATCATAAAAATCCACATCACAGGTGTGCTGATAGGAAGATTGATATTGACTGTCGCCTGTACAGCATAGCACAAAACTAAAAATGCAGATGCCACAATATAGGAAGCCACTGCTTCATTCTTCATCTCATTGATAAAAGAAATTCCCTTTTTTATTGTAGTCACTAAAATCCCAATATAGGCAATCAATGCAATCGGGCCAATGGTGGTCAAATATTGCAAGTACTCATTGTGTACAGAATCAAATTTTTGTCCTGTGATGGCAATCATATCCTCGGCTCTATACTTTAATGCATAGATGACAAAGGTATCTGGACCCGTACCAAAGATTTTGTGAAGAATTGGGTATTTTGCATATTCCTCAAGGCACATTCTCCAAACATAGCCACGGAATGTTCCCCAAGAATCACTAAATACTAAGTAGTCCCTCAATCCGCCAAAAGCTGCCGCTTTTTCTGGATTGGCATTGGCATAAATCACCACCGCTACGCCCAAAATGGCCACAATAACCACAATGACCAGCCAAATCTTTGTTGCTATTGCCTTGGCATTTTCATCCTGACGATTTTTCTTGTAATCCATCACACACAAAATAATACCGATCACCCACAAAATTAAAGTCAACGGAATTAAAAACTTAAAGTTTGCAATGACATTATAGAGACCATTGATGCCAAGAACTTTGGTTGGATTTGCCTTGTTGATCCAATTAATCACCTCAATGCCTGTAAAATAGGTCGCCAAAGTAAGAATGTATCGGCGAATTCCTCTTCTTGTCTTAAAAGCCACAAATGGCACAAAGCCAAAGAAAGCAAGCAAGGTCAAATATCCATTGTCAGAATTTCCCATAGCAAGAGCAATAAACCCAATGACCATACTGATATAATAAAAGATGACATTGCCAATGCTCTCTCCCTCTTTTCCCTCCTCAGAATTGATGCGAGCGAGGATAAACAATACGCCGGCCAGTGCAACGACATAGGCAACATAGGTCGTGTAGGTATTGATATTTCCGATGGTGGAAGCAAACATAGAAATCTCACCCGCCATCATTCTCTTCTTAAATCCCATAATATCCATATTCAGATAATCGGTTATACCAAGGAGACAAATCAAATCTCCCACAACTAAAAAGATCTTAAAATAGTACTTTTGAACATTTAGATATCTTGACACAATAAAAAAGGCCATTGCATACATCAATAACAGCTCAAAACCTGTACTTCTTCCCAAATTTCCAAAGAAGGCCTCTTTAATATAGGGATAGGCTGTCAATGTTGAAATTCCTGCGATACCAATAAAAACCATCATGCATCGATCTGTAATATCAAAAGTAGATAAAAACCAATTTTTAAATCCTTTTTCCTTAATTTTTCCAATATAATTTCCTGCCCGTCCACTGGCAATACCCCAAAATACAATGACACAAAACATTGCCGTAGTCAGAACAACAAATGTTTTAAATTTTGTCTGCAATAAATCAAAATAGGCATCGTGAATAATCAATGGAAACACAACAAACATCAAAATAATCCAAAGTCCAGTCACTGCTCTTTCAAATTGAATTGGAGCATCTTCTTTTTGTTGTCTCCTATCTCGATAGCGCATTGAACTACTCATCTCTTCCTCCTCTTCCCAATAAGTAAGTAACAAATTGGCGTGCGGTTCTTCCTGAAAGTCCGCCATGACTAAGCTCCCACTTATTTGCCTCTAGGAATAGTTTATCCTCTGGCATATGAATATTTTCCTTTTCTGCAATCTCCTTGACAATGCGATTAAATTCGCGCTTATCAGGAGATCCATAGTAGATGCTCACGCCAAATCGTGCAGACAGTGAAATTTTTTCCTGCACGGTATCTCTGCTATGTAAGTCCTCATCCGTCTCTTGTTTGTCCTTAAAGCTCTCTCGAATAAGATGTCTTCGGTTACTTGTCGCATAGATCAATACATTATCTGGTCTTCTTCCAAAACCACCTTCCAAAATCGCCTTTAAATATTTATACTCAAGCTCTGAATCTTCAAAACTCAAGTCATCCATATAAATAATATACTTATAATTTCTGTCCTTAATCTGCTCAAGTACATTGGCCAACATACGGAATTGATGTTTATAGACCTCAATAATGCGAAGACCTCTGTCATAGTAGGTATTTACAATCGCCTTTACGCTGGAAGACTTTCCTGTTCCTGCATCTCCATATAAAAGTACATTGTTGGCAGGAATACCATTTAAAAATGCCTCTGTGTTCTCCACAAGTTTTTGTTTTTGCAACTCATAGCCCACAATATCATCCAGATAGATGTGTTCAACTCTTGTGATTGGCTCAATAATCGCCTCATTGTCTCTTCCTTCTTTGAGGGAAAATGCCTTATTGAGTCCATATTTTCCCACACCAAATTCCCTATAAAACTCAGTTACTGTGTCCTTAAATTCAATGACAGACTTTGTATTTTCTAAAGAAATGGAAAGTTCTAAAAGTCTCTTTCTTATTCTCTGATTAATTAACTTTGATTCTCTATTTGTTCCTTTGTACTTTGCTAGCTCACAAAATACCTTATCCCCAAGCTCAGTCAAATCATAGTCAAAAAGTTGCTTAAAAATCGTAAAGTCGTGAAGAGCTAATTCATTGATACTTCCCTCGACCTCTCCCACAATCTCACAAGCTGTAGAATAAGAATTTTCATTGTTCGCCAAACAAAGTGCCAAAAAAAGGCATGCCAAAGATTTCCCTCCAGCCCATATCGCCCAGCGATCTCCACAAGATCTCCCGCATACTTAGCCATATGGTCTCTTTTTTTCCCTTTTTCGAGCATATCGCACATGCCAAACAGCAACTCTTCGTATTCAAAATTTCGATACAATATTAAATCGCTAATGTCCATCTTTTTCCCCCTAGTAATTTCCCAAAAATTCTTAAATCCTCTGTCTCCTTGGCAACAGAACGAAGTGCCAAAATCACATGCTTGTCCTGCAAATTTCCCTCAATATCAATAAAAAAACGATACTCCCATTTTTTCTCTGGAATAGGTCTTGACTCAATCTTTAGAAGGTTGAGGTTATTGTCGTGGAAATTTCTTAGAATGTTGTAAAGCGTACCCGCTCGATGTGGCAAGGAAAACATAACACTAATTTTTTTTGCTTCCCTCGTGTAAATGCGTTCATGAGCAACGACCACAAAGCGAGTCATATTCTCTGGGTTATTATTAATCTTTTCTTTTAAAATATCAAGCCCATAACATTTTGCTGCCAATGAACTTGCGATTGCTGCTTGATTCTTTTTTCCATCTTCCTTGACTTTATTGGCAGAAACTGCTGTATTCAGTAGACTAATTTGACTCCAATTCCTCTGTTGTAAAAACTTACTACACTGCATCAAGCCCTGTGGATGGGAATAGACAACATCAATGTCTTCAACTCTTGCCCCTTTGACGCCAAGGAGAGCATGATGAATTGGAATATAGACCTCCCCGACAATGGTCACGTTATGTGTAAAGAGTAAATCATAGGTATCAACCACTGCACCAGCAGAAGAATTTTCAATCGGAATGACACCATATTCTGCCTTTCTTTCTTCCACTGCCCTCATTGCATCGCTAAATCGCACCACATGATTGTAATGAGCCTTTTCCCCAAAATAGGTCAGTGCTGCAATCTGGGAGTACGCCCCCTTCAATACCTTGATAGACAACCTCCAATCCCTCCTTATCTTTATCTGGTAAAGTTTCCACCATTTGTAGTTCCACTTTTTAACCCCCTGCTATTTGTTGTTTCTCTCCTGCATTTGTATAATCTGTGCTCTGGCCATTGCACCAAGACGCTTCTTTTCTTCTGGTGCCACCTTTTGAATATCAATTGGAACGCCAAATTCAATAATAACATGTCCTTTTTTCATCCTCGGATATTGCTTTTCAAGAATCCCTGCGGTTCCTGATATGGAGACAGGAACAATCTTTGCTCCACTCTTTTCTGCAATCTTTAAGGAACCCTCCTTAAATTCTGCCACATTATTTGGATCTGGGTTTTTATTTCGCGTTCCCTCTGGGCAAATCCAAATCGATACGCCATGACGAACGGAATCAATTCCAGCAAGAATCGTCTGCAAGCCCTTTTTCATATCCTTTCTATCCAAAAATAGACAATTCACCAGATGCATCCAGTTGGAAAGAAGAGGAATTCTTTCGATCTCTGACTTGGCAATAAAGCCCAATATTTTTGGTGTATAGACATAAGCAACTAAAATATCAAAATAGCTTCTGTGATTGCTCACAAAAAGCACTGCCTCATCTTCGGGAATATTTTCCACGCCATATACTTCTACGGTAACGCCAATCCACTTGAGTACACGCTGAAAGATACCTACTACCGCCTCCTGTGCCTCTTCAGATGCAATCAATGGGTCTGTCTTTTTCAATCTTTCTAGTCTGTGCATTTTTGGAATACTTAAAACTAAAAATATGGCGACCATAACTAATGTTCCTACTGTATTTAACATTTTTCCTCCTTATAAGAGCGGGCTGAGTAGCCGACTCACCTGTTCTTTTACACGCTGCACAATACCTCGAACAATGCCTCGATTTTCATAATCTGTGCACGTCATTTCCCTGCAATCTTGAATATCTGCCAAGAAATTTTTCTCTAAAACTTCCACCGTCGCCTCGTGGTAAATGGTCGCATTGACTTCAAAGTTTAGTTCAAAACTTCGAATGTCCATATTTGCTGTACCTACGCTCGCACACCGGCCGTCAACCATAACTGACTTGGCATGCAAAAATCCCTTCTGATAAGTGTAGACTCTTCCACCTGCAAGAAGTAAGCTTGCCGCCCAACTGGTGCTTGCCCAATACACAAAGGGATGATCGGGGAAGCTTGGGATCATCAACCGAACATCGACACCACTTCTTGCTGCAAAGCACAACGCACTCATCACTGCATCATCTGGCACAAAGTAGGGGCGTATGAATATAAATATGATGCCTCGCCATTCGAAACAACTCAATATAATTATCTCGAATTAACTTTGTCTTTGAATCAGGTCCGCTGGTAACAATCTGAATTCCTGCAAAATCCCCTGACTTTTGCTCAAGGGGTTTATATTCAAAGTACTCTGATTCAAAGAGACTTTCTTTTGTTGTAAAATGCCAATCTAGTGCAAAGCGAACTTCAAGTGAAAATACACTCTCTCCCCGAATCTTTAAATGGGTATCCCTCCAATGCCCAAATTTAGGGTCTCCATCAACATATTCTTTTCCTATATTAAATCCACCAACATAGCCCACTGCACCATCAATGACAACTAACTTTCTGTGATTTCTGTAATTGACACGCAGATTAATGCGACCAAGTGTTGGTGGAAAGAAAATGCCAATCTTAACTCCTGCTGCTTTGAGTGTATTCCACTTCGCTCTTGGCATAAATCTTCCCCCCATACCATCGCAGAGCACTCTAACTTTTACGCCCTCATTGGCCTTTTTTATCAACACTTTAGAAATGCGATCAAACAGATAGTCGTCCTTGATAATATAGTATTGGATGTGAATATATCGCTTTGCGTTTTCTAGTTCTCCAATCAAATCATTAAATTTTTCATTTCCATCTTTGAAAATTTCGACTTGGTTTTTCAATGTCAAAATAGAATTGCCCGCATTGAGATTATAGTAAATCAGTTTCTCATAATCTCTGGCATACACATCTTTGACTAGTTGTACATTCTGCCTAAGAAGATTTTCCTGACGCTTTGCCTCATACTTTTGAGCATCCTCCACTCCCTTAATGCGAAACATCTTTGACTTTTGATAATCTTGCCCAAGCAATAAGTAAAAAAAGATCCCAAAGATAGGAATAAAATTGAGTGCTAAAAGCCAGGTCCACACCGCCTTTGGGTCTCTTCTTTGAAAAAATATAATGAAAATAGACAGCAACACATTAATAAAAAACAAATGGTCCCACAACCAAGTCCATAGATGAATTAAATGACTACTCATTCACCATTTCTATCCTTTCCTCTTATTTCGGATACTTATTATAGCACAAAAGCGAAATCTCTCCCACTGGGAAAAATTTCGCTTTTTGACTTTTATTCATCTATATTTATGCTTTTTGTACTTTAGCTGCCAAATCTGTGCCGTCCGCATTGACATCAATCACAATGACATCATGCCTTTGCAGTTCCTGGTCTCCAAGGATAATCTTTGCAGCCATCGTCTCCACATGCTTTTGCAAGTAGCGCTTGAGTGGTCTGGCACCATAGACTGGGTCATAACCATGATCAACAACAAACTGCTTTGCTGCATCAGTCAATGAAATGCTAATCTCCTTATCTTCCAATCGCTTATTGACATCTTCAACCAGCAAATCAATAATTCCACCAATATTGGCCTTGGTCAATGGTTTAAACAGAATAATCTCATCTAAACGATTTAGGAATTCAGGTCTAAAATGAGCTCTCAAATCGCCCATTACGGCATCCTGTGCACTCTTGGTGATTTCTCCGTCTTCTCCAATGCCCTCTAGCAAATATGGAGAACCAATGTTGGAAGTCATAATGATAATGGTATTTTTAAAATCTACTGTCTTTCCAAGGGAATCGGTGATTCGTCCATCATCAAGCACCTGCAACAATACATTGAACACATCTGGATGTGCCTTTTCTATCTCATCAAAGAGCACAACCGAATATGGTTTTCTTCTCACAGCCTCGGTAAGTTGACCACCTTCATCATATCCAACATATCCTGGAGGTGCACCGATAAGACGACTCACGGAGAATTTCTCCATATATTCGCTCATATCGAGTCGAACCATATTGCTTTCATCATCAAATAAAGCCTCTGCCAAACTCTTTGCAAGTTCTGTCTTACCAACACCAGTTGGTCCGAGGAATAGGAAGGAACCAATTGGCTTATTTGGATCCTTGATGCCAGCCTTTGACCTTTGAATGGCCTCACAAACTTTTGTGACACCCTCATCCTGACCAATCACTCGCTCATGCAATATCTTATCAAGATGCAAAGTCTTTTGCTTTTCAGACTCATTTAGTTTTGCCACTGGGATATTGGTCCAGCGTGAAATAATTCTTGCAATCTCTTCCTCTGTCACTGCCTCATGAACAAGACTCAAATCCTCTTTCTTTACTCTCTCCTCTTCCTGAGCCAACTTCTTTGCAACTCTGGAAGTTTTCCATACTGAAGCTCTGCGGCCTTGTTGAGGTCATATCGCCTCTGTGCATCCTGAATCTCTCGATTGACATTCTCAATCTCCTCTCGAAGAGAAGCCAACCCCTCTACACTCTTTTTCTCTGACTCCCACTTGCTCTTTTGCTGTGCATATTCATCGTGCAATTCTGCAAGTTCCTTTTGAAGGTCAACAAGTCTTTCCTTTGAAAGGCTGTCGGTCTCTTTCTTTAGTGCTGCCTCTTCAATTTCCATTTGCATGGTTTTTCTTCTCAGCTCATCAAGTTCTGATGGCATAGAATCCATCTCCGTCTTAATGAGTGCACAGGCCTCATCAACTAAATCGATGGCCTTATCTGGAAGAAATCTATCCGTAATGTAGCGGTCAGAAAGTACAGCTGCACTAACTAAGGCTGCATCCGTAATTTTTACTCCATGGTAAGTCTCATATCTTTCCTTCAATCCACGAAGAATAGAGATGGTGTCCTCAACTGTTGGCTGTTCTACCAGTACAGGTTGAAATCTTCTCTCCAGTGCTGGATCCTTTCAATATACTTTCTATACTCATCAAGAGTTGTCGCACCAATGCAGTGCAACTCACCTCGAGCAAGCATTGGCTTTAGCATATTTCCTGCATCCATACTGCCCTCAGAATTTCCTGCTCCAACAATCGTATGGAGCTCATCAATAAAGAGGATGATCTCTCCTTGAGATTTCTTTACCTCATCAAGAACGGCCTTTAATCGCTCTTCAAATTCGCCTCGATACTTTGCACCAGCAACTAAAGCTCCCATATCAAGGGCAAAGAGCTTCTTATCCTTTAATCCCTCTGGCACATCACCTCGAACAATTCGCTGTGCCAAGCCCTCTACTACAGCTGTCTTACCAACACCAGGCTCACCAATGAGTACAGGATTATTCTTTGTCTTACGACTTAAAATCCGAACGACATTTCGAATCTCTGCATCTCGACCAATGACAGGATCAAGCTTTTGATCTCTTGCTCTTTCTACAAGGTCACTGCCATACTTTGTCAATGTATCATAGGTTGCCTCTGGATTATCTGAAGTTACCTTTTGATTTCCTCTCACTTGAGAAAGAACCTTTAAAAAGCTGTCCCTTGTAATGCCATACATCCTAAATAAATTCTTAATGCTCTGACTAGGATAGCGAAGCATCGTCAAAAATAAATGCTCCACTGAGACATACTCGTCTCCCATCGCCTTTGCCTCATCCTCAGCACTGATCAGTACTTTATTTAAATCATTGCTCATGTATACCGAAGAAGATGATCCACTGACCTTTGGCAATTTCTCTACCAAAGAAGTTACCTCATTGACAAACATCTCCTTGTTAATGCCCATTTTTTCAATTAAATTTAAATCAAAGAGTCATCCACCTGCAACAATGCCAGCAGAAGATGTTCTTCTTCGATCTGTTGGTTTCCATAGCTGTACGCCAACTTCTCAGTCCCCTGCACAGCTTGTACAGATTTCTGTGTAAACTTACTAATGTTCATTCACTCACCTCCGTTTATCTACTTGTTATATTTGTACTATAACAGAAGTTCATTCTTTTGTCAACTACTTTTTAATTTTTTTATGTAACAATGTTTAAAATTCGTAAATTATTTTTATTTTTTGTAAAAACCTCTTGCCAACTCCACTTTATTATGATAGAATGCCCCTTGTAGTTGAGAGTTTCTTGCGTTGATCTTTCACTACATACGTGCATTATGCACTCCTATATCACTCTAACAGGGAAAAGGCAGCCGAGCGGCTGTCTTTTCTCGTTATCTCCCTAATTCACAAAAATATGAGGCTGCACACTATGTGATATGCTCCCTTCTAGGTAGACAAGAGAGAAAACAAAATTTCTTACTGCCTGGAAGGGAGCATTTTATGTCTAAAAACAAGATATTACATTCAGAAAAATTACAGACAGTTCATTTGATATTAGAAGGTAAAGAATCACTCCGACATATTAGGAATCCGTCTTGCTGCCATACAACAATGGATAAGCATTTATAAAAGTGAAGGTGAAGGAGCCTTTCATGTTACTGTAAATAAGCAGTATTCAAAAGAGCTGAAAACTTCTAGGACAGGAGGAATATTTATCATGACCAAGGGAAGGAAAACTGTCTTCGATGAGAGGGTGGAATTATTCAATACTGCATTGCACATGACCGTAATTACGCTGAAACGGCAGCTAAATTCGGTGTTTCCTATCAGTAGGCACGAAGCTATATCATAAATTATAAAGCAGGTGGGGTGAACACTCTCCAAGATAGACACGACCGATCAAAGCCGATTGAAAAAATAACTGAGTTAGAGAAACTCCGTGCCGAAAACAAGATTCTGCGTGCTGAAAAGGAATGAACTGAAATGGAGGTATCGCTCTTAAAAAACTCGACAAGATAGAGAGGAGGCAGCTTATGAAGCAGCAAATGAATAGAATACATTGCTGATAAAATCAAAAAAATCCACATAGCTAGTCCTGATAAGGGCTATCCCAGAATACGGGATGCTCTGGAATGTTATCATAGAATCAAGGCAAACAATAAATGAGTGCTTCGGATCTACCGTAAGAAAGGGATCAAGTCTACGATCAAGTGTTCCAATAACGGGTGTACAAGACAGGCAGCAAATCCCCAGTTTATTGCGAAGAATGTATTAAACAGAGATTTCACAGCAGAAGCTCCAAATCAGAAATGGCTGACGAATATCACAGAATTCAAATGGTATGATGAAAACAAGAACAAGCATAAAGTGTATCTTAGTGCGATCCTTGATCTCTATGATCGCTGGATTGTCACATATGTAATCAGTGACTACAACAACAATCCTCTAGTCTTCAATATGTTTGATAAGGCGATCGCTCCCAATCCGAGAGTAACACCATTATTTACAACTAGAGCTTCCCTTGTGAAAATGGATATTGAATACTATAACACTAGACGGTCACAACAAAAACTGGGAATTTTAATTCCATTCGAGAAGCACGAACAATATCTGGCTACAGCAAACTGCCACCAGATCAAAACTATCTGATGGCAGAAAATTTTGTTTTTTTAATTGTCTACTTGACAAGAAGCAGTTCATAGTGCAACAACAACCTCATATTTCTAATAAACTAAACAAGTGTCTCACTAAAATACAAATATAATATCAAATAACTCGCATATAACATTGGATATAAATATGTCGCCCTTCCTTCCGGCATAAGAGCATAATTGCTATATACTCTCCCAAAACTGTTACAAACGCAATAATAAATGGCAATCCCCTTACCAAAGACTTCTTTCTATCAATAATATACAATATTTCCTTGATCAAGACGAGTACAAGTCCTATCAATGAAAGAGAATGTAAAATAACATTAATTCCAGAATTTAAAATTAACTCTCTCCATCCGCTAATAATTTCATTTACAACAGCACTAATTCCGATACGAGTTTTATCCTTCTCCCAAAATTTTGTATTTCCTACACTCTTTACTTCTTTCTCTCCCTCTTTCCAAGTGTCATAGACATAATTTTCCAACTCAACTAAAGAATCTCCACTATAGGAATATTGTGTATGCACTGTTGGCAATTGAAGTGCAAAATAAAATGCATTCATCTGAACATCTAAATAAGTCTTTAAATTATTTAATATTATCCTATAATATGCTGACATATAGTCCTTTGATTTCTCATCTGTTGTCAATGTTTGATTGAAATCCTTTCTTCCATTAGTCCAGTTATAACTTCTGTACCCATCCATCCCCTTTTCTTTTAAAACTTGCACTGGGATCACTGCCCCAATTGCTTTTAAATCTTCCTGAGCTCCCTTATAAGAAAGATAGGAATTTGGATTATTAAAAATATTGTACAACACTGAAGTAGTATTCAATATCATGTAGTCTCTTCCATAATATTTTTTCGAACCGATAGCCTGAATTTGACTTAAAATTACAAACATTACAAACAAACTACAAATCAGAGAAAGTACAGTCTTTATATTGTTTTGTATCTTTATAATAAAAAACAAATAAATAAGTATCCCACCAACACCAACAAGCAACCCCTCACTTCTCCATACCATAATAAATGCTGTACATAACAAAAATAAAAACTTTTTCTTAACTCCTATAGCTCTTGCATTATCTTTTATAGAAAAAAATAAATATAAGATATATATAACAGAATTAATACCGCATAATAATTATTTCTGTATGTATTAAAAGTTAAAAAATATGACTCTGGCAATAAAAATAATAGCAATGAAATATACTGTATACTTTTATCTCCAGATACTTTCTTGATCCCTAAGTATATGTAACTTACTACTGACCAAAAAAATCCCCACTGAACAACAAACAAAGCAATAGGATGAGGAATGACCATCAGACATCCTCCGTAAAGTGCCCCTGTATATATACTCTGCCAATATGTAGGCTGAAATCTTCTAGCCATCAAATAATTCGTGTAATTATCAATTTCTAGTCCAAAATTGCTAGGATACAAAATAAAACCACAAAATAATCCTATACCAAAAATAACACCCAAGATAATAACATCTCTCCGATCCACTCCGCCCTTAACAATAAAAAAAATTAATTTCCAAAAAGCAAAAATAATAAGAAAGCAAAATACACTAGAGAGCAAATACACTATGTACTGCTCTCCTGCTGCTGAAATAACTCCTTTATTCTTAACAATTGTATTAAAATACTTCCAATTTCCAAAATCCAAAAAAATTTTTCTCCGCCAAGCAAATGTAAGAATAAAGTGCAATATGGGCAAAATAATTTCGTACTTTCCCATCAAAATTCTTTTTAACTTTTCCACCGCCATACTCCTTTACAATCTTTCAATAACACTCTTCATTACAATAAAATTTAATACCATAGTAATGGGAGTAACCAAAATTTTAGAAATTATAGTAGAAAACCTTCCAATAATCCTTATTGTATTGTGTACTAAAATAAACTCATTTACTTGTCCTAAAAGTTTAGAAATTAAAAGAATTAATAATACCTGATATCCCAAATAAATCAAATATTTCCACTTCAAAGAAATTTGACTTTGATTTTGAAACACCTTTCTCGTTGCAAAAATAAAAACAAAAGTCACTCCAATCCAAGAGCTAATTATATTGTTTACCACTACATTACTCGATATAAATCCCAGTATTGTATATGTCAAAAAATCAAGTATCCAACCTATACCACTTAAACCTACAAACTTAACCGCTTGTTTTAATAAATTTTTCACCTTACTAATCCTCCAAAAAAGCTTGAAGCTCCTCTGGAGTTCCAAGTACATGCACTTTCTTTGGATTAATATTTGAAATATAAATTTTCCCACCTTGAGAAAGCATATAATCATATAATGGAGCTACATATTTCTCCCCATTCACTAACTTCTGCTTTTTTCCATAATAATTCTCATATAAGTCTTTGTACAATTGACAACTACTAAAATAATATGCACCCAATGTACAATAATTGGAAATTCTCTCCTTTTCTTTTATTTCGGCAACCTCTCCTGACTCATCTAGTCTAACAAAGCTCCAATGATCACCTTCGGCCTGAAAACATGGTATAAATCCATCTCCCTTAAGTTCAGCCATACTCATCTCCCCCGGCTCAACATAAGTGTCAATATTATATATTAATAATCCATTCTCAGGATTCCAATATTTGCTAGCCAACATGGCAGTTGTCGCCTGCCCATCAGTTAAATAATCCAAAATAATAATTTTATAATTATTAATGGATAATAGAGCACATTTTTCACTTATAAAATTTTCAACATCACAATGAGCATCTCTCATTACAATAAAAATATATTGTTCCACCCCCTCCCTATATCCATCAAGACTAATCATTGACCATTCAAACAATGTCTTTCCTCGCGCCTCAATCATATATTTTGGAAGTTTATATCCCGCCCTTCTAAATCTAGATCCAAGTCCTCCCATCGTTACAACAATATCAATTTTTTTTTCCATCACACTCTCCTATTGCTCATCGCATCTTGATTTTTTGCAAATATCTTCTAATTCATCTAGAGAATACTTCAAAAATTCATCTGGTCTTATTGTTCTGTCATCCACATAAAACCCCTTATGACCTGGCCAAACCTTTCCATAGACAATTTCATCATATGGTATATCCCACTTTTTAAGCCACTCTGTCAAAACCGCTGCTGTATACTTATTAATTAATCCTATATTTCCACTATAAGAGTTCATATTCCTAGATGTATATAAAATAATCCTAGCACCATTCTCCTTATAATACCTCAACTTATCGAGCATATCTGAAAAAGGAACTAAATCCTCATATCTTTCTTCCTTCTTTTTTACTGGACAAAGTGTACCATCAATATCAAAAACAAATGAATAATCTTTAAATATCATTCTCAATCTCCTCCAATATATTCCGTGCATTTAGTATAAAGCCAAAAACTTTATGTGGATTATCTATATGAAGTGGCAACATTGATAAAAATAGTGATGCCTCATAAATTCTGACTGACAAATAGTCAAAACCATTTTCTACTACCTTACGCTTAAAAATCTCTACATATTTTGAATTGTCAAATGGAATCTCAAGACTATATCTGAAATCCGAATCAATTTTTATATCAAATAATGCATTATTAAAGAAATCATATCTACCACAAACAGAATGACTAAGTTTTGCTATGTCATAATAAGGGTTTGTCCACAATTGTTCTTCTGTAAGTGCCCCTTTAGGATCAATAAACTTAAGAGTTTGTGTGGATTTATTGTACATTGCATTGGCGAAACAAGGATCTCCATGTCCAATAACAAATTCCATCGGGTACTGAGCCCTCTTCTCTATTATTTCTTTCAAATCAATATACTTGTCAACTAGACTGTCTATTTGGCAGTCTCTAGAGCATTGTAACAAACCACCTATCTTTTCATACTCTGGTAACTTCTTTAAATCTTCAATTCTCTCTCTGACTTTATCAATATACAGCTTATTTGCTACAATTCTGTATTCTTCCTTTCCACATGCCTTTTGATGTCTACTTCTAAAAAAATAAAAATACTTATCCATCAAAATTTCAAATTCACTTTCTGTCATTGAACCATGTACCCATTTAATTGCCAAATCTGTCATATGGAGCCTCTCCATCGTATAACTAGCAACTTTCTCGTCTTCTGTATAATTAAATGGAATGACAAACCAAAAGCGCATATCTTCTGGCAGTAAATGATAGAAGCTATACTCTGCTTTAATTTTCTTTTTATTTGTCGAACTCTTTACTAATGTATATTGATTTCCCCTTAAAGAATTAAAATATCTTGAATCAAAGTTTCCGGCAATACATTGAATAAAATTTTCAATATTACTAATATTCACAAGCCCTTCAATTTCAAAACATTCCTTCATATTACGAACCAAGTCCCATGTATGCTGACCTGCAATTACTGACTTGCAAAAAGAAATATATTCTTTTATTGTTGAAAACATGGCAAGTACTGCTCTTCGCCCCTCTAAAGCACCATATGATTCATCAATAAATTCTAACTTTTTTAAAGAAAGTGTCGCCTTCTCTTTATTTGATATGATATAATTTGAAAAACAATGTAATACCTTGACATCATTTACATCATATAGTTCTAAATCCTTAACCAAGTCTACATACTCAAACAAAGAATGAACTTTCTTCCACTCCAAATCCGGATAAATCTGCCTTAACGCATCTCTATAATAATCTTCTAACCTCCTTTTCTTTACAACTACATCTGCAAATCCCTTGTCTCCAATAATATCTGCAATAACCTCACTCTTTTTTCCTGTGTCATCATACACAACCAGAACTCTCATTATTCTTCCTTCCTGCCTAACAACACCTCAGCCAATTTTATCACCATGTAAATCATAACCATTACTATAATACTAATAAAAATAAACCGCTTCAGCTCCACTGATGGCTCGCCAATTATAGCCGATGACAAATACTTAGCAATGGTTTGATTTATATACTCGCCTTGTATTCTTCCCTGTAAAATCAGCATATTTCCTATCTCTGTTCCCCAAGCAACAAGAGACATAAAAAATAATATAATTCCTCTTCCCTTTGATACACTTCGAATTTCTTGGTACAAATTATTTAAAGCGGACATCGCTTTCAAAAGAGCAATACTATTTTCAGTGGCTTTCTCCCGCAAAGCATATTTTTTCCAAAATTGATACACTCCTGGATACGCAAAATATATTAAAAGGATAAAGGCAAGAAACAACATTAACACATATGCAACTGCTACCAGACGCCAACCATTAAATATCCAAAACAAGAGTACAATCGTAACAAGAGCCATTGTATCCATAAACCTGTCCAGAATTACAATAACTACTCCTCTCACCAAACTATTAATTCTCATCCCATAACAATACATCCTAAAAAATTCTCCCACTTTAAATGGAAATAGAATACTCACTGGGGTAACTTTGCAATAGATTTTAATATACTCCTTTGCTTTTATTGGTGTTCCATACAATGCCAAATATAGCGACTTGCCTTAATCACATGGACAACTAGAGCAACAACAATCATCATAATAATATGATATATACTCATCCCGTCAAAAAAAGTTTGCACATCATGATATTTATATATAAACACAGCAATTGCCACCAATATAACTATAATATTAATGACATTGTATTTTACTTTCCTCCTAATCATCATTTCACTCCTACTTATTTTTATAAATAGTCTGTGCCGAATAGTGATCTATAATCCTATCTCTATGCTCTGAAGACACAAATTTTTTCTTATCCACTACATACGATCCCAATAACTTTAAAACTGTAATAGCCTGATTAACCATCTTAACATTCGAAACTTGATCATCCTCTCTCCATACTATAGGAAAAAATCTTACCTTATGTTTGTAAAAAGCTGATCCCATTACCATACAGTAATTAAAAATTAAATTATCCTTATACTTAATATAAAACTTGTCTCTCAATATAGAAACTTTATACATATTAAGCCCAGAGCCTAAATCATACACTTTATATCTGCATCCTAAAGAAAACAAAAAATCATATACTTTGTTTCCAAAAGTTCTAAATTTCGAATATCCTTGAAGCTTCGATCCTCTCATAAATCTTGCTCCAAGGAAACAATCATAATTCCTATATCTTTTGTTCTTCAAATATGGCAAAATATTAGAGATATCCCCTTGATCATCTCCATGAAGTAAAATAACATAATCAAAATCATTATCCATTGCATATTGAAAAGCCACTTTATGAGATCCCCCAAGGCCATAATTATCATCATTTCGCATTAAAGAAATATTCACAAACATCTCATGATGATCTAAATATTTCTTTACCATCTCCTCGCCATTATCGGTACTCCTATTATTTACAATAATAACCTCACTCAAGTACTTACACACCTCTTCTGTCAATTGATCGAGCACTCTAACTATTTGTTTCTCACAATTATACATTGGTATAAATAATAAAATTTTATCCAATCTTATCCCCCTCCTTCTCTGCTATTTTACTATAACATATCCATAATTTACATATCAAACATACATATCCCAAAAGATAAAACGATAAAAAATACATAAACCAACTTGATGGTTCTGTTAATATAACAATTGGAATTCTTATCACTACCGCAGAACAAATTATAGTAGAATACCACTTCTTTTTTAAAATCACCCCACCCCATACATACAGTAAAGCCACCATAGGAATGATTGCATTCCATACCAATCTTTGCAGCCAAATAACTCTCGTTCCATGAGGATTATCTCCCCCTAGCATATATATTAATCTTGTCCTTGCTCTTTTTAACACTGGATCTTGTGCTATCCATCTATCTCCAGTTTTCTGATTTACTGCGTTAAATCCATCCCTTTCTTCAAATGCTTCCACCGATTTTGCTACATTATTTATCGTTTCTCCCTTTGCTCCAACTGCTGTAACAAATAAATTCCATCTCTCCGAAATAACAACTTTAGGATATTTCAAAGCAAGTTTTACAATCGCAGCTTGAAATTTTTTATAATCACGAACTGTATACTCACTTCTAACAACACCAGTTTCCCAAAAAAGTCCCTCTCCATTATACGAAGGATTATCATAAATAACATTAATATCCAATACTTTATCTATTGCCTCTAGCTCATCCATATCTTTTTCTTTATCAGCAACCCTAACAAGTTCAGCTCCAGGTCCTAATAGTGAAATAACTCGGTAACTACTATTTCCCAAGGAATATGTTTGCCATAAGCTAATTACTACATATCCAGTCATTATCGCCACTACACAAACTATACTCTTTGTTGAAGGTAAAACCTTGTCATCAATCAATACCACTGCACCACAAACACAAGGCACATAAAAAATAGACTCTGTCCTCCAAGCAGCTACTATGACAGTCAAAAAGGCAAGTAAAAAAACATACTTCCATTTCCATTCTATTTTATCTTTTGCTCCACATACCAAGACCACTAACATTGCTAAATCTAAATAGATATACAATCCTATCCTATAACCTGAAAACTGATACATAAGAATAGGTGGTAAAAAGAATGGTATAAGTTTCAATAAAATGTCTAAAATCCAATTTTTCAATCTTCGAATATGAAACGCACTTTCAATCTTAGTAATACTAAATGCCACAATCAATGAAATCCATACATTTTGCAATAATATAATTCCACCAGGAAATGGCAAAATCTGTAACATTATATCTTGATACAATCCTGTAAGAATATGCTGCCATGGATTAAATGAATTATAATGTTGAATATTTCTTAAAGTTACTAAATCATCCCATGCCCAAGTCCCCGGCCATAAAATGATTAAAAGCAACATTGTACATGAAAAATATACTAGAAAAAACTGACCGCCCCTCAAATACATTTGATTCTTTTCTCTTACTTTGCGAGCCACTTGTGCACCAAAACACCACATTACTAAAAGAAAAAGAAAATATAAAACTTTAACAATGACTACATATTGTCGAACTTCCTGTCCATATATAAAGAAGGCCTTATCAATATGTAGCATAGTTGTTAATATCCACTGAATCACTGCACCTATGACTGGTATTGCTATCTCCATGCTACACTCCCCTTCTTATTCTTCACGATATACAATTCTTCCACCACAGATGGTCATCACTACTTTTCCCCTCAATTTCTGATGAAGCCAAGGGGAATTACTTGACTTACTGTAGCTTCTGTCATAAGTCCATTCCTTCTTTGGGTCAAAGAGCACAATGTCTGCTGGTGCATCTTCCTTTAGCGTCCCTGCATCCAAATCATAGATCTTTGCTGGCCCTGTGGACATTCTCGCCACCAATTGAGATAAACTCAAATACCCTGGTTTAACCAAATTCATAATTCCAAGACTTAGTGCTGTCTCAAGTCCAATAATTCCACTTGGTGCTTTGACAAACTCTCTATCTTTTTCTTCCTTGGAATGGGGTGCATGGTCAGTGGCAATCACATCAATGGTGCCATCTTGTAACCCCTCAATAATGGCCAAGCGATCAGCTTCTTCTCGAAGCGGTGGATTCATTTTTGCCAATGTTTTATATTGAAGAACAGCCTCTTCAGTGAGTGAAAAATGATGTGGTGTCGCCTCAGCATAGACCCTTGCCCCTGACTTTTTGCCTTCCTCACAAATTCTACACTTTCCTTGGCACTAATGTGCTGAATAACAATGGCCGCCCCCGTATCTTTGGCCAACTTACAATCTCTCTCCACCATACTTGACTCAGCCAAGCGATCTGCCCCTGTAAGTCCCATCTTCTTTGCCACTTCTCCTGCATTGACTCCAGGCTCTGTAATATAGGCATGGTCTTCTTCATGAAAAGACAATGGCATCTTTAATACCCTGCCATTATGCATGGCTTCTTTCACTAAATCCTCTCCCATAATCGGCAGACCATCATCTGTAAATCCAACTGCTCCCGCATCCTTTAATAACTTCATATCCACCAATTCCTTGCCAATCATTCCCTTTGTGATTGTCGCGCAGGTTTTGACACGAATTGGGGCTTTTCTTCCCTCTTTTTGGGCATAGAGCACACTCTCTTCACTATCTACCACAGGTTTTGTATTGGCCATCATAATCACTGTAGTAAATCCCCCCTGCTGCCCCCGCCAGTGCTCCCGATTGAATATCCTCCTTATAGGTAAGCCCTGGATCTCTAAAGTGAACATGGGTGTCAACAAATCCTGGTGCTGCCACCAGTCCAGTGCAATCAATGGTCTCTAACTTTTCTCCCTTAGCACGGGCAATCAGTGGTGCATCAAGTAACAAATCCTCTCCGACCTTAATAATCTTTCCCTCACTGACCAGAATATCGCCCACCTGATTGATTCGACTAGATGGGTCAATAATTCTAGCCCCTCTCAATATCATCATATGCTAACCTCCACACATTGATTTTCTTTTTCTAATCTCACAATGCTCTTTTTCTTGTCTTTCTCACCATCAATATATCGATCAATTAATGAAAAACTCCCATTGAGGTGCATTGGAAAAATATACTTTGCACCTACTTTCTCAATAAAAGCATCCATACCTAAATTGTAATGCCTACCTTGGCGATTGTCCAGTACAACAAAGGCAATATCCACTCCTTTTTTATCCCTTTCAACTTGGGAATGAATCTGTTCAAGTGCTGCCCTATAGTCCCGTTCTTGCCCCAAATTCCACTCCTTTGGCTCTCCTTCCCAATACCAATAATTTAAATCCCCAGCAAAATAGAGCCTAACGCCCGCCACATCAATGATAAAAGCAACGCCCTCATCTGTGGAAGGATAGGTAACTACCTCCATTTTTCCTGCTGGTGTTGTATAACTTGCCCTTTGATTTTTCCCCAAAAGATGAATATTTTGTTTTGGCTCTACAGGAATATCATTGGATAAAATATAGGTCGTCTCTTTGCCATCAAGCTGAAAAATCACAGGATTATAGTGATCTGCATGCACATGGCTTGCAAAAACAAAGAGTGGCTTTTGACCAATGACCTTGGGAAGCTTTCCACCATAGTAATCAAACAAAAGGTGAAACTCCTCAAATTCTACCAAAAAACTGCTATGTTGAATAAAATAAACTTTCATTTTTCCCTCCAAAAATTCTCGGACAGCAAGGCCATCCGAGACTCGACTAATTTCCATATTGACCAAGGAAATTTTTTGTTCTTTCATTGTTTGAAGCAAATACTTTGTCTGGGGTTCCCTCTTCTACAATCCATCCATCTGCCATAAATTACTCGGTTAGAAACATCTCTTGCAAAGCTCATCTCATGGGTGACAATCACCATGGCAATATGTAAATCGGAAAGTGATTTAATTACTTTGAGTACTTCCTTTGTGAGCTCTGGATCAAGTGCAGATGTCGGCTCATCAAAAAATAAAATCTTTGGATTGAGAGCCAATGCTCTGGCAATGGCCACTCTCTGGCATTGCCCGCCCGAAAGCTGATAGGGATAGGCATCTGCCTTCTCCACAAGTCCCATTTTTTTAAGAAGTTCTCTCGCTTCTTTCTCCACTTGCTTTTTCTCTCTTTTTTGTACTCGAATCGGTGCATCCATAATATTCTTTAACACAGTAAAATGAGGAAAGAGATTAAAGTTTTGAAATACCAGGCCAAAACAAGAACGAATTTCTTGCATCTTTGATTTGGAAACATATACACTTTTTCCTGCCTTACTTGTGGCAATATCCTCTCCTTGGTAGGTGAGTGTGCCATCATCCATAGTCTCCAACAATGTGGCACAGCGAAGTAATGTCGACTTTCCTGAACCCGATGGTCCAATAATGGAGACAATCTCTCCCTCAGCCACATGCAAGGAGATATCCTTGAGTACGCCAAGACCGTCAAAGGACTTCTTGACATTATTCATATCCAATATATTCATCGTCCCCCTCCATTACTTATAGTATTCCAATTTCTTCTCTACAAATTCCATCAACCAAGCCACAATAAAATTAAAGACATAATAAAAGATTGCTGCTGCCACAAATGGCATCATACTGGCCTGAGCACTTGCCATTGCCTTTGCCGCTGTAAACATTTCGGCCACACTAATGGTAAAGGCAAGAGAAGTGTCCTTTACCAAGGTGATGACCTCATTGGTCACCGATGGTAGGATCTTTTTAATGACCTGTGGAAGAATAATGACAAAAAAGGTTTGGCTCTTTGAATAGCCCAATAACTTTGCCGCCTCATATTGCCCTGATGGCATAGCTTGAATACCACTTCGATAAATCTCTGCAAAATACGCAGCATAATTGACAGTAAATCCAATCAGTGCCGCCCAAATTCGATAGCCATTGCTGACTTTAATTCCAAACAGATAGTAAGGTCCAAAATAGACTACCATCAATTGTAACATCAATGGCGTTCCTCGCATAATCGAAATATAAATTTTTACAATGGAAGAGAGAATCACATTCTTACTCATTCTTCCCAGTGCAATCAACAGCCCAAGTGGAAGGGACAACACGAGAGTAATTACAAAAATTTGTATGCTCACCCCCATACCACTGACCAATTGTTCTAACATTGCTTTAATCATCATCTCGTCCTACTTGCCCACAATGGTGACATCTTCGCCAAACCACTTCTCAGAAATTTTCTTCATTGTTCCATCCGCTGCCATTTCCTTGAGTGCACCATCAACTTTGTTCTTTAATTCTTCATTTCCCTTTTTAAAGCCAATGCCATATTCCTCGCTAGAAATTGTGTCATCCAAAATTTTAAATTGATTGTCACTACGCTTTTTGAGCTGATAGCTAGCCACCACTGTATCCATAGCCACGGCATCTACTGATCCCATCTCTAAATCTTGAAATCCTGTGTTATAATCTGGTGTTGTCTGAAACTTTGAAAACTTTGCCACCGTATCTGGCTGTTCCTTGAGTGCAGCCTCTGCTGAGGAATCGGCCTGCACTTCAACAATTTTTCCATTTAAATCCGCAGCACTATTGATGCCACTGTCAGCCTTGACGACATACACCTGTTTGTTTTTCATATATGGCATTGACCAAGTATAGTTATTTTCTCTGCCCGTCATTGTAAAGCCATTCCAGATGCAAGAAATGGTTCCACTATTCAATTCCATATCCTTCGCATCCCACTCAATTGGCTGATATTTCACCTGCATATTTAATCGCTTTGCTGTCTCTGCGGCAAGCTCTAAATCAAATCCAGTATACTTTCCATCATCCCCCTTAAATCCCATTGGTGGAAAATTTTGGTCAAATCCAACAGTCAATACCTCACCTGTAGCCTGTGTGCCCTTGGCCTCTGTCTTCTCCTTTGCACCACAACCTGTCAACACGGACACAAGCAAAACTCCTACAGCTAATAAATAATATCTCTTTTTCATCACTTCTTCCTCCATTTACACCTTCTGTAGCTTTTTTATGCTAACATACTAAAGTAATTCTGTAAAGAGAAATATTTTTTTACAAAAATAATAAGAGCTGTTTACCTTTTAGCAAACAGCTCTTATCATCCCTATACCACATTCTCCTATATCACTCAACATTTCCTAAATCACTCTTACTTTTGATTTGGAGCTCTAACCCTCCATCACAAAATCATCACTCTAACTTCTCCTACACCACTTTAACGCTTCCTAAATCACTCTTACTTTTGCTCTGAAGCTCTAACCCTCCATCACAAAATCATCACTCTAACCTCTCCTACATCACTTTAACGCTTCCTAAATCACTTTTACTTTTGCTCTGAAGCTCTAACCCTCCATTGCAAATCACTCTAACATTCCTCCCCGTATCACTCATTTATTGGTTATTCCTACATCAGTAGAATTCGTTGTTCTCTGACTGTGCTAAGTATAGCACAGTTTCTATTTAACTCTAATAAAAAGCACGAATGACGGTAAAATTAGTACGAAATGCAGTCTAAATTGTATGATAAGCAATTGCAAGTAACTAAATAGCATAAAATGTAACTTTCTACCTTGAGAACATTCTGTGCTTTCTCACACAAAAAGGACATGGTAATCTTACCACGCCCTCCATATCAATCATCAACTACAGAATCTTTCGAATCCATCCTTCTGGTGCTTCGATTTCACCCATCTGGATACCAGTCAATGTATCATATAATTTCTTTGTTGTTGGTCCCATCTGCTCCATACCGCTTGGAATCAGGATCTCCTTGCCATGATCGACAATCTTTCCAATTGGAGAAATCACAGCTGCTGTTCCACAAAGACCAGCCTCTGCAAAGTCAGCGACCTCATCAAATCTTACCTTTCTCTGTGTCACCTTCAAGCCAAGGTAGTGCTCAGCCACATACATCAATGATCTTCTAGTGATGGATGGCAAAATGGAATCAGAAAGTGGTGTGACAAACTCATTGTCCTTCGTGATAAAGATAAAGTTGGCACCGCCCGTTTCCTCGACAAATGTCCTTGTCGCTGAATCAAGATATAAATTCTCATCAAAGCCATTGCGATGTGCCTCCATCAATGGATGTAAGCTCATTGCATAGTTTAATCCCGCCTTAATGTTGCCTGTTCCATGTGGTGCTGCTCGATCAAAATCGCTCACACAAAGAGTAATTGGCTTTGCACCACCCTTAAAGTAAGGTCCCACTGGTGTAGCAAATACTCTAAATTGATATTCCTGTGCTGGCTTCACTCCGATTACTGGTGATGAAGCAAACATATATGGACGCAAATACAATGTTGCACCACTGCCAAAAGGTGGCACCCACGCTGCATTGGCCTTGACCACCTGGTCAATGGCATCTAAAAATCTCTCCTTTGGAAATGCGGGCATCTCTAAGCGCACTGCCGTATCCATCATTCTCTGTGCATTTAAGTCTGGGCGAAAGGTCACAATATGACCATCCTTTGTGGTATAGGCCTTTAACCCCTCAAAACATTCCTGGCAATACTGCAGGATACCTGCACACTCATTGAGCACAATGTTGGCATCCTCTGTCAGCGATCCATTGTCCCAAGCACCATCCTTAAAATTAGAAACATAGCGCTTGTCTGTTGTCATATAACCAAATCCCAAATTTCCCCAATCTAAATCTTTCTTCTCCATTTGATGATGATTCCTTTCCTTTGACTACGAAATATTATACGCCCAAGAAAAATAAATTGCAATCCTGCGACATCATTGCCTATTGTTCATTGAGCTTAGCCAGCTTTGCCGCCTGATCTGCAGCAATACATGCGTCGATAATCTCTTGAATATCTCCATTCATAATCTTGTCAAGTTTATATAAAGTCAAATTAATTCGATGATCCGTCACACGTCCTTGTGGGAAATTATAAGTTCGAATCTTTTCTGAGCGGTCTCCTGTACCAATCTGACTCTTCGCTCAGCAGACTCTGCACTTTGCTTTTTCTCAAGCTCAATCTCATATAACTTTGAGCGAAGAAGTGCAAATGCCTTTTCCTTATTTTGGAGCTGACTCTTTTCTGTCTGAGAATAGATGACAATTCCTGTTGGATAATGTGTCAGTCGCACTGCAGAATCTGTCGTGTTGACACACTGTCCACCATTTCCTGAAGCACGCATAACATCAATGCGGATATCATTCATATCAATCTGTACATCCACTTCCTCCGCCTCTGGCATAACGGCAACGGATGCCGTGGAGGTATGAATTCTTCCGCCAGACTCTGTCTCTGGCACACGCTGTACACGGTGTACGCCCGACTCATACTTCATCTTTGAATAGGCTCCTTTACCTGTAACCATGGCCACAACTTCCTTAAATCCACCGATACCATTTTCATTGACATTGATCATTTCTACTTTCCAATTCTGACTCTCTGCATAGTGCACATACATGCGATAGAGTTCAGCTGCAAAAAGAGCCGCTTCATCTCCACCTGCACCTGCACGAATCTCCAACATAATATTCTTGTCATCATTTGGATCCTTTGGTAATAATAAAATCTTTAATTCTTGTTCAAGCTCTGCCTCTTTTTTCTTTCCCTCGGCAAGTTCTTCCTTTGCCATCTCGCGAATTTCTTCATCGCTCTCGGTATCCAGCATAGAAAGGGCATCTTCCTGACTTTGCTTTGCCTCCTTATAGGCCTTATAGGCCTCTACCAGTGGCAATAAATCTGATTGCTCTTTCATTAATTTTCTAAATTTTGTTTGGTCATTCGCCACATCTGGGCTACCAAGCTCCATCATAACTTCTTCGTAATGTATTAAAATATCCTCTAAGTTATCAAACATCTCGTATCCTTTCTTCTATCGGTGCATCGCCACAACACGGTCAAGTCCTGCAAGGTCTTTGTAAACTTGGATATCCAAAAATCCCTGTGCCCCAAAAATTTCCTTTACCGCCTCAGCTTGGTCAAAGCCAATCTCTACATATAGCCTTCCACCCTCATTTAAAAATCTTTTGCCTTCTCTCGCTAGGATGCGATAAAAGTGAAGTCCATCTTCCATCCCATCCAGTGCAAGCCTTGGCTCATATTTTTTTACCTCGTCGTCTAATTCATCGACCACTTTGCTCTCAATGTAAGGTGGATTGCTCACAATCACATCCACCTTAGAAGTATTGGAGAGTTGTTCAAACATATTTGACTGAAAAAATGTGACTTGTGCCTGATTTCTCTGTGCATTTTTTCTTGCCAATGTCAATGCCTCATCAGAAATATCCACAGCCATCACTTGAAATCCCCCAAGTTTTTGCAATGTAATGGCAATGCAACCCGAACCTGTACACATATCCATTACCCTCTGCCCTGGCTCTTCATATTCCAAAATTTTTTCAACCAATACTTCTGTATCCAATCTAGGAATCAATACATTTTCATTGACATAAAAATCAAGTCCACAAAAATTTTGCTCTCCTGTGATATATTGCAATGGAATCTTTTCTGATCGCTTTTGAATCGCCTCAAAATAGGAATTTACTTTTTTTTCCTCTTCCTCACCAAAGGGCATACTCTGATTGAGCAAATATTGATTGGCATCAATGGAAAAAACAAAAAAGAGAAGTTGCCTTGCATCAAATTCATAGGACTGTACTCCTGCCTTTTGTAATCTATTTTTTCCCTCTGTATAGACCTCTCGCAAATTATGCATTTGCCCCACTCCGATCAAAATTTTCTCTCAGGTATTTCTTCCAATCAAACACTTCATCCACCGCACGAATCGCCACTTCAACCATATCAGGTGTTGGCTCTGCCGTGGTCAAGCCCTGCATCCAAAGTCCTGGCTTACTCAAAATATTCACAAGTGCACTGTCACTTCGACCTGCAAGACTTAAAAACTCAAAACTTATGCCAGCAATGACAGGAATTAAGACAATTCGGCTCAAAATCCTCAATGGAATGCTGTCCACACGGATGACCATAAAAAATAAAATGCTAATGATCATCACAATAATTAGAAAGCTTGTTCCACATCTTTTGTGCTCCTTTGAGCTCTTCATTACATTTTCCACTGTCAAGTCCATTCCATGCTCCACACAATTGATGCACTTGTGCTCCGCACCGTGATACATAAATGTCCGCTGAATATCTTCCATCCGAGAAATGATTTTAATGTAGCTGACAAAGATGACCACTCTCAACACTCCCTCAAACAATGCAATGACATAATAATTTTCTGTAAATTTCTTGACAATATTGCTCAATAGCAGTGGCAAAACCATAAAAATGACCACGGCCGCCACCACAGAAAAAAGAATAGAAAGTGTCATAATGGCACTCTCCGCCTTCTCTCCAAACACTCGATCCAAAAATTCTTCGACCTTTGACGGCTTACTGTCTTCATCATCTTCAAAGAAACTTGCTGAAAAGGCCAATGTCTTCATTCCCAATATCATTGAATCGACAAAAGCAAAGATACCGCGAATAAATGGCCAGCGAAATACTGGGCACTTACCTGAAACACTTTCATAAGTATCGACCTGTACGGCAATATCTCCATCTGGTTTTCGGACAGCTGTGGCATATTTTTTCCCATTTCTCATCATAATGCCCTCAATCACTGCCTGACCACCAATTCCTGAATATTTCATTTTCTCTTCTCCATCTGTATAGCAAAAAAGGTTGAGCAACTGCCCAACCTTCTAAAGTTTTTCAACTTATTCTGCTTTTACTCCATACTTACGATTGAACTTCTCAATTCGTCCACGTGCGGAAGCTGCCTTCTGCTGTCCTGTGTAGAATGAATGGCACTTTGAACAAACCTCTACGTGGATATCCTTCTTCGTTGAACCTGTCACAAATGTGTTACCACAGTTACATGTAACTGTTGCCTGGTAATACTCTGGATGTATTCCTTCTCTCATCATCTCACCTCATTCACAAAAAAATCTATTATTCCAGCGAATTTTTACCGCTCTTTACCTTAGTAAGTCTCTGAACAGCTTGTACAGTATATCATACTCATCAAAACTTTGCAAGTATTTTCTAGTTATTTGCTCCTGGACCATTTTCTGCATCATCTGACTCCAAATTTGTCTTTGTCTTTCCATTGTCATCATCATCTCCAGATCCTGGTGCAACCTGTGCTGGCTCAGTTTTCCTTGCCCTTGTTTGCTCTTTCTCCCTTGTTTCTGTTGGAGCAGTCTCACGGACTGTCTGCTCATGAGTCTGAGCATGGGTTGTCTGCTCATGGGTCTGGGCATGGGTTGGTGCTGCCGTTGTGCCCTGAATGGCCTCATGACTTTGTGCTGCCTTACTACTTGCCTTTGTACTGCTACTTGCCTTACTGCTGCTTTCTGGCTGTGCAGTACTTGTCTGTCTTGCACTACTTTGCTTTGTGCTGGAGCTTTCACTTGGTTGCTGTGCTCTACTTTGTGCTGCTGTAGTTGTCTGCTGCCTTGAAGAACTATTATTTCTTGCTGGTGCCGTTGCTATATTACTCTTGACATTATTTTGGTTGCTTCTTTGTGTTGCTGTCGTTGTATTAGTATTATTTGACTCTATATCACTACTTGTCTGAGCTGCTGAAGTATTGGCCGAAGTGCTCTCTGGGGCTGTGGTCTCCACTGCCTGAGATGGATTCTTTTCTGCCTGAATCAGCTCCTGCACACTCATTCCCTTGTACTGGGCAATATCATTTTTCCCCACTTTGCTCGACGCATTTCCCTTCGCTCTCACAATTTCCTTGATTTCTGCATAATATCCCGAAGAAATATCATAGCTTTTTGCCTTCTTCCAATCGGCAATGGAAGACCTGCGAATAACCAAAGAACTTCCCTGTCCCATTGGAAGTGTTGTATTGACGCTCTTAAATGCCTCCTGTGCAGCATTTTCCAAAAAGCCTGCACGGTTTTTATTATTTGATGCCACATCTACAAGAATATAGTTGGTGTCACCTGTAATAAATTGATTTTGACGAAGTAACTCCTCCGTCATCTTCATTGCATCATAGAAAGTAACCTTCTTTACTCCCTTGTCATTTAAGCTATTGACAATTTTTTCTGCATCACTGTTCAAAGCTTTAATAGTCACAATGCGATTATTTGTATTAATGCCATACTCAATAGATGGATTAATATCCAAAGAAACATAGGAACTGGCAAACTTTGTATTTTTTATATTGACACCAACAATTACAGCAACAAAAATAGCGACTGCCGCAATAATCAATTTTCCAAATCCAAATCCCTTGCTAGGAGTTGTCTCTTTCTACAGTTTCTGCAACATTGACGGTATCTCCAACACGCAAACTTCCCTTTTCCACCTTGACAATGACACCATCTTCTTGAAGAACGGCCGCATGTGCGCCCCTTATCTCTAATACTACTGCCTTCATCTCTTATGCCCTCAACGCCTTTCTGATATAGTCAAAGTATTCTCTAAGTCTTGGATAATCCCCGTGCATAATCTCTGCCACGGCAATAATATATTCTCGATTTTCCTCAAAGACCTTCTTTGGTCCAGCCACTTCCTCTCGAATATCGGCAATGGGAAGTTCCTTATCTGTACGCATTTGAGCAAATAATTCCTTATCCTCTGCCAAAAGTACAATGGCATCGGCACAAATCGTTCTCTCCTTGCCCTGCTCTGGCGTGTTATCCGCCAACTCAAACAGTGTAAAATCATATCGAGAAATCGCCTCTTGTAACCGTTCAATCTCATCTTTTATGCTCGGTGTTCCCATACGCTTTGCTGGCCCTTGTTCCTGCATTCTTGCCTGAACCCTTGCATCTTCCTCTGCATTTAGCTGAGATGAAGGATGAATTACTGGCTTTTTCTCCGCCTCCGATACTGTGCTTGGGTTCACTCTCATCTTTTGTGCAATTCGCTTCTCTGCAAATGCCCTAAACTCCCCCTGTGAACCATCATACTCATAAATCGTTGCCTTAAAAATCTTTAAGGCCTCCTGTACATCTTTCTCACTTGCACTTCTTCCAAGTGCCTTGCTTGTACAAGTTGTCACAAATTTTCTGTTCGATTCTACGAGTGCATCAAAATAATTTTTATCTTCCTGTGCCCTCAATACGGCATCTAGAACTTCTTTATTCGCTGCCACGATACTTTCTCTCCCTTCATTTTATGAACGCAACCTGTTGTCATTTTAGCATTATAGGGAATACTTCGCAAGCATCTTATCTATAAACTCTGCATTTGTCCTTGTTGCAGAGAACAATTCGATAATACTTTCGGTCACTTCTTCTGGCTTTGCAGTATTGAGTTCTTTCCGAAGAACCTCCACACAACTGCGCTCTCTCGCTGTCAAAAGCAAATCATCTCTTCTTGTTCCACTCTTATAAATATCAATCGCTGGGAAATTCGCTTTTCAGAAATCTTTCGATCAAGTACCAATTCCATATTTCCTGTGCCCTTAAATTCCTCATAGACTACATCGTCCATTCGACTTCCTGTATCAACTAGGGCTGTGGCAAGAATCGTAAGACTTCCCCTCTCTCTCAAATTTCTCGCTGCACCAAAAAATCTCTTTGGCATATAAAGTGCTGCTGGATCAATACCTCCAGAGAGCGTTCTTCCACTCGGTGCAATGGTCAAGTTATAGGCTCTGGCCAGTCTTGTTATGGAATCCAACAAAATCATTACATCCTGCCCCTGCTCTACGAGCCGCTTTGCCCTCTCGATAACCATCTCAGAAACTCTCTTGTGTCTCTCTGGCAATTCATCAAATGTAGAATAAATAACTTCGACATTTGGTGCTTCTATTGCCTCCTTAATGTCGGTCACTTCCTCTGGTCTTTCATCAATCAACAAAATAATAATATGCATACTTGGCTCATTTTCCACAACAGCCTTAGCTACCTGTTTTAGCAATGTTGTTTTACCTGCCTTTGGTGGGGATACAATCATTCCCCTTTGTCCCTTGCCAATCGGAGACAATAAGTCCACCACTCGCATAGCCACTGTATTTTTTACACCACTTGTCTCCAAATGAATGCGTTCATTTGGAAAAATTGGGGTCAAATCTTCAAAATTTGGTCTTCGGTCAATTGCCGAAAGTGGACAACCATTGACCGTCTTTAAATACAATAGTGCAGCAAATTTTTCTGTCGCCGCCTTAATTCGCTTTGAACCACAGATAATATCCCCTGTCTTTAAACGAAAGCGTTTAATTTGCGAAGGTGCAACATAGACATCATCATCTCCTGGCAAATAATTGGCACAGCGAATAAAACCAAATCCATCGGGCATCACCTCAAGAATTCCCTCGGCCTTTACTCCAGAGTCAAGTTCTTGCATATCAATACCTCTTTTGCTTTCTTCTGCCTTACTTTCCTCTTCCTTTTCCTTTTCTTCCATTTCCTTTGCGTATTCACACAGTACATCAATCAACTCTGATTTTCTTAACAGACTAATTCCCTTTATCCCAGCTTCCTTAGCCATCATTTTTAATTCTGAAATGGACAATGTTTCTAATTTTTCTCTCATTTTTTTCTCCTGGACAAATCTTCCCCCATTTTTTTCTCATATCCAAGCTCTCCAGGGTGATAAAATCGACAATCTTCTAATCCATCAGGGAGATATTGTTGTCTCACATAATGTCCTGGATAATCATGGGGATATTGATATGTTTCTCCTCTTTGTAGTGCCCTTGCACCCCTATAATGTGCATCTTTTAAGTGATCAGGCACCTGTCCCTTTCTCGCCACTTTGAATGCTTCATCAATCGCCACAATGGATGCATTGCTCTTTGGTGCACACGCAACATAAATGGCCGCCTGAGATAAAATGATTCTTGCCTCTGGCATGCCAATTCTTTCCACTGCCAAACTTGCTGAAACAGCAAGCTGTAAAGCCTGTGGGTCTGCATTTCCCACATCTTCTGACGCACAAATCATAATTCTTCGTGCAATAAATCGAATGTCCTCTCCTGCCTCAAGCATCCTAGCTAGATAATATACTGTGGCATCAGGATCAGAGCCTCGCATACTCTTAATAAACGCAGAAATCGTATCGTAGTGATTGTCTCCTTGTTTATCATAATACATTGCTCTCTTTTGAATACATTCCTCAACCGTAGAAAGTGAAATGATAATTCTCCCATTTTCTGACATTGGTGTTGTGAGTGCCGCCATCTCAAGGGCCTTGAGTGCCACCCTGGCATCCCCATTACATTCCCCTGCCAAAAAGAAATTGCCTCAAGTTCTACCTCTAGGGCCATCTTCCCAAGCCCTCGCTCCTGATCGTCAATTGCTCGACGCAACAACAATGCAATGTCTTCTTTTTTTAAAGTTTTTAATTCAAACACCGACGACCGAGATAATAGTGCTGCATTTACCTCAAAATATGGATTTTCTGTTGTCGCTCCAATCAATGTCAATGTCCCATCTTCCACAAAAGGAAGTAGATAATCCTGTTGTGCTCGATTAAAGCGATGGATTTCGTCAACAAATAAAATGGTCTTTTTTCCGTACATCCCAAGCCATTGCTTTGCTTGATTGACCACTTCTTCCATCTCTTTTTTGCCCGCAACTGTTGCGTTTATTTGTTAAAGTCTGCTCTTGTAGTATTTGCGATGACTCTCGCAATCGTTGTCTTCCCTGTTCCAGGAGGACCATAGAAAATAATAGAACCCATTCGATCGGCTTGAATTGCCCTATAGAGTAGTTTTCCTTTGCCTAAAATATGCTCTTGTCCCACAACTTCTTCGAGCACCCGAGGGCGCATACGCACAGCTAGCGGTGCCTGCGCCCTCTTGGCATCTTCTTGCATATAGTCAAATAAATCCATCGCTACTTCTTTACTATTGCTCCGCCAATAGCTCCAGCTAACTTAGACATTGGCATTGTCTGAACAATTACTCTTCCTGGTCCCTTGACTACAGTATTAAATAGTCCCTCGCCACCAAAGAGCACATTCTTTACACCTGGAACAGTCTGCACTTCCATTGTGCAAGTTGCATCCATAATCGCCACATATCCTGTATCTACAACTAGACTCTGTCCCTTTTCGAGAGTGTACTCCACAGCACTTCCATCAATCTCTGCAAAGACCATACCCTCTCCAGATACCTTCTCCATAATAAATCCTTCGCCGCCAAAGAAGCCTGATCCTAATCTTTTCTGCAAAAATACAGATAACTCCACTCCTGACTCCGCAGCCAAAAATGCTCTCTTTTGAAGGATAACATCCTTTCCTGGCTCCACTTTAATTGCTCGAATCTCTCCTGGCATTGTCGATGCAAAGGCAATCATTCCTTCTCCACCCTGTGCTTCATAGCTATTCATAAACATAGACTCTCCAGAAAACATTCTTCCAAAGCCTTTCCAAGACCGCCTGTCATGTTGGTGCTCATCTTCATATTTGCACTCATCCAACTCATTGCTCCAGCCTCACAGAGTAACTTCTCTCCGGCATCACAAGTACATATTACCACTGGAAAGTTTCCACCCTTAATTTCGTATTTCATATTATCGCCCTTTCTCTATTTATATTGATACTCTCAATATACTATATTTCCTGCACTCTAGCAAGAAAAAAAGGACCAACAGATGACAACTGCCTTCTGCTGATCCTTTTGGAGTCTTCGTGAAATTAAGCAACTACTGTTACATTAACAGCCTGGATTCCTCTATTTCCCTCAGTTGTCTCAAAAGTTACCTTTTGACCATCCTCAAGAGACTTGTAACCTTCAGTATTAATACCTGAAAAGTGTACAAAGATTTCGCTTTGATCTGCGTCATCTGTAATAAATCCGTATCCCTTCGCTGCGTTAAACCACTTTACTGTACCGTTATGCATTGTGGTACCTCCATAAAAAATATTATTTGTACTCGCTCAAACCAAAAAGTCACACATGAATTCTAAGCCCCCGAAATACAGCTAAAGTATAACAGTTTGCTATAGTACTGTCAATACAAAAAAACCAAAAATTATAGAATAAATGCCACGAATTTAGAGATATGTAACATACACCTCCCTTTGTTCGTGGCATTTTTATATTTTTTACTCTTCTATTGTTGGTGACTCTTCACTATTTGTGTCAAATTCAAAATCATCCAACACAATATTGTCATCCATATTGATGTCAGTGTCAAGCTTTACATTGCGGTATCTCTTCATACCCGTACCTGCTGGGATGAGTTTACCAATCAATACATTCTCCTTGATACCAATCAAATGATCTACTTTTCCATTAATTGCTGCCTCTGTAAGAACTTTTGTTGTCTCCTGGAAGGACGCCGCAGAAAGGAAGGAATCGGTTGCAAGCGAAGCCTTTGTAATACCAAGCATTGCCTGATTTCCCTTTGCTGGTCTCTTTCCTTGAGCAATCAATGCCTCATTCATATCATTGTATTCCAAAACATTCATTGAAACACCTGGAAGAACAGTAGAATCTCCACTCTCCTCAATTTTAATCTTGCGAAGCATCTGGCGAACAATGACCTCGATATGCTTATCATTGATCTCTACACCCTGAAGACGATATACACGTTGTACTTCCTGAAGCATATAGTCTTGAACTGCTCGAACACCCTTAATCTTTAAGATGTCATGTGGATTTACACTACCCTCCGTCAGCTCATCACCCGCCTCAATGACTTGACCATCTGAAACCTTCATTCTTGAGCCATATGGAATCAAATAAGTTTTTGACTCTCCACTCTCATTGTTGGTCACAACAATTTCTCTCTTCTTCTTGGTATCCTTTACCTCGACAACACCTGCAAATTCGGAGATAATTGCCAGTCCCTTTGGCTTGCGAGCCTCAAAGAGCTCCTCGACTCTAGGAAGACCCTGTGTGATATCTCCACCGGCCACACCACCGGTATGGAATGTACGCATCGTCAACTGCGTACCAGGCTCACCGATAGACTGTGCTGCAATAATACCAATTGCCTCTCCAACCTGTACGGCTTGACCTGTCGCCATATTTGCACCATAACACTTTGCACAAATACCATTGTGACTCTTACAGGAAAGGATATTTCTAATTTTTACAGAATTTCTTCCTGTCTTTTCCAATACCTTCATCACGGCCGCCGCACGCTTTGGTGTGACCATATGATTTGCCTTGACCACAACTTCTCCAGTATCTGGATCTGTAATCGTTTCCGCAATATATCTTCCTGTAATTCTCTCCTCAAGGCTCTCGATGATTTCCTTACCATCTGTAAACGCCTTAATTTCCATAAACGGAATTTCCTTGCCCTCGCAACAATCGGTCTCTCGAACAATTAAATCCTGCGATACATCGACCAATCTTCTTGTCAAATATCCTGAATCGGCTGTTCGAAGTGCAGTATCAGAAAGTCCCTTTCTAGCACCATGAGCAGAAATAAAGTACTCCAATACATCGAGACCTTCACGGAAATTTGACTTAATTGGAAGTTCGATGGTGTGACCTGTTGTATCGGCCATCAATCCACGCATACCTGCAAGCTGCTTGATCTGCTTATCTGAACCACGGGCTCCTGAGTCTGCCATCATAAAGATATTATTGTAGGCATCAAGTCCTGTCAACAAGTCCTTTGTCAATTGGTCATCCGTCTTTTTCCAAGTCTCAATAACCTCTTTATATCTCTCTTCGTCTGTGATCAAGCCACGGCGATAATTCTTTGCAATCAAATCAACTGTATTTTGTGCATCTTCAATCAATTTTGGCTTTGTTTCTGGCACAGTCATATCAGAAATGGATACAGTCATTGATGCAATGGTTGAGTACTTATATCCAATGGCCTTAATGTCATCCAAAACTTCTGCTGTCTTTGATAAGCCATGAACATTGATCACCTTCTCCAGAATCTGCTTACATTGCTTCTTCTTTACAAGGAAACCAATCTCTGGCTTTAACTCATTACCTGGAATGCTTCTGTCCACAAATCCCAAGTCCTGTGGAATAATCTCATTGAACAAAATACGTCCAACCGTTGTCTCCACAGTTCCTGTCAGCACTCTTTTATCTGGCATTGTCTTCGTCATTCTCACCTTAATAATAGAATGTAAGGTCACCACATGGTTTGCATAGGCAAGAATAGCTTCATTGGCACTCTTAAAGTACTTGCCCTCTCCCTTTGCTCCAGGTCTTTCCTGTGTCAAATAATAAATACCCAAAACCATATCCTGTGAAGGAACGGCAACTGGACCACCATCAGATGGTTTAACAGGTTATTTGGTGAGAGCAAAAGGAATCTGCACTCTGCCTGCGCTTCTACAGAAAGTGGAAGATGAACCGCCATCTGGTCACCATCAAAATCTGCATTAAACGCTGTACACACGAGCGGATGAAGTTTAATTGCCTTACCCTCAACAAGAATTGGCTCAAATGCTTGAATACCCAATCTGTGCAATGTAGGGGCACGATTTAGCATTACTGGATGTTCTTTGATGACATCCTCAAGCACATCCCAGACCTCTGTCTGTAAACGCTCAACCATCTTCTTTGCTGACTTAATATTATGTGCTGTTCCATTGGCCACAAGTTCCTTCATCACAAATGGTTTAAATAACTCGATGGCCATTTCCTTTGGAAGACCACATTGGTAAATCTTTAGCTCAGGACCAACAACAATAACCGAACGACCAGAATAATCGACACGCTTGCCAAGAAGATTCTGACGGAATCGTCCCTGTTTACCCTTTAGCATATCCGAGAGCGACTTGAGTGCACGGTTTCCTGGACCAGTCACTGGTCTTCCTCTTCTTCCATTATCAATCAGAGCGTCCACAGCCTCCTGCAACATTCTCTTCTCGTTTCGGATAATAATATTTGGTGCTCCGAGCTCCAAAAGTCTAGCCAAACGATTATTTCGATTAATAATTCTTCTGTACAAGTCATTGAGATCACTTGTTGCAAATCTTCCACCATCAAGCTGTACCATTGGTCGGATGTCTGGTGGAATAACAGGAATATTGCTCATAATCATCCACTCTGGCTTATTATGAGAATTTTTAAATGCCTCAACAACTTCCAATCTTTTAATGATTTTTGCTCTCTTTTGTCCAGAAGCATCATCTAATTGGGCCTTTAATTCCTCTGAATCCTTCTCCAAATCAATTCCCTGTAAGAGTTCCAAAATAGCCTCTGCACCCATTCCTGCACGGAATGAACCAAAGCCAAATTTCTCTACAGCTTCTCTGTATTCCTTCTCTGACAAAACTTGCTTATAGGTCAATCCGGATTCCTTGGCATCCAACACCACATAGGAAGCAAAATAGAGTACCTTTCCAATACTCTTGGTGTCATATCAAGGATGAGTCCCATGCGTGATGGAATACCCTTGAAATACCAAATATGGGAAACTGGTGCTGCCAATGCAATATGCCCCATGCGCTCACGGCGCACACTAGATTTTGTGACCTCAACCCCACAGCGGTCACAGACAACTCCCTTGTAGCGAATCTTCTTATACTTTCCACAATGACATTCCCAGTCCTTGCTCGGTCCAAAGATTCTCTCGCAGAACAAACCGTCTCTCTCCGGCTTTAATGTTCTATAATTGATGGTCTCTGGTTTTTTTACCTCTCCATGGGACCACTCAAGAATCTTTTCCGGAGATGCCAAGCCGATCTTAATGGCATCAAAAACAATCGGCTGGTATGTCTCGTTATTCTCAGGCATAAATTGTTCTCCCTTCTAACTTATTCGTCGTCATCTTCTGAAAAATCATCTAAATCTGCTAGGTTGTAGTCGCTATCGGAATCATCATCATCACCAGCATCAACTAACTCTCCATCAACAAACTCCTGCTTTGAAAAGCCTGCGCCCGCAAATTTGTCCTCATCTCTATATCTTCGATCACCTTCGATAATGGAATTAATACTCAAATCACCATAATCGATGTTCTCCTTTAATTCGACCTCTTCACCATTGTCATCTAAGATGCGAACATCCAATGCCAATGATTGGAGCTCCTTGAGCAATACCTTAAAGGATTCAGGAACTCCTGCCTCAGGAATATTTTCGCCCTTAATAATTGCCTCATAAGTCTTTACACGTCCGACAACATCATCGGACTTAAAGGTCAAGATCTCTTGTAGGGTGTAGGAAGCGCCATAGGCCTCAAGTGCCCAAACCTCCATCTCTCCAAATCTCTGTCCACCAAATTGTGCCTTACCGCCGAGTGGCTGTTGTGTCACTAATGAATATGGACCTGTTGAACGAGCATGAATCTTATCATCAACAAGATGATGAAGCTTCAAATAGTGCATATGACCAATAGTTACTGGGCTATCAAAGTACTCACCTGTTCTACCATCACGAAGTCTAACTTTTCCATCTCTTTGGATTGGCACACCCTTCCAAAGCTCTCTGTGATCAAGATGTTCTCCGAGATATTGCATCACACCCTCATCAAGTGTTTCCTTGTATTTATTGCTAAATTCTTCCCACTCCGTGTTGACATAGTCATTGGCCACTTCGAGCATATCCATAATGTCTCGCTCGTTCGCACCATCAAACACAGGGGTTGCCACATTAAATCCAAGAGCTTTTGCTGCCAAAGACAAGTGAATCTCAAGAACCTGCCCAATATTCATACGAGAAGGCACACCCAAAGGATTCAATACGATATCCAGTGGTCTTCCATTTGGAAGAAATGGCATATCCTCCACAGGTAAAACTCTTGAAACCACACCCTTATTTCCATGACGACCAGCCATCTTATCGCCAACAGAAATCTTTCTCTTTTGTGCAATATAGATGCGTACATTTTGTGTCACTCCTGGTTGCAATTCATCGCCATTGTCTCTTGTAAATACCTTGGCAGATACAACCACTCCATATGCTCCATGTGGAAGCTTTAATGAAGTATCTCTTACTTCTCTGGCTTTTTCTCCAAAAATGGCACGAAGCAAACGCTCCTCTGCTGTAAGTTCTGTCTCTCCCTTTGGTGTTACCTTTCCGACAAGAATATCTCCCGCACGGACTTCTGCACCGATGCGAATAATTCCCCTCTCATCTAGGTCTTTGAGGGCATCATCACCAACACCTGGAACATCTCTTGTAATTTCCTCTGGTCCAAGCTTTGTATCACGAGCTGCACACTCATATTCCTCCAAATGGATGGAGGTATAAACATCATTTTGTACAAGACGCTCACTTAAAAGTACTGCATCCTCGTAGTTATATCCTTCCCAAGTCATAAAGCCAATCAGAGGATTCTTTCCAAGTGCAATCTCACCATTCTTTGTCGATGGCCCATCGGCAATCACCTCGCCAGCCTCCACATGATCTCCCTTAAATACGATTGGCTTCTGATTATAGGAATTGGATTGATTGGATCTTGAGAACTTAATTAAGCGATATCTTTCCCTTTCTCCATTGTCATCTCTGCGCACCACAATCTCATTGGACGCCGAAACAAGAACTTCTCCCGAATGTCGAGCAATGACACAGACTCCCGAATCGACTGCCGTTTTACTCTCCATACCTGTGCCGACAGCTGGAGCTTCTGTAATCATCAGTGGAACCGCCTGACGCTGCATATTTGAACCCATCAAAGCACGGTTTGCATCATCATTTTCAAGGAATGGGATCATACTTGTTGCCACGGAGAATACCATTCGTGGCGATACATCCATTAAATCAATATTTCTCTTTTGGAAGGCTGATGTTGCCTCACGATAGCGTCCAGAAACATTGTTATGGATAAAATGTCCTTCCTCATCTAATGGCTCATTCGCCTGTGCAACAATAAAATCATCTTCTTCATCCGCTGTGAGGTACACTACTTCATCTGTAACTATCGGATTTGTACTATCTACAGACTTATCTACCAAGCGATATGGTGCTTCAATAAATCCATATTCATTGACTCTTGCATAGCTTGCTAAGGAGTTGATAAGACCAATGTTTGGTCCCTCAGGTGTCTCAATTGGGCACATACGACCATAGTGGGTGTAATGTACATCTCGAACCTCAAATCCTGCGCGGTCTCTAGAAAGACCACCAGGTCCAAGGGCCGAAAGACGCCTCTTATGGGTGAGTTCAGACAAAGGATTGTTCTGATCCATAAACTGTGAAAGCTGGGAACTACCAAAAAATTCCTTAACTGCTGCAGTCACAGGTTTAATATTGATTAAAGACTGTGGTGTGATACCTTCGATATCCTGTGTGGACATTCTCTCTCTGACCACACGCTCCATTCTCGAAAAGCCAATGCGATACTGATTCTGTAAGAGCTCTCCAACCGCACGAATGCGTCGATTTCCTAAGTGATCGATATCATCCTTTGTTCCAATATGCTCTTCGATATGCATATTGTAGTTGATGGTTGCAAAGATATCTTCCTTTGTGATATGCTTTGGTATCAATTCATTGATATGACTCTTGATCGCTGTCAACAATTCCTCTTGATCAGAATACTTCTCCATCAATTCTTTCAAAACTGGATAAAAGACATCCTCGGTGATCCCCAATTCCTCTGGATTTTCAATATCCACATGGGCACGGATATCGACCATCATATTGGAAAGTACTTTTACCTTTCTCTCGTTCTGACCTTCCAGCCATACATATTCTACACCTACATTTTGGATATCTTCCGCGAGCTGTTTATCAACAACCGTACCTGCCTCGGCTAAAACTTCTCCTGTCTCCATATTGGCCACATCCTCAGCCAAGGTATGACCAACAATTCGACTTCTAAAATGTAATTTTTTATTGAACTTATAGCGTCCAACTCTTGCCAAATCATATCTTCTTGCATCAAAGAACATTGAATTCAATAAATTCTCTGCGCTATCTACAGAAAGTGGCTCGCCCGGTCTAATCTTTTTATATAATTCCAAGAGACCATCAGAATAATTTTCTGCTGAATCCTTTGCAAAGCTTGCAAGAAGCTTTGGTTCTTCGCCAAAGAGGTCTATAATTTCTTTATTTGTTCCCAGTCCCAATGCTCTCAACAATACAGTAACAGGTACTTTTCTTGTCCTGTCTACTCTCGCATAGAAGACATCATTTGAATCGGTCTCATATTCCAACCAAGCTCCACGGTTTGGGATAACTTGACAGAAATAACATTCCTTACCAATTTTATCATGTTCAATTGTATAATAAATACCTGGAGAACGAACTAACTGGCTAACGATAACACGCTCAGCTCCATTGATTACGAAGGAACCTGTATCTGTCATCAGTGGAAGATCACCCATAAAGATTTCGTGTTCATTAATTTCATCTTTGTCATTATTGCAGAGTCTTACCTTCACCTTTAATGGTGCCGCATAAGTCGCATCTCTGTCCTTGCATTCTTCGATTGAATATTTTACCTCATTCCTGCATAGAGTAAAATCCACGAAGTCAAGACTCAAATGTCCTGCAAAATCTTCAATTGGGAAGATATCACGAAAGACCTCTTTGAGTCCTTCATCAAGGAACCATTGATAAGAGTCCTTCTGGATTTCAATCAGGTTTGGCATCTCTAGGACTTCTTTTCTTGTCGAAAAGTTCATTCTTATGCTTTTTCCGGATTTTTTAGGACGCATCTTACTTTTTTCCATTGACGTTTTCACCCCTGTCTGTAAATTTGAATAATAGTTACCGTGACGCACCTCTACCATTTTAGTGCAACTTTCATCTTAGCACCTTTATATTGACTTGTCAATATGTTATACTTGATTTTTCCTCTTAAATCTGCTATACTACTCCAGTTAGGATATACACTTTTCACAACTGGAGGACAATAAAGCCATGAACATTCTTTTAACTGTGCTCATTGTAATCTTGGTAATTGCCTTGATTGCTCTAGTCGCACTGTACTTCTTTGGCCGCAAGCTCGAGAGCAAACAGCTCGAACAAAAAGATGCCCTAGAGGCAGCAAAACAGACAATTTCTATCTTAGTCATTGACAAAAAGAGAGTCAAAATTAAGGACTCTGGTTTGCCAGATATTGTCTATCAACAGACTCCTTGGTACTTGCGCCGTGCAAAAGTTCCTATCGTCAAGGCAAAAATCGGGCCAAAAATTCAAGTTCTTATGGCCGAAGACAAAGCTTTTGAACAGCTCCCTGTCAAGACAGAAGCCAAGGTGGTTGTCAGTGGCATCTATATCTCAGAAGTCAAGAGTGCCAGAGGTGGGCTACTTACCCCTCCTGCAAAAAAGAAGGGATTATTATCTCGATTTAAAAAATAGCCAAAAGGGCAGTGAAAAAATTACATTTTTCACCGCCCTTTTTTAGTACGACTCAATATGAATAATATTGGTTTGCTTGACATCATCAGGAAGTATGGATGTTGCAAAATCTTTAAATTGCTCCGCCATATCGCTGACATAAAACTGATATTTTTCCTCACCATCTGCCATCGGAAAATGATTGAGCAATTGATGAGAAGCAAGTACATCCTTTAATTCAATTGCTGTTTCATAAGCTGGATTGACTAAAGCAACTTCATCTCCCATAATTCTTCGAATAGCCGAGCGAAGAAGTGGATAGTGTGTACACCCCAGCACTAAAGTGTCAATATACTTTTGCTTTAAACCACTGACATAGCGAGAAATAATTTCATCTGTCACGCTGTCATGCAAAAGTCCCTCCTCGACAAGAGGACAGAGCAATGGACAGGCCTTTTGAATCACTTCCACTTTGGGATTGATGGCCAAATCTCTTCTGGATAAATTCCCGTCGAAATCGTCGCCTGTGTTCCAATCACTCCAATTTTTCCATTTCTTGTCACCTGTGCGGCACTCTTTGCACCTGCATGAATAACACCCAATATCGGAATATCACTTTCTGCAACCACCGTCTCCAAAGCATAAGCACTAGCTGTATTACAGGCAATGACAATAGCCTTTACTTCTTGTGTTCGCAAAAAGCGAATAATTTGTCTGGAATAGCGAATCACAGTATCCTTTGACTTACTTCCATAGGGAACTCTTGCTGTGTCCCCAAAATAGACCAACCTCTCCTGTGGCATTTGGCGTATAATCTCCCTTGCTACTGTCAATCCACCTACACCAGAATCAAACACGCCAATCGGTGCTCTCTCTCGTCCCATTCTTATGCCCTCTCAAAGGCAAGGGCAATCAAATCATTGACCAGTTGCTTTGTTTCAATTCCCTTTGCCTTCCAAAGTGTTGGATACATACTAATTGCTGTAAATCCTGGCATTGTGTTAATTTCATTAAACACAATTTCACCTTCCTCAGTGACAAAAAAATCTACCCTTGAAAGACCAAATCCGTCAATTGCCTCAAATATCCTCTTCGCAATCTCTGGAATTTTCTTCTCTGCCTCTCCAGGAAGCTTTGGATCTACAACTGTCTTTGAGTCATGATTATAATACTTTGCCTCAAAATCATAAAAAGCTGCTTCCTTTGCTGCAAGAATTTCACCCACACCACTGGCCTTTACGGGAACTTTTCCACCACCAAACACTGCACATTCCACTTCATGTCCAACAATCGTCTCTTCTACAAGAATCTTTCGATCATGAATGGCTGCCTCTTTGAGGGCATAAATCAATTCTTCTGTCGAATTCGCCTTATTGACTCCTTTACTTGATCCTGCATTGGACGGCTTGACAAATACAGGGTAGGAAAAATGTCCCTCCACGCGATTGACCACTGCCGCCATGTCCCTCTCAATTTGGGCTCTTGTCACCAACTCAAAGTCTGCCTGACGAACCCCAATGTGATTGACAATAATCTTTGTGTACACCTTATCCATTCCCACAGCACTGGCCAACACCCCACAGCCAACATAAGGGATCTGTGCCATCTCACAAAGTCCCTGTATTGTTCCGTCCTCTCCATAGAGTCCATGCATCACAGGATAGACAATATCCACTCGCACCTTTGTATAGGATGTTCCCTCGTGAATGAGAATGCACTTTCTACCGCATCTGGCAATAAGACAGCCTCGGTCTTTGTCTCTACCCAACGACCATTTTCAATCTGCTCCACACTATCCACTTTTAGCCACTGCCCTTCTTTCGTGATTCCGATCAATGTCACATCATAGAGTTCTTTGTCCACCTGTCGAATTACAGTTGTTGCTGAAATACATGAAATCTCGTGCTCTGAGGACTGTCCCCCAAAAATTATTGCAATCATTTTCTTTGTCATTTTCTTATGCCTCTTTTATATTTTTAGAAATTGTTACTTCTTGGTTATCAATATGGCTGCGAATCGCACTCTTTGCCTGACTCACCTGCCTTGACTGTATGGCATTAATGATTTCTTCATGTTCAGCCAACAGTGTCTGGCGTGTCTTTTCATCCTTAATATATTCCAATCGGTAGCGATACATCTGCTCGCGCAAATTATTGAGCATTTGCACCAATTTATCATTCTCTGTTGCCTGAAAAATAATGTCGTGAAATTTTTCATCCATTTGTGCAATTTTAATGGCATCACTTCCTGCTGTAGCATCCTTAAAATCTCTTTCCGCTACAACAAGTTCTGTCACCATATCCTCATGAATTCTTTCACACGCAAGTTCAATCGCCAACTCCTCGAGTGCTCTTCTGACTTCCAAAACATCGCGCAAATTCTTTTCTGTAATTCCCGCGACCTCAGCTCCTTTTCTTGGCACCATAGTCACTAATCCCTCTAGCTCAAGCTTTCGAATGGCCTCTCGAATGGGAGTTCTGCTCACTCCCAGCTTTTTTGCCAGCTGAATCTCCATCAATCGCTCTCCAGGCACCATATCCCCTTTGAGAATCGCCTGTCTCAATGTCTTAAACACAACATCTCTAAGCGGCATATACTCATTTACTTCGTTGCTAAAATCTGACATCTTACCTCCTATGCATACCTGTCAAATATATCTCCTTTACTTTGGTCTTCATCTGTCCAAAGCGCAGCTGTTCATAGCATCTTTTTGCTGCCTTTTCATCTTCAAACAACCCAAATACTGTTGGTCCACTGCCGCTCATTAAGCTAACCATTGCTCCATTGGTGCTCATCACATCTTTGATTTCTCCAATCACAGGATATTCTGTCTGCGTCACACGCTCCAAAATGTTTTCCATGTAGGCTGCTGCCCCCCATAAATCCTGATTTTCAAGTCTTTCAATTACTTTATCCATATCTGGATGTTCTTCCTTTGGTATCGTGTTGACATACAAATTTTCATAAATATACTTTGTAGAAACATCAATTGGTGGTTTTGCAATTACAATCGAACAATCGGGTACTGATGGCAGAGGTCGTAAGATTTCTCCAATCCCCTCTGACACGGCGGTTCCTCCCATAATACAATAGGGGACATCCGCACCAATTTTTATTGCCCTTTCCATCAATTCTTTTTCGCTCAGTCCCAATGAATAAAACGCATTGACACCACAAAGCACTGCCGCAGCATCTGCACTTCCACCAGCCATTCCTGCAGCTACAGGAATATATTTTTGTAATTGTATATTCAAACCTCCACGAATAGAAAACTCATCAAACAACATTTTTGCCGCCTTATAGGCTATATTGTCTTCATTTGTAGGCAAAGAATAGTGATTGGTTCTTATGTCAATCCCGTCCTCTCCTGTTCTCTCCAAAAAAATTCGATCAAAAAGATCTACTGTCTGCATCACCATCTTTACTTCATGGTAGCCATCGTCCCTTTGTCGAATGACATCAAGCCCTAAGTTAATCTTCGCATAGGCTTTTAAATTCAATATATCACTCATACATCCCCCGCCTTAGTACTCTTATCTTTTGCATACACAGATTGTATTATATCGCATACAATCACAATTCGCAATCCCAAACTATTTTGACGAAAATCCCCATTTCTTCTGCCAAATGTAAAGAAACCAGATTATCTCCAAAAATTTTTGCACAGATAGATTTTTCGATATTCATCTTTTCCTTGTAGGAAATCAAGCCCTCTATGGCCTTTTTGGCATAGCCTCTCCTTCGATAAGGTGAAAAAATCCAATAGCCCAACTCAAGTTCTTCCTCAACACAACTTAAGCTGGCAACTCCAACACAAACGTCGCCATGAAATATTCCCCAAGTACCAAGCTCACTTTGCAAATATCCAAATTTGACCATTGCATAAAAAGTTTCTTCATCGAGTAAACATTTTATCTCTCCCCCAAGCCAGTGCTTCTCCTTTTCTATACTTCTTTGATACTGTGCACAAATTTCAGGATAGTCCTCAAATGAAAGCTCCCTCAATTGAATTTCTCCAAGATCAGCCCTGACGATTGGTATTTTTTTATAACGCATAGCCACTTCATTTAAAAATTCTTCTGTAATATCTTCTAAGCACTCCACTGCAAATGGTGTGGATGTAATGTCAATATCTGCCCAATTCTTCCCCAAAACAGCAACAGCGGCTCTTCCCTCTGCCTTTGCATTGAGAAGAACCGCATTGTTATTGGATATTATGATCTCTACCCATTCGCCATCTACATACACTCGGCGAGTCTCATTCACTAGCAAACCTCTGGCTCACCATAATCCACACCCAATGTATCCACTGTCACTGTCTTAATGATTTGTGGAGTCTTTGGCTTGTCATTGTAATCTATATCGACATCAGCAATTTCATCTACAACATCCATCCCTTCAATGACCTTTCCAAATGCTGCATATTGTCCATCCAAATGTGGTGCATTCTGATGCATAATAAAGAACTGACTACCTGCTGAGTTTGGCATCATTGATCTCGCCATGGAAATCACACCTCTTGTGTGTGCAAGATCATTGTCCACGCCATTTTGTGCAAATTCTCCAACGATTGAATACCCTGGACCACCTGTGCCCGTTCCCTGTGGGCAACCACCTTGAATCATAAAGCCACTGATCACTCTGTGAAAAGTCAAGCCATCATAAAAGCCCTTCTTTACAAGGCTAATAAAATTCTTTACTGTATTTGGTGCCTTGTCTGGATATAATTCCACCTTCATTTCTTTGCCACTATCCATTGTTATCGTTACTATTGGATTGCTCATCTTGCTTTCTCCGTTTCTTTTCTTCATTGTGCCAAGCACTTGCGTCTATTATATTTTATCCTGTGCCAATGTGCAACTATATTACCTGTCATATTTTATTCACAATTTCGCCAAACTCTGGACAACTTTATACTTTATACTCTAATTAACGGTTCTAGGAAACATACATACAAGAATATCTAGAATCCGAACAATATATGTTTTTTTTCATAATATTTGAGCCGATTGCCCACAGGTAATCGGCTCTCCTCCTCTTTTCACAGGATTTTTTTTATAATATAATAATATAATGATCACCTGAGAAAGGACAAGACTATGCCTGGATTTACAACACACTATATATTGGGGATGAAGGCCTTCCATGCCCTACCAAACAATCAATTAAAATTTATTATTTCAAAGTACCGCTGGCTCTTTCAACTCGGATTGCAAGGCCCAGATATGTTTTTCTATAATTTTCCCCTCGCACGCCACCGAGACTACCGCAATGTCGGCTCCTATATGCACGAGGCACATGTCAATCTCTTTTTTAAAAATGCTCTAAAAAATGCAAATCTTTTGACTTCTCGACAAAAAAGAGACCAAGCCATCAGCTATATTGCTGGGTTTATGTGCCACTATATTGGGGATGCCATCTGCCACCCCTACATTTACGGACGCATTGACCACAATCCGCATTCCCCAAACACTTACACTCATGCCCTTCACGCAGCACTAGAAAATGACATTGACGCACTACTTCTATACAAATTTAAGAGGAAAAAACCTTCTGAATTTAATCAAGCAGCTACGATTTGCCTCAATGGATTTGAAATGCAATTTGTCTCTGATTTTCTATCTAAGATCATCAACGAGACTTTTTATCCCATTACTTATAAAAATCATTTTCAAGTTTCTCCTGCCATGGTTCACCGCTCCATTCTTGCTCTTCGCTATGGTTGTCGCACATTACAAGATCCAACAGGGAAGAAGAAAAAGCGGATTGGGCGAATTGAAAATATCTTTTTAAAGAGCCATATCGTGTCAAAAAAGTTAGTTTCTGACAAAATTGAGGATAATACAGTAAATATACTCAACCTCAACCATGAGACTTGGACAAATCCTTGGGATTTACGCCTTGCCTCTACAGAAAGTTTTCCAGATCTTTTTCTAAAAAGTTTAAACAAATGCCACAATGTCTATCACTACCTCAACTCGACCTTAAAGAGCAATGACAATCTGGACATTGACCATTTATCCCAACTATTAGAGGAACTTGGCAACTATTCCTATCACAGCGGATTGGAATGCCAAAAATAGAAAAAAGGGGGTGTGAAAAAACTCGATTGAGTTTTTTCACACCCCCTTTTCTTTTTCTATTTTTCTAATTCACAAATCCGCTCACACAAGCCCTCTGCTGTATAATATTTTGCAGTCGCATCCACTTGAACGCCACATTCTATACAAGCTTTGCTGGTCACAGGCCCGATAGAAATCAATTTCGCATGATATGGAACATTTCCCCTCATTTTTGAAAATGCTCTTGCACAAGAAGCACTGCCCATCGTCACATAGTCAACATCAGGCAAAATTCTTTGCAACTCTTCTTCCCTTCTTCGATCCACATAGGTGGAATAGATAGTTGCATCTACATAAGAAATTCCGCGCTCTCTCAATGCATCCACAATCTCTTTTCCCGCCACTTCTGCTCTGACAAGTAAAACTTGATCATTTTCTTCTAATGTTGGGACCCACTCTCTAGCCAAAGCCCTTCCTGTAAAGGTGTTAGGCATCATATCTTCCATATAGCCATATTCTCGAAGGCACTTCCTTGTCCCTTCCCCAATCACAGCAAATCTCATTTTAGCCAATCGCCTCTGGTCAAGATATAATTGCCCTTCCTCATCTTCCCCTCCTTGAATACAATCAAAAAATGCTCGCACACCATTGACACTGGTAAACACAAGCCATGAATACTTCTCAATATCTTTCAACGCATCAAAGAACACCTTGCTTGGATGTTGCACGGTCTCAATCAAACTAAGTTCAATTGTCTGTGCCCCTTGTCGCTTGAAGACCTCTCTTTGTTTTTGAACCATCTGCCTGCTTCCTGTAAGCAGTATCTTTTTCCCAAAGAGTGGCTTAACCATTTCTTCTTTCCAAGACCAATCCATTTCCCCAGAAAGAGACACTACATCCCCAACAACCGTAATTGCTGGTGCCTCGACCTCTCTTGCCAAATCTGCAATATTTTCTAAATTTCCAATTACCTTTTTTTGTTCTCTTGTACATCCTTTGGAAATCACAGCTGCGGGTGTATTTTTTGGTTTTCCTGCACTCATCAACTGATGAGCAATTCTTGGCAAGCTCTTTAATCCCATTAAAAAGACCAATGTCCCTTCCAATTTTGCCAGCACCGAAAAGTCAAGACTTTCCCTTGTCTTTTGCTCGCTCTCATGACCAGTAATGACATGGAAGGAGGAGGAAAGTCCACGGTGAGTCACCGGAATGCCTGCTGCTGCTGGAACCGCATAGGAAGAAGATACGCCAGAAATCACTTCAAACTCAATGTCATTTTCTCTCAATTTTAGGATTTCTTCCCCGCCACGACCAAAGATAAAGGGATCTCCTCCCTTTAGGCGAACAACCATTTTTCCTTCCATTGCCTTTTCCACTAACAGGGCCGAAATCTCTGGTTGCTTCCTATAGTGAGCCCCTGCACGCTTTCCAACATAGATAAGCTCGGCTTCAAGTCTTGCCTGATTCAGAAGTGATGGATCAATTAAACTATCATATACAATACAATCTGCTTCCTTGATTTTTTCAAGTCCTTTCACACTCAATAAATCCATATTTCCTGGCCCTGCACCAACAAGAAATACCTTGCCACTGTATAAATATCTTGCGATCTTTTTTGCCATCTCCACACTTTGGGATGCTTCACACAAGACCTCGCTCTTTTTTATCCTTTTCCCATCTTTGGCATACATTGCCGACATTCGAACACTTTTTCCCTCTCGCCTTACATAAATACCACAAGGTGCATTGCAGCCCGCATTTAGTTCCTCCAAAAATGCTCGCTCTGCTAAAAATGCTTCCTGCGTCTGATCATCAAGTAATGCATCGACAATCTCTCTGTGTGTACCCTTTTTTACTTGAAGGGCAAGAATTCCCTGACAGGCCGCAGGAATAAACTCTTCAATGTCAAATGGACAAAAGCAAAGTTGTTCCATGAAATTGTCAAGTTGTTCCTCCATTCTGCGAATTCCTGCCGATGCAAGAACAATGCCATCATAAAGGCCTTCTTCTAACTTTTTTAATCTCGTCTGCACATTTCCACGCAAATCTCGAATTTCAATATGCGGATTCATTTCTCTTATCTGTAATGCCCTTCGCAAGGAACTCGTGCCAATCCATTGGCAATCTTTTAATTGCCTATTTTTTCTAGTCACCAAAACATCCAATGGATTTTCCCTCTCTAGACAGGAGTATACTTCTAATCCCTCTGTCATTTCCAGTGGCAAGTCCTTGGCCGAATGCACAGCCAAATCAATTTCTCCTCGAACAATGGCCTCCTCTAATTCCTTGGTAAATACGCCCTTTCCACCAATTTTTATCAATGACTTGTCTAAATGTTCATCTCCCTTTGTGCTCATGGTGACAATCTCTATCTCACAGTCTGGAAAACATTCCTTGATCCGCTCTGCCACTAGTTGCGTCTGTCGAAGTGCCAATGCACTCTTTCTGCTGCCAATTCTTAATTTCAATAACTAAACCGCCTCTCTTGCATGATCTACAAAGATTTCTCGCACACGCTCATATTCTCCAAGCCCTTTGATCAAGCATTCCACTTGAAAACCCGCCTTTTGAAATTGCATATTCCAGGAAGTTTCATCATCTCCTGCCATATCATTGTTGGCATGGTCACCCGCAACAATCATAAACGGTGTAAGCAAAATATTTTGAATATGATTTTCTCTCAACCTTCTAAAAATAGCATCTAAGCTCGGATACGCCTCCACTGTGCCCACAAATACATTGGAATAGCCTAAATCCTTAAATTTATAATCCAGTGCAGCATAGGCAGAGTTGGCATAGTGGCTTGTTCCATGTCCCATCAACACAATTGCTGTATGTTCTTTTTTGGCAATCTCTGCCTGCAAATCGCCCCCAATCGCCTCAATGGCCTCATCATAATCTCGATCATAGGTAAGCAGAGGTCGCCCAAATTTAACCTCCAAAAATCCCTGTGCATGGGCACGAACATCCTCGATCATCGCATCATTTTCGATACCATTGACCACATGAGTTGGCTGCACAATCAAGGTATCCACTCCATCTGCACGCATTCTTTGCATTGCCTGTGCGACACTGTCTACACCAAGTTTATCCCTCTCATTGACCTTTTTTCTAATCATTCCACTTGTCCAAGCACGGTAAATTCTTGCCTCTGGCATGGCCTTTGCAATATCTCTTTCAATGGCATCAATATTTTTTTCCCTAGTCTCTGGATAGGAAGTCCCAAAACTAACTACAAGTACAGCCTTCATCATTAAATATTCTCTTTCTGATCTCCTTCTAACATATGCTCAATCTTTTCTCTGATATTGTCGGTCACTTGCTTAGCCAGCTTGTGATCAACACCCGATGCACAAATACCAATCGTCAATGGTGCTGTATCCACTACTCCAGGAAAATAAAAATCACAGTCATTTTTATCTGAAGCATTGTTCACCGCGATATGATTTAACTTCGCATCCCAAGTAATCTTGCTGTTTCTCTCTGCAATATCTGTAGCTGCCAGGCAAAAATCCACCTCATCCATATCTGTAATGTCATATTTTCTCTTAATAATATGTATCTTGTCATAGTGCAGATTGATAATTTCATCATCTACTTCGGGTGCAATTAACTTAATAGTACAACCAAAATTGACCAAAGTCTTTACTCTTCTTGCAGCAACCTTTCCTCCGCCAATCACCAAAAATACCTTGTCCGAAATATCAATAAACATTGGAAAAAACTTCTTTTCACTCATTATCTTCCCCTTCTTTCTCTGCATTTTTTACTATCATAACATATTTTTTGCCAAAGAAACAAAAAAATATATTATTTTCGCTTGACAAAAGATATGTTGTGTGTTATATATAATATATAACAAATAAGACAAATGCAACAGTAATTCAAAAGCTTGTTGTATCGCCAGTAAGGCACAAGGAGGGTTCATTATGTTAAATACAAATACTTATGATTTATTCGATAACTTTTTTGGAAATAATTTCTTTACTCAGACTCGCAGTTCTTCACAGATGAAGACTGATGTCACAGAAAAAGATGGCAATTATCTTCTCAACATTGAGATGCCTGGATATAAGAAGGAAGATATTCATGCAGAATTAAAGGATGGTTACCTCACCGTCTCCGCAAAACATGAGACCAATGATGAGTCAAAGGATGACAAGGGCAATGTGATTCGCAGGGAGAGAAGCTTTGGTTCTTGCAGCCGCAGTTTCTTTGTCGGCAATGATATTACTGAAGAGGATATTCAAGCTGAATACAAGGATGGTGTGCTGAATTTAAGCTTTCCTAAGGAAAAAGAAAAACTTCCAGAAGAGAAGAAATTGATTTCTATTAAGTAAGATAGACATCAATAAACGAAAAAAAGTTGTGGCGAGTGGTTGGTCCCTTCGCCACAGCTTTTTATTTGATCAAAGTCTATAAACACAGAGTCTGATCGAGCTGAAACTTATCTTCTTTCACATGGCTGCATCAGCACGGTCACTTGATCATTTCCACTCCACTCAAAAGTATAGGACTCTCCTGATGTCTGTCCTATAAAAGTCTTCCATGATACATTTGCTTTTATCTGTGGATCACCGTAACTAAAAATAGTGAAAATTCAGAAGTTGTATTCTTAGATTAGTTTTATGGTTTTTCAACCAAAGGTTCTACGGTTAACCTCATCCACCATACCTCATGCTATTTCGATATAACACCAATACAATAGCACTTATTGGCATCGCTTCTAAATTGATAACCATATAGGGAAATGCGGACTTGTCTTGCAGTTCTACATCTGTCTATGGTTATTTTTTCTTAGACTTTATCTCTAAAGCCTTGTCCACGTCGTGCAATAACAAATGAAGCTCCGACGTGAGTATTTAGCTTCATTTGCGGACAGTATTTATTTTTAGCAATCCAACTTGTCCATGCAGGATTGACTTTATTGAGATAAACATTGTTGCGATAAGTAATGGATTCCATTGTTTCAACGAACTGACGGTAAGCTAACGAGTGGATCATTTCATTATACTTCTTACCATGCTTGGATTCTGTTTTAGCTTTCGTACGCTTAAAATTAAGGTCCTCAATAGTCACATCTTTGCCAGTAGTTAAAGCAAGTTTAACAATATAGTTGGCGATAGCTTGTAAGTCAGACTTTGTAGCATATCCTTGTTGAAACCTGTATGGTAAGAATTGGTTTGAATCATGTGTCCAAACGCATTCGTTTCGGTTAAGGTCACAAACCCCTTATTAAAATCAAGACCAATGACACCATGAGTGCTGCGAGTCATGATATCCGTACCCTCTTGTTGGATTTCAAAGGTGCAATAGAGATAGTATCGTCCATAACGCTTGATAATCTTATACGAAAGAGGACTATTCTTTTGTTCTAAAATGGAAATAATCTCTTGTTTATGATGATTAAAATATACTTTCCCAAAAGCGTATTTATCATTCCCTTGAGTCGTCTTGAAACCACCAAAGTCCTTACGGAGCTTAATATTGAACTGGTTATTCAGTTTGTTATAGTTCAACTGTAAGAGTTGATTACCAGAGGTTTCCGTTTTTGTTCCAACAAATGACATCTGATTATCACGATGTTCAATGAACCTGGCGTAATCTTTATTTAATAAGTTTTTCGTACCAAAACAAATTTTGACTTGACCTGATTCTAGTTGGTAATCGAGATTACTTAGCTTCTGTTTCATGCGATTGAGCTTGTTTTTCTTAGCAACCAGCTTTCGTTTGAGATTACGATGTTTGGTTAGATTGACAAACAAACCAGCTCGTAACATCGCACAGTTATCGTCATGTTGTTCTTGCAATTGAGGGATAACTTTTGTCTCAAAATAATCAATCTTATGTTCAAGAATCTGTTTTTCGTGTCGTTTCAACTCAATTAAAGCACTCAATCGTCCTTGTGCATCAGATATAATAGAATTAGCAGTACGCTTAGTAATACTGTATTGATTTTGTAAATATGTGTTATAAGCTGACTTATTAAAATTGTCGGCATGTTTAATGTGTTGAAAGGTTTTTCTCACAGCGTGAGCGTAAGTCGCACGAGAATTTTCAACATATTCAATAATTTGAGAATTGTTCTTATCGTGTAGTTGAGTTACAACTGTAAACTTACGTTTTTGCATGAATGAGTGCCTTTCTATTCCATAATATCGTCCAAATTAAGATGATCAGCTAGTTTTACCTTTTGATTATCTTTACCTACAAGAGTTAGATAATGTTCTAAGAACAAACGTTCAACTTGTTCTTTCCCCTAACAATTCCTCTAGTTCCTTTAGCGTCATTTCTTTATGATTTTGGGTCATTGCTTTGTCCTTTCTTATCTTTAGCATTACACATGGTTTCGAGATAATTAAAACCGAAACGAATTAAACGGTCACGATAGGTTACAAATACACGATTTACTTCATCATTCATAACCATTTTAAGTAACTGTTGTAATTTCTTACATTTATCATTCAAACCAGAACCAACTTCTGACAGTACAACTACATTTTGCAAGTTATCTGATTGGTCAATAAGAAACTGAATCTGCCTGTCTAAATCGCCATGAGACTTCTGGTCATAGATGATACACGGGCGTAGATAACATCTCGTCGTTTGTCAGTTGCATCATCATATAAAAGATTATGTTCTCGTAACAATGTGATAGTGTCACCTTTAGTTAAGAATCGCCTATATTATCTGAAACTGTTAACCTACCCTATTTTGCAGCTACTTTTCTTGCCTTAGCACTCATTTCTTCTGCTGAAAACTTAATCACGCTCACCGATCTTGTCATCATCGGTGTGATTTCAAAATTTCGATGTGTCTGATTGCTCATTAAAAGTTCAAGTCCCTTGATCTTTTCTTCCACATTCTCAACAATCTCTGCCTTTCCTTTGGCCATAATACTTGCATAAGCTGCTCCATAGCGACAAGGAATTTCTCCACCTGAGACAATTCCATTGTTGTTATCAATTTCAATGAAGGCATTTTCATTACTGCGAATCAAATCTAATTTTTTCCCCTCCACTGCACCGTGCATATATAAGGTTAACTTTCCATCTTCGTAAATAAATCCGTAGTGCAATGGCACAATATAGGGATACCCCTCATCCATCAATCCCAGATGCACAATCTCTGCACTGTACAAAATATCCACAATCTCATTGTCTTCTGTAATTCTTCTGTCTTCTCTTCTCATGTTATTTTACCTCAAAATTATTAACTATTTCTTGGATTTGTGCAAAGTCTGCTCTCGTCTTCTCATTTTGACTCTCAAAATGTAACATTTGATCAAGATATCCCTGTCGCTTCATCTCTTCTACACTCCATGGGTAGACAAGACCAAAGATAAAGGAAATTTGTCCAACAATCGGATCTACTGCTGTCTTGGCATTCTGGCGATTGACACTTCTTTTGGAAAGAATGTCCTGCATGACCAAATCACTAACTTGATCATTGGCAAATCTTTCTGGAGGCAGATCATAAATTTGTTCTCTCGGTGTCTCACAATTGACTCGCAAAATATCAATTTTATCTGCATCTCGAAGAATATCACAAAACATCTTTTCTCTCTTGGTCAAATCTTTTGGTAATTCCAAGACATTATGCAAGCGAACAGCCTTTTCCACAAGGTTGTAATCAACATCCTTGGGTACAAAAATATCTCCCAGCCCCTCATGTAATAAATCCGCACTGAGTTTTGCATGGTCAACTGAGCGTCGATCATTGAAGGTGTGATATCGACTCAATTGTTCAAATCTTCCAATATCATGAAGAATTCCAAGCAGCCATGCAAGATCGGCATCCTCCTCATCTAGTCCAATACTCCTTGCAATTTTATCCGCAAGGTCAGCCACTCGATAGGTATGATCAATCTTTAATTTTACTTTGGGATCACTGCTGTCATATGCATCGGTATAGCTCTTAAATGCTCTCTTTATATATTCTCTATCCATCATCCTATTTCATAGCGGACATATTTCATCTGAAAATCCCGCTAAATCCTCATTCTTTAATGCTTTTTCTAATAACTCTGGTAATCTCTTTGGATTGCAGGCAAAACAAGGAATCCCCCTTGCTGCAATTTTTTGTGCCATATTGACATCATAATGTGGCTTTCCCTCATCAGAGACAGCCAGAAGGACAATTACAGTCACGCCATCTTCTTTCATCGCCGAAAGTTTTCTTAACATTCCTGCACGATTTCCGCCCTCTTCTAGGTCAGAAATTAAGAAAAATATGGTCTTTTTGGGGTTTTCTATATACTGAGTACAATAGCGAATAGACTTTTCAATATCTGTACCCCCTCCCAAAGTAAACCCAAATAAAAGGTCAATGGGATCGTCTGATTTTTCGGTCAGGTCCACAACTTCTGTATCAAAGGCAACCACTCTTGTCTTAATGGCACTCATGCTTGCCAAAATACAACTCATAATAGAAGAATAAATCACCGAATCTCCCATCGAACCACTTTGATCAATGTCTAAGATCACCGTATATTTACTCGATGCCGTCTTTGCACTTCGCTCAAAGAAATAATACTTTTGTGGAATAATCTTTTCAAGCTTTGGATTATAGTCCTTAATTCCCTTTCGTATTGTTGTCTGAAAATCAAGAGCTGAGGCCGATGGAATGGGAGAATGGGCCTTTCGATTGAGTGCAGCGGTCACCGCACGGCGAATATCTGACTCTAACAATCGATTGATTTGTTCTACAATTTTTTGAATAAATGCCCTTGCACTTTCCTTGCTTTGCTTTGGGATTTGATCCTTGAGCGTTAAAATTGTGCTCGCCATATGAATGTCGGGTTCAATATTTTCTAGTAACTCTGGCTCAAAAATCAATTGCTTCAATCCACATCTTTCCATCGCATCCGCTTGAATAATCTTGACTAAATCCTTTGAAAATAGAGAACGAACATCACCAAGCCAACGACTAATTTGTGGATTTGATGCCCCTCTTCCACCCCCTTGGAATTTCCCATCGCTATTATAGATGGCTGCAAGGGCATGATCCATCATTTCCTCTTCCTTTGAAAGAGCCTGCCCACCCATGTGCTCAAATCTTTCCTGTGTCTGTGCGCCAAGAATCAAACGCCAGCGCTTTAATCTCTCTTCTGTATTCACTCCACTACTCCCTAAAAGTCATCAAAACTAAAATCGCCCAAGTCAACATCTTCACTGGTAATCGGTGTGTTCACAATTTCACTAGCCTCTTCCTTATTCACTCCCCAAATTTCTCCCAAATTCTCTGCAATCATATCCTTTTCTTTTGGATCATACTCGGCAAATGCTCGCCGCAAAAATAGGAGAGAACGCTTAAATTCCTCATCATCCAAGGTATCTAGATAGTCACTCAAAGCCTCCCAAATCGAAAGTCTCGCAATCAGGGCATAGTGATTTCGCATAGACAATCCAGAAAACCACCCTGCTCCAAGATCTGCAGGCATTCCCCTAGAAAGTCGCTTGGAAAGCTCATTTCCAAGCTCATTGGCATCAATTCTCTTACAATCAAGAAGGATGGACATACATATTCCCGAAACTCTAGTATTGACATCATCTCTTTTTGCCAGTTCCATCATTGCCCGCATCCAAAGTTCATAGTCAAGCATTTCATTGGCAAGAAATACATTGTGTAATATTTGAATGTCCTCACATAAAATCTGTGCTGCCGCATCATCACAAAATGCCTCACTCACAATGGTAAGTGATGCACGAAGACAAAGCTTGGTGAGCACAGGAACAATCGGCTCTCGATTGAGTTTCCGAATATCTCCATACAAAAGCATATCCGAAAGCTTTTTACTGGTGATGGCAATATCGTGAATGGCAATTGCCCCAGCCGTTTGATTGTCAATCTCCCTCATTGCATTTTGTAAAATTTCCGGCATCCCACAATAAAAGGCATCTTCCATCACTTGAGAAAGCTCTGCCATCGTGTGAGCATTTTTCATTCTCTCCACAAGAGTATAACTGACGGCCTGTTTGATGGTATCGCCCTTTAATATGCTCTCTACAATTTGAATCTCTGCCTCTACACTCCACAAAAGCAACCAATCCTCTGCCCATGTCGCTCCTTCTTGATTTCTTCGTTGATTTTGTGCAAAATCAATGCCAAGCACACAAAGCCTGTGCAAAAAGAAGGAGCGATTGAGATCCAAGAAGGCACTTTCCTTTGTTTTTACCCGCAAATTTTCTCTCAAATCAAGTTTTAATTGCTGTGTCACAGAATCTTTATATTTTTCAAGCTTTAATTGCTTTAACTGGCGATAAAAATCATTTTGAATGGATGTCTGGGAGACTCCCTCTGGTATGGACCCAATTTTCGTTCCAATATCAGCCTCTGCAAATCCCATGGCCATCTCACCAAATTTTCCCTCTCCCATACAGGTAACACTTGCATCCTTTAAATCCGTCAATGTTGGAATTTCTCCACCACGAAGTCTTGCCAATTCCCTGGCTAGGCGAACGGATTCAATAACTTGAGCAGATGAGACGATTCCCCCATGAAGACGCATATAGTTTGCAAGTTTTGTCAAATACATCTGCTCATGAAATGTGACATCTTCCCGATTTAGTCCCTCCCACAAAAGTTCGTAGTAGGCAGGAGCTGCATTTCCTGCACCATAACCGGAGTACTTGCTCAAGCGATAATAGGAATAAGGCATCAAGGTCACCTTTGTCTCTACACTTGGCAAAGATTCTAGATCTTCATCCCTCATTTCATCTTCTCTATCTTCAATACCAACGGTATGAAATGCTCCTGTAATCGCAACAATCTTTTCTTCTGGCACCCCTGATGCAATACAGTCATTGATCTTTCTCTTCATAAATCGCTCGCGCAAGAGATCACGAACCATATCAAAGCTGGTAACTGGCGTATTTTCCCGAAGTTTCTCTCCAAATGTTCTACTGCCCATCATATAGCCTTGTACACTCTTTGCCTGTTCAATATTTCTCTCCCAAAAATATTCGATATCGCCATCCTCGCTCTGACTCGCAATTCTTTCATACAGAGAAATCTTTTCTTTGACCTCTTTTTCATCTCTTCCCCTATCTGGAAGTGCCAAGACATAATTTGATGGCAAATCAAAAAAGCGACATTCCTTTTGATTCTCCCTTGCCCAAAGTATTGCTTGATATTCTGGTGAATACTGTGCAAAGGGATAACAAATGGTCTGTACAGGAGCTTCCACGGTATAGGCCATAATGGCAAATGGTGGGCGAATTTCCTTATCAGTCAATCTTTCCATAAGAGGATTAAAATCTGCTGGCCCCTCAATAAATACAACATCTGGTTGATGCAAGTCCAAAAATTTTCTCACATAATAGGCTCCTGCCGGGGATAGATGTCGAATTCCAAATGCTTTCATCGCATCTCCTCCTATTCATTGAGTGCCTTACATTCTTTGTACAAACCAAGCCACGCCCTTCCACGCTTTTTCATAATATTTTCTAGGTACTCCTCCCAGACTTTTTTGTCCTTACTGTCCTCTTTGATAATAGCTCCCTGCAATCCCGCTGCCAAATCTGCATCGGTCACTTCGCCATCGCCAAAACTGCCTGCAAGGGACATACTATTGGTCAAAAGAGAAATGGCCTCCGCTGTAGAAAGAACATTGCTCGTCGATTTTACCTTTTGCTTGCCATCTAAAGTTTCTCCAAGTCTAAGCTCTCGAAAGATGGTGCAAACTTTTTCCAAACTTTCTCATCAGGTACCTTTGCCGAAAGATCTAGACTTCCTGCCAATCTCTCCACACGAGAATGTACAATCTTTACCTCTTCTTCCAATGTCGCTGGACTTGGCAACACCACAATATTAAATCTTCTCTTTAGTGCCGCACTCATCTCATTGACACCTCGATCTCTTGTATTGGCTGTGGCAATAATCGAAAATCCCTTCTTTGCTGCCACATCTTCTCCAAGTTCTGGAATGGAAAGTCGCTTCTCTGAGAGAATCGAAATCAACGCATCCTGTACCTCTGAAGCACAGCGAGAAATTTCCTCCACTCTGGCAATTTTTCCTTCTTCCATTGCCTGATAGATTGGACTCTTGACTAGAGCCTTTTTGCTTGGGCCTTCAGCGATCAGCATTGCATAGTTCCAAGAATAGCGAATTTGCTCTTCTGTTGTTCCTGCAGTTCCCTGAATGACACAGGTGGAATTGCCATTGATCGCCGCACAAAGATGCTCAGAAAGCCAAGATTTTGCTGTTCCTGGCTCACCGATCAAAAGTAGTGCTCGATCTGTTACCAATGTCGAAATAGCAATTTCCACAATGCGTCGGCTTCCAATATACTTTGGTGTAATTTCCACACCCTCACAATCTCCGCCCAAAATATAGGTCAGCACAGAGCGTGGCGACATCTTCCAACCCTCCGGAACAGGATATTTTTCTGCTGCAATCAATGCATCAATCTCTTTTTGAAATAGTACTTCCGCTGGAAGTCTCTGTAATTGTTCACTCATCTTCTCTCTCCATCTTCTTATTCACTACAAACTCTCTTCCAGGCATCCTCAAACTCCATTCCTTCTTCAATATAGGAGATAAGCTTTAATAAATCCTGTACATTGCTTGATTTTTTTTGTTTTTCGACAATGGTCTTCACTTCCTGCAATAGCTCACTCACCTCTTGCTTGCTGGCTTTCCAAGCCTCCAGAGCAAAAACCAACTGCCTTGCATTTGACCAATTTACGCCCTTTGCCAATGCCTTTTTTAGTCCCTCAAATGCCCCAGAAAAGTCTGTACATCCCCATCTCTTTAGGTTTTCAATATCCCTTTGAACAACTACTCTTTCCTTCAATCTTGTCATCAAAAAAGAAATGTAATATTCGCCCAAATCTTTCTTTGGATCTTCGATGTTCTTTAGTAAAGTCTCGATTGCCCCCGCACCATCCAAATAGGGGTCATACACAACCGCACTTTGTTGTTTCTTTGTCCATGGAAATCCCAACAAGAGCGGATACCATCTGCGATCGAGCTTTTTCAAGATCTCCTCTCTCATGTTATGTTCCTCGCTATCGTCATAATGAACAAAGCGAAAACAGCGATACAATACATGAAAAATGCCCATACTCGGTGCAAGAACATCCTCATTGTGTGCCTTGAGATAGGGCGAAAACCTTTCAAATACTTCCTCACAACCATCTTCCATTAGACTCAGCAAAAAGAGGTTTTGCACCGCCTGTGCATTCTCTTTTCCATCAAAAAGTTGATGAATTTTTTCCACTAATTCTGGTGTTCGAAAATACATAATGCCTCGCATAAAATAAGTTTGCTGTGTGCTCTCCTCGACCATCATCAAACTGGATTCGATCTTTTCGACCAATGCTTTTCTTGTCTTGCCTGCGGCCGCCTTCCAAATGGAATTGATACTTGCTAATATTTTAGCTCTGTCTTCCTTCTTTTCTGCCTTTTCTAACCTTTGATGCTCCTCGTCGAGCTGGTTGGCAAAAATTTCCGAAACCCAATCTTCATTTGGATAGTCCTCTAAAATTTCCACTGAAACCTTACCTTTTTTTAAAAGAGCCGCCCACAACCTTTCTAATGTACTTCCCTTTGATCTCGAAAGAGCCTTCAGTGCCGCCTCCTTGCTTGCCTTATCCCCATTTTCAGCAATTTCTAACAGAAGTTCCTTATTTTCCTTCTGATAGCGAAGTGCCTCAATCGCCCTCGTGCGAATATTCTTGCTCGCCTCTGCATTGATTATCGAGAGATAGAAATCATTTCTTCTCCCTTGGCCACATCTGCAATGACATCCAGTCTTGAGAGCATTTCTGTCCCACCCTTTGGATCAAAATCTCTCTTTAGCGGTGCAACCATCACCTTTCCATCTTCCTTCATCCACTGATTGATCTGTGTGGCAAGTTCACTATAACTATCGCCTAATCCCTGAATATACTTTGGAAAAATGCGATAATCCATAAAAATTTCTGGTGTCAGTTTTCTCGCATTCATCAACACTTCATATCTTCCACTTCCTCTTGTAGTCAAGGCCGTCATTACAGGCTCAAGCATTTTGTAGGAATTTTTCTCTGCCTTTGGAACCACAAAACTTTCTATTTCCTTGAGTTCTTCCACCTTTGCTGTATCTGCCTGCGTCTCAATCACTGCATTGACAAGTGCCAACAAATCCATTGCCCTTTCGCCAGCATCTCTTTCTGATTGTAACAATGCCCTTGCCATTGCATCTATCTGGGCAAATACAGGTGCCACTTTGGCCAGCAAAGCCATCTCTTCCACTGCCTTTTTTAATCGAAAATCTTCCGACAGCAAAGAAGTTCCTGTAATCAATATATTTTTTAATCGCTCACGCAAGGTATACAATATCTCTAAATTCATTTTCCGCCTCCTCTAATATGCCAATCGCACAACGCTGTCCTGGGTAATGACACTTCTTGGCTCAACACAAATTCTTCGATTTTCTTGATCATAGTAGGCAATTCCAAAGAGAACTTGATTGTGTTCCACATCATCTACGGGAAGAAATCCAAAGACATCCGTCTTTCCCTGCTTATTTTTCAAAATAATCTGCTTTTTGTCCTCATCCTCTGCCACAAATTCTCCCTCAGTATTCAAACCAATCTTTGAATAGTGAAATAAAACCGCATAGGCATTGTCAGAGAGCGTTGCCTTTAGGACATTCTTTGCCGGCTTAATCCAATCCGAAATTCCCTTTGCTGCAAATCCTCGAATTTTTTGAATGTCTTCTGCTGAAATTTTCCTCTCTCCATCCTTATCCCAGCGAATCCTTTTATTTTCTCCCTCCATTGCTGGATAAAATAAAAGTGTCTCTATCTCCTTGACATCAAAGAAGCTGTCCTCTCTATGAATGTACTTCTTTGCCTTTCTGGGCAATAATTTGCAGTATAATTGATTTGACCATCCTCTAAATCAATCCAATATCCAATGTCAGCAAACTCTCTTTTTACTGGATCATTTTCAACAGAAAAGCTAAGCTGTACAAGACTTACCTTTTCCTTTTTTAGCCCAAGTGCGTTGAGTTCATCCAATTTCCACACGCCACCTAAAGCCTCATAGAGAAGATTGTCATCCACTTCTGGCTGATCGCTCTCTAATTTTTTTTCCAGATAGACTCTTGCTCTCTTTTCAATATAGCGAAGCTTAACTAGCTCGTCCACCGCATCAGAATAGTTGGTCTCCTTTTCTCTTTGTACTTTTTCCATGGCATATAAAAAGCGATTAAAAATCACTTGAACTCCTGGCAAATAGTAATCGCCAAGTTGCTTTGCCAATGCCTGATTTTCTTTTAATGGTGTGCTTGCTGTCGCCGCAATACCAACATCTGTAATTCTAGCCATTAAATCTCTCAAAAGGTCAAGCCCTTCCAACTGCTTCTTTATCTTTTTTGTTCTAGCAGCTTTTGATTGTGCAGTCACCTTCTTTGGCTTTTCAGCTTTTTCAGCCTTTTTTTGCTCCCTCGCTTCCTTCTTGCTTCTCTTATCTAGAATATCTTGTGGAATATCTTCGACATCAAATGCTTTATCAGCGACCATTTCAAACATCAGAGCAATGCTATGCTTACAAGGAAATTGGCGACTTGGACAGCTACAACGAAAAACAGGATTGTTCCTATCCACTAAGTCCACCGAAACTATATAATTTTTCTTTCCACTTCCCTTGCACTCTCCCGCATAGAAACTATCATCCTCTGATTTTATCCTTCGAACAAAGCCACCACTGGCAGAGATTTTTCTTCCATTACTCACTGCATTGGCGTTGGGTGCCATCGCAACAATTTTTTGCTCGTCAAATACTTTCATACCACTATTCCTTTCTCTATAATATGTCTATTATACCATTTTATTTGCATAAATACAGATTTTACGCTATAATATGCCATTACAAGCAATCTTATTTTTTATGTTAGGAGAAGTTATGCAAATCTTAAAATTTCTTGATGACTTTATGTACTATCCTATTTTGATTGTTGTTCTCGCCGCTGCGGCAATCTATTTTAGTGTTCGCACAAAGTTCATCCAAATCCGTCTTTTTCCTGAAGCTCTGCGTGTGCTTCTCGAAAAACCAGATGACAAACAATCGGTTTCATCCTTTCAAGCACTCATGGTTTCTACAGCCTCTCGTGTTGGTACAGGAAATATTATTGGCATTTCCAGTGCTATCGTCTTGGGAGGACCTGGCGCTGTATTTTGGATGTGGGTGCTTGCCATCCTAGGTTCGGCAACCGCCTTTATTGAGAGTACGCTAGCTCAAATTTATAAGAGAAAAGACAATGCGGACAACTGCTACGGGGGGCCGGCCTACTACATTGAAACTGCACTAAAGAGCAAATTCCTTGCCATACTCTTTGTCCTCTTTTTGATCTGTACCTATGGCTTTGGCTTTAATTTGCTTTGTTCCTACAACTTGCAGTCAACTTTTGCTGTCTACTCGTTTTACCATCCACAGACTACACCCATCATTATTGGTGCCATTGTCGCCTTGCTCACTCTCTTTTGTTTGCTTGGCGGTGGAAAAGGAATTGTGAAAATCACTGAAATTTTAGTGCCTGTCATGGGCATCTCCTATGTGATTGTTTCTGCTATTGTGCTGGTTGTCAATGCCAGAGCAATCCCTGGAATGTTTGTCCTGATTTTTTCTGATGCCTTTAGCCCTCGCTCCTTTGCTGGTGGACTTGCAGGATCTTGCCTAATCTATGGCATTAAGAGGGGTCTTTATTCCAATGAAGCTGGTGTTGGGTCTGCCCCAAATGCTGCTGCTTCTGCCATGGTATCTCATCCCGTAAAGCAAGGTCTTGTTCAGGTGGTCTCTGTCTTTATCGACACCATGCTCATCTGCACTTCGACCGCATTGATGTGCCTTCCACTGGCGTTGCACGCACAAAAGATATTCAGGGAGCTCCCTATGTTCAAGAGGCCATTCGCAGTGTCTTGGGTAGTTTCGGACCAACTTTTATCGCCTTTGCGATGACACTCTTTTCCTTTACGACTCTACTTGGAAATCTATACTATTGTGAAAATGCACTTGCCTATCTCAATCACAATAAGCGACCTTCCAAGCCCTTTATGACCTGTTTTCATATTCTATGTTCATTGATTATCTTTGTCGGTGCCATTTCAGCATCCGATGTTGCCTGGGCACTGGCCGATATTACGATGGGATTGATGGCTCTCATTAATATTCCATGTTGTATTCGTATGGGCGGACTTGTCATTCGCACAGCAAAAGATTACGAACTACAGAAAAAAGCTGGAAAAAATCCAGTTTTCCTTGCCAAAAATATTGGCATGAAGGAAGAAGAAATCCAAGAATTGGATTATTGGAAAGAATAACATCAAAAAAGATAAATGGGAAAGTGACCAATTTTAGTGATTAGCACTCTCCCATTTTTTGATTGTTCTTTTATCGAAGCGGTTTTAACATACATTTAAAATAAATAACATCCTCTTTCCAATCGGCTCGAATCACGCCTCGATACTGCTCAACAATATTCTCTGCAATCGAAAGTCCAATACCATATCCACTGCGATTGTCATTGTTGTGCGACTCATCTTGGCGATAAAATCGCTCAAAGAATCGCTGATAATCGACCTTTGCCCCCTCTTTATAGGTGTTGGAAATAACTAACATGATTCCTCTGCCCTTTTGAAATAGAGAAACACTAATCTCTCCCTCATCATCACAATACTTAATTGCATTGTCCACTAACAGAGAACAGAGCTGACGAATATGACCTTCTCTTGCTCTCATTTTCACATTTTCTTGAATTTCCTTCTTGATTTGTTTTTTTTCTCTCAAGATTACTGATTGAAAGGCATCAAAGCTTTCATCTATGATTTTTGTGATATCACAAATTTCAATATCTCCATGCTCCCCACTGTGTTCATTCGATCTGGTAATCATCACAAGATTTTGAATCAGTCCACTCAATCTCTCCACTTGACGCATTGTTGATTCCGTCCATTCATTCTGCCCCTCCAACATTTCCTGCATCTCTGTATTGGCCCGAATCACAGCAAGAGGCGTCTTTAACTCATGACTTGCATTCGTCAAAAAACGCTTTTGATTTTCTGCATTTTTGATTTCTGGCTGAATGGCCATGTAGGAAACCCGCCAAGTCAATGTTCCAGCAATGCTCATTCCCACAATAATAATCATAACCACTAAATAGAGTAGTCTTGCACTGACTAATAGATTATCTGTGCGGTCAAGGTAGACCACAATGGTCCCTCCATCATCTGTCTTTCCCACCTTGTAGTAGTAGACACCCACTCGTCCCGATTTTCTCTTGCTCATCAGTGCTTGTCGTCCATACGCCTGAGCCTCTGCATCTGTCACCAAGAGGACATGGTTGGTTCGGGTTCTTAAAAATTTCCCCTGATTGTCATAGAGAATAGCAAAATAACTTGCACGATAATATCGACCAGAGTCATCCCCTACCCCCGCATTATTAAAAATTTCGCCCAAAAATCGAATGACATTGTAGTCTGAATTGACCTTATCCCGAATAACTTCACCATCTCTTTGATCGGTCGACCCCTGGAGTTCCCCCTCATTTTCCACAATATAATTGAGAATCATATGAACATTTCTTTTCTCTATAATATTATTGGTGAGATAAATCAAAGAGGAAATAAACAGCATTGCCACAGTGAGTGAAAAAAATGCAATAAATATAAATCTTCTACGCAATTGATCAATTGTGCGTTTATCCATTCTCTTCTCCAGCTAATAATTGATAATGTCCATCGACTTCTTCAATGTGCACACACATGGAAACAGCTGCAAGTTTACTCTTTAGATAGGCGATATAGAGTTTTACTGTGCTCTCTGTTGCCGCTTCATCGCCCTCCCATATGTGTTCGAGCAAATATTGCACAGAGAGACGATGCCCCGCATGAACAATCATCAATTGTAACATTTCAAATTCTTTTACTGACAGCCGAACACTATTTTGTGCCTTCAATTCAAAACTATCTCCATTGAGTAAAATATCTCCAAATTTTAGTATCTCTGAACTATATTCACGCTTTCTCCTTGTCATTGCCCGCACCCTGGCGAGCAATTCCTTCATTGCAAATGGCTTAGTCAGGTAGTCATCTGCACCAGCATCCAATCCTTCCACACGGTCATCAATTTCTGCCTTTGCAGTCAACATCATAATCGGTGTCACAATATTCTTTTTGCGCGCTTCTTTTAGGACTTCTATTCCGCTCATCTTTGGCATCATAATATCTAAAATCATTGCATCATAGCCATTGCTCATTGCATGAGTGAGTGCCTCCTCCCCGTCAAAGCAAGAATCCACCACATACCCCTCATGGGCCAACGCCATACTCAATACTCTATTCATATCTTTTGTATCTTCTGCAAGTAATATCTTCACTATGATTTTTCTTCCTTTCCCGCCTGAATCATATCCCGAATGGTCTGCATAGATAAATCTGTCGATGCCAACTCATCGGCACAGCGCTTTAGCTCGGCCTCAATCAATACATCATCCACCATCTTTTCCTTTTTGTAATAGAGATGATGCTCAAGTGCAGCCCAAGTGTCCTGAGAAATCGTCCTCAATTGAATCTCAACATAGACCTCGCCCCAAACCTTTAAAATCATATGATAGCTTCGATAGCCATTATCCTTTGCCCTCTTAATATAATCCTTTTCCTTGACTAATTCACAATTTGGTAATTGAACTAAATGGTCTCGGATGACATAGACATCACTGATAAAGGCACACACTACACGTATGCCCACTGCATCAAAAATCTTTGTCAATGCACTTTCTGTCGTCTCTTCAAATCCCTTTCTTCGACATTTTTCCCGCATACTCTCTTCGCTCTTAATTCTGCTAATCAAATGCTCCACTGGATCAAGGTCATACTTTTTCTTCATCTCTTCTCTGACAATCTCAATCTCTTTGACTAAATAATCTCGTGCAGCCTCCAGTTTCGGCAAGTACTCGCCATAAATGCTTTCCTTACTCATCCTCATCCTCTTCTTCACCACGATAAGATTTCTTCGTAATTTTATTATGGCTTGCTATTGAAATATCTCGATTCGGTGAGATCAACATACCAATCACTAAACCGCCCAAAAATGCCAACAAAATATGTACAACGACAATAGCTTTTAATGTCTTATTGTTCTCTATTGTTTTTTCAAAAATTTCGTTCATCACAAACCTCCTTTGTGTCTTTCCTTTTTTCATTATACTATAAGTTTTTGTATACTGTGTTGTCTTTCGTTTTTTTTCATAGATTCTTCAGAATTTCTCCACACAAATTTTTCACCATATAACATAAGAAAAGTCGGCTGTCACACTCTAAAAGTAGGACAGCCGACCTCTTATCTTTTACTCTATTCCGCAGAACTTATAATCCTTTGCTTCCACTGCAGCCTTAATTACATCTTCAGGAACATCCTTTGAAGTTGTAAGTAGAGCCTCATTTTTCTCGTGAGAAACCTCTGCAGATTCAACACCGTCAATGGCCTCCAATGCCTTCTTTACCGTTGCCTCACAATGACCACACATCATTCCTTCAATCTTTACTTTCATTTTCTCTTCTCCTTTGTTTTCTTCTATTTTCTCTTCTGTACTCTGTGCTACTTGATCTGATAATGCCCTGTGCTTTAACTTCTTGTCCTTTGATGCATCATGTACATGAAATAAATTCAGTCGCAATGCATTCATACATACCGTAAAGGAAGAAATCGACATCGCTGCCGCTCCCCACATTGGGTTCATCTGAAACTTTGGAATAATTCCTGCTGCAATTGGAATTAAAATCACATTGTAGCCAAATGCCCAAAAGAGATTCTCATGAATATTTCGAATCGTTGCCCTTGAAAGACGAATGGCCCCAGAAACATCCGTCAACTTTGAATTCATCAAAACAACATCTGCGGAGTCAATCGCCACATCTGTTCCTGCACCAATGGCAATTCCTGTATCGGCTCTGGTCAGTGCTGGGGCATCATTGATACCATCTCCAACCATGGCCACTTTTCCTCTCTTTTGAAGCTGTCGAATAACCGCTTCTTTTCCATCTGGAAGAACACCCGCAATGACTTTATCAACTCCAGCCTGTGCACCAATGGTCTTTGCCGTCTTTTCGTTGTCACCAGTGAGCATCACAACTTCAATGCCCATATTTTGTAATTCTTTCACAGCCTGTGCAGAATCTTCCTTGATAACATCGGCAACCGCAATCATACCTAATAATTTTCCATCTCTTGCAAAAAACAGTGGTGTCTTTCCTTGATTGGCCAGTTCATCACTCTTTGCCTGCAAGTTGCTATCAATACTTGTCAATGTCTTAATAAATGTATTCGATCCACCATAAACTTGATGACCATCGACGATACCTGTCAGACCATTTCCAGCCAACACCTTAAACTCACTGACCTGCCTTGCCTCTATCTTCTTTTCACTGGCATATTGAACAATGGACTTTGCCAATGGATGTTCTGACTTTAACTCAATGGCATAGGCAAGACGAATCAACTCTTCGCTTTCTACTCCCTGTGCTGGTATAATGTCGGTAACTTCTGGCTTTCCAGCGGTAATTGTTCCTGTCTTATCTAGTGCTACAATCTGCAATCTTCCTGCATTTTCAAGTGCAGCGGAAGTTTTAAATAAAATACCATTTTTTGCACCAAGACCATTTCCCACCATAACAGCCACGGGCGTTGCTAGTCCAAGTGCACAAGGACAGGCAATCACCAAAATAGCAATTCCTCTCTCGAGTGAATGTGAAAAATCTCTTCCCGCAATCAGCCAACCTAATGTGACCAAAACGGCGATACCAATAATGGTTGGAACAAAAATTCCAGAAATCTTGTCTGCAATTCTTGCAATCGGAGCCTTCGTCGCCGCTGCGTCCGATACCATTTGAATAATTTGAGAAATGTGGTATCTTCTCCCACTCGAGTTGCTCTTGCCCGAATAAATCCCGATTGGTTCATCGTTGCGGCTGAAATCACATCATTGACCGATTTATCTACGGGAATGGACTCACCGGTAAGTGCTGATTCATCGACGGCTGTTGTTCCTTCCACAATCACGCCGTCCACTGGAATGGACTCACCAGGTTTGACTACAAAGATATCGCCAAGAGCCACTTCATCAATACCAACCTCAACAGCCTTTCCCTCTCTCTCCACGACAGCCATCTTTGGTGCCATTTTCATCAAATTCTTTAGAGCATCCGTTGTTCTTCCCTTGGACATCGACTCCAAGGTCTTTCCCACCGTGATCAATGCCGGGATCATTGCCGCCGTTTCAAAATAGAGCTGAGAATGGTACACAGGCATCAAATCCATATTGGAAGTGCCCTGAGTAATCATTACACTCATCTTATAAAACACATACACTGACCAACCAAAAGACACCGATGAGCCAAGAGCCACCAAGGTATCCATATTCGGTGCCAAATGCACCAATGTCTTAAATCCAGAAATAAAAAATACTCGGTTAATATACATCACTATGATCGCAATGAGCATCTGGGTGAGTGCCAGTCCTATGTGATTGTGATATAAAAATCCTGGCACCGGCCAATTGAGCATATTGTGCCCCATAGTCAAATACATCAATATTGCAAGCCAAATCAATGAAAGTTTCAGTCTCTTTACAAGTTTTGGAGTCTCTCTGTCCACAAGGGCATCCGCATTGGCCGCAAGCTTTTCACTCGCTGAAACTTTCTTTGCCTCGTTTGCTCCCTTGACTTGGGCACCATAGCCTGCATCCTCTACAGCTTGAATAATTTCTTCGTCACTCGCACTTCCCTCGACAGCCATCGAATTCGTCAATAGAGAAACACTCACCAAAGATACATCATTTAGTTTGGAAACAGCTTTTTCCACATGGGCCTGACAGGCCGCACAGGTCATTCCTGTGACAACAAATTGCTTCATCTTTCTTCCTTTCTACTAATCAAATCACTAGGTCATCCTATTTCATCAGTCTTTCAATCACATTGCAAAGTTCGTCAATTGTCTCATCATCTCCATTTCGAATATCATCGACAACACATTCTCGAATATGTCTTGCTAACAATAACTTGTTAAAAGCACTGAGTGCACAATTGACTGCAGATACTTGCATCAAAATATCTGGACAATAGCGATCTTCTTCCACCATCTTTTGGATACCTCGAATTTGTCCCTCCACCTTTCGAAGACGCACAAGCAATGCTTTTTGTTCTTCTGGTGTTCTTTTCTTTCGCCGCTCACTGCAACAAGGGCAAACTCTCTTTTCTTTCTCTTCCATTGCCACCTCCATATACCCTACTGGGGTATCTGATGTTTTTGATTATATACCCCCTCTGGGTATTTGTCAAGAAAAAAAGACTTCCGCAAATGCGAAAGCCCCTATTTTTTCTTATCATCTATTATTTTTCCTAACCGCACGCTCTTAATGCGTTTAATTCTCTTTCCATCAGCAAAGTCCTCAAAGCTAATGCGAATCAAATCTTCAAATCTTGCTAAGATATCATTGCCCTCCCAATGATAGTCTGCACCATTCCACTTCAATAAACTCTCCACAAAAATAACATGGTTAAATACAAAGGTCTTTAATGCCTTTGTCGTCACATCAGCAAATTGCTGTGGATTAATGGGAGCAAATATCTCTTCTGGCAGTCCACTCACTGCCACAAAGGCCGCTCCCTTGTCATGTGGACAGGCATAATAGGCATACTTTTTTTTGCTAATTCCACAAGTCACCATGGAGAGTGTATGACCTCCAAAATACTCATTGAGCAAAAAACATTCTTCTGTCAATGCCTCTAAATGTGCTTTCTCTCCCCATTCTTTTGTTTCATTGGCAAGTCGAAGTAAATCATCATCAAAGTGACTAATATTTTTCCAGCCCCAGAGCCAATTCTTTCGTTCCTTTGATTCATTTCCAATAAATTGAATGGGATAGCAATCTTCGCCCAAAGTCAAAGTTTTCTTTTCAAATTCAACCGTCCACTCTTTATTTTTTGCTACACTCTCTCCAAATGCATTCTGAATGCACCACATCGGCCCAAGTGTTGCCGAAAACACATCGATCCAATTGGATCGGTCAATTGGATACTCCGTCTCTAATATATTGATTCTCTCTGCCATTCTCTACACCTCTCACTCTATCCCATCTTCTTCTAATTTTATTCCATATCGAGACAAATCAACTCGATTGTCCTTTACCTCTATGCCCTCTAATTGCAGTAATCTCTCCTGCTCCTTTTCACCCCCAAAGGCAAATGCTCCTGAAAGTTCCCCCCTTGCATTGACCACACGAAAACAGGGAATATGTTCTGGATCTGGATTTTTATGGAGGGCATTGCCCACTGCTCTTGCCATATTTTTGTCCCCGGCCATCTGAGCCACCTGTCCATAGGTCGCCACTTTTCCTCTCGGAATGTTTTGCACTGCCCGATAAATTCTCTTTGAAGGAGTATCACAGACCATTTGATAGCTCTGGTCAATATGATCAAAAACATCTTCCATTTTTATTGTTCCATCCAAAAGAATACTCATCCAATGCCGCTTATTCATATGATAGGCGGGCAAATAGCCCTTATTTTTGCTTGCAATCGCAATAAAACTCTCATCTGCCTTTACATTGAGAATATCCACCTCACCCTCACCCTCAAGCCCCAAAGTTTTTCTCTTGACTTGTAAAATTAGAGCAAACCACTTGCCTTCTTCCTTTACTTTAAATGTCATATGACTAGGGGATTTCATCCATGGATGTTCAGGCTCTATAGCATATTCTCTATGAATATATGATGTAATTTCTTCCACTATATTCATCTGCAATTTCTCCTATAGTCTTGTTGTCTTATTGAATGCGATGCTTTTCCATTCTTTCCTGAAAAATGCCCACAATGATACTTTTCAATTGTTCTTTTTGCTCATTAGGAATTTCTCCTTCTTTCTTCGCATAGGCATATAAATCAGGATGTTCCTTGGCAATCTTTTCAATGGTCTTACTTGTCGCATGAGAACGCACAAAAAATGGTATCTTTTTAATGTACTCTTCTGGAACAAGTGCAAGAATTTTCTTTGCCGCTTCCTTGTCATCCACTACTCCCTCAGAGAGCCCCTCCTTGATTTCTTTTTGTTCCTCACTTGAAAAATCACTTAGTTTCATATTCCTCCAATACTCTATATTCTGGCAAAACATGATTATCCTCGAAAATAATCGGCTTTGCACCTTCCAAATCCTTGTCGTAGTAGCCCATGAGATAATCATTCACTTCCTGTCGATTTGCAAACTTGACGAACTGATAAGGCATCTCAAATGCCAATTTTTCAACAAAGAGATATCCATCTCCATCCTCTAGTAACACGCCAGTGTGACCAATAAATTCCTGTACTGGATTCTTCCCATCATCCATGACCATAAACAAAGAAATCATATGGATTTTATCACCATGAAATGCAATTTGCTTCTTTTCCCAATCTTTTTGAATTTCTCCTGCAAGAATATTGGTGTCTTCCGTCTTACTCACATCGATGTAGGAAAATATGCTGTCAAAGTTCTTTTTTTCATTCCCCGTAAAGATTTTCTTTTTATCAATCGCCTCAAAATCCGCAAATAGCATATTAGTATCGCCGGCCACTGGATTTCCCACGGTGATAAAGTCTCTCATCAGCATATAGGAAGTAATTCTACAATTTCTTCCCACAAACCCACCGCCATTGGCCTTCCACAAGTCCACTAAATGATCATCATAGCTTGGAAAGGCCTCAGAAATAGTGGTTATCTTCTTTGCCAGATTTTCTGTACCCACTGCTTGATTGTACTCATCCACAGAATTAAAAAAATTCCTGAATATGCTCCTTGCTCACGCCTGCTTTTTGTAATGCCTGCTTTAACTCACTTCTGCTCTCTTCATCTGCAAGATTTGAATAGGTCAATTGCAGCTTGGCCTTACTGATCGGCGCATCTGTCTCACTGATCGCACTGTCTTGCCCAGAGCTAGTATCTGTTACACTCTCCTGTGTGCTCTCCACCACCGTATTCTTTGTTGCATCCACTCCCTGATTGGCACATGCCGACAACAACACAGCAGTTACTACAGGGATCACCCATCTTTTTTTCATCAATTTTATTCATCATCTCCTTCTCTATCCATTTGTGAACTACCCATCACCTAAAGGTAATGGGCTTCTAAGAGCCTAACAGCTCTATTTAAGAAGTTTGATATTTAAGTTTCCACCTAAGTAATTAGGCAATCCTTATTCTTATCGGCGTGTCCACTTCGCCTCTACTGTATAGGATATTCATATCCACAACACTACTTTTACGCATGATATTTAATGCTCCGTTAACATCTGCATTGATTGTTTTACCACTTGCCGTTTTGTATAGACCACGATGTAATCTTCTGCCACTAAACGGATACTCTTTTGGATTATCGGCATTGTAAACAGGGAGATCGTCTCTATCCCAAAAAGATGATTTCGATGTATAGGATTCTTCCTGTTTTACAAAAACAATGTCATTTAGTTTGCAAAGATATTCCAATTTGTTACGCAACTGTCCATAAGGGATATTTACAAAATTTTGATTGTTTTGCTTTCCAATATGACTGTTATGTTGAAAAGTCTCATTGTAACCAACAACAAGCGTACCTATATTATTGATGATACAATAATCTATCACCCTACGAACAGTTTTATTCATATAGTCGTTCACCTTATTGTTGCGATTACGAGCAACTGCTTTTTGTCTATTTGTAGGCTTTCTACTAAAATGCTGTTTATCTTTTATCGATTGCAAACGGGCATTTTCTTTATTGAACCACTGATTGATCGATTTCAGTCTTTTCCCGTCAATAATGAACGATTGACCACTATTTGATACGGCTGTGACGAGATTGTTGATACCTAGGTCAAGTGCAAGTGCGTTGTTTGTGTTTAGATTTCTTTGAATACATTCAGCTTCATATATATACTGGATTTCAAAGAACCTTGCATTCGCTTTCGGTATAATGCGTATCTCTTTTATCGTCTTATCAAGAAGTATGGGTGGTATCGTAATTTCAACAGACTTATGCGTTTTTCTTAAAACTATTGGAAAACGGAAGTGTCAGCTGATTACCCTTCAGTCTTACAAAACCAATGATCAGTGTTGTGTATCCATCTTTTTGGAAGATAATGTGGCAGTTTACAATCCATAAAAAGTATATTTTTCCCTGCTTGACAAGTTTAAGCAGACCAAAAAATGACTGAAACGAACCATCAACCTCTTTCAGTATCTGCTGTGCCATATTGGAATTTAAGGCCTTATAATTAGGACTATTCTTTAAAAGAGTGTAATTCTTCTCATACTTGAGAAATTCACCTTCTGTAAAATAATGCTGACGCACATTATAGATTGCCTCATTAGCAAGATTCTTAGCCGTATGACAAAGTTCCCTGATTGTGATGTAATCTTCCTTGGACAGATGTTTCACTTGTTGTTTTACAGTAAGATACATACGATTTTCTCCTTTCATAGACTCGGAAATAGGATTTCCTATATATGTATTATAGCATATATTTTAAATGATAGTATTTAAGTAAAATATATATGTTGTAAACCTAACGCCATTCATCCCACGGTCTAAAGACCATGGGTTTTCTGGCTGTTATATTATAAAAATAACTCTATTCATTTCATATAGTTTGTATTTTACCACATCACAACTTCAGCAACAACTGAAAAGCCCCCCGAGGTACCTCGGGGGGCTTTTCTATGGCAATTTATCTATATCAATGATTACTCAATGATCTTAGCTACTCTACCTGAACCTACTGTTCTACCACCCTCACGGATAGCGAAACGAAGACCCTGCTCACAAGCAACTGGGTGAATAAGCTCGATAGTCATCTCTACATTATCACCAGGCATACACATCTCTGTACCAGCTGGAAGCTCGCAAACACCTGTGATATCTGTTGTTCTGAAATAGAACTGTGGACGATAGTTGTTGAAGAATGGTGTATGACGACCACCCTCGTCCTTTGTCAATACATAAACCTGAGCTGTGAACTTCTTGTGGCAAGTTACTGAACCTGGCTTAGCAAGAACCTGTCCACGCTCGATCTCTGTTCTCTGAACACCACGAAGAAGAGCACCGATGTTATCACCAGCCTGAGCCTGATCAAGAAGCTTTCTGAACATCTCGATACCAGTAACAACTGTCTTCTTCACATCCTCATGGATACCAAGGATCTCAACCTCATCGTTAAGGTTAAGTGTACCACGCTCTACTCTACCTGTAGCAACTGTACCACGACCTGTGATTGTGAATACATCCTCGATTGGCATAAGGAATGGCTTATCTGTATCACGCTCTGGATCTGGGATATAGCTATCTACAGCATCCATAAGTGTCATAACCTTGTCACCCCACTCGCCGTTTGGATCCTCAAGAGCCTTAAGAGCTGAACCCTGGATAACTGGAATGTCATCGCCTGGGAACTCATACTCATTAAGAAGATCTCTGATCTCCATCTCTACAAGCTCAAGAAGCTCCTCATCATCAACCATATCGCACTTGTTCATGAATACTACGATATAAGGAACACCTACCTGACGTGAAAGAAGGATATGCTCTCTTGTCTGAGCCATAACACCATCAGTAGCAGCAACTACGAGGATAGCACCGTCCATCTGAGCAGCACCTGTGATCATGTTCTTTACATAATCGGCATGTCCTGGGCAGTCAACATGAGCATAGTGTCTCTTCTCTGTCTCATACTCGATATGAGCTGTAGAGATAGTGATACCTCTCTCTCTCTCCTCTGGAGCCTTATCGATCTTATCGAAGTCTACAATCTTGTTTGTATCTGATGGGAATCTTGTTGCAAGAACCTTAGAGATAGCAGCTGTAAGAGTTGTCTTACCATGATCTACGTGTCCGATTGTACCGATATTAGCATGTGGTTTGCTTCTGTCAAATTTTGCCTTAGCCATTTTTAAAAATCCTCCTTAAAATAAACCTTGTGATCTCCTAAATAACAAGTGAAATCGCTTACAATTCCACTTGTCGTGAATTATAAGCTAAACTAAATTATATAATAAAGCCTAGCTTTTATCAAGTATTACTTGTGATTACTTACCTTTTCTTTCAGCAATAATCTTCTCCTGAACAGACTTTGGAACCTGCTCATATCTATCAAAGAACATAGAGTAGTTACCACGACCCTGTGTCTTTGAACGAAGATCTGTTGAATATCCAAACATCTCTGCAAGTGGAACGAAAGCATTGACCTGCTTACCGCTTGCGATGTCCTCCATACCCTCGATACGTCCACGGCGTGAGTTGATATCACCGATAACATCTCCCATGTACTCCTCAGGCATAGTTACCTCAACCTTCATAATTGGCTCAAGCAAAACTGCCCCGCCCTTAGCCATAGCATCCTTAAACGCCATAGATCCAGCGATATGGAATGCCATCTCTGAAGAATCGACCTCATGGTATGAACCATCATATACATTGGCATGAACACCAAGTACTGGGAATCCTGCAAGAACACCAGCCTTTGTAGCCTCTTCGATACCCTCGCTGATTGGCTGAATATATTCCTTAGGAATAGATCCACCAACAACAGTTGACTCGAACTTGTATGTCTCCTCACCATTTGGATCCATTGGTTCAAACTTAACTTTACAATGACCGTACTGACCACGACCACCAGACTGCTTAGCATACTTGCTATCTACATCAACAGCCTTTGTAAATGTCTCCTTATAAGCAACCTGAGGTGCACCTACATTGGCCTCTACATTGAACTCACGAAGAAGACGGTCTACAATAATCTCCAAGTGAAGCTCACCCATACCAGAGATAATGGTCTGACCTGTTTCCTGATCTGACTTTGCTCTAAATGTTGGATCCTCTTCAGCAAGCTTTTGAAGGGCCTCGATCATCTTTGTCTGTCCAGCCTTTGTCTTAGGCTCGATTGCGATATCGATAACTGGCTCTGGGAACTCCATAGACTCAAGGATTACTGGATGCTGCTCGTCACAGATTGTATCACCAGTTGTTGTTGTCTTAAATCCAACAGCAGCTGCAATATCACCAGAATAAACCTTATCGATCTCAGTTCTCTTATTTGCGTGCATCTGAAGAATACGACCAACTCTCTCCTTCTTGCCCTTTGTTGCATTTAATACATAGGAACCTGAATTTACAGATCCTGAATAAACTCTAAAATATGCAAGCTTACCTACGAATGGGTCTGTCATAATCTTAAATGCAAGTGCAGCAAATGGCTCATCATCGGATGAATGTCTCTCTGCTGGATTTCCATCAAGATCCACACCCTGAATTGCTGGGATATCTGTTGGTGCTGGCATATATTCGATAATTGCATCGAGAAGCTTTTGTACACCCTTATTTCTATAAGCTGAACCACAGCAAACAGGTACTGCTGTACACTCACAAGTAGCCTTGCGAAGAACTTTCTTCAGATCTGCTACGCTTGGCTCATTGCCATCGAGGTACTCCATCATAAGGTCATCATCTAACTCACAGATCTTTTCTACAAGCTCTGTGCGATAAAGCTCAGCCTCATCCTTCATATCCTCTGGAATTTCTGTAATGGAGATATCATCGCCCTTATCATCATTGTAGATATAGGCTTCCATCTCAAACAAATCAATAATTCCCTTAAAATCATCTTCCTTACCGATTGGCAACTGAAGGCAAATCGCATTCTTACCCAAACGTGTACGAATCTGATCAACTGCGCCATAGAAGTTTGCACCCAAGATATCCATCTTATTGATGAATGCCATACGAGGTACATTGTATGTGTCAGCCTGACGCCATACATTCTCTGACTGTGGCTCAACACCACCCTTTGCACAGAATACACCCACTGCACCATCAAGTACACGGAGTGATCTCTCTACCTCTACAGTAAAGTCAACGTGTCCTGGGGTATCAATGATATTGATACGGTTCTCAGGTGTTCCTGGCTTTACCTTGTTGTGATCTTGTAATGTCCAATGGCATGTTGTAGCTGCAGAAGTAATGGTAATACCTCTCTCCTGCTCCTGAGCCATCCAGTCCATGGTTGCATTACCTTCATGTGTATCACCGATCTTATAGTTAACACCAGTGTAATAGAGGATACGCTCAGTCAATGTTGTTTTACCAGCATCAATATGCGCCATAATACCAATATTTCTGGTTCTCTCTAAAGAATATTCTCTTCCAGCCAATTTGGTTTCCTCCTATTAGAATCTATAATGAGCAAATGCCTTATTAGCCTCTGCCATCTTATGCATATCTTCCTTACGCTTTACGGCTGCACCAGTGTTATTGGCTGCATCCATAAGCTCGTTGGCAAGACGCTCCTCCTGTGTCTTTCACCTCTCTTGCGTGAGAACATGGTAATCCATCTAAGTGCAAGAGCCTGTCTTCTCTCTGGCTTAACCTCGATTGGAACCTGATAAGTAGCTCCACCGATTCTCTTTGCCTTAACCTCAAGCACAGGCATAATGTTATTCATTGCTTCCTCAAACACCTCTACAGCGTCCTTGCCTGTCTTCTCTGTAATACGGTTAAATGCACCGTATACGATCTTCTGAGCAACACCCTTCTTACCATCTAACATAATATTGTTAACTAACTTTGTAACAACCTTGTTATTGTATAACGGATCTGCTAATACGTCTCTCTTTTGAGTATGTCCTTTACGTGGCACGTTACTTCCCTCCTTAATATGATTGCCATTAACTGGCTATTAGATCTTCAGTACTCACACGCTCAGCGTGCGCCTCGTGCTCGGTCTATAGATAACCTGCAACCTACAGATTAATTACAATCCGGCACTATATTACTTTTTCTAATACTACAATTACTTCTTGTCTTTTGGTCTCTTAGCACCGTACTTTGAACGAGCCTGCTTTCTGTTTGCAACACCTGCAGTATCCAATGTACCACGAATAATGTGATATCTTGTACCTGGCAAGTCTTTTACTCTTCCTCCACGGATAAGTACTACGCTATGCTCCTGTAAGTTATGTCCCTCACCTGGAATGTAGCTGGTTACCTCGATACCGTTTGAAAGGCGAACTCTGGCAATCTTACGAAGAGCTGAGTTTGGCTTCTTAGGTGTAGCTGTCTTTACAGCTGTACATACGCCTCTCTTTTGAGGTGCAGACACATCTGTTGCCTTCTTGTGAAGGGAATTAAAGCCCTTCTGAAGAGCTGGCGCTGTTGACTTTCTCTCTGAAGTCTGTCTGCCCTTCTTTACTAGCTGATTAAATGTTGGCATTCCTTCTTACCTCCTTGTAATATTCTCTGCGGTTGCTGTTTTTCAGCTGAATTGCGTGTCCTGTATTTACACGCCATACTATTATATCTACATTATATGTGCCTGTCAATAGATTAATAAGTTAACTTGTCCAATTCCTTGACATGTTCTGTCGCATTGGCATTAATATGACTGGCCTTGGAAGCATAGAGTTTCACTGCCGCTGCGGACTTATTGATCGCTTGCATGGTTCCTGGCCCTGCAACACATCCCCCAGGGCAACCCATACCTTCCAGCAAATATCCATCATACTTTCCTGCCTTTGCCATTGTCAATAATTTCCTGCAATCACGAAGTCCCTCGGCTTTTTCTGTCTTGACCACCATATCAGGATGTGTATTTTTGATGACATCGACAACGGCTGTGGCCACACCACCAGAGACAGCAAAATTTCTTCCATCCACAGATACATCATTGACACCATCTGGATCCTCTTCAATCTGTGACATATCAATATGCTTTGCCTCAAAAATTCCCATCATTTCCTCAAATGTCAGCACAAAATCAACTTCTGAGCGAACACTCTTTCTCATTGCCTCTAACTTCTTTGCCGAGCAAGGTCCAATAAAGACCACCTTGGCATCTTCATTTTGCAATTTAATTAACCTTGCTGTCAGAGTCATTGGTGTAAGTGCCATAGAAATATTGTCCTTCATATCAGGAAAGAGCTTCTTGCCATTGAAGACCATGCTGGACAGCAAGAAGTTGCCATAAATTTAAGCTTTTCTGGAACTTCCTCTAAGAAATCCTCTGCCTCCTGTGTTGCACATAAATCGGCACCAATCGCCACCTCAACGACATCTGTAAATCCAAGTTGTTTCATTGCCTTTCGAATCTTTCCTGGCGTTACCTTTGCACCAAATTGTCCGACGAATGCAGGTGCAAAGGCCGCATAAATCTTCTCACCTGATTGAATAGCACGAATAACTTGGAAAATCTGTGACTTATCCGCAATGGCACCAAACGGGCAGTTAACCAAACATTGTCCACAGGAAACGCATCGATCATAGTCAATGTCAGCCTTTCCATATTGATCGGAATGAATGGCATCCATACCACAGGCGGCCGCACATGGTCTTTCCTGCTTAATAATGGCGTGATATGGACAAATTTCTGCACATTTTCCACATTTAATACAAACATCCTGGTCAATATGTGAACGACCATTGGTTCGGTCAAGACTTACACACTTCTTTGGACAAACTTCTGTACAAGGGTGAGCCAAACATCCCTGACAGCCATCCGTCACATAGACTCTTTTTTCTGCACAGGCATTGCAAGCAAACTTAATCACATTGATAAGCGGTGGTGTATAATAAGTTTCTGGCTTGTTCGCTGCCTCAACATTTTCCGAAATTTTATTGTGATCTCCTGCATCTCGGCAAGAAAGCCCCATAGCTAGACGAAGTCTTTCTCCCACAATAGCTCTCTCCAAAAAGACATCACTTCGAAAGCTTCCCACTTCCCCAGGAATAATCTTATATGGCAACTCCTCCATTCTCTTGTCCACAGGCCATTCTGTGTGGTAGGCCATTCTCGCAACCTCACGAAAAATTCGGCGGCGAATCTCCCTAATTCTCGTATCAATTCCTCTCACTTTGCTTCCTCCATAAAATATAATTTTGAGCATTACACATTACAAGAACAGATTAACATACTTTGCACATTTTATATAGTACTTTTCCTCTCCCTATCAAGCATTTCTATATAAATCCAATACATAGGCACTGTCCGGATTAATATAAAATTCACCTAAGCAAATGGTCCAGTCCACTAAACTCTTGATGGGACAAATCATCTCATCGCCCATATCAAACTCCCTAGAAAAAAACAGATGATTGGCCAAGGTGCCCACAATGGTCTGCTCCTCTTCCAAGAACCGCTCCGCCTTGACCCAGACAATCTCTTCCTGACTCTCCCCCTGAAAGAGAACCTTAATTCTCACTTCTATTCCTTCTTTTAGTGCACGGATAACATAAGAAAATCGCTCTCTGGCAAGTTTATAGGTCTTTTCTGTCAACTCATTGCTCCAATAGTAGAGAACATCCTTTTCTAACTCATCTATATTTTCGCTGACATGGTGAAGCTCCTGCTCCTCTTCATTTTCCTCATCCACAAAAAAGAGCACCCTCGACTGTGTATTGTGACTTTCTTGGCGATCAGCTATTCCACCAAGAACATTCTTTGGATAGTAATTCAATGCCTCTGTCCACGGCAATGCTCTGACAACAATTTCCTTTCCATTGGTATCAACTCCAATATAAATGGTATTTTCTGTATTTCCATCTAATTTGTGACTTGCATACACAGTGAGCAAACTATAATATGCACTGTAATCTTTCTTATTTACATTTAAAATCTCCAATTCATCCACGCCACAGCGACTGAGTCCATGAGTGTGCAACCACAACTTGTCGCCTTTGACCACCGCCTGGACATGATAGAGATTGTTATAGAGTGCTCCAACTTCAGACTGAACAAAAATTTCTGCCCATCTTCGATTCATAATATACTCCGCACTCTCATCATAAATCGCAATGCTCTCCAGTCCAATCATTGCATATAAAATCTTTACCTGCAACTGATAGGCATCTTCAAATTTTTTTCCAAACTTCATTGCTGTGGTCAATGCATATTTCGATTGTTCCAATAATGCCATTTCCTCTTTGGTGAAAAATTGCAAGGTGCAAACATTCAGCAATTCCTTTGCCTCATACTCCCCATACTCAAACTCAAGCTCATATTCTTCTCCATGATAAGAAATCAATAATCTCCCTGGATTTTCCTCAGATGGAAGACTTCTTGCCTGCAATGTCACATCCTCAATATTTCGAATCCTCTCAAATACATTCTCATCCAATGTGTAGTCACATTTTGGATGAACAAATCCAAGCATATAGGATGTATCTTCCCAATATTGCATGGTCTGTCTTTCCAATTGCTTTTTCCCTCCCCAAAATTTAAACATACTCTGCCCTCTCCTTTCTCCTATCCACAGCAACAATATTGTACTATCATTTTGGCATAAAAATCGTAAATTTTCAATTTTTCTTGATAATTTTTTATTTATCATATATAATACATTAGTTACAAAATTATTCATTGAGGAGATTACAGTATGTACGACGAAACACTTGAAAAAATCGGTCTGGCTTCAAAGAAGAAGATGGGTGTTCTCAACTCCAGTATCTTGAAGTACTTGATCAGCTCTGCATTCGCTGGAATGTTTATCGGAATCGGAATTCTTCTGATTTTCACCATCGGATCACTCACTGCAAACCTGCCATCACAAAAGATTCTGATGGGCGTTTCCTTTGCCATTGCACTTTCACTGGTTATCATTATGGGTGTTGACCTCTTTACTGGCAACAACATGGTCATGACCGTCGGCATTCTACGAAAAGATGTCAAAGTCAGCGATGCCATCAAACTATGGTGCATTTGCTGGATTGGAAACTTGATCGGTGGAATTATTCTTGCCATTCTCTATGTCGGAAGTGGATTGGTTAAGGGTGATTTGGCAAGCTTTTATGAGAAGACAGCCATGGCCAAGGCATCCGCTCCATTTTTGGCCTTGGTTTGCAAGGGCATTCTCTGTAATATTCTCGTTTGCCTTGCCGTTTTATCCGGATTTAGAACCAATGATGATTCTGCAAAGATTTTGATGACTTTCATGTGTCTCTTTGCTTTTATCACTTCTGGATTTGAGCACAGCATTGCCAATATGACTGTCTATGCTGTCGGTCTTATCTCCCCAGAAGTTCACATCTCTATTACTGATGCACTTAAAAATCTCATTCCAGTAACCATTGGAAACTGGATTGGTGGCGGTGTCATTGTTGGCGGTGGATTTTACTTATTAAAATCAGCAAAATAAAGAAAAAGGGGGTATCACACTAATGTGCGACATCCCCTTTTCTAATATTCTATAGAATTTAGACTGATATCTTCCGTCATCTGTACTAACAGAAAAAGTATATATAACGCAAAACACATCATAATCACTAACCAGTGAAATTATGATGTGCCTTACAACTTATATAACCACTAACTCAATAGTGCTATACTTTATGCAATTTAAAGCCAAATTACTTAAGAGTAACCTTAGCTCCAACTTCCTCAAGCTGCTTCTTGATGTTCTCAGCCTCTTCCTTAGAAACCTCTGTCTTAAGAACCTTAGGAGCTCCATCAACAACATCCTTTGCTTCCTTAAGTCCAAGACCTGTAGCCTCACGAACAACCTTGATAACCTTAACCTTCTGATCACCAACTTCTGTAAGCTCTACATCGAACTCTGTCTTCTCCTCAGCTGCTGCACCACCTGCTGCACCTGCTGCTACTACAACGCCAGCTGCTGCTGAAACGCCAAACTCTTCCTCACAAGCCTTTACAAGCTCGTTGAGCTCTAATACTGATAATTCCTTAATTGCATCGATAAACTCTGCAGTTGTCAACTTTGCCATTATGATATCCTCCATTTGATATTTATTGATATGATCTAATTTTTTTATTAAGCCTCTGCTGGTGTCTTCTCAGCGATCTGATTAAGCACACGAGCGAAGTTTGTAATAGGGGACTGCATACTTCCAAAAAGTCTTCCAAGAAGCTCTTCCTTTGAAGGGATTGCAGCGATTGTCTTAATACCGTTAGTGTCATAATATACACCCTCAACGATACCTGCCTTTAATTCAAGCTTGTCAGCTGTCTTTGCGAAATTGAAAAGAACTCTAGCTGCTGCTGTTGCATCATCCTTAGATACTGCAAGCGCTGTAGGTCCTTCAAGATCAGGATCGAGAGCCTCAAACTCTGTTCCCTTTGTCGCAAGACGAATCATTGTGTTCTTATATACCTTATAAGTCACACCAGCTTCTCTCAAAGCCTTACGAAGTCTTGTATCCTGCTCTACAGTAAGACCACGATAGTCAACGACAACTGCTGTCGCTGCACCGTTTAAAAGATCAGTGATCTCTTGAACAACAGGCTGCTTTAATTCAATCTTTGCCATTAGTTTCTTCCTCCTTGTATTATTTGCGTATATCCTGCGGGGAGGCTGTAAAAAAGCCCTCTTGCTTTCGACAAGAGGGCAGAATTCACTCAGTGAATATATACTTTCCTCGGTAGGTCATCTCTGTTATGCCCGTAGGCACCTACTGTCTTAGGCAGTCAATACTGTTGTATGTTAACATCACTTTGATGTGATGTCAAGCCACTTTCTCAAAAAAGTGGATTAGCCCATGAGCTTACCTGTGTTTAATCTAATTCCAGGTCCCATTGTTGAGCTTAAGATAACGCTCTTCATGTAAGCACCCTTTAATGTTCCTGGCTTAGCCTTGTTTACAGCATCGATCAATGCCTGGAAGTTATCCTGAAGCTGCTCCTCAGTGAAAGAAACCTTTCCAACTGGAACATGAATGATGTTTGATTTGTCAAGACGATACTCAACCTTACCAGCCTTGATATCAGCAATAGCCTTCGTAACATCCATTGTTACTGTACCAGCCTTAGGGTTTGGCATAAGTCCCTTAGGTCCGAGAACCTTACCAAGACGACCAACAACACCCATCATATCTGGTGTAGCTACAACGACATCAAAGTCAAGCCATCCGTCGTTTTGGATCTTTGGAATAAGCTCCTCACCACCGACAAAATCAGCACCTGCTGCTGTTGCCTCGTCTACCTTAGGTCCCTTTGCAAAAACCAAGATGCGAACTGTCTTACCTGTTCCATGTGGAAGTACAACAGCACCACGAACCTGCTGGTCAGCGTGACGGCTGTCACAACCTGTACGAATATGTAACTCTACTGTCTCATCAAATTTTGCTGTTGCTGCCTTCTTTACGAGTGCAATTGCCTCTGGAGCATCATATAATGTTGCTCTATCTACTAATTTAGCAGCTTCGATATATTTCTTTCCGTGTTTCATCCTTTATCTTCCTCCTAAATTAGTCTTCTACTGTGATACCCATTGAACGTGCGGTACCAGCGATCATACTCATTGCTGCTTCGATGCTTGCTGCATTTAAGTCTGGCATCTTTAACTCGGCGATCTTTTGGATCTCTGCCTTGCTGATTGATGCTACCTTTGTCTTGTTTGGAACACCTGAACCTGACTTAATATTGCATGCCTTCTTCAGTAGTACTGCAGCTGGAGGAGTCTTTGTAATGAAACTAAAACTTCTATCTGCATAAACAGTGATCACAACAGGGATAATCATATCACCCTGATCTGCTGTTCTTGCATTGAATTGCTTTGTGAACTCAACGATATTTACTCCGTGTTGTCCAAGTGCTGGACCAACAGGTGGAGCTGGTGTTGCCTTGCCTGCAGGAATCTGCAATTTAATATAACCTGTAACTTTCTTTGCCATTTGGCACCTCCTAGTGGTAATTTCGGGGAATCCCTCCCACGTTTTAGCTAAACTTAGCCTGTTACTCTGTTTCTTTTATGTAATGCAACTATGCTTTACATCTTCTTTACATCTGCAAATCCGATTTCTACCTTTGTCTCTCGACCAAAGAGATCCACCGTAATTGCAACTGTCTTCTTGTGTTCATTGACTGCGGTAATTGCTGCCACTGTATCTTTCCAAGCACCAGCAATCACAGTAATCATATCGCCAACTTCAAAGTCGACCACAAGTGTTGGATTCTTTTCACTCTCTGGAATACCGAATCCTAAATTTTCCATTTCTTCTAGAGTCAATGGAACTGGCTTGCTGCCAGGACCAACGAAGCCCGTTACGCCACGAGTATTTCTCACGACATACCAAGTGTCATCATTCATAAACATATGGATGAGTACATAACCTGGAAACATCTTCTTGTCTGATATCTTTTCCACTCCGTTTTTCATCTCGATTACCGATTGCAAAGGAACACAAACCTCAAGAATCTGATCTTGCAGGCCACGATTTTCAATTGTTTTCTCGATATCGAGCTTTACTTTATTCTCGTAGCCCGAATAAGTATGAGCCACATACCATTGTGCTTGCGCCATACGATCACCCAATCCTTACTTAAAAATCACACCGAAGCCCATCTGGAAAACCCAATCAATGGCTGAAATCACAACGCCCAATGCAACGGAAGATGCAACAACCACGATACTCTGCTTTACCAAATCGTCCTTCGTTGGCCAAACAATTTTCTTAAACTCCTTGTTTACGCCTTGGAAAAATCCTTTTTCCTCATTCGTGCTCTTCTTTTCCTTCTTATCTGCCATAATAGAATCTCCTACTTTGTCTCTTTATGTGCAGTATGCTTCTTGCAGAAACGGCAATACTTGCTGGTCTCCATACGATCTGGATGAGTCTTCTTATCCTTAGTCGTATTGTAGTTGCGCTGCTTGCACTCTGTGCAGGCAAGTGTAATCTTTGTACGCATAATCTCCACCTCCATCAATTTTTAAAAAACATCGTTGTGTCACAAAATCATTTTAGTCAAAAAAAAAAGACTTCAAAATCTCTCGTCACCTCATCCACTATAGCACAGGCAAAAACATCCGTCAAGCCCCATTGCCAATACATATGCTGATATAGTAAATCCTTTCTGCCCCCTTAGCACGAAGCACTCTTGTACACGCCTCAATTGTGGATCCTGTAGTGTAGATATCATCGACAAGCAGAATGTTTCTTACACCTTCCCTCAACTGATTTGCCCCAAAGGCCTTTGTCAAATTCTTTAATCTCTCCTGTGGAGTAAGCTCCTTTTGTGCCACCGTCTTTTTCTCTCGATATAAAGTTTCTGTATCCACCAAAATATCCCACTGTCTTCCAAGAATGTTGGCAAGAATTTCTGCCTGATTAAATCCCCTCTCCCGAAGTCTTGACTTATGGACAGGCACGGGCATCAAACAATCAATCTGCATTTTTTCAATTTTTCCTCGAAAACGCTCGGCCATCATCATTGCAAAAGGTTCAATATATTCGCGCCTATTCTTGTACTTAATCTTAATCATTGCATTTTCTGTGATATCATCATAATTTAATAATGCCATGCCAAAATCAAAACTTTTTGGCAGACGCACACAATCCATGCAATATTCGTCCTGTAAATTGACGAGTGGCTTGCCGCATTTTAGGCAATACGGCTCGCCAACAAAACTCAATTTTTTCAAACATTCTCTGCAAATATATCTCCCTTTGACAATCTCTTCGCACACAGGACATCTTCTTGGAAAGAGACTATCAATGACGATCTTCTTTAGATCCAATCTCTTCAATCCTTTCTTTCAAACCACAATATCGCTTTAATTCTGCGGTATTTTCAACCATTTCAAAAAAGTATTCTGGCATTCCCACAAGAGTCACACACTTTCTGGCCCTTGTCACTGCTGTGTAAATTAGATTTCTTGTCATCAACATCTTTGGTCCAGAAAACATCGGAATAATCACTGCTGGATACTCACTTCCCTGGGACTTGTGAATCGTAATGGCATAAGCAAGCTCCAATTGATCGATCTCTCCAAAGGCATATTCTGCAATTTTTCCCTCATCAAACTCCACATAAATTAGTTCAGCATATTCATTTATTTCTCGAATAATCCCTAAATCTCCATTGTACACGCCCATTCCCTTCTCCAGTGGATGACCATAAGTGTCTCTTGTCTCCCATTCAAGTTGGTAATTATTCTTAATTTGCATCACCTTGTCACCCTCTCGATAGCAAATCCCAAAAAATTCATGCTCCTTTTTTTGTAAAGAAGGAGGGTTGAGATGAGTTTGTAAAATTTGATTTAACCGTGCAATCCCCAATGAACCCTTTCTCATTGGGGCAAGTACCTGAATATTCATGGGATCTTCTTGAACATAATTGGGAAGTTTTTCTTTAATCAAGGTGAGCATGGCTGCAATAATCGCCTCTGGATCTGGTCGTCGAATAAATAAAAAATCTCGACTTCTCTTTTCTAGGTCAATCGTCCCCCCATCAATCATCCGGTGTGCATTGACAATAATGTCACTCTCCCTCGATTGGCGATAAATTTTTTCTAATTGTACCACCTTAAATTTTTTTGAATCAATAATATCTCTCAATACATTTCCCGGTCCCACGCTCGGCAATTGGTTGACATCTCCAACCAGAACTAGACGTGTACCTACAGATACTGCCTTTAGAAGAGCACACATTAAGTGAATATCTACCATGCTGACCTCATCAATAATAATGACATCAGCATCAAGTGGGTTGTCTTCATTTTTCTCAAAGTGCATACCCAATGGATTCTCTTTTTCGTCTTCCTTTGGCATTCCTTCAATCTCCAGAAGACGATGGATGGTTCTGGCCTCCTCACCTGTGGCCTCAGTCATTCTCTTGGCCGCTCGCCCCGTCGGTGCTGCCAATAAAATTTCCATCCCCTTGCTCAAAAAATATTGAATAATCGTGTTGATGGTCGTTGTCTTTCCTGTTCCCGGACCTCCTGTAATAACCAAAAATCCTGACTTTGCCACCTCAATCACTGCCTTTTTTTGCAACTCATCGAGCACTAAATTTTCTTTTTTTTCAATCTGCATCACAGACTTTTCAATCTTTTTTACATCTTCCTTTGACTCAATATTTAAGTCATAGAGCATCTTTGCGATCGAAAGCTCAGTGTAGTACATTCGGCTCAGATAGATGTCTGGCTTTTCCTTGCCCTTGCCATACTTTACTACAATTCGCTTTTCCATCTGCATCCCCAAAAGCAAATCTTCCATAAAATCGGTGCCCAGTAGTTGTGAACATCTTTCTTCCAAAATATCAAAGGGCAAATAAGTGTCTCCCTGTGCACTTGCCCTCATCAAAACATATTCTATCCCACTTTGAATGCGATATTGAGAATTGACTTGCACGCCCACCTTTGTGGCAATCTCATCCGCAATCTTAAAGCCCACACTTGGAATATCCTCTGCCAGTCGATAGGGATTTTGCCGAATAATGCTATATAGTGCTGGTCCATATTCCTTATAAATTTTTACAGCCAGTGCCATGCCCACACCATAATTTTGTAAAAAAATCATGGCATCTCTTAACTCTTTTTTCTCCAAAATTTGCTCTGCAATACTCATGGCTAATTTTTCACTCACGCCCTTGACCTGAGTGAGTTGTTCGGGCTCCTCTTCCATAATTCGCAAAGTATCTGCCTTAAATTTTTTAACAATACGCTGTGCAAGTTTTTCCCCCACACCTTTAATGGCGCCAGAGGACAAATATTTTTCTACACTCTTTGTACCTTCTGGCGCCTTCATCACATAAGAAGATACACTCATCTGCTCCCCATAGGTCGGATGCAGTTTCAATGCTCCTGTTGCTTCAATCCATTCTCCTTCGTGAATATCTTGAAATGTTCCCACTAGAGTAAATTCCTCACCGTCTGATGAGACGGTGAGGACAGAGTAGCCATTCTCCTCATTTCGATATTTAATTTTCTCAATATATCCAGCTATTGTCGCCATCGCTATTGTTGATATTCCTTCTTTGCCTCTTCGTCACCATTTTTGTACTCAATATATTTTCCTGTACCAATGGCAACGGCTGTCAATGGTTCTTCTGCAATCATCGTATTGATACCTGTCTTTTCTTCAATCAAGGCATCCAATCCAAAGAGCAATGCACCACCACCTGTCAGCACAATGCCACGGTCAAATATCCGCTGCAAGCTCAGGTGGGGTTCTCTCCAATACATTGTGAACCGCATCGACAATCTGCATCGCTGGCTCCTGTAAAGCCTCCAATGTTTCATCTGAAGTGACAACAATGGTCTTTGGAAGACCTGTAACTAAGTTTCGTCCTCGAACTTCCATTGTCAAGGACTCTGGTCTTCGATAAGCCGCTCCAATATTGATCTTAATCTCCTCTGCTGTTCGCTCACCAATTAAAAGATTGTGCTTCTTTCTCATATGACGAACTAAGGCCTCATCAAAGTCATCACCTGCCACTTTAATGGATGTGCTCACCACGGTTCCACCAAGAGAAATCACTGCGATATCTGCTGTACCACCACCAATATCGACGATCATATTTCCACAAGCCTTTGCGATATCAATTCCTGCACCAATTGCTGCAGCTACTGGCTCCTCAATAATGGCCACATCCTTTGCTCCTGCACTATAAGCTGCATCTTCCACAGCCTTGGTCTCCACTTCTGTTGCTCCTGATGGAATGCACACAGCAATTCTTGGTTTTCTAAATGTCTTTTTCCCCACAGCTTTGGTGATAAAATACTTTAACATCTTCTCTGTCACTTGATAATCAGAAATGACACCTTGACGCAGTGGTCTAATGGCAATAATATTTCCTGGTGTTCTACCAATCATTAATCTTGCCTCTTCTCCAATGGCATGAATTTTTCCTGTATTTCTATCCACAGCAACTACGCTTGGCTCCTTTAACACCACACCTCTTCCCTTTATATAAACAAGTATACTGGCTGTTCCCAAGTCAATACCAATATCATTTGATGTTATTCCGAACATATTATCCTCCACAATCTTTCTTAGCAACATTCTTTCGTAAAATATCTTATCATATTATAGGCGTAAATAGTTTTTTTTTAAAGACTTTTTTAGCTTCTTAACACATTTTTTATTTCGCCGCCATATTTTGGACACAAATTTTCGTTATAGTAAAAGAGCGTTAGACGAAAGTCTTTCGTAGGTTTGCAGAAACGCTGAAACTGCAAAGCTTTTTCATACTCATACCAGACGGCTAGGCCGTCTGGCCCCCCTAAAACTTTTTTCTTTTTATACCTTTTACTAAGAGTTGGTGCGAAAGCACCAACTCTTATTTTGTCAAAAAGAGGAGGAGCTACTCACTCCCCCTCAATCCTTATCGTAAGCCTTACTGAATCTGATCCACCAATGCCTGAAGAGCATTTCCAAGCTTATCTGACTTTACTCTTGCATCTTCCATGGAATTTCCCTTTACACCATAGTAGAACTTAATCTTTGGCTCTGTTCCCGATGGACGCACACAAATCCAAGTGTTATCATCACAGTCATAGTAAATAACATTGGAAGCTGGAAGTCCGGTCGGTCTAACCTCCTTAGTCTTGAGATCTACAATGGTATCTGCCTGATAGTCTCTCACAGAAAGGACAGTGGCATCACCAATCTTTTCTGGAACATTTTCTCTAAAGTAGGTCATCATTCTTTGAATCTTTGCCAAGCCCTCAAGTCCTGCAAGGTCAAAGGCCTTGATGCCATCCAAATAATATCCGTACTTTTCAAACATATCTAACATTGCATCCCAAAGTGTCTTTCCCTGCATCTTGTAGTAGGCCGCTGCCTCACAGAGTGCAACTGTTGCCGATACGGCATCCTTATCTCTGGCATAGCTTCCGATTAAACAACCATAGCTTTCTTCCATACCAAACATATAGTGGCCTTTTCCCGTGTGCTCATTCTTTAAAATTTGCTGACCAATCCACTTAAATCCAGTTAATACTTCAACCAATTTGCAGTGATAATTTGCTGCCACAGCATCCACCAAATTGGTCGTTACGATGGACTTTACAACCTCTCCATCTGCTGGAATCTTTCCTGCTGCTGCCTTTTGGCTGAGCACATACTCACAAAGCAATGAACCACTCATATTTCCTGTGAGAGCAATATATTGCTTTGACTTTTGATCCTTGACATACACGCCCAAACGATCTGCATCTGGATCTGTGGCCAGCACAAGATCTGCATCCTTTTCCTTTGCTAACTTCAGTCCCAGTGCAAAAGCTGCCTTTGACTCTGGATTTGGATAACTGACTGTAGGGAAGTCACCATCCGGAAGCTCTTGCTCCTTGACAACATAGACATGAGAAACCAATTTCCTTTAATACACGGCGAACAGGGATATTTCCTGTGCCATGCAATGGAGTATATACAATGCGAATGGAGTCCTGCATCTTATCAATGGCATCTTGATTAACCACCTGTGCCTTTACATTGGCAATATAAGCATCATCGATCTTTTCTCCAATCACCTCGTAAAGGCCTGCCTTTGTTGCCTCTTCTTCGGACATTGTCTTTACTTTTGAGAGGTCTTCAATGGCAAGTACACATTCTGTCACGCCCTTATCATGTGGAGGTGTAAACTGTGCACCGTCCTCCCAATACACCTTATATCCATTGTAATTTGATGGATTGTGGCTGGCTGTAATATTAATGCCTGCAATGCATCCAAGTTCACGCACTGCAAAAGAGAGCTCTGGAGTTGGTCTCAGGGACTCAAACTTATATGCCTTGATACCATTTGCTGCCAATGTCATTGCCGCCTCCATAGCAAACTCTGGTGACATATGCCTTGAGTCATAGGCAATGGCTACCCCCTTTTTCTGTCCACCCTGGCGAATAATATAATCGGCAAGTCCCTGTGTTGCTCTTCTGACCACATACACATTCATTCGGTTGATGCCCGCACCAATAATTCCACGAAGCCCTGCTGTTCCAAAGGCAAGATCCTGGTAAAATCTTTCCTTAATCTCATTCTCATCATCTGCAATCGCACGCAACTCATTCTTTGTTGCTTCATCAAAATACGGATTTGTCAGCCACTCTTGATAAATTTTCTTATAGTCCTTCATTTATATACCCTCCACTCAGCATTGGTCAATCTTACAATTTTGATTATAACAAATTTCTTTTACTTTTTCCAATAAAAACATCATTGTATTTTTACTTGGGTCTTCAATGACATAGGACAAAAGTTCACCTAAGATCTGACCAAGATTTGGACCTGGCTTTATTCCTGCCCGAATCAATGTTGCACCATCCACAGCGAGCATTTGTAATGTGTAGGCATCCCCGCGCTCAAGGATTTCTTGTAACCTATTCTGAAAGTCCTCAACTTCTTCTCCCAAGACTTTCTTGAGCAAAATCCAATCCCGAACTCTCTCTGGTCCAATCTCTGAGAGTGCCTGTCTCATCCTTTTTTCATTCCTTGGCAATTTTCTATCTATATATTCGACTAAAATCTTCACCTTCTTTATGGTGTCATTGTCGGCTTTTAATTCCTTCAATATGGCCTTTGCCTCTTCCCCCGATTTGTTCTTAAATAGGAGTGCAAACCGCAAATGTTTTTCCTCTGGCAATTGCCCAGAAAAAGCCATCACTTCGGCATCTCTTGCTGATAGCGATGAAAAATGTTGTCCAATTTCTTTATGGAGTCCACTGTCAAAAATTTTTTTTACCATTTCTGGATGAGATGAACAAATGGTCTTTGTCAATTCCACCAATATGCGTTCCTTGCTCACTAAAGAAAGATTTTTTGCCATTTGAATCATCGCCTGCCAAGTATCACTTTCAATAGTAAATCCCAATTGAGCACTAAAACGAATTGCTCTCAACATCCGGAGGGCATCCTCTTGAAATCTTTCCTTTGCCTCTCCCACACAGCGAACAACCTTTTTCTCAAGGTCTTCCATGCCACAAAACTCATCCACCAGCCCCGTCTCATCAGAATAGGCCATCGCATTAATCGTAAAATCCCTGCGTCTTAAATCTTCGAAAAGATTAGGAGTAAATTTTACCTGATCGGGATGTCTTCCGTCACTATATTTGCCATCAATCCGATAAGTCGTCACCTCATATCCAATTTTTCCTCTCATAATGGTCACTGTACCATGTTCAATTCCTGTATCCAATGTATGACCAAAAATCTCCTTGACCTGAACAGGGCTTGCACTCGTTGTTATATCCCAATCTTTTGGTTCAACACCCAAAAGGGTATCTCGAACGCATCCCCCCACCGCATAGGCTGCAAATCCGTGACTACACAAACCTTGAATAATCTCTACCACATCCTGTGGCATATCTATTTTAATGATTTCTTGCATTTTGTCTCCTTAAACAAAAGAAGAACCGTTACTGAAAACTTATAAAAAGCTAATAAACTTTATGTTTCATTCCTACTTCATCGAGTATGCTTTCATACTGAATAAATTCAAATACTAATTACAAGTTCTTGTACTCTCCGTAGGCGTCAATTCCCGATTAACGTTCGGTACATATCTGTAATAACTTTAAAGTGTTACACTACAGATTGTTTTAAAACATTCTCTCCATACTGCTTTAGATTCAAACTTGCTTGAAAATCTCTATCTATGATGTTTCCACATTCACATTTATAAATTCTGTCAGACAGTTTCAAATCTTTTTTAATATTTCCACAACAACTACATAGTTTAGAACTTGGAAAGAATCTGTCTGCTATAATGACTGAAATATTATTCCAGTTAGACTTATACTCAATCTGCTTTCTAAATTCATAAAAGCATTGTTGTTGTACTGCTTTGGATAAATGCTTATTTTTCATCATTCCACTTACATTCAAATCTTCCATACAGATAAAACTTGGTTTTCGCTTTATGATTTCAGATGTTGTCTGATGTAAGTAGTTTTGACGAATATTTGTTAATCGTTTTATTACTTTTAAAAGTTCTTTTTCTCTTTTTATTATGTTACTTGTTTTACAATAACTGCCTCCTTTCTTATTTTTTTCTCATATCTTCTTGATATTGAACGCTGTAACCTGCGTTTTCGTTTTTCTATTTTCTTTACTTTATCAGTTTTATTTATATTTTTATAAGTATTTCCATCAGAACAAACTGCTAAGTTTTTAATACCTAAATCAATTCCGACACCATCATTTGATGGAAGATTATTATTGTCATCTACTTCAATTCCAATGGATACATACCAATACAATCCATCATATGTAAAGCGTGGATTTAAGTATTTACAGTTAATTGGTATTCTTTCTTTTTCACAAAGTCTAATCCAATTCAATTTTTGTTTATTTCGTCTTTTACTCATTGAAAATCCTTCTACTTTTACATGAGTATCTGTAAACTGAATTTTACCAGTATCTTGATAAAAAGAAGGAGTTGAATGCTTTTTACTTTTAAATTTAGGATATTTGCATTGCCCTTTGAAAAATTTTTTATAAGCATTACAAGCATCTTTGATTGCTTGCTTTGTTACATTATTACTTACTTCATTTAGCCATCTATACTCTGGCAGTTTCTTTAGCTGTGTAAATTCTTTTCGTAATTCATTATCCGATAAAAATTTATTTTTTTGCTTATAGTTCTCTTGTTCTTTTGCAATAGCCCAATTGTAAGCAAATCTCGCACATCCAGCATATTGAAATAGTTTAGTAATCTGTTTATTATTTGGGTATAGTCTGATTTTTATTGATTTTATCATTTTTCACTGTCAACCTCATTATCAATTATTTCTATGTCACAATTATATAAACTTGCAACATATTCAACTAATTCAAATCCATAGATAGAGATATTATTAATATTGCCACTATGATTTTCAACAAAAGCTACTGATTGCACAAACATACCACCACTACCACTAGTTGGATCTGTTGCCGTGGCTAATTTGATACAACATAACGGCAGCGTTTTTCTACCCCGTAACGATGAACACCCCCGTGTGCATTTTTGCACACCCCTCATAACGATGCCGTATGCACCGTTACGGAGTAAGGTATTCGGTTTTACCGCTGCCTGTGCGTACATTTCGTTCTCCTCATAAAACTGGAATTTATAACCACCATTCTGGAGTTAACTCATCAAGCATCACTATTTTTTCGTTTTCAATATCAAGCATGATCTCGACTTCGTGATATCTGCCTATCATCAACTGAGCCATGAATTCCCTGCATGCACCACATGGGGCTCCTGTTTCCGTTGGGCATGATTGCTAAAACACGCTTGATCTCATTTTCACCGTTTGTAATCATATTGAACATGGCATTTCTTTCTGCGCATATTCCGAGCGAAGAAGATGTGTCTACGCATACTCCTGTATATATCTTGCCACTTGCAGACTCAATCGCAGCTGCCACGCCACCGGCGGAGATTCTTTCAGAAATGTCTCTGGGGTTTTGCACAGCTTTTGCTGCCTGATATAACTCTTTCCAAATCTGCTCCATTTTTATATTCCCTCCACAAATCCTAATTTATAACAATGTTTGCCACTCTTCCTTCGTCATGGCATTTACATGACCTGTCCGTTTCTCGTGCATCAGCGGAACATCAACACCCTCGGTAGTCCACTGATACTTAAAGCCGACCTTTTCCTGGACACGCTTCGATTTGGTGTTGCCTTCGTAGTATCCACACCACACCTTGCTCATGCCTAAATCCTCAAAGGCGTGGCGGAGAATTTCTTTTGCAGCTTCCGGCATAAGACCCTGACCCCAGAATAGCTTTCCAAGCCAGTAGCCAAGCTCGCATTCATCATCTTTCTCGGTCATATCCGTAAGACCGTTTAGTTTCAGTTCAATAGCGCCGATAGCCTTCCCATATTCCTTCAGACAAATCGCATAGGCTTCCTTGCCGCCCAGCACATTCTTAATAACATCAAGACTCTCCTCAATGCTTTGATGTGGCGGCCACCCGGCAATCGGTCCCACATCGGGATCGCTGGCATATTTGTATAAATCCTCTGCATCGCTTTCTTTCCAACGGCGCAGAATAAGCCTTTCTGTTTCCAATATCATTATTTTTGCCCTCCTTTTCAATATTTATATTTTGTTCTATTCTATTTTTAAAATCTTTCTGCCACATTTCTTGGCCCAACAGGGTCATTGACATAGGGACGATTTTCATTGCCTGTCAGCTCATAGTTTACTTGATTTACTTGAATTTCTGGACAGCAAAAATCTTGAAGGATGTCCACCCAAAATTCTTTCTCTTCCCCTGGCAAAAGCCGATCAACAAACCATGTCGCATGCTCTCTACCTTCAATAACACCATATTCTCCCTGTGTATCCACCGCATCAAAATGTGTATACAATGGCATAACATCTCGAATCCAAATGCCTCTAGCCGTTTGACTTGTATCATTTTTTACTCGAATCTTATAGTGTAATATCCTACCTTCTATATTTTGATCCTCTGGATTGGTCAATGAATACAAAACCTTAACTCTTTCCTGTGAATGAACATCGTCAACTGTTCGATCCGGAGTATTGCTTCCTGGATTTGAAATTGGCTCGAATCACCCATTCCCTCGGACGAATATTTTCAATGTCTAACTGATAATTTTCCACAGAATTGAGCAGTCGAACAGTCCAAACGGATGTTGTATTATTTTCATCCACGAGGTTATTCCAATGGTATTCCCACTGTGTCATCGCATCAATGTGCACAGGCCAGCCATAAATCTCACCATTTCGGTAGAGCTGTACATCTAACCCTGAATTTACTAATGTCGGCATGAGCTGATTCCATTGCACTCGAATGCTTCCTTGTGCCACCGCCGGTCTTCTACCGATATGCACAATATCCACTCCAGAGTAAAAGATACCTCTGGCCGAACTATCTTGGTTGGCATCGTGATAGTCAATACTTGCCTGGCTCTTAATCTCACCCTCTGTGGCGGTGTCTTTCACACGCACTTGATAACTCAAATCCATAGAATGATGATTGGTATCCACATTTCCAATGGTGTCTCCAGAAAGATGAAACAACACCTTTTTGTGCTCCTCGTCATAGCTAACGCCTGCAAAATCAACGCCATCTTTCTTTGCATTTCCAATGAAATCTACATCTCCATCCAATTGATCCGTGACAATCAACTGGTCGGCATCTGTCTGACCAAAATTTTCAATATGTAGTGTATAGGTGTAAATGGTTCCTCCCAATACTTCCTCACCCAAAACACTAGAAGACTTATTGACCTCCAAATAAGCTCCTGTTCGCACCTCAACATGATCGAGAAGATTTCCCCTCGCTGCAGTTTCCTCGCTCATTGATTCAAAGCCAATGTCTGTTCTATATTGCCCCTCTGGCACAGTGTAAACACCTTCATAATGTTCCCAATGAGAAGAATGTGTCTCAATATCTTGGGTGGCATTTCCTCTATTTGCATCACTGCCCTTTACATAGACCTTTACTCGACCACTTCCACCTCGATTTCTCAAATTAAAACTATAATATAATCTTGATCCAGGTGTTGTTTGCATCGTTTGATAGACATAGCTTGGCTGATCGGCATCCAATTCAATATATTGCTGCCCATTGGCAGCAGTTGATGGAAAATTGCTATTTGCCCCCGCCCTCTGCACTTCAATATAATTTGCAAACCGCGGGATGATATGGGTAACAGTAGAAGACGGAACTGCATTCCATCCATCCACATAGCTAAGGGAGGCACTCGACCCGGTCCCTCCTCCACTTTGGTTTCCCAAAACATTGATTGCACTACTGGTATTTGATGGCGATGCTCCCCCAGCAAGTTCATTCATCGCAGGAATATAGTTCCAACTACCACTATTGTAAGGATAAAACCTTGAAGAAATCTGAGGCATCTCAAAACTTCCATTGACAATATGAATGGTATTTGGTCTGAAATTATTGTGTGGTTCTTGAAATATACTTTGGGCTTGTGCAAAACTTGGCAACACAAATGATCCAGCAACTATCGTTGCCACCACCAAAACCTTTACATTTTTATTTCTTATCAATCTCATCCACCTCTTCTAACTTCTCTTTAATTTCAGACTTTGGTCGTATCTGAATATCACTCTCAATATCATCAACTTTTCGCTTTGTTCGCAAGTAAATAATCAATATAAGCACTAACAAGAAGATCAATACAGCTATTTCTATTTTATTTCTTAGAAGCATATCCTCTCTCCCTTATCTGTTTGCGCTTTTGTTCAGCCCAGCGCAAAGCCAAAAACATCGGCCAAAGCACTACCGCTGCCCAGCTAACTACACCCACTGTTGCACAGGAAGTCAAAACATCAATGGCATTGATCTGCATATCCTCTGTCCCTTTGTTTTTTTCTCGAACAAGCTGATCCGTGCCTTCCTTTGCTGATGGATTCTCATTTGCTCCCTCTGGTTGTGTCATTTCCTCTGCTGAATCTGCTGAATTCTTAGCATTTTCTGCATTTGAACTGACATCATTCTTGCCTTTGACTGCCTCAGCTGTATTTTCTATCTCTGTGCTTTTTGTTCCAGTATTGGCACTTGCATTTTTTTCACTTCCGTCTATACCTTTACTCGATTCGCCCATAGATTTTAACATTCCCTCTTTGGTCTCTCGACTCATGGCTACAGTCCTTTTTTGTTGATCTTTTTCTGTAGTCATATCTTGTCCATCTAATGATGTCTCTTTTTGTTGTGTTATTGATGCAATTCCTTTTTCATTTTTATTCTCCATTGCAGTGGACTGAACAGACCAAAGCGAACTTGGATTTGCCAATGCCTGAGAAGTTATATTCTCCTCTCTATGTTGACTCCCATGATGGTCACCCAATAAAGATGACATACTCTGGGACGAATTTCACTCGATGTAGCTGCTGTACTTGGTAAAGAATTGGCTCCCTGCGAGGAAACAGCACTTGATGGAGCTGGGGCATATGTTGCTGTCGTCATTGGTGCAGAAGATACAGCCTGTGACTCACGATCTTGATGTCTTTGAGAGAGTGCTGGTATGGTCTCTTCCTGCGTGTGCGGATGGTTTGGATACTTTGTGCAAACTCGGTAGCGGTGTCCTGGCGTATTTTCTGTGGCCTGTCTATCCACAATCCACTCTCCCCACACATGTCCAGTTTCTGGTATTTCCTCCAAATACACACTACCATCTTCGTAGGTATACTCTCTCAATCCCTTTTCATTTTCTGTTGCCTTTCTCAAAATTCTAACACTGTAACGCCCCTCTCTCGGTGCCGCAAAACTTGGCACTGCTGTGCTCACTAGTGTCATCGCAAGGACAACTCCTGCAAAAATTCTCTTGAATTTGTGCGCTTTTTTCATTATTTCTCCTATATTATCACTCTCTTTGTCATCTCTTCTTTTAACTCTTTATAGTGCTTTCGCCCTATGGGAATAATCGTCCCATCCACTAGGGTTAAGCTCTCGTAAACAAAACTTTTCACTGCCGCAATAGACACCAGATACGACCTGTGCACTCGCACAAACCCTTTGCCATACAATACATTCTCCACCTTTCCAATGGTAGAAACAAATTCAAATGTCTTGCTTCCATAGTGCACGGTCAATATCTTTCCATTGACTTCAAAATATCGAATAGAACTAATAGGGATATTTCTATATTCTCCAACGCCTGTAAAAAGGATGTATTCCTTACGCTTTTCATCCGCCGCCTCAAAGAGTTCACGAATGACCTCCTTTGACTTTTCTGCCTGTGTCTCGCCCTTGACAATATAATTAAACGCATGTACGTCAAAGGCATTGAGCATATAGTTTTTGGAGACGGTTACAAATAAAATTTCTCCTTTATACTTGTTTTTGCGCAACTTATCTGCAGCCTCCATACCATTCATTCCTGGCATATGAATGTCCAATAATATGATATCTGTGGTGGCTATAAAATCCTCCATCTCAAAGATCAATGGCTTTGCATCTTCAAATTCTAGGATATCAACATCGATTTCTTCCTCTGCTGCGACCTCTTCCATAATCTTTCGAAAATGTGCTCTTTCACTTGCATTGTCATCGCATATGATTACTCTCATCGTTTCCTATCTCTTCTTTCTATGCTCCTCTAGCTCATTGTTCACTCTTGAAATTGGTGTCAATAACTCACTCAATGACACATCATGGTTGATGCTATCAATAATCAATGCAATATACTTGCTCATATCCACATTGATATAGTATGGTTTTTGCAATAACTCAGGTGTCTGATAAATTAAATTTGTTGTAAAAATTGCATCAATCAGACCTTTTTCATAGTATTCATCAAACTTCTTCAGCCCATTGGTAAAAAGTCCAAATGTCGCACAGACAAAAACTCGCTTGGCCTTTCTTTCCTTCAATTCCTTCGCCACTTCTAACATACTTCCACCCGAAGAAATCATATCATCAATCACCACAACATCCTTGCCCTCGACATTGCTACCCAAATACTCATGAGCGATAATTGGATTTGTTCCATCAACAATCACGGAGTAATCTCGTCTCTTATAAAACATTCCCACATCCAGACCAAGCATATTGGCAAAGTAAATTGCTCGTCTCATTCCGCCCTCATCTGGACTAATAACCATCATATGTTGTGCATCCACCTCGAGGTCTGGATAGTTTTGCAATAATGTCTTAGTGTATTGATAAATTGGCTGTACGGTTTCCAATGTCTTTAACGGAATGGCATTTTGCACTCTCGGGTCATGGGCATCAAATGTAATAATATTATCCACGCCCATACTTACTAATTCTTGAAGTGCAATGGCACAATCCCAAGGACTCTCTCCTTGTCCTCTTGTGTTGACGGCTCTCATATAAAAACGGCATAATGACATTAATTCTTCTTGCCTTTCCTGCTGCCGCTGCAATAATACGCTTTAAATCCTGATAGTGATCATCCGGTGACATCCGATTGGTCATACCAGATAGTGAATAAGTCAAGCTATAATTGCAGACATCAACCATTAAGAATAAATCCATTCCTCGGATCGATTCTTCAAATTCTCCCTTAGCCTCACCTGAACCAAATCGGCTAATTTTAGACTTCACAATATAGGATGATTTTTCATAGCCCACAAATGGAAGTGTTGACTTATGTTCACTTTGCTTTTTATGCCTCCAATTCACCAAATAGCCATCTACTTTTTGTGCCAATTGATTGCAACTTTCTAGTGGAACCAACCCTAGTGCTCCCACTGGTATACGGTCAATCGCCTTCTCCTCATACATCACAGTTCCCTCCATATCGCTATTTCTTTCCACGAATGTCTTCCCCATACAATGGAATCGTGGTATATTGGTTGATAATACGCGATGTGATTCTTTCTGTATAGTTATCTCTCATCGCTTTAAATCAAGATTAGTAGAAATAATCGTTCCCTTTCCAGCTAACAGTCGATTATTGATAATATGAAACAATTCGCTGTTCACAAAATTATTGACTAACTCCGTCCCCAAATCATCAATGACCAAGAGGTCGCAGGTATCAACAATATCTTCAATATCTCCACCATCCTCTGGCTCCCTTCGCAACTTTACCTTGGCTACTTGGTCAAATAATTCTGCCGATGAAAAGTACAAAACGGCATAGCCCCGATCAAGCAATGCCTTGGCAATGCAGTTGGTCAAAAATGTCTTGCCAACACCGGTATTGCCATAAAAGAGAATACTTTCTTTTTGCTGACCAAAATTTTCAATATATTTTTGGCAATGTCGAATAATATTCTTCATATACTCATAATTGGTCAATCCAATTCCTGCCAATCTCTTTCTATTATCATAGTATTGAAAGGAAAAATTGTCAAAGTTTTCCTTCTGTAAAGTTCCATCAATATTGGACTGTGCATACAATAACTTTAAGGCCTTCATCTGAAAACAATGGCATTTTTTCCCATCCACTTTTCCTGTGTCCTTACATTCTGGACAGACATAGTGCATCTGCATATAGTCCTGAGGAAATCCGTGCTTTTTTAATAACTTTGCCTTTTCTCTTTGAATATCTTGAATTTCTTCCTTAAATCCCAGACCTACATCTATACTTTTTTCTGTCATCATCTTTTGAAAACGCAAAAGTGCCAATTCTCCAGCCTGAGCCTCCAATGCTTTCATTTGTGGAATTTGCATACACCTCTTCTTTTCTTCTCTGACAATCCTCTCTGTCTATCGCCTGCTGTGCCTCATACTCACGCATCAAGGCATTGTATTGCGAATTGGTTAATGCCATGCTTCTGCTCCCTGTCCAAATTTTGCTGCCACCTTTTGCAACGCAGCCATATCAATATCATCTTTTCTTTGCACAAAATTACCTCGTGCCACAGGTGCTCGTTGAAATTTTTGTACCTTCTTTTCTTTCCCATGTTGTTCATCCCTGGCTTCCACCTGAGCAAGCGTTCGAACATCATCCTTCATCCAATTTTTTAGTGTCCCTTCGGTATAATCAAAATTTGGTCCATGCATCTTTTTCATCGTCTTTTTGCAGGCCTCAAATACCATTTCCTTAGAAAACTTATATTCATCAAACCAACGACGAATATATCGCAACTCCTCTGATCCTGGGTTTCGATTCCCCAACCCAAAAATACGCATCACACCAAAGATCTCCTCCTGATAAAGCAGTGAAGATTCCTTTGCCTGTTCCACGGTGCGAATGCCATCATTGTGCATTCTTAACAAAACCTTTTCCACATAGCGAACTGATTTTTTGTTCTTTGACACAGCCTCTTCCAAGACATACTCAATCAAACTATAGGAAATACCAAGTGTCTCATACAAATAGGTAAATGTCGAATAATCTTTTTGTGAAAACACAATTCCCATATATTTTTGTGCCGCATACATCAATTCGGAGAAGTCCTCGCTGTCGGCAATGTCATTTCGCATTGCACACGCAACTTGTGCTTTCTCTGGCTCTTCTTGCTTGAGTTCCTTGAGCATAAATGTCATCGGAATCTCATCTTGTCTTTCTCTCAATGCTCCTTCGCTCAACCAATAGGCCACGGCGCGCTCTGCATCGCTCTCTAAAATATTGAGTGCATTTGCAATATCTGCACTCGTCACATCTTCCTTGGCATGATAGAGTAAATACAAATAGACTTTGACAAATTCACCATTTGCCTTGGTCATATATTTGTCTATAAACTCCCCCGCAAGGACCACAGTATCTGTAATATCTTGGCACAAGAATGCGTACTTCATCTTCTCCCCCCCATTTCTATCTCTATTTGCTCAAACATCATAGCACAGACAATCAAGAAAATGAATAGCCATGCACAAAAAGAAATCCACAACTTTATCCACATTGTGGACAGATAAAGTTGTGGACAGTGTGGATAATGTGGATAACTTACTTGCCAACTAATTTTTCGCCGACTTTTACAATATCTCCAGCTCCCATCGTTATACACAAATCTCCTGATGCCAAGTTCTCCAACAAATAAGTCTCAATGGCATCAAAAGATGGAAGATATATTGCCTCTACTCCTTTTTCGAGCAATAATTTTTCCAAATCTTTTGAGCTAATGCCCAAAGTGTCTGTCTCCCTCGCCGCATAGATGTCTGCAAGCACAACTCTGTCTGCAAGTGCCAAAGCCTTGGCAAATTCTGGAAGGAGTGCCTTTGTTCTCGTGTAGGTATGTGGCTGGAAGACACACCAAACCTTTTTGTGTGGATAGTTTCTCGCCGCCTTTAGTGTTGCCTCAATCTCCTGTGGATGATGGGCATAGTCATCGACAATGGTAATTCCCCCTGCAAGTTCTCCCTTTTTCTCAAAGCGGCGGCTTGCACCTGTAAAATTCTTTAATCCCTTCTTAATGTCTTCCACTGGAATTTAGCTCAAGTGCTGCTGCAATAGCTCCCAGGGCATTGAAGACATTGTGCTGACCTGGCACAGAAAGCACAATCTCTCCAAGATTTTTGCCATCATCAAAAAGTGTAAAACTTGCATTCGCCAAATGGTCATAATGAATATCCTGTGCAGAAATATCTGCATTTTGTAGTCCTGTGGTGATGAGTTTTCCCGAAAAATCTCCAACAATCTCCTGATAATTGTTAATTTCATTATTGATAATCAATATTCCATTTTCCGGCAATTTCTTCACAAATTTCTGGAACGAATGACGAATATCATCGATGTCCTTAAAGAAATCAAGATGATCTGCTTCAATATTGAGAATAATCTCCATAGTCGGAAAAAATTCTAAAAATGAATTGGTGTACTCGCAGGCCTCTGTGACAAATAATTGATGACTGCCAATATGAACATTTCCACCAATAATTGGCAAAACACCACCGACAGAAATTGTTGGATTACTCTGTGCTGCCAATAAAATATGAGCAAGCATCGATGTTGTCGTTGTCTTTCCATGTGTTCCGCTGACAGCAACTGAATGTTGATAATTGTTCATCATTTGACCAAGCAATTGTGCTCTTGTCATCATCGGAAGATGATTTGCTTCGCTTTGCTTAAATTCTGGATTGTCTGGATGAATGGCCGCTGTATAGACCACACAGTCAATATCCTCTTTGATATTTTCTGCCCTCTGACCATAATAGATCTTTGCTCCCATGCTCTCCAAATGTGCAGTCAATGGACTCTCCTTTGCATCTGATCCACTAATGGTAAATCCTGCATGGAGCAAAATCTCTGCCAAACCACTCATACTGATGCCACCAATGCCAATAAAATAGATGTGCATCGGTTTTTTAAAATCAATTTTATAGCCTTCCATTATGCTTCCTTCTTCTTTTTCTTCTTTCTGACACTATATCCAAATGTGCCCAGCACTTCCCCTATCTGTGTATACTCTCCGTGAGAATATACCACAGGCTTAGACTTTTTCAAATCAAACTTTCCCCGTTCATCCATATATTGCTCGTCCACATTGACAGCCACAACTTCAGCAATAAACATATCATGAGAACCAAGGGGCATAATCTGTTTGACTTTACACTCAATGGCCACTGGGCACTCCACAATATAAGGTGCCGAAACCAGTGTAGACTCTCCCTTCGTCAACTTACATTGCTTCCACTTATCTACATCTCTTCCTGACTTTACGCCTGCCAAATCCGCTGCAAATGTGGTACTTTTTGTCGTCAAATTGATGACAAATTCTTTTGTCTGCTCAATCAAACGATACGAATAACGGCTTGACCTCAGGGAAATATAGACCATGGGTGGATTGGTACAAATTGTACCCGTCCACGCCACCGTCACAATATTATCCTCACCATTTTTCCCTCTGCAGCTAACCATCACTGCTGGCACAGGATAGAGCATATTTCCAGGCTTCCAGAATGTTCTAGCCATAGATATCGCTCGCTTCCTCTAACTGTAACCTCTCACAAATCTCATTGATAATCTTATTGATGCTCTTTTTCATCTCTTCCACAGTGAGATCTGCATACTTTTCATACATTGGCACTCGCTCATCGTAGAGATCTTTTAAGGTCTGACCATCCTTAAAGCTGACTCCCCGCTCAGTCAAATTGCCAAGTCTTGACTTCAATGCATTATAGGAAAGTTGCAAGTAGACAACCGTACTAATTTTTCTCAAATGCTTCATCGCCCTCTCGCCATAAATCACACTTCCGCCGGGAGCAATAATGGCATTCTGCACATTTAATTGTGCATTGATATCATCTTCAATCTTTCTAAAGCCCTCATCACCGTGTTTGGCAATAATCTCTTTTAGCAGCATCCCTGTCTTTTCTTGAATGACAAGATCAACATCAATGAACTGCATACCTAATCTCTTGGCTAGGACAACACCAATAGAACTTTTTCCTGATGCAGGCATGCCAATTAATGTAATATTATTGTGCTTTGTCTTCATCATTTGTCTGTACCAATCCTATACACTGACCACAAGTGCTGGAACTAATTGCTTCTTTCTTGAAACGACACCTGGAAGATAGATCATCTGTGTCCTTCGAATGACATCATCCTTTCCCTCGAGGGCAAAGGCCTTCTCAATCAAAGCTTCTGCTCCCTCACCTACACAGAGCAAAGAGGTGCTCTCTTCTAAAATATTGGTGAGCATAAAGAAGATCATGCTCTCCTCGCCCTCAGCCACAACGCCCTCTAAATATGGCAACAGACGCTTTTCCAATGTCACAAGCTCATCCGCATTCAATGAACTAATCTGTCCGATACCAATGGTCATCTTTCCAAGTGCAAATTGCTTATAGTCTTGATGGAAAATTTGTTCATCTGTCATCTTCTTTAAATTGCTACCCGCTGCAAACATATCATTTGCATAGGCATTGACATCAATTCCTGCAATTTTTGCCAATTCCATTCCCACTTCCTTGTCAACTGGTGTACAAGTTGGAGAACGGAAAAGCAATGTGTCAGAAATAATAGCTGAACACATCAAGCCAGCAATCTCCTTTGGAATTTCCACTCCATTTTCCTTAAACATCTGATATACAATGGTTGCTGTACAGCCCAATGGTTGTGCTCTATAGTAAATTGGTCCGACAGTTTCCACTGTGCCCATTCTGTGATGGTCAATGACCTCTCTCAAATCGGCATGCTCCATTCCATCCACAGCCTGTGTCTTTTCGTTGTGGTCAACAAGAATAATCTTCTTTCCCTTTGCATTCAAGAGACATCTTCTTGAGAACATTCCGACAAATTTTCCCTCTGCATCGAGCACTGGAAAATCTCTATGGCGAACTCCAGCCATCACCTCTTTGACCTCAATTAAGTCATCCTCCAATGTGAAAGTATCAAGGTCTTTTGTGGTCATAAATATCCAATTGGCAAGCTCTGATTCATTAATCTAACCGTAGTAAATAAGTCATGCTCAACTGCAATCACAACAATATTTTTTGCCTTTGCTTGGTCAATAATCTCTTGCCCAATCTTTGCACCGTCACAAATAATTAAGCAAGCCGCGTGATGATCTACTGCTTCTTTTTGACACTGCACTTCATCTCCAAGGATAATCAAATCTCCCTCTTCCATACTCTCTTTTAAGTGTTCTGCCCCCGAAGCAGCAATCAAGGTCTTTCCCTTTGAAAATACCCCGTGCTCATCTCCAGCCACAAACTTTCCATCCAGTGTCTGTGCAATGCTGGCATAGCTTGTTCCTGCCTTTGAAAGAATGGTGTTGTCTAAAATCTTTATATAAGATTTTGCAATGTCATTGATAGTGATAACACCTTCTAATTTTTGATTTTCGTCGACAACAGCTAAGGTTGTCTCCTTCTTTTCTTGCATCAATTCCCAGGCCTTCTTTAGAGAAATCTCTCGATTCACACCAGTGCCTGTAAGAACAGGTGCATCTTTTACCTGTGTTTCCACACTCTTTTGAAGCTGTGGTGCCTCCTGATGAAAATAGTCAAGAACAAACTTTGTCTCCTCATTGACTTCTCCCGCTCTTCTTGGAACATATTTTGTTGCATCGCCTAATTGATTTTTTAAATAAGAATAGGCAATTGCAGAACAGATCGAATCTGTGTCTGGATTCTTATGCCCAATAATCAGTGTCCTATCTTCTAATTGATTTCATTTTCTTCCTCTCATTTCATTCATTCTAATATAAGTGCTCTGGATAAACGCCCCTAGCAATTAACTCCTTAATAGAATCAACCACCATTTCCTTATCTTCCTTATAGGTCACACCAAACCACTTGTCATCCGTTCTTAAAACCTTGACACTCGCTTTCTTTGTCTTGATGCAATGGTCAATGACCGCTGGCAAAAGATACTCGCTCTTTAAATCGCCCTCCTTTAAGCCATCTAAAAACTTTGGAAACTCTGACTCCAATTCCTTCAAAAATGCTGGCGGAAATCCCCACATATTCATGGATACATATTGATCCCTTGAGACATCACATGGATTTTTTTGCTCATCAAATGCCAAAAGATGACCATCCTTTATTTCTAGGTCAAATGTCTCTGTGACATCCAATAGATTCCCCTTCTCATCCACTTGGCAGACTCCACGATTCACTGTTCCATTTTCACTCAAGGTGTTTTCCAAAATAAATCCACCCATACAACAATCGTAGAAATCATCCCTGCACTTCATATGTTCTTCCATATAGTCGTGAATCACTTGAAATCCCTCTCGACCATAGTAGTCATCGGCATTAATCACGACAAATGGCTCCTTTACTACATTGCGCACAGCAAGCACAGCATGACCTGTTCCCCATGGCTTTTTCCGATCTGCTGGTGCCTGATAGCCCTCTGGCAAATCATCCAGTTTTTGAAATACATATTCGACATTGACCACATTCTTTATGCGGTCTCCAATAATTCTCTTAAAGTCTTCCTCAATCTCCTTGCGAATAATAAAAACCACCTTATTAAATCCCGCACGAACAGCATCATACACCGAATAGTCCATAATAATCTCCCCATTCGGTCCAACTGGCTCTAATTGCTTGATGCCACCTCCAAATCTTGAACCCATTCCTGCTGCCATAATGACCAATGTTGCATCCATTCTCCTATACCTCCCTATATTTGTCTTTCTCTTGCCAGCTTGCACAAAAACTGCTATCCTAATGTTATTAAACATTAGGAGGTAATTCAATGCAGCCACATACCAAAAAGCTTCACTGGCTTTTCTATATATTAGCATTTATTGTTGCAAATGTAATCATTTTCTTTTGTGTCACTGCACAACCTAAATTTTCCTTGCGTTTGGAAAACCAGGAAGAATTTAAGTCAGTCACCATCCACATTCAAACCAAGGGCATACTGCCCACAAAATCAGTGACCGCCACCTTGGCCGATCAACCACTTGCCTTAGAAAAAAAGTAGACCGCAATCATTATACCACAACCGTCAAAGACAATGGAACTCTCCTTGTCAATGTAACAAATTTTTAATGGTATGCAGCAGAGTCGATTTGAAAACATTGTCACCATTGACAATGCTGCCCCGACCATCACTGGCGAGGTCACCAAGGAAGGCGTGGTCACATTGCTCCTTGATGACAGCCAGTCGGGCATCAACTACGACGGTCTCTATGGCATTGATGGCAACGGACACCGCCTTTTGCCAACTTCGATTGACCACGACAACGAAAAAAGTGGTATTTCAATATAGTGGGGGTAAAATTGATGTCCATGCAGTTGACAATATTGGTAACGAAAGCACAACTACTTTCTATGATAAAGATGCCAAAAAAATTCAAATATCTACAATCCAAATATCGAATATGATATTGGCAATGTCAAAGAGCAAAGCAAGGATCAATCTGCTCAAGCTTATCAACCGACAAAATCGAATGACTAATCGCTATGCACTCGCCAATTTGGCGAGTGTATTTACTTTTGTTCACTCTTTAATTTATGCCTTCTTCCATAAATACTAGACAACAAATCGCAATGCCAAATCAGTCCATCATTAAAAGACTCTTCTCTCATTCTCCATTGCCAATTTCCCTCACCTGTTCCTGGCGTATTCATTCTTGCCTCATTGCCAAGTCCAAAGTAATCCTGCATAGGAATAATGACAGTATCGGCAACAGAGGACAACACCGTGCGAATGCAATCCCAATGTAAATCTGAATGTGGTGTGTGTTCTGATCCTTCATAGCGAACCACATAGCGTCTCAATTCCTCAGACAAGCTGTCAATCCAACCTCGAAGTGTTGTGTTGTCATGTGTTCCTGTATAAGCCACACAATTTCTTGGATAATTATGTGGAAGGTAATCATTGTCGCAATCGGAACTAAAGGCAAATTCTAGTACCTTCATACCTGGAAATCCAACCTCTTCTAATAGTTGTGTCACACTATCGGTCAAAAGTCCCAGATCCTCTGCAATAATTGGAAGATCGCCACCTTCAAATTGATGGGCAAAATGCTTCTTTAATATATCAAAGAGTTCTACTCCTGGCCCCTTTTCCCAAGTTCCATTCATTGCATGGTCATCACCGGCTGGAATAGAGTAGTACTCATCAAATCCTCTAAAGTGGTCGACACGCACACAGTCAAAAATTCTCAATGCATAGCGCATTCTCTCAATCCACCAAGAATAGCCATCCTTTTTGTGCCTTTTCCAGTCATATAGTGGATTTCCCCAGAGCTGTCCCTGTGGGGCAAAATAATCTGGCGGACAACCGGCCACAGCCTTTGGCGTTCCATCTTTATGTAACTGAAACATCTCTTGATGCATCCAAACATCAGCGGAATCATAAGCAACATAGATTGGCATATCTCCAATAATCTCCACGCCATTTTGATTGGCATAATTTTTAACGCCATCCACTGCATATCAAATACCGCCTGCTCCCAGAGATAAAAGTCCAAATCTTCTTTCAGTCGACTTCTCGCCTCCTCCATCGCCTCTTTGTCTCGGTTGCGAAGCTTTTCTTCCCATTCATACCATGGCTTACCTTCTTGATCCTTCTTAATCGCTTGGTACTCACAATACTTTTTTGTCTCCTCAGACAAATTTTCGACTGCCTGTAGATATCGCTCTACTCTCTCCCTATTTTGACAAGCACAAAAATTTTTATAAGCTAGACGCAAAATTCTTTCCCTGTGCTCACCAACCTTTTGATAGTCCACTCGATATGGATCACTTCCCCAGTCAATCCAATTAATATCGTACCATGCAAGAACTTCATCCTCAATCAACTTCTCCAACGAAATATAATTGACATTTCCTCCAAATGCAGTAAAACTTTGATACGGTGAATCCCCAGTTCCTGTAGGTCCAAGTGGCAAAATCTGCCAATAGCACTGTGCTGCAGCACGCAATTTGTCAACAAAACGGTAAGCCTCCTTTGAAAATCCTCCTATGCCATAATTCCCTGGCAGTGAAGAAATTGGAAGTAATATTCCGCACCCTCTCTTCATAACAAACCCCTTTCATCATTATTTGATTATATTTTACCATTACAATTCTGAAAAATCTATAAATCGCCTTGCACTTATCAAAAAATCGTTGTAATCTTAATGAGATATTCTATAATCAAGAAAGGATTTTAACTTTCACTCATGAAGATATTTTTACGCTATTTTTTGCACACCTTTCTCGTCCTATTTGTGGGTGCATTTGCTGCATTTTTAATCAATACTTTTGTGATCACCAATGCCCTCGTTCCCAGTGCATCTATGGAAACAACGATTATGACAGGGGATCGACTCATTGGAAATAAGCTAGGCTATGCCTTTTCTGAGCCCCAACGAGGTGACATTATTATTTTTAAATTTCCCGATGATGAGCGAATCTACTTTATTAAGAGAATTATTGCCGTCGGTGGAGACAGCATTGATATTATCAACAATCAAGTGTACATCAATCACTCCAGCTATCCCATCTATGAACCCTATTTAAAGGAGCCCATGGTTTCGGAGGACTTGCACTTTGAAGTCCCTGAGGGTGCCTATTTGCATGGGAGACAATCGCAATAATTCCAATGATTCCCGATTTTGGACACATCACTTTGTTTACCGAGATAAAATCATTGCCAAGGCTGTATTTCGCTTTGCCCCGAGCTTTAAGCTTCTCCACTAGATTGTCTGGAATTTTTTCCATCATTGTGCTATAATGGCACAAAATATTGTTTACACAGCATAGGAGAAAATTTATGGATGAAAAACAGAATAAAAAAAAGAGCGAAATCCTGAGCTGGATACAGATTATTGTTGTCGCAGCTGTCATCGCTTTTTTACTCAATAACTTCATCATCGCCAATTCAAGAGTTCCTTCAGGATCTATGGAAAATACCATTATGACGGGAAATCGAATTATTGGCAATCGCTTACAATATAAGTTTAGCGACCCAAAGCGAGGAGATATTGTTATTTTTAAATTTCCTGACAATGAAAAAAAATATTTTGTCAAAAGAATTATTGGTGTTGGTGGAGATATCATTGATATCAAGAATGGAAAGGTCTATCTAAATAATTCCTCTACACCACTCGATGAACCATATATCAAGGAACCTATGAGGGTTATGCAGGATATGCACTTTGAAGTTCCTGAAGGTGCATACTTTTGTATGGGCGACAATCGCAACAACTCTGATGATGCCCGCTTTTGGAACAATCACTATGTCTACAAAAATAAAATTATTGCCAAAGTTATGTTCCGCTATTGGCCAAACATTAAGCCATTAAAATAAACCAAAAGAGAGGATTTTCAAGCAAATCACTTGAAAATCCTCTCTTTTTATTTAGTCTCCGTAATCAACTAACTTGGTCACATACCCCTGTGCATCAAGGAATACTCCATCATAGTCATTGCCCTGTGCATTTAAACTTGCCTTTGTCACCTTCTTGTGACTATTATCTAGATAAATACTGGTCTGTGCATCTTTTTTAATATAGATATTGCCAATAAAGACTGGCTTATCTACTCTATCATGACTGTCATGATAGAGAAACTGATGCTCGCCATCTTTTTCTGTCCAATAGCTAAATAGCCCCAATGGATCCTGAATTCCCTCTTCCTCAAAGCCGTCCTCTGTGGCCACAAAGGTCTTCTTCTCATTCTTTAGATCATCAACCGATACCGTCTGACGCACGCCCGGTGCCACATTTTCTAGTTCCACACCGCTCAAAAAAAGTGGCCTGTGCCTGATAGCAATTGCCCAAGTCCTTCACTGTATTTGGATGAATCTGCACTGCCAACAGAGAATGACCGTCCAATGTTGAAAAAAACCATACTTTTCAAACATCGCCTTTTTGCTCAGCTACTGGGTAAACGGCATCCTTTTTGAGCAGACTGCACAGCTTGTGCCACTGGCTGAACAGTAGCTGTTTTTTTCCATTGCTGAATAAACAGAAATCTTTTGTCCTGTCACCGGATAGACAGAAATCTTTTTTTCGCTATTCTAGGTCCTGCCATTGCAGGGAATGAACAAATCATTGATAAAGTACAAATGATTGCCAAAACTTTCCTTTTCATCAATAACACCTCCAATCAATTTTGACAGTGCTATTATATCATATCTTTCCAAAAAAAGTAAGCCGTTTTTTCCTACAATAAAATATCCTGCTTGACAATATCCATCTTCGCCTCTCCATCACAAGCAAAGGAAATCTCCTGTGCTGACATATCCGTGTAGATGGCCGTTGTCATCGTCTGTGATCCATCGCCCACAAAGAGCTCACTGCTGTAGCGGTCAAGAACTAGGCGAAGCTTGATACTTCCATCAGCACACCCTGGCACAAACATTCTTCTCTGGTGAACAATGGCTCTTCTTGAGCCAGAAAACTTTCGGTCAATCTTTACAATGCCTTCATATGGTCGAAAACTCAATGAAGTATACATTCCATCTTTTTTTGCAAAGTAAATGGTAAATTTGTAGTAAGGATTGTCCTTGTCCACTGAGGAAAGCTGAATTTGCAAGTCAATGGTTCTTCCACTAATGCCATCCAGTTGCACTTTCTCTTTGTCTGCACCAATCAAGACATCTGTATATTCCACTCGATTGCCCAGACAAGACTCGTACTCCCTTGTCGGTCTTTGATACAGGCGATTGTTTTGAATCCAGATCTCTCTTGGCAATGACATCTGTCCAGCCCAAGCTTCCTCCTGTGCACGGATGGCACAAGCATCCCAATTTTGCATCCAGCCAATCATCACTCTGCGCCCATCTTTTGTCGCCACTGTCTGCTGTGCATAAAAGTCAATGCCATAGTCAACTGCCTGATCATGCTCTTCCAAAAATTTTCCCTTTTCCTTGTCAAATGTTCCAATTAGGCATAAGTTTCCATTGCCATTGTGATACTCAAATCCCACTGGCAACATATCCTGTGGACTGACCAAAAGCACATGTTTGTCATTTAAAGGAAAGAAATCTGGACACTCCCACATCTTTCCAAAGCGATTTTGATTTTCATCTAAAGTACTAAAATACCTCCAAGAGAAAGCATCTTCGCTTCGAAATAGCAAAATCTGTCCACTTCCATCTGCTGGACGGTTGCCAATAACTGCCCAATAAATCCCCTCCTCATCTTTCCAAAGCTTTGGGTCTCTAAAGTCAATCTTGCTTGCTCCCTCAGGTAAATCCGCCTCTGTCAATACAGGATTTTTTTCATACTTGACATAGTTTACGCCATCGCCAACAGCCAGACACTGTGTCTGACAGTCAACCATCTCTCCGTCCTCGTTTTCAACTCTGGTCACTCCTGTATACATTAAAAGCTGTCTTCCATCTTCTAGTTCAATGGCACTGCCTGAGAAACATCCGGCATTGTCATAGGGCATATCAGGTGCAATAGCTGCTGGAAGATAGTCCCAGTGAAGTAAATCCTTGCTCACTGCATGCCCCCAATGCATTGGTCCCCATTGGCTGCGATATGGATAATATTGATAAAACATATGATACTTTCCCTTGTAAAATGACAAACCATTTGGGTCATTCATCCATCCCACATAGGGAGTGAGGTGAAATGCTGGACGCATATCCCCCACAATCTTTTTTGCCTGCTCTTTCTCATATGTCCTTGCTTTTTCTAGTACTTGACTCATATCCTCTCTCCTCTACTGCCCAAGTGCCTCAAAGTATCTATCTAAATAAGATTGATGAATCTCTAAGAATCTTTGCAAACCATAGGCATCCAATTTTTTTAGATACTCATTCCAATCAGCATCACTCATTCCATTCATGATCCAATCAGATTTCTTTGTGTTAATCTCTGTCTTAATATCGGCCAGGAGATTCGAAATCTCCTCCGTGTCTTTTTGTGACATAAATACATTTGGATAGACATATTTTGTGTGCATATCTGGTGTATAGATGTCCTTAATCCAATCCAAGCGATATTGGGCATCATCTGGTACAGTTACATAAACATTGTAATATTCATTGAGAATGGCCAAAGGCCCACCGACACTTTGTGCCTCTCTCACTTCCACTGGTGAGACATCACCAAGTGGTGCATGCTTTAACATTGGCTCCCCCTTAGAATTTTTTGACATCTCAAAGATATTGAATTTGCCCTGCTCTCCATAAGTTCCCCAATTGTTTTGTGGTGACTGCAGTGGTGCATACATCTGATCAAGCCAACTACACACCAATGCTGGATGCTTTGCAAGTGCAGTAATGACGCAGCGACCTCTGTCAAATCCACTGGTGAATGAACCATTTTGTGGTGTGATATTTCTTGTGTCTGCAGTGAGTGCTGGCAGTGGAACCCAATCCTTTAAGTTATCGATATTGGCAATATCCCAACTAAAGCACACACCATATCTTCCTGACTTTCCCTTAGACACATAGGTTGACCACTCCTGTGTAAAGCACTCTGGATCAATCAATCCCTTGGCATATAGCTCGTGCAACCATTGAATACCTTTTTTGTAGCCCATCAAATATTACTCGCCCCGAGTCAGCCTGCTCAAATCCTCCAATGATGCGCAGTGTCGTTGTCTTTCCACAACCAGATGGTCCAAGCAGAGTTACAAAAGCATTTTCTGGGATGTCCAAATCTAAATCGTCCAAAATCACACTTTCTCCGTAACTTTTTCTAATCTTCTCCAAGCGTATCAATGACTTTCCCATAAAATTCCTCCCATCCTTTTTTTATTCTCAAACATTGTAAAACGAACCTATTATATCGAAAAAGAAAAGCCTGTCAATAGCTTTTTGCACGGCAATGTGATAGAATTAAATCAATCTAATATAGAGAGGAGAATTGCAATGAGCAAAAAATATATGGCCTATGTCGGCTCTTATTCCTATACTGGTGCAGCAAAGGGAATTACGGTGTATGATGTCGATGTTCAGGCAGGAAAATTTACAAAAAGATGTGAGGTAGAGGTTGATAATTCATCCTATGTCAAGGCTTCCCACAGCAAAAAGACACTCTATTCTATCGCCGACGAGGGCGTAGTGGCCTTTCGTATCTACGAAAATGGAAATATCTCTCGATTAAATTCGCTAAATATTCGCGGTATGCGTGGTTGCCATATTTCCACAGACGCTGATGACGAATATCTCTTTGTCTCTGGATATCATGATGGAAAAATCACCGTCATTTCTCTCAATCCAGATGGATCACTCAATCGCATTGTCGATGGCATCTATCACAAGGGACTTGGATCCATTGCCGAGAGAAACTTCCGACCACATTGTAGTTGTACAAAGAGAACACCTGATGGTCGCTTTGTCCTCGCTGTTGACCTTGGTCTTGACCAAGTAAAAATCTATCGCTTTGGCAATGGCGAGAACAAACTCAGCCTCTGCGATATGATTCCATGTGACATCAACAGTGCACCTCGATACTTTGCTTTTTCTAAAGATGGAAAGTTTATCTATCTCTTGCATGAGATTTCCAATGTAATTGATGTCTACACCTATGAGACAGGTGAGCACTCCCCAAAGATTGAGAAATTCAAACCATTTCAAGCACTGGATCCTCTAAGCCATCTGAGCTTACCGCAGCCACCAGTTTGGCCTTTACTAGCGATGAGAAATATCTCTTCTGTGCCAATGCTGGCGATAATTCTGTCTGTGTCTACGATCGTGACAGCGAAAGTGGTCTTCTCAACTACCGCTTCTGCCTTCCAATCAGTGGAGATTATCCAAAGGATATTGCACTATTTCCTGATGACCAGCACCTTGTATGTGTAAATCATTCCAGTAACACACTCACCTTCTTTAAGGTTGATTATGACAACAATATCCTTATGATGTCTAGCAACAGTTTATATGTAAACCAGCCAAATTGCTGCACCATTGTAGAGGTATAATATGGCAGGTTCAACATTTGGCAATTTATTTCGCATTACAACTTGGGGAGAGTCCCATGGTGCAGGCATTGGCGTTGTCATCGACGGCTGCCCTGCTGGTCTTTCTCTGTGCGAAGAGGACATCCAAGTTTATCTCGACCGCAGAAAACCAGGACAGACAAAATTTGCCACATCGAGGAAAGAAAGCGATACCTGTAAGATCCTCTCTGGAGTCTTTGGTGGAAAGACAACAGGAACTTCCATTATGGTGATGGTCGAGAATACCTCTCAGCGATCACAGGACTACAATGACATTGCTTCCTACTACCGCCCAGGTCACGCAGACTATACCTATGACATGAAATATGGTTTTCGTGATTACCGCGGCGGTGGAAGAAGTTCAGGCCGAGAGACGATTGGCCGTGTCATTGCCGGAGCTATTGCCGCAAAAGCTTTAAAAGAAATACATATTGAAGTCTTGGCCTTTACACAATCCATCGGGCCAATTTCTGCTAAACAATTTTGTCCCAAAGATTGTAAAAAGAATCCATTCTTCATGCCTGATCAACAATCTGCCCTCCTCGTGCAAGGATATATGGAAGAGTTGATGGCCAGAAAGGATTCCGCAGGTGGCATTATCAGCTGTATTATTTCTGGTGTTCCTGTCGGTCTTGGTGAGCCTGTATTTGATAAATTGGACGCCGAACTTTCCAAGGCAGTTATGAGCATCGGAGCCATCAAGGGCATAGAATTTGGTGCTGGCTTTGCGGCCTCTCAAATGACAGGAAGTCAAAATAATGATGCCTTTATCTCCGATGGTGAGGGACGAAGCATTCATATCTCTAAACGCACCAACCATTCTGGTGGTGTTCTCGGTGGAATGAGTGATGGCAGTGCCATTATTTTTAATGCTGCTGTAAAGCCAACTCCATCCATCGCTGCAAAACAGGATACGGTCACACAGAGTGGAGAAGAAATTGAGGTTGAAATCCACGGCCGACATGACCCTTTGGTTGTCCCTCGTGCGGTTGTCGTCGTAGAGTGTATGGCAGCCATCACGATTTTTGATATGCTCCTTCGAAATATGACTGTTCGAATGGACAATCTAAAAAAAGTATACTTTGATTTATAGTACAAGAGAGGATGCACCGCATCCTCTCTCTTCTGCCCAACATTTGGTAGTAACTATAAAATTAAATATGCCATAATACACAATCTGGGCATACACAATACGATGAAGAATCGAACTTCAAGCTGCCCTTCACTTCCATAATTAGTGCACCTTCCTTCTCAAGGTGCTGAGATCATGTTCGCTGCATTACCTTCAGTCTACAATTCAATCACTCGATTGTCAATCATAAATACGGAGAGCATATCACAAATTAACCAGCTATGTTTGGATAACAGACATAGCGTGCACTCCAGTCTGGATCAAACTTTTCCTTATATTCTCTCAACCCACTAAATGAATAGAAATGTTGACTATAGGTATAAATTAAATAGGCAATTCGCTCTTGCAAAAAACTATTTTTTAAATTTCCAACATTGGAAAGAGGGGCCATACCCATAAAAAACAATTCCTTTCCCATCTCCTTAAAATGCAAAAATAGAGAGACAAAAAGATAATCCATTGTGCCTGCTGGTGCTGTTTCTGGATCGTGACGCATTAGGTCGATCGTTGCCATTTCATCACTAAAATCTGGCATAATATTGGCAAAGGCCACCACCTTTTCATTCTCATCTCGAATCAGTGCGATATCCCCTCTCTGTAAATATGGGCGACTAAAAAATCCAAGAGAAAATCCCTTTTCTGGTCTTCCCTCCAACCAATGAGTAGAAATTTCTTCCAAACAATCTAACAACTCCTTGCTATGCGGTGCCTTTACGATATCAAAGTGATATCCCTGTTTTTCCAAGCGATTGTTGACTAGTCGAAACTTTTTTCTTGACTTTCCCTCTAACGAAAAATCTGCAATATTGACTACTGCACTTTCACCAAATTTTAAGAAAGAAAATCCACACTCATGTAAAAATAGAGTGATCTCCTGACCAACCTCATAAAAGACCACATCATAGCCAAGTTCACCTGCACTTAAAATCATCGCTTCTATCGCTTCTTTAAAGTATACACGATTTCCAAACGGTTCACCCATCACAACACATTTATTATTCTCACAGCCAAATTGCAGGGCAACTTCATCCACACCTTCTTTTTGATACCAAAAGATACGCTTATCTCCCAAAAAGGCCAATCCACTATCTGGATTTCCTCGATAGGTTGCCAAAAATTTTTCTAAACGCTCTGGCTCAAGCTCCTCTCCTGGCCATCTCTTTTTTCCCTGCAAATAGCGCACAAGGGCATAGTAGATGAGTGCAACAATGGCCACCAAAACAAGAGCATGCATCCCCATTTGCATATACCGAACAAAGGGATGTCGATGATTTTTATGTACAAGATGAGAAATCCAGCTATATTGCCCAAAGATAAACAATAGTAACATTGTTCCTGTAATAATGCATCCGTCAATCACCATCGCTTCTCTACTATATAAAAATTGCTTGACATCAAGCTGTGGTCGAATAGCCAACATCAATAAAATCATGGCGATAATAACTATGGTCAAATGGATATTCCACTCATCAATATTGATGTAAATTCCTGTGAGAATCAAAAGGACAATACCCAGCGGAAAACTTCTCTTCACCCGACTCTTTATTCCTCTTGCCAATAAAATAAAGCATATGCCAAGCAACACTGTAGGAAATTGCCAGAGCAGCTGCCCATTGATATGCCCATATCGCCCAAAAAATGGAATTTGATCAATTTTATCAGGAATCAATGCGGTCAAAACAAAACCCACTCCAAAAACTCGAACAATAAATAGCTCAACAAAGTGGCTGATACTTTCACCGACACTTCGAAATACAGATCGCACTCTTCCACTCATCTTCTCTCCCATATGATAGAAGAAGAAGATAATTCCTATGCAAAATGGAATGATATAGTACACCAAGCGAAAGAGCAAAAGCCAAGCAATAACCTTTGCATTGTCAATGCCCAAGCTCTCCAATCCTGCAATCATAATGAGATCAAAGCTTCCGATTCCACCAGGAATCATGGACACAATGCCAAGAGCAATGGCCATTGTGTAAAGCGGAATAATATTCACAATAGGAACATTGATTCCCATCAATCGACCCGTCACACTAAGCAAAGAATAACCAAACTCCAATCACAAAAGGAGACGAAAATCAATTCGATCATACTCTTTCTTTGAATGGCTCCAAAGGATTTGACCTTTTTAAACTTTTCTGCCAACAGGATGATAGGCATATATAAAGCTACACCAATAAGAACTAAATGGTACTTATTCACTTCAGCTACAGGAAAAAGAGCATCTAAACCAAGGGCTATCCATCCATAGATGGAAAATCCAATCATAAAGTAGAGGATAATCTTCCCGATGGTCTGAATGGCTACCTTTTCCTCTTCCTCCTGTGCATAAAATGAATAGCGCAGTCCAATATCGACAAGTCCACCAAATCCTGCCAAATTGTTGATGGTATTGATACACCAACTTGTCCTCATAATATAGCCCTTACTAAAATTTGTATGTAATTCACGATTTAAAATAAAATCATAAAAAAGCATTGGCATTACAGCAATCAAACCACAAAGAATCATCAAGGCGAAATGAGAAAGACTGACATTTTCCACTGCGGCACGAATATCCATCACATTGACCGTCTTTTTCAATCTCAAAATTTCTAATACTACTAAAATACTCACCGTAGCAAAGAAGACGGTCTTTACTATTTTTTTTAAGCTCTTTATATTTTTCACTGTTCTCCTCCTTTAATTTTTTTTGCAATATAAGCCACCAAGCGATTGTAAACTCGAGTGTCAAAGAGTGCAATATGATGCCCCTGTCCTCTGCGAATTAATAACTTTCCATTGCCAAGATGAGAAGCAATATTTTTCATGTGTTCCCTCTTGATAATATCTCTACTTCCTCCAAGAACATAGACCGGCACCTTAATCTTTTTCAATTCTTCATAGGAAATAGGGACATCTTCCACCATTAAGTGAACAATTTTTGCCATCTTTTTCGCAAATAAAAACCTCTTCCCCAAAAAGCAAAGTAGGGCATATTCTATATCAACCAACCAAACTCCATACTTTTTTACCCCATTAATTTGAATATTTGGCGAATTGATGAGCATTCCCCCCACACGATCAGGATAATCCCTCGCATACACAAGTGCTAAATTTGCTCCATCGCTGTGTCCCACAATTAAACATTTTTTAATGCGAAGAAAGCAAAGTACCTCTTCTACATCCTTAGCCATTTGGGCAAATTCCAATTCCTCTGCCTCATTATTTGAATTTCCCTGTGCACGACTGTCAATACAAATGCAACAATATTCCCCCGCAAGTTCTCTCACCTGTTTTTTAAAATACATCCCCGAAAGACCATTGCCGTGTAAAAAGACAATTGGATATCCTCGACCACAAATTTGATAATAAATTTTCGTTCCATCTTCCATTAAACAATACATATCCCGCCTCCAAGCGACATTATACCGTAAATTTATGCCAAAATATATACCAAAAAACCTCTCTACTGCAACTTCTTTTATGCAATAGAGAGGTTAATCTTATTCTATAATTACGCCTGTCTGTAAAAGGACCTCTTTGACTTCACTCACCGGAATAATCTTTAATTGACTCTTTACTTCATCTGCGACATCTTTTAAGTCATCTTCATTGTCTTTGGAATAAAGACTGTCTCAATCCCTGCTCTCACCGCTGCCATTAGCTTCTCTGGCAGACCACCAATCGGTGTCACCACACCACGAAGCGTCACTTCACCCGTCATGGCCACCTTTGCACTCACTGCTTGGTCTGTAATCAATGAAGACAGTGCCGTTGTCAATGTAATCCCTGCCGATGGGCCATCCTTTGGCACAGCACCTTCTGGAACATGGATATGAAGGTCATTCTTTTCAAAAATTTCTGCCTTATCTGGAAACATTGACTTGACTAAACTGATGGCAATCTGCACAGATTCCTTCATCACATCGCCAAGCTGACCGGTGACCTGAATCTTTCCACTTCCCTTCGTCAACAAGGTTTCAATAAAGAGAATGTCCCCTCCTGCCGCTGTCCAAGCAAGTCCTGTAACGACACCAGGTTTTTTCTCCTCCAATGCCTTGTCGTGGCGAATCGGCTTTGCATCCAATAATTCCTGCACATCCTCTGGTCGAATTACCAATTTTTCCTGATTTCCTCTGGCAATCTTTACTGCTGCTGCCCTACAAAGTGTATCCAGTCTCTTCTTTAACCCTCGAACGCCCGCTTCCATTGTAAAATCGGAAATGATTTTTCGAATGGCATCATCGGTAACTTCCATATTTTTAGCTGTAATGTTTGTCTTTTCCATTGCCTTTTTCAATAAATGCTTCTTGGCAATTTCAAATTTATCCGTCGCTGTATAGCCAGAAAATCGAATGACCTCCATTCGATTCAACAGTGGTCTTGGAATAGTCTCTAGCGTATTGGCTGTGCAAACAAAAAATACATCCGACAAATCAAATGGGACATTCATATAGTGGTCAGTAAAGGTTGCATTTTGCTCAGGATCAAGCACCTCAAGAAGTGCACTCGCCGGGTCTCCGTTGTAGGATCTAGAGAGCTTATCCACCTCATCAAGAACCATCACAGGATTAGACACTCCACTCTTTTTGATCCCGTCCATAATTCGTCCAGCCATTGCACCAATATAAGTCCTTCGGTGTCCACGGATATCGGCCTCATCTCTCACACCACCAAGACTTACTCGCACATACTCCCTGCCCATAGCCTTTGCAATGCTTTGCCCAATACTTGTCTTTCCTGTTCCTGGTGCCCCGACAAAGAGAAGAATCGAACCCGATTGCTTTTTTGTCAAATTCATCACCGCAACCTGCTGAATAATGCGATCCTTTACCTTCTTTAATCCGAAGTGCTCAGCATCCAAATAGCCTTCAGCCTTGTCAAGATCGATCTTTTTATATCTTTTCTTTGCCCAAGGCAATCCGACAACAAAATCAAGATAATTATACAAAAGTCCATATTCTGGACTATTGTTTCCCTCTTGCTTGAGACGCTTTAATACTTTTTGTGTCTCTTTCTTTGCTGCATCATTGAGCTTTAATTTTGATAACTTTAACTCCAGCTCTCGAATATCGGAAATATTCTCTGGATGCATCTCATCCAATTCTTTTTGTAAATACTCGATCTGCCTGCGAATTGCTTTTTCTTTATAGGAATCTTGGTACTCTTTATTTTGGTCATTTTCTGCCCTATTTTTGATGGTTCCCACTTCAATAAAGTCTCTAACTGCTCGCTCCATCAATTCTGCTCGCTTTAACTTGCTCTCCTGCTCAAGCAGAGCATACTTTTCTGAAGCATCCAATAAAATCCAAGGTGAAAGTCCTGCCAGAACCTCTTCTAGGCAATTCCAGTGTTGAATATAATTTTTTGCCATCTTTCCCCATTGAAAATTTGAGGAAAACTTCTCTAACTCCGCCTTTAATTTCTTTAATCTTTCCTCCTCAAACTCTGGGTCTGTATCTTCCTTTACAGGTGCCTTGGAAAGTGTGAGTGCAATGTTGTGCTCACCATCCACACAGATTTCATCGACATTTACTCTCTTTTGAAGATGAATCAGAACATAGCCCTCCGAAGAAACTTCTTTTACAATTCCTGTAAGAGCAATCGGATAAAAACTCTCGGCTTGAAATTTCTCTTTACTGATATCCTCTTTCAAGATCAAAATCGTAGCTTTTTCATCATCTTCTTTTGGCATACTTCCCACAATCTCCTCAAATCGCTCTGTAGGAAAATATATATTTGTATCTGGCAATGTCACCATATTATAAACAGGTACAATCATCATCTTTCTGCCTCCTTTTACTAGCACTCTTCTTTTACGAGTGCTAAACTTGGTGTAAAAATAATGGCTTCCCGCAGGAAGCCTTTTTATGCAACTCTACACCTTATTAGAGAATACTGCAACGATCTTTTTTTGTCAAGTTGTTTTATCACTTTTTTATTCTCTAAGCTCTTGCCGCCTTGATCGCATCGAGTAATTCTTCATAGGTATCATAGGCAGGAACTTGTGGAAATTGCTCCTGAATACTCTTTGGACTCTTGAATAAAAATCCCGCCTTGCTGGCCTGTATCATTCCCATATCATTGTAGCTATCTCCACTGGCAATCGTATCATATCCTATGGACTGCAATGCCTTTACTGTTGTATATTTTGATTTTTCCACCCTCATGCGATAGCCCGTAATCTCTCCATTTTCTGCCACCTCAAGAGAATTACAAAAAATTGTTGGCCAACCCAACTTTTTCATTAACGGCTTAGCAAACTCAGCAAAAGTATCGCTGAGAATAATCACCTGTGTCATTTCTCTGAGCTCATCTAAAAATTCCTTTGCTCCCTCCATTGGAGAGATCTTTTCGATAGTCTTTTGAATTTCTTTAAGTCCAAGCCCATGCTTTTTTAATGTCTCTAAGCGAAATTTCATCAGCTTGTCATAATCAGGCTCATCCCTCGTTGTCAATTTTAATTCGTCAATTCCACTTTCCTTAGCAAATGCAATCCAAATCTCTGGCACTAAAACACCCTCTAAATCTAGGCAAACAATGTCCATTTTCTTCTCTCCATTTCTTTTTTTCTTCTAAACTATACCACAAGAATACATTGTCTGACTATATAATCTTTTTACTAAATGTGATATGATAAAAATAGTAATGTACATATATAAGAAAAGGAGGAACTTATGGACATTCAAAAAGTTGCACTCATTGGTGCCGGTAGTGTTGGTGCCTATGTTCTCTGGGGAACAGAGAACATCGATATGACTGTGCTTGCGGATGCCAAACGCACCAATGACCTTGGCAGTAAGGGAATTGTAATCAACGGTGTGTGTGTGCATCCAAAAGTAAAAACTTTTGACGAAGCTGAGATCTATGATCTTGTCATTCTCTCAACCAAGTACCATGCCTTGGAAGAAATTTTGCCTGTTCTTCCAAAATTTGTCGGTAAACACACCTTAGTCATGAGCCTTCTCAATGGTATCGACAGCGAAGAACGCATCGCCACCGTCATCCCAAGGGAAAACATTGTCTACTCATTGATTAAAATTACTTCAAAACGCCTCGGAAATGTCATCTATTTTGACCCGCAAAAAACACCTGGCATCTTTTATGGCATTCCTGATGTGGGAGAAAAAAATGAGCAGCTCTTTGCTCTTGAAAATTTCTTTGCAAAGACAAAGTTAAAGACAACCTTTAGCAAAGATATTCTTTCTCTACTGTGGCAAAAATATGCACTCAATATTTCTTACAATCTCCCGCAGGCCATTCTCGGCGTGGGACTTGGTGCATACCGAGACAGTGAGTTTGTTGCTAACATTCAAAGGGCACTGGCCAGTGAGGTGGCCTCTGTGGCCAATTCCTATGGCATCTATTATGACCAAAATTTATTGGATCTTTCCAATATCGATCCAGAGACACGCTACTCTACCCTTCAAGATTTAGATGCACATAGGCACACAGAAATCGAGATGTTTCTTGGAGTTTTACTCAAAAAGGCACTGGCCAAGGGACTCGCCCTCCCATTTTCACATTACACCTATAATTTAATTCGTGCACTGGAAGAAAAAAATGATGGCAAATTTAACTACTAATTCTATAAAGGGTGGTTCTTCAAGCCTTCGCTTAAAGAACCACCCTTTGATTTAAGTAAGCTCCAATTTCCAAATGGATAACATCAAGTAATTAATTTCTTTTGCATATTCTTCTTTAGGTATTGTAATGGTACCATCCAACCATCCATATACCAAATGCATAATTCCCCCGCACACAAAGTAGATGACAAACTTCTTCTCCTCTAACTTCTCTTCTGTGCACATTTTGTTTCGCAACACTTCTCGGCGAACAATGTCTATAAATTTAGTATAAATTTGTTCTGTCGCAACCTTTGCATATTTACTATAAAAGATGCCTCGAATCAGCCGCTCATTTTCTAACATAAAATTCAAAACATCATTGATTACATAATCATAGTAAACTGTTGGCGATTCATGAATGTATACAGAATTAAACTCTGTGCACGCATCAACTAAATCCTGAACTACATTGGCAACAAAATCACTTTTTCCCTTGTAATGGCGATAAAAAGTAACTCTGCGTATATGTGCTCTATCACAAATTTGATTAATTGTAATTTCGTCAAAATCATATTCTTTTGCAAGCTCTAGTATAGCATCTTGTAGGGCTTTCCTTGTCTTTCGCACACGTAAATCGTTTTTATTCTGCTGCGTTCTCTCACTCAAACTTTTCTTTACCTTGCTTTTTTTCATCTAACTTTCCCCATTCAATCACACTATTTATCTTGGCTTATCACTCTCTAACTACGATCCTACTCCCCATAGTAGATTAATTTTGTCGCATATCCCTTCTGGTCAAATTGAACACCATTGAAATAGCCACCAATTGCCAAATTTTCTACATTGACTGTCTTTTTCTGTCCCTCCATTGCGTCTTCGATCATTGCGTCTTTTCGAATAAATAGCTTTCCTTCCTTAATCTTATCTTCAAATCGAGTTCCCTCTGTGAACAAAGCGATGACCTGCCACTTCTTGGACATCAAATTCTTGCGTTTTATCGTCAATCGCTTTCCTTCCCTCGACATAGGTGTAAATTCTCTTTCCATTGGCCACAACAAAATGAGAACTAGCTCCTGTCTCCTCATCCGTAGTCACAATAAATTCGTAACCATCCTCAAGGTTTTTTGGAATATCAATTCCACTGTAGTACTTTGCTCTAACTTCATAGCCATCGGCGTACTGTATCACGCTGTCTGGCTGAATTTCAAATGACAATAAAGACTCGCCCTTTTCATTCGTTCCATAACTAGAAATCTCTGCCCCAATCTTTATTGGTGTCGCTGGCGTACTCTTTTCTTCTGTTGACTCTGCCTTGCTTTCCGGACGGTTATCTTGCGTCTGTGAAATTGATTCTTCTGTGGCTGTCGTCGCACTTACTGTAGTAGCTTCTGTTGTCACTATACTCGCTGCTTGTTTTTTTGCACATCCTGACAATATGACTACAAGACCTGCACCAAGCCATATCCACTTCCATCTCAATTTTCTCCATATCCTCCATTTCTACTCATTTGCAAGGGCATTTCTTAGCTTTTCACTAATCTCCTTCACCCACTTTTTCTTCTTCCTTCCAACTCCCCTTCCAAAAGAAAATTCTATATGTCTTGTTTCATCCGCTTCACTTTCAACAATCAGTATCGCCTTTACATGTTCTCGAATATTCTTTCGAATCTTATTGTCCACATCAAGCTGTGCTCCCACTGTTGGCAATGTCAAAAACTGATAGATGTCCTGTGTCACTGCATCTATATCTGCCCCCTGTGGCAGCACAACTATAGGCATTGTATTGCGATTTAAGCCATATAATTTTTGAATGTAAATACTATTCGAAGGCACCTCCTTTAGCTTTTCTCCATGGGTAAAAATTTGTTCAAAATTTTGCTTCAAAAAATAAGAAGATACCTGTTCCTCGTAATCCGTTTGTAAAATCTCTTCGCCCGCACTTTTTACACTCCAAGCATGAACTGGTAGAGCATCATAGAGATCTGCTAAATATCCACCCTCCGAAGGTGAAAACTTTGTACCATATATCTTAGGAAGTGCCTGTTCATAATCTTGACTTGTCCAAATTCCTGTACCCAGAGAAAATACATTTACTTTCTTTTTTAATGTCGCTCGCCCCTGTCGAATGATCAGGATATTTCCTGTGCCCAGTGGATGTTCTTGTGCTCGTTGTCTCTTTGTTATCCCCAGACTGATCAAATAAAAAATTATAAAACCAATAAAAAAAAGCACGACAAATGTGCCAAGACGCACATAACTTTTCTTTTTTCGAAAAAATAATACACTCAAAATAAAAGCTACTAAAAAAATAGGCACAATACAGCACAGCAAGAAGAAAATTTGATTTCCTCTTGCACTTATGCTGTATCCACTTTGAATTATTTTATTTCTTTTTTCAAAAACCCATAACACAATCGCAATTTCTATTGCCAATGAGAAGAACAAGACCATATCACCACGAAATTTTTTCTTTTTCTTCTTCATCTACCTTCACTCATCCTAGTAATCTAGACTTGGCATATGATTCATCTCTACTAAAACCCAATGCTGATTGACATACTGATAATTAAATTGTGCATTGAAATCCACTTCATTTTGCTTTTCACTCACTTCTTTAGAAAACCAAGAACTCTGTGTGTAGCAATAATCAATATTCCCCGTCACCAAAATCTCTGCCTGCAAGACATCATCTGTCCATTGTAGCTGAATAAGTTTCCCCTTTAAATGGGAAAATGCCATGCCAATAATTTGATTTTTCCGATTGCCCCTAGAAAATTGCTGTTGCAATAGCCAATAATCTCTCTTTAATGCCGAATCAAAGGATAAATCGCCAAAATCCGTTTTCTCATAAGCCCCCGTCCACAAAGTCTTGACATCCTTTTCTAAAAGACTGAGTAATCCTCTTTCATCTTCACTATTGAGAAGCATATTTTTCACTTCCACCCTCTGCTTATCCTGGCGAAAGTTTACCTTCTGTGGTCGAAGTTCCACATTATCCACACGCTCTTGAATGATATGCTCTCCAAGAAAGATTTGATCGATGCGATAGACATCTTCCAGCGCACTGCTCTCCAGCTTTTTTTCAACTTCTATTCCATCCACATAGAGTGTAACATCCTTTGGGGTGACAATCTCCACATCCTTGACCACAAAATGGTCTGGCTCAACTTTCCATACTGGAAAAATAGACAATGCCTTTTTCTTTTGTTTAGACAGATTTACTAAAAAATGTTTTTCTGTCCCATCCTTATCTTCTTGATACACAATATCCACAGTTGCCCTTTGCTTTTCCCTTTGAATATCTCCAATAGAAAATTTACTGTATCGAATACCTTCAATACTTTCGATACTTTTTGCAAGACTATTCTCTTTTAACCAAGCACTTTTTTGAATATTGAGCATTGAATACAAGTTTTTTACATCTTTTTTGGCATAACTTTGAAAATATTCTTTGGTTATATTTACCATACCATAGTATCTACCATTTGTCACCCCAAAAACAAGCACACCTGCAAAGATGAACACGATCTCGACAATAATGATGATATTCAAAACTCGTCTTTTCACAGTCCCTCCTACTGTACAGTGTAATGAATGCTATTGCGCACCTCATAGTCTGCAATAAAATCAACATTATTCTTTTCGATGCCCGCAATATCCTCTTTATGAAAATTTTCATTGGGAACATACCAATTTTTCCCTCTAAAATAGCGATTTAACTCATCTGAGTCAAAGATATATCCATGACGTGCATAAATTTCATTCTTGGCATAGACCACTTCCTGTCCACTCAACTTCGATAAGTCGGCATCGGTGATGGCCACCTTAGCACTGCTTGGCAAAATATAACCATCAGGATCAGTGAGCACTCCCTCTCTCGCTGGCGAAGTACTGGGTTCTCCCTGTATGCTCTCCCTCTCCTCCATCTTTCCAAGTGTAAAATCTGCCATTGTGTAACTGCTCTCACGCTGTGAAATGGTCTCCGATTTTGTCTCCGTGCTGATATCAACACTCCCTTGTTGTCCCCTCTTCTGATAGCGAATAGAAAACACACAACCTGCGATCACACCAGCCAAAATGATTCCCAACACAATCGCTGCGATTATCTTTTTTCTATTCTGCACTATGAAGCCCTTCTATGCGAGAAATGAGCATCGGCAAGGCCTTTTCAAACTTTACACCATACCAATGATCCGGATCATCCATCGTCTTTTCTAGGCAAGTCACCACAAAATCTGCTGCCAATTTTGCTGCTGAAAAATAATCAAAGCCTCTCATCAAAGCTCCTGTAAATACTGACGCAAAACAATCTCCTGTTCCATGAGAGCTCTTTTCAATTTTCTTTGTGTAATAGGAAAGTTTTTCTTTGCTCGCCACATCATAGACAATCACACCGATCTGACCTACTCTGTCCATCACCCCCTTTAAGATGACTGTCTTTGCACCAAGTTCTCCCAACTTTCTCAATAGATGTTCAATATACTCACTGCTGTGATTGTCCATGCAATATTCACTATCTGTCAACAATGCTGCCTCTGTGATATTTGGCAAAATCACATCGGCCTGCCCACAGAGTCTTTTCATTGCCTGAACAAAGACCTGATCAAATCCTGTATAGAGTTTTCCATTGTCTGCCATCGCTGGATCAACAATCTTTTCTCCATTCTCTGTGAGCAAAGTATTCATCAGTGCAATAACATCGTCTACCTGACGCACACTGCCAAGATATCCCGAATAGATGGCATCAAAACAAATCTTTTCATTTTTCCAATGATTGGCAATGGCTTGAATATCATCGGAAAGATCATGAAATGTAAATCCCTGAAAACCAGTATGTGTAGAAAGTACTGCTGACGGAAGAATCGCTGTCTCAATTCCACAAGCGGATATAATTGGCAGAGCCACCGTCAATGAACATTGTCCCACGCAGGAAATATCCTGTATTGTCATCACTTTTTTCTCTCTCATTTTTGCCTCTCTTTCTCCTTTTGGTTATAAGTTTCTAAGAATCTATGTTCAACACCGTCCTTTTTATAGGCAATGATGGTGTTCAAATTGACATTTTCCACACTTCGAAAGATATTCATTTCAATATAGGGATTGATCTTGGCAAGGTCAGCAATCAAGCGCTTGATTTCTCCTCGCTTACTTCCTTGTTCTGTTCCACCACATGAAGCACAGCTTTCGGTCAATCGGCATGCACATTGAATAAACTGCAATTGATTGTAGTGCATCCAGTGAATAATGTCTTTTTCTCTAATCAGATACATTGGACGAATTAACTCCATCCCTTCAAAATTTGTGGAATGAAGTTTTGGCATCATGGTTTGCACCTGTGCACCATAGAGCATTCCCATCAAAATAGTCTCAATCACATCATCAAAATGATGCCCCAGTGCAATCTTATTGCAACCTAATTCCTTGGCCTTGCTGTAGAGATGTCCCCTTCTCATCCTCGCGCACAAATAACATGGAGAATTTTCTTGATCTGCCACAATATCAAAAATCTCTGAAGTAAAGACCTCAATCGGAATATTTAGTAATTTTGCATTGTCAAGCACGGTCTGATAATTGAGTTCATTGTAACCAGGATTCATGACCAAAAATACCAATTCAAAGTTCTTCTTTCCATGTCGATACAACTCTTGAAAGAGCTTGGCCATCAACATCGAATCCTTCCCCCTGAGATGCACACTGCAATCTTATCGCCCTCTTGAATCAAATCATACTCATTGATCGCCGAGGTAAACTTTCGCCAAATTTCCTTTCGAAACTTTTTGATAATACTTCGCTCAATATCCTTATAGCGATCTTGCTGATTTTCTTCCTGTGCAAAGTATTGTGCAATGCGAAACTTTAAATAAGAGCGATAGCCATTTTCTAGGCTATAGGCCTCATATCCTTCATTTTGTAAATCCTGTGCCAAGTCATCGGTCTGCAATCCACTGTAACAAATCAAATAAATCGGTCGATTCCTTGGAAACTCATCCCTGTGTTCCCAAAATTCATCAAAGAAGATATGCTCTGAATCTGGATAATGATCCCGATCAAAATCTTCCTTTTTTCGCACATCTACAACCCATTTCTCCCGTGCATCTGCCATCATCTCTTCTACTGTCTTTACTACCATAATCTCCTCTACTTATCTCTACATCTGTTTTCTGACAACCTTATATTCGTCCCCATTTAGAAAATACGGACACTCCCGATAATGGCTTGAAACAAAGCGATACATTTCATCCTCGTCAAGATTTGCCGCACAGATATAACATTCCTCTTCCTCATCATAGGCAAAATTATTGCAATACTCACAGATATCCATTTCTTTCCTTCTCTCCTATATTTGTACCAAAAACATATACACTACAGTCCCTAACACAATGCTAATCAATGAATTTTTCTTCCACACATAGCTTACCACCACAAGTATACCGGCCACAAGCTCTGGAATACCATGTTTTCTACTAAAAACATCGACTCCCTTTAAACAATACACGACCAGCATCCCCATAATGGCATAGGGAAAAACCTCCCCCAAGTAGGCAATAAACTTTGGTGTCTTTCGATTTCTCAACAATACAAAGGGAAGACTTCTCAACAAAATGGTCACTCCACTCATCACCATCACCGGTACAATTTCACTATGCATGAATTTTTCTCCTCTGATAGAATATCCCCATCACCACAACAATGCTCAACATCGCAGGAATTAAAAAATTGCTTGCACCAAAGATCAACAGACTCCCCAGAGAGCAAAAAACTCCCGTACACGCATAGATATGATTTTTACTTTTTAACCACTGATCGGTAAATACTGTGACAAAGAGTGCTGTCATTGAAAAATCTATGCCCGTCGTGTTAAATGAAATTACACTCGCCAAAAGACTTCCTATACAACCTCCAAAGATCCAATAGATATGATTAAAGATGGCAATCATGAAATAATAAGCAAATCGGTCTTCATTTTTGGGACCATCGTCGTCCACAATCAATGAATAGGTCTCATCTGTCATCGCAAAAATTAAATATGGCTTTTTCCTTCCCGCACCCTTTAACTTGTCAATCATGGAAATCGCATAAAATAGATGCCTCGCCTGTACCATCAAAGACATGATGGCTACAGACAATACACTCGCTCCTGCCCCCATGAGGTCAATCCCAACATATTGCATTGACCCGCCATAAATCAAAAGACTCATCGCCAATGCCCACCATATGCCATATCCCTTTGATTTTGCCAAAATTCCAAAGCCAATTCCAAGCACAATATAACCTGCAAATACGGGAAGAGATCGCAAAAATGCCTTTTGTACGACTCGTTTTGTAATCATCTCTCTTCTCACTTTCTTCATTACATTTTTTATATAATATGCCTTTTTTTCTATGCTGTCAATAAAGCAGCGAGTAATTGCAAGTTTTTCCAAATATGCTATACTGATTGTACAAAAACCACTGCCAATGGCAGTTTGACTTGGGAGGGCTTATGGATATTCAAGATATTACAAAACAGATGAAACTTCATTCCAGCCAAATGGCCGCTACTACAAATGAAGAGAGAAATCATTGCCTAGAAGAAATTATTTTTGCACTAAAACAAAATAAAGAAGAAATTCTTCTAGCCAACAAAGCAGATGTAGCACAAGCCAAAGAAGATGGCATTTCTGAGGCTGTATTAAAGCGTCTCAAATTTGATGAATCAAAACTTGAGGGTGTTATTTCTGGCATCCAAGATTTAACTCTCCTTCCAGACCCCCTAGGAAAAATTGATTTAAAGCGTCAACTTGATGAAGGACTTACCTTAATCCGACAAACTTGTCCCATCGGTGTCATTGGTGTCATCTTTGAAGCTCGACCTGATGCTCTGATTCAAATTGCAACCTTATGCATTAAGAGTGGAAATTGTGCAATTTTAAAGGGTGGACGAGAGACCGCAAGGACTAATAAATCCTCTTTGATACCATCTATAAAACTTGCCTCAAATGTAATTTGCCAAAGCATTGTCTATTTCAAGTAGAGGCAAGAGAGGATATTGCAGCCCTTCTCTCCTGCCAAGGTAGTGTAGACCTCTTAATTCCAAGAGGATCCAATGCCTTTGTTCGCTACATTATGGACAATACCAATATCCCTGTCATGGGCCATTCCGACGGCATTTGCCACATCTATGTCGACAAAGACTATGACCTAGACAAGGCCATTCGTGTGATTGTCGATGCTAAAACTCAATACACTGCGGCCTGCAATGCGACAGAGACCTTGCTTGTACACAAAGATTGTGTCTCCGCTCTGATGCCACCTCTTGCCGAGGCACTAAAAAAAGCTGGCGTAACGATAGTGGCAGATAGAGACATTGCCAAGCTTATCCACTGTGAAGAGGCAAGCGAAAAAGATTACGCAACCGAATATCTTGACCTAAAGATTTCCATTAAGACTGTGGCAGATATTGACGAGGCAGTCCATCACATCAATCTCTACGGTTCTCACCACACCGATGCTATTATTACAGAGGATCAAGAGGCCGCCGAACACTTTATGCAACTTGTTGACTCCGCCGGCGTATATCAAAATTGCTCCACTCGCTTTGCCGATGGCTATCGCTATGGTTTTGGTGCAGAAGTTGGTATCAGCACTGGAAAACTGCACGCCAGAGGTCCAGTTGGACTTGAGGGACTTTGCACCTACAAGTATAAGCTCTATGGAAATGGAGATATTGTGGGCGACTATGCAAGCGGAAAGAAGAGTTTCCACTTTAAAGACCTATAAAAAGCAGGGAGGATTTCGCCAAAAATCCTCCCTGCTTTTTCTAATTTTTCTTACATTTGTTCCTACACTCTCTGCAATCTGTTCTGAACTCATTGGATATTCAGCCTCTGAAACTAGGATCAACACATGAATTGCCGATGAAATTTTTACATCCATATTTCCTACTCCAAGTGAACTACCCATAGTCTAAAGCCTATGGGCTTCCTGCTTCGCTGACCTCGCAACCTACTATCTCCACAGGCGTTAATTCGGGCAGTCCCTGCCCTATTGTTTTTTCTTATACTACTTGTCTTAATCCTTCTGCCAATATATTTTTTGCCGCATTGATATCTCTATCGTGTTTTGTATTGCAGAAAGGACACATCCAATCTCTTACTTTTAGATCTTTTACATTTGTATTTTTATATCCACAACTAAAACATAGCTGGCTACTTGCATAAAAATCTCCATTCCGCGGGCAAGCCGCGGCACAAATAGTAATGAAAGTGTTTTACATCTCAACTCTGTGATTTAAAATATATAACAAGAAGCTATACTACAAAGCACGGGAGGTAAAGTTGTAAAAACTTTCTCTGTTTTAGACAGCATAAAAATCAGTGTAAGTTCTGTCTTTTCAAGCACAAATAAGTGGTATCATGAATCCGTACACTAAGAATTGTTAAAGCTCTTTGTTTTATTGTGTGGCAGTTCAGTCAATGGCTTCTTATCTTTTACGAAAGGAGTTACACTATGAAAGTTACTTATCAAACCTGTTGTGGTGTCGATGTTCACAAATCTTTTCTTGTTGCCACAATCATCAAAACTACCACCGGTATTGAACCTTCTTATCAAAAGAAGCGATTCTCTACCTTCAACAATTCTATTTTAGACTTTAAATCATGGCTTCTTGAAAATGAATGCCACGATGTCTGTATGGAATCCACAGGTAAATACTGGGTTCCTGTCTTTAATCTTCTCGAAGATCAAATCAACGTTACCATTACTAATCCCAAATGGGTTAAAGCTGTTAAGGGTAACAAGGACGATACAAAAGATTCTAAATGGATTGGAGACTTATTCCGACTGGGACTTGTGAAAAGCAGCTACATTCCTTGTAGGTTGATCCGTATTCTTAGAGAATACACAAGATATCGTTACAAGCTTGTTTCTTGCCGTTCAGGTGAAAAGAATAGATATCAGAATGCTCTTACTGTTTGTAATATCGCATTAGATTCTGTTGTATCCGATATCTTTGGGAAGTCATCCTCATCCATTATCGATTATCTGCTTGAACAATCAGGTACTACGATTAACCATGAAGAAATCGCTTCAAAACTTCTTAAGAGCCTCAAATCCAAAGAAGACGCTGTGATTGAATCTATCGAAGGATATCAGATGACTGATGCCCAGAAATATCGTATGCGCCTAATTCGCACACATATGGATTATATCACAGCTGAAATCAATGATATAGATAAACAGATTGAATCTTTGATTTCTTCCGATCCTGATTATGATAAAGCTATCCGGTTACTAACTACCATTCCGGGTGTCAAACGTGATAGTGCAATTACTATCATCTCCGAAATTGGTATTGATATGTCTCAGTTTTGTAATTCTAAACGCTTATGTTGTTGGGCAGGGTCTTACCCCCAGCAACAATGAATCTGCCGGTAAGAAGAAATCTGTCCGTATTACACGTGCCGGTGTCTACCTCAAACCTGCATTAGTACAGTGTGCTCATGCAGCCGTGAAATCTGACAAGTCTCCTTACTACAAAACGAAATATGAATCCCTTTGTTAAACGCCGTGGCAAGAAAAAGAGCTGTTATTGCCATTGCCCGTATGATTCTTATAGCCATCTACCGGATGCTGTCTACCGGAGAGGTATGGAATCCAAGCGATCTTTACAAAATCGATATGCCTGCACCTTTAGCTGAAAAACAGAAGGCTAAGGCTAGCAAGCAAGCCAAAAAACTTTTACAAAAGGAAGGACTGCTTCCTCCTGATGAACCTTTAGCTTCTTGATCAATCTACTAAATCTATATCCTCAAATAAGTTGCCTACTTAAGACAGCTTATTTAAGTGCGCCGGTTTACGGCTTACCTCTACTTTCTTTCACACTAACTTTTACTTACATTCATTGTCTTTGGTAGTAACATATATTCACTAAAAAAGTCATAAAATATCATGTGTAGATTGGTTATATAATGGAAAGAAACTTATTACTTTATGGATACAAGAAAGCTTCAGTGTTTTCGACTTGTGTATGAACCATCTTCATTAAACAATTGATCTGCAATGCCTAGTTCTTCTAGCTCTTTTGTTCCAGAAGTGCTTGGTTTAGTCGCCTCAATTATTTTTTTTAGCAGGAGTTCCCGTCTACTTATTTCTATCACCTCCTTTTCGTTCTTAAATTACAATATTTATAAGAACAAAAATCAATATTCGGACAAAAAAAACAGCAAACCTTCGTGATTTACTGTTTCTAAAATTGTTCTATTCAATTAGATAAAAATGGAATTTGTTTAATAAATCTTTTCAAATACTTCGCATAACATAGGTGCTTGTTCATAAAAAATTTTGCCAACCAATTTATATTCTTCATAAAAGAATCTGTCGTGAACTTCTCTCCAATACCGATAGCTTCTATCACCTTCACCTTCATGCCATGCATGTTCTGGTGTAATTAAGTGATAAGGCATGATATACACTACCTTTGTTTGAGTAATACACACTGGTTCTTCTGAACCATTGAGAATAATATTATACTCTCCTACCTGGGGTATATGCTCTCCAACTTCATATAATTCATATGCTGAGGTCGTAGCTGTCTTAATTTTACAATTAACTAATTCTGCCAATTCATCAGCCATTTCTTTAGTATTTCCAAAGCTCCACGATTCATATTTTATGTCTTTAGGTAACTTCTTTTCATTGCAAAATTTAATCCAAAACGCTTTGACTTTATCATCCATTTAAACTGCCTCCACAACTTTAAATCTTTCAGCTCAAAAATAATATTACAAAATTCTTTTATTTCATCAATTCTTGTAGCAACATCTTCTTTATACTCAATAGAACAAAGACCTAATTTACCACAAGATTCAATTTCCAAATGACCATGAAAATGTTCAATACTACTAATAATTCTTTCGCATTCTGGCATACTTGAACCTGTTCTCAATGCAATAGTATAACCTTTTTTACCAGCAGATAGTTTGGCATGTGGCTCATGTGTATTACACCAAGGTGTACATTTATCTATAAAAACCTTAAATTGTCCTGGAATATCTGCCCAATATGAAGGAGACACTGACACTATTATATCTGCCCATTCGTACTGTTCCATAATCTTTATAACATCATCTTTTTGAAAGCATTGTGCTGTTTTATGGCAAGTTCTACAACCTTTGCAGAAAGCAATTTCATAATCATCAATGCATATACTTCTTACTTCATTTTCTGTACTAAGATTATCCTTTACTATATTTACGATTTCTGCTGTCGCACCATTTCTGACTGGACTACAATTTATAATAAGTATCTTCATAAATTCCTCCGCAAATTCTAAATTTATCACTTCCTAAATTGAAACTGATTTTATAGCTTCATTGAGTCCTTATCGACATCAATCAAGTTTGGACAATAATGCCACTGTCTCGACATGTAAATGCCCTTCAATATACAAAGTGAAAATTCAAACTCTCTGTTAACCAAATGCGGAATTTTTTTCAAAATTTTTCAAGCCGTAAGTAGAACTACCTAAAAACGAGGTTCTACATACCCTGCCTTTAGAAAGCAAAAATATTTGCCTATTAAAAGTAGTTGAAAATAGAGCAGACAGAAATTCTTCTGCCTGCTCTCGTATACCCTAGATGATATCTTTCAATAATTTCTTTAGCTTTTCGAATATCTTATTCCTTCTCTTTAGAAGAGCCGGTGCAGATATTTCCTTATCTTTGGCAATCGAGCGAAGTGATTCTTCCTCATAAAATAGTCGGAAAATGATTTCCTTTTCCTCATCATTTAGTTCGGATATCGCTTCTCTTACTGCCTGTAACATCATCTTGGTTTCAACAATTTTTTCTACATTGATAGTCTCGTCCTCTAAACTCTCCTCGCATGGATACTCGCTACTTAGATCAGAAAAAAAGAGCAACTTGCTTTTTCGGTCAAGTCGCTCCAAATAATTCTCTCGATTTGTAATTTGCCAATAGTTTTGATAAATCTTCTGATCCACTTCTATCTTCTCGTTTCCAACAAAAATGTAATATTTCTTATTCATGATTTCCTCCGTCATCTTTTGAAATTTGTTAACTTGAAACTCAAAAGACCTCGGAGGGCTTCTTATTCTTTTCATAGTCCTCCCAAAAATGGGCATAAAAAAAGACCATAGGTTTTTCCTACGGTCTTTACCCCAAAATAAATATTCAGTTTTTCTCCAGCATATACACCTTACTATAAAGTTAGTTCATACATTGTCCTCTCTTTATCCACAATATGTCCGATAATACTCCGTAATCAGTTCGCCATGATTCCATTGTTTCCAAAATTATTCCTCCTTCTTTATGCGTAAATATGTTCTCCATAACAAAACTCCTTTTTCTTCTCATCGCTAATTTCTTTTAAAAGTGTTGGAAGCGCATAGCCCCAAAGTGCTATTCCCATAATCGCAATAGCCTCATTTTTTCTCTGGTAAAATGCTGTCTTTTCCAATGCAACTTTTCCCATAATCTCTTCATTAGAATGTTTGTCACAACTTAAATAGGAATAATGAAGTATAGTGTAGTAACATTTTCCATATACAGGGTATTCCTTAATTCTCGCTAAGGCATTGTCAATGATTTCAATTAACCACTTTGTTTCGAAAATATTTCTAACCCTAGACTCAAAATCTTCCAAGACTCTATCCGGAGCAAAGTTTTCAAGGTAAGAAAGTGCTGTTCCTAAATCACTGCCATAAGTTACTTCCTGCTCGCAAACAAGACATTGTGCTGTATTCTTTACCGCCCAAACAACATTTCGGTATATGGAAAGTACTGCTTTTGCTTTCATCATAGTGGGTAAAAAGGGAAGCTCATGGTTCTCATACATCTTTTCTAACTCCCTTAACATTTTTCCTTTTTCCAATTTAATATCACCCCTTTTTTAGCTATTTCCTTTAATCAACTCACAGATTTAACATTGAATTTAAGTTTCTTAGGTGGTATAATAAGTGCGCTTAAGTTCTATTAAATTATATAAAAGGAACTCAAGAATTACAAGTACTAAAATTCACATCATTTTTTAAAAGTAAACTTTAGTACTACATGGGGGTTGAAATGAACTTTGGAGAGAAAATAAAGAACTACAGAATGGAGAATGACTATACGCAAGACGAATTTGCCAAGCTTATCGGAGTAAGCAAAAGAACTCTCCTTCTGTACGAGCAAGGAAAAAGATTTCCTAAGCAAAAGGAAGTTTATGAGAAAATTGCAGAACTTATGAACTGCGACTATAATTTTCTAATGGGCGAAGAAGACCTGTTTTTAGAAGAAGTTTCCAATAGATATGGCACCGGGGAGGTCGCCAAGGTCAGAGCCTTGGCAGATGGAGTAAGCAGTATGTTTGCCGGTGGAACTCTTCCGGAAGAAGACATCGAATCCGCCTTTCAAGCAATTACCCAGGCTTATTGGAAAGCAAAAGATATGAATAAGAAATTCGGAAAAAGAAAGAATGATAAAGGAGAATAATGGCAAACGATTGGATATACGAAAAAGCAAATGCTTTAGTAAAAAAATATTTTACTCGTGATCCTCTGGAGCTTACTCAAATTTTAAATATACATCTTGAAGAAATAAATAATACAACTGTTCTGCTTGGTATGTATCAAATCATTCAAAGGAATCGGTTTATCTTTCTTTCTTCAAATTTACATCCCAATATCAGAAAAGTTGTTTTGGCTCACGAGATTGGTCATGATCAGCTTCATAGAAGATATGCTAAGCAAAATGCCTTTCACGAAGTTTCAGTATTTAGAGAATTAAACCACTATGAAATTGAAGCAAATATCTTTGCGGCCCATCTTCTGATTGACGATAAGGAAATTATCCGACTTTTAGAAAATGAATTTGTTTCAGACCGTTCTCTTGCCGATGAATTAGGTGTGGAAATCAATCTTGTGAATCTTAAAATATCCGAACTGTACAAAATGGGAAAGCTCGGCTCTTCTCCCTGCACCGTTGAAAGACCAAAAGCTGATTTCTTAAAGAACTATAATCCTATAAATTGTAGTGAAGTCCAATAAGAAGCTGACAAACTCTATCCTTCAGGATATAACTATTACAAAATAAATATTCGCTTAATGCTTATTCTACAAATCATTCTTATGTAGCAAGCACAGTAAGTGTGTACACACTTACGAAAAATTGATGAAGCAGCCCCATTAGGGAACTGCTTCTTTTTTTATCAATTTTCAGCTTGTTAGGGAGACCCTAAGACCCCAAAGTAATAGAAAGGAGCTATGAAAATATGGCAAACAGAACGAGAAATATTCAATTAAAAATTTGCTTGAATGAAGAAGAAAAGGAAATTTTTAAAAAGAAAATGAAACTAGCGAAGTGCAAGACAATGAGCCATTTCTTACGGAAATGTGTTCTCGAAAAAGAAATCTATCAAGTGGATCTACAGCCATTTGCCGACTTGCAGGGATTACTTTACAACGCCACCAACAATCTAAATCAGATTGCAAAGCGTGTGAATTCTACAGGAGTAATCTATAGCAATGACATAAAAGATATGAAAAAACAAGTGGAGCATCTCTCTAAAGAAATATGGCAGATTCATTCCTTATTACTAAGACGAAGCAATGAAAATGGAGAAAAGATATAATGGCAATCACAAAAATACACCCGATAAAAGCAACACTCAACTTGGCTATTGAATATATCACTGATACTAAAAAGACAGATGAACAAATCCTAGTAAGCACAAATAAGTGTCATCCGGCATCTGCACACACGCAATTTTTAAAGAGAAGAGAAGAGAAGAGCAAATCATAAGAGGAAATATTCTGGCAAGGCATCTCATTCAATCTTTCTTACCGGGCGAAACAACTCCTGAAATTGCTCATCAGATTGGTCTGGAACTATGCAAAAACACACTGAAAGGGGAATACGAATTTATTCTAAGTACCCATATCGACAAAGGACATATTCATAACCATATCATTTTTAATAATGTAAATATGGCTACCGGAAAATGCTATCAATCCAACAAAAGAAGCTATCATCAAATCCGCTATCAAAGCGACAAACTCTGCAAAGAGCATAGCCTATCTGTCATTGATGAATACTATGAAAGATTCAAGAAAAAATATAAAACTAATGGCAAGTCTTGGTATGAAAATGAGCAGTCGCAAAAAGGAAATTCCTGGAAAAGTAGGCTACAGTTTGATATAGATAGAATGATAAAACAGTCCAAAGATTGGGATACATTTTTAGAGAAGATTGCAGATCTTGGTTATGAAATCAAGCACGGGAAGCATATCGCCTTTAAGCATAGCGATAAGGAAAGATTTACAAGAGCAAAGACTATCGGAGAAGATTATACGGAAGAACGGCTTAAAGAAAGAATTTCAGAAAACACTAGTCGAAAGTCCATCGCCGTTAAAAAATGTGTCGGAAATATCATTGATATTGCAAATAATCCGAAGATTCAGCAATGCAAAGGATATGAATACTGGGCAACGAAACATAATTTACAAGTCGCTTCTAACACTGTCCTTTCCATGCATGAAAAGGGCTTTCAAAGCCTTGCTCAACTTGATAGTTTCATTAAAAAAAGTGCAGATAAAAGACAAATCCTTCAGGAAAAAATCAAGAAGCTGGAAGAAAAAATCGAAGCGCTTTCCCTGTCTATGGAACAAGTCCATATCGTGAATAAATATCGCCAGATTTATCAGGAATATAAGAACAATCCCGGTGACAAAGACTTTGTCAGAGAGCATAAGTCGGAAATCTTGCTCTATGAAAATGCTTCAGAACCCCTAAAAAAATCGTACTCTAAAATGCCAAAGTCTAAACAACTTTTTGAAAAGCTGGAAGATCTGAGCCAAAAAAAGAATACCCTTATGCAAGAGTATTCTTCTGCAAAATCTGAAATGAAAGAGCTGTATCAGATTAGGAAAAACTATGAGCAATATACAGGAAAAGAAATGGTGAAGTAGAGAGCTTATTTTCTTCGTAAATGGTAAATAACCTGTCATCTTTTTTCTCTCCATAAAAAATGAGATAATCATGAAAAGTGTGAGAAGTTTAACGCACTTTTTCCACTTTACAAACTTTTCCCACTTTGCACACTATCTCAGGGAGGAATTCAAGATGAACACAAAACTCGCTACAAACAGGATACGAATAGGGCAATGGGCTGACATTATTAAAGATTGTAAGGAGAGTGGTCTAAAAGTAGATGACTATTGTGCACAGCATGGCCTCTCCAGCAATGCCTACTTCTACTGGCTTAGAAAAATAAAGGAAGCTGCCCTTACGCAGAGTGGATTTGTGGAAGTACAGCAACAGGTGGAAGTTTCCTCCTGCTATCCATCTCCAAAGTTAACAGCGTCCGTAAATGAAGTAGTTTTAGGGATTGACGAAAACACGCCGATGGATTTACTGGCAAATGTTATAAAGGTCTTGAAAAATGCTTAACGATGCTTCCGGATTCAAACACATCTACCTCTGTACCGGATACACAGACCTTAGACGTGGTATTGACGGCCTTATCGCAGTAGTCAATGCCGGTTTTCAACTTGATCCCAGGGAATCAGGCTCCATCTTTTTGTCCTGCCGTCGAAGATGTGATCGTATAAAAGTTCTCCTGTATGAGGGAGACGGTTGGCTTCTTTGCTATAAACGATTTACAGATGGAAAGCTACAGTGGCCGCGCAGTACCAGTGAAGCCCGTACTTTAACCCCTCAGCAGTACCGATGGCTCATGGAGGGGCTTTCCATTGATGAGAAAAAGTCCATTCTTCCGGTAAAACCAGAGCTTTACTAGCTCGTTTTTTTAAGTTTTTTCGCAAAAAACGTCAAAAAAAAAGAATAATAAAATCTCTTTGAAATCCTTGGAAAATCAACTATTGACAACACTATTCTTATTATGCTATCAATTAGTTGAAGCTAACCTAATAAGAACGGAGATTATAAATGAAAGCAACCTATATTTATTTTTTACCCTTAAAAACCGTTCCATGGAACACAATAAATCATACACTTTTAGAACATCTGCCAGCAGTCCGACGAGAAAAAACACTGCGGTATCTTCACGATGCCGATAAACGTTTATCCCTTTATGCCGTACTGCTGCTTTCCTATATTTTAAAATCACATTTTGATATTGATTATACCAAACAGAATATTTTATGGAACGCTTCGGAAAAACCGCGTCTTTTATCCTACCCGGATATTGATTTTAATTTTTCCCACACACATAATGCCATTTTATGTGGTGTATCATCTGGTGGACAGATTGGTGTCGATATCGAAGGTATTAAAGCTGCCCCCTTTGACATTATGACCTCTGTATTTCATCCAGAAGAAACTAATTATATTGAGCATTTTACTAAATACGAAAAAGATAGAGCATTTTTTGAAATGTGGACACGCAAGGAAGCCTATACAAAAGCAAAGGGTATAGGTCTTGCATGTAACCTGCCTTCCATCAATACTCTGTCAGTTTCTAATATTTTTTTTCATACCTTGTTCATAGATAATTATGTCTGTACTGTTTTCTGTAACCAGTCACTTCCCATAATTTTAAATCATATTACAGAACAGGAAATTCATTCTTTTTTTAGCAAGTAGCCATCCTTTTACGAATAATATTTTCCACATCTGTTAATTGCGGATTTCCTAATATATCGGTTACAGAAAATGCTATTTTAAAATTTCTTTTTATTTTTCCTACCATTTTCATTGCCGATATAGAATCCCCTCCCATCTCATAGAAATTACCTTCCTCATATATTTCATCGCTTTCAAACACTTCCTCACAAAACTGATACAATTTCTTCATGATTTCGTTATCAGCTCTGTCATTCGTCTTTTTCTCCGATAGCTCTGCGTCTTCAACGACTTTCATCAATGCCTTTCTATCAACTTTACCATTTGGAGTCAATGGAATCTGCTCTAGCTGCACAAATTTCGCCGGCAACATGTAAGCAGGCAGTCTTAGCGACAATTCTCTGCTTAACTTTCCGTCTTCCATTATGTTTTCCGACATATAGCAGCCCACCAGTTTATTTTTCTTTTTATCATAAACTACTGCCGACATACTGACACCATCTACTTCTGCTAATGCATTTTCTACCACCCCAATCTCAATTCTTTTTCCCATAATCTTTATCTGAAGGTCTTTTCTACCGGAAATAAGAATTTCACCTGCTTCTGTATAGGTTCCACAATCTCCGGAGTCATACACAATCGTATCCTTATATTCTACAAATTTCTGCTGTGTCTCCTTCTCATTTCCAACATATCCCATAGCTACTCCCAGCCCTTCAATATACATCGTACCTGTCACTCCCATTGGGCATGGCTCAAGCTTTTCATTTAATATATGATATTTCGTATTAGGAAATGGTTTTCCATACGGAATCACTCCTGTTTTAATATCCTCATCCTCTACTTCATGATAGATATTCCAGATAGTAGTCTCCGATGGTCCTCCCACATTAAAAATTCTTACCTCAGGATTTACTTTTCGAAGTTCCTCTGCCAGATTCGTATGCAAATAGTCCCCACCTAATATCACCGTCTGCAGTTTTTCTACTACATACTGTTTCTCTGTATGATCCGCCAGCATCAGCATTTGCATCAGTGCAGGTACTGAATTCCAAACATTCACCTCATGCTGTTTCATCAGATTTATCCACTCCTCCGGTTCTTTTTCAATACCTTCCGGAATCACTATGCTTCCACCAATTACAACCATACCTATCACATCAAATAATGACATATCATGACAGTAATTCGTAATTGCAAAACAGGTATTCTTATCTGTAAGACTAAATATTTCTTTCGTATCTAAATACAGTTTACAATCGCCTCATGCCGCAATCCCACACTCTTAGAGACTCCTGTCGTTCCAGAGGTATTAATAATTACTGGTCTTTCATTAAAATGGGACACAATACGCTCTTCCGACTCTGTTACGTCCTCTATCTGAAGCATTGACACCTGCTTCCTCTGCCCTAGTTTCTGTGCCATCTGCCGGTTTGTAATTATAAGATTTATTCCTACTCTATCCACACATTCCCAGACCGCCTCCTCCGGCAATTCCATATCTATTGGCAAAAATGTGATTCCGGCATAAAACAATGCAATTTCACACACCACCTGAGCCATGCTTTTGGGCAGATAAATTCCTGCTACAAATTCTTTGGACGGTCTGGTATTTGCAAGTACCGCTGTAATCAGCCCCTGTGCCTTTTCTTTTACCTGCCGGTACGTCAGACTCTCCTTTGCCCCACATAAGAGTTTTTTTGCTCCATACAGACGGAAGTTTTCCTCTAAAATTTCCGGCAGACTTATTTTCGAAATCTCCTTTTCTGTCTGATTCATTTTCTCTATCACAGTCTGTTCCTTTTCTAAAACAGGAAAACAGCAGTCCCTTTCTCCCTTCACCTGTCCGCTTATTAAAAGTTTAAGGTTTCTAAGAAAGCTTTCTCCTATTTTTTCCGGTATCCCCTGCTGTAGCAAGCCTTCCACATAACTAAATGCCACTAAAATACCTTCCATGGTTTCCGTCAGCAATACTTCAAGCCATACCTGACTGGTATAGCTTCTGGTCCGCCGTTTCTGCATCATCCTGCTTTTACAATGTTTTCCTCCAATTGTGCTGGTAAACACAACTGGTGCAATAAGGGCACCGCTGCTTTTTTTCTGCAGTTCTTTTATCAAATCTGTCCCCTGACAAGTATTATACTCCGTTATTGAAAAAAGCTTCTCCTGATTTTCTTCTGCAAGCTCATAAATCGAACGTTTCATACTGTCATCAAAATCAAACAATATAAAGTTAGAACAAAGTCCAACTAAATTATCCATTCCATCCAAAAAGATGTTTCGATTTGCCACTGGTATATTCATTAAAAATTTTCGATTCTGAGTATACATGCTCAATGTTTTACCAAAGACAGTGAACAATAATGCAAATATTGTCATCCCACTCTCTTTTGCCAAATCTTCCAGACTTTGATACTCCTGATTCGACAGTTGAAATGTCACCTGCCTTGGCTGAACGGAAAGAATTTCATTTTCGCCTCTTTCCATAGGAAGTTCTGGCTGAAAATCATACTCCTCGTATCGACTCAATAGCATTTCTTTGTCACTCAGAAAGTTCTCATCCTTTTTCTGCTCCTCAAGATAAGCTGCATACTCCTGAAATGTCGTTGCACAATTAACTTCCTTTCCTTCATACAATGCCTGCAAATTCTCAAGAATTACCTGATGACTCTGACCATCTGCTATCACACCAGCATGACAAATATGTACAATAGAATCACTAGCAGAAAGCTTTGTAATTGCAAAGCGAAATAATGGTCCATTTTCCATATCAAACGGCTCATCAAATAATTTATCAGAAATGTCTTCTAAGGCTTTCTCCTGTTCCTCCTGTTTCAAATTCGTAATATTATAATGTGCAATTTCTACAGGCATTTTTTCTTCTATCACAAAAAAATTCTCCTGTATCACAGCCCTGAATACATCCTGTACCTCCACCAGTCTGCATAATGCCTTTTCAAGCTTCTCTTCTATTGCATTTGAAACAATAATTTCCATATATGCATGGGATGCAATACCGCCTAATACCATTTCCTTCTTCTGTCCCATGCAATAGACCTTCTGTAAGTCCGTCAAAGCATACTGTGTTCTGCTCATGCTACTTCTCCCACAATTTTATCTGTCAGTTTACTAACAGTTGCATTTGAAAAAATATCTTTTAAGGAAATTCTTTTTCCCAGCTCCTTTTTTAACTCAATCTGCAATTTTGCAAAAAATAATGAATCTGCGCCTAATTTAATAAATTCTGCATCCCCATCAAAATCTGAATCAATATTTAAAATCCCTGCTACAATATCTCTTATTTTCTTTTCTGTTTCTTTGTTCATCTTCCATCTAACCTTTCTTTCCATTTTGTACTATCAGAAAATCTGCGGCATAGCTCCACATAATCCTCCAGCATTTTTTTTATTTTTCCTGCTTCAAACCAGTTTTGTGGAACAACCCAGGTTAAAAGCAGTCCGCCATTCAACTGATAAAACTGTGCATCTAATGCCACCATCGGCGTCTTAGATGCCAAATATACCAATTTTCCAATCTGTTTTGTAAATTGAGGTGTAACTAAATCTCTATAAAGACTTGGAGAAAATACAACTGCCTCTTTATAACTGTCATTTTCTAATATCCTGTTGTACATTCCCTGAACTTCCAGTCCATCTACCTTCATATGTTTTCTGTCTTCCTGAATCTGGCAGGTAACGACTTGCATAAGCTCCTCACAGGTCTGTACAGAACTCAAATCCAGTCCCACTAGGAGATTTCTTGAAAAATCTCCTATCACATATTGGTATTCTATATCTCTGGTAAATACCGGATAGTTAATAACCAGCTTCGTTTCCTCTATAGCTTCTTTTAATATCCATGCGTATACTCCCAGCAGAAAATCTTCCAGCAAAATATTTTTCTCCATTGCACACTGTGCCAGAGCAAGCCATTCTTTTTCCGTAAGTGCAGCATCATAGCTTTCGTAGATTCCGTTATACCTTTTGTCAATACCAGCAGGCACCCGATATCCTCTGCCATATTCTTCTACCCTTTTTTTCCAATAGTCCTTATCCAACCGTTTTTCTTCTCGTGAGCATTTCCATACAATGTCGTAATACTCATGTAACGTCTGCTGCGGTATCGTCTTGGAAAAAAGTCCATTTATATAGTAATCTGTAAAATCATCCAGCAGAATCTGGAAACTCAATGGGTCCGCAAACATAAGACTCATTGTTAAACACAGCTTTTTTATTCCTGACGCATCTTTTATCACCAACATCTTCGCCATGTTTTCTTCCAAAGACCACTCCCTCTCACAAAGCTCCTGCCGGATGTTAAAAATCTCCCGTTCACTCCCTGAAATATCCCTTATTTCTATTGGAACAAATTCTTCCTCACCAACAAAATCAATATATCCCAATTCATAAGAACGTCCACGTAATATCTCATGTCTCAGATATAACGCATGCCACGCTTCATTCAAACGTTCATAGTCCAAATTTTTTGTATCAAACTCAAGATATACCTGACAAGATATGCCGCATAATTCCGTTTCTGCTTCCTTAGATAGCTGATATGCACACTGAAGTCTTGTCATTTCCAGACTTTCCACTGCTATCTCTCCTTTTCTTCCACCTTCACTAGTTTTCTTCCAGCATAGCAGCCAGCTTTTTCTTATCAATCTTCTTAACCGCTGTATACGGCATAGCTGCAATTATCTCTAACTGGTCTGGTAACTTAAAGGATGCCATTCCTTTCTCTGTCAAGAAACTGCGTGCCTCACTTAAAGTAATCTCCTGATTTTCCGTTACAACAAAAGCACAAATCCGATTTCCCAACGTTTCGTCTTTTATCCCTACTACAGCACACTCTTTTATTGCATCATGCATAAGCAAATTTTCCTCTACTTCACTTGGCATAATCTTTTCACCCACACGGTTAATCTGTTCTTTTGCCCGTCCAAGAACAACCACATTTCCCTGCTCATCAATCCGTACTTTATCTCCTGTCCGATAATAACCATCTTCTGTAAAATATTGATTCTCTTTGTCCTCCAAACGATAATATTCTTTTATCGTATAGGGTCCCTTGGTAACCAGTTCTCCTTCTGCAACTTCATTGCCTTTTTCATCAATGATTTTCAACTCATCAAAAGGACTGCAAGGCTTTCCCTGCACAGTACATCTTGTTTCCCATGAATCCTTTAAGCTATTAACGCAACACAATCCTTCCGCTGTTCCATATATCTGAATCAGCTTACAGGAAAACAGATCATCTACCTTTCTTGACAATTCTGTTGGAAGAACTGCTCCACCAACCATTATGAATTTCAGACTTGATAAATCATCAGAATCATCAAAGCTTCGATATTGCAGACACATATTCAGAATAGTAGGCACCATAGAAACATAGGTTACTTTCTCTTCTTCAATCAGTGAAAATATTTCCAATGGTGTGGGATATTTGCTCACAACAACAGTTCCGCCCACAAGTAGCGTTCCCATAATCCCCGGTGCTCCTAGTGGAAAATTATGCGCCAATGGAAGAACCGCCAGAAAAATGTCATCCTGATTCAGCTGTAATCCTCTGGCTAATGCCTCGTTGTTATATATGTAATCTCCCTGGGTTCTTGGGATAAGCTTTGGTATGCCGGTTGTTCCACCGGATAATAACAGCATTACCAAATCATCCTGTCTGATTTCTTCTGCTGCCTCCAGTTTCATGCTGTTTTCCAACTGTATATTCCTTAACTGCTCTGTAATATACCACTTTTTGAACACTGATACTGTCATCTATAATCCCCTGTATCATTTTCTGATACTCATTGCTTCCCCTATCTGTGATAATTACCTTAGGCTCAGCCTTTTTTTCACGACCCCTTCGATTTCTCTTTTCTGATGCGCAGGTAGAAGCATAATCGGAATTGCTCCGATTTCAAACAATGCCAGCGTAATTATAATAAACATTCCACTGTTTTCCATCTGCAATGCAACTTTGTCACCCTTATTTATTCCTTCACTTTGGAAATAGGCTGCTAGTACCATACATCTTTCCCGCAGCTGTTTGTATGTAATTCGCTCCTGTTCATCCACAATAACAATTTTCTCTGGCTGGCTTACTGCAAACTGTGCCATTCTTTTTCCATAATTCAGATAAGACTCTACATCCTCTTTGCTATATTCTAATATCTTATCCTGTTTTTCCTTTTGCATGCATCTGTTAGAAAAAAGCATTTCTCCAAGGGCATAAAATTCTTCATCGTTAAGATTTTTCATATTACTTTTCTCCCCCCACTGATGTTAAATATTCTGTTAAATATTCTTCTAGAAATGTCTGCAGCACCTGCAGAATCTGTTCTGGATTATCAATATAATAATGACCACCTTCTACATGATAGCTTCGGTACTCGCCTAAAGTGTACCCAGCCCACGCCCCAACAGTTTCTTCACTTAACTTCGCATCATTCTTGTCATAAATGGTAATAATCGGACAATCAAGCTGTTTCTTTTTTTTCATTTTATATGCACCATACATTTTAAAATCTGCCTGTAAAACGGGAAGATAATAATCACAGAAATCTTCATCTGCTAACATCTCATCTTCCACAAGCTCTTCCTTTCGAAGATAAGCTATTAACTCCTCACCTGATGCACACATCAATTCCTTTGTTTCTTCCGGCACCATCTCTGGCTCATTCGCACTTGAAGCAATTAATCCTGCTACTTTCTTCCCCAGTATACGCTCTGCTGCCAAAGCAATTTCATATGCTAATGTGGCACCAGTACAATGTCCAAATAAGAGCACTGGCTTCTCAAAAATTTCTTTTGCTTCTAACACAAACATTTCTGCCAGCTGCCCTACATGCTCCGGCATTTCTTCCATATAACGCGTCTCTCTTTTGGGAAACAGCACCGGCAGAATACTATATTCTACCGGACAAATTTCCTTCCATTTTCCATAAATATTTGCACTTGCTCCTGCATATGGAATACATATCATATTTACTTTTGATTCTTTTCTGCTAATTTCATGCGCAATCCATTTATTTTCCATATGTTCCTCTATCTTAAAAATCCTCCGCTTCTGATATATCAAATATTTGCTTCATCTTCTCAATACAAGTCAGTGGTAATACATCTTTACCCCAAAATAAACCTGTTTTTTTCCTCTCATTCATTACCTTTAAAATAACCTCTGATAAAATAAATGCACTAATTTTGCTTGCAGCATCGCAATTTAAAATAAGACTATTTCTTTTCTCTCTTCCCGCCTGCTTTCCCCGCAATGCAATTTGAATACTGACTCCCGGAACCGACTGGCTTGAAGGCGGTATTTTCAAAAATGTATTACGTATTTCCGCCACCCCTGCTTCTAAGGTCTCCGCAGTAGGTTTCTTAAGATATTCCATGATACCCTTCTGCATAACCGAAAATACCATTGGATTCATGCTCATGGTATACCAGCAGGCCTCTTCTATTGCATATGCTTTTACAAGTTCATCTATCTCTTCTGTGTAGTATAACTGCAGCGGAACAGATACTTCTTTAAAACTGCAGGTTTCAACCGCATCCCGCTTTTTATAATTTCCTCTCTCATAATATTGTTTTGATTTTCCAAAACCATGCAGTCCGCTTAAAATAAAATCCTTTACCCCACAAATACTTGGCACTTCTGTCTGTATTATTTTTCCCTCAAAAAAATCAATTGCATCATAGTCTTCACACAATACTCTTGCCAGAAAACCAGTAGCTCCTGGAAAACAACCCGATGACAAAATAAATTCCGCATTTTTCTCATAGGGTTTTAATTTTTCCATCAGATAGTTTCCACCAAAAGGGTCCACATAGATTTTCCCATATTCACCTGCAATCTTAGCAACACGCTCCCCGGTCAAATAGGATGCCCCTGCACAATTTACAATGACATCCACCATATCCGCGATTTCCCGGAAATCATTTTCATTTTGAATATTGCATTTCATCCATTTTATATCGCCATCATCTGCCACATACCAGCTATGGTATGTGGCAATCAGTGATAAATCAGGTATCGCTTTAAGATATGTAAGCAGTTTACTTCCTATTTCACCAGTTCCGCCTAATACTGCTGCTCTCATAAACAAACCTCCACACTATAATAAGTTTTCTGCTTCTTCCCTTGAAATATTTAATATCTGTGCAATATTCTCATCAATAAATGGTGGTCTGACACAGGTAAGATGCGCACCTTTTAATGTATCAAACTCAAACTCTCCACCACCAAATGGTTCCCATGTTTCCCTGTCCTCTGCAACCAGCTCCGGAAACAGCAGTTCACGCGAATTTTCGCATTCAAATACTCTCATTTTTCCATAATATTTTTCCGGCTGATAAGTTGCCACACAGGTAAAATTCTGCACAAAAATATTAAATAACGTATTCAGCATTTTCAGCTGATGCTCGAGCACCTCTCCATTTGGTCTTCGAATCGTCTGGTAAAGGGCATTTAAACGTTCCGATTTCGATTTTTTAGCCAGCCACCTGAATTCCTCTACACAATTTTTAAATTCTCCCCGGTCTTCGCATAGCGCACTTACCGTCACCTGTCCATTGTTATGTAAGCCAACAAATTCTATATATTTTTGCAGTTCTTCATCCCGAATGGTATATCCTGCTTCATAAATATCTGCATCAATCAACCGGGCAAAGGTACGTTCCATCAACAATTCATTTGCCATACTGGTGGTAAGGATTTCCCCAAACATCCTCTGGTCCATTCCATCCACAGTACTTGCAATATTTCCATTTAAAAGATGGGTACTTATAATTGTAACTTCACTTACTTTACCCCCTGCTTTCTCAAATACTGTGCCGTTTCAAGGGCAACACTTCCCCCTACGCAATGTCCTAAAAGATGGTACTCTTTATATCCCATTTCAATCAACAGATTTCCATATTTCTCTCCCAGCACTTTAAACGTATCCTTTACTGGAATTGACAAATATTCTGCTTCGTCTCCATAGCGGAAACCAAAGATGCTCTCATCTTCCGGGCTTTTTTTCATCAGATATGGAAGCATTCCATTGTAGGAGGATAAGGTACCTGTACCTGCATGTAGTAATACTAATGCTGTTGATTCTTCATTTGCTTTTGTGCTTCGCTTCATGCTGACAAAGCATGGATGATTTTCCGGACTTTTATCCTTCGTTTTATCCGAAGATAATTTTTGTGCCATATCCTGAATGTTTGGTGTCTGCATCATTTCCTGTAGTAAATCATCCCACTCCCATTCTCTTGCTTCCGGAAGTCTTTCTTTCATCTTGGCAATTACCTGCGCAATCAATAAGGAATCACCACCAACCAGATAAAAATTATCTGTCTTATTAACAGAACCAATTTTTAATTCTTCACACCAGATTTCAGCTAATCTTCTTTCTAAATCTGTCTTTTCCTCTGTATCACCTGTCTCATTATGAACATTTCTGTTTCTTGAACCATAAATACGTTTAATTTCATTTCTATCTACTTTTCCATTATGGGTCAGCGGCAATTTAGGTATCACAGATATATTTGAAGGAACCATATATTCCGGAAGATTATTTTTTAAATGTTCTTTAAGTACCTCGGCATCTATCTCTTCATAAGTCTTCTTAAAATGTGTCACAAATATTGTCTGTCCCGAGTTCTCTAAACCGCTATCCTTCCCCGGAAATTCACAAATAACTTCAGCACCATGATTATCAAGTATTCTCTGCCATTGTTCTTTTAAGATAAATGTCTGATAATTTTCTTCTCTTCCATCCTCAAATCCGGTCAATCCGTTTTTAAATTCCATAGTAGTAAGCAGATTATAGGATTCTTTCGTTTCTTCGATAATGATGATGCAGCCATCGTCCACCAACAGTGTTTTTAAATTCTCCAGCACTTCATCAATATTTGTCGCATTATGCAGCACATTTGCACTCAAAATAATATCAAAAGTAAACGGTTCCATTCCCTGACTGATATAATCCTGATTGATGTCAAACATCTGATATTTCACCCAAGGTTTCTCTCCAAAGGCTTCTTTTGCTTTATTAAAGAAGAATTCCGATATATCTGTAAAATAGTACTCTACATCCATTCCGTCTAATGCCGGAATAACATCTACCGACGTACCTCCTACACCCGCACCAATCTCTAATATCCGCACTTTTTTCTTCTTATCCTTTGCTAAAAATGCAATCTCGTCCCGGGTAATTTTATTCAGTGCCTGATTGATAATATTGTCATGATAAATAGAGAGTGCAACATTCACATTTCCCTGTGGGAACAAGAATGCTAATGGATCTTCTTCTCCTCTGATTAACCCCAGCAGATTATCATGGGAAACTTTCATGTAATCTAAAATATTTTTACCATTTTCCAGTTCTGCTGCCATTTCATACATTTCTTTCCATTTCTGTTCAGATAAATTCTGCTGGACAGATTTCAGTCGGCAGAATGACGCTGTTTTATCATCTCCCTCCTGTTTAATCATTCCCTCTTTGCACAGCATCTGCATCCAACGATATAAAAGTTTATGTAATTTTTCTGGTACACCAATTGTCTCCATGATATCAGTATATGCATACAACTCATCTGAAACAAAAATTCCCTGCTGATTGAATAAGCGGAATACATCGATAACCACAAGTTCATCCATTCCTTTATTCCAACGTCCAAATAATTCTTTGTCAAGAGCACCTGTGTAAGCTTTTATTGCCTCCTGTAAAGTACTCTCTTCTTTTAGATTCTTTACATAGGCTCTCTGACTCTTTTTCTTTTGAGGAACAACAGCTGCCTGCAAGCGATATTCTTCCGGTTTATCTCCGATAATTTCCGCTACTGCTGCTGAAACTCCATTTTGCTTTAATAGGACAGATTCGATTTCTGCTAACTCAATTCTATGCCCACGTAATTTTACCTGCCTGTCACTTCTTCCGATAAACTCAATCACACCATCCCCATGATATTTTCCAACATCACCTGTCTTATAGATTCTCTCCCCTGTCAATGGATATGTAACATATTTTTCCTTTGTCGTCTCCGCATCATTTAAATATCCCATTGACAATCCATCCCCGGCAATATAAATATCACCCTCGACTTCATTTGGGCAAGGCTGCATATTCTTATTTAAAATGTAAAACCGTTGATTACTCAATGGAAAACCATATGGTATACTCTTTTTCTTCACATAGTTTCTCGGTATATCGTAATAAATTGACCAAATAGATGCTTCGGTCGCTCCACCTAAGCTGACCACGTCTGCCTGTTCAAATTTTGCTGTCACTCTTTCTGGCAAATCCACTGGAATCCAGTCTCCCGAAAGAAACATTTTTCGCAGATATTCCGTTCCCCTCATCTGTTCTAATTCCATATAATCCATTAACATCTTTGCCTGGGCTGGTGTTGAATTCCAAATTGTAATATGATATCGTACCAGATTCTCATAGAGATGCTTTGCATCCTTGCGTCGCTGGGAATCCGGCAGACAAAGTGTTGCTCCTGCTTCCATGGAGCCAAAAATGTCATATACCGACAAATCAAATGCCAGATTGGATATTCCCAAAAAAATATCATCATGGGTCACCTGATATCTTTCATTCATATCCTGAATGGTATTCATTGCTGCTTTATGACTAATCATTACCCCCTTTGGCACACCCGTTGTGCCGGATGTATAAATAACATAAGCCAGTTTTTCCGGATTGGAGGCATGTGGGGTCAAATCAATTTGTTCTATAAGCTTCAATTCTTTTGTATAAATTGTCTGGCAGTCTGTCTCGCCATAATCTTCAATAAACTGATCTGTAATAACATATTTTGCACCGGATTCCTTCACAATGCGATTTCTTCTCTTTGCCGGCATATTGTAATCAATCGGGAGGTATGCACAACCAGATAACAGAATTCCATATACACTGGCAATCTGCCAAACATTCTTATCTAAAAGAATTGCCACAACAGTTCCTTCTTCCACTGCGACATCCTCTAAACGACGTTTTACTGCAGCCACATGCTCTGCCAGTGCCTGATATGTATAATCTCCCCTGGTCAGTTATTAATGCCGTATGCATTGGATATTTCTTTACACTTTCAAGAAAGCCCTCATACATCATCTTTGCAGGAATCTGTTTTTCTGTCTGATTAACTTTTTTTCTAATCATCTCAGTCCGAGTTGATAACAATGTAAGATTCTTTTCCTCAAGTACTGCTTCACAATCTTCACAAAGACGTTCTAACAACTGGCGAAAGCTCTCAAACATTTCTTCCACTACTTCGTGACCGAAAACACCTTTTCGCACGTCCCAATTTACTGTAATGGCATCCATGCTTTCTTCTGCCTGACAATCAATCCATACCTGTGGTGTCTGACTTATCTTATAAGTTATTTTTTGATTTTTAAGTATTGCATTTTTCTCATTAATACCGACTGTACTTGTATATACAACCGGAATGATTACATTTTTCTTTCTTGTCTTGCTCATTTTACGAAGTACTTCAATTCCGGAAAATGTATTATGAGATAAATCCTCCCACAATCCGAGCTGCATTCCAATAGTATTTTCCAGAAAATTCTTATCTTTATCAATTGTTACACCTGTAACATTTACCTCTGTAAAATCACCTACAATCTCACTGATATCCTCTGAGATTTTAGGTCTGTTTAATAATGTAATATTGACAGAAAAATTATCTGTTTTTGACCAGTAAGAAAGCACATGGGTATATGCTGAAAAAATTGTCATGGACGGTGTAACTTTATGTTTACCCATTACCTTTGCTGCTCTTTTCCACTTCTCCTTCGGAATTACAATCTTATACTGTTCAAATTCCTTTTCCTCTCCGTAATCTGCTGCATCTAGTACCGGCAGTTCCGGTGCCTCGCCCATATTGACTAATTTCGCATCCCAATATGCTTCATCATCCATTTTTTTCAGGAAATTTCTATCCTCTTCCTGCTTTTTATATGCAATATAATCTCTGAATAAAGTCTTAGGCTCACTAACTTCCTCACATCTATTATGATAAATTGCCTCCAAATTATTCAGAATAATGTTAGAACTAATAAAATCACACACCAGCATATCTAATGAAAAATGAATAATACTTCGTCCTTCATGAATGGTGACTCTTAAATCAAACAGGGGCCACGCTCCTAAATCATACTGCTTCTGTGAAAGTTCCTCTCTGATTTCCTGAATTTTACGTTTTGCTTCTGCCTCTTCTTTCTGTCTAAAATCATATACCGGAACCTGAACCATGCCGAAGGATTCCTGAACCATCTGATACCCTTCCGGATATATAATTGCATGCAGCATATCATGTCTTGCAATTACCTGATTCCACGCCTCTTCAAATTTATCACCATTAATTTCCTCCTCATATGTAATCTCAATATATCCGTGGCAGCCAATTCCACTCAGTTCATAATTGGTGTCTCTTCCCCTTACATATGAATTCTGAATTGTTGTCAGTTCAAACTTTTCATACCGCTGTGTTCTATCTGACACAAGTTCACTGCTTTCCATTGTTTTTATTAATGCAATTATTTCTTCTTTGTGTTCCTTTACCATATCCAGTTCTTCTTTGGTAATGGCATTCTCTGGTGCCCGGTATTTTAAATTATCTCCCTCACACCAAAACTCAATCCCCTTCTTATGCATTTCTAGTAAAATCTGTTTTGCATTCATACTAATCTGACCATACCTTTCTATTAACCTTTATAATTTTCCCGTTTTAAATAACCCCTTCTTCAAAACATTCTGTTTTGACTTTCTCTTTCTTCCTTTTATCTATCAGTTCTGCTAACTCTGCAATCGTTGAATTAGCATATAATTCACTAATTTCAATCGATATTCCCGGAAATTGTTCATTAATTTCCCCTACTGTTTCAATTGCTTTAATACTGTTTCCACCACACTGGAAAAAGTCCTCTTCTCTTCCCAATACTATCTTTCCTAAATGTTTCTTCCAGATGACAGAAACTGTCTGCTCCGTATATGTTTTCAGCATTTCGTTTTTGTCATTTTCAGAATTTAATTCCTCAGACATGAATCGCAATGCTTTTTCATCCACCTTGCCATTCCCTGTAACAGGAAATTTTTCCAGCATATAAAAACACCTTGGAATATAGTAATGTGGCAGTTTTTCCTTTAAGCTTAATTTCAGTTTAGAACTATCTTTCTGCTTTGCATTCTCCCAGATGATAAACGCAACTAATTCATCTCCCTGCACAATAACCTTTGCATCCTTGACATCTGCTACTTTCATAAGTGCTGCTTCCACTTCACCTAATTCAACACGATAGCCTTGAATTTTCACCTGTTTATCTTCTCTTCCTAAAAACAGAATTTTTCCATCTTTATCATATTTTCCCCTGTCTCCAGTTCTGTATATTCTTCCACCATACTCATCCATAGTCATAAATTTACTATTTGTCATTTCTTCATCATTGATGTAGCCCAATGCCAATCCAGCACCACCAATACACAGTTCCCCATCTACATAATTAGGGCACTCCAAAAATTCCTGATTCAGAACAAAATACTGCTGATTCGCAAGCGGATATCCATAAGGTATGCTATTCCAATCCTCTTCTATAACAGCCGGTTCATAATAATTAGACCAGATAGCAGCCTCTGTCGCACCACCCATACAAATGACCCTTACCCCCGGAATCATGTTTCTAATACGTTCCGGCAGGTGATTTTCTATTTTGTCCCCACTTAAAAGAACAAGCCTGATAGAGGATATACGCTTCGGCTCCACCTTATTTATCTCCATGTATAAAAGCAGCATTTCCATAAACTGCGGTACCGAATTCCATACAGTAACCTTATTTTCTTCCACTAAGCGAACCCATTCTTCCGGGTCACGAACCTTTTCTTCCCTTGGCATCACAATTGTTCCACCGGCCGCAAGCATTCCAAAAATGTCATACACCGATAAATCAAAAGCCAAGTTAGGCAATGCTAATCCATGGTCAGAATTTGACACTCCAAACTTATCATTAATATCCCATATTGTATTAACTGCTGCTGCATGTGTTACCATAACTCCCTTAGGTTCTCCTGTAGAACCTGACGTATAGATTACATATGCAAGCTTATTCCGTTCCTTCTTCTCCAGTGCCTTTTCTACTAATCTTTCTGTATCCCTTATATCTGCTTTGCCGCAAATCATATCTTCTTCCGTCAATATCGTTTTTATCCCGGCATTTTGTAAGATTCTCTGAACTCGTTCCTTAGGATTCTTAGAATCAATTGGAACATATGCACTTCCTTTCAGTAATATTGCTAAAACAGCTATAACCTGCCAGATACCTTTTTCCATCTTAACTGCAATTAACGGCTCTTCCGGCAATCTTTTTGCAAGCTCTGCTGCAAGTCTCATACATTCCTCATATGTATAGGACTTTCCATCTGCCACCACTGCCACTTCATACTTGTTCTTCTGATAACTATGTAAAAACATTGACAGTAAGGTATCTTCCTTTTTATACTCCTTTGTCTGATTGCATGAATATCTTTTTTTGATATTCGGTAATTCTACGAAACTCTTACGCGGCTCATTCCAAATTTGTTCGTCTTCTGCAAGTTTTAGCAAAAGTATCTGATATGCCTCAAACATTTCTTCTATCATCTCTTTTTTGTACATTCCTTCTAAAATATCCCAGTTGTACAAATTCACCATTAACTTCCCACATTTGATGGTCCAGCCACACATTTGGTGTCTGTGTCATACCATATACCCGTTCTCCCAGTAGCTTTACATCCTCAACTACTCCCAACATACTTGTAAACACAATTGGAAATAGTGCCTGTTTTCCATTCGAATACTTCCTTGCAAGTTCCCGCTGAACATCGATTCCGTCATAATAACGGTTCTCTAGTGCAACCGACAGACTTTCCTGTACTTCCCTGCACTTTTCACAAAAACTGCTCTGTTTTCCCATTGCTACTGTTAAAAGGCTTAAGCTTGTAAAATCACCAATAACCTGTTCAAACGATGCTTCAAAAACCTCTTTATTATGTACGGTAAGATTTAATGTAAACTCCCGATATCGGTTCCAACGATATAAAACCTCTGAAAAAGCAGTCAATAAAACCGCAGATGGAGTTATCGCATTCTCCTGTGCCTTTTGTTTTACCTTTTCCCACTGTGTGAACTCTAACATTCCCTGCAAACGATAGAAACCACCATATTTTCTTTTCTTCAATGTTGGCAGTGCTGGTGCCGACGGCATCTCATGCATCTTATTTTCCCAGTAGGATTTCGATGCCATATATTGCTTCGTTGAATGAATAGCTTCATAAGCACAAACGTAATCCCTAAAGAAATTATTCTGTATCTTAGGATCAAAATTTTCTGTCTGATACCTCATTTCTATTTCATTCAACAGGGAAAGTATACTAAATCCATCTAATATCACATTATCAAAACTAAAATGTAAAATATATCCCATTTTCGCTGTTTTCGTTACACGAATATCAAAAATTGGCCATTGATACACATCAAGAACCTGTTTTTCCATTTCTGCCCTGATAGTCTGGTAAGCACCCTCTTCTTCCTTTTCCTTTGTCAAATCAGTATAACGAACTTTATAATGCGGTACTTCCTTCAGCACTCTTTGTTCCTGTTTATTCAGCTCAATCACAATTCGAAGTGCGTCATTATCAGAAATCAAAAAATTTATTACCTTTTCAAAACGCTCGACATCTAATTTCTCCCGTTTTAACTCTAAATAAAAATGGGAGGAATTTTCCCCACTCTCACGTCCAATCACATATCCCTGTTGAATTTTGGTCAATGGAAATTTATCATATCGTCCTGCTTCATCATGCTGAAAGCTTAGTAATTCCTGCTGACTTTTTTCCACTCTACCCTGTCTTAGCTTTTCCGATAACATCACCACATTAGGATATTTAAAAACATCAGTGATTGCGATAGATGCATTCATTTCTTTTCGAATCAGCCGGCAAATTTTCGCTGCTGTTAAGGAATTACCTCCCTTATCAAAAAAATTATCTGTCTCTTCCAGCGTTGCATCATGCAGTGCTTCCCTGTATATGTTTAATATAATCTCGTCTACTCTATCCCTTCGCATATCAACCCTCTAAACATTTCTTTGATATATATTCTTTTACTCGTTTTAATACCTCATCTGTATGTGTATCTATAAATAAGTGCTCACCTGTAATATCAGAATGATAAAACTCATCATCCGTATAATCCTGCCACTCTTTTAAATCTTCTTCTGTCATTTCCACATCTAATGTTCCCCGTAATGCTAAAATCGGCACATGCAGTTTTCGATGTTTTTTATCACAATAGGTTTCTGCCACAGTAAAATCAGCCCGTAATGCTGGTTCAATAATAGCCCAAAGTGCTTTATTTTCAAAGAGTTCCGGCGGTGTTCTATTGTACTTAGACAATTCCTTAAAAAATTCTGTTTCCGGTAAATGATAGATTGGATTATCTTCTTTTCGATTAGGTGCACGCCCTGCCGAAACAATGATTCCCAGCAGATTTTCTTCCCCGGCCTCTTCAAAACGAAGTGCTAGCTCATAAGCTACCCTGCTGCCAAGACTGTGACCAAACAAAAAAAATGGTTGCTTATCCATATCTCTGTTATGTATTTCCTCATATATGTTTGTCACAAGTACATCCATATCCCATACAGGCTCCTCCAATATTCTTTCCTCATGGCCCGGATAATGAGCAGGACACACGGATATTTCATCTCCCAGCCTGTTCTGCCAGGAACGAAATACCGATGCCCCACCTCCTGCATAAGAAAAACAGAATAGCCTTACTCCCTTTGACTCATTCTCAATTTTTTCAAAATATAATTTATTTTTCATAATTAAAAAACCGAAATAACTTCTCTTTTCCTTCCTCATCCAATGAATATTGTTCCAATACTTCCCCATTTTCAATATGCACAATATATGTGCAGGTCTTCAAAATAAATTCCAGGTCATGTGTAATTATCAGCAACAAATCCAGCTTAGGCTGTACCTGTTCCAGCAGTTTTGCCACCCGTTCCATCTGATGATAATCTAGCCCACTCGTCGGCTCATCTAAACAAATCAGCTTTCTATCACTATAAAGTGCAGATGCCATTGCAACTCTCTGCTTCTGCCCGCCTGACAATGCCATCGGGTGAGTATCTGCATAATTTGTTAAGTCCAGCATAGACATCAGTCCATTTCTTTCCTCAACGTTCTTATTTTCACTGCCTAATGATATTTCTTCCTCCACACTATTTGTAAACAGCTGGTGGTTTACCTCCTGAAATACTTCAAAGCTTTCTTTTGCTCTTCTCTTTATTGGAAGAATATCATTTTCCTTACAATAGATTCCTTTTACCGATTTATTCATCCCACATAAACCATTCATAAAGGTGGATTTACCAGCACCATTATGACCAATTACTGCTATTTTTTCATGTAGCGGCAGCCTACACTCCTTAATCTTTAATACCGGCTCTTCTCTCCCTTTGTACCTACAGGCAACCTCTTTCATGTAGATATATTGTGCCGTATTCCAAGATTCCCTTTTACTTTTTTCACTAATATCTCTGTCTATTTTTTCTTGCCCCAGTTCTTCCTCATGCAATATACGGTAATCAAGTGAACGAAGTCCTTTTTCTCTTAATTCCTGCCCGGAGAGTTTTTTAAATGCTTCAATCGTATACTCTTGCACAATTTCTCCGTCTTTTATATAGCAGACACGGTCTGCAAGTTCCATCAGGTAATAAAGTCTGTGTTCTGCAATAATAATGGTCTTACCCTGCTTTTTTAAGGTCTTTAATATTCTTTCAATGTCCTTTATCGCATCAAAATCCAAATTTGCAGAAGGCTCATCCAGCACATAAATATCCGGTCTTCCCGCATAAATACTTGCAAATGCAATTTTTTGTTTTTCGCCACCAGACAACTGCATAATATTGCGATTCTGCAAATCCTCCAGTTGAAACTGTTCCACACAATCTGCTACCCGTGCTTCAATTTCCTCTGTAGGAATCCCCTGATTTTCACAACCGAAAGCAATCTCACTAGAGGTATTCATATAAAAAAATTGAGATCTTGGGTTCTGAAATACACTTCCGCAAATTTTAGATATCTCTGCAAAGGGAATTTCATCCGTCTGCTTTCCCATTAATTCAATTTTTCCTGTTATTTCTCCTTCGTAAAAATAGGGCACAAGTCCATTTATCACACGAAGAATCGTGGTTTTTCCACATCCACTGATTCCTGTTAACAGAACACACTCCCCTTCTTTTACACTCATTGATATATTTTTTATGCCATTTTTCCGATTCTCACCAGCGTACTGAAATGACACATTTTCTAAACGAACTGCCTCCATAAATTTTTAATATCCTCCACATAACTTCGAAAAAACCACAATAGTCACGGAGCATACCATCACAAGATAATCTGCCATTTTCAATGAGACACGACACAAATTTGTTCTTTTGTTGTGCATGCCAAGCCCTCTTGCTAATGCCGCTGCTGCTAATTCTTCTCCAATCTTTACTGTTGAAAATAATAGTGGAACAATCATATATTCCATAGACTTTATCGGATGCAGCAAAATCTGCCCTGCTCCTGTTCCAATGTTTCTCATACGCATAGCTGCACGTATGTGATTCCATTCCTCCTTGACAGTAGGAAAGAATCGCACCAGCACAGCCAAAGGTATAATAATTACTTGCGGAACTCTTATTTTTTCCAGCGAAGCAATCATGACGTTGATTTCTGTGGTTGAAACAAAGAAATCAGCCGACATAATACAAAAGAAAAATTTGCGAAATGCAATAAACACAAGACACGCCAATGTAGATAACCATGGAACAGTTATTGCTGGCAAAATGCACTTATCTCCAAACAGCAAAAACGCAAATATCAGGTCATAACGAATGCATTTTTTCCACTTACCATTTGCCATGAACAATCCACTTACACAAGCTAATAGCACAAGCTCCATTATCACATTTACACCAAATGTAATAGTGATATTGATTGCGAGGATGCATAGTATCTTTGTTATTGGATTTAAATTTTTCATGCAATTCCTGCCTTTTCAAAATGTTTCTTATTTATTTTTCCAGCAACTAATCCGCCCACAACACCAGCAGCAATTGTGTAAGCAATCATAACCGGTATAATCCAGTAAGGTGTCATTGCTTTTAATCCTTCTGCATATGCTTCTCCCATAGATGCTACAACACCATCAAAATAAGCATCTCTCATAAGCCAGATTGGGAAAAATGAACCAACAGGCCAGATGGAAAATACATAATATCCAATCAGACTCATCTTCTTGCTTGTATATCCACCCGCTTTTGTAATCAAGTCACTGATAAGACCTAATAATGAACAAAATACAAACATAATCCACGAATTACCGGTAGTAAATACCATTAAAATACCAATTAATACACCCATGATCGTAATCATTCCAAAGGTTTTTACTTTTGTAATGAAAAGCATATAAATAGGTGCACAAAGAATTGCAATAAATGCTGGTAATAAAACATAAGTAATTGGTGCAAAAGATATTACGGCAGTAAATACGAACATAACAACAAAATAAATTGCTGTAAAAATACCTGTGTTAATTAAATCCTTTGCTGATAATTTTTTTAATTTTTCCATTTTCAATAATCTCCTTTTTTATAGTCCCTGTGCTGCATAAAGGCGTGAAAACACTCCCTGATTACGCAATAATTCCTCTGGAGTTCCCTGTTCTGCTACTTTCCCTCCATCCAAAACAACTATCTTATCTGCATTTGCAACTGTACGCATACGATGTGCAATTACTAACACCGTCTTTCCTGCCAACAGCGTAGAGAGAGCTTCCTGCACTAATGTCTCACTTTCTGCATCCATAGATGCTGTCGCTTCATCTAAAAGTACCACTGGTGCATTTTTAAGTAAGGCTCTTGCTATCGAGATACGTTGACGTTCTCCACCTGAAAGAAAGCTTCCGTTTTCACCAATGTTTGTATCATATCCTTCTGGCAATCGTTCAATAAATTCTTCACACTGTGCTGCTTGGGCAGCCGCTCTCACCTCTTCATCCGTTGCATCTTTTCTCCCCAGTCGAATATTCTCCATTACTGATTCATCAAAAAGCAAAACATCCTGAAAAACAATTGCAAAATTTTTAAGTAACGTCTCAGGCTCCACTTCGGAAATATCCACTCCACCTAATGTTATTTTTCCACTGTCAATATCCCAAAAACGTGCTGCCAGCTTGGAGACTGTAGACTTTCCACTTCCGGAAGGACCAACTAACGCTGTCACTTCTCCCTGTTTTGCTACGAAGGAAATTCCTGATAATACTTCTTCTGCATCCTCTTCTTTCTTATAAGAAAATACAACATCCCGAAACTCAATCTCATATCCTTGATTCGCACACACGCTTTTTCCTGTCTGAATCGATGTTGCTTCCATCTCTTTCATACGTTCCACACTAACTAATGCAGAAAAAATTTCCGACAAAAGCATAAAACAGCTGGAAAACGGATCATATATTCTTCCTGCTACAATCAGAAAAAAGAGAAACATAGGAATCGTTAATGTCCCCTCTGCAACAAAATATCCACCTGCAAAAAGCACTGCAACCAGACCAAAACGTACCACAAACTGGGCTGCTGCAAGAGCTGAACCCGGGATAAGTTCGTTTCTGAAAGAACACTTAACTACCTGAGCCAATTTTCCTTCCAACCCTTTTAAGTATTCGTCTTCCCTTGATGCAGATTTTAATTCCTGAATTGTATCCAGATATTCCTGCACACCATCATAAGCACTTCTTCTTGCCTGCACATTCTCCGCCTCTGCCTTCTGCTGTGCTTTTCTGGCAAGAAAAAGCACCAGGATTGCCAACGGAACAGGTAATAGAATGCATAGTCCCATACGATAATCGGTCACAATTAATCCAATTGATATTAAAATAAAGGTCACAATTGTTCCAAACAGCATTGGCATTGCATTGGAAAATGTTCTCTCTAGCGCAGTACAATCTCCCATAATTGTTGTAGTCAGATCCGCAATATCTTTTTTTCCAAAAAAGGATAAAGGTAGTTTTCTCATTTTTTCTGCCAAAACAATTCTACGATTTGCACTTTCTTCATAAGCAGTCGTATAGGTCTTGTTATACTGAACCCATTGTGCCGCAAAAATCAGTGCAAACAACACTACCGCTCCAATCAGATAGAACACGATATTCTTCTGTATTACAGGCTCTCCACTCTCGATAGAAAAAAGCATATCCTGTACCAACTTCATTAACAATCCTACCGGAATCATCAGACATAGATTATAAAACGCTGCTGCTATAATACCGCCTTTCAAGCTTTTTGCACCCTTATCGCTTAAAGCAAACATCTTTTTTAACATGTCATCACCTCGTTTCCAATATGCCATTTTGTTGTCTTAATATAATCGTTCCACATATGTGCGTAAATTCCGTCTTTCTCCAGTAATGCTGTATGGTTTCCCTGCTCTGCAAGTTCTCCATCCTTCATTACAAGAATCTGGTCTACCCCCTGAATCGCCGACAATCGATGTGCAATCATAATCACCGTCTTTCCTTCTGTCAATTCGGTCAGTGCTTTCTGAATCTGTACTTCATTCTCCGGGTCAGCAAATGCTGTCGCCTCATCTAATACAATAATCGGAGCATCTTTAAAATTGCTCTTGCAATTGCAATTCGCTGCACTTCTCCACCAGAAAGATACACTCCTTTGCTTCCTACCACCGCATCAATTCCGTCTGGGAAATTTGCCAAAATATCATCACATTGTGCCAGATGTGCGGCATGTAATGCTTCTTCTCTGTTGGCATCCCGCCGCCCTGCACAGATGTTGTCTAATAAAGACTCTTTAAAGAGCTTCGGATTCTGGAACACAAAGGCAACGTTTTTTTCATCAAATCTGCCTGAGACAATTCTCTAACATCAACACCACCAATTTTTTTATCTCTCCTTCTGTCACATCATAAAAAAACGTGGTATCAGGCTGGCAGTTGTACTTTTTTTCCACAACCTGAAGGTCCCACCAATGCTGTTGTTGTACCTTCCTTTACCACAAAAACTAAGATTTTTTTAACTGCTGGATTCAGAGCATTTTCATAAGAAAAAGGTTACATTCTCAAAAAAACAATATCATTACCCGTTTTTCTGCTTCGGTTTCTCTGCTTCACTCTGCTGCTCTGCATTTAAAAATCATATCGACTCTGCGCATAGATTCCTGTGCCTGCATCTTATAGTTGCTCATATACATAATTTTATTTAACATAACACCACATGCCGGCGTGAAAATCAGATAAAATAGAAAATTTTCCGTAAAATGAACCATATTATCTGAAAAAACACCTGACAGAACTGCCGCCGGTATTAATACCAGAAATGGTGAGTTAATTACTGCCGTAAACGCCACCACACCTGTACGACATGCCATTGTAAATGCCATCGCATTATCACTATAATCCTTAATGGCTCTATTAAACTTTGTGAAAGACTGCACTGTCTGTCCAAATACTTTCACAACTGATATGCCTCGTATGTACTCCACTGCTTCATGATTCATTGTCTCTAATGAATCCTGATAGTTCTGCATAAATTTCATGCTGTCTTTTCCCATTAACATAAACTGAAGCATAAAACCAATTCCAAACAATAACAGCAATGGAAGTCCAATGCGCCAGTCAAAGCACAGCATCAGGACTAAGCTTGCAATCATTGTTACATATGCACCTACTAAATCTGGAAGCTGATGACCTACATAACTTTCCGCTTGTGTGCTATTTTCATCAATAATTTTTCTTAATTTTCCACTTGGATTTGCATCAAAATAGCCCATCGACATTTTAGCAAGATGCTGTAACGCTGCCATTTTCAGATTTTTCTCCATTTGGAATGCTGCTGTATGAGAACACAGTAAGCATGCAAAATAAATTATCAATCCTATTAATTCTGCTGCCAGTGCATAACCTCCCCAGCGCATTAATGCATTCACATTCAGCGGACTCCCAGTAAATACTGCTACCATCTCTTTTGCGGCAAAATACACACATACATATGGAATTAAAATGAACAATGCACTTATTCCAGATAGTATATGAGATACCGTTAATAACCAGCGTTTTTTCCCTGCGAATGCCAAGAGCCTCTGGATTAGATCATCTTTTTTCTTCATAACCTATCCTCCTTTTTTAACAAAAATGCGAGAGTTAGTTTTTCCTAACCACTAGCACAATTATACGCAAAAGAAGTCTATAATTCTACTCCATTCTTTTTTGTTTTATAGAAAATAGCCCGTTTTTATCTTCTTTTTTTCCTGTACTCTCTCGGCAATTCTCCATATACCGAATAAAAAGCCTTAGCGAATTTGCTTGCATTGGAATATCCTAATTCCATTGCAATATCACCAATCCGTCGTTCTCCCGTCAGCAGTTGGACTGCAGCCACATTCATGCGATATCTTTTTAAGTATGCATAGGGAGTTTCTCCATATATTTCCATAAATATTTGATAAAAAATATTTATATTAATTCCTGATGAAACTGCTAATTTCTCCACAGATATATTTTCATCAATATGAGAAATCAAGTACTCTTTTACCCCCTTTGTTATCTGTACCTGTTCTCTATTAAAATATCTGCCATCGAAACGATTTTCAATCTGAGTCTTTTCTATATGGTGAAGTACCTCCATTACTTTAATTCTAAAATAATCCGTACTTTCTTCTCTTTTTCCCTGATATACTGCTTCAAATATATCAGCAAGTTCTTTTGACGGCAGGCTGACATACCAGTGTTTTTCTCCATTCATCAGACACATTAATCGTCCAAAATCAATTCCAAACACCTGCATCAACTGCTGCACCTGCTGTGGTATTGCCTGCATATCTAATACTATAGACAGCCCTTCATACTTTTTAAGTGGAAAAGAAAAGCATACTGGTAAATACTCTGTTCCATTAATACTAAACTGACCTTCCGACAGACAATCTAATGTCTGATTTGGGAACTGACATTCATATCGTCCTTTTCTACAATGACTAATGCTAATCATTTGCTCAGTGAAAATTTGGGTTGGAAATATATCGGAAGTATCCATATCCATAAAGTATAAATACACTCCTGGAAAGATATCATATATTGTCAATTCTCCCTTTCCAGTACACCCATAATCAAGTTTTATGTAATTTACCTGCTCTGCTATCACTTTTGTCTCACTGCTGTACCACTCTTATTCTTCACATTTCTCACCTCGTTAGTTTAGACTAACTCCAAAGATACCACATATTTTATCCTTTGTCAAAAGCTAACCTTAAGGAATACTCTGCCAGTTTCCACAAGCTTTTTTACAACACTTTTCACATATTTTACAAACAATATCTTACTTCTAGTTTTCAAGATATTCACAGGCATAAAAAACACAGGATACAGCCCACAAGAGCCATACCCTGCCACTACTTTATTCCGCTGCTTCAATTTCAAGCATTACAAATTCCTCATCCGACATTGCTTTCAGCTTATCTACCACCCGCAAGGACAAATCTATCATTTCCTCATCATCTAAATGTGGAATGGCATTGCCTATATCCCTCATTACCTTTGTCCTGTTCTTGCTTGCAAAAATGCTGATTAAATTACTTTCTTCCACCGTAAATACTGTATTCATAATCTACATCTCCCTCTGATTTTTCTTGATATTTTCCTGTGCATCTGCCGACTTATCATTCCCGGCTATGATTGCCTTTTTCTCTGCAAGACGTTCCTTTAGGGATACCCTTCCACGAGGTTTATCCATTTCTTTTCTGTCAGCTTCCTTTTTGGCTTTTTCAGCACCATTGTTCAGAACATTATCAATCATATTGTAATTCTGCTCTTCCGCTTCATCCACCTTTGCAAGTGGTTTGTATTCTGACAGTTTGTCAAGCAATTCCTTTGCCCTGTCTACCTCCTCCGGCATAACACCTTCGTAAATGGTAAATAACCTGTCATCTTTTTTCTATCCATAAAAATTGAGATAATCGTGAAAAGTGTGAAAAGTTGAATGCACTTTTTCCACTTTATAAACTTTTCCCACTTTGCACACTATCTCAGGGAGGAATTCAAGATGAACACAAAACTCGCTACAAGCAGGATGCGAACAGGGCAATGGGCTGATATTATTAAAGATTGTAAGAAGAGTGGTCTAAAAGTAGATAACTATTGTGCGCAGCATGGCCTCTCCAGAAATGCCTACTTCTACTGGCTTAGAAAAGTAAAGGAAGCTGCCCTTACGCAGAGTGGATTTGTGGAAGTACAGCAACAGGTGGAGGTTTCCTCCTGCTATCCATCTCCAAAGTTAACAGCGTCCGTAAATGAAGTAGTTTTAGGGATTGACGAAAACATGCCGATGGATTTACTGGCAAATGTTATAAAGGTCTTGAAAAATGCTTAACGATGCTTCCGGATTCAAACACATCTACCTCTGTACCGGATACACAGACCTTAGACGTGGTATTGATGGCCTTATCGCAGTAGTCAATGCTGAATTCAAGCTTGATCCTACGGAGTCCAACTCTATCTTTTTGTTCTGCGGTCGAAGATGTGATCGCATAAAAGCTCTCCTCTATGAAGGAGACGGTTGGCTTCTTTGCTATAAACGATTTACAGATGGAAAGCTACAGTGGCCGCGCAGTACCAGTGAAGCCCATACTTTAACCCCTCAGCAGTACCGATGGCTCATGGAGGGGCTTTCCATTGATCAGAAAAAGTCCATTCTTCCGGTAAAACAAACCATAATTTTCCTAGTTGGTCTAATATGAAAATATTTATTTTAAAGGTTTATAGTATCTCTCCCATACGTTATTATGGCACAAAAAAATCGGTGCAGTCCGAAGACCGCACCGACAAATTATTATCTTTCCACACCTTTGGAAGCCCCCATCTGTCCATGTAGCTTAGCTTTTTCTTCAATTTTAAACTTCTTAATGGTCTCTATAACTGACTTATTCTTATCTCCTTTTTCTTTTATTTGTTCCTTTGCTTTTAGGAGCTTAGAGGACAGTATTTTCACATTCCTATGCTCTTTGCCATTCTCATCAATGGATTTTCTCTCCTGCCCAAAGAGCTTTACAAAATCTCCAGGCTTAAAGCCTTTAGGAATATCCGCCTTGTCTCCATAAGCCGAGCAATTGGTATAGTGTTTATTTCCTTCTGCATCCTTGGATACAACAGAAAAGTTGACAACCTCAAGGCTTCTCCTGTCTTACTTACTCTTTCGATAACTTCCATTTTTCCGACAACATTTCCGACTATGTTCACTAGGTCATTATCTTCCTTCTCAAAACTTACATTATCCCGGATTTGCCCACTCTCACGAAGCTCATCAATCATATAGTCAAATTCATCGTTTAATAGGCTCATGGAGTCATTCTCCATGTACCGCTCATAAAGCATACCAAGGGCTTCCTTATCATTTACCCCCTTTTCGAAGCTAATTAAAGCCTTTACAAAGTCCTCATGGTTTTCCTTTGCCATTTCCTCAATCATACTTCTTATTTCCTTATAGTTCATCATGCATACCTCCTTCGTTGCTGTTATAAAAGTTATTCCAACTGTCCCTGTTCTCACATCTTCCATTTACATGAAAAAAAGGAGCTTTTATCAAGCTCCTATCTCCCATCATATTCTTTAGCTTGTGTATCTCTTGAGTTCTCTCTCTTCTCAGACTGAAAGGATTTAATCTGCTCTAAAATCGAGCTTTTTTCTTCCTTTGCTTGCAGGTTATCCTCCACATCATAAGTGGATTCCTGATAGTCGCTATCTGTAATATCGTAGTCATACTTATCAAGCACTCCATCATTATCAAGGTCTTGAAACGAGGGATTATAAAAATTCCCTTCATCATCAATTTCCAGCCCTGTAACTCTTTTTAGATCTTCTTCTGGAATAGAAACAAAGTTATCAAATTCAGCATTCTCCATTTCCAGCTTCAATACCTGTAGAGCCTTTTCTTCACATCCCATTTCTTGCAGATAGTCGTTATGGCTTATTTCTTTTCCGTCCACAAGGAGAGAAGATGTATAGTCCTCGAGGTTAAGTTCAAATTGTATTGCATGCCTTTCGTCCAGCGTTTCTGTATAGGAAATACCAACATGCTTTAAATCCGGATACAAAGAAGCAAATTCCTTGTATTCATGTTCTTCACCGTATTCCCTATTCACAAAGTCAATAATCGCTTTTTTCACATCCTCCAGTAAAGGGTTGGTATTTTCTTGTTCCTCCACCTCTCCCATATCCAACAGCTTATTCAGTTCAGCAAGTCTTAGTACTTTTGCCTTTAACTCTTCTGCCTTCTCAAAAGGCTTTTCAAGTTCTTCCATGGCATTTTGTAGCTGTTCTTTGGTGCTTACAAGCTTTTCCTCCAAGTAACTTAATTTTTCAGGTAATTTATCGATAGCATTATCTAATCTTGTGATATTGCCATCTGCACTTACCCCAAGTTCCCCAATGGTTTTCGATGCTCCATTCAGACTGAAAGTATGCTCATTCGTAAAGATATTGTAGCTTACCTCCAAATCTAAATTTCGATACTGGCCAATAACTTTACTTTCATTTACTTTGACATTCTTTATTGCTTCCAGCAGTCTCTCTCCAGCTTCTTTTTTATCCATGATTCTTTCGCCATATATGGTTAATGAGGTAAATCTGTTCTCTCCTTCTCCTTGCGGTTCTACTAGGGCAATGTCCCTCTTAACTGCCTCAATGAGCTTTTCTATTCTTGCGATTTCTTCGGGGTAAGTTTTCGACACTTTGTCCTCTAATCTATAGCGATTTGACTTGTAGTTTGCTTCTAACATTTTTAGCTTAGTAACTTCATTATCCAAGTCCATTTTCTCCTTGATTTTGGGATCTCCTGTAGCCAAAGCCTTGATTTCCGCATAGTTCAAATTCATATCCAAATGCCAATTCTGCATTTGGCTGTCTTTGATATTTTCCTACAATATAAGTCTGTGCTCCCACAAGAACAGGACTACTCACCTTGTGCTCCTTAGCATCTAAGATATGAAACTCTATTGGAATGTGAAATGGATTGTCAAGTTCTTTCATATAAGCGCTCAACTTCTCAATTAACTCTGAAGCAACACTTTCTTCAGTAAAAGTTCTCACACTTCTTCTTGCCCTCATGGTCCCTATATTAATCATTGTTCTCTCCTCTATATAACTTGTACTTGTATCTGATACAAGTATCATACAGGGTTATGTGTTTCCTGTCAATAGCAATTCTACTTTTCTTCCACCAAAAAATGCTCTCTCACTCTCACTATGGGTCACAAATATTGCTGTTTTTCCTGTCAAACTCTCCTTGACGATCTGCATCACCCTTTGCTTTATCTCATCATCTAATCCCTGAAATGCCTCATCCAATACATACAAATCGGCGTTTCTTGCAAGCATCATGGCAATCGCCACTCGACGCCTTTGACCACCGCTCAATGTCTCCACATTTTGATCGGCGTATGTAAAAAGCTCCATGGCTTTCAATATCTCCAATCGCTTTTTTTCACTCTCTTTTGGACTAGCAAGCCACAAATTTTTCCTTACACTAAAAGTTTCAAAGAGGCGATTTTCTTGAAAGACGGCACTCATTTTCTTTGGCACGCCAAGAATTCTCCCCTGATCTTGGCAAACAAAGCCCATCATCATCTGCAAGAGTGTCGTCTTTCCCACCCCTGAATTTCCACACAGCTCAATCCACTCTCCATCTTGAATTTCCAGTGAAAAATCACGAAAAATGACGCTTTCACCATAAGTCTTTTTTATATGCTCTAATTGTATCATCTCTTCCCTACAATATTTCTCAACATAAGTACAAACAATTTTTCTATGCAAACACTCAAAAGAACAATCACCAATGTCCACGCAAAAAGATCCGCAGTCTCAAAATAAATCTTTGCTCGGTAGAGCTTATTTCCAATGGATCCGTCAGGAATTCCAATGACCTCTGCGGCAATCCCTGCCTTCCAAGCGACACCAATGCCCGAAGACAGTGCAGACAAAATAAATGGTCTCAAATTAGGAATATAGAGATATCGGATTCTTTTCCAACCAAAAATCTCAAAGACATCACACATTTGAAGCATCTTTTGATCAACAGATCGAATCCCCTGCAAAACATTTTCATAGACAATAGGAAAAATCATTAAAAATGAAATGAAACTCGATAACTTCTTACTTGACACCCAAACAAGAGCCAAAATAATAAAGGAAGCTACAGGAACGGATTTCATTGCCAACACATAGGGATAAAAAATCGTCTCCAAGACCTCATACTTTCCTGCCAATGCCCCGAGTATTCCCGAAAAAAATATGCCCAATACCATCCCAAGCAAAATTCTTCTGGTCGAATAGAAAATGGTAGAGAAAAATTCTCTCTCTTTGGTCAGGACACTGAGTCGCTCAATTACCCGAAGTGGAGAAGGTAAAAGTAGTTGCTCTCCAACCCACAGTGTCAATAATTGCCAAAACAGCAGTGCCAAAAGCACTGCTGCAAACTTGTATTTCCAATGATTCTTCTTATTTTTGTACATAGTAAAAATCATCTGCTGGTAGATTTCCACCCACAGCCTCTTTGTTGGCATTGGCAAGAATAGAAAGATATCCCTGTGCATCCTTCTTCATTTCATCACCGTCAATGTAAGTGATATTGCAATATGGGATGGCCTTCTTTGCAATGCCTTCCTTGACAATATCATATTTTTGTGCAAGTGCTGCCGCCTGGTCGACATTTTCATTGACCCACTGTGCAGATGCCTTATACTTCTCTAAAAATTCCTTGACCTGATCTGGATGCTCATCAATATATTTTTGTGTGGTAAAGATACCTGCTGTAATTAATTTACTGCCATTTCCTGTCTTATCCCACTCCTTGGTCAGATCAAGAGCAACATTTAAGCCCTCAATCTGTGTCTGTGCTGCAGTCATATAGGGCTGTGGCAAAAGAACAATGGCCTTGTCCTGTGTCTTTGCCGCCGCAAGAACCTCTGTCGCCTCATTTTTCCATTCAATGGTGACATCCCTTGTCATATCTAACCCATTCTTTTGTAGCAAATAATTGAGCACATACTCTGGAGATGCGCCCTTTCCTGTCGCATAAATGGTCTTTCCCTTTAAATCAGCAATGCTCTTTATGTCACTTTCTCCCTTTCTCCAATGTAGAGAACACCGAGTGTGTTGATGGCCAACATACGAACTTTGCCCTGTGTCTTATTGTAGAGCACCGATCCCATATTGACAGGTGCTGCGATAATATCGACATCCCCACTCACAAGCTTTGGTGCAATCTCATCAGGAGAGCCTGCTACCTGAAACGCATAGTTTACATCCTTTGCACTGTCATCCTCCATCATTTTGAGCATACCAAGTGATGTTGGCCCTTTGAGTGCCCCAACTCTCACTTTTTCTGCAGTCACTTTATTTTGATCAGCAACGGCTGAAGTGACCTCACTGCTAGCAACCTCACTTGCACTATTTTCACTCTGTGCCACTACACTCGATGTCACAGCTTGACGATCTGTCTTATCTGCCTTTGCTGTACAGCCCGATAAGACCATGCCCATCGCCACAAAGCATACCCCCATGGCAACATTCCATCTTTTCTTCATCCGATTTCTCCAAACTTTATTCTAAAACTTTGATCGATTCTTTAATAGCGTATATCCTTCATCAGCAACAGCCTTGGCCATCGCATTGATGTCCGGCTTGTTCTTTAGGCGAACTTTTGCCTTCTTCTCTCCAAGGTCAACCTCTGCCCAAGTTCCATCCAGTGCATTGAGTGCATTCTCCACTCTGCGAGCACAATTTCCACAAGTCATTCCATCAATGACTAATTCTGCTTCATATGGATAGTGGCTCTTGTCATGATCGTTCACCTTAATTCTCTTAGGTGCACTCTCATGTTCTCCACAACATCCTCCTCCCTTCGTTGCCTTTTTGTAGGTACTTGCCCCTGCAACTGCAACAATAATCACCAATATTACCACAATAGCTATTGTTCCCATTTTTCTACCTCCTATTTTTTTATTGTATCACATACTACCTAACTCGTAAATCATAACATAGAAAGTCAAAAAGATGTAAAAAGTCCTGCCTTTTTACATCTTTCCTATATTGATCTAATTCACAAATTTCTTATTGCTATTTTTTCCAAGATAAGCTGCCTTAATGGACTCATCGGCCAACAATTCTTCCCCCGTGCCCTGCATTGTGACCTTTCCAGTCTCCAATACATAAGCTCTGTCCGCTGCACGCAGAGCCATGTTTGCATTTTGCTCAATGAGAAGTACGGTCATGCCCTCCCTATTGATCTCTCGAATAATATCAAAAATCCCCTTGACCACCAGTGGTGCTAGTCCAAGCGATGGTTCATCCATCATAATCAATTTTGGATGGCTCATCAATGCCCTAGCTAGGGCAAGCATCTGCTGTTCACCGCCAGAGAGTGTACCCGCATATTGCCAGTGACGCTCCTTGAGCCTTGGAAAGAGCTTGTACACACGCTCAATGTCCGCACTCAAGTCATCCTTTCGAAGGTAGGCACCAATCTTAATATTTTCTAAGACCGTCATATCAGGAAAGACATGTCGTCCCTCTGGCACAAGGACAATGCCCTTTTTCATTCTCTGTGTGGTATCTAGCCTTGCGATATCTTCGCCTTCAAAAATAATTTTTCCTGAGGTCTGCTTTTTTAGACCAGAAATGCACCGCAAGGTCGTTGACTTTCCAGCACCATTGGCACCGATTAAAGTCACAATGGATTTTTCTGGCACAACAAAGGACACATCTTTTACTGCCTCAATTCCACCATAATTGACTTTTAAATTTTCCACTCTAAGCATCTTCTGCCACCCCCAAATAGGCCTCAATGACCTTTCATTACTTTGAATTTCCTCTGGTGTTCCCTTGGCAATCAAGCGCCCAAAGTCCAATACATAGATGTGATCAGAAATTTCCATCACCAAATCCATATGATGCTCAATCATAAAGATGGTCAAATGATATTCATCTCTGATCTTTTGAATAAATGCAGTTAAATCCTCTGTCTCCTGTGGGTTCATTCCCGCAGCAGGTTCATCTAAGAGCAATAACTTCGGCTGTGTTGCCAGTGCTCTTGCAATCTCTAATCTCCTCTGCAAACCATAGGGAAGACTGGAAGCAATATCGTCTTTGTACGCCCAAAGTCCCTGCATCTTTAGCAATTCTTCTGCTTCCCTTCTCATTCTTTCTTCTTCCCTATGATTTAGGCGAAAAATGGCAGAAAATACATTTTGCTTAGCTCTCATATGCTTGGCAATCAAAACATTTTCAAATACACTCAATTGATGAAAGAGGCGGATATTTTGAAAAGTTCTCGCAATTCCAATTTCTGTGAGCTTATCCGGTGTGGGAACAAGTGGCTTGATGTCCATTGCTGGATAATCTCCACTGTACAATTTTTTCATTTTTCCCCTTGGACAACTAGCCAATACTTCTCTTCCTTCAAAGATAATTCGACCATTGGTCGGTTCATAGATGCCCGTCACACAGTTAAATGCCGTTGTCTTTCCTGCACCATTTGGTCCAATTAAAGCCACAATCTCTCCTTGATTGACTTCCAAATTTAAATCATTGACCGCAACCACACCGCCAAATTGCATGGTGATATGATCCATTTTTAAGAGATTACCCATTTTTCTTTTTCCTCCTTCCCTTGAAAAGTCCAATCAGTCCATTCCATGAAAATTCATGACTTCCCATAATTCCTCGATTGTAAAAGAGTACAACCACCATCAACAAAATCGAAAAGATAACCATTCGAAATCCTGTTCGAAACAGTGGAATATTGATCCCTGCAATAGCCAGTGGTGCATCAAAAAATCTCAACCACTCTCTGCTCGCCATTATAATCAATGCCCCCAGCACACTTCCTGTAATACTTCCAATTCCACCCAAGACAACAATCAATAAGATGTCATAGGTCAATGAAATCTGAAAGGTCTTTGAATCAATGGATCGCATATACATTGCCAATAGTCCACCACCCACACCTGTAAAAAAGGAGGAGATAATAAAACTAATGGATTTATATTTAAATAAATTAATGCCCATCGCCTGTGCTGCCGTCTCGTCCTCACGAATCGCCTTAAACACTCGTCCATAGGAGGAATGAATCAGCAACACCATAATAGCAATACAAATCGCAAAAATAGCAAAGAAGGCATAGAGATTTGGAAATGTCGGAATATTCTTTAGTCCATAAGAACCATTGGTAATGCGATTTAGCTGTGGTGCAGAGATAATTGCACGAATAATCTCTGAAAAGCCAAGGGTGGCAATCGCCAAGTAATCACTCTTTAATCTGAGCACGGGAATACCAATTAATGCCGCAACAGCCGCTGCAATGCATCCGCCCACGATCAAAGCCATCCAATAAGGTAGATGAACCCCTGCAATCACTGGAGAAATACCATCGACATAGTAGACCATCGCACGCCGGCTCACTGGAATGGTCAACATTGCCGTCACATAGGCTCCAATGGCCATAAACCCTGCCTGACCAAGAGAAAATAGCCCAGTAAATCCTGTCAATAAATTCATAGAAACCGCAACAATACCATAAATTGCCGCTCGCTCTAAAATAGAAATATGATAGGTCAATGGTGTGTGATTGACCTGCAAAAATGTAATCAATCCAATGCCAACCAAAAGGGCAATCAGATTGAGTATTTGATTTCTTCGTTTCATTTTTCTTCCTCCTACACCTTATCCACTGTCTTTTCACCAAAAATACCTGTTGGTCGAACAAGCAACATCACAATCAACAATACAAAGGTAAAGGCATCGGAAAATGTCGAATATCCCATGGCCACAAGTGCTGTCTCTCCAAGTCCTAAAATAAATCCACCCACAACTGCACCAGGAATACTTCCAATCCCTCCAATAACCGCGGCCACAAAACACTTTAATCCAGGCAATGAACCCGAATAAGGAAACACGGTCATTCGGTCTGTAAAGTAAAGAATCGATCCGATGCCTGCAAGTAAGGAACCAATGGCAAAAGTAAAGGAAATTGTCTGATTGATTTTAATTCCCATTAGCTGTGCGGTTTCATAGTCCTTGGCCACTGCACGCATGGCCATTCCCATCTTTGAATGGTGAATTAATAAGATTAAAATATAGACAATCACTAGAGTCAAAATTGGTGTTAAAAATGTCACCAATGAAGCACTGAGTCCACCAAAGCGAATAATCTTCTTTAAAAATGGAATGGCTGGATAACCTTTTGGCAGAGCCGTAAACAAATAGGTGGCTAAATTTTGTAATAAATAAGAAACACCAATCGCTGAAATCATCACACTCATCCTCGGTGCATTTCGAAGCGGTTTATAGGCTACCTTTTCAATTCCTGTTCCAAGAGCCACGGTCAAAATTAAAACCACAGGAATGGCCAAATACCAAGGCATTGCCGCCATAGCAAAAATCATAAAATAGCCCGACATCATAAACAAATCGCCGTGTGCAAAATTAATTAAACGCAAAATTCCATATACCAGCGTATATCCTATAGCAATTAAGGCATAGGCTCCACCAAGGGAGATTCCTGTCAGACATTGTTGTAAAAAAGTTACCATCTTTTTCCCCCCTACTTCTTTTCTACCTTTGTTGTTGTCAAAAATTGAAATTTTCCATCTTTGACTGTCTTAATATAGGCCATATCTTTTTTAGCATCTCCATTTTCATCAAAGCTAATGGTTCCTGTCACACCATCAACCGTAATGCCCTTTAGTGCCTCTCGAATGGCCTCTTTATCTGTGGAATTGGCCTTTCAATCGCCTTGATGGCAACCAAATAGGAATCATAGGCAAGTGCTGACATCGCAGGGATGATATCTTCTTGCTTGTTCTCTACCAGAAATTGTTTAAATCCTTGAACAAACTTTCTTCCCTCTTCATTGGACGGTGCCGCCTCATCAAAAAATGTGGAGAACACAATACCTTCTGCGGATGATCCCGCATTTTCAATAATCGTCGAATTCTCCCAAGTATCTCCTGCACCAAGTACTGCTGTAATTCCTAGCTCTCTTGCCTGTTTAATAATGAGCGGTGCTGTCGTAATCGACGATGGAGCAAAAATAAAGTCTGGCTTTTGTGCCTTAATATTGGTTAAAATTGCCTTAAAATCTGATTGATTGGTCTGGAATTGCTCCTGACGCACGACTTCTACGCCATCGCCCTGAAAGGCTTGTACAAAATAAGAACCCAAACCCGAAGAATAGTCGTCTCCAAGCTGTGTGATCACCGCAGCTCGCTTTGCTCCACTTTGCTTTGCATAATTAGCCATAATGGTTCCCTGAAAAGGATCAAGATAGGCAATTCTAAATAATAATCATTGCCCAAGGTTACCTGTGGATTTGTACAAGACGCACCAATGGCTGGAATATGGGCATCTGCAAAAATTTGCCCTGCCGCAATCGAAACACCCGATCCATAACTTCCTAATACTACGATACACCAATCACTGACCAATCTTTGAGCTGCTGTGATCGCCTCTGTCTTATCTGACTTGTTGTCCACCTCATCGAGCTCAACCTTGTATTCTTCGCCCTGAATCGTCACTGTCGGATACATCTTATTGGCATAGCGCATACCCAAAACTTCTTGGAAGCCACCACCACCATTTTCTCCTGTTAATGGCTCAAACACGCCAATGCGAATAATCTTTTTCTTGGTTGGATCTGTACTCAAGCAACCACTCAAAGATGTCACCAGCAGTGCTGCAGCAGAGAACACTGCCACTACTCTTTTCCATTTCATCATTTTTCCTCCCACTTATCCCTATGTCTTTATAACAGATACACCTGTCCTTTATAAAAATACAATAAGAAATTATATCAGATTTTATAAAAAAGGCAAGAAGATATTGACAAAATATAATATTTAAGCTAAAATATTCAAGTCAATAGGCGGGTGTGGTGGAATTGGCAGACACGCAAGATTTAGGTTCTTGTGGGCGACCGTGCAGGTTCAAGTCCTGTCACCCGCACGATAAAAAGGGGAGTTTTCAAGTTTTTCTTGAAAGCTCCCCTTTTATTTTTTATTCCATTTTGTATACTTTACTTTTCTATCATTGCTCGACAAATGCCCTGATTGCCCCTATGGCTATCTCTACTTCTTCCATTGTGTTGTGCCAAGAAAAGCTAAAGCGAACGGCACCTGTTTCGACCGTTCCCAGTGCTTCGTGCATCCTTGGGGCACAATGTGCTCCTGGTCTTGTCGCAATAGTATACTCCTGTGCCAAGTAATCGGATACCTCACCCGACTCGTAGCCCTCAACATTTAATGCGACCACTGGTGCTCGATCCCAAGTTGAAAAATCTCCCAGTACAGTGACACCCTTTATTTTTGTCACTCCCTCATAAAAAGCTCTAGCCAGTTCAATCTCATGTTGATAAATCACATCTTTTCCTATTTTTTCAATATATTCAATGGCTGCCAACAGCCCCGCAATCCCATGTCCATTGAGCGTTCCTGCCTCAAGATGTGCTGGATAGCGATCGGGTTGATTTTGATTATAGGATTCAATTCCTGTGCCACCAAATTTTAATGGTGCAACTTCAATATCTCCACGAATACATAGTCCTCCCGTTCCCCTGTGGCCCCATCAAAGATTTATGCCCTGTAAAACACAACAGATCAATTCCCCATTTTTCCATGTCGATATCCAAAACCCCTGCTGTCTGTGATGCATCAACAATAAAGAGAAGTTGATGTGACCTCGCAAATTCACCAACCCTTGAAAGGTCAATCAAATTTCCTGTCAAATTTGATCCATGGGTACAAACGATAGCTCTTGTATTTTCTTGATACAATTTTTCAAAGTCATCATAGCAAATTCTTCCCTTCTTGTCTGCTCGAACAAAAGAAAGTGTAATGATGCCCATCTGCTCTAAATGATGCAGTGGACGAAGGACAGAATTGTGCTCAAGATCTGTCGTAATCACATGATCTCCCCTATGCAAGCTTCCAAGAATGGCCATATTCAATGCTTCTGTGGAGTTTGGTGTAAAAATCACTTTCTCCTCTTCACAATGAAATTCCTGAGCCACCTTCACACGAGCGTGATACACTGTTCCCGCAGCCTCCAGCGCCTGACTATGGGTTCCCCTCGAAGAATTGCCCATATGCTGCATAGCATTGACTACCGCATCTATTACCTCCTGTGGCTTATATAATGTTGTCGCCGCATTATCTAAATAAATCATTTTTCTCTTCCTCTCTTTTTACTCATTTTTTGCATCTTGAAAAAATCAATAAAAAAAGAAGAAAGTGAATGCACTTTCCTCTCTTTTCATTACTGGGCCAGCTGGATTTGAACCAGCGAATGCAGGAGTCAAAGTCCTGTGCCTTACCGCTTGGCGATGACCCAACGCTATAAAAAAGACTCCTAACATGGATTAGAAGTCCAGGGTGGATAATGGGATTCGAACCCATGGCCTCCAGAGCCACAATCTGGCGCGCTAACCAACTGCGCTATACCCACCATATCATTGTTTTTTACAACTCAACAAACCGATTTTAACATAACAAAGCAATACTGTCAACTTGTTTTTTTAGTTGTGATAAAAAAAAGAAACCTCTTAGGTTTCTTCAGAGCAGGTGATGGGAATCGAACCCACGTATTCAGCTTGGAAGGCTGATGTTCTACCATTGAACCACACCTGCAAAATATGAGCCTGGAGGGATTCGAACCCCCGACCCTCGGCTTAGAAGGCCGATGCTCTATCCAACTGAGCTACAGACTCACAATAAAAAATAAATCGGGGTGACAGGATTCGAACCTGCGACCCCCTGGTCCCAAACCAGGTACTCTAGCCAAACTGAGCCACACCCCGATACTTGTGAGTTAGAAAACATCGCTCGTTCCTTGCTCGTTTTCTGTCCTTCAAGGACAAGAACCATTATAGTCTAACTCACTAGTATTGTCAACGCTTTTTGAAAAAAAATTTTATTTTTTTAAAATGCTCCCAAAATTCCTCCAATCCATCGCTTTGCATTCACAGATATTTAATCTCATAACTTGCCTTCTGTGTCTCATCATCAATCGTCATAATCAAATAGGAAGGTCTGTGTCCCTCTTGGCGAGGAAAAGATATGCTACCTGGATTTAATAGGGTAATATCATCCTCATCCACATATGGGCGATGGGTGTGCCCAAACATCGCAATATCTACCCCTCTAGCCTTGGCCTCATCATAGAGTCGGTCAGCCCCCAAACTCACACCATACATATGTCCATGGGTAATGAGAGCCTTGTACTTGCCAATCATAATCTCCTCTTCTCTCTCTAGGTCAAGAAAGAAATCATTATTGCCAAGTACCATATGGACTTCACAATCTTTTCCCACAGCCGCCTCAAAGGCATACATACTCCTATCATCTTCAATATCGCCCAAATGAATAAACATATCTAATGGGGACTCTCTCTCTATGACCTTCAATAAATTTTCATCTTTTCTGTGCGAATCACTTACAATTAATATCTTCACACTACGCCCTCCCTATTTAATCTCTCTCTCATTTTCTTCAATGCTTTTCCTCGATGACTAATCTTATTTTTCTCTTCCAAACTAATTTGTGCACTTGTACATCCATAATCTGGGAGATAGAGAATGGGATCATAGCCAAAGCCCTCTGTGCCCGAAGGCTCCATTGCAATTTCCCCCTCCATCGTTCCACGAGTAGTAAATTCCTTCCCATCATGGAGAATACAAGCAATTACTGCAACAAAGCGTGCCTTGCGCTCTCCCTCTTTTGCTTTCTCTAGGCGATGGATCAACTCTCTATTTTTTATCACATAATCGGTATCCTCTCCCATAAATCTTGAAGAGTGAACCCCAGGTTGCCCACCAAGATAGTCAATCTCAAGACCTGAGTCATCTGCGATCACAAGACCTCCACAGACCTTCCAGATGGCTCTAGCCTTAATCAATGCATTTTCTTCAAATGTCTCACCATTTTCTTCGATATCCAGTTCTATGCCCGCTTCCGTCATCGTTTGAATATCAAACTCTGGCAAAATCTTTTTAATTTCTCGAACCTTCCCTGCATTTTTTGTTGCCAATGTCAATTGCATAAACTATCCTCTCTTTGGCGGCTTTGGACCTAAAAATTGATAAAAATAGGTCTTCATCATTCCATTGTAAATCTTTCTATTTTTGTCTGCCTTTCGTCCAATCGCCTTTTCTGTGTCTTCCCAAGCTGTAATCAAATACATTGACCAATCATCCAATGCTTTAAACCTTTTGCCCAGACTTTGATAAATTGCAGGAAGATTTTCCTTTTCTTCTAGTCTCTCACCATATGGCGGATTCGTAATAATAAATCCGTATTTTTTTGGATGAGAGAGCTTATCCACACTTCGTTCTTGGAAATGAATTAAATTTTCCACTCCTGCATTCTCTGCATTTGCTCTTGCTGCCTTTACAGCAAATGCATCAATGTCATATCCCTGAATATCCGTATCGACCTCGAGATCAACCAATTCATTGGCCTCATCAATGGCATCATACCAACACTTTTTTGACACAATATTTTCCCAGGTCTGTGACAAAAATTCACGATTCAAGCCCGGAGCCATATTTGCAGCGATCATCGCTGCCTCGATGGCAAATGTTCCGCTTCCACAAATGGATCTACTAAGATTCTCTCCCCATTCCAAGGGGTCAACATAATTAAAGCTGCGGCCAAAGTCTCTGTAATCGGTGCCTTTACTGTATTCGTTCGATAGCCTCTCTTGTGTAAGGAATCTCCTGTCGTGTCAAGACCAATGGTCACAATATCCTTATTGATGGTGACACGCAGTGGATAGGACGCTCCATCCTCAGGAAACCAATCGGTGCGATAAACTGTCTTTAATTTTTCTACCATTGCCTTTTTCATCACAGACTGAATGTCGGATGGGGAAAAAAGCTTTGATGAAATCGATGTTGCCTTCGTCACCCAAAATTTACCATTTTGAGGGATATAATCCTGCCAGCGAATAGCTCTTGTTCCCTGAAAGAGTTCTTCATAGGTTGTTGCTCGAAATTGTGCAATCTTAATCATCACACGTTCCGTCGTTCTCAGCCAAAGATTACAGCGTGCAATGGCCTCATCATCGCCCATAAAGTACACTCGACCATCTTCCACTCGGCTGATTTCATAGCCGATATCAATAATCTCTCTCTTTAATACCGCCTCCATACCAAAGTGGCAAGGGGCATACAATTCATATACTTTACTCAAAATCAATCTCCTTTATGACCTGACCATCAAATGTCAGAATTTGAAAATGTTTGTCCTCTAGCACAGCATAGGAAGGTGGTTTTCCTCCCTTTGGAATTGAGGTCGATCCTGGATTTAAAATATAGATATCTCCTCTCTTCTCTGCAATTGGAAGATGTACATGTCCATAGATCAAAGCCTCTCCTGGGTTGATTGGAGGTAAATTCTCTGGATTGTAGATATGACCATGGGTGGCATAAAAAGTCACTCCATTGAGCACCAAGAGTGCATATGTTGCCATTACTGGAAAATCTAATACCATTTGATCCACTTCCGCCTCACAATTTCCCCTCACAGCATAGATTTTATCCTTTAATGGGTTGAGCATTGCAATGACTTCCTTGGGTGCATAATCTTTTGGCAAATCATTTCTTGGTCCGTGGTAGAGTAGGTCCCCCAACAAAATCAATTTTTCTGCTTTGCTCTCATTAAATTTTTCCAACAAGGCCTTTGTATAGTACGCTGAGCCATGGATATCCGATGCAAATACATATTTCATCTCTTAACCTCCATCTGCATTTTACTCAACTAAATAATACAACAAAAATAAGACAAGTCCACAGAGAACTTGTCTTATTGACTGATTGATTATTGCATTAGCCCATTACATTCTTAATCTTTACTGGATTTCTGTAGTTCCAAGCAACGATTTTTACACCTGATCTTGGTGAAGATGCAGATACAACCTTACCGCCACCAATATATACAGCAACATGGTTGATTCTTCCGCCCTTTGCATAGAATACAAGGTCACCTGGCTGAGCCTCATTAATTCCAACTGTTCTACCCTGAGTTGACTGCTCTGAAGATGTTCTGCTGACAGAAACACCTGCTGCCCTTCTCAAAACATACTGTGAAAAGCCTGAGCAATCCACACCTGTAGCTGGATTTGTACCGCCATAAACATATCTTGTTCTTCCTGCAAGTGAAATAGCGAGATTAGCTACAGCCTGTCTTGCACTGCTTGCTGCCACGCTCTGCTTCTCAGCTGCTTTCTCTGCCTCTGCCTTCTCTGCTGCAGCTTCCTTTGCTGCGGCCTCGTCAGCGGCTTTCTTTGCTGCGGCTTCTTCAGCTGCCTTCTTTGCTGCGGCCTCTGCCTCTGCCTTTTGCTGAGCTGCCTTATCAGGACCAACTTCCTCTTTCTTTACTTCTACCTTTACCTCAGTTGTCTTTGGAGCCTCTACCTGAGCTGTTGCAGTGTTTGCTGTCTCTGCCTTCTTTGTATCATCTGTAGCTGGTGTTGCATTTGCAGGTGTTGCTGTTGCCACTACACCAAACTTCATATCATCTAAATTTGTGTCATATACTCTCGCCTTTGCATGGCTAGTCATACCTGCCATAGATGAAAGTGATGTTGCCGCTACTAAAGTAATTACCGCCTTTGCCTTGTTATTCATTATCAATCCTTCTCCCTTAAAATCCTAATCTAATCAATTTCAGTCTACTATTCTAGTTTAATATTTTTTGCTACTTTTTCATATACTACTGCTCCGTCTGAAAGCCTCACATACCCATACCCATTATTAATCGAAATCTTCACCCATCCATCGCCTAAACGCTGTACTACGGGATAGATTGTATCCCTTCCCATCGTTGCTACTGGCTGTGCAGTAAGTGAAGAATTTGTCCTCACCGGGACATCATCTCTTAACACTTTTAACTCATATGTGTTACTTAGCAGTACCTTTTTGCTTATTATTGTCGCTGCATGTATTTTCTGTGTCCCCGTAAATGCAATAGCGAAAATCATAAGAATTGTTGCTGTTGTTCGCACTATTTTCTTTACCATCTGTCCTCCAGTGAATACATTAAGTAATTCCATTAAATGTTAAGTATTTGTTACAAATGCAAGTATACGAACTTTAGAATCATATGTCAAGGAAAATTTTAAATTTTCACAAAAAAAACACTTCGCAATTAGGCAAACCGCCTATTTATGCGAAGTGTCTTCCTTATTTTTATCTGTCCAAAATCTTCATAAACCCAAAAATCAGACAAATAAGTAAAATAGGAATGAGCACGGGAAGGAGAAATACAAAAATCTTTCCTAAAATATAAAAGATTGCGACCAAAAAAAGTAAAAAAATCGCAAGTATTGCCACACCCAATATTCTTGCCTTCATTCCTTCTATGCGAATTGTGTGCATTGTTTGATTATCTTCTTCATCATTGCTTCTTATATTTTCTAGTGGACCCTCTATAATGTCTTGAACTCTTCCGTAGTCCCCCGACTCCTTAATCGAGTTGACCAACCATCTTGGATTGCCAAGTTCATCCAAAACTTCCTGTTCACTTCTGCCCTTTGCTATCTCTGCATCAATATAATCGCTATAATAACGAAAATTGTAGGCCGTTGCCTCTGCTGAGTCAAGAGCAGACAATTCCTTCTTTAACTCATATAAAAATTCTTCCTTTGTCATTGTCACCCTTATTTAACAACTCTTACCTTCAACACACCCGCAATATTAGAAAGTGCCGCCTTTAATTCTTCCGTCACCTCTGTCTCAAAATCAAGAAGGGTGTAGGCATGAGTATCTCTACTCTTATTGGTCATATTTTCAATATTAATGTTATAGGACGCCAATATTGAAGTAATCTGTCCAATCATATTTGGCACATTCTTGTGGAGAATCGCCACTCTGGCCACACTTGTGCAAACTCCCATATCACAAGCTGGATAATTAACCGAATTTTTGATATTTCCATTATCAATATAGTCTTGCAACTCCTCAGCAGCCATCACTGCACAGTTGTCCTCGCTCTCCTCAGTGGAAGCGCCGAGATGAGGGATGGCAATGCAGCCCTTCATATTTGCAGACTTTGGATTTGGGAAATCTGTGATGTATCTCTTTACCTTGCCACTGGCTAAAGCCTGTGCCATTGCATCATCATCTACTAAGAGATCTCTTGCAAAGTTTAAAATCACAACACCATCTTTCATCATTGGAATGGTATCCTTGCCAATCATTCCACGATTCTTGTCTGTCAATGGCACATGCACAGTGATATAGTCACAGTTTTTATAGATCTCTTCTAGATCTGTAATATGTTGAATCTTTCTTGACAGTCTCCAAGCAGAATTGACAGAAAGGAATGGATCATAGCCAAGTACCGTCATCCCAAGAGCTGCGGCCGCATTAGCCACCTCTGAACCAATCGCCCCCAGTCCAATAACACCCAATTTCTTTCCTCGAATCTCACTTCCTGCAAAGTTTTTCTTTCCCTTTTTCAGTATCCTTTGCCACTGTCTCGGAATCCTTAATGGATTGAATCCACTCGATGCCACCCACAATATCTCTTGCTGCAAGCAACATTCCACAAAGAACTAGCTCCTTTACACCATTGGCATTGGCTCCTGGTGTATTAAACACAACAATTCCTTCATCTGCACAGCGATCAAGTGGAATATTGTTCACACCTGCACCTGCTCTGGCAATAGCCAAGAGATTCTTAGAAAATTCCATATCGTGCATTGCTGCGGAACGCACCATAATACCTGTTGCTTCATCTATATTCTCTGTCAAAGCATAGCGATCACCAAACACTTCTGTGCCAACTTTTGCAATGGCATTGAGACAATAAATCTTATTCATTTACTTCTCCTTATCCTATTCGTGTTTTGCTTCAAAATCCTTCATAAAAGCAACTAACTTCTCCACACCTTCGATTGGCATTGCATTATAAATACTTGCACGCATTCCACCAACAGTGCGATGTCCCTTCAAGTTCACAAATCCAGCTACCTCAGCCGCCTTAATAAACTCTGCATCTAATTCCTTATCTCCAGTGACAAATGGCACATTCATCAAAGAGCGGTCTTCTTTTCTGACCGTTCCCTTAAAGAGCTTACTCTGGTCGAGAAAATCATAGAGTACTGCGGCCTTCTTCTCATTGTGCTCTTTCATAGCTGAAAGCCCACCCATCTTTTTAATCCACTTAAACACTTTACCACAGATATAGATATTGTAGCAAGGTGGTGTATTGTAGAGGGAATTGTTGTCCGCATGAATTTTATACTTTAACATCGTTGGTGTTCCTGGCAAGGTGTCCTCTGTAATTAAATCTTCTCTAATAATGACAATGGTCACGCCTGCTGGTCCTACATTCTTTTGCACACCACCCCAAACAAGACCGTACTTGCTCACATCGATTGGCTCAGATAAAAAGCAGGAAGAGATATCTGATACCAAGGTCTTTCCCTTTGTGTTTGGCAAGGTCTTAAACTTTGTACCATAAATTGTATTGTTCTCACAAATATACACATAATCGGCATTGTCTCGAATCGGCAAATCAGAGCAATCTGGGATGTAAGAAAATACCTTGTCCTCACTAGAAGCTACCGCCTTGACATCTCCATAAATTTGGGCCTCCTTAAAGGCTTTCTTTGCCCACTGACCTGTAATAATGTAGTCGGCAACTCGATTCTTCATCAAGTTCATTGGAATCATCGCAAATTGTGTGTTTCCACCCCCCCTGAAGGAAGAGAACTTTGTAATTTGATGGAATCCCCATCAAGTCACGAATATCTGCCTCGGCCTCCTTGATAATATCCTCATATACCTTAGAACGATGACTCATCTCCATTACAGACATTCCTGAACCTTGATAATCCATCATCTCCTGTGCTGCTTCTTGTAAAACTTCTTCTGGTAATACGGCTGGTCCCGCACTAAAATTATACACTCTTGCCATTTCCCATGCTCCTTCCTTATTCCCTATTTTTTATTTTTTTCTAAAGCTAAATCTGAGGCATCAAAGGTGTCCTTAATTGCCGCACCTGGTGATACCATCGGATATACCTTATCATCGCAATCCACTTGACAATCAATGACCACTGGTTCATTGATTGCGATCGCTTCTCGAAGCACTGGTTCAAAATCTTCCTTCTTTACTACTCTATAGGCCTTTGCTCCCATGGCCTCTGCCAATTTTACAAAATCCACGGCATCATTTAAAATGGTATTGGAAAATCGTTTTCCATAGAAAAGATCCTGCCATTGACGAACCATACCCAGCACATGGTTGTTGATGATGACCTGAACCACCGGTATATGATACCTTGTCGCTGTGGCAATCTCATTCATATTCATTCGAAAACATCCATCACCTGCGATATTGATGACTACCTTATCCTTGCAGGCCATCTTTGCACCAATGGCCGCACCAAGTCCATAGCCCATCGTACCCGCACCACCAGAAGTTAATAATCTTCTTGGCTTTCGGTACTTATAGTACTGTGCCGCCCACATCTGATGCTGTCCCACTTCTGTGACAATAATATCATCATCAGAAGTTAAGCGATCAATCGTTTCTACAATATATGGTCCAGTCAATCGAGAGCGGTCATAAGAAAGAGGATACATCTCCTTCATTCTCTCGATATGAGCAATCCACTCGTCATGATTCATCGGATCAAGTCTTGCATTGATTCTTCTGAGCACTTCCTTTGCATCGCCAACAATACTCAAATCGACTTTGACATTCTTATTGATCTCTGCCGCATCAATATCAATATGAATAATCTTGGCATTTCTTGCAAACTTTTTTGAATTTCCAATAACACGGTCAGAAAAGCGCACACCAATGGCAATGACCAAATCAGCCTCGGTAATTCCAAAGTTACTTGTCTTTGTTCCATGCATTCCAACCATACCGGTTGCCAATGGATTTGCACCATCAAATGCACCCATTCCCATCAATGTCTCTGCGACAGGAGCTTGTAATTTTTGAGCAAAGGTACGAATCTCTTCTGATGCATCAGCAGCAATTAATCCGCCACCTGCAATAATAAATGGCTGGCGAGATTGATGCATCATATCAATCGCCTTTTCCAATGTATCGCCATCTACCTTCTTTTCTGTTCGTACAATTTTTTCTGGCTCCTTGTACTCATAGTCAAATTCACCAGCGGTCACATCCTTTGTGATGTCCACAAGTACAGGACCTGGGCGGCCACTAGCTGCAATCCGAAAAGCTCTTCGAATTACATCGGCCAGTTGATTTCCGTCCTTGACAATAAAATTATACTTTGTGATTGGCATTGTCACACCAAGAATATCGATCTCTTGAAAGGAGTCCTTTCCAAGCAATGAAGTTGCCACATTGCAGGTAATGGCTACCATAGGAATAGAATCCATATACGCCGTTGCAATACCTGTAACTAAGTTAGTCGCTCCTGGACCACTCGTGCCATACAAACGCCAACCTTTCCTGTAGCTCTAGCATATCCATCTGCTGCATGTGCAGCTCCTTGCTCATGACTCGTTAAAATATGTGTAATTTCATCTTGATGCTTATAGAGTGCATCATAAATATTTAAGATTGCACCGCCCGGATAACCGAATACGGTATCTACTCCCTGCTCTTTCAGGCATTCAATGACAATTTCTGCTCCACTTTTTCGTGCCATAGTTTGCCTCCCCTTTCCTAGTATTCGCTCTTTGTACAAAAATCTGTAGACAAGATTGCTCCTTCTGGAGCACTGGTTACTAATTGGCGATATCTTGCCAAATATCCCTTTGCCTCATTAATTCTTGGCTTCCAAGTCTTTTTTCTATGTGCAAATTCTTCATCACTAACTCTTGCATTGATTGTGTTGGCATTGATATCAATGTCAATGATATCTCCTTCTTGAATTAATGCAATCGGTCCACCCACAGCCGCCTCTGGTGCCACATGACCAATAGATGCTCCACGGCTTGCACCCGAAAAGCGTCCATCTGTGATAAGAGCAACCGTTGATCCAAGTCCCATTCCAGCAATGGCCGAAGTAGGATTTAACATCTCTCTCATACCAGGACCTCCCTTTGGTCCCTCGTAGCGAATGACAACGACATCACCATCCACAATCTTTCCGCCCTTGATCGCTGCAATGGCATCGTCCTCACAGTCAAATACTCTTGCAGGTCCTGAATGCTTCAACATTTCTGGTGCGACTGCACTTCTTTTTACTACACAGGAATCTGGTGCAATATTTCCTCTCAACACCGCAATTCCACCTGTCTTTGAATATGGATTTTCCACTGGGCGAATAACCTCTGGATCTAAGTTGACAGCATGAGCAATATTTTCTCCCACAGTCTTTCCTGTGACGGTCATACAATCAAGATGTAAGAGACCAAGTTTTGAAATCTCCTTCATTACAGCGTAAATTCCACCTGCTTCATTTAAATCTTCCATATAAGTGTGACCAGCTGGTGCAAGATGGCATAAATTTGGTGTCTTTGCACTGATTTCATTTGCAATATTGACATCCAACTTAACTCCTGCCTCATGGGCAATAGCTGGTAAGTGAAGCATAGAATTTGTAGAACAGCCAAGAGCCATATCCATAGTAAGTGCATTTCTAAACGCTTCCTCTGTCATAATATCCCTTGGACGAATATTCTTTTCTAGTACATCCATCACCGCATATCCTGCCTGCTTTGCAAGGCGAAGTCTCTCCGAATAAACTGCTGGGATTGTACCATTTCCACGAAGTCCCATTCCTAAAACCTCGGTCAAGCAGTTCATCGAATTGGCCGTGTACATACCTGAACAAGAGCCACATGTTGGGCAAACTTTATTCTCCATCTCTTCAACATCGGCCTCTGTCATCTTTCCAGCTGCATAGGCCCCCACAGCTTCAAACATACTAGAGAGTGACTTCTTTATGCCCCTTGACTTTTCCAGCGAGCATTGGACCTCCACTGACAAATACTGTCGGAATATTTAATCTCGCTGCGGCCATCAAAAGACCAGGTACATTTTTGTCGCAATTTGGGATCATAACAAGAGCATCAAATTGATGAGCCATTGCCATACATTCTGTGGAATCACAAATCAAATCTCTTGTCACAAGAGAATACTTCATTCCAATATGCCCCATAGAAATGCCATCACAAACCGCAATGGCTGGAAATACCACTGGCATACCTCCTGCCTCTGCAACTCCCATTCTCACTGCGTCCACAATCTTGTCAATATTCATGTGTCCTGGAACAATCTCATTGTAGGAGCTGACAATACCAATCATTGGCTTTCGAATCTCCTCATTGGTCATTCCCAATGCCTTTAAAAGTGAGCGGCTAGGGCTCTGTTGCATGCCCTTTTTCATCTTATCACTAATCATATTTTCTTTCCCCTTTTATATCTACTACCTAATATTTTGAATCACAACATCTCCCATTTGATCTGTTGTCACCTTCTTTGTTCCCTCGGTGTAAATGTCACCGGTGCGATATCCATCTGCAATGGCCTTAGCCACTGCATCCTCAATCGCCTTGGCCTCTGCATCAAGATCCAAAGAATAGCGAAGAAGCATTGCTGCTGATAAATAGTTGCCAAAGGATTGGCAATATTTTGTCCCGCAATATCTGGTGCTGAGCCATGGCTTGGCTCATAGAGACCAAATTTTGTCTCATTGAGACTTGCACTGGAGAGCATTCCGATGGAGCCAGTAATCATACTTGCCTCATCCGACAAGATGTCTCCAAACATATTTTCAGTCAAAATGACATCAAACTGCTTTGGATTCATGACAAGTTGCATAGCACAATTGTCAACTAACATATGGCTAACTTCCACTTCCCTGTAATCTTTTGCCACCTCATCCACAATCTTTCTCCAAAGTCGAGAAGAATCTAAGACATTTGCCTTGTCCACACTGACTAATTTTTTTCTTCTCTTCATTGCCGTCTCAAATCCCTTGATGGCAATGCGACGAATCTCTTCCTCATTGTAAGTTAAAGTATCACAGGCCGTTTCTACACCATTTATGCTCTTTGTCCAGCGATCGCCAAAATAGAGACCGCCCGTGAGCTCTCGCACAATGACCATATCAAATCCATCACCAATAATCTCTGGCCTCAATGGACAAGCCTGTGCAAGTTCCTGATACAAGTAGGCAGGTCGTAAATTGGCAAATAATCCGAGCTCCTTGCGAATTTTCAGTAGCCCCGCCTCTGGACGAAGATTTGGTGCTACATCATACCAAGCCGAATTGCCCACATTTCCTCCAACAGCACCAAGAAGTACTGCATCCGCCGCCTTGGCCTTTGCCAGTGCTTCGTCTGTCAATGGCACACCAAATTTATCAATGGAACAACCACCCATATCAATTTCTTCATATATAAAATGATGACCAAATTTTTCTGACACATGGTCGAGAACTCTTTTTGCCTCTCTCACAATTTCTGGTCCAATACCATCTCCAGGTATCAATACAATCTTTGCTTCCATCCTATCACCAGCCTTTTCTTTCTACGATTGTTATAATTTTTGTTTTACTTGTAATCATATAGCAAAATGCCCAATTTTTCAACCTCGCATACCATCTTTTTCCCCATTGAGCCATAGTCTTTTTGTATATTTCCCATAACAACGGATAAAAAAAGACACAGGCAAAATGAACGCCTATGTCCTGTCAGCGGAAATGATGGGATTCGAACCCATGTGCCCCTATAAAAGGACAAACGCATTTCGAGTGCGCCTCGTTATGGCCTCTTCGATACATTTCCAAATTTATTCTTAGCTACCCTGACATTTTATCACAGTCAAATTTAAATTTCAATAAAAAAGAAGGAGCTGCCACAACCTATGTGCGACAGCTCAAAAGAAGAACTAAACTTCTTCCTTGTAGTTATCATCTACAATTTCTTTTTCCCTTGTCTTGCAAAGTGATTAACCAATGCAACAAAGAGAATAATGGCAATCACACCCACGACATAGGATGCAATATATCCATTGGCCACCTTGTCCATATGTAACAACTTATCAAGTCTAAATCCAAGCTTCTCGCTGTGGAAGATATAACTAGTTACAATGAAAGTATAGAAGCATCCTGGAAGCAATGAAAGATAATAATTCTTTCCATGTCCCTTCAAGTAAATACTAATCATCAACAATGCAAATACCGCTACGAGCTGGTTAGTAAATCCAAAGTACTGCCATAAGGTATTGAAACCATTAGAATTTAACTTTGCATAAATCAAAATAGCAACTGCTGGAATAAAGATGATAATGGACAATGTCACTCTCTTTATTGCTGACTTTTGATCTACGCCAAACTGCTCTGCAATCATCAAGCGAAGAGAACGGAATGCCGTATCACCTGAAGTAATTGGAAGTACAATAACACCGATAATGGCAATGAGTCCACCGAGTTTACCCATAAACTCCTTAGAAACAATACCAACCATCAATGTAGGTGCTGTTTCCAAACCACTAAATCCAATAACATTCTTGTAGGCATCTGGATTGGCAATATGTCGATTGAAAAGTACCATTGCACCTGCTGCCCAAACCATTGCGATAAATCCTTCAACAAGCATCATATTGAAGAAAGTCTTCTTTCCTTCGTACTCGCTCTTTACTGTTCTTGAAATCAATGTTGCCTGTGAGCCGTGGAAACCAGAAAGAATACCACATGCTACCGTTACAAAGAACACAGGAATAAAGGACTGTTTACTTGGATGTGCGGTCAAAAGTCCACCAAGGATTGGTGCCTGTGTTGTAAAGGCATGGAGAGCTTTTCCACCATCGGCCAATGTTCCAATAAATACACCAATCGCTGAAAGAATTAAGAATGCACCAAAAATTGGATAAACCTTACCGATAATCACATCGATTGGGAAAAGTGTTGCCAAAACATAGTAAGCTAAGATACAAGCGTACACAATGAAGACAACGACCAATGCCTTTGAAGGATCAAGTCCCAAGATATCATGAACAATCAAATCTCCAGGAGTGTAGATAAATACAACACCTGTCAATAACATCAAGACACAGATAACAACCATATAAATCTTATTGGTTGTCTTTCCTGCATATCTCTTCATCAATTTTGGCACCTGAGCACCATCATTTCTCATAGAGATCATTCCGACAAAGTAATCATGCAAAGAACCTGCAAGCACACAACCAATAGGAATGGTCAAAAATGCAATTGGTCCAAACAAGATTCCTTGAATTGGTCCAAAAATTGGTCCTGTACCAGCGATATTTAAAAGCTCAATCAACTGATTTTTCCAAGACTTCATTACAACATAGTCTACACCATCGGCTTTTGCCACAGCAGGTGTCTTTCGATCGTCTGGACCAAATACTTTTTCGCAAAACTTACCGTAGAAAAATCCTCCCACGATCAGGATTGCCAGTCCAACTAAAAACAATAACATGCAAACCTCCTCCTATTTATAAATCCCCCCAAATTTATAAATAATTCATAAACTTTATAAATTAAAGTATAATGGATTTTTATTTTTTAACAAGGGGCTTTTTGCACAAAATTTGTCCGCTATCTTTGTATGTATTTTTCTGATTTTACAAACACTTTAGAATATTGATAAAATTTACAACATTTCGATAAATGCACCCAATCTCGTGTTAATCTGCCCTGTATCGGCCTTGGAATAATCCGTTTCCAACTTAATATATGGAATATGTGCCTGCTTTTGTACCATTTCGCGCATATTGTCGGATTCCACATTGTAAGTATGGCAGGCATGCAAGACAACCTCCACAACACCATCTACCTTATAGTGCTCAATCAGTTTTTTTGTTCCCTCCATTCGGTCTGTATTTGGAGACATCACAGAACAATGAATTTTCAAATAGCGATCGGCAATAGCTCTTGACATATCCTCAGCCTCCACATCAACTAAATTTCTAGTGGCTGTCTCTCCTGAACAATTGTCATAGCACACAATCTTTCCACCATTTTCTTCAATTGCACCGCAGACTTTGTCGATGACACCATTGATCGGACAACCAGTGATCAGAATGCGCTTTTTGTCACGGTCATCTACCTTATGTTTTTTCATTTCCTCCTTGATTTTTGCAATTTCTGCCTCCATCCCCACAATTTGCTCATCTAAGTCAAAAGAAAATGTATTTTGAAGCAGGGTATACGAAACCTCCGTTCCCTTCAATGGAGATCCCTGTGCGGCCTGTAACTCAAAGTACTCATTCATTACATTGCGCCAATGATTTCTTTTTATCGCCGCTTTTCTCAAATCCTCATTGGTAATCTCAATACCATACTTATCCTCTAGCTTTTTAATAAGGAGCTTGACCTCGTGATGCCAATCATCCCAAAAATATTCCCGATCCTTTCCCTGTGGAAGTCTGAGCACATAGGTTTCTTTGATGTCGTTGAGCTTTTCGTACATCTTTTTCTTTCCATCGCAAGTCGTCTCCCCCACCACCATATCTGAAAAATAGGTATATGGGCAGGTATCCGAATAGGCAAATCCATAGGTCGACTTAATTAATGGACATAAATTCTTTGGAAGCTTTAATTCAGCTGAAGGAATAGAATCTTCACTCATTCCACACAGAGAAACTGCAGCAACTTTCGCAGCATCAAAGACTTCCAGTGGCGTATAGGTACAAAGATAACCAACCAGTCTTCCTCCCTTCTCCTTAAATTCCTTTGCACGGACAAAACTTTTCTTTCTCGTCTCCGAAAACTCATCAAAATTTTTTGGCAATTGATACTCCATATTCAATTCCTCCCTCTTTCTCAAAGAATAACTATGACTATTTTATATAATTTTCACCTCTCTCGTCAATGTCCTTTGTTAAAAATGCTTATTATATTTTTAAATACACCACAAAAATTATTAAAATTATCTATAACCTTTTTTGCCCCATCACTTTATGCTATGATATAAGTAAATACTTGAAATATATACAATGGAGGACAATAAATGAAAAAAATATTTGCATTACTTGGGATTGTCTCTGTCTCTGCCTCCCTCCTGATTGGATGTGGCCTAGGGCAAAGAAACGCAAAAAATAGAGAAAAAAGGGATCTAACCCTTGGATGTGTACGTTTTAATTATGATGAAGTAAATAACTCCGTGGCGATCAAAGATTTAGAGTCAATGGGATACAAAGTCAATGTCAAAGTTTTAGATGATGCTTTGGCAATGAATCAAGCAACAATTCAAGGCGAAATTGATGCCTCCTTGTATCAACATCAACCTGAAATTGATGCCTACAATCAATCCCAAAAACAAAATTTAGTCATGCTTGAACCCTATATTCACTACACTGTCTTTGGTATGTATTCCGACAAATATCACAGCATCAACGATATTCCACAAAATGCCAAGGCCTGTATTCCCGAAGACAGTGCGAACCTAGCTCGTGCCCTTAGACTCCTTGAGCAACAAGGTCTAATCAAATTAAAAGGTGATGTCTTAAGGCCCACAATACTTGATATCACAGAAAATCCAAAAAACATTCAATTTACAACCGCCAATATCGCTCAACTCACCCAGAATATGCCAAATGTCGATTTTATTTGTACTGCCAAAATGTTTCCAGTTAGTAACAACATCGACCAGAAAGCGGAAGTTTGTACAAGCACTGATCTCACTGACTACGGTGTCGGCTTTGTTGTGACTTCAGACAACAAGGATGCTTCATGGACAAAGGATCTTCTTGCCGCCTACACAAGCGATGCAATGAAGCAACAAATTCGCGATCTTTTTCAGGGTTGCTATGTGCCAGAAAATACAGCGAGCAATTCATAAATAAAGAGAAGGAGAACTTTCCAGTCTCTTGCACTCGAAAGTTCTCCCCTTGAACATCCTTTATTTTAGCTTTGCTGCAAATATTGCTGCACCAATAGCTCCCGCATACATTGCATCTTTATGGGTTCTCACCTTTGTATTTAGTTTCTTTGATAAAGACTCCAAAATATAAGGACAACCACATAGCCCACCAGTCAAGTAAACCTCTGCTGTAGGCGGAATATTCCGACACTGTGCCGCCACTTTTTCTGTGATAGACTCCACAATACCATAGGCAATATCCGCCTTTGGTGTTCCCGCACCTGCCAGACCAATGACCTCAGACTCAGCAAAAACCGTACACATCGAACTAATTTTCACATCTTTTCCCTGCTTAGCCAATTCGCAAAGTGAAGCTGGATCATAGCCCATGGCATTGGCCATTACCTCTAAAAATCGCCCCGTACCAGCAGAACATTTATCATTCATCACAAAATCTCTGACCATACCATCTTCTAAGACAATCACCTTTGTGTCCTGCCCTCCAATGTCAATAATAGCAGCATCCGTCCTTTGAAACAAATACTCTGCTCCCTTGGCGTGACAGGTAATTTCTGTCACTTTCTTATCTGCATAGGGCACATTCATTCTTCCATATCCTGTGGAGACACATTTGCAAATTTCTGGGTCAAAACCATGCTCTTTGAGGTCCTTCTTTACAAAATCTGCTGCCTCCTTGCTGCTCCAACCAGTCGGATAGCGATGTTTATACAAAATCTGATTTTCATCCATCACTACATACTTCGTACTCGTCGAGCCCAAATCCATTCCCAAAACCACCATCTATATTTTCCTACTGAACGAACTTATTTTCCAAAATATGCTCCGACACCATCAGCCAATCCCTTTGCTAATTTCTGAATGGTTGCATCTGAATGATCTGACGCCTTGTCACCAAGCTCAATATCCACCGATGGAATGGTCGAATAGGAAGTCTGTGTCAAATCCATTTCCATACTTCCACCTGAGAAAATCTTTACGCCCGCACCCTTCAATCCGCCGACAAGTGCACTGCCTAAGGCATCATGCTGTTTCCAATGAGAAGCCACTGGCTCCATCGCCTTATAGGAAGGAGTGCTTGGTACCTTCATGTAAAATGCCCCCTTGTCATTGCCTGTGCTATCCCAATGCAACGCAATATGGGCATTGGAAGTGTTGTTGGCAATAACCGTTCTTGCAATGTTGTCAAGTTGGACATCGGCACCATCTCGAATCATCACTACATCGTAGCCACGATTTAATAGCTCTGTCTTTAGTGCCTGTGCCATCTTTAATGTCACCGCGGCCTCTGTAGTTCCATCATTAAATGTCATACCTGAGGACACAGCAATTGACTTTACAGCACCCTTTCCATTGGTTCCACCTGTGGACTTTGGAGATCCATCTGGATGGCTGAGGGTCTTTTTTGACTCTCCTCCCTTTGTTCCGTGACCTGCATTTACCGCAATGGTAATGCCCTTTCGATTGGCTGATGCTTTATAGAGCTTTGCACTTCCTGAGTGAATGGCTGACTGATTCGCATACTTCCAAGACATATCAAGACCAATGTCTCCCTGTGCATTGACTTTTGCTGTATTTTGCGTATTCTGTGCATTTTGTGGTGCCGCCTGCTGTGATTGTGTCTGCTGTGGTTGTGTCTGCTGTGGTTGAGTGGAAGAAATATACTTTGCAAAGACATAGCCTGTCTTTCCATTCACTTCTACCTGTGTCCAACCATCAGCCTTTCCTGTAATGCGAAGTTTTGTTCCTACATTGACACTACTCATCTTTTTTCCTGAAAGGCTTGGCTGTTGACGAATATTGACACGATTTGCCATGACATAACCTGTCTCTGCTGTCTTTGTAAATGCAGCCAATGGAACTTCATCCGGAATATCTGCCAAGACTTCCACATCCTCATTGACTGCGGCCTCCTCCTGCACTGGTTCAGCATCAGCAGTATTTGCATCATTTGCCGCCTGCTGTTTGGTTGTTTCCTGCTGTGAAGTCGCTTCCTTTCCTTTGGACTCCCCATTCTGAGTTGCATCTGAGCTTGGACTTTGAACAGTATCTGAAGCGGCCGTCTCTGCTGTGCTCACTTCTTGCTTTTTTGTTGTTTCTTCTGCTGTGGTTGTCACTGCAGAAGAAGTGGTTGCTGAACTACTTTCTTTTTTTCCAGCACAACCTGTAGTTGCTACGACTGTTGCCACCAAGGCAAGTGCTACCATTGATTTCTTTCTCATCACATTTCTCCTATCTCTATATTTTATGTAAAATTGTTGCTCCTCCCATCACATAGCCATCATCATCGTAAAATACAATGGCCTGTCCAGGTGTAATTGCACGCACAGGATGCAAAAACTCCACTAAAATTTGATTTTCTCCTGTACTTTTTATTCTGCATTCCTCTCCCCTATGGGAATAACGAATTTTTCCAGTGGCATTCAAACATCCCCCCTCTGGAATTCCACTCACACTTTGCCAATTGACTTGATCAGCCACTAAGGCATTGCCCCACACATCTTCGGCCTCTCCAATCACAACCTCATTTGTCTTAGGTCGAATTTCTGTCACAAAAATGGGATAGCCAAGAGCAATCCCCAGTCCCTTTCTCTGTCCAACCGTGTAGTGAGCAATTCCTCTATGCTGTCCAATCACTTCTCCATCGGCAAAGACAAAATTTCCAGGTCTAAACTTTGTATTTGTTTCTCTTTCGATAAAACCAGCATAGTCTTGATCGGGAACAAAGCAAATCTCTTGACTGTCAGGTTTTTTGGCAATGCGTGCACTAATCTTTCTGCAATCTTTCGTATCTCATCCTTTGTATAATCTCCAACAGGCATCAATGTCCTAGAAAGCTGTTCCTGTGTCAGATTATAGAGGGCATACGTCTGATCTTTTGCATCCGTCTTTGATTTTTTTAGTGCATACCTTCCATTGGGCAAATGCTCTATTCTGGCATAATGTCCTGTGGCAATATAATCTGCCCCAATGCTCAAACTTCGATTGAGCAAGGACTCCCATTTGACATATCGATTGCAGGCAATACAAGGATTTGGCGTTCTTCCCTTTAAGTATTCGTCAACAAAGTAGTCGATCACCTTTTCCTTAAACTCCGCCTTAAAATTCATGACATAGTAGGGAATGCCAATGCTGGCAGCCACTCTTCTCGCATCATCTACTGCAGATAGACCACAGCATCCTCCGCTCTCTTGTTGGCGTTCCTCATCCTCATCCTGCCAAATCTGCATGGTAACTCCAGTCACATCATATCCCGCCTCTTTGAGTAAATAGGCCGCAACGGAAGAATCTACACCACCTGACATTCCCACCACAACTTTCTTTTTTTCCATTTTATTGCCCATCTCTTTCATCATCTGATTCTATCCAACCATCATTGGATTTAAGCTGATCTGGCTGATTGCGCACATAATAATGTTCTTCTTTTGATTTTTCTTCCTTTCCTTCAAACAAGTTACTTTCTTTTGGAAGTCCATAAAAATTACATTCTTCCATGTTTAAAACTTCTTCCTCAGGCACTGTGTTTTGCTTCATCCAAGCACGAATGGCACGTTCAATAAAGAAAATGGTAATGAGCACAAAGACATAGCTCGACATTGGAAAATCCATCTCAAATGCCTTGAGTAAAGTACTCAATATACTTCCCAGCGTTGCTCCATAAATCGCAAATGTAAAAATCTTTCCATAGCGAAGATTTCTTGCTCCAATAATTTTTGCATAAACCAGCCCAACAAGAGCATAGATCAGTGCCTCAATAAAATAAGAAACAAGCATAATCAAAAATCCAATGACAATACCCACTTTAATACTCATCATCACAATATGCTTTACGCTCGCCTTATCTATATTCCCTGAAGAATTTTTAAACTCATATTCTGTCCTTGTCATTTGATTGGATACATACATCTTGTCCGCATCAGCAATGACAACTGCCTCATGTTCCTGAGAAATATGGTCTAAATCAGCAGTGGTTAAACTTTGAAACACATCACTGTCTGTATCAATTTTTAAATAGATATCCTGTGTATCTACACTTACTGGCGAAGCCAAAGAGAACTTTCCATCTTTTAATTCAAAATTAGGCACATATTTTTCATACGCCCAGCTAATACCACCGCCCACTTCTTGGCGAAACGAAATCCAAATGCTCGCCAAAGTAATGCAAAATAAAATCACGGTGAGTACAAGGGCATACAAAAATACCTTTCCCCTGCGATTTTTTGCAAAACTTGGATAAGCATCGATATCAAAGACTGCATGAAACATCTCTCTAAAAATATTCATAAATTAAACCCTTTCTTTTGTTTCCTGTCCATTATATACTTTACAGTTAGGCAATGCAAGCCTAGTACAGTTTACAAAATGAGGTGATATTATGCAAAAAATAATTTATATGGACAATGCCGCAACTACAAAGCCCTATCCCGAAAGCATTGAAGCTATGCTTCCCTTTTTTCATCATTATTATGCCAATCCTTCCTCCATCTACTCCTTTGGTCAAGAGGCCAAGGAGGCACTGACTTGTGCGAGGGAAGAAATTGCCAAAACCCTTAACGCCCACACCAATGAAATCTATTTTACCAGCGGAGGAACAGAATCGGATAACTGGGCACTAAATGCCATAAGTGAACTTAAAAAAAATGAGGGAAGACACATCATCACCACAGCCATTGAGCACCATGCCATCTTGCACACCTGTGCAAAGCTAGAAAAGCAGGGCTTTTTGGTCACTTATCTTGAGCCTGAAAGTAATGGTTTGATTTCCTTAGAACGCCTAGAAGCGGCGATTCGCCCAGATACCATTTTAATCAGTGTCATGTTTGCCAATAATGAAATCGGAACCATCGAACCCATCAAGGACATCGGAGCGATTGCAAAAAAGCACAATATTCTCTTTCACACTGATGCCGTGCAAGCCTACGCCCACATTCCCATTGATGTGGAAGAAATGAATATTGATTTGCTCAGTGCCAGTGGTCATAAATTTCATTCGCCAAAGGGCTGTGGCTTTTTGTATGTCAAAAATGGAATTAAACTAAAGGCCTTTATTCAAGGTGGAGCACAGGAGAGAAAACGCCGAGCAGGCACAGAAAATCTTCCTGCCATTGTCGGCATGGCCACTGCAGCAAAGAAAAGTCTTGACCACTTAGGCGAAGATTGCACGAAGGTCACTGCCCTTAGAGACCATATGATTTCTCGATTAATGAATGAAATCCCAAATGCTCACATCAATGGCTCCCTCTCCCATCGTCTTCCAGGCAATGTGAATGTAACCATTCCCAATGCAGATGGAGAGCTATTGCTGATTATGCTCGACCAAAGAGGCATCTGTGCTTCGAGTGGTTCAGCCTGTGCATCGGGTTCTATTGATCCATCTCATGTACTGCTTTCCCTTGGACTTTCCCATGAGCTTGCCCACAGTTCCTTGCGTCTTTCTCTCGATGCCTCCAATACACTTGAAGAAGTGAATTTTGTCGTGGATCAGCTAGTCGAAATAACCAAAAAACTATAGAATTTGTTCCACTTTCTCCTTTAATTTTGGCACAACCTCCTCAATAAACCAAGGATTTTTCTTCTGCCAACGAATATTCAATGGACTTGGATGGACAATCGGAAAATACTTTGGCAGATAATCTTGATAGTTTTTGACCACCTCTGTTAAGTTTTTTCTGCTCTTTCCAAGGTAATGATCCTGTGCATACTTCCCAACAAGAATTGTCAGCTCAATCGTTTTCATTTCCGCCAAGAGTCGCTCGTGGTACTCAGCCATAAACTTCCTTGGCGGAAGATCCCCACTCTTTCCCTTTCCAGGATAATAAAAATCCATAGGCATAATGGCCATCTTTTCTGAATAAAAAACTTCTCTTGTCATTCCCAACCATGAGCGAAGCGTGTCGCCTGACTTATCATTAAATGGAATTTTTGTCTCCTCTACAATTCTTCCTGGAGCTTGACCAACAATTAAAATCTTTGCATTTTCACTTATTTGTACAATGGGATAAATTCCTCTTTCTGTATAATCACGATTTCTTGGATCTTTTTCCACCTCTACCAAAATTTCTTTCATTCTCTCATTCATCTTTTACCTCCAAAATAAGGCCGCAAAAAACAGAGTTTTTTACAGCCTATATTTTCCAATGCTATTCCATTCTTTTTATCGTTTCCAATACATAAGTTCCAAATTCATGGGCTGTTGCCCCATTTTTTGTTCCATCGACAACCACTTTTTTCTCTTCTTCCGCACAAATCTTTAATGCTCTTGCCAATACTTTTGCTTTTTTCTCTAGACCAATATGGCCAAGCATCATCTCCGTGGCCTTAAAGACGCTGGAAGGGTTTGCATAGTCGGCAAGTCTCTCCTCCACCATTCTCGGTGCAGAGCCATGGATGGCCTCAAACATTGCATACTTTGAACCAATATTGGCAGACCCTGCCGTTCCTACTCCTCCTTGTATCTGTGCAGCCTCATCCGTAATAATATCTCCATAGAGATTTGGCAATACAAAGACCTCAAAATTTTTACGAATATTTCATTGAGAAGATTTGCTGTCATAATATCCACATACCACTCTCCAACTTCAAGTTCTGGATACTCCTTGGCCATCTCATAGCAGATGCGAGAAAACTCGCCATCCGTCTTTTTCATAATATTGGCCTTCGTCACAATGGCTACATGCTTTTTATGATTTTGCCTTGCATATTCAAAGGCTGATCTTGCAATTCTTTTTGTTCCATATTCTGAAGTCACCTTAAAGTCCATAGAAAGACTGGTATCCCCAAGATCTACATGAATTCCCCTTGATCCAAGCACATACTCTCCCTCTGTGTTTTCTCTAAAAAAGATCCAATCAATTTCCTGTGATGGCACACAGACTGGGCGAACATTCGCAAATAAATCAAGCTCTCTTCTCAAAGTCACATTGGCACTTTCCAAAGTTCCACCATTTGGCGTTGTTGTTGGCCCTTTCAAGATCACATCACAAGATTTCAACTCTTCAAGCACATCAGCTGGAATAGATTGCCCCTTTTCTAGGCGATTTTCTACAGTCAATCCCTCAATATCTTTTAATTGAACTTTTCCACTTGCAATTTCATCTCTTAAAAGTTCTTGCAAAAGGTTTCTCGCTTCTTTCATAATCACTGGTCCAATGCCATCACCATCCACTACACCAATCACAATCTCCTTCTTTGAAGAAAAATCTACACCATCTTTTTCCTCGGCCAACTTCACTGCCCTTGCACATTGCTCGCTGAGCAACTCTCTAAATTGCTCTATGGCATTTTCGAATCCACTCTCCATGTTCTCCTCCTCTACAACCTAGCCATTTATCTCTATTTTCGAATTCTAATATAAGAAAAATAAGAAGTCAACAGCATCACTTTAGGAGCATCAACTTCTGTGGTGGAAAATGCAATCTCTGTCCTTCTTCTATCTTTTTCAAGATATTCTCACTCTTTGCACATTTTAACCATATCTTATCATTGATAATCGCGATTTGCTCAAAGGGATCCTCTAAAAACTTTACGCTTTTTACAAGCAAATTATTCTCTCCTTCGCCTTCTCTAAAGCACAAATCATGGGCTCGAATCCCCACATAACGGATGTCTTTTGGAATGTCCCCCACAAAATTGAAACACATATCAATTTCAGAAATATCCATAAATTTTTCACTCTTTTTTTTTGATTGAAAAAATATTTTTGCAACCTGTCAATTTTGCTGCTGCCACGGTCTTTGGATCTTGAAATACTTTTGTCGTTTCTCCCTCCCTAGAAACTTGCCCGCGTTCAAAAACAAAAAGATAACTGCATATGCGATAAGCTTCCTCCCTACTGTGTGTCACCATAATAGATTCTACAGAAAGTTTCTGAAATAGTTGCATAATCTCTAATTCCAAGCTTTCCTTTAAATAATTATCCAGTGCAGAAAATGGTTCATCGAGAAGGACAAGTTCTGGTTTTGTCAATAGCATTCTTGCCATCGCCACTCTCTGTTTTTGCCCTCCAGACAATCTTTCGGGATAACTGTCTACAATTTCTTCAATATGAAGTAGTGCCAAATATTTTGCAATCTCATTTTCTGTCTTTGCGACCCCGGCGACAATCTCTAAATTTTCTCTCACTGTCATGTGAGGGAATAGTGCATATTGCTGAAAGAGATAACCAACTTTCCTCTTTTGTGGTGGAAGACAAATTTTCTTTTCACTGTCATACAAAACTCTTCCATTCAAAATAATCTTTCCGCTGTCTGGTATTTCAATACCCGCAATACAGCGAAGTGTCATACTCTTTCCACATCCCGATGCTCCGAGTATCCCCACCACACCCATATTTTTGTCGACATCTGAACTTGCAATGTAAAATGTTCCAATTTCTTTGTGATATCCACAAACAATGCCATTACTTCTTTCCTCCCAAGACATCAATGCACATCACGGCAAAAAAGGAAAAGACAACTAAAATTAGGACATAATCTCCTGCCTCTTTCATATCGCCTGCTGCCACGGCCGAATAGATCGCCAGAGGCAAAGTTCTTGTCTTTCCTGAGATATTTCCCGCAATCATTGTGGTTGCACCAAATTCTCCAAGCCCTCTGGTAAAGGCAAGTATCCCTCCTGACAAAATGCCTGGTCTTGCCATGGGCAAAATAATTTTCCAAAAAATCATTTGCTCCGAAAGTCCCAGTGTCCGTGCTGCAAGAACTACTTCTCTGTCTACCTGTTCGATTGCCCCCCTTGCTGAGCGATACATCAGTGGGAGAGAAATGGCCACAGCTGCAATGACGGTCGCACCAAAAGAAAATACAATCGGCATACCAAATATTTTCTCAAAAATTTTTCCAATTGGCCTCTTTGCACCAAAAAGGTATAAAAGAAAAAATCCTGCCACCGTCGGTGGCAGAACCATAGGTAATGTCAATATTCCATCGATCATTGCCTTTTTTTTCTTAGATTGAATGGTTGTCACCCAGGCAGCCAAAGCAATTCCCAAAAAGAATGTACAGACAATAGAAATGGATGCCGTTTTTAATGATACAAAAATCGGACGAAAATCCATACGATCTCCTATTCTACAGTAAATCCACTTTCTACAAATACCTGCTTTACTGCATCCGTCTTCAAGAAGTCAACAAATATTTTTGCAGCAGCAGCATTATCTGAATTCTTCACGATACCAATTGGATAAACAATTTTTTCCTTTAATGTTCCCTCTGGAGCCTCTTCAATTACGGAAACCTTATCTGCCAATTTTTTTGCATCAGTTGTATAGACAAGACCTACACTTGCACTGCCATCAGCAACCCAATTGAGCACTTCGGTGACATTGCTGCCAAGACTTAATTTGTCCTGCACAGCATCCCAAATCTCCATGCTCTCTAAAACTTCCTTTGCATAGGCTCCCGCTGGCACGCTCTTTGGATCTCCAATGGCCACTTTCTTTGCATTAGCAATTTGCTCAAAACTGGTAAATTGCTCTGCCTTGTCCTTGGCTGCAATCATCACCAGCTTATTCTCAAGCATTGGATGAATAGAGGCCGTATCCATTAAGCCCTTCTCATCTAGTTCATCCATCTGTTTCGTAGCTGCTGAAAAGAAAACATCGATCTTTGCACCTTCCTCAATTTGTGCCTGAATCTTTCCTGAACTATCATAAGTTCCTGTCACTTTAATGTCTGGGTACTTCTCATTAAACATCGGAATAATTTTATCACTAAATACCTTCTCCAGCGATGCCGCTGCTCCCAAGGTCAACTGCCCCTTCGCATTAGAAGCTCCTGCATTGGTCGATGCTGCTGATGTTTCTGACTTTTCAGCCTTGTCCTTTCCTGCTTTTCCTGCACAGGCCACCAAAGCGGTTGTTGCACCTACCGCTACTACTGCCATCAAGACCAATTTCCATCTTTTCATTTTCTTTTGTCTCCCTTCCTTACTTTCTTGCACAATCATTGACATTTCCCTGTAGCACATCGAGTCCATGTGGTAAAGTATCTAAAATAAACTCCAATTCCTCACGCACTGCCTTTGGACTACCTGGCATATTAATGATGAGTGTATTCTTTCGAATAACACTGGTCGCCCTCGATAACATCGCACGCTTTGTAATACTCATACTGTAATTTCGAATGGCCTGTGCAATGCCCTCAGCCAAGCGGTCAGCAACTTCTCTTGTTGCCTCCGGTGTAATATCTCTGGGCGAAAATCCTGTTCCTCCTGTAGTAAGTACAAGGTCTAACTTGAGATGATCTGCCATATCGATCAACTCCTTTTTTAACTCTTCCTTATCGTCAGGAAGTAAGACATACCTGATAACTTCATATTGATCTTTTGGCAACAAATCTTTAATCAGTGGACCCGATGCATCTTCTCTTTGCCCACTTGCTCCCTTGTCGCTCAAGGTGACAATTCCTACTCTGTACATACCTTGATTTGATCTCCCTTCTTTAATTTTCCACCATGAAGTACTCTTGTAAATATCCCATTAGTTGGCATAATGCACTCACCCATGCGGTGATAAATCTCACAGTGTGAATGACACTCCTTGCCAATCTGTGTGACCTCAAGCAATACATCGCCTGATTTTATTTGAGTGCCCACAGGAAGATGGATTAAATCAATGCCACTGACAATGATATTTTCACCAAATGCACCATCATCAATCTCTGCCCCACGGGCCTTAAATGCCTCTCTTGTCTCAAAGGAAAGCAAACTCACTTGGCGATGCCAATTCCCCGCATGAGCATCATGTTCAATGCCAAAGTCTTCGATAAGATTCGCTTCCTCAACCTCTACTTTGGCTGTACCTCGCTTTTTACTGATACATATTCCCATTACTTCGCCCATCTTAACCTCCGATTTGATTCATTGTATTTTTTATACATCCACTTTTTTCCTTGCCAAAATGATGCTCCAATGGCTTGTAAAAAATGGCCTGTTCAAGTGACTCTTTTAATTTTTTGTCATCGCCCCCACTTCTTAGCACTGCTTTGATGTCATAGCTAAGACTGCTGGCTAGGCAAGGCTTGATCTTCCCATCACAACTTAGGCGAATGCGATTACAGCTTTCACAGAACTTATTGTGCACTGCACTAATAAATCCCACTTTCTTATTTTTGCCAAAAGTATAGTAGACAGCTGGTCCATTTCCTGAAAAGTTACTTCTTACAAAATCAGGATACCTTTTCTTTAACATCTTCTGTAAATCCTGATTTTTTACTCTGCTGCCATGCCCGCACCCAATCGGCATCAACTCAATAAATCGCACGGGTATATCCCGATTTACAAAATATTCAAGTAATTCAAACAATTCTTCTAAATTGCTCTCCTCACTCACTGTCGTATTGATGCGAATCTCTAATCCCAAGTTTTTGCCCTTTCAATACTATCTAACACTTGATCAAGCCCATCTCTTCTGCAAATATCCGCAAATTCCCTTCGGTTTAGGGTGTCAACGCTGACATTAATGGTACGAATTCCTGCTCTCTTTAATTGTTCTGCCATCTCTCCCAACAAAAATCCATTGGTTGTCAGCGTAATATCTTCAATACCTGAAATTTTGGCAATCTTTTGAATCAATGTGCAAATATCCCTTCGAACAAGAGGCTCTCCCCCTGTAATCTTTACCTTCTTTATGCCAAGTTCACTCAACACCGAAACCACTCGCACAATCTCTTCAAAACTAAGAACTTCGCTGTGCGGAATTGTCTCTACCCCTTCTTCTGGCATACAATAGCGACAGCGAAAATTGCATTTATCTGTCACAGAAATACGAATATAATCAATTTCTCTTTGAAATCTATCTCTCATAGAGACCGCTCTTCCCACCATCCTTCTTTAATAACTCAATCCCAGAAATGACCATTCCTCTGTCCATGGCCTTGCACATATCATAGATGGTCAAAAGTGCCACACTTGTTCCTGTCAAGGCCTCCATCTCCACGCCCGTCTTTCCCTTGGTTTTGACGGTACAAATTGCCTCAATCTGACACTTTTTTTCATCTAAATCAAATTCTATGCTGGAATGATTTAATAGCAAAGTATGACAAAGAGGAATGAGATCTGCTGTTTTTTTGACGGCCATAATTCCAGCCACCCTTGCCACACCAAGCACATCTCCCTTCTTTGCACTTCCACTTTTGACAACTTCAAAGACCTCTCGATTCATTGAAATAAAGCCATGGGTGACGGCAATGCGCTCTGTATCATCCTTTGCACCAACATCGACCATAATTGCTCTTCCCTCATTGTCAAAATGATTTAATGCCACATTACCACCCCTTTCCAAATTCACAATGTGGATAAGTGCAGACATCACAATTCATACACAGTCCGCCTTCACCAAGTTCAGCCAGTTCCTCTGCTAAAATTTCATCTTCAGCCAAAATTCTAGGCAACACCAAATCAAAAATCGTTCTTCTCGAATACATCACACATCCTGGCAAGCCAAGAATAGGAATCGTCTTCTCTCCCTTTTTTAAATAGGACAATAAAAACATTGCCCCTGGAAGTACGGGCGAACCATAGCTAACAATTCTTGCCCCTGTACTTTGAATAGCTAGTGGAGTCCGATCATCTGGATCGACACTCATTCCCCCACTACAAAGTACCATATCGACACCCTCATCAATTAATTCCTCGATGGCCTCCTTGGTGTGATCTGAATTATCATCGACAATAATCTGTCTCATCACTGTTGAACCATATTCCGAAACTTTTCTTCGAATCACTGGTCCAAACTTATCCTCAATCAAGCCCTGAAAAACTTCATTTCCTGTAGTCACTAGACCAACTTTGAATTTTTTATATGGCAACAGGCGAAGTATTTTTCTCCCTGCGACAAGCTCTACTACTCTGTGCATCTTCTCTTTTTCAATCACAAGAGGAATAATTCTCGTTCCACACAGCTTCTCTCCCTTTTTTACAGGAAGATTGTTATATCTTGTCGCAATCATCATCTCTCCAAAGGAATTGACTTCTTTTAACAATTTCTTATCTAACTTTAAAAGCCCATCAATCTGTGCTCTTGCCTCAATCTTTCCCTCGCTGACCTCGGATTTATCCATAAATTCACTGGCACAAATCTCATACAAAATTTCTGCTGCCTCATCCTCATGATAGAGATTTTCATCCTTTTCCCACACATAGAGATGCTCCTTGCCCATAGACAAGAGTACAGGTATGTCTTCTTCTGTCACAATATGTCCCTTTTTAAAGCGTGCGCCCTTAAATTCACCTGGGATAATTTGTGTCATATCTTGGCATAATACCTGTCCCACAGCATGAATTGTTTCAATTAACTTCATAAAATAAATCCTTTCCATCAATCTCATTGAATTTTATTATAACATAAACGAGCACATAAAAAAGCATTGATTATAATAAGACAATCCTATATTAACAAAAAATAATGGATTTATTTGTATTATTATCTGTCTTTTTATGTTGTAATTCTCAATCATTATTTTAATAATCATTACAATTTCTTTGCTGGTATCATAATTACACCATTTTTTATCAAGGTCATTTTACCTAAAATAAAGGAAGGCCTCTCAAGTATTAACCTGAGAAACCTCCCCTATCTATTCCTTATGATTTCGACTTCTCTTCCAAATGCTTGGAACAAATAAAATTAAAATTGGATACAGCTCCAGTCTTCCAGCCAGCATATCAAAAATTAAAATAATTTTTGAGAAATAGGAGAAGACATCAAAGTTTGCTGTTGGACCGACCATAGCCAGACCTGGTCCAATATTATTAAATGTTGCCGCTACTGCAGTAAAATTTGTGACAAGATCATTGCCATCTAGGCTGATCACCATTGCTGAAATGCCAAAGATTAAGATATAAGTTACAAAAAATGCACTCACACCACGAATCAATTCCTTGTCCACAGCCTTTCCGTCAAATCGCATCACCTTGACACTTCTTGGATGGACAAATTTGAGCATATCTTGTTTTACTGACTTAAATAAAATTAATAATCTTGAAACCTTCAATCCTCCACCTGTACTTCCTGCACAGGCTCCAATAAACATGAGAATCACTAAGATTGATCTCGAAAGCTGCGGCCACAAGTCAAAATCCGTTGTTCCATATCCTGTCGTTGTAATAATTGATCCCACTTGAAAGGCAGCCTGATGAAAGGCCATAAAAAAGCTATCAAAATAATTTCGAATATTGATGGAAATGACAATAATTGATGCCGCAATAATAATAAAGTACCAACGAACTTCTTCCATTTTGAATGCATCTTTTTTGTGCTTTCCAAGTAAGTAGTAGTAGGCATTAAAGTTAACACCAAATAAAATCATAGAAATGGTGACTATCGCCTGCTGAAGCGTGGAGTAACTTCCCATACTATCATTTTTAATACCAAAACCACCTGTTCCTGCTGATCCAAAAGTGATTAGCATCGAATCAAACACTGGCATACGGGCAGTCACCAGACAAATAAATTCAATGACCGTCATCACCAAATAAATCTTATATAAGATTAGGGCGGTATCTCTAATCTTAGGAACTAATTTCCTACACTTGGTCCTGGGCTCTCCGCACGCATCAAGTGCATGGTTGAGCCATTGGTCATTGGCAAAATTGCAAGCATAAACACAATCACACCCATTCCACCAATCCAGTGAGAAAAGCTTCTCCAAAACAGACTACATTTATTGAGCACCTCAACTTCATGCAGGATACTTGCACCTGTCGTAGTAAATCCAGAAACCATCTCAAACATTGCATCGATGTAATTCGGAATATCTCCATTGATGACAAACGGCAAGGCACCAAAAGCACTGAGCACAATCCAACTGAGTGCCACCGTGACAAATCCCTCACGTGCAAACATATTTGGATTTTTCGGTCTCTTTGTACTTGTTGCAAAACCAAGGGCAAGGCAAATCGCTGCGACAAACAAAAACGAAAATCCCGCCTTTTCTCGATAAATCACAGCAACAATGCATGGCAGTAGCATAAATGCTCCCTCCAATTTTAAAATCCACCCAAGAATATAGACAATAATTGAATAATTCACGTTATGCCTCCTTTAAGATATCCCGAATGTCTTTGAGTCCTGTATGCGTTGTCACCACAATGACGGTATCACCAACCCCGATGACGCTCTTACCATTTGGAATGGTAATGACACCATGATGATTGATGCAGGCAATCAACACATTATCTTTTAGGTTCAAGTCCTCAAGAGCAACCCCCACTACAGGTGCATCGCTGTGAATTTTAAATTCCAATGCCTCCACCTGATTATCCACAATTCGATACAATGTCTCCACATTGCTGCCGATACCATTTTGCATTGCACGAACATAGCGCACAATGCGCTCAGAAGTAATGATCTTTGGTGAAATAACACTGTCAAGTTCCAGCCCTTTGATCACCGTTCCAAAGGAAATTCGATTGATTTTAGTTATTGTCTTTGCCTTATTTCGGCTCTTGGCAAATAGACTTAAAAACACATTAGATTCATCAATACCTGTCAATGAAACGAAGGAATTGCAGGTATCAATGCCCTCCTCAATCAGAATATTTTCATCTGTTGCATCTCCATTGATAATCACTGCACTTGGCAACTTTTCGCTGAGCGTTTCACATCGCTTTAAATCCTTTTCCACAATTTTAATGCCAATACCCATTTTTATCAATTGCTGTGCGAGATAATAGGCAATGGATCCTCCGCCAATAATCATCGTGTCCTTCACTTGATGAGTATCCAATCCGACTTTTTTGAAAAAAAGCTTTGAATTCTCTGGCGATGCCACGATGCCAATCATATCGCCTGCACGCAGGACAAAATTTCCATTTGGTATCCGAACTTTATCCCCTCTCTTTACCGTGCAGACCAAGATATCATTTGTCGTCTTCTTGGCCACTTCAATCAATGTCTCATTTTCTAAAATAGATCCATTTGGCACCTTAAATTCCAAAATCTCAATTCTTCCCTTTGAAAAAGTATCGATTTTAATGGCGGAAGGAAAACGCAAAATTCTAGCAATTTCCTGTGCTGCAGCAAACTCAGGATTGATAGTCATTGCAAGACCAAGTTCCTCCTTAATAAAATCAATCTCACTACTATACACTGGGTTTCTTACTCTGGCAATGGTAGAACAATTACCTGCCTTCTTTGCAATCATACAACAGAGCAAATTCACTTCATCGGAATCTGTCGCTGCAATTAGGAGATTGGCCTCCTCAATGCCCGCCTCCATCTGCACAGAGTAACTTGCACCATTGCCCACCACACCCATAACATCAAAATCATCTGAAACATCCTGTACCACAGCATTGTTGCTATCAATTACTACAACATCATGCCCCTCAAAGCTCAGCTGCTCTGTAATCTTTCTTCCAATTTTTCCGCAGCCTACGACGATTATCTTCATATGCCCTCCCCTTATGTGCAAAAAAACCCAGCTGGCCTCAACCAGTCTGGGCTCTTTTATTTATGCAATCTTAGTCTTCAAATTGAAAAGGCTTAATCTGACGAACAACATCCATGATGCTTCCATCTCTTGCCTCAATAATGCCAACAACTCTATCACCAAATTGAACTTTTTCAGGCTCTCCAGAAATAGAATAGGCAATATCTCTGAGTTCCTCAATTGTCTTAAATGGAAGACCTGAATCCTTTGTTGCTTCAATAAGATCCTGTCTCTTTGGATTGATGGCAATACCATAATCAGTGACAACAACATCGACATCCTCACCTGGAGTTGTAACCGTTGTAACATCTGTACAAATAGTTGGAATTCTGCCCTGCAAAATTGGAGCAATCACAATGGTACATTTTGCACCAGCAGCTGTATCTGGATGTCCGCCCTGTGCACCAGTAATCACACCATCTGATCCAACAACTACATTGCAATTAAACTTTGTATCCACTTCTAACGCAGCAAGAATGACAAAATCAAGCTTGTTGACATAGGCCCCCTTGTTAAATGGGTTAGCATACTCACCAGCAGTAATATAGTAGTGATTGCGATTCGTCTGAATATTGGTGATCGCATCCTCATCAAAATCCTGTGTATCGACAAGACATCTTGCAAGTCCCTCATCGAGAAGGTCACACATTGGCTTTGTCAAGCCACCGACACCAAAACTCATATGAATTCCGCGCTCTCTCATTACCTCTGCAAGAGAAATAGTAGAAGCAATCGAAGCACCGCCGACACCTGTCTGATAAGAAAATCCCTCCTTAAAGTAAGGTGTGCATACAACAAAATCAGTACAATACTTTGCCATCAATAACTTTCTCTGATCTGTGGTTGGCTTTGCCGCACCTGTGGCAATCTTTTTTGGATCACCAATCTCATCTACGACCACAACATAATCTACATAGGTCTGTGTGATCTGTGCTGGCAAATTTGGAAATGGAACTAAAGTGTCCGTAATTGCCACCACACGATCTGCAAATTGAGCATCTACTGCGGAGTAAGAAAGTACACCACAATTTGCCTTTCCACCATTGGCATTTAAGTTACCATACTCATCTGCCGTTGGTGCTCCAACAAATGCGATATCGACATGAGTTTCACCACTCTCAATGGCACGAACTCTACCACCGTGAGAACGCATAATGGCAAGGCCCTTCAACTTACCATTTGAAATGGCCTCTCCAATGCCACCACGAACACCAGATGACTGGATATTGGTAATTGTTCCATCCTCAATCATATAGACGATGGGATCATTCTGTGAACCAAGTGAACTTGCACAAATAGTCAAGTCCTTGATTCCCATCTTGTGAATCTCCTCCATCACCATATTTAAGACTTTATCACCATTTCTAAAGTGATGGTGGAAACTGATCGTCATGCCGTCCTTAATCTCACATTTTTTCAAGACTTCAGCGATGCTATCAACCAACTTAGAGCCATTAGAATTGATCACACACTTTGTCTTTGGACCATCCTTCTTAAACTCATGTCCGTCAAATGTATGTGAACCTTTGAATACATCTTTACCTGTCTGCTTTAAGATCTCTTCAGGAATATCTCTACCTACTGCATTAATCATTTTATAAATCCCCCTTGTATACACCAGCAGCCTTTGCCATATTAATCGTTCTCACTGCACCATCATAAAATGCGATATCGATCATCTTGCCATCTACTGTAAATACACCGATACCTAAAGCCTTCTTTGAATCAATCTCCTTGATTACCTTCTCTGCAAAGATAATATCCTTTTGTGTTGGCGTAAAGATCTTGTGTACAACATCAATCTGACGAGGGTTGATACATGACTTTCCATCAAATCCCATCATAAAGATGGTCTGTACATCATTTGAATCCCTCCATATCATCAAGATTTGTCCAAACTGTATCAAAGCACTGTACACCTGCTGCTCTTGCAGCAATAATCATATGCTGTCTAGCTCCCATAAGCTCTACGCCAGTACCTGTAATTCTTGTCTGCAAATCCTTTGTGTAATCACCACCCGAAAGAGCAACACCAATCATTCTCTCTGAAGATGTGCAAACTTCATAGGCATTCATAACACCTTTTGCTGATTCAAGTGCCGACATAATTAAAGTAAAACCTTCAGGGCGATGAAACTCTTTCTCGGCCTTAATAATCTCATCTTCCACAGCCTTTACCATTCCAGCATCTTCGGTCTTTGGGATACGAATAACTTCTGCACCACCCGCTACACAACAACGAATATCTTCCTTCCAAAGATCAGTGTCTAAACCATTGATACGAACAACCTTCTCACTTCCTCTGTAGTCGATGGTTGTCAATGCATGATAGAGTGAAAATCGTGCAGAATCCTTTTGGTTTGCTGCAACTGCATCCTCGAGGTCAAGCATTAAAGAATCAGCCCTGTAAATATATGGATCCTTAATTAATGATGGCTTCTGTGCATTCAAGAACATCATACTTCTTCTGAGACGCTTTTTATTTGGATTTATCATTTGATTGCTCCTCCCCATGGTAGATTATCAGTCTGATCAACTGAACGGAATACAGCACACTCCACTCTTGCCCTCAATGTGCAATCAAGAGCGCCCTTGTCTACAATAGAAATCTTCACATCGTCCACACCGAGATTGGCCAATGTCTCCAATGTCACCTTTCTCATCTGATTTCCAAATTGGTGAGCAACTACACTCTCCAGAGAAAACTCAATCTTACCATTGCCTGGCTCAACAGTTACCATGCAGTCACTAGATTCTAGTGTGCCTGCAGTAGCAGGTTTCTTAATTTCCATTTCTTCCTCCTTACATGTACATAGGCTTTTTACTTTTTCCCTGTGCAACTCTCTCTGTATACAATCCCCTCTTATCCTTCAAGATATCTACAAACAGAGCGGCTGCCCTTTGTTCCTGTCCAGTTCTCTCAAAGAATTGGGCAAGAGCCAATTGAATTTCCTTCTTGTAAATAGCATTTCCAGCCAATGCAATCTCCTCTTCCAAATAGGCAACATCTGCATTTTCTTCTGTCGCCGCAGCAATGCGTGCATTGTTTAGCCTGATGCATTGCTCCAAGTTCTTCGCCAATGTAGTCGAACGCTTTTTTGCAACTTCTTCTAGTGCCTTCAATGCCTCTACCTGTTCCTTGGCTTTTTCATAATCTCCCATCAGAATATACAGTGTCACTCTTCGATTGGTGATCAATGATGATGTATTTAACATATGAAGTTTTAATTCTGTCGGGTCAATATTTCCGACCATCTCAAACGCCTTATCAAAGTCTCCCAATGCCTCCCAAGCAAAAGCTAGATGAGCTCTACCCACCATATATTCTGCAATATCCTTTGGTACTCGCTCATTTAATGGCGTGAATTCCTTAATAAATCGCTCGGGGTCACATTCAGTATACAACAAAGCGTAAATTTTTTGAAGTCGTTTGTTCGCATAAATGGACGAAACTGTTCGACCAATGATGACACCGACAATTACACCTAGTGCAAAATATACACCTTTTGTGAAATCCGAACCCAAAATCTGTCCTTTATATAAAATAGCAATCAATGCTCCTCCAAGAATTGCACCGATTGCCATTGCCAAATTATTGATCCATTTAAAATAAGCTACCATAGAGCCTCCTCACTAAATAAATAGAAGAAAAGAACGCTCAGGGATAAGCGTTCTTTTCAAAATTTTTCTTAAATTAAAAATTATAAGAAGAATGAGAAAATGAATGATCCAACAATCAATACAATTCCTCCACCAAGTCTTGATGAAAGCTGTGAATAAGCCATCAGCTCCATACGGTCAGCGGCACCAAGACAAGCAAGGTCACCTGAACCACCTCTGTTGGCCATGCAAAGACCTGCAGTAATTGCTGCATCAATTGGATAGAAACCTACCAAGTAGCCAACAAGTCCTGAACCAATGATCGCACCAATGACGATAATCAATGCCATAATGATGTTTTGTGGAGCAACTGCTCTAAACAACTCGCCAATACTAAAGTCAGCACCCATACCAACCATAATGACGATGGCCATACCACCAGACATAAAGGCCTGCAATCTCTTTGCACCTGCACGAACACTTGCTGGAATGAGACCACTTGCGGCAAGAATAACAACAAATACGATCATGTACGCATACTGATGAATTGGTGCACCAAGAATCTTTGGAAGAATTCTCTTTGACATCAAAAGACCAAAGCTATAGCAAGCACATGCTAATAGCACAGCCCCCATCAAATCATCAGTTGTCACTTTTACCTTTGTATCGTCACGAGTAATGGTGCCACCCTTTCTGATCAAAGTCTTCTTATCACCAGTCAAAGCTGGAATCTTCTGACCAAGGGCATTTAAGCCAGCTGAAGCAATAATACAGAAGAGGTTAGCGATGGTCAAAACAATAATTGCAAATGAATAATAATTTGCTGCGGAATCTCCTGTAATTTGTTCATAAATCTGACTCAGTGGAACGGCACCCGCACCATTTCCACCGCCCATAATTGGAAGTGTGTACTTGATAATAGTATCTGCTGGCTTAATGCCGAAAATTGCTCCACACACAATACCAAAAAGCATTGCTACAAAGAGTCCTCCAAGAATGGTTGGAACATATCCTGCAAATGAGCGAAGAAGAATATCTCTCTCCAGTGCAAGTACAGATCCTACAATCAAAAGTACAATAAATACCTCAAGGAAGTTTGTACCAATTGAAGGGATTCCCTTATCAATTCCATCCACTGGAATATTGTCACCTGAAATCCATACAGTGATATTTGTCAATACCTTTTCTGGAATCAAGTTAAACTGCTTCATAATCGCAACACCAAAGAATGTAGCCAAAAGACCACCACCGATGTAAGTATTCCAGATTGGAACACGCTCACCGATCTCGTTAAATACAACAGCTAATGCTATACAGCTAGCCAAGATGCCAAGCAATGTTCCTGTAGCAAACCCAAAATACATTGGAATTGCACATAAAATAATAGCAACAATTGCCTGTAACCATGGCATTCCCCCCAGCCAAAGACCGGTCTTTTCGTTATTGTCTGCCATAATAACCTCCAATCTCTTAAGTCGTTTCCAAAAACACAGCAAACACCTTAGGAACAGACTCCCTTTTTCTCTTCCTAAAGTGTTCACAAATATTTTAGATATTGTTTATAATATCACACTCATCACAGAATAGCAATCATCAGTTCTCACTCAATTTCGCTTTACACGCTCCAAAATATTTCGAATATTATCAGATATGGTTTTATTCCGATACCGAAACAAGCGTATTCTAGCCAATGAACCTCTTCTTAGATGATTCATACTCCTGATTGCATTTTCTATAATCAATTCCATATTCTTATTGAAACTATCTTCCACATACATCAGTTTTTCATTAAAGTCAACCAGTGCAGTAATCGTCAATGTCAAATCAGCTGAAAAAATTCCCACAAACACTAGGGACATCCCCTCCACCCCCAGTGGATGAAGGGCATTGAGTATGTGTTCCGCAAATGGTATTAAGAAATAATAAACGAAAATTCCCCCAACTCCAAAGCCAAGACTAGTAAATAGACTAATCCTTCCATTGAGATTGAGTGGAAGATGACTGTAATCCCACCATGTCGCATGAAAGACCTCTTCCAGCACATAGCTTGTTGCATACTCTAATAGAGCACTTCCAATCACAGAAACCATAAAAATGCTGACTGCACTCAATGTCATCCCTCGGTGATGTGTAAAGCGAACCAACAAAGTCAACAGCACAACACCTGCTCCGTAAATCGGACAAATCGGTCCATACAAAAAGCCTCGATTGGACCAATGTCGACTTGTGATAATGCAAAACAATGTCTCATAAATCCATCCCAAAAACTATAGAGTATAAACAGACATACATACCAACTGATTAACATCTCTTTTTCCCATTATTTAATAATTTGATCTCCATCCTTAATGACAAAGTTCTCCTTTACCCCCAAGTCCTTCATCCACTGACGGGTCTCCAATGTTCCCCAAGGACCACTTCCAACTCCGCCACCATTATTGTCATCATAGAGCCATTCTGGTGCGTTCCAAAGGGCAACACTTGGTGCAATCGCCTGATAGACATCCTTATTGACACCATATTCGCCATGATGAGCCATTTGCACATAGTCGGCCTTTAACTCTCCTGCCCCGACATCGCTCAATAACTTTTCACCTGCCTCTGGTCCCATATCGCCAAGGAAGAGCACTCGCTTTAATCCCATCTGGAAGCGATAGGCCACAGAAGAATTATTGATGGCATTATTTTCAAATAAATATGGGTCATTTAATACCTTGACTTTAATATCATCAATATCAATTTCTTGACCTTTATGTGTCATTCGAAGAGCTGATGGGTCAAGTTTGGTCAATGCATTCGCTGACCTTTGTACCATATCCGCACGGTATGCCTCATTCTTCTTGTAGAAACTAATGTCTGTATAATTGTAGTAGACGGCATCAATGGTAATGCCATTGAGTCCCTCTTCAAGCATTTGTGTCAAAGCTCCAACATGGTCACTGTGGGGATGGGTAATAAACCAAGCCTTGACATGTCCACCCTTTTTATTGATGACATCTCGAAGATGGGGTGCATCACCTGGAACCCCACCATCAATGACAATGAGATCGCCCTTTCTTGTGGTAATCACATAACTCATCATCTGACTATAGGTTTGATTGGACAACATCATCATCTCATCGCCACCAAATCTTCCTGCCCCTGGACCTGCTGCGACATAACCCTGTGCAAACACTGGGAATGATAATGCGCTCACAGCCACTACAGTCAATGCCACTGCCAATAACTTCTTTAATTTCATCTTTCTAATCTCCTATTTCTTTGCTTGTACCTTCTCATTACTTCCTGCAGGTATGGTTTGATCCACATAGTAATTTTCTGGATTCATAATATCTTGATTTTTATATACCTGCAATTTAATCGTATATTTATCCCAAAGTCCACCATAGCTGGTATCTGAGGATGGGGCAATGGAAAAATCCTGAACTCTCGCAGCATCATTAAATGCCTTGATATATGCCCTTCCATATTGTACTGCATCTTTGACCGTTGCCTCCTTTAGAAGCGGCCAAATCAGCTCAATGGTCTTTGTATCCTCATGAACAGCATAATCCAGATAATATCCCAATGGATAATCATCCTTATTTAAGGTATCCTCTGTATCTGACTTTACCTGATCCCAGTCAATACTGACATTGGTCTGCTTGCTAAAATCTGGATTTACTCCTCCATTGGGTGTTGGTGCTGAAGTTTCCCCTATCTTATTCCCCGAAGGGTCTGTCTCTGGAACAGTTGCACTTGTTGTTTCTGTTGTTTCCTCTTTTGTAGCTGCTGTGCTCTTTTCTGCAGCACTCGTTGTAACGGCCACAGTCGTCTCTGTTTTTTGCATCACACTACACCCCGTTGCCATTATACAGAATATGGACAATGTCAAAATATGTATTTTTCTCATTCCAAAAGTCCTCCACATATCTTTGATAATATACGCTTTTGCCATTATAATAGAAATCTTCTATTTTTTATAGCACTTACTCAAAAACTTCAGAAAATCTTCAATCTTTTCTTGCACCGCACTATTCACTCATATTCTTATTTTACTTGGAAATAAAAAGATCATCATCAAAAAAATCGCGCACACTCATTCCAAATCCATTGGCAATTCTTTCGATGTTCTTGATACCAGGATTTTTTGATCTCCCATAGACAATGTCCTTGATCGTGGTCTGAGCCACGCCACTGACTTTAGATAGTTCATAGAGCGTGATATCACGCTCTATGCTCAAATTAGAAATTCTGATTGCGATTGCCTCAAATGTTTTCATCACTGTCACTCCCTCCGTGCACAGTGCAAAAAAGATTATTCTTGATCTTGAAAATTGATACAATCTTCTACAATATAAATTGGTCGATCCTTTAACTCACTAAATAATATGGCAATATACTGCCCAATGATGCCGACCAATAAAAATAATACTGCAAACATAAAACAAATTAACACAATTGTAGTTGCATATCCACTCGGTGTACCTACCTGTTTCCACGAAACAATCGTATAGATCGTCATCAATACGCCAAGCAATGCGGCAAACAACCCCGCATAAATGCCCAAGCGAAGCGGAAAATCTGAAAAGCACATTATGGTATTCATTGAAAAGCGAAAAAGCTTTTTAATCGAATATTTACTCTCACCCGCCACTCGATCGGCCGCCACATACTCCATGTTCATCTTGTGAAATCCCAAATTCTGTACATATCCTCGCAAAAAGCGAATTTTTTCTCGGTAATTTTTTCGCAACACATTGGCCGCTCGATTTGAAATACCAAAAAAATCGGATGCATTCTTTACTAGATTGGCATCACTAATCATATTGATGAAGGCATAGAAGGCCGAAGATGTGATATTCTTTACCTTTCCTGCTGACTTATTGCTCATACGCACCATATTGATCACATCCATACCCTCATCGAAATGCCGAACCATCTCTGGTAAGCAACTTGGTGGATGCTGTAAATCTGCATCCATACACACTAAGGCATCCCCTCTTGCATAGTCAATGCCCGCAATCATTGCTGCCTCATGCCCAAAATTTCTTGAAAAATGAATGGCTCTGACCTTTTTATCCGTCGCCGCAATCTTGTCGATAATCTCCCTGCTGCAATCGACACTGCCATCATTGATAAACAATATTTCATAATCCCAAGAGAGGCCATCCAATACTTTCTTCGTCACTGCATAGAATCTTTCCAATGCCGCCTCCTCGTTGTAAACTGAAACAACGAGGGAAATGATTTTTTTCTTATCCATAAATTTCTATTTCTGTACTGCCATGAGTTGGTTTTCTCTGATTTTTTGGCGGCATTTTCATATAGTCGCCATAGACAGCTCTCAATATTTCCTCATAGTGATCAGGTACAGAAAGCTCCGTATCTTCAAATTTAATATTGACCAATGTCGACACCCATTCTCTGTGCAAGGTAATATCAATAAAATCAGGTTGGTAATTGCTGTAATAAAGACGCCTTGTCTTCTTTTTATTAGAAAGCAAAGACAAATGGTACTGTAACTTAAAAATGAATGACATCGGCAATATTTTTCCAATTACACCAGAAAATAAAAAAATCACTGGTCGATATGCAATTGGATACTTCCTTAATACAATTTCTCTCCTGTGCCCCATAGAAAAGAGGTAGAGAAGCTTCTGTGCTCCTAACACAAATTTAGCTTGCCATCTCTTATCTGGAAGAGCATCGAGAATAAAAATATCCACCCACAAATGATTGAGTTTTTCCCCGTAAAAGGCAGACTCTGCATCTTCTTTGCGTCGCCTGCTCTTTTGATAGATTACTCTTGGTGTAAAGTCGAAAAACTTTTTCCCCGCATCAAACTCGGTTGGTACAAGCAACGCCATGCCATCTTTTAGTTCTCTCTTTGCCACCTTTTGAAAGGCCTCGTAGTTGCTCCTTGTCATCGCAATGTCTACATCATCATCCCAGGGAATAAAGCCCCCATGGCGTATTGCTCCAAGAAGTGTGCCCGAATCCAAGAAATATGAAATTTTATACTTGGTACATACTCGGTCAATCTCCTTTAAAATTGAAAGATTTGCTTCCTGTAATTTTAAAAGTCCATATTGATTCTCCATCTCACACTTCCCCTTTGCATTTACTATTGTCTTGCACCCTCAATAATGGTCTTTGCCATGTAGTCAATCATCTCGTCGCTCATTCCTGGGTAAACCCCCACCCAGAAAGTATTATTCATAATGCGATCTGTCTGTGCAAGATCTCCAACTACACGATAGCCTCGATTTTCCTGTCGCATTTGATCAAAGCAAGGATGCTTCGTCAAATTTCCTGCAAAGAGCATTCTTGTCTGTACACCCTTTTTCTCCACATATTGTACAAGCCTGTTTCTATCCACACCTTCTTTACAAGTAATTAAAAATCCAAACCAACTTGGATCGGAATTTTTTGCTGGCTCAGGCAAAATCAAACAATCACTTGCAGGTAAAAGGGCATTCTTTAAACGAGCAAAATTATGTTTTCTTCTCTCAACAAAACTTGGAAACTTCTCAAGCTGTGCACATCCCACAGCGGCCTGCATTTCTGTCGCCTTTAAATTATATCCAAAGTGGGAATAGACATACTTGTGGTCATACCCTAGAGGCAACTCTCCATATTGCTTGTCAAAGCGATGTCCACATAAATTGTCTTGTCCAGATGCACAGATACAATCTCTTCCCCAGTCTCTAAAAGAACGCACAATGCGATGTAACAGTGGATCATCTGTGTAGACTGCACCGCCCTCTCCCATCGTCATATGATGTGGTGGATAAAAACTAGAAGTTCCAATATCGCCAATGGTTCCTGTCAGTTTTGTCTGGCCATCAATAGTATAGGTACTGCCCAGTGCATCACAATTGTCTTCTACAAGCCATAAATTGTGTCTGTCACAAAATGCCTTGACATGCTCAAGGTCAAATGGATTGCCCAAGGTATGTGCAATCATTACTGCCTTTGTCTTTTGTGAATACGCCTTTTCCAGCATCTCTATATCAATATTGTACTGCGGAATAGTCACATCCACAAATACAGGCACTGCACCATATTGAATCACAGGAGTCACTGTCGTCGGAAAACCACAGGCCACAGTAATTACTTCATCTCCTGGGCGAATTTGACGCTCCTTGAGCAATGGAGAGGTCAAAGCCATAAAAGCCAAGAGATTGGCACTTGAACCCGAATTGACGAGGGAAACATACTTCACCTTTAAATACTTTGCAAACTCCTTTTCAAATTGATCGGCATATCTTCCTGCTGTCAACCAAAAGTCCAAGGCAGAATCCACTAAGTTTTCCATCTCCTTGGCATCATAGACACGAGAAGCATAGTTGATGCGATCTCCCTCCTCAAATGTCTTCTTTTGATTGTGGTAATTATTGCAATATTCCTTCACCATGGCCAAGATTTCTTCTCTGGCCTTGGCTTCATTCATTCCTTCAAACATATCATTCCTCATTTTCTATCATTTTTCATACCAGCGAGCAATTTGCTCACTCGTGATTTGCTCCATATCTTCTCCAGCTCCATAGGCTCTAAACCAATCCACTGTCCATTCAATGGCATCTTCAATTCCTCTTGTCGGCTGCCATCCAAATACTCGCTTTAATTTATCACAATTTAACTTTAAAAAGCCTGCTTCATGTGGACCACCATCTGGGCGATTTTGATAAAAGAATCCCTCCCCCCAATACTTTTGAAACAGTTCAACCAAATGTCCTGTATTGACGCAGTCGGCATCATCTGGTCCAACATTGTAATATCCTGCAAGGCTGTGGTCCTCATATTGTCGCTCCAAATTGTCAAGTAGACATAGAGTGGCTCAAGTACATGCTGATATGGGCGAATGGACTTTGGATTTCGAATGAACATCTCTTGCCCCTCTAACGCTGCCCTCGCACAATCAGGGATCACGCGGTCGGGTGCAAAATCTCCACCGCCAATGACATTTCCCGCCCTTGCTGTGGATACCGCAATGTCTCTATCTTGAAAGAAACTCTTAATATAGCTATGGGTCACTAGCTCTGAGCAGGACTTTGAATTAGAATAAGGATCATAGCCATCCAAAAAGTCTTCCTCGACATATCCCCTTGTCAACTCCCTATTTTCATAGACTTTATCGGTTGTCACATTTAAAACACTCTTGACACTATCTGTCTGTCGGACACATTCTAAAAGATTCACTGTTCCCATCACATTGGTCTCATAGGTATAAACTGGATCTTCATAGGAGGCACGAACAATAGGCTGTGCCGCCATATGAATGACGAGTTCTGGCTGATATTTGTCAAAGACCTCCTTTAAATGGCGAAGATCACGCACATCCCCCTCAATCGATACCATCTCTTTTTCTAAATTTAAAATTTCAAATAAACTTGGCTCTGTCGGTGGCTTTAGTGCATAGCCTACAACCTTGGCTCCTGCTTTAACTAAAATTTTACTCAACCACGCTCCCTTAAAGCCTGTATGACCTGTCACTAAAATTCTTTTATCTCTATAAAAATCAAGCATTGTCCCATACCTTCCACGGTGCTTTCTTTGTCTCCCAAAGTTTCTCTAGTTTCATCTTCTCCCGCTGCGTGTCCATACATTGCCAGAAGCCATCGTGATAAAAGCTCATCAACTGGCCGTCCTGTGCAAGTTTTTGTAGCGGTTCTTTCTCAAACACAGTGCTGTCTCCCTCAATATAGTCAAAAATTTCAGGATTCATCACCATAAAACCACCATTAATAATGGCTCCATCATTTTCATTCTTTTCTCTAAATGAACGAATCGTATTACTCTCGTCAATGGTCAATACCCCCTTGGCCTGACCAATATTGACGGTTGTCAATGTTCCAATCTTGCCATGGGACTGATGAAATTCAAGAAGCTTTTTTAAATCCACATTGCTCAGTCCATCGCCATAGGTGAGCATAAACGGCTCATCCTTGATGTGATTTTGAATTCGCTTAATTCTTCCCCCCGTCATCGTATGTAATCCTGTATCCACCAAGGTCACCTTCCAAGGTTCTGCGTAGTTGTTGTGAACCTCCATCTTATTATTGGCAAGATCAAAGGTAATATCTGAAGTGTGCAAGAAATAATCTGCAAAATACTCCTTTACAACATATTGCTTGTACCCCAGACAAATGACAAAATCATTGAAACCAAACTGTGAGTAGTACTTCATAATATGCCATAAAATTGGCTGTTCTCCAATTTCGATCATTGGTTTTGGTTTCAAATGACTCTCTTCCGTAATTCTTGTTCCAAAACCGCCAGCAAGGATAACTACCTTCATTTTGATTAACCTCCATCAATTTCTAAATATATTCAAGTGTTGCTCCTTCAAAAGACGCAGGGCCTCTCTTGTCTTTTGTGGACTGCGATATTGGAACTTTTCCTTTAATTCCTGATCACTTGCTTGTTCAAAATGTAAACCTAATTCTCTTCTCTCTATAAAATACTGCTTTCGGCTATCGGCCTTTTTTACCTCATCTGCATTGACAAGTAAATTTCCGCCCACAAATAAAAGGCAAAAGACCACACCTATCCTTCTAGCTGCCCTTTTAGCAAAAGCAAAAGTCAACAAAATGCCTACAACGCCCACTTGAAATTGCAAAGCGTAGCGAGAACTCATCCCATAATCCTCTTTCAAAAAAATCCATCTTGAAATTGCAATCAACAAGTGATTCATCCCCCCTGAAATCAATAAAAGCATTGGAAATACGGTCTTTTCATATAATTTATAGGCAATATTCAGATAGAGTGCATAGAGATAAGCCCCCATTACAGCCAGCCCAAGAGCAAATAAAAATAAATTCGAAAGGTGATGATCCTTTGCATATTCGCCTGAAACAACCATAGAAGCAAAGGATTTGATCAGCAGACGCATAAACAAAAATGGCTCTTTTTTCATTACTTCGCCCATACTCATCGTTGTCGCCCCAGCATGCTCTTCCACCGAGTGAGCTCTCGAATACATAAAGAGCAAAAGAGGAATAAAAATGGCCAAAATTTCATAGATATTTTGCCGACTTACCTTTCCTTCCTTCACAATGAGGTAGAAATTGGCCAAAAGCATTGTCCCCGCATAGACTGCACAATAGGGACCTGCAACCAACAATATTGTAAAAATCGGCCAAAAGATAAGCTCCTTAGAATGCCTCTTTTTGTCAAATACATAGTAGTGTCGAAAGAAGCAGGCAAACGCAGCAAAATGCACCCACCCACTTCCATTGGTTAACATCTCCCACTTGTTGAGTGAGAAAAATAAAACCACAATGGCCAAGAACCATCCGCCAAAAATCTTCCAATCTGCACAATACTTTGCCAATGTCACACTCGCCAAAAATAAGCAAAATGCTCCCAAGAGCATATCAAATGTCGTGCTATACCCAAAAATGCCAACATTAATCATACGCTCAATATAGTTAATTGGCATTCTCGTCAAGACATCCGCATGCGTATATGGCTCAAAACTCCACACATTGGGTAAATAGGAATGAATCAAGCGCACATAATCTGTATAGATGACATCCACTGTTGCTGCACGAATGTAAGCCATCACAAATAAAAATCCAAAAATCGGGCAAATGATGTAAAATATCTTTCTTCCCATCGCTTAGTCTATCACTTTCTCCTTCATTTGTATAGGTAAAGCCCTAGCTCGTTGTCACATTCATAATCACACTCAATGGAAGTTCTCCCCTCTGTTGTTTCGCATCGGGATAAACAAAGTCATTGTCAAATTGAAGCGTCACAATGGAATAAGGATTGACTTTGTAGCTCTTATTTTCAATATTATTTTCCATATCAAAAGTTTCTGGCTCCTTGCCATCCACAGAAATCGTAATATTTTGCTTTCCATCAAGTACTCCAGGATACATAAACTCTAAATCAATTTGGCCATTGGCTCCTGTCATCACATTGATCTTTGCCTCCTGCTCCATCCAACCATCTCGATAATATCCCTTGACAATTTCACATTTTAAATCTCGATAGGCATCTGTGACATCACTAAATACATTGTGTGCAGGATCTTCCTTGAGCACAATCATATTGGAGCGAATTTGTCCAAGCTCTTTGACTGATGAAATATGCTTGACCACTGTTCCTTCCGCTTTTCTCTTTCGGTCATACACTTTAAAGAAGGTTTTTGCTGTAAAATCACTCATCTTATAGGTATTTCCAATAATATAGATTTCTTTTCCAAAGATATCATCGCCATATTTCCAATAGGTCTCATCAGCCAGAGAATTATATCGCTTTTGATTTGGGAAGAGATAAATTCTATCGTACTTTGTTCGACCATAGAGCTCCACAGGAATCATCAAAATCATCCACAAAGTAACTGTCGCAAGAGGTAAATATTGAATTAAAACTTTCTCCTGCATTCGAATCTCTTTTGCTCTCTTCCAAGTTCCCATCATCAATGACACAAGAAGTAACATAAAGACATAAGGGGCATAAATCCAGCGCATTTCTACACGAATGGTCACCGCCGATGAAAGGATGGTTCCTCCAATAAAGAAAATAAAAAATACAGTGAGCCAGATAATGGTATCAATTTTTCTCTTTTTGCTGTGAAGAACATAGAGGCTGCGAATAAACTTGTACACAATAAAAATTGCTACCACTCCCCCTATATAGACAAGGATTTTTATTGGAAGCGGAGTTTGTGCCCAGGTCATTCCATTGAGATGCTCTGGTCCAGCATTGACACCAAACATATACAAAATCTCGTCCAGTACAGAACCGAACATACTCTTTACACTAAATGTGTCTGTGACATAGGTGCCCCCCGTTCCCGCTGGCACAACCTTTCCTGTCGTCAATGTTCGAAGAACAATAATTCCTGCACTCGCCAAAATCGCACTGACACAGGCAAATAAATCCTTTGTTCTCCTTGCCAAAATGGCAAGAAAAAATACAGGTAAAAGCACAATATAGCGCTCGTGAGTAAAACAAATCAAAATATAAAAAAGCAATGCCACATAGTATCTTGCATTTCTCTCATAGCAAATATATTGATACAAAAAATGGGCAATAAGCAGAGAAAAAATAATTCCCATCGCCTCCATCAGTCCCAATAATTGACCAATATTATAATATGCAAAACGAGAAACCAAAAACATCACGCCCATTCCATAAGCAACCCAAGGCATTTGACTAATTTCTTTTGCAAAGAGATAAATAAAATATGCTGTTGCTGCTGCAATGAGAATATTGATTGGTACAATCCATGTAATGTGATAGCGAATAATCCCCAGTTCAATCCAGGCCACAAACCAATACACTGGTCGAAATCTCGTTGATCCAACAGGAAAGACATATTCCAAAAAGCTCTGTTCGCCGTAGGTTGACCACATATATAAGTCATCCATATATAATCCAGAAATACGCAATGCGTGATTGACCAAGAATCCAATGCCGACAAAGCTGCCGACAATGGCCACTTGAATCAAAATATTATATTTTTCCTTGAGTGTTAATTTTTCAAACATAAACTCTCCTACTCTATTGTTCCTGGAATGTATTGATACAAGGTTTTATTTCCCTCATGAATAACACTCTTTAAACTTCCATCTTCCCTCATATATCCCACAATATCGGAAGCTCTCGAATGATCCTTTAAAAAGCTGTCGGTCACATAGACATAGTCTATCTGTGCCCATTCCAAATACTCCTTAAAAAACTTTAATCTTGATACTACACCTGGATTTCCACCACTTCCCTCAATGTCTGTGTAACTCATCACACTGCAAGGAAATAAGAGACCATCCGGCTGTTCAGCAATCGAAAGCATTCTTATTCTCGGCGATGTAGACAATAATTGATATATGCTATAATCATTGCTCTTTTTTGTCGCCTCAATTCTTTGCTTTCTATGATCAAAAAAACCATAAGATGTTCTCGTCACTGGTGTCATTCCAAAACTTCCAGCCCAATTCGTAATACTGCACAATATCACTGAAAAAATAAATGCTGGAACAAGTCCCACATTCAATATCTGAATTGATCTTCCATCAAAAAGCACAGGAAATAGACGCTCCACAAAGAGAATAATCACAACAGCATACAGTAGAATAAAATAATTGCCATCCACCTGATACAAATTTTTGAGTGCATATAAACTTGCTACAAGGAGAGCCAAAAAGAGAATGGTCAAATACCCCTCCTCTTTCGTTCTTCTTTTTTTCGGCAAAGTCAACAACAAAATCAAAACCATCATACCAAACAAAGCGGTTGGAGCTGCAATGAGAATGTGGCGCATATCATCGCCCATCGGAGCAATAAATAGCCCAAAGAGCCGATGCAAATATTGCACTGTCGCACTGACTCCCTCCTGTGCTCCTTTACTCGATGGAAGTTTTGCTGTGACAAATGGATATTTGACATGCATTCCCATCTTTTCCCACAAACTCCCAAAAATAGAAGTAATGGGAAAACCTGTGAGCCAAAATGTGCGAAGCCATACCAAAACTACAGCCAAAAAGGTAGGAAGCCCAAATAGCCAAATACCCGTTTTTTCCTTTATACAAAATGTTTTTGTACAGAACAAATAAATAATGGTGACCAAAAAGATTGTGCCAGAAAAAAATATACTCGTTGGCTTTAGGACAAGAGAAAAGAGGAGTGCAGTTCCCGCCCAAATCAAATGCCGTCCATTCATTTTTTTCTTTTCTTCCTTTAAATGCTCAAGGATGTCGCTGACAAAAATCAATTGAACAAATAATGTCGCAATATCTGTCTTTGCAGAAACACTCATATTGGTAATCCCCGGAATACTTGCCGCAATCGTCATGGCCAACATTCCTGCTGCCATTCCACATTCCTTTTTGACAATATCATAAATCATTGCAAGAACGGCCACACATAAAATTACAGAAAAGGCAAGAACAAAACCATAACTAATATCATAATTGAGTGGCATCAACAAGATTTCCTGTCCTTTGGGATAGACATAGACATCATTGGCAAACCCCAATTTTTCATAGATGCCACGCCCATTATTTAAAATAAATTTCGTGCGCAGACCATAGTGCAAACTGTCATAATCAAGTGCAATATTCATTCTCCCCGCCTGCAATAATAAAATCACCAAGATAAAGCCAATCCAAAAATAAAAGAGGAAACGATGACGATATAAAAACTCCCTCTCCCTATCTTCTAACACATTGACAAAATGAATTGGCGTAATGCGGGCATTGGAAAACAAGAGATAAAATAAAATGGCAACAACAATAATTCCAAGAGTGCAAATGCGAATCACTCGATATTCTCCAATTCCAAATAAGGAAATCACACAAATAAAGAGAATATACAAAACACTTCCCACCAAAAAGTCATGGGAAATGCGAAGCATCCCACTCGAGGTCTTCCACCCTTCCTCTTTTCTATAAAATAAAAGAATATCCTCTCCGATAACCACCAGTCCAAAAAAATATAATCCTGCAGTCAGAATTGGAAGAAGTGCCTGATGTAACCACAATACCACCATAACCACAAATGTCACGCCATAAATTTTTCCCGACCCTGGTAAGAAAAACAGACATAGCTCCAAACAAATAAAGAGCAGCACAAGTTCAACCAGCATATTTATGCTTGCTTGATCATATAACCGCTCTATAAAACCTAAGTTTCCGTCAAACACAAAATATGCCCCCACCAATGTAAAAGCAATTGCAGAAATAGAGAGCAGAGATATCCACCCTCTTTGATTATGAATACGCTCCATAGGATCTCCTATACATTTTTTTTACTATGGCAGAAATTGGCTTTGGTAGGAGCTGATCAAATACTTCTGCCTCCTCTTTCTCTCTGCGGTGATCCACAATAGCGGCCTTTGTCTCTGCCCCATCGTGGACACGGTACATAATCATTGGCTTTTCTACTAACACAAAGCGTCCTGGTTTTTTTGCCAATTTAATCAATACCTCCCAGTCGAGCACAAAACTATAATCAGAAATAAATAGATTTTCTCCACAAAGTTTCTTATTGTAGGCACAACTTGGACAAATTACAGGATTGCCAAAACGCAGAGCCAACATCTTTATCCCTGTCTTATCTGCCTGATTGCGAAATCGCAACGGAAGACGCAAAAGTTTTTTTACAATTTCTACACTGCCAAAACTAATGAGCTTTCCCTTCTTCAATGTCACAGAGGCCGCTGTAAATAGACTCATATCTGGGTATTTCTCATACATACTTAATAAAGTTTGCGTGTAATCCTTTAAATATAAATCATCTTGATGGGCGATGGTCACCAATTCTGTCATCGATTTTTCATAGGCAAAATTCCAATCCGCACTAATATTTCCACCCGCCTCATTGACATAGACATCAATCTGATACTTATCGGCCACTTGATAGATATAATCATTTGGTGTAGAAGTACAAAGAATAATGTCCGACGGCACAGTCTGTGCAAGAAGAGACCGAATACATGCTTCTAAGTAAGGTGATGCCTTGTAGGCACAAATTGCAAATGTATGTTTCATCACATCACCTACTTAAAAAATTTATCTTCCAACTGTAAACAGAGTGCATGATAAATTGGCAAATGTAGTTCCTGAATTTGATAAGTCTTTTGATTAGGGACAACAATACTGACATCGGCAATAGCTCGAAGTTTTCCCCCATCTTTCCACTGAGCAAAACCACAGGCATATCCTTTGCCCTAGCTGTCAGTGCCGCATAAATCAAATTCTTGGAATTTCCCGATGTCGAAATGGCAAGTAGGACATCCCCTTCATCACCATATCCATTGACTTGCTGTGCATAGGTCATCTCTGGATCTACATCATTGGCAAATGCTGTAGAAAGTCCCGCATGCCCTGTAATTGCAATGGCACGCAATGAGGATTGAAGTCCATTGGCTAGCTGTTTGCCAAGTTCTTGATCTAATCCAAGAAGTCTCTCCTGCATCGTCTTTGGAATTTCTCTCTTCTTGACAAACCCCTTCATCAACTCCCCCACAATATGCTCTGCATCTGCACAACTTCCGCCATTGCCACCCACAAGAAGTTTTTTGTGATTTGTATATGCCCTTTCCAGCACTTGATATGCTGTGCGAATTTCATTTTCGACAGAAGCAAGCACTGGGTAGCGCTCTATTAACTGTGCAATATAGTCCATTTTATTCCTCCCTTTTCACATCAAAACAATAGGCCTTTCTTGCTGTGTGCACATTCACCTCCTTGTAATCCCATCGATCTTCATTTGTGATCCAACTCTGTGCACCACGCAATTCAAAATTCCAATCCATAATCTGACCGCCCATTTTCTCTAGGCTTGCCGCCACCTTGTGACGCACATTATATGGACAAAAAATAAGTAAAAAACCTCCACCGCCAGCGCCCAAAAGCTTTCCACCAATGGCTCCCTCTTCCTTGGCTTTTCGATAGAGTGCATCAATTTCTGGATTGGAAATTTTGTCGCTCATTCGCTTTTTGCTCTCCCAACTGTAGTCGAGAAGTTTTCCAAAGCTGTAGAGATTGCCTTTTAAAAGTTCGTCCTTCATCGCATAGGCCAGAGCCTTGACCTCACACATTGCCTCAAAAGGATCCTTTTTCTTAAAGTTCTTAACTTGATCATCAATAATATTCGCCGATACATGGACTTTTCCTGTATAGCACATCAAGAGATTGTACTGCAATTCATTGATAATTTCCCGCTTAATGCGCAATGGATTGACCACAACATTATTTCTTCCATGAAATTCAATAAAATTAAATCCACCAAATGTCGCCGCATATTGATCTTGATAGCCACCTGAAATACGAAGATCTTCTCTTTCCACCTGAAAAGCCAAATCGGCCATCGCATATTGATCAAGATCCTTTCCCTGCCACTTGGCCATGGCCGTCAAAAGGGCAACCATTACGGTAGAACTTGTGCCTAGCCCCGATCCCGGTGGCGCATCACACTGCAAATATACTTCGCAGCCTTTTTTAATCTTCATTGCCTTGAGTGCAGCCTTGACCAAATCCAATTTTCCATCATAGACAAAGTTTTCATTTGTATTATACTTTACGGTCATATCAAAGTCCAAGGAATGAACGATAATCTGATTGTCATCTCGTGGAACAATGGAACAATAGGCATACTTATTAATTGTTGAACCAATAATGGCGCCGCCTTCCTCTTCGCAAAATGGTGCGACATCTGTTCCACCACCACCAAAACTAATGCGAAGTGGTGCCTTTGATCGAATTACCATACTCTTTCTCCTTATTCATCCTTCCGCTTAGGTGTCCTCGCAATCCATTCTCGTACTAGTTGATATGCGGCCGCAGTGAGCGGAATAAAATATAAAATTCCTGAAACTCCAAATAATCCACTGCCCAAAATTACTGATGCAAAAACCCAAATTCCCGGCAATCCAATAGACTTTCCGACAACTCTAGGATAAATGAATTGATTTTCGATTTGCTGTAATATCTGCAAATAGATAAAAAATCCAATAGCACGCAGTGGACTCTCTGTAAAAATCATTAAAAAGCCAAAAATCATCCCAATATATGCACCAAAGACAGGAATAATCGCAGTCACACCAACTACTACGCCAATCATTACCGCATAGGGAAAGCGAAAAATCAACATTCCCAGAGTGCACAATACACCCAGAATCACAGCCTCTGTGCACTGCCCCACAATAAAGCTGTGAAAACTTGCATCAACCACTTTAATCACATGCTCCAAATTGCTTTTTACCCTTGGTCGAATCAATCGACTTGCCAACAATTCTATATTCTGAAATATTTTTTCCTTTGAAGACAGAATATAGAGTGCAAAGATCAAAGCCATAAAAATACTAATCGTCTTTCCCAAAGTGTAGCCCACAACACCAATGGCACTCATCGCATTGCTTGCCGCACCACCTTTTAACCATTCCAATCCCTGCATGAGCATCTGTGAGAGTTGATTTTCATTTACAGGTTCCTTAATCCATTCCTGCATCACATAGCGATAGATTTCGGTGTCTTGATATTTCTGTGCCCATGTCAATAATCCATCATATAGATCGGGAATTTGTACGACAAGTCTAGTGATGGCCTGCTGAACTTGAGGTAAAATCATCCCCAGCAAAAGGGCAATCATCAGCAAAAGCGTGAGCAAAGTCAAAATAATGGCCATCACCCGCTTGCCCTTTTTTATTCGCTTTAACAACTTGCCCTCATAAAAACTCATTAAAATATTAAAGACATAGGCCATGGCAATTCCTATAATGAGGGGAGAAGCAATCTTGATTGCTCCCCCCACAAATTTCATCAATACATCCACATACTTAATAGCCAAGTAGAGTAAAAATAAAAGAATGCCATAAGGTGCAATACTCTTTAACTTTTCACGCACTATTCAAATTCCTCCGAAATTACAGACCATGCAGCATCCACACTGTTTTGCTCCTTGATATAGTCAAGGGCTGTCTGACTCATCTTTTGTAGACGACGAATATCCTGATATAGAGAGACAACCGTATTTGCAAATTCTTCTGGATCATCCACCACTTCCATAATCCGCTGTGCATAGGGAATACCTTCTGCACCCGTCGAAGTCGTCACAATGGCGCTTCCATTGTGAAGTGCTTCAATGACTTTTCCCTTGACTCCTGCACCATAGCGAAGAGGTACAACAACGAGGCGATTCTTTTGATACAAATTTTCTAATTCCTCATCTGTGACAAATCCCTTAAAAATAATGCCCTGCTCTGGGTTGTGTAGGGCCTTAATTTCATCACTGGCCTTTGAACCCACAATATAGAAATTAACCTTTAATTTTTCTCGAATCAATGGGAAAATTTCATTCACAAACCAAAGTACAGCATCTGCATTTGGTGGATGGGCAAAACCACCAACAAAAAAAAGTCCCTCATTCTCCTCATAGTTTTTATCGCAATGGTCAATAAACTCGTCATAGACATAGGCTGTAATGGCCTTGACCTTAATTTCAGGGTCAATGTCATGAATACATTCGACCTCAACCTCAGACGGATAATAGCTCATATCGGCTTTTTCCATTAGCATAAACTCAATACTCTTCCAATATTCACTTGACTCAAGTAACTTTGGGTCTCCTGTCAACTGATACTCCCTGTACTCTCTCAAAAAGTGCAAGTCGTGACCATAGTAAACTACCTTTAAATCTGTGTGCTCCTTGATAAAATCAATATACTTTGTAGCAATATGTGGGCGGTTCAAATACACCAAATGAAGATCATGCTGATGCCTTTCAATCCACCCCCAAATATCTCCTGCCATCTTTGAACCATATAAAACCTCAATGCCCATTTGCTCCAATGTGCTCGTATATGGTTCTTCGTGTGCAAAATTATCTCCTAAAAACTTGACAATATAGCCCTTCTTGACCAACATCTTTAAGTACTGGAATGTCGTCTTTGAACCTGCATCCTTGTCATAAGTTGGCACATAGTGATCAACAAAGAGAATAATCTTTTTCCCCTTGCTTCTCTCCCTCGCACGGAATGGATCAGGTGTTCCAATATTTTCATATTGAAGAGCAAATTCTTTTGCCCACTTTTCCTTTAACTTTATTGAATTTTCCACCTGATAGCGCTTAGTCCACTTCCATTGACATCCGTTCCATTGGAAATTCCCTCAAAGTGAGTGACCACAGAAGCTGGCTGATAGCACACTCGATATCCCGCCTTTCTCACCTCAAAAGCTAAATCTGAATCTTCACAATAGGCGGGTGCAAATCTCTCATCAAACCCTCCAATTTGCTTCCACAAATGATAACTCAAAAGGATGGCTGCCCCCGAAATATAATCGACATCCTTGACATAATTGTATTCGCAGTCATCAGGATCTTGCAATCTTCCATAATTCCATCCAGACCCATCACTCCAAATAATGCCACCAGCTTCCTGTAACTGCCCCGTAGGATAGACCAGTTTTGAGCCAACCATTCCAATACTCTCATCAGATTCAATCAACTCCACCAAAGAAGACAACCACCTTGGATGAACCTTGGTGTCATTGTTTAAAAACATGATATATTGCCCCTTTGCCTTCTTTGCTGCCTGATTGCAGTTTTTTAAAAATCCCTGATTTGTCTCATTTCTACTGATGACAATTCCCTCCACAAATCGGTCAAGTTCCTTTGTCGCATCAGTAGAGACATCATCGGCAATAATGACTTCATAGGTAACATCCTTTGTGTTTTCAAGAATAGAGGCCAGGCAGGCATAAGTGTAGTGAATCTGATTATACACAGGAATAATAATGCTGACCTTTGGATTTTCTTCCACAGCAAATTGCAATTTTCCGTACTTTGTATAGTCCTCCCCGACCTTAAAATCGCCTTCAATCAGATTTCTTCCCTTCTTTGTCAATTTTAATTTTAAATATTGACCTGGATGAGTAAAGGCAAGCTTTCTATACTTTAATTTTTTCCTTCCCTCACTGCCCTCAGGGTATTTTTCATCAATCTTCTTATGCAACTTTCTCTTTACTCTTGTCATCAAAGAGAGATGATTTCCGTAATAATTGACTAACTTCGAGAGCTCCACATTTTCAGCACGAAGATTTTCAATAATGGCCTCCAAATTGGTGACATGGTTATCCGTCAGTCGCTTAACCTCTGTCATCTTTCGAATGGTTGTATCTCTCTCTTTGACAATCTTTTTTATACCTTCCATCTGCCCAATGGCAATATTTCTCTCTCTCACCAAATGGTTCATCAATTTGTCTGTCTTTGGCTCGACAATGTAATTATCCAAATAAATCTTTTGATTGTCACCGTGAACTTTGCTTTGAAATTCCTGTTCCTCTTTTTCAAAGCGCTTCATTTCATCAATGGAAATATCAAAAAGTTTCATAAATTCCCATTCTTTTCTCAAATAGAGCCTATGCTTAAAGCTCTCAAAAAAGGCGTGCAATGCACGGTAGCAAGTATATTTTCTCTCCAAGGTCTTGTCTTCCACCCACTCATAGTCAATGCCGACTAGACCATTCTTTGCAATAATGAAATTATCAAAAATTGCATCGTGATTGGCGGTTCCCGATTTTCCATTAATCCAGTTGAGTGCCTCATTAATTTTATCCACAGGTACTTCGCCATCTTTAATTTCTCGCCCAAGTAGTGTCGTAAATGTTTCTCCCATAATAAATGGAAAACGTGCGGACATTCCATCTGCCGAAATATCGGCCTTTAAATAACTCACTCTCGTCTCTTCTTTGCTCAGCCTTTCATACTTATCTTCAAAAGACAAAATATGCTTTTTCCCTGCCTCATCCAGTGCTGCCTTGACAACACTCAACTTTCCATGTTCATCCCGCTCAATTACAGTCTTAATGCGAAGGGCGTCCTGACGGGTTCGATTGTATTTGACAAAAATTGCACGCTCTGGCTTTCCACCAATGACAATAAAGGAATTGACCATATTGACAAAATCTCCCGTGTCCCCCGATTGAGCAAACTTGGTAGCAATATCCACATTGAGATACTTTGGATAATTATACGCAGGAAGATAGCGAAAATCTCTCCCTTTTTTTGGAAGACAATCGTCTGAATAGATGGAAAAATGGCAGGCGATAATCATAAATGGGATAATAAAAAATGCATCTCATTCATTCCTGCACTCTTCATCAATTGTCGAATTTCAAACTTGCTCAATTGTTCCTCATTCGATTGTGTTCCAGCCAAAAAAATTGAATGCCAAAGCGATTATCCACAAAAAAATGAACTTTCCATGATCTGCCAACAATCTGTTCACAGAGCGAAAAGTCGACGGCTCGGTTACACACTCCCCTTCACCATGTACATTTCCAAACAATATGATATAGTCAAACTGTGTGTTCTTGCTAAAACCGGCAATGCTCCCCTTAAAAAAATGAAGTTGTTCCTCACTGACATCATACCGCTCAGAAATAAAATCTAGATTCTCCTGTTTTTTATCAATGACGGTGACATCCAAGCCTTTTTTCAACAGGCTGCCAACGACAGCACCAAAGCGGTCATTGATCACTAGGACTTTTCTCCCTCTTTGGAAGTCAATCCACTCAATTGCACCCTCTCTTTGATTAGAAAAGGCATAGAGATTTTCAAGACTTGGATGCTCTGTCAAAAGTTTCTTTTCATCTGATCCATAAATCTTTAATAATGCCTCTGCTGTAAGGCTACTTTTTTCCATGAGCACCTCCCTCATAATAATTTACGGTAACCTCAGGCTCCATATCATAGACACCGACCGTATTTTTATTGGAAATCACCGTAATATTGGCTACATCATAGAGTCGATGGTAGACGGTGTGTGTACCATTTTCAAATCCTGTACAACTCATTGAAAGTAGATACTCCCCACCCTGCAAAGTCATTTTTTGGCGAAACTCCACTTCATAGGTGTCACCATCTTTGACAGAATGCACATCACTTCCCTCATAGAGGGTATTGGTTCCTGTCAAATCCATTCCCTTTTTATCTTTTATTGTATATGTAAAAATGGGATTTTCAATATTTGCAAAGAAGCGAATTCGCTCTCGAATGGTAAAGTATTCTCCCTTAGGAGCATATTGGTGACATCACCTTTCTCATCAAGAAGTCCAAGGTCATAGATTTCTGCACGACCATCGCCATACTCGGTCACATTCGGATTGAGTGTCAACTTCTCTTTCATCAAGTTTCCACTCTCTACACTGAAATCGTCCTTCTTTGGCTCGGCATCTGTGCCAAAAGTATACGCCTTTTCAAATTTTTCTTCTGTCAATTCTCTCTCCACATCGTCGAGACGATTAGCAAGAATTTTTTTATAGAGATCCACCATATGCCCCGGTGCTCCTTCGGCAACAAAAGCTCCTCGATTGAGCAACACTACCTTGTCACAGTACTTAATAATACTTCCCATGTCATGAGTGACCATCAAAACTGTGGTTCCCTTTTTTCGAATCTCATCAATTTTCTTGTAGCACTTTGCTTGAAAGAAGACATCTCCCACACTCAAGGCCTCGTCGACAATCAAAATTTCTGGTTCGACATTGATGGCAAGGGCAAAGGCCAATCGAACAAACATACCTGATGAATAGGTCTTTACTGGCTGATAGACAAAATCGCCAATGTCTGCAAAATTCAAAATTTCATCGAGCTTTTGGTCCATCTGCTCCTTAGAAAATCCCATCATCGTTCCATTCATATATACATTTTCAATACCTGTGTAATCCATATTAAAGCCTGCTCCAAGTTCAAGCAGTGCAGAAATATTTCCATCTACCTCCACCTTACCTGTGGTTGGTGACAAGACCCCTGTAATAATCTTTAAAATCGTTGACTTTCCTGAACCATTGGTTCCAATAATTCCTACAGTTGTCCCCTTTTCTACATCAAAACTAATTTTATCAAGTGCAAAGAACTTCTTGTGGTACTCTTTATGGGTTGGGCTTAACGCCTCCTTTAATCGATCAATCGGCTTGTCATACAGTCGATATACTTTCGTGACATCCTGCACGGATATCGCAAGATTATTTTGCATCCTTTTCTCCCCCCACACTACAATACATCCGATAAATGTGGTCTCAGTTTATGAAATACTTTCAATCCAATCATGAGCATGACGATTGTCCAAATCCAGAAATAAATGGTGAGCATTGGACGCTCAAAGAACCAATTTCCCTGAAGCATACTATCTCGGTATCCCATGACAATGTAATAAATTGGATTGATCTTTAACACACTATCCAACCACGCAGGTCGATTTTGAAACATTGTTGGATCCCACATAATCGGCACAAGCCACATACCAAATTGCAAGGCAATGCTGACAATCTGTGCCATATCCTTAAAAAATACATTGATGGATGCCGTAATGAGTGTCCAACCAAGCACAAATAAGGATAAAGCAAAGGTATAATAAATGAGCTGTATCCAAGTAACCTTTGGTAAACGACCAAAGCAAAAATACATTCCTATCATAATGAGTACAAAAATGCCATGCACAATTAAGCAAGAAATCAACTTAATTACTGGCAAAATTTGAACATTGAAAACTACTTTTTTAACGAGATAATCATACTCCTGCAAGCAACTTGTCCCCGTGTTCATTGCCTCAGCAAAGTAAAACCAAGGTACAATTCCTGGCACAAGCCAAAGAACATAGGGCGCTCCCGGCACTGGAGGAACACTTTTAAATCCCATCTGAAAGATGGCAAAATAAATAAATACCGTGACAACGGGTTGCACAAACATCCACACAATGCCAAAATAAGAACCTACAAAACGCTTTTTAAAATCTGCCTTTGCCAGTTCCCAAATCAATTTTCTATTCTTTTGCAAATCCTTGAACAGTCCAATGAGATTCTTCATCTTTGCTCCTTATGAAAAATGGAATGTATGTGCTAAATCATTCCACTTTGTATCTTTTTCTGATAAATTAATTTCCATTCCCTCTGCAATTGGCCATTCAATTCCAATAGATGGATCATTCCAAATAATTCCACCCTCATCGCCTGGATGATAAAAATCTGTACACTTATAGGCAAACTCTGCCTCATCGGATAATACCAAAAAGCCATGAGCAAAACCCTCAGAAATATAAAATTGCTTTTTATTTTCTGCCGAAAGCACCACGCCAAACCATTTTCCATATGTCTTTGAATGTTTTCTCAAATCTACAGCCACATCAAAAACTTCCCCACGCAGTACACGAACAAGCTTTCCCTGTGGATGCTCCTTTTGAAAATGTAGCCCACGCAATACTCCCTTGACAGACATGCTCTGATTGTCCTGTACAAATTTCATATTCAGTCCAGCTTCCTCAAAATCTCTCTGATTGTAGGTTTCCACAAAGTATCCTCTTGCATCTGGAAACACCGTTGGCTCGATAACATAAAGTCCATCAATTTCACAATTCGTTACTGTAATCTTACCCATTCTTTTCTCCTATTTCTTGATTGCATTTTATTCCATTTTCTATGGTCAAGCCATAAATCTATCCTTTAAGTATAGCTTAAATCCTTCCTTTCGTCTAGCGTATCGGGAGATTGTTTTGCTCTTCTGAGATTTAAAAGTCCACTTACTATTTTGGGTTGTTCAAATTTATTTAATTTTTTCTTTCTTTTTTCTTAATAAATTATTGACTACCCTGAGCAATTATAGTATTCTTAAGCTAATATAGAACATATACAATAAAAAGGAGGAAACCATTATGAGGAAATTAGCTTTATGTCTTATTTCAGCAGCTGTGACCATCGCCACAACAACCAGCGTATTCGCTGCTAGCCCTTGGTACAAGGACGATGGAAAATGGCGCTATATTCAAAATGGTCGCCGCTTTGCTCAGGATGAATGGGTAAATGACAATGGCTCTTGGTACTATATTGACCAACTTGGATTTATGAGTACTGGCTGGAAGGATCTAAGAGGAACTTGGTACTACTTAGATGACAGCGGTAAAATGGTCGCCAATCGCTGGATTGGCAATTACTATCTTGGCTCAAATGGTGCAATGCTCACTAACACCACAACTCCAGATGGATACAAGGTTGGTGCCGATGGTGCATGGCTCTCTGGCAATACACAATCCTCTACTGGTCAAGTTAAGCTAGATGAAGCAAGAGCCGCTGCTGTTGTTGCCAAACATGATTATTACAAGAATTGCTCCAAAGAGCAAGCCAACCAAGCAGATGATGTGGCACGAAAGATCGCCATCCGAGTTCTCTCTGATTCTTCTTTGACTACAGATTTAGCCAAAGTCAGAAAAGCTGCATCCATTATTTACAGAGAATATATTCTCAGTAATCAGTATGGGACTGATGCTAACAAATATTATCGGAGTCCTTATGGTGTTTTTGTTGCCCATGTCTCCACCTGTGCAGGAGGAACAAGAGCACTAGGACGAGTTCTTGACTTTATGGGATACGACTGGACACATGCCAATCCAAATTCTTGGACACATCAATGGTGCGTACTTCAAATGGATGGAAAAACAGGTTATGCTGATGCCATGGGATATGGCTGTGGATTCGATCAGCATCCATATCTCTCCAAAGATATGAGTAAGGTCTATGAAGACGAACAAAATGGACTTTACTAATTAATGTCCCATTTATTCTAAAGGGCGTGAAAAAAATGAAATTCATTTTTTTCACGCCCTTTTATCTTCTATATCATTAATCACTGTAATCTGTATCCATTACAATTTCCACATCAAATTCTGGATACTTTTCTTTGACTTCTTGACTGACATGATCATAGATCGCATGGCGATCCTTCGCCTCAAATCCCACAATCATATCAAATTGAATTTTCATCTTCTCAAAATCAATATAAAATCCATGCATCTGTAAGACATGCTCATGTCCCATCACAATATCTCGTATCTGCTTACGAATTTCAGCTGCCTTGTCATCCTTTGTGTTGACTGAATAAATGCCCACAGCTGCCATGACAATCTTACAGGAATGATATACCTTATCATTAATTTCTCTTGTCATTGTATCAATCTGATCAGCACTAAAAGTGTCAGGTACCTCAATATGTGCTGTCGCAAGGATTAGATTTGGGCCATAGTCATTAAAAATCAAATCATATACTGCTTTGACACCATGAACCGATTGAATAACCTCTTTCACCTTCCTTGAAGTTTCTGCATTGGCCCGCTGACCAAGGATTAGGCTAATGGTATCATTGAGCATTTCAAAACTTGATTTAATTAAAAGCATAGCGATGACTGCTGCCAAATAGGCCTCTAGTCGAAACCTGTGAGCAAGAAGATGATTGCCGCCAATAGTGTAGTCGTTGAAATAATGGCATCAAATTTTGCATCAGCACCAGAAACAATTAGTGCATCTGATCCCACTTTTTTTCCCACTCTTCCCACATAATTTCCAAGTAAAAGTTTAATTACCACAGCCACTACCACAATCACCAGTGTCACCGGTGTATAGTTTACCTGTGCTGGATGAAGAATAGATTTTATAGCCTCAATCAGTGCACTAATACCGGCATACAGCACAATGACAGCAATAATAATTGCTGCCAAATATTCATATCGCCCATGTCCATAGGGATGCTTTTTATCTGGTGACTTTCCTGCCAGTTTCGTGCCAATAATGGTAATCACCGATGAGAGCACATCACTCAAATTATTTACTGCATCCAAAGTAATGGCAATCGAGTGAGTCAAAATGCCCACCATAAACTTAAACCCAGCCAAAAAAATATTGGCAACAATACCAATGATACTCGTTCTGACAATCACTTGATCTCTCTTGTCAGAACTTCTCCTCATGCTCATAAAAATACTCCTAAAAATTTAATTTGGTCAACACACGATCTAATCTTGCCACTGCATCATCTACATTTTCTTTGGTAATGACTAAAGGAGGAATAAAGCGAATCACATGGCTGCCCGCATTGATGAGCACCATCTTTTCTTCCAAAAGCACTTTTTGAATAATTTCGCCCACGGGAACATCAAATTCAAGCCCAAGCATCAAGCCACACCCTCTGCATTCCATAATATGTCCATGATGCTTTGACAATGTATTTAACTTTTCTTTGAGATATTCTCCCACCACTTTTGCATTCTCTGGAATTTGATCTTTTTCAAAAATGTCCAATACCTTTGCTGCTGCCGCACAGACCAAGGGATTGCCACCATAAGTACTTCCATGATCTCCAGGCTCTAATATGTTTACTGCCTTTCCTGCTGCCAAAAATGCACCAATGGGCACACCATTTCCAAGAGCCTTTGCTACCGTCATTACATCTGGTCGGATACCAAAGTTTTGCCAAGTGAAATATTTTCCTGTTCTTCCCATTCCACATTGAATTTCATCAAAAATCAAAATCAAATCATATTGATCGGCAAGATCTCTAAGTCCATTTAAATTCTTCTGTCGCTGGGTGAATTCCTCCTTCTCCCTGCAATGGTTCTACAATAATACCACAAGTTTTCTCTGAAACCAATGCTCTTACCGACTGAAGATCGTTGTATGTGGCAAATTTGACTCCTGGCAACAATGGCTCAAATGGCTCTCTGTAATGTGCATTGCCTGTGACCGAGAGTGCTCCAAATGTTCGTCCATGGAAAGAATGATTCATCGCAATCATTTCATAACAGTCCTTCCCATGCTTTTCCACACCATATTTTCTAGCAATCTTTAGTGCACCTTCAATCGCCTCTGTTCCAGAGTTGGTAAAAAAGACTCTCTCCATTTGAGAAACTTTTAATAGTTTTTCACTCGCCTCGATGGCTGGCTCATTATAAAAATAATTGGAGGTGTGCCAAAGTTTATCTACCTGCTCTTTTACTGCTTCCTGAAGTCCTGGATAATGATGACCAAGTCCCTGAACACCAATGCCAGAAAAAAAGTCAAGATAGGCATTGCCCTCAGTGTCATACAAAGTTACGCCATTTCCTCTGTCAAATACTACGGGATAGCGATTATAGGTCTTTAACAATTGCTGTTCTGCCCTTTGAATATTTTCTTCCATTAATTGTCCTCCCTCTCTCGCAAAATTGCTGTTCCAATTCCCTTATTGGTAAATTTCAAGTAACAGACAATGGGCAATCCTTCCATCCAGAATATGCACTCTGCTCACACCACTCTCTAAGGCATCGATGCAATTGGTCAACTTTGGAATCATTCCACCGCCAATGCCATCACTTTGAATAAATTTTCTCGCTTCTTCCACAGTCATCTCTGAAATCAATGAACTCTTATCTGAAAAATCGCGATAAATTCCTTCCACATCGGTCAAAAAGGCCAGTTTTTCTGCCCCCACAGCCTTTGCAATGGCACAGGCAGCATCATCTGCATTGATATTGTAGCTGTGACATTCGTTGTCATAGCCAATCGGGCAAATAATGGGTAAAAAATCTTTTTCGATTAGGTCATCAATTAATTGTGGATTGACCTTAGTAATCTCACCAACAAAACCAATGTCCTCGCCCTTACTCAATTTCTTTTCACATTCCAATAAATTTCCATCTTTTCCACTAATTCCGACTGCACGGATACCTAGGTCACTTACCAATTGAACCAAACTTTTATTTACACGATTTAATACCATCTCTGCAATTTCCATTGTCGGCTCATCCGTCACACGAAGACCATTGATAAACTTTGGCTCCATCCCCACCTTAGTAATCCACTTGCTAATTTCTTTTCCGCCGCCATGCACAATAATCGGCTTAAACCCGACTAATTTTAACAAAACAACATCTTGAATGACTTGCTTTTTCAATTCATCATCAAGCATAGCCGAACCACCATATTTGACAACAATGACCTTTCGATTAAATCGCTGAATATAGGGAATGGCCTCAATCAACACCTGTGCCTTTTGCATAATACTTAAATCCATCTTGCTTCTCCTCTAACTTCTATAATCGGCATTAATTCGAATATAGTCATAGGTCAAGTCACAACCCCAAGCTGTGGCTGTCTCCTCTCCCATTTGAATATCTACTAATGCTCTCACTTCCTTGGCTGAAAGAATATTAGTGGCATCCTCCTCGCTAAAATCAACCGCATTGCCGTCTTTATAGATCAAAATTTTTCCTTCATTGCTCTCAAACCAAAGTTCCATATGATCGGGATCAAACTTCTCTCCAGAATATCCAAGAGCGCAGAGAATTCTTCCCCAGTTGGCATCATGTCCAAAGATGGCTGCCTTGGTCAAAGAGGAAGTTACTACTGACTTTGCCAGAGTTCTCGCCTGGTCCTTTGACTGTGCACCAACAACCTTGACTTCAAAAAGTGCCGTCGCTCCCTCGCCATCACCTGCCATCATCTTAGCTAGTTCCACATTGATTTGATGTAGGGCTTCCTTAAATGTCGTATAGTCCTCTCCCTCACTGTCAATGAGCTTATTCTTTGCCTGACCATTGGCAAGAACAATAAAGGAATCATTTGTTGAGGTGTCACCATCAACACTGACCATATTAAAGGTATCCACAACATCTTCTCGAAGAGCCTTAAGAAGTAAAACCTTGTCAATGGCAACATCTGTGGTCACAAAGCCAAGCATTGTACACATATTTGGGTGAATCATGCCTGAACCCTTGCACATTCCGCCCATCTTTACTTTGTCCCTGCAATTTCAAACTCAAGGGCAATCTCCTTCTTTATCGTATCCGTAGTCATAATGGCCTCTGCACTCAAGCTTGCACTCTCTAGACTATCCGATAAATTCTCTTTTAACTTGTGCACACCTGCCTTAATCTTTTCCATTGGCAACTGCTTTCCAATCACACCTGTAGAGGCAACCAAGACTTCTTCTGGCTTAATGCCAAGCACACTGGCTGCCTCATTGGCTGTCTGCTCGCAATAGTCAAGTCCTTCTTTTCCTGTACAGGCATTGGCAATACCTGCATTCACCACAATGGCCTGCACCATTCCATCGCCATCAGTAATCTTTCTGTCCCAAACTACAGGTGCTGCCTTGACTAAGTTAGTCGTATATGTTCCTGCACTGACACATGGAGAATTTGAATAGACCATGGCCATATCCAGTCGATCAGTATACTTAATTTGTGCCATACAGCTTGCACTAAAAAATCCCTTTGCCGCCGTGACACCGCCTTCGATTTTCGTTATCTTTCCCATACTTTTTTATCCTTTCTCTATACTACTACACTGTTCTTGCAATATTGTCATCATTGATCATATAGTCGTATCCATTGCTATCTTTTCGGATATTCCATCCCAATTTCTTCCAAAATTGATTGCCAACTTCATTTTGTGTAAAGGCGATGAGACTAACTCTAGAGATTTCTTCCCCTTCCAATTTCGCCAGACAATAATTGACCATCTCTTCTCCAATGCCACGCTGTCGATATTCTTCTCTCACACAGACATGATAAAATGATCCCTCTCTGCCATCATGCCCACACAAAATACTACCCACAATTTTTCCATCCACCACAGCCACACAGCTCAGTCCTGGATTTCTTCGCAAAAAGCGACAAATTCGCTCCTGTCCATCATCAATTAGGCGAATTTTAAACCCCTTTGTATTCACCCAAACATCTCGCACCTGCTGATAATCGCTCTCCTTCATTGCTCTTACTGTTACCAAAACACTTCCTCCATCAATTATGGAAACATCGGAATTTGCTTCAATCCCGTGTTTTCTTTGCATCCAAACAAAATATTCATATTCTGCATTGCCTGTCCTGCGGCACCCTTGACCAAGTTGTCCATTGCCCCCATCATCACAACTCGATTTGTTCTCTCATCGAGCACTACATTGACATCGACAAAATTGCTGCCCTCAACAAATCTTGTCTGTGGACAATCTCCTTCTTTGAGCACACGAACAAATTCTTCATTGGCATAGGTATGTTCATAAATTTCTCTAATTTTTTCAATGCTCACTTTTTCTGTCAAGCTCGCATAGGCCGTCACCAAAATTCCTCTCATCATCGGCACAAGATGGGGTGTAAAACTAATGATGGTCTCCTTTCCAGAAATCCTACCCAATTGCTCCTCAATCTCTGGCGTGTGTCGATGTGTTGTCACACCATAGGCCTTGATATTTTCATTAACTTCGCAAAACAGATTGTCTACCTTGGCACTTCGTCCCGCACCACTTGTTCCTGACTTGGCATCAATAATAATGGAAGACATATCAATCAGCCCTGCTTTTGCTAGTGGCATAATACTTAAAAAGGAACAAGTTGGATAACAACCTGGATTGGCAATTAATCTTGCGTTCTTTATTTTTCTCTATTGATCTCTGGCAGCCCGTACACCGCCTCCTCAATAAATTGTGGAGATAAATGCTCGATCTTATACCATTTTTCATAAGTCTTGACATCCTTAATTCGATAGTCTGCTGACAAATCAATGACTTTTGCCTTCCTCAAAATTTCTTCATCTAGTTTTCCTGCCAAAAAACCCTGTGGTGTTGCTGTAAAAATCACATCTGCAATTTCTGCAATTTGATGCAAATCATCATCTTTACAATCTTCTTCCACAATATGATATAAATTTTTATATATCGATGCAAAATCTTGATGGATGTAGCTTCTTGAACCATACCAAACAATTTCTATATCATCTCTTTGCATCAAGAGCCGAACTAATTCTGCTCCCGCATATCCCGTTGCTCCAACAATCCCTACTCTTATCATATTTGCCTCCACATCTTTTGATTGTATAATCATACAACTAATATAAATATTTATCAACTATAAATTTATAAAAAGGCAGAGCCTAAAAAGGAGCATAGCTTTAATACCTTATGTACATATAATTCTCTTACAAAAAAATAATTATATAATGATTTTTTTTCTAAGTTTATAATGATTTTATATTGAATATATGATATATATATTATACATGAAAGATATTATCTCAGCCGATGCACCAGAAGAAATTTATATTTCACCTGTTGCTTGTCAAGGAATAATTAGAAGAGCAGAAGCAAAAAATAGTAAGATAAATTCTCGACTTAAAGAGGTTTTGCAATCTATATCATCTACAATGAGTATGGAAGAGATTGAAGCACTATCATTAAGACAACCTCGAGGAGCTGATAGTGGCATGGCAAAATCTACACAATTAAATAAAATGGCATTTAGCGAATAAACAAAAAGCAACACACTCAGTGCGTTGCTTTTTGTGCAAAAATGCCTCTGCATCTTAAAGGCGTGTAAAAAATCAGAAATTATTTTTACACGCCTTCTGTCTATTTCTTTCTTACTTACTCATCTTATCCACAAAGTCAACAATGTCGTGGTCAAAACTACTTCCTGTAATCTGACTATGTGTAAATTGTGTTGCCTCCTTTACATTTGCTCCCTTAGCTAAGTCTTTTACTTCCTCTGTGGCCTTCTTTCCCTCACTTGCTGTATAGTATGGCACAATGGTCTTTCCATCCCACTTGTGGTCCTGAATAAACTTAGCCATCACACGCTCAACTGAGTCATCAGCTCCCTGCATACCAACATAAACCACAGAGTAATCATTCCATCCGTCGACATCGCCATAATAAGCTGGCGTTGCCTTCTCCTCTTTTTCACGCTTAACCTGTGCCGCATATTCTGCGTAGGTCTTTGGATAATCAGCCTCTGGCACAACCTCAAATTGATCGGCATTTGCCTTTTTGCTAATCATCTCTGCCACAGCCTGTACATCCTTTTTTCCGCCCTCTGTGCTCGTTTCATCAACTCCAGGAAAATAGACAACCAATGCCTTTCGAATGCCATTGTCATCCATACTCTGTGCAACTGTTGTCTGTGCACTGGAACTTGCCTGTGTTGTCTGTGCAGAACTTTCCTTTGAACTTTCTGCACTCTGTGCATTACTTGTCTCTGTCTTCTTTGCTCCATTGCCACAAGCCATCAAAGAAAAAGCGGCCATTCCTGCAACCAATAAGGTTGCCAAATTTTTCATTTTCATCCTTACACCTCCACATCCTTTTTTCCTATTTTATCATATTTTTCGACTTGTTGTATATATTTTCGACTGCGTTCCCCAAAGATGTGCAAATAGATGCCTATATAATCCTCATAACTAATCTGCTTTGAAAAAGTCAATAATTCCATCTCCACTCCAAAGAGTTTGACATAGACTTTTGTCTCCTTTAAGCCATTGCTTAAGTAAAATTTCTTTCTTCTCTCCTTCAGCTCATCTTCTCTTGTCTCCACTTTTTCTGGCACAATCTCAATCTCTAAAAATATGCGTTTTTTTGCATAATAATTCCGAAGCATACGAATTGCCCTGCTGCCATAACCTTCTCCTCTTTTTTCCTTTTTCATTGCAAAATAATCAATTAAAATAAAATCTTCATCCATCATTGCCATCGCCATTCCAATAAAATTTTCTCCTTCTTCAAAGGCTAAAATTTCCATCTGTCCAGATTTTACCTTCTCTTGAATCAGAGCAAAAGGCTTCCTCTCATTAGCCGGAAAAGCAGCTTCATATAAGTTTTGAATCTCTGCGATCCTCTCCTTCGTTTGCACATTTTTTAAATTCATTCTTTTCTCCCTCACCCCATAGTATTTCCTATAATTATACCACAAACTCTTTGACAATTTGCATTCATAGATTACAATAGAACTATAGACTTTTCAATTACTGGCAGAAAGAGGTTATTTATGAATATCACCATCAACAATCCCTATGCCTCCTTTACCTGTACGACCAAAGGAGCAGAACTTATTTCCTATACCGATCAAGATGGTCACCAATATATCTGGCAAAAAAATGACCAATATTGGGATAAAGTTTCTCCCATTCTCTTTCCCTATATAGGCTCAGATATTGACTTTATCAATTATGGAACAGAAAGTTATCCTATGCTCCATCTTGGTCTCATTAAAGATATGGACTTTCAAATTACAAAAAAGGGGGCACATTCTGTCACCCTCTCCACAATGAGCAATGAAGAAACAAAGCAATATTATCCCTATGACTTTGAATTTTCTGTCACCTTTCGACTGAGGGAAACGGAGCTTGAGATTAGTTATACAGTCTCAAATCTCAACAAAAGTGATATGCCATTTTTAATTGGTGGACATACAAATTTCCTCTGTCCAATGGAAGCCGATGAAAAATTAGAAGAATATTGCCTTTCTTTTGCTGACACAGACAAAGAAGATATCCCACTCACCCATCAGATGTTTGACAGTGGAACAAATCTCTATGACCAATTTACCGAGCGAAAAGTCAAACTCCACAAAAATTTTGAACACGGTGTTGTCTTTCAGTTTCCTGACTTTCCTCAACTCGGTCTATGGAGTCCTCCAAAGAAAAATGCTCCCTTTATCTGTTTTCAGCCTTGGTGTGCTGGCACCGTTGATGAACTTTCCCAAAAAGATATTGCAAAACGAAAGTATGTACAAATTCTCTCTAGTCATCAATCAAAAATGTATCGCTTTAGCTTTATGCCACTACAGAAAGAAGAAATTGAAGAAGATATAGAAGCAACTATCGAAGAAAACATGGAAGAAGATATGGAGATTGTTATTCCAAAATTTGACGATATCAAACCTTCGGGGGCAAATTCAGATTCTGAATCTACTGTGGATACAAAACCAAATAGGGATGTAGATACAACATCTAGCAACAATACAGAGAACAAGGAAAATGAGACAAAAAAGAAAAAGAAAGCTTCCTCCAATCCAAATTATAACAAAAAGAAGAAAAAGAGGAAGATGCGCAAAAAAAAGAAAGGCTAGGGCTTACTATGGATAATATAGAACAACTTTTTCAATGGATTAAGGCAAGTAATAACATTGTGTTTTTTGGTGGTGCAGGAGTCTCTACGGAAAGTGGGATTCCTGATTTTCGCTCTCAAGATGGTCTTTACAGCCAACACTACGCTTATCCACCAGAGAAAATTCTTAGCCATTCCTTTTTTATCTCCCACACTGAGGAGTTCTACCGCTTTTACAGAGACAAGATGCTATTTCCAGAGGCCATGCCCAACTCAGCCCACATTGCTCTGACCAAGCTCGAAAAAATGGGCAAACTAAAATCCATCATCACTCAAAATATTGACGGCTTACACCAAAAGGCAGGAAGTCAAAAAGTTTTCGAACTCCATGGCAGTGTCCTTAGAAATACCTGTACTCGATGTGGGAAAAAATATGGGATTGAAAAAATTCTTCACTCCTTCGGCATCCCAAAATGTGACTGTGGTGGTACCATTAAGCCTGATGTCGTTCTCTACGAAGAGAGCCTAGATGAAGATACCATCAATGATGCCCTCTGCGACATCCGCAATGCCGAAGTATTGATTATTGGCGGAACTTCACTTGTTGTCTATCCCGCTGCAGGATTTATCCAATATTATGATGGCAATCAGCTTGTTCTCATCAATAAATCAAAAACAAATGTGGACAACCAAGCGAATCTTGTCTTGCATGAAAGCATCGGCAAGGTCCTCAACGAAGTGGTTGAAAGATTATAAGATGATAACTGTAGAAAAATTTAGGGGGTTGCAAGAATTCTTGCAATCCCCCATTGATGATCGAGCCATTTTATTTTTCTAAACGAATGACTCTATCATGTCGCTTGGCCATATCCAAATCATGTGTTACCGTAATGATGGTTGTTCCAAATTTTCGATTCATCTCAAATAAAGAATGAATAATTCTTTCCTTATTTTCTGTGTCCAAAGAGGATGTAGGCTCATCTGCCAATAAAACCTCTGGTTTCATCAAAATTCCTCTGGCAAAAACTGCCCTAGCTCGTTCTCCTCCCGAACAGTCGAGTGGTTTTTTCTGCAAGATAGATTCAATTCCTATCTCTTTTACAATCTGAGCAAAATTTTCAAGCAAAGAATTTCTATCCTTGGATTCCATATATAAAAAAGGCAGTTGAATATTTCTCCACAGTCAGACTATGAATCATTGCTGATTCTTGCAAGACAAATCCAATTCTTTGATTTCTCCATTTCGCAAGCACCTTCTCATCCAACCCATTCGTCTTCTCCCCAAAAAGATAGTATTCTCCACGATAATCCCGATCCAATAATCCTAAAATATTGAGCAAAGAACTCTTGCCCACACCAGATTCTCCCACAATGGCCAATTTTTCCCCAGCTTCAACTTGCATTGAAAAACCTTTTAAAATCGAAAGTTTTGACTTTGTAAATGTTTTTTCCTCAATCTGAATATCTATCATACTTCTCATTGCATTACTCCCAAAGAAATTGGAATTTTTTTGATTTTCCTCATCATCAATTCTACAATCATCACTGCAAGTGCGATATCAAATCCCATCGTTACCAATAAGGCCAACCAATCCATTCCAATTAATCCAAACACACCATAAGTAATAAAAAATGTAATTTTTTCTGTCCAAGCTCTATAGCGATCAGCTACTGTACACAAAAAAACTGCTACCCAATTCACAAATAATAACAGTCCAATATATCCATACAACATAAATCTCAATCTTGAATAACTCAATCCAACAAACAAATGAATAGAAAAATCCTTAATCATCAATCGAATACTTGCCAATGTGTTCCAAATTGACAACGCAACAACAACAATCAGTATAACGAATGTAATAGAAAAAATAATTTCCAAAGATGCCACATAATAGTTGAAAAACTCATAGTTTTCATCCTGAGTAGAAAATTTAAATCTTGCCTCTAAATTCTTTTGAATAAGCTCATTAAATTTTTCCAACTTTTCTCTTGTCGAGTCAAAAATAACCAAATTCATTATTGCATTGACTCCAAATCCCCTCTGTGCATTTTGAATAAACTCCTTATTCACTGGCACAAGTATCGAAAAATTATAGTACTTCTTCGAGCTTAGAGCATAAAAATTAGAATGACTTGTATTTTTCTTTAACACTCCACAAACTGTAAAAATCACATCTCTTTTTAGAGATGGCTCCTTCAATCGGATTTCTGTTCCTATAGGATAATCTCTTCTTAATCCTTCACCAACAAGTACAGGAATTTTATCTTTTATTGAATAGTCAAAGGATAAATCGACTCCATCAGATATTCCAAACAAATTTTGTTGATAAAAATCCTGATTAATATAATTAAGTGAAACCTCTATGCCATAGCGATTTGATATTGACGCTATCGTTCCATCACTATACAGTCCATAGCGAAAATGATTATCTAAATATGTATAGATATCATGCATTTTTTCGTTTGTAACAATATCAAAATTTATCATGTGATCTGCATCTTCTCTTCCAATATAAGTTCCTTCTTGGTTGAGCTTTTGCATTTCTTGGTATCCTTGAACTGTAGACATAGATGAGCGAGCTACAATAAATACTAAGTAATTCGCCACAAACAGAAATGGAATAATCGTAACAATAAGAATCCATCTCCGTAAAAATATCTTCCTAATAAAAAAGCTAAAATTTTTCATAGTCTCTTCACCTGTATTGTGCCAACGAATATATAGATTGCAAAAATACCAGCAATCATTTTATCAAATAACTGCTGGCATTGCCTACAAATATTCTATTCCACAAGAAATTCCCTTGCCACTTCTACCACAGCATCCGGATTCTTTTTGTTCCACTCATAAAAACTCAAATTACTCTGGTCTACGGTCTGACCGAGTTTAACCAAAAATCTAGGAACATCTTCCTCAAAGATGTCGCCAACCACATCACCAAACCGCTCTTTTCCTTGGTAGTGATCGCCATTGATGGTCAACTGATAGGCAGGTTTTCCCTTCTTTGCAGCACCTCGAAATCCAATCACACCAATCTGATGTGTTCCACAAGAAGATGGACAACCGCTGATATGGCAGAGTGGAAGTGCCGTTTTTGAAAGCTTTGCTTCTCGAACAGCATCGACACAAGCTCGCAACAAGGCCTGTGAATTTCGAAGACCAACTTGACAAATAGAAGCACCAATGCAACTTACTGAATGCTCAAACTCACTTACTACTGCACTGTCCTCGGTGGCCTCCAAAACTTTTTTTGCCTCAGATGCGGTCAAGTTAATAATATAGGCCGTCTCATAGGAGCCAAGTCTCACCTCGACATCTTCAAAGTCCTTGATGGTCTCATATAATTTTTCCAATTCATCGACCTGTGGACAGCCACCAACGGTATGCCATTCTACCGCATAGAGCCCTTCTTGCTTTTGTGCAATGACTCTATCTCCTTCAATTGTTGTGCCATCACCTGTTTTTGTCACTACACTTGGCTGAATATGAAGAGTCAAATCTTCCCTTTTCCTGATATCGGCCAAATTTTGATACACAACCTTTTTATATTCTTCCTCGCCTCCACACAATTCAATGAGATAGCGAGTTCTTGCTCTTCCTCGGTTTTGGTAATTTCCATGTTCACTAAAGGTCTTCCACTGTGCATAAATATAGTAACAAATATCCTTTGGATCAACTGCCGTATCAATCAGCACGCCCATTCTTGGATTTGGGCCAAGACCGCCAGAGGTATAGACATCAAACTTTCCATCACTTCTTGCCACAAATCCAATGTCGTGGAAGGTGGCGTGAGAGGCATTCTTTGGCGAATTGGAAATACAACCTTATACTTTCTTGGAATCTTTCCCTGATGAATTAGGGTGAGAGCATACTCCCCTGCTGCCTTGGCATAGGGCATAACATCAAAGTATTCTCCCTTTTCTACTCCAGATAGTGGAGAGCACATCGTATTTCTTGGATTGTCACCGCCAGTTCCTCTAGTAATAATGCCATGATCATATCCTGCCTCGGCAAGCTCAGTCAACGCCTTGTAACCCAGATTATGCAACTGAACAGCCTGACAAGTTGTAAAATGAATCTTTGAAATATGATATTTTTTTGCGGAGTCCACGATAAACTTTAACTTGTCCTTTGGCATTGAGCCTGCCGTCATTCGAAGTCTCAACATACATTTGTCGTCTTCTCTCTGTGCATAGCATCCAAAACCACCGGAGATTCCCTTGTAGTCTTTCTTTGGCAACTCCCCATCAAAATATTCCTTTGCGGCCTTAAAAAATGTTGGCAACTCTTTCCTAAAACTTTCGATTAAATTCTCTCCCATCTATCTTTATCCCCTTAAATAATCCAGTTGTCTGGTCCCATAATATTGTTGAGCATGGTGAGAGACTGCACTCTTGCAAATATCGCATCTGCACTGTCACTGTCTTTTCTCACCTCAGACCATCTCTTATAATTTTCATTCACTTCTAATTCTTTTGCCTCTTCCCTATAGGAATCAAGCACAAGCAATACCACAAGACCAGCATCAACAAGATGCTCAACCACCTTGACATAGTCCTCATTTCCCTCCGGTCTATAAGTATAGGTATGGCGACTACTTCTGAGCAATAAATTTTCTGCCTGATGGATTTCATTTTCATCCACATTCTCTAGTGAGAAACCAATGACCAATGGACTCTGCCAATTCAAAGCCGCACGCATCCCCTTTGAAACAGGAAGAACTACATTTTTCTTTTCTCCCACTTCCAAAACCACGCCACAGGCTGAGGTCATATTTGTGATTCGGTCAATAAAAATCAACTCTCCAAGTGTCTTGTGATTCTTAAAGGTGTCCAAAATAATTGGCTCACTGGTTGCGACCTCGCACACCGCAAGCTCATTTTTTTCAAGCTCTTTGGCATTGATATGCTCACCTGTGTTGACATCAATTCGGTAATTGATCTTGGTCACAATGCCTGGAATTTTCTTTGTTCCAAGCTTGATCATAAAGTTTTTTCCCGCCTCAAGCTTATTGTCATCCATCCACAAAATATTGGTGGTAAATGTGCTGGCAATCTTTAAATTGGAATCCTTCTCAATGACACAGCCTCTGGAAACATCCACTTCCTTATCCAACTGAATGGTCACAGGTTGCCCTTCAAACGCATGGTCTGCCTCTTTTCCTGCAACCAAAATACTCTTGACATGAGCACTTTCTTTGCTTGGCAAACTCACAACCAAATCCCCAACTTTGACCTGACCATGTTCAATCTGTCCCTGAAATCCTCGAAATTCATGATTTGGACGACAAACTCTTTGCACTGGCATGTAAAATCCCTGTTCATTTTCTGTCGCCTCTGTCACATCCACTTCCTCCAAGTGGGAAAGAAGCGTAGGCCCAGTATACCAAGGCATATTTTCTGAGCGAATGGTGATATTATCTCCCTCTGTTGCAGAAACAGGGATAATGACAACATTTTCAAGTCCGACCTCTTGTTGCAATTTTGCAATGTCACTTTGAATTTCATCAAACCTTTCCTTTTGATAACCCACAAGATCCATCTTATTGAGAGCAAAAATAAAATAGCGAATACCCATCAAAGAGCAAATTCTAGCATGTCTTCTTGTCTGTGTCAATACCCCCTGCTTTGCATCCACAAGGATAATGGCCAGATCGGCAAAGGATGCACCACATGCCATATTTCTTGTGTACTCCTCATGTCCTGGTGTATCGGCACAAATAAAACTGCGTCTGTCCGTTGTAAATAGCGATAGGCCACATCAATCGTAATTCCCTGCTCTCTCTCGGCGATCAATCCATCAAGAAGAAGGGAATAGTCAATCTTTCCACCTCTGCTTCCCACCTTGGAATCCAGTGCAAGTGCCTCTTTTTGATCGGCATAAATCAACTTTGCATCGTAGAGAAGATGACCAATTAAGGTTGACTTTCCATCATCGACACTGCCACAAGTAATAAATTTTAATAATCCATTCATTTTAGAAATACCCCTCTCTCTTTCTTCTCTCCATACTTCCCGTTGCCTCATGGTCAATGACACGGCTTGTTCTTTCTGACTCCACAGCGCCCAAAGTCTCTTCCACAATCTCATCTAAAGTGTTAGCCTCTGACTTAATTCCTCCTGTCAATGGATAGCAACCCAGTGTTCTAAATCGAATCTTATCTCTGTGAATATCTTCTGGCTGAATATTGAGTTTGTCAACAATGCGATGATCATCAATCATAATCATATTTCCATCTCGCTCAATATAAGGTCTTTCTTGTGCATAGTACAAAGAAACAATATCAATCTTTTCTCTTTGAATATATTGCCAGATATCCTTCTCTGTCCAGTTTGAGATTGGGAAGACTCTCATGCTCTCGCCCTTGTGAATCTGTGTATTGTATAACTTCCACATCTCTGGTCTTTGATTCTTTGGATCCCACGCATGAGAAGCATTTCTAAAGGAGAAAATTCTCTCCTTTGCTCTTGATTTTTCCTCATCTCTTCTTCCGCCACCAAATGCAGCATCAAATCCATATTTGGTGAGTGCCTGCTTTAGGGCCTGTGTCTTCATAATGTCAGTATAAGACGCACCGTGGTCAAAGGGATTGATCCCTGCCTTTACGCCATCTTCATTCATATATTCAATAAAATCTAATCCATATTTCTTGACCTGCTCATCTCTAAATCGAATCATCTCTTGAAACTTCCATCCTGTGTTGATGTGCATAAATGGAAATGGTGGTCTCTCTGGATAAAAGGCCTTCAAGGCCAAATGTAACATCACCGATGAATCCTTTCCAATTGAGTACAACATCACTGGATTTTCACACTCTGCTGCCACTTCCCTAATAATATAGATTGCCTCTGCCTCCAAAACATCAAGATGCGATAACTTGCTCATTTTTTTCTTCCTTTCTTCTAATAGGTATTGGAATTTTTTCTATTCACAACGATTTCTTTTTGACTTCCATCTAAAAATTCGACTTCCCAGCGATACAAATCATGGTCTTTTCGAATCGTCATTTGAGAACCTCTTCCGCCGATATCAGCTCCCAAGAAAAAGTGAATTGCTGCCACTGGGCATTCCTTCATACAGGATGTACAGCCCCAACAATCTCTGACCATTTCAATTTTTGCCCTGCCATTTTCGTTGAGATCAATCAAATTTCCAGGACAAGCATTCACACATCTTTGACATCCTATACATTCCCTTTGATCAATTCGTATGCTCATAATGCCCTCCAACTAAATCTCGAAATACAATTTCTACTTTTCCATCTACAATCTTTGAATTAATATATCCATCAAATGCTTGGTCTTTCTCAGGATAATCGGCATTTTCTCCAAAGATATGCCATCTTGTTTCCTTTCTAGCAAAGAGATGTTCAATTAATACCTCACAGACCAAAAGTCTCTCTCTCACTTCATAGATGTGAAGAAGGTCAAACATATCCTTTGCAAATAGATTTTCAACCTGTGCTTGTAGATTTTTGATCTTTTCTCTCGCCACTTCAAGTCTCGCTTCATTGTAGCGATAGCCCATGGCAATGCCTCCCGCATATTCGTCCATCACCTTTTGCATCGCCTCTTCGACATCCTCCCAAGTCATCATTGAATGACTTTTCTCAAAATGCCTCTGATATTCCTGCATCCACTCCTGTGCACACATTTCTTGAATCACACCGGCCTTTTTTACATAATCAAGAGCACTCTCTCCTGCAATCTTTCCCTCAGCCAATGCACCTGTCACATACTTTTGTGGTGCACCTCCAGCGACATCTCCTGCCGCAAATAGACCACTTACTGTACTCTGTCTATGTGTATCTACCCAGTAGCCACTCGCTGTGTGACCACCAACGATATAGGGCTCTGTTCCTTCAATTTCCACATCTTTTGCCTTTGGCCCTCTCCCCTCCTCGATCCACTTGAGTGTCTGAGAAGGTGCCATATTTAAGTACGCCTTATATAATTCGTCTTCCTGCTTATCTGTGATTCCACTAGTCTTTAAATAACATGGGCCCTTACCCTGACGATTTTCTTCCACCGTTCCATAAATTCTTTGTGGTGTGGTAATGCCATATTTTTGCTCATAAATCTCTCCATTGGCATTGACCTGCTTTGCCCCTACGCCCTGTGCAATGGTTCCCGTCGGTGCAATGGTGTCCTTACAGCGAAGAGCCACAAAGCGATTTTCAAATGTGGTCATCTCTGCCCCTGCACGAAGCCCCATAGCAAAACCAGCACCTGTGTTAAATGGAGAATACCACATCTTATGTCTTGAAAATCCCGGATTATTTGGTCGGTAAAGTCCTGCTGCACCACCTGTGGCAATAATCACAGCATCTGCATCAATATCATAAATTTCCTTTTTTCTCACCCCAAAGCCAACGGCACCAACCACTGCCTTTTTTCCATCTCTTATGCCAAGCTTTAAATCCGTGATATTGACTTGATTAAAAACTTTGACATTTTCAAGAGATGAGACGGCATCCGCCAACAATGGCTTAATATTTTCTCCATTAATTTTGACATTTCTCCAGCCTCTGGTGACATACTCTCCATTTTTATCCTTGAGAATAACCAGCCCCATTTTCTCTAAGTCCTCAGTGACTTCATTAAAAAGCTCGGCAAGCGTCAACAACAAATCAGGTCGAACAATTCCCTCTCCGTCCTTTTTTGCATACTCCACATAGTCATTGGGCACATGTCCCTTAGAAATATAGGCATTGAGTGCATTGACTCCAGCGGCCAGACAACCACTTCGAATAATATTTGCCTTTTCGGCAATGACCACATCAACCTTTTCTTTTCTTGATATACTCAATGCGGCATAGCAACCAGCTGTTCCACCGCCAACAATCAATATCTTGGTTTTTATTTTTTTTACTTCAAAATCCATTGAACCTTCCTCTTCCCTCATCAAAATAATACAATTCCAAATCCAAGGACAGCAGACATTGCCATTGGAATCAAATGATTCATTTTCTTTCTGTGCATCATTAACATATTTAGAACAATAATCATTGACGTAAACATCACCACAATATCCTTGCTCGCCCCGACGGAAAGACCTGTATCAATATTTGTCTGCACCATGGTAAGCATCACATTGAGTAACAAGCCAGAAATAATTGGTCGAATCCATTGATTCACTTTTTCTAACACACTCACACCCTGAAAACTTCGAAATACCCAACCAATCACACCAAAGACCATTCCTGAGGCAGAAACACTGATAACAAATCCTGCTAAAGCCAAAGCAAAAGCCTGTGCATATCCTGCTCGAATTCCAATCATATATCCCGCTCCAGTCAACACCTTACAAAGAATCGACCCAGGAAGCACATTGGCAATGGGAACTAAGAGGTGGTAAAACTCATTGACATTGAGCATTTGATCATTGATAAATAAGTTGTCGGCCACCGTCAAATAGGCATCTCCACCACCAAAGGAAATCACAGAAGAGAAAAATCCTTTAGCCAAATAAAGGACACTTCCTCTGTCTATCAGTAGAGCAGGTACACTCGCCAAGACAATCAAGCCAAACCAAATCCCTATCTCTTTCCACAATTCACAAAAATTTACTCTTTTCATTCCCTGATGTGCCTTCACCTCACTGACCACACTCCAAACTGCCAATATCAACATAGCCAAATAGGTAGGAAAAAGAATGTACTTTGAATTCCCAAATAAAAAGCACAGGGTCAAAACTGAAACCACCACAAGATTTTTTCTTGTCCATTTACAACCAGTATAGAGCATAATAAAAAAGGACAATCCCAAAATTTTTAGTGTGGACAAGCCAAAAATTGCTGTTTTATGGAGATTAAAAAGTTTATAAATATTTTTTTCTGCACTCAAGATAAACAACAAACAGAATAATGATCGCAATACTTCTTTCTCTTTGACTGACACCGCACATACTCTTTACAATATAGTGAACAAGAATACTGCTCAAAAATGCCATAATTCCAAGTGAAAGGTAGCGAATGGTGCTCAGCTCCTTGTCTCCACCTCCAAGAAAGAGGAGAAAAGCAATGGTCATCAATGCCCCTGGCAAAGCCATCATTGTTGCAGCCACAACCATACCAAGGTTTCCCTTTGCTCTCTTGCCCACACCTGCAGCAATCTCCACAGGAAGTGCTCCCGGTGTGACACAGGCTGAAACCACATCCATATCATAATCTGCTTTTGAAACCATCTTTTTATTTTCCACAACCTCAGACTCAATGACGGGAATCAACGCATTTCCACCGCCAAATCCAATGGTGCCAATCTTTAACATGGACTTTATCAATTCAACCATAGACTACCTCCTCACGATCCTCTTTATTATCATATATTACATACTAAAAAAGTATGTTTCTATGAATTATCAGTATCGTAACATTCCAGCGGCACAAATTCAACCTTCTTTTTATATATGTTTTAATTAAAATACATTCTGCAATACAAAAAAGAGAGCCTCCAAGCCAAACGCTTGAAAACTCTCCTTCTTTTCCCTGTTATCTGTTCTACAAAGACCATATGATTTTCTACTTAGATCAATTTCACAGCAATACTAACTAGCAAAGGCATCACCAAAGCCAATAATATACCCTTTCTTATCCAATGTTGGATTTCCCATGCGTAAGTTAAATCGAATTTTCATATACTTGCTCAATGGAATGGTTCTAATTCCTTTTTCATCTTTTCCATCCCACCTCACCTTTGCATTTTTTGAAAGTCGAACGATTGTGCGATAATTGTTTCCCATATCAGATTCCTCATCCGCACCATCTACATCAACTACACATTCATAGTAATTTCCCTTATCTTTCATCAACGAACGATCTGCAACAAGATCTGCTGTTGAAAAAACTTTATGTAAATTTTTGTCATAATAATTTGGTATCCACTTTCCACCTCCATCTACCATATATCCGTCTGGAGTGACTCTGTCGACATACATATCTCCATCTTCACCGACATAATACTTTCCGCCAATCCATTGATCATGAGCCATATACCCACTGGAATGAAAATAATACCATTTGTGATCGATCAGTCTCCACTTACTTCGAGGATAGGATTGATTGGCATCTTCCCACCACCAACCAACATTGTTTCGCTTCCATTCACCACCTGGATAGGCGTAAGTGCTGGTCGCTGTACTGATGCTTACTGCTCCCAGCAAGGCCACTGCCAATAAATAACCAAATTTCTTTTTCATAATGCCCCTCCTTTATTTACTTTTTCTTCTTATCGTTTATATTATAACGCTAAATTTTCTGGATTTTATTGTTTTTTTTTTAACATTTCTTTCATTTTCTTTACAAAAAATAGGGGGTCAAAAATCAACCCCCCAATATTTGACAAAGAACCTTTTCTGCATCAGTTTCACAGTAGCAATGAACCTAACTTGCATTGACATCACTAAATGAAATGATATAACCATTTTTATCTACTTTTGGATCAATCATTCGCACATTTGAATGTCTTTTCATGTAATCGTTTAGTGATACCAGTTTCTCACCTTTTCCATTCTTCTCATCCCAATGCACTTTTGCTTTTTTTGACAGGCGTACAATACTTCTATAGGTATCATCTATATCATAGCCATTATACATTCCATCTATATTGACTAAACATTCATAATAATTTCCTTTATCCCTCACCAACTCTGCATGCAACTCAGGTGTTGAAAAACGCTTATGTAAATTTTTGTCATAATAATTCGATATCCACTTTCCACTGCCATCTACCATATATCCGTCTGGGGTCACTCTGTTGACATACATATCCCCATCTTCGCCGACATAATACTTTCCGCCAATCCATTGATCATGAGCCATATACCCACTGGAATGAAAATAATACCATTTGTGATTGATCAGTCTCCACTGACTTCGAGGATAGGACCGATTACTGTCCTCCCACCACCAGCCAACATTGTTTCGCTTCCATCCGCCACCTGCATAGGCGTAAGTAGTGGTCGCTGTGCTGATGCTTACTGCTCCCAGCAAGGCCACTGCCAATAAATAACCAAATTTCTTTTTCATTTTCTTTTCCTTCCCTTCTTAATAGGTTAGACTTAACTAGCAAAATAATCACCAAATCGAATAATATAGCCTCTCTTATCTAACTTAGGGTTACTTATGCGAAAAAAGTCACGCCCCTTCATATACTCGCTCAAGGAAATCGTTTTTGGTCCTTTACCATTCATTGCATCCCAATCGACTTTTGCACTTTTTGACAATGGAACAATACTTTTATAATCATTTCCCATATCTGATTCATCATCCGCACCATCTACATCGACTACACATTCATAGTATTCGCCTTTGTCCTTCATCAGTGCACGACTGGCATCAAGCTCTACTGTCGAAAAAACTTTATGTAAATTCTTATCATAATAATTCGGTATCCACTTTCCACTTCCATCTACCATATATCCGTCTGGGGTCACTCTGTTGACATACATATCCCCGTCTTCGCCAACATAATACTTTCCGCCAATCCATTGATCATGAGCCATATACCCACTGGAATGAAAATAATACCATTTGTGATTGATCAGTCTCCACTGACTTCGAGGATAGGACCGATTACTGTCCTCCCACCACCAGCCAACATTGTTTCGCTTCCATCCGCCACCTGCATAGGCGTAAGTAGTGGTCGCTGTGCTGATGCTTACTGCTCCCAGCAAGACCACTGCCAATAAATAACCAAATTTCTTTTTCATAATGCCCCTCCTTTATTTATCTTTTCTTCTTATAATTTGTATTATAACACTAAATTTTCTGGATTCTGTTGTTTTTTTTTTAACATTTCTTTCATTTTCTTTACAAATAAAAAAGAGACTGTGAAAATCAAAAACCTTTCCACAATCCCTCATTCTTCCCATAACTTATTTCTCTATTTTTTCTAGTGCTGTATCCTGTGCAAGTTTTGTAATCTTACTCTCCAATATCGACAACTTGATGCTCATTGAAAAAATCTTCATAATCAGCACAAAGATGATGAGTAGATACAATAGATTGGCGGGTGACTGTATCCCTGTACGAATAGAAATCCAATAGATGATATGCGGAAAGACAGCCAGAACAATTAAGACCAAAGAAAATAAAACCCAAAATACCGCATCATCAATCTGCATCTTCGATTTTCTTATTCGCCGAACAACAGTACAAGAGGCCAATACTGATGACAGAATCAACAAAATTCGCAAAGTCAATGTCATTTTTTCTTCCCCCTATTTTCTACTTCTGAAATTTTGAATAAATAGAATAGAAGTCAACATACGAAGCATATATTTTCCTGCATTCCACGGCGTGAGATAACTGATGCCACCCATTCTCTCCTGCATATGACATTGCACCTCCGCCACATGGGCTCCCTGCTTCACTAAGTAGGAGACTGTATCTGGCTCTGGCCCATAGTTTAATTTTAATGCAAATTTTTCAATCAACTTGCAATTGTACATTCGCATTCCTGATGTCGGATCCTTGATTCGTTTTCCTGTGGTCAAAAAAATGGACATCGCAATGACACGACTTCCAAACATACGAGGGGAAAGACTCTTTTTCTCCTTGGCAAAGCGAGAAGCAATGACAATGTCATATCCCTCATCCATCTTTTCTTTCATTGGCAGAATATATTCTGGGCGGTGCTGACCATCGCCATCAAATTGCACAGCATAGCGATAATTTTTCTGATAGGCATAGCGCATCCCCGTCTGAAATGCCCCTGCCAGTCCCAAATTAATGGGCAAATCAATCATGTTGTAGTTTTTATCCCTGCAAATCTTTGCTGTGGCATCGGTAGAGCCGTCGTTGACAATCACATAGTCAAGCTCTGAGTGATGGATAATCAAATTTTCAACAACTTGCTCAATATTGGCTTCCTCATTAAAGGCAGGGATAATCACCAAAATATCAGACATCTTTTTTCTCCCAATATTTTTTATTTGAACTGCATTTTTTTACCAACCACTTCGGCAACTTCTCATAGTGCTTTCCCATAAAAAATCCAAGATACTTGCAGCCACTGATATAGACTAGGCGAGGGATTTCCTTTGCCTGACCAATCTTAAATAGATGCCTTGCTGTTTCTAGCACAAGGCGAATGCCTTCTTTTTCGCTCTTTAGCCCAGCAAAAATATCTTTGTATTGCACTTGTGAAACCGCAATATCAAAATTTCTAGAAAATTGACGCAAGCCCGAATATTCATGGGAATGAAATACAACGGCATCTGCACAATAACAGACCTTTTTTCCTTTCTTCATCAAGGCGGCCGCATAGAGCATATCCTCATTGAGAATGGTCTTTGGCACAAACCCGCCAATCTCCACAAAACTTTCTCTCTCATAGGCGGCACAGACATTGGAGGCAAAATAATTTTTGATTCCATATACCGCTTTTGTCTTCTCTGACTTTATCTGGCTTTTCTTTGGATAATTATATTGCCTAGTGTAGCGCTCAATATGCCCCGCATCTTGGTTTGGTACTTGGCGTGCGTACACTAATTTTACTTCTTCATCCATTGGTGCAAGCAAGTGTTCAATTAACTTTTGATTGGCTGGAAGGGCATCCTGTGTCATACAAATAAAATACGGTGCATGGCTGTATTTTACCGCTTGATTTCTTGTCTGACCGTGGTCAAATTCATCGACCTCGATGTGATGTATCTCCACTGGCGTTTGCAAATGGAGGGCATCCACTGCCTCCTCATCAAAAAATTCCTTCCCTGTATTGATCACAATTATCTTTTGTGGTGGCAAGCTCTGTCTGTCTAAACGATGTAACAGTTGAAAAAATTTTTGATCTGGCTTATAGGTAGGAATAATTACATCTACACATTTCATGACTTGTTCCTCTTTCTTTCAAAAAATATAGCCACCGCAATAAACATCAGCATCATGGCCCCCATCACTAGGCAATAGGAAATGGCAGCTCCATTGATGGCATAACTTTTAACCAATGTATTGCAAACAACATAGGCTAACACACAACCAAGGACATAGATGCCAAAGATGGCTCGCTCCGCCTTAAAAATTACCAGCACATAGTACATCAAATTTAAGATGGCATAGAATCCACCACCTAAAATTACCAGCACCAATGCCACTGTATAGGGAGCAAGATTTTCCTGCACTTCCCAGAAGAATTGAAAGAACAGGAATGCCAAGAACGGCCGCTGCTCCCATAGAAAATACGGTCAATCCCAAAATCAATCCTGCAATTTTTAGCACTAATTGTCGAAATTCTTTCCTTCTTTTTTCTGCAAAATAGAGGGAAAGCTTCGTCAACACTGGGCGAATGACAAACCCTGCCATCATATTGATGACGGAGGTCGGAATAAAAATCGTAGAAAAATAGGTGTTTGCCTGCTCGCCAAGGTAATCATTGACTGCATATTTTGCCGCCGCAAAGACATAGAAGTCCAAAAATGCAGAGACAAACAGCCACACACTGGTGCGAAAGAGTGTCCTGACACTTCCTCGAATGCACTGCCATTGCACTTCATTGATTTTTCTTAACGGGCGAATGGCAAAAATCCAAAGACCAATCAAGAGGGCAGGTACAAAGGCTATACAAGCAATGGTCAAGTTTTTGGTCACAGCCAATACAATCAAAAAGATGGCAATGGAAAATAGCGTTCTTGCACAGAGGCTCTGCCCTGTGATATATAATTTTCCCTGCCTTTGAAACTCTGACTCATAGCAATCGGCAATACCATCGATGACCTTGTACAAAATCAAGGCAATCCAGATCACCATTGAATGAAAATTTCTTGCAAAAACAAGAGTGTAGCCAAATCCAGCCAGCAAAGCAACTATGGCACTGATATAGCGAAACCGCCGATAATCCCCAAAGGTGTGCACGGGTTTCATATCGGTGACCTGTATCGGTCGCATTCCAAAGTAGGAAATAATATAGAGCTGCTGCCCCAGAGTAGAAAAGGCAAATAAAAAAATCCCGCCTTCAACATCACCCACTAAGCGAGTGACCACAATGCCCAGTGTCATACTGGTGAGGGCATAGAGCATACTGCCAATCATATTCCAGAGCATATTTTTTCTTTCTAATTGATTATCCATGACTATTCCTCATTTTATGGGACCAATTCTGCATCAAACGATACAAAGTGGGAAGTCGATATTCAAAAGCAATAAAAAAACGCTCCCGCCTCGGAAGTTCTCGATAAAATCTTCGATACTTTGGCTGATAGATGCTTGTAAAGTCGCGCAAGTTGACTCTAGTCAAAAAGAACAGTCGATGTGCTGCCAAAACTGCCTCTCTATGAAATCGGTAATTTGTCTTTTGATCAAATTCTTTGTACATCTTACTCATTTGGCGTGCATACACTTCTTGTTTTCTTTGATAGTCGCCCGATTTCATACTGCTCGTCCAAGAGCCCGTACCATTAAAGCGATAGGCACTCATTGGGCGGTCAATGTAATAAACATTCCCTCTTTCAATGGCCATCAGCTCAAGAGGTCGATCGCCCACTGGACAATCCACATAGTAGTGAGGTAAATCCTCAACCACTTCTTTTCTCAAGAGCATTGAACCAAAGGCAAAGGCTCCCTTTTTGTCAAGGACCTGCTTTGGGCTCAACACTGTGTTTTTCTGATAGGGACGCATTAAATTTCTGTCAATAAAGTCTCCATTGTCATTGACTACCTTGGCCGAATGCACGCAGAGCATACAATCCAAATGCTTTTCCATATAGGCGACCTGTATGGCCAACTTATTTTCATCACACCAATAGTCATCGCCATCACAAAGAGCAATATACTTTCCCCTTGCCCTTGGAAAATTAAATGCCCCCGAAATATTGGTTATCCCCTGAGAATATTGATTTTCTTTTTGTAAAATTGCCCGAATTTTATCGGGATAACGCCGTTCATACTCTGCAATAATATCCGCTGCACCATCCGTAGAGGCATCGTCATGAATCAAAATTTCAAAGTCAAAATCACATTTTTGTGCCAAAAAACTATCGAGTGCTTGTCGAATATATTTTACATGTTGATAGGTCACAACACAGATGCTAACCATCACATTCATTATTTTCTCCCTCTGTGCACACTTCAATATACTTTTTTACAAGAGAGCAAGGTTTTACCTGATTGTCTGGAATCTCCTGATTGCCTAAAAATACAGATAGATGTGCCCCACTCATATCAAATCCCGCCTTATTAGAAAAGGCAATGCCACCTGAAAATCTTGGATTGCATTCCAAGAAGTGGTATGTATTTTCTCTATCGACAATCCACTCCATGTTGACACAGCCCAGCACCCCCAGCGCCTTTGCAATGGAAATACTGATTTTTTCTAAGTTCCTGTCACGAAAGACTTTTACCGAAAGACCTGCTCCATTATAAGTACGCAACAACTCTTTCCTCGGAAGAGCTGCTGCACGGCCATCTTTTCCCACAACCACATCGACGGTCACCACATCACCATCCATCATTGGTTGAGCAATAATGTTCTCTCTATCCAATATATTTTCGACCAACCACTGTCGCTCCTTCTCTGTCTTGATTCGATAGAGTCCCTGACTGCTTCTTCCATTTTTTGGCTTGACAATCAAGGGCAATTCTTCGTCACCAGAAAATGGATGAGTGGGAATGGTCAAAAATTGTGTTTCCCCCACAATGACTCTATCGACAACTTCCTTTGTCTTTTCCTTATCCCTTGCGACCTTAATTACCTCTTGATCTGAAAGTAACAGTTTTGCTCCGAGCTCCCTTCGATGCTCATTTAAAATGTCAATTTCTGCATCAGTCAATGGAAGGACGGCATCCACTTTTTCTCTTTCTATGATTTCCTTCAGTGCAAAAAGATAAGCATCGCCCGCATCAAATCTTGGCACTTGGTAGAAGGCATCGACATTTCCCCCTTCAGAGAGCCAAGTTTTCGGATAAATATCTGTTCCAACAATAGAAATCCCTCTTTCTTTGCAGGCACGAAGAACATCAGAGGAAGAAAATGAGCCAATGGCTGTAATCAATACAATCATACTTCCTCCAATCTGTGCAAAATAATATCACAAATTTCATCTACCGTCTCCAGAGAAAGTTCTGGATAAATCGGAAGTGTCAAAATCTGCCTTGAAATTTTTTGTGCAATTGGCGTTGCCTCTGGATCAAATACGCCCCGATAGCAATCATAGGAATTAATGCATGGATAAAAATATTTCCTTGCATAGATTTCTTCCCTAGCTAAAGCATCATAGAGATCATCTCGATTGCATCCACAAACTGTCTCATCTACAAGCATTGGCATATAGGCGTAATTGTATTGAATGTCCTCTCTGTAGTGATTGAGTCTTAATCCCACAACTTTTCCAAGCCGTTCAATGTATCGCATTGCCAATGTCTTTCTCTTTGCAATCATCCTGTCCACATACTTGAGATTGCAAAGTCCCATTGCTGCCTGAAATTCATTCATCTTGGCATTACTTCCGACCCACTCGACGGTCTCTGTGTCGGCAATGCCAAAGTTTTTAAGTAATTTAATTCCTTCTTCAATTCCATGTCTTCGGTCGCCACCGCTCCGCCCTCAATGGTGTTGTAGACCTTGGTGGCATGAAAACTAAACATACTGGCATCTCCAAAACGAGCAACACTCTTTCCTCGATAAAATTCTCCAAAAGTATGGGCTGCGTCATAAATCACCTTGAGGTGATGTCGATTGGCAATTTCCTTGATGCGTTTGACATCACAAAGATTTCCATAGACATGGACGGGCAAAATCGCTGAGGTCTTTTCGGTGATGAGTGACTCAATTTTATCCACATCGATGGTGTAATCCTGTGAATTGATATCGCAAAATACAGGAGTTAAATTATTTCTTACAATGGCATGTGTTGTCGATGCAAAGCTAAATGGTGTGGTAATGACCTCCCCTGTCAACTTCATTGCCTGTATGAGTAACTCCAGTGCCAAATGCCCATTGGTAAAGAGAATCAGATTGGACACATCCATATATTGCGAAAGTTCCCTTTCCAGTCGCTTGTGATAGTCTCCCATATTGGTCAGCCAGGCACTATCCCATATCGGTTTTAACATCTCTATAAATTCTTCCATTGGCGGCAATGTCGCTCTTGTCACCAAAACAGGTTTTTTATTCACTGCTTCCTTTTCCTTTCCTCATTGTTTCCACCAAAAGAAGGAAACTTTCATTTTTTGTCCACATTGACAACAAAATATAGACCACAATACCCACAAAAATTTGAATTCCTAGGCGAATCACACCGAAAGAAAAAATCTTTCCACTGGCATAGACGGCCATTCCCATCAAAAGAGAAATGACCACGGAGGACATAATATCTCTCCACTGCTCCCAAATACTGTAGTGCAATATCTTTTTATTTGGCCAGGCATTGATAAAAGTGCACAAAAAGTCAGCCACTGCCTTTAGTGCAATCAAGGCCACTGCCCCATAGGAAATGCCAATCACCAAAACTACCAAGCTCAATGCCTTTTTAATGATTTCCAATTTTAAAAACATATCGCTCTTTCCCACCGCATTGAGTGCCTGCAAGTTTGCAATATGAATTGGCCAAAAGGCATAGCTTGCACACATCAATTGCAAAAAGATGACCGAACCACTCCACTTTGGTCCCAACAAGACGGCAATCAATGTATCTGCCACTGCTGCCATTCCCGCCATCATGGGAAGAACAATATACGAGCTCAATGTAATGGATTTTCTGAGCATTGACTTCACCTGCAATCTCTCATCCTGCTTTTCTGCCATCACAGGCAAAAGTACGGATTGCATCGCTGCACCCAAATTGGTGACAATCAATTTGGGAAATTGTTCACCTCGATTGTAATTGCCAAGCACATCATCAGAATATACCCTTCCCATCACTAGCCCCTGCAAATTATTAAAAATGGTATCAATCAAGGATGCACACAGAAGTTTCCAACCAAATTGAAACATCTCGCCCAGTCTTTCAAAATCACAGACAAAACTTGGCAACCAGTCAATGGTCACAAATAAAACCATCATCAAGACCACATAGTACACAATCTGCTGCCAAACTAAGGCCCACACGCCCATTCCCTTCATCGCCATAAAGATGCTGACGCCTCCTGAAAAGATGGCCGCAAACAATGTCGAAATAAATAGGCTTCGAAACTCCATCTTCTTTGCCACATAGGCATTTTGTACGGAAATAATTGCCCCTGGAAAGACAATCACACTCATCACTCGAAAAATTTTGACCATCTGTGGTTGATGATAAAACCGGGCAATCACAGGCGACAGCAAAAACATGAAAATATAGACCACAAGGGAAGAAAATAAATTCAAAAAAAAGACGGAAGAAAAATCAACCCCATCGGCATCCTTCCTCTGAATAAGGGCGGTTGCAAATCCATTTTGCACGAGCACATTGGCAATCGTAGTAAAAATCATAATAATGGCAATGACGGTATATTCCCTCGGAGACAAAAGTCTCGCCAAAATGACAGAAACTACAAATTGCACGGCCTGTGATCCACCATTTTCCAATAATTTCCAAAAGAGTCCACTTGCAACTTTTTATTCATAAGTTCTCCACTATATATTGAGCATCTGCCCAATGGTCAGTATGGGTTTGCTCTTAAAAAAACGATGGTGCAGAATGCTCTGTATCTTTTCTATTCTACCCAAGCCTTCTAGGCGAACAAACTCCTCTACAATCTCTTTCTTTTTCTCTGGCATTCTCTTGCCATAAATTTGAAGCAATGACCTTGCCTGTGCAAACATGAATTGATAATTCCTTTGATACACCTTCCTTTGATCGAGATAAGTGCTCAACAAATCCCAAGAGAGTGGCTTTTTAGCTCCCATCGCATTGGTCGCATGCTGACGATACAATGTGAGTGGTTCCTCAATGTAGGACACTCGCCCAATGGCAGCAGCCACTAAGGCCAGCCACCAATCGTGCATCACACAATCCATCGGTTCTTGATAGGCACGAAGTAGTGCCCCATTGATCATCATCGAATTGCCCGTCACTGTGTTTTCAACCAGTCGATAGCGAAGACTCTTTTGATGTGGCAATTGCCCCATAAACTCAGCCATATTCGAATGTGTAATATTGAGATTTTCATCCGTAAGTGCTAGGTTGGCATGAACTAAAATGGGCATCTCACTGCCATAGCGTTCTTCCATCTTCTTCATTCGCCCAAACATTGTGGACACTTTATTGGGCAACCACAAATCATCCTGATCTGCCAACATCACATAGGGCAAGTCGCTGTCCTTTGCTTTTGAGAGCATATAAAAAAAGTTTTCTTTTGCACTCTTTGATGGCTTTTCTTTTTCCATCCACTTTACTTTTTCTGGATAGAGTTCTTGAAATTTTTTAATGATCTCTACTGTTCCATCCACAGAGCCATCATCACAAATCTCAATAGTAATATTCTGTTCATCCTGCTCAAGAATAGATTCTAATTGTTGGGCAAGATATCTCTCTCCATTAAATGTTGCCAAAAGTATGGTTACCACTTTATATCCTCCACAAAATCCAGTACCATTGTTTCCAAATCGACTACCTTAAAAAATAGCACAGACAATAACCTCTGCCACTTTGGAATATGCAAATATTTTTCATAGTAATAGAGCGTGCTCTGCTTGCGAATTTTCTGTCGCTTTCCATTCTTTCCAAATGATTTACTGATGCTCACAGAATGCCTGTGCAAATAACTGCCATCGAGATAGAGCATCGAGCGATAGCCATGATCTTTTAGACGCTTTCCAAGAATGGTCTCCTCCTCATAGAGAAACACATTCTCATCATAGCCACCACTTTTTAACACCGCATCAACTTTGACAAGTAACAAAGAGCCTGGCAATGCATCCACATACACACCATGTTTCCCCTCAAAATAAGATGAAGGATAGTGCAAATCTTTCGAAATACCCTCCTTGTGATTGGTCCTGCCTCCAATAAATCAAATAGCCAAGGTCGAATGGGAAATGCAGGTGCTCCATGTACAATATTTTCCTTGCTTCCTGGTCGGTTCTCAACCCCTGGCAAATTCATTTTTGGTGCAATTAGTGCTAACTTTTTATTTTTTTTCAAAATTACACACATCTTTTTTAGCACATCTTCAGAAATATAGGTATCTGGATTGGCAATCAATGCCATATCAAAATGATTTTCATGAGCATAGTAAAGTCCGATATTGTTGCCATAGCCATAGCCACCATTTCTTTTCGCCTGAATAAAGATCACTCGTTCGCAAGCTCTCGCCTTTAATCGAACTCTTGAATCATCACTTGAATTATTGTCCACAACAATCACTTTCGCAATAGAGGGCAATGCTTCCAATCGTTCAATCTGTGCCAATGTTGTCTCCACATCATTATAATTTACAACAATTGCCGCTACCTGCATTTAATTTCCCTTCTTCTTTATCTGTCCCTGAATATACCATGTCGAAATCTGTCGCCTTGCCCATGGACTAATTAAGGTCAACACATTCATTCCATGATAGGCATACATATACATTCGCTTTCCTGGAATATCCTTTCGGTCTGCCCAAGGTGTCAATTTCTTATACTTTTGATAGACCTTTCGATAGTAATTTCGATTTCCCACAAGCCATGGTCGCTCATCCCCTGCAAAATGCACTATACTAGGATGTTTCATCGCCCTCTCATACATTTTCTTTGGAATTAGGCGATACACTTTTGACATCTTGACCAATTCCTCGTACTTCCAATAGCGATAATTTGAAAAGAAATTATATTGCGGATCAATAATTTTAATCTCCCAACGAAGTGCACCATTGATGGCATCTTGGTCACTGAATAGACTTCTTCGCTCAATGGTCTCGTGATAGTATAACACTCGATTTCTTGCATTCTTCTGCCTCCACTTTTTCAAGTCAATCAGCAATACCCCCGAATTAAAATAAGGTGCATCCATCGCAATGCCTGCATCTTCCCGAATTTCTGGATTGATGGTCGGCTCCATTGCTGCTCCCAAAATCTTTCCGTCCAAATCCATTGTATAGAGCTTGTGTAAATTCTTGCAGACCACTGTGTCACAATCTAGATAGAGCACTCTTCCACCTCTTCTGGCAAGAGCTCCCCGACAAAGAGTCTACCCATAATACTGATATCAAATTTGCCCGTATCAATTGGATAATCGAAGCGGTCCTTTAAATCAGCCAAATTCAAAATTTCAATTTCTCTTTGATAACTATGAACCAATTTATTCAATTTCGTCTTTGACAACTCACTGATTCCTGTCGAAATTACATAAATTTTGATTTCTTCCTCTGCTTCATTGTTTTCTAGGAGAGAGACGACACTCACTGCAAGATGTCGAACATAATTTTCATTTGATACATATACAATATTCATCTTTCCCTCGTATGATAATTAGACCTGACAAAAAAGGACTTCTCCCCTTTGTCAGGTCCACTATTTTCCTTCTAGTAGAATAATCTATTTACTGCTGAGAAAATGCCTCGAATAGACGCCTTCGTAATATTTCCTGAAACACCGACACCATAAGTCGTCTTTCCACTCTTGACATCTAACATATGGATGTAAGAAGCTGCCTGTGCATTTGAGCCAGACCGAAGTGCATGCTCACTGTAATCCAAGATCTTGATTTCAATACCAAGTTCCTTTTCTAAGCCTGTGCGCTCAGCATCAATTGGGCCATTGCCCACACCTTCAAAATGTTTCTCCACACCATGCATCTTATACTCCACCTGAACTAAGGTAGCAAACTCACCTTCATCCACTTCTGTATCTGTGATATGGCATTTGATAAAGTGAACAGGCTCTTTTCGCTCAAGATAGTCCTTCTCAAACTCCTTGTAGATTTGCTCAGGAGAAACCTCTCCCTGTGCCTCACTCATCTTTTGAATGACATCAGCAAATTCCTTGTGCATACCCTTTGGCAACTGGAAGCCATAGAAAGTATCCATAACAAAGGCTACGCCACCCTTTCCTGACTGAGAATTAATTCTAACCACAGGCTCGTACTCTCTTCCAATGTCGCTCGGATCGATTGGAAGGTATGGCACTTCCCAGTAGTCCTGATTTCTCTCTCGCATCGCATGCATTCCCTTGTTGATCGCATCCTGATGAGATCCCGAAAATGCGGTAAACACTAACTGTCCTGCATATGGATGGCGAGGATCAATCTTCATCTTTGTGCAGCGCTCATAGACATCCACAATCTCACGAATATTATTTAATTCAAGATTTGGGTCAATACCCTGAGAGAACATATTATAGGCCACATTTAAGATATCCACATTTCCTGTTCGCTCTCCATTGCCAAAGAGGGTACCTTCCACACGATCCACACCCGCTAAGAGGGCAAGCTCTGTCGCTGCAACCCCTGTTCCTCTGTCGTTGTGTGGGTGAATACTTAAAATAATGGAATCTCTATTCTTAAAGTGGGTATTCATCCACTCAATCTGATCGGCATAGACATTTGGTGTATTCATCTCCACCGTATTTGGAAGATTAATAATGATCTTCTTTTCTGGTGTCGCCCCCCAAGCATCCTGTACTGCGGTACAAATTTCAAGTGCATAGTCTAATTCTGTTCCCATAAAGCTCTCTGGGGAATACTCCAAAATAATCTCCCCGTCATGGTCTTTTTGATACTTTTTGACCATTTCCACACCATCGACTGCAATCTGCTTAATTTCTTCCTTGGTCTTTCCAAAGACCACATCTCTTTGCAGTGTAGAGGTCGAATTGTAAATATGAACCACGGCCTTTTTAATTCCCTTAATGGCCTCAAAGGTTCTCTTAATCAAATGCTCCCTGCACTGGGTGAGCACCTGAACTTGCACATCATCAGGAATTAGCTTTCGATCCACTAGCTGACGCAAAAAGTCAAACTCAATCTGTGATGCCGCAGGAAATCCAATTTCAATCTCCTTAAATCCAAGTTTAATCAGGAGGTTAAACATCTCAATCTTTCTTCCACAACCATTGGCTCAATCAAGGCCTGATTGCCATCTCTAAGATCTACAGAGCACCAAATGGGTGCCTTCATAATTTCCTTATCAGGCCAAGTTCTCTCTGGGAATTTTACTACGGGAACTCTCCTGTATTTTTCAGTATGCTTCATTATCTATCCTCCTTAAAACTTATCTCTATTCAATAACAAACCCTCTTTTTCTCATCACCTCGATGACCTGATTCGTGCAATTTTCGCAAATATCTGTGCTTTTTGCCTCCACCATCACACGAACTAATGGTTCTGTTCCACTGGCTCTAACTAAAATTCTTCCATCATTGCCAAGCTCTGTCGCCACTGCATCCACAGCCTTTTTTACTTCGACATCATTTTGAGCCTCTTCCTTATCCGTCACACGAATATTCTTTAACACCTGTGGGAATACCTTGTACTCCGACACAAGCTTACCTAAAGTCTCCTTCTTCTCCAGCATAACTTCCATAATTTTTAGAGAAGTCAAGATGCCATCTCCTGTAGTCGCATTCTTTGAAAAGATAATATGTCCTGACTGCTCTCCGCCGAGGCAATGACCATTGGCAGACATATTTTCATAGACATACTTATCGCCCACCTGTGTCTTTTCATAGGCGATGCCATCTCTGTCAAAGGCCTTATAGAGACCAAAGTTTGACATCACCGTAGTGACCACCGTGTTGTGTAGCAATGTGGAATTTTCCTTCATATACTTTCCACACACATATAAAATTCCATCGCCATCGACCACATTTCCATTTCATCGACAGCTAGGCAGCGGTCGGCATCGCCATCATAGGCAAACCCGACGTCACAGCCTTCTTTTTTTACATATTCGCACAAATGCTCAATATGTGTGGAACCACAGTCTGTATTAATATTAAATCCATCTGGCACATTGTTGATGACATGCGTCTCTGCACCAAGAGCATCAAAGACATTTTTTGCAATGGCTGATGCTGAACCATTGGCACAATCGAGTGCCACCTTCTTTTTCTTAAAGGAGCGAGTTGCTAGGGAAATCAAAAATCCAATATAGCGGTTTCTACCAGCTGAGTGATCCACCGTTCTACCAATCTTTTCATCCACAGCAAATGGAACATCATCTCCGCAGCCGTCTAAGTAAGCCTCGATTTTCTCGATTACGCTCTCCTCCAACTTCTCACCATTGCCATTAATAATCTTAATTCCATTATCATAGTATGGATTGTGACTTGCACTAATCATAATTCCGCAATCAAAATCCTCTGTGCGCACCACATAGGATACGCTTGGTGTTGTTGTCACATGCAATAGATAGGCATCTGCTCCCGACGCAGTGAGCCCCGCAGCCAAAGCGTTCTCAAACATATAACTGGATCTTCTGGTATCTTTTCCAATGATAATCTTACACTTATCCTGCTTTGGACTTTGTCCATAGTACCATCCAATAAATCTTCCCACCTTATAGGCGTGCTCCACTGTCAATGTGACATTTGCTTCTCCACGAAAACCGTCTGTTCCAAAATACTTTCCCATTATAAACTCCCTTCACTCTTCAACTCTAATAGATATCTGTGTAGTGCATCCTGCCATGTCGGCATCAATGCAAAACCGTTTTGGCTAAGCTTGCTCTTATCCATACGGCTATTATGTGGTCTCTTTGCCTTCACGGGGAACGCACTCGAGTCCACTGGCGTCACCTTTACTTCACTCATCCCCGCTTGCTTAAAGATCTCACAGGCAAATTCATACCACGAGCACAACCCTTCATTGGTTGCATGGTATCGGCCATACTTATCTGTCACAATCATATCACTCAATAAAACAGATAAATCTGGCGTGTAGGTCGGTGATCCAATTTGATCATCTACTACACTGACTGCTCCCCTCTCCTTGCCAAGACGAAGCATCGTCTTAATAAAGTTATTGCCATGTAGGCCAAACACCCATGAAATACGGACAATAAAGAATTTCTTGCAATACTTTTCTACTGCAAGTTCACCCTCATACTTCATCTGTCCATACACATTGAGTGGTGCTCTCTGATCGTCTGGCTGCCAAGGACTTGTGCCCTCGCCATTAAATACATAGTCTGTGCTAATATACATCAACGCAATATCTAGTTCTTCACAAACCTTTGCGATATTTTCAGTTCCTATGGCATTGATCTTTCGCACAAGCTCTGGTTCATCCTCTGCCCGATCCACTGCAGTATATGCTGCGCAGTGAATGATCGCATCAATCTTTCCTCTTTGGTTTTCTTCCTTGATGACTCGATCACAGGCATTGGCATCTGTAATATCCATCTCAGCAACATCAACTCCAATGGCCTCTATCTTTCTTCTCTCAAGTTCTGCCATCAAATCGCTGCCGAGCTGCCCTCTTGCACCGGTTACCAATACTTTCATTATAATTTATCTCCATACATCTTATCAAATAGCTGGTGTACTCTCCACTCAAGATATTCTTCCACCACTGTTCATTGTCCAAATACCACTGAATGGTCTTTACAATTCCTGTGTCAAATGTGTACTCTGGCTTCCAACCAAGCTCTGTCTCCATCTTTGTCGGATCAATGGCATATCTTCTGTCATGTCCTGGTCGGTCTGTGACATACTTAATCAAACTCTCTGGCTTATTGAGGGCCTTTAAGATTGTCTTCACCACTTCAAGGTTTGTTCTCTCATTATGTCCACCAATGTTATAGACCTCACCAACTCTTCCCTTTCGCAAAATCAAATCAATCGCCTTACAATGATCTGTGACATAGAGCCAATCTCTGACATTTCGCCCTTTCCATATACAGGAAGATCCTCATTCGCCAACGCTCGGCTAATCATCAATGGAATTAGCTTCTCTGGGAAGTGGTATGGTCCATAATTATTGGAACACCTTGAGATCGTCACTGGCAAGCCATAAGTTCTATGATAAGCAAGAACAAATAAATCTGCACTTGCCTTTGACGAAGAATATGGACTAGAAGTGTGCAGTGGTGTCTCCTCTGTAAAGAATAGATCTGGACGATCTAGTGGAAGATCTCCATAGACTTCATCCGTAGATACTTGATGATATCTTTGAATGCCAAAGGTTCTGCATGCGTCAAGAAGTGTTGTTGTTCCTGCCACATTCGTCCTCACAAAGGCCTCTGGGTCAACAATGGATCTATCCACATGACTTTCTGCTGCGAAGTTGACAACCACATCTGGCTTCTCTTCTTCAAAGAGTTTAAAGATAAACTCTCTGTCTGCAATATCTCCTCTGACAAACTTATAATTTGGCTTATTCTCCACCGGCTTTAGCGTTTCTAAATTTCCCGCATAGGTCAATAAATCCAAATTTACAATCATATCTTCCGGGTAAGTGTTTACCATGTAGTGCACAAAATTTCCACCAATGAAACCTGCGCCACCTGTAACAATAATTTTCATATATTATTCTCCCTGGCTATATTTTAAAGTCTAACTATTATTTTACTCATTTTTCCCAAATAAGACAACTGCAAAATCATAAAAAGACCATATATAACGAAATTTCGTATATATGGTCGAAGTTTTTTATTCATTTTCTATTTTAGCGAAGACAACAACTCAATATTTTTCTTTTCATACTTATTGAGCACAGATTCATTAAAATCGTCTGAAGACACCGTTCCTGAATACCAAGGTTGTGCAGAAAAATAATCTTGTAAATCACTTGATTTGAATCTTCTGCCATGTCTCGCATAGATTTCATTGAGTGCATAGCGAATGGTCTGTTTATCCCATCCTGCAAAATCACTCTTACTATAGTATATGGAGTCAGTATAAGGCAAAATATACACTCCATCTGCAAATGGCTGAATTCCAGTTGCCGCAGCAGTGGTTGAGGCCACATTTTTACTGGAGGCCCCAGATGACAGTGAAGATAATAATTCTATATTCTTTTTCTCATACTGATTGAGTACAGATTCACTAAAATTCTTTGGTTCAATACTTCCATAGTACCAAGATTGTGCAGAAAAATAATTGCGTAAATCCTCAGAATCAAATTTTCTGCCATGCCGTGCATAGATTTCATTGAGTGCATAGCGAATACTCTGCTTATCCCATCCTGAAAAATCATTTGCACTATAATACATAGAATCGCTATATGGCAAAATATAATTTCCTGATGAATTGGCCTGTGCTGGTGCTTGCACCACCTGAACAACGGTCTGTGCAGCTGCTGTCTGCTGTTGACTCTGAACTGCACTGTTTGCTGTCGTTGTAGTCGCTGCTTTTGTACTTGTCTCTTCTGTAGATCCCTTGGTGTCCACTTTTACTGTAATACAACCCGTTGATATCAAGGCAATGATTCCCAACAGCAAAATCTGTTGCTTTTTCATTCTCAACTCCCCTTTCTTTGTATAATTTTTATACTTTATCCCCTTTTTTTATTATACATATATACATTTTTTCTGTCAATCATGTGAACTACCCATAGTCTAAAGCCTATGGGCTTCCTGCTTCGCTGACCTCGCAACCTACTATTTCCACAGGCGTTAATTCGGGCAGTCCCTGCCCTATTGTTTTTTCTTATACTACTTGTCTTAATCCTTCTGCCAATATATTTTTTGCCGCATTGATATCTCTATCGTGTTTTGTATTGCAGAAAGGACACATCCAATCTCTTACTTTTAGATCTTTTACATTTGTATTTTTATATCCACAACTAAAACATAGCTGGCTACTTGCATAAAATGTATCTATCTTAATATAATTTCTACCATTCCATTTTGACTTATATTCCAGTTGTCTTGTCAGCTCATACCACGATACATCGCTTATAGTTTTCGCTAAATTATGATTTTTCACCATATTTTTTATCTGTAAGTTTTCCGAAACTATCACTTGGTTTTCGTTTATAATTTCGCTTGAAATCTTATGCAGATAATCTTTTCTTGTATTAGCTATTTTCTCATGGCATAGTGCTATTTGTTTCCTTTTTTTCTGATAGTTCCTACTCCCCTTTGTTTTATTTGCTAATTGTCTTTGTAATTTTGTAAGCTTTTTCTCATATTTTTTAATTGTCTTCGGATTTTCATATTTCTTCCCATCTGATGTGATACATAAATCTTTTATCCCTAAATCCAATCCTATTTGTCCGTTTGTCTTTACAAGTGGACTATGTTCAGTTTCTACAAGAACAGACACATAGTACTTGCCGCTTGGTACCTTAGATATAGTTACTGTTTTTATCCGACCTGAAAATTTTCTATGTAATTTTATTTTTACCCTTTTTAATTTTGGCAGCTTTATTCTTCCTCTATCAAAATCTACAGTTATATTCCCATTTGTAAAATTGGTTGTATATGATTTACGATTACTGTGCTTACTCTTAAACTTTGGATAACCTGCATGTTCTTTGAAAAACTTTTGATAAGCACTATCCATATTATAAATTGCATTTGTTAAAGCAAATTTATCTACTTCTTTTAGCCATTCATAAGCTTTTTTCAGCTCTCTATTGCAATAATTATTACAATCTGTCTTACTGACAGACTTTTTTTCTTTTTCATAAGCATCTTTTCTGTACGCAAGGGTTTGATTATATACAAAACGACAACAGCCAAATGTCTTGCTAACTGTATTTCTTGCTCTTTGTTTGGATAAATCCGATATCTATATGCCTTTAACATTAAGCTTACCCGCCTTTCTACCCTTGATTTTCTATATATTGCTTTAACATTTCTTCAGAAACATTGCCTACGCTACAAGCAAAATATCCATCCGTCCAAAATGTATGTTCTTTCCAAAAATGATTCTTAAGATATTCTGTATGCTTTTTCCATATATGATATGTTGTATAACTCTTAATTAGATTAACCACTTTACTTATGGATATTGTAGGCTCAGTTTCTATCATATAGTGTATATGGTCTTTGTCTGTTTCCATATATTTTATGATTATATTACTCTTTGTGCATATCTCATAAGAAAATTGTTTTATATAATCTTATATTTCTTTTGATACTAAAAGCTTTTTTCTATACATACATACAAAAAATAATATGATACTGTAATAAATATTTGTGTCTATTCTTTGATTTCCATACTCCCATAACACTAGTTATTGTATCACAAATATCTATTTTTTGCTACCTTAACCCACCATCTAAAGCTAGTGGGATTGCGGTAGCATTATTTCAAAAAAAGAACCACCACAAATGATGTAGTGATTCTTTCTAATCGTTTTTACTATTTGGTCTAATGATATAGACAACTTATCCTATTGCTTCGCCTTCTTTGCCTTTGGCAAAATAATATTCAAAATAATAGCACTGACGGTTGTCACAACAACAGGGCTCTTTCCAAAAATTATCGTTACCCACTCCGGAAATGTTGCTAGTGCCTCCTGTGCCTGAGAAATTCCCATTCCCAGTGCAACAGACAAACCAACAATCGAAGTTGCTCGATAATTCATCTCTTCTGTATTGATCAAACGCATACCCGTCATTGCAATGGAAGCAAATACAGAGATCGTTGCTCCTCCAAGCACTGCCTGAGGAATGGTGGTTAAAATCGCAGAAATCTTTGGCACAAATCCCGAAATCAAAATCAAAATTGCTGCCAAGCCAAGCACACAGCGGTTGACAACCTTTGTTGTGGTGACAATACCAACATTTTGTGAGAATGTCGCCGTAGGAAGTCCACCGAGCAATGCACCAATGATATTGGTAAATCCATAGCCCAAAATTCCACCACGAAGCTCATCTTCACTTGGAAGGCGATCCATTGATCCGCTCGTTGTTGCCGTCATATCTCCAATTGCCTGGATGGAATTAATGGCAAACAAAAGTCCCATGGCAACACAGGATGGCAGGTCAAATTGCAATCCAAAGTGCACAGGATTTGGAATCGCCACCCAAGATGCATCTGCTATCGCCGAAAAGTTGACCATACCAAAACATAGCGACACAATATAGCCCACAATAATTCCAATGAGGATGGAGGCCAGCTTTAAAAATCCCTTGGCAAAGTGATTCAATATCGTCACCGTGGCCAGCGTAATCAGTGCAATAACCCAATGAATCGGTGCACCATAATCCTTTGCATTTTTTCCACCTGCCATATAATTGACCGCAGTCGGGTATAAGGATAGACCAATGGTAAATACAACCGTTCCTGTAATCAGAGGTGGGAAAAACTTTTGAATTTGCTTAATAAATAAGCCAACAATCAGTGCAACCACACCGCCCACAATCTGTGCTCCAAGAATAGCACCTATGCCATGTACCTTAGCAATCGCTTCCATTGATGGCACATAGGCAAAACTGATGCCCATAATCACGGGGAGCCTTGAACCAAATCGAAACTTGCCTGCCCCCAGCCCAAAGAGCTGAAGTAGCGTCGACAACCCTGCAACCACAAGTGCTGATTGAATCATAAGCACCTTGTCTGCTGGAGCAATTTTAGCTGCAGTCGAAATAATAATCGCAGGTGTAACACAGCCTACAATCATTGCAACCACATGCTGCAATGCCAATGGAAATGCCTCCGAAAATTTCGGAACTCCATCCAACTGAAAAATCAAACTATTTTCCCTGTTCATAACTCAAATCCTTTCGGTTATTATAGGCTCTTGATAAGCCCTGCATTGGTTAGTATAGACCTGTGATAGTTCTATTGTTTCATTCTCTCATTGAAATGATATTTTGTAAACAGTAAATTAAATGTTTTTTACTATGTACAATAAAAAATTCACATTCTATATATAATCTTAAGTGTTGAAAAATCAATGAAATTGTTGTATCCTAAAATCATTAGCAGGTTTGCACATATTACTTGCAGTATATTATTATGGAGGAATTATTTATGAAGTCAGAAATTAAAACAGAAAATGCACCATCTGCTATTGGACCTTATTCGCAGGCCATCGAAGCAAATGGTACGGTCTATGTTTCTGGTCAAATTCCAATTGTTCCAGCAACTGGTGAATTTATTTCTAATGATATCAAGGAGCAGACTCGTCAGTCGCTCACTAATATTGGAGAAATTTTAAAGGCAGCAGGTCTTGACTTTTCTAATGTCGTAAAGACCACTGTACTTCTTTCTGACATTGCAAACTTTACTGCAATGAATGAAGTATATGGCGAGTTTTTCCCAGCCCCTTACCCAGCACGTGCCGCATTTGAGGCCGCTGCTCTTCCAAAGGGTGCCTTGGTTGAAATTGAGGTTGTCGCAGTGCGATAACTTATTGCCAAGCTGTCGCAAATTGCGACAGCTTTTTTTATGCTCAAATATGTGCAAATGGACAAAGGAGGTGATCGTATGGATGCTGACGGGAAATCGCAGAATTTGAATACGAGAAGAAAGGAGAGACCACTCAAATTCTAAACAAACTTGGATTTGAGTGGCAACATAAAGAATGACAAAAAGAGAAAACATTCAATTTATGGCAACACACTCAATTGAAGAAATCCAAAAGCATCTCGATGTGACACTTCAAGGACTAAGCGAGGAAGAAGTTGAAAACAACAGAGAAAAATATGGCACAAATAAAGTGACCAAAGAAAAGAAGAAACCTCTCTTTAAAAAATTGGCCGAGGCCTTTATTAATCCCTTCACTGTGGTACTTTTTTGCTTGGCCATTGTATCCACTACAACCGATATTATTTTTCCCTTGCTGTCTCTATTTGGCAATACAAAAAAGGACTTTAATCCGGTCACAGTGATCATTATTCTCACCATGGTCTTTTTATCTGGTGCACTCCGCTTTATTCAAGAGAGCCGAAGCGGAAATGCTGCTGAAAAATTATTGGCGATGATTACAACTACTTGCACTGTCACTAGAAAGGATCAAAGTCACATTGAAATTCCTCTCGATGAGGTTGTCGTCGGAGATATTGTTCACCTTGCAACGGGAGATATGATTCCTGCCGACCTTCGAATCCTAAAAGCCAACGACTTCTTTGTCACACAGTCAAGTTTAAGTGGGGGAGAGTGAACCCCTTGAAAAATCACCAAAAAATTGTCAAGAGACGAAAGAAACCATCACTGACTATTCTGACATTGCCTTTATGGGAAGTAATGTTATTTCTGGAAGTGCCACAGGTCTTGTCATTTCTGTCGGAGACCACACACTCTTTGGCTCTATGACCTCCGCAGTAGCCAAAGAATCTGTGGAGACAAACTTTACCAAAGGGGTCAATGCCGTTTCCTGGGTGTTGATTCGCTTTATGCTCATTATGGTTCCCCTTGTATTTGTCATCAATGGCTTTACGAAGGGAAATTGGGTTTCTGCATTTTTATTTGCCATTTCCATTGCAGTGGGATTAACACCTGAAATGCTCCCAATGATTGTAACCACTTGTCTTGCAAAGGGTGCTGTCTCTATGAGCAAAAAGAAAACCATTGTAAAAACTTAAATTCCATCCAGAACTTTGGAGCTATCGATATTTTATGTACGGACAAAACAGGAACCTTGACTCAAGATAAGGTTGTATTAGAGTATCACTTAAATACGAGTGGAGATGAGGACTCCCGCGTCCTTCGCTATGCTTATCTCAATAGTTACTTCCAGACAGGATATAAGAATTTAATGGATCTCGCCATTATTCAAAGAACAGAGGAAGAAGAAGCACAAGACAAGCAACTCCTTGACCTCTCTGAAAATTATATCAAAATTGATGAGATCCCATTTGATTTTACTCGCCGAAGATTGACGACGGTTGTTCAAAAAAAAATCTGGAAAGATTCAAATGGTAACCAAGGGGGCCGTGGAGGAGATGCTCTCGGTTTGTTCCCTTGCCGAATACAATGGGGAAGTTCAACCCATTACGCAAGAACTTCGCGAGCATATTTTAGAAACAGTGGACTCTCTAAACGACAAGGGATTTCGAGTTCTTGCCATCGCAAGAAAAGACACAGCAAAGGAAAGTTGTACCATAGACGATGAGTACAATATGATTCTCATGGGCTATTTGGCATTTTTAGATCCACCAAAGGAATCCACCGCCGATGCCATCCAAGCACTCAAAGACCACGGTGTAAGGACAAAAATTCTTACTGGCGACAATGAGAAGGTAACCAGAACAATCTGTAAAACTGTGGGACTTGAAGTCAACAATATGCTACTCGGTGCAGATATTGAGCAAATGGATGACAAAGAACTTGGAAAGGCAGCAGAGACAACGGAAGTTTTTGCCAAGCTCACACCAAATCAAAAATCAAGAGTTGTCTCTGTTCTCAGAGAAAATGGACACACTGTTGGCTTTATGGGTGATGGCATCAATGATGCCTCTGCAATGAAGGCTGCAGATATTGGCATCTCTGTGGATACTGCCGTCGATGTTGCCAAGGAATCTGCAGATATTGTTTTGCTTGAAAAGAATTTAATGGTGCTTGAGTCTGGCATTGTCGAGGGACGAAAGACCTACGCCAACATGATCAAGTACATCAAGATGACCGCTTCATCCAACTTCGGAAATATGTTTCCGTGCTTGCAGCCTCCGCACTCCTTCCCTTCCTTCCAATGGAAAGCATGCACTTAATTCTCTTAAACTTAATTTATGACTTATGTTGTACGGCCATTCCATGGGACAACGTGGACGAAGAGTTTATCAAGCTGCCAAAGAATTGGGATGCCTCTAGCATTGGCAAATTTATGGTTTGGATTGGACCGACAAGTTCCATCTTTGACTTTGCAACCTATGCCTTTATGTACTTTATTTTCTGCCCACACTTTGTCAGCCATGGCATTCCTTATCATCACCTTACCAACCATTTTCAAGGTGCTGAACTTGCCCATATGAAAGAAACCTATATTTCGATGTTCCAAGCTGGCTGGTTTGTGGAATCTATGTGGAGTCAATCTCTTGTCATCCATATGATTCGAACCGTAAAGTTGCCATTTTTACAAAGTCATGCTTCTGCACCACTGACATTATTAAATTTCTTTGGAATTTTTGTCGTTACCATCATTCCTTTTACACTGCTTGGCAAGTTATTGGGATTTGTGGCACTGCCACTTTCTTATTTTATCTATCTGATTCCATGTATTTTGCTCTACATGGTACTTGCCACAGTTATAAAAAAGGTCTATGTTCATCGCTACAAGGAATGGCTGTAGACAGTCAACATAAACCTTATTTATTTTGGGGAGTCACAAATCTTTTGCGACTCCCCCTTGTTTTTACTTCTATCCAAACTCCTTCTGTTTATTTGCTGATCACTTCCAAACTTCTGCGCAAAAACTGTTGTAGCCTTGGAAGAATTGGATGTACGAGAATTTCCTCTGGTGATCCATCTGCTGCCACTTTAGCATCATCCAAAAATAGGATTCTACTTGCGACATCTTTTGCAAAGGCAATTTCATGTGTCACTAGCACCATGGTGATTTCTTCCCTGGCCAGCTTTTGAATAATCGAAAGCACTTCCATAACAAGTTCAGGGTCAAGTGCCGAGGTTGGCTCATCCAAAAGGAGAACGCTTGGACGAACGGCCAATGCTCTTGCGATACCAATACGCTGTTGCTGTCCGCCCGACATATGAGAAGGATATTTATCCTTGTGCTCAAGCATTCCCACTTTCTCAAGTTGTGCCAGTGCAATCCCTCTTGCCTCTGCCCTACTCTTTTTTTGTACTATTAAGAGTGGTTCCATGACATTTTCCAGTGCTGTCTTATTCTTAAATAAATTATAGTTTTGAAAAACCATAGCCGATTGCTTTCTTAATTGTGCAACCTGACTTTTTGTATGTGTCTTGGCATCGACTGAAATTCCATTGACCATCACTTTGCCACTTGTTGGTGTTTCCAAATAATTGAGGCATCTGAGTAGGGTGGATTTTCCAGTCCCAGAAGGACCAATAATCGCAACAACTTCATTCTTATAGATACTCAAATCAATGTCCTTTAATACATAGCTCTTTCCATCAAAGGTCTTTGAAAGTTTTTCAATGCGAATGATTTCTTCTTTTTTGCTCAATATACTCATTCTACTGTCCGATCTGCATTAGCGATTTGCCTTTAAGTAATCATCACTAATAAGCTTTGTTGCATCCTCATTGAACCATTTTGTTACAATTTTTGAAATTGTTCCATCTTTTTGCATATCTGCAATCTGTTGATTCATTTCCTTTCTCAATTCCTGTCCTTTTTCATTGTTCTGGAAACCAACCAACATTATTGCCAAAGAGTTTCTGATCAAGCATTCTAAACTTTAATCCCTGACCAGCCTCTGTCTTCTTAATTGTTGTCACTGTATGGGCATAAGCATCCACTCTTCCAAGTGCTAAGTCCTGAAGACCAGCATTGGTATCTTCATAGGTGATGACATTCCAGTGATGATCCTTAGCCATCTCCTCAATAGTTACCTGTGCTGCCTGTCCAGCAGTAACTCCAATCTTTTTGCCATTGAGATCATCTACTGTCTTATAGCTAGAATCGTCCTTTACTGCAATAACCTGTGCATCCGCATAAATTGGATCAGATGCCAGATAGGTATCCAGTCGTTTTTGTGTAATTGCCCAACAATTGGCTGCCACATCAATGCGGTCACTTCCCAGCTCTCCAAACAATGCTGACATATCAGGAATCTGCACCATTTCAATCTTATATCCTGTGCGCTTTCCCACTTCATCCCACAGTTCTGCCTCAATTCCCGTCCACTTATTGTCACTAGAAATCAATGAATATGGCTCATTTTTCCCTGTTGTTCCCACACGAATCACTTTTGTACTAGCTGCATCTGCTGCCTTACTCTCTGTGCTCTGTGTCGCCTTTTCTGCCTTTGCTCCACAACCACTTAATCCCAATACTGCCACCAAGGCAAGTGCCATAACATTTCTTAACTTCATCTTTTCTCTCCTTTGATCTATTTTTTAATACATCTTTTCACATTTCTTCTCTAAAATCTTTTGAATGCCCATGAGAATCAATGTAATAATCCAATAAATTACAATGACGCAGGCATAGATTTCAAAAAATTTAAAACTTCCTGCACCAGCAACCTTTGCCTCACCCATCACATCTCGGACACCGACCATAAAAGCCAGAGACGATAACTTAAATAAATTAATTAAGTCATTAAATAATGCTGGCAAGGCCACTCGAAATGCCTGCGGAATGACAATGCGATAAGTCAACTGCCAATTACTCATTCCAAAGGCAATGGCCGCCTCCCTCTGTCCATTATCCACAGACATCAAGGCTCCTCGAACTGTCTCTGAGATAAACGCACTCATATTCAAACTCATAATCACTGCCACACTGACAACAGGTGACATATTTAAAATCAATGAGCTGACATTAGCCAGTCCATAATAAAAGAAATAGCTGTGCCACTGCAGGTGTACCACGCATAAAGGAAACCCAAACCTTTAGAATTAAATTGAGTCCCACAACTTTGTGATAGCTAATTAAGCCAAGTATCAAGCCCAATAGTAAAGAAAACACTGCTGCACAGAGTGTAAGTGTCAATGTCACATTTAATTTTGAAGCAACCTGTGGCAATACCTCAAAAAAATATCCCCAATCAAATTTCATCAATACAATCCCCTCTATCTGCCTACTCTATCGTCACTCGCTTGCTGTGCAAAAAGCAGTACTCTGACAACTCATTGCCAAGACCTGGAAGTTCTGGCACTGTGTACTCACCATGGACAGGCTGATGGTCATAAATACATAATTGTTTTAGATAGGGATGTAAATTATAAACATGATGCTCATGAATCGTAAAATTTGAAATTGCTGTTTCTAATTGAAGTGCTGCGGCCGTAGAAAGCGGGCTTGCACAGACATGCATTTGCACACCAACATCAAAGATATGAGCAAGGTCACAAATCTTTTTTGCCTCCGTAATTCCTCCGCAATTTCCAATATCTGGCTGAATCAATGCCAAAGAACCATCCTGAAAATATGGCATATACTGCCATCGACTATATATTCTCTCCCCATGAGCAATAGGAATAGAAATTTTTTCACACAATTTTTTCGTGAGATTTGGATCAGGTGTTGTCGGCTCTTCCATATAGAGAATATGATAGGGCTCAATCATCTTGGCAAATTTTATTGCTCCTTGTAAATCGAGCACCGCATGTACTTCAACCAAAAGAGCAACATCTTCTCCCACGGCTTCACGCACTGCCTTAATTCGCTCAACAGCCAACAACAGAGTTTTATCACTGACTTTACTATTTGTTTCATCAAATCGAAATCGCCTTCCACTGGTGTCAAAAGTTAAAAAATCAATTTTTATGGCATCATAGCCATCATCAACAGCCATTTTGGCATATTGAACATAATCCTCTGTTGTCAGTGCTGACATTTTGTCTTCGCACCAGCCAAATTGCAGTTGACTCGCATAACAGCGAAGTGATGAATTGACCTTTCCACCTAGAAGTTTATACACTGGCGTATTGTAGTACTTTCCCTTGATATCCCACAGGGCAATGTCAATGGCTGACATTCCAGCAAAGACAATTGGTCCACCATTTTGTCCCCAAAAAGATGCCTTATACATCTTTTCCCAAATAAGTTCATTGTCAAGCGGATCCATTCCCATCACCAAACTGGACAGATCCTGCACCATGCCAAATGCTGCCGTCGATCCCTTGGCATAGGCAATGGCTGCCTCACCATCTCCATAGATGCCACTATCTGTATATATTCGACAAACTACAGGGCGAAATGCTGCATTGCTTGCTGAACCACAGTCCACCTGCATCACATCAATTTTTGTGATTTTCATCTTTTTCCCTTTCTTTTTTATTTTTTAATTATTATACATTATTTATTATATTTTGGATATATTTATTGAATATTTAAATATTTACTGTAATTTATTTAATAATTTTATATGTTGATGCCCAAATAAAAAGCTCATAGAGTGACTTTCTCACGAAACATCTCCCTATGAACCAAAATTATTTCTCTATTTTTCTATGAAACCTTCATCTTTACAATGGCCTCAAGCACTCCACCAGCAATTGCAAAGGCCTTGTCTGAGCACATTGTATAATTTGCTTGTTCTCCCCTTGGATCAATATCTCCACATTTCATTCCTTCAAAGACTTCAACGCCATCCTGCAACATTCCTCGAATCATTCCGTCAATGCTGGCCACAATGGGAAGCTGATCAACAAATGCTACAACTTCTCCCCTTTTGACCAGATCGCCAAAAGTTTTCTTTCCACAAAATTTGCCTGCTTTTGGTGCACGAAACACTCTCTCCACAGTAAATCCTGCAATATTTCCAGGAATACCTGTATTTTCAATGGCACTTCCCTCATAAATTGCCCGCCCAAGGGTATGCCCTCTCATTGACTCAATCACTGCATGGCAATCCTTTCCCGCACAAAACCCAGGACCAACTCCAATGACCACACTGGCATCGCTGATCTTTGTGCCCAAATTTTTCTTGGCCACAATGGCATCAATCTCAACATCCGGTTTCATCTGTCGCACAACTTTTCCAGTTGAATCAACCAGCACAGGAATCTGTCCCCTATCCATAATCTCTTGTGCCTCTAAAATATCTCTAGCAAGTACAGCTTCTACGCCTTCCACTTCCATCCTTCCAAGGCGAATCGCCTCTGAGAAACTAACTGAGCGGCGAACAGCCGTAGGAACCTCTAAATCACTCATCACTACTCTAAGTCCTGCATTGTGTAGGCGAACACCAATACCACTTGCCAAATCTCCCGCTCCACGAATATAAACTAACATGAAAATACAACCTTTCTCCCCTTACTTGCTATACTATAACTGTCTCATTATATCACCTTTTTTCATTCTCTTTGCTGAAAAAATTCTACAAACTTGTTATACTAGCTACATAGAAGCTTCAAGCACTGTGCACAGCAAGATCACAAAGAGAGGAGGAACGATGTTATTTTCAAGGCTTTTTCATATCCAAAGAGGAATTACTTCATTGATTGGCAGTGGGGGAAAAAGCACGGCCATGGCGATATTGGCTAAAGAACTAAAGCCAAGTGGACGGGTTCTTCTGACCACAACAACCCACATCCTTCCCATAAAACATTATCCGATCATCAATACCTATCAGAAAAATTTATCTGAAATTCTTTCCGCCTTTCAACATCAAAAAGAGCAGGACATTATTGTAATGGGGGAATGCAATACAGATAAAAAAGAAGAAAAGCTCTCTGCTCCTTCGATTGAACTCTCTCTTCTTCTTCCCTATTTTGACTATATTCTTGTCGAAGCTGATGGATCTAAACGACTTCCCCTCAAGGCTCATGCGGATTATGAACCTGTAATACCCCCAAAAAACACACAGACCATTGGCATTGTCGGGGCCTCTGGATTTTTTCAAAGAGCAGATCAAGTCTGTCATCGCCTGCCCCTATTTCAAGAAATTTTAAGATCAAAAGGAATTTTTCTGAATAATGAAGGGATGATCACTCCGTCTATGATTGCCACAGTTTTAGAATGTGAAAGACTCTGCGATCAAGTCTTTGTCAACCAAATGGATCTCATCTGCAAAGATAAAACAAAAGAAATTATTTTTGAATTCAAAAAACACCTTTCGATTCCGACATATTTTGGAAGTTTTTTAGATCATTTTCTAATTGAATAAGTTCTTCTTTGGTGTCAATGTCAATAAATTCCCAATTAGATTTTGCTCGAACGAGGAAAATCTTTTGTGCATTCTTTACTAATGCTCCACCGCCTTTGTCTCCTGTAAGGGCAGACAAGCGACTCCGATAATTTATCGGAAAGAGATTTGGGGCGATGCCCAATCCCTCTCTTGTTGCCAAGCGAATAATATAGTCTCTGTGCTCTATAAATTCTTTTCCCATTTCTACAATAGAACTTGGCAAAAGCAGGGGCTGATCTGCGGTAATAAAAAGCACACCGCTCCAATCACTAGATTTCTCACTTTGCAAGGCAACTTTAATGGTATCCGATTGTGTCTGAAAGTAGGCATCCACGGCAACCACATCAACAAGATACTTCATCGCCATCTCTTCTATCTCCTGGTATCTTGTCACCACCATTGGACGATCAAAAAGCCCTGATTCTTGTACTTCTTTGTCACAAACGGTATCCAAAATATAAGAAATTAAGGCTCTCCCTTGGAAATTTGCCAATAATTTATTTTCTCCAAATCGCCTAGACCAACCACTGGCCATCACGACAATCCCAATTTTATTCACGGCCATCCCCCATTTTTTACAAGAAAAGTTCTCGCTCACTAATTTTTAGCAAGCGAGAACTCTTTACTTTCAAAATTTTATTTCTTAATAACTACTCTTTGAGGATTGGTATAGACATTAAAGCTTTCCCCTCTGGCAAAGCCAATCAATGTCATCCCATAGTGCTCTGCAATCTTACTGGCTGCATCTGTCGGTGCTGATACAGCAATAACCATTGCTGCACCGATAATCGCTGCCTTTTCTAAAATCTCTGCAGCAATTCGCCCACTAAAGACAATGATCATCTCCTTTGTGTCCACACCATTTCTTAGCACCGCACCAAGCAATTTTTCCATTGCATTGTGACGTCCAACATCCTCTCGCATATAGAGTATCTTTTTGCCATCGGAGAGCATTGCGCTGTGTACACCTCCGGTAAGTTTAAACTTTACCGAAGCATCATTGAGTTTTTTTACTAATTGATACACATCTTCTGGACAAACCTTCAATGTGCTTGTACTCTTTTTCACTGCTCTCTTCTTTGCTGGAATCACATCGCCACTTGTAAATGGATTTGCTCTGGCAAAGATATCTCCCCTTGTGCGAACATAGATTTCCCTGGCATCATCGTCGATGGTCAAGGTCTTCACATCATCAGCCATCTCAATTTGCCCATGAAGATATAAATCACCATAGACCAAATCATCAATATTCCAAGGCGAACAATAAAATGTCTTTATATATTCGTCATTGACAAATAAATTATATTCTAGTTCTGGCACAAGTTGCTTTTCTTCCTTAATACAAACATTTTTTTCATAGCAATCAGCATTCCAACTAATTCCTATATTATCTTGCATAGACTACCTGCTTTCCTGGAACATAGTCATTGGCGATCATTTTTTCCACACGCACGGTACAAACCTTATACTCTGGTGTCTTTGAAATGGCATCGAGTGCATCATTGGTGAGCCAGTTTGCACCACCAACATAGTGGAACGGCATCCAGCACTCGCCAGGATTGGTCTTCTCTGACACATGTGCCCTTGCCTGAATTTTTCCTCTTCGAGAAGAAACATTGACCATATCCCTATCGGTAATGCCAAGTCTCCTAGCGTCCTCTGTGTTTAACTCAATAAATGATTCCGGTGCAATTTCATTTAATCCCTCTACCTTGTCTGTCATCGCCATAGCATTGTAGTGATAGAGAATTCTTCCCGTCATCATAATCATTGGATAATCCTCATCTGGTTGCTCCATGGATGGCACATATTCTGTTGGAATAAATTTACCCTTTCCTCTGGCAAATTTTCCAACATGCAAATTGGTGTACCTGGCTGATCCTTTCCTCGACATGGCCATTGAAGTCCACGACCAGCAACTTCATCGCTATCTAACCGCTCATGGCTCATTCCTGCAAAACTTGGAGTAACCGATGCAATTTCGTCCATAATCTGTGCGGATGTCAAATGTGACTGTGGATAGCCCATGCGATTCATTAACTCAGTAAAAATCCATGTGTCAAGTCGAGTATCGCCTTTAACATCAATGGCTTTTCTCACACGCTGAACACGTCGTTCTGTATTGGTAAATGTTCCCTCTTTTTCGGCAAACGAGCGCCCCGGCAAAATAACATCGGCAAGTTTTGCTGTCTCCGTCATAAAGAGCTCATCAACAACCAAGAAATCAAGGGCAGAAAGTGCCTTTAGTACATGCTTTGTATTTGGATCTGTTCGCATTGGATCCTCACCAAAGATCAAGAGTCCTCGAATATCTCCTGTGAGCATCTTGTGGAAACATTCGGTCGCCTTTGTTCCAATATTATGATTTAATTCAACACCCCAAGATTTTTCAAATTTTTCCATAACCTCTGGAATATCCAAATTTTGATATCCTGGAAATTGTTTTGGATCTGCTCCCATATCGCAAGCACCTTGTACATTATTTTGTCCTCTCAAAGGATTAAGTCCACAACCTGGTTTTCCAAATTTGCCGACCATCATTACCATGTTGGAGAGAGAAAGAACACCCTGTGTACCTGTGTGATGCTCTGTCACACCCAAACAATACAACACTGGAGCAGCCTTTGCCTTTGCATACATTCTTGCAGCTTCTCGTAATTGATCAGCATCAATGTTACAAATTTTTGCCACCTTCTCTGGAGTGTATTCCTTTACAGCCTCTTTGACTGCTTCAAATCCTTCTGTTCTCTTTTCGATGAATTCGTGATCAATCAAGTCTTCCTCGATAAAGATATGCATCATTCCATTCGCAAAAGCAACATTTGTACCTGGTCTAAGCTTCAGGTGAATATCCGCCTGCTTGCTCAAATCAATATCTCGTGGATCAACAACAATGAGTTTTGTTCCATTTTGTACTGCCTGTCGAATTTGCATTCCAATGACTGGATGGGCATGTTCTGGATTTGCACCCACAAGCATAATCACATCCGAATCCTGTGTAATATCTGCAATGGTATTTGTCATTGCACCTGAACCTAACGAAGTTGCCAACCCGGCAACAGTAGGTGCATGTCAAACACGGGCACAATTATCTACGTTATTGCTATGAAACGCCGCTCTCACCATCTTTTGAAGCATATAGATATCCTCATTGGTTGAGCGAGAACAAGCAAAACCAGCCAGTGCCTCACCTCCATAATTTTCTTTAATCGATTTAAATTTTGATGCAACAAGATCAAGTGCCTCATCCCATGTGGCCTTTTCAAACTCTCCTGTTTCCCTATTTTTAATCAGTGGATGGCGAATCCTTGACTCATGATCGATAAAATCAATGGAACCACTTCTTCCCTTGACACACAACAACTTATTATTGGAAGGACCATCAGCACCCATAATATCAACGATTTTTCCATCTTTGACATAGACTTCCATCTGGCATCCCGTTCCGCAATGTGGACAGGTAGTCAAAACTTTTTTGATCTCCCAATCTCTGTAGTCTTTTCTTCTCTTGATGACAATGGCCCCTGTCGGACAAGCCTGTGCACAGTTTCCACAGGACTCACAATTGGTATCCTTCCAATTCTCTCCAAATGGAACCTTCACATACACTCTGGCTGCATTTCTTTCCAGTGAAAGGGCATGCCGACCAACTGCACTTGCACAAGTACTGATACATCTTTGGCATTGGATGCAAAGACCTGGATCATAGGACAAAAATGGATGAGCATCAAATGGGGCATGCTGAACATCATAATGAGATGGTTGGAAGTTTGGCACATCCACTCCATGCTCTCTCGATGCATTTTGCAATTCGCAAGCACCATTTTTCACACACTTAAAACAATTGGTCTTGTGTTCAGCCATCAATAGATGCAAGGTATTCTTTCTTGCCTCTTCTACTCTCTCTGTATGGGTCTTGATCACCATACCTTCCTTGACATTTGTGTTACACGAAGTCACCAACTTATTCAATCCCTCAATTTCGACCACACAAAGTCGACATGAGCCAATCATATTGATCTTCTCCAGATAGCACAATGTAGGAATATGGATGGCATTTTGTTTACAGGCATCTAAGATCGTTTGATTTTCATCTACCTGTAACATTTTTCCATCAATTGTTACATTTATCATATATCCGTTCCCCCTTCCATTGCTCCACAACCGAAATGGTCACAGCGCAAGCATCGACTGCATTCCTGCATGGCCTCTTCATAGGTCATTTCCTCTTCCACACATTCAAATCTTTTTTTCTTTCAAAGGCTGGTCTCTCGCCAATCTCTGTTCTTCCGATGAGCGTACGGATGTTTTCCTTTGGCTCTGGTGATACAGCCTCACAGTGTAATTTATGATGATATCCTAGATATTCGTCAATATTATGGGCAGCAACTTTACCTGCTGCAATTGCACGAATTACCGTAGATGGGCCTGTTGCACAATCTCCGCCGACATAGATACCTGGCATATTCTCAACTTCTGTGTCTAGACCTGCCACAAAGATGTTGTGCTCTGCCTTCATGCCAAATTCCTCGAATGGTGCAGAGACAATATCCTGCCCAACAGCAATCAAAATCACATCGGCATCAAAATGCTGTGTCGGCTTAGCTGCATCAACTACACCTGGTCGACCACCCCTGTAGGTTGAAATCTTCTGTGGCTGAGTGGTGAGACCACTACAAGTGCCATCCTTGTGCTTTGTGATTTCTACTGGGGATTGCAATGTCACCAAAACGACACCTTCCATAATTGCCGATTCAATCTCTGTATTGAGTGCCGTCATATCCTTTTGTCGCCTTCTGTAGACACAGCTTACTTCCTTGGCTCCGCAGCGAACGGCACTTCTTGCCGCATCCATGGCAACATTTCCTCCACCAATCACAATGACTGTCTTTCCAGTGTAATCTGGCATGTGACCATTTCCAATATCATCAAGCATCTCCACTGCTGAAAATACATTTTGTGCATCTGCACCTGGCATACGCAATGTCTTTCCCACCTGAGCGCCAATGGCAACAAACATTGCATCATGTTCTTTTTGTACTTTTGCAATCGGTATATCTTTTCCTACATTAGTGTTATAAACAACTTCCACATCACCTGCACCCAAAATCGCATTGATATCCTCATCTAAGCGGTCCTTCGGGAAACGATAATTTGGAATTCCGTAGCGAAGCATGCCACCGAGCTTGTCATGACTTTCATAAACTACGGCCTTATGTCCCATCAAGGCCAAGAAATAAGCACAGGTCATTCCTGCAGGTCCTCCACCAATAATGGCCACCTTTTTTCCTGTCGATGGATTTGGCTTTGGTGTCTTTACTTTATCCGCACGCATCTGGTCAACTGCAAATTTCTTTAGACCGCGGATATTAATTGGAGACTCCAACATTTTTCTTCGACATCTCTCCTCGCATGGATGCTCACACACCATTCCACAGGCCGTTGGAAATGGATTGTCTCTGCGAACCATGTTGACAGCGCCTGCATAATCTCCCTCACCAATCAATGCAATATAGCCTGGAATATCAATATGTGCTGGGCAGAGCGAAATACATGGTACCTTCTGTGCAATGCTCTCCTCACACTTATGAAATTTAATATGATTTGGTACTCATCTGCAAATAAATCCAATCCCTTGAGTACCTCATCTGCTGCATTCCATCCAATAGCACAATCCGAAGAATCTCGAATCATTGTTGCCATCATTTTAATATTGTCAAGCGTCTTCTGTGTCGCTGCGCCATCGACCACCTTCTGCAATAATCTGGCCACCAACGGAAGACCATCTCGACAAGGGACACATTTTCCACAAGTCTGTCCCGCTGAAGTCCTTAAAAATGACAATTGCAATGTCAATGGACAACTTCCTGGCGGATACACATCTACCTTATGGGCAAAATGTCTCTTGATCTTACCAATTTTTACATCATAACTATTTGGATCTGCAAGATATAATTTGCTCATTCTCTTCCTCCACTTTTCTTACTTCTATTTATTATTTGTCTTTCGCACATAGAGAAACCAATATACAGCACCGACGCAAAATGCACCGCCAATAATATTTCCAATGGTCACTGGAATAAGATTTGCCGTAAAGATGGTTCCTATATTTAATTTGTCAACCTTCACACCTGCCTCAACTGCTGCCTCCAAGTACTTTGGATTTGCCTTCGCCATTAATCCCGCACTTAAATAATACATATTGGCTACACTGTGCTCATAGCCACAAATAATAAAAATCATAATTGGGAAAAACAACCCTACAATCTTTCCTACAACATCCTTTGCTGCCGCTGCCATCCAAACAGCTAAGCAAACCAAAATATTGCAAGCAATGCCTCTAAACAAGGCCTCTGTAAAGCTTAAACTTGTCTTTCCGACTGCTGTACTAATAATACTGGTTGCCAATGCCCCATTAAATAGCTTTGGCTGTCCAGTGAGCATCACTATAGCGGAAACCAAAATTCCGCCAATAAAATTTCCAATATAGACAATCGCCCACGCACGAAGCATCTGTGCCAGACGAATCTCTTTCTAATAAAGCAATGGACAGCAGACAATTTCCGGTAAATAGCTCACTTCCAGCAACTAACACCATTGCCAATCCGCCTGGAAATACCACACCTGCAACGAGCTTTGCAAGTGATAGTGCACTCACCGACACGGAAGCTGTTGTGGAAGAAATTCCTCCAATGCCAATAAACACACCTGCCAAAATGGCCAACACCAACATCCGATCCACTGGAATATTTGCCTTTTTCTTTCCAAGACCTACATAATTTTGAGCAACTTCTTGTGGTGAAAACATCATACTATATTCCTCCCTAAAAAATATTAAAACTGATAGACTTTTACCTTATCGCCAATACCAACCCTATCACTTCCTGCCGAGATTTTTGCCAAGACAGAACAAGATTCCATCGAAGATACAGATCCATTCTGTTGGTTATTTAATAACTCAAAATCAACTTCTCCATTACCAAGTACCAATTTTCCCTTTAATATGCGATTTCCTCGACTAGACTTTGGATATTCTGTTCTCATTTTGGCAAATCCAATCTCAAAACCATAATTTGAAAGGCCACTAATCCTCTTTAAATAGGGACTACACACCCACAATAGCGAAGTTGCTGCTGAACCAGGATTTCCAGAGAGACAAAAAATGGTTTTATTTTGATATCGACCACAGGTAATCACACCCCCTGGCTTAAAATCCAACCCGTGAAATAAGACTTCTGCTCCCATACGATCAAGTACGGATGGCAAAAAGTCATAATCTCCAGCGGATACGCCACCCGTTGTTACCACTAGATCACATTCTCTCAAAGCCTTTTTGATGTTCTCCTCAATGATTTGTGGTCTGTCAACCACCACACCATAGTAGACAGGTTCTAAACCAAATCTTTGCATATAGCCCGCAATTAAATACCCATTGGTATTATAAATTTTTCCATCTTTGATTTTTTCACCCACTGGCACAAGTTCTGCTCCTGTGCATAAGATGGCCACACGTGGCTTTCTATACACCAAAACACTCGTCTTTCCCTGACCTGCAATCAAGGCCACGCCACCCTCACTAAGTTTTGTTCCCTTCTCTAATAGAACACTTCCTTTGCGGACATCTTCACCAATTTCTATAATATTGCCTGGCAAAACGGGTGAAAAAATTTTCACTTCCGTCTCTGTAAATTCCGTCTTTTCATACATAATAATGGCATCTGCACCCTCTGGAAGTTTTGCACCTGTCATAATTCTTGTTGCTGTGCCAGATTTTACTTGAAAATTTGGCACTTCTCCTGCCGCCACAACCTCATTGACCTTTAATACCACCGGCTTTTCTTTTGTGGCCCCCATGGTGTCCTCTGATCGCAATGCATAGCCATCATAGGGACTGCGCCGAAAAGAAGGCACGCTCATTTCTGCCACCACATCGGTAGCAAGAATTCTACCAAAAGCTTTCTCAAGTGCAACTTCCTCCACCCATAAATTGGATTGTATTTGATCTAGACGCTCCCACGCCTCTTTTGTCGTCGCTATCATAGTTTGATATCCTCTTCTTCCAAATGTCCCATCTTATATTCCCTTGTGATAAAGTCAGCAATTGACTCTATATCATTCGGTAAAAACACCTCCTCCTCTTTTACAGAGAGCTCTTCCTTCGACCAATCGCTCACAAAGGCCAGGCGATTGGTCAGTTGTGCAATTGGCTCCCTTCCTGTCGCTCTTCGCACGACTTCAATCTTTTTATAATTCGTCCATTTAAAACCTTCCAATAAGATTAAATCCACGTCCCGAGCAAATGTTGCTAAATTTTGTCTGCTTAGCCCTTCTCTTGTTGTCACTGAAAACTTCTCACTATCAAAAATAAGCGAAGTCTTTGCTCCTGCCATAAAAAATCGATAACTGTCTGTTCCAGGTACATCCGGTATATAGCTGTGACCGTCATGTTTTACTGTCATCACTCGAATCCCTCTCTCTAGAAGTAGTGGAATCAAATGTTCAATTAATGTTGTCTTTCCTGAGTTTTTATAGCCTGAAATGGCAATGATATGCTGTGGTTGATGCAAGGTTTGATAGTCTGCTGGCGTATTGACATTTTGATAGCGCCAAGACTCCTCTCCAGCAAAAAAAACTCGATGCCGAAGTTTTTCCACAGAGTTCATCATCTTCAATTGTCCACAGGCAATGGCTTCCTCGAGCACAGGGATACAGGATTTTTTATATATCCCACAAAATGGCTGCCACCGCCCATCTTCCGTCTTTGAAATCACACAGTCCACATCTTCACTCAACATTGCCATTAACTTTTTTGCCAAACTCATTGAAAAGAGTGGGACATCACATGGCAATACAAATAGTGCATCTGCCCTTGTCTTTAAAAGCCCTGACAAAAGTCCACCCAATGGGCCAGCATTCTCCCAAACATCCTCAACCATTGGATAGTGAATTTGTGGATGACGTTCTTTCTTATCCACAGAAATTAAAATTTCAGAAACTTGAAAATTCATAGACTAACTTGTCAAGGAATCGCACCGCCCCAATGTGCAGCATGGCCTTCTCTCTGCCCATTCTTGTGCTCTTTCCCCCAGACAAAATCAAACAACCAATATTCACAATTTCCCCCTTCCTCTATTATTCATATACTCTATATATTACCATTTTTTTTGCAGATTTCAATATATTATTTGTAAAATCGCACAAAAAATAGCAAATAAAGTCTTTTTTTTTGTTTGTTAAAACTTTAATGAGATTTTTCTAAATTTATACTTCACAGGCATATAAAATAGTTCTTGCATCATCAAACTCATAGGAACAGGTAATAAATGACCACAGTGAGCCAATATTTCCCTGTGGAAGCACACGAAAACTACAGCCCTTTGTCATCTCATCAACATATTGATTTAGCTCCTCATCACTAGCAAATTCTGTCCGCCTCTTTGATGCGTCAGCATCTGTATATAGACAGGCGATCGTTCTCAGATGATACTCCTTTTGTGGAGTATAAATATAGATGTCCCTATGTTTTTCAAAAAAGTCCTTGTCCTTAAATAGCACAATATTTTGAAACATCGTCTTATCTTTCATATGATGCCCATAAAAAATATTATGCCGAGAAGATAGGTCAATACGATCGTCCATATCCATATAGATCGATCCGTAGGGGGTCTTTTTTCCATCTAAATCGTGATGAAGGTAATATTCGTTGTCCCCATTCCACACAATGGGATAATCAATCTTTGTACCAGGAATTTTAATATAGGCAAAAATATCTTTATTTTTCTGCTTGAGTGTAGCAAAATCAATGGGCGAAACATATTGTGTTGTCTCTTGTGTTGTCTCCTGTGTTGTCCTTACAACACTTTCTACCACGGTCTCTGTCCCTACCTCTTGATGCCTATTTTTTCCCATAAACCATAAAATGCCACCTGCTGCGATGACAACGATTGTTGCCACCGCTACACAGACGGCCTTTTTTCTATTCTCTAACCACATTTTTAATCTTTCCAATTCCCTCAATTTCACACACTACCTCATCGCCAGGAACTAAAAACTTTTGTGGGTTAAATCCCATTCCCACACCAGATGGCGTACCTGTGGCAATGATAGTTCCCGCACTTAAGGTCATTCCCTGACTGAGCAAAGAAACAAGCTCATCAATACTATGAATGAAATTTTTTGTGTTGTCATCCTGCCTGCACTCTCCATTGACATAGCTTTTCACCTGCAAATGTGGCGGATAATCAATGCTATCTACAGTCAATATGACTGGACCCATCGGTGCAAAGCCATCTAAGCTCTTGGCAAAAAACCACTGATGATGTCGAGCCTGTAAATCTCTTGCACTGACATCATTGATAATCGTATAGCCAAATATAATCTTTCACTTCTTCAGGTGCAATATTTCTAGCATCTTTTCTGATAATAATGGCCAACTCACTCTCATAGTCAAGCTCCTTTGTCATATCAGAATGAGCCAAAATTCCATCTCCATCCCCAGTCACTCGCTCTACTCGTTTGGAGAAAAAAATCGGAGGGTCTTTTTTAAACTTTTCTATCTCAAATTCTTCTCCCTCAAAATTTGCCATCTCTTTTGCGTGATCTAAGTAATTTTTCCCTATGCAAATAATGTCCTGTCTTGGGTACTCAATCGGTGGCAAGATTCGAATATCCTCAACTCTGGCTGCTCCAATCACGCTATCTGGATCCTTCGTCGCACTGTGTTCAATTAATTGCAATTGCGAATCTGTGATTTGACAAATGAGCTCTTCCATCTCCGTGTACTCAATCCCCATCATCGAGAGTGGAAATACCCACTCCTCATCTTGACTGAGCACACCCAAGTAGGTCTTAAATTCCACTTGATAATGTATCAACTTCATTTTTTCTTCCTCTACTCTGGGTAAATAAGTCTTGTGTTATCCATATTTTCAAGCACTTCATCCAAATATTTCTTTGCTAAGTACTTTGCCATCGGAAGGTTCATATCTCTAAAGTTTCCACAGTCCTTTGCACAAGCCCCTGGAACCTCTCCCTCAAAGTCTCGCACAAATTCAAACATCTCTTGCACAAGTGGCACAATATCCAAAGAAGTATACTCTCCAGCCAATAATAAATAGAATCCTGTTCGGCAACCCATTGGTCCAAAATAAATAATCTTGTCGCCAAAGGTCTCGTGATTTCTCAAATAGGTTGCTCCCAAGTGCTCAATGGTGTGCATCTCGGCCGTATTCATTACAGGCTCAAAATTTGGTCTAGTCATTCGAAGATCGAAGGTGGTCACCACTTGATTGCCAACCGCATCCTTTCTTGAAACATAAACTCCTGGCAATAACTTATTGTGATCGATGGTAAAACTTGTAATTTTTTTCATCCTATCCTCTCCTATTCTGCTCTCTTATATTTTTCAGCTTGAGAGCGAATCAATTCTGCATCATCGAAATAATTAATTCTCATCGCATTCTTTACTTCACTCAAGGTTTGGGCCGCAATGGCTCTGGCTTCCTCTGTGCCCTTCTTTAAAATCTCATATACTGCCGGAATATCTTTTTCATATTCTGCACGGCGTTTTCTGATTGGCTCAAGCTCCTCCTGCAAATCGCGGTCAGAAATTTCTTTACCTTGACATCGCCAAGTCCACCCCTTGTGTAGTGATCCTTTAATTCCTGCAAATTCGCATAATCTGGCAAATAACGTGCAAAATGCTCCTCTCTGCTAAATGCATCGAGATAAGTAAATACTGTATTGCCTTCCAAATGTCCTGGATCAGAAACCTGAACATGCAGTGGATCTGTGTACATGGTCTTAATCTTTGTGGCAACTTCATCTGCTGTATCGGAAAGATAAATACAATTGCCCAAGGACTTACTCATCTTTGCCTTTCCATCAATTCCAGGAAGACGAAGGCAGGCCTTATTGGTTGCAATCAATGCCTCTGGCTCCACCAAAACTTCATCATAGGTAGCATTGAACTTCCTTACGATTTCTCTTGTCTGTTCAATCATCGGCAATTGATCTTCTCCCACAGGAACAGTCGTTGCCTTAAACGCTGTAATATCTGCGGCTTGACTAATTGGATAGGTAAAAAATCCAACAGGGATACTTGCCTCAAAATTTTTTTGTATAATCTCGGCCTTTACGGTTGGATTTCTCTGTAATCTTGATACCGTCACTAAATCCATGTAATAGAAAGTCAATTCGCAGAGCTCTGCAATTTGCGATTGAATAAAAATGGTTGACTTTGTTGGATCAAGGCCGACACTCAAATAGTCGAGTGCGACTTCAATAATATTTTGTCTAACCTTCTCTGGATTATCAAAGTTATCCGTCAATGCCTGTGCATCCGCAATCATAATCATTGTCTTTTTATATTCACCAGAATTTTGCAATTCTACTCTTCTCTTTAATGAGCCAACATAATGCCCCACATGAAGCCTTCCCGTTGGTCGATCTCCTGTAAGAATAATCTTCTCCATCTATTATCCATTCTCCTTCATCATTAAAAATGCTTCTATTATGATAACACAAATGATACATATTGGCTAGTTGGAGAAGATTTGTTATAATAAAGCTAGTAACTATGACCATAAAATTGATAAGGAGAAAACAATGAAAAAATTAGAAGTATATTTTGATTATGCCTGCCCATATTGTTACAAGGGATTACAGGAGCTTTCTTCACTCTTAAAAAAATATCCAGATACCAAAGTAGAATACATCCCTTGTGAGGCACATCCAAGACCAGAACCTGCACCGATTCATTCTGACCTTGCTGCACAAGTAGCTTGTTACTTACAGGAGAGGGGACTGGATATTGCAAAGTACAATGACCTTGTCTACCATGCACATTTTGTTGAAAAAAGAAGAATTGATGACCCTGCACTTTTGTGTGAATTTGTTTCTCTTTGTGGTGCAGATGCCTCTGATGTCTCTTCTTCACTCAAGGAAAATGTCTATGCAAACCAAGTCGTTGCCAACAACAAACGAGTTTGGGAAACCCTCGCCTTTGAGGCTGTGCCAAGCTATCGCTTTGGAGACAAAATTGCGGCTTCTGGTGGCGGATTACTTGTCGATATTCATGAAGTCGAAGAGTTAATCAAATAGCCGCCTTCTAAATAAAAATACAATCATTGACAAATAATGGGAGGGTGTAACTCATTTTGAGTCACACTCTCCCCGTTTCAAATCTAGCGAATAAAGTTTGTCATTACTTTTTTCTCTGTCTCAGGATATGGAATGCCCTGCTCCTTGGCAAGTGCAAAACTTCTCATCATCCAAATCATATTTCTGGCAAGATTTCGCATAGTCTGCATTCCTTCTTCATCCTCCTTGGCCTCACTGGCCTCATAGCCATGACTAATATTCCAATAAGTTGAACCCGCCACAGGCATCTGCGAAATTCCAAAGTATTTATTCAAAACATCAAATGAAGCTGTAGTTCCTCCTCGTCTAGCGACTGCAATTGATGCTCCTGGCTTAAATGCAAATGGGCTATTTTTTCCCTTTGGTGCACTAAAAAATACACGGTCTAAAAATGACAAAATTCTTCCACTTGGATGTGCATAGTACACAGGTGTAGCAAATACAAAGCCATCGGCATCCTTTGCCTTTTCCACAAAACGATTGACCTCGTCATCATTGAACACACAGCGATTGTGCTTAAAGCAATACCCACATTGAATACAATCCTCCATTGCCTTGTTGCCAAGCTGAATGACTTCTGTATCAATATGCTCTGCTGCAAATACATCCTGCATCTCTTTGACCAGCTGCATTGTTGTTCCATCCCTATGGCTACTGCCATTGACAAAGATTACTTTCATTATTTACTCCTCCTACTTTTGATACCTAGTGAGCAATGAGTGGCATGACTACATTTACCCAAAACGCACTCACAGGCATAACCATAATCATTGCAGGAATCATATCCGCCGTCGGAAACATCTTTACCTTAATCATCCGAAAGCCTGTCGCCAACAAGAGCACACCACCACATGCCTTAAAGTCATTAATCATTGTCGGTGTTGTTAGCGGATAAATAACACCTGCAAGTAAATATAATAGCATAAAAATAATAAATTGCGGAATAGCAATAAAGGAAACCACCGGTCCGAGCAGACAGGCAAAAATCATTGAGGTAAAGAAATCTAAAATGGACTTAGAAATTAAGATGGTCGAATCCCCGGTCATTCCAGAGACCATTGATCCATAAATTCCTGTTCCACTTGCACAAAATAAAACAATAATGGTTATTAAGGTAGAACGAAATTCTTCCTCTGAGATATTCGATTCCTTTTTCTTTATAAACCTTCCAATTCCTTTCTCCATCATCTCTCCGCCCTTGGCAATCCACTGTCCAAAGTGAATGGCCATACCAATCGCTGTTCCCACAACCACAGAAAAGATCACAGCTGACAGATTCTCCATCAGCATAATGCTAGAAATTCCCATCGTCATTGCACCCGCGCCAAAAATCATATTCATATTTTCTTTAAACTCAAGACTCATCTTATGTCCCAAGAGACTTCCAACTATTCCACCAAAAATAATCACGAGTGCGTTGCTAATAATTCCAATTGGCATTTCTCTCCCCCCCTCTTATTTATCCCTTTTCTCCATAGGGACTGAGTACAATACTTCCGCTTTTCCTAGTTGCTCGCACATCAATGACTCTCTGATTAGAAGAGCCTCGAAAGCGGAGGCTGACATCCTTTTTGTCCTGCTCAAATTCACCATCCACCAGCACATCAATCATAGAAAGAATCGCTTCCGTATCCTCACTGTGGCACCTTGTATTATTTTCGTCTATCAATTCCTCCCATGTATAGCCCGAATAAATCCAAATATTTTTTTCTGGAAGTTCTCGCTTAATCCGCTCAATAAATGGGCGAAGCTCCCTTTGATTGACCACTTCCATAGGCTCTCCACCAAGAAAGGTAAAACCTTCAATATAGGGAAGATTGCTCTCCTCAATCAGTTTATTTTGCACATAGGTTGTGAATTCTTTTCCGTACTGAAAATCCCAAGCGGCCTCATTAAAACACCCCTTACAGTAATGTGTGCAACCCGATACAAATACACTTGTGCGACATCCTGGGCCATTGGCAATGTCACACAGAAATATTTGAGCATAATTCATCTTTCTTCTCCAATCAAGGAGAGGTCGGCAAAGCACCGACCTCTCCTATTCTTCTTGTTATTGTGACTAATCTCTATCCTTCTATACTGCTGAGGAATGAGAAAGATTTCCCTTAATCGAAATATCACTCAATGTCGACAGATGCATCACTCTGTCCTTAATTTCCTGTGTTCTTCCTTGGTTCCAGAACTGTGTTCCAATGTATCCACAGGTGCGGCGTGCTACATTGAGCTTTGACTGATCTCTGTTGCCACATTTTGGACATACCCAGACAAGCTTTCCATGATCATTATCAATCTTAATTTCACCATCATATCCACAGCACTGGCAGTAATCTGACTTGGTATTTAGCTCTGCATACATAATATTTTCGTAGATAAATTGCAATAAGCTCATCACTGCGTCAATATTGTCCTGCATATTGGGAACCTCGACATAACTAATCGCTCCACCTGGAGAGAGCTTCTGGAAATCGCTCTCAAATTTTAACTTTGTAAATGCATCGATTTCCTCGCCCACATGCACATGATAGCTATTGGTGATATAACTCTTATCCGTAATTCCCTCAATCACACCAAAGCGCTTTTGCAAACTCTTAGCAAATTTATAGGTTGTTGACTCAAGCGGTGTGCCATAGATGGAGTAATCGATATTTTCCTTTTCCTTCCACTCCTTACACTTGTCATTCATCTTTTGCATAATGGCAAGGGCAAATGGCTTTGCACAGTCATCAGTATGACTCTTTCCTGTCATATATTTTACACATTCGTACAACCCAGCATAGCCAAGGCTAATGGTTGAATATCCGCCATAGAGAAGTTTATCAATGACCTCGCCCTTTTTAATCTAGCAAGTGCACCATATTGCCAGAGAATTGGTGCCACATCTGATGGTGTGCCCAATAATCTCTCGTGACGAGCACGCAAGGCCTTGTGACAAAGATTTAATCTCTCCTCAAAGATTTCCCAGAAGCGATCGACATCGCCACCACTTGAAAGAGCGACATCGACAAGATTGATGGTCACCACACCCTGATTAAATCGACCATAGTACTTTGCCTTGCCATTTTCGTCCACATAGGGTGTGAGAAAACTTCGACAACCCATACAAGTATAGCAATGTCCCTCACCATTTTTGTCCACCTTTAACTCCAGCATCTTCTTCTCGGAGATATAATCTGGAACAAGACGCTTTGCCGTACATTTTGCAGCAAGCTCAGTCAAGTGATAGTACTTACTTCCCTTTTTGATGTTGTCCTCCTCAAGTACATAGATCAATTTTGGGAATGCTGGTGTAATCCAAACGCCTGCTTCATTTTTTACGCCCTGATGTCTTTGGCGAATCATTTCCTCAATAATCATCGCCAAATCTTCTTTTTCTCTCTCGTTCTTTGCCTCGTTCAGATACATAAATACGGTGATAAATGGTGCCTGTCCATTGGTGGTCATCAAGGTCACGACCTGATACTGAATGGTCTGCACACCCTTGTTGATCTCTTGGCGAAGTCGCTTGTCAACAATCTCATCCTTTCTCTCTTGGCTGACAGACAGTCCCTCCATCTCCTCTTCAACCTGTGCACAAATCTTTTTCTGCTGACATCCACAAATGGAGCTAGATGAGACAATGAAATACTTTGACCACCGTATTGGCTAGAAGCCACCTGTGCAATAATCTGCGTAGCAATATTGCAGGCCGTCGAAAAGCTATGTGGCTTTTCAATAAAGGTCCCGGAAATAACGGTTCCATTTTGTAGCATATCCTCAAGATTGACCAAATCACAGTTGTGCATATGCTGTGCAAAATAGTCGGAGTCATGAAAATGTAAAATTCCCTGCTTATGTGCCTCCACAACATCAGCAGAAAGAAGAACTCTCTCCGTCAAATCCTTAGAAACTTCGCCCGCCATATAGTCTCTTTGCACACTGCTGACGGTCGGATTTTTATTGGAATTTTCTTGCTTTACCTCCTCATTCTCACATTCGATGAGAGATAAAATCTTTTCGTCTGTTGTATTGGCCTTGCGCTTTAGGCTCTGGACATAGCGATAGGTGATGTATTGTCTAGCCAGTTCAAATGCCCCCGCTGCCATAATATGGTTCTCGACCATATCCTGTATTTCTTCCACGCTCACTGCACGCCCAATATTTTTGCAAACCTCCTCTACATCTGCTGCAAGCTCTGTAATCTGCTCCTTGGTCAATTTCTTGTCATCACTGACTGTGGCATTGGCCTTATTCACCGCCGCAATAATCTTTGTGATGTCAAACTCCACCTCTGACCCACTTCTCTTGATTACTCTCATCTTCATTCCCTCCAAAATCTAAAAGTACCATCCCCATTGGTACTATTTATACAAAAAATAATAGCTACCGACTACTTCAAGTAGCTATTCGGTAGCTATATTATAGGTTCTCTGGATGGGTTTCGTCAATTCGTAAAAACGCCAAATCACTGTATCTAGTTTTAAACTTCACAATCAGCCACAACATATAGTATCTACTGGCTTTTCTTGTTGCCATCCTCTATAGTTAATAACTTTTTGCGTTTTGGTACTTTTGTCACCTTGACAAGATTAAAAGCCTCTTGGCTGACCAAAATCTTTATACTTCTTGGTGGCATAGAAATGGCCGCTCCAACAGGCAAAGGCAGAGGCAAAAATCCATTTTCTTGTGTTGTATCGATGACCACATGCCACTTTTGATTGGTCTCTGGATGAGGTAGATCAAATTTATGACTCTCCCAATGCATATTATAGAGAACATAGATGCTTTGATCCTCATTGTACTTTCCAAAGTAGAGCACGCCAAGTTGTCTTCTCCAATGCTCTGTCCGTGGCTGCCAGACATTGACGCCGTGATAGGAGATATCCGGCTTTCCATATCCTTTAAAGTCCATCAATCTTGGTGCTTCCTTTGCACAAAACGCTCGATGTGCCTTCCGAAAAGCAATCAGCTTTTGTACAAACTTTAGTAATTCCTCATTTTTGTGACTCAATTTCCAGTCAATCCAAGAAATTTCATTGTCCTGACAATAGGCATTGTTATTGCCCTTCCTCGATTGACCAAATTCATCCCCTGCCACAATGCAAGGAATCCCCTGACTCAAAAATAGGAGTAATAATGCATTCTTTATCTGCTTCTTTCGAAGGTTGAGTACCCCCTTCTTTCTCGATACTCCCTCTGCACCACAATTCCAAGAGTAATTATAATCACTGCCATCTCGATTGTCTTCGCCATTAGCTTCATTGTGCTTAATATCATAGCTGACCATATCCTGCAAAGAAAAGCCACGCACATCGGCCATATAGTGAATTGGCCAAATTCCCCCCTGGCGATCTTGAACATGAAACATCACTCGCTCAAGCATACCCTCATCGCCCTTTAAAAACTTTCGCATATCCACAAGGAAATTATCATTAAATGTGGATAGATGTCCGCTTCGGTCAATATCTTGTGGATAGTACTGGGCAATAATTTTTGTTCTCTTTAAATAGGGATCCTGTGCAATCAATTCCAGTGGTGCTCTTCCTGTAATATGTATGCCATCCAAATGAAATTCTCTCACCCAATAGCGAAGTGCTCCAAGGACATAGGTTTGTATCTCACTGCCATCAAAATAAAACTCAACGATTACTTCAATTCCAGCCCTGTGCATCTCTTTGACCAGTGTCTTCATCTCATTGACTGCATTTCTTGGGCGTTTCTTTGAAAAACTTGCCTTTGGTGCGTAGTGACAGGCCCTAGTATATCCCCAATAATTGATCTTTCCTGTCGGCAAATCATTGCCATAGGGATCTCGCCGATCTGGTATCATAATTTCTTCAAACTCCTGACAGGGCATGAGATCAATTGCAGTAATGCCCAGTGTCTGAAGATAATCTATCTTTTCTACAATTCCTGCAAATGTACCTCGTTGCACACATTTACTCGATGCTGACTTTGTAAAGCCACGCACATGTAAGCGATAAAGAATGGTTTCTGACTCCAATCTATGTAAAGGCTTATCCCCCTCCCAATCAAAATCCTCCTGATACAGTGGACTTCTCTTTTGATTATGCACTTGATCTAATTTTCCCCATGCATCTCTTCCAGAAAAGCTCTTTCCACAGGGATCTGCAAATATGTGCTCGCCGTCAAAGAAGGCATATTCCATTGTTTTTAGTGCTTTGATATCATCAACCTTTACACGCATATTCCAGACATCACCCATTCGATATTCCAGCGGAAAATCAAGTACTTTCACTGCATTCTTTACATTTCTCTCGTACAAGACCATACTACATCTTGCACTGTGAGAAATGGTACTGGCTACAAAACCATCGGCCAGCATTTCTATCCCCATCTCATGGTTATACCCTTCCAATATCTCGATGTCCATCTTATTGCCTTCTTTCCTTCCTGTTACTCAATATCCATAACGACCTCTACAGGGCAGTGGTCAGAACCAAAGATTTCCTGATGAATTTTTGCATCAACAATCTTGTCCTTTAGTTGATCGGACACAATAAAGTAATCAATGCGCCAACCCACATTTTTGGCTCTGGCTCCCCCCATATAGGACCACCAGGAATACTCTCCCTCTTTGTCAGGATAAATGTGTCGAAAACTATCGGTAAACCCAGAGGAAAGAGCAATATCCATCTTGTTTCTCTCCTCCTCTGTAAATCCTGCATTTTTTCGATTGGTCTTTGGATTTTTTAAATCAATCTCTCTATGGGCAACATTTAAATCGCCACAATAAATCACTGGCTTAATGCGATCTAATTTCTTTACATAGTCAAGAAAAGCATCCTCCCAAAGCATTCGATAGTCAAGACGCAATAGATCTCTTTTTGAATTTGGAGTGTAGCAAGTAATCAGATAGAAATCTTCATACTCCACTGTAATGACACGCCCTTCCTTGTCATGCTCTTCTAAGCCAATCCCATAACTGACAGAAATAGGCTTGACCTTCGTAAAAATGGCCACACCAGAATAGCCTTTTTTTTCTGCATAATTCCAGTAGTCGTAATATCCAGGCAAATCTAGTTCAATTTGCCCCTCCTGCAATTTTGTCTCCTGCACACAAAAGACATCTGCATCAATATCACGAAAAAAATCTAAAAATCCCTTGGTCACTGCGGCACGCAGACCATTGACATTCCAAGAAATGAATTTTTTCAAAACAAAATACTCCTTTAATCGTCAGCTTCTTCCTCAGCACCCACGGAGAAAGTAAATCTCTTTCTTGCCATCTCATCCGAATCAAGATACTCATCATAGGTGGTAATCTTATCCACAAGTTTTCCATTGATAATTTCCATAATGCGATTGGCTGTGGTTTCCACTACCTGATGGTCACGAGAAGAAAAAATTAACACACCACTAAACTTAATCAATCCATTGTTGAGTGCTGTAATGGATTCCATATCTAAGTGGTCTGTTGGCTCATCGAGCATCAAGACATTGGCTCCACTAATCATCAACTTTGAAAGCATACAGCGAACTTTCTCTCCACCTGATAAAACCTTTACACTCTTTACGCCGTCCTCACCAGCAAAGAGCATACGGCCCAAGAATCCGCGCACATAGGTGGCATCCTTATTTTCTGAATACTGGGTCAACCACTCTACAATCGTCTCATCTCCAGAGAAGTCCTTTGTGTTGTCCTTTGGAAAATAAGACTGTGTTGTCGTCAGTCCCCACTTATAACTTCCCTCATCTGGCTCCATCTCTCCTGCCAAAATCTTAAACAATACCGTTTTTGCACGCTCATTTGGTCCAACCAATGCCACCTTGTCTGTGTTATTGAGTACAAAACTAATGTTGTCAAGCACCTTTACGCCATCAATGGTCTTTGAGAGATTTTCCACAGTCAACACTTCATTTCCAATCTCACGATTTGGTCGAAAATCAATATAAGGATACTTTCTTGAAGATGGACGAATGTCATCGAGCTCAATTTTTTCGAGTGCTCTCTTTCTTGATGTCGCCTGCTTTGACTTTGATGCATTGGCAGAAAGCGCTGAATAAATTCCTTCAACTCCTTAATCTTTTCTTCCTTCTTGCGATTGGCCTCCTTCATCTGGCGAATCATCAACTGACTTGACTCATACCAAAAGTCATAGTTTCCTGCATAGAGCTGAATCTTTCCATAATCGATATCAGCAATCATTGTACAAACCTTATTTAGGAAATAGCGGTCGTGTGAGACAACGATGACTGTATTTTCAAAATTAATCAAAAACTCCTCAAGCCAAGCAATCGCATCCAAATCTAAATGGTTTGTCGGCTCATCGAGGAGCAAAATATCTGGATTTCCAAAGAGTGCCTTAGCAAGTAACACCTTGACCTTCATTGCACCATTTAATTCCTTCATCAAAGAATAATGAAACTCTGTGTCCACACCCAAACCATTTAATAGATTGGCTGCGTCGGACTCGGCCTCCCAACCATTCATTGTGGCAAACTCTCCCTCAAGCTCTGCCGCCTTAATTCCATCCTCATCAGAAAAGTCCTCCTTCATATAGATGGCATCCTTCTCCTTCATAATATCATAGAGCCTTTGATTTCCCATAATCACGGTGTCAAGAACGGTAAAATCATCATATTTGAAGTGATCCTGCTCCAAGAAGGAAAGTCTCTGTCCTGGAGTAATCACAATATCTCCACTGGTTGACTCAATCTGTCCAGATAAAATCTTTAAAAATGTCGATTTTCCTGCACCATTAGCCCCAATCAAGCCATAGCAATTCCCTTCGGTAAATTTAATATTTACATCCTCAAAAAGAGCTTTCTTTCCAATTCGCAATGTAACCCCATTTGCACTAATCATAATCTTCTTCCTTTCTCTTCTACTAGCAAAAAAGAGGACAGATGCCATCTGTCCTCTTTTTGTGGCCTACTCCGTTTTATTGTAGCGTAAAACCCTGTATTTGCCTAGTATTTTTTATTTTGGTCGAAATGAACCATAGTTGTGTCCAGCCTTCAATCCACCTCTTGTGCTTGCAAGTTCAGACACTGTCACGAGTTGATAACCTCTTCTAACTAGCTCTGGAACAACCACTTCCACAGCACCTGGAGTAGAATCTTGAAGATCATGCATCAAGACAACATCTCCATCCTTGATATTGTTTAAAATCGCATTGATCGTTGACTGTGTATTTCTTGTCTTCCAATCGAGTGTATCCAAAGACCAGATAATGACAGGGTAACCAAGACCATTAATCTGTCCCTGAATACTCTTGTTTAAATCACCATATGGTGGACGCATCACCGTCGGGTATTGACCAACAGCCTTGTAAATATTTCACTGGTGGTCACAATTTCCTTTTCCACCTGCTCAGGCGTCAACTTCGTCAACTGCTTGTGATCATAAGTGTGGTTTCCAAGTTCATCCCCATCTCTTACCATTCTCTCCAAGAGATCCTTTGAATGATCATCCACACTCTTTCCAACCATAAAGAATGTTGCTCGTGCATTGTACTTTTCCAATACAGTTAAAATTCTCTCTGTGTTGGCTCTCTTTGGACCATCATCAAAGGTAAGTGCAACCATTGGCTTTGATGGATCAAATGAGCCTAAGTTCTTTGAACCAAAGACATTATCTGCCGGTGCTGGTGCACCCTTTCTTGTCATCGCCACAGCAAGTCCTTCGATTTGAAGTCCCTTGCCCTCTGTGCCAGCAACCTCTCCATTCTTCTTCCAATCAGACCATTCCTTATTTTGATATACCTTGTAGTACACATCATAGTGAAATGCCAATTGTCCGTTGACTTCCATCTTGATTGCTTCCATTGGTGCACCATTTTGGTCGGCAGCACCGATCTCTGCACCATTTTCTACCCAATCTAACCAGCCCTGTCCGCTAGAATTTATGGAATAACGAATTGTTCCTGTCATATAGCTTGGCTGTCCTTCGATGGCAACACGAACTGCGGATGGGTTGCCCTGCCCCTGTTGATATGCTAACTCCTTTGCCTTCTTCCAATCAGCCCAACCGCTCTGTGAATAAAAAAGCTGTGTCGAGATATTTGGTGTCACACTGGCCTGTGCTGTCAATTTTGGTCCCATCACAAAGATGACCAAAAATGCAAACATGGCCACTGCAAAGGACATCATTCTTGATTTTATCTGTGTCACTTTCCTTCCTCCTTATTTCTAAAATTACTACTCAAGATTATATCATAGCACAAAATAAGGATTGGTAAAGCAGTTATTTTTTTTAATTTACTTACAATTTAGTAAATCTTCTTCTCTATAAGAAAATTTCACAATCAGCTTCTGCCTTCTTGCAATTTTCTCTCACCTTCTCCATTACTTCCTGCGGATTGGCACCTTCAGCGAATTCTACCTTCATCTTTAATGTCATAAAGCTCACAGACGCATCCAAAACTCCCTCCGTCTTTTTTGCTGCATCTTCCATCTTTAATGCACAATTTGCACAGTCCACATCAATTTTATAACTCTTCTTCATCTTTAACACCCTCCAGATACTTCATAAGATTCATTGTATATTATAAACAATTAAATAATTGCTTAATTATTTATAGAATACTGCATTCCCTTTCATCTGTCAAGATTTGTATCAGATGAATATAAATATTTTCTGCTACCATCATCTTATAGGATAGACGAGATGGCTGTGGTTTGATTTCAAGGTCAAAACTTTTTACTCCTCTCTCTGTTGCAATAGCAAAATAGACCTTTCCTAACTCAGAATCTTCTCGATTTTCGGGATCAATATTTCCCATCGTCCCTGTCACACCCACACCAATATCTGCCTGATAAAACCTTTTACAGGACAGTGCCATTTCCTTTGCTGTCTTTTTTGAGTAGACAGAATACTTTTCAATCACCTCTTTTGGCACACCCATTTTTATCTTTGCTTCATTAGAATAAGTCACCATTGCACCCTTTATAATTTGAGATGCTCCCTCCGTGTCTGTGATCAGTGATGCAATCTGTCCGCCCGTCGCACTCTCCATTGTCGTTATCGTTTTATTTCTTTGAATTAAAGTCCTAGTCAAATTTGCATAATCTTTTCTTACCTTTTCTTCAAAGTGTTTAAAATCCATCATGGTTTCCATCCTTTCTAAACCTCCTACTCCATATAAAAAATGTGCAGCCATCGACTGCACATCCCTTACCTTTCTAATTTGACTTTGCCTGCAAAGATTGTTTCAGAAATGTCCTTTGACAATCTCACCCAGGCAATGCCCAAGACAATAACAATAATAATTCCCATATATCCAAGAATTGGATACATAATCGATACCAATGTCTTAAATCCAAAGAAACTACAAATATATCCCAATACAACCAGTGCAATCAAGATTATCCGCATCTTATTGACACTTCCACCATCAAATCTTCTTGCTGTCGCAAAGTACAAACTAAATGTTGTATTAAAGATCAAGGCAAAAATAGTGATGGCATAGATCAGGGCAAAAATTTTATTGATGCGATTGACAATGACAAGCATTGGAATATCGGCATCCTTAACGATGTCCAAATGGGCAAATAGTGAAGATGCTGCTGCGATCACAATCAATCCCACAATAAATCCACCCAAGGCACCACCAATTTTTGCTTCCTTAATTCTCTTTTCGGAACCACCCATAACAAAGGCCATCGACACACCATTGACTGCACAGAGAGCGAAGTAATTAATCACGGAAACGACCACATTGTTGGTTGCCGGTCGAATGCTCTTTGCCACCTCATCCAGTCTTGCATAGTCATAGCTCTTTCCCACAAAGGTATACACAGTAATAATTGCAATCATAATGACAATCAATGGAGTAAAGACACCAATAACTTCCAAAATGCGTTCAAAATCCAAAAAGGCAACAACAATAATAAGTGCCGAGCAAACGAATCCACCCACAAAAAATGGAAGATGAAATTGCTGACGCAAATTTGACCCTGCTCCTGCAATCATTACAAAGGACATCGCAAACCCTGTAAACACTAAAGTAATATCAATTAACTTTCGAATAGGTGTTGGTGCAATTTCTTTCAGTACATCGTCATGATGCTTTGCCTGAAAATAACTCCCCAAGGTAATGGTCACCAGTCCAAACAATGTATTGAGTATCCCCAAGACCACAATACCCATCAGTCCCTTTCTTCCAAAACTTAGGAAATATTGCATAATATCCTGCCCCGACGACAATCCAGCTCCAATAATGACGCCCACATAGGCAAATGCTATTTATTGCTCTCATCCAATTCCCCCTTTTTTACTTCGTCTATCGATGTAGAAAACCGAGCAATGCATCTGCCATGTGAAATACTGGTCTTGAAGTAAGTACAAACAACACAACGGCCATCGTTGATACATAAAATAAGATCTTGTTCACTATCCCATTGGCTGAACACCAGTGTAGGCAAAATCCCTTCCCTACAGGCCAAAAAAACTTCTCCCTCTTTCGATTAAAGACATCAATAAACATATGCGACATAAACCCAACCATAAAGTATGGCGTCATATCAGGAAAAATAATGTATACACAAATACTCAGCATTGCCAATGCCAAAAATGAGTGCATAAACGACCGATGCGGTTGTTCCTTTCCAAAGGCACAAATCATCAAAAAAGCCAACGCCCCAATAATCACCCGTGCAATATTGCTATTGGCCATCAATCGACGATAAATTCCCACTCGAAAAATAAAATCCATCACGACCACTGCAGCAACCATGATAACCGCCACCACTAACATCCGATCTACCTGTTCATGTGCATCCGATGTCTCAACATCAATATCACAAATTGTTCCTCCAAAAGCAGCAAGCCCTGCACCTGCAATTAACATCGGCATTGTCTGTGGTCTACAAATAGCAATCCCTGCGGCCATTCCCACCGAAAAATGTGTCTTCCCTAGCATTATTTTCCTCTCTGCGTCAAAACTTTATCTATGACTTCTATTTTAATGCAAAAAGCCATTTTCGGCAATCTTTATCCACAATCTTTAGTGCAAAATTTCTGTCAAAAGCCCTGTACATCCCTCCCAAATGTCTTCAAATGCCTCTTCAAAATCTCCTGTATACCAAGGATCGGCGACTTCAATATTCTCTCTTCCTGCAAAGCTAAGCAATAAATGGACCTTTTTGCAAACATCCTCTCCAACAATGCGATGAACATTTCTAATATTTTGCTTGTCCATACAGATCAGATAATCATACTCCCCATAGTCACTCTCTGTGAGCTGTCTTGCCCTGTGCTCCACACATGGAATATGCCTTTTTTTGAGTTCCTCCCTCGTCCCATGGTGCACTGGACTCCCACATTCTTCATTGCTCGTCCCCGCTGACGCAATCACAATATTTTTTTCTTGATGCACACGCTTTACCAAATAGGTCATTACACTCTCCGCCATTGTGGAGCGACAAATATTGCCATGACAGACGAAACAGATTTTTATCATAATGTTTTTCCTCCTAAAATGCCGTGGATTGCTTTGTCTATCTCATTCTCATTCATGATGCTCATCTCCAACAAACCAATAATCACAAAGCTTACCGCCAGTGGCTAATGTATGTTCTCTGTGCAGTGTGGCATGCATTAGATTTGCTGTAAGATAATCCATATTACACATCACTGGAAGAATCTCTAAAAATCCATACTTTCTTGCAAATGTATTTAACGGGCATCTTGTAAAGTGATAGTAAGCCCCATACTCTGGTTTATTTTCATCAAAGTTAAAGTCCCAAGTGTAATCTTTGTATTGGGGATGTTCATCAACCCATTTTTTGTTTGCAATGAATTTTTCCTTTAGTTTCTTTCTATCATCCGGATTATTGAAATTTCCGTGTGACATATGTTTCTTTACAATCGGCTTATCCATCATTTCTTTGATCACGACTGCATAATCTTCCGGCGTAATTGCTCCATCTGCGGCTTTCCAAATTGCCATGAGTGGAAATGCACCGTAGATATTTCCCTGCATTGGATTTCCTTTTCCGATATCATCCACATCTTTAAACATCTGTTTACAGATCGGTTTTGCTTTTTTGATATACTGTTTCGCAGCTGCCTTTCCATACTTATTTTGCAATGGTTTCTTGATTACATAGGACATCATCATCCATGTAATCTCATTAAACGGCATACTCATATGTTATCCCCTCTTCCTACTTTATGATTGTGCAAAGACCTGCAAGTAAAACAGCAATAATCGGATGTGAACTGTCCATAAGGGATATGTACAAAATTTTGATTGTTTTTCTTTCCAATATGACTGTTATGTTGATTGGAATTTAAGGCCTTATCATTAGGGCTATTCTTTAAAAGAGTGTAATTCTTCTCATACTTGAGAAATTCATAGGATTTCCTATATACATATTATAGCATATTTTATCGCCTGTGCATCGAAAAGTTATTTAGAAGGCTTCTGATGGTCGTAACCCCCTGCGCAAGCTGTGGGGAGTGTCAAGGTATTCTGGTTACGCTCTTTTCAACTGAATGACAAGACTTTTCGGCTTTTTTGTCGGATTATTATTGAAAAAAATAAAAGCGTACGCTATTATGTACATATAAGGAGCTTCCTGTATAATAAAAAACGTGGATGCTGAAAATTGAAAATACCTCAGAGTACAATAAGACTACTGACTGGCAGGTTAGTAACAATCTTATTAAACAGAGAGGTATCTACAATGAAGTCTAACACACAGAACGCAAAAATTGAAGCTATTACAGAAAAAACTTTGGTACTTGGGATTGATGTCGGAAGTGAGACGCAAGACGCACTACGCCAGAGCTTTTGATTACAGCGGAATTGAGTATTCAAAGAAACCTTTTAAATTTAGTAACACAGAGACTGGATTTGTGACACTTAAGGAATGGATCCTGGATCTCAAAGAAAGACATGAGAAGGATAAGGTGGTTCCAGGTATGGAACCGATCGGGCATTACTGGTTCAATCTTGGAAAGTTTCTACAGGATAATGAAATGAAACTGGTTCTTGTAAATCCTCACCATGTGAAAAAATCAAAAGAACTCGATGACAATAATCCAACTAAAAATGACCGTAAGGATCCGAAAGTTATAGCAGGATTAGTTAGAGAGGGACGTTACATGATCCCATACCTGCCGGATGGTGTTTACGCTGATCTTAGAACAGCATCAAACATAAGATTCCAGTTACAGGCGGAACTTACAAGAATTCAAAACAGGATCAGTCGTTGGTTCAATATATATTTTCCTGAATATAAAACGGTATACGGAAATCCAGATGCCAAGAGCGGAATGCTAATCCTTAAGCAGCACCACTCCCTGAAGATATCCTGACATTAGGTATCGATGGAGTGAACCAAATCTGGCGTGATGCGAAGTTAAGAGCAGTTGGAAAAGCGAGGGCGAAGACCCTGATAGAAGCTGCAGAGCACAGCGTCGGAAGCAAAGAAGGAGCAGTATCTGCAAGAATGGAAATCCGAATGCTTCTGGAGGATTATGAATCCAGAAACATACGTCTTCAGGAAGTTATGACTCTGATTGAAGGGTTGGCAAAGCAGATTCCGATGGCTGAGAAGCTGTTGGAAATCAAAGGTGTGGGAATCAAGACAGTGTCAGGATTCCTTGCTGAAGTAGGTGATATCAGCCGTTTTAACACGCCGAAAGAACTGCAGAAGCTTGCAGGGTTGGCATTGGTTGAAAGTAGTTCGGGAAAGCACAAGGGCGAGACAACAATAAGCAGACGAGGTCGAAAGAGACTCAGATACCTGCTCTTTGAGGTTGCAATGTCGCTTGTAGCGAAGAACCCGGAGTTCAGAGAACTCCATAATTATTACACAACCAGAAGGCTGAATCCGTTGAAGAAAATGCAGTCACTTATGGCGATTGCAGCCAAGCTGATACGTGTCTTTTATGCAATGCTGACAAAAGGTGTGGATTATGATCCGAAAAAGATGGTCAGTGACATCAAGAGACCGGCAGTTTATCTACAGGCTGCGTAAGAAAGACAAGTAACTATAATGGAGGCTGTCATGTGGACAGCCACTGGAACAAGCAGAATGTAACAGATAACGTCCACTGATCACAGTGCTGGAACAGGAAGCGAGTCAGTAATCAATAATACAAAGAATGAGCCAGTAGTCGGCAGAAATAGTCACCATGGGGCATATGACCCCGTTAAGGAGCATAGCTGACACCCTGGTTATGGGCAGGCAGGACGAAGGAAGTTAGGATCTCTGGAGACAGAGATGATCCTGGTGGATATAGGAGGTTAGCTGCCATAGAGGGATGGGTATACACAAGGCCAGTAAAGCGGAAATCAATGACGTTTTATTTCGTATACCTTTTAACCACTATTTCAGTACCTGATACATCGAAATGCTCATAGCTGTGGCTTATTCACTGAGATATGAAAGGTTGAAAAACCTTGAATTTTCAATAAAAAAACACTTGATTATATGAGGAGGCGCAGATTATGTATAACACAAATCTTCCTAAAATGTATGAAAAGTTTTTAAAAGAGATTGAAGGAAGTGACGGGTTTCCAGTAGAAAATACAGGAATTATTCTGTATGAAAAGAGAGATTTAGAAGAAAGAAATACCACATATGAAGTAGAAGAATATGAGCTTGAATTTTTTATGATAGGTCAAGATGGAGATTTGGCTTTCTTTATAAAAAAGGACTCGGACGATACCATATATAAAAATGATTTAGGAGCACTAGGATCATTTGAAATGGAAGAGGTATCTAAAGATATATATGAGTTTATAGAGTATGTAAAAAGACATTATAACATGCTTTGATTATAGAAAGAGGTAGAAATTATTAATGAATGAATTTCTAAAAAGAATATATAAGCTTAAAAGAAAATTTTATAAAACAAAATGAGAGCAGTGAAAGTGTATTGGCACTATATGAATTTGCAGACAGATTGTCAAAGCATACAAAAAAAGAAGCCATGGAAGTGTTGGTAGATGTCTATCAACAGCTGTATATGATGGAGAGTGTATATAAACTGTATGCGGGTATTTATGATAAAAAGGATAAAAAGCAGTTAAAAAAGTTCTCAGTATTAGAAGATTTAAGTAAAAGTCATGGTGACAGATTTGCAATAAAAAGACCGTTAAATGCAAAGGAAAAAATTGAAAGAAATAAACGCAAAAAATTATTACCGAAATTCAAATATCATCCGGATCCTATAGGTACAGGAGCATTTATAGAAGGAGAAGCAATGATATGTCCTTGTTGCGGTAAGGGAAGCACAGTATATTATGCTACCACTCCATACAGTAGGGAAAATGTAGAAAATCTCTGCCCGGTTTGTATTTCAAACGGAGAGGCGGCAAAGAAGTTTGATGCTGAATTTGTTCAAGATACTGAATGGAATTTTGAACCTGATGAGGAAAAGAATGATGAACTGTTCCACAGAACACCGGGATATTTGAGTTGGCAGGGTGAATATTGGCTTTCTTGTTGTAACGATTACTGTGCATTTCTGGGTAGTGTAGGTACAAAAGAATTGAATGAAATGGGAATTTCAGATGAAGTCTTTGAAGAGTACAATAAACGAAAAGAGTTTAATGATGTGGAGGCATATCTGGAAAAAGACGGATCAATTTGCAGATATTTATTTAGATGTTTGCACTGTGAAAAATATCATTTGTGGGTGGATGTCGACTGATATTTTTGATCGTGAGATTAGAGCAGATTTAATATCATATAAGGAATAATAAAAATGGAAAATTTAGAAATTTTCGAAAAAGCTTGTAAATATTTTTCTGACAATATATCTGAGTTTAAGGAAATACTGTCTGAAAAGATACCGACACTAAATGATAAGGATTGGGAATTTGATAAGGGCAGTACAAAGGTATTTAAGGCTGATGAAACAGGAAGAAAGAAAAGATGCAAAACCGGTATAGCATACCGTTTAAAGATTGAACTTACAGAAGCTGATGCAGAAACTGTATGGGATAATTTTAATATATTTTTTGAAAAAACATATACAGCAGATATTGAAAGAGTTTCCGGAAGATATAAAAAAACTGATTTAAAATAGGAGTATGGAATGAAATATATGGATTGCGGTAATATGCGAACCGAACTTGAAGCATTATATTTTCTCGACAATGCCTTGACTGATCCTTCGGAGGAGTATCTTAGAATAATAACAAAAGAAGAAAGTGAAACTGATTTAAGATATCTTATAGACAATGGTTCAATATGTTTTTTTCACGGAGGATGCTGTTTTAATAAAGGGATTTGCATGTCAACTACCCATCACTTAAAAGTAATGAGCTTGTAACTACCCAGTCGTAGTAACAACTTACGTCTCCAACCTTTAAACCCCAATAGATATTGTTATCTAAAGTGGCGTTACATCGTAGGGTGGTTGACAACACCCTTTGTATTAAAGATATGCTCTAATACAACTGTATCAGGTACTTTGTTATCTCACGATAAGCGTTTCCCATGCCGTACAGTCGGTTACTTGAGTATATTTTACATGGCAACAAGCTTTGTTTTGCCACAACCTCATATATACTTTTCAATCTACTAAGAGTGCCTTCGGCTTTAAAGCCCAACGGTTTTCTCTATATTAATAGTATATCATGCGTGTAACCAATTTACAAGGCTCCTCCCACCACCCAAGGGTAGTGGGAGGAGCCTACAACAAACGAAAGGATTTTATTTATGAAGCAACTAAAACAGCAGTATGGGAAGTATATAAGTTTATTCATGTGAATACTGTTGCACCTTTTGGATCTTTCAGAACCAAAATCAGAAAATGGAAGAAGATAGTATTATAAATTACTTTTTGTAAAATAAAAAAATTCATAAAGATGGTTACCAAAGACGATAGAAGAAAAACTATCGTTTTTTTTCTTTGTAAATTTTCAAGGAGGGAGGTGAAGATTGAAAATGAAAAGTAGAGGGAATACATTACCCTAAGCACACGACAAATAAGCCATCTTCCGGTGGCTACTTTAAAAATTGAATATTAGAAATGTTAAGGCTATGCAGTTGATGACTTGATTTTATAACCTTGGTTTCTGACAAGCATGAGTGCCTGCTCTACGATAATCTCATAATCTACAGGTGGTAGATCGGATTTTCGATAAAGTTCTGCATTATAGTTTTCTCAGTTCTTTAACATATGGGACCTGACTTCCGTCGTTTCTCTAAAAATATAGTACTCTAATAAATCAGCATACAGTTTTCGAAGAAATTATCTACTTCATCTTTAGTAAGATACAGGGCATCGAGGTTGCTAAGACCAGTTTCCTTTTTGACTTTCTCGTTAGCAGCCTGGTTCCTTGAAATATTAATATATGTTCCGTCACCCCTATCCACTATTCTGAAATCACGCATAAAGTTGATTAAGTCATAGGAATTTATTCTGTTCTTAAAACATTTGATTTCCATAACCCTTAAAAGAAACAGACTAAGATAGCATATTAAAAAATGCCCATAGATTGTTTCTTTTTTTCGTGCATAAACAGGGCGTGCATCAAGATATGATTTTGTAATTCTGAAAGACTCCTCTATCTTCCACAAACTATGGTATGTCCTGTAAATATCCAAAGGCTCCATATCAAGCTCTGAGGTTACCATAAGATTATAACCAGCATATTTAAGATCTTCATCAATTTTAGACTGGTTAATCTCTATTAAAGGCTTTATATTTTTTCCTGACTTATCTTTGTTTGTTATGGTTATATATTTTGCTGAATCTCCCAAATCTTCTCTGGCTAAGTTTTTGTAAGTTGAGTAGTTAGCAGCTTTGTCTACCATTTTCTGTATTTCAGCCTTCTGCTTTTTTGCAAGGTCAGGGTTGTAAGAAACAATGCGTTTCTCTTTTACTGAAAATTTTGTGATTATCTCCTCGCCTGTTTCAGGATCGGTATCAGTAAAACTGTATGAAAATCTGTCTGTGCAGGACTTAATACGAAACAACAAATGTCCCTTTTCATCATGGTAATCTGTAAATACATTTACATCATTTTCAAGCAAAAGCCACTGTTTTTCTTTATTGCTGAGATTTTTTCCATGTACTGATTTTGAAAAAATATATCCGTCCTTAGCTTCCTTAACAGCGGAGTAAATGTTTCTGGCACAGTTAAGTCCTTTGTCGGCAACCTGTACGGTCTTTCCTTCCACCTTATAACGCTGTTTCATTTCTTCAATGATTTTTCTGATATATGGTTTTTCTGATTCATTTCCGGGATACATCTGCATTGCCATGGGAACAAGGTCAGCATCCAAAAGCAGTGCCTGTCCTATAATTGGTGAATGTCCGTTTTCTTTTGATGGTCCCTTCTGTCTGTCCTCACCTGGGAGGTCAATTTCGAAGTAATAGTTGGTACAGTCAAAAAATACATTGTGCAAGTTTCTTTTGTAATGCTCTCCATAGCAATGGTTAAAGAGTTCTATATATTTTTTATAAGACTCCCCTATAAAAGAGCAGCCGTCATAAACTTGATCTTCTGAAATGTGCACACCCCTATAAAGATGCGGGAATACATGTGATACAGTCTTGGATTTTGAGCATGGCAGGATAACCCTTGCATAGATGAGCTGTTTGATTAAATCGTAAACTGAGAATTGGAATCGCATTTGTAAAGCAAGGACATCTATGGTCTCTTTAACATTAAGTTCTGTTATGAGTGAGTGGAGCATGAAATGCCCTATATTCATTTCGATTGCAGACGAAAATGAGCGTGGGCGCGTTTCATCGTTAAGAGCTTTGGCACGCTCTTCATTTTTTGAATTAACATAGTCAGTATAGAAAGCCACTGGATCGGGCATATCTTCAGATGCAAGTTTCTCGACATACCCAAAAGACTCAATGTTTCTTGAACGTGGCTGTTTCTTTTCTCTGTCCCAATATGATTCATACATCTGGAGATAGACTCCATTTTTCTTTTTTTCACGCCTTAAATAGTATGCCATAAAGCACCTCCCATAGAGTACTATGAAGTACTATTATTATAACATATATGAAAATTTTTTGCAACAAAAAAATGCCTTAACCAAGGCACTTAAAATGTTGAGATATCAGGATTTATTTAGGTTTTAGAAAATCGATTGCACACAATGGGAATTTAAAACTTCGGAACTTTCATAGTACTTCGACGGAAGACGGGAATAAAAAGGTTGAAAAAGGAAAATGAAGTATGCTATAATACAGTATGCTTTTCTGTAGATATACAAGTCTCTATGAGAGACTTTACTTATGAAAGAAGAAAGAAATGAAGTAGGACTAAGGAAAAGCACGACATATAGGCAGGATAGAACAAGTAGAAGTGGAAAAATGTAGGAAAACGTAGAAAAATAAAGAAAAGCAGATAAAGTAGGGAAAAGGGAAAGCAGTATGGGAGAGAAAATCATAGAAGAAACGAAGAAGGTTAATCTTACCGAGCTGTTTTACGATTTGGTTTTTGTCTTTGGGATTTCTAAAATTACCCATATCTTAGAAAGTCTGAATAAGGGAATCTTTAGTTTAAAAGAGATTATCATTTATATAGTTGTTTTTGTTTGTTTCATTAATTTATGGAATGTGCAGACCGTGTATATGAATCGCTATGGAAAACATAATCTATGGCATACCCTCATTATGACGGTTTTCCAAATGCCTGCTTTAGTCTTTATGGCAGCAAATGTCAGTTCCGATATGGAGGAAAGCTGGACAGCCTTTACACTGGCACTTCTATGGATTGCTGTCATACAATTTCTACAATACATCCACGCCTATACGCAACACAAGAATAGTGAAAAGGATCGAAAACTGATTCAGGATTTCCTTCAGATTCTTTTTGTGCGCATGATTGGTATTATAGTAAGTTTGTTTTTGTCCGGAATCGGACGCATCTTATTAACCGGTTTTGGCTTTATTTTAAGTATTTTGGGGGCTAGCTTCTTTCGAAAAGATATGGCTAGAGTGCCCATTAATCTGCCACACCTTATAGAAAGATTAACACTCCTGACGATTATTACCCTTGGGGAAATGCTGATGGCCGCAGCAGATTTCTTCGAAATAGAGAAATTCTTAATTTATTCTGTTTTCATTCTATTTCAGGTGGTGGCATTGTTTGTTTTATATTGCGGAATTTGACCACGCTATTGATGAGGAGCTGCCCTGCCAAAGCGGGGCAGGACTGATTTACAATCATTATTTTGTGTGGTTCGGTTTAAATCTTTGTACGATTGACTTGGATTATGCCAATGAAGCTATGGGGATTTGACAAAAATAAAAAAATATTATAATTTATCGCCATGGATTTATTAAAAATAGATATTTACGATATTATTTAATGATTTATAGAAATCGTATCAAGAGAAAGGAGAAACAGATGACCAAACAAAAACTTAATCTTTTGGTAGGGTCTATTGGAGCATTTCTTGGAATTTTTGTCTTTGTTGCCTATATCCCTCAAATTTACGCTAATTTACAAGGGAGCAAAGCGCAACCGTTTCAACCGTTATTTGCTGCAATTTCTTGCCTGATTTGGGTTATTTATGGGTGGACTAAAGAACCGAAAAAGGACTGGATTCTCATTATTCCTAATTCAGCAGGAGTGATTTTAGGGGGCTTAACCTTTCTTACTGCTTTGTAACTCCATGCAATGAATACAAGAGGGAGATGTGAAAAAACTCGATTGAGTTTTTTCGCATCTTCCTTTTTGCCTTTATTTTGTATAAATGGCTGAAATCATACGCAAAAAAAGCGCAGTTCCCCTACCCCATAGAAATTCTTTTTTTGAATCTATGCGGCAGCTCTGTTTCTCATCTTTTTTTTCTGATATTTATATAAATTATGGCCTATCGCCACGAGTAAAACTTCCAGTTTGACTGAATGAATACCTCTTCGGACAATTCTCTTGTACCAACGGTCGCTTTTCATAATTCCGAAAGTGCCTTCTGCTTGTATCGAACGGTTCATTCGTAATAACGCACCGTGGATACTTTCTAGGTTTTCGATTACTTCCTGATGCATGGAAGTTAGTTCCTGATTGATCCGAACAGTTCGATTCTTATCTGTCTTCTTACATTTCTTTGCATATGGACATCCGCTACAGTCTTCGCATTCATACAGTTCTTCCTTGCGTCCGTACTGATTTCCCCTCACATTTTTTCTGCATAAAAAATGGAATACTTTATCGTTAGGACATCTCATGAATCCTTGATCATCAATTCTGAAGTTAACTGCACGAAATGGATCTTCATGATATTTCCGATCCTTAGTTTCCTTTTTAAACATTGGAAATTTCATATACTTTTCAATGCCGTTCTGTTCACAAAAAATATAATTGTTGTATGAGCCATATCCGGCATATGCCACAGGATATTTGGGGTAGAATCCATAAGTTTGTTTGAAGTGCTCCATCAAAGGAACGAAACAATCCATATCCGAACGATAATGGTTTACGTCAACAACTGCAATATATTCATCTGCTACACCAATCTGTACATTATATGCCGGCAGAAGCTGATCATTTCCCATGTAATCTGTTTTGATACGCATAAAAGTAGCGGAGTTATCTGTTTTAGAGTAACTGTTTCGGTTAGGATCACAGATTTCAATTTTTGTATGTATTCTTGAAGTTTCTGACAGAAAGTAGTCAAGTGTTCATAATGACGCTGTTCTTTGGATTTTCGCTTTCCGCTTCCGTAGACAAATGTGCTTGTATCCAGTTCCCATAAAAGTACTAGTTGCTCAGCGATTTCACTCAAATAATCCGGTAAATACTCTGTGTTTGTTGTAATCTGCACCCCGCTCCATGCGATTTCTGTATTAATTTCCTCAATCTCCGCAGTGATTTTTTCGTAAAGCTTGTAACGGAACTTTTCGGTAGCCTTCTTCCATACCCAGGTATACTTGTTTGCGTTTGCTTCAAACTTGGAGCCGTCGATGTAGAGATGTTGCAGATCTACATGCTCCTCGTTAAAGATAGCATGATTGATATCGTTAAAAATGTTTTCAATCTTATCTTTAAGTATTTTATTGATGAAATATCCAAAGGTTCTGTATGATGGAGTCCGGTTATCCATGAGATACATGAACCTGATATTAACTTTGCAGTTGTCTTCCAGTTTTCTCAGAGAGCAGTAACCGCTAGTCATAAATCCGAAAAGTACTGTTTTTAACATGTTGACCGGATTATATCTGCGTCGTCCGGTTGTGTACTCCGGAATATCCGTCAGATACTTGTTTAAATCGATTCCTCCTATCAATCTGTCAAATGTTAAAACAGGATCCAGCAGATCCAAACAATCTGAAAAAAACAGTGGTAAATATCCTTGTTTTGAATTACAATAAGTGTTGGGTAAATTTTTCATTGCAAGTTAATTTTACCACAAAAGTAGGACCTTTCGCATGAACGAATGGTCCTATTTCTTTTAGGGACTTATTTCACATCCCCTTTTATGTAAGAAAAGCCTTTAAAATAAAGGGTTTAAAAGAATTGCGCAAAATCAAATGGTTTATTAGAAATTTAAAACGTCGGAACTTTCATAGTACTTCGACGGAAGACGGGATTCCTTTTCCTTTCTTGAATTGCTGTAATTTTTATACCTCACCGATTCTCTTCCACACTCTCTTCCTTTATTATACAAGCTTTATAAAAAAATTGAACTATTTTCAAATTCGCTTGCTTTCCCTATTTTATTGCTATACTGAAAATACTATATATTATATAGGTTTTGTATGTTGAACAGAAAAGGAGTTGATTTTATGAAAAAACCAATCATTGGAATCTCTGGAAATATCATCACTGACAGTTCTGGAAATTTTGCTGGCTATCACCGTGCCTATGTCAATGATGATTACATTGATTCTGTTGTCCAAAATGGAGGCATTCCATTGATGATTCCATTGAATGAAGATAAAGAAATTGTCAGAGAACAGGTTCGAGCTGTCGATGCCATTCTTCTCTCCGGTGGACAAGATGTCTCACCACTAAATTACAACGAAGAACCATCTCCAAAATTAGGAGAAACTTTTCCACAGCGAGATCAATTTGATTTTCAATTAATTCAATACGCAATGGAAGAAAATAAGCCTATTCTTGGAATTTGTCGAGGAATTCAAATCATTAACACTTACTTTGGTGGGTCACTCTATCAAGATTTAAGTGATTTTGAAAACAAGGTAATTATGCACAATCAGGCAAAGAATCCTCAGCTTCCAACACACACCGTAACGATTGAAAGAAATTCAAAACTATTTGAGATTTTTAAAGAAGAGAAACTACTAACAAATTCATTCCACCATCAAGCAGTAAAAGAAGTCGGCAAAGGTTTAGCTGTAACTGCAAGGACAAGTGATGGCATCATTGAAGCCATTGAACACAGAGATTATCCATTTCTGATAGCTATTCAATGGCATCCTGAAATGCTTCACAAAAGCGTAGCCAAAATGAATCTGATCTTTTCTGCTCTCATTGTCACCGCTGGAGGGAAAAAAGATGAATAATTCAACAAAAAAAATGACCTTTTGGTCCATTGTATTTTTGACCATCAATTCCATTATTGGAACAGGAATTTTTCTTTCTCCCGGCGGTGTGAGTAAGCAAGCTGGAAGTTTTGCACCATTTATCTACATCTGTGCTGCCATATTTGCTGCTGTCTTAGCTGTCACCTTTGCTGCAGCCAGCAAATATGTTGTCAGAAATGGTGCTGCCTACTCCTACACCAAGGCAGCCTTTGGTGACAATGCTGGTCTATTTATTGGTGTAACTCGCTTTGTCTCCTCAGGAATTGCCTGGGGTGTAATGGCAACCGGTGTGGTTAAAAATGTCCTCTCTATTCTCGGACTGAATGACAAAGATTCTATCCAAGTCACCATAGGCTTTTTGGTTTTGATGCTCATTTTACTTTTTATTAATTTAAAGGGCACTGCCTTCTTGACAATCATTAGTAATCTCTCCACCATTGGAAAAATGGCTGCACTGGGGATCACGATTATTGCTGGTTTTATCATTATTGTCACTACTGGTCAAAATCATATGCACGAAATTGATGCTCTCACCGATGCCTCTGGCAAGGCATTTATTTCCAAAATGAATTCGACAATATTTGTCACTGCTGTTATTTCTGCCTTTTACGCATTTACAGGATTTGAGAGTGTGGCCTCTGGTGCAAGTGATATGGAAAATCCAGAAAAAAATTTACCAAGAGCAATCCCTCTGGCCATTGGCATTATTGCTGCCATCTACTTTGGCATTGTCTTTGTTGCTATGATGATTAATCCTGTGGCACTGGTCACTTCAAAAGATGTGGTTGTCCTTGCAGCCGTATTTCACAACCGACTCATTAAGGGAATTATTGTCCTCGGTGCACTTGTTTCTATGTTTGGTATCAATGTAGCGGCCTCCTTCCATACACCTAGAGTTTGTGAGGCCATGGCCAAAGATGGCATCATGCCTTCAATATTTGCAAAGCGCAATAGTAAAGATATTCCTCTGAATGCGTTTATCCTCACAGCAGCACTTGCTATTATCATTCCGATGTCCTTTCGCTATGATATGCAGGGAATTATGATTATTAGCTCTATTGCACGATTTGCACAATTTATTATTGTGCCACTCAGTGTCATTGTCTTCTTCTTGGGAAAACAAAAAGAAGACATTATCGATGCCCGAAAAAATGTCATCACCGATGTTATTTTTCCTGCACTGTCCGTGGTGCTCACCCTTATCCTTCTCTATAAGTTTAACTGGAAGGGTCAGTTTTCTTTGAGCAACGCCAATGGCACAGAGAGCCTGAACTGGTACGCCATTATTGCAATGCTTATCGGTTATGTTGTACTGCCGATTGTTGCCTATTTTTATTCTAAAAAACAGCATTTGAAGTAAATGGGGAGCTGTCGCTTTAACGCTTGATCAATCGTGAAGCGGCAGCTTCTTTTTATGATTTTTATTCCCTAATTGTGAGTTCTACAAAATTTAATAGAAGCAAAAAAATAACGAGGCGGGACATCCACCTCGCTATCCATATCAAATTAATCTTATTCTATATATTGGCCACCTCAAATGCATCCCAAATCGCATACATAATATTGGAAACCTTTTCTGCATCACCAATTTTATATAAATTCGAAACATCATACTTGAGTTCATCATACAAGCCATTTTCACTGGCATATCCGACACATAACACAACACTATCTGTTGAGATTATCTTTTCTTCTTCCTTGCCATCTGTATTTTTGAGATCAACATATAACTTACCATCTTCAAATTTCTTCACTCTGGCATTGCACTCCACACTTTGTTATCTTTTTATTGATATTAGTCTAACATGAGGAACCTCTCTTTACTAGAAACAAGTCTTTTTCTGATAGAAACAAATTTTTTCTGCCAAGTAGATAAGTGAACTACCCATCACCTAAAGGTAATGGGCTTCTAAGAGCCTAACAGCTCTATTTAAGAAGTTTGATATTTAAGTTTCCACCTAAGTAATTAGGCAATCCTTATTCTTATCGGCGTGTCCACTTCGCCTCTACTGTATAGGATATTCATATCCACAACACTACTTTTACGCATGATATTTAATGCTCCGTTAACATCTGCATTGATTGTTTTACCACTTGCCGTTTTGTATAGACCACGATGTAATCTTCTGCCACTAAACGGATACTCTTTTGGATTATCGGCATTGTAAACAGGGAGATCGTCTCTATCCCAAAAAGATGATTTCGATGTATAGGATTCTTCCTGTTTTACAAAAACAATGTCATTTCGTTTGCAAAGATATTCCAATTTGTTACGCAACTGTCCATAAGGGATATTTACAAAATTTTGATTGTTTTGCTTTCCAATATGACTGTTATGTTGAAAAGTCTCATTGTAACCAACAACAAGCGTACCTATATTATTGATGATACAATAATCTATCACCCTACGAGCAGTTTTATTCATATAGTCGTTCACCTTATTGTTGCGATTACGAGCAACTGCTTTTTGTCTATTTGTAGGCTTTCTACTAAAATGCTGTTTATCTTTTATCGATTGCAAACGGGCATTTTCTTTATTGAACCACTGATTGATCGATTTCAGTCTTTTCCCGTCAATAATGAACGATTGACCACTATTTGATACGGCTGTGACGAGATTGTTGATACCTAGGTCAAGTGCAAGTGCGTTGTTTGTGTTTAGATTTCTTTGAATACATTCAGCTTCATATATATACTGGATTTCAAAGAACCTTGCATTCGCTTTCGGTATAATGCGTATCTCTTTTATCGTCTTATCAAGAAGTATGGGTGGTATCGTAATTTCAACAGACTTATGCGTTTTCTTAAAACTATTGGAAAACGGAAGTATCAGCTGATTACCCTTCAGTCTTACAAAACCAATGATCAGTGTTGTGTATCCATCTTTTGGAAGATAATGTGGCAGTTTACAATCCATAAAAGCATATTTTCCCTGCTTGACAAGTTTAAGCAGACCAAAAAATGACTGAAACGAGCCATCAACCTCTTTCAGTATCTGCTGTGCCATATTGGAATTTAAGGCCTTATAATTAGGACTATTCTTTAAAAGAGTGTAATTCTTCTCATACTTGAGAAATTCACCTTCTGTAAAATAATGCTGACGCACATTATAGATTGCCTCATTAGCAAGATTCTTAGCCGTATGACAAAGTTCCCTGATTGTGATGTAATCTTCCTTGGACAGATGTTTCACTTGTTGTTTTACAGTAAGATACATACGATTTTCTCCTTTCATAGACTCGGAAATAGGATTTCCTATATATGTATTATAGCATATATTTTAAATGATAGTATTTAAGTAAAATATATATGTTGTAAACCTAACGCCATTCATCCCACGGTCTAAAGACCATGGGTTTTCTGGCTGTTATATTATAAAAAGTTAACGGAAACTCTTTACCCAATTGAGCAATGAATTGTGGTAGACATTGTCTCTGACTTCCTTTTTCATCTGCTCAGTCACTGGTCCATTGGCTGCCATTTTCTCCAAAATGCACTGTTGCAATTGCTCGACACTCATCTCTTCATAGGAAAGATTTTTTGGAATTTCTACTGGAGAAGATTTTATTTCTTTACTTTCCTCAGTGATATCTGCCCCTTCTACTTCTGGCTCGACAACTTCTGACTCAACAATCTGATCCTCTACAATCATCTTCTCTGACACACAGACTTCAACCTCTGGCTCTGTAATTTCTGAATTTTCCACTTTAATTTTTGGCTCTGGCGTAGTCTCTGGCTCTATCTCAACCGTATTAGCTACTGTCTCATTGATTCTCTCTACCAATGGAATTTCGCTATCCATAACCCATACTGCAGAGCTATTCGCACCCAAAGCAAATTTAAGTTGACCATCACAAGTCACTTTTCTACCCGAAATGACATCGGTATATTCTTTACCTGCCTGTGCAGAAAGTGAGAAATTGGCCTCATGATCATCACAATTGACAGCAATAATTGCCGTGCTATCCTCAAAATGTCTTGCAAAGGCATATTGGCGGTTGGTGAGCATCAATTCCTTGTAGTCCCCCGCATAGAGTGCCTTCACCTGTTGATGGGCATTGGCCAAAATACAAATTAAGCTGTGGCTGGATTTGTCTTTAGAGCATCCTTGTAGTCCTCAATGTGGAGTGCTGGTCGAAGACTATCATCTGAAAACTTTTCCTTCTTTCCCTCAATGGCAAACTCTGATCCATAGTAAATGGATGGAATTCCTGGCAAAGTAAAGAGCAATGTGTGCACAGGATGAAAATGTTGCTTGTGTATCAATTTTGTCTGTATGCGCTCCACATCATGATTATCCACAAAATTATAAAATACATTGGCACGCTCTCTTCCAAGTTCTGCAAAGCGGCGAATGGTATGTGCAATCTCAAAGTAATTGTGATCATTGTGTCCCGAATAGAGAGCCTTGTGCAATTGATAATTCGTCACTGAATGAAGAACTTCTTGGTTGACCCATCTTGTGTAGTCTCCATGAATCACCTCACCCATCAACCAAAACTCTGGCTTGGCCTGATCTGTAAATCTTCTCAAGTCCTGCATAAAGGTAAAGTCAAGGACATCAGCGGCATCTAATCGAATTCCATCGACATCAAATTCCTTAATCCAATAGTCAACGGCATCGATCATATACTCTCTCACCTTTGGATTCTGATGATTTAATTTGACAAGTAAGTTATAACCGCCCCAGTTGTCATAAGAAAAGCCATCATTGTACTCATTGTTTCCATAAAAATTGACATTGCAAAACCAATCTCGATATGGTGAATTCTCTCTGTTCTTTAATAAGTCTTGAAAAGCAAAGAAATCCCTTCCCACATGATTAAACACCCCATCAAAAATAACATGAATCTTATTCTTATGGCATTCCAAAACAAATTCTTTTAAATCCTCATTTGTTCCCAAGCGCTCATCTAACTTTTTATAATCTGTTGTCTCATAGCCATGTCCCACTGAAGAAAACAATGGGCCAATGTAAATCGCATTACAACCGATTTCCTTTATATGTAAAATCCATGGCAAAACCTTCTTCAAGCGATGCTCTGTAACTTGATAATCATTCTTTTTTGGAGCATCACAAAGCCCCAACGGATAAATATGATAGAAAACTGAGTTCTCATACCATGCCATATTCTATTCCTCCAAATTTCTCTTTCTTTTTCTACTTCAATGTATCAGGATGTTGAATGCCAACTTTAATCTCTCTTGCAATCTCATCTCCAACAAGTTTTTTTACAAGTGCAAGTGAAATCAACTGCACAGCCCATTCCTCTTCCTGTGATAATATTTCCATCCACAGTCACTGCTTCGCCAGTATATTTTCCTGTGCCAAAGCTTTCCTCAAAACCTGGGTAACAAGTTGCCCTCTTTCCGTTTAAAATGCCCATCTTTCCAAGAATACTCGGTGCTGCACAAATGGCCGCAATATCTCCACCTTTATCTGCAAAGTCCTTTAACAAGGTCTTGAGCCCCTGATGGGCAAAGAGATGGTCTACCCCCTGGAAGTCCCCCAGGAAGCACCAACATTTTTGCTCCTGAATAGTCGCTCTCATCAAAACAAATATCTGCTTCCACACAAATGCCATGTGCCCCTTCAACGCTTCTTTCTTTTCTCATTGATACGAGAATTGTATCGACTCCTGCCCGTCGCAAAATATCAACTACAGTGAGACATTCTATTTCTTCCGTCCCATTTGCCATAAATACATAAACTCTATCCTTCATTACATCCTCCTTTTTCTTCATCATAGCATATCACAACACTTATTTTTACACAACTTTGCCTAACTATTTTCTGTTTTTATTAACAAATCAGCCAAATTTCTAATTATTTTCAATTCCTTTCATCACACCCTCTAATTTATGCTAAAATGATACACAGCTTAAATTAAGAAAAGGGGAAGATTTTATGAGATTCATCAAGCAATTTATGATTATTCTCGCCATCAGTTTTATTGGCGAAGCACTTCATTCCATTGTTCCTCTGCCTGTTCCTGCAAGCATCTATGGACTTGTCATTGTGCTCATTGCGCTACAGACAGGAGCACTGCGGCTCAATCAAATTAAAATGGCAGCACTGCTTTAATTGATATTATGCCAATTATGTTTATTCCTGCGGCTGCCGGGCTCATTGTGGTTTGGCCAGATTTGCGACCTGTCGTCATTCCATTTGCGATTATCACTGTAGTTTCTACCATTGTTGTTATGGGTGTGTCTGGACGGGTCACACAATTTGTTCGAAAATTTATAAAAAATAAGGAGGCAAAATAATATGTCTACATTCCTTGGACAATCTGCATTTTTTGGTGTGGGCATCTGCCTAATTACCTATCAAATTGGCGTGCAAATTCGTAAAAAGACAGGATGGGCGGTATGCAATCCCCTGTTAATTTCCATTGCCCTAGTCATTCTTCTTTTGATTGGGCTTCGCATTGACTATTCACAATTTAAGGAGAGTTCAAAGTATATTAGTTTTCTTTTAACTCCCGCTACTGTCTGTCTAGCTGTTCCTCTCTATGAGAAATTACAGCTATTAAAAGATAATTTTGCTGCGATTATTGCGGGAATTATTGCAGGTGTACTCACAAGTTTAACTTGCGTACTCATCTTCTGCTTAATCTTTAAGCTTTCACATGAAAATTATGTGACACTTTTACCTAAGTCCATCACTACAGCCATTGGTATGGATGTATCAAAATCACTTGGTGGCTCCGATACCATCACTGCTTCTGTCATCATTATTACGGGTGTTCTCGGAAATGTGATTGCCGATGTGATTTTAAAACTATTTCGGATCACCGATCCAATCGCAAAGGGTATTGCTCTTGGTACTTCTGCTCACGCCATTGGTACATCCAAGGCCCTCGAAATCGGTGAAACTGAGGGTGCCATGAGTTCACTCTCCATCGCCGTTGCTGGTCTATTGACTGTGCTCGGTTCAACTATTTATGCAAATTTCTTTTAATAAAAAAGACCTTCCCACATCTGATATGTACCCTCCTTACTGGGTGTCCAGTAAAGAGGGTACATATCAATCCGCATAGATGCAGGGAGGTCCTTTTATTTTGCACTGAAATAATTTGAAAGCTTGGCAAATTGGAAAAGTTCCAATGCCTCTCCTCGAATACTTGGACTTACTTGAAGGCTAGCAATCGCCTGTGCAATTTTTTCCTTGCTAAAATGAAGGTCTGGTGCATTGTTGAGACCATTTTGCAAAGTCTTTCTTCTTTGGTTAAATGAAGCTCGAATAATGCGAAACATCAACTCCTCGTCCTCTACTTCGACAGGAGGATGAATATGTCTTGTCAATCGAATCACTGACGAGGATACATTTGGTCTTGGAATAAAACATTCTGGTGGAACAATGGCAACAACCTCTGGCTTTGCGTAGTACTGCACAGCTAGAGAAAGTGCACCATAGTCCTTTGTTCCCGGACCAACCTGCATGCGGTCAGCGACTTCCTTTTGTACCATAACCGTAATACTTGCAATAGGAACATGGCTTTCAAATAATCCCATAATGATTGGCGTGGTAATATAGTAGGGAAGATTGGCAACCACTTTTATTGGTTTTCCACCATTGTGCTCATCCACAATCTTTTGAATATCCACTTTGAGAATATCTGCATTGATTATCTCTACATTTTGATAATCACCCAGTGTCTCCTCCAAAATTGGAATTAAATTCTTATCAATTTCTACCACAATCACTTTTCTTGCTCGCTCACACAGATATTGTGTCATTGTTCCAATTCCTGGTCCAATCTCCAATACACAATCCTCTTCCCCAACTTCTGCACTGTCCACAATTTTTTCCAAAATATGTGCATCGATCAAAAAGTTTTGACCAAACTTCTTCTGAAAATGAAAACCATATTTTTGAATGATTTCTCTTGTCCTTGCTGGATTTCCCAGTATTGCCATTTTCTTCCCTTCTCTCTATCCCAACTTTGGATAGAGTCTATGTGCATTTTCAAATGTTCTTTGCACCACTTCTTCTACTTGTATTCCCTTAATTCTTGCAATCTCTTCCACAATGTAGGGAATATTGAGTGAGGAATTTCTCTTTCCTCGATTGGGTACGGGAGACAAGTAAGGTGCATCTGTCTCCAGCACGATAGATTCCATTGGCAAATATGCAATGACTTCCTTAAGTTTTTTTGCATTTTTGAATGTAGATACACCGCCAATGCCAAAGAAATCCCATCTTTAGGTACTCCCTAGCAAGTTCCACACCATAGGAATAGCAATGCACCACGCCACCTATTTCTCCCGCTCTTTTTGCCACCATCATATCGAGTGTGTCCTTTGCCGCATCCCTTGAGTGAATGACGATTGGCAATTTTTTCTCCCTTGCCAATTCCATTTGACGTTCAAACCATTTCTTTTGAATCTCTTTTGATGGCTCGGGCCAGTAGTAATCAAGTCCAATTTCTCCAATCGCAACAACCTTTTCTTCATCGGCAAGATGAGAAAGTTGCTCAAACTTTTCCTCATCTAGCTCCTCTGTCTCTGAGGGATGAACCCCAACAGCCGCATAGATATGTGGATACTTTTTTGCCAGTGCAATTGAATTTTGGCTAGTCTTTATACTTGCCCCAATATTGACCACTCGCATAATTCTATTTTTGTTAAGACTCTCTATTAAGACTTCTCTGTCCCCATCAAATGCCTCATCATCATAATGGGCATGGGTATCAATCATCCATTCTCTACTCATTATTTTCTAATGTACTCCAAAAAATATTAATCTCGCCAATCCATAGAGGATGAGCAGGTGCAATGGATAAAAGATGTAAAAGAAATACTTTAATTGTCTTCCTCTCTTCCCATTGTATAAAAGTATCGGTCCAAAGGCAAGAATTGCTGGCGGCTCTGACAATAAAACAATGCTGCCACACACAACCTGTTGCATTGGCTGTCGAATATAGTAAAAGACTGCCGCCAATAAAATGCCAATATATCCATAGTCCGTCCTTGTTGCCCAAGCCACAACTGCAGCCACAATAAGGGCAACATACTTGACATACGGTTTCTTTTTGTACTTTTCAATTATAAAGAGCATCACTGCCCCAATGCCAAGATTAAAGAGTACATTTTGATGAGTAAAATCAAACAACCTAAAAAATGCTAAATCAAATGGAACTTCTGAAATAATTGCAAAGATAAATATTCTCTTAATATAATTGAGGCGATTGGAAGTTTTTCTAAATCCCTCCACCATCAAAAATACAAAGATTGGAAATGCCAATCGCCCAATAAATCGGCTGACCCAATAGGTAATACTCACAGGGTTGAGCAGCACCACTGCAATGTGATCAATGAGCATAGAAAGTACGGCAATATACTTTAATTGTGCTGAACTTAAGCCATTTTTAATCAATTTCTCCATTATCGAATCTCTGCACCTGGCTTTAATGTTTTTTCTGATGTCACAAGAGAGAGATTTCCCTCATTGTCCTCTGCACACAAAATCATACCTTCACTCATCACACCAGCGATCTTTTTTGGTTCAAGATTCACTAAAACTGTCACGGTCTTTCCAACCATTTCCTCTGGCGTATACCAATTTTTAATTCCACTGACAATCTGACGAATTTGGCTGCCAATCTGTACCTTTGAGCACAACAACTTCTTTGACTTTGGTACCGCTTCACATTCGATAATCTTTCCAAGCTGAATTTGCAATTTCATAAAGTCATCAAAGCTAATCTTTTCCTTGACTTCGACATCCATTCCTGCCACTTCTTCCTTCTTTGGCTTTGGCATTATCTTGGCAACCTTATCGAGCACTTCTTGTAAATCCAACCTTGCAAATAAAATCTCTGGCTTTTCCACAACTTTTGTTCCATCACAAAGTAGACCAAATTTGTCCATATCTTCAAATGCTCTCTTATCTGTTCCCAATTGCTCAAGTATTTTTTCTGCTGTCTCTGGCATAAAACTCTCAAGCAAGGAAGTTCCAATCACAATGGCTTCCGAAAGATGATAAAGAACGGTCTGCAAGCGTCCCTTCTTTTCCTCATCCTTTGCCAAAATCCAAGGGCAAGTTTCATCAATATACTTATTGCAACGCTTAAAGATATTCCAAATCTCTGTGATGGCATCGGCAACACGAAGTTTTTCCATCTTCTTTTGTGTCACATTCACTGCACAAAGTACGGTCTCCTTTAAATCTTGATCAAAGCCCTCTTCACCTTCAACCTTCGCATTGACCAGCACACCATCAAAGTATTTATTGGTCATCGATACTGTACGACTGACCAAATTTCCAAGAATGTTGGCAAGGTCAGAGTTAAAGCGTTCCACCATCAATTCCCAACTAATCACACCATCATTGTCAAATGGCATTTCGTGAAGAACAAAGTAGCGCACAGCATCCACACCAAAGAAATCAACCAATGTGTCAGCATAGATAACATTACCCTTTGATTTACTCATCTTTCCATCGCCCTGCAATAGCCACGGATGGCCAAATACCTGCTTTGGCAGTGGCAAATCTAAGGCCATCAAAAAGATTGGCCAATAAATCGTATGGAAGCGAATAATGTCCTTGCCCACAAGATGCAACTCTGCCGGCCAATACTTATGAAATTGCTCGCTCGAATGGCCATCACAATCATAGCCAATACCTGTAATATAGTTAACTAAGGCATCGAGCCACACATAGACCACATGTTTTGGGTCAAAGTCCACAGGAATGCCCCAACTAAAGCTAGTTCTCGACACACAAAGATCTTGTAATCCTGGCAATAGGAAATTATTCATCATCTCATTTTTTCTGGAAACTGGTTGAATAAATTCTGGATGTTCATTGATATAGTCAATCAGGCGATCTGCATACTTACTCATCTTAAAGAAATATGCCTCTTCCTTTGCAGGGTGCACTGGTCCCCCACAATCTGGACATTTGCCATCCACAAGCTGACTCTCTGTAAAAAAGGACTCGCAGGCTGTACAATACATTCCCTCATAAGCTCCCTTATAAATATCCCCTTGGTCGTAAAGCTTTCTAAAAATCTTTTGCACCTGCTTTTCATGATATTCATCGGTTGTTCGAATAAATTTATCATAGGAAGTGTTCATCAAATCCCAAATTTCTTTAATCTCCCCGGCAACCTTATCGACATGTTCCTTTGGTGTGATTCCTGCCGCCTCGGCCTTTAACTCAATTTTTTGTCCATGCTCATCCGTCCCTGTCTGAAAAAACACATCATACCCCTGTGCACGGCGAAATCTTGCAATGGCATCCGTAAGGATAATTTCATATGTATTTCCAATATGTGGCTTTCCCGATGCATATGCAATCGCTGTTGTAATATAATATGGCTTTTTTATTTTTGTGCTCATCTTGTATTTCCTTCCCCATTAGCAAAAAACACCCACCTCCTGCAAGGCGGGCATTTCTTTTTACTTCAATGTCTTTGTATTTCTAAATGCGGCATCTGTCACAACATCTTTTCCATTGGCCTTTATGGTCAAGGTTTCCAAATCAAAGTTTCGATATAGGTATCAATAACGGATGCCACCGTTGCCTCCTTAGAAGTATCTAATTCTGAAAGCTCCAATGTTCCCTTCTTGCCATCCATTGTAAATGACTTCACAGCGGTGGTACCTGCAAGTACGCCCTGTTCAACCATCTTTGCATTCAAATGCTCTGCATCCAATGCTTCCACACTATCCATCTTCTGCTTTAATCCCTTATCACTTGGCACATAAATGGCAATGACGGTTTGCTTTGCTGCATTTGGATCTGGTGCCTTATCGGCTGGTGTTGTCTCTGCACCCGCCTTTGCTCCTGAGCTCTCTGCTGGTCCAACTGCATTGTGTCCTCCATCTGTACTTACGGTTGAACTTGCCTTGCTGTCGTCAGCCTTTGTTGTCTCACCAGCTTTTGTGCTTTCATCTGACTTTGCACTTTCGCTTTCACTGATCTTAACCGTCTCCCCTGCCTTTGTGCTCTCACTTGATGCCACTGTTGTTGTATCTGTCTTCTTATGATTTCCACAAGCAGTCATCATCAGAGCTACACTTGCTATTGCTGTCATGGCAATTACATTGCATTTTCTCATCATGTCACCTCAATTTTCTTCCTTGCGCTTAGCAACCCATCCATCAACTTTTTTCAGTGCTCGTATCAAGACATCTAATTCCTGCGCATCCATTTCATCCACAATTTCTTCTACCATACTTTGGTGAAAATACTCATGGTAGCGATAAGCCTCAATCCCTTTTTCTGACAATGCAATATGGACCACTCTCCGATCTTTTTTTGACCGCTCTCTATGCACATATCCCTTTTTTACCAATCCATTAATTGCAATGGTCAGCGAACCAACCGTGACGGAAAGCTTTGCTGCAACTGTAGACATATTCTGTTCTTCACCAATGCCAATGGCATCGATAACATGCATATCATTGTTAGTGATGTCCTTAAACTTTTCTGTTTGCATTGCTTGAATTTCTACTGCTAAAACTTCATTAAACAGATTCACCAACACTTTATTTAATTCTGCAAAACCGTCCACTTTGCAATCTCTCCTTCGGGTCTGTGGCTATACTACGACATTATACTGTATATTTTTGTAGTTTCAACTAAAAAAAGCTGCACAGAGGCAACCTCCATGCAGCAAAACAATTTATCTTACCCAAACACCATCGCCATTGACATAGTAGCCATCTGGAGTTCTTGTATTGGACAACATACTTCCACTTCCTGACATATAGTACCAAAGTCCCTTGGACTGTACCCAGCCAGTAGCCATACCACCATCAGCATTTAAGAAATACCATGCGCCCTTCCACTGTACCCAGCCAGTGAGCATATATCCATTCGCATTAAAGAAATACCATCTTCCATTAATCAACTGCCAGTTGTTGGTTGTGTAAGAGCCATTGGCATTGCGATACCACCAACCTGTATTATCTCTGAGCCAACCTGCTGTTGTTCTTCTATTTGCAATATTGTGGTCATTAAAATAATCATTGTCCACATCAAACTCATCGGAAGTTGCCCACTCGCCATAGCTTCCATCATAGTACGCTCTGATTTTATACTTGTAGTTTCCTGGAGTTGTGATGTAATTTGAGAAGTCATAGGAACTATTTGTTGTGTCCACTGTGGTCAATAAAACATTGCCCTTGTAGAGCTTCAATGTGTAGCGATTGGCATAATTTCCACCATTCCATGTCGCTGTGCGTGTGTCTTCATTCCAATCGGCATCCTCAACCTTTAAATCTCCTCTGGTCAAACCATTGCTCAACTTCGCCATCTTGACATACAAGGTCAAAGAATTCGATGTTCCGCTGCTCTTTACAAAGTAAACCTTATCTCCTGAGAGGGTGTAATATCCAGAATTTCTTAAACTGGAAGTATTAAACTTATGGTCCTCATCGGCTCTCAATGTCACCTTGAACTCAGGAACATTGCCAGTCAACCATCGGCTACCCGACATATTGGTGGCTACTCCCTCCTCTCCAGCAACATCAAAACCTTCGTCTGAAGAATCGACACCGATCTTCTTTTCCCCAGATCCTGCCTCAATCTCTGAAGTATCAAAATGCAAATTCACATGATTAATTACCGTCTTTTGTGCAGCAAAAGCCATTGATGCCATTCCTACAACCATACCCAAGGAAAGAGCCAATGTCGCAACACTTTTCAATAAATTCTTTTTTGTCATACTCATTACCTGTCCTTTCTCTTTGATATCTCCATTCTACACTTTTTCTTTGACAAAATATAGTTGCTAAACACTTAAAATTTGCTGAAATCATCGAAAGTTTTTCGTAATTTTCTTGTAAAAGACAAATAATCTAGCACGAAAAAGAGAGTATCCCCTCTGGACACTCTCTTCTCAAGCAGATTCTATTTTTGTGGCACACTAAATTCTGGATTTATTGTCTCCTCCACAGGTTCTTCAATCTGCACATGACCATCATCCACACTGCTTGGAGGTGTACCTGTTTGAATGACAGCTGCTGGCTTCTTTTGCCCACAACCAACCATCAAAACAGCTACAGCAATCAACATCAAATATCTCTTCTTCATTATTTTGTCTTTACCTGATCTGCTGGGAAACGCATATTATTCTGCATGCGAACACCATCGAGCATACGCATTGTGTTGAGAGAAACTGCACGATAATGCTCCATATTTTCTCCCTTTTTTACCATATTGATAAAATCCTTGATTTCATAGACCATATTGTTTCGCACTCTTCGCGCTCAAACTCCTCATGTCTTCCATCATTGTATTCTACTTCGATCTTATCAATGTCACGGATATAGGTGTAATACAATGTGGCATCCTCTCCTTCAATGGTACAGCAATTATCTGATGTGGTAATTTTTGAATAGTCCATTTCTGCAATCGCACCTGGATAGGTCGCAATAATCTTTCCAGCACCATCTACACCTGTCTTTAATGGAATCATCGCAGAAGTAATCTTCTCTGGCATGCCAAAAAGCCCAATCAAAGACTCCACACAATAGACACCAACATCCATCAATGCTCCACCAGACATCTCCCTTGCAAATACTGATGTAATCTCTCCCTCTTTAAAGGCATTATATCTTCTTGAATACTCTGAAAAATTCAAATAAATCTTTCGAATTCGACCAAGTTTTTTCAAATTCTTCTTAATCAATGCATAACCTGGATCATGTATTGGTCGCATTGCCTCCATTAAGATGACATTATTGTCCTCTGCTGCTCTAAACATCGCCTCTGCTTCTGCTAAGTTGGATGCCAAGGACTTCTCGCAGAGTACATGCTTTCCGTGCATCATCATTTTAATCGCCTGCATAGCGTGCAATGCAATCGGACTTGCAATATATACAGCTTCCACTTCTTCGTCGGCAACAAGCTCATCCACATCATCATAGGCCTTCTTTGCTCCATAGCTCTTTGCCAATGCCTTTGCCTTTTCCAAATCCCTAGAATAAGTGGCAACCAATTTTGCTCCTCGCACTGACTTTACTGCCTGCAAAAATTCTTCTGTAATACCACTCGTTCCAATTGTAGCAAACTTCATTCTTTCTTCCCCTATTCTTTATTAGCAAATTACATTTTTCGGTATTGTCCTATAAATTTTACCTTAATTGGCAATAAATGTAAAGCAAAGCAAAGTAACTGTTTTTACTTATTCCAGCACGCAACCATATGCCCCTGACCACGATCCGTCAGTGGTGGGCACTCATTGGCACATTGCTCTGTCGCATAGCGACATCTTGTTCGAAATGCACAACCTTTTGGCATATTCAGAGGGCTTGGCACATCGCCTTCAAGAATAATTCTCTTACTCTGCCTTGCAATCTTTGGATCTGGAATTGGTACAGCAGAAAGAAGCGACAAGCTATAAGGATGAATTGGTGAACGATTCAGCTCATCTGCATCCGCAATCTCCACAATTTTTCCAAGATACATTACCGCAATGCGATTGGAAATATGATGTACAACCAAGAGGTCATGGGCAATAAATAAATAGGCAACACCCAATTTTTCCTGAAGTTCCTCAAACATATTAATGACCTGTGCCTGAATGGAAACATCCAGTGCTGACACCGCCTCATCACAGACAATAAACTTTGGATCAACAGCAAGTGCTCTTGCAATTCCAATTCTTTGCCTCTGTCCGCCTGAAATTCATGAGCATATCTTGTGGCATGCTCGGCATTCAAACCAACCGTCTCCATCAAACTCAAAATTTTCTCTCTTCGGTCTGCCCTTGTTGTGTAGAGCTTATGCACATCGAGTGGCTCACCAATAATATCCTCTACGGTCATTCTTGGATTGAGTGAGGAATAGGGATCTTGAAATACCATCTGCATTTCTTTTCTCAAATGCCGAATGCTCTGGTCATTGACCAGTTCCCCATTAAAACGAAATTCTCCAGAGGTTGGCTTGTAAAGGCGAAGAAGTGCACGACCAACTGTTGTCTTTCCACAACCTGACTCACCTACAAGACCCAATGTTTCTCCTGGCTTAATTTCAAAGCTCACGCCATCTACGGCTTTTAATGGCTTTGAAGAAAACCAACCTGTCTTCACTGGAAAGTGCATTTTTAAGTCCTTTACTTCTACGAGGAAGTCATTTTGTTTCTTTTCCATTATCTTGCCTCCTCTTCCATCATCTTCTTGACATTGAGCCAACAAGCCGCATAGTGGCGATCATCCACAGGTAATTCCTCTGGCTTTTGTGTCAAACAAATCTTCATTGCATTCTCACATCGGCTACAAAATGCACAACCCTTTGGCAAATTCAAAAGATTGATTGGAGAGCCTGCAATAGGAACCAATTTTTCATTCATATTGGATGCCTTTGGAATGGAGCGAAGGAGCCCCTTGGTGTACTCATGGCGTGGATTGTAGAAAATATCATCTGCTGTTCCCCTCTCACACACTCGTCCACCATACATTACAATAATCTCATCACACATAGAAGCAATAACGCCAAGGTCATGGGTAACCATAATAATTGCCATTCCTAGCTTCTTTTGCAAATCCTGCATCAATTCCAAATCTGTGCCTGAATGGTCACATCCAGAGCTGTCGTCGGCTCATCTGCAATCAAAATATCTGGCTCACAGGCCAGAGCCATTGCAATCATCACACGCTGGCGCATTCCACCGGAAAGCTCAAATGGATATTGCTTAATACGCTTATCTGGCTGATTTACTCCAACCATCTCCAATAATTCAATCGAGCGCTGCGTTGCTTCCTTTTTTCCCTTATATTTGGTATGAAGTTGAAGTGCCTCATTCAATTGGTAACCCACAGTAAAAGTTGGATTTAAACTCGTCATTGGATCCTGGAAAATAATACTGCACTTGTCGCCTCGAAAATTGTCCAACTGCTTCTTGGAATAATTTAAAATATTTTCTCCCTTGTAGAGAATTTCTCCATCAACAACTTTTCCTGTTGAGGATAAAATTTGCATAATGGAATACGCCGTAACCGACTTTCCAGAACCAGACTCTCCAACAACACCCAAAATCTTTCCTCGACCTAATTCAAAAGATACGCCGTTGACTGCACGCACCTCTCCTGAGTCAGTAAAAAACGATGTGTTTAAATTTCTTACGCTCAGCACGGTCTCGTTATTTACATTTGTATTTTCTGCCATATTTGTTTCCCCTATCTACACACAACTTATTTTTGTAGCTTTGGATCAAATGCATCGCGCATTGCATCGCCAAGCAAGTTAAATGCAAGTACAATCAAGATAATCATTGCTGCTGGAAATACCAATTTTAACGGATAGGATTGCATACCTGATCTCGCTGCATTGGCAAGAGATCCCAAAGAAGGCATAGGAAGAGCAACACCCAGTCCAATAAAGGAAAGATAGGACTCTGTAAAAATAGCAGATGGGATTTGCTGTGCTGTACTGATAATAATGACACTGATGCAGTTTGGCAAAATATGTTTTCTGATAATATGTCCTGCACTTGCACCGGTGGCTTTGCTGGCCAATACATATTCATTTCCTTGATGGTCAAAATTTGACCTCTGACCAGTCTTGACATTCCAACCCAATACAAGAGACCAAAGACAATAAACATGGATACCATATTTGTTCCAAGACCGCCAATAATTGGAATCTTACTAAAATCAAACTTTTCCTTAAATACGACACTCAATAGAATAATAATCAATAGATCAGGCAGGGAGTAAATAATATCGACAATTCTCATCATTGCCAAATCAATTTTTCCTCCCATATATCCCGCAATCGAGCCATATACTGTACCAATCACCAAAACCATCAAACTGGCAAATACACCGACCAATACCGATACTCTCGTTCCATAGATGACACGAATAAAGTAATCTCTTCCCAATTCATCTGTTCCCATGATATGTGGAAACAGCTTTGTATTGGTCTTTTCCATATATTGCTTTTCTATTGGTGAATACTGAAATGGCTTTAAGTTGTTCGCCTGTTTATCTCTCTTTCCATCCACTGTAATAATCTGCTCATAACTATATGGCACAACTCTTGGTGTCACAATGATGAGAGCCAATACAAGGGCCAACACTACCATAGAGAAGACCGCCAATGGGTTTCTCATCAATCTTCTCATACCATCCTTAAAAAAGGTGGTGGACTCAGCCATGACATCTGCTTGCTTTTTCTCCTCGTCCGTCGCCTTTTCAAAAAGTGCAGGGTCGATTTGCATACTGAGCATATGCTTTTTTGGTGCAGGTATATCATAATTTTCTGCCATAATTCTCTCCTCTGTACTAATCTAACTTAATTCTTGGGTCAACCAACTTATATACCAAGTCGGAAACCAAGTTCATCACAACCATCAATGTTGCAAGGAAAATCGTCGTTCCCATAATCATCGTGTAATCTCTCTTTGTAATACTATCTACAAACTTTGATCCCAGACCACCAATGGTAAAAATGGTCTCAACAACTAACGATCCTGTCAAAATAGAGGCTGTCAGTGGTCCGACATAGGTAATGACTGGAATCAAGGCATTGCGCAATGAGTGTACAAAGATAATCTTCCATGGACTTACGCCCTTTGCTCTTGCAGTGCGCACATAGTCCTGTCCGAGTACATCGAGCATACTTGTCTTTGTCAACCTCGTGATATAGGCCATTGGCGACAGAGAAAGTGCAATGACAGGCAACACATAATTTGGATTATTTGTACTCCACACTGGCACAATTTTTAATTGAATACAAAAAACAAGCAATAAGAATGAACCTAACACAAAACTTGGCATTGCAGTAAACAATGTGACAAAAAGATAATGACTCTATCTGGCCACTTATTTCGATTGAGTGCCGCAACACTGCCCAAAATAATGCCAAAAATTAAGGCAATAATGACTGCAATTCCTCCAATTCGTGCAGATACCACAAAGGACTCCGAAATGGTCTTTCCAATATCTCTTCCTGTTGTCAGTGAAATACCAAAATCTCCATGTAAGAGATTGACCATATAATTTTTAAATTGCACAAGTACTGGCTGGTCTAAACCATATCTTGCATTCAACACCCTTAAAACCTCAGCCGACTTTGCCTTCTCTCCATTGAACGGACCACCTGGTACTGCATTCATTGCAAAAAAGGTAATAAAGCAGATTAAAAACAGGGTAATTACCGCCAAGAAGATTCTTTTAATGGTATATTTCAGCATCTTTCTTCCCCTTTCTCCATAAATAGATATAGCTGCATACCCAACAGCGGGTATACAGCTATCCTAGAAATCCTCTTATTACTTACCTAACTGTTCGTTGTTATTTCCTGATGTAGACATAAACTGCTCTAACATATTTACAGGATCATTGTAATCGGCAAGCCATCCCTCTCTAGCCACATCAAAGTTACCAACCTTTCGGTCATTAACGAATGTCTGCCAATCCTCAGTAGAAATATTCATCGTGATACCAATCGCTGCCCAATCCTGCTGTATTGCCTGTGCAATCGCTTCATTTCCTGTATTCTGGTTAACAAGGTAGTTAATGGTAATTGGAGTCTCTGAGCTCAACATACCATTGTCATCAAACTTATATCCTGCCTCCTTGAGAAGAGAAATTGCCTGATCCTTGTCTACAGCAATCTTATAGTAACCACCATCCACTGGATACTTATAAGCATCATCGTCCTGCTTAAAGATACCGCCATGACCATCACTCATTCCAGCTGGAACAAAGGTGTTGGCAGGCTGCTGTCCTGTCTTTCCGATAGTGTCTACAATGTACTGACGGTCAATCAAAAGGCCAAGTGCACGGCGCATCTTGCTCGCCTGCTCTGGTGTCTTTCCATCAAACATCTTGCTGTTGACATTAAATCCAACATAGTAGGTACCAAGGTTATTCACAACATGGAAATCTGGCAAACTCTTTAAGTTGTTAATCTCACCATTTGGTACAGAGTCGATAAAGTCAAGGTTTCCTGCCTGATATGCTGCAAGAATAGCTGTGTCATCAGCACTGAGCATAAAGTGAAGCTCATTGACAGTCACCTTATCTGCGTCATAGAAGTTTGGATTCTTTACATAGACCATGGACTCATTGTGCTTCCACTCCTTTAGAGTATACGCACCATTGCTGACAAAACCTGCCTCAGATGCCCAAGCACCAGGATTTGCCTCGTGATCCTTTGCTCCCTCAACGCTGGCCTTTGGCACTGGCATATAGGTTGGGAAGGTCAATAATTCCATCATATAAGGCACTGGAGCCTTTAACTTAAACTTCAAAGTGTTGTCATCCACTGCACTGACATCAATGGTTCCATCGGATCCTTTTTCCATAATGTCAAATAGATAGGAATAATCGGAACCTGTCTTTGGATCTGCTGCTCTCTTCCAAGAGTAGACAAAGTCATTGGCATTGAGTGGTGAGCCATCGCTCCACTTCAAATCCTTCTTCAACTTAATGGTGTACTCCTTGCCATCAGAGGAAACGGTTGGATCTCCATCTGCAAGTGCCGGAGAAATCTTGTTGTCATTGCCCATAACATAGAGACCGACAAATGAGTTCTCTGCCAAAGATCCACCATCATTAGTTGAGGTCAATGCTGGATCGAGCTTATCTGGCTCTGATGCAAGATTGATTCTCAACACATCAATTGGCTGTCCCTTGTTGGTCATATACATAAAATGCTTATGACTACCAACAATGGTAACAATGCCGCCCTGTAAATCTGGCTTTTGCATATACAAATCATTGTAATAGTACAATGGTGCCACAGCACCTGTGTCCATCAACATAGCCTCTGCCTTGTGCAAAGTAGCTTCTCTGTGTACTAGATCTGCATCCTGATATACTGACTGAATCAGCTCATCATATGCTGTCCATTCAGGTGCTGCCTCACTCTTTTTTCCTGTAGATGTTGCACTCTTATTATCTGTTGTTGCGGTTGTTTCTGTTGTTGCGGTTGTTGAAGTCGCTGAATCAGACTTTTTTCCGCCACAAGCGGCAAGCATACTCGCTGACATAATACTCATCAGTGCTAATGCTACAAATCTTTTCTTCATCATATCTTCTCTCCTCCTACATAAAATTTTCTCTTTTGTTCATATTATCTTATGTTAGTTTCATTGTCAAGCTCGTAAATGTGAGAAACTCACAAGAAAAGCTTCCCTTTTCCAAATCAACTACTCTTGAAATAATGCTACCGCAATCCCACTAGCTTTAGATGGTGGGTTAAGGTAGCAAAAAATAGATATTTGTGATACAATAACTAGCGTTATGGGAGTATGGAAATTAAAGAATAGACACAAATATTTATTACAATATCATATTATTTTTGTATGTAAGTATAGAAAAAAGCTTTTAGTATCAAAAGAAATATCAGATTATATAAAACAATTTTCTTATGAGATATGCACAAAGAGTAATATAATCATAAAATATATGGAAACAGACAAAGACCATATACACTATATGATAAAAACTGAGCCTACAATATCCATAAGTAAAGTGGTTAATCTAATTAAGAGCTATACAACATATCATATATGGAAAAAGCATACAGAATATCTTAAGAATCATTTTTGGAAAGAACATACATTTTGGACGGATGGATATTTTGCTTGTAGCGTAGGTAATGTTTCTGAAGAAATGTTAAAAGCAATATATAGAAAAATCAAGGGTAGAAAGGCGGGTAAGCTTTAATGTTAAAGGCATATAGATATCGGATTTATCCAAACAAAGAGCAAGAAATACAGTTAGCAAAGACATTTGGCTGTTGTCGTTTTGTATATAATCAAACCCTTGCGTACAGAAAAGATGCTTATGAAAAAGAAAAAAAGTCTGTCAGTAAAACAGATTGTAATAATTATTGCAATAGAGAGCTGAAAAAAGCTTATGAATGGCTAAAAGAAGTAGATAAATTTGCTTTTAACAAATGCAATTTATAATATGGATAGTGCTTATCAAAAGTTTTTTTCAAAAGAACATGCAGGTTATCCAAAGTTTAAGAGTAAGCACAGTAATCGTAAATCATATACAACCAATTTTACAAATGGGAATATAACTGTAGATTTTGATAGAGGAAGAATAAAGCTGCCAAAAATTAAAAAGGGTAAAAAAATAAAAATTACATAGAAAAATTTTCAGGTCGGATAAAAAAACAGTAACTATATCTAAGGTACCAAGCGGCAAGTACTATGTGTCTGTTCTTGTAGAAACTGAACATAGTCCACTTGTAAAGACAAACGGACAAATAGGATTGGATTTAGGGATAAAAAGATTTATGTATCACATCAGATGGGAAGAAATATGAAAATCCGAAGACAATTAAAAAAATATGAGAAAAAAAGCTTACAAGATTACAAAGACAATTAGCAAATAAAAACAAAGGGGAGTAGGAACTATCAGAAAAAAAGGAAACAAATAGCACTATGCCATGAGAAAAATAGCTAATACAAGAAAAGATTATCTGCATAAGATTTCAAGCGAAATTATAAACGAAAAACCAAGTGATAGTTTCGGAAAAACTTACAGATAAAAAAATATGGTGAAAAAAATCATAATTTAGCGAAAAACTATAAGCGATGTATCGTGGTATGAGCTGACAAGACAACTGGAATATAAGTCAAAATGGAATGGTAGAAATTATATTAAGATAGATACATTTTATGCAAGTAGCCAGCTATGTTTTAGTTGTGGATATAAAAATACAAATGTAAAAGATCTAAAAGTAAGAGATTGGATGTGTCCTTTCTGCAATACAAAACACGATAGAGATATCAATGCAGCAAAAAATATATTGGCAGAAGGATTAAGACAAGTAGTATAAGAAAAAACAATAGGGCAGGGACTGCCCGAATTAACGCCTGTGGAGATAGTAGGTTGCGAGGTCAGCGAAGCAGGAAGCCCATAGGCTTTAGACTATGGGTAGTTCACAATAGACTGCCAATCACAGCATACAATTTTTTACTTTTCAAAAAATTTAAATTGTGCTATACTTTACCAGTGTGTTTCTGTAGCTCAGCAGGATAGAGCGTTCGCCTCCTAAGCGAAAGGCCAGCGGTTCGACTCCGCTCAGGAACATTAAGGACGCTACTAGTTTTTAGTCCTGTAGCGTCTTTTCTTATTTTCCTAACGAAAATGCTCCTTCATAAATTTTGAGCTCATCTGAATACTTTGAAGAGGATCACCATTTACCCAATTCTTGTGGGTTTCTAACACTACTCCCTCCACACCATTTTCTAATTTTATCTAGAATATCTTAGCCCAATTTTTAGGTATATTCAATCCCAAGGCAGATCTGTTATAATAATAGAATACAATGTGACACATCATACAGAAAGGATTTTATTGATGAATATACAAATTTTTGGAACAAAAAAATGCAATGATACCAAAAAGGCCGAACGCTTTTTCAAAGAAAGAGGAATCAAGTATCAATTTATTGACATGAAAGAAAAGGGAATGAGCAAGGGCGAATTCAACAGTGTCGCTCAAGCCAATGGTGGTCTTCAAAATATGATTAACTGGGATGGCAAGGACAAGGACTTACTCGCACTCATTCAACACATCTGCGACGAAGACAAACTCGAAAAAGTATTAGAAAATCCACAGGTCATCCAAACTCCAGTTGTGCGAAATGGAAAGCAATCCACTCTCGGCTACCAACCAGAAATATGGAAAACTTGGAACTAGCTAATACTGCTGTACAAAAAAGACGCTGCCCTTTGACAGCGCCTTTTTATATCTTTTCCACACTAAATGTCTGATAGGGAATGGTAATCCCTGCCTTCAAAAATTCAGAAACCAATCTCTGGCGAACATTACTACATGCCTCAAAACTATCATTTAAATCCTTTGACCAAATCGTAAACTTAAGCAACATACCATTGGCCGTAATTGCACTCACCAAGACCTTGGTCTTTTGATTGTGCAAAATTCTTGGATCTTCATCACAAATCTTTTGAATAATCTTTCTCGCTTCTTCCACATCAGTATCATAGCCAACTTCAATCTCAATATAATTTCCCACATCCTCGACAAAATTAGTGTTGACAATGACAGAACTGTCCGCAAGACTATTGGGCACAATATAGCTCTGTCCATCAAATTGCTCTATAAAAATATGTCGGACAGTCATATCCCTGACAATTCCCTCGGCAATCACATTTCCACCGGACATAATTTTTACCTTTTGTCCAATCTCACATGGTTTTGTCGCAGAAATAAAAAAACCCGAAATCACATTGCCAAGGGCCTGCTGGGCAGCAAAAGTGGCCACCGCAATAATCAAAGAACCACTCTGCAATAAACTAGTACTAATAGTTCTGGCAATTTCAAATTGTGACAATGCGGCATATACACCGATGACAATAATAATAAAAGTCAAAATGCTCTTAATAAACTTTTGATACAGCTTCTCTCTCCTTGCAATAAAGCGGTTAAAAAAGTGATTGACAAGCACAACAATCAATCCTGTAACTGCTAAAATCACAACAACCTGTATAATCACTGAGATATCTTTCATCTTCGTTTCTCTTTCATTTTTTGTTTTTATTATAATGCTTCAGATTTTATATGCAAGCTTTTCTACTTTTTAAATAAAATTTGTGCTATACTTCAAACAAATCATCGACTTGGAGGTTATACTATGGAATATCGCAAATTTGGCAATGACTATATTGTAAGAATTGCAAAAGGTGAAGAAATTCTTGCCACCCTCTCACAACTTTGTGAAAAGGAAGAAATCAAACTTGGCACAGTCATAGGTATTGGTGCTGTAAACAAAGTTACCTTGGGTGTATTTAATTCTGTGGATAAAAAATATGAATCCACCACCTACACTGGTGACATGGAAATTTCATCCTGCACAGGAAATATTAGTACCATGGACGGAAAACCTTATCTACACATTCATATGGTTGTCGGCAATACGACAAAAAATCTTTGCTATGCCGGACATCTCAACAATGGTCTCATCAGCTTGACGGGTGAATTTTACATTCACAAAATTGATGGCTGTGTAGACCGAGAATTTTCCGGAGAAATTGGATTGAATCTATATAAGTTTAACTAACCACCTAGGGGAGAGAATCAAGACATCTCTTGAATTCTCTCCCCTAATCAAAACCTACTTTGCAAGTAGCATGCGATCATTTGAAAACTGACCGCCACTGGCTTCTTCAAATTTCTTTAATAAATCTTCTACTCGAAGTTTTTTCTTTTCTTCTCCTGACACATCATAGATAATATGTCCCTCATGCATCATAATCAAGCGATTGCCAAGAGCAATGGCATCATGCATATTGTGGGTAATCATGAGTGCAGTGAGATTTTGCTCCTTCACAAATTCCTCGGTCAAATCCAACACTTTCTTCGCTGTCTTTGGATCCAGTGCCGCCGTGTGCTCATCAAGCAATAAAATTTTTGGCTTTACCAGTGTAGACATGAGCAGAGTGAGGGCCTGTCGCTGACCTCCAGACAAAAGTCCAACCTTTGAAGTCATTCTTGTATGAAGACCAAGACCTAGCTTTTCTAACATCTCCTTGTAGTATTCCTTCTCCGATTGCTTCAATCCCCAGTGAAGTGTCCTCGCTCTTCCTCTTCGAAAAGCAAGTGCAAGGTTTTCCTGAATTTCAAGCCCCGCCGCTGTTCCCATCATTGGATCTTGAAACACTCTTCCAATATACTTCGCCCTCTGATGCTCTGGCATCCTTGAAATATTGACTCCATCAATCTCAATCGTCCCTGCGTCTATCGGATAGACACCTGCAATCATATTGAGCATGGTCGATTTTCCAGCTCCATTTCCACCAATCACCGTCGCAAAATCCCCTGGCAAAAGATGAAGATTTAAATGTTGCAATGCCTTCTTTTCATTGACTGTGCCCTTATTAAAGGTTTTGCTGACATTTTTAATTGTTAACATCTACTCTCCCCCTTCCCCAGCTGGATCATAATCCTTTTTCTGACGATATTTTGCTGAGCACAGGGAAGGACAATGCCACTGCAACAATAATGGCCGAGAGCACCTTCATGTAGTCAGAATCCAGTCCCATTTGCAGTACAATGGCACGAATAATAAAGTAGACTACAGATCCAATAACTGCTGCACCCAACTTTGCATAGAATGGCTTGACCCATCCAAGCAACACCTCGCCAATGACAATGGCTGCAAGACCAATGACAATGGCTCCTGTACCCATATTGATGTCCGCATATCCCTGACTTTGACAAACCAAAGCACCAGCAAGAGCAACTAAACCATTGCTAATCATCAAAGCAATTAACTTCATTGTCTTTGCATTGATGCCCAGTGCTCGCACCATTGCCTCATTATTTCCCGTTGCACGGAGTGCACTGCCCATCTCTGTTCCAAAGAACCAATAAAGTAGTGCGATGATCACAATAACAATGATAATTCCAAGAACTAAGGCCACCTGTGACTTTTTCATTCCTGTCATCGAAGCCACTGCTGAAAAGATATTGCCCAACTTTGGCAGTGTAATATTGCTTCGCTTATGTGCAATACGCAAATTAATCGACCACAGAGAAATCTGTGTCAAAATTCCCGCCAAAATTGCTGGAATTTCAAATATTGTATGTAAAATTCCTGTGACAGCACCCGCAATCAATCCACCTAAAATTGCACAAATCAAAACCAATATTGGATTAATTTTTCCATCTGAAATTAAAATCGCACAAATAAATCCACCGAGTGTAAAACTTCCATCAACGGTCATATCAGGAATATCGAGTAACTTAAATGTAATATATACACCCAGTACCATAATTCCCCACAACACACCCTGGGATATTGCGCCTAAAAATGCACCGAGCATTTCTTTCTTCCTTTCCTAAACCTATTTTTGAATGGATGAGACATCAATTCCAAGCTCCTTGGCCACATCTTGATTGACACTCAACTCGCACTTTTCAAGTGGAAGGTATTCGATTGGCATATCCTTTGGATTCTTCCCATCCTTTAAAATCTCCACAGCCTGTTCACCGGCCATATGACCAAGTTGATAGTAGTCAATGCCATAGGTTGCCAAAGCTCCCGCATCCACATGTCCTTTTTCTGCACCAATAATTGGAATCTTGTGCTCTGTGGCCACCATCGCAATGGTTGCCATTCCCGCTGCAATCATATTGTCAGTTGGAGTGTAAATAACATCAACCTTTCCCACCATAGATTCCACAACCGATTGAATCTCGTTTGAATTGGATACAGTATATTCTGTCGCCTCTAATCCCTGTTCCTTCGCCGCATCCATCGCAAGCTTTGCCTGCAACTTGGAGTTTGACTCCGCAGAGCTATACAAATTCCTACTCGCTTTGCACTAGGAAGAATTTTTTTAATAAGTTCAATTTGCTCCTTTACTGGAGTCAAATCGCTTGTACCTGTAATATTTCCGCCTGGCTTTTCATTTGATGCCACAAGTTTTGCATCTGCTGGGTCAGTTACCGCTGTCAAAACAATGGGAATATCCTCTGTCGCACCAGCTAATGCCTGAACCGCTGGTGTGGCAATGCCAAGCAATAAATCATCCTTGTCATTGACAAACTTTGTTGCAATGGTCTGGCAAGCTGACTGATCTCCACCTGCATTTTGCTGGTCGATTTGATATTTTATCCCCGACTCATCTAGTGCGGCCACAAATCCCTTATTGGCCTGATCAAGTGCTGTATGTTGCACAAGCTGTAACACCCCAATTTTATAAGTTTTGTCCCCATTTTCTGAAGCTGACTTTTCACTGGTCGCTGTCGTTTCTTTTGAAGAACTTGTGGCTGTGTTTTTTCCACCACAGGCCACTAGACCAAGCACCATAGATGCTGCAATCACTGCTGCAAAGATTTTCTTTTTCATCTCTTTTCCTATTCTTTCTATAAAATTATATTTGCACATTCGCTTTTCCTATCTTACAACGCCAACTTTGTTGCGTCAATACCCTAAAGTTCTGCCTTTTCGCCAATATGTGTACTTGCCAAAATCATAACAGAATGTTATGCTAGTGCTGATGACAGTTCATTTGTACCCTCCTGTCAAAAAATAAAACCGGGACTTTAACTTTGTTGTTATAGTCCCACTTGATGTGGGACTATTTTTATTTTCATTTGGAGAAGAAAATGTATTATTTAAAGACAGAACATCATTTTGATGCCGCTCACTTTCTCTATGGATATGATGGAAAGTGCAAAAATATTCACGGCCACCACTGGAGCGTGGTCGCCAAAATCAAGTGTGATGACCTGAGCACACAAAAGCAAACCCGTGGTATGCTCATTGACTTTGGCGATTTTAAAGCTGCGGTTCGCACACTCTGCGATTCCTTCGACCACGCCCTCATCTATGAGAAAGGTTCACTAAAGGAAAATACTCTGCAGGCACTTCGTGACGAAGATTTTCATTTAATTGAAATTGATTTTCGCCCAACAGCAGAAAACTTCGCTCGCTATATCTTTATGGCACTCAAGGATCAAGGGCTTCCTATGCACCGCATCGAAGTCTATGAAACTCCAACCAATTGTGCCATCTACGAGGAATAGAGGAATGACCATGAAAGTTGTTGAAAAGTTTATCAGCATCAATGGCGAGGGACGGCGTGCTGGAGAACTTGCCGTCTTTATCCGATTTCAGGGATGTAATCTTCGCTGTAGCTACTGCGACACAATGTGGGCCAATGAAGCGGATTGCCCCTACACCGATGAAAGTACCAAAGAAATTGTAAACTTTGTACTACAAAGCCAAATAAAAAATGTCACCCTCACTGGCGGGGAACCTCTATTACAGCCAGAGATGAAAAATTTATTGATGGAATTTGCAAAGCATCCTCAGATCCGTGTGGAGATTGAGACCAATGGTGCCATTGACCTCAAGCCCTTTACTGCGACAAGTTTTCGTCCATCCTTTACCATGGACTACAAGTTGCCCTCAAGTCTCTATGAATCAAAGATGCACCTAGAAAACTTTGCCCATCTCAATGACCAAGACACGGTCAAATTTGTGGCTGGCTCAAAGGCGGACTTAGATGTCGCCCTCGATATCATCCAAAAATACGACTTGACGCACCACTGCAAAGTGTATTTAAGTCCAATCTTTGGAAAAATTGAGCCTGTAGAAATGGTCAATTTTATGATTGCCCACCAATTAAATGATGTCCGCCTACAAATCCAGATACACAAGGTGATCTGGGATCCCGACCAGAAAGGAGTTTAAAATGATTGATACCAAAGCAATCGAAGAACATATTCGAGGCATTTTAATTGCCCTAGGCGACGATCCCCATCGCGAAGGTCTAGTGGATACCCCAAAGAGGGTGGCCAAAATGTATGAAGAAGTCTTTGCGGGAATGAATTACACCAATCACGAAATTGCCCAAATGTTTAATACCACCTTTGAAGAAGATTCTGATGACGAAGACTTACCTAATGATTTGCCTAATGCTAGGCGTGTTGTTGTGATGAAGGATATCGATTTATTTTCCTATTGTGAGCACCACATGGCCTTGATGTATGATATGAAGGCCACGGTTGCCTACATCCCCGGAAAGCGAGTGATCGGTCTTTCCAAAATTGCCAGAGTCTGCGATATGGTTGGCAGACGATTGCAACTTCAAGAGCGTATCGGAAGAGATATTGCTGATATTATTTGTGAAATCACCCAAAGTAGTGATGTCGCTGTGCTTCTTGAGGGACACCATAGCTGTGTCTCCGCCCGTGGAATCAAGAAAAACAACACCAAAACCTTCACTGCTGAACTTCGAGGTCGCTTTCAGACAGACCAAAGTCTACAGTTTTATCTCAAGTGAACTACCCATCACCTAAAGGTAATGGGCTTCTAAGAGCCTAACAGCTCTATTTAAGAAGTTTGATATTTAAGTTTCCACCTAAGTAATTAGGCAATCCTTATTCTTATCGGCGTGTCCACTTCGCCTCTACTGTATAGGATATTCATATCCACAACACTACTTTTACGCATGATATTTAATGCTCCGTTAACATCTGCATTGATTGTTTTACCACTTGCCGTTTTGTATAGACCACGATGTAATCTTCTGCCACTAAACGGATACTCTTTGGATTATCGGCATTGTAAACAGGGAGATCGTCTCTATCCCAAAAAGATGATTTCGATGTATAGGATTCTTCCTGTTTTACAAAAACAATGTCATTTAGTTTGCAAAGATATTCCAATTTGTTACGCAACTGTCCATAAGGGATATTTACAAAATTTTGATTGTTTTGCTTTCCAATATGACTGTTACATTGAAAAGTCTCATTGTAACCAACAACAAGCGTACCTATATTATTGATGATACAATAATCTATCACCCTACGAGCAGTTTTATTCATATAGTCGTTCACCTTATTGTTGCGATTACGAGCAACTGCTTTTTGTCTATTTGTAGGCTTCCTACTAAAATGCTGTTTATCTTTTATCGATTGCAAACGGGCATTTTCTTTATTGAACCACTGATTGATCGATTTCAGTCTTTTCCCGTCAATAATGAACGATTGACCACTATTTGATACGGCTGTGACGAGATTGTTGATACCTAGGTCAAGTGCAAGTGCGTTGTTCGTGTTTAGATTTCTTTGAATACATTCAGCTTCATATATATACTGGATTTCAAAGAACCTTGCATTCGCTTTCGGTATAATGCGTATCTCTTTTATCGTCTTATCAAGAAGTATGGGTGGTATCGTAATTTCAACAGACTTATGCGTTTTCTTAAAACTATTGGAAAACGGAAGTATCAGCTGATTACCCTTAAGTCTTACAAAACCAATGATCAGTGTTGTGTATCCATCTTTTGGAAGATAATGTGGCAGTTTACAATCCGTAAAAGCATATTTTCCCTGCTTGACAAGTTTAAGCAGACCAAAAAATGACTGAAACGAGCCATCAACCTCTTTCAGTATCTGCTGTGCCATATTGGAATTTAAAGCCTTATAATTAGGACTATTCTTTAAAAGAGTGTAATTCTTCTCATACTTGAGAAATTCACCTTCTGTAAAATAATGCTGACGCACATTATAGATTGCCTCATTAGCAAGATTCTTAGCCGTATGACAAAGTTCCCTGATTGTGATGTAATCTTCCTTGGACAGATGTTTCACTTGTTGTTTTACAGTAAGATACATACGATTTTCTCCTTTCATAGACTCGGAAATAGGATTTCCTATATATGCATTATAGCATATATTTTAAATGATAGTATTTAAGTAAAATATATATGTTGTAAACCTAACGCCATTCATCCCACGGTCTAAAGACCATGGGTTTTCTGGCTGTTATATTATAAAAATTAAATAAAGGAGTTATTTATGAAAGCACTTGTCCTCTTTAGTGGTGGTCTTGATTCCACCACTGCTCTTGCACTCGCCATAGCAAAATATGGTGCCCCCAATGTCCTTGCCCTCTCCATTTCCTATGGTCAAAAACACGCAAAGGAAATTGAAGCAGCCATTGCCATTACTAAGCACTACCAAGTTGAGCATCTCTTTCTCGACTTAGAGAAAATTTTCACTTACAGCGACTGCTCCCTTCTCTCCCACTCTGGGGAAGAGATTCCAGAAAAAAGCTACGCCGAACAAATCAAACAGACAAAGGCAGAAAAACCAGTCAGCACCTATGTTCCCTTTCGCAATGGACTCTTTCTTTCCTCTGCTGCAAGCTTAGCCATCAGCAAGGGCTGTTCCATCATCTACTACGGGGCACATGCCGATGATGCAGCAGGATTTGCCTATCCCGACTGCTCTTTTGTATTCAATGAGGCGATGAATTCGGCTATCTGGGAAGGCTCTGGTCACCAATTAAAAATTGAGGCACCATTTGTTCACAGCACAAAGGCAGACATTGTAAATCGGACTCGATTTGGATGTTCCCTATGAACTCACTTGGTCTTGTTATGAAGGAGGGGATAAACCCTGTGGAAAATGTGGAACCTGTATTGACCGTGCTGCAGCCTTTGCGGCCAATGGCATCAAAGACCCTGCACTCTAAAGAAAGGAAAAACAATGAGAGAAAATGAGAATTTAACTAAACTTGGCAGTGCCAAGACAACCTACAGTATGGACTATGATCCTTCTGTTCTAGAAAGCTTCAACAATAAGCATCCCCAAAACGATTACTTTGTCAAATTCAACTGCCCTGAATTTACCAGTCTCTGCCCCATCACAGGTCAGCCCGACTTTGCCAATATTATCATCTCCTATGTACCAGATCAAAAGCTTGTGGAGAGCAAGTCATTGAAGTTATATCTATTTTCCTTCAGAAATCACGGCGACTTCCACGAAGATGTGGTCAATATTATTATGAAGGACTTAATTCAATTGATGGATCCAAAGTACATTGAGGTATGGGGAAAATTTCTCCCCCGTGGAGGACTCTCCATTGATCCATATTGCAACTATGGAAAGAAGGGTACGATTTGGGAAAAGGCCGCAACTGACCGCCTTCTCCAGCATGACCTCTACCCTGAGAAAGTGGACAATCGATAAATTATTGATAGAGCAATGTAGAGGAGCCAATCCGGCTCCTCTACATGATAGACTAGGAGAGAGTAAATAAAATACAAGACAAAAATAACTTCTAAAACTTATACATTACGACATAAAAAGGCCAGAGCTGCCGCCATAAAAATTAGTAAAATAACCATGATCAACATATACATAACCCCCTTCGGCATACTCTCCCCAATATTCCTTTGGACATCTTCGGCATCTTCTTTGTTGCCTTCTAGCATATGGTATTCTTTTGCAATTTGCATTGCTCGGTCATAATTTGTTTCACTGACATAGATATCGTTCTCTATAGAACTCCCACCGTATATTTCCATGATACCACTTTTTTTGTAAGATGCAATTCCATTTTCCTTCAATAAATCTACAATACACTGTGCATCCAAAGAATTGTTGACTGAGCAAAGTCGGACTTCTCTATCTTCTTCCATCATTTTCCCTCCTTATATGGAAAAAAGCCCCCGATTTCTCGAAGGCTTTTGATCAACTTACGATTTAGATAAAATCCGGAATTTCATTGTTCTGTACAATCTGCTCATAAGTCTGAGGTTTTACCATCCAAGCACTCTTTCCGCCCTTGACAAGAACAACACCTGGAATTGGATTATTATTGTAGTTGGATGCCATGACATAGCCATAGGCACCTGTTGAATAGGTCGCAAAAATATCGCCCATCTTCACGCTCTTTGGCACCATAATGTCCGTCATAATAATATCTCCAGACTCACAATACTTTCCACAAATGCTGACTTTGTCATCCTTTGGCTCCTGTGCTCTATTGGCCACAATGCCTTCGTACTCTGCCTGATAGAGGGCCACACGAATATTATCTCCCATACCTCCATCGACAGAAACATACTTGCGAATGCCAGGAATTTCCTTAATCTGTCCGATGGTATACAATGTAATTCCTGCCTCTGCAACAATGGATCTTCCTGGCTCAATCACAGCCTCCGGTCTCTCAATTCCAATCGCCTTTGATCTCTTTTCCAATAACTCCATCATTGGATCCAAGAAAAAGCTGTATGGCTTTCTCTCCTCCGTTGTGTACTCTGCGCCATATCCACCACCAAAGTTTACTTCCTTTACATCTGCATTAAACTCCGTCTTAATGAGTGCAGCCCAATCCATCAAAACATCAAGTGCCTTTAAAAAGGCATCATTTTCAAAGAGCTGTGAACCGATATGCATATGAAGACCTGTAAACTCTAAGTATTCGCTATCCAAAATCTGCTTTACGATTGGCAAAAAGATTTCCTTCTCTAATGGAATACCAAATTTAGAATCCTTCTTTCCTGTGACAATAAAGTCATGTGTGCTCGCAGCAACACCTGGGGTGATGCGAATCATAATATTCATCTTCTTTTTGTACTTTTTACAGGACTCAATAATTAATGGGAGCTCCTGCAATCCGTCCACAATAATGCGGCCCACACCATACTCTACAGCAGCATCAATTTCCTTTGGCAACTTATTGTTTCCATTAAATTCCACATGCTCTGCTGGAAAACCGGCCTGCTTTGCTGCATAGATCTCTCCACCAGAGACCACATCGATACAAACTCCTGCCTTCTTTAAAATGGCATACATCCCCTCTGTGCAAAAGGCCTTTGATGCATAGGCAATTCTTGTCCTTGGATACTTATTGGTAAATTGCTCCTTCAATTCATTGATGCGCTCCTCAATGCCATTTTGTGACATCACATAAATAGGAGTGCCATATTTTTTAGCAAGTTCTGTTGTGTCACAACCATCAAAGTACAATTTATTATTCTTAATTTCTCTTAAATTACTCATCCTTCATCTCACTTTCTCTATATCATTCAGGGATGATTATAACATAGAATTTTTCATTTTTGCAAAATAAGTTGACTTTTCCCATTTATGCGATATAAAATTGTGAAATCAACAGAAGTTTGAGGAGGAAATCAATGATTGACAAAATTCACAGCCACAGAAATATTATCGGTTTTGATGAAAACGGAATTCCAACCGTTACATTAAAGGCATCCGAGCACAGTGCAGAAGATATCGACGCTCAATATCGTGCTGTTGCTGAGGGAAAAACCGATGAACATGTACATACACATGAGCATGAACATCACCACGATTTAGATGAGGATGATGACGCATTTATTCGAGATTATATGAATGCAGTCAGTGCTTACCGAAAGACTTTTCCATCAAAGCAGGAGGTTCTTGAAAAGACACCAGATCCTGCCATTCGAGATATGATCCTTCGCTCTGAGCAACTTGGCATTGATACCGCATTTGATCGCTTTGACAAGCAGCAGCCACAATGTAACTTTGGTCTTGCTGGCATTTGCTGTAAGATCTGTAATATGGGACCTTGTCGTGTGTGACCGCCAAGGGAAAGAAAGGTGTCTGCGGTGCTAATGCCGACTTAATTGTTGCCCGCAACTTGCTTCGTGCTGCAGCCGCAGGTGCATCTCAGCACGGTATGCACGCCAGAGAGCTAATGATCGAATTGATGTACGCAGCTAAGGGAAAACTCGATGCACCACTTCTTGGTGAACAGAAAATTTTAACCACAGCAAAGAACTTCGGTATTCCAACTGAGGGAAGAAGCGTCAATGATGTTGCCTATGATTTAGCAAAAGAGCTTTTGGAAGATCTCTCAAGCTATGACCCAGAGCACGAGTACAAGGTACTTCACAAATGTGCCCCTGCTGACCGTGTCAAAGTTTGGAAGGATCTCGATTTAATTCCAATCAGTGCCTACCACGAGGTATTTGAAGCTTATCACAAGACAGCCGTTGGAACAGATGGCGATTGGAAGAGTGTTATGGAACAATTCCTTCGCTGTGGACTTGCCTTTACCTTTACAGGCGTTGTCAGTGCTTCCATTGCCACAGATTCCCTCTTTGGTGTCGGAGACCGTGTGACTTCAAAGGTAAACCTTGGTGCTCTCGAAAAGGGCTATGTCAATATTGCAGTGCATGGACACTATCCATTGATGGTCAAGGAAATTGTACAACTTGGTCAGACACCAGAAATGATTGAGCTTGCAAAGTCAAAGGGAGCAAAGGGTATTCGCTTCTATGGCATTTGTTGTAGCGGTCTTTCTGCAATGTATCGTTACAATGGTGTAATTCCACTTTCTAACGCTGTGTCTGCAGAATTGGTTATTATGACTGGTGCTCTTGACTTGTGGGTAGCCGATGTTCAAGATGTCTACCCAGCTATTATGGATGTTGCGAAATGCTACAACACAACGGTGGTAACAACAAGTTCATCCGCCCGCCTTCCAGGTGCAGAGCGATTTGAAATTGACCGTCTCCACAGCAATATCGGAGAAGTGAAGGAACTTGCCAGAAAAATTCTCCTTCGTGGTATTGAAAGTTTTGAAGCAAGAAAGGGAATTCCAGTCTATATTCCACCATATGAAGTCACTGCTGAGGTTGGTTTCTCTGTCGAGTACCTTTGCAAGAAGTATGGAAGCTTTGCACCAATTGCCCAAGCCATCAAGGAAGGTAAGATTTTAGGTATTGTCAACATGGTTGGTTGCAACAACCCTAAAGTTCCATTTGAGCGCTGCATTGTAGATGTCGCAGATAAGCTTTTAGAAAACAATGTCATTATCCTCTCCAATGGCTGTGCATCCTATCCTTTGATGAAACTTGGATTCTGTGAAAAGGGGGCCAGCAGTAAGGCAGGAAAGGAACTACAAGAATTCTTAGGCGATGACCTTCCACCAGTATGGCATGTGGGTGAGTGTATCGACAATACAAGATCATCAGGTATTATGAATGGTATTGCTTCTGCACTCGGTCTCACCATCAATGATATGCCATTTGCCTTCTCCTCCCCTGAGTGGAGCAATGAAAAAGGCATTGATGCAGCACTTGGTTTCCGTCTCCTTGGTGTTTCCTCCTACCACTGCGTAGAGGCTCCAATCTTTGGTTCAAAGAACATTATCGAATTCTTAAAGAAGGAACAATGGAAACTCTTGGTTCTCGCATGGTCGTCAATGTTGATCCTAAGCAACTTGCACAACATATCATTGACGATATGAAAGAAAAGAGAAAGAAACTCGGCTGGGATAAGTAAAAATACAATGGGCGTTGAAACAACATTTCATTTGTTTCAACGCCCATAATGATTTTATAAACGATTATCTCTTTCCAAAGACCTGTACCCAGTAGGTATGTCCATTTCTCTCATAAAAACCTACGCCAATCGAATCGTAGTCTCCCAAAATATTTGCCTTGTGACCTGTAGAGTTCATCCACATATTCATTGGAAATTCTGCCGTTGTTCCACCTGATGCAATATTTTCTGCCTCTGCCATAAAACCACTTGGAAAAGCAGTATAACACCAACTGCCGTCTGGTCTTCTGTGTGAAAATGTAGTGGCCAATTCTTCGGCACGAATATCAGCTGTTCTTGTCAATCCATCGTCCTTTTGTATTGGGCTGCGTCCAACCCTTGCCCTTTCCTGGTTGACCAAAGCAATCACTGCATTTCTTTGTCCTCAGCTGAAAGATTATTCTGCGTTGGCACTGCTGTTGTCTGTCTTGTCGTTGGCTGTGTCGGTGCTACTGTCTGTCTTGTCGTTGGCTGTGTCGGTGCTACTGTCTGCCTTGTGGTTGGCTGTGTCGGTGCTACCGTCTGCCTTGTGGTTGGCTGTGTCGGTGCTACCGTCTGTATTGTGGTCGGTTGTGTTGGCACTGTCTGCCTTGCAGTCGGTTGTGTCGGCACTGTCTGTCTTGTGGTTGGCTGTGTTGGTGCCGTTGTCTGCCTTACCGTTGGCTGTGTCGGTGTTACTGTTTGTGTTGTACTTCCTGAACCACCTCTTGATCGATTTGACTTTCTTGAGCCTCTTGATGATCTGCCACCTGATGAACCGCCTGAACTGCTACCACCACTAGATCGATAAGTCTTTACAATGCTCGTCGTCCTTGTGGTTGTCTGTGGTCTTCCACTTGGCTGATACGCTCCACTGGCGTCTACATAGTAGCCATCAGGTGTGTAGGTATTGGCATCCATTCGACCGCCCCTTGCTGGATTTAAAAAATACCAAGTTCCATTGACCTTCACCCATCCCACAAGCATATTTCCATTGGTCTGATCGAGATAATACCAACTTCCACCTTCATATAGCCAACCCGTCTTCATATAACCTGAACCGTCCATATAGTACCAGACATTGCTCAGATTTAACCAAGTTGACTTTGCATAGGAAGTATTGGAAAATTGATACCACCAACCAACTTGATCTCTCTTCCAACCTCCACTGGATGCAAAAGTCGGCATAGCCATCGCCAACATACTTGTTGCCAGTGCTGCTCCAAAAAATAATTTTTTCCTCATAAGTACTCCTTTCTCAAACCAACAACGTACTAACTTATGTTTTTATTTTAGCACAATATCAGAGTTTTTCAAACTATAAAAAGACCCCACAGCTCAAATCAATTGAGCTTGTGGGATCTTTTGCTACTTGGCCTTGGACAATGCATCGGTCACTGCATCGATCAAGCCCTTTGAACTATAGGTTGAGCCACTGACCGTGTCGACATCTGGCGATTGTTTTTCTATAATTGCAGGAAGAACGCACTTTTCTGCATCATTACAGTATTCTTCGTCGTCCACTTCCTTGGTGACTTCAATATTTTTAATTTTTCCACCCTCAACAGTTACACGAACTTCAATATTTCCATTGTTGCCCATGCCCTTGCCCTCATAAGAGCCATCCTTATATCCGCTGGCTTCCTTTGCCTGTGTCGCCTCCGTTTGATTGGTCTGGTTGACCTTTTGTGCAGAAAACAGTCCACTGCAACTGTAGGCCGCCAGCAAAATAATGCCACATATCAGTGCAATATATCTGGTTTTCTTTGCTGGATATTTCTTTATTCGCAATACCAAGTAGGCGATATAGATGATTGCATAGACAAGTACATCAAAGATATAACTTACCCTTCCCATGCGAATTGGTCCAGAAAAGATCATGACAATATGAGCAAACAAAAGCCCATAAAAAATATAGGACAAGCTCTGCAACTTCTTCCAGGACTTTGGTTTCATCTTCTTTCGAACAGACTTAAAGGATGTCACAGTCAATGGAATCAAAAGAAGAATCATGATCAAGGAAAAGCAAGTCGCTATAACCTGATATGGCAACATCTTTGCCCCTGTAAAGAGCAACACAAAGTACTTCTTTCCATAGGAAAAATTATGGATAATCGTAAGAAGCGAAGCACAAATGGCCATCTGTGCACGCATCTTCATTGTCACCGTCTTTATTTCACCCTTTGGCCATACCGACGCAACCATTACCCATATAAACAAGGCTCCAGCCAACACGCCTCTTTGTAAAATTTGTACAAAGAAATAGCTAAGTGGTGCAGGTAAGCTCTTGCTTGGCACAAGCACAGAGACCAGAGCCAAGACAATACTTCCAATGTAGAGACCGACATCTGGGTTTTTGGTCTTTTTACTCAAAAACCAAAATAATGCCAGCACTACAATCATACAGCAAATTAATTTCACTTACTTATTCACCTCAAATGTAAAATCTGGGTAACCATCAGCCTTCAGTGTGACTGTATTCTTTCCACTTGCAAAGATTGGCTTTTCACCATCATCGCCCTTTGTCGCTGCATCTAACTTCACACTGCCATCCTCATTAAAGGCATTCTTTCCAAAGCTTCTTCCCTTGCCGCCCTTATATTCGGTGTCATTGACCTTTGCAGAAGTGATGCCATCCAAATACATCTTTGCATCAACCTTTTGAGCATTGTCCGCAATCACAATGGCGTTGTTCTCAAACTTGATGTCGCCCTCTTTTAATCCTGAATCAACTGTTACTGTCATCGAAAGGTCATTGTAAGTATCACTAGAGAAAATCAATTGATACTTTCCAGGACCAGCCTCCTTTGGCAATTTCACTACACCATCTGTGCTTGTATCGGCTGTCCACTTGACATTAGAATTCTTATAGACAATGCGAGAGAGCTTATACTTTGTATCCGCTGTCTCCAACTTATAGTTGATCTTTGTACCATCGGCAGCATAATTTACTTTTTCATCTCCAGTGAGCTTATAGCCATCTGGTGCCTTCTTGGTCACATATAAAGAAGTATCCACTTCGATGTCATCGGCATCAGCCAAAAGATAAGTAATCTTTTTAATGGTCTTTCCTTGCATATCAGCATAGCGCAAGTAGTCAACATCATTGCCATGATTTTCCTTAAAGGCCTCTACAGCAAATGCCAACTCCGCAGGCTTTACCCAAATATTCTCCAAATGCTCCAATCCATACTTCTTTCCGTCATCTGTCTCAAGCAAAACGCCCTGTACATTCTTGATATCTAAATTAATATCAGACAGGTCAATTTGATAATTGCCGTACTTTGAAGTTGATGTAATTTGAGCCTTTGCCTTATCATCTTTTGTCACATTTCCAACAGTCTTTGAAAGTGTTCCATCTGAATTTAGTACCTTATACTCTGTAGGTGTTGTATCGGTGGTCGTTGTCATCTCACCAACCAAAGTAAGAAGTGCATTTTCTGAAGTCTTCTTCTCCTCAATGGCCTTCTTTGCGTCCTCATAGAGGGACTTTGAAATCGCCACATTGACACCAACTACACCCTTATATTGTGAGCCCTGTCCAACGGCCTCGCTGTCTGCCACTGGGAACAACTTCATCTTTTGTGCAGTCACCGAACTTACGCTGTCATATTGACCTGCTGCACGCAAATCCTTTACTGCATCTGGTGCAGTCAAATTTGCCTTGAGAGATGCTGGATTTTCTTCTGGTGCAATATTATTGACCTCACCATAGTAATAATCTGCATAAGGAACATTGATCTTTGCATAGACATAATCTGCATTGCCAATATTGGATGCTGCGGCCTTTGTCTGATCTGCTGTTGCATCGCTCTTGCTCTCTGCCTTACTCTCGCTCTTACTTTCTGTGCTATTCGTATTTCCCTTTGAACCACAGCCAACCATAGCTGTTGCCACCATCACAGATAACACACAAAATGCTGTACTCTTCTTCATACAAACCTCTTTCTACAATAATTTATTTACGCGCAAAATTAGTATGTCCTAACCGCCCATATTATCGCATATTCCTATAAAAGTCGTCAAGTACTTTATCTCTACTTATTTTTTCAAAAAGTTGTTGACAATATAGAATTAGTGTACTATATTACTAGTGAAGTAAGAAACTAGAGCAAAGGAGGATTACAATGCAATATGATAACAGCATGCCAATCTACATGCAGGTCGCCGAAGATATTCGAAATAAAATTATCTCTGGTGAAATTTGCTTGGGAGACAAACTCCCCTCAGGTCGGGATTTAGCCATCCAATATAAGATTAATCCCAATACTGCCGTGAGAGTCTATCAAGTGCTCGAGCAAGAAGGACTATGCCACACAAAACGTGGTCTAGGAACATTTATCAATGACGACTTGCAAATGGTAGAAGAAATCAAAAAACAACAAGCTTTCAGCTACATCACATCATTTTTGACAAATATGCATTCCCTTGGATTTTCTGATCATGAAATCCTTGCGATGCTCAAAGAACAGGAGGATTCTCAATGCTAGAGACAAAATCACTATCAAAGTCCTATATCAAAAAGCAAGTTCTTTTTGATCTAAGTTTTACAATTACTGGTGGACATATCTATGGATTGCTTGGACCAAATGGAAGCGGAAAGAGTACCTGGATGAAAATTTGTGCAGGGCTAGTCAAACCCACTTCAGGAAGTGTTTCCCTAGAGGGAAGAAAAATTGATATTCAAACAAGAAATGATATCGCCTATGAGCCGACAGAAAATTTTTTCTATCCATGGATGAGTATCGAAGAGGTTGGCAAATACTATCAAGATTTTTTTCCTGACTTTTCTCTAGATACCTACCACACTCTACTTGAAGAAATGAAGCTTACACCAAAACAAAAGTTAAAGACGCTTTCTTCTGGTATGAATGCCAAGACAAAAATTGCTGCAGCTCTTTCTAGAAATGCCAAGGTCTATCTACTTGATGAGCCATTTAATGGCATTGATTTGATTACTCGAGACGAGATTGCAAAGACCATTATTCAATCGCTTCGCCAAGACAATGCCATTATTATTTCCTCTCATCTTATCGAAGAAATGGAAAGCTTTATTGACAGTGCCATCTTTATTCGCGACGGTCATCTTCTTGAAGTTTGTGACACCGAGAGCCTTCGCCTTAGAGCCAATAAATCACTCAGTGACCGCTACCGCGAGCTGATGCAATAATACAGATTGGAGAAGATTATGCTAAATTTATTAAAATATGAAATGAAGAAGTCAAAAGTTCCAATGATGCTTGTTCTTGCCGTAACACTTATTCTTGAAGTTCTATTTCTCATCGGTTTGCTTGTCACGGACAAACAACAACTTACTGGATATGCCATTGTCATGCTCACCCTATTTGCACCATTTTCTGTTTTGGTCAGTTCCTTGTTTTGTGTATTTACCCTCAATCAAGAGTTAACCTCCACCACTGGCTATATGCTCTTTATGACCCCCAATAGCTCAAAAAAAATTTTGGGTGCAAAAGTTTTACACAGCATTATCATTGTTTTATGTGGCGTTATATTCTTTAGTATTGTTGCCACCATTGACCTTGGCATTCTCTCAGCTAAGTACCCAGAGTTGAAAGAGGCTCTTAATCAATTTCCTCTAATTCAGATTCACTATGATGAGATTGCAAATTCCCTATTTAATACAGGAATTTCATGGCTCTCTATTTTATCCTATGCCTTCTTGTCTGTGGTATTACAAGCGAGTGTCTTACGTGGAAAGAAAGGAAGTTTAATCCTGAGCATTATTATTTTTATTGGATTAAATATTTTATTTGGAATTATTTCCAGTTATATTCCTTGGCCTAGTGCTGTGCTTGCAAAGAGCATCGCCCAAGCTGTATGGAATATTGTGATTATTGTTGTATTTTATTTCCTTTCCTCTTGGCTTATGGAAAACAAGCTCAATATGTAGAGATCAGGGAGGGAGAACAAACATGAAGATATTAAAGGTTGTCAAAAGAATTTTTATTGTTCTTTTTTGTCTTATCTTTGTTTTGGTGCTCGGTTACTCGAGCACCCTTCTTTTTGAAAATATTCAAGCACATCAAAAAATTGCCAACATTGAAATTCATCCAGCCCATCGATGCACTCAAGATCAGTCCAAAAGTTCAACTTGTTTCCATTGGTGAGGCCGCACATGGCAGCAGCGACTTCCAAGAACTCAAATTAGATGTGCTAAAAAAGTTAGTTCAAGAAGATGGATTTACCGCCTTTGCTCTCGAAGCTGACTATGGCGAGTGTGCAACCATCAATCGCTATATTCAGGGCAAAGAAGGAAGTATTGACAAAATGCTTCAAAACTTTTCCTTTCCCATCTATCACACAGAACAAATGAAAAATCTAATTCAGTGGATGCACGACTACAATCAATCTACACCCCAAGACAAGAAATTGCGTTTCTATGGATTTGATATGCAAAACCCAGAGACAAGTTATGATTTTCTAAAGCACTATTGTCTGTCCCACAGCTATGCCACTGAAGAGGAATTTGATTCTGTCCTCGGAAACGAGAGCATCACACTCGACGCACAAAATGCACAAAAAGTAGTTGACTTTCTGCGAGGAGTCCGTAATAAAATGGGAAACTATAATCCTTCCATTGACGATGACAGAGACGCAGCGTTGGAAATCAATTCGGTAACTCAAGCAGCCAATACATGGCTTTTGACACCAAGTCAAAATGCCAACACCGCAGATGGATCAAACAGTCGAGATGCAGATATGGCAAAAAATGTAGAAACTTTGCTAAAAATTGAGGAAAAAATTGGATCGGGAAAGATGCTCATTGCCGCACACAATGGACATATCGGAAAATCTATCTATTCGAAAATCATGGGCGATACCATGGGAGTGATTTTATCCAGAGACTTGGGCGAAAAATATTATGCCATCGGAACTGATTTTTGGGAGGTCACTGACAACATCAAGACATTCGAGGCAAGAGAACGCAGTATTCAAAAATTTATTTCTGCCGACCCACTGGCCGCACAGGCTCGATTTACCAAAGACGGAAAGTATTTCCTCGATTTTTCTGCCATTACCGATCAAAACAGCAAGATCTATCAGCTCATTCACAGCCCTATGCGAATGGGCGATGTCGGAGAAGGCTATATGTGGATGATGAGATTATTCCCGAACCAAAGTAACCGTATCAAAGTTGAACCAAGCCAAATGTTTGACTCTATGATTTTTGTCTATAAGGCAAAACCAATTCAAATTTTTTAAGACTTAGTTTGCTCTTTTATATCTTCCGAAAAAATAGATGGATACAGATTATTGTTCTTGTCGTGATATTGGGTGTAATCTTGATTCGTTTTCATGACATTCAATGGATGATGGTATTTGCTGCAATTCCAATGCTATTCTACAATGGAAAAAAAGGAAAGGGAATGAAGAACTTCTTCTACATCTTCTAGCCAGTACACATTATTCTATTGTATATATTATCGACACTAATTTAATGAAAAGCGGAGGTGTGAAAACAAAATTTCACACCCCCGCTATTTTTATCTTTTTATTTCTCTACCAATAAGCTTTCGCCTGTCATGCTTGCTGGCTTTTGCAATCCCATCACCTCAATCAATGTTGGCACGATATCGCAAAGTCTTCCGCCCTCTCTGAGCTTGTACTTTGGATCAGCATTGACAAGAATAAATGGCACTGGATTGGTTGTATGTGCTGTATGTGGCTCTCCTGTCTTTTCATCCACCAGAGTCTCACAGTTTCCATGGTCAGCACAGATAAACATCACACCGCCTTCTTCCTTAATGGCCTTGACTGCTCTTCCCACACAGCTATCTACTTCCTCAACAGCCTTAATTGCTGCTGACTCCACTGCTGTGTGACCAACCATATCTGGATTTGCAAAGTTGACAATAATCACATCGTACTTGTGACTCTTAATCGCATCGACAAGATTCTTGCAAACTTCCTCGGCACTCATCTGTGGCTTTAAGTCATAGGTTGGCACATCCTTTGGAGAGTTGACAAGAATTCGATCCTCTCCCTCATTTGGCTCTTCCTTTCCACCATTGAAGAAGAAGGTCACATGGGCATATTTTTCTGTCTCAGCTAATCTCAACTGCTTTAATCCCTTGCTTGCCAAGAACTCACCAAAGGTATCCTTAATCTCTTCCTTTTCAAATGCCACTAACTTATTTTTAATGGTATCATCGTAGTCTGTAAGCACACAAAGGTTGTATGTAATCTCTTTCCACGATCAAAGCCATCAAAATCATCGACACAGAATACTCTAGTCAACTCTCTTGCACGATCAGGTCTAAAGTTAAAGAATACAACAGAATCATTGTCCTTAACTGTCTTTGCCTCGCCATCAATCTTTACTGAGAATGGCTCAACAAACTCATCGTTCTTTCCTGCTGCATAGGAATCTTCAATTCCCTTTACTGCACTGTCTTCTAATTTAGCGCCCTTTGTAATAGCTGTGTATGCTGCAGAAACTCGATCCCAACGATTATCTCTGTCCATTGCGTAGAAACGACCTGCCACACTGGCAACCTTTCCAACACCAATCTCTGCCATTTTCTCTTCAAGTTCCTTAATAAACTCCACACCTGAAGTTGGAGGGGTATCTCTTCCGTCGAGGAAGGCATGAACATAGACCTTCTCCAAGCCATTTCTCTTTGCAAGCTCCAATAAGCCATAGATATGACCATTAAAGCTATGTACACCACCGCTGGAAACCAATCCCATCAAATGCAATGCACTGTTATTCTTCTTAACATTGTTTACTGCTTCCATCAATGCCTTGTTCTCAAAGAAGTCCCCATCCTCAATGGCCTTTGTAATTCTTGTGAGCTCCTGATAAATAATGCGACCAGCACCCATATTCATATGTCCGACCTCAGAGTTTCCCATCTGTCCATCTGGAAGTCCAACATAATGTCCACTTGCCTGTCCCTTGACAAATGGATACTCCTTTGTCAATGCACAAAGATTTGGTGTATTTGCTTCAAAAACTGCATTGTGGTCATGTCCATCTCTCAATCCAAGTCCATCCATAATGCATAAAACAACTGTCTTTTTGCTCATAATAGCCTCTTTCTCTAAAATCTAGGTTTTCAGTTAAAGTTTTGACGCTTGTATTTTAACCTATTTATTGACTTTCGTAAAGCCCATAAATCCACAAAAAAATCTCTCCCATTAGCCAATAAGGAGAGATTTTTTCAAAAGTCAGTCTTTATTTACTATTTTTTTGTCAATTCTAATGAATAATTACATACATTAATACAGCAACAACAGTTGTTGTCAATCCAACAATGGCCTCATAGACAATCAACTTCATTCGATTGGAAATATCCATACCCCTTTTCCAACCTTTATCTTTATTTTTGAACTAAAAAGAGTCGAACTGTCTGCTCTGCAGTCAATGCCATATTTTGCTTGGCATTTTCTGGTTTCATTGCCTCATCCAGTGTACAAATTTCTCGTATAATTGGAAACAAGGCATCAATACCATTTTTATTGCACTCCCCTGCATCCTTGGTCACTGCACCAGCAAGGGCAATCACTGGCTTATTATATTTCTTTGCTAGCCTTGCCACACCGACGGGAGCCTTTCCCATCGCCGTTTGAAAATCTAATTTTCCCTCACCAGTAATCACAAGATCTGCATCTTGAATGTAATTTTCAAGTTTTGTCTCCTCAAGTACAATATCAATCCCTGATTGAAGATTGGCATCAAGAAAAGTCAAAAAAGCAAAACCCAATCCCCCTGCTGCACCTGTTCCTGGATACTTTGCATCTGCACTTGGAAAAACTTCTTTTGCAAGCGTGGCATAGTGACCAAGCCATCCGTCCATATCCTCAACCATAGAAGGTGTTGCTCCCTTTTGTGGTCCAAACACTGCACTGCAACCACTCGGTCCACAGAGTGGATTCGTCACATCACACGCCACACGAAATGTACATTCCTTTAGTTCGTTTAACACATTCTCTACAGAAATCTTTTCCAAATTTTGTAGTCCCACCGCACCAAATGGAATTGCATTTCCACTTCGATCCAAAAACTCAAATCCCAGTGCCTGTAACATTCCTACTCCACCATCATTTGTCGCACTTCCACCGATGCCAACAATAAATCTTCGACATCCCTTTGAATCGCATCACAAATGGTCTCGCCCACACCATAAGTTGTTGCAAAGAGCGGATTTAATTTGTCTCTGGAAACGAGTGTAATGCCTGCGGCTGCACTCATTTCAATCACTGCCGTCATTTTGTCACGGATAATACCATACTTGCAATTGACTGGTTCTCCAAATGGACCTGTCACCGTAATTTCTTCTGCAGTGCCATTCATTCCCGCAACCAAAGCCTCCACGGTTCCTTCGCCTCCATCGGCCAGTGGTCGAACATCCACTTGAATAGATGGATCTACATGATAAATTCCCAATGCCACTGCATTCCCTGCTTCTATTGAGGTTAAACTTCCCTTAAACGAATCAATCGCTGTCACAATCTTCATTTTACCAATTCCTCTCTTTCAACTCACACCATTTCCAAATTTCTATTACAATCTCTATCTACTGTCTATATCTCTATCATAAGGTATTCAAACTTGTTTTTATATAGTCTATAAGCTATAATTAGAGCATATTTTTCAATATTTTATAGTATAAATAATATAGAGGTGAGTATGTTTCTGAGTATTTCTAAGACATTGGCACCTTATGTCATTCAGTCCCTGCAAAGCCAAGGACTTGACAAGAATCTCTATTTTCTCGATTGCCTCCATACCTTTCATCTCAATCCATCCGACATTTTTCGGGTTGTCACTATTGAGGTCAACACTCGTTATAATCTCGTCAATATCTCCTTGTTGGAACAAGATATTCAAAGATTTTTAACGAGTCTCAACGAAAGTGTATTTGCTTACATCTATCCCAATAAATTTATTGCTCTGATTCGAAATCAGACCTTTCAAAGTCACTTTGAAAAGTTCACTCAGTTTGCCAATGAAAACCAAAATATTATTCAACTTGCTCTTGGTATGGCAAGACCTCTAGAAAATATAAAAGAGGCCTGGGACTCCTCGACCATCGCCCTCGATGCCATTCGAAATACCAAGCAAACTTACGCACTCTTTGATGAACTTTCTTTAGAAATTCTTCTGACAGGAATCTCTAGTACCCATAGAGTAGAATTTGCCAAAAAACTTCTCAAGTGCCTCAACAAAGACGATATTCAATTTGCACACCTACTACGACGAAGATATGTCCCTGCAAAATACAGCTTCTCGACTGTATTTGCACAAAAATACAGTGCAACAAAGACTCAATCGCATTCAAGACAAGACAGGTCTAAATCCCAGAAAATTCAAAGAGGCCAACCTATTTTATCTCGCCATCGAGCTCAATAGAATCAATACATCCACAAACAAAGAAACCAAAGAAAAATCATAAGGAGATTTACAAAATATGTTGATTCCCATCCACGACTTAAACCAACCAGAACTTTTATTTTACACAAAGCTCAATGAACACCAACTCTCACAATACAATGCCCCCAATCCCCTCGGCTACTTTATTGCTGAAAGTCCAAAGGTCATTACTCGTGCTCTAAATGCTGACTACACCCCTGTTTCCATGCTCCTTGATAAAGACCACATCGATACTGAGAGCAAGGCTCTTCTTGACCTTCTCCCCAAAACATTGCCGATTTATACAGCAAGTGATGCTCTTCTTACCTCGCTCACTGGTTTTCATTTGACACGAGGTGCTCTTTGTCTGTTCAAAAGAAAAGAAACCAACTCCATCGAAAAAATCTGTGCCTTGGCCAAACGCATCGCCATCTTAGAAGACATTGTCAATCCAACCAATGTCGGTGCCATCTTTCGCAATGCGGCCGCCCTACATATCGACGCAATACTGCTCACAAAAAATTGTAGCGACCCACTATATCGGCGCTGTCTGCGTGTCAGCATGGGAAATGTATTTCAAATTCCTTGGGGTTACATCGACAGTGGCTATCTAAAAGAGATAAAAGACCTTGGATTTTGCACTGTGGCAATGGCATTAGTTGACAATTCCATTTCCATTGACAATACCATACTCAAAACCAAAGAACGACTCGCCATTATTTTAGGCAACGAAGGAAATGGACTCTCCCTATCTACACTTCAGTCTGTAGATTACAATGTCATTATCCCTATGGCCACTGGCATCGACTCCCTCAATGTCGCCGCTGCCAGTGCAATCGCCTTTTGGGAACTACAAAAAAAGGAATTGCTGTAAACGATTGAATTTTATAAAAAATACAGAGAAACGACTCGCCATCAGACTGCATTTCTCTGTATTTCTCTGTATTTTCTAAAATCACTCTATCTATTACTTCCCTATATTTCTGAATTCTCTTTTCTAATTTCCTCTGCTGCAGATACAAGATTCTTAAGGCTCTTGTTTGTTTCGTCGGTTCCCCTTGTCTTCAATCCGCAATCAGGGTTTACCCACAACTTACTGCGATCAATCTTCTCAAGCATTTTATAGAGTGCAGTTTTGATTTCCTCCACAGATGGAACTCTTGGAGAATGAATATCATAAACGCCTGGGCCAACCTCTGTTTTGAAGTGGTTTTCTTTCAGAGAATCCAAATCTCAAGATCTGAACGTGAAGCCTCAAAGGTAATAACATCTGCGTCCATATCGTCAATTGCCTTAATAATATCTGTAAATTCACTGTAACACATATGAGTATGGATCTGTGTTTCAGCCTTTACACCACTGTGAACAAGGCGGAAGGCAGGAATCGCCCAATCAAGATATTCGCTGTACCAATCACTTTTTCTCAATGGCAATTTTTCACGCAGAGCCGCTTCGTCCACTTGAATAACATGGATACCATTCGCCTCAAGATCGAGCACCTCATCACGTATAGCAAGTGCAATCTGATTGGTACTTTCCTTAATAGAAATATCCTCTCGAGGAAATGACCAGTTGAGAATTGTAACAGGACCAGTGAGCATTCCTTTCATTGGTCTGTTTGTAAGACTTTGTGCATAGGTGGACCATTCCACTGTCATAGGCTTACTTCTTGAAACATCTCCCCAGATAATCGGTGGCTTCACACAGCGAGTACCATAGGACTGTACCCATGCTTTTTCAGTAAACAAGTATCCATTTAACTGCTCGCCAAAATATTCCACCATATCATTACGCTCATACTCTCCGTGAACAAGCACATCAAGTCCAAGCTCTTCCTGTAGCTTCACACACTCTGCAATCTTCTTTCGGTTAAACTCCATATATTCCTGTTGTGTAATATTACCCTTGCGAAATGCTGTTCTGTTGGCCTTTACATCAGCAGTCTGTGGGAAAGAACCAATGGTCGTTGTTGGAAGCTCTGGCAACTTGAATTTAGCCTTTTGTATCGCTTCTCTCTCTGAAAATTCTGGTAATCTTGTAAAATCGCTGTCCTTTATCTCAGCTGTTCTCTTTTTGACCTTTTCATCATCACAATCTGGTCTACCCTGAAATAGCTTTTCATTATTGATGTAAAATTCTGAATGAGTATAATCAGTTTCAGAAAGCACCTTTAATTCTGCCAACTCAGTTAACTTTTCTAGTGCAAAGGCAAAGTGATCTCTATATTTTTTCTGTAACTTAACTTCATTTTCCAAGGTGTAGGGAACATGGAGAAGAGAACAAGACGTCCCAATAACTGTTTCAATACCATATGTTTTCAACTCATTGAGAATTTCCAATGTGTTTTTGTAGTTATTTCTCCAAATATTTTTACCATTGACAACACCTGCAAAAAGAAGTTTATCTTTTGGGAAGCCATTAGCTTTAAGAAGAATTTTTGTCTGTCTGCCTTCGATAAAGTCAAGTCCTATGCCATCAAAAGCAAGTGTACAAATATTTTTGTAACAATCCCTCACATCACCAAAATAAGTCTGAAGTAATACCTTTACATTTCTTTTTGCAAGTAAAATACCATTGTAGAGTTTTTCAAATAAGAAAATATCTTCGTCGTCTACATCATGAACAAGATATGGTTCGTCAAACTGTACCCACTCTACACCAAGTTCATTAAACTTACTAAGCAACTCACAATAAGCAGAAATGACTGCATCCACATACGCTTCTGATGTCTTATTCTCGGTATAACGAATCAATTTCAATAGTGTAAAAGCACCAATTACAACAGGCTTTGTTGTAACTCCATATTCCTTTGCTTCCAAAAATTCATCAAATGGCTTTGTGCCAACCAATTTGATTTCTATATCATCTGAAATTTCTGGAACCATATAATGATAGTTTGTATTAAACCACTTTTTCATGGCCAATGCCTTCACATCGCCTGCCTCACCCTGATATCCTCTTGCCATTGCAAAATAGGTATCAAGAAAAGAAAGTTTTAAGTCTTTATAACGCTTAGGGATAATGTTGAACAGCACAGCTGTATCCAACATATGATCATAGAATGAAAAATCATTGGAAGGAATAAAATCAAGACCTGAATTTTTTTGAGCAATCCAAGCATTTTTTCTTATTTCTTTAGCAACATTTTGCAGTTGTTCCTCCGAAATCTCTCCTCTAAAATATTTTTCCGTAGCAAATTTTAATTCTCTCAAAGAGCCTACCCTTGGATGACCAATAATGGAAGTACGCATAATGATATCTCCTAACATAAAAGTTTATTAAAATACAAAAGTCTTCACACGCTTTATGGTTTGTAATATAACACGAACAGACTGTTATGCGTTAATACTTGTTTCCAATGATTAGCCATATCAAAAAGCTATATATAATGTTCCTTGATCATCCATAACACTATTTGTCCACGAATAATAATAACCTACTTTATATTATGAGCGATAATCTTCAATATACTTCTGTAAATGCTCCAAATAGTGCTTACTAATTTTACTGAGTGGTCTGTCCGTTTGTACAATATACCCAATCTCCATTATTTCATCACTTTCAAGCGGAATAGACACAATATCTGTTCCGTTTAAATCACTACTTAAAATACCTGAGGATATCGTATATCCGTCAAGCCCAATAAGAAGATTAAACAATGTGGCACGGTCAGTAACGATAATATTTTTTGAACTTTCCTCTGTGCTATGAAGTTCTTCTGAAATAAAATGAATTATTCATTCCCTGCTCATAAGTCAGGCGAGTAAAGGGCTTTAAGTCACTTAAAGTCACTTTATCCTTTGTCGCAAGTGGATTGTTTCTACAGACAAAGACATGAGGTTTTGCTGTGAACAGAGAAACAAATTTTAAATCTGCACTTTTTACAATGCGCTGTATAATTTCACGGTTAAACTTACTTAAAAATAAAACACCAAGCTCACTGCGGGAATACCTTACATCTTCAATAATATCGTTTGTTCTCGACTCCCTCAGAGTAAACTCATATTCATCCTCACCATACTCCTTTACCAGTGCGACAAATGCATTAACCACAAAGGCATAATGTTGGGCTGAAATAGAAAATACTCGGTATATATTCCCTTTTTCCTTGTACTGCTGTTCCAGCAAATCGGCCTGTTCCACCACTTGGCGTGCGTAAGATAAGAATTTTGTTCCTTCATCCGAAAGATAAATGCCACGATTGTTTCTGAAAAATATTGTAATGCCCATTTCCTTTTCAAGTTCAGAAACAGATTTCGACAGACTTGGCTGTGCCACAAGAAGTTTCTTAGCCGCTGAAGTAATCGAGCCGCATTCTGCTATAGCTATTACATACTTTAATTGCTGTAATGTCATCTCTTCTTTCTTCTCCTTTTTTCATGTTAGCATCTAATTAATGCAAAATAAAATGAGACATTTCCTTATTTGTTATCTAATTAATCTAATCAATATTAGAAAAAAATCATTATGCTACTGATATGTAAAAAAAGTTATAAGCATCCTAAATGAAAAGTTAATTATTGCTATTTATACAGAAATTTCTTCTGCTCTTGGAATTTCATTCTCACTTATCTGGAATTTCGTTCTCACTTATCTGGAATTTCATTCTCACTTATCTGGAATTTCATTCTCACTTATCTGGAATTTCGTTCTCACTTATCTGGAATTTCGTTCTCACTTATCTGGAATTTCGTTCTCACTTATCTGGAATTTCGTTCTCACTTATCTGGAATTTCGTTCTCACTTATCTGGAATTTCGTTCTCACTTATCTGGAATTTCATTCTCACTTATCTCTGCCTAATAACTGATAAATGCTCACTTTTTTCACACTCATAATCAAGTAATTAATCAAGTAGTAATCAAGTTAATAATCAAGCAACCAATCAAGGGAAATCGTAAGGCTAATTTTACTTTTTAGAATCATTCTTCAACATCTTTAGTAAATATAAAAATTTATTCTCTATTCTCTTCTGACTATCTCTTCTAATAAGTTCTTTTACCTTCTGATCTATATAGTGATATCTCATCATCTCAATATCATCATAACATCCAGGAATCTGTGGTTCTGGTAATTTACTATCAGGTACTGTAGTTAATATCGAAAATAGTTCATCATATTGTTCCCTTGTGAACTCAAATCTTTTCAATGGTTCTAGCCACAATTCACTAATGATCTCATCTGACAATTCTTTATTAATAGTAAATAAAGTATCACTATTACCAGATAAACTTTCTGTAGTCTTTGTTGAATAAACTGTAAACTTTATTCCAACAACTGATCGGCCATTCTTTATTACTCCATACTCGTATCTACATCCTGTTTTTTCAATTATTTCCTTTTGTACTCTCTTCAAAACATCCCTATTAAAATACCTAAATTCCTTAGCATACTCTCCTTCATCACAATGTAAAACAACCTTTAATTCTTCAAGACTTATCTTCCAAGATTTTCGAAAACGATTTGCTTCAATATATAAAAATAAAATATATGCGTATCTACTTGTAAGCGATATAATACACCGAAGTTTATAACGCAAATATCCTAAATTTTCAATATTGAAAAAATACTTCATTGCCTTTTGTGTAGCCTCTAACTTAATTTTCCAAGACCCCAAATCATCTTTTTCTGCTACTGCTTCTTCAAAAAGTGTAACTAACCGAAACCCTCTTTTTTCATCTTTATCTGAAATTTTTGCAACATTTCCCATTAAATGTTGTAATCTTAGCTCAAGACTTTTATTATTGATTTTTTTTATACCTAAAATTTGTTCTAACTCATCTTTCTCAAAAATAACAACTCTTTTCTCTGGCTTATGACTGTCTATTCTAGAAAGATACACATCTAAAATTTTAAACTCTGCAAGCGTCATCTCAGAATTCCAAAGGGAAAATAATGGTAAACTTTTTTGCACAACAAGTTTGTCCTTATCACCTAAACTAATGATTGATTCTACTTTTTTTCTAACCATTTTTACTCCTTCATTTTGTCATAATAAGCTTTATATCGATACATTGTTCTCTTACTTACACCAATTTTTTTTGCAATTTCTTGAATTCTCATTCCCCCCTCATAACAAATTACAAAATTTTTGTATATTCCCATCCATTTTTCATTGTGCTTCTGTCGCCCACTTGCTCTTCTCCCTTTAAAGTATTCTAGTTCTTCTCTTAATTTTTTATTTTCCTCCTCGAGATTTGCAATTCTTTTCAAAGCCATATCCAATGTCATTTCTTCCATAATTCTATCTCCCAAATTTGTGTCATTTTCATTTTGTCTCAACTCTACAATAGAATAAAATCTAATTCAAACTTTGTCAATAACTTTTGTCTCACTTATCTATAAAAAATACAGGGAAATCGTTGCCACCTAGCTACATTTCCCTGTATTTACTAAAATAGTTCTATCTACCAATTCTCCTATATCTTTTTGATAACACAAATATCTTCATCTTCTCACATATGACTGTACACATCGCAGAAACGCCCACAATAACGGCACTCTCTATGATATTAATATACCAGTGATTAAACGGTACTATTTTTTTGTATAAAATATGCTCCAAGATTGTATAGACTAAAATATGCAAAAAGAAGATGCCCAATGTGTGCTGACCGATATTTTTCCCAATCCAATACTCTACTTTTGATATTGATTTTCTCCCAACAAAGAAAATAAACACTCCCGATGCGATCAGCAATGTCGAGCAATAATAATATCCGCTCACAATATGCACTCCCTGCCAAGTCCACACTCCACTTTGAATATACTTAATTATCATTAATCCCACTAGTCCAAGACCTATGCTGAAAAGTGCCACCTTTTTATACCAAAAGCATTTTCCTTTCTGTTCATAAATACATTTTCCGAGAAACATACATAGGATATAGATGGCATATGTCGGATGAAACGGGCTCATTTGTGTCAGCAACAGGGCATTTGGAATATTTTTTCCTGTGATTTTTCCAATAAATTGAAAGAATAATGCCAAATCAAATACCACACTTGAAAATCCAAAGAGAACCAACATAAGATAGCCTATTATTTTTTCATCTTTACAAATCCTCAGTAAAGGCAAAATCAAATACATTGTAATTAAGGCTTGAAAATACCAAAAATGTCCTGTGCTCACTCCTAGAACTTCCTGAAATAAAAATACATAATTGACCAAATTTGAAAGACTGCCATCAATATGTACATGGTAAAAACAATGCATAAAAACGGCATAAATCATTTTCCAACAAATCACATAAAGATAGAGAACCATCACTTTTTTTATATGCCTTTTGGGGTCAACTGTGCCCTCTCTTGTCAATTGTAGTGCCCCTGTCACCATAAAGAAAATGGGAACCGCACTATTACAAAACATCATCAGTGCATTGTCTATAATGCCATTGGGATTGAGCTGGGCATTATGAAAAAATACAACCATTATAATGGCCAATGCCTTGAGTAGATCCAAATGGACATCTCGATTTGATTTTGAAACCCCCAATTGCTTAACTTGAATTTTTTTATATTTTTTACTTTTCATATTTTTGCCCTCTATTTTTATAAATCGAGATACATGATATCAAGATCTACACAAAAATTTTCTAACACAAAAATAGTTCACACCTTACCACTCATTTTCTATCACTTTTTTGACATACAAAAAAAGATTCTTTGGATTCCTAGTTTTTGCTAAAGAAATCACCCTTCTCAAATAATCAGCAGTTGCATATTCATATGCCAAATTTGTAGAGCCTAGTGCCTCTTCATGTTTTTTTAGATCAGATGCACACATCCTTGGCCATCCCAATTCTTTTAGAAATCTCAATTGCTCATCTGTAAATCCCTCAAATTCAAGATCTGAAAAACCATGGCAAATTTTATCTCGGTGATTTTCAAACTCTAGCTCTGTATATTCCCTTACTCCCCTAATCTTATCAGATTGAATCGTTTCTTTCTCCATAGCTTCTTTTCTAATTGGCTTCAACAAAAATCGTATAGAGATTATCTTCCTCCCCTTTCTTATTGGTTCATAGGTAAATTGACAATCTGTTTTTTTATTCAATTCTTTTTGCACAGGTTTCAAAATTAGATCGTTAAATCTCTTATAAGTCTGATAGGTTTCACTGTCTGCTCTAAGAAGTATACGAAGTTCATCTACATTGATCTCCCATTTCATATGCATACTCCGATTTTTTTCAAGATATAAAAATAAGATATAACTATATCTTGAACGCAAAGACGCAATTGCTCGAAGCTTATAGCGAAAATATCCCATATCTTCAATATTGAAGATATATTTCATTGCCGATGGCGTACATGTCAAATATACTTGCCATACTCCACTCTCCTCCTGCTCACAATCCGCACGCTCAAAGAGAGAAATTAAACGAAATTTTTTATCATTGATTGGATCATCTACAGGAACCATTATTCCTAGATGATTTAATCTTTTTTTCAACTCTACAATATTGATTTTCCTCACTTCTAGTAATTCTTCTATTTCACCTTTTTCAAAGCAAACTGTGCGATGCTCAGGATCATGACTATTAATTCTAGAAAGATAAGTGTCAAGTATTTTGAACTCCGCAAGAGATAGCTCCGATCTCCACAAGCCATACAATGGATTAGATTTTTGTACAACAAGTCGATCTACCAAATTTTTTCTAATTCCAATAATAGGAGATCCTTCTTTACTCTTTGCCATAATGACCCCCCTCTATATTCGTTACAATAACTCTTTTACTTATCATAGCATAATAGGTCATATATGTAAATTATTATTATGTCTTTTGTGGAATTTCTCTATGCCCTTTCTGGAATTTCTCTATGCCCTTTCTGGAATTTCTCTATGCCCTTTCTGGAATTTCTCTATGCCCTTTCTGGAATTTCTCTATGCCCTTTCTGGAATTTCTCTATGCCCTTTCTGGAATTTCTCTATGCCCTTTCTGGAATTTTTCTATGTCCTTTCTGGAATTTCTCTATGTCCTTTCTGGAATTTCTCTATGTCCTTTTCCCCCTGCAAATGGCTTAAACTCTACATTTTTTCCCCGTCTAAATCAAGTAATAATCAAGTATTAAATCAAGGTAATCAATCAAGCAATCAATCAAGGGAAAATTGGTCAGCCAAACTGGTCCCTTAAGCCCCAACAACTTCTTTTCTGTCAATTAAAAAATAATTCTTACAGGTAAACACAAAGCAGGCGTGTGAACTTATTTTTTCACACGCCTGTTTGTTATTGATCATTACAATGATGGTTCTCTTTATTTTACTTTCCTAATCATCCAGCGAAAACTTTGATACTCCTCCACTGCTACTGGAAGAAGAACGCCTGCGTTCATCCAAGTACTTGCTGATCGGATGGTGCCATTAATCTCATAGCGTGCACCTTCCTCAAGTCCTCTTGGATAGATATAAACTGGAGATGGGTTGGCCTCAAGTTGCTGCATCACTGCACACAAAAATCCCTCCTCCTTGTCCTTTGACATAAATTCCCATGCACAACAGCGACTGTGATCATATGGACTATTGAGGCGATAGTAATCTCCCTCATGCACCAGTTGATCGACTCTCTTGTATTCTTCAACCTGAGCCTTTACTGCCTCCTGCTCTTTTTCAGAGACCTTATTTAAATCGAGCTCATAGCCAAAGCTTCCCGCCATGGCAACGGTTGCTCTCGTCTCAAATGGGGTCTTTCTTCCTGTTTGATGGTTTGGCACTGCGGACACATGAGACCCTGCACATCCAATAGGATAGAGGAAGGAACTGCCATATTGAATCTTTAGTCTTTCAATGGCATCGGTGTCATCGGAGCACCAAATCTGTGGGTGAAAATACATCATTCCAAGATCGTAGCGACCACCGCCACCAGAACAGCCCTCAAATAGAATATGAGGATAACGCTGAGTCAAACGCTCTAAGAGCGAGTAGAGCCCAAGGACATAGCGATAGTGGAATTCTCCCATATGCTCTGGACTAAGCTGGGCCGAGTAGACTGCGGCAAGACTTCGATTCATATCCCATTTGATATATTCAATATTTGCAGAGTCGATAATGGATCTCATCATCTTTTCAATTTCATCGACAACATCTTTTCTCGTATAATCAAGGACATACTGCTCCCTCGCTTTGGTTCCCTTTCTTCCTGGCACACGAACCATCCAATCTGGATGCAGTTGGTAGAGATTAGATTTTTCATTAATCATTTCTGGCTCAAACCAAATACCAAATTTCATGCCAAGTCCATTGATCTTATCCACAAGTTCTTTCAATGTGCAACCCAATTTTTTCTCATTGACATACCAATCGCCAAGGCCACCACAGTCGTCATCTCTTTGACCAAACCAGCCATCATCAAGAACCAACATCTCAATACCAAGGCTTGAAGCCTTCTTTGCAATGTCAAAAATCTTTTCTCCTGTAAAGTCAAAATAGGTTGCCTCCCAGTTATTGATGAGAATTGGTCTGTGCTTATGCACATATTCGCCGCGAAGAAGATGATTGCGGATGGCATCGTGATAGTGATGTGTCATCTCTTCAAATCCATGGGAAGAATAGGTCAAAACAACTTCTGGCAAAGTTACACTCTCTCCACTAGAGAGGACATAGAAAAATTGTTCACCATTGACACCTGCAACAACCCTTGTCTGATTCACTTGGTCAACTTCTGCTGTTATTTCAAATGATCCACTGTAGACAAGCCCCATTCCATAACAGTCTCCCGAAACTTCGGTTGTTTCAGGTCGAGCAAGAATGACAAAAGGATTGTGATGATGGCTTGAAGTTCCACGGCTACTTCCAATGCAAAAGCGTCCATGAGAAAGACTTGTTCTCTGAAACTCTCTCTCCATCGCATGCTTTCCATAGAAATGAATACAATCAAACCTTCCATCGATAAATCTAGGCAGCTACTCATTGCTCGATTGACACTCACCTTGTCCTTTGAGTCATTGACAAGACGCACTGCTCTTGTGATGATATCATCTTTTTCCAACACGCCGTAATAGAGCTCAACATAAATATTGGTCAAAGTATCCTTTAATGTAATCACTAAAGTTTCACCATCTTCTTCATTCCAAAAAAATGCAGGAAGTCCATCGAGTGCATACTTTCCCCTGTAAATTTTATGCTCTTGATACTTCAAATCAAGAACATTACTTCCATCAGGATGAATGACCTCTATCGCACTTACCCTGTAATCACCATTTCCGTAAGTTGAATATTCCTGTGGGAGGACATCGAGAGAATATCCCCTATCCATTGTCTCATAGGGATTTCCCGAAAACCCTCGATCAACCTTTAAAATTACATCACTTAGATCATCATTTGCATCAATCTTCTTGCCATACCATGTGTGCAAAAGATAGCCAAGCTCATCGACCTTCATTTGATAGCTAGACTTTTTTGTTTCTAAAGTAAATGTCTTTAACTTTTCGTTAAATTTTATCATTTCAATCTCCTTTCATCCATGCACTTTTCTTACTTCATTTCCCTTTATTAATCACATTCTATGACCTTTTTTTTTATGTCAACAAGCAAAAATGTTGTATTTTTTTGTCAAAATGTTGTTTGTTTTTTTCTTCCATTGTAAACTATATAAAAACTATTTTGAGGAGAATTTATGAAAAAAGATCAATATAAAATGTTTTCGGACCACACCGCATCCGACTGTTCGATTTGTTTTGCTGGCATAGAAAATTGTGGTTCAGGGCATTCCTATGGGCCATCTGTTCGTCCCACCTATATTATTCACTACATTATCAGTGGACAGGGGAAATATCTCTGCCAAGATCAAGAATTTTCCCTTCACGCTGGTGATGCCTTTTTAATTTTTCCTGATATGATGACTTTTTATCAAGCAAATTTTCAAGCCCCATGGAAATATCTTTGGATTGGATTTCATGGCAACAAAATTCCAGAATATTTATCCCGCATGGGATTAGATAGAAAATATCCTATTTTTCACAGTGATGAGCATCAAAAATTAATCGAGATTGTGGAGGAAATTCTTTCCACTGATTCCTCAAGTTTTGCACAGGAATTAAAGAGAAAGTCATTATTCTATGCTTTTCTTTCTCTGCTCAGCCCTCAACTGGATTGCTCAAAAAAAGTAGTCCACGCATCAAATGACAACAACTACCTCATAAGAGCTATTGAATTTATTCAACAAAATTACTTCAACCAAGTCAAGGTCTCCGATGTTGCCAACTACCTAGGAATTACAAGGAATTATTTGTTTTTTCTCTTCAAAAAAGATTTGGGATTTTCGCCACAGGAATATATCACTTACTTTAAACTCACCAAGGCCTGCAATCTTTTGAGCGACTTTCATCTTCCCATTGAGCATATTGCCTACTCCTGTGGATATGATGGATTATCTGTATTTTTCAAAGGCATTTAAACGTCAATATCACATCACGCCATCACAATACCGCAAAGCAAAGAGCGAGCGACCTGAACTTAGCAATATCGACTTCGATCGCTATGTCAAATCCCTCGCCAAAAAAACATTAATTTTCGTCTGAAAAATGTAGATTCCCCTGTAACCAGATTTTTTTGCCTTAATTCTTCTTCCCACTGCTGGTTCTCCCCGTAAACTCTGCTTTAAAAACACCAAGATGAAAAAAAGATATGATTACATTCCACAGTTAGGTCATAGAGTTCTTCCATAGTCAGAGCATTTCTCTTCTCTTCTATGTGCACAATTTCTCCAAGGAGCAAATAAATATCACATTCAACTCCATGAGGAATGAAGGAATTGTCGACAATACTATAGAGATCTTCGGTCTCTAGTCGCCTTGTCGCATTACTATAGATTTCCATCTCTTCCATTGACAATTGCTCAATGACCTCCTCCATATCATTCCTCAAAGCATTCATTAAAAGTGTCCTCTTCACACTTCTTTCCCTTGCAATGTTGATTTGCTCCTTTGTCTTTTGCACAGGAAGAAGGATGGTTGCCTTGTCTGCCCAAGCAAAGAGCCCAACACCATCGATTTGCACAGAAAGATTATTTCTTCTCTTTTCTAAATACTTTGCCACATTGCTGACTCGAAAAATAAGACTCATTCCAAGCCGTCCATCTTCAAGCATTCCCGAATATTGCTCATTGTCAATATGCCTTTGCACAGTACAGGAAGAATGAATACTCATTTCTTCACTGAAACCATAGGGAAAATAAATTTCTCTAATGAATTCTCCTCTTTCATCGACATAGCCTGACATACAGATTCCAATATTTTTGTCAACCTCTGCACGAATTTCCCAAAATTTCTCTCCATTTTCCATCGGAACAAAAATGGCACGATGTCTATTTTCTACCTGCAATTGTTCAAGCAAATTATGAATATCACTCCTCTTTTGGTAATGCGAAAATCCTATGCTCTTTAAATATTTGTGCATCTATTCACCTCCTTTTATTACTTTTTATATACAAATAGATCCCATACCGACCAATCGGTCAATATGGGATCCATTAACTAAACTATTGCCCTTACATTGAATTATACAGTACCCTGTGAAATCATTGCACTAGCAACCTTCTCAAATCCAGCGATATTTGCACCAGCTACATAGTTTCCAGCTACGCCGTACTTCTTAGCAGCCTCATCTGTCTTCTTAAAGATATCTGTCATAATGTTCTTTAATCTGTTGTCCACTTCCTCAAATGTCCAAGAAAGTCTCATTGCATTCTGACTCTGCTCAAGACCAGATACGGCAACACCACCTGCATTTGCAGCCTTACCAGGCATAAAGAGCACTCCATTTTGCTGAAGGTAAAGTGTAGCCTCCAATGTTGTTGGCATATTCGCACCCTCTGCAACTGCAAAGCAACCATTAGCAACAAGGGCCTTTGCACCTTCAACATCGAGCTCGTTCTGTGTTGCACATGGAAGGAAGATATCGCACTTTACATTCCAAATGCCCTTGCCCTCTGTATAAGTAGCACCAGATACACGGTCAGCGTACTCGCTGATTCTTCCACGCTTAACTTCCTTGATATCCTTTACAACATCAAGCTGAATGCCATTTGGATCGTAGATATATCCGTTAGAATCGCACATAGCGACAACCTTTGCACCAAGAGACTGAATCTTTTGTACGGCATAGATGGCAACATTACCAGATCCTGTGACAACAGCAGTCTGTCCTTCGATCTTCTTGCCATTGGCCTTTAACATCTCGTCGAGAATATAGATCAAGCCATAACCTGTAGCCTCTGTTCTTGTCAAAGAACCGCCAAATGGAATTCCCTTACCTGTGAGAACACCCTCAAATGTTGTGGTCAATCTCTTGTACTGACCAAAGAGATATCCGATCTCTCTTCCGCCTACACCAATATCACCAGCTGGAACATCCTCATCCTTGCCGATATGCTTAAATAACTCTGTCATAAAGCTCTGGCAAAAAGCCATAACCTCACGGTCTGACTTTCCCTTAGGATCGAAGTTTGATCCACCTTTTCCGCCACCCATAGGAAGTCCTGTGAGTGAATTCTTCAATACCTGCTCAAATCCTAAGAACTTTAAGATTGATTGGTTTACTGTTGGGTGGAAACGAAGACCTCCCTTGTATGCACCGATGGAGTTGTTAAATTGTACTCTGTATCCCTTATTTACCTGCACATTGCCATTGTCATCAACCCATGGCACTCTAAACGAAATAATTCTCTCTGGCTCAACAAATCTCTCTAAGACACCATTCTTGCGATAGAGATCCTCATTTGCCTCAATCACTAACTTCAATGAATCCAATACTTCCTTTACAGCCTGATGGAACTCTGGCTCGTTTGGATTTTGTGCGGTCACTCTCTCATAAACTTCATCTACATATGACATTGGAACATCCTCCTCAAATATGATAAAAAAAGCAAAGTCCACCCCTGTTTGGGCCCCTTTGCCGTCTGTGCACAGTATAACAAAGCAATTGCATAAAGTCAAATAAAATTTTTTTATATTTTGTATATTTTCTATTTATCCCATAGATAAACATTGACATTTATTAACAACCGTACTATAATGAAACTGTTGATATTTTTTTAACATTAAGAGGAGGAGTCGATATGCGTTTTACATTACCAAGAGATCTTTATCACGGAAAGGGTGCCCTCGAAGCACTAAAAACATTTACAGGAAAGAAAGCCATAGTTTGCGTTGGCGGTGGCTCAATGAAAAGAGGCGGTTTCCTCGATAAACCGTTGACTATTTAAAGGAAGCAGGTATGGAAGTAAAGCTCTATGAGGGCATTGAATCTGATCCATCTGTTGAAACTGTAATGAAGGGTGCAAAGGCTATGGAAGAATTTGGTCCAGATTGGATTGTTGCCATCGGTGGTGGTTCTCCAATTGATGCCGCAAAGGCCATGTGGATTAAGTACGAGTATCCAGATATCTCATTTGAAGATATGTGCAAGGTATTTGGTCTTCCAAAACTCAGAAGAAAAGCTCATTTTTGTGCAATCTCTTCTACTTCAGGTACAGCAACTGAGGTTACGGCCTTTTCTATTATCACTGATTACGAAAAGGGAATTAAGTACCCAATCGCTGACTTTGAAATCACTCCAGATGTTGCCATTGTCGACCCAGAGCTTGCCCACACAATGCCTGTAAAACTTGTTGCTCAAACAGGTATGGACGCAATGACTCATGCGATTGAAGCCTATGTTTCAACAGCAAATTGCGAATACAGTGATCCATTGGCCCTTCATGCAATTGAATTGATTCAGGCAAATCTTGTAAATTCTTACAATCAGAATATGGACGCTAGAGATAAGATGCATGACGCACAGTGCCTTGCTGGTATGGCATTTTCAAATGCCCTTTTAGGTATTGTTCACTCCATGGCCCACAAGACAGGTGCGGTCTTCGCTGACCTTGGTGCTCATATTGTCCATGGCAGTGCCAATGCTATGTACCTTCCAAAGGTTATTGCCTTCAATGCAAAGGATGCGACTGCAAAGGCTCGCTATGCAAAGATTGCTGATGTCATGCACCTCGGTGGAAATTCTGATGATGAAAAAGTAAAACTTTTGATTCAGTACCTTCGTGGAATGAATGATGATTTGCATATGCCACATTGCATCCAGCACTATGGAAAGGATGCACTCTTTGCAGACCAAGGATTTGTTGACGAGAAGACTTTCTTAGAGCGTCTCCCTGAGATTGCAAAGAATGCAATTGCCGATGCTTGTACAGGATCGAATCCTCGCATTCCAACCCAGACAGAAATGGAAGAGTTATTGAAGGCTTGCTACTATGATAGCGATGTCAACTTCTAAAATGATAGAATCTTATAGAATATAATATAAAAATCCTAGCAAGTGATCAGTTAAAAAACTTATTCTTGCTAGGATTTTTTGTACGCTGTTTTCTTTTTGATGTTTCACGTGAAACATTAGATATCTGGCTGTCTCTCCACATAACCTAAAGCCTGCTCAAGAGCTTCTCTCTCCTCGCTGCCAAGCAAAACCTCTGTCTGCCCGTGATCGACAATTTTTACATAGATAAAACATCCTTCCTTAGAATGAACAGAATTGAGAACAAACCCAGAGTTTGTATAGTCAAGCAGAGCAATCACAAAGCTTAAATTTCCACCCATTCCTTTAAAGGCATTATACTTGACTATTCCAAATTTTTGATAAGATGATCTTTGATTTCGATTGAGTGCACGAATAGCATCCTTATTCGCTCTATCCTCACTCTTTAAATCCTGTAGTTGTAATTTTAACTCTGTAATTGTTCCCTCTAGACTCTCTGCTGCCTTGCCTCGCATAAATAGATCATAGGCACGATAAAGCTTTTGATAGCGAAAGATCAACAAGATAAAAGCAATTAATAATGATATCGAAATGACAATGCTCACACCCATCACCGTGTAGAGTAAATAGTTATTCATCTTCTCCTCCGTCCTATTCTGCAATACTGCGCATCAAATCCATAATTCGCTCTAGCTCAGCTTGGGAATAATAATCAATTTCTATGCGTCCCTTATTCTTGTCCTTTTGGTGGATGTGTACCTTTGTTCCCAAAATTTCCTGAAAACAATTTTCATACTCTCTGTAGTAGAGCAGATTTGCATTCTTTTCTTTTCCTTTTTTATCTGGTCTGGACTTTGCATGCTCCTTGGCCCTTTGTTCAACCTCTCGCACACTCAGCCCCCGATCAATAACTTCTTTTGCTACTTTATACTGCAAACTAGAATCTTCTATGGAAAGAAGGGCTCTGGCATGACCAGAGGAAAGTTTTCCCTCAATCATCATCTTCTGAATTGGCTCGCTAAGTTTTAAAAGTCGAAGTGCATTGGCAATGGTTACTCTGCTCTTTGCCACCTTTTTTGCCACCTCTTCCTGTTTAAGACCATATTCCTTCATCAAGACTTGGTAGCCGAGTGCCTCCTCAATTGGATTTAAATCTGACCTCTGCACATTCTCAATAATCGAAATTTCCATGGCCTCTCTCTCAGACAATTCTCTGACAACAATCGGGACTTCCTCAAGTCCTGCGGACTTTGCTGCACGCCATCTTCTCTCTCCTGCAATAATTTCATAGAGCTGATTGTCTTTTTTCTTCACAATAATTGGCTGAATAATTCCATATTGTTTTACTGAATTGGTTAACTCTTCCAAATCTTCTTTTCGAAAATCTTTTCTTGGCTGATTTTTATTTGGCTCCACAAGATTGATGTCTACCATCAAAGTCCCTGTGGCATTTTCATTTTTCTCCACACTGATATCACTTCCAAAAATCGCACCCAGCCCCTTACCAAGTCCTTTTCTTGCCATTTTCTTATCCTTCCAAATCTCTGCTGCTAATTTTCGATAACTTTGTGCACCACTTGACCGCTTATCGTAGGAGAGCACAGACATACCATAGCTTGGTGCCTCAGCCAAACGGACATTTCTTGGAATTAATGTCTTAAATATTCTTTCGGACAAGGCCTCACTCACACTCTCCACCACCTGCTGTGACAATCGATTTCTTCCATCATACATTGTAAATGCAACACCTTCAATTACTAAATTCTTATTGAGCTTTTGACGCAATAATTGAATGGTCTTTATCATTTGATTGACTCCTTCAAGTGCATAGTACTCGCATTGAATGGGAATCAACACGCTATCTGCTGCTGTCAATGCATTAATCGTCAAAAGACTCAATGACGGTGGGCAGTCAATAATCATAAAATCAAAATCATTCTTTTTGGGATCGATTTTTTGCTTCAATGCCTTTTCTCTATCCTCTACATCAAGCAATTCAATTTCTGCACCAGACAGGTTGACATTAGCTGGCAATAAATAGAGATTCTCTGTTTCTGTTGTAACCAAGACTTCTTCATATCTAGCCAAGCCCATCAAGAGCTCATATATGCTTTGTCTTATTTTATTTTTTTCAATTCCCAGACCACTGGACATATTTCCCTGCGGATCAAAATCAATCGCCAGCACTTTTTTCCCCGCCTCTGCGAGTGCGGCTGCCAAATTGATTGCTGTTGTTGTCTTTCCAACGCCACCCTTTTGATTTGCAATTGCAATAATTTTTCCCATCTCGTTCACCTCTCCTAGAATGTCGCTCTTATTATAGCATATGTTTCACGTGAAACATAGATACTATTGAAGTCATATTTTCTCTGTGTTAAAATAAATACAAGATTAAATACAGATAATTAAAGGAATATATTTATGAAAGCAAGACATAAACTTCTCCCCCTTTTCACTTTGGCCACCACTTCCTTTATTGGAACTTGTGCCATCAATACATTCATTAAAGTTCGGGCACATTCAAAACATCTCATGCATTCGGACACTTCACTCTACTACAAGTGGAGGCTTGGCAAGATTCATTATACAAAGACAGGACAGGGAAGTCCCCTACTTCTTCTGCATGACCTCTGCCCTACTTCCTCTGGCTACGAATGGGATCGTGTTCTTTCTTCACTGTCCAAAAAATTTACTGTCTATGTCCCTGACCTCATTGGCTTTGGCCGATCAGAAAAACCAGATATAACCTACACGAATCCACTGTTTATGCAATTGATCAGTGACTTTATTCAATCAGAAATTGGAAGGCGCACTCACGTTGTGACCACAGGAGAAACAGCTTGTGCTGTAATTACAGCCTGTAAGAATAATCCTGATCTCTTTGCCAACTTGGTTTTTATCTCTCCAAAAAGTCCAGAAGAGGAGATGAAGATTCCTGGAAAGCGGGCAAAGAGCTACAAGTTTATACTCCAACTTCCCATGCTTGGAAATCTCCTCTACAACATTGCCTACTCAAAAAAAAATATTGATCGCGAAGTGGAAGAGAATTTTTATCATCCCTATGCTGTCCCCGTGCTCCTAAAAGACATCTACTACGAGAGTGCTCATCGTGGCGACTTTCCTCGAAGTGTCCACTCAAGCATTATTTGCAACTACACAAAGTTCAACATCAAACCGGCCCTAGCCTGCATCGACCACAGTATTGCTCTGATTGCTGGTGAAAATGATTCTGATGGCGTTTCGGCCATCGCATCAATGGTCCAAATTAATCCCTCCATTGAGTCAGCTATTCTTCCAAAATGCAAGCGACTCCCACAGCTAGAATTGCCACGGGAGTTGCTTCAACTTCTCAATATTTACTTGTAATGTTTCACGTGAAACATCATTTACATTATTTACCTAGAGGTTCTTTGGCGGGCATCCCCGCCTTTCTTGGGTATTTCTTCGCAGTGTTCTCACACTTTTTGATGACAACAAAGGATCGCCCTGCCTCTTCACCTGCAAGTATAAAGGGATGAATCTCCTTTAATTTTCCCCCTAGAAGTTTGAGTGCAAACTTGGCGCTGTCCACTTCACCTTCAATTTCTCCTGATTTATAGGGAATAAAGTATCCTCCAACTTTTACAAAGGGCAGACAATATTCCGAAAGTGTAGAAAGATTGGCAACAGCTCTCGACACACAATAGTCAAATTGCTCTCGATAATCTGAATTTTTTGCAAAGTCCTCTGCTCTCCCATGTTCAGCCACCAAATTTTTAAGTTCCAATTTTTGACTCACACTGCGAATGAATTGGATTCTCTTGTTGAGGCTATCCAGCAATACAAATTTTGTATTTGGAAATGCAATTGCCAGTGGAATTCCAGGAAATCCAGCTCCTGTGCCCACATCGATCACTCGTCCACCCTGAAAAATTTCTGGACAAAAGGAATAAATGGCCAAGCTATCAATAAAATGCTTATAGATCACTTCTCTTCTCTGCGTGATGGCTGTGAGATTCATCACTTTATTGGTTTCTACTAGGTCAATATAAAATTGATAGAGCTTTTCCATCTGTTCCTCACTCAATGCCAATTGGATTGTGGCCAGCCCCTCCTCCAACTCCTGTCTAAACTCCTCTGTCATGATTTTCCTCCCCGCAAAGTTTCCAAGTACACCATCAACACGGTAATGTCTGCTGGCGAAACGCCAGAAATTCTTGAGGCCTGACCAATAGATGCTGGTCGCACAGCCTCTAACTTTTGAACCGCCTCTATGCGAAGACTATTGACCTTTTGATAATCGATGTCCACTGGAATTTTTTTATTTTCTAATTTTTTAAATTGCCGAACCTGTTGTGCCTGCCTGCGAATATAGCCCTCATACTTAATATTGATATTGACTTGATCACACACATCCTTTGGCAGATCCTCTCGCTCTGGATCGAGATCTCTCACCGCCTCATAATTTAATTCCGGTCTTCGAATGAGTTCTGCAAGCGTTGCACTTGTCTGTAGTGGAGTCGACCCATGAGAAAGCAAAACCTCCTGTGTCCTTTCCCCTGCCCCGATATAGATACCTTCCAATCGCTTAATTTCTTTTTCAATGGCTTCTTTCTTCTTGCAATACTTCTGATATCTTTCTTCAGAAATCAATCCCATTTCATAGCCCATCTCTGTCAAACGCATATCTGCATTGTCCTGACGAAGCAATAGGCGATACTCCGATCGGGAAGTCATCATTCGATAGGGCTCATGACTTTCTTTTGTCACAAGGTCATCAATGAGCACACCAATATAGCCCTGTGAGCGGTCAATAATAAAACGCTCTCGACCAAGAACCTTCATCGCCGCATTGACACCTGCCATAAATCCCTGTACTGCAGCCTCCTCATAGCCAGAACTTCCATTAAATTGCCCTCCCGAAAAGAGTCCTTCAATCTCTCGAAATTCCAAGGAAAGCTTTAATTGTCTAGCATCAATACAATCATACTCAATGGCATAGGCATTTCTGACAATCTTTGCATTTTCAAGTCCAGGCACGGAGTGAATCATTGCATATTGGACATCCTCTGGAAGAGAAGAGGACATCCCTCCCAAATACATCTCATGGGTATAAAGTCCCTCTGGCTCCACAAAAATCTGATGTCGATCCTTATCTGCAAATTTCATCACCTTGTCCTCTATGGAAGGACAATATCTTGGACCCGTTCCCTCAATCATCCCTGAAAAAAGTGGTGAACGATGAATATTTTCCCGAATCATCTCATGAGTTTTACTTCCTGTATAGGTCAACCAACAACTGATTTGCTCTTTTTGAACACTTTTTGGATCTGTGGTAAATGAAAATGGAACTACTGGGACATCGCCTCTTTGCTCTTCCATTTTTGAAAAATCAATACTGCGTGCATCCACACGTGCAGGTGTTCCTGTCTTAAATCGATACATTTTAATTCCCGCATCCATCAAAGACTGTGTCAAATACTTTGCATTTTTTAGTCCATTTGGTCCTGTCTCCTCACTAATTTCTCCATAAATACAGCGAGAACGCAAATACACTCCTGTAGCAAGGACTACCGCCTTTGCCCGATAAATTGCACCTGAAAAAGTTTTTACACCTACACATTTTTTATTTTCAATAATCAATTCTGTGACCTCTCCCTGGCGAATAGTCAAATGATCTGTATTTTCCATTACCTTTCTCATCGCATTGGAATAGGCCTGCTTATCCGCCTGTGCACGCAGTGAGTGAACGGCAGGTCCCTTGGAAGCATTGAGCATTTTTGATTGTATAAAGGTCTTATCAATATTCTTTCCCATCTCTCCACCAAGTGCATCAAGCTCTCGCACAAGATGTCCCTTGGATGTTCCACCAATATTGGGATTACACGGCATCATTGCAATGGCATCCACACTAATGGTAAATACAATGGTCTCCAGTCCAAGTCTTGCACAGGCGAGTGCAGCCTCACAACCGGCATGCCCTGCCCCAACAATCACCACATCATAACTTTCTTCTACTACTGTCATATTCAAACCTACTTTCCCATACAAAATTTACTAAAAATTTCATTGACCACATCATCTTCCACAGTCTCTCCTGTAATGCTTCCAAGCAATTCATAGGCATTGAGTAAGTCAATAGAAAAAAAGTCTTCTGGCTGTCCCTCGGCAATACTCTGTAATACCATTTCCAATGAGTCCTTTGCCTCCTCTAAGCATTCTTTGTGACGAATATTCGTGACATAAACCTGATCATTAAAATTAATCTTTCCATGATAAAACATTTCCTTAATTGCATCTTCCATCTCTTTACTTCCCGTCCCTTCCTTTGCAGAAAATGCAATGACCTTGTGTACTGTGTGCTCCCTAACCTTGTCTAAATGAAGTACCGTTTCTTTGTCCGACTTATTGACCAGCACAATTGCCTTTTTATTTTGAATTGACTGGAGAATCTCTCGATCATCTTCGCTCAATTCTTCCAATCCATCGAGCACACAAAGGACAAGATCTGCATCCTCTGCTGCCAGTTTTGCCTTACTCACCCCAATTTGCTCCACAACATCTTCGCTCTGTCGGATTCCTGCGGTATCTGTAATATTTAAACTAATGCCCGCCATTTTAATATGTTCTGTCAAAGTATCTCTCGTTGTCCCTGCAATATCTGTGACAATGGCTCTTTCCTTCTTGGCCAATAAATTTAATAGCGAGGATTTTCCCGCATTTGGACGACCAAGAATCACCGTATCAATCCCTTCCTTCATCACTACACCATCAGTATAGCTTCGAATCAGTACGCTGATCTCTTCTATCCAAGGAGCTAGCTTTTTTTTCAATGTTTTTGGATAATGCTCAAGGCTATAGTGCTCCGGATCATCAAGTGCAGCCTCAATAAAGGCAATCTCTTCCAAAATTTTTGCCCGCAAATTTGAAATTTTTTCTGTCAAACTGCCCCGCAATTGTCGCATACCTGATTGCAAGGCATAGGTATTCTTCGCTTCAATAATATCAATGACGGCCTCGGCCTGTGCCAAGTCCATTTTGCCATTTAAAAAAGCTCGCTTGGTAAATTCTCCTGGCTCTGCCAGATTGGCTCCTGAACGCAAAAGAGCCTCCAACACTCTTGCACAACCAACACTCCGCCGTGACAATCAAACTCCACCGTGTCTTCCCCTGTGAAACTCTTTGGTGCACGCATTAACATCACCAAGACCTCATCAATCACTTCTCCATCTTCCACAACATGTCCATAGTGTATAGTATAGGTTTTCTCTTCCTTTAGTGGTCTTCGTCCACGAAAAATTTTGTCTGCAATTTCAATGGCGTCTTCCCCACTCAATCGGACAATACCGATTCCACTTTCACTCATTGGCGTTGCAATTGCTGCAATTGTATCTGTCGTTCTCATTTTTCCCTCCTATACAAAAAGAGAGCCATTAAATTCCTGCCATGTGCAAAAATTCAACAGCCCTCTTTCACAAGGCTCTCTACATTATTTTTCTCTTGTCCTTTTGGTTCTTTGGCCCTTCTTCGGATAAATCACAACAAAGCGATGGGGATCTACTCCCTCTGACCTTGTCGCCACATGGGTATGATTTTGCAATGCACTGTGAATAATCCTTCTTTCATAGGAGTTCATCGGCTCCAATGCAATCTCTTCTCCCGATCTTTTTACCTTAATCGCAATACTTCTTGCCAAGCTATCCAGCTTTTCCCTGCGCTTTGCCCTGTAATTTTCTGTATCTAATTTGACACGCACATACTCCTTCGTATGCTTGTTCACAACCAAACTGACCAAATATTGCAAGGCATCAAGGGTCTGCCCTCTTTTTCCAATAACACCACCCATATCATCGGAGCTAAGCATAACAATGTCCAATGCTCTCAAATCTGGCTGATAGTTCATTTGGTAACTGACATTTAAGTGCATTGCATCAAAAAGTTCAGTCAAAAAAGTTCTCGCATAGTCCTCCACATCATTTTCTTCCTGCACTTTAACCAATTCTGGCAATTCAGGTTCTTGTATTCCATCCATCACCTCACTGGCCACCAACACAGGTTCCTTCACCTGAAGTACTTCGAGCACTGGCTCCTTTTCTTGTACCAGCTTTTGTACAGCCCCTTCGATATCCTTTGGTTGTTCTTGCTTTGTGCTAGCCTCAATAATCCAAGGTTTTGCTCCAATGCCCAAAAAACCATTGCTTCCCTTTTCGAGCACGTTAAATTCCACATGTTCTGAGGTTGTTGAAAGTTCAATTAGGGCCTTTGTGACGGCCTCATCATATGTCTTCGCTGAAACTACGACCTTTCCCATGGAAATCCTCCTTAATCATTTGGATTTTGATTCTTCCTCTTCTTAGCAGCAACTTTTTCATCATATTTTGCCACCATATTGGCCTTTGCCGAAAGCGATCCTGGCTTTGCATTTTTGTTATAGTACTCTGTAGAATCTTTTACCTGTATCGCCGATTTTTCTCTCTTCTCCTCGAGCTTGTGCTCCTCTTCCTCCTGCCTTTTTTCAATGTTTTTTGCATTGATAATTGCAGCCTTACTTACTGTCTGTGGAGGTAGACCCTTTTTCTCCCTCTTTTTATTTGCCTTCTCAATATTTTGCTGTACCATTGTTTCCATATCAATTTTATTCAAGTGATTATTGACAATCGCCTGAATAATAATACGTGCAAGTGCTGAGGCAATCCAGTAAATGCCAACACCTGCTGGCAATGTAAAACAGAAAAATACCGACATCAATGGCATCATGGTATTCATTGTCTTCATCTGCTGAGCCATCATGTTCTCATCATTATTTCCCGCAGACTGTGACTGACTCATCTGTTTTGTTGAATACCACTGGGTCAAACCAGACAAAATTGGAATAATCCACGCTGGATTTGGCACAAATCCTTGAAATGGCTGTTGAGATAAATTTAATCCCAAGAAAGAATTCATTCGCTCAATCGCTGGAACATTGGCCGCAAGGACATCCTGTAACGCCGGGAAAATTTCCTTTAATTTTGTCCAGTTTGCAGGATTAAATTTATAGAGCAAATTAATCAGGTGATTTACCTGGGTATAATCATATCGCTCAATTGGCATCTTTGCAGCCTTTGCTAAATCTGCAATCTGATTGACATAATCTCCCTGCTGCATCAATGCATTGGCCACATTTGAAAAATAGACCTTTACACTTGGAACATAAGCAGGAATATTATAAATTACACGATATAGACCAAAGAGAATTGGCAATTGGATCACAAGTGGAAGACAACCACCGGCCATACTCGTGCCATACTTTTCATAGACTGCCCTCGTCTCTGCCTGCTGTCTAGCTAGGGATTGCTGGTCCTGCTTTCCCTTATACTTCTTTTGAATGGCTTGAATTTCTGGTTGCATAACCGCCATCAATTTTTGTGATTTTTGCTGCTTGATTGTCAGTGGAATCATTAAGACATTCACTAAAATCGTAAAGATAATAATACAAAGTCCAATGTTCATAATTCCTACGGCACTTGTTACCCTAAATCCCATCCATGATGACACCAAGCAACTGACCAATCCATTGAATTGGGTGGAAGCCAAAGCTAGCAACTGCATTGGTTTCCATTAAAAGTGTCAAATCCAATTTTTTACCTCCTAAAGTTATTCAATCTATCCCTATGGAACAGGGTCATAACCACCTTTTGCAAATGGATTGCATCTTAAAATTCTCCAAGCAGCTAAAAGTGAACCCTTGACTAGGCCGTGCTTTTGTAATGCTTGAATTGCATACTCCGAGCAGGTAGGTGTGTATATGCAATGTGTATTTCTCTTTAAAGGAGAAAGATACTTTTGGTAGAGACGAATTAAAAATACAAATAAATTTCGAATCATTTTAAAATCCCCTGTATTTTACACAAATGTAAATATGCCGCTTCCAATTTGTGATAATCTGCATCTGCTGCTGCAACCTTGACAATTGTCACAATTTCGTATCCTTGCAAAACTTTTTCACTATTCAAGCGAAAAATCTCCCGAAGTTGCCTCGATATTCGGTGACGCACAATGCTATTGCCCACCTTCTTCGATACCGATATTCCCAGCCGATTTTTTTCAGTTTGATTTGGAAAAATATACATGACAAGTGTTCGATTCCCTGCAGATTTCCCCCTGTGATAAACTATTTGAAAATCTTTATTGGAATGTATAGAAGGAAATCTTTTCATATTCAAACTCCATTCGTCATAAAATCTCTTACGCAAAATAAGGGACAGTCAAAAGACCATCCCTTACGCACTCGCTTCATTCTCGCCCATTGACTAAAAAGATTATGCTGATAATTTAGCTCTTCCCTTAGCTCTTCTGGCAGCTAAAACTTTTCTACCACCTGGAGAACTCATTCTTGCTCTGAAGCCGTGAACCTTAGAACGCTGTCTTTTCTTTGGCTGAAATGTCATCTTCATAAGTCGATTACCTCCTCTTAAACTCTAATGCTCATATTCATACGAGACTTTTCCTTATATTTGTAATAAACATTCTAGCCCATTATATAGAATGGCTATGTCAAAGTCAAGTATTTTATTGATGATTCCGTGCTTTTAACAGGGATGTCACTACGCCAAAAGTAATGACTGCGGTGACAACGGCCTCAAGTACTCCCTGGGTGCCAATCACACCCATGATAAAGACAATCATTCCTTCCATCGCCCGATTCGTTGCATGGGCATATTGGCGACCAAAAAATAAATAAATAAAGCCCATAACTAAAATTGTATTGATCAATGAAGCAATAGCTCCACCGACAAGCAATCCTATTTTTTGTTTACCTCTTTTGCTAAAGAAATGGTAAACATACCAAGCTCCAAGCCCAATGCCAATTCTTGGAATTAAACTGATGACTAAACTTCTAATATCCCCGTGAAATCCTCCAGTGCTGACAAACGGAGAAAAGCAAAATGATGTTGGATTTGGCATAAAAGTATTCTTCCAAATACTGACTAGCCCAAATGTAAATCCAAGTCCTGCTCCACATTTTGGACCAAGTAAAATCGCACCAATAGCCACAGTCACTTGAATTAAACTTGCATTCATCGCTCCAATAGGAATAAATCCCAAAAATGGAATCACAGCCTGTATTACAATAATTGCAATAAATACCGACATCAATACCAACTCCTTGGTATGTTCATACCTCACTTTTTTACCCATAAACTCCTCCTTCATTTTTTCACTCAATTTTATCACATTTTTTCCTTCTCTGCACAAAAGTTATCCACAAAGTTATCCACATTTTGACTTTTTAGACGGTGCGTCTAATTGTGGATAAAGTTATCCACAGACTGTGGATAACTTTTCTCAATATTGTGGATAAGTCTGTGGATAACTTGTGGATAACTATCTCTACCCCACCATTTTATGCGAAATAAAGTTATCCACAGTATCCACAATTGTCCCCTTCAACTATTCGTTAAAGATCTTTTTATTGTGGATAACTTGTGGATAACTTCTGTGGATAACTTTTATCCACAATCTGTCCACAGCTTATCCACAGACTTATCCACAATTCTGTGGACAACTTTTAATCCCTCGTTGCGAACCTTTTCTATGTTTGCTATAATATAGAAAACATAGAGGTCCGTTTATACGGGCCTCTTATAAATAAAGGAGAAAACACACCACTATGATTGACATCATTACATCGAAATGGGAGGACATTATCTCCTTTTTGCGAGACGAATATGACTTGTCTGATGTCTCCTACAAAACTTGGATTTTGCCCATCAAGCCTCACCATATCGAAACCAACAGCGAGGGAGAGAATATCTTACACATCATCGTTCCAGAACAGCAATTTGTCAACTATGTCAACAGAAAATATTCTTTTTTACTCAATGTTGCCATACAAGAAAAGACGGGTTGTCGATGTGAAATCGTCTTTGAGACAGAAGAAGATGCTCAAAAGAGCAACTCATCTACACCTGTGAAAAAGCTAAAAAGCACTGTAGATGCCCAAATTCTTAACAGTGCCAATCTCAATCCCAAATATACCTTTAATACATTTGTTGTCGGCAAGAGTAATAACATCGCCCATGCCGCTTCTTTAGCCGTTGCAGAGTCTCCTGGTGAGATTTACAACCCACTCTTTTTATATGGTGGTGTCGGACTTGGAAAGACGCATTTAATGCATTCTATTGCCAATTTTATTCTAGAAAACAATCCAAGGCAAAGATTTTGTATGTAACAAGTGAAACCTTTACCAATGAACTCATCGAGTCCATTCGCAATCGCAATGACTATTCTTCCACAGAATTTCGGAATAAATACCGAAACAATGATGTGCTTTTAATTGACGACATTCAGTTTATTATTGGCAAGGAAAGTACCCAAGAAGAATTCTTTCACACCTTTAACGCCTTGCACGAAGCAAAAAAACAAATTATCATTTCTTCGGACAAGCCACCAAAGGACTTTGAGACGCTCGAGGAACGCTTAAGATCGCGTTTTGAATGGGGACTTAGTGTAGATATACAACCTCCAGATTATGAGACTAGAATGGCGATTCTGAGAAAGAAGGAAGAACTTGAGGGGATGAATATTGACAATGAGGTAATCAAATATATTGCCACTCATATCAACAGCAATATTCGAGAACTTGAAGGGGCACTCACAAAGATTGTAGCTATGGGAAGACTAGACAATAGAGAAATCAATCTTCAACTTGCTCAAGATGTCCTACATGACTTAATTAGCCCTGCTGCTCCATCTCAAATTACACCAGAGCTTATCTTGCAGGTTGTGGCCGAGCACTATGGTTTGAGTTCTGATGATTTAATTGGTCAAAAGCGGACGAAGGAAATCACCTATCCACGCCAAATTGCCATGTATTTGTGTAGCATCTTGACGGATTCTCCACTCATCCAAATTGGAAAATCTTTTGGTGGAAGGGATCATGCCACCATCATTCATGGTTCTAAAAAAATATCCATGGATATCAAGAGCAATAGTGAGTTGAGTAACACCATCGACATCATTAAGAAAAAAATTTATCCACAATGAGACAAAGTTATCCACAAGTTATCCACAAGTTATCCACAATAAAAATCGCCTTCAACACCGCCTATTTAGCTGATTTTTATGAGTTATCCACAGTATCCACAGCCCCTACTACTACTACGAATTATTATCTTATATTTTCAGTGCATACGCACACTACAGAAAGGACTTTACGCTATGATTTTAACATTTAACAAAGAGCAACTTTTGACAGCACTCAATACTGTTTCAAAAGCTGTTCCCACAAAAACCACAAGCACAATCTTGGAGTGTATTCTCTTTGATGCCACAACCGGTGAAATCAAACTCACTGGAAATGACATGGAGCTTGGCATTGAAACCAAAGTCGAAGGAAATATTATCGAACCTGGAAAGATTGCACTTGAAGCAAACTCATTTGTGACATCATTCGAAAACTTGAAGGAGGAGGAGAACCTGTTTATATCGAGACCATCACACAGGGATTGACAAAGATTCGCTGTGGAAAAGCTGTATTTCAAATTCAGGGACTCGATGGGGAAGAATTTTCTTACTTGCCCTACATCGAGAAGAATCACTTTATTACGCTCTCTCAATTTACACTCAAAGAGGTTATTCGCCAAACACTCTTTTCAGCAGCGGTCAACGATAGCAACAAAATGATGTGTGGAGAACTCATTGAAGTTCATGAAAATATTGCAAAGTTTGTCACCTTGGATGGACATCGCATTTCGATTCGAAATATCCTCTTGAGAGAAAATTATGACGACATGAAGGTTATTGTCCCTGGAAAAACACTAAACGAAATTAGCCGTATCATCAGTGGAGACAATGAAAAAGAGATTCGCATTTATTTTTCTACAAACCACATTCTTTTTGAGTTTGACAACACCATTGTGGTCTCTCGATTGATCGAAGGGCAGTATTTCAAAATTGAGCACATGCTCTCTTCAGACTATGAGTTAAAAATTAATGTCAACAAAAATAAATTTTTATCGACCATTGATTCAGCCACAATTTTGATCAAAGAAAACGATCACAAGCCAATTATTTTGGATATCAAAGATGGTGTGGTCAAGACGACGGTCAAATCAAGTGCTGGTTCAATGGATGACGAGATTGAGGCCATAAAGACGGGAAAGGACTTGATGATTGCATTTAATCCTAAATTTTTAATCGATGCCTTAAAAGTGATTGATGACGAATATATTGACATCTACATGACCAATTCAAAGGCACCTTGTTTTATCCGAGATAGTGATGGCAATTACACCTATCTTGTACTTCCAGTAAATTTTGTTGTGTAATCGGGGGGAAAAAATGACAGAAATTAAAATCAAAGATGACTATATCAAGTTAGAGCAGGCTCTAAAGCTGACTGGAGAATTTTCTATGGGCTCAGATGCCAAATATGCTATACGGGATGGACTAGTTAAGGTCAATGCACAGGTGGAATATCAGCGCGGAAAAAAATTGAGAGCTGGTGATGTTTTTACATTCGAAAATCATGATTATTGTATCGTTGGAGCTTAAAAATTTTAGGAACTACGAAGATCTTTCTCTTGTACTTTCCCCAGGAATTAATTTGTTTTATGGGGACAATGCTCAGGGAAAGACCAATATCCTTGAGGCAATTTATATTTGTGCCACAGCTCGTTCACATCGCAGTGGAAAAGATCGAGAAATGATTCGCTTTGGTGAAGAAGAAGCACACATTAAGCTCTTGATCCAAAAATCAGAGTCAAAATATCGCTTAGATATGCACTTGAAGAAAAATAAAGCAAAGGGGATCGCTGTCAATGGCATTCCCATCAAAAGAGCAAGTGAGCTCTTTGGCATTGTCAATGTCATTTGTTTTTCACCAGAGGATTTAAATTTAATTAAAAGCGGACCAGCAGAGCGCAGGCGTTTTATCGATTTTGAACTTTGTCAGCTCAATAAGCTTTATGTTCATGCACTTATCAGCTATAATAAGACCTTGGAACAGCGCAATAAGTTGCTCAAGGAGATTGCCTTTCAGAAGGAGTTGATGGACACACTGGATGTCTGGGACAGGCAACTTATCCACTATGGTGGAGAAGTAATCAAATATCGTGAACAATTTATTGCACAGCTCAATGAAATTGTGGATAAAGTGCATTATCGCATCTCGGGGGAAAGAGAAAAGCTGGTCATTGGCTATGAGAAAAATGTGCAGGAAAAAAATTTTGCACAGGCTATTTTGCAGTCAAGGGAGAATGACTTAAAATACAAGATGACCAATGTCGGTCCGCACCGAGACGATTTGTCCTTTCAAGTGACAGATCAAAGTGAAAAAAGAATTGATTTAAAAAAATACGGTTCACAGGGACAGCAGCGCAGTGCTGCTCTCTCTTTGAAACTTTCTGAAATAGAGCTTGTCAAACAAGTTGCTGGGGATTACCCCATTTTGCTACTAGACGATGTGCTTTCTGAGTTAGATATCCATCGGCAAAGATATCTCTTAAATTCGATAAAGCATATCCAAACAGTGATTACTTGCACAGGTTTAGATGATTTTTGGCATTTGAATCTCAATGTTGATCAAGTATTTCAGGTGATACAAGGAAAAGTGACGCCGGATCAGAAAAGGAGAAAAATATGAATTATGATGCTTCCCAAATTCAGATATTAGAGGGTCTAGAAGCAGTGAGAAAGAGACCAGGTATGTATATTGGATCCATATCTTCGAGAGGATTGCATCACCTTGTCTATGAGATTGTGGATAACTCTGTGGATGAGGCACTCGCCGGATTTTGTACGCAGATTGATGTGACCATCAATGTGGATAACTCCATTACTGTTGTGGACAATGGTCGTGGAATTCCTGTAGATACACAAAAAAAGGCTGGGCGCCCAGCACTAGAAGTTGTCTTTTCAACCCTGCATGCCGGTGGAAAATTTGGTGGTGATGGATATAAGGTGTCGGGCGGATTACATGGAGTGGGTGCTTCAGTAGTCAATGCCCTGTCCGAGTGGACTAAGGCCAAGGTGTACAGAGACGGAAAAATCTATGAGGTTTTATTTTCTCGTGGCTCTATTGTCAAGGAAATGAGGATTACGGGAGAGTGTGCAAAAGAGAAGGCAGGAACGGAAGTGACTTTTCTGCCAGATAAAGAAATCTTTGAGGAAACAGTGTATGAGTATGATATCCTCAGAACTCGTCTCAGAGAAACTGCATTTTTGACTAAGGGCTTGAGGATTACCTTGACAGATGATCGAGAAGAAAAACGACATGATGAATTTCACTATGAGGGAGGCGTTAAGGAATTTGTTCAATACCTCAATCGTGGAAAGACTCCACTCTATAGCGACACAATTTATTGTGAGGGAGAAAGAGAGGATGTCTATGTCGAAGTCTCTATGCAGCACAATGATGCTTACACAGAAAATATTTATAGCTTTGTCAATAATATCAATACCCCAGAGGGCGGAACACATCTTACAGGATTTAAAAATGCTCTGACAAAGACATTGAATGACTATGCAAGAAAAAATAAATTGCTAAAGGAATCAGAAAATAACCTTTCGGGTGAGGATATCCGAGAGGGATTGACGGCCATTATTTCTGTGAAGGTAAAAAATCCCCAATTTGAGGGACAGACCAAACAAAAGCTTGGAAATTCAGAGGCGGCCACCGCAGTCAACAGTGTTGTCAGTGAACAGCTGACTTATTTTCTCGAGCAAAATCCAATGGTGGCAAGGCAAATTTGTGAAAAATCAATTAATGCACAAAGAGCTAGAGTTGCCGCAAGAAAGGCAAGGGATATCACAAGAAGAAAATCAGCTCTTGATGGAATGTCACTTCCAGGAAAACTGGCTGATTGCTCGAGCAAAATACCTCAAGAGTGTGAGATTTTTATTGTCGAGGGTGATTCGGCTGGTGGTTCTGCAAAGTCAGCAAGAAAAAGAGAGACACAGGCGATTTTGCCACTTCGTGGAAAAATTTTGAATGTGGAAAAGGCAAGACTTGATCGTGTCTATGGGAATGCCGAGATTAAGGCAATGATTACCGCTTTTGGAACGGGAATTCACAATGACTTTGATATTTCTAAACTTCGCTATGATAAAATTATCATTATGACCGATGCGGATGTCGATGGTGCACATATTGATACATTGATGTTGACCTTTATTTATCGATTTATGCCAGAGCTTATCAAAAAGGGACATGTGTACTTGGCACAGCCACCACTATATAAGCTCGAGAAGAATAAAAAAGTTTGGTATGCCTATAGTGACGAACAGCTCAATCAAATTTTAAATGAGGTTGGCCGAGACCAGAGCAATAAAATTCAAAGATATAAAGGTCTTGGTGAGATGGATGCAGAACAGCTCTGGGAGACGACGATGGATCCAGAGAGCAGAGTCTTACTCAAGGTGATGATTGATGAAGATAGCACTTCGGAGCTGGATTTGACTTTCACGACACTGATGGGAGATCAAGTTGAGCCTAGGCGAGAGTTTATCGAAGAAAATGCAAAGTATGTTAAGAATTTAGATATCTAAGAGGGGAGAACACTTTATGAAACCAAATGTTTTCGATAAAGTTCATGAGATTGACTTAAAGAAAACCATGGAGAAATCTTATATCGATTATGCGATGAGTGTTATTGCAGCGAGAGCGTTGCCAGATATAAGGGATGGACTTAAGCCAGTACAAAGGCGAGTTCTTTTTTCTATGATTGAATTAAACAATGGTCCAGACAAGCCACATCGAAAATGTGCGCGTATTGTCGGTGATACCATGGGTAAGTATCATCCACATGGTGATTCGTCTATTTATGGCTCTCTCGTCAATATGGCACAGGATTGGTCTATGCGCTATCCACTAGTTGATGGTCATGGAAATTTTGGATCGATTGATGGGGATGGTGCAGCAGCTATGCGATATACGGAGGCCAGGCTGTCAAAAATTGCGATGGAAATGCTTGCGGACATCAATAAAGACACGGTAGATTTTGCACCAAACTTTGATGAGACAGAAAAAGAGCCCGTTGTTTTGCCATCTCGCTTTCCAAATCTTTTGGTAAATGGAACAACGGGTATTGCCGTAGGTATGGCCACCAATATTCCACCACACAATCTTCGCGAGGTTATTGGTGCGGTAGAAAAGATTATTGATGACAAGATTTGGGTGTACAGACAAGCATTGATGATATTCTTGGTGTCTTAAAGGGACCAGATTTTCCAACAGGAGCACAAATTCTTGGGCGAAGTGGCATTGAGAGTGCTTATCGCACAGGTCGGGGAAAGATAAAGATGCGTGCGGTGACAGAGATTGAGAATTTGCCAAATGGAAAACCAAGAATCATTGTGCACGAATTGCCTTATCTTGTGAATAAGGCAAAGTTGATTGAAAAAATTGCAGAGCTAGCCAAAGAAAAGAGAGTAGAAGGCATTACCGATCTTCGAGATGAGTCAGATCGAGAGGGTATGCGCATTGTGATCGAGCTAAAGAAGGATGCCAATGCCAATGTTGTGTTAAATCAATTATTTCGTCACACACAATTACAGGATACTTTTGGCATTATCATGCTTTCTCTTGTCAACAATCAGCCAAGGGTTTTAAATATTTTGGAAATGCTCGAATGCTATTTAAAGCATCAAGAAGAAGTGGTGACAAGGCGCACAAAGTATGACTTAAATAAGGCAAAGGAGCGTGCCCACATCTTAGAGGGGTTATTAATTGCTCTTGATCATATTGATGAGATTATTCGTTTAATTCGTGGCAGTCAAAGTGTACAGTTGGCTAAACAAGAACTCATTGAAAAATATCAGCTTTCGGATGCTCAGGCTCAAGCCATTGTTGATATGAGATTGAAGGCATTGACTGGACTAGAACGCCAGAGGCTAGAAAATGAATATAGTGAGTTGATGGATAAGATTCGCAGCTATGATGAGATTTTAGGCGATGAAACAAAGCTCTTGGGCTTGATTAGGGAGGAGATTTTAGCCATTGCACAAAAGTATGGGGATGATCGAAGAACGACCTTTGGCATTGATGATGAGATAGATGATGAAGATCTCATTCCACAAGAGGATATTGTAGTGGCTATGACAAAGTTTGGTTATATCAAAAGAATGAGTCCAGATCACTTTAAAGCACAAAATCGTGGTGGAAAAGGCATTATTGGGATGCAAACGATTGATGATGACTTTATCGAAGATATCTTTATGACCTCTACGCACAATGAAATTAATTTTTTCACCAACACAGGACGAGTATATAAAATTAAGGGCTATAAAATTCCTGAGGCGGGACGAACGGCAAGAGGAACAGCAATTGTCAATCTTCTTCAACTTCAGCCAGGGGAAAAGATTACAGCAATGATTCCTTTGGAGAATAGTGAAAACGATAAATATTTATTTATGGCAACAAAATATGGCATGGTCAAAAAGTCAAGGATTTCAGAGTATGACAATATTCGAAAGACAGGTCTCAATGCTATTACACTCAATGAAGGGGATGAATTAATTGAGGTCAAGGCCACAAATGGTTGTGAAGATATTTTGATGGTGTCAAGGAATGGTCAGGCTATCCGATTTGCAGAGAACGAAGTTCGCAGTGTGGGAAGAACTTCTCGAGGTGTTCGGGGCATGGGGTTATCCACAGATGATGAGGTAATTGGTGTACAATTGGTTTCTCAGGGGGAATGTTTGTTGACAGTTTCAGAATTTGGTATGGGTAAGAGAACCTATGTCAGTGAGTTTGGCAACCAGCATCGAGGCGGCATGGGAAATCGCTGTTACAAGGTGACAGAAAAAACAGGAAAATTGATTGGTTCAAAGTTAGTGGACGAGGGAAGAGAGATCTTGCTCATTACAAATGAGGGCGTTATGATCCGAATGGAGGTATCAGGAATTTCTATCATTGGACGAAATACTTCTGGTGTTAAACTAATGGATGTCAATCGGGATTCTAATATACGTGTGGGCTAGCATTGCAAAAGTGCGTGATACTAGAGATGAAGAGAGAGACGAATAGCTAGTTGGTTGTTTTGACATTGCATTTAAGTGCAGAAAAAACAAAAAAAGATGAAATAGTAGTTGACAATTGTTTTAATATTCGATATACTGTTCTCTGCACTTACAAATGCACAGGAGAAATACTCAAGAGGCCGAAGAGGCGCCCCTGCTAAGGGTGTAGGTCGGGCAACCGGCGCGAGGGTTCAAATCCCTCTTTCTCCGCTTGTTATCTTTGATAATTGTATTAATTTTTTTATTTTTTAAAAAAATTAAAAAAGTTGTTGACAGCTGAGATACAATATGATAAGATAACTGAGTCGCTGATGAGGCGACAACAAAGAACCTTGAAAATTAAAGATTAAACAGTACACATAACCCTGAAATTTCTTAAAGAATTTCAAGAATGTAATAAAACCTTTGGCTTTGTGAAAACAAAGCTTCAGTAATCATAGGATACAAATTGCTAGTGCAATCGTGACCTAGATCAAACTTAAACATGAGAGTTTGATCCTGGCTCAGGATGAACGCTGGCGGCGTGCTTAACACATGCAAGTCGAACGAAGCTGTTGTTTGGAGACCTTCGGGTGGAAGAATGACAGACTGAGTGGCGGACGGGTGAGTAACGCGTGGGTAACCTACCTTGCACAGGGGGACAACAGTTGGAAACGACTGCTAATACCGCATAAGACCACAGTACCGCATGGTACGGGGGTAAAAACTGAGGTGGTGCAAGATGGACCCGCGTCTGATTAGCTAGTTGGTGGGGTAAAGGCCTACCAAGGCGACGATCAGTAGCCGACCTGAGAGGGTGATCGGCCACATTGGGACTGAGACACGGCCCAAACTCCTACGGGAGGCAGCAGTGGGGAATATTGGACAATGGGGGGAACCCTGATCCAGCGACGCCGCGTGAGTGAAGAAGTATTTCGGTATGTAAAGCTCTATCAGCAGGGAAGAAAATGACGGTACCTGACTAAGAAGCCCCGGCTAACTACGTGCCAGCAGCCGCGGTAATACGTAGGGGGCAAGCGTTATCCGGATTTACTGGGTGTAAAGGGAGCGCAGACGGCTTGGCAAGTCTGAGTGAAAGCCCGGGGCTTAACCCCGGGACTGCTTTTGGAAACTGTGAAGCTAGAGTGTCGGAGAGGTAAGTGGAATTCCCAGTGTAGCGGTGAAATGCGTAGATATTGGGAGGAACACCGGTGGCGAAGGCGGCTTACTGGACGATAACTGACGTTGAGGCTCGAAGGCGTGGGGAGCAAACAGGATTAGATACCCTGGTAGTCCACGCGGTAAACGATGAATACTAGGTGTCGGGGGACATAGTCTTTCGGTGCCGCCGCTAACGCATTAAGTATTCCACCTGGGGAGTACGTTCGCAAGAATGAAACTCAAAGGAATTGACGGGGACCCGCACAAGCGGTGGAGCATGTGGTTTAATTCGAAGCAACGCGAAGAACCTTACCAAGTCTTGACATACCGTTGACCGTTCCGTAATGGGGACTTTCCTTCGGGACAACGGATACAGGTGGTGCATGGTTGTCGTCAGCTCGTGTCGTGAGATGTTGGGTTAAGTCCCGCAACGAGCGCAACCCTTGTCCTTAGTAGCCAGCAGTCAGATGGGCACTCTAGGGAGACTGCCAGGGATAACCTGGAGGAAGGTGGGGATGACGTCAAATCATCATGCCCCTTATGATTTGGGCTACACACGTGCTACAATGGCGTAAACAAAGTGAAGCAAAACCGCGAGGTCAAGCCAATCACAAAAATAACGTCTCAGTTCGGATTGTAGGCTGCAACTCGCCTACATGAAGCTGGAATCGCTAGTAATCGCAGATCAGCATGCTGCGGTGAATACGTTCCCGGGTCTTGTACACACCGCCCGTCACACCATGGGAGTCATCAATGCCCGAAGTCAGTGACCCAACCGCAAGGAGGGAGCTGCCGAAGGCAGGGAGGATAACTGGGGTGAAGTCGTAACAAGGTAGCCGTATCGGAAGGTGCGGCTGGATCACCTCCTTTCTAAGGAAGAAGTAGGGGTTGTGGGTACTGTTTAATCTTTAATTGATAGGGGAGAAATTTCCGGTGCCGATGCGCTTAGGGGTAACACCCGTTCCCATCCCGAACACGATGGTGAAGACTTAAGCGGCCGAGGGTACTATACTGGAGACGGTATGGGAGAGTAGGTGGGTGCCGGATTAAAAAAAGATTTATGAGCGATCAGAGAATTTGAAGATTCAAATTTTTTGATGGCTGATAAATCAGCCAGATGTACCTTGAAAACTGCATATCAAACAGATTTAGAATATTTGATTAAATATTTTAGACATCCGAGGTGATATTAAATCGCAATGATTTAGTATCCGAAAAAAGAAACAAACCAAACCGACCAACTAGATACACGCTAGTATCTGAGAAAGTGATCTTCACCGCAGAAGATGACGAAGTTGGTTAAACATAAAGAGCGTAGGGTGGATGCCTAGGCACTAAGAGCCGATGAAAGACGTGATAAGCTGCGAAAAGCTACGGGGAGGAGCACATATCCCTTGATCCGTAGATATCTGAATGGGGAAACCTACTTGGACGAACTCCAAGTATCCATGCGCCAATACATAACGCATGGAAGGGAACCCGGTGAACTGAAACATCTAAGTAGCCGGAGGAAAAGAAAGAAAACTCGATTTTGGGAGTAGCGGCGAGCGAAACCGAAAGAGCCTAAACCGTGGTGCGTGCACTGCGGGGTTACGGACTGCAACAAGTGAGTCGATTTGTTACCAGAACAGTTTTGGAAAAGCTGGCAAGAAGCGTGAGAGCCGCGTATGGGAAAGCAATAGACAGCGAGCAGGATCCAAAGTACCACGAGACACGAGAAACCTTATGGGAAGTCGGGGGGACCACCCCCCAAGGCTAAATACTCCTTAGTGACCGATAGCGCATAGTACTGTGAAGGAAAGGTGAAAAGGACCCCGGGAGGGGAGTGAAAGAGAACCTGAAACCCTATGTTTACAAGCTGTGGAAGTGCGATACATGAACGCACAACCGCGTACTTTTTGTAGAACGGTCCGGCGAGTTACATTGACTGGCAAGGTTAAGCACTACAGGTGTGAAGCCGAAGGGAAACCAAGTCTGAATAGGGCGAGATAGTCAGTGGATGTAGACCCGAAACCGGGTGATCTATCCATGTCCAGGTTGAAGTTCGCGTAAAAGTGAATGGAGGACCGAACACACATCCGTTGAAAAGGGTGGTGATGAGGTGTGGATAGGGGAGAAATTCCAATCGAACCCGGAGATAGCTGGTTCTCCTCGAAATAGTTTTAGGACTAGCCTTGTTTTAGTTTCATGGAGGTAGAGCTCTGAATTCTTAAGGGGGCGTCAAAGCTTACTAAGAGATATCAAACTGCGAATGCCATCGAAATGATGAACAGGAGTCAGACTGCACGAGATAAGTTGGGTAGTCAAAAGGGAAAGAGCCCAGACCTACAGCTAAGGTCCCAAAGTATGTGTTCAGTGGAAAAGGATGTGAGATTTCAGAGACAACTAGGATGTTGGCTTAGAAGCAGCCACACATTCAAAGAGTGCGTAATAGCTCACTAGTCGAGAGGTCTTGCGCCGAAAATGTCCGGGGCTAAAACACAACACCGAAGCTTAGGAATGTAGCAATACATTGGTAGAGGAGCATTTTTATAGGCGTAGAAGCTGTACCGATAAGGAGCAGTGGAGTAATAAAAAGAGAGAATGCCGGAATGAGTAGCGAGATGAAGGTGAGAATCCTTCAGGCCGAATATCTAAGGTTTCCAGAGTAAAGCTGATCTGCTCTGGGTAAGTCGGGACCTAAGGCAAGGTCGAAAGACGTAGTCGATGGACAACAGGTTTAGATTCCTGTACCGCTTATTATCAGAAATGTGGGGACACAGAGACGTATCCAAACCCAGGAATGCAAAGACTGGGGCAAGCCAAGTACTGGTATGGCAGGAAAATCCGCCATGCAACAGGAATAGGTGATGCGGACCGAAATCAAGTAGGGAAGTTGGAGAAGGAGCTGTCAAGAAAAGCCGCTATTGTGTAATAAGTGCCCGTACCGTAAACCGACACAGGTGGATGAGGAGAGAATCCTAAGGCCGGCGGGAGAAGCATTGTTAAGGAACTCGGCAAAATGACCCCGTAACTTCGGGAGAAGGGGTGCCATCCTCCGGGATGGCCACAGAAAATAGGCTCAAGCAACTGTTTAGCAAAAACACAGGTCTATGCGAAACCGAAAGGTGAGGTATATGGGCTGACGCCTGCCCGGTGCTGGAAGGTTAAGAGGAGAAGTCAGGCAACGAAGCTTTGAATTGAAGCCCCAGTAAACGGCGGCCGTAACTATAACGGTCCTAAGGTAGCGAAATTCCTTGTCGGGTAAGTTCCGACCCGCACGAAAGGCGTAATGATTTGAGCACTGTCTCAACAATGCACCCGGTGAAATTGAAGTACCAGTGAAGATGCTGGTTACCTGCGCCAGGACGGAAAGACCCCATGGAGCTTTACTCTAGTTTGATACTGGGATTCGATTATACCTGTACAGGATAGGTGGGAGGCGAAGAAGCAAGGACGCCAGTCTTTGCAGAGCCGCTGTTGGGATACCACCCTTGTATGATTGGATTTCTAACCTGCGCCCGTGATCCGGGTGGGGGACACTGTCAGATGGGGAGTTTGACTGGGGCGGTCGCCTCCGAAAGGGTATCGGAGGCGCTCAAAGGTTCCCTCAGAATGGTCGGAAACCATTCAAAGAGTGCAAAGGCAGAAGGGAGCTTGACTGCGACACCGACGGGTGGAGCAGGTACGAAAGTAGGACTTAGTGATCCGGTGGTATAAAGTGGGATTGCCATCGCTCAACGGATAAAAGCTACCCTGGGGATAACAGGCTTATCACTCCCAAGAGTTCACATCGACGGAGTGGTTTGGCACCTCGATGTCGGCTCATCGCATCCTGGGGCTGAAGTCGGTCCCAAGGGTTGGGCTGTTCGCCCATTAAAGCGGTACGCGAGCTGGGTTCAGAACGTCGTGAGACAGTTCGGTCCCTATCCGGCGTGGGCGTAAGATATTTGAGAGGAGCTGTCCTTAGTACGAGAGGACCGGGATGGACTGACCGCTGGTGCACCTGTTGGGGAGCAACCCCATCGCAGGGTAGCCAAGTCGGGCCGGGATAAACGCTGAAGGCATCTAAGCGTGAAGCCCCTCAAGATGAGATATCTCATACGCAAGTAGTAAGACCCCTTGAAGACGACGAGGTAGATAGGGCAGAGGTGTAAGTGTGGCAACATACTTAGCTGACTGTTACTAATCGGTCGAGGGTTTAACCAACAAGTCGGATTGGTTGGAAATGGATAGATGGTGTTTGATATGTGGTTTTGAAGGTATATCTTCAGTTTGGCCTGGTGGCTCAGTTGGTTAGAGCGCCGCCCTGTCACGGCGGAGGTCGTCGGTTCGAGTCCGATCCGGGTCGCTCAGATGTTTCGAAGGTTGAAAAGCTTGACAAAATCATCTGAATACAGTATAATATATGTGTATTGCTTATGGGATCTTAGCTCAGCTGGGAGAGCATCTGCCTTACAAGCAGAGGGTCATAGGTTCGAGCCCTATAGGTCCCATTTACACAATATGCCGATGTGGCTCAATTGGCAGAGCAGCTGATTTGTAATCAGCAGGTTATCGGTTCGAGTCCGATCATCGGCTTTTGCTGTGCCTAAAACAGCAAGTGAGGGGGAATTCCCGAGTGGCCAAAGGGGACAGACTGTAAATCTGCTGGCACCGCCTTCGGTGGTTCGAATCCACCTTCCCCCATTTGTTTTGCATCAGAGACGGTACCCCGCTTCTGATGAGTTTATATATTAACGCGGGGTAGAGCAGTCTGGAAGCTCGTCGGGCTCATAACCCGGAGGTCGCAGGTTCAAATCCTGTCCCCGCAATTTATGCCTTGGTAGCTCAGTTGGTAGAGCAGAGGACTGAAAATCCTCGTGTCACTGGTTCGATTCCGGTCCAAGGCATTTTGTTTTATCTATACTGATTTATGGGATACTAGCTCAGGTGGTAGAGCACTTGACTTTTAATCAAGTTGTCCCGGGTTCGAGTCCCGGGTGTCTCAGGTTAAACAAAAGGAGTTGTGAGAATTTTTCACAGCTCCTTTTTTGTTGTTGATAATGACAATTTTTCGTTTTTATTGCACCCCTTTGGCGAATACGATATACTAGTACAAGAGTATAATTTATATTAGGGGGTGTAGGCTTGGCAAGTAGAATTGAAGAAGCCATTGAAAATATAAAAAATGGTGTTGTGGAAGGTTTTGAAGACTTCTATCTTTTGACTTATCAAGACACGTATATGGATATTCATTCGACATCGAGTGATGAAGTATATATTTGGGAAATTGTAAAAAGAGTTTATAAAGATGTTTGGAATCATGCAGATAAAATTCCAAGTGCAGCATTGACAAGAGAATGGATGCGCACTGTGATTGAAAAAGTTTCAATTGAATATAATCCAAGAAAGCCAATTACTGAGTTTAAAGATTTTGATGGAATGGTTCATCATTCGAGGTTGGAAGAAAAGGCAGAAACTGTACTCATCTCTATAGAGGATGAGTTAGGGTTTTTAAATCCAGAGATTGAAGATGAAATGGGACCATTAGAAAAGTTGGTGATTGGAGAGGAGGAGGCTTCGACAAGTCAAGGGGAAAAGAAAAAAGGGGATCGAAGAGCAATGATTGCCCTTTTGGCTGGAACGGTATTGGTGACGGCAGCCAGCATTGCCATTATCAAGCTATTTCCAAATCAATCCTCGACGGCATCGATAAATACAACACTGGCGACAGTGGCAACATCAGGAGGAAAGTCCGAGACAAAAGTTGATCCTCAGCAACCAGTGTTTGGTTGGAATCAATATACACAGGGATGGAGATACCGAAAGCCAGAGGGACATTTTGTCACAGACAATTGGCTAGATGACAAGGGACAGCTCTATTACTTTGATGACACTGGATATATGGTGACAGGAGAAAAGCAAATAGGGGAGCAGATTTCACCTTTTCTGATCGTGGTGCTTTGGAAAGAATCAATCGAGATTATTCGTTGGAAATCAATGACACTGATCTTGGCAGACAGCTTGAACAATATGGGCTTACAGATCAAAAAAATCATATTATTGATGAGTCCATTGTAAAAAATGGAGAATGGAATTATTTTTTAATGCAGGAGGGAAATAATCAGTATCCCGATTTGATGCGCCTAAAAGAGGGAGAAAATCGCTTGGAGCTGATTTCTGATCAGGTAAGAGGATATGTAATTGTAGGGGACAATGTATGGTATTGTAAGGACGACAAGATGCTCTATTTTGTTTCCAGCAATGAGGCAACCATTCAGGGAACAGAAGCAGCACAGACCACTCCAGAGACGACAGCAGCGGCAGCTGCAGGAGCTGTGGATACGGCCTTAGTTCGAGAAGAAAATAATCAATACATTTTAAAAGATGCCAGTGGCAATCCAGAGTCAGGGTCAACAAAGCAAATAGGAACAAGAATCTATAATCTTGATGCTGGGAAAATTACTACAGTCAGCCGTATTCCCACAAGAGTTGGAAATATGCAAGTGATGAAAAGTAATGTCAAGATGGACAATAATATCTATACCTTGGATGGGAAGAAGTATTTGACACAGGGGCAATGGATTACCGATATGTGTGTAGCAAATAATGATCTCTACTATGCTACTGTAGTTCGGTTTGATGCTGCTAAGATACCGATTAGTCAGATTTATAAAGTGGATTTGACAAATAAAAAAAAGACCAAGTTGACAGGGCAATTTAAGGGGAAAGTAGATACGATGTACTACTACCCAGAAAATGCCAGTGTGATGGTGGAGTATTCAGATGCAGATGGGAATGAAAATTACGGAAAGTTAGCAGCCTATAGTATTGGAGAGGGAACACTTAGTAGTATTAATGACGATACACAAAGGGCTGCAAAGGGATCTCCTGCAAATAGCAAGGTAAAGATGATTATTTCAGAGGGAAATCTTTTATACTGCTATTTGCAGGATGCGACAAAGAGTCAAACATTGGTGCTTGATATTAATCAGAAATCTCCAATGCCAATGGTCGGAGATTAGTATGCAAAGAGAAGAGAGTTTGGCAGAGAAGTTGAGGAAGTACACAGCGTCGGGGATTTACCCGATGCATATGCCAGGGCACAAGAGAAATGTGCCTATTTGCATCAAAGATTTGCTCTGTGATATCTATAGCATAGATGTCACAGAGGTGGAGGGAACAGATAATCTGCATCAAGCTGAGGGAATCATTTTACAGGCCATGCAATATGCTGCCAAAGTTTATGGGACAAGGGATACCTTTTTTTTAGTTAATGGAAGCAGTGGTGGGATTTTGAGTGCCATGCATTGTTGTAGCAGGAAAAAAAAGAAGGTGCTGATGACACCGGGAGCACATATCAGTGCTTACCATGGCTTAGAGCTATTTGGACTTGAGCCAATTTTTGTTGATACAGAATATTTTGAGGATATAGGAATAACTGCTGGATTAAATCCAGAAAAGGTGATGGAAAAGATAAGAGAGCAGAAAGATGAATTTGCCTTTGTCTATATCACTTCACCAACCTATGAAGGAGTAATTTTGCAGGTGAGGGAGATTGCAGATATTGCACATGCACATCACATTCCATTGATTGTTGATGAAGCACATGGAGCACATCTGCATTTTTTAAAACAGGAACAAAATTTTTCTGCACTAGATTGTGGGGCAGATCTGGTGATTCAAAGTGTTCACAAGACATTGCCATCTCTGACACAGACTGCAATATTGCATATTCAGGGAGAAATGATTTCTAGAGATGAAATGGAAAGAAGTCTAACTTTTTTTGAAACGAGTTCCCCCTCCTATATTTTGATGTCAGCCATTGATGGGGCTATTCGGTATATGGATGAAATGGGTAAAAAAAAGCTTGCTCAATTGTGGGAGTGGCAACAAGAATTTCGAGCTCAGATAGGCAAATTAAACTATGTATTTTGCTGGAATCCAGGCCAAGACAAAACAAAATATATGGCGGGGATTGACCAGACCAAACTTATATTGGGGGCAAAAATAAATGGTGAGTCTATGTTTGGCGAGCAATTGCAAGAAATTTTGAGAAGAGATTATTCGATAGAGACGGAGATGAGTGGGGTGGAGTATACCTTGGCTATGCTCACGGTAGGAGATGACAAGGAGGGTATCGATCGTCTTCTGAATGCAATGAAAGATATTGATTGGCGCATACACAAAGAGGAGATTGTGTGCTGGCCGAGAGAAGAGATCCCCCTTTCTCTTTCTGTGGGAGACAGGGCACATCATTTTGTCTATGCCTATCCGCCAGATATTCCAATTCTTCGTCCTGGCGAAATTGTGAGTGAAGAAAAGATAGAAATCATCAAGAGATATTTAAGGAGTCATTGCCACATTGTGGGGCTTTGACATTGTCGGAGAGGAAAATGGGAAAGATTTATTATGTAATGGGAAAGAGTGCGACAGGAAAGGATACAATTTTTACTCGATTGCTTGAAGAATGTCCAAAGACCAATAGAATCACGCTCTATACCACAAGACCTCGTCGAGATGAGGAGAAAGAGGGCATTCAATATAATTATGTGACTGAGGAGGAATTGAGTGTCTTTGAACAAGAAAATCGCTTAATTGAAAAGCGAACCTATCAAACTGTGCATGGGCCTTGGACTTATGCTACAGTTGATGACCACTTGAAGGAACGCCTAGAAGCAAGAAATTTCTTAATTATTGGAACATTGGAGTCCTTTAAAAAGATTAAGGCATATTTTGGGGAAGATGTGGTGATCCCCATTTACATTCAGGTTGACCCAGGCATTCGTCTGCAGCGAGCGATTAATCGAGAATTTATGCAAAAGAGACCAAGATATGCGGAAATGTGTAGAAGATTTTTGGCTGATGAAGAGGATTTTTCAGAGGAAAAATTAAAGGAAGCGGGAATTAAGAAGCGATATATCAATGAGAATTTGAATCGATGTGTGGAAGAAATTAAGGCAGATATGGAACCACCGAGACGCAAATAAGATAGTGGGCGGTAATGAAAATGTTGACATTAGATCAAATGGTAGGACAGGAAAAAATTAAAGCATATTTTCAAAGAGCGAGAGCAGTTTCACATCTTTCCCACGCCTATATTTTGTCTGGTGAGGAGGGAATGGGAAAAAAGACATTGGCACAGGGCATTGCTCTTTTGCTTGTTTGTGAGAAGGGTGGAGATTCACCATGTTTATGTTGTCATGCCTGTCGTCAAGTACTTGCTCATAGTCATCCCGATGTTATTGAGTTGGTGAAAGAAAAGAGCATTTCGGTCGATGATATCCGAAGTAAAATTAATGGCACAGTAGATATTCGTCCGTTTTCTGCACCAGTAAAAATTTATATTATAGATCATGCAGAGCGGATGAATGTACAGGCACAGAATGCACTCTTAAAGACGATTGAGGAACCACCAAGTTATGTTATTATTTTTTTATTGACCACCAATAGGGAGGTGTTTTTAGACACCATTCAAAGTCGGTGTATCCATTTGAGAATGCAACCTCTACCAGCTGAAGTGATCGCACAAAAACTCAAGGAAAATTATCCGATCACGGATATGCAGGCAAGGGAGTATGCCACCTATACGAGAGGAAATCTTGGGAGGGCAAAGAACTTGTTGGAGGACGAAGATAAAAGAACACGCTATCAAAAAAATGTGAAAATTTTAAGGGATATTGGAAACTTTACACTGGAGCAGATGGTGAAGGTCTTGGCAGAAATGAAGGAAGAAGATCCTAATTTTTCGGAATTTTTACAATTTATTCGAGACTGGTATCGAGATGTGTTAATTGTGCTGGTGGGAGCAGATGTTAGAAAGTTAATTTTTTCCACTGAGATGAAGACAATGAAGGAGAAGGCAGAGCAATATTCTTTGACAAAGGTAAATCAAATTTTAGAAGCAGTGGATCTTGCACAAGATCGGATTCAGGCGAATGTGAAGGCAGAATTGGCTATGCAAATGTTATTGATGGAAATGAAAGTAGGTGAGGATAATGGTTGAAGTGATTGGTGTACGATTTAGAGAAGTGGGGAAAATTTATTATTTTTCTCCAGGAAAGATGTATTGGTTGTGGGCACTCGTGTGATTGTAGAAACAGCTAGAGGACTGGAATGCGGAACGGTTGTTATTTCCAATCGAGAAGTGGGCGAGGAGAATTTGGTTCAGCCATTAAAGGCTGTGCGCAGAGTGGCGAGTGCAGAGGACTTGCAATTACTTTCTGAGAATAGGGAAAAGGAAATAGAAGCCTTTCGAATTTGCAAAAACAAAATAAAAGAACATAGACTGGAAATGAAATTAATTTCCTCAGAATATACATTTGATCGAACAAAGGTGATGTTTTATTTCACAGCGGATGGTCGAGTGGACTTTAGGGAATTGGTGAAGGATTTGGCAGCCATCTTTAAGGTTCGCATTGAATTGCGTCAAGTGGGTGTTCGAGATGAGACAAAGATTGTGGGGGGGATGGGATCTTGTGGAAGACCACTTTGTTGCCACAGCTATTTGTCTGATTTTGTTCCCGTTTCTATTAAGATGGCCAAGGAGCAAAATTTGTCACTGAATCCCCAAAAAATTAGTGGTGTTTGTGGACGTTTGATGTGCTGTCTAAAAAATGAAGCACAAACCTATGAGTATCTCAATAGTACCTTGCCAAAGGAAGGAGATTTTGTTGAGACAAAGGATGGATGTAGCGGCGTAGTGATGGGCGTCAATGTGCTGCGACAAAAAGTGCGTCTTTTGGTAAAGAAATCAAATGATGAGAAAGAAATTTTGGAATATTCGGTAGATGATATTGTCTCTGTAACCAAGAAAAAGAAGGGGATTTTTCCACAAAAACCACCAGAAAAAGTGGTGGAAAGTGCAGTGGAAAATACAAGGGCAAAGAGAAAGAATTTTTCCAATAAGTTTCAAAATAAGAAGGTGTCAAGGTGATAGAAAATCAATGGCTAAGAGAGGGAGAGCGCTTTGATGATTTAGAGCGCAGTGGTCTTTTGATTATACAAAATCCTTCAAAATTTTGTTTTGGAATGGATGCTGTTTTGCTCAGTGGATTTACAAAAGTAAAGCCAGGAGAGAATGTCTTAGATCTTGGCACAGGAACAGGCATTATTCCTTTGTTATTGTCAGCAAAGAGCCAGGGGAAACATTTTGTGGGATTGGAAATTCAAGAGGATATGGCTGATATGGCATGGCGCAGTGTGCAGGCCAATGGGCTGGAGGAAAAAATTCGCATTCTCTGTGGGGATATTAAATCTGTGGAAGAAATTTTGCCTGTGGGAAGTTTTTCTGTGGTGACCAGCAATCCGCCCTATATGAATGATTTGCATGGCATTAAAAATCCAGATAGTGCACTGGCCATTGCAAGGCATGAGGTTCTTTGCACCCTTGAAGACATCATCAAAAGTGCAGCAAAGATGTTAAAGAGCAATGGAAAATTTTTTATGGTTCATCGACCACATCGTTTAGTCGAAATTATGGAATGGATGAACAAGTACAAACTAGAACCCAAGCGAATGTGTTTTGTCCATTCCTATGCAGATAAAGAGGCCAATATGGTATTGATTGAGGCAGCAAAGGGAGGTGGGCATTTCCTAAAGTTGGAACCAGCAATAGTTGTATACGAAAGACCTGGAGTATATACCAAGCAATTGCTCGAAATCTATGGATATTAGGAGGAAAAATGGCAGGAATCATCTATTTGGTGGCAACACCAATTGGCAATCTAAAAGACATTACGATGAGAGCATTGGAAATTTTAAAAAGTGTGGACATTGTGGCAGCAGAGGACACAAGAAATACAATTCATTTGCTTAATTACTATGGAATTAAGGCATCTATGACAAGTTATCATGAGTACAATAAAATTGAAAAGGCTCAGGTTTTAGTGGAACAGGCATTGGCTGGAAAAAATATTGCACTGGTGACGGATGCGGGAATGCCAGCAGTTTCTGACCCTGGGGAAGACTTGGTTCGCATTGCCTATGAAATGGCGTGAAGGTGAGTGTCATTCCAGGAGCGAGTGCCAGTGTGAGTGCACTCGCCCTGAGTGGATTACCAACGAGGAGATTTGCATTTGAAGCCTTTTTGCCTGTGGATAAAAAGGAAAGAGAAATGGTCCTCGAACAAATGAAGCGAGAGACAAGAACGATGATTTTATATGAGGCTCCCCATCGCTTAGTGAAGACTTTGCGACTACTGATGCAGGTACTGGGAGAGGAGAGAAAAATTAGCATTGTCAGGGAGCTGACGAAACTTCATGAGGAAGTGCTTCCATTTCGCCTTGGTGAGGCTGTAAAGGCCTATGAGGAGGAGGGTTTGCAACCTAGGGGAGAATATGTCTTAGTTATCGAGGGAATAAGTAATGCAGAGTATATCAAAGAAGAACAAAGAGAATGGGAAAGCTTAAGTATTGCAGAACATGTGACATTTTATGAGAAAAAAGGAATGGATCACAAGGAAGCGATGCGTATGGCCGCCAGAGACAGGGGAGTGTCAAAGAGAGAAATTTATCAGGCATTGCTGAGAGAGTAGAGAGGAGGAATATGAAGTACACAAATTTATTGGAAAGATTTTTAGGTTATGTCAAAGTCAACACAAGAAGTGATGAAAACAGTCAGAGCATACCAAGTACAAAGAGTCAAGAAGATTTTGCCAAGAATATTTTGTGGCCACAGATGGAAGCTGTAGGGCTAGAGGATATTCACTATTTAAGCAATGGCTATATTGTAGGTACATTGAGGGCGAATGCAAAGGCAAAAAAGAAAATTGGATTTTTGGCCCATATGGACACAGCAGATTTTAATGCAGAAAATATAAGACCTCAGGTTATTGAAAATTATAATGGTCAAATCATTCCTCTTGGTGATGGGGAGTATGTTCTTGATCCAGTAGAATTTCCAAATTTAAAAAAATATTTGGGAAAGACATTGATTACTACGGATGGTCATACTTGCTTGGTGCGGATGATAAGGCAGGAATTGCAGAAATTATGACGGCAATGGAATATTTCCATCAACATCCAGAGGTTTTGCATGGTGAAATCCGAGTGGGATTTGGACCAGATGAGGAAATTGGAACAGGAGCAGATCACTTTGATGTCAAGGATTTTAATGTTGACTTTGCCTATACAATGGACGGGGGACCACTTGGAGAACTAGAGTATGAGACATTTTCGGCCGCTAGTGCAGATATTACTTTCCTTGGAAGAAATGTTCACCCAGGAACAGCAAAGAATCAAATGGTCAATGCGATTGAGTTAGCCATGCAATTTCATCGCCAGCTTCCAGAGGAGGAGAAACCAGAACACACTGAGGGCTATGAAGGATTTTTTCATTTGATGGAAATTGCTGGAAATGTCGAAGAGGCAAAGAGTAGCTACATCATTCGAGATTTTGGGGACGAGGGGTTTTCGAGGAGAAAGGCCTTGGTGGAAGAAATTGCGGGGCGAATGAATGAGGAATTGGGCACAGAGAGAGTGAAAGTTCAGATGAGAGATCAATACCACAACATGAAGAAGGTGATTGAAAAGGATATGTGCTGTGTCGATTTGGCAAAAAAGGCAATGGAAGCACTAAATATTGAGCCGATTATTCAACCCGTGAGAGGAGGAACTGATGGTTCAAAAATTTCATTTATGGGAATTCCAACGCCGAATATTTTCGCTGGTGGGGAAAATATGCACGGAAGATATGAGTTTGCCTGTCTAGAAACTATGGAAAGTGCCATAGATGTGATCATCGAAATCGCCAGATCTTTGGTTATTTAGGTTTTTTCTTGACATTATTTGGCTACTGGATTAGAATATTTTGAGTATCAAAGTATTTGTAGAAAAATGATTTTGAACGGAGGCTTATGGAGATATTACTGGTCGGAAGTGGCTCAGCCCTTCCTGAAAAGATTGTATCAAATGATGACCTGGCAAATCGTGGATACTTCGGATGAGTGGATTTCTACGAGGACAGGAATCAAAGAAAGACGCATCTGTGAAAAAGAGAGCCTATCTGCCTTGAGCACCTTGGCAGCAAAGAGGGCCTTGGATGCAGCGAAAGTGGATGCAGAGGACATTGATTTGATCGTCGCAGGGACGACCACAGCAGATAAGAGCTTTCCAGGATGTGCCTGTGAGGTACAGGCTGGAATTGGTGCAAGCCATGCCGTGTGCTTTGATGTCAGTGCAGCTTGTTCAGGATTTGTCTTTGCTCTACATTCGGCAGAATGTATGATGCGTGCAGGGGGATATCGCTCTGCCCTGGTGCTCGGTGCAGATGCATTTTCAAGAGTTTTGGACTGGAGTGATCGCTCGACCTGTGTTCTCTTTGGAGATGGTGCAGGTGCTGTGGTATTGAAAGCAAAAGAGAGCGAACGAGTAGTCGATGGAATTTTGGGAACAAAATTGGGATCAGATGGCAGTCGAGGGGATTCCTTGGTGCGAGAAGCATTTGGGGAAAATCCATATGTAAAAATGTGTGGTCAGGAAGTATTTAAATTTGCTGTGCGCACAGTACCAGAGGTTATTGATCAAGCGTTAGAAAGAGCGAAGATCACAAAAAAGGAAGTTGATTGGTATATTTTGCATCAGGCCAATGAGCGGATTATCCAATCAGTGGCAAAAAAACTAGAGGAAGCTATGGAGAAATTCCCAATGAATTTATCTAAAGTGGGAAATACCTCTGGAGCGAGTGTAGCAATTCTACTGGATGAGGAGATAAGAAGTGGCCGAATTCAAAAGGGCGATGTCTTGGTTCTCTCCGGTTTTGGGGCCGGTCTCACCTGGGGTGCGACTGTAATAAAATACTAATTTTTTATTTAAAGGAGAAAGAAAATGTCAGAGAAGATTAAGTCAATTATTGCCAGCCAGTTAAACATTAGCGAGGATCAGGTTACTTTGGAGGCTAACTTTAAGGATGATCTCGGTGCAGATTCACTTGACCTTTTTGAGATGGTAATGTCTTTAGAGGACGAGTATGGTGTGGAGATTCCTTCAGAGGATTTGGAGAAGATCACAACTGTAGGTGCAGTTGTAGATTATCTTAAGGCCAAGGGAGTAGAAATCTAATAACCAATAAGCTTGAGGAGTTAATCAATATGAAAACCAGAATTACAGAATTACTTGGAATCGAATATCCGATTATTCAGGGCGGAATGGCATGGGTTGCAGAGCATCACCTTGCAGCAGCAGTTTCTAATGCCGGTGGTCTTGGCTTAATTGGAGGAGCAAATGCACCAGGAGAAGTGATTAGAGATGAAATCAGAAAGGCAAGGGCATTGACAGATAAGCCATTTGGTGTAAATGTTATGCTGCTTTCACCACATGCGGATGATGTGGCAAAGGTTGTTGTCGAAGAAGGAATCAAGGTAGTGACAACAGGTGCAGGATCTCCTGAGAAATATATGCAAATGTGGAAGGAAGCAGGAATTAAAGTTATTCCTGTAGTTGCATCTGTTGCATTGGCAAGAAGAATGGAAAAATGTGGTGCCGACGCTGTTGTGGCTGAGGGAACAGAGTCTGGTGGACATATTGGTGAAGCGACCACTATGACACTTGTGCCACAGATTGTGGATGCAGTGAGTATTCCTGTAATTGCTGCAGGTGGTATTGCAGATGGAAGAGGATTGATGGCTGCATTGATGCTTGGTGCAGAAGCGGTTCAAATGGGAACACGCTTTGTTGTATCCAAGGAATCTATTGTACATGAGGCATATAAGCAAAGAGTTATTGCTGCAAAGGACATTGATAGTTCAGTGACGGGCCGCAGCCATGGACATCCAGTGCGTTGTCTTAGAAATGCGATGACAAGAGAATATGCAAAGCTTGAGGCTGAGGGAAAGAGTTTTGAGGAACTTGAGTACTTGACACTGGGTGCTTTGAGAAAGGCTGTGCAGGAGGGCGATGTGACCAATGGCACAGTGATGGCTGGACAGATTGCTGGTCTAGTAAAGAAGGAAGAAACTTGTAAGGAGATGATCGATTCGATTATTTCTCAAGCAGAGGAACTAATTAAAAATATCACGAAGTTTGCTTAATGGAGGGCTTATGAAGACAGCATTTTTATTTCCGGGACAGGGAGCACAAAAGACAGGAATGGGAAAGAGTTTCTATGATGTAGACGCAGACGCAAGAGCAGTCTTTGACGAGGCTTCAAAGCTCTTGGGAATAGATATGGCTGCCCTCTGTTTTGAACCAGATGAACGATTAAATTTAACGGAGTACACACAGGCAGCGATGGTGACAACAGGCATTGCCATGTTAAAGGTGCTTGAAAGAATCATATCAAGGCCGATGTCAGTGCAGGCTTAAGTCTCGGAGAGTACGAGAGCCTGTACTATGCAGGAGTGCTTTCAGCAAAGGATGCCATTCGAACTGTTCGAAAGAGAGGAATCTTAATGCAGGAGGCTGTTCCAGCAGGTGTTGGTGCTATGGCTGCTGTGCTTCGACTTGACATTCCAGTGATTGAGGAAACAATTAAAGATATTGAGGGCGTTTGGATTGCCAATTATAACTGTCCAGGACAGATTGTTATCTCAGGAACAAAAGAAGGTGTCGAGAAGGCATCAGAGAAATTAAAGGAAGCAGGTGCAAAGCGTGTGCTTCCACTAAAGGTGAGTGGACCATTCCATTCTCCACTTCTTTCTGAGGCTGGAGAGAAGCTCTATGAATTTTTAGAGGATGTGAAATTTTCACAAGTTGAGCATCCATATGTGGCGAATTATACCGCAGAGTATGTCAAAGACTCAGAGAATATCAGAGAATTATTAAAAAGCAGGTCAGTGGATCTGTAAAATTTGAACAGAGTATCCGCACAATGCTGGCCGACGGCGTGGATACATTTATTGAGGTCGGACCGGGCAAGACGCTCAGTGGATTTGTAAAGACAATTGATCCAAGTGTGAGAATTAGAAATATAGAAACAATGGAAGACCTTCAGGCTCTTGTGGCTGAGGGTTTATAGAGGTGAAATAATGGGAAGACTGACAGGAAAGACTGCACTTGTGACTGGAGCAGCAAAAGGAATTGGTAAGGCCATTGCATTACAAATGGCTGCAGAGGGTGCACATGTTATTGTCAACTTTAATGGTTCTTTGGAGAGAGCAAACCAGACGGTGGAGGAGATTGTAGCAGCAGGTGGCAGTGCAGAAGTTTATCAATGTGATGTCTCTGACTATTCGGCAGTGACAAAGATGATCGGTACCATTATTGAAAAATGTGGAAAATTAGATGTGCTGGTCAATAATGCGGGTATCACAAGGGATGGTCTCTTGATGAGAATGAGCGAAGAGATGTTTGATGATGTTATTGCAGCAAATTTAAAGGGATGCTTTAACTGCATGCAGGTGGCATCTAGATATATGATTAAGGCAAGAAGTGGCAGAATTATTAATATGTCCTCTGTGTCGGGCGTGCTTGGCAATGCTGGGCAGGTGAATTATTCGGCAAGTAAGGCAGGAATAATTGGTATGACGAAGTCAGCTGCTAGAGAGATGGCCGCAAGGGGAATTACTGTCAATGCGATTGCACCGGGCTTTATTGCAACAGATATGACTGCGATATTGTCAGAAAAGGCAAAAGAGGCAATTTTGGCAAGTATTCCGCTCGGATATATGGGAATACCAGAAGATATTGCCGCTACAGCGGTATTTTTAGCAAGCGATGAGGCAAAGTATATTACAGGGCAGACGATCAGTGTGGATGGCGGTATGTCCATGCAATAGAAATGAGATAAAGAGGAGAGATTTATGAAAAGACGAGTTGTCGTGACAGGTATGGGTGCCATTACCCCTATTGGACTGGGCGTAGAGGAGTTTTGGAACGCTTGCAAAGAGGGAAAATGTGGCATTGGACCAATTACATATTATGATACAACAGATTTTAAGGCAAAGCTTGCTGCACAGGTAAAGGATTTTGATCCAGCAAAGTATATGGATGCCAAGCAGGCAAGAAGAATGGAACAATTTGCTCAATTTGCAGTTGCTGCGAGCAAAGAGGCCATCGAAGATGCGGGATTAGATATGGAGAAGGAAGATCCCTATCGTGTGGGAACAGCCATTGGTTCTGGCATTGGAAGCCTTCAGGCAATGGAAAGAGAATATGATAAGATGGTCAATAAAGGACCAAATCGTGTAGCTCCTCTATTGGTTCCACTGATGATTTCGAATATGGCATCGGGAAATGTAGCTATTCAATTTGGCTTAAAGGGAAAGAACATTAATGTGGTGACAGCCTGCGCAACAGGCACAAATTCTATTGGCGAAGCATTTCGAAGCATTGTCTATGGCGAGGCTGATGTGATGGTTGCTGGTGGAACAGAAAGCTCTATTGCAAGAATTGGTATGGCAGGATTTACTTCATTGACCGCATTAAATACAACAGAGGATGCTTCAAGAGCCTCTATTCCATTTGACAAAGACCGTGCAGGTTTTGTTATGGGAGAGGGAAGTGGTGTTATGGTCTTAGAGGAGTTAGAGCATGCACTAAAGAGGGGAGCAAAGATCTATGCAGAAGTTGCCGGCTATGGTGCAACTTGTGATGCATTCCATATCACTTCACCAGCTGAGGACGGTGAGGGTGCAGCAATGGCGATGAAGTTGGCGATCGAAGATGCTGGACTTCAGCCAGAGGATGTTGACTATGTCAATGCTCATGGAACAAGTACGCATCACAATGATCTCTTTGAAACCATGGCAATTAAGCGTGCATTGGGCGAGCATGCCTATAAGGTAAAGGTCAATTCGACAAAGTCAATGATTGGTCACCTTTTGGGTGCTGCAGGTGGTGTAGAAGGCATTGTGTGTGTCAAGTCCATTGAGGACAACTATGTACATCAGACAGTAGGATTACAGAATCCAGGAGAAGGATGCGATCTTGACTATTGTAAAGATGGCGGAGTAGAGACGAAAGTGGATGTGGCGATTAGCAATTCCCTAGGTTTTGGTGGACATAATGCGACAATTCTTTTTAAGAGGTATAAATAATGAAGGTAGAAGAGATTATTCAGTTGCTTGAGGCAGTAAGCAAAAATAATATTGATCAGTTGAGTGTGACATCAGATGATGGAAAAGAAATTGTGATCACGAACAATGATGCTAAGTCAGTTGTCGTTGCACCAGAGGCCGTGGTACCAGTAGTGCCAACGGCACCTGTAGCACCAGCCCAAGTGGCTGTAGCACCGGCTCAAGTGGCTGTAGCACCGGCTCAAGTGGCTGCAGTGCCAGCACCAGAGGAAAGGGACAGCTTGTGAAGTCTCCATTGGTGGGAACTTTTTACAATGCACCATCTCCAGATTCACCAGCTTATGTCAAGGTTGGCGACACTGTGAAGAAGGGACAAATTCTTGGTATCATTGAAGCTATGAAGCTGATGAATGAGATTGAGAGCGATTATGATGGTGTTGTGACAGAGATTTTGATTAAAAATGAAGAAACTGTAGAGTTTGGACAGCCGTTGTTCAGAATCGGATAGGAGAGAGTATGCTGGGAATCAAAGAAATTCAAGAAATTTTGCCACATCGACATCCATTTTTATTGGTGGATTGCATTGAGGAGTATGAACCAGGTGTGCGTGCTATTGGTTACAAATGTGTGACATTTAATGAGCCATTTTTTGCAGGTCATTTTCCAGGTCTTCCAGTGATGCCAGGGGTATTGATTATGGAAGCCTTGGCACAGACAGGAGCAGTAGCCATCCTTTCAAAGGAGGAGAATAAGGGAAAGGTTGCTTTCTTTGGTGGCATGGACAAGGTAAAGTTTAAGAGAAAAGTGGTTCCTGGCGATCGTTTAAAATTAAGTTGTGAAATTATTAAGCAAAAGGGACCTCTGGGTGTAGGTAAGGCTGTAGCGACTGTGGACGGAGAGATCGCTGCAATGGGAGAATTGACCTTTATGGTTGGATAATAGGGGGCAGATAGATGTTTCAAAAAATTTTGATTGCAAATCGCGGAGAGATTGCCGTGCGTATTATTCGTGCCTGCCGAGAGATGGGGATTAAGAGTGTCGCTGTATATTCGGAGGCAGATCGCAACTGTTTACATACATTGTTGGCAGATGAGGCCATTTGTATTGGACCAGCACCAGCGAACCAAAGTTATTTGAATATGGAGAGGATTCTCTCTGCGGCCATTGTCATGGGTGTAGATGCCATTCATCCAGGATTTGGTTTCTTGTCAGAAAATGCACGATTTGCAAAGCATTGCAAGGAGTGTAATATTAAGTTTATTGGTCCAGATAGCGAAATTATTGCAAAGATGGGTGATAAGGCAGCAGCCAGAGATACCATGATTGCTGCTGGCGTGCCAGTTATCCCAGGAGCAAAAGGCAGTGTAAAACAGGTAGAAGAAGCTCTTGAGGAGGCAAAGGAAATAGGATTTCCTGTTATGATTAAGGCGGCCGCTGGCGGTGGCGGAAAAGGGATGAGAGTGTCCTATGGAGAGGACGACTTTAGAGAGAATTTTTTGAATGCACAACAGGAGTCAATTAAGGGATTTTCTGATGACACGATGTACCTAGAAAAATATATTGAAAAACCTCGTCATGTGGAGTTTCAAATTATGGCGGATGCCCATGGCAATGTGGTACATCTTGGCGAAAGAGACTGTTCAATTCAGAGAAGACATCAAAAGGTACTAGAAGAATCTCCATCCATTGCCCTTGATGCCGATTTGAGAAAGCGTATGGGCGATGTTGCTGTAAAGGCTGCTAAGGCAGCGAACTATGAGAATGCAGGAACCATTGAGTTTTTGCTCGATAGACATAAGAATTTCTATTTTATGGAGATGAATACTCGAATTCAGGTGGAGCATCCAGTGACAGAGATGGTGACAGGGCTTGATTTGATTAAGTTGCAAATTAAAGTTGCAGCGGGAGAAAGTTGCCAATTACACAGGATGATGTCAAGGTACAGGGACATTCTATTGAGTGCAGAATCAATGCAGAAAATCCAGAGAAGAGATTTCGCCCATCACCAGGAAAGTTGACAACAGTTCATGTACCAGGTGGCAATGGTATTCGTGTGGATTCTCATATCTATACAGACTATGTGGTTCCACCAAATTATGATTCTATGCTTTTGAAGTTAATTGTACATGGCGACACAAGGCAGGAGGCGATTGAAAAGATGCGTTCGGCCTTGGGTGAGATTGTCATTGAAGGCGTGGACACCAATATTGATTTTGATTACAGTATTATCAATCACGAGGCATTTGAGCGTGGAGATACCGACACAAATTTTATAGAGACATATTTTGCAGATTATTTAAAATAATTAGGCAGGAGGGCATAGATGTTAGAAGGTATGTTTAAAAAGACCTACACTCGTATTGAGGCAGGGCATAAGGCGGCAAAAAATACGGCAGAAGCACCAGAAGGAATGTGGAAGAAGTGCAATAAATGTGGTGCACCAATCTATGTTGAAGATGTGCGAAATAATTTCTATGCATGTCCAAAATGTGGAGGATACTTTAGAGTCCATGCCTTCCGCAGAATTGAAATGATCTGTGATAAGGGAAGTTTTCTGGAGCTCAACAAGGAAATGCCAGTTTCCAATATGTTGGCATTTCCTGGATATGAGGAAAAACTTGAGGCAGCAAGGACAAAGTCAAAGCTCAATGAGGCAATTATTACAGGAAGAGCGACGATCAAGGGCTATCCATGTATGATTGGTGTGTGCGATTCAAGATATATGATGAGTTCAATGGGACATAATCTCGGAGAAAAGGTGACACAGCTTGTGGAGCGTGCAGGCAAGGAAAAATTGCCAGTGATTATTTATGCGGCTTCTGGCGGTGCAAGAATGCAAGAGGGCATTGTTTCTCTAATGCAGATGGCCAAAACTTCAGCAGCTCTAAAAAGACTCAGTGATGCAGGTCAGCTCTTTATTAGTGTGTTGACTGATCCGACAACGGGAGGAGTGACAGCGTCATTTGCAATGCTTGGTGATATTATTCTTGCAGAGCCAAAGGCATTGATTGGATTTGCTGGACCAAGAGTTATCGAACAAACGATTGGCGAAAAGTTGCCAGAGGGCTTCCAAAGAGCAGAGTTTTTATTGGAACATGGCTTTGTAGATAAAATCGTCGAGAGAAAAGATCAAAGAGATGTTTTGGCAGAAATCTTACGTATGCACAGCCAAGAGACACAGAATGTGGATAAGTCTGAGAGTGAATCTCTAAATTATATCGATCAGGATAATAGAGAGGAGAGAGCATCTCTAAAGAAGAAGATTTCTTCAGCCTGGGACAGTGTGCTCATTTCAAGAAGTAAGGATAGACCGACAGCAAAGGACTATATTGAGAGTATTTTTCCGGATTTTATGGAGTTCCATGGAGACCGTTATTTTTCGGATGACGGTGCAGTCATTGGCGGCATTGCGACTTTCTTTGGAAGAGCAGTGACCGTGATTGGTCAGCAAAAGGGAAAAAGTTTAAAGGAAAACAAGATTAGAAACTTTGGAATGTCTTCTCCAGAGGGCTATCGAAAGGCACTTCGCCTGATGAAAGAAGCAGAAAAATTCAACAGACCGATCATTTGCTTTGTCGATACTCCAGGAGCTTTCTGTGGGCTTGAGGCAGAGGAAAGAGGAGAGGGCGAGGCTATCGCAAGAAATTTATTTGAGATGAGTGCCCTAAAAGTTCCAACATTAAGTATTTTTATTGGTGAAGGTGGCAGTGGCGGAGCACTTGGCTTGGCTGTTTCGAGCGAAGTGTGGATGATGGAACATGCTGTCTATTCCATTCTTTCTCCTGAGGGCTTTGCCTCAATTTTATATAAGGATGCAAAGAAATGTAAGCAAGCAGCTGAGGTAATGAAGATTACATCGCATGAGCTTTTGGAATTGCGTGTTGTTGATAAGGTTATTCCAGAGAAGACACCGACAACAGTAAAGAATATGGACGATGTGAGTGCAATTATGAAGGCCGAATTACTCAATTGGTTGGAGCGTATGGAAGGCGTGGAAGTCGATGCTTTATTGGAACAAAGATATAGAAGATATAGAAAATTTTAAGAGGTAGATATGAGCAAATTGCGTAAGTTAGTCATTGGCGATCTCACAGTAGATAGGCCCATTGTACAGGGGGGAATGGGCGTTGGTGTCAGTCTGTCCTCTCTGGCTGGTGCAGTAGCTGCTCAAGGGGGAATTGGCCTAATTTCCACAGCGCAGATTGGATTTCGAGAATCTGACTTTGATAAGGCACCATTTCAGGCAAATATGCGTGCCATCGTCAAGGAGCTAGAGAGGGCAAGGGAAATTGCAGAAAAGACAAAGGCAGCAGTTGGAGCAATAGGGTTCAATATTATGGTAGCAACAAAGGGATATGAGGACTATGTAAAAACTGCAGTCAAGCATGGGGCAGATATTATTGTATCGGGCGCAGGTCTTCCTCTCAATTTGCCAGCCCTTGTGAAAGAGGGAATGGAGCTTCGAAAGGGACTAAGTCCTTCACAAATTTTTGGGGATGCTATTCGCAGAACAAAGTTTGCACCAATTGTATCGAGCAAGAAATCGGCAGAGGTTATTCTAAAGATGTGGGACAGAAAGCAAAAGACAACAGCCGATGCCGTAGTGATTGAAGGACCACTCGCAGGGGGACATCTTGGCTTCTCACTTGAGGAATTACATACCTATGGTGCAGATACAAAGGATGTTTCAAAGACTTATCGGAGAGATTTGTTTGATCAGGAAGTAAGAGGAATTTTGGGTGTTGTAGCTGATTATGCCAAAAAGTATGCAAAAAAGATTCCTGTTATTTTAGCGGGTGGTATCTATGATCACAGCGATGTGGCTCATGCAATGGAGCTTGGCGTAGATGGGGTTCAAGTTGGAACTCGATTTGTGACTAGCTTTGAATGCGATGCACCACAAAGTTATAAGGATGCCTATATTGCAGCAAAAGAGGAAAATATTCAAATCACAAAGAGCCCTGTGGGTATGCCGGGGCGTGCGATAGAGAATAGTTTTTTGGAAGAAGTAAAAAAACAGAGAAAACCTGTGACAAAGTGCCATTTTTGTTTGGAGAAATGTGACAGGGCGACGATACCCTATTGCATCACCGATTCATTGATCAATGCTGTGACAGAGGACACGCCGAATGCATTGCTTTTTTGTGGAGCCAATGCCTATCGTGCAAAAAAATTGGAAACAGTCAAAGAGATTATTGAGGATTTATCAAAAGGGTTTGAAGAACAGGATGAGAAATAGAGAGGGAGAGCTTTCAGGGGACTGACTTGGAAGCTCTCCTCTATTTGTAGTGGAGATATTAGAAACACTCTACAAAAGATGGGTGAAGAATTCAAGATATTTCGGAATCTAGGGAGTTTTTTTATATAATTGCTTATGATATAATGACAAAGATATCATATCGCTTTTGAAAGGAATTTTATGGATACTTATATCGTCTTGGATTTGGAATGGAATCAAAGCCCAGATGGAAAAGAGGGCACGATTGCAGGGATTCCATTTGAGATCATAGAGATTGGCGCCGTAAAGCTAGATGAAGAATTTAATATCATTGGGGAATTTCATAGAATGATTCGACCAACAGTGTATAATAAGATACATTTTAAGGTCTATGAAGTTATTCATATGGAGATTGAGGAATTGCGGCAGCAGGGAGAACCATTTGCACAGGTCATCCAAGAGTTTTGGGATTGGGTTTATTGTAGTGGAGAGAGACCACATTTTTGTACTTGGGGCAGTATGGATTTGACAGAATTGCAAAGAAATATAGAATATTATGGTGTCAAAAATAATTTTTCATCCCCTTTATTTTACTATGATATTCAAAAATTATATACTCTTTTATACCATTGTGATGACAAAAATAAGCCTCCACTTGACAAGGCTGTGGAGGAGATGAGTCTCAATGAAGATAGAGGTTTTCATCATGCTCTTGATGATGCCTATTATACAAGCAAGGTAATGCAGACAATGGATTTTCAGAAAATAAGAGAATATGTATCATTGGACTATTATCACACGCCAAACAAGGGAAGAAGAAATTTATCTAGTCTTTCCAGATTATGCCAAATATGTTTCTCGGGAGTTTCCAAGCAAGGAGGAGGCGATTGCGGATAAGACAGTGGCGGATATGCTGTGTTATCGTTGCAATCGAATGTTGCGAAAGAGGATTCGATGGTTTTCAGCAAATCAGAGAAATTACTATGGATTGGCACTCTGTCCAGAGCATGGCTTTGTTCGGGGAAAGATTCGAATGAAGTCAAATGGGGAGAATTTCTTTGTGGTCAAGACAATGAAAATTGTTGGCAAAGAGAAGGCGCAGGAGTTATATGAGAAGAGAGAGGATACAAGAAAAAAGAGAAGTGAACGAAATCGATTAAAGCGCCTGAGAGAAAAAGTGAAAGGAAAGAGATAAGATGATTAAAAAAATCTGTGGAATACTGGTAATGTCGATGATTGCATTGAGCCTATATGGATGTGGTGGACCAAGAGATGTGGGAAGTGAAGGACCAAAGGCCTCCGATGTTACAAGTAGTGAGTTGAGTATAGAGAGCGAGAAGTCAGGATTTTCCCTCAAAGTAGTAAAAAATAGTGATTTGAGCGTCTACATCACGGATGTAGAAAAATCTGAGGAAGGTTATAGCTTTGATTTGGCATTTGAAAATCGAACCAATAAGCCTGTTAAGGTTGATTTTTTAAAGGTTGCCGTAGATGGTGTGATGTGTGATCCATATTTTCAAACAACTATTGATCCTATTAGCAAGTCGACGGATAAGTTAACTTGGTCAAAGAAGGATTTAGAAAGAGTGGGTGTGAGTGATCTTGGCCAGGTGGATTTCACATTGCAGGCCTATCAAGAAGGTGATGATGTCAATAAAATTGTAAATGAAAAGTTTACGATTTATCCTCAGGGAAAAAATAAAGCAAAGTTAGTGACGAGACAGGATCAAGAGACTGACCAAGTGATTGCAGACAATGAAAATGCCAAAGTTGTGGTTACCGCAGCAGCAATGGTCAAAGATCTTGGCTATGTGGTCAAGGTCTATGCTGAAAATAAGACTGATTTTGATGCTAGACTTTCTGTTTCAGAGGCGGTGGTCAATGATGTTACTTTGCGACCAGAATTTTTGGAAGACATTCCAGCAAAGAGAGCAGGATATTACACATTGTATTTTGGTGTCGATGTCTTGCGTGTGCTCAACATCGAGCAGATCAATAGTGTGATTTTAAAGACGACGATGTACAATGCAAAAGATATCAATGCCGCTCCACTTGTACAGACCGATTTTAATTTAAAAGTAAAATAAAAAATAGGATCTCAAGCGATGAACTTGAGGTCCTATTTTGATTTAAGGCTTAGTTAGTAGGAATTACAATTTCCACACGACGATTTGCCTGTTTGCCTTCTGATGTTTGTGGATGCTACAGGGCGAGTTTTCCCATAGCCATGAGTAGTTATGGTGGCAGTTACGCCCTGAGAAGTAAGATAGTCCTTGACAGAGTTTGCATAATTTTCAGAGAGAGTTTGATTGTCCTCGTCACTTCCATCGCTATCACTGTAACCATTGATCTCAAATGCAGCAATATTTGCCTGTTTTAAGATATTGGCCAAGTTGTTGAGTGTTGTCTGGGCATCCTGGCGGACATCATACTTGTCAACATCAAAGAGAATATTGGCATTGAGCGTAATGAGTAAATTGTTCGCCTCAAGGGATGACGGCGCATTGGAAACAGAAGATAGGAGTGGGAGTTTTGCCGGCTTTTCTAGAGGATCTGCATCCACAGTGATTTTCTCTTCACCCAGTTGAATGGTAGCTTTTCCCTTTCCATCATTGTTGATTGTAAGTCCAGTTTCTTGATTGGCATATTGACCAGAACCGTCGCCATTGTTATCAATGACAATAGAGCCCTGAGTGTAGGCCGAATGATCACCTTGAATATAGATGGTCATATCTTTTTGATTATTTGTATATTGCCCAGAGCCATCAGCAGCAACTTGCAGTGAAATGCCTCTCTTACTATTTGTGTATTGTCCAGAGCCATCAGAATTGGCTTGCAGGCTAATGCCCGCAGTGTCGTCTGTGTATTGAGTTTGTCCATCACCAGAGGCATTGCTGTACTGGCTAGCGACTTCCTTATCTACCTGTACAGCACTTTCTCCCCTTATAATTTGATCATTTTCAATGTGTACAGGTTCAACACTTACGCCAGGAAGGGCAGAGATGGAACTGGTCATCTCTAATGTAATTTTGGCATTAGGGCTTTCGGATATACCAATAGCTGGAAGCGTTACACTAGGGATGGCAGGGATTTCTCCAACTGCATAGCCAGGAGCACTAAATTTTGGATCCACATTGGCTGTATCCGTCTTTGCCTTTGTTGTTTCTTTTTCCTTTTTTGTGTCGGAAGAAGCTGTAGTCGTAGTTCCTTGGTCGGAAGAGTTCTTGTCCACAGCAGATGGACTACATGCGGTTATAGAGAGACCAAGAGATAAGATTCCAGCGGCAAATATTAGTTTTTTCATAAATAAAATCCTTTCTATTCGTCAATTCTCACTATAGGAAGTTGTGAAAATTGGTTATAATATCTAAAACCATCTTACTATCATAGCAAAGAAAAGGATAAGAGACAATAAAGAATAGTTTAATATTTACAAAATATAAAATTATCTTCTGCGTCTTCTCCTTCTTGATCTTCGATGATTTCTTCCTCGCCTAGAAATAATAATGACAATAAAAATAAGAACAATGACCGCAGAGGCCGCTGCAATTATTATGCGTAGTCGAAAGCTTAGACCTTTTTTTAGAGGCATCGTCTTTTTTGAGGATGGGGAAAGACTTTTTGCTGGAAGATCCTCAGAATTTTCATTGCCATCGGATCCTGGGGCAACCATTTGGGCAGGGTCATTGTCTGCTGCCTTTGGGGCGGCCTCGGCCGAGGTATACTTGGCATTGGTCTTTGCATTGCTGAGCAAATAGTCTGTACCGATGGCGTGGTCATCATAAAAGTAGGTAATGCGTGCAATGGCATTGTCTGGATCAGTTGCATTGGTATCATAGCTAATTTGTGTTGTCGTATCGGCCATAGATGCATCCTGTGGCAGTGTCACTGTGCGACTTTTGTCCGTAGTGAGCATATTTGAAGGACCATTTTTGGTCTTGACCAATTCAATATTTTGCATAACATTGCCATAAGCATTGCCAGCGTCAGAAATCTTTACGCTCTTAAAATTGGCAAAACCAAAGTCAAGGAGTGCCTTGGTGTCAGTGTAATGTGTCATATGGCCATTTAAAATGACCGTGATGAGCTTTAAATCATTGCGCTGTGCACAGGTAACGAGCGTATTTCCTGCTAAGCTAGTAAATCCAGTTTTTCCGCCGATAATGCCCTCGTAGTGGAGCGGATTATTTCGCTTTAACATAGAATGATGGCTGTAGATGGTCTGCCCCGCAGGAACCCAGCGGCTGGCAGGCAATTTATAGTAGGTGGTCGAATCAATTTCCACAAATTTTGGATTATTAAATGCTGCACGGCAAATTAAGGCATAATCATAGGCAGTGACATAGTGATTTGGATTGTTGAGACCACTTGGGTTGGCAAAATGGGACTCTGTACATCCTAGCTCCTTAGCACGCTGATTCATAATGTCCACAAACTTATCTATACTGCCGGCATAATACTCGGCGAGTGCATTGGCTGACTCATTGGCTGATTTTAATAAAAGAGCATAGAGAGCATCCTTTACTGTGATTTTGTCTCCGACATCAAAGCCTGCACTTGAAGAATTTCCCTCGACATTAAAGATGGCGTTGTGAGAGAAGGTCAAGGTGTCATTAAGATCACAATTTTCGATAATAATGAGTGCTGTAAGAATTTTTGTAATGCTGGCAGGATAATACGGTGTATGTATATTTTTGGCGTAGAGAATGGCACCAGAATTTGCATCCATCAAAATTCCACCCTCTGCAGCGATATCAATATTTGTTGGCCAGGCAACGGCAGCATAGCTTGCGTCTGGAGTGATGCCAAAAAATAAAATGGCAATGGCCAATAAAAAACTAGTGAGTCGTTTTGCAAATCTCATAAGTAAGATCCTTTCGTTATAGATAGACCAAAAAACACGGTCTATGTTATTATAGACCGTGCTTTTTACTTAGTAAAGTTTTTATTTGCTTTTCTATTGCTGCGGTTGACTGTCCATGCAAGGACAAAGGTGAGGCCAACAAGTACAGCATAAAGAATGCCAATATTTCGAGCTGTGTCCATAAAAAATGGCTCGGGTACAATGTTGATCAAGCGGTCAGTACTTGGATCCAATTGCCATAAATCATTGCGAAAGAAAATATGGTGAAAGAGAATAAAGTACTTTGTAAAATTTGTCGAGATCACCGTAGCCAAGACGGCAATCAATGCAAAAAATAAAATTGAGCCAATGAACATTGTCTTTGAAACCGTTCTTCTTAGCTTTGCTCCTGTACATTTCATAAAGATAAGAGAAAAAAGGATAAAGCCAATAAGCACTCTTCTCAAAAAGATGGCACCGACAAAGAGATTTCGGACATCGACCATATGGGCAATTTCACGTTCATTAAAAAAAGAAACATTCTTTTGACCATCAATGGTTGTGGTGATGTCAGAGAGATTCTCTTTGTCGCCATGGAGATAGCTCATCATTTGATTGGAAACATCCAATAGGTCATCCATATTCATAGAAACATCGTTGGTGACATCATATTTACTGTATTCATATCGAAAGTAGCCAGGCATCCAATAGACAATGGCTTCAATGGATGTGAATAGGAGGATAATCATCAAAGAAAAGGCGATGAACAATCCGAGGATATTGTGAACAATCCTCATCCGCATTAACCCTTCATTTGCTTGATGACTTTTAGTCTTGTAAATTCCTCACGTTCCTTTTCCTCAAGGGCATTGGTAATATTCTTTGTAATGGTCTCGTAGGCAGGAATCGTAATATTTTTCAATGCATTGGCACGCTTTTGTGTCTTTTTGATATTGCTGGCCAAACGATACGCTGCGTTTTCAATCATAGACAGGCGAACCGTTAAGTTCTTTACCTTTTGAAAGTTTTCACGTGCAATATCCAGACTCTCTCTGGATGAGTAGTAGGCATAGACAAGATCTGGTGCTCCGACTTTGCATTCAACAAGTGGAATCTCTGTACCCATAACACTTCTTGTCTTAATGCGAACGCCATTTTCTACAGGAACAGATGCGGCAATATCCTCGACATAGTCAATACCAAGCTCAATATTTGCCTGTTGGAGGGCGGCATAGGCCGCCGTAAAGGTTGTATCAATCTCTGTCTGAATTTCCTTTGCCTGCTCTGTCAAATTCATTAGCTCACGGATTAAAATATTCCTCTTTTTGTCCATCAGGCCATAGCCCTGACGAGCAAGAGCCAGAGAGTTCTTTGTTGCAATAAGATTTCCCTTTGTTGGAAAGACATTCATATTCATAGGCTATTCCTCGTCTGGATTCGCATCCAAATCTGTCAAAATATCTTCTACAATGTCGCCATCGGCATTGATCTTTGTCTTCTTGTAATATTGGTCAAGTACTTTGGTATCAATACGGTCAAGCTCTGCTCTTGGCATAAGTCCAAGGAGTTGCCAGCCGATTTCCAAGGTATCGAAAATAGTTCTGTTTTCTTCTTTTCCCTGTCCAATAAATCTCTTTTCAAATTCTCGACCAAAGAGCAAATAGGTTTGATCAGTCTCAGAAAGCTCATCTTCACCGATAACGGAAGCGAGTGCTCTAGCATCTCCAACTTTTGCATAGCAGGAGAAGAGCTGATTGGCAACATCTTGATGGTCTTTTCTTGTAAATCCTTCACCGATACCATCCTTCATCAAACGGGATAGAGATGGCAATACGCTGATTGGAGGATAAATCGATTGACCATTTAAGTTTCGATCAAGTACGATCTGTCCCTCCGTGATGTAACCTGTAAGGTCAGGGATTGGGTGAGTGATATCGTCATTTGGCATGGTCAAAATTGGAATCTGTGTCACTGATCCATTGACACCAGAAACAATACCTGCACGCTCATAAATTGTAGCAAGCTCTGAATAGAGGTAGCCAGGGAAACCTTTTCTTGAAGGAATCTCGCCCTTAGAAGAGGAAACCTCACGCATCGCCTCGGCAAATGAAGTCATATCCGTGAGAATAACCAGAATATGCATTCCTTTTTCAAAGGCAAGATACTCTGCCAGTGTCAGAGCAACTTTTGGTGTGATCAAACGCTCAACAACGGGATCATTGGCAAGGTTGATAAAGGTGGCCACATGGTCACTAACACCACTTTCCTCAAATGTTCTCTTAAAGAAATCGGCAACATCGTGCTTTACACCCATAGCGGCAAAGACAATGGCAAATTTTTCATCGCTGTTGGCATCATCGCCAAGAGAGGACTGGCGAACAAGCTGTGCAGCAAGTTCATCATGTGGAAGACCGTTTCCAGAAAAGATAGGAAGCTTCTGTCCACGAATCAAAGTCATCAATCCGTCGATGGCACTGATACCTGTACGGATGTAGTTTCTTGGGTACTCTCTTGTTACAGGGTTAAGAGGTTTTCCATTGACATCTAAGATCTTATCGGCATTAATTGGACCGAGATCGTCGATTGGCTGACCGAGACCGTTAAATGTTCGACCAAGCATATCGGCAGATACTCCGATTTCCATTGGATGTCCTGTAAGTCTTGTATGTGTATTTCTAAGTGCCATACCTTCAGTTCCTTCAAAGACCTGAATTACAGCTTTGTCGTCATTAATCTCTACGATACGACCGAGTTTTTTGTCCTTGCCATTGACATCCATCTCTACGATTTCGTCATAGGCTGCACCCTTTACGCCCTCTAGGACAACAAGAGGGCCATTTATAGAACTGAGTCCAAGATATTCGATAGCCATAATTATGCCCTCCTATGCATTCTTTTCCATGATACTGTCGTAGAAGCGATCAATATCTTTTTTTGTAATCGTCAAACATATCCAAGCGATCATTTGGAATATCGTACTTGATAGAAATTAATTTATCCCAAATAGGATCTTCTTTTAAGACAGACATTGGCATACTCATATGTACAAGGGAACGAGCCTTCTTGTAGAGATAGAGAATGACATCCATCATCTTAAATTGCTTTTCTAGTGGAACACAGGTATCGTCCTTGTGGAACGCATTTTGCTGAAGGAAGCCAACACGAATTACCTTGGCGATATCAAGAATTAGTTTCTGATCATCAGGCAATACATCAGCACCAATCAACTTAACAATCTCCATCAAAGAAGCTTCCTGATTGAGAAGGTAAACCAATTGATTTCTGTAATCTACAAAGTCCTTGTTGACATGCTCTGTGTACCAAGGAGCAAGGTCAGTCAAATACTCAGAATAGGAGTCAAGCCATTGGATGGCAGGGAAATGTCTTGCGTAGGCAAGATTTTTATCCAGTCCCCAGAAGCAGCGAACGAAACGCTTAGTGTTTTGTGTAACTGGCTCAGAGAAATCACCACCCTGTGGGGATACAGCTCCGATAATGGATACGGAACCCTCAGATCCATTTAAGTTTTGCATCATTCCAGCACGCTCATAAAGCAGAAAGTCTGGAAGCTAGATAAGCAGGGAAACCTTCCTCGGCTGGCATTTCCTCAAGACGACCAGAGAGCTCTCGAAGAGCCTCTGCCCAACGAGAAGTAGAATCCGCCATAATGGCAACATCATAGCCCATATCACGGTAGTACTCAGCGAGGGTTAGACCTGAATAGAGACTGGCCTCACGGGCAGCCACAGGCATATTTGAAGTATTGGCAATCAAAGTGGTTCTGTCCATCAATGGATTGCCCGTCTTTGGGTCGATCAATTCGGAGAACTCCTCAAGAACCTGAGTCATCTCGTTTCCACGCTCACCGCAACCGATGTAGATAATAATATTGGCATCAGACCACTTGGCAATCTGGTGCTGAGTCATAGTTTTACCTGTACCAAATCCACCAGGGACAGCGGCTGTACCGCCCTTAGCTAATGGGAAGAGCGTGTCGAGGATACGCTGACCTGTAATTAGTGGAACAGATGCAGGGAAACGCTTTGCTGTTGGTCTTGGCACACGAATTGGCCAATGCTGAGTCATTGTGATTTCTTCTGTTGAGCCATCATAGTGGCGAAGAGTCAAAATGGTCTCGTTGATGGTGTATTCTCCATCACTTACGACATCTTCAACATATCCTTCTTTGTCTGGAGCAAGCATAACCTTGTGCAAGATCGCAGGAGTCTCCTGTACCTCGGCAATAATAGATCCGCCGAGCAAATGGTCACCTTTTTTCACAGTAATATGTGCCTGCCATTTCTTCTTTGTATCCAAAGATTCGACACTGATACCGCGGGAAATATAGGCTCCGCCTTCCTTAGCGATCTCTGAAAGTGGACGCTCAATACCATCAAAGATATTATTTAAAATACCAGGTGCCAATGTGACGCTGACTGGTGCGCCAGTTCCCTCAATTGTTTCACCTGGTTTAATTCCGCTTGTTTCTTCGTATACTTCGACAATTGTAAAGTCTGTTGTCAGACCGATGACCTCGCCAACGAGTTTTTCCTTGCCGACATAGACCATCTCGTGCATAACAAATCCGACATCACCTGCCGTTTTTACAATTGGTCCATTGATGGATACAATGGTTCCTATTTTATTCATTGTTATTACCTCCAAGGTCAAAATGGAAATCCTTCTTTGCTTCTTGCAGCTTCTTTTCAAAGGAATGATCAATCAATATATTCTTATGTGGGATAACCGCTCTGGTGCCGCCCATAAAAGAATATTCGCTGATTTGAATTTTCTCTCGGTATTGAGGAGAGAGATGAGAGAGCAATTTCTCATCTGCAGGATCGATGTAGATGTGTACTTCGTCTTTGCCTGCAAATTGAATCGCCTGTGCAATTTGTTTTTCAAGGAGCAGAATATATTCAGATGTAGTCATAAACTGCTCAAGTTTCTTTGTAATTGTTCGAAAATTTCATTCGTCAATTCATCTTGTTTGCAGCCGAGTACACGGCGAAACTTCACTTGCTCGAGAGCGAGTTGCTTATTGCCCTCTCGGTGAATTTTCTCCTCCTCGATTTTTAATTGCAATTGTGCACGTCTTGTATTTTCGTGCTTGTGATCTTCAAATGTCTTTTCAAGTGCAGAGCTATATTCATCAATGATTTGCTTTGCACGTGTATTGGCATCTGCAATACAAGCTTCGTGGAAATGCTGTAATTTTTCTTCGGTTGTCAAAGCGATCACCTGCTTTCTGTAAAGTTATAGCTTTAAGCCAATGGCTTCGTTGACGTAATCTGTAATAAATGTTGGTTTGCGTCCCGTACCATGTCTGTCAGGAATATCAATAAAGAGTGGCAGCTTGTGTTCGAGCTTGACGGCATTGACAAGATCAGGATACTCCCTAGAGAACTTTTCTGTAAGAAGGATGACACCAATCTCTTTGTCGGCAAGGGCCAAGCTAAAGGCTTCCTTTAGCTCGGCTTTTGTGTGGACTAAGCTGCCCTCGATACCAACGAGTCGCATTCCTGTCAGCGTATCATGGTTGTCGCTGATCAGATACATTTTCATTGTAATACGACCTTTCTAAAATCAATTATAAACGACCAAGAATCATGAATGCGATGATCAAACCGTAAAGACAAACACCCTCTGCAAGACCTACAAAGATCAATGACTTACCAAGAATGCTAGAATCCTCACTAATTGCACCAAGAGCAGCACTTGCAGCAGCAGAAACGGCAATACCACCACCGATACATGCAAGACCAACACTAGCAGCAGCAGCAATGTAACCTAAACCAGTAGCACTAGCAGCCTCGCCAGCAGCCTGAGCAGCCTGAGCGTTTCCACTAAAGATCATTGCAGAAGTGAATAACATCACGCCAAAGAACAAAACAAGGTTGGAAACTAAAGCTCTCTTGTAGCGACCACGGTTCTTCTCGCCAATAGCATATGCACCAAATGGGATAGCAATGCTCAACAATAATGCAACAGATAATGTGATTTTAACTAATGTACTCATAACTTTTCTCCTCTAAATGAAAATATTATTTTGTTTCTTTACCATAAGGCAAAAATGCCTTACCAGTACCATGATAAAATCTTGAGAATAGCTCGTAATACTCAAGACGAAGAACCTGAATACCAACAATCAGACCCTCCATACCGCAGACAAAAATGTTACCAAATACAACGACAATCCAATTGATATGTCCGCTCTCCGCACCTGCGAGCATCAGCACAACCTGCATCATTGCGGCATGGCTGACAGCAAAGGCACCGACTCTGACAAAGGAAAGGGTGTTGGAAAAATAGCTAAGCAAAACCTCAAACATTTCAAAGAAGCCTTGAACAAAGAACATTCCCTTTTCTTTTGGCATAATTTCTGCGTGCTTTTCCACTATATTGCTTAAAGGTTCTTTGAAGAAGATAACAAGTAGTGGAATGATAAACATAATAGCCAAAACGACACCACCTGGAAGTGTGTGTCCAGACATAAATAAAACAATGGTCACAATGGCAGCAGCGTAAATACCATACCGGCAATACCATTGGTATCAAATAAGGCTTCGCCTGGCTCCTTAAAGCGCAGACGGTTGATGACATTGAGAAGCATTGTCAATAGGATAATGCCCATTCCCAATGCGATGGAAACAATAAACACGGTGTTGAGGTTTCCGACCATTGGAAGTGTCATCATAGCCTGTGTTGGTCGAAGCCAAAGCGGCTTGATAATATCCTCAAATCCAAAGAAACTACCAAACAACAGACCAAAAATAATGGAGAACACACCGCAGCGTCCGATAATGGAGGCTAGGCGGGAGTGTTTAAACTTACCAAGTAAGAGTCCACCGAGTAAGAGTACCAGTCCCTGTCCTGCATCACCAAACATAAATCCAAATAAAATAGAGTAGGATATGGCAATGAGTGGCGTAGGATCAATTTCTTCGTAGGCGGGCATACCATACATTTCGACAAACATTTCATATGGCTTAAATAGTGTATTGTTTTGCAGTTTTGTCGGTGGCTTGCTGACAACATCAGCGTGATCTCTCTCAACAATACAAAATGTATCTGGCTCATTAGCAAGTTCCTTATCCAGAACTTTTGCTGCACTCTGTGTCATCCAGCCACAAAGGATATAAAACTCTCTTGTGCCTTTCTTTGTGCAGGCAGCGAGTTTTCTTACATTGAAGTTGAGGTTGAGTTTTTGAAGTTGTGCATAAGCACTGGCTAGATCTTCTTTCTTGTCCTGCAAAAGCTGTTCGATTTCATCGTCAATGCCTTGAATCTTTTTTCTTCTTTCGTCAATTTGTGCCTGCAATTTATTGGCGGCTTCAATAGGTGTTCCGTCAAATCCTTCTGGCAAAAACAGGCGTTCAAAATGTAAAGAAGCATAGATCGCATCCATCTTGTCAGCAATTGATTCAGGAACAAAATACACACCCCAGACCTCGCCGTCGACTTCCTTACACTTATAGAAGATACTGTCGATGTCATCGTAAATAAATTCCTTTAATTTTATAAAATTTTCTCTGGTGATGTGACCAAAGCGAAATTTTATAAATTTAAATTGAAATTGTATTGACATCATAACGCAGACCAATAAAATGCCCGATTTGTTCGAACTTGGTTTGAAGCTCAGAAAGCTCTTTCTCAGTTGCTTCCTTAATTTGCTGGAGTGCATCGACCTTTTTCCCCAATTTCTTTACAATCTCCTTTGCACCATCGCCAGAGAGTGCACTCGACTCGGGGATATCGATGTGGTCAAAGGACGACATCAACACTTGTGCATGATCAAGCTCCGCTTTATAAGGGTTTTTCTCTGTGTAAGTATGAAGTCCATAGGAGCCTTTGATTTCTGTAAAGGCATTTTCAAATTGAATATCATACTTTGACAGGTGAGTGTCGATTATTCTATCAATATCATCCTTTGGACCGGTGATACTTAAGAATTTCATTTTTTCGATCATTCTGAGGACCTCCTAGAGTTTTGTTTTAGAATGTCCGACATTATCTGATCGGCAGGTAGACCGTAACGAACGGCCTCTATGGTACTGACAATTCGATTGATTTCTCCTTCCTTATGGAAGAGATAGGAGTTAATAAGGGCAATAGAATATGGATTATTCTTTGCAGTCATTTGATAAATCTTACTTAGAACAGCTGAATAGAGCTTCTCTAAGTCGAAGTTGTCAGTAAATAGTTTTGCTTCGAGCTTCCCGTAGTATGTCGACTGCAAGACAGCTTCAAACTCCTCCTGTGTTCCAGCCTCTACAAGTGCCTTAATTTCAGGGGCATGTAACTTGTAGTAGAGTGGTATGAGCAACGAGTAGATATAGTTATTATCTAGGTGATAATAGCGCTTTGAACGATAAATCCATTGTAGATTTAACATATCCATTCGAGAACCAAAGGTCGCCGTGAGAAATTGGCGTTCGGATTTTCCAAGATACTTGTCCTTCAAAGTCCATATCCTCTTGAAGTAAAGCTGATCAATATGAAGCTCATAATCAAATAGTGTAGTACCTTCTTGTTGGAACAATTTATTTAGGTCATCATAGTACGAACTGCCTTTGATGGCCTCGATAAATTCAGAGAGAGTTTGTGCGGCAAGCAATGCATCCATATCAAGATGAGAGTGCTTGCGAAAGAAATCAATACTACCTCTTAGGTCAATATCAATATTCTTCTGATTAAAGCATGCACGGAGAGCTCGCTTTAAAATGGCAATTTCATAGTGCATAAAGTAGAGTTCAAGAAACTTTCTCTGTTTAGTATTTGCAAAGCGGTAGAGCTTTGCAAAATCACTGTACTTTTGTGTGAGTAAAATTCGCTCAATGTCTTTTCTGTGCAGTGTTTCCGGATCTGTACCCTGAAAGGCATTCGCATAGGGGCTATGCTTTTCGAGTACAGTCAAAGCTTCTGTGACAGAGGATGACTCGGCGATTTCTTTAAAATCACTGTCTGTCAGCAACTTCCCCTGCATCGCACGAATCTTTGTAGAAATCGCGCTATAAGCAATTAATTTTTGCATATTCTACTCCTTTGTCATTTGTGTAAATAATTTGTCAATATAGGAGTCTTTTTTTTTCTTGAAAACATCTTCGATGTTTTTCAATTCAGCTTCAGATTTTGCTTTTTGCTCTGCAAGATTTTTGCTAATGGTGTTTTGCATCTCTGTGCGGAGTTTTTGAATCTTTTGCTGTGTTTGCTCTGCCAGTTCCTTGTCCCAAAGTTTTGTCTTTTGATCCATTTGGGCGGCCAGTTCTTTTTTCTTGGCATTAGCAGCTTCGATAATACCAGATGTAGACTCTTCAATGTTGGAGAGCTCACCTATAATTTCATTCATACACATCCTCCTTTCTTCAGAGATTGATATAAATACTACATACAATAATTATCATAGACTTTTTAAAAAAAAAGTAAATAGAAAAAGTGCACAATAAGAAAAAAAGACAGAAAATAAAATACTTCAACTTCACTATAAATGTTGGCTATAAATTTATTGGGGAACAATATATTTGCGTGAAACATAAGCGGCATTTTCGCCATAGGAGATTTCGCACCAGTTGGCATCATAGTCTTGAATTACTTCAATTTTACTTCCTTTGGGGAGAGTAGCTATAATTTCCCCATCCATAGAAGGCAAACGGCGTACATTTAAATTGGCGGTTGTAAAATAGAATTTTTGAACTGGAATGGCTTTTGTGGTTGTCACCGTGGTTTGTACAATTTCTATTGCATTATTTTTGTGCAGAAAAATTCGAATAGTCACAAAAATTATAATAGCTATGAAAATAACAAATACAAAAATTTCTAAAAAAGTAAAGTGTTCCCGATGTAATCTCCTTGATGTTGGGTGAGAGATATAGGAGCGACGCTGTTTTTTATTTGGGGTGGTCTGCATCATTAATTCATGATAATTTTCAATTTCTTGAAGTAGAAATCGTTCGGCCTTGAGGGCATTGGCACTACTTGGAGTGTTTTCCTTATTCAGAGTAATTTTTCTGATTGCGTGGAAATGATCCTGTGTTTCAAATGAAAGAATGTCAGAGAGAGCATCAATGCGGTCAGAGAGGTCTTGACCATGGACATTGTATTTTTGACAGAGATCATCAACCATCATTTCGAGGAGTTGTCTGGATTTTGCTATGGCAAGAGCATAGTTTTTTTCTTGAATGGAAAGCTCCATTTCTCGCTGTAGGCGAAGAACTTCAGAATGAATTGTTCCCATATTTGCCTCCTGTGTATTTTTTCTTCCTATTTATATTGTACTAGATTATATTATACTAGAAATTGGCTTGTATGAATACCGTTTACAATGTTAAGATATAAAAGAAAGAATGAGAGGTAAAAAATGAGACTTAGACATATTCCAGGTTGTGAGGAATTTATTGCAAGTAGTGAAGATTGCATTAGTGGTGAGAGGGTTAGCGCATATAAGGGACGGTGGGATGAACTCTTTGGAAAAAAGGCCAAGTTGTATATTGAAATTGGAATGGGAAAGGGTCAGTTTATTCGGGGAATGGCTGATCGAGACAAAGAAATCCACTTTATTGGCATTGAGCGATATGAGAGCGTTTTGATGAAAGCATTACAGAGAAAACATCAATTTGAAGAAGAGAATGGAAAGTATAATAATCTCTTTTTTATGTGTGTGGATGCAAAGAAATTGGGTGAGTGCTTTGCAAGAGGAGAAGTGGATAAGATTTTTTTGAACTTTTCTGATCCATGGCCAAAGGCTAGATATGCAAAGCGCAGACTGACCTCTCCAGATTTTATGGCTGTGTATGACCAAATTTTAAAGGAAGATGGTGTTGTCGAGTTTAAGACCGACAATGTGGATTTATTTGCCTATTCTTTGGAAGCAATTCCAGAGGCGGGATGGGAGATTATCTATCAGACAACAGACTTTCATGCTCAGCCAGAGTGTGTTGACAATATTCTGACAGAGTATGAAGAAAAATTTTCAAAGCGAGGACAAAAGATTTGCAAGTTAATTGCAAGAAGAAAAAAGTAAAATAAGCTCTGCAAAAGGCAATTGCTTTTGCAGAGCTTATCTTATTTATTATTTGAAACGAGAGATTGTAAAAATCTTACTGTTGTGTAGGCAACAAGACAGATTGCGATTATCGTTTCAATCAGTACAAATGGCTTGAGTGCAGGTAATGCACACATTTTCATTGTTTGTTTTGTTGCAATTGCACTGATGACAAATGGGAAGGTAAATGCTGCATAGCTAGGATAAAATGGAAGTATCAAACAGCGAATAGCCTGAACCAGTGCAAAAATATAGAGGATGCTTGCCACCACAAGTAGGACAAGTACCAAAGTTTTTGATTTATTGGCAACAGATTGAATGTAACCAGCGATAACGAGGCTAGTTGGTGCAGCATAGATACAAATTAATGGCTTTGCTGGTTCTGGCACAGGGCACTTGATATAGCGAATAGTGACCACAACAAGCAAAATAATCAGGGTCACAAGACCAAAATAGGCAGCAAAAGTACCAAATGCCTGTTGTTTAAATGCTGGTGCACTCACAGAGGCCGCCGCAATACCAACATAGACAATGTACCAACTGGCAAATACCTTTTTTAAGTCGAACTTCAAAACAAAGCGAAGTGTAAAGAAGACGATCAATAAAATATGAAGCAAGACACCAATCCACCACAACAAAAGACCTAATGGTGCAGATAAAGGCTTTAAGTAGGTTGCAAGAAGCATCAAAGCCATTGGAAAGGTTGCTGCAACACTCGCTTGTATTGGATTTTCAAAATCCTTTACAATATCTTTTGGATAAAGGCAAATCTTTAAGAGACATAGAATCAAAAAGATAGTGGCCAGTAGGCCACAAAATGCTCTCAATCCCTCGGAATAACTTTGTAATAGATTGCCAAGAGCAGCTAATCCAAGCATAACAGCTGCAAATGGAATGGAAACCTTCTTAATGATGGTCATGGATCATCCTCCGTAAATTAAGCAGGGTTTTTTTCTGCATCAAGATTTTCAACACCAAGTTCGCGACAAACCATATCGGCAACCTTCCAAGCTGCAAGACCTGTGTATCGAATACATTGTTCCTTGTGCTCGCCTTTGCCCATGTCAAATTCTCTAGTTAGGACTCTACAGCATGCCGAATGCTTTCCATTGGCTTCTTTAAACCAGCTGTGAAGTTCGTTGGAAAGTTCCATACACTTTACCACCTTTGGATCCTTTGGACCATTTTGTTCTGTTCGTCCAAAGAACATACCTAAGGCCATAATGCCACCATTTAGTGCACCACACATACATCCAGATCTACCTGCACCAACAGACATACCTGAAGACATAGCGATGACTTCATCAGGAACATCGAGATCGAATCCCTTTTTGATAGCGGACATCAGAGCTTCACAACAAAAATATCCTCCGCGATAGAGTTCCTCAGCTGATTTTTGAATCTCCCTTGGACTTGCACTTTGAGCAATATGCATATTTATTTCCTCCTCATAAAAAATAAATTATTTACCTTGTACATTATAATATGAATTTCACAAAAAGAAAAGGCAAAATAGAAAAATAAAAAGTTAAAAAAAAAGACAAAAAAAGTGTTGACATTTTGATGGCTATACGGTATTATTATGACTGTGTCACGGAGCACAAGAAAAAACAACAAAGATAGGCACCTTTAGCTCAGTTGGTAGAGCAGTAGACTCTTAATCTATTTGTCCAGGGTTCGAGTCCCTGAAGGTGCACTAAGAAGCCTTTTTTCAAGACGACGAGAGCTTGGGGGATGGCTTTTTTGCTATTCTAAAATAAAGTTCATAAGGTGGGGAGGGATTCTCAATGAGAGCCCCTCCCCTTTGTGATTATATTTATGAAAATTCGAAAATAGCCACGCCATATGGTGCCAGTGGATATTTAACATGGTATGGTTGGTGGTCACACTCTCCTTTTACGGCTTTAAATGGAATAGGCTTTTTATTGACCAGAGAATAGGAGCCATGGAGTTGATCGAGTATCAAACGATAAGTTCCTTTTTTTGGAACACCGACCATATAATCTTCTCGATTCATTGGTGTAAAGTTAATGACAAAGAGAAGATTCTTCTTTTTCTTCTTATTATATCGAACAAAGGAGAAGATGGAGCGGTCAGCATCGTCGGCATTGATCCATGAAAAACCATCCCAACTATCATCTAGCTCATACATACAGGAATATTTTTGATAAATATGAAGAAGTCCTCGATAGAAATTATTGACATCTCTGTGTAATGGCTCATCAATCAGATACCAATCGAGGGACACCTTTTCATCCCATTCGTGGAATTGGGCAAAATCCTGCCCCATAAAAAGGAGTTTCTTTCCAGGATGTCCCATCATAAAGGTATAACCGCATTTGAGGTTGGCAAATTTATCCTCATAGATGCCAGGCATCTTGTTGATCATGGAACACTTTAAGTGGACGACTTCATCGTGGGATAAAACCAAAATAAAATTCTCACTTGTCGCATAAGACATACTAAAAGTCATCTTATTGTGATTATATTTTCTAAAGTACGGATCAAGTTTCATGTACTCAAGGAAGTCGTGCATCCAGCCCATGTTCCACTTAAAAGTAAAGCCAAGACCGTCATCTTCAGGGGTATGAGTTACCTTTGGCCAAGCTGTGGACTCTTCGGCAATAATCATCGTGCCATCTTTTCTGCCTGCAATTAGAGAATTGAGGTGCTTAAAGAATTCAATGGCCTCTAGATTTATTCCCACCATATTGATTTGGTACCCATTGGCCATCTTGGCGACCATAATCGAGGTAGAGCATGGAAGCAACAGCATCCACACGCAGACCATCGATGTGGAAATCATTTAGCCAGTAGAGTGCATTGGCAATGAGGAAATTCTTGACTTCCGTCTTTGTGTAGTCAAATACCTTGGTTCCCCAATCAGGATGTTCGCCCTTGCGAGTATCTGCATATTCATATAGTGGTTCTCCATCAAAATTGGCAAGACCAAAGGCATCCTTAGGGAAATGGGCAGGAACCCAATCGAGAATGACACCAATCTTTTTATTATGTAGGTAGTTAATCATGTACTGGAAGTCTTCCATGGATCCATAGCGAGAGGTTGGGGCATAGTAACCGGTTACCTGGTACCCCCAGCTTCCATCAAATGGATATTCTGCGATGCCCATTAACTCGACATGGGTGTAACCCATGTAGTTGAGGTATTCAGCTAGCTGATGAGCGAGTTCTCTGTAATTTAGACATCCATCGAATTCTACATTGTCGTTTTTCTTCCAAGAGCCTAAATGACATTCATAGATACTCAGTGGCTGGTGGCGGATTTCTACTTTTGCTCTTTGAGTCATCCACTTGTCATCAGACCAAACTAAGGATTTAGGCTCAATTGTAGTCTTTGATGCTGTGCCAGGTCGATATTCTGCGGCTCTTGCGTAGGGATCAGCCTTGAAGATGATTTCACCATTCTTTGCTTGGATGGCAAACTTATAGAGTTCGTTGAGACCAAGATTAGGAACAAAGACCTCCCATATACCCGAAGTATAGAGTGTTTGCATAGGTGTTGCAGTGGCATCCCAGTGATTAAAATCTCCGACAAGATGAACAGAGATGGCGTGAGGAGCCCAGACGGCAAAGTACATACCTGATGTACCATTGATTGTGCAAGCGTGGGAACCAAGCTTTTGGTAGATATTATAATGTGTTCCCTTGCCAAAGAGATAACAATCATCTCGGCTAATAATTTGTAAACCCTTGTTTTCTATCATAACGAAACCTCCGCATCAAATATGTATATCAATATAAGCCTATTCTACTACAAAAAGCTAAAAAAAGCACTAAAAATTAAAAAAAATATTGACAAATATAGTAAATATGATATATGATATAAGTAATAAATCTAGTTTATTCTTTCCCGTTTGGGAGCAATTTCCATATTTTATAATTTCATATTGAAACTAAATGCAGAGAAGAGATAATGTCTCATGTTTTGAATTTTAGGGAGGTGATTCTTTGAGACATATCATTGCAATTATTGACAGCGATGAACGCTATGGCAAAAAATTGTGTGCATATCTCAATGCAAAGGGAAGAATTGATTTTGGTATTAGTTATTTTCCAGATATCCAATGCTATCAAGAGAGTGCACCGACATTTCAGACCGAAATTTTATTGATTGAAGAGAAACTCTATTCCAGTGTGGGGTCTATGCCTCTTCCAGAGACAACTATTGTACTCTTAGAGGATGACTTTGTGGGGAGAGAGATTGATGTCAGGGGAATGAAAAAGTATGTCAATGTTGAGAACTTTCTTCATCATATTTTGACAAACTATCAGCCGACAAAGGACAAGTCCTTAGAGAAAATAGAGAAGGAAGAAGTTCAAATTTTTGGGGTGTTCTCGCCCTATGGTCGATGTGGAAAGACAAGCTTTGCAATTGCACTCTGTGCAGAGTGCGAAAAGATGGCTCCCGCACTCCTTGTGTCCTTTGATGAATATTCGGGACTTTTGAGGGAAGCAGGACAGGAGTATCCAAAAGATTTATCGGATATTTTATACTGCTATCGACAGGAGCAATATGCTTGGGAAAAGTTGGGAATGGCTGTGTATACAAAAATACTTTACATTATATTCCGCCAGCGAGATATCCTGAAGATATTGTAGAACTTGGGATTGAGGAAATTGAGAAATTACTCCTTCGCATGGCCTATGAAAGTCAGTATCATACGGTGATTGTTGATTTTGGCAGTCTTGGCAAGAGGGCTTGTGATCTATTTCGAATTTGTGAAAAGGTCTATATGCCAATTCCAAGGGAAAACGATGGTCGAATGGAAGAATTTTTTTCCTATCTCGATGAGACAGGAAGGGAGAAGTTAAAGAAAAAGTTGGAAGAAATTACCTTGCCAAGTGAGCATGGAGAGAAAAGTATTTCTTCACTATTGATTTCGCCAGTGGCTGCACTAGCAAGGGAAGTGTTGAAGGGAGTGAATATGGGGTGAATGAACTATTTGTGGCTCTCTTACTTGGAGGGGCAGCTTGTATGGATCTGATTGACAAAAAGATCAAAAATATTTGGCTTTTGTTTTGGCTTGGCACAGGCGTTGTCTATAATGGGCCAAAGTTCTTTATTGCAGTTATCATTAGCTTTATTCCACTATTTTTGCTCTACAGATTTCGAATGGTGGGGGCCGGAGATGCCAAATTAATTATGCTTCTCTGTGGCTTTTTAGGTCTTTTTGAAGGAGCAGGTGTGGTATTTGTGGGAATGTGTTTTGCTGCAATCTATTCTTTTTATCTACTATATTCTAAAAAAATTCTATTTTTGCGCCTGTGCTATTTCTTTTCATTTCTCAAAATAACAATACAAACAAAGAAGATAGGGCATTACTATGAGGTGGGGCGAGATGATCCACAGCTCAGTATTGCCATGGCACCGTGGTTTTTATGTGGTTTTTTCGTCTGGAGGTTGATTAAAATATGGATGATCATATAGAAGAACGCCTGCACAAAGAATTATCAGAAAAGTTGACAGATTACAGAAATTTGACCGATATACAATTGATGGAAATTATTGATCATTGTGTGTTAGAAGAGGCAAAAAAGATGTATTTGCCATTGAAAAAAAAGGTCGAACTTCGAATGGCATTATTTGACTCATTTCGAAGGCTGGATATTTTGCAGGAATTAATTGACGACAAGGATATCACAGAAATTATGATCAATGGCACAGAGAATATCTTTGTGGAAAAATCGGGACATATTGTGCGATGGGACAAACGCTTTAAGAGCAATGAGCAATTGGAGGATATGATCCAAAAAATTGTTAGTTCTGTAAATCGAAGTGTCAATATTTTTACTCCGATTGCTGATGCAAGACTGGAAGATGGGTCGAGAGTTCATGTCGTTCTTCCGCCGATATCATTGGACGGCCCTATTGTGACGATTCGAAAGTTTCCTGATCCGATTAGCATGGACAAGTTAATCCGTTTTCACTCCATTACGCCACAAGCTGCACAGCTATTAAAAAAGTTAGTGCAATCAGGATATAATATTTTTATTAGTGGAGGAACAAATTCAGGAAAGACTACTTTTTTAAATGCACTTTCTGCCTATATTCCAGAAGATGAGCGTGTAATTACGATTGAGGATTCGGCAGAACTGCAATTGATGCAAATTAAAAATTTGGTGAGATTAGAGTCAAGAAATGCCAACAGTGAGGGGGAGGGGAAAATTAGCATTGCCGATTTAATTAAGGCGGCGTTGAGAATGAACCCAGACCGCATTATTGTTGGTGAGGTGCGAGGGGGGTGAAGCACTAGATATGTTGCAGGCTATGAATACAGGTCATGATGGTTCTTTGAGCACGGGGCATAGCAATAGTCCAAAGGATATGCTTTCTCGAATTGAAACAATGGCACTTTCTGGTGCAGATTTACCATTGCCTGCCATTCGAAGCCAGATTGCAGGTGCACTGGATATTATTGTTCATCTTGGAAGATTGAGGGATCGATCAAGAAGAGTGCTTGAAATTGTGGAAGTAGGTGAATATCGGGATGGTGAGATTGAACTTTTTCCCCTCTTTTCTTTCGAAGAGACGGGAAGTGACAGGGACAAAGTGGTCGGTTCGCTTAAGCCAGTTGGTGTGCTTAAAAACACACAAAAACTTGTCGCAGCAGGTTATCAATTATAGTGTATATACTTTTCGCCTGCGTGAATTATTGATGTATGTACTGATGGCCTTGGCTGCAGATGCTGTGATTTCCTATGTATTTTATCGAAGTGTGATTGCTTTTCTTCTTTTTCTACCTGTGACTATTATTTATCCCATCTATCAGAGGAAGATTTTGGTGAAGAAAAGAAAGCAAAAGCTTGGGCTAGAATTTAAAGAAGGGATACAGATTTTGGCAGCTCTATTGAGTGCAGGATACTCCCTTGAGAATGCATTGAAGGAGAGTGTCGAAGAGATTCGCCTGATTTATGGAGAAAATAGTATGATCTTGCAGGAATTTGAGTATATGGCACATCTTGTCTATGTGAATGTTCCGATTGAAAAAAAGCATTTGAGGATTTTGGGGAGAGAAGTGGAATTGATGATATTCGAAATTTTGCCAAGGTTGTTCGCATTGCCAAGCGCAGTGGAGGGGAGCTGATAGGGATTATTAATCACACGGCCGGTGTCATTCATGATAAGACAAGAATAAAGGAAGAAATTTTGACCTTGACTGCAGCAAAGCGATTTGAACAAAAAGATTATGAATGTGTTTCCGATTTTTTTATTGTTGTCTACATTGATGTTAGCTCACCAGGATTTTTTAATGCGATGTATCAGACTTTTTTTGGGCGAGTGGCGATGAGTGCATGTCTACTTAGCTATATTGTTGCGATGTATGCCTCGGCAAAGATTTTAGAGATTGAAGTCTAAGGAGGATGAGGATTGAAGGTCAAACGATTTTTTTGGAAGTGGAAGATACAAATTTTTTGTATTCTTATGGGATTTGCATTGTATTTTTTGGCAGTTCACTTTTTGACTGGGGCAGATTCTTTCTTGGTGGGCAATCAAATTCAGAGAGAAGGATATGGTCAATATGATCAAAGTTATGAGCTCTATGTGGATGGTTTGGAAGAAAAACCTGTGTTAGTTGAAGTTCCAGTATCCAGAAGAGAATATACGGCCCAAGAGGCAGAAAAAGCATTTGTGGAGTGCTTTGAAGATTTAAAAAAAGAAATTTTAGGAGAAAATAGGAGTCTATCTGAAATTTCGGGAAAGTTAAAATTGCCACAAAAAATTCCTAAATATGGGATGACAGCCCTTTGGTCGTCAGAAAACATCGATTACATTGATTCAATGGGCACAGTTTATAATGAAAATTTAAAGGAAGCTGTAAGTACAAGTTTGACCTTAGTGCTTTCGGATGGGAAACATAAGAAAGAGTTTGTGTTGCCATTGACGATTGTGCCAAGAAACTATACAACAAGTGAACAGCAGATTAGAGATTTTACGCAATATCTTGAAAATAGTGACCGTGAGCAGGTGGTCAATGACCGATTTGTTCTGCCAGAAGATTGGAATGGAAAAAAGATTCGTTATCGAAGTAAGGAGAAAACAAATTATTCCATTATATGGATGATTGGCATTTTATTTGCGGTGCTAATCTATATGCGAGATATTGTCAATCATCGGGCAAAGGTAGAAAAGCGTAGCCGGCAAGTGTTGGCCGACTACCCGGATATTGTATCAAAATTTATGGTCTTTATCGGTGCAGGTCTTTCTGTACGCACGGCTTGGGAGGCAATTGTCAATGATTACATTCGAGATCGAGAAGAAGATGGTGAAATTCACTATGCCTATGAGGAAATGGAAAAATCGCTGGTGGCATTAAAGACAGGGGTCAATGAGACAAAAGTTTATCGAGACTTTGGCAGAGCCATTGGCATTAAGCAATATATGAAATTTGCCAGTTTGTTGGAGCAAAATAGAAAGGCAGGAAATGCTGGATTAAAAGTTGCACTTAGTGTGGAGTCTCTGAGTGCATGGGATGAGCGCCTATCTATGGCGAGACGACTTGGCGAAGAGGCAAGTACTAAATTATTGGGACCTTTGTTTATTATGTTAGGGATTGTAATGCTAATGATTATGATTCCTGCATTGATGACATTTTAATATATATGCATAAGAAAGGAGGAAAAAATTATGCAAGAATTGTATCAGTTTTTCAGCGAAGAAGATGGTGTTGGTGTTATTGAGTTAGTACTCATTCTCGTTGTTTTGATTGGCTTGGTATTGATTTTTAAGAATCAATTGAGAAAGCTGATTGAGGCTATCTTCAAAGAAATCAACAATCAGTCCAAAGAGGTGTATTAAGCATGAAAAGAGATGGTGCAGTCACAATATTTCTTAGTTTGATATTGGTCTGTGTCAGTGCTCTTTTATGCGGCCTGGTGGAGTCAGCAAGGACCGCCGGTGTGCGATTTTATTTGCAAACGGCGGCAGACTCCTGCCTGGATTCTGTATTTAGTGAGTACAACAATGCTCTTTGGGACAAGTACCGATTGTTGCTAAGGGATTATGGAAGTGACGAAATGTTGATGGACAGATGTAAACTCTATCTCGATCCCTATGTGAAAAATTCGGGAATCTATGCATTGAAAGATCCTGAAATTGTGGTGGAGGACAGAAAGTGTGTTACCGATGATGGAGGGGCATGGTTAGAAAAAGAGATTACATCTTTTATGAAATATAAGATTGCAGGAGATGTGCTTGTTGCCAATGATCCACAAAAACTTTGGGAAAAGGTAAAAGAGGCACAATCGATGAAGAGTATCACGCAAGATTATGGCGAGCAATCAAAGCAGGCCGTGCGTGTGGAAAAGGGATTAAAGCGGATCAATGAAAGTTTAAAAGGGCAAAAAAGTGCCAAAGAAGAGGCACTCTTTGCAGCACAGAGCCAGAGTTCAAGCGCAGCTAGAGCGAAAATGGAAGAAATTCTAGAACAAGTGCATCGAATGAAGTCGCTCTCAAAAAAGTATGCAAAGGAACAGGAAAAATTTAACCAAAAGATGCAAACAATCAAAGGAGAACACAGTGAGGATTGGGGGCAACTTTCAGGAGAAATCAGGGAAGATTAGAAGGAGAACTCAGTTCCTATGACAGTTATGATGAAGAGAGCAGACAAAGACAGGTACTGGTACAAACAGCCATCGATGAAGATTTGGCACTGGAAGAAAGTGTGAAAGAATTGATTGAGAAGGCAAGTTGGATTGAGGCTCAAGAAGACGAGGAGGATGAAGAGGAAGAGCACGATTATTCAGAGGACTATGAAGAACTTGCAGAGGGAATTGCAAATTTAAGTATTCCTGAACTTGGAAGTAAACTTGGTGTAGAGCAGGAAGATCGAGCAGATCAATTGGAAAGGTTATTAAATTTACTCAGAGGAGATGTCTTGAGCTTAGTAATCCCGATCGATCGCACAGTCAGTCAAGCCAGCTGGAGTACGCAAAGTTGGCCAAGCAATGTGGCTAGGACAGCTCGCACTCAGCCAGAGCCTAGTTTTATTGACACCTTATTAATTGATGAGTATGCCACAGATTTTTTCCCTGACTTTACGGATCATATCGATGATGATTGTTCATATGAACTGGAATATATTGTCAATGGAAGAAATAGTGATGCAAAAAATCTGGAATTGACTTTAATTAAGATCTTGGCCATTCGAGAGGGGCTAAATTATGTGCATATTTTGATGGATCAACAAAAAATGAGTCAAGTACATGAGTTGGCAATGGCCATCGCAGGAATGTTTTGTATACCTGCTCTAGTTGGTGTGATTGGTGCATTAATTATTGGAGTTTGGGCTCTTGCAGAATCTATTACAGATTTACAGGATTTGCTTAAGGGCGAAGAGGTGAGTCTATATAAGAATGCTTCTGAGTGGAAGGTGGAATTAAATGCTCTTTTTAGTATGGAGAAAGAGGGAGTAAAGGCAGAGAAAAAAGAAAATATTTTGGGACTTAACTATGAAGGCTATATTAAGCTCATTTTATTTGTTCAAGATGGAGAGAAGAAGGACTATCGAATGATGGATTTAATACAAAGTCACATTGCGGCAACAGATAGTAGCTTTGCGATGAAAAATATGCTCTACGGAACAAAGGTCACAGTGCGTGCTAAGTCAAAGAGAGTATTTTCAAATTTGGGGATTGCCAGAGGAAGCTTTTCTGGACTTTCTCCAGAGTATGGTCTACATGTTGATGGGGTGAAAGCCTATTGATGGAAAGGAGGAGTCTGATATGCTCTCTTATTTAAAAAAATTATTTCATCAGCAATCCTATGTGGCATCAGCTCTCCAGGCAAGTGATCAAAAAGGCTGCGGTAAGAGAGCGTATCAGAAGGCTTCTGTGACCGTGGAAGCTGCCTTTGTTTTTCCAATGTTTCTCTTTTTGATGATGATTTTGTTGATTCCTCTGCGCATTATGCGTGCACAGAGAAGGATGCAGGCTGTGGTCGAATCAGTTTGCAAGGATTGTTGCCAGTATGCCTATGCAAAGTATACTCTGTTGCCGTTGGCAAGCAGTTCATTGGATGGAATTTTTAACTTGGATTCACAGGAAATGGAAGTACTAAAAAAGATGGGAGAGTATCTTCCTTATCTTGAGGGGGCAGCTCTGGGAGAATTTAGTGCCATGCGGGCAAGGGACGCTGCACAGGATCGTCACATTGAGGGAATTCATGGACTAAAAACTTCTTGTATGAGAGAAAATAATATGATTGTGATTCGCTTAGATTATCAATATCGTCTGCCTTTTTCCGTATTTGGAAAAACGAGTGTCAACCAATTTGTTGTAAGCTCAAGAAGAGCTTGGGTTGGAAAAGATGGAATGGAGCTTCCGATTGAAGGAGCAAAGAAAGAAGATGATGAGGAGATGGTCTATGTGGGACGGACAAGTACACGCTATCATCTAAGCCCAAATTGTCACTATCTAGCGAATGATGCCAGGGCAGTGAGTATATTTGAAGTGGGCAATTTAAGAAATAAGAGTGGAGGAAAATACCATGCCTGTGCACGCTGTGGGGCGGCATTGGGAAGTAGTACAGTCTATATTATGCCGTCGGGAACAACTTATCATTCTAGCTTAAGTTGTTCAGCCATTACAGCATATGTTCGAAAGGTAAAAAAATCAGAGGTAGAATACTTGGGCGTGTGTTCCTATTGTGGAGGTGTACATTGAAAATTGTAGATTTTGAAGTGGCAAGGGGAATCATTCTACTTTTTATGTTGATTTGCAGTATTCAGGACTTGCAAAAAAAGAGCATTGATCTGCGTATATTTTTGGCAGGCTATGGACTTGAGGGCGTAGGATATATTTATTTGCTGACAAAAAAGGAAGCTATTGATTATAATGAAATTTTACTTGGAATGGGATTTGCTGGATTGATCTTTGTCATTTCTTTTTTGAGCGCACAGTCGATTGGTTTTGGTGATGCCCACTTTTTTATGATTTTGGGTATTGCTATGGGCATTCGACTTCAATTAGAAATTTTCTTTTGCACGATGCTATTCATGGGTTTTGTGTCATTACTATTGATTGTAAGGGCGATGTTTCTTGGGAAAAATGTGCGAAAGCAAAGCATTGCAATGTTGCCCTTTGTTCTTCCGGCAGGAATTTATTTATTGACACAGAGATAGAGGTGGAATATGAGATTAAAGGCAAGCTTTACGATTGAATCTTCCTATGTGATGGCTGTAATTTTATTTGGTCTTGCCTCAGCAATTTTATTTGCACACAGAGAGAGGAGCCAGATTATTGCAGAATATGTGGTACATCAGGCAGCAGAGGAAGGGTCACATTTGGAAGAAATTTATGAGAAAAAGGGTGTCAATCGAGAAAGTATTCAGGCAAGAGCAAGTCAGTACTTTGGGATGGTGGACCAGTTGTCAGAAACATCTCTAGGAATTGACAATGGCCTATTTAAGGTGAAAGTCAATGGAAATGGGCGAGAACATCAAGTTTATATTGAACAAAAAAAGTATAATCCAGAAAATTTTATGCGTGCATTGACATTTGTGGAGGTGATTGCGGATGGAGCTAAAAATCAGTTGCGAGAGAAAAATGCAGATGAAACAGGTGTGCATACAACCAAAAAGCGATTGGAATAGTAAAAAGTACTTTGAATGTCGAATGTTGGAGGAAAATCGCATTCCCAAAATTTTGCCTGTAGTAAAGGTGGAACAAAGAAGTCTTTGTTTTGATATCACAGATCGGATTTCATTGATTCAATATATGGAGAATCGGGCTTTGGTGCAAGAAGATGTCAAAAAAATTTTAATGGACTTAGATGATGCATTCTATGTATTGCAAAAATATTTGCTCGATGAGAAGGATTTGATTGTAGATGTAGAGCATATCTATACAGGAAAGGATGGGCTGGAGTTAGCATTTTGTTATATGCCAGACTATCAGGGGGAGATCGAACGAGAGATTTCTAAGCTTTTGTCTCAAATTCTTGGGCGAATTGATCATAATGACAAGGAAGCCGTGGTGCTAGGCTATAGCTTATATCAGGAAAGTTTAAAGGAAGGCTATGTCATGGGTGATCTACTTGAATTATTGCAGAGACAAAAAAAGGAAATGCCAAAGAATCAGAGGGAAATGCCAAAAGAAATGGTAAAGCCAAAGGAAGATTTGCCAAAGGAGCAGGAGAAAGAGCCGGATAAGCCGAGTGCAAAGAAATTTAAGATGTCTGATTTGTTTAAGAAAAAACAAAAGACAGTGCCAAAGGAAGAGATTCAAGAATCCAAAGAGTGGGAGGAAGTCTTTGAAAAAGCAGGGGAGAGAAAAGAAGAGGAAGGCTATGAGCATACTACACTTTTGTCTGACTTGCCAAGAGAAGGTGCAATTTTAAAGAGGATGGATGGAAGTGAAGATGATATTTTTGTATCCTATACGCCATTTACCATTGGAAAACAGGATCGAGTCTGTGACTATATCTTAGATGTTGAAGGCGTTTCTCGATTACATGCCAAAGTGGACCGAGAAGAAGATGGGCACTATTATATTGTGGATTTACATTCTCTCAATGGAACTTATGTGAAAGGAAAAAGAATGGAGCCAGAGCAAAAAGTTGTATTAGAAAGAGGGGATGAGGTGGAAATTGCAGGAAAAAAGTTTCTTTTTACTCTGTAATTGGTGCTATTCAAACTATTTGCCAGGTGTTATACTTTTAGCATATATTTAGCAAATGGGAGGAAGATATGGTAGATAAGGATTGTATTTTTTGCAAAATTGCAGCAGGTGAGATTCCGTCAGAGACAGTGTATGAAGATAGTGACTTTCGTGTTATTTTGGATTTAGGACCAGTGGAGCAGGGACATATGCTAATTTTGCCAAAGGAACACTATGCTGATATTTCAAAGTTAGATCCAAAGCTTGCACAAAAAATTTTGGCTCTGGGTGTAAAGATGGGAGAGGCCGCAGAGAGGGGATTGCAGGCAACAGGATTTAATATTGTATTGAATACTGGCGAGAGCGCAGGACAGACGATTTTTCATTGTCACACCCATATTATTCCGAGATATCGAAAGGAGAAGGTGCTAGATTGGGAATCCAAGGAATCAAATAAGGAAGAATTAGCACAGATTGCGAACAAGATTCGAGGGGAGCTATAGGTGATGCTCAAAAAAGAAAAGCCGGTCATAACCTATATTCTTCTTGCAGTCAATATTTTCTATTTTTTATTTCTTGAGGCAATTGGAAATTCACAGAGCACAGACTTTATGTTGCGTTATGGAGCAGCTTACACGCCCTATATTTTGGAAAAGGGAGAGTATTGGCGGTTGGTGACATCCATGTTTATGCATTTTGGCATTGAACATATTGCCAATAATATGCTTATTTTATATCTACTTGGCAGTCATTTAGAGAAGACCATTGGAAAATGGAAGTATGGATTTGTGTACTTTGTGGCAGGAATTGGTGCCAATGTGATTTCTATGCTTGTCCACATGAAGGATGCACAGGCTGTGGTGAGTGCGGGAGCCAGCGGAGCAGTGTTTGCTCTTGCTGGAGGTGTCTTGGCAGCATCAATTAAAAATCGGGGAAGATTGGAAGAATTGACGACGAGGCAACTGGCCATTATGATTGTGGCTATGCTGTGGTTTGGTTTTTCAGCTACAGGTGTTGACAATGTGGCTCATGTATCAGGTGCAGCAATAGGATTCTTATTGACAATGATTCTCTTTCGTCCAAAGTATGAGAGATATGAGAGTTGGTCGCAATAGCTAAATGGATATGGATTTGAGAGGACTCGGTAGTCTACCGCAGTCCTCTTTTTGTAATTCTCTTTAGTGAGTGATTTCCTCAATGAGAGAAATGACGGCATCTGTTCCATTGGATTGATTGGAAGAATTCATCCTTTCAATATACTCCGTGCGGTGCTCATAGACTTCAAGTATGGAACTTAAAAGTGAGGTTTTGTGCAAATCTTTTTCCTCGAGAACAAGGGAAAATCCCTGCTTTTGATAGGAGGCAGCATTGAGTAGCTGATCGCCTCGACCTGTGGCGAGTGGAATGAGGACATTTGGCTTTTTTAGGGCTAAGATTTCACAAATGGCATTGGCTCCTGCACGGCTGACAATGACATCCGCAAGGGCAAAAAAATCTTTCATATGTTCACTGACATACTCATATTGCATATATCCCCTTTTTCCAAGGAGGCTTTGGTCAAGATTTCCTTTTCCGCATAGGTGAAGGATATGAAATGAGCGAAGGAGGGCATTTAAGTTTTGTCGGATGGTCTCATTGATGGCAGCTGAGCCCAAACTTCCACCAACAATCATCAATACAGGAAGAGTGTGGTCAAAACCATTCATCTGTCTAGCTAATTCGGCATCACCACAAAATAGCTCGGCCCGGATTGGAGAGCCAGTGACTACAGCTTTTGTTGGAGGAAGATATTTTTTCGTTTCAGGAAAATTGCAACAAACTTTTGTGGCACTCGAAAAGCAGAGCTTGTTGGCAAGTCCTGGAGTCATATCAGATTCGTGAATGATCACAGGAATTTTGAGAGAATGTGCAGCACAAACGACAGGCACACTGACAAAGCCACCTTTTGAAAAGATAATATCTGGTCGGTAGGTCTTTAGAATTTTTTTTGCCTCAAAATATCCCTTGATAATGCGAAATGGATCAGTAAAATTTTTTATATCAAAGTATCTTCTCAACTTTCCAGTGGAAATCCCACGGTAAGGAATATCTTCTTTTTCAATTAATTTTTTTTCCATTCCCTCATAGGAACCAATATAGAGAATGTCATAGCCAAGCTCCTTGAGCTTGGGCATAAGTGCAATATTTGGTGTGACATGTCCTGCAGTGCCCCCACCAGTGAGTACAATTTTTTTCATGCCAAGTATCCTTTCATTTTTTCGCTGTGATTATTAGCTACTTTTTGCTATAATATACCACAGATTAGATAGAAAGGAGTAGGTAGATGATTGGAATTATTGGTGCAATGGATGAGGAAGTAAAAAAACTCAGGGAAATGATACAGAATGGAAAAGTTGTAAAAAAAGCAGGAATGGAATTTTTTTGTGGAACATTGGGAAAAAGGGAGGTTGTCGTTGTACACTCTGGCATTGGCAAGGTCAATGCAGCTATATGTACACAGATTTTAGTTGATTGCTTTGGCATTGAGGGAGTAATCAATACAGGAATTGCAGGCTCTCTAAAGAGTGAAATCAATATTGGCGATATTGTTGTTTCTACAGATGCTGTGCAACATGATGTGGATGCAACGAATTTTGGTTATGCACTTGGACAAATTCCAAGAATGGATGTTTTGGCTTTTCCAACAGATAAGGTGTGGAGAGAGAGAGCAGTTGCTCTTTGCAAAAAAGTTAATCCAGAGATTCAGGTTTTTGAGGGAAGAGTAGTTAGTGGAGACCAATTTATTTCTGACCAAGGAGTAAAGGATGGCATTGTGGAAAACTTTGCTGGATATTGTACAGAAATGGAAGGAGCTTCTATTGCTCAGGTGGCCTATGTCAATCACATACCTTGTCTAATTTTGCGTGCGATTTCTGACAAGGCCGACGGTTCTGCAACAGTGGATTATCCGACTTTTGAGGCACAGGCGATTGAACACTGTGTGAGATTGACAAAAGCTTTGGTCGGTGAAGAAGGAATCTAGGAAGGGAGATGAAGCTATGGATGTCGAGGCCTTTTTGTGTGCGGCAAAGGAAAAGATGCTTCATGAATTGGAACTGGAGCAAAGAAAAGAGCAATTAAGTGATGAAAAGATTCGCCTGGAAAAGGCAATAGACAGCGAGAAAAAGGCAGTAGAGAGCGAAATTACGGGAGCGATTAAAAAGAGAAGGGAAGAGGTTGCAAAAACCTATGACCAAGAGACAGCACAAGTTCGGGAGCAATTAAAAAAAGCAAGAAGTGGGAGAGAGAAAAAGCGAGCCAAAGGAGTGCGAGGACGGGTAGAAGAAGAGACGGCAGATTTATATCTTGAAAATGGAGATATTAGGAGACAGATCAAAGCGATCTTAAAGAAGGATAGGGTGCCAGGTTTTTGTAATACCAAACTTTACTATGCACTCTATTTTATGGGCGGATTTGCAGATTTTATTCGAATGTTGGTCACCTTTTTGATTTGCTTTGTTGTCGTTCCATTTGCCGTTTATTTTTCATTGCCTCAGAGAAGATCTTTGTATTTGGCCCTTATTTATGTCGGAGCTGTGGTGGTTTTTGGCGGGCTGTATATGCTAATTTTAAACGAAACGAAAGTGAAGCATCTCCATGCTTTGCGAGAGGTTAAGCGATTGCGAAAGAACATCAAAAATAATGAAAAACGCATTGCGTTGATTCGAAGGGGAATTAAAAATGACAACGACGATTCAAGGTATCATTTGGAAGAATTTGATGCAGAAATTGATCGCCTAGAGAATTTACATGAAGATGTTCAAGAGAGGCAAAAGAAGGCACTTGAAGAGTTTGAGGGAAATATCAAGCAGGGAATTCAGCAAGAAATTCTACAAAGTGCACAGGAAACAAAGGATAAGTTGGCACATGATTATCAAGTGGTCAAAGGTGACTTAGTGAATATAGATCACGAGCAAAAGGTATTGAAAAATGAAATTGCAGACGAATATGGAAAATATTTGGGCGAGGAGTTTTTGAATATTGAAAAAGTGGATGCATTGTTAGAAATTGTCCGTGAAAAGGGAGTGGATTCGATTCATGGAGCAATCGATTTATATAAAAATCATGCTGCTGAGTAGAGTGGAAAGAGAATGAAGACAACGGGGCAATTGAAAAAGAGAGAAAAAATCAAGAAAAACTTAAAAAAGAGGCAAAAGAGGACAAATGGTGGTAAACTAAGTCCGTGGATGTTCTATGGGGCCATCTTTTTGGGGATTGCAATGGTTATTTTTCTTGGGGGAAAAATCTTAATTCAGCACACCAAGTATAAGGTCGATTGGACAAGAGACTTGGGCGAGGGAAGTTTTGCGGGCTATCAACCATTGGGTGAGGGACTGTTAAAGTACTCAAAGGACGGAGCAATTTATCTTGATGGAGAGGGCAAAGAAGTTTGGAATGTGCCCTATCAGATGGAAATTCCGATGGCTGTAAGTAATGGGGATTATGCAGCGATTGGAGATAAGCAAAAAAATCAGATTTTAATTTTTAATACCGAAAAGAAATATTGGCACAATTGCGACGACCAATCCGATTGGACGATTTAGCATTTCAAGTAATGGTGTCGTTGCTGTAATGGAAGAAGATTCGACATCGACCTATATTCGATTTTATAAACAGGACGGCTCGCCCATCGAGATTACCATTAAAAATCAAATTTCTGGAGAGGGTTATCCCACAGATCTTTCGCTCTCTGATAGTGGAAGTCAATTACTGGTGAGCTATGCACAAATCAAGGACAGTGGACTCAGTGGAAATGTGGCTTTTTATGACTTTTCAGATGCAGGAAAGGAATTTGATAATCGGATGATTTGTGCGTTTAATGAACAATTTAAGGATGCGTTGATTGGACGAGCACAATATATGAGTAGAAATTCGGCATTTGCCATATCGGACCAAGCCTTGGTATTTTTTCAGCAAAGAAATACGAAAGTGAAGGTAAAGAGAAAGGTTGATTTCAAGGGGAAAATTCAGACATTGGCCTGGTCAAAAAACCGTGTGGCATTGATTGTAGAAGATGAGGGAAAAAATGTATTGCTTGTTTACAATGGTAATGGAAAAAAGGTGTGCAAAAAAGTACTCGATCAGTCCTATAAGGGATTAAATGTCGATGATTATTATATTTTTTTATATGATGGTATGCGTTGCCAGATTTATAATTATATTGGCGTAAAGAAGTTTGATGGTACATTTGATTTTGAAATTCATGATATCAGGCCAAGTCACACATTGGAGAGATTTCGTGTGGCAGGAAGCTCGATGATAAAAGAAATTAGTTTAAGATAGGAGAAGGAAGATGAAGGAAATTTGTGTTGGTGTGGATGTTGGTGGAACAAGTGTAAAGATGGGATTTTTTACTACGGATGGTCAATTGATTCGCAAGTGGGAGATTGAAACTCGTCGCAGGGAAAATTGTGAGCATGTCATTGAAGATATTGCAGAATCCATTCGGGAGAATCTCAAAAAGGATAATTTGACATTAAATGATTGTGTGGGCATCGGAATGGGTGTGCCAGGTCCAGTTCTTCCAAAGGGATATGTCGAGGTCTGTGTCAATTTGGGATGGAAGGATATGTATCCAGCGAGAGAATTGTCCGATCGCTTGGAAGGAATTTCTGTCTGGGTTGGAAATGATGCCAATATTGCAGCCCTTGGAGAAGCATGGCAAGGAGGGGCAAAGGGCTTTAATGATGTAGTTATGCTGACTTTGGGAACAGGTGTCGGCGGAGGAATTATTATCAATGGTGAGATTGTCACAGGAAGACATGGACTTGCTGGAGAAATTGGACATCTCTATGTGAGATCAGATGAAAAAGATTGTTGCAATTGTGGCGGACATGGATGTCTTGAGCAGGTGGCCAGTGCGACAGGAATTGTCAAGGAGGCAAAGCGTCAATTGGCAGAAAGCGATATGGAATCAAGCTTGCGCGATTGTAAGAGATTGACTGCAAAGGAAGTTCTTGATGCGGCAAAGGCAGGGGATGCATTGGCTGAACAGGTGATGGATGTAGTGGTAAAGTATCTTGGTATTGCCATTTCACATATTGCACTGACTGTTGACCCAGATGTCTTTGTTATCGGCGGAGGCGTGTCAAAAGCAGGGCAATACTTGATTGATAAAATCAAGGTAATGTATGATTTTTACACGCCAATTTCTAAGAATAGGGGAGACATTGTTCTAGCTACATTGGGAAATGATGCGGGCATCTACGGCGCAGCAAAAATGTGCTTATGTTAATGATTTCTTTTGTCGAAGTTCTCTAAAAAAGTCTTTGAGCAATTCGACACATTCTTCGTGGATTTCTCCATCGAGTAGAAGGGTGTCCACCTGGTGATTGAAGCGCTGGATGTGCATAAGATCTAAGATCGAGCCAGCACATCCAGCTTTGGCATTCATTGCACCAATCACAATATTTTTTATTCTAGCTTGCACAATCGCACCGGCGCACATAGGGCAGGGCTCGAGCGTGATGTACATGGTACAATCTTCGAGCCGCCAGTCGCCGAGCTTTTTGCAAGCTTTTTTTATGGCAATCATTTCGGCATGGGCCAAGGTGTTGTGGTCAATACTGCGCCGATTGTATCCCCTGGCAATAATTTGATCGTCCTTTACAATGACACAACCAATGGGTACTTCGCCGAGAGCATAGGCTTTTTTTGCCTGCACAATGGCAGCTTTCATAAATTTTGACATAAAAGTTCCTCTCAAAAAAATGTAAGTATAAACAGCATTTATTTTACCACAATAAAGGGAAAAAGGGAGAAATGATTGTCTAGGAGAAAGATATACAGTACAATGTAAGCAAAATTTGATATAGATGGGAGAGGATAGTATGCAAAAATATTGGTTTGTGATGACGATAAAGAAATTGTAGAAGCAATAAAGATTTATCTTTCTGGTGAAGGTTTTGATGTCTACTGTGTATATGATGGATATGAGGCATTGGAATTGATGGAGAAAGAAAAAATAGATTTGTTGATTGTTGATGTGATGATGCCAGGTTTGGATGGCATTCGGACAACATTAAAGGTGAGAGAGACTAGCTCCATTCCGATTATTATCCTTTCTGCGAAGTCAGAGGATGCAGATAAAATTTTGGGTTTGAATATTGGTGCGGATGACTATTTGTCAAAGCCATTTAACCCTTTAGAGCTTGTGGCCAGAGTAAAAAGTCACTTGAGAAGATATACACAGCTTGGCAATATGAGTGTACAGGATGATTCTCGTGTTTTCTGCTGCAGAGATTTACGCATTGATGATATCAATAAAGAAGTGACACTTGCAGGTGAACTCATTAAATTGACACCAATTGAGTACAATATTTTGCGTCTTTTGGTGAAAAATGCAGGGCGTGTGTTCTCGATCAATGAAATTTATGAAGAGATTTGGAATGAGAAGGCCATTGGTGCGGATAATACTGTGGCTGTACATATCCGTCATATTCGAGAAAAAATTGAAATCAATCCGAAAGATCCAAGGTACTTAAAGGTAGTATGGGGCGTTGGATATAAGGTGGATAAGTAGGAGTCGTCGATGGAAGAAGAAAATAGCAGAGAAAGCTATAGTAAAAGAAAGCTGATCTTTTTATTGCTTCACTTTTTAGCGTTGTTTATTTTAGTTGTTGGTGTTGGCTTGATTTATACAAATGACAACTTTTCCAAGGGCATATTTTGGATGAATTCTGGAAATTTTGAGGATTCCAAAGCATTTGTAGCTACTTTTGATTCGGCTATACGAGATGTTTTTACTTATACGAATTATCAGGATATGTTTGAGACAGACGACAAGATCGACTTAAAAAAACCTGTGTTTAGCATTAATCTTGGACCGGGCGAAAATAATGTCTATACGATTGCCGATGTCTTTAATTATGCCAAAAAGCGTGGCTTTTATTTGGATGAAGATTTAAAAAGCTGCGGCCTCAGATGATGTGGTTAGAAATACAGAGACACAAAAAGGATGATAAGAGCTATTTAGTCAATTGGAAGGCCTATAGCGACCAAAGGCAGGTCAAAGGACCAGGAGATGATTATGTGACAAAGGACGATTTGGTTCGGGAGGCATTAGATCATATTGGAAGGTATTTGCGTGCCTATAAGATATTTAAGGGAGATCCAACCAATATCAAGTATCGCCTCGACTATGGTGATGGACAGATGGTCTATACCAATGCGAAGGCTATGAGCATGGAAGATATAAAAAGCATTGGGCGGTATGCAAGCTTAGATTCCGATAGTATTGTCATCGATACAAATTTGGTCAAAGTTCCCGATGATATGCTCTATCTTGCCGATCAGGCAGCAAATTTAAAGATGGATACCTATAATATTACCATTGCTGTGGATACAAGTTATTCGGCAAAGGATAATTTTTATTTGGCCAATTTGCGTTATGCTCAGCAGAGAAATTGGTATTTTTACAGCATTGTCATTGTGGCACTTGCAGGCATGGGGATGTTGGCAACACTTTGGGGAATGACAAAAATTAGTGGAATTCCCTACTATGGAGCGTCCTCACGGATAACCTACCGCTTTGACCGCATTGGTGTGGAAACAAATGTTTTAATTTGTCTGGTGGTCATTGTATTTTTGAGTTTTTTGAGTGATAAAGTGATTATACAGATGATTCAAGTTTTCATTCCGAGGGGGAGACTCAATTTTGTTCGAAAAATGCTCCATTTTTTGGGCGGATATCTCTGTATATTTTATACTTATTTTTCCATTATTCGTGCTATACGAGCAGGAATTTTGTGGAAAAATAGCTTTATTAAACATGTCAAGGATGAGCTTGGAGTCTATACAGAGACGCAGACATTTATGCGCAGTTTGAGCAAGAATTATATTGCTTTTTGTTGTGTCAATATTTTTGGAACGGCAATAGCTATCTATCTTTTTATCAAAGACATTTCTTTGATTGCCAGGATTGTGGGATTTTTGCTTATGATTTGCCTTTTATTTTTAGATTGCATTTATTTTCATAAGCTCTATAAAAATGCATTGCAGAGAGAATTTATTGCAAAGGCAATCAAGAGAATTTCAGATGGAAATACCGATTATCACTTGGAGATTGAGGCCTTTGATGGAAAGAGGCTGTGTTAGCAGAAAATTTAAATCACATTAGTCATGGATTGGAAATTGCCATTGGGGAGCAAGTAAAAAGTGAGCGAATGAAGGCAGACTTAATTACCAATGTCTCACATGATATTAAGACACCTTTGACTTCGATTATTAATTATGTGGCACTCATTAAGAGAGAAAAGCCGAGTGACCCTAAAATTTGTGAATATTTGAATATCTTAGATGTAAAGTCTCAACATCTAAAGAATTTGACAGAGGATTTGGTGGAGGCAAGTAAGGCTTCTAGTGGAAATATTAGTTTGGAGATGGGCCCACTTGACTTTGTTGAACTCGTCCAGCAAAGTAATGGGGAGTTTGAAGAAAAATATGAGGAGAGAAAGTTAAGCATTGTCTCAGAGCTTCCAACAGATCAGATGATGATTTTGGCAGATGGGCGCAGATTGTGGAGAGTTTTGGAAAATTTATATAATAATGCCTATAAATATGCCGCTTTTGGTTCAAGAGTTTATGTAGAAATGACACACAAGGGGAAAATGGCAGTCTTTACAATGAAAAATATCTCAGCAAATCCACTCAATATTCGACCAGATGAGTTGACGGAGAGATTTGTTCGAGGAGATGTCTCAAGGACAACTGAAGGAAGTGGATTGGGGCTTTCCATTGCCACTTCATTGACCAAGTTACAGGGAGGAGAATTTGAAATTCTCATTGATGGAGATTTATTTAAGGCAGTTTTATCTTTCCCGTTAATGGATGAAAATAGTTGACAAAAATAGAGAGTAAAGTTATACTCAAACTCGTACTAGCCGGGGAGATAGCGGTGCCCTGTAGCCTGCAATCCGCTTTAGCAGGGGTGATGTCCTGCCTAGGGTGCTTGCTTGTGAAGCTGCCCGTGGCAAGTGGTGTTGACGCGAGGGTCCCCGCGCAACGGGAACCTGTGAACTGTGTCAGGGCAGGAATGCAGCAGCACTAAGCAGGAGCTTTCGTGTGCCGCGAGATCGCCGTCGCTGAGCTTACTGCCATGGTAACGTTTGTGAGCGGTGCTCGAAGCAGGATGTACAAAAAGAAAGATGGGGCTGTCGCACGAGAGTGTGACAGCTTTTTTGCATAGAGATATTTATTTGCGTGTATAGAGGATATGCACTATAATAGGTGTGTGGAGGAATCAGATGTCTTATACAGCACTGTATAGAAAATGGCGCCCAAAGACACTCGATGAAGTGAAGGGGCAGGATGCCATTTGTAGAACATTAAAGAATCAAGTAGTATCTCAGAGAGTGGGACATGCCTATTTGTTTTGTGGCACAAGGGGAACGGGAAAAACGAGTGTGGCAAAGATTATGGCGAAGGCCGTAAATTGCGAACGTCCAGTAAATGGAAACCCCTGCAATGAATGTGAGACTTGCAAGGCCATTGCCAGTGAGTCATCAATGAATGTTGTAGAAATTGATGCGGCATCAAATAATGGTGTGGATAATATTCGAGATATTAAGGAACAAGTACAATATCCACCGACACAGGGGAAATATCGAGTATTTATTATTGATGAGGTGCATATGCTCTCCAATGGAGCTTTTAATGCACTTTTGAAGACGCTTGAAGAGCCACCAGAATATGTTATATTTATATTGGCGACGACAGAGGTACATAAAATTCCTGTGACCGTGTTATCGAGATGTCAACGATATGACTTTAAACGCATCAGTGTGGAGACAATTACACATCGCCTAGAAGAGCTTTCTTTGGCTGAGGGGATTACCATAGAAAAGAAGGCCCTTGCCTATATTGCAAAGATGGCTGATGGGGCGATGAGAGATGCCTTGAGTTTATTGGATGAGTGCAGAGCATTTTATCCAGAGGGAGAGATTCGTTACGACCAAGTTTTGGATGCCTTGGGAGCAACCGATATTGGAATCTATTCGAGACTTTTTGGTTTTGTAGTCAATGATCAAATTACGCAGTCATTGCAAGTAATTGAAGAATTAGTTATTCAGGGGCGAGAGCTTGGGCAGTTTGTAATTGATTTTTTGTGGTATTTGAGAAATCTATTGGTTGTCAAAACAGCCGAAGATCTAGAAGGTATTGTCGATGTCTCAAGAGAGAATATGCAATTGATGATTGAGGATGCCAAAGGGGTATCAGAAAATGAATTGGTTCGCTATATTCGCATTTTTGGTGAGCTTTCAGGACGCATTCGCTATTCGCCCCAAAAGAGAGTTTTGCTTGAGGTTGCCATCATTAAACTTTCGACCCCACAGATGGAAGAAGATGTGGGATCCGTGCTGTCTCGCATTGAAAAGTTAGAAAGAAGTATAAAAGAAGGTGGACAGGTGGTTTCTTTTGTTTCTGAACAAAAAAAGGAACAGGAGCAAGAAAAGCCGAAGGTGATTACACTTCCACAGGCACAGTATCAGGATTTTATTCAATTGAGAAATGATTGGCCCCATCTTGTGGCAAGAATGAGTGCTCCTGGAGCAAAACTTTTAGAGAATGTGAGTATTCAAACTCATGGAGATGGGATCATTGAACTTATCTTTAGCGATGAAACTTTGTACAAGTTGGGGGCTACGGAGCAAAGAATTTCAGAGATTGGTGAGATAGTGGAACAGGAGTATCAAAAGCATTTTACTTTTGAGGCAAGATGTTGCAAGGAACAAGAAGAAACCGAATACAAGAGTATAGTTGATGGAATGAACGCTATACATACAAAAATAGAGATAGAAGATATCTAAAAGACTAGAAGAAAAATGGAGGGATACAAATGGCAAGAAGAGGTGGATTTGGCGGAGGAATGATGCCAGGAAATATGAATAATTTGATGAAGCAGGCTCAAAAGATGCAAAAGCAAATGGAAGAGCAGGCGAAGGAATTTGAGTCCAAGGAGTTTACTGCAACTGCTGGAGGTGGTGCAGTGAGTGTGACCATCTCAGGAAAAAGAGAGGTGACCAAGGTCAACTTAGATAAAGATGCTGTGGATCCAGATGATGTGGAGATGTTAGAGGATTTGATTATGGCAGCAATGAATGAGGCTATGCGTCAGCTAGAGGAGGCGAATAAAAATTCTATGGGCAAACTCGCTGGTGGTTTGGGAGGGGGACTTCCTTTCTAGGCGATGGACTACTACAGCAGTTATATCACAAAATTAATTGAAGAATTGTCGAGATTGCCTGGAGTCGGTGCAAAATCGGCACAACGTCTGGCATTTCATATTCTGAATATGCCAAAGGAGCAGGTAGATGTTTTGGCAAGAACTATTGTGCAGGCCAAAAAAAATGTTCGTTATTGTAAGGAGTGTTTTACACTTACTGATGAGGAGACTTGTCCGATTTGCAAGAGCCATGCAAGGGATCACCAGACGATTATGGTTGTAGAAAACACAAGAGATCTTGTGGCCTATGAAAAGACAGGACGCTATACAGGAGTCTATCATGTGTTACATGGAGCGATTTCACCTATGTTAGGCATTGGACCAGCAGATATTAAGCTCAAGGAATTGATGGTGCGTCTGGAAAAAGATGTCAAGGAAGTGATTATTGCAACAAATTCTAGCTTAGAGGGAGAGACAACGGCGATGTATATTGCAAAACTTGTCAAGCCTACGGGGATTAAGGTATCAAGAATTGCCAGTGGCGTGCCCGTTGGTGGAGATTTAGAATACATCGATGAAGTGACATTACTCAGAGCCTTAGAGGGGCGAACGCAGTTGTAAAGAAAGGGAAACGGGAGAGAACTTCGATGGAAAAGTATGAATTTAATGTAAAGGTGGATATACTGAAAAAATCAGTAAAGTCGGGGGACTATGAAACGGCACTTCGCATTGCAGACAGCGTAGATTGGAGAAGAGTACATAATGCAAGCCTACTCTCCATCGTATCAGAAGTCTATGAAAAGAATAAAGAATACACAGAGGCAAAGGAAATTTTATTGCTTGCCTATGAACGGGCAGCGAAGGGAAAGCGTCTTTTGTATAAGCTGACCACATTGGCTCTTAAGGAGGGAAATGTCGCTGAGGCCGAGAATTTTTATAAGGAATTTTATGAACTTTCTCCAGAGGATTCAAGAAATTATATCCTGCGCTATTTGATTTTAAAGGAGAAGGGTGCACCAAGAGATCAGTTGATCAATACATTGGAAATGTACACAGATGCAGAGCTTGATGAAAAATGGCTCTATGAGCTTGCAGAGCTCTATCATGAGGATGGAAGATCTGAAGAATGTGTAAAGGCTTGCGACAATATTATGTTGATGTTTGGACTTGGCAAGTATGTGGACAAGGCCATTGAATTGAAGACAAAAAGAGAGGGAAAGCCTCTGACGGATTATCAGCAGGGACTTCTTGACAATCGTGAGCACTATGAGGAGCGTCTTAAAGAAGCAGAGGAAGAAGTTTCAAGTTCTACAAATGATGATTATCGTGCGGAAGAAGTTGATGATGATGCCGAGCAGTATATAGACTCAGATGAGGACAATCAGGATACAGAACCTGATGCAGAGGACAGGGAAAATACTCCTCTAATACAAGGCCATGTCGAAGCACAGTCAAGATTTGATTCTTCTTCTTATCTAGAGAGTGTACAGGAATCGGAGCCATCAGAGCCAGAGAGAATCGAAGAGACACAAAAGATGGATCACCAAGAGGAGGATTTGAGGCGAAGGAAAAAGAAATGCAAGAGCAACTTAGCCATGAAATTCATAATATTGCCAATGCAGCTGTTGATGTAAAGGAGAGTGAGGAGGACAAGACAAAGGTTCTTGCTGACCTAAAGGAAATCCTTGCACGCCATGTTGAAGATCCGACAAAAGAAGAGCATCCAACAAAAGTGGAGACACAAGAAGTATATGAGGGAGAAGAAGATTTTACTCCAGAAATAGAGGATTTAGATGAGGAAGAAGAGACCATCTATCCATGTGTGTTGATTACAGCTAAGGACGCCGCTGTAGGTCTTGAAGAGGCAAAGGAAAAACTGAAGGAAATTTACACAAAGACCAAGAGCCCAAAGAGGGCGGCCAAGATTAGTGTAGAGAAACTCAATAAATTGGGTAAAGATGGAATCGAGGAAAAAGTTGGTGACAAGGATCTGATTATTGAAGGTGCTTCAGGAATGAGAAAGGACATTGCAGATTTGTTGTATCAACTTGTCATTGATGAGGGAAAGATTTTAATTTTGGTAGATCGCCCAGGGCACAGAGAAAAGATGATACAGAGATTTCCAAAACTTGCTCAACTCAGTGGAGTGGTTCCCTACGAGGAAGAGAAAGAAATAGAGGATGATTTTGAGGAAATTGATTTTTCACCAGAACAGGAACAGCCAAAACCCGTAGAGAAGGTGTCTGCAGAAGAAGAATCCGAAGATGATCTAGAAGATGAGGCAGAGGAGGAAGAAGTAATAGAGGAAGAGCCAAAGCCAACACAGCAGACAAAAAAGGGAAGGCGAGAGAGAAAGGAAACCAAGGCACTTGATGCAGAGAAAAAAGATCCTGACTATGCCTCAAAGGAGCTGACATTGGAGGAGTTTGTGGCCTTTGCCAGAGAATATTGCAAACATACCGATTGCAACTTGACAAGGACGGGAGAAGAAGGAGTTCGCCATCATGCTGAAATTATGGAGGAAGAGGGAAGAACTTTGACAAAACTTGCCGCACAGAAATTGATTGAGGAAGCAGCAGATCGGGCAGAAAATCCAAGTATTTTTATGCGAATTGTAGGTGTCTTTTCACAGAGATATGATAAGAATGGGATGTTGATTCTAAAAGAGGAACACTTTTTGCCATGATAGGAATTATTGATACAATTATTGAGCATTTTTTGGAAATTATTGTATTTGCATTTGTAGCCTGGCTGGTGATCAAGGGATTTTATGATGGTGCGAGCAAGGTGATGTTGAATCTAGTCACAATGGGTCTTGCTGCTGCAATATCGATCTATCTTTTGCCAGGCGTGGCAAAGATTATTGGTGACTATACATTTTTTGACGAATTAGTTCGTGCGACCATGCTAAAGAGTATAGGACTTGCAAATATTCCGGCTAGATTAGATCGAAGTGCAAGTCAGGGAACTTACATTGGGGCTTTGAAGACAACAGCAGAGATCAAGAAATTTTTGCAAACCAACAATACAGAACTCATTTGGAGAACCATAAATGCCCTTGATTTTCGTACATATGCAAGTAAGGTGATGGGAAATATTGTCTTGAACTTAATATTGTTTTTGATTTTATTTGGTATCAGTTACTTTGCATTATATTGGGGAGCAGAAAAGGCAAAGATTAAGGATAAGCTTCCGCCCAATAAGGGACTGGCACAGCTTGGCGGTGCAATTTTAGGGCTGGGACAAGCAATGTTTATTCTTTGGCTGTTCAGTTATGCATTGGTGGCTCTTTCAGGTATTTCACTGGGACAATGGTTTTTTCATCAATTTTATAAGAAAGATTTACTCCAATGGATTTTTAATAATAACTTGCTAGACTATATTATTCGAGCAAGGATCTATGTATTACAGCTTGGAAAGTAGGAAAAGAGTTATTTTGGGAGCCGCATTTTGAAACGAAAAGGCGATAAGATGCGGCTTTTGAAAAATATTTAAAAAAGTTTTAAAAAATAGTTGACGAAGATACTTGAATATGGTATTATATCTAAGTCGCTGACGAAGTGACAACAAAGAACCTTGA